>Ga0308169_10000001_pt1 | contig 1713937 bp, 1481 predicted proteins | sample PhyBR1_2_FD_202139 | JGI IMG/M metagenome (GOLD analysis project Ga0308169, IMG submission 202139) | Phyllosphere microbial communities from UC Gill Tract Community Farm, Albany, California, United States - DLSLSB.R1 | ecosystem: Host-associated > Plants > Phyllosphere > Unclassified... | reverse complement strand
CCTGATGACCATAGCAAGTCGGTACCACCCCTTCCCATCCCGAACAGGACCGTGAAACGACTTTGCGCCGATGATAGTGCTGCAACCAGTGTGAAAGTAGGTTATCGTCAGGCTAAGTAATATGCAGTAAGTAAAGTAGTAATGCAAAACCCCACTCGGCGAGCTGAGTGGGGTTTTTTGCTTTTTAAACCGTAAATTTTAGGATAAATTGCGCATACAATTTAATCAGTTGTTTTTACGTGAATTTTCACTAAACTGTCGAATCAACTGAGCTTTTCTGTAGAGCAAAATATTTTTGTCAGGTAGCATCCTGTTCTTTCTTATTTGAGCATGCCATGACTGCCGACAGCGACACGCCTGCGCCGTCAAGCCGCGCAAAACCGCCTCGACTCACCACGCTGATGGTGTCGTACGCCGGACTGACGGTCGCCGTCACGGTGATTCTGCTGTTGCTGCTGGTAGATCATTTTGCAGTCCGCCACGCCACCCAGGAAGCGCAGCTGCGGCTGGAGCAACTGTCCTGGCAGATGCGCGATTCGCTCAACCACACGCTCGACCAGACCGTACGCGACGTACAACTGCTGTCGGCGCTGCCGACCATCCTCCATATCGACAAAGCCTCAACGGCGCGCCGCGTTATCGAACAGTTGCAGAGCCAGTACCGGGACTACACGTGGATCGGCGTGGCAACGCCCGACGGCAAGGTGCGGGCTGCGACCGGCGGCTTGTTCGAAAACGGCGACGTCACGGTGCGGCCTTGGTTCCACAAAGGCCGGGACGGTGTGATCGCCGAGGATTACCACCCCGCCGTTCTGCTGGGCAAGCTGCTGCCGAAGGCGTCCGAACCCTGGCGCTTCGTCGACGTCGCCGGCCCGGTCCGCGACGAGAACGGCAAACTGCTCGGCGTACTAGCGATCCATCTCAGCTGGGAATGGGCCCGCAGCATGGCACGCAGCCTCTTGACGCCCGCCCTGCGCGATTACGGCGTCGAGATCTTCGTCGTGCGCAGCGATGGCGTGGTCTTGCTCGGCCCTGGCGACATGTTCGAAAAGCGCATCGCCACCGACAGCTTGCGCCTGGCCCTGCAAGGCAAGACCGGCGCCATTTCGGAAAGCTGGCCGGATGGCCAGACCTATATGACCGGCTACAGCCTGACCGGCCGCGGCGGTGATCCGGCCAGCCTGCACTGGGCGGTCCTGGTGCGCCAGACCGAAAAGGCTGCGATGGCCTCGGCCAATACCTTCGAACGGCGCGTGTTCCTGTTCAGCGTTGTGCTGGCTGTGATGCTGGCCGCAGCCATGGCGTGGCTGGTGCGCCGCCTGGTCGAGCCGCTGAATGTGCTGAGCCGGGCGATCGAAGACCTCGCCCATGCGCCGGCGACGGCGACGCCCGACTCGGTGCCACGGGTCGATAGCTTCCACGAAGCCCGGGTGCTATCGGAAGCGCTGTCTGATCTGGTGCGCAGCGAGCGCGTTCACCACGAGGCACTGGAACGGATGAACGCGCAGCTCGAAGAAACGGTAGCGGAGCGCACCGCCGAGCTGCAGCAACTACTGATGCGCGATGCGCTGACCGGACTGCCCAACCGCCGCGCGCTGATGCAGACGCTGCCACGGGTGATGGCGCGCGCGGCACAGATGGCGCGTCCGTGCGCGGTGATATTCCTCGACATGGATGGTTTCAAGGCCATCAACGATACGCGCGGCCATGAGGAAGGCGACGCATTGCTGCGCCAGTTCGGCGCACGCATCCAGGCCAGCATCCGCGAGACCGACCTGGCGGTGCGCCTGGCCGGCGACGAATTCGTGGTCATCCTGGACATGGTGAACGACTTCGAGGAGGCCGAGCACAAGGCGCGTTATCTGCTGGCCCAGCTGGAGCGGCCGTTCGCGCTGCAAGGCGGCGACGTGCGGGTCGGGGCCAGCATCGGCCTGGCCCTGCAGCGGCCGCACCAGGCGCAGGATCCAACCGGCTTGCTGGCCCGGGCCGACCAGGCGATGTACGAGGCCAAGCGCCATGGCAAGAACCGCGTCGCGGTGTGCGCCCTGGACCGCGACAGCGCCGAGGTATCGTAAGCGAACCCGGGAGGGATCGGATTCAGGTTCGGATTCAGGCCGCGCTCAGACGCCCCACAGGATGTCGGCGCCCTGGTCGCGTGCCGCACGCAGCATTTCCAGCAGCGGATACGCGCGCGTCGAGAAGGTCACCGCCTCGATCGCTTCGTGTTCGGCGTCCTGGTTGTCGCCATGGTGGGCCTTGACGTCCTGTTCCATCTCGTCGGTGGCCTGGTGCTTGCGGCTTTCCTCGATTTCGCGCTCGAGCACGGTAACGGCCTGGGTCGCTTCCTGGGACGTGATGACGCCGCGTTCAGCCTCCGCATCCTTGTTGAGCAGGTCGAGGATACGCTTGGCGTGCTCCTGGTACATCATGACGTTGGGGTAGGCTTTGGTTTTAAAGGTAATCAGCATAGGGTTCTCGTCAAACAATCAGTAACTAAACGATAACACGTCTCGCCGGGTACCGTCGGTGCGCCGCCGCACCGGTCAGGCGGGTCGGCGCCGGAACAGCCATGCCAGTGCGAGCGTCAGCAGCGCCAGCGCGAGGGCGACGGCAGCCCCGGCCACCGTCCAGTCGGCCGCAGTCCCCAGCAGCGACACCATGGTCCAGGCTAGACCGCCCCACGACAGCGTCACGGCCAGTTCCAGCATCGAACACAGGAAGTTTTCCTTGCCGCGCGCCTTGAAATTGCTGCGCGCTGCCGGCCGTCCGACCCACAGCACGACCAGGCCCGCGCTCAGCACCGCGCCGGTGACGGTAAAGGCGATCATCAGCCCGGCCAGCGGTCCGTGCGCGATCATCCACAGCAGCGGCAGCGCCACCAGCAGCAGCGGCAGCATGGTGGCCGCGGCCAGCTTGGCCAGGCGGATCGTGCGCATGGCTGCGGGCGAGGACAGCAGCAGGTCGGGCGCATCCTCGGCCGAGATGACGATCCAGGCCAGGGCCCCGGTCAGGGAGCTGCACAGCAGAGTGAGGCCGGCAGCGATCGCCGGTCCCGACGCATCGTTGTTGCGCAGGATGAGGAACAGCAGCGGCACCAGATACACGACCTGCAGCAGCACTTGCGAGATCAGGTGCGGATCGCGTGCGATGAGGCGCCATTCCTTGACCACGATGGTGTCGAACAGGCTGCGCCGGAAGCGGAAGCGCACGCCGCCCGCCGCCCGTGGCGCCGCATGCCCGATGCCGGCCGCCTGCTGCAGGCCTTTCACGAAGAAGCGATGGGTGCGTGCGATCGTCAGCAGGCAGGCGGCGGCGGCCAGCGCCACCACTGCCAGCAGCGGCAGGGCCTCGCCCAGCGCGGCCCGTCCGGGCAGCCACAGCGGGCTGTCCGGCGCCAGGATGCCGTTTTCGATCATGTGCCGGGCCGACTGCGCCAGCGCGCGGTCGTCGCCGCGGAAGATGAAATTGAAGGACTGCGACAGCAGGAACAGCAGCGCGCCCGCCACCGCGGCCAGTACCTGCGCCAGCACGCGCGTGCGGCGCGCCCCGAACACGCGCACCAGCGCCAGGGTCAGCAGCATGGCGGCGCAGGCAATCACCAGCGCGAGCGCGGCCACGGTCGGATAGATGGCGAGCCAGCCGGGCCGGCCCAGGAACAGCGCGACGTGGGCGAAGGGCGTGAACAGGAACAGGAACAGCGCGGCACTGCTGGCGGCCACGCCCAGCAGGCGCACCGAGAAGATGCTGCGCGAGGGCAGTGGCGAGGACAGCAGCAGGTCGAGGTCGCCGCGCTCGAACAGGGCCAGCGTGCATGCCTTGAGCGCGTTCGACAGCATGAAGGTCGACAGCACCAGCAGCACGGCCCCGGCCAGTATGCCCAGCAGCGCCGGATCGACCGGATTCCTGCGGAGCGCATCGAGCAGCGCAAAGGCGACACCGTGCATCACCGACCAGCCGACGATCCAGACGAGGATGCTGAGGATGCCGGGGCGGCGCTTGCCGCCGCTGACGGCCGAGTTGTACCAGGCCAGGCGCAGCTCGTGGCCGAGCAGCCACAGCGTGCTTCCGGGCGCCGCCCTCACGCCTGCTCCGTCAGCTGCAGGAACACGTCCTCGAGGCTGCCGCCCAGCGTGCGTTCGCGCAGCTCGGCCAGCGTGCCTTCGGCGATCAGGCGGCCCTGGCGGATGATGCCGATGCGCTGGGCCAGCTTTTCCGCCACCTCCAGGATATGGGTGGTGAGGATGACGGTGCCGCCGCCGGCCACGTGCGACAGCAGCAGGTCCTTCACCTGGCGCGCCGCCGCCGCATCCAGTCCGGTCAGCGGCTCGTCGAGGATGAGCAGCTGCGGCTCGTGGATCAGGGCACCGGCCAGCGCCAGCTTCTGTTTCATGCCGCGCGAAAAGCCCTCGGTCACCTCGTGCGCATGCTTCGACAGGTCGAGCCAGTCGAGCAGGTAGCGTCCGCGCGGCTCGGCTTCCTCGGGCCGCAGGCCCCACAGGCCGGCGACGAATTCCAGGTACTCGGGCGGTTTCAGCTTCCCGTACAGCATCGGGTCGTCGGGCAGGTAGGCCATGCGGCGCTTGGCGGCGGCCGCATCGCGCGCCAGGTCGATGCCGAGCACCTCGACCGAGCCGCTGTCGGGCGCCAGCAGGCCGGTGACCATGCGCAGGGTGGTGGTCTTGCCGGCGCCGTTCGGGCCGAGCAGCGCATACAGTTCGCCGCGGTGCACGCTAAGGTCGAGGCCGTCGACGGCGGGACGGCCGAAATGCTTGCGCAGGGCGCGCAGTTCAAGGGCAGGGGTGTCTGCGGTCATGGGATGCCACCGGACTCAAAGCAGGGTGAAGGAAGTGAGGAATTGCTCGATCTGTTCGGGCGGCACGGTCTTGTCCCGGCCGATCACGATCACCTGATAGAAACGGGTGCCGCGCGCCTCGAAGCGGCCGACCAGGCGCATCGGCCCGCCGTGGCCGCTACCGGTGGCGTCGACCTGGGTAGCGCCTGCCGCTACGGGCGCCGCCTGTGCACGCGGCAGCGGCGCACCGATATTGCGCAGCAGCGCCAGCTTCATCGCCGCCAGCGCGGCCTGCGCGCGGCCGGCATCCGGGGCCTCGGCGGCGCCGACCGCAAAGGTGGCGCCCTCGACCTCGGCCGCGGTCATGGTCATGCTGACCTGCAGGCCGTCGAGGTCGATGGTGCGGGTGGCGCTGCTCGGTTTGGCCGGGAAGGTGACGCGGTAGCGCGCGTCCGGACTCGTGTAATCGCGCCAGTTGTAGGTCGGGCTGCAGGCGGCCAGGGCACACACGAAAGCCAACGCATGGGCCGCGCGCGGCGGCAGGAGTCGGGTTGTCATGGTGCCATGGTAGCAGGGCTGACGTGGCCGTGGGACATGCATACATGCAAGACCCTATCTGAACTGGGAGTTGCATCCAATTACCCCGACGGGGTGCCGTATCATTCTGCCATGTACGCCATCGGTCCGAGAGCATGATGAAACGTATCGGCTTCCTGCTTCCCCCGGGTTTTCAGGTCCTGCACCTGATGGCCGGCACCGTCTATGAACTGGCGAACAGCCTCGCGGGCGAAGACTGTTATGCCGTGAGCCTGCTGTCGGAACACGGCGGCGTGGTCGCCAGTTCCTCGGGAGCGGGTGTGCTGACCCAGGCCTGCGCCCGCGTCGACTACGACACCCTGCTGGTTGCCGGCCAGACGGTACCGACCACGCCGTCGGCGCCCGGCCTGTTGGCCATCCTGCGTCGCGCCGGCGTCGAGGCGCGCCGCGTCGCCAGCCTGTGTACCGGCGCCTTTTTGCTGGCGGAAGCCGGCCTGCTCGACGGCAAGCACGTGACCACGCACTGGGCGCTGGCGCGCGAGCTGCAGCGCAGCTATCCGCGCTTACGGGTGGAGGAAGACCGCATCGTCATCAACGAGGGGCGCATCTGGACCTCGGCCGGCATGACGGCCTGCGTCGACCTGTGCCTGGCACTGGTGGAAAGCGACCACGGCGCGGCACTGGCGCGCGCCGTCGCGCGCCGGATGGTGGTGCATTACCGCCGCAGCGGCGGCCAGTCGCAGTTTTCGGCGCTGCTGGCGCTGGAACCGAAATCCGACCGCATCCAGCGCGCGCTCGACTATGCCAAGCGCCATCTGCGCAAGCCGCTGTCGGTCGACGAGCTGGCCGAAGCCGCCCACCTGAGCACACGCCAGTTCAGCCGCACCTTCCGCATCGAGACCGGGCAGTCGCCGGCGCGCGCGATCGAGGTACTGCGGGTGGAGGCGGCGCGCGCCATGATCGAGGGCAGCAACCACTCGATCGACGCGATCGCCCGCGAAACCGGGTTTTCCGATCCCGAGCGCATGCGGCGCGCCTTCCTGCGTGCCTTCGGCCAGCCGCCGCAGGCGATCAAGCGCGCCGCGCGCGAGCAGGCGGCGCCGGCCTAGGCCGGTATGAAAAAGGCCGCCAGTCCTGCGACTGGCGGCCTTCCTGGCTTCTGCTATGCGGACTGGCGGCCGATTACCAGCCCAGGTCCTTCAGCAGCGGCACGGTCAGGTCGAGCGGTGGCACCAGGGTGGTGGTCAGGTCGGCGTTGATGTTTGGCTCCATCAGCAGGTTCGGCACCGCGGTCACATCCCAGTGCGACACCGACGAACCGGACACCAGCGGGTTCGGGGTGTACAGCAGCGGGTTGCCGTTGGCGTCCGCACCGGCGATGCGGATCGGATCCACGCCCAGCGCGACGGTGACGGTGCCCGGCTTGCCGCGGGTGCCATACGGCACGGCCGCAGCCACGGAGGCCTTCAGCGCATCGCCGTCGGCCTGGGTGATGCCGGCCGAAGGAATGGTGATGCTCGGGTCGCTGCCGCCCGGTGCGATGGCGCCGGCGACGTTGTTGGCCAGCAGGACGGCGACGGCGCCCGCGTTCTGCGCATTCTTCACCTTGACGGCAAAACCGCAGGTGCCGCGGCTGATGACCACGACCTTGCCGCGCACCGCCATCGTGTTGGTGCTGTCGAACGGCTCGCAGCCCGGACCGGTTTCACCGGCCTGCGGGGTCAGCGTGGCCAGGGCACCGAGGGTGCCGCTGGCCGGCAGTGCCGGGCCGAAGGCGGACGGGCTGAAGTCGACGTTGCGGTTGCCGCTTGCCACCGGCGAGCTGGTCTTGACCAGCGGGATATGACGGAGGAAGCCGGCGCCGGCCTTGACGTTCGGGCCGATCCACGCCAGTTGCAGCGGGTTGATGGCCGACGCCTTGCGTTCCGCCGAGGTCATGGCCAGCCAGGTCTTGCGGGCCGTGTTGTCGTACATGTACTGTTCCCAGACGCTCGGGAGACCGCCGCTGGCGACATAGGCGGTGCCGGCAGCGTTCAGGCGGTTGCCGGTCGAGGTCTGCACGCTCACCACCGAGAAGCCCAAGCCGTGGCCCAGTTCGTGCAGCAGGGTTTCGACGAAGTTGACCTTGGTGCCGGCATTGCCGTCCAGGCCCAGGTAGAACGGCGAGCCGCTCAGGCAATTGGCGTTGCCGAGGTTGACGTTGAACTGGGTCTTGATGTCGACGTTGCCGTAGCCGCTGCCGTCGTCGGGCGTGCCGGCGCTCAGGTCGGTGCCGGCCAGCTTGTTGGCCAGCGCCTGCGGATACCAGGTGCCCGGCTTGGAATTCGGGAAATCGTGCCAGATGTTCCAGGCGCCGGCGCTGCCGAGGGTGGCCGAGGTGGCGGTGCAGCTCAGGGCTTCCCAACCGGCGCTGACGTTGATGGTGACGTTGCTCTGCAGGTTGCGTTCCCAGATATCGGCGACATAACGGTAGACGTTCATGCGCTGCTGGCCGAGCGTGGTGCCGGGGTTGCCGCCGACCGCGGCGACGGGGGTCGTGTCGTTGAAGCCGACGCCGGCTGGGTCGCGGCTGGTGATGTTGATGGTGGCGGCCTGGCTGGCCAGGCAGGTGAGGGCGCAGGCGGCTGCGATCAGCGAACGCGAAATGGCGAAGGTGCGCATCGGTTACTCCGTGACTGGGGTGTTGGCAGCGGTTGCGTGGACGTGGGCGGCGGCGGGCTGCTCGCCATGCGCCTCGTTGCAGATCATCTGGATCTTGCCGTCGGGGGTGCGGACGGCGGTCGACGACGACAGGAATTCGTCGGTCAGGCGCGCGCCGGTGGCACCGCTGCGGTGGAATTTCTGCAGCGTCGGCTTGGCGGCGATGCGCGACTGGCGGGCCGCCTTGGCGGCGGCCAGTGCAGCCTGCTCTTCAGGGGTGGCGGCGCGCAGCTTGCCGGTTTCTGCATCGCGGGCGATGGTCTGGGCGTCAACGGACTCGACGGCTTCCTGCTGCGCTTGCTGAGCAGCGGCGGGCAGGGCGTAGGCGCACAGGGCCAGGGCGGCGGCGGCGCCCAGCAGGCGCTGGATGGTATTCAGGTTCGACATGAGATTCTCCGGATAGGGATTGGATCAGCGGCGTGCGCGGCGGCGCATGGCGCCCAGGCCGAGCAGGCCACCGGCGATCAGGGCCAGGCTGGCCGGTTCCGGCACGTCCACGGTCAGGCTGTCGAGACCGACGGCGTTGCTGCTGTCCGCGGCGCCGGTGTATTCGAAAGCAAAGCGGGCCGAGCCCAGCACATTCGCACCGACCCAGGCGGTGTATTGGGTCCAGCCATTGACCGGGACCGGATTGACGGTCGTCAGGGCGCTGCCGGTGAAGCTGCCGTCGGCATTGATGAAACCGAAGTTGACCTGGTCGGCATAACCTTCGCCGGCGGCGCGCAGGTAGAAGGAGATGGTGGCGCCCAGGCTGGCGTCGAAGGTCGGGGTGATCAGCCAGCTATCAATGAAGCCGCCCGCCGGTGCATTGTTGTAATTGGCTTGCGCATACGAGGCGACATTGCCCGCTTGCGCGTCGAAAATGCCGGCGCCCTGGAACCAGCCGGGGGTCACGCCGCCAGGCGTACTGTTGTTGACAAATGACCAGCCATTCGATGCGAGGTTCGCGACATTGTCGAACCCTTCGTTGATCAGCACGCCGGCCTGGGCCGACATCGTCATCGCTGCAAGCACTGCCGCGGCAAACGCTTTCTTCATCATGTTGACATGCACTCCTGAGTTTGGATGACGGGACCATCTTGTGTTCCCGGGTATTGGCGCTACGGTCGGGCAGTATCCCTTCCAGCTTGCAGCCAGTATCGATCGCCATCGCATGAAACGTGCCAGTGCAGTAACAATATGATTTCCAAAGGAAATTTTTAAGGTAGGAATATTCTGTCATTAAATTGTAAAAAATTCTGACAGAGACCCCATTTTTTGATTCCCTAAGTAAATATTTGCGTGAGAATGTTCACATTTATTGCATCATTTATTTCTATAAATAACTTTAAATTTCCTTATATTTACAAAAATAGCGTGAAAGCGATGTCTGTACGCTGTCAAACACAAAAACGATATAAAAAATTCACTTTGGATAGTAAGTGGAATACTCTTCGACAAATGTGACATGGAAATGACCAGGATGTTGGAAGGGAATCAGCGCTCGCTCAGGCCGCGCCGGTATTGGATCGCTTCCGCAACGTGCGCAGCCTGGACCTGTTCGACGTCCGCCAGGTCGGCAATGGTGCGCGCTACCCGCAGCACCCGGTGATAGGCGCGCGCCGACCAGTGCAGGCGCTGCATGGCCTCGCCCAGCAGGCGGCTTGCTGCCGGGTCGAGCCGGCAATGCTCGTCGATCTCGCGCGTACCCAGTTTGCGGTTGGCCTTGCCCTGGCGCGCCAGCTGCAGCGCATGGGCGCGGCCAACGCGCGCAGCGACCTGGCTGCTGGGTTCGCCGTCGGCGAGCCCGGACATGCCGTCGGGCGCCATCGCTGCAACCGGGATCTGGATGTCGATGCGGTCGAGCAAAGGACCCGAGATGCGGTCCTGGTAGCGCTGCACCGCGTCGGGTGTGCAGCGGCATTTGCCTGAGGGATGCCCGAGCCAGCCGCAAGGACAGGGATTCATGGCCGCGATGAGCTGGAAACTGGCCGGAAAGTCGGCCTGGCGCGCCGCGCGCGAAATCGTGATTTCGCCGGACTCGAGCGGTTCGCGCAGCACCTCCAGTACCTTGCGGTCGAATTCGGGCAATTCGTCGAGGAACAGTACGCCGTGGTGCGCTAAAGATATTTCTCCGGGACGTGGGTTGGCACCGCCGCCGACCAGCGCCACGCCCGAGCTGGTGTGGTGCGGGCTGCGGAACGGCCGGCGCCGCCACTGCGCATTCGAAAAGCTGCCGGCCAGCGACTGGATCGCGGCCGTTTCCAGTGCCTCGTCCTCATGCATCGGCGGCAGCAGGCCGGGAAAGCGCGAGGCCAGCATGCTCTTGCCGGCCCCGGGCGGACCGATCAGGAGGGCCGAATGCAGGCCGGCCGCCGCCACTTCCAGCGCGCGCTTGACCAGCTGCTGGCCCTTGACCTCGGCAAAATCGGGATACACCGGCATGGTGTCGGGCAGGGCAGGGCGGTAGCGCGCCAGGCGGCCATCGTCGCCTTTGGTGGCGAAGTGGGCGCAGACGTCCAGCAGCGTGCTCGCCGGGTAGATGGCGGCATCGGTGACCAGCGACGCTTCGTCGGCATTCGCCTGCGGCAGGATGAAGGCGCGGGCCTGGCCGCCGCTGCGGTGCATGGCGAAACTCATGGCCAGCGCGCCGCGCACCGGGCGCAGTTCGCCGGACAGCGACAGTTCGCCGGCGAATTCGTAGCGGTCGAGTTCCTCCATCGGGATCTGTTCGGACGCAGCGAGGATGCCGAGCGCGATCGGCAGGTCGAAGCGGCCGGATTCCTTGGGCAGCTCGGCCGGCGCCAGGTTGATCGTGATGCGCCGGTTCGGCATCTCGAAGCCGGAATTCTGGAGCGCGGCGCGGACCCGGTCCTTGGCTTCGCGCACTTCGGTATCGGGCAGGCCGATCAGGTGGATGCCGGGCAGGCCGTTGGCCAGGTGGACCTCGACGCTGACGGCCGGCGCCTGCATGCCCGCCAGGGCGCGGCTGCGTAAGACGGCAAGGCTCATGGGTTTCCTCGTGAGTGCTGGACTCGCGAGATGGTGCGCCTTGCGTCGGATCCGGCCTTGAGGGTGACCAAACGTGCTCGGCGGCGGCTATCATGGCGGCTATGCCGAGACTGATCCTCACCTGCGTCATCCTGGGCGTGCTGTTCTGCACGCTGTGGACACCTGCGTTCTTCGTGGCGCGCCACTTCTGGCGCAAGGGGGACTGGGGCGCGCTGCGCGCGCTGAAGGTGCTATGCCCGCTCCAGCTGGTGCTGGCGGGCGGACTGATCTTTGCAGCCGATGCCGCCGGCTTCACCAACCCGGCCGGCTACAGCATCGCGATCATTGTCGGCGTGAGCCTGGCGGGCGCGGCGGCATTCGCGGCCTGGCGCCTGCTGCTGGGGTTCATCGCACGCTGATGGGGCGCCGAGCGTCTAACAACACCTCCATGGCCGCGTTGCATCGTCTCGCCGTACTTGCGTACTGTCTTCGACGCCGCATCGGCAAGCCGCATCTCTTGCCCTGAAGGCGTTGTTAGACACTCGTCCCTTCATTCAGATCTTGGAGTCGGGCGCGGCCAGCTTCGCTTCCAGCTGGGCCACGCGCGCTTCCAGCGCTTCCAGCTTGGCGCGCGTCTTGGCCAGCACCTGGGCCTGGATATCGAATTCTTCGCGCGTGACCAGGTCCAGCTTCGAGAAGCCCTGGGTCATCATCGCCTTGACGTTGCGCTCGATGTCCTTGGCCGGCGAACTGTCGATCGCCTGGTTGATCTTGCCCTGCAGATCGTTAAAGAAGTTGTTCATTTGACTCTATTCCTCATGTCCGATGTGGTGCGCACCGGCGCGGTGCGAACGTGCCTGAATTGGTGCGCGCACTGGTTTGGCGCACACCCACAACACATCGTTTGTTTTTTTGAAACCTGGATGTGGGGGCCTGGCCCGCGAAAAACAAGCAGCGCCTCCACTTGTTCAGGGTGGCACGCATCCTGCTAAAGCATACATAAAACATAAAAGGTGCAGATTCAATTGTAAACGGCCTTTACAGAATCCGTTCAACAACAAGGGGAAATGTAATGAAGCGTCTGAGAAGCAAGTGGTTTCAAGCATCTTTTCTAGGCGCAAGCCTGTGGACACTCACGATCGGTGTGGCGGGCGCCCAAGAACAACCGCCCGAACATCAAGTGAGCTACAACGCCGCGGTGACCAGCGATTACCGCTACCGCGGCCTGTCCCAATCCCGCCTCGACCCTGCACTGCAGGGCGGCGCCGACTACGTGCACAACCCGACCGGTCTGTACGTAGGCACCTGGCTGTCCACCATCAAGTGGACCAAAGACCTGGGTGGTGACGGCAATATTGAATGGGACATTTACGGCGGCAAACGCGGCAACCTGAGCGACGACATTACCTATGACGTCGGTGGACTCTACTACTTCTATCCGAATAACAGCCTGACGCCCAACGCCAACACGTTCGAGCTCTACGGCCAGCTGGGCTATGGCCCGGCTTACATCAAGTATTCGCATTCGCTGACCAACCTGTTCGGCACTGCAAACAGCAAACAGAGCGGTTACGTCGACATCGGCGCCAACGTCGATCTCGGCAGCGGCTTCACCCTGAACCTGCATGCCGGCCACCAGGAAGTCCGGCACAACGGTCTCTACTCTTATAGCGACTACAAGGTCGGCGTCACCAAGGACTTCGGTATTGCCTCGGTGGCGCTGGCTTATATCAAGGCCAATACCGATGGCTACCTGAGCCCGTCGGGGGAAAACCTCGGCAAGTCAGCGGCTTTGCTGACTGTTTCAAAAACTTTCTGAAAGAGGCAATCGTATGAAAATGATCACCGCCATCATCAAACCCTTCAAGCTCGACGAGGTGCGTGAAGCCTTGTCCGAGATCAACGTGCAGGGCATCACGGTGACCGAAGTGAAGGGTTTCGGCCGCCAGAAGGGTCATACCGAACTGTACCGCGGCGCGGAATATGTGGTCGACTTCCTGCCGAAGACCAAGATCGAGGCGGCGGTCGACGACGCCATCGTTGACCAGGTGATCGACACGATTCAGAGCGCGGCACGCACCGGCAAGATCGGTGACGGCAAAATTTTCGTCTCCAATCTGGAGCAGGTAATCCGTATCCGTACCGGCGAGACCGGCAACGATGCGCTGTAAGGGGAACCCGATGACTCACACCATGACAAAACTGATCGCCGGCGTCACGATGGCGCTGGCACTCGGCAGTGCGTTACCGGTGCTGGCCCAGGATGCCAAGCCGGCCGCTGCCGCGCCGGCCGTGGAAGCGCAAGGGACCGCAGGGCCGACCTCGGCCGCACCGACTGCTGCCGAAGCCGCCGCGCCGGCTGCCGCATCCACCACCGCCGCGCCTGCGGCCCCGGCTGCCGCAGCGCCAGCTGCCGCACCGACCGCGCAGAAGGGCGATACGGCCTGGATGTTCGTCGCCACCCTGCTGGTCATCATGATGACCATTCCGGGCCTGGCCCTGTTCTACGGCGGCCTGGTACGCGCCAAGAACATGCTGTCCGTGCTGCTGCAGGTGTTCACGATCTTCTCGCTGATCATCGTCCTGTGGTGCCTGTACGGCTACTCGTTGGCCTTTACGGAGAACACGGCCTTCATCGGCGGCTTCGACCGTGCCTTCCTGAAGGGCATCTGGAATCCGGTCACGGCCACCTTCACGACCGCCGCCACCTTCAGCAAGGGCGTGGTGATTCCTGAGTTCATCTACGTGGCCTTCCAGGGTACGTTCGCCGCCATCACCTGCGGCCTGATCGTCGGCGCCTTCGCCGAGCGCGCCAAATTCGCCGCCGTGCTGGTGTTCATGGTCCTGTGGTTCACCTTCGGTTACCTGCCGGTCGCCCACATGGTCTGGTTCTGGACCGGTCCGGACGCGATCAAGGATGCCGCCACCCTGGCCACCGAATCCGCCAAGGCCGGCTGGCTGTGGCAGAAGGGTGCGCTCGACTTCGCGGGCGGTACCGTGGTGCACATCAACGCCGCCGTCGCCGGCCTGGTCGGTGCGATCCTGATCGGCAAGCGCGTCGGCTACGGCCGCGAATCGATGGCCCCGCACTCGCTGACCATGACCATGATAGGCGCCTCGCTGCTGTGGGTGGGCTGGTTCGGCTTCAACGCCGGTTCGGCCCTGGAAGCGGGCGACGTTGCCGCCCTGGCGTTCGTCAACACCCTGCTGGCCACCGCCGCCGCTACCCTGTCCTGGCTGTTCGGCGAATGGATCACCAAGGGCAAGCCGTCGATGCTGGGTGCCGCTTCGGGCGCCGTCGCCGGCCTGGTCGCCATCACCCCGGCCTGCGGTTTCGTCGGCCCGATGGGCGGCCTGATCATCGGCCTGGTGGCCGGCATCGTCTGCCTCTGGGGCGTGAACGGCCTGAAGCGCCTGATCGGCGCCGACGACTCGCTCGACGTGTTCGGCGTGCACGGCGTGGGCGGCATCCTGGGTGCGCTGCTGACCGGCGTGTTCGCGGCGCCGCAGCTGGGCGGCCAGGGCATCTTCGACTACACCACCAACAAGATGTCGGCCGATGCGTACTCGATCGGCAGCCAGGTGCTGGTGCAGGCGGAAGCGATCGGCACCACCATTATCTGGTCGGCGGTCGTGTCCTTCATCGCCTATAAAATCGTCGACGTCGTCATCGGCCTGCGCGTGGCCGAGGAGGCCGAGCGCGAAGGCCTGGACATTACCAGCCATGGCGAGCAGGCTTACCACTCCTGATCGGCTGTTGCATCGTATTTAACGAAAGCGCCCCACGGGGCGCTTTTTTTATGTCCTGCGGGTATTCGGCCTTTAAAATGTGTGCAACAGCCCCAATTTGAACCAACCCATACCGCTAAGAAGCCCCAAGGACGTTAATACTATGGTTCCCCACCTCGCTACCGCCCTGACCGGTCCCCTGATGGACCTGGAAAAGAAAATTCTCGAAGCCACCCCCGCCATCGAGCGCTGGTTCCGTCTCGAGTGGCAGGAGCATACGCCGCCGTTTTATTGCTCGGTGGACTTGCGCAATGCCGGCTACAAGCTGGCGCCGGTGGACACCAACCTGTTCCCGGGCGGCTTCAACAACCTGTCGACCGAAATGCTGCCGCTGACCGTGCAGGCGGCGATGGCGGCGATCGACAAGTATTGTCCGGACGCGCGCAACCTGTTGCTGATCCCCGAAAGCCATACGCGCAACCCGTTCTACCTGCAGAACGTGCAGCGCCTGATGCAGATCTTCCGCCAGACCGGCCTGCACGTGCGCCTCGGTTCGCTGTCACCGGATGTCACCCAGCCCACGCCGCTGGCGCTGCCGGACGGTAACATGCTGGTGGTCGAACCGCTGGTACGCTCCGCCAACGGGCGCCGCGTCGGTTTGCAAGACTTTGACCCGTGCACCATCCTGCTGAACAACGATCTGTCGGCCGGCATCCCGAGCATCCTGGAAAACATCCACGAGCAGTCGCTGCTGCCGCCGGTGCACGCCGGCTGGGCCATGCGCCGCAAGAGCAACCACTTCAAGGCCTTTGACGAAGTCGCCAAGAAGTTCGGCAAGCTGATCGACATCGATCCGTGGATGGTCAACCCGCTGCACAGCAAGCTCGGCGAAGTGAACTTCCAGGAAGACGTGGGCATGGAAGCGCTGGCCGACAATGTGTCGGCGCTGCTGTCCAAGATCAAGAAGAAGTACAAGGAATACGGCATGAAGGATCAAAAACCCTTCGTCATCGTCAAGCCCGACGCCGGCACCTACGGCATGGGCATCATGACGGTGAAGGATGCCAGCGAGCTCAAGGACCTGAACCGCAAGCAGCGCAACAAGATGTCGGTGATCAAGGACGGCGTGGCGGTGACCGACGTCATGATCCAGGAAGGCGTGCCGACCTTCGAATCGATCAACGACGCGGTGGCCGAGCCGGTGGTATACATGATCGACCGCTACGTGGTCGGCGGTTTCTACCGCGTGCACGCCGAGCGCGGCATCGACCAGAACCTGAATGCGCCCGGCTCGCAGTTCGTGCCGCTGGCGTTTGCCCAGCAGCACGCGATGCCGGATTTGAAAGCCAAGCCGGGCACGGCGGCCCCGAACCGCTTCTATGTGTACGGCGTGGTGGCAAGGCTGGCGCTGCTCGCGGCGTCGCTGGAGCTGGAGCGTACCGATCCGGATCCGGAGATCTATTAATCAGATTTGCCTCGCGAGTAGGGTGGACGGCTCTGCCGACCACGCGTTCGAATCACGCATGTGCCGATGCGATAGACATTTCATATGCCTGCTGAACGCGTGGGCGGCAAAGCCGCCCACCCTACGCGTAGCGACGGCGTTTACTCTTTGCGCGCCATGTAGACGAAATGCGAGCGCAGCGGCGGTACCAGCGCCGTCAGCAGCTCGGGCACCAGCCACGGCAGGCGCGCGATCGCGCGGCTCAGCGGCGGCACCAGCATCAGCGTGCGGTAATGGCGCTTTTCGGCCGGCCAGAAACGCAGCAGTTCGACCTCGCTGACCTTGCGCACGTTGGCATTGCGCGGATTGTTGTATCGGAAATCGAAGATCATGGTCCAGCCGCCGGGGCGGAGTACGCGCCACATCTCGGCCGCGAGCGCGCGCCGCATGTCTTCGTCGAGGATCGATGAAAACACGGTGTGGGCACTGACCAGGTCGACACTGTCGTCGGGGAAGGCGTCGAGCAGGCCGAGGTGCCAGCGCACGCCGGGCGCGGTTTGTACGCGCGCGCGGTCGAGCCGGTCCGGCTGCAGTTCGGTACCGGCCAGGCCGCCCGGCGTGGCGCCCCAGTCGATCAGCTGGCGCAGGAACAGGCCGTCGCCGCAGCCGACGTCGAGCGCGCGCAGCGCCGACAGATCGGGACCGACCGTCGCCGCCAGCAACCTGGACAGTACGCGCGCCCGTTGCGCCGACTGGTGCACGATTTCCGGCCGGTGCCAGGCATAGCGCGCCAGCGCGGCGCCGCCGTGCCACTGGCGATAGACGTGGTTGATGCGTTCGTGCTCGGCCTGGTTCGTCATCGGTTCCTCCCAAGCCGTCATCTTCGCCAAGCACCTCGCATGCGCGCTTGAGAGACCGCAAACACGACCTGAATAGATGACTTTTTGCCAATAGGCATCGGCTGGGTTGACGCGACAGTCGCTTGCGGGCGCTTTCCGCGAGAATCCGTGTTTCCAGCTAAAATCAGGGCATTGCCTCGATTGGAACCCTCATGAAAATCGCTTTTCTCGCCGATCCGCTGTCCGGCTTCAAGACCTACAAGGATTCGACCTTCGCGATGATGCGCGAAGCGGCCGCCCGCGGCCACCGGATCTATGCCTTCGAACAGCGCCACATGGTGCTGGACCAGGGCGTGGTCAGCGCCGACGTCAGCGAGATCGCGCTGACCGGCGACGCCGACGACTGGTACCGCGTGCTCGGCACCGACAGCGTGCGCCTGTCCGAATTCGACGCCGTCCTGCAGCGCAAGGACCCGCCGTTCGACATGGAATACATCTACGGCACCTACCTGCTGGAGCTGGCCGAGCGCCAGGGCGCGCGCGTGTTCAACAAGCCGGGTGCCATCCGCGACCACAACGAAAAGCTGTCGATCGCCCAGTTCAGCCAGTACACCTCGCCGACGCTGGTGACCTCGTCGGATACCCAGCTGCGTGCCTTCCACGCCGAGCACGGCGACGTCATCTTCAAGCCGCTGGACGGCATGGGTGGCGCCGGCATCTTCCGCGTCAAGGACGACGGCATGAACCTGGGGGCGATCATCGAAACGCTCACCGACAACGGCGCGCGTACCATCATGGCCCAGAAATACATCCCGGCCATCGTCAAGGGCGACAAGCGGGTGCTGGTCATCAACGGCAAGCCGGTGCCGTTCGCGCTGGCGCGCATCCCGCAAGGCGGGGAAGTGCGCGGCAACCTGGCCGCCGGCGGCCTGGGCGTGGCCCAGCCGATCACGGAACGCGAACGCGAAATCGCCGAGGCCCTGGGCCCGGTGCTGGCGGCGCGTGGCCTGTTGCTGGTAGGATTGGATGTGATCGGTGATTTCCTGACGGAAGTGAACGTTACCAGCCCGACCTGTTTCCAGGAGATCACCGACCAGACCGGCTTCAATGTGGCCGGGATGTTCATCGACGCACTGGAACAGGCAGTCACAGGAAACTGACATGGTAGGCATTCTGCTGATGACCCACGCACCGCTGGGTCAGGCATTCATCGCCGCGGTAGCACACGTGTTCCGCGGCCCCACGGAGTTGTTCGAAGCGATCGACGTGACGGCGGACCAGGACACCAATGAGGTGAATGAACTGGCGCGCCAGGCGATCAAGCGCCTCGACGACGGCGACGGCGTGCTGGTCATCACCGACATCAAGGGCGGTACGCCGTCCAATTGCTGCAACACGCTGGCGCAGGCCGGGCACGTGGAAGTCATCGCGGGCATCAGCCTGCCGATGCTGCTGCGCGCGATCACGTATCGGCGCGACACCCTCGACGTGGTGGTCGAGATGGCACTGGCGGGCGCGCAGAACGGCGCGGTCAGGGTCGACAACAGGATCCGGGTCGGCACCTGACCGGTCTTTTCAATTGGCGAGACGATAAAAAAACATGATTCAACAGGAACTCGAGATTATCAACAAGCTGGGCCTGCACGCCCGCGCCTCCGCCAAATTCACCCAGATGGCCGCCCGCTACCAGAGCGACGTCTGGCTTACCCGCAATGCACGCCGCATCAACGCCAAGTCGATCATGGGCGTGATGATGCTGGCCGCCGGCAAGGGCGCCAAGGTGACGCTGGAAGCCGACGGTCCGGACGAGGAAGCATGCATCGCCGCCCTGACGGCACTCATCAACGATAAATTCGGCGAAGGCGAATGAGCACCTCGAATAACCTGCTGCGCGTTGCACTGCCGTCGGCAGGCGCCAAGCCCTGCGATGCTCGCCGTACTTCTCGTACGGCTTCGCTTCTCGAACGGCATTGCCGCCGCTCGCTACGGTTCTTCGAGGTGCTCTAATGCCGGAATCACGAGCCGGCCGCAGTCACCCGGGAAAATCGATGGCATCGTTCACCCTGCATGGCATTCCGGTCTCGCGCGGCATCTCGATCGGCCGCGCGCACCTGCTGACGCCGGCCGCGCTCGACGTCAAGCATTATCTGGTGGCGGAAGAGCAGGTCGAGGCCGAGGTCAAGCGGCTGCAGGAAGCCATCGCCCAGGTGCACCGCACCCTGCAGGACCTCTGGACCGACCTGCCGAAGGATGCGCCGACCGAACTGGGCGCCTTCATCGACGTCCACGTGCTGATTCTGTCCGATCCGATGATCTCGGAGGCGCCGCTCGACATCATCCGCTCTCGCCACTACAACGCCGAGTGGGCGCTGGTGACCCAGATCGACGAGCTGTCGGCCCAGTTCGACGAGATCGAGGATCCCTACCTGCGCGAGCGCAAGCAGGATATCCAGCAGGTCGCCGAGCGCGTGCTGAAGGTCCTGATGGGCACCGCGCTGTCGGCGCCGCCGGTGCCGACCGGCGAGGACCACTTCCAGCCGCAGATGATCGTGGTCGCCCACGACATCTCGCCGGCCGACATGCTGGCCTTCCGCGACCGCTCGTTCGTCGGCTTCGTGACCGATGTCGGCGGCCAGAACTCGCACACCGCGATCGTCGCGCGCAGCCTCGACATCCCGGCCGCGGTCGGCATGAGCCAGGCCTCGCGCCTGGTCGAGCAGGACGACTGGGTCATCGTCGACGGCGATGCCGGGGTGGTGATCTGCAACCCGAGCGCGCTGGTGCTGGAGCAGTACCGGGCGCGCCAGGCTGCCCTGATCAAGGCGCGCAAGCGCCTGCTCAAGCTGAAAAAGACGCCGGCAGTCACCAGGGACGGCACCGCCATCACGCTGCTGGCCAACATCGAGCTGCCCGACGATTGTCCGGCGGCGCTGGAGGCCGGTGCGCACGGCGTCGGCCTGTTCCGTTCCGAATTCCTGTTCATGGGCCGCGGCGCCCAGGCGCTGCGGGTGCCGAGCGAGGACGAGCAGTTCGAGCAGTACCGCAAGGCGGTGCTGGCGATGAAGGGCCGCGCGGTCACCATCCGCACCCTCGACGTCGGCGCCGACAAGCCGCTGGACCAGACCGAGCACACGGCGCTGAACCCGGCGCTGGGCCTGCGCGCGATCCGCTATTGCCTGGCCGAGCCGCAGCTGTTCCTGACCCAGCTGCGCGCGATCCTGCGCGCGTCCGCCTTCGGCAAGGTGCGCATCCTGATCCCGATGCTGGCGCACGCCTTCGAGATCGACCAGTCGCTGAACATGATTGCCCAGGCCAAGGCCCAGCTGCGCGAGCAGGGCATCGAGTTCGACGAGGCCATCGAGGTCGGCGCCATGATCGAGATCCCGGCCGCCGCGCTGGCGCTGCCGATGTTCGTCAAGCGCATGGATTTCCTGTCGATCGGCACGAACGACCTGATCCAGTACACGCTGGCGATCGACCGCGTCGACTACGAGGTGGCGCACCTGTACAATCCGCTCCACCCGGCGGTGCTGAACCTGATCGCGATGACGATCGCCGCCGGTGCCAAGGCCGGCATCGACGTCGCCGTGTGCGGCGAGATGGCGGGCGACATCAAGCTGACGCGCCTGCTGCTCGGCATGGGCTTGCGCGAGTTCTCGATGCACCCGGCCCAGCTGCTGGCGGTCAAGCAGGAAATCCTGGCGAGCGACCTCAAAATCCTGACCACGCGCACCCGCCGCATCCTGCGTGCGATGGAACCCGGCGAGATCGCCGAGGCCGTGGAGCAGCTGCAGTCCCTGTAATACCTGCTGTAATACCTAATAACGAATCCATGGCTTCTCTCGGAACAGTCTCACCCCAGGCGATGCATTTCGCCGAACCGCTGCGCCTGCAAAGCGGCGCCGCCCTCGGCGACTACACGCTGATGTACGAAACCTACGGCACCCTGAATGCCGACAAATCGAATGCGGTGCTGATCTGCCACGCGCTGAACGCATCGCACCACGTGGCCGGCCACTACGCCAATGAGCCGAAAAGCGCCGGCTGGTGGGACAACATGGTCGGTCCCGGCAAGCCGGTGGACACCGACCGCTTCTTCGTCATCGGCATCAACAACCTCGGCTCCTGCTTCGGTTCCACGGGGCCGATGCACATCAATCCGGACACCGGCAAGCCCTACGGCGCCACCTTCCCGGTGGTGACGGTGGAAGACTGGGTCGCGGCCCAGGCGCGCCTGGCCGACCGGCTCGGCATCGACTGTTTCGCGGCCGTGATGGGCGGCTCGCTGGGAGGCATGCAGGCGCTGGCCTGGTCGATCATGTTCCCGCAGCGCCTGCGCCACTGCATCGTGATCGCTTCGACGCCCAAGCTGTCGGCCCAGAACATCGCCTTCAACGACGTCGCGCGCCAGGCCATCCTGACCGATCCCGACTACCGCGGCGGCGATTTCTACGAACATGGCGTAGTGCCGAGGAATGGCCTGAAAGTGGCGCGCATGGTCGGCCACATCACCTACCTGTCGAACGACGACATGGCGGAAAAGTTCGGCCGCAAGCTGCGCAATGCCGCTGAAAGCGACGACTACAAGTTCGGTTTCGGGGTCGACTTCGAGATCGAGTCCTACCTGCGCTACCAGGGCGACAAGTTCTCGGAATACTTCGACGCCAACACCTACCTCCTGATCACCAAGGCGCTCGATTATTTCGACCCGGCGCGCGAGCATGGCGGCAGCCTGGAGAAGGCGCTGGAAAACACCCGGGCGAAGTATCTGATTGCTTCGTTCAGCACCGACTGGCGCTTCTCGCCCGAGCGCAGCCGCGAGATCGTGCAGGCGCTGCTGGCCAACCGCCGCAAGGTGACCTATGCCGAGATCGACGCGCCGCACGGCCACGATGCCTTCCTGCTGGACGATGTGCGCTACATGGGCATCGTGCGCGCCTACTACGGCCGCATCTGGGAAGAATGCGCCAGTGCCAAGGCAAAGGAGGCTGCATGAAATTCGAAGACCTGAGCACCCTGCGCCCCGACCTCGCCTTCATCGCGCACTGGGTCAACAACGGTGCGCACGTGCTGGACGTCGGCTGCGGCGACGGCGCCATGCTGCGCTACCTGGAAACCGGCAAGCATTGCACCGGCTACGGCGTCGAGATCGCCGACGACAAGGTCCTGGAAAGCACGAAGCGCGGCATCGACGTGATCCAGCACGACATGGAGCAGGGCCTCGACCTGTTCGGCGACAATGCTTTCGACATGGTGCTGTGCCTGTCCTCGCTGCAGATGATGCAGCACGTGGAGGCGCGCCTGCGCGACATCGTCCGCGTCGGCAAGGAAGCCATCGTGTCGTTCCCGAACTTCGCCCATTGGCCGCACCGCATCTCGCTGCTGAAGGGCCGCATGCCGGTGTCGCGCTCGCTGCCTTACCAGTGGTTCGACACGCCCAACGTGCGCTACGCCACGATCAACGATTTCAAGGAGCTGGCCGAGAAGTGCGGGCTGGAAGTGCTGGAATACGTGGCGCTGGCCGACGGCAAGCCGGTGTCCTTCCTGCCCAACCTGCGCGGCAGCCTGGCCGTGTTCCGATTGCGCAAGAAGGACCTGGTCGTCACTTGATATGATGCGCGGTATTGACATCGATTGCGGGTGGGAACGACCATGAAAAAGTTATTTGTCCTGGCGGCATTGTGCGCCGCCATGCAGGGCATGCCGAGCGCGGCACGCGAACCGGCACAGGATGGCAAGGGGCAAGTGGTGCAGGACGGGATCGCCGTCGAGCCGCTCAAGGATGGCATGTGGCGGCGCATGACCGCGCCCGAGCAGGCCCTCAACGAGGAGTCGGCCCAGCAGTACACGGCGCTGATGGGCCAGGCGCGCGAGAAGGGCGCGCTGGTGCCGGCGTCCGATCCGCAGGTCAAGCGCCTGCGTGCCATCGCCCAGCGCATCATTCCGCAGACGGCGCGCTGGAATCCCAAGGCGAACCAGTGGAACTGGCAGGTCAACCTGCTGCGCTCGGACCAGGTGAATGCCTTCTGCATGCCGGGCGGACGCATCGCCTTCTTCACCGGCATCATCGACAAGCTTAGACTCACCGACGACGAGATCGCCGCCGTGATGGGCCACGAAATCGCGCACGCGCTGCGCGAGCACGGGCGCGAGCGCATGAGCAAGTCGACCACGACCAGCCTGGTCACCGGCATCGGCGGCGCCATCCTGTCGGCCTGGTCGGGCTACGACGTGCGCGGCGCGGCGAATGCGGCCGGCAAGATGGTGGTGCTGAAATTCTCGCGCGACGAGGAACGCGAGGCCGACCTGGTCGGCCTCGACATCGCCGCGCGCGCCGGCTACGACCCGCGCGCCGGCATCGCCCTGTGGAACAAGATGGCGGCGCTGGACGGACGCGGCGCACCGATCGAGCTGCTGTCGACCCACCCCGGCGGCACCCACCGCATCGAGCAGATACAGTCCCACATGAACGTGCTGCTGCCGCTGTACGCCCGCAGCAAGGGCGTTCCGGTCGACCGGTTGCCGCCGTACCGTACCAATCTCGCATCGCGCTGAAGGACGGCATGGCACGTTTCGTCAGGAAGGGCCACCAGGCCGCAGCTAACGCCCGGGTGCCGCTGCCGCTGCGCGACGGCGTGGCCCCCAGCTACCTGTGGATCAACGAGACCCGCCCAGGGGGCATGCTGGCCTTTCTCGAGGCGCATTTCGGCGAAGTCGGTGGCCCGGCCTGGGCCGAGCGGCTGGCGCGCGGCGACGTGGTCGACGGCGACGGCCAGCGCCTGCAGCCGGACAGCCAGGTGCGCCAGGGCATGCGCATCTGGTATTACCGCGAGCTCGAACAAGAAACGCCGATCCCGTTCGAAGAAGAAATCCTGTTCCAGGACGACCACCTGCTGGTGGTCGACAAGCCGCATTTCGTGCCGATGATCCCGACCGGGCGCTTCCTGCGCGAGACCCTGCTGGTGCGCCTGAAGCGCAAGCTCGACCTGCCGCACCTGACGCCGATCCACCGCCTCGACCGCGAGACCGCCGGCGTGGTCATCTTCTCGCACAACCTGGCCACGCGCGGCACTTACCAGTCGATGTTCCAGAAGCGCAGCATCCGCAAGGTGTACGAAGCGCTGGCGCCGGTGCTCGAAGGCCGCGAATTCCCGTTCACCTACCGCAGCCGCATGGTCGACGGCGAAAAATTCTTCGTGATGCGGGAAGAAGAGGGCGCGCCGAACTCGGAAACGCTGGTGGAGCTGATCGAGCGCCGCGGCGGCATCGCGCGCTACCGCCTGCATCCGCACACCGGTCGCAAGCACCAGCTGCGCCTGCACCTGGCGTCCCTGGGCGTGCCGATCCTGAACGACGCCTTCTATCCGGTGGCGCTGCCGTGCAAGGGCGACGATTATTCCGCGCCGCTGCAGCTGCTGGCGCGCCGTATCGGCTTCGACGATCCGCTGACCGGCGAGGCGCGCAGCTTCGACAGCCGGCGCACGCTGGACTGGCCGGCACCGTGACATTCCGCGCATCTTTGAAGGATTCGTGATGCTATCCTGACCCGAGATTTCCACAAATCAACGGTCATGACAGTCCATCACCATGCGTAAAGTACGCGAACGCGAGAGCATGCCGCCCCATGCCGATCCGCGCGAGGCGCTCGGCATTGTCCTGATCTGCTTCGGCTGGCCCATACTTGCCTCGGTCGAGGCGGTGCTGGCCAGGGGCGCCGGACAGCTCAGGTTCAGCAATGCCGCGCTGGATGCGACGCTCGTGCTCGAGCTGATCTTCGGCGCCACGGCCCTGGCCGTGTTGTCATCGCGCCGCTACCCATTGCATACCCTGTGGCCGCGCGCGTCCTGGCGTGGCATGCTCGCCGGCCTGGGTCTGTTCGCGTGCTTCGTGGCCCTGTGTCATGTGAGCCGGCTGCTGATGCCGCCGGAGGCAGGCTGGCCGATCGAGGACATCATGACGAGGACCAGCGTGTCCTGGTCCAGCGTGATTCCCATGTCGATCATCAACGGCGCCTATGAGGAAGTCTTCCTGCTGGGTTACCTGATGCGCGGCATGCGCCGCTACGGCGCCTCGACCGCGATCGGCATCATGGTGCTGGTGCGCATGCTCTATCACATGTACCAGGGGGCAGCGGGCGCCCTGGCGATTGTGCTGTTCGGCATCGTCCTCGGCGTCTACTACCAGCGCAAGGGCCAGCTGTTCCCGGTGGTGCTGGCCCATGTCGCCGCCGACATGGCGGCGTTCCTGCTCTGACCAGAGCGCTGGATCAAAGGGCGTAATCGATGATCAGCGGCGCGTGGTCGGAAAAGCGCTCTTCCTTGTAGATCGACACCGCATGCGCCTTGGCGGCGATGCCCGGGGTGGCGACGTGGTAATCGATGCGCCAGCCGACGTTCTTGGCCCAGGCCTGGCCGCGGTTGCTCCACCAGGTGTACTGCTCGGGCTCCTGGTTGACCACGCGGTGCACGTCCACCATCCCCAGTTCATCGAAGATGCGCGTCATCCAGGCGCGCTCTTCCGGCAGGAAGCCGGAATTCTTCCGGTTCCCCTTCCAGTTCTTCAGGTCGATTTCCTTGTGCGCGATGTTCCAGTCGCCGCAGATCACGACTTCGCGGCCTTCGGCCTTCAACTGCTCCAGGTGCGGCAGGAAGACTTCCATGAAGCGGAACTTGGCCAGCTGGCGCTCGGGCGAAGACGAGCCGGACGGGCAGTACACCGAGATCACGGTCAGGTTGCCGACGTCGGCGCGGGTGTAGCGGCCTTCGCCGTCGAATTCGACGCAGCCGAAACCGGTCGAGGCCATGTCCGGCTTGGTGCGGCTATAGACCCCGGTGCCCGAATAGCCCTTCTTCTCGGCGTAGTGGAAATGGCCGTGGTAGCCGTGCGGCGCGAGGAATTCCTCGGTCATGTCGGCCTGCTGGGCCTTCAGTTCCTGGACGCAGATGAAATCGGCATCCTGCGTGGCCATCCAGTTGAAGAAACCCTTCTTGTGGGCGGAGCGGATGCCGTTCAGGTTGGCGGAGATAATTCTTGGCATGATGATGAAAATAATACGGAGGTGAGAGCAGGGCGCTGTCTTCAGCCGCCGCTGTGACGCTGCGGCAGCAGGATGACCGCTGAATAGTGTAACGCGTTTTTTGCTCAGCAGGAACGTCAAACCCCATCCTACAAACCCGCATGGCAGGTCGGCCGCGGCGCAGATTACAATACGGGCTTTCGAATCCAGGGGAAGTCATGAGCAATCTGCGCCAACAATTTATCGCGTTTTCGGTCGAGGCCGGGGTCTTGAAATTCGGTCAATTCACGACCAAGGCGGGGCGCCAGTCGCCGTACTTCTTCAACGCCGGCCTGTTCCACGACGGCGCCACCCTGGGCCAGCTGGCCCAGTTCTATGCCCAGACCCTGATCGACGCGGGCGTCGAGTTCGACATGCTGTTCGGCCCGGCCTACAAGGGCATCACGCTGGCCTCCGCGACCGCGGTGGCGCTGGCGGCGAAAGGCCACGATACGTCGTTCGCCTACAACCGCAAGGAAGCCAAGGACCACGGCGAAGGCGGCACCATCGTCGGCGCCGGCCTCAAGGGCAAGGTCGTCATCATCGACGACGTGATCTCGGCCGGCACCTCGGTGCGCGAATCGGTGGCCATGATCCGCGCCGCCGGCGCCGAACCGGCTGCCGTGCTGATCGCGCTCGACCGCATGGAACGCGGTGGCAAGGACGGCGTGCTGTCGCCGCTGTCGGCGGTACAGGAAGTCAGCCAGAACTACGGCATCCCGGTGATCTCGATTGCCAACCTGGCCGATCTGTTCGGCTACCTGGAGGCGGATCCGTCGCTGGGCGAGCACAAGGACGCGGTGGCGGCGTATCGCGCGCAGTACGGGGTCTGACATGCTGCGGCGGGCGCGCGAAGGCATGTAGCGAGATCGATGCGGCCGCTCACTCTTCCAGCCTGAGCACCTCGAACGACATGTTTTTCAGGGCACTGCCGGGCCGCCAGGGTGGATTGATGACCGTGATGTCGCGCACGCCCAGGCGCGCGAAATCGTCCAGCGAATAAGTCCAGCCGACCGCGTTCGGATCGCTGCGCTGGCGCCGCTGGTAGCGCTCTTCCTGGCCCAGCGTGACGTAGTCGGCGCGCACGCCGAGCGTCCTGAAATACGCCTGCTCCTGGCGGGCGTCGTCCTTGATGGTGGAGGCGATCTGGTCCAGCATCGCCTTGCGTTTGTCGGACGGCAGGGCGTCCAGCATCTGTTGCGTGGCGGGGTCGAACTGGAAGGTCTTGCTGCTAAGGCCACCATGGAAGCCGATCACGGCGAAGTTGCTGACCAGCTTGTGGATTCCGGCCGGGAACACGTAGTTGGCGCAGGACGACATGCAGTATTCCATCACCTTCACGTCGAGCTTGTGCTCGCGCACCCAGCGGCCGAGCGCCAGCCCGTAGCCGGTGGTGCCGCCGCGGCTGCGGATCGACAGCACGGCCGGCTTGTCGGCGAGGCTGTCGTACAGCGCGAACAGGCGCGCGTTGGCCCGCGGCTCGAGCAGGCCGACGTACACCAGCTCGCCGTCGGCGACATACACCTGGGTGGGTTCTTCGCTGTCGCCATCGGCGCGGGCGCCGGCCACGCCGAGCAGAAGGGGGAGGAGACAGGACAGGACGGCTTTGCGCATCGGAGCATTCCTCGAAAGGATATCGGCGGATTATAGCGATGCGGCTTGTCTTCCGATTTCAGTGGGACGTAGCGCGTGTGTAGTGTGTGATTACAATAATCCCGCGGGGATCTCTGCCGCGGCGCGCGCCAGCTCGGTCAGGCGCTGCGCCTGGCGGCCAACGAAGCTTGCGAGTGTTGCGACGAACTCGCGTTCATCATCCCGATACTCGTTCGCGTGTGCCAGTTCGGCAGCCGCCCTGTTTGCAGCGCCTGCCAGGCGCTGCGCTTCGCGCCGCATCAGTCTGCGGTCGACGCCACAGTGCACGGCGAAGTCGGCGAGGGCAAATGCCTTGACCTCGTCAAAGGTGAATGCGCCGCCGAATGCCATGGCCAGGTCGGTATCGAAGTGCATACTGGATTACGCTGACGAGGTCGTACCAGGGCGCTGGTTCCAGGTAGCCGCCGGGCCGCACAAAAAACGAGAAATTCTTGCCGTGGGCATCGCTGTTTCCAATCAGGAACTGGAAGAGCGCCCAGCGCAGCAGCGCAAGCCTTGCCGCCGCCTTGTTGTATCGTCCTGTCCCTGCACGGCGCGGTCGAAACGCCGCACGATGAGCACGGGACGCGGTGTACGCAGCAAATCAACTGGGGCCGCCGGCAAGCCGATGCGTTGCGCAAGCGTCATGCAGAAGTGCTCGTTCACGGCAAGATGCGGCAGCCTGGGCTGGCCAGGCCATTGGATGCGACAGCGACCTCCAGCGCGTGCCTTTCCGGCAGCAGGTGTTCGATGAAACGCTTGACCGAGCGTGAATCGTAACCCCGGTCGGGAGGGACGAGTGGCAGTGCCGGCGACAAGGGAAAAGCGGAGGGCATTTTCAGCCAGGTGGCGGCATAGGCCAGCGTCCACGTATCCGCCTCGGCATCATGCCCTATGTGCGCCATCAGAGGCTCACCGGCGAAGACGTCGAGCAGGCGATTCAAGGCTTGTCCTCCAGCGTCTTCGACCCGGCCTGGTGTACCCATGGATGCTCCTTGGGCACCACCAGCAAGGCCAGCCCCAGGCCGTCCAGGACTGCCAGCGCCTTGTCGAGGCGTACGCTGCCCTGGCCATTTTCCAATCGCGACATGAGGTCGACGGAGACGCCGAGAAGCGCAGCAGCATCGTCGATGCGCAGCTTTTGAGAACGGCGCCGCTGGCGTACCAGGGGACCCAGGGCGCCGGGATCGTTGAGGACGGTAGGACTGGACTCCATACGGCTTCCTGTTTCGGAATTTCGGAAATGCGTCGAGTATAAGCCGCTTTTCAAGCGAGGTTTCTGGAATTCCGAAATTTAAACTTTCAAGGCTGGGCTTTCCATAAGATTTCTGACAGTCCGAAACACCGGCAACACGGTCCTGCTTCTGGTGGACGTAAAAAAACCGGGCAAGCCCGGTTTTTCGATGCAGGACGGAAAGAATCAACCCGCCAGCTTCTTCTTCAGCAGCTCCGTCACCTGTGCCGGATTGGCCTTGCCCTTCGACGCCTTCATGGCCTGGCCGATCAGCGCATTGATCGCCGCTTCCTTGCCGGCGCGGTACTGCTCGACCGACTTGGCGTTGGCGGCCAGGACCTCGTCGACGATCGCTTCCAGCGCGCCCGTGTCCGAAATCTGCTTCAGGCCCTTCTGTTCGATCACGATGTCGGCCAGGTGCTCGTCTTCCGACTTGGCGTCCCACATCGCGGCGAACACTTCCTTGGCGGCCTTGTTCGAGATGGTGCCGTCGGCGATGCGCTTGAGCAGCAGCGCCAGCTGCGAGGCTTCGACCGGCGATTCGGCCAGGTCGACGCCTTCGCGGTTCAGGGTCGACGCCACGTCGCCCATCATCCAGTTGGCGGCAGCCTTGGCGTTGTCCTTGCCGGCCTTGGCCACCACCGCTTCGTAGTAGTTGGCCATGACTTGCGAACCGGTCAGGATCAGGGCGTCGTACTCGGGCAGGCCGTAGTCGCGGGTGAAGCGGTCGCGCATGGCGGCCGGCAGTTCCGGCATGTCGGCCTTGATGCGTTCGATCCAGTCCTGCTGGATGACGAGCGGCGGCAGGTCCGGGTCCGGGAAATAGCGGTAATCCTGGGCGTCTTCCTTGGTGCGCATGGAACGGGTTTCCTTGCGGTCCGGGTCCCACAGGCGGGTTGCCTGGATGACCTTGCCGCCGTCCTCGATCAGCTCGATCTGGCGCCGCACTTCGTAGTGGATCGCTTCTTCCATGAAGCGGAACGAGTTCAAGTTCTTGATCTCGCAGCGGGTGCCGAATTCGGCCTGGCCGACCGGGCGCACCGAGACGTTGACGTCGCAGCGGAACGAGCCTTCCTGCATGTTGCCGTCGCAGACGCCCAGCCACATCACCAGCGCGTGCAGCGCTTTCGCATAGGCGACCGCTTCGGCGGCGCTGCGCATTTCCGGCTCGGACACGATCTCGAGCAGCGGCGTGCCGGCGCGGTTGAGGTCGATGCCGCTCATGCCGGCGTAGTCTTCATGCAGCGATTTACCGGCATCCTCTTCCAGGTGGGCGCGGGTCAGGTTGACGGTTTTCGTCTCCAGCTTGCCGTCTTTTTCGTAGGCGAAGCTGACGGTGCCGCCCTGGACCACCGGGTCGTCCATCTGGCTGATCTGGTAGCCCTTCGGCAGGTCCGGATAAAAATAGTTCTTGCGCGCGAAGATCGACTGCGGCGCGATTTTGGCGCCGACCGCCAGGCCGAAGCGGATCGCGCGTTCGACGGCGCCGTGGTTCAGCACCGGCAGCACGCCCGGCAGCGCCAGGTCGACCGGGCTGGCCTGGGTGTTGGGCTCGGCGCCGAAGCGGATCGAGCTGCCGCTGAAGATTTTCGAGTTGGTCGTGAGCTGGACGTGGTTCTCAAGACCGATGACGACTTCCCATTGCATAGTGTTCTCTCTTTTTTCGTCGCGACGAAGCGTTAGACGCCTTCGGGCGCGCGTTGGTGCCAGTCGGTCGCCTGCTGGTACTGGTGCGCGATGTTCAGCAGCTTGGCTTCGCTGAAGTAGTTGCCGATGATCTGCAGGCCGACCGGGCGCTTGGCGTTCTTTTCGCCCTGGCCGAAGCCGACCGGGATCGACATCCCGGGCAGGCCCGCCAGGCTGGTCGACAGCGTGAAGATGTCGGCCAGGTAGTTGGCGACCGGGTCGTCGGATTTCGCGCCGAGGTCCCAGGCGACGGTCGGGGCCACCGGGCCCATGATCACGTCGCACTTGTCCTTGAACGCGGCCTGGAAATCGTCGGCGATCAGGCGGCGGATCTTCTGTGCCTGCACGTAGTAGGCGTCGTAGTAGCCGTGGCACAGCACGTAGGTGCCGACCATGATGCGGCGCTGGACTTCCTTGCCGAAGCCCTGCGCGCGGGTCTTCTTGTACATGTCCTGCAGGTCGGTGTACGCCGGGGCGCGGTAGCCGTAGCGCACGCCGTCGAAGCGCGACAGGTTGGACGAGGCTTCGGCCGGGGCGATGATGTAGTACACCGGGATCGACAGCGCCGTCTTCGGCAGCGAGATCTCGACCAGGGTGGCGCCCTGTTTCACGAATTCGTCGAGCGCGGCACGCACGGCCTGTTCCACGTCCGCGGCCAGGCCTTCGCCGAAGTATTCCTTCGGTACGCCGATGCGCAGGCCGGCCAGCGGCGCGTTCAGCTCGCGCGTAAAATCTTCGCGGGCGTTGCCCTGGTCGGCCGTGAGGCTGGTCGAGTCGCGGCCGTCGAATCCGACCATCTCGTTCAGCAGCAGGGCGCAATCCTCGGCGGTGCGCGCCATCGGGCCGCCCTGGTCGAGCGAGGAGGCGAAGGCGATCATGCCGTAGCGCGACACGCGGCCGTAGGTCGGCTTGATGCCGGTGATGCCGCAGAAGGCGGCCGGCTGGCGGATCGAGCCGCCGGTGTCGGTGCCGGTCGCGGCAGGCGCCAGGCGCGCGGCGATGGCGGCGGCCGAGCCGCCCGAGGAGCCGCCCGGCACGGCCAGTGCGTCCCACGGGTTTTTCACGGCACCGAAGGCCGAATTCTCGTTGGCCGAGCCCATCGCGAATTCGTCGCAATTCAGCTTGCCCAGCGTGACCATGCCGGCGTCGCCGAATTTCTCGACGACGGTCGCATCGAAGGGGCTGACATAGTTGCCCAGCATCTTGGAGGCGGCGGTCGAGCGCCAGCCCTTGGTGACGAAGATGTCCTTGTGCGCGATCGGGATCCCGGTCAGCAGGCCGGCGCTGCCCTCGGCCAGGCGCGCATCGGCAGCCGCGGCCTGGGCCAGCGTCAGTTCCGGATTCACGTCCAGGAAGGCGTTGTGCTGGCTGGCCGCGATGCGGTCCAGATAATGCCGGGCCAGTTCGGTCGCGGACACCTGTTTGGAATGCAGGAGCGTGGACAGCTCCTTGATGGTTTTGTTATGCATCATGATTTCATCTTTGAATGGGGCGCGAAGCTTATTCGTGTCGAATATTTATTCGATAACTTTCGGCACGAGATAAAGGCCGTCTTGCGCTTTCGGCGCCGGTGCCTGGTAGTCTTCGCGGCGATTCTCTTCGCTCACCACGTCGTCACGCAGACGCAGTGGCAATGCGAGCACGGCGGCCAGCGGTTGCGATAATGGCGCCACACCGGTGGTGTCGACCGCCTGCATTTGTTCGGCCAGGGCGAAAATTCCGTTCAGTTCGCTCAATGCGATCTCGGCATGGGCGTCGTCCATATCGAGCTGGGCCAGGTTGGCGATCCGTTTTACGTCTGAAAGTGTCAGAGACATGGCAAATGAGGGCAACAGGAGATGGTTGTGCGGATGATGAAATTTGGATAACGGCGCGTTAAAGCTGATAAAAGCTTTCTAATACCGCTGATCTCGCTGGCTGATATCGGGGTGAACCCGCCCGTTTTTCAGCATTTAAACGCCAAATTATAAGGTAGAATGGCGGGCTAATGCGTTCTCGAAGGCGAAAGCGGCCTTCCCGCGCATGCAAGCCCGCGATGCGGATTCAACCGTCGCGGCGAGGATTCCCCGATTAATGTTAGGGACTTCGAAAAATCGAAGTTCGATTCAAGCGCTATTAGGTGCGCATCAGGACACACATGTTTGGTTTTCTACGCAGCTACTTCTCGAACGACCTGGCAATCGACCTGGGTACGGCCAACACCCTGATCTACGTGCGCGGCCTGGGTATCGTGCTGGATGAGCCTTCGGTCGTTGCGATCCGCCAGGAAGGCGGTCCGAACGGCAAGAAAACGATCCAGGCGGTGGGCAAGGAAGCGAAGCAGATGCTCGGCAAGGTGCCAGGCAACATAGAGGCGATCCGCCCGATGAAGGATGGCGTGATCGCCGACTTCACCGTCACCGAGCAGATGCTCAAGCAGTTCATCCGCATGGTGCACGACTCCAAGTTCTTCCGCCCGTCGCCGCGCATCATCATCTGCGTGCCGTGCGGTTCGACCCAGGTCGAGCGCCGTGCGATCCGCGAATCGGCGCTGGGCGCCGGCGCCTCGCAGGTCTACCTGATCGAAGAGCCGATGGCGGCCGCGATCGGCGCCGGCCTGCCGGTATCGGAAGCGACCGGCTCGATGGTGGTCGACATCGGCGGCGGCACCACCGAAGTCGGCATCATCTCGCTGGGCGGCATGGTCTATAAAGGTTCGGTGCGCGTCGGCGGCGACAAGTTCGACGAAGCGATCGTCAACTACATCCGCCGCAACTACGGCATGCTGATCGGCGAACAGACCGCCGAGTCGATCAAGAAGGCCATCGGTTCGGCCTTCCCGGGTTCCGAGGTCAAGGAAATGGAAGTCAAGGGCCGCAACCTGTCCGAAGGCATCCCGCGCTCGTTCACGATTTCGAGCAACGAGATCCTGGAAGCCCTGACCGACCCGCTGAACAACATCGTCTCGGCCGTCAAGAACGCCCTCGAGCAGACCCCGCCGGAACTGGGCGCCGACATCGCCGAGAAGGGCATGATGCTGACCGGCGGCGGCGCGCTGCTGCGCGACCTGGACCGCCTGCTGATGGAAGAAACCGGCCTGCCGGTGCTGGTCGCCGAAGACCCGCTGACCTGCGTGGTGCGCGGCTCGGGCATGGCGCTGGAGCGCATGGACAAGCTGGGTTCGATCTTCTCGTACGAGTAAGATACCTCGTCGATGAGGGCAGCGCGGACAGGGTGCGTGGCCGAGCCACGGCGCCTGTCCGCGCTGCTTCCTATTATTGATGCTGCCGGCGCATCGCGCCCGCATTATTGAAAGTCATGGAATACAGTCCTCCGCCGCTTTTCAAGCAAGGCGCCCCTGCGAGGGTGAAGGTGACGGTGTTTGCCCTGGTCTCGATCGCGCTGCTGGTGGTCGACGCGCGCCTGCATGCGCTCGACGCGGTGCGCCAGGTCGCGGCCACGGTCCTGTACCCGCTGCAGATGGCGGCGCTGGTGCCGCGCGACGCCCTGTCCAACATGGGCGACTATTTTTCCTCGGTCTCGGCCCTGCAGAAGGAAGTGCGCGACCTCAAGAGCCAGCAGGTGGCGCAGGCCCAGGCCATGCAGCAGGCCCAGCTCCAGATGGCCGAGAACGCCCACCTGCGGCGCCTGATGGACGCGCGCGAGCACCTGCCGGTGCATTCCATGATGAGCGAGATCCTGTACGACGCGCGCGACCCGTCGACGCGCCGCGTGGTGCTCGACCGCGGCGCCCGTGCCGGCATCAAGCTCGGCCTGCCGGTGATCGACAACGCCGGCGTGGTGGGGCAGGTGACGCGCGTGTTCCCGTTTACGTCCGAAGTCACGCTGCTGACCGACAAGGAGCAGGCGATCCCGGTGCAGGTGCTGAGGAGCGGCTTGCGCAGCGTCGCTTATGGGCGCGGCCACTCCGGCCTGCTCGACCTGCGCTTCGTGGCGCCGAACGCCGACATCCAGGTCGGCGACGTGCTGGTGACCTCGGGCCTGGACGGCATTTACCCGGCCGGCCTGGCCGTGGCCAAGGTGGTGCAGGTCGAGAACGTGGCCCAGGGCGCCTTCGGGCGCGTGGTCTGCCAGCCGCTGGCCGGCATCGACCGCCACCGCCAGCTGCTGGTCGTGATGTCCGACCAGCCGGCGGCGCCGCGTCCGCCCGAAGAAGCGCCCAAGGTCAACGGCAATACCGTCGCCAAGCGCAGCAACCTGCCGAAGATGGCGCCGGTGCCGCCGCTGCCCTTGGCGCCCCAGCCGCTGCCGGCGGCGGCGCCTGCTGCCATTGGCGCCGCTAACGGGACGACCAACGGTGCCGCGGCCGGAACGGCCCCTGGCGCCAGGCCGGCCGCCGTGCCGGCCGCGGCCGCGCCGCCGGCACGCAGCGGCGCTGCGCCGGCCACGCTGCCTGCGCCTGCACGTACGGCCGCACCCACACCGAAGGAAGGGACCTGATGGCCACGACGACCCGTCCGCATTACATCCTGCTGCCGGCCAGCCCGCTGTTCATCGCCTTCAGCCTGGTGTGCGCCTTCATGCTCAACCTGCTGCCCTGGGGCCGCTGGATCGGCGCGCCGGATTTCGTCGCGCTGGTGCTGGTATTCTGGGGCATCCACCAACCGCGCAAGGTCGGCATCGGCATCGCCTTCTGCATGGGATTGCTGATGGACGTGCACGACGCGACCCTGCTCGGCGAGAACGCGCTGGCGTATACTCTGCTTTCCTACCTGGCGATCATGATCCACCGCCGGGTGCTGTGGTTCCCGCTGATGACGCAGGCGATGCACGTGTTCCCGCTGCTGTTGCTGACCCAGGCGATCCAGGTGCTGGTGCGTTTCTTCGTGACCGGCCGCTTCCCCGGCTGGCTGCACTTCATCGAGAGCCTGATCGCGGTCGCACTGTGGCCGGTGATCACCTGGCTGCTGCTGGCACCGCAGCGCCGCGCAGTCGACAAAGACCATACGCGCCCGATCTAAAAGGCACTTCAACCATATCGCATGACCGAAATTAAAGACAGCGATCGCGAGATCCACCTGTTCCGTATGCGCCTGACGGCGATGGTGGTGTTCGTGTTCATCTGCTTCGGCCTGCTGGTCACCCGCTGGGTGTGGCTGCAGGTCGTCAAGCACAACCAGTACATGGCGCAGGCCGAGGACAACCGCATCGCGCTGGTGCCGATCGTCCCCAACCGCGGCCTGATCCTGGACCGCAACGGCGTTGTGCTGGCCAGCAACTACTCGGCCTATACGCTCGAGATCACCCCGTCCAAGCTGGAAGCCAACCTGGATTCCGTGATCGACGAACTGGGCAAGCTGGTCACGATCGAAGCCAAGGACAAGAAGCGCTTCAAGCGCCTGCTCGAGGAATCGAAGAATTTCGCCAGCATCCCGATCCGCACCCGCCTGACCGACGACGAAGTCGCGCGCTTCACCGCCCAGCGTTTCCGCTTCCCCGGCGTCGAAGTGCAGGCACGTTTGTTCCGCCAGTACCCGCTGGGCGAGATCGCCTCGCACGTGCTGGGCTACATCGGCCGCATCAGCCAGAACGACGCCAAGGTCATCGAGGCCGGCGACGATGCCGCCAACTACACCGGCACCGACCACATCGGCAAGGAAGGCGTCGAGAAGAGCTACGAAAAGCAGCTGCACGGCCAGACCGGCTACGAGGAAGTCGAGCGTTCGGCCGGCGGCCGCGCGATCCGCACGTTGTCGCGCACGCCGCCGGTGCCGGGCACCAACCTGATCCTGTCGATCGACATCGAGCTGCAGAAGGTGATCGAGGAAGCCTTCGGCGACTTCCGCGGCGCCCTGGTCGCGATCGAACCCGAGACCGGCGACGTGCTGGCCTACGTGTCGCGCCCCGGCTTCGACCCCAACCTGTTCGTCGACGGCATCGACAGCCAGAGCTGGAACGAGCTGAACACCTCGCTCGACCGGCCGCTGATGAACCGTCCGCTGTCGGGCACCTATCCGCCAGGCTCCACCTTCAAGCCCTTCATGGCGCTGGCCGCGCTGGAACTCGGCAAGCGCCGCCCGGAGCAGGGCATCAGCGACGCCGGCTTCTTCATGCTGGGCGGGCACCGCTTCAACGACGACAAGCCGGGCGGCCACGGCTACATCGACATGTACCGCTCGATCGTGGTGTCCTGCGATACCTATTATTACCAGCTCGGCAACGAGATGGGGATCGACGCCATCAGCGGCTTCATGAAGCAGTTCGGCTTCGGTTCGCCGACCGGCATCGACCTCGACCACGAGAAATCGGGCGTGCTGCCGTCGCAGGAGTGGAAGCGCGAACGCTTCAAGCGCAACCGGGCGGCCCAGAAGTGGGTCGGCGGCGACACCATCTCGATCAGCATCGGCCAGGGCTTCAACAGCTACACCATGCTGCAGCTGGCGCATGCCGTCTCGACGCTGGCCAACAACGGCGTGGTCATGAAGCCGCACCTGGTCAAGATCCTGGAAGACGGCGGTACCAAGCAGCGTACGCTGACAGTGGCCAAGGAATCCGGTCGCATCCCGCTCAAGCAGCACAACATCGACGTCATCAAGAACGCGATGGTGGGCGTCACCACCGACGGCAAGGCCCCCGGCACCGGCTACATGGCGTTCCGCAACGCCGGCTACATCGCCGGCGGCAAGACCGGCACCGCCCAGGTGGTGGGCCTGCGGGGCGCCAAGTACAACCACAACATGACCCCCGAGCGCCTGCGCGATAACGCGCTGTTCACCGCTTTTGCCCCGGCCGACAAGCCGAGGATCGCGATCGCGATGGTGGTCGAGAATGCCGGCTTCGGCTCCACCTATGCGGCGCCGATCGTCCGCAAGGCGCTCGACTACTACCTGCTGGGCAAGCGTCCGGGCGACAAGGCCAGGCCGGCGCCGGCGGCGGCAATCCAGAAGGAAGACCTGGCGATCCCCGAAGAATCCTTCGGACCGAACGCCGGTGCGCCCAAGCCGCCGGGCGGCGAGACGCCGGGTAACAAGGAAGACTGAGCGATGGCCCACATCCCGGAAAGGCGCTCGCTGAGCCGGCGCCTGAAACCGTATTTCACCGTCTTCGACGGCCCGCTGGCGCTGATCCTGTTCCTGCTGTTCTCGGTCGGCACGCTGACCATGAGCTCGGCCGGCCACGACTTCCCGGGCCGCATGGAAGGGCAGATGCGCAACATCCTGCTGTCCTTCATCGTGATGTGGGTGGCGGCCAACGTGCCGCCCCAGACCCTGCTGCGCATCGCGGTGCCGATCTATACCTTCGGGGTGACGCTCCTGATCGCGGTGGCGCTGTTCGGCATCATCAAGAAGGGGGCGCGGCGCTGGCTGCACGTCGGGGTCGACATCCAGCCCTCCGAAATCCTCAAGATCGCCACGCCGCTGATGCTGGCCTGGTATTTCCAGACGCGCGCCGGGCTGCTGAACTGGAAAACCTTCCTGGTGGCGGCGCTGCTGCTCCTGATCCCGTTCGGCCTGATCGCGCGCCAGCCCGACCTCGGCACCGCGCTGCTGGTCGGTGCCTCCGGCTTCTACGTGATCTTCCTGGCGGGGCTGTCGTGGAAGGCGCTGGCCGGCCTGGCGGTGGCGGGCGGCGCCAGCTTGCCGGTGGCCTGGTCGATGATGCACGACTACCAGCGCGAACGCATCATGACGCTGATCGACCCCACCTCCGACCCGCTCGGCAAGGGCTTCCACATCATCCAGTCGGTGATCGCGATCGGCTCCGGCGGCGTGTCCGGCAAGGGCTACCTGAAGGGCACCCAGGCCTACCTGGAATTCATCCCCGAACGTACCACCGACTTCATCTTCTCGGTGTATTCGGAAGAATTCGGCCTGGTCGGCAACCTGGTGCTGCTGTTCCTGTACCTGCTGCTGATCGGGCGCAGCATGATGATCGCGGCGAATGCGCCGAACCTGTTCACGCGTCTCGTCGCCGGCTCGGTGTCGATGATGTTTTTTACCTATGCATTCGTCAACATGGGCATGGTCAGCGGCATCCTGCCGGTGGTCGGCGTGCCCTTGCCGTTCATGAGCTATGGCGGTACCGCGTTGATTACGCTGGGACTATGCTCTGGTATATTGATGAGCATTCAAAAACACCGCAAACTGGTGCAGACCTGACATGAAAGACAAAGCGCAGGCCGTTCCGGTGCGCCTGTCGGCCGTCGTTGCGTTATTGGCAATGATGACCGGCTGCGGCACCACCAGCGAAAACGGCGAACACAAAAGCCTGATCCCCTTGCCCTGGAAGCACAAGGTGACGGCCAACCACGGCAAGCTCAATCCCGACCTGCCGAAGCTCCCCGCGGCCGGCTCCGGGCGCGGCGGCTACTACCAGGACGACGGCCCCGGCGACAACCCGCCGCCCGGCCTGGCCGATGTGCCGGATGCGGTCGTCAAGTACGAACCCTACGCCAAGTTCGCCAACCGGCCGTACGCGGTGTTCGGCACCACCTACACGCCGCTGCTGGGCAGCGAACCCTACGTGCAGCAGGGTATCGCGAGCTGGTACGGCGTCAAGTTCCACGGCCAGCGCACCTCGTCGGGCGAGCCCTACGATATGTACAAGATGACGGCCGCGCACCCGACGCTGCCGATCCCGTCCTATGCGCGCATCACCAGCACCGAAACCGGCAAGTCGGTGGTGGTGCGCATCAACGACCGCGGTCCGTTTCACTCGGACCGCCTGATCGACGTCTCCTACACGGCCGCGCTCAAGCTCGGCCTGCTGGGCAAGGGCAGCCACCAGGTCGAAGTGGAGCGCCTGTTCCCGGACGACGGCACTCGCATCGCCACCACGCGCCGCGCCGCCACGTCGGCCGCCCAGGCGCTGCCGCCGGACATCGCAGCGCTGATGCTGGAAGACCGCGTCAATATGGACAGCGCCGCGGTGGCCAGACCGCAGCCTGTGTTCCGGGCGGTATCGGCCGCCGCGCCTGCCGCGGCCACGAATGCTGCGTCGGGTTTCTACCTGCAGCTGGGCGCCTTCGGGCGCGAAGGCAAGGCGGAAGAGATGAGCGAACTGCTGAAAAAATCGGGCGTCGCGCAGGCGCTGGAAGTGGTGCGCTCGGGCAGCGTGAATCGCCTGGTCAGCGGACCCTATGAAACCCGCGCCATGGCGCAGGAGGCGGCGCGCGCATTGCCGTCGTCGCTGGGTCTGAAGCCGATCGTCATCAAGCGCTGATCAGCTGCAGCGCTTCGCTTCCGCATCGTAGCGCTCGGCATAGCCGACGACGCGCTTGCGCGTGGCTTCGTCGAGGCCGCGCAGGCGGTATAGGTAGCGCGTGGTCTGCGGGCCGCGCGGGGTAATGCGCGCCGTGTGCACGCCCTGCTTGCCGAGCTGGGCGAGCAGGTTCTGGGCGCCGCTCTCGGTCTTGAACAGGCCCAGCGAGATGCCGAACTTCAGCGGCGAATCGTCGCGGATGATGAAGAAATTGGTCACGCCCAGGTTGTGCAACTCGTTGGCCTTGCGGTCGGCCGCTTCCTTGCTGCCCTGCGGCGGGATGTTGACCAGCCAGCTGCCGACGTCCTGCGCCTGCACGGTCTGGCGGCCCGCGGCGGTGCGCTCGGCCAGGTCGAGCGCGGCCATGCGCGCCTCGAAGCGCTTCGCCCCGTTGGCGCTGAAGGTGCCGATGTCGAGGCAGACCAGGTCGGCTGCCGGCGGACGCGCCGGCGTTTCCGGTTGCGGCTGCGCTTGCGACGGTGTAGCGGCGGCTGCGGCGGGTTTGCCGTTCGCGGTGCTGTCGTTCGCGCTGTCGCCCGGCGCAGTCGGTGCCGGTGCCGCCTTGGCCGCAGCTTGCGCCTGTTCGGCGGTCAGCACCACCAGCTTGGGTGTATTGAACTGGCGCTTCAGGCGCGCCGGTTCGTGGTCGTCGCCGTTGCCCGTGCCGAGATAGCCCTGGCCGTAGGCGAACAGGGCGGCATTCAGGAACAGCAGCGACCAGAAAGCAAATCTCAGCAAGGCGGATTCCCCATGACGGAAGCGGCGGCGTGCAAGCCGACCAGGACGCTATTATCCAGCAAACGGTAGGGCACCGACAGCAAGGGAGCGACGTGGCCGGCGGCGCCGCCGGAGACGATGCACAGCGCAGCGCCGTGGGCGGCGCAGGCGCGCTCGATGGCGCCGGCCTGGGCCGACAGGCAGCCGGACAGGATGGCGTCCTGGGTATTGTCGGCGAAGACGGCGGGGAGGTCGCCGGTGGCCACCTGCGGCAACTGGGCGGTGCCGCGCGCCAGCGCGCCCAGCATCAGGCCGACACCCGGCAGGATCATGCCGCCGATGAAGACGCCGTCGGCACTGACCGCATCGACCGTGGTGGCGGTGCCGCAGGTGGCCACCACCAGCGCCTGCCCCGGCGCCAGCGTGCGTGCGCCGAGCGCGGCGGCGAACCGGTCGCTGCCCAGCTGGCCGGGAGTGCGGTAGCCGTTGCGCAAGCCCGCCAGTGCGGGCACCGACACGAACCATGCCGGCGCGAGGTCCGGCAACAAGGCCGACAGCAGCGCTTCCAACTCGGCGCGCATGGCCGGGCCGGCCACATTCGAGACGATGGCGCGGGTGATACCGTGTCCCAGCCATGCCGCCGGCAGGCGTTCCAGTTCGGCGTGCGGCACGGCGCCGTGGGCCACCCAGTCGCCCGCATCGATCCCGTTGCCCGGCGCATCCGCCGCCAGTGCCCATTTGACCCGGGTATTGCCTGCATCGACCAGCAGCAGCATATCCAGCCTCCTTCAGGTGTTGATGCGCAGCGACACGTCGCCGGCCACGATCGCGATGCGGCCCCCCTCGGTGTCGAGCAGCAGGCGGCCGCCATCGTCGACGCCGGCGGCCAGGCCTTCGTGCAGCACTTCGCCACGGTCGACGATGGTCACCGGCTGGCCTTGATACGCATGCAGCAGGTTCCAGCGCGCGCTGAAGGCGGTGAAGCCCTTGGCGGCGAATTCGCGCAGCGCCTGCGCCAGGCCGTCGAGCACGGCCGCCATCAGGGCGTCGCGGTCCATGCGTGCCAGCCAGGGCACGGCGGCGACCGGGCGCCCGATCCTTTCTTCGAGTTCGTCGGGCATCGCGAGGTTCAATCCGATGCCGACGATGGCCCAGGTGCCGGCGGCCGCCGCCTGGGTCTCGACCAGGATCCCGGCCAGCTTGTCGCCGTTCTTGAGCAGGTCGTTCGGCCACTTCAGCTGGACCGGCTGGCCGAGCCGGCCGAGGGTTTCGGCCAGCGCCGTGCCGACCGCCAGCGGCAGGCCGGTTAGGGCCGGCAAGCCGCCCTCGAAACGCCAGGCCAGCGAAAAGGTCAGCGAGTGGCCCGGCGCCGACAGCCAGCTGCGCCCGGCGCGGCCGCGGCCGGCGGTCTGGTGTGCGGCGATCAGCAGCAGCGGTGCGGAAAGCGTGGCGGCGCGCGCCAGCAGGTCGGCATTGGTCGAGCCGGTTTCCGGTACGACTTCGACCGCCACGCCGGCGGACGACAGGGCAGCAATGCGTTGCGCATCCATCATGCGGCTCCCGACGGCAGCTTACGCGCCTTTTGCGGCGCGCGCGAGAACAGGGCATCGAACACGGCGTTCGGCAGCAGGCGTAGCAGGGCGGCGACGACGCCCATCTGCCAGGGAATCACACGGAAGCTGCGGCCGCGCGCAATGGTGGACACGGCGCGGGCGGCAAAGCGCTCGGCGGACATCAGGAAAGGCATGGGAAAACGGTTGTTGCGGGTCATTGGGGTGGCGATGTAGCCGGGGGCGATGGTCACCACCCGGATACCGTATTGTTTCATTTCGAGGCGCAGCGCTTCGGCATAGCTGTGCACGGCGGCCTTCGAGGCGCAGTAGGCGCCGGCGCCTTTCAAGCCCCTGAAGCCGGCCATGCTGCCGATCGCGACCAGGCGGCGCGCGCCGCTGCCGTTCTTCATCGATGCGATGAACGGGGCGAAGGTGGCGATGGTGCCGGTCAGGTTCACGGCCAACACTTCCTCGAACAGCGGCAGGTCTTCCGGGCGTTCGGTGAGGGTGCCGCAGGAGATGCCGCTGGCGGCGATCACGATGTCGACGCCGCCTGCGCGCTCGATGAAGTCTCGTGCGGCGACGGCCACGGCCGCGTGGTCGGTGACGTCGGCCGCATACACATGATGGGTGCCGGGCAGGGCGGCGGCGAGGCTGTCGAGCGCCTCGCGGCGCCGGCCGAGCAGGCCGAGGGTGGCGCCGCGCGCCGCATAGGCGCGTGCCAGCGCGGCGCCGATGCCGCCCGATGCGCCGGTGATGAATACGCGCCGGGCGTCGCCACGCCGGGCGTCGCCACGCGCAGCGCGGTCCGTCATCGCTTCTCGGCTTTGGCCTTGTCGACCAGCCAGTCCATCACCTGCAGCGTGGCCTGCTGTTGCTGCATCTCGGTTTCGCCCTGATGTACGCGCGATGGCGAGGTGACGTAGCGGCCGTCGACCGCCAGCATCGGCCAGTGGTCGATGTTATAGGCCTCCATCATGGCGCCGGCGCGCCGCAGCTTGGCCTGGATGCCGAACGAGCGGTAGGTATCGGCGAATCTGGCGCGGTCGATGCCGTTCTGGGCGGCCCATTCCATGACCTGCTCGTCGCTGCCGAGGCGCAGGCGCTGCACGTGCATGGCGTCGAACACCTTCTGGTGGTACTGGTCGAGCAGGCCCATCGCCTCCAGCGTGTAGAACAGGCGCTGCTGCGGCAGGGCGGAAGCGCCGGCAGTCACGTGCACGCGCTTGAACACGATGTTGTCGCCCTGTTTCTTCATCCAGGCCGCTAGCTGGGGCTCGAAGGCGTAGCAGTGCGGACAATAATAGGCGAAGAACTCGATGACCTCGACTTTTTTACCTGTGTCGGTGGGTTGCGGGCTGGGCAGCGTCAGGTACTGGCTGCCGTTCTGCGGCTCGGCGGCGGAAGCGAAGGGCTGGACGGCGGCCAGGCCGACCAGGGCGATGCAGAACAGGCGGCGCAGTGGGCGCATGAAGACTCCTTGGGTGGATGCCTGGTTGACGGTCAGCGCTGGTTGCGCACGATGGCGACGTCGACGCCGCTGTCGAGCAGCTTGGCGCGCGCCTTGTTCATGGCTTCGACCTGGTTGAACGGGCCGAGGCGCACGCGGTGCAGCACGCCGCTGTCGTTGGTGTGGTCGCTGATCGTGGTTTCGAAACCGAGCAGGGCCAGCTTGGCGCGGGTCGCTTCCGCATCCGACATGTTGCGGAAGGCGCCGAACTGCAGGTAATAGATGGTCCTGTCGCTGCCCGACGACGAAGAGGAAGAAGGCGAAGCCGGTGCCGGCGTGGCCGCCACCACCGGTGTCGATGGTCGCGTGGTCATCGCCACCTGGCGGCTTTCGCTGCGGGCCGGTTCCGGACGCGCCTCGGCCGGTTCCTTCAGGCCGGCGATCGCCGCGCCCAGCGGATCGTCCGACGGCGCCGCTGCCGGTGCCGGTGTGCGTGCCGGCGCCGGCGCCGACGGCTCGGCCGGACGGGCACTGCGCGCCGCCGCCTTTTCGGCGACTTCCTTGCTCGCCGTGCGCGCGGCGTCGCGGTTGCCGTACATCGGCTTGTTCGGATCGAGCGCCTGGCCCGGCGCCGGATCGGCCGGACGGCCGGCCTTCGCGGTCTTTTCCGTAAACGGGGACGCGCCCTTGGTGATGGTAAGCGCCACTGCCACCGCGATGCCGAGGCCGATGACCAGGCCGATGATGATGCCGGTGAGCGTGCTGCCGCGCTGGCGGGTGAACGAACGCAGCTGGAAAGAACGGAGAGGAGCGTGAAGGCCGGTCATTGGTACGGGTTATTGGTTATATAAAAAATATAAACGCAGCGCTTACATCTTGTCCGGCGCCGAGACGCCGATCAGGGCCAGGCCGTTGCGCAGTACCTGGCGCGTCGCCGTCGCCAGCGCCAGGCGCGCCAGCTTGAGCGCCTCGTCGTCGTCAAGCAGCCACTTGTGCGCGAAGTAGTAGCTGTGCAGTTCGCCTGCCAGTTCGCGCAGGTAGAACGCGACCTGGTGCGGACCGAGTTCGCTCTGGGCACGCTGCAGCATCTCCGGATACGCGGCCAGCTTGGCCAGCAGGCTTGCTTCGTGCGGCTGGGTCAGCGGCGCCAGGTCGACATGTGCCAGCGACGCGACATCGCCGCCCCAGTTGGCCAGCGCCGAGCAGATGCGCGCATGGGCGTACTGCACGTAGTACACCGGATTTTCGTCGTTGGTTGCCAGCGCCACGTCGACGTCGAACACGAATTCGGTGTCGGCCTTGCGCGAGATCAGGAAGAAGCGCACGGCGTCGCGGCCGCGGGTGACGTCGCCGTTGCCCGACCATTCGATCAGGTCGCGCACCGTGACGTAGGACCCGGCGCGCTTCGAGATCTTGACCTCTTCGCCGTTCTTCATGACGGTGACCATCTTGTGCAGGATGTAGTCGGGGTAGCCCTTCGGGATGCCGATGTTCACCGCCTGCAGGCCGGCGCGCACGCGCGCGATGGTGCCGTGGTGGTCGCTGCCCTGGATGTTGATGGCGTGGTCGAAGCCGCGCTTGAATTTCTGGATGTGGTAGGCCACGTCCGGCACGAAATAGGTGTAGGTGCCGTCGGACTTGCGCATCACGCGGTCCTTGTCGTCGCCGTAGTCGGTGGTCTTCAGCCACAGCGCGCCGTCCTGCTCGTAGGTGACGCCGGCATCGACCAGCGCCTGCACGGCGGCTTCGACCTTGCCGTCGGCGTACAGCGACGATTCCAGGTAATAGTTATCGAACTTGACACCGAAGGCCTGCAAGTCCTGGTCCTGCTCGTTGCGCAGGTAGGCGACGGCGAAGCGGCGGATCGACTCGATGTCGTCGACGTCGCCCGAACCGGTGGCCGGTTCGCCATCGCTGGCGGATACGGTTTTCTGCGCCATGAAGTCGGCGGCGATGTCGGCGATGTAGTCACCGTTGTAGGCCGACTCCGGCCATTCGGCGTCGCCCGGCTTGAAGCCGCGCGCGCGCGCCTGGACCGAGTTGGCCAGGGTCGCGATCTGGACGCCGGCGTCGTTGTAGTAGAACTCGCGCGTGACCTGGTGGCCCTGCGACTCGAACAACGACGACAGGGCGTCGCCCAGCGCGGCCTGGCGGCCGTGGCCGACGTGCAGCGGGCCGGTCGGGTTGGCCGACACGAATTCGATGATCGCGTGGTGGCCGGCGCCAGAATTGCCACGCCCGTAGGCTTCACCCTGCTGCAGGATGGTGCGCGCCACCGACTGCTTGGCGGCGCTTGCTACGCGCAGGTTGATGAAGCCCGGACCGGCGACGTCGGCCGCCTCGACCAGGCCGGCGGCGTTCGGATCGGCCAGCAGGGCGGCGACCAGGCGGGTGGCCAGTTCGCGCGGGTTGGTTTTCAAAGGCTTGGCCAGCTGCATGGCGATGTTGCAGGCAATATCGCCGTGGCTGGGATCGCGCGGACGCTCCAACACAATATTGGGCGTCAGTTCGGTGCCGGCGACGATCGGTGCCAGCGCGGCCTGGAACAGGGCGGCGATATCTTGTTTTTGTTGGGCGAGCATGGGCTGTGGTGAGAAAGTGGACAAACAGCAGTCATTATACTGGTTTGACGCAACGCGGAATATGTTCCCCGGCTTGCCCCACGGCTTCATAAAGCGCTATTTAAGCCTGCGCAACGCCGACCCGCTACAATGTCCGCCTTTACGCATTGATCGATTGCCATGACCGAAAAGCGCCCGACGCTCACCCTCAAACCCAAGGCCCAGGCCGCGAAGTCCGCCAAGCCGGCCAAGTCCGCAGGCGGCCGCCCGGGCCAGCCGCGGCCCGGCAACGCCCAGGGTCAGGGGAGGGCGCCGGCGGCGCGTCCGGCATCCGCGGAGCGTGCGGGCGAGCCGCGTCCGGCGCCCCAGCGCGCCCCGGCGCCACAACCTCAGGCAGCGCAGCCCCGTCCGGTGGAAACGCGTCCGGCGCCGCGCGCCGACGACACCCGCCTGCGCCACAGCCATGAAGTCAAGAATCCGGCCCAGCTCGATTACCGTCCCGAACTGAAACCCGACTCGCTCGCCTTTGCCTTGCTCGGCGCCGCCAGCAGCCTGGCGCGGGTACGCACCGGCACCGCGCTGCCGCAGGCGCTGGCCGAGGTATTCCAGGCGTATGACGCCACCCCGCAGGCGCGCGGCGCGATGCAGGACATCGCCTACCGCAGCATGCGCCAGCTGGGCCGCAGCGAAACCCTTCTGCACCTGATGACGGCCAAGGCACCGGAACCGCCGATGCTGGCGGGCCTGCTGTGCGCGGCGCTGGCGCTGCTGGATCCGCCGCAGGACGGCGCGCCGCCCTACGAAGCGTTCACCGTGGTCGACCAGGCGGTCGGCGCCGCCGCCGCGCATCCGGATTTCGCCCATGCCAAGGCGATGGTGAATGCCGTGCTGCGCCGTTTCCTGCGCGAGCGCGACGCCTTGACCACAGCCGCCCTGCGCGAACCGCTGGCGCGCTGGAATTATCCGCAGTGGTGGATCGATGCGGTACGCGGCGCCTATCCGGACGACTGGGAACAGGTGCTCGCGGCGGGCAACAGGCAGCCGCCGCTGACGCTGCGCGTCAACGTGCGTAAAACGGGCGTCGAGGCCTACCTGGCCACGCTGGCCGCCGCCGGCATGGATGCGCACCAGGTCGGGCCGTTTGCCGTGCGCCTGGCGGTGCCGGTGAACGTCGGCCAGATCCCGGGTTTCGCCGACGGCCTGGTCTCGGTGCAGGACGCCGGTGCCCAGCTGGCGGCGCCGCTGCTCGACCTGCAGGACGGCATGCGCGTGCTCGACGCCTGCGCGGCCCCGGGCGGCAAGAGCGGCCATATCCTGGAACTGGCCCAGGTCGAGCTGACCGCGCTCGACCTCGACGCCCGCCGCCTGGCCCGGGTCGAACAGAATTTGCAGCGTCTCGGTTTAAGCGCAAATGTGACATCCGGTCCAGCCGAAGAGCGTGGCTGGTGGGACGGACGCCAGTACGATCGCATCCTGGCCGACGTGCCTTGCACCGCCTCCGGTATCGTCCGCCGCCACCCGGATATCCGTTGGTTGCGCAGGAAGAGCGATACCCACCAACTTGCAACACTTTCCACGAAAATACTCGACAATCTTTGGCAGATGCTTCGGCCCGATGGTAAATTGCTGTTCGTGACATGTTCGCTCTGGCCGCAGGAATCGGAAGCCCAGGCCGCCGCCTTTGCGGTGCGCCACGGTGCGGTCCGTCTCGATGCGCCGGGTCAGTTGCTTCCACGAAGCGGTACCGGGCAGGATCATGATGGTCTTTTCTATGCCCTGTTTCAAAAAGTCGGGGCGTAGAGCGCCACACAAGCGCCTACCAGCGCGCTTGACTTCTCCGATAACGCTTTTGCAAGGCCCCTAGTGACTGTACGATTTTTCCGCCTCCTCGCCTGCCAGCTGATGCTGGTATTCGCGTGCGTCACGGCGCAGGCGGCCGACGGGATCGACATCACGCGCGCCGGCATCGAAGCCTCCGACGACGGCTACCGCCTGTCGGCTTCGTACGCCTTCGATCTGACCACCAGCCTGCAGCAGGCGCTGCAGGGTGGCATGCCCGTGTATTTCACCACCGAGATCGAACTGACGCGCCCGCGCTGGTACTGGTACGACGACCGCGCCGTGGCCGCGCGCCGCACGGTGCGCCTCGACTATGACGTGCTGGCCCGGGTCTACCACGTGCTGGTAATCGGCAGCGTGCAGCAGACCTACGACACGATGGACCAGGCGCTGCTGGCGATCCGGCGTCCGGGGCGCTGGCTGATCGGACCGAAAGGGGCGCTCAAGCCCGGCGAATCCTATAATGTGACGCTGCGCATGTTCATGGACCGCGATTACCTGGCCAAGCCGCTGCAGGTGGACGCCCTGAACAATTCCGACTGGCGCCTGACCTCGCACAAGAAAACGTTTACCTATCGTGCTGAGTAAAGAACCGCGGTTCTCGACGATGACCAAGGCCCTGAGGTATGCCCTCGTGGTCGGCAGTGCGCTGGCCACCATCCTGCTGTTCGTCCTGGCGTCGGCGTCCGACAATACCGGTTTCCTGGCACGTAATTTCTCCTGGCTGGTCGGCCTGAACGCCGCGGTGGCGGGCGTGCTGGCGCTGCTGGTGATCGTCTACCTGGTGCGCCTGTATTCGCGCTACAAGGCCGGCCGCTTCGGCTCGCGCCTGATGGCCAGGCTGGTGCTGCTGTTCGCCGGCATCGGCATCCTGCCCGGGCTGGTCATCTTCATGGTCTCCTACCAGTTCGTGTCGCACTCGATCGATTCCTGGTTCGACGTCAAGATCGAGGCCGCGCTCGATTCCGGCCTGAAGCTGGGCCAGGCCGCGCTCGACGAAGCCTTGAGCGACCTCGGCGCCACCGCCGGCACCACTGCCGTCACCCTGGCCGGGCAGAGCGACGAGAGCGCCCGCATCGTCCTGATGCGCACCGTCGACGACGGCATGCAGAGCGGCATGCTGCTCTCGAGCGAGGGCAAGCTGCTGGCGTCGGCCGCCGAAGACCGGCGCGCCGATCTGTCCGAAGACCTGCCGACCGAGCAGATGCTGAAGCAGGCCGCCATGCCGGGCGGCTATGCGCGCATCGAAGGCAGCATGGACACCGAGTTCCGCGACAGCGGCGCCGAACACAACGGCCTGGATGCCGCCACCAACCGCCGCCTGCGCGTGGTGATCGCGGTGCCCGAGCCGCCCGGGGCGGCGCCGCGCTACCTGCAGCTGCTGCAGTCGGTGCCGGTCAACCTGGCCTCGAACGCCGAGGTGCTGAGCACCGCCTACCGCGAATACCAGGACCGCAAGGTCGGCCGCACCGGCCTGCGCAAGATGTACAAGGGCACGCTGACCCTGACCCTGCTGCTGGCCACCTTCGGCGCCATCGGTACCGCCTTCGTGATCGCCGGTAACCTGGCGCAGCCGCTGCTGGTGCTGGCCGAGGGCACGCGCGCGGTGGCCGAGGGCGACCTCTCGCCGCGGCCGATCGTCGAGACCAATGACGAGCTCGGCACGCTGACGCAATCGTTCAACGCCATGACCGGCCAGCTGTTCGAGGCCAGGTCCGCGGTGGAGCGCAACCGCGCCGCGCTGGAAAGCGCCAAGGCCCACCTGGAATCGGTGCTGGCCAACATGTCGGCCGGCGTGATCGTGCTCGATGCCGACGGCGTCGTGGTCAACTCGAACGACGCCGTGCACCGCATCCTGCAGGTCGACATCGCCTCGCTGGCCGGCCAGCCGCTGGATGCGATCGAGGGCCTGGAAAGTTTTGCCGGCGCGGTGTCGCGCGCGTTCTCGGCGCAGAGCGCGGCCCAGAGCGCAGCCCAGATGCCGAAGCAAGGCGCGCATGGTGGCGCCAGCCGGCGCGGACCGCTGCGTTCGCACTGGCAGCAGCAGATCGAGATCCCGCGCCGCGCCGGCAGCGACGACCACGACATCACCGTGCTGGCGCGCGGCTCGCGCCTGCCGGTGGGGGTGGGCAGCGGCTACATCGTGGTATTCGACGACATTTCCGACGTGATTTCGGCGCAGCGCTCGGTGGCCTGGGGCGAAGTCGCGCGGCGCCTGGCGCACGAGATCAAGAACCCGCTGACGCCGATCCAGCTGTCGGCCGAGCGCATGCAGATGAAGCTGGCCGACCGCCTCGACCCGCAGAGCGCTGCGTTGCTGAAGAAGGGCACCGACACCATCGTCAACCAGGTCGACGCCATGAAACGCATGGTCGACGATTTCCGCGACTACGCCAAGGCGCCGCCGGCGGTGCTGTCGCCGCTCGACCTGAACGACCTGATCGCCCAGATCCTGAACCTGTACCTGGCCGAAGATGATTCCGACGTGATCCACACCGCGCTGGCGCCCAGGCTGCCGCACGTGATGGGCGACGCCACCCAGCTGCGCCAGGTGATTCACAACCTGCTGCAGAACGCCCAGGATGCGCTGGCCGACCGCCCGCCGGAGCATGCGCTGCCGCGCATCGACGTGGTCACCGAAACCATCCACTACGTCGGCGCCGACGGCGGCACCGGCACCGCGGTGCGCCTGGCGATCGTCGACAACGGTCCCGGCTTTGCCCCGAAAATCCTGTCGCGTGCGTTCGAACCCTACGTCACCTCGAAGGCGCGCGGGACCGGTCTCGGCCTGCCGATGGTCAAGAAGATCGTCGACGAGCACGGGGGCCGGATCGATGTTGCCAACCGTTCGGATGGATCTGGCGCTTCGGTATCGATTTTGCTGTTAAAGTTAGCTCCGGAGGCGAACTTGGCCGCGAACTTGGCCGATGCCTGAATCGCGCATAGAATCTCGCTGTAATGGAAGCAAAACGCGTGAACGGAACGGGTCAGATCAGGAAGGCAAAATAAGAGATGGCAAACATACTCGTAGTTGACGATGAAATGGGCATTCGTGAGCTGCTCTCGGAAATCCTGGGCGATGAAGGGCATGCGGTCCAGCTGGCGGAAAACGCGCAGCAGGCGCGCCAGGCACGCCAGCAGGGCGCGCCCGATCTGGTGCTGCTCGATATCTGGATGCCGGACACCGATGGCGTAACCCTGCTCAAGGAATGGCAGCGCGACGGCTTGCTCACCATGCCCGTGATCATGATGTCCGGCCACGCCACCATCGATACCGCGGTCGAGGCAACCCGCATCGGCGCCCTGAATTTCCTGGAAAAGCCGATCGCGCTGCAGAAGCTGCTGAAGGCGGTGCAGCAGGGCCTGGCACGCGGCCAGGAAGTGGCGCGCGCCCCTGCGGTCGCGCCGCGCCCGATGGCGGTCTCGCCGAGCGCCGCGCCGCTGCCGGAAGCGAGCATGCCGCCGCCGCAGATGTACGCGCCGCAGCCGCAGGGCGGCACCATGGGGGCATCGATGGGCCTGGCGCGCATGCCCGGCAATGGCGAGGCGCATGCGCACGGCTACACGCTGTCCTTCGACCTGCCGCTACGCGAGGCGCGCGATGCCTTCGAGCGCATGTACTTCGAGCACCACCTGGGGCGCGAAGGCGGCTCGATGACGCGCGTCGCCGAAAAAACCGGCCTCGAGCGTACCCACTTGTACCGCAAGCTGAAGCAGCTGGGCGTGGAGCCGGGCAAGCTGGGCAAGAAAAACGCGCAGTAAGCCTTGAACGATCCTGCTGCAAGCCCGGCGCGCGTCGCCACGACCCTGGTCACGGGGCCGGGCGCGCGGGCGCGCGAACAGGCCATCCTGATCGAACTGCAGCGTGCCGGCAGCGCCGGCGCCGCGGTGCACCAAGCCATCATCCTGGAGGGGCTGCCCTCCGGCGATTCTCCCCTCGATACCTTCTCACCAGCCCCGCAACTTGCGCGGATCGCGCCCGGTTGCCTGTGCTGCACCGGCAATCTGGTTTTGCGTGTAACATTGAATCGCATGCTGCGCCAGCGTCCCGAGCGTCTCTTCATCGGGCTTGCGCGCAGCGAGCATCTTGATCAGTTGCGATCGTGGCTGCAAGCCGAGCCATACGATCAGCTGTTGATGCTGACGCCGGATATTCAAGCGTGAAAACGGTTCAGTTTTAACTATGCCGAATACTTGAAATCGTTTGGGTCAGCCCCACCTCATGGTTGAAGTCAAAACTATTGAGTATGGAATGCCAGCCGTCCGCCGCCGGGCGGCACTTCGCAAATCTGATCGAGTGAGGAATTACCATGAACATGATCTATAACAGCGAACAGTACAGCGTCGTCGAGTTTGGCGTCGACCATAACCTCGAAGCGCTGCGCTTCGGCGGCTATGAGATCGTCGACAAATCCGGCCGGCGCGAAGCATTCATCGGCGGCAAACTTGCGCAATCGTTCCGTCGCGACGTGAACACGCTGATCGCAAGCGAACCGACGATGGAAGAGATCGACGACTTCCTGGGTTCCTACGACACCCTGATGAGCCAGCCGGTCGTACTGCACTGATCTTCCAGCCCCCGGGCCTGTCTTCGCGACCGGCCCGGCCGCTGTCCGTTCCCGCTCTTCGTTTCCGCTGTCCATTTCCGTTTTTCTTTTCGTTCCGCACGCTTCCCTGTTTTATCGCCGGCGCATGGTAAGCTTGACCCATGTGTCAGCTACTCGCCATGAATTGCAATGTCCCTACCGACATTGTCTTCAGCTTTACCGGCTTCGCCCACCGCGGCGGCCGCACCGATACCCACCATGACGGCTGGGGCATCGCCTTTTTCGAAGGCGCGGGCGTGCGCCATTTCGTCGATCACCAGGCTGCCGTCGCCTCGCCGATCGCCGAGCTGATCAAGCGCTACCCGATCAAGTCCCTGAACGTCATCGCCCACATTCGCAAGGCGACCCAGGGCCAGGTGGCGCTGGAAAACTGCCATCCCTTCGTGCGCGAGATGTGGGGCCGCTACTGGGTATTCGCCCATAACGGCGACCTCAAGGATTTCGATCCGGTCCTCGACGGCCCGTTCCGCCCGGTCGGCAACACCGACAGCGAACGCGCCTTCTGCTTCCTGCTGCAACAGCTGCGCGAGCGCTTCGGTAACCAGCATCCGGGATTGCCGGCCTTGCGCGCCGCGATTGCCGACCTGGTCGCCGTGATCGCCCGCCACGGCACCTTCAACATGATGCTGTCCGACGGCACCGCCATGTTCGCGCACTGCTCGACCAAGCTGTGCTACGTCGTGCGGCGCTACCCGTTCACTGCCGCCAGCCTGGCCGACGAAGACCTGTCGGTCGACTTTTCACAGGTCACCACGCCCGACGACCGGGTTGCCATCATTGTCACCACGCCGCTGACCACGAACGAGCAATGGACCGAGTTCGCACCCGGTGAATTGAAGGTCTTTGTCGACGGTCTGCCGCAAACGTGAACGTAGTGACACGTTTTATACAGGAAATTAATTTCGGCTAGTCACTATTAAGGCGGAATGCGGTAAAGTAGCTTCATAGCACTTCGTTGCGTTCCATCAGTGAATCAGAGAGCCGACATGACCGATACCGTGAGCCTGGACCAGTCCGACCTGCCCCTGCGCGTGCGCGACTTTTACCTGGGCCGGCAGCCTGTGCTCGACCGTAACCAGGCGCTGTACGGCTATGAACTGCTGTTCCGCAGCGCCGGCCAGGACGAGGGCGCATCCGCTCAGGGGGCACAAACGGGCTTGCCGGCCACCGCCACCGTCATCGCCCACGTCGCCCAGCTCGGCCTGGCGCGCGCCATCGGCGACGCCGCCTGCTTCCTGAACGTCGACCGCGACGTCCTGTTCAGCGACATCTTTGCCTTCCTGCCGCGCGAACGCACCGTGCTCGAGATCGTCGCCACGATGGACCCCGACGACGCCGTGCTGGCGCGCATGCAGGAACTGGCGCGCCACGGCTTCCGCTTCGCGCTGGACGGCGTCGGCGGCGACAGCGCGCGCCTGCAGCGCCTGTTGCCGCTGGCCGCCTTCGTCAAGCTCGACCTGCGCAGCACGCACCGCGACACCCTGAGGGGACTGGTGTCGCGCCTGCAGGGCCTGGGCAAGACCGTGATCGCCGAAAAAGTCGAGACCCGCGACGAATACCACGTCTGCCTGGACGCCGGCTTCGATTATTTCCAAGGCTTCTATTTCGCACGGCCGGCTGTGCTCGGCGGCCGCAAGCTGTCGCCGTCGCAGGCGACCGTGCTGGCGCTGATGAACCAGGTCATGTCGGATGTCGACAACGCCGACATCGAGCGCGCCGTGAAGAAGGACGTGACGCTGGCCCTGAACCTGCTGCGCCTGGTGAACACGCCGGCCGTCGGCGCCCCGCAGCGCATCGATTCCCTCAGCCAGGCACTGATCGTGCTGGGCCGGCGCCAGTTGCAGCGCTGGCTGCAGATCATGCTGTACGCCGAGCCGGGCAACCGCGGCCACAACCAGACCCCGCTGCTGATGCTGGCCACCACGCGCGGCCGCCTGATGGAACTGCTGGCCAAGCGCCTGCGCCCGGGCCAGCGCTACCCCGGCGACACCGCCTTCACGGTCGGCATCATGTCGCTGATGGACGTCTTGTTCGGCATTCCAATGCAGGACATCCTCGACCAGATCCCGGTCAGCGACGAGATCCGGCTGGCGCTGTTGAAGCGCCAGGATTTCTTCGGCCAGCTGCTCAAGCTGGCCGAAAGCATCGAACAGTCGGATGACGAAGTGCTGCCTTCGTTGAAGGAGCTGCAGATTTCGGGCGACGACATGGTCGAGCTGGAGATGTCGGCGTTCCAGTGGAGTGACAGCGTGGTACGTTACGCGATCTGATCCGGCGCCGGCCTGGCAAGATGGACGAGTGCGGCGGTGACCAGTGGTAGACATAGCAGCAATGCGCGCTCCGGTGCCGCCAGGATTGGATCGATCCAGTCTTCCATTGCCGATCGCAGGGGCATGCGTGTATCGGCGCCTGCGATCAGGGTCGCGATGCTCGTGGTAACAATGGTGGCAGCCATCAAGGCAGGGCGCCGGTGGCGGGCGTTCGCAAGGCAGGTGATGGCCAGGTAGCCGGCATAGATCGCCAATACGGTCCATGGATTGAACAGGGTTTTTCCGAATCGGGTTGCAAGGTCACTGCCCGCGATGCGGACACCTTCGGCCAGTTGTGTCCAATCCATCGGCGTCCCGCCAAAACCCGCCAGCCAGCCCATCACGAGATACGACAGCGGCTCGAGGTTCAGCGTTGGCAGTGCCGTGACAGCGCAGCTGGCCGCAGCAAGCACAATGCGCCGCTTTACCGGTAATTGGATGGGCGGCAATGCCTCCAGGCCAGTAACGAGCATGGAGACGATCGCGACGTTCAGTGCGATCGACATGGTAGCCACGGCCAGGTAGTTGAAGGCGCCGCCTGCCAGCAGCGGCGTACCAAAATTGAGTGGCAGCAGGAACACAAGCAGCAGCGACAGCGCGAAAAAGCGCAGCTTCGGCGTGACGATGGCCGCGGGTGTGCCCAGGATCGCGAGACGCTCGCGTTGCGGGATATGGGTCAGGTCCATCGACAGCATCGCCACGAGCAGGCTGCGGCGCGAAGAACGCACTACGTTCTCGCTGTCGGCGAAAACCTGCGTGAACTGCTCGAGCCCACCTGTCCAGCTGGCACCGGCGATGTCGGCGCGAATTTCAATCAGTGAAGTGATGAAGGCCATCTGCCGCCGCAGTGCCAGCCAGCATAGCGGGAGCAGGATCAGGACGATGCAGGCGGCTCCGAGAACCTGTGCCCATTTCAGTAGCACCGCTCCGAGCGCACCGCCGGCATCCAGTGTTTTTCCCGTTTCCAGATAGAGAACGACACCCACCATCAATGCCGCGGCGGCGGCCGTCAGCCGCATGACGACGCGGACTGCGACGGCAGCATGTGTCAGCCAGCGCAAGGTGCGCGGATCGTGAAAAATAATGTGGGCGATTTCATGGGCAAGGATGGCATGCGCAACAGGCTGCCCGGCTACGGCTTCGCGCCACAGTCCGGCGCTGACCTGCAGCTCGGGTCCCGCCGCTCCGTGCCGGGCATAGGCGGCGATGTCCATCGAAGGAAACCAGCGCACATCGGGCGGCGCCCGCGATCCGTCGAGCCGGGCCCATAAGTTGGCAACGATGTCGCGCAGCTTTTGGCCGTCGCCGCCGCCTGGCGCCCTCGACTTGACCAAGTTGTCCGGGGGCCGTCGGGCGTTCCATACCATGCCGCATGCGGCGATCGTCAGGGTAGCCAAGCAGGTGGCGAGCACCAACGGTACGCCGTTGTGCAGGTGAATCCACTCCGACAATATTGATTGCGGCATGAAGGCGGTGACCAGCATGGTTACCCCTACCGCCGCCAGCCAGCCAGGGAAAACCAGCACCAGTATCGGAAGCAGCACGAACGCCAGCACTGCAAGATGCACGGCGATTTCAATCGTCGCGCACCGCGTCGTCGCCTCTTGTTTTCCGGCGGGGATCACCCCCGCCATCATGATGCCATCAGCGCCGGCTTCAACTTTTCCGCCGCCATCGCTGCGACCAAGGCATCGAGGTCTGCAGGTGCCATCCCACGCTCGGCACCGACTTTCCGGATGGCGGCGGCGAGCCCGTCGCTCATGGCGCGTGCCTCGTCGGTTGACGCAGCGCCCAACCACCGTTTTGCTTGCGCAAAGGTGGCATCGGCCGCGCTCGCGGCAAGTTTTTCCACGATCTTCTTCTGGTAGGCGGCCCAGAACTCGCGCGCCGCAGAAACCAGGACCGGTATCAGCACCGATCCTGCGATTTCCATCCCAAAAGCGCCGGCGCTGCGCGTCGATACCGTGTTGCGTTCCAGCGCCGTATCCAAGGACATGCTGCCGGCATCTTCGACGATCGCTTCGAGCGTACTCGCCTCGATGTCGCGATCACCGCTACGCAGCACACCAAGCGCCAGCCAGATTGCCACCTGGTCCGTCTCTGTCATGGGTATCTCCGGGTATTCAGATAAAAGAATTGTTGTTTTTATATCTTAAATTGAGTATTGAACTCCTAACGGGGGCTGTCAAGTTCAGGTTGAATAGCTATTATTGTTACCGGTAGGTAAGGTACTTTTTCCTGATCGGATAACGAATGGCTGGAGTTGCATGCAATCCGTTCTGTTGAGTGTTTCCGGACTTGTCAAATCCTACGGGCTGCGCCGCGCCGCGCCGTCGACGGCGTCTCGTTCCGGGTGCGCGCCGGCCAGACCATCGGCCTGGCATCCCTTGCCCTGCAGGTTTTGTTAGACGCTCTTAATGCAGCTTGACGTTGGCGACGGTGGGGCCGTCCTCGCTTACTGCGATCACGGCATCCTCGAACGACGGTGGCCCGAACTTGCCACGCGCATCGCGGCTGAAGCCGTAGTTCTCGCTCGGGATGCCGATGAAGTTGCGGTCCAGTTCGCCGTTGCCGTTGACGTCCTGGAAGGCCAGCACCGCCCAGTTGCCGGCCGGGACGTCGCGCACCGCGATCGTGTTGTCGCCCTCGCGCGCCGGCGCCGAACCCGAATACAGGCACTGCTTCAGGAAACGCGCCTGGTCGCACACCGCGACCTTGACGCTGCCCTTGCCGGCGGCAACGCCGGTCACGTGCACCTCGACGGTGGCGGCGCCGGCCAGGAAAGGCAGGCACGAAAGAACGGCGGCCAGCGCCGTGTTGCGGAAAGCTGCAATCATAAAAGTGAAATCCTCATGTTATGGTAGGCTGTGATCATATCTTTAACAGAATCCCCCGACCGCCATGCTGTGGAATGCCTTCATCGTCGTACTCACCGTCGCCTTCATGGAACTGTTCTCCATCGTCGCGCACAAGTATGTGATGCATGGCTTCGGCTGGGGCTGGCATCGCTCGCACCACGAGCCGCGTCACGGCTGGTTCGAGAAAAACGACTTGTTTGCGGTCGTGTTCGCCGGCGTGGCCATCGCCCTGATCTATGCGGGCAGCATCGGCCACCATCCGCTGGAATGGATCGGCGCCGGCATGACGGCCTACGGCCTGCTGTACTTCGTCGCCCACGACGGTCTGGTGCACCGGCGCTGGCCCTTCCAGTACGTGCCGCGGCGCGGCTACCTGAAGCGCCTGTACCAGGCGCACCGCATGCATCATGCGGTGGCCGGCAAGGACGGCGCGGTGTCCTTCGGTTTCCTGTACGCGCCGCCGGTCGATACCCTCAAGCGCCGGCTGCATGCATTGCATGCGGGCCCCCTGAAGAAGTCGCAGGCTCCGCACCCGGACGCCGCCACAGCTGCGCCGGACGCGGCCCCGTTCGAGCCCAGCGGGAACTGAGCGCGCCCGCGCCGCCCTTCGCCAGCAGCCACAGCTTGGTGGCTTTCGAGGTGCCGGCGCGTTCGTCCCAGGCAAGCGCGCCGCGCCGTTTGACCACGATCCCGATCTCGCGATAGACGTTGCGCGCGCTGGCGATCGCCCAGGCCGAGCGCAGCGGCAGCGCCGCGATGCCGTCCAGCGCCGAATCGTAATACGGCTCGGCATGGTCGACCAGGCGCGCCGCCAGCCGCGCCAGCGCCGGGCGATGGCGTTCCAGTGCGATCTCGTCGCGCGGAATGCCAGCCTCGCGCAGCCAGGCGGCAGGCAGGTAGCAGCGGCCGACGCGCGCATCCTCGACGATGTCGCGTGCGATATTGGTCAGCTGGAACGCCAGGCCGAGGTCGCAGGCGCGGTCCAGCGTGGCCTCGTCGTGCGCGCCCATGATCGAGGCCATCATCAGGCCGACCACACCGGCCACGTGATAGCAGTAGCGCAGCGTGTCCTCGATGGTTTCGTAGCGTACTTCGTCGACGTCCATGGCGAAGCCGGCCAGGTGGTCGTAGGCATAGCGCGGGGCGATCGCGTGGCGCCGGGCGACGTCCTGGAAGGCGGCAAAGGCGCGGTCTTCCATCGGTTCGCCGGCATAGGCGCGGCGGGTCTGCTCGCGCAGCAGCGCCAGTTGGCGCCGCGCTTCCTGGGGCGTCTGCGCGACGGCCGCACTATTGATGCCCAGCTCCTGGCCGTCGACCACGTCGTCGCAATGGCGGCACCAGGCATACAGCATCAGCACGCCGCGCCGTGTCTCGGGGTCGAACAGCTTGGCCGCCGCGGCGAAGCTCTTGGAGCCGACCTCGATGGTCTGGGTCGCGTGATCCAGCAAGGATCCATCCGACTGCGCGCTCATGCGTGCACGCCCTCCAGCATCAGCCCCGCAGTCGCCTTGGCCGAACCGATCACGCCCGGCACGCCCGCGCCCGGATGGGTGCCGGCGCCGACCAAATACAGGTTGGGCAGGTCGGCATCGCGGTTGTGCGGACGGAACCAGGCGCTTTGCGTCAGGATCGGCTCCAGCGAGAATGCCGAACCCAGGTGGGCATTGAGCTGGTCGCGGAAGTCGATTGGCGTGAAGATGCGGCTGGTGACCAGCTGGCTGCGCAGGCCCGGCATGTAGCGCTGTTCCAGGTAGTCGAAGATGCGTTCGCGGTACAGCGGCCCCTCGACTTCCCAGTCGATCGGCGCATTGCCCAGGTGCGGCACCGGCGCCAGGACGTAGTGGCTGCCGCAGCCGGGTGGCGCCAGCGACGGGTCGGTGACGCAGGGCGCGTGCAGGTACAGCGAAAAATCGTCGGCCAACGCTTCGCCGTTGAAGATGTCCTTGATCAGCTCGCGGTAGCGCGGTCCGAAGCACACGGTGTGGTGCTGCAGCTGGCTGTGATGGTGGTCGAGCCCGAAGTACAGCACGAACAGCGAATTGCTGAAGCGCTTCTTGCCCAACGCCGCGCCCTCGGCCTTGCCGCGTGGATGCTGGCCCAGCAGCGCTTCGTAGGTGTGGACCACGTCGGCATTCGACGCCACCGCGTCGGCGGCGAACACGCGTCCGTCCTGCAGGCGCACGCCGCTGGCGCGGCCGCCGCTGGTCTCGATGGCGGCCACCGGCGCATTCAGTTCGATCCGGCCGCCGATATCGGTGAACAGCTTGACCATCCCCTTCACCAGCGCGCCGGTGCCGCCGCGCGGGAACCACACGCCCCATTTACGCTCGAGCGCATGAATCAGCGTGTAGATCGACGAGGTGGCGAACGGATTGCCGCCCACCAGCAGCGAGTGGAAGGAAAACGCCTGGCGCAGCTGCTCGTCCTGGATGAAGCTCGAGACCATGCTGTACACGCTGCGCCAGGCCTGCAGGCGCGCCAGCTGCGGGCCGGCCGCGATCATGTCGCGGAAGGACAGGAAGGGCACGGCGCCAAGCTTGAGGTAGCCTTCCTCGAACACGGCCTTCGAATATGCCAGGAAGCGCTGGTAGCCGGCGACGTCGGCCGGGTTGCGCGCGTGGATCTGGCGGTCCAGCGCTTCCTGGTCGTTGGCGTAGTCGAAGTGGCGCCCGTCTTCCCAGCACAGGCGGTAGAAGGGCGAAACCGGCAGCATCTCGACGTAGTCGCTCATGCGCTTGCCGGCGGCGGCGAACAGTTCTTCCAGCGCCGACGGGTCGGTGATGACGGTGGGGCCGGCGTCGAAGGTGAATCCCTGGTCTTCGTAGACGTAGGCGCGGCCACCCGGCTTGTCGCGTTTTTCGAGCAAGGTGGTTTGCACGCCCTGGGCTTGCAGGCGGATGGCCAGGGCCAGGCCGCCGAAACCGGCGCCCACGACCACGGCGGTCTTCGATGCGTTCATGCGGGAGTCCTGATCTGGTGAGGGTGAGTCTTGCGTGCCGCGGACAGCGCCTGCAGCACGGGTACGGGAGGTTTGCCGCTCAGGATGCGCGCCTTGTCGGCCAGGCTCAGGCGCCCGGCATAGAAATGCGCAATCAAGGGCGCCGGCAATTGATAGAACTTTTGCATCACGCGCCAGCGCGCGTCCGGGCTGCCGGCCAGGAACAGCATGCGGTTGAGCAGGCGGAAAAAGCCCTGCTTGTTCCACTCGGCGCGGGCCTCGGCGCGGATGGCCGCGAACAGCGCCGGCGCATCTAGCGCCGGCAGGGCGCCGATGGCGTCGGCCAGGCGTACTGCGTGAGGCAGCGAATAGCCGGTGGTGAAATGGAACAGGCCGGCGCGCAGGCCGGCGCAGGGCTGGCCGCCCTGGCGGTCCCAGAAGCGTTCGATATCGCCGGCCAGCACGATCGGCAGCGCGCCCTGTTCTTCGCGCAGCACGGCGTCGACCTGCCAGCCGCGCGCCTGTACGTAGGCCGCGATGTTGGCGCGCAGCTGTTCGGGGTCGCGGCCGGCATCGTCGATGTAATGGGTATCCTCGACCAGCAGCCGGTCCGGCCCGAAAGGAAGCACGTAGACGAAGCGGTAGCCGCCCTGCTGGGCCACGCTGGCATCCATGATGATGGGCGAGGTGAGGCCGTGCGGCGCCTTCAGCTGCAGTTCCTGGCCGAGGAAGGTCTGGTAGCCCAGCGCCAGGTCGGGCGTCGGGGCCGGGCCGCGGCCATCGATCACGGCGCGCGCATGCAGGACCTCGCCGCCGGCCAGTTCGACCCGGGTCGGGTGCACCTGGGCGACACGCGCGCCGGTGCGCAGACACGCACCCAGCGCCGGCTCCAGCACGCGCGCGAAATCGTCGGACAGGATGCTGCAGTAGCCACCGTCCAGCGTGCGCTCCAGGTCCGGGAAAATCACCTGGTAGCCGGGCCAGCGCCACGAGACCAGCGGTGCGATCCATGCGCGCTCGGCGGCGCTCAGGTCGCTGGCGTGGAAGGACCAGGTGTGGTTGCCGCCGAGGTGCGTGTCCTGTTCCAGCAGCAGGATGCGCAGGTCGGGGCGCCGGGTGCGCAGGCGCCAGGCGATCAGGCCGTTGGCCAGGCCGCCGCCGGCCAGGATCAGGTCGTAGGTGGGTGTGCTCATGCCGGGGCCGTGTCTGCGTGGGTAGGATGCGGCGCCTGTCCCAGGCCGAGCGCGGATTCGACGATGTCGGCCGCGCGCGCGGTACCGCCGGCGCGCGCCACGCTGGCCGCCAGCGGCGCCAGGCGCTGCTTGAACGACGGCTCGGCGAGCAGGCGCCGCAGGTGCCTGGCCAGCGTACCCGCGCCCGTAAAACGTGCCGAGGCCTGGATGCCGATGCCGGCATGGCGCACGCGCGCGGCGCCGCCCGGGTGGTCGAAGGCGATCGGCAGCGCCAGCATCGGCGTCTGCGCCGCGATCGCATCCATGATCGTGTTCCAGCCGGCGTGCGAGATCACGGCGTCGGCCCGTTCCAGCGCGGCCAGCTGCGGCGCAAACGCGACCACCCAGTCGGCGCCGGCGCGTTCCAGTGCGCGTTCCTGCGCCCCATCCAGCGCGCCGCAATGGGCGAGCAGCAGCTGCACGTCGGCCTGCCTGCACGCCTTGGCGATGCGCTTGAACAAATCGACGCGGCCGCCCTGCATGGTGCCGAGCGAGGCGAACACGAAGGGGCGGTCGGCGGCGATGGCGGGCAGGGGAGACAGCGCCGCGCCGGCGATGGTGGCGCCGGTCTTATGCAGCGGCCGCAGCGGCCCCACATGATGGAAGTGGGGTGGCAGTTGCTTGCGCGGGAATTCGAACTCGGCCACGGTCTGGCTGACCTGGGCCAGCGGCGACAGGCATTCGTGCAGCATGCCGCGCACCGGAATGCCGAGCCGGCGCGCCTGCGCCTCGATCGCGCGCCGGTGCGGTCCCATCATCCAGTCGTAGACGCGGGTGCTGCCCTCGACCATCTTCAGCGAGCGTTCATCGGTACCGTAGCCGAAGGGCATGACCGGCAGCGGCACGCCCGGCTCGCGGTTGACCGGCAGCGCGCAGGCCACCGACACGAACGGGAGACCGAGCGCTTCCGCCACCATGCCGCCGGCCGCTTCCATCTGGTCGGCCAAGAGCGCATCGATGCCGAGTTCTTCGATGGCGGCAGGCAGGGTCTCGCACAGCATCGTGGTCGAGTGCGCCATGTCGTCGATCACGCGGCGCAGGCCCAGCGGGCTGCCGGGATTGGCGGCCAGGCGCAGCGAAGCCGCCAGCGTGCCGGCCGGATGCGAATCGAGGCCGACCGCGTGGAACGCCAGGCGCGGGTCGCGCACGTAGGCGGCGGCGTCGGGACGATGGAGGAAGGTAACGCGGTGGCCACGCTCGGCCAGGGCGCCGGCCAGCGCGCCCAGCGTCGTGAAATGGCTCAGGAACGCAGGGCCGACCACACCGAAGTGTGCCATACGGTGTCCTCGTGGCTCAGTTGGGCGCGTAGGACGGCGCCGCCGCCGAAAACGCCGCTGCGGTGGTGCTGCCGAACAGGCCTTCGACGAAGCGGCGCGTGCGCTGGCGGCTGCCGAGGGCGGCGCCCAGGCAGCGCTCGGCGTCGGCCAGGTGGCCGGCCAGCTGGCGCCGCGCTTCGTCGAGGCCGACGGTATTGATCAGCGTGGGCTTGCCGGCGTCCTTGCCGGTGTCCTTGCCGGTGACGGCGCTGTCGTTGCCGGGCACATCCTGGAAGTCGTCGCGCAGCTGGAAGGCGTGGCCGGCGGCCAGCGCAAAGGCGCGCAGCGAGGCCGCGACGTTGTCGTCGGCCTGGGCGATGATGGCGGCCATGTCGACCGCGACGCCCAGCAGCACGCCGGTTTTCAGTTCGTTGGTGGTGGCGATGTCGTCGACCGTGGCGCGCTTGCCGTGCAGGTCGAGGAACTGGCCCTTGACCAGGCCTTGCGCGCCGATGGTCTCGGACAGCTTGCCGACCAGGCGCGCGCGCACCGCGGGCGGGATGTCCGGCGCTGCCGCCAGGATGCCGAAGGCGCGGCTGAGCAGGGCGATGGCGGCCAGGATGGCGACGTCCTCGCCGAACTGCACGTGCACGGTCGGCTGGCCGCGGCGCAGCTGGGCGTTGTCCATGCAGGGCATGTCGTCCAGGATCAGCGACGCCGCGTGCACCAGCTCGACCGCGCAGGCGACGTCGACCAGCGCCGGCGAAACACAGCCGAGGTCGCGCGCGACCAGCATGGTCAGCAGCGGGCGCATGCGCTTGCCGCTGCTGAGGGCGCCGGCGCGCATCGCCGCGCTCAGCTTGTCGTCGCGCGCACCGCCCTCGAGCAGCCAGTAGGCGATGCGTTCCTCGACGGCTTCGCGCATGGCGCGCAGCTCGGCCGCAGGATCGATGCGTGCTTCCATGGCAAAGCCATCGAAGGCCTCGAACGTTTTGATGCCATCGAATCCATCGTACCGCCGTGTCTGTGTGCCCATTGCATCCCCGCCGCGCTGAATAATCGAAATGACGAATTTAGTGAATGATACCGGAAACAATCTTAGTCATTCATTAACTCTCTTCAACCGTGCGGACCCCAAATGCGTCGTCCCCGCGAGGGCGGGGACCCAAGTTTTGCATACGTCACGGTAACGCGTGCAACTTGGGTCCCCGCCTTCGCGGGGACGACGTGATCAGGCAAACGGAAGAACGAAACTGCGCGTGTTCGACCGGATTTTGTGCTTACAAGTTCGGTGCCAGGTGACGCTCCAGCTCATCCTTCGGCATGCCGCGGCGTTGCACCATGTCGTCGAGCTGGTCCTGGCCGATCTTGCCGACCACGAAATACTTCGATGCCGGGTGCGAGAAGTAGAAGCCGGACACTGCCGCGCCGGGGGTCATGGCGAAGGACTCGGTCAGGCCCATGCCGATTTCCTCGGCCTGCAGGGTCTTGAACAGCTCGGCCTTGACCGTGTGCTCGGGGCAGGCCGGGTAGCCCGGCGCCGGGCGGATGCCGACGTATTCTTCCTTGATCAGCGCCTCGGCCGACAAATCTTCGCCGGCGGCATAGCCCCACAGGTCGGTCCGCACGCGCTCGTGCATGTACTCGGCAAAGGCTTCGGCCAGGCGGTCGGCCAGGGCCTTGACCATGATCGACGAGTAATCGTCGCCGGCGGCTTCGAAGCGCTTCTCGATCTTCTCGGCACCCAGGCCGCCGGTCACGGCGAACATGCCGATGTAGTCGGCGATGCCGGACGCTTTCGGCGCGATGAAATCGGACAGGCACTGGTTCGGACGCTGCACGCCATCGACCACCGGCTTCACGCCCTGCTGGCGCAGGCCGTACCACGTGAACGCCACCTCGTCGCGCGTTTCATTGGTGTACACCTCGATGTCGTCGTCGTTGACGCTGTTGGCCGGCAGCAGGCCGACCACGCCGCTGGCCGTCAGCCAGCGCCCTTCGATGATCTTCTTCAGCATCGCCTGGCCTTCCTCGAACACCTTGGTGGCGGCTTCGCCGACGATCTCGTCGCTCAGGATGGCCGGGTAGGGGCCGGCCAGGTCCCAGGTCTGGAAGAACGGACCCCAGTCGATGTAGCGCGCCAGCAGCGCCAGGTCGACGTTCTTGAACAGGCGCCGTCCGATGAACTTCGGTTTCACCGGCGCATAGTCCAGCCTGGCCTTGTTGGCGCGTGCCTGCGCCAGCGACACCATCGGCAGCGCCTTCTTGTTGGCATGCTGTTCGCGGATGCGGTCGTAGTCCTGCGCGATCTCGGCGACATAGGCGTCACGGATATCGGCGGTGACCAGCGACTGGCCAACCGACACCGAACGCGAGGCATCCGGCACGTACACCACCGGGCCGTCGTAGTGCGGCGCGATCTTCACGGCGGTGTGGGCGCGGCTGGTGGTGGCGCCGCCGATCAGCAGCGGCGTCTGGCGCTCGCGGAACCAGGGGTCGCGCTGCATTTCGCGCGCCACGTAGGCCATTTCTTCCAGTGACGGCGTGATCAGGCCCGACAGGCCGATGATGTCGGCATTCTCTTCCTTGGCCTTGGCCAGGATCTCGGCGGCCGGCACCATCACGCCCATGTTGACGATCTCGAAGTTATTGCACTGCAAGACCACCGACACGATGTTCTTGCCGATGTCGTGCACGTCGCCCTTGACGGTCGCGATCACCATCTTGCCCTTCGGTTTCGCGACCACGCCGGTGCGGCGTTCTTCTTCCGCCTTTTCCTCTTCGATGTAAGGCACCAGGTGGGCCACGGCCTGCTTCATGACGCGCGCGGACTTGACCACCTGCGGCAGGAACATCTTGCCCTGGCCGAACAGGTCGCCGACCACGTTCATGCCGTCCATCAGCGGGCCTTCGATCACGTGGATCGGACGGCCGTTGTCGTTGGCCACCTGCTGGCGCGCTTCCTCGGTGTCTTCGACGATCCACTGGGTGATGCCGTGCACCAGCGCATGCGCCAGGCGCTTGCCCACCGGGGCGTTGCGCCACTCGAGGTTCTGTTCCTGTTTGGCGCCGCCGGCCTTCAGCGTGCCGGCGAGCTCGATCATGCGCTCGGTGGCGTCCGGACGGCGGTTCAGCACCACGTCCTCGACGCGCTCGCGCAGTTCCGGCGCCAGGTCGTCGTAGACGCCGACCATGCCGGCGTTCACGATGCCCATGGTCATGCCGGCCTTGATGGCGTGGTACAGGAACACGGTGTGGATCGCTTCGCGCGCCGGGTCGTTGCCGCGGAACGAGAACGAGACGTTGGAGACGCCGCCCGACACCTTGGCATGCGGCAGGTTGTCGCGGATCCAGCGGGTGGCGTTGATGAAGTCGACCGCGTAGTTGTCGTGCTCTTCGATACCGGTGGCGATCGCGAAGATGTTGGGGTCGAAGATGATGTCTTCCGGCGGGAAGCCGACCTTCTCGACCAGGGTGTCGTAGGCGCGCTTGCAGATCTCGGTCTTGCGCTCGAAGGTGTCGGCCTGGCCCTTCTCGTCGAAGGCCATCACGATCACGGCGGCGCCGTAGCGGCGGCACAGGGCGGCCTGGCGCAGGAATTCGGCTTCGCCTTCCTTCATCGAGATCGAGTTGACGATGGCTTTACCTTGCACGCATTTCAGGCCGGCCTCGATCACGCTCCATTTCGAGGAGTCGATCATGATCGGCACGCGCGAGATGTCGGGTTCGGACGCGATCAGGTTCAGGAAGCGCGTCATCGCGGCCTGCGAGTCCAGCATCGCCTCGTCCATGTTGATGTCGATGACCTGGGCGCCGTTCTCGACCTGCTGGCGTGCGACCGACAGCGCCTCGTCGAACTGCTCGTTCAGGATCATGCGCGCGAAGGCCTTGGAGCCCGTCACGTTGGTACGCTCGCCGACGTTGACGAACAGCGAGCTGTCGTCGATGGTGAAGGGCTCGAGGCCCGACAGGCGCAGCGCGGTCGGCACCTCCGGCACGGTACGCGGGGCCGCTTTCGACATGCTGTCGGCGATGGCCTGGATGTGCTCGGGCGTGGTGCCGCAGCAGCCGCCGGCGATGTTGACGAAGCCGCTCTCGGCAAATTCGCGCAGCAGCGAGGAGGTGTCGGCCGGCAGTTCGTCGAAGCCGGTGTCGCTCATCGGGTTGGGCAGGCCCGCGTTCGGGTAGATGCAGACGTAGGTGTCGGCGATCCTGGAGAGTTCCTGCGCATACGGGCGCATCAGGGCGGCGCCGAGCGCGCAGTTCAGGCCGACGGTCAGCGGCTTCGCATGGCGCACCGAATTCCAGAAGGCGGGCACGGTCTGGCCCGACAGGATGCGGCCGGACGCGTCGGTCACGGTGCCGGAGATCATCAGCGGCAGGCGCGGCGTATCCGGGTGCTCGTCGAAGTACTGGTCGATCGCGAACAGGGCGGCCTTGCAGTTGAGCGTGTCGAAGATGGTCTCGACCAGCAGCAGGTCGACGCCGCCGTCGATCAGGCCGCGCAGCTGCTCGTAATAAGACGTCACCAATTGATCGAAGGTGACGTTGCGCGCGGCCGGGTCGCTGACGCTAGGGGAGATCGACGCGGTCTTCGGGGTCGGGCCGAGGGCGCCGGCGGCGAAGCGCGGCTTGTCGGCGGTCGAGTATTTAATGCAGGCGGCGCGCGCCAGTCTGGCGGCTTCCACGTTCATTTCGTAGACCAGGGACGCCATGTGGTAGTCGTCCTGGGCGATGCCGGTGGCACCGAAGGTGTTGGTCTCGATGATGTCGGCGCCGGCGGCAAGGTAGCGCTCGTGGATTTCCTGGATGATGTGGGGCTGAGTCAGATTCAGCAGTTCGTTGTTGCCTTTTACAAACAGCTCGCGCGCACCGCTGTTGGCGGGTGCCGAGAAATCCGCGAAGCGTTCACCACGGTAGGCGGCTTCGTCAAGCTTGTACTGCTGGATGATCGTACCCATTGCGCCATCGAGGATCATGATGCGGTGCGCCAGGATGGCGCGCAGCTGGGCGTCGACGGGAGAGAAGGCGGGGAGGGCAGTGGTCATCGGTATGCTTTCCTGCGGCAGCCTCGGCGGCTGGGACGCAGTGTCTATATATTAGGCGGTCTACGATTATACCGTTCCTGGCCGAGTTTGTTCCCGCCGCTGGCAGCCGATGCAATACGCATCAAGCTCATGCCACGTAAAGACATTTGTAACGTATTGTTTCGTAGTTACGTTTGTTACAGTGAGTTACAAATTGCGGCAAAACAGCAATTTCCTGGATACATACAGCGGCGACAATAAACATCATGGAACCGCCAATGCGTGCGGTCCCTAGTCCAAATTAACGGAATGGGCGGACCCGTCGCTCCGCCGCCTCAATGGGAAGATTGCCATGAACAAAGAATATGTGCCCGAGTGGGACCACGCTGCTGCACGTACTGAAGACACTGCACCGGCCAAGCAGCACGCTGCCGCAGGCGTGAAGCAGATCGTCACCATCCGCCTGGATGTGGACATGCTGGAATGGTTCAAATCGGCAGGTCCGGGTTACCAGACCCGCATCAACCAGGTGCTGCGCGAGTACATGGAAGCCAATCGCGTGCGTGCGCACGGCGAATAAGCTGCAGCTACAGCAGAAATAAATCGGGCGGCGATATTGATGTCATAGCATCAATATCACCGCCCGCTGTCGTTGTGGATGGTGCGTTCTATTCGAACGCCAATCCCTCGAACGAAAAACCCTTCAGGAATTCCGCTGCCGCCAGGCGCTTGCCGCCGGGCTTTTGCAGTTCGGTCAGCCGCAAGGCGCCTTCACCGCAGGCCACCACGATGCCCTGGGCATCCGCCGCCAGTACCTGGCCCGGTGCACCCTGGCCGTCCGCCGGCTGCGCATGCCAGATCTTGACCGTCACGCCGCCCGCCTGCCCGTGCGCGCCGGGGAAGGGGTTGAAGGCGCGCACCTTGCGCGCCAGCTGCACGGCCGGCAGGCTGAAATCCAGCTTCGCTTCTTCCTTGCTGATCTTGGCGGCATAGGTCACGCCTTCCTCCGGCTGCGGCACCGCGTCCAGCGGCCCGGCCGCCATCCGGCGCAAGGCCTCGACGATCATGCGTCCGCCCAGCGCGGCCAGCTTGTCGTGCAGGCTGCCGGTGGTGTCGCCGTCCTCGATGGCGATGCGTTCCATCGACAGCATCGGGCCGGTGTCCAGGCCCTCTTCCATCTCCATGATGGTCACGCCGGTGTCGAGATCGCCGCTTTCGATCGCGCGGTGGATCGGCGCGGCGCCGCGCCAGCGCGGCAGCAGCGAGCCGTGGATATTGATGCAAGGCTTGATGTCGAGGGTGGCGCGCGGCAGGATCAGGCCATAGGCGGCCACCACCATCACGTCATAGTCCGTCGCCAGCAGACGCGCATGCGCAGCGCGCGCTTCCTCGGCGCGCTGCGGATCCTTTGCATCCATGCGCAGCGACAACGGCTGCAGCACGGCGATGCCGTGCGCCAGCGCCACCTGCTTGACGGCGGACGCCTGCAGCTGCATGCCGCGCCCGGCCGGACGGTCGGGCTGGGTCAGCACCAGCGGGACGGCGAACCCGGCCGCCAGCAGTTCGCGCAGGGCAACCGCCGCAAATTCCGGCGTGCCGGCAAAGACGACTTTCAGGCCGGCCATCACGCGCGGCGGCCGCTGCGTTCTTCCTTGAGCAGCTTGGTCTTGATGCGGTTGCGCTTCAGCGGCGACAGGTATTCCACGAACACCTTGCCCATCAAGTGGTCCATCTCGTGCTGGATGCAGACCGCCAGCAGGCCGTCGGCTTCGATCTCGAACGGCTTGTTGTGCTGGTCGACCGCACGCACCTTGATGCGCGCCGGACGCTCGACGCCGTCATACACGCCCGGCACCGACAGGCAGCCTTCGTCGTAGACCTGCTTTTCTTCGCTGGCCCAGACGATTTCCGGATTCACGAAGACCATCAGGTCATCCTTGGTCTCGGTGATGTCGATGGTGATCAGGCGTTCGTGCACGTCGACCTGGGTGGCGGCCAGGCCCACGCCGGGGGCCTCGTACATGGTTTCGGCCATGTCCGCGACCAGCTTGTCGAGGCGCTCGCCGAATTCGGTGACCGGTTTGGCCACTTTGTGCAGGCGCGGGTCGGGATAGCGGAGGATATTCAGTAAGGCCATGACTTTTTCTATTCGTTTAAAACATACAGGCGGCACCCCGTTCCCGGGATGGAACGCGGTTTGTCTTGCTAGTTCAAGGATTTCTCGGCAGAATTTGATTCAGTGCGGCAACCTTTGCCGTGTCTCGCGCTGTGGCAGCCATTCCGTCAATGCCGCACTTTTCGGACTCTCTGATGAAAAATTTTAGCACAGGCGCTGCCTCCTCGCTCCTGGTCCGCAGCGCCGCTGTTGCCGCGCTCGTCTGCGCGGCGATCGCGCCGGCCCAGGCCGCCACCAATTGTACCTTCCGTCCGAACGCGCCCGACCAGCACCGCGTGGTCAAGGGCGATACCCTGTGGGACATCTCCGGCACCTTCCTCGAGCATCCGTGGTGCTGGCCGCAAGTCTGGGGCATGAACCGCGACGAGATCCGCAATCCCCACTGGATCTATCCGGGCCAGATCATTTATTTCGACCGCGCCCACGGCCGTTTGACGCTGACCCGCCCCGGCCAGTTCGACCCACATGCCGGCCAGCCGCCGCTGGCGCGCCTGTCGCCGCAGCTGCGCACCCAGGACATGGGCCAGGACGGTGCGATACCGGCGATTCCGGTGGCCGCGATCGAACCCTTTTTGACCCAGCCGCTCGTGGTCGAGGCCAATGCCCTGGACGCCACCCCGCGCATCGCCGCCACCCAGGAAGAGCGGGTCTGGCTGAGCGAAGGCAACCGCGCCTACGTGCGTGGCGACCTGCACGGTGCCACCAGCTTCCAGGTGTTCCGTCCGGGCAAGCCGATGATCGACCCCGACACTAACAAGGTCGCCGCCTGGGAGGCCGCTTTCGTCGGCACCGTGCGCGTGGTGAGCGTGGCCAAGCCGGGCGTCGACGTGCATACTGTGGAAGTCACCCGTTCGCTGCAGGAAATGGGCGTGGGCGACCGCCTGCTGCCGATGCCGCCGGCCCCGGTACGCAACTATGTGCCGCATGCGCCGGCGCAGCCGGTGGCGGGGCGCGTGATGGCGGTGCCGGACGAGATGATCAACGCCACCCAGAACCAGGTCGTGGCTGTCAATCGGGGTTCGCTTGACGGACTCGATGTCGGCGCCGTGCTGCAGCTCTATCATCTGGGCCAGACCGTAACGGACCCGGGCAGCAAAGGCTTCCTCGGCTTCGGCAAGGACAAGTTGCGGCTCCCGGACGAACAAATTGGCGAACTGTTCATCTTCCGGGTCTTCGGGCACGTGTCGTACGGCCTGATCATGCAAGTGACGGGACCGGTGCGAATCGGCGACGTGGCGAAATCACCGGAGTAACCCGCCGTGCACGACACGGACTCTTTTAGCGATGTGTCCGTGTCGATGTCGCCAGCCCAGCTGGCGGCCTGGATGCGGCTGGAACGCACGCACGGCGTCGGACCGCGCACCGCGCCGGCCTTGTTGGCCGCATTCGGCAGTCCCGACGCCATCTTCGCCGCCGATCATGATCTACTGGCCGCGCACCTGAGCCCGGCGCAGGCGCGCGCCATCCTGCAGCCCGCTTCCGCCGATACCCTGCGCCTGGTCGACGCCACGCTGCGCTGGCGCGACCAGCCCGGCCACACGGTGCTGGCACTGGGCCAGCCCGGCTATCCCGACTTGCTGGCGGCCATCCCCGATCCACCGCTGCTGCTCTATATAAAAGGAAGCCCGGACTTGCTGGCCGGCCCTGCGCTGGCCATCGTCGGCAGCCGCAACGCCAGCACCCAGGGCAAGGCAAATGCGCTGGCCTTTGCCGAAGCGTTATCCCGGGCCGGCCTGGCCATCGTGTCCGGCCTGGCGCTGGGTGTCGACGCGGCCGCGCACGAAGGCGCGCTCAAGGGGGCGGGCAGCACGGTCGCCGTGATCGGCACCGGCCCCGACCTAGTCTACCCGGCGCGCAACCGCGCGCTGTGCGAGCGTATCGCCGCCGCTGGCTGCATCGTCAGCGAATACCCGGTCGGGACGCCGCCGTTGCCGGGCAATTTCCCAAAACGTAACCGGATCATCAGCGGGCTGGCCGCCGGCGTGCTGGTGGTCGAAGCCGCGGCCCAGTCCGGCTCCTTGATCACGGCGCGCCAGGCCGCCGAGCAGGGCCGGGAAGTGTTCGCGATTCCGGGCTCGATCCATGCGGCGCTGTCCAAGGGCTGCCACCTGCTGATCCGCGAAGGTGCCAAGCTGGTCGATGGCGCCGGCGACGTACTGGAGGCGATGGCCTGGTCGCCGCTGGCCGGGCGGCGGCCCTTGCCGTGGCTGCCGGCGGTAGCGGCGGCAGCGCAATCCGCAGCGGTTTCATCTGCAGAAGAGGACAGCCTGCTGGCCGCCCTCGGCCACGACCCGGTCGACGCCGACACCCTGCTGGCGCTGGTCGGCGGCACGCCGGGCGAACTCAGCACGCGGCTGCTGTTGCTGGAACTGGCCGGCACGGTCGAGCGCCTGCCGGGCGGGCAATTTCAAAGAATCGTGCGCACTGAATAAAAAGGTGAAAACGAAGAATATGCGGCAGGAATAATAAAACGGAATGCCAACATAAAATGTCGGGACTACATAGCGAAGTAGATAAGGCCGATAAACAACGTTGATGTTTTCCGGCTGGCAACTGTCCGCGTGCCACACTTGTGCCGCGCCGAGCTTAACTGCTACAGTAGCGTCACTATGTTCGACATCCTAGTCTACCTCTACGAGACGTATTATCGTCCCGATGCCTGCCCCGAGCCGGCAGCCCTGGCGCGCAAACTGTCTGCCGTCGGTTTCGACGATGTCGAGATCACCGAGGCGCTGGACTGGTTGAACGGACTGACCGAAATGGCCAGCGCCGTCGATCCTTTCCTCGAATCGAGCGGTACCCGTTTTTATATTGCACAGGAAACCGATACCCTCGGCAGCGCTGCCATTGGCTTCATCCAGTTCCTCGAACTGGCTGGCCTGCTGAGTGCCATGCAGCGCGAAATCGTCATCGAACGCGCGCTGGCGCTGGACGAATCGCCGGTCACCCTCGGCAAGCTGAAGATCATCGTCCTGATGCTCCTTTGGAGCCAGGGCAAGGAGCCGGACGCACTGATGTTCGACGACCTGTTCGGCTCCGACGACGAAGACGCCGAGCCGCGTTTGTTGCACTGAATACGCGTGCGGCGGATGGACAAAACGGGGCTGCGGCCCCGTTTTTTCTTGCATTGAGGCAAGGTGCAGCGTATTTTGCCAAAAAGTAAGACAGGCACAGTCTACTTGCGGACAGCGCGTCAACGCGCTTATCATTTGCCGCTATCTGCCAATTGTTACTAATAAGATATCAACGGGACAAGATTCCCGTCAGGCCGCATCCAGCGACTGCTGTATGATGCGCGAGCCGCCGCCACTGAACACGTACGAGACAACCCTATGACTAAAGCCCTCATCATTGCCGAAAAGCCTTCCGTGGCGAACGATATCGCCAAGGCGCTCGGCGGCTTTACCAAGCACGATGAGTATTTCGAATCCGACGATTACGTGCTGTCGTCGGCCGTCGGCCACCTGCTGGAAATCGCGGTGCCGGAAGAGTATGACGTCAAGCGCGGCAAGTGGAGCTTCACCCACCTGCCGATGATCCCGCCGTATTTCGCGCTGAATCCGATCGCCAAGACCGAATCGCGCCTCAAGGTGTTGAACAAGCTGATCAAGCGCAAGGACGTCACCACCTTGATCAACGCATGCGACGCGGGCCGCGAAGGTGAACTGATCTTCCGCCTGATCGCCCAGAACGCCAAGGCAAAGCAATCGGTCAAGCGCCTGTGGCTGCAGTCGATGACGCCGAACGCGATCCGCGACGGCTTCGCCCACCTGCGCAGCGACCAGGAAATGCTGCCGCTGGCCGACGCCGCGCGCTGCCGCTCCGAAGCGGACTGGCTGATTGGCATCAACGGCACCCGCGCCATGACTGCCTTCAACTCGAAAGAGGGCGGCTTCTTCCTGACCACCGTCGGCCGGGTGCAGACGCCGACCCTGTCGATCGTGGTCGAGCGTGAAGAAAAGATCCGCCGCTTCGTCCCGCGCGACTATTGGGAAGTGCGCGCCGAGTTCGGCGCTGCCGCCGGCATGTACGAAGGGCGCTGGCTCGACACCAAGTTCAAGAAGGACGAGAACGACCCGGAGCGCCGTCCCGAGCGCCTGTGGAGCAAGGCGGAAGCCGACGCCATCGTCGTCGCCTGCCAGGGCAAGCCGGGTACCGTCACCGAGGAATCGAAGCCGACCACCTCGATGGCGCCGGCCCTGTTCGACCTGACCTCGCTGCAGCGCGAAGCCAACGGCCGCTTCGGCTTCTCGGCCAAGAACACGCTGGGTCTGGCCCAGGCCTTGTACGAAAAGCACAAGGTGCTGACCTACCCGCGTACCGATGCGCGTGCGCTGCCGGAAGACTACATCGGCACCGTCAAGACCACGCTCGAAGTGCTGAAGGGCAATGCGAACTACCACCAGTTCGCCAAGCAGATCCTCGATAAGGGCTGGGTCAAGCCGAACAAGCGTATCTTCGACAACAGCAAGATCTCGGACCACTTCGCCATCATCCCGACCGGCGTGGTGCCCAAGAACCTGTCCGAGCCGGAACAGAAGCTGTACGACCTGGTCACGCGCCGTTTCATGGCCGTGTTCTTCCCGGCCGCCGAGTTCCTGGTCACGACCCGCTTCACCGAAGTCGCCGGCCACCAGTTCAAGACCGAGGGCAAGGTGATGACCAACCCCGGCTGGCTGGCGGTGTACGGCAAGGACACCACCGGCGACGACAAGGATGGCGCCAGCCTGATCCCGGTCGCCAAGGGCGAGCAGGTCAGCACGGACAAGGTCACGCCGAACGCCCTGGTCACCAAGCCGCCGGCACGCTACAACGAAGCGACGCTGCTGTCGGCAATGGAAGGCGCGGGCAAGCTGGTCGATTCCGACGAGCTGCGCGACGCCATGGCCGGCAAGGGCCTGGGCACGCCGGCCACGCGCGCGGCCATCATCGAAGGCCTGCTGACCGAGAAATACCTGATCCGCGAAGGCCGCGAGATGATCCCGACCGCCAAGGCATTCCAGCTGATGACGCTGCTGCGCGGCCTGGGCGTGAACGAGCTGACCGCGCCGGAACTGACCGGTGACTGGGAATACAAGCTGTCGCAGATGGAAAAGGGCAAGATTTCGCGCGAAGAATTCATGCGCGAGATCGCCGAGATGACGGAAATTATCGTCAAGCGCGCCAAGGAGTACAGCAACGACACCATCCCGGGCGAGTACGCGACCCTCAAGACGCCGTGCCCGAACTGCGCCGGCGTGGTCAAGGAAAACTACCGCCGCTTCGCCTGCACCCAGTGCGATTTCTCGATGACCAAGGTACCCGGCGGGCGCCAGTTCGAGATCGAGGAAGTCGAGGAACTGCTGCAGAACCGCACCATCGGTCCGCTGCAGGGCTTCCGCTCGAAGATGGGCCGTCCGTTCGCCGCCATCCTGCGCATCGTGCGCGACGAAGAGATCCGCAACTTCAAGCTGGAATTCGACTTCGGCCAGGACCAGGACGAGGGTGAAGCGGGCGAAGGCGTCGACTTCACCGGCCAGACCGCGCTCGGCCCATGCCCGAAGTGCAATGGCGGCGTCTACGAGATGGGCCTGGCCTATGTGTGCGAACACCAGGTCGCCAAGCCGAAGACGTGCGATTTCCGCAGCGGCCGCATCATCCTGCAGCAGGAAATCCTGCCCGAGCAGATGGCCAAGCTGCTGAACGAGGGCAAGACCGACCTGTTGCCGGGCTTCGTTTCGCAGCGCACGCGCCGGCCGTTCAAGGCTTACCTGGTGCGTGGCAAGGACGGCAAGATCAGCTTCGAGTTCGAGGAGCGCAAGGCCAAGCCGGGTGCGAAGGGCAAGGCCGACGCCGGTGAGGGCGAAGAGGGCGGCGCGGGTGGCAATACTGCGGCAGTGGCGGCCAAGACCACGGCGCGCAAGCCTGCCGCCAAGCCGATCGCGACCAAGGTAGCTGCCAAGGCGGCGACCAAGACTGCGGCGGCCAAGACGGTAGCGGCGAAGAAGGCGCCGGCGAAGAAGGCGGCGGCGGCGAAAAAAGTCACCGCCTGATTTCGGCCCGCTTCCTCCGAACGTCGCCCCTGCGCAGGCAGGGCCCCAAGGTGCACGCGTTTCGACTGCGCATCAAACTTGGGCCCCTGCCTTCGCAGGGGCAACGGTTTTCAGGGTAGCGGTTTTGTACGAGCCGACCTGACGGACAATAAAAAACCGCGACCCATCCGGCGTCGCGGTTTTTTTTACCCCCAGCGCCACGAAGGGCGCGACTCTCATCTGCCGGTGTCAGTCTTCCTGCAAAGCACGCAGCGCCGCCTCGCCATTGTGGATGGCTTGCACACGGCGCACGATCTCGGCGCGCCAGGCTTCGTCGGCATCCTGCTCGGGTTCGTCGCTGTCCGTCAGCAGCAAGCGCAGCAGGTCGTGCTTGTCCGCGGGGGACAGTTGCTGGATCTGGACAGCCAGTTCGGCAACGGTAGACATTCGTAATACTCCTGACACAAATATGGTTGAATGATATCTGGAACTTTAGGGCATGTCGACAGGTAACATGTTGTCTGTGGGCTTTCTGTCAATCAACTTATTGTCGGGGTCAATACCGGCGCGCGCCGGCCTTCCCGTCACGGTAAAATTCACGGTTTGCGACGCCGCCGTCACCTGGCGCCGCTCGCGCGCCAACGGGTTGCCGTCGCCGTCGTCGACACCGAATTCGATGTAGTCGGCCAGCGCGGCCGGCTTTTCTTCGCCCAGTTCGCCGGCGCGCACCTTGCCCGCGCTGGCGTGGATCGTGACCGCATAGCGGCCGTCCGGCAGGCGCCGCGCCCTGGCGCTGTCGGCGCGATTCTCGTACAGCACGATCGATTCGAACAGGTCGTCGATCAGGTAAGCCTTGTCGGGCGGGGTGACGGCGCGCAGGCGCTCGACCAGCGTCGACACCGTCGGGTAGGGCGCCGCCCGGAAGGCGAAGTCGGCCAGCAGCCCGTGCAGCACGCCATTGACGACGTCCTCGCCCAGCAGGTCCTGCAGCAGGTACATCGCCAGGCTGCCCTTGCGGTAGTGGATGTAGCCCTGGTTTTCGTTCTGCGCCAGCGGCAGTTCCTTCTTGTTCTCGGTGGCGCGGCCCATCAGGTATTCGTCCAAGTCGTAGCGCAGGAAGCGCCGCATCTTGCCGGCGCCGACCGTGTTCTTCATCGTCATCAGCGCGGTGTACTCGGCCAGGCTTTCCGACAGCACGGTGGAGCCGCGCGCGTCGGCGCCGACGATCTGGTGGCCCCACCACTGGTGCCCGACCTCGTGCGCGCTGACGTAATACGGATAGTCGATGTCCTTGCGCGAATCCGGGTCGACCTTCGCGATGAAGCCGGCACTTTCCGAGAACGGGATGGTGCCCGGCGCGGCTTGTGCAAAAGAAGCGTAGCGCGGGAATTCGGCGATGCGCAGCTCGCGCTGCTGGTAGGGGCTGAAATGCCTGGCGCCATAGGCCAGCGCCGCCTTGGCGCCGCGGATCATGCGGTCGACGTTGAATTCGTGGCCCGGGTGGTAATAGACGTCGATGGTCGTGTCCTGCCAGCGGTCGTGGCGCACTTCGTAGCGCGCCGACTGGAAGGTGTAGACGTTCATGATCGGCTTGTCCATGCGGAAGTGGAAGTAGCGGCGCCCCTTGGCCATCCATTCCTGCTCGAGCGTGCCCGGGGCTACCACGGTCTGGTCCGGGCTGGTGCTGACCACGGCGTCGAAGCCGATCCAGTCGGCGTCGTTGCCGAGGTAGTTGTTGGCGCGCGCGGTGCCGTCTTCGCGCGCGGCCATGCGCGCGCGCGGCCCCAGGCCGTGGCGGCGGCGGTCGCGGTCGTCCTGCAACTCCATGGATGGCTGGTAGCCGATGTGGGGCAGGATCGCGTTCGAAAAATAGGTGCCGTTGCCGACCACCGCGGTGTCGCGGCCCAGGCCGAGGATGCCGCCGGGGGCGTCTTCCATGTCGAAATCGAGTCCCATGCGCCCGCCCGGCGGCAGCGCCGCGTCCAGCACGTAGCGCCAGACGCCGTGCGCCGGGTCGGCCTGCACAAGCCGTGCCGGCTGCGACAGGCGCGGCTGCAGCTTCGGCCCCGGCTGCATCGTCACGATGATGTCGCGGATCGGCTGGCCGCTGCGGTTGTCCAGCTGGTAGAAGCCATGGATTTTCAGAGTGCGGGTCTCGGGCACGATGTCGACCTGCAGGCGCACGTCGGCGATGCGCGGCTGCGCCAGCGTGGCCAGGCTCTTCTTGTAGCGCTGTTCGTACTCGGCGCGCAGCGCATCCTGGCGCCATGCCGTTTGATAAGCGCCCAGGTGTTCGAGGTTGTACCACAGCAGGGCGCCGCTGCCGCCGAACAGCAGGGCGCCGATGCCGAACGCCGCCAGCACCGGCAGGCGCAGGCGGCGCCGCGCCAGGTGCAGGCGTTCCTTGACACTGTCGCTGACGCCGCGCGGCCACAGCACCAGCGCCAGCGTCGCCAGCATCAGCGCCGCGCCGCCCCAGTAGGCCAGCAGCGCGCGCCGCAGCGGCAGCGCGTTGCCGAAGCCGTTCATCGCCGAATAGGTGATGTCCGGCAGGTTTGCGTACAGCAGCATCGGATGCCCGAATCCGAAGCCGGACAGGGTGAGGGTGGCGACGTAGTACAGCACCAGCGCGAAATACGCCATGTAGCGCTGGTTGATGATGGCTTGCAGCGCGATCGCCAGCACCGCCAGCAGCGCGTACTGCGGCAGCAGGATGCCGAACAGGGTGTGCAGGTACAGGCCGGGTTCCAGCGCCAGGTAGCCGTGGGCCAGCTGGATCGCCATCCCGCACAGCATTGCTATTCCCAGCAGCAGCGCCTGCAGGCCGACCAGCGCGACGGTCTTGGCCACCAGCGGCAGCCAGCTCGGCACCGGCAGCGCATCGATCATCTGGCCCATGCGCGCCTCGCGTTCGCGCCACACCATCTCGCCCGCATACAGCGCGGTGACCACCAGCACGAACAGCGCGAACACGTCGCGGATCAGCTCCAGCAGCATGTAGGTGACCGGATAGGTCCTGGTGCCGTAGATGGCGCCCAGGCCGAAGGAACTCGCCACCAGCACCAGCACGCCGGCCAGCGCGATCACGGCGAAGTACACGTTCTTGACCGCTTCGCGGAAATTCAGCCAGCTGCTCCTGGCCAGCAGCAGGCCCAGGCTGCGCGCGGCGAAGTCGGGACGCAGGCGGATGTCGGCGATGGCGTGAGCCGGTACGGGACGATTACCCTCGGGGCGCGCCTGGCGCCGTCCGGACGGCGTCGAGACGAAGGAGAAGCGCCAGTAGCCCAGCACCAGCACCGCCAGCGCGAACAGCGACCACACCAGGCGGTTGACCAGGAACACGCCCTCCAGCGGGATCTGGGCGGCGTTGCGCTCGGCCACGCTCCAGTACTCGGTCAGGCGCAGCAGGGCGGTGGTGCCGAACGGGTCGATCAGGGCGGCCAGCGTCTTGTAGTCGAGGTCGCGCGCCAGCGAAGGCGCGACGATGTAGCCGATCATCATGACCACGCTGGCCACGTACACCGGCAGCATGCGCCGCGTCAGCGCCGCCAGCATGAAGAAGATGGCGCCGAAGATGAACAGGTTGGGCAGCAGCGTGAACAGGTAGGGGCGCAGGTAGCCCGCGAATGAAAACGGCCCGACCCGGGCCGGGTCGATCGCCGGCAGCAGGCTGCCCAGCAGGTGGCCGAGCAGGATCGCCGAGAAGATCACGGCCAGCGTCGCCAGCGCGCCGAGGAAGCGTCCGAACACGTAGGCGTGCTTGGGGATCGGCGCGCTGAAGAAGAAGTGGTGCATCTCGTGCTCGAAGTCCTGCTGCACCGAGCGCCCCATCAGGGCGGCCGCCACCACCACGCCCAGGCAGCCGAGGACGGAGGCGCAGATCGCGATCTGGCGCGGGGCGTTGATCAGGACCCGGCCGCCGAACGAGATGCTGGCGTCGCGGAAGGCGCCGCCGGCCGCGCCCATCCACAGCATCGCCAGCGCCAGGAAGACCAGGAAATAGACCCAGGTGGAAAGCAGCTTGAGGCGCTGGCGCGCTTCGAAGGCGGCGATGGCGAACAGGGCACGCATGGCGTCAGCAGTTGCCCGGTAGGGCGTTGTGGCGGCCGGCGATGGTGGCGAAGTAGACGTCCTCGAGGGTCGGGTGGATCGGCTCGACATCGTCGCCCGGGTAGCGTTCGGCGTACACGTGGACCAGCGGGCGGCCGGTCAGCAGGCGCGTCGAGATCACGGTGTGGCGCTTCTGGAAGTCGGGCAGGTCCTGCTTGGTGACGAAGCGCGCCCAGATGCGGCCCTCGATGCCTTCGATCAGGCGCGCCGGTTCGCCGCACAGCAGCACGTGGCCCTTGTTGATGATCGCCATGTTGGCACACAGGTCGGCCACGTCGGACACGATATGGGTCGACAGGATCACGGTCTTGTCGTCGCCGATGTCGGACAGCAGGTTGTGGAAGCGTACCCGTTCCTGCGGGTCGAGGCCGGCGGTGGGCTCGTCGACGATGATCAGCTGCGGGTCGCCCAGCAGCGCCTGGGCGATGCCGAAGCGCTGGCGCATGCCACCCGAGAAGGTGCCGAGCTTCTGGTGGCGCACCTCGAACAGGTTGGTCTGCTGGAGCAGGCCGTCGACGACTTCGCGCCGCGGCCCGCGCTGCGACAGGCCTTTCAATTGCGCGAAATGGTCGAGCAATTCATAAGCGCTCACTTTCGGGTAGACCCCGAAATCCTGCGGCAGGTAGCCGAGCAGGCGGCGCACCTCGTCCTTTTCGTCGAGCAGGTCGATGTCTTCGAGGAAGACCGAGCCGCTGTCGCACTCTTGCAGCGTCGCCAGGATCCGCATCAGGGTCGACTTGCCGGCGCCGTTCGGCCCCAGCAGTCCGAACATCCCCGGCGGGATGCTCAGCGACACCCGGTCCAGGGCCACCACGCCATTGGCGTAGGTCTTGGACAGGTTGCGGATGTTTAGTTTCATGAAGACTCCTGGCGTTCTCGGCTTTGTGAAAATGTGTGTATTTTCACGATTGTTGCATTGTATTAAAAACGAACGCCGACCGGAGTGCCGTTGCGATACACGGCGCTTTCATTCGCCCAGAGTGCAAAAAATCGGGGTCAGAGCGCAATGGCTCGACGCCCGAGCATACGCCGGGCAAAAGTGAATGTCTACTTTGTCAACATTTGCGTGGTTATCCCGTGCATGGGCATAATGGGCCATGGACATCCCCATTCCCGAGGAAAAAATCCTGGCGATCACGCGCCAGGGCCGTACCCGGCTCGAAGCGACCGACTGGTTTCGCGTCGCCGCCGGCCTGCATTACCTGGCCGGGCTGATGACGCGCGAATCGATCGACTTCAAGGTGGTCGACCGCGACTGGAACCGCTTCATCTACCACAGTCTCGGCGGCGGCCACACGATCACCAGCGTGCTGCAGTTCATGAGCGGCGAGAACGTGCTGCCGACGCTGCGCTCGGCGCGCTTCATGGCGCTGTTCGCCGAGACCTGTCCCGAGGTGCCGGTCGATTCGATTCCCTTTTTGCTCGAACTGAATCTGGGCGTGGCCAAGAACATCTCGCAACTCGAGGTCGCAGGGCCGCTGCACGACTGGCTGCAGGCGCACAAGGCCCAGCGTGGCGAGGACGCTCGCGGCGAAGGCATATAATGGCGCTTTCAGGCGTACTTAAATTGCAAGCTATGGACAACCTTCAACGAGCCATCAACCCTTTCGATAACTTGATCGTCGGTTTCGACAAGGCGCTGCGCGTGGTGGGCGGCGTGGCCAAGGCGGCGCGCACGAATCCGGGCACGCTGGCCAGCGACTGCGAACTCAACAACCAGGAAGCGCGCCACAGCGCCGGCCTGATGCGCGTCAACCACGTCGGCGAAGTGTGCGCCCAGGCGCTCTACGACGCCCAGGGCAAGCACGCCTCGACCCCGGCGATGCGCGCCCAGATGGCGGAATCGGGCCGCGAGGAAGAAGACCACCTGGCCTGGACCGCCGAGCGCCTGTCGGAGCTGGGCTCGCAGCCGAGCCTCCTGAATCCGCTGTGGTATGCCGGCGCCTATGCCCTCGGTTCGGTGGCGGCGCGCATGGGCGACGCGGTCAGCCTCGGTTTCGTGGTCGAGACCGAGCGCCAGGTCGAGGCACACCTGAACAGCCACCTCGACGAACTGCCGCCTCAGGACGCCAAGTCGCGCGCCATCGTCACCCAGATGCGCGACGACGAGATCGAGCACGGCGGCAAGGCGCAGGCGATGGGGGCGGCCGAGATGCCGCTGCCGGTGAAAATGGCGATGCGGGCGATGGCCAAGGTCATGACCACCACCGCGTACTACATCTGATCAGCCCTCGACGATCTCGAAGGAGTGCGTGATCTCGGCCGTCTTGGCCAGCATGATCGACGCCGAGCAGTACTTGTCGTGCGACAGGTTCACCGCGCGCTCCACCGCCGCCGGCTTCAGGTTGCGGCCGGTGACCGTGAAGTGGAAGTGCACCTTGGTGAACACCTTCGGGTCGACGTCGGCGCGTTCGGCCTTGAGCGTCACGTCGCAGCCGCGCACGTCCTCGCGGCCGCGCTTCAGGATCAGGACCACGTCGTAGGCGGTGCAGCCGCCGGTACCGAGCAACACCATTTCCATCGGACGCGGCGCCAGGTTGTGGCCACCGCCTTCGGGTGCGCCATCCATGCTGACCAGGTGGCCCGAGCCGGTCTCGGCTCGGAAACTCATCCCGGAAGGGCCGTTCCAGCTGACTTTGACTTCCATTGCGTTCTCCGCTTTTTTTGTGAGGCCTTATTGTAAGCCGATATTTGTAAGCTGATATCGCAAGGCCTTCAGACGGCCAGCACGTAGCGCTCGCTCTTCATGCGCCAGCTGGCAAAGGCAAACAGCGCCAGCGCCGCGACCGCCGAGCAAGTGAAGGTCAGCACGTAGGGCAGCGGGCCGAGCTCGCCGCCTTTCGAGATCTCGCGCATCAGGGTCTGGTTCGACAGCATCGGCACCGCGTACATCCAGGTCGCCGTCTTCAGGTCCATCATCGACACGACCAGGCCCGGCAGCATCGGCACGAAGGTGAGAATGGACACCGTACTCTGCGCCTCCTTGAACGAGCGCGCATTCATCGCGACCGCGATCTGGGCCGCCGCGGCGAACAGCGGCAGCGGGACCGAGGCCAGGCACAGCTTGGCCAGGTCGCCCCAGCCCAGGCGCCAGCTCATCCCGATCTCTTCCAGCGGCAGCCAGGACAGGCCGATGTGCGCCACGATCAGCTCGAACGTGATGCCGACGATCGCCAGCGAGGCCGCGGCCAGCCACTTGCCGCCGACCAGCTCCCAGGTGCGCACCGGCTGGGCCATCAGCACTTCGAGCGAACGGCGCTCGCGCTCGCCGGCGGTGCTGTCGACCGCGGCCGCCATGCCGCAGAAAAAGGCGGGGAAGAACAGGAAGCCCATCAGGCTGCCGATGAAGCCGGCCGAGCGCGCGGCATTGGTGCCGGTGTCGTAGCGCTGCAGGTCGATCGGCCCCAGCGTGACCGGCGACACGCCGTGCGCCAGCAGGCGCGCGCTGGCGATGTTGGCGTTGTAGGCGCGCAGCACGTCCTCGACGTCGCGCCGGCGCCGGTCCTGCTCGGTGGCCGAATCGAACCACAGCTCGATACGGGCCGGGCGCATGGCCTGGTAGTTGTCGCTGAATTTGGGCGGCAGGCGCAGCACCGCCACCACTTTTTTCGCGCGCAGCATCTCGCCGATCGCCTCTTCGCCGGCGTCCGGGATGTCGCGCACCGTGATGTTCTTCTGGCGCAGCTGCGACATCAGGGTCGGCGCCTGGCCCCCGCCGATCACGGCCAGTTCGATGCCTTCGCGCTCGGCGCGGGTGGCGCGCTCGATGTTCTGGTTCAGGATGTAGCCGAACATGATCGGGTACATCAGCGTGAACATGACGAGCAGGCCGAGCACGCGCTTGTCGCGCAGCGTTTCGCGCACTTCCTTCAGGAAGACGACCAGCAGTTTCGACCTCATGCCACGATTCCTTCATCGCTGCCGACCAGGCTGACGAAGGCGTCCTCCAGGCTGGCGAGGCCGGTGCGCTGGCACAGCTGCTCGGGCGAGCCCTGGGCCACGGTATGGCCCTGGGCGATCACGATCACGTCGTCGCACAGGTGGCTGACTTCCTGCATCACGTGGGTCGCCATCACCACGCAGCAGCCCTCCGCGCGCAGGCTCGCCAGCGCATGGCGTACCGCGCGCGTGCTCATCACGTCGAGGCCGCGCGTCGGCTCGTCCAGCAGCAGGTGCCGCGGGCGGTGCAGCAGCGCGCGCGCCAGCGCCACCTTGATGCGCTGGCCCTGGGAAAAGCCCTTGCTGCGGCGTTCCAGGATGTCCTCCATCGCCAGCATCCCGGACACCTCGTCGATGCGCCGCCGCAGGTCGGCCTTCTTCATGCCGTTCAGCTCACCGAAATAGGTCAGGTACTCGCGCGTCGACAGGCGTTCGTACAGGCCGAACTGGTCGGTCAGGAAGCCGATGTTGCTGCGCACCTTGAACGGATCGCGTTCCGGGTCGACGCCGTCGACGGCGATGGTGCCGTGGTCGCGTTTCAGCATGCCGACCAGGGTGCGCAGCAAGGTGGTCTTGCCGGCGCCGTTGGGGCCGAGCAGGGCCGTGATGTGGCCGTCGCGGGCCGTGAAACTGACGCCGCCGAGCGCCTGGACCCGGCCGAATTGTTTGTGGACTTCATGTGCTTCGATCATGTTCCGGGTCTCGATTCAAGGTTGGGGGCCGGCGCTGCCGAGCTGGAAAGTGGGGGCGGGAATCTCGTTCAGGCAGCTGCCGTCGACTTTGCGCTCCGGATGGTCGAGGAAGGCGCGCAGCAGGCGCGGCGCGCAGCCCAGTTGCGACACGCCGTGGCCGGCGTTGGGTGCGCTCAGGAGCTGGGCATGCGTCATGGTGCGTGCCGCGCTGGCGGCGCGATGCGGCGCCGTGACCGGATCGAGTGCGCCGGACAGCAGCAGCACCGGCGCCTCGATGGTGGTCGGTGCCGGCAGCGTCACGGCCGGCACGTTCATGGCGCGGCACAGGCCGGGCAGGCGGCGCGCGAAGTCGCGCGTGAGCGGGGCATCGTCGCTGGCGACCAGTGCCGGCGTGAAGCGCGGCATGTCTTCGGCGCAGATCACCGCCAGGTAGAGCAGGGTGGCGGACGAGCCTTCCGGGGTGGAGTCGGCGCCCAGGTTGCGGCGCGCCACGAAGGGCTGCCAGCGGCCCTGGGCCGCGCTGTGCACCAGGAAGGGCAGGCGGCGCGCGTCGGCCGGCGAGTACAGCATGCTGTGCACGGTGCCGAGCAGGCGCGCGCCCGTCATCTTGACGTCGACCTGGCGCGCGGTGCGCGGGTCGGGCAGCGAGAGTGCCAGGCCCTTGCCGACTTTCGCGACCAGGCCGTCGAACTCGGCGCGCAGGCCAGGATAGGCCTTGCGGCAGGCCAGGTCGGCATCGCACTGGCCGAACAGCTTGTCGAGCGCGGCCTGGCTGTCGCGGCCGCCGGCCGGGATCACCTGGTCGGGCGCGGCGACGGCGTCCAGGATCAGGGTCCGCACATTGCCGGGATAGGCGCGCGCATAGGCCTGGCCCAGGCGCGTGCCGTAGGAGCCGCCCCACAGGTTGATCTTGCCGTAGCCGAGCGCGCGCCGCACCTGTTCGATGTCGCGCGCGGCGTTGGCGGTGGTGTAGGCGGCGAACGGCGCCTTGCTGGCCCGGATGCAGCGGACCAGGGCGGCTTCGACCTGGTCGTCGCCCAGGCTGCTGTCCTCGTCCAAGCCGGGCTCGCATTCGAGCTTGCCGGACAGGCCAGTGCCGCGCTGGTCGATGAAGACGATGTCGCGCGTCGGCCGAACGCGGCGCATGGCGGTGTTCAGGATCGGCAGCACTTCGCTGCCGGCTTCGCCGGGGCCGCCGGCCAGCACGAACAGCGGGTCGGGGCGGGCGCCTTCGCGCAGCGCCGGGGCGATCGTCACGTGCAGCCCGATGGTCTGGCCGGGTCGGGCCGGGTCGAGGGGGACGGGCAGCTTCAGGCAGCGCAGCGCGTCTTCGACGCCGGGCAGGTGGCAGCCGTGCGTCTGCACCCTGGTGGAAGCGTGCTGCGCCTGGGCGGCGGTGGGCAGGATGGCGGCCAGCAGCAGCGTGCCGAACAGCGTGCCGAAATTCAGGCTGGGTTTCAAGACACCTCCTTGTCAGGTGGGGCGATACTAAGTTGGCATTTTTTTCATGGTCAATGAAAAGTTGCGCGTATGCATTAAGAAACGTCCTACTATGCCTGTCTTTGCAACAGAAAATTAAACCTGGCGCAAGACGAAGGCTGGCTTGACTGAAGTATGCGAAACCGGCTATGATCGTCGGCTTTCCATTTGCTCTGGAAAAGACAACAAGGCAGAGTCCGCTGCTAGTCGACGAGCGGAACCACCATTTGAGCAATTTATCTATTAGGAAGTCAACATGAAAACTTTTTCCGCTAAGGGCCATGAAGTCCAGCGCGACTGGTTCGTGATTGACGCGACGGACTTGGTCCTCGGACGTGTTGCCAGCGAAGTGGCACTCCGACTGCGCGGCAAACACAAACCGGAATTCACTCCGCACGTCGATACCGGTGACTTCATCGTCGTCGTCAACGCAGGCAAGCTGCGCGTGACCGGCACCAAAGCCACCCAGAAGACCTATTACCGTCACTCGGGCTACCCGGGCGGCATCTACGAAACCAACTTCCTGAAAATGCAACAGCGCTTCCCGGGCCGTGCCCTGGAAAAAGCCGTCAAAGGCATGCTGCCGAAGGGCCCGCTGGGCTATGCAATGATCAAGAAGCTGAAAGTGTACGCGGAAGGCACCCACCCGCACGCTGCACAGCAACCACAAGCACTCACTCTCTAAGGAACTGACATGATCGGTAACTACAACTACGGCACCGGCCGTCGCAAGAGTGCAGTCGCTCGCGTGTTCATCAAGGCCGGCACCGGCCAGATCATCGTCAACGGCAAACCGGCCGCCGAGTACTTCTCGCGCGAAACCGGCCTGATGGTCATCCGTCAGCCGCTGGAACTGACCGGCAACGTCGAGCGTTTCGACATCAAAGTCAACGTGCATGGCGGCGGCGAGTCCGGCCAGGCAGGTGCAGTGCGCCACGGTATCACCCGTGCACTGATCGACTACGATGCAGGCCTGAAGCCTGACCTGGCACGTGCCGGTTTCGTCACCCGTGACGCCCGTGAAGTCGAGCGTAAGAAAGTTGGTCTGCGCAAAGCACGTCGCGCAAAGCAGTTCTCGAAGCGTTAATTGGAATCGCAGCACTTCTGTGCTGCTTCCCGCAAAAAGCCGTCCGCTGCAAAGCCGACGGCTTTTTTGTTGCCCAAATTCGGGGTCAGAGCACTTATTCTGCTCTGACCCCGAATTGGTTTTATCTAGCGGCGCCGCGCCAGCGCCACCAGCCCGATTCCAAGCGCGGCCCACAGCATGCGCTTGCGGTTCGGGTAGCACTCGATGTGGCGCGTATAGAAGCTCGATTCGATCGCTTCGTTGCCCCAGGTGCCGCGCACCGCGCCGATGCCGCGGGTCGGTTCGAACAGGTTGTCGTAACCGTCGTCCGGCTTGTTTTCGGTCTGCAGCCGGAAACCGGCGCCGCGTGCCAGCATCAGCCGGTCGACCAGGCCCGGGCTGAGCTTGTCGAGGAAGATCGCCAGCGCCGCCTGGCCGCCGACCACCAGGTTGCGGCGCGGGTGGGTGGCGGCGAACAGGATGGTCTCGGCCACCACTTCTGGCGCATAGATCGGCGGGATCGGCCGCGACTGGTGGCCGCCGAGCTTGGCGCGCGCATTGTGGAAGAAGGGCGTGTCGAGGAAGCCGGGCTGGATCAGGGTTACCGTGATCGGCATCTTTTCGTGCGCCAGGTCGAGCCGGATGCTGTCGGTGAAACCGGCGATGCCGTGCTTCGAGGCCACGTAGGCCGAGTGCAGCGGCACCGCCCGATCGGATGCCGCCGAACCCATGTTGATGATGGTGCCGCTGCGCTGGCGCCGCATCGGACCCAGCGCTGCCTTCACGCCATAGATCTGGCCCATCAGGTTGACCTGGATGATGCGTTCCAGCTCCTCGACCGTCATGTCGACCACCGAGGCATGTTCGTTCACTGCAGCATTGTTGAGCCAGGTATCGATGCGGCCGAAACGGCGCACCGCTTCCTCGGCCAGGTGCTCGACCTGCGGCCAGACGGCGACGTCGGTCACGACCACGTACGCCTGGCCGCCGCTGGCCTCGATCTGCCGGGCGACATGCTCGAGCGCCTCACGGTTGCGCGCCGCCAGCACCACGCGGGCTCCGCGTGCGCCGAAGGCGAGGGCGCTGGCGCGGCCGATCCCGCTGGACGCACCGGTAATCACAACCACTTGTTCAGCTATCGGTTTCATTGGATCTCCAGAAAATCGTTTGTGCATCGCAGCAGAAATCCTAGCATTGCCGCGTTTGCCGTAGCGCGAGGCTGGCGCACTGTGCCTGTCAGGCTGTTAAAATTGCGCCAAATACGCGAATGCATAGCGCTTACTTATTACTCGAGAAGGAAAGAACATGATCAAAGTTGGCATCGTTGGCGGCACCGGCTACACCGGCGTGGAACTCCTGCGGCTGCTCGCAGCCCATCCGGAAGCGCAGCTGACCGCCATTACTTCGCGCAAGGAAGACGGCCTGCCGGTCGCCGACATGTTCCCGTCGCTGCGCGGCCATGTCGACATCGCCTTCTCGAGCCCGGACAAGGCCGACCTGAAGCAGTGCGACGTGGTGTTCTTCGCCACCCCGCACGGCGTCGCCATGGCGCAGGCGCCGGAACTGCTGGCCGCCGGCGTCAAGGTGATCGACCTGGCCGCCGATTTCCGCCTGAAGGACCAGGCCACGTTCGAAAAGTGGTACAAGATCCCGCACACCGCCCCTGAACTGCTGGAAGAGGCCGCCTATGGCCTGGCCGAGCTGAACCGTGATGAGATCAAGAATGCGCGCCTGATCGCCAACCCGGGCTGCTATCCGACCACGATGCAGCTGGGCTACTACCCGCTGCTGAAGGCCGGCATCGTCGACGCCGGCAACCTGATCGCCGACTGCAAGTCGGGCGTCTCCGGCGCCGGCCGCAAGGCCGAGATCGCTACGCTGTTTTCGGAATCCAGCGACAACTTCAAGGCCTACGGCGTGCACGGCCACCGCCACACGCCGGAAACCTCGGCCCAGCTGCAGCGTTTCACCGGCGACAAGGTCGGCCTGGTCTTCACGCCGCACCTGGTGCCGATGATCCGTGGCATGCACGCGACGCTGTACGCGCGCCTGACCCAGGACATCAGCAACGAAGCCCTGCAGGCGCTGTTCGAAGACCAGTACCGCGATGCGGAATTCGTCGATGTGATGCCGTTCGGCTCGCATCCGGAAACCCGCTCGACGCGCGGCTCGAACATGCTGCGCATCGCGCTGCACCGTCCCGACAACGGCAACACCGTGGTGGTGCTGGTGGTGCAGGACAACCTGGTCAAGGGCGCATCCGGCCAGGCCGTGCAGTGCATGAACCTGATGTTCGGCCTGCCGGAAAGCACCGGCCTGAAGCAGATCGCGCTGCTGCCGTAAGAACTTGCCGGGGTCTTCCTCGGAATTGTCGAACAGACGCAGATCAAGGCCTCGAGCGGTGGGCACGGTAAATTGACGATGTTGCACTCAGTCATTTTTCGTGTTGCTCACTTTGCCAGGGGTCTGCCATGTTCGGTCGTAACGCCAAGAGCGAAATCGATAGCCTGATCGGTATTTCCGCACGCATCGAAGGAGACCTGATCTTCACCGGCGGCCTGCGCATCGACGGCGAGGTGCACGGCAACGTGATCGCCAGCGAGGGCGCCGAGAGCGTGCTGATCGTGTCCGAGCATGCGCGCATCGAGGGTGAGGTGCGCTGTGCCACCCTGGTGGTGAATGGTTATATTGCCGGGACTGTTTATTCATCGGAACTTCTTGAATTACAGCCGAAAGGCCGCATACATGGGGATGTCCATTACCGCCTGCTGGAAATGCACGGCGGTGCCCTCGTGACAGGCAAGCTGACCCATCAGCCGGCAGCGCTTGCCGGCGGTGCCGAACCGGTGTTTCATTTTGGGGCGGCCGAAGCAGGGGCTTCAGCATGACCGGCGACAAGGGTCTATAATGGACGAATTCCGAAATTCATCAGGAGCTTATCCATGACCGCAATCGCCGAATTGCACCGCTCGCAAGAGCCGCAAGACGCCCCCCCGGCTCCCATCAACTTCTCGGACAGCGCAGCGCAAAAGGTCGCCCAACTGATCGAAGAAGAAGGTAATCCCGACCTGAAACTGCGCGTGTTCGTGCAGGGCGGCGGCTGCTCGGGTTTCCAGTACGGCTTCACCTTCGATGAAATCACGAACGAAGACGACACCGCGATGGAAAAGAACGGCGTCACCCTGCTGATCGACTCGATGAGCTACCAGTACCTGGTCGGCGCCGAGATCGACTACAAGGACGACCTCGAAGGCGCCCAGTTCGTCATCAAGAACCCGAATGCCACCTCGACCTGCGGTTGCGGTTCGTCGTTCTCGATGTAAGACCTTCCAGCACTTGCTGCATTAAAAAGGCCGCCCGGCATTGCCGGTGCGGCCTTTTTGTTTGCATCACTGGATTCTTCGGTGTTTGCGCAAACAATTATTGAATGACAGCGATATGCGCCAAGGTTAGACTGGCATGCATGCCATTAACCTGAAAGCGCACATGCCTGCCAAGTCTCTTCTGATCTTCGGTGTTACCGCAATCACCCTGTTCGCCGCGCCCGCAGTTACCGCCGCGCCCGCCGTAGCCACCGCCCAGGCTGCTAAGCTGGACGACGGTAGCGGCGCCTATCGCAGCCGCCGCTACCGCAACCTGCTGGCCGAGCGTCTCGGCGTCAGCCCGCAGGACACCCACCGCAAGATCGACAGCGCCTTCCGGCAGCTGTTCCATGGCGACGGCCAGGAGCAGCGCATCTATTTCGAGACCGGCGCCAATGCCGACGGCCCGCTGGCCTACATCACCGACTGGGCCAACAACGACGCCCGCTCGGAGGGTATGAGCTACGGCATGATGATCGCGGTCCAGTTGGGCAAAAAACGCGAGTTCGACGCGCTGTGGAACTGGTCCAAGACCTATATGCAGACGACCGACCCGGCCAATCCCTCGCGCGGCTATTTCGCCTGGTCGATGGGCACCGACGGCAGCGCGCGCGCGGTCGGCGCCGCACCCGACGGCGAGGAATATTATGTGATGGCCCTGTATTTCGCAGCGAAACGCTGGGGCAACGGCAAGGGTATCTACAACTACCAGAAGGAAGCCGACGCCATCCTGCGCGGCATGCGCCATCACCCGCTGTTGACCGCCACCACGCCGTTCCGCATCCACCCGCAGGATCCGCCCTTCGTCGAGCCCGACATGCCCTGGCCCAGCCCGAACAACCGCAACGAGCAGGCACAGGCGGCAAAAGAGGGCAAGCCGTGGCCGCCGCACCGTCCGCACCACGCGCCGCGCCAGGTGACGGTCGGGCCGATGGTCGACGAAACCCATGCGATGGTGCGCTTCGTGCCCGAGACCAGCATCCCGGGCAGTGACCCGTCCTACCACCTGCCGGCCTTCTACGAGCTGTGGGCGCGCTGGGCGCCGCCCGAGGAACGCGCGTTCTGGGCGCGCGCAGCCGCCGTGAGCCGCGACTATTTCGTCAAGACCGCCCACGCGCAGACCGGACTGGGGCCGGACCGCGCCGACTTCGACGGCACGCCGCTGCCGATGTGGGATGGCACGCCCGGCGCCTTCAGCTACGACAGCTGGCGGACCATCAGCAACTGGTCGGTCGATTACAGCTGGTGGGGCAAGGATGCGAGACAGACGGCGCTCAGCAACCGCGTGCAAACCTTCCTGGCCGGGCAGGGCATCGACCGCTTTGCCGACCGCTACACGCTGGACGGCAAGCCGATGTCGACCCGGCATTCGACCGGCATGCTGGCGGCGGCCGCGGTCGGCGGCCTGGCGGCGACGCCGGGCCAGGTGCCCGACGCCTTCCTGAAAGCGCTGTGGGACACGCCGGTGCCGGCCGGCGAGCAGCGCTATTTCGACGGCATGCTGTACTTGATGAGCATGATGCACCTGGGCGGGGAGTTCCGCGTGATCGATCGTCCGCTACCCTGATGCATGCGCCGCGCAGCGGTCAGCGCAGGATGCGATCCAGTCCCACGATGGCCGCGATCGCCAGCGAGGCAACCACGTAGCATGCAAGCTGATCCTTCCAGCCCAGTTGCAGGCGCTTGCTGCCCCTGACCGCCAGGATCAGAAGGGCGCCGGCGACCAGCACCGGCAGCGTCCATTTGCCCATTCCCAGGAACAGGCTGACGCGGGCTTCGTCGTTCGGCAGCAGGAAGCTCACCAAGCCGGCTACTACGCGCATGAAGGTGGCCGCGTACAGGAAGGCGAACGCCGCCGGCGCCGCACTGCGCAGGAGCAGCGCGTAGGCGATCACGGCTTGCAGGACGGTCACGAACGGACCGGCGGCGTCCGCCAGCGCGCGTTGCCAGGGTTCGGTCGGCGACAGGTAGCGCACCGTGTTCAGTCCGAAGCGCATGTCGAAGCCCAGCGCAGCGCCCATCAGCCAGTGGAAGGATTCGTGGACCAGGTTAGTGACGAAAAAAACCAGCACCAGCAAAGGGAAGAAGGACAGTTTCAGCTTCATCGCGGCGGCATCCCGGTTGCTGGAGCGGTAGATAGACACGCTATTGACATCGGTGCATCGAATGTACACCAGAAACCTTTCAATTACGCAATTGGATACGGCCTGATGCGAAATTCCGGATCATCGACCGGCCACAGCCGGGTCACCGGGACGAGCGGGCGTACCGGGCAGCGCGAAATGGTGCCATGCGCGGCGTAGCTGGGTATCCGAACTGAATCCGGCCGCCGCTGCCGCCTGCGTCACGCTGTCGCCCGACGCCAGCGCCGTCTGCGCCACGGCCAGGCGGATCCGGCGCAGGTACTGCAGCGGCGCGATCTGCGCATAGTCCATGAACAGGCGCGTCAGGTGGCGTGGCGAGGTGTGGGCGACCGCCGCCATCGCGGAGACCGACCAGTCCGACCGGGGCGACTGGCTGACTGCATCCTGCACCCGGTGCAGCGCCGGGTGCATATGGTGGCGATAGCTGAGAAACGGCGACAGCTCGGGGTCGTGCGGACCGCGCCGCAGCGCCACCACCATCGTCTGCGCCACCCGGGCCGCCAGCGCCGGACCGCAGATGGCGCCGATGCGGTGCAGGATCAGGTCGATGCCCGTGGTGACGCCTGCGCTGCTGTAGACCGGACTGTCTTCCACGAAGACCCGGTTGCGCACGACTTCACAGGCCGGCGCCACGCTTTGCAATTCATCGAGGTGGTGGTGATGGGTGGTGGCGCGCCGTCCCGCCAGCAAGCCGGCATGGGCGGCCAGGACGGCCCCGGCGCAAATCGTGACCAGTTCCAGCCGGCCCTGCGTCAGCTGCAGCGGGCGCAGCCAGTCGAGCAGGGCACGCGTGTCGGGCCCGTCGACGCCGATGCGCGCGCCGGTCTGCCCCACCAGCACCACCCAGCTGGCGTGCGGCCCGAGCGCTACCGGCAGCGCTTCGAGCCCCGCCAGTTGCACGCCGACCGAGGTGGTCGATTCCGGACGCGGCGCCGCAAAGCGCAACGAAAACGGTGCGGCCTTGCCCTGCTCGCGCATCAGCCCATTGGCCGTGCGCAGGGCTTCGGCCGGACCCGCCCAGTCGAGAATCAAGCTGTCCGGCAACAGCAGGAACAGCACGTCGATCATGCGGCGCGCGCCAAGGCTTGTTCCACCGTGCACAAGGTGGCGAAACGCCCGCTCAGGACCGTGGCCGTGCGCGACTTGATGTCGGCCACGCGCAAGGGGCTGCCGTCCGGTTGCTGCATGTCGAAGGTATGGGTGGCATCGGTGACGAAATCGATGTCCCAGCCCAGATCGGACGCATGACGGGTCGTCGTCTCGCAGCACTGCTCGGTGCGGATGCCGCTGACGATCAGGCGCCGGATGCCCTGTTCGGTGAGCCAGACCTCGAGTCCCGTACCCACCAGCGCGCTGTGGCGGCGCTTCAGAAAGCTGGCGGCCGGGGTGAATGCGCGCAAGCCGCGCAGCGGCACCACGTGGCCAGATTCGAGCGCGAACGGATTGTCCGCCTGCGCCGGGCCGTCGCTGTGCAGGACCCGGACGATGGGGATGCCACGTTCGTCGCAGCCGGCAATCAAGGCATTCTGGACCTGCAGATAGCTTTCCGTGCCGTTCTCGGTGAAATAGGGTCGGTGGCGGAACGATTCCTGGACATCGATCACAATCAGACACGTTTTCATGGGCGCTTTCCTTCCTTGGTGAAGTATAGAGCCCTATTTTCCGCCTGTGGCATATTGCGCGCCGCTCGTCGGCGGACCGGATTCGATCATTTCCGGACATTGCATGCGCTGGCGGTGGCCGGGTCGATCACCGCCATGTCGTAGTCCATGTAGCGTGCCAGGCGCTCGACGTAGGGATGCCATGCCTGGCGCATCCGTGCGTACTGCTGTGCGCCGGCGTCCTGGTCGGCGCGTACGCGGATGCCTGCCTGTTCGAGCTGGCGCAGCGCCGCCCGGTAGCGCGCGTCCCACGCATCGCGCTGGCCCGCCTGCGCCTCGCCGTCGTGGTGATCCGATGCGGCGCCGGGGAGAAAGGTGCCCTCCAGGGTCTTGACCAGGATCGACGCCATGCCGCCGAGGTTCTCCACCGCGGCCGATTCCTTGAGCCAGCGGTATTCGCCGTCGTCGAGCGCGCTGCGCAGCAGCGCGACCATATCGAGTGCGATGAAGGCGATCTGGGGGATCGAGTTGGCCGGCTGGTAGGGCCGGTAAAAGAACAGCAGGGGATACAGGTGGTGCGCCTCCTTGACGGCCGTCAGCTGGGAGCCAAGGTTGGCCACGATGGTATAGCCGGCGTCGAACCGGCCTTGCGAACCCAGGCCGGCAAGCAGCACGGCGGGGTCGGCCGTGCTTTTTGTCATCACGTACAGGCTCAGGCCGAGGGCATTGCGCTGCAGTACCGCGCTATAGATCTGCAGGACATAGGTGATCGTCACCGAGATACTGGCCGTGCCGATCAGCGCGTTGACGAGGTACAGCAGCCTATAAAAGCCCGTCTGCGGGTAAAAGTCGCTGCTGGAAGCGATCGACAGGCTGGAGCCGCCGACGTACAGGGCCGACAGAAAGTCGTGGACGTGCGGGCTGCTGCTCGAACGTACGCCTTCGCCGAGCGCCGGGTGCAGCATCAGCGCGGCGCCGAGCGCCAGCAGCATCGACCACACCAGCACCAGGCAGACCACGGTCACGGCCCCGCAAAACGACCAGGCGGCATCGCGGTTGACCGGCAGGCGGCCTGTGATGTGCCTGAATATCCACCAGATCGCGCGCGCGACCCGCAGGCTGATGATGCCGGCACCGGCACGGCTGGCGCCGTGCGCGCCGATCTTGGCGTACAGGGCAGTGAGAAAAATGTCGAGGAGGGTGCAAAGGATCACCAGTGCGCCCGCCAATTGCTCGATCCATCCCGCCATCATGCCCTCCACCGAACCAGTCAACGGGTGCCAGGAATGGCACGAGGCTGATTGAACCGCAATCGGCAGGTCGCGGGCGCGCGGGTTGGCTCACCGGCTGCGCGGCGTCTCCGGATCGCTCTCAGGACGTCCTGCTTTGTGCCGCCAAGTTCGTTTTTGGCCGGTTGTGGTCCATCGGGGGCCGTTTACGGCCCGAGGCCGACCTTCCCAAATACTCAGTTAAGGTGGGCGGTACGGCTGCCTCGCCTCATCACCTGTGTTAGGGAACGTAGACCATGTGGACGGCCACAAGGAATTCACTGTTCACTTCTGATACGTGAACCTGCATCACGAGGTCACTACTGCCTTCCTCTTCCGTCCAGAGATCAATCAGGGCATCCCAGTGATCGCCCATCCAGATACACACCGATGTGGCCCACGATTTTTGTGGGAGTGAAACCAGCTTCGCATCGTACTCTTGAATGTACGTACGAATCTGCGTCGCGGTCTCATCCGATACCGGAGCGACTCCGGCAACCCCATCTGCAAGACGGTAGTCATGACGAACGAAGGCGTCAACGATGCTCTTTAGAGTCGGTCGCCATGCTGACGGTATCGGCTTTTTATTTTCTGAATCTTTGGTTACCGGAACTTCGGTGTGCTCATCAAATAGTCGCATCCATCCGTCCTTGAAAACGAAAGCAGTTGGCTTGTCACACGTCTGCTCCTGGCCGAAAGCAACCCGCGAAACCTTATCTCATACTGTGTAGTAGCCCGCTCTACCTATGCCGACGGTAGCAAAGTATGGTGTCTCTTCATCGTCGTTATTCGGCCTCCAGAAGGCCAACTCAAGATTGGGAAACATGTACGAGTAGCCGAGTTCCGGATCAGTCCTGTCGAGTTCAGTATGGCGTTCCACCTCCGAAATCAACGCTGGTACCGGTGTCGCAAAGACCGGTAGCCCGAACAGCATCGCTTTCAAGTTAGGGCCGTTGCTTAACTCGATAAAGGCAACGGTAGGTTCGTCGCCTTCGTAGAACACCTGAAAATCACTCCCGTACCAGGCATCGGTTAGATACCTTGCGTTCGGTGTCTTGTAAAAGCTGGCGGTTGGTGGCCCGAAAGCAGAAAGCACCGCGTCCCGCCTCATACCGAGACGGACCAGACCGACTCCGTTTAATGGATCAAGAAAAAATTCTTTCTTCACTACTATCCTTTACAGGTAACTCGGCTGATTCCCTAATCGGCTTGAACACAATATCCGCTCTTCGCCGACAGCCGCTGTGCAGTCGAGACCGTTTTCGCTTTCATTACGTAAACGTTTAAGCCGGATACAACGCCCCCAGCACCCGCAAGCCCGCCGCACCTGTCACGGCGGGCAAGCTGCCCGGCTGGCGCCGCATGAACCGGTAGCCCAGCCAGGCAAAGGCCAGCGCCTCGACCCGGTTCGGCGCCACGCCCAGCGTGTCGGTCGATTCGACCCGGACGTTGCCGCCCAGCGCTTGCCGGATCTCGTCCAGCAGCACGCCGTTGTAGGCGCCGCCGCCGCACACGTACACGGCCGCCGGCGCCCAATGCCGCGTGGCTTCCCGGATCGCCTGCACGATCGACACCGCCGTCAGCCGCGTCAGCGTGGCCTGCACGTCGGCCGGCGCCAGGCCCGGGTACATGGCCAGCTTAGCGTCGAGCCACTGCGCATGGAACAGGTCGCGTCCGGTCGACTTGGGCGGCGGCTGGCGGAAATAGGGCTCGTCCAGCAGGTTCGCCAGCAGCGCATCGTCGACCGAGCCGGTCGCCGCCCAGGCGCCATCGGCGTCGTAGGCCTGGCCCAGGTGGCGCGCGATCCACAAGTCCATCAGCACATTGCCCGGGCCGGTGTCGAAGCCGCTGACCCGGCCGTCACCGTGCAGCACGCTGATGTTGCCGATGCCGCCGATATTTACCACCACGCGCACCTGGTTGCGCTTGCCGAAGCGCGCTTCATGGAAGGCCGGCACCAGCGGCGCGCCCTGGCCGCCGGCGGCGACGTCGCGCGCGCGGAAGTCGGCGATGACGTCGAGGCCGGTCAGCTCGGCCAGGAGGGCCGGGTTATTGGTCTGACGCGTAAAGCCGCGTTCCGGGCGGTGGCGGATGGTCTGGCCGTGCACGGCGACGGCGCGTACCGGTCCCGGCGCCAGGGCAACAAGTTGCTGCACACAATCGGCGTAGCAGCGTGCCAGCGCATTCGCGGCCAGCGCCTCGCGTTCGAGTTCGTTATGGCTGGCGGCCTGCAGCGCCATCAGTTCGGCGCGCAGCGCGGGCGGGAAGGGCGTAAAGGCGGCCTGGAGCGTGCGGATGCCGCGGCCGTGGAAATCGGCCAGCACGCCGTCGACGCCGTCCAGGCTGGTGCCGGACATCAGTCCGATATAGAGGGAAGAGGCGGCCATGATGCGGTCTCGTCTAGTATATAAATAGAGGGTACAAGCTGGCGGTCCAAAGCAAAAGCGCCTTGCACTGTCAGCAGTGCAAGGCGCTTCCTTGTTTCAGCTCGCTAGTGGCTGACGATCAGCGTGCCGCCATCGTGTTGCCGGCCGGGGTCAGCAGCGAGAAGCGGTGCGACATGTCGGCAGCAGCCATCTTGAAGCGCGACAGTTCGCCGGTGGTCAGCGGCTGTTGCTGCAGGTTCTTCAGGCCCATCGGGTCGACTGCCTGGCCGCCGATGCGGAATTCATAGTGCAGGTGCGGGCCGGTGGCCCAGCCGGTGGCGCCGACGTAGCCGATGATGTCGCCCTGGTGGATCTGCTGGCCGCGGCGCAGGCCGCTGGCGAAACGGCTCATGTGGCCATAGGCGGTGCTGTAGTTCGACCAGTGCTTCAGGACGACCAGGTTGCCGTAGCCGTTCGAGGTGCCGGCGAAGTCGACGGTGCCGTCGCCGGAGGCGCGGATCGGGGTGCCCATCGGGGCAGCCATGTCGATGCCCTTGTGCGCTTTCCAGACGTTGAACACCGGGTGCGTGCGCATCGAGAAGCCCGACGAGATGCGGGTGAAGGCGACCGGGGACTTGAGGAAGGCTTTTTTCAACGCCTTGCCGTCCAGGCTGTAGTAACCGCCCTGGTGGCTGAGCGGGTCTTCGTACCAGACCGACTGGTAAGCGACGCCGCGGTTGATGAATTCGCCGGCCAGCACGCGGCCGGTGCGGACCAGTTCGCCGTCCTGGTAGAAGTTTTCGTAGACGACGTTGAAGCGGTCGCCTTTTTTCAGGTCGCCGCGGAAGTCGATGTTGGTCGAGAACATCTCGACGATCTGATTGACCACCTGATCCGGGATCTGGCCACCGTCGACGTTGGCGTCGGCCGCGGAGTACAGCGAACCGTTGGTGATTTCGCGCGAACGCATTTCGACGCGGCGCTCGAGTTCGACCGGGGCCTTGGCCGAGACGAACTGTTCGCCCTTGCGGGTGATGGTGACGGTGTTGAAGCTGTCCTTGCCGACGGCGATCGTGGCGCGCAGGGTCAGCAGCAGGCCGTTCTCGTCGGTTTCCGCCTGGATGCGCTTGCCGGTCTTCAGGCTGAGGATGCTGCGCGCCAGCTTGTCCTTGCGCACGAAGGCCTGGGCTTGCTGGTCTTCGATGCCGAGACGGGTGAACACGGAGCCGAGGGAATCGCCGGCACGGATGCGTTCTTCGTGGATGAATTGCTGCTCGTTCTGTTGCAGGGCAGCGATCTGGTCGGACAGGTTGGGCAGCTGGAGGTCTTCCGCAACCGACTTGGTCGGCATGTCGGCCGGATCCTGGGAGATCGGCGCGACTGCGGTCGCACCGAAAGCGGCCAGGGCCAGGGCGGTGGCGCCGCCGGCGACGATACGGGTTTTACGGCTGGTGTTGACCAGGCCGAACCAGAGCTTACCGGTGATTTTCTGTATTGGATTCATGCAATCAGTTAAAATTTACCGCTTCAAGGTCCAAGCCCAACTCTCTTTTATTGGTTTTCTTAGTCTAGTCGTCTTTGAAACTTTTCATGCGGCAAGATTGACGGGATCGCGAATTATATCAAAATACGGCGTCCTACAACTGTTTTAGCCAAATTCCTACACGAAATATATGACTTCCCAAGAGCTTTCTGGTAATGCAAAAACAACAACATCCGCTGCCAGCCCTGCGCTTCTTCCTCTCAGCGACGCGGTCCAGGAAGCCCTTGCCATCACCAAGCGCGGCGCCGACGAGCTGCTGATCGAAAGCGAATTCGCCCAGAAACTGGCACGCGCCGAAAAAACCGGCATCCCGTTGCGCATCAAGCTGGGCCTTGATCCGACCGCCCCTGATTTGCACCTTGGCCACACTGTCGTGCTGAACAAGATGCGCCAGTTGCAAGACCTGGGTCACCAGGTGATTTTCCTGATCGGCGACTTCACCTCGATGATCGGCGATCCGTCGGGCCGCAATGCCACCCGTCCGCCGCTGACCAAGGAGCAGGTCGAAGCCAATGCGATGACCTATTTCAAGCAGGCTTCCCTCGTACTCGACCCGGCCCGCACAGAAATCCGCTACAACTCCGAGTGGTGCGACCCGCTCGGCGCGCGCGGCATGATCCAGCTGGCCTCGCGCTACACCGTGGCGCGCATGATGGAACGCGACGACTTCACCAAGCGCTACAAGAGTGGGACTCCGATTGCGGTACATGAGTTCCTTTATCCGCTGATGCAAGGTTATGATTCAGTGGCTTTGAAATCAGACCTTGAGCTAGGTGGAACGGATCAGAAATTCAACCTCCTCGTCGGCCGTGAGTTGCAGAAAGACTACGGACAAGAGCCGCAGTGCGTCTTGACCATGCCATTGCTGGAAGGCCTGGACGGCGTCGACAAGATGTCGAAGTCCAAGAACAACTACATCGGCATCACCGAGCCGGCCAACACCATGTTCGGCAAGCTGATGAGTATCTCCGACGTCATGATGTGGAGGTACTACGAGCTGCTGTCGTTCCGCTCGATCCAGGACCTGGCCGCGCTGCGCGCCGAGGTCGAGGGCGGCAAGAACCCGCGCGACGCCAAGGTGGCGCTGGCCCAGGAAATCGTGGCGCGCTTCCACTCGCAGCAGGCGGCCGAGGATGCGCTGGCCGACTTCGTCAACCGCTCGAAGGGCGGCATCCCGGACGACGTGCCGGAAGTGGCCATCGGCGGTGCGCCGCTGGGCCTGCCGCAACTGCTGCGCCAGACCAACCTGTGCGCCTCGTCGTCGGAAGCGATGCGCATGATCGACCAGGGCGGCGTGCGCATCGACGGCACGGTGGTGTCGGACAAAGGCTTGCAGGTCCAGTCCGGCACCTTCGTGCTGCAGGTCGGCAAGCGCAAGTTTGCCCGGGTCACGCTGACGCCTGACCCCCTCGGCGCGGCATGATCGGCCTGCTCCAGCGCGTCAGTGCCGCCAGCGTCAGCGTCGACGGTGCCGTCATCGGCGCCATCGGGCACGGCCTGATGGTGCTGGTGTGCGCCGAAAAGGGCGACACCGAGCGCGAAGCCGATGCGCTGCTGGGCAAGCTGCTCGGCTACCGCGTGTTTTCGGACGAGGCCGGCAAGATGAACCGCAGCCTGGCCGACGTCGAAGGCGGCCTGTTGCTGGTGCCGCAGTTCACGCTGGCGGCCGATACCCGCTCCGGCACGCGCCCCTCGTTTTCGCCGGCCGCCGCGCCGGCGGACGGGCGGCGCCTGTTCGACCATGCCGTGCGCCAGGCGCGCGCACGCCACGCTATCGTCGAGACAGGCCAGTTCGGCGCCGACATGCAGGTGACGCTCACCAACGACGGACCGGTGACCTTCTGGCTTCGGATTGATCCACCCAAGACATCGGCTTGAAAAGTTGAAACCAGGGCGGGCCGCCGTAGTCAATAAGAGGAAAGCGGCCAGCGGAGAGCGGGCAGGGGGCGACAATGAAGATCTGGAGTGATTCCTTTACCGAAGGCGGCACGATTCCGTCGCGCTGTGCGTTTGCCGCCATCGATCCCGCCAGCCACATCAGGCTGTCGAGCAACCGCAGTCCGCACGTCGCCTGGGACGAGGTCCCGGCCGGCACCGAGTCGCTGGTGCTGCTGTGCCACGACCTGGACGTGCCGACCATCGGTACCGACGTCAACCAGGAAGGCCGCGTGGTGGCCGACGCACTGCCGCGCACCGACTTTTATCACTGGGCGCTGGTCGACATCCCGGTCAGCCTGCATGCCTTCGCCGAAGGCCTGTTCTCGGACATGGTCACCCCCGGCGGCAAGAGCGGTCCGCTGGTGCCGTTCACGATCAAGAACGGCACCGAGCACCAACTGCGCCATGGCGTCAACGACTACACCGGCTGGTTCGCTAGCAACCCGGACATGGCCGGCGAATATTATGGCTACGACGGTCCGTGCCCGCCCTGGAACGACGAGCGCGCACATACCTTCGTGTTCACCCTGTACGCGCTCGACATCCCGCGCCTGCCGCTCGACGGCCGCTTCACCGGCAAGGAAGCGCGCCTGGCGATCAAGGGCTACATCCTCGACGAGGCCAGCATCTTCGGCGTGTATTCATTGAATCCCGAGGTTGCGGCCACCCTGCCCAAAGAATAATCATCCCGATGCACCTATTGGCGACTACCGCACCCACCACCATTCTCCTGATCCGGCACGGCGAGACCGCATGGAACGCCGAGCGCCGGCTGCAGGGCCATCTCGACATTCCGCTGAATCCCGAAGGCGAACGCCAGGCGCGGCTGCTGGCGGCGGCGCTGGCGGTCGAGCCGCTCGACGTCCTCGTCTCCAGCGACCTGATGCGCGCACGCCAGACCGCGCAGGCGATCGCCGACCTGCGCGGCATGTCGCTGCACATCGAGCCCGGCTTGCGCGAGCGCTGCTATGGCGGTTTCGAAGGCTTGCTGTATGCCGAGATCGAAGCGCGTTATCCACGCGAGTTCGCGGCCTGGCAGGCACGCGACGTCGATGCCGAACTGCCGCCGGGCACCCATCGCGGCGAAACCTTCCGCGCCTTTTTCGAGCGCGCTACCGGGGCCATCCTGGCGCTGGGGGCGGCACATCCCGGCAAGACGATCGCACTGGTGGCGCATGGCGGCGTGCTCGAGTGCGCCTACCGGCTGGCGCGGGGGCTGCCGCTGGAGACGCCGCGCGATTTCAAGGTGTTCAATGCGAGTGTCAACCGGTTCGTGCTGGAGGCGGGGGTGTTGCGCTCGACCAGCTGGGGCGAGGTCGAGCATTTGCGGCCGGCGGTGCTGGATGAGCTGACCTGAAGCGGCCATACAGTTGGAACAAGGCAGGACGTAAGCACGTCGCCCTGCGCAGGCAGGAGCCCAATTTTGCCAGCGCTGCCGGGATGCGAACAACTTGGACCCCTGCCTGCGCAGGGGCGACGGCGCAAGCTGCAGCGATGTTCTCTAAGTGACTGCTATTTGCAAGCGATTTATATCGCGTACGCAACAATCCGCCAAAAAAATGTGCTGAGAAATTAAGCAGAGCTTCGGGTAAAATAGCGAGTTCCCGTCGACGCTTGTGGTTTTCTGCCGTGCAAATTGGTCCATATCTCCTTCGCAACAATGTCTTTGTCGCCCCGATGGCCGGCGTGACCGACCGTCCGTTCCGCCAGTTGTGCAAGCAACTCGGCGCCGGCTATGCGGTGTCGGAGATGGCAGCCTCGAACCCGCGCCTGTGGGCCAGCGAAAAGAGCGCACGTCGTACCGACCACGCAGGCGAGATGGAGCCGAAGGCGGTGCAGATTGCCGGCGCCGATCCGCAGGACCTGGCCGATTGCGCCAAGTTCAACGTCGAGCGCGGCGCGCAGATCATCGACATCAACATGGGCTGCCCGGTCAAGAAGGTGTGCAACAACTGGTGCGGCTCGGCCCTGCTGCAGCACGAAGACCTGGTGCAGCGCATCCTCGACGCCGTGGTGAATGCGGTCGACGTGCCGGTCACGCTGAAGTTCCGCACCGGCTGGGATCGCCAAAACAAGAACGCCCTGACCATCGCCCGCATGGCCGAGCAGGCCGGTATCGCGATGCTGACCCTGCACGGCCGCACCCGTGCCGACGGCTACAAGGGCGATGCCGAATACGACACCATTGCCGCGGTGAAGGCAGCGGTGTCGATTCCGGTGGTGGCCAACGGCGACATCACGACCCCGGAGAAGGCGAAATTCGTGCTCGACACCACCGGCGCCGACGCCGTGATGATCGGCCGCGCCGCCCAGGGCCGCCCCTGGATCTGCCGCGAGGTCGATCATTTCCTGCGTACCGGCGAGCTGCTGCCGGCGCCGCGGGTCGACGAAGTGCGTGAATTGATGAACGAGCACCTGCCGGCCCACTACGCGTTTTATGGCGAATACTTGGGCGTGCGCACCGCACGCAAGCATATCGGCTGGTATGTCGAGGATTTGCCGGGCGGCGAGGAGTTCCGCCAGCGCATGAACCTGCTGGAATCGACCGCCGACCAACTGGCCGCCGTCGATGAATTTTTCAAATCACAACATCGGTACGGGGAGCGGTTACAATACCGGCCCGCGCATTCCGCCGAGGATGCGATTGCAGCTTAATAATCAATAAAAACACAGAATTCGGAGACAGGGCTGCCAAAGCAGCGTAACAGTGGCCTTGGAAACCGTAGCGAGCATCGCAGAACGAATCGGCGACGCGCAGTAGGTTTCCAAGGCCACCACCACAGGACACAGCAGCAGACATGAGCAAAGAAAGTATCCAGGAAGTCGTACAGAAAAGCCTCGAAGACTATTTCAACGACCTGGGCGAGCAAAAACCGTCGAATATCTATGACATGATGCTCCTGACCGTCGAAAAACCGATCCTGCAAGTCGTGATGACACGTGCCGAAGGCAACCAGTCGCACGCGGCCCAGATGCTGGGCATCAACCGCAATACCTTGCGCAAGAAGTTGCAGGAGCACGGGTTGCTGTAATCCGCCGGCGGAGGGCCGGAGCGGGAATCTCCGCGTCGGCCCCCGGTCCGACGTAGGGAGCTGATTACAGCGCCGCACCATCTTTCATCAACAGGCCTTCCCCATGATCAAACAAGCCCTCATTTCCGTTTCCGACAAAACCGGCGTGCTCGATTTCGCGCGCGCGCTGTCCGCGCTCGGCGTGAACATCCTGTCCACCGGCGGCACTGCCAAGCTGCTCCAGGACAATGGCGTCGCCGTGACTGAAGTTGCCGACTACACCGGTTTCCCGGAAATGCTCGATGGCCGCGTGAAAACCCTGCACCCGAAGGTGCACGGCGGCATCCTGGCCCGTCGCGATTTGCCAGAACACGTCGCCAAGCTGGAAGAGCACGGCATCCCGCAGATCGACATGGTGGTGGTCAACCTGTATCCCTTCCAGCAGACCGTGGCCAAAGAACAGTGCTCGCTGGAAGAGGCCATCGAGAACATCGACATCGGCGGCCCGACCATGCTGCGTTCGGCGGCCAAGAACCACCGCGACGTGGTGGTCGTCGTCGATCCGGCCGATTACGACGTCATCCTGGCTGAAATGAAAGCGGGCGACGTCGGCTACGACACCAAGTTCCGCCTGGCCAAGAAGGTGTTCGCCCATACCGCGCAGTACGACAGCGCGATCACCAACTATCTGACGAGCCTGGGCGAAGACAAGCAGCACACCACCCGTGCCGCCTACCCGCAGACGCTGAACCTGCACTTCGAAAAAGTCCAGGACATGCGCTACGGCGAAAACCCGCACCAGAGCGCCGCCTTCTACCGCGATCTGGCCCCTGGTGAAGGCAGCCTGGCCAACTACCGCCAGCTGCAGGGCAAGGAACTGTCGTACAACAACATCGCCGACGCCGACGCGGCCTGGGAATGCGTGAAGTCGCTTGGCGGCTTCGAGCAGCCGGCCGGCTGCGTGATCATCAAGCACGCCAACCCGTGCGGCGTGGCGATCGGCGCCGATGCGCTGGATGCTTACCAGCGCGCCCTCAAGACCGACCCGACCTCGGCCTTCGGCGGCATCATCGCCTTCAACGTGCCGGTCGACGGCCGGGCCGCGGAAGCGATCGCCAAGCTGTTCGTGGAAGTGATCATCGCCCCCGTCTTTACCCCGGAAGCGCTGCAGATCCTGGCCGCCAAGCAGAACGTGCGCCTGCTGGAAATCGCCCTCGGTAACGGCCAGAACACCTTCGACGTCAAGCGCGTCGGCGGCGGCCTGCTGGTGCAATCGCCGGATGCGCGCGACGTCGGCCTGGCCGACCTGCGCGTGGTCAGCAAGCTGCAGCCGACCCCGCAGCAGCTGCAGGACCTGCTGTTCGCCTGGCGCGTCGCCAAGTACGTCAAGTCGAACGCGATTGTGTTCTGCGCCGGCGGCATGACCCTCGGCGTCGGCGCCGGCCAGATGAGCCGCATCGACTCCGCCCGCATCGCCTCGATCAAGGCGCAGAACGCCGGCCTGTCGCTGAGCGGTTCGGCAGTGGCGTCGGACGCCTTCTTCCCGTTCCGCGACGGCCTGGACGTGGTGGTCGACGCCGGCGCAACCTGCGTGATCCACCCGGGCGGCTCGATGCGCGACCAAGAAGTGATCGACGCGGCGGACGAGCGTGGCGTGGTCATGCTGTACACTGGTACCCGTCACTTCCGTCACTGATATGTGATGGCGGTTGTGTCTAGCGTAGGGTGGACGGGAAACCCGTCCACCCTACGGTCGTGGTGATAAAGTCGCCACGGCCTGTGTTTATTCACAGTATTTTTCCCACGAAACACCCTGGCCGGTATAACATTCGAAGATGATTATTCTCGGCATCGACCCGGCCCTGCGCACCACAGGGTTCGGGGTTATTGAAAAGCAGGGCAGCCGGCTGCGCTACATCGCGTCCGGCACCATCAAGACCGGCAGCGAAACCGCCTTGCCGCCGCGCCTGAAGGTGATCCTCGCCAGCATCAGCGAAGTCATCACCACTTACCGGCCGGCGTGCGCCGCCATCGAAAAAGTCTTCGTCAACGTCAATCCGCAATCCACGCTGCTGCTGGGCCAGGCACGCGGGGCGGCGATCACCGCGCTGGTCGGGGCCGACCTCGACGTCGCCGAGTTCACGCCGACCCAGATCAAGCAGGCCGTGGTCGGCACCGGCAAGGCCACCAAGGCACAAGTGCAGGACATGGTCGCGCGCCTGCTCAAGCTGCCCGGCCTGCCCGGCAGCGATGCCGCCGATGCGCTGGCGGTGGCGATCTGCCATGCGCACAGCCACGATGCGCTGTCGCTGATCGGTTCGCTGGCGCCGGGCACGGCAAGCCTGCACATGAAGAACGGCCGCCTGGTTTAACCTGCCCCCATTATTGAAAGGTCACCGATGATCGGTCGTCTGTCTGGAATCCTGCTGGAAAAAAATCCGCCGCAAGTGCTGGTCGATTGCCAGGGCGTCGGCTATGAAGTCGACGTGCCGATGAGCACCTTCTATAACTTGCCGCACACCGGCGAGAAGGTCGTCCTGCACATCCATTACGTGGTGCGCGAGGATGCCCATCTGCTGTTCGGCTTCGGCACCGCCAGCGACCGCGCCGTGTTCCGCCAGTTGATCAAGATCACCGGCGTCGGTGCGCGCATGGCGCTGTCGATCCTGTCCGGCATGACGGTGGCCGAGCTGTCGCAGGCGGTCACGCTGCAGGAAGCCGGCCGCCTGGTGAAAGTGCCCGGCATCGGCAAGAAGACTGCAGAACGCCTGCTGCTGGAACTGAAGGGCAAGCTGGGTGCGGACATCGGCGCCGGCATGGGCGCCGCACGCGACGACAGCCAGGCCGACGTGCTGAATGCGCTGCTGGCGTTGGGGTATTCTGACAAGGAAGCGCTGCTGGCGACCAAGGGCATTCCGGCCGGAACCGGCGTCTCCGACGGCATCAAGCTGGCGCTGAAGGCCCTGTCCAAGGCATAACCGGTATATATATGAGCATCCAGACCGACAACTTCACCGAGCAGCGCATCATCGATGCGGAACCGGCCTCGCCCAACGAGGAGGCGATCGAGCGCGCCTTGCGCCCGAAGCACCTGGACGAATACGTCGGCCAATCGAAGATCCGCGACCAGCTCGAAATCTTCATCTCAGCCGCCCGCAAGCGGCGCGAAGCGCTGGACCACACGCTGCTGTTCGGGCCGCCTGGACTGGGTAAAACCACGCTGGCCCACATCATCGCGCGCGAGATGGGCGTCAACCTGCGCCAGACCTCGGGCCCGGTGCTCGAGCGCCCGGGCGACCTGGCGGCGCTGCTGACCAACCTGGAAGCCAACGACGTCCTGTTCATCGACGAGATCCACCGCCTGTCGCCGGTGGTCGAGGAAATCCTGTATCCGGCGCTGGAAGACTACCAGATCGACATCATGATCGGCGAAGGCCCGGCCGCGCGCTCGGTCAAGCTCGACCTGCAGCCGTTCACGCTGGTCGGCGCTACCACCCGCGCCGGCATGCTGACCAACCCGCTGCGCGACCGCTTCGGCATCGTGGCCCGCCTCGAGTTCTACAACGTCGAAGAACTGACCAAGATCGTCAGCCGCAGCGCCGCTCTCCTGGCGGCCCCGATCAACGAGGAGGGCGCCTGCGAAGTCGCCAAGCGCGCCCGTGGCACGCCGCGTATCGCCAACCGCCTGCTGCGCCGCGTGCGCGATTACGCGGAAGTGAAGGGCAATGGCGAGATCACCAAGGACATGGCCGACCGCGCGCTGAAGATGCTCGACGTCGACACGGTCGGCTTCGACGTGATGGACCGCAAGCTGCTGGAAGCGGTGCTGTTCAAGTTTTCCGGCGGCCCGGTCGGCATCGGCAACCTGGCGGCAGCCATCGGCGAAGCGGCCGACACCATCGAAGACGTGCTCGAACCCTTCCTGATCCAGCAGGGCTACCTGCAGCGTACCCCGCGCGGGCGCATCGCCACGCCGCTGGCGTACCGGCACTTCGGCGTGTCCGCGCCGCGCATCAGCCCGACTGGGGACCTGTGGGACAACCTGGCGGGATGATGGACACGACCGACAAGGCGCCGATGCAGATCTGGGTCGATGCCGACGCCTGCCCGGGCGTGATCAAGGAGATCCTGTTCCGGGTGGCCGAGCGCTTGCAGTTGCAGGTGATCCTGGTCGCCAACCAGCTGATCCGGGTGCCGGGCTCGCGCTTCATTCGCGCGCTGCAGGTGCCGAGCGGGCCGGACGTGGCCGATACCGAAATCGTGGAACGGCTGGCGCCGGGCGACCTGGTCGTCACCGGCGATATCCCGCTGGCGGCGCGGGTGCTGGAGAAGGGCGGATTTGCACTGAATCCGCGCGGCGAGTTTTACACGAAAGATAATATCGCCCAACAGCTGACGATGCGTGCCTTCATGGAAGAGTTGAGGAGCGGCGGCGTCGACACCGGTGGCCCGTCGGCCTTCAGCCAGGCCGACCGCCAGCAGTTCGCGAATGCGCTCGACCGCCATCTTGCGCGCCACTTGCCGCGCAAGCCTCAGTAAGGACGCTCAGTCCGCCGGCACCGGCATCAGGATGGCCGACGGTTCCTGGCGTTCGCGTTCGTGATCGCGCATCGGACGCTGGTGCGGGTCCAGCGTCGGCATGATCACGAAGTGCAGGAACAGGACGATGGTGAATACCAGCAGGGCGCCGCTGCCCCAGAGCAGGGCTTCGTCGCGGCGCGTGGCGATCGTTGCCAGCGCGGCGATCGCCGGCACCATCAGAAGCGTGGCGCCCACGATGCGCGCCTGGCCGCCGCGGCGCATTTTCCTGCCGGCCGCACCCACATAGAAGAAGGTCGAGGCGACCATGACGATGCCGAGGATGCCGGCCATGACAGTCCCGAGCGGCACGTCACTGGCCATCGGCATCAGCATCGGCGGTACGACCAGCACCAGGCCACCGGCGAGCAGGGAAAGCAAACGCATGCCACCACTCATGGCTGTCCCCGGCGCGCAAAATGAAGGGAAACGGAAGGGTAAGTCATGTTGTCGTATGGATATTGAAGATTGGTATTGTAGATTATCATGGATGCAATTTGACAGGCGTCTGTTTTGTTGACTGTTACATCTATTGTTGTAAGTCCGCTCCAGTCTGGGCGGGCGATTGATTGTGGTAAGGAAATTTCCTTGAGGTATTGAGATCGCGCATTCCGGGGGATGGTGTCCCTTCATAAGATCGGCTTTTGCGATCGTGAAGGAGCCTGTGCCATGGCGGTTACCCGATGAATGTCCCGCTCGACATTACCGCGCTGTCCGGCACCGGCCTGAGCCAGCATGCGCGCCTGCTCACGCTGGCCAGCGCCCACGACAGCGGCCTGCCCGAATCGCTGGCCGTCGAAGCCATCCGCGGCTTCGAGGCCGTCAATGCCCTGTTCTGCTTCGACGTCGACGCGCTGAGCACCTCGGCCGATCTCGACTTGGCGCAATTTCTCGGTGAAGAACTCACGATCGGCCTGCTGCAGCCGGATGGCAGCCGGCGCGCCTGGCACGGCATCTGCACCGGCGCGGGCTGGCTGGGCGCCGACGGCGGCGTGGCACGCTACCGCCTGCGCCTGGAACCGGCCCTGTGTCTGCTGGCACTGCGCCGCGACAGCTATATCTTCCAGGACCAGGATGCGCGTGCCATCGTCACCGAACTGCTGCGCGATTATCCGCAGGTCCGCTTCGACTTCGACCTCACCCAGCCGCTGGCGGTACGCCCGGTGTGCACCCAGTACCGCGAAAGCGACCTCGCTTTTTTCACGCGCGTGCTGGCATCGGAAGGCCTGAGCTGGCGCTTCGAGCACGAGCAGGCGCAGGACGCGGACCTCGATGACCACGGCCAGGCGCGCCATCGCCTCATCGTCTTCGACAGCCGCGCCGCGCTCCCGCCGACAGCGGGCGGCGACGTGCTGCGTTTCCACGGCGTGCGCGCCACCGAGCGTGACGACGCCATCGACGCGTTCGGCGCCCGGCGCCGGCTCGCCGCCAATGCCGCCGGTATCAGCAGCTGGGATCCGGCGCAACTGCTGGCGCCCGCCGCCGAACAGCATTCCGGCCTGGATGCGGGCGCGCTGCCATCGATGCCGGTCTACGACGGCAGCGGCGAGCGCATGGTGGCCGGCCGCGAGGCCGCCGACCTGCGCAGCCGCCTGATGCTGCAGGCGCTGGAGCTGGGCAACAAGCACTTCGAAGGCGCCGGCGCGGTGCGCCGCCTGGCAGCCGGCTGCACCTTTCAGCTGACCCAGCACGCGCGCTACCCGGCCGGCGACGACGCGTTCACGGTGCTGTGGGTCGAGCACGAGGCGCGCAACAACTTCCGGACCGGCATCCGGCGCGCCGCCCGGGACGGTATCGACGACGGCACCTACCGCAACCGCTTTGCCTGCGTGCGCGACACCGTCCCGATCGTGCCCGCCGGCGCCGCGGCGCCGCGTCCGCGCAGCGCGCCCGGCCCGCAGACGGCGCTCGTGGTCGGACTGGCGCAAGGCATCGCCACCAGCACCCGCGACCACCAGGTGCGCATCCAGTTCGCATGGCAGCGCGGCGCCGCGCCGAACCCCGGCGGCATGCCCCACGACACCGACGCCCGCGGCAACGCCCCCGGCAACGAGACCGCCGGCACCTGGGTGCGCGTGGCCGAAGCGCTGGCCGGACCCAACTGGGGCACGCTGTTCACGCCGCGCATCGGCACCGAAGTGCTGGTCGATTTCATCGAAGGCGATATCGACCGCCCGGTGATCGTGGCCCAGCTCTACAACGGCACCGACACGCCGCCGTTCGCGGCCGGCGTCGATGCCGATGCCGGGCACGCCGGCGTCCTGTCCGGCATCCACACGCACAACTTCGACGGCAACGGCTTCAATCAATGGCAGCTGGACGACACCCCGGGCCAGCTGCGCACCCGGCTGGCGACCAGCAGCGCCGCCAGCCAGCTGAACCTCGGCTACCTGGTCGACCAGCCCCCTGCCTCGGCCGTGCGCGGCGCTTACCGCGGCAGCGGCTTCGAGTTGCGTACCGATGCCTGGGCCGTGGTACGCGGCGCCGAAGGCGTGCTGCTGTCGACCAGCCGCCGCCCGGCGCTCGGCAGCGGCATCACCTCGACCCAGATGGACGTGGCCGAAGCGCTGTCGATGTTCAAGGGCGCGCACGCGCTCGGCCAGGCCCTGGCCGGCGCCGCGGCCCAGCAGGGGGCGCTCTACAGCAGCGCCGCGGCCGAGGCCCAGCGCGCCTTCATCGCGCAGCTCGATCCGCAGCAGCAGGGCAAGTACACGGACGCCGTCAACGGCCAGGCGGCCCTGAAACCGAAGCCCGGGACGCGCACGCCGGACGCCGGTCAGCCGGTCGAGAAATTCGGCGCCGCCGTCGTGCTGATGGAATCGGCGGCCGCCATCAACTGGGCCACGCCGGCATCGACGGTGCTGTATGCGGGCCGGCAGCTGCACTGGACCACGCAGTCGGACTTGCACATCGCGGCGGCGCACACGGTGTCGTCGGTGGCCGGGCAGGCGGCCAGTTTTTTCACCCACGCCGGCGGTATCCAGGCGATTGCCGCGAACGGACCGGTGTCATTGCAGGCGCATACCGATCAATTGGAGATCCTGGCGGACAAGGAAGTCGTGGTGATGTCGGTCAACGACGGGATCGAGATCAAGGCGAGCAAGAAGATCGTGCTGCAGGCGGGGCAGTCGGTGGTGACGCTGGAGGGTGGGGATATCACGTTTGCCTGCCCGGGGACGTTCAGTGTGAAGGGTGGGCAGCATGTGTTTGACGGCGGTGCGAGCCAGACCGCCAATATCCCGAATTTGCCAGGCGGGCTTGCGCAAGAGGCGCAGCACTGGATCGCGCTGCATTATCTGGACCCGGAGACGAACGAAGGGATTGCAGGCGCTGACTACGAGATCCACTTTGCGGGTGGTCCGATGCTGACCGGGACCCTGGACCAGGACGGCAAGGCGCGCCATGAAAACGTGCTGAACAAGCCCGTCAAGAAAATCCTGTACAAGCCGCGCAAGCCGGCGTCGCCGGCGTTGGCGCCCCGGCTCGAAGATATTCTCAAAGGGTAGCTCCGTCATGAGCGACATAGCGACGACACCGATGCGCGATGCCCTGGCCTGGGCGACGAACGACACCGGCAAGGTCAAGGAACCGAGTACTAATCCTTTCGTGTGGCTGTGGGAAGCGATCGAAGGCGACTTCAACGACGAGCGCTCGACGGCGCAGATTTTGTTCGATGCCGCCGTGTCGATGATTCCTTTGGTGGACCAGTTATGCGATATGCGCGACCTGGTTGCCAACGTCAGGAAGCTGTCGCGCGACGCACGCGACATGTGGAACTGGGTCGCGCTCGTGCTCACCCTGATTGGCCTGTTTCCAACCCTGGGTTCACTGGTCAAAGGTGTACTCAAGATTTTCTTTGCCTTCATTCGACACCATGGCGGCACGGCTGCGGCCAAAGCCGTCGATGCGGGGATGACATGGGTAATTACCTTTTTGCGGCGCAGGGATGTGCAGCGCTATATCAGCCTGAGCAAGATTGACGAGATCTTCAAATGGTTGGCGACCGAAATCCGGGCCGTGCGCGCCAAGGTGAATGTCGGGGAGCTCATGCGTGCTTTCGACCGGGGGATCGATGTCATCGAGGGGCTGGTGGGCAAGGTCGAGATCATACCTGTGGTCGGCAAGAAGGCGACTGCCACGCTGGAAGACGTCAGGCGTATCCGCATGATGGCGAATGAGCACTTCGCAGGTGCGATCAAGCCGGTTCAGGATTTGCTGGATAGCATTGCGTTGCGGCTGGAAAAGGAGGCGCTGGCCAAACAAAAAGGAATTGTCGACGTCGCGAACATTCATTTCGTGGCAACTTGCCTGAGGCGGCTGCAGTGGCTTTGATGAGAAAGTATCCGCCTAAATGGTTGAGCAAAGACGGGGAGGAATTCTTTGAGAGTTTGGTGGCGAAAGATCGCCGCACTATGGTTAGAAATGCCAGTGCCAATACTGATGCCAATGGTCGACTAATACCTGAAAAAGACCGCTTTCCTAATCTTTCCGACCAAAGTATCGAGTCCTTCCATACGCTGGCACAACACGTGATCCGGGGGCCTGCTCGCCTGTACCGGGTGCTCGGCCCATCCAGCCGTGCCATGAGCGATTGCTGGGTCACGGAAGCCGTCTTCAAAAAGCTGCAGAGTGCCCCGGACCCGAAGGCCGCATGGCGTGAACATTTGGCGGTGTGGCCGGATTGGAACCCGGACGGGCAGTTCGTCATCTACGACATCAAGGCTGGCGAAACATTGAATGTGTGGCGCGGAAAGGCAGCAAGCCAGAGGAAAGCTGGTCTACCCGATCATTTCTTACGAGGAGGAGAGGAACAGATCGTCTTCAATATCGAGCGCACCGATGTGCGTAACGATACGGTTCTGTACTACAAAAATACGTCTGGAAAGCCACTGTCACAGGTAAAACCAATGACGCAAGATCAGGTGAATGCTCTCAAGCAGAACATGACAGCCGCACAAAGGAAAGTATTTGACGATACTCATCTGTGCTTGCGTCAAAAAATCAATCACCCGAATATCAGCGGTCCGTTCGAAACCGGATGGGGATATACCGAGTTCGATGGCGTGCTGCGAGCGGCAAAAATCGGATTGCCCGAACTTCCGGGTCAACTCAACACAGTCAACAGGTAAATCACATGGATTCTATAGCCTTAACAGCAAGCTTGCACTCAGCCCTTGGCAACAAAAGCAGGCAGCAATGCTCACCTATTACTCGTCGCTGGAATACCTGATCAGCTTGCATACGCTTGTGACCCGTTTGATCGACGGGAACATTGATCCAGTTCTGGACCAGGCGAAATCGCAGGGGCGAGATGCCGTGCTGGTTGACGAGCGCTGGGGAACCCGCGATACCTCACAAAATTGGTCCAACAATGGATGGCCTTATTTGAAAGGCCTGCAGGATTTACTTGCCAGGCAAATAGCCGAACGGCCGCTTGGAAATATGCCATGGCGCCGGTCAACGAATCTTTTCGCGGCATGGATCAGTTTTCCCTGGGATGGATGACGCCGGACGAGGAAGACGCCTTCGATGAAGAAAGGCAGAAAATCAGCGATTGGGCATCGCCCATCAATCACACGATGGCTGACCGGATGGTGAAAGCGTGGAACGACTTTTATTTTGCGTGTCATTATCCTGAATTTGCTTGCCGCTTTGACCGGATTCCCAGGTTCCGCATTCGTACCGATATTGCTTACCCGACGGGCGTCATCCCTAAACAAACCGGTATCTATATAGCGAAAGACGATCCTCATGCCGCGCTGCAGTTCGCATGGTGCGGCAAACACGGACGCGAGCTGCGCCAGGCGACCACGTTCAACGAATTGGGCCTGGCAGCCTTCGCCGCAGTCGGCCGCCAGGATCTCTGGTTCAGCGACGAAAAGATGTTCAAGTTCACGACATCGCCTTCGTACGCCAAACTCTTCCATGAAGACGTCATCTGGAACGACGGCCCGCATCCCAATCTCGCGCCGTCAGCAGTCGCCAGAAGAGCATTCACTAAGCATGATTCCGAGTGGTACCTGGTCGAACCCATTGAAGGCGAATTCGACAGCTTGGCCGATCTCGAGACTTCGGAGACCGTGAAGGTGGGCCCACGCATCACTGGTGGAGAAAAATGCGTAGAGCCGGGATTCTACTTCTCGCCCTCTCGGCCGGGCTCGCGCCGCTACCTTGCCAAGGACGAGCCCGCACCAACCTTCGATACCGAATATGGCCAAACCTTCTGGCAATGGGACGGTAGCCAGACCTAGCCAGCAGAAATCTTCCCACCCCGGCGCCGGTGCCACAACCGGCGCCCAGCCCACCCCAGCACCGACATCAGCACCAGCCACGGAATCAAGTAAGCCAGCCCCGTAATGGCCGTCGAATCCCCTCCGCCAGGTGCCCGCCAAATTCCCGCAGCGCGCGTCCGATCGGCGTCCAGAACGGCCGGTGCCGCGCCGACCCGATCGACACGTTCAAAACCTCGGTTTCGACGCGCTGGGCCAGCAGGGCGCGCTTGCCGGCAGCGGCTTCATAGTTGGACTGCACCTCGGCCAGCGCCTGGTTCACCTTGATCAGCGCCTCGATGTCGTTGCCTGCCCGACTGCGCAGGGCTTCGAGGCGGGTGCGGTAGTCGTCCAGCATGGCCAGCTGGCGGGCCGCGTCCGCGATCGGGGCGGACAGGTCTTCGGCGCGTGTGGACTGGCGGGCCAGTTCGGCATGTTGGCCCATCGCCGCCACTAGTAGCGGGATGACGTCCGGCCGGGCGCGGAATTTCAGCGTGGCCGCGGCGTTGGGCTCGCCCTCGATGCTCGACGCGAGCAGGGTGCATGCGGCCGCCGTGGCGTCGCGGTAGGCGCGCAAGCCGGCGGCCTGGGTACTTGCCACCCGTTCCGGCGCAGTATCGATGTCGACCTCGTGCTCGTAGGCGAGCTGGCGTGCCGGCCCGGCCGCCTGTTGCGCGACTTGGGCGTTGCCCTGGTCCGCGCCATGCCGCGCCGAGCAGCCGGCCAGCAGCACCAGCAGGCCCGCGCAGACGATGGACGATGGTCGTGGATACATGCTTGACCGCGTGTGCCGCTCAGCTTATTCCTGGCGCAACCACATCTGCGAACGGCCGAACATCGGCATGCCGATGAAGCCGCGCACCTCGACCTTCTTGCCGCCCTCGCGCACGGTCAGCTTGCTCTTGTAGATCTTGCCGTTCTTCGGATCGAGGATCTCGCCGCCGGTGTATTCGTCCCCGGTCTTCTTCAGGCCGGACACGATGGTCATGCCGACGATCGGCTGGTCCTTGCGCGCGTCCGTGCATTGCACGCATCTCGGGTTCTGGTCTTCGTTCGGTGCGCGGAACAGTTTTTCGATCTTGCCCTGCAGTTCGCCCTGCTGCTCGGTGATGCGGATCAGGGCGGTCGGCTTGCCGGAGGCATCGTCGATGGTTTTCCACAAACCGACCGGCGAGCCGTCCTGCGCCATGGCGAGCGGGGTGGCGGCGATGGCGGCAAGCAGGGACAGGGTGAGCAGGGGGCGCATGGCAGTCTCCGATGGAAGTTGTTGAGTCAGTGTAGCAAACTGAATGACTGTTCGGAAACATGTTGCCAATAAGCGACGTCAGGCAGGGACGGCAGGGCGCAAATGGGTGCACGACGCATCTGGGGGGAGCTAGCTGGAGGCGCCCTGGTCTGGCAGGCGCAGGCCAGGGGCACCTAGGCATCCCGGTTCACGGTGCCCGCCGCGTCAGCGCGTGCATTGCGGCAGCGTGCCCCGGGTCGCGATCAGCGCGGCGCTGTCGTCCTGGGAGCGGGTGTTGTCGGTGAACTTGCAGCCGTACTGCGGATCGGCCACCACGGATGGCGTCAGCACGTCGTCGCCGGCCGGCTTCACGCCCTGCTGTTCCCACTTGATCATCGCGTCGAAGGCGGCCGCCTGCTCGGCGATGGTGAAGTCGCAGTGGCTGATGCCGCGGATCGCGCGCTGCACCAGCATGCTAGAGGTGCCGAGCGTGTCGGCGCGGCGCTTGTAGATCTGCTCCATCTTGAACGGCACGTACAGGTCGCCCAGGGTGTGGATCGTCACCACCGGCACCTTGATCTGGGCATTGGTCTTGGGCACCCAGCGCAGGCCGTCGCGGCGCAGGCGGTTGGCATCGGGCGTGGCCTGCACGCGGTAGATCGCCGCGTTATAGGCTTGTTCGGCGGCGCTCAGGGCCGGGTCGGCGTCGAGCTGGAACACGATGTCCTTGGTGGTGATGACGTCCTCGTTCAGGATGCCCAGCATCTTGCCGTCGCGGCCGAAGGTGCTCCACACGGTCGCCTGCAGCGGACTGGCATAGGCGTAATCGAACAGCGGACGCGGGCCGCCGGTGAGGTTGGCGACGATCTGTTTCAGGCGCAGGCCCTGTTCGGTGGGCACCGCCGCTGCGGTCGGCGTGCTGCCGCCCGGGAAGCTGGAGAACAGCTTGGCCTGCACCTGCGGGCCGACCGTGGCCCAGTCCTGCGCCGGCCAGCTGGTAGCAGGCATGCCGGCTTCCTGCATGGCCGCGGTCTGGTAGGCGGCGAAGTAATCGTACAGCTCGGTGTCGCCGAGCACGCCGCACATCGGAACGGCGCCGTTGTAGCGGATTTTGTTGTTGGCGGTGGCGATGTTTTCCTCGTCCACGGCGGCCGCCGTGACGTGGCCGCCCATCGATATGCCGATGATGTATGTCTTGCTCGGCGCCGCCAGCGTGCGGCCGTTCTTGCCGGCGATGTCGCGGAAGGCCAGCGCCAGCGCGTTGGTGTCCTCGACGCCGGCGCGTACGTCGTAGTAATTGCGGCTATAGCTCGACGCCGCCCAGGCATAGCCCTGCTCCAGCAGGTGGCGGCGGATGGCCGGCGGCGCCACCGACAGCGCCGCCCCGGTACCGGCATAGCCGTGCGCATACATGACGAGCATGCCGTTCCAGTTTTTCGGCACCTCGACCTGGTAGCCGGCGTTGTTCAGCACGCCCCACCAGCGGTCCGCATCCGGCGCGCCGCTCAGGGCGGCGAGGGGGAGGTTGGCTTCGTTCACGGTGTAGGTGCGCGCATCCTGCAGCCGTGCCGGTTCCGGCTGTACCGGTACCTGCTGTACCGGCGCCGGCGGCACCGACGCGACCGGGTTGTCGTCGCTGCCGCAGGCGCTGAGGGCCAGCGCGGCGAACAAGGGGAGGATGCAGGGGATGACAGTGCGGGGCTGCTTGTTCATTCGGTCTCCATGATCGTTGTTGTGCGCCACATGTTTCGCACAGCGAAATGATGAACCGCTGTGTGATTTATTGTAGGCCTAAAACAAGATCGGGAGAGCAAGCATCCGCGCAGTGTTGCAAATTGAACGGGACAAAAAGAAAGGCCCACATGCAGCGGCATGTGGGCCAATGACGGCGCCTGCAACGGGGCCCCGGGGAATTACGGGATGCGCCGGTTGGCGACGGCCGCTCAGGCCGGCGGCAGCTTGGCCAGCTGCTCGCGCATCTTGTCCAGCGTGGCGCTGAAGTTGGCCACGCGCTCGCGTTCCTGGGCGACCACCGCGGCCGGGGCACGCGCCACGAAGCTCTCGCTGGACAGCTTGCCGTTGGCCTTGGCGATCTCGCCTTCGACGCGCGCGATTTCCTTGGACAGGCGCTCGCGCTCGGCGGCGACGTCGATCTCCACCTTCAGCATCAGCTTGGTGGTGCCGACGATCGACACGGCTGCCGGCGATTCCGGCAGGGCATCGACGATCTGTACCTCCGACAGCTTGCCCAGCAGCTGGACGTAGGGTGCGAAACCCTGCGCCGCGATGCGGTCGGCCTCGGAACCCGGTTCCACGATCAGCGGCACGCGCACCGACGGCGACAGCTTCATTTCGCCGCGCAGGTTGCGGGTGGCGTCGGTCAGCTTCTTGAACTGGTCCATCCAGGCTTCGGCGCCTTCGTCGATCATCGCTTCGTCGGCGATCGGGTAGGGCTGCAGCATGATGGTGTCACCCGTCTTGCCTGCCAGCGGCGCAACCGCGTGCCACAGCTGCTCGGTCACGAACGGGATGATCGGGTGCGCCAGGCGCAGGATCACTTCCAGCACGCGCAGCAGGGTGTGGCGGGTGGCGCGCTGCTGCGCCTCGGTGCCTTGCTGGACCTGGACCTTGGCCAGTTCCAGGTACCAGTCGCAGTACTCGTCCCACACGAATTTATAAATCGCGTTGGCGATGTTGTCGAAGCGGTAGTCTGCAAAACCTTTCGCCACGTCGAGTTCGACGCGGTTCATCAGCGAGATGATCCAGCGGTCGGCCTGCGACAGGTCGGCGGCTTCCGGCTTGCCGCAATCCTTGCCCTCGGTGTTCATCAGCACGAAGCGGGTGGCGTTCCACAGCTTGTTGCAGAAGTTGCGGTAGCCTTCGGCGCGGCCGAGGTCGAAGTTGATGTTGCGGCCCAGCGAGGCGTAGCTGGCCATCGTGAAGCGCACCGCGTCGGTGCCGAAGGCCGGGATCCCGTCCGGGAACTCCTTCCTCGTGGCTTTCGCGATCTTGTCAAGAGCGCGCGGGTCCATCAGGCCGGATGTGCGCTTGGCTACCAGCGACTCGACGTCGATGCCGTCGATCAGGTCGATCGGGTCGAGCGTGTTGCCCTTCGATTTCGACATCTTCTGGCCCGACGAATCGCGCACCAGGCCGTGCACGTACACGGTCTCGAACGGCACCTTGCCGGTGAAGTGCGCGGTCATCATGACCATGCGCGCGACCCAGAAGAAGATGATGTCGAAGCCGGTCACCAGCACCGACGACGGCAGGAACATCTTCATGTCCGGCGTCTCTTCCGGCCAGCCCATGGTCGAGAAGGGCACCAGCGCCGACGAGAACCAGGTGTCGAGCACGTCGTCGTCACGGCGCAGCGCGCCGGTGATGCCGGCAGCCTGCGCCTTGGCCTGCGCTTCTTCTTCCGAGCGGGCAACGACGATCTGGCCGTCTTCGGCATACCAGGCCGGGATGCGGTGGCCCCACCACAGCTGGCGCGAGATGCACCAATCCTGGATGTTGCCCAGCCACTGGTTGTAGGTGGTGGACCAGTTCTCGGGCACGAACTTGATCTCGCCGTTCGCCACTTTTTCGAGGGCGACTTCGGTGATCGACTTGCCCGGATTGAAGGTGCCTTCCGGCGCCGGCTTGCTCATGGCGACGAACCACTGGTCGGTCAGCATCGGCTCGATGACGACGCCGGTGCGGTCGCCGCGCGGCACCATCAGCTTGTGCGGCTTGACCTGTTCCAGCAGGCCTTGCGCTTCCAGGTCGGTGACGATCTTCTTGCGCGCCACGAAGCGGTCCAGGCCGCGGTAGGCTTCCGGCGCGTCGTCGACGATCTTGGCGTCCAGCGTCATGATGGTCAGCAGCGGCAGCTTGTGGCGCTGGCCGACCGCATAATCGTTGAAGTCGTGCGCCGGCGTGATCTTCACGCAGCCGGTGCCGAAGGCTTTATCCACATACTCGTCGGCGATGATCGGGATCTCGCGGCCGCTAAGGGGCAGCTTCAGCATCTTGCCGACCAGGGCGGTGTAGCGCTCATCTAGCGGGTCGACCGCGACGGCGACGTCGCCCAGCATGGTTTCCGGACGGGTGGTGGCGACCGTCAGGTGGCCGCTGCCGTCGCTGAGGGGGTACTGGATGTACCACATCGAGCCGTCTTCTTCCTGCGAGTCGACTTCCAGGTCCGACACCGCGGTGCCCAGCACCGGATCCCAGTTGACCAGGCGCTTGCCGCGGTAGACCAGGCCCTGCTCGTACAGGCGCACGAAGACTTCCGACACGGTCTTGCTGCGCGGCTCGTCCATCGTGAAGTATTCGCGGTTCCAGTCGGCGGACGCGCCCAGGCGGCGCATCTGGCCGGTGATGGTGCTGCCCGACTTTTCCTTCCACTCCCAGACTTTTTTGACAAATTCTTCGCGGCCGAGGTCGTGGCGCGAGATCTTCTGGGCGTCCAGCTGGCGCTCGACCACGATCTGGGTCGCGATGCCGGCGTGGTCGGTGCCCGGGATCCAGGCGGTGTTAAAGCCACGCATGCGGTAGTAGCGGGTCAGGCCATCCATGACGGTCTGGTTGAAGGCGTGGCCCATGTGCAGGGTGCCCGTCACGTTCGGTGGCGGCAGCTGGATGCTGAACGACGGCTTGCCGGCGTCCATGGTGGCGGCGAAGTAGCCGCGCTGTTCCCATTCGCTGCGCCAGAATTGTTCAATATCGGCTGGCTCGAAAGACTTGGCTAGTTCCATGATGGCTTAGTGGCGTTGAAGTGTGGCGTTGGATTTTCGAAAAGAATCATTATAGAGGACTGGCGCGTCCCCGCAACGCAGCATCGCCGATCACCTGCCCAGGCGCGTCCAGTCGCCGAGCAGGAAATTGTCGATGCGCGGCATGTCGGCCGGCTTGGTCATGTGGTAATCGAAGCCGGCTTGCTGCGCCCGCGCCAGCGTCGTCTTGTCGCTCCAGCCGCTCAGCGCCACGATCCACAGCTTCTCCATGGCCGGCAAACGGCGCAGCGCGACGGCGGTTTCATAGCCGTCCATGGTCGGCATGCCAAGGTCGAGGAACACGATTTCCGGCGCAAAGGCGCGTGCCTGCGCCAGCCCGGCGATGCCGCCATCGGCCTCTGCAACCTGGTGGCCGTGCATCTCGAGCACGATGCCCATCAGTCCGCGCGCATCGTCGTTGTCGTCGATAAGCAGGATCCGGCGGCTGGGCAGGGGCACGCCTTCCCGCGGCAGCAGCCGTGGCAGCTCCATCACAGGTCGTCCGCGCGCGTGCGCGGCGGCAGGCGGCGCGGCAGGGTCATGCCGAAGGTCGTGCCGTCGCTGTCGGTCGATGCCACGCTCATCGTGCCGCCGTGTGCCACGACAATCTGGCGCGCGATGTACATGCCGATGCCCAGGCTGGTGTCGCGCGCTTGGTCCAGGCTTTCCTGGGCAGCGAGCCGCACCAGGGGATCGAACACGCTGCCGAGCATTTTCGGGAGAATGACCGGCCCCTTGTTGTTGACTGCAACGCTGACCTCCTGCGCCGTCGACGACAGGCGCACGATGATCGCCTCGTGCGCCGTGCCGTACTGCAAGGCGTTGCCGATGATGTTGGAAAGCACTTGGGCCAGCCGGTCGTCGTCGCCGTACACCTCTTCGCGGACGCCCGGATCGAAATCGATGATGCGTTCCGGATGCGAGGTGCGCAGTTCGTCGACCACGTTCAAACATACCTCGGCCAGGTTCATGCGCTTGGGCTTGACCGGAATGCCGGCCCCGAGGTGGGAGCGGGTGAAGTCGATCAGGTCGGCAATCAGCTTGGCCATGCGCTGGCCGCTGTTGAAGATGCGGGTGGCGGCGAGCACGTACTTGCTGGGCACGTCGGTGGCGCGCATGATGAAGGTCGCACCGGTGAGCACGGTACCCAGCGGGTTGCGCAGATCGTGCCCGAGGATGGCCAGGAACATGTTTTCCGATTGCTTGACCAGCTGCGCATAGCGCGCCACCGATTCGGCCAGCGCCTGGTCGATGGCTTCGTTAAAGCGCGTGACGTCTTCCATGTCGGTAGGCCTGTCGATCAGGGTTTGCGACGTCCAGAGGTGGAGCACGCTGGAGCGTAGCGCGCGGTATTCCGACACCAGCTGCTCAATGCTGTAGCCGGACAGCAGGCGCGCCTCGGCGTGCGTTTCGGCGGCCGTGTCTTCCTTGGCCGGCGGTGCCCGGCCCTGCGATTTTTCTACCTGCTGGAGCTTGGTTTGCGCGGTATTCAGGTCGCGGGCGATCGCTGTCAGCATCAGCTTGGCATGGTCGCGCAGGGCGACGTCGTCCATCGTCAGCGCCGGCGGTTCGATGGTGCGGGCAAAATCTTCCCAAGCCTGCATGATGGGCTCCATGTTACCGAGTATGAAATCGGAAAGCCGTAGGGTGGTGTTCTGGAGCATGGGTGCCTTATGTGACATTCTGGACAAGGCCGGGCAAGTGCCCGGGCCGCAGCGCGATCAGGCATACGACCGAAGGAGATTTACACAGGGGAGGCGCGCAGGGGGCGAGCGAAGGCTGGAGGGAAGACCGACAATGATACGGTGTGAAAGAGTGCCACCAATCAATATACAGGTGAAACCCGTCAGGCCCTATGCTTATTTGCGCGAGATGGCAGCATGCCACTCTGCATACGGCGTGTTGGCGACCAGCTTGCGGTTGAAGTCCGGTGCGCCATCGAGCCACCAGACCGGACCGCGTTCACCGAGGCCGCGCTTGGCGGCGTCGACCGCATCGCGGGCGCGGCGCTCGGCCTCGGGGTCACCGGCCTTTTTGGCGATGCCGACCTGGCGCCGTGCCTGCATGAGCTGGTTGACCAGTGCCTGGCGCTGCTCCGGATCGAGACCCGGGTTGCTCATGCGCCACAGGCGGCCCTTGACGACGAAGTAGCGGCCATCGGGCGTGCTGGGATAAGGATCGGAAGAGGGCATGGGTCGTAGTATATGCAAGGGCTGGCGGGCGCCGGGTTCGCTTAACCCGGTCGGATAAAAATCGACGCACTTACTTGCCACCATGCTATATTTTTGACATCCGGACGGCCGGCGCCTTACCTTTGCCGCACTGGCCGTGCCCATACTTTCATCCGCTGCGAGAAACGAACCATGAGCGTCCCCGCTTCCCCCCGCCGCCTGGTCCTGCTGGTCGACGACGATGCCGTCCTGGTGGAATACCTGTCCACCGTCCTCAGGCATGCCGGCTACGACACGCTGGAAGCCGCCTCCGCGCCCGAGGCGCTGCAGCGCATCGCCGAGCGCGAAGCCGACATCGCGCTGGCGCTGCTCGACATCAACATGCCCGGCATGTCCGGCCTCGACCTGGCACGCCGCCTGAAGGAGCACACCCAGGTCGCCTTCATGTTCCTGTCCTCGGTCGACGACGCCGAAACCGCGCGCCAGGCTGCCAGCCATGGCGCGGTCGGCTTCGTGGTCAAGCCGGTCGACGCCGCGCGCCTGCTGCCGGCCTTCGAATCGGCGCTGGCGCGCGCCGACGAGATCCGCCAGCTGCGCCGCACCGAAGCCAACCTGAACGCGGCGCTGGCCGCCGGCCGCGAAACCAGCCTGGCCGTCGGCCTGCTGATGGCGCGCTTCCAGACCGACCGCAACACCGCCTTCGAAGTCCTGCGCGATCACGCGCGCTCGAACCGGCGCAAGGTCAATGAAGTGGCGGAGCAGCTGATCGCGGCCGAGGAGCTGCTGAACAGTTTGCACGGGGCGTTTGCGGGCAGATTGCGCGGCAAGTAAGACCCGTTTCCGCACAAAATCACCCACCTGCCGACACCCTTCGGGCCGCCTTGGTATCATGACAAACTGTCCGGCGCGCTCCGTGGCTGCGCCAGGAATTGTCTATTTATCAAGCACAGGAAGGATCACATGAAAACCAAGGCAGCGATTGCATGGCAGGCGGGTAAGCCGCTGACGATCGAGGAAGTCGAACTCGAAGGCCCGAAGGCGGGCGAGGTACTGGTCGAGGTCAAGGCGACCGGTATCTGCCATACCGACTACTACACGCTGTCAGGCGCCGATCCGGAAGGCCTGTTCCCGGCCATCCTGGGCCATGAAGGCGCCGGCGTGGTGGTCGACGTGGGCCCGGGCGTGACCAGCGTGCGCAAGGACGACCACGTCATCCCGCTGTACACCCCGGAATGCCGCCAGTGCAAGTTCTGCCTGTCGCAAAAGACCAACCTGTGCCAGGCGATCCGCTCGACGCAAGGCCGTGGCCTGATGCCTGACGCTACTTCCCGTTTTTCGCTGGACGGCAAGCCGATCTTCCACTACATGGGCACCTCGACCTTCTCGAACTACATCGTGGTTCCGGAAATCGCGCTGGCCAAGGTGCGCAGCGACGCCCCGTTCGACAAGATCTGCTACATCGGCTGCGGCGTCACCACCGGCATCGGCGCCGTGATCTTCACGGCGAAAGTGGAGGCGGGCGCCAACGTGGTCGTGTTCGGCCTGGGCGGCATCGGCCTGAACGTGATCCAGGCGGCGCGCATGGTCGGCGCCGACAAGATCATCGGCGTCGACATCAACCCGGACCGCGAAGACATGGCGCGCAAGTTCGGCATGACCCACTTCGTCAATCCGAAGGAAGTCGGCAACGTGGTCGACGCCATCGTCCAGCTGACCGACGGCGGTGCCGACTACTCGTTCGAGTGCATCGGCAACACCACCACCATGCGCCAGGCGCTGGAGTGCTGCCACAAGGGCTGGGGCCAGTCGATCATCATCGGCGTGGCCGAAGCCGGCGCCGAAATCTCGACCCGTCCGTTCCAGCTGGTCACCGGCCGCGAATGGAAAGGCTCGGCCTTCGGCGGCGCCCGCGGCCGCACCGACGTGCCGAAGATCGTCGACTGGTACATGGAGAACAAGATCAATATCGACGACCTGATCACCCATCACCTGCCGCTGGACCGCATCAATGAAGGTTTCGACCTGATGAAGTCGGGCGAGTCGATCCGCTCGGTGGTCGTGTACTGATCGATCAGCCCGGCACTCGTCTGGTGCCGTAGTCCTCGCACCATGAACGTCGTCCCCGCGCAGGCGGGGACCCATACTGAGCAACAGGATGCGTGATTTTTGAAGCGGCACGGATGCTTCAAAAATTACTGACTCTGGAAGATCAGCATGGGTCCCCGCCTTCGCGGGGACGACGTGCGTTCGCTCTCGCGTTTCCTCTTTTCTCCTCCTTTTCTCCCGCCTGTTCCGCCGATCCTGCAGCCTGTCGCAGCCTGCTGGCCCGGTCCCGCACGTCCCGCTATCGTGCAGTCCGGATCGAGCGCGAACTGGTCGCCGACGATCTTGCCGCAAGCTTGCTGGGCGAACCGCGGCGCCTGGCGCTTGCCCTGTCCGCGCTGGACCAGTTCCAGCTTTCCACCCACTCACTCGCCCCTGCGGCGCACGGAGGAGATCTCATGTCCCGTATCAAACGCCTGGTTCGTCCCCAATCGGACGTCCTGACCCGAAAGCTGCACTGGAAGCTGGCGTTGCCCCTGCTGGCCCTGGCGCTGTCGGCCGCGGCATCGACCCGGAGCGGCAGCGCCAATGCCGCGCCCCAGCAAGCGCAAGCCGAGGCCGCGCAGGCGCAAGCCGCGGCAAGCCGTGCGCAAGCACAAGCGCAAACAGCCGCCGGCCAGGCCAGGGCGGCTGCGCGCGATGCCGAGCGCAGCGCCGGCGGCCACCATGACGAGCGCTTTGCGCTGGTCAGCGGCACCGAGCACAACCTGAGCGCCAGCGGTGACGTCGGCGACTGGGCTAATATCAAACAACTGCGCCGCAGCATCGACGGCGAATTCCTGTGGTTCCGCGCGGACGGCAAGTCCTGGGTCGTGCAGGATCCCAAGGTGCTGGCCCAGGTGCATGCCGCCTACGAGCCGATGGAGCGCCTGGGCCGGCAGATGGAAGGCTATAACAAGGAGATGGGCCGTCACGCCGAGACCATGGATGCGCTCGGCAAGGACATGTCGCGTTCGGCAGCCGATATCCGCCCCGACCAGGCCCGCATGCACGACCTGCAAAGCCGGATGAACGACCTGGGCCGCCAGATGGGCGAGCTCGGCCGGCAGATCGCGCAGGCCCGGGACGATGGCGAACGCCAGCGCCTGCAGACCGGGATGAACCGCCTGAGTGCGCAAATGAACACCCTGGGCACCCAAATGAACGAAGCCGCGGATGCAGCCGCCCAGCGCGCGGCCCGCCAGAAGACGGACGAGATCGGCCGCCGCATGGACGACGCCGGCAAACCCATGGAGGCGCTCGGCAAGCAGATGGATGCGCTGGGCCAGCAGATGAGACGGGAAAGCGAGCGTGCCGACACGGCGGTGCGCGCCTTGATCCGCGACGCCATGGCACGCGGCCTGGCGCGGCCGTCACCGCAAGGATGAGCCGCTTGCTGTGACTGTCTGTAAATACACTTTCTTAACTGCGGAGTATCATTTTCGCCACAAACCGGGGCACGATTGCACCACTGGCGTGCAAGTCTGTCATCGAATGGTTATAATTTCTTCTCTGCAATTGATAAATTAACTCAATTGCTCAATACATATTTATTGATCAGGAAATTGACATGTTGAAGAAATTTGCTGCCGCTGCAGCCCTGGCCCTGGTGGCTTCCTCCTCGTTCGCTGCCGCCCCGACCGCCTTCTACGGCGGCCTGGACGTCGGCTCGACCAAGATCGACGACTTCGACCAGGACAAGACCAGCTTCGGCGGCTTCCTGGGCTACGGCTTCAACCAGTTCTTCGCAGTCGAACTGGGCTACCGCTACCTGGGCAAGTTCGACGTGTTCGGTACCGACGTCAAGGCCAAGCAGACCCACCTGTCGCTGGTCGGCTCCTACCCGCTGAACGCACAGTTCGACGTGTACGGCCGCCTGGGCTACAACAACCTGCGCGCTGAAGCCAAGGCGGGCGGCATCACCTACGGCGACGACACCGACGGCGGCCTGTACGGTATCGGCCTGAACTACAACTTCAACTCGCAGCTGTCGGGCCGTTTCGAAGTCCAGAAGCCATCGAGCGATTCGACCAACTATAGCGTCGGCGTGGTCTGGAAGTTCTAAGCGACTTCTCGTAAAAGCTGATAAAAACGGCGGCTGTTCCGGAGGGAGCAGCCGCCGTTTTGCTTTGTACGCGTTGTATGTCACCCAGTAAATATTGTCGGGCTGGTATTTATATGGCAGCATGTCGGCGCGCCGCTGACCGAGTGGCGCGTTGTCATTTCCAGTATCCCACCAGGAACCTGCCCATGCGCCAGTTCGTTCGCCTCGCCGTGTCCGCCACTTTGGCCGGACTTGGCGCCCTTGCCACTGCCCAGACCACCACGCCCGCGCCCGCCGCCTCCGCTGCGCCTGCGGCCAAGGCGGAACGCCCGGCCACCGAATTCCCCTACACGCCGGGCCTCGACGTGAACGCGATGGACCGCAGCGCCGATCCCTGCGTCGACTTCTACCAGTATGCCTGCGGCGGCTGGATGAAGAACAATCCGATCCCGGCCGACCAGGCGCGCTGGTCGGTGTACGGCAAGCTGGCCCAGGACAACCGCCGCTACCTGTGGGGCATCCTGGAAGACCTGGCCAAGCGCCAGGACGGCCGCAGCGTCAGCCAGCAAAAGATCGGCGACTACTTCGGCGCCTGCATGGACGAACGCGCGATCGAGGCGCGCGGCGCCGAGCCCTTGAAACCCTACTTCGACCAGATCGCCGGCCTGCGCTCGCAGCGCGACCTGCCGCGCGTGCTGGCGAAACTGCACCTGGCGCTGGCCGACCAGGGCCTGTACTTCGGCTTCGGCTCGAGCCAGGACTACGGCGATTCCTCGCGCGTGATCGCGTTTGCCGTCGCCGGCGGCCTGGGCCTGCCGGACCGCGACTCCTACCTCAAGATGGACGAGCGCGCGAAGGACATCCGCGCCAAGTACGTGGCCCACATCGCCAACACCTTCAAGCTGCTGGGCGACACCCCGGAACAGGCGCAGCGCGAAGCCGCGCGCGTGATGGAGATCGAGACCGCACTGGCCAAGGCCTCGCTGTCGCGCGTCGACAAGCGCGACCCGTACAAGCTGTTCCACAAGGTCGATGCGAAAGGCTTGCAGGCGCTGACCCCAGGCTTCGACTGGCAGGCCTACCTGGACGAGCTGGGGCAGGGCAAGCAGACCACCTTCAATGTCACCGAGCCGGCCTTCTTCAAGGCGCTGGGCCAGATGTGGAAGAACGGCGACATCGCGTCCACCCGCACCTACCTGCGCTGGCACGTCGCCCGTACCATGTCGCCGGCGCTCGCCGCCAACTTCGACAACGAGCACTTCGACTTCTTCAGCAAGACCCTGCGCGGCGTGCAGCAACAGCCGCCGCGCTGGAAGCGCTGCGTGGCGCTGGTCGACCGCCAGCTGGGCGAAGCGCTGGGCCAGGAATTCGTCAGCCGCGCCTTCTCGCCGGCACTCAAGGCCAAGTCGCTGCACATGACGCGCCAGATCGAAGACGCGATGAAGAAGGATATCGAATCGCTCGACTGGATGAGCGCGGACACCAAGAAAAAGGCGCAGGAAAAGCTGGCCGCGATCGTCAACAAGATCGGCTACCCGGACAAATGGCGCGATTACAGTGCCTATGACGTGAAGGCGGGCGATTTCGCCGGCAACGTCGTGCGCGGCAACATGTTCGAACAGCGGCGCGACCTGGCCAAGATCGGCAGGCCGCTCGACCGCAGCGAGTGGGGCATGACGCCGCCGACGGTGAACGCGTATTTCAATCCGCAGATGAACGACATCAACTTCCCGGCCGGCGTGCTGCAGCCGCCGCTGTTCGACCCGAAGATGGATGACGCGCCGAACTACGGCAACACCGGCGGCACGATCGGCCACGAACTGACCCACGCCTTCGACGACGAAGGCCGCCAGTTCGATGCCAAGGGCAACCTGAAGGACTGGTGGACCAAGAAGGATGCCAAGGCCTACGAAGAGCGCGCCCAGTGCATCGTCGACCAGTACGCGCAATACACGGTGGTGGACGACATCAAGATCAACAGCAAGCTGACGCTGGGCGAGGACATCGCCGACCTGGGCGGCCTGATCCTGGGCTGGATGGCGTGGAAGGAAGAAATGGCGAGCATGCCGCAACAAGCCCAGCCGGCGCAGCCGCGCGACGGTTTGACGCCGGAGCAGCGCTTCTTCATCGGCAACGCCCAGTGGGCCTGCGAAAACGACCGCCCGGAAAACCTGCGCGTGACCGCCATGACCGACCCGCACTCGCCGGGCCGCTTCCGCGTGAACGGGCTGGTGGTAAACATGCCGCAGTTCCAGAAAGCTTTCCAGTGCAAGGCGGGCCAGCCGATGGTCAAGGAAAAGCGCTGCCGCGTGTGGTAAATGCCTTGGTAGCCCTATAAATAACAACGCCACCCGAGGGTGGCGTTGTCGTTTTTTGCAAAAAATCCACAGGCTTCAATGGCGCACTCCCAGTTTGCCGAACTGGGCCTGCATGTGCACCAGGTTCGCTTCGAACATCTGCATTTCCAGCGCCACCGCGCTCAGGTCCAGATGGGCCAGTTCCAGCATGGGGAACAGTTCCTCTTCTTCTTCGCGGATGTGCGCCAGGGTCGACTGGATCATGTCGCGCATCAGCATGTCGGCACGCCGTTCGTCGATATGCATGCCCTGCAGCGCCGCCAGCATGTCGTCGACGTTCAGGTGTTCTTCCTCGAAGTGGGCAACCAGGTTCGGCTCGACCTTGCGCACGCCGGGATAGAACACCGCTTCTTCCAGGCGCGAGTGGGTGTGGATGGCTTGCACCAGCTGGATCGCGGCCTGGCGCCGTACATCCAGGCTATGGCCGTTGAGATATTTGTCGGCCAGTTTGCGGATCAAGTCGTGGTCGCGGCGCAAAGTCTGGATCGGGCTTTCTGCAAACGCATCGCGCGGGCGCCGGGCGTTGGGGTGGTGGATGCTGGCCATGGTTTCTCCTGATTGTCTTAAAACCATGGTAGTCCCGAAATGAGCGCAGCACCGGGACGTTTGGTCACAAAATGTAAAAACGCCGCGCGAGGCGGCATTTTGACGGGGGATCCTCACTGGATGCCGAGAGATGCTGACGCGCCAGCCGCCGGCTCCGTGGCCGGGTTTCCCACGGACCTTCTGGCCCGTATCTATCTGTAAGGCACAGCGGGCCGGCTTGCCCTGCAAGAACGCTTGCAAAGCGCTCCATAGCGTTGCCAAGACATCGCGGCCGCCTGTTGTGATACTGTATATATGATCAGTAAAAACCCCATCCTCGCGCCGCCGGGGGCATGGTCCAACGGTATAATGCCCGCATGAATCTCCTCGACAACCTGAATCCCGAACAGCTGGCGTCCGTCACGCTGCCGTCCCAAAGTGCCCTGATCCTGGCCGGCGCCGGCTCGGGCAAGACCCGTGTCCTGACCACCCGGATCGCGTGGCTGATCACGACCGGGCAGGTGTCGCCGGCCGGCATCATGGCCGTGACGTTTACCAACAAGGCGGCCAAGGAGATGCTGACCCGCCTGTCGACGATGTTGCCGATCAATACCCGCGGCATGTGGATCGGTACCTTCCACGGCCTGTGCAACCGCCTGCTGCGTACGCACCACCGCGACGCCGCGCTGCCCCAGACCTTCCAGATCCTGGACAGCCAGGACCAGCTGTCGATGATCAAGCGCATGCTGAAGGCGATGAACGTCGACGACGAGAAGTTCCCGGCCAAGGACTTGATGTACTTCATCAACAACAACAAGGACCAGGGCCTGCGCGCGCACGACGTCGAAGCCTACGACCACGTGCAGCGCCGCATGGTCGAGCTGTACGAAGCCTACGACAACCAGTGCCAGCGCGAAGGCGTGGTCGACTTCGCGGAACTGCTGCTGCGCGCCTACGAGCTGCTGCAGCGCAACCACCCGCTGCGCCAGCATTACCAGATGCGCTTCCGCCATATCCTGGTCGACGAGTTCCAGGATACCAACGACCTGCAGTACAACCTGCTGAAGTTGCTGGCCGGCCACAACGAGCCGGCCGGCGGCGCCATCTTTGCCGTCGGTGACGACGACCAGAGTATCTATGCCTTCCGTGGCGCCAACGTCGGCAACATGCAGGCTTTCGAGCGCGACTTCGAGGTCAAGAACCTGATCAAGCTGGAGCAGAACTACCGCTCGCACGGCCACATCCTCGACAGCGCCAACCTGCTGATAGCCAACAACGCGAAGCGCCTGGGTAAAAACCTGCGCACCGACGCCGGCCAGGGTGAGCTGGTGCGCGTGTACGAAGCCTCGTCCGACCTCGAGGAAGCCCAGTGGATCATCGAGGAAGCCAAGAGCCTGATGGCCGAGGGCATGTCGCGCAACGAAATCGCGATCCTGTACCGTTCCAACGCCCAGAGCCGCGTCATCGAGCACGCGCTGTTCGCGGCCGGCCTGCCGTACACCGTGTATGGCGGCCTGCGCTACTTCCAGCGCGCCGAGGTCAAGCACGCGATCGCCTACCTGCAGCTGATGGACAACCCGCACAACGATTCGGCCTTTATGCGCGTGGTGAACTTCCCGACCCGCGGCATCGGCGCGCGCTCGATCGAGCAGCTGCAGATGGCGGCCGACGCCCACCGCGTGTCGCTGTACGCGGCGGTGCCCTACATGACCGGCAAGGCCGGCGGCTCGCTGGGCAACTTCGTCAAGCTGATCGAAAGCGCGCGCTTCGAGACCCAGCAGCTGCCGCTGCCGGAAATGGTGCGCGTGGTGCTGGAGCGCAGCACGCTGCTGGCGCACTACGAAAAGGAAAAGGAAGGCGCCGAGCGCATCGAGAACTTGCAGCAGATGGTCAACGCCGCCACCCAGTTCGTGCAGGAAGAGGGCTTCGGTACCCATGCGCCGGCCCACCTCGGCCCGCAGGCCGTGGCGGCCAGCGGCGACGCCATCGTGAATGCCGACGGGGTCGAGATCATCGACGCCGATGCGCCGCTGGCGGCCGTGATGTCGCCGCTGTCGGCCTTCCTGGCGCATGCTTCCCTGGAAGCGGGCGACGCCCAGGCCCAGGCCGGCCAGGAAGCGATGCAGCTGATGACCGTGCACTCGGCCAAGGGCCTGGAATTCGACGCCGTCTTCATCACCGGCATCGAAGAGGGCCTGTTCCCGCACGAGAGCAGCGCGCGCGAGATGGATGGCGTCGACGAGGAGCGGCGCCTGATGTACGTGGCGATCACGCGCGCACGGCGCCGCCTGTACATGAGCTTTACCCAGCAGCGCATGCTGCATGGCCAGACCCGCTTCAACATGAAGTCGCGCTTCTTCGACGAACTGCCGGAAGAGTCGCTGAAGTGGCTGTCGCCGCGCGTGCAGACCAACTGGTTCGCCGGCCGCAAGTCGACCACGGCCTGGGACGATGCCAACTTCCGCGAAGGCGGCGTCGATAACCAGATCGCCAAGCAGATCACGCAGAAGTCGACCAGTGCGCTAGGGAACGGCACCGGCTGGCGCATCGGCGAGACCGTGTCGCACGCGCGCTTCGGCGAGGGCGTGATCGTCAACATCGAGGGCGGGGCGGGCAGTGCGCGCGCGCAGATCAATTTTGGCGCGGCGGGGATGAAGGTGCTGGACCTGTCGGTGGCCAAGCTGGAGCGGGTGGGGCGGTGATCGGCTTGGGCCGGTGGCTGAGCTCCGGGGTCAGAGCCCCTGAAAGCAAAACCGGGCTCTGACCCCTAGCGGGTAGGGTGGACGGCTCCGCCGTCCACGCGTTCATGCGGCGTCTCTGGCTGAACACCGGGGTCAGAGCCCCTGAAAGCAAAACCGGGCTCCGACCCCTAGGCAACACCGGGCTCTGACCCCTCCGCCGGCTTGCCGAAAATGGTGCGATAACCCACATACATCGCGCACTGCAGCAGCAGCACGAACAGGAACACCACCCACATCACCACCACCTGTCCGATCCAGATTTCGCGGAACAGCAGCTGCGCGATCCAGACCAGCACGAAGAACAGCCCGAACCAGGCCAGCAGCAGCACCAGGAACACGCGTGCCGAGCGCACCACCGCGAAGAAGCTGTAGAACAGCGCCTTGCCGGTGCTCATCTGCTTCCAGTAAGTCAGCGGTCCGGCAAAATACAACGTGATCATGATCACCATGTTCACGATCATGATGCAGAAGAAGGTCATGAACAGCGGCGCCGCCGCCATGATCTGCGCTTCGTCCTTGGCCAATTGCCGGCTCTCGGCCACCTTCTGGAAGAATTCCGGCCCCAGGGTCAGCGCCACGATCCCCATTTCGACGAGCCAGACAGCCAGGTAGACCAGGCCGACCTTGCACAGGGCAGCCAGCGCCGGCTTGCGAAAGCCGGTCAGCAGCACGGGCAGCGTGACGCGCTGGCCGTTCTCGATCATCAGGCAGGCCTGCATGACCGCCATCGACAGCGACGGCACCAGCACCGGTCCGAGCAGGGGCCCGAACAGCGGCACCAGGCCCAGGAGCAGGCTGAACAGGATGGTGGCGAACAGGAGCGTGGTCAGGGCGGCCGGCTGCTTGCGAAACAGGCCGATGCCTTGCTTCAGCCAATCCCAGCCGGTACTTGCGGGAAGCTTGTTCATGCTGTCAGCCGGGGTGCGGGCGTCTGGAGGCGTTGGCGCAGCACGCGCTCGAAATGGGTCGGATCGTGCGGTGTCAGCATCTCGGCCACGCGCGGCTTGTAAAAGTCATGCAGGCGCGACACCCAGAAGCGCAGCGCCGCGGCGCGCAGCATCGGTTGCCAGGCGTCCTGCTCGGCCGCGGTGAACGGGCGCGCCGCGTGGTAGGCATGGGTCAGCGCCTGCACGCGCGCCGGGTCGAGCGCGCCGGTGGCCAGGTCGATGCACCAGTCGTTGACGGTGACGGCGATGTCGAACAGCCAGCTGTCCCAGCCGGCGAAATAGAAATCGAAGCAGCCGCTCAGCTTGTCGCCGACGAACATCACGTTGTTGCGGAACAGGTCGGCGTGCACCGGGCCGCGCGCCAGCGCACGGTAGGTATCGGTGGCGGCAAATCCTTGCTGGAACGCGAGTTCCGACGACAGCAGGGTGGCGGTGTCCGCATCGAGGTGGACCAGGACGCCGGGCACGGTCTGGGTCCACCAGTCGAGGCCGCGCAGGTTCGGCTGCTGCAGCGTGAAATCGCGTCCGGCCAGGTGCATGCGTGCCAGCATGGCGCCGACTTCGGCGCAGTGCACCGGTTGCGGGTCCATCTGCGAGCTTCCTGCGAGCTTGCTGACGATGATCGACGGCTTGCCGTGCAGGGGCACCACCAGTTCGCCGCGTTCGTTGGCCACCGGATCCGGGACCGGCACGCCGCGCTCGGCCAGGTGGCGCATCAGCTGCACATAAAAGGGCAGTTGCGCGAAGCTGAGGTTTTCGAAGATCGTGAGGACGAACTCGCCGCGTTCGGTCGTCAGGAAGAAATTGGTGTTTTCAATGCCGCTTGCAATGCCCTGCAGGTTGAGGGCTTGGCCGAGGGGAAACTGCTTGATCCACTGGGACAGGTCGTCCAGTGTGACCGAGGTGAATACTGCCATTGTCGTGGTGAAGTGGGGGCAATGAAAGGCTCGAAACATCGGCCGCGCATCGGCGGCCGATCGAGGGGATGGCTTACTTGGTGTCCGGTCCCGGACCGGCAGGCATCGGCGGCGGCGGCGGTGCCTCGGCCGTGGTCGGGGTGTTCTGGCCGGCTTCGTTGCCGGCGCGGCGCTTGCCGCTCAGGTCGAACTCGCCCACTTTCCACTGCGGCGCGCGGATCGCGGTGGTCTGCGCGTTGCCCGGCTGGTTGTTAGGCCGCATGTAATAGTGGCTGCCGCCGGCGGTGACTTCGACTTCGGTGACCTGGCCGCTGTTGTTGCGGTGCTCGACGATATCGGTACCGCGCTTCGGTGGGATATTAGTGGCCGGCACGTCGCTGCCCGGTTCGATGCGCTGCACGTTGGACGGCGGCGTCTGGTTCTGGGCCGGTCGCGAGCTGCCTTGCTGGGCCGCGGCCTGGCCGGCGGCAAGCACCAGCAGGGCTGCCGACAGCGGCATGGAGAGTTTCAGGGTGGAAAATGAGCGCGGCATAATGGTCACCTTTATCGATGTGGCCATTGTAACAAACACGCCCGCTCCCTGTGAAAGTGTCGAAGCGTCCCCATCTGTATTGCATAGTGAGTGCATGCCCGGCCGTGCTTTTTCAAGGGCCGATTCTGCGATAATGGCACCGATTCGCCGCGTCCGCCGCGGCCCACCCGATTTCAGTTTCCATGGACAATACTCTCCTTCTCGTCGACGGTTCCAGCTACCTGTACCGCGCTTTCCACGCACTGCCCGACCTGCGCAGCGGCGACGGCCACCCGACCGGCGCCATGCACGGCATGGTCAACATGCTGCGCCGCCTGCGCACCGACTTCCCGGCCGCCTACATCGCCTGCGTGTTCGACGCCAAGGGCAAGACCTTCCGTGACGACCTGTATCCCGAGTACAAGGCCACGCGCGCCTCGATGCCGGAAGACCTGGCCAAGCAGGTCGAGCCGATCCACGAAGTGGTGCGCTACATGGGCTGGCCGATCCTGATGGTCGAAGGCGTCGAGGCGGACGACGTGATCGGCACCCTGGCGGCGCAGGCGACGGCGCGCGGCATGAAGACCGTGGTCTCGACCGGCGACAAGGACCTGGCCCAGCTGGTCAACGACAAGGTCATGCTGATCAATACGATGAGCAACGAAAAGCTGGACGAAGCCGGCGTCGTGGCCAAGTTCGGCGTGCCGCCGAACCGCATCATCGATTACCTGACCCTGATCGGCGACACCGTCGATAACGTCCCGGGCGTGACCAAGTGCGGCCCCAAGACCGCGGTCAAGTGGCTGTCCCTGCACGGCTCTTTGGACGGCGTGATCGAGAACGCCCACAGCATCGGCGGCGCCGTCGGCGCCAACCTGCAGGCGGCTCTGGAATGGCTGCCGAAAGGGCGCGAGCTGATCACCGTAAAAACCGACTGCGACCTCGCCAACCACCTGGTGTCGATCGAGGAATCGCTGGTCGGCCGTCCGGAAGACAAGGAAGCCCTGCGCGATTTCTTCCAGCGCTACGGTTTCAAGACCATGCTGCGCGAACTGGGCGCGGGCGGCGCCAATCCGGGCAAATACCTGTCGCCGGGCGCGAATGTCGATGTCAACGGCGCCCTGAATTCGCCGGAAGGCGCGGCAGGCGGGGCGACCCAGCCGGGCATGCCGATCATCAAGGGCGAGTACGAGACCGTCAGCACCGAGGAACAGCTGGCGCGCTGGCTGGCCCTGATCGACAAGGCTGAACTGACCTCGGTCGATACCGAAACCACCTCGCTCGATCCGATGACGGCCGAGATGGTCGGCATTTCGCTGTCCGTCGAAGCGGGCAAGGGCGCCTACATCCCGCTGGCGCACCGCTACGCCGGCGTGCCCGAGCAGCTGAACCGCGAGGACGTGCTGGCGCGCATGAAGCCGTGGCTGGAAAACCCGGACAAGCCCAAGCTCGGCCAGAACCTGAAGTACGACAGCCACATCTTCGAAAACCATGCCATCAAGTTGCGCGGCATCGTGCACGACACGCTGCTGCAATCCTATGTGTTCGAGTCGCACAAGCCGCACGACATGGACACCATGGCGCTGCGCCACCTCGGCTACACCACCATTCCCTTCGTCGACGTGTGCGGCAAGGGCGCCAACATGATCTGCTTCGACCAGGTCGAGTTGGGGCGCGCCACCGAGTATGCGGCCGAGGATTCCGACATCACGCTGCGCCTGCACCAGGCGATGATCGGCCACGTCGAAAGCGACAAGGGCCTGGATTACATCTACCGCAAGATCGAGCTGCCGACTTCGGTCGTGCTGCAGAAGATCGAGCGCAACGGCGTGCTGATCGATGCGGACCTGCTGGCCGTGCAGTCGAACGAACTGGCGGCGCGCATCATGGAATTGGAAAAGCAGGCCTACGAGCTGGCCGAAGGCCCGTTCAACCTCGGTTCGCCCAAGCAGATCGGCGAGATCTTCTTCGGCAAGCTGAAGCTCCCGGTGATCAAGAAGACCGCCACCGGCGCGCCGTCGACCGACGAAGAGGTGCTGCAGAAGCTGGCCGAGGATTACCCGCTGCCCAAGGTGCTGCTGGAGCACCGCGGCCTCTCGAAGCTGAAGTCGACCTACACGGATAAACTGCCGAAGATGGTCAACCCGAACACCGGCCGCGTGCACACCAACTATGCGCAGGCGGTGGCGATCACCGGGCGCCTGGCGTCGAGCGATCCGAACCTGCAGAACATACCGGTGAAGAACGCCGAAGGCCGGCGTATCCGCGAAGCCTTCGTGGCGCCGCCGGGCAGCGTGATCGTGTCGGCCGACTATTCGCAGATCGAACTGCGCATCATGGCCCACATCTCGGGCGACGAGGCGATGCTGCGCGCGTTCGCCTCCGGCGAGGACATCCACCGCGCCACCGCCGCCGAAGTCTTCGGCGTCGCGCCGGAAGACGTGAACAGCGAACAGCGCCGCTACGCCAAGGTCATCAACTTCGGCCTGATCTACGGCATGAGTGCGTTCGGCCTGGCGCAGAACCTTGGCATCGAGCGCGGCGCCGCCAGCAACTATATCGACCGCTACTTCGCGCGCTTCGCCGGCGTCAAGCAGTACATGGACGAGACGCGCCTGTCGGCCAAGGCCAAGGGCTACGTCGAAACGGTGTTCGGCCGCCGCCTGTGGCTCCCCGAGATCAACTCGCCGAACGGCCCGCGCCGCGCCGGCGCAGAACGTGCGGCGATCAATGCGCCGATGCAGGGCACGGCGGCCGACCTGATCAAGCTGGCCATGGTGGCGGTGCAGGAATGGATCGAGACCGAGAACCTGGCTACGCGCATGGTGATGCAGGTGCACGATGAACTGGTGCTGGAAGTGCCGGAAGGCGAGCTGGAACTGGTCAAGGCCAAGCTGCCGGAGCTGATGGCGGGTGTGGCGACGCTGAAGGTGCCGCTGGTGGCCGAGACCGGGGTGGGGCGGAATTGGGAGGAAGCTCACTGAGCTTCCGCGAGCTGAGCCTCCGCGCCCTGAGCTTCCGCGCACTAAGCATTCGCCTTCCGCAGCCATATTCCTTCGTCAGCTTGTATACGTCGCCCCTGCGCAGGCAGGGGCCCAAGTTGCACGCATACCGATAGCGCACGCAGAACTTGGGCCCCTGCCTGCGCAGGGGCGACGATAAGGCGTTAGCGATACTGTTTTTCCCGCCGCCTGACAAGCGCCAGCACTGTCAGTCCACCCAGCAGCAGCGCCGACGTCTCCGGCTCAGGCACCGGCACCGCATGCGACTCCGCCACTGCATACGCGTCGAACGCCAGCCGGCCTTCCGCCCATTCCCCTTGCGAGGCCGCCGTCACCGACAGCGTGCCGTGTTGCACGCCATCCTCGAGCCGGAATGTGTCGGTAGAGCGCTCCCCGTCATTGAACCCATCGAGCGAGCCATACAGCTCGGCCATCGCGGTCGGCCACGACACCCCGGGCGCTTCCGGCCGCGCCCACAGGTCGGCATCCACGCTGAATGTCACCTGCGTATGTGGCGACAGCAAAAAGTGCAGGCTGCGGTTGGCGCTCACGTAGCCCCAGCCGCTGTACAGCGTCAGCAGCACACTGGCGGCATCGGCGCCGGTTTGGGCGTGCAGACTGGCGTAAGGATTGTCGAAGCCAGTGCTGCCGAAACGGTCGATATCCGCGCCCGCGATCTCGTTCCCTTCCTGGTCATGTACGTGCGCGTAGGCGTGGGTGGCCTGGCTGTTGAAGCCGATCCACGGGTCGATGCCATCGTCCGGCGCCAGGTCGAGCAGGCGATAGCCGAGTTGGCCGAGGGTGACGCCGGCTGCCTGCTGGGCCAGTGCGGGAGCGCTGGAGGTGGCAGCCAGTAGAGCGATTGCGCAGGCTGCGCGGACGTGCTTCAGTTGCATGGTGTCTCCAGAAATAAGGTCAGGCCGCACTGTACGGTAGCGTCCGCCAAAGACTTTATGATGCGTCAATACCCGTTCGGCATGCATTCAGGCAACAAGGTGCGTGCCAGCAGCGCGCCGGCCCCGCTGCTAAGATAGGCGCCCCTTGCCATCCCGACCGAAAAACGACCCATGACAGATAACTCCCAGAAAACCGGTACCGGCTTCGCCGCCGCCACGCCACCGACGGTCAACGTGATCACGACCGATACCGAGGGCCTCAGCGCCGGCTGGATCGACCTGGCCGTGGACGGGCAGGCCGTGCCGCAGACTATTCCTGTTTACCGCGCGCAGCCGGCCGGGCAATCGGACTTGCCCATCGTCCTGGTGATCTCGGAAATCTTCGGCGTCCACGAACACATCGCCGATGTCGCGCGCCGCTTCGCCAAGCAGGGTTACCTGGCGCTGGCGCCGCAGCTGTTCGTGCGCCAGGGCGACCCGTCCACCATCGCCGACATTCCCACGCTGTTCCGCGACATCGTCTCGCAGGCGCCGGACGCCCAGGTGAACGGCGACCTCGATGCCTGCGTGGCCTGGGCCGCGCAGAACGGCGGCAATGCCGACAAGCTGGGCATCACCGGCTTCTGCTGGGGCGGACGCGTGACCTGGCTGTACTCGAGCCATAACCCGAAGGTGAAAGCCGGCGTGGCCTGGTATGGCCGCCTGGCCGGCGACACCAACGACAAGCAGACCAGCCATCCAGTCGACGTCGTGCCGACGCTGCGCGTGCCCGTACTGGGCCTGTACGCCGCCCAGGACACCGGCATCCCGCTCGACACCGTCGAACGGATGAAGGCCGCGCTGGCGCAAGGCAGCAGCGGTTCCGAGTTCGTGGTCTATCCGGATGCCGGCCACGCCTTCTATGCCGACTACCGCCCGAGCTACAACGCGCAGGATGCGCAGGACGGCTGGAACCGTACCCTGGACTGGTTCCGGCAGCACGGCGTCGCCTGAAGCCGGGAGGACTGCCGAGTTGCACGTAGGCGGGCCGGGCGCTGTACAATGCCCGGCTCGCATACACTCAATGGGGCCTCGAAAACCGTAGCGAACGGCGGCAATGTTGGTTGAGAAGCGCAGCTGTACGGATGTACAGCGAGCATCGCAAACCAACAGTGCAACGCGCAGTAGGTTTGCGAGGCCCCATAATAAGAGGCTCTAAAATCGATCCCGTCCTCATCTCCATCCTGCTGGCCACCGGGCTGGCGGGCGTTGTCAGCATCACGGCTGCCGCGGTGTTTTCATTTACCCTGCTCGCGCGCGTGGTCGAGCGCATGGTCAGCCTGTCGGTCGGCATCATGTTGTCGACCTCATTGCTGCATGCGCTGCCGGAGGCGTTCGAGTCGAAGGCGGATCCGCACAAGCTGTTCGCGACCCTGCTCGGTGGCCTGCTGGCCTTCTTCCTGCTGGAGAAAGTGGCCCTGATGCGCCACTCGCACCACCACGAAGGCGACGGCCACCACCATCATCACGGCCACGACGCGCAGCAGGCCGGCAAGGCCGGCTGGATGATCCTGATCGGCGACGGCATGCACAACTTCACCGACGGCATCCTGATCGCCGCCGCCTTCCTCGCCAATCCGCAGCTTGGCATCGTCACCGGCGTAGCCATCATCGCCCACGAGATCCCGCAGGAGATCGGCGACTTCATCGTGCTGCTGAACGCCGGTTTTTCGCGCGTGCGTGCCTACATCTTCAATCTGTTGTGCAGCCTGCTGGCGGTGGCCGGCGGCCTGCTCGGCTACTACACGCTGGAAAACGCCAGCGACCTGGTGCCCTACGTGCTGGTGTTCGCTTCCTCGGGCTTCATCTACATCGCCGTGAGCGACCTGATGCCGCAGATGCAGCGCCGTGCCACGCTGCGCGAATCGATTCCGCAGGTGCTGCTGATCGGACTAGGGGTGGTGATCGTGTTGTTCCTGACGCATGGACACTGAGGGCCATTGAGGGCCACTGAGGCGTATTGACCGCATGCAGGCCGGATATTGCGCCGCAAGATTGACAGCCTAATTTCTTCCATTTTATGCTGAGTCGTTAGCCCGACGTCAGTTCAATGCGTACTTCAATGGAGAACAGCATGGCAAGCCTGGTCAGTCAAATCGCAGCCCAATGCGTCGCGGCACTGCGCGAAAAACCGTGGCGTTTCGGTTACGTGCTCGGCGCACTGGTGGTCTCGGTGGTCCTGTTCACGATGGCGGACTTCCTGCCCGCCCCGTACGACTACAGCCGCTGATTCAGCTGCCGGTGGCCACCGGCCTTGAAGGATCGGCGCTCCACTCGCTCCACGATCCCGGATACAGCGCCGCGCCCTTCATGCCGGCGACTTCCAGCGCCAGCAGGTTGTGGCAGGCGGTCACGCCGGAGCCGCACTGCATGATCGCCCGGGCCGGATCGCCCACCACGCTGCCCAGTTCCGCCTGCAGCTGCGCCGGCGCCTTGAAGCGGCCGTCGGCCTGCAGGTTGTCCTTGAAGAAGCGGTTCTTCGCGCCAGGAATATGGCCGCCGACCGGGTCGATCGTCTCGTTCTCGCCGCGGAAGCGGTCCGGCGCGCGCGCATCGACGACCGTGCGGCCGCCGTCCTGCAGGTTCCGTAACACGGCGTCGACATCGACGCTGGCCACCAGCGTATCGCGCAGCGCGATCGTGCCGCGGGTGCGCGGGGCCGGGGTGTCGGCCGACAGCGCGTAACCTGCCGCCTGCCACGCCGGCAGGCCGCCATCCAGCACCGCCACCGCCTCGTGGCCGACCCAGCGCAGCATCCACCACACGCGCGCCGCGAACATGCCGCCGTGGGCATCGTAGGCGACGACCTGGGTAGCGTCGTCGACGCCCCAGGCGCGCAGCTGCTCGATGAACGCCTCTCGCTGCGGCAGCGGATGGCGGCCGCGGAAGGCGCCGTCGCTGCCGTCGGCTTGAGGATGGCGTTTCGCGCCCGACAGCGCGGTCTCGACGTCGGCGAACTGCGCCTGCGGCAGGTGCCCGGCCGCATAGGCGTCGCGCCCTGCGGCCAGGTTCACCAGGTCGTGCCGGCAGTCGAGCACGACCCAGGCCGGGTCGTCGATGTGGGCGGCCAGGCCAGCAGGGTCGATCAGGGTGGTGTACATAGGTGGCTCCTTATTCGCTGGCGATGGGATCGGTGTCCTTGACGACGGCGCCGCGCGCCGTTTTCTGCGTATTGTAGAACGTCGCGGCGATGCCGGAGGCCAGGATCACGGCCATGCCCAGCCAGACGTGCCAGTCGAACACGTCGCCCCACAGCAGCATGCCCCACAGGCTGGAAAAGATGATGCCGGTGTACTGCAGGTTGGCCACCACCAGTACCTTGCCGAGGCGGTAGGCGCGCGTCATCGCCATCTGGGCCAGCAGGGCCGGAACGCCGACCGCCAGCAGCAGGCCGGCGCTGTGCCAGGTATGCGCGTGCAGTGGCGTGCTGAATCCGTTCTCGAACGGGGTGCCCAGCAGGCCGGCAATCGCCATGGTCAGCGAAAAATAGAACACCACGCGGTATTCGGGCTCGCCCATCTGGCCCAGGCGGCGCACCTGCAGGTAGGCCATCGCCGCGATGACGGAGGAGGCGATGGCGACCGCGCCGCCCAGCCACTGGTCGGTCTCGGCCGCCGGGCGCAGTACCTGGGTCACGCCGACGAAGCTCGCGCCCACGGCCAGGATCAGCGGCCATTCGCTCAAGCCTTTACCTTGCCACCAGCCCTTGAAGAACATCCAGGCCGACAGCCAGATCGGCGCCATGTAGTTCAGCGTGATGGCGGTGGCCAGCGGCAGCTTGCCGATCGCGTAGAACCACATCCACAGCGAGGTCACGCCGACGATGCTGCGCCACAGGTGGGCCTTGGGGAAGGGTGTACGGAGCGTACCCGCTTGCAGCCGGATCATCGGCAGCAGCAACAGGCTGCCGAGGATCCCGCGGTACATCACGATTTCGGAAGTGGAGTAGGTGAGGGAGGCCAGCTTCACGGCCGCGCCCATGGCGGCAAACGCGAAGCTGGCGAACAGCATCCAGAGCGCCGGCATCAGATGGTCACCTCGCCAAACCTACTGCGCGTTGCAGGGACGGCTTGCGATGCTCGCCGTACTTTCGTACGACTGCGCTTCTCAGCCACCCCTGCGGCCGCTCGCTACGGTTTTGCGAGGTGACCATTAAATTCCCGAGGCGCCGGGCCCGATATCCTGCAGGCGGCTGCGGTACCACTCATGGAAGTGCTGCATGCCGTCTTCCATCGGCGACTGGTAAGGACCCACTTCGCTGACGCCGCGTTCCATCAGGATCTTGCGGCCGGCATCCATGCGCAGGGCGATCTCGTCGTCCTCGACGCAGGTTTCCATGTAGGCGGCGCGTTCGGCGTCGACGAAGCCGCGCTCGAACAGCACGAATTCCTCGGGGTAGTAGAACTCGACCACGTTGCGCGTCTTTTGCGGACCGATCGGCCACAACGTCGACACCACCAGCACGTTCGGATACCACTCGACCATGATGTTCGGATACAGCGTCAGCCAGATCGCGCCGTACTTCGGCGGCTGGCCGTCGTTCAGCCTCAGGATCTGCTCCTGCCATTTTTTATAGGCAGCCGACCCCGATTTCTGCAGGCCGCGGTGCACGCCCACGGTCTGCACGCTGTAGTCAGGCCCGAATTCCCATTGCAGGTCGTCGCAGCTGACGAAGTTGCCCAGGCCCGGGTGGAAGGGCTCGACGTGGTAATCCTCCAGGTAGACTTCAATAAACGTCTTCCAGTTGTAGTCGCACTCGTGCACTTCGACGTGGTCGAACATGTAGCCCGAAAAGTCGAGGTCCTTCGTCACCGACATGTGCTTGAGCTTGTCCATGACGTGGTAGCCGTTCTGCTCGAACAGCAGGCCGTTCCAGTTCTGCAGCGGCGTCTTCGACAGGTTCAGGCAGGGCGTGTCGGCAAAATGCGGTGCGCCGATCAGCTCGCCCTTGAGGTCGTAGGTCCAGCGGTGCAGCGGGCACACGATGTTGTTGGCATTGCCGCGGCCATTGAACATCAGTGCCTGGCGGTGGCGGCAGACGTTCGACAGCACTTCGATGCCGCCCTGGTTACGCACCAGCATGCGGCCCTCGTTCTCCGATTTCAGGGTCGCAAAGTCGCCCAGTTCGGGCACCATCAGTTCGTGGCCGACGTAGCGCGGGCCATTCAGGAACAATTGCTGCATTTCGCGCTGCAGCAGCGCTTGGTCGAAGTAAACATTTACCGGCAGCTGCGCGCTTGATCGCGCCAGCTTGGCGTGGGTAGCCAGATCGGACATCCCAACCCCCCTTTAGAAATCAGTCAAAGAAGAGAAAGAATCCGAGAACCAGCATCACAGAACGTAGAACCTTTATGGTTTTTTACGCTCTTTTAAGGAACGGAATGCGGTAATTCGGAGACAGAACCGGAGATTATAGCCTGTAAAGAGGCGTCTAGTCTCGGGCCCGCTCGCGGTTGTGGTCCTTGCGTGCTCAAAAATTGCCTGAATGGCATCGTTTTCATGAATCCAGGGGCGCTTTGCGATAAAATGTATCTTTGCTTGCAAGCTTGCAGCGACTGTTGCACCGTCATGCACGGGTAGGATTGTTTAAAATAAGCGATTAGACTGGCGTGCTGCGTGCAAAGTTGCCCAGGATACGAAACAATCAAAGTCATTATGCCAAATAAAACAACCGCGGAGAGCGCCGTAGCCGGCACGCAAGCTCCGGAGTCTTTCGAACAGGCGATGGCCGAACTGGCCCAGCTGGTCAGCCAGATGGAAGGCGGCGCGCTGCCGCTGGAAGCCTCGGTCGCCGCCTATGCGCGCGGTTCCGAACTGGTGCGCTATTGCGCGGCCCAGCTGGAAAAGGTCGAAGCGCAAGTGAAGGTGCTGGAAGGCGAGATGCTCAAGCCCTTCAGCGACGGCGGAGACGACGCATGAGCGGCGTTGCATCGGCATCCGGCGCCGGCTTCGGCGACTGGATGAAGGATGTCCAGGCGCAGACGGAGGCCGCCCTCGACGCCTTCCTGCCGCCGGCCGGCCGGGAACCCGCCAAGCTCCACGAAGCGATGCGCTACACGGTGCTGGGCGGCGGCAAGCGCGTGCGCCCGCTGCTGGCGTATGCCAGCGGCGCGCTGTTCGGCGCCGATCCGGATGCGACGGCGCGTGCCGCCAGCGCGGTCGAAATGATCCACGCGTATTCGCTGGTCCACGACGACATGCCGTGCATGGACGACGACGCCCTGCGCCGCGGCAAGCCGACGGTGCATGTGGCCTACGACGAAGCGACCGCGCTGCTGGTCGGCGACGCGCTGCAGGCGCAAGCCTTCGAGGTGCTGGCCGGCGCCGGCAGCGTGCCGCCCGCCCGCCTGGTGACGATGCTGCGCCTGCTGGCCGAAGCCGCCGGTTCGGCCGGCATGTGCGGCGGGCAGGCGATCGACCTCGATAGCGTAGGTTTCAAGCTGAGCCTGGAACAGCTGGAGCGCATGCACCAGCTGAAAACCGGCGCCATGCTGCGCGTGTCGGTACTGCTCGGCGCACTGGCCGGCCGCGACCTGGCCGCGCACGAACAGGAAGCGCTGGCGGCGTACGCGCGCGCGATCGGCCTGGCTTTTCAGGTGGTCGACGACGTGCTCGACGCCACCGCCGATTCGGCGACACTGGGCAAGACCGCGGGCAAGGATGCGGCGGCCAACAAACCGACATACGTATCGATTCTGGGGCTGGCGCCGTCCAAGGCACTGGCGGAACAATTGCGGCAGCAGGCGCATGAGGCGCTGGCGCCGTTCGGAGAGCAAGCACTGCGGCTGCGCGAACTCGCGGACCTGATCGTGCAGCGGAAGGCATAAATGAAACTGCTAGAGACCATCAACGACCCGGCCGACCTGCGCAAACTGGCGCGCACCCAGCTCACCCCGCTGGCCACGGAGCTGCGCGACTACCTGCTGGATTCGGTATCGAAAACCGGCGGCCACCTGTCGTCCAACCTCGGCACCGTCGAGCTGACGATCGCGCTGCACTACGTGTTCAACACGCCGGAAGACCGCATCGTGTGGGACGTCGGCCACCAGACCTACTCGCACAAGATCCTGACCGGCCGCCGCGACCGCATGCCGACGCTGCGCCAGCACAATGGCCTGTCCGGCTTCCCGAAGCGCGACGAAAGCGACTACGACACCTTCGGCACCGCCCACTCGTCGACCTCGATCTCGGCGGCGCTGGGCATGGCGACGGCGGCCAAGATCAAGGGCGAGAAGCGCCATGCGATCGCCGTCATCGGCGACGGCTCGATGACCGCCGGCATGGCCTTCGAAGCACTCAACAACGCCGGCGTTGAGGACGACGTCAACCTGCTGGTGGTCCTGAACGACAACGACATGTCGATCTCGCCGCCGGTGGGGGCACTGAATCGCTACCTGGCGCGTTTGATGAGCGGCCAGTTCTACGCTGCCGCCAAGAACGTCGGCAAAAGCGTGCTGCCGGCGCCGATGCTGGAGCTGGCGAAAAAGCTGGAAGAACACGCCAAGGGCATGGTGGTCCCGGCCACGATGTTCGAGGAATTCGGTTTCAACTACGTCGGCCCGATTGACGGCCACGACCTCGACTCGCTGATCCCGACGCTGCAGAACATCCGCAAGCTCAAGGGTCCGCAGTTCCTGCACGTGGTGACCAAGAAGGGGCAGGGCTACAAGCTGGCCGAGGCCGAGCCGATCCTGTACCACGGCACCGGCAAGTTCAACCCGGTGGAAGGCATCAAGCCGGCCACGGCGCCGGCCAAGATCACCTACACCGAAGTGTTCGGCAACTGGCTGTGCGACATGGCCGCCGCCGATAAACGGCTGGTCGGCATCACGCCGGCGATGCGCGAAGGCTCGGGCATGGTGCGCTTCCACCAGCAATACCCGGAGCGCTACTTCGACGTCGGCATCGCCGAGCAGCATGCCGTCACCTTCGGCGCCGGCCTCGCCACCGAAGGCATGAAGCCGGTGGTCGCGATCTACTCGACCTTCCTGCAGCGCGGCTACGACCAGCTGATCCACGACGTGGCCCTGCAGAACCTGGACGTGACCTTCGCGCTGGACCGCGCCGGCCTGGTCGGCGCCGACGGCGCGACCCACGCCGGCAACTACGACATCGCCTACCTGCGCTGCATCCCGAACATGGTCGTGATGGCGCCGTCGGACGAAAACGAATGCCGCACCATGCTGACCACGGCCTACCACTATCCCGGTCCGGCGGCGGTGCGCTACCCGCGCGGCGCCGGCGTCGGCGCCGCCATCCAGCAGGAACTGAGTTCGATCGAGATCGGCAAGGGCCTGGTGAAACGCCAGGGCAAGAGCGTCGCCATCCTGGCCTTCGGTTCGATGGTGGCACACAGCCTGAAGGCGGCCGACGACCTCAACGCCACGGTCGCCGACATGCGCTTCGTGAAGCCGCTCGACGTCGAACTGGTCAAGCGCCTGGCCAGGGATCACGACTACCTGGTGACGGTGGAAGAGGGCTGCATCATGGGCGGCGCCGGTTCGGCCGTGGCCGAGGCGCTGGCCGCCGAAGGTATCGTCAAGCCGCTGCTGATGCTGGGCCTGCCGGACAAGTTCATCGACCATGGTGATCCGGCGCTGCTGCTGGCGTCCGTGGGCCTCGACGCGCATGGCATCGGCAAGTCGATCCGCGAACGCTTCGGGATCGGCGAGCCGCGGCTGGTGGTGAACAACACCTGATCTGCGTCGTTTCATTCGCGACAAGAGCGCCACCCCGGCTTGCCGAGGGTGGCGTTTTAATTTCTACAACCTCAGTGGAATCTGCATGAAGAATTTATGGGACCGATTTGAAGCGTGGCTGGCAGAGAACTGGCCAGAAGGCCTGGCATGTCTCAATCCGCCGGCCAGCGACGAACAGATTACGTCACTTGAACAAGCGCTCGGCGTCAAGCTGCCTGAGGATTACGTTACCTGTCTCAAAATCCATAACGGACAGCGTACCAATTCCGGAGGGGACCTGTTCGACGGTGGCGAATTCCTGTCGAGCGATGAGGTCCTGGGACAATGGAATATCTGGAAAGAGCTGCTGGACGATGGGGATTTCGATGGTGCAGAGTCCGAACCTGCGCCCGGCATCGGCAACGACTGGTGGAATGCGCGCTGGATTCCCTTTACCCACAATGGCGGCGGCGACCATTTCTGCATCGACCTGGCGCCTGCTGCCACCGGACAGGCAGGACAGGTCATCAGCATGTGGCATGATTCGGCGGAACGCACCTTGTTGGCACCGGACTTCGGTGCATGGTTCAAGACCTATGTCGATGCGGTATGTGCCGGCGACTATGTGTACGCCGAGGAGTATGACGCGATTGTGAGTCGCGAGGATGCCGGCCTGCCCTGATCGAGCGGTATGACGGGCTCGAGCCATTATGGTCCAGCGCTGAACGCCATGCCGGCAAGACCGGGATGGCGTTTTTTTTCGGACATGCCACCGGCCCGGTTTGCGGAAATTGAAAATTATTTGTGTCATATATGTCGTATTTATGAAAAGCAACATAGTTTGCAAATTCAACATCGGTTACGCTTACGTTTTCAGCCTGTCTTGACGATTGCCGTCCCGTCCGTGCCTTTTATTTCACAATTACCCAATATCTCCCGCCACTTCCCGCCGTCGCTGGAAGAGGTGTACCAGGCCGAGATGGCGGGCGAAAAACTTCGCATCTTCTATATCGCCTGCGGATTGAGCTCCTTGCTCTACCTGGGCTTTGCCCCGCTCGATGTCGTTGCCCTGTCGAGCGACCTGACGGGCGCCTGGATGGTGCGCGCCGCCGTGATACTGGCGACCGGGGTGGCCGCCATGTTTGCCCACCTGCGGCGCGACGCCTTCCAGCGCCATTATCCCGTCGTCATCTGCCTGGTCTATCTGGGCTGGGGCGCCGGTGTCGAGGCGCTGCTCATGCTGTCGCAGCCGACCGATCTGGCGTGGAGCAGCTACTACGCCGGCCTGATGCTGGTATCGATGTGCCTGTATACCTGGTCCTATCTGCGTCCGCTGCATGCGGGACTGGCCGGGCTGGCGGTGGTGGCCAGCTACGTGGTGGCGGGCTTGTGCTACCAGCGCATGGGGGAACGCGGGCATTGGGTGCCCCTGGTGCAGAACGTCTGCTTCCTGGCCGGGACCAATGTGGTCGGCGCCTTTGCGCTGACCACGCGCGAACGGTTTGCGCGCCAGGCCTTCCTGCTGAAGGACGCTCTGGTGCAGGATTTGCGGCTGAAAGAGGAGGCCAAGCGCCGCAGCGAACACCTGGCCGGGCACGATGCCTTGACCGGATTGCCCAACAGGGTGTCGTTCGTGCGCGGGCTTGGTGAACTGATCGCTACCCGCGCCAGGGACGACACGGTGGGGGTGCTGTTCCTCGACCTGGACGGTTTCAAGCCGGTCAACGACCAGCACGGGCACGCCGCCGGGGACCACGTGCTGGCGGTCGTCGCCCAGCGCATCCGCAAGACCATCCGTCCCGAGGACGTGGCGGCGCGCATCGGCGGCGACGAGTTCGTGGTCGCCTTGCCGCTCGCCGGCCAGGAGGATGCCGCCGTCGTCGAACGCACCCGCGCCGCGCTGTGCAGGGCGATCGCCGAGCCGGTCGACTACAGCGGATGCAGCCTGCGGGTGACGGCGAGCATCGGGATGGCGATCCGCTGCCAGGACGGCGGCAGCGCCGAGGAACTCCTGCACCTGGCCGACCAGAGCATGTACGAGTCCAAGCGCGGCGGCAAACGGCAAACGGCGGCGTGCCCGGCCTGAAAACGCCTGCCGTCAATACGATTCGTGACTACAATGGTGGCTCGCCCAGTATTCATGGAGTCCGCATGCGTTTCCGCTCGTCCCGCCTTGTTCCGGTCTTCTTCGCGTCGATGATATTGCTGCTGTCCGGTTGCGCCGCCTTGAGCGGCATGACGACCGGCCCTCTGATCGACCGCCATGTGCCCCAGGATTACAGCGGCGTGGTGGCCGTGCGCGAGCATGCCGGTGCGACGCTGGTGACGCGGGCAAGCGGCCTGGCCGTGCGCGAGGTAGCGCAGGCCAACACCCAGGACACGCGCTTCATGATCGGCTCCATCACGAAATGGATCAGCGCCGTCACCGTGCTGCGCCTGGCCGACATGGGCAAGCTGGACCTGGATGCGCCGATCGCACGCCACCTGCCCGAATTGCCGGCCGCGACGGGGGCGGTGACGCTGCGCCAGTTGCTGACCAACCGCAGCGGCATCCCCAACGGCTTGTCGGCGGCGCTGCGCAAGGACGCTTCGCTCGGCAAGCTGGACATCGGGCCGGTGGCGGCGGCACTGCGCTTCGGCACCGGGACGCTCGAGGCGGCGCCCGGCGAAAAATGGGATTACTCGGTCACCAACTGGATCCTCGTGGCTGCCGTCGTCGAACGGGCCAACAAGAAACCGTTCACCGAAACCGTGGAAGAACTGGTGCTGGCGCCGGCCGGCGTGCGGGATACGAGCTTTGCGAGTCCCGACGATGAAGACGCGGTGGGCATGGCGGTGGCCTACGGCGCCTCGGGCGCACGCAAGCTGTCGCCGGCCCCGCCGATGGTGGCGGCCAGCGGCACCCTGGTCAGCACCGCGCGCGACCTGGTGGCGCTTGCCGACGCCGTGTATGGCCCCAAGCTGCTGTCCGACAAATCACGCCAGGCGCTGTCGGCGATCCAGGTCGCCGCCGAAGACTATGCGCTCGGCGGCCGCGTCAAGACGCTGGCCACGAAGCAGGGTGCCCGCACCCTCGCCTGGGAATCGGGTGTCATGGGCGGGTACAAGACCCTGCTTGCCTACGACCCCGGCAACGGGCGGGCCGTGGTCCTGTTGAACAATACGGACATGCAGCAGTCGGAGCAGGCCAGGATCGCCACCGCGCTGTTCGGCGACCTGTAACACGCCGCTTACAGACGTCACTGTGCCTTGTTCTGCCCCGGCACGTGCAATGAGCGCGCCAGCAGATGCCCCGCCAGCCAGCCGCCGGCCAGCCCGCCGATATGCGCCGCATTGTCCGTATGCGGATACAGGAAGCCTGCCGACAGGTTAAACAGCAGGAACGGCAGGATCGACCCGCGCAGGTCGCTGACCACGGTCGGCGGCACGCCGCTGTTCGCGCGTCCGATAAAGGCCAGCAGGCCGCCGATGATGCCGAAGATGGCGCCGGACGCGCCCACGCTGTTCACGTTGTGATTCGTCAGCACACCCCAGAACACGCTGGCCAGGCTGCCGGCCAGGCCGGCCAATACATATAGACCGGCAAAACGCAGGCTGCCGAAGATCCTTTCGACCAGCCGTCCCACCTGCCACAGCGCAAACATATTGAAAGCCAGGTGCATCAGGCTGCCGTGCAGGAAGAGGGAGGTGAACAAACGCCACCACTGGCCTTTCAGGGTATCCGAGGCGTGGTTCGAGCCCCACGCCACCAGCTGGTAAGAGCGCCGGATCGCGTCCGCGCCCGAACCCCAGGCCAGCAGCGACTGCAGGTTCATGACGGTATGGCCCTGGCGCACGAACCACATGAGGAAGAAGATGCCGATGTTCGCCACCAGCAGGCACCAGATCACCGGCGTCGACGGGCTCCAGTAATCGATGCGGTCGTGGAACACGTTGCGTTCGGCGTACTCGACCTCGAACCGGGCCGTGCGGCGGGTGGGCAGGGCGGCGGCGAGGCGCTGGGCGGCCTCGCGGCTGCCGGTGCTGAAGCCGACTTCGCGCTCATGCACCTGCGCCTGCTCCACACCGAGCACGTCGAAGATCACATCCTCGCCCTCGACGCGCACGTTGATGATGTCGGCCATGCGCAGGCGGTGCTGCTCGCGCTTCGAAAAGCGGAACGAGCGGTGGCTGCAGCCGCGCACGGTGACGAAGTCGGGCTCGATCACGACCTGGCCCGCGCCCTGGAACATGAAGGGGTTCATCGGCCAGTTCTGGCCACCGCGGTAAAAACGGACGTCGTAAGTCGTGCTGCCGGTCATGCGTTCCCCATCAGCCGCGCTTGCGCTCGTGCTGCCACAGCACGTCGCTGCCGCCGGCGTGGCGGTTCAGCACGCGCGCCAGCACGAACATCAGGTCGGACAGCCGGTTCACGTACTGGCGCGGCTGGGCGTTGAGGGTGTCCGTATGCGACAGCGCCACGATGCTGCGCTCGGCGCGGCGGCACACGGTGCGGCAGACGTGGGCGAGAGAGGCGGCGCGCGAGCCGGCCGGCAGGATGAATTCCTTCAGCACCGGCAGGTCGGCATTGTATTTTTCCAGCAGGCCGTCCAGGCGCGCCACGTGCTCGTCCTGGATCATCTGGTAGCCGGGGATGCACAGCTCGCCGCCGAGGTCGAACAGGTCGTGCTGGATCGACACCAGTTCTTCGCGCAGGGCGGGCGGCATGTCTTCGCACAGCAGCAGGCCGACGAAGGAGTTCAGTTCGTCGACGTCGCCCAGCGCGTGGACGCGTGCGCTGTCCTTGCCGGTGCGGCTGCCGTCACCCAGTCCGGTGCTGCCGTCGTCGCCGGTGCGGGTCGCGATCTTCGATAAGCGATTGCCCATGCTTGTGCCCTGCCTGTAAAAAAAGATAGCGGGAGCATACGCCAAAATAATCTGATTGTGCTTAGAATCGGCGCATGAGCCCATCGGCTGACGCCGGTCCGGCACGTTGCGCAAGCTGCAAACCCACGTGTCTTTCATCACTTACTGGAGCAATTGTTTGATCAAGGTACCGCATTCCATCCTCGCCGCCTGTATCGCCCTCGGCCTCGGCGCCAACGCGCAAGCCGCACCCAAGCCCGCCGCCAAGGCACTCGAACCGAATGCCGAAGGGTTCATGACCCTGTACATCGGCCTGTGCATGAACCACCTGAGCGACCTCCAGGCCCTGCGCACCGACCTGCTGCGCGGCGAGGCGCCCAAGCTGCCGCCCGAGAGCGCGGCGCGCTTCCTGAACGGGCAGCCGGGCGACGCCTGGCCGGTGCCCTACAAGGGCCAGCTGGGGAACTACGTGGTGGCGCTGCCGGCCGGGAACAGCATGTGCACGCTGCATGCGCGCCACGCCGATCCGGCCAGCGTCGAACGCGCCTTTGCCAAGGTGGTCGAAAAGGCGCCATCGCCGCTGGTTGCCAAGCGCGGCAAGAACCAGGAGCATCCGGGCGGCGCGGCCGGCAAGCTGCGCACGCTGTCCGCCACCTGGGGCCAGCCGGGCGCCGGGCGCCGGATGCAGTTCATGGTCACCACGGCGGCCTCGGACAAGGCCGGGCGCCAGGCCGTGGGTTCGGTGGCGATCGTCGGCGAGCCGGGCAAGAAATAAGCCCTGCGGCATGCGTGCCGACCCTGCAGCCGGCTTTGCTTTACTATCGGGGCGTGATGCAAACGACAGGAGAAGCGGCATGCTGACATTGGGGAACATGGACAATCGACTGGTCGATAAGCTCGGTGTGCTCGCCGCCAAGGCGGTCGAAGACGCGCTGGCCTCGGGCCTGACCTGGGACCAGGCCGTCATGGCCTTCGGGGTGGCGAGCAAGGCGATCGCCGTGAAGGCGGCCAGCCAGGCCAATGGCGCACCGGCCGAATTTGCGGCGCATGCCGAAAAGCGCCTGAAATACGGCATGGACCACAGCGCGGAAGTCCTGCGCTCCTTCCTGGCCTGACACCGGCCTGCATCTGGCGCCGTCCGGCTGCATCTGGCGCCGGCCGCGGGCATTTCGTCGCATTGCAACCCGCCGGCCGGCAGCCGCTGGCAAAGTCGTGCCACCTCAACCGACTTTGCGGAGCCTGCCATGCTGATTCAAATCCTGAGCCACACCCCGATCCACGTCTGGGCCATCCTCGCCTTTCTGGTTTACCGCGGCATGGCCGCCAGCCGCGACCGCGAGGTCGAGCTGCGCAAGCTGTGCATCATTCCGGTCGTGATGCTGGTACTGTCGCTGCAGGACATCTCGGCCAAGTTCGGCCTCGATGGCATACCACTGGCCACCTGGATAGCCGGCGTGGCGCTGGCGCTGGCGCCGGTGCTGCTCTTCGGTGCCGATCGGATCGCGGCGGGTGAGCAAGCCGGCACGGTGCGCGTGCGCGGCAGCTGGATGCCGCTGGCGCTGATGATGGCGGTGTTCTTCACCAAATATGCGGCCTCGGTGCTGCTGGCGGTGTTCCCGCAGGCGCACCAGAACACGCTGGTCGCCGGCGCGGTCTGCGTCCTGTTCGGCCTGTTCAACGGCGTCTTCCTCGGCCGCCTGGCACGCGACCTCTGGACCCATGCGAACCTGCAGGCCGGCGCTGCCGTGCCGGTTCGCCCCGCTTGAGGCCGGCTTCGCCACAAACCGGTTGTTCCAGGTGTGCCGGCACGGCATCCTTGTCTGACATACCAACGACGAGGAAGCGATGAAACGACGTGATCTGTTGAAGGCGTCACTGTCTGCCGGCGTGCTGCAGGCCCTGCCGCGCCCGGTGCCGGCAAAGGCAGCGCAAGCCGGCTTTAGCCGGGCACGGCCCGGCACGCCGCAGTGGCCGGACCCTAGCCAGTGGCAGACCCTGCGCACGCAAGTCGGCGGCCGCCTGCTGGCGCCGGCCTCACCCTTTGCCCGCGGCCAGGCCGACGCCGTGCGCGCCGAGGCGCTGGAAGGCATCAAGAACCCGTACTTCATCGGCGACCATCCGGCGCTGACCCAGACCAGCGGCTGGCAGGATGCCTGGACCTCGCAGGCCAGCGTGGTCGCGGTGGCGGCGCGCGATGCCGCCGACGTCGCGGCGGCGGTGAACTTCGCGCGCCGCCATCGCCTGCGGCTGGTGGTCAAGGGCGGCGGCCACAGCTACATGGGCGCGTCCAATGCGCCCGATTCGCTGCTGGTCTGGACCCGCGCCATGAACCGGGTGCAGATGCACGATGCCTTCGTCGCCCAGGGCTGTGCGCCGGGCAGCGCCCAGCCGGCGGTGAGCGTCGGCGCCGGCGCGATGTGGGCCGACGCCTATGCCGAAGTCACCACGCGCGGCGGCCGCTACGTGCAGGGCGGCGGCTGCACCACCGTCGGCGTGGCCGGACTGGTGCAGGGCGGCGGATTCGGCAGCTTTTCCAAGCGCTACGGCACCGCCGCGGCCAGCCTGATCGAAGCAGAAGTCGTTACCGCCGACGGCGCCGTCCGCATCGCCAACGCCTGTTCCAACCCGGACCTGTTCTGGGCACTGAAGGGTGGCGGTGGCGGCAGCTTCGGCGTGGTCACGCGGCTGACGCTGCGCACCCACGCACTGCCCGCATTCTTCGGCGCCGTGTTCGGCGAAATCACCGCCGCCGATGACGGTGCCTGGCGCGCGCTGGTGGCCCGCTTCGTCGATTTTTACGGCGACCGCCTGTTCAACGAACACTGGGGCGAGCAGGTCTCGCTGCGCGACGGCCGGCGCCTGAAACTGTCGATGGTGTTCCAGGACTTGACCCAGGCGCAAGCCGAAGCCGTGTGGGCGCCGTTCTTCGCCTGGGTCAGAGAGCGCAAGGACTGCAGCTTTTCGGAAGCGCCCAGCGTCATCGCGATCCCGGCGCGCCGCTTCTGGGATCCCCGGCTGTTCCAGAAATTTGCGCCCGGAATCGTCACCATGGATGACCGCCCGCAAGCCTCGCAAGACCATTTCGTCTGGAGCGGCGACCGCGGACAGGCCGGCTGGTTCATCCATGGCTACCAGTCGGCCTGGCTGCCGGCCGGGCTGCTCGGCAAGGAGAGCAGGGCGAAGCTGGTCGATGCGCTGTGCGCCGCGGCCGACCAGTGGTGGGTCGAGCTGCACTTCAACAAGGGCATCGCCGGCGCGCCCAGGGACGCGCTGGACGCCACGCGCGACACCGCGACGAACCCGGCCGTGCTCGACGCCTTTGCACTGGCCATCATCGCCGGCGGCGGCGATCCGGCGTTTCCCGGCATGCCAGGGGCCAAGGCCGATCCGGCGCGGGCACGCAAGCTTGCGGCCGGCATCCGCGCCGCCATGGATGCGCTGTTGAAGGCGGCGCCGGACGCTGGGGCTTATGTGTCCGAAAGCGATTATTTCCAGCAGCGCTGGCAGGAGGCCTACTGGGGCGGCCATTATGCGCGGCTGGCCAGGGTGAAGCAGGCGGTCGATCCTGAAGGCTTGTTCTTTGTGCATCATGGCGTGGGGAGCGAGGGCTGGAGTGCGGACGGCTTCACGCGGACCACGTGAAGCGCGGCGCCGTGGTAGCATCGGCGCCCCCTATTCGTGTTGGTTGGAGTTTCCCGTGAGTTTCGTGTTTCGGCTGATTTCCCAGGATGAGGATGCGGCGCCATCGGTCGCGTTCCAGGATTCGATCAGTCCCGGCTACGTCCCGCTGTGGGAAAAGGTCGGCGTCTACGATACCCTGTACAACAGCGACGGCCGGCGCGGGCGCGACGTCTCGCGCGCGGTCGCCTATGGCATCGACCAGCTGGCCGAGGACGAATCGCTGGGCCGCCTGCTGCCGCCCACCTGCCGCCTGGGCGAGGCGATCCGCTTCCTGGAAAACGTGCACCGCGGCTGCGTCACCCACGCTTCCGCCGTCATCGAAACCCGCTAGACAGCGTTCTGCTGGCGCGGCCGGTCCCGGCTCGGCGCATTGCCGAACAGGCGCGCGTACTCGCGGCTGAACTGCGACGCGCTCACATAGCCGACGCGCCCGCCCGCGGCGCTCGCGCCCATCCCCGTCGACATCAGGCGGCGCGCCTCGTGCAGGCGCAGGATCTTCTGGTACTGCAAGGGGCTCATCGAGGTCACCGACTTGAAATGCTGGTGCAGCGTCGACGCGCTCATGTGCACCATGCCGGCCAGGTCGTCGATGCTGACCGGCTGGTCGTAATGGTCGCGCAGCCATGCCACCGCGCGGCCGATGCGGTGGGTGCCGGAGTCGGCTTGTCCGATCTGGGCCAGGCGCCCGCCGATCGGGCTGCGCAGCAGGCGGATCAGCAGTTCGTCGGTCACCAGCGGCGCCAGCAGGGCGGCCTCCAGCGGGTCGTCCATCAGCGCCATCAGCCGCGCGGCGGCGTCGACGATCGCGTCGCCGGCCTGGGCCAGGTACAGCGCGCGGCCTTCGCGCTCGCGCGGCGGCCCGTCCGGATACACCTTCAGCGTCAGCGCGGCGATGCGCTGCGCATCGAGATCGAGCCGGAAGCACAGGTAGGGGCGGGCGGGCGTCGCCTGCAGCACCTGGGCCGCGACCGGCAGGTCGACCGAGAACACCAGCATGCGCGCCGCATCGTAGGAGTAGGCTTCGCCGCCCAGCAGCACGGTCTTGGCACCCTGGGCGACGATGCACACGGACGAGCCCTGCACGCCGTGCACCAGGTCGGCGTTGGGGCGCGATGCGCGGATTGCATGGACACCGGGCACGCACAGCTCGACGCTGCCGTCGGCCGGCGCGTGGGCACGCAGCAGATCCGCCAGCCGGGAAAGAGGCGGGCTGGCTGGCGGATCGGAGGCGGGGATCGCATCGGCGAGCTTGTTCATGTAAGCCAGCATAGCGCCTCTTTCCTTCATTGCCTACTCAAGCGGCGTGGTCGGTCGATGTGGACAGCGTCTCGAAGGCGCGGATCTCGTCCAGGCGGGCCTGCAGCGATCCGGTGGCCATGCCGACGGCATCGCTGCCGGCCAGGAAATGCTTTGGCGGCGACGGCATCGCGGCCAATTCCACCAGCACCGTGCCCAGGCGCGCCGGATCGCCCAACTGGCGGCCGTTGTAGCCCCCGTAGATATCCTTGGCGTCGCCGTCGGCATAGTCGCCGATGTTCGCGGCGGCGTAGCTGACCGAGGTCGGCTCGAGGAAGTCGGTGCGGAAGAAGCCCGGCTCGACCAGGGTGACCGAGATGCCGAAGCGCTCGACCTCCGTCGCGATCGACGCCGACAGGCCTTCGACCGCGAACTTGCTGGCGCAGTACACCGACGCGCCCTGGAAGCCGATCAGGCCGGCGATCGACGACAGGTTGAACACGCGGCCGCTGCGCTGGCGCCGCATCACCGGCAGCACCGCGCGCATCACGTGCATCAGGCCGAACACGTTGGTGGCGAACTGCCGTTCGATCGCCTCTTCCTGCACTTCCTCGAAGTTCCCGAGCAGGCCGTAGCCGGCATTGTTGACCAGGACGTCGATGCGGCCGAAGCGTTCCAGCGCGACCTGTACCGCGGCGTCGATCTGCGCCGGGCTGGTGAGGTCCAGCGCGGCCAGCGCCAGGCGCTCCTGCGGTGCGTCGGCGTGGGCGCTGCGCAGCTGTTCGAGACTGCGGGCGGTGGCGACGACGCGGTGGCCGGCCTGCAGCGCCGCCTTGACGGTGTGGGCGCCGATACCGCGGCCGGCGCCGGTGATGAACCAGACTTGACTCATGTGCTTCTCCTTGGATAAGCCGCCCGGTCGGGCAGCGGATGAAGCACATTCTAGGGAGCGGGGCAGGGGCGGACTTGCCTGAAAGTCCGGACGATTGGCGCATTCCTTTCGCGCTGGCCGTGTATGCTGTGGCCTCCCGATTTCAGCCGCAAGACACGATCCACCATGCCCCGCCCGACCATTACCCTCTCGAACGACACCATCACCCGCGACCGCATCGAACAGCTGCTGGCGGACGACGCCTTGCTGGTGTTCGACGCCTGCGACCTGGAAGGCGCCGACCTGTCGCGCCTGAACCTGCAGGCGTGCGTGTTCCAGCATTGCGCGCTGGCCGAGGCGTCCTTTTATGCCGCCAACCTGGCGCGCACACGCTGGCAGCGCTGCCGCGGCGGCCATGCCGATTTCGAATCCAGCGACCTGGTGGACGCGCGCTTCGAAAGCTGCGACCTGAACAACGCGAGCTGGCGCCGCACCAAGCTGGCGTCCGCCGCCTTCCGCGGCTGCAAGCTGACCGGCGCCCGCTTCGAGGAAGTCGGCCAGCTCGGCCTGAGCTTCGAGGATTGCCTGCTGGTCGGCGCCGACCTGCGCCGCATGTCCTTCCGCAAGGCCAAGTTGACCGGCCTGGATTTTTCCGAGGCTGACCTGGCCGGCTGCGACTTCCGCGACGCCGTGTTCGAAGGCGGCAGCCTGCGCGACGCCCATATCAAGGACGCGCGCTTCGAGCAGGCCGACCTGCGTGAAGCCGATCTCGGCGGCCTGAAACTGTCGAACGCCAAGCTGTTCCTGGGTGCCACGATCTCGCCGCGCCAGGCGGCCGAGCTGGTGCGCGCGATGGGCTTGAACGTCGGCTGATTTTTCATCCGATTACACATCGGCAGCATACTCAGCTGTAGTAATATTACAGCTCTTTCATCATGCCGGATTGCCATGACTTCCGGCGCTATAGGGGACACCGATGCGTTTACGCCTGATTGCCGCTGCGGCAATGTTTTCAAGTTACATCGCCATGCCCGCCTGGGCCCAGCAAGTCGTGGCGTCCGCCGCCTCGCCCGGCAACGTGCTGAGCGTCGAGGTGCAGATCGATCCGATGGGCAAGCTGGCGTATGACGTCAAACGCAAGGGCAAGGACGTCATCGGCTTGTCGCGCCTGGGTTTCAATCTGGCCAACGCGCCCAAGCTGGACGGCAATTTCAAGCTGGTGAACAAGGGCGTCAGCGACCATGACGACACCTGGGAACAGCCGTGGGGCGAGCGCCGCTACGTGCGCAACCATTACCGCGAACTGCGCGTCGAGGTCGCGCAGGACACCGCTGAGCAGAGCAAGCGCCTCAAGCGCGGCTTGAGCATCGTCTTCCGCATCTACGACGACGGCGTCGGCTTCCGCTACGAGTTCCCGGCACAGCCGGATGGCCGCGACGTCGCCATCAGCGACGAGCTGACCGAATTCGCGGTCGCCCAGCCGGCCACCGCCTGGTGGATCCCGGCCGGCGAGTTGCCCGGCCTGGAAGAACTGGTGCAAAAGGCGCCCCTGAAGGAGATCGGCACCGCCAACAGCCCGCTGACCGTGCGGCTGGAGGACGGCACCCACATCGCCTTCCACGAAGCCGCGCTGGTCGACTACGCGTCGATGTGGATCCGCAAGGTCGAAGGCCAGAAGCTGCGCGCCCAGCTGGCGCCGTCGACCACCGGCCCGAGCGTGGTGCGCAAGGGCCCGTTCACGACCCCGTGGCGCACGATGCGCATCGCCGACGACGCGGCCGGCCTGTACATGTCGGACCTGGAACTGAACCTGAACGAGCCGAACAAGCTGGGCGACGTGTCGTGGGTGAAGCCGTCCAAGTTCGTCGGCGTGTGGTGGGGCATGCACCTGCAGCAGACCACCTGGAACGCGGGGCCGAAGCACGGCGCGACCACCGCGAATACCAAGCGCTACATCGATTTCGCCGCCCAGAACGGCTTCCGCGGCGTGCTGGTCGAAGGCTGGAACAAGGGCTGGGAAAGCGACTGGGGCCACGGCGGCGCCGACTTCAGCTTCACCCAGGCCTATCCCGACTTCGACCTGGCGGCCCTGTCGAAGTACGCCCAGCAGAAGGGCGTGCGCCTGATCGGCCACCACGAGACCGGCGGCAACGTCGCGGCCTATGACAAGCAGATGGATGCGGCGTACAAACTGTACGCGCAGCTGGGCGTGGACAGCGTCAAGTCGGGCTACGTGCACGAGGCGGGCACCATGCAGTTCCCGAGCGCGGGCGGCGGCATCCACTACGGGAACTACGATTCCCAGGAAGGCGTGCGTTACTTCGTGAAAGCCGTGACGGAAGCCGCGCGCTACAAGATCGCCGTCGACACCCACGAGCCGGTCAAGGACACCGGCCTGCGCCGCACCTACCCGAACTGGCTGTCGCGCGAAGGCGCGCGCGGCGTCGAGTACAACGCCTGGGGCAACCCGGTGAACCCGGTCGACCACGAGGTCAAGCTGGTGTTCACGCGCATGCTGAGCGGCCCGATGGATTACACGCCGGGCGTCCTGAGCCTGGTCGGGGCCGACAACAAGGTGTTCAACTCGACCCAGGCCAAGCAGCTGGCCAACTTCGTCGTGATCTATTCGCCGATCGCGATGGCGGCCGACATCCCGGAAAACTACGCCAAGTACCCGGCCGCCTTCAAGTTCATCCGCGACGTGCCGACCGACTGGGCCGACACCCGTGTGCTGAACGGCGCGGTGGGCGAGTACGTGACCATCGCGCGCAAGGACCGCAAGTCGGACGACTGGTACCTGGGCGCGGTGACCGACGGCCAGGCCCGCACCGTCTCGGTGCCGCTGGCGTTCCTGGAACAGGGTAAACAGTATGCCGCCGAGATCTACCGCGACGGCGACGCGGCCGACTACCGTAACGCGCACCGCTTCGACCTCGTCATCGAGAAGAAGACCGTGACGGCTGGCGACACGTTGCAGGTCAGTCTGGCGCCGGGTGGCGGGCAGGCGATCCGGTTCTCGCCGCAAAAGTAATCTGTCGTTCCTGGCATTGCCAGAAACGACTCCCCGACCTGGCCGGTCGCCTCGGCGGGGACCCAAGTTCTGCCAGCGCTGTCGGGATGCGTGCAACTTGGATCCCCGCCGAGGCGACTGGCCAGGTCGGGGATGACGTTCCCGACTGCGTTACGAGTAAGATACCGGTGAGTTTTCGATAGCTTCGACAGCACCATTCCATGGCACTATCGAAGGCTTCCACCAACACGAAAGCAAGCATGCCAAGCATCACGCAGCGCGGTACGGTGACATGCATCGCCGCCCTGGCCCTGGTCTACGGCGCCGCCTCCGCCGCCCCCGCAGCGCGCGAGGAAGCCATCGACTTCGGCAAGACCCAGGGCGCGCGCTTCACCCTGCAGCGCGACGGCGCGCCCGCCATCCGCTACGTCATTTCCCGTCCCGCGCAGCGTGCGCCGCTAGTGCTGTATATCCAGGGATCGGGCTGCATCCCGCCTTTCACCGGTCTCGGCACTCCCAACCGTGCATCGACGATTTTTTCCTGGGTCCCGCTGGCGCAGCAGGGGCGCTACGCCGTGATGGCGGTCGACAAGCCGTATCAGCCGGAAGGAATGCAGCCAGGACAGCAGGGGACGGCGCAGGCGTGTCCGAAGGCCTTCAACGATCACTTTTCTTACGACCGCTGGCTTGCCACGCTGGTGCAGGCGGTGCGCCATGCAGCGACCCTGCCATATGTCGATGCCCGGCGCGTGCTCGTGATCGGCATCTCCGAAGGGGCGACGATGGCGGCCGGCCTGGCACGCGCGCTGCCCGAGGTGACGGACGTGGCCCTGGTGGGCGGCAGCGGACCGACGCAACTGTTCGACTTCGCGGTCAACATCTACCGCGCGGACGCCGCCGATGCGGACAAGCTGCGCTGCCTGCAGGAACTCGATGCCACCGTCAGCGACATCAAGGCCGATCCGGCCAGCACCGCCAAATTTGCCTGGGGCCACACCTACCTGCGCTGGAGCAGCTTCTTCGCCCAGTCCTCGAGCGACAACCTGTTGCACGCCAAGGCCCGCATTTACCTGGCCAGCGGAATGCAGGACGACAGCGTGCCGATCCTGTCGACCGAAGCGATGTACGCCCAGTTGCGTGCGCAGGGCAGGGACGTGACCTTCCGCCGCGTGCCGGGCGCCAACCACAGCCTGCAGGCGCAGGGACAGCCGTTCCCGGACGTGCAAAAGGAATACGATGGCATCATGCATTGGTTCGAGAAACGCTGAACGTTCCATGAAACGCGTACTCTTCATCTGCTCCCAGAACCGCCTGCGCAGCCCGACCGCGGAGCAGGTATTCTCGACCTGGCCGGACGTCGAGACCGATTCCGCCGGCCTGGGCAACGATGCCGACGTGCCGCTGTCGTCCGAGCAGATCGCCTGGGCGACGATGATCTTCGTGATGGAAAAGCGGCACCGCAACCTGCTGTCGAAAAAATTCAGGCACCACCTGAACGGCAAGCGCGTGATCTGCCTCGATATTCCGGACGATTACGATTACATGCAGCCGGAGCTGGTGCGGCTGCTGCAGGCGAAGGCGGGGCCGTTCCTGCGCTAGCCGCTGGCGCTTGCTACTGCCGCTTATTGCTGTCGCTTATTGCTGCAACACCTGCTCGATCTCGTCGGCAATGTCCTCGGGCTTGGTCTGCGGCGCATAGCGATGCACCACCTTGCCGTCGGGGCCCACCAGGAACTTGGTGAAGTTCCACTTGATCGCTTCGGTGCCCAGCACGCCGGGTGCCTCGCCCTTCAAGTGCTTCCACAGCGGATGCGCATCGTCGCCGTTGACCTCGACCTTGGCGAACATCGGGAATGTGACGCCGTAGTTCTGTTCGCAGAAGGCGCCGATCTCCGCTTCCGTCCCCGGTTCCTGGTGGCCGAACTGGTCGCAGGGGAAGCCCAGCACGGCGAAGCCGTGGCCGCGTGCATGCAGTTCACGGTACAAGGTTTCCAGGCCCTGGTACTGCGGCGTGAAGCCGCATTTGCTGGCGGTGTTCACGATGAGCAGCACCTTGCCGCGGTATTGCGCGAGGTCGACCGGCTTGCCGTCGAGGGCGGTGGCCTGGAAGTCGTAAACGTTCATGAGTGTCTCCTGCATCCTGTATTAATACGAATGCAAGAGTGTACGGCAAAGCAGGGCGGGATGCCTGCCTGCCGCAGCGCAGCGTTTACCTCAGACCAGGCCGAGGCTCTCGGTCCCGGCCGAGAAATCGCGGTTTTTCGCGTGCTTGCTATTGAGCTTGATGTTCAGGCGCAGGTCGTTCACCGAATCCGCATTGCGCAGCGCATCCTCGTACGAAATCTTGTCGGCCTCGTACAAATCGAACAGCGCCTGGTCGAAGGTCTGCATGCCCAGCTCGCGCGACTTCTTCATGATCTCCTTGATCTCGTGGACGTCGCCCTTGAAGATCAGGTCGGAGATGAGCGGGGAGTTGAGCAGGATTTCCATTGCCACCACGCGGCCCTTGGTTTCCTTTTTCGGCACCAGGCGCTGCGAAATCAGGCCCTTCAGGTTCAGCGACAGGTCCATCAGCAGCTGCTGCCGGCGTTCTTCGGGGAAGAAGTTGATGATGCGGTCGAGCGCCTGGTTGCTGCTGTTGGCGTGCAGCGTGGCCAGGCACAAGTGGCCGGTTTCGGCAAAGGCGATCGCGTGTTCCATCGTTTCGCGGTCGCGGATCTCGCCGATCTGGATCACGTCCGGCGCCTGGCGCAGGGAATTCTTCAGCGCGGCTTCGAAGCTGTCGGTATCGACGCCGACTTCGCGCTGCGTGATCACGCAGTTCCTGTGCGGGTGGACGAATTCGACCGGGTCTTCGATCGTGATGATGTGGCCGTAGCTGTTTTCGTTGCGGTAGCCGACCATCGCGGCCAGCGAGGTCGACTTGCCGGAGCCGGTGGCGCCGACCATGATCACCAGGCCGCGCTTGGTCATGATCACGTCCTTCAGCACCTCGGGCAGCTGCAGGTCGTCGAACTTCGGGATGGTGGTCGTGATCACGCGCAGCACCATGCCGACGCAGCCCATTTGCATGAAGGCCGAGACGCGGAAGCGTCCGAGGTCGCCCGGGCTGATCGCGAAGTTGGCTTCTTTCGAGAGCTCGAACCCGGCGGCCTGCTTGTCGTTCATGATGGCGCGCGCCAGGTCGGCCGTGTGGCCGCCGCTGAGCGCCTGGCTCGACACCGGCGTCATCTTGCCGTCGATCTTGATCGCCGGCGGGAAGCCCGAGGTGATGAACAGGTCGGAGCCGCCCTTGCTGACCATCAGGCGCAGCAGGTCGAACATGAACTTGGAGGCCTGGTCGCGTTCCATCGTGCTTATCCTGGGAAGTTATCCGGAATTTTGGCGGCGCTGCGCGCGGCGGCGGACGAGATCACGTTGCGGCGTACCAGGTCGGTCAGGTTCTGGTCCAGGGTTTGCATGCCGACGTTCGAGCCGGTCTGGATCGCCGAGTACATCTGCGCGATCTTGGCTTCGCGGATCAGGTTGCGGATCGCCGGGGTGCCGATCATGATCTCGTGCGCCGCCACGCGCCCGCTGCCGTCCTTGGTCTTCAACAGGGTCTGCGAGATCACGGCCTGCAGCGATTCCGACAGCATCGCGCGCACCATTTCCTTTTCCTCGGCCGGGAACACATCGACGATACGGTCGATGGTCTTGGCGGCCGACGAGGTGTGCAGGGTGCCGAACACCAGGTGGCCGGTCTCGGCGGCCGACAGTGCCAGGCGGATGGTTTCGAGGTCGCGCAATTCGCCGACCAGGATCGCGTCCGGGTCTTCGCGCAGCGCCGAACGCAGCGCGTTGTTGAAGGAGAGCGTGTGCGGGCCGACTTCGCGCTGGTTGATCAGGCACTTCTTGGAATCGTGCACGAACTCGATCGGGTCTTCAATGGTGAGGATGTGGCCGTACTCGTTTTCGTTGAGGTGATTCACCATCGCCGCCAGCGTGGTCGACTTGCCGGAGCCGGTCGGTCCCGTCACCAGCACCAGGCCGCGCGGCCGCATCGCCAGTTCGGCAAAGATCTTCGGCGCGTTGAGTTCTTCCAGCGACAGGATTTTCGAAGGAATCGTCCGCATCACGGCCGAGGCGCCGCGTTCCTGGTTGAAGGCGTTGACGCGGAAGCGCGCCAGGCCCGGGATCGCAAACGAGAAGTCGCACTCCAGCATTTCCTCGTACTGCTTGCGCTGGCCGTCATTCATGATGTCATAGATCATGCCGTGCACGTCCTTGTGCTCGAGCGGCGGCAGGTTGATGCGGCGCACGTCGCCGTGCACGCGAATCATCGGCGGCAGGCCGGCCGACAGGTGCAAGTCCGAGGCTTTGTTCTTTACCGAGAAGGCGAGGAGTTCCGAGATGTCCATTTGGTTATAATCCTTGTGCTGCCTTGAACGTCGTTTCCGCGAAGGCGGGAACCCAAGTTATGCGATTTGCCGCAAACGTTCGCACCGATCGACGAACTTGGATTCCCGCCTGCGCGGGAATGACGGTGTCTGAGCCGGCCCACAGTCAAAATATTTCCTGTAGAAAACCATTATGTCCACAATCGCCGGGAACTTGCAAGCTGTCGAAGCGACAATCCAGACTGCCTGCCAGGCCGCCGCGCGGCCCCGTTCCACCGTCCAGCTACTGGCCGTTTCCAAGACGTTTCCCCCTGAAGCGGTGCTGGAAGCGGTCGATGCCGGCCAGCGTGCCTTTGGCGAAAATTATTTGCAGGAAGGCGTCGATAAAATCGCGGCTGTCGCAAAAGCGCGACCGGATACGCCCCTGGAGTGGCATTTCATCGGCCCGATCCAGTCCAACAAGACACGCCCGATCGCGACCCATTTCGACTGGGTGCACACGGTCGAGCGCCTGAAGATCGCCCAGCGCCTGTCCGAGCAGCGTCCCGCCGAGCGCGGCCCGCTGAACATCTGCCTGCAGGTGAACATCAGCGGCGAAGCGACCAAGAGCGGCGCCCATCCATCCGAACTGCTGGCGCTGGCGCGCGAGGTTTCCCAGCTCCCCAATTTGCGCCTGCGCGGACTGATGGCCATCCCCGAGCCGGAAGACGACCCGGAACTGCAGCGCGTCCCGTTTGCGAAGCTGCGCGCGCTGGCCCAGCAGATCATCGATGCCGGCATCTTTATCGACACGCTGTCGATGGGCATGTCGGGCGACCTGCGCGCGGCGGTGCTGGAAGGCTCGACCATCGTGCGCGTCGGCAGCGCGATCTTCGGTTCGCGCACTTACGAATAAACAGACAGGACATCCCATGAAGATCAGTTTCATCGGCGGCGGCAACATGGCCACCGCGCTCATCGCCGGCCTGGTCGGCAAGGTGCCGCAACCCGGCGACATCCACGTCGTCGATCCCAACCCGGAGGCCCTGAACAAGCTCCACACCCAGTACGGCGTGGACACGGCGCCGGCCATCGGCGATGCCGTCGCTGCCAGCAGCGTCATCGTGCTGGCCGTGAAGCCGCAGCAGATGCGCGAAGTAGCGGCCCATCTGCAGCCCCGCTTGACGGGACGGCCGCTGCTGCTGTCGATCGCGGCCGGCATCCGCAGCGCCGACCTGGCGCGCTGGCTGGACGGCTACGGCGCCATCGTGCGCGCGATGCCGAACACGCCGGCACTGATCAAGAAGGGCATCACCGGCATGGTGGCGATGGCGGACGTGAGCGCGGATCAGAAGGAACTCGCCGACGAGGTCATGCGCGCGGTCGGCGACACACTGTGGTTAGCGGATGAGAGCCAGATCGACGCCGTGACGGCGGTGTCGGGCAGCGGTCCGGCCTACGTGTTCTACTTCCTGGAAGCGATGCAGCAGGCCGCCACCGAGATGGGCCTGGCGCCGCAGGAGGGCAAGCAGCTGGCGCTGGCCACCTTCATGGGCGCGGCCCGCCTCGCCGCGCAGTCGGACGAGGAACTCGACGTGCTGCGCCAGCGCGTGACCTCGAAGGGCGGCACCACCCATGCGGCCATTACCAGCATGGAAGGGGCAGGGGTCAAGGAGGCGATCATCGAGGCGATGAAGGCGGCGCAGGCGCGCGGACGCGAGCTGGGCGACGAGTTGGGGAAATAGGTAGTAAATAAGCGCCCGGGCCGTGCGACGGCGCCGGGCGCGCTTTGGCTTGGGCTGTCTCGCCGAGCTATACCAGCGCGGCGGCCCGGGACGAGACGCCCAGGGAAGAAGATCAGCGGCGGTAATGCGCCAGCGTGGCCAGCGCGGCCTGGGCCACGCGCCAGGCCGACATCGCCGAGGCGACGATGCCGCCAAGGCGTTTCTTGCGGGTGAACGCCAGGCCGATCACGGCGGCGAGGCCGCCCAGCACCAGCTTGCGATGGCTGGCGACGTAGCCGGCCACCGGATTGTCGATGATGGCGGAGGGGCGCAGCGCCTGCAGCTCGAAGGCGAGGCCGGTACGCTGCTCGGCGCAGCGTTCGACCAGTTGACGGCGGCGTTCGGCCAGCTTGGGCTTGGTGCTTGCATCAGCCATGGGTGGCCTCCTCGGGTGTGGATTGCACGGCGGCGGCATGGCCGCGGATGTAGGCGACGTCGTTGCGCAGTTCGGCCAGCGTGGTCGAGAACAGCGTTGCCTGGTTGTTCAGCCCGGACTTCACCTTCATCACGATCAGGCCTGCCACGGCTGCGAACAGGACCGCCATGCCGCCGATCGCCTGCAGGCGGTAGTCGTCCCAGAACAGCACGATCACGAACAGCGCCACCAGCATGAAGGCGCCGCCCGCGAGGAACACCGCCAGCAGCGTCCACGCGAGGTAGCCGAGCAGGCGGCGCGCGTCTTCCTGGAATTCGACGGCGGCCAGCTCGAGCCGGGTGCCGATCATGGCGACCACGTTCGCGGCGATGCGGCCCGCAGCCGCCAGGATGCCCATTACTTACGGCCGAGCAGCAGGCCGATCGCGGCGCCGACGGCGACGCCCACGCCCACGGCTTTCCACGGGTTTTCGTGCACGTACTCGTCGGTGGCCTTGTAGGCGACCTTGGCTTTTTCGACGGCGGCTTCTTCGATGCGGATGATGTCATCCTTGGCCTTGACGACGGTACGCTCGAACTTGGCCTTGGCCGCCTTCAGTTCGTCGCCGGTCAGCTGGCCGCTGTTGCGCAGCCAGGCTTCGGCGTCCTGGACGAAGGATTTCAGGTCGGACAGCAGTTGGTCACGGGTGCCGGACTGGGTCGGGATTTTTTCGATCATGGTGAGAGCCTCTTCATTGTTTGTGTTTCGGACAATGTTATCGTAAAGCATAATCCAGTGCGACGCCAACGAACAGTGCGGCCCCCAGCCAGTTGTTATGGCGGAAGGCGGCGAAACAGCGCATGCGGTCGCGGTTGCGGATCAGTGTGTAGTGGTAGACCGCCATGCCGGCCGCGACGACCACGCCGGCCACGAACCACCCACGCAGCCCGAGCATCCAGCCGCACACCAGGTCGATGCCGAGCGCCACCGCGTAGCACAGCATGACCGCGAACACGTCGTATTTGCCGAAGGTGATGGCCGAGGTGCGCATGCCGATCTTGATGTCGTCGTCGCGGTCGACCATCGCGTATTCGGTGTCGTAGGCGACGGCCCAGAAGATATTCGCCACCAGCAGCCACCAGGCGAGCGCCGGCACCGTGTCCTGCACGGCAGCAAAGGCCATCGGGATGCCGAAGCCGAAGGCGATGCCGAGGTAGGCCTGGGGAATCGCGAAGAAACGCTTGAAATAGGGGTAGCTGCCGGCCACGATCACCGCCACCACGGACAGCTGCTTGGTGAGCGCGTTCAGCGGCAGGATCAGCAGGAAGGAGACCAGCGCCAGCACTGCCGCCACCATGACCGCTTCCCAGCCCTTGATGCGGCCGCTGGTCAACGGACGGTCAACGGTGCGCTTGACGTGGCGGTCGAAGTCGCGGTCGGCATAGTCGTTGATGGCGCAGCCGGCCGAGCGCATGAGGGCGGTGCCGAGCACGAAGATCGCGACGATCATGGGGTCGGGATGGCCGCCGGACGCCATCCACAAGGCCCACAGGGTGGGCCACAGCAGGAGCAGGATGCCGATCGGTTTGTCGGCACGGATCAGGCGGAAGTAGAGCGCCAGCTTGTTCATGGGCGGATTCGGCGTGAAAAAATTGCAAAGCCGAATTGTAGCCGACGTACCTTGTATCGCAGAGCGATGCAAGGTACGTCGCCCCGCGCCCCAAGCACGTCGCCCCCGCGAAGGCGGGGGCCCAAGTTTTCCGCGCTTCGTTAGCGCACGCAGAACTTGGGCCCCCGCCTGCGCGGGGGCGACGGTTCTACGCGCGCGCGGCGAAGGTTCTACGCGATCGGTGCGAGCTTACTGTGGCACTTACTCAAGCCGCAGCCTGCAACTTGACCATCTCCACCCCCGGCAATCCGCAATCGGCCACCGCATTCACCACCGCATCGATCGCCGCCTTGCGCGTAAAGCTCTTGCGCCAGACGATGACCACGCGGCGCGACGGCGTCGGTTCCTGGAACGGCACGAAGGTCAGCAGCCCGTTCGGGTCCTTCATGCTCGGCACCGAAGCGCGCGGCAGCACGGTCAGGCCGATGCCGCTGGCGACCATGTGGCGGATCGTTTCCAGCGACGATCCCTCGAAGGTGCGCTGCATGCCGCTGTTGGGGTTGGACGAGAAGCGCGCCATCTCGGGGCAGACTTCCAGCACCTGGTCGCGGAAGCAGTGGCCGGCGCCGAGCAGCAGCATGGTTTCGCTCTTCAGGTCTTCGGCCGAGATCGCGGTGCGGCTGGCCCAGGGGTGCGCGGTCGGCATCGCCACCACGAAGGGTTCGTCGTACAGCGCCTGCACCGACATGCCGTGTTCCGGCAGCGGCAGCGCCATGATGGCGGCGTCCAGTTCGCCCTGGCGCAGCAGGTCGAGCAGCTTGACGGTGAAGTTCTCCTGCAGCACCAGCGGCATCTGCGGCACGTTGTCGATCAGGTTCCTCACCAGCGGCGGCAGCAGGTAGGGGCCGACCGTGTAGATCACGCCCAGGCGCAATGGGCCGGATAGCGGGTCCTTGTTCTGCTTGGCCAGCTCCTTGATGGCGGCGGTCTGTTCGAGCACGCGCTCGGCCTGGGCCACGATCTGGGCGCCCAGCGGGGTGACGGACACTTCCGATCCGCCGCGCTCGAACAGCGTCACGCCGAGCTCGTCCTCCAGCTTCTTGATGGCGACGGACAGGGTTGGCTGGGCAACGAAACAGGCTTCGGCGGCATGGCCGAAGTGCTTGGCACGGGCAACGGCAACGATGTATTTCAGTTCGGTCAGGGTCATGGACGTATCGGGTCGGCATACGGAAAAACGTGTTGGGGACGACACATTTGCCGCACTACAGGTATATCAAGGTATTTTACCGTTAAAGCAGTCGATATAATGGCCGAGCCAGTAATGTTGCTGGGTGGAATTTATTTGTTACCATAAAGGCATCCTCATGTCCTCGACCTTCGGGCCGGCCGAAGCCCAGGCCTACATGCACAAGCTGCTGGCCGTCATGCACCAGCAGGGCGGTTCCGACCTGTTCATCTCCGCCGATTTCCCACCCAGCATGAAATACCAGGGTGCGATGAAGCCCTTGAGCAACCAGCGCCTGAGCGGCGACGTCACGCGCGCGCTGGCCATGTCGCTGATGAACGAGCGCCAGCGCGCCGAATTCGAAGCCCAGATGGAATGCAATTTTGCCATTTCGCTGCCGGGCGTCTGTCGTTTTCGCGTCAACGTCTACGTGCAGCAACAGAGCGTCGGCATGGTGGTGCGCACGATCGCGTCGGAAATCCCGAATTTCGAGAAGCTCGACCTGCCCGAGGTGCTGAAGGACGTTGTCATGACCAAGCGCGGCCTTGTCCTAGTCGTCGGCGGTACCGGCTCCGGCAAGTCGACCACGCTGGCGGCGATGATCGACTACCGCAACGCCAACTCGGCCGGCCACATCATCACGGTCGAGGACCCGGTCGAATACGTCCACAAGAACAAGAACTGCCTGATCACGCACCGCGAGGTCGGCGTCGACACCCATTCCTGGCACAACGCGCTGAAGAACACGCTGCGCCAGGCGCCGGACGTGATCCTGATCGGCGAGATCCGCGACACCGAAACGATGGAACACGCGATCGCCTTCGCCGAAACCGGCCACCTGTGCCTGGGCACGCTGCACGCGAACAATGCCAACCAGACCATGGACCGCATCATCAACTTCTTCCCGGAAGAGCGAAGGAACCAGTTGCTGATGGACCTGTCGTCGAACCTGCGCGCCATCGTCTCGCAGCGCCTGGTGCGCACCGAGGATGGCAAGGGCCGCAAGGCCGCCATCGAGATCCTGCTGAACACGCCGACCATCAGCGAACTGATTTTCAAAGGAAACTTCCACGGCATCAAGGAAATCATGGCCAAGTCGCGCGAACTCGGCATGTGCACCTTCGACCAGGCGCTGTACGAGCTCTACAACAAGGGCTACGTCAGCTACGAGGAAGCCCTGCGCAATGCCGACTCCGCCAACGGCCTGCGCCTGCAGATCAAGCTGTCGGGCGAGCGCAAGGCGCCGGGCGAGGGCGCTGCCGCGTCGAAGCCGGCCGAGCTGTCGATGCTGGTCGAGGAAGAACCGGAGCCGGGGGCGCCGGGGGCGGGTTAAAATCGACGGCGCCAGCACGTCGCCCCTGCGAAGGCAGGGGCCCAAGTCAAGCATCATCGCAGAACAAACCATGCCCACCTTCGAACAAAAACTCACCACCCGCGCCACCCTCAAGGACCGCATCGCCCAACTGCCGAAACCCGTGGTCCTCACCAACGGCGTCTTCGACATCCTGCACCGCGGCCACGTCACCTACCTCGCCCAGGCGCGCGCACTCGGCGCCTCGCTGGTGGTCGCGGTCAACACCGACGCCTCGGTCAAGCGCCTCGGCAAGGGCGACGACCGCCCGCTGAACACCATGCTCGACCGCATGGCCGTGCTGGCCGCACTGGAATCGGTCAGCCTGGTCGTCGAATTCGACGAAGACACGGCCCTGGAAGTGGTGCAGGAAGCCCGCCCCGACATCTACGCCAAGGGCGGCGACTACGTGATGAACGCCATCCCGGAAGGGAAGGAAGTCATCGCCCAGGGCGGCAAGGCGGTCGCGATCGACTTCCAGCATGACCGCTCGACCAGCAAGCTGGTCGCCAAAATCCGCCAGTTCGAATAAGAGCGATCCGGTCTCAGCGCTTTTCCTTGTCGATCTTCTGCAACAGCTTGAACGCTTCGCGGTCGATCATCGGCTCCGCCGCCGCCAGTTCCTTGCTCGCCTGGACGTAGGCGGCGCGCTTGCGTTCCTTCTTTTCTTCCGGCGGCACGGCCGCTGTCATGCCCGGCATCATGATCTGCGAGCTGCCGTTGTATTTCCTGTGGATGACCTGCTTACCGTAGGGCGTGTTATAGAAACGCGTCATCTCGGTCGCGGTGTCGGCCGAAATGAAGGGCGCCACTTGCGGCGCCAGGCGCTGGTAGACCTCCGCGGGCGGGGTCTTGTCGATCTTGGCGTACACCGCCTGTCGCTGCGCGTCGTTCGCGTAGCGGCTGCGCGCGGCGACGCCCTTCAGCACTTTTTCGACCTGCATCGCGCCGAGCAGGTCCTGCACGGCTTTCGCGTGTACGGGACCGGAGACCGCAGCCTGTGCGGCAGGGGCGGAAGCGGCGGCGGGTGCGGCAAATACGGGGGCGGCGAAAACCAGCGACAGGCCCATCGCGGCCTGGACTACGAACTTCATACATGTCCCTTCGGGTCGGATCCGGAAGCCGTCAGGCTACCAGAGCAGGGCGGCTGAAAATGCGTGCTTTGTCACGCCGTGCCGATCGATGACACCCGACGCGCCGCGCCTTATTTGAGGACGACGCGCGCCACGACCGGATCGTGGTCCGACGGATAGCGGCGGTCAAAGGTATCGCTCAGGACCGCATATTTAAGGACGTCGAAACGGCCGTCGACGAAGATGTAGTCGATACGATCGAGCATCGGCGCATCCAGGCGGAAGCCGTTGAAGGTGCCTTGCGGGCCATACGGCGGCGTCTTGCTGACCCGGGCGGCATCGCGCAGGGTTGTCGACATCGTCTGGATCTGCACGGTATCCGGCGTCGAATTGAAGTCGCCCACGCAAATGGCCGGTTCGCCGCGCGTGATCGCGGCGATCTTGCGTAGCATCAGGTCGGCCGACTCGCGGCGGGCCTGTTCGCCCTCGTGGTCGAAATGGACCGAGAATACGTAGAACACGCGTGCCGTGCTGCGGTCGCGCAGGCGCGCCCACGAGGCGATGCGGTGGCAGCACTTTGCATCCCAGCCGAACGAGGGGCGATCCGGGGTTTCGCTGAGCCAGAAATCGCCCTTGCCCAGCAGCGCGAAACGGCTTTTGCGGAAGAAGATCGCGGAATGTTCGCCGGCGTCCTTGCCGTCGTCGCGGCCGACGCCGACGTGGTCGTATTCGTCCATCTGCGCCAGGTCGGCGATCTGGTCGGACAGGCCTTCCTGGGTGCCGAGGATGTCGAACTCGTGATAGCGGATCAGTGCCTTGACCATGTCCTTGCGCGCGGGCCAGGCGTTGGGGCCATCGCCGGGATTGTTGTAGCGCAGGTTATAGGTCGCGACGTTGATCGGCGCGGCCGGATTGGACGCCGCCGAGGCAGGCGCCGACACCAGGCAAACGAGCAGCGCATACGCAAGCAGGCGCGCAACGGGAGAGAGGATTCTTTTCATCTGGATTGGCTCTGGAACCTGACAAGTCGCTACGGCGTATCGAGATGGCCGCGGCATCCGCGCGGAGGGACGCGCTCGTAGACAGAGTAATCATGTTCCGGCAGCCAGGTGCGCAAGCGGATGAAAAGCGCTGCAGTTTACGTTGTTTTAGTAAACAGGCGACGCGTTTCCGGCGCCGCGGCTAGCGCTCCTTCTTCAGGTAGGCCCGCAAGCCATGCGTGAACAGGAACGGAAATACGCTCGCATGGTCCTCGTCCGCGAATACCTCGAGCCGGGTTGTCAGGCCCGGATACCGGTGCGACCCGAGCGCGGCATCGAATTCGCGCAGGTCGGCCACCATGTCGGCATCCTCTTCCGAACGCGAACGTTTCTGGCCCGGCGCCAGCGTCTCGCGCCCGCCGATGCCGAAATACACCGAGGCCCGCATGTCGCGGTGTCCTTTGGCGTAGGCCTGTTCGCGGTCGAACAGCACGCCGCGGTCGAACCACAGCGACGGGCTGCCGAGGATGTAGTGCTCGAAGGTGTCGGAGCGGGTCAGCAGCAGCTGCAGGCCCAGCAGGCTGCCATACGAGTGACCGACGAAGATCTTGCGCCGCATGTCGGCGCGGTAGCGGGCGGCGATCAGCGGGAAGACTTCGTTCGCGATGAAGCGCCCGTAGCCGTCCGCCTCGCCGAAGGCCGGGGCGCGGCCGGCCATGTCGGAGGTGTGGCCGCCGGCTGCCGGCACCGTCGGCGTGTAGTCGCGGCGGCGGCTGTACGTGGGGCTGTCGCCTTTGGCGTACGACAGGCCGACCACGATCGCTTCTTCCAGCCCGGCATGTTTGGCCAGGCGCTGGGCGATGCCGCGCGCTACCGGGAAGGCGTAGCCGGCGTCGGTGACGAACAGCACCGGATAGCGCCTGTTCGACGCGCGGTACGAGTCGGGCAGGGCGACGAACAGCTGGTAATCGCGATCGAGCGCCCGGGCGTGGATGTCGTGCACCTCGGTGGCGTCGAGTACGTAAGGGAGAGAAGCGGCCGCCGTGGCGCAGCCGCACAGGATATACAGTAAAACCAGGGTGAGAAGGCGTTGCATGCAGGGTCCTCGGGATGCGGTGCGCCGATTCTGCAGTGCCGCGCACGGGCAGGCAGCCGTAGCGTGACGAAACGCCGCATCCGTGTGACGGCCTCGGGCGATCCTCTGTCCCGGCACCAAGCGCCACTGCTATACTTTTGGCAATGAATCGCCCTCTGCCCACCCTCAAGCCCGTAGTCCGGACCATCGCCGTCACGGTGCTGCTGTGGACGGCAATCACTGCCCTCGGCGCACTGCAGACCTATAGCGACAACCTGCGCGGGGGCGCCGCCAGCCACTATCCCTCGCTGTTCGTGAAATGGTTCCTCGAATATGCGGTGCCCCTGATCGTCCTCAGCGCGGGCCTGAGCCTGGCGCTGGGGCGTTGGCCGGTCCTGCTCGAACGGCCGCGCAACGTGGTGGGATTGTTCTTCGGCCTGGTGCTGGTGTTCCAGCCGGCCCAGTGGCTGTACATGGCCTGGCTGCGCGGCTACCTGCCGATCGACAGCGCCGGCGAGCTGCGGCAGCTGCTGATGAAGATGCTGCTGGTCGGCTGGTTCTCGACCACCGGCACCTTTGCCGCCATCCTGGCCATTCACTACTGGCGCCAGGCGCGGGCGCGCGAGCTGGCCTGGCAGCGCTCGCAGACCGACATGCTCGGCCTGCGCCTGGCACTCGAGGAGCAGCGCCTGCTGGCGCTGCGTGCACAGCTCGAGCCGCACTTCCTGTTCAATGCGCTGAACGCGATCAGCGCCCTGGTGCGCGACGGCGACAAGACGCTGGCGCTGGGCGGCATCGGGCGCCTGAGCGACCTGCTGCGCTATGCGCTCACGGCCAGCGTGCGCAACACTGCCACGGTCGCCGACGAGCTGGGCTTCGTGCGCGATTACCTCGACCTGCAGCGCCTGCGCTATGGCGAGCGCCTGCGCGTGCAGATCGACGGCGCCAGCGAGCTGCTGGACCAGGTGGCCTGTCCGTCGCTGCTGCTGCAGCCGCTGATCGAAAACGCGCTGCGCCACGACCTCGACTGCCGCGAGGGGCCGGGCGACATCCGCCTGGCCTTCGAGCGCGACGGCGATACCTTGTGCATCCGCGTCGCCAATCCGGCCGGCCCCGGCACGCCGGCCAACCCGGGGGCGGGCCTCGGCCTGGCAAACACGCGCGACCGGCTGCGCCTGATGCATCCGTCGGCCTCGCTGCAGGCCGGCCTGCAGGGCGACCGTTTCGTGGCCGAGGTGCGATTGCCGCTGGCACTGGCGGACTAGCATCGCGCTGCACTGCGCGGAACCGATCCACGGGCCGCGCAGTCGAATGTCACATGAAAGCCATCTTCCTCCTGTTGGCCGGCTTGCTGACGGCTTGCCAGGCGTCGCAGCCGGACATGGCCGGCCAGAAGCGGCCCATGCCCGTTCGCGGCGCGGGCGCCAGCGCCGGATCGAGCAGCGCGGGCGCGGCCACCGCGTCCGGTGCGGGAGACCGGGCGGGCACCGGCAGCTGGTACGGCATGTGCGAGCTGAACCGGAAAATCATGGGGGCGCGCACGCCGCAGGAACGGCAGGCAATCGCCGAACAGGCCTTGCCGAATATTTCGCAGGAAGCGCGCGAGGAGCAGCTGCAGATGATGCAGCAAAGCTGTCCCTGAGCTGTCCCTGCGCAGTGACCTTTTCAGGCGCCGCCGGCGTAGCCGTTCTGGCGCCAGGCTTCGTACACCACCACCGCCACCGTGTTCGACAGGTTGAGGCTGCGGTTGCCCGGCATCATCGGCAGGCGGATGCGCTGCGCCGGCGGGAAGGATTCGCGCAGTGCCGGGTCCAGGCCGCGCGACTCGGCACCGAACACGAACACGTCGCCCGGACGGAAGGCCGCGTCGCCGAAGGGCGAGGAGCCGTGGGTGGTCATGGCGAACATGCGGGTTGGGTCCGGCTTGGCGTTTTCTAGATACGCATCCCAGTTCTTGTGCACCTTCATGGTCGCGTAATCGTGGTAGTCGAGGCCGGCGCGGCGCATCTTGGCGTCGTCCAGCGGAAAGCCGAGCGGCTCGACCAGGTGCAGTTGCGCGCCGGTGTTGGCGCACAGGCGGATGATATTGCCCGTGTTGGGCGGGATTTCCGGTTCGACCAGTACTACGTGAAACACATCTTCTCCTTAAAAATGGGGTGGCGTGCGCGCGAACACGAAATTCGTCACCCGCGCCGCGCCGAAGCGCTTGCACGTCGCCGCCAGCTCGGCCAGCGTATGGCCGCTGGTCATGACGTCGTCGACCAGGCCGACGTGGCGCCCGGCGACCCGGTCCGGATCGGCCACCGCAAAGGCGCCGCGCACGTTGCCGGCGCGCTCGGCCGGCGTGACGCCGGACTGGGCCGTCGTTTCCGTGGTCCGCTCGGCCAGCTTCGGATGCAATGCTACCCCGAGCGAGGCCGCCAGCGGGCGCGCGATTTCCAGTGCCTGATTGAAGCCGCGCTCCACCAGCCGCCGGCGGCCCAGCGGAACCGGACACAGCACATCCGGTAGCGCCATGCCGGGGCGTGCCAGCACGGCGTCGCGCAGGCGTTCGGCGAACCAGGGCGCCAGCGGCAGGCGCGCGCCGAATTTCAGCTGCAGCACCAGCTGGTCGAGCGGAGCCGCGTAATCGACCGCGGCGACGGTGGCGTCGAAGGCCGGCGGGTGCGCCAGGCAGCTGCCGCAGATCGGCTCTGTCGCCCATGAACTGCCGATTTCCTGCCCTTGCACGCGCGGCATGGCCCCCCGCCTGCGCGGGGGCGACGATGCAGGCGCGGGCGATGACGCCGGCAGCGGATTCGCACAGCGCGCGCAGCAGGCGCCGCGCGGCGGCGCGAACTGGGCGCAGCAGGGCGGGCACACCACGCCGTCGCAGCCGTCGCCGCACAGCGCGCAGGTGGACGGCAGCAGATGCCGCACGACCGCCATCGGCAGGCGGCGCAGGAATAATGGCAAACTCATTGGCAACCTAGTGGCAAACTCAGTGACAACTTAGTGGCAAGCCCGGGCGGCCGGTCATCGGCTTGTTTGTCGACAAACAGGTACACTGCCGCCATTATCTCATTTGACTGCAGTCGACCATGGCTTCACCCCAAACTCCTTCCAAGATGAGCGCGCCGATCGATATGGCGCGCGTGCGCCAGTTGTTCGCCGATCCGGCACGTATCGCGGCCTCGGATTTCCTGCGCCGCGAGATCGCTGCGCGCATGTTCGACCGCCTGTCGCTGGTCAAGACCGCGCCGCAGCGCGTGCTGGACGCCGGTTGCGGCAGCGGCGCCGACATCGCCCAACTGCAAAAACAATATCCTGCGGCCCAGGTGCTGGGCCTGGATGCGGTGCCGGCCATGCTGGCGGCGGCGTCCGGCGCGACCCAGTCGCCACGCTCATTCCTCAGCCGTTTGCTGCCGGCCAAAGCCGGAATTGACCTGGTCGCTGGCGACTTCGGCCAGCTGCCCCTGGGGCCGAACTCGGTCGACCTCGTCTGGTCCAACCTGGCCTTGCACTGGCATTCCCAGCCCGACCGCGTGTTCCAGGAGTGGCGCCGCGTGCTGCGCGTGGATGGTCTGCTGATGTTTTCCAATTTTGGCCCGGACACCTTCATCGAGCTGCGCGCCGCCTTCGCCGCCATGGACGAGACGCCGCACACGCTGCCTTTCGTCGACATGCACGATTTCGGCGACCAGCTGGTGGAGGCCGGTTTCACGACGCCGGTGATGGACATGGAAAAGATCACGGTCACCTACGACAGCGCCGGGGCGCTGCTGGCCGACGTGCGCGCCTTCGGCGGCAACCCGCTGGCCACGCGCCGGCGCGGCCTGGTCGGCCGGGCGGCGTGGCAGCGCATGCAGGATGCACTCGAGGCCGGCCGCCGCAGCGACGGTAAGCTCGGCCTGACGTTCGAGGTGATCTATGGCCACGCTTTCCGTCCGGCGCCGAAGACAACGGCGGCCGGGGAAGCCATCGTGCGTTTTCAGCCACAGAACCGTCCGCCGAGGCCTGAATAGCCGTGCATGCACATCTCATGCCGGGGAGGTAATTTTCCTTGAATAAAAATTAGCCATTTAGATATAATCAATGACACTTTTTTCGACTGGCAAAGTCAACGCGCTAAAAATTTAAGTACAAACGCGACGAGTCGAACTGGTTGCAAGCATGGCAAGTCAAGCGAGCACGGCCTGTGGAGCGGCCGCTTGCGTAAAGGATTTCGGAGCGGCGGCAGTTCGTTCATGGAATTGCTGACCGTTTTAAGAAAATTCAATAAATTTTTTTAGGTGGTTGGAGACGACATGACTTATGCAAAGCGATTCACAGTGTCGATGTCCGGTCTTGCGCTTGCAGCCAGCCTGCCGGCCTGGGCCCTGGCGCGGCCCGAACCCGAGGTCACCGGACGGCCGGTGGAACTCCAGTTCGGCATGCAGCCGCCGGTCACCGGGCTCGGCGAATACATCTACAGCCTGCACAACTGGATGCTGCTGATCTGCCTGATCATCTTCCTCGGCGTGTTCGGCGTCATGTTCTACTCGGTGTTCAAGCACCGCAAGTCGCGCGGCCACAAGGCGGCCACCTTCCACGAATCCACCACCGTCGAAATCGCCTGGACCATCATCCCGTTCCTGATCGTGATCGGCATGGCGCTGCCCGCCACCCACGCCGTGGTCGCCATGAAGGACACCTCGAACCCGGACCTGACCATCAAGGTCACCGGCATGCAGTGGAAATGGGGCTACGACTACCTGAAAGGCGAGGGCGAGGGCATTTCCTTCCTGTCCAACCTGGCCACCCCGCGCACCCAGGTCGGCGAGCCGGGCGTGGCGCCTACCGCCAAGCGCACCGATAACTACCTGCTCGAAGTCGACAATCCGGTGCGTGTGCCGGTGAACAAGAAGATCCGCCTGGTACTGACCGCCAACGACGTCATCCACTCGTGGACGATTCCCGCCTTCGCGGTCAAGCAGGATGCGATTCCCGGCTTCGTGCGCGACACCTGGTTCCGCGCCGACAAGGTCGGCACCTACCGCGGCAATTGCGTCGAACTGTGCGGCAAGGAACACGCTTTCATGCCGATCGTCGTCGAAGTGATGTCGGCCGCCGACTACTCGGCCTGGGTCAGCGGCGAGAAGAAACGGATGGCGGCGCTGGCCGACGACCCGAACAAGGTCTGGACCATCGACGAACTCAAGACCAAGGGTGAAAAGGTCTACGCCGCCAACTGCGTGGCCTGCCACCAGGCAGGCGGCCAGGGCGTGCCGAACGCGTTTGCCTCGCTGGTCGGTTCGCCGGTGGTGCTCGGCCACAAGGCGGAGCAGATCGCCGTCCTGCTGAACGGCAAGCACAGCGGCAAGTACCCGAGCGCGATGCCGGCCTGGAAGCAGCTGTCCGACACCGACATCGCCTCGGTGATCACCTACACGCGTAATAACTGGACGAACAAGGCCGAGGAGAATATCGTACAACCGGCCGAGGTGCTGGCGGCACGCGGCAAGTAATCAAAGAGTTCGGATTCAAGGAGACAGGGTCACCTTGCTGCACCGGAGGTGGCTCACGAAGTTCAGATCGTTTAGGACACTGACATGACTTCCAGCACCATCGACCACGCACACGAACACGGCCACGACCAGCACGACCACGCCCACGACCATCCGCACGGCTACCGCCGCTGGCTGTTCGCCACCAACCACAAGGACATCGGCACCCTGTACCTGTGGTTCGCCTTCGCCATGCTGCTCTCGGGCGGCGTGCTGGCCCTGATGATCCGCACCGAGCTGTTCCAGCCTGGGCTGCAGTTCTTCCGTCCCGAATTCTTCAACCAGCTCACCACCATGCACGGCATCGTGATGGTGTTCGGCGCGATCATGCCGGCGTTCGTCGGCTTCGCCAACTGGATGATCCCGCTGCAGATCGGGGCCTCGGACATGGCGTTCGCGCGCATGAACAACTTCTCGTTCTGGCTGCTGCCGCCGGCGGCGCTGCTGCTGGCCGGCTCCTTCTTCGCACCGGGCGGCGCCACCGCGGCCGGCTGGACCCTGTATGCACCGCTGTCCACGCAGATGGGCCCGGGCATGGACATGGCGATCTTTGCCCTGCACATCATGGGCGCCTCGTCGATCATGGGCTCGATCAACATCATCGTCACCATCCTGAACATGCGCGCGCCCGGCTTGACGCTGATGAAGATGCCGATGTTCTGCTGGACCTGGCTGATTACCGCCTACCTGCTGATCGCCGTGATGCCGGTGCTGGCCGGCGCCATCACCATGACCCTGACCGACCGCCACTTCGGTACCTCGTTCTTCAATGCCGCCGGCGGCGGCGACCCGGTCATGTACCAGCACATCTTCTGGTTCTTCGGCCACCCCGAGGTCTACATCATGATCCTGCCGGCCTTCGGCATCATCTCGCAGATCATCCCCGCCTTTGCCCGCAAGCCGCTGTTCGGCTATGCCTCGATGGTGTACGCCACCGCCTCGATCGCGATCCTGTCCTTCATCGTCTGGGCCCACCACATGTTCACCACCGGCATGCCGGTGACCAGCCAGCTGTTCTTCATGTACGCCACCATGCTGATCGCGGTGCCGACCGGCGTGAAGGTGTTCAACTGGGTGGCGACGATGTGGAAGGGCTCGATGACCTTCGAGACCCCGATGCTGTTCGCGGTCGGCTTTATCTTCGTGTTCACGATGGGCGGCTTTACCGGCCTGATCCTGGCCGTGACCCCGATCGACATCCAGGTGCAGGATACCTATTACGTGGTGGCTCACTTCCACTACGTGCTGGTGGCCGGCTCGCTGTTCGCGCTGTTTGCCGGCTTCTATTACTGGGCGCCGAAATGGACCGGCCACATGTACCCTGAATTCCGCGGCAAGATGCACTTCTGGAACTCGCTGATCTGGTTCAACATTACCTTCTTCCCGATGCATTTCCTCGGCCTGTCCGGCATGCCTCGCCGCTATGCCGACTACAACGGCGTGTTCACCGACTGGAACATGGTGGTGTCGATCGGCGCCTTCGGCTTCGGCTTGAGCCAGGTGTACTTCCTGCTGTTCGTGGTGCTGCCGACCATCCGCGGCGGCCAGCCGGCCGACGCCAAGCCGTGGGAAGGCGCCGAAGGGCTGGAGTGGACCGTGCCGAGCCCGGCGCCGTTCCACACCTTCGAGAATCCGCCGCTGGTGAAGTGAGCAACTGAGTAAGGAGTCCGGCATGATCGACCGCAAGCGCAACCTGCGTACCGCCTTCTGGGTAGGCGGCCTGGCACTGTTCTTCTTCGTGCTGCTGTTCGTCAAGCGGCTCTGGCTGGGTTGATAGCGCATGCACGCCCACGCCGGACAGGAGGAACGCGTTCTCAACCGCACCGTGCTGCTCAAGCTGGTGGTGATCGCCGTCGTCATGTTCGGGTTCGCCTATGCGCTGGTGCCGGTCTACCGCCAGGTGTGCGAGGCGCTCGGCATCAACGTGCTGACGCAGAAGGACGGCACCGTGGCCGCGCCGGTGAATACCCAGGTCGACCTGGCGCGCACCGTCACCATCGAGCTGGACGGCAATGCCCAGGGACCGTGGCGCTTCCGTCCAACCCAGCGCAGCGTCGACGTGCATCCGGGCGAGATGACGACGGTGGTGTACGAGGTCGTGAATACGCAGGCGCGCACGGTCAAGGCGCAAGCCATTCCGAGCTATGCGCCGCAGTCGGCCATGCCGCATTTTAAGAAGGTCGAGTGCTTCTGCTTCCAGGAGCAGGTGCTGGGACCGAACGAGGCGCGCCAGATGCCGGTGGTATTCTTCATCGACCCGGCGCTGCCGCGTGAAGTGAAGAACATCACGCTGTCGTACACCTTCTTCGAGATCGGCGGGGCGGTGGCGGCGCAAAAGGTGGCAAACAAGGAATAAGCATGGAGCCGGATCGGGAGCCACGCCGGGCATCGTTCCTGGACACGATGAAGGCCGTGTTCTGGTCCTTCTTCGGCGTACGCAAGCGCAAGGATTACGAACACGACGCGGCCAACCTGAACCCGGTCTACGTGATCGTGGGCGGCCTGATCGGGGTGCTGGTGTTCATCGGCATCCTGATGCTGGTGGTGCGGCTGGCCGTCGCCAGGGCATGAACAAAACAGGATTCGACAATATCAACAGGTTTGATGGAGGAGAGCAGGATGAGTTCGCCACAGAATGCCACACACAGCGCGGCGCCCAGCACCGCACACGGCGCGGCGCACAGCGCGCCTTATTACTTCGTCCCCGGTCCCTCGCGCTGGCCGATGATCGCCGGCATCTCGATGCTGACCACGATGGCCGGCGCCTCGGGCTGGGTCAACGGCGCCGGCTGGGGGCCGGGCGTGTGCGGCGCCGGCATCCTGGCGATGCTGGTGGTGCTGTATTTCTGGTTCGGCGACGCCATCGGTGAATCGGAAGCCGGCAAATACAGCGCGCGCATCGATTTGTCCTACCGCTGGTCGATGAGCTGGTTCATTTTCTCGGAAGTGATGTTCTTCGGGGCCTTCTTCGGCGCGCTGTTCTATGCGCGGGCAGTGAGCATGCCCTGGCTGTCCGACCTCGACCACAAGGTGATCTGGCCCGACTTCGCCGGCCACTGGGGCAACGTCGGCCCGGCCGGCACCGTGGAAGGCTTCAACACCATGGGCCCGTTCCCGATCCCGACCATCAACACCGCGCTGCTGCTGACCTCGGGCGTGACGCTGACCATCGCCCACCACGCCCTGCGCCTCGGCCATCGCAGCAAGACCGCGTTCTGGCTGTTCTGCACCATCCTGCTGGGCGCCGTCTTCATGGGCTTCCAGGCCTACGAATACCACCATGCCTACACCGAGCTGAACCTGAAACTCACCTCGGGCATCTACGGTTCAACCTTTTTCATGCTGACCGGCTTCCACGGCTTCCACGTGACGATGGGGGCGATCATGCTGTCGGTGGTGCTGTACCGGGTGCTGCGCGGGCATTTTACGGCCGAGAACCATTTCGGGTTCGAAGGGGCGGCTTGGTACTGGCACTTCGTGGATGTGGTGTGGCTGGGCTTGTATGTCGTCGTGTACTGGCTATGAATGGAGCCGGAAACCTATGAACGTCGTTCCCGCGAAGGCGGGAACCTAAGGTTGCTCGCGTTTCGATAGCGCATACAGAACTTGGGTTCCCGCCTTCGCGGGAACGACGTTTCGAGGGCGCGGGCCTTATCGCAACCCCGTCGGCTGAATCCACCCCATCTTGTACGAAAACAGCACCAGTAAAAACAGCGTAATCGACAACCCCACCCGCATCGCCAGCGCCTGCACCGTGCGGTTGCTGCGTCCCTTGTCGCGCATGAGGAAGAACAGGGCAGAGGCCAGGCTGCCGATGATGAGCACGAAAGCGACGGCGACGACGATCTTCATGGCGAGCCCTGATATGGAATTATCAAGATTTAATTGTAATGCGATTGCGCTTCCGTTTTAGGACGATTCCCTTCCTGGCGATGCTGGCGCTGGTGGCCCTCGGTATCGCACTCGGCAACTGGCAGACGCGGCGAGCGCTTGAGAAAGCCGCCCTCCAGCACAAGCTGGCGCAGCGCACGGCCGCGCCGCCGCTGGTGCTGGGCGAGGCGCTGCAGGATCCGGCGGCCATCGAATACCGGCGTGTCATTGTGACCGGCCGCTTCGACCCCAACTGGCCGGTATTCCTCGACAACCGTCCGCAGGGCGGCCGCAGCGGGTTCGTTTTGCTGATGCCGTTTACAATAGCGGGTTCGCACAGGCAGGTGCTGGTGGCGCGCGGCTGGCTGGCACGCGATCCGGCCGGCTACGCGCACATGCCCAAGTTCGACACGCCGGCCGGCACCGTCACCATCGAAGGCGTCGCGGTGCTGCATCCGGCGCGCGTGATGCAGTTGGGGACGCCGCCGGCCCTGGTGCCCGGCGCCATCGTGCAGAACCTGGCAGTCGATGGCTTTGCGCATGCCAGCGGCCTGTCCCTGCAGCCTTTCCTGCTGGAGCAGACCGGGCCGAACCCGGCCGGCGACCCCCTGGTGCGCAAGTGGCCGGCGCCGGGCATCGACGTCGACCGCCACAAGGGCTATGCCTTCCAGTGGTACGCGCTGGCCGCCATGGCCTTTGGATTTTTTGTGATAACGGGGTACCGACGTGGAAGCAAAAGTGGAACCTGACCTGGCACGCGATCCGGCCGCCGCACGGACCAAGCAGCGCGGACGCAGGATGCTGTGGCTGGTGCTGCTGGTATGCGCCGCGCCGCTGATCGCGTCCTATTTCGCCTATTACGTGGTCAAGCCGGAACGGCGCAGCAACTACGGCACGCTGCTCGACCAGCGCGCCCACCCGGTACCAGGCATGGCCACCACCACGCTCGACGGCCGCCCGCTGCCGCTGCAGGGGTTCAAGGGCAAGTGGGTGATGCTGATGACCGGTTCGGGCGCCTGCGCCCAGGCCTGTCAGCAGCAGCTGTTCACGATGCGCCAGCTGCGCCTGATGCAGGGCAAGGAGATGGACCGCATCGAGCGCGTCTGGCTGATCCTCGACCGCGAGCCGCTCGATACCATCGTCATCCGCGAATTCGACGGCACCCACATGCTGCGTGCCGATGCGGCCGCGGTAAAGGCCTGGCTGCCGGTCGACGCCGGCGACAGCACCGACCGCCACATCTACATGATCGATCCGCTCGGCCACCTCATGATGCGCTTCCCGGCCGATCCCGAGCCGCGCAAGGTGTACAAGGATATCTATAAACTGCTGAAGGCATCCGCCGTCGGCTGAGTCACTCACTGTAACAAGCAACATGCAAGTATCCAATTTCGTATTGCTGGCGCTGACCGGCTTCCTGGCGGCCTCGGTGCCGCTGGCCCTCGTCTGGACCGCGACCGGTGTCAACAAGTACCGCAAGCTGGCCTGGGTGATCGCCTTCATCACCTTCGACCTGATCGTGTTCGGCGGCTTCACCCGCCTCACCGATTCGGGCCTCGGCTGCCCGGACTGGCCGGGCTGCTACGGCGAAGCCAATCCCTTCCTGGCGCACGCGCACATCGCCGCCGCCGAAGCGCTGATGCCGACCGGCCCGGTGACGAAACTGAAAGCCTGGATCGAGATGATCCACCGCTTCCTGGCGATGGGCATCGGCTTCCTGATCATCGTGCTGGTGGTGGCGTCCTGGCGCCAGTGGGCGCGCGCGCGCAAGGGCGGGGCAGGGCAGCTGCCAGCGCATGGACCAATTCACGGACCGGCGCTGCCGACCCTTCTGCTGCTGTGGGTCTGCGTGCAGGGCGCATTCGGCGCCTGGACCGTGACCCTGAAGCTGCAGCCGGTGATCGTCACCCTGCACCTGCTGTTCGGCATGACCATGCTGGCGATGGCGGTCTGGCTCGGCGGCCGTGAAGACAAGCTGCTGGCGCCGCCGCCGGCCGCCGCCAACCCGCGCGACTTGCAGGTGCTGCGCCACCTGCGTCCGCTGGCCTGGTTGTCGGGCGCGGTGCTGCTGGTGCAGCTGGCGCTGGGCGGCTGGGTCAGCACCAATTACGCCACGCTGGCCTGCAACGATTTCCCGCTGTGTAACGGCCAGCTGGTACCGCAGATGGACTTCGAACACGGCTTCACGCTGTGGCGCGAGCTCGGCAAGACCGCCGCCGGCCACTACATCCCGTTCGCGGCCTTGACCGCGATCCACTGGGTGCACCGCAATTTCGCCGCCGTGGTGGTGCTAGTGCTGTGCTACACGGCCTGGCGCGCCTGGCGCATCCCCGGCCTGCACACCACCGCGCGCAACATGGTGCTGGTGGTAATTGTCCAGGCGCTGACCGGCATCGCCACCGTGTTCCTGAACTTCCCGCTGGTGATCGCCGTGTTGCACAACGCCGGGGCCGCACTCCTCGTCCTGCTGGTGACCATGTTAAACTACAAGGTACAGCATCAACTCGACCTGGCGCCCCGCTGGTCTCGACGACAGACCCCGGCGCCTGCGAGCCATTCATGATTACCCAGACCGCCACCCACAAACCACCCAACCGGATTGCACAGTACTGGGCGCTGACCAAGCCGCGCGTCACCCAGCTGGCCGTCTTCTGCGCCGTGATCGGCATGTTCCTGGCCACCGACGGCTTCCCCGGCTGGCACGTGCTGGTCTGGGGCACGATCGGCATCTGGCTGCTGGCCGGCGCCGCCTTCGCCGTCAACTGCCTGATCGAAGCCGAGATCGACGCCCGCATGGCCCGCACCGCGCGCCGCGCGACCGCCATGGGGGAACTCAGCACCACCCAGACCCTGATCTTCTCCGCCATCATCGGCGGCCTCGGCATGGGCGTGCTGTACACCATGGTCAACCCGCTGACGATGTGGCTGACCTTCGTCACCTTTGTCGGCTATGCACTGATCTACACGATCCTGCTCAAGCCGAATACGCCGCAGAACATCGTCATCGGCGGCCTGTCGGGCGCCATGCCGCCGGCGCTGGGCTGGGCCGCGGTCGCGGGCGAGGTGCCGATGCAAGCCTGGCTGCTGGTCCTGATCATCTTCGTCTGGACCCCGCCGCACTTCTGGGCGCTGGCGATGTACCGGCGCGACGACTACGTGCGCTCCGGCCTGCCGATGATGCCGGTCACCCACGGCATGGCCTACACCGGCCTGCAGGTCTGGCTGTACTCGATCGCGCTGGCCGCCTGCACGCTGCTGCCATTCGCGGTGGGCATGAGTGGCCTGTTCTACCTGGCGGCGGCAATCGCGCTGAATGCCGTATTCCTGCGCTACGGCTGGCTGATCCACAAGCACTACAGCGACCAGATCGCGCGCAAGGCCTTCGCTTGGTCGATCATGTACCTGTCGCTGCTGTTCGCGGCGCTGCTGGTTGACCACTACCTCAAACAGTATTTAAGCTTTTGACCCGGAGCTTCCGACATGAAAAAACTGCTGCCTGCCTTGCTTGTCGCCGCCCTTGGTGTGTCCCTCACTGCGTGCGACAAGATGCCGGGCAAGCCGCCGGGCAAGGCGGCGGCGGCCGCGCAGCAGGGCTTCCAGAACACCGACATCACCGGCATCGACTACGCGAAAAACTTCACGCTGACCGACCACACCGGCAAGCCGCGCACCCTGGCCGACTTCAAGGGCAAGGTGGTGCTCATGTTCTTCGGCTATACCCAGTGTCCGGACGTGTGCCCGACCACGATGGCCGAGATGGCTGGCGTAATGCAGAAACTGGGCCCGCAGGCCGACCAGGTGCAGGTCCTGTTCGTCACCCTCGACCCCGAGCGCGACACCCAGGAATTGCTGGCGTCCTACGTGCCGGCCTTTGATAAACGCTTCATCGGCCTGCGCGGCACGCCCGACCAGACGGCCAAGGTGGCCAAGGACTTCAAGGTGTTCTACGCCAAGGTACCGGGCAAGGAGCCCGGCAGCTACACCATCGACCACACCGCCGGCAGCTACGTGTTCGACCGCGAAGGCCGTCCACGCCTGTTCATCCGCCATGCCGGCGGCGCCGATCCTATCGTCCACGACATTCGTCAGTTATTATCCTGACAGGGCGCCATCCGGCGCATCGATCGGACTGATCCGCGCCGCATGGACCCACGACCGCACCCTGCCCAAGGACGCAACTACGCCCGCGCCGCCGCCATCCTGCTGCTGACGCTCGGCTGCCTGTATGTCCTGCGCCCGTTCCTGGCCGCGATCCTGTTCGCGGCCGCCGTCGTCATCTCGTCCTGGCCCCTGTATCTCAGGCTGCTGCAGCACATGCGCGGCCGCCGCACGCCGGCCGCCCTCACCATGACGCTGAGCCTCACGCTGCTGGTGATCATCCCGCTGGCGCTGGTCGCCTGGAACCTGGCCGACAACATCGCCGGCGCCTTCGAGCAGGTCAAGGCGGCGCTCAACCACGGCGAACTGCTGCCGCCGCAATGGGTCCGCGACATCCCGCTGCTCGGCGAGCAGATCGACGCCTACCTGCGCCAGCTGGTCGCCAGCCGCGACAGCATGATGGAGCTGGCCCAGCGCCTGGTCGAACCGGCGCGCCGCGCGCTGCTGGCCGGCGGCCTGATGCTCGGCACCGGCGTCGTGCAGCTGAGCCTTGCCGCCTTCGTCAGCTTTTTCTTCTACCGCGACGGCGCCGCCCTGAACGCCGTCATCGCCGCCGCCACGCGCCGCATCATGGACGAGGAAGCCGAAGCGGTCAGCGGCATCGTCAGCCAGACGGTGCGCGGCGTGATGTACGGCCTGCTCGGCACCGCGCTGGCCCAGGGCCTGGTGGCGGCGCTCGGCTTCGCCATCGCCGGGGTGCCGGCGATCCTCCTGCTGTCGGTACTCGTGTTCGTGTCTTCGCTGATCCCGCTCGGGCCGCCGGTGATCTGGGGCGGGGCAGCGCTCTGGCTGTTCTACCAGGGCAGCACCGGCTGGGGCGTGTTCATGCTGGTATGGGGCTTCTTCGTGATCAGCGGCGTCGACAACGTGGTGCGGCCGATGCTGATCAGCCGCGGATCGAGCCTGCCGTTCCTGCTGACCTTACTGGGTGTGCTGGGCGGGGTGATCGCGTTCGGCTTCGTCGGCCTGTTCATCGGGCCGACGCTGCTGGCGGTGGGGTATTCGCTGATGAGCGGCTGGACCCATACCCGGGATCCGATCGTGAAGCAGAAGGAGCAGCTTTGAGGCATTCGACAATATTGCAAGCCAGCTTTTCATTGGTTGCTGTCTATCCGCTGAGGCCGCTTTCGGCCAAGAGCAGACGGTCAAAAGAGGGAGCGCAAAAATGAAAAAGACACAGCGACAGTTGGTAAAAGACGCGTTCACAAAATCACGTGATGAAATATACGCAGAGATGTCAAAATCCGAGAAGCTCGGCTACTGGATCTCCATTTTCGTAGTCGTTATGATCATGTTTTTGATGTGGAATTGGGCTTGATGCAAGCGAAAACGCTCATTTCGATAGGTTCGCTTTGGGTCGGAAGCGGTCGGACGTGCCAGTCGTCGAATTTGCCGCCTCGGCAACCTGCTATGCCGGGTCCAACGGCCGAGATCGGCCAAAAGCGGACTTTCCACAGAAACGGCAAAAATGAAAAGCAAGATGACCTTTGAAGACGACTTCAAAGCCTGGGTGATCGGTTCCGCCAGCACAGCAATTCCCGCATCAGTTCGCGCGTTCTCATTCAATTTATGTGAGCTAGACGATGACGCCTCGCCTTTCGGCATTGAGCTGATTGGCTCTTCCGAGTTTGACATCGAGGATGGCGACTGGGCCTGCGACGAAGTCTGGGCAGCGGCCCCTCGTATGCTCGAGATTCCGGTCGCGTTCTCCTCTCACTCATGGGAGTTGTGTTTAGCTAGAGTGAAGCAACTGGTTGTTGCCGCTATTGGCGAGGATGATGCAGGCGAAGTATTCAAGACCAGAGAAGGAGTTGCTGTTGGGTTCGTCGACGGCGATCTTGATCTGGTGTGGCATCGCTAATTCGCGCTTCGTCCGCAATGGGTCGGAAGCGGACCCAAAATTTAGGTCTGCAATCGGCCAAGAACGGACATGCGTGACGAATTAATGAGGTATGCAAATGGCTGCACTTCCAGTGACGATTGAACGATTCGTTGACGATGAATTCCCCGGTGTTGTGGAGTGTGTCCTTGTCGATTCTGACGACTGCGCGCATCGGTTTGTCGAAAAAGCGCCTGTCGTGAGTACTGTAGATATATCGTTCGACAGCATTTTTCCTCAGCGCGGTTACATAGCCTGCTTGATTCAAGACGAATGGACTGATGAGCGAGGGCGACAGTTAGTCCGTGTGGACACCGTCAAGCCGTGGGGGATCGAGTCAACAGCTGGCGAAACGACCTTTACCGTGCTCCGCGAGCAGATTGCTCATGTGTGAGACCGTCCGCTTTGGGTCGAAAGCGGACGCCACAATACGTCCGCGATCGGCTAGGAGCGGACTTTGGGGCAGCAACGCGCTTATGTACTCAAAAATGAGGATGACATGGTGTACTTGGTACTAACCCCGCAAGGCCTGCGAGACATTCTGGATGCCTCGGAAGCAGCGAAGACTCCGATATGGTGCAGCGCTGGTGCGTTGTCGGAAGCAGAATTTGAGAAACTTGAGCGCGGCAATATCACTCGTTTCACCTATTCCTTTGCGGATGCCGACACCGCGACTATTCAGGATGCACTTGCGACTATCGAAGAGCATCACCCCGGCGAACGGGTTTGGATTGAAAGCGCCGTATTTGGAGTTTGAGCGCTGTTTCGACAGTCCGCAACGGGTCGTAAGCGGACTTTACAATAGGTCTGCAACCGGCCAAGAGCGGTCGCCCGCTGCCAAGTGCTATCTCATGTAAAGGTTAGGGGATGAGAGATCAATTCTGGCTAATGTTCATCGGTGTGATGGCACTGTTTGTTGGCTTATGGAAGGCGTTTCAGCCGACATGGTGGGTGCATCTTCGCCGTCGTCACCCTTGGTATGACAAGCTGGATTTATACGCTTTTCTATACAAGGGTAACCGCGCAGAAAAGACTGTGCGCCTCAATGGATATGCGCTTATTGTCGTCGGCGTAGCCCTGCTGATCTTTGTTATCCAGCACCTTTAAAGCGCGAGTTTAGCCATCTGCAAGGTCCGCTTCGGGTCGACAGTTGCCATACCCTGAACGGCCGAGATCGGCAAGCAGCGTGCCGGCCAGGTTCCCGCGCCGCGCCGGCGACGGGAACACGCCGCAGCGCAGTTACATCGAAGCCGCCGACTTGCCAGCCGCATCACGCTGGCCGGCATTCCCGATCCAGACCAGCACCAGGCCACCAGCCGCCAGCGCGGCACCCACGAACGGCACCGCGGCGTAGCCGAGACCCTGGCCGATGACGATACCGCCGAGCGCGGCGCCAAGCGCATTGCCGAGGTTGAACGCGCCCACGTTGACCGACGAGGCCAGGCCCGGCGCCTGGGCCGCCGCCTGCATCACGCGCATTTGCACCGGGGGCACGATGCCGAACGCGGCGGCTCCCCAGACCAGCAAACCGATGGCTGCGCCAACGTGCGTTTTCATCAGCAGCGGCAGCAGGACCATGATGACCGCGAGCGAGGCCAGGATCAGTTTGGTGGCGCCGTCCAGCGACCAGTCGGCCAGGCGGCCGCCCACGCTGTTGCCGATCGTGAAGCCGACGCCGATCAGCATCAGCGCCAGGGCCACGAAGCCTGGGCTGGCATGGGTGATCTCGGCCAGCATCGGCGCAACATAGGTATACAGCGCGAACATGGCGCCCGAGCCGAGCACGGTGGTACCCATGGCCAGCAGCACGTCGCGGCGGGTCAACACCCGCAGCTCGCGGCGCACGTCCGGGCGCGTACCCGGCTCACCCTTGGGCAAGGCCAGCCACAGCGCGCCGATGGTCACCAGGCCCAGCAGGGCAGTGCCGGCGAAGGTCATGCGCCAGCCGACTTGCTGGCCGATCCAGGTGGCTGCGGGCACGCCGCCGACGTTGGCCACCGTCAGGCCCATGAACATGGCGGCGATCGCACTGGCCTGTTTTTCCTTCGGGACCACACTGGCGGCCACCACGGCGCCGATGCCGAAGAAGGCGCCGTGGTTGAGGCTGGTGATCAGGCGCGACAACAGCAAGGTCGTATAGCCTGGCGCACACGCCGACAGCAGGTTGCCGACCGTAAAGATGAGCATCAGCGATATCAGCGCGGCGCGTTTGCCGAAGCGGCTGAACAGCAGGGTCATCACCGGCGCGCCGACCATCACGCCGATCGCGTAGGCAGAGACCAGCATCCCGGCGGTCGGGATATCGACGTCGACGCCGTGGGCGATCACCGGCAGCAGGCCCATCGGCGTGAATTCGGTGGTGCCGATGGCAAAGGCCCCGGTCGCCAGGGCCAGTAGTGCAGTAGAAGATTTCATTAGATCCTTGAAGCGCTTGCTAGCAATTTTTCGAAAGCAGTATTGTCCATGATTTATATTTGCAGATTAAGGCCAGTTACACGCAAAGACTTTTGCGTTTGAATCAAGAATGAAGACGACCCTCGAAGACATGCAGGTGTTTGTGGCCGTGGTGGACACGGGATCGCTCACGGCCGCGGCGCAAGCGCTGGGACTGACCGTGTCGGCCGCCAGCCGCACGCTGAGCCGGCTCGAGCAAAAGCTGCAGACGACCCTGCTGCGCCGGACCACCCGGCGGCTGGAACTGACCGAGGAAGGCGCGCTCTTCCTGGCGCACGGACGCGCCATCCTGGATGCGGTCGATGCGGCGGAAGAGCAGATGCTGGCGCGGCGCATGCGGCCGGCGGGACGGCTGCGGGTCGATGCCGCCACGCCTTTCATGCTGCATGTGCTGGTGCCGCTGATCGAGGGATTCCGCGCCCGCTATCCGGACGTGGAGCTGGAACTGGCATCGAACGAAGGGATCACCGACCTGATCGAAAAGCGCACCGACGTCGCCTTGCGTATCGGTATCCTGAAGGATTCGACACTGCACGCGCGGCTGCTCGGCACCAGCCGCATCCGCGTGCTGGCCAGTCCTGCCTATCTCGCGCGTCACGGCATGCCGGCCGCATCAGGCGAGCTCGGGCGGCATGTGCTGCTCGGTTTCAGCGAGCCGGAGACGCTGAACGACTGGCCGCTGCACGACGTCGACGGCAGCGCCATGCGCATCCGGCCCACCATCGCGTCGTCGAGCGGCGAGACGCTGCGGCAGATGGCGCTGGCCAACCTCGGCATCGTTTGCCTGTCGGATTTCATGACGCGCGAGGATCGTGCCGGCGGCCGGCTGGTGCAGCTGTTCCCCGAGCGGACGCTGGACGTGCTCCAGCCGATCAATGCGGTCTATTACCGCAACACGGTGCTGGCAGCCCGCATCACCAGTTTCGTGGATTACGTGGCGGCAGCGCTGGGTGCGCGTCCTTTCGACGCTTGAAGCGCCGCTTGCACCGATCAGATCTGATAGGTAGCCTGCGTTCGCCAGCCGAATCCGCGACGTCTAATTGATCTTCAGATAATATTTTTGGCGTAGTATTTTTTCAAAAATCGATAAAAACTGGAGACCTCAATGAAGAAAATCGCCGCCGCACTGGCCGGTGCCGCCTGCGTCTTGCTCTCGAGCGCTGCGCATGCCACGCAATTCAGACTGGATTTCAACGTAGGCAGCTTCACCAACAACTTCGTCACCCTCGACCACGCACCGATCACCGGCTCGATCCTGTTCTCGGCCGCTGCCATGGGTGCCGCGGTGGATTCGATCGACGCCGTCGACCTGGTCATCGACAACCACGTGTATACGGCCGACGAGATCGGCGCCGAACTGTGGGGCAGCAACTATGCTTTCGGCGGTAAAGCGGCGGCCATCGGCAGCGTCGAAGCGCTCACGAACGACTTTTATATCTACGTGAACGGCTTCGGCAACGACTTCCAGTTCGCGACCGACCAGACCTACCTGTATTTCGGCCGCGATATCACCGCCACCATCGGCGCAGCCGACGCCGGTGCCGACGTGCCGGAACCGGCCAGCGCCGCGCTGCTGCTGGCCGGCCTCGGTGGCCTGGGCCTGCTGCGCCGTCGCCGCGGCTGATGATGACAAGGGGCTAGGCCAGCTGCGCCGGGCGCCGGTTCCACAGGTGCCCGGCGCACGCCGCCACGGCGCCCATCGCGCTCCAGGCCAGCACCGACGTCAAAGTCGCCGTGCCGTGGAAGCCGACCACGTCGGCCAGCGGCACGTTGTGGATCTGGACGCCCATGTAGAGGCCGAACAGGAATAGCACCAGGAAGGTACGGGCGCTGCCGCTGGTGCGGCCCAGCATGGTCGCAAACGCGGCCAGCGCGAACAGGCCGGACAGCAGCGCCAGCGCACGCAGCGGTTCGAAGCCGGCCAGGCGCAATGCCGCCACGCCGGTGAACATCAGGCCCAGCATGCAGGCTGCGCCCAGCTGGCGCCAGTAGCGCTGCGCTGCGCCGCCCGGCACCGCGGCGCCCAGCACCGCGCAGCCGGCGTCGCCGTCGCGCGTGGCCAGGTCGCTCACCAGCACACCCCAGCAGGCGACGCAGGCCAGCACCAGCGGCGCCAGCATGGCCGCGGGCAGCACCAGGGCCAGCAACTGCGCCGCCAGCAGCAGGGCGATCGCCGTGGGCGCCGTGCCCAGCGTCAGCGCAACGTCGGCCAGGGCCTGGCCCGGGATGCCGGGCAGGCGCGCGGCCAGCCCGAACAGCGGCTGCGCCAGGCGCGACAAGGGACGCAGCCAGCCATTCAGCAGCGCCAGCGGCGAACGGCGGGCGTGGCTGCGCGCCGGCTTGACCCGGTCCGGCGAGAAGCGGTGGAACAGGGGCAGCGCGAGCCCCAGCGGCAGGCAGGCCAGCAGGGCGCTGAGGGCGCGCACGCCCACGATGTCGGGCCGCCACAGCGATGCCGGCAGCGTCAGCGGGGCGAGCTTTGGGTCGAAGTCGGCTATGCCGAGCGCCATGTTCGTGATGTCGACCTGCGCCGACAGCGCCGCGATCACGGCGCTCATGCCGCTGAAGTCGAAGGGGACGGTGATCACGGTCGACCCCGTCATCAGCGCCGGCAGCATGCCCATCTGGCCGGCCCACACGACAAAGTACAGGATGTCGCCGCGCTTGCCCATCAGCGGCGCCCAGCTATCCCACAGCACTGCGCAGCTGGCGGTGAACAGCGCCATCGGCCCCAGCACCAGCAGGTAGGTCGACAGGTAGACCCCCAGTTCGATCGGGCCTTCGCCGCGCACCAGGTGGCAGGCCAGCACGGTCGCCATTGAGGCGCCGATCAGCGCCAGCAGGTAGAGCACGCCGCCGCACAAGCGGCCCAGCACGAAGGCGCGGCCGCCCAGCGCGCTGGCGCCGATCACGCCGCCCATGCCGCTGCGCAGGTCTTCCGCCATGCGCCCGCGCAACAGGTAGAAGCCGGCCAGCGCGAGCAGCAGCGAGGCCTGGGCCGCGCTGCCCAATGCCAGCATCGCACTGGTATACCGCACGCGTGCGCCGCCGATCGCCATCAGGGTCTGGCCGCCGGCCGGGTCGGAGACCATCAGCCAGCTCAGGGCCACGACCGCCAGCAGCGTCACCAGCGTCGACGTGCGGCGCAGGCGCACCCGCGCCTCCAGCAGCGCCAGCGTGCGCACCAGGCCGGCGTTCATGCCGCCTCCCGTACCGTGTCATTGACTGCATAACGCTGCGCCATCAGCGCTTCTTCCAGGCTCGGTTCCGAGGGCAGCGCACCTGGACAAGGCAGGCTCGGATGGGCGATGCGCAGCGCGATCCGCTCGCCCTGGCGCAGTGCCTGCAGCACGTGGGTGGTGGCGCGCAGCACGTCGTATTCGGCAGCGTCGACGCTGGCCGACCATACCTGGCCACGGGCGCGGCCGAGGATCGCGTCGGGCGTGTCGCAGGCCACCAGGCGGCCGCTCTTCATGATGGCGAGGCGGCCGGCGATGGTCTCGACGTCGGACACGATGTGGGTCGAGATGATCACCAGCTTATTGAAACCCAGCTCGGCCAGCAGGTTGCGGAAGCGCAGCCGCTCTTCCGGATCGAGGCCGGCGGTCGGTTCGTCGACCACCAGCACGTCGGGGTCGTTCAGCAGCGCCTGGGCGATGCCGAGGCGGCGCAGCATGCCGCCCGAGAAGGTGCTGGCCATGCGTCCGGCCTGCTCGTGCAGGTTGACCAGCTCCAGCAGGCGGCGGATGCGCGCCGGATCGCGCACGCCCTTCAGCGCCGCGAAGTACTGCATGAACTCGAGCGCGCTGACATTGCGGTAGACGCCGAAGTCCTGCGGCAGGTAGCCGAGGCGGCGGCGGATCGCTTCCGGCCTGGCCGCGATGTCGACGCCATCGAACAGGATGCGTCCGCCCGTCGGCAGGGTGAGGGTGGCGATCATCTGCATCAGCGTGCTCTTGCCTGCACCATTGTGGCCGATCAGGCCGACCACCCCGGGTTCCAGGTGCAGCGACAGGTCGGACACGGCGGTCAGTTGCTTGCCGAAGGATTTGGTGACGTTCTGCAGGTCCAGCATGGCGGGGCTCCGGGGAGTGGCGATGCGCCTACTCTAGCCAGGGCCGGTGCGCCGGGCGAGTCCTATATGACGAGCGGTCGATTCGGCTGGATGAACGGTTGCGTCGTCAGACTGCCAAGGCCGCGTCGGCGCGCGGGCGGCGTTCCAGCGCCTGGACCAGCGCCGGCATGTAGGTGCGGCTGGCGCGCAGCAGGGTGCCGTCGCGCAGGCGCAGCAGGGCGTCGCGGTTGGTCAGCGCGCGCAGCTCGACCACCCTGTCCAGGCGCACGATGCTGGAGCGGTGCACGCGCTGGAACATCGATGGGTCGAGCCGCAGCGCCAGCGCCTGCAGGCGCTCGCGCACCAGGTAGGTCTTGCCTTGCGCATGCAGGGTCGCGTAGTCTCCGTCGGCTTCGATGCGTTCGACGTCGGCGCTGTCGACCAGCACGATGCGGTTGCCGACGCGGACGGCGAAGTTGTTGATCCAAGTGCGCGTGCATTCGGCGGCAGCGGCAGCCGCGGGTTGGGCGGCGCCGCCGCAGCGGTAGGGAAAGGCGCGCTGCGCACGTTCCAGCGCTTCCTCGAAACGCTCGTCGTCGACCGGCTTGAGCAGGTAGTCGATAGCCGCCAGCGCGAAGGCCTGCAGCGCGAAGCCGTCGTGGGCCGTGAGCAGGATCGCCATCGGCCGCCCGGCGCGCGGCAGCCCGGCCAGCACGTCGAGGCCGGTCTTGCCGGGCATGTCGATGTCGACGAACAGCAGGTCCGGGCGCACGGCTGCGAGACCGCTGGCCGCGCTGTCGCCATCGCCGTATTCGGCCACCAGCTCGAAGCCCGGCCGCTGGGCCAGCCGCGTCCTGAGCGCCAGCCGGGCCAGCGGTTCGTCGTCGAGGATGGCGACGCGGATCGGCCGGCTCATGCCGCCATCCTTTCGGCAGGTACGGCCACGCCGGTCGAGGGCATCACGGGGCGCAGCGGCAGCGTCAGGCGCACCTGGAAGCGGCCGTCGGCGCGCCAGCCGGCCTCGAGCTGCTGGTCGGCGCCGTACAGGTGGCGCAGGCGTTCGGCCACGTTGGCCAGGCCGATGCCCCCACCTTTGCCATGACCGGCGGCACCGTCCGGGCGCATGCCGTCGTTGACCACCTCGACCAGCAGGCCGGCGCCGGCGCGCTCGACGCGGATGTCAACCCGGCCCGGCGTACTCAGTGGTGCAATGCCGTGGCGGATCGCATTCTCGACCAGCGGCTGCAGCACCAGGTAGGGCACGGCGGCATCGAGCAGGTCCGGTCCCGCTTTCATGGCCAGCTGCAGGCGCTCGCCAAGGCGCGCCTTTTCGATGTCGAGATAGGCTTCGGTCAGTGCCAGTTCCTCGGCCAGCGCATGTTCGTGGCGGCCATCGTGGGACAGGGTCGCGCGCAGGAAATCGGAGACGCTGGAGAGCATGCGGTTGGCATCGCGGTTGGCGCCGGCCGCCACCAGCGCCGAGACGGCATTCAGGCTGTTGAACAGGAAGTGCGGATTGACCTGCAGGCGCAGGGCGCGCAGCTCGGCGTCGCGCGCGTGCGCGAGGGCCTGGGCCAGGCGCAGCTGGGTGCGCTGCAGCGACAGGTAATAGACGGCGAGCGCGTGGATGGCGCAGAACACGATCAGCGCCAGCCAGCAGCCGTCCAGCCCGCGCACCAGCTCGTTCCAGTGGTAACCGTCGGCCCGTCCGAGGCCGATCGCCAGGCGCTGCCCGAATGCGGCGTTCACGACCGACATCGCATAGCTGGCCGCCAGCAGCACCGGCGCGGCGACCCGCCACGACGTGTCGCGCCGCCACAGCGCGCGCTGGATCAAGGCCAGTGGTGGGATCCACAGCAGGCAAGCCGAGAAGTACAGCGCGCGGAACGCGGTTGCATCGCTGTTGCCGAGCGCCGGCAGGCCGAGGATCGCCATGCAGGCGCATACCGGCAGGGCGGCGAGGATGGGGACGAGCGGCGGCGCTTGTTCTTTCACGGGGCGGTCCGGTGCGATGGCGATGCCATGATTCTATCCGCTCAGCGCCCGACCGAATACAGCATCGAACTGATCTTCCAGCCATCCTCGGCGCGCACCATCTGCCAGCTCTCGCTGCCGCGGTTGGTGACCTTGCCGTCCCCGATGAAGTCGAAATCGAAGTACACCGAGCCCACGGCGCCATTGGTATCGATGCGCACGTTATAAAAGCGTTCCTCGATGGCTTTCGGGTCCTTCTGGACGAAGTCGGCGAACTCCTTCCAGCTCGAGTGCATGACCTTCTTCGCCTCCGGCCGGCGCTTCTTGACGTCCGCCCAGGTCGCGTCGTCGAACACCGACAGCCAGCTGTCGTGGTCTTGCAGGAACAGGCTGCCGAGGGTCTTGCCGTCGTGGGCGATGATCGCGGCCTGGAATTGCTGCACGACCTGGCGGATGCCGGCGACGTCGGCTGCCGGGCCGCTGTCGGCGGCATGGACCGGGGTGCAGAAGCAGGCGGCGGCGGCGGCGGCGAGGAGGAGGGAGCGGAGGGGGCGCATGGCACGATGGCTGGAGTGATGGAGCAGCCACGATAGGCGAGGCCGGCGGCGCCGGTCCAGTGCCGTGCGCCGGACCGTGCATGGGTTGCGGCGAGCCGGTGGCGCAGATCGGCGATACCGCCGATGCGGGTCGTTGCGTATGGCGTTCAAGACAACCGGAACACCGTCAAATGCCCGGTGCCCGGCTCTCACGGTGATTCGGATACCGGCTTCAGAAAAACGCCGAATTCCTTTCTGAGTAACGCCAGCTTCGGATCGATATAGGTCGTGCAGAACGGACCACCGGCATGCTTTTCAGCGTAGCGTTGAAAGCGCTCGTCCGATGCCCGGAAGGCTCGAAAGGGCAGGACTTTGGTAACAAGCGGCGCATCGAATCCTGTCGCGACTTCTGTCAGGACACGTCGTGCAGCCTCGGCCTGGGCTTCGTCCATAGCGTAAATTGCGCTGCGATACTTCTGCCGCATTGCGTGGTTCGATGTGCTTGAATGCGTCCGCAAATGGATCTCGATCAGAGAACCTAGCGAGATTTTTTCTGGTTGAAACGTGAGTACCACGGCTTCGGAGAAATCGTCGTCAGGGGCATCGGCGCGGATGAACCCCTGCTCTACGTGCGTAACGCCACGCAGAGAAGCGAACACGGCTTCCGTGCACCAATGGCAACCGCCACCAAAGCCAATTCTTTCCATGTCAGTAGGCATCCGTAATGTTAGCTTGCATGTCGCATTGCTTATGATCACACACCCCGTCGAAGCTTGCCATGCGAGCAGCTTCTCATACCCCATCCAGCGCGCTGTCAAAACGACAGATCTGGAATGTCAGCGCCTGGCCGATACCGGACGGGTCGTTACGGTTCAGTGTATGCGCTCGACGCTGACAGGATAAGTCGCGGGGCGCCAGTAGCTATCGGTCGTTGGCGGACTTTATTGGTTTCCACGATTGACTACATCGATTACACATGTAATCATCATCAGCAATTACATTTGTAATCGGAGATTGGCATGCCTGAGCACCTGACGATCAGCGAGTCGGAATCGCTGGTGATGGAAGTCCTGTGGACGCGCGCGCCGCAGACCGCCGACGAGATCGCCGCCGCGCTGGGGCCGGCCAACAACTGGCAGGACACCACCGTCAAGACCTTCCTGAATCGCCTGCTGAAGAAGGGCGCGGTCCGTGCCGAGTACGAAGGGCGGCGCTATCTGTATTCGCCGGTCCTGGCGCGCGCCGACTGGGTCGATGCCCAGAGCCGCTCGGTGCTCGACCGCCTGTTCGGCGGTCGCGTGGCGCCGCTGGTCGCCCACTTCAGCGAGCGCGAGGCGCTGAGCGGGGACGATATCGCCGAACTGCGCAAACTGATCGAGAAGCTCGACAAATGAGCGCCCCAGACTTGCTGGCGCGCCTGGGCGTAGCCACGCTGGTGTTCACCGTGCTGGCGGGCGGCCTGATGCTGGCGCGGCGCCCGCTGCGCTTGCGGCTCGGTGCCGAGGCGGCGTATGCATTGTGGCTGCTGGTGCCGCTCGGGCTTGCGCTGTGCTGCTGGCCGGTACACCGGCAAACCGTGCGCATGGAGATGGCAGCCGTGGCTGCGGATCCCGGCGTGCCGGCCGCGCTGGAGGCGGTGCCTTCCGCCGGACCGCAGCTGGCCATGCTCCTGGTCTGCGCCTGGGTGGCCGGGGTAGGCGCCGGCGCATTCCTGCTCTGTTTGAAGCAGCGTGCTTTCCTGCGAGCGCTCGGTGCCTTGCGGCGCGTGGACGAGGACAGCTGGATCACTGCGCGCACCGGCGCCGGCCCGATGCTGGTCGGCCTGCTGCGGCCGCGCATCGTGCTGCCGGCCGATTACGCGACCCGCTACACCGCGCAGGAACAGGCGGCGGTGCTGGCCCACGAGCGCATGCACCGGCGTCGCGGCGACTTGTGGTGGAACACACTGTGCGCCTTGCTGCGGTGCGTGTTCTGGTTCCATCCCTTGGCGGCCGGCGCGCAGCGGGCGTTTCTGGCCGACCAGGAGCTGGCCTGCGACAGCGCCGTTCTGAGGCGCGGGGCGCATGCGCCGCACACCTATGCCGAGGCGCTGCTCAAGACCCAGGCCGGCGCCGGCGTGCCGCTCGGCTGCGCGATGCAGGCGGCGTCGCCGCTGCGCGAACGCATTGTGAACCTGGGCCGGCGCGGATCGCCACGGCGCGTGCGCGTGCTGGTGGCGCTGCTGCTGGCCGCTTTTGCCGCGGCCGGCGCGCACCTGGCCTGGGCCGCATCCGCCGAGGTGGTGATGGTGCCCGCCGCCCCGTCCGCAATCGACCAACAGATGCCACCCACCCTGAAAGGAAGCACGATGACCGACCGTTTCAAGACTGCGCTCCCCCTCGGCTTTGCCGCCCTCGTCGCCGGCACCGGCGTTCACGCGCAACCCCCAATCCCACCCGCCACCTATGGCGTCAAGATGGACATCGGGATCCACGGCGAGCAGGCCGCACCGCGCGTGCTGGTGAAGGAGAAGGCGCCCTTCGCGGTCGGCGGCGAGCATGGGGGCAAGCCGTGGCGCGTCGAATTCACGATCGACCGTACACCCGACCGCATGGTCCGCCTGAGCGGCCGGATCCTCGAGGATGGCAAGACCATCGCCGCGCCGGTGCTGGTCGGCCCGCTCGGCGAGCGCATGGGTGTGAAGGTCGGCGACGACGTGCAGGTGGCGCTGGTGGTACAGGAGCATACGCAGTGAGCCACTGCGCCGCGGCCAGCGCAAGATTCAAGCCCGCGCCGCGGCCAGCGTCGCATCGGCAGCCATCGCCTTGCGTGCCGCCGAGCGCGCGCGCAGGCGCTCGACGTAGGCCGTGATCTCGGGCAGCTTCGGCACCAGGCCGAAGCCGGTCATCCAGCCCAGCGCGCTGGCCCACAGGATGTCGGCCGCCGAGAAGTGTTCGCCCAGCAGCCAGGGGCCGGCGCGCAGCGGGGCCGTGAAGGTGGCCAGCATGGTGTCGTAGTCGCCGTACGGGCACAGCGACGGCGGCGCCGGCGCGCGCTCGAGCGCGCGGTCGATGATGGCCGGCTCGAACGACGATCCATAGAAGGCCAGCCAGCGCAGGTACGGTCCGCGCAGCGGGTCGTCCAGGCTGGGCGCGAGTCCGGCCTGCGGGTAGCGGTCGGCCAGGTAGATGAAGATCGCCGCCTGCTCGGTGACCAGGATGCCGTCGTGCAGGATGGCCGGCACCTTGCCCATCGGGTTGACGGCGAGGTAGGCCGGGTCGCGCTGCTGATTGCGTTTCAGGTCCAGCAGGTGCAGGTCGTAGTCGGTGCCGAGTTCTTCGAGCAGGATGCGGACGGCGCCGGCGCGCGAATGCGGGGCGTGGAACAGGGTCGGTTTCATGGTGGCCTCGGTGGATGCGAGGCTTCAGGGTAGGGGCGGGTGGCGGCGGCGTCTTGCAAAAACGCGAATGCTAGAATCTGCCGCATCCCCACACCGCAGGAGGACACCGATGACGACGTCCGCTACCGTCCAGGACCGCGCCAAGGGCGTGGTCGCACCTGCGCTCGCCGGCAGGATGTTCCGCATGGAGCGCTACCTGCCGCCGCCGGACCTGGCCCCTTTTGTCGAACACGTCTGGATCGTCGAATGGGACTTGCGCGGCCAGCCGCCCTTCGTGCAGCGAACGCTGCCCTATCCGAGCGTGCACGTGGTATTCGACCGGGTACGCAGCGGGGTGTTCGGCGTGGTGACGGGCGCCTTCGATTACACGCTGCAGACCGCCGGCAAGGTGTGCGGCCTGAAGTTCCGGCCCGGCGCCTTCCGCGCCTTTCTCGGGCGTCCGCTGCACACGATCAGCGACCAGGTGCTGCCGCTGTCGGCGGTGTTCGGCTGGGACGATGCGGCGGCCGTGGAAGCGGCGGCCGTCGACACGGTGCTGGGCGCGCGCGGCGACGCGGCCATGATCGATGCCGCCGGCATGCTGCTGCGCACCCAGCTGCCCACTGCCGACCCGCAGGTGGAGCGCATCGCCGCCATCCTGCGCACTGTGGAAACCACGCCGGGGCTGACCCGGGTCGAAGCGCTGGCCGCCGCCGCCGGGTTGGGCGTGCGCAGCCTGCAGCAGCTGTTCGGCGAATACGTCGGCGTGAGCCCGAAGTGGGTGATCCGGCGCTTTCGCCTGCACGAGGCGGCCGACCGGCTGGCGCAAGGCGGCGACCTCGACCTGAGCGCGCTGGCGCTGGACCTGGGCTACGTCGACCAGGCGCATTTCACGTCGGATTTCCGCAGGCTGGTGGGGGTGGCGCCGGGGCAGTATCGGGATCAATCCCGTTCGGTCAGTTAGCACGTCGTCCCCGCGCAGGCGGGGACCCAAGTTCGTCGCAACTCGTTGGCCTTTGTCGCGGGCTGCCTGTGCAACTTGGGTTCCCGCCTTCGCGGGAACGACGTTTCTACGATAACGATGCTGTTTGCGCTTGCTTACCTCACCGCCGCCGGATCGAACAGCGGGTTCAAGATCAAGCCCAGCACATTCCCGAACGGATCCTTCAGCTCCGCCACCTTGATGCCTTCGCCGACTTCCTGGACGGGCTCGTGCACGCTCGCCCCGAGGCCGACGATGCGCGCGACTTCGGCGTCGATGTCGTCCACGCCCCAGTACACCACCGACCCCGCGGTGCCGGGCGTGCCATCCGGGACCAGGCCGAGTTCGAAGCCGCCGACACTGTAGCCGACGTAGAAGGGCTGGTCGAAATAGGGCGCCGCACCGAGCACTTCGGTGAACCAGGCCTTGGCCCGAGCGAGGTCGGCGACGGGGTATTTCACGGTGCGCAATCCATGGATCATGACGGTCTCCGGTTGAGTAGCGAGTAAAACCTCATGATGCCATCGCGCCGGGCCGGCGTATTGGAAAAATGGAAGCCGATAACGGAAGCCGATTCAGGCCCGCGGGCGGGCGAAGCGTTCCGGCGTCTCGTCCGCGAACAGGCGGAATTCGTGGATCAGGTGCGACTGGTCGTAGTAGCCGCAATCGAGGGCCAGCCGGGACCAATCGACGGCGCCGGTTTGCCGGCGCAGTGCGGCGCCGGCGCGGCGGAAGCGGCTGACCATGGCGAAGGTCTTGGGCGGCAGCCCCACGCGTTCGCGGAACTGCAGGGCGAGATGCTGGCGCGAGACGCCCAGCGTGCGCGCCAGGTCGTCGATGCGGACGGCGCCGCCGGCCTGTTCGATGAGACCGACCGCGGCCCGCGCCAGGCGGTCGGCTGGACCGGGGTCGACGGCGCGCAGGCGCGCCAGCAGGGCGCGCTCGAGGACCGCCAGCCGCCGCCGCACCGTCCGCTCGCGCTCCCACAGGGCAGCGGCCAGCGCCTCGGCGTCGGCACGCGGCCACAAGTCATCCAGCGCGGGATGGCCGTCCTGCAGCGCGTGCAGCGGCAGGCCGAAGAACGCGCGCGCCGCGCCGGGCAGGAAGCGCACCGCCAGCGTCAGCGTCGGCTGCGCCATCTCGACCCGGTGCGCGCGCGACATCATGCCGGCCACGAAGCCGAGCGGGGCACGGTCTTGCCAGAGGATGTCGATGCAGTTGTCGGGGAGGATACGGTGGCGGACCGGGGCGCTGGCGGGGAGGGCACGGCTGGTCCAGAAGCAGGCGACGTGGGCGGCCAGGGCGGGGTGCGGGGGGAATTCCTGGTACAGGTGCATGGTGCTGGACCTCGCGTTACCTGTTCATTTTGATCCGTCGCCCCTGCGCAGGCAGGGGCCCAAGTTCGTTGCAGGCCACCGGCGTGTGGTATGGCTGTTCATGCAAGCTTGGGCCCCTGCCTGCGCAGGGGCGACGTTAATAAGTGTACGATTGTTTTTGGGCTACCTGCTTACGGCAACCGAGGTCAATCCAGATCATCCTCATCCGCCCCGCGCGCCAGCTGCGGAATCACCTTCACCAGCAAGATCCGCGGCCCGTTGGTCTTCTTGACCACCACGTCGAACTTCGGAAACTCGATCCGCTGCCCCTGCTTCGGAATATCGCCCAGCTTCGCCATCAACAGGCCGCCCACCGATTCCACCTCGTCCAGGCCCATCGCCTCGTTGTCGATGTCGATGCCGAGCACGCGTTCGAGCGAAACAATCGGCAGGCTGGCCTTGCCGATGTAGGTGCCGTCGCCCTGCTTGAGCCAGTCGTTTTCGTTGAGGCGGAATTCGTCGCGGATCTCGCCGACGATGGCGCCCAGCAGGTTATCGAGCGTGATGAAGCCGACCGGGCGCTTGCCCTTTTCGCCGATCAGGGCGAAGTGCGGGGCGCCGGTGCGGAAGCGGCGGAACAGTTCGATCGCCGGGGTGCGCGCCGAGATCATCTCGACCGGGCGCAGGTATTCGGTGAGGTCGGTGGTGTCCTTGCCGGCCTGTTCGGCGAAGAACAGGTCCTTCAGGTGGATCACGCCCAGCACTTCCTCGCCTTCCTCGTCGAAGTAGGGGTAGCGCGAGAAGCGGTTGCGGCGCATGGTGTCGAGGTTGTCCTCGAGCGAACGGCTGGCGTACAGGGCGCTGACCTCGTTGATCGGGCGCATCAGGTCGGCCACCGAGTGCTGGCTGAACTCGAGCGACTGGGCCAGGATGTGGCGCTCGTCGTGGGTGAATTTTTCACCCGGCATGCTGGTGCCGGTGCGCAGGATCAGCTTGAGCTCTTCGTTCGAGTAATGCGTCTCGTGCCCGCCCTCGCCGGACAGACCCGCAATGCGCAGCACCAGGTTGGCGCTGGCGTTGAGTAGCCAGATCGCCGGGTACATCGCCCAGTAGAAGCCGTACAGCGGCAGCGCGCTCCACAGGCCGACTTTTTCGGGAATGCGGATCGCCAGCGACTTCGGCGCCAGTTCGCCGACCACGATGTGCAGGAACGAGATCACGCCGAAGGCGATCACGAAGGAGACGCCGTGGATGATCTTTTCGGAGGTGACGCCGGCCAGCACGAACAGCGGTTCCAGGATGCGCGCGAAGGCCGGTTCGCCGACCCAGCCCAGGCCCAGCGAGGCGAGGGTGATGCCGAGCTGGCAGGCGGACAGGTAGGCGTCGAGCTGGCTGTGGACCTTGTACAGGATGCGGCCGCGCAGGCCACCGGCTTTTGCGATCGCGCGGACGCGCGTCTTGCGCAGGGTGACGATACCGAATTCGGCCGCCACGAAGAAGCCGTTCAGCGCCACCAGCACCAGCGCCAGAACGACGAATAATACGTTTTGCATAAATTAATGATTAACTAAAAGGCAAGGCCTGTGCAGGCATTGTACAGCTTACCGTTCACCCCGCTCCAAGTTCACCTGACTGGGCCGCTGCGAGGATGGCCTCGACGGCCGGGTGCTTGATCTTGCGGTCGTTCGAGATCACGTAGAACTGTTCGCGCACGCTCGGCACCTTGCCGATGCGGACCGCGCCGAACTGTTGCTCGACCTCGGTGGCCAAGGCCGCCGGTGCGAAGAACAGGCCCAGGCCGCGCCGGCCGAAGGTATTCAAGAGGGCATTGTCCTCGAATTCGCCGACCACGTCCGGCCGCACGTGATGCTGGACAAACCATTCGTCGATCTTGCCGCGCAGGGCATTATTACGTGTCGGTAGCAAAAAGGGCGCGCCGTTCAAATTCCCGGGGAAGCCGTCGCCGTCGTGGTAGCGCTCGGCCAGCGTCGGCGTGCCGACCACCTCCATCTCGCTTTCGAACAACTGGTGGCTGAACACTTTCAGGGCGCTGCTGGCGCGCACCTCGCGGTCGGTCAGCACCACGTCCAGCTTGTGCAGGGCGAGGTCGGCCAGCAGCGCCTCGAACTGGTCTTCGTAGCAGACCAGGCGCACGGCCCGGTCCATCTGGGTCGCCGCTTCCAGCATGCGGTAGGCCGACAGCTTGGGCAGCGAGTCCGAGATGCCCACCGTCAGGCGGATGCGGCCGCTGTCGGCCTCGTTCAGCGCTTCCTGCAGCTGCTCGCCCAACAGGAAAATCTGGTCGGCGTAGTTCATCGCCACGCGGCCGGCCTCGGTCAGCACCAGGCGCCGCCCCTGCTGCGTGAACATGGCCTTGCCCAGGGCCTGTTCGAGCAGGGTCAGCTGCGAACTGATGGTCTGGACGGCCAGGCCGAGGCGCTCGGCGGCGCGGGTGATGCCGCCTTCCTTGGCCACGACCCAGAAGTAATACAAGTGGCGAAAATTGATGTCGTTCTTCATGAAATAGGCTCGAATTCTTCAGCTAGCAGGTTTTTTCGAAGTAATACTCACAGTATCTTCGCTTTTTCCTTTTGATGCTGGTCTTTACACTGCGCCTTGTCAATAAAAAACAAGAGCAGGGGTGAATCAAACATGAAGCATTTCAGAATTTCATTCATCGTGACGGCGCTCTGCCTGGCGGTGGCCGGGTGGTGGGGTTACGAGCATGGCGGCATGGGGGGGCTGGTCACGGCGGTAGGTATCGCCGCGATCCTGGCTGTGATGGAAGTCTCGCTGTCCTTCGACAACGCGGTGGTCAACGCCTCGGTGCTGAAGACCTGGGATGAGTTCTGGAAAAAACTGTTCCTCGGCGTCGGCATCATCGTCGCCGTGTTCGGTATGCGCCTGCTGTTCCCGCTGGTGATCGTCGCGGTGGCGGCCGACCTGGGCCTGGTGGACGTCTGGAACCTGGCGCTGGAAAACCCGAAAGCGTACTCGCAGCACCTGACCAACCACCACGCTGAAGTGGCGGCCTTCGGCGGCATGTTCCTGCTGCTGGTGTTCCTGAACTTCCTGTTCGACGACGAGAAGGAACACCACTGGCTGGGCCATTTCGAAGCCAAGCTCGGCGCGCTGGGCAAGGTGTCCTCGATCTCGGTGATGATCGCGATCGGCGCCCTGATGGCCAGCCTGTCGCTGGTGACCGAAGCGCAGAAGATGGTGGTGCTGATCTCGGGCCTGTGGGGCATCCTGATCTACGTCGGCGTGGACGTGCTGAGCAACCTGCTGGAAGGCTCGGAAGAGGGCGGCGGCGAAGTCGGCGAGATGGTCAAGCGCGGCGGTATCGGCGGCTTCCTGTACCTGGAAGTGCTGGATGCATCGTTCAGCTTCGACGGCGTGATCGGCGCGTTCGCCATCACCAACGACGTCGTGATCATCATGCTGGGCCTGGCGATCGGTGCAATGTTCGTGCGTTCGCTGACGGTGTACCTGGTGGACAAGGGCACGCTCGACCAGTACGTGTTCCTCGAGCATGGCGCCCACTATGCGATCGGTATCCTGGCGCTGATCATGTTGGCGAGCATGAAGTTCCATGTGCCTGAAATGATCACCGGCCTGGCAGGCGTGGCCTTCATCGGCGCCTCGGTATGGTCCTCGATCCGCTACCGCAAGAAGCAGGCAGCGCTCGGCTTGGATCAAAAGGCAGTCGCCCACGTCGAATGACGTGAGCATGTAAAGAACCTGCGGCGAATGGCAGAACACCAGTTCGCCGCAGCAGTACCAAGGTGTTCACAATAACTGAAGGAGAAACCATCATGGCAATCAGTCTGCAAAAAGGCGGTAACGTCAACCTGTCGAAAGAAGCGCCGGGCCTGTCGAGCCTGAAGCTGGGCCTGGGCTGGGACGTCCGCGCCACCGACGGCGCCGCATTCGACCTCGACGGCGTCGCCTTCCTGCTGAACCAGTCCGGCAAGGTGCGCTCGGATGCCGACTTCATCTTCTACAACAACGCCAAGTCCTCGGACGGCTCGGTCACCCACTCGGGCGACAACCGCACCGGCGCCGGCGAAGGCGACGACGAGACCCTCAGCATCGACCTGAGCAAGGTGCCGGCCGACGTCGACCGCGTGGTGCTGGCAGTGACGATCCACGAGGGCGACACCCGCCGCCAGAATTTCGGCATGGTCGGCAAGGCCTTCATCCGTTGCATCAACGCCGCCAACGACAGCGAGATCGCCCGCTACGACCTGTCGGAAGACGGTTCGACCGAGTCGGCCATGGTCTTCGGCGAGGTGTATCGTAACGGCGCGGACTGGAAGTTCCGTGCAGTCGGCCAGGGCTTCAACGGCGGCCTCGGCCCCCTCGCCAAGAACTACGGCGTTGCTGTCTAACGAACTCTCGACGCCGCCTGCGCTGCCGTTGCGCGGGCGGTAACCCTCTAGGAAGCTTACTACCATGCCAGTATTTACCGTAACCGGGGATGTCGATCCCTTCCTGCACGTATCGATGAAGCGCGGCGAGACCATCTACTGCGAATCGGATGCGATGGTCATGATGGAATCGACGCTCGACCTCAAGGGCAAGATGAAGGGAGGACTGGGCAGCGCGCTGATGCGCACCTTCGCCAATGGCGAATCCTTCTTCCAGCAGCACATCGAGGCGACCCGCGGCGACGGCGACTGCCTGCTGTCGCCGACCCTGCCGGGCGCGATGCAGGTGGTGGATTGCGGCGTGAAGCAGTACATCATCAGCGACGGCGCCTTCGTGGCGGCCGGCTCCGGCGTCGACCTGAAGGTCAAGACGCAGGGCGTGGGCAATGCGCTGTTCGCCCAGAGCGGCGGCTTCTTCGTCACCGAGACCCAGGGCTCGGGCCAGGTGGTGGTGTCCGGCTTCGGTTCGATGAACGAGCTGGAAGTCGAACCCGGCAAGGACGCGATCATCGACAACTCGCACGTGGTGGCCTGGGATTCGACCCTGCACTACGAGGTATCGGTGACGACCGGCCAGAGCAGCGGCTTCCTCGGCAACCTGATCAACAGCCAGACCAGCGGCGAAGGCATCGTCCTGCGCTTCTCGGGTCGCGGCAAGATTTTCGTCTGTTCGCGCAACCGCAACGCATTCAGGGCCTGGATGCAGTCGCCGGCGCGTTAAGACAAACCAATTAAGGAGTCAACATCATGAGCGTCAATCTTCAAAAGGGTCAGAAAATCTCGCTGGAGAAGGAAGCCGGCGGCGCGCTGTCGCGCGTGACGATGGGCCTGGGCTGGGACGTCGCCAAGAGCAAGGGCTTCTTCGGCTTCGGCGGCGGCAAGGGCGAAGCGGTCGACCTGGACGCGTCCGTCGTGCTGTTCGACGAGAGCAACCGCCCGGTCGACGTGGTCTGGTTCCGCCAGCTGAAAAGCCGTGACGGCAGCATCACGCACACCGGCGACAACCGCACCGGCGCCGGCGATGGCGACGACGAGCAGATCGTGGTCGACCTGAACGCGGTACCGCCGAGCGTGAAGTCGCTGGTGTTCACCGTGAACAGCTTCACCGGCCAGGATTTTTCGACCGTCGCCAACGCCTTCTGCCGCATCATCAATGCCGGCAACCAGCAGGAAATCGCGCGCTACGACCTGTCGGTGCAGGGCACGCATACGGCCCAGATCATGGCCAAGCTGTACCGCCACAACGGCGAATGGAAGATGCACGCGATCGGCGAGAACGGCAGCGGCCGCACCTTCGACGACCTGATGCCGCAGATCGTGCCGCATCTCTGATCGCTCTACAGAATGACAGCGCGCGCCGCCTGAAGCGCGCCTGACGACAGATCACGCGGACTCCCCGGTCCGCGCGATTGGGTGCTTGGGACCCAAACTTTAACGGCTCTGCTTGCAGAGCCGTCTTTTTTTGCCGTGCGCGTCAGTGGCCGAATTCAGTGCGCCCGCTTCTGCACCAGCCCGGTCCCGATCCCGTGGCGGCGGATTTCGCTCACCGCCGTCACCGTCCCGTCCGGGTTGAACACGATCGCATTCGCCGCCCCGATCTCCTCGGGCGGCGGGCTGGCTTCCCACTTGTGGCCGAACGCTTCCAGCGCTTTCGCCTGGGCGCTGCCGGTAAAGCCCGGCTCCACCGAGGTTTCCTTGGCGTTGCGCTGCGACAGGCGCGGCGCGTCGATCGCCTGGTCCATCGGCATGCCGAGGTCGATGTAGTTGACGATGGCCTGCAGCACGGTGGTGATGATGGTGGCGCCGCCCGGACTGCCGATGCTGAAGGCCGGCTTGCCGTCCTTCAGTACGATGGTCGGCGCCATGCTGCTGCGCGGACGCTTGCCGGCTTCCGGGATGTTGGGCGCCGGGCCGGTGAAGTCGAAGTCGGTCATCTCGTTATTCAGCAGGAAGCCGTAGCCCGGCACCACGATGCCGCTGCCGCCCCAGGATTCGATGGTGAAGGTGTAGGAGACGACATTGCCTTCCTTGTCCGACACCGTGAAGTGGGTGGTGTGCAGGCCTTCCTGCTGGATCACGCCCTGGCGCGGGCGCAGCGGGAAGCTCTGGTCGTTCTCGTACAGGAACGCGTCGCCGGCCGCGACCACGGCGGCGGCCTTGTCGGCACGGATCAGCGACCGGCGCTGGGCCGCAAACTGCTTGGACAGCAGGCCGTCGACCGGTGCGTCGACGTATTCCGGGTCGGCCAGGTAAGCGTTGCGGTCGGCAAAGGCCAGGCGCGACGCTTCCAGGTACAGGTGTTCGACATTCGCGCGGGGCATCGACTTCAGGTCGTAGCCTTCGAGGATATTGAGCGCCTCGGCCACCGCGATGCCGCCGCTGCTGGGCAGGGGCATGCCGTAGATGTCGTAGCCGCGGTAGGTCGAGCGGATCGGCTGGCGGATGCGCGCCTCGTAGTTGGCGAGGTCGGCCAGCGTCATGTTCCCGGTGCGTACCGAGACACCGGCGGCGAGCGGCGGCCGGTTGACGGCCTCGACGATGGCCTGCGCCAGCGGTCCCTGGTAAAACGCCTTGTAGCCCTTGGCGCCGAGCTCGCGGTAGGTCTTGGCCAGGTCCGGATTCTTCAGCAGCGTGCCGGCCGGGACGGCCTTGCCGTTTCTCAGGTAGAGCTGGCTGGTGCTGGTGAACTGCTGGAATTTCCGTTCATTTTCGGCCACCAGATGTTGGAAAGTGTCGTTGACCGTAAAGCCCTTGGTGGCGACGTCGATGGCCGGCGCCAGCACCTGTTTGAAAGACATGGTGCCGTAGCGTTCCAGCGCCTCGTGCCAGCCGCGCACCGTGCCCGGGACGCCGACCGAGGCGCCGCTGGCGACCGCGGTGTCGAAGTCGATCGGTTTGCCGTTCTCCATGAACACCGACGGGCTGAAGGCGGCCGGGGCGGTCTCGCGGTGGTCGACCGTGACCACGCGCTTGTCTTTCGCCAGGTAGATCACCATGAAGCCGCCGCCGCCGATGCCGCAGCTGAACGGATCGGTGACGCCGAGCGTCGCGGCGGCGGCCACCGCGGCGTCGATCGCATTGCCGCCCTTGTTCAGGATGGCAATCGCCGATGCCGACGCTTTTTCGCTGATGGTAGCGACGGCGCCGCCGGTACCGGTCGAGACCGGGGTCTTGGCGAAGGCAAGGGGCGGCGGCAGTACGATCGACAGGATCAGGGCGCCGGCGAGTGCTTTGGTGGATGTGGTCATGGGCGGGAAGGTGAGTGGGGAGTCGTCGGGGCAGTGATTGTCAGCGTCACCGGCATCACGTCGGCCGTCCTGGCCGAACCGGCGCGCGCCGCCGGGACGCTGCCCAGGTCGAGGGCGACGTGCGCGCCGCGCAGGGCGGCCGGCGTGGCGACCGGCTGGTCGGGACCGAGGGTGAATTCTTCGCTGCCGTCGCGGTCTTGCAGGATGAAGCGGAAGGCCAGGCGGCCGGCCCAGATGCAGCGCACGTTGGCGGGACAGCGGCTGTCGCTGAAACTGTCGTAGGTCAACGTCACGCCGCGCGCCAGGTCGAGGCTCTGGCGCGGCTGCAGCACGTAGGTGGCATCGTGGACCGGCGCCGCCGCGCAGCCGGCCAGGCCCAGTACGGCGGCGGCGCCCAGCATCTGCATCCAACCTTGCGGTAAAAACCGGAACAGCGTCATCGGACCATCCATATGATTGCTTCCGTTCATGATAGCAAAGTCGTGAGCCGGCCCGGCATCCGGCTGGACGGCTTATTTCTTGTCGGCCGGCGGCAGCTTTACTTCGGGCAGGAACAGCAGCGCCACCAGCCCCACCAGCACGATCACGGTGCCGGCGCCAAAGATGTTGGCGATCGCATGGCGATAGACCGCCTGCAGCGCCGGATCGAGCGTCACGCCGGTGCCGGCGCTGGCGGCCGCCGCGATGCCGTGCGCATGCAGCTGGTGTGCCAGGATCGCGCCGGAACCGGTCACGCCCAGCAGGCCGCCGAGCGAGCGGAAGAAGGTCAGCATTGCGGTGCCGACGCCGCGCCGCGCCAGCGGCAGTGCATATTGGACGACGATGGTCATGTTCGGCATTACCAGGCCCAGGCCGGCGCCCAGCATGAAGATCGCCGGTTCGATTACCGGGTAACCCTGGCCGCTGTCCATGCCCCAGGCCAGCAGGCCGAACGCGAGCACCGCCACGACCAGGCCCCCGATCTGCACCTGTTTGTACTGGTTGGATGTCGCCAGCACCTTGCCGTTGAGGGTCGAGGCGATGATCATCCCGACCATCATCGGCACCGTCAGCATGCCGGAATGGGCCGGGCTGCTGTTCATGACCAGCTGGAAGAACAGCGGGAAGAACACGCTGGCGCCCATCAGGCCCATGAAGGTCAGCGCCATCACCAGGCTGGCGATGTTGAACACGCGGTTGGCGAATAAATCGGGCGGCAGCACCGGGTCGGCCGCGCGGCGCAGGTGGATCACCAGCCAGGTGCCCAGTACCACGGCGAGGCCGGCGCACACCTTGATCTGGGGCGCGTCCCACGGCCATTCGGTGCCGCCCAGCGCCAGCACCAGCAGCAGGGAGACGATGGTGCCGGTCAGCAGGACCGAGCCCAGGTAATCGATGCGCTGCGCCTGGGTGCGCACGGGCTTCCTCAGCGAGCGCGCGATCGACCAGAATGCAAACGCGCCGACCGGTAGGTTGATGAAGAAGATCCAGTGCCAGGACAGGAAATCGGTCATCACACCGCCCAGCACTGGTCCCAGGATGCTGGTGATCGCGAACACGATCGCGATCGACCCCTGGCGCTTGGCGCGTTCTTGCGGCGCCACCAGGTCGCCGATGATGATCTGGGCCAGCGGCATGAAGCCGCCCGAGCCGAGGCCCTGGATGGCGCGGAATATGATCAGCTGCGTCATGTCCTGGGCCAGGCCGCACAGCACCGAGCCCACCAGGAAGGTAGCCAGCGCGGTGAAGATCATCGGCCGCCGGCCGTACTGGTCGGCCAGCTTGCCGTACAGCGGCATGGTGGCGGTCGAGGCCAGCACGTAGGCGGTGACGACCCAGGACAGGTGGGCCATGCCGCCGAGGTCGCCGACGATGCGGGGCAGGGCGGTGGCGACGATGCTCTGGTCGAGCGCGCCGAGGCCGAGCACGGCCATCAGGGCGAAGTAGACGGCGCGGATTTCGCGTTCGGTGAACGGGGCGGCGGGGGTGTCGAGTTGCGCGTTCTGTGTCATGGGTGGGCGATGAGGGTAAGCGGTTCGATGGCGGCGGCGAGCTGCCGCATTTGTTCCGGCGACAGGCGGGCGACGCGCTGCGACAACCAGTCCATGCGTTGGGCATGCATCTGGTCGAGGCGGGCCTGGCCCTCCTGGGTAAGCTGGAGGCCGCTGCGGCGCCGGTCCTGGGGATCGGGCGCAGCGCGCGCCAGCAGGCCGGCCAGTTCCAGCGCCTTGACCTGGGCGCTCATGGTCGGGTTGCGCACCTGCTGCATGCGCGCCAGCTCGGCCACGCCGATGCCGGGCCGCTCGCCGACGCTGTGCAGCAGCATCGTTTGCAGCAGCGACAGGCCGCTGTCCTGGCGCTCGGCGTCGCGGCGCATGGCGCGCATCAAGCCTCTCAAGGCGCTGCGCAGGTCTTCGGAAAGTTGCGCGGGGTCGGGGTTGGTCAGCATATGTATGAATTAGGTAGGCTACCTAACTATATTAGATCAGGATGGCCTGACCAGGCAAGAGCGCGTATGCTGTTGAACAAACAACGGAGCCCACGATGACCCGACTGACTGCTGACGATTTCGACCCCGAAGTCCTGAAACTCTTCGACGGCTATGTGCACGGCCAACTATCGCGCCGCGATTTCCTGTCGCGTGCCGGACGCTATGCCGTCGGTGGCGCTACCGCCGCCACCTTGCTGGCGCAATTGTCGCCCTCGTTCGCGGCGCCGCTGGTGGTCCCCGCCGATGCACGCCTGAAGACCAGTTACCAGGAATACCCGTCACCGCAGGGCTACGGCAAGTTGCGCGGCTACCTGGCCATGCCGGCCGAGGCCAAGGGCAAATTGCCCGCAGTGTTGGTGGTGCACGAGAACCGCGGCTTGAATCCGCACATCGAAGACGTCACGCGCCGCCTGGCGCTCGAGGGTTTCATCGCTTTTGCGCCGGATGCGCTGTTTCCGCTGGGCGGCTACCCGGGCGACGAGGACAAGGCGCGCGCGCTGTTCCCGAAGCTGGACCAGGCCAAGACCCGTGCCGATTTCGTGGCCGCCTTCGAGATGCTGAGTAAATTGCCCCAGGCCACGGGCAAGGTCGGCGTGGTCGGTTTCTGCTGGGGCGGCGGCATGGCCAATTACCTGGCCACCCAGCTGCCGGCGCTGGCGGCCGCGGTGCCGTTCTACGGCGCCCAGCCGGCTGCAGCCGACGTTGCGCGCATCAAGGCGCCGCTGCTGATCCACGACGCCGCCAAGGACGAGCGCATCCTGGCCGGGTGGCCCGCCTACGAAGCCGCGCTGAAGGCCAACAACATCGCCTACCAGCACTTCGTCTACGCGGGGGCCGAACACGGCTTCAACAACGACACCACCCCGCGCTACGACGAAGCCGCCGCCAGGCTGGCCTGGGGGCGCACCGTCGCCTTCTTCAAGGACAAGCTGGCCTGACCACAAACCAATTCGGGGTCAGAGCAGATTCTGGATGCCGTAGTGTCCGGGCGATTCGCAGCCGATGGCTACGAGACGAAGCGGTAGCGGCCAGTTACGATTGTGCTCTGACCCCGAATTGAAGAAAAAATAAAAGGCACCCTCGGGTGCCTTTGTGTTTGCTGCGGAGGTGAGTTAGACGTAAGCGGCGAGGGCCGTTTTCATCTTTTTCAGCGCGGCGGTTTCGATCTGGCGGATACGCTCGGCCGACACGCCGAACTCTTCGGCCAGCGTGTGCAGGGTCGCACCGGAACCGTCGTCGTTGGCCAGCCAGCGTGCTTCCACGATGCGGCGCGAACGCGGGTCCAGTTTACCCAGGGCCGTTTCCAGGCCTTCCGACTGCAGGCGCACCACTTCTTCCGCTTCGAGCACCTTGGTCGGTTCCTGCTGGTCCGACGACAGGTAGGCGATCGGCGAGAACTTGTCGTCTTCGTCGTCGGTCGGCGCTTCCAGCGCGATGTCGCGGCCCGACAGGCGGGTTTCCATTTCGACCACTTCTTCGCGCTTCACGCCGAGCATCGTGGCCAGATCGGCAACTTGCTGCGGCGACATGGCGTCGAGGCCCTGCTTGTTGCTGCGCAGGTTAAAAAACAGTTTGCGCTGTGCCTTGGTCGTCGCGACCTTCACCAGGCGCCAGTTCTTCAAGATGTATTCGTGCATCTCGGCCTTGATCCAGTGCATCGCGTACGACACGAGACGCACGCCCTGGTTCGGATCGAAACGTTTGACTGCCTTCATCAGGCCGATGTTGCCTTCCTGGATCAGGTCGGCATGCGGGAGGCCGTAGCCCAGATAGCCGCGCGCGATCGATACCACCAGGCGCAGGTGAGACATCACCAACTTTTGTGCGGCGTCCAGATCATTGGCATCGCGCAGACTTTTGGCCAGCGAGACCTCTTCTTCATGGGTCAGCATTGGCAGGCGGTTCACCGCCGAGATGTAAGCGTCGATATTGCCGAGGTTGCCGTTAAAACCGAGTCCCAGAGCACGGCTGCCAGCAGGAACCAATGCGGATTGTGCGGACATAGTCATTTCCCTTTAGAGTGAGCTGTACTGCATCATCAATCTGCCATACACCGTACCCCGAAGGCGTAACAGTATGGCTTGTTACGGGATGCGAGACGTTGTGCTATCGAGCCATCAAACGTCATGTACGGACACTATATTAGCACTCTCTTGAAGTGAGTGCTAGAAGCCTCCATGTTCGCGATGACGCCTTTAAGTTTCACTAAAGTGTTGCTTTTAGGAATCTAATTGTGGTGCGTTTCAACTGTAGGGCAGAGATGAACAGCGCAGTTGATTTAACTCAAACGTGACCCATATATCGTTTGAATTTCGTTAAGTACAGGTTAGGCGACCAGTGCTTGGCGTTCTGTTGGATGGCGCACTTAGGAATGTAGGCGGATGGCTCGCGTCCGCCGCAGGTTTGACTGGCCAACAGCGGACGAGTTAGCAGAACAGCAAGCTCGAGCGAGCTTGCAGGAAACTTGGAGCGTCTTACAAAACCTTCAGGGCAAGGCGCAGCGTCGAAGACAGTACGCTAGTACGGCGAGACGGTGCAACGCGGCCATGGAGGTTTTGTTAGGCGCTCCTATTTCAGGCGTGCCAGGTGCCGTTGTACCGACAGCATCGCCCCGACCAGGCCCAGTGCGGCGCTGATCGCCAGCAAGCCGACGATGCCCAGCGCCGGCAGTGCCGTCAGTTGGAAGTCCGACGCGTACAGGCGCGCAAATTCGCCGACGGCCGTGTTGAGCGGGCGCAGCGCCAGCGCCACCGCACCCAGGGCCACGGCGCCGGCGCACACGCCGAGCAGGGCGCCTGTGTAATAGAACGGGCGGTGGATGAAATTGTCGGTGGCGCCGAGCAGCTTCGAGACCGCGATCTCTTCGCGCTGGGTCAGCACCTGCAGGCGGACGGTATTGAATACCACTGCGATCACCACCACGCCCAATGTCAGGGCCAGCAGCAGCAGCGCCAGGCGCAGCACGCCGAGCAGGGCGGCCAGGCGCTTGACCCAGGCCGAATCGACCTGCACCGAATCGACGCCCGGCAGCTGGCGCATGTGATCGGCCAGCAGGTCCACGCGCGCCGCCTCGGCGGTGCTGGTCGCCGCAAAACCGTCCAGCTTCATCACGTAGCTGTCGGGTAGTGGGTTGTCGCCCAGCGTGGCGATGACGTCGTCCAGGCCGCTCTTTTCCTTCAGGGCGTCCAGTGCCTGTTCGCGCGGCACGAAGTTGATCTTCGCATGGTTGCCGGCCAGCAGCTGCTGCAACTGCGGCGCCAGCGCCTGGGCATCCTCGCGTGCCACGCCGGGCTTCATGAACAGGCTGATCTCGGGATCGACCGCCAGCTGTTCGGACAGCGGGCGCACGTTGTCGAGCAGGGTCACGCCGGCGAAGGGCAGGGCCAGCGCCACCGCCACCACCAGCACATTGAACAGGAAACTGCCGGGCGACTTGCGCACGGTGGCGAGCGCCGCGACAAAAGCAAAGCGATGCTGGCGGAACCAGATGTTCATACGCCACCTCCGATGCCGTCCATCACGTGCCCATGCTCGAGGCGGATCACGCGCGCGCCGCTGTCGAGGATCTGCTCGTCGTGGCTCGAGATCACGCAGGTTACGCCGGCAGAGTGAAAGGCGTGCAGGGCGTCGATGACCTTGTCGGCCGCGGCGCGGTCGAGGTTGGCGGTCGGTTCGTCGGCCAGGATGATCTGCGGGCGGTTGACGATCGCGCGCGCGATCGCCACGCGCTGCTGTTCGCCGCCCGACAGTTCCATCGGCAGCGCGCGGGCGCGATCCAGCAGGCCGACCTTGTCCAAGGCGGCGCGCGCGCGTTCCGCCGCCTGCGCCTTGGACGCACCGGTAACGATCAGCGGCAGCATCACGTTGGCCAGCAGGTTGCGGTCGTTGAGCAGCCGCTGGTGCTGGAAGATCAGGCCCAGGTTGCGCCGCAGGAAAGGCACGCCGGCCTTTTTCAGCTTGCCGATGTCCTGGCCATTGACGGTCACGCGGCCCGAGGTCGGGCGCTCGATCGCGGCCACCATCTTCATCAGGGTCGATTTACCCGCGCCGGACGGGCCGGCCAGGTAGACCAGCTCGCCCCTGGCGATGTTCAGCGTGACGTCGGACAGGGCCAGGGCGTCGGCCGAATATTTCTTGGAGACAGACAGGAATTCAATCATTCTCGAGCTTACCCCAGCAGCGCCTCGGCGAATTCGTCGGCGCTGAAAGGCTGCAAGTCCTCCAGCTTCTCGCCGACGCCGATGAAGTACACCGGCACCGGACGGGTGCGCGCGATCGCGGCCAGGATGCCGCCCTTGGCGGTGCCGTCCAGCTTGGTGATCACGAGGCCGGTCAGCCCCAGCGCATCGTCGAAGGCTTTCACTTGCGCCAGCGCGTTCTGGCCGGTGTTGCCGTCGATCACCAGCAGCAGTTCGTGCGGGGCATCAATCATCCCCTTGCCGATGACGCGCTTGATCTTCTTCAGCTCTTCCATCAGGTGCAGCTGGGTCGGCAGGCGGCCGGCGGTGTCGACCATGACGACGTCGACGCCGCGCGCCTTGCCCGACTGCACCGCGTCGAAGGCGACCGCGGCCGGATCGCCCGACTGCTGCGAAATCACGGTGACGTTGTTGCGCTGGCCCCAGACCATCAGCTGTTCGCGCGCGGCGGCGCGGAAGGTGTCGCCGGCGGCCAGCAGCACCGACTGCTCGAAGCTTTGCATGTGCTTGGCCAGCTTGCCGATGGTGGTGGTCTTGCCGGCGCCGTTGACGCCCGCGATCATCATCACCAGCGGCTCGTGGCGGCCCAGTTCCAGCGGCTTTTCGAGCGGACGCAGCATCTCGACCAGGAGTTCCTTGAGCGCGCCCTTGACGGCGGCGGCGTCCAGCAACTTCTCTTCCTTGACCTTGCGGCGCAGGTTATCGAGCAGGTACTGGGTGGCGTCCATGCCGGCATCCGACATCAGCAGCGCGCCTTCCAGCTCTTCGTACAGGTCTTCGTCGATGCGCGCGCCGACGAACAGCAGCGACAGGTTGTTCGAGGTCTTGGCCAGGCCCGCCTTCAGGCGCGTCATCCAGGATTTTTTCTTTTCCGCCTCGTTGCCCGGCCGCTCGGCGGTCTCGGGGAACATCTGGCCTTCGTAGGCGTTGGACAGCAGCGCGGCGTCCTGGGCGATCTTTGCGGCGATCGGGTCGACGTTGGTGGCGTCGCGCGCCGGCGGCGATTCCGGCTCGGGCGGCACTTCCGGAACAGCTTCGGGCACCGGTACCGGGACGGCGTCGCGGTTGCCGAACAGGCGGCTCAGGAAACCCGGCTGTTCCGCGGCCTCGGCCGGTTCGGCGGCGGGCGCGGCGGACTCGAGCGGCGCCGCGCTCTCTGTGTCAGGCTTTTTCTTTTTGAAGAAACTAAACATGTGTGGTGTTGGGAGGGAACTGCATGCCATGCCCGCGCGGCGGGCATGTGGAAAAGGGTCGCGCGTATTCTACCAGAGCGAGCAAGTGTTGCTTCGTACGTGCTGACTGGAAGGCAAGCTCAGTGCTCACAAAATGGTCAGCTGGGCTGTGCGGAGCGAAGCAATCTGTAGCGCGGATGCTGCTCAGCAGTTTGCAGGCTCGAGCAGGTCTGGCAAAACGCCGCCGACTGCGCTAGCTTGTGAGCGTGCACAAGAAGGATGTCTCATCCAGGGAGTGACCTTGATGATTTCCCGAATCCTCAAACGCCTGCTGGCCGGCGACGATGCCCTGAAAGGCAGCGGGGCGCTGCTGGGCAGGATCGTCGGCTGGCTGTTCATTGCACTGGTCGCGCTGTTCCTGACGCAGCCGTCCGGCGGGCCGTTCAGCGCGCCGGGGATGCAGGTGCCTTGGCCGGCGGCGTTGGGGCTGGATGGCGGGTTGCCGGGTCGTTAGCCTGCGCAGGAACGGCGATGGGTTTTATTTTGCCTTCGCCGCTTCCGCATTCTTCCGGATCGTCTCCAGCGTCGCCCCCGGCGTGATCAAGTTGCCGTCATAGCGCAACTCGATCACGAACGGCAGCTGGCGCGCCGTCGTGAATTCGATTGCCCGCGCCAGCGCCGGCGCGAAGTCCGCGGTCGCTGCCACGACTTCGCCCTGGCCGCCGTAGGCCCGCGCGAGCGCCGCGAAGTCCGGGTTGTGTAGCTGCGTGCCCGACACCCGGCCCGGATACGTGCGCTCCTGGTGCATGCGGATGGTGCCGAACATGCTGTTATTAAAGACGATCAGGATCACGCCGGCGCCGTACTGGACGGCGGTCGCCAGTTCCTGCCCGGTCATCATGAATTCGCCGTCGCCGGCAAAGGCGACCACGGTGCGTTCCGGGGCGACGATCTTGGCGCCCACGGCGGAGGGCACCGCGTAACCCATTGCGCCGCTGGTCGGCGCCAGCTGGGTGCGCATCGCGCCGTAGCGCCAGAAGCGGTGCGCCCAGGTGGCGTAGTTACCGGCGCCGTTGGTGATGATGGTGTCGCGCGGCAGGGCTGCCTGCAGGTCCTGCACCACCTGCCACAGGTCCAGCGGAGCAGCCCCGTCCTTGAAGATCGGCGGCTGTTCCTGCCAGGCGCGCAGCTCGGCCTTCGCGTCGGCCACCGTGTGGCGCCAGGCGGACGCATCGACCGGCGCCATCGCCGCCAGCATCGCACAGGCTTGCGCGGCGCCGCTGGCGATCATCAGTTCGGCCTGGTAGACGCTGCCCAGTTCTTCCGGATCCGGGTGGATGTGCACCAGGCGCTGTTGCGGCACTGGCGAGTTCAAGAGCGAATAGCCGCTGGTGGTCATCTCGCCCAGGCGCGGGCCGATCGCGATCAATACGTCGGCTTCCTTCACGCGCGCGGCCAGCTTCGGGTTGATGCCGATGCCGACGTCGCCGGCGTAGTGCGGATGGTCGTTGTCCAGCAGGTCCTGGAAGCGGAAGGCGCAGGCCACCGGCAGCGCGTTGGCTTCGGCAAACGTGACCAGGTCGGCGCAAGCTTGCGCGTTCCAGGTGCCGCCGCCGAGTAGCACCAGCGGTTTCTTCGCCTCGGCCAGCATGGTGCGCAACCGCCCGATCTGGGCGGCTGCGGGCGCGGCCTGCACCGGCTGGTAGGCGCGGGTATCGGCGACTTGCGCCTGCGTCACCAGCATGTCTTCCGGCAGGGCCAGCACCACCGGTCCCGGGCGGCCGCTGGTCGCGATTTGAAAAGCGCGCGCGATGTATTCGGGAACGCGTTCGGCGCGGTCGATCTGCGCCACCCACTTCGCCATCTGGCCGTACATGCGGCGGTAATCCACTTCCTGGAAGGCTTCGCGGTCCATGAAGTCGCCACCGACCTGGCCGATGAACAGGATCAACGGCGTTGAATCTTGAAAAGCGGTGTGCACGCCGATCGAGGCGTTGGTCGCGCCGGGCCCGCGCGTGACGAAGCAGATGCCGGGCTTGCCGGTCAGCTTGCCATAGGCCTCGGCCATGAACGCCGCGCCACCCTCCTGGCGGTTGATGACGAAGCGGATGTTCGAGTCGTGCAGCGCGTCGAGCACGTCGAGATAGCTTTCGCCGGGGACGCCAAAGGCGGTGTCCACGCCGTGGACCTGGAGCGCGTCGACCAGGATCTGGCCGCCGCTGCGGGAGGGGTGCGTCATGGTGAGGTCATCCTTATCGAAGAGGCATGCGGCATTCTATGCGAGCGCCGCGGCGGCGGCTTTTGAAATGGCGACACAAAATGTCAGAAATGGCAGCAAAGCACGCCACCGGGGTCAGAGCCCGATTTTTGGCAATGGCCAAAAGTACATTTCCAGAATTCGGGCTCTGACCCCGGTTTGATGTTGCTTAAGTTTGGGGCGGCGATCGGTTACAATACTGCCCGTGAAGCAGGCCAGACAGCCGCTGGTCCACGCCGCAAGGTCGTGGGCGGGAGGAAGGTCCGGACTCCATAGAGCAGGGTGACGGTTAACGGCCGTCCGCTGAAAGCCGGGCGCAAGCCAGGTATAAGGCGAGGAATAGGGCCACAGAGACGAGCGTATTCAGTTACGGTGAAACGCGGTAACCTCCACCTGGAGCAATTCCAAATAGGCACGCGTTGATGTTGCTCGCGGAGCGTGCGGGTAGGAAGCTTGAGCGCCGGAGTAATTCGGCGCCTAGAGGAATGGCTGTCATAGGGGCGTCCCGCAAGGGAGACCACTACACAGAATCCGGCCTATCGGCCTGCTTTACACATAATTCATAGTGGTCGGAGACGATGATGAGCTCGTACATCCTTGCCCTCGACCAGGGCACCACCAGCTCGCGTGCCATCCTGTTCGACCGCCAGGGCCAGGTCGTCGCGCTCGCCCAGCAGGAATATCCCCAGCATTTCCCCCAGCCCGGCTGGGTCGAGCACGATCCGCTCGACATCTGGCACACCCAGCTCGCCTGCGCGCGCGAAGTGCTGCAGCAGAGCGGCACGGGCGCCGGCGAGGTCGCCGCCATCGGCATCGCCAACCAGCGCGAGACCACGGTGGTGTGGGACCGCCGTACCGGTGAACCCCTCTGTCACGCCATCGTCTGGCAAGACCGCCGCACCGCCGAACGCTGCGACGCACTGCGCGCCGCCGGCCACGCCGCCCTCATCCAGCGCAAGACCGGCCTCGAACTCGACGCCTATTTTTCCGCGACCAAGCTCGAATGGCTGCTGACCAACGTGCCCGGCGCGCGCGTGCGCGCCGAGCGCGGCGAACTGGCCTTCGGCACCGTCGACAGCTGGCTCGCCTATAAACTGTGCGGCCGCCACGTCACCGACGCCGGCAACGCCGCCCGCACCATGCTCTTCAATATCAACAGCCTGCGCTGGGACGACGAGCTGCTCGACCTGTTCGGCATCCCGGCCTCGATGCTGCCGGAAGTCGTGGCCAGCAGCGGCGAGGTCGGCGTCACCGACGAGGCCTGGTTCGGCCGCCCGATCCCGATCGCGGGCATCGCCGGCGACCAGCAGGCCGCCACCTTCGGCCAGGCCTGCCACCGCCGCGGCATGGTCAAGAATACCTATGGCACCGGCTGTTTCATGCTGATGCACGCCGGCGATGCGCCGCCGCGCTCGCACAACCGCCTGCTGGCCACGGTGGGCTGGACGGTCGGCACGCGTACTGATTATCTGCTTGAGGGCAGTGTGTTCATGGGCGGTGCCACGGTCCAGTGGCTGCGCGACGGCCTCGGCATCATCAAGCAGTCGGCCGACGTCGAAGCGCTGGCCCTGTCCGTGCCCGACAGCGGCGGGGTGATGCTGGTGCCGGCCTTCACGGGCCTCGGCGCGCCGCACTGGGATGCCTACGCGCGCGGCACCATCGTCGGCATGACGCGCGGTACCACCGCCGCCCACATCGCGCGCGCCGCGGTCGAAGCAATCGCTTACCAGAGCGCCGAACTGCTGGCCGCGATGCAGAAGGATGCCGACTGCGCCGTGCACGAAGTGCGCGCCGATGGCGGCGCCGCCCGCAACGACCTCTTGATGCAGTTCCAGGCCGACCTGCTGGGCGTGCCGGTGGTGCGGCCGCAGGTGACCGAGACCACGGCGCTGGGCGCGGCCTACCTGGCCGGACTGGCGGTCGGGTTCTGGGCCTCGAGCGCGGAAATCGCGGCGCAGTGGCGGGCCGAGCGCCGCTTCGCGCCGCGCATGCCGGCTGCGCGGCGAGAGGAACTGATGGCACGCTGGGCGCGCGCGGTGGCGCATGCGCGCGCGTGGGCGGTGCCGGAACAGCCTTGAGAAGCACCTACGGTTCAGCCGTGCGGCCATCCAGGACGAGAATCGGGCACAATCGTCAATATTGACAATTTTGCACGTTGGATTGGAGCTGCCTTTGAAACTGCTGATGGGGTTTTTTTCATTCGCACACGGTGTACTCGCCCTGCTGTTCGTCCTGATCTCGATCCTGCTGACCTGGCTCGGCATCCATACCGGCTGGCAAGGCGTCGGCGTTGATCCGTCGGAAGGCGCCGAGCAGGCCATCGAAGCGATCGGCCTGCTGGCGATCGCCGTGGTCTCGCTGCAGATCGCCCAGACCATCACGGAGGAAGAGGTGGTGCGCGACGCCCACATCAGCGCCCCGACGCGGGTGCGCCGCTACCTGTCGCGCTTCATGGTCGTGGTGGTGGTGGCGCTGTCGATCGAAGGCCTGGTCGGCATCTTCAAGGCCCTGCACGAAGAGCCGGAGCTGCTACCGCACGCAGCGGCGGTACTGGTCTCGGCCGGCGTGCTGCTGGCGGGCTGGGGCGTGTTCATCCGCTTCAACAAGGAAGCCGAGCTGCTGGAGCCGGAAGCGATGAAGGATGCCAAGAGCGAGGACGTCAAGCTGGAAGAGTGATGCCGTCCGCGGCCGAGCGGCCCAGCGCAAACGCGCGCAGCCGCTCCAGCTGCACGCCGTCCAGGCAGCCGAACGGGATCGGCACCGTACCGGTCTCGAACAGCGCCAGGTAGGCGCGGCTATAGCTGCGCACGCTCCTGACCTCATCCCAGCCGCGCCGGCATTCCCGGGCTTTCGAGCTGCGCGCATTGGCCGCGGCCACGTGCCCGCACCATGCCCGGATATTCCCCCCACCATATGCATCGCGCTGAAGCAGGCCGGCAAGCCGGATAGCGGCACCGATCTGTTTTATGGAAACAAATGTGGATATTGTGATAATTAGAGAGTTTATGAACATGTCATCAATGGCATGATTCCGCTTTCGATTTTCGATCAATCCGCACGCCTGCCGTGCACATGAGCGGCCGCGGCATGCGGCCATGAGGAAGCATGAAAAATACAATCAGCCTGGTCACCCTGGGCATGATGCTGGCTGCCTGCGGTGGCGGCAGCGACAGCAACGGCAATACCGGTAACAACGGCAGCGTCGGTACCACCCCGCCAGTCACGACCCCGCCGGCCACGACCCCACCGGCCACGACCCCGCCGGTCGTGGTCACACCCGAGGTCAAGGTGCTGTCGGGCACCGTCGTGCGCTATGCGGCCGAAGGCAGCGGCGTGGCATTCGACGTGCAGATCAAGCCGAACTTCACGCCGGCCGGCACCCTGTTCGTAACCGCCAGCGACAACGCCAGCGTGGTCAGCCCGGCAGTCGCCGTCACCGCGAACGCGGATGGCAGCTATGCGCTGGCACTGGCCACCATGAACAATGCGACGCGCGGCCACTACAGCGGCGACATCACGCTCAAGCTATGCGCAGACCAGGCGTGCGCCACGTCGCAGACGGTCGCGTCGGTGACCGTGCCCTACGACCTGAACGTCGTCGCCTACGGTACTGCCTGGCCCGGCGACAAGCTGACCACGCTCGCTCCGTGGACCGACGTCCCGGACTGGAGCACCTTCCAGGGCAACCCCGCCCACACCGGCTATGTGCCGGTCGAGATCAAGCCGGAGCAGGTGTTGCCGCGCTGGAAGACCGGGGCGATCAGCCAGGCCGCCGTGTCGAGCTACGGCTACGGCTACGGCTATGCCTCGACGCTGGCGGCCGCCAACGGCATCTTCTATGGCGCCGGCGACAACGTCCTCAAGGCGCGCAAGGAGCATGACGGCAGCCTGGTCTGGTCGTACAGCGTCGCCGCGCTGGCTTACCCGTCGGTGAACCCGCCGGCCGTCGCCAATGGCATCGTCTACATGGCGGCCGGGCAGCAGAACTCGACCACCATGTTCGCATTCGACGCCGCGACGGGCACCGTGAAGTTCAAGGCGCCGATGGGATCGCAATGGGACAACTACCTGGCGCCGGTGGCGCTGGACGATGCCGTGTACACGAATGCCGGTACCTACGGCGGCTTGTACGCCTTCAAGCCGACGGGTGACCAGCTGTTCGTGTCGAACACGTCGCAGACCTCGATGTGGAGCCCGGCCCTGGATGCCTCCACGGCCTATGTCTACAACGGCAATACCCTCAGCCTGCTGGATCGCAAGACCGGTACCGTGCAGAGCACGATCAGGGACGTCAATACCAGCTATTACGGCTACCAGTTGAACGGTGCCCCGGTCCTGGGCGCGGGCGGTAACGTGTTCGCCGCCAATTACGGTAGCGCCGTCCCGGGCAGCAGCGCCGGTAACGAACTGCTCAAGTTCAATACCGCCAAGAGCTTCATCGACTGGCGCATCAAGGGCAACTACCCGCTGACGCCGGCCTATGCGTCGGGCGTGGTGTACGCGCAGAACCTGTCGCCATATCGCATCGAAGCGCGTGCGGAAGGCGACGGTGCCCTGCTGTGGTCGTGGGTGCCGGGTCCGGCGGCCGAGACCGGCTGGAGCGGCGAGCCGGTCGTGACCAAGAACCTGCTGTTCGTCAGCGCCATTAAGGCGACCTACGCGATCGACCTGGCAACGCACAAGGTCGTGTGGAGCTATCCGATGGTGGGCCGCCTGGCCTTGACCCGCAGCGGCATCCTGTATATCCAGAACCAGGAAGCGCTGGTGGCGTTCAACGTCAAGTAAGCGCCGGCCGATGCCGGATCGGTGTGAGAAGGCCGGGCGAGCGGGACCGCCCGGCCGCTTTCAAAAGCCGATCCGCCCCTTGCCCGGCGTCGCCTTGATCCGCACATCGGCCGCCGCCACGTGTTCGCGCCCGGCGGCCACGGCATAGCCCAGTGCATCCAGCAAGGTCTTGCGCAAATCGCGCGGCGACACCCCCGCCAGCCTGTCCAGCACCACATCCCCCAGCCGCGGATCGAAGGCCGCCAGGTTCAGTTCCGCCAGCAGGCCTGTATACATGCGCTGCGCAATCGCGGCCGCCTGTGCCAAGGTCGGCGCCGGCACCTCGTAGACGGCCATGCGGTTCAGCAGCGGATGCGGAATCCCTTCGACCGAGTTCGCGGTCAGCACCCAGAAGATCTGCGAGGCGTCGATGTCGACGTCGATGAATTCGTCGCGGAAGGCGCAGGCGGTCTCGGGCTCGAGCAACTGGTACAGCGCCGCCAGCGGATCGGATTGGGTGGAGCCGCTCGCCTTTTCGACTTCGTCGAGCACGATCACCGGGTTCGCATACTCGCCGCGCACCAGACGCTCGGCCACCTTGCCGCATTTGGCGCCGCGCCAGCTTGCCGAGCTGCCGGTGATGACGAAGCCGGCCGACAGCGCATTCATGCTGATCAGTTCGCAATCGGTCTGCATGGCGCGTGCCAGGCGCTTGGCGAAATGGGTCTTGCCGACGCCGGGGCCGCCCAGCAGCAGGATCGGCATCACGCCGGCGCCGCCAAAGGCCTTGTTGCCGGCGTAGGCCAGGCGCAGGTAGCGCGCCAGGTCATCCAGCACGTCGTCGAAGTTCGGGCATTCCTCGAACAGCGGGTCGAGAGCGTCGATGGAAGAGGGGGTGGTGACGAAGCGTTCGGCGCCGGTCTCGAGCATGCGTTCGTAGAAGACGTCGAGCTCGGGCGAGCGGCCGCGGTTGCGTTCGAGCGCACCCTGGACCTCGTGCAGGTCGTAGACGGGACGGGTCCGGGCCAGGGCAATGCTCACGGTGTTCTCCTGCGGGTTGATGCGTACTTACTTGCATGCCGGAAAGAGGCACTCTTCGGGCGGCACAGTTTCATCCTAACCCGCAGCGCATCGATCTGCAATTTTCAACCGTACAGTGCGCTACAGGTCGAGGGGGGGGCAAAACCGGCTAACCATCGGTAGACGCTTGCGCGTAATCAACCATGAAACCCATGTGTGTAGATGAGGTGGCACATGCACTTAATTACCTAAGTACCTAATTTTGCTCAACATTTTTACATGAGCCAGTCTCAAGTAAGTGCGCTAAGTCATTGGTTTCATTGGCAATTTCCGTATTTTCCAAGCGTGAATTCGCTTGACCACGGACAACGCTTCACTTAAAGTGGGAAACGGTGGCAAAAAGTGCAGTTTTGTGGGAGATCGACCGGTCTTCCGCCCCCTAAAAAATAATCAGACTGATAACTCTCCAAAACTAGGTAAATACGTGTTTCAGGGCGCGTCAGCGATCAATCTCGATGCCAAGGGTCGGATGTCCATCCCGGCCAAGCATAGGGACGCCTTGATCCAGCAGTGCGAAGGCCGTATGACGCTCACGAAACACCCGCATGGTTGCTTGCTGTTCTTTCCGCGCCCGGTGTGGGAAGAACATCGCGAACAAATTGCCGCCTGGCCGATGTCGGCACGGGCATGGCAGCGCATTTTCCTCGGTAACGCTTGCGATGTCGAGATGGATGGCAGTGGCCGGGTACTCATTTCGCCCGAATTGCGCACTGCGGTAGGACTGGAGAAAGAGGTCATGATGCTCGGGATGGGGACCCATTTCGAGATCTGGGACGCTGCCAAACTGGCCGAAAACGAGGCCGACGCCGTTGCCGGTGGCATGCCCGATGTCCTTTCCAATTTCTCCTTTTAATAAGGCGCCGTATGAATTCGATGCCGGTGCCCGGATTGCAACACGCATTGCAGCACAAAACGGTGTTGCTCGATGAAGCGGTCGATGCGCTCGACCTGAACGGCGAGCGCGCGGCAGGTACGTATATAGATGGCACGTTCGGCCGCGGCGGTCACAGCCGGCTGATCCTGTCGAAGCTGGCGCCGCAAGGGCGTTTGATCGCTTTCGACAAGGATCCGCAGGCGATCGCCACGGCCGAGCAGATCGTCGATCCGCGCTTTGCGATCGTGCACGACAGCTTCGCGACGATGCGCGAGGCGCTGGCGGCACGCGGTGTGACCCAGGTCGACGGCATCCTGCTCGACCTCGGCATCTCCTCGCCCCAGGTCGACGATGCGAGCCGCGGGTTCAGCTTCCGCAACGACGGTCCCCTGGACATGCGGATGGATACGACACGGGGCATCTCGGCCGCCGACTGGCTGGCCGGGGTGGACGAACGACAACTGGAAAAGGTGATTCGGGATTATGGGGAAGAACGGTTTGCTTTTCAGATTGCAAAGGCGATTGTTGCTCGCCGGGCAGTCGAGCCAATTTCAAGCACACGACAGCTTGCCGCAATCGTGGCAAACGCGGTCAAAACCCGGGAGAAGGGCAAGGACCCGGCAACCCGCACCTTTCAGGCTGTCCGGATTTTCGTCAATAAAGAGCTTGAGGACCTTGAAGCAGGTCTGACCGCCGCCTACGAACTGCTGGCGCCCGGCGCGCGCATGTCGGTCATCAGCTTCCACTCGCTGGAAGACCGCATGGTCAAGCAGTTCCTGGCGTCGAAGGCGAACGTCGAGCAGCCGGACCGCCGGCTGCCGATCCGCGCTGTCGACCTGCCGCAGCCCTTTATGAAACTGGTCACCAAGACCAAGCCCTCCGGCCCCGAGGTCGAGGCCAACCCGCGTGCCCGCTCGGCGGTGCTGCGCGTGGCCGAACGCCTGGGCGCCAGCGGGGGCGCGCGATGAGCGGCAAGCTGAACGTCGTGCTGACCACGCTGCTGGTCGGCTGCGCGCTGTCGGTCGTCAACGCCCGCTACCAGCGTAACCACCTGGTCAACGACATCGAGAAGCTGGCGTCCCAGCAGCGCCAGCTCGACATCGACTGGGCCCAGCTCCAGCTCGACCAATCCACCCTCGGCAAGAACGAGCGCATCGAACAGATCGCGCGCACCGATTTGAACATGGCTCCCCTGAGTCCCGCACGTACCCAATACCTGACGGAAGGCGTCAAATGAAAGCCGGCGTCAACGGCTCCCGCGTCGCCGCCGGCAAGGGCGTCGCATTTTCCAAGAGCCCGGTGCTGGCGGTGCGCCTGCCGGACTGGCGCTCGCGCGTCGTCCTGTTCGTGCTGTTCGCGGCCTTCGCCGCGCTGGCCGGCCGCGCCCTGTGGGTGCAGGCGATGGACAACCAGTTCCTGCAGAAGAAGGGCGCCAGCCGCTACATGCGCACCGAGGAACTGCCGGCCACGCGCGGCAAGATCTTCGACCGCAACGGCCTGGTGCTGGCGTCGTCGCTGCCGGTGAAGTCGGTCTCGGCCTTTACCGAAGACATCAAGGGCACGCCGCCCGAAAAGCTGCGCGAACTGGCGCGCCTGCTCGAGATGCCCGAAGCCGATCTGCTGAAAAAGCTTAACTCCAGCCGCAGCTACGTCTACCTGAAACGCCAGGTCGAGATGGACGTCGTCGCCAAGATCGAGAAGCTCGACATCGACGGCATCGACACCCGCAAGGAATACAAGCGCTTCTACCCGCAGGGCGAAGTGATGGCGCACATGGTCGGCTTCACCAACGTCGAGGACATGGGCCAGGAAGCGATGGAACTGGCGCAGCAGAAGGCGCTGGCCGGCCAGCCGGGCAGCCGCCGCGTGATCAAGGACCGTTTGGGCCGCATCGTCGAGGACGTCGGCATGCAGCGCGAGCCGCACGACGGCCGCGACCTGACCCTGTCGGTCGACAGCAAGCTGCAGTACATCGCCTTCAACAGCGTCAAGGACGCGGTCGAGAAGTTCCACGCCAAGGCCGGCGCCGCCGTCGTGATCGACGTCCATACCGGCGAGGTGCTGGCGCTGGCCAACTGGCCGACCTACAACCCGAACAACCGTGCCCACCTGACCGGCGAGCAGCTGCGCAACCGCGTCATCACCGACGCCTTCGAGCCGGGTTCGACGCTCAAGCCCTTCACCGTGGCGCTGGCGCTGGACAAGGGCCTGATCAAGCCGGGCACGATGTTCGACACCGGCAACGGCCGCTATTCGACCGGCGGCCACATCATCCGCGACACCCACCCGCACGGCGTGATCGACGTCAGCACCATCATCCAGAAGTCGTCGAACATCGGTACCACCAAGATCTCGGAGATGCTGTCGGCCCAGGAAATGTGGGAGATGTTCACCAAGGTCGGCTTCGGCCAGGCGCCGCGCTACGGCTTCCCGGGTGCGACGGCCGGCCGCGTGCGTCCGTACAAATCGTGGCCGATCGTGGCCAAGGCCAACATGTCCTTCGGCCAGGGTATCTCGATGTCGCTGCTGCAGCTGGCGCACGCCTGGCTGATCTTCGCGCGTGAAGGCGACATCATCCCGCTGTCGTTCCAGAAAGTGCAGGAAAAGCCGGTCGGCCAGCAGATCATTTCGCCGAAGACCGCGGCGCAGATGCGCACGATGGTGGAATCGGTGGTCGGTCCGGGCGGCACCGCCTCCATGGCCCAGATCGCCGGCTACCGCGCCGGCGGCAAGACTGGTACCGCGCAAAAGGTCATCGACGGCCGCTACTCGCAGACCCACTACGTCGGCAACTTTGCCGGCATGGTGCCGATGTCGAATCCGCGCTTCGTGATCGCGGTGATGATCGACGATGCGAGCGGTCCGCTCCACACCGGCGGCGCCGTCGCGGCGCCGACCTTCGCGGCCCTGGCGGCCAATGCGCTGCGCGCCGCCAATGTGCCGCCGGATTCGACCGTGACCGACATCATCATTCCCGAGCATCCACTCGAGGAGAGCAACTGATGGCCCATGACCTGAACGCCGTCTGCGCTTGGATCCGCGCTGCCGCCCCCGGCGCCCGTCTCACTTCCGATTCGCGCCGGGTCCGCCGCGGCGACGTGTTCTTTGCCTATCCGGGCGAAGCGGCCGACGGCCGCAAGTTCATCGCCGCCGCGATCGAGAACGGCGCCGCCGCGGTGGTGTATGAAGAACGCGATTTCGCCTGGCCGGCCGAGCTGACGCTGCCGCACCTGGCGGTAGCCGACCTGAAAGCCGGCGCCGGCCCGATCGCGCACGCCTATTACGGCCAGCCCGACGCCGCCATGTTCGCGGTCGGCGTCACCGGCACCAACGGCAAGACTTCGTGCGCGCTGTGGACTGCGCAGGCACTGGCCAGCCTGGGTGAAGCGGCGGCCGTGATCGGCACGCTGGGCGTGGGCCTGGTGAAACAGGACAAGCAGGGCCGCGCCGAACCGGCATTCGACGTCACCGGCTACACCACGCCCGACGCGGTGCTGCTGGCCGGCGAACTGGCCAGGCTGGAGCAAGCCGGCGCCGGCGCGCTGGCAATCGAGGTGTCGTCGATCGGCCTGGTCGAGAACCGCACCGCCGGCATGCACTTCGACGTCGCCGTGTTCACCAACCTGACGCGCGACCATCTCGATTACCACGGCGACATGGACAGCTACGAGGCGGCCAAGCTGAAGCTGTTCGAATGGCCGGGTTTGAAGACTGCGGTTGTCAACCTCGACGACCCGGCCGGCGTTCGTATCGTCCAGCACCTGCGCACCGGGTTCCCGGACGTGGCGGTGACCGGCTACACGCTGCGCGCGCAAGCCGAGTTGCCGTCCATCGAAGGCGTGCAGATGCTGCGCGCGGCCAACCTGCGCAGCCGCGCGGCCGGGGTCGAGTTCCAGGTGCAGTCGGGCGCGGCGTCGGCGCTGGCGCGCACGCGCCTGGTCGGCCACTTCAACGTCAGCAATGCGCTGGCGGTGCTGGGCACGCTGCTGGCCAAGGGCGTCAGCCTGCGCGCCGCGGTCGACGCCATCGAAACGCTGGTGCCGGCCCCGGGCCGCATGCAGCAGGTCGGCGGCCAGGATGCGCCGCTGGTGGTGATCGACTACGCCCACACGCCGGACGCGCTGGAAAAGACCCTGGCCGCACTGCGCCAGGTGGCCCAGGAACGCGGCGGCCAGCTGTGGTGCGTGTTCGGCTGCGGCGGCGACCGTGATCCGGGCAAGCGTCCGCAGATGGGCCGCATCGCCCAGATGGCCGACCAGGCCGTCGTCACCAGCGACAACCCGCGCTCGGAAGAGCCGGGCGCGATCATCGCGCAGGTCGTGGCCGGCATGGACCCGCAGGGTGCGCCGTGGCAGGCGATCGAGGACCGCGCCGCGGCCATCCTGTCGGCGGTGAAGCATGCCGCCAAGGCGGACGTGATCCTGCTGGCCGGGAAGGGGCATGAGCCCTACCAGGAAATCAAAGGCCGGAAGAATCCGTTTTCCGATGCCGACCATGCCGCGCTGGCCCTTACCGCGCGGCTCACGATGATGAGGACGAATTGATATGCGCGGCTCGCTCGCACAATTGACTGCATCGATCGATGGCGCGCGGATGACCCGCGACGCTTCCTTCGATAGCGTCTCGACCGACAGCCGCCAGGCAGCACCCGGCGCGCTGTTCGTCGCGTTGCGCGGCGAGACCTTCGACGCCCACGATTTCCTCGACCAGGTCGCTGGCCGCGGCGTGGCGGCGGTGGTCGTGGAAACGCTGCCGGCCGGTTTCCCGCTGCCGGCCCTGGTGGTGCCGGATACGCTGGTGGCCCTGGGCCGCATCGGCAACGGGTGGCGCCGCCAGTTCGACATCCCGCTCATCGGCGTCACCGGCAGCAACGGCAAGACCACGGTCAAGGAAATGATCGCGGCGATCCTGGCTGCCGCCTTCGGCGTGGATGCGCGCCTGGCCACCCAGGGCAACCTGAACAACGAGATCGGCGTGCCGCTGACCGTGATGCGCCTGACCGGCATGCACCATGCCGCGGTGGTCGAACTGGGCATGAACCATCCGGGCGAAATCGCGCGCCTGGCGGCGATCGCCGCGCCCACCGTGGCGCTGGTGAACAATGCGCAGCGCGAGCACCAGGAATTCATGCACACCGTCGAGGCGGTGGCGCGCGAGAACGGTGCCGTGCTGGCCGCCTTGCCGGCCGATGGCGTCGCCGTTTTCCCGGGCGATGACGAGTACACCGCGCTGTGGCGCGAACTGGCGGGTGACCGCCAGGTGCTGACTTTCGGCTTGAGCGATGATTGCGATGTGTGGGCCACGTACACCGCGAACAGCTTCGGCAACGATTTGAGCGTTAGCGTGAATCCGTCGTTCCCGCGCAGGCGGGAACCCAAGTTCGTCGAGTCGCCATCTACGCAAGCAAACTTGGACCCCCGCCTGCGCGGGGGCGACGGGTTGGAGGCGCGGGCCGAAAACGTGGCAACGCAATTCACCATCCGCCTCGCCGCCGCCGGCACCCACAACGTTCGTAACGCCCTGGCCGCCTGCGCCTGCGCGCTGGCCGCCGGCATCCCGGTCGACGCCATCGTGCGCGGCCTGGAAGCCTTTGCCCCGGTCAACGGCCGCCTGCAGCGCAAGCAGGCAAGCAATGGCGCGGTCGTGATCGACGATAGCTACAACGCCAACCCCGACTCCGTGCGCGCCGCCATCGACGTGCTGGCGCAGACGCCGTCCCCGCGCATCCTGGTGCTGGGCGACATGGGCGAAGTCGGCACCCAGGGACCCGAATTTCATGAAGAAATCGGTGCCTATGCCGCGCAGCGCGGCATCGACACCGTGCTCGCGACCGGTGACCTTGCGCGTCACATGACCGGATCGGGAGCGCAACACTACGAGCAGTTCGACGATTTATTGGCAGCACTGGACAAGCAACTGGGCAGCAAATCCGACGCAACTGTGTTGGTGAAGGGCTCGCGTTTCATGAAGATGGAACGCGTGGTCCAACACCTGATCACCCCACACAACCTCGGCAAGGACGCCCACTAACACCATGCTTCTCTGGCTCGCACAATACTTCCAGGACTATATCGGTCCAATGCGCATCTTTAACTACATCACCTTCCGGGCGGTGTTCGCGACCATTACCGCGATCGCCATCGGCCTCGGCTGCGGCCCGGCGGTGATCGCCAAGCTGACCTCGCTGAAGGTCGGCCAGGCAGTGCGCACCTATGGTCCGCAGACCCACCTGGCCAAGCACGGCACCCCGACCATGGGCGGCGTGCTGGTGCTGATCGCGATCGGCTTCTCGACGCTGCTGTGGTGCGACCTGTCGAACCGCCTGATCTGGCCGGTGCTGGTCGTCACGCTCGGTTTCGGTGCCATCGGCTGGGTCGACGACTACCGCAAGGTGGTCTATAAAGATCCGGAAGGCATGCGCTCGGGCGAAAAATACTTCTGGATGTCGCTGATCGGCATCGCTTCCTCGCTGTACCTGGCGTTCTCGGTGTCGGCCAAGACGCCGTGGGAAGTCTGGCAGCTGTTCCTGGCCTGGGTGCAGTCCGGCTTTTCGATGTCGCTGCCGCCCAAGTCCGACCTGATCGTCCCCTTCTTCAAGACCATCAGCTATCCGCTCGGCGTGTGGGGCTTCATTGCGCTGACCTATTGCGTGATCGTCGGTTCGTCCAACGCCGTCAACTTCACCGACGGCCTCGATGGCCTGGCCATCATGCCGACCATCATGGTCGGCGCCGCGCTCGGCCTGTTCGCCTACCTGACCGGTAACGCGACCTATTCGCGCTACCTGTTCATCCCGCATATCCCGGGTGCCGGCGAACTGCTGATCTTCTGCGGCGCGATGGCCGGCGCCGGCCTGGCCTTCCTGTGGTTTAACGCGCACCCGGCCCAGATGTTCATGGGCGACGTCGGCGCGCTGGCGCTGGGCGGCGCGCTCGGCACCATCGCCGTCATCGTGCGCCAGGAAATCGTCTTGTTCATCATGGGCGGCGTGTTCGTGGCCGAGACGCTGTCGGTGATCATCCAGGTGAGCTGGTTCAAGTACACCAAGAAGCGCTACGGCACCGGCCGCCGCGTGTTCCTGATGGCGCCGCTGCACCACCACTTCGAACAGAAGGGGTGGAAGGAAACCAAGGTCGTGGTGCGTTTCTGGATCATCACCATGGTGCTGGTACTGATCGGCCTGTCCACTCTCAAACTGCGCTGATATGAACTACGACGGCAAAACCGCACTGGTGTTGGGACTCGGCGAATCGGGCCTGGCGATGGCGCAGTGGCTCGCGCGCTGCGGCGCGCGCGTGCGCGTGGCCGACACCCGCGCCGCGCCGCAGCGCCTGCCGGCCTTGCGTGCCGCTGTGGCGGAGGTGGAATTCGTCGCTGGCGACGGGTCGCGTAACTTCGGCCCGGCACTGCTCGACGGCGTCGACTTCGTCGCCGTCAGCCCGGGCCTGGCGCCGTCGCGCGAACTGGCCGCGCTGCTGCCGGTGGCGAGCGACCGCGGCATCCCGGTGTGGGGCGAGATCGAACTGTTTGCCCAGGCGCTGGCCGCTCTGAAGGCGGAACGCGACTATGCGCCGAAAGTCATCGCCATCACCGGCACCAACGGCAAGACCACCGTCACCAGCATGACCGGCCTGCTGTGCCGCCGCGCCGGTTTCAGCACGCGCGTGGCCGGCAACATCAGCCCGGCGGCGCTGGACGTCCTGCGTGAAGTGATCGACGCCGACGACTTGCAGGAAGCGTTACCCCAAGCCTGGGTGCTGGAACTGTCCAGCTTCCAGCTGCACACCACCTTCAGCCTGAACGCCGATGCCGCCACGGTCCTGAACATCACCCAGGACCACCTCGACTGGCACGGCAGCATGGCGGCCTACGCCGCCGACAAGGCGCGCATCTTCGGCGCCGACACGGTGCGCATCCTGAACCGCGACGACGCGATCGTGATGGGCATGGCCGGCAGCGGCAACGCCGTCAACACCTTCGGCACCGGCGAACCGGATGCCCCGGGCAGCTTCGGCCTGCTGAACGAGCGCGGCGTGCTGTGGCTGGCCAATGCGAATCCGGCGGAAGAGCCGGAGAAGAAGCGCAAGAAAAATGAAATGGAAGAGCCGGGCGAACTGGTCATCAACCGCCTGATGCCGGCCGACGCGCTGTGCATCCGCGGCCTGCACAATGCATCCAATGCACTGGCCGCGCTGGCGCTGTGCCGCGCCGCCGGCCTGCCGCTGGCGCCGCTGCTGCACGGCCTGCGCGAATACCAGGGCGAGCCGCACCGCGTGGAACTGGTCGCCAGCATCGACGACGTCGAGTACTACGACGACAGCAAGGGCACCAACGTCGGCGCCACCGTGGCCGCGCTGGAAGGTCTCGGCAAATCCTTCGGCGAAGCCGACCGCCAGATCCTCCTGATCGCCGGCGGCGACGGCAAGGGCCAGGACTTCGCGCCGCTCGCCGGTCCGTGCTCGCGCTACGTGCGCGCGGTGCTCCTCATCGGACGCGATGCGCCGGCGGTCAAGGCGGCGATCGAGCCGACCGGCGTGCCGTGCTTCGACCTCGACGACCTGCCGGCCGCGGTGCGGCGCGCAGCGGGCCTCGCGCGTAGCCACGATGTCGTGCTGCTGTCGCCGGCCTGCGCCAGCATGGACATGTTTACTAATTACGCCCACCGCGCCCAGGTGTTCGTGGACGCCGTGCGCGACATCGCGCTCGAGAAGGGGCAGGACATCTGATGGCCTTCCAGATCCCTTTTAAATTTGGCGGTGCGTCGAACGAGGCGACCATCGCCACGCGTGCGCGGCCGTCGCGCATGATGGAATACGACCAGCCGCTGGTCTGGGTCGTCGTCCTGCTGATGCTGTTCGGGATGGTGATGGTGTATTCGGCCTCGATCGCGCTGCCGGATTCGCCCAAGTTCGCCTACCTGGGCGGCAAGAACAGTTATTTCCTGGTGCGCCAGGCGATGTTCATCGTGGTCTCGCTGGTGGCCGGCCTGTTCGTGTTCCGGGTGCCTGTGGTGGTGTGGCAGCGCTTCGCACCGCTGATGTTCGTCGGCACGCTGGTGCTGCTGGCCCTGGTGCTGGTGCCCGGCGTCGGCGTGTCCGTCAACGGTGCACGGCGCTGGCTGCCTTTGAAAATCATGCAGATGCAGCCGTCCGAGATCATGAAGGTCGTGGCCGTGCTGTACGCGGCCGACTTCACGGTGCGCAAGCAGCAGTACATGCACAAGCTGACCAAGGGCTTCATGCCGATGGCCGCCGCGATGGGCCTGGTCGGCGGCCTCTTGATGCTGGAGCCCGACCTCGGCGCCTTCGGCGTGGTGGTCTGCATCTCGATGGGCATCCTGTTCCTGGGCGGTTTCAACATGGTCTGGTTCGGCGGCATCGGCGCCGTGCTGGTGCTGGTGTTCTCGAGCATCATCGCGCTGTCGCCGTTCCGCCGCGCGCGCATGTTCGCCTACATGAACCCGTGGGAAGAGGGCAATGCGCTGGACAAGGCGTACCAGTTAACCCATTCATTGATCGCCTTCGGCCGCGGCGAGTTCTTCGGCGTCGGCCTGGGCGGCAGCGTCGAGAAGCTGCACTACCTGCCGGAAGCGCATACCGACTTCATCATGGCCGTGATCGGCGAAGAACTCGGCCTGGTGGGCGTGCTGGCGGTGATCGGCCTGTTCTACTGGCTGGTGAAGCGCGCCTTCGACATCGGCCGCCAGGCAATCGCGCTGGAGCAGCACTTCGCCGGCCTGGCCGCGAAGGGCATCGGTATCTGGCTCGGCGTGCAGGTGTTCATCAACATGGGCGTGAACCTCGGCCTGCTGCCGACCAAGGGCCTGACCCTGCCGCTGATGAGCTATGGCGGCTCCGGCATCCTGTTCAACTGCGTCGGCCTGGCGATCCTGCTGCGCATCGATTACGAAAACCGCGTGCGCATGCGTGGAGGACGCCAATGACCAAGAAACTGATGATCATGGCGGCCGGCACCGGCGGCCACATCTTCCCCGGCATCGCCATCGCCCAGTCGATGCGCGAACGGGGCTGGGAAGTCAGCTGGCTGGGCACCGCCCACGGCATGGAGCGCGAGATCGTGCCCAAGCACGGCATCGCGATGGACAGCATCGACTTCGCCGGCCTGCGCGGCAAGGGACTGGGGCATACCGTCACCGGCGCCTTCAAGATGGTGGGCGCTTTTGCCGCCTGCCGCCGCATTGTCAAGCAGCGCAAGCCGGACGTGGTGCTGGGCATGGGCGGCTACGTCACCGTGCCGGGCGGGATGATGGCGCGCGCGCGCGGCGTGCCGCTGGCGCTGGTGAATGCCGACGCGGCGCTGCTGCTGTCGAATAAAACCCTGACCCCGATGGCGCAGCGCGTGCTGTTCGGCTTCCCTGCGGATTTCGGCAAAGCCGCCGGTAAAGCGGTCGTCACCGGCAACCCGGTGCGCAAGGAAATCCTGGCGATGCCGGCCCCGGGCCACCGTTTCGCCAGCCGCAGCGGTGTACTCAACATCCTGGTGGTGGGCGGCAGCCTGGGCGCCAAGGTGCTGAACGATGCGGTGCCGGCGGCGCTGGCGCTGATTCCGGAAGGCCAGCGTCCGCTGGTCACCCACCAGTCGGGCAAGAAAAACATCGACGCCCTGCGCGCCGCCTATGCCCAGGCCGGCGTGCAGGCGAACGTGGTCGACTTCATCGACGACATGGCGGCCGAGTACGCGAACGCCGACCTGGTGATCTGCCGCGCCGGCGCGATCACGGTGTCCGAGCTGACCGCGGCCGGCGTCGCCAGCGTGCTGGTGCCGTTCGTCGCCAGCACCACCAGCCACCAGCGCGACAATGCGATCTGGATGGACAAGCAAAAAGCGGCGCGGCACCTGCCGCAGGGCGAACTGAATCCGCAGCGCCTGGCGCAGCTGCTGCAAACCACCACCCGCGACGCTTGCCTGGCGATGGCCGAGGCGGCGCAGGCGGTGGGCAAGCGCGATGCCAATGAGGCGATCGCGAACGTATTGGAAGAACTGGCCGATAAGCGGACAGTGACGCAGGGAAATAAGGCACGATGAAACACAAGATCAAACACATTCACTTCGTCGGCATCGGCGGCAGCGGCATGAGCGGCATCGCCGAGGTGCTGCTCAACCTCGGCTATAAGGTGTCGGGCTCGGACCTGGCGTCGAACGCGGCCAGCCAGCGCCTGCAGGATGCCGGCGCCATCGTGTCGATCGGCCACGCCGCGGAACACATCCGCGGCGCCAACGCGGTCGTGACGTCGACCGCCGTCAACGAAGCGAATCCGGAAGTGGTGGCGGCGCGCGCCGCCAAGATCCCGGTGGTGCCGCGCGCAATCATGCTGGGCGAACTGATGCGCCTGAAGCGCGGCATCGCCATCGCCGGCACCCACGGCAAGACCACCACCACCAGCCTGGTGGCGTCCGTCCTGTACGAGGGCGGGCTGGACCCGACCTTCGTGATCGGCGGCCGCCTGACCAGCGCCGGCGCCAACGCCAAGCTGGGCACCGGCGAATACATCGTGGCCGAGGCCGACGAGTCGGATGCGTCGTTCCTGAACCTGTCGCCGATGATCGAGGTGATCACCAACATCGACGCCGACCACATGGACACCTACGAGCACGACTTCGAGAAGCTGAAGGCCGCGTTCGTGAACTTCACCCACCGCCTGCCGTTCTACGGCCGCGCGATGATGTGCATCGACGACGCCAACGTGCGTTCGATCCTGCCGCAGGTGACCAAGCCGGTCACTACCTACGGCTTCTCGGAAGAGGCCGAAGTGCGTGCGCTCGAGGCCCACGCCGAAGGCATCCAGATGCACTTCACGGTGCGCCAGGAAGGCTACCCGGACACCAAGTTCGTGCTGAACCAGCCCGGCATGCACAACGTGCTGAACGCCTGCTCGGCGATCGCCATCGCGCGCGAGATCGGCATCCCGGACGAAGCCACCGCGCGCGGTCTGGCCGGCTTCCGCGGCGTCGGCCGCCGCTTCACCCGCTACGGCGACATCGCCCTGCCGGATGGCGGCAGCTTCACGCTGGTCGACGACTACGGCCACCATCCGGTCGAAGCCCAGGTGACGCTGGCCGCGGCGCGCGCCGCCTACCCTGGCCGGCGCCTGGTGCTGGCCTTCCAGCCGCACCGCTACACCCGCACGCGCGACCTGTTCGAAGACTTCGTCAAGGTGCTGGCCGCGCCCGACCTGCTGCTGCTGGCCGAGGTGTACGCGGCCGGCGAATCCCCGATCGTGGCCGCCGACGGCCGTGCGCTGACACGCGCGCTGCGCACCGGCAGCCAGATCGAACCGATTTTCGTGGAATCGATCGCCGACATGGCGGCGACGATCCTGAAGGTGGCGCGCGACGGCGACGTCGTGCTGACCATGGGCGCCGGTTCCATCGGCGGCATTCCGCAACAACTGATTTCGAACCAAAAGGTTGCATCTTGAATACTCTGACTCCTTCCGAAATCGCCGCACTGGGCAAGGTCGGCGTCCTGTTCGGCGGCCGTTCCGCCGAGCGCGAAGTCTCGCTCATGTCCGGCAACGGTGTGCTGCAGGCACTGAAGTCGAAGGGCATCGACGCCCACGCCTTCGACCCGGCCGAGCGTTCGCTCGGCGAACTGGAAGCGGAACGTTTTGATCGCGTGTTCATCGCGCTGCACGGCCGCTACGGCGAAGACGGTAGCCTGCAGGGCGCGCTCGAACTGCTCGGCATCCCGTACACCGGCAGCGGCGTGATGGCCTCGTCGGTCGGCATGGACAAGATCACCACCAAGATCGTCTGGCTGGCGGCCGGCGTGCCGACCCCGACCTATGCGGTCATCGACGAAAACACGGACCTCGACAAGGTGGTGGCCGACCTTGGCCTGCCGCTGATCGTCAAGCCGCCGCTGGAAGGCTCGACCATCGGCATCACCAAGGTCACCCGCGCGGAAGACTTCAAGGCAGCGGTCGACCTGGCCCACAAGTACGACAAGCTGGTGCTGGCCGAGCAGTTCATCGAAGGCCGCGAATTCTCGGTACCGCTGCTGGGCACGGGCGCGCAGGCGCGCGCACTGCCGATCGTCGAGATCGTGGCGCCCGAGGGTAACTACGACTACCAGAACAAGTACTTCACCGACGACACCCAGTATCACTGCCCGGCGCCGCTGGATGCCGCCACCACCGCCGCCATCCAGGCCGACGTGGAAAAGGCCTACCGCGCCCTCGGCTGCGAAGGCTGGAGCCGCATCGACGTGCTGCTGCGCGAGTCGGACGGGCGCCACTTCCTGCTGGAGGTGAACACTTCGCCGGGCATGACCGGCCACTCGCTGGTGCCGATGGCGGCGCGTGCCGAGGGCACCAGCTACGAAGACCTGTGCGTGCAGATTTTGCAATCAGCCAGCCTGAAGGCCGGCGTGGCTGGAAAGAAGTAAGGAAAAACCAAGATGTGGCATGACGTGCGAGCCCTGAATGCAACCACCGGCGCGATCACCGCGCTGGTGGCGCTCGCCTGCATTTCCTCGGGCGTGTGGTGGCTGTCGCAGCGGCCGATGTTCACCCTGCGCGCGGTGCGCGTCGAAAGCATGTATGGGCTGGACCTGCAGCACGTGAACGAACTGACGGTGCGCAACGGGGTGATGGGGAAGATCAAGGGCAACTTCTTCACCTCCGACCTGGAACAGGTGCGCGCCACCTTCGAGGCCGTGCCCTGGGTCCGCAAGGCCAGCGTGCGCCGCGAATGGCCGAACCAGCTGATCGTCGCCGTGGAAGAGCACGAGGCGCTCGGTACCTGGGGCGAGGATGGACGCCTGCTGTCCGTGAAGGGCGAAGTCTTTACCGCCAACCTGGCCGAGGCCGACGAGGACCACGCACTGCCTGCGTTCGATGGTCCGGTCGGCAGCGAAAAGGAAGTGCTGGCGCGCTTCGCCGAACTGCGCGGCTGGTTCGCGCAGGTGGCGCTGGTGCCGGAGTCGATCAGCCTGTCGAACCGCTACGCCTGGACGGTCAAGCTGGACAACGGCATGAATGTCGAGCTGGGACGGGAAAAGGACAATGCGACCCTGAAGGGGCGCGTGCAGCGGCTGGTGAGCATCTACCCGCAGCTGGTGGCGCGCCTGCAGGAAGGGCGCATCGACACCATCGACATGCGTTATCCGAACGGCCTGGCGCTGTCTTCGGCGGCACTCAGCGTACCCGCTGACGCCACCAAGCCGGTGAAGGCGGCGAAGCAGAAAAAAGCACCAACCAAAACAACAAAGCACATTTAATTTAAGCAGGCACAGCTAACATGACTAAAGACGCGAAGAACCTGATCGTCGGCCTCGACATCGGCACCTCGAAAGTGGTGGCGGTGGTGGCCGAGGTGATGGCCGATGGACGCCACGAAGTGATCGGACTCGGCCAGCACGAGTCGAGGGGCTTGAAGAAGGGCGTTGTCGTGAACATCGAAGCGACCGTCGAGTCGATCCAGCGCGCGCTCGAGGAAGCCGAGCTGATGGCCGATTGCAAGATCCGCAACGTGTATGCGGGCATCGCCGGCAGCCATATCCGTTCGTTCAACTCGAGCGGCATGGTGGCGATCAAGGACAAGGAAGTCACCGCCACCGACGTCGCCCGCGTGATCGAGACCGCCAAGGCTGTCAACATCCCGACCGACCAGCAGCTGCTGCACACGGTGCCCCAGGAATTCATCGTCGACAACCAGGAAGACGTGCGCGAGCCGATCGGCATGAGCGGCATCCGCCTCGAGGTGCGCGTGCACATCGTCACCGGTGCGGTGTCCGCGGTGCAAAATATTGTAAAGTGCGTGCGTCGTTGCGGCCTGGAAGTCTCGGACCTGATCCTGCAGCCGATGGCATCGGCCGACTCGGTCCTGACCGTGGACGAGAAGGAACTCGGCGTGGTCCTGATCGACATCGGCGGCGGTACCACCGACATCGCCGTGTTCTCGGATGGCGCGATCCGCCATACCGCCGTCCTGCCGATCGCAGGCGACCAGATCACCAGCGACATCGCCATGGCGCTGCGCACCCCGACCGGCGAAGCCGAGGAAATCAAGATCCGCTATGGCGTGGCCAAGCAGGTGCTGGCCGACCCGGGCGAGACGCTCGAGGTGCCGGGGCTGGGCGACCGCGGTCCGCGTTCGCTGTCGCGCCAGGCGCTGGCGGCCGTCATCGAACCGCGCGTCGAGGAGCTGTTCGCGATGGTGCACCAGGTGGTGCGCGAGTCGGGCTACGAAGGGGTGCTGTCGTCGGGCATCGTGCTGACCGGCGGTTCCTCGATCATGCCCGGCATGATCGAAATGGCGGAAGACATTTTTCTCAAACCGGCGCGCCTGGGCACGCCGGAGTACCGGGGCCAACTGGCGGACGTGGTGCGCAGCCCGCGCTACGCGACCGTCCTCGGCCTGCTGTTGGAAGCGAAAAAGCAGTACCTGCGCGGCCATATCGTGACGCGCCAGGATGGTTCGGTGAAAGCAGTGTGGCAGCGTATGAAGGAGTGGTTCTTGGGGAACTTCTGATGGCGGCAGCGAAAGAAACCTGATGAGCGGCAACAGTTTGGCAGGCCATGATGGCGGCCCCATCCAAAATGCAACGCAAAGTCGATTTTTTTACGTAGACGGAAACACTTGGTAACGGTTTTTCTTGGTAACGATCGTAAATATTTTTAAAATATAGGCGCGTTTCCAATCTTCAGGCCTGATTGAGAACGATGAGGTTTTTGGCTTGGGAACGGCATTTTGAGATTAGGAGTTCATCATGGAGTTTGATATGGTCGATAACGCAGCACTGGGCACCGTGATCAAGGTGGTCGGCGTCGGCGGTGCGGGTGGCAACGCGGTGCAGCACATGATCAATAAAGGTGTTTCCGGTGTCGAGTTTATCGCCGCAAACACCGACGCCCAGGCGCTGAATGCGTCGAGCGCCCACAACATCATCCAGATCGGCGATTCCGGCCTGGGTGCCGGCATGCGTCCGGAAATCGGCCGCCAGCTGGCCGAACAATCGCGCGGTCGCATCGAAGATGCGCTGCGCGGCGCGCACATGGTCTTCATCGCGGCCGGCATGGGCGGCGGTACCGGTACCGGCGCCGCCCCGATCGTGGCCGAAGTGGCCAAGAACATGGGTGCGCTGACCGTGGCCGTGGTCTCCAAGCCGTTCTCGTACGAGGGCGACAAGTGCATGCAGGTGGCCGAGACCGGCCTGGAAGAGCTGACCAAGCACGTCGACTCCCTGATCGTCATCCTGAACGAAAAGCTGGAAGACATCTACGAAGACGAATCGATGCTGGACTGGATGAAGCATGCCGACGACGTGCTGAACAACGCCGTCGCCGGTATCGCCGAGATCATCAACGTGCCGGGCCACATCAACGTCGACTTCAACGACGTCAAGACCATCATGAGCGAGCAGGGCAAGGCCATGATGGGTACCGCGACCGCGTCGGGCGTGGACCGCGCGCGCATCGCTGCCGAGCAGGCCGTGGCGTCGCCGCTGCTGGACGGCATCGACCTGTCGGGCGCCAAGGGCGTGCTGGTGAACGTCACCGCATCGCGCGGCCTGAAGGGTAAGGAAATCAAGGAAGTCATGGCCGCCGTGCGCGCCTTCGCTGCGCCCGACGCCGCGATCGCCCAGGGCATCGCCTACGACGACGAGATGGGCGACGAGCTGCGCGTGACCGTGGTCGCGACCGGCCTGGGCAAGAACAAGGCCAACATCTCGCTGGTCCAGCCGCAGCAGGTCCTGCGCACCGGCACCTACAACCAGCCGATGATGGCGGGTGCCGCCCCGGTCGCGGCCGGCGTGAACATGGGTTCGATCGCCGGTACCCCCGACGTCGGCATGAAGCAGCCGGCCGTGTGGCGCCGCGAGCAGGCATCGGAGCAGGTGCAGGCGATGCAGCGCAACGGTGTCGAGACCTACGACATTCCGGCGTTCCTGCGCAAGCAAGCCGACTAAGCACTCGCACTCCTGCCGGGCTGACCACCCGGCACACTCCATGATCCGGGGGCCGGTACTGAACCAAGCAGTACCGGCCTTTCGTTTATCCAGCATCAAATCGGGGTCAGAGCCCTTATTTTGGAAATGGTCTCCAGGCTATTGCCAAAAATCGGGCTCTGACCCCGGTTTGTTTTTAATCAGGCATACTTGCCGGTTCTTATAACGACAACAGGAATCTCCACCATGACCATCCAGATCGGCGACCGCCTGCCGGAAGCGACCCTCGCGGAATTCATCGAGACCGAAACCGAAGGCTGCAGCCTCGGCCCGAACACCTTCAACGTGGCCGACCTCGTGAAAGGCAAGACCATCGCTATCTTCGGCCTGCCGGGCGCCTTCACCCCGACCTGCTCGGCGCAGCACCTGCCGGGTTACGTCAAGTTGGCCGACCAGCTCAAGGCCAAGGGCGTCGACGAGATCTGGTGCGTGTCGGTCAACGACGCGTTCGTGATGGGCGCCTGGGGCCGCGAGCAGAAGGCGACCGGTATCGTGCGCATGATGGCCGACGGCAGCGCCGTCTTCACCAAGGCGCTCGGCCTCGAATTCGACCTGGTCGCCAAGGGCATGGGCATCCGCTCGAAGCGCTATTCGATGCTGGTGCGGGACGGCGTCGTGGAGCAGCTCAACCTGGAAGCCGGCGGCTTCGACGTGTCGTCGGCCGAGAAGCTGCTCGAACAGCTGGGCTGAGCGTGACGGGGAAGGGCGGCAGTCGACTCAGCGGCAACCTGCGCAGCATCCAGGCGATGCTGGCCGGGGTCGTCATGTTCTCGATCATGGACACGACGATGAAGCTGCTGTCCGCCCATTATCCGGCGATGCAGGTCGCGGCCCTGCGCTCGCTGTCCTCGCTGCCGCTGGTGTGCGCCTGGCTGCTGTGGCGCGGCGGCCTGCGCTCCGCCCTGCAGGTGCGCTGGCCGCTGCACCTGCTGCGCGCCGCGATCGGTATCGTGATGCTGGCCCTGTTCGCCTACGGCGTGCGCGAGCTGTCGCTGGCCGAGGCGTATGCGATCTTCTTCATCGGCCCGATCCTGATCACCGCGCTGTCGGTGTTCGTCCTCAAGGAGCGGGTGAATGCGGCGCGCTGGACCGCGATCGCGGTCGGCATGGCCGGCGTGCTGGTCATCCTGCGTCCCAGCGGCGACGGCATGCTGACCCTGGGCGGCCTCGCCATCCTGGCCTCGGCCGTGTGCTATGCGGTGTCGGCCGTCAGCGGCCGCATCCTGGCGCGTTCCGACCGCAGCGAGCACATGGTGTTCTGGCTGATGCTGATGATGTCGATCGGTGCCGGGGCATTGGCGGCGCCCGGCTGGGTGCCGGTTCAGGCCGGCGACCTGGCCCTGCTGGCGGTGCTGTCGGTCAGCGGCTTCCTGGCCCAGCTGGCCATCACCGAAGCCTTCAACCACGGCGAAGCCTCGGTGGTCGCGCCCTTCGAGTACACGGCGCTGGCCTGGGGCATCGGCATCGACTGGCTGATGTGGCAAACCTTGCCCGATCAAACCACCTTGGTCGGCGCGGCAATCATCATCGGCAGCGGCTTGTACCTGATTCGCCACGAAACGGGCCATGCAGAAGCCGAGCATCCCTGAAAGCGTGGTTTTTCAGGCAAGCTGAATAGAGTAGCCGCCAGCGAACGCGGGCACACCACTATATAATCGGCCCATGCTTAAACAAAGAACCGTCAAACAGCTGGTGCGCACGACCGGCGTCGGCCTGCACTCGGGCACCAAGGTCGAACTGACCCTGCGCCCGGCCGCCGCGAATACCGGTATCGTGTTCCGCCGCGTCGATCTCGACCCCGTCGTCGAGTTCCCCTCGAATGCCGACATCGTGGGCGATACCCGCATGGCGTCGGTGCTGACGAAGGGGAACGCGCGCGTCTCGACCGTCGAGCACCTGATGTCGGCCTGCGCCGGCCTCGGCATCGACAACCTGTACGTCGACGTCACCGCCGAGGAAATCCCGATCATGGACGGCTCTGCCTCGTCCTTCGTGTTCCTGCTGCAGCAGGCCGGGGTCGAAGAGCAGGCCGCGGCCAAGAAATTCATCCGCGTGCTGAAGCCTGTGGAAGTGCGCCAGGGCAGCGGCAACAACGAGAAGTGGGCGCGCCTCACGCCCTACGACGGTTTCAAGCTCGACTTCTTCATCGAATTCAACCACCCGGCCGTTGACGGCACCATGCAGCGCGCGAGCGTCGATTTCGGCAAGGTCTCCTACGTGCACGACGTGGCGCGCGCCCGCACCTTCGGCTTCATGCAGGACGTGGAAAGCCTGCGCGGCATGGGCCTGGCCCGCGGCGGCTCGCTGGAAAACGCGATCGTGATGGACGAATACCGCATCCTGAATGCGGACGGCCTGCGCTATGAAGACGAGTTCGTGCGCCACAAGATCCTCGACGCGATCGGCGACCTGTACCTGGTCGGCAACCCGCTGCTGGCCAGCTATGAGGCGCACAAGTCCGGCCACGGCCTGAACAACCTGCTGCTGCGCGAACTGCTGGCGCACCCGGACGCCTACGAGATCGTGACCTTCGCCGAGCAATCGCGGGCGCCGCAGTCGTACGGGGCGCAGATGGAGCGGGAGTGGGCGCTGACCTGATTTGGTCGGTGCAGTGGCAGGAATCGCCTGCCTCAGCTTTCTACAGCAATAAGTTAACGTCGTTCCCGCGAAGGCGGGAACCCAAGTTTGCGTGAAAAGTCCGCAGCAAACGCTCACAGCATGCAACGAACTTGGGTCCCCGCCTGCGCGGGGACGACGTTGGTTAGGATAGCGTTAAAGTAACGGCGCAGCTCCGGTCAAGCCGTTAAGTCCGTTTCTACTTCCGCTTCTCGGCCAGGCGCCGCAAGGCCGCAATCAAGGGCGCATTCTGCGCCGTCGCCGGCAACGCCTCCCCCAGCTCCTCGAACGCCTGCACCGCCGTCGGCGGCAGTTCCAGCACCCGTTTCACGGCCTGCGGCTGCGCTGCCGCCACTGCGCGGCCGACCTGGATCTTGATGCGCACCGATTCCACTTGCCAGCCCTTTTTTTGCAGCCCCGCCTGCAGCTTCGGCAGCTGCTGCTTGAGCTTGGCCGCCACGGCGGAGGAGGGCACGGCCAGCACCAGCACGCTCTCCTGAAAGGACAGCACGTCGCAGCCGCCATACATCGGCGGCAGGATCACGCGCAGGTCTTTTTGCAGGTTGCCGATGCGCATCGCCGCCGGCAGCAGGGCCGCCAGGCGTTCGTTGGAGCGCAGGAAGTCGGTCGCGCCGAACGCCGTGCGGCGATTGCGCGTGCCGAAGATGGTGTAGGGACGCTGGTTGGAAGAGGACTGCATGCGCCGAACATACCACAGCCGGCCCCGGAAAGCGATGCCGGCGAAATGCAGCGGCCGATGCGCAAATCGATGCAATTTGATAATATTTTTTAGTGAAACGCACTTGTGAACTGTGGCGTGAACCCCAAGTGTGGCCAGATCGCATGATAAAATCGGTAGCTTTTTGCCACAGGCGGTCTTCGGGGGATATTCTTTTGATATCATCCCCGGCCTTTTCGAGCATACTTCTCGCGGCGTACTTATTAAGAACACAGCATGTCATTCCTGACCAAGATTTTCGGCAGCCGTAACCAGAGGCTGATCAAGCAATACCAAAAAACCGTGCGTGAGATCAACGCGCTCGAGCCGCAGATGGAAAAGCTGTCGGATGCCGAACTGAAGGCGAAAACCGCGGAATTCAAGGAACGCGTCGCTGGTGGAACCACCCTCGACGAGATCCTGGTCGAAGCCTTTGCGGTGTGCCGCGAAGCTGCCAAGCGCGTCATGAAGATGCGCCACTTCGACGTGCAGCTGATCGGCGGCATGGTGCTGCACTACGGCAAGATCGCCGAGATGGGCACCGGCGAAGGCAAAACCCTGATGGCAACCCTGCCGGTCTACCTGAATGCGCTGTCCGGCAAGGGCGTGCACGTGGTGACCGTCAACGATTACCTGGCGCAGCGCGACGCCGAGCAGATGGGCCGCCTGTACAGCTGGCTCGGCCTCACCACCGGCGTCAACCTGTCGCAGATGGACCACGACACCAAGCAGCAGGCCTACGGTTCCGACATCACCTACGGCACCAACAACGAATACGGCTTCGACTACCTGCGCGACAACATGGTGTACGACGCCAAGGAACGCGTGCAGCGCGCCCTGAACTTCGCCGTGGTCGACGAGGTCGACTCGATCCTGATCGACGAAGCGCGTACTCCGCTGATCATCTCCGGCCAGGCCGAGAACCACACCGACCTGTACCACAAGATCAATGAACTGCCGCCGATGCTGACCCTGCAGGTGGGCGAAGAAACCCCGGACGGCAAGGGCAATGTCGAGGTCCCGGGCGACTACACCAAGGACGAGAAGGCGCACACCGTGCTGCTGACCGAGGCCGGCCACGAAAGGGCGGAATCGATCCTGACCGAGATGGGCCTGCTGCCGGAAGGCGCCTCGCTGTACGACTCCGCCAACATCACGCTGGTGCACCACCTGTACGCCGCGCTGCGCGCGCACGTGCTGTACCACAAGGACCAGCATTACGTCGTGCAGAACGGCGAAGTCGTCATCGTCGACGAATTCACCGGCCGCCTGATGACCGGCCGCCGCTGGTCCGAAGGCCTGCACCAGGCGGTGGAAGCCAAGGAAGGCGTGCGCATCCAGAACGAGAACCAGACCCTGGCCTCGATCACCTTCCAGAATTACTTCCGCATGTACGCCAAGCTGTCCGGCATGACCGGTACGGCGGATACCGAAGCCTACGAATTCCAGGAAATCTACGGCCTCGAGACCGTGGTCGTCCCGCCGAACCGTCCGTCGCAGCGCAAGGACCGCCAGGACCAGGTGTACAAGTCGGCCCAGGAAAAGTACGGCGCGATGGTCAACGACATCCGCGACTGCTACGAGCGCGGCCAGCCGGTGCTGGTCGGCACCACCTCGATCGAGAACTCGGAACTGCTGTCCGGCATCCTGAACCAGGCCAAGCTGCCGCACAACGTGCTGAACGCGAAGCAGCACGCCCGCGAAGCGGAGATCGTGGCCCAGGCCGGCCGTCCGAAGATGATCACCATCGCCACCAACATGGCGGGCCGCGGTACCGACATCGTCCTCGGCGGCATGGTCGAGAAGCAGATCCAGATCATCGAGGCCGATGCCGCGCTGGGCGATGCCGACAAGGCCGCGCAATCGCAGAAGCTGCGCGACGAATGGCAATCGCTGCACGACCACGTGGTCGCGCAGGGCGGCCTGCACATCATCGGCACCGAGCGCCACGAATCGCGTCGCGTCGACAACCAGCTGCGCGGACGTTCCGGCCGCCAGGGCGACCCGGGCTCGTCGCGCTTCTACCTGTCGCTCGACGATCCGCTCCTGCGCATCTTCGCCGGCGACCGCGTGCGCGCGATCATGGACCGCCTGAAAATGCCGGAAGGCGAACCGATCGAGGCCGGCATCGTGACCCGCTCGATCGAGTCCGCCCAGCGTAAGGTCGAGGCCCGCAACTTCGACATCCGCAAGCAGCTACTCGAATACGACGACGTCGCCAACGACCAGCGCAAGGTGATCTACACCCAGCGTAACGAACTGCTGGAAGCGGCCGAGATCTCGGAACTGATCGCTTCGCTGCGCACCGGCGTGTTCACCGACGTGGTGCGCGCCCACGTGCCGGCCGAATCGGTCGAAGAGCAGTGGGACGTGCCGGCGCTGCAAAGCGCGCTGGCCGAGGAATGGGCGCTGGACGTGCCGCTGGCCCAGATGCTGCAGGACGAGCCGAACCTGAACGACGACGACATCCTCGAGCGCGTGCTGGCCGCCGCCGACGCGTCGTACAACGCCAAGGTCGGCATCGTCGGCGCCGAATCCTTCGGCGGCTTCGAGCGCAACGTCATGCTGCAGAACATCGACACCCAGTGGCGCGAGCACCTGGCGGCGCTGGACCACCTGCGCCAGGGTATCCACCTGCGTGGCTACGCCCAGAAGAACCCGAAGCAGGAGTACAAGCGCGAAGCCTTCGAGCTGTTCTCGAGCATGCTGGACGCGATCAAGAACGAAGTGATCCGCACTATCATGACCGTGCGCATCCAGACCCGCGAGGAAGTCGAGGCGGCGGAAGCGGCGATGCAGGCTGCCGCGGCGCACCTGGAGAACGTCAACTACCAGCACGCCGACTTCGACCCGACCGCCGCCGATCCGGAAGATCTGCTGGCCCCGACCGCCGCCACCCCGACCGCCACCGCGATGGCGGACGATCCGTCCACTACCTACATGGGCATGAAGGTCGGCCGCAACGATCCTTGCCCGTGCGGCAGCGGCAAGAAGTTCAAGGCTTGCCACGGCAAGCTGGCTTGATCGGCTTCATTAATTAGCAGATGCACGTCGTCCCCGCGCAGGCGGGGACCTAAGTTTGGCGCGTTTCGATAGCGCATGCAGAACTTGGGTCCCTGCCTTCGTGGGGACGACGTTTTTAATTACGTAGCAAACGCACGCGCTATTGCTGTGCCGGCGCCGGCATCGCCTGCCGCAGCCACTCGAGCATCGCCTCGCTGATCCCGTTCCCCATGCGCAGCACCGGTTCGGTTGCGCTGGCATGGCGGAACGCGTCGACCGTGGCCGGGTCGGTGCCGACCATGTCGTGGAACAGCGCCAGCCATTCACGTGCCAGCGCGCGCGCACGCGTGCCGGCGGCCTTGGGATCGGCCTGCATTGCCTCGCGCGCCTGCTCGACCAGCAAGGCCCACTCCTTGCCGCGGCCGGCGTGGTGCCGGCGCATCTGCGCAATCACGTCCGGCGCCAGGTACTTGCTCCACACGCCATATTTGAGTTCGGCGATCGCCGCCATCACGTAGCCCATCAGTTCGGGCGACATGCCGAACTGGGTGTGCATCGCTTCCGGTTCGCGCGCCGCCATCGCGTTCACGCGCGACGCCATGGCGCGGTTGCCGCCGGTGCCGCTCTCGAAGGCGTCCAGCCAGCGCCGCGCGAGGTCGGCGGCGGCGGGCGAGTCGGGCGCTGCCGTGCCCATCAGGAATGCAGCTTCGTCGACCAGCGCCTTCCACTGCGCCTTGGCGCCGTCGTCGTGGTACATGGGGAGCTGTGCCAGCTCGTCCTGGGTGAAGTATTTTTCGTAGACCATCATCTGCTCCAGTGTGCTCAACCACGTGGACAGGTCCGGCTGGCCGCCATCCGCCAGTTCGGTATGCAGGCGCAGCAACTGCCTGCGCATGTGCGCAGCTTCGCTGATCTGCCGGTCGAGCGCCGCCAGCTGGCGTTCGACGACCAGCAGCGGCGCGCCGGCCGGGCTGTCCAGGTAAAGGCCGATGTCGGCCAGCCCCATGCCGAATGCGCGCAGGGCCTGGATCTGGTGCAGGCGCGCCACGTCATCGCGGTCGTAGAGCCGGTAGCCGGCATTGGAACGCGCCGAAGGATGGAGCAACCCGATGCTGTCGTAATGGTGCAGCGTGCGTACCGTCAGTCCCGCGGCGGCGGCAAGTTCACCCACTTTCAGCATGATGGCCGGCTCCTTTTCTTCAGCGTGATGCCAGCATCACGCCTCACGTGGCGTCAGGGTCAAGCGCTATTCGCGTACCGGCCGCAGGCGCATGCGGCGCTCCTCATGCCACAGCGTGACGAACAAGGTCATCGCCACGGGGCCGACGAACAGGCCGATCAGGCCCAGCGTCTCGACGCCGCCCAGGATGCCGAACAACACCGCCAGGAAGGGCAGCTGGGTGGCGCTGCCGATCATCTGCGGCCGCACGAAGTGGTCGGCGACGAACAGGACGATGGCACCCCAGACGGCGATTGCGATCGCTGCGGCGGTAGCGCCGCGGTACAGCAGCAGCAGGGCGACGGCGCCGAAGGCCAGCGGCGCACCGAACGGGATGATGGCCAGCACCCCGGTGGCGGCCGCCCACAGCACGCTCGACGGCACGCCGGCGATCTGGTAGCCGATGCCGAGCAGGACGCCTTCGGCCAGGCCGACCAGCACCAGGCCGTTGACGGTGGCGCGCACCGCGACCGGTACCTTGAGCGAGTACAGGCTCCAGCGCGTGGCGCCGATCAGGTAGGCGCCGATGGCATCCGTCTGCCGCTGTAGAGCGGCGCCGTCCTTATAGAAGAAGAAAAGGCAGAGGAAGGCGAAGGCGATATCGATCAGCCGGTGCATGAGGCCGCTGCCGACCCGCTTGAGCACTTCGCTGGCCGACTGCATGCGCCCCACCGAGCTGTCCTGCAGCAGGTGCGCCAGGCCGTGGGGCTGGCCGAGCGTCGCGCTCCACCAGTCGTGGATCTCGGTGCCGGCGAAGGGGATGCGCAGCAGCCAGGCAGGCGGCGCCAGGCCTTCGGTGTTGGCGCTGGCGACCAGCTGGGCCAGTGCCGGCGCCTGGTGCGCGGCCTGGCTCACGCCGACCGCCAGCGGGGTGATGAAGACGATCGCGCCGAGCACGGTGACCAGGGCCGCGGCCAGGATCTCGCGGTTGCCGAGGGCGGCCAGCGTGCGCCGGTACAGCGGCCAGGTGGCGATGCACAGGATCGCCGCCCACAGCAGGGGCAGCACGAAGCGCTGCGTCACGAACAGGGCGAAGGCGATGATCGCCAGCGAAAAGCACGCGCTCAGGACATCGCGTTGGTTGTCGGTCATGGAATCCCTCCGGTCAGTGGTCGCATCTTAGCAAACCGGGCCTCAGTGCCCGGTGGCGCCGGTGCCCGCGTTGCGCACCGTTTCGCGCGCCGAGCGCAGTTCGATCGGCTTGCCGTCGCGCAGGGCCGGGATGTAGGTGCACTGGCCCTGCGCCTGGAGCATGGCGCGGTCGTAGTCCGGGAAGCCGCTCGGCTGCGTGACCTGGGCATCCTTCACGCGGCCGTCGGCGCCGATGGTGAACTCGATGCGCTGGCGCAGCGCGCGGTCGGCGCGCGTGACCTCGTCCGGGAAGCCGGGCAGGGTGCAGCTGCCCTCGACCAGGCGCGCCTGCAGAAAGTTGCCGGCTGTTCCGGGCGCCACGGCGCCCGCAACAGCCGCCGTATTTTGATTCGGCTTCGGCAGCGGCACCGGCTTGCCGTTGGCGGTGAGGACGCCGTTCTTCCACGCCAGCGTCGATACCAGCACGTCGTTCTCGAGGCGCGCGAAGCCCGGACCGACCAGCTTGCCGACCATGAGATCGGTGATGTTCTGGCGCAGCTGGGCGGCCGCCTGCGGATCGGCGCTGCCGCCGCGCTGCGCGGCCTGGGCCGCGACCTGCCTGGTGGCGATGGTGCCGGCGATCTCGCTCACCAGCGCCATCGGCACCCGGACCTCGAAGCGTCCCGCCAGCTTGTTCAGCAGGCGCCCGGCATCGTCCAGGTCGGCCGGGGTGGCGCCCTGCAGCGCGATACGGCCCTTGATGGCGGCCCGGATGCCATGGTAGCTGGCGCCGATCTCGTCGACCTCGATCGCGGTGCCGCGCGCCATGGCGGCCTGGCCGAAGCTGCGCAGCAGCGGCTTGAGGACGTCCAGTTGCTGCTGCGGCGTCAGCGCGGCCAGCGTCTCTTGTCCGGCCAGCTGCCTGGCCTGCCGCCGCTCCTGCAGCGCCTTGAGTTCGGCCATCGCCTTCTTGTCGATGCTGGTCACGCGCAGCGCAAAGCGGATGTCGTCCACCTGTTCGCCGGCCAGGGCGACCGAACCGATGCGGCCGTCGTAGGCGATGTCGATGGTCTTCGGCTTTTCGGTCATGCGCGCGGACAAGCGCAGCGCGCTCATGTCCATGCTCATGCCGTCCTTGCGGTCCTGGAACTGCACGGCGGCGATCTGCGCGTCGACGCTGCCGAACCACAGGCCGGCATAGCCGCGCTGCTGACGGCTATCGAAGACGATGCCGCGCCAGGTCACGCGGGCAGTAGCGTCGTCGACGGCGATGCGTTCGATGCTGCCATGGCCGCTCGCGGTCGTGCCGCCGGGTTCCACGGCCATGTCGAGCAAGCCTTCGCTCCAGTCGACGCCCGTGCCCTGCGGCGAGGTATATTTCAAGGGGAACAGGGTGGCGCGCCAGGCCTGCCTGCCGGCCGCCGGCGGGCGGCGCTCGATGGCGTACAGGCGGTCGGTGCCGAAGGCGGCGCGCAGCTTGTCCGCGGTCTGCGGCGACGGCCGCGCCGCCGCCAGGCGCTCGAACTGCTGCGCCAGCGGCAGTCCGGGATCGATGCCGCGCTGGAGGTCGGCCAATGCGGCCTGCACCGCCTGCAGGGCCGCCGGCGGCCCCGGCACCGGCGGCGCGGACGGCGCCGGTGCCGGATCGGCGAGCGCGGGGAGGGCTGCCAGCAGCGTTGCCGCCAGGGTGGAACGCAAGGCCGGAGACATCATGATGCCCATTCCAAAATGTAATGTTTCTTATTATTAAGGACGGCTGAGGAAAAGTCACCAAATCAATGCAACCTTGCGGCACTCACGACCCGGCGGTGCGTCCGCGCGTTCTGCGCCGCTGGCAGTACAATACCGGATTCGACAATCTTTCCTTTTGAGAACCCCATGGCCGTCAATTCCCCTCTGCCCGTTGCCGCCGAACTGAAACCCGTCAACGGGATCGAACTCGGCTTTGCCCAAGCCGGCATCAAGAAGCCGAACCGCAAGGACCTGCTCGTGATGAAACTCGCCGAGGGGGCGACCGTCGCCGGCGTCTTCACCAAGAACCGTTTCTGCGCCGCGCCGGTCCAGATCTGCAAGGCCAACCTGGCCGCAGTGGGCGGCGGCGCCAAGCCGATCCGCGCGTTGGTGATCAACACCGGCAACGCCAACGCCGGCACCGGCGAGCCGGGCCTGGCCAACGCCCGCGCCACCTGCGACGAAGTCGCACGCCTGCTCGGCATCGATGCCGGCCAGGTGCTGCCGTTTTCCACCGGCGTGATCCTGGAACCGCTGCCGGTGCAGAAGATCGTCGCCGGCCTGCCGGCCGCCATCGCCAACCTGAAGCAGGACAACTGGTTCAACGCGGCGGAAAGCATCATGACCACCGATACCCAGCCGAAAGCGGCCTCGCTCACCACCGGCATCGGCGCCCATATGGTCACCATGACCGGCATCAGCAAGGGCGCCGGCATGATCAAGCCGAACATGGCGACCATGCTGGGCTACCTGGCGCTCGACGCCAAGGTGGCGCAGCCGGTGCTGGACGAACTGGTGAAATACGCGGCCGACCGCTCGTTCAACTCGATCACCATCGATGGCGACACCTCGACCAACGATTCCTTCATCCTGGTGGCGACGGGCGCAGGCGACCTGCAGGTCGATTCGACGGACCACCCGGACTACGAAGCGCTGCGCGACGCCGTCACCGGCATCGCGCGCCACCTGGCGCAGCAGATCATCCGCGACGGCGAAGGCGCCACCAAGTTCATCACCGTCAGCGTCGAGCAGGGTACCGACATCGAAGAGTGCCGCAAGATCGCCTATTCGATTGCCCACTCGCCGCTGGTCAAGACCGCCTTCTTCGCGTCCGACCCGAACCTGGGCCGCATCCTGGCCGCGATCGGCTACGCCGGCGTGGACGACCTCGACCCGGCCAAGCTGGACCTGTACCTGGACGACGTGCTGGTGGCCAAGACCGGCGGCCGCAACCCGGACTACAAGGAAGAAGACGGCCAGCGCGTGATGAAGAAGGAAGAGATCGTGGTGCGCGTGCTGCTCGGACGCGGCAGCGCCGAAGCCACCGTCTGGACCTGCGACCTGTCGCACGACTACGTCTCGATCAACGCCGACTATCGTTCCTGAGGCGGTGTGCGCATGAATCAGCTGGAACAGTTCCTGCACCGGGCCGAGGCGCTGCTGGCGCGGGTGGAAACCCTGTTGCCGCCCGCGGCGCCACGCGAGCCGGACTTCAAGCATTGCCACGCCTTCCGCTGGCGCCGCCGCTCCGGACCCAGTGGCGGGCATTACCTGCAGCAGGTGACGCACACGTCGACCATCAGCCTGGACGACCTGCAGCACGTCGAGCGCCAGAAGGCGCAGATCGAGCAGAACACGCGCCAGTTCGTGCAGCACCGTCCGGCCAACAACGTGCTGCTGACCGGCGCGCGCGGCACCGGCAAATCCTCGCTCATCAAGGCCTGCCTGAACGGCTTTGCCGGCCAGGGCCTGCGCCTGATCGAAGTGGACAAGGCCGACCTGGCCGACCTGCCCGACATCGTCGACCTGGTGGCCAGCCGCCCGGAACGCTTCGTGATCTTTTGCGACGACCTCAGTTTCGAAGAGGGCGAGGCCGGCTACAAGGCGCTGAAGGTGGCGCTGGACGGCAGCGTGGCGTCACAGTCGGACAACGTGCTGATTTACGCGACCTCCAACCGGCGCCACCTGATGCCGGAAAAGATGTCGGATAACGCCGGCTACCGCCATGGCGACGATGGCGACCTGCACCCGGGCGAGACGGTCGAGGAAAAGATCTCGCTGTCCGAGCGCTTCGGCCTGTGGCTGTCGTTCTACCCGTTCCGCCAGGACGACTACCTCGACATTGTCGGCCACTGGCTGGCGGGCTTCGGCTGCACCCCGGCGCAGATCGAGGCGGCGCGTCCCGAAGCACTGCAATGGGCACTGGGCCGCGGCTCGCGCTCGGGCCGCGTGGCCTGGCAGTTCGCCAAGGATTACGCCGGCAAGCTGCAGGAAGGCGCGTGAGCATGGCCGACGCGCCAAACAAGCCGGTCGACGTTGTGGTCGGCATCCTGATGCGTCCCAACGGCGACGTGCTGCTGGGCCAGCGGCCCGAAGGCAAGCCCTACGCCGGTTACTGGGAATTCCCGGGCGGGAAGGTCGAAGCCGGGGAAGACATCTTCCACGCGCTGCAGCGCGAATTCCTCGAAGAGCTGGGCATCCGGGTGCTCGACGGCGAACCCTGGTGCTGCGTCGAACACGTGTACGAGCACGCGCACGTGCGCCTGTATTTCTACATCAGCCGCAGCTGGGAAGGCGAGCCGCAGAGCCTGGAAGGGCAGGCGTTTGCCTGGCAGGGGGCGTATTCGGTGAGTCCGCTGCTGCCGGCGACGATTCCCTTGCTGGCGTGGCTGGACCAGGTGCGCTACGAAAAGTAAGCGAGCAGCGGCTTTCAACGCCGGCTCACTTCCTCAAAACGTCATTCCCGCGAAGGCGCAAATGATGCCCCCAGCATCATTTCCTCCAAGTTGCATGCACGTCGATAGCGCGTAAAACTTGGGCCCCCGCCTGCGCGGGGGCGACGTTCAGGCGCATGAGGCAATGAACGCCTTCTTCTCTTCTCCGCCGCCCGCATCGCGTCGCGCTTCCTGCCGCCGGCGCGCCTGCAGTTCGCGCGTGCGCTCGGCGATCGCATCCATCTGCGCACTGCGGCCCGGCATCGCCTGGTTGCGGCGCACGCGCCCGCAATTGCCCACGTCACCACCGCAACTGCATACGTCCAGCACGTCCAGCACGTTCGCGGCCGTGTCGCAAGCCGCGGACGACCCGTGACAGGACGGCAGATGGCAGGAAGGCAGGTCGCAGGCCGGCAGGTCGCAGGGCGCGTCGCAGAAACCCTGCTGCCGGCGCCGCAGCGGATGAGGCGGTAGCGGTACCCGCACCGCCTGCGTACGCCGGTGGATGTGCCCACACAGCGCCAGTCGCCGGTCCAGCAGCCCCAGACCGAGTCGCAGGCCAAAACGCTCGATCACGCGATAACCATAGGCCGAGCAGCTCTCGGCCCCGCTCCACACGCGGAAGGCACAGGAAAATCCCTTCAAGGGCGACAGCCAGCGCTGGTAGCCGCGGATCGCGGCCAGGGCCAGCCTTTTCACGTATGCAGGATGCGGCCGCCCGCAAACGCCCAGTTCTCCCAGGCGGTTTCCTTGAATGCCACCATCACGTTTTCCGGATCCAGCCCCGCCGCGCGCAGCCGGTCCATCAGCTCGAGCAGCAGCTTCTTCTTGATCTTCACGCTGCGTCCAACCGACCACAGGATCTCGATCAGGACGAAATCGTCGTTGCGCGCACCCGCCACGTCCGGGTAGCCGGAATCGAAGCGGAAATCGTCGGCATCGAGTTCCAGCACGCGCTGGAACTTGTCGGTATCCGGGATGCCGGTCGAGACCAGGCTGGCGTGCACGGCGTCGAGCACCTTGGATTTGAACTCGGCGCTTTTCGGCTTGCGCACGGTGAGGGTGACGAGAGGCATTTCACCACCTCCTGCAAAGGAAGGCTTACTGGTCGGGGACGGAATCGTCCTTGGATTCGCCCGGTGCGGTGCCCGGGATCGTGTATTTCTCTTCGGCCCAGGCGCCCAGGTCGATCTGCTTGCAGCGGTCGGAGCAAAAGGGACGGAATTTGTTTGCGGGTGTCCATTCCACTTTGGTACCGCAGGTGGGACAGGTTACGACGGTCATGACGATGGAATACTTAAAATAGTAAGTTCAGAAATTGCAGAGCGTGAGCTCGAAGGGCACGTCTTCTTCCAGCGGCTTCGGCTTCAAATCGCCGCCCTGGGTGGTGAAGCGTACCCACAGCATATACTTGTTGGCCGAGATTTCGGGAATCGCACCCAGGTTCTCGTCCATCGACAGGCGTAGCATCTGGTAGACCTTGCCCTGCAACATCTGCTGGTAGCTGCCCGATACCGCGATCATCTTGACCGGGCCGCCCGAATTGCGCAACAGGCGCAGCACCAGCGACAGCGCATCGAACAGCGGCGCCAGCGGCGCGAACCAGCCGATGATGTCGGCATGGCGCTGCGCGGCCGGGCGCTTTTGCCAGGCGTAGTAGGAGGGCAGGTCGAATTCGCAGGCGCCGCCGGGGATGATGGTGCGGCCGCGGATGCTCATCAGCCATTCGTTGTCGCGCACGTTCTGGCCGGTCTTGCCCTGGGCGCCGACCAGCGCCGTGCTGACGGTGTCGAGCTCGGCCAGGACGGCGTCCAGCATGTCGGTGGCGACGTTGGGGTTGCTGCGGTAGTTCAGCAGGCTTTGCTTCTGGCGCTCCAGTTCCTGCAGCAGGTCGGACTTGAGGTCGGCGCGGCCGGCCACTTCCAGCATGTCGAAGATCGTCGCGAGCGCCACGTGGTGCTGCAGCGGATGCTCCTGGTCGACAAAGAATTTGAATTTATCGTACAGGTCCTCCAGCCGCAACAACGTGCGAATCCGCTCGTTGAATGGGTATTCGTAGACGATCAAAATGACATTCCTTTGAATAGGGGCTGGCAGGCAACCCCATGATTCTGAACCATCGTGGCCAAAATTACAAACGTCCGTTCGGCACACCGTTTAATCTTGCCGCTTCGGCAAGATATTCGGCGTGCAGGCGTTCGACCTGGGGCAGCAGGGCGTCGACCCCGGCATCATTCAGGATGACGTCGTCGGCGGCCGCCAGGCGCACGCTGCGCGAGACCTGGGCCGCCATGATGGCGCGCACCTGGGCTTCGTCCAGGCCGTTCCTGGCCATCACCCGCGCCACCTGGGTGGCTTCCGGGCAGTCGATCGCGAGGATGCGCGTCACGCGCTCGCGCCAGCTGCCCGATTCGATCAGCAGCGGCACCACGAAGATCACGTAGGGCCCGGTCGCCACCAGGGCGGCGGCGGCGGTCGCTTCACGGATGCGCGGGTGCAGGATGGCTTCCAGGCGCGCCCGCGCGCCGGGGTCGGCGAACACCAGGGCGCGCATTTTGGCGCGGTCGAGCGCGCCCTCCGGCGTGGCGAAGGCTGTGCCGAATTCGTCCAGCAGGGCCGGCATGGCGGCGCCGTGCGGCGCGGTGAGGGCGTGGGCGATCTGGTCGGTGTCGACGACGGACGCGCCGCGCGCGGCGAACAGGTCGGCGACCGTGGTCTTGCCGCAGCCGATGCCGCCGGTGAGACCGACCGTGAATGTGGGAGAAACTGGGCCTGGTGTCATGTGTGTCCGGCCCGGCGCAAGGTCAGGGCTGCAGGTAGCCCTGCGCGAAGCGCGTGAGCGGGGTGCCGTAGAAGAGTGCGATCATACCAGCCCCCGCCAGATAGGGGCCGAAAGGAATCGGATTGTCACGCGCACGGCCGCGGAACACGATCAGGCTCAGGCCGACCACGGCGCCCACCACCGACGACAGGATGATGATGGTCGGCAGCATCGCCCAGCCCATCCAGGCGCCCAGGGCGGCCAGCAGCTTGAAGTCGCCGTAGCCCATGCCTTCCTTGCCGGTGACCAGCTTGAACAGCCAGTACACCGACCACAGCGCCAGGTAGCCGGCCACGGCGCCGATTACGGCGTCGCGCAGCGGCACGATGCCGTCGCCGTTCAGGTTCAGCAGCAGGCCGATCCACAGCAGCGGCAGGGTCAGCTCGTCCGGCAATTCCTTGTGGTCGTAGTCGATCAGCGTCATCGCGATCAACAGGTAAGTAAATACCAGGCATGCCAGGCCGACCCAGCCGCTGCCGAAATGCCAGACCACCGCCGCCGACAGCGCACCCGTCACCGCCTCGACGATCGGGTAACGCGGGGAAATGGGTGCCTTGCACTGGCTGCACTTGCCGCGCAAGACCAGCCAGCTGATCACCGGGATGTTTTCCAGCGCGCCAATCTGGTGGCCGCAGTGCGGGCAGCGCGAACGCGGCACCATTAGGTTGAAGCGGTCCTGGTGCGGCAATTCCTTGCCGGCCTCGTGCGCGATGTAGTTGTCGAATTCGCGCTGGCGCATGATCGGCAGGCGGTACACCACCACGTTCAGGAAGCTGCCGATCAGCAAGCCGAACAGGGCGGCGACGAGGGTCGCGGCGACGACGCCGGAGGCTGCAAAGAGAAAGGTTTCCGGGAGCATAAGGTTCTGAAGGTGAGTGTGATTCCGTGAGTCAATTATTCTAGGGTGTTTTCGTCGCTTTGGGCACCCGGGTGAGGCAGCAGTACCACAGGGTTGGTACACGTTTGCCGATTTTCACTAACGCTGCCCGCCGCGTCTCCTTACACTGGCATTGCAGCAGTTGACATACCACGCAGCGCACCGAACGCCCGGCTCGAGAGGACAACGCGACATGACGACAGACACCACGGCGGCCACGGCGCCGGCACTGAAGCAGACGCTCGGCACCCTGCAGCTGTGGGGGATCGCGGTCGGCCTGGTCATCTCAGGCGAGTATTTCGGCTGGAGTTACGGCTGGGCCTCGGCCGGTACGCTCGGCTTCACCGTGACCGCGCTCTTCATCGCGCTCATGTACACCTGCTTCATCTTCAGCTTTACGGAGCTGACCACGGCCATTCCCCAGGCCGGCGGCCCGTTCGCGTACAGCAAGGCCGCGTTCGGTCCCGGCGGCGCCTACCTGGCCGGGGCCGCCACCCTGTTCGAATTCGTGTTCGCGCCGCCCGCCATCGCCCTGGCCATCGGTGCCTACCTGAACGTCCAGTTCCCGGCCCTCGATCCCAAGCTGGCCGCGGTCGGCGCCTACCTGGTCTTCATGACGCTCAACATCGCCGGCGTGCAGCTGGCGGCCTCGTTCGAGCTGTTGATGACGGTGCTGGCGATCGGCGAGCTGCTGGTGTTCATGGGCGTGGTGGCGCCGGGCTTCTCGATGGCGAACTTCGTGCGCGGCGGCTGGGCCGGCCAGGACGAATTCGGGGCCGCGGCGATTCCAGGCATGCTGGCGGCGGTCCCGTTCGCGATCTGGTTCTTCCTCGCGATCGAGGGCGTGGCGATGGCGGCGGAGGAAGCGAAGAATCCGCGCCGCTCGATCCCGATCGCCTACGTGAGCGGCATCCTGACCCTGGTGGCGCTGGCGATCGGCGTGATGGTGTTCGCGGGCGGGGCCGGCGACTGGACCCGGCTGGCCAACATCAACGATCCGCTGCCGCAGGCCATGAAGGGTATCGTCGGCGCCGACAGCAACTGGCTGCACATGCTGGTGTGGCTCGGCCTGTTCGGCCTGGTGGCGTCCTTCCACGGCATCATCCTCGGCTATTCGCGCCAGATCTTCGCCCTGGCGCGCGAAGGCTTCCTGCCGCGCTTCCTGGCGCGCATCCATCCGCGCTTCCGTACCCCGCACCGCGCCATCCTGGCCGGCGGCGCGGTCGGCATCGCCGCCATCTTCAGCGACAGCCTGATCACGTTCGGCGGCCAGACCCTGACCGCGAACATCGTCACCCTGTCCGTGTTCGGCGCCATCACGATGTACATCGTCAGCATGCTGAGCCTGTTCAAGCTGCGTCGCACGGCTCCCTGCATGGCGCGCCCGTTCCGCACGCCGCTCTATCCATGGCTGCCGGGGTTCGCGCTGTGCGCGGCCGTGGTCTGCCTGGTCACCATGGCCTACTACAACTTCCTGATCTTTTGCGTGTATGCGGCGCTGCTGGCGCTCGGCTACCTGGTGTTCCTGCTCGGGCGCGGCAAGCGCGCGGCGCACGCCGGGGCCGAAACCGCCTGAGCCGGCAAGGGAACGGACGGGCACCGGCGGCCGCGGCGGCCTACAATGCGATAAAGGGGGATGCCATGAGCCGAACTACCCATACGATAGGCAGCCGTACGTATGCCTTCGCCGACCTGCGCGCGCTGCTGGCCAAGGCCAGTCCGGCGCGCTCGGGCGACCACCTGGCCGGCCTGGCCGCCGGCAGCAGCGAAGAGCGCGTGGCGGCGCAGATGGCGCTGGCCGTGCTGCCCTTGCGGGCCTTCCTGAACGAAGCCGTGGTCGCGTACGAGGACGACGAGGTCACGCGCCTGATCGTCGACAGCCACGACGCGGCGGCCTTCCAGCCGGTCGCCCATCTCACCGTCGGCGACTTCCGCAACTGGCTGCTGGGCGACGCCGCCGACGAGGCAACCCTGGCCGCGCTGGCACCCGGCATCACGCCGGAAATGGCGGCGGCCGTGTCCAAGATCATGCGCATCCAGGACCTGGTGCTGGTGGCGCGTAAATGCCGCGTCGTCACGCGCTTTCGCAACACGATCGGCCTGGCCGGCACGCTGTCGACCCGGCTGCAGCCGAACCACCCGCTGGACGACGCGTCCGGCATCGCCGCCAGCCTGCTCGACGGCCTGCTGTACGGCAGCGGCGACGCCGTCATCGGCATCAATCCCGCCACCGACAACGTGCCGCAGGTGGTGCGCATCCTGGGCATGCTGGACGAGGTCATCGCCCGCTACCGCATCCCGACCCAGAGCTGCGTGCTGACCCACGTCACCAACACGCTGGCCGCGATCGAGCGCGGGGCGCCGGTCGACCTGGTGTTCCAGTCGATCGCCGGCACCGAGGCGGCCAACCGCAGTTTCGGCATCGACCTGGCGCTGCTGGCCGAGGCCCATGCGGCGGCGCTGGCGCTCGGCCGCGGCACCGTGGGCGACAACGTGATGTACTTCGAGACCGGCCAGGGCAGCGCGCTGTCGGCAGGCGCCCACCACGGCGTCGACCAGCAGACCTGCGAGGCGCGCGCCTATGCGGTGGCGCGGGCCTACAAGCCGCTGCTGGTGAACAGCGTGGTCGGCTTCATCGGGCCGGAATACCTGTATGACGGCAAGCAGATCGCGCGCGCGGGGCTGGAAGACCATTTCTGCGGCAAGCTGCTCGGCCTGCCGATGGGCGTCGACGTCTGCTATACCAACCACGCCGAGGCCGACCAGGACGACATGGACGTCTTGCTGACCATGCTGGGCGTGGCCGGCTGCACCTATGTGATGGGCGTGCCGGGCGCCGACGACATCATGCTGAACTACCAGACCACGTCCTTCCACGACGCCCTGTATGCGCGCCGCGTGCTCGGCCTGCGGCCGGCGCCGGAATTCGAGGACTGGCTGCGCACGATGCAGATCGCCGAACACTTCGACCGGCCGGGGCAGGGCGTGCCGCCGGCCTTCCAGCCGGCGCTGCAGCGCTTGCGCCTGTCCCGCGCCGAGGAGATGCCATGACCGACCCGACCGTCATCGACAACCCCTGGCAGGGGCTGCGCCGCTTCACCGCCGCCCGCATCGCCCTCGGGCGCGCCGGCGTCAGCCAGCCGACCGCGTCCCAGCTCGACTTCCAGCTGGCCCACGCGCAGGCGCGCGACGCCGTGCACCAGGCGCTGGATGTGGCGACCCTGCGCCGGGGGCTGGGCGAATTGCAACTAACCGATATTGCCCTGCACAGCGCTGCAGGCAGCCGCCAGGTCTACCTGCAGCGCCCCGACCTCGGCCGCCGGCTGGATCCGGCGGCGCGCGCGGCCCTGCAGGCCCAGCACGGTGGGGCGCCGGGCTGCGACCTGGCCATCGTGGTGGCCGACGGCCTGTCGGCGCTGGCGATCGAACGCAATGCGCTGCCTTTCCTGCGCGCGCTGCTGCCGCGTATTGCCCAGGAAGGCTGGACGCTGGCGCCGATCGTCATCGTCGAGCAGGGGCGGGTGGCGGTCGGCGACGAGGTCGGCGAGGTGCTCGGTGCGCGCGCGGTACTGGTGCTGATCGGCGAGCGTCCCGGCCTGAGTTCGCCCGATAGCATGGGCCTGTACCTGACCTGGGCGCCGCGCGTGGGGCTGACCGACGAGAGCCGCAACTGCATCTCGAACGTGCGTGCGGCCGGACTCGGGCACGAGGCGGCGGCCGCAAAGCTGCATTACCTGCTGGCGCAGGCATGCCGGCGCCGCCTGACCGGCGTGGCGCTCAAGGACGAATCGGCGGACGAGGCGCTGGCGCCGCCGTCCGCGGACGGCGGTTTCCTGCTCTAGCCCGCCTGGCGGCCAGCCTGGCCAGCGCGGCCGCCAGGGCTTCGGCATCCACCGGTTTCACGTAATACTGGTCGAAACCGGCGGCGAAGGCCTTGGCCCGGTCGGCGTCCTGGCCGTAGCCCGAGAGGGCGATCAGGGTCGCGTGCCGGGTGCGCTCGCCGGCGCGCAGGGCGCGCGCCAGCGCGAAGCCGTCGAGGTCGGGCAGGCCGATATCCAGGATGCAGACGTCCGGCGCATCGCCTTCGGCGCGGCGCAGGCCGTCGCGCGCACTCGAGGTGCTGGCGACCCGGTACCCGAGCGCGGACAGCAGCATGTCCAGCATCATCACCCCATCCTCGTTGTCGTCCACCAGCAGGATCGACAGCGTAGCGGCCGCCTGGTCCAGCCGCGGCGGCGCCTCGACGACGGGCGCGGGAACTGCCGCCTCGATCCGCGGCAGGCGGATCGTGAAGCGCGAGCCCCGGCCCGGCCCGTCGCTGTCGGCGTGCACGCTGCCGCCGTGCAGCGTCACCAGGCTGTGGACCAGCGCCAGGCCGATGCCGAGGCCGCCCTGCGCACGGTCGAGGGTACGGTCGCCCTGGGCGAACAGTTCGAAAGCCCGCGCCAGCAGTTCGGGCGTCATGCCGAGGCCGTCGTCGGCGATGGTGAGCGTGACCGCATCCGCATCGACCGCCAGGCCGACCTCGATGGTGCCGCCCTCGGGCGTGAACTTGGCGGCATTGTGCAGCAGGTTGGCCAGCACCTGCACCAGGCGCTTGTGGTCGCCCGACACATACGCCGGCTGCCCCGGCTGGCCGACCCGCAGGGTGTGGCCACGCGCCGCGATGCCGGGGCGCGCCTGTTCCAGTGCTTCGGCCACGACCTGGTTGGCGTCGAGCGCCACCCGGTCGAGCGTGATCAGGCCGCGCGTGACGCGGGCGACGTCGAGCAGTTCGTCGATCAGGCCGCTCATGTGCACTACCTGGCGCGTGATGACGGTGCCGATGCTGCGCAGCTGCGCGTCCTCGCCGTTGCTGCGCAGCAGGGCGGCGGCGGCGCCGATCGGCGCCAGTGGATTGCGCAGTTCATGGGCCAGCATGGCCAGGAATTCGTCCTTGCGGCGGTGGGCTTCCTTGAGGTCTTCCTCGGCGCGGACGCGCGCTTCGATGTCCATCGACACCGCGACCGCGCCGACCAGTTGGCCGGCATCGTCGAGGATGGGTGCCGACGACACCAGCAGTATCCTGCAGTCGGACGCCGATCCGGGCATCCGTACCTTCAACAGGCAGCGGTCGACGGTGGCGCCGGCCAGCGCGCGCGCCAGCGGCCATTCGCCGGGTCCGATGCGCCGGCCCTCCTCGGTATCGTCGATGAACCAGCCGTGCATGGCGGGGAAATCGATGCGGCCGTAGTCGCTGAAGTAGCCGACGCCGAACAAGGCTTCGTGTGCGGGATTCCTGTGCAGGACGGTGTGGTCGCGGGTGACCACCAGCACGCCCACCGGCGCCGCGCTCAGCACGCCAGCCAGGTAGGCGCGCGCCGCTTCGGCCTTGCGTGCGCTCACCAGCGCTTCCTGGCGGCTCGCCTCGAGCGCCTGTTCCGCCAGCACCTGGGCGGTGATGTCGATCGTCGTGTGCGAAATGCACAGCAGGGTGCCGTCGGCGTCGTACACCGGCGTGTTGGTGGCGCTCCAGTACATGTCCTGGAACCAGCTGCGCCCGTCCTTGTGTATCTCGATCGGATAATGTTGCGCGGCCATGCTCTGGCTGCTGCGCGTCGCGATGGCGGTGGCGATCGACGCCGCCAGCGACTGCACGCCGGCATCGTTGGGGTCGTCCGGATTGTTGGGAAACACCTCGAACAGGGGGCGGCCCAGTACGTCCTCGCGGCGGCGCGACACCGAGCGCAGGAAGGCGTCGTTGACCGCGAGGATGTCGAGCTTGTCCGTCGGCGCCAGCAGGTATTGGCCGATTGGAGAATGATCGAAGGAGGCGGCGAAGATCGGATCGTTCAACATGTGGAATGCACGCGTATTCAATCCGGCATTTTCCCGAATATCGTCGAACTCTGGCGCACCATTGTAGGGCTTGCCCAGCCGTCTTCTGCCGGGTCCGGTCGGCGTGCGGCGCGCTGGATTTCGCGTACGCCGTATATCCTGACCCGATTCGCATGGTTCGCGCGCCGCCGACACCATGCCCGACCGTGCCAGCAACCGTCCGCGACGCAACGACAGCTCGAGGTCAGCATGTCCAGGGAAACGGATTCGATGGGGTGGGTCGGCGTGGTCAGCCTGTTGTTCGCGGCGCTGACGGGACTGTATCTGCTGGCCGGCGGCGCATGGCTGCTGGCGCTGGGCGGATCGGTGTATTACGTCGTGGCCGGTATCGTCCTGCTGGGCGTGGCATGGCTGCTGGCGCGGCGCAGGCAGGGCGCGCTGGGGCTGTATGCGCTGCTGCTGGCCGCTACGGCGATCTGGTCGCTGTGGGAAGCCGGCCCCGACTTCTGGGCGCTGGCGCCGCGCTCGGGCGTGCTGGTCCTTTTCGGCGTATGGCTGCTGCTCGTGTACTGGCGCCGCGCGTCGCCGCGGCTGGACCGGTTCCCGCTGCTGGGCGCGCTCGTGCTCTGGGCCGGCGTGCTGGTCTACGCGGGCTTCAACGACCCGCAGACCGTGAACGGCGGCTTTGCCGCCCCGACGGCCGCCGGCGTGCGTACCGGGGCAGGCCCGGACGCAACAGCAGCGGACGGCATCGCCGCGTCCGAATGGCCGGCCTACGGCCGCACGCAGGAAGGCACGCGCTATGCGCCGCTGGCGCAGATCACGCCCGGCAACGTGAAGAACCTGCAGGTGGCCTGGACCTTCCGCACCGGCGACATGAAGGGGCCGAACGATCCGGTCGAGATCACCGACGAGGTCACGCCGATCAAGGTCGGCAACCTGCTGTACCTGTGTTCGCCGCACCAGATCGTGTTCGCGCTCGATGCCCGCAGCGGCACGCTGAAATGGAAATTCGATCCCGGCCTGAAGACCGATCCGACCTTCCAGCACGTCACCTGCCGCGGCGTGTCCTACGTCGATCTCGGGGCCGGCGCCGCTGCCAGCGACGGCGTCGCTGCCGCCTGCACGCGCCGCATCATCCTCCCGGTCAACAACGGCCACCTGTATGCGCTGGATGCGCTCACCGGTGCCCGCTGCACCGATTTCGCCGACCGCGGCGAACTCGATCTGCAGCTTGGCATGCCGGTGAGTAACCAGCCGAGGAACATGTACATGCCGACCTCGCCGCCGATCGTCACCGACAGGGTGATCGTGGTGGCCGGCTCGGTCGAAGACAATTACTCGACGCGCGAACCCTCGGGCGTGATCCGCGGCTACGACGTCCGCAGCGGCGCCTTGCTGTGGGCCTTCGATCCGGCGGCGCCGGACCCCAACCGGATCCCGGGTCCGGGCGAGCACTACACCTGGAATTCGCCCAATGCGTGGGCGCCTGCCGCCTACGACAAGGCGCTCGACATCGTCTACGTGCCGATGGGCGTGGGGACGCCGGACATCTGGGGCGGCAACCGCACGCCGGTCCAGGAGCGTTACGCGAACGGCCTGCTGGCGCTGCACGCCTCGACCGGCAAGCTGGCCTGGTTCTACCAGACCGTCCACCATGACCTGTGGGACATGGACCTGCCATCGCAGCCGACGCTGGCCGATATTCCCACCCGGGACGGCGCCATCGTGCCGGTCGTGTATGCGCCGACCAAGACCGGCAACCTGTTCGTGTTCGACCGCCGCAACGGCGCCCTGGTCGTGCCCGCGCCCGAACGGCCGGTGCCTCAGGGGGCCGCGCCCGGCGACCGTACGTCGCCGACCCAGCCGTTTTCCGAACTCACCTTCCGTCCGGACAAGCCGCTCACGGGCGCCGACATGTGGGGCGCCACCATCTACGACCAGCTGGTGTGCCGCATCATCTTCCACCGGCTGCGCTACGAAGGCATCTTCACGCCGCCCTCGACCCAGGGCACGCTGGTCTTTCCCGGCAATCTCGGCATGTTCGAGTGGGGCGGCCTCGCCGTCGATACCGACCGCAAGATCGCCATCGCCAATCCGATCGCGCTGCCCTTCGTCTCGACCCTGGTGCCGCGCGGCCCGGACAATCCGGTGGAGCCGAAGCCGGGCACCAAGAGCGGCGGCTCGGAACTGGGGCTGCAGACGCAATACGGGGTGCCGTTCGGCGTGACGCTGAACCCTTTTCTTTCGCCCATCGGCCTGCCGTGCAAGCAGCCGGCCTGGGGCTACATGGCGGCGATCGACCTGAAGACCAATCGCATCGTCTGGAAACAGCGTATCGGCACGGTGCGCGACAGCGCGCCGGTCCCGCTGCCGTTCAAGATGGGCATGCCGATGCTGGGCGGCCCGATCGTGACGGCCGGCGGCGTCGCCTTCATCAGCGCCACCGCGGATTACTACCTGCGCGCCTTCGACGTCAACAACGGCAGGCTGTTGTGGCAGGCGCGCCTGCCGGCCGGCGGCCAGGCCACGCCGATGAGCTATGCGGTGGACGGCAAGCAGTATGTCGTGATCGCGGCGGGCGGACACGGTTCCTTCGGCACCAGGATGGGCGACTATGTGATTGCCTATGCGCTGCCCTGAATCTGAACTCTCGAGCTGCAAGGCACTCCAACCTGTCATGTGAAGACCCGCTGGCACCAGCTTCCGACCATGGCTACGCATGACAGGCACGCTCGCGCACGAGGCGCATTGGCCAAGCTCGGCATCCTTGCCGCGGTGTCGCTGGGCGCCGCCCACGCCCATGCGCAGGACCTTGCAACCCGGCCCTGGCTGCTGGGCGACTGGGGCGGCGAACGCACCCGGCTGGCCGCGCGCGGCATCGACTTCAATGTTGGTTACGGCACCGAACTGGCCCACAACCTCAGCGGCGGCACCCGCCACCTGACGCGCTACACCGACCAGTGGACCTTCGGTACCACGCTGGATCTCGACAAGGGCTGGGGCTGGCACGGCGGTACCTTCCAGTTCACCATGACCGACCGTAACGGCAAGGACCTCGGCGCCGACGCCGACATCGGCAACAGCCAGCTGATCCAGGAAGTCTGGGGGCGCGGCCAGACCTGGCACCTGACGCAGCTGTGGCTGGACCAGAAGCTGCTCGACGATCGCCTCCAGGTCAAGTTCGGCCGCCTGACCATGGGCGAGGATTTCTTCAGTTTTTCCTGCTTCTTCCAGAACCTGACCTTCTGCGGCGCGCAGCCGGGCAACCTGGTGGGCGACTACTGGGTCAACTGGCCGACGAGTCGCTGGGGCATGCGTATCAAATACCACCCGACGGCGGACAGCTACGTCCAGTTCGGCGCCTACCAGGTCAGCCCGAAGTACGTGGATGACCGGTATCAGCGCCACAACGGCTGGGCACCGAACATCCCGGGCGGCACCACCGGCGCGCTGATGCCGCTGGAGGCGGGCTGGCAGCCGCACTGGCACGGCCTGCCCGGCACCTACATGGCCGGCCTCTGGTACAACACCTCGGACGGCGACGATTTGTACCTGGATGTGAACCGCAACCCGCGCGGCCTCACCGGCCTCGACGCGCTCCAGCGCAGTGGCCAGTATGGGGGCTACTTCAGCCTGCAGCAGCAGGTGAGCGGCGTCGCCGACGGCCGCGGCGCGACGCTGTTCCTCAACTTTACCCAGGCCGACCGCAAGACGGCGCGCCTGGACCGCCAGCTGACGCTGGGGGTGATGCTGCGCGAACCCATTGAGGGCAGGGTGAAGGACACGGTCGGCGTGGCGGTCGGCGCCACCCACAGCAACCCGCGCTTCGCCGATGCCGTGGCGCAGGACAACGTCCGCACCGGCAAGGATGCCGTCGCGGGCCGCAGCTACGAATACGTGGGCGAGGTGTATTACTCGTGGGTGCCGGCGACCTCGATCTACCTGCGTCCGAACCTGCAGTACATCCTGCATCCCGGCGGGACGACGCGCAACAGCAATGCCTTCGTCATCGGTTTAAAAGCCAGCCTGACGTTTTAGCCGGTTACGACTTCACTGATCTGCTGCACCGGCGTCACGTTGGTGAAATTGGCGATGTCGGCGGCGAGTTCCGCCGCATGCGGCCCGATGCCGGTCATGAGCGCGTCGATCGAATCGCAATAGACATGGCACATGGCGATATAGGCGGGCGTGCTGCCGGGGGCGACGCCGCTCACGCCTTTATCGATGCTGTAGGAATTGCAGTAGCCACCCATGCGCTCCTTCAGCAGGGGCATGTGCACGTCGCGGTAATACGCGTGGTCGAAGTGGGCATCCGGACGGTAGGGATACATTACGCTGAGCTTGATCATCATGTGCTTTCGAGACAGGCGCCGGGTGGCGCGACCCGGCGATTATGCCGCCTCGTCCGAAAACGTGCCCGCTACCGTCCCCCCTTCAGGCCGTGCTTTCGCAAAAGACGAAGCGCAGGATCGCCTGGATGCGCCGCGCCTGCTCCTCGGGCGTGAACGGCTCGTCCATGCCGAGCGCGAGCACGCGTTGGCGTTCGGCCGAGGCCATGGTCAGCACCAGGTCGGCCGTCATGACGGGATCGGCGGCCGGGCAGAAGTCCTTGTCCTGCATCCGCCTCAGCCAGGCGGCAAGCTGCTGCATGCCGTGTTCGTTGCGGCTGCGGTAATAGGCCTCGCCGATCGCCGGGTAGCGGCTGCGCTCGCGAATGGCGATCACATACGCACCCACCGCCTGGGGGCCGCAGGCGAAGCTCACCCACTCGTTCAGGAAGGAGGCGAGCACATCGCGCGCGCCGGCCTTATCGGCCACCGGAACGTCCAGCATGGTGGTGGCGACCTGGGCACCGTGGCGGATCACGTGGCCGATCAGCTGTTCCTTGCTGGGCACGACGGTGTACACGGTTTTCTTGGACACCTTGGCGCGCTGCGCCACCTGGGCCACGCTGAGGTCGGCGTCGGCGGCCTGTTCGTTCAGGATGTCGACCGCCGCCTGGACCAGGCGGTCCAGCAATTGTTCAGGTGTATTGCTGATGGGACGGCCTACTTTGGGCCGTTCTGTGTTGTTCATGGTGTCTCCTACGCCAAGTCTGGCAAAGCACATGTTTCAATATATTTACGAAACCGTGCGGTTTACATATTATGTCCAGCGGCCTATGATAGCAACCGTAATAAGCTTCCCATAGGAATTCCGTGTCTACTTCATCAAGATCCGGGCCGTTGTTGGCCGTTACCGGATCGGTTTTCGTTGTTCTCGGCGTCGTGCTGCTGTGCGGCGGCGCCTATCTCGCGAGCCTGGGCGGCTCGCTGTACTACCTGCTGGCCGGCATCGGCCTGGCCGCGACGGGCGTGCTGGTGTTCCGGGGACGCCGTGCGGCGCTCGGCCTGCTGTCCCTGATCCTGGTCATCACCGTCGTCTGGTCCGTCATCGAAGTCAAATTCGACTGGTGGCAGCTGCTGCCGCGCCTGGACATCTGGTTCGGCGCCGCCGTCTGGCTGTTGCTGCCCTTCGTCGACCGCCGCCTCGGCAAGGAAGCAGCAGGCTTTGATGCCGGCCGCAAGGGCTTGTTTGCATCGGTCGCGGCCACGCTGGTGGTCGGCGTGATCGCGCTGGGGCAGGATTACCATGACCTGCATGGCGACATGCCGCAGCAGAACATGGCCGCCACCGGCGCGGCCGACACTGCCGGCGTCGCGGCCGGCGACTGGTCTGCCTACGGCCACTCGGGCCACGGCGACCGCTACACGCCAGCCGCCCAGATCACCCCGGCCAATGCCGGCCGCCTGACGCAGGCGTGGAGCTACCATACCGGCGACTTCAAGGGCCCGACCGATCCGGGCGAAATCGCCAACGAAGTCACGCCGATCAAGGTAAACGGCATGCTGTACATGTGCACGCCGCACAATATCGTGATCGCGCTGAACCCGGACACCGGCAAGGAAATCTGGCGCCACGATCCCAAGATCAACCGCGACGCCGCCGGCTACCAGCACATGATCTGCCGCGGCGTTTCCTACTGGGACGCGAACGCGCCGGCGCCGGGCAGCAAGCCGCGCGCTGACGCCGCCACCATGGAATGCCCGCGCCGCATCCTGGCGCCGACCATGGACGGTACCCTGATCGCGGTCAACGCCGATACCGGCGCCACCTGCAAATCCTTCGGCGACAACGGCGTCATCGACCTGTACAAGGGCCATCCGGTAAAACGGCGCGGCATGCTGATGCCGACCTCGCCGCCGGCGGTCGCGCAGAACATGGTCGTGATGGCCGCCAGCGTGACCGACAACGAGTCGACCGACGAACCGTCGGGCGTGATCCGCGGCTACGACCCGGTGAGCGGCAAGCTGGTATGGAACTGGGACCCGGCGCGTCCGGACGAGACCAATCCGCTGACCGAAGGCGAAACCTACGTCCGCAACTCGCCCAATTCGTGGGGCGTGTCGAGCATCGACGAGAAGCTGGGCATGGTCTACATCCCGATGGGCAACGAGACGCCGGACACCTGGGGCGGCCGCCGCAACAAGAACGGCGAGCGCTTCAACAGCGCCATCGTGGCGCTCGACCTGGCCACCGGCAAGCTGAAGTGGGTCTACCAGACCGTGCACCACGATATCTGGGACATGGACATCGGCGGCCAGCCGACCCTGGTCGACATCGATACGCCGAAGGGCAAGGTGCCGTCGCTGGTGGCGACCACCAAGACCGGCAACATCTTCGTGATCGACCGCCGCGACGGTTCGCTGGTGGTGCCGGCCCCGGAAAAGCCGGTACCGACCGACCACGTCGCCGCCGGGGACCACGTGTCGCCGACCCAGCCGTTCTCGGCGCTGAGCTTCCTGCCCGAGCGTAACATCAGCGAAACCGACATGTGGGGCACCACGCCGTTCGACCAGATGGCTTGCCGCATCATCTTCAAGAACCACCGCTACCAGGGTCCGTTCACGCCGCAGACCGTCGGCGAACCGGGGGAGGGCGCCATCATTTCCCCGGGTCCGCTCGGCATCTTCGAATGGGGCGGCGCCACCGTCGATCCGGTGCGCCAGATCCTGATCGTCAATCCGGACTACATGGGCTTCCAGGAACGCCTGGTGCCGCGCGCACTCGCCAACGCCAAGGGCGGCACCGGCGGCGAGATGGGCCTGCAGCCGCAGAGCGGCGTCCCGTTCGCGGTCGAGATCAAGCCCTTCCTGTCGCCGCTGGGCTTTCCCTGCCAGGCACCGCCGTGGGGCTACGTGGCCGCGGTCGACCTGAAGACCATGAAGAAGGTCTGGATGCACAAGAACGGCACCACCCGCGACAGCGCACCGGTCCCGATCCCGCTGCCGCTGGGCGTGCCCAGCCTGGGCGGCATGATGACCACCGGCGGCGGCGTGACTTTCCTCAGCAGCGCACTCGACTACTACATCCGCGGCTATGACGTCAGCAACGGCAAGGTCGTGTGGAAAGCGCGCCTGCCAGCCGGCGGCCAGGCCACCCCGATGAGCTACGTGTCCGACAAGACCGGCAAGCAATACGTGGTGGTGATGGCCGGCGGCCACGGCTCGCTCGGCACCAGCATGGGCGATGAGATCGTGGCCTTCGCCCTGCCCGACAAATAAGCACCAACCAAGCAGCAATCCCACATCGTTACCAAGGCGGCCCTGCGCACTACCGGCAGGGCCGCCGCATTACTGCATCGAAAGCACCATGAACATCCATTCGCGCCTCACCCCGATGGCCTCGGCCGTCGCCCTCGCTCTCGTCCCAACGCTCGTCACAGCGCTGGCTGCCATGCTGGCGCCGCCGACCGCCGCCGCCGCCGCCGCCGCCGCCGACCTCGACGGCAGTCCCTACCTGCTCGGCGACTGGAACGGCCAGCGGTCCCGCCTGGCCGAGAAGGGCGTCACCTTCCGGCTCGGTTACGTGTCCGAAATCGCCGCCAATACCTCGGGTGGCAGCGACAAGAAGATCCGCAACAGCGACCAATGGCTGTTCGGTTCCACGCTGGACCTGGGCAAGCTGTGGGGCTGGCAGGGCGCCAGGTTCCGCGTCGACATCACCAACCGCAACGGCCACAACCTGAGCAGCGATGCCGGCCTCGGCACCTTCCAGCAGGTGCAGGAAGTCTACGGCCGCGGCCAGACCTGGCGCCTGACCAATTTCTACCTGCAGCAATCGCTGCTGGACGACCGGCTGCGGCTGAAATTCGGCCGCATGCCGATCGGCAGCGACTTCGCCGGCTTCTCGTGCGACTTCCAGAACCTGACGTTCTGCGGTTCGCAGCCGGGCAACCTCGTCGGCAGCTACTGGGGCAACTGGCCGGTCAGCGTCTGGGCCGGCGTGGCCAGGCTGAACACCTCGGCGCACACCTACCTGGCGGGCGGCGTGTACCAGGTCAATCCGGCCTACTTCGACGACGGCCACGCCGTGCACCAGGGCCTGTACCCGAACAATCCGCGCGGCACCACCGGCGCCCTGGTCCCGGTCGAATTCGGCTGGCTGCCCAGCGTCAAGGGCTTGCCGGGCAGCTACAAGGTCGGGGTCTGGTACAACACCTCCGACAGCGCCGACCTGATGCTGGACCAAAACCGCCGGCCGCTGGGCACGACCGACGTCGGCGCCCTGCAGCGCAGCGGCGCCTACGGCGGCTACATCAACTTCCAGCAGCAGGTGACGGGCACGGCCGGCGGCAGGGGCGTCACCGTCTTCCTGAATGCGTCGCAGGCGGACAAGTTCACAGCCGCCACCGACAGCCAGGTGGCGCTGGGCATGGAACGCAAGGGCGTGGGCGAGCGTGCGCGCGACATGGTCGGCCTGGCCGTCGGCGCCACCCACGGCAATGGCCGCTACGCCGGCTACCAGCGACAGCACAACCGTATTTATCCGAACGCGACGGTGGTGGTCAGCGACGGCTACGAAGTGGCGGCCGAGGTGTTCTACAGCTGGTCGCCGCTGCCGTCGCTGAGCGTGCGTCCGAACCTGCAGTTCATCAAGCATCCGGGCGGCAGCGCGCAGAACGCGGATGCGGTGGTGCTCGGCCTGAAGACGCTGGTGGCGTTCTGATTGTCGCGCGGGGCAACAAGCGCTACCATGAGGCGGCGCCCAGCTGTAACCGGCTGTCGGCGTGAGCTTGCGTTGCAGGTTCTGAGAACAGGATGTCCATCCGATCTGGGTCAAGGACTGCGTAAAACCCCAGGGTAATCCGGGTGTCTGTCCGGTCAAAGCACGAAGTTTCCTGCTTTTCCCTAGCGAAAGGACGTACGTCATGCCCCTGCCCGTGAGCATCACCATCAATGGCGTCGCCACGCCTTTGCCCGACGACCCCCGCGTTTCCCTGCTGGACCTGCTGCGCGAGCACCTGCAGCTGTCCGGCACCAAGAAGGGTTGCAACCAGGGCGCCTGCGGCGCCTGCACCGTGCTGGTCGACGGCGAGCGCATCCTGTCCTGCCTGGCGCTGGCGGTGCAGTATGCGGGCCGCTCGGTCACCTCGATCGAGGGCCTGGCCGACGGCGACGGCCTGCACCCGCTGCAGCAGGCCTTCGTCGAGCATGACGGCTTCCAGTGCGGCTATTGCACGCCCGGCCAGATCTGTTCGGCGATCGGCATGGCGGCCGAATTGCGGCGCGGCGTGCCGAGCTACATCACCGCCGACATCGGCGCCGCGTCGATCGACTTCAGCCAAGACGAAGTGCGCGAACGCATGAGCGGCAACCTGTGCCGCTGCGGCGCCTACAACGGCATCGTCGCCGCCATCACCGAGACCGTCGGGGAGGCGCCATGACACCCTTTACTTTTGCCCGCGCCGCCGACGCACCCGAGGCGGTCCGGCTGGGCGCGGCGCCCGGCGCCCGCTACCTGGGCGGCGGCACCAATCTGGTCGACCTGATGCGCGAGACGATCGAGCGCCCGGCGGCGCTGGTCGACGTCACCGGCCTTTCCACCACCATCGAGGAACGCGCCGGCGGCAGCCTGCTGATCGGCGCGGCTACGAAGAACACGGCGCTGGCCGAGCACCCGGCGGTGCGCCGCCGCTATCCGCTGCTGTCGCGCGCCATCGTGGCCGGGGCCTCGGCCCAGATCCGCAACATGGCGACCGTCGGCGGCAACCTGCTGCAGCGCACCCGCTGCACTTATTTCTATGACGACGACGGCGCGCGCTGCAACAAGCGCGCGCCGGGCCAGGGCTGCGATGCGATCGACGGTTTCAACCGCATCCACGCGGTGCTCGGCGCATCGAGCGCCTGCGTGGCCACCCACCCGTCCGACATGTGCGTGGCGCTGGCCGCGCTCGGCGCCGTCGTCCACCTGGACGGGCCGCAGGGCGCGCGCAGCCTGGCGCTGACCGACCTGCACCGCCTGCCCGAAGACCACCCGGAACTGGACACGGTGCTGACGCCGGGCGAACTCGTCACCGCGATCGAATTGCCGGCGCTGCCGTTCGCGGCACATTCCGCCTACCGCAAGGTGCGCGACCGTTCCAGCTATGCGTTCGCGCTGGTGTCGGTGGCGGCCGCCATCGACATCGACGGCGGCGTGGTGCGCGACGTGCGCCTGGCGCTGGGCGGCGTCGCCCATAAACCCTGGCGCGCCTGGACCGCGGAAAACGCCCTCAAGGGCCAGCCGGCCAGCACTGCCAGCTTCCGCGCCGCGGCCGCGGCCGAACTGGCGGCGGCCAGGCCGCTGCGCGACAACGCCTTCAAGATCGCGCTGGCGCAGCGCACCCTCGTCGCCGTGCTGGAAAGCCTCACCGGGAGTCAGCCATGAACATCATCAAGGAAGCCGCGCAACAGGTCATGAAGAAGGCGGTCGAGCTGGCGCCGGATGCCTGGATGCCGGGCGGGAAGTCCGATCCGCTGATCGAGCACCGCGAGGGCTATATCGGCATGCCGGTCTCGCGCCTGGACGGTGCGGACAAAGTGCAAGGCAGGGCGCCGTTCGCGGCCGAGTTCGCGCTCGATGGGCTGGCGTATGCGGCCTTGGTCTACAGCACCGTGCCCAAAGGCCGCATCGCCACGCTCGACAGCGCCGCCGCCGAAAGCGCGCCCGGCGTGGTGCTGGTGATGACCCACAAGAACGCGCCGCCGATGAAACCGATGCCGCTGTTCCTGACGGCGGAAAAGGCGATGGCCGGCGAAGGCTTGCCGGTATTCCAGGACGACCGGGTGTATTACAACGGCCAGCCGCTGGCGCTGGTGCTGGCCGCGACCCAGGAACAGGCCGACCATGCCACATCGCTGATCCGCGTGACCTACCTCACCGAGGCCGCGGTCACCTCGCTGGAAGCGGCCAAGGCCAACGGTTCGGAGCCGGGCGCATTCATGGGCGAACCGCTCAAGAAGGAAGTCGGCGACGCCGAGCGCGCGCTGGCCGATGCCCTGTACAAGGTCGACGCGACCTACACGACGCCGCGCTACAACCACAACGCGATCGAGCTGCACGCGGCGACCGTGACGTGGGAGGGCGACACCCTGCGCATCCACGATGCGACCCAGGCCGTGGCGCACACGGCGTGGTCGATGGCGCAGGTGTTCGGCCTGAAGGAAGAACAGGTGCACGTCAGCTCGCCTTTCGTCGGCGGCGGCTTCGGCGGCAAGGGGATGTGGCGCCACCAGGTGCTGGCCGCGGCGGCGTCGAAACTGGCCGGGCGGCCGGTGCGCATCATGCTGTCGCGCGAGGGCGTGTACCGGGTCGTGGGCGGCCGCGCGCCGACCGAGCAGCGGGTCGCCATCGGCGCCGATGGCGACGGCAATTTCGACGCCATCATCCACACCGGCGTGGCTCCGATGAGCCCGCACAACAACTTCCCCGAACCCTTCATCCTGGCGACCAGGTGCCTGTATGCGGCCGCCAGCTTCAAGCTCGACGTCGAGACGGTGCGCATGGATGGCCTGGCCAATACCTTCATGCGCGCGCCCGGGGAGGCGGTCGGCACCTTTGCGCTCGAATGCGCGGTGGACGAACTGGCCGCCCTGATGGAGCGCGATCCGGTCGAGCTGCGCATCACCAACGAGCCGCAGAAAGACCCGATCGAAGGCACGCCGTTCTCGGCGCGCCACATCGTCGAGGCCTGGCGCATGGGCGCCGAGCGCTTCGGCTGGCTGGAGCGCCAGCCGAAGCCGCGCATGCGCCGCGACGGCGAATGGCTGGTCGGCATGGGCTGCGCCGCCGCCACCTACCCGTACCACCGCATGCCCGGGGGCGCCGCGCGCATCACGCTCACGAAGGATGGGCAGGCGCGCGTGGAATTCGCGGCGCACGAGATGGGCATGGGCACTTCGACCACGCATGCGATGGTGGCGGCCGAGCGCCTCGGCCTGCCGCTGGACAACGTCAGTGTGGCCTACGGCGACTCGACCCTGCCGGGCGTGATCCTGGCCGGCGGCTCGCAGCAGACGGCCTCGGTCGGCCACGCCATCATCGAGGCGCAGCGCGCCCTGGTCCAGGAACTCCTGAAGCTGGCCGGCAAGGAATCGCCGCTGCACGGCCTGAAGGCGGAACAGGTGGCCGCCCACAACAGCGGGCTGTGCAAGGCGGACGAGCCGGGCCGCTTCGCCAGCTACGCCACACTGCTCGAGCAGGCCGGCCGCGACCACGTCAGCGCCGAGGGCAGCGCACCGCCGCCGCTGGAATACATGCACTGGTCGATGCATTCGTTCGGCGCGATCTTCTGTGAAGCCCGCGTCAACGTCGTGACCGGCGAGCCGCGCGTCACCCGGCTGCTGGGCGCCTTCGACTGCGGCCGCGTCATCAATCCGAAGACGGCGACTAGCCAGTTCCGCGGCGGCATGATCATGGGGATGGGCATGGCGCTGATGGAGGAAACCCAGTTCGACGAGCGCAGCGGCCGCATCATGAATCCGAGCCTGGCCGAGTACCACGTGCCGGTGCACCTGGACGTGCCGGAGATCGACATCATGTGGACCGACATTCCCGATCCGCACGCCCCGGTCGGCGCGCGCGGCATCGGCGAGATCGGGATCACCGGCACCAGCGCGGCGGTCGCGAACGCCATCTACAACGCCTGCGGCGTGCGCGTGCGCGATTTGCCGATCACGCTCGACAAGCTGGGCGGCTTCGATGACGCCTGATCCCGCATCCGGCGCCGGCAGCGGCGATACGCTGTCCCGCATCCGCGCCCTGATCGGCGATGCCGCCTGCACCGACGCCAGCCAGTGCCACACGCTGGCGCTCGGGGCGCGTCCGGGTGGCGGACCGCAGGCTTACCTGGCCTGGTCGAGCGCGCGCACCGATGGCGCCGCGCTGGCGCTGCTCGCCGAACAGTTCCGGCGCGAGCGCCTGGCGGAGATTGCCGCTTCCGGCGAACTGTCGGACTGCCGCTTCCTGCCCGACCCCGGTGCCGTGTGTCGCGCCGGGACCTGCCGCTTGAACCAGCCTGCGCCGGGTGGGGCATAAAAAAACAGCCCACGCGTGGGCTGTTTTTTTGGCTGCAGGCGGCTAGCGCCGCCCACACGGCTTACTGGACAGAAGCCTCCTTGATACCCGCCTTCTCGGCCGTCACCGCCGGGATGGCGGCGACACCGGTATCGACGCGCAGCACGGTGGTGGCGCTGACCACACCGGACGCGTCCATGAACTGGGCGGCACCGACGTAGCGCTTGCCTTCGGTCAGGCCGGACCAGCTCATGCCGATCGTGGTGTTGGTACCGGCGACCACCTTGCCCGGCACGGCGACGACGAAGCGCGGGTTGACGTCGGCACGGCTCACCACCCACGAATTCAGGCGGTGCACCATGTTCGGCACGTTGCTGCCGTAGCCGACCACGCAGACCTTGTAGTTGCCGGCGGCCGGGTTGAGCACCTGCACGGCTTCGACGCTGCCGTCGTTACCCGAGTAGACCCAGGACCCGTTCGGCGCCAGCACGCCCATGTCGTGGTCGTCGCCAGGGTTGCTGTCCTGCTGGAACAGCGCGAAACGGGCGACCAGGGTATTGGCCGGCACCGTGACCGGATAGACGCGCACCGATGCGGTGCTGTTGCCGGCGGCGCAGGCGCTTTGCAGTTGTGCCGAGCTGAGCGCCGCGGCCGTCATGGTGACCTGCTGGCCGACGGTGGCTTCCTTCAGGCCGCCCTTGGCGTAGGCCATCGTGCCGCTGTAGCCGGTTTTCACGGTGAACAGCTTGCTGCCGCTGACCTTGTCGCTGGTGATCTCGGCCGGGGCCGCGACGGCCTGGCCGACGCGCGCCTGCACCGGGATCTTGACGGTGTGGGCGCCGTCGGTCCAGCTCAGGCTGCCGAAGCGCCAGACGTTGACGGCGGTGTTGGCCAGGGCCGTCAGGCGCACCGTGAAGCTGCCAGTGGCGCCCGGTGCCAGGGTCAGCGTCGACGGGCTCACCTCGGCGCTGAAGCCCGGCACCGAGACCGCGGCCTGGTAGGTGGCGCCGCTGCTGCCGACGTTGGTGACGCTGCGGCGGACCGTGGTCGGGCCCTGGACGGTGGCGACCGTGATCGACGGCAGGTTCAGGTTATAGGTCTCGTCGAGCGTGCCGTAGGTGGTGCAGTCGGACGCCGGCGTCACCGTGGCCTTGTTGACCTTGCAGTTGTACTGGATGTAGTCGGCCTTGCCGGCGTCGTACACCAGGCCCGGATCGGTGGCCTTGTTCGGGTCGATGTGGCCGGCGCCCTGCGACCATGGCAGCAGGCCGTTGGACGCGCCGGCGACGCCGTCGTCGAGGGTCGAATAGGCGGTGGTCATCAGCGCCGACTTGACGGCGGCCGGCGACCAGCCCGGGTGCGCCTGGCGCAGCAGCAGGGCGACGCCGGCCACGTGCGGGCTCGACATCGAGGTGCCCTGGTAGGACTCGTAGGCCGGCGGCGGCACCAGCGCGCCGTTGGCGACGGCGGTGTGCTGGGCCTGCGTCAGTGCCGGCGTGACGCTGGCGATCACATCCACGCCCGGCGCGGTCATGTCGGGCTTGAGCACGTTGGCGTCGCCCATGTTCGGGCCGCGCGACGAGAAGCTGGCCATGACCGGGGCCGGTTTCGGCTGGTTGTAGAAGGTCCCGATCGCGGCGCGCGCCGCGGCGCCCTGGGCCACCGCATAGGCTTTCACGGCATTGCCGTCGGCCTGGTTGATGTGCACGGTCGGCACCGAGTGCGCTTCCGACACCAGGCCGCTGCCGTTGTCGGCCATGATCATGCCGACGCCGCCGGCATTCAGCACGGCCAGGCTCTTGTCGACCCGGGCGTTGTTGCCGCGGGTGCAGATGACGATCTTGCCGGCGACCTTGGCCGGATCGAGCAGGACTTGGCCGGCGGCCGGCGAGCCGCTGAAGCACAGGTTGGCATTACCGCCGCCGACGCCGGCGTCTTCCGCACGGATCAGCGGCGTGCTCGGCACCGGGGTCGAGTTGGTCGACGCGCCGGTGTACTTGGCGCCGTTGCCCAGCGTGGCATCGGCGACGTAGAAGCGGTCGTGGGTCGAGGCCGCGACCGTGGTCAGCCACGGGCTGATGTGGGCGACCGCATTCGCCGGGCCGGAGTTGCCGGCCGATGCCGCCACGAACACGTTGGCCAGCGAGGCGCGGTAGAACGCCTGCTCGACCGCATCCGCGGACGAGGTCTGCGAGCCGCTGATCGAGTAGTTGATGACGTTGACGCCGTCGCGCACCGCCGCATCGATCGCCGAGATCGAATCGCTGTTGTAGCAGCTGTTGGTGGCGTTGGTGCCGTCCGGTTCGGCCGGGTTGTCATAGGTCCAGCAGATCTTGTAGGCGGCGACGCGGGCGCGCGGCGCCATGCCGCTGGCCAGGCCCATGAAGGCGCCGCCCATCGTTACCGGGACGTTGGCATTGCCGGCGGCGGTCGACGCGGTGTGGTCGCCATGGCCGCCGTGGCCGCTGCTGACGCCGTTGCTGCCGATGTTCGAGTCGCGCGGCGATACGAATTCGCTCCAGTTGCGCGTGCGGCCCGAGGCCAGGAAGCCGGCGTTGAAGAACTTGGCGCCGACCAGCTTGTTGTTGCAGTGCTTGAGCGGGTCGAAGCCTTCGCCGGCGACGCAGCCGCCGGTGAAGGTGGACGGCGGCGCGGCATAGGCCAGGGTGCCGCTGCTGTCGAAGGTCGGCTTGCCGTCGGCATCGACGCGGTCGGCGAAGGCCGGATTTTCCGGCCAGATGCCGCCGTCGATGATGCCGACCACCATGTCTTCGCCCTTGACCAGCGAGCCGCCGGCATATTGCGACCACAGGCCGCCCGGCTTGGACAGGCCGAGGAAGGCGCTGGTGGTGACGGTGTCGTAGGAACGCGGCTGGTCGGCCTGGATGTCGGCGACGGCGGCATTGTTTTTCAGCGCCAGCACTTCGGCGTCGGTCAGCATCACGGTGAAGCCGTTGAGCACGACGTCGTAGTCGGCGACGATCGGGGCATTGGCGATGGTGGCCAGCACCTCGCTTTTCTTGACGCTCAGGTAGCGCACGTAATCCTGCACCGGCACCGAATGGTAGTCGAAGGGCACGCCGGGGGCGGGCTGGGTCGCGGCCAGGCCGGCGACGCCGCCCTTGTAGCTGGCGGCCGGTTCGGCCTGCAGCTGGACGATGTAGGGGCGGCGCACCTCTTGTGCCTGTGCGTGGACCAGGCCGACGGCGCCGGACAGCAGCAAGGCGGCGGCAATCGCGATGGGACGAGCTTTGAAATTCATGTTGTGGTCTCGATGGTCGTGATGGTGTCGTGCGCTCAGGCGGCGCGGCGGCGTGCGGCGCCCAGGCCCAGCAGGCCGAGGCCGAGCAGCGCGAAGCTGGCCGGTTCCGGCACGTCGGTGGTGGCGTTGACGGTGACGATGTTGTCGACGGCAAACTGGGCCTGGTTGGTGCTGCGGTCGCAGGTGGTGCTGCCCGCGGTACAGGCGAAGGACGCCAGGCGCACGTCGGTGAAGGTCTTGCCGTTGCCGAAGGCGCTCAGGTCATAGGTGGCGAAATTGAAGACGCTACCGGTCGGGCCGGCCAGGCCCACGTAGATGTCGTCGACGATGCCGGTGGCGTCGAAGGCGGTGATTTCCAGGATGGCGGCGACCGACGGATAGCTCGGCAGGCCGGTGCCGATGAAGCTGGCCTGGAGGCTGCTCAGGGTGAAGGCCGAACCGTCCCACATGCCGAAGAACAGGTAGCCGTCATCGACCGCGCTGTAGTAGTTGGTGGCGTTGTTGGCCGGGCACTGCAGGCCGAGGCAGCTGTCGTTGCCGCCGATGGCGCCGACGAAGCCGGGGGTCCCCGCACCCTCGACGTAGTAATTGCCCATCTTGATGACATCGCCGGCAAAGACGAAGGGCACGTCGAGCGGCGTTTCGAAATCGAGTACGCCGGCCTGCGAAGCGGGCGCGGCTGCACACAGGGCAGCGGCGACGGCCATGGCGTTGAACAGCCGGCCGAAGCCGCGTCGAGGGGAGGGGAATTTCCGAAGCATGGAGAAGGCCTTTCGTAGAGTGGTCTCGGCCGCGGCGCGCAGCCGGCAATACTTGAAATTGCTTCAAGTTGTAAATAAATATAGCTTCGGAAATAATTTTCGTATATAAAAATTTAACTTAAGAATGTTGTTTTTTAGATTCTGATCAACAAGGGTGCGGTTTGCACTGAAACAACGCTGGAATGAACCGAAATGGGTCGCAAAAATGACAACACCCCGGGTAGCGGACGATCCGCTCCCGGGGTGTTTGAAGGACGGCGAGCCGGCAAAGCCGGCCGGATTTACACCACCGAACCCAGCTTGAAGATCGGCAGATACATCGCAATCACCAGGCCGCCGATCAGCACGCCCAGGATCACCATGATCAAGGGTTCCATCAGCGAGGACAGCGCGCCCACGGCTTCATCGACTTCTTCTTCGTAGAAGTCGGCCACCTTGCCCAGCATGTTGTCGAGGGCGCCGGATTCTTCGCCGATCGACACCATCTGCGTCACCATGTTGGGGAACACGTTGGCATTCTGCATCGCCACCGTCAGGCTGGTGCCGGTGCTCACTTCCGTCTGGATCTTCTTGGTCGCTTCCAGGTAGACCGCATTGCCGGAGGCGCCGCCGACCGAGTCGAGCGCTTCCACCAGCGGCACGCCGGCCGCGAACATGGTCGACAGGGTGCGGGTCCAGCGCGCCATGGTGGCCTTGCGGATCACGTCGCCGAAGATCGGCAGGCGCAGCAGCAGGCGGTCCATGGCCTGCTGCATCTTGAGCGAGCGGCGCCAGGACTGGAAGAAGAAGTAGATGGCGCCGAAGATCGAGCCGAAGATGATGTACCACCACTGGACCACGAAGTCCGAGATGCTCATCACGATCAGGGTCGGGGCCGGCAGGTCGGCGCCGAAGCTGGCGAACACCGACTTGAAGGCCGGCACCACCCAGATCATGATGATGGCGGTGACGATGAAGGCGATCGCCAGGATCGACACCGGGTACATCAGCGCCGACTTGATCTTGGCCTTGATCGCCAGCGTCTTTTCCTTGTAGATCGCCAGGCGCGTCAGCAGGTCTTCCAGGATACCGGCCTGTTCGCCGGCGCCGACCAGGTTGCAGAACAGCGGGTCGAAGTACAGCGGGTATTTGCGGAACGCGTTGTTCAGGCTGGTACCGGTCTCGATGTCGGCGCGCAGGTCCATGATCAGCTTGGACATCGACGGGTTGGCGTGGCCCTTGCCGACGATGTCGAAGGATTGCAGCAGGGGCACGCCGGCCTTCATCATCGTGGCCAGCTGGCGCGTGAACAGGCTCAGGTCCTTGTCCTTGATCTTCTTGCCGCTGCGGTAGACTTTCTTCTTGACCTTGGTCACCATGATGCCCTGGCGCCGCAGGGTCACGTTGACGATGGTTTCGCCGCCGGCGCGCATCTCGCCGCGCACGATCTTGCCGGTCTTGTCCTTGCCTTCCCAGGCGAACACGTGTTCCTTGACCTGGGCGCCGGCGCCGCTGCGCATGCGCGCTGTAGAAGTTGCCATGATCTATCCTATTCGTTGGTGCAGCCGAGGACTTCCTCGAGGCTGGTCAGCCCCTGTTTCACTTTCATCAAGCCCGAGCGGCGCAGCGAATTCACGCCCTCGCGCTCGGCCTGGGCCGCGATCTGCATCGCGTTGCCGTGGGTCAGGATCAATTCTTCGATGGCCGGCGTGATCGGCATGAGCTGGTAGATGCCGACCCGGCCCTTGTAGCCGGAGCCGAGGCAGCGTTCGCAGCCGACCGGGCCGTAGGCTTTCCAGTCGCCGTCGAGGTCGCCGTCGCGGAAACCGGCCGCCTTCAGCACATCGCGTCCGACCTCGAGCGGCTGCTTGCAGGTGCACAGGCGGCGCGCCAGGCGCTGGGCCGTGATCAGGATCACCGACGAGGCGATGTTGAACGGCGCCACGCCCATGTTCATGAGGCGGGTCAGGGTGGACGGCGCATCGTTGGTGTGCAGGGTCGAAAACACCATGTGGCCGGTCTGGGCGGCCTTGATCGCGATGTCGGCGGTCTCCAGGTCGCGGATCTCGCCGACCATGATGATGTCCGGGTCCTGGCGCAGGAAGGCTTTCAGCGCCACCGGAAAGGTCAAGCCGGCGCGCTCGTTGACGTTGACCTGGTTCACGCCCGGCAAATTGATTTCGGCTGGGTCTTCCGCGGTCGAGATGTTGATGCCGGGCTTGTTCAGCAGGTTCAGGCAGCTGTACAGCGACACCGTCTTGCCGGAACCGGTCGGCCCGGTCACCAGCACCATGCCGTAGGGGCGGGTGATGGCGTCGATCAATAACGCTTTTTGATCGGGATCGTAGCCGAGCGCGTCGATGCCCATCTGCGCCTGGGTGGCGTCGAGGATACGCATGACGGTCTTTTCGCCGAACAGCGTGGGCAGGGTGCTGACGCGGAAGTCGATGGTGCGCGTTGCCGACAGCACCAGGCGCATGCGGCCGTCCTGCGGCACGCGCTTTTCCGAGATGTCGAGCTTGGCCAGCACCTTGATGCGCGAGACCAGCTTGTCGCGGATCGCCAGCGGCGGCGCCGCGTGGTCGCGCAGCACGCCATCCACGCGCATGCGGATGCGGTACTGCTTTTCGTAGGGCTCGAAATGGATATCGGACGCGCCCAAGTTGATCGCGTCCATCAGGATCTTGTTGAGGAAGCGCACGATCGGCGCATCCTCGACTTCCGACGTGGCCGCCTCGGCCGCCGCCGCGGCCTGGGTGTCTTCCTCGGCGAATTCGATATCGCCGTCCTCGCCGGCCAGTTCGTTGAGGGTCTGGTCGTTGTTGTTGGCCAGGCTGGCCAGCAGCGCCTGCAGGGCGTCGTGGGCGACGATCACCGGCTCGACCGCTGCTTCGCTCTGGAACTTGATCTGGTCCAGCGCCTGCGAATTGGTCGGATCCGACAGCGCCACCGACATCTTGTTGCCGCGCTTGGACAGCGGCACCACGCGCAGCGTCTGCATCAGCTTGGCGTCGATGGCGTTGGCCGGCAGCATGTCGGTACTGAGGGCCGACAGGTCGAGCATCGGGTAGCCGAAGGTTTCGGCGCAGAACACGGCCAGGCTGCGTGCATCGATGGTGCCGGAGCCGAGCAAGGTATCGATGAAGCCTACCTTGTCGGCGGACGCCTTCTTTTGGAAAGTGTCCGCTTGAGGCAGGCTTAGGCGTCCCGACTGGACCAGGGCGCGCGCCAACCCGGGCAGCGTGCTGCCAGTCGTGGTGTTGGGGAGGACTGCTGCCATAGGGTCAGGGACGGGTAGAGGATACGGTCGATGGAGGAGAGCAGGGCGGGACGGACGAACCCGGTGGATGCTCTAAATGATGCCTGCGGGCATCAAATTGGTCAAGCGTTTGGCATGGGGTGAGAGGTATACATACCACGTAGGTAAAATGGCATCTACCTGCTTTATTGCGAATTACTAAAGGCATTCGGCGCTCCTCCAAAGGATGCCGGCAATGCCCCTCAGGCCGCCAGCCAGCGTTTGACCGCTGCCGGACGCAACAGTTTCACTACCTTGATGGCCTGGTTTTGAACCTGCACAACTTCGATCACGGTCTGGCCGATCTTGAGGGCGATCGGGAATTCCGGGATTTCCTGCAATTGCTCGAGCAGCAAGCCATTGACGGTTTTCGGACCGTCCAGCGGCAAGTCCAGCCCCAGCTTCTTGTTGATGTCGCGCAGCGGCGCCGAGCCTTCCAGCAGGCATTCGCCGCTGGCGCTCCAGGCCATCGCATCGGTGCGCGCCGCGCCCGGCGTCGAGGTGGTGAAGTCGCCGATCATTTCCTCGATGATGTCCTCGAGCGTGACCAGGCCCTGCACCTCGCCGTACTCGTCGACGATGATGCCCAGCCTTTCCTTGTTTTCCTGGAAATACTGGAGCTGGGCCAGCACCCCAGTGTCCTGCGGAATGAAGTAGGGTTCGGTCAACAGTGCGCGGAAGTGCGCGACGCTCAGGTCGTCTTCCTGGTTGAGCAGGCCGATCGCCTTGCGCACGTGCAGGATGCCGACGATCTTGTTGATCTCGCCCTCATACACCGGCAGCTTGTTGTGGTAACAGGTGGTCAGCTCGGCCTTGATGGTCTCGACCGGCAGCGACAGGTTCAGGGCCTCGATCTGGCTGCGCGGGGTCATGATGTCTTCGATCGAGATCTTTTCCAGGTCGAACAGGTTCAGCAGGATGCTCTTGTGCTTTTGCTGGATGTACTGGCCGCTTTCCAGGACCACGTAGCGCAGTTCGTCGATCGACAGCCGGTTTTGCGCCGGATCACTGTGCAGGCTGCCGATGCCGCGGATGCGCAGCAGCTTGAGGAAAGCATTGACGAACAGGTTGACGAACCAGATCACCGGCCGCCCGACTTTCATCAGGGGCTTGAGCACCAGGCTGGAGCCGAGCGAAATGCGTTCCGGAAAGCTGGCGCCGATGACCTTGGGCGAAATCTCGGCAAACACGATCAGCAGGAAGGCCACCACGGCGGTGGCCACCGTGATCACGGTTTCCTCGTGGCCGAAGAACAGGATGGCGATCGCGGTGACCAGCGCGGTGGCCATGGCGTTGATCAGGGTATTCGCGATCAGGACCAGTGCCAGCAGTTTATCCGTGCGTTCGAGCAGCCACAGCGTGCTGACGGCGGCGCGGTTGCCGCGCTTGGCAAGATGGCGCAGCCGGTATTTGTTGGCCGCCATCAGCGCGGTTTCGGCCATGGCGAAGAAGGCCGAGCAAAGGATCAGGAGCGCGAGTGCCAGGACGAGCACCCAGAGCGGTACGGTTTCCAAATCTCACCGTGAGGAATCGTGCATCGGACTGGCGGCGGGGCCAGCGCTGGTGCGGCAGAGGTACGCCGCATCAGGCCGATTCTATGACATGGGGAGGTGGCTTGCAAGTTTGTACAGAACCGGCGTGTGCCGGTGATGTATTTATATTAGTCTGCAGAAGCACGTCGCCCCTGCGAAGGCAGGGGCCCAAGTTTTGCGGTTCGCTACGAACTTGGACCCCTGCCTGCGCAGGGGCGACGGGTTTTCACTTAGCGGGCCAGAGCAAGCGTCGGCTTGGCACGGCCGGCCGGCGCGCCCAGCACTCGCGCATCGTCCAGCTTGAACACCGCCAGCGCCCCCGACAGGTGACCAGTCTGGTCGGTCAGCGATTCCGCCGCCGCCGATGCCTGTTCCACCAGCGCCGAGTTCTGCTGCGTCATCTGGTCCATGTCGTCGATCGCTTCGCCGATCTGCTCGATGCCCTCGCTCTGGCGCTGGCCGGCTTCGCTGATCTCGGCCATGATGTCGTGCACCTTGCGCACCGAGGTCACGATCTGTTCCATCGTGACGCCGGCCTGGTCGACCAGCGCGGTGCCGGCGTGTACCTTGGCCACCGAGTCGCCGATCAGTTCCTTGATTTCCTTGGCGGCCGTGGCCGAACGCTGGGCCAGCGAACGCACCTCAGTCGCCACCACCGCGAAGCCGCGGCCCTGTTCGCCGGCACGTGCGGCTTCCACTGCCGCATTCAGCGCCAGGATATTAGTCTGGAAGGCGATGCCGTCGATGACCGCAATGATGTCGACGATCTTGGTGGCCGAGCTGTTGATCGCGCCCATGGTCGAGACCACGTTGCCCACCACTTCGCCGCCGCGGGTGGCGATGTCGGTGGCCGAGACCACCAGCTGGTTGGCCTGGCTGGCGTTGGCGGCATTCGCGCGCACGGTTTCGGTCAGCGATTCCATCGCACGCGCCGTGTTTTCGAGGCGGCCGGCCTGGGATTCGGTGCGGCTGGCCAGGTCGGCATTGCCGCTGGCGATTTCCGAGCTGGCCAGGGCAATGGTCTCGGCCGAGGTCTTGATGCCGGCCACCATGTTGGCCAGGCGGTCGCGCATGTCCTTGAGTGCCGCCAGCAGGCTGGCCCCGTCGCCGGCCTCGACGCGGATGTCCATCGACAGGTTGCCGTCGGCGACCGCGCGCGCGATCTCGCGCGCATAGTCGGGTTCGCCGCCGAGCTGCTGCCAGATGGTGCGCACCACGAACCACGACACGGCGATCAGGGTCGCGATCACGACCAGGGCGGCGATAATGGTGGCGGAGAGGGCGCGGCGCACGCTCGATTCGCTGCGCGCGATGCCCGCCTTGAAGTTCTGCTGGGCTTGTTCGTTGACCTTGGCGACGTCGGCGTTGAGCGTGCCCAATGCGGCCTGCATGCGCGTGACGACTGCCTGCGGATCGCCCTGCTCGAGTTCGAGCATGATCTTCGCGGCGGAGACGGCCGGCGCATAATACTCTTCGAATTCCTTGCCCAGGCGCTTGCCGGTCTCGGCCATGCCATCGATCTTGCCGATGTCGGCCACGCGCGTGCGCACCTTGGCGGCCTGCTCGCCAACCTGGGCGATACGCGCCTTGTCGCCTTCGGACACGGCGTCGCGCAAGCCGTTCGTGACGCCTTCGATGTCGGCCGCCAGTGCTTTCGAGACGCCCAGCGCCGGATAGTCGACGCGCTCGGTGGTGCGGATCGAATCCAGGGCAGTGTTCGCGATGCCGGCGCTGATCGCGACCCCGAGTCCGAAGATGATGGTCGAAACGACCGGCAGTGCCCAGATCCTGCGCTTGATGCTCATGGTGCCAACTCCTTGAATGAACAAGCCCGCCACGGCATCGTGAACGATGGCGGCGGGCACAAAACCGATGACGGGTCAGGAAGCGGAGTAGACCACCTTGACCGACGCATCGACCGCGCTCTTGTCGATGTAGCCGATGCCCTTCGGATCGGCCGCGACCGCCTTCTTGACGGCGGCGCTGTCGCCGACTTCCTTCGGCATCGTGGCCTTGCCGGTGAACACCAGCTTGGACCACACGGCCTTGACCTGCGAAGCGTCCTTGTCGGTCACTTTCTTGTAGAACTCGGCGCGTGCTGGGGTGCCGTCCGGCTGGTCGACCGGGGTCATCGCGGTGGATTTACCCAGGAAGAATTGGGCCACCTGGTCCTTGGTCAGCGAGGACTCGGCCGCCTTCGGGTTCACCACCACGACGATTTCGGCCATGGCCGGGAGGGACAGTGCCAGGACAGCGGCACCGATGCTTGCTTTGATCAGTTGTTTCATCGCGGCTCTCCTTAGAACACGAAATCGACGGCGACGGCACCGATGGTGACCGGACCCTTGAAGCCGGGGGCGGCGCGCAGCAGCATGCCTTTCGGATCGGGCTTGACGCGGTCGATCTGGAATTTCAGGTCGGCCGAGCTCGCGAAGTCCCAGCGCAGGCCGATGGTGTCGGTGCTCTGGGCGCCGTTGTTGGTGCTGGTGCGCAGGGTTTCCAGCGCGTTGCTCAGGGCGCGCACGGTCGGGGTGCAGGCGGCCGGCGCGCCGGCGGCGCAGGCGGACGGGACAGTGTTGGTGAAATCGCTCGACACCGACAGCTTGGCGTGGCTGTAGTAAGGCAGGAATTTGCCGAAGCGATAGCCGCCCAGCACGTACCAGGAATCGGTGGCGCCGGTCGCGGTATCCAGTTTGCGCTGCGCATATTCGGTCTGGACAACGATGTTATTCCAGTCCATGCCCAGGCCGGCCGAGGTGAAGCTGCCTTTCTTCTTGTGGTTGTCCACCAGGCGTGCCATGTCGTTCAGCTGGCCGATCTTGAAAGCGGTACCGGCGCTGTTCAGCGACGCAACCAGGGTGTTGAACTGTGGCGCGTCGACGGTCAGCTTGGCTTCCGTGCGGCCGACGCGTACTGTGAACGGGCCATGCTCGGCGGTCAGGGTCAGCGCGCGCAGGCTGCTCAGCTCGGCGTCGAAGCCGCTCGACAGCAGGGTCTTGCTGCGGCCGAAGGCCACTTGGGCGGTGTAGGTGGTGTCGCCGAAGGCTTTCGACCAGGTCAGGTCGGCGCCATCGACGCTGTTCAGCGGCACCTGCGAATACACTTCCGACGGCGGACGCAGGAAGGTATTGGCGTAGCCGACGTTGCGGTATTCGGAAATCATGAAGGTCGGCAGCACCAGGCGGCCGGCACGTACGCTGAGGTCATTCGACACCTTGGCCTTGACGAAGGCCCAGGTCAGTTCGGCGCCGTAGTCGTCCTCGCCATCCTTGCGCACCAGGCCCTGGCCGGTGACCGACAGCCAGTCGTTGATCGCGTAGTCGGCCTGCAGGCCGAGGTTGGAATCGACGCCGGTGCGCGGGCTTTTCTTGACGCCGCGCGCCTGGTTCGGACGGGCGAATTCGGCCTGGTCGGTATCGGTCCAGGTCAGGGCGGCGGTGCCGAAGCCGCTGATGCGGACGGCGGAAGTGTCCTGGGCGTAAGCGGACGAGACGGCCAGAGGCAAGACGAGGGCCGCCACGATAAAACGTGTCTTCATTGGGTTCCTACGATGGGTGCGTTATTTATTGTTTATCAGGACAACATGGCGGCAAGGGGCTGGGCCGCGCGATGAATTGCTGAAAATGATTGTATCCGCACGGCAATTATTGTCGCAATGAGAATGTGTGAATATTCACCTTTAGCTGCGTAAATGCGACATTTTGTTGTGCCATACGTACACTAGCTTGTGGCGCTGCATCATCAAATTCGACATTTCTGTGACAACGAAAGTAAAAAGCCGGCGCCCTGGTAACAGGCGCCGGCTTCAGGGAGAAACAGCAATGTGCCGCGAATGCCGTACGGGTGACGGTGTCAGGTATGCAACAAAGCCCGCACCGGGGCCGTACGGCCGGCTGGCGCATCGTCCAGCTTGAACACCGCCAGCGCCCCCGACAGCTGTCCGGTCTGGTCGGTCAGCGATTCCGCCGCCGCCGCCGCCTGTTCCACCAGCGCCGAGTTCTGCTGTGTCATCTGGTCCATGTCGTCAATCGCTTCGCCGATCTGCGCGATGCCCTCGCTCTGGCGTTGGCCGGCTTCGCTGATCTCGGCCATGATGTCGTGCACCTTGCGCACCGAGGTCACGATCTGTTCCATCGTGACGCCGGCCTGGTCGACCAGCGCGGTGCCGGCGTGTACCTTGGCCACCGAGTCGCCGATCAGTTCCTTGATTTCCTTGGCGGCCGTGGCCGAACGCTGGGCCAGCGAACGCACCTCAGTCGCCACCACCGCGAAGCCGCGGCCCTGTTCGCCGGCACGTGCGGCTTCCACTGCCGCATTCAGCGCCAGGATATTAGTCTGGAAGGCGATGCCGTCGATGACCGCAATGATGTCGACGATCTTGGTGGCCGAGCTGTTGATCGCGCCCATGGTCGAGACCACGTTGCCCACCACTTCGCCGCCGCGGGTGGCGATGTCGGTGGCCGAGACCACCAGCTGGTTGGCCTGGCTGGCGTTGGCGGCATTCGCGCGCACGGTTTCGGTCAGCGATTCCATCGCACGCGCCGTGTTTTCGAGGCGGCCGGCCTGGGATTCGGTGCGGCTGGCCAGGTCGGCATTGCCGCTGGCGATTTCCGAGCTGGCCAGGGCAATGGTCTCGGCCGAGGTCTTGATGCCGGCCACCATGTTGGCCAGGCGGTCGCGCATGTCCTTGAGTGCCGCCAGCAGGCTGGCCCCGTCGCCGGCCTCGACGCGGATGTCCATCGACAGGTTGCCGTCGGCGACCGCGCGCGCGATCTCGCGCGCATAGTCGGGTTCGCCGCCGAGCTGCTGCCAGATGGTGCGCACCACGAACCACGACACGGCGATCAGGGTCGCGATCACGACCAGGGCAGTGATGATGGTGGCGGAGAGGGCGCGGCGCACGCTCGATTCGCTGCGCGCGATGCCGGCGCTGAACTGGCGCTGGGCGGTCTCGTTCAGTTTGGCGACGTCGTTGTTGAGCGTGGTGAGCGCCGACTGCATGCGCGCCACGGTGGCGCCGGGGTCGCCCTGCTCGAGTTCGAGCATGATCTTCGCGGCGGACGCGGCCGGCGCATAATACTCTTCGAACTCCTTGCCGAGCCGCTTGCCGGTCTCGGCCATGCCATCGATCTTGCCGATCTCGGCCACGCGCGTGCGCACCTTGGCGGCCTGTTCGCCAACCTGGGCGATACGTGCCTTGTCGCCTTCGGACACGGCATCGCGCAAGCCGTTGGTCACGCCTTCGATCTCAGCCGCCAGCGCTTTCGAGATGCCCAGCGCCGGATAGTCGACGCTCTCCGTCGTGTGGATGGAATCCAGCGCGCCGGTCGCGAAGCTGGTACTGACTGCGACCCCGAGGCCGAAGATGACGGCCGATATGATCGGTAATGCCCAGATCCTGCGCTTGATGCTCATGGTGTGTCCCTTGAAGTTGGAATCGTGACTGCCTTGCCAACTTCAACCGCCCGCCGACGGGTAGACCGGGGCGGGTGGCGCTGGCAACGGATTGCTGGCGGTATTAAGGTGCGCTGTAGATCACCTTGACGGACGCATCGGTGGCGCTCTTCTCGATGTAGCCGATCGCCTTCGGGTCGGCCGCGACCGCCTTCTTGACGGCGGCGCTGTCGCCGACTTCCTTCGGCATCGTGGCCTTGCCGGTGAACACCAGCTTCGACCACAGGGCCTTGACCTGGGAAGCGTCCTTGTCAGTCACCTTCTTGTAGAACTCGGTGCGCACCGGGGCGCTATCCGGCTGGTCGACCGGGGTCATCGCGGTGGATTTACCGAGGAAGAACTGGGCCACCTGGTCCTTGGTCAGCGAGGCTTCGGCGGCCTTCGGGTTGACCACGACGACGACCTCGGCCATGGCCGGAATGCCGCACGCCAGGATGGCGGTCGCGATACTTGCCTTGATCAGTTGTTTCATCGCTGGCCTCCTCAGAACACGAAGTCGAGCGCAAGGGCGCCGACGGTGACCGGACCCTTGAAGCCCGGCTGCGCGTTGATAAGGAGACCGTTGCCGGCGTCCGGATGCACGCGGTCGACCTGCACCTTCAGGGCCACCGAACGGTGGAAGTCCCAGCGCACGCCGAGGCTGTCGGTGGTCTGCTCGCCCTGGCTGAGACCGCTGTACTTGAGGCTGCCGACGGCGGCCGACAACGCGCGCACGGTCGCGCCGCAGGCAGCAGGATGGCCGGCCGGGCAGGATGCCGGCACAGTGTTGGCAACGCTGCTGTCGATGCGCAGCTTGGCATGGCTGTAGTAGGGCAGGAACTTGCCGAAGCGGTAGCCGGCCATCACGTACCACGCGGTGGTGTCGTTCAGGTAGCTGTCGCTCTTGCGCTTGGCGTATTCGCTCTGGGCGACGATATTGTTCCAGTCGAGGCCGGCGCCGATCGAGGTGAACGAGCCTTTCTTGCGCTCGGGCGCCAGATCGCCGGCCAGCGTGGTGAGCGCCGGCAGGTTGTAGCCGGCACCGGCGGCGCGCAGGCTGCCCAGCAGCGTGTTCAGGGCGGTCTGGTGGTTGACCGAGATCTTGGTGTCGGCGCGGCCGAAGAAGTAAATGGCTCAGTTGCACCAATGCGGGGTGGCGCCCGCTTCGAGCAGGCGCGCTCGGCGCGCTGTATTCACCGGTCCACCCACGGTCGACATGGTCAGTTCGATGCCGGCCGCCTCGCCGCTTTGCAGCGCCTGCAGGCACAGGTGGCGCACGGTGCAGGCCGAGGTGGCGTTGATGGGGCCGATGAAATGAACGATGTGCAGTGACATGGTCTGCTCCTGGCGGTCGAAGCCAGACTAGCAAATCCATGGGGCTGCGGCTATCAGCTACCCCGATAGGTCGAGTACGACCATGGCGTCACCACCAGCGGCACATGGTAGTTCTGCGCCACGTCCGCCACCCCGAAGGCGATCGTCACCCGGTCGATGAAGCGCGGGCTGGGCATGGCCACGCCCTGGGCGGCAAAATAATCGCCGGCGGCGAACACCAGTTCGTACTGGCCCGCCTGCAAGCCTTCGCCTTCGAGCAGCGGCGTGGCGCAGCGGCCATCCATGTTGGTGGCGTCGCGCTTGAGGAGGCGGCGCTGGCCGTCCTCGAGCACGTACAGTTCGAGCTGGACGCCGGCGCCCGGCTTGCCCTGGGCGGTGTCGAGGACGTGGGTGCTGAGTTTTCCCATCGTGGAAGATCCTATATGTGGGGGATGAAGGTGCGTATCTCGCCGATGATATACCGATGTCCATCTTGCAATATATGATGAGGCATATATCCGCTTTCAGGGACTGCCCATGAACGATACCGAAGATGGTAAACCGAGCAACTATCCGCGCGACCTGGTCGGCTACGGCCGCACGCCGCCCCATCCGCAATGGCCCGGCGGCGCCCGCGTCGCCCTGCAGTTCGTGCTGAACTACGAGGAGGGCGCCGAGAACAGCGTGCTGCACGGCGACCCGGCCTCGGAAACCTTCCTGTCCGAGATCGTCGGCGCCCAGGCCTTCAACATGCGCCACATGAGCATGGAATCGCTGTACGAATACGGTTCGCGCGCCGGCCTGTGGCGCATCCTGCGCATGTTCGAGGCGCGCGGGCTGCCGCTGACGGTGTTCGGCGTGGCGATGGCGCTCCAGCGCAACCCGGACGCGGTGGCGGCCTTCCGCGAACTGGGCCACGAGATCGCCTGCCACGGCCTGCGCTGGATCTCCTACCAGCACGTCGACGAAGCCACCGAACGCGCCCACATGAAGGAAGCGGTCGACATCATCCGCGACCTGACCGGGGAGGCGCCGCAGGGCTGGTACACCGGACGCGATTCGCCCAACACGCGCAGGCTGGTGCTGGAACACGGCGGCTTCGCGTACGACGCCGACCATTACGGCGACGACCTGCCGTTCTGGACCGAAGTGGAATTTACCGACGCCAACGGCTGGCACGCGCGCCGTCCGCACCTGGTCGTGCCCTACACGCTGGACACCAACGACATGCGCTTCGCCGCCATGCAGGGCTTCAATTCCGGCACCCAGTTCTTCGACTACCTGAAGGATGCCTTCGACGTGCTGTATGCCGAAGGCGACCCAAACGGGCTGAACCAGCCGAAGATGCTGTCGATCGGCCTGCATTGCCGGCTGGTGGGTCGGCCGGCGCGGGCGGCGGCGCTGGCGCGCTTCCTGGATTACGTGCAGACCCACCAGCACGTCTGGATCACGCGCAGGATCGATATCGCACGTCACTGGCAAAGCGTGCACCCCTACGCGACATGAAACGGCGGCCGCGACTTGTTTATATTCAATTTTAGATATTTAAAATCATTAAAGTCTTATAATTGAACGAAACCCGAATGTTAATCTCAGAGGCTGGTTTCCACCCGAGGCACCCATGTCCACACCGATCCGATTCTTCTACCGCGGTGCCGTCCACGAAGTGAGCGGTGCGGCGCCGACCCAGACCGTCCTGCAGCACCTGCGTGAAGACCTGCACTGCACCGGCACCAAGGAAGGCTGCGCCGAGGGCGATTGCGGCGCCTGCACCGTGGTGGTCGGCTCGCTGGAAGCGGACGGGCTGCAGCTGAAGGCGGTGAATGCCTGCATCCAGTTCACGCCCACGCTGGACGGCAAGGCCCTGTTCACGGTCGAAGACCTGCAGCAGGCCGACGGAGCGCTGCATCCGGTGCAGCAGGCGCTGGTCGAATGCCACGGTTCGCAGTGCGGCTTCTGCACGCCGGGCTTTGCGATGTCGCTGTGGGGCATGTACCTGAAACAGGAGGGCGCTTGCCAACCTACGCGCGGCGAGATCGACGACGCCCTGTCCGGCAACCTGTGCCGCTGCACCGGCTACCGCCCGATCATCGACGCCGCCCGCCGCATGACCGAGCTGCCGCGCGTCGGCTTCGACCGCGCCGCCTTGGCCGACCAGCTGCGCGCGCTGCAACGCGAGGGGGGTACCACATATAGCGCACACGGCCAGACCTTCCACGCGCCGCGCACGCTGGACGAACTCGCCGCCGCGCGCGCCGCGCATCCGCAGGCGGTGCTGCTGGCCGGGTCGACCGACGTCGGCCTGTGGGTCACCAAGCAGATGCGCGAGCTGCAGGACATCATCTACCTCGGCCACGTGGCCGAGCTGAAAACCGTGGACGAGGTTGACGGCGCGATCGAGATCGGCGCCGGCGTCACGCTGCAGGATGCCTACGCGGCCGTGTGCCGCCACTACCCGCGCGAATTGACCGAACTCTGGCAGCGCTTCGCCTCGCTGCCGATCCGCAACGCCGGCACGCTGGGCGGCAACGTCGCCAACGGTTCGCCGATCGGCGACTCGATGCCCTGGCTGATCGCTTTGGGGAGCGAACTGGTGCTGCGCGGGCCGGATGGCGAGCGCGCCATGCCGCTCGAGGATTTCTATCTCGGCTACCAGCAGAAGGACCTGCGCGCCGGCGAGTTCGTGCGCGCCGTGCGGGTGCCGCTGCCGATGCCGGGGCTGGCCTTCCGCACCTATAAACTGGCGAAGCGCTTCGACCAGGACATCTCGGCCGTGTGCGCCGCCTTTGCGCTCGAACTCGGCGCCGACGGGCGTGTAAGCAAGGCGCGCATCGCCTTCGGCGGCATGGCCGCGACGCCGAAACGCGCCGCCACGGCGGAAGCGGCCTTGCTCGGCCGCGTTTGGGACGAGGCCGCCGCCAGGGCCGCGATGGCGGCGCTGGCCGGCGACTACGCGCCGCTGTCCGACATGCGCGCCTCTAGCGCCTACCGCATGCAGGCCGCGCAAAACCTGCTGCGCCGCTTCTGGCTGGAGACGCGCCTCGATAATCCGCTGCCGCCCGAGGCGGTCAACGCATTCGCCGCACATGCAGCAAGTGCGGCGGCAACGGCGGTTTGAGGAGACGACGATGAACGACGCAGGCACGCCCGTTTTGAACACCCCCGACCTGGCTGCTTCCTGGGCCGCGGTGGGCAAGTCGAAGCCCCACGAGTCGGCCCGGCTGCACGTGCTCGGCCAGGCCGACTACACCGACGACATCGACGAGGTGCGCGGCACCCTGCACGCGGCGCTCGGCCTCTCCAGCAAGGCGCACGCACGCATCCTCGAGGTCGACCTGGCGGCGGTCCGTGCCAGCCGCGGCGTCAAGCACGTCTACACCGCGCGCGACATCCCCGGCACCAACGATTGCGGCCCGATCATCCACGACGATCCGATCCTGGCCGACGGCCTGGTCCAGTACGTCGGCCAGCCGATCTTCATCGTGGTCGCCGACACCCACGACAACGCCCGCCGCGCCGCGCGCAAGGCAGCCGTCAGTTACGACGAGCTGCCGGCGATCCTGACGCCGCAGGCGGCGCGCGCCGCGCAATCGTACGTGCTGCCGCCGATGCGCCTGGCGCGCGGCGATGCCGAAGCCGCGTTCGAACACGCGCCGCACAAGGTAAAGGGTGAGCTGGTCGTCGGCGGCCAGGAGCAGTTCTACCTGGAAGGCCAGATCGCGTATGCCATCCCGCAGGAAAACGACGGCATGCTGGTACTGTGCTCGACCCAGCACCCGAGCGAGATGCAGCACGTGGTGGCGCACGCGCTCGGCCTGCATTCGCACCACGTGACGGTCGAGTGCCGGCGCATGGGCGGCGGCTTCGGCGGCAAGGAGTCGCAGTCGGCGCTGTGGGCGGCCGCCGCCGGCGTCGCCGCAAAACGCAGCGGCCGTCCGGTCAAGCTGCGCGCCGACCGCGACGACGACATGCTGGTCACCGGCAAGCGCCACTGCTTCCATTACGAATACGAAGTCGGCTACGGCGACGACGGCCGCATCGTCGCGGCGAAAGTCGACATGGTGTCGCGCGCCGGCTATTCGGCCGACCTGTCGGGCCCGGTCGCCACGCGCGCGGTCTGCCACTTCGACAACACCTATTATTTGTCCGACGTCGACATCCGCGCCGCCTGCGGCAAGACCAACACCCAGTCGAACACCGCCTTCCGCGGCTTCGGCGGGCCGCAGGGCGCGATCGCGGTGGAATACGTGCTCGACGAAATCGCACGCAATCTCGGCCGCGACGCGCTCGACATCCGCAAGCTGAATTTCTACGGCAAGCTTGAGGACAACGTCACGCCCTACGGCCAGGTCATCGTCGACAACGTGATCCACGAACTGGTGGACGAGCTGGAGATGACCAGCGCGTATCGCGCGCGCCGCGCCGCCATCGACGCCTACAACCGTACCAGCCCGGTGCTGAAAAAAGGGCTGGCGCTGACCCCCGTGAAATTCGGCATCGCCTTCAACGTCACCCACCTGAACCAGGCCGGCGCGCTGGTACACGTGTACGTGGACGGTTCGATCCTGGTGAACCACGGGGGGACCGAGATGGGGCAGGGCGTCAACACCAAGGTGATGCAGGTGGTGGCGCACGAGCTGGGCGTGGACTTGCAACGCGTGCGCATTACCGCCACCAACACCAGCAAGGTCGCCAACACTTCGGCCACGGCGGCGTCCACTGGCGCCGACCTGAACGGCAAGGCGGCCCAGGATGCGGCGCGCCAGATCCGCGAGCGCCTTGCCGCCTACGCCGCCAAGCAGTACGGCGGCGAGGCCGACGCGGTGCGCTTCGCGGCCGACACGGTATTCGTGGGCGGTCACGAGATCCCCTTTGGCGAACTGGTGGCCAAAGCCTACCTGGCGCGCACCCAGCTGTGGTCGGACGGCTATTACGCAACCCCGGGCCTGTCCTGGGATGCCAAGACCATGACCGGCCGCCCGTTCTCCTACTTCGCCTACGGCGCTGCGGTGGCCGAAGTCGTAGTGGACACGCTCACCGGCGAATGGAAGCTGCTGCGCGCCGACGCGCTGTACGACGCCGGCCGCTCGCTCAATCCGGCGCTCGACATCGGCCAGGTCGAAGGCGCCTTCTTGCAGGGCATGGGCTGGTTGACCACCGAAGAACTGCGCTGGAACGATGCCGGCAAGCTGACCACCCACGCGCCGTCGACCTATAAAATCCCGGGCGTGTCGGATTGTCCGCAGGATTTCCGGGTGCGCCTGTTCGAGAACAGCAACGTCGAAGATTCGATCCACCGCTCCAAGGCCGTGGGCGAGCCGCCGCTGCTGCTACCGTTCTCGGTGTTCTTCGCGATCCGCGACGCCGTCTCCAGCGTCGGCGATCACAAGGTCAACCCGCCGCTGAATGCCCCGGCGACCTGCGAGGAAATCCTGAAGGCGGTGGCGGCCTGCGAAGCTGCAACGCACGCTGCAACTGCGCAGGCCGCCGCAGCGACGGGCGACTGAGATGGAAGACTGGCTGTCCATCGGCGCCGGCGCAGTTAACGCCAGGCCGGCGCCTGCCGTGCTGGTCACCGTCGCCATCGTCGAAGGCTCGGTGCCGCGCGAGCCGGGCGCCAAGATGCTGGTCGATGCCGTGCGCCAGTGGGGCACGGTCGGCGGCGGCCACCTCGAGCTGCGCGGCGCCGAAACCGCACGCGCGATGCTGGCGTCCGGCGAACGGCGGCGCCTGGAGCGCTTTCCGCTCGGCCCGAGCCTGGGCCAGTGCTGCGGCGGCGTCGTGCACCTGGCCTTCGAACTGGCCGACCGCGCGCACCTGGCCGCGCTGGCGGCGCGCCGCCGCGAGGACAGCTGGCGCCTGGTGGCCTTGGACGGACAGCCGGACCTGGCCCTGCTCGATGCCGACGGCCGTACCGTGCAGGGTGGTGCGACGGCAGTACCCGCCTTCGACCGCAGCCAGGGCACCCACGTGCTGCGCGACGAAACCGGCCGGCGCTGGCTGGCCGACCTCGCCGCCGCCCCGCGGGCCCACCTGATGCTGTTCGGCGCCGGCCACGTCGGCGCCGCCATCGTGCGCGCGCTGGCCGACCTGCCGTGCCGCGTGACCTGGGTCGACGAGCGCGACGACCTGTTTCCTGCGCAAATACCGCATAATGTCGCGATCGAGGCGACCGATACCCCGGAAGCGCTGGCGCAGCATGCGCCCGCCGGGACCAGCTTCCTCGTCATGACCCACAGCCACGCGCTCGACCAGCGCCTGGCCGAAACCATCCTCAAGCGACCCGGGCACGACTGGTTCGGCCTGATCGGCTCCGCCACCAAGCGCATCCAGTTCGAACGCCGCCTGCTCGAACGCGGCGTCGACCGCGCGCGCCTGGATGCCATGGTCTGCCCGATCGGCGTGCCCGGCATCGAAGGCAAGCTGCCGGCCGTGATCGCCGTCGCCGTCGCCGCCCAGCTGCTGATGGTCTGGGAAGCCGCCGCTTTACAAGAAAGAATCTGATGTCGAATCCATTGCCTACCCCGCAGGCCTACCGTGCGAGCCTGCTGACCTTCCACGCCGATCCGGCCTTTGCCGACGACGCGCATACCTGGATCGAGGACGGCCTGCTGGTCGTCGCCGACGGCCTTATCCAGGCCACCGGCGACTACGCCACGCTGGCGCCGACGCTGGCGCCCGGCACCCCGGTCGCCGACTATCGCGGCCACATCATCACCCCCGGCTTCATCGACACCCACCTGCATTTCCCGCAGACCGACATGATCGCCTCGCCGGCGCCGGGCCTGCTGCCGTGGCTGGACACCTATACCTTTCCGACCGAGCGCCAGTTCGGCGACCCGGCGCACGCGCGCGCCGGCGCCGAGTTCTTCCTCGACGAACTGCTGCGCAACGGCACCACCACGGCCCTGGTCTACTGCAGCGTGCATAAAGAATCGGCAGAGGCCTTCTTCGAGGCCAGCGCCGCGCGCAACCTGCGCATGGCAGGGGGCAAGGTGCTGATGGACCGCAACTGCCCGGACTTCCTGCAGGACACCGCCGACCTGCGCGACAGCGAAGACCTGATCCGGCGCTGGCACAACAAAGGCCGCTCGATGTACGCGATCACGCCGCGCTTCGCCCCGACCTCGACCGAAGCTCAGCTGGCCGCCACCGGCGAACTGGCGCGCGCCTATCCGGACACCTTCATCCAGACCCACGTCTCGGAAAACCAGGACGAATGCGCCTGGGTCGGCCAGCTGTTCCCGCAGCGCCGCAGCTACCTCGACGTCTACGAACACTATGGCCTGATGCGTCCGCGCGCGATGTTCGGCCACTGCATCTGGCTCGACGACACCGATTTCTTGCGCCTGGCCCAGACCGGCTCGGCAATCGCCCACTGCCCCACCTCGAACCTGTTCCTGGGCAGCGGCCTGTTCGACATGAAACGCGCCGACGACGCCGGGGCGATAGTGGCGCTGGGTACCGACGTCGGGGCCGGTACATCGTTCTCGATGTTGCAAACCATGAATGAAGCGTATAAAGTTGCGCGATTGAAAGGCAGCTACCTCCCGGCTTTACGCATGTTTTACCTGGCGACGCTGGGCGCCGCACGCAGCATGGGACTCGAAGGCACGATCGGCACGCTGGCGCCGGGGCTTGACGCGGACTTCATCGTCCTCGACCGCAAGGCGACGCCGCTGCTGGCGCGCCGTACCGCGCATGCCGGGTCGCTCGAGGAAACGCTGTTCGCGCTGGCCCTGCTGGGCGACGATCGCGCGATCCGCGCCACCTATGCCGCCGGCGCGTGCGTACACGAGAGGTCGTCTGCCTTTACGCCGTCCAACTGACCTAGTCGAGAACACCCCATGATGCAGAAGACCCTGAGCAGCAGTGTGCTGATCGCCCTGGCCGCACTGGCAAGCGCCCATGCCGGCGCGCGCAGCAACGCCGCAGTGAAAACGCCGGCAGCCAACGAAGCCGCTACCGCGCGCCACTATGCTGCGCTGGTCGCCGGCGAACCGAAGACGGCCGAGCTGACCCTGTTCTTCTCGCAGATGCCGAAGGGCGGCGACCTGCATCACCATTACTCGGGCGCGCTCTACGCCGAAACCTATGTCGACTTCCTCGACAAGCAGGGCTTCTGCGTCAACAAGCATACTTACCGGGTCGAGACCGACAAGGCCGCGATCGAGGCCGAGCGCGCCAAGGCGCCGGCGGCGCGCAACTGCCTGTCGACGGCCGAGGTATACGCCGACGACGCCACCTGGCGCGAACTGCTGCAGCGCTGGTCGAGCAAGGACTTCGCCAACCACGGTGCGCTGCAGCCGCCGCCGGAGCGCCAGTTCTTCCAGACCTTCGGCTACTTCGGCCCGGTCTCGAACGCCAACTTCCACGAAGGCCTGGTCGAGATCAAGAACCGCGCGATCGGGGAAAACGTCAGCTACATCGAGACCATGCTCAAGATGTCGCCGTTCGTCGTCAACAAGGAATTCGACGACCAGGCCTGGAAGAATGCCGACAAGGACGCTGCCCTGGACGCCCAGATGCGTGCGTGGATGAATGCGCTCGATGCCGACGAAAATTTCAATACCAGGATCGCCGACTTCGTCGCCAGGATCGACGAAGCCGCCACCGGCATCGACGACGACAACTTCACCATGCGCTACCAGACTTACGTGCTGCGCCTGCTGAACCCGTCGCAAGTGTTTTCCTCGATGCTGGCCGGTTTCAAGTCGGCTGCCAAGGGCGGCAAGGGTGAAGGCAAAATCGTGGGCGTCAACATCGTCGGCCAGGAAAGCAACCTGGTGTCGATGCGCGACTACACGCTGCACATGAAGATGTTCCGCTTCCTGAAGTCGGTCTACCCGGACGTCAAGATCGCGCTGCACGCCGGCGAACTGGCGCTGGGCGACGTGCCGCCGGAAGGCCTGGAATTCCACATCGACCAGGCCTTGAACATCGCCGGCGCCCAGCGCATCGGCCACGGCATCGACCTGGCGCATGAAGCGAACGCGCCGGCGATCATGAAGGCCATGCACGACAAGGACATTCCGGTCGAAATCAACCTGACCTCGAATGCCTTCATCAACGGCGTGCAGGGCGCCAACCACCCGGTTACCCTGTACCGCAAATACGGCGTGCCCTACGTGATCTCGACCGACGATGCCGGTGTGACGCGGCATAACCTGGCAGGCGAATACGTGCTCTTCGCCAGCCGCTACAAGCCGAGCTATGCGGAATTGAAGAAGGCCTCGTACAACAGCATCCGCTACAGCTTCCTGGCCCCAAGCGACAAGACCCGCCTGACGCGCCAGCTCGATGCACGTTTTGCGCGCTTCGAAGCCGGCATGGCGACACTCGAACGCACCAGCGTGAAGCGCTGAGGAGCGCTGAAAAGCGGGGGCAGGGTGCCCCGTTTTCCCGCAGGCCGGCGGCAGCGATGCCGCCGGCCTTGTCATTTCTATGGGCCGGCAAAGTATCGACTGTGCCCGTACTGCATATGCTTATAAGGCCTCTGTCGCCTTCCCGCTACAAATCCCACACTTTCTCTCACGCTTTGCTTAAAAAACAAGCGAAAAGATTTTCGGGAAGTATGCACCGCTTATAATCCCGCCGTGCCATTTCCCTAGGGGAAACGCACTTTGCATGCATTAACTGCCTATTTTTTCATCAACTTATTCGCGCAAGCTATAAATTTTTGAAGGAAAACGTATTTGTCACGCCCAGAACCTTCCTGCATATTGGACTTTTGTTAAGTAAAGACAAGATGTAAGTAGCGGGAACGTGCTTGTAACGGCGGTGAAATATACGGCATTTAGAATCGCGTGCGCTGCTTTTGACTGGTGCATAGGCGAATAAAAATGCACCGAAAAATGGCGGGCTGACAGGATAAGAAGATCGGCGCCTCAGGGCCGCCGGACTAGGGTTGCAGTACTGAGAGGGAAACTTCGGTTTCTAAACACAATTAATAGTCTTTTTGGGGTTTACACAATGGTCTATCAAAAACGGATCCAGCTGACCAAGCTGGCGCTGGCTCTGTCGATTGCTCTGGCGGGCGCTCCGGCCCTCGCGCAGAACACGACTTCGGCAGTCGGCGGCCGTATCTCCGGTCCGGACGGCGCGCCGACCGCCGGCGCTTCGGTGCAGATTGTCCACACCGAATCCGGTTCGGTCAGCACCGTCACCACCGACGCCCAGGGCCGCTACATCGCCCGTGGCCTGCGTACCGGCGGTCCGTACACGATCATCATCACCAAGAACGGCCAGACCGAACGCCGCGAAGGTGTGTTCCTGACCCTGGCGGAAACCGCCTCGGTGGACGCCACCATCGGCGCCCCTGCGTTGCAGACCGTGAACGTCGCCGGCAACCGCGCCCGCGCCGAAATCTTCAACCGCAACAACATGGGTGCCGGCACCTCGATCAGCAACGCCCAGCTGCAGACCCAGGCATCGATCAACCGCAACCTGCAGGACTTCGCGCGCTTCGACCCGCGCGTCTCGCAGACCGACAAGGAACGCGGCGAACTGTCCGTCGCCGGCCAGAACTCACGCTTCAACTCGATGACCGTCGACGGTGTCGCCATCAACGACACCTTCGGCCTGGAAGCCAACGGCAGCCCGACCGCGCGCCAGCCGATCTCGATCGAAGCGATCCAGTCGGTGCAGGTGAACGTCGCCAACTATGACGTGACCCAGAAGGGCTATACCGGCGGCAACATCAACGCCGTGACCAAGTCCGGTACCAACACCCTGCGCGGCGGCGTGTACTACGTCTATCGCGACGACCGCCTCGCGGGCGATCGCTTCAACGTCGCTAGCGGCCAATACACCACCCCGCCGAACTCGAAGGAAACCACCAAGGGCGTGTGGGCCAGCGGCCCGATCGTCCAGGACAAGCTGTTCTTCTACGCCTTGAGCGAAGAGACCAAGTCGACCCGCAGTGGTCCCGACTTCGGCTACCTGGGCCAGGGCCTGGGCACCACCGTCGGCATCACCCAGAACGAGATCACCGCGTTCACGAACCTGGCCAAGAGCCAGTACGGCATCGACCTGGGCAACACCGTCAACGGCGGCGGCCAGCTGACCTCGCGCGAGCAGATGCTGAAGGCCGACTGGAACATCAGCGACAACCACCGCGCCAACCTGCGCTACCAGCGCACCACCCAGTCCGAGCCGATCTTCCCGGGCTTCTCGGCCACCGGTATCTCGCTGAATTCCTACCTGTATAACCAGAACAAGGAAATCGAGACCGTCGTCGCCCAGGTGTTCTCCGACTGGACCCCGTCCTTCTCGACCGAGTTCCGTGCATCGTCGCGCGACTACGATTCGGTGCCGAAGAACAATGCGCGCCTGCCGACCCTGGGCTTCCAGCTGAGTGGCCCGCTGCCGGCCGACGCGCCGAGCGGCACCCGCACCGGTAACCGCTTCATCAATGCCGGTACCGAGAACTCGCGCCAGCAAAACGTGCTGGGCACCAAGACCCAGGACTACTACGGCGGCGCCAACTGGACCGTCGGCGACCACGAGATCAAGTTCGGTGCCGACTACCAGAACAACAAGATCTACAACGCCTTCCTGCAGAATGTCTACGGCAACTACACCTTTGCCTGTGACAATAACTTCGCCTACACCTCGATCGGTTCGAGCTCGATCAACTGCTCGACCGCATCCCTGGCGCAGATCGAAGCTGCCGTGCTGGAAAACTTCCGCCGCGGTCGTCCGAGCTCGTACACGCTGCAGCAGGCGAACGCCGGCTTCACGCTGGACGACGCCGTCGCTGCGTTCGAGATGAACAACACCGGCGTGTTCCTGCAGGACACCTGGAGCGTCAACAAGCAGCTGACCCTGAACTACGGTTTCCGTGTCGACCAGATGGGCGTGAACAAGTCGCCGATCCGCAACGCCGCCGTGGCAGCGCCGCTGGTCGCCGGTACCTCCCGCACCCGCAATACCGGTGGTTTCGGCGCCGACAACACCGCGACGCCTGACGGCGAGAAACTGTTCCAGCCGCGCTTCGGCTTCAACTACCGTTTCGACACCAAGCGCATGATGCAACTGCGCGGTGGCGCCGGCCTGTTCCAGGGCGCGGCTGCCGCTGTCTGGCTGTCGAACCCGTACCAGAACGCCGGTATCGCGACCCGTACCGTCACCTGCTCGGGCACCGGCAATACCCGCTGCCCGAACGCCGACGGCACCTTCAGCGTGAATCCGGACACCCAGCCGAACGTCACCGGCGCATCGCCGACCGCCAACGTCGACCTGCTGGATCCGTCGCTGCGCCAGCCGTCCAACTGGAAAGCCAACCTGGCCTTCGAAATGGAACTGCCGTGGTATGGCCTGGTGGCCGGCGCCGAAGCGCTGTACATCAAGACCAAGGACGGTATCTACTACCAGAACCTGAACCTGGGTACGCCGGGCGCAATCGGCACCGACGGCCGTCCGCTGTACTACGGCCTCACCACCGGCGCCAATGGCGTGCAGAACGGCGGCCTGGCGGCGCGCTGCTACACCGTGGCCAACAACACGGTCAGCACGACGGCCGGCTGCACCACCACGGCCAGGGCGCAGAACAATGCTGCCTTCGGCAACGTGCTGATGGCTTCGAATACGGACAAGGGCGAAAGCCGCCTGGAAACCATCTCGCTGAGCTACCCGATGACCCGTGGCCTGGGCTGGTCGGTTGCCGCCACCCACACCTACGCGACCGAAGTCTCGAACCTGAGCTCGTCGACCTCGAGCTCGAACTACGGCGCGCGCGCTTCGTTCAACCCGAACGAAGACGTGGCAGCCAACTCGTCCTACCTGGTGAAGAACCGCGTCAACGCCAACGTCAGCTACGAGAAGGCCTTCTGGGGCACCTACAAGACCCGCTTCGGCATGTTCTATGAAGGCCGTACCGGCAAGCCATACAGCTGGACCTACAAAAACGACCTGAACGGCGACAACGTCAGCAGCAACGACCTGATGTACATCCCGAGCGCCTTCGGTTCGGGTGAGGTGGTGTTCGCAGGCGATACCGCGACCAACCATGCCAACGAACAGCGTTTCTGGGACGTGGTGAACGGCAACAAGGCGCTGCGCAATGCCAAGGGCGGCGTCGTCGGCCGCAACAGCGACTTCGCACCGTGGACCAACAGCTTCGACATCAAGATCAGCCAGGAAATCCCGGGCATGTTCTCGCGTAACAAGGCGCGTATCTCGCTGGACATCCTGAACTTTGGCAACCTGCTGAACAAGAAATGGGGCCACATCAACGAGGTGCCGTTCGCGTCGGCGGGTGGTTACACCCGCGGCTTCGTGGACTACGCCGGCCTGGAAGCGGGCACCGGCAAGTACGTGTACAACGTGCGCACCCAGGTGGACGACTACAACGTCCGCCAGGTCAAGGGCGAATCGCAGTGGGCGGCGCAAGTCACCGTCAACTACGAGTTCTGATCTCCTGATCTCGTTCGCTTGATACGCAAGACGGCCGGTGGCGACACCGGCCGTTTTTTCGTTTTATGAAGGTATTATTCGGCCTTCGTAAAGACCGCCTGCGCCGGCTTACATGCAATAATTCCGGGCGCCCAAACACGTACCGCGCCAGTCCGCAACAAGATAAGGTGTACTACTCCATGATCCATCTCCGTCCCGCCCGCGCCGGCTTGAGCGCGCTGGCGTTGGCCTTGACGCTGGCCGGCTGTACCACGCCATCCGGCGCACCCGGCTCCGCCAAGCCGGTCGAACTCAACCTGGTCTCCATCAACGACTTCCACGGCAACCTTGAAGCCAGCGCCTACAAGCTGGCACCCGAAGGAAGCGCGAGCAAGGACACCGTCAAGGCGGGTGGCATCGACGTGCTGGGCGGCGCGCTGGCCGCCTTCCGGGAGGAAGACAAGGACCTGCTGTTCGTCGGCGCCGGCGACCTGGTCGGCGCCAGCCCGGCACTGTCCTCGATGTGGGCCGACGAGCCGAGCATCATCGCGATGAACCGCATGGGCCTCGTCGCCAGCGCGCTCGGCAACCACGAATTCGACCAGGGCAGCAAAGAACTGCTGCGCCAGCAGCACGGCGGCTGCGATTCGCCGCGTCCTTCCAAGGCATGCCAGATCTCGACAAGCTTCGAAGGCGCCGGTTTCACCTATCTCGCCACCAACGTGATCGACCAGGCCAGCGGCAAGAACCTGGTGCCGGGCTGGCGCATCGTCGACGTCAAGGGCGTCAAGGTCGGCCTGATCGGCGCGGTGCTGCAGGACGTGCCGTCGGTGGCGGTCGGTTCCGCGATCAAGGGCCTGTCCTTCCTCGACGAAGCCGACTCGATCAACAAGGTGCTGCCGGCCATGCGCGCGCAAGGCGCCCAGGTGTTCGTGGTGCTGATCCACGAGGGCGGCCACACCGGCGAACCCTTCGACAAGGTCAATTGCGACGGCCTCGAAGGTCCGATCGTCGGCATCGTGAAAAAGCTGGATCCGGCGATCCGCCTGGTCCTCACCGGCCACTCTCATAAAGGCTACCTGTGCAAGGTCGACGGCCGCGTGGTGACCCAGGCCGACGCCATGGGCCACCTGCTGTCGCGTATCAAGATGACGGTCGATCCGGTATCGGGCAAGGTCGAGGATATCCAGGTGCGCAACGTGGTGATGGCGCCCGGCGCCTTCGCTCCCGATCCACAGCTGGCCGCCTACCTGCAGGATGTGCGCGCGCGCAGCCAGGCCGCGCTGGCCAAGCCGGTGGCGCACATCCCGGGCGCGGTGGCGCGCAAGGAAAACGACGACGGCGAGTCGGCGCTGGGCGGCATGATCGCCGACGCCGCGCTGGCCGCAACCCACAGCCAGGGCGCGCAGGTCGGCTTCATGAACCCGGGCGGCATCCGCAAGGACCTGGAGGTGGGCGAGGGCGGCGTGGTCAGCTTCGGCCAGGCCCAGGCCGTCCTCCCGTTCGGCAATACCCTGGTGGTGCTCGACCTGAGCGGCGCCCAGCTACGCGACTTGCTCGAGCAGCAGTGGAAGCGCGAGGGCACGCGCGGCTACATGCTGCAGGTCTCGAGCAGCCTGTCCTACCAGTGGGACAGCACCCGTCCGCCGGGCCAGCGCGTGGTGCCGGGCAGTGTCCGGGTCGACGGCAAGCCGCTCCAGGACCGCGCCACCTACCGCGTGGTGGCCAACAACTTCCTGGCCGACGGCGGCGACAACTTCCCGGCGCTGGCGGCCGGCACCCGCCGCGTCGACACCGGCATGCGCGACCTGGATGCATTGATCGCGCACCTGAAACAGGGCGCTGGCGGCGCGTCGCTGGCGGCGCCACAGCCGCGCATCAAGAAGGTGCGCTGAGCGCACGACTATTGGATAATCAGCTGTCCTATCAAGGAAAGACAATGAAAAAACTGGCATTCGTCATCGCGCTGGCAAGCGCATTCGCGTCGATGGACGCATCGGCCTGGGGCAACGACGGCCACCGCGCCGTCGGCAGCATCGCCGACAAGCTGCTCAAGGGCAGCGCCGCGGAAAAGATGATCAAATCGATCCTGCAACCGGGCGAAACCCTGGAATCGATCGCCAACTGGCCGGATTGCGTGAAGGGCACCTACTGCGGTCCGCAGACCCCGGACATGATCGAGTACGTGAACGCCAACCCGAAACACAGCGAGTACCACTACACCGACGTGCCGTTCCAGCTGGATCACTACCATGACCACGCGGTCGGCACCGCCGACGACGACATCGTGCAGACGCTGAAGCAGGCGATCGCCGTCCTGCAGGGCAAGGATACCCCGGCCACCAACCCGCACAAGTTCACGAAGCGCCAGGCCCTGATCCTGATCACCCACATGACCGGCGACATCCACCAGCCGCTGCACGTGGGCGCCGCCTTCGTGTCGAAGGAAGGCAAGTTCGTGGTGCCGACCACCCCGGCCCAGATCGACGAGACCGCGATCTTCGATTCGCGCGGCGGCAACAACCTGCTGCTGGACGACGCCAACCTGGAGCGCATCAGCGCCGGCGTGATCCCGGCGCCGGACGAGCCCCCTGTCATCAAGCCGGGCGTGCCGAAGGCGCTGACCAAGCCGTTCCACTCGTACTGGGACACGACCACCGTCAACTACGCGTTCCGCCGCATCCGCACCAAGACGCCGGACCAGTTCGCGCAGGCGGCGATCGACGGCAAGCCTGCGATCGTGTCGGCCAGCGGCGACCTGGCCACCTGGCCCTACCAGTGGGCCGACGATGCGCTGGCCGTGTCGAAGGAAGCGTATAAAGGCGTCACCGTCGGCAAGCTGACCCAGCAGACCAGCAAGAAGGGCGAGACCTATTACACCTGGAACCTGGAAGTGCCGAACGACTACCCGGTGCCGAGCTCGGCGATCGCCAAGACCCAGCTGATCAAGGGCGGCTATCACCTGGCGCAGGTGCTGCAGGCGATCTGGCCGAACAGCTGAGCGCCGCGCCGGCGCATCCTGAACGGGAACCATGACCGCCGCCGGCCGCAAGGCCGGCGGCGGTTTTTTTATGGCGGTACGTGGCGTGCGCACAGTCGCCTCGTTAGAATGGCGCGTTTATATCCCATTACCTTACCGACGCCGCCACCGATGCGAACCCGCCTTCATCCTGTCCTTGCTGCCGCCATCCTGATCCCTGCGTGCCTGGCCCACGCCGCCGAACCCACGCCAGCGCCCGAATCCGCCCAGCCCGCCGAAAGCAATTTGCCGCTGTGGGAAGCCGGCGTCGGCGCTGCGGCCTTCAGCACGCCGGCCTATCCGGGCGCCGACGACCGCTCCAACCGCGGCCTGGTGCTGCCCTTCCTGATCTACCGCGGCAAGACCTTCCGCGCCGACCAGAACGGCGTCGGCGCGCGCCTGCTGAACACCGACAAGGTCGAATTCGACATCGGTTTTTCCGGTTCGCTGCCGGCCCGGTCCAAGGACGTCGAGGCGCGCCGCGGCATGCCGGACCTGGGCACGCTGGTCGAATTCGGTCCGCGCGTGAAATACAAGTTCGCCGACATGGGCGAGCAGGGCCGGATGCGTGTCGAGCTGCCGCTGCGTGCGGTGATCGAGGGCCGCGGCGGCCTGCGCCGCCAGGGCTGGACCATGGAGCCGCGGCTGGTGTGGGAGAAGCGCGGCGAAGGCGCGCGCTGGACCCTGGAGGGCCAGCTCGGTGCCGTGTTCGGCGACCGCCGCATCAACCGCTATTTCTATGAAGTCGCGCCGCAGTACGCTACCGTTGACCGCCCGGCGTACCGCGCGGATGGCGGGCTGCTGCTGGTGCGTACCGGCCTGTTTGGCACCTGGCGCATGAATCCGGACGTGCGGGTGTTCGGGTTCGTGCGTTACGAAAGCTATTCGGGGGCGGCGAACCAGGACAGTCCGCTGATGAAGAAGTCGACCGGGACCTCGGCCGGCTTGGGATTTGCGTGGACGTTTGCGCGCTCCCAGGCGCGTGCCTACGTCAACGAATGATGCGGCTGCGCGCACCAACTGCGAATGCGGGTGCTGGGGGCGAACGATAAAGTTCGCCGCAGACTGCAGGGCAACGGGGCTGCCTGTTCTGATCGGCGGCTTCCGACCCAGAGCGGTCGCTGACCGAATGATTAACCAGGCTACAAAAGGCGCGAATAGCTATGCCATGCGCTCCCCAGCAGGGACAACTGCTCCCGTACAGCGCGCAGTTTGCTGACAAGCTTCAACCGCTCCTTTGGAGCCTTCAACTTCGCGGGAAGACGGCTCAGCCAGTGGCTATTCGGGCCGACTGGTAATGCACGCTTCCTAGAGAGCTGGCGACTAGTTGGAAGCGGTTTGGCAGCCATCACTTCAATGAAGTGGTCCAACTGTGCCAAGGAGCTGAACTGCAGATCTACATCGGCAGCGTCAACATGCAAAATCATGAACCCTTTATGCAATACTTCCACCGGAGCAGATGGGACGCATTCCGTATCGGATCCAGCTACTGGCACGTGAACCCAGAATGCTAACGGCGCCGTTCGCCAGTCAGGCTCAAACGTGAAGTGGAAATGTGGAGTCATAGGACAGGATTCATCCGTGGCTAGTAAAAACGCTTGGGGCAACATACATCGCTGTGTCCGCTTCTGGCCGAAAGCGTTCTCCATTGAACGATCGCAACCGGCCCTTTCATTGGTAAATTTCGAACGAAGAGTTACCTCAAAGGAGTCAAATCGACGAAGACCATTGCGCTGTAACCAGCATCGATAGACTGCTTTTCATATCCATCCGCTTCAACAGTAAATCGTCCTTCTGGAATGCCCAAAGGTTCGATCAAGATAAATTGCCATCTATCCTTAACGATGGGCTTAAGATCGAACTTGCCTTCTGCATCAGAGAAAACGCATCTCTCCTCAGCCTCATGCATACACACACGTGCGTTTGGGATCGGTTTATGACTGATGATGTTCGTCACCTGACCCATAACGCCTGGTTCTTGCTGGATTGGCATGGGTATGCAACCGCTCAGCAGCAGAAGGAGAGCAAACGGTATAATTTTTCGAATCACGACAAAGAATGAAATTATCTTGAGCGGTCATCGATGACACTAGGAGTGGTCTGTCCACTCAGCTAAGATACTGAGTCTGCGGAAAGCAAGCCACTACTGTCGTGTGTTCGTGACCGTTTTCGGAAGTATTTTAGCATCCGCTACCGAACCGAAGCAGACGCTCATGATGCTTTGAACCTCAGCGGCGCTCACTCACGCCTGGAAGTTTGTTTTTGGCGGCAAGGTACACAATGCACGCAGCAGACAGCAGAAAAAAATAAGCGCCGTACGTCTGTCCGAACTCGTAAGACTCACCGTGGGTAATTGTCGGATTGAAGTTCACCATAAAAATGGCGTACATCCTGGTGAATACCGCGTTCAACAGAACAATCCAGATAATTGAGGCGAGCACTTTTTTCATGTGGGGAACTGCGCCATGCAGGTTATTTTGTTCAGGTATGCGACTAAGCGAACGGCCGCTCCTGGCCGAACTCGGCCGTTCGACTCAGCATAGCAGGTTGTTAGGCTGTAAAAGTCACGAACGATCACGACCTCCCGGAACCGACCCGAAGCGGACGTATTCGTGGGCCCGTCCGCTACGAGCCGGAACCTGAGCTTTCGGCTTCACGTATCAGCTGATCCGCCAAGGCGTCTGAAACTTCAAAAGGAGCAACACAGCCTCGAATGTAAGCAATCTTTTCATCCTTAGTCCACGCTCTCCATGATGCATTGGCAGCATCTCGCAGAAGATTTTTTCTCACTACAGGCAGAACGACATTGGTTTCAAGCGATGCTCGCCATTGAAGATGACGCATCGTGTCACCCTTGTTGCTGGCACATTGGAGCAGCGCGTCACCGATTCGCGTGGACAGTACATGAACGTATGGGCTACCCCAGAGATCCGCATCGTCAGGATTAGATTGAAATTTCGCTTCTGCGACGAGCCGCCAAAGTGCCAACAACTCGTACTGGTCTCGGACCTCAAATAGTGGTGCAGTTATGTCGCTCATGGGGAAAGTTCAGTTGATGAGAGCCGGTGAGAACGTCTGCTATTGGCCTATTGTGTTGAAAAACTCTCAGGCAAAAGCAGTCCTGGCGAACTAACTGTACAGCAAAGATATGTAATGCTGGCTCTGCATCGTTCGCTTAACTCATCACAGGGTTCAGGTTTTGTTTTGGTCGAAGCAGTTTTTTGGCCATTCGTCGAAGATTTTGCGCTGTTGCCGCCAGCAGAAACTCATCATGGGCACCGCTGGGGCCGCGCAAGCGTAATTGGCCCAGTTTTAGAATGCGTTTGAGATGCGCAAACAGCATCTCGACCTTCTTTCGTTCTCGTGGTGACTGACGATATGCTTCGGTTTTGGCGTTAGCCCGTGCCACGTCACGCGCAGCTTCATGCGGACTTCGGTCGATTTTACGGATGATCATGTTCGGACAGCACTTCGGTTTAAGTTGGCAAACCTGGCAGTCGTACAGACTGGCTCGATAGCGAAATGGATTTTTCTGTTGGCTGCGCTGCGCCGGTTTCAAGTATTTTCCGGCAGGGCAAACATAGCGATTATTCTCGGCGTCAAAGGCGAAATCGCTACGGCTGAAAGTGCCGTCATGGTGCTCGGATTTATCCCATACCGGAACATGTGGCGCGATATTTTTTTGGTCGACGAGCCAACCCAACATTGCAGCAACGCCGTAGTTGGTGTCACCAACCAAACGCCGTGGCCTGATGGCGAACTTTTCCTCGACGCGATCGATCATCGTTTTTGTGGCTTCGACCTCAGCTATTTTTTTGACTGTCGATGCCTCGACGTCGACGATTATCCCCGCCTTCAAATCGATTAGGTAATTGGTTGAGTAGGCAAAAATAGCTGGCCCTGCTGCGGCAGTCCAGGTGGCAGCCGGATCAGTCAGAGAAATCCTTTTTGGCACTACAGGATTGGCTTGATCCAGCGCTGCCAAATACTCTTGCACCGGCCGACTTGCCTGTTCCGGATTGCCCCAATCAATTCCGGCGTCACCCGAGCAAGAACGCTGACGCTGAGAGTCAGCCTTGATCAGACTGGCTCCGTTGCAAACCCTTCACCCTGCACCAAGCCCTCGGCCATACAACGTCGCAACACCGAATCGAACAACTGACGAAACGCGTCGTGGTCGCGGAAACGGCCGTGTCGATTCTTGGAAAAACTCGAGTGATCCGGTACTTTGTCCCTCAGGCCCAGTCGACAGAACCAGCGGTACGCTAGATTCATGCCGACTTCTTCGCACAGCCGCCGTTCGGAACGAATGCCGTAGCAATAACCAATGATCAGCATCCGTGCCATTAACTCCGGATCGATCGATGGACGACCGGTACGACTGTATGACTCGGCCAGGCTCTCACGGAATTCGCCTAGATCTAGATACCGGTCCACCGCTCTCAGCAGATGGTCTTTGGGAACGTATTCATCTAGACTGATCATGACGAACAACTCCCGCTTCGTTGCCTGCCGGCCCATCATCGCAGCCTCCGTTTCGTGTTCTGCTTAGACAGCAGAGAATCACGAGAATGGCGTCCTCAGGTGGAGTTTTTCAACACAATAGACCCGAAGCAGCCGTTATCGAAGCTGTCCCGATTCTGACTGTTGTATGTGAAGTTGGCGTGAGGTCAGGTCAAGCAGATAGGCGCTTCGGCCGTCATCGTCGTTCCACGCATCAGTATGCTGTACATCTGTCCAACATATGTTTTGCTGATCACGCGAGAATACGTTCCCAGCCCCCGACGTAATCCAAGGCGTATCGTCGCGTTCTATACGAGCGATCTCCCACTGGTTGAATAAATTTGGCATATCAACTAGCTTGCAAAGACGTTCTTTGTAGAAGAAGGGATCGATGCCAAGCTCTATTTCGCCTTCTACCCAAGCGCCGCTAGCCGCAAATTCGGGTGGACGACGTTCTTCGAACGTACGCAAGCCAAATTCGATAGCCCATACATCCGTCCTCGAATAGAGCACTTGGGCACATACGAAATAAATGTTTTTCCCCAGATGTACTACGCTGACACGACGCTGCTGGGACGGACGTAGGTTGCCGCCAGCGAACTCGATTGCACATACAATCTGGTCGCCAACACGGAAATCGCCATAATTTCCGTCCTGAATGATCCAAGAGTCAATGCCAATTTGAAATTGTTGCATGTTGGATCGCATCCTTAATTAAGCCACTACCGTGTTCTTCTACGTCCGCTTCTGGCCTATTGTGTTGAAAAACACCTGCTGAACATGCCGTTTTCCGAGCTGCCGCTGTCTAAGCAAAGGATGAGGCGGAGGCTGCGATGATGGGGCGTCAGGCAACGAAGCGTGAGCTGTTCGTCATGATCAGTCTAGACGAATACGTTCCCGAAGACCATCTGCTGAGAGCGGTGGATCGGTATCTCGACTTGAGCGAGTTTCGTGAGAACCTCGCAGAGTCGTACAGCCACACCGGCCGGCCATCGGTTGATCCTGAGCTGATGGCTCGCATGCTGATCATCGGTTATTGCTATGGCATTCGATCCGAGCGTCGACTGTGCGAGGAAGTGAGCATGAATCTGGCTTATCGCTGGTTCTGCCGGCTGGGCCTGAAGGACAAGGTTCCGGATCACTCGAGCTTTTCCAAGAACCGCCACGGGCGCTTCCGTAACCACGACGCATTTCGCAGCTGTTCGATTCCGTTCTTCGACGTTGTATGGCCGAAGGCTTGGTGCAGGGCGAAGGATTCGCGACTGATGCCAGCATGATCAAGGCTGACGCCCAACGCCAGCGCTCTCGTCCAGGCGAAACCGGTATCGATTGGGGCGATGCACAACAGGCAAGTCGACCGGTGCAAGAATACTTGTCCGCGTTGGACCAAGCTAATCCAGTGCCTTCGCCACCGAAAAGAGTGTCGCTAACCGATCCGGCTGCAACCTGGACCGCTGCTGCAGGCCCGGCCATTTTTGCCTACTCAACGAATTACCTGATCGATTTGAAAGCGGGCATGATTGTCGATGTCGAGGCATCCGCCGTAAGCAAACTTGCTGAGGTCGAAGCAACCAAAATAATGATCGATCGCGTCGAGGAAAAATTCGCCCTCAAACCGAAGCGCCTGGTAGGCGATACGAACTATGGCGTTGCTGCAATGCTGGGATGGCTGGTAGATGAAAAAAGGATCGCTCCGCATGTGCCGGTATGGGATAAATCCGAGCATCACGACGGCACTTTCAGTCGTACCGATTTCATCTTTGATGCCGAAAATAACCTTTACGTTTGCCCTGCTGGAAAATATCTGAAGCCGGCTCAGCACAGTCAACCGAAAACACAATTTCGCTACCGAGCCAGTGTGAACGACTGTCGGCCATGTGAACTTAAACCGAAGTGCTGCGCCAACATGGTAGCCCGCAAAATTGACCGCAGCCCGCACGAGCCTGCACGCGATCTGGCACGTGCAATTGGCAAGACCGAAGCTTATCGCCAATCGCGTCGCGAACGGAAGAAGGTAGAGATACTGTTCGCCCACCTCAAACGCATCCTAAAATTCGGCCAATTACGCTTGCGCGGACCCAGCGGTGCCCATGATGAGTTTCTGCTGGCAGCAACGGCACAAAATCTTCGACGAATGGCCAAAAAACTTCTTCAGCCAAAACAGGATACGGAAATAGTGATAAGTTAAGCAAACCCGGCATGGCTGACGCTGCATATCTTTCCTGTACAGTTACTTCATCAACCTACTCTTGGCTAAGAGTTTTTCAACACAATAGGCAGATTGCGTTCGTTCCGAGACAGGCATGGGGCGATAACAAATCCAAGGCCTATTTCTTGGGGGTATCCGGGTATTCCTTTGGCATGATTCGCGTATGCGTGTCATCGGCAGATAGTCGTACCGCAATTGCATCTGCCGTGCTGGCTGCCTGGTCTATTTGCACGGCCGCTTGCTGCTATCGAAGCTGGCATGAAGCTCTGCATCGGTCAGCGTCATCGGCATGGGATCGACAATGGGAAGACCATCCGTTCCCAACCGTACCGGCTTGGGTGGTCGCTCGTTCGGGCATGCAGGGATCGAACGCGGCAAGGATGCCGCGAGGGAGAACAAGGTCTTCCGCAGCGGCGTTTTCGCGACGTTAGCATTGATCCAAAGTTCGTACGCACGCCGCTTCTCCACCCAGGACAGGTGTGAGATCGCGTTGCCGGACGGGGTCTGGAATACATTGAGGCGCGCCGGCAAGCCATTGACGCGCTCGGGCTCATCATCCGGGTCACGGCCCATATTGGTGCCATCCACTGACATATCTTGCTCGAACAGAACGATCTCATGGCCGTCACGCATTAGAAAACCGCGGTAGAGGCGCGAACGTGTCTGGTTGTCGGGCTCGATCATCGCCCCCAGCATCGTAAAGTCATTGAATGGCGTGCCGGACAGGTCCACCGGCTTGAAAGGCAAGCTTGCCAGGATTGGCGCGGCTGGCTGGAATGCAATACGGTAACGTTGCAGATTGTTCTCGCAAACCGTCAGGTAGCCGTTCTTTTTTACTTCGCGCTCCAGACGAGCTTGTTCCTCGGCAAAGCCCGCGGCGCCCGGGGGCAAGCCCAAGCCGCATGACATTGGGCCATTGCTAGGTGGCGCAGCATGAGACAAGCCAACGTGCATGGCAATCGTCATGATGACGAGGCCGAAACGAATACCTTGCTTGATGTTTTTTGTGGTCATTCTTTGCAGGATAGCATCGATACAGGCACAAGAATACGCACTTTTCCACAACCGCTTAAGGTGCGCTTCCGAGCAGGAAAGGGGCGCTGTCGCCGCTGTTCGAGATGTCTCGGCCGACCATTCGCGCGTCGTCAGGATACGTCCTCACCGCCAGGAAGATAGTGCAGGCGGGGCCGCAAAAGACAACGGGGCTGCCAACGCCGCGTGTGCGGCGTTGCCAGCCCCGAGGGCAAGGGAAGCGGATCAGCGCGACTTGACGAACGGCTTGCCGGCCGCCTTCGGCGCCACCGACTTGGCCATGAAACCGGCCAGCACGATCACGGTGACCACATACGGAATCATCTGGATCAGCGAACCCGACACCTGGCCCACCACCGGCAGGTCGACGCCTTCGAGCTGGATCTGGATCGCGCCGAACAGGCCGAACATCAGGCAGCCCAGCACGGTGTGCAGCGGACGCCAGTTGCCGAACACCAGGGTGGTCAGCGCCAGGTAGCCGGCGCCGGCCGACATGTCACGCAGGAAGAAGCCGCTCTGGACGATGGCGAGGTAGGCACCCGAGAACGAGCACAGCACGCCGGCCACCAGCATCGCCAGGTAGCGGGTGCGCTCGACCGAGACGCCGGCGGCGTCGGCCGCATGCGGGTTCTCGCCGCAGGCGCGCAGGCGCAGGCCGAAGCGGCTGTGGTAGATCACCCAATGCACGATCGGGATCAGGATGAACGCCAGGTAGACCAGCGCCGACTGGCCGCCGATCACGTGGCCGTACAGCCAGCCGACGAAGGGGATGTTGGAAAGCAGCTCGGTGCCAGGCAGGACGATGTCGAACAGGCGCGCCTCGCGCAAATCCGGGGTGCGGCCGCCTTCATGGAAGAAGAACTGGGCCAGCACGAAGGTCAGGCCGCTCATCGCGATGTTGATCGCGATGCCGCACACCAGCTGGTTGCCCTTCTGCGTGATCGACACGAAGGCCTGGATCATGGCCAGGATCACCGACACGCCGACGCCGGCCAGGATGCCGAGCCACGGGTTCTGCGTGGCATACGCCACCGAGGCCGAGGCGAAAGCCGAGGCCAGGATCTTGCCTTCCAGGCCGATGTCGACTACGCCGGAGCGTTCGGCAAACAGGCCGGCCATCGCGGCGAACATCAGCACCGGTGCGTTGCGGATCGTGGAGACCACGATACTGGCGATGTGAAAGTCTTCCATTTATGCTTCCTTGGTAGTACTGGTGCGTGTCAGGTTGAGCAGCTTCATGATCGCCGGGGCGTAGAAGTTCTCCATCGCGCCGCAGAACAGGATGATCAGGCCCTGGATGAACACGAAGGTCTCCTGCGGGATGTTCGGCTTTTCCAGCGACAGATCGAAACCGCCCTGGATCAGCGCGCCGAACAGCACCGACGACAGGAAAATGCCGACCGGGTGCTGGCGGCCCATCAGCGCGATCGCGATGCCCACGAAACCGGCGCCGGCCGGGAAGTTCAGCGACAGGTAGTGGGTCGAACCCATGACGGAGTTGACGGCGCCGAGGCCGGCCAGCGCGCCCGACACCAGCATGGTGACGATGATGGTGCGGCTGATCTTCACGCCGGCGTAGTGCGCCGCGTGCGGATTCAGGCCGGTCGCGCGCAGCTTGTAGCCCCACGACGAGCGCCACACGGCGATGCCGTAGATGACCAGCGCGGCGATCGCCAGCAGCAAACTGATATTCAGGGGCGTGTCGCCGAACACCGGCAGTACCTTGTTCAGCAGCGGCAGGGCGGCGCTGTCGGCGAATACGCGCGAGGCCGGGTTCTGCTGGCCTTCCGGGATCAACTTCAGGATCGCGTAGTTCATCAGGCTGGCGGCGATGAAGTTGAACATGATGGTCGTGACCACCACGTGGCTGCCGCGCCTGGCCTGCAGGTAGCCCGGAATGAAGGACCACAGCGCGCCGAACAGCGCGGCGCCGACCATCGCCAGTGGGATCAGGAGAAAGCCGGGCAGGCTGGCGTCGAACGACAGCAGGGCCAGCGTCAGGCCCAGGCCGCCGACGTACATTTGGCCTTCGGCACCGATGTTGAACAAACCGGCCTGCATCGCGATCGACACGGCCAGGCCGGCGAAGATGAAGGTGCTGGCGTAGAACAGCGTATAGCCCAGGCCTTCCGGATCGAGGATCGCGCTGTCGACCAGGATGCGCAGCGAGTCAAGCGGGCTTTCGCCGAGCAGGTGGATGACCACGCCGGCGACGATCAGCGCCGACAGCAGGTTCAGGATGGGCAGGACGAAACCGGTGGCCCAGCGTGGGAGTTCAGTCTTTTTCATGTGAGCTCGGTTATGACTTGTGCAGGCCGCCCATCAACAGGCCGATGCGGGTGGTGTCGAATTCGTCGACCGGCAGGATGCCGGTAATGCGGCCGCCCGACATCACGATGATGCGGTCGGCCAGGGCGCGCACTTCTTCCAGCTCCACCGAAGACAGCAGGATCGCCACGCCTTCGTCGCGCAGGCGCAGCAGCTGGGTGTGGATGCTTTCGATGGTGCCGATGTCGACGCCGCGGGTCGGCTGGCCGATCAGCATCAGCTTCGGCTTGGCCGCGACTTCGCGCGCGATCACGACCTTCTGCTGGTTGCCGCCGGAGAGCAGGCCGATGCGCAGGTCCGGATTGTTCGGACGCACGTCGAAGGTCTGCATCAGCTGCGCGCAGCGCTGGGCGATGCGCTTGAAGTCGAACAGGCCCCAGCGGTTCTTGACGTGATCCTGGTAGCCGAACACGGTGTTCTGCATGACCGAGAAATCCTTGATCACGCCGTCGCGCAGGCGGTCTTCGGGCACGTGGCCGATGCCGAGGTTGCGGAAGGTCGCCGGCAGGCCGTCGGCATTCGCGCGGCCGCCGTAGGGCAGGGCCTGGCCGAGGAAGTCGACACTGCCGGACGTCGGCAGGCGCATGCCGGACAGGATCTCGAGCAGTTCGCTCTGGCCGTTGCCGGACACGCCGGCGATCGCCACCACTTCGCCGGCGCGCAGCGTGAAGTCGATATCCGACAGCAGCTTGACGCCGTTGGCGTCCTGCAGCTGCAGGTTCGCGACCTTCAGTACTTCGGCGCCCGGCTGGTACGGGGCGCGCGGCAGTTCGCTCTGCAGCGGACGGCCGACCATCATGTTGGCCAGCTGTTCCTTCGAGGTGTCGCGCGTCTGCACGGCGCCGACCACGCGGCCGGCGCGCATCACGGTCACCTCGTCGGTGATGTCCATGATCTCCTGCAGCTTGTGGGTGATCAGGATGATGGTCTTGCCCTGTTCCTTGAACAGCCGAAGAATTTCGAACAGCGACGCCGTTTCCTGGGCGGTCAGCACCGCGGTGGGCTCGTCCAGGATCAGGATGTTGGCGCTGCGGTAGATCTGCTTCAGGATCTCGACGCGCTGCTGGGCGCCGACCGACAAATCGTGCACGGTGGCCAGCGGGTCGACTTCCAGGCGGTAGCGCGCGCAGATCTCGCGCAGCTTGGCCTCGACCTCGCCGCGCTGGCCGGCCAGCTTGAAGCCGCCTTCATTGCCGAGCATGACGTTGTCCAGCACCGTCATGTTCTCGACCAGCATGAAGTGCTGGTGGACCATGCCGATGCCGAGCGCGATCGCCTCGTGACTGGTGCGGATATCCTGCGGCTGGCCGCCGATCAGGACCTGGCCGCTGTCGGCGTTGTAGTAGCCGTACAGGATGCTCATCAGGGTCGACTTGCCGGCGCCGTTTTCGCCGATCACGCCATGGATCGAGCCGCCGGCGATCGAGAAGCTGACGTCGGCATTGGCCTGCACCGCCCCGAAGGCTTTGCTGATGTTGCGGAATTCTACGGCTGGCTGCATAGCGCTCCGTTTTTGGTAAGCAGAGTAATCAAGAGGAACATTTATTTATAAAACACATCGCGCCGCGCCGGTCGGGCCCGGCGCGGCGCGATTGTAGTCACTAACTAAATACGGGGTAAAGCTTGATGCGGGCTTTATTGCGGGCAGGCGCCGGCGACGCGGTAGTCCACCACCTTGATCTTGCCGCTGACGATGTCCTCGCGGGCCGCCAGCACACGCTTCTCGATCTCGGGTGTGACGACGCTGCGGTTGTACTTGTCGAGCGCCCAGTCGACGCCGCCTTCCTTCAGGCCTTCGAAGGTGATGCCCGGGGTGAACTGGTTCTGGTTCGCCTTGATCAGGGCCTCGTAGGTGGCGTTGTCGACGCGCTTGACCATCGAGCTCAGCATGGTGCCCGGGTACAGGTAGTTCTGGTTGGAGTCGACGCCGATCGCCAGCTTGCCCTTTTCCTTGGCCATCTGCAGGGCACCCATGCCCGAGCCGCCAGCCACCGCGAACACGACGTCCGAGCCGCGGTCGAACTGGGCACGTGCCAGTTCGCCGCCCTTGGCCGGGTCGTTCCAGGCCGCGCTGGTGGTGCCGACCATGTTCTGCATGATCTGGATCTTCGGGACAATGGCTTTGGCGCCCTGGGCATAGCCGCAGGCGAAGGCGCGGATCAGCGGGATGTCCATGCCGCCGACGAAGCTGATGGTCTTGGTCTTGGTGGCCATGGCGGCGGCGACGCCGACCAGGTAGGAGCCTTCCTGTTCCTTGAACAGCACCGAGTTGACGTTCTTGCCTTGGGCGTTGCCGTCGATGATCACGAAGTGCACGTTCGGGTATTCGGCCGCGATCCGCTGCACCGGCTGGGTCTGGGAAAAGCCGATCGAGATGATCAGCTTGAGCTTCTTGCGCGCGAGCGCGCGCAGCACCTGCTCGGCCTGGGTATCGTAGTTGGCCTGGGCTTCAAACACCTTGATCCCGGTTTCCTTCGTGAAGCGGGTCACGCCTTCGGCTGCCGACTGGTTGAACGACTTGTCGAACTTGCCGCCGGCGTCGTAGACGATCGCGAGCTTGGCACCGGCCATGTCGGCCGACGCGCCGGCGCTGACGCAGAGCGCCGCAATCGCCATGCCGAGTTGCTCCAAACTCCGGTTGAATCTCCGCTTCAATCTCATCTATTGCTCCTGAATCCTCTATTCTACCCGGCACAACGGTCGAGCTGGGAGATAGCAAAGACCGTGGGGGCATGGCACGTTGCCAGCGGACTGTGTCAGCCCGGGAGTGCCGACCACATGCTGCAGACCCGGATGACGGAGACGTTCGCAGCCGAACTTGGCAACTATGCATTACCCAGTTTATTTGTGGCAAATATGATTTTACTTCGCAATTTATTTACTTGAAATATAAATGGCGACAACTTTCTGCAATTTCTCACAGAAAACCACAGCGGAATGTGCTTGTGGATACACCGTATTTACTTGGCGGCGAGTGGCAGGATGGGCAGGAGGGACGATGCGGGGAGGCGCGGCGTGACGCTCGCGGCCAGCGCTGCGGCGGACGTGTCGGCAGGGACTACGGATGCCGGCGCGAGGTCGGCCGTCGCAGCCGCCGCAGTTGCGCCGGCGAGCATGGCGTCGGCCACCGACGGCACCGCGATCGGCATCGCGAACTGGGCGGTGAGGAAACCGGCGATGCGGCTCTGGGCCGCCTCCAGGTAGGGAATGTTCATGTGGTCCGAGTCGGGCACGACGTCGTCGCCGCACAGCCGCGCCAGCTTGGCGACCAGCTGGTCGGTGTGCGAGTGCGGCACCACGTCGTCGCTGGCGGCGCGCAGCACGTAGGTCGGCGCCTTGAGCGAAGGGGCATACTTGATCGACTCGAAGCGGTGGCGCAGCATGTACTCGATCGGCATCACACGGAACTTGCGCTTGGCGATGGCCAGGATCGAATCGTAGGGCGTGATCAGGACCACCGAGTGGGCCGGCCGTTCCTTGGCGACTTGCACCGCCACGCCGGAACCGAGGCTGCGTCCGACCACGGCGATGCGGCGCGCGTCGGTGTGGTCGTGTCCGGCCATCCAGTCGAACAGCATGCAGCCATCCTCGATCATGTGGATCTCGGCCGGCACGCCGTGCGATTCGCCATAGCCGCGGTAATTTACGGCCAGCACCGCCATGTTGGGGAACAGCTTGCCGGCATCGCGCACCACCCACGACACTTCCTCGGAACGTCCGCCGAAATAGATTACGGCCGGATGCGGGCCCGGCGCCAGCGGCGTCATCAGCCAGCCGCAAAGGCGGGTACCGTCCTTGGCACGTAGCACCACGGGACGGGTGCGGTGGCCGCTGCTGCGCGGACTCTTGACTTCACGCTCGACGGTCGGGTTGAACACCAGGCGGCGCTGGTTGGCCGCGACCGCAGCCGTCAGGCCCAGCCACAACATGCTGGCAAAGCCAGCCATTCCCGCCGCAATCTTGTTTCGCGTTTCCATGGGACGAGTTTAACTCTGCATGTTGCATAATTCTGTGCGTTTCTTCGCAAATGGGCGACGAAGGCTGCCCGAATGCACAAAAAGTGGCTTAAAAGCAACATTATTGCCAATAATGTGAAGTCATCGTCTCCCGGACAGCACGCCCGTTTCGGCTACCATGGGCGCTCGCTCGACGTCGAGTATCCTGAGGAGAGTTAACACATGCATTACCTGCTGATCTATGAACTGGCGCCCGACTACCTGGCGCGCCGCGGCGAATTCCGCGACCAACACCTGCAGCTGGCCTGGGATGCCCAGGAGCGCGGCGAGATCGTGATCGCCGGCGCCCTGGCCGATCCGGCCGACCAGGCGATCCTGCTGTTCAGCGGCGACTCGCCGGAGGCGGCTGAACGCTTCGCCAAGGCAGATCCCTACGTGGCCGAGGGGCTGGTGACGAGCTGGCGCGTGCGCCAGTGGAACACGGTGATCGGCACCGACGCTGCCAACCCGGTGCGACCTTAAGCCTTGCATAACGCTATCGGGACGCATATAACTTGGGTCCCTGCCTTCGCAGGGACGACGTTTGTAATGCGTCCGTCCTCTTTATAGCGCACCGTGCATGCTTCACTTCGCCGCCATCAGCTTCAGCACCACATTGTGGGTGGTGACGGCTACCGAGCCGTCCGGTGCCAGCGTCACGCCGATCGGCCGGTCGAGGCCGCCGGGCAGGGCGCCCAATACGATGCCGTTGCGCCCGGCCACGCCGGCGATGGTGCTGGTCACGTTGTCGAGGTTGATGCGGCGGATGGTCGCGTTGCCGGTGTCGGCCACATATAAATCGTTGCCCTCGACGTCGATGCCGGAAGGCGAGCACAGGCGCGAGACGCCGGGGCTGCCGTCGTTGGCGGCGCACTGGCCCGGCAGGCCGGCCAGCGTCGATACCCTGCCTTCGGGCGAGATCATGCGCACCGTCGAATTGCCGGTATCCGCCACGTACACATTGCCCCAGTAATCCACGGCCACGTCCTGCGGATCGCAGAAACGCGCCCCGCCATTGCCGGTCGAACTGCGGCCATCGCCATCGGCACTGCCGCACACGCCCGCCGCTCCGGCCACCGTGCTGACCCGGCCGTCGCGGTCGATGCGGCGCACCGTGTGGTTGCCGCTGTCGGCCACCCACAGGTTGCCCCAGCGGTCGAGCGCGATGCCTTTCGGATTGCAGAAGGTGGCCTGGGCGCCGCTGCCGTCGCTGCTGCCGCAACTGCCGCTGCCGGCCAGCGTGACGACCGCGCCAGCCGGCGTGATGCTGCGGATGGCCGAGTTGCCGGTGTCGGTGACATACAAGTTGCCGTTGGCGTCGGTTTCCAGCCGGCTCGGGGCGTTGAAGCGCGCCGCGCCGCCGCCGCCGTCGGCATAGCCCGGCGCGCCGGCCGTGCCCGCCAGCGTGGTGACCGCGCCCTGCGGCGTGATCTTGCGGATGGTGGCGCTGACCGGCTCGGCCACGTACAGGTTGCCGGCGCCGTCGGCGGCGATGCCCTGGGGGCCGTCGAAGCGCGCCTGCGAACCGGTGCCGTCGCGCGAGACGCTGCACACGCCGCAGATGTCGCCGGCGATCGGGAACAGCCCGGTCGCGCCCTGTGGCCGGTCCGGCCAGCTGGGCCAGTCGGGATGGTCGGGCCAGTGATCGGGGCCGGCATGCCAGCCGAAGCCGATGCCGACGCCAACGTCGCCATTGCAGCCGGCGAGCGCGAGTGTCAGCAGCAGCGGCAGGGTGCGCAGGCGCCGGGCCCAGGTGGGTGTGCGTAACGTGAACGGTTTCATGGCAAAAGCCTCGCGTGGGAATCCGTTCGCAGCTTAGCGAGCGCACCCATTCGGCGTCATGCGCACACGCAAAACGCACCGGCAGCGCTTGTGCATGTCGGCGATCACGGCGCAGCAAAGCGACGCCGCCGCCGGTTGCGCCAGGCGCGCGCAACGAGGCCCTTCCCACGTCGAATGCTGAGGTAATATCTCCGCAACAATTGTTCAACTTGAAACGCGACAGGAACCCCATGCACACTGCCGTCAACCTGTGGCCGCTGCTCGGCATCGCCATCGTCGTCGCCGGCTTCCTGCTGCGCGCCCATCCGGTGCTGGTGACGATGGCCGCCTGCGCCGTCACCGGGCTGGCGGCGTCGTTCCCGGTGACCCATATCCTGGAGTCGCTCGGCACCGCCTTCCTCAAAACCCGCAACCTGCCGCTGATCCTGCTGCTGCCGCTGGCTGCGATCGGGCTGCTCGAGCGCGCCGGCCTGAAGGAACATGCGCAGGCCAGCATCGCGCGCATCCAGTCGGCCACCACGGGGCGCCTGCTGACCGTGTACCTGTTCGTGCGCGAACTGGCGGCCGCCTTCGGCCTGACCAGCATCGGCGGCCATCCGAACATGGTGCGCCCGCTGATCGCACCGATGGCGGAAGCGGCGGCGGAGGCGCGCGTGGGCAGCCTGACGGACGCGCTGCGCCAGCGCATCCGGGCGATGAGCGCGGCCACCGACAACGTCGGGCTGTTCTTCGGCGAAGACGTGTTCGTGGCCTTCGGCGCGATCGTGCTGATGCAGACGATCTTGCGTGCCGAGGGGCTGGAAGTCGATCCGCTGCACATGGCGCTGTGGGGCATCCCGACCGCGCTCAGCGCCTTCGTGATCCATGCCTGGAACTTGCGCCGGCTCGACCGCCGCATCTTCCTCCAAGCCGGAATGCGCAAGTGATCTCGCTCGACTTTTTCTATGTGCTGGTCGGGCTGCTGTTCGCCGCCACCGCGCTGATGAACCTGCGCGACGGCAGCAATCCGCGGCGCTTCACGACGGCCGCGTTCTGGGGCCTGTATGCGCTGGTCTACCTGGCCGGCGAGCGCCTGCCGCCGCTGGTGGCGGGCGTGCTGATGGTGGCGATGGGGCTGCTGGCCGGATGCAATCTGGTCAGGCCGGGCAAACCCACGGCCGTGCCGGAGGGAGCGCGCCGCGCCAGTGCCGCGCGGCTGGGGCACCGGCTGCTGGTGCCGGCGCTGGCGATCCCGCTGGTGACCATGATCGGCTCGACGCTGCTGAAGGATGTGCGCATCGGTGCCGGACCACTGCTGGACCCGAAAAACCTGACCCTGGTCAGCATGGGCTGCGGCGCCATCGCCGCGCTGGCGCTGGCCTGCCGCGTCACCCGCGCGACGCCGCTGCAGGGTGTGCGCGAGGCGCGGCGCCTGATCGATGCCATGGGCTGGGCGGTGGTGCTGCCGCACATGCTGGCCGTGCTCGGCCTGCTGTTCGCCGAAGCCGGCGTCGGCAAGGCGGTGGCCGAGGTCACGACCAGCGCCATTCCGATGGACTCGCGCCTGGTCGCGTGCGCCGCATTCTGCGGCGGCATGGCACTGTTCACGGTCGTCATGGGCAACGGTTTTGCCGCCTTTCCCGTGATCGCGGGCGGCATCGGGATTCCGGTGCTGGTCGGGGTGTATCATGCGAATCCGGCCGTGATGGCGGCGATCGGCATGTTCAGCGCCTATTGCGGCACCCTGATGACGCCGATGGCGGCCAACTTCAACGTGGTGCCGGTGGCGTTGCTCGACCTGCCGGACAAGCATGCCGTGATCAAGGCCCAGCTGCCGACCGCGTTGCCGCTGCTGGGCGTGAATATTTTGCTGTTGTATTTCCTGATGTGATGTATCAATGAGGCCAAGAATGACCAAGACCGTACTGCTCACCGGATTCGAACCTTTCAACGGGGCCGACGTCAACCCTTCCTGGGAGGCGGCGCGCGCGCTCGACGGCTGGAGCGGCCCCGGCTTCCAGGTCGCGGCACGCGAACTGCCCTGCGTGTTCGGCCGCGCCAACCTGGCCCTGTTCGACGCCATCGACGCGCTGCAGCCGGACATCGTGATCGCGGTCGGCCAAGCCGGCGGGCGCCACGAGATCTCGGTCGAGCGGGTCGCCCTCAACGTCGACGATGCGACCATTCCCGACAACGCCGGCCAGCAGCCGGTCGACGCCACCATCGCCGACGGCGGCCCGGCCGCGTATTTCAGCACGCTGCCGATCAAGGCCATCGTGCGCGCGCTGCGCCTGCGCGGCTTCCCGGCCGGGCTCTCGCAGACCGCCGGCACTTTCGTGTGCAACCACGTGTTCTATGGCCTGATGCAGCATGCGCAGGGCAGGGGAATGAAAGCCGGCTTCATCCACGTGCCCTTCCTGCCGCAGCAGGTGGCCGGCCGCGCCGATGTGGCGCCGTCGATGGCGCTGAACGACATCATCGACGGCTTGCGGATCGCGGTCGAGGTGGCGGTGGGTGTCGATACCGACGTGGCGGAGGCCGGCGGCGCCACGCACTAGGGGTCAGAGCCCGGTGTTGCTTTTCAAGGGGCTCTGACCCCGGTGTTCAGCCACCGGCTCATTCCCCTGCCGGGTGCAAAATCTTCAAAAACGCCCGCACCACCGGCGCATCGTCCTGCGACGGGTAGGTGATGTACAAATTGGCCGACGGCGCGTTCTCGCGGATCGGCAGGAAGCGCACCCCCGGCCAGCCGATGCGGCTGGTCGTTTCCGGCATCAGCGCCACGCCCAGCCCGGCGCCGACCATGGCCAGCAGGGTCTGCGGCTCGGCCGCTTCCTGGAAGATGGTCGGCTGGAAGCCCGCGTTCACGCAGCACTGGATCAGGTAGCGCGGCTCGGCCGACTGGTCCAGGTGCAGGCTGAGCATCGGTTCGGTGGCGATGTCGATCAGCTCTATGCTGTCGCGCTGCGCCAGCGGATGGCGCGCATTGATCGCCACGCACACGTTCTCGCGGAAGGCCAGGTCCTGGCGCAGGTTGGCATGCTTCAGTACGTCCTCGTCGAGCCGCGGCTCGCGCCAGAAGCCGACGTCGATCTGGCGCGCGCGCAGCGCTTCCCACTGGTCGTTCGGTCCCAGCTCGTGGATGGTCCAAGTCACGCGCGGAAACTGGCTCTGGAACTGTTCGAGCAGGCCCGGGATCGGGCCCCACATCGCCGAGCCGACGATGCCGACGCGCAGGCGCCCGACCTCGCCGCGGTCGATCTGGCGGATGGTGTCGATCGTCATGCGCATGCGGCCGAGCAGGTCGGCCGCTTCCTGCATCAGCGCCTTGCCGGCCACCGTCAGCTCGAAGGTGCGGGTGGTGCGCGCGAACAGGCGCACCCCCAGCTCGCTCTCGAGCTTCATGATCTGCTGCGACAGCGGCGGCTGCGAGATGTGCAGGCGCTCGGCGGCGCGGCTGAAGCTCTTTTCTTCGGCCACTGCCAGGAAGTATTTCAGCTGCTTCAGGTCGATCGACATGATATTTTTTAGTTGAGGGCGACGGCCAGCTGGGCGCCGACCAGCGCGTTGTGCTTGACCAGCGCGATGTTGGTCGCCAGGCTGCGCCCGCCGGTGAGTTCCTTGATGCGCGCCAGCAGGAAGGGCGTGACCGCCTTGCCTTTCACGCCCTGCGCATCGGCGTCGCCGAGGGCCTGGGCGATGATGCCGTCGATCTCGCCGTTCTGCATCGCCATCGATGCCGGCACCGGATTGCTGACCACCACGCCGCCTTCCAGGCCGAGCTGCCACTTGGTGCGGATGAAGCGCGCCTGCTCGTCGGCCGAGTCGATCTGGAAGTCGGCCTGGTAGCCGCTGTCGCGCGTGAAAAAGGCCGGGAAGTCGGGCTGGCCGACGCTCAGCACCGGCACGCCGTGGGTTTCCAGGTATTCCAGCGTCAGGCCGATGTCGAGGATCGACTTGACGCCGGCGCAGACCACGGCGACGCTGGTGCGCGCCAGTTCCTGCAGGTCGGCCGAGATGTCGAAGCTGGTCTCGGCGCCGCGGTGCACGCCGCCGATGCCGCCGGTGACGAAGACCTCGATGCCGGCCAACTTCGCGCAGATCATGGTCGCGGCCACGGTGGTCGCGCCCAGCTTCTTTTGCGCCAGCACGTAGGCCAGGTCGCGCCGGCTCACCTTGAGCGCATCGCCGGCGCTGCCGAGCACCTCGAGCTGCTCGTCGGACAGGCCGATGCAGATCTTGCCGTCGATGATGGCGATGGTGGCCGGTACGGCCCCGGCGTCGCGGATCACCCCCTCGACTTCGCGCGCGGTCTGCACGTTCTGCGGGTAGGGCATGCCGTGCGAGATGATGGTCGACTCGAGGGCGACGATGGGTTTGCCGGCGGCGCGGGCGGCCTGCACTTCGGGGGAAAACTGGAGAAAGGCTTGCATAGTTATTCCAAAATTCGGAGTTGTTCCAGAAAATTCGTGTTCATCGTTGTCGACGCCGCGGCGTCGGTATCGCTGCCGGCATCGGCCAGGCTGTCCGGTCCGAGGCCCGGATGCACGGTGTCGAGCGTGCCGACGGTCAGCTTCGACAGGTGCAGGCCGCGGCGGCAGGCCAGCATCAGGTCGTCGCTGCCGTCCTGTACCAGCGACCAGCACACGGCCGCCGCAAAGGCGTCGCCGGCGCCGGTGACGTCGGCCACCTCGGCCGGCGGCGCGTCCAGGCGGGCGATGGTGCCGTCCGGCTGGGTGAGCAGCACGCCGGCGGCGCCGCGCGTCACCACCACGTCGCGCGCACCCTGCGCCTGCACGTCGCGCATCGCCGCTTCCAGGGCCGCTTCCTCCTCCAGAGGCCGCCCGACGCGCGCCGCCAGTTCGCCGGCATTCAGGATCAACAGGCGCACGCCGGCCAGCGCAGGCGGCAGGCGCGCCATCTTCGGCTCCGACACCGCCACCAGCACCAGCGCCACCGCGCTGCGGCGCGCCTGGGCCAGCAGGGCGTCGACCGTGTCCAGCGGCAGGTTGAGGTCGGCCACCACCAGCGATGCCGCCGTCATCTGCGCTTCGCGCGCCGCCACGAAGGCCGGCGTCAAGCGGTCGTACAGGGCCATGTCGGCCAGCGCCACCACCATGTCGCCGTTCGCATCCAGCACTGCGGTATAGGTGCCGCTGGCGGCATCGTCGAGGCGCAGCGCGCCGTGGGTTGCGATGCCGGCCGACTCGGCATGGGCGAGCAGGGCGGCGCCCGAGCTGTCGCTGCCCACCGCCGTTAACAAAGCAACGGGCGTGCCCAGGCGCGCCAGGTTCTCGGCGATGTTGCGTGCCACGCCGCCGAAGGATTCGGCCTGGCTGGCCGGATTCGAGGTGTGCAGGGAGAGCGGGGCCAGCGAGCGCAGTTTGCGGTCGAGGTTGGCGGCGCCCATGCAGACTACCGGACGGCGGTCCGGCAACACGTAGGCGCGTCCGAGCAGCTTGCGCTCACGGATCAGGCCGGCGATATAGCCGGCTACCGCCGAGCGTGACAGGCCCAGTTCGGCCGCCAGCTCCTGCTGCGAAATGAAAGGATTCGCGCCGATCAGCTGCAGTAATTGTTGTTTTTTTGGTTGTTCTGTCACGGCATTAGTGAGCGGATCTTGGACTTAAACATTTGTTGATAATCTTAGACATATGTTTAGTGAGCGTCAATGCAGCAATTTTTTGCCGAAAGATTATTGGACACGCGTCCTATCTGTATATGAAGGGAGTCTACCCCTGATTTATATATTCGGAGTATAAATCGACCAGAAAAATGGTATTTGCCATACCAATCCACGATAATGCATAGTTAGAACATTTTGGTGCGCCAGCTTCCCGGAAAGCGTGCGAGCCGCTGCGCCGCTTTACGCTTGCTCCGGCTGTCACCGATCGACTTCCCCTCTATATTGAACCATTCGACAAGGAACACCATGTCCAGCAATACTCCATTCGACGCCCTCGAGGTCATCCGTGCACGCAAGCCGGGTTTCACGCCGCGCGCTGCCCTGATCCTCGGTTCGGGCCTCGGCGTGCTCGCCGAGCAGATGACGGACGCCGTCTCGATCGGCTACGCCGAGCTGCCGGGCTTCCCGATCAGCACCGTGCATGGCCACGCGGGCGAACTGGTGCTGGGTACCTTGGCCGGCGTGCCGGTGGTGTGCATGAAGGGGCGCGGCCACTTTTATGAAGGCTACGGCGCCGGCGTGATGACCTCCGCCGTCCGCACCTTCAAGCTGCTGGGCTGCGAACTGCTGCTGGTGACGAATGCCGCCGGCTCGCTGCGTCCGGAAGTCGATGCCGGCAGCGTCGTCGTCCTGAACGACCACATCAACCTGCTGCCGGGCAGCCCGATGGCCGGCCCGAACGACGAGCGCTTCGGCCCGCGCTTCTTCAGCATGGCCAATGCCTACGACGCCGACCTGCGCGCGATGCTGAACGCCGTGGCCGCCGAGAAGGGCATCACCGTGGCCGAAGGCGTCTACCTGGCGACCCCGGGTCCGCACTTCGAGACCCCGGCGGAAATCCGCGCCTTCAAGACCATGGGCGCCGACGTGGTCGGCATGTCGGTGGTGCCGGAAGTGATCGCAGCACGCCACTGCGGCCTGAAGGTGGCGGGCGTGTCGGCCGTTACCAACCTGGCCGAGGGCTTGTCGCCGTTCCCGCTGTCGCACGAGCAGACCCTGAAGTATGCGGCGATTGCGGCCAAGGATCTGGTGACGCTGATTCATGGGTTTGTCGAGCGTTTGGGTAGCACTGCCTCGACCAATACCACGACCGCCTAAATACACCGTCGCCCCCGCGAAGGCGGGGGCCCAAGTTTGCACGCGTTTCGACGGCTCGGCGAACTTGGATTCCCGCCTTCGCGGGAACGACGTAGTAGTTATTTCACGGTAGCGATCTCAAATTCGCGTTCTATAAGTGAGAAACCATGTCACGCGCATTCATCCTCCTGCTTGACTCCTTCGGCCTCGGCGCACTGCCCGACGCCGACAAATACGGCGACGCAGGCGCCAACACCCTCGGCCACATCGCCAAGTGGGCGGCAGATTCCGGCAAGCCGATGGACTTGCCCAACCTGGAACAGATCGGCCTCGGCGCCGCCGCGCATAAAGCCAGCGGCGCATGGCCGGCCGGCTTCGGCAAGCGCGAAGGCTTCAGCGGCGCCTGGGGCGTCGCGCGCGAGCAGTCGACCGGCAAGGACACGCAGAGCGGCCACTGGGAAATCGCCGGCGTGCCGGTGCTGTTCGACTGGGGCTACTTCCCGAAGACCGTGCCTTCGTTCCCGCAAGCGCTGACGGATAAACTGCAGGAGATCACCGGCGTCGCCGGCTGGCTCGGCAACTGCCACGCATCCGGCACCACCATCATCAACGAGCTGGGCGACGAACACGTCCAGACCGGCAAGGTCATCATCTACACCTCGGCCGACTCGGTGCTGCAGATCGCCGCGCACGAAGAGCACTTCGGCCTGGAGCGGCTGTACCAGGTGTGCGAAGCTGCCTACGAGCTGGTCAAGCCCTACAACATCGGCCGCGTGATCGCGCGCCCGTTCACCGGCGCCGACGGCAACTACAAGCGCACCAGCAACCGCCACGACTATGCCGTGCCGCCGGTCGCGCCGACGCTTCTCGACCATGTGAAAGACGCAGGCGGCGAGGTCATCGCGCTGGGCAAGATCAGCGACATCTTCGCGGCACAGGGCGTGACGCAGCTGATCAAGGGCGCCGACAACATGGCGCTGTTCGACCGCCTGCTGGAAGTCGCCGACACCGCGCCAGGGAAGTCGCTTACCTTTGTCAACTTCGTCGACTTCGACATGCACTTCGGCCACCGCCGCGACGTCGCCGGCTACGCGAACGCGCTGCACGAGCTGGATGCGCGCCTGCCGGAATTTACGAGCAAACTGAAACAGGGCGACCTGGTCGTGATCACCGCCGACCACGGCTGCGACCCGACCTGGCCCGGTTCCGACCACACCCGCGAACACATCCCGGTGCTGTTCTTCGGTCCGGCTGCGCGAGCGCAGGAACTGCCGGTCGCCGACACCTTCTCCGACATCGGCGCCACGCTGGCCAAGCACCTCGGCGTCAAACCCCTCGCTAACGGAACCGCTCTGCTATGACCCAGAACATGGATTATAAAATTAAAACTGCGCGTAACACCGCCATGGGTCTCGACCTGGGCTGGATCAACCACCTGACGGTCAACCGCGCCGCCGCCGACCGCCGCGCCGCCAGCCTGGCGAACCGCCGCACGGTGAAAAAGGAATACCAGGCGGCCTGGCTGGTGCGCGCCATCGAGTGCATCGACCTGACCACGCTGTCCGGCGACGACACCCCGGGCCGCGTCGAGCGCCTGTGCCGCAAGGCGATGCGTCCGCTGCGCTCGGACCTGATGCAGGCGCTGGGTCTGGACAACCTCACCACCGGCGCCGTCTGCGTGTACCACGAGATGATCAAGCCGGCCGGCGAGATCCTGCAGGGCCGCCTGCCGATCGCCGCGGTTTCCACTGCCTTCCCGGCAGGTCTCTCGAGCCTCGAGACCAAGCTGCGCGAGATCCAGCTGTCGGTGGCCGCGGGCGCGACCGAGATCGACATCGTGATCACGCGCCAGCACGTCCTGCTAGGGGACTGGCAGGCGCTGTACGACGAGATGGTGGCCTACCGCCAGGCGTGCGGCGATGCGCACGTGAAAGCGATCCTCGCCACCGGCGAGCTGGTCACGCTGGACAACGTGGCCAAGGCCTCGTGGGTGTGCATGATGGCCGGCGCCGATTTCATCAAGACCTCGACCGGCAAGGAAGGCGTGAACGCGACGATTCCCGTGTCGCTGACGATGGTGCGCGCGATCCGCGACTACTACGAGCGGACCGGCTTCCAGGTCGGCTACAAGCCGGCCGGCGGCGTGAGCACCGCCAAGGCCGCGCTGCAATACCTGACCGTGATGAAGGAAGAACTGGGCAACGAATGGCTGCAGCCGCACCTGTTCCGCATCGGCGCCTCCAGCCTGCTGACCGACATCGAGCGCCAGCTCGAACACTACGTCACCGGCTCCTACTCGGCCTTTCACCGCCACGCGCAACCTTAAGCACACGGACACGTCATGCCAACAATTAAAGAGATTCTGCAAACTATGGATTACGGTCCCGCTCCGGAGAGCACCAAGGAAGCGCAAGCGTGGCTGGACCAGCATGGCCGCCGTTTCGGCCTGTTCATCGACAACAAGTGGACCGAGCCTGCCGAGACCTTCGGCACCTTCAACCCGGCCGACGGCAGCGAACTGGCGCAGGTGACGCAGGCAACGGGCGAGGACGTCGAGCGCGCCGTGGAAGCGGCGCGCAGCGCCCATCCGGCCTGGGTCGCCATGGGCGGCCACGGCCGCGCCACCGTGCTGTACACGCTGGCCCGCCTGCTGCAAAAGCACGCGCGCCTGTTCGCGGTCCTCGAGACCCTGGACAACGGCAAGACCATCCGCGAAACGCGCGACGCCGACATCCCGCTGGCCGCGCGCCACTTCTACCACCATGCCGGCTGGGCCCAGCTGCAGTCGGAGGAATTCGCGGACTACCGCGCCGTCGGCGTGGTCGGCCAGATCGTGCCGTGGAACTTCCCGCTCTTGATGCTGGCGTGGAAAGTGGCGCCGGCCCTGGCCGCCGGCAATACCATCGTGTTCAAGCCGGCCGAGTACACCTCGCTCACGACGCTGCTGTTCGCCGAGATGTGCGACATGGCCGGCGTGCCGCCGGGCGTGTTCAACGTCGTCACCGGCGACGGCCGCGTGGGCGAAGCCATCGTCAAGCACCCGACCATCGCCAAGATCGCCTTCACGGGGTCGACCGAAGTGGGCCGCCTGATCCGCAAGGCCACCGCCGGCAGCGGCAAGAAGCTGTCGCTGGAACTGGGCGGCAAGTCGCCGTTCATCGTGTTCGACAACGCCGACCTGGATGCGGCCGTCGAAGGCCTGGTCGACTCGATCTGGTTCAACCAGGGCCAGGTCTGCTGCGCCGGCTCGCGCCTGCTGGTGCAGGAGTCGGTGTATCCGCGCTTCATCGCCAAGGTGAAGGCACGCATGCAGACCCTGCGCGTCGGCTCGCCGCTGGACAAATCGACCGACATCGGCGCGCTGGTCGATCCGGTGCAGCAGCAGCGCATTCACGGCCTGGTCGAATCGGCGCGCGCCGAGGGCTGCGAAGTCTGGCAGCCGGCCCACGACACCCCGGCCGCCGGCTCGTGGTACCTGCCGACCCTGATCACCGGCGCCTCGACCACCGCCACCGTGGCCCAGACCGAGATCTTCGGCCCGGTGCTGGTGGCCTCGAGCTTCCGCACTCCGGGCGAAGCGGTGCAACTGGCCAACAACACCGTGTACGGCCTGGCCGCCTGCGTCTGGACCGAGTCGATCAGCCTGGCGCTGGACGTGGCGCCGCAGATCAAGGCCGGCGTGGTCTGGATCAACAGCGCCAACCAGTTCGATGCGGCCTGCGGCTTCGGCGGCTACAAGGAATCGGGCTTCGGCCGCGAAGGCGGCAAGGAAGGCATGTACGAATACCTGACGCTGCGTGCCGAGGATGCGCGTCCGGCGGCGCCGCTGCTGGCCGACAAGGGCCGTGCCGACAAGGCCAAGGCCAAGCCGGCCGACGCCGGCGGCAGCGCCAACCCATTCCAGATCGACCGCACTGCCAAGCTGTACATCGGCGGCAAGCAGGCGCGCCCGGACAGCGGCTACAGCCGCGCGGTCAATGGCGCCAACGGCAGCTTCCTGGCCGACGTGGGCGAGGGCAGCCGCAAGGACATCCGCAATGCGGTGGAAGCCGCGCACAAGGCGTCCGGCTGGGCCAAGGCCACTGCGCACAACCGCGCGCAGGTGCTGTACTACATCGCCGAGAACCTGGCCGCACGCGCCGACGAATTCGTCGCCCGCATCGCCGCGCAGACCGGCAGCAAGAACGCCGAGCGCGAAGTGCAGGCCTCGATCGAGCGCCTGTTCTACTGGGCTGCCTGGGCCGACAAGTACGACGGCCTGGCGCACCAGCCGCCGATGCACGGCATCGCCGTCGCCCTGAACGAACCGGTCGGCGTGATCGGCATCGTCTGCCCGAACGAGAACCCGCTGCTGGGCTTCATCTCGCTGGTGGCGCCGGCGCTGGCGCTGGGCAACCGCGTGGTGGCGGTGCCGTCGGAAGCGTATCCGCTGTCGGCGCTGGACCTGTACCAGGTGCTGGACACCTCCGACCTGCCGGGCGGCGCGCTGAACATCGTCACCGGTTCCGCCGACGAACTGGCGCGCACGCTGGCGACCCACTTCGACGTGGATGCCGTGTGGCGCCACGACGGCTCGGAAGAGGGCTGCGCCGAAGTCGAGCGCCTGTCGTCGGAATCGCTGAAGCGCACCTGGGTCGGCGGCGCCAAGGGCCGCGACTGGTTCGATGCGAAGCAGGCGTGCGGACGTGCGGTGCTGCAGCATGCGAGCCAGGTGAAAAACATCTGGATTCCGTACGGCGTGTGAGGGAACCTCGATAAACCGTAGCGAGCGGAAGGAGTTTCGTCCTGCGATGCTCGCCGTACCGTAAGTACGGCTGCGCTTCTCGGACGAAACTCCTTCCGCTCGCTACGGTTTCTCGAGGTCCCGATACGTTCGTAAGAAAATCCCTATTTTCATGCGTTGACGGTCGGGGTGGACGGGTTTTCCCGTCCACCCTTTATCTATTTTGAAAGAGCATCGTATGTTCCTCCCCCAAGAAATCGTCCGCAAAAAGCGCGACGGCGGCACGCTCACCAAGGAAGAAATCCAGTTCTTCGTGCGCGGCATCCCGAACGGTGACGTCACCGAAGGCCAGATCGCGGCCCTGGCCATGGCCGTCTACTTCAACGACATGAACATGGACGAACGTGTCGCCTTTACGCTGGCGATGCGCGATTCCGGCCAGGTCATGGAGTGGAAGTCGCTGAACCTGCCGGGTCCGGTCGTCGACAAGCACTCGACCGGCGGCGTCGGCGACGTCGTGTCGCTGATGCTGGGACCGATGATCGCGGCCTGCGGCGGCTTCGTGCCGATGATCTCGGGCCGCGGCCTGGGCCACACCGGCGGCACGCTCGACAAATTCGATTCGATTCCGGGCTACTCGACCGTGCCGGATCCTGCGCTGTTCAAGAAAGTAGTGAAGGACGTCGGCGTCGCCATCATCGGCCAGACCGCCCAGCTGGCGCCGGCCGACAAGCGCTTCTACAGCATCCGCGACACCACGGCGACCGTGGAATCGGTGGCGATGATCACCGGCTCGATCCTGTCGAAGAAGCTGGCGGCAGGCCTCGACGCGCTGGTCATGGACGTCAAGGCCGGCAGCGGCGCCTTCATGCCGACCTATGAGAAATCGGTGGCGCTGGCCGAGTCGATCGTCCAGGTCGGCAACGGTGCCGGCACCCGGACCTCGGCGATCCTGACCGGCATGAACGAGTCGCTGTGCCCGGCGGCCGGCAACGCGGTCGAAGTGCGCGTGGCGATCGACTACCTGAGCGGCAAATCGCGCCCGGCACGCCTGCACGAAGTGACGATGGCCCTGTGCGCCGAGATGCTGGTGATCTCGGGCCTGGCCGCCGGCACCGAGGAAGCGCTGGCCAAGCTGCAGCGCGCGCTGGACTCCGGCGCAGCCGCCGAGCGCTTCGCGCGCATGGTGAGCGCGCTGGGCGGTCCGGCCGACCTGATGGAGAATCCGGACGCCCACCTGGCGGAGGCGCCGATCGTGGTGCCGGTGCCGGCGCTTGAATCGGGCTACGCCGCATCGACCGATTGCCGCAGCCTGGGCCTGGCCGTGGTCGGCCTGGGCGGCGGCCGCGTGCGTCCGCAGGATCCGATCGACTATGCGGTCGGCCTGACCGGGCTGGTGGAGCTGGGCGACAAGGTCGACGCCGGCCAGCCGCTGGCGCTGGTGCATGCGCGCACGCAGGATGCGGCCGAGCGCGCGGTGCGCGAGGTGCAGGCGGCGTATCGCATTGCGCTCGACAAGCCGGCGGCGCAGCCGATGATCTATAAAACGATCCGCCCGTAAACTCACCACCGTCGCCCCTGCGAAGGCAGGGGCCCAAGTTTTACGCGCTATCGAAACGCGTGCAAATTAGGCCCCTGCCTTCGCAGGGGCGACGTTTAGGATAACTTATGACATACCAAAAACTGATCGACGAAGCCCGCGCCGCCCGCGACCTGGCCTACACCCCGTATTCCAACTTCAAGGTCGGCGCCGCCCTCGCATGCCGGGACGGCCGCATCTTCCGCGGCTGTAACGTCGAAAACGCCTCCTACGGCCTGTGCAACTGCGCCGAGCGCACCGCCTTCTTCTCGGCCATCGCCCACGGCTACCAGCCGGGCGACTTCACGGCGCTGGCCGTGATCGGCGACACCGAAGGCCCGATCGCCCCGTGCGGCGCCTGCCGCCAGGTGGTGCTGGAACTGGGCGGCAACGACCTGCCGGTCGTGCTGGCCAACCTGAAGGGCGACCTGATGGAAACCACCGCCGCCGCCCAGCTGCCGAACGCCTTCGGCGGACGCGATCTGCAAAAGTGATTCGGCAGAAGTCGATCGCAAAAGTAAACTAGTCGAGCGTAGGGGCCGCCCGCGCGGCGGCCGCGTATTTATCCGTTGTATTTATTGCTAGACTAACGGCATCCCACCCGCTGGAGATGCCCATGCAAGACCATGTCGATGCATCCATGCCGGCCAGGCCCTGCCGCCGGCTGGCAGACCTGCCGGGACCGCGTCCGCTGCCGCTGCTGGGCAACCTGCACCAGCTGCACCGCGCGCGCCTGCACCAGGACATGGAACACTGGGCGCGCGAATACGGCCCGCTGTTCCGGGTGGCGCTGGGCCGTACGCCGATGCTGGTGGTGGCCAACCACACGCTGATCGCCCAGGTGCTGCGCGAGCGGCCCGCCACCTTCCGCCGTCCCAGCGCCACCGCCCGGGTAGCCGAAGAGCTGGGCGGCATCGACGGCTTGTTCGAGGCCGAAGGCAGCGACTGGCGCAACCAGCGCCGCATGGTCATGCAAGCCTTTGCCCCGCATGCCGTCAAAGCCTATTTTCCGTCGCTGGTGCAGGTGGCCCGGCGCCTGCAGCGGCGCTGGGCCGCGGCGGCACGGGCCGGACGCGCCCTCGACCTCGGCGCCGAGCTGCGCCTGTACACCATCGACATCATCGCAGGCCTCGCCTTCGGCACCGACGTCAACACCATCGAAACCGGTGACAACGCCATCCAGCGCAATCTCGACACCATCCTGCCGGCGGTGGCGCGGCGCACGCTGGCGCCGTTTCCCTACTGGCGCTACCTGAAACTGCCGCGTGACTACCGGCTGGAGCGCAGCGTGGCGATGGTGCGCAGCGCGGCCGCGGAACTGGTCGAACGCGCCCGCGAGCGCATGCGCGCCGACCCGTCGCGGGCCGAACAGCCGCGCAACATGCTGGAAGCGATGCTGGCCGCTGCGGCGCAGGACGGCAGCGGGGTCAGCGCACGCGAAGTCGCGGGCAACGTCCTGACCACGCTGCTGGCAGGCGAAGACACCACCTCCAACAGCCTGGCCTGGCTGATCTGGCTGCTGCAGCGCTACCCGCCGGTGCTGGCGCGCGCGCGCGCGGAAGTGCAAGGTGTCGCCCCGGACCTGGATGCCCTGACGATCGAGCAGATGGACCGGCTCGATTTCATCGAGGCCTGCGCCAGCGAAGCACTGCGCCTGAAGCCGCCGGCCGCCTTTTTGCCGTTCGAGGCGCTGGCCGACACCGTGGTCGGCGATGTCCAGGTCGCCAGGGGTACCCTGGTCTGGTGCGTGATGCGCTGCAGCAGCGTCGACGATGCCTGGGTCGCCAATGCAGCGCAATTCGACCCGCAGCGCTGGCTCGACGGCCGCATCGACAAGAAGGTGTCGATGCCCTTCGGCGGCGGGCCGCGCACCTGTCCCGGCCGCTATCTGGCGATGCTGGAAATCAAGGTAGCGATGACGATGTTGCTCGGCGGCTTCGAAATCGTGTCGGTGGCGACCGTGCACGGCGGCGAGCCGGCCGAAAAACAGGGTTTTTTGATGGAACCGGAACTATTGCACATGCGCCTGGCCTTGAAATCCTGATCATGCCCTCAACATAAGTCTTATCCGGATACTAATGAGGAGGCCATGCCATGAGCCCGCAAGAATCACAGATGTTGCACGATTTCCTGTCCCAGCTGGTCCAGGCCCGGGGCATCCAGAAAGATCCCGAAGCCGACGCCATCATCCAGCGCGCGGTGGCCCAGCAGCCCGACGCCGCCTACCTGCTGGTGCAGCGCGCACTGCTGGTGGAAACCGCGCTGAAGAATGCCAAGACCCAGATCGCCGAATTGGAAAACCAGGTGAACCGTCAGCGTTCCGGCCAGCAGGATCGTGATGGCCGCTTCCTGGACGCCAATGAGTGGGGCAACAGCGGCGCTTCCCGTCCGGCCTCCTATCCGAATCAGGGACAGCCGCAGTACCAGCGTGACCAATACCAGCCGCAATATCAACCACAGTACCAGCCGCAATACCAGCAACCGCCGCAGGGTGGTTTCCTGCGCGGCGGCTTCGGCGGCACCCTGGGCACGATCGCGGCCACCGCGGCCGGTGTCGCAGCCGGCGGCTTCCTGTTTAATGGTCTGGAAAACATGTTCGGCCACCATGAGAGCGGCGGCGGTGCGAACCACCTGCTGAACAGCGACGATACCAGCAACAACTTGTTCAGCGACCAGTCGGGCAGCGGCCTGGCCGACCAGGCCGGCCTGGGCGACGTCGACCAGTCGCTCGGCGGCGGCGGCGACGGCGGCGGGCAGAGTCTGTTCGACAGCGGCGCCGACGAAGGCAGCGGCGGTTTCTTCGACGGCGACGGTTCCGACGAGGGTCTTTTCGGCTAACGAACGAAGCCCGTAAAAGCGCTTATTTGAACAGCGCGTCCGCATCCCAGGGGTTGTAGGTCCCGATATTCCAGACATGCCCCTCGGGATCGCGGCACAGGAAACCGCGCGTGCCGAACTCGGTATCGGCCGGCTCCTGCAGGATGGTGGCGCCGGCAGTGCGCGCGCGCTCGCACACGCGGTCGGCATCGTCGACCTGCAAATAGACGGTCTGGGTCTCGCGGCCGCCGATCTCGTCGGGCTGGGCCAGCAGGCGGCCGTATTCGCCTTCGTCGTTGACCGAACCCAGCATGATCATGCCGTCGCCCAGCGTCAGTTGCGCATGGGCGACGGCATCGCCGGTGCCGGGGATGGCGAGCTGGCATTCGAAGCCGAAGACCTCGCACAGCCAGTCGATGGCGGCGGGCGTGTCGCGGTAGCGCAGGCAGGGTACGACGAGGGAAGGCATGGACGGCTCCTGTCGAAGTGGGTGACCTCATGCTACCAGCACCCGAAGCGCTTTACATCTGTTGGAACAGGTAGCTGTGGTTCCGGCTCACTTCGAGTTGCTCGCCTTGGAAATTCTTCAGCCGCAGCATCTGGCGCCCGCGCACGTCGCGCGACACTTCCGCGATGGCATCGACCCGCACCAGGGTCGAGCGGTGGATGCGCCAGAATTCGTCCGGGTCCAGCTCGTCCAATAACTCCTTCAGCGTCTTCCGGATCAGGAATTCCGCCGTGGCGGTCTGTACCCGGGTGTACTTGTCGTCGGCCTGGAAGAACAGCACTTCGCGCGTGCTTACCATGCGCAGGCTGGCGCCGACCTGGGCCTGGATCCAGCGCAGGTAGCCGGTCGCCGGCTTGGCTTGCCCCTTGTTTTCCAGCAGCGCCGTCAGCCGGGCCAGTTGCTGGCCGATCTCCGGCGCTTCGGATTCCCGGCTGGCGCCATGGCGCGTCTCCAGCCGCGTGCGCAGGCGCGCGCAGGTAGTGGCCAGGCGGTCGGCCGACACCGGCTTGAGCAGGTAGTCGAGCGCCCCCTGCTGGAAGGCGTCCAGCGCGTACTGGTCATAGGCGGTGGCGAACACGATGTGCGAATGGGTGTACAACTGGCGCGCCGCCTCGATGCCGGACAGGCCGGGCATGCGGATGTCGAGGAAGGCGATGTCGGGCCTGTGCTGGCCGCCCAGTTCCACGGCCTGCACGCCGTTGGCGGCTTCGGCCACGATCTGCAATTCCGGCCAGACGCTGTGCAGGCGCGCGCGCAGCAGGTCGCGCATCGGCGCTTCGTCGTCGGCGATCAGGGCAGTGATCGGGTTGCTCATGCATCCTCCATCATCATCTTGTAGGGCAGGCGGATGGTGGCGCAGGCGCCGCCGCCGGACGGGGTGGCGATCGCCAGCTCGGCTTGCGCGCCATACAGCAGCTGCAGCCGTTCGCGGATATTCGCCAAACCGACGCCGTCGTCCGCATGCGGATCGATGCCGACGCCATCGTCGCACACCTCGACCTGCAGCGTCGACCCCACCACCTGGGCGCGCACGGTGACGGTGCCGCCCTCGATCTTCGGTTCCAGGCCGTGCTTGATGCTGTTTTCGATCAGGGTCTGCAGCATCATCGGCGGGAAGGGCGCGCTGTGCAGGAACAGCGGCACCTCGAAGCGGATGCCGAGGCGTTCCTTCATGCGCGCCTGCATGATGGCGAGGTAGGCGCGCGACAGCTCGACCTGCTTGCCGAGGGTGCCGCCGTCGCGGGCGCGCATTTGCGGCAGCGTCGAGCGCAGGTAGTCGATCAGGTGGGCATGCACGCGCGCTGCCTCGGGCGGATCGGTCTCGATCAGCTGGCCGATCAGCGCCAGCGTGTTGAACAGGAAGTGCGGCTCGACCTGGGCTTGCAGCGCCGCCATTTGCGCTTCCATCAGGCGCCGCTCGAGCGTGGCGACGTTGGCCTGCAGCGTCGCATCGCGCGCCACCAGCTCGGCTTTGCGCTTGCCGCCGGCCAGTACCTTGACCGCGAACGAGATGAAGATGTACCAGACCGCCGGCTGCGGCGTGTTCAGCACGCCGAAGCACATCAGCACCACGAACCAGGTCAGGAACAGGCGCCGCCATTCGACCACCGCCACCCAGTCGAAGAAGCGCCACCACCATTTGGTGGCTTCATTGATGGCTTGACGCAGAAAGTCGAGGACGTGGTTGATCTGGCTGGCGCGCATGGCAGTCTTGAGGATCAAAGTTCGATCAGAGTTCGTAAGGTTCGCGGCGGCCGCGGCGGGTATGGACGACGAAGGCGACGACCACCAGTTTGATGGCCATGAAGGCGGCGAACAGGAACAGCGCCAGCGGCAGGATGCTGACCAGCAGCGTGAGGACGATGGCCAGGGCGATGCAGTACGCCAGCAGGGTGGGCCAGGGCATGGCGGCGATGTCGCGGGCAGCGTCTTTCAGGGTGGCGCCGAATCTGCGGAAGGGAGCTTTGTTCATGTATTTCTCCTGTGTCGATGGGATCACTGTAAGTCTTTGATCGAGAAGTGGCCAGTTCCCTCCGACGGACTGCGGTAAATGCAGGATGAGTGGTTGTAAACACCGATGAACAGGGTACGTTTTTATTTGAAGCTTAACCTGCACCCACTCGCATGACTAACCTGCATCGTGCGGATGGTCGCGTTCCTGCCGTCCCTGGTCGGGATCCCGGCGAATTGCAAGGCCTGCCATTACAAGCCCCACGTACCGTACCTGTTGCGTAATCGTCAATACATATGTTTACGTCGATCAACGATGCCGCTAGTATTCGTGATCATCCCTGCCGCGAGGTCAACATGCTCCGTTCCATCCTGGTCGCATCGTTCGCAGTCAGTTTTCTTCCCGCCGCCTTCGCCCAGGCGCCGTCCAAGCCCGCAGCCGAGACCCCGCTGATCGAGCGCGCCAAGCTGTTCGGCAACCCGACCCGCACCGCCGGCCGCATCAGCCCCGACGGCAAGTGGCTGTCCTGGATCGCGCCGCGCGACGGCGTGCTGAACGTCTGGGTCGCGCCCTTCGACAAGCCCGACGCAGCGCGTGCGCTGACGGCCGAAAAGACGCGGCCGATCCGCACCGCCTTCTGGTCGCCGGATTCCCGGTCGCTGCTGTTCATCAACGACAAGGGTGGCGACGAGAACTTCCTGCTGTACGGCGTCGACGTCGCCAGCGGCAAGCAGACGCTGTACACGCCGTTCGAGAAGACGCGCGTGGAACTGGTCAACGTCAGTCGCCAGGTGAAGGACCGCATCCTCATCGGCATCAACAACCGCGACGCGCGCTGGCATGACCTGTACAGCCTGAACGTGCGAAGCGGCGAGCTGACCCTCGTCTACAAGAACGACGGCTACGCCAGCTTCGTCGCCGACGAGCAGCTGAACCTGCGCCTGCTGGCCAAGTCGCGCAGCGACGGCGGCACCGATTACTTCCGGGTGGCCAGGGGCAAGGCCGAGGCCACGCCCTTCGTGCAGGTCGGCCTCGACGATGCGCTGACCACCATGCCGCTCGGTTTCACGGTCGACGGCAAGACCCTGTACTGGGCCGACGCGCGCGGGCGCGACACCGCGGCGCTGATGGCGCAGGATGTTGCCGAAGGCGTCGGCAAGGTGGTGGCCCAGGATGCGCGCGCCGACATCGGCTCGGCCCTGTTCGACGTGCGCACCGGACGCGTGCAGGCCTATGAACTCGACTACCTCAAAAGCGAGTACATCCCGGTCGGCGATGCGCTGGCAAGCGACTTGAAGACGCTGAAGGACAAGCTGAAAGGCGAGTTCTCGGTGGTCTCGCGCAGCGATGCCGACGACAGGTGGATCGTGGTGGCCGACCCGGTCACGGCGCCGGCCTCGACCTGGCTGTACGAGCGCAAGGGCAAGCGCCTGACCAAGCTGTTCACCGCGCGCCCGGAACTCGAAGGCGCGCCGCTGGTGGCGATGCATCCGCAGGAAATCAAGTCGCGCGACGGCCTGACGCTGGTGTCCTACCTGTCGCTGCCGAAGGGCATCGATGCGAGTGCCGATGGCGGCGCCAGCGCCAGGGCGGCGCGTCCCGTGCCGATGGTGCTGCTGGTGCACGGCGGACCCTGGGGCCGTGACGGCTATGGCTACAACAGTTACCACCAGTGGCTGGCCAACCGCGGCTATGCGGTGCTGTCGGTAAACTTCCGCGGCTCGACGGGCTTCGGCAAGGGTTTCATTTCGAAGGGCGACCTGGAATGGGGCCGCAAGATGCATGACGACCTGCTCGACGCGGTCGACTGGGCGGTGAAAAGCGGCATCACCACGCGCGACAAGGTCGCGATCATGGGCGGTTCCTACGGCGGCTATGCGACGCTGGCCGGCATGACCTTCACGCCGACCACCTTCGCCTGCGGCGTCGACATCGTCGGCCCGTCCAACCTGTTCACGCTGCTGGAAACCATCCCGCCGTACTGGGAATCGTTCAAGCAGCAGTTCTACAAGCGCATGGGCGACCCGACCACCGAGGCCGGCCGCGCGATGCTGAAGGCGCGCTCGCCGCTGAACTTCGCCGACAGGATCGCGCGGCCGCTGCTGATCGGCCAGGGCGCCAACGATCCGCGCGTGAACGTGCGCGAGTCCGACCAGATCGTGGCGGCGATGAATGCGAAAAAGATTCCGGTGACGTATGTCGTGTTCCCGGACGAGGGACATGGCTTTGCGCGGCCGGTCAACAACATTGCCTTCAATGCGGTGGCCGAGAACTTCTTGGCGCCTTGCCTGGGCGGGCGGGCAGAGGCGACCGGCGGCGCCTTGCAGCCGTCGACGGCGCAGGTGAAGCAGGGGGCGGAGTTCGTGCCGGGCCTAGGGGGCGGAGCCCGGTAGGGAGGGGGGCAGAGCCCGGTGTTGCTTTCAGGGGCTCTGACCCCGGTGTTCAGCCGCGGACTGCGAACCGGGGTCAGAGCCCAACCGTCAAAACCGGGCTCTGACCCCTGTTAACGTTGTACGCCGCTGCTGCTCATGCCGCCGGTAGCGGTACCGTTACCGGTGCCGGTCGCCGAGCCGCCGACCACGCCGCCGTTGGTGCCGACGCCGGTGCCGTTCGGCAGCGGGGTGCGCTGCGAGCTGCTGCGGGTGGTGCCGGTGGCACGGGTGCCGTTATGCAGGGTAGAACCGGACGACATGGTGCCGGTGCCGTTGTTCAGCGAGCTGCCCGAGGACATCGAGCCCGTGGCGCTCGAACCCAGGCTACCCGATTGCTGGGCCGAGCCGGTGTTCGGCAGCGCCGACGGCGTGCTCAGGGTGCCCGGTACCGGCGTGGTGGCGCTGCTGCCGGTCGCCTGGCCGGCCATGCCGCCGGCGGAAGGCGTCAGGCCGACCGTGCCGGTCTGCGAGCCGCCGACGCCGGTGCCCATCGAGGTGCTGCCCATCGACGAAGCGCCCAGGGACGCGTTGCCGGCGGCCGAACCGGTTGCGGAGCCGCTCTGGCCAGCCGAGGTGGTCTGGGCGAAAGCGAGGGTGGACATGGCGGCAAGCATGGCGGCGGTGATGATCTGTTTACGCATGATATTCTCCTTGGTCTTGCTATTCTGAAATGGTCCACATCGCCGCCAACGCGGCAGCAATGGGCGTCGTGTTGATTCAGAATAGCGGCCTCACGTGTCGAAGTCATCGGACCAACGGTCGTGTGTCAGTGAGAGTCATCCTACGCCGGCAACACACGGTTACAAACGACACAGCCCTGTTTCATTTAACCCGGCGCTCGGCGCGACGTTGTCCCGTCCGTCGTTCAGGACCCAGCCCAGTAGCGTCGCAACAAGCCATAGAACACCGTGTCGGCCGTCTCGCCATGCACGATCCAGCGCTCCGGCATATAGCCTTCCTTCCTGAAGCCAAGCTTTTCCAGGACCCGCATCGACCCGACGTTCCGGGGATCGACGTCGGCTTCGATCCGGTTCAGGTCGAGTTCGCGGAAACCGTAGCCGATCAGTGCGCGCAGGGCTTCGGAGGCATAACCTTGTCCCCAGTGGCGGCTGCCCAGGGCGTAGCCCATCTCGCAGCGGCGATTCTGCTCGAAGAAGTGGTGCAGCGTGGCGTTGCCGATCAATTCGCCAGTGGCGGCCAGCACGATGCCGAAGCGCAGTCCGCTGCCGTCGGCATAGTTGGCGATGGTGTCGGCGATGCCCTTGACGGCCTGTGCGCGCCCGGTCCATGGGGCGCCGCTCCAGTAGCGGGTCACCAAGGGATCCGAGAACACGGCGAAGTGGGCATCGGTATCGCCCTCGTCGAGCCAGCGCAGCAGCAGGCGTTCGGTCTTCAGGACGGTCGGGGTCAGCTGGGGCACGGTCGCTCCTAGGGTTGATTGAGGCCGACGGCCGCCAGCACCATGGTGGTGATGAGCTGGGCGCCATCGTCGAAATCCTGCTGCTTCAGGGTGTCGCGGTCGAGCACCAGTGCCATCTGGGCCGAGAAGTCCGCATACGATTGCGTCATGGCCCAGATGGCAAATAACAGGTGCGTCGCGTTCACCGGCGCGATTTTCCCTTCGCCGATCCAGCGCTCGAACACGGCGATGTCGGCACGCAGCAGCGGCACCACGCGGCGCCGGATCTGTTCGCCGTACAGCTTGGCGCCGCCGATCACTTCCAGCGCATACACGCGCGAGGCCAGCGGCTGTTCGCGCGAGAAGCGCAGCTTGGCGGCCACGTAGGCGCGCAGGACGCCGCCCGGGTCCTTGTCGCCGTCGGCCAAGCTGGCCATGCGCGCCAGCCAGTCATCCAGCACGTTGTCGAGCACGCGCTCGTACAGCGCCTGCTTGGTCGGAAAGTAGTACATCAGGTTTTGCTTGGACAGGCCGGCGCGCTCGGCCACGGTGGCGATCGAAGTGCCCTCGAAACCGCATTCGGCGAACAGGCGCACGGCTTCGAGCAGGATCGTTTTTTCCACCTTGTCGCGGTTGAGCAGGCGTGGGCTGGCGCTGGTGTGCATGGGGCTTTCCTCCTTCAAGACTGCGCGCGCAGGAAGTCGAGCAGCAGCGGTTCGGCGGCGTAGGCGACGTTGAAGCGGAACCAGGCGCGGTCGGGCGGGGTCAAACTGAAGAACTCGCCCGGGGCCAGCAGGATGCCGGCGCGCAGCGCTTTCTCGGCGATGGCACGCCCGCTGCACCTTGCGCCGGGCAGCCCGGCGCTGACAAACAGCCCGCCGCGCGGACGCGCCAGCGGTACCAGGCCGGCATCCTGCAGGCGCTCCAGCGCCCGTTCGCGCGCAGCGTCCAGCTGCAGCACCAGGCGCTCGACCAGCTTGCGGTAGGCGCGGCTGCTGATGGCGTCGAGCACGGCGCGCTCGTTGATCTCGGACGTGGTCAGCCCGGCCAGCATTTTTACGCGCACCAGCTCCGGGATCAGGGACGTGGAGGCGCAGATCGATCCCACCCGCAGCACCGGCGACAGGGTTTTCGAAAAACTGCCAATGCGGATCACGCGCCGCAGCCCGTCCATCGCCGCCAGCGAGGCGTCGCCGCGCGCCGCCAGTTCGCGGTAGATGTCGTCCTCGACCAGCCAGAAATCGAATTGCTCGGCCAGCCCCAGCAGGCGGTGCGCCTGGGCCTGCGACAGCGAGGTGCCGAGCGGATTCTGCAGCACGGTGTTGACGAACATCAGCTTCGGTTGCATTGCCGCCGCCTGCCTGGCCAGCGCTTCCATGTCGAGGCCGTGCGGCCCGCGCGGGATACCGACCGCGACGCAGCCGTGGTGGCGCACCAGCGCCAGCAGGTTGCTGTAGCCTGGATCTTCCACCAGCACGACATCGCCGGGACGGGTGAGGGTCCGCAATATCAGGTCGAAGGCGTGGGTGGCGCCGTGGGTCAGCAGGATCTGCTCGGGTTCGAGCGCGAACAGCTCGTCGGACAGCGTCGTCGCCATGTGCTGGCGCAGCGCCGGAAAGCCGAGCGGGTGGCCGTAGCCGCGCAGGCGCCCGGCCGGGATCTTCATGGCGTGGCGCACGGCATCGAGCAGCGTCGATTCGCCATACCACTCGGGCGGCAGCCAGCCGGCGCCGACCGGCAGTGCATCCGACTGGCCGGAATACAGGTCGGAGGTGAGGGCATCCACGGCTGCCGCGCCGGCCGGCACCAGCACCGGTTGCTGCGGCGCATCCAGACCGCCGCGGGCCACGAAAAAGCCGGAACCACGGCGCGAGGACAGGAGTCCCAGATGCAGCAGGCGGTCGTAGGATTCGACGACCGTGAACGTGCTGACGCCGTTCGACTTTGCGAATTGTCGAACCGAGGGCATCTTGGTGCCGGCGCGCAGCTCGCGTCGGTTGACCATGTCGGCGATGGCGGCCACGATCTGGTCGACCAGGCTGCCGCGCCGCTGGCGGTCGATGGCGAGGACCGGCCAGTCGGACTTGCCGGTATCGCTTGCCGCTGCGTCGCGTGCCGCTGCGTCGCCTGCCGCTTTGTCGCCCGTTTTTACGTCGCCTGTTTTTGCTGCGCCTGCCGCCGTGCTCTCCATCGCCACTCCATCGGTGCGAACGGGGTGCGCCCCCCGGCAACTGTACTGGTTATGCTGCCTGTACGGTTGGCCACTTTTCGCTGGTTGTGTATATGTGCCGCCGTGGTACTGCTGACTATTATTGCATCATGATTTTGCCAACTGGTAAATCTTTTTGGCGATAACGGAGAGGGGAGTCGTAATGAACGAGACCAGACCAGAGTCCATGGGGGCTTTCTGGATGCCATTCACCAACAACCGCGACTTCAAGGCCAGCCCGCGCCTGCTGGTCTCGGCCGAGGGGATGTATTACAAGGATGTCGACGGCAACATCGTCCTCGACGGCACCGCCGGCCTGTGGTGCGTGCCCCTGGGCCACCGGCAGCCGAAGATTGTCGCGGCGGTCAGCGAGATGGTCGGCCAGCTCGACTTCGCGCCGACCTTCCAGATGGGCCACCCGGCCGCCTTCGACCTGGCCGAACGGCTGATGGACTACACCAACCACAAGTTCGGCCACGTGTTCTACACCAACTCCGGCTCGGAAGCGGTCGATACCGCCCTCAAGATGGCGCTGGCTTATCACAAGGCGCGCGGCGAGGGCGGCCGCACGCGCCTGATCGGCCGCGAGCGCGGCTACCACGGTGTCGGCTTCGGCGGATTGTCGGTGGGCGGCATCGGCGCCAACCGCAAGAGCTTCGGGCCGCTGCTGCCCGGCGTCGACCACCTGCCGCACACGCACAACCTGCTCAAGAACGCGTTCTCGCGCGGCGAGCCGGACTTCGGCGTCGAACTGGCGGACGAGCTGGAACGCATCGTCGCGCTGCACGACCCGTCGACCATCGCCGCCGTGATCATCGAACCGGTGTCGGGCTCCACCGGCGTGCTGGTGCCGCCCAAGGGCTACCTGAAGCGCCTGCGTGAGATCTGCGACAAGTACGGCATCCTGCTGATTTTCGACGAGGTCATCACCGGCTTCGGGCGCCTGACCACGCCGTTCGCGGCCGACTATTTCGACGTCGAGCCGGACATGATGACCACGGCGAAGGGCATCACCAACGGTACCGTGCCGATGGGCGCGGTGTTCTCGAAACAGTTCATCCACGACGCCTTCATGGACGCGCCGGCCGGCATCGAGCTGTTCCACGGCTACACCTATTCCGGCCATCCGCTGGCCTGCGCCGCCGGCCTGGCCACGCTCGAGGTGTTCAAGGAAGAGAAGATCCTGGAGCACGCCGCCGCGATGCAGCCGTACTGGGAAGACGCGGTGCACAGCCTGCGCGGCCTGCCGCACGTGATCGATATCCGCACGGTCGGCCTGGTTGCCGGCATCGAGCTGGAACCGATCCCCGGCAAGGTCGGTGCGCGCGCCTATGCCGCCTTCAAGAAGGCCTTCGCCGACGGCGTGCTGATCCGCACGACGGGCGACATCATCGCGCTGTCGCCGCCGCTGGTGCTCGAAAAATCGCACATCGACGAGCTGTTCGGCAAGCTGCGCGACGTGCTCAAGAACCTGGACTGAGGATGAACATGGAAACGATCGGGCATTTCATCGATGGACGCGGCGTGGAAGGCGGCGCTGCGCGCTTTGCCGACGTCTACAACCCGGCGCGGGGCGAGCCCTGTGCGCGGGTGGCGCTGGCCGATAGTCAAGACGTCGATGCCGCCGTGGCGGCAGCCAGTGCGGCCTTCCCGGCCTGGGCCGCGACCCCGCCGCTGGCGCGGGCACGCGTGCTCTTCAAGTACCTGCAGCTGTGCCAGCAGCACACCGACGACTTCGCGGCGATGGTGGTGCGCGAACACGGCAAGACTTTCCCGGATGCCCAGGGCGAGGTCGCGCGCGGCATCGAGGTGGTCGAATTCGCGGTCGGCATTCCGCAGATGCTGAAGGGCGAATTCACCGACCAGATCGCGCGCGGCATCGATGCCTGGTCGATGCGCCAGCCGCTCGGCGTGGTGGCCGGCATCACGCCGTTCAACTTTCCGGTGATGGTGCCGATGTGGATGTTCCCGGTCGCCATCGCCTGCGGCAACACCTTTGTGCTGAAACCGTCCGAGCGCGATCCGTCGCCGTCGCTGCTGCATGCGCGCCTGCTGAAGGAAGCCGGGCTGCCGGACGGCGTGTTCAACGTGGTGCAGGGCGACAAAACGGCGGTCGACGCGCTGCTGGACCACCCGGACGTCCAGGCGCTCAGCTTCGTCGGCTCGACCCCGATCGCGGAATACATCTATGCGCGTGGCACCGCGTCCGGCAAGCGCGTGCAGGCGCTGGGCGGCGCCAAGAACCACATGGTGGTGATGCCAGACGCCGACATGGAGATGGCGGTCGATGCGCTGATGGGCGCCGCCTACGGCTCGGCCGGTGAGCGCTGCATGGCGATCTCGGTCGCGGTGGCGGTCGGCGATGCCGGCGACCGGCTGGTCGCAAGCCTGGCCGAGCGCACCGCCGCGCTCAAGATCGGCGACGGCATGACGCCCGGGGCCGAGATGGGACCGGTAGTCACCGCGGCCGCCAAGGGCCGCATCGAAAAGCTGATCGGCGAAGGTGTGGAGCAGGGCGCCACGCTGGTGGTCGACGGCCGCGGCCACCGGGTAGCCGGCTGCGAGAACGGTTTCTTCGTCGGCGGCACCCTGTTCGACCACGTGCAGCCGTCGATGAGCATCTACAAGGAAGAAATTTTCGGGCCGGTGCTGTGCGTGGTGCGCATGCCGGACGTGGGTAGTGCGCTGGAACTCATCAACGCCAACGAATACGGCAACGGCGTGGCCGTGTTCACCCGCGACGGCGGCGTGGCACGCGAATTCGTGCGCCAGGTGCAGGTCGGGATGGTGGGGGTGAATGTGCCGCTGCCGGTGCCGATGGCCTTCAACAGCTTCGGCGGCTGGAAGCGCAGCCTGTTCGGCGACCACCATGCGTACGGGCCGGAAGGCGTGCGGTTTTATACGCGGCACAAGGCGGTGATGCAGCGGTGGCCCAGTCCTGGCACCGGCGCTGCCAGCAGCGGGGCGGAGTTTGCGTTTCCGCAGATGAAATAACGACCGCTGGCCTCAAGACCGTCGTTCCCGCGAAGGCGGGAACCCAAGTTGCACGCGTTTCGACAGCGCGTGCAACTTTGGCCCCTGCCTTCGCAGGGGCGACGTGCTGAAGCTGACGCGAGGGTCTGAAGCCAACACAGTAAAGCAATTCAAAGGGATGCCCATGATCGAGTCATTGCAGCACCTCCCCCCAGCCACGGCCACCCACGCCGCCCTGGCCGACCGCTTCACCGACCTTGCCCCGCCGCTCACCGCGCGCCAGGCCGCCATCGAAAGCGCGCGCTGCCTGTACTGCTATGACGCACCCTGCACGCGCGCCTGCCCGACCGGCATCGACGTCGCCAGCTTCATCCGCAACATCCACGACCAGAACGTGACCGGTGCCGCCATTGGCATCCTGGAGCAGAACATCTTCGGCGGCGCCTGTGCGCGCGTCTGTCCGACCGAGATCCTGTGCGAGGACGCCTGCGTGCGCAACAACGTGCTTGAAGCCCAGCCCGTCAAGATCGGCCTGCTGCAGCGCCACGCCATCGACAACGCCCACTTCGACAGCCATCCGTTCGAGCGCGCACCGAGTACCGGCAAGACCGTCGCCGTGGTCGGCGCCGGGCCGGCCGGGCTGGCCTGCGCACACCGGCTGGCGATGCTGGGCCACGACGTGGTCGTGTTCGAGGCGCGCGAAAAATCCGGCGGCCTCAACGAATACGGCATCGCCAAGTACAAGCTGCCGGGCGACTTCGCGCAGCGCGAGGTCGACTTCCTGCTGTCGATTGGCGGCATCGAGGTCCGCCACGGGCACATCCTGGGCGTCAACCTGCAACTGCAGGACCTGCACACCCGCTACGACGCGGTCTTCCTCGGCATCGGCCTGGGCGCCAGCCGCCGGCTCGGGCTCACCGGCGAGGATGCGCCCGGCCTGAGCGCCGCGGTCGACTATATATCCACCCTGCGCCAGGCGCAGGACCTGGCCGCGCTGCCGGTACCGCGCCGCGCCATCGTCATCGGCGCCGGCAATACCGCGATCGACATGGCGGTCCAGCTCAAGCGCCTCGGTACCGGCGAGGTCACGCTGGTGTACCGGCGCGGCGTCGAGGCGATGAGCGCGACCGGCCACGAGATCGAGATCGCCAAGCAGAATTTTGTGCACATGCGCACCTGGGCGGCGCCGCTCGAGGTGCTGCTGGACGACGCCGGCCGGGTGCGCGGCATGCGCTTCGAGGAAACGAGGATGGAAGCCGGGCGCCTGGCCGGGACCGGCGCCATCGTCGAGATCGCGGCCGATGCCGTGTTCAAGGCCATTGGCCAAAGCATGGACGGCGACAGCCTGGACGATCCGTTGTCGCGTGAACTCCAGCGGGATGCCGGCAGCGACAAGATCCACGTCGATTCCTTTTTCCGTACCGCGCTGCCGGGCGTGTATGCCGGTGGCGACTGCGTCGCGCCGGGGCAGGACCTGACGGTGCAGGCGGTCCAGCACGGCAAGATGGCGGCGCTCGCCATCCATGGCGACATCCAGTCGATTTCATCCACTTCATTCGCAGCGGGGGCATGATGGCCGACCTGAGCATCGATTTTTGCGGCATCAAATCGCCGAATCCGTTCTGGCTGGCCTCGGCGCCGCCGACCGACAAGGCCTACAACGTGGTGCGCGCCTTCGAAGCCGGCTGGGGCGGCGTGGTGTGGAAGACGCTGGGCGAAGACCCGCCGGCGGTCAACGTCTCGTCGCGCTATTCCGCCCTGCATGGCAAGAACCGCGAAGTGATCGGCTTCAACAACATCGAGCTGATCACCGACCGCAGCCTGGAAATCAACCTGCGCGAGATCACGGCGGTGAAAAAGGCGTGGCCGGACCGTGCCATGGTCGTGTCGATGATGCTGCCGTGCGAGGAAGCGCCGTGGCGCGACATCCTGCCGCTGGTGGAAGCCACCGGCGCCGACGGCATCGAGCTGAACTTCGGCTGCCCGCACGGCATGCCCGAGCGCGGCATGGGCGCGGCCGTGGGCCAGCAGCCGGACCTGATCGAACTGGTCACGCGCTGGTGCAAGATGTACACCAAGCTGCCGGTGATCGTGAAGCTCACGCCCAACATCACCGACGTACGCGCGCCGGCGCGGGCGGCGCTGGCCGGCGGGGCGGATGCAGTCTCGCTGATCAACACCATCAACTCGATCACCCACCTCGACCTCGACCGCATGGTCGCCTATCCGATCGTCGGCGGCGCCAGTACCCACGGCGGCTACTGTGGCACGGCGGTCAAGCCGATCGCGCTCAACATGGTGGCCGAGATCGCGCGCGACCCGGTCACGCGCGGCTTGCCGATCTCGGGCATCGGCGGCATCGGCAACTGGCGCGACGCCGCCGAATTCATCGCGCTGGGCGCCGGATCGGTGCAGGTCTGCACCGCGGCGATGCTGCACGGCTTCCGTATCGTCGAGGAGATGAAGGACGGCCTGTCGCGCTGGATGGATTCCAAGGGATATGAAAACATCGCCGCCTTCTCGCGCAAGGCGGTGCCGAACACGACCGACTGGAAATACCTGGACATGAATTACCAGGTGATCGCGCATATCGACCAGGACAAGTGCATCGGGTGCGGGCGCTGCCACGTGGCCTGCGAAGACACCTCGCACCAGGCGGTGGCGCGACTGGTGGAGGGAAATGCACGCCGTTACGAGATCATCGACGCCGAATGCGTCGGTTGCAACCTGTGCGAAATCACCTGTCCGGTCGAGGGCTGCATCACCATGGTGCCGCAGCAGACCGGCAAGCCTTACATGAACTGGACGCAGGATGCACGCAATCCGCGGGCGGAGCTTGCATTGGGCGAAGTGTGAAGCAGTGGTTCCTGTCACGGACCTGGCATTGCTCTTGCTCGTTGAACGCGTGGACAGCAGAGCTGTCCACCCTACCTGAAACGGATGCATCGCGGTAGGGTGGACGGGTCTCCCGTCCACGCGTTCAACGATAATATGCATATCGAATACTGCAAGCGAGGAACCAACCCGATGAACACCGACCCACTCGTCAACAAAGACCTCTGGAACGAAGACCTGGCCCCCACCAGCGTCGCCCAACGCACCTGGCGTTGGTATCACTTTGCCGCCCTGTGGGTCGGCATGGTGATCAGCATTCCCGCCTACATGCTGGCGGCCAGCCTGATCGAAGGCGGCATGTCGGCCTGGCAGGCGGTGTTCACCGTGTTCTTCGCCAACGTGATCGTGCTGCTGCCGATGCTGCTGATCGGCCATGCCGGCACCAAGTACGGCATCCCGTACGCGGTGCTGGCACGCACCTCGTTCGGCACGCGCGGCGCGCGGCTGCCGGCGCTGATGCGCGCCATCGTCGCCTGCGGCTGGTACGGCATCCAGACCTGGTTCGGCGGCAGCATGATCTACACGCTGATTGGCGTGCTTGTCGGTAGTACAGCGGGCAGCCCGGTCGGCGGCGCCAACCTGCCGGGACTCGGCATCAATCCCGGCCAGCTGGGCTGCTTCCTGGCGTTCTGGGCCATCCAGTTCTATTTCATCGTGCACGGCATGGAATCGATCCGCAAGCTCGAGACCTATACCGCGCCGCTGAAGATCGCAATCTGCTTCCTGCTGTTGTGGTGGGTCTACGACAAGGTCGGCGGCTTCGGTCCGCTGCTGGCCCAGCCCTCGCAATTCGTCGAAGGCGGCCCCAAGGCCGGCCTGTTCTGGAGCGTGTTCTGGCCCTCGCTGACCGCGATGATCGGCTACTGGGCCACGCTGGCGCTGAACATCCCCGACTTTACCCGCTTCGCCAAGAGCCAGCGCGACCAGGTGATCGGCCAGTCGCTCGGCCTGCCGCTGCCGATGGCGCTGCTGGCCGCGCTGGCCGTCACCGTGACCTCGGCCACCGTCGTCCTGTACGGCAAGGCGCTGTGGGACCCGGTCGACCTGTCCAGCCGCATGACCGGCATCGCCGTGCTGGTGGCGCTGCTGGTCCTGCTGATCGACACCGCCAGCGTCAACCTGGCCGCCAACATGGTCGGCCCCGCCTACGACTTTTCGGCGCTGTCGCCCGAGCGCATTTCCTACCGCGTGGGCGGCTACCTCACCGCCGGCATCGCGCTGGTCATGATGCCGTGGAAGATCCTCGAAAAGAGCGAGAACTACATCTTCATCTGGCTGACCGGCTACTCGGCGCTGCTGGGGCCGATCGCCGGCATCCTGATCGTCGATTATTACTTCATCCGCAAGACCGAGATCGCGGTCGAGCACCTGTACCGCGACGACGGTATCTACGCCTACCAGGATGGTCCGATGCGTGGCTGGAACATGGCCGCCCTGGCCGCCTTCATCGCCGGCGTGCTGCCGAATATCCCCGGCTTCCTGAACGCGGCCTTCCCGGACGCCTTCCCGAACGTCGGTGCCGGCTTCAAGACAATGTATACCTATGCCTGGTTCGTCGGCATCGCGATCGCCGCGGTGGTGTACGGCCTGATGATGAAGGGCAGGGCGGTGCCCGCGATGCGTCCCGCCCGCTCGCTCGACTAACCATGGACCTCGAAAAACCGTAGCGAGCGGCCGCAGTTTTGGCCGAGAAGCGCAGCTGTACGGAAGTACAGCGAGCATCGCAGGCCTAGGCGGCCCCACCAAAAATGCAACGCGCAGTAGGTTTATCGAGGTCCATTCAAGGAGAAGTTCATGACCGTGTTAATCCGTGGCGGTACCGTCGTCAACGCCGACCGCGCCTTCCGTGCCGACGTCCTGTGCGAGGGCGACAAGATCGTCGCCGTCGGCGAGAATCTCGAAGCGCCGCCGCATGCCACCGTCATCGACGCCGGCGGCCAGTACGTGATGCCGGGTGGGATCGACACCCACACCCACATGCAGCTGCCCTTCATGGGCACGGTCACCAGCGACGATTTCTACACCGGCACCGCGGCGGCGCTGGCCGGCGGCACCACGACGATCATGGACTTCGTCATCCCGAGTCCGAAACAGCCGCTGATGGAGGCGTTTCACACATGGCGCGGCTGGGCGCAGAAGTCGGCCGCCGACTACACCTTCCACGTGGCCGTCACCTGGTGGGACGAATCGGTACATGCCGACATGGGCACGCTGGTGCGCGAGCACGGCGTGAACAGCTTCAAGCATTTCATGGCCTATAAAAACGCGATCATGGCCGACGACGAGACGCTGGTGAACAGCTTCCGCCGCGCGCTCGAGCTGGGCGCGATCCCGACCGTGCATGCCGAGAATGGCGAACTGGTGTACCAGTTGCAGAAGGAATTGCTGGCGAAGGGCATCACCGGGCCGGAAGCGCATCCGCTGTCGCGTCCGCCGGAAGTCGAAGCCGAGGCGGCCAACCGCGCGATCGCCATCGCCAATGTGCTGGGCACCCCGGTCTACATCGTGCACGTGTCCTGCGCCGAATCGCTGGACGCCATCGCGCGCGCGCGCGCCCGCGGCCAGCGCGTGTACGGCGAAGCCCTGGCCGGCCACCTCGTCATCGACGACAGCGTCTACCGCAGCGAAGATAAAGCCTATGCGCGCGCCCACGTGATGAGCCCGCCGTTCCGGTCCAGCCACCACCAGGCCGCGCTATGGCAGGGCCTGCAGGGCGGCAACCTGCACACCACCGCCACCGACCACTGCACCTTCTGCGCCGAGCAGAAGGCGATGGGCGCCGACGACTTCACCCGCATCCCGAACGGCTGCGGCGGCGTCGAGGAGCGCATGGCGGTGGTCTGGGACGCCGGCGTCAACAGCGGCCGCCTGACCCCTTCCGAATTCGTGCGCGTGACCTCGACCAATGCGGCGCAGATCTTCAACATGTATCCGCGCAAGGGCACGGTGGCCGTGGGCGCGGATGCCGACCTCGTGGTGTGGGATCCGCTGGCGATGCGCACCTTCTCAAGCGCGACCCAGCACTCGAAGGGCGGGTTCAACGTGTTCGAGGGCCGCACCGTGCGCGGGGTGTCGACGCATACGCTGGCGGCCGGGAAGCTCGTGTACGCGGATGGGGATCTGCGGGCGGAACAGGGGGCCGGGCGGTATGTGATGCGGCCGGCGTTTGGTGGGGCTGGCGCGATTGCCGCGACGAGCGCTACTTCCACCGCGAATAGCGCCGCCAACGTATAAACGTCGCCCCCGCGAAGGCGGGGGCCCAAGTTGCAGGCGTTTCGACGGCTCGCCGAACTTGGGTTCCCGCCTGCGCGGGAACGACGGTGATTCTTGCTGTAACAATTAACACAAGGACCTCACCATGAACGACCTCCGCATCAACGGCACCCGCCTCTGGACCTCCCTGATGGACCTCGCCCGAATCGGCGCCACCGACAAGGGCGGCGTCAAGCGCCTCGCCCTTACCGACCTCGACCGCCAGGGCCGCGACCTGGTGGTCCAGTGGGGGCGCGACGCCGGCCTCGCCATCACCGTCGACAAGATCGGCAACGTCTTCATGCGCCGCGAAGGCAGCAATCCGGCGCTGGCACCGGTCGTTACCGGCAGCCACATCGACACCCAGCCGACCGGCGGCAAGTTCGACGGCAACTACGGCGTGCTGGCCGGGCTGGAAGTGATCCGCACGCTGAACGATCACAATATACGAACCGAAGCCCCGATCGAAGTCGCCTTCTGGACCAACGAGGAAGGCTCGCGCTTCGTGCCGGTGATGATGGGCTCCGGCGTGTTCTGCGGCGCCTTCAGCCTGGAGACCGCCTGCGCGGCGCGCGACACCGAAGGGAAGTCGGTCGGCGAGGAACTGGCGCGCATCGGCTATGCCGGCGAGCAGACCCCGGGCGAGCATCCGATCGGCGCCTATTTCGAAGCCCACATCGAGCAGGGGCCGGTGCTGGAAGATGCCGACAAGGTGATCGGCGTGGTGCCGGCGGTGATGGGCCTGTCGTGGTACGACTGCACGGTGAGCGGCATGGAAGCGCATGCCGGCCCGACCCCGATGGGGCTGCGCCGCGATGCGCTGCAGGTGGCCACCACCATCATGCAGGAAGTCGTGGCCATCGCCAACCGCTACCCGCCCTACGGCCGCGGCACGGTCGGCATGGTGCAGGTGTTCCCCAACAGCCGCAACGTGATTCCCGGCCAGGTCAAGTTCAGCATCGACCTGCGCAACGTGAATGACGCGCTGCTGAATACCATGCACGAGGAAATCACCGCCTTCATCGACAAGACCCGCCAGGATAGCGGCCTGTCGATCGACCTCGAGCGCGTGTCCTACTATCCGCCCTGTCCGTTCCACCCGGATTGCGTGGACGCGGTGCGCGCCGCCACCGCCACGCTCGGCTATTCCAGCATGGACGTGGTCTCGGGTGCCGGGCACGATGCCATCTACGTCGCGCGGCTGGCCCCGGCCGGCATGATCTTCGTGCCCTGCAAGGACGGCATCAGCCACAACGAGATCGAGGACGCGCAGCCCGGGCACCTGGAAGCCGGCTGCAACGTGCTGCTGCATGCGATGCTGGCGCGGGCCGGCACACCGATTGGCACGGAAGACCCTGCGCGCACGATTGCGCGACCCACGCAGCCCGAGGTTGTTGCATAATAGTAAGGACCAGTTTCGGTCTGTGACTTCGCGCGTGGATGATGCTGACCGGGCACTATGATATTTCCCTGGTCCTGGTCTCGATCTTCGTCGCGATCGTCGCCTCGTATTCCGCACTCAGCCTTGCCGGCCGTGTCGCGGAATCCAAAGGCCGCGCCAGGTATGCCTGGACCGCGGGCGGGGCGATTGCGATGGGATCCGGGATCTGGGCCATGCACTTCGTCGGGATGCTGGCTTTCAGCCTGCCGATCCCGATTGCCTTCGACATCCCGATCACGGTGGTGTCGCTGCTGCTGCCGATCACCGCCTCGGGCCTGGCGCTGTGGCAGGTCGGCCGCGCCCGCCTCGGCCCCCTCCGGCTCGCGCTCAGCGCGCTGCTGATGGGGGCCGGCATCAATGCGATGCACTATACCGGCATGGCGGCGATGCGCATGGCGCCCGGCATCGTCTACGACCCCTGGCTGTTCGCGCTGTCGGCGCTGATCGCCATCGGCGCCTCGGCGCTGGCGCTGTGGATCGCGTTCCGCCTGCGCCGCAATACGCCCTGGGTGTGGCTGCCGCGTATCGGCGCCGCCATCATGATGGGCTTCGCCATCGTCGGCATGCACTATACCGGCATGGCCGCGGCCAGTTTCCCCGAAGGAGCGGTGTGCATGGCCGCGCGCGACGGCGCGCACAGCGGCGGCCTGGCCTTGCTGGTCGTGATCGCCACCTTCGGCGTGCTGAGCCTGGCCCTGATGGCGTCCGTGTTCGACGCGCGCCTGGAAGCCAACGCGCGCATCATGGCGATGTCGAAGGTGACCGCCGCCGAGCGCGAACAGCTGCTGGTACGCGAGCGCGCCGCGCGCGACCAGGCCGAGCACCTGAGCGCAATGAAGGACGAATTCCTGGCCACGCTGTCGCACGAGCTGCGCACGCCGCTGAACGCCATCCTCGGGTGGGCCGGTATGCTCCAGCGCGGGGTCAGGGACGAGGCCACGCTGCGGCGCGGCCTGGACACGATCGAGCGCAATGCGCGCGCCCAGGGCCAGCTGATCGACGACTTGCTCGACATGAGCCGCATCGTCGCCGGCACCCTGCGCCTGGACGTGCAGCGGGTCGACCTGGCCAAGGTGATCGAGGCTGCGCTCGGCACCGTGCAGCCGGCCGTAGCGGCCAAGCACATCACGCTGCGCACCGAGCTGGCAGCCGAGGCGGGCGACATGCGCGTCGACGTGCTCGGCGACCCGGGCCGTCTGCAGCAGGTGCTGTGGAACCTGCTGTCGAACGCCGTCAAGTTCACGCCCAGCGGCGGCACGGTGCAGGTGCTGCTGGCGTGCGACGGCGGCGAGACGCTGGTCCGCGTGAGCGATTCGGGCATCGGTATCGCGCCCGACTTCCTGCCGCACGTGTTCGACCGCTTCCGCCAGCAGGATGCCTCGATCACGCGCCGCCACGGTGGCCTCGGCCTCGGCCTGGCGATCGTCAGGCAACTGGTCGAGCTGCACGGCGGCACCATCGAGGCCGACAGCGCCGGCGAGAACACGGGTACCACCTTCACGCTGCGCCTGCCGCTGGCGGCGCCGGCATCCGGCGCGCACCCCGACGCGGGGCAGGGCGCGGCCGGTTCGGAAGTCGTGGCGCTGGCCGACCTGTCCGGACTGAGCGTGCTGCTGGTCGACGATGCGCCGGACACGCTCGACGTGATCGAACAGATCCTGCAGCAGTGCGGCGCCGCGACGCTGGCGGCCTCGAATGCCGGCATGGCGCTGGCATTGCTGGACCGCCAGGGCGGGCAAAAGCATCCGGACGTGATCGTCAGCGACATCGGCATGCCGGACGTCGACGGCTTCGAGCTGATGCGGCGCATCCGGCGCCGTCCGCACGATGCCGGCGGCGAGATCCCGGCGATCGCCCTGACCGCGCTGACGCGCCAGGACGACTACGACAAGGCGCTGCAGGCCGGCTTCGACGATTACCTGGCCAAGCCGGTCGATGCGGGCGCGCTGGTGGCGCGCATCGCGGACATGGCCGCGCGCCGGCGCACCGGGACGGCCACGCGCACTACCTGATTATTGGAAAGTCCTCACTGGAGCTGGTCGCGTTCCGGCGTGGCGCTGATCCGGTGGATCGCCAGGTCGGCGCCATCGAATTCCTGCTCGGGATCGAGGCGCAGGCCGATCGTGGCCTTCAGGACGCCGTACACCAGCCAGCTGCCCAGGCCCGCGATGGTGATGCCAATTACGGTGCCGGCCAGCTGCGACAGCAGCGACACGCCGCCCAGTCCGCCCAGCGCATGGCTGCCGAAGATGCCGGCGGCGATGCCGCCCCAGGCGCCGCACAGCCCGTGCAGCGGCCACACGCCGAGCACGTCGTCGATCTTCCAGCGGTTCTGCGCCAGCGTGAAGGTGGTGACGAACAAGGCGCCCGCCACCGCACCGGTGACCAGCGCGCCCAGCGGGTGCATCAGGTCGGAGCCGGCGCACACCGCCACCAGGCCGGCCAGCGGGCCGTTGTGAGTGAAGCCGGGATCGTTGCGGCCCAGCAGGAAGGCGCTCAGGGTGCCGCCCACCAGCGCCATCAGCGAATTCACGGCGACCAGGCCGTTCATCTTGTCGAGCGTCTGCGCGCTCATCACGTTGAAGCCGAACCAGCCGACCATCAGGATCCAGGCGCCCAGCGCCAGGAACGGGATGTTCGACGGCGGGTGAGCGGCGATGCGGCCGTCCTTGGCATAGCGGCCGCGCCGGGCGCCCAGCAGCAGCACCGCGGGCAGGGCGGCCCAGCCGCCGACCGCGTGCACCACCACCGAGCCGGCGAAATCGTGGAAGGGGGCGCCGAAGCTCGATGCCAGCCAGTCCTGGATGCCGAAGCGGTTATTCCAGGCGATGCCCTCGAAGAAGGGATAGACCAGGCCGACCAGCAGCGCAGTGGCCGCCATCTGGGGGTGGAACTTGGCGCGTTCGGCGATGCCGCCTGAGATGATGGCCGGGATCGCGGCGGCGAAGGTCAGCAGGAAGAAGAACTTTACCAGCGCGTAGCCGTTGTTGGCGACCAGGGTGTCGGTGGCGCCGAAGAAGTGCACGCCGTAGGCGATGCCGTAGCCGACGAAGAAGTAGGCGATGGTCGACACCGCGAAGTCGATCAGGATCTTGACCAGGGCATTTACCTGGTTCTTGCGGCGTACCGTCCCCAATTCCAGAAAGGCAAAGCCGGCATGCATCGCCAGGATCATGATCCCGCCGAGCAGGATGAACAGCGCGTCGGCGCCGCTTTTGTAAGCTTCCATGCAGTACTGTTCCTAAAAAAGTGCAGGCAAATTGCGTAAGCACTTTTTAGTAGCAATAACCGTTCCATTTTGGTGAGCCATGCACCCCGTACGGGCGCATCGACAAATGCGCCCGATTTTCGTGCACGAGCACCGTCGTGGTGCGTCGGTGCGCCAGATTGGATGAGTTAGCTTGCCTGTCTTATATCGGACGTTCGCCCAGATCGATCTCGCGCCGTTCCTCATGGCTGCGCCGGCCGGCTTCCAGCAACTGCATGACCGCGATCGCGTCGGCCAGCGGGATCGGATTCGGCGCGCCGGCCAGGATGGCGTCGCGCACCCCGCGGTAATATGCCTGGTAGGCGCCATTCTCGGTAGCGATCGGGGTCGTCGTCACCGCGCCCTTATCTTCCAGCGACAGCATGCCCGCATCCGGATCGATGCCCCAGGCATCGTCGTCGTCACCCGGCACCCGGCCGGTCTTCAGCGTGCTTTCCTGCGGATCCAGGTGCTGCTTGACGTAGCTGCCGCGCGTGCCGTACAGCGCCACGCGTGGACGCGGTGCGGCCGTCAGCATGCTGGCGGCGACGTCCACGCGCAGGCCGTCGGCATAGCGCAGGCGCGCCTGGATGCAGTCGTCGGCCTGGGTGCCCGGCCGCAGCGCCGCCAGGTCGGCCTGGATCGCCAGCGGCCAGCCGAAGTAATGCAGCGCTTCGTGCAGCATGTGCGGTCCGAGGTCCAGCCAGGTGCCGCCGCCCGCGGCCGCGGCTTCCTTCCAGCGCGGCAGCGGCTGCGGGCGGAAGCGGTCGAAGTGGATGGCGGCATGGCGGATGGTCCCGAGCGTGCCGGCGGCCAGCAGCTTCTCCGCGGTACGCGTGCTGCTGTCCCAGCGGCGGTTATGGAACACGCTCAGGAGCAGGCCACGTTCCTCCGCCATCGCGGCCAGGCGCAGGGCTTCGTCGACGGTCGCCGTGAACGGCTTGTCGACCACCACGTGCTTGCCGGCCTCCAGGGCCAGCGCCGCCAGTTCGAAGTGGGTCGGGTTGGGACTGGCGATGACCACCAGGTCAACCAGCTCGCTGATGGCCAGCGCACGCGGGTCGGCCAGCACCGCGACCGCGTCGCCCAGCGCGGCGTGCACCTTGTCCGGGCCGCTGCTGGCCACCGCCGTGATCTGCAGGCCCGGCGTGGCGCCCACCAGCGGTGCATGAAAAGTCTGGCCGGCCATGCCGAAACCGATGAGGCCTACCCGTAGCGTCTTGTCTTGCATGTTCCCTCCGTGTTTGACGATCGGGAGAGTGTAGCGCAGGGCGGCGTCAGCGGTAGTGGTGCAGGAAGTCGAGCAGCACGCGGGCGGCGATGTCGGCGTCGTCCGCGGTCATGGTCTCGAGCGGGTTGTGGCTGATACCGCCGTTGCCGCAGCGCGTGAACAGCATCGCGACTTCGGTCACGGCGGCCATCGCCATGGCGTCGTGGCCGGCGCCGGACAGCAGGTCGAAGCGCGGCAGGCCGGCGCGCTGCACGGCCTCGCCCAGCTGGTCCATCAAGCGCGGCGCGCATGGCGCGGCCGGCGCTTCCAGCAGCTTTTCCACTTTCAGGCCGATGCGGCGACGCGCGCACACCGCTTCGATGCCGTCGAAGACGTCGCGCACGGCTGCCAGGCGTTCCGCGTCGCTGGCGGCGCGGATGTCGAGCGACAGGCGGCAGCGGCCCGGGATCACGTTGACGGAACCGTCCGGCACCGCCAGCTGGCCGACGGTGCCGACCAGCGAGCCGGCGCCGCTGCAGCGTCGTTCCACCAGCAGCACGACCTCGGCCGCGGCGGCGGCGGCATCGCGCCGCATCGACATCGGCGTGGTGCCGGCGTGGCTGGCCAGGCCCTCCAGCTCGAGCAGGTAGCGCGAGCTGCCGGCGATCGCCGTCACCACCCCCAGCGGCAAGCCTTTTTCCAGCAGCACCGGGCCCTGTTCGATATGGACTTCGACGTAGCCGAGCAGGGTGGACGGATCGCGCGCGATGGCGGGGATGGACGTGGGGTCGTGGCCGGCCTGCTGCAATGCCGTGCGCATGCTGGTGCCGCCGGCATCGAGCGTGTCGAGCAGCGCCAAGTCGAAGCGCCCGGCCACCGCGTTACTGCCCAGGAAGGTGGAGCGGAAGCGCACGCCTTCTTCCTCGGCAAAGGCGATCAGTTCGAGGTGGTAGGGCAGGCGCTCGCTGCGCGCATGCAGGTGCTTGACGATGGCCAGCGGCAGCAGGATGCCGAGGCGGCCGTCGTACTTGCCGCCGTTGCGCACGGTGTCGTAGTGGGAGCCGGTGATCAGCGTTTTGGCATCGGGATCGAGCGCCATGTAACGCCCGACCACGTTGCCGACCGCGTCGATGCCGACCTCCATGCCGGCGTCGCGCATCCAGTCGGCCAGCCGCGCGGCGCTGCGCCGGTGGGCCGGCGTCATGTAGGCGCAGGTGAGGCCATCTTCGTCGTCACTGATGCTGCCCAGCTCTTCGGCCCATGCCATGATCGCGGGACCGAATGCGAGCTCGACCCCGAGCAGGCCGTTCAGGCGGATCTCGGCGATGCGGTGCACCTGGCGCAGCGCTTCCGCCATCTCGTCCGGCAGCCCGTTGCCAAGGCGCCGACGGAAGGTGGCGATGATGGCCTGGCGCGTCAGGCCCTGGCCGGTGGGACCCTTCACCGCCAGGATGAAGGGGAAGCCGAAGCGGGCGTTGTAGGCGGCGTTCAGTTGGTGCAGCGCCGCGTACTCGTCCGGGCTGCAGCGGTCCAGTCCCGAAGCGGCCTGCTCGCCGGTCGATTCCGCGGTGAGTGCGCCCGCGATCGCGGCCTTGCCCGCCAGTTCCGGGTGGGCGCGCAGCAGCGACAGCTGCTCGTCCTCGCTGGCCAGCGCCACCGCGTCCTGCAGCGCCAGCTTGAGCGCGGCCAGGCTGGCGAACGGACGCCCGGCGGCGGCGCGTTCGGGAATCCAGGGCGAGTGTTCGTAGATGCCGTGCAGTTGCGCCACGAAGGCGGCGGTGTCGAGGCGGTTGAGATCCGAAAGAGTCGTCATGATGGAGGTTCCGATAGCAGCATCCGATGATAGCCGGACCACGTTGTCTATTTATATGGCGACGATGATGCCGGCCATATCGCGCGCCGCATCATGCCTTGACCAGCGCCCGCGCGGCGGCGGTCACCTGGTCACGCAGCCACTTGTGCTCGGGCGACTGGTGCATCCGCTGGTGCCACAGCTGGTAAAAGCGCATCGGCGGGAACTTGATCGGCACCGTGAAATTCTTCAGCGGCAGCGTCTTTTCATAGAAGCGGATGAACTGGCGCCCGGTGGTCAGCACCAGGTCGGTCTGGGTCAGCATGTACGGAATCAGCCCGAAGTAGGGCGACTCCACCGCCACCTTGCGCTGCAGGCCCTCGCGTTCGAGGAAGGCGTCGACCACGCCGTAGTAACCGGGCAGCATGGCGGATGGCGCCACGTGCGGCAGGCTGAGGTAATCCTCGAGCGTCATCGCATCGCTCGCGGTGCGGCGCGCGTAGGCGCTGTCGGCGCGCATGGTGCAGATGATCGGGTCTTCGAACAGCTTGGAGATGTGCAGGTGCGCCGGCGGCTCTTCCCAGTTGGCGATGACGAGGTCGATCTCGCCGTCGGACAGCATGCGCAGGTAGTCGGTGCCCGGTCCCAGGTGGTGCAGCGTCACGCGGCTGTTGGGCGAGCCGCGCCGCAGCGCCGCCACCACGCCCGGCAGGAACTGGGTGTCGAGGTAGTCCGGCGCCGCGATGCGGAAGGTGCGCGCCGCTTCCTCGGGCATGAAGGGCGACTTCTTGATGAACAGGCTCTCGGTCTCGTCGAGGATGCGCTTGGCCGGCTTGAGCAGGCTCTCGCCGTGCTGGGTCGGCACCATGCCGCGCGCGCCGCGCACCAGCAGCGGATCGCCCGTCAATTCGCGCAGTTTGCGCAGCGACGCCGAGATCGAGGGCTGCGGCTGGTTCAGCTTGAGCGCCACGCGCGAGACGTTTTTTTCGACCAGCAGCAGGTAGAGGATGCGGATCAGGTGCAGGTCGAGATGCTGGGGCAGGCTGGACATCGGTTCAGTGAAATAAATGGGTATATGCGGCTGGTATATGCGTGTGCGTATGTTGAATATACGGTATTTTTCATGTTGAATAAATGGAAAGCGGATTATTGTGTTGTGATTCGCTTGTTGTAACTTGCCTGTCGTGACTCGTTTAGGGATGCTCATGGATTACCTGCTGCCGTATGGCCTCGAATGGATGAACCTGCTGGTGCGATGGCTGCACATCATCACCGGCATCGCCTGGATCGGCGCTTCCTTCTACTTCGTCTGGCTCGACAACTCCTTGCGTCCGCCGGCGCCCGGCGGCGAGCTGGCCCGCAAGGGCGTGGCCGGCGAGCTGTGGGCGGTGCACGGCGGCGGCTTCTACAACCCGCAAAAGTACATGGTGGCGCCCGCCGAACTGCCGGCCGAGCTGCACTGGTTCAAGTGGGAAGCCTATTCGACCTGGCTGTCGGGCTTTGCGCTGCTCACCATCGTCTATTACTTCAACGCGCAGGCGATGATGGTCGACCGCAGCGTGGCCGACCTGTCGAGCTGGCAGGCGATCGGCATCGGCCTGGGCAGCCTGGTGGTGGCCTGGGTATTCTATGACCTGCTGTGCCGTTCCAAACTCGGCAAGCACGACCTGGCCTTCGGCGCCGTGATCTTCGCCTTCCTGGTCGGCGCCACCTGGGTACTGACCCACTTCCTCAGCGGGCGCGCGGCCTATATCCACGTCGGCGCCATGATCGGCACCATCATGGTGGCCAACGTGGCGATGGTGATCATTCCCGGCCAGCGCAAGATGGTGAACGCGATGCGCGCCGGCCAGAAGCCGGATCCGGTCTACGGCATCCGCGGCAAGCAGCGCAGCGTCCACAACAACTATTTCACGCTGCCGGTGCTGTTCATCATGATCAGCAACCACTTCGCGATGACCTACCACCATGCGCATGCGTGGGCCGTGCTGGGCATGATCATGCTGGCCGGCGTCTTCATCCGCCACTTCTTCAACCTGCGCCACAAGGGACGCATCGAGTGGAAGTATCCTGCCATCGGCGTGCTGCTGCTGGCGGCGGTGGCGATCGCGATTGCGCCGCGGCCGGCGGCCGTATCGGCACCGGCATCGGCCCAGGCGGGCGCACTAAGCGCTGGCACCGGCGCCGGCGCCCAGTTTGCGCAGGTGCAGGGCATCATCGCCCAGCGCTGCGTATCCTGCCATGCGGCGCATCCGACCCAGCCCGGCTTCGCGGCCGCGCCGGCCGGCGTCGCGCTCGACAACGCGCAGGGCATCAGCCAGAACGCGGCGCGCATCTACCAGCAGGCGGTGCAGCTGAAGGCGATGCCGCTGGCGAACATGACCAACATGACGGACGCCGAACGGGCCCAGGTCGCAGCCTGGTTCGAGGGCGGCGCCAAGACGAATTAAGACAACATGGAACAGACACGGGAACAGCTGCTGGCGTGGATCGACGCCCATTTCGACGAGCAGGTCGCCTTCTTGCAGGACATGATCCGCACCCCGACCGATACCCCGCCCGGCAACAACGCGCCGCATGCGGACATGGTGGCGGACAAGCTTGCGGCCTACGGCTGGCAGGCGGAAAAGCACGCGGTGCCGGTCGAGCGCGTGCGCGACTACGGCATGGAAAGCATCACCAACCTGATCGTGCGCCGGCCCTACGCCGCAGGCGGACCGACGCTGGCCCTGAACGCCCACGGCGACGTGGTGCCGCCGGGCGAGGGCTGGAGCAAGCCGCCGTATGGGGGCGTGGTCGAGGATGGCATGATCTACGGGCGCGCGGCAGCGGTGTCGAAGAGCGACTTCGCCACCTACATCTTCGCTGCGCGCGCGCTGGAAGCACTCGGCGTGCCCTTGAAAGGCGCGCTCGAACTGCACTTCACCTACGACGAGGAATTCGGCGGCCTGCTCGGGCCCGGCTACCTGCTGGAGCAGAACCTGACGCAGCCCGACTTCGTGATCGCCGCCGGCTTCGCGTATGACATCGTCACCGCCCACAACGCCTGCCTGCAGCTGGAAATCACGGTGCACGGCAAGGCCGGCCACGGCGCGATGCCCGAGACCGCGGTCGACGCGCTGCAGGCCGCCAACCGCATCCTCAACGCGATCTACGGCCAGCTGCCCGAGCTCAAGAAGATCAAGTCGGCCGTTCCCGGCATCGATTCGCCGACCATGCTGGTGGGCCGCATCGACGGCGGCACCAACACCAACGTCGTCCCCGGCAAGGTGGTAATGAAAATGGACCGGCGCATGATCCCGGAAGAGGATCCGGTGGCGGTGGAAGCCGGCGTGCGCGCGCTGATCGAAGACGCGGTGCGCGACCTGCCCGGCATCCGGCTCGAGGTCAAGCGGCTGCTGCTGTCGCAGGCGCTGCGGCCCTTGCCGGGGTCCGGCCGGCTGGTGGAAAGCCTGCAGCGCAACGGCATGGACGTGATGGGCGAGGCGCCGCAGGCCAAGGGCACGCCGCTGTATGCCGACGCGCGCCTGTACGGCGAGCGCGGCATCCCGGCGGTGCTGTACGGCGCCGGTCCGCGCACGGTGCCGGAATCGAACGCGAAGAAGGCGGACGAGAAGCTGGCGCTGGAAGATTTGCGCAAGGCGACCAAGGTGGTGGCGTTGACGCTGCTCGATTTCCTGGGCGGCGCGCCTCAGACCAGCGCGTAACGCGCGCGATAGGGCTGGAAACCGACGCGGCGCTTGAAGTCGCGCAGGCCCGGCTTGGCGCCGAGGTAGGTGTCGTACATGAAGTAATCGGCTTCGCCTTCCTCGATCAGGCGGCAGACGATCGTCGACAGCAGCAGGTACATGATGCCGTCCTGGTTCTTGTAGCCCATCAGCTCGTCGGTCGCGACGAAGTTGCCGTAGCGGCCCATGCTGCAATAGGCCACCAGCTTGCCGGTGGCATCGAACACCCCGTGGCATTCGACGTGGGACGGGTCGTGGTAGCCGGTCTTGATGGCGACGACGCTGTCGTCCATCGGCCGTCCCTGGCGTTCGCCGCTCGAGGTGTGGATCGCATGGATCGCATCGATATGCTGGTTGCGGTCGATGCGCCGCAGCGTGTAGCCGCGCGCCGTCGCCTTCTTGCTTTGCGGTCCGGCGTGGCCGCTGCGCTGGACCGTCGCCAGGTAGGCGGACGGCTGGCCCTTGAAGGCCTTCAGGTCGATCAGGGCGATGCCCATGGTCTTGTTGCCGATGACCTTGTAGCGCGCATGGCGCTGCGTGAACAGCGCATGCGCGCGACGGATGCCGTCCGGATTGCGCTGCAGTTCGAAGCGCAGCGGGGCGACCGGCAAGTGCGCAAGTTCCCGTACCAGCCGGGCGCCATTCGCCAGTTTTGAAAACAGCGCGGGCATCGCCATGGTCAACCTCGTTCGCGTCGTGAAGGGAAGGGCGCCGGAGATCGAAACCGGGCAGCCTGACGATAACGCCGGTTACAGCAGAGAGCGTTGACGAGGCCTAAAGATGCGCCTATGCGTTCCCCACGAACGAGCCGGCCGGTGTCGACAACAGCGCCATTGTTTCGCTGAGCTGGCAATCTGTGACAAAGCGAGGATTTTGCACCCCGCATTGATTGCTATTCTCGCTGCCTCCATAAAACAGATGAGAAAAGACATCAGCATGACCCTTCTCCTTGCCGCCCTATTTGTCGCCCTGGTCCTGATCGCATTGACGCTTGCACGCGCCAAGACAAGCGACCGAGCCGGAACCTACCGACAACACGCACTCATGACCGACAACGAGCTCGAATTCTTCGGCAGGCTGGTTGCGGCGCTGCCGGAACATTACATCTTCCCGCAAGTGGCCATGTCGGCATTGCTGGAAGCGTCGAGCAGCGACAAGAAAGTGGCGCACGGCGACCGCCTGCGCATTGCGCAGCAGCGTATCGACTACGTCGTGTGCAACAAGCGCTGCGAGGTGGTCGCCGTCGTCGAATTGGATGACCGGACCCATTCCCGGGCGAAGGACAAGGTGCGCGACGGGCGGCTCGCAGGGGCCGGCATCAGGAGCGTACGTTTTCAGGCGCGGCAAAAGCCGGCGGCCGATGCCATCCGGGCCGCCGTTTTGCCGGCACCAGCCCCGGCCGCAGCGCCGGCGCCGGCGATGCCGGTGGTTTGAACGATGCGTTCAACGACAGATTGAGTAAATTTCCATACAGTAATATTGGTAGTAGCTAATTAACTACAATTTATTTGAGTAATTTATTTGTGCTGGTACAATAGATTTATTGCAATAATTAGTGCCATGTATCAACGCACTTCAAGCTTGATGATGCATACCGTCGAGCTTCCGGCGGTCCGGACCGGACCGATACTCAATCCGCTGTATGTCCTTGAAAGAGCCTGTTCAATGTCCGTCAAACCTGTCCTCCTGTCCCTGCTCACCCTTGCCGCGCTCAGCGCGAACCTTGCACATGCGAACCTGATTACCAACGGCGGCTTTGAAACCGTGACCAATGGTACTAACAAGCAGCTGACAGCAGGCAGCAGCACCACGCTGACTTATCGCACCACCCTGACGGGCTGGAACAGCGCGCCGAGCAATACCGGCGATGGCGGTTATAACTTCGTTCTGAGCAGCCCGATCGCAGGTACTTCCACCTCGATCAAGCAATTGAAGAACTACACCGCATCGGCCAATGGCGGCAATGTGTTCGCTTCCGATGCCCAATACGGTCCAGGCCTGCTGTCGCAGACCATCAACGATTTGTCGGTCGGTACGTCCTACCTGCTGACCTTCGACTATGCAGTGGGCCAGCAGGCCGGTTTCAGCGGCGCCAACCTGAACAACTACTGGCAGGTGAGCTTTGGCAATACCACGCTGAATACCGCATCCCTGACGATCGCGGATAGCGAGTTCAGCGGCTGGAAAACCGCGAGCATGGCCTTCACCGCCACCAGCGCCAGCCAAATGCTGAGCTTCCTGGCAAAGGGCGGCAGCGCCGGCGCGCCACCCTTCCTGCTGCTGGATGGCGTGTCGATGAATGCCAATGCCAATACCAGTGCCGTGCCCGAGCCATCGACCCTCAGCCTGCTGTTGGGCGGCATCGGCCTGGCCGGCTTCCTGGCACGCCGCCGCCGCAACCACAAGTCCTGAACCTGCGTGGAGTCCGGCCGTCCCGGCGGCCGTAACGATGCATGAACCTTCCCTTGCATGAATTTGCGGCGGCCGCACTGCGCCTTGCTGTCTGGCTTGTGCTGCTGACCCTGCTGTTCGTTCCGCTGGAACGCTGGTTCGGCGCCCGGCACGCACCCCGGCCGCGCCCCGAATCTCGCCGCCAACTGCGCCACGACCTGGTCTACTACGTGATCAGCAGCCTGGTACCGGTCGTGGTGCTGAGCGTGCCGGCGGCCCTGCTGGCCGTAGCCGCCGCCCACGTGGTGCCGGCCGCGCTGCACACGGCGGTGGCCGGTTTGCCGGTCGCGGCGCGGATTGCGCTGGCCTTCGTGATTGGGGAAATCGGTTTTTACTGGGGCCATCGCCTGAGCCACGAAATTCCCTGGCTGTGGCGTTTTCATGCGCTGCATCACAGCACGGAACACATGCATTTCCTGGCGAATACGCGCACCCATCCGGTGGACATGGTCATCACCCGGCTGTTCGGCCTGGTGCCGCTGTACCTGCTGGGGCTGGCTGGTCCCAGCGTTGCCGGCAGCGCCGCCCCGGCGCTGCTGCTGGTCGTCGGCCAGCTGTGGGGCTTCTTCATTCATGCCAATGTGCGCTGGCGCCTGGGACCGCTGGAATGGATCGTCACGACGCCGGCATTCCACCACTGGCACCATACCCGGGACGGGCACATCAACCGCAACTACGCATCCACGCTGCCGGTCCTGGACCGCCTGTTCGGCAGCCACTACCTGCCGCGTCATTGGCCGGACGCGTACGGCACCGATACACCGCTGTCCGACACCGTCCTGGGCCAGTTGCTCGACCCGCTGGCGCCGCCCAGGAAATCCTGAGCGCCGCCGGCGGGCTGCGGCTTACGGCTTACGGCTTCAACGTCCGCTCGAACAGCTGGTAGATCCTGCGGTACTCGTCGTACCAGCTTTCCGGCTGCACGAACGAATGCCGCTCAAGCGGATACGGCGCCAGCTCCCAGTGATCCTTTTTCAGCTCGATCAGGCGCTGCGACATGCGCACCGAATCCTGGAACAGCACGTTGTCGTCGACCATGCCGTGCGCGATCAGGAGGTTGCCCTTCAGGTTCTGCGCATACTCGATCGGCGACGACACTTTATACGCTTCCGGATCGACGTCCGGCGTATTCAGGATGTTGGCGGTGTAGTCATGGTTGTAGCTGGTCCAGTCGGACACCGGACGCAGGGCGGCGCCGGACTTGAACACGTCCGGGGCGCGCAGCATGGCCATGAAGGTCATGAAGCCGCCGTAGCTGCCGCCATAGATGCCGACGTTGTGCGGGTCGCCCTGCTGGTTGGCGACCATCCAGTTGACGCCATCCAGGTAGTCGTCGAGTTCCGGGTGGCCCATCTGGCGGTAGATCGCGTTGCGCCACTTGGCGCCGTAGCCTTTCGAGGCGCGGTAGTCCATGTCCAGCACCACGTAGCCTTTCTGCACCAGCAGGTTGTTGAACATCTGCTCGCGGAAATAGACCGAATAGCGGTGCGACACGTTCTGCAGGTAGCCGGCGCCGTGCACGAACATCACCACCGGATAGGTCTTGCCAGGCTCGAGCTGGGCCGGGCGGTACAGCTTGGCCCAGACCGGGTCGGCGCCATGGGTCGACGGCACCGCCACGAACTGCGGCTGGATCCATTCGCGCGCCTTGAAGTCCGCGCTGCGGGTGTCGGTCAGCTTGACGGCAGTGCCGCCGCCGGCCGGCAGGGTGGCGATCTGCGACGGCAGGTAGGGTGCGGAGTAGTGCACCAGCAGCTGGCGCTGGTCGGGCGACAGGCGGAAGTCTTCGACGCCGCCGTCCAGGTGGCTGACTTCGCGCGTGCTGCCGTCGCGCGCCGTGACCGCGCACACTTCATAGGTCACCGGCGTCGCGCGGTTGCACATCATCCAGGCGGTCTGGCCGTCGGCCGACCAGGCCACGTCCGACGCTTCCCATTTGCCCTGCGTGAGCGCACGCACGCGGCCATTCGCATCGCGCGTGTACAGGTGGGAGTAGCCGCTTTCCTCGGACAGGTACCACAGCGTGCCGCTGTCCGGCAGCCAGCCGAATTCGTTGTTGTCGTAGTTGACCCAGGCGTCGTCGGTCAGGCGATGCACCGGTTGCAGGGCGGCGCGCGGCAGGTCGACGGTGGCGATCCAGCGGTCCTTGTTGTCGACCGCGCGCAGCATCACGGCGAGCTTGGCGCCGTTCGGGCTCCATACCGCGGCGTCGCCGCTGAAGCCGATCGTGACCGGGCGCTTGCCTTTCAAAGGATCGAGCTTCTGGGCGGCGCGCAGCGCGGCCAGCGGGTCGGTCGCGATGCCGGGCAGGACGTCCAGCGACAGGTCCTTGACCTCACGCGTGGCCAGGTCGACCAGTTTCAGGCCCTGGCCGCGCGGGCTGTTGCGGCCGACGCGGGTGCGCTCGTCGGCGAATTCCTCGTAGCCGCTTTCGGTCACGTACTTCGGCATCTTGCCGACCCGGCCTTTGTCCGCGTCTTTCGGCCCGGTCACCACCAGCAGCCAGCGCCCATCCGGGGACAGGTGGCTGTTCAGGATCGACAGCTTGTCGCCCAGGTAGACCGGGCCCGGGGCGCGGGTCGGATCGGCGCGGCGCTCTTCCTCGGCGCGGGTGCGGGCGGCGTCGCGCTCGTCCTTCTGGCGTTTCAGGGTGGCGATCAGGCGCAGCTGCAACTCACGCAGGGGATCAGCTGACTGCGCAGGATCCTGCACGTTCGGATCCTTGGCCGCGCGCACCGAAGCCAGCGGCACCTGCAGGCGTTCGGCGCGGTCCCAGCCGAACCAGTCGTCGCCGATGCGGAACTGGATGCTGCGCTCGTCCTTTGCGTATTGCACGGCGTCGATCTGGGTGCCGTTGGCGCGCCGGATCTGGACCAGTGCGCCGCTCTTCAGGTCGCGCTCGAACAAATCGCCGTTGCGCAGCATGATCGCGTGCGTGCGCTTCTGGTCGTAGATGACGGTTGCGCTGTCCAGCTTGCCGAGCTCGGCGTCGGCCACCTTGCGGTTGCGGCCGGTCTTGCCGGCATCGGCGGTCCAGGTGTCGCGCAGCTGAGCGCCGTCGCGCTTCTGCTTATAGAAGACCTGTTTGCCGTCCCAGCGCCACCAGGCGGTTTCGACGGCGGGGCCGATCCAGTCCGGGTTGGCCATGGCCTGGTCGAGGGTGATGGGGGTGGAGGCTGCGGCCGGCAGGGCGGCAAGGATGGTAACGAGTGCGGTAACGGCGGGAAGTCGCTTCATGAGTCGGCGGCGAACAAGAATGCTTTCTTGAACAGAAATTGCAAAAATGCATTCTAGCCTAGCCGATTCGGATACTGGGGGAATTCACGGCCCAGAAACGACGACGCCCGGACAATTCCGGGCGCGGGAGAATTCAATGCACGGCTGCGCAGGCAGCCGCGGGACTTACAGGTTGTGCAGGTGCGGGTACTCGGCGGTCCACAGTTCCGACGGGGTGGTCGGCGACGGGTTGCGGATGAACATGGCGATGCGGGTGGCGATGGCCAGGGCGGAGATGGAAACGGTGATGATTTCGATTGCGGTCATGGTATATATCCTCGGTGTATGGGTAGGGCGGTCTTATTTCGAAACGATGTTGCGCTTTACGGCTTTGCGGGCGAAGGCGCCGCTGGCCGGGTGAGCGACATCGTGGGCGAACCAGCCGCCGTGGGCGGTGTACAGTTCGATCGCGAAGCCGCGGATGGTGCCGAGGATGTCGGCGAATTGGTGGCGCAGACCTTTGCTCTGTGCCTGGGTAATGGTTGCAGTGTTCATTGACTTCTCCGTGGATTTCCTATGTTGTTGCGGTGCAGTATAAGGAAACTCTCGTTATAAATGAACTTTTAGTTCGTGATGTTCGCCATATGTAATGTGAATATATTCTTCAAGGCAATTATTGTTTGTTCTTAGCTGAGACATGCCGGTCCTGAATATCTGCTGACTTCGCCTGAATGCCACTTCACACCTCTGGCCCGGAACTTGCATATCTCAGTGGCATGAAACCGCCACCCCAGCGCACCCTGCGTATCGTCGTCGTCAATACCGTGCCGGACCGCGGCGCGGGCAGCCAGGCGGCCGACGCCCAGGCGCAGCGCAACACCGCGCTGCGCATTGGGCTGCTCGAGTCCGGCTACGACATCGTGGCCTCGCTGCCGGCCGATATCTTCCTGCCCGAGCGGATCGCCCAGATCCAGCCGGACATGATCATCATCGACAGCGAATCCGACGCGCGCGACGTGCTCGAGCACATCGTGATCGCCACCCGCGACGAGCCGCGCCCGATCGTCCTCTTCACCGACCACCAGACGCCGACCAGCGTCGATGCGGCGCTGGCGGCGGGCGTGTCCGCGTATATCGTCGACGGCCTGCATGCCGAGCGGGTGAAGCCGGTGCTGGACGTGGCGCTGGCGCGTTTCAGGCGCGAGCAGAAGCTGCTCGACGAACTCTCCGACACCCGCCGCCAGCTGGCCGAGCGTAAGCTGATCGAGCGCGCCAAGGGCGTGCTGATGGCAAAGAACCGGCTGACCGAGGAACAGGCCTACCAGCGGCTGCGTACCATGGCGATGAACAAGAAGCTGAAGCTGGCCGAGATCGCGCAGCGGGTGTTGGATGTCGAGGATTTGTTGTGACTGCGTGATGAGTGTGAATGCTATTTATTCAGGTACAAGCAGCACGTCGCCCCTGCGCAGGCAGGGGCCCAAGTTCTGCGTGCATCGCCGACACGCGTGCAACTTAGGCCCCTGCCTGCGCAGGGGCGACGTTGACGAGGCGCAGGGCGACGCTCGTGCTTTGCAGGCACGACTTACTATATATAAGAAGGACGTTTCATGACAGCCGCATTCGTAGCCGGATCCGACCGACCGGAAAAGACCGTCATCAAGGTCGGCTTCATGCCGCTGACCGATTGCGCGTCGCTGGTGATGGCGTCGGTGCTCGGGCTCGACGAGAAATACGGCATCCGGCTGGTACTGAGCCGCGAGCACTCCTGGTCCGGCATGCGCGACCGCCTCGTCAAAGGGGAGCTGGATGCCGCCCACGTGCTGTATGGCCTGCTGTACGGCGTCGAGATGGGCATCGGCTGCGCCGCCACGCCGATGGCGGTGCTGATGAATTTGTCGCGCAATGGCCAGGCGATCACGCTGTCCAAGGCACTGGCGCAGCAGGGCGTGACCAGCCTGGAAGCGCTGGCGACCCTGGTACGCAAGGGCAACCGGCGCTTCACCTTCGCCCACACTTTCCCGACCGGGAACCACGCGATGTTCCTGTCCTATTGGCTGGCCGCCGGCGGCATCGACCCGCTGCGCGATGTCCAGCTGGTGACGGTGCCGCCTGCCCAGATGGCATCCAACCTGGCGGCCGGGCACATGGACGGCTTTTGCGCCGGCGAGCCATGGAGCGGCGGCGCCGTGCGCGACGGCAGCGGCTTCACGGTCTGCACCAGCCAGGACGTCTGGCCCGACCATCCGGGCAAGGCGCTCGGCACCAGCGCCGCCTTTGCCGACGCCAATCCGCACGCCTGCCGCTCGCTGATCGCGGCGGTGCTGGAAGCGGGGCGCTGGATCGACGAATCCGACGAGCACCGCTTCGCCGCAGCCGAAGTCCTGTCCAGCCCTGCCTATATCGGCGCCAGCCTGCGCGACATTGCCGCGCGCCTGCAGGGCGAGTACGACAATGGCCTGGGCCGCCACTGGAGCGACCCCGATCCGCTGCAATTCCACGCCGGCGGCGAAGCCAATTTCCCCTACCTGTCGGACGGCATATGGTTCCTGACCCAGCACCGGCGCTGGGGCCTGCTGCGCGAAGACCCGGATTACCAGGCCGTCGCCGGCCGCGTGAACCGGGTCGGCCTGTACCGAGAAGCCGCGCTGCTGGCCGGCGTCCCGGCACCGTCCAACCTGCTGCGCAGCGCGGTGCTCATGGACGGCAAGGTGTGGAACGGCCGCGACCCGCGTAACTACGCTGCTTCCTTCGCCATTCACAAACGAACAACTGTCAATACGTAATGGTGCGCTTTGAGGTAACGCAAGCGCCCCATGTTGGGGCGTTGTGCACCGCAGCGAAGCGCGGCCAGGGTGCGCCATCCTGGACGCCAGAGTGAAGGACCATCTGGCACGCGTCTTGCAAACATTCCGGTAAAGGATCAACGGCGATCCCATACAAGCCGGTCCAACGAAGGACCGGCATACAGGACAACGGCGTCCGCTGCACCCGAAAAACATGACTCATGTTCGTCGGCCACGCAGCGGGCGCCTTTTTGTTTTTGAACGGAACCCAAGCGAGGAACCTGACATGGCCGGCAAAGCAAACAGCATCAAGCTATTTTCCTTCAACACACCACAGATGCGCGCATTCCACATGAGCTGGGTCGCGTTCTTCATCTGCTTCTTCGCCTGGTTCGCCTGTGCGCCGCTCATGCCCGTCATCAAGGGCGAGTTCCACCTGTCGGTCGGCCAGATCGCCGATATCAACATCGCCGCCGTCGCCATCACGATCCTGGTGCGCCTGCTGGTCGGCCCGCTGTGCGACCGCTTCGGTCCGCGCAAGACCTACACCGGCCTGCTGGCGCTGGGTGCGATCCCGGTGCTGGGCGTGGCCGCGGCGCAGAGCTACGAAAGCTTCCTGCTGTTCCGCCTCGGGATCGGCGCGGTCGGCGCCAGCTTCGTGATCACCCAGTACCACACCTCGGTGATGTTCAGCCCGCGGGTGGTCGGCACCGCCAACGCGGCATCGGCCGGCTGGGGCAACAGCGGCGGCGGCGCGGCGCAAGCCCTGATGCCGCTGCTGATGGGCGCCGTGATCATGCTGGGGGTCAGCGAAACCATGGGCTGGCGCGTGGCGCTGGTGGTGCCCGGCATCGCGATGCTGGTGACCGCCGTCGCCTACTGGAAGCTGACCCAGGATTGCCCGGAAGGTAACTTCAAGGAACTGCGCGCCGCCGGCGTGCCGTTCGAATCGAACAGCAAGGGCGGCTGGGCCAGCTTCAAGCAAGCCTGTGGCAACTACCGCGCGTGGCTGCTGTTCGTGACCTACGGCGCCTGTTTCGGCATCGAACTGTTCATCCACAACACCGCCGCCGTCTATTACGTCGACCACTTCGGCCTGTCCCTGAAGGCGGCCGGCATGGCCGCCGGCAGCTTCGGCCTGCTGGCGCTGTTCGCCCGTGCCCTCGGCGGCTGGCTATCCGACAAGGCCGCCGCCCGCGGCGACCTGAACAGCCGCGTCAACCTGCTGTTCATCCTGATGGTGGGCGAGGGCCTGGGCCTGCTGTGGTTCTCGCACACCACCAGCGTCGCGCTGGCCATCACCGCCATGCTCGCCTTCGGCCTGTGCACCCACATGGCTTGCGGCGCCACCTATGCGCTGGTGCCGTTCGTGAGCCGCAAGGCCCTGGGCGGCGTGGCAGGCATCGTCGGCGCCGGCGGCAACGTCGGTGCAGTGCTGGCCGGCTTCCTGATGAAAGGTACCGGCGACGTGCGCCAGACCCTGTTCATCCTGGGCGGCGCGGTGCTGGCATCAAGCGTGTGCGCAATCGGCGTGCGCTTCAAGTCCGCAGCGCTGGACAACGCAGCAGCGGCTGCAGCCTGAGACTCTTTGGTAAGGAATCGCATCATGAAACTCATCGTCATCGGCCACGGCATGGTCGGCCACAAGTTCCTGGAAACCCTGCTGGCCGAGAATGCCGCACATGCGGCGCAAGGGTTCGAAGTCACCGTCCTGTGCGAAGAACCGCGCCATGCCTACGACCGCGTGCACCTGTCCGAATTCTTTGCGGGCAAATCGGCCGACGAGCTGTCGCTGGTGGCGCCGGGCTTCTTCGAGAGCCGCACCAACGTCACCATGAAGCTGAACGCCAAGGCGGCGTCGGTGGACCGCGCCGCGCATACGGTCACCCTGGCCGACGGCGAAGTCCTCGCCTACGACAAGCTGGTGTTCGCGACCGGTTCCTATCCCTTCGTGCCGCCGGTCCCGGGCAAAGACAGGAAAGATTGCTTCGTCTACCGCACCATCGAAGACCTGGAAGGGATGCTCGAATGCGGATCGCGCGCCAAGTCCGGCGTGGTGATCGGCGGCGGCCTGCTCGGCCTGGAATGCGCCAAAGCGCTGCGCGACATGAAGCTGGCCACCAACGTGGTCGAATTCGCGCCGCGCCTGATGGCGGTGCAGGTCGACGACCTGGGCGGACGCATGCTGCGTAACAAGATCGAAGAACTGGGCGTGACCGTGCATACGCACAAGAGCACCCTGCGTATCGTCGATGGCGAAACGGCCACCCACCGCATGGAGTTCGCCGACGGCAGCTTCCTGGAAACCGACATGATCGTGTTCTCGGCCGGCATCCGCCCGCGCGACGAACTGGCGCGCGCCTGCGGCCTGGAACTCGGCCCGCGCGGCGGCATCGCCATCGACGACGCCTGCCTCACCTCGGATCCCGACGTCTATGCGATCGGCGAGTGCGCGGCCTGGAACGGCCAGACCTTCGGCCTGGTCGCGCCGGGCTACGACATGGCGCGCACGGTGGCCAAATCGCTGCTGGGCCAGACGGGTACCTTCAGCGGCGCCGACATGAGCACCAAGCTGAAACTGATGGGCGTGGACGTGGCGTCGATCGGCGACGCCCACGGCACCACGCCGGGCAGCCGCAGCTTCCAGTACACCGACGAGCGCCGCCAGGTCTACAAGAAGATCGTGGTGTCGGATTGCGGCAAGCGCCTGCTGGGCGCGGTGCTGATCGGCGACGCCAGCGAATACGGCAGCCTGCTGCAGACGGTCCTGAACAGCATCGCCCTGCCGGACGCGCCGGAATTCCTGATCCTGCCGCAGGCGCTGGGCGGCGCGCGTCCGGCCATCGGCGTCGACGCGCTGCCGGCCAGCGCGCAGGTGTGCTCGTGCAACGACGTCAGCAAGGGCGCCGTTGAAGCGGCGGTACAGGGCGGCGCCTGCGACATCGGCGCCATCAAGGCCTGCACCAGCGCGGGCACCTCGTGCGGCGGCTGCGTGCCGCTGGTCACGCAGATCATGAAGGCCGAGATGCAAAAGCAGGGCATGGCCGTCAACAACCACGTGTGCGAACACTTCGCCTACTCGCGCCAGGAACTGCTCCACCTGATCCGCATCGGCAGCATCAAGACCTTCGGCGAGCTGCTGCACAAGCACGGCAAGGGCCTGGGCTGCGACGTCTGCAAGCCGGTCGCCGCCAGCATCCTGGCCTCGACCTGGAACGACTTCGTGCTGAAGCCCGAGCACGCCAGCCTGCAGGATTCGAACGACTACTTCCTCGGCAACATCCAGAAGGACGGCACCTACTCGGTGGTGCCGCGCATGACGGGCGGCGAAGTGACCCCCGACGGCCTGATCGCGGTGGGCCAGGTCGCGAAAAAATACGGCCTGTACACCAAGATCACCGGCGGCCAGCGTGTCGACCTGTTCGGTGCCCGCGTCGACCAGCTGCCGGCGATCTGGGAAGAGCTGATCGCGGCCGGCTTCGAGTCCGGCCACGCCTACGGCAAGTCGCTGCGCACGGTGAAGTCCTGCGTCGGCTCGACCTGGTGCCGCTACGGCGTGGGCGACAGCGTCGCCTTCGCGATCGCGCTGGAGAACCGCTACAAGGGCTTGCGCGCACCGCACAAGATCAAGTTCGGCGTCTCGGGCTGCACCCGCGAATGCGCCGAAGCGCAGGGCAAGGACGTCGGCCTGATCGCCACCGATAAAGGCTGGAACCTGTACGTGTGCGGCAACAGCGGCATGAAGCCGCGCCACGCCGAGCTGCTGGCGTCCGACCTCGACCAGGAGACGGTGGTCAAGCTGGTCGACCGCTTCCTGATGTTCTACGTGCGTACCGCCGACCGCCTGCAGCGCACCAGCACCTGGCGCATGAACCTGGAGGGAGGCCTGGATTACGTGAAGAGCGTGGTGCTGGACGACAAGCTGGGCATCGCGGCCGAGCTGGAAGCCGACATGCAGAGCGTGGTCGACACCTATCGCGACGAGTGGAAGAACGCGATCGAGGACCCGGCGGTGCGCGAGCGTTTCCGTACCTTCGTGAACAGCGACGCCGTCGACGACAACGTGGTCTTCATGCCGGAACGCGGCCAGATCCGTCCGGCCACCCCCGAAGAACGCAAGCAGCGCATCATCCCGATTGCCGTCCGCAGCGCCTGACCCTACGAAGGAGCCCCCATCATGCACCGTGATCTGCAAGCAAATCAACAGCAGTGGAACGCCGTCTGCCCCCTCGACCGTATCGTGCCGGACACCGGCGTGTGTGCGCTGCTGAACGGGCGCCAGGTGGCCGTGTTCCGCGTCGGGAACGAGTCGCCGAGCCTGTTCGCGATCGACAACTACGACCCGAATTCGCAAGCCGCGGTGCTGTCGCGCGGCCTGGTCGGCAGCATCGGCGAGCGCATCGTGGTTGCCTCGCCCATCTATAAACAGCACTTCGACCTGCGCACCGGCGAATGCCTGGAAGCGCCGCACAACTCGGTGGCCAGCTACCCGGTGCGGGTCGAGGATGGCAAGGTGTGGGTCGGCCTATGAATGCCGCGGCGCGTCCGGGCCTGGTCGTGATCGGCAACGGCATGGCCGGCATGCGCACGGTCGAGGAATTGCTGAAGCTCGACCCGGCCATGTACCGCATCACCGTGTTCGGCGCCGAGCCGCACGGTAACTACAACCGGATACTGCTGTCGCCGGTGCTGGCCGGCGACAAGAGCGTCGACGACATCATGCTGCACACGCGCGAATGGTATGCGGCCAACGACGTCACCCTGCACGCGGGCGACCCGGTGGTGCGCATCGACCGCAAGCGGCGCGTGGTGCATGCGCAGTCCGGGCTGGCGGTGCCGTACGACCGCCTGCTGATCGCGACCGGCTCGAAGCCCTTCATCGTGCCGGTGCCGGGCCATGCGTTGCCGGGCGTGATCGGCTTCCGTGACATCCAGGACGTCGATACGATGCTGGCGGCGGCGCAGCGCGGCGGCAAGGCGGTGGTGATCGGCGGCGGCCTGCTCGGGCTGGAAGCGGCCAACGGCCTGCTGCGCCAGGGCATGGAGGTCAGCGTGGTCCACGTGACCGGCAGCCTGATGAACCAGCAGCTCGATCCGCCCGCGGCCGACCTGCTGCGCGCGGCGCTGGAGAGAAAGGGGCTGCGCATCCTGCTGAACCGCCAGACCGCCGAGATCTTTGGCGACGGCCGTGTGCAAGGCATGCGTTTCGCCGATGGCGAGGAGATCGCCGCCGACCTGGTGGTGATGGCCGCCGGCGTGCGTCCGAACGTCGAACTGGCGAAGAGCGCCGGCCTGCATGTCGAGCGCGCCATCGTGGTCGACGACACCCTGCAGACCTACGATCCGCGCGTGTACGCGGTGGGCGAATGCGTGCAGCACCGCCGCGCCACCTTCGGCCTGGTGGCGCCGATCTGGGACCAGGCGCGCGTGTGTGCGGCCCACCTGGCCGGCAGCGGCCACCGCCGCTACGTGCAGCAGGCCACCGCCACCAAGCTGAAGGTGACCGGGGTCGACCTGTACTCGGCCGGCGACATCGTCGGGCTGGAAGGCAGCGAAGACCTGGTGCTGCGCGACCGCCGCGGCGGCGTCTACAAGCGCCTGGTGGTGACCGGCAACCGGCTCACCGGCGTGGTGCTCTACGGGGACGTCGCCGACGGACCCTGGTATTTCGATCTGATCCAGAAGCGGACGAACATCGCATCGTTCCGCGACCAGTTGTTGTTTGGGCAGGCGCACGCCGGTGACCCCGCTGCGCACGCTGCCTGACGAAGGAGTTGTCCATGAAGCTGTCCGCCATTCCGACCACCGTCAACACCACCTGTCCGTATTGCGGCGTAGGCTGCGGCGTCAAGGCGCAGGTGAGCCAGGACGGCACCCTCGCCATCGCCGGCGACGAAGCGCATCCTGCCAGCCAGGGCCGCCTGTGCGTAAAAGGTGCGGCGCTGGGCGAGACCGTCAGCCTGCAGGGCCGCCTGCTGGCGCCGATGCTGCGTGAACAAGGGGGCGCGCTGCGCGAAGCATCCTGGGACGAAGCGCTCGGCCGGGTCGCCGACGGTTTCGCCCGCATCGTCGCCGAGCACGGGCCGGACGCCGTGGCGCTGTACGTCTCGGGCCAGCTGCTGACCGAGGATTACTACGTCGCCAACAAGTTCATGAAGGGCTTCATCGGCAGCGCCAACATCGACACCAATTCGCGCCTGTGCATGTCGGCCGCGGTGGCCGGCCACAAGCGCGCCTTCGGCGAAGACCTGGTGCCGGGCTGCTACGAAGACTTCGAGCTGGCCGACCTGGTCGTGCTGGTCGGCTCCAACGCGGCCTGGTGCCATCCGACGCTGTACCAGCGCATCGTGCGCGCCAAGGAAGCGCGGCCCGGCATGAAGATCGTGGTGATCGACCCGCGCCGCACCGCCACCTGCGACATCGCCGACCTGCACCTGCCGCTCAAGCCGGGCACCGACGTCTGGCTGTTCAACGGCCTGCTGGCCTACCTGGCGCAGCAAAAGCTGGTCGACACCGCCTTCGTGAACGCGCATACCGCCGGCCTGGCCGACGCGCTGGACGCGGCCGGGCAGGGCGGCAATCTGCTGGAAGTGGCCAAGACCTGCCGCATCGATCCGCAGCAGCTGCTCGCCTTTTACGAACTGTTCGGCCGCACCGAAAAAACCGTCACCGCCTTCACCATGGGCGTGAACCAGTCGACCAGCGGCGCCGACAAGGTCAACAGCATCATCAACTGCCACCTGGCCACGGGCCGCATCGGCCGCCCCGGCATGGGACCGTTCTCGCTGACCGGCCAGCCGAACGCGATGGGCGGACGCGAAGTGGGCGGCCTGGCCAACATGCTGGCCGCGCACATGGAACTGGACGACCCCGGCCAGCGCGCACTGCTGCAGGATTTCTGGCAGTCGCCGCGCATGGCCGACAAGCCGGGCTTGAAGGCGGTCGACCTGTTCCGCGCGATCGAGGAGGGCAAGATCAAGGCGGTGTGGATCATGGCCACCAATCCGCTGGTGAGCCTGCCCGATGCCGACCAGGCGCGCCGCGCGCTGGCCAAGTGCGAGCTGGTGGTGGCATCCGATATCGTGGCCGGCACCGATACCAACGGCGCGGCCCACGTGCTGCTGCCGGCGCTGGGCTGGGGCGAGAAGGACGGTACCGTTACCAATTCGGAGCGCTGCATCTCGCGCCAGCGCAGCTTCCTGGCGGTGCCCGCGGGTGCGTCCGGTCCGGCGCGGCCCGACTGGCAGATCATCTCTGCAGTGGCGCAGCGCATGGGTTTTTCGGGCTTCGACTACGACGGACCGCACGCGATCTTCGACGAGCATGCGCGCCTGAGCGCCCATCAGAACGACAGCGGCGGCCAGCGCCGTCGCGCCTTCGACATCGGGGGCCTGGCCGGCATGAGCCGCGCCGCCTACGACAGCTTGGCGCCGGTGCAGTGGCCGGTGCCGGCCGCCGGCGCCTCCACCACGCGCCTGTTCGGCGACAAGCGCTTCGCCCATGCGGACGGGCGCGCGCGCTTCGTGGCAACCGTCCCGCGCGCACCGGCGCATGCGCCCGACGCCGAGTATCCGATGGTGCTGAACACTGGTCGCGTGCGCGACCAGTGGCACACCATGACGCGCACCGGCCGCTCGCCCAGGCTGGCCGGCCACGTCCCGGAACCCTTCATCGACATGCACCCGCAGGATGCGCTGCTGTGCGGCGTCAAGGCGGGCGAACTGGCGCGCGTGGCCAGCAACTGGGGTGCCGTGGTAGCGCGCGTCCAGCACGGCGGCGGCATTGCGCGCGGCAGCGTGTTCATGCCGATCCACTGGAGCGGCCAGACGGCATCCGATGCGCGCGTCGGCACGGTGGTCAATCCGGCGGTCGATCCGGTCTCGGGCGAGCCCGAATTCAAGCACACGCCGGTGCGCATCGAACCGTTCGGCGTGAATTGGTACGGCTTCATCCTCAGCCGCGTCGAGCTGCCGCTGCTGGAGGCGGCGCACTGGACCCGCATCCAGGGCAAGGACTTCATCCGCTACGAACTGGCCGGACGCACGCGGGTACGCGATGCCACGGCGTGGGGCCGCGCGCTGCTCGGCGTCGATGCGCAGGACGAGGACGCCGACTGGATCGACGTCGAAGACCGCAGCGGCGGCATGTACCGCGCCGTGCACCTGGTCGACGAGCGCATCCAGTCCTGCCTGTTCGTCTCGACGCGCCAGGACCTGCCGGCGCGCGCCTGGCTGGCCGAGATGTTCGGCAAGCCGAAGCTGGCGCCGCTGGAGCGCCTCAACCTGCTGTCCGGCCGCGCGAAAGAGCAGGGCGCGGACCCGGGTCCGATCGTGTGCTCGTGCTTCGGCGTGGGGCGCAAGACGATCGAGATCGCGATCCGCAAGGATGGCTTGACCGAGGCGTCGCAGGTGACGGCCTGCGTCAAGGCGGGCGGCAATTGCGGCTCGTGCGTGCCGGAGATCCGGGCGCTGCTGGCCGAGGCCAGGGTGCCGGCATAGTCGTCGTCCCCGCGCAGGCGGGGACCCATACTGAGCGTCCAAAGTCCGCTATACCGGATTCTGTTACTCAGCATGGGTCCCCGCCTTCGCGGGGACGACGTTTTGGAACGGTCACATCGGCGGCGACAAGGCCGGAATCTTCGCGGTCATGCGGGTAGTGCTGCGCCAACGGAAACGGCGGCAGCCAGGCTTCGCGGCGGACGGTCCAGTTTTCGTAGGTCGGCATGAACTGGTCGGGCGCATCGAGGGAACCCAGGTGGACCTCGATTTCACCATCGCTGCGGCCGAAGACGGGCGAGCCGCAGCGCGGGCAGAAAAAGCGGTTGGCATAAGCGTGGGTGGCGCCGCTGATCGTCACCGCATCCTCGGGGAAGATCGCCGCCGCATAGAACAGCGCGCCGTGGTGCTTGCGGCAATCCAGGCAGTGGCACAGGCCGACGCGGTTGGGGCGTCCCGTGGCCGTGATGCGGACGTCGCCGCACAGGCAGCCGCCGCGCACCTGCTGGCTAAATGTTTCCATGGTCGTCTCCTCGGAGCGGGTGATCGGCTGGGATGAGTAAAATAGTAGCGACGATCGGCTGGTCGTGGCGCTGCCGTGAGAATCCGCGCATATCGGGCCTCTCGATTTTTGATAAGCTCGGCAACTGCTCCCTGTTTGGGTTTTGCCTATCGTGCGATTGCGTTCTCTTTCCACCTTGTCCGTGCTGCTGGTGCTGTCGCTGCAGGGGCGGGGAGCCGGCGCGGTCTGTCTCGACCCCGCGACGTTGGTGTCTGGCCATGTGATCCCGCTCGACGAGGAGGTGCGCCGGGCCGAGGCGATCGTGGTCGGGCGCGTGTTGTCGGCGCGGACACTGCGCGAGGACCCGGCGGATCCCGATGGCGTGACTGCCGATGACCTGACGATCGAGGTGCTCGCCAGCCTGAAAGGCCAGCTGCCAGGGCAAATCGTGATCCGCAACGAGAATACGTCGGCGCGCTATCCGATGGCGGTCGGCGAGGAACATCTCCTGTTCATAGCGCGCGGCGGCGGCAGGCTGTCGGTCGACAGCTGTGGCAATTCCATACGCATGCCGGCCGGGAAAAAGCTGGTGCGAGAGATTCGATTGACATTGAAGAAGCTGAAATAGGTTTGACCATGCCCGGAAGCGGTGAGCGAGATCATGCTGTTTGAATCCGAGACCTTCGATAAGCATTTTGAAGAGCCCGCGTCCTGGTCGGACCACGTTTTTCGTTACTGCGAATTTTCGAATATCAGTACCGAGGGTGGCGAAATCGATTCGGTGTTCATCGATTGCCGAATCGAGCATTGCGAATGGTACTGGGGGCTATTCAACCTTGCACTGTTCGTGAACGTGACATTCAAAGGCTGCGTATTTCGCGGCACCGGATTTTCCGGAAGTAAGTTCATCGAGTGCGAATTCATCGACTGCCGGTTCATCAAGGACAATCTCAATACCAGTTGTTACTTTGACGATAACGCATGGTATGGATGCGCCCAGAGCAACTGCCCGGGCCTGGAACACGAATTCCACAACAAGCGCTGAACGACGGCGGCATCAAGCCGCCACCGCATCCCCTGCACGCGCATAGCGCGCCGGCGGCACCCCGACATGGCGCGCAAAGGCCACGCTGAAGGTGCTGGCCGAACTGTAGCCGACGCGCGCCGCCACCTCGGAGATGCCGCCGGCGCCGCGCCGCAGCAGGTCCTTGGCCAGTGCCATGCGCCAGGCCAGCAGGTATTCCATCGGCGCCGTGCCCACGGCGCGGCTGAAGCGCTCGAAGAAGCTCGAGCGCGACAGGGCCGCTTCCCTGGCCAGGTCGGCCACCGTCCAGTTGTGCGCGGGCGCTTCGTGCATGCGGCGCAAGGCGGCCGCCAGGCGCGCATCGGCCAGGCCGCGCAGCAATCCCGGTGCATCTCGAGAACCTTTGTCTGCCCCGCTGGCGGCGCCGGCGCGCAGGGCTTCGATGAACAGCACTTCCAGCAGGCGCGCCAGGACCACATCGCGCGCCGGCCGCTGCGCACGCGACTCGTCGCGCACCAGCTGGACCAGCGTCGCCAGGCGCTGTTCGCCGCGCACGTGCAGCAGTTGGGGCAGCAGCGACACCAGCAGTGCGGCGTCGGGCGAACCGAATTCGCAATGGCCGACGACGAAGCGGACATCCGGCGCGCCCTCGCGGTCGCCGAGCCGGAATGCGCCCGGCGCCGTCGCCAACGGCGGCGCGTCGCTGGCGTCCGGCGCCGGCGGTTCCAGGCTGGTGGTGGCGAAATCCCGGGCTGCCGGCACCAGCACGAAGTCGCCCGCAGCCAGCGTGACCGGTGCCTGGCCGTCGACCAGAAGGCGGCAGGCGCCGTCCAGCATGGCGCAGTAGAAGGGCTGGCCGAGGTCCGAACGGCGCACGCGCCACTGGCCGGCGCCTTCGACGATCTTCGAGTGCGGCGTGCTAGGCTGGAGCAGCGTCACCATCTCGGCGAGCGGATCGATCATGTTCGGACTCCTGCAAAAGAATATCGGACTAATGATTGTAGCAAGTCCGACTTGGCGGCGGTATCGTCCTGTCCACTGATGACAAGGAGTGCCCATGCAAACCGTCCTGATTACCGGCTGCTCATCCGGCTTCGGCCTCGAGACCGCCCGCCTGTTCCTCGAACGCGGCTGGCAAGTCGTCGCCACCATGCGCACGCCGCGCGACGGCATCCTGCCGCCGTCCGGGCATCTGCGCATGCTGCCGCTCGACGTGACCAATGCCGCCAGCATCCGCGCCGCCGTGCAGGCTGCGGGGCCGATCGACGTGCTGGTGAATAACGCCGGCTTCGGCGCGATGAGCGTGTTCGAAGCGCTGTCGATGGACAGCGCGCGCGATTTGTTCGAGACCAACACCCTCGGCACGATGGCAATGACCCAGGCCGTGCTGCCGCAGTTCCGCGAGCGCGGGCAGGGCGTGATCGTGAACGTCACCTCGATCGTCACGGCGCGCCCGTTCCCGCTGATTTCCGCATACGCCGCCAGCAAGGCGGCGGTCGACATGTTCAGCGCCTCGCTGGCGCTGGAACTCGAACCGTTCGGCGTGCGCGTGAAACTGGTGCAGCCCGGACGCTCGCCGACGACAAGCTTCGGCGCGAATGCGAAGGCGCGCACGCTGGGCGGCATCCCGGACGCCTACGCCGGCTTCGCCAAGCAGGTATTCGCCGGCATGGGCGCCGATGCGCCGGTGACCCATGCACCGGACGTGGCGCAAGCGGTGTGGCGCGCGGCCACCGATCCATCGTGCCCGCTGCGGCTTGCCGCGGGTGCCGACGCGGTGGCGCTGGCCGGCTCAGCTTGATGCGGGCGGCGTGATCCCGAACGCCTGCGGCACCGCCACCCGCATGATGTCGATGAAGCGGCGCAGGCGCGCCGGATAGAAGCGCGCCGGCGGGTAGACCAGGTGGATCGGCAGCGGCGCGGCCTGCCACTCGGGCGCCAGCTGCACCAGGCGGCCGCTCTCCAGTTCCTCGCGCAGCGCCCAGGTCGAGGCCACCGCGGCGCCGACGCCCAGCAGCGCCGCATTGCGCAGCGCATACAGGTTGTCGGTGTAGAGGCGCGGCTGGATGCGCATGCGCACGGTCTGGCCACTGCCGGCGTGGGCCAGGTCGATCTCGTCGCGGTAGAAATTGCTGGCTGCGATCCAGGGCAGGCGCGCCAGGTCGTCCGGGTGCGCGGGCATCGCAGTAGGCCCCGCGGCGCCGTCGAGCAGGGCAGGGGCGCCGACCACGATGCGCGGTACCGCGCCCAGCGGGATCGCCACCACCGAGATGTCGGTCAGGGCGCCGACCTGGATCGCGCAGTCGATGCCCTCGGCGATGAAGTCGGGCGTGCGGTCGTGCAGGGTCCAGTCGACCGTCATCTTCGGATAGCGCGCCAGGTACTCGGCCAGCGGCGCCACCAGCTGCTGCTGGCCGAAGGCGTGCGGCGCGATCACGCGCAGGGTGCCCACCGGCTCGTCGCCGGCGCCGCGGATCTCGCTTTCGAACTCCTGCCAGCCGAGGATCAGGGCCTTGGCGCGCTCATAGCAGCGGATGCCGTCGTCGGTCAGCGTCATCGCATGCGTGGAACGCTGCAGCAGGCGCACGCCGAGCGATTTTTCCAGCGTTTTCAGGCGCCGGCTGATGGTGGGCTGCGTGGTCTCCAGCAGGCGCGCCGCGGCGGACAAGCTGCCGGCATCGACGATGCGGACAAAGGTTTCCACAAGCATCATACGGTCGGCAGTGGAAATGCCGGGTGTTTGTTCGATATTCATACGTGCATCGTATAACAGTTCGACGCGTGCGGCTGCTACCGTCATACTTGCCGTCTTTGCATAATGCACTCCATCGCAGTTCCACTTCCGGAGTGCACCATGACCACCACACCCATGACCAAGAACATTACCCAGGCCGCGCCCGAGCAGGCAACGCTGTCGACTTCGCTGACTTTCCTGCTGGCCGCCGGTACCGGCCTCACCGTCGCCGCACTCTATTACAGCCAGCCGACGCTGGGCGTGCTGGCCGGCGACCTGCATGCGACGGCGCGCAACGTCGGCTGGATCCCGACCCTGACCCAGCTCGGGTACGCCGTCGGCCTGCTGTTGCTGGCGCCGCTGGGCGACCGCTACGACCGCCGCAACATCATCGTCATCAAGGCGCTGATCCTGAGCGCGGCACTGCTGCTGACCGGCTTCGCGCCGACGCTGGGCGTGCTGCTGGCGGCCAGCCTGGCGGTCGGCCTGTTCGCCACCGTGGCCCAGGACATCGTGCCGGCCGCCGCGACGCTGGCGCCGCCCGAGCACCGCGGCAAGGCGGTCGGCACGGTGATGACCGGCCTGCTGATGGGCATCCTGCTGTCGCGCGTGGTGAGCGGCTTCGTCGCCGAGCACTTCGGCTGGCGCACGGTGTTCATGGCCGCCGCGGCGAGTGTGCTGCTGCTGGCGGGCGTGATGGCCAAGGGCTTGCCGCACTTCGCACCGACCACCACGCAATCCTATCCGGCGCTGCTGCAATCGCTGGCCAGCCTGTGGCGCGCGCACCGCAAGCTGCGCCTGGCCGCGCTGGCCCAGGGTTTGTTGGCGCTCGGCTTCTCGGCGTTCTGGTCGACGCTGGCCGTGATGCTGCACGACGCCCCGTTCCACCTGGGCTCGGCCGTCGCCGGCTCCTTCGGCCTGGCCGGCGCCGTCGGCGCGCTGGCGGCACCGTTCGCCGGCCGGCTGGCGGACCGCCGCGGCGCCGAATGGGTGACGCGCATCGCCGCCGCCATCACGGTGGTCTCGTTTGCGGCGATGCTGGCGATGCCGCTGCTGTCGACCGGGGCGCAACTGGCGCTGCTGGCGCTGGCTACGGTCGGTTTCGACCTGGGCGTGCAGGCCAGTTTGATTTCGCACCAGAGCATCATCTACGGGATTGCACCGGAAGCGCGCAGCCGTTTGAATGCGCTGTTGATGACCAGCGTGTTTGTCGGCATGGCGGCCGGTGGTTTCCTCGGGGCGCAGGCGCTGGCCGGGTGGGGCTGGATGGGTGTGGTGGGCGTGGCGATCGTGGCGAGCGGTGGGGCGTTGCTGGTGCGGATGCGGGCTGCGGCGGCCACGGACTGATCGGAGGCCACCGATTCCAAACGTCGCTGAACCTTCCAGGCGATGGTCAGGCCTGGATGTCGATGATCTGGTAGCCAAGTCCTTGGAGCAGGCGTAAGGATAAAGCGCCTTCGTCTCCCTGGCTTGAGACAACCGAAGAAGGTCGTGGTAACAACGCGTCCCTTACCGCCAGCGCGGCAGCGGCCTTGTCCGGTTTACGTTCGAACTGCCGCTTCAGCGTTCCATGGCCACCTTCCGGCGTTTGGTACGTGATCAGCCACATGCCTTCGGGTTGCTCTTCACTGCTGCGAAGACGGATGGTGAACGTGCTGCCTTGGCCCGGACCTTCGCTCGTTGCGGAAACCGTGCCGTTGTGCAGCCCGACAATCGCCTTCACCAATGACAAGCCCAGTCCCAAACCCGCAGCGACACGGCCGGTTTCGGATTGCTGGCGGCTATACCGATCGAATACGCTTTCGAGACGGGTGGGCGCAATGCCGATGCCGGAGTCGGTAACACTGATCTCGATGAACGGACCAGCATGGGCGACCCGCACGTCAATGCTGCCGTTGTCCGGCGTGTAGCGCACCGCATTCGCAATGATATTGCCGACTGCCTGTACCAGCCGGGTCTCGTCTGCCATGACCTCGCACTGGCCGGCGCACAGGGACACGTTCATTTGTTGCCCCTTTTTTTCGGCAGTCGGGCGTAGTTGTTCAGCTGCGATCTGCGCGACGTTGTTCAGGTCGACCCGCGCTGCTGTAATGCCCAGTTCGCCCCTTGCAACGCGCGCCGAGTCGAGAAGATCTTCCGTTATACGACTGATGTGGCCAAGCTGGCGCGTGATGAGCAAGGCAATGCGCGCAACTTCAGCAGGTGCCAGTTCCTTCAACGCCAGCAACTGGGCAGCGTTTGCGGCGGCAGACAGGGGGTTGCGCAGTTCATGGGCGACCGTCTCGAGGATTTCATCCTTGCGCTGGGATGCCAACTCCAGTTCGGTCGTGGCCAGCATCAATTCGGTAACGTCACGAGAAACGATCAGCACGCTTTCGACAGTGCCATTGTCATTGCGTATGGGACTGGCTGTAACGTCCCACCAGCGATCCGTCCCGCGTACAGTAGGGCAGGCACCCCTGAACGTACAAACTTCGTCGGCCAAGGCTGCGCGGAAAGCCTGCTCGGCAAGTGCCTGACTGCCTGACGGCCACAGGCTCCACCATAGCGCGTCATCCAGCTGATCGGCAGACTCCAGCTCCAGTGCAATCACACCGCCCGGGTTAATCAGTTTTAAGTGGCCATCGACGTTCAGGACTTTGACACAATCCGCACTTCCTCGGAAGAGTGCCGCACTCGTGTGGGTGTCGGGGGCGGAATCATGGCCTGCAAGACAGGCAGTCTTCGGGGGAGTAATTGCGTGCATGCCAGCATTTTACCGGCTGCTGAGTACCACTGCTTATAACCACATGGAAACGATTGTGATCGACTGAATATAACAACAGTTAAATTCCCAATGGAAATATATCTGCAGAATATTTTTCCATATAGAAACTTAAAGCGATATTCTGATCAACTGTTGTTGACAAACTGCTGCATGATCAAGAACCCGTCAGCGGTATTTCCTAATTCTGCTGAGAAATATTCGGGCAGAGGTTGAGATAATCACATGCGGGTATCCTGTCAATCGAGGCCGGCTACGGCGTACTGCCCCGACCCGGCTTCGACGTCATCAAGCTGGCCACCACCGACCCCGCCAGAATCAAGCCCACCACCCCCAGCGCGATCCCGGTCGGAATCTTGTAGATATCCAGCAGCAGCATCTTGATGCCGATGAATACCAGGATCCCGGCCAGCCCATACTTCAGCAAGTGGAAGCGCTGCGCCATGTCGGCCAGCAGGAAGTACATCGCGCGCAGCCCAAGAATGGCGAAGATGTTCGAGGTGAACACGATGAACGGATCGCCGGTCACCGCGAAAATGGCGGGGATGGAGTCGACCGCGAAGATGACGTCGGTGATCTCGACCAGCACCAGCACCACGAACATCGGCGTCGCGTAGCGCAGGCCCTGCCGCACCACGAAAAACCGGTCGTGGTGATACTCGTCGGTGATGCGGATGTGCTTGCGCATCCAGCGCAGTATCTTGTTGTCGGCCAGGTTCGGCTCGTCGTCGGCCGCACGCGCCATGTGCACTCCGGTGTACAGCAAAAAGGCGCCGAACACGTACAAGATCCAGTGGAACTGGGCCAGCAGCAGGGCGCCGACGTAGATCAGGATCGCGCGCAGCACGATCGCGCCCAGTACGCCGTACAGCAGCACGCGCTTCTGGTAGGCGGCCGGCACGGCGAAGAAATTGAAGAGCGTGATCCAGACGAACACGTTGTCGACCGCCAGCGACTTCTCGATCAGGTAGCCCGTCAGGTATTCCAGCGCCCGCGTGCGCGCCACCTCGTCGCCGACGATATCCCGCAGATACCACCAGAACCAGGCGCCGAAGGCCAGCGCGATCGATACCCAGATCAGGGACCAGACCGCCGCCTCGCGCGTGCTGACGCGGTGTTCGCCTTCCTGCTTGAGGATAAAGAAGTCGACTGCCAGCAAGATGGCAACCAGTAATGAAAAGGCGATGTAGAGGCTCGGCGTGCCAATCGAATCGATCATCATTCACTCCGGGTAGCAGTGGCCGCCGCAGTGTAGAACAGGCCGATAAAAGGGCGGCGCGCGTGATCCCGCAGGAAATGTCAAGCATGTTACCGCTCACCTAATTGATGTGGCAGTTTTGCATCATTTACGTTTACTAAACTTAGCTAAACTGCATCGCCAATTTGAAAGTTCATTGAACGCTTGTAATTTCCTTTGTATAACTTCTCCTTGTTGGAAAGCGAGGTTATACGGATCGCTCAGGGAACTGATCGTTTAGTAAATCCTCGAAAAACTCCCGCTATAAAAACTATCCCATCTTGGGTACGACCCGGAGACTTACATGACGTTGAAAGCCCATCTCGCTTCGCGGCAGCTGCGCTGCCCCGTAAAACCCATTGCCATCGCCGTGGGTGTCGCATTGATGTCCATTTCGAGCGCACAGGCGCAGACCGCCGATGCGCAGGCAGCCGACGCGCCGGTCGTTGCCACGCCGGGCGTCGCCACGCCGGCCGCCGGCCAGAAGGTGGTCGTGACCGGCTACCGCTACTCGATCGAGAAAAGCCTCGACCAGAAGCGCGATGCCAACTCGATCGTCGAGGTGATCACCGCCGAAGACATCGGCAAATTCCCTGATAAAAACGTCGCCGACGCGCTGCAGCGCGTGCCGGGCGTGATCATCACGCGCGACGGCGGCGAAGGCAAGACCGTCAGCGTGCGCGGCCTGGCGTCGGGACTGACACTGACCCAGCTGAACGGCAACTACATCGCCACCGCCGAATCGAACGGCGATCCGACCCGTTCGTTCAACTACACCCTGATGCCGTCCAACATGCTGGGCAGCGCCGAGCTGTTCAAGACGCCGGAAGCGCGCATCGACGAAGGCGGCATCGGCGGCACCGTGATCGTGCATACCCGCCGTCCGCTGGACATGCCATCGGGCAGCGGCTTCGTCAACGCCGAAGGCACTTGGGCCGACACGACCAAGAAGGGCGACGGCCAGTTCTCGGGTCAGTACGCCTGGCACGACAAGAGCAACCGCTTCGGCGTGCTGGTCGGGTTGACCCAGCAGAACCGCACCACGCGCACCATGAGCAGCAGTGCCGATGGCTGGCAGTGGTATGGCGACGACTACAAAAACCATCCTGCCACCGACGTCAACGGCAAGCCGTCGGGCATGAACTCCTACTGGTGGGGCCAGTCGGGCTTCAACGACCAGAACGGCGGGCACTACACCAACTTCATGATGCCGACCACGGTCAGTGCCGCTGTCGAAGAAGAAGAGCGCAAGCGCAAGGGCGGCCAGCTGACCCTGCAGTTCAAGCCGGTGCGCAACCTGAACATGGTGGCCAACTACTTCCGCTTCGACCTGTCGCAGAATTCCCAGACCAACTCGCTGGTGGTGCCGGAATGGAGCCTGGCGCGCTACAACGGCGACGGCAACTGGCCGGGTGGCCGTGCGCTCGACGGGCTGACCTTCGACAAGAGCGGCACCATCGTCACCGGCGCCGACTACAGCCTGCACCCGGGCAAGACCTACTATTGCAGCGAAGCGGCGGCCGCGGCCGGTGGCCAGAAGCCGGGCGGTTGGGGACCGGACGACTGCACCATGCCGACCCCGTGGCTGAACGGCAACTACACCAAGCAAAAATCGCTGTCGCAGACCCTCGACTTCGCCGTCGAGTGGAAAGGCAAGTCGGTCGACGCCAGCTTCCAGGCCGGCCGTACCTGGGCCAGTGGCGGCCCGTCGCAGCAGTTCTCGATGCCGATCAAGCCGCGCGTCCAGAACGCGGACGGCAGCTGGACCAACGGCAACAACATGTCCTCGTGGAACCTGAACGGCACGCCGTCGATCAGCTTCTCGCCGGACGTGCTGGCCAACCTGCAGAAGGGCATCGGCGAGATCGACCTCGGCTCGACCGGTTCGTCGTGGACCAAGAACAGCAACAAGCAGAACTATGGCCAGGCCGACTTTACCTGGCACACCGACTACAAGTTCATCGATTCGCTGCAGTTCGGCGCCAAGTACCGCGACGGCGGCATTAGCCGCAGCACCGGCAACAACTACTGGACCTGCCCGGGCACCGACGGCAGCTACGACAACCGCTTCCAGAACGGCTGCGATCCGGCGGCCAACAAGATGGATCCGTCGTACCTGTATTCGGGTTCGCTGGGCAACCTGGGCGGCGCGTTCAACACGACTGCTTTCCCGGCCATTAACTACCCGGCGTACATCAATTACCTGACCAACAAGTACGGGGCCATGAAGACCCGTAACGAAGACAACTTCGTCTACAACGTCAAGGAAAAGATCTCGTCGTTCTACCTGCAGGCCAACTACAAGACCGAGCGCATGCGCGGTAACCTGGGCATGCGCGTGGTGAAAACCAAGCAGCACGCCGACTCGACGGACCAGGTCGATTATTACAACGACTATTTCTACAACGTCAACGGCGCGCCGGCACCTTGCCAGGCAGGTGGCGTTGCGGCGGTGGGCGCACCGGCCGGTTCGGGTTGCATCAGCGGTTTCACCGTGCTGCCGGACAGCCAGACCAATCCGGCCAGCGGCCACGTCTCGACCTTCGTGGTCAGCCAGCTGGACCGCAGCTACACCGACGTGCTGCCGAGCTTCAACCTGGCCTTCGACATCACCGACACCCTGCTGTTCCGTGCCGCCGCGTCGAAAGCGATCGCGCGTCCGGGCTACGGCGACATCGCTTCGCCGGGCAGCCTGCGCTACTTCAGCCCGGAATACGTGGCTGACCGCCGCCTGATCGGTGGCGGCGACCAGCAGGGCTGGTACGGTTCGGGCAGCAACAAGAGCCTGGAGCCGTTCAAGGCCACCATGTTCGACCTGGGCCTGGAGTGGTACTTCCAGCGCGGCTCGGTGGTCGGCCTGGGCCTGTTCCGCAAGAACGTCGAGAACTTCTCGGTGCCGGTGGTACGCGACCTCAACCTGAACGTCGGCGGCCAGACCGTCACCGTGCAGAACTACCAGACCACCGCCGGCGGCCGCGATGCGGTGTCGCAGGGCGCCGAGTTCTACGTGCAGCACTCGCTGAAGAATGGCCTCGGCTTCCAGTTCAACTACACCTACAACAAGACCAACCAGGCGGCGATCACGCTGGAAGACGGTACCGAGATCGGCAAGTCGCCGCTGATCGGCAGCGCCCGCAACCAGGCCAACTTGACGGTGTTCTACGAAACCGACAAGTACCTGGCGCGTGTTTCGTACAACCGCCGCGGTGAAGTCGTGAACGGCCTGGTCAGCGGCTTGAACGCGTACCAGGACCCGTACACCCAGATCGACCTGAACGCGGCCTACAACTTCACCAAGGAGCTGAGCCTGAGCGCTTCGGTGCTGAACCTGACCAAGCAGGAACCCCGTTCGCACCTGGGTAACGACACCAAGGACCGCTTCCTCTCCAGAAGCTACGCCGGCCGCGTGGCGTACGTGGGCCTGAACTACAAGTTCTAAGCCCGCGGACAGTGTCATCGACGGCAGTTGCCAGCAGCGCGGGCAACTGCCGTCTTTATTTGGACGGCGCAACTGGAGCGCAGTAGGAGGTTGGATGCAGGATCGCGTCAAGAACATCACCATCGTCGGCGGGGGCAGTGCGGGCTGGATGGCCGCTGCGGCCCTTGCCACCTACCTGGGCAAGAACGCATCGATCCGCCTGGTCGAATCCGAGGAGATCGGCATCGTCGGCGTGGGCGAGGCCAGCGTGCCCCACATCAAACTGTTTAATGGTCAATGGCTGGGCATCGACGAAGCGGACTTCGTCAGGCGCACCCAGGGCACCATCAAGCTCGGCATCGAATTCAAGGACTGGGGCCGCATCGGCGACAGTTACATCCACGGCTTCGGCACCATCGGGCGTTCGCTCGGGCCGCTGCCGTTTCACCAGTTCTGGCTCAAGCTGCACGGCCAGGGACGCGCGGCGCCGATCGGCGCGTATTCGGCGCAGACGGTGATGGCGCCGCTCGGCAAATTCGCGCCCGCCGACCGGAATGCTGCGCCGAATTCGCCGCTGGCCGACATCGCCTATGCCTATCATTTCGACGCCACCCTGTATGCGCGCTTCCTGCGCGAGCTGGCGGAACAGCGCGGCGTGCAGCGTATCGAAGGCAGGATCGTCAAGGTCAACCAGCGCGCAACCGATGGTTTCATCGAATCGGTGACGCTGGAAAACGGCCAGACGGTCGACGGCGAATTGTTCATCGACTGCTCGGGCTTCCGCGGCCTGCTGATCGAAGAGACCCTGAAGACCGGCTACGTCGACTGGACCGAGTGGCTGCCGTGCGACCGCGCCATGGCGGTGCCGAGCGAACGCCTGCAGACCATCACGCCGTACACCCGCTCGACCGCGCGTGCGGCCGGCTGGCAGTGGCGCATCCCGCTGCAGCACCGCACCGGCAACGGCTACGTCTATGCGAGCCGCCATACCAGCGACGACGAAGCGGCAGCCAGGCTGCTGGCCAACCTGGACGGCAAGGCACTGGCCGAACCGCGCAAGCTGGCCTTCACCACCGGCATGCGCCGCAAATTCTGGAACAAGAACGTGGTAGCGCTGGGCCTGGCCAGCGGCTTCCTGGAGCCGCTCGAATCGACCAGCATCTACCTGGCCCAGTCGGGCATCACGCGCCTGCTGAGCCTTTTTCCCACGCGCGACTTCAACCCGCTGCTGATCGAGCGCTACAACCGCGAATCGGTCTTCGAATACGAGCGCATCCGCGATTTCCTGGTCCTGCACTACCATGCGACCGAACGCGGCGACACCCCGTTCTGGGACCACTGCCGCACCATGCCAATCCCGGACACGCTGCGCGATACCATCGATCTGTTCCGTGCCGACGGCCGCTACTTCCGCAACGGCGAGGATTTCTTTGCGCTGCCGAGCTGGGTGCAGGTGATGCTGGGGCAGGGCATCGTCCCGCGCGGCTACCACCCGATCGTCGACGAGATGCCCGAGGAGAAGCTGGTCGAGCACGTCGAAGGCGTGCGCACCATGCTGGCCCGTGCCGTGGCCACCATGCCGACCCACGAGGAATGGATCGACCATTACTGGAAGGCGCCCGCACCGTGAAATTCTTATCGCTTCCCAAGCTGATGATCGCGCTGGCCCTGTCCCTGCTGGCCGGCCTGGCCATGGCGGCCGCACCGTCCCGGCTGGTCATCGACCAGGGCTGGACCTTCCGCCTCGCGCCCGGCAATGCGCAACTCGGCCAGCACGCCGAAGCCGCGCCCTGGCATGCCGCCACCGTGCCCGGCACCGTGCATACCGACCTGCTGGCCCACAAGCTGATCCCGGATCCGTACGTCGGCGCGCCGGAAGCCGGCCTGCAGTGGATCGGCCTGGCCGACTGGGAATACCGGACCGTCTTCGATGCGCCGCAGGCCGCCGTCGGCAGTGCGCGCAGCGACCTGGTGTTCGAAGGTCTCGACACCTTCGCCGAAGTCTGGTTCAACGGCGCCCGCGTGCTCGACGCGAACAACGCCTTCCGCACCTGGCGCGTGCCGGTGCAGGGCAAGCTGCGCGCCAGGGGCAACGAACTGCGCATCGTGTTCCGTTCGCCGATCGCCAGGCTGCTGCCGCAGGTCCAGGGGATGCCGGTCAAGCTGGCCGGTAACTACCCCTCGCCCTACGGCGACGAACCGGTCGATGCGATGACCGGCAATTTCGTGCGCAAGCCCGGCTACCACTTCGGCTGGGACTGGGGCCCGCGCTACGTCACGGCCGGCATCGCCAAGCCGATCGTGCTGCAAAGCTGGGACACGGCCCGCATCGACAACCTGCAGTTGCGCCAGGATCGCGTAAGTAGCGAGCGCGCCGACATCGCCGCCATCGCTTCGATCGACGCTGTGCGTGCCGGCGGCCTGGCGCTGCGCCTGTGGCAGACCGCGCCCGACGGCAGGCGCACGCTGGCGGCCGAACGCCGCGTCGAGCTGAAGGCCGGCAGCAACCGCATCGAACTGCCGCTGCACATCGACCAGCCGCAGCGCTGGTACCCGCACGGCTACGGCGCCCAGCCGCTGTACCGCTATGAAGTGCAGCTCGGCGACGGCCAGTCGGCGATCGCCGGCGCCACTGCGCGCACCGGCCTGCGCAGCGTCGAACTGCGGCGCGAAATTAATACCAACCGCGATGCCAAGGGCAAGAGCTTCTATTTCGCGGTCAACGGCATCCCGGTGTTCGCCAAGGGCGCCAACAGCATCCCCTTCGACATGTTCCAGCCGCGCGTTAATAAAGCGCAGCTGCGCCGCGTGCTGCAGTCGGCAGTCGACGCCAACATGAACATGGTGCGCAGCTGGGGCGGCGGCTATTACGAGAGCGACGATTTCTTCGACCTGGCCGACGAACTCGGCCTGATGGTGTGGCAGGACTTCATGTTCGGCGGCGGCATGCAGCCGGCCTACGACGACGCCTTCCGCGCCAACGTCGTGCAGGAAGCGCGCGACCAGGTGCGGCGCCTGCGCAACCATCCGAGCCTGGTGCTCTGGTGCGGCAACAACGAAGAAGAGATCGCGTGGAAGTACTGGGGCCACGGCAAGACGATGAAGGAAGCCGACCCGCTTCTCGCCGAGCGCGTGTGGAAGGGTTACGTGCAGCTGTTCGGCAGCGACCTGCGCCAGGTGGTGGCGGAGGAGGGCGGCGGCATTGGCTACTGGGCCAGCTCGCCCGGCGACGACCTGGCCGAGGTCGCCAACACCCCGGCCAGCGGCGACATGCATTATTGGGAAGTGTGGGGCAACCCGGCGCACCCGGTGACCAAATACCTGGAGATCACGCCGCGCTTCATGTCCGAGTACGGCTTGCAGGCCTGGCCGGTGCAGCGCACGGTGGATGCCTTTGCCACCCGCGCCGAGCAAGGCATGGCCACGCCGGTGATCGAGGCGCACCAGAAGTTCATGGCCGGGAAGGGCAATGAGCGCCTGCTGAAATACGTGCGCGATGAATTCGGCGAGCCGGCCGACTTCGCCGGCTTCATCTACCTGAGCCAGGCGATGCAGGCCGAAGGCATCGAACTGGCGGCGCTGCACCACCGCGCCAGCCGACCGACCACGATGGGCTCTCTGTACTGGCAGCTGAACGACGTATGGCCGGGCGCGTCCTGGTCGAGCGTGGACTGGTTCGGCCGCTGGAAGGCGCTGCAATTCCATGCGCGCCGCTTCTATGCGCCGGTGGCCGTGGCCGCGCTGCGCGACGCCAAGGGTACAACCACGGTCAGCCTGCTCAACGACCGCCTTCAGGCCGTGCGCGGCGAACTGCGCCTGCGCGTGCTGGGCCTGGACGGCAAAACGCTGCGCGACGAGCGCAAGCCGGTCGAGCTGGCACCGCTGTCGGCCACCAGATTCCGCGACTACGCCGATGCCGAGCTGCTCGGCAAGGCCGATCCGGGGGCCACCGTCGCCGTGTTCGACCTGCACGTGGAAGGCGAGCCGGCGTCGCGCGGCGCCGTCTATTTTGCGCCGGCCAAACAGGTGAATTGGGGCGATGCCGGCCTGCGCGCCGAACTGCGCCGCGACGGCGCCGGCCTCGTGCTCGAGGTCGCGGCAGCGCGCCTGGCGCGCGCGGTCTGGATCGATTTCGGCGAGCTCGATGCCGAGCTGTCCGACAACGCGCTGACGCTGCTGCCGGGCGAGCGCGTGCAACTGCGCGTCACGTCCGCCGCCGCCGAAGGCGCCCTGCGCGCCGCCCTGCAGATCCGCTCGCTGGCCGACGCCGTGCGCATGCAATAAGAATTTTTCAAGGAGACGATCCGCACCATGAAATACGATTCACGCAAATACCGGCTCAGCACGATGGCCATGCAAGTATCCGCCGCCATGCTGCTGTTGGCCGCCGCCGGCGCCCATGCCGCCGACAATCGCTTCTCGACCTCGTTCGAATCCGCCGATCCGATGCCGGCCGCCATGGCCGCCAACGGCGTGCGCGTCGAAGCCGGCGCCGGTCCGGAGCGGCCGTACACGGCCAAGCCGAAGGCCGGCTACAGCGGCCTGCGCGCGCTGCACTACAGCAGCGAGGGCAGCGGCGGGCGCCTGCAGCTGTTCCCGGTCGATATCGAGATCAAGGACGACACCACGCTGTCGTGGATGGTCCTGCCGGAGATCGTCGACGGGAATACCGCCGCCTCTACCGGCGTCTCGCTCGACCTGGTGCTGGACGATGGCCAGCGCGTGTCGGGCACGGCGCTGGTCGACAACCACGGCGTGCGCCTCGGCGCTGCCGCGCAGGCGCAATCGAAGACCCTGTACCCGCAGCAGTGGGCGCACAAGGCGGTGCGACTCGGTGCGCTGAAGGGCCGCCGCATCAAGGCGATCGAGCTGGACGTGCGCGGCGAGGCCGGCGTCAAGGCCAGCGGCTGGCTGGACGACATCGCGATCGGCGACCAGGCGCGCCTGGCGGTTTCGCGTCCTTCAGACTACGTGTTGACCACGCGCGGCACCCAGGCCAACGGCAATTTCTCGCGCGGTAATAATATTCCGGCGGTGACCATGCCGCACGGTTTCAACTTCTGGACCCCGGCCACCGACGCTGGCAGCTTGAGCTGGCTGTACAGCTGGAACGAAAAGAACGGCGCGGATAACCGTCCGCGCATGCAGGCCCTGAATCTCAGCCACGAGCCGAGCCCGTGGATGGGCGACCGCCAGACTTTCCAGGTGATGCCGTCTGCCGCCAGCGGCCGCCCGGACCCGGACCGCCAGAAGCGCGCGCTGGCGTTCTTGCACGACAACGAGCTCGCCCGCCCCTACACCTACCGCGTCGACTTCGACAACGGCATGCGTGCCGAGATCGCGCCGACCGACCACGCCGCGGTATTCCGCTTCCGCTTCCCCCGCGGCGGCGACGCCAACCTGCTGTTCGATAACGTCGACAAGCGCGGCGGCCTCACGCTGGATGCGGCCAGCCAGACCCTGAGCGGCTACACCGACACCCGCAGCGGCCTGTCGAACGGCGCTTCGCGCATGTTCGTGTTTGCGCGCTTCGACCAGAAGTGGCAGGACAGCGGCCTGCTGGAAACCGGCCGCCCGACCGGCTTCGTGAAGTTCGCCGCGCTTGATGGCGAAGTGCGCATGCGCATCGCCACCTCGCTGATCTCGGTCGAGCAGGCCAAACGCAACCTCGACATGGAAGTCGGCGACGCCGGCTTCGACACCGTGCGCGAACGCGCCCAGGCGGCCTGGGACGAACAGCTCGGCCGCGTCAAAGTGCAGGGCGCCAGCGACGACCAGCTGACCACCGTGTACTCGAACCTGTACCGCCTGTTCATGTATCCGAACATCGGGCACGAAAACGTCGGCACCGTCGACAAGCCGGACTGGCGCCATGCCGACCAGAGCGGCTGGTCCAAGGACAACGCCGGCGGCGACGCGCTCAAGACCTCGACCCCGGTCCGTCCCGGCAAGACCTACGTCAACAACGGCTTCTGGGACACCTTCCGTACCAGCTGGCCGGCGTACGCGCTGTTCACGCCGAAGCAGGCCGGCGAGATGGTCGACGGCTTCCTGCAGCAGTACCGCGACGGCGGCTGGGTGGCGCGCTGGTCGTCGCCGGGCTATGCCGACCTGATGGTCGGCACCAGTTCCGACGTCGCCTTCACCGATGCCTGGCTGAAGGGCGTGCGCGGCTTCGATGCGCACCAGGCCTACGAGGCGGCGCTGAAGAACGCCACCGCGGTGCCGCCGGTCTCGAACGTCGGCCGCAAGGGCCTGGCGCAGTCGATGTACCGCGGCTATGCCGACACCTCGGTCCATGAAGGCCTGTCGTGGACGCTCGAGGGGGCGCTCAACGACTTCAGCCTGGCGCAGCTGGGCAGCGCGCTGGCGCGCGACGAAAAGGACCCGGCGCGTGCGCGCCGCTACCGCGAGGAAGCCGATTACTTCCGCGGCCGCGCCGTCGACTACGTCCACCTGTACGACACCGGCACCGGTTTCTTCCGCGGCCGCGACGCCAAGGGCCAGTGGCGCGAACCGGCCGCCAGCTTCGACCCGGATAGCTGGGGCAAGGACTACACCGAATCGAACGCCTGGAACTTCGCCTTCACCGCCTCGCACGACGCCAACGGCCTGGCCTCGCTATTGAAAGGCCGCGACAAGCTGGCGGCGCGCCTCGACCAGTTCTTCGCCACCCCGGAAACCGGCACGGCCAAGGTGGCCGGCGGCTACGGCGGCGTGATCCACGAGATGACCGAGGCGCGCGACGTGCGCCTCGGGATGTACGCGCACAGCAACCAGATCTCGCACCACATCCCGTGGATGTACACCCCGGCCGGCCAGCCGTGGAAGACCCAGCAGATCTCGCGCGAAGTGGTGCGCCGCCTGTATCTCGGCAGCGAGATCGGCCAGGGCTATCCGGGCGACGAGGACAACGGCGAGATGTCGGCCTGGTACACCTTCGCGGCACTCGGCCTGTATCCGCTGCGGATGGGGTCCCCGGAATACATCATCGGCTCGCCGGCCTTCGAGCGCACCGACGTCAAGCTGGAGAACGGCCGCACCCTGAGCGTCATCGCGCACAACAACGGTCCGGAGAATGTCTACGTGCAGTCGTTGAAGGTGAATGGCAAGCCCTGGAACAAGGCCTGGATCCGCCACGCCGACATCGCGGCCGGCGCCACGCTGGAATTCGAGATGGGCAGCAAGCCGTCGGCATGGGGCAGTGCGCCGGATGCGCTGCCGGCGTCGCTCACCGCGCCGGGCAAGCAGCCGCTGGGCATGCACGACCTGAGCGGCCGCGCGACTGCCGTCACGCTGGAAGGCGCCGGCGCCGCTGCCGCGCTGGTCGACGACGATGCCGCGACCGCGATGCCGCTGCCGGCCCGCGCCGCCGTCGACTTCGCATTCGCGGAAGCGGCCAGGGCCAGCTACTACACGATCACCGGCGGCAAGGCCCCGCTGCAGGGCCTGGGCTGGACGCTGGAAGGCCGCACGCGTGCCGGCAAGGGCGCCTGGACCGTGCTCGACCAGCGCCGCGGCGAGGCCTTTGCCTGGGCCCAGCAGCTGCGTCCGTTCCGCATCGCCAAGCCGGGCGCCTACCGCGAATACCGCCTGCGCTTCGACAACGGCACGGCACTCGAGGTGGCCGAGCTCGAGCTGCTGGAGCAGGACCTGCGCACCGCCGTGCCGTCGGCGCAGGTTCAATAAACACGCGAACCTGCACGCCGTGCGGGCGTGGCGCGTGCCACGCCCGCGTTTAGTAAAACGGCGCTAAAACGCCCCCCGAATCGGCCGCCGTTGTTGACGCTGTTAAACGGCGGCTGCTATAAATCTGACTATGAACAGGTGCGCAGCCGGCTTCCGGCCCGACATCTGAAAACGCAGCCATAAGCGTTTATTAAACCGATCATCGGAGACCCTACGCAGCCATGAGCCATGTCACGCTCCGCCACATCGCGGGGGCGACCGGATTGTCGATCGGCACGGTATCGCGCGCACTGAAGAACCAGGCCGGCATGACCGAGGCCACGCGCAACGTCGTGCGCGAAACGGCGATCCGCCTCGGCTACGACTTCTCGCAGCTCAAGAAGGGGCGCATCCGCCGCATTGCCTTCCTGCTGCACAGCCAGCACAACACGCTGGCGTCCAGTCCGTTTTTCTCGCCCGTGCTGCACGGCGCCGAAGAGGCCTGCCGGCGCGAAGGCATCGCCCTGTCGTTCATCGCGGTCGGCCCGGCCGAGCCGGTGTTGGAACAGATCCGCCTGCACCAGCCCGATGCGATCCTGTGCGCCGGCTTTTTCGAGCCGGAAGTGCTGGGCGCGCTGCAGCAGGTCGGCAAGCCGCTGGTGCTGGTCGACATGCACCGGCGCAGTTTCGGCTCGATCAATGCCGACAACATGCGCGGCGGCTACCTGGCCACCCAGCACCTGCTGCGCTGCGGCCGCAAGCGCATTGCCATGCTGTCCGGTTCCCTGGCTCACTACAGTATCCAGCAGCGCAACCGCGGCTTTCGCCAGGCGCTGTTCGACGCCCGCATGCATGCCGACCCCGACCTCGAAATCATCGTGCCCAACCTCGGCGAAGGCGACGAGGGCGTGGCCGAAGCGATGCGCACCCTGCTTGCCTTGCCCAAGCGCCCCGATGGGCTGTTCTGCTACAACGACAGCACCGCGCTGGCCGCCATGAAATATGCCCTGGGCGAAGGCCTGCGGATTCCGTCCGACCTCGCCATCGTCGGCTTCGACGACATCGCCGCCGCCGGCGCCGCCATTCCTCCGCTCAGCACGATCCGCGTCGACAAGGAAGCGCTGGGACGCGCCGGCATCGACGCGCTGCTGCACAAACAGGACGACGAGCCTTCCCAGATCACCGTGCCGGTCGAACTGATCGTGCGCGAAAGTAGCTACGACGACTAGTACACCGACCCACCCCGCCACCCACTATGACCACTCTCCCGAACTTCCGCAGCCCGGCCGTGCTGCTCGACCACGCACGGCACACCATGCGTTTCTACCACCCGCGCGCGATCGATCCCGCCGGCGGCATGTATCACTTCTTCAAGGATGACGGCAGCGTCTACGACGCGCACCACCGCCACCTGGTGAGCAGTACCCGCTTCGTGTTCACCTATGCGATGGCGTACCGCCATTTCCAGGAGCCGGCCTACCTGGAAGGCCTGCGCCACGCCGTACGCTTCGTGCGCGAGGCGCACCGCGCACCTAGCGGCGACGGCTACGCCTGGATGCTGGATGACGGCAAGATCGAAGACGGCACCCAGCACTGCTACGGCGAAGCCTTCGTGCTGCTGGCCTATGCCCATGCGCACATGGCCGGCCTGGAAGAGGCGCGCGCGTGGATCGGCGAAGCTTTCGAATTGATGGAAAAACGCTTCTGGGATGCCGAAGCCGGCCTGTACGCCGACGAGGCCAGCCAGGACTGGAGCGTGCTGTCGACCTACCGCGGCCAGAACGCCAACATGCACGCCTGCGAAGCGCTGCAGGCGGCGTACCAGGCCACCGGCGAGCGCCGCTACCTGGAACGCGCTTACCTGGTCGCCTACAACATCACCCAGCGCCAGGCCGGGCGCTGCGGCGGCCTGGTCTGGGAACACTACGATCCGGACTGGCAGCCGGACTGGAAGTTCAACATCGACGATCCGGAAAACCTGTTCCGTCCGTGGGGCTACCAGCCGGGTCACTTCACCGAGTGGGCCAAGCTGCTGGTGCAGCTGGAAGAACGTGCACAGGGCGTGCTCGAACACGACCTCGGCTGGCTGCTGCCGACCGCCGAGCGCCTGTTCACCGTGGCGGTGGAAAAGGGCTGGGACCCGCAGTACGGCGGCCTGTGCTACTCGCTGGCCCCGAGCCTGGAGATCTGCGACTTCCACAAGTATTTCTGGGTGCAGGCCGAAAGCGCCGCCGCCGCCGCCATGCTGGCGAAACGCACCGGCAACGAAAAGTATTGGGAATGGTACGACCGCCTGTGGGCCTACAGCTGGACCCACTTCGTCGACCACGAATACGGCGCCTGGTTCCGCATCCTCGACCGCGAGAACCGCAAGATGAGCGACGAAAAGAGCCCGGCCGGCAAGGTCGATTATCACACCATGGGCGCCTGCTACGACATCGTGGCGGTGCTGAACCAGGCACCGCTGATGCTGTGCGCCGGCGAAGCGCTGACCGACATGCTCGACCAGGGCGACGAGCGCTGGGTCAGCCGCGTTGGCGGCTCGACCTGGAACGTGGCGCGCGCACTGGCAGCCCTGGGCGAACGCACCGCGTTTGCCGGCGCCATCAGCCAGGACCGCTTCGGCGACGCCATCTGGGCCGCCAGCGAAGCCGTCGGCCTCGACCTGCGCACGCTGCAGCGCGTCCAGCGTTCGCCGCTGCTGGCGATCGTCGAGAAGACCGAGCCGCCGCGCTACTTCTTCATCGGCGACGACAGCGCCGACCTGCATTTCGATCCGGCGGCGCTGCCGGCCGGCTGGGACGCGGCACTGCGCTGGGCGCACTTTGGCGGCATCAGCCTGGCGCGCGAACCGCTGGCCTCGAACCTGGTCGCGCTGGCACGCCAGCTGAAGGCGCGCGGCGTCAAGATCAGCTATGACCCGAACTACCGCAACCTGATGGACGAGCGCTACACGCCGACGCTGCAGGCGATGGCTGAACTGGCCGACGTCATCAAAGTGTCCGACGACGACCTGCGTGGCCTGTTCCCCGGCACCGAGCCGGAGCAGGCGCTGACGCAGCTGCGCGCCATGAACCCGTCCGCTTATTACCTGCTGACCCGCGGTGGCGACGGCGCCAGCCTGCTCCTCGGCGACGCGCGCAGCGATGCCGGTGCGCCCAAGGTCGCGGTGGTGGACACGGTCGGTGCTGGCGACGCCAGCGCCGCCGGCCTGCTGCACAGCCTCTCGAATCATCCCGACCGTCCGCTGCAGTCGCACCTGCACGCGGCGCTGGCGGCCGGTTCCGCCGCCTGCCTGCAATCGGGCGCCACCCCGCCGCCGCTGGCGGCCATGCAACGCCTGTTCGATCAACTCCAAGGAGACCTCACGTGACGAGCCGTACCCGATTCGCGCTGTACCAGCCGGCCCTGTGCGCGGCACTGATGGCCGCCTTTGCGCTGCCGATGGCCGCCACCAGCGCCGCCGCGCTGCCTGCGGGCAGCATGCCGGTGAATACCCTGATCGGCACCCAGGACGAAGGCAACACCTATCCGGGCGCCTCGGCCCCCTTCGGCCTGATCCAGGTCAGCCCGAGCACCGACTTCTACGCCGGCTACCGCTACAGCGACAAGCGCATCCGCGGCTTCGGCCACTCCTTCGTGTCCGGCGCCGGCTGCTGGGAGCAGGGCGGCCAGCTGCAGGTGCTGCCTGTCACCGGCAGCATCGGCCCGGGCGGCGACTTCGACACCAAAAAGGCGGACAGCTTCAGCTACAAGAAATACGGCGCCGAATACACCCATGACGGCGAAGTCGGCCAGGCCGGCTACTACAAGGTCAAGCTGACCAGCTACGGCGGCATCACCGCCGAGACCACCGCGCTGACCCGCGCCGCCGCCGAACGCTACACCTTCGCCCCCGGCGCCGCCAGCGGCCACGTGCTGCTCAACCTCGGCACCGCCAATGAGCGACATTCGGTGATCGGCAGCGAAGTGAAGGTCGTGGACGGCAACAGCGTCGAAGGCAAGATCGTCACCAACAGCTTCTGCGGCGGCACCAAGTACGCGACTTATTTCCGCATCACCTTCGACCAGCCGGTGGCCGCCTACGGCATCTGGAACGAGCGCGGCGGTTTTCCTAACGCGAGCGGTCCGAGCCAGCAGGGCGAAGGCAAGCCGCACGGCGTCTGGCTGACCTTCGACCTGAAGAACAACAAGGCGGTCACCGCCGTCAGCGCGATCTCCCACGTCGACATCGACGGCGCGCGCGCCAACCTCCAGGCCGAAGGCATGGCTGCCGGCAAGCCGATGACGTTCGACGCGATGAAGGCCAAGTCCCAGGCCGAGTGGCAGCGCGAGCTGTCCAGCGTGCGCATCGAAGGCGGCAGCAACGACGACCGCACCGTGTTCTACACCGCGCTGTACCACGCGCTGCTGCAGCCGATGACCGGCAGCGACAGCGACGGCCGCTACCGCGGCTACGACAACCAGGTCCACACCGCCAAGGACTGGACTTATTACGAATACTTCTCGCTGTGGGATACCTACCGCGCCCAGAACCAGCTGCTGGCGCTGATCCGTCCGCAGCGCGCGCGCGACATCGCCAATTCGGTGCTGAAGATCCGCGAAGAAGGCGGCTGGCTGCCGCGCTGGGGCTACGCCAACTTCGAGACCAACGTGATGACCGGCGACCCGGTGACCCCGTTCCTGGTCGACCTGTGGCGCTTCGGCGCGCTCAAGGGCCGCGAAGAGCAGGCCTACACCGCGCTGCGCGAAAACGCCTTCGGCGTGCCGGCCTTCGGCATCCGTCCGCAGGGCCGCGCCGGCAACCCGAGCTACCTGCGCCAGGGCTTCGTGCAGCACGACCGCACCTTCATGTCGAAGGGCATGGACACCGACCCGCACCACGGCGCCTCGGCGACCATGGAATACGCGCTGGCCGACGGCGCGCTGGCGCAGATGGCCAAGGCGCTCGGCAAGCTAGATGATGCCCAGGTGCTGGCGCAGCGCGCCCTCAACTGGAAGAAGGTGTGGGACCCGTCGGTCCTTGACGCCGAGACCGGCCAGCGCGGCTTCCCGCGGCCGCGTTCGGAAGACGGCAAGTGGGTCAGCGACATCGACGGCAAATACGATCCGCGCGGCGACCAGGGCTTCCACGAAGGCACCGGCTGGCAATACCAGTGGCTGGTACAGCAGGACGTGCCGGGCCTGGCCGCGGCGATGGGCGGCCAGCAGCAGGCGCTGCGCCGCCTCGACCAGTTCTTCGATTACGACGCGTTGGTGGCCGACCAGGCCGCGGTGCGCAAGTCGTGGGTCGTCGGTCCCTATAGCTATTACAGCCAATTCCGTTACAATCCCAACAATGAGCCCGATCTGCATGCGCCATGGATGTACACCCTGATGGGTCAGCCATGGAAGACCACGACGGTGCTGCGCGCAGCGGAAACGCTGTTCGGCAACGGCCCGGCGGGCGTCACCGGCAACGACGACCTCGGCACGATGTCGGCCTGGTACCTGTTCAGCGCGCTGGGTATTTACCCGGATGCGCCGGGCAGCGGCCGCTTCCTGCTGCATGCACCGCGTTTCGCACGTGCCGAGATCGACCTGGCACCGGGCCGCACCCTGCGTATCGACGCGCCGGGTGCCAAGCCGGGCGAGCGCCGCTTCGTGCAGTCGGCCAGCTGGAACGGCCGCGCGCAGAGCCAGGTGTGGCTCAACTGGGAGCAATTACAGGCTGCCGGGACTCTGACGTACAAGCTCGCGCCGCAGCCGGATACCAAGGGCTGGGGCACGCATGACCGCGACCTGCCGAATCCGCCGGCAGCGAGCACTAACTAAGCAGTAAACATCGAATCAGGAGACAGTATGGCAAACATGGCACCTAACACAGCGCGGGTCGCGCCGCAGGATCCCGCGGGGACGCAGCAAAGTGGCAACACAAGCGCGCTCGTCATTGTCACCATGCTGTTCTTCATGTGGGGCCTGATCACGTCGCTCAACGACATCCTGATCCCGCACCTGAAATCGATCTACACGCTGACCTACGTCCAGGCGATGCTGGTGCAGTTCTGCTTCTTCGGCGCCTACGCCATCATCTCGCTGCCGGCAGGCGCCCTGATCCGCCGCATCGGCTACCAGAAGGGCGCCGTGACGGGCCTGCTGATCGCCGCGGCCGGTTGCGCGCTGTTCTACCCGGCGTCGTACAGCAGCTACGGCATGTTCCTGTTCGCCTTCTTCGTGCTGGCGGCGGGCATCACGGTGCTGCAAGTGGCGGCCAACCCGTACGTGGCCGTACTCGGCCCGGCACGCACGGCATCCAGCCGCCTGACGCTGACCCAGGCCTTCAACTCGCTGGGCACCACCATCGGCCCGGCGGTCGGCGGCCTGCTGATCCTGTCGGCCGTCGGTGCCGCCGCCGGCGCCGCTGCCGATGCGGCCACCGTGCGCGGCCCGTACCTGGCCCTGGCCGCCACGCTGGCCGTGCTGGCCGTGCTGTTCATGGCGGCCCGTCTGCCGAAGATCGCCGAGACCGACGACGTGGCGCTGGAAGGCGAGGGCCACGGCTCGGCGCTGGCGCACCGCCACCTGGTGCTGGGCGCGCTCGGCATCTTCCTGTACGTAGGCGCCGAAGTCAGCATCGGCAGCTTCCTGATCAACTTCCTGGGTGAATCGCGTATCGCCGGCCTGTCGCATGGCGACGCCGCCCACTACGTCAGCATCTACTGGGGCGGCGCCATGGTCGGCCGCTTCATCGGCTTCGCCGTGATGCGCGTGGTCAGCCCGGGCAAGGCGCTGGCCTTCAACGCACTGCTGGCGATCGCCCTGGTCCTGACCGCCACCTTCGGCTCGGGCACCACCGCGATGTGGGCGATCCTGGCAGTCGGCCTGTGCAACTCGATCATGTTCCCGACCATCTTCACCATGGCGCTGCACGGCCTCGGCAAGTTCACCGGCCAGGGCTCGGGCATCCTGTGCATGGCCATCGTCGGCGGCGCCATCGTGCCGTTCGCGCAGGGTGCGCTGGCGGACTCGATGGGCGTGCAGATGTCCTTCCTGCTGCCGGCGGCTTGCTATGCGTTCATTCTGTATTTCGGCATCAAGTATGCTTCGCTGTACAAGGCGAAGTAAGCTGGGCGTGGTTTGAATGCGAAACAGCGGGCGATTGCCCGCTGTTTTTTTTTGGATGATTGAAAGCGACACCGGGATGAAAGGGCCTGGCAACGAAGTGCCGCTCCCTGGACGACGATATATAAAAACACAATATTTAAATCTGAAAACATTCGTTCGGCCTCGAACCAGTGCTCCATACAATGCGATGCTCCATGCGGCGTATTAGTCCTCAAGCCGCGCAACGCTTTCTATCCTGTTTCCAGAGCCTCTTATGCCATTTCCCCGGAAAAACCGTCGTCTGATATTGTCGTTCCTTGCGGCTGTGCCATTGATGGGAGCTATGCCTGCCTATTCGCAAAAAGCCCCCGATACCATGCGGATTGGGTACCAGAAGTCCTCGACGCTGCTGACCATTATCAAGGCACGCGGCGTCCTTGAGCAGCAGCTGGCGCCCCTCGGCATCAAGGTGAGCTGGCATGAATTCGCCAGCGGCCTGCCGCTGCTCGAGGCACTGAATGTCGGCGGGGTCGACTTCAGTGCGGACGTGGCTGATACCGTCCCGGTGTTCGCGCAAGCAGCGGGGGCAAAGCTCACCTATGTCGCGCAGGAAGCCCCGTCCCCATCGGCGCAGGCGATTGTGGTACGCGCCGACTCACCAGTCAGAACCGTCGCGGACCTCAAGGGCAAGAAGGTTGCCGTGACCAAGGCAGCCGGCAGCCATTATCTGTTGATCTCGCTCCTGGACAAGGCGGGTTTGAAGTTCAAGGATGTGCAACCGGCCTACCTCACGCCGGCGGATGGCCGCGCGGCCTTCGAGCGTGGCAGCGTCGATGCGTGGGTGACGTGGGATCCGTTCCTGGCGGGCGTGCAGCGCCAGACGGCGGTGCGTGTGCTGGCCGATGGTCGTGGCGTCGCCGACTATCAAAGGTATTACCTCGCACGGACTCCTTTTGCCGAAGCCAGGCCGGAAGCGTTGGCGATCGTGTTCGATGAGTTGCGCAAGGCAGGGCGCTGGGTCAAGCAGCATCCGAAGGATGCCGCCGTCTTCCTGGCGCCCGTCTGGGGCCTCGATGCCGCGACGGTGGAGTTGGCGAACAGCCGCCGCAGCTATGAAGTGCGCGCAGTCGTTGCGGAGGCGCTCGGCGAGCAGCAGCGGATCGCGGACGCGTTCCTGGCCGAGGGCCTGCTGCCAAAACGGGTGGAGGCGACGGCCGTGACGCTATGGAAGCCGGTACAGCAGAATAGCCGGTGAGCCGGGCATTCAGACGACGTTGAAGAAGTGTGTGCCGTCGCGCTCCAGCTGCGCAATCAGTCCGAATTCCCAATCCAGATACGCCTGCATTGCTTCGGTCGCATTATCGGTGCCTTCATAAGGACGACGATAGCGGTCGCTCCGCGGCACGGCGAGCCGCGTCCCGCCTTCTTCCAGCGGCAGGTTGGCCTCGATCCATGCCTGCGTGCCGCCTTCAAGTACCGCGACCTCGGCCTGCGTCAGCCTTTTCAGGTCGGCGGCGGCGAAGCGGGCCAGCTGGCTTGTCCCGCAGGTGAGCACGTATCGTCTGGCGGAGGGAATCTTTTCCAGCGCCTGCTGTAGTTGCGCGCGGATGACGAACCACGCGCCGGGGATGTGGCGTTTGACGTAGTTGGCGCTGGCGGTGACGTCGAGCACGGCGACGTTTTCCTTCGGGTCTTTCAGCCAGCCTGCCAGCGTGCCTGGTGTGATCGTGGCGACGGCTTGCGCTGCGGGCGCGGGGTTGCCGGGGTTGCGTACAGTGCCGGTCTCGCTGCGCAGTGTCGCATCGCCGGGATCGACTACCCAGACTTCCCATCCCATCTGCGCCAGCCACGACGCGCTCATGTCGGCGCGCACGCCATCGTCGTCGGCAAGTACGATGCGCGCACCGCGCACCGGGACGTTGTGGTCGGTTTCCTGTACCAGCTGGCCGCCAGGCGCGTTGACGAAGCCAGGGAAGTGGCCGGCGGCAAATTCATCCGGCGTGCGCACGTCGAAGCGGTACACGGTGCGGCCTGGCGCATCCAGTGAAGCCAGTTCTGCATAGGCGATGCGGCGTACGCCGGCTTTGGCGGCGATGTCACGCGCGCCGCTCTGGGCGCGAGCGCGGTTGATGGCAGTCACGTCGGCGGGAGCGCGGCGGCTGGCGCCGCGGTCGAGCTTCTGGCCGGCGAGCGTCCAGCCGATGGTGCCGTTGCGCAGCGCCGCCACGGGGTTGGGGAGGCCGGCATTGATGAGCGATTGTGCGCCGATGATGCTGCGCGTGCGGCCCGCGCAGTTGACGATCACGCGTGTTGCCGGATCGGGCGCCAATTCGCGCACGCGCAGCACGAGTTCCGCGCCGGGCACGTTGGTGGCGGTGGGGATGCTCATGGTCTGGTATTCGTCGAAGCGGCGCGCATCGACCACCACGGCATCGGCGTGAGCGTCGAGCAGGGCTTGCACTTCCTGCGCGGACAGGGACGGCGTGTGCCGTTTCGACTCGACCAGTTCACCGAAGGATTTGCTCGGCACGTTGACGTCGCGGAAGGTCTCGCCGCCGGCAGCGATCCATCCGGCGAGGCCGCCTTCGAGCAGGTGCACGCTGGTGTAGCCGAGAGCGCGCAGGACTTGCGCGGCGCGCGGCGCGAGGTTCACACCGTCATGCTCGCCATAGACCACGACCAGCGTGTCGCGGCGCGGGATGCGTGGCCACGCATCGAGTTCCAGTTTCGACAGCGGAAAATTGGCGGCCCATAGCGGATGCGATTGGGCGAAAGGATCTTCCTCGCGCACGTCGATCAGGGCAACCTCCTTGCGGTCCAGCAGAATCTGGCGGACCGCGGCGGGCGTGAGAATGGGAAAGGTTGACGTCATTAGAGTTCCTTGGATCGGTCCCACAGGTTGGGAAGATGCTGGTTGGCGTAGCCGGAGATGAAAGATGTGCGTGTGCCGTCTTCGTTGTAGACGGAACGCCTGACGGCGCCGATGTTCGCGCCGTAGACGTGGATGCTGATCGACACACGGTCGTCATAGGCATTGTGCACGCGATGAATGTCACCGATGGCGGGCGAGACCGCTTCCACCTGCCCGGGTTCGAGGTGCACGGGTCGACCTTGCGCCTGCGGCTGGCCTTCCTGGTCGAGCGCGAAGGGTTGCGAATATTCCGCACCGCGCAGCATGCCGATCAGGCCCCATACCGTGTGGTCGTGAATCGGCGTGCGCTGGCCCGGCCCCCAGACGAAGCCGACAATGGAGAAGCGTTCAGCGGGGTCGCAGTGCAGCAGCAACTGCTGGTAGTGCTGTGGATGCGGCTGCGCATAGGTGTCGGGCAACCAGTCGTCGCGCGCAACCAGCTTCGCCAGCAGCGCGCCGCCTTCTTCCAGGATGCGCGGCTCGTCGGGACACCGGTCGAGCAGCATGGTCAGGCTGGTGATGAATTCGCGTAGCGGTGCCGTCATGGCATGCCTCCAGTCCCGCCTTGCCGGCGGCGATCAAGATCGATTCGTTCTGAAAAGGAAACGCCGCACAGCGTACCAGCGTCAGGTCGTTTTGATAACGACGGAAATCGGATATGCAGAGTCGATTTTCATGTCAGGTTTTCCCGAATATGGACATTTATTTTATTCGTTCATTAGGGCGATGCAGATGTTTCTTCGATGTGATTTTTCGAAGACAAAGAGTGAGTAGAAATTTTGACCGCAAGATTGCGAATGTTCAGCCAGGCCAGCTATCCTTAGAAGTGCTCCGTTAGAAATAGCAATTTTAGGAACTCAGCAGAAGTATGATAACTACCTAATCTTACTGCGCTGGCATAGCACAACCATTACTTTCCGAGCTAAACCAAATTATTACGTAGCTCGGGACGCTGGAGTAAGGAGACTTGTATGACCGATATTGAATTCTGGGAGCTGATAGCACTGATTGATGTGTCAGCTTTGGAGGGCGGCGAGAAGATAAGGCCGTCGAGCCGCTGCAGGCTGTGCTGAGCACAAAGTCTGAACAGGCCCTCTTCGCGTTTGAAGAAGTCATTTCTCAGAAGCTATATGCAATAGACGGAGAGGAATTCGCTGACTGCGCAGGACTCGGGCGATTCGGATGATGGATTTCTTTACGCACGCTGCTACGTAGTCGCCAGAGGGCGCGACTTATATGAAGCCGTGAAGGCCGACCCAACGCGCATGCCGAAGTCAATTGATCAGTGGTGCGAACCCTTACTATATCCACATTGAGCAGCCTGGGCAGACTACACCGGAAACGATCAATCTGAGTGGCCGTTCGAGGCAACTGTCAGTTATGAGACTGGCAGCAATGCAGCTTTCTGGAGCCACTAGGTTAGCGCAAGAAAAAACACCGAAGCCATGTACCTTTCCAGATATTCTCGCCGTTGTTATCCGCTTCCAGAAGTGGATACGTCCACAATGGATCGGAACGCAGCCAAGGGTCTGCAACCGGACAGGAGAGGCATTAAATTTTTCCTGATTACTCATCGAAAATCATGAAAACCATACCCAAAGATTTTTGGGAACAGTCTGACTACGCGATGCAGACATACGAAGGCGAACCATTAAACGATGACCTCGTTTCAGCCGTCGAAAACAGCCTCGGATACAAGCTCCCGCGCTCCTATGTCGAGCTGATGCGTACGCAAAATGGCGGCATACCATTACGCACATGCTTTCGCACGAATCAGCGGACGTCCTGGGCCACTGATCATATAGCGATCACCGGTATCTATGGGATTGGCTTCAGCAAGGCCAGTACGCTATGTGGGCAATTTAGAACGGCATTCTGGGTTGATGAGTGGGGCTATCCGCCGCTTGGCATTTATTTCGCAGACTGCCCGTCTGCCGGGCACGACATGATTTGTTTGGATTACTTCGCTGTAGGACCTGACGGAGAGCCTCGAGTCGTGCATGTTGACCAGGAACTCGATTACCGGGTAACGGTGTTGGCGGAGACCTTCGAGCAATTCATCCTTGGACTCGAAACTGAAGAGAACTTTCCGGTGGAGTGAATCACGGCCGCAGTGCCGATGCTGGCGCAGAAAACAAAAAAACCAGATCACCGAAAGGTCGATCTGGCTTCTGGAATGTTGTGGTCGGGGTGAGAGGATTCGAACCTCCGGCCTCTACGTCCCGAACGTAGCGCTCTACCGGGCTAAGCTACACCCCGACTGGTCTTGAGTACTGCTGAGGGGGAAACGGATGGTCGGGGTGAGAGGATTCGAACCTCCGGCCTCTACGTCCCGAACGTAGCGCTCTACCGGGCTAAGCTACACCCCGACTGGTTTGAGATTCGTTACCGGAATCTCGGGAAGGCATGATTTTAGTTGTCTTAATGGTTCCTGTCAACAGCGAAGCTGCAGAGCTGGAGGAGGCTGTCCTTGTACTCGCTGTCCGGCAAATCGGCGATCGCGGCCTTGGCGCGGTCGGCTGCGACTTCCGCTTCGCGGCGGGTGTAATCGAGGGCGCCGGTGCTGCTGACCGCTGCCAGGACGGCGTCGAAATGGGTCTCGTCGCCGTTTTCGATGCAGCTGCGGATCAGTTCGCGCTGTTCGGCGGTGCCGTTTTCCATCACGTAGATCAGGGGCAGGGTGGGCTTGCCTTCGCGCAGGTCGTCGCCGACGTTCTTGCCGATTTCGGTGGCGTCGCCGGCGTAGTCGAGCACGTCGTCGATCAGCTGGAACGCGGTGCCCAGCGAGCGGCCGAATTCGCCGGCGGCTTCGATCTGGCCGTCGTTCGCGCCCGCGATCAGCGCACCCAGCTGGGCCGCGGCTTCGAACAGCTTGGCGGTCTTGGAGCGGATCACGGTCAGGTAGCTTTCGCGCGTGACGTCCGGGTCGTGCATGTTCAGCAGCTGCAGCACTTCGCCTTCCGCGATTACCGTGGTGGCGCGCGACAGGATCTCCATGATGCGCATGTCGTCCAGGCTGGTCATCATCTCGAAGGCGCGCGAGTACAGGAAGTCGCCGACCAGTACCGAGGCGGCGTTGCCGAACAGCGCGTTGGCGGTCTGGCGGCCGCGCCGCATCGAGGATTCGTCGACCACGTCGTCGTGCAGCAGGGTCGCGGTATGGATGAATTCGACCACCGCCGCCAGTTCGTGGTGGCCGGCACCGCGGTAGCCGTAGGCATTCGCCAGCAGCAGTACCAGCACCGGACGGATCCGCTTGCCGCCGGCACTGATGATGTACTCGGCAATCTGGTTCACCAGGGCAACGTCGGAATGCAGCCGCTGTCGGATCACCGTGTTCACGGCCCCCATGTCGGTGGCGATCGTGCGAGTGATGGGATTCTGTTGGGCGGTTTGAATGGCGGCGGACAAGGCAGACCTGCGTGAGGAAGAATGCGGTTTGGATTTTGTTAACTGCCGTGATTATACGACAAGCAAGGCAATTCAGCGGTTTTCCGCATGTATCGGAAGGGCAAGGGAGCAGCCTGATGAGCAGCTGCTACAGGGGTGTGTGCAGCTGCCACAGCCGTTTTGACACGGCGCAGCAATGCGGATATAATCCTCTGTTCCCTGAGCCGAGAGGGCTTCGCGCCCCCTGTCTTCACGAATCGGTTCGGCTGGAAATTTTTTAACAATTAACGAGGTTCAATCATGTACGCGGTCATAAAAACCGGTGGCAAGCAATACAAAGTTGTCGCTGGCGAAAAACTCAAAATCGAACAGATACCGGCAGACATTGGTTCCGAACTCACTATCGATCAGGTTCTCGCTGTTGGCGAGGGCGAGAGCATCAAATTTGGTGCTCCGCTGGTGGAAGGTGCTTCGGTTCGCGTGACTGTTGTGTCGCAAGGTCGTCACGACAAAGTGCGCATTTTCAAGATGCGTCGTCGTAAGCACTACCAAAAGCGTCAGGGCCATCGCCAGAACTACACCGAAATCCAAGTGGTTGCGATCAACGGCTAATTGCCGCGCATCCCTCATCAGTCAGCAAGGAGCACTAAATGGCACACAAAAAAGGTGGCGGTACTACCCGCAACGGCCGTGACTCAGAAAGCAAACGCCTTGGCGTGAAAGTCTACGGCGGCCAGGCAATCAATGCCGGCGGCATCATCATGCGTCAGCGCGGTACCACGGTTCGTCCGGGCACCAACGTCGGCCTGGGCAAGGATCACACCCTGTTCGCCCTGGTCAACGGCACTGTCAAGTTCGTCAAGCAAGGCGTCGGCTCGAAGCAGTTCGTGACCGTCGTTGCTGCTCAGGCAGCAGCCGAAGCAGTCGCAGCGTAATTAAAGGACCGCGCACGCTGTCGTGCAATGCACGGCAGGTTCGCGCGGTCCCCTTAAGGCGAAAGCCTTAGAATTAAGGCTCTGCCATCGGTAGAGCCTTTTAATTTTTTGGGCGGCCGAACCGCCCAATTTTCGTAAGTGGTCTCATCATGAAGTTTATCGACGAAGCAAGAATCGAAGTCATCGCCGGCGACGGCGGCAACGGCTGCGCCTCGTTCCGCCGCGAAAAGTTCCGTCCGTTCGGCGGCCCTGACGGCGGCGACGGCGGCAAGGGTGGCTCGATCTGGGCGATCGCCGACCGCAACATCAACACGCTGGTCGACTTCCGCTTCTCCAAGGTGCACACGGCGCGCAACGGCGAACCGGGCCGCGGCTCCGACTGCTACGGCAAGGGCGCCGAGGACGTCACCCTGCGCATGCCGGTCGGCACCCTGATCATCGACGATAACAATGGCGAGATCATCGCCGACCTGACCGAACACGGCCAGGTCGAGCTGCTGGGCAGGGGCGGCGAGGGCGGGTGGGGCAACATCCACTTCAAGACCTCGACCAACCGCGCGCCGCGCCAGAAGACCGAAGGCAAAGAGGGCGAGCGCCGCATGCTGCGCCTGGAGCTGAAAGTGCTGGCCGACGTCGGCCTGCTGGGCATGCCGAACGCCGGCAAGTCGACCTTCGTCACCGCCGTCTCGAATGCGCGCCCGAAGGTGGCCGACTACCCGTTCACGACCTTGCACCCGAACCTGGGCGTGGTCCGCGTCTCGCACGAAAAGAGCTTCGTCATCGCCGACATTCCCGGCCTGATCGAAGGTGCCGCCGAAGGCGCCGGCCTGGGTCACCAGTTCCTGCGCCACCTGAGCCGTACCGGCCTGCTGCTGCACATCGTCGACCTGGCTCCGATGGACGGCAAGACCGACCCGGTCAAGGAAACCAAGGCGCTGGTCAAGGAACTCGAAAAGTACGACGAAGAGCTGCTCAACAAGCCGCGCTGGCTGGTGCTGAACAAGCTGGACGTGGTGCCGGAAGACGAGCGCAAGAAGGTCGTCAAGGACTTCGTCAAGAAGATGGCCTGGAAGGGCCCGGTGTTCGAGATCTCGGCCCTGAACCGCGAAGGTTGCGAAGACCTGGTGCACGCCATCTACCGCCACCTGGAAGAGATGCGTCACGTGGAGCAGCGTTCGGAGGAAGTGCAGATGACCGCAGAAGCGCGCGGTATTTCGTCGATCGATCCGGACGATCCCCGCTTCAAGATCCTCGAAGATTAATTGGTGTTTTCCGAAGCCACCCGCGAACGCCTGCGCACGCAAGTGCTGCAGGCCACGGCCACCGTCTGCTCGCTGGCCGCGTTCTCGGCCATGCTGAACCCGGACGTCGTCGCGACGCGGCTCGGACTGTTTCTCGTCGGCGTGAACGGCTACAGCCAGTTCTACGCCATCTATGTCGGAGTGCGCTTCGCTACCGCGTTGCTGGCTCTGCTGGCGGCGCGGCGGGGCGACCAGCCCATCCTCGGCGACCTCACCGCACTGTTCATCCTGGCGCAGCCGGTCGGCCGCCTGGTCGCGGCGTTTGCAATCGGCCTGCCCCAGGGCGTATTGTTGGCCATCTGCGGGATCGAATTGCTGGCCGGCCTCGTGCTGCTGGCATTGCGTCCGTGGGGACGCCCGCTCCTGTCCTGAGTTCGCATCCACTTCGACATGACCACCCTCCAATCCGTTATCCAAGCCTCCGCCCGCATCATCGTCAAGGTCGGCTCCTCGCTCGTCACCAATGAAGGCCGCGGCCTCGACAACGCCGCGATCGCGCGCTGGGCCGCCCAGATCTCCTCGCTGCGTTCGCTCGGCAAGGAAGTCGTGCTGGTATCGAGCGGCGCCATTGCCGAAGGCATGCTGCGCCTCGGCTTCGGCAGCCGTCCGACCGACATCCACGAACTGCAGGCCTGCGCCGCCTGCGGCCAGATGGGCCTGGCCCAGATCTACGAAACCAGCTTCCGCACCCACGGCGTGAAAACCGCCCAGGTGCTGCTGACCCACGCCGACCTGGCCGACCGCGAACGCTATTTGAATGCGCGCTCGACGCTGACGACGCTGCTGCGCCTGGGCGTGGTCCCGATCATCAACGAGAACGACACCGTGGTCACCGACGAAATCAAGTTCGGCGACAACGACACCCTCGGCGCGCTGGTCGCCAACCTGATCGAGGCCGATGCGCTGGTGATCCTCACCGACCAGAAAGGCCTGTATTCCGCCGATCCGCGCAAGGATCCGCAGGCGCGCCTGATCGAGGAAGCGCAGGCCGGCGATGCGTCGCTGGAAGCGATGGCAGGCGGCGCCGGCTCCAGCATCGGCAGCGGCGGCATGCTGACCAAGGTGCTGGCCGCGCGCCGCGCCGCGCGCTCGGGTGCCCACACCGTGATCGCCTGGGGCCGCGAAGACAACGTGCTGGTGCGCCTGGCGCAGGGCGAGGCGATCGGCACCCAGCTGACCGCGCCGACCGCACGCCTGACCGCACGCCGCCAGTGGATGGTCGACCACCTGCATACCGCCGGCGAGCTGGTGCTGGATGCCGGCGCCGTGCAGAAACTGGCGAAAGAAGGTAAATCGTTATTACCGATCGGCGTGGTCGCGGTGCGCGGCGACTTCGGACGCGGTGCCCTGGTCACCTGCAAGGGCGAGGATGGCCGCGAGATCGCGCGTGGCCTCACCAACTATACCGCCAGCGAAGTCAAGCGCATCATGCGCCATGCGTCCAGCGAGATCGAACAGATTCTCGGCTACGTCGAGGCGCCCGAGCTGGTGCACCGCGACAACATGGTACTGGTCTAAGGCCGCTCAGCCGGCGGGCGCCGGGGGCGGCGCGGGCGCATCGCGCAGCAGGCGCACCTGCCCGGCCACCACGGTGCCCATACCGGGGTGGAAGGACACGCGCAGGGCCTCGACCTCGTGTACGTTCTGCATCGTCTGCTCCAGCCTGACGTAGTCGCAGCCGCTCGGCGCCGTCAGCTGGATGCCGAGCCAGGCCAGGTGCCAGTCGCCCTTCGCGTCGCGCACTTCGACCTTGTCCAGGTCGTGGAACGCCTTGGCGCTCAGCGCCAGCTGGAAGGCGCGTGCCTCGACCGGCGCGTCGAGCGTGAATTCCATCCCATCCTTGTTCCCCGGCTGCGGCGCGGCATGCGGCGCATCGGTCCAGCTGCCTTCCGCATCCTTTGCACTGCCCAGCGTGCACTTTATTGGCACCGTGGCCAGCTTGCGCGCCGTCGCCACAGCCTCTAGACGCGCGGTCTCGACCGCCTTGCGGCTGGCCTCGGCCGGATCGGGAGCGGGCTGGGACTTGCCCGAACAGGCACAGAGCAGGGACGCGAGGGCGAGCAGGGAAGCGTGGGGGCGGAACTTATTCAGGTGCATGGTGATCGAGGATGTCGTGCTGGATTGCAAGCTGCAAGCCTAGCATGTCCGGCGCCGTTCAACATCCACGCGTTTCATACGGAACGCGCGTCAGTACACGCGCATGGCATCGCGTCCATACAGCAGAATCGTGTAGCCCAGCATCAGGTTGGTGGCCAGGACGTGCGTGTTGACATCTCCCCGGCAAGGGGTGCATCGTGGCAGACCACGCACAGCTTGTTGCCGTCCTGGTCGTTGAAATAGGCGCCGTAATAATGGTCGTGGTAAGCAGGACGCAGCCCGGGCGCGCCGGCGCAACGTCCGCCTTGCGCCAGCGCCAGTGCGTGGGCGCGGTCGACCGTCGTGCGGTCCGGCGCCAGCAGGGCCGCCATCTGGCCGTTGCCGGCTGCGTGGGGCTGCCCGTCGAACGGCGTCCCGATCAGGAACAGCGGCCGCGGCTGGCCGGGCAGTTGCCAGCCGGCCCAGGGACGGGTCTCGTCGCAGAAGCGCGGCGCAATGCCGAGCGCGGCCATTAGCGGCCGGTAAAAGGCCAGGGCGCGCCCGAAGTCGGAAACGCCGATGAAGACATGCGAAAACATGGTCCTCCCGTAGAGTTGGCTCTCAATGTACCTTCAAGACATCGTGCCCGTAAAGCAGTACGGTATAGGCGCCGCAGTGCACCCGCGCCGCCGGCGGGCCGTTGATGGCTTCCAGCCGCGCCGCCGGGATATGGTGCGGCGGCGGGGCCTCCGGGCCGACCAGGGCGAAGTCGTAGGCTGGCCGGAAGTAGCGCCGGCTGGTGATCCAGGGCAGCTCTTCCAGCGACGCGATGTGCTGGGCCAGCACGATGCCGCTGCGGCTGAAGCGCTGGAACGGCTTGGCGTCCCAGTACTGGGCAACCCCGTGATGCAGGTCCATGCGCGCCAGCGCGCGGTCGAGGCAGGCGCTGTCGGCGGGGTAGTAGGCGCTCTCGATCGGGTGGGTCTGCCATTGGCGCGCCGTCGCCATGCCGATGCCCAGTGTGAACGCGCAGGTGCCCGCAAGCAGCACGGCCGGCGCGCGGTGCGTGGGCAGCAGCCGCGCTGCAATCATCGGCGCGAGCAGGATCGGCCAGCACGCTGCCGGGATCAAGTAGCGCGCCGCGACCGGCAGCGGGGCCAGCGGCAGCGACACCGCCAGGGTAATCGTCGCCGAGACCAGCCAGAACACCAGCAGCCAGGCCAGCGCCGGCGGCAAACCGAAGGGATCGCGCCGCCGCGCCAGCCGCACGGCGCAGGCCAGTGCAAAGGCGGCGCAGGCCAGCCAGCCCAGGGCCGCCGCCGGCAGCGCTTGCCACAAGTCCAGGCCGATGCCCGCCAGGTCGTGCAGGTTATGGGCGAAGCGCGCGCGGTCCAGGTGCACGTCGTAGCGGGTCGGGTGCGCGACCAGTCGCATGTAGCCGAAATGGCCGAGCAGGGCGGCCGCCACCGGTGTCCACGCCATCGCCAGGCGCCGGCTTCGATCCGCCTGACGGCCGCGCTCGACGAGGGGGCGTGCGCTCGCGGCGCCGGCCAGCGGCAGCGCCGCCTGCAGCAGGAACAGGCTGTCCGACAGCGTGCCGAGAAACGCCAGCAGGCACGCCGCCCCCAGCGCGGCGCACGAACCAGTTGCCTCGAAGCGCAGCCAGGCCGCCGCCAGCAGCACCGCAGTCAGGAAGCCGCCGAAGTGGTAGGCATTCGACAGCAGTAGCACGAAGGGTTCCCGGCCGGATGCGGCCAGCCAGGCAAACAGCGTCAGGCTGCACGCCGCCGCCGGCAGCGCCGCCCGGCCCCCGAGCGCCCGCGCCAGCAGCGCCACCGCGCCGAACAGCAGCGCGCACTGGAGGACGCCGAACACGATGATCTGGTCATAGGCGGTCGGCGCCATCCACCAGGCCGCCAGGTAGAGCAGGTAATCGGGAAAGAAGTAGGGCGCGGGCGTCAGGTACCAGGCCGCCAGGTAGAGCAGGTAATCGGGAAAGAAGTAGGGCGCGGGCGTCAGGTACCAGTCCGACAGCCGGCCACCGCGCACCAGCAGGTCGTCGAACAGCGTCGGCAGATACAGGGCATCCGCGTTCAGCAGGCCGGCGCGCAAGGGGTGGCCGCTCAGGTAGCACACGGCCAGGCAAGCGACGGCAAAGGCCGGGAGCAATAGCGGGAGTAACAGCAGGAGCAGCTGGCGTAACAGCGTCAGCGACAGCGAAGCGGCGGTGCGGAGCGGCATGGCTGGCCTCGGCGGATGCTTATCGTATGGTGCCGGGGAGTGTACAGAGACAGGCACCGGGTCGGCAGTGGCAATCTGCTGAAAACGGCAGCGATAGCGCGGCAGATCAAAAGATGACCCATGGCGCTTACCTATAATGCTTAAGCTTTATTGATACTTTTGCATTATTTTAAGCGCCTCGAATCGCCGAGTGCGCTTCTTCTGCAGGATTTCATCGTGACAATGGCTCCATTGATCGTTGACCTGGACGGGACGCTGGTGCACACCGATCTGCTGCACGAATCGGCGCTGCGGGCGTCGCGCGACCGGCCGTTCGACGTCTTGCGCATCCCGCTGTGGCTGCTGCAGGGCAAGGCGGTGCTGAAACACAAGCTGGCCAGCCGCGGCGCCATCGACGCCGCACTCCTACCGTACAACGAATCGCTGCTGGCCTGGCTGAAGGAGCAGCGCGCCGCCGGGCGCCGCCTGGTGCTGTGCACCGGTGCCGACCGCGTGCTCGCCGATGCGGTGGCGGCGCACCTGGGCGTATTCGACGACGTGCTGGCCGGCGACGGCGCCACCCACCTGGTGGGCCACGACAAGGCCGAGGCGCTGGCGCGCCAGTATGGCCACGGCGGCTTCGACTACGCCGGCAATTCGGCGGCCGACCTCAAGGTCTGGCGCCGCGCGCGCAAGGCGATCGTGGTCAACGGCGCCCGCGGGCTGGCCGGCAAGGCGGCGGCGCTGTGCGGCGTCGAGCGCGAGTTCCCGGCGCCGGCGCGCGGCGTCAAGGCCGCCATCCCGGCCTGGCGCAAGGCGCTGCGCCTGCACCAGTGGCTCAAGAACGTGCTGCTGTTCGTGCCGCTGGTGGCGGCGCACCAGGTGTTCGATCTGGGCCACTGGCTGACGCTGGCGCTCGCCTTTCTGTCGTTCAGCCTGTGCGCCTCGGCCGTCTACATCACCAACGACCTGCTCGACCTCGACAGCGACCGCGCCCACCCGCGCAAGCGCCTGCGTCCGTTCGCTTCGGGTGCGCTGCCGGTCCGGCACGGGGTACTGGCGGCGCCGCTGCTGCTGGCGGCCAGCCTGGCGCTGGGTGTGCACGTGGGCGGCAGCTTCCTGCCGTGGCTGCTGTGCTATTTCCTGCTGACCTGCGCGTATTCGCTCGGCCTGAAAAAAATGATCCTGCTCGACTGCATCGCGCTGGCGATGCTGTACACGCTGCGCATCACGGCCGGCGCTGCCGCGCTGTCGCTGCCGCTGTCGTTCTGGCTGCTGGCGTTTTCCGTGTTCCTGTTCCTGTCGCTGGCCTTTGTCAAGCGCCACGCCGAGCTGCAGGTGCAGGCGCTGTCCGGCCGCCACACGGTGCAGGGGCGTGGCTACTACACGGGCGACGAGCCGCTGGTGCTGAACCTGGGCGTCGCCGCCGGCTATGCGTCGGCCGTGGTGCTGGCGCTGTACCTGAACAGCGACAAGGTCGCGGTGCTGTACCGCCAGCCGGAAGCCGTGTGGGGCACGGTGCCGGTGCTGCTGTTCTGGATCAGCTGGATCTGGATGCAGGCGCACCGCGGCCACATGCACGACGACCCGGTGGTGTTTGCCATGAAGGACCGCGCCAGCCGCCTGGCCGGGCTGGTCTTCGGTGCCGTGCTGGTGATCGGTGCGTTCGGATGGCCATGGTAAAGGTCGCTTCATGGGGACGCCTCGGCAGCCACGAGCATGAACTGGTGGTGCTGCACGACCGCGAACGTGTCGCGCAGCAAATTGAAGCCGACGGGGCCGGCCTGGCCCAGGGCAATGCCCGCAGCTACGGCGACGTCTGCCTGAACCCGGGCGGGCGCCTGTGGCGCACGGTCGGGCTGGACCGCTTCATCGATTTCGATGCGGCCAGCGGACGCCTGCGCTGCGAGGCCGGTGTGCTGCTGCGCGACATCCAGCACATGAGCCTGGCGCACGGCTGGCTGCTGCCGGTCACGCCCGGCACCCAGCTCATCACGGTGGGCGGCGCCATCGCCAACGACGTTCACGGCAAGAACCACCACCGGCTGGGTTCCTTCGGCAACCATGTCATCTCCCTGCGCCTGGCGCGCACCGACGGCAGCGTCATCGATTGCGGTCCGGCGCACCGGGCCGGCTGGTTTGCCGCCACCGTCGGCGGCATGGGCCTGACCGGCGTGATCGTCGAGGCCGAGCTGCAGCTGCGCCGCGTGAGCGGCCCCTGGCTGGTCACCGACACCATCCCCTACGGCAGGCTCGACGATTTTTTTCCGCTGGCCGACGCGTCCGAAGCCGGCTGGGAACATACCGTGTCCTGGATCGATTGCCTGTCGGGCAGCGGGCGCGGCCTGTTCCTGCGCGCCAACCCGGCATCGATGTCCGAATCCGGCGTCCGGGCGGCGCGCCAGCCGCGGCGCGTGCCGCTCGCGCCGCCGGTATCGCTGGTGAACGGCCTGTCGCTGCGGCCCTTCAACGCCGCCTATTTTCACCTCAAACGCGGCAAGCAGCGGCGTGCAATCGCCCACTTCGAAGCCTACGGCTACCCGCTCGACGGGCTGCACGACTGGAACCGCATGTACGGCCCGCGCGGCTTCTACCAGTACCAGAGCGTGGTGCCGCGCGCCGGCGGCCAGGACACCACCCGCGCGATGCTGGCGGCGATCAAGGCGTCCGGCCAGGGGTCCTTCCTGGCCGTGCTGAAGACTTTCGGCGCGTGCGACAGCGTCGGCATGATGAGTTTTCCGCGTCCCGGGGTCACCCTGGCGCTGGATTTTCCGAACCGCGGCGCGTCGACGCTGCGCCTGTTCGAACGGCTCGACGCCATCGTGCGCGAGGCCGGCGGCCGCCTGTACGCCGCCAAGGATGCGCGCATGCCGCGCGCCCTGTTCGAGGCAGGCTACCCGCGCCTGGCCGAATTCCTGCCTTACCGCGACCGGGGCATCAGCTCGTCGATGTCGCGCCGCCTGCTGGGGAGTTGATATGCCCGATTCATCCCAACGCACTGCGCCACGCCGCATCGTGATCATCGGTGCCACCTCGTCAATCGCCGAACATTGCGCCCGGCTGTGGGCCGCGCCCGGCGTCGCCCTGATGCTGGTCGGGCGCGATGCCGGCCGCCTCGAGCGCGTCGCCGCCGACCTGCGCGTGCGCAGCCCCGGCGCCGAGGTGCGGGCCCAACGCGGTGACCTGCTCGACGCGCGCGCCATCCGCACGCTGGTCGACGCCATCGTCGCGCAAGGGATGCCGGACCGGGTCCTGATCGCGCACGGCGTGCTGCCCGACCAGCAGGCCTGCCAGCGCGACCTCGGCGCCGCCTTCGACGCCCTGCAGGTGAATGCGCTGTCGCCGGTGCTGTTTGCCGAAGCGTTCGCCGGCCATATGGAACACAGCGGCGGCGTCATTACCCTGATCGGCTCGGTGGCGGGCGACCGCGGGCGCCGCTCCAACTATGTTTACGGCGCCGCCAAGGGTCTGGTCACGCGCTATGCGCAGGGCTTGCAGCACCGGCTGGCCGGCAGCGGCAGCCGGCTGCGCGTGGTGCTGGTCAAGCCGGGGCCGACCGCGACCCCGATGACGGCCCACCTGCCGCAGCGCGGCCTGGCGCCGGTGGAAGCGGTGGCGCGCCGCATCGTCGACGGCGCAGCCGCCGGCACCGCGGTCGTCTACGCCCCGGGCAAGTGGGCCGCAGTCATGCTGGTGATCCGCCACCTGCCGGCCTTCGTATTCAACCGGATGCGCATCTGAATGACGACCGACGCCACCCTCGATGCCGAACGTGCGCAGGCACATACGCCGCAGCGGCACGCCGCCCGGTCACGGCGCGCACTGCAGTTTTTCCTGTTGCTGGTGCTGTTCACGGCCGGCCTGGCCTGTGTCAACTGGGATGCGATCCGCACCGTCAACCACGAATCGAGCGACTTTGCGGCGAATACGCTGCTGGTGCTGGACGCCAAGCGCTTCCAGCTGATCCACGGCCATTACTCGCGGATCGGCTTCAACCACCCCGGCCCGGCGCTGCTGTACGTGCTGGCCTTCGGCGAGCTGCTGTTCCACGACTGGCTGCACCTGGTGCCGTCGCCGTTTTCCGGCCAGCTGCTGGCGGTGGATGTTGTTGACGCCGCCTGGCTGGCCGCGATCGTGGTCATGGTGCGGCGCATGGCCGGCAGCATGGTGCCAGCGCTGCTGTTCGCCGCGGTCATGCTGCTGGTGTTTGCCTGGAGCGACCGCGCGATCGTCGGCGGCATGTGGTTCCCGCACCTGTTCGTGCTGCCGTATGCGGCGCTGCTGGTGGCAGGCGCGCGCCTGGTGCAGGGCCGCGCCGATACGCTCGGCACGCTCGCCGTCGCCGCCGGCTTCCTGTTCAACGGCCACGCCGCCTTCATGCCGATACTGGGCTTGACCCTGCTCATGACGCTGGCCGCCAACCGGGTGCTGGCACGCCAGGAACCCGCGCTGCGTATCGTGGGACGCCTCTGGCTGGCGACGCACCGGCGTGCGCTGCTGCTCCCTGCCGGCATCCTGTTCCTGTTCTTCGTCCCGCTCATCATCGCCACTGTCAGGGAGTTCCCGGGGCCGCTGTACGATTACCTGAAGTTCGGCCGCGCCAACAAGGCCAATACGCCCCTCGAGGCGGCACGCTTCGTCGGCGTCTACTGGGGACTTGGCCATGGCGCGCCCGCGCGCGGCGCGCTGGCCTGGGGCCTGGCCCTGGCCGCGCTGCTGCTCGCCGGCCTGCGCCGCGTGCCGCCCGCCTTTGCGCGCGATGCGCGGGCGCTCGGCATCGTCTTCGTCGCGGCGACGCTGTCGTTGCTGTATTACGCCTGGGCCGGCGTCGACATGCTCGGCCAAGTCTATATTGCGGCGTTCTATTTTGCGGTGCCGGCGCTGGCAGCCGGGTTGCTGGTGCTGATCGGCTACGAATCGCTCCGCATCCGGGCCAGGGAGGCGGCGGCAGCCATGCTGGCGCTGCTGGCCGTGGCCGGTGCCTGGCACTGGCTGCGCGTGCCGCCGGACTATGTCTATTTCTACAACCACGCCAACGTCGCCACGCTGTACCAACAGCTGCGCCGGCTACCCGGCCACGGGCGCGTGGTACTCGACCTGGACCTGGGTCCAAATCCGACTACCCAGGGCGAGGTCTGGGGCAATACGGTGGGGCTGCTTGCCTATGCCGCACGCCAGGGCGTCGACCTGGCCTGCGTGAACGAAAACTGGCACATCTCCTTCACCCGGCCCAAGCGCTGCCGCCCCGAGGAAGTGGCCGGCGGGCGCCGTTACCAGGTGCGCCATACCGACGCCCCGGACCCGGTGCGCGGCGAGCCCGATATCGAGGGGCAGGGCCTGTCGCTGTTCCGCGCCGGCGCGCCGCCGCGGCCGGTCGCCTGGATCACCGTCAGGGCGCAGCCGGCCTGGTTCAGGCAGATACTCGGGGAGGGCTGGTCGGCGATCGAAGGAGACGCCGTGTGGTCGGACGGGCAGCTGGCCGTGCTGCGCCTGCCGCCCGATGCGCGGCGCGGCCGGATGCTGACGCTGGACCTGGGCAGCTTCGTGCCCAACTACGGCACGCGGATCCGGCTGCAGGCGGTCGCCAACGGCCGGGCGGCCGGCAGCTGGATCTTCTATCCGACTGAACGGCGCCGCCGCGTGACGCTCGACCTCGGCCTGGCGCCGGGCGCCGCACAGCGCATCGTGCTGACGATCGACAAGCCCTTGCGGCCGGTCGACTACGGCATCGGCCAGGATACGCGCCGGCTCGGCGTTTCCCTGTACGGGATCCGACAGTGAGAACGGGCGCTCAGGCGCCGCCGGCCGCGGCCGGGACCAGGCCGGCCGGGGCCGGCGTCTTGTCCTTGTATTCGCACAGGTCGGCGATGATGCAGTTCCAGCACTTGGGTTTGCGCGCGACGCAGGTGTAGCGCCCGTGCAGGATCAGCCAGTGGTGGGCATCCTGCAGGAATTCCCTGGGCACGAATTTCATGAGCTTGTGCTCGACCTCGTCGACGTTCTTGCCGGGTGCGATTTTGGTGCGGTTGGATACGCGGAAGATGTGGGTATCGACCGCCATCGCCAGCTCGCCGAAGGCGGTGTTCAGCACCACGTTGGCGGTCTTGCGGCCCACGCCCGGCAGGGACTCGAGCGCCTCGCGCGAGCGCGGGACCTCGCCGCCGTACTGGTTCACCAGGATCTCGCAGGTGGCGATCACGTTCTTTGCCTTGGTGTTGTACAGGCCGATGGTCGCGATATAGGTCTTCAGTTCGTCCACGCCGAGGTCGAGGATCGCTTGCGGTGTATTCGCCACCGGGTACAGCTTGCGTGTCGCCTTGTTGACGCCGACGTCGGTGGCCTGCGCCGAGAGCAGCACCGCGATCAAGAGTTCGAACGGCGTCGTGTAGTCGAGTTCGGTGGTCGGATTCGGATTGGCGTGGCGCAGGCGCGTGAAAATTTCTTGGCGTTTGGCGGGATTCATCGGTGCGGATCGGTGCGTATCAGGCTGATTGGTCTTTGTTGTCCGGTGACGGCGGCGCCGGCGGGGTAGCGGCCTTCTGGCGGGCGCGCTCGATGGCGGCGGCGATGATCGCGCGCTTGCGTTCCTTTTCGGCCAGTTCCTCGGCGCTGTTGGCCTGCTCAGCCGTGACGGCGCGCAGCTTTTCCAGCGCCTTGGCCGCCAGGCGCGCATCGTTTTCTTCCTTTTCGCGCTGCAGGCGTGCGCTGCGGAAGTCGTGGCGTGCGCGGGCGGCGTCGGCCTGTTCCTGCGACCAGGCATCCCAGCCGGTGCGTTCGGTGACGGGCAGCATGCTGATGCAGTCGACCGGGCAGGGCGCCACGCACAGGTCGCAGCCGGTGCACAGGCTCGGCAGGATGGTGTGCATCTGCTTGGCAGCGCCCAGGATAGCGTCCACCGGGCAAGCCTGGATGCACAGCGTGCAACCGATGCACAGGGCTTCGTCGATGAAGGCGACCGGACGCGGACGCTCCACGCCGTTGGCCGGATTGATAGGAATGATGGGGCGGCCGGTCAGCGCGGACAGGCGCGCCACGCCCTCCATGCCGCCCGGCGGGCACTGGTTGATATCGGCTTCGCCGCGCGCGATCGCCTCCGCATACGGGCGGCAGGCGGGATAGCCGCATTTGGTGCACTGGGTCTGCGGCAGCAGGTCTTCGATCTGGTCGGCGAGCGTTTTTGTCACGATGTGCCTGTTACAAGGTCTGGCGTTTGCTAAACCGTCATTATCCGCGAAAAACCGGATGGCGTCGAAGCGCCGCCCGTCCGGTTTTTACGTGAGCCAATTAACGTTTCCGGCAAAGTCAGGATCCGATTAGCGCCAAAGGTGATGCAACTAACGGAATGCAGGGCATGCATGGTGGTCTACTGAGGTACAGGAAATGAACCTCAAGGAGGATCTTATGAGCAAAAAGAACTTGATCGTCTCGACCCTGGCCGCTGCGCTGCTGAGCGTCACCGCCAGCGGTTTCGCCCAGGACCGCAGCTATGGCGACCGCGACCATGACCGCTACAGCCAGCGCGACAACGACCGCCGCGGCGATTCCCGCAACGACCGTAACGACCGCGGCGATTACCGCAATGACCACCGCGGTGACGGCCGCGGTGACGGCCGATGGGACGGCCGCGACAATCGCCGCTGGGACGGCGCCGGTCCGCGCCACGACCTGCGCCGCGGCGCCCGCCTGCCGAACGAGTACCGCAACCGCCAGTACGTGGTCGACGACTGGCGCGGCCATCGCCTGCGCCAGCCTCCGCGCGGCTACCACTGGGTCCAGACCGGCGGCGACTACGTGCTGGCGGCGATTGCCACCGGCGTGATTGCGGACCTAATCATCAACAGCCGTTGAGCCCGAGGGCCGTCCGCTGGGCGGCCTCGGTAAGATGAAGCTGATCAGGTAGCCGATTAAAAAAATGCCGCGGAATCCGCGGCATTTTTTTATTCATCCAACGACCGGTCAGGCATGCTTGCGCACGAACTCCCCGATCATCGGACAAATGATTTCGCGCCAGCGGCGACCCGAGAAAATGCCGTAGTGGCCGCATTTTGGTGCCGTGAAGTGCTGTTGCTTGTCGGCCGGGATGCCGGTGCACAGGTCGTGCGCAGCCTGGGTCTGGCCGGCACCGGAGATATCGTCGAGTTCACCTTCGATGGTGAACAGGGCCACGTTCTCGATATCCTGCGGACGCACCAGCTGGCCGCCGACGGTCCAGGTGCCTTTCGGCAGGCTGAAATCCTGGAACACGGTCTTGATGGTTTCCAGGTAATACTCGGCCGGCATGTCGAGCACGGCGTTGTACTCGTCGTAGAACTTGCGGTGTGCTTCCGCCGAATCGTCGTCGCCGCGCACCAGTTGCTGGTAGAACTCGCGGTGGCTCTGGGCGTGGCGGCCCGGGTTCATGGCGATGAAGCCGGCGTGCTGCAGGAAGCCTGGGTAGACCTTGCGGCCAAAGCCCGGGTAATTGCCCGGCACCGCATAGATCACGGTGTTCTCGAACCACGAGAACGGTTTTTCGATGGCCAGGTCGTTGACGGCGGTCGGCGATTTACGTGGGTCGATCGGGCCGCCCATCATGATCATCGTCTTCGGCAGTTTCGGATCCTTGGCGGTGGCCATCAGTGAAATGGCGGCCAGCACCGGCACGGTCGGCTGGCAGACGGAAATCACGTGCACGTCCGGACCCAGGTGGCGGATGAAATCCTGGACGTAATAGATATAGTCGTCGAGGTGGAAGGCACCGTCGGACAGCGGCACCATGCGCGCGTCGACCCAGTCGGTGATGTAGACGTCCTGGTTCGGCAGCAGGGCGCGCACGGTGTCGCGCAGCAGCGTCGAGTGGTGGCCGGACAGGGGCGCGACCACCAGTACGGTAGGCTGTTTGAGCGCGGCAAAATCCGCGTCCGCCATGTCTTTCTTGAAATGCAGCAGCTTGCAGAACGGTTTGCTGACGACCGTGTGTTCCATGATGCCGACGGTCTGGCCGTCGATCAGGGTCGAATTCAGTTCAAAGGCTGGCTTTTCGTAGTCCTTTCCCAGGCGATACATCAGCTCGTAGCCGGCGGCGATACGTTGTGCGAACGGGGTATGGGCGAAAGGCGACACCGGGTTCGAGAACAGTTTGGCGGAGGCATCGGCCCACTGCATCAGCGGGTTCAGGAAGGAGCGTTGCATTTCATGCAGTTGGTAAAGCATATGGTTTCCTTCGTGATTGTGGGCTTCACAATTCTAGTGCTACTACGTTTCTGAAGCCCATACTGTGCGTCAGATCAAGGGTTGCGCATCAGTTTCGTCAATTATAGGTCGATCAGATTGGCATAAGGCAACATCTATATTGGAACATTTAATCTAAACATATCGTTATGCAACACTTGTATCACATTCGTGTTGCGCCTTCGGTTAAGTGACCTACATAAGAAAAATGCCCCGCACTGGCGGGGCATTTTCGTGGTGACGCTGTAACGGAACGCCGGAACATCGCGCAACCTGCTGCGCGTTGCATTTTTGGTCTGCGATGCTCGCTGTACATTCGTACAGCTGCGCTTCTCAACCAAAACTGCCGCCGCTCGCGACGGCTGCGCAATGTTCCTTTAGTCGAACACAGGGGTCTCGACGCCGAGGATCTTGTGCAGCTTCGGCGAGGTCGTCGTGTACTGCATGTGGATCTTCTTGTCCGGGAAGATGTACGGTGCGGCGCCGAAGGCGGCCAGCGCGGCTTCGTGGAAGCCCGACAGGATCAGCTTCTTCTTGCCCGGGTAGGTGTTGATGTCACCCACGGCGAAGATGCCCGGCACGTTGGTCTCGAACTTCTCGGTGTCCACGACCTTGAGCTGCTTGCGCTCGATGTCCAGGCCCCATTCGGCGATCGGGCCCAGTTTCGGCGACAGGCCGAAGAACACCATCAGCATGTCCAGCGGCACGCGGCGGGTGACGCCGTCGGCACCGGTGACTTTCACTTCGGACAGTTGGCCGTCCTTTTCGTCGAAGCCGGTGACCTGGCCGGTGATCAGCTGCATTTCGTATTCGTCGCACAGCTGCTTCATCTTGGCGACCGACGCCGGGGCCGCGCGGAAGTCGTCGCGGCGGTGCACCAGCACGACCGATTCGGCCTTGCCGACGAAGTTCAGGGCCCAGTCCAGCGCCGAGTCGCCGCCGCCGCAGATGACCAGGTTCTTGCCGTCGAAAATGCTCGGGTCCTTGACGCGGTAGTGCAGCTGGCTGCCTTCGAACTTGTCGATGCCGTCGACCTTGATCGTGCGCGCCTGGAACGAACCGACGCCGGCAGCGATGAAGATGGTCTTGGTGATGAACTGGGTACCGGTCGAGGTTTCGACGTTGAAGCGGTGGTCTTCACGGCGCTGCACGGTGGTCACTTCCTGGCCCAGGTGGAAGGTCGGCTCGAACGGCTCGATCTGCTTGAGCAGGTTGTCGGTCAGTTCCTGGCCGGTGCAGACCGGCACGGCCGGGATGTCGTAGATCGGCTTGTCCGGGTACAGTTCGACGCACTGGCCGCCGACCGCCGGCAGCGAATCGATCACGTGGGCCTTGATCTCGAGCAGGCCAAGTTCGAACACCTGGAACAGGCCGACCGGGCCCGCGCCGATGATCACGGCATCGGCTTCGATGGCGCCGGCAAAGGAGCTGTTGGGAGCGATGGTGCCCGCTTCGGGGGTCGCGATAGTCATACTCAAATCCTGTGAATGTGTAGGGGGTAGGGGCGAAGGCGGCTAGTGTGCCACGACTGTGGCACGCTTGCTGGGACCGGCATCCGGGGATGGATACCGGCCGCGGGCTCAGCGGGCCAGCTTGTCCAGCTTGTCCTTGACGTCCTTCCACTCGTCCGCGTCGGGCAGGGCCGCCTTGGTCTTGGTGATCGACGGCCAGTTGCGTGCCAGATCAACGTTGATCTTGATGAATTGTTGCTGGTCCGACGGCACGTCCTCTTCCGCATAGATGGCGTTGACCGGGCATTCAGCCACGCACACGGCGCAGTCGATGCACTCATCCGGGTCGATGACGAGGAAGTTCGGGCCTTCCCGGAAACAATCTACCGGGCATACATCCACGCAATCGGTATAGCGACATTGGATGCACGATTCGGTGACAACGTGGGTCATAACAGTCCTATTTGAAGAATGAAGGCGGCGCTGGGCGTGGTAAGACTCGCCGGACGCGGCAAAGCACTGTATTTTAGGGCAATTCGGCTTTTACGACAAATCACGCTTATACACAATACACATAAGCAAATTAATGTCGTCACCACCTGAGGAGCGGGATCAGGACTGGCTGCGCAGGTGGTCGAGCAGGGCATGCCAGCGGGCAAAAGAAGGGGCGCCATCCTCGGCCAGCACCAGTGTGCGGCAGCGCCGGCCATCGTCGGCGGTGATTTCCCAGCGCCGGATGTCGGCGCCGACAGGGCAGGCCGCTGCCGGTGCGCCGAAGAAATCGAGACGCGTCAGCAGCGCCTCGATGGCCTGGCCGTCGGCGTGGCAGCCGGTGTCCAGTTCGACCTGTTCGGTGCGGCCGCTGAAACCGCCGCTGGCCGTGGCCGTGATTTTCATCGTGCCTCCCGTCGGGTCAGGTAATCGGGATCGTCACCACCGGATCGTGCGGCGTGGCCGCTGGTGCCGCTGCCGTGCTTGCCACCGCGGCTGCGACCACGGTAGTGCCGTTGCCGACGCTGACGGCGGCCACCACGGCGGCGCCGGCTTGCGGCGCTTCGGCGCCGGCCGGACCGAAGCGCCCGTGGGCCGCACACCAGCGCGCCAGCGCCTGCGCTTCCGCATCCAGCAGCCGTTCGACATCGTAGTACTCGGCCAGGTTCATCGTGCCGCAGCAGGCGCGCCGGTCCTGGCGCGCGCCGGGGGCGTCGCTGACCAGCGCGGCCAAGCGCAGGCCAGGCTGGTGCAGGGGGCCGGCGCCCTCCGGCACGTCGAGCACTTCGCGCCGCGCGAAGCCGTCACGGATGAAGGCCGCGTACTCGGGCGGGCGGCCGTCTTCCTGGCAGATGCGCAGCATCTCGTTGGCCACGTCCGCATAGGTGGCGGCGACGTCGGGCGCGGCGATCAGGGCGCGCAGCACCAGTCCGCGCAGCCAGGCCGCCACCCGGTGCAGCACGCCGGCACAGTCTTCCAGCTCGGGCTTGCGCTCGAAGGCGAAGATGTCGGCCAGGATGTCGTAGATGGCGCCGGTGAAGACCTGGGAAATCGCATGCACCTCCGTGCCGGCCTGGGACAGCGTCAGGTCGTTGTCGGCGTTGCGCAGCCCGGTAGTGCTGCCCAGCGCCAGGCCGAACTGCTCGGCGATGTCGGCCAGGAAGGTCTTATCGTGCAGGTGCGCCTTGGTCTGGGCCACCACCGCCTCGCACTGGTCGAGCTGGGACAGTGCCAGGAAGATCGCGGTCAGGTCGCCGAAGGATTCGTGCAGGCCGCCGGTCTGGGGCGGATTATTCGCTTCCAGCCAGTGCGGCTTGAGGCCGTCCAGCACCGCATGGCCGGTCTCGTGCGAGACGATGTCGAACGAGCGGCAGGTATACACGCGGCCGCTCTCGCCGGGCGGGATGAAATCGCCGAACTTCAGGCTCGACTGGTTGCGGCTATAGAAGGCATTCATCACGTTCGGCAGCCCGTAGGGGAAGACCTGCAGCGGCGCGGTGTCGACGCTGCTGTTCCATTGCCAGGGCAGGGGCATCAGGCTGCCCGCGTTCGACAGCGCGCGCTGGTACATGGTGAGCGTCTGGCGCACCACGGCGAAGGTGTGGACGGCGTCGAACTGCGGGGTGTCGGGCATGGTCACGAAGTCGCCGAAGGCGTTCGGCTCGACCGCGGAGATGGCGGGATCCTTGATTTCGATGCGGGCGTCGCGCGGCCCGGCCAGCACCACGCCGGGCAGGAAGGCCTTGCGGGTGCCGATCTCGCCGACCGACGGGTCCTGCTTCCACATCAGCACGCGCGATCCGAAGGCAAACGGCAGGGGCACGTCGCCACCGCCCGCCGGCGTACCCGCATCGAAGGCGCCGGGCGAACCCGGGCTGGCCAGCGCGGCGCCGCTAGGGCGCGGCCGTCCCGGCTGGTCGAGCAATTGCGCCGCCTTGCGGTGCTGGCGGTAGCGGGCGCTGGGCATCGGGATGAAACCGAGGGGCGGGATGGTGCTGGAATCCATGAACTTCCTCCTGGGCAATGTCTACCAGGATGGTCGCCCCTTATGCGCGACTGATGTTGACACTAGTCAATTGCTGGCCTTTATGCCACTCAGCTGGCATCATGCCGGGTTATTCGGTTTTATCGGAAGGACAGCCGGCATGGCAGATATCAGCATCACCCAGCAGCACAGTTTGAGTCCGGACGCGGCGCGCAGCGCGGCGCAGAAGGTGGCGGACAAGCTGGCTGGCGAATATGGCTTGCAATGCAAGTGGGAAGGCAACGTATTGCGTTTCGACCGCAGCGGCGTCGAAGGATCGCTGGCGCTGCACGAGCGCCAGGCGGCATTGCGCATCAAGCTGGGCTTCCTGATGAGCGCTTTCGCGTCCACCATCGAGCAGAAGGTGGCGGAAAGCATGCGCAAGGTGTTTGCCGGCTGAGCAGCCGGCATGATGCATTACGCGTCTTTCAACTCGTCGATCAGGTCGACGTACTGCTGCATCGCGTCTTCCTGCGAGGTGCCTTTGAGGGCAGCCCAGGCATCGTACTTGGCGCGGCCGATCATGTCGGTGAAGCCGGGGCGCTCGCCGGTGGCGTCGCCGCTCGAGCCCTGCTTGTACAGGGAATAGATCTTCAGCAGGGTCATGTTGTCCGGGCGTTCCGGCAGATTCTTCGAATCGATCTGGGCCTGGGCGAACTGGTCTTGCAAACTCATGGTGACTCCTTGGATAACGGTGCGGCCATCTTAGCGCATCGATAAGGAATGCATGCCTGAGTCGGGGGAAGATTAGAGGGGATACTCGGTAGGGTGGACGGCAGAGCCGTCCACCCTACGTCCAGCGTAACGCGCCGGAATTACACGCCCAGCAGTTCGACGTCGAAGATCAGCGTCGCATTCGGCGGGATCACGCCGCCGGCGCCGCGGGCGCCATAGCCCAGGCTTGCCGGAATGATCAGGCGGCGTGCGCCACCGACCTTCATGCCTTGCACGCCTTCGTCCCAGCCCTTGATCACGTTGCCGGCGCCCAGCGGGAACTGGAACGGGTCGTTGCGGTCCTTGCTGGAATCGAACTTGGCGCCGGCGCTGCCGTCGTCGTTGCGCAGCCAGCCGGTGTAGTGCACGGTCACGTACTTGCCAGCAGTCGCTTCCGGACCGTCGCCGACAACGGTGTCTTCGTACTGCAGGCCGGAGTTCGTGGTGTTAATTGCCATAATGTTTCCTTCTTGTTCAGGGAAAAGGCCGATTGTAGTCCATGGCCTGTCAAAGCGCTATTGACGGGTTTTCCAGTGTGTTGCGGCGGCGCGCCGAATATGGTCGGAAACGCGCGAATTCAGGCGAACCGGTCATGTTGCCGTAACGTTTCCCCGTAGAATAATAGTTTTCCACCTCCGGGCTTCCACCGTCATGCTGCGCCGTTTCCGTACGCTCTTCCTCTCCGCCGCCTGCCTGTTGACCGCCGTGCAATCCGCACAGGCCAACGTCGTCGTCGTGCTGAATTCGCGCGATGCCACCGTCCAGCTGCTGGACCAGGCGAGCGGCGCCGATCAAGGCACCTTTGCGGTCGGCAAGGAGCCGCACCACCTGATGGCGACGCCGGACAACAAGTCGCTGATCGTGGCCAGCTCGGTGGGCAATGAACTGATTTTCCTGGACCCGGTCACCGGCAAGATCCAGCGCAAGGTGTCGGACGTGCTCGACCCGTACCAGATCGGCTTCTCGCCGGACCAGAAGTGGTTCGTCTCGACCGCGCTGCGCCTCGACCGCATCGACATCTACCAGTACGTGAACGGCAACTTCGTATTGAGCCGCCGCGTGCCGATGCCGCGCATGCCGAGCCACATCGCCTTCGACGCCGCCAGCACCACCGCCTTCATCACGCGCCAGGGCAGCGACCAGGTCAGCGCGGTCGACCTGAAAACCGGCGCCATCAAGTGGACGCTCCCGGTCGGCAAGCTCCCGGCCGGCATCACCATGACCCCGGACGACAAGCACCTGCTGGTCGGGATCATGGGCAGCGACTACGTCGAAGTGATCGACTGGCGCGCCGCCAAGACCGTCAAGCGCATCAAGACCGGCAACGGCGCCCACAACTTCCGCGCGCTCGGCAACAAGCGCCACATCTTCGTGTCGAACCGGGTGCAGAACTCGATCAATATCATCGACCAGGTCACGCTGGAGAACGTCGGCATGATTCCGGTGCCGGGCGGTCCGGACTGCATGGAGCTGTCCGCCGACGGCAAGACCCTGTGGGTGACCCAGCGCTGGATCAAGAAGGTGGCCGTGATCGACGTCGCCAGCCGCAAGGTGATCAAGACGATCCCGGTGGGACGCTCGCCGCACGGCGTGTTCTTCGCCAACTCGGCGCCGAGGATGTGATGGCGGGGCGCCGGCACAAGGCCGCGGCGCTGCTGCTGGCCGCCGCCATCGGGCCGGCGTCCGCCGCGGACGCCGCCGTGCCCCCTTGTAGGGGCACGATCTACCTGACCTTCGACACCGGCAGCCAGTCGCAGGCCGAGCTGATCGCCGACACGCTGCGCAAGCACCACGTCAAGGCCACCTTCTTCCTGGCCAACGAAAAGACGGTGCGCGGCGACTGGTCGCTCGATCCCGCCTGGTCCGGCTACTGGAAGGCGAGGGTGGCCGAGGGCCATGCCTTCGGCACCCACACCTTCGACCACGTCTACTTCCGCGCCGACGACGCCGGCGGCAAGATCAAGGTACGACCGCAGTTCGGCCAGCACGCCGGCAAGACGCAAACCTGGAGCGCGCAGCAGTACTGCGACGAATTGCGCCGCGTCGACACCCGTTTCGTCGAGCTGACCGGGCACCACATCGATCCGATCTTCCGCACGCCGGGCGGCCACTCGTCGCCCAACATCCTGGCCGCCGCCAAAAACTGCGGCTACCGGCATGTGGGCTGGGCCAAGGCCGGCTTCTCGGGCGACGAGACCAGCAGCGAGGTCTACCCGAACGCGCTGCTGCTCAAGCGCGCCCTCGACAACCTCAAGGATGGCGACATCTTCATGGCCCACATGGGCATCTGGTCGCGCAAGGACCCGTGGATGCCGGCCAACCTCGACCCCCTGATTACAGGTCTGCAGCAGAAAGGCTTCTGTTTCGCTACACTGCGCGAGCATCCGGATGTCCGGCCTTAGAATTTCGTAATACATCATCATGATCCAGCATTTCCTCGATTGGTTCGCATTCCTCCAGGGCTGGCTGTTCGAGAGCGTGGTCGAACCCGTCCTGTTCCATACCGGCCTCGGTGAGTACACCGAGGACGCCTTCGAAGGCGTCGAGTGGTTCCTCACCGGCGCCTGCGAAGTCGCGGCCCTGTACCTGGTACTGCGCCCGCTCGAAGCCCTGTTCCCGGCGCAGCGGATGACCGACCGCCACGCGCGCCTGAACGATTTCATCTACACCCTGATCCACCGCCTCGGCCTGTTCACGATGGCGGTGTTCTTCACGCTCGACCCTCTCATGGACCACGTGGCCGGCCTGCTGCGCATGGAGGGCGTGCATCCGTTCAACCTGGAATCGCTGGTGGCCGGGATGCCGCCGCTCGCGAGCTTTTTGCTGTACCTGGTGGTGCTCGATTTCTTCGACTACTGGTTCCACCGCGGCCAGCACAAGTTCCGCTGGTGGTGGGCGCTGCACAGCCTGCACCACAGCCAGCGCAACATGAACCTGTGGAGCGACAACCGGAACCACTTATTGGATGATCTGCTGCGCGACGTCTACATGGCGGTGCTGGCGCTGGCGATCGGCGTCGCGCCGGGGCAGTACGTGCTGCTGGTGGCGGTGTCGCGCTCGCTGCAATCGCTGCAGCACGCGAACGTGCGGCTCCACTTCGGCGCCATCGGCGAGCGGCTCCTGATTTCGCCGCGCTTTCACCGCACCCACCACGCCATCGGTGTCGGACACGAGTCGCGCGGCCAGGGTTCGCTGGGCGGCTGCAATTTCGGCGTGCTGCTGCCGCTGTGGGACATCCTGTTCGGCACCGCCAATTTCGACAAGGGCTGGCACGGCACCGGCGTGCGCGACCAGTTCGAGCGCGCCCTCCCGGACGGCACGGTGCGCGCGGGACGCGACTACGGCCGCGGTTTCTGGCGCCAGCAGTGGCTCGGCCTGGTGCGGATGGGGGAGGCGGTGCGCCTGTTCCGCCACGATCGCCGGAAAGCCTCATGATGCGCCCGATCGCCGTCGCCTACGGGCGCGCGCTGCGCTCGCAGTTCTCGCGCCGCATGCTGCTGCTGTCGGTGGTGCCGCTGCTGCTGTCGCTGGCACTGTGGGGCGGCCTGCTGTACGCCGGCATGCAGCCGCTGCTCGACAGCCTGACCGGCCTGTTCCACGAATACGATCTGTTCAAGACCAGCGGCAGCGTGCTGGCATCGCTCGGCCTCGGCTTCCTGAAGACGCTGGTGGTGCCGCTGGTGGCGATGCTGGTGCTGCTGCCGCTGATGATCGTCACTTCGCTGCTGTTCATCGGCGTCGGCGCCATGCCGGCCATTGCGCGCCACGTCAGCCGGGTCCAGTTCCCCGACCTGGAACGGCGCGAGGGCGGCAGCTTCCTCGGCAGCCTGGGCGTCAACCTGTCCGGCATCGTCGTGTTTGCCCTGCTGTGGCTCGTGACCCTGCCGCTGTACGCGCTGGCGCCGCTGGCGCTGCTGGTGCAGGCCGTGCTGTGGGGCTGGCTGACCGCGCGCGTGATGAGCTACGACGCGCTCTCGATCCACGCCAGCCGCGAAGAGCGCCTGGCGATCGTGGCGGCGCGGCGCCGCCAGCTGCTCCTGATCGGCACCATCTCCGGCCTGCTCGGCGCATTGCCGGGCGTGGTTTGGATCGGCGGCGCGCTGCTCTCGGTGGTGCTGTTCCCGGTGCTGGCCGTGCTGTCGATCTGGCTGTACCTGGTGATCTTCATCTTCACCGGCCTGTGGTTCCAGTATTACTGCCTGCAGGCGCTGGCCGACCTGCGCGCCGCTGCCGGCGCGGTGGCTCCCAAAGCCTGAACGAACGCCGCGCGGCCTGGAAAGGCTTCGTGGCACACTGAAGCCATTTCACTTCCATCAACCGCAAGAAAAAAGGAACGGCAATGGCATTCGGCCTCATTATCATCGGCGACGAGATCCTGTCCGGCAAACGCAGCGACAAGCACCTGCCCAAGGTGATCGAAATGCTGGGCGAACGCGGCCTGCAGCTGGCCTGGGCCGAGATCGTCGGCGACGATCCGGCGCGCATCACGGCTGTGCTGCGGCGCACGCTGGCCGGGCCGGACGTCGTGTTTTCCTGCGGCGGCATCGGCGCCACGCCGGACGACCACACGCGCCAGTGCGCGGCGGCGGCGCTCGGCGTGCCGCTCGCGCTGCATCCGGAAGGGAAGCTGCTGGTGCAGGAGCGCATCCGCGAGACCGCGCGCGAGGCCGGTCGCGAAGCCGACCTGGCATCGCCGGACAACCTGCAGCGCCTGAAAATGGCCGAGTTCCCGGCGGGCAGCAGCCTGATCCCGAACCCGTATAATCGCATCCCCGGTTTTACAATTGCCCACCATCACTTCGTGCCCGGCTTCCCGGTGATGGCCTGGCCGATGATCGCCTGGGTGCTGGATAACTCGTACGCCGACCAGTTCCACCGCGAAGCCCGCGCCGAGCGCGCGCTGCTCGTTTATGAACAGCCCGAGTCGCTGCTGACCCCGCTGATGGAAACGCTGGAAACGCGTTATCCGGGCATCCGCGTGTTCAGCCTGCCGAGCGTCGGCGATGCCGAGACGCGCCGTCACATCGAGCTGGGCGTGAAGGGAGAACCGGAACAAGTGGCGGCCGCCTTCGATGACATGCAGGCCGAACTCGATCGTATTGCAGCGGAATACACACTGGTGTAGGACTAGGCTGAATGATCAGCGAACTGCGCGTTGCGGAGCTGGTACGGTGTTGCAAACTGAGCCGTTGTTTTTTTGCGAAAATACACGGGCGGCGTCAAAAAACTGCGTGAGCGGTTCCTGTCCGTCACATTGATGTGGTGGAATGATGTCTGTAAGCAGCGTGCTTTGGCCCATGTTCCGGCCTCGGTGACGCCCGACATTGTGAACTTTTTGACGACCTCGAACACTCGAAACGACCAGCAAGCGTGGGCGCGCCGGTTGGCGGGAATTGCAGGCAAGGGACCCCGAAATACCGCAGGTTTTACGATCCCGATTGAATTAACCGGTTGAGCCATCATGGAAAGTATCCGCCGTCTCCGACGGCCTCGTAGCATCGCCCGCGCCCTGCGCCGCATCCTCGGTGCGGCCCAGCCGGGTCAACCCATCCTGGCCGGCGTTCCCGCCATGGCCGCCGAGCAGGATGTGCCGCTGCGCGAAGCGCCGCAGCGCCTCGAACCCGTCTTCGAACCCGTGCGCGAGCCCCGGCTCGACGATCCGATCCCCGGCGAGTCCGGGTCGTCCGGCATGGAACCGCCGCCGGCGCCGCCGGCCCGGCCGCGCTGGCGCCGCGCCCGGCGCGCGCTGCTGGTACTGCTGCTGATCGCGGTCGCCGCCGCTTCCGGCCTGGCCGTCTACGAAAGCCGCACCTCGACGCTGCAAGCCAGGTTCTTCGCCAACATGGCCAAGAAGATCAGCTACCGCGTGCAGCCGGGACCGAGCGATGCGATCCGCTTTCCGACCGCCAGCCCCTACGACGAGCGGCTCGGCTACTCGAACCTGCCCAACTACCTGGCCAAGCTGAAGACGCGCGACTACGTGGTCGCGTCGCAGGCGCGCATGTCGCCCAAGATGCTGGAACTGGCCGGCCACGGCGTGTTCGCCACCTACCGCGAAAAGACCCGCGCCGGCCTCGACATCCTCGACAACGGCGGCGAGCCGCTGTTTTCGGCGCGCTTCCCGGAACGCCTGTACGACAAGTTCGAAGCGGCGCCTTCGCTGCTGGTGCAAAGCCTGCTGTTCATCGAGAACCGCGAGCTGCTCGACACCACCTACCCGAAGCGCAACCCGGCGGTGGAGTGGGACCGCTTCTCGAAGGCGGTGTTCGACAAGACCCTGCACTCGGTCGGCCTGGGCAGCGGTTCGCGCGTGGCCGGCGGCAGCACGCTGGCGACCCAGATCGAAAAATACCGCCACTCGCCGGAAGGCCGCACCGCGTCCACGGGCGACAAGCTGCGCCAGATGGCCTCGGCCACGCTGCGCGCCTATGAAGACGGCGAAGACACCAGCAAGGCGCGCCGCCGCATCGTGCTCGAGTACCTGAACACGGTGCCGCTGTCGGCCAAGCTCGGCTACGGCGAAGTGAACGGCATCGGCGACGGCATGTGGGTCTGGTACGGCCGCGATTTCGCGTCGGTGAACAAGATCCTGGCCACCAATGCGGTCACGCCCGAATATGCGCTGGTGTACAAGGAAGCGCTGTCGCTGATGATCGCGCAGCGCCGTCCGGCCTATTACCTGGGCGCCGGCGAGAAGGACCTGGAAATCCTCACCAACACCCACCTGCGCGTGCTGGCCCAGGCCGGCGTCATTTCGCCGGCGCTGCGCGACGCCGCCACCGCCGTGGTGCTGCACCCGGCGCTCGGCTCGGGCGTGGCGCCGCCGCCGGCCAACACGTTTGTTACCCGCAAGGCCGCCAACGCGGTGCGCAACCACCTGGCCAATCTGCTGGGCGACTCGCGCCTGTACAACCTCGACCGCCTCGACCTGACGGTCAAGACCACGCTCGACGCCGACGCCCAGAAGGCCGTCACCGCCGCGCTGCGCCGCCTGACCGACAACGAAGCGGCCGCCGCCGCCGGCCTGACCGGCAAGGGCATGCTCGGCAACGGCGACCCGTCCAAGGTGGTGTACAGCTTCACGCTGATGGAACGCGGCGACAAGGTGAACTACCTGCGCGTCCAGACCGACAACTACGACCAGCCGCTCGACATCAACGAAGGCGCCAAGCTGGACCTGGGCTCGACCGCCAAGCTGCGCACGCTGACGACCTACCTCGACATCGTCGACCAGCTGCACAAGCGCTACGAGCCGATGTCGAAATCGGAATTGGCGAAAGTGAACGTCGATCCGAAGGACCGGCTGTCGCAATGGGCGGTCGAGTACTTCTCGACGCTGCCGGCAGGTGCCGACCGCGGCTTGAGCCCGATGCTGCACGCGGCCATGGAGCGCACCTATTCCGGCAACCCGGGCGAAGCCTTCTTCACCGGCGGCGGCGTCCACACCTTCGGCAACTTCAGCAAGCTGGACGATTCGCGCATCCTGACCGTGCAGCAGGGCCTGCAGAACTCGACCAACCTGCTGTTCGTGCGCCTGATGCGCGACGTGGTGCGCTATTACATGTTCCAGCTGCCGGGCTCCTCGGCCCAGCTGCTGGCCGACGCCGACGATCCGCGCCGCGCCGAATACCTGTCGCGCTTCGCCGACCGCGAAGGCAAGGACTTCCTGGCGCGCTTCTGGAACAAGTACCGCGTGATGGCGCCGGCGGAGGTCGAACCGGCGCTGATGCAGGGCGTACGCATCCGCGCGTCCAAGCTGGCCGCGGTCCACCGCACCATCCATCCGGAAGCGTCGCTGGCCGAGTTCAGCAAGTTCCTGCACAGCTACCTGCCCGCCGACAGCGAAGTCGACGAGGAACGCATCGCCAAGATGTACGACCAGTACGCCCCGGCCAACATGTCGCTGGCCGACCGCGGCTACGTGGCCTCGGTGCACCCGCTCGAACTGTGGCTGGTCGGCTACCTGCGCACCCATCCGAAAGCCGGCTGGGACGAAGTCACCAAGGCATCGGTGAAAGAGCGCCAGGAAGTGTATTCGTGGCTGTTCAAGACCCACCGCAAGCACGCCCAGGACAAGCGCATCGCCGGCCTGATCGAGGTCGAAGCCTTCCTCAAGATCCACGCCCAGTGGAAGAAGATGGGCTACCCGTTCGATTCGCTGGTGCCGTCGTACGCGACCACGCTGGGCGCCTCGGCCGACCGTCCGATCGCGCTGGCCGAACTGATGGGCATCATCGTCAACGGCGGCGTGCGCAAGCCGACCCAGCGCATCGACTCGCTGCACTTCGCCAAGGACACGCCGTACGAGACCCTGGTCAAGCGCGGCGATGCCGAGAAGGGCGAGCAGGTGCTGAACCCGGACGTGGCGCGCGCCGTGGCCGACGCCATCAAGGGCGTGGCCCAGGAAGGTACCGCCAAGCGCGTCAAGACCGCCTTCGTGAAGGCCGACGGCAGCGTGATCTCGATGGGCGGCAAGACCGGTACCGGCGACCAGCGCTTCGACGTCTACGGCGCCGGCCACCGCCTGATCGAATCGCGTTACGTGAACCGTTCGGCAACCTTCGTGTTCAACATCGGCGAGCGCTTCTTCGGCAGCATGACCGCCTACGTGCACGGCCCGCAGTCGGCCAAGTACGACTTCACCAGCGCGCTGCCGGTGCAGCTGCTGGTGACGCTGGCGCCGAGCCTGATGCCGATGGTCGAGAAGCAGGACACCGTCACCATTCCGGGCCTGCACGTGGAGCGTGCGGGCGTGGCTGCGCCGGCCGGGCCGACGGATGCGGTAGCGACCGACAAGGAGCAGGCAGTCACCGGTGACGATGCCGCGGCGGCCGCAGGCGATGCGGTGCCGGTGGAGGAAGATGTGGCGGCACCTGCCGAGGGTGCGGCCAAGCCGGTAGCCAAGGCTGTGGACGTGCCCGTGGTGGTAAAACCGGCCGCCAAGCTGGCAGCCAAGGCGGCCGACGCCGAGGCGCCGCATGCAAAGCCGGCAGCGGCCAAGCCGGCCGGCGACACGCCGGCGCATGCCAAGCCCGCCAAGCCGGCGGCCGACGCCAAGCCTGCGGCCAAGCCGGCAGGCGAGGGCACGCATCCGAAAGCCGTGACAGTCCATCCGAAGGCTGCCGGCGTGGAAGGCGCGCACGCCAAACCGGCGGCCCCGCGCAAGCCGGCCGGCGACGAGCCGGCCGCGGACAAGCCGAAACGCGCGCCGCGTTCCAAGTCCGACGTGGTGGACGAAGTCCTGCATTGAGGCGGCATTGAGCGGTCTCCCGCCTGAGCCGGCGCAGCGATGAAACGGCCGGCCCTGCGCACATTCAGCCTGGTCTCGCTGCGCGACCTGCTGGCCGCGTCGGCACCGACGATCGTGCTGGTGGCGATCGCCTGCGCCGTCGCCTACGTCTTGGTCGACCCGGCGCCGCCGCGGCGCGTGGTGCTGGCCACCGGCCAGGACAACAGCGCCTACGAGGAATTCGGCCGCAAGTACGCGGCCAGCCTGGCGCGCGACGGCATCAAGGTCGAACTGCAACCTTCGCTCGGTTCCCAGGACAACCTGCAGCGCCTGATCGACGGCAAGGCCGACATCGCCTTCGTGCAGAGCGGCACGGCGGGGGCAGGGCAGCATGGCCTGGTGTCGCTCGGCAGCCTGTTCACCGAGCCGGTCTGGCTGTTCCTGCGCGACTCCAAGGCGCGTGATGCGAAGGGACACCAGCCGGCGATCCGTAACCTCACCCAATTGAAAGGCCTGCGCATCAACCTGGGCCCGGAAGGCACTGGCGTGCCCAAGCTGTTCCGCCAGGTGCTGGACGCCAATGGCGTCGAGCCGGCACAGCTGACCATTTCCGCGCTCGAGAACACGCCGGCCACGATGGCGCTGCTGGACGGCCGCATCGACGGCCTGGTGTTCAGCTCGGCGCCGGAAGCGCCGCTGGTGCAGATGCTGCTGCAGACCCCGGGCATCCGCCTGTTCGACTTCCGCCAGGCCGAAGCCTACACGCGGCGCCTGCCTTTCCTGACCCACGTGGTGCTGCCGCGCGGGATCGTCGACCTCGGGCGCGACATCCCGGCGCAGGACTTCGACCTGATCGCCCCGACCGCGACCCTGGTCGCGCGCGAACAGCTGCATCCGGCGCTGGTCGACCTGTTCGTGCATGCCGCCACCACGATCCACGGCGGCACTGGCTGGTTCCAGCAGCAGGGCCAGTTCCCGTCACCGCGCTATACCGAGATCCCGGTGTCGAAGGAAGCCGCCAAGTACTACCGCGACGGCCCGCCTTTCCTGCAGCGCTACATGTCGTTCTGGCTCGCGAACCTGTTCGACCGCCTGTGGGTGGTGGCGGTGGCGCTGGCGGCGCTGATCATTCCGCTGTCGAAGGTGGTGCCGCCTTTATACGTGTGGCGCATCCGCTCGCGCGTGTACCGCTGGTATGGCCAGCTGCGCGCAGTGGAGCAGTCGCTGGAAAAAGAGCTGGAACTGAGCGCCGATCCGGCACACGTCGACGAAGTGCGCGCCGGCCTGCTGCGCCGGCTCGACGAGATCGAGCAGCGCGTGAATCACATGTCGATTCCGCTGTCGTATGCGGATGCCCTGTACGGGCTGCGCAGCCATATCAACTTCGTGCGGCAGCGGGTGCAGGGCAGCGCCGCCGGTTAATCCCGTGGCGACCGCGTCGCCAGTGCCACGATCGCCGCACCTGCCGCCACGACCAGCGCATCCTCGATCAAGCCGCTGCGCGTCTGGCCGATGCGCGCCATCGCCTGCTTGCGCCCGGCCAGCGTCAGGTAGGCCAGCGGCACGGCGGTCGCCACCGCAACGGCGGCGCCGGCTTTTTCCTCACCCTTCGGCGCCAGGGCCGCACCGGCGATCCCGGCGCTCAGCACGCGCGACAGTAATCCGAGGAACACGGTGCGGTCGGGCGCGGATTTCATCTTGTCGCCGAACAGTTCGCCCACGCCCATCGCCAGCGCGCCGTACTTGAACAGCGGACGGTCGAGCAGGGCGAGGCGGCCCGGCGTGTCGCGGCCGGCCAGGCGTGCGGTGGAGAGCGTGGCCATCGGCGTCATCGAGCGGGCGCTGGCGACGGCGCCGATCAGGGCGGAAGGGAGCAGGTTGCGGATTGTCATCTTGTTAGCTTTCGAAAAAATGTCGTTCGTTTTTCTAAGCTAACCCATCCGTTCTACAGGCGGCGCCAGCCAGGCGCTCAGGCGCCGATCCAGGGCAGCCCGGCTTTGCACCAGCCACCCACGGTCTTGCGATGGCCCTCGGCATCGCGGTCGCCCTCGAAGCCTTCCAGGATGTCATAGGCGTCCTGGAAGCCGAGCTCGGTGGCCACGCGCGCCGCGTGGCGCGAGCGCACGCCCGAGCGGCACAGGAACAGCACCACATCCTCCTTGTCCGCCACCTGCTGCAGCTGGGTCGCGAAATCCGGGTTCGGCGCGCCGCCCGGGTACAGGGTCCATTGCACCGCGCCGTGCTGCGGCTCGGGGATGGCGGGGCGGCCGATCCAGTCGCGCTCCGCATTCGTGCGCACGTCGACCAGCTTGACGCGCGGATCGGCCTGCACGAGCGCGAAGGCTTCCTGCGGGGTGACGGCGCCGGCGTAAGGCTGGCCTTCGCCGCGGCTGCGCGCGGTGCCGAGAATATCGTCTGTCGTGCTCATTTGTTCTCCTGTCGACTATGATGGCGGGCACGCACCGCAGCGGAACACCCTTCACATGGGCTCGCACATTTGGTGCACGCTGCTTTAACTTGGTGCATACTAAAAAAGTTGCACCCGATTGGTGCGCATGCATGAGTGTGCATCAAACTTGTGCATCCGCTGCGGATCGTTGATTTTAATGGGCAAATCCTGCTTACTCCAACGATGGATTATCTATTTGCTCATGATCAAGTGCTGGCACAATTAGTGCTACGTACAGAGTGCGCTGCCGCACGTTCAATGACGTAGCCGGCACCCCTTTTTCACTTAGGAGATACACGAATGGCAAGGACCGCCGCAGATGTAATGCAGATGCTGAAGGACAACGAAGTCAAGTTCGTTGATTTGCGCTTCGCCGATACGCGCGGCAAGGAACAGCACGTGACCGTGCCGATCTCGCACTTCGACGCTGACAAATTCGAGTCCGGCCACGCTTTCGACGGTTCGTCGATCGCCGGCTGGAAAGGCATCGAAGCATCGGACATGCTGCTGATTCCGGACCCGAACACCGCCAACCTCGATCCGTTCATGGAAGAGACCACCGTGTTCATGCAGTGCGACGTGATCGAACCGGCGGACGGCAAGGGCTATGACCGCGATCCGCGCTCGATCGCCAAGCGCGCCGAAGCCTATCTTAAATCGTCGGGCATCGGCGACACCGCATTCTTCGGTCCGGAGCCGGAATTCTTCATCTTCGACTCGGTCCGCTGGAAGATCGACATGTCGGGTTCGTTCGTCAAGATCGACTCCGAAGAAGCGTCCTGGTCGACCGACAAGGAATTCGAAGGCGGCAACAGCGGCCACCGTCCGACCGTCAAGGGCGGCTACTTCCCGGTCCCGCCGGTCGACAGTTTCCAGGACATGCGTTCGGAAATGTCGCTGATCCTCGAATCGCTGGGCATCCCGGTCGAAGTGCACCACCACGAAGTGGCCGGCGCCGGCCAGATGGAACTCGGCACCAAGTTCTCGACCCTGGTCGAGCGCGCCGACTGGACCCAGAACCTGAAGTACGTGATCTGGAACGTGGCCCACAGCTACGGCAAGACCGCGACCTTCATGCCGAAGCCGATGAATGGCGATAACGGCTCGGGCATGCACGTGCACCAGTCGATCTGGAAAGACGGCAAGAACCTGTTCGCCGGCGACGGCTATGCCGGCCTGTCGGAAACCGCGCTGTTCTACATCGGCGGCATCATCAAGCACGCCAAGGCCCTGAACGCGATCACCAACCCGGGCACCAACTCGTACAAGCGCCTGGTGCCGGGCTACGAAGCCCCGGTCAAGCTGGCTTACTCGGCCAAGAACCGCTCGGCCTCGATCCGCATCCCGCACGTGGCGAACCCGAAAGGCCGCCGCATCGAGACCCGCTTCCCGGACCCGCTGGCCAACGTCTACCTGTGCTTCGCTGCGCTGCTGATGGCCGGCCTGGACGGCATCCAGAACAAGATCCACCCGGGCGAAGCCGCGACCAAGGACCTGTACCACCTGCCGCCGGAAGAAGACAAGCTGATCCCGACCGTATGCGCCTCGCTGGAAGAAGCGCTGGACGCCCTGAACAAGGACCGCGAGTTCCTGACCCGCGGCGGCGTGTTCAGCGACAGCATGATCGATGCCTACATCGACCTGAAAATGGGCGAAGTCCAGCGTCTGCGCATGACCCCGCACCCGGCCGAATTCGACATGTACTACTCGTCGTAATCGATCGCGCGACTGCGGGAAAGCACATTGCTGGCCTGGCATGCCAGCCCGGCAATGTGTATCCTTGCGGTAACAAAAACGCGGAGAAAGCCGGTAGGCTCCTCCGCGTTTCTCGTTGATCGTTCATCGAATGGGGTATAGTCGGTGGATTCCCAACCAGACACAAGGGAGCTCGATAAACCTACTGCGCGTTGCACTGTCGGCTTGCGATGCTCGCTGTACTTTCGTACAGCTGCGCTTCTCAGCCAACATTGCCGCCGCTCGCTACGGTTTCTCGAACTCCCCATGTCGACTGACCTGATGCAAATGACAAGCAAAGGCTTCAATTTGCGCCTGGCCGGTAGTATGGCGGCCTTCGCACTGGCCGCCGGCCTGGCGTTTCACCCCGTGGCACGCGCCGATTCCACCATCTATAAATGCGTCGACAAGAACGGCCGGGTCGAATTCACCGACATCAATAAATCCGGCTGCAAGGCGCTCGACCTGCCCGGCTATATTCCTGCGCCGCCGCAGGCTGCACGTCCGAACCCGGCACCGTCGCCGGCGGTGACGATGCGCCAGGGCGCGCCGCGCCCGGCCGCCGCCAGTCCGTCCGGGTTCCCGCGCGTGGACACGTCCACCCAGCGCGCGCGCGACGACGACCGCCGCGAGATCCTCAACGAAGAGCTGCGCGCCGAGGAAAAGAAGCTGGCCGACCTGAAGCGCGACTTCAACAACGGCGAGCCCGAGCGCCAGGGCAACGAAAAGAATTACGCGAAGTACCAGGAACGCGTGGCCGGCATGCGCGACGACATCGGCCGCGCCGAAAAGAACGTCGAGGCGATCAAGCGCGAGATCGCTAATACTCGCTGACGCAGACGCACGCTGACACGCTGATACCAACGCACGCAGACACCAAGGCCGCATGAACGCCATTCCGCCCCATCCTCCCGCCAACGACCGCTTCGCCGGCCTCGATCTGCTCGCGTCCGCCGTGCTGGTGGTGGATGCCTGCGGCCTGGTGCGCCACGCCAATCCGGCGGCCGAGCACCTGCTCGAGATCTCGGTCAAGTCGCTGTCGCGCCAGAAGCTGGCCAGCCTGTTCACCAACGGCGAGGAACTCGGCACGCTGTGCCAGCAGGCCGCCGCCCATAAATATGCCGACCTGCGCCAGGACCTGACCCTGCACCGGCCGGCGCGCGAGCCGCTGCACGTGCACATCATCGTCAGCGCCGCCGGCGAAGCCGAAGTGGTGGTCGAGCTGCGCGAAAACGTGCAGCAGCTGAAACTCGACCGCGAAGAGCGCCTGCTCGACCAGAGCCAGGCCAACAAGGAACTGATCCGCAATCTCGCGCACGAGATCAAGAACCCGCTGGGCGGCATCCGCGGCGCGGCGCAGCTGCTGGAATTGGAATTGCCGGACGCCCACCTGAACGCCCTGCGCGAATACACCCAGGTGATCATCAAGGAAGCCGACCGCCTGCAGACCCTGGTCGACCGCCTGCTGGCGCCGCACCGCCGTCCGCACATCGTCGGCGACGTCAATATCCACGAAGTGTGCGAGCGGGTGCGCAGCCTTGTGCTGGCCGAGTTCCCGTCGGGCCTGGCGATCCGGCGCGACTACGACGCCTCGATTCCCGAATTCCGCGGCGACAAGGAACAACTGATCCAGGCCGTGCTGAACATCGTCCACAACGCCGCCCAGGCGTTGCGCGGCCGCATCGCCGACGGCGAGGCCGAGATCGTATTGCGCACGCGCGTGGCGCGCCAGGTCACGCTGGCGAAGGTCCGTTACGGGCTGGCATTAGACTTGCATATCATCGATAACGGACCGGGCATCGCGCCCGAGATCCGCGACCGCATCTTCTACCCCCTCGTGTCGGGGCGCGAAGGCGGCAGCGGACTCGGGCTCACCTTGGCGCAGACCTTCGTGCAGCAGCACATGGGCCTGATCGAGTGCGAAAGCCGGCCCGGACTAACGGACTTCCGCATCCTGATCCCGCTGCCATAAGCAAGCGGGTGAGAGGGCGTGAATCAGGAGTCCCCCTTGAACTAGCGCGGGAAGCAAGAACTAATGAAACCAATCTGGATTGTCGACGACGATGCATCGATCCGCTGGGTGCTGGAAAAAGCCCTGGCGCGTGAAAACCTCGCAACCCGGAGCTTTGCCAGCGGGCGCGAGGCCCTGGCCGCGTTCGAAACAGACACGCCGCAAGTGCTGGTGTCGGATATCCGGATGCCGGGCGAATCCGGCCTCGACCTGCTGGCGGCCGTCAAGGAAAGCCATCCCGGTCTCCCGGTGATCGTGATCACCGCCTTTTCCGACCTCGATTCGGCGGTCGCCTCGTTCCAGGGCGGCGCCTTCGAATACCTCGCCAAACCCTTCGATATCGACAAGGCCGTCGCCCTGATCCGGCGTGCGCTGGAAGAAAGCCTGCGCGAAGCCAGCGTCGAGATCGCGCCGACCGAGACCCCGGAAATCCTGGGCCAGGCACCGGCGATGCAGGAAGTGTTCCGTGCCATCGGCCGCCTGTCGCAATCGAACGTGACGGTATTGATTACCGGCGAGAGCGGTACCGGCAAGGAGCTGGTGGCGCGCGCGTTGCACAAGCACAGTCCGCGTGCTTCGCAACCCTTCATTGCGCTGAACACGGCGGCGATTCCGAAGGACCTGCTGGAATCCGAACTGTTCGGCCACGAGCGCGGCGCCTTTACCGGCGCGCAGGCGATGCGGCGCGGCCGCTTCGAGCAGGCCGAGAACGGCACGCTGTTCCTGGACGAGATCGGCGACATGCCGTTCGACCTGCAGACGCGATTGCTGCGCGTGCTGTCCGACGGCCACTTCTACCGCGTCGGCGGCCACCAGCCGGTGAAGGCCAACGTGCGCGTGATCGCGGCCACCCACCAGAACCTGGAGCAGCGCGTACGCGACGGTTTGTTCCGTGAGGACTTGTACCACCGCCTCAACGTGATCCGCCTGCGCCTGCCGAGCCTGCGCGAGCGCCGTGAGGATATCCCCATTCTGGTGCGCCACTTCCTGGTGCAGAGTGCACACCAGCTGGGCGTCGAACCGAAACGCTTGAGCGAGGAGGCGACGCGTTTCCTCTCCGGCCTGGAGTTGCCCGGCAACGTGCGCCAGCTGGAAAACCTGTGCAACTGGATCACTGTGATGGCCCCGGGGCAGACGGTCGAGGTCAAGGACTTGCCGCGCGACCTGACCCAGGCCCAGCAAAGCCTGCCGGCCCTGAACAGCCTGGGCGCGACGGTGGCGATGCCGGCACCGTCGGCCGGCCCCCTGAGCGCTGCCTTGAGCGGGGCGATGAACGGCGCCATGGGCGCCAACGGAACCGACGGTGCCGCGCTGGGCATCGGCGGCGCTGGCTTCGGGTCGGTGCTCGCCAACGGCGCCGACGGCTGGATCGGCCTGCTGGAACTGCAGGCGGCGCGCATGCTGTCGGACGGCCAGGTCGAGGTGATGGATGTGCTGGGACGGCAGTTCGAGTCGGCGCTGATCCGCACCGCGCTGAAGCACACGCACGGGCGCAAGAACGACGCGGCGATCCGGCTCGGGATCGGGCGTAACACCATCACCCGCAAGATTGCCGAGCTGGGCATCGACGGGGCGAAAGACGAATAAGGTCCGGGGGACCTTATTCGAAAGGTCCGGGGGACCTTATTCGAAAGGTCCCGGTAAGCGGTCCGTAGGGTGGACGGCTTGCCGTCCACGCGTTCAAACCCCGTGTGCACCACGCATACGCCCGTTGAACGCGTGGATGGCGCACGCCCATTCGAACCGCACGCGTCGCGGCGGAGCCATCCACCCTACGCGTTTTGTCCCCCCATCGCGATGGGTTAAACTCTGTCATCCGCGCAACAAGCGCTGCTTTGACGAATTTCCATGCTGATCAACTGCGTCGCCTACCAGGAAGGCAAGAAGCTGTCCGACATTCCGGTCGAGGACATCAGTGATTATCTCGACAAGCCGGGCTGCTTCGTCTGGGTTGCGCTGCGCGATGCCAGCGCCGACGAGATGGCGAAGATGCAGGAAGAGTTCAACCTGCACGAACTGGCGGTGGAAGACGCGGCGCGCGGCCACCAGCGCCCCAAGGTCGAGGAATACGGCGACTGCCTGTTCACCGTGGTGCACACGGTCGACCTCGAAGGCGACCGCCTGTCCACCGGCGAGCTGGCGATCTTCGCCGGTCCCAACTACGTGCTGTCGGTACGCCGCGACGCCGCCAAGAACTTCCTCGGCGTGCGTGCGCGTGCCGAGCGCGAGCCCCACCTGCTGAAGATGGGCTCCTCGTTCGTCATGTATGCGCTGATGGACGCGGTGGTCGACCGCTACTTTCCGATCGTCGACATGCTGGAATCGGAACTCGAGACCATCGAGGACCGCATCTTCACCCACGGTGCCCAGCGCAATAACGTCGAGCGCCTGTACCAGCTCAAGCGCAAGGGCCTGGAGCTGCGCCATGCCGTGGTGCCGCTGATGGATGCGGTCGGGCGCCTGCTGGGCGGCCGCGCGCCGGCGCTGGCCAGCGGCGTCCAGGATTATTTCCGCGACGTGCACGACCACCTGATCCGCATCTCCGGCCGCCTCGACACCATCCGCGACACCATCGCCACCGCGATCCAGGTCAACCTGTCGATGGTCTCGATCGACGAGAGCGAAGTCAACAAGCGCCTGGCTGCCTGGGCCGCGATCTTTGCCGTGTTCACCGCCTTTGCCGGCGTCTGGGGCATGAATTTCAAGTTCATGCCCGAGCTGGAGTGGAAGTACGGCTATCCGATGGCGATCGCGGTCATGGTGGGCGTCTGCCTCTACCTGTACCGGCTATTCAAAAAGGCCGGCTGGCTCTAAACCTCACTGCAATAGAAAGGGGGCAGCGTGCCGAATTCTTATTCGGCAGGCATGTCCGCGCCCCGAATTTCGTTGTCGCACCCACAATAGAACGTACCGAACTTTGTTCAGCAACTTGAGATTTGTTTCAAAATGTTCTGTTGCAATTTGTGAGAATTTGCGTGCGTCAATATTGACGGATACTCAAGCGGGCGATCATTATTCGTTCCCCGGCTTGGGTAGAACATGAATCGTCCCAAGCCAGACTGATTAACTTTATTTAGTTTGGACCTGAATGATTAAGCAAACTGTACTCGCGCGCTCGCTGCGCGTGATGTTCGCAGGCGGTGTGGCGGCAGGCGTCGGCCTGGCCGCCCTGCCTGCAATGGCACAGGAAACCGCTGCGCCGGTCGCCCGCGTCGAAGTAACCGGCTCGTCGATCAAGCGCGCCGACGTCGAAGGTTCGCTGCCGGTGCAGGTCGTCAGCGCCGCCGACATCAAGCGTACCGGCGCCACCAACACCGCCGAACTGCTGACCACCCTGAGCGCGAACTCGATGGCCGGCGCGACCAACCAGGCACAAGGTGCCGGCCTGTCGACCTACGGCATGTCGAGCGCCAGCCTGCGCGGCCTGGGCGCCAGCAAGACCCTGATCCTGGTCAACGGCCGCCGTCTCGGCAACTACGCCACCGACGGCACCGCCGTCGACGTCAACTCGATCCCGCTGGCCTCGATCGACCACGTGGAAGTGCTGAAGGATGGCGCATCCGGCGTGTACGGCTCCGACGCGATCGGCGGCGTCATCAACTTCATCACCCGCCAGAACTACCAGGGCGTGGAAGTCAACGGCTACACCAGCGCCAGCCGCTACGGCGGCGGCCAGACCCACAAGGCCAGCATCATCGGCGGCTGGGGCGACTTCGACGAAGACCGCTACAACATCACCGTGTCGGCCGACTTCAGCAAGGACAACGCCATCTTCGGCAACCAGCGCGACTACGCAAGCACCGCCTGGAACAACAACGGCCTGCGCGACGCCAGCGCCACCCCGAGCGGCAACTTCTCGACCTTCGACCCGGTCACCACCCGCAACGCCAACGGCGTGATCCCGAACGCGCTGAACACCATCGGCCGCGGCATCGGCAACCCGCTGTCGCCGAACAACTGCGCCGCCAACGGCAGCGCCTTCGACGCCAACCTGGGCACCTGCCGCTACGACAGCTCGCCGGTCCTGAACCTGGTCCCGGCCACCAAGCGCGCCAACGTCGGCGGCAGCTTCCGCTTCAAGCTGAACGACAAGGCCGAGTTCTTCATGGAAGGCTTCGTGTCGCGCAACGAAACCACCCAGTCGGCCCAGCCGTCGCCGTACAGCGCCTCGTTCCTGTCGACCGACCCGGCCTTCCAGACCCAGAACCTGTACCCGGCCATCATCGTGTCGCCGAGCAGCCCGTACTACCCGACGGGCCTGGCCACCGCGGCCGGCGTCAACGGCCAGCCGCTGACTGTCAGCTACCGCGCCTTCGACGGCGGCGGCCGCATCGCCAAGGACACCGCGATCGCCTCGCACCTGGCGATGGGCTTCCGCGGCACCGTCAAGGGCTACGACTATGACGTCGCCTACACCCACAACTCGAGCGACGTCACCGAGCGCGCGATCCAGGGTTACCAGAACCAGACCGCGCTGGTCAAGCTGCTGAGCAACAACAACGCCTTCAACCCGCTGGCCCAGTACCAGTCGGCCGACCTGGCGCAGCAGATCTACGCGACCAACTACGTCGGCGCGGTGATGAACGCGACCCTGCGCAACGACTCGCTGGCCGCACGCATCTCGGGCGATTTGTACCAGCTGCCGGCCGGCATGATGAAGTTCGCGGTCGGCGCCTCGATGGCCGACGAGAACCTGTCGATCAACCCGAGCCAGGCCTACCAGAGCGGCGACGTGTCGGGCTACGGCGGCGCCCAGCTGCCGCTGTCGACCTCGCGCAATTCGTCGGCCGTGTTCGCCGAGACGATCATCCCGATCATCAAGAACCTGGAAGCCGACGTCGCCGTCCGCCACGACCGCTACCCGAACGCCAGCGCCACCAACCCAAAGGTCAGCCTGCGCTGGCAGCCGATCTCGCAGGTACTGCTGCGCGGTTCCTACGGCAAGGGCTTCCGCGAGCCGTCGCTGCCTGAGCTGTACAACCAGCAGACCATCGGCACCAGCCCGAACCTGACCGACCCGGTCACCGGCCAGTTCGGCCAGTTCAACCAGACCTACGGCGGCAACCGCAACCTGCAGCCGGAGAAGTCGGAGCAGTCGTCGCTGGGCATCGTGGTCGATCCGGTCAAGGGCCTGTCGGTCGCCGTCGACTGGTGGAAGATCAACGTCAACAACCTGGTGACCACCCTGACGCCGTCGTTCACGCTGGCCCAGGCCGCCGCCGGCAACCCGCTGTACACCGGCCTGGTGACGCGCGATCCGGCAGGTAACATCACCAACATCGTCGGCACCAACATCAACGCCGGCAGCGTGAAGACCGAAGGCGTGGACCTGGACGTGCGCTGGGCCATCCTGAAGAGCCCGACCTACGGCGCCTTCAACCTGCGGCTGAACGGTACCTACACCTCGAAGTACGACCTGACCCTGGCCGACGGCACCGTGCAGCGCAGCGTGGCGCGGACCATCGACAACGACGGCAACGTCCTGAGCGCGGTCAACCAGGGCGGGGTGATCTTCCGCTGGAAGGACCAGCTGACGCTGGACTGGAAGTACAAGCAGTACGGCCTGTCGCTGACCAACAACTTCCAGTCGGGCTACTGGGACAGCTACCGTGCCGATGCGGACGAACCGATCGCACAGCACGTCGGCGCGTTCTCGACCTGGGACCTGCAGGGCACCTACGGCGGCATCAAGAACCTGACCCTGACCGCGGGCGTCAAGAACCTGTTCAACCGCAAACCGCCTGAAGTCATCACCGGCGGCTCGTTCTTCCAGACCGGCTACGATCCGACCTACTACGATCCGCATGGCCAGACTGGCTACGTGAGCGCCAGCTACCAGTTCTGATGTTCTCGTAACCTCGAGCAGGTAAAAGAAAACCCGCCACTGCGAAGTGGCGGGTTTTTTTATTATGTCGCGCAGAGGTTCGTAGCGTGGACGGCCCTGCCGTCCACGCGGTGATACGCGGCGCCTATTGACGTTTGCCGCCGCCCCAGGCGCCGCCGGCCGACGCCAGCATCACCAGCCCGATCGCCAGCCACTGCAGCGGGTTCAGGCGTTCCCCCAGCACCAGCCAGCCGGCCAGCGCGCTGACCGCCGGCGAGGCGCTGACCAGGATGCCGAACACGCGCCGCGGCAGGCGCCGCAGGGCGATCATTTCGAGCGAATAGGGCAGGGCGCTCGACAGCAGGGCCACGCCCAGGCCGGCCGCCAGCACGCCGGGCGCCAGCAGGGCGGCGCCAGCGTGCAGCGCGCCGACCGGCACCGTGAACAGCGCCGCCGCCAGCATGCCCCAGCCCACCGCCTGGCCGCCCTGCAAGGTCGAGACGCGTTTACCGAACACGATGTACATGGCCCAGCACAGCGCCGCGCCGGCGGCCAGCAGCATGCCGACCGCGTCGAGGCTGGCACCGTGCGCATGCACAGGCAGCAGCAGCCACAATCCGAGCACGGCGCAGGCCAGCCAGGCAAAATCGGTGACGCGGCGCGAGCCGGCCAGCACTACCAGCAGCGGGCCGGTGACTTCGATGGCGACGGCGATGCCGATCGGGATGCGCGCAAAGGCGCCGTAGATCAGCAGGTTCATGCAGCCCAGCATCAGGCCGTAGAGGAGGAGATTGGGAAGGGCGCTGCGCGGCAGCGGCGTGCGCCAGGGCCGGAACCAGCACAGCAGCAGGCAGGCGGCCAGGCCGACCCGCAGCGCGGTCACGCCCTGGCTGCCGACGGCCGGAAACAGGTGCTTGGCGATGGCGGCGCCGACGTAGGTCGACAGCATGGCGCCCAGCAGAGAGAACAGGGCGCCGGCGCCGGCGCCGCCGGCTGCGGCGCCACTGCTGTTATCTGTTATGCGGCCTGGTTCAGCCGCCATGCGGTACGGGCGCGCCCGCCATCGACAGCGCCACGGCTTCCGCGATGCGGATGCCGTCCACCGCCGCCGACATGATGCCGCCCGCGTAACCCGCGCCTTCGCCGGCCGGGAACAGGCCGCGCGTGTTCAGGCTTTGCAGGCTGTCGTCGTGGCGCTTGATGCGGATCGGCGACGAGGTGCGGGTCTCGACGCCGGTCAGCACCGCGTCTTCCTTGTAGTAGCCGCGGATCTGTTTATCGAATGCGACAAACGCTTCGCGCAGCGCCAGGGTGGCGTAGTCGGGCAGGGCCGGGCCGAGGTCGGTCAGGTGCACGGCCGGCTTGAACGACGGGGTCACCGAACCGAATTCCTTCGAGGGTACGCCGCGCACGAAGTCGCCCATCAGCTGGCCCGGCGCATCGTAGTTGCTGCCGCCGAGGACGAAGGCACGGGATTCCAGTTCGCGCTGGAAGGCGATGCCGGCCAGCGGGTGGCCCGGGTAGTCGGCCGGGGTGATGCCGACCACGATCGCGCTGTTGGCGTTGCGTTCGTTGCGCGAGTACTGGCTCATGCCGTTGGTGACCACGCGGCCTTCTTCCGAGGACGCCGCCACCACCGTGCCGCCCGGGCACATGCAGAAGCTGTACACGCTGCGGCCGTTGGACGCATGGTGCACGATCTTGTAGTCGGCCGCGCCGAGGATCTTGTTGCCGGCGTTCGGACCGAAGCGGCAGGCGTCGATCAGCGATTGCGGGTGCTCGACGCGGAAGCCGATCGAGAATGGCTTGGCTTCTATATAGACGCCGCGGTCGTACAGCATCTGGAAGGTATCGCGCGCGCTGTGGCCGATCGCCATCGTCAGGTGGCGGGTCGGGATGGTTTCGCCGGACGCCAGCTTGACGCCGACCACCTGGCGGTTGTTGCCGTCGCCTTCGATCAGCACGTCTTCCACGCGCGTTTCAAAACGGATCTCGCCGCCCAGCGCCAGGATCTCGGCGCGCATCTGCTCGACCATTTTCACCAGCCTGAAGGTGCCGATGTGCGGCTTGCTGACGTACAGGATCTCTTCCGGCGCGCCCGACTTGACGAATTCGGTGAGGACCTTGCGGCCGTAGTGCTTAGGATCCTTGATCTGGCTATACAGCTTGCCGTCCGAGAAAGTGCCGGCACCGCCTTCGCCGAACTGCACGTTCGACTCGGTATTCAGCTTGCGCTTGCGCCAGAAGCCGAAGGTGTCGACGGTCCGCTCGCGCACGACCTTGCCGCGCTCCAGCATCAACGGCTTGAGGCCCATCTGGGCCAGGATCAGCGCCACGAACAGGCCGCACGGTCCCATCCCCACCACCACCGGGCGCGGCGTGCCCGGCGCCGGGTTGCCGGCTTCGACGAACTTGTAGCCGGTATCCGGTGCCGGCAGCACATGTTGCTCGCCCTTGAGGCGTGCCAGCACCTGCGCCTCGTTGCGGACTTCGACCTCGACCGCATAGATCAGCACGATCGCACTGCGTTTGCGGGCGTCGTAGCTGCGCTTGAAGATCTTGTAGTCGACCAGGTCGTCGCCGTCGATGCCGAGCCGGCCGACGATGGCGTCGCGCAGGGCTTGGTCAGGGTGGTTCAGGGGGAGTTTAAGTTCGTTAATTCGCAGCATGGTGGATTCGTGACTGGCGCGCCCGGCCTCGTGCCGGAGCAGCAGATGGGGCAAACGTCAAGTATAAGGCATCGCCACCGGCGCCGGGGCGGCTTGGCAGGGGAGGGCAGTACTCCACACCACAAGATTTAACAAAATTCTCCAAAAGCAACTAAGTAATTGTTAAACCGTGGTTTTCGCTAGTGCGTACTGCACCATTTTGGACACCATCTGGAATATTGCACTGCCGCGCATGTACGTATGCATATGCACGAGTAAATACATCGTATTTACGTCTAATTTCTTGTAATTACAGACCAAAAAGTACATACGAGAACAGATATTGTTGCACTGCACAAAAACAGAAATGAACCATTTCTGTGCATGGAATGTGTTGTTTCTACACATTCATACAAGTATGTTTCATTGACACTTTCCCTTTTGCCATGGTTTTATCGATACATCAGTAACGTTTGATCTGTATCCGATGTTAGTTGAGAGCCCGTCCTCAGGACGCGCTGGGTGAACTGCAGTAACAGTAGCCAAACCACTTTGAGAGAAATCCACGAAGGAGAAGTTTTCATGATGTTCAAATTGAAGTCGATGCCATCCGCGATCTGGTGCATGATCGCAACCGGTGCCCTGGCAGCCGCCGCACCGGCAATGGCTCAGACCACCGAAGCCGCCGGCGCCACCAGCGCCAGCCCGCAGCGCGTGGTCGTGACTGGCTCGCTGATCAGCCGTACCGACACGGAAACCCCGACCCCGGTGCAGGTGCTGACGGCACAAGACATCCAGCGTAGCGGCAAGACCTCGGTCGCCGAACTGCTGAACGACCTGGCCGCCAACGGCGCAGGTACCCTGGGCACCGGTTTCTCGGGTGCCTTCGCCAACGGCGCCGCCGGCGTCTCGCTGCGCGGCCTGACCGTGGGCTCGACCCTGGTCCTGATCGACGGCCACCGCATGTCGCCGTACGCGATCGGCGACGATTCGCAGCGCTCCTTCGTCGACGTTTCGAACATCCCGTTCGATGCCGTCGAGTCGATCGAAGTCCTGAAGTCCGGCGCCTCGTCGCTGTACGGCTCGGACGCGGTCGCAGGCGTGATCAACATCAAGCTGAAGAAAAACTTCCAGGGCACCCGTTTCTCGGCTGAAGCTGGCAACACCCAGCACGGCGGCGGCCAGACCAAGCGTGCGTCGATCAGCACCGGTATCGGCGACATCGACAACGACGGCTACAACGCCTTCATCACCGCCGAATGGCGCCACCAGGACGCCATCATGGTGTCGGACCGTGACCAGTTCGCCTGGGACAACCGTGACTGGCGTTCGCGCGGCGGCAACAACCTGACCCTGGGTGTGCCGACCTCGCTGAACAGCTTCCTGAGCCCGGGCACTTCGCCGTTCCTGTACAACCCGACCGGGACCGGCGGCGTCAACAACGCAGCCAATTTCCAGTTCCTGGACCCGAGCTGCAACTACACCCTGTACCGCGCAGGCGGCTGCTCGGTGCGCGACACCACCGGCTTCCTTCAGCCACCGACCGAGAACCTGAACCTGCTGGTCGGCATGACCAAGAAGTTGACCAACAACTGGGAACTGGCGTTCAAGGGCTCGCTGTTCAAGCGTGACAGCACCAACAACCGCGGTGTGCCGCTGACCTTCTCGCCGACCAGCTACGCCGGCGCGACCACGCTGAACAACGGCGTGCTGGTCAACGGCGTCGGCGCCGTGCGCAGCACCCTGTTCCAGCCGGGCGCCGCCGTCGGTGCCAACGTCACCAACAACTTCGCCAACCCGGCCCGCCTGTACGGCTACGTGCCTGGCCTGGACGGCAATGCCCAGCAGGACAACAGCTCGGCCTCGACCCGCCTGGCGCTGGACCTGACCGGCCAAGCCTGGGGTTGGGACATCAACGTCGCTGGCGGCCTGACCAAGGTCAAGGTCGATATCGACTACAGCGGCTATCTCGACCGTGCCGCGCTGTACAGCGCACTGCGTTCGGGCGCGTTCAATGTGCTGGGCGGCAATTCGCCGGACGTCCTGAACACGATCTCGCCACGCTTCAGCGGCAGCGCCGAGTCGAAGCTGAACTACCTCGACCTGGTCGGTTCGCGCGAACTGATGCAACTGGGCGCCGGTCCGCTGGCCCTGGCAGGCGGCGTGCACTGGCACAAGCGTACGTGGGATGCCCCGGCATCGCCGCTGACCGCCAACGGCCAGGTCGGCAACACCTCGGCCTTCGTGATGGGTGACGAGACCAACACCGCGGCGTTCGCCGAACTGCAGGCAACCCCGATCAAGAACGTCGAGCTGCACCTGTCGGGCCGTTACGACCACTACGATACCTACGGCAATTCGTTCACGCCGGCAGCCAGCTTCAAGTGGACCCCGTCGCAGGCCTTCGCCCTGCGCGGTACCTTCGCCCGCGGCTTCCGCGCGCCGAACCCGGCCGAGACCGGGAATGCAGGTTCGTTCTTCCAGTACAACGGCGTGAACGACCCGATCCTGTGCCCGACCGGCCAGCAGTACGCAGCCGGCAGCGTGCCTGGCGCGTGCGGCATCACCCCGGCCTACGTCCAGACCACCAGCCAGAACCTGTCGCCTGAAAAGTCGAAGTCCTACACCCTGGGCGTCGTGCTGCAGCCGGTGCGTGAGCTGAACGCCACCCTGGACTACTACAGGATCGACGTCAACAACCAGATCGTGACCGCCGCCGGCAACGATCCCAACTACGTGCCGACCTTCGTCCGCGGTCCGATCACCCCGGTCGACATCGCCACCGGCGTGGGCCAGAACACCGTCGTCGGCACCCCGGCCGCCGGTCCGATCCTGTACGCGCAATCGTCGTACATCAACGCCGGTTCGACCAAGACCAGCGGCCTGGAAGCGGACGTCAACTACCGTTGGCGCCTGCCGAACGACATGGGTTCGCTGCGTGCCGGCCTGAGCTTCGCCCACACCTTCAGCTATGAGCAGTCGGTTGCCGGCGTGACCTACCAGCTGGCCGGCACCCAGGGCCCGTCGGTGGTCTCGGGCGCTACCGGTTCGCCAAAGAACCGCGGCCAGCTGAGCCTGACCTACGCACGTGGTCCGCTGGACGTGACGGCAACCATGAACTACACCAGCCGCTTCTCGACCCTGGATCCGTCGGTGGGTGGCACCGATTGCGCCTCGAGCGGCTATGACGTCGGTGGCCGTACCTACTTCTTCGGTGTGGAACAGCCTGCGTACTACTGCCATGTTGCGTCGTTCACTTCGACCAACCTGAACATGAACTACAAGCTGAGCCAGAACCTGTCGCTGAAGGCATCGATCCTGAACCTGTTCGACCGCGAGCCGCCGATCGACGTCGGCACCTACGGCAACTCGAGCGCACAGACCTCGTACAACGCGTCCCTGCACCAGGCAGGCGCCGTTGGCCGCTTCTACAGCCTGGGCCTGAACTACACGTTCTAAGCCTCGCCTGAAGGCGTCGTACCAGCCTCCAACCCCGCCCGCGGATGCGTCCGCCGGCGGGGTTTTTTTATTGTCCAGATCCAGCTGCCGGGCAGGCTATGCACAAAAAATGTTGCGTAGACCCAACGGTAAAAAAATCTTTCCTTCTTCTAATGCATGCCACATGAGCGTGCATTTTGGCGTCAATAAGCACACCTGATCAGTTTCATGTTGCGATGCATCAAAATGGAGTGAGATCAACTGTTCACCCGTATTTACTACTCATGCATGTACATACGATTCTGATCGTTCTTGTCAAAAAAGTACGGCATTTTATGTTGCGATGCACAATAGTGCAGGATCGCACTTACCTGGTGCAAATACTTGCCAAAGTGAAAAAATGTCAATTTTTCGTGGTAAATGAAAATTGACACTAAAACTGCGGGTATGTTTGTATGTATAGACATTTTTCCAATGTCTATGCGGACTTCGACGGCATTGGAGAATTTGGAAACGTGTCACGACGCGGTAGACGAACCCACTTTCAGAGAAATCCGAGAAGGAGATGTATTCATGATGTTCAAATTGAAGTCAATGCCATTTGCGGTGGCGTGCGCACTCGCCAGCGGTGCCTTCGTGGCATCCATGCCCGCAATGGCACAGACCACCGAAGCTGCCGGCGCCACCAGCCCCGGCACGCAGCGCGTGGTCGTGACCGGCTCGCTGATCAGCCGCACCGACACGGAGACCCCGACCCCGGTGCAGGTGCTGACGGCACAAGACATCCAGCGTAGCGGCAAGACCTCGGTCGCCGAACTGCTGAACGACCTGGCCGCCAACGGCGCAGGCACCCTGGGCACCGGCTTCTCGGGCGCGTTCGCCAACGGCGCGGCCGGCGTCTCGCTGCGCGGCCTGACCGTGGGTTCGACCCTGGTCCTGATCGACGGCCACCGCATGTCGCCATACGCGATCGGCGACGACTCGCAGCGCTCCTTCGTCGACGTTTCCAACATCCCGTTCGACGCTGTCGACACCATCGAAGTCCTGAAGTCGGGCGCCTCGTCGCTGTACGGCTCGGACGCGGTCGCAGGCGTGATCAACATCAAGCTGAAGAAGAATTTCACCGGCGCCCGTGCCTCGGCCGAGACCGGTAACACCCAGCATGGCGGCGGCAAGACCCACCGCGCCTCGGTCAGCGCCGGTACCGGCGACCTGGACAACGACGGCTACAATGCCTTCTTCACCGCCGAATGGCGCCGCCAGGACGGCATCAAGGTCGCCGACCGCGACCAGTACCAGTGGGCCAACCGCGACTTCCGCTCGGTCGGCGGTAACAACCTGACCCTGGGCAACCCGGTTGCGCGTATCAATCCGGCCACCGGCCAGCCAGTCTCGCTGAACGGCTTCCTGACCGCAGCCAGCTCGCCGTTCCTGTACAACCCGTCGGGCGCGGGCGGCGTCAACAACGCAGCCAACTACCAGTTCCTGGACCCGAGCTGCAACTTCACCCTGTACCGCGCCGGCGGCTGCTCGGTCACCGATACCTACGGCTACATCCAGCCGCCGACCGAGAACATCAACCTGCTGGTCGGCATGACCAAGAAGCTGTCGGGCGATTGGGAACTGGCGTTCAAGGGCTCGATGTTCAACCGCCTGAACACCAACAACCGCGGCGTGCCGGCGACCTTCTCGCCGACCACCTTCGCCGGTAACACCTCGCTCAACAACGGCGTGCTGACCAGCGGCATCGGCGCCGTTCGCAGCACCCTGTTCCAGCCGGGCGCCGCGATCGGCCAGGGCCTGACCAACACCTTCGCCAACCCGGTCCGCCTGTACGGCTACATCCCGGGCCTGGACGGTAACTCGCAGCAGCACAACAACTCCAGCACCACCCGCTTCGCGCTCGACCTGCACGGCAGCGCCTACGGCTGGGACGTCAGCGCCGCCGGCGGCCTGACCCAGGCCAAGGTCGACATCGACTACAGTGGCGTGGTCGACCGTTCCGCCCTGTACCGTTTGCTGAATTCGGGCCAGTTCAACGTGCTCGGCAATAATTCGCAAGCGCTCCAGGACCAGGTGTCGCCGCGCTTCTCGAACACCCTGACCTCGAAGCTGAACTACCTCGACCTGGTCGGTTCGCGCGAACTGATGCAGCTGGGCGCCGGCCCGCTGGCCCTGGCGGGCGGCGTGCACTGGCACAAGCGCACCTGGGACGCACCGGCATCGCCGCTGACCGCCAACGGCCAGGTCGGTAGCACCTCGGCCTTCGTGATGGGTTCGGAAACCAACAGCGCGGCCTTCGCCGAGCTGCAAGCGACCCCGATCAAGAGTGTCGAGCTGCACCTGTCGGGCCGTTACGACCACTACGACACCTCGGGCAACTCGTTCACGCCGGCGGCCAGCTTCAAGTGGACCCCGTCGCAGATGTTCGCCCTGCGCGGTACCTTCGCCCGCGGCTTCCGCGCGCCGAACCCGGCCGAGACCGGCAATGCAGGTTCGTTCTTCGGCTTCAACGGTATCGCCGACCCGATCCTGTGCCCGGGCGGTCCGAACAACCCGTACGCGGCCGGTACCGTCATCGGTTCGTGCACGCTGCAGCCGACCTACGTCCAGACCACCAGCCAGAACCTGTCGCCTGAGAAGTCGAAGTCGTACACCCTGGGTATCGTGCTGCAACCGATCCGCGAGATCAACGCGACCCTGGACTACTACAAGATCGACGTCACCAACCAGATCGTGACCGCGGCCGGCAACGACCCGAACTACTTCCCGACCTTCGTGCGCGGCCCGGCTACCCCGGTCGACGTCGCTACCGGCGTGGGCACGAACACGGAAGTCCGCACCCCGTCCGTCGGCAACATCCTGTACGCGCAGTCGTCCTACATCAACGCCGGTACGACCAAGACCAGCGGCCTGGAAGCCGACGTGCAGTACCGCCTGCGCCTGCCGAACGACGCCGGCACCATGCGTTTCGGCCTGAGCTTCGCCCATACCTTCGGCTACGAGCAGACCGTTGCCGGCATCACCTACCAGTTGGCCGGCACCCAGGGCCCGTCGGTGGTCTCGGGCGCAACCGGTTCGCCGAAGAACCGCGGCCAGCTGACCCTGGGCTACGCTCGCGGCCCGCTGGACGTGACTACGACGATCAACCATACCGGCAGCTTCTCGGGCCTGGATCCGTCGATTCCGGCCAACGACTGCGGTACGTCGGCAGCCGACATCACCGGTCGCTCGTACTTCTCGGGCCTGGTGCAGCCGGACCGCTTCTGCCGCATCCAGTCGTTCACCGCGGTCAACCTGAACGTGAACTACAAGCTGACCCAGAACCTGTCGCTGAAGGGTTCGATCCTGAACATGTTCGACCGTCAGCCGCCGTTCGACTTCAACACCTACGGCAACTCGTCGACGCAGACCGCGTATAACGCGTCGCTGCATCAGTCGGGCGCCGTCGGCCGCTTCTTCAGCCTGGGTGCAAACTACACGTTCTAAGCCTTTTACTGCGCGACAGCTGTCGGCATCCAAAACCCCGGTGCGAACTTCGATTCGCATCGGGGTTTTTTTCATTTCAACGTTGTATTGATCCAACATTACAAAAAAAGACATTTGGATGCACGAGCAAGGATGCTCCGGCCTTGTGCGTCGAACAGAAGAAAAGATCCATCGCGGCGCAGCGAACCGCTTAGCTACCGGACAAGGAGCCAGATCTATTTTGACAATAGTTAATATTTACACTGGTATAACGTCCAGCTTGTATCGACAGGTAGACACATTCGTAATGACATCCAGGTAAAGACTCACAGTAGTGATGGTGGAACTGCACAACCATAGTGCATATGAATATGAAAAAGTCGCTCTTTGGAGACTTTGACACTTGATATACAGATATGTTTTTATATTTGTAAATATTTCTTAAGCAAAAGAATTCGGTTTGCCAGCGAAGAAATATTAAAAAGCATCCATAAAAATCCATGCCGTTATCGACACAGGACATCAAATGCTCAAAAGAACAGTCTTAGGCCACGCACTTACCCTCGCATTCACCGCTTCCATCACAACGCTCGGTTCACAGGCGTTCGCACAAAGCGCAGTGGGGGGCATCAACGGCAACGCCGCTGCCGGCTCCACGGTCACGATCGACAATCCGTCGATCGGCGTGACGCGCACCATCAGCGTCGAGCGGACAGGGCGCTTCCAGCTGTCTCAGCTGCCGCCGGGCGTGTACACGGTCCGCATCAAGAAGCCGGACGGCAGCACCCAGGAAAGCCAGGTGGTCGTGGCGGCGGGTCAGAATGCCAGTGCCGACCCCGCGGCCATGACCCAGTCCGTGGTCGTGACCGGCCGCGTGTCGCGCATCGACGTCAAGTCGCCGGAATCGAGCCTGACCCTGAACGAAGCCGCGATCGACCGCATTCCGGTGGCGCGCGACGTGACGGCCGTGGCCCTGCTGGCACCGGGCGCGACCCGCGGCGACAGCCGCATCGGCTCGACCGCGCTGCGCACCGGTAACGTGCCCTCGCTGGGCGGTGCCTCGCCGGCCGAGAACGTGTACTACATCAACGGTTTCAACGTCACCAACAACCTGAACGGCGTTGCCTTCAACCAGGTCCCGTTCGAAGCGATCGCCCAGCAGCAGGTCAAGACCGGCGGCTACGGGCCGGAATACGGCCGTTCGCTGGGCGGTGTACTGGCCGTGACCACCAAGCGCGGCACCAACGAATGGCACGGCGGCGTCAACGCGATCTACTCGCCGGAATCGCTGTCCGGTAGTTCGCTGTATGCGGAAAAGAGTGCGTCGACCGGCAAATGGAACCTGAACGAGCGCGATGGCGGTACCGACGACCTGCAGGCCAACATCTGGGCCGGCGGCCCGCTGATCAAGGATAAGCTGTTCCTGTTTGCCTTGGTCCAGGGCGCCGACATCGAGCGCAAGACCTATTCCGAAAGCCGTGAAGAGGTTATGAAGTCGACCACGCCGCGCTACCTGGTCAAGGCCGACTGGAACATCAACGACAAGAACCTGCTCGAACTGACCGCGTTCAGCGACAAGAGCAAGGACAAGGCACATAACTACATCTCGACTATTCCCTATACCCCGTCGCGCAGCACCGACCTAGGCGTCGACACCTACACCACCGGCGGCGAAAACTACATCGCCAAGTACACATCATGGCTGACCGACGACTTCACGGTGTCGGCGCTGGCAGGCCTGGGCCGCTACAACCGCAAGTCGGACATCGCCTCGGCAGCCTGCCCGATTGTCCAGGACCGCCGTTCCTCGCCAACGATCACCTACGGTTGCTCGACCGCGACGTCGATCACCGATCCGAATGCGAACGACGAACGCAAGGCTTACCGCATTGATGCTGAATGGAACCTGGGCGGCCATACGCTTCGGTTCGGTGCCGACAACGAGAAGTACAAAGTCGTCGACGGTACCCGCTACCCGGGCGGCGAGAGCTACATCATTCGCAAGCTGAACGCCGGCAGCAGCCTTGGCAACGGCTATGTGAACAATACCGGTGCGGCCTTCGACTACATCACCGTCCGCCACTTCGAGAATGGCGGCAAGTTCACGACCAAGAACTCTGCTTTCTACCTCGAAGACCAGTGGCAGGTCAGCAAGAACGTGGTGCTGAACCTGGGCCTGCGCAGCGAGTCGTTCGAGAACCTGAATGCCGACGACAAGACCTTCATCAAGGTCGACAACACCATCGCCCCGCGCCTGGGCGCCGTATGGGACGTCTACGGCAACGCCACGACCAAGGTCTTCGGCAACATCGGCCGCTACTACATCCCGGTGATGTCGAATACCAATGTGCGCCTGTCCGGTGCAGAGCTCGACTACACCGATTACTACGCCTACAACGGCGCCCTCGGTTCCGACAAGTTCCAGGTGCCCGGCAAGGGGACCCAGCTGGGTTCCCGTTCCGTGGTCTCGAACGGTGAGGCCGGCGACCCGCGTTCGGTGGTCGACCCCAACATTAAGCCGATGTACCAGGACGAATTCATCGTGGGCGTCGAACAGGCGCTCAACAACCGCTGGTCGGTGGGTGTGAAGGCGACCTACCGCAAGCTGCAGTCGGTGATGGACGACATGTGCAACGACGAAGGCACCTACAACTGGGCGATCGCCAACGGCTTCAACGACGACCGCGCGACTACCCTGGCGGGCGCCATCGGACACTGCTTCCTGTACAACCCGGGCAAGGACCTGACCGCCAACGTCGACTTCGGCGACGGCAAGGGTCTGACAAGAGTCACCATTCCAGCCGCCGCGCTGGGGTTCCCGAAACCGCAGCGTACCTACAAGGCGCTCGAATTCACTTTCAACCGTGCCTGGGATGGTGTATGGGCCCTGCAGGGTTCCTACGTGCTGGCGTATAACAAGGGTAATACCGAAGGCTACGTGAAGTCGGACATCGGACAGGACGACGCCGGCATTTCGCAGGACTGGGACTACCCGGGCCTGATGGAAGGTGCCAACGGCTACCTGCCGAACGATCGTCGCCACTCGCTGAAGGTGTGGGGGTCTTACCAGGCCGCGCCGGAATGGCGTGTCGGTGCAAACGCCATTGTCCAGAGCGGCCGTCCGAAGAACTGCCTCGGCTACTATGCCGGTGACCTGGACACCGTATCGGTCCTGTACGGCGCTGCCTCGTTCTACTGCAACGGCAAGCTGAATCCGCGCGGTTCGCTCGGCCGCCTGCCTTGGACCAAGGAACTCGGCTTGCAGCTTGCCTACATGCCCGCCTGGAAGAAAGGCTTGACCTTCCAGGTCGACGTGCTGAATGTCTTCAACAACCGCGAAGTCACGTCGGTGAACGAGCAGGGCGAGAGCGCTGGCGCTACCGCGACCAGTCCGAGCACCCCGAGCCCGACCTACCTGCGGCCGGAATCGCTGCAGAACCCGCGTACCTTCCGCTTCATGGCGCAGTACGAGTTCTAAATCCGCCAACCCCGGGACCTTGCAATGACGATGCCGCCTTCGGGCGGCATTTTTCATGTGGCCGGCTTTGCCTTTATATATTAGATCCCGCCCCAGCCAGCCGCCAGGATCGCCAGCGCCGCCAGCCCGGCAGTCTCGGTGCGCAGCACCCGCGGGCCCATCGACAGCGGCAGGGCGCCGGCGGCGATCGCCGCATCCTCTTCCTCGGCGCTGAACCCGCCTTCCGGACCGACCAGCAGGCAGACCGCGCGCGGCGACGTGGCACGGGTCCACTGCGCCAGCGAGGCATCCGCCCGTGGGCTGAGCAGGATGCGCACGGCATCGCCGGCAGGTTCGGCGAGCCAGCGCCCGAATTCCTGCAGCGGCGCCACCTCGGCCAGGCGGTTGCGCCCGCATTGTTCGGACGCGCTGACGACCACGGCCTGCCAGTGGGCCAGCCGCTTGTCGGCGCGCTCGCCGGCCAGCTTGACCACCGAACGGCGCGCCGCCAGCGGCTGGACGGCGGTGACGCCGAGCTCGACCGCCTTTTCCACGATCCAGTCCATCTTGCTGCCCTCGGGCAGGCCCTGGGCCAGCGTCACGGAGAAGGGCAGTTCAGCGTCGATCGCTTCGTGCGCGACCACCTCGGCGCTGGCGCGGCGCTTGCCGACCTCGCACAGGCGCGCCCGTACCTGGCCGCCTTCGCCGTTGAACAGCACCAGTTCGTCGCCGGGTTGCTGGCGCACGACGTGCAGGTGATGGGCGACGGTTTCCGGCAAGTCGACGGTGGTGCCGGGCAGGAGCGGCTGGGGACAGTGAAAACGTGGCATCGATGGCAATAACAGGCGTTGGCAGGTCGCCATTTTAAATCCCGGGCAGCCTGCTCTGGTAGAATATCCGGTTAACGCAGCCCGCTCTGCCTCAGCTTCCAATCCTCAGACTCACCACATCCATGAAACCTCTGCAAACCACCACCCTGATGGCCAACGCGATCCGCGCGCTGGCGATGGACGCCGTCCAGAAAGCCAACTCCGGCCACCCGGGCATGCCGATGGGCATGGCCGAGATCGCCGTTGCGCTGTGGGACGGCCACTATCGCCACAATCCGGCCAATCCGGGCTGGATGAACCGCGACCGCTTCCTGCTGTCGAACGGCCACGGCTCGATGCTGCACTACGCGCTGCTGCACCTGTCGGGCTATGACCTGTCGATGGACGACATCCGCAACTTCCGCCAGCTGCATTCCAAGACCCCGGGCCACCCGGAAGTGCACATCACGCCGGGCGTGGAAACCACCACCGGTCCGCTGGGCCAGGGTATCGCCAACTCGGTCGGCATGGCGCTGGCCGAGTGGCTGCTGGCCAATGAATTCAACCGTCCGGGCTTCGACGTGGTCGACCACCACACCTACGCTTTCCTCGGCGACGGCTGCCTGATGGAAGGCATCTCGCACGAAGTGGCGTCGCTGGCCGGCACCCTGCGCCTGAACAAGCTGGTCTGGCTGTACGACGACAACGGCATCTCGATCGACGGCAAGGTGGAAGGCTGGTTCACCGACGACACCCCGAAGCGCTTCGCCGCCTACGGCTGGAACGTGATCCCCGACGTCGACGGCCACAGCGTCGAAGCGGTCGACGCCGCGATCGCGCAGGCGAAAACCTCGGACCGTCCGACCCTGATCTGCTGCAAGACCATCATCGGCAAGGGTTCGCCGAACCTGCAGGGCGGCGACAAGGTGCACGGCGCGGCGCTGGGCGACAAGGAAGTCGCGGCGGTGCGCGAGCACCTGATCTGGGATGCGATCCCGTTCGACATCCCGGCCCCGATCTACGAAGCCTGGGACCAGAAAGCCAAGGGCGCCGCCGTCGAGGCGGAGTGGAACGAGTTGTTCGCCGGCTACCGCGCGCAGTTCCCGGAACTGGCCGCCGAACTCGAGCGCCGCATGAAGGGCGAGCTGCCTGGCAATTTCGAAGCGACGCTGGCCGCCGCCATCGCCTCGACCATCGAGAAGAAGGAAAACATCGCCACTCGCAAGGCTAGCCAGAATGCGATCCAGGCACTGGCCCCGATCCTGCCGGAATTCCTGGGCGGCTCGGCCGACCTGACCGGCTCGAACCTGACCAACTGGAAGGAATCGATCCCGGTCCGTTCCGGCACCCCGGGCAACCACATCAACTACGGCGTGCGCGAGTTCGGCATGGCCGCCATGATGAACGGCATCGCCCTGCACGGCGGCTACATCCCGTTCGGCGCGACTTTCCTGACCTTCTCGGACTACAGCCGCAACGCGCTGCGCATGGCCGCGCTGATGAAGATCCGCTCGCTGTTCGTGTTCACCCACGACTCGATCGGCCTGGGCGAAGACGGCCCGACCCACCAGTCGATCGAGCACGTCTCGTCGCTGCGCCTGATCCCGAACCTGGACAACTGGCGTCCGTGCGATACCACCGAATCGCTGGTGGCCTGGGCCGAGGCGGTCAAGCGCACCGACGGTCCGTCGACCCTGATCTTCTCGCGCCAGAACCTGCCGTTCCAGGAACGCGACGCCGTCACCGTGGCGAATATCGCCAAGGGCGGCTACGTGCTGCGCGACGCGGCCAATCCGCGCGCGGTGCTGATCGCGACCGGTTCGGAAATCGAACTGGCGGTCAAGGCGGCCGACACCCTGGCCGGCCAGGGCATCGCGGTGCGCGTGGTGTCGATGCCGTCGACCGACGTGTTCGAGCGCCAGGACGCCGCCTATAAAGCGCAGGTGCTGGGCAAGGGCATCCCGCGGGTCGCGATCGAAGCCGGCGTGACCGACTTCTGGTACAAGTACGTCGGTCTCGAAGGCGCCGTGGTCGGCATCGACACCTTCGGCGAATCGGCCCCGGCCCCGGTGCTGTTCAAGCACTTCGGCTTCACCGTCGAGAACGTGGTGGGCAAGGTCAAGTCGGTCATGCATTAATCAGGTGGACGCCGCCGCACGGGACAGGAGATGGTCCGGTGCGGCAGGTTTTTCGCGCGCTGCTCGCGTGATAACGGAATTTCTTTCAATCAGGAGTGAATAAATGACGATCAAGGTAGCAATCAACGGTTATGGCCGCATCGGCCGCAATGTCCTGCGTGCTTTCTACGAAGGCGGCAAGAAGCAGGACATCCAGATCGTGGCGATCAACGACCTCGGCAACTCGGAGTCGAACGCCCACCTGACCCGCTACGACACCACCCATGGCAAGTTCCCCGGCACCGTCGAAGTCGATGGCGATTTCATGATCGTCAACGGCGACCGCATCCGCGTGTTCGCGCAGCGCAACCCGGCCGAAATCGGCTGGGGCGAGCTGGACGTGGACGTGGTGCTGGAGTGCACCGGCTTCTTCACCACCAAGGAAAAAGCCTCGGCCCACCTGAAGGGCGGCGCCAAGAAAGTCATCATCTCGGCACCGGGCGGCAAGGACGTCGACGCCACCATCGTCTACGGCGTCAACCACGACGTGCTCAAGAGCACCGACACCGTGATCTCGAACGCTAGCTGCACCACCAACTGCCTGGCCCCGCTGGTCAAGCCGCTGAACGACGCCATCGGCCTGGAAAACGGCCTGATGACCACCGTGCACGCCTACACCAACGACCAGGTGCTGACCGACGTGATGCACGAAGACCTGCGCCGCGCCCGTTCGGCCACGCACTCGATGATCCCGACCAAGACCGGCGCCGCCGCCGCGGTCGGCCTGGTGCTGCCGGAACTGAACGGCAAGCTGGACGGCTACGCGATCCGCGTGCCGACCATCAACGTGTCGATCGTCGACCTGTCCTTCATCGCCAAGCGCGACACCACCGTCGAAGAAATCAACAGCCTGATGAAGGCGGCTGCCGAAGGCCCGCTGGCCGGCATCCTGACCTACAACAGCGCACCGCTGGTCTCGGTCGACTACAACCACAACCCGGCATCGTCGAACTTCGATTCGACCCTGACCAAGGTCTCGGGCCGCCTGGTGAAGGTGTCGTCGTGGTACGACAACGAGTGGGGCTTCAGCAACCGCATGCTGGATACCACCGTGGCGCTGATGAACGCGAAGTAATCCGCAGCAACGCAGTGACAAGAAACGCTCCTTCGGGAGCGTTTTTTTTGGGGCCAGAATAAAAAAAGCCCGCCGGCTTGCGCTGGCGGGCTTCGTGCATCAACCGTGATTAACGGAACCTGTATTCCGCGGTCAGGCGCAGGCTGCGGCCCTGCACGTCGGTGATGCTCTGCGGGATCACGCCGCCGCCATCGCTCGAGAACGCACGCAGGTCGACCGGCGGACGATGGTCGAAGATATTGCGCACGAAGGCCGACAGGGTCCAGCCCTTGAAGCCGCGGTAGCTCACGTTGTAGTCCCAACGCACGTAGGACGCCTTACGGCACTCCGATGCGCTCCAGCCGGCGTCGGCACAGCCGGCGATGGTGTAGCTGTCATCGTAGTAGTCGCCCTGCAGCGAGGTCGCTTTCTCGAAATTCGCGCGGATCGAGTGCGTGAAGCCGCGGTTTTCCAGGCTGACGGTGGTGTTGGCCACGATCTTCGGCGCGTCGTAGCGGCCGGCCAGGTTGTCGCCGTACGAACCCAGCGTCGAGCTGTAGTAGCGCAGGTCCATCAGGTAGGTGGCATTGGCATCCACGGTCATGCGACCGATCGGGGTGCCGAAGCGCGCGCTGCCGGTCAGGTCGAGGCCGCTGGTCTTGGTCTTCGACACGTTTTCGAACATCCCCGAAGTGCCCAGCAGTGCCGGGGTCGTGACGCCGTACTTGGCTTGTTCGGCCGCGGTGAAGGTCTTGTCGTTGACCAGGGTGCCGCGCTCGATCACGCCAGGCGCCTGGTCGGCTTCCGCAGCCAGCAGTTCAGCCGTGCTCTTCAGGCCGATCTCGTCCTTGCGTTCGATGTGCCAGTAGTCGAGCGAGAAGCTGTAGCCCTTGACCGGTTCGACCACGAAGCCGAGGGTAGCGCTGCGCGAGGTTTCCGGCTTCAGGTCCGCATTGTTACGCACGTTGCTGAACACGCCGGTGGCGCACTCGTTACCCTGGACCGTGTCGGCACGAGCCAGCAGGGTTTGCTTGGTCGGATCGCTGTCCGGCAGGGCGGCGGCCTGGGACTGCAGGTCGCGTTGCAGGGCGCGTGCCGCCGGGCAGCGCTTCGGATCGACCACGCCGTTGTCGAACGCAAACTTGCTCGACTGGGCGCTCTCGGTCAGGTTCGGGGCGCGGAAGCCGGATTCGATGGTACCGCGCAGCATGAACTCCTTGTTGGCGGCGTAGCGGAAGGCCAGCTTCGGCGAAACGTGGGCATCGAAATGCTCGTACTTGTCGACGCGGGCGGCGCCGTTCAGTTCGAGCTTCTCGGTGACCGGCACGTTGATTTCCGCGTAGGCGGCGCCGGTGGCGCGCTTGGCGTTGGCGCTGGCCGAACCGTTGCCGACGATATCGCCGTTCAGCAGGTTGGCGCTCGGGCTGATGTCGAACTTCTCGTGGCGCAGTTCGCCACCGATCGCCATGCCGACCGAACGGCCGCCGATCTGGGCGATTTCGCCGCTGATCTTGCCGTCGATGAAGTACTGGGTGATCTTGCCGTCATAGCCGTATTCCGGGAACAGGGTGTTCAGCACCTGCGCGGAATTCTGCTGGCCGATCTTGTAGTCGTGGTTGAAGAAGTTCGGATCGATCGGGTTGTAGTTGGCGTCGTACTGGCTGTAGTCGCCGACGACTTGCTTGAAGCCGCTGGCGCTGAACGTGCCGCGCTGCTTCATCTTGGTCTTGCTGCCCATGGCACCGACTGCGGTTTCCCAGTCGTACTTGCCCCAGCTGCCGCGCAGGCCGGTCAGCACGCGGTACTGGTCGCTCTTGACGCTGCTGCTGCTGCCGGCATCGGCGAAGCGATAGCGGAAGTCGGCCTGCTCGCCGGTCGGGTTGATCGGGCTGTTGGCCGCCAGCGGCAGGTAGGTGAAGACCTGGCGCTGACCGGTAGCCGGGTTGCCCCAGATCGAATCCGCCACGGTGGCGCCGTAGGTCGGGAAAGCGCTCATGTAGTCGGTCTCGGTGTGCGAGTACAGCACTTCGGCGAAGCCGTCGACGTTTTCGTTGATGCGCAGCTTGCCCGATACCAGCGCGTTGGCGCGCTTGGCTTCCGGCACGGCCTGGAAGCGCGAGAAGCGGTCGTACTGGCACAGGCGCGAGACGACGGTGGTGCAACCGGTGACCGCGCCGCCGGCGCCGGTATCGAAACCGAGGATGTTGCCCGGATAGCTGTACGAGGACGGTGCACCGCGGTTGCCGAAGAGCTTGCCGCTGCCCGGGGCGACGGCGCTGAACTTGTCGCCGTAGGCCGGGTTGATGTCGTTCACGACCTGGCGCCAGTTGACGTCGTCGCGCTGGTACAGTTCGACGTTGGCCAGGACGTTGTAGCCATCCTGGGCAAAGTTACCGAAACCGCCGGTGATGCTGGCGTTGCGGCTCTTGAATTCGCTGTTCTTCAGGGACTGGTTCTGGGTGGCCTTGACCTGGATGCCCTGGTAGTCGCTGCGGGTGATGATGTTGATCACGCCGGCGACGGCGTCGGAGCCGTACACGGCCGAGCCGCCGTTGCGCAGCACTTCGACGCGCTCGATCGCGTCCATCGGCAGCGAGTCGAGGTTGGTGAAGACTTCGTTGTAGTCGGCCAGCGCGTATGGCGCAACGCGGCGCGAGTTCAGCAGGATCAGGGTCGACTGCTTGCCCAGGTTGCGCAGCGATGCGGACGAGGCGCCGCCGGCGAACGAGTTGCTGCCGCCGATGTCGGTCAGGCTGCTGGAAGCCGAGGTCAGGGTCTGCAGCAGTTCGGTCACGGTGTTGGCACCGGTGCGCACGATGTCTTCGCGCTTCATGATCGTCACCGGCGTGGAGGTTTCCGCATCGATGTGAGCGATGTTCGACCCCGTCACCACGACCTTCTGGATCGGTTTGTCGGCCTCGACCTGTTGAGCGAATGCCACCGGCGAGTAAGCCAGGGCCAGAGCGACCGCCAGCGTGCTTTTTTTATAAAAGGTTGGATGCACCACAAATCTCCGAATGTAAAGACGAGGCATCTGGACAGGATTCTGTCCAAATGGCTCAGGCGCATAATCTGAACGTTCGATTTATTACAGTCAAGTTACAAAGCTTTACGTAGCTCAGATACAACACATTCAGCCCTGCAGAAATGGTGGGGGAGTATCTTGAAGTTTTAATGGGTGAAAAACTTGAAGTTTTGGGGAGTATTTACACGGCAGCGATCGCCAGCCTGCGTAAATACCTATATTCGTGAAATCTTTTCAATCTTAGGGCAGGGGAAATGTGTCATGCAAAGCCCGGACAGGGGCGGCCCAGGGTCACCCTGCTGGCATAAAAAAAGCCGATCACGTTGACCGGCTTTTTCTTTGTGGACGTCTCGCCACGGCCTCAGCCCAAGTTCAGCGCGCCTTCGGCCAGGGCGTCAGGATCTCGAACCCGTTCCTGGTCACCGCAATCATGTGTTCCCACTGCGCCGACAGCGAGCGGTCGCGCGTGACCACGGTCCAGCCGTCGTCGAGCTGTTCGACGTCGGCCTCGCCGAGGTTGATCATCGGTTCCACCGTGAAGGTCATGCCTTCCTTCAGCAGCAGGCCGGTGTTCGGGCGGCCGTAGTGCAGCACCTGCGGCTCTTCGTGGTAGACCCTGCCGATGCCGTGGCCGCAGTATTCGCGCACCACCGAGTAGCCGGCCTTTTCGGCCAGGGTCTGGATCGCATGGCCGACGTCGCCCAGGCGCGCGCCCGGACGCACGGTGCGGATGCCGGCCATCATGGCGTCGAAGGTGGTGTCGACCAGCTTCTTCGCTTCCGGGCGCGGGGTGCCGGCGAAGTACATGCGGCTGGTATCGCCGTGCCAGCCGTCCTTGATGACGGTGACGTCGATGTTGATGATGTCGCCGTCCTGCAGGATTTCGGTCGGGGTGGGGATGCCGTGGCAGACCACGCCGTTGACCGAGGTGCACAGCGTCTTTGGAAAGCCGTGGTAGCCGACGTTGGCCGGGGTGGCTTTCTGCACCTTGCGGATGTACTCGTTGCAGCGCGCGTCGAGTTCCTCGGTCGAGACGCCGGGCACGACGTATTCGGAGATCATTTCCAGCACCTCGGCAGCCAGGCGGCCGGCGACGCGCATCTTTGCAATGTCTTTTTCGTTCTTGAGTTTGATAACCATGGATATGCTGTAGTGGTTGCCGGAACGGTACGCCGGCCTGCCTGTATGATAACCGGCGGGCGCGAAACAGGGAGGGACGCTGCATCCCGGCGCAGCGCCCCCCCATGAAAAAACGCCCTTGCGGGCGTTTTGAACCGGGATGCGGTCGACGTCGATCAGAGCTTGACGCGGATACCGGCGTACCAGCGGCGGCCGATCGGATCGTAGGTGCCGGCGTTGGTTTCGGTACCGGTGGTGTCGCCGTACAGGCCGCTGATGATCGGCGGCGCCTTGGTGTCGAAGGCGTTGTCCAGGCCGAAATAGAGCTGGGTTTGCTTCATCAGCTGGTAGGACAGTTGCAGGTTCGTGTAGGTGCGCGAACCGACCTTGATCGAATTGGGCGGCAGGTCGAAGCCAGCCAGGAACTGATCGTCCAGCGCCGAACGGCCAATGTAGTTGAACGTCACATTCGCATCCAGCTGGTTCCACTTGTAGCCCACGTTCAGATTTGCCTTGTTCTTGGCAGCACCCACCTCACCCGCGTACGGGTCCTGCGCTTCGCCCGGCAGCGGGATGGTGTAGTTCTTCTTCACGTAGGTGTACGCCAGGCGGGTCGCCAGGCGGCCCGGACCGACGCGATCGTTCCAGGACGCGGTCAGGTCGATGCCTTCGGTCGCCAGGCCGCCGCTGTTCGACACGGCGGTGTCGATGTAGCGCAGCGAGCCCGCGCTGTTCTGGCCGGTTGCGGTCGGACGGCGGGTGATGAACTGGCACATTGCCGGGCTCGAGCCGTCGTAGCAGGCGCTCAGCGCGAACGAGCGCGGGGTCGACACGATGGCGTCGGCGATCTTGATGTTGAAGTAGTCGGCCGTGAAGGTGACACGCTGCAGCATCGGCACGGAACGCGGGGTCCAGACGACGCCGACGGTGGTCGAGCGGCCTTTTTCTGCCTTCAGGTTCGGATTGCCGCGGTTGAAGCCGCTCACACCCTGCTGGTCGGACTGGTTGATGGTGAAGGCGCCGTTGGCAGCGATGTTCGCGGCCACGCCCGGATCGGCACGGCAGCGCGCATCGTAGGTACCTTGCGAGTTCGCGGTCACGCCCACGCACGGGTCGGTCAGGCCCGACGGGAAGTCCTGGCTCGGTGCCTGGTACAGTTCGTTGATGTTCGGTGCGCGGGTCGACAGCGAGCGGGTACCGCGGAACTTGACGTCGTCGATGAGCGCCCATTCGACGCCGGCATTCCAGCTATTGGTGCTGCCGACCGACGAGTAATCGCCGTGACGGAATGCGCCTTGGACGGTCAGCTCCTTGACGAAGGGCTTGTCCTTCAGCAGCGGCACGCGCGACTCGACGAAGACTTCGCGCACGCTGAATTCGCCCTTGGTCGGCGGGGTGGCGTTGCCGGCGTTCAGGCCGGCCTGGGTCAGGGCGTCCGGGGTCGATTCCGAGAATTCCTTGCGGAATTCGACACCGGCAGCGATGCCGAGCGGGCCTGCCGGCAGGTCGAACAGGTCGCCGTTGATCTGGCCGCCGGCCAGCTTCTGGGTGGTGCGGGTCGTCAGCGAGCCCGGCGCGTTGACGTAGGCCAGCGCTTCCGGGGTGATGCTGTTATAGCCGAACACGTTGATCGGTACGCAGCCCTGGGCACGGGCGTTGGCGTCGGCGCACACCACGTTGCCGCTCGAGTTGGTGACGGCATCGAGGGCATTGCGGAAGTTCAGGACGTTGACCTGGCCGCTCGTCTGCTGCGCTTCCTTGTTCTGGCCGTATGCGACATAGGCCTCGTAGTTCCAGTCCTTCCACGCGTGGAAGTCGCCCTTCACGCCGGTGGCCAGACGGAAAGTGTCGCGGTCCACGGTGTTGTTGCGGGTGCCGACTTCGGACAGGCGGCGGGTGAAGCTGTAGTCGGGGATGCCGTCGCCGTCGATGTCGGTGATGCGGTCGTACAGGTATTGCGGCACGATCGGGTTGCGGACCAGGCTGCCGTTGACGATTCTGCCTGCCGGTACCAGGCCGCCCGAATCCGGGAAGATATTTTCCGAGCTCAAGGCGAATGGCTCGATGACGCTCGATGCGCGCGTTGCCGCGTAGGTGCCTTCGATGAAGGCGGTATGGTGTTCGCCCAGCTTGCGCTCGCCGTTGGCGGCCAGCAGGAAGCGATCGACCGGCACGGCGATCGACCGGTAGTAGGAGCGGTTGAAGCCGCTGGCCGGCGTGGTGGCATTGCCATTGGTCGACCACGGAATGACGTTGCCGGCCTTGTCATAGGTGTAGTTGCCGGCGAGCGTAGGACCATAGAAGAAGCGGCCTTGCGGTGCGTAGCTCGAGTAGTACGGACGGTCGGCGATGAAGGCGTCCGACGCCAGGCCGGTGCTCAGCATGCGCGAGTTCTGGTCGACCGCTGATGCCTCACGGTCGCGCGACCAGACCTGGCCGTCGCGGGTGAAACCCAGGTGGCCCATCAGGAACCCATCGTCGTTGCTGCTGCCGAAGGTCAGCGACAGCTTGCGCTTTTCGCTGTCGCCCTTGGAGCTTTGGCCGCCCTGGGCGTCCAGCAGCAGGCCGTTGAAGTGACGCTTGGTGATGATGTTGACCACACCAGCCACCGCGTCCGAACCATAGGCCGCGGACGCGCCGCCGGTCAGCAGTTCGACACGCTCGATGAAATCGGTCGGGATCGCGTTCAGGTCGACCGCGGAGTCGCCGGGCACGCCCGACACGAAGCGGCGGCCGTTGACCAGCACCAGGGTACGCGAGCTGCCGAGGTTGCGCAGGTCGACGGTGGCGACGCCGACACCGGCGGTTGCGAATGCTGTGTTGGTACGGCTGTAGCCCGGCGTGCCCAGGGTCGGATTCTGCAGCAGCAGTTCCTGAAGGTTGTTGGCGCCCGAAGCGGCGATATCCGCGGCACTCAGCACCTGCAGCGGCGACGGCGAGTCGGCATTCGGCGATGCGATACGGGAACCGGTCACCTCGACGCGCTGCATGGCGGCTGGCGCAGACTGGGTGTCCTGTGCGTAAGCCGACTGCGCCGCAATGGCGACACCGCTTACGCAGATCAGGCGGATTGACCGGGACAACACTTTTTCCATCATTGCATGACTCCTGGGGTTAGGGCACAGCAGTAGTTATGGTCGCAGGCATGTGAACGCTGCGACGATTTTCAAAACAATGCTTGTTGCATTGCTTTGCAATATGGCAATAGAATCACTAGCACGGCGTTATTGTCAACCGGCTCATGTACATATCATGTACATATCGTGAATTGTTGCAATCATGCGTAATTACAAAAGTCCGAAAGACATAGATTTATTGTGCAAAAAAAAGCCATCTTTCTCTGTAATGAGGACGAAGCGGCTGTAAATCCAAGGCATTCTCGTGGTTTGACTGTGTCAGGGCAGACACATATCGGCGCGACCGTTTGCACTGCAACGGTGCGCTTGAGCAAAGATATGTAGAGGGAAAAAGGGTTTTTAGCGGGTGTACGTTGGGTCGACTGCTGCGATTTGGTGCAGTGCCAAGCGAGGACTGCACTTGAGACGACACGGCAACAAGCTGGTTAAATTGCAAAAATAGTAAGTATGCAGGTGTTGCCGGCCCGGCATGCGCCGGCGGGCCACGCCAGCGGTCGTGGTGAACTAGAACGACTGGTTGTAGCGCACGTAGAAAAAGCGGTCGATCGGCCGTTCCGGGTCCACCGCCGAGGACGACGAGGCGCCGCCCAGCGCGCTGCCGGCGTCGTACACGATGGTCGGCTTGCGGTTGAACACGTTATTGGCGCCGGCCAGCAGGCGCGCCTTCCACGGCAGCGCATAGCCGATCGAGAGGTCGCTGTAGACCATGGCGCCGAGGCGGTTGTAGCCGGTGCCCCAACTGGTCTTGTCATTCGGGTCGCTGCACTCCTGGTTGAGCGGCGCGCTCCAGCAATGCACCTTGATCTTGCTGTAGTAGCGCGAGGCCAGGGTAGCGCTCCAGTTGCCCAGGCTCCAGTCGAGCGCCAGGTTGGACTTGACCCGGTTGTAGCCGTATTCGCCGGCGTAGTGGAGCGGGGCGGCAGTCACGGTGCTGCGGGTGTCGTACTTGTCGACGTAGGTCGTTTCCGTGCGGATGCTGAACTGGCCGAGGCGGATGCGCGGCAGGCGGTAGGCCAGGCTCAGGTCGATGCCTTTGGTCGCCAGTTCGCCCAGGTTGAAGGTGCCGCGCGACAGGCTGACGATCTGGCCGGTGACCGGGTCGCGCCGGATGCGGTCGCAGAAGGATTGCACGTTGTCGATGTAGCACTGGTTGATCTCGAACACCGAGGTCACCGAGGTGATGCGGTTCTTCACGCGGATGTCGAACCAGTCGAGCGCCACCGACAGGCCGCTCAGCCAGGACGGGCTGTAGACCAGGCCCAGGGTGCGCGTGGTCGCGGTTTCCGGCTGCAGCGCGCCGTTGCCGAAGCCGACGTCGAAGGGCACCGGGGTCTGGGCGCCGGAGGCCGGTACCGGCGCGCCGGCCTGGTTGACCTGGCGGAAGGTGACCGGCACCCCGGCCGCGGTGCAGCGCGCCTTGACCGCCGGGGTCCTGGCGGCTTCGCCATACAGGCTGTCGCAGGCGTCCAGGTAGGAGTCGTAGCCCTGCGAGCCGCCGCCGAAGCTGTCGGCCAGCGCCGGCGCGCGGAAGCCCTCGGCGTAGGTGGCGCGCACCAGCAGGTCGCGCACCGGTTTCCACAGCAGGCTGGCCTTGCTGTTGGTGGTGCTGCCGAAGTTGCTGTAGTCCGAATAGCGCGAGGCGATGTCGAGCGCCAGGCTGCGCAGCAGCGGCAGGTCCTTCAGCAGCGGAATGTTGAATTCGAGGTAGGCTTCGCGCACGCTGTACTTGCCGATCGTGGTGTTGCCGGCCAGGTCGCTCGAGTAGCCCGACTGCTCGAACTGGCCGGGCCGGTCCTCGCCGCGCACCGCGCGGTGCTCGAGGCCGGCCGCCACGCCGAGCGCGCCGGCCGGCAGCGTCAACAGTTCGCCGGTGATGTCGGCGGTGGCGCTGTTGACGGTGGAGCCGTAGGTGGCCTGGCCGACCGACATCACGTAGTCCAGGGCGGCGCTGGTCGAGGCCGACGGGCCGCCCAGGATATCGAAGGGCACGCATTCGGCCAGCGCGATCGGCGCCGCCGCGGTGCCGCACTGGACCACGCCGCCGGCGTTGCGGAAGGACGGGCCGAGCGCCTTTTTCAGGTTCAGCAGGTTCAGGTTGCCGGTCGAGCGCACGTCGCCGTGGATGGTGCTGTGGTTGTAGCCCAGGTTCCAGGTCCAGGGCTTGTCCAGCAGCGAAAAGCCGCCTTCGAGCACGGCGTCGACGTGCAGGGTACGGTTTTCGTTCTCGCTCACGCGCGGCACTTCGACCGTGCGGCGGTAGAAGTACAGGTCCTGGCCCGGACCGGTGGCGCCGATGCCCTGGCTGCCGTAGGGATTGTAGTAGCTGTTCCTGTCGATATACACCGGGAACTTGAGCTGGGTTTGCGAGTTGAGCGGGTAGCCGGCCACCTGGCGTGACGACAGGCGGTCGGCCAGCATCGCGGTGACGCTCAAGCGCATGTCCTGCGGCAGCGCGATGCTGCCCTTGGTGAACAGCGTCGTCAGCCGGGTCGGCGACGTGTACATCATCTCCTGGGTCGAGTTGAACAGGTCGGCGTCGGCGTTGGCGTAGGGGTGGTAATTGAGCCGGTCACGGCTGTCGCTGCCGGTGCCGCTGCCGTCGTAGCTGCCGGTATGGTTCAGGTACTGGTTGAAGCCGCTGGCGAAACCGTTGGCGGCGACCTGGCGGATACGGCCCCAGGGACCCTGGCCGAAGCCGGAATTCAGGTGCGCCGGGCCGTTGGTGGTGGCGGTGATCTCGCGGTCCCTGGCCCACACCGCGCCCTGCTCGCTGTAGCTGAGGCCGAGCATGATGCTGGCGCGCTCGTTGCCGGCGCCGTAGCTGAGCGACAGGTCCTTGCCGCGGCCGTCGCCGAGTTCGTTGCGGCCGGTGTAGACGCTGGCCTGGCCGCCTTGCACGCTCTTTTTCAGGATGAAGTTGACCACGCCGGCGATCGCATCCGAGCCGTAGATCGCCGAGGCGCCGTCCTTCAGGATTTCGATGCGCTCGATGAAGGCGGCGGGGATGGTCGAGACGTCGGTATAGCCGGCCACGGTCGTGGTCCAGCGCTTGCCGTCCACCAGCACCAGCAGGCGGTTCGCGCCGAGGTTGCGCATGTTGATGAACTGGCCGCCCTGTTCGCGGCTCGCGCCCAGCGTCGAGCCGCGCGAGAACGCCGGCGTGCCGGCCACCGACAGGTTGTTGATGATCTCGCCCACGGTGACCAGCCCGGTCTTCTGGATCTGCTCCTGGGTCATCACCTGCACCGGCTGCGCCGTTTCCAGGTCGACCTGGCGGATGCGCGAGCCGGTGACCTCGACCCGCTGCGGCGTCTCGGTGACGGCGCCGGCGGTGACTACCTGCGCCTGGGCCGGCGGCAGGGCGGCCGGCAGGGTGGCACACAGGCCCAGCATGATCCTGATATGTCGTTGCATGAGATCCTCTCCTGAAGGACAACACACTGCACGTCTGTATCAGATCACTCCGTATTGACGAGTGTCAATGCAAGGTAAATACATGTGACAAGCCCGGGGCAAAAAACAACACGCCTAAGCGCTGAAGCAACTGTGCCACAGGCGCATCACGACCTCGGCATGCGCCGCCACCAGCGCCGGATCGACGCGCGCATTGTCCTGGCCCTGCAGGCGCACCTGGTGCTGCAGGCGGCGCAGCGCGCGGTAGGCGCTGGCGGTGTCCTGCGCCAGCCCCCTGTCGATCAGGTCGAGGTCGCCGCACAGGCGCAGCAGGGCGATGTTGCCGCTGTTGGCCGTCAGCTGCGGATAGCGCGCGGCGTAGCGCAGCACCAGGTACTGGACGATGAACTCGATGTCGATCATGCCCCCGGCATCCTGCTTCAGGTCGAAGCGGCCGCTGTGGTTCGGGTGGGCGCCGCGCATGCGCTGGCGCATGTTGACGACTTCCGTGCGCAGCCTGTCTGCATCGGCCTCGCGGTCCTGGCGCAGCACGGCTTCGCGGATCGCCTCGAAGCGCGCGCCGATGGCGGCATCGCCGGTGCAGAAGCGGGCCCGCGTCAGCGCCTGGTGTTCCCAGATCCAGGCCGAGGCGCGCTGGTAGCGCTCGAAGGCGTTCACCGACGACACCAGCATGCCGCTGGCGCCGTCCGGCCGCAGCGCGGTATCGATGTCGAACAGGATGCCGGCCGGGGTGTGGCTGGTCATCCAGGTGATGAAGCGCTGCGCCAGCTTGGCGTAGTTGGACGGCGCCAGGTCGTCGTCGTCGTCGAACAGGAAGATGACGTCGAGGTCGGACACGTAGCCCAGTTCCTTGCCGCCCAGCTTGCCGTAGGCGATGACGGCGAACTGCGGCACCTCGCGGTGGCGGCTGGCGATCGTGCGCCAGGCGCGCTGCACGGTTTCTTGGACGATCAGGTCGGCCAGCGCCGACAGGTGGTCGGCCAGGCGTTCGACCGACAGTTCGCCCGCCAGGTCCAGTGCCAGCAGGCGGAACATCTGGGCGTGGTGGGTTTCGCGCAGGATGTCGAGCTGGCGCTCGGTGTCGCCATCGGCGTCGTCGAGTTGGCTCTTGAGGCCGGCGGCCAGGGCCGGCAGGTCGTCGGCGAAGCTGGCGGCGCTGTTGCCGCGGTCGTCCAGCAATTCGTCGAGCAGGATCGGATGCTGGGTCAGGAAGGTCGCGGCCCAGCCGCTGGCGTTGATCATGCGCAGCACGCGCTCGAGCGTGTGCGGATACTCGGTCAGCAGCGACAGGTAGGCCGAGCGGCGCGCGATCGCCTCGAAGAAGTCGAGCAGGCGGCCGAGCGTGGCCGCGTGGCTGCCGAGGCCGGTCTCCTGCACCACGGCGGCGATCTTCGGCAGTGCCGCGTTGACCAGCGCCAACAGCCGGTTGCGGCTGGCTTCGGGCAGGGTCTGCAGGCGCGGTGCCTGCCAGGTCGCGACCAGGCGCTCGGCGGCGGCTTTCGGGTCGTCGAAGCCGAGGCTCGCCAGGCGGTCGGCGATGGCGCCGCGGTTGTCGGCATCGCTGTTGGCGTCGATGATCGAGGCGCCGGGGTCGACCGCATCGGCGCCGTTGCTTTTGTCCGCGAAGATCGCGTCGAACTGGGCGGCCACAAAAGTGCGCCATTCGTCCAGGCGCGCCAGCAGCGCCGCTTCGTCGGCCAGGCCCATCATGCGGGCGACCGTGTCGCGGTCTTCGGGCGAGACCGGCAAGGTGTGGGTCTGCGCGTCTTCCAGGTATTGCAGCCGGTGTTCCAGGTCGCGCAGGAAGCTATAGGCGTCGAGCAGCTGCTGGACGACGTCGGCGGTGAGCAGCTCGCGCTCGGCCAGCAGGCGCAGGGTCTTGCGGGTCGAGCGTTCGCGCAGGTCCGGATCGCGTCCGCCGCGGATCAGCTGGAACACCTGGGCCAGGAATTCGATCTCGCGGATACCGCCGCGGCCCAGCTTGACGTTGTGGCTGCGTTCCGGATGCAGGCGTTCCTGGCGGTTGACCTCGGCGCGGATCTGGGCGTGCATGGTGCGGATCGCGTCGATCACGCCGAAGTCGAGGTAGCGCCGGAACACGAAGGGCCGGACGATGGCGGTAAGCAGCTCGATGTCTTCGGCATCGCCGGTGACTGCGCGCGCCTTGACCCAGGCATAACGTTCCCATTCGCGCCCTTGTACGATCAGGTAGTCCTCGACCATGTTCAGGCTCGCCGCAAGCGGACCCGACTTGCCGTTGGGGCGCAGCGCCATGTCGACGCGGAAGGTAAAACCGTCTTCGGTGATTTCCGACAGGGCGGCGATCAGCTTGCGACCCAGGCGCAGGAAGAACTCGTGGTTGGACAGGCTGCGTTGTCCCGGGCCAGCCTGGGTGTCGCCATCCTCGGGGTAGACGAAGATCAGGTCGATGTCGGAGGACACATTGAGTTCGAACCCGCCATGCTTGCCCATCGCCAACACCATCATCTGCTGCGGCCGTCCGGACTCGGCGCCGACCGGCATCCCGTGGGTCGCCGTCATCTCGGCCATGAGCTCGGCCAGGTGGGCCTGTACGGCGAAGTCGGCGAAGCGGCTCATCGCGGTGACGACTTCGTCGAGGTCGGCCTGGCCGTCAAGGTCGCGCTGGATCAGTCCGCAGATGAGGAGGTTGCGCAGGCGGCGCATGGCGCGCCCGAGGGGCAAGCGAGTGCCATGCGGGCCGGCGGCGGCTTCGTGCTCCAGCGCTGCGCCGAGATCGAGCCGGGCCAGCGATAATGCTGTCAAGCTGGCCAGGCGCGCAGCACGTGCCGGATCGGCGGCCAGCCAGCGCTGATAAAAGCGCGACAGGGTGGCGAGGGAAGCTTGATGATTGACAACAGTATTCATGACGCAGATCCAGACGAGTTATGCGTTCCGGGACGCTTTCTATGCGGTAAAATTGCCCGCCTGCCCAGGTTGGCATGATGTTAAGGGAGTTGATGCCACAGTTGCAAATTGTTGCAATCGGTCGATGGGCACATCTTCATTGTACGAATAGTCTGCATCTGCGCGGCACGGAAGCGACATTACCAAAGTTATATAGCGGCGAGTCTTTTTGAGCATATTGATGCACGACCCGGAACAGCAGGCAGCACGCGCACGGCAGGCGGGGCGGGAATCCGCCCATGCCGGCGCCGACGCGCCTGTCGCCGACGACGGTCTGGCGGATGCCGCAGCCGAGGACGCGCACGCGGTCGAGGCCCACGCCCACCTGCCGCTGGCAGAACGCTGGCGCCGCCTGCGCACCGCCTACCGCTATGCCAACCTGGCCTCGCACCACGTGCTCGGCTTCACGCTGAAGGCCGGCCTGCTCGTCTATTTCGCGTTCATGCTGCTGTTCCTGGCGCTGCGTTACGCGATCCTGCCGAACATCGACCTGTACAAGCCCGATCTCGAACGCGCCGCCAGCCGCGCGCTCGGCAACCCGGTCACGATCGCCCGCGTGTATGCCTCGTGGCGCGGCCTGCACCCGAATCTGTATCTCGGCGATGTGCGCTTGCACGACCGTGCCGGGCGCCAGCTGCTGGCGCTGCCGTCGGTATCGGCCACGCTGTCGTGGTGGACCTTCGCCGCCCTCGAGCCGCGCTTCGAATCGCTCGAGATCAACCGTCCTGAACTCGACGTGCGGCGCACTCTAGATGGCGTGCTGCAGGTGGCCGGCGTGCGCATGGACAGCAAGAAAGAAGAGGGCGGCGGCGCCGACTGGCTGTTCCGCCAGCGCGAGATCGTGGTCCGCGAAGGGCGCATCGACTGGACCGACGGCCTGCGCGGGGCGCCGCCGCTCGCGCTGCGCGACGTCACGCTGGTGCTGCAGAACCACTGGACCGCACACCGCTTCGCCCTCAAGGCCACGCCGCCCGCCGCGCTCAGCGCCCCGCTCGACGTGCGCGCCCGCTTCACCCATCCGGCCTTCGGCGCGCGCCCATCGGACACCCTGCGCTGGAAAGGCGAGGTCTACGCCGACCTGCGCAACGCCGACCTGGCGGCCTGGAAACCCTATCTGGCCTACCCGTTCGCGCTCGAGCGCGGGCGTGGCTCGGTGCGCGCCTGGCTGAACTTCGACCAGGCGCGCCTGGCCGGCTTCACGGCCGATCTCGGCCTGGCCGACGTCGGCGCGCGGCTGGCGCCGGATGCGCGGCCGCTGGAGCTGGCCCGGGTCAGCGGGCGCCTGTCGGCACGCGAGGCAATCCGCCCCGGCGCCGGCGAGGGCAAGCCGACCTTCGGCGCCCTCGGGCACACGGCCGGCATCGAGGATTTTTCGGTGGTCATGCGCGACGGTACGGTGCTGGCGCCGGCCACGCTGTCGGAATCGTGGCGTCCGGCCACCCGCAACCGTCCCGAGCGCGTGGAAGTGCGCGCCGACCGCGTCGACCTCGGCGCGCTGGCCGCGCTGGCGGCCCAGATGCCGCTCACGCCGGCCCAGCGCACGCTGCTGGCGGAACTGGCGCCGCGCGGGCGCCTGCTCGACGTCGACGCCGAATGGGAAGGGCGCCTGCCGCACCCGAGCGCCTACCGCGTGCGCGGCCAGGCCGAAGGGCTGGGCATCGAGGCGCTGGCGGCCCAGGGCGAGCCGGCCCGTCCCGCCATCCCCGGTTTCCGCAACCTGTCCGGCAGCATCGACGCCAGCGACCGCGGCGGCAGCGTCACCCTCGATTCCAGCCGGCTGGCGCTGGCGCTGCCGGCCTGGTTCGCCGATCCCGACATGGTGTTCGACCAGCTCGGGCTGCGCGCGCGCTGGTCGTGGCCGCAGGACGACCAGCTGCTGGTCGAGGTCGACGGCATGAATTTCAGCCAGGGCGCCCTGAAGGGCACGCTGTCCGGCCGCCACCTGCTGCCGCTGAACGCCGCGCACGGGATCGCCGGGCCGGGCAGCGCCGACCTGAATGCCAATATCGATAACTTCGACATCGCCAGCATCGGCCGCTTCCTGCCGCTGGCCACCCACGAAGGCTTGCGCGACTGGCTGACCGGCGCGCTGCAGGGCGGCACCCTGCACGACGCGCGCCTGCGCCTGCGCGGCGACCTGGCGCACTTCCCGTTCAAGGGCGACAGCGCCGCCGAACGCGCGCGCGGCGAATTCCGCGTCAGCGGGCGCATCGAGAACGGCAAGCTGGAATACGCGCCGGCGCGCCGCCAGCCCGACGGCAAGACCCCGCTGTGGCCGCTGGCCGACAACATCAACGGCAGCATCGTGTTCGACCGCGCGCGCATGGACATCCACGCCGACAGCGCGCGCACCCTCGGCATCGCGCTCAACAACGTGCGCGCCACCATCCCGGAACTGGGTTCGCACGAATCGGTGCTCGACATCGACGGCAACGCCGCGGGCGCGCTGCAGGACCTGCTGCACTACGTGGCGGTGACGCCGGTGCTGGAATGGATCGGCCACTTTACGGAAGACACGCGCGCCACCGGCCCCGCCAAACTGGGCCTGAAACTGCACCTGCCGCTGGCCAACCTGCACGACGCCAAGGTCCAGGGCGCGCTGCAGCTGCAGAACAACGACGTCACCCTGTTCCCCGAACTGCCGCCGATCCAGGCCGCGCTGGGCCGGGTCGAGTTTTCCGAACACGGCGTCAACCTGAACGGCGTCGGCGCCAGCTTCCTCGGCGGCCCGCTGGTGCTGTCGGGCGGCACCCAGCGCGAGGGCGGCATCGTGATCCGCATGGCCGGCACCGCCACCGCCGACGGCATGCGCCGCACCCAGTCGCTGCCGGCGCTGCAGCGCCTGGGCGCCAAGCTGTCCGGCGGGGCGCGCTTCGGCGGCAGCGTGACCGTCAAGGACCGCGCGACCCAGATCGTGTTCGATTCCACCCTGGCCGGCCTCGGCGTGGACTTGCCGGCGCCTTTGAACAAGCCGGCCGCCGACGCGCTGCCGCTGCACTTCGTCCTGAACGGCCAGCCGACGGGCACGGACGGCGTCGGCCACGACGAGATCCGCATCGGCCTGGGCAGCACGGTGGCGGCGCGCTACGTGCGCGAGCGCCAGCCGCAGAAGCCCTGGGTCGTCAAGCACGGCGGCATCGGCGTCAACGTGCCGGCGCCGGAGCCGGACAGCGGCATGATGATCAACGTCAACATGAAGTCGATCAACGTCGACCGCTGGCTGGCCGCGGCGGCCGAGATCGCCGGGCAGGAGGGCAACGAGAATGTAACCGGCGCCGCCGCCGCCGCCGCCCAGGGCGCCGCCAGCGGCACCGGTCCTGGCATGGCCCAGTACGTGATGCCGGATACCATCGGCGCGCGCGCCGCCGAACTGGTCGTGGGCGAGCGCCCGCTGCGCAACGTCGTGGTCGGCGCCACCCACCAGCCGGGCATGTGGCAGGCCAGCATCGATGCGCGCGAAGTGGTCGGCTACGTGACCTGGAACGAATCGCCGACCGGCCAGGGCCTGGGCAAGGTGACGGCGCGCCTGGCCTCGCTCGACATTCCGGAATCGGCCGCCAACGAGGTCAAGGACCTGCTCGAATCGAACAAGGGCGCCAGCGCCAGCATCCCGGCCCTGGACATCGTGGCCGAGCGCTTCGAACTGTTCGACAAGCAGTTCGGCCGCCTGGAACTGGTGGCCAGCAACGCCCAGGCGCTGGCCGGGCGCGAATGGCGCATCGACAGGCTTGCGCTGACCAATCCGGACGGCCAGCTGAAGGCCAACGGCCGCTGGCTGACGCGCGACGGCCGCAGCAATACCGCGCTCAACTTCAAGCTCGACATCAGCGACGCCGGCCGCCTGCTCGACCGCCTCGGCTTCCCCGGTACCCTGCGCCGCGGCAAGGGGCAGCTGTCGGGCGACGTGTCCTGGTCCGGCCTGCCGTATTCGCTCGACATCCCGAGCCTGTCCGGCCAGATCCAGATGAACGTCGAGGATGGCCAGTTCCTGAAAAAGGATCCGGGCGCGGCCAAGCTGCTCGGCGTGCTCAGCCTGCAGATGCTGCCGCGCATGCTGAAACTCGATTTCCACGACGTGTTCTCGGAAGGCCTGGCCTTCGACGGCATCACCGCCAACGCCCTGATCGCGCGTGGCGTGCTGCGCACCGACAACCTCAAGATGCACGGCGTCGCGGCCACCGTGCTGATGGACGGTAGCGCCGACATCGCCAACGAATCGACCAACCTGCACGTGGTGGTGATCCCCGAATTCAACCTCGGCACCGGTCCGCTGGTGTACGGCCTTGCGGTCAACCCGGTGATCGGCCTGGGCAGCTTCCTGGCGCAGCTGTTCCTGCGCGCGCCGGTGATGAAGGCGCTGACCTATCACATGCAGGTGACGGGGCCGTGGAAATCGCCGTCGGTGGTCAAGCTGGACAACCGGTCGCTGCCGCCGACCGCCGCGGCGCCGGCCGCCACATCCAAAAAGGGGAAAGAATGAACGACGCATTACAGCAAGCCGCGATGGTAGCGGCGGTGCAGATGGTATCGACCCCGGTGGTCGAGGAAAACATCGTTACCGCGCGCCGCCTGATCGCCGACGCCGCCGCCAGCGGCGCTCAATTGGTCACTTTGCCCGAGTACTGGCCGATCATGGGCCGCGCCGACACCGACAAGGTGAGCCACGCCGAGCAGCCGGGCAGCGGTCCGATCCAGGATTTTTTGGCGGCCCAGGCGCGCGAACACGGCATCTGGCTGATCGGCGGCACGCTGCCGCTGGTGTCCGATGACGTCGGCAAGGTGCTGAACACGACCCTGGTATTCGACCCGCAAGGGCGCCCGGTCGGCCGCTACGACAAGATCCACCTGTTCGGCTTCAACAAGGGCACCGAATCCTACGACGAGGCGCGCACCATCGTGCCGGGCACCAGCGTCGGCGCCTTCGAGGCGCCGTTCGGCCGCGTCGGCCTGTCGATCTGCTATGACCTGCGCTTCCCGGAACTGTTCCGCGCGATGGGCGAATGCGCGCTGATCGTGGTGCCGGCCGCGTTTACCCACACCACCGGCAAGGCGCACTGGGAAGTGCTGCTGCGCGCGCGCGCGATCGAGAACCAGTGCTACGTGCTGGCCTCGGCCCAGGGCGGCCTGCATCCGAACGGTCGCCGTACCTTCGGCCACAGCATGCTGGTCGATCCGTGGGGCGAGGTCAAGGACGTGCTGGCCGAAGGCGAGGGCGTGGTCAGCGGGGCGATCGATGCCGGATTCCTGGCGCAGGTGCGCGAGAACCTGCCGGCGCTGAACCACCGCAAGATGTGATGCCGGCATCGGTTGCACGGTGGACGGCTTCGCCGCCCACCCTGGGGTGTTGCGTAACAGACATATATGAGTAGCAGGTGCGGCACGCCCGGTAGGAAGCGAGCGGATATGGCACAATGCCCTATCGATACCAGAAAGACCCCACGCACATGAAACCATTCGAACCGAATCTGTCCTCCCTCGCAGTCGCACGCGACATTCTGTTGACGCCATTCGGCCTCGACGAAGGCAAGCTGATCACGACGCTCGGGACGATGTTCACGCACAAGGTCGACTACGCCGACCTGTATTTCCAGTTCACCAAGAGCGAGGGCTGGAGCCTGGAAGAGGGCATCGTCAAGAGCGGCAGCTTCTCGATCGACCAGGGCGTCGGCGTGCGCGCCGTGTCCGGCGACAAGACCGCGTTCGCCTATTCCGACGACATCTCGCAGGCGGCCCTGCTGGATGCCGCTGCCGCCACCCGTACCATCGCGCGTGCCGGCGCCGGCCGCGTCAAGGTTGCGGCCGGCGTACGCGAAAGCGGCGGCCGCTCGCTGTACCTGCCGCACGATCCGCTGGGCTCGCTGGACGCCACCGCCAAGGTGCAGCTGCTCGAGCGCGTGGAAAAGATCGCGCGCGCCAAGGACCCGCGGGTGGTGCAGGTGATGGCCGGCCTGGCCGGCGAATACGACGTGGTGCTGGTGGTGCGCAGCGACGGCGTGTTGGCGGCCGACATCCGCCCGCTGGTGCGCGTATCCGTCACCGTGATCGCCGAACAGAATGGCCGGCGCGAAGTAGGCTCGTCGGGCGGCGGCGGCCGTTATGACTATGGCTACTTCAGCGACGAACTGCTCGACCAGTACGCCAGCGAAGCCGTCAAGTCGGCGCTGGTCAACCTCGAAGCGCGTCCGGCACCTGCCGGCCCGATGACCATCGTGCTCGGCCCGGGCTGGCCCGGCGTGCTGCTGCACGAAGCGGTCGGCCACGGCCTGGAAGGCGACTTCAACCGCAAGGGTTCGTCGGCCTATGCCGGCATGATCGGCGAGCGCGTCGCCGCCAAGGGCGTGACCGTGGTCGACGACGGCACCCTGCAGGACCGCCGCGGCTCGCTCAACATGGACGACGAAGGCAACCCGACCCAGTGCACCACGCTGATCGAGGACGGCATCCTGAAGGGCTATATCCAGGACACGATGAACGCGCGCCTGATGAAGATGCCGGTCACCGGCAATGCACGCCGCGAATCCTTCGCCCACCTGCCGATGCCGCGCATGACCAACACCTACATGCTGGCGGGCGACAAGGACCCGGCCGAGATCCTGGCCTCGGTCAAGAACGGCCTGTACGCGGTGAACTTCGGCGGCGGCCAGGTCGACATCACGAACGGCAAGTTCGTGTTCTCGGCCAGCGAAGCCTACATGATCGAAGACGGCAAGATCACCTATCCGGTGAAGGGCGCGACCCTGATCGGCAACGGTCCGGACACCATGAACCGTATTTCCATGATCGGCAACGACATGCGCCTGGATTCGGGCGTCGGCGTGTGCGGCAAGGAAGGCCAGAGCGTGCCGGTGGGCGTGGGCCAGCCGACCTTGCGCATCGATGGCGTGACGGTGGGTGGTACGGCCTGATACGCCGCTTCCTCCAAAAAATGCCCGCATCGCTGCGGGCATTTTTTTTGGCCGGACGGCAGGCCTCATTGCAATCTCATTGGAAAGTGTACCGCGCCCCCACCGTGTAATACCGCCCCCGTGCACCCTCGTAGTCGAGCGGGTTGTACGCCTGGGCGCCATAGGTCAGCGGGTCCAGCGGCGCCACCTTGTCGAACAGGTTCTGGATCGAACCGAACACTTCCCAGTTCGGTGCCGGCTTCCAGCGTCCCACCAGGTCGAAGGTGGTGAACGAGGCCAGTTCGCAGTCGCCCGGCGCGTCGCGCCCGTCGGCATAGTGGCTGGCGCAGCCGTCCGGATCGTTCTTGAACAGGACGTTGTCGAGTTTGCCGCGGAAATTCACGTTGAGCGACACGCGCCAGTCGTTGCGGTCCCAGCCGACGCGCAGGTTGCCCTTGTTGTTCGGCGTACCGGTGCAGTTGGTGATGTCGCAGTTGCCGTGGGTGCCCGAGAAGTCGCGCGAGGTGCCATCGCGTTCGGTACGGGTCCACTCGAAGAAGTGGGTGTACTTCACGTCGAAGCTGACGTTGCCGTAGGTGTCGGGCAAGCGGTAGTTGTAGCGGCCGTCGACGTCGATGCCGCGCACCTCGGTCTGGGCCGAGTTGACGTAGCGCGACAGCACCGCCAGCAGGGCGCCGGGGTCGCCCGGGATGCCGCTGACGCTGCCCGGGTCGCGCACTACGCTGCCGGCGGCGATGGCGGCGGTGGTCTGGTCCTGGTTGATCTCGTTCTTGCGCTTGATCTTCCAGTAGTCGACCGAGACGCTGGCGCGCGGGATCGGATCCCAGATCACACCCACGTTGTAGCTGCGCGAACGCTCGGGCGACAGGGCGGGGTTGGGCGAGGTGATCACGGCAACCGACGCCGGGTCGCAGGTGCCCGGCACGCCCAGTGCGCAGCGCACCGGGTCGGCGGCCGTGGAATACGCAGCCAGGCCGCCGACGCCGTTCTCGGCCGGGCTGGGCGCGCGGAAGCCGCGGGCGAAGGTGCCGCGCAGCGCGAATGCGCGCACCGGGGTCCATTTCAGGCCGGCCTTGGGCGTAAAGGAACTGTTGACGTCGGTGAAGTAGTCCCAGCGCAGCGCCGCCGAGGCTTCGATGTTGTAGGGCAGCGGTGCCAGCGCCTCGCCGTACAGCGCGAACACGTTGCGTCCGCCGGCATAGGCCGAATAGCCCAGGCCGATGATGTTGCCGCGCTCGGTGCCGGCAGTCGGGCGCAGCTCGGTGTTTTCGCGGCGCCACTCGGCACCGACTGCCAGGCCGAGCGGCGCTGTCAGGTAGGGGATGTTCTCGAACTCGCGCGTGGCCTTGAGGTCGCCCTGGATGACCTTGCTGTTGGCGCGGTTGCCTATGGTCGGCGACAGCGCCGCGTACAGGGCCGGGGAGTTCAGTCCCGCATTCTCGCCGATGCGCCAGAAGGTGCCGGGTGGTAGGGCCGCATAGGCTGGGCTGTTGGCAGTCGCTGCGGCAACGTTGGCGGCGCTCGGGTCGAGCAGGGCGTAGGTGACGTCGCGCTGCAGGTAGCCGTTCTGGACGTTGTTGACGTGGTTGTGCGAGAACAGGATCGCCGAATCCCAGTCCCAGCCGAAATGGGTGCCCTTGGCGCCGCCGATCCAGCGGATGAAATTGGAGCCGATGCTGGAGGTGCGCGCACCGACATCGGCCGCCAGGTAGCGCAGGCGCGCGGGGCTGCCGAAGTAGGGGTTGTCGGGGTGCCCGGCACCGAACTGGACGGTGGCATTGTTGACCGGCCCGCCGGGGAAGCCGACCGAGCCGCTGATGCCCGAGGGCGTGGTCGCGGTATCGGTCTGGCTGGTGTAGTAGTTGAATTCGCTGTAGATCTGCAGGTCGGGCGTTGCCTGCCAGGTGCCGCGCGTGAAGAAGCTGATGTTTTCCTGCTTCGGCTCGAGCTGCTGGTAGACCTGGGTCGAGTCGATGATGCAGCCGCCGCCGGGGTCGCCCTGCGGGTGGTTGGTGAAGTTCGAGCAGGCCGCGCCCGGGAAAGTGCGGGTGAAGCCGGGGCCGGCCAGGTTGCCGCGGTTGTAGTAATTGGTGGGGTCGCCCGGATTGCGCACGTTGCCGTTGATGGCGCTGCCGGCGGCGCCGGTGCCCGGAATGATGGTGCCGGTGCCGCCCAGCGCCTCGTTGGCCGAAAAGCCCCAGGGACGCAGGTCGATGCGGCCGATGTAGTCGCGGTCGGCACGGTCGCGGTACCAGATTTCGTCGAACTTCTTGTATTCGATGCTGAACAGGATGTTGTAGCGGTCGGTGTCGAGGCTGCCGATGCCCTTGGTGAAGGCGAGGTTGGTACGCTTGCCGTCCCAGTCCTCGCTGGTGCCGCGCGAAAACCGGAACGTGTTGCCCTGGTAATCCTTGCGCAGGATGACGTTGACCACGCCGGCGATGGCGTCGGAACCGTAGATGGCCGAGGCGCCGTCCTTCAGCACCTCGATGCGGTCGACGGCATCGGTCGGGATCACGTTCAGGTCGGAGAACTGCTTCTGGCCGTCGTCGGCCAGGCCGTAGGGGGCCATGCGGCGCCCGTTCAGCAGCACCAGCGTGGAAGAGGCACCGAGGCCGCGCAGCGAGATGCCGGAAGCGCCGGCGGCGAAGCCGTTGCCGAAGGTGGTCGGCACCGAACCCTGGTTGTCGACCGCCAGCGTCTGCAGCAGTTCGGCGACGGTGTTCTTGCCGGAGCGTTCGATGTCGGCACGGTTGACGGTGATGACCGAGGAGGCGGTTTCGGCCTCGGAGCGGCGGATGTTGGAACCGGTCACTTCGACGCGGGCCACCGGTTTCGGCGCCGCTTCCTGGGCCTGGGCCGGCGGCAGGGCCAGCACCAGCAGGCCGACGGCGCCACCGCCCGCGAACAGGCGCCGTATCGATCGGGATAAAGGTCTTTCAGTCATCTCCAGACTCCACACAGTAAAGGAAGGACCCGCAGATCGTGCTGGCAGCGCGAGCCGGGCGGGGCATGGGGAGACTTTTGCATTTGAGTCAAAGCGGGGACTGACATCTCTCAAGCGTGTTCGGCTCAGCCAGATCGGATGTCGGCTTCATGCAACCGTTCGTCTTGACAAGGCGGGCGCACGTGACGGCGCAGGGGGCGCGGAAAGCGCTTGCCAATGTTCGCCTGTTGTTGTTATAGTCGTTCGGACATTTCGGACCCGACCATGCGCCACACTGCCTTCTTTACTTTTCATTTTTGGTTTAGCCATTCCAGCCCAACGGCGGTGGAGTAGCGGCAGGTTCACGCAGCAACAGAACAAAGTCCGACACAAGATTCCAGAAAAACCGCCAGCGATGGCGGTTTTTTTTTGGCCCCAGCATGCCCACATTGAACAACGGAGAAACGCAATGCCACGTACCGACGATTTACGCATCCGCGAAATGAAGGAACTGACCCCGCCGGCGCACCTGATCCGCGAGTTTCCGGTGACCGAACCGGCCGAGCAGACCGCCTCGCAGGCGCGCGTGGCGCTGCATCGCATCCTGCACGGCCAGGACGACCGCCTGATGGTGGTGATCGGCCCATGCTCGATCCACGACCCGCAGGCCGCGCTGGAATACGCGCGCCGCCTGGCGGAACAGCGCAAGCGCTTCCAGGGCGAGCTCGAGATCGTAATGCGCGTGTACTTCGAGAAGCCGCGCACCACCGTGGGCTGGAAGGGCATGATCAACGACCCGTACATGGACAACAGCTTCCGCATCAACGACGGCCTGCGCATGGCCCGCGAGCTGCTGCGCGACATCAACGAGATGGGCCTGCCGGCCGGTACCGAATTCCTCGACGTGATCAGTCCGCAGTACATCGCCGACCTGATCAGCTGGGGCGCCATCGGCGCCAGGACCACCGAATCGCAGGTGCACCGCGAGCTGGCGTCCGGCCTATCGTGCCCGGTTGGATTCAAGAACGGTACTGACGGCAATATCAAGATCGCCGCCGACGCCATCAAGGCGGCATCGCAGGCGCACCACTTCCTGTCCGTGACCAAGGGTGGCCACTCGGCGATCGTGTCGACGGCCGGCAACGAGGATTGCCACATCATCTTGCGCGGCGGCAAGGCTCCGAACTACGACGCCGCCAGCGTCGAGGACGCCTGCAAGGCGCTCGCCGCCAACGGCCTGGCCAGCCGCCTGATGATCGACGCCTCGCACGCCAACAGCAGCAAGAATCCGCAGAACCAGGTGCCGGTGTGCGCCGACATCGCCGGCCAGGTCGCCGCTGGCGAGGACCGCATCGTCGGTGTGATGGTCGAGTCGCACCTGGTGGGTGGGCGCCAGGACCTGGTGCCGGGCAAGGAACTGGTGTACGGCCAGTCGGTGACCGACGGCTGCATCGACTGGGACACCAGTGTGGGCGTGCTGGAAGGGCTGGCGGCGGCGGTGCGCCAGCGCCGGCTGCGGGAATTTGCTTGAACGTTCGAGAGTTCGTTAACGGCGACGTCCCTGCGAAGGCAGGGACCCAATTTCCAGCATCGCTGTGACGCCGGCAGAACTTGGGTCCCTGCCTGCGCAGGGACGACGTTTTTATGCAGGACGACGTTGTTGATTACCCGTCATCCGATAAGCGCTCAGAACTGCGCCCGCACACCCACCTTGAAGAAGCGGCCGATCGCGCCGCTGGCATCCATCGGGTTGTAGCTCAGGCCGCCGTAGGTCAGCGGATCGAGCGGAGCCACCTTGTCGAACAGGTTCTGGATCGAACCGTACACCTGCCAGTTGGCGCCGAGGCGGTAGCGCGCCGACAGGTCGACCGTGGTGAACGAGGCCAGGCGGCAGCCGTACGGCGCAGCGCTGCCGTCGGCGAACTGCGAGGCGCACTTGTCGCCGCCGAAGCGCACGTTTTCCATCTCGCCGCGGTAGTTGGCGATGGCGCTCACGCTGAGGTCGTTGCGGTCCCAGGTGGCGCTGGCGCTGATCTTGTTCTTCGGCGTGCCGGCGCAGTTCGACGTGTCGCAGTTGCCGTGGGTGCCGGCGTACTGGAAGGCGGTGCCGTTCTTCTCGACGCGCATCCAGGAGGCGGTGTGGCTCCAGGTCAGGTTGACCACGGCGCGGCCGTAGCTGCCCAGCGGGATGCGCTGCTTGACGTCGAGGTCGATACCCTTGACTTCGGTGTAGCTCGAGTTCTGGTAAGGCGCGTTCGACAGCAGCAGGGTACCGGTGTTCGGGACCACGGCGCCGTTCACGACCAGGTTGTTGTCCTGGCGGATCGCGGTCGGCAGCGCGGCCGCCTCGACGTAGGACAGCGGGTTGATCTCGTTGCTGCGCTTGATCTTCCAGCCGTCCAGCGTGATGCCGGTGTTCGGCAGTGGATCCCAGACCAGGCCCAGGGTGTAGCCTTTCGACTCTTCCGGCTGCAGGTTCGGGTTGCCGACCTTGACGGCGCCGATCGTGATCGAGCAGTCGGCCTGGGTGGCGCCGCCGGCGGCCGGCACGCCGCCCGGGCAGCGGATCGGATCGCGCACCGACGAGTTGCCGGTGCTCTGGCTCTGGGCGCCGGCTTCGGCCGGGCCCGGCGCGCGGAAGCCTTCGGTGTAGGTACCGCGCAGTGCGAAGCTCTTCACCGGGGTCCACTTGGCGCCGAGTTTCGGCGTGGTCGACGAGAAGTTCTTGTATTTGTCGTAGCGCACCGCACCGGTCAGTTCGACCGATTGCAGCACCGGCGCCGCGACTTCGACGAACACCGCCTTGACGTCGTCGCTGCCCTTGGCGGCGACGTACGACGAGTTGATGGTGCCGTCTTCGCTGCCCGACAACGACGGGTTGTCCAGCTTCAGGCGGCGGTATTCGGTACCGACCGCCAGGCCCAGCGCGCCGCCGCGCAGCTGCATCAGCTCGCGCGAGGCCTTGAAGTCGACCACGTCGAGTTCGGTGGTCGAGTGCGACTTGGCATTCACCACCATGGCGGCGTACAGCGAGGCCGGGTTGCGGCTGGCCTGGGTGCCGATGTAGTACGGATAGTACTGGCTGGCCGGGTTGCCGAGGGCGGCCTGCAGCACCCGCATGTTGATCATGTTGCTGTAGTTCAGGTCCAGCGCCGACTGCGAGTGGACGTAGCCGGTATCGAAGTCCCAGCCGAAGCGCTGGCCCTTGAGGCCGACCACGAAGCGGCTGAACTCGTTGTCGGCGGAGCGGGTGCTGGGGCCGACGTCGAACATCGAATAGCGCAGGCGCACGGCGGTGCCGTACGGGTTCTGCGGATGGTTGGCGGCCAGCAGGATGGCGTTGCCGTAGTTGATCACGCCGGTCGGGTTGGCGGCGTTCGGCGGGAAGGCGACGGTGCTGCTGGTCGACGGCGGCACCAGGGTGAACTCGGTGTCGCGCTTCGAGTAGCCGGCTTCGGCGTACAGCTGCAGGTCGCCGTCCAGGTTCTTGGTGAAGCGCGTGTACAGGTTCAGGCCGCCGATCTGCGGCTGCATCGAACGGAACTGGTCGGCGTACCACAGGCAGCCGCCGGCCGGGTCCTGGGAAGTGACCGGCGAGAATTGCGAGCAGCCGGCCAGGCCGACGTAGTTGCCGGTGGCCGGATTGCGCAGCGCGCCGGCCGGGCTCGGGCTGGCGGTGCCCGGCGTGATGTAGCCGGAGGCGAACTGGCCGTTGGCGGCGTAGCCCCAGGGACGGATGTCGCCGTGGCCGATCCAGTCGCGGCCGGCACGGTCCTTGTTCATCACCTCGTGGTTGCCGTAGACCTCGGCGTTGACCATCCAGTTGTAGCCGTCTTCGTCCAGCTTGCCCTTGCCCCAGGTGACGGCCATCTTGCCCTGCTCGGCGTCGTGGTAGCGCGATTCGCCGGCTTCGGCCTTGAACACCAGGCCGGTGAAGTCCTTGCGCAGGATGATGTTGACCACGCCCGCGATCGCGTCGGCGCCATAGGTCGAGGACGCGCCGTCCTTCAGCACTTCGATGCGCTCGACGGCTTCCATCGGCACCGTCGACAGGTCGGTGAAGCTCTTCTGGCCGTCATCGGCGCGCGCGAACGGCGCCATGCGGCGGCCGTTCAGCAGCACCAGCGTCGAAGTCGCGCCCAGGCCGCGCAGCGAGATCGCGGTCGAGCCGGCGGCAAAGCCGTTGCCGAAGCCGGTCGGCAGCGAGCCGGCGCCGTCGGCGGTCAGGGTCTGCAGGTAATCGGCCACCGTGGTCTTGCCCGAGCGGGCAATGTCTTCGCGGCTGATCACCTGGATCGGCGACGCGGTTTCGGCGCTGGCGCGCTTGATGCTGGATCCGGTGACTTCGACGCGCTGGATCGAACCCTGGGTATCCTGGGCCATGGCCGGCAGGCCAAGGGCGACATAGGCAAGGGCGAGGGTGACGGCTTGTGCGACTGCTCTCTTCTGGTGCATTACGACTCCGAGTGTATGGCTTTGTGTTATGGAAGTGCGTAAAAAGATTTTATTTCGGTGCATATGTAAGCATATGTATGCCAATGTAATGCCCCGATAAAAATCATTTCTCTCTCGTTGGTGCCAATTGACGTTAGATTATCTTTGGCGGCATTATCAGACCACTTGCAGACAAGTCATGTCAATACCGTAACTGTAGAGGTATGACGCGAATACAACGGTTTGTGAAACAGCGGCGGCATCCCGAATGCATCTTTTCTCGCTGCAAGGGGACGAATCTGGTCTATAGTTCGGTCTTCTGATCCGGGACGCCGATGTTTGCTTCGCAGTTGTCTTCGCAGTTGCCTTTTATTGTGCGACGTTTGTGGCAGATGGTGCCGACCATGGCCGGCGTCGTCGTGCTGGTGTTCGTGCTGTTCAACTGGGTCGGCGGCGACCCGTCCTACCTGTTGGCCGGCAAGATGGCCGATGCGCAGGCGATCGCCAACATCCGCGCCCAGCTCGGGCTGGACCAGCCGTGGACCGTGCAGCTGTGGATCTTCGTCAAGCAGATCCTCACCTTCGACTTCGGCAATGCCTGGAGTACCGGCGAGCCGGTGTCGCACATCCTGGCCAGCCGCCTGGGGCCGTCGCTGACGGTACTGGTGCCGCTGACCGTGCTCGAGACCTTCTTCGGCATCGCGCTGGCGCTGGCCATCGCCTTCGTACGCGGCTCGCTGACCGACCGCCTGGTGATGGTGGCGTGCACGGTCGGCATGTCGATCTCGATCCTGGTCTACATCATCGTGTTCCAGTACGGTCTGGCCTATAGACTCGGCCTGTTCCCGGTGCAGGGCTGGGGCGACAACTTCCTCCAAAACCTGCTGCGCTATGCCACGCTGCCGATCCTGATCGGCCTGGCGGTGTCGATCGCGCCGACATTGCGCCTGTTCCGCAGCTTCGTGCTCGACGAGGTCAACCAGGATTACGTGCGCACCGCGCGCGCCAAGGGCTTGCCGGAGCGGCGCATCGTCTGGGTGCACGTGCTGCGTAATGCCGCGATCCCGATCATCACCTACGTCATGTCGAACCTGCCGGCACTCCTTATCGGTGCCTTCTTGCTCGAGCGCTTCTTCGGCATCCCGGGTATCGGGCGCGAAGTGATCCTGGCGGTGGAGCGCAGCGACTTCCCGGTCATCAAGGCGATCACGGTGTACGTCGCCGCCGCCACCATGGTGTTCAACCTGCTGGCCGACCTGATGTACGGGGCGGTCGATCCGCGGGTGCAGCTCCGATGATGGGCGCGGACCCGCTGCAGCTGCATGTGGCCTCGCCCGGCCTGTGGACGCTGGCCTGGCGCCGCCTGCGGGCCGACCGCATGGCCATGGCGTCGCTGGCGGTGGTGTGCCTGTTTTTATTGTCGGTGCTGCTGTCCGCCACCGGGCTGGTCGCCGCCGGCTGGGAAGACGAGGTGGCCGTGAATTACGCGCCGCCGGCCTTCATGGGGCCGGATCCGGCCCTGGCGGCCCTGAGCCAGCCGGCTGCGGCGCCGCCGCCGAATGCCTTCGATCCGCTGGGCGGCGATATCGCCGTATTGAAGGCCGCGATCGAGGAGAATGCGGCCCGGCAAGGCAAGACGGTGCGGGCGGCCAAGGCGGCCACGCTGCCCTTCGGCGCCGACAAATGGGGCCACGACATCGTCAAGAAGACCATCAAGGGCGGCCAGACCTCGATCGTGGTTGGCCTGGTGGCGGCACTGGTCGCGGTGGCGCTGGGGACGCTGTTCGGCGCCTTGTCCGGCTTTTACGGCGGCGTGGTCGACGACCTGTTCAACTGGTTCTACAGCGTGTTCACGGCGATCCCGTCGATCCTGATGATCCTGACCGTGGCGGCGGTGCTGCAGACCCGCGGCGTGCTGACCATCGTGCTGATCCTGGGGCTGACCGGCTGGACCGGGCCCTACCGGCTGATGCGCGCGGAGTACATCAAGCACAAGGCGCGCGAATACGTGATGGCGGCCGATGCGATCGGCGCCTCCGGCTGGCGCAAGATGTTCGTCCACATCTTCCCCAACGTGTCGCACGTGGCGCTGGTGCAGATGTCGATCCTGGTGGTCGGTTTCATCAAGGCCGAAGTGATCCTGTCCTTCCTTGGGTTCGGGGTGCCGGTGGGCGTGGTGTCCTGGGGCAGCATGCTGAACGAGGCGCAGAATGAACTCATCCTCGGCAAGTGGTGGCAACTGGCGGCGGCGGCCAGCGCGATGGCGCTGCTGGTGACGGCGTTCTCGCTGTTTGCCGATGCCTTGCGCGATGCGCTGGATCCAAAATTGAAATGAGCCCATGACCGACCACGACCTGCTCGAAGTGCGCGACCTGCGCGTGGCCTTCCGTACGGATAAGCACAACACGGTCGAGGCGGTGAAGGGGATTTCCTTCAGCGTGCCGGCGGATGCCACCGTGGCGCTGGTCGGCGAATCCGGCAGCGGCAAGTCGGTCAGCTCGCTGGCGGTGATGGGCCTGCTGCCGGCGGACACCACCGTCATTGGTGCCGGGTCCTCGATCCGCTTCGACGGGCGCGAGCTGCTGGCACTCTCCGTGGCCGAGCGCCGCCGGCTGTGCGGCAAGGACATCGCGATGATCTTCCAGGAACCGATGTCCTCGCTGAATCCGGTGTTCACGGTCGGCTTCCAGATCGGCGAAGTCCTGCGCCTGCACATGGGCATGGACAAGCGCCAGGCGCGCGCCCGCACGCTGGCGCTGCTGGAGGAGGTCGGCATCCCCGATCCGGCCAACAAGATCGACGCCTACCCGAGCCAGATGTCGGGTGGCCAGCAGCAGCGGGTGATGATCGCGATGGCGATCGCCTGCGAACCGCGGCTCTTGATTGCCGATGAGCCGACCACGGCGCTCGACGTGACGATCCAGAAGCAGATCATGGCCCTCATCGCCGGACTGCAGAAGAAGCGCCGGATGGCGGTGCTGTTCATTACCCACGACCTGGGACTGGTGGGCGAAATCGCCGACCGCGTGATCGTGATGCGCCACGGCGAAGTGCGGGAAGAGGGCGCGGCGTCGGCGGTGCTGGTGCATCCTTCCGATGACTATACCCGCGCGCTGCTGCACTGCCGGCCGACGCTGGATGCGCGGCCGCTGCGGCTGCCTGTGATCGAAGATTACATGCAAGGGCGGGTGCAGCCGGGTGCGGCGCTGCCGCAGCGCGTGCGCGGCTATGTGGAGGGTGAGGCGCCGCTGCTGGAAGTGCGCAACCTGGCCAAGAGTTTCTATGCGCGCGAAGGCCTGTTCGGCAAGCGCGAATTCAAGGCGGTGAAGGATGTGTCGTTCACGCTGCCGCGCGGGAAGACCCTGGGCGTGGTCGGCGAATCCGGTTCCGGCAAGACCACGGTCGGCCTGACCCTGCTGCGCCTGCACCGCGCCACCGGCGGCAGCGCGCTGTTCGACGGGCGCGACCTGGTGACCATGAGTGACCGCGATTACCAGGCCTATAAACGGCGCATCCAGATCATCTTCCAGAATCCGTACGCCTCGCTGAACCCGCGTTTCACGGTGGGGCAGATCCTGCTGGAGCCGATGCGCATCCACCGCATCGGCGGCAATGACGCCGAGCGCGTCGCGCATGCACACGATCTGCTGAAGCGGGTCGGGCTGCCCGAGCAGGCCTTTCACCGCTACCCGCACGAGTTTTCCGGCGGCCAGCGCCAGCGCATCGCGATCGCGCGCTGCCTGACCATGAAGCCCGAGATCCTGGTATGCGACGAATCGGTGTCGGCGCTGGACGTGTCGGTACAGGCCCAGGTGCTGAACCTGCTGCAGGACCTGCAGGACGAATACAAGATGAGCTACATCTTTATCTCGCACGACCTGTCGGTGGTGAAATACATTTCCGACCGCGTGATGGTGATGCACCACGGCAGCGTGGTCGAAATGGCCGACGCCGACGAGTTGTATCGCAATCCGCAGCATCCCTACACCCAGACCCTGCTGGCTGCCATCCCGCGCACACCCTCCACGTAATCTGCATCAAACCGGGGTCAGAGCCCGATTTCAGGCAATTTCCAAAAATCGGGCTCTGATCCCGGTTTGCTGTGGGTCAAGCTGGCGCTGGCGTTCAAGAACCGGTGGGAAGATGGCTTGTCTATTTATTCAGGAAAGCCACCATGAAACAAAGCCAGCCGCAGCGCCGGGAATTCCTGCGCTATGTGGGCACCCTGGCGGCGCTGTCCGCGCCCGCCATGCAAGCCGCCGCCAGCGAGAAGGACAAGATTGCGTTTCCGCCGACCGAGGCCAAGTCCGAGAAGCCCGAGAAGACCGAGCCGCCCGGTGATCCGATGAGCGAGCGCATCGGCGTCGCCATCATCGGCGTCGGCCGCATCGCGGTCAACGAAATGCTGCCGGCGTTTGCACAGAGCAAGCATGCGAAACCGGTGGCGCTGGTCAGCGGCGACCGCGCCAAGGCGCTCAAGGTGGCGCACCAGTACGACATTCCCGAAAGCGCGGTGCTGGATTACAAGGAGGTCGAGAAGCTGGCCCAGATGCCGGAAGTGCAGGCGGTATATATCGCGCTGCCCAACAGCATGCACGCCGAGTACACGATCCGCGCCGCCAAGGCGGGTAAGCACGTGCTCTGCGAAAAGCCGATGGCCAACAGCGTGGCCGAGTGCCAGCAGATGATCGATGCCTGCCGCAAGGCCGGCAAGAAGCTGATGATCGCCTACCGCAGCCAGTACGAGTCGAACGACCGCGCACTGGTCAAGATGATCCGCGACAAGAAGCTCGGCACGCTCAAGGAATTCATCTCGGTGAATTCGCAGAACATGGGCGACCCCCAGCACTGGCGCCTGAAGCGCGCGCTGGCGGGAGGTGGTGCCTTGCCCGACGTCGGCCTGTACTGCCTGAATGCGGCGCGCTTCCTCAGCGGCGAGGAGCCGGTCGAGGTGATGGGCAACGTGTGGTCGACCCCGGGCGACGCCCGCTTCCGCGAAGTCGAGGAGTCCTGCCAGTTCGTGCTGCGCTTCCCGAGCGGTTTCATCGCCAGCTGCAGCACCAGCTACGCTTCGCACAAGTCGCAGATGTTCCGCCTGAACGGTTCCGACGCCTGGGCCGAGCTGAACCCGGCTTATGCATACAGCGGCATCAAGCTGAAGGTGTCGCGCGTGGTCGAAGGCAAGGAGCAGACCAGCGAGGTCCAGGCCGACGACAAGAACCAGTTCGCGGCCGAGCTCGACCATTTCGCCCAGTGCATCCAGCAGAACAGGGAGGTGCACACGCCGGGCGAGGAGGGCTTGCAGGACCAGCGCATCATGGAAGCGATCTACGAATCGGCGCGCACCCACCGGCCGGTGAAGCTGAAGGCGCCGGGGCGCACGCGCGGGCCCGAGCCGCAGGAAGAGGGCTGAGGCCGCAGGCTGTTGCGAAATGGGCATGGATTGGGGGAGGCGCCGGCCAGCACCCGGCTTTTCCGCTAACATGGCGGGATGGCCCAGCTCTCCCAATTGATACATACCTATGGCGTCCTGATCGTGTTCGGCACCGTGCTGCTCGAACAGATCGGCTTGCCGATTCCCGCGTTTCCGGTCCTGATCATCGCGGGCGCGCTGGCCGTCGACGGCGGCGCCAACTGGCCGCTGACGCTGGCGGCCAGTGTCGCCGGCTGCCTGATCAGCGATTATTTCTGGTTCCGCGCCGGCCGCCACTACGGCAAGCGCATCCTGCGCCTGCTGTGCAAGATTTCGCTGTCGCCCGATTCCTGCGTCAGCCAGACCGAAGACAATTTCGGGCGCTGGGGCGCGAAGTCGCTGGTGGTGGCCAAGTTCATTCCCGGTTTCAACACGATCGCGCCGCCGCTGGCCGGCGCCATGGGCACTAGCACCAGCCGCTTCCTCTGGCTGTCCGTCGCCGGCGGCCTGCTGTGGAGCGGCGTCGGCATGGGCCTGGGCGCCTGGTTCCACGACAGCGTCGACGACGTGATCAGCTGGTTCGAGACGCTCGGCAGCACCGCGCTGATGGTGGTCGGCGCACTGCTGGCCGTCTTTGTCCTGCTTAAATACATCGAGCGCAAGCGCAACCTGGGCGCGGCAAAGCTGCCGCGCATCAGCGTCGACGAGCTGAAAGCCCTGCTCGAAGCCGGCCACGAGCCGCTGATTGTCGACGCCCGCAGCGTCACCGCACGCGGCCTCGAGCCGGGCATTCCCGGGGCGCTGGCGTACGGCGACGGACCGGCGCGCCTGATGGCCACGCTCGACCGCGAACGCCACATCGTCGTGTATTGCAGCTGTCCGAACGACGTTACCGCGGCCCAGGTGGCGAAGGAATTCCTGAACAACGGTTTTCATCGGGCGCGGCCGCTGCACGGTGGGCTGGATGCCTGGAATGCGCATTGCGCGGCAGGCGAGGCGGAGGTCGAGCTGAAGCCCAAGGCGGGCTGATACGCGATACAGCCGGCCGTGTAGGGCGTAGCTCGACTACTCATTCAAGCACTTGTTTTTGAATAAGGTCAGCCAAGAAAATGATTTTGATGTAGCCAAACTACAGATAAGACTTGCGCTGCCGTCAATAAATCCTTTAAGCTTGGGCATTCGTTTTTCTCCTGCCGCCATGACTGCTTCGCCCGCCTCCGCCGTGTTCCAGACCCCGCCCGCTCCTACCCACGACAGCCCGCGCCTGCTGGCCGACATCGGCGGCACCAATGCGCGCTTCGCGCTTGAACTCGGCCCCGGCAGGATCGAGCTGATCGACGTGCTCGGCTGCACCAAGCATGCGACGCTGGCGGACGCCGTGCGCGCCTACCTGGCGTCCGATGCGCTGGCCGCGGCCGGCATCGGCAAGATCCGCCATGCCGCGATCGCCATTGCCAACCCGGTGGTCGGCGACATGGTGCGCATGACCAATCACCATTGGGAATTCTCGATCGAAGCGCTGCGCCGCGAACTCGAACTCGACACCTTTGTCGTCGTCAACGACTTCTCGGCGCTGGCGATGGCGCTGCCGCACCTCGGCGATGGCGACCGCCAGCAGGTCGGCGGCGGCACGCCGCGTGCCGCGAGCCCGATCGGCCTGGTCGGCGCCGGCACCGGCTTGGGCGTGTCGGGCCTGATCCAGGACAAGCAGGGCGGCTGGACCGCGCTGTGCAGCGAAGGCGGCCATGTCAGCTTTGCCCCGACCAGCGAGACCGAAGTCGCGATCCTGCAGTTTGCCTGGCGCGAATTCGAGCACGTGTCGGCCGAGCGCCTGCTGTCCGGCGCCGGCGTCGAGCTGATCTACCGCGCGCTATGCCATCACCGCGGCCAGGCGGCGGAAGCGCTGGACGCGCCCGAGATCTCGCGGCGCGGCCTGGCCGGCGAATGCGCGCTGTGCGAAGAGGTGCTGGAAACCTTCTGCGGCATGCTGGGCACGGTGGCCGGCAACCTGGCCGTCACCCTCGGCGCCCAGGGCGGCGTGTACATCGGCGGCGGCATCGTGCCGCGCCTGGGCGAGCGCTTCGGCTTGTCGTGCTTCCGCAAGCGCTTCGAGCAGAAGGGCCGCTTCGCCGACTACCTGGCCCAGGTGCCGACCTATGTCATCACGGCCGAATACCCGGCCTTCCTGGGTGTTTCCGCGATCCTGGCCGACAAGCTGGCCACGCCCGGCGCTGCCTGACGACCGTTCGCCGCGCCCACTGCGCGGCGCTTGCCGGACCTGTCGCCGTGCCGGCTGTGTGGCGCTTATCGGGTTCTCGCCGTGCCGGCTGCGCGGCGCTTGCCGGACCTGTCGCCGTGCCGGCTGTGTGGCGCTTATCGGGCTCTCGCCGTGCCGGCTGTGCGGCGCTTGTCGGGTTGTCGCCGCGCCGGCTGCGCGGCGCTTGTCCATTCTGGTGTTTTATCGGGTACAATGAATCGCTAGTTGGAAGAAACGATGTCGTTCGCTTGCCCAGTTCGCGCCCGAAGCCTCGCCTTCGCATCGTGCCGGCAGCCCGTTTCGCTTGAAAATCAACAGCTTGCGGCTCACTACGGTGGGCCGGCACATGGCCGGGCGGCAGCCCGCCAAGGAATTCCGCCCGGCGTGCATCAGGATCGGTAGTCCAGGATCCGGTTGGCCGGGCTACGGAACCCCGTTTCAATCCTGCAGTCTCTCCAGCCGTATGGGCTGGGTCCGCGCAGGTGCCGTCACCACGGTGCCGGTCAGGTTGAACCGGGTTGTTTGATATTTTCTTCGCATTCCTTTGCAAGATCCGCTGACGACATCGTTATGAACACTGATGAGGCCAAGAGGGTGCTCGAGACCGCCTTGTTGTGCGCGCGCGAGCCGCTGACCATCCACGGCATGAAGAAATTGTTTGCCGATACGGATGCGGCGGGGCGCCCCCTCGGCAGCGGCGTCGGGTCGGATACGATCAAGATCCTGCTCGAGGAACTGCGCCAGGATTGGCAGGGGCGCGGCATCGAGATCGTCAGCCTGGCGTCGGGCTGGCGCTTCCAGAGCCGGCCCGAAATGAAGACTTACCTGGACCGCATCGCGCCGGAAAAGCCGCCGAAGTATTCGCGGGCGACGCTGGAAACCCTGGCCATCATCGCCTATCGCCAGCCGGTGACGCGCGGCGATATCGAGGAAATCCGCGGCGTCGCGGTGAACTCGCAGACGATCAAGATGCTGGAAGACCGCGGCTGGATCGACGTACTCGGCCACCGCGAAGTGGCGGGGCGGCCGGCCCTGCTGGGGACGACGAAGCAGTTCCTCGACGACCTCGGCCTGGCATCGCTGTCGCAGCTGCCGCCGTTGCAGCAGGTGGGCGACGCCGGCGCCGGGCGCAGCCTGGAGGCGCTGGAAGCGGCCCTGCAACAATTTGATGACACTTCACCCGTTGAAGTCCCGATTCCCGACCCTGCGCCAGCATCTGCAGCCTGATTTATACATCTGACTGTCAACGCCTGATTGTCGCGCCCGGTCAGTAAAACCAAGAAACGAATGATGAATCCAACCGACAAAACCGAGACGATCCCTGCCGAGGCAGGCGTAGAGACGGCCGCCAAACCGAAGCGCCGCACCAAGGCGCAGGTCGCCGCCGAACAGGCTGCCGTGCAGCCTGCCGCGCAGTCCGCAGATGCGGCGCAGGAAGCCCCTGCCAAGCCGAAGCGCACCCGCAAGGCCGCCGTTGCCAAGGACGCCGATGCCGCCCCAGCCGTGAGCGCAGCGGCGCCCGCCGCCGCGGAAGCCGCACCGGCAGCTGTTCCGGCACGCAAGCCACGCGCCAAGAAGGCCGCGGCCGAGCCGGCGCTTGCCGATGCCGCGCCGGCACCGGTGGCCGCTCCGGCACCCGCCCCAGCCCCGGCTGCCGCACCGGCCGTGACGGCCGCACAGGCGGACGCCGACAGCCAGGCCGCGCCGCGCCAGGAGGCAGGCCAGCGCAAGCCGCGCGGTCCGCGCCAGATGCGCGAGCAGCGCCAGGTACGTGAAGCGCGCCAGCCACGTCCCGCCGATGAGGCCGCCGACGCAGTGGCAACCCAGCCGGACCAGGCCCAGGCACCGGTCGCCGGCCAGGATGGCGCCGACACCGGCCGCACCGAAGCCCGCCGCGACGCGCGCGGCGCCCGCCAGCAGGACGGCCAGAAAAAGGGCCAGAAAAAAGGCCAGCAGCGCAACCAGCAGGGCCAAGGCCAGCAAGCCCAGCCAGGCCAGCCAGGTCAGCAAGCCCAGCCAGGCCAGCCAGGCCAGAATCCTCAGGGCAAGCAGGCCAAGGGCCGCAACGCCAAGGGCGGCAAGGATAGCAAGGGCGGCAAGGGCGACGATGCCGACGCCGTGTTCTCCTTCGTCACCTCGGACGCTTTCGATGCCACCGAAGGCGGCCGCGGCCAGGCCAGGGCGTCGAATGTACGCCGCGACCTGACCGCCGACGACGATGCGCCGAAGCTGCACAAGGTGCTGGCGGAAGCCGGCATGGGCTCGCGCCGCGACATGGAAGAACTGATCATCGCCGGCCGCGTGTCGGTGAACGGCGAGCCGGCCCACATCGGCCAGCGTATCCTGCCGACCGATGCCGTGCGCATCAACGGCAAGCTGATGCAGCGCCGCGTGAACGCCACCAACAAGCCGCCGCGCGTGCTGGTGTACCACAAGCCGGCCGGCGAAATCGTCAGCGCGGACGATCCGGAAGGCCGTCCGTCGGTGTTCGACCGCTTGCCGACCATGAAGAACGGCAAGTGGCTGGCCGTCGGCCGCCTCGACTTCAACACCGAGGGCCTGCTGCTGTTCACCAACTCGGGTGACCTGGCCAATCGGCTGATGCACCCGCGCTACAACATCGACCGCGAATATGCCGTGCGCACGCTGGGCGAGCTGGAAGAGGGCATGCGCCAGAAGCTGCTGGCCGGCGTCGAGCTGGAAGATGGCCTGGCCAGCTTCACCAAGATCGCCGACGGCGGCGGCGAAGGCGTCAACCGCTGGTACCGCGTGGTGATCGGCGAAGGCCGCAACCGCGAGGTGCGCCGCATGTTCGAGGCCGTCAACCTGACCGTCTCGCGCTTGATCCGTACCCGCTACGGCGCGATGACCCTGCCGTCCGGCCTGAAGCGCGGCCGCTGGGAAGAGCTGGAAGAGAACGACGTGCGCAACTTCATGACCGCCTTCGGCATCGAGAAGAAGGGCGGCGCCGCTGAGGGTGCCGGCAAGGGCAAGGCCCAGGGCGGCAAGGGCCGCGGCGCCGACGGCGGCGAAGGTGGTAATGACCGTTCAAACGGCAACCGCATCGACCGCGTCGACGCCAACCGCAATGCCGATCCGTTCGGTCCGCAGGCGGCCCGTGTCGGTTCGACCCGCAACCAAGGCGGCCAGGGCGGCGGTTTCGTCCAGGGGCGTAGCAGCCGGCCGGGTAATGGCGGCGGCTACGGCGGTGGTCAGGGTCGCAGCGGTGGCGGCCAGGGCGCTGGAACCAAGGGTGGCCAGGGCGGTGGCGGCAAGGGCCCGCGCCAGCCGGATCCGCTGCAAACCACGTTCGGCTTTGCCGGCGCCGGCCAGAACCGCCGGCCGCAGGGTCCGCGCGTGAGCGACAGCGGCATGCCGCGCCGCGGCCGCCGCGGCTAGAGCGCCAGCTGAAACGTCGTCCCCGCCTGCGCGGGGACGACGGTTTTGCTGTAGGGCGACAGTTTAGATGCGGCGGTGATGATTTGGCTGTAGAACCTTGAAATATGCCCCGAATCCACCATATTCGAAGCATTGCCTGCGCTCCGCCCGCCAAAAGAGTAAACTGTTGCATAGCTGTTCATTTTGGCGGCCCGCGATTGCGGCTAACCCTGTATCGGGTTATAATTCGCAACCTAATCAAAGCATCTCGCAGTAAATTTCGGCGAATGCGGGTCTGGTTGGGAATAAAGATGGGCAGTTGCCCATTTTTTTTTTGTTGAAACGTTTTAAGGTCCGGCGCCCAGCCGGCGATCTGGAGAAAAGACCTGTGCAGTTGTTTGATTTGATTGCCAAGACAATCGGTGGACTCGGTTACGACCTGGTCGACATCGAGCGTGCCGAACGGGGCATCCTGCGCGTGTTCATTGATTTCCCGGCGGCGGTGGCGGACGAAAAGGGACCGATCACGGTCGAGGATTGCGCCACGGTCAGCCATCAGCTGTCGCATGTGTTCACCGTCGAAAACGTGGATTACGAGCGCCTGGAGGTGTCGTCGCCCGGGCTGGACCGTCCGGTGCGCACCCTGGCCGATTTCGAACGCTTTGCCGGCAGCGAATGCACTGTCAAGCTGCGCGTGGCAATGCCCGGCACGGCAAACCGCAAGACCTTCACGGGCATCCTGCATGCACCGCAAGGCGATAAAGTCGGTTTGGAAATTGAAAGCAAGGATGGTCCGGCGTTGTTGGAATTTACGCTGGCAGAATTAGACAAGGCCCGTTTGGTGCCAAAGGTGGATTTTAGGAGTCGCAAAGCATGAGTCGCGAAATTTTGTTGTTGGTTGATGCGCTTGCGCGCGAAAAGAATGTCGATAAAGAGGTCGTCTTTGGCGCCCTCGAGTTCGCGTTGGCGCAAGCCACGAAAAAACGCTACGAAGGCGATGTCGACATCCGCGTGAGCATCGACCGCGACAGCGGCGAATTCGAAACCTTCCAGCGCTGGCACGTCGTGCCGGACGAGGCCGGCCTGCAGCTGCCGGACCAGGAAATCCTGCATTTCGAAGCGAAAGAACAGATTCCGGACATCGAAGTCGGCGAATACATCGAAGAGCCGATCGAGTCGGTCGAGTTCGGCCGCCGTTTTGCCCAGGACACCAAGCAGGTCGTGCTGCAGCGCGTGCGCGATGCCGAGCGCGAACAGATCCTGCAGGACTTCCTGGAGCGCGGCGACGCGCTGGTCACCGGCACCATCAAGCGCATGGAACGCGGCGATGCGATCGTCGAGTCGGGCAAGATCGAGGCGCGCCTGCCGCGCGACCAGATGATCCCGAAGGAAAACCTGCGTATCGGCGACCGCGTGCGTGCCTTCATCCTGCGCGTCGACCGCAACATGCGCGGCCCGCAGGTGATCCTGTCGCGTACCGCGCCGGAATTCATCATGAAGCTGTTCGAGCTGGAAGTCCCGGAAATCGAGCAGGGCCTCCTGCAGATCAAGTCGGCTGCCCGTGACGCCGGCGTGCGCGCCAAGATCGCGGTGTTCACCGCCGACAAGCGCATCGATCCGATCGGCACCTGCGTCGGCATGCGCGGTTCGCGCGTGCAGGCCGTGACCGGCGAGCTGGGCGGCGAGCGTGTGGACATCGTGCTGTGGTCGGAAGATCCGGCGCAGTTCGTGATCGGCGCGCTGGCCCCGGCCAACGTGTCGTCGATCATGGTCGACGAGGAAAAGCACGCGATGGACGTCGTGGTCGACGAAGAAAACCTGGCGATCGCGATCGGCCGTTCCGGCCAGAACGTGCGCCTGGCGTCCGACCTGACCGGCTGGAAGATCAACATCATGACGGCCGAGGAATCGGCCAACAAGGCGGAGCACGAAACAGCTGCGGTACGTACGCTGTTCATGCAAAAGCTGGATGTTGACCAGGAAGTGGCCGATATCCTGGTCGAGGAAGGTTTCTCGAGCCTTGAAGAAATCGCTTACGTTCCCATCTCCGAAATGCTGGAGATCGAATCGTTCGACGAAGACACCGTCAACGAGCTGCGCACCCGTGCTCGCGACGCGCTGGTGACCGAGGCGATCGCTTCCGAAGAGGGCCTCGAGGGTATGGAAGAGGCGCTGGTCAACCTGGAAGGGATGGACCGCACCACCGCCGGCAAGCTTGGCCTGGCCGGCATCAAGACCCTGGAACAATTCGCTGGCCTGGCCTACGACGAGTTCAGCGCCATCCTGGCGTTGCCGACCGAACGTGCCCGTGATCTGATTAAAAACGAATTTAATGATGTGACCGACGATGAGATGAAGCTGGTCGACAGTAAATATGATGACCGAGCCAAGGCACTGCAGGCGAAAGCCTGGAGTCTGGCAGAAACGGCCAAGGCATAATTTGCAAATCTTTATCATCTCGCGACACATAGAAAAGAGGACTGAATGGCGAGTAACAACGTAGCCCAATTTGCCACCGAACTGAAGATGCCTGCAGACCTGCTGCTGACGCAGCTGCGTTCCGCAGGCGTCGAGAAGAGTTCGACGTCAGATCCCTTGTCCAAAGATGATAAGGATAAGCTGCTGAACCACCTGCGCCGTACCCACGGGGCCGTCGACGGTGGCGAAAAGAAAAAGATCACGGTGACCCGCAAGGAAACCTCCGAGATCAAGCAGGCTGACTCGAGCGGCAAATCGCGCACGATCCAGGTCGAAGTGCGCAAGAAGCGTACCTTCGTCCAGCGTGACGACCTGGTCACGGCCAAGGCCGCCCAGGAGCCGGTGATCGACGCTGCCGAACAGGCACGTCGCGATGAAGAAGCCCGCAAGCAGTCGGAACTGCTGGCGCGCCAGGAAGCGGAACTGCGTGAAAAGCAGGAGCACCTGGCCAAGCTCGAGTCCGAGAAAGCGGCGCAAGCCAAGGCGGCCGAAGAGCTGGCCAAGCGCGAAGCCGACGAGCGTGTCAAGCAGGAAGCTGCTGCTGCCGTTCAGGCATCCGCCGAAGCGAAGCAAGCCGCTGCCGGCGCCGCTGCCGATGCCGCCGCAAGCGCTGCCGAAACGGCCAAGCGCGCCGCTGCGGACGAAGCCAAGAAGGCAGCTGCCGACGAAGCCAAGCGCAAGAACGACGAAGCCGCCAAGGAAGCCGCCGAACGCGCTGCCGCCACCGAGCGCGCACGCAAGGCCGTGGCCGACGAAGTGGCCCAGATCAAGGCCATGATGGCGCAGCCGCGCCGCGTGATCAAGGCGCCGGAACCGGCACCGGCCGCGGTGAAGCCGAAGGCTGCCGAGGCAAGCACGCTGCACAAGCCTGCCGACAAGAAGCCGGCCGACGCTACCGCCAAGCCGGCGGAAGGCGGCGGTGCGCGTCCGAAGCCGGGCGACAAGAAGTCGATCAAGTCGGCGAATGTCGCTTCGACCTGGTCGGACGACAAGAAGCGCGGCGCCCCGGGCGGCGGCATGAAGGGCCGCGGCGCGGCACCGAGCGGCGGCCGTGACGGCTGGCGTGCGGGCGGCGGACGTGGTGGCCGTCGCGGTCATGACGATCGCGAAACCAACTTCCAGGCGCCGACCGAGGCGATCGTCAAGGACGTCCACGTCCCGGAAACGATCACCGTGGCCGAACTGGCGCACAAGATGTCGGTGAAAGCGTCGGAAGTCATCAAGCAGCTGATGAAGCTGGGCCAGATGTGCACCATCAACCAGGTGCTGGACCAGGAAACCGCGATGATCCTGGTGGAAGAGATGGGCCACAAGGCCTTCCCTGCCGCCGAGGACGATCCGGAAGCAGTGCTGGCCGACCAGGGCGAGCATGCCGAGTTCGAATCGACCTCGCGTGCACCGGTGGTCACCGTCATGGGTCACGTCGACCACGGCAAGACCTCGCTGCTGGACTACATCCGCCGTGCGAAGGTGGCAGCTGGCGAAGCCGGCGGCATTACCCAGCACATTGGTGCCTACCACGTGGACACCCCGCGCGGCATGGTTACCTTCCTGGATACCCCGGGCCACGAGGCGTTCACCGCCATGCGTGCCCGTGGCGCCAAGGCGACCGACATCGTCATCCTGGTGGTGGCGGCCGATGACGGCGTGATGCCGCAAACGAAGGAAGCCATTGCTCACGCAAAGGCAGCCGGCGTACCCCTGGTCGTGGCGATCAACAAGATCGACAAGCCGGGCGCCAATGCCGACCGCGTGACGCAGGAACTGGTCGCCGAAGGTGTCGTGCCGGAAGAATACGGTGGCGAATCGCCGTTCGTGCAGGTATCGGCGAAAACCGGCCTGGGCATCGACGATCTGCTGGAGCAGGTGCTGCTGCAGGCCGAAGTGCTGGAACTGAAGGCGCCGGTCGAGTCGATGGCGCGTGGCCTGGTGGTCGAAGCCCGCCTGGACAAGGGCCGCGGCCCGGTCGCCACGATCCTGGTGCAGTCGGGTACCCTGAAGCGCGGCGACGTCGTGCTGGCGGGTTCCTCGTTCGGCCGTGTCCGTGCGATGCTGGACGAAAACGGCAAGTCGGTGACCGAAGCCGGTCCGTCGATCCCGGTCGAAATCCAGGGCCTGACCGAAGTGCCGAGTGCCGGTGAAGAAGTCATGGTCATGGGCGACGAACGCAAGGCGCGTGAAATCGCACTGTTCCGTCAAGGTAAGTTCCGCGACGTGAAGCTGGCCAAGCAGCAGGCGGCGAAGCTGGAAAACATGTTCGACCAGATGGCCGAGGGCGAAGTCAAGAATCTGCCGCTCATCATCAAGACGGACGTGCAGGGTTCGCAGGAAGCGCTGGTCGGCTCGCTGCAGAAGCTGTCGACCTTGGAAGTGCGGGTGCAGGTGGTCCATGCGGCCGTCGGCGGCATCACCGAGTCCGACGTCAACCTGGCGATCGCGTCGAAGGCAGTCATCATCGGCTTCAACGCCCGTGCCGACGGCCAGGCGCGCAAGCTGGCGGAAGGCAACGGCGTCGACATCCGTTACTACAGCATCATTTACGATGCGATCGACGAGATCAAGACGGCACTGTCGGGCATGCTGGCACCGGAGAAGCGCGAGACCATCACCGGCCAGGTCGAAATCCGCCAGGTCATCCTGGTGTCGAAGGTCGGCGCGATCGCGGGCTGCCTGGTCACCGATGGCGTGGTCAAGCGTACCTCTTCGGTCCGCCTGCTGCGCAACAACATCGTGATCTGGACCGGCGAAATCGATTCGCTGAAGCGCTTCAAGGACGACGCGAAAGAAGTCCGCGCCGGTCTGGAGTGCGGCCTGTCGCTGAAGGGCAACAACGAGATCCAGGTCGGCGACGTCCTGGAAGTCTTCGAAGTCCAGGAAGTGGCGCGTACGCTGTAATTACTGCGCATTTCGGGTAGTAGTAATAGGAGTACCATGGGGCCAGTCATCCCGCGCTACGGCGCCGGACGACTGGCCCCAAATTTTTATGGTTGGCCGTAACACCGTCGCCCCTGGACTAGCCGTCCGCCTTGTCAGGGGCCCAAGTTGCACGAGCTGACGTAACGCATACAAACTTGGGTCCCTGCCTTCGCAGGGACGACGTTCCAGGGCTAACGAAAAAAAGAACATACAGTAGTAACAATATGGCAAAACATAGCAAAAGCATCCCCTCGCGCGGCCTGCGCGTCGCCGACCAGATCCAGAAGGACCTGTCGGAACTGATCGCCTTCGAACTGAAGGATCCGCGCGTCGGCATGGTCACCATCAGCGAAGTCAAGCTGACCCCGGACTACGCCCACGCCAAGGTGTATTTCACCCTGCTCAAGGACAGCCCGGACGAGGTCAAGCAGACCCTGGAGGGTTTGAGCAAGGCCGCCGGCTACCTGCGCAACCTGCTCGGCAAGCGCCTGCACATCCACACGCTGCCGACGCTGCACTTCGTGCACGATACCTCGACCAGCCGCGGCTTGGCCATGTCGGCCCTGATCGACCAGGCCAACGCCACCCGCGCCGCCGACGATGAAGAAACCTTGGCGGCCAAAAACGCCGATACACCGTCGGACACCGAGTGAACGCACGGCCCCCCAAGAAGCCCCGCGACCTGGTCGACGGGGTACTCCTGCTCGACAAGCCGGTCGGCCTGTCCTCGAACGACGCCCTGATCAAGGCCAAGCGCGTGGTCAACGCCAAGAAGGCCGGCCACACCGGCACCCTCGATCCCTTCGCCACCGGCCTGCTGCCGCTGTGCTTCGGCGAGGCGACCAAGTTTTCGCAGGACTTGCTGGAAGCCGACAAGACCTACCTGGCGACGGTCCACCTGGGCATCACCACGACCACCGGCGATACCGAAGGCGAGACCATCGACACCAAACCGGTCGACGTCGCCCTGGAGCAGATCGAAGCGACGCTGGCCCGTTTCCGCGGCCCGATCCTGCAGGTGCCACCGATGTACTCGGCGCTTAAACGCGACGGCAAGGCCTATTACGAATACGCACGCGAAGGCATCGTACTGGAACGCGAAGCGCGCCCGGTCACCATCCACGCGCTGGAACTGGTGCGCTACGACGCGCCGATGCTGGTCATCCGCGTCACCTGCAGCAAGGGCACCTACGTGCGCGTGCTGGGCGAAGACATCGGTGCGGCACTCGGCTGCGGCGCCCATCTGAACGCGCTGCGCCGGATCCAGGTCGGCGCGCTCACGGTGGACGGCATGGTGACGCTGGAACAGCTGCAGGCGCATCCCGAGCCGCTATCGCTGCTGGCACCGGTCGACACGCTGCTGTCGACCTTTCCGCGCGTCGAGCTCACGGCGGAGCTGGCCAAGCGCTTCCTGAACGGCCAGCGCCTGGCACTCGGCAAGGAGCCGGCGGTCAGCGTGCCAGGGCAAGAGGGCAGGGTACGCGTGTACCGCGACGGCAGGCTGCTCGGCACCGCGCTGCTCGGCGAGTATGCGATTCTGGCGCCGGAACGTCTGGTCGCTTTCCAGGGCTGAGTCTTTCACGCAACAAGGGGTGCCGGGGCGCTTGCCGATCCAGCATGGTTGGGAGATATTGAACGCCGATCGCGAGTCGCGTGTAACCAGGCAGGAATCTCCCCATGCAAGCCATCCACCCCGCCCCCGGCGCCCGCGCGCGCCAGGCCAGCCGTGCCATCGGCGCGCTGTTCTTTTCCGTGTTCGGCGCGGTCCTGCTGGAAGTCTGGAACCGGCGCGCGGGCGCCGGCGCCGGGCTGTTCAGCGTCATCGCCGTGCTGGGACTGGCGCTGGCTGCCAGTGCCTGGCTGACCTACCGCCGGCATGCGCCGGCGCTGGCGGACGAAGCCGACACGCCGGCAAGGAAGCGGGCCGACCGCATCTTCCACATCGTGAATGCGGGGCAGTGGATCGTGATCCTGGTACTCGGCAACGTGCTGGCCCACTTCGGCTTCGGCGCCTGGGTGGTGCCGATGGGGATGATCGTGATCGGCCTGCACTTCGTGCCGCTGGCCCATGTGTTTCGCAATCCGCCGCATTACGTCACGGCCGCTGCCCTGGTCGGATTTGCCATCCTCTACCCGCGCTATGCCGCCGGCGGGCCGGCCGACCCGGTCGGTTTCCTCGGCGCCGGCCTGATCCTTTGGATGAATGCGCTGTGGGCGCTGCGCCGTCAGACATGAAATTGTTTGCAGGCTCTTGAAAGGCGGGCGATGCACGCCACATACGCCGTCACAAGCAAGTCACATCTCTGCGCCAAGCTGGCGCAAATCCCGCGGGCGCGCGCCCGGCAGGCAGCAAATCTTTGAAAATACAGGACTTTCGCGGAGGCCAGGGCCCAGTAACCGTGCAGCAACTGCCGCAAGCCTGCTATAATAGTCGGTTCTGGAAATCGGAAAGCTCGACTCATCCGCCCATCACGCAACATTCACTGTTGAAAACGCATATGTCAGACACCAAACGCGCGATTCGTAATATCGCAATCATCGCCCACGTTGACCACGGCAAGACCACCCTGGTGGACCAGCTGCTGCGCCAATCCGGCACTTTCCGTGAAAACCAGGCGGTCGACACCCGCGTGATGGACTCGAACGATCTCGAAAAAGAACGTGGTATCACGATTCTGTCGAAGAACTGCGCGGTCGAGTACGAAGGCACCCACATCAACATCGTCGACACCCCAGGCCACGCCGACTTCGGCGGCGAGGTCGAGCGCGTGCTGTCGATGGTCGACTCGGTGCTGCTGCTGGTCGATGCCCAGGAAGGCCCGATGCCGCAGACCCGTTTCGTGACCCGCAAGGCGCTGGCCCTGGGCCTGAAGCCGATCGTCGTCGTCAACAAGGTTGACCGTCCGGGCGCGCGCGCCGACTGGGCCATCAACCAGACCTTCGAACTGTTCGACAAGCTGGGCGCCAATGACGAGCAGCTCGACTTCCCGATCGTCTACGCCTCGGGCCTGAACGGCTATGCCGGCCTGACCGAAGACGTGCGCAGCGGCGACATGAAGCCGCTGTTCGACGCCATCCTGCAACACGTGCCGGTCCGTGACGACAATCCGGAAGGCCCGCTGCAGATGCAGATCACCTCGCTGGACTACTCGTCCTACGTCGGCAAGATCGGCATCGGCCGCGTCAACCGCGGCACCGTCAAGACCGGCCAGGACGTGATCGTCATGAACGGTCCGGACGGCACCCCGATCAAGGGCCGCATCAACCAGGTGCTGAACTTCAAGGGCCTGGAGCGTGTGCTGGTCGATTCGGCCGTCGCCGGCGACATCTGCCTGATCAACGGTATCGAAGAAATCGGCATCGGTTCGACCATCTGCGCACCGGACACCCCGGAAGCGCTGCCGATGCTGACCGTCGATGAGCCGACCCTGACCATGAACTTCATGGTCAACAACTCGCCGCTGGCCGGCCGCGAAGGCAAGTTCGTGACCAGCCGCCAGCTGCGCGAGCGCCTCGAGCGCGAACTGAAGGCCAACGTCGCGCTGCGCGTCTCGCCGACCGATGACGACACCACGTTCGAAGTCTCGGGCCGCGGCGAACTGCACCTGACGATCTTGCTGGAAAACATGCGCCGCGAAGGTTTCGAGCTGGCCGTGTCGCGTCCGCGCGTGGTCTTCAAGATGGTCGATGGCGTGCGCCACGAGCCGTACGAGAACCTGTCGGTCGACGTCGAAGAAGTCAACCAGGGCGGCGTGATGGAAGAACTGGGCCGCCGCCGTGGTGACCTGCAGAACATGGAATCGGATGGCAAGGGCCGCGTTCGTCTGGAATACCTGATTCCGGCGCGTGGCCTGATCGGCTTCCAGGGCGAATTCATGACCCTGACCCGTGGCACCGGCCTGATGAGCCACGTGTTCCACGAATACGCACCGGTCGACAACACCCGCGGTGAAATGGCCGGCCGCCGTAACGGCGTGCTGATTTCGCAGGATGACGGCGCCGCCGTCGCCTACGCGATCTGGAAACTGCAGGACCGCGGCCGCATGTTCGTGTCGCACAACGACCCGGTGTACGAAGGCATGATCATCGGTATCCACTCGCGCGACAACGACCTGGTCGTCAACCCGATCAAGGGCAAGCAGCTGACCAACGTGCGTTCGTCGGGTACCGACGAAGCCGTGCGCCTGGTGCCGCCGATCCAGATGTCGCTGGAATACGCCGTCGAGTTCATCGAGGACGACGAGCTGGTCGAGATCACGCCGAAGTCGATCCGCCTGCGCAAGCGTCACCTGAAAGAGCACGAGCGCAAGAAGGCCAGCCGCGAAAACGCGTAACCGCGCTTTCCGGTTGTAGAACAAAAAAACCCGCTGCCTGCAGCGGGTTTTTTTACGTCGCCTCTGCGCGGGTGGGGCCCAGGCCGCGCTTCCAAGGCCTGTCCTTCTAGTAGATAGTGGTGGCCGGGCGGACAAATCGCAGCCATGAAAAAAGCCGCCCTCGGGCGGCTTTTTCACGTGGCGGAGCGCCGATCAGCGCAAGCCCAGCAGGGCCAGCACGCGCTCGCGGCTGACGCCCACCAGCGCCGAGCTCAGCGCCAGCAGCGAATCGTAGTTGGTGTTGGCGGCGGCGCTGGCGAAGTCGTCGGCCGCCAGGTCGACTTCCGGCGGCGGCGTGGCCGCGGTGACGACCTGGGCGCTGGCGGCGGAGAGCGCGGTGCTGGCGGCGTCCTGCGAACGGCGTACGCGCTCCAGGGCCTGCACGACCTCGCGCAGGCTTTGACGAAGTGCATCGGCGTTGCCGGCGTTGCCGCCGTTCGTGCCGCTGTTGCTGCCGATCGTCCACTGCTGCGGCGCCAGCGCCGGCGCGACTTCCTCGGTGGCGACGCGGCCGCGGCCGCTGACGGCGATGCTGTCCCGGACCGCCGGCCAGTTGGTTTCCGGGGTCGAGAACACCAGGCCGCCGTTGTTCAGGCCGGCCCGCACGCCCAGCGGCGCGATGGCGCGGTCGATCGCGCGCGCGGTGTCCTCGCTCGACTGGTCGCTGCCGATGGTGACCGCCAGTTGCGGGCCGCCGACGCCGCCGACCGAGAACGCCACCGTCTGCGGCGCGTTCTGCTGCAGGGTATCGATGTCCAGCCCGCGGATGCGGAAGCGCTGCTGGGCCGCCTGGCCGTCGAAGTTCAGGTTGGCGTCGACGCCGCCGCCGGCGCTGCTCTTGCGCGCCGCCAGCGTGTTGGTCAACTGGCGCACCGCGCCGTCGAGCTGCTGGCGCTGGACGCTGCGCTGCTGGCTGCGCTGGCCGTTGCCGGCGCCGGACAGCCTGGCGCTGATCTCGCCTTTCAGGTTTTCCAGCTGGCCGGCCACCTGCTCGAGGTAGTCGAGCGCCTGCTGGGCGCGCGCGACCGAATTCTGCAGCCCACTGCCGATAGCGGCGGCGCTGCCGTTGCTGCGCAGCGGGGCCGGCGCGGCGACCGCAGTGCCGGCGCCGTCCTTGTCGAGGTCGACCACGTCGAGGCTGCGTGCCGGTACCAGGCGCGCCGGTGTCGAGGTCCCGGCGACGAGGGCGCCGCCGGTGGAAGAACGAAGTGCTGTGTCGATTGCCATCAGAGCGCGGAGAACAGGGAAAGAGTGCCGATCTTGCTGTAGGCTTTATAGGTGGCCTGCAGCGCCGTGGAGTAACCGTTCAGTTCGATCGCGGCGGCGCCGACGTCGAGCTGGCCGATGTCGTTGATCGCCATCTGGTTCGACAGACTGACGTTCTGGTGGTTGGCGTCGATGGTCGACAGGATGTTCTGCTGGCCGCCGAGCACGGCGACTTTGCCGGACAGCAGGTCCATCGCATCGTCGAAGCCGTCCAGGTTGGCCGACAGGGTCGCCTTGACCGTGGCGTCGTTGGCGTCGCGGCCCGAGTTCGACAGGGTATCGATGGTCTGGTCGAGCTGGTTGAGCAGCTTTTCCAGGCCCTTGACGTTCTGGTTCGCGGTCTGGGTGATGCCGTTGCCGACGACGACGGTCTGGGCGTTGGTGTTGCCGGCGTAGCCGTAGCGCGCGCCCAGCGGCTGGGTGGCGTCGTAGGCGATCGGCGCGCTGCCGGTGACGGTGCCGGAAAACACGTGGCGGCCTTCCTGGTCGATCGTGTTGGCGGTGTACAGGATACTGTCGCGCAGCGAGGTCAGCGAGGTGACCATCGACTTCAGGTCGTCCGGCGTGTTGCTGCCGTCCGCGGCCCAGACCAGCAGGTCGCGGCCCGACTGCATGTCGTTGACCATGTTCTGCAGGTAGCCTTCGGTCTTCGACATGCGCTGCTGGACCGCGGCGATGTTCTCGCGGTACTGCTTGACGGCGGCTTCCTCGCGCTTCAGGCGCGACATGCGCACGCTGTCGACCGGATCGTCCGACGGCAGCTGGATGCGGTTGCCGTTGGCCATCTGCTGGGTGACGTAGCTGATGCGCTCCTGGTTCTTCTGGAGCGACTGGTTCATCATCGCCTGGTATTGGCTGCTCGCGATTCGCATACTCTTGTTCCTTAACCTTAACCCATCATCGCCAGGGTGGCGTCGAACAGGGCATTCGCCACCGACATTACCTTCATGTTGGCCTGGTACATATTCTGGTATTCGACCAGGTTCACCGCTTCCTCGTCCTGGTTGACGCCGCTCGTCGACTGCCAGTCGGCGTCGGCCTGGTCGCGCATCGACTGGGCGGTGTTCAGCGCGGTCTTGTTCTGCTGGCTTTGCACGGCCAGCTTGCCGACCAGCTGGGTGTCGGCGTCGCTGATCAGGACCGAGCCGAGGCCGGTCACCGTGATCGTCTGGTTCTTGATGTCGACCAGCTTCTGCAGGTTGCCGGTGTCGCCCGCCGTGCGGTCGCCCGAGAACGCCAGGTCGGCGGTCTGGAAACCGTCGGCCACCTGCAGCATGTTCGAGGTATTGCCCGGCGTGTAGACGAACATCGGCTTGCCCTGGGTACCGTCCATCGCGTAGCCGGCCGTCAGCTGGGCGTTGACCTTGTCGGCGATCTGCTTGGCGATGTCGGCCACGCCCTGCTGCAGCGGCTTCAGGGTGTCCGTGACATAGGTCGACAGGCCGCCGAGCTGGCCGCCGGCCCTGGTCGGGTCCAGCGCGAACGAGGTGCCGGCGAATTCGAGGCTGAAGGTCTGTTCAAGGCCGCCGCCCACGCTCAGCGTGCCGGCGACGCCGCCCAGCACCAGCGACTGGCCCGACTTCAGGGAGACGTTGCGGGTGCCGTCCGGCTGGTCGCTGACTTCCAATGCCAGCTGGCCGGCCAGGCTGTCGATCGCCTGGTCGCGCGTGTCGATCAGGCTTGACGCGTTGGTGCCGCTGGCATTCGCGTTGGCGATTTGCGTGTTCAGCGAGGCGATCGTGGCGATCGCGCTGTTGGCCGAGTCGACCACGGCGCTGCGCTGCTGGCGCACCGATTGCATCTGGGCGTTGTAGACGTTGTTCAGGCTGTTGAAGCGCTGGGCCAGCAGCGTGCCGGTGGTGACCACCTGCTGGCGCAGCGGGGTCGAGGTCGGATCGACGCCGGCCACCGCGTTCAACGAGGCGAAGAAACTGTCGATCCCGCTCGACAGGTTGGATTCGTCGTCGGCCATGACCTGTTCCAGCTGGGTCATGTAGGGCTGGGTCTGGGAGCGCTCGCCGACTTCCGAATTGCTGCGCCACAGCTGCTGGGTTTTATAGTTGTCCGAAAAACGCATCAGCGAGCTCACGCGCACGCCGGTGCCGGCCTGGTTGGCGCCGGCCGAAGGCGCCGCCGCCGTCAGCAGGGCGGACTGGCGCGTATAACCTTTGGTCTGCAGGTTGGCGATGTTCTGGCTGCTGGCGGACAGCGCCAGCTGCGATGCGAGCGCGCCGGACAGCGCGTTGTTCAGGATGCTCATGGGGTACGTCTCATGTGGGCGGGATCAATACAGACAGGCGACCGTTCAGCCGGCTTTATTAAGTCCCTGCGGCAACAATTGCTTCAAAATGGCATCGGCGACACCGAATGCGCGCTGGTTGGCCAGGTTCCCGGCGAGCATGTTGTCGACCATGTCCGTCATGTCTTGGTTGACCTTGTTGTTGGCCGGGCTGTCTTCCGGGGCGATGGTCCGCTGGTTCTCGCGCATCTGGTGCAGCATGTGCGAGATGAAGAAGCTTTCGAATTCGACCGCGGCCTTGGTGGCCTTCGCCACATAGGCCGGATCCGGTGCCTGGGCAGCGTCGGCGGCGGGGGCGACCGCATCGGCCGGGCCGGCTTGTTCCGGGTGCAGCGGCTTGAGCGGGTTGAGGTTGTTCAGCATCAGATCACCACCAGTTCGCCTTCGATCGCGCCGGCCTGGTCGAGCGCCTGCAGGATCGCCATGATGTCGTCGGGCGAGGCGCCCAGGCTGTTGACCACGTCGATGATGGTCTGCAGGCGCGCACCGGCCGGCCAGTGGAACATCTGGCCCGACCCGCGGTCGACCGAGATCTTCGACTGCGGCGTGACCGCGGTCTGGCCGTTCGACAGCGGGCCCGGCTGGCTGACCGCCGAGCTTTCCGAGATCACGACCTTGAGCGCGCCGTGGGTGACGGCGGCCGACTTCACGCGCAGGCCGTCCGAGATCACCACGGTGCCGGTGCGCGAGTTGAACACCACCTTCGGCGTCTCGGCGCCGGCTTCCACCAGCATGTTTTCCAGCTTGGCGACGAAGGCCACGCGCTCGGTCGGGTTGGTCGGGGCGACCACTTCGACGCTGGTGCCGTCGGCGGTGGTGGCGACGTCGCCGAAGCGGCGGTTGATCGTATTCACGACGTTGGTCGCGGTGTCGAAATTCGGGTGGCGCAGGCGCAGCATGACTTGCGGGCGGGTAGCGAAGTCGGTTGGGATTTCGCGCTCGATTTGTGCGCCGTTCGGGATGCGGCCGCCGGTCGGCGTGTTCACCGTCACCGAGGAGCCGCTCTTGCCCGACGCCGACAGGCCACCGACCACCATGTTGCCCTGGGCCAGCGCATAGACTTCGTTGTCGGCCGCGCGCAGCTGGGTCAGCAGTAGGGTGCCGCCGCGCAGGCTCTTGGCGTCGCCCAGCGACGACACCGTGATGTCGATCGACTGGCCGCGGCGGTAGCCCGGCGGGAAGACGGCGGACACCATCACCGCCGCCACGTTCTTGTTCTTGGCATCCTCGCCCTGCGGCAGCTTGACGCCGAACTGCTTGAGCATGTTGACCACCGACTGGCTCGCGTACTTGACCTGGGTCGAGTCGCCGCTGCCGTTCAGGCCGACGACCAGGCCGTAGCCCACCAGCGGGTTTTCGCGGACGCCTTCGACGCTGACCAGGTTGCGCAGCGGCTGGGTGCGCGGCATGGCCGGCTCCACCTGGGCCGAGGTCTTCGGTATGGCCGGCGCCGCCACGGCCACGGAGGCGGCGGACAGCGAGAAGCTGGCCAGTACGGCCAGGGAAACGATACGGATCAGTGAAGCAGGGCGTGCGAATGGGGTCATGTCGTGCTCAGAACGGCATCAGGGGGCCGGTGAAGAAGCGGGTCAGCCAGCCGGGGCTGTTGGCGTCGGCCAGCGAGCCTTGGCCGGAATAGGCGATGCGGGCATTCGCCACGCGCAGCGAGGACACCTGGTTTTCCGAATCGATGTCGGCGGCGCGCAGGTAGCCCTTCACGCGCAGGAATTCTTCGCCCTGGTTCAGCTGCAGGCGCTTTTCGCCGGCCACGCGCAGCAGGCCGTTCGGCAGCACTTCCTGCACGATCACGGTGACCGCGCCGGCCAGCGCGTTCTGCTGGGTGCTGGTGGCGTCGCCCTGGAAGCTGCGGTCGGCGCTGGCGTCGATCGACGTACGGCCGAAGGTCTTGCCGAGCGCGCCGAGCGGGGCCACCGAGACCGACGAGCCCTTGCTGAAGCTGGTGCCGGCCTTCTTGCTGGCCTGGGTAGTTTCCTGCAGCAGGATGGTGACCACGTCGCCGATGCGGAAGGCACGCGCGTCCGAGGTCAGCGACACGGTGTCCGTCGAGAACACGCCGCCGGACAGGCCGGCGCGCGCTGCGCCGGCCTTGGGCAGGGCGAGGGCGTCGTCGACCGGGGCCGCGGTACGCAGCGGCACGTTCGAGGCGCAACCGGTGAGCAGCAGGATGGCCGCCGCTGCTGCGGCATGCAGACGGATCATGATCAGCGCGCCGCCTGCGACAGGTATTGCAGCATGTTGTCGGCAGCCGACAGCACCTTGGTGTTCATCTCGTAGGTACGCTGGGCGGCGATCATGTCGACCATCTCTTCCACCACCTGCACGTTCGAGCCTTCCAGCGCGCCCTGCTTCAGGGTGCCGATGCCGGCGGTGCCGGGCTGGCCCTGGTTCGGGTTGCCGCTGGCGGCGGTTTCCTGGAACAGGTTCTCGCCCATCGCCTGCAGGCCGGCCGGGTTGACGAAGGTGGTCAGCGTCAGCTGGCCCAGTTCGGTCGGGGCGGTGCTGCCCGGCACCGCGGCGCTGACCATGCCGTTGGCGCCGATGGTGAGCGACAGCGCATTGTTGGGCACGGTGATCTGCGGCACCAGCGGCAGGCCCTGGGCGTTGACCAGCACGCCGTTGGCGTCGACCTGCAGCTGGCCGGCGCGGGTGTAGGCGGCGGTGCCGTCCGGACGGCGCACCTCGAGAAAGCCGTTGCCCGAGATGGCGACGTCGAGCGGCTGGCTGGTGGTCTGGATGCTGCCGTTGGTGAAGATCTTCTGGGTGCCGACGACGTGCACGCCGTTACCCAGCTGGACGCCGTTGGACACGGTGTTGTCCGCGACCTGGGCGCCCGGCTGGGCATCGATCTGGTAGAACAGGTCTTCGAACACGACGCGGTCGCGCTTGAAGCCGGTCGTGTTCACGTTGGCCAGGTTGTTGGCGATGGCCTGCAGCTTCGCATCCTGGGCTTGCACACCGGTCTTGCTGATCAGCATTGCTGGATTCATGGAATTCTCTCTTCGTTATTTACATGGGGTCGGAGCCCGGTTTTAAGGGTGGGCTCTGACCTCATCTGACTATTGTTCAAGCGCCGATCAGCTTGTTACCGGCTTCATTCATCTTGTCGCTCGCCTGGAACAGCTTCATCTGAATCTCGAAGCTGCGGTTCAGGCTCATGGTGGCGACCATTTCCTCGACTGCCGACACATTGCTGCCTTCCAGCGCGCGCGAACGCAGTTTCACGTTGGGGTCGGTGGCCAGGGCGCCGCCGTCGCGGGCGACGATCAGGCCGGCCTCGTTCTTGGTCAGTTCCGTGCCTTCGGCGTTCACCAGGCGCAGCTTGTCGATCACCTGCATCTGTTTCGCGCCTTCGGTCAGCACCGAGATGGTGCCGTCAGTGCCGATCTCGACCGCCGTGTGCGGGGGCAGGGTGATCGGGCCGCCTTCGCCCATCAGCGGGTGGCCGTGCACCGACAGCGCGCCTTCGGCGCTCATCTCGATCTCGCCCGAGCGTGTGTAGGCGTCGCCGTCGCCGTACTGCACGGCGAGCCAGCCCTTGCCGCCGATCGCCACGTCGAGCGGACGGCCGGTCTCGCGCACGCTGCCGGCGCGGGTCGAGAGGGTGTCGGCCTGCATGTTCGTCATGTGCACGTCGTCGTAGCCGTAGCCGCCGCTCGGCTTGGCGTGGCCGGCGACTTCCATGTTGGCGCGAAAGCCCGCGGTGTCCAGGTTGGCCAGGTTGTTGGCGTGGACCTGCTGGGCGCGCATCAGGCGGTCGGCGCCGGAAGCGGCGGTGAAGATTAGTTTATCCATGTCGGCTCAGTGTTCGATCGTTGTCCGGATTACAGGGCCTGCATCAGGGCCTGCATCATCTGGCTTTCGGTGGTCAGGACCTTGGAGTTGGCCTGGTAGTTGCGCTGCGAGGTCATCAGGCCGACCAGTTCCGAGGTGATGTCGACGTTCGAGCCTTCCAGCGCGCCGGTATTCAGCTTGCCCGCCAGGCCCACGCCCGGGACGTTGTACAGGGCCGCGCCGGAGCCGGCGTTGGCGGTCCAGCTGGTGCCGCTGATCGCCTGCAGCCCGCCTTCGTTGGCGAAGTTGGCGATGGCCACGGTGCCGACCACTTGCGACTGGTCGTTGCTGTACTTGGCGACCAGGGAGCCGTCGCCGGCCAGTTCGACGCCGACGAAGGCGCCCGAGGCATAGCCGTCGCTGCGGTTGGTGGTGGTGGTGGCGTCGCCGGCGAAGCGGGTGGTGCCGCTGTAGTCGATGGTGACGGCGATGTCCGATGCACCGCCGCTGGCGGTCTTGGCGATCGTGTTGCCGGTGACGTCGGGGGAGCCGTCGGCCTTCTTGAGCAGCTGGCCCGAGGCGTCGAAGCGCAGCACCGCGGGCGTCGCCGACGGGGTGGCGTTGTCCAGCGCGTAGTAGACGTTGACGGTGTCGGCATCCTGGCGCGCGAAATACTGCGACAGGGTGTGCTGGCTACCCAGCGAGTCGTACACGATCGACTGCTTGACCATGTTGTAGGTGCCCGGCTTGGTCGCATCGAAGGACGCGGGTGCCTTGTTGTCCCAGTCGGCCGACAGGTTGCCGGTGAAAGCGATGTTCTTGGTGGCGACGGCCGGGATCTGGCCGGTCGGCACCTGAATGTCGCCCATCGCGCCGAGGGTGCCGTTGGTCGCCGGGCCGTAGCCCTGCACCTTCTTGCCGTCACTGTCGACCAGGTTGCCTTTGGTGTCGGTCGAGAAGATGCCGACGCGGCTGTAGGTCATGCCGCCCTGGGGATCGCGGCTGACGAAGAAGCCGCGGCCGTCGATGGCGGCGTCGAGGCCGCGGCCGGTGGTGGTGCTGCTGCCGTTCTGGCTGATGTTCTGGGTGACCGAACCGATCTCGGTGCCGTTGGCTTTGCTGCCGGCCATCACGGTGGCGAAATTGGCGCGGCTGGCCTTGAAGCCGTAGGTGGCGGCGTTGGCGATGTTGTGCGAAACGGTTTCCAGCTGCTGGTTGATGGCCTGGATGCCGGACAGTGCGATGTCGAAGCTCATGTCGATTCCTTGATATTGTGATGCGGTAGAGGAGGGAGGCCCGCTCAGGAGCCCGTCTTGCCGTTGAAACCCGTGACGGTCGAGGGGTCGACCTCGCCAATGCCCGCCACTTGCAATACGACGCCGGCGCCGGTGACGCGCACGCTGTTCAGGCGTGCCGCCACTTCGACCTGCGGGGCGCTGCCGTCGGACGGCTGCGCCTGGATGGAATAGGTGCCCGGCGCCAGGCCGAGCGCGTCCGGATCGATCGTGAAGGTTTGCTCGCCCGAACCGTGGGCGGGCAGCGTCACCGTATGCTGCTGGCCGTCGATGCCGGTCAGGACCAGGTTGGTGGCGCTGCTGGCGCCCAGCAGGTTGATGCTGCCGTTGATCTTGGCGCCGTCCAGCTTGACGTGGTCGGTGACCACGGTCACGTCGGAACCGACCTGGCCGCCCATCGCCAGGGTCTGCAGGCTTTGCAGGATGCTGGCGTTGGCGGTGGTCATGGTCGACAGGTTCTGCAGCGCCTCGGTCTGCGACAGCTGCGACAGCTGGTTGACGTAGGTGGTCGGATCCTGCGGCTCGAGCGGATCCTGGTTCTGGATCTGCGCGACCAGCAGCTTGGTGAACATGTCGCGGTTTTCCGAGGTGCTGGCCTGGGGCGCGATGGCGCCGCTGCCGGCCGCCGTGGTGTTGTTGCCCAACGGGTTGTTGGTGGTGGAAGTCGTGGTTACCATGTCGATCAGCCCTCGCCCAGTTTCAGCAGCGACTGCTGCATCGATTTGATCCGGCCCAGCACCTCGACGTTGGTCTCGAATGCGCGCGAGGCGGACATCATGTCGGCCATTTCGGCCACTTCGTTGACGTTGGCGTAATACACCATGCCGTCGGCATCCGCCTTCGGATTGTCCGGCTCGTGCACGCGGCGCAGCGGCTCGCTGCTTTGCACCACGTCGAGCACCTGCACGCCGCCGCCGGCCTGGCCTTCGACCATGGCGGCGAACACCGGCTTGCGCGCGCGATAGGCTTCGGCTTCCGAGCCGGCCACGGCGTTGGCGTTGGCCAGGTTGCTGGCGATCGTGTTCAGGCGCACCGATTGCGCCGTCATCGCCGAACCGGCGATATTCGAGATGTCCTTGAAGCCCATGTTCAGTTTCCTTTGTCGGCCGGGTTACTGGCCATTGATGGCCTTGGCCAAACCGCGCAGCTGCATGTTCACGAAGGTCAGGCTGGTCTGGAAATCGGAAGCGTTCTGCGAAAACGCCGCCTGCTCGACGCCGATCTCGACGGTATTGCCGTCGGCGCTCGGGTGGAAGGGCACGCGGTACAGCGGGTCGCCTTCGCCCAGGCTCATCTCGCCATTCTCGGAATCGATACGATCCTGCAGCATCGCGCCGAAGTCGACGTCGCGGGCGGTGAAGCCGGGCGTGCTTTCGTTGGCGATGTTCGCCGCCAGCACCTTGGTGCGCTCCGCACGTACCTGCAGCGCATCCGCGTGCACCCCGAGTGCATCCTTGAAATTAAACGTCATGGTCCGGAATCTCCGTTGTCCTGCAATGCAATGTGATTGGTTAAAATCGGATTTCTTTCTACTGCCGCTATTCTCTAATGATTGCTTTCTGTAAGGCAACCCTTGTCACGACGACACTTGTGCTGGTTTCGGGCCTCACAATTGCTGCACAGCAACCTTTATCGATACAAATCGAACAAGCCGCCCGTGCCGAATTGGAAAGACAAATGGCGGCGTCGGGTTTGACCGAGCCGCAGGTCGAGGTGGCTGTCGTGACCACCCGTGCGGCGCCGCCATGCACCCAGAATGTCGCCATCGAAGCCCTGGATACCCGTTCTCCCCTGCGGATGCGCTTCCTGGCGCGTTGTAACGACGTGCCTGGCTGGAGGTACGAGTACGTGGTCCGCGCGCGCCTGACGGCCATGGTGGCGGTCGCTGCGGCCCCGGTTGCCGCCAACGAGGCATTGACGGATGCACAAGTCACGATCGAGCGCCGTGATATTTCCAACATTGCCGATCCGATCACGACACCTGAAGATGCTGTCGGACAAATGTCACGTCGCATGTTGCGCCCAGGAGACATTTTGCGTGGCGGACAGCTCAGCAGTCCCGTGATGGTCAAGCGCGGCGACGCCGTGACCATGATTGCGCGCCGCGACGGTATCGAAGTCAGCACTGCCGGCGAAGCGCTGGATGCCGGCGCGCGCGGCGCCATGGTGCGGGTAAAGAATGCCAACAGCGGGCAGGTGGTGCGCATGCGGGTGGCCGGTCCGGGGCTGGTCGAACCGGTCGGCAACTAATAAAGAGGGCGTGCGGGCGTCTTCAACTGCCGACGCCCTGCAGCTTGCCGGCCAGGCGCGACAGCTTGGCCGCGTACGAGGGGTCGGTGGCGTAGCCGCCCTTGGCCAGGCCCGATGCGAACGCATGGGCATCGCTGCCGGTGCCGAGCGCGCCGCGGAAACGCGGATTATCGATCAGCATCTGCGCATAGTCGCGGAAGGCGCTGGCCTGGTCCGGATAGGCGCGGAAGCGCGCACTGGTCTTGACCGCCGCGCCGCCCACGTATTCGGTGGTGCTGTTGTCGGCGACGTCGCCTTTCCAGCTGCTGCCGGCCTTGATGCCGAACAGGTTGTGGGTCGAGCTGCCGTCGGCATTCTTCAGCGGGCGCCGGCCCCAGCCCGATTCCAGCGCGGCGTGCGCCGACACCAGTTCCGGCGCCACGCCCAGCTTGTCGGCCGCTTCGCGCGCCCACGGCGCGATACTCTCGAGGAAGGCCTGCTGGTCGGGCGAGGCGCTGCCGTCGCCGTCGCCGACGATGGCATTGGCGGCGCCGGCTTCGCTGGCGCGCGCGGCCCACATGCGGCCTTCCGCGCTCAAGGTGGCGCTGCTGGTCCAGTCGCCGCCGCCGTTTTGGATGAAGTCGGCGACTTCGCCCTGCACCTGGCCGAACACGCCGCCGAAGTTACCGCCGCCGTTGCCGATGGCAGCGGCAGGGCGGGTCGCTGCGGTCGGCGCCAGCGCCGGGATCGCGGTCGTGAATTCAGCGTGGCGCATAGGTCTGGTCCTCGCCGTGCATCAGGCGCTGCATCACCGAGTGCTGTTCGGCCATCAGGTTGGTGTTGCGGGTGGTGGCGCGCTTGCAGTCGCGCACCAGTTGCTCCAGTTGGTCCCAGGCGGCGCTGGCGCCGCCGCGCTGGGCGTCGGGCAGGCTGCTGAACAGCTGGTCCATGCCGGCCTGCTGGCCGAACAGGGCGCGCACCAGCTGCACGCGCTGCTGGCGGCGCTGTTCCATGGTGTCCAGCTGCGGTGTCAGTTCGCCGGCCAGCGTCGCCAACTCGGCGCCGCGGTGGCGCAGCGCGGCCTGGAACTGGCGTTCCAGTACGTCGTGGATCGTGGTGCAGGAGCGGATGTCGTCCTGGATGCCGTCCAGCAGGCGCGCCAGCGCCTGGTCGCGGGTCATGCGGCTCATGCGTTACCCCTGGCTGCCATGGAAGCGCTGGATCAGGCCGGCCAGGCGGCCGGCGTCGAACGGCAACTGGCCCTTGGCCAGCGCGTCGCGCAGCTCGGCCACGCGGGCGGCGTCGAAGTCGGGCAGCGCGCGCAGCGCGCCCTGGGCCGGTTGCAGCACCGCCGATTCCAGCGGAGATGATGATTCAGCCGCCGGGGCCGACACCGCCACCGAAGCGGATGCGGCACCAGCGCCGGCTTGCGGCGTGATGGAGATGGAAGGAGTCGAGACGCCTGTGATCTTCATGCGTTGTCCTCTGGATTTCGATTGGATCGTCATGGTTTCTTCGCCATTTGGCTGCGCAGGTCCTGGAGCGCTTCTTCGCCCGGTTTGCTGACCGTAACGTCCTGCGTCAGCGATTCGGTCGGGCCCGGCGTGCCGAACATCGCCTTCACGCTGGCGGCCTGGGCACTGGTCAGGATCAGGAGTTCGATGCGGCGGTTCGCCGCCGCCGCCGGCTTGCTGACTTCGAGTGGCGCGCGATCGGCCATGCCGACCACTTGCAGCACGCTTTCGGTGCGCATCCCGCCACTCAGCAGTTCACCTCGCGCAGCCAGTGCGCGGTTGACCGACAGGCTGGTATTCGAATAGCCCATCGGACCCTTGTAAGTGTACTGCAAGGAATCAGTGTGGCCCACAATCAACATCTGATTTTCCATTTTTTCGAACAATGGCGCCATCGCACGCAACAGTTTTGCGAATTTCGTGGTCGGTAACGGGCTGCCGCGCTCGAACATGCCCTGGCGGTCGGTGTCGTGCAACATCACGCGCAAGCCGTTCGGCGTGACCACCGTGGCAAGATTCGATGACAGGCCGGCATCGACGCTCATTTGCTGCAGCGCCCGGGCCAGGGCCGCCAGTTCGGACGCCGATTCGTACTTGGTGCGGGCCGTGTCCTTGCCGCCGGTACCCGTGCTGGTGCCTTCGCTGCCGTTATTGGTCTTCGGCATCTCGAAGCGTTCGATCATGCTGCCGCGCGGGTTGCTGGCAAGGTCGGGCTTGCCGCCGCTGCCTTCGATCATGCCGCTGGCCATGTTGTCGCGCACGATTTTCTTGGCCTTTGCCGCATCTTGCGAGGCGATCAGCCACAGCACCAGGAACAGTGCCATCAAGGCCATGCAGAAGTCGGCGAACGCCACTTTCCAGGCGCCGCCGTGCTCGTCGTCGTGGTGCTTGCCGCCGCCGCGCTTGACGATGGTCTCGCCGTGGTGATCGCCGCCGCCGCCTTTTTTATTTGCTTGCACTGAGGGCTCCGTTACGCTTTACGCTTGGCGCCGCCGGCATCTTCGCCGTCGGACATGGCGTTCAGCCAGGTTTCCAGCTGGGCGAAGCTGGGCTTGGTATTCAGCTGGATCAGGCGGCGCCCGGCGTCGATCGCCAGCAGCGGCGGCTTGCCGGCCACGTGGGTCACCAGCACCACCTTCACCGTTTCCATGGTCGAGGCTTCGGAATTGACCAGCTGCTTCATCATCCCGGAAATCGGATCGAGCACGCCGTAGCAGAAGAAAATGCCGATGAAGGTACCGACCATGGCCGCGCCGATGTGTTCCGCGATCTCGGCGGTCTCGGCGCCTTCGCCGACCGAGTTCATGGTGATCACGATGCCCAGCACGGCGGCCAGGATGCCGAAGCCCGGCATGCCTTCCGCCACTTTATGCAGCGACTTGGCCGGCTGGGACAACTCTTCGTGGATGGCTTCCAATTCCTGCTCGAGCACGCCTTCCAGTTCGTGGGCGTTGATCTTGCCCATCGCCATCAGGCGGAAGTTGTCGACGATGAAGGCGAGCAGCTTCGGCTCTTCCAGGATCAGCGGGTAGCGCTGGAACATCGGGCTTTCCTTGGGGGCCTCGACGTGGGCGTCGAGTGCTTTCAGGCCGCCGGCGGCGGTCTGCAGCAGTTCGTACATCAGCAGCAGCAGCTGGCGCTGGAATTCCGAATCGTGCTTGTGCTTGCCCGCCACCTTTTTCATCTGGCCGAGCATCTCGATCAGCACGTGCTTCGGGTTGGCCAGCACCAGCGCGCCGAGGGCGGCGCCGCAGATGACGATCAGTTCGTTGGGCTGCCAGATGGCGATGGCGGTGCCGCCCATCAGCATGTAGCCGCCGAACACCGTGCCCAACACGATGAGAATGCCTAAGATTTGCATGATGTTGTTACCTTTATTGTTGGTCGTGCGGCATTCAGGCCTGGGCCAGTGCGGCTTTCATCTTGGCCAGCGCGCTCTTGTTGAGCTGGCAGACGCGGGCGTCGGACAAATCGAGCACGGCGGCGATTTCCTTGTAGCTGAGCTCGAATTCGTAAATCATCTGGATCACGCGCTGCTCGCGTTCATTGAGGGCGGCCAGTGCGTGTTCCAGGTTGCGCCGTACCGCGTACTGTTCTTCCGGGCCCGGCGCGTGGCTGGCGCGCTCGGTGCTTTCCTGCAGCACGTCGTCGAAGCTGAGCAGTTCCTCGGCGACGTCGTCGAGCAGGAACTGGCGCCACTCGTCCTGGCTGATGCCGAGCGCCTCGGCCGCTTCCTTGTCGTTCGGCTCGCGGCCGAGCTTGCGGGTGAGGGCGCGCACGGCGTCGCGCATCTTATGGCTGTCCTGGCGCACGGCGCGCGGCCGCCAGTCTTGCCGGCGCAGCTCGTCGAGGATGGCGCCGCGCACGCGCAGCGAGGCGTAGCTGCCGAAGCCGGTGTCGGGCGTGCCGTAGCGGCGCAACGCTTCGAGCAGGCCCATCAGTCCGATCTGTTCCATGTCTTCGCGTCCCATCGCACCGGACACCTGCGAGTTCAGCTGGCGTGCGATGCGTTTCACCAGGGGCGCATAGGCGACCAGGTGGCGCTGTTCATCCTTGGCGCTCATCGCCGCGTGGTGGGCGGCACCGGCGTATTCGGTGCTGGCGTAGCTGTCGGCGTAGTCGGTCATGTAACCCACGATATCCCCGGTGTCATTCGATGATGAGCTTGCCGATCATGACTTCGGCGAACGGTTTTTCGGCATGCTCGTGCTCGTAGTTGGCATCGAACGCGTGGTTCAGCTTCTCGGCATACTTGTCGACGCTCATGCTCGATGCCTCGGCCATGGTGTAGTTCGACAGCGTACGCACCGCCAGGCTGCGGATCAGCGGCAGGTTTTCCTTGGTTTCCTTTTCCTTGGCGTGCTCGGTGGCCAGCACCAGGTCGGTCGACAGGTAGTGCGACTCGGTTTCGTCGGGGCCCCGGCGCAGCATGACGATCACCTTGTCGAGGGTGACGTACTTCATCGGCTTGGCTTCCTTCTTTTCCGCTTCCGCTTTCTTTTCCTTGCCCTCTGCCGCGGCTGCAGCCGGCTTGGGCATGAACCACCAGACGGCGCCACCGGCGCCGGCGGCGCTGATGATCACGGCGCCGACGATGGCCAAAATCGTTTTCTTGTTCATTATGTTTTTACTTGTACTTGTGTCGTATGTGCTGAGAGTGGGCTATCAGGCCTCGCGTCCGCCGAGCGAAAACGCGGACCCGGCATGGTTGGCTTCGGCCAGTGCGCGGCCGGGTTCGTCCTGCTCGCGCCCCGGCTGGCGGCCGCGGCCCTGCTGCTGCTGTTGCTGCGGATCGCTGAACGGGGAGGCGCCGCCGTTCTTCGGTGTCGGGGTCACGGACACCGCGACGTCGGTGTACTGGCGCTGGGCCAGGTCGTTGCGCAGGTTGTCGCTGACGGTCTGGAGCTGGCGCAGCACCTCGCCGTTGCTGGCGGAGATGTTCACTTCCAGCGTGCCGTTGCTGTGACGGATCGCGATGTCGATGCGGCCCAGCTGGGGCGGCTCGAGGCGGATCACGGCCTGTTCCACGTTCTTCCCGACCTGCACCTGCAGGCGGTCGCCGAGGGCTTCCTGCAGGCTCTGGCGCCAGGCGGTCGGCGGACCGGCCAGCTTGACCGTGTCGGCGGCCGGCTGGGCGCCGGCGGGCGCGGCGACGGCGACCTGCGGCGTGGCGGTGCCGGCCGCCACGGTACGCTCGGCGGCGCCGTCCTGGCGGGTGTCGGTATCGGCGCCGGCATTCGCGCCGGCATGGCTGCCCGCCTGGCCGGCGGCGGCCTGGACGGCGAAGCGTACGGCGCCGTCGTCCTGGCGCGCGGCCTGGGCAGTTTGCGCCGGCAACTGGGCCAGTGCGATGTCGGCACGGCGGCCGCCATCCTGGCCGGCCGCGCTCAGGCCCTGCACGGCGCCGGTGCCGGCGGCCTGGGCGGCAGGCTTGCGCTCGCCGCCGGCGGCGCTACCCGCGGCCGTGTCGCCGCCCTGGGCGACCTGCACCGCCTGTACGATCTGCATCGGGGTCAGCGGCATCAGCGGCATGGCCATCGCGGCCAGCAGCGTGTTGTCCTGGGCGCCGGCGCCGTCGTCGCCTTCGGCGGCCGGGCGGGTGTCGGCGGCGGGTGCGCCTGCATCCGCGCCGGCGCTTGCCGCGCCGGACTGGACATCCGCCGGCGCCGCGGCCTGCAGGGCTTGCGACAACGCGGCGAAGGCATTCCCCGGCAGGATCGGCAGGGACGGCAGGACCGGCAGGGATGGCTGCGCGACGGCGGCGCCGGCCTGGTCGAGCCATTGCGCAAACGGCGCGGCAACCGGAGCAGGGGCGGCGGCGGTGGCGGCCGGCTGCTGGCCGGCGCCGGTGGCGACGCTTTGCGCTGCCTGCACGGCTGCGCCGCCGCCGGCCGCGGCCGGTGCCTGTGCCGTCGAGGCGGCGGTGTTGACTAAGGTGGACATCATGCTCATCCCTGGCTCATGCCTGATTCGGTGTCGCTGTGCATCGCATACGCGGCCCAGCCGTCTTTGTTGTTACGAAGTTGCTCCAGGCGGGCTGCCAGCGCGCCGGAGGCCACGGCCGTGGCCTCGAGGGCCGCGTCGTGGGCCGTGCGCAGGCGCTGCAGGGCCTGGCGCTCGGCCGCGCTCCACGGACCACGTGCGGCCAGCGCCTGCAATTGCGGCGCCAGCGCGTTCACGTGCTCCCCGAGCCGCGCCCAGTCGGCGCCGGCGGCGGCGGTGCGCAGCGCGTCGCCCATGCGCAGCAGCTGGGCCTGGCGCAGCTCAGCCATTGCGCGCCTGGACGCCGTGCCAGCCCTGGCGGATCGTGGTCATGATCTTCACGACTTCGTCGATCATGGCCGGGTCCTGCTTGACGCCGGCGCCATGCAGGTGCTGCGCGCAGAAGTCATACAGGTTGGCCAGGTTGGCCACGACCTGGCCGCCGCTCTCGAAATCGAGGGAGCTGGACAGGCCGTTGATGATGTCGACGCACTTGTTGATGCTGGCTGCGCGCGGCTCGTAGCGCTTGGCGACGATGTGGGCGCGCGCGCGCGCCAGTTCGTCGAGCAGGCCGTCGGTCAGCAGCAGGACGAGTTCGATGGGCGAGGCGCGCGAGGTCTGCGCGTCCAGGCTGGTGGAGTGATAGCTGGCGTAGGCTTCTTGATAGGACATGGTTGCTCTCTCAGGACTTGTCGCTGCTGAACAGTGCGTCGAACATGGAAAGGTTGCTGTTCATTGTTGACTGCAGCGCTTGCAGGTCGGTGTATTGCTTCAGGTAGCGCGAGTAGGCCGAGTTGTACATCGTGTCGAGGTCGGCCTGGCGCTTGGTCAGGGTCGCCGACAGGGCGTTGTTGGCGTCGGTACGCGTCTTGATCTGGCCGGTGGCGCTGTTGCTCCACTGGTTCAGGTAAGTGTTCAGGGAACCGGCGACGCCGCTCGGATTGCTGATGCTGGCCGAACCGAGCAGCTTGTCGAGGCCGGTCGGATCGACCGCCAGCTGCTTGGTCAGGCGCGCCGAATCCAGGCTCAGCGAGCCGTCGCGGTTGGCGGTAATGCCGTAGCTGGCCAGCGAGGTGGCGCCGAGCGGACGCATCAGGGACACCAGGCGGCTCTGCAGCGCCGAGACGCCGGCGTCGTGCGCGAAGGCGCCGGCGCCGACGTTGTTGGCCGGATCGCCGGCGTCGACCAGGCCGTCGATTGCGCTCTTGAGCTTGTTGTAGGCGTCGACAAAGGACTGCACGTTCTTGGTGGTGCCGTTGCTGTCGCCCGAGACCGTCAGCGTGACCGGCGTGCTGCCGGTGCTCTGGGCCTTGCTGACCGTGAACGACACGCCGTCGATGTTGCTGAAGGTGTTCGAGGACTGCTTGATCGCGGTGCCGTTCTCGCCGCCCAGCATGACGATCGCATCCTGCGCCGCGGTCACCATGGTGCGGTTGGCGGTGGCCAGGCCGGTCTGCAGGCTGGTGCCGGTCGCGCCCGAGGGGTCGAGCGAGATGGTGTTGGCGACGCCGGTGTTCTTCGAGGTCAGCACCAGGCGGGTCTCGGTGCCGATGGTGACCACGCCCGCCGACACCTGGCCGGCGTTGCCGGAGGAACGGTTGATCGCGGATGCCAGTTCGCGCACGCTCAGCACGCCGTCCTTGTCGGTGTCGGCATTCGCGGCGGACAGGTCGACGTCGAAGCTCAGGGGGGTGGCGGTGGTCGAGCTCTCGTCCTGCAGCTTGACCTTCAGCGTGCCGCCGAGGGTGGCGCCGTCGGCCAAACCGTTGTACGAGACCTGGCCGGCGGTCGCGACCTGCTTCACGAACAGGCTGTAGGTGCCGGAAGCGGCGCTCGACTTGGCGCTGGCGCTGCCGAAGCTGGTGTCGGACAGGATGGCGCTCTGCGCCAGCACCGACTTGCCCAGGCCGGTCAGCGTGCTCAGGCTGCCCTGGAAGGCGGAGATCGCCGAGCTCAGGGTCGACAGCGCCTTGGCGGTCGCGGTCGTGGTCGTGGTGTCGGTCTGGATCTTGGCCTGCTGGGTGGCGGTGGACTTTTCCGCCAGCGCCTGCGCGGTGGTGGTCGGGTCGTAAGCCGGTGCGGTAATCGTTGATGCCATGTCTGTTCCTTTGGTTATTCGGCCCGTCCGGCCAGCCACGATTGCGTGGCGATTTCGTCGTCGCGCTTGCGCTGCGCGCGGTCCTGTTCGCGGGCGAACACGGCTTCCTGCTGGGCCAGCACCTTGCCGAGCAGTTCGCGCCGGGTCCAGGCTTGCGTCAGCCTGCCCTGCGAGACCGCCATGTTGGCCTCATGCAGGTGCAGGTCGGTGCGGTGGGTGTCCGCCAGCGCGAACACGGCCTGCTTGTAGTTGCCGCAGTTGGCCGCCAGCACCGGCGACAGCGCGCCGGTGGATTGGCCCGATGCGCCACTGCCGACAGCCAGGTCCGTCAGGCGGTCGACGCTGTTCTGGAAGCGCACGCGCGTCGCTTCCTGCTTGGCGAGGTCGGCCTGCAGGCGCTCGACTTCGGTGCTGCGCAGGCGCACCAGCGTGCCCAGGCTCTCGATCGTATTCATCTTGCTCATGCCATCATCGCTTTCAGCTGGTCGACCGACGGTGCCAGCGGCGCGTCTTCGCGCGTGCCCTGGCACAGGAAGGCTTCGATATGCGGATGCAGCTTCACGGCGCGGTCGGTCTCCGGATCGGCGCCCGGCTGGTAGGCGCCGAGCGGGATCAGGTCGCGCACGCGCGCATGCTTGGCCATCGCCGCCTTCAGCTTGCGCGCGGCCTGCGCGTGTTCGGGGCCGACCACCTGCGCCATGCAGCGGCTGATCGACTGGGCGACGTCGATCGCCGGGTAGTGGCCGCGCTCGGCCAGTTCGCGCGTCAGCACGATGTGGCCGTCGAGGATGGCGCGCGCGCTGTCGACCACCGGGTCCTGCTGGTCGTCGCCTTCGGCCAGCACCGTATAGATGGCGCTCATGCTGCCGTTGGGGTTCTCGCCGTTGCCGGCCGATTCGCACAGCTGCGGCAGGTTCGAGAACACCGACGGCGGATAACCGCGCGTGGCCGGCGGTTCGCCCAGCGACAGCGCCACTTCGCGCAGCGCCATCGCATAGCGGGTCAGCGAATCGCACAGCAGCAGCACGTTCTGGCCGCGGTCGCGGAAGTGGGCCGCGATCGAGTGGCACATTTCCGTCGCCATCACGCGCATCATCGGCGATTCGTCGGCCGGCGCCACCACCACCACCGCGCGCTTCAGGCCATCGGGTCCGAGCGACTTCTCGACGAATTCGCGCACCTCGCGGTTACGCTCGCCGATCAGGCCGACCACGATCACGTCGGCCACGGTCTGGCGCGTGATCAGGCCGAGCAGCACCGACTTGCCGACGCCGGAACCGGCCATCAGGCCGACGCGCTGGCCCTTGCCGATCGTGAGCATCGAATTGATCGCGCGCACGCCGACGTCCAGCGGCTCTTCCACCGGCGCCTTGCGCAGGGGATTGACCTTGGGCGGCGTGGTCGATAGAAGCTGGTCGCCGCCGAGGCGGCCCAGGCCGTCGATCGGCTCGCCCAGGCCGTTCACCATGCGGCCCATCCACGACGGGCCGATCTGGATGCTGGACGGGCCGCTGGCCGGCAGCACGCGCGCGCCGGTGACCAGGCCGTCGGCCTTCTTGAACGGCATCAGGTAGGTCACCTTGTCGCGGAAGCCCACCACCTGGGCGTCGAGCCAGCCGCCGTCGACGGTCTCGACGCGGCAGCGCTGGCCCGTGTGCAGCTTGCAGCCGACGCTTTCCAGCAGCAGGCCCTGCACCGCGACCAGGCGGCCGGTCGGCACCGCCACCGGCACCGTGCCGATGTCGAGGGAACGCAGGGTTTCGGCGAGCGCGCTCATTCGTCTCCTTTCGCATCGGCGGCGGTGAGGCCCTCGCGCACCTGCTCCATGCAGGCGGCCAGGCGGTTCTGGCAGCCGGCATCGACTTCGTGGTCGCCGGCGCGCACGCGGCATTCGCCCGGCACCAGGCTCGGATCGGCCATCAGGTTCCATTTCTTGGCGCGCTTCGGATCGAGTTCCTGGATGCGCTTGAGTTCTTCCGGATTGAGCAGCACTTCGACCTCGTCGCGGGTCGGCGGCATGCCGGCCAGCGCCTCGTCGACCAGCGCCAGCATCTGCACCGGCTGCAGCGCCAGTTCGGCGCGGATCACCTGGCGTGCGATCTTGCCGACCAGGTCGACCACTTCGTTGCGCTGGGCATTGCGGTATTCGGTCTTCAGCTTCTTCAGGCCGCGCAGCATGGTATCGACCGGCTTGAGCGCCGCTTCGATCTCGGCCAGCGCCTGCTGGCGGCCTTCCTCGTAACCGCGCGCCAGGCCTTCGGCGTGGCCGGATTCCAGGCCCTCGGTACGGCCCTGTTCGAGGCCGACGTCGTAGCCGTCGCGCTGGCCCTGGCGGAAGCCGTCGGCGACCGCACCCTGCCAGTCCTCGCCCGCGTTGGACGAGGATGCCGTGGCGCCGCTCGCAGCGATGTACTGCGACAGCGGCGGGAAGTGATAAGGCCGGAACTGCTTCATTCCGCGGTCGCCTCGGCAAACAGCTGCACTTCGATCTCACCGTTGTCGGCCAGCTCCTTGACCGAGGCCATGATCTCGCGGCGGGTCTGCTCGATGCGCGACATCGGCACCGGGCCGGAACGGCGCATCAGGTCCTCGAAACTCTGGGCCTGGCGCTTCGGCATGGCACTCAGCAGGGCGTCGCGCAGGGCCGGTTCGGCACCTTTCAGGGCGATGGCCCACTGCTCCAGCGGGATTTCGTCGAGCAGGCGCGAGATGGTCTGCTCGGTCTGTTTCGACAGGATGAAGAAGTCGTACATCGACATCTCGATCTTCGAGACCACCTCCGGATCGTGGGCGCGCAGCAGCTCGACCATCGTGCCGCGGTTGGTCGGCAGGCGGTTCAGGATCTCGGCGGCCTGGCGCACGCCTTCGACCGTCGAGCTCTGGGTGTCGAGCGCGGACAGGCAGCGCTGCACCAGCTCTTCCAGCTCGGCCAGCAGTTCGCGGTCGATCTCTTCCAGGCGCGCCAGGTTCAGCAGCACCAGTTCGCGGCCTTCTTCCGGCAGCGCGTCGATGATCTGGCCCGCCAGCGCAGCCGGCAAAAAGGCCAGGAACACCGCCTGCATCTGCACGTGCTCGTTGGCGATGTATTCGGCCAGCCACTTGGGCGAGGCGTACTGCAGGCGCGCCATCATCGGGCGGATGGCGTCGCCATAGATCGTGTTCAGGACCGAATTCGCGATCTCGCTGCCCAGCGCCAGGTCGAGCGAGCGCTTCAGGTAGCTGCGCGACGCGCCGTGCAGGCCGCTTTGCTGGCGGTAGTCGTCGAAGAACTTCTGCGCCGCGTTCTTGACGGCGTCGACCTTGATGCCGCTCATCCGCGACATCACCTGGGTCAGCTCGATCAGTTCTTCGCGTTCGAGGCAGCGCAGCACGGCGGCCGCCGGCTCTTCGCCGATCGACAGCAGTACGATGGCGGCCTGTTCGACCGGAGTGAGAGCGACTTCCTGCATATCGTTACTGTTCAGTTCCGGCATTTTTCTTCTGCACCCATTGTTTGACCACTTCCGCGACCCGCTCCGGTTCCTTGCTTGCAAGGACCTTCAAGTGGTCGACCATCACGTCCACGGCCGAACCGGCCGGGGGCAAATCATAGTTTTCGAGCAGCGGCTGGACCGGCAGCGTGCCGCCCAGCGCGGGGGTGGCGGCCGCGCCGCCGGCTGCGGCCGGGGCGGCCAGCGCACCGGCGGCCGCGCCGCCGGCCAGGGCCGGGGTGCCCGCCGCACCCGCCAGCTGCGGGGCAGCGGCGCCTTGCGGCAGCACCCGCTGGGTCAGCGCACGCATCAGCGGACGCAGGACCAGGAACCAGCCCAGGATGGCGCCGAGCGCGTACATCGCCCAGCCGGTCATGTCGACCACGTTGTCGCGCTGCTGGTACCACGGCTCGATCGCGGCCGCTGCCGGGAAGCTCAGGGCGGACACCGCCAGCACGTCGCCGCGCTGGGTGTCGATACCCAGGCCGCCGCGCAGGATCTTCTCGATGTTGGCGATCTCGGCCGGGGTCCAGCCGGTCTTCGGCGTGGCCGCCTTGGCGTTGTTCAGCACCACCGCCACCGACAGCTTCTTCAGGCGGCCGCGCGCACGCTTGATCTGGGTGATGGCGCGGTCGTAGGCGTACTGGCGGGTGGTCGCGTTCTTGCGGTTGCTGCCGTCGTCCTGCTTGGGTGCGGCGTTCGGATCGGTGCCCGCCGCCGCTGCGCCGCCTTCCGGCGCTGCAGCGGCCGGCGGACGGTTCGACAGGGTGCCGGGCACGCCCATCGCCATGCGGTTCCTGTCCATCTCTTCGCGCATCGCCTCGCTGGTCACCTTCGGGGCTTCGCCGTACTTCTCCTGGGTTTCCTCGATCTTGTCGTTGTCGACGTCGGCGGTCACGCTGACCTTGAAGTTGTCGGCGCCCAGCACCGGGCCGAGCAGCTCGTTGACGTTGGTGCGCACCTCGTCCTGGAAGTGCTTGGCGGCGCTGTCGGCCTGGGCCGCGCCGTCGAAGCCCTCGCTCAGGTCGACGCGCGAGGACAGGTAGTTACCGTTCTGGTCGACCAGCGACACGCGCGCCGGCGACAGGCTGGCTACGCTGCCCGACACCAGGTTCACGATCGCCGCGATCTGTTCGTTGGACAGGGTGCGGCCCGGCTTCACCGCCACCACCACCGACGCCGACGACTTGTCGCCGTCGCTGGCGACGAAGGAGGTCGACTTGGCGATCGCCAGGTGCACGCGTGCCGAGGCGATCGCATCCATGGTGAGGATCGATTGCGACAGCTCACCCTCCAGGCCGCGCCGGAAGCGCACGTCCTGCACGAACTGCGACACGCCCAGCGGGTCGTTCTTGTCCATCAGCTCGAGGCCGGCCGGCAGTTGCGCGGTCACGCCCTTGGCGGCCAGCAGCATGCGCACCTTGCCGAGCTGGGAGGAGGGCACCAGCACCTGGCCGGACTGCGGATGCACGCGGTAGGCCACGTGCTCGGCTTCGAGCACGCCCATCATGTCGGCGGCGGCGACCTTCTCGCTGGCGCCGAACACCGGCTTGTAGCTCGACTGGTCGTTCCACATGTAGAGCATCACCGCGGCGGTCACGCCGAGGGCGAGGACCAGCATCGGGGTCAGGTTCCTGGAGAACGCGGGCGGGAGCGCGAGGCGCTTGCCGGCGATGGCGGACTTTAATGCAGCGATCACGTTTCGATTCCTGGGTGATTAAGCTTGATCAATGAACTTGATTAAACTGGCAGCTTGAGCAGCTCGTCGACGGCGCCCATGACTTTATTGCGGACTTGCATCAACATCGAGAAGGACAGGTTCGCCTGCTGCGACGACAGCATGGCGCCGACCAGGTCGTCGCTCTTGCCGCTGTCGACCGCGGCCATCTTGTCGCCGGCGACGCGCTGTTCCTGGTCGACGCCGGCGATCGCATCTTTCATGCTCTGTGTGAAGGAGCTGCCACCATTGGCATTGGCCTGGCCAAGCTGGGCAGCGTCGATCGACGGCGCCACCGCCAGGCGGCTGGCATCGTTGGTCAGTGCAGCCAGGTCGGCCTGGATCAAACCGGCAAGTTCAATTCCCATCGTGTTCCCACTCCATGTTCAAGTGATATGTGTTGGTAGGTGCGCGGTAGAAATTTGACAGTGTTGCCTAGTGTCACTACCGGTCAAGGTTAATTGCTTTTAAGAAATTGTTAAATCTGCAGGGGCGTGGCAGAAACTGGGTATCCTTATGTGTGGAAGAAATATCCACATCTATTTAGGTGACACTCAGGCAATTTCGAGAAATCTGCATCAGATGTGAGCATCTTACCGTACGGCAATGGCGAAATCAAAGCGGATTCGCAAACGACGCGACACAATTTAGCAGGTATAATTGTTGCCTAGGGGAATGAAAAGATAGCATTCCCGATTAGTAGATTGTTAATATAAAAATGCCGATCGTTAACACAGCCAACGCCGAACAGCATCCCGTGCTCGACCCCCGTCTCCTGGGGCGTCCGGTGCATCTGCTGCCCCAGTTCGCAGTCCGTCTGCAGGATGACCTCGAGGCCCTGATGCAGGGCAGCGCGCGCCGCTACTGGGCCGGCTGGCGCCTGGAAATCGTCGAATTCGGGCGTGCGCCGCAGCTCGAAAACCTGCGTTGGATGGCCGCAACTGGCCTTCTGGGCACGGTTTCGGTGGCATTTGACCGTGGTTTATTGCTGACACTGTTGGAGCGACGCTACGGTGGCCGTGGTGCCGGCGCAACTCAGCAGGGACAGAAAGAGCGTCAGGGCGAGCGTGTGACCGCCACCGAAGACCGTTTGAGCGTCGTACTGACGCAACAAATGATCGACGTGTTGTATGGACGCATCGCTGTCAGTACGGCAATGGAGGTCGCGCCGCAGCCGGTGCCGGCCAATGCCGTTGCTACTGCGACCATGCCGGGTCCGACCAATTGGGCGGTGCGGGTCGGGGTGCGCGACGCTGCCGACGTCGCCGGCGAGTTCTGGATTGCGCCCGATCAAGCCTTGATGGCAACAATTCTGGGCAGCCTGCGCCCGGAGCAGCCGCGCCCGCGCGCTGCGCGTGGTCCCAGCGAGCCGCTGGCGACTAAACTGCAGGTCAAGCTCGACGGCCGCCTGGTGAGCAAGGAAATCACCCTGGGCGCGCTGTTCGACTTGAAGGTGGGTGACGTCATCCCGGTCAGCATGGGCCGGGCCGACGTGTTGCTCGACGAAGCGCGGCTGTTCACCGCCGCGGTCGCCGAGAGCAAGGGAAAGCTGTGTTTAACCTCATTTGAAGATGCTGAGTAACCCAATATGAACCTGAACGATCAATTCGCCGGCGGCGACATCATCATCGACGACCTGGCCGACGACGCCGCTCCGGTGGCCACCGCTCCTTCGGCACGCCTGCCGCAAATGATGCGCCGCATCCCGGTGACCCTGACGCTGGAAGTGGGCTCGGCCCGTATCTCGCTGCAGGAACTGATGGCCATCGGCCCGGCCAGCGTGATTCCGCTCGACGCCCTGGCCGGCGAGCCGCTGGTGATCAAAGTGAACGGCGCCGCCATCGGCCGCGCCGAAGTGGTGGTCGCGGGAGAGCAGTACGGCCTGAAGGTCATCGACCTCGACGGCCTCAACCTGGACCTGATCGCACCATGACGTTCAAGCAGGGCGGCGCCGGTGTGCGCCGCTGGACGCCGGCCATCGCCGGCGTTTTATTATTGACGTGCTCCGGCGTTGCCGCCGCTGCCGCGGCCGCAGCGCCTGCACAGGATGTGCTGCCCGGCATCATTCCCGGGTCCACCAGCGGGCTGACGGTCAAGTCGCAGATCCTGGTCCTGATGACCATCCTCGGGCTGCTGCCCGTGTTGGTCATGATGATGACCAGCTTCACCCGCTTCGTGATCGTGCTGTCGCTGCTGCGCCAGGCCCTTGGCCTGCAGCAGGGCCTGCCCAACCGGATCATCACCGGGGTGGCGCTGATCCTGACCCTGCTGGTGATGCGTCCGGTCGGGATGCAGGTCTGGAACGACGCCTTCCTGCCCTACGACCAGGACAAGATCTCGCTGGAGACGGCCCTCAAGACGGCCGAGGTGCCGCTGTCGCGCTTCATGCTGGCCCAGACCAGCAAGACCGCGCTCAACCAGATCGCGCACCTGGCCGGCGAACCGGCGGACATGCAGCCGATGCAGCGCGCCTTCACGGTCAAGATGGCGGCCTTCGTGCTGTCCGAACTGAAGAGCGCGTTCCAGATCGGCTGCATGCTGTTCATCCCGTTCCTGATCATCGACCTGGTGGTGTCGTCGGTGCTGATGGCGATGGGCATGATGATGCTGTCGCCGCTGGTGATCTCGCTGCCGTTCAAGCTGTTGCTGTTCGTGCTGGTCGACGGCTGGACCCTGACCGTCAACACGCTGGTCGGCAGCATCCACGGCTGGTAACTTAACATGACGCCTGCTCAATGACTCCTGATATCGCTGTCGACATCGTCGTCGAGGCCCTGCAGCTGGTGATGCTGCTGGTGCTGGTGCTGGTGGTGCCCGGCCTGATCGCCGGCGTGGTCGTCGCGCTGTTCCAGGCCGCGACCCAGATCAACGAACAAACCCTGAGCTTCCTGCCGCGCCTGCTGGTGACGCTGGTGGCGGTGATCCTTGCCGGCCACTGGATGACGGGCAAGCTGATGGATTATTGCGTGTCCGTGTTCCAGCGCGCGGCCCAGCTGGTGGGCTGAGTGGATAGCTAGATGCTCGAAGTCGCAAACCTGCTATTGCCGACCCTGCTGGCGCTGTGGTGGCCGTTCTGCCGCATCATGGCGATGCTGTCGACCGCGCCCGTCCTCGGCGAAGGCATGGTGCCGATTCCGGTGCGCGTGCTGCTGTCGGTGGCGCTGGCGTTCCTGATGCTGCCGATTACCAAGGTGGCGGCGATGCCGGACCCGTTCTCGCTGGCCGGCGTGGTCACGATGATCGAGCAGGCCGTGATCGGCGGCGTGATCGGACTGGCGCTGCAGCTGACGATGGCGGTGGTGAGCATGCTGGGCTTCCTGGCCTCGAGCCAGATCGGCTTTTCGATGGCGCAGATGAACGACCCGATCAACGGCCAGCAGTCGGACGTGGTGTCGACGCTGCTCGGGCTGGTGTCGATACTGGTGTTCTTCGCGATCGACGGCCACCTGGTGCTGGCCGGCGTGATGGGCCAGAGCTTCCGCGCCTGGCCGGTGGCGGGTGGCTTCGGGCCCATGCTGCTGGAAACGGTGGCGCTGAACGTCGGCTGGGTGTTCTCGGCGGCGGTCCTGCTGGCGCTGCCGATCGTGTTTTCGACGCTGGTGGTGCAGATCGGGTTCGGTTTCCTGAACCGGGTGGCACCGTCGCTGAACCTGTTCTCGCTCGGCTTTTCGCTGGTGACGCTGTTCGGCCTGATGATGCTGGTGCAGGTGGTGCGCTTCGTGCCCGAACACTATGTGCAGATGACCAACCAGGTGCTGGAGATGCTCCAGCAGCAGATGAGGATGGCCCATGGCTGACAGTGGCAGCAGCGGCGACAAGACCGAAAAGGCCTCAGCCCAAAAGCTGAAAAAGGCGCGCGAGCAGGGGCAGGTGGTCCGTTCCAAGGACCTGGCCACGGCGGTCGGCATCCTGGCCAGCCTGAAGCTGTTCGTGTTCCTGCTGCCGGACTACCTGGAATCGTTCCGCGCGCTGTTCCGGCTGGTCTACGTGCCGCTCGGCGCCGCGGGCTCGATCGAGAACGCGCTGTCGGTGGTGTGGGGCAGCGCCGCCGCGCTGCTGGTCAAGATGGTGCTGCCGCTGCTGGGCGTGCCGCTGGCGATCGTGGTGTCGAGCATGGTGCCGGGCGGCTTCGTGGTCTCGGGCAGCAGCCTGATGCCGCGCTTCGACCGCTTCTCGCCAATGAAGAACCTGGGCCAACTGGCTTCCGGCAAGCACTGGACCACCTTCGCCACCTCGGTGGCGAAGGCAGCCCTGCTGGCGACGGTGCTGGTGCACGTGGTGCGCTCGGCCGGCGGCGCCTGGGTCGAGCTGCAGCGCATGCCGCTGAGCGACGCACTGCTGCACGGCGCCGGCATGATGTTCGACGGCCTGATGTCGCTGGTCGCGGTATTCCTGATCTTCGCCGTGATCGACGTGCCGCTGCAGGCATTCCTGTTCGCGCGCGGCCAGCGCATGAGCAAGCAGGAAGTGAAGGAAGAGTACAAGAGCTCCGAGGGCAAGCCCGAGGTGAAAGGGCGCATCCGCCAGCTGCAGCAGCAGCTGGCGCGGCGCAGCGTGAACAAGACCGTGCCGACGGCCGACGTGGTGGTGGTCAACCCCGAGCACTACGCGGTGGCGCTGAAGTACGATAGCGACCGCGCCGAGGCGCCGTTCGTGGTGGCCAAGGGCGTCGACGAGATGGCGCTGTACATCCGTGCGGTGGCGGCCAAGCACAAGATCGAGACGATCTCGCTGCCGCCGCTGGCGCGCGCCATCTACAACACCAGCCAGGTGCAGCAGCAGATTCCCGCCCAGTTGTACCAGGCGGTGTCGCAGGTGCTGAACTATGTGCTGCAATTGAATGCTTTCCGTGCAGGCCGGCGCCAGGCGCCCCCACGGTTCCCCAATGAAGTGGCCGTGCCGGCCCATTTGAGTGAGGTATCCGCTAAATGAACATGATTAACAGCCTGCTCGTCGAGCTGCGCCGTCTGAAGTACGGCACCCCGGCGTTCCTGCTGGCCATCCTGGCGATGATCATGCTGCCGCTGCCGCCGGTGCTGCTGGACGTGCTGTTCACCTTCAACATCGTGATGGCGCTGGTCGTCATCCTGGTGTCGGTGTCGTCGAAACGGCCGCTGGACTTCTCGGTGTTCCCGACCGTGATCCTCGGCACCACGCTGCTGCGCCTGGCGCTGAACGTGGCCTCGACCCGCGTGGTACTGCTGCGCGGCCACGAAGGCACGCACGCTGCCGGCCAGGTGATCGAAGCCTTCGGCAACGTCGTCATCGGCGGCAATTTCGTGGTCGGCATTGTGGTCTTCGTGATCCTCATGATCATCAACTTCGTGGTGGTCACCAAGGGTGCGGAGCGCATCTCGGAAGTGTCGGCGCGTTTCACGCTGGACGCGCTGCCGGGCAAGCAGATGGCGATCGACGCCGACCTGAATGCGGGCCTGATCAACCAGGAAAAGGCGATCCAGCGGCGCAAGGACGTGTCCAACGAAGCCGACTTCTACGGCGCCATGGACGGTGCCTCGAAGTTCGTGCGCGGCGACGCCATCGCCTCGATCCTGATCCTCTTGATCAACATCATCGGCGGCGTCGCGATTGGCGCGGTGATGCACGACCTGTCGTTCGCCGAAGCCTTCAAGACCTACGCGCTGCTGACCATCGGCGACGGCCTGGTCGCCCAGATCCCGGCGCTGCTGCTGTCGGCCGCGGCCGCGATCCTGGTCACCCGTATCAGCGACTCCGGCGACTTCGAGCAGCAGGTCGGCGGCCAGCTGCTGGCGCAGCCGAACGTGCTGTTCTCGGCCGCCGGCGTGATGATCATCCTGGCCCTGGTGCCGGGCATGCCGTGGTTCTTCTTCATGGTGTTCGCGGCCGCCCTCGGCTACGTCGGCTGGAAGCTGACGCGCGAGATCAAGGCGCCGGACACCGCCGGCGTGGCCGCGATCGAGGCGGCGCTGCGCGACGACCGCGCCCCGGAACTCGACTGGCAGCAGCTGCCGGTAGTGCAGCCGATCGCGGTGGCTGTCGGCTATAAACTGGTGCACCTGCTCGACAAGGCGCAGGGCGAAACCCTCACCAAGCGCATCATGGGCGTGCGCCAGAGCCTGTCCGAACAAATGGGCCTGCTGCTGCCCGCCATCGGCGTGCGCGACGACCTGACGCTGCGTCCGAACCAGTACTCGATCGCGATCAACGGCACCGTGGTGGCGGAAGGCGAAGTGCAGCCCGAGTGCCTGATGGCGATCGCCTCGCCCAACGTCTACGGCGAACTGGATGGCATCCCGGGCATCGAGCCGGCGTTCGGCATGGCCGTGACCTGGATCGAGGCGGACCAGAAGGCGCATGCACTGGGGCAGGGCTACCAGGTGGTCGAGGTGGCGAGCGCGATCGCGACCCACACCTCGAAGGTCGCGCGCGACTACATGGCGGAGCTGTTCCGCCACGAAGACGTGCCGGCGATGCTGGACCGCCTGACGGCGCTGTCGCCCAAGCTGGCGAGCGCGCTCGACAAGGCACTCACGCACACCCAGCTGCTGCGCGTGTTCCGCGTGCTGCTGGCCGAGAACGTGTCGCTGAAGGACATCGTGGTGATCGCCACCACGCTGCTGGACAGCGCGGAAACCACCAAGGATCCGATCCTGCTGGCGGCCGAGGTGCGCTGCGCGCTGCGCCGCCAGATCGTGTCCACGCTGTACGGCAAGAAGAAGGACATGCCGGCGTTTAACCTGTCGGGCGAGTTGGAAAACATGCTGCTCGGGTCGCTGAACCAGGCGCGCCAGGCGGGCGGCGGCAAGGTCGCGCTGGACAACTACCCGATCGATCCGCAACTGCTGTCGCAGCTGCAGCTGAACATGCCGGTGGCGCGCGAGCAGATGAAGCAGCAGCACACGCCGCCGCTGCTGCTGGTGCTGCCGCAGATCCGTCCGCTGCTGGCACGCTATGCGCGCCTGTTCGCGCCGGGGCTGCACGTGCTGTCGTATAACGAGATTCCGGAAAACCGCGAAGTCTCGATCGTCGGCACCGTCGGTTGATCGATGGGCGAACGGGTACTAGCGGCGATATGACGTAGGGTGGGCTCCGCAAGCCCACCCTACGTCATATATATATTCTCAGGCCGGCAGCAGCAGCGCCAGCTCCGCCACCGCCCGGAACACGGGCAGGCTCAGGGCCGATGCCGCCTCCGCCGACGGCAGGCGCGCATGCACCGGCCCGTCCTGCAAGATCTCGACGTACTTCCATCCGAGCACGCGCAAGCCGGTGCGCCGCACCGCCGCTTCCAGCTCCGGCTGCAGCGTACGCATGCGTTCCAGCGTGCGGCTGTCCTGGGCCCACACCTCGATTCGGACCCCGTCCGCGACCGGTTCGGCCTGCACCGTCACGATGCTGCCGTCGGCCAGCACCAGTTCCAGGCGCAGGGCGGCGCGGGCGCGGCGGCGGCGCCGCTCGGGCTGTTGTTCCGGTTCACCCTGCACCACGCGCAAATGCTGGCCGCGGGCGCCGTTGGCGTGGACCGTGAAGCGCCACGCATCCTGCGGCGCGCTCAAGAGTTCGGCCTGGCGCAGCACCCGCGCATCCGCGATCGGCTGGCCGCTGAGCAGGATCGCCGCCGGCACCTGGCCGGCGTGCGCCTGCTGCTCGCGGGTGGCGAACTGGGTGCCGTAGTTGCGCACCATGCCGCGCCAGGAACTGGCGAGCGTGCCGCCGTCCGGCGTCGGCCAGTTCAGCTGGCGCGACATGATCACTTGGTCGGGGCGCATCGCTGCACCATCCGTGGTCTCGGCGGCGGGGGCGGGCAGTGCCGGCGCCAGTTGCGGCAGCGGCAGCGCATCGAGTTCGGCCTGCAGCAGCGCCACCGGCGCCACGGCCGTGACGGCGCCGACCGGCATCGGCGGCAGCGAAGGCACCGCGAGCGGCGGGAGCAGGGCGGGGGAGGAGAAGCTGGCCATGATGAGCACAGTGTAAAAGTAAAAAGGCCAACCGTGCGGCTGGCCTTCGTGAAAATCCCGCCTGTATCAGCGCGGGAGCGTGCCCGGAGGCCGAACGATTACTGCAGGAGCGACATGACCATCGAGGACATGCTGTTGGTCTGCTTCAGCATCGCGGTGCCGGCTTGCATCAGCATCTGGTTCGAGGTCATGCTGGACGACTCTGTTGCGAAGTCGACGTCCATGATGCGGCCAGCGGCGGCCTGGGTGTTCGAGCTGATGTTCGACAGGTTGTTGTAGACGTGGTCCAGGCGGTTGGCCACGGCGCCCAGCTTCGAACGCAGCGAGCTGACGCTGTCGATCGCGGTCGACAGTTTGCCGATGGTGGCGTTGGCGTTGGTCGCGTTGATTTCGGTGCCGGCGGTGGCGGCAGCGGTACCGGCGGTGCCGTCGTACTGTGCAGCGGCTGCCTTGATGTCGGTGTGGACGTCGGTCAGTTCGGTGCTGAACTTGGCGACCATCTTCTCCGACGAGTCGGCGCCGATCTGGAAGGTCATGCCGGCAGTCGCGCCCAGCTTGCTGGCGGTGCCTGCCTGCAGCAGTGCGCTGCCGCCGAACTTGGTGTTCGACATGATGTTGCCCAGTTCGTTGCTCAGCTGGTCGAATTCGCCCTGCATCGCGGTCTGGTCATCGGTCGACGACGACGCGTCGGCGGACTGGGTGGCCAGGTCTTTCATGCGGACCAGGATGTTGTTGACTTCGGACAGCGCGCCTTCGGCGGTCTGCATCATCGAGATCGAGTTCTGGGTGTTACGCATTGCCACGGCCATGCCGCTGGTCTGCGACTTCAGGCGGGTTGCGATCTGCAGGCCGGCAGCGTCGTCCATTGCCGAGTTGATGCGGTAGCCGGTCGACAGGCGGGTCATCGAGGTCGACAGCGACTTCTGGGTGGTGCTGATCGAATTTTGTGCGGAGAGCGAGGCGTTGTTGGTGTGAAGGCTCAGCATGGTAAAGCTCCTGGAAAGTAGGGTGTTGGTTACTGGAGCAGCGGTTCGTCGCGCTCTCACAAGTACAAGACGACCGGATTCAACAGGTCATTAAGTGCCGTATGGAAATTTTTTTGAAAAACTTTTCGGGTGCATTTTTAACAATGACGATCTGGCATGAAGCGAGCGAATGCAGGCATGTGTCAAACGGTAACCACGACAAACTTACAATTGTGGTGGATATCTTTTGCCCTAGGGTAAGGGCACATCTATAATCCTTGTATTGCCGAACGGCATCCCCACCGCCGTATTCCTCCTCCGCTCCTTACTGATCTCATTCCCCATCATGGCTAAAAACCGCTCCAATCCGGTTCCCCAGCACGGCCAGGCCGGCGCCGCCGAAGCCCGTGCAAATCGCTTCTATATAGAAGGCCTGCAGTTCCATCACCAGGGCGAACTGGAAAAGGCCGCGGCCGCCTATGAACAGGTGCTGCGCCTGGTGCCGAGGCACGCAGAGGCCCTGCATCACATCGGCATCATCGCTTTCCAGGAAGGGAACTACGAACTGGCAACCGGCTTCCTGCGCGCGGCGCTGGCGCAGAACCCGGCCATGGCGGGCGTCCATTGCGACCTGGGCAATGCACTGAAGGAGCTCAAGCAATTCAAGGAAGCGCTGCAAAGCTACGAGCGCGCCATCGCGCTCCAGCCGAACGACGCCGACGCCCATTACAACCGCGGCGTGACGCTGCACGCGATGGGCCGCTTCGACGACGCGGTCGCCAGCTACGGACAGGCGCTGGCGCTGAACCCCGGCGATCCGCAGGCCTGCAACAACCTGGGCGTGGTGCTGAAGGAATTGAAGCGCTATGAAGAAGCGCTGGCCAGCTACGATCAGGCGCTGGCGCTGTTTCCCGACTACCAGGAAGCGTATAACAACCGCGGCAACGCGCTGCGCGAAATGGGGCAGTTCCAGGCTGCGATCGAATGCTTCGACCGCGCGCTGGGCCTGAACCCGCGTTTCGCCGACGCCCACGTGAACCGCGGCGTCGCGCTGCAGGGCTTGTCCCGCTCCCAGGATGCGCTCGATTGCTACGACCGCGCCCTGCGCATGAATCCGGACCTGGCCGAGGCCTACCACAACCGCGCCATCGCGCTGCACGAGCTCGAGCGCTGGGAGCCCGCGCTCGAGGATTCGCAGCGCGCGATCCGCCTGCGCCCCAACTACGCGGAAGCCTATGCCTGGCTCGCCGAGACCCTGCAGGAAATGCACCAGTACGAAGCCGCTACCAAGAGCTACGACGTGGCGCTGCGCCTCGGCCATGCCACCGCCGAGCTGCACGAACGGCGCGGTGCCGCCCTGAAGGAGCTCAAGCGCTTCGACGACGCGCTCGACGGTCTCGACCAGGCGCTGGCGCTGAAGGATTACGTCAACGGCCACCTCAACCGCGGCAACATCCTGCTCGACATGAACCGACTGGAAGAAGCGCTGGCCGCCTACGAGCGCGCCATCGCAATGCAGCCGGACATGGCCAATCCGTATAACAACCGCGGGTTGGTGCTGGGCGAACTCGAGCGCGACGAGGAAGCGCTGGCCAGCTTCGGCAAGGCGCTGGAATGCGATCCGTCGCTCGGCCTGGCGCACTGGAACCGCGGCCTGTTCCGCCTGCGCCGCGGCGACCTGCTCGAAGGCTGGCGCGATTATGAATGGCGCTGGCAGGTGCCGACCCTGGGCGTGTTCAAGGAAAAGCGCAGCTTCGCCGAGCCGCTGTGGCTGGGCGACGCGCCGCTGGACGGCAAGACCATCCTGCTGTACGCCGAGCAGGGCCTGGGCGACAGCCTGCAGATGCTCCGCTACGTCGAGCGCGTCGCCGCGCTCGGCGCGCGCATCGTGCTGGAAATCCAGTCGCCGCTGCAGGCGTTGGTGACCGGCCTGCCGGGCGTGGCCGCGATCGTCACGCGCGGGGGCGAACTGCCGGCCTTCGACTACCAGTGCCCCCTGATGAGCCTGCCGCTCGCCTTCAAGACCGAGCTCGCCACGATTCCGGTGGCGCAGCGCTACCTGGCCGCCGACCCTGCGCGCGTGGCCGCCTGGGAAGCCACGCTGGGCCCGAAGACCGGCCTGCGCGTCGGCCTGGTCTGGAGCGGCAGCACGGTCCACAAGGGCGACCACCAGCGCAGCATTGCGCTGGCCGAGTTCGCGGCGCTGATGCCGGCGGGCTGCGAACTGGTGTCGCTGCAGAAGGAAGTGCGCGAGGCCGACCAGGCCGTGCTCGACAGCCTGCCGCAGGTGCGCCATTTCGGCCCCGAGCTGAAGGACATGGGCGACACCGCCGCCCTGTGCGACACGATGGACGTGATCGTCGCGGTCGACACCAGCGTGGCCCACCTAGCCGCGGCGCTGGGCAAGCCGGTGTGGATCTTGCTGCCGACCATCGCCGACTGGCGCTGGCTGCGCGAGGGCAGCACCAGCCCATGGTATCCGTCGGTGCGCCTGTACCGCCAGCCGGTGATGAACGACTGGACCCCGGTGCTGGCCGCGGTGAAGGCCGACCTGGCCGCCATGCCCGCCTGAATCGTTTCGCTTTCCAAGGACAACAATGACCCAACTCGCCGAACTGGAACAAGTCGCCTGCCCGGTGTGCCGCAGCGCCACCGAGCTGTACGACGTCGTCGATTTCAACAAGAATTGCGAGGAAGCGCGCGGCGTCTTCCTGCCGCTGTCGGGCCGCCCGATCTATTACCACCGCTGCCCCGGCTGCGCCTTCACCTTCGCGCCGGAATTCCAGAAATGGTCGAACGAGGAATTCCTGCAGCATATCTATAACGAGCGCTACGTCGAGATCGATCCCGACTACCTGAACACGCGCCCGCAGAACAACGCCGGCTTCCTGCGCGGCCTGTTCGGCACCGACAAGGATCGCATCCGCCACCTGGACTACGGCGGCGGCAACGGCGTCCTCAGCGCGGCGCTGGGCAAGGATGGCTGGGATTCCACCTCCTACGACCCGTTCCCGAGCAACGACCAGAAACTCCAGGAACTCGGCAAGTTCAACCTGATCACCGCCTTCGAAGTGTTCGAGCACGTGCCCGACGTCGACAGCCTGGTCAGCAACCTGAACGCGCTGATGGCCGAGGAATGCATCGTCATCTTTTCGACCCTGCTATCGGACGGCAACATCTCGCCGAACAATCGCCTGACCTGGTGGTATGCCGCGCCGCGCAACGGCCACATCAGCCTGTTCTCGAAACAGAGCCTGACCACGGTGGCCGAAAGCAACGGCCTGGCCTTCGGCAGCTTCACCCAGGGCATTCACTGCTTCATCAACAAGCTGCCGCAGTGGGCGGAAAAGCTGCTGAATCAAGGGTAAACCGGTGTGCCGGGCGCGCTAGGCCGGCGCCCGCGGCACGCTCCTGGCGCGCTCCAGCACCTCGAGCAGCTGGCCGAAGTCCACGGGTTTCACCAGGCGCGCATCGAAACCCGCGCTGGCGCCCTGCGCATGCTGGTTTTCGCCCCAGCCGGTGACGGCGATGATGCGCATCGTCTCGCCCCACGCGTGTGTGCGCACCAGGTGCGCCACTTCGTACCCGTTCAGCCTGGGCATGCCGATGTCCAGCAGCAGGATCGCCGGCCTGCGCTGCTCCGCCAGGTCGTATGCGGCCTGGCCATCGTAGGCGGTATGCACCTGGTAGCCTTCGGCGCGCAGCAGTTCGGACAGCAGGTCGGCGGCATCCACGTTGTCGTCGGCCAGCACGATCTCGGAGGGATGCAGGCCGGGGGAGGGCAGGGGGGCCGCTGCCGGCGTGCTTTTCTGCGCCGCTTCTGCGAGCGGCAAGGTGACCCTGACCCGCGTGCCCAGTCCCGCACCGGCACTCGATGCGCTTACCGAACCGCCATGCAGTTCGACCAGGGAGCGGACCACGGCCAGCCCGACGCCGAGTCCCGGCTCGCCGCCATGCATCTTGGTGTGGCCCTGCGCGAACATCTCGAATACGCCGCCGAGGCGCGCGGCTTCGATCCCGATGCCGTTGTCGGCGATTTCCAGCACCGCATTCCCGTCTTCGTGCCAGGCACGGATCCCGATCTCGCCGCCGGGCGGGGTGAACTTGGCGGCATTGTGCAGCAGGTTGCCGATCACCTGGGTCAGGCGGACTTCGTCGCCGTTGACGACAAGGGGTTCGCCGGCGACCGTCTGGATCGTCCTGTGCTGCTTTGCCTCCAATGCCGGACGCGCGTTCTCGTACGCGATGTCGATGATGGTGCGCAGGTCGGTCGGCTTCAGGTCCAGTTCGATACGGTTGCGCGTGATGCGGCTGACATCGAGCAGGTCGTCCAGCAGCTTGCCCATGTGCGCGGTCTGGCGCTCGATGACCTCCACCGCCTTGATCAACTGCGGCGGCGGCGCATTGCGGCGCAGCATCGCCACCGAGTAGCCCGACGCCGCCAGCGGATTGCGCAACTCGTGTGCCAGGAGTGCCAGGAACTCGGTTTTCTGGCGGTCGGCTTCCTGTAGCTCCGCACGCTGGCGTTTCAGGTCGTCCTGGATCGCGACTTCGGACGTGATGTCGCGCGCGCTGCCGACCACGAGTATGGCCGCCCCGGCCTCGTCGTACAGCACCTTCGCGGTGGACGCGATCCAGCGCGTCACGCCGTCGGCGCCCAGGACACGGAACTCGACGCGGTAGGGCTGGATGCCGTGCACGGCGTCGTCCCAGGCGGACAGCACTGCCGGGCGATCGTCCGGATGGATCGCCTCGGCCCAGTCGTGGACGCCGGCGTGCACGAACCCGGGTGCGTGGCCGAACATGGGGCCGAGGGCATCGGAGTAGCTGATCTGTTCATTGCGCAGGTCGACCTGCCAGGTACCCATCCCCGCGGCTTCCAGCGTGATCTCCAGGCGCGCCCGCGCCAGCGTCTCGCGCACGTGGGCTTCCTCCAGGCGCTTGCGCTGCTGCGCCCGCTCGACGCAGGCGCGCACCGTGAACGGTACGCGCGGGTAGTGCTTGACGGTCTTGGTCACATAATCGTCCAGCCCATCCTTCATGGCGGCCACCGCCACTTCCTCGCTGCCGCTGCCGGTAAACATGATGACCGGACGCTCTGGGAAACGGCGTTTCAGTTCATGCAGGACGGTGATGCCGTCGCTCCAGCGCAGCTGGTAATCGGTGATGGCGACGTCGAACTCTTCATGGTCCAGCATGTGCTCGAACGCCTCGGCGGTTCCCGCCTGCAGGACCCGCGGATCGTCGAGATGGAGCTGCAGCTGGCGCTCGACCAGGGCGCGGTCGTCCGGGTTGTCGTCGATCAGGAGGATGCTCAGGCCCATGGTCTCGTCCTCATGCGGCCGGCAGATCGATGAGGAAGGACGAACCGGCATCCGGTGCCGAGATGACGCCGATGCCGCCGCCCATGCGTTCGAGGCCTTTCTTCACGATCGCCAGGCCGATGCCGGTGCAGGGGAATTCCTCTTCGCTGTGCAGGCGTTCGAACACATTGAAGATGCGGCTCTGGGCCTCGAGCGGAATGCCGACGCCGTTGTCCTCGATGGCGATGCGCACCAGCGCGCCGCTGCGGACCGCGTGGATGCGCACCTGCGGCACCCGTTCCGGACGCACGAACTTGACCGCGTTCGACACCAGGTTGGTCAGCGTTTGCACCAGCGTCTGGCGGTGCGCCTTGACGACGATATCGGGCGCCACGTCGATGTCGATGCGCGCCCGGCCGTAGCCGGGTTCCGCTTGCGACATGAGCTGCATGTCGCGGACGGCGTCGATCACCGCCACGGCGTCGATGGCAATCTCGGTGCGCGACAGGCGGGCAAACTCCAGCAGGTCGGCGACCATGGTGTCGACGCGCCGCGTCACCGCCTCGATGCGCGTGAGATACACGATGAACTTGTCGTGGCGGCCTTCCTGGTAGTCTTCCTTAAGGGCGTTGGCGTAGCCCTGGATGGTGCGCAGCGGTTCGCGCAGGTCGTGCGAGACCGAGAAGCCGAAGGCCTCGAGCGCTTCGTTGGCCTCCTGCAGCTGGCGCGTGCGTTCGGCAATGCGCTGTTCCAGTCCGGCGTTCAGGCGCAGGATCTCGAGGTTCGCGCGATGCAGCGGCGTGAAATCCTCGACGATGCCGTCGACCGCATCGTGGCCGTTGACGCGCACCCGTACCAGCTTGACCGTGCGCACATGCCCGCCCTGGGCCAGGTCGCCGAGCACTTGCAGTTCGGCGGTGGCCAGGGTTGTATCGAGACGGTCCAGTTCCTGCCGGATCTGCACGATCAAGGGGTGCGCTTCCAGGCCGTCGGCATCACCGGGCGCCAGGTCGAGCATGGCCCAGAAGGCCCCGTTGGCCTCTTCGAGCCGACCCGCCAGCGACATGCGGAACACCCCCAGCTGGATGTTTTCCAGCAAGGCGGCCAGGCGGGTTTCGGTGCGGATCGCCCGTGCCCGGATCTCGATGCGGTCCAGGCAGGTGCGTACCGAGAGCGGCAGCCGGGCATAGTGGCGCAGGCTCTTGATCACGTAATCGTCCAGGCCATGCTTCATGGCCTCGACCGCGATCTCCTGCGTGCCGGTCGCCGTGAACATGATCACCGGCATCTGCGGGGCGTGCGCCTTGATGTACTTGAGCACATCCAGCCCGGTGGTCCAGCGCATCTGGTAGTCGGTAATCACGAGGTCGAACGGCAGGTCGCTTGCGGCTACCCCCTCGAAGCCGTGGCGGTCGCCCACTTCGGTAATCGCGCAATCGCTGAAATGGCGTTCCAGCTCGCGGCGTGCGAGCATGCGATCGTCAGGATTATCATCAAGCAAAAGAACACGCAGGGTCATGGAATCAAAAACCGAATAACGGGAGGTGCAGGCCAGCAACGAGTTAGTATAACTGTAGTGTCAATATACCCGTCTACGCCTCGTGCGGCGCCCCCTATGTCGCGGGTGGCGGCTTGAGCGACACAACAGCCATGGCACCCCCGCCCGGCGCATCCGCCAGGTACACGCTGCCGCCCATCCAGTCGGCCGCCTTGCGCACGATGGCCAGCCCGATCCCGGTGCCCGGATAACGTTCCTGGCCATGCAGCCGTTCGAAGACGCTGAATACGCGGTCGCGGTCGGCGGGTGCGATACCAATCCCGTTGTCGGCGATCTCGACCCGGATGCGGTCTTCGGATGCGTGTGCCCGAATCGACACCTGGGGCACCACACCCGGCGCGACGAATTTGAGGGCATTCCCGATCAGGTTGTTGAACACCTGGACCAGTAGCGCCTCGTTGCCCAGCACGGCCGGCAGCGGCGCGGCCACCTCGATCCGGGCGCCGCTCCCCCTGATCTGGGCTTCCAGGTCGGCCAGGGCAAGCTGGACGGCGCGTTCCAGCCCGACCGGGCCTTGCGGCAGCTCGCCGCGTGTCAGCTTGCTGTAGTCGAGCAGGTCGGAAATCAGGCGGTCGAGCCGTCCCACGCCACCGTCGATCCGTTCCAGGAACAGGCGGCCGGTCGGGCTCAGGCGCGGCGTCTCGTCTTCCAGCAGTGCCGAGGCAAAGCCCTGGATGTTGCGCAAGGGCGCCCGCAGGTCGTGCGCCACCGTATGCGCGAAGGCGTGCAGTTCCAGGTTGGTTTCGGCGAGCGCTTCGGTGCGCTCCAGCACACGCTGCTCCAGGGTCTGGTTGGCTTCGTTCAACTTGCGTTGGGCATCCTTGAGGCGGGTGATGTCCATGGCCGAGATGACGGCGCCGCGCGGGCGGTCGTCGATCAGGACCGGGTAGCAGCCGGCGATCCAGTCGTGCTCGGCGTCGGGGCCGGCTGCCGAGGCGGCGTGCAATTCCACGTTGAAACGGGGCGTGCCGGTGGAAATCACGAGCCGGTAAATGGAGCCGACCTGGCCATCGGCGGCAGCATTCTGGCCGATGCGGAATACGTCCTCGAACAGCCGGCCGGCGGCATCGGCTTCCGCCATGCCCAGGAACTTTTCCGCCACCGGATTCATGAAGCGCACCCGGCCGTCGAGGTCGACCGCCACCACGGCTTCGCCGATGCTGCGCAGCGTGGCGTCCAGGCGGGCACGCTCGTCGATGAGAATGACCGCATCGCGCCAGGCCAGCCAGCGCACCAGCACCAGCAGCGCGATCGACAGCGCGGCGACCACCGATACGGCAACGATCACGCGGATCTGGTCATTCCTGAGCTGCGTTTCGCGGAAACCGAGCAGGCGTTCCTCCTCGGCACGCAAGCCGGCAGCCTGCTTCAAGATCGTGGTGCGCGTCGCCGCCGCCATCCGGCGCTCGTCCAACGTTTGCTGGCCGGCGTCCGCAGGGGCGGCCAGGGCGGCCTGCAAGGCGAGGGTGTGCCGGTCGAGCGTTTGCCTGTACGCCTGCAAGGCATCCTGCTGGCGCGGGTTGTCACGCGTCAGCCCCTGCAGCTTCTGGACGGCTTGCGGAATGGCATGCAAGGTACGGCCGAGGGCAGCGCGATCTTCCGCATTCTCTTCGAGCAAAACGGACTTCTGCAAAAAATCCGCCTCGTGCACGAAAGAAATGGTCATTTGCACGTGCTCGAGCACTTCGCGGGTATGGATGACCCAGCGCCAGGAATCCCAGATATGGCGGATGCTGCTGGTGAGGGTCGCCACCATGACCACCAGGACCAGGATGCTGGCGATGGTAGCGTAATCGATGAAGATGCGGGTTCGACGGATCGGCATGGTTGCTTGGCACTAAAATCGCTCGGGCCGTCCGGTCCTGCTGCAAACGCATGTGGAATCGAACGCCCATGCGAATAAATTATAGTCTTCCGGCCACGACCATAGCGTCTGTTACGCCTAGTCAACGCATCGCCTGCCTATCGTTTGAAGGCCAGCAAGAGCACCCCCGCGGCCACCAGGCCGATGCCGGCCCATTCGCGCAGCGAGGGGCGCTCTCCCAGGAACACGACGGCGAATACGGCGACCAGCACGAGACTGAACTTGTCGACCGGCGCCACCTGCGACGCCTGTCCGATCTTGAGCGCACGAAAGTAGCATACCCAGGACGCGCCGGTGGCAAGTCCGGACAGCAACAGGAACAGCCAGGTGCGCGCCGGCAGGGTGAACGGATTCGACCACTTGCCGGCATAGGCGACGAAGGCCGCCAGCACGACGATGATGATCGCCGTGCGGATCAGTGTCGCGAGATCGGAATCGACGTTCTGGATGCCTATTTTCGCGAAAATCGCCGTCAGGGCGGCAAAGCCCGCCGACATCAGTGCCCAGTACAGCCATGCGTTCGGATGTGCCAAGGTCAAGCTCCTCGTTCGCCGCGTTTTTCCTGAAGCCAGGCAATGAGTCCGGGCAGCAGGGACAAGGCAATGATGCCGAGCAGGACCGCCGTCAGGTGTTCGCTCACCCAGGCAATGTTGCCAAACGCATAGCCGACACCGACCAGCGACACGACCCACAAGGCAGCGCCGGCCACATTGTAGGTCAGGAAGGTCCCGTAATGCATGCTGCCGAGTGCGGCCACGAAGGGAGCGAAGGTCCTGACGACCGGTACGAAGCGCGCCAGGACGATGGTCTTGGGGCCGTGGCGATCGAAAAAGCTTTCGGTACGTGCCAGGTGTTCCGGCTTGATCAACGGGAGCCGGTGTCCATGCCTGATGCGGTCGCGCAGGAGGCTGCCGATCGCATAGTTGACGGTGTCGCCCGCGATGGCGGCGCCGAGCAGCAGGGGGACCAGCAGCGGCAGCGAAAACATGCCCTTGGCGGCGAGCGCGCCGGCCACGAACAGCAGCGAGTCGCCGGGCAGGAAGGGCAGGACGACAACGCCGGTTTCGATGAAGATCACCGCGAACAGCAGGGGATAGACCAGCACGCTGTGTTCGGCCGCGAGCACGGCGAGGTATTTGTCGAGGTGGAGGAACCAGTCGAGCATCGTGGTCAGCATGTCCTTGCCGCTTCCTGTGGTGCGCGGCAAGATGCCGGACATCGCCGGTGTGGGGGTCGCATGGTGCCTGGCCTTTCGAGTGACTTTGAAGCGGCCAAGCATAGCCGCGCCCGTGCCCGGCACACTGCTGCTTGCAAAAATGTAATCTGCGCGACGGTTTCACGTTAACTAGGGTGTGGCGATGCGCCGCCGACCCTGGCCGGCCGAGGTTAGCGGAGCGGGCCGCTTTGCCTTATCATGTCGGCTTCCGTCGCCAAGCGACAGTCTTGCTGTTTCCGCATGAGTTCCCAGATCGAAATTTCTGAAGGCGCTACGCCTTCCGCCGCAGCCATGCCGACGCCGGCGCGTGGCTTGCCCAGCCGCCGTCTGTCGGTGGCACCCATGATGGACTGGACCGACCGCCACTGCCGCGTCTTCCACCGCCAGATCACCCGCCACACCTGGTTATATACGGAGATGGTGACCACCGGCGCGCTCATCCACGGCGACGTCGAGCGCCACCTGCGCTACGACGATGTGGAGCACCCGGTCGCCCTGCAGCTGGGCGGCAGCGACCCGGCCGAGCTGGCGAAAAGCGCCAAACTGGGCGAACAGTGGGGCTATGACGAGATCAACCTGAATTGCGGCTGCCCGTCCGAGCGTGTGCAGAAGGGCGCGTTCGGCGCCTGCCTGATGAGCGAGCCACAGCTGGTGGCCGATTGCGTCAAGGCGATGCGCGACGCGGTGTCGATCGACGTCACCGTCAAGCACCGCATCGGCATCGACCACAACGAGGAATACGGTTTCGTGCGCGATTTCGTCGGCACCATCGCCGACGCCGGCTGCCGCACCTTCATCGTCCACGCGCGCAATGCCGTGCTGAAGGGGCTGTCGCCCAAGGAAAACCGCGAGATTCCGCCGCTGCGCTACGAAGTCGCGTACCAGCTCAAGCGTGAATTCCCGGACCTCGAAATCCTGATCAATGGCGGCATCAAGACGAACGACGAGATCGCGCTGCACCTGGAGCACGTCGACGGCGTGATGATCGGCCGCGAGGCCTATCACAACCCATGGCTGATGGCAGATTGGGATGCCCGCTTCTACGGCGACGACGCGCCCGGCAAGAGCCGCGACGAGGTGCTGCAGGCGATGATTCCGTACATCCGCGCCCAGCTCGAACGCTACGGTCCGCTCGGCCTGCGCCTGAACAGCATCACCCGCCACATGCTCGGCCTGATGGCCGGCCTGCCGGGCGCACGCGCCTACCGCCAGCTGCTGTCCGACTCGCGCCGCCTGGCTGGCGGCGACCCCGAACTCCTGCTCGAGGCCGCCGCGCGCCTGCGCCAGGCTGCCTGATCCTGTCTCCCTCCGGCCCGTGGCGTCCGCCATGGGCCGCGTCTTCCGTGGCGTACGTCATCATTCCCTTGCGGTAAAAAGCCTTGAATTCAATGCAAGAAGCGGTGAGATAGACTTTATTTAGTTGTCTCAATTGCACTACGATTATTATTTTATATTGATAAAAATCATAATTTTCGATAAATAATTAAATGTTTATGTATGATGGTTCACTTTCGGTTACCTCGTCAGCAACCATGTCGAATCACGCCATTCCTGCCGTATCCGTCTGCATTCCCTGCTATCGTGGCGCTGCACACCTGGGCGCCGCAATCGCGTCGGTGCTGGCCCAGACCTGGTCCGACTTCGAGCTGATCATCATTGATGACAATTCGCCGGACAATACCGACGAGGTCGTGGCGGGCTTCGACGACCCGCGTATCCGCTACCTGAAGAACCCGCAGAACCTGGGGCCGGAGGGCAACTGGAACCGCTGCCTGGACGAGGCGCGCGGCCGTTTCTTCAAGCTTCTGCCGCAGGACGACCTGATTGCCCCGACCTGCCTGGAAAAGCAGGTGGCGGTCCTGGAAGCCGACCGCGAGCACAAGCTGGCGCTGGTATTCTGCGCCCGCACCATCCTCGATGCGCGCGACCGCGCGGTGATGGTGCGCGGCTATCCGAAGCGCCGCAGCGGCGTCGTCGATGCGCGCGCGCTGGTCCGTCAATGCGTACTGCGCGGCACCAACGTCATCGGCGAACCCGGCAGCGTGCTGTTCCGCCGCGACAGCGCCGCCCTGGCCGGCCGCTTCGATGCCAGCATTCCCTATGTGCTCGACCTTGATTACTGGGTGCGCCTGCTGTGCCATGGCGATGCCTGGTACGTCAACGAAGCGCTGGCGTCGTTCCGGGTCTCGGTCGGCTCGTGGAGCGTGCGCATCGGCACCCGCCAGAGCCTCGAGTACCAGCAGTTCATCCGCAAGCTGGCGGCGAATCCGCGCTTCCGCGCCAGCACGCCCGACATCCTGGTCGGCAAGCTGATGGCGAAAGTGAATGCACTGCTGCGTTCGGTGCTGTACCGGGTGCTGGCCATGCACGCGGTCAAGCCATGACGCGGCTGCACGCGTTCTGGCAGCAGCATCGCTGGTTGCGCTTCCTGGTCATGGGAGGCATCAACACCGGTTTCAGCTATGGCGTATATGCGCTGCTGGTGTATTGCGGCCTGAATTATGCGGTCAGCAACCTGTGCTCGCTGGTGCTCGGGATCCTGTTCAGCTTCCGGACCCAGTCTGCCGTCGTGTTCCAGGATGCCGCGCGCGGCCTGTTCATGCGCTACGTGATGGTCTGGACCATCCTGTACCTGTCCAACATCCTGATGATCGGCTCGCTCATCCGGCTGGGCGCCAACGCGTATTCCGCGGGCGCACTGGCGATCGTGCCGACTGCCGTGCTGTCGTATTTCTTGCAGAAGTCGTTTGTGTTTACCGGAGCCAGGCGGGCCTGAAGCCCTTGGCGTGAATGCGTGGATCGGCCGCCTGTCATGAGGTGTGAATGGAACGTGTGGCAGTATTCGATGGGTCGCCTGCCTTGACAGCGCGCGCGATGCGTACCGGCCTGGTGCCGGTCGCGTCGCTGTTTCTTTTCCTGTGTGCGTGGCAGTGGCGCGTGGCGGGCGCGCCGGCACTGCCGGCCTGCGCCTCGCTGGCGCTGCTGCTTGGACTGTACCTGCTGTATGGACATGTGTTTGCGCTGGCCAGCGCGCGCCTGTTCCGCAACACCATGGGGATGCCGTTCCAGCTGCTGTGCGGCTACTTCATGTTCAACACGGCGCTGTTCGTCGTGGCCCTGTGCTCGCCCCTCGGCATGGCCCTCGACGTGGCCATCCTGGGCGCTGCCGGCGCGGTTGCGGCATTTGCCCTGCGCAAGCGCGCCGTGCCGCCCGCCACCTTGGCGTCGGGCTTCGAAGCCTGGGCGCCGTGGCTGGCCGTGCTGATCGCGGGCGCCGGCGCCACGATCTGGGCCGGCGATGTCCAGGCGCCGCTGCAGGCCCAGGGCGACAACACGATTTTCAGGGTCTGGCCCGACGTCTATATCCACGTGCGCGAGATCAGCGTGTTCGCACAGGCGCACGGCTTGCCGACCATCCACGACATCAAACTGGCGGGCGGGCCGGCCCCGCTCTACCATTTCGCCAGTTATCTGTCTGCCGCGTTCATCAACGCCCTCGGCGGTGCCAGCGCGATGCAGGTGTATGCGAGTTTCCAGCTGCCGTTCGGCATCCTGCTGACGGGACTCGCTGCTTATTGTCTCGTCGGCAAGGTGCTGGGTCCTTGGCCGGGTGTCGCCGCCGCCGCTGCCGTGACCCTGCTGCCGGATGGCTTCCAGCAGGGCTTCGCCAACCGTTACCTGAGCTATTACTTCATTTCCCAGGTCAACCTGGGCATGCTGTACGGGATTGCCTGCGCCGCCCTGGCCTGGCTGTTCGTGGTGGATGGCTGCCGCCGCGGGAAATTCCAGACGGTGCTGCTGGGTTATGTCTTCCTCGGTATTTGCCTGTTCTACAAGGCGCATATCTTCGTGGCGAACAGCTATCTCCTGATGATGTTCCCCGTCCTGTTCTTCACGCCGCTGCAGCGGCGCTGGCGCGTTGCGATCGGCCTGGCCGCGACGCTGCTGTTCGTGGCAGCGGTGGCGTTTTCGCAAACCAATCCACGGGTGCCGGTGATGCGCCTGGATGGCAGCGGCATCAGCGACTACCTGCTCATACTGCTGCACGATTACGAGCCCGGCGCGTTGAAATCCTTCTTTACCCGCGTCTTCCTGGAAGAGTCGCACAGCAAGCCGCTACAGCTGGTCTATGTGGTGGCGATGTTGTCGCTGTCGACCTTCGGCCTGTGGACGCTGTTGCTGCCGGCGGCGGTGGCAGGCGCAAGGAAGCGGGTGGGCTTGCCGCTCCTGTGTTTTCCGCTGCTGGTGGTGGCCAACTACATCGTCATGGCGGTCGGCCTGGCGCAGGATACCCGTGGCGTCGGTACGCCGGACGAATTGACCAACCGGCCGCTGGTCTGGGCATATTTCGTGGCAGCGGCCTTCGGCGCAGGCTTGCTGTACCGCAACTGGGCGGGCCGAGTACTGCCCAACCAGCCGCTGCAGCGCGGCCTGTTGGCGGCCGCACTCCTTGCCGTGGCGCTGTGCGGGACCGGGTATTCGGCGCCGGACCTGCAGACCTTCCCCGAGCGCAAGCACATGGAAACGTTCAGCGCGATGAATGCGGTACCGACCTGCCTGGTCAATGCGGGCGCCTTCATCCGTACACGCGGCAAGCCGACGGACATCATCCAGGACTCGTATGGCGACCAGCGCTTCGTGCTGACCGCACTGTCGGAGCGCCAGTTGTACGTCGGCTCGACCGGCTTCGGCGGCACCCAGCACGAGCAGGCCGCACGGCAAGACGCTGTCCGCGGCTTCATGCGCATGGATGACGCGGCCCAGCTGCAGCAATTCACGGCGGCACGCGGCATCGCATGGTTCCTGGCCTATCCCGGACAGGTGCTGGGCTGGCCCGCCGATGTCGCCGGGAAGCCTGCGTATGCCTGCGGCGGCTACCGGCTCTACCGTTTTCCGAATGCCGTCCAAGCCGCTTCCAACCCATAAGCGTGAGCGAACATGAATACCCAGACCGATCCCCTCCATCAAGAAGACGTTGTCGCCCACGATGCGCCGCTGCACCGCATCTCGATCGTGATCCCGGTGTACCGCGGCGAAACCACGCTGCCGTCCATTGTCGCCGAAATCGCACCGCTCACCACCCAGCGCCTGAGCCCGGAAGGCAACCTGTTCGTCGTCTCGGAAGTGGTGCTGGCACATGACTGCGGGCCGGACCGCTCGGACAAGGCAATCGAGGCGCTGGCGCAGCGCTATCCCTTCGTGGCGCCGGTCTGGCTGTCGCGCAATTACGGCCAGCATGCCGCCACCATGGCCGGCATGGCCAGCGCCACCGCCCAGTGGGTCGTGACCATGGACGAGGATGGCCAGCAGGACCCGGCCGACATCGCGCACCTGCTGGATGCGGCCATCGCCGGGTCGCTGCAACTGGTGTATGCGCAGCCGCTGAATCCGCCGCCGCACGGCTGGCTGCGCAACACGGCCAGCCGCACGGCCAAGGCGATCAGCACGCGCGTGCTGGGCAACAAGTCGATCGGCCGCTTCAACAGCTTCCGGCTGGTCGACGGCGAGATCGCACGCACGCTGGCGGCCTACTGCGGCAACGGCGTCTATCTCGACGTCGGCCTGTTCTGGATTACCGGGCGTATCGGCCACGCGCCGATCAAGCTGCGCAACGAGATGGACCGGCCGTCCGGCTACTCGTATTTCCGCCTGTTCGGCCATTTCTGGAACCTGATCCTGACCACCGGCACCCGGCCGCTGCGCCTGATCACCATCGTCGGCTTCATCTCGATGCTGCTGGCGATCTTCCTGGCCGCGTTCGCGCTGTACGGCAAGTACGTGGGCGACGTGCCGATCCAGGGCTGGACCTCGCTGGTCACGGTGGTCGCGTTCTTCTCGGGGACGATCCTGGCCTCGATGGGCATCATTTCCGAATATCTGGCGGTCACGATGAACATTGTCATGGGCAAGCCGCTGTACGTGGTCAGCAGCAAGCCGGTACGGCCGCTGGTGCGCGCATGAAGACCGTCTGGGTGGTTGGGGCAGGGGGACTGCTGGGCGCCGCGCTGTGGCACCGCTCGACCGCGCTCGGCGACGACGTGTTCGTCCCGGGCGAACGCCTGGCCTGGGCCGAGCGCGCGCGCCTGATGGCGCAGCTGCAGGCCCATGCCGGCGCTTTTGCGCAGCGCGTCGCAGCGTCCGCCTCGCGCGCATGGGAGGTATACTGGGCGGCCGGCGTGGGCACGATGTCGAGCCCGGCGGAAGCGCTGATGCTCGAGACCGAGGCCCTGGGCGTGCTGCTGGAGGCGCTGGCAGCGCATCCGGCGCTGGCCGGCACCCCGGGCGCGATCGGCTTCGCCAGCTCGGCGGGTGCGATCTATGCCGGCGCGCTCGATGAGATCATCAGCGAAATCACGCCGGTGGCGCCGACCACGCCATATGCCCGCGCCAAGCTGCAGCAGGAAGACCTGGTGCGCGCCTTCGCCGCCGCGCGCCCGGACACGCGCGCGCTGCTGGCCCGTTTCAGCACCCTGTACGGCACCGGCCAGGCGGTCGGCAAGCAGCAGGGCCTGCTGACCCATATCGCGCGCAGCATCGTGCGCCACCAGCCGATCCAGATCTTCGTTCCCTTCGATACCATCCGCGACTACCTGCGTGTCGAAGATGCGGCCGCGCACATGATCTGCGCGCTGCGCGAGACCGGCCCGGCGCACCAGCTCACCAAGATCATCGCCTCCGAACACCCGACCACCATCGCCGAGATCGTGGCCACCTTCCGGCGCCTGGCACGGCGCGCGCCGCGCATCGTGACCAGCGCCAGCGCGCGTGCCGGCCTGTATGGCCGGCGCATGCAGTTCCGCTCGACGCTGGCGCTGCAAGGCCATGAAGACCTGCCGGCCACCAATCTCACGGTCGGCATCGCGCAATTGCTCGAGGCCGAACGGGCACGCTTCACCCATCCTCCCCAGCACTGAACCGGCGGCCTGCCACCCGCCATCACGTGTTCAAAATCTGCGACGATTGTCGTTTGCAGAGCCTTTCCTTACGTAAATTTCTTGCCATGCAGCAAGGAAGCGTTTCATACTAGAGTCCTTCTCCATGCTTTGACCGTCCTCAGGACAGCGTCACAAACCAGCTTGGCTGTTGTGTTACTGAAACAGTTTTGCCACAAAGCATCTTTGCTATCTGCAACTTTAGGAAATTGATTTATCCTGAGGGAAATATGCGAAGCCACTCGGGGAAGTTGGTCTTCACATGTGCGACGCGCGGCGCAGCAGGTTCCGGGCGATCTCGATCACTTGAAACAGGGAAAGCAAGTAATGAATTTAACAAACATGAAGGTCGGTGTGCGACTCGGTCTGGGCTTCGCCCTGGTCCTGGTGCTGCTGGTCGTGGTGACTGTCGTCGGCATTGTCCGCATGGCACAGATCCAGAACCGGCTCGACCATGTGGTGAGTGTGAGCAATGTCGTCACCCGCCTGGTCGTGGACATGCGCAACAACGTCAGCGAGCGCGTTACCTCGCTGCGCACCCTGACCCTGATGACCGATGCGGCCGACATGGAGCCGGAACTGAACCGCTTCAAGGCGCAGACCGTCAAATACGACGCCCTGCAGCAGAAGCTGAGCCAGAAGTTTGCGCTCGAGGCCTCGAGCGAAGAAAAAGCGCTGCTGGCCCAGATCAAGGAAGCGGAAAACGTCGCCATGCCGGCCATCGCCAAGGCATCGCAGCTCTACCTGGCCAACAATGCCATGGATGCGACCCGCGTGATGGTCAAGGAAATCCGTCCGGCCCAGAAGAAGTGGCTGGAAGCGCTGGATCAGCTGGGCAAGATGGAAGACCAGCAGAACGCCCAGACCCAGGTCGCTGCCGAAGCCGCCTTCGCCGGCGCCCGCAACTTCATGCTCGGCCTGCTGGCCCTGGCGGTCGCGATCGGCGTCGCCGCTGCTTACATCATCACCCGCGGCCTGCTCAAGCAGCTGGGCGGCGAGCCGGGCTACACCGCCCAGATCGCCGGCAGCATTGCCCACGGCAACCTGTCGATCGCCATCGACACCAAGTCGAGCGACCGCGGCAGCCTGCTGACCGAGATGAAACAGATGCGCAACAGCCTGGTCGACATCGTCAGCCAGGTGCGCCGCGGTACCCAGACCATCACCACCGCATCGCGTGAAATTTCGGCCGGCAACGTCGACCTGTCCTCGCGTACCGAACTGCAGGCCAGTTCGCTCGAAAAGACGGCTTCGGCGATGGAAGAACTGACCTCGACCGTGAAGCAGAACGCCGACAATGCCCGCGAAGCCAACCAGCTGGCCGCCACCGCATCGAACGTGGCGCGCAAGGGCGGCGAAGTGGTGTCGCAAGTGGTCGGTACCATGGGCGAGATCAACAGCTCGGCCAGCAAGATCGCCGACATCATCGGCGTGATCGACGGCATCGCCTTCCAGACCAACATCCTGGCGCTGAATGCCGCTGTCGAAGCGGCCCGTGCCGGCGAACAGGGACGCGGCTTCGCGGTCGTGGCATCCGAAGTGCGCAGCCTGGCCCAGCGTTCGGCCGCGGCAGCGAAGGAAATCAAGACCCTGATCGGTGACTCGGTCGAGAAGATCGGCCGTGGCAGCAAGCTGGTCGGCGAGGCCGGCGTGACGATGGAAGAAGTGGTCGACAGCGTCAAGCGCGTGACCGACATCATGAGCGACATCGCCGCCGCCAGCGCCGAGCAGAGCGCCGGCATCGAACAGGTGAACCTGTCGATCATCGAGATGGACGGCATGACCCAGCAGAATGCGGCACTGGTGGAACAAGCCGCCGCCGCCTTCCAGAGCCTGCAGGACCAGGCTGCCGAACTGCAGCGTGTGGTCAGCATCTTCAAGCTGGAAGAGGGCATGGAGGCCGCCGCGGCCCAGGCCGCCGTGGCAGCCGCCCCGGTGGCGCCGGCCGCCGCGACCGCCGTCGCCACCCGCGCCGTGGCCGCCCGTCCGGCCCGGCCGCAACTGAAGAAGCCGGCCAGCCCGGCGCCTGCCAGGCCGGCAGCGGCAGCGGACAAGAGCCCGAGCTCGAAAAAGGTCGCCGCCGCCGCAGCCAGCGACGACTGGGAAGAATTTTAAGCAGTTCCACATCCATCAAGCTTTATCCGACGCCGGCCGGCCAGGCCGGCATTAAAAAAAACTGTGTTATTTAGGGGTAACAAAAATGTCCAATAAGAAATTTGCAGTCAGCCTGGTAGCAGCCCTGTTCGTGACCGCTTTCGCCGGCGCCGCCTTTGCCGCCGAAGTGCCGGCCAGCTTCGATGCGTCGAAGTGCAAGGTCGACTACCCGAAAGCCTCCCTGATGAACGAAGAGCAGGGTGTGACCTCGATGTCGTTCCAGGTCAACGCCGATGGTTCGGTGGCCGATTCGAAGCTGGAAAAGTCGAGCGGCTTCAAGGGCCTGGACAAGGCGGCACTGAAAGGCCTGGCCGCCTGCAAGTTCAAGCCGGGCACCAAGGACGGCGCCCCGGCCCAGACCTGGACCAAGGTCGACTACGCCTGGAAGCTGGACTAATCCTCTCGGACCATGCAGCACGATAAAAAAACCGGCCCAGGCCGGTTTTTTTATGCCTACTCGCATGCCTACTGCACAGGTCGCACCAGTCCGCGCCGGAACACCTCATCGGCCACCTGGCGCCCGACCAGCACGCCTTGCACCTTGTCGAACTGGAAGTGCACGCCGAGATAGATCCGGCTCTGGCCGGCCTCTTCCTCGGCCTGGGAGAAGCTGCTGTAGCTACGCGGCAGCTTCGGCCTGACCCAGCCGTCGTTGTCGCGTGTGATGCCGTTCCATTCGTCGGACACGAAGGTGAACGGGACCCCGTCGCCGTACAGCTTGCGCAGCGTCCCGAACACCGAACCGCCGGTCGCCGCGTGGCCCGATGGATAGGTCGGGAAGGGCGGCGTGTAATCCGGCCCGACCATGTTGCTGGCCGGCGCTCCCAGCGGCGTCCAGTTGGGGTCGGCCCGCGTGTCGGGATTGCCGTCGCCCTTGCCGGTCGGTCCGGTGCCGGGGTCGGCTTCGCGCACCGCGCGCACCGGGCGCCAGAAGCGGTAGTGGTATTTCGAGTCCCATGCGGCGATCGCCGAATCCGCCATGGCCACGTTGACCAGCGCCAGGGCGCGCGCCAGTTCGAGTGCGTCGCGCGTACGTGTGAGCACGATCTGCAGCGCGATCTGGTTGTACATGCGTATCGGCGAATCGAGCCAGGCCGCATCGTCGTAGCCCCAGAAGATGCCGATCCGGGTCTGTTCCAGCGTGCGCTTGGTCGGCGTCGTGACGCCGTCGCCGCCCAGCTGCTTCACCTCGTTGAAGGCGCTGGTATAGGCAGGGCTGGCCAGGGCTGGCGGCGGTGGTGACCGGAACGGGACGACCGAGGGCACCACGAAGGGTTTCACGGAGCCCCAGTACGCCCCCAGCGCGACCGGACTGCGGCTGACCGGATCGGGACTCCATTTGCCGGGTTCGGTGTACAGCGGATAGTCCTCGCCGACGATCGGATTGGGCCGCTGGGAACCGTCGTTGGCGCGCAGCGCCAGGATCGCAGCGGCGGCGCGGCGGCCGAGGTCGATGCCGTTCTGCTTGGCGCGGCAGTCGGGCAGCCTGGCCAGGTCTTCCTTCAGCAGGGCGTCGAGGCGGGCGGCCTGGCGCGTGTACAGGGCCACCAGCACGTCGTGCGAGGCCTGGGCGATCGCCGCATCGGGCAGGCTGTCGGGCAGTGCCGCCAGCGGTCCGCTGTAGCCCGGATAGCGCTTGGCGATCGCGTTCAGGGCATCGTAGACGGCGATGTGGAAGATGGCCATCACGCGGCTGGTGCGCGTGCGGCCACGCTGCTCCGCAAATGCAAACGGCCCGCTAGGGGGCGGCGTGACGTCGAACACGGCCGAGCGCCAGGCCTGTTCGCTCCAGTAAGCCAGCCGCGCCGTCGCATTGACCCCGCCCGGGGCGCTGTAGCGCGGCGGCAGTTCATGGGTATTCGGCTGGGTCGGGTAGGGATTGGGCTCCAGCACGGGCGCGCCCGGCGCCGAGGGGGCGGCAGCGGCGGCCGTCAGCATCGATACGGACAGGATGCAGAGCAGTGACTTGATACGGGTTTTCATGGAAGAACTCCGAGCGGGCGTGGAAGAACTGGCGAACTCTGTCATTCCACGTTACGGGTTCGGCCATGGCCGGACAAGGAGAAACGGAACGGATATTGATGAGTAACAGCCCCGATTCCCCCAGGAATTGAAACCCTGTTGAGGCCGCGCATCACCTATGCATGCTGCAAAGACCGGAGTGCAACTGTTACTGTTCCTTAACGTCATGTTTCGATTGTAAGCACTTGCATCATTCCTACTGTACGGGTGCCGCGCTCGCTATAGTGAGTCCAACACCAACCCAAAGGAGAAGCATCATGAAACGAATCCTCTGTGCCGCTGCCGCCGCTCTGATCAGTACTGCCGCTTTCGTGCCGGTGCAGGCCTTCGCCAAAGGTGACGTCGTGGTTGTGCGTACCGCACCGCCGGCCCCGCGCCACGAAGTCGTGCCGCACGCCCGGCGCGGCTACGAATGGGCACCGGGCTACTGGAACTGGAACGGCCGCCGTTATACCTGGATGCAGGGCCACTGGGAACGCGCCCGCAAGGGATACGCCTACCACCGTCCGGAATGGCGCCAGGGCAGCAACGGCTGGGAACTGGAACGCGGCGGCTGGCGTCGTGGCGACCGTGACGGCGACGGCGTGCCGAACCGTGTCGACAACCGTCCGAACAACCCGAACCGTTCCTGATCGTCACGCCTGATCGGCGTCCAAGGCCAGGTCATAAGGCCTTGGAATCGGTCTTAAGGCCTTGGAAAGCAAAAAGCCCAGTCCCCGGACTGGGCTTTTGCTTTCAGCGCAGCACTCACTGTGCCGGCATGTGCCCTTTTCTTACATACACTTCCAGCTCCGCCATTGGTGTCCGCTTTTCGCGTTCGTAATGCTCGACGATCCACTTGTAGGTCACCGGATGAATGACGCTGTAGCGCAGCTGGGGCTGGTCATCCAGGGCATGATTCGACAACAGCACCATCTTGGGCGGCATGCGTGCAAGACGGGCGACTTCGGCCTGTTCGAAGCCGGCATCGCGGTGCGACAGGGCATAGATTTCCCATATCCCCATCCTGGACCGGTTGATGGCATACAGGCCCGGCAGGTTGGGGACGGCCAGGAAATTCGCCTGTGCACCCGGTACCGTCGCCAGCGCACGTTGGCTGTCCAGGATGTCGTCGACGATGAAGGGATCGGTGTGCAGGGTGCTGCCGTCGATCACGACGCTTTTGGTGGTCCGGCCGAACAGCTTGCTGTTGATGATCATGGTGTCCTGGCCCACCGCCAGTACGGAAAAGGCGAGAACGCCGATCGCGACGGGAAGCACCGCACGGCCCAGCATGCTGCAACAGAAAAGAATCAGCAGCACCGGCACGACCGACAGCGCCAGGTGGACCAGGTCGGCACGCGAGTAGGCGTAGTGTGCGTAGACCAGGCCCACGCATGCCGACGCGGTCAGCAGGTAATGCGGTTCGGTGAACCCGGCGATACGCTTGCGCAGCATGGCGAGCAGCGTCAACACCGGCACCAGCAGCAGCGCCACGAAACCCAGGCCTTTCGCCACGTCGCAGGCCCACAGCACCCATCCGTTCTTTCCATGTTCGGCATGCCAGGGCCAGGGCACGGGCAGGGGAATATTGGTGGCGCTGGCGACGCTGTGAACGTGCTCGATGACGCCGGCTGCCAGCGCGTCCAGGAATCCCGGCTTGGCCAGCCCCATGAAGAAGGTCGGGCTGAAACCAAGAACCGTCCCGCCGATGAAGGCAAGCGCCGGGCGCAGCACATCGCTGCGCTTTCCCTGTTTGAGCAACACGAAGCCGAGGGCGAGCAGGGCGGAGGCTACGCCATACACGCCGTGATTGCGTCCCATGACGGCTGCCAGCCCGAGTATCACGCCGGCGCCGAACCAGCGTACCGGCGAGCGCGACGTCAATATCAGCACCGTCATGGCGACGATCAGGATACAGGTGCCGTAGTCGTAGACCTTGTAATAGGGCGTCGCCCAGAGATTCAGGATCAGGGCCACCGCGACGGCGAAGCCGATGGTCCGCGCCGTGCCCAGCCTCGCCTGCAGTGCCCACAGCGCCAGCCAGGTACCGACGCAGACGCTCAGCGCCTGATAGACGAAGGCGGCCGAGTGTGCACCGAAAATGCCTTCGTCACCCATGACGAACATGATGGCGGCGGCCCATAGATAACGGCCGATGTCATAGGCCAGGAAATCACGAATCGGCGCTTCGCCGCGCAGTACGCGTTGACTGCCGTACCAGTAATAGCCTTCGTCGGCCAGATCGAGGCCGTAGTGCCATGTCAGCAGGAACCAGCATAGGGTAACGCCGATGCCGCTGGCCAGGGCGATAAGGACATTGCGATGGGAAGAAGGATTGCCTGTCATGGCGTGCATGCCCTGTCGGAAATCGAAGGAGAATGGATGCCATGGCTTCGCAAAATTTATGCCAGAACAAATAGAGCTTTGTTTTCAACCGTTTAATGTTGAGATGGCATTGATTTATAGCGCGATGTAAATTTTATCGACAGGAAAGGCGTGACTGGCGCACAAAGCAAAAAGGCCCCATGCTGTTCGCGATGGGGCCTTTGCTTGACTACCGAATTCTTGGGGTGGCTGATGGGACTCGAACCCACGACAACAGGAATCACAATCCTGGACTCTACCAACTGAGCTACAGCCACCACTGACTTACTTGCTGTCGCGTTGTTGTTGCTGCGACAGAACAAGATTATATAAGGTACTTCGCATTCTGGCAAATCGAGTTTTGCCGAACAGTGCGGCGGCTCTCATGCCAGTTCGAACGCCACCTCGTCCACCGGCGGGTCGATGCCGACCAGGCTGTTGAAGGCGGCCGCCAGCGCGCTAGCGCTGGCGCTCGTGTAAGCATGCAGGCTGGCGGGTTCGGCGCCATCCGCAGCGCGCAGCAACTGGCTCGCATCCAGCAGGCGCACCAGCTGGCGCGCCACGGCGTCGCCTGTGTCGACCAGCACGATGCCGTGCGCGCCGCTGTCCGCGATCACGTCCTCGATCGACGCCCGCACCAGCGGGTAGTGGGTGCAGCCCAGCACCAGCGTGTCGGCACCTTGTTCGAGCAGCGGCGTGATGTAGTGGCGCAGCAGCTGCCGGGTTGTCTCGACATCGCCCAGCTCGATTTGCTCGACCAGGCCGCGGCATGGCCGCAGCAGGAATTCGGCGCCGGTGGTGGCGCTGATCTGGTCGCGCAGCTGCAGGAACTTGGCGCCGGCCAGCGTGCGCTCGGTGGCCAGCACGCCGATCTTGCCGTTGCGGCTGGCGCCGGCCGCCGGCTTCAGGCCCGGTTCGACGCCGACAATGGGCATGTCGGGAAAGCTTTCGCGCAGCAGCTTGACGGCGGAGATGGTGGCGGTGTTGCAGGCCACGACCAGCGCCTTGGCGCCGCGGGCCACCAGGAAGCGGGCGACCGCGAGCGAGCGCGCCGCGACCACGTCTTCGGACTTGTCGCCGTAGGGGGCGAAGCCGGTGTCGGCGACGTAGAGCAGGTGTTCGTGCGGGAGCTGGGCGCGGATGTGGCGCAGGATCGAGAGGCCGCCGACGCCGGAGTCGAAGATGCCGATGGGGGCGTCGTTGGGGTGTGCTTGGGTAGTCATGGAGAGATGTTAACCCAGCTGTGAGGTGGTGAGAAATGTTGAAAAATTGGGCCCCTGCACAGGCGTCAAGAATGCCACTGGCATCCTTGACTCCAAGTTCAATACAGGAGGCGATTTACGCGGTCGTGACCGGAATACCCTTCAGCGACTCGATCTTGGCCGACCATTCCTTCGGCCCGGTCTGGTGTACCGAGGTACCGGTCGAATCCACGGCCACGGTCACCGGCATGTCCTGCACCTCGAACTCGTAGATCGCTTCCATGCCCAGGTCTTCGAAGCCCAGCACCTTGGCCGACTTGATCGCCTTGGAGACCAGGTAAGCCGAACCGCCGACCGCCATCAGGTAGGCCGACTTGTGGTTCTTGATCGATTCGATGGCGACAGGGCCGCGTTCGGCCTTGCCGATCATCGCGATCAGGCCGGTCTTCTCGAGCATCATGTCGGTGAACTTGTCCATGCGGGTCGCGGTCGTCGGACCGGCCGGGCCAACCACTTCATCGCCGACCGGATCGACCGGGCCGACGTAGTAGATCACGCGGTTGGTGAAGTCCACCGGCAGCTGCTCGCCGCGCGCCAGCATGTCCTGGATGCGCTTGTGGGCGGCGTCGCGGCCGGTCAGCATCTTGCCGTTCAGGAGCAGGGTCTGGCCCGGCTGCCAGGAGGCGACTTCCTCTTTGGTGAGGGTGTTCAGGTCGACGCGCTTCGACTTCTGGGTGTCCGGGGTCCAGTTCACGTCCGGCCAGGTCGAGAGTGCCGGCGGTTCGATGTACGACGGGCCGGAGCCGTCCAGCACGAAGTGGGCATGGCGGGTGGCGGCGCAGTTCGGGATCATCGCGACCGGCTTCGATGCGGCGTGGGTCGGGTACATGTTGATCTTCACGTCCAGCACGGTCGTCAGGCCGCCCAGGCCCTGGGCGCCGATGCCGAGCGCATTGATCTTCTCGCACAGTTCGATACGCAGTTCTTCCAGCTTCGTCGAGGGGCCGCGCTGCTTCAGCTCGTACATGTCGATGTCTTCCATCAGCGACTCTTTCGCCATCAGCATCGCCTTTTCGGCCGAGCCGCCGATACCGATGCCGAGCATGCCCGGCGGGCACCAGCCGGCGCCCATCAGCGGCACGGTCTTGAGCACCCAGTCGACCAGCGAGTCGGACGGGTTCAGCATCACGAACTTGGTCTTGTTCTCCGAACCGCCGCCTTTTGCCGCCACCATCACGTCGACGGTGTCGCCCGGGACCAGTTCCATGTGGACCACGGCCGGGGTATTGTCCTTGGTGTTCTTGCGCTCGAAATGCGGGTCGGCCACGATCGAGGCGCGCAGCTTGTTGTCCGGGAAGTTGTACGCGCGGCGCACGCCTTCGTTGACGGCGTCCGTGATCGAGCGTTCGCCGAAACCTTCGAAGCGCACGTTCATGCCGACCTTCAGGAACACGTTGACGATGCCGGTGTCCTGGCAGATCGGACGCTTGCCTTCGGCGCACATCCGGGAGTTGGTCAGGATCTGCGCGATCGCATCCTTCGCGGCCCGGCTCTGCTCGGATTCGTACGCGCGCGCCAGGTGCTGGATGTAGTCGGCCGGGTGGTAGTAGCTGATGTACTGGAGTGCGGCCGCGACGGATTCGATCAGGTCGTCCTGTTTGATGACAGTCATTTCGTTCTCGTTCAGGTTAATGTTTGGAGTTGCTCTGGGTGTTCATCATGATGCGGTCGGTGTAGGCGATCGCCATCGCCGACAGCAGGAACGCGATGTGGATGCAGGTCTGGGCGACCAGTACCTTGACCTCGTAGGCATTCGCGTTGATGAAGGTCTTCAGCAGGTGAATCGAGGAGATGCCGATGATGGCCATGGCCAGCTTGGTCTTCAGCACCGATGCGTTCACGTGCGACAGCCACTCGGGCTGGTCCGGGTGGTCTTCGAGGTGCATGCGCGACACGAAGGTTTCGTAGCCGCCCACGATCACCATGATCAGGAGGTTCGAGATCATCACCACGTCGATCAGGCCGAGCACGACCAGCATGATGGTGGTTTCGTTGAGCTTGGTCGGCGGCGGCGCGTTGGGCACGGCCACGGCCTGGATGATGTGCTGCAGGGCGTCTTCGTTGCCCATGGCGGCCAGCACCAGGTCCTTCAGTTCGACCCAGAAATGGAATACGTAGACGCATTGGGCCAGGATCAGACCGAGATACAGGGGCAGTTGCAGCCAGCGGCTGGCGAACATGAAATTGGCGAGGGCGCTGCGTTTTCTTGCTGCGGAAGGGGATGGCGATTCGAGCATCTGATCTGTAATGGGAGCCGGTTGGTGGTGCTTGTGACGCGGGCATCGGTCAAGACAGCTGAACATTCTACACCCGTACGCGATTGCTGGCTTGTCTTCCGCGATGCACAAAGGTTGGTAGAATCGTACGGAGGGATGCCAGCGGGTGCACCGCACTGGTGCGCTGTAAGCGCTCAGTAAGCGAGTCCGCATAAGGTATTGTGCAAAACTACTACTATGGAGACTAGTATGGCTGAGACCGAGACCAATCAAGAGCAGGGCGCACTGAACGAACACCGCGTCTTCAACCCGCCCGCCGACTTCGCCACCAATGCCGCCATCTCCGGGATGGACGCTTACCAAAAACTCTGCGACGAAGCCGCCAACGACTACGAAGGCTTCTGGGCCCGCCTCGCACGCGAGAACCTGGCCTGGCAGACGCCGTTCACGCAAACCCTGGACGAATCGAACGCGCCGTTCTACAAATGGTTCGCCGACGGCAAGCTGAACGCCTCGTACAACTGCCTCGACCGCAACCTCGAGAACGGCAACGCCGACAAGACCGCGATCATCTTCGAAGCCGACGACGGCAGCGTCACCCGCGCCAGCTACCGCGAGCTGCACGAGCGCGTCTGCAAATTCGCCAACGGCCTCAAGTCGCGCGGTATCAAGAAGGGCGACCGCGTCGTCATCTACATGTCGATGTCGATCGAAGGCGTGGCCGCCATGCAGGCCTGCGCCCGCATCGGCGCCACCCACTCGGTCGTGTTCGGCGGCTTCTCGGCCAAGTCGCTGCAGGAACGCGTGATCGACGCCGGCGCCGTCGCCATCATCACCGCCGACGAACAGCTGCGTGGCGGCAAATCGCTGCCCCTGAAAGCCATCGTCGACGAAGCGCTGGCGATGGGCGGCTGCGACACCATCAAGGATGTCATCGTCTACAAGCGCACCGGCGGCAACATCAACTTCCAGGAAGGCCGCGACCTGTGGCTGCACGACCTGGTCGAGGGCCAGCCGGCGCAATGCGAGCCGGAATGGGTCGACGCCGAGCACCCGCTGTTCATCCTCTACACCTCGGGCTCGACCGGCACGCCGAAGGGCGTCCAGCACAGCACCGGCGGCTACCTGCTGTGGGCCGCGCTGACCATGAAATGGACGTTCGACATCAAGCCGAACGACGTCTACTGGTGCACCGCCGACATCGGCTGGGTCACCGGCCACACCTACATCGCCTACGGCCCGCCCCTGGTCGGCGCCACCCAGGTGGTCTTCGAAGGCGTGCCAACCTACCCGCACGCCGGCCGCTTCTGGGACACCGTCGCCAAGCATAAAGTCAGCATCTTCTACACCGCGCCGACCGCGATCCGCTCGCTGATCAAGGCCTCGAACGCGGACGAGAAAGTGCATCCGAAGAGCTTCGACCTGTCGAGCCTGCGCCTGCTGGGCACCGTCGGCGAGCCGATCAATCCGGAAGCCTGGATGTGGTACTACAAGAACGTCGGCGGCGAGCGTTGCCCGATCGTCGACACTTTCTGGCAGACCGAGACCGGCGGCCACATGATCACGCCGCTGCCGGGCGCGACCCCGATGATCCCGGGTTCCTGCACGCTGCCGCTGCCGGGCATCATGGCCGCCATCGTCGACGAAGCCGGCGCCGACGTGCCGAACGGGCAGGGCGGCATCCTGGTCGTCAAGCGTCCGTGGCCGTCGATGATCCGCACCATCTGGAACAACCCGGACCGCTTCCGCACGGCCTACTATCCGGACGAACTGGGCGGCAAATACTACCTGGCCGGCGACGGCGCGATCCGCAACAAGGACACCGGCTACTTCACGATTACCGGCCGCATCGACGATGTGCTGAACGTCTCGGGCCACCGCATGGGCACGATGGAAATCGAATCCGCGCTGGTGGCGCACCCGTCCGTGGCCGAAGCCGCCGTGGTCGGCAAGCCGGACGACACCACCGGCGAAGCGATCTGCGCCTTCGTGGTGCTGAAGCAGGCCCGCCCGACCGGCGAAGAAGCCAAGCAACTGGCGGCCGAGCTGCGCACCTGGGTCGGCAAGGAAATCGGCCCGATCGCCAAGCCGAAGGAAATCCGCTTCGGCGACAACCTGCCCAAGACCCGTTCCGGCAAGATCATGCGCCGCCTGCTGCGCGTGCTGGCCAAGGGTGAGAACATCACCCAGGACGTGTCGACGCTGGAAAATCCGGCGATCCTGGATCAGCTCAAGGAATCTGCTTAAGAGTTGGCCTCTGCATTGCGGTAGGGTGGACGGCTTTGCCGTCCACGCGTTCAGCCAACGTTAGGTAGGGTGGGCACCCGTGCCCACGAAAAGCCGCACCGTGGAAACGGCGCGGCTTTTTCATTGCTCGCCCGGCTGTTTAAACAAGGCATCCAGCGGACTAGCCTTCTTCACCTCCGGTTCGGAACCCCCACCAAACAAGGCATCCAGCTCGGCACGCTTGCTCGCCACCTCGGCCCTGCCACGCTTGCCGGAAAATTCCTCTTCGATGTTATCGCGGTAAAAACTCCACGCCGCCCCGGACGTGGAAAACCGCCGCCACACCTCGCTGCCGACACCGCTGTAATCGATGGCACTGCCGTCGTCGAACTCGACCCGCAGGATGCGCTCGCGTGTGTCGTAGCCGATGGCGCGCAGCTTGCCGGCGTTGATTCTCTTCATTTCCATTGATACACCTGTGCATTGGGTTTGATCAGGATTATTATTTAGACAATCGCTCGCGCCGGCAAGTGCCACGCTCTCGTATTTCGCATTCATGCTGTCCAGGTTTCGCTTCATCAACCCGCTGGAGACCCATCATGAAATGTTTGTACATCAGCCTGGGCTTGCTGGCCTGCATTCACGGCCACCCACGCGCAGCCGAAAGCAGCGTCTGCCAAGGCAAGTCGGTCGAAAACTGGCAAAAGGTGCCCAAGGCCTGGCAGATGCAGACCGGCTTCGCCACCTATGCCAAGGTCAACATCAATATCGACGGCTACGGCCAGGCCTACCACCGAGAGAATTACAAGACCGATGCCGTGATCCACTTGTGCAACGCGGGCGAGGTGTTCCTGCCGGATGGCTCCTCGTACCAGGGATCCGAAAGCAATGCCACCTGCACCGGCAAGTTCATGAACGACCTCGCGAACATCGAAGCGGCCGGCTGGAACGACCCGGACGTGGGCGCAATCCGCTGGTATGGCGTGCTTGCGACAGGGAGGGCGGTCATCCGCGGGCGTACCATCGAGGGCGTCAAGCCGGTACCCCAAAAGGATGGCAGTGGCTATTACGTGTCGCCGACTACCTTGTTCGACAAGTCGATCCAGGACCAGGCCCAACAGGATCGCTATGTGCATCCGCTGACGATTCCGGCCGCCGTCATCCCGCGCCGCATCGCCGATGCCGGTATCCGGCTCGGCAGTTTCGGCGTCGCCTTTTCACCCAGCACCAAGGCGGCGGTGCCGTTTGTCGTCGGCGACATCGGCCCGAGGATCGGCGAGGCCAGTCCGGCGCTGGCCCGCCAGCTGGCGGGCCTGCCGCCAAGCGCCACCATCACCCGGAAGAACCGCTACGCGGGGCAGGTCGACACCCCGTCAGTCCTCTGGGTCTTTTTCGGCGACACGCCGATGGACTACCGCGGGTCCGACCCCGGCGCGACCGTCGCGGCCGCAGGGAAGGCGTTCGAGGAGTGGGGCGGCATGGCGCGGCTGCAGGCTTGCGTGAAGGTCGTAGCGAGGTAGCGTTGACGCCAGCAGCGCGACACTCTTGTGCAGCCGAGAAACCTTGTTATAATAGGCGGCTTCGCAGTGATGCGAACACCCATCAGGAGAGATGGATGAGTGGTTTAAGTCGCACGCCTGGAAAGCGTGTGTAGGTTCATAGCCTACCGGGGGTTCGAATCCCCCTCTCTCCGCCAGGAATACAAATGTAAAAAAAAGCCACCCTTGGGTGGCTTTTTTGCATTTGTTTCATGGCGGAGAGAAGCAGGGCCCCTGCGGGCCCTGCGCGGGGGATTCGAAGGCCTCGCCCCTGCAGGGGCGTGCCTCCCGAATCGCCACTTTGCTGCCGCCCTGGCGGCAGCGCTACGCGCCGGTGATTAGGCTATCGCATGCACCCCTGCTACAGCGAGCACGTCGCCTTGCGCCGCCAGCGCCAATGCCGCAGTGTCGGGCGTGAGCGGCTTATAGTAGAAATAGCCCTGCACGAAATCGCTGCCCATGTCGCGTAACAAGCGCTGCTCGGCGCCGGTCTCTACGCCCTCGGCGACCACGTCCAGGCCGAGTGCATGCGCCAGCATCAACACCACCTCGACGATCTGGCGCTTGTCGTCCAGCCGGTCCAGCTGGCTGACGAAGGAACGGTCGATCTTCAGCGTGTCGATCGGCAGGCGGCGCAGGTAGCTGAGCGAGGAGTAGCCGGTACCGAAGTCGTCCAGGCTGATCCGCACGCCCAATGCCTTCAAGTGGGCCAGCACCACGAGCGCGTGCTCGGCGTCGGCCATGACGGCGCTTTCAGTCAGTTCGAGCTTGAGGGTGGACGGCGCGATGCCGGTGTCGCGCAGCACCTGGCGCACTGTCCCTGCAAGCTCGTCGCCGTTGAATTGGACGGCGGACACGTTCACGCTCATGTCGAGCCGTACGTCGAAACGCTGCTGCCATTCGCGCAGCTGGCGGCAGGCTTGCGCCAGTACCCAGGCGCCGATCTGCCCGATCAGGCCGATTTCCTCGGCCACCGGGACGAATTCGTTCGGCGGGACCAGGCCGCGCACTGGATGCTGCCAGCGCAGCAGCGCCTCGAAACCGCTGATCCGATCGTCATGGAGCGATACGATGGGCTGGTAGTGCAATACCAGCTGGGACTGCGCCAGCGCGTCGCGCAAGTCGGCTTCCATCTGCAGGCGGCGCAGTGCCGCAAGCTGCATCGCCCGGTCGAATATGACCCAGCGCGCGCGCCCGTTCTTCTTGGCTTGGTACATGGCGATGTCGGCATCGCGCAGGATGTCCTCGACGTCGGCATAGCCGGTGGCGCTGAGCGCGATACCCACGCTGGCGGTAACGAACACGCGCTGCCCAGCCACCTCGAAAGGTTCGGCCAGTGTGGCCATGATGCGTTCCGCGACCATGACGGCGCGTTCGGCGCTGGCGATGTTGTCCAGCAGGATCACGAATTCATCCCCGCCCAGGCGTGCGACCAGGCGCTCGTCGGTCAATGCCGGGTCGCGCGCGATCATGTCGGCCTCGCGCAGGCAGTCCGACAAGCGCCGCGCAGCGCCAATGATCAATTGGTCGCCACACTGGTGACCGAGTCCGTCGTTGATCGACTTGAACCGGTCGAGGTCGACGAACAGCACCGCGAAATCGTTGTTGGGCCTGTCCAGTGCGCGCAACAACAGGTGCTGGAGGCGGTCCAGGAACAGCTTGCGGTTACCCAGCTGGGTCAGCGGGTCGTGCAAGGCATCGTGCACCAGCTGGTCCTGCGCCCGGCGCCGTTCGATCACGCGGCCAAGCTGGGTGCCGATCTGCGCCATCAAACGGAGCAGCGATTCGTTGGGTTGCTGTCGTTCGACGCTGAAGAACTCGAGCACGGCGACGACCTCGCTGCCGATCATGACCGGGAACGCGAACAGCGACGCGAAGCCGGCGCGCACGATCGCGTCCAGACGCAGCAGGATGGCTTTGCTCGTGCCGGCGACGTCGATCCACACCGGCGCGGCGCTTGCAACGACCTGTCCAGGCAGCCCGGTGCCGAGCGCAAACTCGCTCGCTTCGGTGACCGCGCGCAAATGCTGGATGGGGTAGGCCGGGTCGCGCGCCGCGCTGTCGAACCAGATGGTGGTGGAGTCGAAACACCGTTCCTTGTGGCGCTCGCCGATCAGCCACAAGTGGCCGAGCGGCCAGTGCATATAGCGGCATACTGCTTCGAGTGCGCGCGCCATCGCATCGTTGACGCACTCGGCCTCATTCGCAGCCACGGCGATGCTCTCCAACAGGGCGATTTCCTGCTGGCGCTGGAACAGGTCGCGCAAGCCGCGTTCGGCGATGGCCTCGGCTTCGTGGCGCGCCGCGACCTCCCGCTTGAGACGGCGCTCGAGCCGTGCGATGTCGCTGCTGGAGGACGGGTGCGTGTCCGTATTCATGGCAAGAGGGTATGCACGTGGAAGAGGCACCGGTCCGCACCGTGGTGCATGCACTGTACCTGCACGACGTTCAGCGGCTGGCGGTAGTAATCGGAGGCACCATGCATGAAACCTTCCGCTAACGCGCATAAACGCCGCGACGAGTTGTAGCCGATGGCCAGCAGGTCTGTGCTGCTCGTGTCGAAATCGAATACCGGAGGCCGCGCGCCTGGATACAATTTGCGCACTTCGGGGTGGATGATGTTGTTCAGGGTGAGCAGAAAGCTGCGCGCATTATCGTGCGTGGCGAAGAACGCCGGATAACGTTTGGCCAACAGCGGCATCGCCTGGCGGCCGAACCAGCGCAGCACATCTGCCTCGGGCAGCGACAAGGTCTGCGATGCCACTTTCACCAAAGCGAAAATTTCTTCGTCGCTGTAACTGCCCAGCGAGGTGTACGCGCCGTCCAGGTCGGCCGCGTCGAGCATCCGGTCCCACGCGACCTCGCCATAGGCGGTCGAGACCACTTCCTCCAGCAGATTGAATACAATGCCCTTCATGCTCGTCCTCGCTAATGTTTACGCAATTTTACGAGAGATTGCCTGAAACAAACAATTTAATCAAATTCGCGTGTAAAACCTTTCGAATTTGTCATCTAAATGACGATTTTGACTGTTTGACTCAAATAAACGAGGAGCGCCGGGTCGAGGCGGCAGGCCCGATTCAGCCGCCCTTGGCCATTTGTCCAAATACGCCATCACGCCGCACCCATGCGTGGAACAGCGCCGCACCAAGGTGGCCCAGCACGGTGAAGAACAGCAGGTAGGCCAGCACGCCATGGAGCGGACGCAAGAACCCGTACAGTGCAGGGCTGTGCGGCAGGATCGCCGGCAGGTTGACGCCGTTGAACAGCACAACGGGATAGGCACCTGCCGACAGCATTCCCCAGCCGATCAGGGGCATCGCCAACATCAGTGCATACAGCAACCAATGCGACGCCTTGGCAGCCCACACCTGGATGCGCGGCAGGTCGGCCGGCAGCGGCGGGGGCGCATGACGGAGACGGTTTGCCAGGCGGACGATTGCCAGCAGCAGGATGGCCAGGCCGAGCGGCCGGTGCAAATCGAGAAGCTGCTCGCGGTAGCGCAGCGAGACGACCATGGCGGCGCCGACGAACAACATGATCGTGATCGCAAGCGCCATCGACCAGTGCAGCACGCGGGCCAGCAAATTGAAATGGCGAGTCTGATTCATCGCGTGCTCCCATTCTGAAGCTTGCCCTGGCTTATTTCACGCTCACGACGGTTGAACGATACCGAGTAGACCGAAGAGCGCGCATGCAGGACCGGATCGTCCGTGCCGGCGATACCCTTTGGCAGGATCAATGGATCGAAATTCAGGTCGCGGCAAGGACCCGCGGCCTGCGGCTCGGCACGTGTCAAGGTCAGCGTGCCGGCCTTGGTCTCCTGCCGGCTGTCGGGCCAGGGTTGGGACGGATCCTCGATCGGATCGCCAGGGGCGGCGAATTGCATCACCAGGTCCCATTCCAGAGGAGCCGCCGCCAGGCGCCGATCGAGATCGCTTGCCAGATAGTCCCTGGGTTCCGATTTCAGCTGCTCGGGATTCGCCGCTGCGAATGGCGCATGCGGACGCATCGACCACCGCACCGTGCGCTGCGTGCCTTGGGCATCGATCAGGCGGAACGCATTGACGCCATTGAAGCGGGTGTTTGCCAGGCTGTCCGGCACCGGTGCGTTCTTCGACCACGCCATGAACTTGATAATTTCCGGATGGCGCGCCAGGACGGCCTTCATTTTCTCGGGGTCGGGTTTGCCGGTGGCGGGATCCGGCAGCTTGGCGGCATTCATCGCCTGGAATCCCTCGGGCGTCGCAGACGCGAAAAATGGAAAGCTGTTCATCGCCATGCGCCATTCCTGGCCGTCGTCGGTCTTCAACTGCAGGGCCATGCCGCGCACGGCGGCCTTGTTGTCGGGCGAGTAGGGATCGTTGCCCGGATTGGAAAACCGCCCAAGTACGGGCGTGGATGCCTGCGAAAACACGCGCGCCGTCGACAGCTTTGCGGCTCCGGGAGCCGGCGCAAAGGTACCGATGATGCAGATGCCCTTGCTGTGTGCACGCCGGAACCCGGGATGCGGCGAGCCGGAAGCCTCCACGGTACCCACCATGGTTTGTGGCGTCAGGCCTTTGTGACCGATCCAGCCGCCGGCCCATGCGAAGCCCAGCGCCACCAATGCAAGGAGCAGCCCGATCGGGAGCAATAAAAGAAGGGAGCCGCGCTGCGGCCTGGATGCTGGCATGAGAAGGATTTCCTTTGACGTGCGGGCTAACGTGTGGCGCCCGCAATGAATACCGATTGTCGCACGATTTACAATATTGCATCGAACCCTTCAAGAAGTGTTTCCATCACGCGACGAGGCCGTGTTCATGCAGCCAATGTTCGAACCACATGGGCCATTCGGCGCTTGGCGAACCGGCTTTGCCCATGCCGAAGCCATGCCCGCCAGTCGACAGCCGATGCGTTTCGATCGGTACACCTGCCTGGCCCGCAGCCTGCGAGAGGATCGTGATGTTCGCAGGATCGGCAATCGGATCGTCCTGGGCCTGCACTGCGAACAAGGGCGGCATCTGCTTGCCGATCCAGGTGTCGACCGACCAGTCCGCACTTTCCTTGGCGGTCGGGTGGGTACCGATCAGTACGCGCCGCGTCGATGTGCGGTCGTAGGGCGCGCGCAAGGTCACGACCGGGTAGATCAATGCCGCCGCCGATACCTGGGCGGACAACTTGTCGATGTCGTCTTGCGGGGGATAGGAGGCGAAATCCGGACGCGCCGCCGCCATGCCCATCAAGTGGCCCCCGGCCGAGAATCCGAGCGCTAACAGCCGCGCGGGATCGAGGCCATACACGTGCGCATTCGCACGGATGAGACGAATGGCGCGCTGGGCATCCTGTAACGGCGCAAGCGGACCGGCCGCCCAACCGTCGCCGGGCAAGCGGTAATCGAGCACGAATGCAGTCACGCCCCGTTGTGCCAGCCAACGCGCGGCCGGATACGCTTCCGACGCCAGCTGGATGCGTTTGTAGCCACCGCCGCCCGCGATCAAGGCCGCACTGCCATTGGGCCGCGTCGGGACGAATACTTCAAGCATTGGCGTCACGACGTGGCTCAGGGCGCCCTTAGCCGAGCGCTCGGAAGTGCCGCCGATCGTTTCGTTACCAGGAATGCCCCGGTCCCACAGCGGCAAGGTCGCGCTGGCGCCTGCAGGCGCTGTCGTTTGCGCTACGGCAAAGCGCAAGGGTGGCGCGAAGGCCAGGGCCGAACACGCAAGGACATGGCGCATCAAGGTACGTCGCTTCATCATAGGGGAGCCGAATCAATCAGGTATGAGGGGAAGTGCGTCATTTGCCTTGCGGCGCCGTCTTGCGGTCCTGCGGCAGCAGCTTGTCGAAGTCGCGGTCCAGCCGGGCCAGGGAAGCGTCGATGCGACTGCGTTTTTCCTTGATCCATGTGTCCTGTTGCGCCAGCCTTTGTTGCGCCTCCTTGCGCATGCGCGCCATTTCGGCGGGCTGCGGTCCACCGGCGGTGGCGCGGTGGCTGACGATGGCAACCGGGTCCAGCGCCGCACGGAATTCCTTCTCGCTCATCGGCAGCTCGCCGGTGGCGTAACCGCTGGTCGCTTCCTTGTAGATGCGGCGCGCCTGCACATAGGGGAAGTCGCTCGGCCGGAGGTTGTGCGCCTTGGCGTAATCGACGACCTCCGACGCGAAATGGTGGCCCTCGCGGAAGGGCAGCTTGTAGTTGCGCATTAGTAGATCGGCGAGTTCCTGCGATGCCGTCCAATCGCTGTTCAGCTCATCCAGCGCCCGGTCCTTGTCGATGACGAGCGACTTCAGGATCTTGTCCCAGTCAGCCAGCACCTTGATCGCGCTGTCCACCATGTCCGCGTTCGGCCTCACTTCCTTGGCGTCGCTCATGCCCGGCGGGATATTGTGCGCTTCGAGGACCGGCCCCATGGCGAGCGTGATCGCCATCGATGCCTCGCGGCGGGTCGTATTCAGCAGGCCGGGATTGCGCTTCTGCGGCATCGCGCTCGACACATAGGTATTGCCGCCGCCTTCGCGCAGCAGGATCCAGGGACGGGCCTGGCCATATTGCGCCATCACGTCCTCGATGAAGCTGCCGGCATGCAGGGCAATGCCGGTGACGATGGAACCCACCTCCACTGGATAGTCGACCGCCGCGATCTGGTGCGCATCGTAGGCATTCTCGACGATGGTCGCAAAGCCGAGATAATCGGCCATCCGGCCGCGGTCGAGCGGCCAGCTGCTGCCATTCAGCACCGTGGTGCCCATCGGGGACTGGTCGATGCGCGCATACGCCTCGCGGATGCGCTGGGCGTCGCGATCGAGGCCGGCGGCATAGCCGAGCAGATAATGGCCATAGCTGTTCGGCTGCGCCGCGACGCCGTTGGTGTAGTTGGGGACGATCGTCTTTTCATGCACCCCGGCCAGCTGCACGATCGTGGCGGCGGTCCGGTTCAGCTGCGCCGCCAGTGTCAGCATGTTGTCGCGCATGATCGCGGCGCGGTAGGTCGCATGCATGTCCTGGCTCGAGCGGCCGGCATGCAGCAGTGTCACGTCCGGACCCGCGGCCTTGATCATCAAGGGCTCGAAGGTGATGACGGTCGACGGCCGCTTGGCGCCCGGCTGCTTGCCGGCCTCGATCACCCCGTTCAGGCCGGCGGCAATACCCGCCACCTTGGATGGATCGAGCAGGCCTTGCTGCGCATTGATGACCGCCGAGGCCTTGTTGATCTCGCCGAGCCAATAGAACTCGTCGCGCTCGTTCTGCTGCTGCGCCTGCGCCGCATGGGCAAGGAGCAGGACGGCGACAGGAAGAATTTTCAGTTTGAACATGGTAGTCATCTTAAAACACGTGCATGATGCCGGCCGCCATGCCGCGCTGGCGGGTCTGGTTCAGCCTGGTCGTCCCGCCGCTGGCGAAGCCGCCTTTCAGCTTGGTGCTGTCGACTTCGGCGTACAGCGTGGTGCGCTTCGACATCTGGTAGGTGACGCCGGTGATCAGCATCGTCTTGTTTGCATCGCCGACCGCTGCCGCTGCGGTCGCCTTGGCGTTATAGGCCTTGTTGCGGTACCAGGCGGCGGTCAGGTCGAAGCGGGGGGTGAACTGGTAGCTGCCGCCGAACCAGTCCCAGGTCGAGGGGTGCGGCTGGGCTGGCATGAACTGGCGTGGATGCTGGGCATGGCCCTCGTCAGCAGCAAGGGCGCGGTCGGCGTGGCGGGATCGGGTGTGGCGACGCTTGCGGCGACCGTCGCCCTGTTGCACGTGGTGCCGCCGGAACTGATGGCAATCCTGTTCGCGATCGACAGGACGATGAAATGCCGCCTGCTGACGAATGTGATCGGCCATGGCGTCGCTTGCGTCGTGGTCGCCGCCGGTGACAGGTGCCTGGATCGCAAGGCGCTGGCGCAGGCCTTGTCGCCTGCACGTTCGCCATGATCCAGGCCGGAAGGCTTACTTCTGCAACCGGATCGCCACCAGCTTGCCGGTACTGCTCGTCGCCCCAACCGCAATATAGAGCGTACGATCGGCCGACAAAGCCAGGGCCCCCGGCTCCGCATACCGCCACACGCTCTTGCGCGTCGCCAGATCGATCGCATACACCGCCCGGTCCGTGCTCACGAACAGCAGATTGCGCGTCACGATGATATTCCGGTGAATGGTCTCGGCCGACTCCGGCGGGAACCAGCTCCACAGCACCTTGCCGGTCGCCTCGTCCATCGCATCCAGCACGGACGGCGTATTGCGGCCGGCGTACAGCACGCCGTCCGCCAGCGCCGGTGCGGTCAGGTACGCATTGGCCGTGGACCAGTTGTAGCGGCGCTGCGCCAGGTCGAAGCTCGACAGGACGCGCTGGTCGTAGTGTTCCTGGCTGGACGATGCACGGCCGCTAAAGGCGCCGCCGGCGAACGAGATGGCGTCACGCTTGCCGCCCAGGACAGGGCCGCCGAAATAACCGTCGCTGGTCTTGCTGGTACCGAGCGGATCGGCGATCTGGGCCGCCGTGGCGCCGGTGGCGCGGTCGATGATGAACAGGGCGGCGCCGTTGTGGTGGTACACATAGGTGTCGTCGGCCGCCGGTGCCCACATGTCCCATACGCCGCCGGCATCGTGCACCCACTTGCTCGCGCCGGTCGACGTCGAGAAGGCATAGGTCTTGCCGCCGAATTGGCCGGCGCCGGTCAGTACCATGTCGCCGCTCACGGTCGGCGCCATCACGTTAGGCCACTGGCCTTCGAATGCCGACTTGGCCAGCACGTCGCCCTTGGCGGCGTCGAAGGCCCAGAGCGTGGTCTCTCCCTGGCCCGTCACGGCGGCGTACACGCGGCCCTTGCTGACCGACGGTGGGCTGAGGGCGGGCACCTGGCCCATCAGGTAGCGCCAGGTCTCGCTGCCATCCTTTTCCGACAGCGCGTACACGATGCCCTGGCCGGAGTAGACGTCGCCGCTGATGAAGACCGTGCCGTTGCTCGTGACGACCGGGTTGATGGCGGCGCCGAGCGGACTGGTTTCCTTGCTCTGCCATTCCCAGGCCTTGGCAAAGCGCGCCGGGTCCAGCGTGACCGGGACGTAGCCGGTGTGGGCAGCATTGCCCTGGTACATTGCCCACTCCGGGGGGCTGACTTTCATCGTGTAGGCCAGGCTGGCCGTGCCGGCCCAGGTGTCGGCGCAGGCCGCGTCCTTGCAGGCGCGCAGTTCGAGCGTGCCGTTGTAGGTGCCGGCTGCAAGCGTGCTCGGGGCCGACAGCTTCATGCTGAAAGCGGTACCGGTGGCGATGGCTGGCTGCGGCAGGGTGAAGCGGCCACCGGCATCGCGCACGCTCAGGTAGACCGGGGCGTCCAGGTTCTGCTTCGTCCACGTGCCTTGCACAGTCACGTCGGCGGATTCGCCGCTGATGACGTTCAGGTCGATGGGGGCGGACGTCATCGCCAGCGATACCGACGGCGCACTGCCGCCCGTCTGCGGCGGCGTCGACGAACCGCCACCGCCACCCCCGCCACAGGCGGACAGCAGCGACAGCACGAGGCAGGAAAGGGTATAAGGGGAGCGTAGGCGCATGGCTGGAATTGGTTTTTGTAATAGGCTAAATATTAACACCTGTAAATATTTGTTATTACGTTCCAGTGAGAAATCGTTCCCAAATTACAAAAAAATCACGGCGTGCAGTAGGTGGCAATGTGCCAAGCTCCCTTGCGAGGCTGCATCAGCCTGCAGGACACCTACGGAACCGACACCTGCCTGTCCCCGTCCAATCAGGCACCGGCAGGACAACAACAGTGCAAAGGCAACGGCATACCGACACCCGACAGCAGGAACAGGAAGATGAAAGCCACATACCAAAGCGCAGGGCGCGCACTATTCGCCGGCGCTATCGCGCTGGGCATGGCAGGATGCAACTGGACCGGCACCAGCATCGGTGGCAGGGACATCAAAGGACCGGTTGTCGCGCCCAGCGGCCCTATCGGCAGCAGCGGCAGCGGCGGCGCTACCGGTTCCGGCGGCAGCACGCTTCCGGCGGCGCCGAGCCGCAGCCCGGGCAGCGCCGGGCAGTACGCTGTAGCTGCGTAGTCCTTACGCCTCGCGAACGGGTCGCCTACAATGCGTCCTGTCGTCACTACGCTTCGGAACATCCATGGACCAAAACACCGTCGGCGCGACGTCAAGCGCCAGGCAAAGGCATACCGTTCTCGTCATCGGGACCGTCATCGCAGCCATCGCTTTCGGATTCGGGGCCGCCGCCTTGTTCATGCAAGGGGAGAGTGGCCGGGCTGCGTTTTATGGATGCCTGTGTCTGCTGAGTATCGTGTTGGGTGTGCGAGCCTGGAAAGACAGGCAAAAGGCAGGTACGCGCGGCACGCCGGACCAACCGGGCTGACCGGACTGTCTCGCCGAGTTTGCGCGTTGCGGCTGTTCGGCAAACTTGGGCACCGGCCTTCGCCGGTGCGACGGTTTTACCGTTAGCGGAACTATCCAGCAGACGTCCAGCAGATCTGGCGAACCGCGGGGAAGCGGTCCGCACTGCGCATCTCAGGCATTCGCCTTCTTCGGCGGCAGCGGCGCCTCCTGCGCCACCAGGCCCTCGATCCGCAGCTCTTCCCAGAACGCGGCAGGAATCTCGATGTGCATCAGCGTCGCATTGCGCTTCAGGTGCTCCGGGCTGCTGGCGCCCGGAATCGTCGCCGCCACCACCGGGTGCGCGACACCGAACTGCAGCGCCGCCGCAGCCAGGTCGACGCCATGGTTGGCCGCGATCTGGCGCAGGCGCTCGCGCTTCTGGATCTGTTTCTCTTTCGCCGGCAGGTAGTCGTAGTGCGACCCGCCCGCCAGGAAGCCCGAGTTGAACGGGCCGCCCAGCACCACGTGGGCACCGCGCCCGGCGCACAGCGGGAACAGTTCCTGCAGCGGCGTCTGCTCCATCAGCGTGTAGCGGCCGGCCAGCAGGAAGATGTCCGGATCCGACAGCTTCAGCGCGCGCAGGCAGGGCTCGACCGTGTTCACGCCCAGGCCCCAGCCCTTGATGATGCCTTCCTCGCGCAGCTTGACCATGCCTTCGAAGGCGCCGCCCGGCCCGGCCGCGATCTGGAAATAATGTTCGAACTGGTCGCCCAGCGCTTCCGGCGACAGGTCGTGCACGTAGGCGATGTCGATGTGGCCGAGCGCCAGGCGCTGCAGGCTGTCCTCGACCGAGCGGCGCACGCCGTCGGCGGTGTAGTCGAGCACGCGCTTGAAGGGCAGGGCGTTCACGAAGGGTGCGGCGATCTCGCCCGGATGCTGGGGATGCAGCAGGCGGCCGACCTTGGTCGACAGCGTGTACTGGTCACGCGGGCGCGCGCGCAGGGCGGCGCCGAAGCGGTGCTCGGACATGCCGGCGCCGTAGTGCGGGGCAGTATCGAAATAGCGGATGCCGGCTTCCCAGGCGGCGTCGACGGTGGCCTTGCCGGCTTCGTCGGTGGTGGTGTGGTACATGTCGCCAAGCCCGGTGCCGCCCAGGCCCAGGCGCGTGATCGGTTGGTAGCGCTGGTTCACTGTTGGTCCTTTCCTGTTCGTGGATGACCCATGCTACACCGGCCGAGCGCGACGCACGGTTCGCTTCAATCGATTACACTGCGCGGTCGATTCAATACGACCCGAGCAACATCCGTGCAGCAAGCAACCAATTTCTCTTCTTCGTCGTTAAGCAAAGCGCGCCTCGGCGCCATGACGGTGCTGTTCGTCAACGGCGTCATCTACGCATCCTGGGGCACGCACGTGCCCACCATCAAGGACAAGTTCGACCTGTCCGACGCCAGGCTGTCGCTGTCGATGCTGGCGGTGGCGCTGGGCGGCATCCTGATCATGGCCTGGGCCGGACGCTGGATCGCGCGCGTGGGCAGCGCTTCGGCTTCGGTCAAAAGTGCGCTCTTGCTGTCGCTGGCGGCCTTTGGCATCCTGTTGATGCCGCAGTATGCGCTGCTGCTGTTCTGGCTGGCGCTCTACGGTGCCATGTCGGCGGTGAACGACGTCGCGGCCAATTCGCAAGGCGCGGTGATCGAGGCGGCGTTCGGGCGGCCGGTGATCGGTTCGCTCCACGGCAGTTTCAGCCTGGGTGGCATGTGCGGCGCGCTCGTATCGAGCGGCTGGCAGGCGATGGGCTGGCCGAACCAGTGGCACCTGGGCGTGGTGTGCGCGTGCTGCGCGGTGCTGATCCTGTTGACGTCAAGCTGGCTGTTGCCGGAGTCGAGTGCGTACGCGCAGCGGGACGCTTCGGGCGCGCAGGGCGCCGGGGGCGATGCGCCGGCGCCGGGGCAGGATCACGCCTTGCCGCCGGCTCTCAAGCGCAAGCTGGTGGTGCTGGGCTGCCTGGCCTTCCTGGCACTGATCGTCGAGGGCGCGATGTACGACTGGAGCGCGGTCTACATGCGCGAGGTCGCGCTGGCCGGTGGCGGCTTTGTCAGCGCCGGCTATGCCGCGTTCTCGGTCGGCATGGCAGCCGGGCGCTTCAGCGGCGATCCGGTGCGCGCGCGCTTTTCCGAAGGCGCGCTGGTCGTGGCCAGCTGCGCACTGTCGTTCGCCGGACTCGGCCTGGCGCTGCTGCTGCCGGGCGTGTGGACGGCGCTGGCCGGGTTCCTGTTGTGCGGCCTGGGCACCGCCAACATCATTCCGGTGATGTTCTCGTCGGCCGGGCGCATGGCGCTGGCCAGCGGCGGTTCGGCCTCGAACGGGCTGGCGGTGACGACGCGCCTGGCCTACATGGGCTTGCTGATCGGCCCGGTGATCGTCGGGTTCATTGCGCACCGCTTCGATTTGCGTAGCGCGCTGGCACTCAGCCTGCTGGGTGTGGTGGCGATCGCGGCCTCGTCGCGCCGGGTCTTCAGTTTCGGCCGCTGAGGGAGCGTCCGGTGCGGCGGCTTGGGCGTCAGCCGCCGAAGCCGCCGCCACCACCTCCACCGCCTCCAGCGCCACCGCCGCCCCAGCCACCGCCGCCGCCGCTGCTGCCACCGCCGTCGCCACCGCCGTTACCGAAGCCACCCCCGCCATCGCCACGGCCGCCCCCGCCATCCCCGCGGCCGCCCTGGCCGCCACGGAACATGCCGCGCCCGCCATTGCGGACCCGCTCGTCGCCGGTCACGCCGCCCCAGCGGTACACGAAGCCGAGCGAGACGATGCGCGGCTGGGTGGTCGAGATCGCGTGGTAGCGCAATTGTTCGTTCTCGATGAAGGTTTCGGTGCTGCCCGAGCGGAACAGGTTGTTCACGTTCAGGTTCATGCTCAGGCGCGGCGAGAACTGGTGGCGCCACGACAGATTGGTGGTCGTGAAGCCGCCGTTCGTCCCCTGGCCGTTGAGCGACTGCCCCTGGTGGTTGACGTTCAGCTGCAGCGATTCGGCGCCGATCTGGTACGCCAGGCGCAGCTTGGTGTTTTCCTGGTGGTTCTTTTGCTCGAACGGCGCCGCATTGAGGTCGTAGTTCGAGATGCGCAGGCGCTTCTGGTTGGATAGCGTGATGCCCAGGTTGGCCGACAGGCCGCTGATGAACAGCTTGCGCACGTTGAACCAGGTGTCGATGCCGGTCGCATCGTTGGCGCCGAAATTGATCGGCGAGGTGACGATCACGTTCGGGTCGGTGGCCAGTGGATAGCTGCGGTTGCCGATCACCGGGGCTTCGCGCCGCTTGAACAGGGTAAAGCGGGCATCGACGAAGTCGAAGAAGCGCTCGTTGTAGGCCAGCTCGATCAGGTCGTTGTTCACCGGCTGCAGGTTCGGATTGCCCTGCACCGCGCTGAAATCGCTGACGTACACCAGGTTCGGGTTCAGGTCGCGCTCGTTGGGGCGCGCGATGCGGCGCGCCAGGCGCAGCTGCAGCTGCGAGGTGTCGCTCAGGTCCTGGGTCGCATACAGGCTCGGCAGCCAGTTCATGTAGTGATACTTGTCTTCCTCGTTCAGCAGCGGCTGGCGCACGTCCAGTTCGGTGTACTCGCCGCGCAGGCCGGCCTTGACCTGCAGCTTGGAGAAAAAGGTCGTGCTCAGGGTGGCGTAGAGGGCGGCGTTGCGGTCGTCCGAGCGGAACTGGCTGATCCGGCTCGGCACCGGTTCGTACAGGCCGCTCGCCGGGTTGACGGCAAGGTAGCCGGTGCCGTTGTCGTTGCGGCTGTCCGCGATCTTGCCGCCGGCCGCCAGCGACCAGCTGTCCCAGATCCGGTTGGTGTAGTCGACCGAGATGTCGAGGATGTGGTTGTTGCGCGCGGTCTCGCTGTGGTTGTCGGTGACGTAGCGCGCCGGGAGCAGGCGGTAGTCGTAGAACCGGTCGGTTTCCTGGTCGTTGCTCTGGCCGGTGTAGCGCAGGTCGAACTTCAGTTCTTCGCCCGGCTCGCCGCTCTTGTGGCTGTAGGAGGCGCCGAGGCCGAAGTTCTGCGACGGCGATGCGCTGTGCGCGCGGTTGCCGTAGTCGGCGGTCGCGACCATGCCGGGGCCGAACAGCTGGGTGCTGCCGGCGCTGTCGGTGTCGGCCTGGCGCTTCGCATAGCTGACCGTGGCGCCGGCCTGGTCGCGCTGGCCGACGTTGTAGGTAAAGGTCGAAGCGAAGCCGACCGCTTTCGATGCATTCCTGCGCTCGGTGGCCGCGTTGTTGGCGCCGATGATGTTGCCAATGAGGTCGCCGCTGGCCGGATCGAGGTCTTCGCGCTGCGATTCGCGCCGGCTGCTGCCTTGCTGCTTGCGCACGTACAGGTTGCCGCTGATGGAATAGGGGCCGGCCGCGTATTCGCCGTTCATGCCGGCGTTGTAGCGGTCTTCGGTGCCCTTGTTCAGGTTCAGGTTGGCGCGCGAACCCGGTTTGCGGTTGCGCTTGAGGACCAGGTTGATGATCGGGCCGCTGCCGCCTTCGTTGCCGAACTCGGCGCCGGGCACGTTGATCACTTCGATCGATTCGATGTTCTCGGCCGGGAAAGAATTCAGGGCGTCGCCGCGGTTCTGGCCCTGGAACTGGGCGTCGCGCTTGCCGTTGACCATGATCTGCACGTTCTGGTTGCCGCGCAGTGCCACCGTGCCGTCCTGGTCGACGGTGACCGACGGCACGTTGTTCAGGACGTCGGAGGCCGAGGCGTTGCTGACGCTGATGTCGTTCTTCAGTTCGTACACGTCGCGGTCGACCTTGTTGGTCGGGCGCGCGGCGACCACCTCGACGGTCGCCATGTCGTCGTCGGCGCCGGCCGCCGGTGCCGGCTTGTCCGCGCTCGTGGCCGCGCCGGTGCCGGTGCGGGCCGTGCCGCCCGCGGCGGTGGACGTGGCGCTGCTTGCCGTCGGCTGGGCCGGCGTGGCGACGCCCGGCGTGGCGACGCCCGGCGCTGCGGCCGGTGTGCCGCCCTGGGCTTGCGCAGCCGGGCGCTTCGGCGGCATCGGCGGCGCGGCGGTCTGGGCAAACAGCGGTTGCGCAACGAAACAGCCCAGCAGCAGCGCAGGCAGGACTTTGCGCGTCAGGACGCCTGGGTCGGCGGCAGGTCTGGCGGCGACGGAACGGTTGTGAGTCATGGGGGAGATCGATCGCAAGGTTGTTGTGACTTTGTATTCCCGGTAGGGACTGCCGGTGTTCCAACTTAACGCGGATGGGCCCGCCAGGATGACAGGCGCGCAAAAGAATCACTCGATTGATCAAGCGTAAATACGGTTAGGGGTGCGCGAACACGTAGGCGATCTTCGGAGCGGGCTAAAGAAAGACGTATTTTATTCGGTATGGCAGGGCGATTATTCATGGCGCGCCCAGCAGGATTAATGATTCAAGGCTAATATGCTTGGTTTTATAGTCAGCGCGAACGCACCCCCGGGGGGGCGCCGCGGCGCGTGCCACTGTTCGAGCAGCAGCCGGTACGCGGCACAGGAGAACAATATGACGACCGAAAGCAGCTTGAACGAGACCAAAGACACCCAGTTGCGCGCCGACGCGCTGGAATACCACCGCAGCCCGACGCGCGGCAAGATCGAAATGGTGGCGACCAAGCCGCTGTCGAACCAGCGCGACCTGTCGCTGGCCTATTCGCCGGGCGTCGCTTACGCCTGCGAAGAAATCGCCGCCAACCCGGCCATGGCCGCCGAATACACGTCGCGCGGCAACCTGGTCGCCGTGATCTCGAACGGTACCGCCGTCCTCGGCCTGGGCAACATCGGCCCGCTGGCCTCGAAGCCGGTAATGGAAGGCAAGGGCTGCCTGTTCAAGAAATTCGCCGGCGTCGACGTGTTCGACCTGGAGCTGGCCGAGAACGACCCCGACAAGCTGATCGAAGCGATCGCGATGCTCGAGCCGACCGTCGGCGGCATCAACCTCGAAGATATCAAGGCGCCGGAATGCTTCTACATCGAGAAGAAGCTGAGCGAGCGCATGAACATTCCGGTCTTCCACGACGACCAGCACGGCACCGCGATCATCTCGAGCGCTGCGCTGCTGAACGCCCTGAAAGTGGTCGGCAAGGAGATCGGCAAGGTCAAGCTGGTGGCCTCGGGCGCCGGCGCCGCCGCCATTGCCTGCCTCGACATGATGGTCAGCCTGGGCGTCGACCAGGCCAATATCTACGTCGCCGACTCCAAGGGCGTGATCTGGCAGGGCCGCGAAGCCAACATGGAAGCCAACAAGGCGCGCTACGCACAGGATACGTCGGCGCGCACCCTGGCCGACATCGTGACCGGGGCCGACGTGTTCCTGGGCTGCTCGACCGCCGGCGTGCTGAGCGCCGACATGGTCAAGACCATGGCCGACAAGCCCGTGATCCTGGCGCTGGCCAATCCGGAACCGGAAATCCGTCCGGAAGTGGCCAAGGCCGCGCGTCCGGACGTCATCATCGCCACCGGCCGTTCGGACTACCCGAACCAGGTCAACAACGTGCTGTGCTTCCCGTACATCTTCCGCGGCGCGCTCGATTGCGGCGCGACCCGCATCACCACCGAGATGAAGCTGGCCTGCGTCACCGCGATCGCCGACCTGGCCGAAGCCGAAGCCAATGATGCCGTCGCCGCCGCCTATGCCGGCGAAGACCTGAGCTTCGGTCCCGACTACATCATCCCGAAGCCGTTCGACCCGCGCCTGATGGGCGTGATCGCGCCGGCCGTGGCCAAAGCCGCTGCCGAATCGGGCGTGGCCACCCGTCCGATCGAGGACATGGACGCCTACCGCGACAAGCTGGGCCAGATGATCTACCACACCGGTTTCTTCATGAAGCCGGTGTTCGCCAAGGCCAAGGCCAACCCGCGCCGTGTCGCCTACGCCGAAGGCACCGACCAGCGCGTGCTGCGCGCGGTGCAGACCGTGGTCGACGAGGGCATCGCCCAGCCGGTGCTGATCGGCGCCGCGGCGGACGTCGAAAAGGCGATCAAGCAGTCGGGCCTGCGCCTGAAGCGCGACGTCGACTACACGCTGATCGAGGCCGAGGCGGACACCACCCTGCAGGGCACGCGCCTGCTCAAGGACGGCACCGTCGACGCGCTCATCTGCGGCATGAAGGGCAACTACGACAGCCACCTGGTGCACGTGCAGAACGAGATCGGCACCGCCCCGGACGCCGGCGTGCTGGCCGCGATGAACGCGCTGGTGCTGGACAAGCACACCCTGTTCATCACCGACACCTACGTCAACGACGCACCCTCAAGCGAGGAACTGGCATCCATCACCCGCCTGGCGGCCGAGCACATGCGCCACTTCGGCATCGAGCCGAAGGCTGCGTTGCTGTCGCACTCGATCAACGGTTCGTCGGAGCGCCCGTCGGCCCGCCGCATGCGCGAAGCGGTCGCGCTGCTGGCCAAGGACGCGCCTGAGCTGGACGTGATCGGCGAAGTGCACGGCGATGCCGCGCTGTCCGAAGACATCCGCCGCCTGTACCTGCCGGAAGGCGGCTTCAACGGCAGCGCCAACCTGCTGGTGATGCCGTCGCTGGACGCGGCCAACATCCTGTTCAACGTGCTGAAGGTCGCGGCCGGCAAGGGCGTGACCGTGGGCCCGATCCTGCTGGGCGCGGCCAAGCCGGTGCACATCCTGAGCCCGAGCGCGACCGTGCGCCGTATCGTCAACATGACGGCGCTGGCCGTGGCGGACGTGCGTCAGGGTTGAGTGCAGAAGCAAGCGCGTTGATTGACGCGCTATCCGCTACGTCGTTCCCGCGCAGGCGGGAATCCAAGTTCGCCGCGGACCGTCAGCACGTGCTGCGGACTGTTCGCAAAACTTGGGGGAATAGTGCTTGTGGCACTATTCCGCCTGCGCGGGAACGACGTTTTAGCGCTCGTGGCCGTTTTCTCCGGGCCACTGCGCTGTACGCAACCGTTCAACCGTCACGCCCCCTCGTCAAAGCGTGATCTATAATCAAAATATGTACAAGACGACAAGACATTGGGCAAAGTACGTCTGGATCGCCTGCCTGGCCATCCTGTTCAATGCCTTCGTCCCTGTCGTCTCGCATGCACTCAACGCTTCCTCGCCGGCCTTGAGCACGAAGATGGAAGTCTGCACCGCCATGGGCATCGAAATGCTGCCGATGGCGCTGCCCGACGACGACGGCAAGCAAGCTTCCGACAAGCTCCTCAAGAACCTGACGCACTGCGGCTATTGCGCCACCCACGCCGCCTCGTTCGGCCTGCCGCCGCAGCTGCCGGCCGTGTTCGCCGTCATTGGCGGGCACGACGTGTTCCCGCCGCTGTACTACGCCGCACCGCGCACGCTGCCCGCCTGGTCGCCGGCGCAGTCGCGCGCGCCGCCCGTGACCCCCTGAACGACCGCGGCCTGGGCCGCATCCCCCCGAGCATCGACGATCCGCCGTGCGCGCATGCATTTGCGATGCGCACGCCGGCGCGAGCTCGTTCGTCAGAGTCACAGGAACCACCATGAAAACAGTCCGCACAACGCTGGCGCTGACCGCGCTCGCCACGGCCGTCGCGTCGGCCTTTGCCGAAGACGCCGCGCCTGAAGTAGCCACTCCGGTGCGCAACCTCGGCACCGTCGTCGTCACCGGCAGCAACCCGACCTCGCTGCCGACCCAGATCCCGACCACGATCGAAGGCGTCAGCCGCGAAGAGATCGCCCGCAGCATCAACGCCTTCGATGCCGAAGACGCCTTGAAATACCTCCCGAGCCTGCTGGTGCGCAAGCGCTACATCGGCGACTACAACCACGCGGTGCTGTCGACGCGCGCCTCCGGCACCGGCAACAGCGCGCGCTCGGCCGTATATGCGGACGGCATCCTGCTCTCGAACTACCTCGGCAACGGCGCCACCTTCGCGCCGCGCTGGGGCATGGTCAGCCCGGAAGAGATCGAACGCGTCGACGTGCTGTACGGCCCGTTCTCGGCGGCCTACGGCGGCAATTCGGTCGGCGCCGTGGTCGACTACGTCACGCGCATGCCGACCCGCTTCGAGGCCCACGCCAAATTCTCGTACTCGCGCCAGCCCTTCGAACTGTACGGCACCGACACCACCTACAGCGGGCGCCAGGGCAGCATCGCGCTGGGCGACCGCGCCGGACGCTGGTCCTGGTACCTGGACGTCAGCCGCGTCGACAGCGAAGGCCAGCCATTGACTTTTCCGACGCGCCCGATCGCGGCGGCTTCCACTGCCGGCACCCCGGTCACCGGTGCGGTGGCGGGGCAGGACAGGACCTACCACGACTGGCTGATCCTCGGGGCGGCGACCCAGTACCACACGAAACAGGACCACGTGAAGGCCAAGCTGGCCTACGATTTCTCGCCGACGCTGCGCGCCACCTACGTGTTCGGCTGGTGGAAGAACGACTCGGAAGGCCGCCCGCAATCCTACCTGCGCAACGGCGCTGGCCAGCCGGTCTACAGCGGCAGCGTCAATATCGGTGGAAATAACTACACGCTGGCGCCGACCGACTTCAACCAGTCCAACGAGGCCCTGGAGCACTATATGCATGGCCTTACCGTCAAGAGCCATACCAAAGGCATATTCGACTGGGAAGTGGCGGCCAGCCTGTACGACTACGACAAGGACATCCTGCGCGCGCCGACGACGATCGCCTTGCCGGCCGCGGCGAACGGCGGCGCCGGGCGCATCGTGAACGGGAGCGGCACCGGCTGGAACACCTTCGCGGCCAAGGGCATCTGGCGCCCGGAGGGTGTGAATGGCGCCCACGTCGCCGAATTCGGCTACCAGCGGGAATCGTACAAATTGCGCAGCATCGAGAACGCCACCGCCGACTGGATCGGCGGCGCGCCGGGTAAGAGCAACCAGGCCTTCAGCGGCCGCACCGGCATCGACGCGCTGTACGCCCAGGACACCTGGAAGTTCGCGCCACGCTGGAAGACGGTGCTCGGCCTGCGCTACGAGCGCTGGCACGCACGCGACGGCCTGACCTCGAACGCCACCAGCACGGTGCCCCAGGGCAGCCGCCACGACGCTTATTTTTCGCCCAAGGCGGCGCTGGCCTTCCAGGCCAACGACGACTGGGTGCTGAAGGCCTCGCTCGGACGCGCGGTGCGCATGCCGACCGTGTCCGAGCTGTACCAGGGCGGCATCAACGCGGCCGGGGACCTGATCAACAACGATCCGAACCTGAAGCCGGAACGGTCCTGGACCGGCGAACTTACTGCGGAACGCAAACTGGAGACGGGATTGCTGCGCCTGACCGCCTTCGGCGAGCGTACCCGCGACGCGCTGTACTCGCAGACCAACGTGCTGGTCACGCCCAAGGTCACCAACGTGCAGAACGTCGACCGCATCGCCACCAAGGGGCTGGAGCTGGCCTACGCCGCCACCGACGTCGGCGTCGCCGGCCTGGACCTGAACGCCAGCGCCACCTGGACCGATTCGAAGATCGAGCGGAACGACAAATTCCCGGCCAGCGTCGGCAAGTGGCAGCCGCGCATTCCGGAATGGCGCGCCACCGGCCAGGCGACGTACCGGATGAACGACCGGCTGGCGGCGACGCTGGCGGCGCGCTACAGCGGGCGCCAGTACTCGACGCTCGACAATTCGGACCCGAACGGCTTCGCCTACCAGGGCGCCAGCAAGTACTTCACGACCGACCTGCGGGTGACCTACAAAATCGACCGCCGCTGGAGCATTGCGCTTGGCATCGACAACCTGAACAACTACAAGTACTGGAACTTCCATCCCTACCCGCAGCGCACGTATGTCGCCGAGCTGAAGTTCGACCTGTGAGCATGACCATGAACACGTCTACCCTGGCCGCAAGGCGCCGCAGCCTGTTCTGGCGCATCCACTTCTGGGCGGCGCTGATCGCCTCGCCCTTCGTCCTGGTTGCCATGCTGACCGGGCTGCTGTACATCTTCACGCCGCAGATCGAGACTGGCCTGTACGGCCACCTGGAACGGGTAACGCCGCCGGCGGGCGCCGCCATGCTGCCGCTCGACAGCATGGTGCTCGCTGCGCGCAGCGCGGCGCCGGCCGGACTCGAGCTCCAGTCCGTGCTGCCGCCGGCAACGCCGCAGGATGCGCTGAAGGTGAGCTTCGCGCCGCCATCGCGCGCCGCCGGCGAGCATGCGGGCCACGTGCCGGCAGCGGGGGCAGCGGCGGTGCGGCCGGCATCCGGCCTGGCCAAGCGCACCGTCTTCGTCGACCCCTACAGCGCGCGCGTACTGGGCGCCCAGATCGACCAGGACCGTTTCAGCGAATGGGCGCGGCGCCTGCATTCACGCCTGCTGCAGGGCGAATCGCTGCGCTGGATGATCGAGCTGGCGGCCAGCTGGATGCTGGTGATGCTGCTGACCGGCGTCTATTTATGGTGGCAGCAATCGAATCAGCCGGCGCTGCCGCGCGCCGGCGTGCGTGGACGCCAGGGCTGGCGCCAGTGGCACGCCTTCCTCGGCGTCGCGCTGGGTGTGCTGAGCCTGGCAATGGTCCTGACCGGCATCACCTGGAGCAAGTACGCCGGCAACCAGGTCCGCGCCGTGCGCGACTGGGCCGGGCAGGCCTCGCCGCAGGTGCCGCCGCACCTGCACTCGATGCCGACCGGCGGCGCGCAGCTGAATTACCAGCAGGCGTGGCAGCGGGTGCAGGGGTTGGTGCCCGGCGTACCGGTGGCCCTGACCCCGCCGCGCGGCGCGCACGGCTTGTGGCGCGCCGCGTCCGCCGATCGTCCGCATCCGGGCAACCGCTTCGACCTGGTGCTGAACGCCTACGACGGCAGCGTGCTGTACCGGGCGGGCTGGGAACGCCAGACCGCCTTCGGCAAGGCCACCGCGGTCGGCATTCCGTTCCACCGCGGCGAGCTGGGAATATGGAACCAGGTGCTGCTGTTCGTGTTTGCGGCAGGGGTGCTGTTTTCGACGGTGTCGGGCTGGGTGATGTTCTTCAAGCGCCGCCGCGCGGGGCAACTGGGCTTGCCGAAGCTGTTGCCGGGCGCCTGGCGCGCGGCGCCGCTATGGGCGGTCGTACTGGGAATCGGACTGTGCGTGCTGATGCCGCTACTGGCGCTGAGTACGCTGGTGCTGCTGGTGGTGGAAATCGTGCTGGGCCGCGCGCGGCTGCGCGTGCAGCCCGTTTAATTACGCGTCTGCCGGCGCCGTTCGTGGTGGCGCCGTGCCTGCGGGTTGTCGACGGTGCGCAACAGGACGTCGGTAGGGACATGGCAGCTTTCCAGATAGCCGAGTGCGAACTTGAGCCCACGCGTCTCCGCCAGGAATAGCGCGTATTCGACAGTCATTCCAGTTTCTTCGTCGACTCTTCGTTGGGACATGGTTCCGCCTGTCAGTAAATGCAAATGCCAACACCACGAAGTGGCATTGCCATGTTGCTATTCTATATTTACTGAACGAGGGGACGGTATGATTATGTTAACAATTGTTACGGCCGTGGTGGCGGGTCCACAGCCGTATTTTTAGAACAGTCGTGCTATCAGCCTCGCTGTCAGCCGCGTCGTCGGCGACGCATGGCCAGCAAGCCGGACATGCACAAGGCCGACAGCATCAGCGCCGCCGTCGAGGGTTCCGGTACCTCGGCCGTGATCGAGAAGGTGTCGCCTGCACGCAGGCCGGCCGTGCTCAGCAGCCAGTCGGTGGCGCCGGCTACGCCGAGCGGATTACCGAAGTGGAACTCGGCCCATTCCGGCGTCCTGAAGTCGATGCTGGCGTAGTTGCTGCCGTAGGCGATGCCGCCCAGTGTGCCGAAGGTCGGGGTGACGCTGCCGGCCTGGTCGAAGCGGATGCCATCCAGCCGGAAGTCGAAAGCGGTCAGCGCGGCACCGCTTAGGTTGCGCACGATGGCGTTCAGGCTCAGCGGGCCGAGCAGGTCGTCCGCTTCGAGCCGGAAGTCGAGGCGGGTCGGCGCGAAGCGTGCCAGGTCGAGGTCGAACGAGACCGCGCCCGGCGTGCTGTAGTCGGCGACGGCATTGCCGCCGTGGACGCTGCTGCCGGTCAGCACGGCGGCGTGGCCGGCCGGCGACAGCGTGAGGGCGGAGGCAAGGGCGAAGGCAAGGGCGAACAGGGTTTTTGCTTGCATGAGGGTCTCCTGGAAGGATCACAAAGGGCCGAGCGCCCACGGTCCCGCGATGGCAAAGGTGATGCCCGGGGTCTGGATGTTCACGAACAGGTAGCGGCCGGTCGGGTCGAAGCAGCAGCCGGCGAATTCGTTGCCGCGGTGGTCGCCCGACAGCGCAGTGCGCTTGCCGGCCGCCTGCAGCTGGGCCGCGCTCAGCACCACGTTGTTCTTGGCGAAAATATAGGCGTCGCCGCCGCCGGTGATGCCCATCAGGCGCTGGCCGAAGCCGAAGCTGTCGGTGGTGGCGCTGGACGCGTCTTCGCAGATCAGGATGGCGTTGCGCGGGCTGATGGTGAGGTTGTCGCCCATGTTGCCGACCGTCGTGTTGGGGCTGGCGTAGATGCAGCGCATCACTTGCGCCGCCAGGTCGAGTTCCCAGATCGCGCCGCGCGAAATCGGGCCGCCGGCGGTGTCCATCACGAACATCTTGCCCTGCGCATGCCAGATGCCTTCGCCGCGGTTCATGCGCAGCGCACCCTGGACCCAGCCCTGTACGAAGGGGCCGGCGGCATTGATGATGGTGGTGCCCGACGGGCCGGTGGCGTCGCCGCGGTTCTGGTCCGGATGGGCGATGTCGACCCAGTCGAGTGCATAGGTGTCGCCCACCAGTGCGCCGGCGACGTTGGCGTTGACCTTGTTCCTGGCGCGCGCCATCTGCAGCACGCCGCCCATGGCCAGCGTGCCATAGTCGCCGCGCACGTCCGGCACGTAGCGGTAGAAGCCGGACTTGCCCGACTGGTCCTCGGTCATGTAGACGATGCCGGTGGCCGGATCGACGGCGGCGGCTTCGTGGGCGAAGCGGCCCATGCCGACGATCGGCAGGCCGGTGGTCTGGGCCGGCTCCGGCGAGACTTCGAACACGTAGCCGTGCTTCTTGCCGGCGCTGCTGACAGCGTCGGAGCCGACTTCCTCGCAGCTCAGCCAGGTGCCCCAGGGCGTGATGCCGCCGGCGCAGTTGCCGTCGGTGCCGCCCAGGCTCGGTGTGACGCTGACCCAGTTGCCGTCGCGGAACAGCAGGTTCGTGGTCCCGCCGCCGAGCTGGGTGGTGCCGCTACTGTTGTAGCTGCTGTCGTAGACGCCATGGGCATCGATGAAGCTGGCCGGGCTGGCCGCGTGCACTTCATGGTTACGGATCAGCACCAGCTCGCTGCTGCGCCCGACCTTGCGCGATACCACCACGCCCATGCCGTCGTGGGCCGCCGGGCAGGGCTTGCCGTTGCTCATCAGGTCGCCGGTCCAGCCGAAGCTTTTGTAGGTGAAGCCGGCCGGCAGCTGCAGCAGCGGCAGGCCGGTCGCCAGGTCGTTGACCGGCGCGATCGGGCCGTAGGGGCTGGCAACCAGGGCGCTGGCGCCGTTGGTGACGGCGGCGGCTTCCCTGGCTTGCAGGGCGGCGAAGGCGCCGACGAAGGGCAGGGTCGATGCGCCGGCCATGCCTTTGAGCAGGCTGCGCCGCGAAGGCGAGATATCCTTGTTTGTCATGCTGAGCGCTCTCCAGTGGCGTGCCGGGGCGGCACGGGCTCATGCATTAAAACAAACAAAAACTACAGTGTAATGACAGTAAAATGACAAGTTTATGCGCTGCCCAGTCTTCAGCCGCGCCGTTCGCCGAGCCGCAGCAGCCAGTCGCACAGCGGCTGCGCCGCATCTTCCCAGCGCGGCTCCAGCATCAGCGCATGGGCCAGGCGCGGCACCAGCGTCGGCAGCACGCCGTAGTAGGCGGCGGTGCCGCGTACCGCGTTGGCAGCGATGAAGCGGTCGGCCCCGCCGCCGAGCACGAACATCGGCGGCGCCTGCCAGGGCGCGGGCGCGAACGGGCGCCAGCCCTGCAGCTCGACGCCGACATGGCGCGATTCGCCATGCACGCGCGCCATGAAGCGCGCATAAGTGGCGTCGGGCAGGTCGTCGGAAAACAGGTTGCGGCGCATGATGGCCGGATCGAGACCGGCGGCGCTCTTGCCGTCCAGGCGCAGCAACTGCTGGAACAGGTCGGGCGCGGACAGCAGCATGCGCCAGGCGGAATAGGCCAGGCCCCAGGGCGGCACCGAGGCCAGCAGCGCCGCGCCGGCGAGCTTGCCGCCCCCGTTTCCGCCCCGATTGCCGCCGGTGCGGAGCCAGTCCTGCAGCACGGCGCCGCCGAGCGAGTGGCCGATCACCACCAGCGGTCTGTCGGCCAGGCCGGCCGCGGTCTGGCGCAGGTCTTCGGTGTAGTCGCCCAGGCGCCACTCGTTGAGGCGTTCGCGGCCCTCGCTGCCGCCATGGCCGCGCAGGCTCAGGGCGTGCACTTCGAAGCCGGCATCGGCCAGGTAGGGCATGAAGTGCTCTTCCCAGACCCAGGCGCCGACGCAGATGCCGTGCACCAGCAGCAGGCGCGGGCTGTCCGGGCGCGGACGCGCGGGTGTGCGCACGAGGATTTCGAGTTTCGGCATGGCAGTCCCTGGAAGACGCTCTCGGCCTTATCTTAGCGCATCGCGGCGCCGCGCGGCTCTGCCGGCGCCACCACCTGCACCACGCGCACTGTGGTGATGCGCTCGTCACGGAAGCCCATGTCCAGGTAGAGCTGGTGGGCGCGTTCGTTGGTGCACATCACATGCAGGAAAGGGGTGTCGCCGCGCGCCAGCTGGCGCCCCACCAGCTTGAGCATCAGGCGGCGCGCCAGGCCGCGGCCCTGCCAGCCGGGGCGGGTGCAGACGCCGCTGATCTCGCGCAGGCCGGGCGCCGCGCTGCGTTCGCCGGCCATCGCCACCAGCTGGCCTGCCTCGATGTAGCCGAAGTAGTCGCCCAGCTCGATGGTGCGCGGGCCGAAGGGGCCGGGCCGCGTCAGCGCGGCGAGCGCCATTGCCTGCGCCGCGTGGGCCGGACCCAGCGTTAGTGCGTCGGCGGCCGGGTCCTGGAACGGCGCTGCGCCGGCCCACACCATCCGGAACATGGTCGCTTCGAGCTCGATGCGCCAGCCGGCCGGCACCGGGCCTGACCAGGCGTCGCAATAGAACTGTTCGCCGGGTTCGCAGAACGGCGCCAGCGCGTCGAAGTCGGGCTGCTGCGGGTCGAAAAAGCCGACGATCGGCGAAAAGCCGCGCGCGTAGCGGCGCGCATGCGCGGTGCCGCTGGCGAAATGCGCGTGCGGCCCGCTCAGGGCCTGCCAGAAGATATTGTCGAGCCGCTCGTCCGGGAAAAACGCCATGCCGCCGCCCCTGCCTGTGAAAGCGCGACTTTAGCATGGTGCGCGATTCAGTAGGCCGGCGCCTCCAGCATGGCGTCGAACAGGGCGGCGCGGGCCTCGCCGTGCGCACTGCGCCAGTACGAGGCTGTCGCGGAGGCGGGCACGCCGTCGCGCAGCAGGCGGTGTTCCAGCGGGCGTCCCATCAGGCGCACGTGGACGTAGCCGGCGAAGCTGTCGGCGATGTCCTCGTGCACGCTGGTGGCCGCGTACAGGGTCGGAAAACCGGTGCGGCCGAGGGCCGCGTAGGCGGCTTCGGCATCGAGCAGCGACAGGCGCGGCGCGCCGTAGTAGACCAGCTCGCCGCGCAGCGAAAAATCGTGGCCGGCACGCGGCGCGAAGCGGCCGTCCGGCGCTGCCTGCCAGCACAGGTCGAGCAGCGGGTAGGAAAGGGCGCCAGGGCCGGGGCGCCACCACATCGGCGCCAGCGCCTTGACGGCGGCCAGCACGTGGCCGAACTCGTGCAGCAGAACGAACTGCAGGGCGGCGACGCGGTCGTCGCCGGCGGCGTCGGCAATGCGCGCTTCCAGGCGCAGGCCGTCGGATGCCTCGAACGGCATGTTCTCGCGCCGCTCGAACCAGCCGTTGGCGGTGACGTCGGCGAACACGCCGGCATCGATCGCCACGAAGGCGCCGATCAGTTCGCCTTCAGGGCCGGCCACCACGCTGCTGACCGCCGAGGCGCCGGTGCCTTCCATCACGAACACGCCCAGCAGGCAGGGTTCGAGGTGGCGCAGCACCGCGCCGGGCAAGCCGCCCAGGGCGGCATCGAGGTCCTGGTCCAAGGCGGCATCGCGGCGGGCGGGGCGCGCCACGGCGGCCTTGCCGGTGGCGGCGTGATGGTGTCCGATGAAGTCGATCAGCTCGCGCGGGGCGCTGCCGCGGCGCTCGGCGAGAGGATGGCGCAGCAGGGTTTCCCAGAGCAGGGGATCGGAGGTGACGAGCATGATGTCGACGCGGCGGTTTCTGGATGGCTTATTGTCGCCAGAGTGCGCGTCGAAGGGAATCGGGGGCGGTGTAAATTCAGGTAAAAGGCATGCAGTGCAAGTTGTCGTTGGCATGTCGTTCCCGCGCAGGCGGGAACCCAAGTTTGCATGAGTAATCCGTAGCAGATGCTACCGGTACGCAACGAACTTGGGTCCCCGCCTTCGGGGGGACGACGTAGATTAATTGCGCTGGCCAACCGGCACTTCATGATCCCCCAGCAGGATCTTGTCCGGCGTGATCGGCGTGCTGCGCAGCCGCTTGCCGGTCGCATGGAAGATCGCATTCGCCACCGCCGCCGCGGTGCCGACGATGCCGATCTCGCCAACGCCCTTGGCACCGAGCTGCTTGCTGACCACGCGGTCATCCTCGTCGACGAAGATCACATCGATGTCGTGGATATCCGCGTTGACTGCCACATGATATTCCGCAAAGCTGTGGTTCATGAAGCGGCCCAGGCGATGGTCGGTGAAGCTTTCCTCGTGCAGCGCCTGGCTGATGCCCCAGACCACGCCGCCGATGATCTGGCTGGTGGCGGTCTTGGCGTTGATGATGCGGCCGGCCGCCACCGCGTCGACCACGCGCGTGACGCGCACGATGCCGAGCTTTTCGTTGACGCGCACCTCGACGAACACGGCCGAGTGGACCGCGCGCACATACTTGCGCTGCTTCAGCATCTGCGGGGTCATCAGGAATTTTTCCTCGACCCTGTCCTTGCCGGCCTCGGCCAGCAGAGCGGACAGCTCGATGCCGTTATCCGGCTGGCCGCGCAGGTGGATCTTGCCGTCGTTGAACTCGACGTCCTTGGCCTTCATGCCCTTGAAGATCGAGTCCTTCTGCGACTGCGCCATCTTCAGCAGCGTGGCCTTGAGCTTGTCGCAGGCGCCGTGCACGCCGCCGCCGACGGTGGCCATGTGCGAGGAACCGCCTTCGATCGGCGCCAGCGGCAGGGTGGAGTCACCCAGCTGGAAGGTCACGCGTTCGAGCGGCAGGCCGAGCTGTTCGGCGGCGACCATCGCCATCACGGTATACGTGCCGGTGCCGATGTCGGATGCCGCGCTGGACACCACCAGGCGCCCGTCGGCATGCAGCACCGCCGAGACGCGCGCCACCATTACCAGCGAATCCCAGATGCCGGTCGCCATGCCCCAGCCGATCAGCTCCTCGCCATCGCGCATCGAGCGCGGCTCGAGCGGGCGGTCTTTCCACCCGAAGCGTTCCGCGCCCTGCAGGTAGCACTGGCGCAGTTCCTTGGTCGAGTAGGGCTTGTCGTCGAGCGGGTTCACCTCGGCGTAATTCTTGAGACGGAGTTCGAGCGGGTCCATCTTGAGCTGGTACGCCATCTCGTCCATCGCCACTTCGAGCGCGTGCACGCCGTGGGCGGCGCCCGGGGCGCGCATGTCGATCGGGCTGTGGCGGTCCTGGCCGATCACCTTGTAGCCCAGCTTGATGTTGTCGCAGGCGTACAGCTGGCCGGACCAGTTGACGATCACTTCGACGTAGTCTTCGAGGCGCGAGGTTTCCTGCAGCGCTTCGTGCCAGATGGCCTGCAGCTTGCCGTCCGGGGTGGCGCCCAGCTTGATCTTCTGCCAGGTCTCGGGACGGTGGCCGAAGCTGAACATCTGCTGGCGCGTCAGGACCACCCGCACCGAGCGCTTCAGCTTGAGTGCCGCCATCACCGCCAGCGGCAGCTGGTATTGCGGACGCAGGCCGGAGCCGAAGGCGCCGCCCACGTAGGGGTTGCGTACCGTGACCTTGTCCTTGGACAGGCCGAAGGCGTGCGACACGTACCAGCGGCAGTTCTGCGAACTCTGGTTCTTGTCGTAGATGGTCAGGTGGCCGTCTTCGCCGTACACCACGGTGGAGGCGAACATCTCCATCGGGTTGTGGTGCTCGACACCGTGGTAGAACTCGGATTCGATCTTGACCGGCGCCGCGTCCCAGGCCTTTTCGCCGTCGCCCTTCGAGGCTGGCGGCGTGAAGCCGGCCTTCAGCGGGCGCGGTTTGTAGGCCTTGTTCAGGCTCTCGAGCAGGTTGGTGTCGTGCTCTTCGATGTCGTAGGTGGCTTTCACCAGCGCCGCGGCATGGCGCGCCGCCTCGAAGGTCTCGCCGATCACCAGCGCGATCGGCTGGCCGCTATAGAAGATGCGGTCGCTGAACAGCGGGCGGAAGGGGGAGCCGGCCGGCGCCGTCATGTCCTTGAAGGCCAGGTCATTGGAGCGCATCTTGGGCCGGTTCTCGTGCGTGATCACGTCGATCACGCCGGGCGCGGCCAGGGCCGCACTGGTATCGATGCGCTTGATGCGGCCCTTCGTCGCAGTGCCGCTGACGACCACGCCGTAGGCCAGGTCGGGCGCCGCGTGCTCGGCCGCATACTGGGCGGCGCCGGTCACCTTGGCGTGGCCATCCACGCGCGACACGGCCATGCCGGTACGCACGCGGCCGGTGCCCTCGGGCGCGACCGGAGTGCGCAGTTCGGGAATCAGGTCGGTCATTCTGTACCTCTCTTTGCAAACTCGGTGCCGCGCATGGCGGTGCTGAGGGCCTGCACGATGGCGTTCTTCGCCAGCGTCAGCTTGAAATCGTTCTGGCCATAGCCGCGTGCGCCCTGCAGGATACGGTCGGCGGCCGCTTCGAAGGCGGCTTCGCCGGCCGGCTTGCCGACCAGCTGCTGTTCCGCTTCCTCCACGCGCCACGGCTTGTGGGCGACGCCGCCGAGGGCGATGCGGGCGGCGCGGATGGTGCCGCCGTCCAGGTCGAGCGCGGCGGCGACCGACACCAGCGCGAACGCATACGACAGGCGGTCGCGCACCTTGACATAGGCCGAGTGATCCACGAAGCGCGCCGCATCGGGCAGCGTGATGTGGGTGATCAGCTCACCCGGCTGCAGGTTGGTGTCGATGTGCGGCGTGTCGCCTGGCAGGCGGTGGAACTCGGCGAACGGGATCGCGCGTTCGCCGCCCTTGCTTGACCGCACGTGGACCGTGGCGTCGAGCGCGCGCAGCGCCACGCACATGTCGGACGGGTGGGTGGCGATGCACTGCTCGCTGGTGCCGAGGATGGCCAGCGTGCGGTTGATGCCGTTCTTGGCCGGGCAGCCGGTGCCGGGTTCGCGCTTGTTGCAGGGCGTGCCGACGTCGTAGAAGTAGACGCAGCGGGTACGCTGCAGCAGGTTGCCGCCGTCGGTCGCCATGTTGCGCAACTGCGGCGAGGCGCCGGCCAGGATCGCGGCGGACAGCAGCGGATAGCGGCTGCGCACGGTGTCGTGGTAGGCCGTGGCGGCATTGCGCGCCAGCGCGCCGAGGCGCAGGCCGCCTTCGTGTTCTTCGATGACGTCGAGGCCCGCATGTTCGAGCGGGTTGATGTCGACCAGGCTGGAAGGCGTCATCACGCCTTCCTTCATCAGGTCGAGCAGGTTGGTGCCGCCGGCCACCGGGCGTGCGCCGTCGGGCGCGAGCAGGGGCAGGGCGGCATCGATGTTCTGGGCTTGGGCAAAGGCGAATGGATTCATACCAGCACCGGTCCGGTTGTGAATCCATCGGCACCGGACGCTGCGCCCGGCTTGCCTTCTGCGATCCCCATCACCTTGCACACGGCCTGGCGGATCTGCGGATAGGCGCCGCAGCGGCACAGGTTGCCGCTCATCAGTTCGCGCACGTCGTCGACGGTTTTCGCCTGGCCTTCGGCGATCAGGCCGGCAGCCGAACAGATCTGCCCCGGCGTACAGTAACCGCACTGGAAGGCATCCTGTTCGATGAAGGCCTGCTGCAGCGGATGGAGCTCGTCCCCTTTTGCCATGCCTTCGATCGTGGTCACTTCATGGCCGTTCTGCATGACGGCCAAGGTCAGGCAGGAATTCACGCGCTTGCCGTCGACCAGCACGGTGCAGGCGCCGCACTGCCCGTGGTCGCAGCCTTTCTTGGTGCCGGTCAATCCGGCCCGTTCGCGCAGCAGGTCGAGCAGGGTCACCCAGGATTCGACTTCGAAATCCCGGTCCTGGTCGTTGATGCGCAGCCGGATGGGGTACTGCTGGTAGAGGTCCATGGCCGTCCTTTCATGTGCGAAGCCTCTACCTTACGAGGCAGACGCGTGCCGGACGGTTAAATGACACACATAATGAAAAGACAATGCAAACTCGGCGCTGTGGTACCAGCGCGACACAAGCCTCACTCTTTTGTAGCCAGGTAATGTAATGGCGTCACAATGGATACCAGACAGCCCACTGCGGGACAGACGGCATGCGCCCTGCGTGCAGCCAACTATTCCGTTGTAGAATCACAAAAGTTTTTATTGATCACAAAATATTTCTATAAGGTAATAATTGTGGTGGCAATGCATTCTTTAGCCGACTTCGGCTAAAATCGGGCACATCCAGCTGTGCTTCGCGCCGATCCCACTGCGCCCCCGCTACCTCAGCTTTCACCCGGCCCCAACGCCGCCGGTTCTTTCTTCGCCCACCGCGGCAAGGATTGTTAATGCTCAGCCAACAAGAACTCGCAGAACAAGAACGTATCTCGGCATTGCATCGCCTGAACATCCTCGACACCCCTGGGGAAGAACGCTTCGACCGTTTTACACGCCTGGCGGCCGCCGCCTTCGGCGTGCCGATCGCGCTCGTCTCGCTGATCGACACCGACCGCCAGTGGTTCAAGTCCTGCATCGGCTTGGACTCGGCCGGGACGCCGCGCTCGATCGCCTTCTGTAGCCACGCGGTGGCGCTGGACGACATGCTGGTGGTGCCGGATACCCAGCTCGACGAACGCTTCGCCGCCAATCCGCTGGTGACCGGCGCGCCGCATGTGCGTTTCTACGCCGGCCAGCCGGTACGCAGCCTGGATGGCCAGCCGCTCGGCACCCTGTGCATCGTCGATACCCACCCACGCATGCTGGACGACGCCGGCCGCCGCATGCTGCGCGACCTGGCCCAGCTGGTGCAGGATGAACTGCACCGCAGCGTGCTGGTGGCCGCGCGCGACGCCGCCCGCCATGAACTGATCGAACTGAACGCCCGGCTGGAACGCCGCGTCGAAGAGCGCACGCGCGAGCTGCACGAGAAGAATCACGCGCTCGAGCAGGAAATGGGGCAGCGTCAGGCGACCAAACAGGCGCTGCGCCAGAAGCAGGCCTTGCTGGATGCGGTGCTGGAATCGGTCGACGTCGGCGTGATCGCCTGCGATGCGGACGGCAAGCTGACCGTCTGCAACCGCGAAGCGCGGGAATTCAATGGCCTCGACGGCGTGTCCATGGATGACTGGGCCGCCCATTACGAAGTGTTCTGCGAAGACGGCGTGACCCCGATGAAGGTCGACGAACTGCCGCTGGTGCGCGCGCTGCGCGGCGAACGGGTGCAGGACCAGCCGATGGTGGTGGGCAGCGGCGGCTGCGTGCCGCGCCGCGTGCTGGTCAGCGGCCGCCCATTGAAGGGCGGCGGCGGCGAGGTGCTGGGCGCGGTGGTGGCCCTGAAGGATGTCAGCGAGCTGTACGCCTCGCGCACGCTGGCGCTGGAAAGCGAGGAGCGCCTGCGCACCATCGCCGACAACGTGCCGGCCCTGATCGCCTACCTCGACACCGGCCTGCGCTACCGCTTCGCCAACGACCGCTACCGCGAATGGTTCGGCGTGCGCAGCGAGAACATGATCGGCAAGACCATTCCCGAAGCGATGGGCGAGGCCTTCCATGCGCCGCGCCGGGCGGCGCTGGAGCGCTGCCTGTCCGGCCACGGTTCCTATCTCGAGATCGAGGAAGAACGGCGCGGCCGCAAGCGCGTGATCAGCACGACCTACCTGCCGCACCTGCGCGACGGCAAGGTGCAGGGTATCTACGTGCTCTCGACCGACGCTACCTCGTCGCGCGAATACGAGCGCCAGCTGCATGCGCTGGCCCATTCCGACCACCTGACCGGCCTGCCCAACCGCCGCAGCTACGAAGAGCGCCTGGTGCAGGCGATCGCGCGCGCGCGCCGCAGCGCCACGCCGCTGGCCCTGGCTTTCCTCGACGTCGACCACTTCAAGCAGATCAACGACAGCCTCGGCCACGCCAGCGGCGACGCCGTGCTGCGCGAATTCGGGCGCCGCCTGAATGCCGCCGTGCGCGTCACCGACACCGTGGCGCGCCTGGCCGGCGACGAATTCGTGATCGTGCTCGAGCAGGTCGGCTCGCCGCTCGAATGCCGCCGCATCGGCGACAAGCTGCTGGAAGCGATGCAGGCGCCATTCGAGATCGACGGCAAGCAGTTGCCGGTCACGGCCAGCATCGGCTTCGCCTGGAGCGCCCACCCGGAGCAGGCCACGCTGGCGCAGGGCGCGGACGCAGCCCTGTACGCATCGAAGCACGCCGGCCGCAACACCGCGTCGGTGCAGGTGGCCGGGCATTGATGTCCACCGTGGCAGCGCTCAGGGTGCCGAAGCGCCCGGGGCCGCCGTGCCGTGTTCCTTCACGTACCTGATCGCGTCGGCGTTCTTCGGATCGAGTTCCAGCACGCGGCGGTAGCTGGCCAGCGCCTCGGCAGCCTGGCCGGTCTTGGCCTGCATCTCGCCCAGGCCGTCATGCATGAAGCTCTTGTTCGGGTACAGCTGGGCGCCGAGGCGGAAGATCTCGCGCGCCTGCGCCGGACGTCCGAGCTGGGCCAGCTCCGCGCCCCAGCCGTACAGCGCATCCTCGTCCAGCTTGAACCCCGGGTTCCGGGCGATGAAGCGCTCGTATTCCGGAATCGCCTTGTCGAAGCCGGCGGCCGCCAGGGTGCGCACGAAGCTTTCCTTCGTCGGCGGCACGCTGCCCTTGTGGCGCCGGATGTCGGTGAGCATCGTGTGCGCCGGCACGTGGTTGGCCGCCGGGGTGTTGTTGAGGAAGGCGAGGCCGCTGCTGTCGCCCTTCAGGTAGGTATCGAGGAAGCGCAGCGTGTAGCGCGCGGCCCAGCTGTGCTGCAGGTTGACCTCGTCGCGGCTGTAGTCGCCGAAATCGCTGAACTCCTTGTCAGTCATCATGCGCAAGGCATACGAGGCGAAGTCCGGATGCTTCATCGGCAGCATCGACACGATGTACACGTCCGAATACGTCATCTGGTTCATGAACGAATAATCGGTGCGCATGTTCTCCGAGCGGTTCAGGGCTTCCATCGTCCTCGGGCGCGAGCCGATGAACAGCATCGGTAGCGCCACCCGCGCCGGCGTCACATAGGGCGCCGCCTCCTTGCCGCCATCGACCAGCTTCGGAAAGCTGCGGATCGACCCGTCCAGGCTGACCAGCGCCTTGATGCGCGCATCCTTGGCCGCGGCGAACACGTTCGCGAGGCCGCCCCAGCTGAAGCCCACCGCCGCCACCTTGGCGCTATCGGCCTGCGGCAGCGTCGCCGCATAGCCGATCAGGAAGGAGATGTCCGCGGCTTGCGCTTCCACGCCCTCGATGTCGGTCGTCATCGAGCGCGTGTGCGCACCCAGCGAGGGGCTGGACAGCACGATGTAGCCGTGGCTGGCCAGCAGTTCGCACAAATCGGTGTTCTCGATGGCGTAGGCGGAATAGCTCGGTGCGTAGATCACGACCGGGAACTTGCCATTTTCGGCTGGCGCATCGCGCACCGCCAGTTGCGGCCGGGCGATGTCGCGCAGCAGCGCCTCGCGGTGGCCGGCGGCATTGCCGTCGATGCGTTCGGCGGTCATGCGCTGGATGTCCGCCGGGCTGCGCGTGAACGCGTCTTCGCTCGGCACCGTGTCCAGGTAGTCGCGGTAGGTGACCGGCTTGCCGCCGCGCGCCGCCGGGTACCAGACCAGCGTCTGCACCGGGCGCGCGCGCTCGCCCTGCGCCGGTTCGCCGGTGGCGAGGTCGATCTCGGTCTTGTACTGGCGCGATCGGTCGTACTGCTGGACCACCTTGACGCCGACGGCATGCGGGCCGGGCGGATTGGAGAAGGTGAAGCCGTCGGCGGCGTAGGCGGTTGCGGCGGTCAGGTAGAGGCAGGCGATGACGAGTTTTGGCATGTGCATGGTCGATGGTCTTGGTGGGGACAGGTGTTTGCAAACAGATATTGCAAGACCTGTGCCATGTTCCAAGTCATTGATTCACAAGACTCCTGATCGGCTCGAACAGTGTCCGCACTGTCCGCCCGAGCTGACCACGGACAGCGCGGACAGGCCGTTCAGAAGGTCCGCACCACGCCCAGCACCAGCGCCTTGCGGCCCAGGAACTTGCCGTTCGCGGCCGAGGTGTAGGCCGCTTCGGCGGCGTTGGTGCCGACCGCCGCCAGGGTCACCGTGGTCGGGCCCCAGGCCTTGCTGACGCCGAGCTTCCAGTCGGTGTAGCTGGCGTTCAGGCTGTGCTGCACGTGCTGGCGCCCGGCGTGCAGGATCACGGTGACGCCGTTGCCGGCATCCAGGTTGGCGCCCAGGTCCAGGTAGCTGCTGTAGCGGCTGTCGACGAAGCCGAACAGGTTGGTCAGCGCATTCGAGTATTTAATATAGTAGGGACCGTAGCCCAGCTGGCCGTACACCTCGCCGGTATTGCCGTTGACGTAGCCCGCCACGTCGCCCAGGCCATTGCCCGGGTAGACGTAGCCGAGCGCGCCGACGTCGTAGCTGACGCCATTGTCCAGGGTGCCGCGCTTGCCGCCGTAGACGTCGGCTTCGACGTGGCCGCCGCCGCCGGCATCCCTGGCCCAGGTGATGCTGGACAGCCAGGTGCCGGCGTACCAGCTGCCGGCCGGGTCGGTCCAGTCGGCGCCGCCCTGCAGGGCCGGGTGCAGGCGGGTCTGCGAGATGCCGCGGTAGCGGTAATCCGAGATCAGGCCCAGGTTGTAGCTGACCGGGGCGGCGGCCGGCGCGGCTTCCGCAGCCGGCGTGGTGTCGGCGCCGGCGCCGGTCGGTGCCGGGCTGGCTTCCTGCGCAAAAGCGGGGCAGGCAAGGACGAACAGGGTGGTGGCGATGAGGTGTTTCATGGTGTTTTCTCTTTCTTCGGGATGAGCCGGTCCCGCGCCTCGCGGCGCAACCGGTTTTTGACTGCTTGGGGAAAATCTAGACGGGGATCGCCAGGCGGTAGCCCACGCCGGTCTCGGTGATCAGGTACTTCGGCTGCGCCGGGTCGTCCTCCAGCTTGCGCCGCAGGTGGCCCATGTAGATGCGCAGGTAGTGGGGACTGTTGACGGACTGCTGGCCCCACACTTCGCGCAGCAGTTGCGGGTTGCTGACCACGCGTCCGGCATTGCGCGCCAGTGCGGCCAGCAGCTTGAATTCGGTCGGCGCCAGGCGCACGCCGTGGCCGTCGCGGGTAACGCCATGCCCCTGCAGGTCGATCGCGACCGTGCCGAAGCGCACCACGCTGCCATTGTCCTCGGGCGCCGCGCCGCGCCGCTGGCGGCGCAGGGCCGAGCGCACGCGCGCCATCAGCTCGGCCACGCCGAAGGGCTTGGTCAGGTAGTCGTCGGCGCCGGCATCGAGCGCGCGCACCTTTTCCGATTCCAGCGTGCGCGCCGACAGCACGATGACGGCGGCGCGCGACCACTGGCGCAGGTCGGCGATGAGGGCGACGCCGTCGCCGTCGGGCAGGCCGAGGTCGAGCACCACCAGGTCGGGCTGGCGGGTGCCGGCCGCCATCAGGCCCTGGCGGCAGTTGGCGGCCTCGATCACTTGCCAGCCTTCGTCTTCCAGCGCCTCGCGCACGAAGCGGCGGATCTGGGCTTCGTCCTCGACCAGCAGGGCGACCGGCTTCTGTTGTTCATTCATGGTGCGGCTCCGCGCTGGTGTCGATGTCTGTGTTCAAGTCTGCGGCATGGTCGGCTTCGAGGTCGGGCAGGGGCGGAGGAGGAGGGGGCTCGGCACGCGGCAGCGCGATCACGATGCGGGCGCCGCCGCCAGGGGCCTGCTCGGCGCGGATGGCGCCGCCGTGCGCATTCACGATCGCGCGGCAGATGGCCAGCCCCAGGCCCACGCCCGGCGTGCTGGATTCCGGCTGGCCGCGCGTGAACTTGTCGAAGATCGCTTCCTCGCGCCCCGGCGGCAGGCCCGGTCCGTTGTCGGTCACGCGCAGCTGCAGCGCATCGCCGCGCACGCGCGCGTCGACCACGATCCGGCTGCCGGGCGGCGTGTACTTGGCGGCGTTTTCCAGCACGTTGCACAGCACGCGTTCCAGCAGCGGGGCGTCGAAGCGCACCAGCGGCAGGTCCGGCGGAATATGCGTCTCGATCGTGTGCCCGGCCAGCACGGCGCCGCTGGCGCGCAGCGCGCTGCCGACCACTTCCTCAATCGACTGCCACTCCAGGTGCAGGTGCACGCCGCCGCTCTGGATGCGCGCCATGTCGAGCAGGTTGGTGACCAGCGTGTTCATGCGCAGCGCCTCGCTCTTGAGCGTCGCGGCCAGGCCGGCCTGCTGGCTGGACAGCGGCGGGCGCGAGGCGGCCAGCGTTTCCGACAGCCCGACCAGCAGCGTCAGCGGCGTGCGCAAATCGTGCCCGAGCGCCGCCAGCAGCGAATTGCGCAGGCGCTCGGATTCCATGTCGACCAGCGCGCCCTGCGCCACCTCGATGTAATGCACGCGCTCGAGCGCGATCGCGGTCAGCGTGGCGAAGGTATCGAGCTGCTGGCGCTGTTCCGGCACCGCCATCCAGTCGCCGGCGGACGCCGCCGGCGGCAGCAGGGCCAGCACGCCGCGGGTGCGCATCGGCGCTACCAGCGGCAGGTAGAACAGCGGGCTGGCCGGCAGGGTGTCGGTGCCCAGGCCGGCCGGCTGCGCATGGTCGAAGGCCCATTGCGCGGTGCCGGCTTCGGGCAGGGGGCCATCGGAAACCGTGTGCGATGGCGGCTGCAAGCGGCCCTCGGTGTCCGGCAACAGCAGCGTGGCCTGCGCGCGGAACGCCTGCGCCACGAATTCGCGGGTGGCGTCCAGCACCTGCTCCGGCTGCAGCGCGCCCGACAGCCGGCTGGCGAACTCGTACAGCGCATGCCAGCGCCGCTCGCGCTGGCGCGCCGCCTGGGCCTGGAAGCGCAGCAGGGCGGTCAGGTGGCCGGTGATCAGGCCCACCGCCAGCATCACGCCGAAGGTCACCACGTACTGGAAATCGGACACCGCGAACGAGAAGCGCGGCGTCACGAACACGAAGTCGAGCGTGGCCACGCTGATGCAGGTGGCCAGCACCGAGGGCCCGCGCCCGCAGCGGTAGGCCACGCCCAGCACCACCAGCATGAACAGCATGGCGATGTTGGCCAGGTCGAGCCAGTCGTCGAGCAGCCAGCCGAGCAGGCCGGCGGCCAGGCTGGCGCCGGCGCCGAGCAGGTAGTGCAGGGGGCGGGCCCGATCCGGCGCCGGTTCCGGGCCGGCAGGGCGCGCGGCACCCCGCTCCGGCAAGGCGCGCGCCGGCACGGCGGCGGCCGCGATCTCGAGCAGGTCGGCGCCCGGCGCCACTTGCGCCAGGCGCTGCGCCAGCGCGGGACGCCAGCGCCGCCACGTATTCCACGAGGCGGCCGGGGCAGGCCGGCCCAGCACCAGGCGCGACAGGTTGCGGCTGGCGGCATAGCGCGCCAGCTCGGCCGCCACATCGGTGCCGGGCAGGACCGCGGTGGCCGCGCCCAGCTTTTCGGCCAGGCGCAGGTTGTCGAGGATCTGTTGGCGGCGCGCCGCCGGCAGGCGCTGCAGCGGCGGGGTTTCCACGTACACCGCATGCCAGCGCGCGCCCAGCTGGCCGGCCAGGCGCGCGCTGCTGCGCACCACCTGTTCGGCGTCCGTCCCCGGGCCGACGCAGGCCAGCAGTGCGGCGCCGGTCTTCCACAGCGTGTCGACCGACTGTTCCACGCGCCAGGCACGTACGTCGCCCTCGACGCGGTCGGCAGTGCGGCGCAGCGCCAGCTCGCGTAGCGCGATCAGGTTCCCCTTGCGGAAGAAATTGCCGGCGGCGCGGTCGGCCTGCGGGCCCTGGTAGACCCGGCCCGATTTCAGGCGCGCCAGTAGTTCGTCGGCCGGCAAATCGACCAGCACCACTTCGTCGGCGTGGTCGAACACCGTGTCCGGCACGGTTTCGGCCACCCGGATGCCGGTGATGCCGCCGACCACGTCGTTCAGGCTTTCCAGGTGCTGCACGTTGACCGTCGTCCAGACGTCGATGCCGGCGGCCAGCAGTTCCTCGACGTCCTGCCAGCGCTTGCGGTGGCGCGAACCGGGCACGTTGGAGTGCGCCAGTTCGTCCACCAGTACCAGGGGCGCGCCGCTTGCCAGGGCAGCGTCGATGTCGAACTCGGGCAGGGTCTTGCCGCGGTAGTCGACCTGCTTGGGCGGCAGTTGCGGCAGGCCGTCGAGCAGGGCGGCGGTTTCGCGCCGGCCATGGGTCTCGACGACGCCCGCCAGCACGTTCTCCGCCGCCAGCGCGCGCGCCGCCGTCAGCATCGCCCAGGTCTTGCCGACCCCGGCCGAGGCACCGAAATAGATGCGCAGGCGCCCGCGCCGGGCGCGCGCTTCCTGTTCGCGCATCCGTGCCAGCAGCTGGTCGGGGTCGGGCCTGTGTGCGTCGTTTGCCATCGTCATGTCCGCAAGTCGTTACCGTGTGCTCAGCGTACCGGGAAATCCCGGTCCAGTGCCAGGTTCAATTCCAGCACATTCACGCGCGCCTCGCCAAACATGCCCAGCAGCGGCTGCCGGGTGTGGCGTGCCGCCAGTTGCTGCAGCGCGGCCGGGGAAGCGCCGCGGGCGCGCGCCACGCGCCCGAGCTGGTACAGGATGGCCGCCGGGCTGATCTCCGGATCGAGGCCGCTGGCCGAGGCGGTCACCAGGTCGACCGGCACCGGCGCCCGGTTGGCCGGGTCGGCCGCATGCAGGGCGTCGATGCGGCCTTTGACGGCCTCCACCAGCGCCGGGTTCAGCGGACCCTGGTTCGAGCCCGAGGAGCCGGCGGCATTGTAGGGCATCGGCGCGGTGGCCGACGGGCGGCCCCAGAAGTAGCGCGGGGACGAGAACGGCTGGCCGATCAGGCGGGAGCCGCGCAGCTTGCCGCCTTCGGCGATCAGGCTGCCGGCCGCCTGCGCCGGGAAGGCGAGCTTGCCGGCGCCGGTCACCAGCAGCGGATAGATGCCGCCGCATAGCAGGGTCAGCACCAGCAGCAGCACGAGGGCGGGACGGAATTGGGATGTCATGAGGCGTTCCTTGGTTAAGCAAGCTTGTTCAAGCCATATTCATGGCAGCCAGCGCCATGTCGATCAGTTTGATGCCGGCGAACGGCAGCAGGATGCCGCCCAGGCCGTACACCAGCATGTTGCGGCGCAGGAGGGCCGCGGCGCCGATCGCGCGGTAGGCGATGCCCTTCAGGGCCAGCGGGATCAGGAATACGATGATCAGTGCATTGAAGATCACCGCCGACATGATCGCCGAGCCCGGGCTGGCGAGGTGCATCACGTCGAGCGCCTTCAACTGCGGGTAGGTGGCGACAAAGGCGGCCGGGATGATCGCGAAGTACTTGGCGATGTCGTTGGCGATCGAGAAGGTGGTCAGGGCGCCGCGCGTCATCAGCATCTGCTTGCCGATCTCGACGATCTCGAGCAGCTTGGTCGGGTTCGAATCGAGGTCGACCATGTTGCCGGCCTCCTTGGCCGCCTGGGTGCCGCTGTTCATCGCCACCGCGACGTCGGCCTGGGCCAGCGCCGGGGCGTCGTTGGTGCCGTCGCCGGTCATCGCCACCAGGCGGCCGTCCGACTGGTACTGGCGGATCAGGTTCAGCTTGTCCTCGGGCGTGGCCTCGGCCAGGAAGTCGTCGACCCCCGCTTCGGCCGCGATCGCCGCCGCCGTCAGTCGGTTGTCGCCGGTGATCATCACGGTCTTGATGCCCATGCGCCGCAGTTCGGCGAAGCGCTCCTTGATGCCGCCCTTGACGATGTCCTTGAGTTCCACCACGCCCATCACGCGGCCGCCGTCCACCACCACCAGCGGCGTGCTGCCGCGGCGCGACACGTCGTCCACCGCATGGCCGACCGCGGCCGGGTAGTCGTAGCCGAGGCCCAGCACGTACTTGCGCATGGTGTCGGCCGCGCCCTTGCGCAGCGGGCGCTCCTCGAGGTCGACACCGCTCATGCGGGTCTGGGCGGTGAACGGCACGAACGCCGCATTCAGTTCCGCCATCTCGCGGGCACGCAGGTTGAACTTCTGCTTGGCCAGCACCACGATGCTGCGGCCTTCCGGGGTCTCGTCGGCCAGCGAGGCCAGTTGCGCGGCCTCGGCCAGTTCGCGCTCGGTGATGCCCGGCGCCGGCAGGAAGGCGGCGGCCTGGCGGTTGCCGAGGGTGATGGTGCCGGTCTTGTCCAGCAGCAGCACGTCGACGTCGCCGGCGGCTTCCACCGCGCGGCCCGAGGTCGCGATCACGTTGGCGCCCATCATGCGGCTCATGCCGGCCACGCCGATGGCGGACAACAGGCCGCCGATGGTGGTCGGGATCAGGCACACCAGCAGCGCCACCAGCACCGTCACCGTGATCGGCAGGCTGGCGACGCCGGCCGCCTTGGCGGCATCCACCGCGAACAGCGAGAACGGCAGCAGCGTCGCCGTGACCACCAGGAACACGATGGTCAACGCCACCAGCAGGATGGTCAGCGCGATCTCGTTCGGCGTCTTTTTACGGTTGGCGCCTTCGACCATCGCGATCATGCGGTCGATGAAGGCTTCGCCCGGATTCACGGCGATTTTCAATACCAGCCAATCCGACAGCACGCGGGTGCCGCCGGTGACGCTGGAAAAGTCGCCGCCGGATTCGCGGATCACCGGCGCCGATTCGCCGGTGATGGCCGATTCGTCGACCGAGGCCACGCCCTCCACCACGTCGGCGTCGGCCGGGATGATGTCGCCGGCTTCGACCAGCACGAACATGCCCTTGCGCAGGTCGGCGGCGGGGCAGGGCAGCCAGGTGGTGCCATGCTGCGGCACGCTCAGCTTCTTGGCCATCACGGTCTGCTTCAGGGCACGCAGCGAGGCCGCCTGGGCCTTGCTGCGGCCTTCGGCCAGGCTTTCGGCGAAGTTCGCGAACAGCACCGTGAACCACAGCCACAGCGCAATGGCAAAGACGAAGCCGGGCGAGGCTTCGGCACCGCCGGCGGGGTTGCCGCCGGGTCCGCGCAGGGCGTCCAGCCACAGCAGCGTGGTGATGATGGAGCCGACGTACACCACGAACATGACCGGGCTGCGCCACTGCTTGCGCGGGTCGAGTTTGCGGAACGAGTCGATCACGGCCGGGCCGGCCAGTTTCGGATCGAACATGCTGACTTTATTGGATTGCGACATATGCGCAGCTCCTTCTTGTTGTGCACTCATTTGGTAGACATCAGTTGCAGGTGTTCGGCCACCGGGCCGAGCGCCAGCGCCGGGACGTAGTTCAGGACGCCGACGAGGAGCACCGCGCCGATCAGCAGGCCGACGAATAGCGGCCCATGGGTCGGCATGGTGCCGGCGGTGACCGCCAGGCGCGGCTTGGCGGCCAGCGAACCGGCCAGCGCCAGCACCGGCACGATCATCGCGAAGCGGCCGAACCACATGGCGATCGCCAGCATCACGTTGTAGAAGGGCGTGTTGGCCGACAGTCCCGCGAACGCGCTGCCGTTGTTGTTGGCGGCCGACGTGAAGGCGTACAGGATCTCCGAGAAGCCGTGCGCGCCCGGATTGGCCACGCCCGCCGTGCCGGCGCTGCTGGCGACGGCGATGGCGGTGCCGCCCAGGACCAGGATCGGCGTCACCAGGATCGCGATCGACACCATCTTCATGTCGAAGGACTGGATCTTCTTGCCCAGGTATTCCGGGGTGCGGCCGATCATCAGGCCGGCGATGAACACGCCCAGCACGGCGAACACCAGCATGCCGTACAGGCCGGAGCCGACGCCGCCGAACACGACTTCGCCGAACTGCATCAGCGCCAGCGGGGCCAGGCCGCCGAGCGGCATCAAGGAGTCGTGCATGGCGTTGACGGCGCCGCAGGAGGCGGCGGTGGTGACGGCCACGAACAGGCTGGAAGCGGCCATGCCGAAGCGGGTCTCCTTGCCTTCCATGTTGCCGCCGGCCTGCAGGCTGCTTGCGCCCTGGTCGACGCCGAGCGCCTGCAGCGCCGGATGCGCCTGCGGTTCGGCCCACATTACGAGCAGGGTCATGGCGACGAACAGGATCGCCATGCTTGCATACACGGCCCAGCCCTGGCGCATGTCGCCGACCATGCGCCCAAAAGCGAAGCACAGTGCGGCCGGGATCAGGAAGATCGCCACCATCTGCGCGAAGTTGGTCAGCGCGTCAGGGTTTTCGTAGGGGTGGGCCGAGTTGGCGTTGAAGAAACCGCCGCCGTTGGTGCCCAGCATCTTGATCGCTTCCTGGGAGGCGACCGGGCCCATGGCGATGGTCTGGGTGGTTGCCGTGACCTCTTCCATCAGCGGCGCGCCGGCCTGGTCCTTGAGCGGCTGGCCTGCGGCGTCGAGTTTCGGCTGCGAATACGTGACCGGCTCCACCAGCGTGGCTTGCTGGTAGGGCGCGAAGTTCTGGATCACGCCGCGGCCGACCAGGAACACGGCCAGTACCAGCGCCAGCGGCACCAGCACGTACAGGGTGACGCGCACCAGGTCGGCCCAGAAGTTGCCGACCGACTTGGAAGAGCGCGCGGCCAGGCTGCGGATCAGGGCGTAGGCCACGGCGATGCCGGTGGCGGCCGAGAAGAAGTTCTGGCCGGCCAGCACCACCATCTGGCTGAAATAGCTCATGGTCTGCTCGCCGCTGTAGCCTTGCCAGTTGGTGTTGGCGACGAAGCTGACGGCGGTGTTGAAGGCGGAGTCGGGCGCAACGGCCTGCATGCCCTGGGGGTTCAGCGGCAGCACGCCTTGTAGGCGCTGCACGGCATACACCAGCAGGGCGCCGAAGCCGTTGAACAGCAGCAGCCCGAGCGCATACGATTTCCAGCCCATGCCCTGGGCCGGGTCGACGCCGGCCGCGCGGTAGCACAGGCGTTCGAGCGGCGCCAGCCAGCCGAGGCCGGGCACCTTGCCGGCGCCGCCGACGGCGGCCAGCAGGCGGCCCAGCGGCAGCGCCAGCAGCGTGACCACGGACAGGAAGACCGCGAGCAATACGATGGCATCGGTGTTCATTTACAGCTCCTCCGCATTCAGCAGGGCCATCACGAGATACAGCAGCACGCCGGCCGCGGCAATGCCGGCAGCCCAATAAGTCGGGTTCATTGCTTCCTCCCCAGCTTGGCGCAGGCATGGGCCAGGCCGCACGCGAGGGCGGTGAGCACCACCATCGCGCAGATATACAGGACGTCCATTTTGTTATTCCAGGATGTAGTTGACGACACAGGCAGCTTAGGAGGCGGATGCGAAACGGGGTGTAAAAGGTGAGGGTGGGGGCGTATATGCCGTGTAAACGCATGCCGTCGGGTGCGGTGGCAGTAAAGTCCATCGTTGTTGTTGCTCGGCAACTCACCATTAACAAACAGTCAGCCGTTCAGCGGTACCGATCAACAAAGTATGTTGTGGTGTGGACTTATTGTGGAGGCGGGGCTATGCTGCGTTTCACACTTTTGTTTCACTGCGCTCGACCGATGCCCCTCTCCAAAGACCATGCCGACCATCGCCTGCAGCGCCTCGACCAGATGCGCAAGCCCTTGGTCATGCGTTCGATCGTGCTGCTGGTCGGGTTTTGCCTGTTCCTGATCGGCCTGCACGGCTGGAGCCTGTGGACGGCGCGCCAGCACCAGATCGAGCAGACCGGCGTGAATACCGCCAACATGGCGCGTGCGCTGGCGTCGCAGGCGGAAAGTTCGATCAAGCTCGGCGATGCCGCACTGACCGAGATCGTCGAGCGTTACCAGCACGATGGGCTGGAGGAAGCCGCCGGGGTGCGCCTGAATGCGCGCTTGCGCCAGATCGTCGATCACACGCCCGAGCTCCAGGAAGCCTTCGTCTACGGTGCCGACGGCGCGCGTCTGGCCAGCTCGCTGCCGAAGCTGGTCGAGGGCAACAACGCTGACCGCGACTATTTTATTTATCACAAGACCCACGCTGATCTCGGCCTGCGGGTCGGCAAGCCGATCCGCAGCCGCTCCAGCGGCGTGCTGGCGATTCCGCTGTCGCGCCGGATCAACCGTCCCGACGGCAGTTTCGGCGGCGTGGCGATGGCATCGCTGCCGCTCGAATTCTTCGGCCGCTTCTACGACCGCTTCGACGTCGGCTCCACCGGCACCATCATCCTGGCCATCGACGACGGCTCGCTGCTGTACCGGCGGCCGTTCGCACCGTCGAGCGTCGGCACCGATATCAGCGGCGGGCCGGTGTTCCAGCTCTACAAGAAGAACGGCCCGGTCGGCACGGCGATGCTGACCTCGAAGATCGACGGCATCGAGCGCATGTACAGCTACCGCCACCTCGACGGTTTCCCGCTGCTGGTGGCCAGCGCCCAGTCCAGGCATGAAATCCTGGCCGGCTGGGAGGTCACGGTGATCAAGATGAGCTGCGTCGTGATCTTCGCCGTGGCCGTGCTGGCCTGGGGCGGGCGCCGCATGATCGTCCAGATCCGGGTACGCGAAGCGCTGGACGGCGAGCTGCGCAACGCGCGCGCATCGCTCGAACTGCACAATATTTCGCTGCGCGCGCTGGCCGATAGCGACGGCTTGACCGGACTGGGCAACCGTCGCCTGTTCGAGGAAGCGCTGGAACGCGAAGTCGGACGCGCGCGCCGCAGCGGCCTGCCGTTCGCGCTGATCCTGGCCGACGTCGATTTCTTCAAGAAATACAACGACCGCTACGGCCACGTGGCTGGCGACGGCTGCCTGCGCCAGATTGCGCTGGCGATCGCGTCCGGCGCCCGCCGTCCGGCCGACCTGGCGGCGCGCTACGGCGGCGAGGAATTCGCGCTGATCCTGCCGGATACCGACCTCGATGGCGCGATGGCAGTCGCCGAGATAATTCGTGAAGCCGTGGCCGAGTTGCAGCTCGAGCATGCCGACAGCCCGAACGGCCGGGTCACGCTGAGCCTGGGCGTGGTGGCCGGCTATCCGGCCCAGGAAGCCGAACAAAACAGCAGCGCCTGGGTGGAGTCGGCCGACACCGCGCTGTACGATGCCAAGGCGGGCGGGCGCAACCGGGCCGTGGGACGCAGCGGCGCCGAGCGCGTTGCCGCCTGATTGCATAGTGCCAGGCAATCGCTTTCATATAAATCATTTGCTGCCGCTCCCTTGCAATTAGATAGTGCGCGATCTAACATGGCCGGCATGACTACCCCCGATGCCCCCGCCGTGCCGCTGCTCGACAACCAGCTTTGCTTTGCGCTGTACTCGACCGGCCTGGCCATGAACAAGGTCTACCGCAAGCTGCTGCGCAAGCTCGATCTCACCTACCCGCAATACCTGGTGATGCTGGTGCTGTGGGAGCGCGACGCGGTCACCGTCTCCGCCATCGGCGCCCGCCTGTTCCTCGACTCGGCCACGCTGACGCCGCTGCTCAAGCGGCTGGAAGCGGCCGGGCTGGTGACGCGCACCCGCGCGGCCGCCGACGAGCGCCAGGTGGTGGTGTCGCTGACCGACAGCGGCCGCGCGATGGCGCGCGAGGCCGGGGCGATCCAGGAACAGGTATTGTGCGCGACGGCGTGCTCGCCGGATGAGCTGGGGGCGATCAAGAAGCAGCTGGAAGGATTGCGGGCGAAGCTGGGGTAATAGGGGTTGGTCGTTTTCCGCGACATGTCACGGTCACTGTTCACTGACGCGCAATGAGCACGTCGCCCCCGCGCAGGCGGGGGCCCAAGTTCTGCCAGCGTTGTCGACAGGCGTGCAAACTTGGACCCCCGCCTGCGCGGGGGTGACGGTTCTTGTCCGCACCTAGCTGGCCGCATCCTTCCCCGCCTGCCGGCACCCCGGATCCACCTGCTGCTGCGCCGCGCTCTGCGCCAGCAGCAGCTTCCTGAAATCCGCCTCCGCCATCGGCTTGCCGATCAAATAACCTTGCAGCATGTCGCAGCCGGTCGAGCAGATCGCGCTGCGCTGGCCCTCGGTCTCGATGCCTTCGCAGATCACCGCCAGCTTGAGCGACTTGGCAAACGCGATCACGCCGTTGACGATATCGAGGCAGCGCCGGTCCTGCTCGATTTCCTGCACGAAGGAACGGTCGATCTTGATCGTCGTGATCGGGAACTGGCGCAGGTAGGACAGGTTCGAATAGCCGGTGCCGAAGTCGTCGAGCGCGATGCGGAAGCCTTCCAGCTTGAGCAGGTGCAGCACCTGAGCCGCCTTGTCGATGTCCTGCATCAGCATGCTTTCCGTGACTTCCAGCTTGATGCAGTCGGGGTGCAGCCCGTAGCGTTCGACCACCGCCTTCATCATGGCCGGCAGGCTCTCGTCGGTCAGCTGGCGCGGCGACACGTTCACTGCCATTTGCAGGCGGAAGCCCAGGTCTTCCCACTCGCGCGCCTGGCGGCAGGCTTCCTCGCACACCCAGGCGCCGACCAGGTTGATGGCCGGCGAATCCTCGAGCATGCCCAGGAAGGTCTGCGGACTGAGGATGCCCAGGCGCGGATGGTTCCAGCGCAGTAGCGCCTCGGCCCCGACCACGGCGCCGTTGACCGCGTTGATCTGCGGCTGGTAGTACAGCATGAACTGGCCCAGGTCGAGCGCGTTGAAGACTTCCTGGCGCAGTTGCAGGCGCTGCTTGAGCAGGCGCGTGCCGGTTTCCGAGAATACGCTGCAAGTATGGCGGCCGTTGGCCTTGGCTTCGTACATCGCAGCGTCGGCGTTGTTCAGCAGCTCGTCGGGCGTGACCTCGTCGCCGCTGCCGATCGCCACGCCGATGCTGGCGCCGACCGTGACCTGGTGGCCGCCCACCACGATCGGCTTGGCGAGGCGCCGCAGCACGCTTTCCGCCAGCATGCGGGCGGCGCCGGCGTCGGTCGATTCCAGTACGATCACGAATTCGTCGCCGCTGATGCGGGTGACGGTGGTGCCGGCCTCGGAAAACGTCGACAGGCGGCGGCCAATTTCCTGCAAGGCGGTATCACCGGCCTGGTGGCCGTAGGCGTCGTTGACTTCCTTGAAGCGGTCCAGGTCGATGAACAGCGCGCCGACCTTGGCGCCGTTGTCCACCGAGCGCGTGAGCGCGGCGTCGAGCGCGCGCATGCAGCTGAAGCGGTTGTGCAGGCCGGTCAGGCTGTCGTGCGTGGCCAGGTGGATCAGCTTGGCCTCGGCTTCCTTGCGCATCGTGACGTCGGCAAAGAACACGCTCAGGCCTTCCTGGGTCGGGTAGGCGCGCGCTTCGAGCCAGATGCCGAGCGGGGCGTAGTAGCTTTCGACCGATGTGAATTCGCGCGCGGCCGCCGCGCGCCGGTAAGCCAGGTGGAAGTCGGTGCCGATCGCTTCCGGGAATTCTTCCCAGATGTGCTTGCCGATCAGGTCATGCGCACGGCGCTCCAGCCAGGCCGCGCCACGCGCATTGATGTAGGTAAAGCGCCATTCGCGGTCGAGCGAGAAGCAGCCGTCGGCGATGCTCTCCAGCACGGTGCTGAGGCGCTGGCGGGCCTGCTCGGCGGCGCGCTGGCCTTCGATGGCGTCGGTCACGTCCTGCAGGAAGCCGGCGAAATGCATCAGTTGCCCGAGCTCGTCGTGCAGCGGGAAGATGTGCATGCGCGCCCACATCATGGTGCCGTCCTTGCGGTAGTTGCGCAGGGTGGTGGTGCACGGGCGCCGGTCGGCAATGCAGGCGCGCAGCTGGTCGAGGCCGGGCTGGCTGGTGTCGTCGCCCTGCAGGAAGCGGCAGTTGCGGCCGACGACCTCGTCGTAGGCATAGCCCGAGTACGCCTCGAAGGCGGGATTGGCGTAGACGATGGGGTTGTCCGGCTGGTGCGGGTCGGTGACGAGGATGCCGTTGCTGCTGGCGACGATCATTCTCTGGTAAAACCAGGCGGGGTGAGTTCCCAGGGGCGCAGGAATGGGCATGATCGACCTAGTCATTGCGGGACGGTTCCAGTGTAATCCGGCACGGCCCGGCGCGTAGCACGACAGGCAGGCTGGTCAAAAGGGTGATAACGCTATCAGCGCAGGCCGAGCGCCGCCATTTTCGCGGCCAGGTTGATGCGGTCGCGATCGATCTGGTCGCCGTTGGTGCGGCTCGAGAGCGCGGCTTTTTCCTTGCGGCCAACGAAGTAGGCGATACGCTCGGCGTTGGCGCCGGACGGGTGCGGGATGCCATGCAGGATGCGCGCCTCATCGAGCACGCCCCGCGCTGCCAGCCACGACAGCGCCTGGCCGACCTTGGGTCCGAGCGGCACGTAGACCGCATCCGGCAACAACGCCGCCTCTTGCGCGAAGTAATCGAGCATCTGGCCCTGCAGCAGGGGCGTGGCGATCATGTTCGGACTGGCGCCGTTGTAGTTCTTGCCGTCCACGAAGACCGCATGGCGCAGCACCGCGGTGACGTGCATCAGGCGCGCGTCGGCGTGCCACAGCGTGGCGCAGCTGGCGATGCCGAGCCAGCGCTGCAGGCCGACGTGGTCGAGCAGTGCGACCAGGTTGGGCCGGATCGCGCCGCTGAAGGCGCCGGTGTACTTGGCCGCGCGCAGCACGTCCGCCAGCGGCGCCCCTGCCACCAGCTGGCGCCGCGCTTCGCGCACCGCGTTTTTCCATTGTGCAAAACCGGGCGTGATGCCGACCACCACCACGCGTGCCTGGGCATTCACGTAATCGAAGGGCGTGTAATGGGCGGACAGCAGGTTTGCGCGCGCTACCTCGAAGGCGGCTGGAATCTGGAGCGGGTCGGCGATGGTGTCGACGTCGGTGCCAAGGATGGGTTCGATGAAGTTTGTCATACATGCTGGTGCCATGGTGCCTCGACGTTTGCGTGGTGAAAAGAGGAGTAAGGATTGTGTCTTGCACGGAACTATCCTACTGGTATTAGGAGCAGTCTTAAGCTGGTTAGGAATATTCTTAATCACAAGACTGATCACAAGCGTGACGCGGCCATCGGTGCAGCCCGTGCTAGGATCACCATCAATTCATTTTGAGAATAGGACAAACGTGCACACCGACATCACGCGGGCGCCGTTCGGGACCTTGCCCGACGGTGCGCAAGTCAGTCAATTTACGCTCACGAACGCTGCGGGCATGATCGTCAAGATCCTGGATTTCGGCGGCATCATCACCCAGATCCACGTGCCGGACCGTGCCGGCCAGTTCGCCGACGTGGCGCTCGGCTTCGACAGCCTCGAACCCTACCTGAAGGACAGCCCGTATTTCGGCGCGCTGATCGGCCGCTACGGCAACCGCATCGCCAAGGGCCGCTTCACGCTGGACGGCAAGACCTATCAGCTGCCGGTCAACAACGGGGAAAACCACCTGCACGGCGGCGAACCCGGTTTCGACAAGGTGCTGTGGCAGGCCGCCGTCGAGGACGATTCGCTGGTGCTGCGCCACCGCAGCGCCGATGGCGAGCAGGGCTATCCGGGCAACCTGGAGGCGACGGTGCGCTACAGCCTGAGCGACGACAACGAGATCGTCGTGCGCTTCCAGGCCACGACCGACCAGCCGACGCCGGTGAACCTGACCCAGCACAGCTATTTCAACCTGCATGGCGCTGCCGGCGCGGGTGGCGACATCCTCGACCACGTGCTGACCATCGATGCCGACCGCTTCGTGCCGATCGATACCGGCGCCATCCCGCTGGGCGAGCTGTCCCCGGTGACCGGCACCCCGTTCGACTTCCGCAAGCCGCGCGCGATCGGCGAGCGCATCGAGCAGCCGGACAAGCAGCTGCGCCACGGCATCGGCTACGACCACTGCTGGGTGCTGAACCGCACCCCGGGCAGGGAGGCGCTGCAACGCGCCGCCCACGTGCTCGAACCGGCATCGGGGCGGGTGCTGGAACTGTGGACCCAGGAACCGGGCGTGCAGTTCTACAGCGGCAACTTCCTGGACAGTTCGCTGACGGGCAAGGGCGGCCGCCAGTACGAGTTCCGCAGCGGCCTGTGCCTGGAACCCGAGCATTTTCCGGATTCGCCCAACCAGCCGGACTATCCGAGCACGATCCTGCGCCCGGGCGAGATCTATGCGACCGAGTCGCGCTTCAGGTTCGCGGTAGAGAAGTAAAGGCGGCGTTCATGCCGCGGCGGACGAAGGGCTGTCCGCCGCAAACCGCGCCAGGATGTCCGCGGCGGGCATCGGCTTGCCCAGCAAGAAGCCCTGCACGTAATCGCAGCCGGCCGCACGCAGCCACTCGAGCTGGGCCTGGTCTTCCACGCCTTCGGCCAGCACGCTCAGGCCGAAGCCCCGTCCCAGCGAAATGATGGCCCGGGCGATGGTTTCGCCTTGCTGCGGCAGCAGCTGGACGAAGCTGCGGTCGATCTTCAGCTGGTTGATCGGAAACGATTGCAGGTAGGACAGCGACGAATACCCGGTGCCGAAGTCGTCGATCGAGAGGCGGATGCCGGCCGCACGGATCTGCTGCATGAATTCGATTGCCGCATCAACGTTTTCCATGAGCAAGCTTTCGGTCAATTCCAGTTCCAGGATAGCGGCCGGCAGGGCGCTGTCGGCCAGCGCCCGCGTCACGTCGTCGATGAAGCCCGGCTCGCGCAGCTGGCGCGCCGACACGTTGACCGCCAGGCTCAGTGCGGGCATGCCGGCGCGCAGCCAGCCCGCCACGTCGTGGCAGGCGCGCCGCAGCACCCAGAGGCCGAGCTCGACGATCATGCCGGTCTCCTCGGCAATCGGAATGAATTCGGCCGGCGACACGAAACCATGTTCCGGATGCGGCCAGCGCACCAGCGCCTCGACCCCGATGATCTGGCGGCCGCTGCAATCGAACTGCGGCTGGTAGTACACGCACAAGGCTTGCGCTTCCAGTGCCTTGCGCAGTTCGCGTTCGAGCCGTGCGCGCCGCTGGGTCGCCAGCGTCATCTCGGGACGGAAATCCACGATGCGGTTGCGTCCACCGTTCTTGGCGGCGTACAGCGCCGTGTCCGCACTGCTGAGCAGCTCAGTCGAACTGGCGACATCGTCGGGATACACGCACATGCCGATACTGGCGCTGGCGAAGACTTCCCCCTGCTCGAGCGGGAAGGGCACGCGCAGCGATGCCGCGACCGCCTCGGCCACTTCCAGCGCCACGCCGCGCCGGGCCAGCGGCGCCAGGATGATCGCGAACTCGTCGCCGCCGATCCGGCCGACCACACCGGCGTCGCCGACCGCGTCGCGCAGCGCCGCCGCCACCTTGCGCAGCAACCCGTCGCCGGCCGAATGGCCGAGGGTGTCGTTCACGACCTTGAAGTTGTCGAGGTCGAGCAGCAGCAGCGCCAGGCGGGCGTCGGGCAGGGCCAGCTCTTGCTCGAGCCGCAGATAGGTGGCGCGCCGGTTCGGCAGCGCGGTCACCGGATCGGTGTAGGCCAGGTAGTCGAGTTCGCGCTCCGCGCGCGCCACGCGCGCACGCGTGCGGCGCACGATCGGCATCACGATGGCGAGCGCGCCGGCGATCGTCAGCGCCAGGAACACGGCGTAGCGCAGCAGTCCCACGCGCAGGCTCGTCATCTTCATGGTCAGCTCGACCTTGCCGATTTTCCGGCCGCGGTAATCGACCGGCGCCTGGACGCTGATGGTCCCCGCCAGGTCCTGCCCGGTCTGCGCCTGTCCGCGCGGGACATAGCTGACGAAGCGTTGGCCGCCGCTGTCGTAGACCGTGGCCGACATCAGGTCGGTCGCGAAGTGCAGCGGGCGCAGCATGTCGGCCGCGGCCTCGCGGTCGCCGAACATCAGCGATGCCGTGACGTTGTCGGCGATGATGCCGGCCTGCACCCGGGCCTCGTTGGTCAAGGCATTGCGCAGCGAGACGAACTGGTAGGCCAGCAGGACCACGCTGGCGATCACCAGGCCGGCGATGGCGGCCACGATCTGGCCGGCGCCGACCGTCGACGATATCGATGCGCGGTCGCCCGGCCGGCTGCGTGCCGGGCCGCGCCTCTGCTTGAAGATCTTCATATGACGTTGCGGGCCAGCCGCAGCAGGCGCGAGCTGAACTTGATGCCGACCCGGGCCGCCTCGCGCGTGTCGACGTCGAAGCGGATGTGCTGGGATTCCTCGACCAGGGCAACGGCCCCCGCATAGGTGGCGGACGGCGTGCCGTCGACCACGTACAAGGCGTTGCCCGCCTCTTTCGGCGCGCTGCGCGGTGCGCGCGCGGCGGTGACGACGACGATGTCGCACGATTTGCCGGCACCGGCACCGGCACCGGCACCGGCACTGGCACTGGCACTGGCACCGGCACCGGCATCGACCGTGGCCCAGGTGCGTCCGTTGACATTGCGGCCGTCGAGCTGGCGCAGGCTGTCCCACAGCGAATGCTGGGGGCTGGCGCACACCGTCAAGGCCCTGGCCGGGGCGGCCGGGGCCGGCCAGGTCGTGAACATGGCGATGTTCAGGATGTAGGCCGCCTTGAGCTGGTCGTCCTGTCGCTGGGCCAGGCAATATGGCGCGGCAAGCAGGAGGTGCAGCGCCGGTAGCGCGGCGCACAAGCGCAGGTAGGGAGCCATCATCTCAGAACCGGTATTCCAGCTTGCCGACGACACTGCGGCCGTCGCGCACGATGGCTTCCTGCACGAAGGCGGGGCCGGCCGGATCGGCATAGGCGTGGTCGAAGGCATTGTAGAGCGCCGCGGACCAGTCCCAGCCGCGGTTGGCGCCGGCCGAGCCGAGGACCAGGTTGGCGCTGCAATAGCCGCCCACCCGCGCATGCTCGGTCAGGCGCTGCGACGCGCATTGCCATTCGCCGGCCAGGCGCGCATCCAGCGCGGCCCACGGCAGGCTGACGCCGCCCTTGAACAGCCGCTGCGGCGAGTTGACCAGTGCACGGCCCTGGTCGCCGGCAGCCTGCTGCCAGCTGGCGTTGGCGCGTACGCGCACGCCGTTGGCGTAGGTATGCTCGGCCGCCAGCTCGGCGCCGTGCGCGGTCGCGCGCTGGGTATTGGTGAACTGCAGCAGCCCGGTCGACGTGTCGAGTGCCTGCGTGATCAGGCCGTGCATCTGGTAGTGGAACAGCGACAGCGACACCTTGCCGTAGGCATCCGGCCGGTGCTCCCATATCAGTTCCTGGGTGCGGATGTCTTCCGGGCGCAGGTCCGGATTGGCTTTCTGGCCGTCGGGCGTCGAAATCGCGTAATACTGCTCGTAGGCGTTCGGCGTCCGGAATGCCGTGCCGTAGATGAGCTTGAGCGTATCCGCCGGCGTCAGCGTCCGGATCAGCGCCAGGCGCGGGCTGAACCTGGCGCCGATCTCGCTGTTGCGGTCGTAGCGCAGGCCGGCGTTGACGATCGTCTTCTGCCCGATCCGCCATTCGTCCTCGACAAAGGCGGCATTGCGGTTGCCGCGGCGGCGGTCGTCCAGCCATGACATGCCCGGCGCGACGTCGTAGTTGAACTGGTCGCGGCGCCGGTTGTGCTGCAATTCGACGCCGGCCAGCAGCCTGTGGTTGCGCAGCCCGCGGTAAGTCATGTGCACGTTGGTGCCGTACCACGCGCCATGGGCGCCGTCGACGTTCAGGTACGGGCTGCCGTCGGCGCCCGGATACAGCCCCAGGCCGAGGTAGTCCGCGCGGCCCCAGAACAGGCTGGCCGCGACGCTCAGGTCGGCCGTGACGGCGGACTCGTAGGCCAGGTTGGCGAATGCCCTGGTGTCGCGGGTCGAGCCGGGCGCGTCGAAGACCGCCCCGAACGACGCGGTGGGCACGCCCTTGGTGCGTGCCACGTAGCCGGCACTGAAGGTGAACGCGCCGCGGTGCAGCTTGGCGAACAGGTTGCTGGCGCGGTCCCAGTCCAGCCCATGGGCGATGCCGTTGCCCGTGTCGGGATGGTCGAATTCGGGGAAGTACAGGTCGCCGCCGCGGCGCGCGTAGCTGCTGGCGGACAGCACCAGGTCGCTGCCGTCCTGGCCATGGGCGCCGACACTGACGCGCGAGCGCCGCTCGCCCAGGCTGCCGAAGGTTTGCGCAACGCGCACCCCGCCGAGCGCGCTGCCCGACTTGGTGATCACGTTGATCACCCCGAACAGCGCATTCGAGCCATACACCGCCGCGCCGGGTCCCGGCACGTACTCGATCCGTTCGACCAGGGCCATGTCGAGCAGGGCGTCGGTACCGATCGCAGCCTGGTCGTACAGGTTGTCGTTGCTGCGCACGCCATCGACCAGCAGCAGGAATCGGCTGTCGTAGTCGCCCGGACGCAGGAAGCCGCGCGCGCCGAGGTAGGCATAATTGCGGTCGCTCGACACGTACAGGCCGGGAATCGATGCCAGCGCTTCGCCCAGCGTGCGCCAGCCGTATTCGCGGATTTCCTGCGAGGTCAGCACGGTGACCGCCGACGGCGCCTCGCTCAGCGATTGCTCGAAACGCGAGGCCGAGGTCACGGTCTGCACTCGCATGAGCTGTTCCAGGGACAAGTCTGCAAGCGCAGCCGCACTCGTGTCGTCCTGGCCCGCGTGCGCCGGCGAGAACGACAAGGTGGTAGCGGTGAACACGATCCAACTGAGAGAGGCACTGCGGAATACTGGAATCATGGGCGCTGCGTAGGAAAATCAGAGGGATGAGTATCAGCTAAACTTATATGTTGCATTGTCACATGGAAATTGTAATTACAGTAGGGTAGCTTGCTGTAATGACGTGGGTGAGCAACATTTGGTGAGAATCCTGGGTGACGCACTTGTAAATTTGCGCGGAATACCGTTTGCAGCGCGATATCGAAAGCGGTATCGATGTAGTCAAAAAATTGATTGGAAAGTTATCCCACAGATAATTAGACTCTCTCCACCGCTGAGATGGAGAAAAAATAATGTCGGAGACAAAGAGAAAGCTGCGGTCCGCAGCATGGTTCGGCACCCAGGACAAGAACGGCTTCATGTACCGCAGCTGGATGAAGAACCAGGGCATCCCCGACCATGAATTCCAGGGCAAGCCGATCATCGGCATCTGCAATACCTGGTCCGAACTCACCCCCTGCAACGCCCATTTCCGCAAGCTGGCCGAACACGTCAAGCGCGGCATCCTGGAAGCCGGCGGCTTCCCGGTCGAGTTCCCGGTGTTTTCGAACGGCGAATCCAACCTGCGCCCGACCGCCATGCTGACCCGTAACCTGGCCAGCATGGACGTCGAAGAATCCATCCGCGGCAACCCGATGGATGGCGTGGTGCTGCTGGTCGGCTGCGACAAGACCACGCCCGCGCTCCTGATGGGTGCGGCCAGCGTCGACATTCCCGCCATCGTGGTCACCGGCGGACCGATGCTCAACGGTAAACTGAACGGCAAGGACATCGGCTCCGGCACCGCCGTCTGGCAGCTGCACGAGCAGGCCAAGGCCGGCCAGATCACGATGCACGACTTCCTGGCCGCCGAAGCCGGCCACTCGCGCTCGGCGGGCACCTGCAACACCATGGGCACGGCGTCGACCATGGCCTGCATGGCCGAAGCGCTCGGCACCTCGCTGCCGCACAATGCCGCCATCCCGGCAGTCGATGCGCGCCGCTATGTGCTGGCCCACATGTCCGGCATGCGCATCGTCGAGATGGTCAATGAAGACCTGCGCCTCTCCAAGATCCTGACGCGCGAGAATTTCGAAAACGCGATCCGCGTGAACGCGGCCATCGGCGGCTCGACCAACGCCGTGATCCACCTGAAGGCGATCGCCGGCCGCGTCGGCGTGCCGCTCGAACTCGAAGACTGGACTGCCATTGGCAAGGGCACCCCGACCATCGTCGACCTGCTGCCCTCGGGACGCTTCCTGATGGAGGAGTTCTATTACGCCGGCGGCCTGCCGGGCGTGATCCGGCGCCTGGGCGAGGGCGGCCTGCTGCCGCACAAGGATGCGCTGACCGTCAACGGCCGCAGTCTTTGGGAAAACAACCAGGACGCGCCGATCTACAACGACGAGGTGATCCGCAAGCTCGATACGCCGCTGATCGCCGACGGCGGTATCTGCATCCTGCGCGGCAACCTGGCCCCGCGCGGCGCCGTGCTGAAACCTTCGGCAGCATCAAAGCACCTGATGACCCACCGCGGCAAGGCCGTCGTGTTCGAGGACTTCGACCACTACAAGGCGCGCATCAACGACCCCGACCTCGACGTCGACGAGAACTCGGTGCTGCTGATGAAAAATTGTGGGCCGATGGGCTATCCAGGCATGGCGGAAGTCGGCAATATGGGGCTGCCGCCGAAACTGCTGGCGCGCGGCATCACCGACATGGTGCGCATCTCGGACGCGCGCATGAGCGGCACCGCCTACGGCACCGTGGTGCTGCACGTGGCGCCGGAAGCGATGGCGGGCGGGCCGCTCGGCATCGTGCGCGACGGCGATGTCATCGAGCTGGATTGCGCCAACGGGCGACTGCACCTGGACGTGCCGGACGAGGAGATCCGCACGCGCCTGGCCGCTCGTCTTGAAAACCATAAGCCGGCGCCGCGTACCGGGTATGCGGGCCTGTACCTCGATCACGTGCTGCAGGCGGACGAGGGCTGCGACTTCGATTTCCTGGTCGGGTGCCGCGGGTCGGAGGTGCCGAAGCACTCCCATTGATTTGGCAGGAGCTGGACGCGTGGACGTTTTGTGATTCAGGCCACTGGCCTGAATCACCCCGTCCACCCTACGTTATCGTTGCGGGTAGGGTGGACGGCTTGTCCGTCCACGCGTTCAACCAGCATATAAATAGACACAACGCGCACGGAGACATGCGATCATGCTGCTGATCCAATATAAAACCGCCACCGGCGACCGCCGCGTCGGCATCCTGCACGGCGACAGCGTCACCGCGCTCGCCGGCTACGCCACCACCTACGAGCTGGCCGCCGACGCCATCGCCGGCGGCACCGGCATCGCGCCCCTGGCCAGCGCCGCCGTCACCCGTTCCAGCGAATCCTACGCCACCATTGCGCAGCAGGGCCGCCTGCTGGCGCCGCTCGACCATCCCGATCCGGCCCACTGCTACGTCACCGGCACCGGCCTGACCCACCTGGGTAGCGCCGACACCCGCGACGCCATGCACAAGAAGATCGGCGGCGACGTCGAGAACCTGTCGGACAGCATGAAGATGTTCCGCCTCGGCGTCGAAGGCGGCAAGCCGGCGGGCGACGGTCCCGGCGTGCAGCCGGAATGGTTTTACAAAGGCGACGGCTCCGTGGTGCGTGCCGGCGGCCAGGCGCTCGACATGCCGGAATTCGCGCTCGACGGCGGCGAAGAGCCGGAAATCGCCGGCCTGTACGTGATCGGCGCGGACGGCCAGCCATACCGCCTCGGCTTCGCCCTCGGCAACGAGTTCTCGGACCACGTGACCGAGCGCCAGAACTACCTGTACCTGGCCCACTCCAAACTGCGCAGCTGCGGCGTCGGTCCGGCGCTGCGGGTGGGCGAGCTGCCGGCCCACGTCGAAGGCGTATCGCGCATCCGCGACGCGGCGGGGCAGGTGCGCTGGGAAAAGGCCTTCGTGTCGGGCGAACAGAACATGTCGCACACGATCGCCAACCTCGAGCACCACCATTTCAAATACGGCCTGTTCAAGCGTCCGGGCGACGTCCACATCCACTTCTTCGGCACCGCCACGCTAAGCTTCGCCGACAATGTCAGCGTGCAGGCCGGCGAAACCTTCGAGATCGAGTCGCCGCAATTCGGCCCGGCGCTGCGCAACGCGCTGGCCGTGACCCCGGGCGGCCACGCGAAAGTGAAAGCCTTATGAGCCGCCTCGCCAGCTATCCCAGCCTGCAGGGCAGGCGGGTATTCGTGACCGGCGGCGGCAGCGGCATCGGCGAAGCCATCGTGGCCGCCTTCGTGGCCCAGGGCGCCGCGGTCGCCTTTGTCGACATCCTGGTCGAACCCAGCGAAGCGCTGGTGGCGCGCCTGGCCGGCACCGGCGCACACGACCCGGTGTTCCGCCACTGCGACATCACCGACATCCCGGCGCTCGAGCGGACCATGGCCGAACTGGCCGGCCTGCTTGGCGACTTCGACGTCATCGTCAACAACGCCGCCAACGACAGCCGCCACCGCATCGGCGAGGTCAGCGTCGCGTACTTCGACGAGCGCATCGCCATCAACCAGCGTCCGCTGTTCTTCACGGTGCAGGCCGCATTGGAAGGCATGAAGCGGCGCGGCGGCGGCTCGGTCATCAACTTCAGCTCGATGTCCTTCCACGCCAAGAACCCGGACTACCCGATCTACGCCGCCACCAAGGCCGCCGCCATCGGCTTCACCCGCTGCCTGGCGCGCGACCTCGGCCCGCACAACATCCGCGTGAACACCGTGACGCCGGGCTGGGTGATGACCCAGCGCCAGATCGATTTGTGGCTGGACGAGGCGGGCGAGGCCGAGATCAAGCGGGCGCAGTGCCTGCCCGGGAAGCTGATGTCGGAGGATATCGCAGCCATGGTGCTGTTCCTGGCGGCGGATGACAGCAAGATGTGTACGGCGCAGGATTTTGTCGTGGATGCGGGGTGGACTTGATGATGACAGTACCAGAAACGGCAGATCCGTCGCCCCTGCGGAGGCGGGAACAGTGCCGCCGCACTGTTCCCCCCAAGTCTTGCGTAAGCCGCCGTTTACCTTGGGCTCCTGCCTTCGCAGGAGCGACGGGGGTATTGTTGACGTCAGTAGCCGCAGCAGCCCCGATCACCAGCCCTGACCGCCACCTCAGCGTCGACATCCGCATCACGCCCACCCGGACGCTCGAATACAGCATCCAGCGCGACGGCCGCCCGGTCATCCTGCCTTCGCGCCTCGGCCTGCAGCTCGAAGGCGCCGACCTCGCCAACGGCCTGAGCCTGGCCGCCACCTCGCCGGTGACCCAGGTCGCCGACGACTACGAACTCGCCACCGCCAAGAAGCGCCGCATCGGCTACCGCGCCAGCGAGCAGACCGTCACGGTGCGCAATGCGAAAGGCCAGGCGCTGGACGTGGCCTTCCGCGTCTCGAACGATGGCGTCGCCTTCCGCTACCTGGTGCGCGATGCCGGCCTGACGGATAAAAAATTCGTCGCCGAATCGACCAGCTTCCGCTTCGACGCCGGTGCCAAGGCCTGGCTGCAGCCGATGGCGGTCGCCCAGACCGGGTTCGCGAACACCAACCCGTCCTATGAAGAGCACTACCAGCGCGAGATCGCGGTCGGCACGCCGGCACCAAACAGCGCCGGCTGGGTGTTCCCGGCACTGTTCCGCACCGGCGACACCTGGGTCGCGCTCACCGAGACCAACATGGACGGCAGCTGGCACGCCTCGCGCCTGCAGGCCGATTCGGGTGGCGGCGTGTATAAAATGGGCGTGCCGATGGCGCCGGAGGTCTTCCCCGGCGGCGGCCTGCTGGCCGAAAGCCGCGGCACCCTGACCTCGCCCTGGCGCGTGATCGCGCTCGGCAGCCTGGCGACGCTGGTCGAGTCGACCCTCGGCACCGACCTGGCTCCGCCCGCGATCCGCTTCGATGCGGCGCTGGCGCGTCCCGGCCATGCATCCTGGAGCTGGGCGCTGCTGAAGGACGAGGCCACCGTGTTCGACGTCCAGAAGAAGTTCATCGACTACGCCGTCGACATGAACTGGGACTATACCCTGGTCGATGCCGAATGGGACCGCAGGATCGGCTACGAGAAGATGGCCGAACTGGCCCGCTACGCCGCTTCGAAAAACATCGGGCTGCTGGCCTGGTACAACTCGTCCGGGTCCTGGAACAAGACCGAGATGACGCCCAAGAGCAAGCTGCTCACCCACGAGCAGCGCGTCGCCGAATTCGCCCGCCTGGCGAAGATGGGCGTCAAGGGCGTCAAGATCGACTTCTTCGGCGGCGACGGCCGCTCGATGATCCAGTACTACATCGACATCCTGAACGACGCCGCGGCCGCCGGCCTGCTGGTCAACTTCCACGGTGCGACGCTGCCGCGCGGCTGGTCGCGCATGTATCCGAACCTGATGACGATGGAAGCCGTGCGCGGCTTCGAATTCACGACCTTCGAGCAGAAGGACGAGGATGCGGTGCCGCCGCACGCGGCCATGCTGCCGTTCACGCGCAACCTGTTCGACCCGATGGACTTCACGCCGATGGCCTTCGGCGACATCCCGAAGATCCGCCGCAGCACGCGCAACGGCTTCGAGTTGGCCGAGTCGGTGCTGTTCCTGTCCGGGATCCAGCACTTCGCCGAGACGCCGGAAGGCATGGCGAGCGCGCCCGGCTACGTCAAGGACTTCCTGCGCGCACTGCCGCGCAGCTGGGACGACGTGAAATTCGTCGACGGCTACCCGGGCCGCTACGCCGTCATCGCCCGCAAGAGCGGCAATGCCTGGTACCTGGCCGGCTTCAATGCCGGCGAGCAGGCGCTCGCGCTCGAGCTCGACCTCGGCTTCCTGCAAGGCCGGGCAGGGCAGATGATCGCGGACGGCGACGGCGAGCGCGCGTTCGCGCAGGCCGCCATCCGCGGCGGCCGCCAGCGCATCACGATCAAGCCGCACGGCGGCTTCGTCGCCGTATTCAAATAAGTACTTAATAAATCGTATAAAACAAAGGAGACCACATGCAGGCTTTCAAATCCACCCTCGTCGCGCTCGGCATCCTGGCCGCGTTTTCTTCAAGCCAGGCCTTCGCCCAGGTCAGCGTCCGCGTCGACACGGCAAAGCCTGGGGCGGTGATCAACAAGAACGTGTACGGCCAGTTCGCCGAACACCTCGGCACCGGCATCTATGAAGGCCTGTGGGTCGGTACCGACTCCAAGATCCCGAACACGCGCGGCTGGCGCAACGACGTGGTGGGCGCCCTGAAGGCGCTGCACGTGCCGCTGGTACGCTGGCCGGGCGGCTGCTTCGCCGACGAGTACCACTGGAAGGACGGCATCGGCCCGCGCAGCAAGCGCCCGGTGAGCGTCAACACCAACTGGGGCGGCGTGCCCGAAACCAATGCGGTCGGCACCCACGAATTCTTCGACCTGGCCGAGATGCTTGGCGCCGACGCCTACGTCAACGGCAACCTCGGCACCGGCACCCCGCAGGAAATGGCCGAGTGGGTCGAGTACATGACGTCTACGGGCCAGTCGAGCCTGGCCCAGCTGCGCGCGAAGAACGGCCACCCTCAGCCGTTCAAGGTCGCCTACTTCGCGATCGGCAACGAAGCCTGGGGCTGCGGCGGCAACATGAAGCCCGACTACTACACCAGCCTGTACAACCATTACACCACCTTCCTGAAGGCGCCCAAGGAGCGCATGCCCAAGCTGATCGCCAGCGGCGGTACCGGCGATGATACCGCCTGGACCGACGTCCTGAGCCGCGACGCCGGCCGCGTCACCGACGGCATCAGCTTCCACTACTACACGCTGCCGACCGGCGAATGGGACAAGAAGGGCGCCGCGGTCGGCTTCCCGGAAAGCGAATGGTTCTCGACCGTACAGCGCACGCTGCGCATGGAAGACTTCATCCGCAAGAACGTCGCCGTCCTCGACAAGAACGATCCGAAGAAAAAGATCGGCTTCTACGTCGACGAATGGGGCACCTGGTACGACGTCGAGCAGGGCACCAACCCCGGCTTCCTGTTCCAGCGCAACACCCTGCGCGACGCCGTGGTCGCCGCCCTCAACTTCAACATCTTCCATGCCCACGCCGAGCGCGTGCGCATGACCAACATCGCGCAGATGGTCAACGTGCTGCAAGCCATGATCATCACCGACAAGAACAAGATGCTGCTGACGCCGACCTACTACGCCTACCAGATGTACATCCCGTTCCAGGATGCGACCTCGCTGCCGGTCACGCTCGCCAACAACACGACCTACGGCGCCAACGGCCAGGGCGTGCCCGGCATCAGCGCCTCGGCCGCGCGCGGCAAGGACGGCAAGGTCTACGTCGCCCTGGTCAACACCAACCCGCGCGAGGCGACCGACGTGACCCTCGACGTCGCCGGCCAGGCCGCCGGCATGGTCCGTGGCCAAGTGCTGACCTCGGACGCGATGGATGCCCACAACACCTTCCAGAACCCGCAAGCGATCAAGCCTGCGCCGTTCAGCGCGGCGGCCAGCGGCGGCAAGCTGACCGTCAAGGTACCGGCCAAGGCGGTGATGGTGCTGGCCGTCGAGGGCTGAATTAGCGTATCGAAGGGTGGGCACCACGTGCCCACCGGTAGGGTGGACGGCTACACCCGGCCACCCGCAATCACGCGCCTCGAACGCCGTCCACGCGTCGATACGCACCGTCCATACCGAGGCTGACATGACGCGCATGCCGCACCCCCGCATCCTCGCCGCGCTGCTGCTCGTCCTGGGCAGCGCATCCGCCCACGCCGCCGACCTGTTTCCGCTGCGCGACGTGCGCCTGGGCCCGAGTCCTTTCCTCGACGCCCAGACCACCGACCTGAACTACCTGATGGCGATGGAGCCGGACCGCCTGCTCGCCCCCTTCCTGCGCGAAGCCGGCCTGCAGCCGAAGCAGCCCAGCTACGGCAACTGGGAATCCTCGGGCCTGGACGGCCACATGGGCGGCCACTACCTGTCGGCGCTGGCACTCATGGTCGCATCGACCGGTGACGCCGAGGTAAAGCGGCGCCTGGATTACTGCATCGCCGAGCTGAAACGCGCCCAGCAAGCCAACAATGAAGGCGAAATGCGCGGCTACCTCGGCGGCATCCCGGGCGGCCGCGCCGCCTGGCGCGACATCGCCGCCGGCCGGCTGCGCGCCGACAGCTTCTCGGTCAACGGCAAGTGGGTCCCCTGGTACAACCTGCACAAGGTCTACGCCGGCCTGCGCGACGCGTACCACTATGCCGGCAACGAGGACGCGCGCATCATGCTGATCGCGTTGTCCGACTGGGCGCTGCGCCTGACCAGCCACCTGAGCGATGAACAGATGCAGACCATGCTCAAGAGCGAGCATGGCGGCATGAACGAAGTGCTGGCCGACGTCTACCAGATGACCGGCGAGCGCAAATATCTCGACCTGGCGCTGAAGTTTTCGCACCAGGCGGTGCTGCAGCCACTGGAAAAAGGCGAGGACAAGCTCACCGGCCTGCATGCGAACACCCAGATTCCGAAGGTGATCGGCTTCGAGCGCATCGGGGAACTCGCCGGCCGCAAGGACATGCGGCAAGCCGCCGCCTTCTTCTGGCAAACCGTGGTCGAGCACCGCACGGTCGCCATCGGCGGCAACAGCGTCAAGGAGCACTTCCACGATGCCGCCGACTTCAGCCCGATGATCGACGAAGTCGAGGGGCCGGAAACCTGCAACACCTACAACATGCTCAAGCTGACCGAAATGCTGTTCCTCGCGGACCAGCAGGGCCGCTACGCCGACTATTACGAACGCGCGCTGTACAACCACATCCTGGCCTCGCAGCGGCCCGGCACCGGGGGCTTCGTCTACTTCACGCCGATGCGGCCGAACCACTACCGCGTGTATTCGCAGGTGGACGGGGCGATGTGGTGCTGCGTCGGTTCCGGGATCGAGAGCCATGCCAAGTACGGCGAATTCATCTACGCCCACGAGAGGGACGAGAACGACCGGGACGCGCTGTTCGTCAACCTGTTCATTCCTTCCACGCTGCAGTGGCGCGAGAAGGGCATGTCGCTGACCCAGACCAACAGTTTTCCTGACCAGGCGGGCACGCGCATCACGGTGGACGGCAATGCGCGCTTCACGATGAACATCCGCTACCCGGCCTGGGTCGGTGCCGGCAAGCTGGGCGTGCGCATCAACGGCCGGCCGGTAGCAGTCGACGCCGCGCCCGGTAGCTACCTGAGCATCGAGCGCATGTGGAAGCAGGGCGACCGCGTCGACGTCAGCCTGCCGATGAGCACGCGCCTGGAGCAGATGCCGGACAAGTCGAATTACTACGCGGTGCTGCACGGCCCGATCGTGCTGGCCGCCAAGACCAACCCGTTCCCGGCCGAGCACCTGAATTTCCTGGCCGACGACTCGCGTATGGGCCATATCGCCAAGGGCCAGGTCTGCCCGCTGGAGTCGGCCCCGACCTTCGTGTCGGACCGCCGCGACTTCATCCGGCGCCTCCAGCCGGTACCGGGCAAGCCGCTGACCTTCCGCGCACCGGCCGGGCTGGTGCAGGGTGGCGGCACCGGGACGTCGACCGAATTCATTCCCTTCTTCCGCCTGCACGACGCGCGCTACACGATGTACTGGCCGCAGTCGACGCCGGGCGCGTATGCGCGCCTGCGTGCCGATAATGCAGCCAAGGAAGCCGAGCGGCTGGCGCTGGATGCGCGCACCATCGACCAGGTGGCGGCGGGCGAGCAGCAGCCGGAGTCGGATCACTTCTTCAAGGGAGAGGGGACGGAGTCCGGGATCACCAAGGGACGGCACTGGCGGCGGGCGAGTCAATGGTTCAGCTACCTGCTGAACGATCCCAAGGGGGAGGCGAAGACGCTGCAGCTGACCTTTGCGCGCGCGGATGGCGGACGGCGCTTCGAACTCCTGGTGAATGGGCAGCGGCTGGCCGAGGTCGAGCTGGCGAAGGATGAAGCGCGGGAATTCTATACGCGTGACTTTGCGCTGCCTGCCGCAGTAGTGCAGGCTGGCGGCGGCAAGCTGGAAATCAGGTTCGTGGGGCAAGCGGGATCCACTGCCAACAGCCTGTATTACGTGAGACTGCTGCGCGACTAGAACCGGCGCGGCGAAACCAATGTGATATCAAATAATATATTGCTTCCATCAAAAAAATGATTGGATGAGTATCCCACTCTGGTCTAGTATTGTGGAACAAAAATACGGAGACCACGTGATGACCTTCACCCGCAGAACCCTGCTGGGCGCCGCCATGCTCGCCGCAGCATGTGCCGGCAGCGCCCTCCCGGCCTTTGCCGCCAAACCCCTCACCATCGGTTTCTCCCAGGTCGGCGCCGAAAGCGAATGGCGCACCGCGAATACCGCCTCGATCAAGGCCGCCGCCAAGCAGTCCGGCATCAACCTGAAGTTCGCCGACGCCCAGCAGCAGCAGCAGAACCAGGTCAAGGCGATCCGCTCCTTCATCGCCCAGCGCGTCGACGTGATCGCGTTCTCGCCGGTGGTGGAAACCGGGTGGGAGACCGTGCTGCGCGAAGCCAAGAACGCCAGGATCCCGGTGATCCTGACCGACCGCGCGGTCAAGGTCAGCGATCCGTCGCTGTATGTCAGCTTCATCGGTTCCGATTTCGTGGAAGAGGGCCGCCGCGCCGGACGCTGGCTGCAGGACTACGCCAAGAAGAACCCGACCAAGCAGCTGAACATCGTCGAGCTGCAGGGCACCACCGGCGCCGCGCCGGCGAACGACCGCAAGAAGGGGTTTGCCGAAGTCATCGCGGGTAATCCGAAGATGAAGATCATCCGCTCCCAGACCGCCGACTTCACGCGCGCCAAGGGCAAGGAAGTGATGGAAGCCTTCCTGAAGTCGGAGGGCAAGAATATCAACGTGCTGTACGCGCACAACGACGACATGGCGATCGGCGCGATCCAGGCCATCGAGGAAGCCGGCCTGAAGCCGGGCAAGGACATCGTCATCGTCTCGATCGACGGCGTGCGCGGCGCGTTCGAGGCCATGATGCAGGGTAAGCTGAACGCCACCATCGAATGCAATCCGCTGCTCGGGCCGACCCTTATGCAGACCGCGCAGGCGGTTGCCGGCGGCAAGCCGGTCGCGCAGCGCATCGTGGTGACGGAAGGCGTGTTCCCGGCCGAAGTCGCGGCCAAGGAATTCCCGAACCGCAAATATTAAGAAGGCCGCCATGATGGAGGCCGATAACAAGATGCCGGCGCCGGCACCGGCGCCGCGCCCTGTGCCGGTGCTCGACGTCACCGGCATCCACAAGCAGTTCCCCGGCGTGCGGGCGCTGTGCGACGCCGGCCTGCGCCTGTTCCCCGGCGAAGTGCACACGCTGATGGGACAGAACGGCGCCGGCAAGTCCACGCTGATCAAGGTGCTCACCGGCGTCTACCAGCCCGACAGCGGCAGCATCCTGCTGGACGGCCGCCCGATCCGGCCGCGCTCGACCCAGGAGGCGCAGGCGCTCGGCATCAGCACCGTCTACCAGGAAGTGAACCTGTGCCCGAATTTGTCGGTCGCGGAAAACATCTTCATCGGCCGCTATCCGCGCCGTTTCGCGCGTTTCGGTCCGGTCGACTGGCGTTCGATGCGGCGCCAGGCGGCCGAGCTGCTGAAGCGTTTGCAGATCGACGTCGACGTCGGCAAGCCCCTGGCGAGCTATCCACTGGCGATCCAGCAGATGGTGGCGATCGCTCGCGCCCTGCATACCGACGCCAAGGTCTTGATCCTCGACGAGCCGACCTCCAGTCTCGACGAAGCCGAGGTGCAGACCCTGTTCGGCGTGCTGCGCCGCCTGCGTGCGGAAGGGATGGCGATCCTGTTCGTCACCCACTTCCTCGACCAGACCTACGCGATCTCGGACCGCATCACGGTGATGCGCAACGGCGAGCGCGAAGGCGAATACCTGTGTGCCGAGCTGTCGCGCCTGGCCCTGGTGAACAAGATGATCGGGGCGGCAGCCGATGCTGCGCCGGCCGACGCCGAGCAAGGCGCTGCACAAGGTGAAGCAGCGCGGGAGCGCGGCGAGGTGTTCCTGGCCGCCCACGGCATCGGCCGCAAGGGGGTGCTGCAACCGGTCGACCTCGCACTGCACCGCGGCGAGCTGCTCGGCCTGGCCGGGCTGCTGGGTTCCGGCCGCACCGAGACCGCGCGCCTGCTGTTCGGCGCCGACCGCGCGGACGCCGGCAGCATCGACATCGACGGCAAGCGCGTCAAGCTGGCCAATCCGCGCGACGCGATCGCGCAGGGCATCGGCTACTGTTCGGAAGACCGCAAGCACGAGGGCGCGATCCTGCCGCTGTCGGTGCGCGAGAACGTGATCCTCGCCCTGCAGGCGCGCCAGGGCATCTGGCGTGCGATTCCGATGAAGCGCCAGCAGCAGCTGGCATCCGACTACGTCAAATGGCTGGGCATCAAGACCGCCAGCATCGAGACCCCGATCGGATCGCTCTCCGGCGGCAACCAGCAAAAGGTGCTGCTGGCGCGCTGGCTGGCCACCGAACCGGGGCTGATGATCCTGGACGAACCGACGCGCGGCATCGACGTGCGCGCCAAGCAGGAAATCATGGATTACGTCAGCACACTGTGCCGCAAGGGCATGTCGATTCTTTTCATTTCGTCGGAGCTGCCGGAAGTGCTGCGCGTGTCGGACCGCATGCTGGTCATGCGCGACCGCAAGGCGTGCGGCGAGTACCGCCGCGGGGAGCTCGACGAGACCTCGGTGCTGCAGGTGATCGCGGGAGAGGGCGCATGACTACCCGCGTCGATCCCGCTCTCGGCAAGCCAGAAGCGGCGGCCGCATCGCTGCGCACGGTCCTGCTCCAGCATCCGCTGCTGCGCCCGGCCGCGGCCTTGTTCGTGCTGCTGGCCCTGGACGCGCTGCTGGTGCCCGGCTTCTTCCGCCTCGAGATCAAGGACGGCCACCTGTATGGCGCCCTGGTCGACATCCTGAACCGCGCGGCGCCGCTGATGCTGGCGGCGCTCGGCATGACGCTTGTGATCGCCACGCGTGGCATCGACATCTCGGTCGGCGCGGTGGTGGCGCTGTCCGGCACCGTCGCCGCCACCCTAGTCAAAGGCACCATGGTGGTCAACAACGGCGTGCCCGAATACGTCGCGAACACGCCGATGGGGGTGGCGCTGGCGGCGGCGGTCGGCGTCGCGCTGCTGTGCGGGCTGTGGAACGGGGTGCTGGTGGCCGGCATCCGCCTGCAGCCGATCGTGGCGACGCTGATCCTGATGGTGGCCGGTCGCGGCCTGGCCCAGCTGATCACCGACGGCCAGATCGTCACCGTGTATTACAAGCCGTATTTCTTCCTCGGCAGCGGCTACCTGGCCGGGCTGCCGTTCTCGCTGTTCGTGGTGGCGGCGCTGTTCGCGCTGACGCTGCTGCTGGTGAAGAAGACCGCGCTCGGCCTGTTCATCCAGACGGTCGGCATCAATCCGGTGGCGGCGCGCCTGGCGGGCCTGCGCACGGCGACCCTGATCATCTTCGTCTACGTGTTCTGCAGCGCCTGCGCCGGCCTGGCGGGTCTCCTGATCACGTCCAACATCAAGAGCGCGGACGCGAATAACGCCGGCCTGCTGCTGGAGCTGGATGCGATCCTGGCCGTAACGCTGGGTGGCACCTCGCTCGCTGGCGGCAAGTTCAGCCTGGCGGGCAGCATGATCGGCGCGCTGATCATCCAGACGCTGACCTACACGATCTATTCGCTCGGCGTGCCGCCCGAAGTGAACATGGTGGTCAAGGCGATCGTCGTGTTCGTCGTCTGCATTTCGCAGTCGGGGGCGAAGTTGAGTGAACTTCGCCAGCTACTCAAGAAGAGGACCGCATGAGCGCACTCGCAAGCGGAGCCCGCGGACTGTCTTCCGCGCCCTGGTTCACCTCGCTGGTGACGGTGATCCTGCTGGTCGCCATGCTCGGCATCGGCGGGGCCGCCTATCCCGGCTTCCTGTCGCTGCAGGTCGGTTTCAACCTGCTGATCGATAACGCCTTCCTCCTGGTCGTCGCGGTCGGCATGGGCTTCGTGATCCTGTCCGGCGGGATCGACCTGTCGGTCGGTTCGGTGCTGGCGCTGTCGACCATGATCACGGCCTGGCTGCTGCAGACGGCGCACTGGCCGCCTAGCCTGGCCATCCTGGCGGTGCTGGCGCTGGGCGCGCTGTTCGGCGGCGCGATGGGCTCCATCATCCACCTGTTCAAGCTGCAGCCCTTCATCGTGACGCTGGCCGGCATGTTTTTGGCGCGCGGCCTGTGCTACCTGATCAGCACCGAGTCGATCACCATCGACCAGCCCTTCTTCGTGGCGGTGTCGCAAACCCAGGTGCCCTTCCTGGGTGGCTTCCTGTCGCCGGGCGCCGTGATCGCCCTGGTCGTGCTGCTGCTGGCGGTCTGGCTGGCGCATTTCACGGCCTTCGGCCGCGCCGTGTATGCGGTCGGCGGCAACGAGCAGTCGGCCGCGATGATGGGCCTGAACGTCGGCCGGACCAAGGTCGGCGTGTATGCGCTGAGCGGCCTGTGCGCCGCGCTGGGCGGGGTGCTGTTCGCGTTCTACATGCTGTCCGGCTACGGGCTGCACGGCCAGGGCCTGGAGCTGGATGCGATCGCGGCGGTGGTGATCGGCGGTACGCTGCTCACGGGCGGCTACGGCTACATCGCCGGCGCGCTGTCGGGCGTGCTGGTGCTGGGCGCGATCCAGACCCTGATCGCCTTCGACGGCACCCTCAGTTCGTGGTGGACCAGGATCGTGATCGGCGCTCTACTGTTCGTGTTCTGCGTGGTGCAGAGAGTGATGGGCGGGCGCAGCTGATGGACGCATCGAATCCCAATTGGTTCCTGAAGGCGCGCCTCAAGACGCGCCAGCTGCTGCTGCTGATTGCCCTCGACGATTACCGCAACATCCACCGCGCGGCCGACGAACTGCACATGACCCAGCCGGCGGCGTCCAAGCAGATCAAGGACCTCGAGGAGATGCTCGAGGTGAAGCTGTTCGAGCGCCTGCCGCGCGGGATGGAGCCGACCATCTACGGCGAGACCATGATCCGCCACGCGCGCATGGCCTTGACCAGCCTGGCGCTGGCGCACGACGACATCGTCACGCTCAAGGCGGGGCTGTCGGGGCAGGTCGAGGTGGGCGTGATCATGGCGCCGGCGATGGCGCTGCTGCCGCGCGCGATCGCGCGCGTGAAGGAAGATGCGCCGCTGCTGCGCATCGGCGTGCAGCTCGAGACCAGCAACGTCCTGCTCGACAAGCTCCAGCACGGCACCCTCGACTTCATGATCGGCCGCATCTTCGACACCATCGACACCACGGGCCTGATCTACGAAGAGCTGACCGAGGAGCCGGCGTGCGCGGTGGTGCGGCCCGGCCATCCGCTGCTCGACAACGCCCAGCTGCAATTGAAGGACATCGCGGCGCTGCCCTGGATACTGCCACCGCACGGCAGCATCCTGCGCTACCGCTTCGACATGATGTTCCGCCGCGCCGGCCTCGAACCGCCGGCCAACGTGGTCGACACCACCGCCATGCTGGTGATCACGGCGCTGCTGCAGCAGACCGATTCGCTGCACGTGATGCCGCTCGAGGTGGCACAGTACTACGCCTCGCTGAACGTCATGCGCATCTTGCCGATCGAGCTGCCGTGCAAGATGGACGCCTTCGGCATCATCCGCCAGCGCGATCATTTATTGTCGCCGGGAGCCGACCTGCTGCTGCGCGCCGTGCGCTCGGCGGCCGCCGAAATCTATTGAACAAGCATTATCAATCGTTTATTTATTTGCATCAAATTGTTGCATTGCAATCGTAATATCTGCAAATTATTGCCATGTGTTAATTCTTAGCCATTGAGTCCACATCATACTGAGCCGTAAATTGCTCGTGCGGTAAATACGGCAGCCAATAGCGCCGCCTCGAATCGGATTCAAGTGGAGATAAGAATGAACATCGGAAATCTAAAAATTGGAACGCGTCTGGCCATCGGTTTTGGCGCGATCTGCGCAGCCCTGGTCTTCATGGCGGGGCAGGGAACGGTCATGCTGGGCCGGGTCAATGCCGGTACCGACGAGATCGTCAACCAGCGCATGCCGCGCATCGACTTGCCGACGCGCATGCAGACTGAAATTAGCGATATCGCCCTCGCGGTACGCAACATGCTGCTGAACGACGACCCGGCCGACCGCGCCAAGCAGGTCGAGGAGATCACTTCCTCGCGCAAGGAAATCGAAGCGATCCTGCAGAAGCTGGAAAGTGCCTTGTACGATCCGAAGGCGCGCGAGGTGCTCGCCAAGCAGCAGGCAGCCGGTGCTCGCTACCTGAAAGGCCAGGAAGAGCTGGTCCGCCTGATCAACGCCGGCGACGTGCCGGGAGCGAAAGCCTACCTGATCAAGGAATTGCGTCCGGCGCTGGCCGCGCTCAAGCAAGCGGTCGGCGAGCAGATCGCGGTGCAGAAGGAGCTGGCGCAGAAGAAGGCGCTCGAGGCCCAGCATACTTATGAACAGACGCGTACCCTGATGATCGTGCTCGGCCTGGTCATCCTGGCCGGCGCCGCCCTGCTGGCGCGCTGGATCACGGTATCGATCACGCGCCCGGTGCGCCATGCGCTCGACGTCGCCAACGCCGTCGCCGCCGGCGACCTGACCAGCAAGGTCGACGCCAAGGGCGATTGCGAAGTGGCCCAGCTGCTGAAGGCGCTGAAGGCCATGAACGAGCAACTGGTCGCCACCGTGGGCACCGTGCGCAGCAGCACCGATGCGATCGCCACCGCGTCGTCGGAAGTGGCCGCCGGCAACCTCGACCTGTCGGCACGCACCGAGCAGCAGGCCGGCTCGCTGGAAGAAACCGCGTCGTCGATGGAAGAGCTGACCTCGACCGTCAAGCAGAACGCCGATAATGCACGCCAGGCCAACACGCTGGCCGACACCGCGAGCGGCGTGGCCGCACGCGGCGGCCAGGTGATCCAGGAGGTGGTGCAGACCATGGAACAGATCCACGCCGCCTCCGGCAAGATCGTCGACATCATTGCGGTCATCGACGGCATCGCCTTCCAGACCAACATCCTGGCGCTGAACGCAGCGGTAGAAGCCGCCCGTGCCGGCGAGCAGGGCCGCGGCTTCGCCGTGGTGGCGGGCGAGGTGCGCAGCCTGGCGCAGCGCTCGGCCGCGGCGGCCAAGGAAATCAAGGGCCTGATCGGCGATTCGAGCGACCGCGTCGAAGCCGGCAGCCGCCTGGTGAAGGACGCCGGCGCCACGATGGAAGAAATCGTGACCAGCGTGCGCCACGTGGCCGACATCCTCAACGAGATCAGCTCGGCCAGCCAGGAACAGAGCGCCGGCATCCAGCAGGTCAACGAGGCGTTGACGCAGATGGACGGCGTGACCCAGCAGAACGCGGCGCTGGTCGAGGAAGCCGCGGCGGCGTCGCAATCGCTGCAGGAGCAGGCGGCCCGCCTGACCGAGGCGGTGGCGGTGTTCCGGCTGGATGCGCATGCGGGTGGCGTGACCGTACAGCGGGCGCCGATCGCGGCATCGGCACCGGCTGCGCCGCGTCTGGCGGCTGCGAAGCCGGCGGCTGCCAAGCGTGCGCCTGCGCCTGCGGTTGCCGCACCGGCGGCAGCCAAGCCGGTTGCAAAATCGGCTGCCAAGCCGGTAACCAAGCCGGCGGCTGCACGCGATGTGGTGGAGAGCGATTGGGAAGAGTTCTGATCGTCGCTGGCTGAAATCGGTGTAGCCGGTACCATCGCACCATGAATCAACGTCGCCCCCGCGCAGGCGGGGGCCCGAGTTCGTTGCGAACCCATAGCGCTTGCTATAGGCTGTTCACGCAAACTTGGGCCCCCGCCTTCGCGGGGGCGACGTGCTTGGTGCGGGGGCGACGTGCTTGTGCGGAGACGACGTGCTTGTGCGGGCGACGTGCTTCTTGCACCGATCCTCGCAAAGATGTCGATTGTGATACGCTTTCCGATGCGCCCGAGACACAGGCGCCCGGACCATCGTCTTTACAAGGATCAGCATGACCGCCTTCGTCATTACCCCGCCCGCCACCCCGGCCCTCGCCGTGGCCGGTTCCGACCAGACCTTCCCCGTGCGCCGCGTGTTCTGCGTTGGCCGCAACTATGCCTCCCACGCGCGCGAAATGGGCAGCGATCCGAGCCGCGAACCGCCGTTCTTCTTCACCAAGCCGGCCGATGCCGTGGTGCCGGCCAGCGGCAGCGTGCCGTATCCGCCGTCGACGCAGGAACTGCACCACGAAGTCGAACTGGTAGTCGCCTTGAAGGCCGGCGGTACCGACATCGCGCCGGAACAGGCGCTCGACCTGGTGTGGGGCTACGGCGTCGGACTCGACCTGACCCGGCGCGACCTGCAGGCGATCGCCAAGAAGGACGGTCGGCCGTGGGACATGGCCAAGGGCTTCGATGCCTCGGCCCCGTGCAGCCCGCTGCAGCCGGTGAGCGCGGTCGGCCACCCGGACGACGCTGCCATCTGGCTCGAGGTGAATGGCCAGCGCAAGCAGGAAGGCAACCTCAACGAGATGATCTGGCCGGTGGCCGACGTCATCGCCTACCTGTCGCGCTTCGTCGCGCTGGCGCCGGGTGACTTGATCTACACCGGCACCCCGTCCGGCGTCGACGCCCTCAACCCGGGCGACCGCGTGCGCGGCGGCGTCGATGGCGTGGCCACCTTCGAACTGGAAATCGGCCAGGCCGCCACGGGCCGATGAGCGCGCAGCCGCAGGTCGACCTGCTGCAGATCGGCGCGTTTCCGCCCGAGGTGCAGGTGCAGATCGACGCTGAGTTCCGCTGCCTGTCCGTGGCCGACCTGGAGCGCGAGCCGGCGCTGGCGGCCGCCATCCGCGGCGTGGTCACGCGCAGCAACCTGGAGGTGCCGGCCGCGCTGGTCGAGCGCCTTCCCGGGCTGGAGATCATCGCCACCAACGGCGTCGGCTACGACCTGATCCCGCTTGCCCTCGCAGCCGCGCGCGGCATCGTGGTGACCAACACGCCCGACGTGCTGAACGCCGCCGTGGCCGAGCTGTGCGTGGGCACGCTGCTGTCGCTGCTGCGCCGCCTGCCGCAGGCCGACCGCTTCGTGCGCGAAGGCCACTGGCTTGGCGCCGCCTTTCCGCTGTCGACCAGCCTGGCCGGCAAGCACGTCGGCATCGTTGGCCTGGGCCGCATCGGCAAGGACATCGCGCGCCGCCTCGAACCCTTCGGCGTGGCGCTGGCCTACCACGGCCGCAGCGACCAGAACCTGGCCTGGCGCTACGAGCCGGACCTGGCCACGCTGGCGCGCGACGTCGACATCCTGATCGTGGTGGCGCCGGGCGGCGCGGAGACAGCGCACCTGGTCGATGCGCGGGTGCTGGCGGCACTCGGGCCGCAGGGCTACCTGGTGAACGTGGCGCGCGGCTCGCTGGTCGACCAGGCCGCGCTGCTGGCTGCGCTGGAGCAGGGCACCATTGCCGGCGCGGCGCTGGACGTGTTCGACAACGAGCCGGCCATCGACCCACGCTTTTTCACGCTCGACAACGTGATGCTGACGCCGCACCTGGGCAGCGCTACGCGCGAGACGCGGGCGGCGATGGCGCAGCTGATGCTGGACAACTTGCGGGCGTGGTTCCGCAGCGGGCGGGCGCTGACGCCGGTGGCTGCCGGCTGAGCTGCGCTTAAAGAACGCCGGCCCGCGCCCTCAAGCGTCGTCCCGCGCCCTCAAACGCCGGCCCGCGCCCTCAAAACGTCGCCCCCGCGCAGGCGGGGGCCCAAGTTGCACGCATCAACGTAACGCTTGCAGAACTTGGGCCTCCGCCTTCGCGGGGGCGACGGTTTTTGGTGCGGTGGTGATATTAGAACCGCGGCATCAATTCGCCATATTCCTGGCCACGATCGCATCCGTAGCCTGCTGCGCCTGCTGCAAAGGCTGGTCCAGCACATTCGTCGCATAAGCCGGTGACGGCGCCGCCACGGTCCCCAGCACGCTGCCACCCTGCGCACTGATGTCGACGTCCACCGTGGCCGACAAGCCCACGCGCAGCGGATGCGCCGCCAGCTCCTTCGGGTCCAGCGAGATGCGCACCGGTACCCGCTGCACCACCTTGATCCAGTTGCCGCTGGCGTTCTGCGCCGGCAGCAGCGAGAAAGCACTGCCGGTGCCGGCGCCCAGGCCGACCACCTTGCCGTGGTAAGTCACCTTGCTGCCGTAGATGTCGGCTTCGATGGTGGCCGGCTGGCCGACGCGGATATCGCGCAGTTCCGATTCCTTGAAGTTGGCGTCGACCCACAGCTGGTCCAGCGGCACGATGGAGAGCAGTGGCGCGCCCGGGGCGATGCGGCTGCCGACCTGCACGCTGCGCTTGGCAACATAGCCGCTCACCGGCGCCACGATGGCGTTGCGGCGCGCCGCCAGCCAGGCGCCCAGGTACTCGGCCTTGGCCGCCAGCACGGCCGGGTGCTCGCTTGGCGCCACGCCGGCCACCGACACGCGCGCGCCCGCGAGCTGGCGCTGCGCGACGTCCAGCGCGGCTTTCGCATCGTCGACAGCGCGGCGCGCGTGCGCCACGTCTTCGCCCGAGACCACGTTGTCCGCCGCCAGCGGCAGGCGCCGCGCCAGGTCTTCCTGCGCCGTCTTCAAGGCCACGCGGCGCTGTTCGATCATGGCCTGGTACTGCTCGACGTTGGTGTAGCGCTCGCGCTGCTGGCGCACGGCCTGGCCCAGCCTGGCCTCGGCCTGGGCCAGGTTGACGGCGGCATCGGCCGGGTCCAGCTTGACGATCTCGGTGCCGGCTTTCACCATCTGCGTTTCGTCGGCGCGGATCTCGACCACGCTGCCGTTCACCTGCGACGAGACGTTGACCAGGTTGCCGCCGACGTAGGCGTTGTCGGTCTCGACGCGCTTGGAGGCGACCAGCGTGTAATAAGTGCCGTAGCCGATGCCGGCGGCGACGAAGGCGGCGGTGATCGCCAGCAGGACCAGCCTGCGCTTGCCCGGGTTCGGGGTGGTAGTGGTGGTGGCTGTGCTCATGGTTATTCTGCCTTCGATGTGTTCTGGACGGATGCGGTCTGGATAGCGGGCGCGCGGTAGCCGCCGCCGAGCGCCTTGACCAGCGCGACCTGGGTCTGCAGGCGGGCGTCGAGCAGCTGCAGGTCGGTGTCGCGCTGGCGCAGCAGGGTCTGCCTTGCCTGCAGCACGGCGGCGCGGTCGGCCAGGCCGCGTTGCCGGCGCGCTTCGGCATTCGCGGCCAGGCGCGCGCTGGCGTCCAGCGCGGCGGCGTGCGAAGCCGACTCGCGCTCCAGGCCCTGCAGCGTCGCGCCTTCCATCGCGACCTCGCGCACCGCGTTCAGCACCGCTTCGTTGTACTCGGCGACCAGGGTGTCGCGCTCGGCGCGCGCCACGCCCAGCTGGGCTTTCAGGCGGCCACTGTCGAACAGCGGCAGGTCGAGGGTGGCGCCGACCAGCGGCGTGCGGCTCGGATAGCGCAGCAGCTTGCCGACCGAGACCGCGTCCAGGCCGATCGAACCCACCAGGTTGATGTCGGGGCGGAAGGCCAGTTCGCCGGCCGTCACGCGCCCCAGTTGCGCCTCGACGCGCCAGCGCGCGGCCTGCAGGTCGGGGCGGCGCGCCAGCAGTGCCAGGCCCAGTGCGTGCGGCAGGGCATTGGCGGCGGGGGCGGGCTGGAAGTGCCCCAGCGCCGCCAGCGCGTCGGCGTCGCCGCCCAGCAGCGCGCGCAGCGCTTCGCGTTCGCGCGCGGCGTCGGTGTCGTAGCGCACCGCCTGCGCCTGCAGGTTGGCCAGGTCGAGTTCCGCGGCCTGCAGTGCGTCCTGGCTCAGCAGGCCGTGGACCATGCGCGCCTGGCGATCCGCGATCAGGCCGCGCTGCACGGCGATCAGCGCATGCACGTTGTCTTGTCTCGCCCACAGCATCTGCAGGCGGAAGTAGCTCTGCGCCACCGAGGCCGCCAGCGTCTGCGCGGCCTGTGCGCCTTCGGCCAGGCGCGCGTTGGCTTCGCCCAGCGCGGCGGCGATCAGGGCGCGGTGCTTGCCCCACCAGTCGAAGTCGTAGCTGGCGCGCGCCTGCACCGAAAAGTCGTTGTACCAGGCGCCGCCCAGCGGGGGCGGGAAGAAGCCGTTGGACGAGTAGCGCTGGCGGTTGGCGCCGCTGGTCAGGCCGACCTGGGCGCCTTCGCCCGCCTGCTCGGTGCCGACGACCGCACGGGCGCCGGCCAGGCGCGCCTGCGCCGTGGCCAGGGTCGGGTTGTCGCGCAGGGCGCGGGCGACCAGTTCGTTCAGCTGCGGGTCGCCGTAGGCCTGCCACCATTGCTCGGTCGGCCAAGCGTCCGCCGGCAGGACGATGTCGCCGGCCAGGCGCACCTTGGCGGCGTCGGGGCCGGCGCCGCGCGTGGTATCGGGCGGTACGCCGATGCAGCCGGCCAGCAGCGCCAGCGTGGCGGCGGCGGTGGCAATCGGAAGAAGTTTGAGTTGTCGCACTTGGTTTGCTTTCTCGGGTTATTCCATGGCCGCGTGGTCGACCTGCACCGGGCCGCCGCTCGCCTTGGGCGGACGGATCAGCACCAGCATAGGGATCACGGCCAGCGTCAGCAGCATCATCAGCCAGTAGTCGTCGACGTAGGCGATCATCGAGGCCTGGCGCGTGACTTCGTTATTGATCATGGCGGCGCCGGCCTGGGTCGCCATGCTGTAGATGCTGGCCGGGTCCTGCAGCGCCGCGTTGGCGCCGTTGATGTGGGCGGTCAGCGACGCGTGCGCGGTATTCGTGTTCTGCACCAGCAGCACCTGCACCAGCGCGATGCCGATCGAGGAACCGATGTTGCGCACCAGGCTGTACAGGGCCGTGCCTTCGGCGCGCATCTGCGGCGACAGCGTGGCGAAGGTGGCGGCCGACAGCGGCACGAACACCAGGCCCAGGCCCACGCCCTGGATCACGCCGGGCCAGACGATGTCGGATTCCGACAGCACCAGCGTGTAACCGGTCATCTGCCACAGCGAGAAGGCGGTGATGGCGAAGCCGGCGCCCAGCAGCAGGCGGAAGTCGACCTTGCCGGTCAGGCGTCCCACCACCAGCATGGCCGCCATCGTGCCCAGGCCGGACGGCGCGGTGACCAGGCCGGCCATCATCGCCGGATAGCCCATCAGGCCCTGCAGCATGGTCGGCATCAGTGCGCGCGTCGCGAACAGCACCATGCCGACGATGAAGATCAGCAGCAGGCCGGTGACGTAGTTCGGGTTTTTCAATAGCCGGAAATCGACGAAGGTGGTGCCGGTCGGGCGCGTGAGCGTGTGGCCGATGAAGTAGGCGAAGGCCATCGTGGTCAGGATCAGCTCGACCCAGGTCTCGACCGACGCGAACCAGTCGTTCTGCTCGCCGCGGTCGAGCAGCATCTGCAGCGCGCCGATGGCGACGGACAGGGTGACGAAGCCGAACATGTCGAAGCGCACGCGGCGCGCGCCCGCTTCGCCGTGGATGTAGCGCCAGATGCCCCAGAAGGCCATGGCGCCGATCGGCACGTTGATGAAGAACACCCAGCGCCAGCTGTAGCTGTCGGTCAGCCAGCCGCCCAGCGACGGGCCCAGGATCGGGCCGATCATCACGCCCATGCCCCACACCGCCATCGCCGAGCCGTGCTTCTCTTTCGGGTTGATGTCCAGCAGGACCGACTGCGACAGCGGCACCAGTGCGGCGCCGAACACGCCCTGCAGCATGCGCGCGACCACGATCTCGGTCAGCGTGGCCGATAGCCCGCACAGCACCGAGGCGATGACGAAGCCGGCCACCGAGACCAGGAACACCTTTTTGAGGCCGAAGCGGTCGACCAGCCAGCCGTTCAGCGGCGTCGCGATCGCAGCGGCCACGATGAAGGAGGTCAGCACCCAGGTGATCTGGTCGGTCGACGCCGACAGCGAGCCCTGCATGTGGGGCAGAGCCACGTTGGCGATGGTGCCGTCGAGCGCCTGGATGATCGTCGCCAGCATGATCGACACCGTGATCATGGTCCGGTTGACCACCTTTTGCTGCGGCGGCTGCAGTTCGGCCGCGGGACCGGGGCTGTCGCTCACAGCTCGCCCTCGATGCGCGTGCGTAGGGTTTCCAGCAGGGCCGCGGCGTCGGCCAGCGCCTGCTGGTCCATGCCCGCGAACAGGTTCTTGCGGAAGGCTTCCGCCTCCTTGCGTACTTCACTGTAGACCGTTCGGCCGGCGTCGGTCAGGTGCGCCAGCTTGACGCGGCGGTCGTTGGGGCAGGGCGCGCGCGTGACGAAGCCGTCGCGCTCGAGGCGGTCCAGCATCGACACCATCGACGGTCCTTCGACGCCGACCAGGTCGGCCAGCGCCCGCTGCGACATCGGCTGGGCCGACTTGGCGATCATTGCGATCGTCATCCAGCCGGATTGGCCGATGCCGAGGTGCTTGAGACGCTTGTCCAGCGCCAGGCGCCACAAGCGCGCGCTGCCGTGCAGGGCCGCGGAGAAACGCTCCTCGGGGGATTCGGGTAGGCCACTCATCATTAGGTATGGAATAGATAGGAATCTATCGATTTTATTTTATGCAATAGGACTTGGCAAGCGCGCCGTGATGGATCTTTCAGAGAGAATAGGTAAATTGGGAAGCGTTACTGAAAGGACAGTTATGCCGCAAGTCGCTTTACTCACCGTCCATGGAATGGGCGAAACTCCGCGTGACTATGCCACCAGCATTTTCGGCACCCTGCACGGCCGCCTCGGCGCGCTGGCCGCCGGCGTCGATTTCCGCTCGGTGTATTACCAGGACATCCTGAAGCCGAACCAGGAAACCGTCTGGGCCAGGGTGAACGGCGCCACCAAGCTGCACTACGACGACCTGCGCCGCTTTCTGCTGTTCGGCTTCGGCGACGCCGCCGGGCTGGAAAACCGCAAGGAGATCGAGGGTTCGGTCTACGAGCTGGCACAGGCGGCGATTGCGCGCCAGCTGCTGGGCGTGTACCGCAACGCCCCCGGCAGCGTGGTCGTGTTCCTGGCGCAGTCGCTCGGCTGCCAGGTGCTGTCCAGCTATATATACGATGCGCAGAAGGCGCTGGCGGGCCTGCCGGTACTGGCGGGGATCTGGAAGGACGTCGACGCCTGGTCGCTGCGCACGCTGGGCCATCGCCTGACGGCGGACGAGCGCCGCTTCCTGGCCGGCGCCAGCTGCACCGCCTTCGTCACCACCGGCTGCAACATCCCGATCTTCGTTGCTGCCCACCGCACCATGGACATCAAGCCGATCGCGCGGCCGACGCCGGGCTTCGAGTGGATCAACATCTACGACCCGGACGACGCGCTCGGCTGGCCGCTGCAGCCGCTGTCGCCGGAGTACGCGGCGCTGGTCGATGACCGCGCGATCAATGCGGGGCAGGGGATGGTGAACTGGATCCTGAAGAGCTGGAACCCGATGTCGCACACGGCGTACTGGAACGATGCGCAGGTGATCGCAGTGGTGGAGCAGATGCTGCAGCGGGCGGCCGGGTAAATCGCTTGATGCGAAGTAAACCATTTACATAGTTACTGTCATCCCCGCGAAGGCGGGACCCATGCTGAAGCGCCCACGTCGGACGATCTATGTCATTGCAATCCGAGCTGCTTGGGGAACTCGGTATGGATCCCCGCATGCGCGGGGACGACGTGGTCATTGCAAGATGCGGGTCAGGCCGGTTGCAGGGTGAACACCGGGCGGATGTCGCCGGCGACGGTGCCGCGGGCGTTCTTGATGGCGGGGTTGCGGTAGCGCTCGAGCAGGCTGCGGCGTTCGGCGTTCAGCAGGCCGAGCTGGTCGAGCACGCTGTAGACGGCCGGATGCAGCGCCCGCACGTTGCCGTCCGCGACCTTGATCGCGATGCCGATGCCGGCCGAGCGGATGCCGATCGCCTGCACCGCGTCGGCGCCGATCTTGGCGACCCAGTCGCCGCCGCCCGCGCCCATCCAGTGGAGGTCGGTGCGCTCGGTGCCCGAGACCAGGTCCGGGCGGGCGGTCATGGCGTCGAACAGGTCGCCCATGGCGGCGCCAAGGCGGGGGTCGTTTGCACCCTGTGCCAGGCGTGCATACAGGTGGGCCAGGCGCGCCAGCGGCATCGCGAAGTTGGGCGCCGAGCAGCCGTCCAGGCCGGTCGGCAACTGTTCCTCGTCCATCTGCACGCAGTCGGCCAGGGTGGCGCGCACGGCGCGCTGCAGCGGGTGCTCGGGCGCCACGTAGTTGTCCAGCGGCGCGCCGTGCAGGCGGCACCAGGCCAAAAAGCCGCTGTGCTTGCCCGAGCAGTTGTGGTGCACCGCCGTGAAGCGTGCATCGGGCGGGACCGGCTGGCCGGTGAAATCGTAGAACAGCGGTACCGCGCAGCCGCAGGCGAGATGGCCTTCGTCGACGCCGATCTTGTCCAGGATGGCGCGCACCCCGGCCACGTGCTTGTCCTCGCCCGAGTGGCTGGCGCACAGCAGGGCCAGCTCGTCGCGCGTCAGGCCGAAGCGCGCCGGGCCGTCGTCCAGCACGAAGGGCAGGGCCTGGAAGGGTTTCAGCGCCGAGCGCGTAAACGTCATGAAGTCGGGATCGCCGCTCGCGTACAGCAGGCGGCCGCCGGCGTCCACCACGGCCACCGAGCCGTAGTGGATGTTCTCGACGGCATAGCCGGTGGTCGGATAGCCGCGCGTGGTGGCGGCAAGGGGCGCGGGATGCATGGCCGTCCTCACATCGGCGCGCCGAACTTGCCGGCCTGGTAGTCGCGGATCGCCTGGTTGATTTCCTCGCGCGTGTTCATCACGAACGGACCGTGCGACACCACCGGCTCGCGGATCGGGTCGGCGTGGCCCAGCAGCAGCACGCTGTCGTGTTCGGCGACGATCTCGAGCTCGTCGCCTTCGGGCTCGAATTCGCACAGGTGGAAGGCGCTGACGGTGTCCGGCTGGACCTGGATCACGCCGCGCACCACGTACAGGAACACGTTGCGTTCCAGGAGGTTATCCAGGTACAGCCGCGCGCCGGCCTTCATTTCCACGGTGCTCATGAACACGCCGGTCAGCGATTCGATCGGACCCTTCACGCCCTGGTACTCGCCCGAGACCAGTTGCAGGCGCACCTTGCCGCCGTCGCTGTCGATCACCGGGAGCTGGTCGCGCTGCAGGCCGGTGTAGCGCGGCGCCGTCATCTTGAGGGCAGGCGGCAGGTTGACCCACAGCTGCAGGATTTCGAGCGGACCGCCGGTCTCGAGGAATTCGCGCGGCGAGATTTCCGCATGCACCAGGCCGCTCCCGGCCGTCATCCATTGCACGCCGCCGGGGCCGATGATGCTTTCGTGGCCGGCGCTGTCGCGGTGGGCCAGCAGGCCGTCGAGGATGAAGGTAACGGTCTCGAAGCCGCGGTGCGGGTGCGGGCCGAAGGGCAGGCCGCGGTTGTGGGCCGGATAGACCTGCGGGCCGTGGTGGTTGAGGAAGAGGAAGGGATCGATCTGGTCGAGATGCGGTCCCGGCACCGGCCGCTGCGTGATCAGGTCGCCGATATCGTCGCGCATCGCGGGGTGTACCCGCTGGATGGTTTTATAGCTCATTCTTACGTGTTCCTTATCGTTGTGGCCACCGTCATACGATACCCGATTGCGCGATGGGATGCCGCCGTGCTTCCAGCCCACCATGCTCTCTGCTAGACTCCTTGCGCCTTAGAAATTTCGGAGACGCAGGCTTTACATGAAGACTTTGAGACCCATCGCCGGCCTGCTGCTGGCCACCTTCGCCTTGAGCACGGGCAGCGCCATCGCCGCCCCGGCCGCGCCCGGCGAGGCTGCGCTGAACGCCGCCAAGCACGCCGCCACCGCCTACCGCACCGACGTGGTCGACCTGCTGGCCAGGCTGGTCAGCTACAACACGGTCGCCGACGACAAGGTCCCCTGCGACCAGAATCCGCGCCACGCCGCATTCAAGGCATTCCTGAAAGGCGAAGCCGAACGCTTCGGGCTCGACGTCGCCGACCATGGCTGCGTGGTCGTCATCGGCCTCGGCCAGGGCGAAGAACGGGTCGGCCTGATCGCGCATGGCGACGTGCAGCCGGTCGATCCGTCCAAGTGGAAAAAGTCACCGTTCGAGCTGGACCGCACCAGCGAGCCCGGCAAGCTGCTGGCGCGCGGCGCCGAAGACGACAAGGGGCCGATCGCCACCGCGCTGTACGCGATGAAGTCGCTGAAGGACCTGCAGCTGCCGCTGTCCAAGCGCATCGAGCTTTATGTTTACATGGCCGAGGAATCGGACTGGGGTCCGCTCGAGCAGTTCGTCAAGGCGCACCCGCTGCCGCAGGTGAACATCACGCTCGACGCCGAATACCCGGCGGTGACCGCGGAGAAGGGCTATGGCACGCTGGCCGTGACCCTGCCGAAGCCGGCGCTGCCGGCCGAGCCGGGTAGCCCCGTCATCAGCCAGTTCGGCGGCGGCTTCTTCGGCAGCCAGATCCCGGAAGACGCGCAAGCCACGATTGCCAATGCGACTCCGGCGCTGGAAGCCCAGATCCGCCAGCGCGGTGCCAAGCAGACCGGCATGCGCTACGACTTCGCGTGGAAAGGGCAGGACCTGGTGGTGACCGCCAAGGGCGTGTCGGCCCACTCCTCGAAGCCGGAAGACGGCGTCAACGCGATCAGCATGCTGGCCGATGCGCTGGTGGTGCGCAGCTGGCCCGACGCCGGGGCCGGTGCCACCGTCAATTTCCTCAACGAGATGGTCGGTACCGGCTACCTGGGCGAGAAGTTCGGCAACATCGCCTACCGCGATGCCTTCATGGGCCCGATGACCTTCGCCCCGACCGTGATCCGCCAGCATCCGGCCACGGGCACGCAAGCCGGCACGGAAGCTGCCGTGGGCGGCATCGAAGTCGCCATCAACATCCGCCGCCCGCAGGGCAAGACCGCGGAACAGCTGACCAACGAGATCAACGCCGCACTGGCCCAGTGGCAGGGCGCGCATGGGGCGCCGGCCAACGTGACCATGGAGATCGGCGATCCGTGGGTGCAGAAGGATGCGCCGCAGCTGCCGGTGTTGATGAGCGTATTTTCTTACTACACCGGCATCAAGGATCCGAAACCGGTGGCAGTGGGCGGCGGTACCAATTCGCGCCTGTTCCCGCGTGCGGTCAGCTTTGGCCCGTCGATGCCGCGTACCGTGTACACCGGCCACTCGGAACACGAGTTCATCACGGTCAAGCAATTGCTGCTGAATCTGGAGATGTACACCGCCGTCATGGCCGAGCTGGCAAAGTAGGCGTCCCCCGTCCCAACGCGCCCGGCCCTGTGCCGGGCTTTTTTTTGCACTGCAGCAGTATCACTGGCCGGGAAGGGGGGCGTGATACCCGAACACGATCTGGAGCACGCTCTGAAGCGTAGGATGATGTCTTGCCAAAACCAGCGAATTATTCTCAGAATTCTGTAGGCATCTACCTACAATAAGTCTTGTTTCATAGGGAAACCTGACTGCGATCATGTCCTTTCCCTAGGAGAGGAAGCAGGCGCAGCAAACTGCCGTGCGCGACGGCGGCGAGCCTCAGTTGACCACCGGAAAATCGATTGCTTCCTGCAGGAAAATGTGGCGAAAACTACATGTTAGGATCGGTCCCTGACTTTGATTTCGCTACCGGAAGTCATGCGGAAAAACCCGTGTGACACTCTACATGAACCTGCCATGCATAGCCAAGAACTCGTAAAGCCTGACGGACGACAACTTACGCTGTACAGCAATCGGCCGATCCCCGACGGGATGGCCGCGCCGAGTCCATTTCCGGAACCGCAACACCCCAATCCGCACCTGCGCTGGCATCCGCTGCGCGGCGAGTGGGTCGCCTATGCGGCCTTCCGCCAGAACCGCACTTACCAGCCGGCGCCGCGGTACAACCCGCTGGCGCCGACCGTCGACGCGCAGCACCCGACCGAGATCCCGGCCGGCGAATACGAGATCGCCGTGTTCGAGAACCGTTTCCCGTCGCTGGCGCTGGACGCGCACAATCCACCGGCGCTGACGGTGCCGAGCGCGCCCGCCAACGGCCAGTGCGAGGTGGTGGTCTTCACCCAGGACCCGAAGACGCCGCTGGGACGGTTGCCGCTGTCGCGCATCGAGCTGCTGCTGAAGGTATGGGGCGACCGCACGCGCCGCCTGCAGGGCAAGAGCCATATCCAGTACGTGCTGGCGTTCGAGAACCGCGGCGCCGAGGTCGGCGTCGCGCTGCACCATCCGCACGGCCAGCTGTATGCCTATCCTTTCGTGCCGCCGGTGCCGGCGCGCATGCTGGCGCAGGAACGCGAGTATTTCCTGCAGCACGGTGCCAGCCTGCTGTGCGACATGGCGCGCGACGAAGCCGCCGACGGCAAGCGCGTGCTGTACCAGGACGACTACGCGATCGCCTTCGTGCCGGCCTGCGCGCGCTATCCGTATGAAGTGTGGGTGATGCCGATTGCGTCGTGCAAGGATTTCGCCGCGCTCACGCCGCCGCAGTCCGAGAGCCTGGCGCGCGCGCTGAAGACCGTGTTGCTGAAGTTCGACAGCCTGTGGGACCGCCCGTTTCCCTACCTGATGTGCTGGTACCAGGCGCCGCTGGATGGCGCGGACCACCCGGAAACCCAGCTGCACGCCCAGTTCTACCCGCCTTACCGCACCCGCGACCGCCTGAAGCACCTGGCCGGCACCGAGCTCGGCGCCGGCATGTTCGCGATGGACGTGCTGCCCGAAACCACGGCTTACGAATTGCAGCAGGTCGAGATCAACCTGGAGGATGGCGCATGACGATCGACTCGACACCCGATGTGCGCGCCGCCGAAGTGGCGGCCAAGCTGGCGCTGCTGCGCGAAACGCTGGCCCAGAGCGGCGCGGGCGCGATCCGCCTGCGCGGCCTCGATTGGGTATCCTGGGTCACTGCCGGCGGCGACGCCTCGGTGCTGCTGGCGCTCGACAGCGGCGCCGCCGAGGTGCTGGTCACGCGCGACGACGCCGTGATCCTGACCGACGAGATAGAAGGCGAGCGCCTGCGCCAGGAGCAGGTGCCGCCCGGTTTCACGTATCACATCGCGCCCTGGGCCGAGGTCGAGCTGCGCGAGACCTACGTGCTGGGCGCGGCGGCCGGCGGTGCGGTGCTGAGCGACCGTCCCAACCACGTCGACCAGCCGCTGCCGGCCAGCCTGCGCCTGCGCCGCATGGTGCTGGGCGACGCCGAGCAGGCACGCTATCGCACGCTCGGGCGGGACGCCGCGGCGGCGGTGGGCGAGGTGCTGCGCGCCGCCCGGCCCGAGTGGACCGAGTTCCAGCTGGCGGGCGCCGCGGCACAGGCGCTGTGGGCACGCGGCATCCAGCCGGCCGCCGTGCTGGCCGCGGGCGAACGGCGGCTGCCGTTGTTCTGCCATGCGGCGCCGACCCACGAGCGCCTCGGCGGGCGCGCTTCGCTGCAGGTCTGCGCGCGCCGCCATGGCCTGTACGCCAACCTGACGCGCTCGGTCAGCTTCGGGCCGGCGCCGGCCGAGCAAACCGAGCTGCTGCAGGTGGAAGCTACCGGACTGGACGCGGTCCACCCCGGCAATTCGCTGGCGGCGGTCTACCACGCCCTCGATGCGGCCTACCGCCACGCCAACCGGCCGGAGGCGATGCGCCGGCACCACCAGGGCGGCATCACCGGTTACGCGGCGCGCGAGATCGTCGCCACCCCCAGTACCGCGACCGGGCTGGAAACCGGCATGGCCCTGGCCTTCAATCCGGGCTTTACCGGCATCAAGATCGAAGACACCTTCCTGCTGGGCGCAAGCGGCCTGGAAAACCTGACGCTCGATCCGCACTGGCCGAGCACCACGGTGCAGGGCCGCGTGCGTCCGCTCTGGCTGGAGAACCCATGACATGAACAGTCCCGAGACCTTTTTCGGCGGCGCCCCCGAGGCGCTCGCAGCGGCCCCCGGCCGCGTCAACCTGCTGGGCGAGCACACCGACTACAACGACGGTTTCATGCTGCCGGTGGCGACGCCGCAGCAGACCGAGGTCGCGCTGGCGCGCAGCATCGACGACCAGCACCACCTGTATTCGGATACGCTGGACGGCAACGTCACCTTTGCCGCCAGGGGCGGCAGCGCACCGCAGGGCTTCGGCAGCTACATCGAGGGCTGCATCCGGCTGGTCGAAGCCATGGGCGTCGCCATTCCGCCGCTGCGCTTCTACGTGACCACCAACCTGGCGGTCGGTTCCGGCCTGTCGTCCTCGGCGGCGCTGGAAGTGGCGACGCTGCGCGCGCTGCGCCAGCTGCTCGGCTTCGCGCTGGACGACGTCAAGCTGGCCCAGATCGCCCAGCGCGCCGAGATCGACTATGCGCGCGTGAACTGCGGGATCATGGACCAGATGGCGTCCAGCCTGTGCGACGAGCGCAACATGCTGTTCATCGACGCGCGCACGCTCGAGCATCGCCTGGTCGGCCTGCCGCCGGATACCGAACTGATCGTGGTCGATTCGGGCGTGCCGCGCACGCTGGCGGCCAGCAAGTACAACGAACGGCGCGCCGAGTGCGAGGAAGCCTCGCGCAAGCTTGGCGTACGCGCGCTGCGCGACGTGAGCGATCCCGAGTCCGTGGAGACGCTGCCCGATCCGCTACGCCGCCGCGCGCGCCACGTGGTGCGGGAAAACCTGCGCGTGCTGGAAGCGGCGCAGGGGGTGTCGGCAGAACGTTTCGGCGAACTGATGAACGCGTCGCACGACAGCCTGCGCGACGACTACGAAGTATCGATTCCCGAGCTCGACCGGCTGGTGGACGCACTGCGCGCCGCCCCGGGCGTGCTCGGCGCACGCCTGACGGGCGCGGGATTCGGCGGGGCCACGGTTGCATTGTGCCGCGCCGGCTCGGCCCGTGAGGCTGCACAGGCAGCACTTTCTACCTACAACAAAGCAGGAGGCCAGGGAAGCATCCTCATCCCGGTCTCGACCCAAAGAAAGGAACAACAATAATGAGTCAGTTCGAGTATCCCCGCCCCCAGCTGGTACGCGACAATTGGATCAACCTGAACGGAAAATGGCGTTTCCGCTTCGATGACGAGCCGCATGGCAGGATGCCCCGCGGTGTCGACGGCTGGACCCACGAGATCAACGTGCCGTTCGCGCCCGAAACCGAGCTCAGCGGTATCCAGGACACCGGTTTCCACCGGTTCTGCTGGTACGAACGCGACTTCGAGCTGACGCCGTCCGAGCAGCGCACCATCCTGCACTTCGGCGCGGTCGATTATTCGGCCAAGGTCTGGGTCAACAACCAACTGGTGGCCGAGCACGAGGGCGGCCACACGCCGTTCTCGGCCGACATCACGGGTGCACTGAAAGCCGACGGCAAGCAGACCGTGACCGTGTTCGTCGAAGACGATCCGGCCGACCTCGCCAAGCCGCGCGGCAAGCAGGACTGGCTGCTGGAACCGCACTCGATCTGGTACCCGCGCACCACCGGCATCTGGCAGACCGTGTGGATCGAGCAGGTGTCGCGCACCTTCATCCGCTCGCTGCGCTGGACCCCGATCTTCGAGAACTTCGAGATCGGTTGCGAAGTGTTCGCCGGCGGCGACATCCAGGAAGACATGGTCGTCGAAGTCAAGATCTGGCACGGCGATACCCTGCTGGCCGACGACCTGTACAAGCTGCTGGGCGGCGAAGCCAACCGTAAGATCGCGTTGTCCGACCCCGGCATCGACGATTCCCGCAACGAACTGTTGTGGAGCCCGGAGCGTCCGACGCTGCTCGACGCCGAAGTGATCCTGCGCTGCGGCGACAAGGTGGTCGACCACATCAAGTCGTACACCGCGCTGCGTTCCTTCCACATCAACCGCGACCGCCTGCTGCTGAATGGAAGGCCATACCCGTTGCGCCTGGTGCTGGACCAGGGCTACTGGACCGAGTCCTTCCTGACCGCGCCGTCCGACGAGCACCTCAAGCGCGACGTCGAGCTGGCCAAGCTGATGGGCTTCAACGGCGTGCGCAAGCACCAGAAGATCGAAGACCCGCGCTACCTGTACTGGGCCGACAAGCTGGGCCTGCTGGTATGGGAAGAGATGCCGTCGGCCTACCGCTTCTCGCCGCACGCGATCAAGCGCATCGTCAAGGAATGGACCGAAGCGATCGAACGCGACTACAGTCACCCCTGCATCATCGTGTGGGTGCCGTTCAACGAATCCTGGGGCGTGCCGAACCTGACGCTGACCCAGGCGCATCGCAACGCCGTCGAGGCGCTGTACCACCTGACCCGTACGCTGGACTCGACCCGGCCGGTGATCGGTAACGACGGCTGGGAAGCCTCGGCCACCGACATCCTGGGCATCCACGACTACGACAGCGACCCGGAAAAGATCAAGGCGCGCTACGAAGTCAGCGACCCGGTGCGCACCCTGTTCGACCAGCGCCGCCCCGGCGGCCGTATCCTGACGCTGGACGGTTTCCCGCACCGCGGCCAACCGATCGTGCTGACCGAATTCGGCGGCATCGCCTACGACCCGAACGCGACCCCGGAAGACGGGACCTGGGGCTACACGCGTTCCCAGACAGCCGAGAGTTACCACGAGCTGTACCGCAACCTGCTGAAAGTGGTCAACGAGACCTTCATGTTCAGCGGCTTCTGCTACACACAATTCGCCGATACTTTCCAGGAGGCGAACGGCCTGTTGAACGCCGACCGGACGCCCAAGCTTCCGTTCGAGGTCATCAGTGCCGCCACCCGTAACGTCCCGCTGCAGACGCGCGACGCGGAGGAGGAGGGAGACGGGCCGGCAGCCGCCTGAAGCGTTCCACGGAGCTCGCCATGACGTAGTCCTGCGCCATCGGCGGCGGCCGCCCGCCGCCGATGCGCGCCTACCTGTCGCGAAGGGGTATCCGCAAGAAACGCCGGTGGTCGGCCGCAGTACTGCAACGTTTTTATGATCAACCGACCGCCCGGACCGGGCGAATCAAGGAGTTACTATGACTACGATCGTCGTTTTCAGCCACCTGCGCTGGGATTTCGTCTTCCAGCGGCCGCAGCACCTGCTGTCGCGGCTGGCCCAGCATTATCCGATCCTGTTTGTCGAGGAACCGGAATACGATGACGGCGCTCCGTTCATGCAACGATCCAGTCCGGCCCCCAACGTGACCGTATGCCGCGCGCACACCCCGATCCATGGCGCCGGCTTCCACGACGAGCAGCTGCGCCTGCTGCAACCGATGGTCGCGCAACTGGCACCACCAGGAGAGGACGTGATCGCCTGGTTCTATACGCCGATGGCGCTGCCGCTGCTGCAGGCCCTGCAGCCGTCCCTGGTGGTCTACGACTGCATGGACGAGCTGGCATCGTTCAAGAATCCGCCGAAACAGCTGCTGCAGCGTGAAAGCGCGCTCCTGAATACGGCCGACCTGGTGTTCGCCGGCGGCCCCAGCCTGTACGAAGCCAAGAAGAACCGCCACCCCAGCGTGCACTGCTTCCCGAGCAGCGTCGACGTGGTCCATTTCCAGCAGGCGCTCGACCGCGAGCGCGAGCACCCGCAACAGGCGGACATCCCGCATCCGCGCCTGGGTTTCTATGGCGTGCTGGACGAACGTTTCGATCCGGAGCTGGTCGGCGAAGTGGCCGATGCCCATCCGGAATGGCAGATCGTGCTGGCCGGCCCGGTGGTCAAGATCGATCCCGAGCGCCTGCCGAAGCGTGCCAACATCCACTACCTGGGCCAGCAGCCGTACACCGTGCTGCCCGACCTGCTGGCCGGCTGGGACGTGTGCCTGATGCCGTTCGCCATCAATGAAGCGACCAAGTTCATCAGCCCGACCAAGGTGCTGGAATACATGGCGGCCCAGCTGCCGATCGTGAGCACGCCGATCGCCGACGTCGCCAACCCCTACGGCCACGTGGTCGCCATCGCGTCCTCGGCCCAGGAATTCATCGCCGCCTGCGAAGCCGCGCTGGCGCAAACGCCTGAACAGCGCCGCCACATGGTCGAGGCCATGCTGGCGGTGGTTGCCGCCACCTCCTGGGACAACACCGCCAAGCGGATGGCCGAGCTGCTGGAATCGGCGCCGGCGCGTACCGATGCGGCTGTGGACGCCGGCACGAAGGCCGGGACGAACGCCGCCACGGCGGCCATGGCGCCGGCTGCCGGCGTGGTCCGGGTGGCGATGCCGGGGGCTGCCGGTGCCGCCGCTGCGTCCGGCACAGCGGCTGCCGCGGCCAAGGCGGCGCCACGGCGCGCCTGAGGTCTGCAGGACCCGGCGCGCGTACCCACATACCTGGCCTGCAGTGGCTTCCACCGCAGGCCGGTATGCTGTCGACTCAGGTTTGCTGGGGCTGTTTCCGGCCGTTTCCGGCTTGGCCGGGCTGTGTTCGACTTGGTCTGGCGCTGCCGGCACTCAGTGCTGGATGACGCCGCCGCTCAGCGATACGCGGTCGCCGCTGCGGAAGTCCGGCGTGGACGACTGGCTGATCACCTGGGTGCTGCCGTCATCCATGTGCAGGGTCACGCGGTAGGTGCGGTCGCTGCCGGACGAGCTGGCAGTGCTGCCGCCCGAGCTGCTTCCCACGGCCGACGAGGCGCCGGACGTGCCTTCGGTGGTGCCGGCGCTGCCCTGGCCGGACACGACTTCGATCGCCGCGACGGTGGCGTTCGGGCTGGCGCCGGGGGCGAGTGCGGTACTGCCGCCGGTGGTGCCGGTGGTGCCGGCGGCGCCCGTCATGCCGCTGCCGGTGGTGGCGCTCTGGTCGGTGCCGGTGCCGGAACCGGAGGTGCCCGAGGTGCCGGAACTGCCCGAGGTGCCGGAACCCGACTGGTCGTAGCCGGAGCTGCTGCCGCTGCCGCCGCCGGTGCTGCCCGAACCTGCGCTGCCCGAGCTGCCGGTGCCGCCGCCCCAGCCGGCCGAGCCGCTGGTACCGGTGCCGGCACCGGTACCGGACATGCCGCCGGCCGAGCCGCCTGCGCCGGTGCTGCCGGCGCTGCTGCTACCCGTGGCGCTGCTGCTTTCGGTGCCGGTGGTGCTACTGTCGCCGCCGCGCATGGAACTGCACGCGGACAGGCCGAATGCCATTGCCAGCAAGCCCGTCAGTAACACACTCTGGTGTTTTCGCATCATGTTCGACTCCTTTATGGAAACGGTATCAGGGTAAGAGCGCGCTGCGCTCTGAGTGCGTGACGATGCCGCGTGCCACTCGGGTAAGAGGCATGTTTGGTATCCGCGTTCCAGCTGACTCGGGTTGAACATGAGCCACGTCAAAGACGCAGCCGGTCCGGGGAGGTTCCGGCAAGGCTGTGCCTAGCGTTTCGCTGCCGGCACGTTTTTCGGCAGCAGCAGGCACAGCAGGCCGGTCACGACGATGGCGGCCGTGCAGTCGACGGCCCAGTCGTGGACCTTGGCGCCGCGGTAGGGGAAGAAACTCTGGATGAACTCGTCGCCGGCGCCCATGACGGCCACCGCCAGCACGGCCTTGATGGCGCGCGCGGGCGTGCTGCCGCTGCTGCCCAGGAACCACAGGGCGGCCAGCACCGCGTACGCGAGCGAATGCAGGACCGCGCCCGACGCATAGTGGCCGATGTCGGCGCGGGCGCCCGGCAGGTTGCCGATGACCACGATGGCCAGGTACATGAGGATGGCGCAAGCCATGAGGAGCAGGCGCAGCCTGGGATGTTGGAGGAGGGTGGACAGGACAGCGGTCATGGCAAGCCGGAAAATAAAAGGCTTACCTTACCATGAGGCATGGTGACGTGCAGCGCAGCGCAGCGGCAGCGGGCCAGCGCGGTATTCGCCCTGCTGGTCCGGCGTGCCGTTGTACGGACGTCGGTCGAGGGCGCGAATGGGTGGCCGTACGGCGTCAGATCGTGAGCGCCGGGGTGCCGTTAGGGTAGTGGGCGTCGAAACAGCTGGTGCAGTCCGCGCAGAACAGGTGAGCGATGCGTACCGAGGACTGGCGCAGCACGAGCTTGAGGTGGCCGTTCTGGCATTTCGGGCAGAACTCCCGGACGCTGCCGAAAGTCAGTACGTGAAGGGGCTGGCCTTCATCGTCAACATGGTCGACCACCAGGCGCGGGTTGAGCTCGCTGAGAACCAGGGTGTCGTCCGGCTCGTTGCGGCGCTGGCGCAGGGTAGGTGTGACATGCTGCTGGGGTGGCGACATCGATTCGCGTAAAGTCATTGGACTGGCTCCATGTCTGATTGTCCAAGAGCCCCCGGCTTGCCCTGAGGCCTTGTCAGGTACTCTCATTCCCCACGTGAATTGTTTAGAAAACGCGAGGCGCGAAATTAATCATAGCGGAATCTCAAGATGGTTCAAGCCCATCGAAGAAGACGGCTGCCTTTCCTGCTGGGCGCTGCAACAAGGATACGGAACACATACGGCACAAAAAAAAGTGCCCGCCAACGGAGAGGCGGGCACAACCCAAGATCGGGCCAAGAGACGCGGAAATCGGTGCGGTGCATCGCATTGGAATGCGTTACACCTTGCTGCGATCACGCATATCGGTTGCGTGTATGCAGGTGAAGCCAGTATAGGATGGGAATATGACTTGAACATGACACGGCTCAAGCGGACTGTAATTGACGGCGAACGATTGCAGTTGTGTCCGGTCGCGCGCTGAGTGCAAAAAAAAAGCCCGCTTGCTTGGCGGGCTTCAAACTATTTTCTTGGAGGAGAATAGTGGAGACAGGTGCATTATGTTGCAGTGCCAAATATAAGTCTAATTCTTCTTTCGGATACCAGACATCAGGAATTCTGATAACAATCCGGCAAACCCTTTTCATCCATTGACCGGCACCGTGTAATTCAATGCCATCCGGCCGCCATCCGCATACAGGGTCTGGCCGGTCATGTAGGACGCATCGTCGCTGGCCAGGAAGGCGGCGATCGCCGCGATCTCCTCGGGCTCGCCGCAGCGGCCCAGCGGGGTGCGCGACAGGATCGTGTGGCGCGCTTCCGGGCTGCCCATCACGGCCTGGCGGGCCAGTTCGGTCAGGATGGTGCCGGGGCCGATCGCGTTCACGCGGATGCCATGCTGGGCCAGGCTGATCGCGGCCACCCGCGTCAGCTGGTTGACGCCGCCTTTCGAGACGACGTACGGCACCTGGTTCGGGATCGTCAGCTCGGCGTTCACGCTCGACATGTTGATGATGCAGCCGCGGTTGCCGTCGCCGCCGCGCTTGACCATCGCGCGCGCCACCGCCTGGCTGCACAGGAACATCGATTTCAGGTTAATGCGCAGCACGCGGTCGAAGTCTTCCTCGGCCAGGTCGAGGAAGTCGGCGGCATGGGTGACGCCGGCATTGTTGACCAGGATGTCGACCTGGCCGAAGGCCTGCAGGGTCGCGGCCAGCATGGCGTCGACGTCGGATTTCTGGCTGACGTCGGCACAGAAGAAGCGGGCTGCGTCGCCGAGCGCTTCGGCCGCGGCCGCGCCTTCGGGACGCACGTCGACCAGCATCACGCGTGCGCTGTCGCGCACCAGGCGCTGGGCACAGGCAAGGCCGATGCCCTGGCTGGCTCCGGTGACGATGGCGACTTTCTGGGCAAGTTTCATGGCGGGTTGTCCTTGTGGGCTGCTGAAAGCCGCCATTCTATATTTATAACATGAGGGGCTGGTCGGGCAGTTCGTTCGGACGCGTGCCGTCCGAAGGGAAGTGGCGGCGCAGCAGTTCGTTGACTTGCTCGACCGCGGCCAGCGCCGCCCCATGGTAGTCGCCATGGGCGAAGCCCCCGGTCATCGTGTTGCAGACAGCTTGCCAGGTGGCGGCGTCGATCTTGCGGTCGATGCCGCGGTCGGCCACGATGTCGACCTTGCGGTCGGCCAGGTTCACGTAGATCAGCACGCCGCTGTTGTCCTCGGTGTCCCAGATGCCGTAGTCGGCAAACAGGGCAATGGCGCGCTGGCGGTTGCTGACGCCCGACCAGGCCGCCGACAGCGGCAGCGCGCGCTCGATCACCAACCGCACTTCGCCGCGGTGCGTGCGTTCGCCGGTGGCGATGGCGGCCGCGAGCGCGCTCAGGGTCGCTTGCGGGAAAGCGCGTTCGGCGGCGCTGCGGGTGCTGCGCAGGTGGCGCAGGGCGCGTTGGATATCCATCACCAGTCTCCCGAGGCGCCGCCGCCGTCGAAGCTGCCGCCACCGCCACCCGAAAAACCGCCGCCACCGGAAAAGCCACCCCCGCCGGAAAAGCCGCCGCCGCGGGAGCGGTCGTTGCCCATGTTGCTGAGGATGCTGCCGAGGATGAAGCCGGTGGCGCCGCTGTTCCAGCCGCTGCCCGGCTGGGCCAGGCGTGCGCGGCGCGGGCGGAACATCGAGCGCAGGACCATGATGCCGATGACGATGAAGAAGATGCTGGTCAGGATCCCCGGGAAGCCGACATCGCCGCCCTGTGCGCTGCCTTGTGCGCCGGCGCCGGCGCCGCGCTGTGCCTGCGGGGCCGGGAACTTTTCCTGGTTCAGCAGAGTCGAGATCGCGCCCACGCCCGCGACCAGGCCGCCGTAGTAATCGTTCTGGCGGAAGTGCGGGGCGATGGTGTCGCGCAGGATGCGGCTGGACTGGGCATCGGTCAGCACGCCCTGCACGCCGCGCCCCGCTTCGATGCGCAGGCGCCGCAGCGCACTCGGATTGTTGCGCGCGACCAGCAGCAGCACGCCGTCGTCGACGCCCTTGCGCCCGAGCTTCCAGGCTTCCACCACGCGGATGCTGTACTGCTCGATGGCTTCGGGTTCGGTGGAGGCGACCAGCAGTACGGCGATCTGGCTGCCGGTCTGGCGTTCGTAATCGGCCAGCACGCTTTCCAGGTGCTGGCGCTGGTCCGGCGTCAGCATGCCGACCTGGTCGGTGACGCGCGCCGCATACGGCGGCACCGGCTTGAACGGCTCGCCCTGGGCCAGTACCGGCCCTGTGCCCGCAAGCAGCAGGACCAGCAAACCGGCCCACATCAGGCGCAGCAGGGCAGGCATGGCAACCCGGTCCTTATTTGCCAAAATTCACGGTCGGCGCCGTCGAGATCGCCGCTTCGTTGGCTACCGTGAACGAGGGCTTGGCCTGGTAGCCGAATGCCATCGCCGTCAGGTTGGTCGGGAAGCTGCGCACCGTGACGTTATAGTCCTGCACCGCCGAAATGTAGCGCTGGCGCGCCACGGTGATGCGGTTCTCGGTGCCTTCCAGCTGGGATTGCAGGTCACGGAAACCGGCATCGGCCTTCAGCTGCGGATAGTTCTCGGACACCGCCATCAGGCGCGACAGCGCGCCCGACAGCTCGCCCTGCACCTGCTGGAATTTCTGGAAGGCTTCCGGATTGTTGAGGACTTCGGGCGTGATCTGGAAGCTGGTGGCGGCGCTGCGCGCCTTGGTCACGGCTTCCAGCGTATCCCGCTCGTGCGAGGCATAGCCCTTGACCGTGTTGACCAGGTTCGGGATCAGGTCGGCACGCCGCTGGTACTGGTTGACCACTTCGCCCCAGGCGGCCTTGGTGGCTTCGTCCTTGGACTGGAACTGGTTGTAGCCGCAGCCTGACAGCAGGACGCTGCTGAAAAGAGCGGCCAGCAGCAGGCCGGACCAGCGCGTGAACATAGAAGGCTTCATGGTAAATCCGTGGCAAGTTGTCGAATAGCTAAAAATATACCCGAAATGGAAAAATTGCGGCGTACTGACGGCCGGCCCCGTCGCCCCCAACCCTCGGCGCCGGTCCGGCGCAGGCTACAATACGGGGTTTGCAACAAGATACGAGGCCTGCCATGAACTTCATCAACAAGCTGAATGCCGCCTGGACCGGCAACGATTCCCTGCTGTGCGTGGGCCTTGACCCCGACTTGGCGCGCCTGCCTGCGCGCCTGCGCGATCGCCCGGACGGCATCGTCGAGTTCTGCAAGGCCATCATCGACGCCACCGCCGACCTGGCCTGCGCCTTCAAGCCGCAGATCGCCTATTTCGCCGCCCTCGGCGCCGAGCGCCAGTTGGAAGCGATCTGCAGCTACCTGCGCGCCAAGTACCCGCACATCCCGCTGATCCTGGACGCCAAGCGCGGTGACATCGGCGCCACCGCCCACCAGTACGCGCGCGAAGCGTTTGACCGCTACGGTGCCGACGCCGTCACCGTCAATCCCTACATGGGCTTCGATTCGGTCGAACCCTACATGGAATGGGAAGACCGCGGCGTGATCGTGCTGTGCCGCACCTCGAACGCGGGCGGGTCCGACCTGCAATTCCTCGACGCCGGCGGCCAGCCGCTGTACCAGCACGTGGCGCGCCTGGTGGCCGAGAAGTGGAACAAGAATGGCCAGTGCGCCCTGGTGGTGGGCGCCACCTTCCCCGAAGAGCTGGCGCAAGTGCGCAAGATCATCGGCGACATGCCGCTGCTGGTGCCGGGCATCGGCGCCCAAGGCGGCGACATCGCCGCGACCGTGCACGCGGGACGCACCGCGGCCGGCACCGGGATGATGATCAATTCCTCGCGCGCGATCCTGTACGCGGCGGCACAGGACGGCGAGGATTTCGCGGCGGCGGCGCGCAGGGTGGCGCTGGAGACGCGCGATGCGATCAACCAGTACCGCCGCTGATCCGATGCGCGCAGGTGCCAACGGTGCTTGAACGCGTGGACGGCAGAGCCGTCCACCCTACATTCGGGTCACGGGTAGGGTGGACAGCTCTGCTGTCCACGCGTCGATTGGTGGCGGTGCAAAGCCGCGAACGTACCGCGAATCACAATCAATAACGCTCGGGTGCGATTGCTTCTGTGTAATCGTACAGCGCGCCAAGAATCGCCTCGGCGCGTTCGTCGGCCGTCTCCGACAGCGCATCGATTTCCCCAAACAGCTGATCGACCGAGCGCGCGCCGCCGTCGCCTTCGAACAGGCGTGCTGCGCGGTGGGCGTCCCAGGTCTGCATTTCCTCGGCATTCAACGTGTCGGGGAAATTGCGTGCCCGATAGCGGAAGAACAGTTCTTCCAGACGCGGATCCTCGAACGAAGGCTGGCTGCCTGCCAGTTGCGCCGGTGATTCGGTGCGCAGCGATTCCAGGCGGCGGCGGTCGCCGCTGGAAACAAAGCCGCCATACAGGTCTTCGTCGACGTCGGGCGCCACCGGTGCGGCATCCTTCTGGAACACCTGGGCCCACACGGCCGCCATGTCCGGGCCGGCGGCGGCGATGCGCGCGTGCGCGAGGGAGCGTTCCAGGTCGATGTCCCATTCCACCGCCTTGGCGGCGTTCAGGGTTTTCAGGTTACCGACCAGCATCGGCGACTTGTTCAGGTGGACGCTCTTGATCGGCAGGCGTGTCATTCCTTCCGGCATGTCGGCGCTGCGGGTGAACATGCGCTGGCGGATCACGTCCACGCCCAGCGTAAACAGTTCGGACGGGTCGTGGCGGCAATCCCAGACCAGTACCTCGTTCTTGTTGGTCGGGTGGGAAGCGATCGGCCAGACCACGGCCAGGCAGCCGCGTTCGGCCGGGAACATGCCGGACACGTGAAGGAAAGGCTGGCGCTGAGCGCGTTCCAGGTGCAGTCCCATTTCCGACGCCACCTTGTCCTTGCGCCGCAGTTCCAGGCAAAAATCGAACAGCTTGGGCTGCTCCTTGCGGATCAGGCGCGCCAGCGCGATGGTGGCGCGCACGTCGGACAGCGCGTCGTGCGCGGCCTCGTGCTGCAGGCCGTTGGCCTTGCTGAGGTCTTCGAGGCGGAAGCTGGGCTTGCCATCCTCGCGCTTCGGCCAGGCGATGCCGTCCGGGCGCAGCGCGTAAGTCATGCGCACGACGTCGAGCAAGTCCCAGCGGCCGCAGCCGTTCTGCCACTCGCGCGCATACGGGTCGATCAGGTTGCGCCAGAACAGGAAGCGGGTGACTTCGTCGTCGAAGCGGATCGTGTTGTAGCCGACCCCGACCGTGCCCGGTTCGCTGAAGGCGGCGCAGATGGTGGCGGCGAATTCGTGCTCGGGCACACCGTGCTCCAGGCAATGCTGCGGCGTGATGCCGGTGATCAGGCACGCCTGCGGATCGGGCAGGTAGTCGGGTGCCGGCTGGCAATACAGCATGATCGGCTCACCGATCTCGTTGAGTTCGGCATCGGTGCGGATCGCCGCAAACTGCGCAGGGCGGTCGCGGCGCGGTTCGGCGCCGAAGGTTTCGTAGTCGTGCCAGAGAAAGGTGTGGGTGCTCATGAATCCGGGAATGACATGATTGCGCGGCTTGGTTGCGCGGGAAGGGGTTGCGACACACCATTCTAACGCGCCGCCCGGCCCGGCCCTAGCAAGTCATCAAGCCCATCCGGGGAACCGGAACCGGTGGTAACGGTCGCGTGAATGTAGGCTCAGCTGCAGATGCGGTTGCGGCCAGCTTGCTTGGCCCGGTACAGCGCCGCATCGGCAGCGGCGATCAGGGCCAGCTCGTCCTGGTCCGGATGCAGGGTGGCCAGGCCGAAGGAACCGGTCACGTGCGGCAAGGGCAGGCGCATGTCGGTGAACACCGTGGCGTCGCGCAGGCGCCCGCACAGGCGCTCGGCAACCAGCATGGCGGCCTGGGCGCCGGTGTTCGGCAGGATTGCCATCATCTCTTCGCCGCCATAGCGCACCGCAAAGTCGGAGGGACGCAGTGCATCCTTGATCACGCCGGCGGCGGTGACCAGCGCGTGGTCGCCGAGAATGTGGCCGTGGGTGTCGTTGAAGCGCTTGAAATGGTCGAGGTCGATCATCACCAGCGACAGCGGGGTGGTGTCCTTGCGCGCGCGCATCACCAGCTTGGGCAGCATGTCGGCCAGCCAGGCGCGGTTGTACAGGCCGGTGAGGCCGTCGTTGAGCGACAACTGGCGGTAGAACTCGCCCAGCTTCTGGCGCCGGCGCAGCATCGCATTGGCCTTGCGGATGCCGAAGGACAGCACGCGCAGCAGGTTGCGCGCAATGCCGTTGTGTTCATCGATCAATTGCCAAAGCAAATCAGCGTCGATCACCAGCAATTCGGTATCCTCGAGCGCAGTCATGGTGTCCAGGTTGGCGGCATCGTCCAGCACCGATTGCTCGCCCACGCTGCCGCCCGGGGCGATGCGTTCGATGGTGGCTTCGCCCATCGCGGTCTCGGTGGCCACGCCCAGCGCACCCGCCAGCACGATGTAGAGGTGGGCGCGTACGCTGTCCTGCAATTGTTCGCCTTTCGTCAGGCGTACCACCTTGCAGGGCGCGAGCGCACGGGTGACGGCCGGGGTCACGGCATCACGGAACAGTTCCAGGTCATGGATGTCGTAGCGCGAAGCGCCGAAGCTGTCGATGAGGTCCATGTGCGTTGTTTGTTTCCCGGAATGAATTCGTGTTGACAATGCCACATCATACCCCATTGGTTCCTATGTCCGTGTCTGACACGCGCGCAGGTCAACATTAAGTGTTCCAATAGCGGCATGAACACATCCAACGATTTTATCGACGCCACCGGCCGGCGTCACCTGCCTGCCAAGGACGCCCGCATCGTCTGCTTGGTGCCGTCGATCACCGAGCTGCTGTGCGAGCTGGGTTTGGCGTCGCGGCTGGTGGGCCGGACCGGTTTCTGCATCCACCCGCACGACGTCGTTGCCGCCATCCCCAAGGTGGGTGGCACCAAGGACGTCAACGTCGACAAGATCCGCCGGCTGGCGCCGACCCATCTGGTGGTGAATATCGACGAGAACGAAAAGCCGACCGTGGAGCGGCTGGCCGAATTCGTGCCGCACGTGGTGGTCACCCATCCGAACGTCCCGCGCGACAACCTGGCGCTGGCGCGCCTGATGGGCGGCATCTTCGGCGCCGCCGCGGCGGCCGAGCGCTGGTGCGCGGCCTTCGAAGCTGAATATGCCGCACTGCGCGCTGCAGCGGCGGGACCGGAACGGACCGTCCTGTACTGCATCTGGCAGGATCCGTGGATGAGCGTGTCGCAGGATACTTATATTGCCGGCATGCTGGCCGAGCTGGGCTGGCGCGTGCCGGTGCTGGAAGCCGGCGTGCGCTATCCGCGTTTTCATTGGTCGGAGGAGCTGGTGCGCGGACTGGATGCGGTGCTGCTGTCGACCGAACCCTACCGCTTTACGGAAGCGCACGCGGATGCGCTGGAAAAGCAGATCGGCACCCCCGTGCTGCTGGTGGATGGAGAGATGATGTCGTGGTACGGCAGCCGTGCGCTGGCCGGGCTCACGTATCTGAACCGGCTGCGCACGCTGCTGGAAGGCACCTAAAGCGTCAACGAAATCGCCAGGGCAAGAGATGTGGCTTGCCGACGCGTCGCCGCAGCGGCGGACCGCGAAGACAGCACGGTAATACAGCGAGACGATGCAACGCAGCATGGAGGTTTTGTCCGGCGCTTTAATCGCACTCCGTCGGCAGGTCCGGCTGGCTTGCGTAAGCGAACAGCCGCTCCAGCTGGGGCACCGTGATGCGCCCCGTCGACAGGTCCAGCCCTGCCAGCTCGCCGCGCGCCACCCAGCGCGCCTCAAGGGTCTCGGACGTCTCGGCCAGCAGCGCGCCGTCCAGCACGCGGCACAGGATGACCGCCTTGTAGATGCTGAAGGCCTGGGGCGGATGCGGATGGCGGCGCATGTCCCACAAGGCCAGCAGGCGCAGCGCCTGCACCCGCAGTCCGGTTTCTTCGCGCACTTCCTTGACCGCCACCTCGAACGGCGTGCAGCCGATGTCGGCCCAGCCGCCCGGCAGCGACCAGCGCCCGCCGTCGCTTTTTTCGCGCACCATCAGGATCTCGTCCGCGCCGCGGAACATCACGGCGCGCACGTCGACCTTGGGCGTCGGATAGCCGCGCTCGGCGGCGACGGCCTGCGCGAAGAACGGGATCGGCAGGCCGGTCAGGTGGCCCAGCATGCGCTGGCTGAGCGCCAGGATTTCCTGGTAGCGCTCGGCGTCGTAGACATGCGGATCGTAGGCCAATCCGGCCTGGGCCAGTGCCTGCAGCCGCTGGGCGATGCCGAGCCATGCCGTCGCCGACACATCGGGTGCTAAGCCAGCGACGGCCGGCGCCGCCAGCCGCGGCCACAGCCAGCTGCGCAGTTCGTCGACCGTCGCCGCCAGCAGGTCGGGTGCCAGCGCGCGCAGGGCGCCAGGGTCGGCCGTAGCGGCCCAGGCGGCGGACACGACCGCGACGCCGGCCGCGCGCGCCGCGGCCACGTCGCCCGGGGCGTCGCCGATATACACGGCAGCGCCCGGCGCCATGTTCCAGGCCGCCAGGATGGCCTGCAGGGCCTCGGTCTTGCGCGGTCCGTGCGGCGAACCGGTTTCGACGATCTCGAACACGTCTTCCAGGCCGAACCGGCGCAGCGACAGCACCGTGCTGCGCGCGCCCTTGCCGGTGACCATGCCCAGGCGCACGCCCTGGCGGCGCAGGTCGCGCAGCAGCGCGGCGATGCCGGCGAAGGGCGCCGGACAGTCCGCGTGCAGCCGTTCGTAATGGTGCAGGTAAGCCGCGAGCGCGGCATCGTAGTGTTCGGGCACCAGCGCCCGGATCGTGCCTTCCTCGGACGGACCGAAGGTGGCGACGATCTCGGCATCGCTCACGGCGCGCCCGGCGGCGGGTTCGACGGCATGGCGGAAGGCACGGATGCACAGGGGCAGGGTATCAGCCAGGGTGCCGTCGAGGTCGAACAGCACGGCGCGGAAGGGACCGGCGCAGGGCAGGGCAGCAGGCATGGAGATGGTCGCTTATCTGAGTTGGAAACCGCATGATACCGCAGAAAATTGCATAATATTGCAGATAACGGAACGACGCTGATGCCGCGATGGCCGTCACCGTTGCGTTTTCGCTGTCTAGCCTGCAATATCCGCCCATGCTCAAGCACGAACGTTTCCACCACATCCTCGATCGATTGCGTCTGGACGGCCAGGTCCAGCTGATTCCCCTCAGCCAGTCCCTGGGCGTGTCCGAGGACACGGTGCGGCGCGATATCGAGGAACTGGCACGGCAGGGGCAGCTGACCCGGATACGCGGCGGCGCCGTGGTGCCGTCGCCGATCCCGAACGCCTACCGGGCCCGCGAGCAGCACGACGCTGCCGCCAAGCAGGACATCGCGCGCAAGGCCGCGTCCCTGATCGGCGACGGCCAGATGGTCATCCTGGATGGCGGCACCACGGTCGGCTGGCTGGCGCGGCAGCTGCCCGCGGTGCGCCAGCTGCGCGTGGCCACCAACAGCCTGCCGGCGGCCACCGCCTCCCTCGACCAGCCGGGCGTCGAGGTGCGCATGGCCGGCGGACGGGTGCATGCGCCGTACCGGGTGAACCTGGGTGTGGAAGCAGTGGATTTTTTCCGGCAGCTACGGGCGGACTGGTGTTTCCTGGGCGCCTATGGGCTGCATCCGCTGGCCGGGCTGACCGTCGCCGATGCCGATGAGGCCGCCGTCAAGCGCGCGATGGTGCGCGCCTCAAGCCACGTGGTGGCGCTGATCACGCCGGAAAAGCTCGGCACGGCCGAGTCGCACGTGGTGTGCGAGGCGGGTGCGCTGCACACCCTGGTCACCGCCGGATCGGTGCCGGAGTCGGTGCTGGCCGAATACCGCAAGCTGGGTGTGCGTATTCTTTGACGCAATAAAAAAGCCGGCATGGATGCCGGCTTCGGTGCGGATCGGGGTCCTGTTACTGGTTATCGGTCAGGCCCTTGTACGATTCCGGATCCACGTCCGCGCCCATCGGCAGCGGATCGCGCTTGTTCTTGTCGGCCAGGCGGCCCAGTGCGCTGTCCAGTGCGCGCTTGAGCTTGCCGGAGGCGCCGGAGATCGACAGGTGCAGGTTTTCGGCATGGGCATGCACTACCACCGGCTCGTAGCCGGCCACGCGTGCTTCCATCATGCAATAGTTGTCGCCGTCGGCGTGCTTCTGGCCATTCTGATTACTCAGGTGGACATCGACGCGGCGGACTTGATCGAAACGGCCGATGCTGGATTCGACGGCTTCGCGGACGCGTTCGTCCAGGCCCTGGTGGCGGTCGATGGTGTTGTCGGTATTGATGTTGATTTCCATAATCGCTCCACTAATGAATATTGTTGAAACGATCTTACCTCCTTCCATGCGCGTTCTACGTTCGCTAGTGCACCATGAACGCGCATTCGTGCTGCATATCGGAAACACGCTTCAGGAGTCGATCAAGCCGGCAGCAATGTTGATCGACAGCCCGAGGATCAGCAGGTTGAAGAAGAAGGCCAGCACCGATTGCCCCAGCACCAGCTTGCGCATGGTGCGCGAGGCCACCGCCACGTCCGAGGTCTGGACCGCGACTGCGATCGTGAACGAGAAATACAGGAAGTCCCAATAGTCGGGTTCGAATTCTTCTTGCGGAAAGCGCAGCGGCGGTTCGCTGTTGCCGTCGCGGTAGTAGACGTGGGCGTAATGGAAGCAGAACAGCACGCCGACCAGCAGCCAGGTGCCGATCACAGTCAGCGCCGTGAACGCGTAGCGCATGGCGGCGTCGTGTGCCGGGACATGGCCCTTTTGCGTCAGTTCCGAGATGATCGCATACAGGCTGACGCCGGCGCCGGCCAGCAGCGTGGCCAGCACCAGGCCCGCGCTTTCGTCCTGCCTGCGGGCGATCTCGCGCACCCGGCCATGGTCGGCGCGCGCGACCAGCCAGGTCATGCCGAGCAGGTAGCTCCACACGCCGGCATTCCAGCCCACCAGCGCCTGCCGCATCCAGCTGCCTTGCGCCGGCCAGAGCGCGCCCACCAGGACGCCGAATCCGATCGCCAGCGCCAGGTAGGGGCGGTTGAGCACCAGGCGATGCAGCAGGCGCATGTCGCCCAGGGTTTCCTTCAGCGAGGCCATGATGGGTTCATTTGCTTACGTGGCGTTCTTGGCGGCGCGGGCCGCTTCCTCGGCGGCGTGGTGCGGGAAGCGGTCCATGCGCGACAGCACCGGGAACAGCTTCATCCAGGTGCCGGTGACCACCAGCGTGGCGACGCCGCCGAACAGGATTGCCGGCACCAGCCGGAACCAGCTGGCCGTCACGCCCGATTCGAACTCGCCCAGTTCGTTGGACGCGCCGATGAACACCGCATTCACGGCGCTGACGCGGCCGCGGATCTCGTCCGGCGTCTCGTACTGCACCAGCAGGTGGCGGATGTAGACGCTGATCATGTCGCCGGCGCCCATCAGGAACAGGGCGATCAGCGCGATCGGGAACAGGTCGGTCAGGCCCATCACGATGGTGCCGAGGCCGAACAGGCCCACGCCGCCGAACATCCAGGGGCCGACACGGCGCTGGATCGGCCAGAACGCCAGCGCGATCGAACACAGCGCGGCGCCGGCGCCGGGCGCGGTGCGCAGGATACCGAGGGCGGTGGGGCCGGCATGCAGCACGTCGTGGGCGTAGGCCGGCAGCAGGGCGGTGGCGCCGCCGAACAGCACCGCGAACAGGTCGAGCGAGATGGCGCCCAGCACGATCGGCCGGCTCCATACGAAGCGCAGGCCTTCGAGCAGCGTGTGCCAGCTGACCGGCGCCTTGTTCATCGCCTGCGGCGCGCTGCGGGTGCAGGCCATCATCGCCAGTGACAGCGCCAGCAGGACGCTCGACACCAAATAAACCACGTTGGCGCCGTACACGTACAGCAGGCCGCCGACCACTGGGCCGGCGATCACCGCCACCTGGAAGCTCGACGAGCTGAGTGCCACCGCCTGCGAGAAGGACTCGGTCGGCACCAGGTTGCGCAGCACCGCCTGCGAGGCCGGCTGGCTGAATGCGCGCGCGCTGCCATACAGGACCAGGATCGCGAACACCGGCCACACGACCGTGCTGCCGGACCAGGTGAACAGCTGCAGCAGGAGGCTGCACAGCAGCTGGGTGCCCATGCACAGCAGGATGATGGTGCGGCGGTTGTGGGTGTCGGCGACGTGGCCGGCCCACAGGATCAGCACCAGGAAAGGCGCGAACTGCGCCAGGCCGATGAGGCCGAGGTCGAACACATTGTGGGTGATCTGGTAGACCTGCCAGCCGACGGCGACGCTCTGCATCTGGATGGCGATGGTGTTCAGGAAGCGGGCCGACAGGTAGAACGACAGATTGCGGTTGCGCAGGACGCCAAGGCGGCCTGTGGAAGCGGTCGAAGACATAGAGTGGAATAGGGCTGGCGGGAATGCGCGTCCTATTGTGCACTATATAAGATGTATATGCAGTCAATACACCGGCGAGTCAGACGTCGCCCCTGCGAAGGCAGGGGCCCAATTTGCTGGCGTCGCGGTAGCGCATGCAGAACTTGGGCCCCTGCCTTCGCAGGGGCGACGGTTGTGCGGATGACGATGTAATGACGTTACAGCAGGCTTATTTTACGAACCGCAGCGCGAACTTGTCGTCCGGCGCTCCCTTCATCTCGAAGAAGGGCTGCTCGCGCGGGTCCGACGGCGCGCGCAGGTAGCCGCTGCTGGTGTCGAGCTTGAAGCCGGCGCGCGTGACTTCCTGGACCACGCTGTCCTCGTCGATGCGGTGCAGGGTCTTGGTGGCGGACAGGCCGCTGCCTTTCTTGGCCGCGTTGTCGATGATGACCAGCTTCCCGCCCGGCTTCAGCGCATCGTACAGGCGCTTGTTCATGGCATCGCGGTTGGCCGGGGTGTTGGCGATGTCGTGGTAGGACATGTTGATGGTGATGAGGTCGAGCGCCGGCGCACGCGGCGGGAGCGGGTTGTCGAAGCCGGCCACGAACGGGTGCAGGTTGGGCACCTTGCGCGCGTCCAGCTTGGCGTTTTCCATGGCGTTCTGCGCCCACACCTCGCCCTTGGTGCCGACCGCCGCCGCCAATAGCGTTGCGGTGGACCCGCCGCCGGCCGAGATGTCGAGCGCCTTCATGCCCGGCTTGACCTGGGCAAAGGAGAGGAATTCGGCAGGCTTGCGCTTGTCGTCGGCCTTGCGGTCGTCGTCGGTGCGCAGGGGGCTGGCGATGGCGGCCTGCCATTCCTGCGTGGCCTGGCCCTGGCCGGCGGCGTGGGCCGGCACGCCGGCGCCCAGCAGGGAAATACTCAATGCTGCAAGAAGGGGAACAACACGAAGCGAAGTTGGCATGTCGGAGCTCATTGTCGGGTTGGGAGGCAAGGAAACCTTACCCCAAATCGCCATGCAGCATGCAAAAAACGCTACATCGTGCGCCGCTTCAGGACTGCGCCAGGTCGGCCTCGGTGGTAAACGCGTCGGCGTAGAATTCCTCGGCCGGCAGCCCGCACTGCGCCACGTAGTCCTGGCGCGCCGAATCGACCATCACCGGTGCGCCGCAGGCATAGACCTGGTGGTTCGACAGGTCCGGGATGTCCTGCATCACGGCCGCGTGCACGTAGCCGGTGCGGCCCGTCCAGCCGTCTTCCGGCAAGGCATCCGAAATCACCGGCACGTAGCGGAAGTGCGGCAGTTCGCGCGCCCATTGTTCGCAGAGTTCCGCCATGTACAGGTCTTGCGGACGGCGGCCGCCCCAGTACAGGCTGACCGGACGCTCGGACTTCAGGTGGATCATGTGCTCGACCAGCGCCTTGACCGGCGCGAAGCCGGTGCCCGAGGCCAGCAGCACGATCGGCTTGTCCGCGTCTTCGCGCAGGAAGAAGGTGCCCAGCGGCGCCTCGAAGCGCAAGATGTCGCGCTCCTTCATGTTCGCAAACACGTGGTCGGTGAACACGCCGCCCGGCAGGTGCCGGATGTGCAGCTCGAGCGGGCCGCTGAACGAGGGCGCGTTGGCGATGCTGTAGGCGCGGCGCTTGCCGTCCTTGAGCAGGAATTCGATGTACTGGCCGGCGCGGTAGGCCAGCGCTTCGTTGGCCGGCAGCTGCAGCGTGACGATGGCGACGTCGGGCGCCGCGCGGCGGATCGACACCACGCGGGTCGGCATCTTGCGCAGCGGGTACTCGCTGCTGCCGCCGACTTCGCGCGCCTCGATGGTGAGGTCGCCCTCGGCCACGGCGCAGCAGAACAAGGCGTAGCCCTGTAGCTTTTCCTGCTCGGACAGGGCGCGCTGCTGGTGCGGCTTGTGGTGGATCGTGCCTTCGACGACCTTGCCCTTGCACGAACCGCAGGCGCCGTTCTTGCAGCCATAGGGCAGGCCGATGCCGGCGCGGATCGCGGCGGCGAGCACGGTTTCATCCTGCTCGCAGGCATATTGGTGGCCACTGGGCTGGACAGTGATCTGGAACGTCATACAATCCTCGAATGAATACGATTAATTTCAAACGGCCGCGCCTCCTGATCGTGGGCTGCGGCGATGTCGGCATGCGCCTGCTGCCGTGGGTCACCCGGCGTTTTCGGGTGTTTGCGCTGACCAGTCAACCGGAACGCCGGGCTGCGCTGCGCGCGGCCGGGGCGGTGCCCATCGTGGCCGACCTCGACCGGCCGCATACGCTGCGCCGGCTGCGCGGCTTGGCGCAGCACGTGCTGCACCTGGCGCCGCCGCAGCAGCAGGGCGATCTGGATTTGCGCACACGCAATTTGACCGCCATTCTACCCGAGGGCGCGCGTGTGGTTTATGTCAGCACCACCGGTGTCTATGGCGACCGCGGCGGGGCACTGACCGACGAGAGCGCGCCGCGCAAGCCGCGCAATGCCCGCGCGCGGCGCCGCGTCGACGCCGAGCAGGTGCTGCGGGCCTGGGCGCTGGCGGCGCGCGGGTCGGTGGCGATCCTGCGCGCGCCCGGCATCTATGCGGGAGACAGGCTGCCGCTCGAGCGCCTGCGCCAGGCCACGCCGGCGCTGCGGCCCGAGGACGACGTGTATACCAACCACATCCACGCCGACGACCTGGCGCAGCTGGCCTGCCTGGCGCTGTTCCGGGCGCTGCCGGGGCGTGCCTATAACGCCTCGGACGATACGCGCATGAAGATGGCCGAGTATTTCGACCTGGTCGCCGATGCCCATGGCCTGGCGCGGCCGCCGAGGTTGTCGCGTGCCGAGCTGGAGCGGACAGTGCCGCCGCTGCGGCTGTCCTTCATGTCGGAGTCGCGCCAGCTGGTGAATACGCGCATCAAGCGCGAACTGCGGGTGCGCTTGCGCTACCCGCAGGTGCATGACTTTCTTGATCAAGCGGGTGCAGGGGGGGACTAAGGCGTTCCTGCACTGGGAGAACGGGTGGCCGGCTCAGGCGGGCAGTCAGCTGAAGGCACGCGTCGCGTGGTGCAGTGCCGGGCCGGCAAGGTAGGCCGCTTTCGCGCCCGGGCCGGCGCAGTAGGCCGGCTTGATGCCGGGGCCGGCACAATACGCGGCTTTCACAACGGGGGCATCGCAGTAGATGGGCTTGGCGCCGGGTCCGGCACAGTAAGCGATCTTGGCCCCGGGGCCGGCGCAGTAGGCCATCTTTGCGCCGGGACCGGCACAGTAGGCGGCGTCCGCGCCGATCGATACCGGGTAGTCTTCGCCGAACGTCGCTTCGTACAGGGTACGCATGCGTTCGCCGCTGTCGAGGCGGAACTGCTCGTCGTCTTCGCCGCGCAGGCCCACGTAAGGATAATGATGCAGGAAATAGCCGAAGGCTCGTTCGCAGTCCCGCGCATATTTCATCGTGTCGAGGATATGGTAATGCCAGAAGGTATCGACATCGACCAGGGGTGCCGTATCCTCTTCAGGGAACAGTTTCATCAGGCATAAAAAGCGCCGATATTCTTTCTCTACCGCGTTCGCTTTTTCCAGACTCCATGCCTCACCGGATTCGCCATGCATCAACTTGACCTTGATAGGTTCGAGATCGAGGTCCATGATTGCCCGGAATTGGTCAGCTGCAGTGATGTCCATGATCATCCTCATCAATAGGTGAATTGCAGAATGGTTTGTAGAAACTTTCAGAAAATCAACTCGGTCAGACGTTTTGATATGGAGCAAATTATTGTCCGCCGTTTAGCTTGGTAGCAACGGATTCGCGGCAAGTTTGATTTATATCAATAATTACCCGTTCATGCGCGATTCCTAGCCAATAAAAGGGTTGTCGCCAAAAGGATATTGGGGGGTGAACCGGAGTTGATTCTGATATTTCGCAGCGGAAAAGACCGGGAAACAAGGCGGTATTGACAAAGAAGCGGCCATAAAAAAATCCGCCTCCAAGCAAGGAGGCGGATTCGAATGCGGCCTGAGGGAAAAAGCGCTGGCCAGTATGGCCGGCCCAGTCAGCTTGCTTGTGCGCGCATCGGTTCGATGCTGGCAGCACGCAGGGCGGTGACCGGCTGGCCGGCAACGGCATCGGCCTTGGCGCCGGGGCCGGCGCAGAAAGCGGTCTTGGCACCCGGTCCGGCACAGAAGGCGGCCTTGGCACCTGGCCCGGCACAGAAGGCGGCCTTGGCACCCGGTCCGGCGCAGAAGGCGGCCTTGGCACCCGGTCCGGCACAGAAGGCGGCCTTGGCACCCGGTCCGGCACAGAAAGCGGTATCCATGCCACGCGTTTCTACCTTGTCGATGCCGGGGCCGGCGCAGAAGGCGGTGCTGGTGCGGATGGCCGTGGCGCCGGGATAGGCGTCGCCGAAAATGGCTTCGTACAGAACGCGCATGCGCTCGCCGCCGTCGAGGCGGAATTGCTGGTCATCTTCGCCGCCCAGGCCCACATAGGGGTAGTGGTGCAGGAAGTAGCCGAAGGCCTGTTCGCAGTCGGCCGCATACTTCATGGTATCGAGGATATGGTAGTGCCAGAAGGTGTCGACATCTTGCATTGGCGCTGCCGCTTCATTCGGGAACATTTTCATCAGACACAGGAAACGCCGGTATTCCTTTTCGACGGCCGTGGCTTTATCAAGGCTCCAACCTTCGCCCGACTCGACATGCATCAATTTAACTTTGATCGGGTCCAGATCGAGTGCCATGACTGCCTTGAACAGGTCGTTGAGATTCATGATTGTCCTTATCGATAATGTAATTATGTGAACTGCTTCCCTAGTGTTGGCAGACATCATGTAGTTCATGTGTCGGCATCAAAATTTTCCTTAGCTTCGATATCGCTCAAAAAGTGCGAACCTCCATTGATATTGTTGAGTGGTTGACGACAAACTGTTCTTGATTTGCGTTGCCTGTACTCAATGTAATTGAGGCCATTGGGCATGTAGTTGCGTTTGGTCAAAAGTGGAAAGCCGTTGCCGCGATGCTACAAACTGTGCGGCAGGCTGGCGCACGGATGGGAAGAAGGAAAGAAGCGGACCGGGACAGTCCGCGTGGTGCGTCAAACGACGGCAGAACCCGTTTCGTGTTCGCTCAGGAGACGCGGTTCGTCGGCAGGGAGGCCGATCACCGGTGCCGATACCATGATCGTCGTGCCGCCATCGGGTTCGCTGAAGATGGCGCAGGTGCCGCCGAGGATGAGGATACGTTCCTCGATGCCGACCAGGCCGAAGGAGCCGTGCTTGTTGCGTCCGCCCGGCGGCAGGCCACAACCGTTGTCGCGCACGATCAGCGACAGCCAGCTGCCGTTCAGCCGCAGCTCGACGACGACGCGGCTGGCATTGGCGTGTCGTACGATGTTTGTCAGCGACTCCTGCAGGATGCGGAAGAAAGCGGTCGCGCAATAATCGGGCATGGCGATTTCCAGGTGATCCTCATGGAGGTCGCACTGGATGCCGGTACGGCGTTGGAACTGATGCACCTGCCACTCGACGGCTGCGGAGAGACCGAGGTCGAGTACCGTGGGGCGCAGGTCGTTAATGATCTGGCGTACGCTCTTGATGGTGGTATCGATCTGCTGCAGCGTGGCGCTGGCGCGCTTGTGCAGGTAGCTGTGGGTCCGGGAGCGGGTGGCCAGCATTTCCGCCTCGATGCGCAAGGCCAGCAGGTTCTGGCCGAGATCGTCGTGTACCTCGCGCGCAATCCGCTTGCGCTCCAGTTCCTTGACCTGGTAGGCGTGGTCGGCCAGGCGCCGCAGTTTCTGGTGCGACAGTTGCAGCTTGCTCTGGCTCTCGCGCAGCTCGCTCGTCATTTCCTGGGCCAGCGCCAGGGCCGCACGGCGCGAAGAGGTGAGGATGAATATCAGCGCGTACAGCATGATCGAGCCGAAGAAGCCGAGGGACATCATCAGCTTCGGGTAGTACACGTCGAATTCGGTGTACAAGGCGGCCTTGGGGGCGCTGTACACTGTTCGCCACGGACGGCCATTGAAATTCAACTGCAGCGTGGTCGAGAACACGTCGTCTCCGCTGGCCAGCGGCGGCTTGGGCAGTGCCGCACTGCCCTGGCTGTCGAACAGCGTGAGCGGTATTCCCGTGCGGTCGTGGCCACGGGCATCCATGTACTGGCCGGTGTCGAACAGCGTCATGCGCACGCCCTTCACCGGAATCTTGTCGATCACGCCTTTCAGCAGCTTGGGCACGCTGAATGCGATGCCGATCGAGCCCATGTAGGCGGCGCGGCGGCGCGCGACGCTGTCGAGCGGCACGCCCAGCCGGTAGATGGGCATGCGCATGCCGAGGTAGGTATTGTTCGGTCCTGACAGCGCGGGAATCGGCGTACCGGCAGCTTGGAACGTACCTTCGTCGCGCTCGCGTTGCAACAGGTTGCCGAAAAAGCGGTTGGACAGCAGGTCGTAGCCGTAGAGCTCGGCCTGTTTTTGTTCCGGCTCGATGTAGCCGACCGCAAGGTAGGCCGGGCGCACGCCAGATGGCCAGATGTCCAGTTTGGCGGCCAGCGGGCCTAGGAACTTTTTCTCGGCACGCAGTTTTGTGACGAAGGCTGCACGCTGGTGTTCATGGAAAAACAGTGCCAGGTTGATGTAATCGATGGCCGGATAGTTCAGATCCAGATGGAGTCCGCGCGCAAACTCGTGGAATTGCTGTTGGGTGACGGTTTGCGAACTCTGGACCATGCTGCCCGCCGCCCGCAACAAGTCGGTGTACGATTTGACCCGGACACTGATCACGCTCTGCGCATACGCGGCATGATTCAGGAAACGCTGGCGCGCATCGCTTTCGATCGAACCATACGTGTTGACGTACAGGCTGCTGCCGATCAGCGCGGATAGCAGCGTGCCCGCCCAGAACGACAGGCGGGTGACGGAAAATGCCTCTTGCAGCAGCGACATCGCAAACTCCCCGCAGGCAGGACCGGCGGCGCCGTCCTTACAGCCTTTATGCGTTGCAACTTACGAAAATCGGGTCCGAAACGGACCTAGCAGGTTGAAGAGCTTGTATGAAAAAAAAGCCCGGTGAACTGAACCGGGCTTTTTTGCATTCTGCTTGTGCGCGCGTGGCGGCGCAGCGGAGTCGCTTATTTACTCCAGCTGTCCTTCAAGGTGGTCACGCGGTTGAACACCGGCTTGCCCGGCTGCGAGTCCACGCGGTCGGCCACGAAATAGCCGTGGCGCTCGAACTGGAAGCGCTGGTCGGGCACGGCATCCTTCAGGCCCGGTTCCAGGTAGGCCTGGACGGTTTCCAGCGCGTTCGGGTTCAATACGCTCATGAAGTCCTTGCCGCCGCCGTCCGGCTGCGGATCGAGGAACAGGCGGTCGTACAGGCGCACTTCGGCTTCCAGGGCGTGCGCGGCGCTGACCCAGGTGATGTTGCCCTTGACCTTGTAGTTGTCGGCGCCCGGGGTGCCCGATTTCGAATCCTCGAAATAGTTCACGTGGACCGCGATCACGTTGCCGTCGGCGTCCTTGTCGAAGCCGGTGCACTCGGCCACGAAGCCGTACTTCAGGCGCACGCGCGCACCCGGCTTGTCGGCGGTCGGCGGGGTGAAGCGGTGGTAGCCCTTGGTCGGCACTTCCATGAAGTCTTCCTGCTCGATCCACAGTTCACGGCTGAACGGGAAGGAACGCTGGCCCATCTCCGGGTGGTGCGGGTGGACCGGTGCGTTGCACTCGACCGTCTGGCCTTCGGGGAAATTGTCGACGATCAGCTTCAGCGGACGCAGCACGGCGATCGCGCGCGGTGCCTTCGGATCCAGGTCGTCGCGCAGCGCGCCTTCCAGCGTGCTCATGTCGATCCAGCTGTCGACCTTGGTGACCCCGATGCGTTCGCAGAACAGCTGGATGGCTTCCGGGGTGTAGCCACGGCGGCGCAGGCCGACGATGGTCGGCATGCGCGGGTCGTCCCAGCCGTCCACGACGCCGCTGTCCACCAGCTGGCGCAGCTTGCGCTTGGAGGTGACGACATACGTCAGGTTCAGCCGCGAGAATTCATACTGGCGCGGCACCGGACGCGGGAAGAAACCGCCGTCGGCCAGGGTCTCGACCAGCCAGTCGTAGAACGGGCGGTGGTCGGTGAATTCCAGCGTGCACAGCGAGTGCGTGATGTTCTCGATCGCATCCGAGATCGGGTGCGTGTAGTCGTACATCGGGTAGATGCACCAGGCGTCGCCGGTACGGTGGTGGTGCGCATGGCGGATGCGGTAGAGGGCCGGGTCGCGGTTGGTCATGATCGGCGAGGCCATCGCGTCGTCGCTCATCTTGGCGCGCAGGATGTGTTCGCCGTCCTTGTACTTGCCGGCCTTCATATCGCGGAACAGCTGCAGCGATTCCTCGACCGGGCGGTTGCGGAACGGCGAGTTGGTGCCCGGCGTGCCGAAGTTGCCGCGGTTCTTCGCCATGTCTTCGGCACTCTGGCTGTCGACGTAGGCCTTGCCGTTCTGGATCAGGTACTCGGCCATCGCGTACAGCTGGTCGAAGTAGTCGCTGGCGTAGTGCAGGTATTCCTGGCCGCCTTGTTCCCAGCTGAAGCCGAGCCACTTGACGCTGTCCATGATGGTGTCGACGTATTCCTGGTCTTCCTTTTCCGGATTGGTGTCGTCGAAGCGCAGGTGGCAGCGGCCCTGGTAGTCACGCGCCAGGCCGAAGTTCAGGCAGATCGATTTGGCGTGGCCCACGTGCAGGTAGCCGTTCGGCTCCGGCGGGAAGCGGGTGATCACCGACGGCATGCCCGGGCGGTCGTGGGTGCCGGCCGCGATGTCGGATTCGACGATGGAGCGCACGAAGTTGGACGATGCATGCGTGGACGACGGCGCCGGGGAATTCTTGTCGTTGCTCATGAAAAGGTGTTTTGGATAGGTAATATTCCGGGCATTTTACCGTAGAAGGGTAGCTACTGGCCGCCTTATGTGGTTAAGCGCACGGTTCGCCCATATCGTGCGCCGGATACTGGGAAGAACTGGGATCAATGGCCAGCCTGTCAAGCTGGCGCTTTCTATAGGATAATCCCGGTTTAACGTTTTTATCTGGGCACTGCCGGAGAGTTTCAAGTGGAAAATTTATACGCGATTCTCGGCGTCGCGCCGAACGCCACCGACGACGAGATCAAGAAGGTATATCGCTCGCTGGCGATGCGCTACCACCCGGACCGCAACCAGGCGCCGGGCGCGGAGGCGCGCTTCAAGGCCGTCACCAAGGCCTACGAAACCCTGTCCGATCGCGCCAGGCGCGACGAATACGACCAGAGCGTCAACCACCGTATCGTGCTCGACGCCGAAGGGGAAGCGTTCGAGCTCTGGCGTTCCCTGTTCGCGCTCAATGGCGTGACCCTGCATTAATCAAGATTGCGAATCCAAACATGAAAAAAGTACATCCGGAATTTGCCTTCCAGTCGCGTGAACTGGAAGGCCAGATCGAAGGCACCCTGGGCGACCCGCCCAACCGCAAGAACTACGACATGATGGTCCAGGCGCTGGTGTCCGAGTACGCCGACGGCAATGGCCTGGACGACGTCAACATGATGGCCTTCGCGCTGGTCGACCGCATCCGCTTCACCGACCCCAAGGGCCTGGTGCGCGAAGCCATGGACTATGAAGGCAGCGGCGATCCGGCGCGCGTGTTCGCGATGGCCAACTGCGACGCCGACGAGGGTGAGGGCAAGGCCATGTACGAAGCCATCTGCGCGAATCACCCGGAACTGGCGCGCCAGGCCATCGTCACCGCCTTCCTGTACAAGAACCAGGCGCGCTGGGAAGACGACGACCAGTCGCTCGACCAGCTGGCCCGGGACGACGAAGGCGACGACGACGAGCTGGACGAAAACGCAGTCGGCGACGACTTCACCCAAATCTTCGACCAGGAAGGAGGCGATCGCCAATGAGCGACGACAACAAAGCCAACTTGCCGGCGTTGACCAGACAGGTCACCGAGCTGGTGTTGTCGGGCTCACTGCAGCACGCCGAGGAAGCGTTCTCGCAGGCGGCCGACGAGCACGGCGACTACGCCGTGGCCGAGGTGTTGTCGACCCTGCCGCCGCAGGTCACCGCGCTGCACCTGGCCGGCTTCGACGGCGCCAAGACCTCGCTGGCGACCATGCTGGTGCCGCCCAAGGCCTGGGCCGAGAGCCTGGCCTTCCTGGCCGCCACCTGGCCTGACAACATGATCGAGGACGACCCCGAGCGCCTCGCCGAGGGCCTGTTCAACCACATCCACGGCGTGGTGTATGCCACCGACGACGAGGACCGCCGCCACGCGCTGCTGGAAGCCGCATCGAGCACCGACCACGGTTCCACCGCGTTCGCGATCCTGTGGTCGCTGGCGCCGCGCGAGATCCTGGAAGTGGCGGGCGAAATCAACGTGCGCGGCCCGCACAGCAACATCCACACCACCTCCGACAGCGACATCGTGCCGCTCGCGATCGACCTGGCCCGCGCCAGCGAGGACGGCTGGCAGCGTTCGCTGCTCGAGCTGTTCCCGGAATACCGCAACACCCAGGATCTGGCCGACGTCGAGCTGCCCGACGATCTGGACGAGGAATCGGAATTCCAGCAGCGCGGCACCCGCGAACTGCTGTACCGCCTGCGCAAGCAGGTGCCGTCGGTGCGCACCCAGCCGCGCCGCAGCCCGCGCCGCAGCATGGGCACGGACATCTTTTCGTGAGCGGAGCAGACACCTTTATGTTGCCTGCGATCGTCATCGAAAGACTGCCGCGCCTGATCCGCGCGATCAAGCTGCTCCCGGCCCGCGCCGGCAACGAGGAAGCCGTGGCGCTGGCCGACGAGCTGGCCGGCATCACGGCGATGGTGGCGGAAAAGTTCACCAACGACCGTACCGCCGAAGGGATCCAGCGCGCCCAGCTCTTGACCATCGGCGGCGTCTCGCTCGGCCTGGAGCACCTGCTCGAGGACGAGGAAGACGAAGCGGTTGGCGACCAGGCCGGGCTCGGCCTGCTGCTCTCGGAAGGCGCCGAACTCGTGTTCCAGAACGGTTTCCGGATGGTGCGCGAACTGTCGGCCCTGCCCGAGGACACCCTGGTCGGCGAGTACGACAGGGACCCGGTGTATTCGCAGCGCCGCCTGAAGGAACTGTTCGTCGACCTGTGCACCGCCGATCCGGGCGAGACCTGGTCCGGCTACGAGCGCTACCTCGGCCAGCTGCAGCAGCGCAAGAGCGTGCAGGCGATCGTGCGCGCCGCCGAATGGCTGCGCCGCCATCACTGGGAAGGCGCGGTCAAGGATCCGGACCTGAATGCCGAAGGCGTGATCGCGCTGGCGGTGATCTTCGGCATCGAGGGGGGCGGGCGCATCGTCGCGCGCACCGGCCAGAAGGAGTTCGAGCGCTTCGTGCAATCGGTCCGCACCGGCAAGCACGACTACGAGGCCGGCTGGGCCAGGATGCTGGAAAACATCCCGGCGCCGCACCAGCGCGTCATTGCCGAGCGTATCGACAGCTACCGCAACAGCCTGCTGCTCAAGCATATCGGCGACAACACGCCGCTGAAGCAGCTGTTCATCGAGCTCGAGAATTATGCCGGTTCGGAGCTCGACCCAGAGTATCCGTAACACCGCGGCACCCCTGTCATCTCCGGCACCACCGGAAACGACAGGGGGCGCTACCCTTTCGTCAATCCCCGACACATATTTCCGTTTGACTTAGCTCAATGTCCTGAGCGCTATTCCTTTTAAAGTTGTCCAGCTCGGTTGACACCGACACCGTTTGTTGACAGGCGGGTTGCGCATTTCCACAGGACATATCAAGGAGTCATACATGGGCAAGAAGATGGCATTGGTGCTGCAAGGGGGCGGCGCGCTCGGCGCCTATGAGTACGGGGTCGTGACCAAGCTGGTCGAGATGGGCTGGGAGCCGGTGGCGGTCAGCGGCGTATCGATCGGTGCCGTGAACGCGGCCGCCATCGCGGGCGCGAAGGACGGCGATATTGCCGCCAGCCTGAAGGCGGTGTGGGACCAGATCACGATGAAGACCGTCCCATTCCTGCCCGCCAACATGCAAGGAAATTTTTCGCTGTTGGGCAATCCGAATTTCTGGCAGTCGCGTACCGATTTCCTGCAGATGGGAAGCTGGAACAGTCTTTGCGACACCAAGCCGATGTACAGGACGCTGGCGCAGCATCTCGACTTCGACCGGATCAACCGGGTCGTTCAGGACGGGATGCCGGCCGTGCGCCTGGCAGTGACGGCCACCAGCCTGGAAACCGGCGGGCCGATGACGTTCTCGAATTACCTGCACGGCCATGGCGCCGGTGCCGAGCTGGGCCAGTGCATGGAGAAGCTGAATGCAGTGAAGCAAACGATCAGGCCGGAGCACATCATGGCCAGCGGTGCCTTGCCGCCGGGCTTTCCGCCGGTGGTGATCGACGATTGCGCGTACTGGGACGGCGGGCTGTTCAGCAATACGCCGATCGACGCCCTGCTGAACATCCTGACCGAGGAGGAATACGATACGCTGCCCATCTTCACGATCGACCTGTTCGCTACCGGCAACCTGCCGATACCGAAGAACCTGATCGAAGTCCAGACACGCGCCTTGGCAATGCAATACGAAAACCGCTTCTGGGCCGAGTTTGGCGGAAGTGCGGGCCTGAAAGGTTTCTTGGCGATGCTGAAGACGCTCGAGGAGGTATTGCCGAAAGATAGCATCCTGCGCAAGGATCCCGCCGACAATCCCGAAGCCGCGGCATGGGACTGGCTGCAACGACTGAGGGCGCTGAAGAACCTGCGTGTCATCCAGGGCGCACCTGCCCCTTCGGGCGGCGACCACGACTTTTCGGCCTATGCGGTGGAGACGGCCTACAACGCGGGCCGCACGGCCGCGCGCCATCATGTGGTGATCGATCACGGTCTCGACCAGGAGCAGGAGGAGCGCCTGCGCGTGGTGGCATGAATCCTGTATGGACATGGGCTTCCTGATTGTCAGCTATGATCCGGCTGTAAAGAATCAGGATGCCCCATGTCTTCCACTCGCATCGCCGCCGGCAGCGCGGCGTTCAAACGCATCAACCGCGCCATGGTCTTCGGCGGGTTTTCCACGTTTGCCCTGCTGTACTGCGTGCAGCCGCTGATGCCGCTGCTGGCCCATGACTTCGCCCTCAGCGCGGCCGAGAGCAGCCTGGTGCTGTCGCTCGCCACCGGCGCGCTGGCGGTGTCGCTACTGGCCTCGAGCGTGCTGTCCGAAAAATACGGCCGCAAGCCGCTGATGGCGGCCTCGATGTTCGCCGGCGGCATCCTGACCCTGCTGGCGGCCTTCACCCACAGCTACGGCCAGCTGCTGATCCTGCGTGGCCTGCTCGGCCTGCTGCTGGGCGGGATGCCGGCGCTGGCCATGGCTTACCTGAGCGAAGAGATCGACGGGCCGTCGCTTGGCCATTCGATGGGCCTGTACATCGGCGGCAGTGCCTTCGGCGGCATGGCGGGGCGGGTGCTGTCTTCCTTCATCAGCGATTTCTGGGACTGGCGCATCGCGCTCGGCGCCATGGGCGTGGCCGGGCTGTACGCGGCCTGGGAATTCAACCGCAGCCTGCCGGCCTCGACCCGTTGGAAGCCGGGGCAGGGCGGCTGGCGCGCGCTGGTCGGCGGCACCCGCAAGCACCTGGGCGACCAGGGTTTGCCCTGGCTGTTCACGCTCTCCTTTTTGCTGATGGGGACCTTCGTCAGCATGTACAACTACATCGGCTACCGCCTGCTGGGGCCGGACTTCGGCCTGCGCCAGAGCGCGGTCGGGGCGCTGTCGGTGCTCTACCTGCTGGGCATCTTCAGCTCGGTCTGGGCCGGCAAGCTGGCTGACCGCCTGGGCCGGCGCAACGTGCTGTGGATGGTGATGCTGGCGATGCTGGCCGGCCTGCTGCTGACGCTGTCGAATGCGCTGGTCGCGATCGTGGCCGGCATGGGCCTGTTCACCTTCGGCTTCTTCGCCTCGCACTCGGTGGCCAGCAGCTGGGTCGGACGGCGCGCGCGGCCGCCGCAGGCGCTGGCTTCGGCCCTGTACCTGTTCTTCTATTACCTGGGATCGAGCGTGGTCGGCTGGCTGGCCGGCGTGGTCTGGGGCCATGCCGGCTGGGGCGGGGTGGTGGCGCTGCTCGGCACCGTGCTGGCAGGCGCGGTGGCCGTGGCCCTGCGCCTGCGCGGGCTGGCGCCGTTGCCGGCGCCGGCACCCACTATTTGAGCTTCTTCGCCGCTTCCAGGTATTTGGCCGCGTTCGGCACCGCGCTCCACGCCGGCGCCTTGCGGCTGTTGGCGATGTCCAGCAGGCCGAGCGCCACCATGCGGTCGATGCGCGCCATGTTCTCGTAGTCGATCTTGTCCCAGTCGTCGTCCTTGCCGTGGTAGTCCGGAAATTCGTAGGCCACCGACAGCGTGTGCGCCGGGACGCCGGCGTCGGCCAGCGACTGGTTGTCGCTCTGGGCAAAATAACGGTCGCTGTTCACCGGGTGCTTGACCAGCTTGACGCCCACTTTTTTGCCGGCGCGCTGCAGCGTGTCCGAGATGCTGGTGTAGTCGAAACCGGTCAGGTTGGCGGCATTCACGCGCGCGCCTTCGCTGTCGTCGGTACGGCCGATCTGTTCCAGGTTAATGTCGGCCACCGTGTCCTTGATCGGGAACACCGGATGTTTGCCGTAGTAGCGCGAACCGACCAGGCCCAGCTCTTCGCCGAAGAAGGTCATGAACACGATGCTGCGCTTGGGCCGCGTCTTCTGCGCCGCCAGGCTGGAAGCGATCTCGATCACCGACACGGTACCGCTGCCGTCGTCGTTGGCGCCGTTGTAGATGTCGCCGTTGCGGATGCCGAGGTGGTCGTAGTGCGAGGTCAGCATCACGTAGGTGTCCTTCAGCTTCGGATCCGAGCCGCGCAGCACGCCGACCACGTTGCGCAGCTTGACCGCGCGCTCGACCGGGCCGGGCACGTTCAGCGTGACCCTGGCGCCCGCGCCGGTATCGGTCAGCGCCGCCGCGGCCTGGGCATCGTACAGCACCACGCTGCGCATGGCGTCGCGCGGACGCGGCGGGCCTTCTTCGACCAGCCAGCCGTTGGCGGCGCTGCCCTGGGTGCGGCTGCCGTCGACCAGCACCAGCAGCGCCGGCTTGCCGGTGAACTTCTGCAGGTCGCCGTAGGCGGCGCGGCGGTCGGCCGGCATGGTGAGCACCAGCAGCTTGCCGTCGGCGCGCGCCGCATCCTTCATCGCCTCAAGCCAGGGCATCGTCGCCACCGCAACGTCCTTGAGGCTGACGGCTTCGCGCACGCGCAGGTCGACCGCGCTGGCCGGCACGTTCAAGGTCTTGCCGCCGGCCTGCACGGTAAACGCGAACTGGCCCATGTCGCGCTCGGCGTACTTCCAGTCCGAGACCTGGAAATAGCCGTCGTTGCCGGCCGGTTCCAGGCCGGCGCGGCGGAACTGGGCCGCGATGTACTCGGCCGCCAGGTCCTGGCCGCGCGAGGGCGTGGCGCGGCCTTCGAGCAGGTCGGAGGCGAGGAAGGACAAATGGCCGCGCAGCGACTGGGCGCTGATGCGCGCGCTCACCGGATCGGTGGACTGGGCGCCGGCGCCGTTGGACGCCAGCAAAGCGATGGACGCTGCGACGGCAGCGGGAAGGGAAGCGGCGCGGAAACGCATGCGTGACTTTCGTGATCGAAAAAGAAAGGCACTATTGCATGATGGGCAATCGTGGTCAACATGCAGTCTGCAAGATGCTGATTTTGCTGTCAATTTCGGCGAATTTCGGTTAATTGAATGCAGAGTTGCCTCATCCAGCGGTCGGACCGTGCGCCATCCGCTGGTCGACCGGACTACCATATTCCTTCGCCAACCCAACGCACAGGAGAACGTCATGTTGCAAGCAAACGAAATCCAGCAGCGGTTCACGCATATTCAGCAAACCATCGGCGAAGCCGAACAGGCTTGCCAGTCCTCGCAGGATGCGCCGAACGAAATCCGCGACTGCATCCACAAGCTGCAGCAGGAAGCCCAGCAGGCCCAGAGCGTAATGCAATCGAACGACCAGCAGCGCGTGATCGAATGCGTCGACCGCCTGGAAGACATGGGCGACGAAGCCAAGCGCATCAGCCGCAGCCTGCCGCAGATGCCGGCCCACCTGGAAGCCGCCGTCAGCCGCGTGCACGCGGAACTGTCGGATTTGAAGCACAAGCTGCATTGATCGGCGGCAGCGGGTCCGCCTGCTGGCGGGCCTACTATCTTGTGGCGAACTGGATCACGTAGGGATACATCATCTGGCACGGCTGCCCGCCACACACGGCCGGCTTGTACTTCAGCTTGCCGGCCGCCACCGAAATCGCCTTCCTCGCATCGGCGTTCTCCAGGCCGATCGCCGTCACGCTGACCGGTTTGCCATCCGTCCCCACCAGCACGTACACCGAAATGACGCCCTGCACCTGCTGCCGCGTCACGCTGGCGATGCGCTGTGCCGTCCGCAAAAATTCCTCCCGGCCGTTGAGCGGATAGGGCGGTTCGTCGCCCGGGGCCAGTGCCGGGAAGTCGCTCTTGACCATGGCCTGTTCGCCGGCCGACAGCTTGTCGTAGGGCAGGCTGGGCGGCACCGGAATTCCGGTCACGATGTCATCCCGGAACCGGGTATGGAGGGCGTCTGTCTTGAGCGTGAAGCTGGCCTCGGCGATGGGCGCCGCCGGCTGCCCCGGCACCACGCCGTCGATCACGGCCAGTTCACGCCCGGGAGTGCCGGCGAACACCATCTTGCCTTTGCCGCTCGGCTGGTCGTTCTTCCAGCCACCCTCGTAGCGTCCGCCGAGCATGTAGTGGAGCACGCCGGTGCCCTCACGTTTGCCATCCTTCCACTCGCCCTGGTAGCGGTCGCCGTTCGGGTACTTCGCCTCGCCGCTTCCATTGCGCTCGCCCATGCGCATGCCGCCTTCGTAGGTGGGACCGCCGGGCTGGCGCAGGTAGCCGAATCCGTCTGGCAGGCCATTCCGGAAGGTGCCGATGTAGACGCCGCCATCCGGGAAGTCCAGCTTGGCGTCGCCCGCCACCTGCCCTGCCGCCAGCGTGGCTTCCAGCCTGTATGCCTTGCCGGTCGCGTCGCGCCAGGCCAGTACGCCGTCGCCGTCGGCGAAGCCGGCCTTGCAGCCGCCCTTCCAGGTGGCTGCCTTCATCGGCGCAGGCTGGACCGGGGCGAAGCGGCAATCGGGTGCGCCGGCCAGAACGGGCGCATCCTGGGCTAGGGAAGGGTGGCAGGCGGCGCTGCCGGCAACAAGGGCGAGCAACAGCTCGGACGGTTTCATCGGCACTCCCAGGATCGGTGGATTTACAGGATGCCCTGCGCGCGCAGGGCGGCGATCTCTTCGCGACTCTTGCCGAGCAAGCCGGCCAGCACCTCGTCGGTATGCTGTCCGAGCAGCGGCGGGGCGGCATCGCCCGTGGCCGGCGTACCGGAGAGCTTCATCGGGCTGCGCACCAGCTTCACGCTGCCGGCCAGCGGGTGGTCCAGTTCGATGGCCATGGCGCGCGCCTGCACCTGCGGGTCGGCGAACACCTCGTCCAGGTTGTTGATCGGCCCGCACGGTACGCCAGCCGCTTCCAGCAGGGCGATCCACTCGTCGCGCGTCTTCGTCGCCACCATGGCGTCCAGCAGCGGCACCAGCACGCCACGGTGCTGCACGCGCAGCGGATTGGTGGCGAAGCGCGCGTCCCGCGCCAGCTCGGGACGGCCGCCGGCCTCGACGAACTTGCGGTACTGGCTGTCGTTGCCGGCGGTGACGATGATGTGGCCGTCGCTGCAGGCAAAGGTCTGGTAGGGCACGATGTTGGCGTGGGCATTGCCCCAGCGCTGCGGACGCTGGCCGCTGTTCAGGTAATTGCTGCCAACGTTGGCCAGCATCGCGACCTGGGTGTCGAGCAGCGACATGTCGATGTGCTGGCCTTCGCCGCTGCGGTCGCGGTGGGTCAGCGCCGCCAGCACGGCGACGGTCGCGTACATGCCGGTCATGATGTCGGTCAGCGCCACGCCGGCCTTTTGCGGCCCGCCGCCCGGCAGGCCGTCGCGCTCGCCGGTGATCGACATCAGCCCGCCCATGCCCTGGACCAGGAAGTCGTAGCCGGCGCGGTGGGCGTAGGGGCCGTCCTGGCCGAAACCGGTGATCGAGCAGTAGACCAGGTCCGGCTTGATCGCCTTCAGCGAGGCGTAATCGAGGCCGTAGCGCGCCAGGTGCCCGACCTTGAAGTTTTCCAGCACCACGTCGCAGTGGCCAACCAGTTCGCGCAGCAGCGCCTGGCCGGCCGCGCTGGCGATATCGATGGTCACCGAGCGCTTGCCGCGGTTCGCCGACAAATAATAGGCGGCTTCGGAGGTCGGCCTGCCGTCGGCGTCGGGTGCGTAGGGCGGACCCCAGGCGCGGGTGTCGTCGCCCGTGCCGGGACGCTCGATCTTGATCACGTCGGCGCCGAGGTCGGCCAGATTCTGCGCGCACCACGGGCCGGCCAGCACGCGCGACAGGTCGAGCACGCGGATGTGGCCGAGCGCCTTGGGCGCTGCGTTGTTCATGGATGGCATGCGGTCCCCGTTATCGTTCAGTTATTGTCGGGAGATTATAGCCGGGCGTTCGCGGCGTGCCGCCGCGGGCGCTGGCCGCCCTGGCGCCGGGTCCCCGCTTGTGCGGCGTTGCCTGCAGCAGCGCCGCTTGGCAGGCATCGCGCTCGTCGTCGACGATGCGGTCGACCGTGCCTTCGTCGAGCTCCATCGCTTCCAGCACGAAGGCAGACAACTGCAGGCTGGCTTCCAGCGTCTCGGTACCACCACCCTGGCGCCGGCCTGCTTCAGGATGCGCGCATGGCGCTGGTCGCGCGAGCACACGAACAGGCACGCCTGCGGGAACTTGCAGCGGATCCCGCGCACCGCCTGCAGCGCCGGATTCGGATCCACAAATGGACATGTGCCACAGGAAAATATTTGTATAAATGTAAATTCCAAGGTGACATAATTGATACAAATCTGTCGAAATTTCTTACAGTAATGTCAACTGCGACCTTGGTTTCAAAGTATCTAATTGTTTTTCAACAAGAAATTCTTTCCGGCATGAAATTTGCTGAGTTGAATATTCCTTGTCAGCAAAATACTTGTATTTACGTCAGGTGGTGTTTCCAGAGCTTAATGGTGAGTACTTTATCGATCCATAAAAATTGCCTCGTAAAGTACCGATCCAGCGCCCTGAGCCGTTTATGACGGCGACATCCCGGATGAACGTTGATCGTCTTACCTAAAAAAAGTGAGATAAAAATAATGATTGATTCCTCCGTGTCCAAACGGATTTCCATGTTGCGTACAGTCCTGATCCTGTTCGTGGTCCTTCTCCATATCGGCACGCCGGCCATCGGCAAGCTGGACACAAGCGATACCTTCCAGCTGGTGATGTTTTTCCTTCAGGACGAACTCAGCCGATTCGCAGTGCCGACCTTGACCATGATTTCCGGCTACCTCCTGTTTGCCACCGGGCTGCATATGAAGCCGCGATCCCTCTATAAAAAGAAAGCAAGGACACTGCTGGGTCCGTTTTTCTTCTTCAATATCGTCTACTTTGCAGTGCAATACGCGACCGAGTATTTCACCGGTTGGGCGCCGCTGCACGTGCTGGTGAATCAGCCGGCTGCGGTCCATGTCAACTTCGTTTTCAATTACGCAGGCTTTCCCCTGAATGCGCCCTTGCACTTCCTGCGCGATCTGATCGTGTTGACCGTCCTGGCGCCGGTGTTCGGTTACTTCATGAAGAACCGGCCACTGCTCGGCTTAATGCTGGTCACCGGTTTCTTCATGAGTAATATGGATGGCCACCTGGTCAACCGCAACACGATGGCGGTCCTGTTCTATGTCGGCGGCCTGGCGGCATCGCGGCACTGGAACGTCAAGCGTTTCGACCACCTGGCGATTCCCGCACTGGGACTGCTGTTGACGGCCTGTGCCGCCATGATGTACTTCCACATCGAAAACCACGTTTATCTCTACCTGGTCGCGCCATTTACGGTATGGCCGGCGGCGTCGCTGCTGATGAATACGAAGCCGGGATATTGGGCGGCAAAGTACAGTAAATACAGCTTTTTCCTTTTCCTCATCCATATGCCGATGATCCATGCCGTCGAGTATGTCTTTGCGAATTACGGTCTGGGCAAGCTGGCCGGCCAATCCATCGTGTGGACTTTCCTGTTCATTGTCGCTGTCGTGCCAGTCATTCACCGCGCGGCAATGTACCTCATGCCGCAGGCGTTCAGTTTCATGACCGGCGGCCGTGCGAGCAAAGAGCGTTCCGCCGGTATGCGTCAACCGGCAGGTGTCGCGCTGGCGAATGGATGATGGGAATCGATGTCTGAGCCGGTAAAAAGCGGCCATCAAAAAACCCGGACAGTGTCCGGGTTTTTTTATCGTTGCATTCCGCGTCGCAGAACGTGGCGTCACGGTCAGCTGCGCTTCACCTGGAAATCCTCCGGCGGCGTCTCTTCCATCTGGCGCTGGCCGCCGGCCTGCGGCTGGCGGGTTTCCATCGTGCGGATCAGTTCCTCCATCTCCGGGTCGTGCTGGTTGCGCAGCTCGAGGTAGCGTGCCAGCGCGTTGTCCAGCGCCGGCAGCAGGATGCCGCGTTCGCTGCCCAGGGCCGCGTAGGCCGGGCGCGCCGCCACGTAGCCGCAGTCGGCCGCCGGCTTGGCTTCCAGGCGGCCGGCGTCGATCCCCGCTTTGTCGGCGGCCAGCCTGGCCAGTTCGGCCCAGCTCAGCGCGCCACCGTTGGCCAGGTGCCAGATGCCGGCTTCGCCGTCGATCGCGAGGTCGAGGCAGGCATGCACCAGGTCCGGCACGTAGGTCGCCGAGACCACCAGGTCGCCCGTCGCGGTAAAGGCGTCGCCGCGTTCCAGCGCCTGCAGCGCTTGCGTCACGAAATTGTGCTTGTCCCACGGACCGAAGAAGGCGCTGGTGCGTACCACCAGTGCGCCGGGGTGGGCGTCCAGCACGTGCCGTTCGGCTTCCGCCTTGCTGCGGCCGTAGACGCCCAGCGGCGCGGTCGGGCTGCTCTCGACGTAGGGCGTACCCTGTGCGCCGTCGAACACCAGGTCGCTCGAGAAGGTGGTCAGGTGGATGTTGCGTCCGGCACAGGCGGCGGCCAGGATCGCCGGCCCCTCGGCGTTGTCGCGCATGCAGCGCTCGACGTCGTTCTCGGCGTCGTCCACGCGCACGTAGCCGGCGGTGTTGATGACGGCCCAGGGCTTGTGCAGGTCGAGTGCGCGCGCCACCGAATCGGCGTCGCCGATGTCCATGTCATGGCGCGACAGCAGGCGGTAGGCGATGTTGCGCTTGCGGCAGATGTGCGCGAAGGCGCGGCCCAGGGTGCCGCTGGCGCCCGTGATGAGCAGCGGCGCGGCGTCGGTGCCGACCAGCGTGTGGCCGTCGGCCGTGATCGAGCCGACCGCGTCCGGCGTCGCCACCGGCTGGCACAGCCAGCGTCCCGGACGGCGCCACCAGCCCTGGCCGCGCAGCACCGGATGCGACAGCGGCGCACCCGACGACAGTTCGCGCATCATGCGCGCCAGCGCGGTCGGGCGCGGTGTCGCCGAACGCACGTCGAAGGCGCCTGATTCGTAGTAGCCGCGGTTCTCCGTCACCAAACTGTTCCAGTCGAAGGCGCCGAGCAGCGACCACACGGTGACGGCGCGCAGATCGACGCCGTTGCCACGCACTTCCTTGGCCGCTTCCCAGATTTCCAGCAGCCAGCGCAACTGGTCTTCGCGGTTGGCGTCGATGTGGGCCTCGGTGATCGCCAGCGGGATGCCGTAGCGTTCCCACGCTTCGGCCAGCAGCGGGGCAATCCCGGCGCTCGGCGTGGCCAGCACACGCACGGCTTCGACGTCGGCGCTGGCGATCCCGTCCAGCGTGCCGTGCGTATGCGCAGGGAAGCGTTCCGGGCGATGATCCAGCCAGCGCTCGCTGGTGACGTAGTAGTTGACGCCGATGATGTCGGGCGGGCAGGGATTGTCGCGGAACCACAGGATCTCGGCAGGGTCGATGCCGGTCCCGACGAGGTAGTCCCACAGCGCATGCTCGGGGCCGACCATGCCGCACAGCAGGTCCCAGCCGAGCCAGCGGCGATCGTTGTAGAACTCGGCGGTCTTGGCCATCTCGGGCGTGCTGTAGGTCTTGCCCAGGTCGTCGGTCTGCACCAGCTTGGCGTCCGGGTTGACGGCGCGGATCGCGCGCATGCACAGCACGGTGGCGCGGCACTGGTTCAGCAGCGCCTGGATGAAGGTGCGGTCGTCGCGCCCGTGCGGGTACCAGACGCCGTACAGGCCGGCAAAGCGGGCGGTGGTGCAGATTTCGTTGACCGGGGTGTAGTACGCGAGCCAGGGATAGCGCGCCGCCACGGCGCCGGCGTATTCGGCCAGCTGTTCGGCAAATGCGGGGTCGACCAGGCTCGTATGGCGCGGACCGCTGCCGTGGTGGATCAGGCCGGCGATCGGCGTGACGCCTTCGGCACGCAGCGCTGCCAGGCGCTCGTCCGGCCAGGTCCAGTCGGCCTTGTCGATGCCCTCGGGGGCGGTGCGTTCCCACAGCACCGGATAGCGGATCGCGCGGATGCCGGTGGCGGCAAAGCGGGCGATGTCGTCCGCCCGGCCGTCATGGCCGTTGCGGTCGAGCTGCTGGTGGTAGGTGTCCTGGACGCGGTTGACCGTGCATTCGAGGCCGCCCCAGAGTTCCAGGGGGAGGTTGTGGCTGTTCGTGCTCTTCGTAGAATTCATAAATCACCAAAAGTATTAATTTTGTTGCAACAAAAAATCCGGAACCGCCCCGATCGGACAATATATCGGCGCGGCGGGAGAGTGCTTCGTGCGGTGGCGGTTGACAGCGCTGCGTCAACCTGCAACCATGCGGTCCATGAATTTTTCGTATCCACATCCTGTTCTCCGTACCTGGTGGCGCCGTTGACAGCGCGCGGCCAGAGAGAGATGTGATTTCGTTCAAACGCCGCCTCGATTCAGGTGGCGTTTTTATTTGACGCGGCACGATCGGGGCACAGCAACCCAAGGAACCTCGATGAGTCTGCAAACCGCCAATCCTTCCACGTCCGTCATCCTGACCGGCGATCGTCCCACGGGCCCGCTGCACCTCGGCCACTTCGTGGGCAGCCTGCGCAATCGCGTCACGTATCAGGATCAATACCGCCAATTCATCATGCTCGCGGACGCCCAGGCGCTCACGGACAATATGGATGACATAGGTAAGGTACACCGGAACGTGGTCGAGGTGGCGCTCGATTACCTTGCCGTAGGGATCGATCCAGCGAAGTCGACCATCCTGATCCAGTCGCAGATTCCGGAACTGGCGGAATTGACCTTTTATTACCTGAACCTGGTCACCGTGGCGCGCCTGGAGCGCAATCCGACCGTCAAGCAGGAAATCATCCTGCGCGGCTTCGAGCGCGACATCCCGGCCGGCTTCCTGACTTATCCGGCCAGCCAGGCCGCCGACATCACCGCCTTCAAGGCTGCGATCGTGCCGGTCGGCGACGACCAGATCCCGATGATCGAACAGGCCAACGAGATCGTGCGCAAGTTCAACCGCACCTATGGCGGTGACAAGGACATCCTGGTCGAGTGCAAGGCGATCGTGCCGGAAGTCGGCCGCCTGCCGGGCATCGACGGCAAGGCCAAGATGAGCAAGTCGCTCGGCAACACCATCAACCTCGGTGCCTCCGCCGACGAGATCCGCGCCGCGGTCAAGATGGTCTACACCGACCCGCTGCACCTGAAGGTGTCCGACCCCGGCCATATCGAGGGCAACGTCGCCTTCCTGTACCTGGATGCCTTCGATCCGGACAAGGAAGGCCTGGCCGAGATGAAGGCGCACTACCAGCGCGGCGGCCTGGGCGACTCGGTGGTCAAGAAGCGCCTGGAAGGTATCCTGCAGGAACTGATCGCCCCGATCCGTGAGCGCCGCGAAGAGCTGGCCAAGGACAAGGGCCAGGTGCTGCAGATCCTGAAGGAGGGCACCTTCAAGGCGCGCGAAGTCGCGGCGCAGACCATGGATGAGGTGCGCAAGGCGCTGGGCCTGTCCTACTTCTAAGCGCGGACCGCCATGCGGCGCCGTCCTGCCATCCTGGCGGGGTAAGGCGCGGCGTCGGCGGCGGCGGGGCGCGACCGACGAGCGCATCGGGTGCATCGCTCATGCAGTGTTGATTGCACACCACGACTGCTACCAGAAATTAATATTTCTGAATAGTAATAGTGTAAGATCAATCTTCGTGTTGATTACCTTGAGTTCGCCCGCCATGCGCTCCCTGCCGATTTTCCTTGCTCTCACGCTTGCGCTTGCAGGTTGCGCTTCCACTCCACGGGTATCCGAATCCCAGCTGACCGGCCTCATCGAACTGCCGGTCGGGACGTCCCAGGCGATTCGCCTGCCGGCACCGCTGCATTACACCGTCCCGGCTGACGGACGCGCCGGCAACGGCCGGCAGTTCCACCTGGTTGCGGGCACCTATCGTCCGTACAAATATAACCAGGCGGGCACGTTTTACCTGGGCGAACAGCCTGCCGTCGTCGAGCGCAAGCCGGCGGCCCCGGGGCCGGCCGGCACGGTCCTGCGTATCGGCGGTATCTGGATCCCGTCCAATCCGGCGCTGGCGCCGAAGCTGTTCATCGTGCCGGACTACTACAAGCAGCTGCCCGACGGCGCGCCCGTTCCCGACAGGATGCGCGTCGCGGATCTGGCGGAATTCCGCCACCAGCCAGTCGTGAACGCCCAACCCGGTCTCATCTATATTCCGGCAACCATTCCGGGTACCTTGAAGGTCATCTCGCCGCTGCATGCCGGACTCGCCGCCGCCGCGATCACGGGCGTGCTGGTGCTGTTGAATGAACCCGGCGCGTCGCACGAACTTGTTTTCGCTGCGGGCGAGATTGCCGATCCCGCGTCGGTCAGGCAACTCCGTACGGCCTTTCCGCCGGTCTGGCGATAAGCGGCGCGGCGGCGGCAGTCTTGAAACCTGCCGCCGCCGCTGCCAAGCGCCCGGCAGCGCGTGGCTTGCATCATGCAACCATGATGCAAGCCACTGCTCTTGATAACTACAGCGAACGCAGGAACGCCAGCAGCGCATCCCGCTCCGTCTTCGGCAGGTTGGCGAAGCGCTGGCGCGCCGCGCGGCCTTCGCCGTCGTGCCACAGGATCGCCTCGGTCAGGCTGCGCGCCCGGCCGTCGTGCAGGTAGCCGGCCTGGCCGCCGCTGCCCATCACTTTCTCGGTATAACCGATGCCCCACAGCGGCGCGGTGCGCCACATACTGCCCGTGGCCTGGCCTTCGGCGTAGTTGTCGGCCAGGCCGGCGCCCATGTCGTGCAGCAGCAGGTCGGTGTAGGGGCGGATGGTCTGGTTGCGCAGTTCGGCGAACAGGTGGCCCGGACCGGTCTTCATCTCGACCGTATGGCAGGCGGCGCAGCGCATGTCGGTGAACAGCCGTGCGCCGGCCGCGACTTGCTGCGGCTCGACCTTCAGTTCGTCCAGCGGCGCCACGCCTTTCGGGAAGCCGCTTGCCAGGCTGCGCTGGGCCGGCACCGCCAGCAGCGACAGGTAGTGCGAGATCAGCTGCAGGTCAGCTTCCGCGATACCGCGCTGGGTGCCGCCCGCGGTGTTGCCTCTTGTGCAGCCGGCCGGGTCGAAGTGGCAGCCGCGGTTGGGGTAGACCGGCGAGGTCACGCTCATGTCGGTCAGCAGGGCGGCCGCGGCCTGGTCGCGTAGCGTCGCCTTGGCGGCTTTCCAGCCGAACCGGCCCAGGCGCACCGCGCCCGATTCCGGATCGAACACGAAGTTGGCCGCGCCCTTGACGCCGTCCGCGTCCGGGGCCGTGCGCACGCGCGCCAAAATGTCGGCTTCCGGCACCGCTTCCAGCAGGCCGACGCCGATCATCGGCTGGGCCGCGCGCAGCGACCAGGCCGCCGGCACCGGGCCGTCGAACGCCAGTTTCGGCTTGCGCAGTTCGACGCTGCTGCCGTCGGCCAGCGTCACGCTGCGGCTGTCGAAGCCGGCCACGCGCACGGCCATGCCCCAGTCCTGCGCGGTGCCGGTGCTGGACGCCGCATTCATCTGGGCGGTGGTGCCGTAGACCGGGTGCACGACCTGGCGCCCGTTGGCGTCGAAGGCGGCGGTGCGCACCGACATGCTATCCAAGCGCTGGCCGAGCGCGATGGGGGCCGGGCTGCGGCCATTGTTGACGTGGCAGCCGATACAGGCGGACTGGTTGAAGCGCGCACCCTGCAGGCCGGCGATGGCCTGGTGCGGATCGTTGCCCGGCTCGTTGTGGGCGCCGCTGGTGAAATTGCTATGCACCAGGCGCCGGCCCTCGACGAAGCGCTGCATGTTGCGCATGCCGGCGTGGGTGTGCGGCTGCTGGAACATGAACAGGGCGTTGTCCGAATAGTTGTACGACACCGAGCCGATACCGCCCGACAGCGTCGCTTCCGGCAGCGGCTGCGTGTTCAGGCGCGGCTGCACCCCGTACCACGGGCGCAGGCCCTGGCCGACCACGTAGGCCCATTCATACGAGTAGTAGCGGATGCCGCCGCTGTCGCCGGCGGCGTTCATCGCCTCGCGGGTGCTGAACATCGACGGCGAGACCTCGACCACGTCGCCGGCCACCAGCGCCCGGCCGGGCACGTAGCTGCCGTTCGGCAGGCCGTCGGCGCCGAGGCCGTCGTGCCCCGGGTAATCCTTGATACGCAGGGTGCAGGCGCCATTGATGCCGCCTGGGCTGCTCAGGTGCGGGCCGTTCGGATAGACCGCCGGCTTGCAGACGGTGACGTTGCGGTCGACCAGTTCGCCCGGCGACATCCAGCCGTAGCCGGTCACGCCCGGACGGTCGAAGCCGCGGAAGAAGGCGACGCCGCCCGGCAGGAAGTCGACCGTGGTGTACTGGTTGACGACCAGGGTCGGCTTGGTGACGCCGGCCACGCGGCTGTTGTCGACGATTTCGACGCCCCAGGTGCGGTTCTGGAAGTACTGCGGCACGAAGGTGAGGTAGTTGCCCGGACCCTTGTCGAGGGGCAGGCCGGTGGCCGGGTCGACCGTGTCGTTGGGGCCGTAGCCGGCTTCGTTCCATTCCTCGCCGCGCTCGCGGCCGTGGCGCGCCAGCCCGCGCGCGCCGAAGCGGGTGACCAGGGTGCCGTCGGCCAGCGTGAACTGCAGGGTTTCGAGCGGCTGGTCGGCAGCCGGGAGTGGCTGCATCGCGCTGCCGTTGGCGGGGAAGGGCAGGCTTGACGTAGCGTTGGCCGACAGCGTGTTGTCGCTGCCCGGCGACTTGAATTCGGCTTCGAACAGCGAGTAGCCGTAGGTGGTGGCGCGGGCGATGCCCTGTAGGCGCAGGTAGCGCGCCTGCACACCGAGGTTGAAGAATTCCTCGGTGCCGCCATGGCCGTTGGTGACGTTGCGCACTTCGGTCCAGTTGCGGCCGTCGTCGGAAGACAGCAGCTTGTAGGCCTTGCCGTAGGCGCTTTCCCAGACCAGCCTGGCGTAGCCGAGCGGCGTGGGCACCCCGAAATCGAACTGGATCCAGGCGCCGTCCTCGCTGGTGCTGGACCAGCGCGTGGCCGGATTGCCATCGATCGCCATCGGCGCCGCCATGCCCTTGTTTTCCACCGCGGACGAGGTAGCGCCGGCCGGCTTGACGACGACGCCCGGCTGGCTCAGGTCGGCCGGCAATGGCAGCGGTGCCGGCGCCGCTGCCGGGGTCCCGGTGAAGGCCTGGATCTCGAAGACCGAGTACCCGTACTGGGTCGAGCGCTTGATACCCTGCAAGCGCAGGTAGCGGCCTTGCGCCTGCAGGCCGGTCCAGTCTTCGGCGCCGCCCTGGCTGGCGGTCACCGACTTGATCGTGGTCCAGCTGCTATTGTCGTTCGACACCTGCAGCGCGTACTCGGTGGCGTGGGCGTTTTCCCAATCGATATGCACGCGCGTGATCGTCTGCGGGCTGCCGAAATCGAGCACCAGCCACTGGTCGTCGCTGAAACCGCTGCCCCAGCGCGTGGCGCCGTCGTGGTCGATGGCCGCTTGCGGGCCGAGATCGCCGCGTTCCGATGCGCTGGCGCTGGCGGCGACCGGCGTCAGCGGCATTTCGGTGCTGGCGGTGCTGGCCGCGCTGCCGGCAAGCAGCCGGGTGCCGCTGTCCTGGGCCGGCTGGCCGGCGTCGCCGCTGCCGCAACCGGTCAGCGCCAGCGTGAGTCCGAGCGCGAGCGCGGCGGGCAGCGCTGTTTGCCAAGATGATGAAGTCATGGATGTTCCCCTGTGGAGCGCCTGGATGTGAAAACGCCGTCCGTGCCTCGGGCGGCATCGGAGGTCGATTAAGTTGCCTTAATGCAACTTAACACAAAGATAGTGAACGCTGAGGGGAATGTCAACCGTGCAAGTGAAATACACGTAAAAGGCTTGCCAATACTGTATCGCGTATTGGAGAGATGGCTATGGTTGTGATTGTTCCAACAATGAACTGCCGGGCAGCAGGTGCCCGGCAGCGTGCTACACGGAGGGCCGGCAGCGCCGGCCGCTGCGTCAGTCCTTCAGGTCGGCCGGCACCTTGCCGCCGTTTGCCGCCAGCTTGTTCATCACCTGGCGATGCAGCCAGATGTTCATACTGGCCGAGTCATTGGTGTCGCCCGAATAGTTCAGCTCGGCTGCCAGTTCCTTGCGCGCTTGCAGGCTGGAATCCAGGCCCAGCAGTTTCAGCAGGTCGACGATCGAGCTGCGCCAGTTCAATTGCTGGCCCGATTGCGCTTGCATGTTGCTCAGTACCTGTTCCACGTCCACCTGCTGGACGGCGGCCGGTGCGCCGGCGGCCGGAGCCGACTGCGGTGCAGCCTGTGGCGCGGCGGCCGGCGCGGTGCCTGCCGGGGCCTGGGCGGCGCCCTCGTTGGCCGGGTGACGCGAAGGGAAGATCTTGTGGAAGATATCGCCGAGAATGCCCATGTTGTTGCCTCCTTGATTGGTGTTAGCGTTGGTGTTGGCCGGCGTACCGGCGTCGGAACGGTTCTGGATGCCTTTTGCCATCGCGCCGAGCGCCACTGCGAGGGCGGCGCCGCCGATGGTCTTGATCAGGGTCGGGTGCTGGGCATAGAAGTCGCCCATGCGCTCGACGATGCCCGGATTCTGCTGTTCGGCCTTGGCGGCCAGTTCCTGCACTTGCTCCGGCGACAGTTGTGCCGCCTGCTCAGGCGATACCTTGGCCTGGTCGCCGCCCGCCAGGTTGCCGAACAGGCCACCGGCGACCGAGGACAGCACGCCCGGGTTGATGTTCGACAGCAGCTGGTTCAGCATGCCGGCGCGCTGCTCGGGATTGCCGTTGCTGAACATCTGGCCGACCATCTGGCTGAACGGCGGCGTCTGGTCCGAGCGCAGTGCCTGGGTGACGCCCTGCGCCAGCGCGGCGAATGGCGAGTTCTGCGCCACGTGGTCGAAATCGTTCTCGGCCTGCGCCGGGTTGGCGTTGGCGCCACCGCCCAGGTATTGGTTCAGCAGGTTGCCCAGATTAAATGACATTGGATTCTCCATTCGTGTAACAGTCGGTGTCCAGAATAGGCCGCCAGGCTGTATCGCTCCGTACGCAGACTAACGCTGCTCGTCGATTCGTCTTGCCGTCTGGACAGCTTATGGACAGCCGAGCGCTGCCCACGTAAGCTGGCGCCCATGACGCCTTATGCACCGCTGCTGCTGTTCCTGATCCTGTATGCCTGGACCACCTGGGCCTGGGGCGTGCCGGCCATGGTCGGGATGCTCTACCTGGCCGTCAGCGCGCTCTGCTTCGCCGCCTACGCGCTCGACAAGTCGGCCGCGCGCCGCAAGGAGCGGCGTACGCCGGAGCGCACGCTGTTGCTGCTGGGCCTGGCCGGCGGCTGGCCGGGCGGCCTGCTGGCCCAGCAATGGCTGCGCCACAAGACGGTCAAGCAGCCGTTCCGCCGCCTGTTCTGGATCACGGTGGCGGTCAATGCCGGCGCCTTCGTCTGGATCGCGCGCAGGCTGCTGGCGCCTATCGACTGACGGACACCACTGGAGGCATGCGCATGTGGCCTTACCCGAAGGTTCTCGCCCACCGCGGCGGCGGCACCCTGGCCCCCGAAAACACGCTGGCCGGCCTGCGCCGCGGCATGGAAGCCGGCTACCGCGCGATCGAATTCGACGTGATGCTGGCGCGCGATGGCGTACCCGTGGTGCTGCACGACCCATTCCTCGGCCGCACCGTGCCCGGTTCCGGCCACGTCTACGACTACGACGCGCACGAACTGGCCGCGCTGGACGCCGGCGGCTGGTTCGCGCGCGCCTACGAGGGCGAGCCGGTGCCGCTGTTCGTCGAGTTTGCCCAGTTCTGCAAGGCGCACGGCGTGTGGATGAACATCGAGATCAAGCCGGCGCCCGGCTACGAGATCGAGACCGGCGGCACGGTCGCGCGCATCGCCGCCGCGCTGTTCGCCGACGAGATCGCGGCCGGCGACTCAGCGCGGGTGCCGCTGCTGTCGTCCTTCAGCCACCTGGCGCTGGAAGCCGCGCGCGACGTGGCGCCGCAGCTGCCGCGCGCCTGCCTGATGAGCGAACTGGCGCCCGACTGGGCGCGCCGTGCGCGCGAGGTGGAGGCGGTGACGATCCACACCAACCATCGCCACCTGACGCCGCAGCAGGCGGCCGACGTGCGAGCGGCCGGTTTCGGCCTGTTCTGCTACACGGTCAACGAGCCGGCGCGGGCGCGCGCGTTGCTGGACTGGGGCGTGGAGGCATTCTGCACCGACCGCATCGATTTGATCGGGCCGGATTTCGCAGGGTGAGGGCTGCGCTGCCCGTCCGGTGCATATGCAAATATCTATATTCTGCAACATTCGCGGTGCGCTTTTTATAGCAATATAGGCATCTTTATGGCGAACCGGTGCCAATATAAGCCGCCTATATTGATATCCCAATATCCACGCTATAATCGATTTCCTTTATATAGCATGCTGCCTTCATCCGCCCCTACGACATGAAATCCACCGAAATACGCGAAAAGTTTCTCAAGTTCTTTGAGTCCAAAGGCCACACGATCGTCCGCTCCAGCCCGCTCGTGCCGGGCAACGACCCGACGATGTTGTTGACCAACAGCGGCATGGTGCAGTTCAAGGACGTGTTCCTGGGCCTGGATACGCGTCCGTACAAGCGCGCCACCACCGTGCAGCGCTGCGTGCGCGCAGGCGGCAAGCACAACGACCTGGAAAACGTCGGCTACACCGCGCGTCACCATACCTTCTTCGAAATGCTGGGCAACTTCAGCTTCGGCGACTACTTCAAGCGCGATGCGATCCACTTTGCCTGGGAACTGCTGACCAAGGTTTACGCCCTGCCGGCCGACAAGCTGACCGTCACCGTCTACTTCGAGGACGACGAAGCCTACGACATCTGGGCCAATGAAATCGGCGTGCCGAAAGAGCGCATCATCCGCATCGGCGACAACAAGGGTGCGCGCTACGCCTCCGACAATTTCTGGCAGATGGCCGACACCGGCCCCTGCGGTCCGTGCACCGAAGTGTTCTACGACCACGGCGCCGACATCTGGGGCGGTCCTCCGGGCTCGCCGGAAGAAGACGGCGACCGCTTCATCGAGATCTGGAACCTGGTGTTCATGCAGTTCAACCGCGACGAACAGGGCGTTCTGACCCCGCTGCCGAAGCCGTCGATCGACACCGGGATGGGCCTGGAGCGCCTGGCCGCGGTGCTGCAGCACGTGCACAGCAACTACGAAATCGACCTGTTCCAGGCGCTGATCCGCGCGGCCGCCCGCGAAACCGGCACCACCGACCTCGAGTCGAAGTCGCTGCGCGTGATCGCCGACCACATCCGCGCCGCATCCTTCCTGATCGTCGACGGTATTATCCCGAGCAGCGAAGGCCATGGCTACGTCCTGCGCCGCATCATCCGCCGCGCGCTGCGCCACGGCCACAAGCTGGGCCAGACGAAACCGTTCTTCTACAAGCTGGTCGAAGACCTCGATATCGAGATGGGCGACGCCTATCCGGAACTGCGCGAAGCCAAGGGCCGCGTGATGCAGACCCTGAAGGCCGAGGAAGAGCGCTTTGGCGAGACCCTCGAGAATGGCATGAAGATCCTGGAAGCCCAGCTGGCCAAGGATCCGCAGAACCTCGACGGCGCCACCGCCTTCACGCTGTACGACACCTACGGCTTCCCGCTCGACCTGACCGCGGACATCTGCCGCGAACGCAACGTCACGCTGGACGAGGCCGGCTTCACGGCCGCCATGGAACAGCAGAAGAAGACGGCACGCGCCGCCGGCAAGTTCAAGATGGCGGCCGGCGTCGAGTACGCGGGTGAGAAGACCAAGTTCGTCGGCTACGAGTCGCTGGTCCACAATACCCACGTACTGGCCCTGTATGCGGGCGGCGTGTCGGTGCAGGAACTGCAGGCCGGCCAGGACGGCATCGTGGTGCTGGACACCACCCCGTTCTATGCGGAGTCGGGCGGCCAGGTCGGCGACAAGGGCGTGATCAAAACGGCGGCCGGCCTGTTTGACGTCGAGGACACGCTGAAGATCCAGGCCGACGTGTTCGGCCACCACGGCGTGCTGCAGTCGGGCTCGCTGAAGGTCGGGGACACCGTCGACGCGCAAGTCGACGAGGCCAAGCGCGCGCGCACCATCCGCAACCACTCGGCGACCCACCTGATGCACAAGGCCTTGCGCGAAGTGCTCGGTTCGCACGTGCAGCAGAAGGGTTCGCTGGTCGATCCGGACAAGACCCGCTTCGACTTCTCGCACAATGCGCCGCTGACCGCGGAAGAAATCGCCAAGGTCGAGCAGATCGTCAACCGTGAGATCCTGCAAAACCACGCGACCCAGGCCCAGCACATGTCGATGGACGACGCCATCAAGCACGGCGCCATGGCGCTGTTCGGCGAGAAGTACGGCGACACCGTGCGCGTGCTCGACATCGGCTCGTCGAAAGAGCTGTGCGGCGGCGTGCATGTGACCCGCACCGGCGACATCGGCCTGTTCAAGATCGTCTCGGAATCGGGTGTGGCCGCCGGCATCCGCCGTGTGGAAGCCGTGACCGGCGAGGGCGCGCTGGCGCTGGTGCAGGCGATCAACCGCAAGCTCACGGAAGCCGCCGGCGCGCTGAAGACCAGCCCGGACGAGCTGCCGTCGCGCATCGCCCAGGTGCAGGACCAGGTGAAGTCGCTGGAAAAGGAAGTCGCCGCGCTGAAGTCGAAGCTGGCTGCAGGGCAGGGCGACGAACTGGTGACCCAGGCCATCGACGTCAACGGCATCAAGGTGCTGGCGGCAACGATGGAAGGCGCCGACGTGGCCGGCCTGCGCGAGACCATGGACAAGCTGAAGGACAAGCTGAAGACGGCCGCCATCGTGCTGGCCTCGGTGGCGGACGGTAAGGTCAGCCTGATCGCCGGCGTCACCGCCGACGCCACCGGCAAGGTCAAGGCCGGTGAGCTGGTCAACTTCGTCGCCAAGCAGGTCGGCGGCAAGGGCGGCGGCCGTCCTGACATGGCCCAGGCCGGCGGTACCGATCCTGCTGCGCTGCCGCAAGCGCTCGCGGGCGTAGCCGGCTGGGTGACCGAGCGCGTTGGCGCTTGAGCCTGATCGCTCTGCCATTCCTGTGGCGGGGCATGCGTAACAGGTAGGGTGGACGGGTTTCCCGTCCACGCGTTCAGGCAGCTCGTGTGTGGATTGGACGCGTGGACGGCAGAGCCAGCTAGGCGCCCCCGTCCACCCTACAAGTCGGGTATCGTTCGCAGTTGCCTACCACAAGCTTTCTCACCAATTCTATCCAGCCGTCAATTCTTCCCCGCTGTCAAGGTCTTGTTGTTGGTGCAACACAACACGGGTACCGTATTTTGATGCGCCGCGTCATAATCCTGCAATTGGAGTAGTATGCACAGTGCAGGGCATATGCCCACCAACACGCAGGCAATATCGATGACTGAAACCATAATCGACCCCGGTACCATCGAGTATCGGAAGGATCTGGATGCGCGCGGCTTGAGCTGCCCGCTGCCGATCCTCAAGGCCAAGAAGGCGCTCGCCGAACTGGCAAGCGGCGAAGTGCTGCGGATCGTGGCCACCGACACCGGCTCGGTACGCGACTTCCAGGCATTCGCCAAACAGACCGGCAACGCGCTTCTGGCGCATACCAACCTCAACGGCGAATTCACGTTCTGGTTGCGTCGCAAGTAACCGAACGTCAACGCTGTTCCGACGTCCCGCAAGGCGGGGCAAGCGCCCCGTCAAGCTTCTGATCTTTCCCTGAAAAAATGACCCCGGTGTAAATTAGGGGAATTCCTCTAAGCCAAAAACGCACGATCGTGCTTTAATTCTGCTCTGAACGGAATTTGCTTTTATAATTCGGATCATTTTAGTCAGTCACTTATTCATTTTCCAAAGGCCCACTATGAAAGTCCTGGTACCCGTCAAACGCGTGGTCGACTATAACGTCAAGGTCCGCGTCAAGTCCGACGGCAGCGGTGTCGATATCGCCAACGTCAAAATGTCGATGAACCCGTTCGACGAGATCGCGCTGGAAGAAGCGACCCGCCTCAAGGAAGGCGGCAAAGTGACGGAAGTCGTGGCGGTGACCTGCGGCGTGACCCAGGCCCAGGAAACCCTGCGCACCGGCATGGCGATCGGCGCCGACCGCGGCATCCTGGTCGAGACCGGCGCTGACATCGAGCCCCTGGGCGTAGCCAAGGTCTTGAAGGCACTGGCCGACAAAGAGCAGCCGCAACTGATCATCCTCGGCAAGCAGGCGATCGACGACGATTCGAACCAGACCGGCCAGATGCTGGCTGCGCTGCTGGGCTGGCCGCAAGCGACCTTCGCCTCGAAAGTGGTGCTGGAAGACGGCAAGGTCACCGTGACCCGCGAAGTCGACGGCGGCCTGGAAACCGTGGCCCTGACCCTGCCCGCCATCGTCACCACCGACCTGCGCCTGAACGAGCCGCGCTACGTGACGCTGCCGAACATCATGAAGGCCAAGAAAAAGCCGCTGGAAACCATCAAGCCGGAAGACCTGGGCGTCGATGTAACCCCGCGCCTGAAGACCCTGAAAGTGGCCGAGCCGGCCAAGCGCTCGGCAGGCATCAAGGTGCCGGACGTGGCGACCCTGGTGGCCAAGCTGCGCACCGAAGCCAAAGTCATCTAATCTTAATATTATGAGCGTCTAACAAACGCCCCAGGGCAAGGCGATGCAACGCCGCCATGGGGATTTTGTCAGGCGCGAAAAGGAACATCATGGTCGCACTGGTAATTGCAGAACACGACAACGCCTCGCTGAAGGCAGTCACCCTGAACACCGTCACCGCCGCGTCGCAATGCGGCGGCGAGGTCCATATCCTGGTCGCCGGCGCGGGCTGCGGCGCCGTCGCCGAACAGGCCGCCAAGGTGGCCGGCGTGTCGAAAGTGCTGGTCGCCGACGCGCCGCACTTCGCCGACGGCCTGGCCGAGAACGTCGCCGAGCAGATCCTGGCGGTTGCAGGTTCGTACTCGCACATCCTGGCCCCGGCCTCGGCCTTCGGCAAGAACATCCTGCCGCGCGTCGCCGCCAAGCTGGACGTGGCCCAGATCTCGGAAATCACCAAGGTCGATGCACCCGACACCTTCGAGCGCCCGATCTACGCCGGTAACGCGATCGCCACCGTGCAGTCGACGGACAGCGTCAAGGTCATTACCGTGCGCGGCACCGGCTTCGACGCCGCCGCGCTTGAGGGCGGCTCGGCCGCCGTCGAAACCGTCTCTAGCGTTGCCGACTCCGGCAAATCGGCTTTCGTCGGCCGCGAACTGGCCAAGTCGGACCGTCCGGAACTGACCGGCGCCAAGATCGTCGTCTCCGGCGGCCGCGGCATGGGCTCGGGCGACAACTTCAAGATCCTGGAACCGCTGGCCGACAAGCTGGGCGCCGCCATGGGCGCCTCGCGCGCCGCGGTCGACGCCGGCTACGTGCCGAACGACTGGCAGGTCGGCCAGACCGGCAAGATCGTCGCCCCGACCCTGTACATCGCCGTCGGCATCTCGGGCGCGATCCAGCACCTGGCCGGCATGAAGGATTCGAAGACCATCGTCGCCATCAACAAGGATCCGGAAGCGCCGATCTTCTCGGTGGCCGATTACGGCATCGTCGGTGACCTGTTCGAGGTGGTGCCGGCGCTCGTAAACGAGCTGGGCTGATCATTTGCCGAAGGTGGATGGCATGCATGTCCACCAAGCTATCAACGTCGTTCCCCCGAAGGCGGGAACGACGTTGTCATATGTAACGTCTAAATAGAACATTCAGGAGACCAAGGTGAGCTACAACGCCCCTCTGAAAGACATGCTGTTCGTCGTCAACGAATTGGCCAACCTGGCCGAGATCAACCAGCTGCCCGGCTGCGAGGATGCGACCCCGGATACCGTCGAAGCGGTGCTGGAAGAGAGCGCGAAATTCTGCGGTGGCGTGGTTGCCCCGCTGAACCATCCCGGCGACAGGGAGCCGAGCTTCTGGCACGACGGCCAGGTCACCACCTCGAAGGGCTTCAAGGAAGCCTTCCGTGCCTTTGCCGACGCCGGCTGGCAGGGTGTGCAGCATCCGGCCGAGTTCGGCGGCCAGGGCTTGCCGAAGCTGGTCGCGACCCCGTGCATGGAGATGCTGCACGGTGCCAACCTGGCGTTCGCCCTGGTCGCGCTGCTGACCGACGGCGCCATCGAGGCGCTGCTGACCGCCGGCACCGACGCCCAGAAGGCGCGCTACATCGCGCCGCTGATCAGCGGCAAGTGGACCGGCACCATGAACCTGACCGAGCCGCAAGCCGGGTCGGACCTGGCCGCGGTGCGCACCCGCGCCGTGCCGCAGGGCGACGGCACCTACAAGATCTACGGCACCAAGATCTACATCACCTACGGCGAGCATGACATGGCCGAGAACATCATCCACCTGGTACTGGCGCGCACGCCCGATGCGCCCCCGGGCGTGAAGGGAATCTCGCTGTTCATCGTGCCGAAGTTCCTGGTGAATGACGACGGCTCCCTGGGCGAGCGCAACGATGCCCACTGCGTGTCGATCGAGCACAAGCTCGGCATCAAGGCCAGCCCGACCGCGGTGCTGCAGTTCGGCGACGGCGGCGGCGCCATCGGCACCCTGGTCGGTGAGGAAAACCGCGGCCTCGAATACATGTTCATCATGATGAACGCAGCTCGTTTCGGCGTCGGCATGCAGGGCGTCGGCCTGGCCGAGCGCGCCTATCAGCAGGCTGCCGCCTTCGCCAAGGAGCGCGTGCAGTCGCGCGCCGTCGAGGGCTCGAGCGGGCCGGTCGCCATCATCCACCACCCGGACGTGCGCCGCATGCTGATGTCGATGCGCGCCCAGATCGAGGCAGCACGCGCGCTGGCCTACGTCGGCGCGGCCCTGTCGGACCTGGCGCACAGCCATCCGATTGATGCGACCCGCAAGGCCAACCTGGCGGTCTACGAATACCTGGTGCCGGTGATCAAGGGCTGGTCGACCGAGATGAGCGAAAACGTCACGCGCGACGGCGTGCAGGTGCATGGCGGCATGGGCTTCATCGAAGAGACCGGCGCGGCCCAGCACTACCGCGATGCCAAGATCCTGACCATCTACGAAGGAACGACCGCGATCCAGGCCAACGACCTGGTCGGCCGCAAGACCGTGCGCGACGGCGGCGCGGTGGCGAAAGCGATCATTGCCCAGGTGCGCGCCACCGAGGCGGCATTGAGCGAACGGCAGGGCGCCGACTTTGCCGCCATCCGCGGCCAGTTGGCGGCCGGCAGCACGGCTTTGGAAGCGGTGGTCGACTTCGTGGTCGCCAATACCAAATCCGATCCGCGCGCCGTGTTTGCCGGCAGCGTGACTTACCTGAAGCTGGCCGGCATCGTGCTGGGCGGCTGGCAGATGGCGCGCGCGGCGCTGGCCGCACAGCAGAAGCTCGATGGCGGCGATGGCGACGCGGCGTTCTACCGCGCCAAGATCGCCACCGCGCGCTTCTTTGCCGATCACCTGCTGTCCCAGGCGGACGGGATGCGCCATGCGATCGTCGAGGGCAGTGCCGGCGTGCTGGCGCTGGAAGTCGACCAGTTCTGAACCGGGCGGCCTTGCAGGCGCCGAGAAGCGGCCCCATGCGGGCCGCTTTTTGTTGGCCGCTCAAGCCATCGCAGCTGACAACTTATCCCTAGGCCGCCAGCGCCGCCCTCGCCACGTCCGGCTCGCCGCTCAACCTGAGGAGATCCGTCAGCATCCGCAGTGGAATCGACTGCCCCATCGCGACCATGCCCGCGTCATTCGGGTGCAGGTGGTCGCCCGAATCGTAGGCGGGCAGCATGCGCGCCGGGTTGGCCGGGTCGCGCACGGCCGCATCGAAGTCGATCACGCCATCCCACTCACCGCTGCTGCGGATCCAGTTGTTGACCGCCTGCCGGATGGCCTCGCGTGCCGGTGTGAAATAGCCGGCGATCGTGGTGTCACCGAACGGCGTGATGGTGGCGCCGTAGATGTTGAGCGACTTCGCGCGCGCACGCGCGATCAGCTGGCGGTAGCCCTGGAGCAGCGCCGGCTCGGTGACTTCCTCGGACGCCGGCGAGATCGACACCGGCTGGCCGAGGTCGTTCACGCCCAGCAGGACGATGACGGCTTCCACGCCGGGCTGGGCCAGCACGTCGCGGTCGAAGCGCGTGAGGGCAGCCTGGCCGAACAGCGGACCGATCCCCTGGAAGCTGCCGATGGTCGCATTTCCTGGATTCAGCAGGCGGTTGCCGCCGATGCCGGCGTTCACCACGCCGAGGCGGAACAGGCGGTCGTACTGGCGCAGGCGCAGCGACAGGATGTCGGGCCAGCGGCGGTTGGCGTCGACGGTCGTGACCGCGCCGTCGGTGATCGAGTCGCCCAGGGTGACGATGGCCCCGGCGCGGCCCGTCCAGACGCTGACGCCGCTCAGGAAGTGCCAGGACGTGGTGGTCGACGCAGCGGCGAGGGTAGGGACGCCGGCCGCATTCCCGGCCACGATGTAGTTGGTCTGGAAGGCCGAGCCGTGCAGGGTCGTCGCGGTGGCCGGCTGCGGCAGGTAGATGCTGATGGCGAGGTCGACCAGCGGCGGCAGGTTGAGATCGACCGGGTCGGAGAGCGCCGGCGCACCCGGCGGGATCACGATCGAGGGCTGGCCCCCGAAGGTCAGCACGCGGCCGGAGGCAGGATCGATGCTGCTGCCGGTCGTCCGGCGCGCGACATGGGCGGCCCCGATGGTCAGCGGCGTGGTGCCGAACTCGTTGGAAAAGCACACCCGCACCCGGTTGCCGCCGATGCTCGTATGAACGATCTGGCGCAGGGTCTGGTTGGTGAGGTCGATGGGCGCTGCCTGCGGGGGAAGCGCCGCGCCGGTGGGGGAGGCGCCCCAGGTGCCGACCCAGCGGTCCGCGGCCCACACATCGCCCGATCGGTCCTGGGCCACGGCCGGCCCGGCGAACGGGGCCGCCGCCAACGCCAGCGGCGCCGCCGCGCCCAGCCTGAGGAAGCCGCGTCTGCCGTTCGGCGCGGTCGTGTTGCTGCTGTTCCTGTGCTTGTTCATCTTGGTCTCCTCTGGTCGACAGATGGTCTGCGGGACGCGTTGTGCGCTGCGCGGACACGAAAGATCAGTATAGAGACCCGGTTTGTGCGGACGGCGGAGCGCGGTAGGACAACGTCCATGGCCGCGCTCAGAAACTACCCAAAACGGGTTCGGAAACGACCGAAAACAGTAAAAACTTGATGAGTGAGCTTGTCGAAGCAGGCGCCTCAGTAAACCCGCCAGGTGACACGTCGTGCGAGCGAAACCTGACAGCGGCGATCGTTATTGCGGCCAGGCCACAGGCCGATCCAGGCGCCGCGGTACCGGGAACCTGTCCCGGCATGCGCATCGGCGCTACACGGCTGGCAGACAAGCGCTTGCCAGGCAGCGAGCGAATTTCAACAAAGAATATTTAACTAAGAGACATATTTTCTGTTTGAAATTTGCATAAAACCATGTATCGAAGTATTTAGTTTGGCTCAAAGCGGACTCATCCAAAGAGAATAACTTGGAACTCAGGCCGTGCATGAGCCACGCGGCCTACCTTCCAAGTCGGCTCATTGAGGAGAAGCATCATGGGTACCGAACAATACAAGGACGACCGTGACGACGACAAGGATTGCGGCCACGACCACGACCACGGCCATGACCACGATGACGACAAGGGCCACGAGCACGACCACCATAAATTGTGCAAGTGCAGGAAGGAACGCGACGAGTACAAGAAAGAACGCGACGATTACAAGAAGGAGCGCGACGGTTACAAGAAGGAACGCGACGATTACAAGAAAGAGCGCGACGAGTACAAGAAGGAAGGCGACGAGTGGAAGAAGGTGGCCTGGAAATACAAGAAGGAGCGCGACGAGTACAAGGGCTTCCTGCGGGCTGCCCTGGAGCGCCTGGGCGTCGCGGTGCGCAAGCTGGATCACCTGCTCGACGACCTCGTCGATGACAGCAAGAAGATCGGCAAGGACCACGACAAGGATGATGACAAGGAGGGCGACAAGGGCCACGACAAGGGCCACGACAAGGGCGACGACTGATCCTGCGCCGGCGGTCCTTGCGGGCCGCCCCGTGCCGCCGCAACTTCCGGGTGGCACGGTGTCCAATGACTGACGCGCCAGTTCTGTCCGTGTATCCGCATGCGGTTCGGCGAATTGTTGTGCCGTTCCGACCCGGAAACGGCATTGCTGGCGCACTTGCGTTTCCTTAACCGGAATGCATGAGATGACCTCCTAGAATTCCTGACTACGCACCCCGCATACGCGTCCCTGGGTGCATGGCCAACCAAAGGAGCGTCCATGTTTTCCATGAAGCCCAGTACGGCGTTGCCGCTGTCGATTGCCTTTGCGGCGCTGTCCACGCTGGCCGCCTGTGGCGGCAGCAGCCATTCCAGCCCGGTCGCGGTCGATCCGCAACCCCCGGCCCAACCCGCGCCGACCCCGCCCACCCAGCCGGCCCCGCCGCCGCCGGTCGATCCGGCGCCCACGCCCGGCTCTCCCGAACTCACGCTCGAGCCCGGCTATACGTCGATCTCGTCCACCACCAGCTTCAGCCAGCCCAACTGGCCCGCCTGGAGCCACAGCGGCACGGCCAGCGTCGACGGCGTCGGCTGCGCCCAGAGCGAGACCTACCACACGCACGCCTTGCTGACGGTGTACCGTAACGGCGTGCGGCTGGCGCTGCCGGATTCGATCGGGCGCGGCAGCGGCTGCAACTATGAAATGCACACCCATGACGGCTCCGGCGTGCTGCACATCGAGACCGACGTGCCGCGTACCTTCACGCTGGGCCAGTTCCTGTCGCTGTGGGGGCAGGGCATCGGTGGCGGCGCCGTCCTCGGCATGCCGGGCCCGGCGCGCTACTACGTGGTCAGCAACGAGACGATTACGCCGGTCACGACGGACCCGGCCGCGCTCCCGCTGGCCGCGCATACGGAGATCGTGGTCATTCTCGGTACGGCGCCGGCCGCCTTGCCGCGCTACGACTGGGCCGGCAGCGGCCTGTAGCACTCAGCGCTCATTCAGGCATGAGTCAGCCGTAGGCGCCGCCCGTGTACAGCAGGTCGAACAGGCGCGCGATGGCGGCGATCAGGGCGGTGGCGCCGACCAGCATCGTCAGCACGAGCAGCAGTGCCAGCGGCCAGCGCGAATGCGACGTACGACCGCTGCCGGGGTTGTAGCGCGCATCCCAGCGCTCGTCCGGCGTCAGGCCGATCACCAGCGCTTCGAGGAAGCCGGCGAGCCAGGACAGGATCAGCGGCAGCAGCACATAGAAGGGGTTCGGTGCGTGGCCCAGGCCATAGACCATGCCGGTCGCCGGAATACTGCATATGTGCAGCAGGCCAATGCGGTCGACGCTGCCATGCAGGTAGAAGCGGTGCGCCCCCACGCCGCCGAGCAGAAAGGCGAGGGCGGTGGCAAGGGTCTTGTTCTTGTGCGGCTGCATCGGCTGTGGCGACTTGTCGTTGTAGAAAGGAAAGCCGCCAGTATCGTTCAAAATTGTGTGCGAAGCACGTTGTTTCCAGTACGCCCGCAGAGGGCAAGCTGTGTGGGCATCTTCATGGGTAGGTAGCGCTCTAGCACAAAATAAGCGATAATGCTGGATTCGGCCGGGACTGCGCCCCCAGCTAATGTTACTTTTTAGATAAACGCTTGCTGTTGCACGGCGTGGCGGGCTATAATCGTCGGCTTTCTCCGTCCAGTACATTTTTTGGAAATATTATGGTCGTTATTCGTTTGGCTCGTGGTGGTGCAAAAAAGCGCCCGTTCTACAACATCGTTGCAACCGATTCGCGTAATCGTCGCGATGGCCGTTTCATCGAGCGCATCGGTTACTACAACCCGATGGCTTCGGGCAAGGAAGTTGGCCTGAACATCACCGCTGACCGTCTGGCCTACTGGCAAGGCGTTGGCGCACAACTGTCGCCGACCGTTGCTCGCCTGGTCGCTGGCCAGCAGCCGGTTGCTGCTTAATCAGCAATCAGCAAGGTAGTACTAGTTTGACCGATTCAGCAGCAAGCTCGCAACAGGGAATCACGGCGGTTCCCGACGACCTGGTCCAGGTCGGGCACGTGACCGGCGCCTACGGGCTGCGCGGTGCGATCCGTGTGACGCCGTATTCGCTGGATGCGGATGCGCTGCTGAACGTGAAAACCTGGTGGCTGAACAAGCCGTCGCTGCACGCCGTCACGGTGCGGACTGCAAAGTTCCATAGCGGCGACGTCACCGCCACGCTGGTCGACTTGAGCGACCGCGATCTGGCCGAGGCGCTGAAAGGCGCCACCGTGCAAGTCTCGCGCGCCGATTTTCCGGCGCTGTCGGAAGACGAGTATTACTGGAGCGACCTGATTGGCCTGGACGTCGTGAACCTGCAGGGCGAAGCCCTCGGCAAGGTCACCGACCTGATGCACAACGGTGCACAGTCCATCCTGCGCATCACGCCCGTTCCCGCGGCCGGTGCGCCTCTCGATGCCAAGGTGGAAGAGCGCCTGGTGCCGTTCGTGGACCAGTTCGTCAAGACCGTCGACCAGAATGCAAGACTGATTACCCTGGATTGGGGCCTGGATTATTAATCCGTTCCCGATCACGAAGCGAGGTCCCGATGCAGTTTGACGTCGTGAGCTTGTTTCCCGAAATGTTTGCGGCGTTGACGCAGTCGGGTGTGACCCGGCGCGCGCACGAGCAAGGGCTGTGGAACCTGTCGATCTGGAATCCACGCGATTTCACGCAGGACCGTCACCGCACCGTCGACGATCGCCCCTACGGCGGCGGTCCCGGCATGGTGATGCTGGCCCGCCCGCTCGAAGCGACTATCGATGCGGCAAAGCAGCGCCAGATCGACCTCGGCTTGCCCGCGCCGCGCGTGGTGTTCATGTCGCCGCAAGGCAAGCCGTTGACGCACGAACGTGTGATGGCATTGAAAGACGAGCCCGGACTGGTCGTGTTGTGCGGCCGCTACGAAGCGGTCGACCAGCGCTTGCTGGACCGGGTGGTCGATGAAGAAATCTCCCTCGGTGACTTCGTGCTGTCCGGCGGGGAAATCCCGGCGATGGCATTGATGGATGCCGTCGTGCGGCATATTCCCGGTGTGCTGGGCGACGATGCCTCGGCGGTCGAAGACAGTTTCGTCAACGGCCTGCTCGATTCGCCGCATTACACGCGTCCGGAAGTGTATGAGGGCGTGGTCGTGCCGCCGGTGCTGATGGGCGGGAACCATGCCGAGATTACCAAGTGGCGGCGCCAGCGGATGCTGGAGGCCACTGCGAAGAAACGGCCCGATCTGCTGGACAAGGCGCGCCGCGCCGGTCAGCTGAACAAGGCCGATGAGAAATTCCTGGCAGGCCTGGTCGCGGAAACGGACCAGCCTGCTGGATAAGAGATTTGCACAGGCATCAGCTTGTGCGAAACCTGCGGGCAACTGCCCGTGTGTTCAACCCCATCCTCTACCGGGCTCATAACCGAACTCACAGCGTGGGTTCAAGCGCCGGCAAGATGGCTTTTGGAGTGTTAAAAATGGATCTGATCCAGCAACTCGAGCAAGAAGAAATTGCGCGCCTCGGCCGCAACATCCCTGATTTCGCACCAGGCGACACCGTTGTCGTCAGCGTCAACGTCGTCGAAGGCAACCGCAAGCGCGCCCAGGCATACGAAGGCGTCGTCATTTCGCGTCGTAACCGTGGCCTGAACTCGAACTTCATCGTTCGCAAGATCTCGTCGGGCGAAGGCGTCGAGCGTACGTTCCAGCTGTACTCGCCGCTGATCGCTTCGATCGAAGTCAAGCGTCGTGGTGACGTGCGTCGTGCGAAGCTGTACTACCTGCGCGAGCGTTCGGGCAAGTCGGCACGTATCAAAGAAAAACTGCCGCAACGCAAGGTCGCTGCTACTGCTGCCAAGTAATAGCTCTTGTAGTAAAGAAAAGGCATCCAGTGGATGCCTTTTTCTTTATGGGTTGCTCATTCATCGGCATCACCTTGTAAAGAATATTGTGGCAAAACAGCATATCGATCCCCAGCGCTTGCCGGTCGATGCGATCGCCGGCGAAGCTGCCCTGCCGGCCGAGCGCCTGGACGCCGCCTGGCTGCGCCGCCGCCTGGCGCACCCGCTGGCCTGGGAGCCCGAGCTGCCGGAAGACCTGCTTTTCCGCCTCGGCAAACTCAGGCGCGCCTCGGTATTGATTCCCCTGGTCCAGCGTCCCGAAGGCTTGACCGTGCTGCTGACCCAGCGTACTGCCCACCTGTCGGCCCACCCCGGCCAGGTCAGTTTTCCCGGCGGCAGTGCCGAAGCCGAGGACTCGTCGCCGATCGAAACCGCGCTGCGCGAAAGCGAAGAGGAAATCGGCCTGCAGCGCCGCCATGTCGAGATCATCGGCGTGCTGCCCGACCACGCCACCGCTTCCAAATTCCTGGTCACGCCGGTAATCGGCCTGGTCACGCCGCCGTTCGACCTGCGCGCCGATCCGGGCGAGGTGGCCGAGATCTTCGAAGTGCCGCTGGCCTTCCTGATGGACGGCATGCACCACCAGCGCATGTCCTTCGACCTGCCGGACGGGGGCGGGCGCCGCAGTTTCTATGCGATGCCGTACGAGCGCTTCTTCATCTGGGGTGCGACGGCGGGGATGTTGCGCAACCTGTTTCACCTGCTGCGGGCTTGATGCCGACGAAAAAGCAACTTGGGTCCCCGCCTGCGCGGGGATGACGACCGTTCAGTAGGCTGAACGATCGTCAATTGCTTCTAACGGTCCTCTGCGCTATCGTAGCGGCAGATGAAGTCTGGCAACAAATACCAAGGACCCGTGCATGACATTTTTTTCCATCCTGTGCGCGCTGCTCATCGAGCAGCTGAAGCCCCTGCGCGCGGATAACCAGATCTACGCCGAGATCAAGCGCTTTGCCATGCGCATCGAAGGCTGGTTCAATGCCGGCCAGGTGAGCCATGGGCGACTGGGCTGGTTCCTGGTGATCGGCGGCCTGATGCTGCCGACCGTGACCGTGTACTGGGTCTTGCTGCACTATAACTGGGTGTTTGCGGCGTTTGCCTGGAATGTGCTGATCGTCTATCTGACGCTCGGATTCCGTCACTACAGTCACTATTTCACGACGATCCAGTTCGCCCTGAATGCGGGCGACGACGCCACCGCGCGCACCTTGCTGGCCGAGTGGGCCCGCGTCGACACCACAGGTATGGACAGCACCGAAATCGCGCGCCTGGCCGTCGAAAAATCCCTGATCACGACACACCGCAACGTGTTCGGCGTGTTCTTCTGGTTCCTGATGCCGCTCGGCCCGGCCTGTGCCGTCATGTACCGCGTATCCGAATACCTGGCGCGCGCCTGGAACGAGCCCGACCACATGCGTAACGAAGCCTTCGGCGAATTCGCCGCGCGCGCGTTTTACTGGATCGACTGGATCCCGGTGCGCCTGACCGCGATCGCCTTTGCCGTGGTCGGCAATTTCGAGGACGCCATCTATGCCTGGCGCAACTTTGCCCACCGCTGGGCGGACGAGTCGCGCGGCATCATCCTGGCCGCCGGCGGTGGCGCCATGGGCGTGCGCCTGGGAACGCCGCTCGAGACCGCGGCGCGTGTGCTGACGCCGGATGCGGCCACTGTCGACCTGTCCGACAGCGAGGCGGACATGCTGCCCGGCGAAGAGCCGAACGTGCGTTCGCTCCAGAGCACGGTAGGCCTGGTCTGGCGCGCACTGTTATTATGGATGCTGCTCCTGCTGCTGCTGTCGGGTGCCGTCCTGCTGGGTTGACGAGTTTGCCGGAAGCGGGCCGCTGCCCGCTTCGGCCAAGAGGGCTCGTCGGCAAGTCTTCTATAAGATATAATACCGGCGTTGTTCTTATCCACGCTTCATGTTTCAGTAAGCTGCACTATGGCCGATTTACCGCAAACCGGGAAAGAACGCGCCGACGAGTTCTTCATTCTCGGCGTGACAAGCAAGGGCCGGCAGTTCCGTCCGAGTGATTGGGCCGAACGCCTGTGCGGCGTGATGTCGTGTTTTCGCCCGCCCGGCAGTGGTGGACGCAATGCCCACCTGCAATTCTCGCCTTACGTCTACCCGACCGTCGTCAACGGCGTCAAGGCCGTCGTGGTCAACAATGCCCTCAAGAGCGTCGAGCCGTTGGCTTACCACTTCGTGGTGAACTTTGCCAAGGACAACGACCTGCAGCTCGCCGAAGCCTGCTACGTACCGCACCCCGAAGAAAAGAAAACTTGATTGTTCCCCCGACAGCTTTGATTGCCATCAAAGCTGGATACCCTTCGCGGGTTAGCATAATAGCTTGCGCGAGGAGGGGACGGTCATGGAAGTCAGGACATTGTGCACCGCCGATGCGGTCTGTTGCGGCCGCTACGAAAGCGTGCAGGGTGCGGCGTTGCTGATGCGCAAGCACCACGTCGGCGACGTCGTCGTGGTCGACGATCCGGACGGCGAACGCACCCCGGTCGGCATCATCACCGACCGCGATATCGTGGTCTCCGTCATCGCCCTCGGCCTCGATCCGGTCGGGATCGAAGTCGGCGACATCATGAGCGACGACCTGCTGGTCGCCGGCGAACACGACGATCCCTATCTGACCATCGAACACATGCGCCTGCGTGGCATTCGCCGTGTGCCGGTGGTCACCGAGAATGGCAACCTGGCCGGCATCGTCAGCGCCGACGACCTGCTGGCCTTCCTGGCCGAGGAAATGGAAGAGCTGTCGCGCATCAGTCCCTACCAGCAACAGCACGAGCGCAGAGCACGGCAATAACACGCGTTAACGAGCGTCCAGCACGGTAAGCCTGCCCTAAGTCACCGTCTGTTACCATCCTGAACGCCTGCCATGCCCATGGCGGCGCCGGACAACTTACAGACGGAACAAAATGCGCTCGATGTTTTCTCCACGCGGCCTCGCTGCGTCACTGGCCTTGGTGGGCCTCTCTTTTGTTGCGAACGGCCCGGCCTGGGCACTCGATCTGCCCAAGGGCGTCGTCCAGGGCCCCTCGGTCGAAGGCATCACCGAATACCGCCTCCCGAACGGCCTGAAAGTCCTGCTGTTCCCTGATTCCTCGCGCCCGACCGTCACCGTCAACGTGACTTACCTGGTCGGCTCGCGCCACGAGAACTATGGCGAAACCGGCATGGCCCACTTGCTCGAGCACCTGATGTTCAAGGGCAGCCCGAAGCACCCGGACATCACCGCCCAGTTCGCCGACCGCGGCATGCAGTTCAACGGCACCACCTCGCTCGACCGCACCAATTACTACGAGGTGTTCCAAGCCTCGAATAATAATCTGCAGTGGGCGCTGCAGATGGAAGCCGACCGCATGACCCATTCGAACATCGCCAAGAAGGATCTTGATTCCGAGATGACGGTGGTGCGCAACGAGTACGAAAACGGCGAGAACTCGCCCAGCGCCGTGCTGATGAAGCGCATGCAGAACATCGCCTACGACTGGCACTCCTACGGCCGCTCGACCATCGGCAACAAGAGCGACATCGAAAACGTCAAGATCGGCAATCTGCAGAATTTCTACCGCACCTATTATCAGCCGGACAATGCCGTGCTGCTGGTGGCGGGCAAGTTCGATCCCGCGCAGACCCTGTTGTCGATCAACCGCCTGTTCGGCGCGATCCCCAAGCCGAAGCGCACGCTGCCGGAGTTCTGGACCGTCGAGCCGACCCAGGACGGCGAGCGCAGCTTCGAGGTGCGGCGCCAGGGCGACGTGCAGATGGTCGCGGTGGGCTACAAGATCCCGTCCGGCCTGCACGACGACAGCGACGTGCTGAACTTTGCCAGCACCATCCTCGGCGAAGCGCCCAGCGGCCGCCTGCACAAGCTGCTGGTCGAGAGCGGCAAGGCGAGCCAGGTGTTCGCCTTCCCGCAGACCGGCTACGCCCCGGGCCTGCAATACTTCGGCGCGGTGGTCAAGAAGGGCGAGCTGCTCGAGCCGGTGCGCCAGGCGCTGACCCAGGCCATCGAGGACTTCGCGCAACACCCGCCGACGCCGGAAGAGATGGAACGCACCCGGCGCGGCTACCTGAACGAGATCGAGCGCAGCCTGAACGATCCGCAGCAGGTCGGCGTGGCGCTGTCGGAAGTGATCGCGCTGGGCGACTGGCGCCTGTTCTTCGTCGGACGCGACCGCGTGCCGACCATCACCGCCGAGCAGGTGGCGGCCGCGGCCGGACGCTACTTCAAACGCGACAACCGCGTGACCGGCAGCTTCATTCCCGACGACAACCCGCAGCGCGCCGTGATTCCGCCGGCGCCCAGCGTCGCCAGCCTGCTCAAGGATTTCAAGCCGCAGGCGTCGACCCTGACCGCCGAGGACTTCGAGCCGACCCAGGCCAACATCATGAAGCGCACCACCCTGACCACCGCGGGCGGGGTCAAGCTGGCACTGCTGCCGAAGAAAAACCGCGGCCAGACCGTCACCGTCGACCTCAACCAGCACTTCGGCGACGAGCAGAATTTGTTCGGCAAGGGCGCCATCCCTGGTTTGACCGCGGCCATGCTGACCCGCGGCACCACCCAGTATGACCGCGTGCAGCTGGCCGATGCCTTCGACAAGCTCAAGATCGCTGGCAGCCCGACCCACTTCCAGACCACGCGCGAAAACCTGCCGGAAGCGCTGAAGCTGGTGGCCCACGTGCTGCGCGAGCCGAGCTTCCCGGCGGCCGAGTTCGAGCAATTGCGGCGGCAGTCGCTGGTGTCACTGGATGCCAGCCGCAGTGAACCGCAGAACGTGGCCTCGCGCGCGCTGAACGAACACTTCGATATCTATCCGAAGGGCGATATCCGCCATGAAACGACGCTTAACGAAGACGTGGCCGACATCCAGGCCGCCAAGCTGGAGGACCTGAAGGCCTTCCACCGCGACTTCTATGGCACGGTGCCGGCCGAGATGGCGATCGTCGGCGATTTCGATCCACAGGCCATCACCCCGATGGTCGATCAATTGTTCGGCGCTTGGAAAGCCCCGATGCACGTGGCGCCCGTGCTGCGCAAGCATGCCGACATCGCGCCCATCCACCAGACCCTGAACACGCCGGACAAGGAAAACGGCTTCTATACCGCGCGCATGAACCTGGACCTGAACGTCGAGGATCCCGACTATCCGGCGCTGATGCTGGCCGACTATATCTTTGGCGGTGGCGGCGGGCTCAAGTCGCGCCTGATGGACCGGATCCGCCAGAAAGAGGGTCTGTCCTACGGCGGCGGCACCCAGTTGGTCGCCGGCGACCTCGACCGCGCCGGCATGTTCGCGGTCAGCGCCATCGCCGCTCCGCAGAACCTGGCCAAGGTCGACGTCGCCGTGCGCGAGGAACTGGCGCGCGCCGTCAAGGATGGCTTCACCAATGCGGAACTCGCCGGCGCCAAATCGGGGCTGATGCAGCAGCGCATCCAGACCCGCGCCGAAGACGGTGCACTGGCGGCCGGCTGGACTTCGTATCTGTACCGCGGCCGCACTTTCGAATGGTCGGCGGCGTTCGAGCAGCGCCTGATGGCGGTCACGCTGCCGCAGCTGAACGCGGCCTTCCGCAAGGCCCTGGATCCATCGAAGCTGTCGGTGGTAATGGCAGGCGATCAAGCCAAGGCCGGCGGCAAGCGCTGAACAGGGGGGCGGCTCGGCCGCAACCGAGCGGCAATCGAGCCGTAACTGAAGCCTGAGTGCGCCCCGAGTGAGCCGCGATTGCAACACTCGGCAGTGTAAAACCGCCGAAACTGCCGAGATGCTTGGTCATTGCCCATTCCGGCGCTATGATGTTGCCTGTGGGAAGTATTGCACATGGGCAGCAAACATTGCGCTGAAATATTGTAAAGGGAGCATCATGAAGGGCATGACCAAACAACCCCCGAGCGGGATTTCTTACGCCGGCAAGGTTGTGCTGGTGACGGGCGCCGCCAGCGGCATCGGCCGCGCAATGGCGCTGGCATTCGGGCGCGCCGGCGCTTGCGTCGTGATTGCCGATACCGCGGTCGACGGCGGCCACATGACGGCGGCGCTCATCGTCGAAGCCGGCGGCAAGGCCTTGTTCGTGAAAACAAATGTAACGGTTGCGACGGAGGTCGACGCCCTGATCGACAAGGCGGTATCGCACTACGGCCGCATCGACGTCGCCGTCAACGGCGCCGCCATCGAAGAGGAGCACCTGCCCCTGGCCGACGGCGAGGATGCCCAGTTCGACCGCATCATGAACGTCAACGTCAAAGGCGTCTGGCTGTGCATGCGCAGCGAGCTGCGCCAGATGCTGAAGCAGGAAGGCGGCGGCGTGATCCTCAACATCGCCGACGCCGGCGGCCTGGTGGCGCTGCCCAATCACGCGCTGTATGCCGCCTCCAAGCATGCGGTGATCGGCCTGACCAAGACTGCCGCCGTCGAGTACGCCAAGTCGGACGTGCGCATCAACAGCTTGTGCCCGGGTGCGGTCAAGACGCCGATGCTGGCGCGCATGCTCGAGCGCGATCCGGGCCGCGAAAAGAAAATCAAGGCGGCGCATCCGATGGGCCGCATCGCTGATCCGGCCGAGGTGGCGAATGCCGCGCTGTGGCTGTGCTCGGAGCAGGCGTCGTTCGTGACCGGGCACCAGCTGGCGGTGGATGGCGGTTTGACGGCGATGTAAGCCGGCAGTTTACACTTGCATCGTTAGCATGTGAACGTCGCCCCTGCGAAGGCAGGGGTCCAAGTTGGCAAGCATTGCGGCAGCGCGTGCAACTTGGACCCCCGCCTGCGCGGGGGCGACGTGCTTATATTGCGGGCTCAAACGCCGGTAGCCACTTCTCGCCAATCGATGGCCAGCAGCTGTCGCCGTCTCACGGCCGCTTCTTGCCCTTCACCCGCAGCTGCTGCTTGTGCTGCGTCTGGTTACGGTTCTGCTTGGCCTCGTACAAGGCCACCGCATCCTCCTTCGCCCGCTCCAGCGTGCGCATTTCCTCATGGTCGTCGTGCGGCGAGAAATACTCGGCGTCCTGGGCGTCCATGACCAGCTTGATGGCCCCATCGTCGTCGAGGTCGTAGAGCTCGGTAAGCAGGGTGGTGACCTCGTCGAGGTAGGCTTCGTATGTCAGGTAGTTCATTGCTTCTTCGATATCAATAGAAAAGGGCTGTATCCTTCGCGGCATCGATGCGCGCGCGGATCCAGGCGTGGCTGCGTGCAGTGACCAGTTGCGCCATCCGCAGCGGGAAATGGATGATCCCGTGCGGCGCTTCCGGCAGCAGGTGCAGTTCGGCGCCATCGTCACCGATGGCCGCACGCCAGCGCGCCGCCATTGTAATCGTATCGTCGCGCAATGGATCGCGCTGGCAGGCAAACAGGATGGCCGGCGGCATGCCTCCCAGGTCGCCGTACAGCGGCGACAGCGGCGCCCGGCGCCGTCCGGCCTCATCCAGGCCGGGCGTCAGCGCGTGCAGCGAGGGCAGCACGCCGGGGCCGTCCAGCACCAGCGTGTCGGGTCCGGCCTGGCGCACGCTCGGGGTGCCGCTGAAGTCGTAGACGCCGTAGTACAGTACCGCGCCGGCGATCCGCCGCGACAGCGCCGGCCAGGCCTGCAGGCGCAGCAGCGTCGCCGCCGCCAGCTGGCCGCCGGCCGATTCGCCCACGATGAACAGCGGCAGGCCCGCGTACTCGAGCAGGCCGTCCTCGAGCAGCCAGCGCGCCGCGGCCAGGCAATCGTCCATCAGGCCCTGCAGCGGCGTATCGAGGGCCAGCCGGTAATCGACCGACACCACGGCCACGTCGCAGGCCACCATCATCGCTGCGTTCAGTTTGTCGTTCATGCGCGCGTTGCCGAGCACCCAGCCGCCGCCGTGGATGTCGAGCACCAGTGCGCGCACCTTGCCGCCCGCCGGACGCAGGATGCGCACGCGCACCCCTTCAGCCGATACGCGCCGCTGTTCGGCATCGATGCCGGCGCGCGCCAGGCGGCGGTCGGCCCCGGCCTGCGCCAGCCGCATCAGCAGCTGCAGTGGGCGCGCCAGCGCGCGGTAGCGCATGCCGAAGCGCGGCATGCGGTCCAGCTTGCGGTTGAAGCCGCGCACTTCCTGCAGGGTGGCGTCGTCGAAGGCGAGGGTGTCCATGCTCACGGCGTGTTCAGCGGCGTGCCGCCGGCCTTATTTCGTCCGCGGCTTGTTCAGCTTGCGGTCCGGCTGCACCAGCTTGCCCGAGCGGATCAGCTTGACCGTGGATGCGACCGAGCGCGCCACGTTGCGCACTTCTTCCAGGAAGGCGGTGTCCTTGTCCAGCGTGGCGTGGCTGTCCGCATACGATTCGTAGTAGCCGACATAGCGGTCGAGCTTGGCATCCCAGCCAGCATCGATGAACCCCATCCAGTCCAGCCAGTCCGTCAATGAACGGCGCAGCGGTTCGATGCCGGCCACGTCGCCGTGCACCACCACGCCGTAGGCACGGCCGGCCAGGTGCTTCGGATAATCCCAGTCCTGCTCCAGCGCCTTGGCTTCCTCGGCTTCCTTGCCGTGGGTCGAGCTGGGGTCGGGATTGCCGCCGTCGGCACACACCAGGCGGTCGATCATCAGCTTCAGCACGGCCGGGGCCTGGTACCAGTAGGTGGGGGTGATGATGATCACCGCGTGCGCCGACACCCAGCGTTCGTAGATCTCGTTCATCCAGTCGTTGTCCTGGTCGAGCGAGTGGTTCGGGTAGCAGCTGCACGGCCAGTGGCACAGCGGCATCGCAGTCGACACGCAGGCCTTGCACGGGCGGATATGGCGTTCGTAGTCCGAGGTCAGCAGCGACAGGTCGAGCAAGTCGGTCTCGATGTTTTCGCTGTGTAGCACGTCTTCGCACATCTTGCTCAGGCGCCAGGACTTCGAGATTTCACTCGGGCAGCTGCCGTCGTTGCGGGCGGAGGCGTTGATGACCAGCACGCGGCTGCGCGTGGCCGGATCCTTCTGGCGCGCTTCGGCGGCCAGCAGGCGGTCGTGCGCTTCCTTCCATTCGACCGAGAGGTCGTAGTCGGGATCGGCGAAGCCCGGACCGGCCTTGACCGTGATCGGCGCCTTGTGCGAGTTGATGTAATTCTTCCAGGCGATATCTTCTACGGATGCCAGTTCCTTGCTGACGGCTTCGAAGGCCGGATCGTAGAACTTGCGCATGAAGCGCAGGTGGAATTCGTCGCGGTTCAGTTTTGCGGGCGCCTGGCCCTTGCGAACGGTGGTCATGGAGGCCTTTTCTAAATCGATTCCATCCGATTATGGAATAGGAAACCTGTCCAGCCGGTACGCCACCTAACGGAAAAAGTGAACAATTAAACAAAAAAGCGGCACGGGCCAGGCCCGTACCGCTTTTTATGCTTATTGCTTATTTTGCTGCCGATGCTTGAACCGATTACTGCGCCGAAGCGGTCGCGGTACCGGTATTCGGATGGTTCACCAGCAGGATCCAGTACTTGGCCAGGTCGGCCGCGCCGCCGTTGCCCTTGACGGTCTCGAAGGTCTTGATCGCCTGGTCTTTCTTGCCGGCGCGTGCGTAGGCCATGCCCAGGCGCAGCTTGGCTTCGTCAGGCGACTTCAGGCCGCCCTTGGCGATACCCTGCTCGATGAAGCCGATGCCCTTGTCGAACTGGTCCATGGTGACGTAGGCCCAGCCCAGGTTGACCAGGCCAGCGCCGGTCTTCGACTTGGCGGCCGACGCTTCGCCGGTGGCGATGTTCTTGGCGTCGTCGGCGGCACCCTTGGTGGCGCGGTCACGCAGCTGGCGGTGTTGGGCGGCATTCGCGCCGGTGCCCAGCACGCCGGCGGCGAAGCCGGCATCCACGACCTTCTTGGCTTCGGTCGGGAAGCCGTCCTTCAGGGCCAGCTCGGCCAGGTCGGCATATTCGGCCGCGTCCAGCTTCTTGACGGCGGCGAACTCGAGGCGCAGCGCGTCGGTGATATAGGCTTCCTGGTTGAAGCCCGGACGGCGCATCACACCGCGGTTGATCAGGTCGGTCCAGTAATCGTCGCTCGGGTAGTAGGCAGCCAGCTGTTCCAGGCCGTACAGGTAGGCGGCATCATCCTTGACCTTGTTGGCGGCCGAGGCGTACAGGCGCAGGTCTTCGGCCGACGGCGCCTTGCCGGCGCTGATGGCGGCGTCCAGCACCGGACGCTGCATCTTGACCGAGGTCGCGTAGTCGCCGCTCAGGTAATAGGAGCGCAGCAGGGCCGAGTTGACGGCGGCCGACTGGGTCGGGCTTTCCTTCTGGAAGCGGGTGTACCACTCGATCGCTTTCGGGTAGTTCTTGGCGTTGTAGTAGTAGCCGCCCAGCGCCTGGATGAAGTTGGCCTGTTCGGCGCCCTGCAGCTTGCCCGAGCCGATGATGGCTTCCAGTGCCTGCATGGCGGACTGGTCGTCGTTGCTGGCCGAGGCCAGCGACAGCTTCATGCGGTTCAGGACATAGTTCTCGTACGGCGTGCGGTTCTGCACGGCTTCGGCCTGGGTGATGCGGTTCTTGACCTCGGCGTAATTCTTGGCATCCATCAGCGGCTTGATCTGGGCCGGATCGAGCAGCTTGAACAATTCCGGACGGACCGAATCCGCCGGCGGCTGCGCGGCGGCGGCCGGCGCGTTCTTGTCTTGCGCGGAGGCGCTGTGCATCAGGGCCGGGGCGGCATTCAGGCCGATGGCGGCCAGCATCAGGGCAAGACGGGCAAAACGGAACTGGGACATGAAGAATCCTTCTTTAATGAACAATGGTGAATTTGCCAATTCGCACAAAGCGTGCATTCTCCCACAAAGTACAGGACGGGGGCAGCTTGGGCGCAATTGTGCGGCACCCGGACTGGGCCGGGTGCCGTCGTTACAATGATTTACCGGCCTCAGAAACCCGGCACCGGGCAGCGGCCGGTCGCATCGAGCTCTCCACGCAGCCAGGCATTCACCGCTTCCAGAGCCGGCGCCGCGAAGCCATAGGTCATCAGGGCCGGCGCGTCGATGTCGAGTGCCTGGTAGGGATTCCACAGCGCCAGGTGCAGGTCCGGCTTCCAGGTCGCGCACGGGTGCGGGCCGTAGCGGCGGCGCGAGGTCGAGGCCAGCACCGTGAAGCGGCCGTCGCGCGGCAGGCTGTCCCAGTCGAAGGTGTCGGCGTCGGCAAAGGTGACCAGGTCGACGTCGTACAGGGTGGCGAGCGAGGCGGCGATGCGTTCGGCCGGCACGCCGGCTTCCGACACGCCGTCGCTGACCACGTCCTGGCGCGCCACCAGGCGCAGCCGGGTGCCCGGCGCCGGGCGCTGCGGATTGCCGCGCGCGGACAGGCCGCGGCGCCAGGCCTCGGCCATCAGCGCGCGGTCCGCGGTCTCGGTCAGGTAGGGAGCGGCGCCGGCCGGGTGTAGTTCGGCCAGCCGGTCCAGGCGCGCCAGCTTGGCCTCGACCTCGGCGCGCGCCAGGCGGCCGTCGGCGATGGCGGCGGCGATCGCGTCCAGCGTCTGCTCCTGCGTCGCGCGGCTGCCGAGCGCCATCACCATGTCGGCGCCGGCCAGCAGCGCGTTCACGGCGGCGTCGCCGGCCTCGTAGCGCAGCGCGATCGCGTGCATGTCCATGCCGTCGGTGATGATCACGCCGCGGTAGTCCATGCGCTCGCGCAGCAGGCCGGTGAGGATGGGACGCGACATCGTCGCCGGCAGTACCGGGTCCAGCGCCGGGTAGACGATGTGGGCGGTCATCATCGCCGGCGCGTGCGGCGCGGCGCGGCGGAACGGGGCGAACTCGAAGCGTTCGAGTTCCGCCAGCGACTTGTCGACCGTCGGCAGGTCGCGGTGCGAATCGACGTGGGTGTCGCCGTGGCCGGGGAAGTGCTTGACGCAGCAGGCCACGCCCTCGGATTCGCTGCCGGCCATCCAGGCCAGCGCGAGGCCGGTGGCGCGTTCCGGGTCGGCGCTGAAGGAGCGTTCGGCGATGACCGGGTTCAGCGGGTTGTTGTTCAGGTCCAGCACCGGCGCGAAGTTCCAGTTGAACCCCATCGACTTCACGGCGCGCGCCACGGCGGCACCGACGTCGCGCGCGAGCCCGGGGTCGCCGGTGGCGCCGATCCCCATCGCGGCCGGCGGCGGCGGCACCCACAGCGCACGCACCACGGCGCCGCCTTCCTGGTCGAGCGCGATCAGTGCTTGCGCCCCGAAGACCTCGCGCAGCGCGCCGGTGAAGCGCGTCAGCTGGGCGCCGTCCGTCATGTTCTGGCGGAACAGGCAGGCCGCGCGGATGCGATTGGTGCGCAGGAAGGCGACGCTGTCGTCGTCGAGTTCGGTGCCGGACAGGCGGACCATGATCAGCCGGCCGGCGAGTTGCCTGAGTTCGTCCATTCAGCTGGTCCTGGTGACTTTGCTCAGGTGGCGCGGCCGGTCCGGATCGAGGCCGCGTGCCTTGGCCAGGTGCGCCGCCATCACGTAGAAGGCCTGGATCGCGACGATCGGGTCGAGGTCGGGGTGGGGCGCCGTGGGCAGGTCGAGGTCGCGGCCCGGCACGTCGGCCGGGGCGGCCAGCAGCACGCGCGCGCCGCGCCCGCGCATCTCGTCGGCCAGCGCCACCAGGCCGGCCTGGGCCGGGCCGCGGGTGGCGAAGATCAGCAGCGGGTAGCCGTCGTCGATCAGCGCCATCGGGCCGTGCTTGATCTCGGCGCCGGAAAAGGCTTCGGCCTGGAGCGCCGAGGTTTCCTTGAATTTGAGTGCGGCTTCCTGCGCGATCGGATAACCGATGCCGCGCCCGACCACCATGATGTTGCGGGCCGGGGCCAGCACATCGATCGCGGCCGACCAGTCGGCCTGCGCGGCCTGGCGCAGGGCGTCCGGCAGCGCCTGCAGGGCGGCCTGGAGTGCGGCATCCTGCTGCCACTCGGCGACCAGGCGCGCGCCCGCGGTCAGGCTGGTGATGAAGCTCTTGGTGGCGGCCACGCTGGTTTCCTTGCCGGCGCCAAGCGGCAGCGCCCATTCGGCGGCCTGGGCCAGCGGCGACGCGATCTCGTTGACCAGCGCGATGGTGGTGGCGCCGCCGGCGCGGAAATAGCGCATCGGCTCGACCACGTCCGGGCTCTGGCCCGACTGCGACACCGACAGCGCCACCAGGTCCTGCGCCTGCAGCGGCGCGTTGTACAGCGTCAGCAGCGACATCGGCAGCGAGGTCACCAGCTTGCCCAGGCGCGCCATCACCAGGTAGGCGATATAGCTCGAGGCGTGGTCGGAACTGCCGCGCGCCACGGTCACCGCATTGTGGATGCGGGCGTCGCGCAGGTGGCGGCCGAGCGCGGCGTAGCGTTCGCCATCGGCGGCCAGTTGCCGGGCCACGCAGTCGGCGGCGGAAAGGGCCTCTTGGAGCATCAGCGACCTTGCATCAGAACTCACACGCTTCTCCTTCGATGTACACGGTTTTCAGGTTGAGGTGGCGGTCGAGGACCACCAGGTCGGCAAAGCAGCCCGGTGCCAGGCGTCCGCGCCGGGTTTCGCCGAGGTAGTCGGCGGCGTTGGTGGACACGCGGCGCGAGGCGTCGGCCAGGTCGAGTCCGATCGAGACCAGGTTGCGCAGCGCCTGGTCCATGGTGAGGGTGCTGCCGGCCAGGGTGCCATCGGCCAGGCGCACGCCGCCCAAGCACTTGTGCACGACCTGGCGTCCCAGCATGTATTCGCCGTCCGGCATGCCGGCGGCGGCGGTGGAATCGGTCACGCAGTACAGGTGCGGGATGCAGCGCAACGCCACCTGGATCGCGCCCGGGTGCACGTGCAGCAGGTCGGGAATGATCTCGGCGTATTGCGCATGTGCCAGCGCGGCGCCGGTCATGCCGGGTTCGCGGTGGTGCAGGCCCGGCATCGCGTTGAACAGGTGGGTGAAGCCGGCCGCGCCGTGCTCCAGCGCGCGCACGCCGTCCTCGTAGGAGCCGGTGGTATGGCCGATCTGCACGCGGATGCCGGCGTCGGCGATCTGGCGCACCAGCGCCAGGTGGCCCTCGATCTCGGGCGCCACCGTGATCAGGCGCATGGGCGCCTGCTCGTTGAAGCGGTCGACTTCGGCCATCGACGCTTCGCGCGCGAACGGCGGCTGGGCACCCAGCTTGCCCGAGTTGATGTACGGGCCTTCCAGGTGCACGCCGAGGATGCGCGCCTCGCCCTTGCCGCGCGCCTTGCAGGCGCTGCCGATGGCCTGCAGCGCGCGGTCGATGTCCTCGACCGGCGCGGTCATGGTGGTCGCCAGCAGGCTGGTGGTGCCGTGGCGGGCGTGCAGGCGCGCGATGGTGTGCGGTGCGTCGCCGCCTTCCATCATGTCGCGCCCGGCGCCCCCGTGCACGTGCAGGTCGATGAAGCCGGGCAGGATGTAGTCGTCGCCGTTGGCGCCTGGGTCGGCCGCGCTGCCGCCGATCCGGGTGATGGTGTCGCCGAAGGCGATGTCGCCCTGGATCCAGCCGTCGGGGGTGAGGATGTTGCCTTGGATGGAATGCATTCAGCGCCTGGGTTCGATGGGGTGGATGTCGAGGTGCCGCGCGATCAGGCGCAGCGCGCCGGCCGCGGCATCGCCGCGCGGTACGGTGGCGCGGCTGGACAGGCCTTGCGGCAGGTAGTCGCGCAGCGCTGCGCCGAGGCCGCCGCACAGGGCCAGCGGCAGGGTGCCGTCAGGGTCGAGCGCGCGCGCGATGTTGCCGGCTTCCTGGCCGGCGTCGAGCAGGATCGCGCGCGCCACCGGATCGGCTGCATGCGTGCCGGCATGCGCGGTTGTATACGCAGTTGCATATTCAAGCACCAGCGGCACCAGCGCTGCGTAGTCGGTCTCGGCCGCCTGGCCGAGCCAGATCTGGAGCGCGTCGCGGCTGCCGCCGCAGTGGGCGATCAGGGCGTCGGCGAAGGCGCCGGGTTCGCGCCGTCCGTCCAGCACCTGCTGGATGTGGCTGACGGCGCGCAGGCCGATCCAGGCACCGCCGGCTTCGTCGCCAGCCGGGAAGCCCCAGCCGCCGACGGTGCGCCGCCTGCCGTCCGGATACAGGGCCTTGCCGACGCTGCCGGTGCCGAGCGCGACAATGGCGCCGGGGGCGCCCTCATGGGCGCCCAGCAGGCAGGCGTAGGCATCGGTTTCCAGCACCAGGGCGGCATAGCCGGGATCGGCGGCGACGAATTCGGCCGCCCAGCGTTTGTTGTGCACGCCCGGCAGGCCGAGGCCGATGGCGATGCGCGCCAGCGGCGGCTGTGCGATGCCGGCCTGCGCGAAGGCCGCGGCAACCGTGGCCTGGATGGCATCCCAGGCATTGCCGGCACCGAGGGCCAGGCCGGACGGTCCGCCGGCGCCGTGCGCGACTTCGCCGCCGCCGGCGCGGGCCGTGCGTGCAACCCGTACGCGCGTGCCGGTGCCGCCGTCGACGCCGATCAGATAGTCGATCATGATGAAAGTGTGCTGGAAGGTCAGGGCACTATAGGAGCGGCTGATAAGCTTGTCAACAGGTACTCAACTGGTATTGTCGAGCTCCTGTTGACTTGCCTAAAATCGCCTGATTCTGCTGAGAGGGAAGGAGAAAAGCTGGTACTCAAGTGGTATTAGCAGTGGTATTCCTGGATTGTTCGCGCAGGGGGTCGGCGCGCAGCCACACGAACAGCAGCGCCATCATGAACGGCCCGACGAAGAGCCCGATCACGCCCAGCGTGGACACCCCGCCGAGCAGGCCGAACAGCACTGCCAGGAAGGGCAGGTTGACCTTGTGGCCGATCAGCTTGGGCCGGATGAACTTGTCGACCATGAACAGTTCGACCGCCCCCCAGCTGAACAGGCCGAGGGCGGCGCCGGAGTGGCCCTGGCCCAGCAGCAGCAGCGACACCATCGTGAACGACAGCGGTGCGCCGCCCGGGATCAGGGCCATGTAGCCGGTGATCACGCCCAGCAGGGCCGGGGCCGGCGCGCCGGCGATGGCGTAGGCGATGCCGAGCACGATCCCTTCCAGGATGGCCACCGAACAGAGCCCCAGCGCAGTGCCGCGCACCGACAGCGGGAACACGCGGCGCAGCATCGGATAGTACTGCGGCACCAGGCGTTCGCCGGCACGGTCCATATAGTGGACCACGCTGTTGCCGTGCAGGTAGAGCATGAATAGCGTGAGCAGGGTCAGGAACAGGTACAGGGCGTTCGCCAGGATGGTCGAGCCCCAGGTGCGCGCGGCGCCGCTCAGGTGCGGCAGCAGGTCGCCGACGGTGCTGCGGATCAGGGTATGGACGCCGCCGGGCGCCGCCAGGTGCTCGCGCCACCACTGCTCGGCCTGTTCGGACACCAGCGGCAGGCGCGTCACCCAGGCCGGCACCGGCACGCCGGTATGGTTCAGGCCGGCGACCAGGCCCTGCACGCCGGCCAGTTCGGTGCCCAGGGTTTCGAACAGCAGCAGCGACGGTCCGGCAAAGCCGGCCACCAGCAGCCCGACCAGGAAGGCCGCGCCGAGGGCACGCGGCCAGCCGCGCCGCACCAGCCGCTGGTGCAGCGGCCAGGTGATCACGGCCAGCAGCCCCGCCCAGGCCAGCGATCCGAGGAAGTGGCGGAGCAGGGCCGCCAGTGCCAGCGCGAACAGCGCCGGCATCAGGTAAGGCAAGGCGCGCTGCATCCCCCCTTGCCCTTAAGCGCTGCGCTGGAGGGCAGCGATCCTGTCCTCGCACGACGGGTGGCTGGCGAACAGCGACAGCACGCCGCCGCCGGTGATGCCCGATGCCGCCAGGTTCTTCGGCAGGCTGGTCTGCACGCCGGCCTGCTCGATACCGCCGAGGCGGCGCAGGGCGGCGATCATCGGACGCGGGGTGCCCAGGATTTGGGCCGAGCCGCGGTCGGCGCGGTATTCGCGCTGGCGCGAGAACCAGGCCACGATGATGCTGGCCAGCAGGCCGAACACCAGGTCGCAGATCACCGCGGTGACGGTGAAGGCGATGCCGGGGCCGCTGCTTTCCTGTTCGTCGCGGCGCAGGAACTGGTCGACGAAGTAGGCGACCACGCGCGCCAGGAAGATCACGAAGGTGTTGACCACGCCCTGGATCAGCGTCAGCGTCACCATGTCGCCGTTGGCGATGTGCGCCACTTCGTGGGCCAGCACGGCTTCGATTTCCTCGTGCGTCATCGATTCCAGCAGGCCGGTCGACACCGCCACCAGCGATGCGTTTTTCGTCGCGCCGGTGGCGAAGGCGTTCGGCTCACCCGGGTAGATGGCCACTTCCGGCATCTTGATGCCGGCTTTTTGCGCCTGGGCGGCGATGGTGTTCATCAGCCACAGTTCGGTGGAGTTGGCCGGCTGCTCGATCACGCGCGCACCGGTCGACCATTTGGCGATCGGCTTCGACAGCCACAGGGAGATAAAGGCACCGCCGAAGCCCATCAGGACGGCGAAACCGAGCAGCATGCCGAGGTTGAGGCCATTTGCAGTCAGGTATCGGTTCACGCCGAGCAGGCTGGCCGAAATGCCCAACACGAGCATGATGGCAAGGTTGGTAGCGATAAAGAGAACGATCCGTTTCATGTTCCTAGTCTCGTCAAGTCAATAAATAAAAAGGTCGTTTGACCGTGATGCAGGAACGAAGCATAAGACAGGGACAGGATCGGAAAAAGCGAAGTTCTTGGGAGGTTTACTTCGAGAAAATCTGATCAATAAAAAACCCGGCAGCGCCTGTGACGCTGCCGGGCGGTTTCAGGCTTGTGTATTTACTTCATTGTATAACTTTGTTGCGCCGTATCGACAGCAAAATTGCGCGCCGTGTCCCAGTAGGTGAAGCTGTAGCGCACCACGTCGCCGATCTTGAGGCCGCCGGCATCGTAGGTGTTGGTGCTGCCGTTCAGGCGCATGCGCACGTTCTGCTGGGCGCCGTTGTTGACGGTGTAGTGGACGTCGGCCCAGCTGCCGGTGTTGGCCGTGAACTGCAGCGTGGTGCTCGACGTCTGGGTGACGGCCGTGGTGCCGGTTGCCGGCGGTGGCGTGGTGGTGCCGCCGCTGCCGGAATCCCAGACGATGTCGTCGATGGCGAACTGGAAGGCCGAGGCCGGCAAGGCATTGGCGTCGCTCGAGATCATGAAGACGTCGAGCAGCGACTGCAGCGCCACCTTGGTGCCGATCAGGGTCGACACCGGCACCGTGGCCTGGGCCCAGTCGCCGTTGCGCACCAGGCCGTAGGCGGTGGTGTTGGCCGGGAAGCTGACCCAGTTCTGGTTGGTGTAGGTATCGCCGACACCGATATTGAACGCGACGTTGGCCGGGATCTTGATCCGGAACTTCATGGTGCCGTTGCGGAAGTTGCTCAGGTCGCGCGCCTGGCGCGACTGGATGCCGCCGCCGAACCACTGGCCGGGCGCGGTATAGGCCCAGGCGATCACGTTGCTGCCCTCGTAGGGCGGCAGGTTGCCGGCGCCGCTGGACGCGGCGTTCCACAGGAAGATGTCGGACGTGGTGCCGGCCACCAGCTTGTTGTTGACCACGGTGTTATCGGTGAACACGCCGAACTTGCCGGTTTCCGGCAGCGTCTGGTTGCCCAGCTTGACCGTGCCCTTGCCGTCGAGCTGGTAGACGCGCACGTAGTCGACGTACATCGTGGCCGGCAGCGGCGCCGTGACCTGGGCCGCGGTGGCGGCATCGGTGAAGTTGCCGCCCACGGCCAGGTTCAGCAATAAATAGAAGGGCGACTGCAGGGCAGTGGAGTTGACCGCCAGCGGGGCGTCGTACATGTTGCGCTCGACGCCGTTGTCGACCACGGTGAAGCGCATTTCGCTCTCGGTCCAGTACAGGCGGTAGGTGACGAAGCGGTTGGCCAGCGAGGTCGGCGCCACGTACCAGCTCTTGGTCTGCCAGGCGGTGGAGGCGGCGCAGCTTTCGTTGCCCGGCACGCAGGCGGCCTGCTGCCAGGTGATCACGTTCGAGCCGACGTAGTTGTTGATGCCGGGCGAGCCGGCCGCGCTGCGCGAGGACGCCTTGTGGCCCATCTCCATGATGTCGATCTCGCCGTTGCGCGGCCAGGTCTGCGGGCTGACGCCCAGCATCCAGGCGGCCGGCCACAGGCCGTTGGCCAGGTTGGGCGTGGCCAGGCGGATCTCGATCATGCCGTACTGGACCTGCACCTTGCCCTTGCTGTCGATCTTGCCGGACGTGAACGCGTTGCTGCCCACGGTCTGGCGCTGGGCGCGGATCGCCAGCGCGCGCGTGCCGGGTTCGAAGGGCACGTCGGCAATCGACAGGTTGTTCGGACTGTAGTACTCCAGCTCGGCATTGCCGTAGCCGCACAGGTTGATCTGGCAGCCGTTGCCGTCGGTGGCGGTCCAGCGGCCGGCGTCGAGCGTGGCGCCGTTGAATTCCTCGGACCAGATCAATTGCCCGATGGCCGGGTTGGTGACGCTGGCGGATGCCTGGACCGTGCAGGCCAGCAGCAGGCCGGCGGCCAGGGTGCGCAGCGATTGCCACGATGTGTCGCGATGCAGATTCACATTGTCTCCTTTGTCGTCTTCTCGAAAGATGTGGACGGCCCGTGCCGTGCCACGGTAGTCCGGCTGTGTCGCCGGTTGATGAAAGCCCTGACAGGATCACCGGTATGGAAACGTTTCCAATCCAGTAGAGAAAAATATATGCCGATTCTTGCGGCTCGTCAAATAGTTGACGTGCGCACGTAACATTCACAAAGGGAGGTATTGATCGAGATCAATAGTGCAATGAAAAGTTATTGGTCCGCCCATTGCAGCGCGCGCAGATAGTCGGGCGTGCCTGCAATCGTATTGTGGCCGGTACCCGGGATTACCCGCATCGACGCCACGCCCGGCGCAAAGCGCGCCAGCAGCTGCGCCGTGCTCGCCGCCGGAATGATCTCGTCGGCGCCGGCAGCCAGGATCAGCGTCGGCGCCGTCACCTGCGGGGCGTAGCGGCCCGATTCATATTTGTCGCGCAGCAGCCAGCGCACTGGCATGAAGGGGAATTGCTGCGCGGCCAGCGCCTGCACGCTGTCGAAGGGCGTGACCAGCACCAGCCTGGCAACCTGGCGCCGGCTCGCCACCTGCACCGCCACGCCGCTGCCGAGGCTGCGGCCGATCAGGACGACCTCGGGGTGGCTTGCTGCGACCTTGTCGAACAGCAGCAGGGCATCGGCCACCAGTGCCGCTTCGGTCGGCTTGCCCGAACTGCCGGCATAGCCGCGGTAGTGCGGCAGGTAGAGGGCGTGTCCGGAAAAGGCCTGGGCCAGCAGCGGCAGGCTGGCGGAGACGTCTTCGGCGTTGCCGCCCAGGTAGATCACTGCCTTGCGGCCGGGAAGGGGCCGTTCGGACACCAGCAGCCGCGCGCCCGCCACCCCCAGGGTCGAAGTGGCCGGCGCTTCTACCAGCGCCTGCGGCGGTGGAAAGTAGAGGAAGGAGCGCTGAACCAGGAACAGGCCGAGACATGCGGCCAGGTAGAGGCCGACGGCGGCGACCGGGATGAGAATGGCAGCTTTCAGCATGGCCAATCTTGCCACAGGCTGGTCTGCATGGGTACGCGATTGTTACCAGAAATTATGTTTTGTAATTTCTAGTATGTCGATAAAACTGACATTGATTTAGGAAAATCATATAACTAACTGTTTCTTTGAGAAATTTTACATAGGCACAAATGTTGCTGAGCATAAGGTTCTTCAAACTCAACAGGAACTCTGTGTCATGAAAAAAGCGCTTTATTCCGCAATTGCCGCGATCGCTTTCCTGTCCGCCTCCGCTGCCCACGCGGTCACGGTCACCTACAATTACGCTGTTTCGTGGGATGGATCGGGCAAGACCAGTGCACTTGCCGGTAGTCCGAACGTATTCGTGGAGACCTTCGATCGTGCCGACGGCAGCGGCGGCGTCACCTGAGCGCAGAACATGGTGACGGTCACCACGGTGTCCGGTGGCGGCCTCGGTTTTGCGCAGGGCAGCGTGCCGAACGTCTACGCGGCCCCGGCCAACGATACGACGCATTTCGCCTACGGACCTGCGCAAGGCAGCGACGTGTCGGATGCGGAGGTGAACTTCAACTTTTCCGGACTGCTCGGCACCCTGGGGCCGAATGCGAGCCTGAATTATTTCGGCCTGTATTACGGCTCGATCGATACTTTCAACGACGTCACCTTCTACAACGCGCAGGGCGGTGTCATCCAGACGATCACGGGCGCGTTCCTGATCGGTCTGTTCAATGGCCAGTCCGGCGAAACGCAGTCGGACAGTTCGAATATCTACGTCAACCTGTTTTTCTCGCCGCAAGAGCAGTTCACGTCGTTCAGCTTCAAGACGAGTTCGCAGGCGTTCGAGGTCGACAACCTGGTCGTGGGTTACCAGGTCGCCAATCCCGTGCCCGAACCGGCATCGCTGGCCTTGCTGGGGCTCGGTTTTGCAGGTTTGGGGTTCGCACGTCGCCGCAGCAGGAAGTAAGACCCTTCGCCTTTTGTCCTGATGACGCTGCGTTCCGGTGGCCTGGAACGCAGCTTTTTCATTGACTGTCATTGCCCGCTGGCTACAGCGGCGCAGGACGGCAACAAATATGGATTCATGACAATTAATAATAGTTGGAAAGTGATAGTCTGTCGGAAAACTTGACGTTTCCTCATGGAAATTGATTTAAGTCATTGATTTTGAACGCAATTCATTACGGGTATGGTTTTTGCATTAGATAAAGTTCTTTGAATACATTTGGAGTTTTGAAACATGAAGAACGCGATCTATTCGGCAGTGGCTGCCCTGATGGTCATGTCGGCGTCTGCCGCCCACGCCGTCACGATCACCTACGATTACGCAACGCCGAGCGATGGCTCGGGTAAAACCAGCCAGCTGGCCGGCGCCGGCAACCAGTCCACCGGCAACGTGTTCGTCGAGACCTTCGACCGTGCCGACGGCACCGGCGGCCAGACGCTGGCAGCGAGCCAGCTGACCATCACGCCGATCTCGGGCGGCGGTTTCGGCTACGCGCAAGGCAGCCTGGACAGCGTGTATGCTGCACCGGCCGGCGATTCGACCCACTTTGCCTACGGCCCCAACCAGGGTAGCGGCTCGTCGAGCGCCGAAGTCAACTTCAACTACGCCGGCCTGCTGAGCACCCTGGGCGCCAACGCCAGCCTGAACTACTTCGGCCTGTACTACGGTTCGATCGACACCTTCAACGACGTCACCTTCTACAACGCCGAGGGCGGCGTGATCCAGACCGTGACCGGTACCGACCTGATCACCCGCTTCAACGGCGTGTCGGGTGACCAGTCCGCCGACAGCTCGAACATCTACGTCAACCTGTTCTTCCGTCCTGAAGAGCAGTTCACCTCGTTCAGCTTCACCACCACCTCGCCGGCATTCGAAGTCGACAACCTGGTGGTCGGCTACCAGGTCGACGTGCCGGAACCGGCTTCGCTGGCACTGCTCGGCCTCGGCCTCGCCGGCCTGGGCCTGGCGCGCCGCCGCAACAAGAAGTAATCGTTCCGGATTTTAGATCCGCATCGGGCCGGGTTCCACGTGAGTGGGGCCTGGCCTTTTACATGTCGGCCCAGGTATCGTTGCGCCCATCCAGCAGGCGGACCGGCGCGGTCGCCAGTTCCGCGGCCGTCACGTCGTCCAGGGAGGCCACGCTGACCGCCACGTAGGCGCCCCAGCGCGGCGAGCTGCCGTAGCCGAAGGGACGCACGCCGCAGGTCGCGCAAAAGAAGTGCTGCTCGGTGCGGGTATTGCAGCGGTACTCGGTCAGCGCAGCTTCACCGGAAAGCAGCCGCAATGCCGCGCGCGGCACGATCGCCACCCAGCTGCGCTGCTTGGTGCACAGCGTGCAGTTGCATTGGATCGTGCCGGCGGCCAGGTCGATCTCGGCCTCGAAGCGCACCGCGCCGCAATGGCAGCTGCCGTGGTGAAGCCGCTTCGTCATCAGCGCGCCGCCGAAGCGGAAGCCGAAGCTGCCGCAGGCGCCTGCGCATCCACCAGCGGCAGCTCGACGAAGCTGCTGTGGTACACGCGCTGCGTTGCCTTTTTATAGTCCGACGGCTTGGCGTTGAAGATGTTCGGCACGAAGGTCTGCGGGTTGCGGTCGTACAGCGGGAACCAGCTCGACTGCACCTGCACCATGATGCGGTGGCCTGGCAGGAACACGTGGTTGGCGGTCGGCAGGCCGAAGCGGTAGTTCAGGGCCTTGTTCGATGCCAGCGGCTTCGCCACCTCGTAGCCTTCGCGGTAGCGCCCGCGGAAGATGTCGCCCGAGACCATCAGCTGGTAACCGCCCATGGCCGGCTGGCTGCCCACCTGGTCGGGATAGACGTCGATCAGTTTGACCACCCAGTCCGAATCGGTGCCGCTGGTCGAGGCGACCAGGTTGGCGACCGGCTCGCCGGCGATCTTCACCGGCGCGGTGAGCACATCCGAAACGAAGGTGGCAACGTCGGTACGGCCCGAGGCGTCGCGCTGGTCGTCGGCCAGCCAGCGCGGCCAGCTCTGTCCCTTGGCTTCGTCGTAGCCGTAGGGCGGGATCGGGCGCTGGCGGAACGGTACCGGCTTGCCTGGATCGGACACGTATTCTTCATACCCCTTGTCGGCGGCGCCGCCCAGCACCGCCTTCTGGCCGTCGACCAGGCGCAGCGCCACCGGTTTGGCGGCGGCCAGCGGCCAGGCCGGCAGGTTGCGCCATTTGTTGGTGCCGGTCTCGAAGGCCGTCACGGGCGCGATCGCGGGCACCGATTCGTCGCCCTTCAGGTAGCGTGCGAGGAAGGGTTTCAGCACTTCCTGGCGCCAGTGGAGGGCGGTGTCGCTGCCGAATTTCAGGGCGCCCAGGCTGCTGCCGTCGCCGATCGCGCCGCCGTGCGACCACGGACCGATCGACAGGAACACCTTGTTCTCCTTGTCGTTTGGCTTGATCGCCTTGTACACGGCGACCGGGCCGTAGATGTCCTCGGCATCCCACAGGCTGTGCACCAGCAGGGTCGGCACCGTGACCGGCTGCTGCGCCAGGATCTTGTCCATGGCCTGCTGCTGCCAGAAGGCGTCGTAGCTCGGGTGTTCCAGCACCTTGCGCCAGAAGCCGCTTTGCTGGAGTCCGCGCTGGCGGCCGAGTTCGCCGGCCGATCCGGCGCGCATGTACATGTCGTAGTCGTCGTAGTTCGAGCTGAACCATTTCGCCGTGTTGCCGCGCGTGACTACCTGCTCCTGGATATACGACATATTGATCTGGCGGAAGGCGCCATGGTGGAACCAGTCGTCGCCCATCCAGCCATCGACCATCGGGTTCATCGGCACCGACACTTTCAGCGCCGGGTGCGGGTTGACCAGTGCCATCAGGGGCAGGAAACCGTCGTAGGAAATGCCGATGATGCCGACCCGGCCATTGGTCTCGGGGACGTTCTTGGTCAGCCACTCGATGGTGTCCCAGGTGTCGGTCGAGTGGTCGACCGGGGTCGGGTTCAGCGCGCCGTGCAGCGGGCGGTTCATCACGTAGTCGCCTTCGGAACCGTACTTGCCGCGCACGTCCTGCACCACGCGGATGTAGCCGCCTTCGACGATCACGTCGGCGGCGTTGTCGTAGCCGGTGAGGATGGTTTCCAGGTCCGAGCTGTCGGCGTGGCTGGTCAGCGAGGCCGCGTCGTAGGGCGTGCGCGTCATCAGGATCGGGGCCTTGGCGCCTCCGTTCGTCGCGCCCTTGGGCACGATGATCACGGTGTTCAGCCGGGTGCCGTCGCGCATCGGGATCATGACCGTGCGCTTGACGTAGTTGAAGCCGGATGTCGCGGCCTGGAATTCGGCCGGGGTCTCGGAGGGCAGGGCGGGGTATTGCGGAGCTGGCGGGGCGGTCTGTGCCTGGGCCAGGCCGGCGATGCACAGTGAAACGAAGAGGGGCGCGGCGAGTGCAGGCGTGAACGGTGACTTCATGGATGTCCTTGTGCTTGGGTGGGGCGGCCGCGCCTTCGGATGGGCAGCTTGCCGCTCCGATACCTTAGCACAAGGACAAGCCCGTACGCCCTCCTTGGTACGCATGTGGCGGGCACGGGTGTATAGTCGAACATTATGTCCACACTGACTGTCCGCAAGCTGAACGTCGACCTGTCGCGCGGTTTCGCGCGCCACTGGATGGGCGGCGATATCTACCGCACGGCCTTCATGAATGCGCTGTCGATGAGCTTTCCGCTCGGCGAGCAGATGTTCATCGACAGCGTGCGCGCAGTGGCGCCGGCAACGCTGCCGGATGCCGCGCTGCGCGCCGAGGTCAAGGATTTCATCGGCCAGGAAGCCAGTCACCGCTACGTGCACCAGCAATACAACGACCAGCTGGCGCACCAGGGCTACGACTACACGCTCGAGGAAAACACGCGCAAGCGGGTGGCGCTGATCGCCCGGCTGCCGGTGCACGACCGCCTGGCGATCACCTGCGCGCTGGAACACTACACGGCGATGCTGGCCGACTTCGTGCTGCGCCATCCGGCCTGGCTGGCCGCCGCCGAACCGCGGATGCGCACGCTGTGGTCCTGGCATGCGGCCGAGGAAAGCGAGCACAAGGCCGTCGCCTTCGACGTCTACCGGGCCGCCGGCGGCGGCTACTGGAAGCGCGTGCTGTGGTACCTGCACGTCAGTCTGGTGTTCTGGTGGGACACCACCCGCCAGACCGCGTACAACCTGCAGCGCGACCGCGCCTTGTGGTCGTGGTCCACCTGGCGCAGCGCCGCCAGCGCATGGTTCGGGCGCAGGGGCCTGGCCTGGCACCTGCTGAAACCCGGCCTGGACTACCTGTCGCCGCGTTTCCATCCATGGCAGCATGACAACCGGGCGCTGCTGCAGATGTGGCTCGAGAGCAACGACGACGCGGTGCGCGCCATCCGCAGCACGCCGGAGTGAGCACGCTTGTGCCCGCCCAGATGGCCGGGCCGGGCGGGCGGTGTCATAATCGAGGGCTTAACGAGGAGAATGCTTTGATTCGCTATATGGGCACGCGCAAGAATGCGGAGGGTGCCTCTGTTTATGTATTCATCGTCAACGGGCTGGAAAAGGAAGTGCGCGAACACGCGCTGAAACAGCATCCCGGCTGCTATGAAGCCCTGCCGGCGACGGTGAAGTCGAAGATCGCCGCCAACCGCGCCTGGCTGTCCAAGCTGTGACAGCGCGTGCCGGCTCGGCTGCAGCGGCGCTGGCGCTGGCGTTGGCGTTGGCCGGCGTGCCGGGCCCGTGCGCGGCCCAGGCCGGCGACAAGCCGCCGTCCACCTTTGGTCCGGTAATTGGCGGCGCACTGCTGTGCCACGACCAGCTCGACAACCGCTATTTCTATTCCTGGCTGAAGACCGCCTTCGGTCCGCCCTACAAGCACGAGGGCGGAGCCTACTGGTTCCGCACCGGCGAAGCCTCGCTGTGGGGCGCACCCGTCACCGAGGTGATGGTCAGCGACGATACCAGCGAACTGGTGTTCCTGGCGGCGGTGGCCGAGGTGCCGCCGGACCAGCTGGAACAATCGATCCGGACGGCGTCCGGCATCCGCCACCTGGCGGCGGATGGATCGGCCTATCCTTTGCGGGTATCGAACCCCGGCAGTACGATCGCTTACTACAATACCAAAAGCAAAATATACTGCGCGAAGTTCAAACCGCTGCCGCCGCGGCCCTAGGGCATCGATACCCAGAGTATGTACAACAATTATTTCAACCTGAAGCAAGCGCCGTTCTCGATCGCGCCCGATCCGCGCTACCTGTTCATGAGCGAACGGCACCGCGAGGCGCTGGCCCACCTGCTGTACGGGATCGGCAGCGGCGGCGGCTTCGTGCTGCTCACCGGCGAGATCGGCGCCGGCAAGACCACCGTCTGCCGCTGCTTCATCGAGCAGGTGCCGGAAGACTGCCGCCTGGCCTACATCTTCAACCCCAAGCTGACGGTCGAGGAACTGCTGCTGACGATCTGCGACGAGTTCCGCATCGCGCTGCCGCCGGCGTCCGGCGGGGCGATCGGGCTCAGTGGCGTAAAGGGGTATGTGGATGCGATCAACGCCTACCTGCTGGCCAGCCACGCCCAGGGCAACAACAACGTGCTGGTCATCGACGAGGCCCAGAACCTGTCGGCCCAGGTGCTCGAACAGCTGCGCCTGCTGACCAACCTGGAGACCAGCGAGCGCAAGCTGCTGCAGATCATCCTGATCGGCCAGCCCGAGCTGCGCACGATCCTGGCGCGGCCCGAACTCGAGCAGCTGGCCCAGCGCGTGATCGCGCGCTACCACCTGGGCCCCCTGTCCGAAGCCGAAACCGGCGCCTACGTCGCCCACCGCCTGAGCGTGGCGGGCACGCATGCCGGCTCGCCCATTCCATTGTCGCTGGCGCCGCTGATCCATCGCCTGACCGGGGGCGTCCCGCGCCGCATCAACCTGCTGTGCGACCGCGCGCTGCTCGGCGCCTATGTCGAGAACAGCGCCCAGGTCACGCCCAAGATCCTGCGCCGCGCGGCCCAGGAAGTGTTTGCCGGCGAGCCGGCCGCCGCGCGCGCGCCGCTGCGCTGGCCGCTGGTGGCGGGCGGGGTGCTGGCCGGGGCCGCGATCAGCGCCGCCGCCTGGCAGGCGGTGCCGCATGGGGTGGCGCCGGCGCCTTTGCCGGCGCGGGCACATGCCGTGGCAGCGGCCGCGCCGGCTGCGCATCCGGTGAAGCCGGTGGCTGCTGCTGCCGCTGCCGCGACTGCCGCTGCGGCGTCCGCGCCCGCACCGCACCAGCCGCTGGCACTGGCCACCCAGGAAGAAGCGTTGCGCGAACTGGGTGCGTTGTGGGGCCAGCAGCTGCCCGCCGGCGCGCCGTGCCAGGGCGCGCCGAAGCTGGGCCTGCGCTGCTACACCGGCCGCGGCGGCGTCTACGAACTGCGCCTGCTCGACCGGCCGGCCATCGTCGCGCTGCACGACGGCCAGAATCTCGGCTACGCGGTGCTGAGCGCCATGGATGCCGACAGCGCCACCCTGAGCGTCAACGGCCGCCGCGAGAAGGTCAGCCTGGGCGCGCTGGCGACCCGCTTCGACGGCGAATTCACCACCTTGTGGAAGGCCGCGCGCGGCTTCCGCGACGAAGTGAAGCCGGGCGACAGCGGCCCGGACGTCGACTGGATCGCCGGCCGCCTGGCACAGATCAACAAGGGCGCGGCACCACCGGCGGCCCAGCCCTTCGACGCTCCCACCCAGCGCCTGCTGCGCAGCTTCCAGGCCGGGCAGAACCTGAAGGCGGACGGCGTCGCCGGTCCGCGCACCTATATGCGCCTGAACCAGCTGAGCGGCGTCGACGAACCGCGCCTGCTCGCGGCCACCGCAGCCCCCGCCACCGCCGCCGCGCCAGGGAAGCCAAAATAATATGTCCTATATTCTCGAAGCATTGAAGAAGGCGCAGGCCGAACGCCAGCTCGGCAACGCCCCCACCATCCACGCCGCGCAGCCGGTGCCGGCGCTGCAGCCGGACGCCGCAGCCAGCCGCAGGCCGCTGTTCATCGGACTCGGCGCCGGGGCGCTGGTGGTGCTGCTGGGGGCCGCGTTCCTGTGGCGTGCCGGGCCGGCGCAGGCACCGGCGGTGCAGGCAGGGCAGGGGCAAGGCCAGTCGCCCGCGGCTGTGACCACAGCACCGGTGACGCCTGCGCCGATGGCGGCTGCCGCAGCGCCGGCCGCCGGAGCGCCGGCCGTCGGAGCGCCGGCCGCCGGGTCGCCGGCCGCCGGGTCGCCGGCCGCCGGGTCGCCGGCCGCCCGATCGCCGGCCGTATCCGATTCGCTGGAGGTGCAAGCGCCGCCCGCGCCGCCGCCGGTGCGCCCGGCGCAGCCGCGCGTGGCCGATGCCGCGGCGACGGCCGCATCGCGCGCTGCCGCCACGCCGGCGGCGCCCGCCGTCCAGGTGCGCATGCCGGCACCGGCACGCGCCGCAGCGCCCGCCGCTGCGACCCAGGCCGCGGCCGCATCTGCGCCCGAAGAGAGCCTGCCCTTCCTGCAGCAGCTGCCCCAATCGGTCCAGGGCGGCATCCCGCGCGTCGCCTTCGGCGGCTACATGTATTCGGCCAATCCGGCCGACCGCCTGCTGCTGGTCGACAAGGCCTTGCGCCACGAAGGCGAGGAAGTCGCGCCCGGGCTGGTGCTGGAAAAGCTGCTGCCGCGGGCAGCCGTCATGAATTACCGTGGAGTGCGTTACCGTGTCGCGTATTGATGTGCCCGGAAGGGTGTTGGGGGTGATCGGCTGGTCCGGCAGTGGCAAGACCACGCTGCTGGAATTCCTGGTGGGCCGGCTGGCGGGGGAGGGCGTGCGCGTCAACGTGGTCAAGCACAGCCACCACGACATCGCGCTGGAGCCGCCGCACAAGGACAGCGCGCGCCTGCGCACGGCCGGCGCCGCCGAGGTGATGATCGCCTCGCCCTACCGCATCGCCATCATGCGCGAGCTGCGCGACCAGCAGGAGCCGCCGCTGGCCGCGCTGCTGGCGCGCCTGGCGCCGGCCGACCTGACCCTGGTCGAAGGCTACAAGTGGGAACCGCTGCCCAAGCTCGAAGTGTACCGGCCGGAAGTCGGCAAGCCGGCGGTGTATCCGGACGATCCGCACATCGTCGCGGTGGCTTCCAGCATGGCCGCGCCGGCCGGGCTGGCGCCGCACATCGCCTGGCTCGACCTGAACGATCCGGAGGCGGTGCTGGGCTGGCTGAAGGGGTATGTCGCGCTGGCTGCCTAAAAGAGCACCTAACAAAACCTCCATGGCGGCGTTGCATCGTCTCGCCGGCCTCATGTTTTGCGCGGCGTTGCCGTTACCGGGTGGATGGCCGGACGTTCCGGCCCCCCCCACTCAGGAGATCGCCATGGACGTCACGGGTATTGCCAAGCTTGCCACCAGCATCGCCGATACCGGCACCCGCCAGGATGTCGCCATCGCCGTGCTCAAGAAAGCGCAGGACATCCAGTCGACCAGCGCGCTGCAGCTGCTGGATGCCGTGCAGGCCACCGCGCCGGCGCAGAAGCTGCCGCCCCACCTCGGCAACCACGTCAACACGACGGCATAAAAAAGTCGCGCGACGCGTCAACAGGCAGGGCCGCTGGCGCGTTGTCGGGCTACGTACCCGGCTCGACGGGCTGGCTGGCATACACCGCTCCAGCCACCACCATATCGCTGCGCGACGCACCTGTGGCGCGCAAGCACTACAATACAGCCAGCCCGCGCAGCCATCCGCATAGCCACGGCAGCCGGCGTACGTATCCGGCCGGGCCCGGCGGCCGCCATCGACCGCCCGGCCCGCATCCAGTAGAATTTCTCCCTTATTTATCCGTCGCAGCTTTCACAAGTCAAGAAATCATGAACAAACGTCAAGCTCTGGTTGCCGCCGCACTGGCCGGTGTCTGCGCCGCCAATGCCTCCGCAAGCGGCCAGATGGACCTGCCCAAGGGCGACCAGGAAAAGTGTTATGGCGTCGCCAAGGCCGGCCAGAACGATTGCGGTACGGCCCTGCACGGCTGCGCCGGCCAGGCGGCGGCCGACAACGACCCGGCCGAATGGACCTTCGTTGCCAAGGGCACCTGCGAGAAAGCCGGCGGCAAGCCGACGCCGCCCAAGCAGGACAAGCAAGGAAAATAAGCATGCAGGCGGCCGCGCACGGGGAGGCGCTCGGTGTCGGCATCGGCCTGCGTGCGCCGCATTACGGCGAATTCCTGGCGCGCCGCCCAGGCGTAGGCTGGATCGAAGTCCATACCGAAAACTACCTGGCCCGGTCCGGGCGCGACTGGCAGGTGCTGGAAACGCTGCGCCATGACTACCCGCTGAGCCTGCACGGCGTCGGCCTCGGCCTGGGTTCGGTGCACGGCTTTTCGGACGAGCACCTGGCACGCGTGCGCGCACTGGTGCGTGCGCTGCAGCCGGCGCTGGTCTCCGAGCACCTGAGCTGGGGCGCATTGCGTGGACGCCAGCTCAACGACCTGCTGCCGCTGCAGCTGGACCACGCCGCGCTCGACCTGCTGGCGGCGCGCATCGGCCGCGTGCAGGATGCGCTGGGGTGTCCGATCCTGGTCGAAAACGTCTCCAGCTACGTGCGCTTCCGCGGCGACACCATGGGCGAGACCGCTTTCCTGGCCGCGCTGGCGCGCCGCACCGGCTGCGGCGTGCTGCTGGACGTGAACAACCTGTACGTCAACCAGCACAACCACGGCGAGGATGCACTGGCGGCGCTCGCCGCGCTGGCGCCGGGCAGCGTCGGCGAGATCCACCTCGGCGGCCACCTGGCGACCGAACACGGCCTGGTCGACCACCATGGCGACCGCGTCGCCGCCGACGTCTGGATGCTGTACCGCGCGGCGCTGGCCCGCTTCGGCGCGGTGCCGGCGCTCATCGAATGGGACACCGACCTGCCGGCGCTCGACGTGCTGCTGGACGAGGCGCAAACTGCGCGCCGCATCGCGGCCGAGGCGGCGCCGGGTGTGCACGCCCTGACCGTGCCGGTCCCCACCACGCTGGCAGCGATGCCCGCTGCCGCCGTTCCCGTTGCGGATCCGGCGGACGAGGTGCCGGCCGATGCCGACGAACTGCAGCAAGCCTTTGGCGCCGCGCTGTTCGACGCCCGGCTGGATGGCGCGCTGGCGTCCCGTCTGAAAGGCGACAGCCGTGGCCTCGGCATCTACCGCGGCAACCTGCACGCCGGCTGGCGCCGCGCACTGGCCGCCAGCCACCCGGTGCTGCGCCAGCTGGTCGGCGCCGCGTTCTTCGACGCACTCGCGCTCGTCTACGGCCGCGCGCAACCCTCAAGCGATCCGGACCTGAACCGCTTCGGTGCCGGGCTCGCCGGTTTCCTCGAGGGCTTCGCGCCGGCGGCCACCCATCCCTGGTTGCCCGACATGGCGCGCCTCGAATGGCTGGTCCACGACAGCTTTTATGCGCCGGATGCGCCGCCGCTCCCGCATCCTTCTGCAACGCTGGCCGGCCTCGATCCGGATGCCTTCGAAGCCTGCCGCGCGCGGCTGCATCCATCGCTGCGCTTGTATGCGTCCGCGTGGGCGACGCCGGCGCTGTGGCAGGCGCACCAGCCGGAGGGGCCGCCGTTTCCCGAGGCGCTGGAAGGGCCCGGCCACGCGCTGGTGTGGCGCCCGCGCTTCCAGGTCGAGGTATGGGACAGCTGCGCCGCCGAAATGGCGGCGCTCGGCCGGCTGGCGGCGGGCGGCAGCTTCGGCGCGGCGCTGGATGCGGCGTTCGACCTGGATGCCGATTTCGACGTGGCGGCCCACCTGAAGCGCTGGCTGGGAGAGGGCGGGCGGAGCGGGATCGTGGTGGCGCTCGCGTGAACCGCCTCCGGAAATGAACACGGCGCCCGCAGGCGCCGTGTGTTCGTGCTGCCGCCGCGCGGCAATCACGCAATCAGTGATATTGAAAGGCACGCAGGATACGCGCTTCGCCGGTCATGTCCTGGTGCAGTTCGTTGGCAGCGGCCGTTTCTTCCATCATGCGGGCCAGCTCTTCTTCCTCGAAGCGCGCCAGTTCCTCGTTGGCGGCCGACAGTGCCGACGCCAGTTTGGCCCGCGCATTCTGGTACACGACACCGGTGTAATGGTCGGTATTCTTGAGCAGTTCTTCCGCATTTTCGATAACGAGACGCAGGTCGCCGATGAGCCGCTGCTGCGTCGGGGAGCTCGATTCTGGGGTATCCATCTTTCTCACCTTTAGCCGAATGTTACGTCTTCAATATAGAGAATGGAGATTGCTCAAGTTTGTCAGGGCGCAAACGCAACCTGTACGGCCGGGAGCGCCTTATCGGGCGATCCAGGAAGGTGCATCGGGCGAACCCACGGGGTTCAGCTGGCGCTCCCTCTTCCTTACTTCACGTTGATCCGGACATCGCCCAGCGTCACCGTCTGGCCGGCCCGGATCTTGGCCGTCTTGCGCAATTCCTTCTTGCCGTCGACTGACACCGCGCCGCTGGCAACGACATGCTTGCCTGCACCGCCGCTGTCGACAATGCCGGCAAGCTTCAGCAGCTGATTGAGTTCGATGAACTCCGATGTCAATTCGAAAATAGTTGTTTGCATTTTAATCTCGGAAAAAAAATTAGGGCGTACTGTTGAGGTTGGTCCAAATATGTCGTCCCGCGAAAGCGAAAAAAGCGCCCCTGGCGCTTTTTTCCCTAAGTTCTGCTCGCGCTGACGATCCGCGTGCAACTTGGGTCCCTGCCTTCGCAGGGACGACGTTCGGAATGACGTGGCCTTAATCGGCCGGGTGCGGCCTGGTCATCTCGATCGGCACGATCCACTGGTCGAACTGCGCCTCGTCGAGGAAGCCCGATTGCAGCGCCGCCTGGCGCAGGGTCAGGCCTTCGTGCTGGGCGGTCTTGGCGATTTGCGCGGCGCGATCATACCCGATATGCGGGGCCAGCGCGGTCACCAGCATTAGCGACTGCTCCATCAGCTCGCCGATGCGCTTGCGGTCCGGCTCGATGCCGACCGCGCAGTGCTCGTCGAACGAGCGCATGCCGTCGGCCAGCAGGCGCGCGCTCTGCAGGAAGTTATGCGCGATCATCGGCTTGAACACGTTCAGCTCGAAGTTGCCCATCGAGCCGCCGACCGTGATCGCGACGTCGTTGCCGAACACCTGGCAGCACAGCATCGTCATCGCTTCGCACTGCGTGGGATTGACCTTGCCCGGCATGATCGAGCTGCCCGGTTCGTTTTCCGGGATCGTGATCTCGCCCAGGCCGGAACGTGGCCCGGACGCCATCCAGCGCACGTCGTTGGCGATCTTCATCAGCGCCGTGGCCAGCGTCTTGAAGGCGCCGTGCGCCTGGACCATGGCATCGTGCCCGGCCAGCGCCATGAATTTGTTGGGCGCCGACTTGAACTGCAGGCCGGTGCGCGACGAGATCTCGGCCGCGATGCGGTTGGCGAATTCCGGATGCGCATTCAGGCCGGTGCCGACCGCGGTGCCGCCGGCGGCCAGCAGCAGCAGGCCGGGCAGGGCGTTCTTGATCGCGTGCTCGGCGAACTCCAGTTGGGCGACGTAGCCCGAGAATTCCTGGCCCAGCGTCAGCGGGGTAGCGTCCTGCAGGTGGGTGCGGCCGATCTTGACGATGCCGGCGAAGTCGCGCGACTTGATCTCCAGCGTGCCGCGCAGCCTGGCCAGCGCCGGCAGCAGGTCCTTGGCCACGGCCAGCGCGGCGGCGACGTGCATCGCGGTCGGGAACATGTCGTTCGAGGACTGGCCCATGTTGACGTGGTCGTTCGGGTGCAGCAGGCGGGCCTCGCCGCGTTCGCCGCCGAGCAGTTCGGAGGCGCGGTTGGCCAGCACCTCGTTCATGTTCATGTTGCTCTGGGTGCCGGATCCGGTCTGCCACACCGACAGCGGGAATTCGGCCGGATGGCGGCCGTCCAGCACTTCGTCGGCGGCCTTGATGATGGCGTCGGCCTTGTCCTGCGGGAGCTTGCCGAGCGAGCGGTTGACCGCGGCCGCGGCGCGCTTGACCTGGGCCAGCGCGGCCACCAGCTCGGGTGCCATCTTCTCGCTCGAGATATGAAAATGGTGCAGCGAGCGCTGGGTCTGCGCACCCCACAACTGGCCGGCCGGGACTTCGATCGGGCCGAAGCTGTCTTTCTCGATCCTGTTTTCCATGTTGGGTCCTGTCCTTGATGACTGTTCTATTAAAGAGTGTACCGCAACGGCCGATAACGACGCTGAGGCTACGAATTCCACTCCCTATGCTCCGCCGCTCCCGCAGTTTACTTTCCATCCTTGTATTGACTGGCGCCGCCCTGGGCGATGCCGGTGCCGCCGAGCTGGGCGACGCCAGGGTATCGTCCCACATCGGCCAGCAGCTGGTCGCCGACATTGAACTGGTCATGCTCGACGACCCGGCGGCGCCGGTGGCGGTGCGCCTGGCCAGTCCCGAGGTCTACCGCGGCGCCGGCATCGCGCTGCCGCCGGTGCTGTCGTACCTGAACCTGACGGTGATGCGGCGCGATGGCCGCCAGTTCCTGCACGTGACTTCGCTGCGCCCGCTGGACGCCGACCACCTGCACCTGTACCTGGAGCTGACCGACAAGGGCCAGCGTGCGGTGCGCCTGGCAACCCTGTGGCTGACGCCGGACCCGACCCCGGCGCCGCCGCCGGCACCGGTGCCGGCCCCTGTGCCAGCGCTGGCATCCGCGGCCGCGGCTGTGCAGGCCAGCGTGGCGCCGGCAGCGGCGCCGGCACGTGCACCTGGACCCGTGCCGGCACCGGTGCGTGCACCTGCACCTGGACCGCTGCCGGCACCGGTGCGTGCACCTGCACCTGCACCTGTACCTGCACCGCTGCCGGCACCGGTACCCGCCTTGCGGCCGCCGGCCCGCCCGGCTGCCGCGCCAGCCGCCGCGCCGGTGCCCGCCGAGCCGTCCGCGCCGGTCCTTGCCAAGGCTGCGGCCCAGCCGCCGGCCGAGCGCCGCAAGCCGCTGCCGGCCCTGCCCATCCACAAGCCGGCCGCCCCGGCTGCACTGCATGCGGCCGGCCAGCCCGCGGCCTGCACGCCGGGCGAAGCCCAGGCCTGCAGCGCGCTCGGCGAAAAGAATGCGGCCCTGCGCGCGCAGCTGGCCACACTGGAAGACAAGGTCAAGGGCCTGCAGAAAATACTGGGCGTGACGCCGGCGGCTGCGCCGGCCGCCGTGCCGGCTGCCGAAACGCACAAGCCCGACGCAGCAAAAACCGAAGCCGCCAAGAGCGGCGAACACACGAGCGGCGAACACAAGAGCGGCGAACACAAGAGCAGCGAACACGAGGCTAAAGAACACAAGGCCGACGAACACAAGCCCGGGACGCCGGAGGCTGACGGCCACAAGGCCGGCGCCCCGAAGGCCGAAGAACAGGAAGCCGACGGACACAAGCCGGAAGCCACGCCCACCGAAGCCAAGCCGTCCGCGCCCAAGCCCGCCCCGCCTGCCGGCCCCAAGCCGATCAGCTCGATCAAGCCGCTGGTGCCGCACAAGCCGAAGACGCCGCCGCCGGAGCAGGGCGGCGCCCCCTGGGGCTGGATCGGCGCCGGCATCGCCCTGCTGGCGGCCGGCGGCGCCGCTGCCTTCGTCCTGAAACGCCGGTCGCGTAGGGCCGCCACCCCAGACGCGAACGGTCTGCTCGGCAGGCTGAAGGCGCGCCTTGCCAGCCGCGGCAAGGCACCTTCACCCGTCCCGGGTAGCTCCGAAAAAGTGGTCGAACCGACAATGGAATAGGCGCGCACAAACTTGTCTACACAAATGTAAATGTTGAGTTATACTGGTTCGCATGTGATCTTTTCGATCACGAAAAAACGGCTCAGGTCCGGCGCAGCCACCACCGATTGTGTGGCGCGGGAACCGGATGATCGCTGAAGAAGCGCCTGACCCCGGAAGCGGTTTGCGGGCCAACAGTGCGCACGTAGACGCCGGATGCAACCGGCAAGAGGCGACGCCAGGGGATGCCTGGTGTTCGCTCTCCCCATACCGAGGGGTGGCAAGGCCATCCGTCTATAAAAAACCCGCGCGGACGCGAGCCGCGCGGGTTTTTTTACCGCCTTTTTCCGGACTTGCACGCCCATTCAGCGTGCCGCCGTCGTACCGGCTTTTGCGCGACAATGACCCAACAGCCAGGCGCTGCGCGACGCCGGGCGTCAACCAGAAAAGCGAGGAGAAGGGATGAACGAACCGCTGTCCGATCATGTCATGCGTGGCGATGTCATGTCCGAACACTGCCCATCGCGCGAGGTGCTCAAGCACGTGACCAGCCGCTGGGGGGTGTTGCTGCTGGTGGCGCTGGGCGACGGCGCCCATCGCTTCGGCGAGCTGCGGCGCAAGGTGGGCGGCATCAGCGAACGGATGCTGATCCAGACCCTGCAGTGGCTCGAGCAGGACGGCTTCGTGCAGCGGGTCGCGTATCCCGTCCCGTCGCAGCGTGTCGAATACCGCCTGACTCCGCTGGGCGAGGAAATCAGTGCCCGGCTGCAGGAAGTGGCGGACTGGGTCGAACGCAATCTCGACGGCATCATGGCGGGACGCAGCGCAGGCGCGCAGGCGCCGGCATAGGGTCGCGCCGGGCATGAAAAAACCCCGGAGCGCTGGCGCTGCGGGGTTCGATGTGCTGCCGCCGGGGTGCGATGCCGGCCGGCAGGAGACGGATCAGTGCGCCGGGCGCATCGCGCGGTCGAGCTGGCCCATCCAGGGTTCGGTGACGTCGCGCACCATGCGGTCATTCGCCATGATCTGCTTGAGCAGGTCGATCTTGCGCTTGCGCTGGTCGCCTTCCAGCGGTGGCACGCCGGCGCGGGCAGCGCTCGAGTGCAGCGCGCATTGCGTTTCCAGCCGGGCCAGGCCATCCCAGTCGCCATCGCGCGCGGCAACCGCCATGCGGCCAGTGATGGCAGCGATGTTTTCGTACATTGCGAGGACTTCGTTCGACGTCATGTTGTCACACTTGTAAGAGGCTGGCGGCGGCTGGATTGCCGGTTGTCTCCCTTTAACGGTCGTGCATCGGAGAACTTTAGGGTTTTCGAAAGAAATTTTTAAAATAAATTTCGACAAGCGATTGTGACCACCAGTCAGAGCGTCCAACAAAGCCTTCAGGGCAAGGCGCAGCGTCGAAGACAGTACGTTAGTACGGCGAGACGGTGCAACGCCGCCATGAAGGTTTTGTTGGGCGCGCTTGGCTTCTTTGGCGCACGTTTCGGTGGCACGGCGGTAGAAGGCCTCCCGGCCGGTACATTGCAGTAAACTACACGCATGATCCGTCACTAGGGGAACCCATGAAGACCAGCTGGACACCGATCCGACACACTGCCATCGTCCTCGCCCTGTGCGGCGCGTTTGCCTCCGCCGCCTTCGCGGGTGGCCAGGCTGCTGCGCCGGCCAAGCCGAATGCGTCCGCCGACAAGCCGGCAGCCACGGACACGGCGCCGGCGAATGCCACCCTGCGTCCCGGCGACGATTTCTTTGCGTGGGCCAACGGTGGCTGGCTGTCCAAGACCGACATCCCGGCCGACCGCAGCAGCTGGGGCGCAATGGCCAGCCTGGCCGAGGAGACCAACCAGCGCATCGTCAAGCTGATCGAGGATGCCGGCAAGGACAAGGGCGCCAACAGCGAGGCGCGCAAGGTCGGCGATTACTTTGCCGCCTACATGAACGAAGGCGCGATCGAAGCCAAGGGTGTGGCGCCGCTCAAGCCCCAGCTGGACCGGATCGCCGCGATCAAGGACATGCCGGGCCTGGTGCGCGCACTCGGCGACAGCCTGCGCGCCGACGTCGACCCGCTGAACAATACGGATTTCTTCACCGAGAACGTGTTCGGCCTGTGGGTCGCGCAGGGCCTGCACGACACCGCACGCAACATGCCTTACCTGCTGCAGGGCGGCCTGGGCATGCCCGACCGCGCCTATTACCTGGACAGCAGCGAGCGCATGGCCGGCCTGCGCACGCAGTACCAGAAACATATCGCGACGATGCTGAAACTGGCTGGCTTCAATGATACCGACGCGCGCGCCGCCAAGGTGTTCGCGCTCGAGGTCGACATCGCCAACGGCCACGCCAGCCGCGCCGACTCGGCCGACGTGCTCAAGGCCGACAATACCTGGACCCTGAAGGATTTCACGGCCAACGCCCCGGGCCTGGACTGGAACGCCTTCTTCAAGGCGGCCCAGCTGGGCGACCAGGACAAGTTCATCGTCTGGCACCCGTCGGCCATGAAGGGCATTGCCGCGCTGGTCGAGCGCATCGACCTGGCGACCTGGAAGGATTACCTGGTTTTCCACCGCATCAACCAGATGGCGGGCGTGCTGCCGAAGGCTTTCGTCGACGCCCGTTTCGATTTCTACGGCAAGGCCCTGACCGGTACCCCGCAGCAGTCGCTGCGCTGGAAGCGCGCCCTGGGCGCCACCAACGAGGCGATGGACGAGGCGGTCGGCAAGCTGTACGTGGCGAAGTACTTCCCGGCCGAGAACAAGGCCAGGTTGCAGCAGATGGTGGCGAACATCGTCGACGCCTTCGGCAAGCGCGTCGACAAGCTCGACTGGATGGCCCCGGCCACCCGCGCCCAGGCCAGGGAAAAGCTCAAGACGCTGTACGTCGGCGTCGGCTATCCGGACAAGTGGAAGTCGTATGCCGCCCTGAAGGTGGTGCCCGGCGACGCCTTCGGCAATGCCGTGCGCGCCGAACAGTTCCACTACAAGGAAGCGATCGCCAAGCTGCATCACAAGCCGGAGCGCACCGAGTGGGCCATGCCGCCGCAGCTGGTGAATGCCGTCAACCTGCCGCTGCAGAACGCGCTGAACTTCCCGGCCGCGATCCTGCAGCCGCCGTTCTTCGACCCGAAGGCGCCGGATGCCGCCAACTACGGTTCGATCGGCGCCATCATCGGCCACGAGATCAGCCACAGCTTCGACGACCAGGGCTCTCAGTTCGACGCCCAGGGCCGCCTGCGCGACTGGTGGACGAAGGAAGACATGGAGCACTTCAAGGCGGCGTCAAGCAAGCTGGTGGCCCAGTACAACGCCTACAAACCCTTCCCGGACCTGGCCGTGAATGGCCAATTGACGCTGTCGGAAAACCTGGCCGACCTGGCCGGGCTGGCCGCTGCGTACGACGCCTACCGCGCATCCGGCGGCAAGAATGCCAACGCTCAGGGAGACCAAGCGGGCGACCGCGCCTTCTTCGTCGGCTACGCCTCGAGCTGGCGCAACAAGGCACGCGAAGCGGCCGAGCGCCGCGGCATCCTGACCGATGGCCATGCGCCGCCGCAATACCGCACCGCCACCGTGCGCAACCTGGATGCCTGGTACAAAGCCTTCGACGTGCAGCCGGGCCAGGCGCTGTACCTGCCGCCGGACCAGCGCGTGCGGGTCTGGTAATTTATGCGCCAGGATCCGCATATGGCACAGGATGACGTGTCCGGCATCGCCGACTACGATGATTTCCGCGACATCGCGCAGCGCACGCTGCATCACTACGATTCGGTGGCGCCGCGCTTCTTCGCCGGCACCATCGACCACGACGTCAGCCAGAACATCGCCGCCCTGCTGGAGGCGATCGAGGCCGACGCACCCTACACCTTGCTCGACCTCGGCTGTGGTCCGGGACGCGACCTGAAGACCTTCCACGACATGGGCCACCGCGCCATCGGCCTCGACGGCAGCGCCGAGTTCGTGGCGATGGCGGCGGCCTACAGCGGCTGCGAAGTGTGGCAGCAGAACTTCCTCGACCTCGATTTGCCGGATGGCTTGTTCGACGGCATTTATGCGAACGCCTCGCTGTTCCACGTGCCGCGCAGCCTACTGCCCAAGGTGCTGGGCGAACTGTATGCGGCACTGAAGCCCGGCGGCGTGCTGTTCAGCTCGAACCCGCGCGGGAACAACGTGGAAGGCTGGAACGGCCCGCGCTGGGGTAGTTTCCACGATTATCCGAGCTGGGCGCGCTATGTGACCGCGGCCGGATTCGATCCGCTACATCACTACTACCGCCCGCCAGGATTGCCGCGCGAACAGCAGCCATGGCTGGCCAGCGTCTGGCGCAAGCCGGTGAAGAAATTTTAATTATTTGTTAAGTCGCGAACAGTATTGCGACCGCAATCGGCGCACTATACGTCCATGCCGCTTCACTTCGAGAAGCAGTATTTCACTGACGATAGGAGAATGATCATGAACGAAGACCAAATCAAAGGCAAAGCCAAAGACATCGGTGGCAAAATCCAAGAAGGTTTCGGTAAAGCCATCGGCAGCGAAGAGCAGGAAGCCAAGGGCGTGGCAAACCAAGTAGAAGGCAAAGTGCAAGAGAAAGCTGGCGACCTGAAGGACGTGGTCGGCAAGAAGTAAGCCGGGCCAGCGCCAATAAAAACAGCCGCTTCGAGCGGCTGTTTTTCTTTGTAAAGCATGCATCACGGTAGGGTGGACGGGGAACCCGTCCACCCTACGTATCACTTGGCTTCGGTCCCGCCCAGGTTCTTCTTGAAGAAACCTTCGATCATGCCATACACATGGCGCTGGCCGGCACGCGACGAAATCCCGTGCTTGGCACCCGGATAGGTCATCAGCTCGAACTTGACGTTGCGGTTCACCAGCGCGTCGATCAGGCGTGTCGAGTTGGTGAACAGGACGTTGTCATCGGCCATGCCGTGGATCAGCAGCAGCGGTGACTTCAGGCCGTCCAGGTGGGCGAATACGCCGCTCTGTTCATAGGCCTTCGGGTTCGACTTCGGCGTGCTGCCGACGAACTGCTCGGTGTAGTGGGTGTCGTACAGCGACCAGTCGGTCACCGGCGCCACCGACACGCCCATCGCGATCTTGTCGGAGCCGGCTTCCAGCAGGCGCAGCGTCATGTAGCCGCCGTAGCTCCAGCCGAACACGCCGACGCGTTTCGGATCGACGAAGCGCTGCTTGGCCAGCCAGTCGACGCCGGTCAATTGGTCTTCGACTTCATGCTTGCCCAGTTCGCCGTAGATGACGTCGGTGAATTTGCGCTCGCGGCGCGAGGAGCCGCGGTTGTCCAGCGTGAACACCACGAAGCCCTGCTGCGCCATGTATTGCTTGAACATGTTGCCCCAGCCGCGCGTCACCTGCTGTGAGTGCGGACCGCCGTAGACCATCAGAAACACCGGGTAGCGCTTGGCCGGATCGAAGTTCGACGGCTTGATCATCGAGTAGTACAAGTCCTGGCCGTCGTGCGCCTTGATGCTGCCGAATTCGGTCGGCAGGTGGTCGGCCATGTACTTTGCGTACGGATGGTCGCCCTTCACCTCGTTGTGCTCGAGCCATTCGACCAGCGAGCCGTCGGCGCGGCGGATCGACACCTGCGGCGGGGTCTTCGGATCGGAGAAGGTGTCGACGAAAATCTTGCCGTTCTGGGCGAAGGTATCGTCGTGCATGCCGTCCTGCTGGGTGATGCGCACCGGCTTGTCGGCATTGCCGCCGTCCAGGTTGACGGCGTAGGTCTGCTTGTCGATCACCGCATCCTTGTTGGACGAGAGGTAGACCTTGCCGGCCTGCTCGTCGACCGCCAGGATGCTGTCGACGCCCCATTCACCCTTGGTGAGCGGGTGCAGCAGACGGCCCGTCATATCGAACAAATACAGGTGGTTGCGGCCGCTGCGCTCGGACGCCCAGATGAAGGCATTGCGGTTCTTCAGGAAGCGCAGGTCGGCCGGCACCGCCACCCAGGTATTGGAAGTTTCGGTGAACAGCGGACGCTGGGCCAGCGTGGCGGCGTCGACCGCCACCAGGTCGAGGCGCTTCTGGTCGCGCGACTGGCGCTGGTAGACCAGGGTCTTGGCGTCGCCGCTCCAGTCGGCGCGCACCAGGTAGATGTCCTTCTCGGCGCCGAGATCCACTTTCTTTTGCGCGCCCGTGGCCGGATTGACGATCATCAGGTCGATCACCACGTTCGGGTCGCCGGCGGCCGGGTAGCGCTGGTCGATCACTTCGGTGCGGTCGGCGTAGATTTCGAAGCGGCGCGCGACCGGCACCTGCGCTTCGTCGAAGCGACGGTAGGCGATCGCGGAATCGTCCGGCGCCCAGTAGTAGCCGGTTTTCTGGTCCATCTCTTCCTGGGCCACGAATTCGGCTTCGCCGTTATGGATCGTGCCCTTGCCGTCGCTGGTCAGCTGGCGTTCCTGGCCGGTCGACAAGTCGATCACGAACAGGTTCTGGTCGCGCACGAAGGAGACATAGCGGCCCTTCGGCGAAATCTTCGGATCGCCGACATTGCCCGAGGCGACCTTGCGCGCCGCATCCGGATTCTTCGCGTCGACCAGGTACAGGTCGCCGGCGATCGGCACCAGGATCTGCTTGCCGTCGGGCGACCAGCTGTAGCTGATGATGCCGGACAGGCTGGCGGTGCGGGCGCGTTCGCGGCGTGCGCGTTCTTCCAGCGACAGGTTCTCGTTCGGGACCAGCTTCTTGGAGTCGACCAGGCGGTGCGTGGTCTTGTCCTTCATGTTGTATTCCCACAGGTCCAGCTGGAACTGGTTGTCGGCGCGGCCGCGCAGGAAAGTCACGCGTTCGCCGTCGGGCGACACGCGCAGGGCGCGCACGCCAGGACCAGCCAGCGCCGGGTCGGCGTGGATTCGGTCCAGCGTCAGGCGTTCCGCGGATGCGGGAACGGCCGACAGGGCGGCAAGGAGCAGAAGGAGAGGGCGCATGGAATGGTCTCTGGGCAATTGATTAATTGTGTGCAACGGCCGAGACGATACCAGAGTCGGGGGTGAAACGCTGTAAATATGAAGTCATCGGCGTAGGCAGAGCATGTCTACCGACCCGTCTGACCGATGCGGCAGCATAAGAACGTCGCCCCTGCGAAGGCAGGGGTCCAAGTTGCACGCGTTTCGACAGCGCTAGCCGCACTTGGACCCCTGCCTGCGCAGGGGCGACGTTGGTGAGCAGGTGCGGCGTGGCAGGGCTTGCGGTTCCTGCAGCGCCGATTACTGCTTCCCGATCACCTTCACCAGCCCCGGCAAGGACCTGGCCAGCCCGCCATCGCCGCCCGACGCCGTCAGTTTGCCGCCACCTTCGCTCCAGCGCAGCCGGGTCGTGGTCGACTTGCCCTTCTCGTAGTCGTAGGACACGCCATCGTCGTCATACAGGCTGAACTCGCCATCCTTGCCCGGATACACCTGGATCTCGGCGATCGCCTGCTTGGTCGCGGTCGACTGGATATCGGCGCCGAGCGGGATGATGGAGCCGGCCTTGACGAACACCGGGATCTGGTCGATCGGCGCCGCCACTTTCACCCAGCGGCCGCCGGCCAGCTTCTCTTTCGTCCAGAAGTTGTACCAGTCGCTGCCGGCCGGCAGGTAGACGTTCTTCTCGGTCTGGCCCTGCTCGGTCACCGGCGCCACCAGGAAGGCCGGGCCGAACATGTATTCGGTGCCGATGTCGGCCACGTTCGGGTCTTGCGGGAAATCCATCCACAGCGGGCGCATGAAGGGCGCGCCGGTGTCGTGGGTGAACTTGGCCTGGCTGTAGATGTATGGGATCAACTGGTAGCGCAAGCGGTCGTAGCGCGCCATGATCGCTTCCGCCGCCTTGCCGAAGGACCAGATGTCGGCCTGCTTGCGGTCGCCGTGCAGGCGCAGCGTCGGCAGGAAAGTGCCGTACTGGAACCAGCGGGTGTGCAGTTCCGGGTAGTCATGGTTCTGGCCGACGACGTCGCGGGCGTCGGACGGGTCCAGCAGCGGCGCCTTGGTGGCGCTGGTGGTCTGCGGCAGGTATTGCCAGCCGCCGATGTCGTTGCCCCACAGCGCGATGCCGGACGCGGTCATGTTCAGGCCGGTCGGAATCTGGCGTGCCAGTGCTTCCCAGGTCGGGTTGATGTCGGAGGACCAGAACAGGGCGCCGGTACGCTGCGAGCCGAGGTAGGCGGCGCGCGACAGGATCAGCACGCGCTTGTTTGGTTTCCAGGCGCGCATGTTGTCGGCGAAACCCTCGACGTGCAGCAGCGGGAACAGGTTGTGGAAGCGGTCGCCCGAACCGATCGCATACATGAAACCGTCCGGCACCAGGTCGGGTTCAGTCTCGTCCAGCCACGGGTAATCGAAGCCGTGCGCCAGGATATTGTCGCGCGACTTTTCCCAGAACCACTGTCTTGCCTTCGGATTGGTGGCGTCGATCAGGCCGCCGGTGCGGTCGGAACGGAAGGGCAGGCCGTCGACGGTCTTGCCGTCCTTGTCCTTGAGCAGATAGCCCTTGGCATCGAGCTCGTTGAAGTAGCGGCCCGAGGTCTCATAGCGCGGCCAGATCGAGATGATCGACTGCATGCCCATGTCGTGCAGCTGCTTGTTCATGCCGTCCGGATCGGGGAACTCGGCCGGGTTGATGTCCATCTGGCCCATGCGGGTCCAGTAGAACCAGTCGACCACCATCACGTCGAGCGGATACTGTTTCTGGCGATAGGTGTTCGCCACGCGCAGCACTTCCTGCTGGCTGTCGTAGCGCGCCTTGGACTGGATCAGGCCGAAGGCGGCTTTCGGTGGAATCGGCGTCTTGCCGGTCAAGCGGGCGTAGCCGGAATACAGTTCATCCGAAGAATTGCCGGTGATGACGAAGAAGCTGACGCGCTCGCCCACGTTCGACTGGAAGGCGGTCTTGCCGTGCACGCCCGCGACGAAGCGCGTGGCGGATGGGTTGTCCCAGACGATGCCATAGCCTTTGGACGACACCATGAAGGGCACGCACACGGTTTCGCCGGCCGGGGCGTCGTACCAGTGCTTGCAGTCAAGCACGCGGCCGCGCAGGTCGAGGCCGGACAGCGATTCCTGGTTCTGGCCCATGCCGTAGTAATGCTCGTCGCGCGGTGCCGCGAACGAGGCGCCGACCTGATAAGTCTTTTCGCCGGTGACGGTATGCGGCGCCATTTCCCAGCCGGTCATGCTGAGGATTTGCTCGCCGCGCGCATTCTTGACCTGCAGCCCGACCGAGGCCAGCGCCGGCGCGAAGTATTTCTCGCCCTGGCTCGGCACGCGCGGCGCCGGGGCCGGGTTCACATGCAGGGTCATGCCGGAGGAGGCGAAGGTGTCGCCGTCCGCGGCGCGGGTATGGCGGAAGGCGCCACGCTTCTCGTCATCTGCGGCAGCTTTCGGCAAGATGCCGTAGCCCGGGCCTTTCAGGACCTGTTCCTTGTCGACCGCGATCGTCACGTGCACGATGTTGGGGCCATAGGCTTCGACCGAGACCCAGGCGCCGTTCCTGTCGAGGGTGGTCAATGGTGCGGCAAAGGCCGCGGGGGTGAAGGCCAGCGCGGATGCCAGCGCGGCCAAAGTGGTGTGGGGTGTCAGCCTCATCCCGTCTCCTGTCGGTATCGAATCGATCGGGCGACCGAGCGCACGGACGGATCGGATGGATGCCGCGGTTGAAGCCGGCTGGCTGTCTCCTGGATATCGCGTTCTGTGACCGCTGGGTTCGCTTATTGTTGTGTGCGGCTATTGTGCATGTTAGCGATCACATATGCAATTAATAACTGTCAGGCGCTAACATTTGCTTCGCGCACGCGCAGTGCCGACAGCTTGTTGAGCGACCACGCCAGCAGCACGGCCGCCACCGTCAGACCCAGCACCAGGCCGATCCAGAAACCGGTGGCTTGCATCGGCTGGGCCGGCGACCATGGGAACCAGCCCGGCGCCAGGCCCAGGATCCAGCCGACCGGCAGCGCCACACCCCAGAACGCGATCATCTGGATCACCATCGGCGAACGCGTGACCTGATAGCCGCGCATCGCCGAGGCGGCCGCCACCTGGGTCGAGTCGGACAACTGGAACAGCGCGGCGAACAGCAGCAGCATGGCGCAGGTGGCTTGCACCGCCGTATCCGAGGTGTACATCGCTGCAATTTGCCAGCGGAACAGCGCGATGAAGATCGCCGACAGCACGCCGAAAGCGATGCACATGCCGGTGCCGGTCCAGGCCACGAAGCGCGCGCGCACCGCATTGCCTTCGCCCATCGCCTGACCGACGCGGGTCAGGGCGCCGATACCGAAGCTGAGCGGCACCATGAATACCAGCGACACGAAATTCAGCGCGATCTGGTGCGCCGACACCTGTACCACGCCGAAACGCGCCACCAGCAGGCTGACGATGCCGAAGGCGCTGACTTCCGCGAAATGGGTGACGCCGATCGGCAGGCCGAGGCGCAGCATGCTGCCGATCTCGTTCCAGTTCGGGCCTTCCCAGCGGGTAAACGGGTAGGTCAGGCGGTAGGCGCTGGAGATTTTGATCCAGATCACGATCGCCGCCAGCATCAGCCACACGCCGCTGGCGGTCGAGACCGCGCAGCCGAGCGCGCCCAGCTTCGGCAAGCCGAACTTGCCGAACACCAGCATCCAGTTGAGCGCGATGTTGTACAGCAGCCCGCAGATGGCGATGACCATGATCGGCTTGGTCTGGTTGATGCTGGTGGTGTAGCCGTACAACGCGCGGTAGCAGGCAAAGGCCGGCATGCCGAGGCTGATGATGTGCAGGAAGGTCTTGGCGCGCTCGGCCACGGCCGCTTCCAGGCCGATGTGGTCGAACAGCAGCGTGCAGGCATTCGCCGCCAGGCAGCCGACGATGCCGACGATCGCGCCCATCCACAGCGATTCGCGCACCGAATGCGAAATCTTGTCGAAGCGCCCGGCGCCCATCTCGTGCGCGACCACGGAATTCACCGCCATCATGACGCCCATCACGGTGACCAGGATGATCGACCACACCGAGGTGCCGAGCGATACCGCCGCCAGCTCGGCCGCGCTGACGTGCCCGGTCATCGCCACGTCCGCCACACCCATGCCGACCGTGGCCAGCTGGCCGACCAGCATCGGCCACGACAGGCGCCACAGGGTGGCGATCTCGGTGCGGACGGGGGACGAGGCGGGGACGGCGGAGACAGTGGACGTCATGGTTCGGGGCAGCTGGCGAAACCCCGGATTGTACTGACTAATTGCTAAGGCCGGGTGACGGTTCTCCGGCTCAATGGCAGGCGGAAATGCATGCCGTAAAAACAGCCGGGGCAAGCACCGTATCGATGGTGCTTGCCCCGGCCGGGTGATACGCTTCAGGCAAGGCGCAAATTAGTGCACCTGCCTGGCGGCGCGGCGGCGGCGATAGCCCAGCGCGGCCAGGCCGGCACCGATCAGCAGCGCGCTTGCCGGTTCCGGCACCTCGCCACCCGGGGTACCCGGGTCGACCGGCGGCAGCACGGTGCCGCCTTCGACGTTGAAGGTGATGGTGCCGAAGTTCCAGCGGCCGTCCGGATTGACCTGGGAGTCGTCGAAATCTTCGTAGAACTCCAGGCGCAGGATGCCGTCGGCGCCGACGTTGAAGGACAGGCCCAGGGCGGCCAGGTCGGCCGAGTCGGCATACGTTGCGGTACCCGCGAAATCGTCACCGAAGCCGGGGTTGAAGATGACGCCTTCGAAGCCATCCGAGTCCGTGAAAGCCAGGCCGATTTCCGACAGCCAGCTCGGGCTGAAAGCCGTTACGTTGACAGAATAGCTGATAGCGGTAATGGTCGCGTTCGCACCCACATTAAAGTTCAGTACCGTATTACCCGGATCACCAATTTCACCGACGCTCTGGACGCCGGTCACATCGACGGTCAAAGGTGCAGCAAACAGCGAAGTGCATGCAAGGAACGACAGACTGGCAATTGCTTTGGTAACGGAACTCAGCTTCATCAAAACCTCCCTAGTTATTTGAGTCCGTCGTGTATGCAACTACTATGCCAAAGAAATTACATTCACTTAGATTATTGATTCCATTTGGGAAAGTTAATAAAGATTAATTTTCGTTATTGATGAGTGTAAAAAATCTCGGCACTTAAATTCCCATATCGGGTAAGTGGATGATTCTAATGGACGCTTACACAGTCATGGTTATTTCCAAATGGCTAATAAAATTAAATTTAGGAATTAAATAAATCCTTTCATTAAACTTATTCCGTTTCGCAAAGCTTCGTGGAACGGCATTCTTGCGAGATCGTGTTTAGTTGAAAAGCAAGCACACGAACCTCATATGACAGCGCAGTGAACCATCCAACCCGATTGAATTGATCCAGGAGCAAGCTCGTGGAATACAAGGACTACTACAAGGTACTCGGCGTGGAACGCACGGCGGCCGCCGACGAGATCAAGAAGGCATACCGCAAGCTGGTGCGGCAATACCATCCCGACGTCAGCAAGCACAAGGATGCCGACGCCAAGACCAAGGAAATCAACGAAGCCTACGATGTGCTGGGCGACGCCGAGAAGCGCGCTGCCTATGACGAACTCGGCCGTGGTGTCCGGCCCGGACAGGAATTCCGGCCACCGCCCGACTGGGGTTCGCAATTCGACTTCAATGACGGCGAAGGCAGCGATTTCTTTGCCGACCTGTTCGCCCACGTCGGCCGGCGCGGCCGCACTGCCGGTGCCGGACAGGGCGCCGGCATGGGCGGGATGGGCGGCGGCGGCTTCCGCATGGCCGGCGAGGACATCCATGCCGCCATCGCCATCGACCTGCGCGACGCCTACCAGGGCGCCACCCGCACGGTGACCCTGCGCGTGCCCGAACAGGATGCGTCGGGCCGCACCGTCACGCGCGACAAGACCCTCAGCGTCACCATCCCGAAAGGCATCACCCCGGGCCAGCAGCTGCGCATGAAGGGGCAGGGCCATCCCGGCATCGGCGGCGGGCCGGCTGGCGACCTCTACCTCGAAGTGCAGATCAACCCGGATCCGCGCTACCGCCTCGAAGGCACCAACGTCTACGAGAACGTGCCGGTAGCGCCGTGGGAAGCCGCGCTCGGCGCCAGCATCTCGGTGCCGACGCCGTCCGGCCCGGTCGAGGTGACGGTGCCGCCCGGTTCCCAGAGCGGGCGCAAGCTGCGCCTGAAGGGCCGCGGCATCCCGGCGGCGCAGCCGGGCGACCTGTACCTGATCCTGGACGTGGTGCTGCCGCCCGCCAACAGCGACCGTGCGCGCGAGCTGTACGAGGCGATGGCGCGCGACCTGGCCTTCAATCCCCGTGAACGCATAGGAGCATGAGATGGTGATTCAGCAAAGCCTGAGAGGTGTGCTGCTGGACGAGGTCGCCCTGACGCTCGACGAACTGGCACGCGCCTGCGATGTGGAACCGGACTGGGTGGTGCGCCACGTGCACGCGGGCGTGCTCGGCAGCCAGCCGGCAGTGCAGGTGACTGCCTTGCGCTTCCGCAGCATCGACCTGATGCGCGCGCGCCGCCTGCTGCGCATCGAACGCGATTTCGACGCCAACGAAGACCTGGCGGCCCTGGTGGTCGACATGGCCGACGAGATCCGCCGCCTGCGTATACGCATGCAGGTACTGGGCAATAAAATGGCTTGAAGAAGTGGGCCTGAACGGACTCATGTAAAGCAAGGGTTTGCGCTAGAATCGGTCGATCCGATTGCGCAAACCCCATGTTCAAGCTACCCACCACCGCCACCGCCCCATTCTGTCCCTCCGAAGTCTCCGGTACCGTCACCGTCCCCGAGAGCGACCCGTTCTGGAAGAAAGTCATCCGCTACGCCGGCCCTGGCCTGATGGTGTCGGTCGGCTACATGGATCCGGGCAATTGGGCGACGGCCATCCAGGGCGGCTCCCAGTTCGGCTACCAATTGCTGTTCGTGGTGGTCCTGTCGAGCCTGGCGGCGATCGTGCTGCAATGCCTGAGCATGCGGCTGGGCATCGTCACCGGCAAGGACCTGGCCGTGCATTGCCGCGAACAGTATTCGCCGCTGTCGGCCAAGGCGCTGTGGCTGTTCGCGGAACTCTCGATCATCGCCTGCGACCTGGCCGAGGTGCTCGGCTGCGCGCTCGCCTTCCACCTGCTGCTCGGCGTGTCGCTGCCGACCGGGGTGGCGCTTACCGCGCTCGACACCCTGCTGATCCTGGCGCTCAAGGGCAAGGGTTTCCGCCAGCTGGAAGCCATCATCCTGGCGCTGATCGCCACCATCGCCGTCTGCCTGTTCGCGGAACTGGCGCTGGTCTCGCCCGACTGGCACGCGGTGGCGGCCGGCCTGGTGCCGTCGCTCGAAAAAATCGCCGACCGCGACGCGCTCTACCTCGCCATCGGCATCCTGGGCGCGACCGTGATGCCGCATAACCTGTACCTGCATTCGTCGGTGGTGCAGACCCGCGTGGCTGCGCTCGGCATGCAGGGCCGCGAAGGGCGGCTGGCCGAAGCGATCGGGATGTCGCGCATCGACACCGTCGTCTCGCTGGTCCTGGCGCTGTTCATCAACGGCGCCATCCTGGTGCTGGCCGCGGCCGCCTTCCATAAACCGGGCGGGGGCAACGTGATGGACATCGACCAGGCCTATGCCCTGCTGGCGCCGGTGGCCGGCACCGCCCTGGCCGCCATCCTGTTCGGCCTCGCGCTGCTGGCGTCGGGCCAGAGCTCGACCTTCACCGGCACCATTGCCGGCCAGGTGATCATGGAAGGCTTCCTCAAGATGAAGATCCCGTGCTGGCAGCGACGCCTGATCACGCGCGCCCTGGCGCTGGCGCCGGCCATGGTCGGCGTGCTGACGCTGGGCGACCATGCGATCGGCAAGATGCTGGTCGGCAGCCAGGTGGTGCTCAGCATGCAGCTGCCGTTTGCCATGTACCCGCTGATCCGCCTGACCGGCCGCAGCGACCTGATGGGCCGCTTCGTGAACGCCTGGTGGACCTCGATCCTGGCCTGGTGCCTGTTCGTGGTGATTTCCGCCGCCAACATGTGGATGGTGTGGCAGGCGCTGTTCGGCTGAGCAGGTACTCACCACGCATACGGGCGCCGTCGTCGCGCCATGCCTCCTACAATGAATATTCTGATAATCATTGTTCAATGGAGGTCCTATGCAACAAGCTTCATCCCAGGCCCTGCAGGGCAAACGCGTCGCCATCCTGATGACGGACGGCGTCGAGCAGGTCGAGTACACCGGACCGCGCGGCTTCCTGGAAGAGCAGGGCGCGACCGTGACGCTGCTGTCGCCGAAAGCGCCCGGCGCGACCATCCAGGGCTTCGACCAGCTGACCCCGGACCAGACCTTCAAGGTCGAGCAGGACGTGCGCGGCGCCAGCCATGCCGATTTCGACGCGCTGGTGCTGCCGGGCGGCGTCGCCAACCCGGACTACCTGCGCCTGTCGGCCGAATCGATCGCCTTCATCCACGCGTTCGGCATGGCCAACAAGCCGATCGCCGCCATCTGCCATGGCCCCTGGACCCTGATCGATGCCGAACTCGTCACCAACCGCCAGATGACCAGTTGGCCGACCCTGCAGGTCGACCTGGAAAATGCGGGCGCCAAATGGAGCGACCAGCCGGTAGTGGTCGACGGCAAGCTCGTCACCAGCCGCAAGCCGGACGATATCCCGGCATTCAACCAGGCGATCCTGGAGCAGCTCCAGCAGTAGATGCCTGCCGGACACCGCGCGCCGTGCCGGCCGCCACGTGCCTAGAATGGTTCCATGACTAGTTGACGAATCATGGGAGGTCTTATGTTGGAACAAGCTGCCGGCAAGCCGCTGCAAGGCATCCGCGTCGCGATGCTGATGACCGATGGCGTGGAACAGATCGAATACACCAGCCCGCGTGCCTTCCTCGAAGAACACGGGGCGACCGTGGTGCTGGTATCGCCCAAGCCGGCCGGCGCAGAGGTGCAGGGCTTCAACCAGCTGCAGCCGGCCGACACCTTCAAGGTCGAGCTCGACGTCGCCGACGCCAACCCGACCGACTTCGACGGGCTGGTGCTGCCGGGTGGCGTCGCCAACCCGGATCAACTGCGCATGAGCAAGGAAGCGATCGAATTCATCCGCGGCTTCCCGATCGAGGAAAAACTGATCGCCGCGATCTGCCACGGTCCCTGGACCCTGATCGACGCCGGCATCGCCACCGCCAAGCACCTGACCAGCTGGCCGAGCCTGAAGCGCGACCTGGTCAATGCCGGTGCCGAGTGGACCGACGACGAAGTCGTGGTCGACTTTCGCCTGGTCACCAGCCGCAAGCCGGCTGACCTGCCAGCGTTCAACGATGCGGTGCTGAAGGAATTGATGATGCCGCCTGGGACGGATCCGGGGCCGACGTCGTGACCACCATGGCGTCCGGTTCGGCCGGCGGTTCGGCCAGGAGCGGTGTGGCGACCAGCGGCGCGGCCAGCGGCGGCGGTTGGCCGGGGACCGCCGGTTCCTCGCGCATGGCGACCGTGTCGCAGGCCTGTTCCAGCCACCTGAGCTCGGACACCGGCAGGATCACCTCGCCGGCATAGCCTTCCAGCGCCACCGCCAGCGCCGATTGCGCCCGGTTGGCAAACACCAGCACCGACACCGCCGGCTCGCCGGTGACGTTGTCGCGGATGTCCAGCACCCCCAGCTGGAGCGGGAATTCACGGTCGCGCTGCTCGCGCGACAGGCCGCGCCGCGCCTTCATTTCCGCAAACCGCACCAGATGGCCGGCCAGGTCGGCGGGTACCGTGCAGCGTTGCGGCGGGCGCTCGTCGGCATAGGTCGATTGCACGTGGAAGCGGGCGCCGCGCGCGGCGCGCTGCAGGGTGGTGATGGCGCTGCGGGTGGCATAGGTGACCGATAGAATCGCTTCCGGCGCGAAGCTGGCCAGGGTGGTGCCGCGCGCCACCGTCACCGGCGCCGGCGCCAGCACCCGCGGGGCCAGCGCGGCGCCGAGCACGATCCCGGCCGCGAACAGGCCGCAGCCGGCGGCGAGGGCGCGCCGCGGGGTCAAGGCATCCATCGGCACACCTCGTTGCGGTCGGGTGGCGCGGGACAAACGATGTGTTGCATGGCCTGGCTCGGGCAGCGGCGAAGCCTCTACGGTGCATGATCGCGCAGCGACGGGATTGATGCGCCTCAGCCGGGCGCACCGCCGGTGTCGTGTGCGCTGGACGATGGATCGGCGTCTCACACTGTCTTTACCATCTTGTGATCTGTCTCAAATTCGCTCGGAACGGCCAGCACTCCGTCCTATCTGGACACTCTTAGGGCTACCTTCCGTGAACAAACCTACGACCTGAGCGCAAGGTGGACATATGGGAAGCTCTCTGCAAGAGCAGATCGGCGTTGCCAGCGGCGCTCTGCATTGGGATGTGGGCGGCTTCCGCCTCTGGCAAAGCAGCGTGCCCGGGGTGGTGCTGTACGTGGCGCGCGAACTGCGGCTGGCACGCGAAAGCGACCGCCGCTACCACGCCGCCGTCACCCAGACCCGGCGCTGGACCAAGGGCAGCTACGAGGTGACCGGCGGTTCCGCGCTGCTCGGCGTGTTCGGCGACGAGGACCCGCTGGCCTTCGAGAACGAGTGGGTGCGGGTGCTGCTCAACAAGGGCTACAAGGAGGCGCCGCGCCCGAAATTCCTGCCGCTGCCGGTACGCGACGTGAGCGTCGCGGCAACGCCCGGCGCCGGCGATGGGCGCCCCCTGCCGCCCCCCGCCGGCCAGACGCCATCCGCGACCCTGCTGTTCGAATTGACGGCCGGCGGCGCCCAGGCCTGGCCGCGCGCAGTGCTCGACAAGACCACGGTGTCCGGCAGCGTGCGTCTCTCGTACACGTATCCGCAGATGATGCCCGGCGCCAGCGCCAGGGTGCAGGTCCACGGCGCGCGCGTCTACACGAGCCTGGCGGCCACGCTCGACAAGGCGGCCGACGGCACCCTGTACGGCAGCTTCGCCGCCATCGGCAGCGCCTGGAACGCGCTGGTGCGCGACGGCGCGGTCACGATCGCGCTGGCCGGGCCGGGCCGGGCAGCGCGGGCGGCACGCCCCCGGCCGATGTCGGCGAGCGGCTGTCCGAGCAGGCGCGCGAAAAGCTGTTCGACGTGCTGTTCGTCAGCTATCTGCCGCCGAACCCGCCCGCGGCCGGCGGCGGAAGCGGCGGCGGGACCTTGTACGCGCTGCGCTGGCGCTCGCCCGCCGACGCAATCGACCCGGGCCTGACGATCACGGTCGAAGGCTGGACCTGGCTGGGCGCCAGCCTGGAGGCGGACTTGTCGGCCCTGCTCGGCGCCCTCGACGAGAGCTACCTGCACACGACCTACGCGTACGCCTCGGTGCCGGTGACGGTGGCGGTGGCGCCGTTCAAGGCGGTCTCGAACGTCGCGCTGTCGCTCGACTTCGGCAACGTGCGTGCGCCCGAGGCGCCGCTGTTCGACGCGCAGGGCGGGACGCGCCAGTTCCTGGTCACGACCGAGCGCCCGGAAACGGTGCAGGTCGCGTACCGGGCCAAGGTCGCGTTCAAGGCAGCAACCTGGCCGGTGGTCGAGATCGCCGACAGCGCGGCCCTGGGGCCGGACGGCTACGCCATCGTGCTGAAACCCGAGGCCTGGGTGCGGCGCCACACGCTGTACATGTACGTGCGCGCCGGTAACCAGATCGTGCACGCGCCGGAGGACAACCCGGCCGATTACCTGGCGGTGACCGCGAACTATACGGCGCCGTATCTGCCGGCGCCGATCCGCGACGCCGCGCGCATCACGCCGGCCGGACCGGTCGAGCTCAGCTACCCGGTGCCGCCCGGCAGCACGCCGGGGCGCGCCACGCTCAACGTGGTCGGCATGGTCGGCGGCCAGATGGTGAGCGCCTCGCAGCTGGAACTGGACGAGAACGAGGACGCGGTGTACCTGCTGGTGGCCGGCAACAAGGTGCAACTGGTGGGAAAGCATGCGGTGACGGATGAGTCGGATGCGCTGGTCGGCCGCCTGCGCGCGGCGCGCGCGCGGCCGCTGGTGGTCGACGGCGCCGGCGCCGCGGACGAAGAGGAACGCGACCTCGACGTCAGCGTCGACGTGTCGCTGATTCCGCAGCCGACCGAGGTATCGTGCTGGGCCGCCGCGCTGGCCATGGTGGTCAGCGCACGCGACTTCGCCTCGACCTCGCCGGAGACGGTGGCCGAGGCCGCCGGGATGGATGTCGACACCGGCTACGGGTGGGGCGACATCCAGCGCGCCGTGGCGACCTGGAACCTGGTCGAGGAAGGTCCGCGTTCGGCGATGCCCGGCGAATGGGCGCGCCTGCTGGAGGCATGGGGGCCGATCTGGGTGGTCGAGGTCGGCGCGCCGTATCACGCGGTGGTGCTGGCCGGGGTGCAGGGCGACGGCACGCCGGACGGTACGTGGGTCACCGTGGTCAACCCGTGGCCGCCCGGCGTGGGCGTGGTCGAGACCAAGACCTTCCTGGACTTCGACCAGGAATTCGGCCTGGGCGCCGATGCCGGCGCGGCCATGGTGCATGCAGTCGGAGAGTAGGGCAAACCATCACAGGAGCGAAACAATGGCAACCTTTCTTACTGAAAGCGTACCGGTCAGCCTGTCGGGCGCGCTGGGCAACGCGGGCAAGTTCAAGCTGTATGCCTGCGACCAGCCCAATGTCATCCTGTACGTGACGCAGCAGCCGACGCTGATGCTTGACCGTAACGGCAAGCCCGGCGTGGCGGTGACAACCTATACGACCCAGCAGCCCGACCGCAGCGTCAAGATCATCGGCGGCGCCGCCACGATCGGGCTCAACACGGCGCCCGTGCTCGATGCGCAATCGATCGAGCAGGCCAAGGCGCTGGTCGCCCAGCTGGGCGCCGGCGATCCGAACAAGCTGCGCTTCCTGCCCCTGACGACCCAGAAAGGCAAGGCCCTGCTGAACCTGCCAACCGGCGCCGGCGAAGCGGACAAGAAGCACAACGAACGCGACGTCGGCACGCCCGGCGGTTCGCTGTCCTTCCTGGCCAACCTGAGCGAGACCGGCGCCCTCGAATGGTCGAATGCGATCAAGAGCGGGAGCCGCATCAACGGCGACATCACGCTGCAGTACGAGTACCTGCGGCGGGTGCCGGACATCGGCGCCGAAGTGCGGGTGCACGGCAAGCGCATCTTCGAGCACCTGTCGGCGGCGCTGGACGTGAGCTACAACGGCTTCCTGTACGGCGGCAGCGCCAAGCTCGAAGCGGCCTGGGACGCGCTGTCGCGCAACGGCGGCATCGAAGTCGTGTTCCTGAACCAGGGGCTGCCGCCGGACCTGGAGAAACTGCGCCAGGAAATGGTGACGACCTTCACCAAGCAAGCGATGCAGATCCTGTTCGACCAGATCTTCGCACCGATGCCGCAGGTGGCGCCGGCCCAGGCCGCGCATGGCGGCGGCGTCTTCGGCGGCGCCAACTTCGCCCTCAAATGGAAGAAGCAGACCGATGCCATCGAGATGACGCAGCGGATCGAGTTCCGCGGCACCACCTGGCTGACCGATACGATGGACATCAGCCTGGCCGCCCTGTTCGCCGACCTGCCCCCGAGCTGCCTGACCGAAGTGCCGGCACAGCAGGCCTTCGACTCGGTGATCCTGGTTGACGCCGACGAGATGCTGGCCAACGCCTCGGTCGCGATGTCGTACAGCGAAGGGCACTCGCCGGAAGCCCCGGTGTTCACCAAGGACGGCGGCAACCAGCGCTACACCGTGGTCAGCACCAACCCGGGCAAGGTGATGGTCAACTGCAACGCCAAGATCAACTACACGCCGCCGCGCTGGCCGGTGATCCCGTTCAGCATGAAGCAGGCGGTGAGCGCCGGCGGCAACCAGATGGTGATCAAGACCTCGGCCTGGGTCGGGCGGCAGACCATCTTCATGTTCGTGCGTGAAGGCGACCGCATCATCCCGCCGCAGGAACTGTCGTTCGACGACTACCTGGTGCTGAACGTGTCCTACGCCGGGCCGCACCTGGCCGCGCCGGTGCGCGATTCGGCCCACATCGACGCCATCACGCCGATCGATTTCGCCTATCCGCTCGATCCCAAGGGCCGCGCCGGCGTCGCCAAGTTCAGCGCCTTCGGCGTCATCGGCGGCAAGCTGGTACGCTCGGCGGAACAGGTGATTCCGCAGACCGACACCGCGGTGTTCATCCTGGCGACCCGCGGCGGCAACATCCAGCTGGTGACCAGCGACAGCGTGCTGCCGGAAAGCGACGCACTGGCCGAGACCCTGAAACGGGCCCAGGGGCGTCCGCTGCTGTCGGGCGCCGTCGAGAAGTCGGCGGAAACCAGCAAGAAAATGGGCACCATGCCTGCCGGCACCCCGATCGACACCGGCAGCGGCCTGATCGTCATGGGCCGCACCGCGGGCGTGGAATACAGCTCGCAGGGCACCTCGCTGTGGATCCGGCTGGCCGACGGCACCTCGAAGCGCGTGCGCCTGCACAGCATGGAGGAATCGATCCCGTTCGAGAAGGACAGCAAGCTGGTCAAGGTCCAGATCGACGAGTCGGGCGAGTACGCCGAGAACATCTTCGTCGACCTGGTCGGCGCTTGAGGTTCTGCCCGGTGCCGCGGCGCGCCGCAAGGATCGCCGCGGCACCGGGGTTTTCCTTTGACCTTGGTTTGATCTTGGTTTGACGTTTTGTTGCTGAGTGTCCGTTTACGGAGTTTCTCACCCGGAGTTTCTCACCATGTCGCGCACGCTCCTCGTCGATCCCGGCTCGCCGGTCCTGCGGCACGCCAGCACGCGGGTGCTGAACCAGTATCCCAACCACAGCGCACTGGTCGAGACCGATGCGCCCGCGCCGGAACAGGACGGCGCCCGCGCCGCGGTGGGCGAGGCGCCGGCCATGCTGGGACTGCGCCTCGGCGCCGGCGCGGTCGTGCCGCCGGCGTTGCAGTCCTTGTCCGCGGCGCCGGTCGCCGAAGACGCGCCGTTGGCCGACGATGCGCCGCTGTCGGCCTACGTCGAGTTCATCGGCCCGATCGACGGCCGCTGGCTCGAGCAGCTGCGCAAGCTCGCCATCCGCGTGCTCGCCTACCAGCCCGAAAGCAGCTACCTGTGCTACGGCAGCCGCGCCGCCTTCCAGGCCGCGCAGGCGCAGGTGCTCACCACCGCCGGCACGCCGGCGATCCGCGCCGTTACGCCGCTGACGCCGGTCCTGAAGCAGCAGCTGCCGCTGGTCAGCGAGGACGGCAGCCAGGTCGTCATCGTGGTGGCCGCCGCGCCGGAGCAGCGCGAGGAAGTCCTCGGGCAGGTGGGGGCGGTGCCCGGCGTCGAGCTGATCGAGGGCGCCGGCAACGATGTGCTGGACGGCAACCGGATGCGCCTGCGCGCGCGCATCGGCGACGGCGGCGTGCAGGCCAGCCTGCTGCAACTGCCGCAGGTGCTCTCGGTCGAGGCATGGCAGGCGCCACGCCCGGAAGACGAAGTCGCGGGCCTGATCATCGCCGGGCTGGTCGATGCCGGCAACCGGCCGGCGGGTTCCTACCGCACCTGGCTGGAAGACCACGGTATCGATGGCGCGGGCGTCACCATCGGCATCGTCGACGGCGGCGTGGACGATGCGCATCCGGCCTTCGGCGGCCGCGTGCGCGACCTGGCCGAGGGCCAGAAGGACTGGCATGCGACGATGGTGGCCGGCCACGCCGCCGGCAACTACCTGGACGAGCGCGATGGCGACCAGTTCATCTACGGGCTCGGGACCGCGCCCGGCGCCGCGCTGCTGTCGCAGGACAAGATGCAGGCCGCCGGCTTCGTGTGCCGCCAGACCGTCAGCGAGGCCGGCGCCGTGGGCGCGATCCAGAACAATTCCTGGGGCAAGGAAACGCGCAATCCGATGGATTACGGGTCCGACGAGGCGCTCTACGATGCGCTGGTGCGCAACGCCGATCCGCAAGGCGCGCAGCCGCTGCCGCTGACGATCTGCTTCTCGTCGGGCAATAGCGGCGAACTCGGCCTGACCCGCCCGAAGGCGGCGAAGAACCTGATCGTGACCGGCAATTCGGAAAACTTCCGGCCCGACGTCGGGCACGACGGCAGCGACAACATCAACCAGGTGTACAGCGGCGCCCACGGGTCCAGCTACGGCAACTGCGGCGACGGCCGCATCCGCCCGCACGTGGTGGCGCCGGGCGAGTGGACGGCGTCGGCCAACTACGACTGCCACCCCGGCGAAGACGAGTACATCAGCGCGCAGCTGACCTGGGGCGGCGGCTCGTCCGGCGCCAGCCCGAAGACCGCGGGCGCCTGCGCGCTGCTGACCGACTGGTGGCGCCGCAACAACGACGGCGCCACGCCGTCGCCGGCCATGCTGCGCGCCCTGGTCGTCAACGGCGCCGAACCGATCGAGACCGGCGGCAGCGTGCCCAACCGGCGCCAGGGGTGGGGGCGCCTGAACGTCCAGAACATCCTCGATCCGGCCGTGGCGCGCATCCTGGTCGACCAGGACGGCTTGCTGGCGCAGCCCGGCGAGACGCGTGCATGGCAGGTGCGCGCCGCCGACGGCGCCCGCCCGCTGAAGATCACGCTGGCCTGGACCGACCCGCCGGGCGCGGTCGGCAGCGGCGGCAGCCCGGACGCCTCCTGCATCGTCAACCGGCTGGCGCTGCGCGCCGAAATCGGCGGGCGGCTGTACCGCGGCGTGCACGACCGCTTCCGCAACGGTATCTCGATCGACGAGGACGAGGCCGCGCAGGGCACGGGTACGCTGCTGCCCGAGGGCAGCGACAACCTGCAGAACATCTTCCTGCCGGCCGAGGCGGTGGACGGGCCGGTGCGGGTGACGGTGACGGCGCTGAACCTGAGTGCGAACTGCCTGGACGGCGGCTTCGATCCGCCGCAGCAGGACTTCGCGCTGGTGATCGCCAACGGCCAGCTCGACGGCGCCGGCACGCCGTCCGACATCGTGGTGACGGTCGACGCGCGCGCCGGCAGCCCGGCACCGGCGAACGGCGCCAAGGCCTACTGGTCCGACGGCCACAGCGACGCCGAATTGATCGGCGATGCCGGCGGATCGGACACCCATGCGTCGAACAACGGCAACGGCATTCCCAATCCGCCGGCCTCGTCGCAGGCCGACGATGCCTGGTGGGCCGACGACAACCAGAGCAAGCCCGAGACCGGACGCCGCGGCAGCGCGCGCGCCGCCGGCGACGCCCAGTTCGCGCAGGCGATGAACGCCGGCTGCAGCGCCGGATTCACGCTGCTGGGGACGGCCGGCCACCTTCCGCAACTGATGCAGCTGGCGGTGGCGCGCGAGACACCGTCCAAGCGGATGGCCACGCCCCTGAGCGAGGCGATCGCGCGCCTGCTGGCCCGCAGCCGGACCGATGCGCGTCCGCTGTGCGCGCTGCTGGCGCTCGGCGCCGGCACCCGCGTCAGCGTCGACGACGTGCGCGCGCTGCGTGCGCTGGCGCTGCGCGCGCGGCTGTTCCTGCTGGCGGACGACCCCGGCGTGATCGCGTTCCTGGCGCAGCGCATCGGCCATCCGGCCGCGGTGCGCTACCGGCTGGCCAGGGAGCGCACCGAGCTGCCCGACCTGATGCTCGACACGCTGGCCGAAGCGGGCGGCCTGCAGCCGGTGGCAATCGCCGCGGCCGGCGCCGGCTACCGCTTCGACGTGGTTGCCGAAGACCGCGACATCGTCGTCCACATCCGCTTCAGCGGACCGGCCGCCGGCGTGCGGCTGGTGCGTCCCGGCGCCCCCGACGTGAACTGGCGTCCCGACGATCCGGCGCCGCCGGCCGCCGAGGGTGTCGCCGTCGGCATCCACGACGGCGTGCTGCAGTTGCATGCGGCCGCGCAGACCCGGCCCGGCACCTGGACCGTCGAGATCGGCGAGCCCGGCGCGGCGATCCGGGCATCAGCCGCGGTGCGCGCCTGGGCGCTGGGCGGACCGGCAATCGGGATCGCCACCGCGACCGTGAAGCAGGGTGGCGGAGCGGCCGTCGAAGCGGCGCGTGCGGGAGAGGTGAAAAGCGAAGGGCGCCTGGTCCAGCTGTCGGGCCTGGCGGGGGCGAAGCTGCTGCGGGCGACCATTCCGCCGCCGCGGATCGCCGCACCCGGCAGCGAAACCGTTGCCGAGGCGGCGCGCGACCTGGTGCTGCAGGTACGCCGCTCGCGCCTGGACAGCGGCGCCAGCCGGGTCGCCGAGGACGACCGGCGGCCGTTGCCGGTGCCGGTGCTGGGGCAAGTGCTGCAGGTGCCGGGGCCGGCGCTGGCGGCCTCGGTGCTGGACCTGCCGATCGACGTGCTCGGCGTCGACGCCGCCGGCAAGCATTTCGCGCGCCGCATCCGCACCAACCTCGTGCGCATGCAAGCGCAGTCGGCCTGGCGTGCGCAAGCGGCGGCGGCCGCGCCGCGGCCGTTCTATACGCGTGGCCAGATCGCCGAGATGACCCTGAAGAACGGCATGGTGGTGCTGCTGCGGCTGACGCGCGGCCAGGCGTCGCGCACGGTCAAGGTGGTGTCGCCGGTACTCGGCAGGCAGCTCGCCGGCCTCGACGCCGATGACATCCGCGGCCATACCTTCATCTTCGGCGTACTGGGCGGCGAACTGCTGACCGTGTTCAGTCCCTTCAGCCACGGCCTGAACGTGGCGGTGTCGCGCCACGAGGAGATCGCCGAAGGTGGCGCCATCTCCCGGGAAGCGGTGCTGGACTGGGATTACCTGATGTCGATGCTGATGAGCGGCACCAGCCTGCCCCGGCCGCGCGGCGGCATAACGTGAAGAGAGGAGTTCGCCATGTCCGACCAGTCGAGGATGTTGTGGGAGCAGGCGGTGGCCGCGAGCATCGCCGGGCAGGGCGGCGGCATGCCGGTGGCCGAAGCCGGCACATTGGCCGGCGCCGGTATCGTCACGGCGCGGCCGGCGGGCACCATCGCCAGCCGGCCGCCGGCCATGCCCATCGCCGTCACCTCGGGGGTGACGGCGCCGGCCGTGGCGACGCGCACGTCGGTGAACCGGATACCGGTCGAGACGGCGCCGGTCACCCGTCCCGTCTGGAGCCGCGACCGCCTGCCGGTGCGGGTCTCGGCGCCGCTCGTCACCGACACCAAGGCTATCGTCGCCGGCAAGTTCCTGCTGCGCGCGGCCCCCGACGACAACATCATCTACGTGGCACCGGCCGAGCCGGCGCTGCTGGACTTCGCGCTGACGATCCGGCGCAGCGTGCTGCCGGACCGCAGCCTGGCGATCACCGGCGCCACCGCCTTCTTCTCGATCGGCGCCTACGCCAGCAACGGCATCGAATCGATCGCCCGCCAGAGCGCTGCCTGGAAGACGGCGCTGAGCGCGAAACAGATCGACGGCCGCGAATGGTCCTACCGCGCCGAACCGGAACGCGCGCTGCGGGTCTCGCTCGAGCTGCCGCCCGGCGTGGCGGCGTCGGCGCCGATGATCTCGGTGTCCCAGCTGGCCGGCGTGGCCACGATCACCGTCGAGCTCACCGAAAGCGGCACGCTGGCCTGGAAGGCGGCGCTGGAGCAGGGCAGCGCCGCCACCATCCCCGGCATCGTCCACGTGAGCACCGGCACCCTGACGCTGGAGAATGTGGCCATGCGGCTCAACCGCCGCACGCTCGACGTCGGCGTCGGCCGCCTGCTGGGCGCGCGCAGCGGCGCCGACATCCGCTACATCGACCCGCAGCAGACCGTGGTGAGCAAGCTGATCGTGGTCGCCAACGACCTGGTCGAGCGCATGACGGTGGCCTTGAATCCGAGCCAGGGCCAGGCGCCGGCCAGCGAAAGCTTCGGTGCGGCCGGCGGCCAGGTCGAGGTGGCGGTCACGACCCAGGATGTGTCCAGGGTGGCGGTCGACTGGACCACCCAGGTCGCCTTCACGCCGCTCGGCTGGCCGCCGGTCCCGGCCTCGGGCCGCCTGGACGCGAGCAACATCTGGACCGACCTGATCAAGCCGGATTCCTGGATCGTCCCCTACACCTTCATGGCCATCCCGGTCGACGAGCGCGGCCAGGCCCAGCCGGCCAGCGCCGCCGGCCCGAATCCGCAGACCCAGGGCGTCCTCAACTTCACCGCCCCCTACGTCGCCAACGGCTTGTTGAACAGTTCCTTCCTGGCCGACTACTACCGCCCGCTCAACATCGCGCTGCCGCGCTTCCCGGGGCAGGCGTTCGGCGACCTGGTGATGACGGTGTTCGCGACCCGCAATGGCGTCGGGGGCAACAAGTCGCGCAAGATCAGCGCGACCGAGCTGAACGTGATCGCGCTGGTGTATCCGGACGGGCACGTCGACCTGGTGACCGGATCGGACGCACTGCCGGAGCGCTCGGCGGTGGCGGAGAACTTGCGGGTGCTGGAGGCGGCTTGAGGGTCGGGGCTTGTTTCGCTAGCAGGGAGACCGTCGCCCCGGCGAAGGCCGGGGCCCAGGTTCGTCGCGTCGCCCGTTATGCAACATTGGGAATATGGTGCCGGAGGTGATGCCGACGACAGTCTGGATGCGTCAGCGCGGGGCGAAATTGACCGGGCGGCTGAGGTAAACGTCCAGCTGTACCAGCAGGTTGCCGCCGACGCCCATGCCGGCGATGCGCAGCTTCATGGTCGACTTGTTGTTCAGCTCCAGCTGGAGCGTGGTGGCGAAGGAACCCTTGTCGAGGAAGGGCATGCGCAGCGCGACCGCGCCGTCGACCAGCTCGGCCCGGACGTCGGCCTTGCTGCTCATGCCGACCATGTACTCGAAGGTGCTCAGGCGCAGCGTTTCGTTCGACAACTCGGGGCCGGACAGGATGGCTTCCTCGCCGCGTTCGAGCAGGAAGGATTTGGTGTAGGTGACTTCTTTGCCGTTGATTTTCAGCACTGATTTTGCTCCCTGATTTTTGTTTGCGTGCGGTGTGGTTTGCGTTGATTTAATGCTAACACAGCGGGGGAGTGGGGCTTGTTCACGGCGTGCGGGGGGATTGGGTATTTCGAAGCCAAGGCACAATCGCTGCGCGATTGCTCCAATGGGCGAATCGGAGAGTCCTTTGCGCTTGCCAGCGCAAAGGCCGCTACGCCGGCGCGCCGCGGTGCGGCGCGAATTCCCGGCTCCGCCCCTCGTCCGTGCCGGACGAGGATCCGATTCCTTCTGTCTACAACGAAGTATTCAAAACAAAAGCCCCACCGGCTTGCGCCGGCAGGGCTTTTATTTTGAATACTGGTGGAGGCGGAGGGAATCGAACCCTCGTCCGCAAGCACTCTACAGACAGTTCTACATACTTAGCACTATCATTTAATTTAACCAGTACAACGGGGATGTGCACCCTGTATACCAGCGAGTTACCTTAAATTTCGGAAGCAACCAAGTAACCCGGTTGAATCCTAGCCTCTGTAAATGACTCTACTTGCCTTGCGGCCCACCCCAGAGGCGAGGTAGTGTAGAGCTAGCAGCAATTAAGCTGCGAGTGCGTACGAGTTATCGTTTGCAGTTATTGATTTCTGGATGTATTTACGAGGTAACCAGTCCTCGGTATGCCCTGCGCTGCTTTGCAACCCACGTCGAAACCAGGTCGCCCCCCAACGAAGAACTGCCATTGTACTCCAAACCGCACCGGTGTGCAGCGAGCACGCTAGGCAGAAGTGTCACCAAGTGTAAGTACAGAAGAGGCCGCCTGATGGGGGCGGCCTTTCGCGCTTAACGGTTGTTGGCGATCTGGTTACCCAGCATGCCGCCGCCGATCACGCCGGCGATGGTTGCCAGCTTGCGGCCGTTGCCGCCGCCGACTTGGTTACCGATCAGGCCACCGACCACGGCCCCGGTGCCGATCGCCACGTAGTTCGGTTGCGGTGCCTGACGCGGTGCCGGGGCGTAGTAGCCATCGTCACGCACGTACTTGGTATGGTGCACCACGCGCGTTTTCGGTGCGGCTTGCTTCACCGGGACTTCCTTGATAACCGTTTCTTTGATCACAACCGGAGCAGGGGCGGGAGCAGCTTGCGCCACCAGCGGGACGCCTGGAGCGTACTGGCCCGCAACCGGCTGGGCATAGGCGACCGGCTGGGCGTAAGCCGCTTGCGAACCGACCTGACCAGCAAACTGGGCGGCAGCCGGCGCCGGCATCCCTTGCGATCCAGCCGGTGCCAGCGTGGCCGCATAAGCCGGGTTGACCGCGGCGTTCGCCAGCGGGGTCTGCGGTGCGCTATGCGAGCTCGGCAGGAGGCCGGTGATGGCAGCCGTGCCGGCCACGCTGACAACGATCACCGATACTGCAGCGGCAGCCATCAGCGGGTGGATACGTTGGATGGTGTTCTTGATCGCTTCCATGTTCGTCTCTCCTGATACGTCGTGTTGTTTGATGGGTGTAGATTACCCAGTTGCACTGCGGAGAAATAGACTGTTGCCTGTATCAAACGTAAAGATATGTAAGCGCCAGACTGCAACTAACCGACCTGCGGCGCCAGCACCAACAAAAAGGCGGCCATCAAGGCCGCCACGGTCGAGCAAAATGAAGCAGATAAGTCCTTGGCAGGACAGGGAAAGCGGAAAGCGGATCAGGCAGCCGCAACCGGCACGCGGGCAACGCCGGCCGCCTCGCGCAGGCGCTCGAGCAAATGCGCCGGCGTCTCCAGCAGCATATCCGCACCCCAGGTCACCGGCTCGGTCGCGCCGCAATATCCCCAGGCACAGGCTACCGTTACCATCCCGGCCGCTTGACCCGCCTGGATATCGCGCAAATCGTCGCCGACATACCAGCACTCGGCCGGATCCAGCCCGAGCCGGCGTGCGCCTTCGAGCAGCGGCGCCGGATGCGGTTTCGCATGCGGCATGGTATCGCCGGACACCACGCAGCCCGCATGCGCCAGCCCGATCTGCGGCAGCAGCGGATCGGTAAACCGCATCGGCTTGTTGGTGACGATGCCCCATTCCATGCCGGCCGCGCGGATGCCGTCCAGCAGTTCGACGATGCCGTCGAACAGCGTGCTGTGCGCCGCCATGTTGGCCTGGTAGCGGTCGAACCACTGCAGGCGCAGCGCTTCGTAGCCATCGTCGCCCGGGGCCAGGCCAAAGGCGGCGCCGATCATGCCGCGTGCGCCGGCCGAGGCGGTCGGACGCAGGATCGCGTAGGGCGTCGGCGCCAGGCCGCGCTCGGTGCGCAGCCAGTTGACGGCTGCCGCGAGGTCGGGTGCGGTGTCGGCCAGTGTGCCGTCGAGATCGAACAAAACGGCGCGTGGCGCAGGTGGGCGGGAAGAAAAGGTCATCACACGAATAATTACAGAGGCTTGCTGCAGGCAACCATGTAGTTGACACTGGTATCCTGGTTCAGCGAATAGATCTTGGTCAGCGGGTTGTAGCTCAGCCCTTTCAGGCCGTCCACGATCAGGCCGGCGTCGCGCGCATAGGTCGACAGTTCGGCCGGCGTGATGAACTTGGCGTAGTCGTGGGTGCCGCGCGGCAGCAGCCGCAGCACGTATTCGGCGCCGATCACCGCGAACAGGTAGGACTTCGGGTTGCGGTTCAGGGTCGAGAAGAACACCTTGCCGCCCGGTTTGACCAGGGTGGCGGCGGCGCGCACGATGGCGGCCGGGTCCGGCACGTGTTCGAGCATTTCCATGCAGGTGACGACGTCGAACTGGCCGGGCTCTTCGGCGGCCATGTCTTCGGCGGCGATCAGTTTATAACGGACCTCGACGCCCGATTCCAGGCTGTGCAGGTCGGCGACCTTGAGCGCCTTTTTCGACAGGTCGATGCCGGTGACTTTCGCGCCCTTGCGCGCCATCGATTCCGACAGTACCCCACCACCGCAGCCGATATCGATCACGTTCTTGCCGCTCAGCGGCACGCGCGCGTTGATCCACTCCAGGCGCAGCGGATTGATTTCGTGCAGCGGACGGAATTCGGACGTCGGGTCCCACCAGCGGTGGGCCAGTTCGCTGAATTTCTGGATCTCCAGCGGATCCATGTTGGTCTTGGTGGTGGTGGTCGTAGTCATAGGTGCGAATAATAGCGGAATTGTTCCAGCGCGACGGTTGGAGCGGAGAAAAATGGCATAAAAAAACCCCGCCGCAGCGGGGTCCTTTCTACGCAGCCTCAGCAGCGATTACTGCTGGGTACCGCGGGTACCGACGACTTCGATTTCCACGCGACGGTTCTTGGCGCGGCCGGCGGCGGAGTTGTTGTCGGCCACAGGCTGCTTCTCGCCCTTGCCTTCGGTGTAGATGCGGGTCGATTCGACACCCTTGCCCTGCAGGTAGGACTTGACGGCTTCGGCGCGGCGCACCGACAGCTTCTGGTTGTACTCATCGGTGCCGACCGAGTCGGTGTGGCCGACGGCGATGATGACTTCCAGGTTAATGTCTTTCAGCTTGCCGACCAGGTCGTCCAGCGACGCTTTGCCAGCCGGCTTCAGCACGGCCTTGTCGAAGTCGAAGAAGGCGTCGGCCGAGTAGCTGACTTTTTCCGAGGTCGGGACCGGAGCCGGAGCCGGTGCCGGTGCGGGCGCCGGGGCCGGTGCTTCAACCGGTGGCGGCGGCGGCGGGGCCACGCACTTGCCGTTTTCCAGGCGCTCCGGTGCCACGCACAGCGGCGCATCGCAACCCGGGACTGCATCCGCCGGGGTCCAGTAGCCGGTACGCCAGCACAGGCCGAAAGGATTGCGGACGATCACGCCGCGGGCATCCTGCGCATAGGCGCTGTACGGCGTTTTCGCCTGGATGTCAGTGGTCAACGGGGCGTACGGAGGTGCGCTCTGCGCAAAAGCGCTGCCGGCCATCGCTGCCGAAGCTGCGAGCATGAGGGTTGCTATTTTTTTCATATTTTTTCTTCCTTTCGGTAAAATCTTGCCGGTGCGAAACTGCGCAAAAAAATCTCCACATGTGAGCAGAATACTAACATTACGCGCCGCCGAGTTTGTTTCGCATTGTGAAACAAGCAATTAACTTCTCGGCCATTTTGCCACATGGCCTACATCCGCACGACCGCCAGCTGCTCAATTCTGGTGCATGCGATTTACCACGTTGTTTATGCGCAACAAGAGGTGATGAGCAGTGCGCAAGCTTGACGAACGTTTATGACAAGCATGTGTCAAAACGTCAATTGTGCGTAATTCGCCGTGGTCTGCGACTTGCTTCCAAATTGCACTGCTGATATAGCGCGCGTGGTAAAATCGTACGCTTGTACTCCCGATTATTCGCCTGAAAGCAATCGACCAGCCAATGGATCAATTCGCAAAAGAAACCGTTCCAATTTCATTGGAAGAAGAGATGCGCAAGAGCTACCTCGATTACGCGATGAGCGTGATCGTGGGGCGTGCGCTGCCGGACGTGCGCGACGGCTTGAAGCCGGTGCACCGCCGCGTGCTGTTCTCCATGCACGAAAGTAATACCGTATTCAACCGTCCGTACGTGAAGTGCGCGCGCGTGGTCGGCGACACCATGGGTAAGTACCACCCGCACGGCGACGCGTCGATCTACGACACCCTGGTGCGCATGGCCCAGGACTTCTCGCTGCGCTATACGCTGGTCGACGGGCAGGGCAACTTCGGTTCGATCGACGGCGACAGCGCCGCGGCGATGCGCTACACCGAGTGCCGCCTCGACAAGATCTCGAACGAGCTGCTGGCCGACATCGACAAGGACACCGTCGATTTCCAGCCCAACTACGACGGCAAGGAAAAGGAACCGACCGTCCTGCCGACCCGCATCCCGAACCTGCTGATCAACGGTTCCTCGGGCATCGCGGTCGGCATGGCGACCAACATCCCGCCGCACAACCTCTCCGAAGTCATCAACGGCGCGCTGCACGTGCTGAGCAACCCGGACTGCACGATCGACGAGCTGATCGAGCTGATCCCGGCGCCGGACTTCCCGACCGCCGGCATCATCTATGGCGTCTCGGGCGTGCGCGACGGTTATCGCACCGGCCGCGGCCGCGTGGTGATGCGCGCCAAGACCCACTTCGAGGAATATGGCAAGGACGGCGGCCGCGTCGCGATCATCGTCGACGAACTGCCGTACCAGGTGAATAAAAAGTCGCTGCTCGAGCGTATCGCCGAGAACGTCCGCGACAAGAAGCTCGAAGGCATTTCCGACATCCGCGACGAGTCCGACAAATCGGGCATGCGCGTCGTCATCGAGCTGAAGCGGGGTGAAGTGCCGGAAGTGGTGCTGAACAACCTGTATAAGCAGACCCAGCTGCAAGACACCTTCGGCATGAACATGGTGGCGCTGGTCAACGGCCAGCCGAAGCTGCTGAACCTGAAGCAGATGCTGGAGTGCTTCCTGTCGCACCGCCGCGAAGTGGTCACCCGCCGCACCGTGTTCGAGCTGCGCAAGGCGCGCGAGCGCGGACACATGCTGGAAGGCCTGGCCGTTGCGTTGGCCAACATCGACGACTTCATCGCCATCATCAAGGCTGCGCCGACCCCGCCGGTCGCCAAGGTCGAGCTGATGCAGAAAGCATGGGATTCGTCGCTGGTGCGCGAGATGCTGACGCGTACCGAACTGGGCGCTTCCGGCGGCATCGAGGCCTTCCGTCCGGAGCACCTGCCGAAGCACTATGGCATGCAGCCGGACGGCCTGTACAAGCTGTCCGACGAGCAGGCCCAGGAAATCCTGCAGATGCGCCTGCAGCGCCTTACCGGCCTGGAGCAGGACAAGATCGTCAACGAGTACAAGGATGTGATGGCGCACATCGCCGACCTGCTGGATATCCTGTCCAAGCCGGCGCGCGTCACCCAGATCATCACCGACGAGATGGGCCAGATCCGGGCCGACTACACCGAAAACGGCAAGGATACGCGCCGTTCGGCCATCGAGCACAACGCCAGCGACCTCGAAACCGAAGACCTGATCACCCCGCAGGACATGGTGGTGACCCTGTCGCACACCGGTTACATGAAGTCGCAGCCGATCTCCGAATACCGCGCCCAGAAGCGCGGCGGCCGCGGCAAGCAGGCGATGGCGACCAAGGACGAGGACTGGATCGACCAGCTGTTCATCGCCAACACCCACGACTACATGCTGTGCTTCTCGAACCGCGGCCGCATGTACTGGCTGAAGGTGTGGGAAGTGCCGCAGGGTTCGCGCAATTCGCGCGGCAAGCCGATCGTCAACATGTTCCCGCTGCAGGATGGCGAGAAGATCACCGTGATCCTGCCGCTGTCGGGCGAGAATTCGACCTTTCCGGAAGATCATTACGTGTTCATGGCGACCAGCCTGGGTACCGTCAAGAAGACCCCGCTGCCGGACTTCAGCAACCCGCGCAAGGCCGGCATCATCGCGGTCGACCTCGACGACGGCGACTTCCTGATCGGCGCCGCCCTTACCGACGGCAAGCACGACGTGATGCTGTTCTCGGACGCCGGCAAGGCCGTGCGTTTCGAGGAAACCGACGTGCGCCCGATGGGCCGTACCGCGCGCGGCGTGCGCGGCATGAACCTGGACGAAGGCCAGAACGTGATCGCGCTGCTGGTCGCCGAGAACGAGCAGCAGTCGGTGCTCACCGCCACCGAGAACGGCTTCGGCAAGCGCACCCCGATCGGCGAGTACACCCGCCACGGCCGCGGCACCAAGGGCATGATCGCCATCCAGACCACCGAGCGTAACGGCAAGGTGGTGGCGGCGACGCTGGTCGATGTCACCGACGAGATCATGCTGATCACCACCGGCGGCGTCCTGATCCGCACCCGCGTGTCCGAGATCCGCGAGATGGGCCGCGCGACCCAGGGCGTGACCCTGATCGCGGTGGAGGACGGCACCAAGCTGTCCGGCCTGCAGCGCGTGGTCGAGACCGACCTGGAAGAGGTGGAGCTGGAGCAGCCGCCCGAGTAAGGCCTCGCACCGAAGCAGGGAGGGCGCTGTCCCTCCCTTTTTGTTTTATCCGTCTATCAGTACTTAGGAGTAAGCATGAACAAACGTCTGGCTGCCTTCATCGGCACCCTGGTCCTGGCCGCCGCGCCTGCCGCCGCCTTCGCCTTCGCGCCGCCCGCCGCCATCGATCCCGCCGTGAACAAGGCGGTCAGGGAGCTGCTGGAAAACATGCGCTACCGCGAGCAGACCGCAGCCACCTTCAAGCAGGGCGCGAATGCCTTGCCGCAGATGCTGCTGCGCGCCTATGCCCAGCGCATCGATGCCGACCCCAAGCTGACGCTCGACCAGAAGAAGGCCGAGTTGGCCAAGGTCTCGAAGGACATCCCGAAGCAGGTGGAAGCCGCCGAAAAGGCGCTGGCCAACCCGAAACTGCTGGACGACGCGGTGGACGCCCTGGTTCCGATCTACGCCAGCAAGTTCACGCTGGCCGAGCTGAACGAGCTGAACGCCTTCAACCGCCGCCCGGTGGCCGTCAAGCTGCGCAACACCATGCCGGAAGTGACCAAGGAAGCGAACACCGTGGTGCAGACCCTGCTGCGCGAGCGCGTGCTGTCGCTGATGCCGAAGCTGCCGCCGCCGCAGGCCGCGCAAGCGCCGAAGGCAAAGTGAAAACCGCCGGGTAGGGATTTTTTGCAAGATTCATGCGAAAATCGGGAGGCACCACTCCCTTTCCCTCCCATGCAAGGACAACCGTGAAAACATCGCTCGCCGCCATCGCTTCCGCCATACTCTTCACCTGCGCGCCGGCTTTCAGCCAGGCGGCGGTGCCGTCGGCCGACCCGGCCGTCGTCAATGCGACCCGGCAGATGCTGGAGGCGATGAAGGTGCGCGAATCGATGCGGACGATGATGGCCACCATGGAGCAGCAGATGCCGGCCCAGATGCGCGCCTCGGCCGCCGCCGCCATCAACGCCAACGCCACCATGACGCCGGCGCAGAAGGCCGAGCAGCTGAAGAAGCTCGACGAGGCCGTGGCCACCAACGCCACGCAGATGCACGCGGTGTTTGCCGATCCGACCCTGGTGGACGAAATGGTCAACGAGACGGTGACGCTGTACGCCGAGACCTATACGCTGGACGAGATCCGCCAGCTGACGGCCTTCTACACGTCGCCAGTGGGCCAGAAGATGCAGGCCAACATGCCCAAGCTGATGTCGCGCAGCTTCGCGATCAGCCAGCGCGTGCTGATGCCGCGCATGCAGAAGATCATGGCCGCCAACGGGCAGGCCGCCGGCAAGTGAGGGCGCAAGGACCGATGACTCAGGTATTCAATTTTTCCGCCGGCCCCGCCGTCCTCCCCAAGGAAGTCCTGCAGCAGGCCGCTGCCGAGATGCTCGACTGGCACGGTAGCGGCATGTCCGTCATGGAGATGAGCCACCGCGGCCCCGAATTCATCTCGATCTACGAACAGGCCGAAGCCGACCTGCGCGAACTGCTGGCCGTGCCGAGCAACTACCGCATCCTGTTCATGCAGGGTGGGGGACTGGGCCAGAACGCGATCGTGCCGCTCAACCTGCTGGGGCGGAAGCCGCAACCAGCGGTCATCGATTTCGTGCAGACCGGCTCCTGGTCGAGCAAGTCGATCAAGGAAGCGAAACGCTATGCGCGGGTGAACGTGGCCGCTTCCGGCGAGGCCGGCGGCTTCACGAGCGTGCCGCCGCAGAGCGAGTGGAAACTCAGCCCGGACGCCGCCTACCTGCACGTCTGCACCAACGAAACCATCGACGGCGTCGAATTCAACTTCGCCCCTGACGCCGGTGACGTGCCGGTCGTGGCCGACATGTCCTCGCACATCCTGTCGCGCGCGGTCGACGTGTCGAAATACGGCGTGATCTTTGCCGGCGCCCAGAAAAACATCGGCCCGGCCGGCCTGACCCTGGTCATCGTGCGCGACGACCTGCTGGACAGCGCGCTGCCGATCTGCCCGGGCGTCTTCAACTGGCGCGCCGTGGCCGACGCCGACTCCATGCTGAACACGCCGCCGACCTATGCGATCTACATCGCCGGCCTGGTGTTCGCGCACCTGAAGCGCCTCGGCGGCGTGGCGGCGATGGAGCGCATCAATATCGAAAAAGCGCGCTTGCTGTACGCGGCGCTGGACGCCGACGATTTTTACCAGAATCGCGTGGCCCCGAGCGCCCGTTCGCGCATGAACGTACCGTTCTACCTGCGCGACGAATCCCTGAACGACAAATTCCTGGCCGGCGCCAAAGCGCGCGGCCTGCTGCAACTGAAGGGCCACAAGTCCGTCGGCGGTATGCGGGCATCGATCTACAACGCGATGCCGATCGAGGGCGTGCAAGCCCTGGTCGATTATTTGAACGAGTTCGCCGGGCGTTGAACTGCAATACGTCGCCCCTGCGCAGGCAGGGGCCCAAGTTCGGCTTGCATATCGACTGCTCGACCAACTTGGACCCCTGCCTGCGCAGGGGCGACGGTAGGCCGACGCCAACGTATTCTGCGAACCGAAACTCATGAGCAGACAATGACAGACAAACTCCAACCCCTGCGCGAAAAGATCGATGCGATCGACGCGCAAATCCTCGAACTCCTGAGCCAGCGCGGCAAGGTCGCCCAGGAAGTCGGCCATGTCAAGGCCGAAACCAAGGCGCCGGTGTTCCGCCCCGAGCGCGAAGCCCAGGTGCTGCGCGGCGTGGCCGAGCGCAACCCGGGACCGCTCGACAGCCGCGATGTGCAGACCATCTTCCGCGAGATCATGTCGTCCTGCCGCGCGCTGGAAAAGCGCGTGACGGTCGCCTTCCTCGGCCCCACCGGCACCTTCAGCGAACAGGCCGTGTTCCAGCATTTCGGCAGCGCCGTCGAAGCGCTGCCCTGCATCTCGATCGACGAGGTGTTCCGCGCCACCGAGGCCGGCACCGCCGACTACGGCGTGGTGCCGGTCGAGAATTCGTCGGAAGGCGCGATCAACCGCACCCTCGACCTGATGCTGGCCACCACCGCCATCATCAGCGGCGAAGTCTCGATCCCGGTCCACCACAGCCTGATGACCAAGACCGGCAGCATGGACGGCGTGAAGGTCGTGTGCGCGCATTCGCAGGCGCTGGCCCAGTGCCAGGTCTGGCTCAACCTGCACCACCCGGATGTCGAGCGCCGCGCCGTCGCCTCCAACGCCGAGGCGGCCGTGCTGGCCAGCCAGGACCCGGCCATCGCCGCGATCGCCAGCGAGATGGCCGGCGAGCAGTACCAACTGGGCGTGGTGCAAGCCCACATCCAGGACGACCCGCACAACCGCACCCGCTTCGCCGTGATCGGGCGCCAGGCCACCGGCCGCTCGGGCCAGGACCGCACCTCGCTGGTGCTGGCGGTGCCGAACAAGGCCGGCGCGGTCTACGGCCTGCTGGCGCCGCTGGCCACGCACGGCGTGTCGATGACGCGCTTCGAATCGCGTCCGGCGCGCATCGGCACCTGGGAATACTACTTCTATGTCGACGTCGAAGGCCACCTGCAGGACGGCGCCGTCGGCCGCGCGCTGGCCGAGCTGAAGGATAACGCCGCCTTCTTCAAAGTCCTGGGGTCGTACCCGGTCGCGCTGTAAGCACCCGTATTTTTGAAATCGAATCATCAGGAAGAAATCCATGTCGCAATTTGGTCCAGAGTACATCCGCGCCATCGCCCCTTACCAGGCCGGCAAACCCATCTCCGAAGTCGCGCGCGAGTTCGGCCTCGACGAAGCGAAAATCGTCAAGCTGGCCTCCAACGAGAACCCGTTCGGCGTGCCCGAATCGGCCAAGCAGGCGATGGCCGCCGCCGCCGCGGAACTCGGCCGCTACCCGGATGCCAACGGCTTCGAACTGAAGGCCGCGCTGGCCAAGCGCTATGACGTGCCGGCCGACTGGATCACCCTCGGCAACGGTTCCAACGACATCCTCGAGATCGCCGCCCACGCCTTCGTCAAGGCCGGCGAATCGGTGGTGTACTCGCAGTATTCGTTCGCGATCTACGCGTTGGCCGCCCAGGGCGTCGGCGCGCGCGGCATCGCCGCCCCGGCCAGGAACTACGGCCATGACCTCGACGCGATGCTGGCCGCGATCGAGCTTGATACCCGCCTGCTGTTCATCGCCAACCCGAACAACCCGACCGGCACCTTCATCCCGGCGGCCGAGATCGAAGCCTTCCTGGACAAGGTGCCGGCCCACGTCGCAGTGGTGCTGGACGAGGCCTACAACGAATACCTGGAAGCCAAAGACCAGTTCGAGTCGACCGCATGGGTGCGCAAGTACCCGAACCTGATCGTGTCGCGCACCTTCTCCAAGGCCTACGGCCTGGCCGGCCTGCGCGTCGGCTTCGCGATCGCCCAGCCGGCGGTGACCGACCTGATGAACCGCATCCGCCAGCCCTTCAACGTGAATTCGCTGGCCCAGGCGGCCGCGATCGCGGCGCTGAACGACAAGGCCTTCCTGGAAAAGGGTGCCGAGAACAACCGCGCGGGCTACCGCCAGCTGGTCGCCGCCTTCGAGGAACTCGGCCTGGAATACGTGCCGTCGTACGGCAACTTCGTGCTGGTCAAAGTCGGCAACGACGATGGCGCCGGCGCCCGCGTCAACCTGGCGCTGCTGAAGCAGGGCGTGATCGTACGCCCGGTCGGCGCCTACGGCCTGCCGCAGTGGCTGCGCATCTCGATCGGCCTGCCGGAAGAGAATGCGGCCTTCGTCGAGGCACTGAAGCGAGCGCTGGCAGGCGCGAGCGCGCTCTGATGATGTTCGATAAGGTCGTCATCGTCGGCGTCGGCCTGATCGGCGGCTCGTTCGCGCTGGGCTTGAAGGCTGCCGGTGCGGCCAGGCACATCGCCGGCCTGGGCCGCTCGAAGGAAGCGCTGGCGCGTGCGCTCGCGCTGGGCCTGATCGACGAGGCCTGCGACAGTCCCGAAGGGGCGCTGCGCGGCGCCGACCTGGTGCTGATCGCGGCCCCGGTGGCGCAGACCGCGCCTATCCTGGCGTCGCTGCTGCCCTGGCTGGCGCCGCACACCATCGTGACCGACGCCGGCAGCACCAAGTCGGACGTGGTGGCGGCGGCGCGCGCGGTCATGGGGGAGCGCATCGGGCAGTTCGTGCCGGGCCACCCGATCGCCGGGCGCGAATCGAACGGACCGGATGCCGCCATCGCCGGCCTCTATCGCGGCAAGAAGACTGTCCTCACGCCACTGCCGGAAAACGCGCAGGCCAGCATCGATGCGGTCGCACAGGCCTGGAAGCTGTGCGGCGCCATCATCCACATCCTCACGCCGGGCGAGCACGACAAGGTATTCGCGGCGGTCAGCCATTTGCCGCACCTGCTGGCGTTTGCGCTGGTCGACGACGTCGCGGCCAAGCCCCATGCCGACCTGCTGTTCCAGTATGCGGCCAGCGGCTTCCGCGATTTCACCCGCATCGCCGGCTCGTCGCCGGAAATGTGGCGCGACATCAGCCTGGCCAACCGCGACGCCCTCCTGGGCGAGCTGGATGCCTATCTGGCACAATTGACGCAGATTCGCGGGCGTCTCGCCGCCGGCGACGGCGCCGGGCTCGAAGCCGTGTACGCCAATGCCCAGCGCGCCCGCTGCGCGTGGATCGAAGCGATCGAGGCTGCGGAAAAGCCGCAGCCGGCCGATCAAGAAGCAGGAAAATAAGCAGGAACGCAAACATGACGCAGTCTAAAAACTATCCCCAGCACATCGACCTCGAACCCGTGATGCACGTCGAGGGCACGGTGCGCTTGCCGGGTTCGAAAAGCATTTCCAACCGCACGCTGCTGCTGGCGGCGCTGAGCGAAGGCACCACCACCATCCACGACCTGCTGGCCTCGGACGACACGCTGGTGATGCTGGGCGCGCTCCAGCAGCTCGGCATCCAATGGGAGCAGGTCGACGCGCGCACCCACATCGTGCACGGTGGCGGTGGCCAGCTCCCCAACCACGAAGCCGACCTGTTCATGGGTAACGCCGGCACCGCGATCCGCCCGCTGACCGCGGCGCTGGCCGTGATCGGCGGCGACTACAAGCTGCACGGCGTGTCGCGCATGCACGAGCGCCCGATCGGCGACCTGGTCGATGCGCTGAACGAAGTCGGCGCCCAGATCGAGTACACCGGCGAGCCGGGCTACCCGCCGCTGCGCATCCGCCGCGGCCGCATCGCCACCAGCCGCATGGCGGTGCGCGGCAACGTGTCGAGCCAGTTCCTGACCGCGCTCCTGATGGCGGCGCCGCTGATGGCCAAGGACCATGCGGTGACCATCGACGTGATCGGCGAGCTGATTTCGAAGCCCTACATCGAGATCACGCTGAACCTGATGCGCCGCTTCGGCGTGACCGTCGAGCAGGCCGGCTGGGCGGCGTTCACGGTGCAGCCGGGCCAGCGCTACGCCAGCCCGGGCAGCATCCACGTCGAGGGCGACGCCTCGTCGGCCTCCTACTTCCTGGCGGCCGGCGCCATCGCCGGCGGTCCGGTGCGGGTCGAAGGCGTGGGCAAGGACAGCATCCAAGGCGACGTGCGCTTCGCCGACGCGCTGGAACGGATGGGCGCGATCATTACGCGCGGCGACAACTGGATCGAGGCGCGCGCCAACGGCCCGCTGCAGGCGATCGACGCCGACTTCAACCACATCCCGGATGCGGCGATGACGATCGCGGTGGCCGCGCTGTACGCCGACGGCCCCAGCACGCTGCGCAACATCGCCAGCTGGCGCGTCAAGGAAACCGACCGCCTGGCGGCGATGGCGACCGAGCTGCGCAAGATCGGCGCGATCGTGGAAGAGGGCGCCGACTACCTGCGCGTGACGCCGCCGGAAGAGCTGTCGCCGGCCACCATCGATACCTACGACGACCACCGGATGGCGATGTGCTTCTCGCTGGCCTCGCTCGACGGCAAGGCCCGGCGCGGGAATGCGATGCGCATCAACGACCCGAAGTGCGTGGCCAAGACCTTCCCGGATTATTTCGAAACCTTTGCTTCGATCGCGAAGAACGATTTGTTCTGATTTATATTTTTACATGCCAAATTCGAACATCCCCGTCATCACCATCGACGGCCCGACCGCCTCGGGTAAAGGCACCGTGGCCCACAAGGTCGCGGACCGCCTCGGTTTCCACCTGCTCGATTCCGGCGCCCTGTACCGCCTGACCGCGCTCTCGGCGCTGCGCCGCGGCATCGACCTTGACAACGAGCACGCGCTGGCCAAGGTCGCCGAGCACCTGACGATCCGCTTCAACGGCGGTCACATCTACCTGGGCACGGAAGAGGTGAGCCACGCGATCCGCGCCGAGGAAGTCGGCAATACGGCATCCAGGATCGCGGCCCTGCCGGCGGTGCGCCAGGCGCTGTTCGCGCTGCAGCTGGGCTTTCGCGAGACGCCCGGCCTGGTCGCCGACGGGCGCGACATGGGCACGGTGATCTTCCCCGGCGCCCGGCTCAAGGTGTTCTTGACGGCAAGCGTTGAGGCGCGGGCGCAACGCCGCTATAAGCAATTGATTGACAAAGGATTTTCTGCTAATATTGACGATCTGCTGGAAGATTTGCAGTCCCGCGATGCGCGCGATACCCAGCGCGCCGTGGCACCGCTGATGCCCGCAGAGGACGCTCACCTGCTGGATACCTCGCAAATGACCGCTGACGAAGCGGTCGAGCAAGTCCTGGCGTGGTTTGCGGGCAAATAAGGGGTAAATAAGATTAAAGCTCCCTGCCTCAGGGGGGAGTGGCGCGGCGTGCAACGCCGCGTTTCGTGGTGCCCGGGCTGTCCCGGGTGTGTTTCAACCTTGACCCAGTTCAGATGGCATATTGCCGTTCTGCTGGCTAACCTTTCAAAAACTCATGGCTACTGCAGCAAATCAAGATACCGGCATGGAAAGCTTCGCAGCACTCTTTGAAGAGTCGCTGTCGCGTCAAGACATGCGTTCGGGCGAAGTCATTTCGGCCGAAGTCGTGCGTCTGGATCACAACTTCGTGATCGTCAACGCCGGCCTGAAATCGGAAGCTTTCATTCCTATCGAAGAATTCAAGAATGACCAGGGCGAACTGGAAGTCAACGTGGGTGACTTCGTTTCCGTGGCCATCGAATCGCTGGAAAATGGTTTCGGCGATACCATCCTGTCGCGCGACAAGGCCAAGCGCCTGGCTTCGTGGCTGGCTCTGGAAAAAGCAATGGAATCGGGCGAGATCGTCACCGGTACCGTCAACGGTAAAGTCAAAGGCGGCCTGACCGTCCTGACCAACGGCATCCGTGCCTTCCTGCCGGGTTCGCTGGTCGACACCCGTCCGGTCAAGGACACCACCCCGTTCGAAGGCAAGACCCTGGAATTCAAGGTCATCAAGCTGGACCGCAAGCGTAACAACGTCGTGCTGTCGCGCCGCGCCGTCATCGAAGCATCGATGGGCGAAGAGCGTGCGAAGCTGATGGAAACCCTGAAAGAAGGCACCGTGGTTACCGGCGTCGTCAAGAACATCACCGACTACGGTGCGTTCGTCGACCTGGGCGGCATCGATGGCCTGCTGCACATCACCGACCTGGCATGGCGTCGTGTGCGTCACCCATCGGAAGTCCTGACCGTCGGCCAGGAAATCACCGCCAAGGTCCTGAAGTACGATCAGGAAAAGAACCGCGTCTCGCTGGGCGTGAAGCAGCTGGGCGACGATCCGTGGACCGGTCTGTCGCGTCGTTACCCGCAAGGCACCCGCCTGTTCGGTAAAGTCACCAACCTCACCGACTACGGCGCGTTCGTCGAAGTCGAGCAGGGCATCGAAGGCCTGGTGCACGTGTCGGAGATGGACTGGACCAACAAGAACGTGGCCCCGAACAAAGTCGTGCAGCTGGGCGACGAAGTCGAAGTCATGGTCCTGGAAATCGACGAAGAGCGTCGCCGTATCTCGCTGGGCATGAAGCAGTGCAAGGCGAATCCTTGGGACGACTTCGGCATCACCCACAAGAAGGGCGACAAGGTCAAGGGTTCGATCAAGTCGATCACCGACTTCGGCGTGTTCATCGGCCTGCCGGGCAACATCGACGGCCTGGTGCACCTGTCCGACCTGTCGTGGACCGAGTCCGGCGAAGAAGCCGTGCGCCGCTTCAAGAAGGGCGACGAGCTGGAAGCCGTGGTCCTGGCCATCGACGTCGAGCGCGAGCGTGTTTCGCTGGGCGTGAAGCAGCTGGAAGGCGACCCGTTCAACAACTTCGCTTCGCTGAACGACAAGGGCACCCTGGTCACCGGCACCGTGAAGTCGGTTGAGCCGAAAGGCGCCGTGATCGCGCTGAACGAAGAAGTCGAAGGCTACCTGCGCGCTTCGGAAATCGCGCGTGACCGCGTGGAAGATGCCGGCACCCACCTGAAAGTGGGCGACAAGGTCGAAGCCCTGGTGATCAACATCGATCGCAAGGCACGCAGCATCCAGCTGTCGATCAAGGCAAAAGACAACGCCGACACCAACGAAGTGATGCAGCGCCTGCAGTCCGACAACAGCGCAGCCACCGGCACCACCAGCCTGGGCGCCCTGTTGAAGGCCAAGTTCGATAACAAGAACTAAGCAAGGGTTGATAACCTGAGAACCGGAGCGAGCAGATGACCAAGTCCGAGCTGATCAACCGCCTGGCTGAGCGTTACTCTCAGCTGGTGGCCAAGGATGCGGAATATGCAGTCAAGACCATTCTCGATGCGATGACCAACGCCCTGGCGACCGGGCAGCGCATCGAGATCCGCGGTTTCGGCAGCTTTGCGCTGAACAGCCGGCCGCCCCGCATCGGACGCAACCCGAAGTCCGGCGACAAGGTGATGGTGCCCGAAAAACGGGTACCCCACTTCAAGCCGGGCAAGCAGTTGCGCGAGCGGGTCGACGCGATGGTCGGGCAACCGATCATCGAAGACTGAAGTCGTCTGCGCGAGCGGGCAAGAACGGCGTCTCCTCTGGGGATGCCGTTTTTTTTCGTGGTTTTGAAAACTCGTTTCAAATATGCGACACTGCGCCTTTAACGTTATTGCCCACGGGACCTGCCGATGAAATTTGTCTCGACGATTGCCGGATGCCTGCTGTTTGTCCTGTTCTTTTTCTTCGCCCTGAAGAACACCAACCAGGTCGACCTGCATTTCTTCCTGGGCTATGAACTGCGCGGCCCGCTGGTGCTGATGCTGCTTGCGTTTTTCATTGCCGGCGCCTTCCTCGGCATCCTGGCAGTCACGCCGACCGTGTTCCGCCACCGCCGCGAGAGCTCGCAGCACAAGAACACGATCCAGGCCCTGCAGAACGCCGCCGGTACCGCTACGGCGGGCGGCATCCAGGCCCCGCAGCCGGACAGCGTCGCCCCGCGCGGCTGATGCCCGGCTACCCAGTAACACACGAATAAAAACACATGGAATTTGAAATCTGGTGGCTGCTCGGCATCCCCGTCTTTTTCGCCCTCGGCTGGCTGGCCGCACGGGTTGACATCAAACAGCTCGTGTCGGAATCGCGCAGCCTGCCGCGCGGTTACTTCAAGGGCTTGAACTTCCTCCTCAACGAGCAGCCGGACAAGGCGATCGACGCCTTCATCGAGATCGTCCGGCTCGACCCCGAGACCGCCGAGATGCACTTCGCCCTCGGCAACCTGTTCCGCCGCCGCGGCGAGACCGAGCGTGCGATCCGCGTCCACCAGAACCTGCTGTCGCGCCCGGACCTGCCGATCGAGCAGCAGATGCATGCCCAGTACGAACTCGGCATGGACTACCTGAAGGCCGGCCTGCTCGACCGCGCCGAGGAAAGCTTCAATTCGCTGGTCGACACCCAGTACAGCGTACAGGCGCGGCGGGCCCTGCTCGAGATTTTCCAGCGCGAAAAGGAATGGCGCCGCGCGATCACCGCCGCCGAGGGCCTGCAGGAGTCCGGCGCCGGCGCCCACCACAAGGAAATCGCCCAGTTCTATTGCGAGCTGGCCCAGGATGCCATGGTGCACCTGCAGCCGGACGACGCCAAGGCGCTGCTCGACAAGGCGCTGCAGGCCGACCGCAAGAACGTGCGCGCGACCATGCTGTACGGCGACGCGCTGCTGGCCCAGGGCGACGTCGAAGGCGCGCTGAAGACCTGGCGCCGCGTCGAACAGCAGAGCGTGCCGCACGTGGCACTGGTCGCTGGCCGCCTGATGGACGGCTACCGCCGCGTCGGCAGGCCGGAAGAGGGCGTCAGCCTGCTGCGTTCCTACCTGGAAGAAGCGTCATCCATTGATCTGATCGAGGTGGTGTTCAAGGCGGTCATCGAACTGAACGGCGTCGACGCTGCCAAACAGCTGGTAGTGGAAGAGCTGCGCCGCAATCCGACCCTGCTCGGCCTGGACAAGCTGCTCGAAGCACGCCTGATGGATGCGCCGGCCAATGTCTGGGAAGAACTGTCGATGGTGAAGAACCTGATCCACAGTTATACGCAGAAGCTGGCGCGTTACCAGTGCAGCCATTGCGGTTTCAAGGCGCGCCAGTACTACTGGCAGTGCCCGGGGTGCAGCAAGTGGGAGACCTACCCGCCACGCCGTACCGAAGAATTGAATGTAATGAACTAAGGTAGTGAACGAATGAAAATTACGATTATCGGTACCGGCTACGTCGGCCTGGTCACGGGCGCCTGCCTCGCGGAACTCGGCAATGACGTGTTCTGCCTCGACGTCGATCCGCGCAAGATCGACATGCTCAACAGTGGCGGGATCCCGATCCACGAACCGGGCCTGGAAGAAGTCGTCGCGCGCAACCGCGCCAGCGGCCGCCTGCACTTCTCGACCGATGTCGCCGCCAGCGTGGCGCACGGCCAGCTGCAGTTCATCGCCGTCGGCACGCCGCCGGACGAAGACGGTTCGGCCGACCTGCAATACGTGCTGGCCGCGGCCCGCAACATCGGTCGCCACATGGAAGGCTACAAGGTCATCGTCGACAAGTCGACGGTGCCGGTCGGGACCGCCGACCGCGTGGCTGCCGCCATCCAGGAAGAGCTGGCCAAGCGCGGCAAGGATGCCGAGGCGCAGGACAAGCGCGATTTCGCCGTGGTCTCGAACCCCGAGTTCCTGAAGGAAGGCGCCGCCGTCGAAGACTTCATGCGTCCGGACCGCATCGTGATCGGTACGGCGGATTCGCCTGCCGGCCAGCGCGCGCGCGACCTGATGAAGCTGCTGTACGCGCCGTTCAACCGCAACCACGAGCGCGTGCACTGGATGGACGTGCGCTCGGCCGAGTTCACCAAGTACGCCGCCAACGCCATGCTGGCGACCCGCATCTCGTTCATGAACGAACTGGCCAACCTGGCCGACCAGGTCGGCGCCGATATCGAAGCCGTACGCCACGGCATCGGCTCCGATCCGCGCATCGGCCACAGCTTCCTGTACGCCGGCGCTGGCTACGGCGGCTCCTGCTTCCCGAAGGACGTGCAGGCGCTCGAGCGCACCGCGCGCCAGTACGACCAGGACCTGCTGATCCTGCGCGCCGTGGAAGCCGTCAACGACCGCCAGAAGCAGGTGCTGGGCCGCAAGGTGGTGCAGCGCTTCGGCGAGGACCTGGCCGGCAAGCGCTTCGCGGTATGGGGCCTGGCTTTCAAGCCGAACACCGACGACATGCGCGAAGCGCCGTCGCGCGTCCTGCTGGCCGAACTGCTGCATCGCGGCGCCAGCGTCGCCGTGCACGATCCGGTGGCGATGCACGAGGCGCAGCGCGTGCTGGCCCTCGATCTCGACGCCGAGCAGATGGCGCGCGTCGACTTCAAGGCGGCGCCGATGGACGCGCTGGATGGCGCCGAGGCGCTGCTGATCGTCACCGAGTGGAAATCCTTCCGCAGCCCGGACTTCGACCAGATCAAGGCGCGCCTGAAGCAGCCGGTGATCATCGACGGCCGCAACCTGTTCGAGCCTGCGCTGATGACCGGTGTCGGCATCGAGTACCACGGCATCGGCCGTTCCGTGCTCACCGGCCATGTGGCCGGCAAGTGAGGCGCGCATGAACGACATGATTCCAAGCCGCCAGCTCTCGACCGACAGCTACCGCCAGGCCGAGGCGCCCCAGCTCGACACTGTGCGCCTGCTGGTGGTCGGCGACGTCATGCTCGACCGCTATTGGTTCGGCGACGTCTCGCGCATCTCGCCGGAAGCCCCGGTGCCGGTGGTGCGCATCGAAAAGCGTGAAGAGCGCCTCGGCGGCGCCGCCAACGTGGCACGCAACGCGGCCGCGCTGGGTGCCCACTGCGGCTTGCTGGGCGTGGTCGGCAACGACGAGGCGGGCGACTCGGTCGAGCAGATCCTGCGCGAATCGAGCATCCACAGCTACCTCAAGCGCGACTCGGCCATCTCCACCATCATCAAGCTGCGCGTGATCGGACGCCAGCAGCAGATGGTGCGCATCGACTTCGAGGACACCCCGACCGAGACCGTCCTGCGCGACAAGCTGACCCAGTTTAAGGCGCTGCTGCCGGACTACGACGTGATCGTCCTGTCCGACTACAACAAGGGCAGTCTGGTCAACGTGGCCGAGATGATCCAGCTTGCCCGCGCCGCCGGCAAGACGGTGATGGTCGACCCCAAGGGCGACGATTTCACGCCTTACCGTGGCGCCACCATGCTGACCCCGAACAAGTCGGAACTCAAGCGCGTCGTCGGCAGCTGGAAGACCGAAGAGCAGCTGACCGACAAGGCGCAGCGCCTGCGCGAGGAACTGGGCCTGCAGGCCCTGCTGCTGACCCGTTCGGAAGAGGGCATGAGCCTGTACACCGCAGACGAGATCGTGCACGTCCCGGCCGACGCGCGCGAGGTGTTCGATGTTTCCGGCGCGGGCGACACCGTGATTGCCACCATGGCCGCCATGCTCGGCGCCGGCGTGCCGCTGGCAGAAGCGCTGGCCACCGCCAACCGCGCCGGCGGCATCGTGGTCGGCAAGCTGGGCACGGCCACCGTCACCCGCGACGAGCTGTTCCCGCAGCGCCGCCGCGGCGACGCCTGAGTCCTCCGCCGCCTCTTGACCCGCCACAAACGCGGCGGGTCAACCCATCCTCAGCCTTGTCCGTTATCTGCAGGGGCGGCATGTGCCGTCCATGTCACTGCTAAATTGATAAGAACGGAGAAACCAGATGATCAAGAAACTGATGCTTGCTCTCGCCACCCTGGTGGCATCGACCGGCTTTGCGTTCGCCCAGGTGGACGTCAACAAGGCCGACGCTGCGGCGCTGGACGGTGTCAAGGGCGTCGGCCCGAGCATGTCGAAAGCAATCATCGACGAGCGCAGCAAAGGGGAGTTCAAGGACTGGGCCGACTTCCAGAAGCGCGTGAAAGACGTCGGCGAGAAGCGCGCGGCCAAGCTGTCGCAGGCCGGGCTGCAGGTGAACGGCAAGCCGATGGACGGCGCGCCGATGGCGGCGCCGGGCGATAAAGCGGCCGCCAAGCCGGCCAAGGCGGCGAAAGCCAAGCCGGATGCAGCCAAGGGCGAGCCTGCAAAAGCGGCGAGCTGATCTGCGCTGCGCTGCGCTGAAGCATCCGGTATTCAGCGCATGTCAACGTCGCCCCTGCGCAGGCAGGGGCCCAGGTTCGGCGTGTAGCCACGACATTGGGCCCCTGCCTTCGCAGGGGCGACGTCCTTGTGTACATAAGCGCTTTCATACGCTGCAACGCATCTCGGATTAAAATGTCTCTTTCGAGTTCGCAAGAAAGCAAAGCAATGGCATACAAGACCATCGAAGACACGATCGGCAACACCCCCCTCGTGCAACTGATGCGCATCCCCGGCGCCGACGCAGCGGCCCGCAACAACATCATCCTCGGCAAGCTCGAAGGCAACAACCCGGCAGGCTCGGTCAAGGACCGCGCCGCCATGTCGATGCTGCGCGGCGCCGAGGCGCGCGGCCAGATCAAGCAGGGCGATACCCTGATCGAGGCGACCAGCGGCAACACCGGCATTGCGCTGGCGATGGCGGCGGCGATCCGCGGCTACAAGATGGTCCTGATCATGCCCGATAACCTATCGATCGAGCGCCGCCAGAGCATGGCTGCCTACGGCGCCCAGATCATCCTGACCCCGAAGACCGGCGGCATGGAATATGCGCGCGACCTGGCCGAGCAGATGCAGAAGGATGGCCAGGGCATCATCCTCGACCAGTTCGCCAACGAGGACAACCCGCGCGCCCACTACGAGACCACCGGTCCCGAGATCTGGCGCGATACCGAAGGCCGTATCACCCACTTCGTGAGCGCCATGGGCACCACCGGCACCATCATGGGTGTGTCGCATTACTTGAAGGAACAGAACGAGGCGATCCGCATCGTCGGAGCCCAGCCGGAAGAGGGATCGTCGATCCCTGGCATCCGTAAATGGCCGGAAGCCTACCTGCCGCGCATTTTCGACAAGAGCCGTGTGGACCAGGTCGAAAGCGTGACGCAGGCGGCTGCGGAACAGATGGCACGCCGGTTGGCGGCCGAAGAGGGGATTTTCTGCGGTATTTCCGCGGCCGGGGCCTGCGAAATCGCACTGCGCATTTCGCAAACCGTGGAGAATGCGACGATCGTGTTCATCGTCTGCGACCGCGGCGATCGTTATCTGTCGACGGGTGTGTTTCCCGCGTAATCAAATGGATGCCAGTCCTGGCATTGCAAGCCCGGCGCGACGCTTAGGCGCTGGGTGCTTCCCGCTGGGGGAACACAATCTCCCTGTCCCCGGATAGGGCAACAAGGTCTACCGTAAATCTTGCTGCATGATGGACGCTGCGGCGGCACGTTATCGGGCCGCCGTCCATTCCGGCGTTCACGATTACTCGGCGCCGACGCCTGCGCTGTCCTTGTCCTTCGGCTTGAACTGCTTGTCGCTGATACGGAACTTTGCACGGCGGTCGCCCATGAGGTAGCGCAGGTCGCGAATCGACAGGTCGCTGACTTCGTGCATGCGGATCAGCAGCGAAGCGCCGACCGGCAGGCGGTGGTGACGGATCTTCGAGATCACCGGCGGTGCGACTTCCAGCGCGCGCGACAGGGCAGCGTCGTTCTTCAGGCGCAGGTTCTCGATCAGGGTATCGAGCAGGCGGTTGGGGTTGTACTGCAGCAGCTCATCGGATTCCGAATCACTGTTCATATCGATGCCGACTTGGTTGGTCATGATGTTCACTATTCCTATGTCCAGGGGTTCACTTGGGGCGTTTCTGCCGAAATTCAAGTTACGTTATATAAAAACGTTTCGAAAATTTCTACTAAATTATACAACTAATTTTTAATTTAGTACTCAAGAGCAATAAATATCAGTAAGCTCTGTTGTGTTCGTTGTCTCATCGCAACAATAGCCGCAATGCAATTCTCTCACAAAGTCACTGAAATAATAATTGTTTTTTACTTAAACTTAAGTGTAAAGCAATTATCGATGCGTGGCCGCACGCTTACACAGTAGGATAGGGGATTGACAACGAAAGCGGGGGTATGCCTGATGCCTACCCTGTTTCTTAGGAGAACTTTTTAGCCCAAAAGCAGATACACCCAGGGGGTATAACGTTATCAGGACGACAGCAAGTCTTTAAATAAGCGTTATTTCCGTTACAAACTGATACAAAGTTTCCGGCTAAGCCAGCCTCAAATACCGCGCGACAGCTTGATCGCGCGGCCCAGCTCGACCACCGACATGGCATAGAAATAACTGCGATTGTACTTTGTGATTGCAAAGAAGTTAGCATTGCCCACCCAGTACTCGGTCGGATCGGCCCCATTCTGCAGGTCGACCAGCCCGTACAGGCGGTCGTCGGGCAAGGTGGTGCGGGTGGCGACTCCGGCTTCCTGCAGTTCGGCCGGGCGATAGCGCGCGCTCAGGCCGCCCAGTAGCGGCTGCCAGGCCAGGCTCGGCGCGACATTGGCTTCGAACACGGGCGGTCCGCCATTGGTCCGGTCCCACCCATGCTCGACCAGGAAGTTGGCAACGCTGCCGATCGCATCGGCGGACGAGCCGCGCAAGTCGACGACGCCGTCGCCGTCGTAATCCACGCCATATTTCAGGACGTTGCCCGGCATGAACTGCGGCATGCCGACCGCCCCGGCAAACGAGCCCAGCAGCGAAAACGGGTCGATGTTTTCCTTGCGCGCCAACAGCAGGGTGCTGGCCAGCTCGTCGCGGAAGAAGGCCATGCGTTCGGTGCGGTTCGGCGCTTCCGGATAGGCAAACGCGAGGGTGGCCAGCACGTCGACCACGCGGAACCGGCCGGTGTCGCGGCCGTAGATGGTTTCCACGCCGATGATGCCGACGATGATCTCGGCCGGCACGCCGTACTGCGCCTCGGCGCGCGCCAAGGTCGCGGCGTTCTCGTTCCAGAAGCGCACGCCGGCACCGATCCGGATCGGTTCGATGAAGCGGCTACTGTAGGTGCGCCAGTTCTTCGGCTTGCCGGGCGGGGCCGGTTTCACCAGCTGTACTGCCGAATCGACGAAGCGCGTCTGGCGGATGGTCTCGTCGAGCGCGGCGCGGTCGAAGCCGTGGCTGGCCACCATCTCGTCCTCGAAGTCGCGTACCGCCTGCCATTCGCTGAAGTTGGCCGCTTCGCCGTCGTAGTCGATGCCAGGGCGCGCCGCGACGGCTGCCACTGCGGCGGCGGCGGCCGCCTTGCCTGCCTTGCCCTTGGATTTGGCATGCTTGGCGGCTTTGCCCTTGGATTTGGCGTTCTTTGCAGTCGATTTGGACGCCGTCCTGGCAGGGTGGGTGGATGACGCGGCAAGGGCAGTGGATACCTGGCCGGCGCCGAAGGCCAGGGCGAGCAACAGCGGAACTAAGGATTTCATCGAACTCGGGACAGCAAATCTTTCAGGATCGGTAGCAGGACGGGCACAGCGCCGGCATGCGGCGGCCCGTAGCGGTAGGCGCTGTAGCGGCGCAGGAATTCATCGGCGGCGGCGCCCGGCCCGGGCGCCAGGCCGGCGGCGGCAATGCGCGCCGCGTAGGCAGTCGGGCCTTCGTCCGGCGCACGCGCCAGGCCTAGCTGGCCGAGGCGTCCGCACAGGGCGGAGTATAGCGTATCGACCGGGTCGGCCCGGCGGCGGCGCCATAATATTCTGGCGCCCAGCAACACCAGGCAGCCCAGTCCCAGTAGCGCCACGCTGCGCCAGCCGAACAGGCCGCCCTGCAGGCGCTGCACTAGGTCCTGCTGGCGCTGCGGCGTATAGTTCAGCACCCACTGGTTCCAGCCGTTGTTGGCGGCGCCGAGCCCGTAGCGCACCCGCGCCAGCAGCGAATCCGGGGCCGGCTGGATCAGGCGGCCCAGCATGTCCATGCCGAACGGCGCCGGCGGCGGCAGCGCGTCCGCCATGCCGCGCTGCACGCGCAGCGGCGACACCGCGGCGGTCGGGTCCAGGCGCACCCAGCCGCGTCCTTCCAGCCAGACCTCGGCCCAGGCATGGGCATCCGACTGGCGCACCGTCAGGTAGCCGTCGATCGGGTTCAACTCGCCGCCCTGGTAGCCGGTCACCACCCGCGCCGGCACACCGGCCGCGCGCATCAGGAACACAAAGGCGCCGGCATAGTGCTCGCAGAAGCCGGCGCGGGTGCGGTACAGGAATTCGTCGATCGAGTTTTCGCCCGGCAGCAGCGGCGGCTGCAGCGTGTACACGTAACCCTTGCCGGCGAAATCGCGCAGCACCGCCGCTGCGCGGCGTGCCGGGTCGGCTTCCTGGGCGCGCAGGCGCTGGCCGGCGGCGAGGGCGCGTGGATTGGCGCCATAGGGCAGCAGCAGCCAGTCGGCCGGATCGTCCAGCGCGGTGCCGCCCTGCAGCCGGAAATTGACAAAGGACGCCAGGTCGTAGCGCACCCGCTCGGTCAGCGGCGCGTTCGCCTGGATCTCGAGTTCGGGGCTCAGGCTCACGCTGCGGTCGGGCAGCGCCGGCAGCGCCTGCGGCACCTCGAGCGCGAACAGCCAGCGCGCCTGCGACGCCTCCTGGGTCACCTGGTAATGCAGCGCCTTCCCGTTGACCGAGACCGACACCGCTTGCGGACGCCCCTGGCGCCGTCCCGGCGCGAGCCGGGTCCAGGTCTGGCCGTCGTAGCTGGCCAGCACCGGGCCACGCCAGTAGAGCTGGGGCTGGGACGGCACCGGACCGTCGAAGCGCACCCGGAAGGCGATCTCCGACGATTGCGCCAGGTTCGCCATCTGGCCCGGCGACATCGTGTCGGACAGGCCGGTGCGCGCGCTGCGGCCGTCGTCGGGCATGCCCCACAGCGGCCCTTCGACACGCGGGAACACGACGAAGGCGACCGCCGCCAGCGGCGCCGCCAGCAGCAGGATGCGCGATCCCATCAGCAGGCGCGCGCGCAGCGGCGGCACCGCGCCGGTCAGCTGGAACGACAGCTGCACCGTCAGCAGCGCCGCCAGCGACGCCAGCATCAGCAGCGCGGTGCCGATGCTCTGCGAATAAAAGAAGTTGGTCAGCACCAGGAACAGGCACAGGAAAATCACCACGAACAGGTCGCGCCGCGCATGCATCTCCAGCATCTTGAAGGCCACCAGCAGCACCAGCATCGCCACCCCGGCATCCTTGCCCAGCAGCGTGTGGTAGGAGTGCAGCACGCCCGCCATCGCCGCCGCGGCCACCGGCACCAGCACCAGCGTGGGCGGCATGCGCGTGCCGCGCAGCGTAATGGCGGCGCGCCAGGCCAGCGTGGCGCCGCACAGCAGCGAGACCCACAGCGGCAGGTGGGCCGCGTGCGGGGCCAGCACCAGCAGGGCGCTGGCGAGCAGCAGCAAGGTGTCCTGCTTGTCGCGCGCCAGGTTCAGGAAACGCGCTTTCATGGCTGTTCCTGGCCCGGGAGTCCGTACAGCGCCAGCGCGCGCAGGCAGGCCGCCTGGTGCGCCGGGCCGAGCGCGGTATCGTGCTGGATGCGCCCGAGCCGGAAGGCGTAGGGCAGGGTGCGCAGCTCGGCTTCCAGCACCCAGCGCGCCATGCGCGACAGCTTCAGCTCGAGGTCGAGCTGCGCCGGCAGGGCGTCGAAATCGAGCAGCAGCTGGTCCACCGCGCCGCCCTCGAACTGCTTGGTCACCAGGTGGCCGCCGTCGCGCGGGTCGAGGCGCGCGATCTGGCGCCAGGCCAGGTGGCGCAGCGGATCGCCCGGCTGGTAGCTGCGCACCCCGGCGAAATCGTCGCTGCCGGCGCTGCCGCTGCCGTCCGGGCTGGGGCGCCCGCTCATCGGCAGCGGCGGCGCATCCTGCTCGGGCGCCGGATAGACCAGCGCGCGGCTGTCGGGCTGCCAGTAGCTCCAGGCGCGGAACAGGCCGAGCGGAAAACGGGTCGTCAGGCGCACCCGCGGCGCCGCGCGCCAGCCGCGCCGGTCGGTCGGCCCCGCCAGCACCAGCGCAACGCTGTTGCCGGCGGCTATGTCGATCGCGTGGCGCGGCTCGGGCGCATCGTCGACGTCGGCCAGCACCGCGTAGCGGTCGATCCGGGTCGGATTGGACACGTGCAGCTCGAACGGCACTTCGGTGCCGGCAAACACGTCCGGCGCGCGGCCGGCGCGCAGGCGCAGGTGGGCCAGGTTGCGGTAGGTATAGAACATGTCGACCACGGCGCAGGCCGCGGCCAGGAAGGTCAGGCCGAAGCCGAGGCCGAGGTTGTAGTTGATCGAGCCGATCAGCAGCACCAGCAGCAGCACGCCGTAGCCGATGCCGGCGCCGGTGGGCAGGATGTAGACGCGGCGCTGGCCCAGCTCGACCTCGCCGGCATCGCTGGCGGTGGCGCGCGTGCGCCAGGCGCCGCGCCGGCGCCGCAGCCAGCCGGACCACGGCGATTCCGCGCCGTTCACCTTGTGCGCCACGGTCGCCGTTTTCATGTCACACCGGAACCGATTTCTGCAACTGCAGCACCAGGTCGCGGCTGGCCATCGCGGTGCCGTGCGCGGCCTTCAACGGGCGCAGACGGTGGGCGCAGACCGGCACCAGCAGCGCCTGGATATCTTCCGGGATCACGTGGTCGCGCCCCTCCAGCGCGGCCCAGGCGCGCGCCGCCTGCAGCAGCGCCAGCGTGGCGCGCGGCGACAGGCCTTCGGCGAACAGCTGGCCCGAGCGCGAGGACTGGGCCAGCGCCTGCAGGTAATCGATCAGCGAGCCGGACGCGTGGATCGCGCGCAGCGCGCGTTGCGCCTCCATCAGCTCGCCCGGCTGCATGGTCGGGACGATGGTCTTGAGCATGGCGCGCCGGTCTTCGCCCATGAGGAGCGCGCGCTCGGCGGCGGCGTCCGGGTAGCCCAGCGACAGGCACATCAGGAAGCGGTCGAGCTGGGATTCCGGCAGCGGGAAGGTGCCGACCTGGTGCGCCGGGTTCTGGGTCGCGATCACGAAGAAGGGCTCGGGCAGGGCGCGCGTGACGCCGTCGGCCGTCACCTGGTGTTCTTCCATCGCTTCCAGCAGCCCGGACTGGGTCTTGGGCGTGGCGCGGTTGATCTCGTCGGCCAGCAGCACCTGGGTGAAGATCGGGCCGGGGTGGAAGGCAAAGCCGTTCTTTTCGCGTTCGTAGACCGAGATGCCGGCCACGTCCGCCGGCAGCAGGTCGCTGGTGAACTGGACGCGGTTGAACTTGAGGCCGAGCGACAGGGCCAGCGCGTGCGCCAGCGTGGTCTTGCCGACGCCGGGCACGTCGTCGATCAGCAGGTGGCCGCCGGCCAGCAGGCAAGTCACGGCCAGGCGCACCTGGCGGTCCTTGCCGACCACGATCTGGCTGACCTGGCGTGCCGCGGCGTGCAATTTGTTGAACATGGATTCGTTCCTGTCGTGGTTCAGCGGCTAACAAAACATCCATGGCGGCGTTGCATCGTCTCGCCGTACTAGCGTACTGTCTTCGACGATGCGCCTTGCCCTAGATGTTTTGTTAGCCGCTGTAAAATAGAGCGCGGTGCGCTGAGCCCAGACGCATGGTAGATTAACGTCAACGGCAATCTTTTTATTCCTGCGTCAACATGCTTCCAGTTCGATTCTATGCGAGAACCGTAGATCGGGGGCGATATGGATGAGCGCAGCATACCGACAACGACCATGAGTACCGCAATCTACAGCCACCCCGACTGCCTCCTGCACGACATGGGCGACTGGCATCCGGAGACGCCGGCCCGCCTGCGCGCGATCGAGGACCAATTGATCCTGGCGCGCCTGGATGGCCTGATCGACCACTGCAGCGCCCCGCTGGCCGACGAAGCCGCCATCCTGCGCAACCACAGCCGCGGCGCCCTCGACCTGGTGCGCGACAACCTGCCGCCGGCCGGCGAGCACTATCCGCTCGACGGCGACACCCTGCTGTGCAAGGACAGCTACCGCGCCGCCCTGCGCGCCGCCGGGGCCGCCGTGGCCGCCACCGACGCGGTGCTTGCCGGTACCATCGACAACGCCTTTTGCGCGGTGCGCCCGCCGGGCCACCACGCGCGCCCGTCCGAACCGATGGGGTTCTGCCTGTTCAACAACGTCGCCATCGCGGCCCGCCACGCGCTCGAGGTGCATGGGCTGGAGCGGGTCGCGATCGTCGACTTCGACGTCCACCACGGCAACGGCACCGACGAATCCTTCCGCGACGACCCGCGCGTGCTGATGGCCAGCTTTTTCCAGCATCCGTTCTATCCGTACACCGAACCCGGCCCCGTGACACCGACCAGCGTCAACATCCCGGTGCCGGCGCGCAGCGACGGCAGCGCCATGCGCAAGGTGGTCGAGGAACAGTGGCTGCCGGCCCTGCATGCGCACCGGCCGCAGATGATCTTCGTGTCGGCCGGCTTCGATGCCCACCGCGAGGACGACCTCGGGGGCATGGCGCTGGTCGAGGCGGATTACGCGTGGATCACGCACCGGCTGGTCGAGGTGGCGCGCGAACACGCGCAGGGACGCATCGTCAGCTGCCTGGAGGGGGGCTACAATCTATCGGCACTGGGCCGCAGCGTCGTGGCCCACGTCAAGGCCTTGGCCGAGCTGGACTGAGAACCTATTTGAACGCGGCAGTCTCTAAACTCGACAACAACCAGGTTGGAGAGAATGATGAGACTACTGCGTTTCTGCATCGCGCTGTGCCTGCTCGTGGTGACGGGGCTGGCCTCGGCGGTCAACTACACGCTGTGGATCAACGGCCGCACCGGCGGCGGCATCGTCGGCGATTACAACAGCTGGACCTACTGGGGCCCGTCCGGCGTCGACGCCGGCGTCAACAAGAAATCCGTCAACTGGGATGGGCGCAGCAGCATCGCGGCGGCCAGCCCGCGCATCCGCGACGCCCTCGACTGCTTCTGCACCGGCAGCAACTGGTGCTATATCGCGACCCACAGCGCCGGCGACCTCTTGATCGGCTACACGCTGGCCAACTACGGCGGCTCGACGCGCACGGTCAGGAATGCGGTGGCCGATGGGGCCGGCGTCTGCGGCGCTGGAGGTGGCACGCAGACCGGCTGGAACATCAAATGGGTGGCGTCGGCGGCCGGCTCCGGCGGCGGGTCGGAACTGGCCAGCATCGGCGCCTGGACCACCTCGGAGCCGCTGGTGCAGGACGTCAGGGTCGCCACCGCGCGCGCCATGTATGACCACAATGAAACCCGCGGCGTCGTGTTCTGGATGTATGCCGGCGCGCGCGGCACCCTGTACTCCGGGGTGCTGCCGGGCCAGGACGACGAGGTCGAGGCCTATCACAGCGCGGGCGGCGTGTCCGGCAGCTCGGGCCGGGCACTGTGCAATCCGGGCGACTGGTTCTGCAACGACCTCACTCTCGGCACGGCGCCGAACCAGGGCGGCAGCACCAAGTGGAACAACCATTCGGTGGCCTTCCGCGACGATGGTGAAGACTACAACCACTACACCAACGGAAGCTGGGGTGGGATCGTGTCGGTGATGCGCAATGCGGTGGCGGCCAACGCGCGCTAGCGGACGCCCGGCGGGACGGCTTCGGCGGGCCATGAGCGCGGCGCGGACGGTGGCGCGGAGCTTGGCGCCGAGGTTGGGGTTGATATTGGCGCTGCTGCTGGGGGTCCTGGGGGCGTCGCGCCTGTTCCGTCAGGATCCGCCGGCGCCGGTGCCGAGCGCGGCGGCCGCAATCCCCGGCGCCTCGGGCCGGTATGTTGCCGGCAAGGCGGATGGTGCTGGCTTGCACGCGCCGGACGACCGTGCGCGCCGGCGCCGCGCGCTGATCGACCACCTGCAACTGGTCGATCACACGTATTGCAGCTACCGCGCCGGCAGCCGGTATCCGGCCGGTTCGCGCCCGATGGCCGAGCATGCCGACCAGAATGCGCCGAATGCCCCGGTCACGGAAATGCATCCGATGCGCATCGAGGGCGGCGGCAGCGAGGCCACGATCCAGGTGCAGACCTCGCAGTCGCGCATCTACCTGGCGGCAGGCGAGGCGGTGGCCTTCTCGCTGCGCGCGGTCGACGTCGAGGGCAGGGTGCTGCCGCTGGTGGTCACGCGGGCGCTGGCGCGCGGCATCACCTACGGCGCCACGCGCGCGGCGCCCCAGGTCACGCTGCCCTTCGCCGACGACGGCAACGGTGCCGATCCGGTCGCGGGCGACGGCGCCTTTGCCGGCGTGCTGGCCCCGGCCCAGACCGGGCTGGCCGGCTTCGACGGCACCGTGCGCACCGAAGTCCGCTTCCATGCCGGCGGCAAGAGCGGCGCGGTACTTTTCGACGTCATCTACACGCCCGAGCTGCCGGCCGTGTGGAGCGGCCCCGCGCGCGAGGCAGTCGAGAACGGTGCGCTGGCCTTCATCCTGAAGCTCGATGTGCGCCTGCCCGGCCGCTACGTGATCAGCGGCCGCGTCGACGATGCCGCCGGTCGCCCATTCGCACTGCTGACCTTCAACGACATCCTCGGCCCCGGTCCGAATGACGTCAGGCTGGCCGTGTTCGGCAAGCTGATGCGCGACCGGGAGGCTGCGCTGCCGCTGACCCTGCGCGACGTCGACGGCTACCTGCTCAAGGACCATCCCGCATCCGGCAACGGTAACGGCAGCGACAGCGGTACCGACCGCGCCCTGCTACCGCGCCTGGAGGGCAAGGTCCTGACCAGCAGGGCGCATCCGCTGGCCGGCTTCTCGGACGCCGAGTGGCAGAGCGAGGAACGCGCGCGCTACCTGGCCGAGTTCGGGAAAGACGTGGCGCTGGCCCGGCAGGGGCTGGCCGCCTTCGATCCCGGCGAGCCCCTGCCGCCGAGCGCGTGTGCGCAACCGGGGCAAAATGCGCCCCTAAAATAGGGGAAGAGGGCGCACCCAGCGTAAAATAGCGCTTTGAACGCAGATTTTTGAGAATACAAGATGTCGATACAATGGTTCCCGGGGCACATGGCCGCCGCGCGCAAGGAAGCCGCGGAGCAGATGGAAAACATCGATGTGGTCATCGAGGTCCTGGACGCCCGCCTGCCGCAGGCGAGCAGCAACCCGATGGTCGAGTCGTTGCGCAAGTTTCGCCAGCGCCCCTGCCTGAAAGTGCTGAACAAGACCGACCTGGCCGATCCCCAGGCCACCGCCGCCTGGGCTGCCTGGTATGACGCCCAGGACGGCGTCACCGCCTATCCGATGACGACCAAGAAGCCGTCCGACGTCAACCGCATCCCCGAGCTGTGCAAGTCGCTGGCGCCGCACCGCGGCGTGCCGACCAAGCCGCTGCGCATCATGATCATGGGGATTCCGAACGTCGGCAAGTCGACCCTGATGAACGCGCTGCTGAAAAAGCGCGTGGCCAAGGTCGGCGACGAACCGGCCGTGACCAAGACCCAGCAACGGCTCTACCTGGACAAGTTCACGGTGCTGGTCGATACCCCCGGCATGCTGTGGCCGAAAATTGCCATGGAAAGCGATGGCATGATGCTGGCCGCCAGCCACGCAGTCGGCACCAATGCCGTGATCGAGGAGGAAGTCGCGGAATTCCTCGGCACGCTGCTGCTGGAACGCTATCCGCAGCTGCTGGCGGCGCGCTACGGCATCAAGACCGAGGGGCTGGACGGCGTCGGCGTGATCGAAGGCGTGGCGGCGCGGCGCGGTTTCCGCATGCGCGGCGGCGAATTCGACTACGAAAAGGCAGCCCACGTGCTGCTGCAGGATTACCGCCAGGGCGCGCTGGGCCGCATCAGCCTGGAAACCCCGCAGAGCCGCGCCGCGGCGCTGGAGCAGCACCGCATCGAGATGGAAGAGAAGGCGCGCATCGCGGACGAAAAGGCCGCCCGCAAAACAGAGGAAGCTGCCCGCGGCAAGCGCGGGACGTAAGGTTCGCGTAGGGTGGACGGCTTAACTGTCGCCGGCGATTAACCTGCGGCGCGTGTGCCGTCCACCCTACATCACGCGCCGGGCGCCTGCCCGAACCGGAAGCTCGACACGGTCAAGGCGCCGAAGAACGCATCCTCGTGATACACGCAAGCGGCCGCCTCCTGTTCGGCCGCGCCCAGCGCCACCCACAGCGGTACCAGGTGATCCTCGCGCGGGTGCGCATGCCGCGCATACGGCGCCTCGCTCCACTGCAGCATCGCCTGTTCGCGGTCGGCCGGCGACAGTTCGAGCAGCACGTGCTGCAGCCAGGTGTCGAAGGCATGCGAGGCCAGCGCGCCGCCCGGCCCGAACTGGCGCAGGTTGTGGAAGGAGAGGCCACTGCCGAGGATCAGTACGCCCTCGTCGCGCAGCGGCGCCAGCGCGCGGCCAGCGGCCAGGTGGACGGCCGGATCGTAGTCGCGGCGGATCGATAATTGCACCACCGGCATGTCGGCGTCCGGGTACACCGATTTCAGCATCGAGAAGGTGCCGTGGTCGAAGCCGCGCTCGGCATCCAGCGTGGCCGGCTGGCCGGCGGCGTTCAGCAGCCCGGCGACACGCTCGGCCAGCTGCGGCTGGCCCGGGGCCGGATACTGGATCTGGTAGGTGTGCGGCGGGAAGCCGCCGTAGTCGTAGATCATGCCCGGCGCGCTGCCGGACGATACCGTGAAGCCCTCGGTTTCCCAGTGGCTGCTCACTACCAGCACCGCCTTGGGACGGGTGCCGGCCTGGCGCCGGATGTCCACCAGCGAGGCTTCCAGCTTGTCGTAGGTCGGCCCGTACTGGTCCTTCATCCACGGCCAGGGGCCGCCGCCGTGCGAGACGAAATACGTGGGCAGGCGGAGAGGTGGTAAATCGGACACGGCGGCTCCTTGGATGACAGCGTAAATGCCGATGGTATCCCATCCGGGCCGTTCGCGTGGCGGGTGGGCGTCAGCGCGGCGCCTGGTCGCGCGCCAGCGCCATCAGCGCAAACAGCCGCGCGCTGCGCATCCAGCCGAGCACGACCACGATCAGCTGGGCCAGCAAGATGGCCCCGACCGTGCCGCCGCCACCCAGCGCCGGTACCTGCACGCGCGCCAGCGCCAGCAGTGCGGCAAGCATCAGGCCGATGGCGGTGATGACCACGTAGCTGCCCAGCAGCGCCAGCGGCCGGCGCAGCAGCAGCTTGACGCCGCCCCACCATGCCACCACCGCCGACTTGCGGCGCCGTTCGCTGCCGAGCAGGGCGCGCCCGGCGTCGACCGTCGCGTGCACGATCACGAACACCAGCACCGCCACCAGGGTGGCAACGCGGGAGGCATGCGCGGCGTCGCTTTCCAGGAGCGCATTGGCTGCCGTGTTGCCAGCCGCACGCAAGGCGGCGCCGGCCAGCAGCCCGGCGAGCCCGAGCGGGACCGCGGCCCAGATCAGCGTGCGCAGCATGCGCGGGTATTCCTGGGCGCCGCCGGCCAGCAGGGCGGCCATGCCCAGGCGGTCCGGCGCGCGCGCGGCGACGATCGTCATCCCCGACAGCAGCGGCGACAGCAGCAGCGTCAGCGCCAGCGCGACCATGGCGCCGGTGCCGACCGCTGCGCTCCAGCGCTCCTGCAGGCTGGCGCCGAGGTCGGCGATGGCGAGCATGTCGAGGCGCGCCGCCAGCTGCGGTGCCTGCACCGCGTAGTCGAGATTGGCGGACAGCATGCGCCACACCGGCAGCGCGGCCACGATGGCCGGCAGCACCAGCAGCAGGACCCACCACAGCAACAGGCGCCATTGCAGCGCGGCGCCGGCGGCGCGCAGCGCGCGCCTGAGTCCGAAAGGAGGGCGGCGCACGCCGCGCAGCGCATCGTTCTCCGGGGCCAGCGACGCCGATTCGAGTTGGGAATGCATCATACGGTCGCGATCAGGGTGAGAAGGGTTTGCAGGATGGCGGCGACATCCAGGCTCCAGCGGCGCGCGGCGCTGGCGTCGGGGTCGATGGTGCGGCTGTCGTCCAGCTTGCTGACGTCGAGGAAGTGGCGGCGCTCGGGGTCGAGTTCGGCCGACACCGCCTTGGCCGGCTTGACCCAGCTGAACTTGCGCCATGGTTCGTCGGCGTCCCAGTGCACGGTTTCGACGCTGCCGTCGGCGAACTTCACGCGCAGCAGCTGGGGTACCGGGGCGCCCTGGCGCCGCACCAGCACTTCGGTGCGCCACGGGTAGGGGCCCTGGCCATCCTTGGCGTTCGGATGCGCCTTTTTCCAGTCGGCGCGCACGGTGTCGATGCGCTTGTCGATGTCGCTCTGCTTGTCCTCCACCCAGGCGCTGCCGGCCTGGCGCGTGCCCGGCAGCGGCAGCTCCTCGTGGCTGCTGAAGGCGGCGATGCGGTCGTCGACGCGCGTGCTCTTGTAGACCTGCTGCGCGAACACGGCTTCCACCGCGGCGCGCCGGCCGCTCGCTTCGGCCAGGGTCTCGCGCAGGTCGGCCACGCTCGGATGGCGGAATTTCCAGCGCCGGTAGTATTCCTTGAAGGCGGCTTCCAGCGCCTCCTTGCCGATCTGCGCTTCCAGGTCGCGCATCGTGGTGGCAGTGCGCGAATACACCGGGCCGATGCCCTGCAGGCGGTCGTAGGCGTTCTGGCCGGGCGCGTCGGCCGGGTCGTTGCGCGGCGTGCCCATGCGTTCGGCCTCGAACGCCTTGAAGCCGGGCCCGAAGCCGAGCTTGCGGCTGAGCGGGGTGGCCAGGTGGATGTCCTGGCCGCGCGCGCGCAGCATGCGCAGCTGCCAGTACTCGTTCAGGCCTTCGTCCAGCATCGGTTCCTCGAATTCGTTCGAGGCCAGCAGGCCGTAGAAGTAGCCGTGGCCGAATTCGTGGATGGTGACGGCATCGAGCGCGAAGCGGCTCAGCGTGTCCGGATCGGCGTTGACGTAGCCTTCGGCGGTGAAGAAGGTCGGGTATTCCATGCCGCCGGCTTCTTCCGCGTTGTAGGGCGGGATGACGACGGTCAGCGTTTTGTACGGGTAGGGGCCGAGCGTGTTCGAGAAATAGGTCAGCGAATCCTTGGCCGCCTTCAGCGCCGGTGCCGCGCTGGCCACGTATTCGGGCGGGTACAGCACGGTCACCGTCACCTGCGGGCTGCCGGGACCGGTCCAGGTGTCGACCATCGGCTTGGCGGTGCGGCGGTCGGCGGTCCAGGCGAAGTCGTGGACGTCGCCCTGCACGAAGCGCTGGGTCAGCATGCCGTCCTTCTCGACCGGGGTGCCGACGCGCTCGCCGGTGGCGCCGACCGTGTACTCTTTCGGTGCGGTCAGTCTGACGTCGTAGCTGCCGAAGTCGGCGTAGAACTCGGAATTCAGGTGCATCTCGTGCGCATTCCAGCGCGGGGCAGTGGCGCCGCGCTCGCCCGGCAGTTCCAGCACGCCGATCTTGGGGAACCACTGGCCGACCAGGTGGAAGGTGCCGAAATAGCCGGTGCGCGCGATCACGCGCGGCAGCTGGGTATGGAAGTTGATGTCGAAGGTGGTCGAGGCGCCCGGCGCCACCGTGGTGGGCAGGTCGAAGCGCACCACGGTGTGGTCGCTGGCCGGGCCGCCGTCGGGCTGGACGAAGGTCCACGGCACCTGCGCATCGCCCTGGCTGACGCCGCGCAGCGCGATGTGGCCCCATTCGCCGTCCTTGGTATCGACGCCGGAGCGGAAGCCGCTCTCGCGCAGGCGCTTCTCGGTAAAGAAGGTGCTGCCGCTGCCCTCGAAGGCATTCATGTACAGGTGCAGGTAGACGCTTTTGACCGGCACGGCGCTGCGGTTGCGCCAGGTGAGCTTTTCGCGCCCGGTGACGCTGTGCTTGACCGGGTCCAGCGTGGCGTCGATGTCGTAGTGGACCACGCGGTCGGACAGGGTCGGCTCGCTGCCGCTGCGCGGACCGCCCCAGGCAGTCGGGCTGCTCGGTGTGGTGACCGCCGCCGCATGCGGGCCCGCCAGCGGGATGCCGCCGGCGCCGGTTGACAATGTGGATGCCGTGGCGGCGGATGCGGCAGCCGGTGCGCCGTCCGGGACGAGCAGGCCGGCCGTGAGCGCGGCGCCGGCTGCCAGCAAACTGCCGGCGACACCCGCGGCGGCGGCGATCTTGAATACGGTGGAACTGAGTCGCATGAAAACGCACCCCCAAAAGTGATCTTGCTTTTATGCACATAACTATATGCGAGAACGCGACGGACAATCCACTCTTTATGATGACCTGTCGGTCCACGGATGGCGGTCGACTTTTATCAAAGGTATAATCGCCCGGTTCTGGTGCTCCGGCGTGCGTTCCGCGCGCCGAGTCAAACGGGAAACACGGCATGCCCGGCCTCCGGCCCGGCGTTAACGTGTGCTGCCCCCGCAACGGTAAGCAAGCGCCGCCTTTCTTGGCGGCAGGCTGTGTCGACAACCACTGTGCAATGCGCAGGAAGGTGGCGCAGTCAATCTTGCCAGCCCGGATACCGGCCAGGACAGGGGGAAAGCGCCGGAGTGCCTGGCAAAACCTTCATGGCTGCGTTGCATCGTCTCGCCGTACTAGCATACTGTCGTCGACGCTGCGCCTTGCCCTGAAGGCTTTGCCAGACGCTCCTATAGCGCTTCCGATGACAAGCCGGTGTGCGGGGACGCGCGCCGGCCAAAACGAATCAAGACTACATCCAATGAACCCTGCTGTTGTTTCCAGCGCCGCACCGGCCGTCCGGCCGCTCGCGCTCGCCTGCGCCCTTGCCCTGTCCCTGTTGAGCGGCGCCGCTGCCGCCCAGGACCTGCCTTCGACCGTCGTCATCACCGGCGCCCGCTTCCCGAGCGACACCGCGCTGCAGCCGATCGGCGCCACCGTCATCACCCAGGCTGAGATCCGCCGCGCCGGCGTCAACGACCTCAACGCGGCGATCCGCAAGATCGGCGGCGTGTACGGCCGCCAGAGCCTGGACTCCTCGCCGGACTTCACGCTCGACCTGCGCGGCTTCGGCACCAACAGCGCCCAGAACATGGTGGTGCTGGTCGACGGCGTGCGCCTGAGCGAGAACGAACAGACCGCGACCAGCCTGGCCGCGATCCCGATCGACACCGTCGAGCGCATCGAGATCACGCGCGGCGGCGGCAGCGTGCTGTACGGCGACGGCGCCACCGGCGGCGTGATCCAGATCTTCACCCGCCGCGGCGCTAGCCAAGGCATGCACGGTTCGGTGTTCGCCGAAGGCGGGCAATTCCACCAGCACGACGTGCGCGTGGCGCTGACCCAGGTGACCGGCGACATCACGGCCGACGTCGCGGTGGCGCGCCAGGGCAGCCAGAACGACCGCAAGAACGGCGCCTACGACCTGCGCAATTTCAGCGTCGGCCTGCAGACCCGTATCAACAACGGCCGTATCGGCATGCGCGTCGAAAGCGCCCAGCAGGAAACCCGCTTCCCGGGTCCGCTGACGCTGGAACAGTTCGAACAGGATCCGACCACGGCCGGCACGCCGTTCGACTTCGGCTCGCTCGACACCAACTTGGCGACCGCCTTCGCCGCGTACCGCCTGGGTTCGGTCGACCTGGCGGCCGAGCTGTCGCACCGCGAACGCAAGGTGCGCGCGGCCTACCTGTCGAGCGCCTACCCGTCGACCAATGCCTACGATGGCCGCCAGGACCAGTTCTCGCCGCGTGCGCGCTGGCTGGGCAACGTGGGTGGCCTGGTCAACGAAGTCGTCGCCGGCGTCGACCTGGCGCGCTGGAAACGCAAGACCAATTCGCCGTATTCGAACGCCGACGCCAGCCAGACCTCGCGCGCCGTCTACCTGCGCGACGAGCTGCGCTTCGACGCCGCCCACGAAGGCCGCCTGGCGCTGGGCGCGCGCCACGAAACCTTCGACAAGGACTTCACCGACGAGCTGGCCTTTGCTACCCCGGACCACGGCAAGCAGTCGCAGAACGCCTGGGAAGCCCAGCTCAGCTACAAGCCGCTGGCGCCGCTCGGCGTGTACGCCAAGGCAGGGCAGAGCTACCGCGTGCCGAACGTCGACGACAACGCCTATCGCTTCCCGGCCAACACGCTGCTGAAGGTACAGACCTCGCACGACCTGGAACTGGGCGCGACGCTGGCCAACGCAGCCGGCGACAGCAAGCTGACCGCGCGCCTGTTCCGCCACAAGCTGGACAACGAGATCTTCTACGACCCGACCGTGAACGGCTTCGGCGCCAATACCAACCTCGATCCGACCCGCCGCCAGGGCGTCGAGATCGACGCCGAGACCCGCATCGCCGCCGACTGGCACGCCAGCGCCCACCTGCAGCACGTGAGCGCCGCGTTCACCGAAGGCCCGAACGCCGGCCGCGAACTGGTGCTGGTGCCGAAGAACGTGGTCACCGCGCGCCTGGCCTGGCTGCCGGCGGGCGCCCAGTCGGCCGACGTCGGCGTCCAGTGGGTCGACCGCCAGCGCAACGGCAACGACTTCGACAACAGCTGCGACTTGCGCATGCCCTCGTACGTGACCTTCGACGCCCGCTACGCGGTCAAGACCGACGGCTGGGAGTTCGCCGTCAGCGGCCTCAACCTGGCAGACCGCCAGTACTACAGCTACGCCTACGGCTGCCGCTCGGGCATCTACCCGAGCAATGGCCGCCAAGTGAAGGTCTCGGCTCGTTACGACTTCTAAGCCGCAACCAAATTCGGGGTCAGAGCAGAATCGCCGACGCATTTTGCTCTGACCCCGAATCGGGTGTAAGTACCGTAAGCAAATGCAAAATCTAAGCGCCGGCTAAGGGCTGACGGCCGAAAAAGTGGTAATCTCGCGGTCGTTCGTTCCGTACAGCACCCGTAACCAGACACCAGAAGGATATCTATGCGTTCCCTGCGTTTTGCCCTGCTCGCCGCTGCCCTTGCCGCCGGCACCGCCTTCGCTTCGCCGACCGACCCGAAGAACGGCGTCGAGTACGTCACGCTCGCCCAGCCGCAAGCGGTACAGGCCGTGGGCAAGAAGGTCGAGGTGATCGAATTCTTCATGTATCACTGCCCGCACTGCAACGCGCTGGAACCGCAGTTCGAACAGTGGGTCAAAAAGCAGGGTGACAACATCGTCGTGCGCCGCGTGCACATCCCGTCGCAGGGCGCCAGCGATCCGGAAGCCCACCTGTACCTGACGCTCGAGGCGCTGGGCAAGGTCGAGCAGATGCACGCCAAGGTGTTCAAGGCGATGCACGTGGACCGCGTGCGCCTGACCAAGGACGATACGATCATCGACTGGGTCTCGAAGAACGGCATCGACCGCGCGACCTTCCTGAATGCGTGGAACTCGTTCGGCGTGATGACCAAGCTGCGCCAGCAGAGCAAGCTGGTCGAGGCCTACAAGGTCGAAGGCGCGCCGACCATCGTCATCGACGGCAAGTACCAGACCTCGCCGTCGATCGTCTACAATTCGGTGAAGACCACCAACGAGCCGCAGCTGTTCCAGGCCACCCTGCAAGTGATGGATGCCCTGGTCGCCAAGGCGGCGAAAACGAAGTAATCAAGAACCCAAGATGAGCGACGCCGAAGGCAAGATCCTCAAGATATACGACAAGTCCAAGCCGGAAACGGAGGACTTGTTCGATTCGAGCAACTGGAACCACCTCGCGTGGTGCCTGGCGCTGGCCTTCGCGGCGCTTGCCTTCTGGCTGAGTATCGCGCTGGTGAATGCCGAAAACCAGCGCAATGCCCTGATGACGAACCAGTGCCAGGACCCGGTCTTCAAGGGATCGATCGACCAGCAATGCCTGCGCACGGTGCGCTCGCGCGACCACTGGTGGGAACACCTGTGGTACGGCGTCACCCACGTGAAGCCGGAAGCGCCGCCGAAGCCGGGCCGCTGAGGACGCCGAGTCCGCTCATCCTGTGTTTTGTGGTTTAAGTTTCCATTAAGTAAATATGTTCTGGAAACAATGCTACCCTTCAGGTTCGCCCACCGAACCTGAAGGATTGCACCATGCGTTTCCTCGATCTCGCTGCCGCCAGTGTTTTCTTGCTGGCTTCCACTGCCGCCCCGGCATCGCCCGCCAATCCGCAGAACGGCGTCGACTACGTGACGCTGGCCCAGCCGCAGCCCGTGCAGGCCACCGGCAAGAAGGTTGAGGTGATCGAGTTCTTCATGTACCACTGCCCGGTGTGCAATGCACTCGAGCCGGGCTTCGAGAACTGGATTCGCCAGCAGGGCGACCGCATCAGCGTGCGCCGCGTGCATTTCCCGTACACCGGTCCCAACGACCCTGAGGCCCACCTGTACCTGACGCTGGAAGCGCTGGGCAAGGTCGACCAGATGCACGCGAAAATCTTCAAGGCGGTGCACGCCGACCGCATCCGCCTGAACAAGGACGACGCCATCATCGACTGGGTGGCGAAGAACGGCATCGACCGCGCGACCTTCCTGAATGCCTGGAATTCCTTCGGCGTCAACACCAAGCTGCGCCAGCTCGCCAAGATCACGGCCGCCTACGGCATCGATTCGGCGCCGGCGCTGGTCATCGACGGCCGCTACATGACCTCGCCGGCGACGGTCGGCGTCACATTCGCGCCGCGCGAACGCGCCGCGCTGTTCGATGCGACGCTGCAGGTGGCCACGGCGCTGGTCGACAAGGCAGCCCAGTCGAAATAACTCAGGACAGCGGCAGCTCCACCACGAAGCACGCACCGCCGAGCGAGGCGCGTTCGACGTGCACGGTGCCGCCATGCAGCAGCACCGCCTTGCGCGCAATCGACAGTCCGAGGCCGAAGCCGCCGGTGGTGCGGTCGCGGCTGCGGTCGAGCCGGTAGAAGGGCTCGAACACGCGCTCGGCTTCGTCGTCGGGGATGCCTGGGCCGTCATCCTCGACTGCGATCTCGACACGGTCCTCGAGGCGGCGGGCGCGCAGCAATACTTGCCGCGCCGCGTACTTCTCGGCATTGCGCAGCAGGTTGCCGACCGCGCGCGCCAGCAGGCGGCGGTCGCCCTCGATGCTGCCCAGGCCGGCGTCGACCTCGCAATCCAGCTGCTGCGGGCGCGGATGCATGCCTTCGGCACATTCCTGCAGCATGGGCGCGAGCGCGAAGGGCAGGCGCTGCGCCGCCCCTGCGTTGTCCAGCTTGCTCATGGAGAGCAGCTCGTTGACCAGTTCATTCAGCTCGGCCAGGTCGCCACCCATGGCGCCGATGCGCTTGACCAGGGCCGCCGCATGGGCCGGACCACCGGCGCCAGGGTCCGCGGCCCGTTCCGCCAGCAGTTCCAGCCCGAATTCCAGCCGTGCGATCGGCGTACGCAATTCGTGCGACACCGAATGCAGCAGGTTCTTCTGCGCTTCCAGCAAGCCCTGGATGCGCTCCGCCATCGCATTGATGCGTTCGGCCAGCGGATAGACCGCGTCGGCCGGCTGCAGCCGTGCCCGCGCCGACAGCCGGCCGGCGCCGAACTCGTCGGCCACGCGCGACAGCGACTGCAGGGCCTTCCAGTGGGCGCGCGACCACAGCGCGATCGGCACCAGCAGCGCCAGCGCCACGATCACGTAGCGCAGCACTTCCATCGCCAGCGCCTGGTCCAGGTCGATCGGCAGGTTCCAGGCGTGGAGTACGTCGTCCTCGCTGCCGACGTAGCGCCTGCCGGCCGTATCGACGCGCCGGTAGAAGGCGCGATGCGCCGGATCGAGGACGAGCTCGCCGCGCGCCAGTGCCGCCTGCTGGCGCGCGGCCAGGGCGGCGCGTGCCTGCGCCAGCGGCACCAGGTCGAAGTGCGCGCTCGACACTTCGCGCACCTTGTTCAGGCGGCCCAGCCATTCGTCCGCCGCAGCCTGGTCGACGTACTGCTCGATCAGGAAGATCTGGGCCGAGGCCTGGCGCCGCGCGATGTCTTCCAGCGGATCGCCAAACAGGCGCGCAAAGACAAAGTAGATGACGAAGGTCGCCGCCGTGATCGACAGCATCACGAGCACGAAGAAGCGGAAGAACAGGCGGTTCACGCCGCGCTGCCGTTGGCGATGGAAGGGGTCAGGCGCATCCGCGAGATTGTATAGGAGTAATTGCAAAAAGTAGGCATTTACAAATTGACGACAATCGCTCGACATGTCGCGGGTGATTGCTGCACTTGCCTTGCGTACGATGCGGATACATCAGGTTTCCGTTTGCCCACCTGAAGCGCGAGTGAGGGTGGGTTTTTTTATTCCAGCTGGATACAGCATCGAGATATGGGAGGCGGGAAAACAAGCACGTAGAATATTGTCTTTCCGAATCTCCTCATCTCGACATGAACCAGCTCTTGCGTCTCGTCCTCGGCATTGCCTATAGCGCCGCCTGTCTCCCGGGCTGGGCGCAGACGCCGGCGCGCAATCCGATGCCGGACGGCAGCCGCGACATGTACATCGGCCTCGGCGCGCAGTCGGCGCCGCGCTACGACGGCACCGGCAGCCGCAAGGTCAGGGCCTTGCCCGTGCTGCAGGTCCAGTGGAGCAATGGCATCTTCGTGTCCGGCATGAGCGCGGGCATGCACCTGTGCGATTCGCCGACGGTCGAGTTCGGCCCCCTGCTGGCGGTGTTGCCGGGCCGCGACGAACGCGGCAGCGGCAACGGCATCGGCAGCGTCGTCGAGACCACCAGCTTCGTGCTCGTCAATCCCATCGAAAAGCAGCTGATGCTGCGCGGCCAGCGCCTCGGCGGCATGGACGAAATCGCTACCCGCCTGCAGGCCGGCGCCTTCGCCAACTATTACCTGGCGCCCGACTGGCGCCTGACCGGGTCCGCGCTGGCCGGTTCCGGCAGGGACCACGACGGCGTGCGCGTGCAGCTGGGCGTGCAGCGCCTGGCCGCCCCGATCGCCGAACATCACACCCTGTCGCTGGCGGCCGGCCTGACCCTGGTCAACCGCAAGGACAATGCCACCTGGTTCGGCGTGACCCAGGCGGAAGCGGAACGCAGCCGTTTTAATTATTACCGGCCGGGCGGCGGCCTGCAGGATGCCCACGTCGGCGCGCGCTGGACCTGGGCCTGGACGCCGTCGTGGATGCTGACCTCGAATGTGCAGGTCAAGCGTCTGCTGGGCGACGCCGCCAACAGCCCGCTCGTCGAGCGGCCCACCAACGTGACGGTCTCGGCCGCCGTCGCTTACCGCTTCTGACGATGCGCACCGTACGGTTTTCTCTCGCTACCGTCGCTGCCGCCGCGCTGCCGCTGCTGCTGGCGGCCGGCCAGGCGCGCGCGCAACTGCAGGACGGCGAGTGGGCCAGCTACCGCGATGCCTACCGCGCCATGGTCGTGTTCGAGAAATACGGCGGCCCCAAGCACTTCCTGCAGAGCCAGCTGCAAGTGCTGCCGCGCGGCACTGCCGTCCTCGGCGACGGCCTGCAGCTGACGCTGGCCGGCAAGGCCACCCAGCTGCACCTGCCGCTCGATCCGCTCGGGCGCACCCCGCTGCCGCTGCAGAAAGCGGCCTACGACGACAACGCCGCGCTGGTGCTGAACCGCAAGGGCATCCCGTTCACGCTGCGCCCCCAGGTCAGCATCGCCACCCGCGCCGACGGCATCTACGACAGCGCCGACCTGCGCAGCGCCTGCGGCCAGGCGCTCGGCTTCGCGCGCTACGTCGACGCCTCGCAGCGCAGCCGCCAGTGCGTCGGCACGCGCTTCGTGTTCGGCAAAAAAGGCGAGGGCGGGGCGCACTGGCGGCGCGAGGGCGGGACCGAGGACCTGCTGCCGGCGGCGCCGGGCGTGGCCGAGCAGGGCTTGCCGACCGTGATCTACCGCTTCGGGAGCGAGCGCGGGCAGGTGCTGACGGACAGCGTGCCGCTGGCGATCTTGCCGGTGTTCGAGTGATCCGATAGCTTGGCCGTCGTTCCCGCCAGGCGCAGTGCTGTCCAGGGCAATCCAGAATAGTAGAGGCACGTCGTCCCCGCGAAGGCGGGGACCCATGCTGAACTTCCGAAGACTGCGCATTCTGTCACTCAACATGGATCCCCCCTGTGCGGGGACGACGATCGCGCTACCTTAATTCCAGGCCGAAGGCGAAAACAAATAACCCTCGCCCCACACCGTCTTGATCTTTTCCGACACCGTATCGTCGAACTTGCGCCGCAGCTTCGAGATGCTGTTGTCGATGCTCCGGTCCAGCCCATCGAATTCGATACCGCGCATTTTCTTCAGCAGCTCATCGCGCGACAGCACGCGTCCGGCGGCCTCGGCCAGCACCAGCAGCAGCTTGTATTCGGTATTGCTGAGCACACAGGGCTCGCCGCGCCAGCTGACGCTGCGGTCGGTGGTAACGATGCGCAGCGCGCCGAACTCGAGCACGCGGCTGTCGCTGGCGGTTTTCGGCTGGGAGCGGCGCAGCAGGGCGCGCAGGCGTGCCAGCAAGACACGTGGCTGGACCGGCTTGTTGACGAAGTCGTCCGCGCCCTGTTCGAGGCCCGAGACTTCGTCATAGGTGTCTTCGCGCGCGGTCAGGATCAGGATCGGCACCTCGGAGATGTCGCGGATCTGGCGGCACACGACCATCCCGTCCATGCCGGGCAACATCAGGTCGAGCACGACGATGTCGGGCTTGCCGGCCTTGAAGCTGTCGAGCGCGACGTCGCCGCGCGTCGCCAGTTCGACCGTGAATTCATAGCCGGACAAATACTCCGTCACCAGTTCCGCCAGGCGCGGATCGTCTTCCACCAGCAATACGCGATACATGATTGTCACCTCCGGCGCATATTCTATAAGAGCAGCCAGACTCGGCGAACAATATGTGACCTGTACGACAATTCAATACATTTGGTGACAGCCTACAGCGGGTCCAGTTCGGAGCGGCCCTTGTGTTCGATCCGGATGAAAGGACGGGAGCGCACCAGGTACACCAGTTGCCGGGCCATCTTTCTCAGGTAATAGCCGTAATTGCTGCCGTCGCTCAGTTTTTTCTCGCGCACGCCCATGGCTTCGATACTGGACGACTGCGCAGCCTCCGTCAGGCCCACCGGATACGGCACCAGGCACTTCACGGAAATGAAATTCTCCTGGAAATATTCCCATTTGTCGGCAACGACATAAGCCGGATACAGCTTCTGCGCCAGAATTTCCGCAGCCGCCCGGGTAATGAAATAACCGTGCGTGTGCACGCCGCGGTAGGCGTCGTACACGTCGTGCTTCGCATCCAGCGGCACGCGGGAATTGGCATCGACCCGCTTCACATGGATCAGCATGACGGCGACAGGAATGTCGGCCGGGTACAGCTGCGCCAGCTTCGACAGCGTCGCCGCCAGGTCGTCTTCCAGGATCTTGGCATCGTCTTCCAGCACCAGTGCGTGCGGAAGATTCTCAGCGGCCATCTTCTGGTAGATGCTGACGTGGCTGAGCGTGCAGCCGATTTCGCCTTTCGAGAGTTCGCGGTTGAACAGGCGGACTGCCTTGTTCGGGTCATAGACTGTTGCCAGTTCCTCGGCCGACAGCGCCTTGCCGTTGACCGCTTCCAGCACCGAATAGGGAATGTTCAGTTTTTCCAGCTGCCCGCCCAGGTAGTCGCGGCGATGCTTGTCCTTGGGGAGGCTGATGATGAAGGTATGGATGTTTTCCGGTGTGATCACGATGACAATGACAATCGGGGAGGGGATGGCAGGCTTCGGCACCCGACGGCATGGCGGCGGATGCGTGATCTGAAGCGCTCGGATTATAAGTCAATACCCTGTGGAAAGCCATTGTCCGTACTGACGTCAGGGCGCTCTACATGAGCGTGATGCCGAGCCGTTTGACGAGCGCTGCGAACACGACGAAGCAGACTACCGTCAAGACCACGCACACGCCGAGCGCCGGCCAGAAGCCGAGCCTCTCCAGCAAGGCAGGAAAGACGAGGAACATCGGCAGCGTCGGTACCACGTACCAGAAGGTGTACCAGGCATGGTTGGCCACCTTGGTGGCCGGCTGTTTCTCGACGTGCAGCCAGATCAGCGTCAGGAGCGTGACCAGCGGCAGCGCGGCGATCAGCGCGCCCAGCTTGTCGCTCCGCTTGGCAAATTCCGAGACCAGCACGACGACAGCCGCCGTGATCAGGTATTTCGTGAGGACCCAGGCCATAAGTCTCCTCTGAATTAATTGATGTTGGGTGTGCAGGCAAGCAATCGTCGCACGGAAGGTCGCGCATGCCGGTTCGCTAGGGCGCAGGGGCCATTCCACGGGAGTTCTGGGGCGCCCGGCTGTTCATCGATGCAGGCGTGTGGGTGTGGTTCTGGCTTGAAATGCCAACGGCCCGCCGAAGCGGGCCGTTGCGGGTGACGCCGTGGACGGCGCTGGCGCGATTACGCCAGGTTCTGGTTCACGAAGTCCCAGTTGACGATGTTCCACCACGACTCGACGAACTTCGGACGGGCGTTGCGGTAGTCGATGTAGTAGGCGTGCTCCCAGACGTCGACGGTCAGCAGGGCCTTGTTCTCGGTGGTCAGCGGGGTGGCGGCGTTCGAGGTGTTGACGATGTCGACGGTGCCGTCGGTCTTCTTCACCAGCCAGGTCCAGCCCGAACCGAAGTTGCTCACGGCCGACTTCTGGAACTCTTCCTTGAACTTGTCGAACGAACCCCATTTGGCGTTGATCGCATCGGCGACCGGACCGGTCGGCGCGCCGCCGCCGTTCGGCGACATGCAGTTCCAGAAGAAGGTGTGGTTCCACACCTGGGCCGAGTTGTTGAACACGCCGCCCTGCGATTTCTTGATGATCTCTTCCAGGGGCATGTTTTCGTACTCGGTGCCCTTGATCAGGTTGTTCAGGTTGGTGACGTAAGCCTGGTGGTGCTTGCCGTAGTGGTATTCCAGGGTTTCAGCCGACATGGTCGGTTGAAGGGCGTCCTTGGCATACGGCAGCGGCGGCAGAGTATGTTCCATGTCTTATTCCTTTGATTGATTAGCAGCAAAAAGATGCGGGTTAATGTTCCGGATCGGCGCTTATTCTAAACCGGATACCATATCGATGCATGTCGAGCCTGCTATTTCGTCAAGCCTTCAATCCAGCACGTCCTGCACGCCGGACACGCCGATCTCCACGCTGCCTTCGGCCAGCCGCACCCGCAACACGTCGCGCGGCTTGATCTGCCCCGGGGCGTGCAGCACCTTGCCTTTGGCATTGCTGACGATGGCATAGCCACGTTCCAGCGTGCGCTGCGGGTTCAGCAGTTCGAGCTGGGCCGCCAGCGCCGCCATCGCCTCGCGCCGGGCGCGCAACTGGCCCGCCATGCTGGCGACCAGGTGGCGCTGTTCGGAGGCGAGCTGGGTGCGCATGGCCCGCGAATCCGGACGGTGGCGCGCCCAGCGCTGCTGCAGCTGGGCCAGCATCACGCTTTGGCGGTTGAGCGGACCGCGCACCCCATGGGTCAGAGTGCTGGCCATGCCAAGAAGTTTCAGGCGTTGGTGCTCGATCTGGCTCGACGGACTCAAGAGCCGGCGGCTGAGGTTATCCAGGTTCTGGCCGGCGTCGCCGAGGACGCGTTCCATCGCGCGGCGCAGGTCGCCGGCATCGGCCGAGAGCGAGTTCAGCCAGTCGGCACGCGGCGTCACCGCCAGCTCGGCGGCAGCAGTCGGCGTGGCGGCGCGCAGGTCGGCGGCGAAGTCGGCGATGGTGAAGTCGGTCTCGTGGCCCACGCCCGAGATCACCGGCATGCTGGCGCCGACGATCGCGCGCGCCACCACTTCTTCGTTGAAGCTCCACAAGTCTTCGATCGAGCCGCCGCCGCGGCCGACGATCAGCACGTCGACCTCGGCACGGCGCGATGCCGTCTGGATGGCGTCGGCAATCTTCTCGGCTGCGCCCTGGCCCTGCACCGGCGCCGGATACAGCACGATGCGCACGTGCGGCGCGCGCCGCTTGAGGGCGGTCAGCACGTCGCGCAGCGCCGCCGCTTGCGGGCTGGTGACGATGCCGACGCTGCGCGCGAACAGCGGCAGCGGACGCTTGCGCTCCTGGTCGAACAGGCCCTGCGCGGTCAGCTTTTCCTTCAGGCGCAGGAAGGCTTCGTACAGGGCGCCGACACCGGCCCGGCGGATCGCCTCGACATTGATCTGGTAATCGCCGCGCGCGCCGTACAGCGTGACCAGCGCGCGCACCTCGACCTTGTCGCCCTCGCGCGGCGTGAAGCCGGCGTACTGGGCACGGCCGCGGAACATCACTGCACGTACCTGGGCCGCGTCGTCCTTCAGCGTGAAGTACCAGTGGCCCGAGGCGGCGCGTGTGAAATTCGAGATTTCGCCGCCAATCCACACTAGCGGAAAGCTGCGCTCGAGCAGGCGCGCGACCTGCTGGTTGAGCGCAGTTACGCTCAGGACGGGTGGGGCGGTGTAGGCGGGATCGGCGTCGTCGTTACTGATCATATGGATGAGCTATAGGAACTGTCCACAAAACCCGGCAGAAGTGTTATCGATTTTATATCTGCAGTACTACCGAAGGTAGTTTTTGTAAACGTTTGATTTTTAATGAAAAAGTCTAGTGCCTGATTTCGATGCAGAAACAAAATTTCCTTACAGATCAAAGGCTTCGGTCCGCCTGGGAGGACTTGGCCACAATCTTATCCACAGAAATTGTGAGGAAGTGGATAAAATTTGCTGCCTAAAAATTTGGCGTGCAAAAGTTTTCCCAAGCAATCAAGGACTTAGGTGCGACTCCGCATTCTTGCTCACATTGTTTTCCACAATTTGTGTGTATACCTTGGCCTTGGAACCGCATTGTCCGGTGTCCGGCTACGCATATCCACGCTTGGCACGGCATGCTCAAAAAAGGCGCAGCCAGTAATTTCTGTTTAAATTCAAAGACTTTGATATTGATCAAGGTCCTTGCTCACAATCTTTTCCACAAAATTTGTGTAGAACGCCTGCTGCATAGGTCGTCGGCAGCCGAGGGTGGCACTATACCAGCAAGCTGCCCACGATAGCCGATCTGCCAAGCCCGGCAGGACCCGGTCGCGCGCCCCTGGCCCGGCTTGCCTAAAAATTGAGCTTGCATACATTTTCCGAATGAAATCATGCACTTGACGTCTGGTCTCGTCGTTTGCGCACATTGTTTTCCACAGTTTTTGTGCAAAGTCACGGCGAAGGCGCGTGAAAGGATGCTGATTAAAAATTAGGCTTAATAACTTTTCTCTTTAAAATCAATGTCTTGACTGTTGCCGCGCTCGCTTGCGCACAATTTTGTCCACAAAAAATGTGCAGAAACATTGTTTGCAGATGAGTAGTTTGATCCTGCGCAAGACTGCTTCATTTTTAATCTTTTTAATTTTCTTAAAGGAATCAATAGCTTAAGGTGGAATCGCCCTGTTCAGCACAAATTTATCCACAGAAATTGTGAGCAACTTAGCTGGGCACAACCCACCCCGGATTTGTCGGTTGGAAACACAATGCGCCTGTGATGACTTTTTGCGCATGAGGAAATATCCTTTAAGAATCAAAGAGCTTGTGTCCCCGGCATGCCATTGCGCACACTTTTATCCACAGAAAGTGTGAAGAACTCTACTTGCCGCAAAACGAGCAACACGTTACATTGCGCAATTCCCAACGTATCCCCTGATCTGTTGTTTTTTTCTTATCCCAGGAGTTCCATTTGCTCGCCATTCTCCAGGCCGCCGGCTGGCCCATCTGGTTGTTGTTGATTGCCTCGATCATTGCTCTGGCGCTCATCATCGAACGCCTGATCTACCTGCGCCGCGAAAAGATCCTGCCGCGCCAGCTGCTCGATGAAGTCATCCAGGTCTATCGCAGTGGAAAAGTCACTCCGGATATCATCGACAAGCTGCAACAGAATTCGCCGCTCGGCGCCGTGCTGGCCGCCGCCCTGCGCAACGTCGACGCACCGCGCGATGTGATGAAGGAATCGATCGAGGAAGCGGGCAGGGGCGTAGCGCATGTGCTGGAACGTTTCCTGACCACGCTGGGCACGATCGCCTCGCTGGCGCCGCTGATGGGGCTGTTCGGCACCGTGGTCGGCATGATCGAGATCTTCGGCGCCCAGAATGCCAGCGGCACCAACCCGGCCCAGCTGGCACACGGCATTTCGGTAGCGCTGTACAACACCGGCTTCGGCCTGGCGATCGCGATGCCGGCGCTGGTGTTCTACCGCCACTTCCGCGCGCTGGTCGACAGCTTCATCATCGACATGGAACTGCAGGCCGTGAAATTCGTCGACGTCGTCCACGGTGCCCGCAAATGATGGACTTTCGCCGCGGCCGCAAACGCGAGGATCCGGAGATCAACCTGATCCCGTTCATCGACGTGCTGCTGGTGGTGCTGATCTTCCTGATGGTCACGACCACCTACAGCAAGTTCACCGAGTTGCAGATCACGCTGCCGACCGCCGATGCCGAAAAGGCGATCGAAAAGCCTTTCGAGATCAACGTCACCGTCGATGCCAAGGGCAATTACACGGTGAATAACGTGCCGGTCTCCTTCCACGGCGTGGCCGGCCTGGCCGACGACCTGAAACGCGCCGCCACCACCGGCCCAGATGGCCAGCCGCTGGCGACCCCGGCGCGCGATCCGGTGATCATCGTCAATGCCGACCAGTTTGCGATGCACCAGATGGTGATCAATGTGCTGGAAGCAGCGCGCATGGCGGGGTATGACAAGCTGACGTTTGCGGCGCAGACGGGTGGGCAGAAGTAAAATTCAAAGATAGAGATACGTATTTAGCCGTCGTCCCCGCGAAGGCGGGGATCCATGCTGAGTTTCCGAAGTCAGTATTCCTGAAGCGCTCGGGTGCTTTCGGAAGATTGAATTCTGTTGTTCAGTATGGGTCCCCGCTTCCGCGGGGACGACGTTTTTAGGCTAACGCGCGTAACAAGTGAACGGCTAACACCTTACATGGCATCCTCCCTCGAATCCACGCTCACCCGCGCCTGGCTCCGGCGCGGCCCGCTCGCCCTGGCCCTGTGGCCGCTGTCCCTGCTGTTCCGCCTGTTGGCCGCCGTGCGTGCGGTCCTGTTCCGCGCCGGCCTGCTGGCATCTGAAGGCCTGCCGGTCCCGGTCATCGTGGTGGGCAATATCTTTATCGGCGGGACCGGCAAGACACCGCTGACGATCTGGCTGGCCGAGCAGTTGCAGGCGGCCGGCTTCCGGCCTGGGGTAATTTCGCGCGGCCATGGCAGTGCGGAAAGCGAAGCGCGCGAGGTGACGCCGGCCTCGAGCCCGCGCGAGGTCGGCGACGAGCCGCTGCTGATCGCCGCCCGCACCGGCTGCCCGGTGGTGGTCGGCCGCCGCCGCGCCGCCGCCGGGCGGCGCCTTCTGGCATTGCATCCGGAAGTCGATGTCCTGATCGCCGACGACGGCTTGCAGCATTACGCGCTGCGGCGCGACGTCGAAGTCGTGCTGTTCGACGGCCGCGGCGTCGGCAACGGCTGGACCCTGCCGGCCGGGCCGCTGCGCGAGCCGCCGTCGCGCCGGCGCGATTTCACGGTGGTGAACACGCCGGAGCTGACGCCGGCGCTGGCGGCCGCGGTGGGGGGCAGGGCGTTCCAGATGCGCCTCGACGGTGCCGTGGCCGAAGCGTTGCAGGCGCCCGGCCGGCGCCAGCCCCTGGCGGCATTCAGGGGGCAGCGGATCCTGGCGGCGGCCGGCATCGGCAATCCGGGGCGCTTCTTCGGCATGCTGCGCGCGCATGGGCTGCAGGTCGAGGAGATGGCGCTGCCCGACCACCACGACTTCCTGGACGATCCCTTCCGCGGGGTTTCCGCCGACGTGATCCTGGTCACCGAGAAGGATGCAGTAAAATGTCGGCAACTTGAAAACATCAACAACGATCCGCGCCTGTGGGTCGTTCCGGTCACGGCGCAGATCGATACTGCCCTGGCCGCTCACATTGTGGAGAAATGTCGTGGACGCCCGACTACTTGATATCCTGGTCTGCCCCCTGTGCAAGGGACCGCTCGAATTTGACAAGAAAGCCCAGGAACTGACCTGCCGCCCCGACCGCCTGGCCTATCCGATCCGCGACGGTATCCCGATCATGTGGGCCGACCAGGCGCGCAAGGTCGAACCGACCCTGTAAGCGGATGGGTTTCGTCGTCATCATCCCGGCACGCCTGGCATCGACCCGGTTGCCGAACAAACCCCTGGCCGACCTCGGCGGCAAGCCGATGATCGTGCGCGTCGCCGAGCGCGCCCAGGCCGCCGGTGCGCAGCGCATCATCGTCGCCACCGACCATGCCGACATCGCCGCCGCCTGCGCCGCGCACGGTATCGAAGCCTGCATGACGCGCGCCGACCACCCGTCCGGCACCGACCGCATCGCCGAGGTGGCGCGCACGCTGCAGCTGGCGCCGGAGGCGGTGGTGGTCAACCTGCAGGGTGACGAGCCGCTGATCGACCCGGCGCTGCTGGCCGCCTGCGCCGCGCGCATCGGCGCCGGCGTGCCGATGGCCACCTGTGCCCATCCGCTGTCGTCGGCCGAGGACGCTTTCAACCCGAACGTGGTCAAGGTCGTGCTCGACAAGGCCGGACGGGCACTGTACTTCTCGCGGGCCACCATCCCCTGGCACCGCGACGGCTTCGCACAGGACCGCGCGGCTTTGCCGCCGGCCTACGTGCCACTGCGCCATATCGGCCTGTATGCGTACAGCAATGCCTTCCTGCAGCAATACCCGCAGCTGGAAGCGTCGCCACTGGAAGCCATCGAAGCCCTGGAGCAATTGCGCGTGCTATGGCACGGCGTCCCCATCGCGGTGCACGTGACCGCGGAAGCGCCCCATGCCGGTGTCGATACGCCGGAAGACCTGGCGCGGGTACGCTTGCATTACCAGGGCAATCACTGAATTTGATACTGCCGGTTTTGATCCTCTTGGAAACACCAATTTGACCAGTCTGCGCTAGCGCAACTGGTCGATCAATCGCCCCCTGCCAGTGGCTTTCAGTGGTGCTTTTGTGGTAAGTTCCGTGTCAAGCTAGGCAAGTATGCATCAGAATTAGCATCAAACGCGCACTCCGTGCACCATAACGGTGCCCGTTGTCGTTTATAAAACCATTAGGAAAATCCTTCATGCGTCTCATTCTCTTAGGACCCCCCGGTGCCGGTAAAGGTACCCAGGCCAACTTCATCAAAGAAAAGTACAACATTCCCCAGATCTCCACCGGCGACATGCTGCGCGCGGCAATCAAGGCCGGCACCGAGCTCGGCCTGGCGGCGAAAAAAGTGATGGATGCGGGCCAACTGGTATCGGACGACATCATCATCGGCCTTGTCAAGGAACGCCTGAAGGAAGAAGACTGCAAGAACGGCTACCTGTTCGACGGCTTCCCGCGCACCATCGCGCAGGCCGACGCCATGAAGGACAGCGGCGTGAACATCGACTACGTGCTGGAAATCGACGTGCCGGACGAACTCATCTTGGAACGCATGACCGGCCGCCGCAGCCACCCGGCCTCGGGCCGCGTCTACCACACCAAGTTCAACCCGCCGAAAACCGACGGCGTCGACGACGTCACCGGCGAGCCGCTGGTGCAGCGCGACGACGACAAGGAAGAAACCGTCGCCAAGCGCCTGGCCGTGTACCATAACCAGACCGAAGTCCTGGTGGACTACTACAACAAGTGGGCGCAATCGGGCCTGCCGGGCGCGCCGAAGTACCGCAAGATCTCGGGCGTCGGCCCGGTCGAGCAGGTGCGCGACGCCGCGTTCGCCGCGCTGTCGGAGTAAGCTGATTAAAAATAAGGAAGGCCGGAGCAGTTTGATACTGCTCCGGGGGCAGTATCAAACTGACACAGAGATAAAAAAGGAGCGGTTTCATGTCGCTCTAAGGAGCCACATGAAATCGCTCCGCGGCTCCGGATGACGTTGTGCCATCCGTCCAGGTTTTTGGATCAAAGTTTTGCAGTACGCAGGTAGGCTGGCCGGGCAGGATGCGGCCTTTCGAACGTGTGGTGTTGCTTGATCGAAGACAGGGGGGACGACAATGGCATCCACGCAGCTCATGTTCGCCGTCGCGTGCGGCGTCATCGCGGTATTGTACGGATTGTGGTCGCGCAGCTGGATCCTGCAACAGGATGCCGGCACCGGCCGCATGCAGGAAATCTCGCTGGCGATCCAGCAGGGGGCCTCGGCCTACCTGGCGCGCCAGTACCGCACCATCGGCATGGTCGGCATCGTGCTGCTGGTCGCCATCTTCTTTCTTCTCGGCAGTGCCACGGCATTCGGCTTCCTGGCCGGCGCCGTGCTGTCGGCCGCGTGCGGCTTCATCGGCATGAATGTCTCGGTACGCGCCAACGTCCGCACCGCCCAGGCCGCCTCGAACGGATTGGACAAGGCGCTGAACGTCGCCTTCCGCGGCGGCGCCATCACCGGCATGCTGGTGGTGGGGCTGGGGCTGCTCGGGGTGTCGCTGTTCTACTGGTTCCTGGTGGCACGCGCCGACGCTGCACTTTCTACTCATGACGCCATCCAGCCGCTGGTCGGGCTGGCCTTCGGCGCCTCGCTGATCTCGATTTTCGCGCGCCTCGGCGGCGGCATCTTCACCAAGGGCGCCGACGTCGGCGCCGACCTGGTCGGCAAGGTCGAAGCCGGCATTCCCGAGGACGATCCGCGCAACCCCGCCGTCATCGCCGACAACGTGGGCGACAACGTCGGCGACTGCGCCGGCATGGCGGCCGACCTGTTCGAAACCTATGTCGTGACCCTGGTCGCGACCATGCTGCTGGGCGCGCTGATGGTGCCGGCAACGGGCGACACCAGCGGCGTCACCGTCGGCGGCGCCGCCATGCTGTATCCGCTGCTGCTGGGCGGCGTCTCGATCCTGGCCTCGATCGTCGGCTGCTCGCTGGTGAAAAACCGGGCCGGGCACAAGATCATGTCGGCGCTTTACATCGGCCTGTGGTGGTCGGCCGGCCTGTCGCTGCTGGGCTTCGCGGCGGTCACCTGGCTGGTGTGGCCGAGCGACGCCATGCGCTGGCCGATGCTGGGCTGCGCGCTGGTCGGCATCGTGCTGACCGCGGCTATGGTCTACATCACCGAGTACTACACGGCCACCGAATTCAAGCCGGTGCGCCATATCGCCGAGGCATCGACCACCGGTCACGGCACCAACATCATCGCCGGCCTCGGCCTGTCGATGAAGGCCACCGCCTACCCGGTGCTGGTGGTATGCGCGGCCATCCTGGTCTCTTACCAGATGGGTGGCCTGTACGGCATCGCGATCGCCGCCACGGCGATGCTGTCGATGGCCGGCATCATCGTCGCGCTGGATGCCTACGGCCCGATTACCGACAACGCCGGCGGCATCGCCGAGATGAGCGGCATGCCGGACGCCGTGCGCGCCGTCACCGATCCGCTCGACGCCGTCGGCAACACCACCAAGGCCGTCACCAAGGGCTACGCCATCGGTTCGGCCGGATTGGCGGCGCTGGTGCTGTTCGCCGACTACACGCATGCGCTGGCCTCGCGCGGCACCCACATCAGCTTCGAGCTGTCGGACCCGATGGTGATCGTCGGCCTGTTCATCGGCGGCCTGGTGCCCTACCTGTTCGGGGCGCTGGCGATGGAAGCGGTGGGGCGGGCGGCCGGGGCCGTCGTGGTCGAGGTGCGGCGCCAGTTCCGCGACATCGTCGGCATCATGGCGGGCACCGGCAAGCCGGAGTACGACAAGGCGGTCGACATGCTGACCGCGTCGGCGATCCGCGAGATGGTGCTGCCCTCGCTGCTGCCGGTGCTGGTGCCGGTCGCGGTCGGGATGCTGCTGGGGCCGGCGGCGTTGGGCGGCCTGCTGATGGGGACCATCGTCACCGGCCTGTTCGTGGCGATCTCGATGACCACCGGCGGCGGCGCCTGGGACAATGCCAAGAAGTACATCGAAGACAACCACTACGGCGGCAAGGGTTCGGATGCGCACAAGGCCGCCGTCACCGGCGACACGGTGGGCGACCCGTACAAGGACACAGCCGGTCCGGCGGTGAATCCGCTGATCAAGATCATCAACATCGTGGCGCTGCTGCTGGTGCCGCTGCTGCCGGCCGGCGGCTGGCTGGCCGTCACCGAACCGGCCGTGGCCCAGATCCGCAGCGCGCCGGCAGCCGCATCGGCCACGGCACCGCCAGCGCAGCCTGCGGTCGCCGCGCGTAGGGTGGGCGGCTCAACCGCCGCCGACGAATCAGCCACAACGGTCGCGCCGCCCACGCGGTGATACGTACCCTAGGATCCGTCGGGCACGCAAGCGGAGGGCCTGCGCTTACTGCTGCAAGGCCTCGCGCAGGGCCGCTTCCAGCGAATCCCGGTCCGAATCGCCGGGATAGTGCCTGCCGTTGATGAAGAAGGTCGGCGTGCGGTCCGCGCCGTCGTGGCGGGCCCGCGCCAGGTCGGCCTGCACACGTTGGCGGTGGCGCCGTTCCTGTACCTCGGCGGCAAAGCGGTCGACGTCGAGGTCGATGCTCTCGCCCAGCACGGCCAGGTCCTGCGGGTCCGCGACCTGGTCCTGCTGCTCGAACAGGGCGTCGTGCATTTCCCAGAACTTGCCCTGGCTGGCCGCGGCCTCGGCCGCTTCCGCCGCCAGCTCGGCCAGCGGGTGCAGGTCCGACAGCGGGAGGTGGCGGTACACCAGGCGGATGCCGCCGGCTTCGTTGCCGAGTTCATCCATCAGCTCGGTCAGCGCGAAGTGCGCCCGCGCGCAGTACGGGCACTGGAAATCCCCGTATTCGATCAGGGTCACGGCCGCATCCTGGGGGCCGCGTACGTGTTCGTCCTTGCCGATCTCGTCGACTCGTTGCATGGTTTCTCCAATCCGATTCTGAATGATGAAGGCAGCGCAATGCCGGGCATGCGCCGCCGGATGGGTTCATCATGGCACGCCGGCGCGGATTGCTGGCGCAGCTTTCGACTAGGAAATTGCTGTCAAAAAAGCATCAATCTTGCGCCCGGCGCGGCGGAACTGCGGTAGAGTATCCCCATCAGCGGCGGCCTGCGCTCCCGTTCTCATGGTTGCTGAATCGGTCGAGCCCGTAATATGCCTGGCCCCGCGTCCTGTTACCAACCAAATGGAGATTCACCATGTCGCACTACGACGCGTATAGCAATGAGCGCAACGCCGTCCCCGGCGTCCACAGCGCCGGGCCGGACGATGCACGCCGGCCCGAGGCTACCGGCTCCACGGCCGATGCCGACAGCGAACTGACGGCGCTGCGCCGCAACCTGCTGCTCTACGGCACCGCAGGCCAGCCCGCCCGCAGCCGCGTGGAGGCTCACGCGCGCTGAGCCTTAAAACACGCACATCCCGTCGGCCTGCTCGCGCAGCCACGGGCGGAAGTCGGGATGGGCGATCGCAATCAGCGCCTGCGCGCGCTGGCGTGCCGATTTGCCGCGCAGCTGGGCCACTCCCCATTCGGTAACGACGTAGTTGACGTCGTTCTTGCTCGTGGTGGCGTGGGTCCCGGGCGCCAGTGTCGGCACGATGCGCGAGATCGTGCCGTCCTTGGCCGTCGACGGCAGCACGATGAAGGACTTGCCGCCGCGCGAGCGGTTGGCGGCGCGCACGAAATCGACCTGGCCGCCGGTGCCGGAATAGGGCAGGTGGCCGATGCTTTCGCTGCCGCACTGGCCCAGTAAATCGACCTGCAGGCTGGCATTGATCGTCACCAGTTTGTCGTTCTGGCCGGCGATGTATGGGTCGTTGGTGAAGTTCGACGGATGCATTTCCAGCATCGGGTTGTTGTGCATGAACTCATACAGTTTGCGCGAGCCGAGTGCAAAGGTCGCCACCATCTTCCCCGGCAGCAGGGTCTTCCTGCTGTTGTTCACCGCCCCCGATTCCACCAGTTTCAGGATGCCGTCGCCGATCATCTCGGTGTGGATGCCGAGGTCGCGCTTGCCGGTCAGCTGCATCACCACCGCATCCGGGATGCCGCCGTAGCCGATCTGCAGCGTCGACCCATCCTCGATCTGCTCGGCGACCAGGCCTCCGATCGCTTCCTGCACCGGGCCGATCGTGGGCAGGCCGACTTCCAGGATCGGATCTTCGCTCTCGACCAGTGCAGTCACCTGTGAAATGTGCACGTGGCATTGGCCGTGGGTGAAGGGCACGTTCGGGTTCACTTCCAGCACCACGGCGCGTGCCTTGGCGACCGCGGCCATCGTGTAGTCGGTGCCGAGGCTGAGCGCAAAGTAGCCGTGCGGGCTCATGCTGGACGCCATCGCGAACACCACGTCGGCCGGCATCTGGCCGCGCTCGATCAGCGCCGGGATCTCGGAAAAGTAGTTCGGGATGAAATCGCACCAGCCACCCTGGCCGCCGGCGCGCGAGGCGCCGCCGAAGAACAGCGCGGCGTGCCGCACGTGCGGGCGGCAGCCGGGGTCGAAGTAGCCATACTTGCGCATGGCCAGGATTTGCGCGACCTGGACGTCGTTGAAGCGCCGGCACTGCGCCGACAGGGCGTGCAGCAGGCTTGGGGGTTCGCCCACGCCGGTTGGCACGATGATCATGTCGCCGTCACGCACGTGGTTCAGGGCATCGTCGGCGCTGCCGCGTTTGGCGCGGTACATCTCCTGCAGAGTTTGCATGCTGGTCTCCTATGGCTTTTAGAGCGCCTAACAAAACCTTCAGGGCAAGGGATGCGGCCCGCCGACGCAGCGTCGAAGACAGTACGCTAGTACGGCGAGACGATGCAACGCAGCCATGGAGGTTTTGTTAGGCACTCTTATTTTGATGCTGCATGTTTTGCCAGCATAGCAGGATGGCCCCGCGTAACGACACCGATTCGCGACGGCAATCCGACACGCGCGCCGGGTTCCGTGGCCGCGTCCGATAATGGCGGCAAGACATGCAGGCAGAGAGGCAGGAGGCGATATGGAAACCGGACGATCGATTGCGGCACCCTGGAGGGTGGCCGCCGTGTTGCTCGCGCTGTGCGCCACCTGGCAGGCGGGTCCGGTCCAGGCACGGCCGCCCGAGGCAGGGCAGGGCCAGACCCAGTCCGCCGCTGCGAGCGAGCAGAGCGCCGCCACCGGGCGCCAGGCCCGCAAGACCGAGCAAGCCAACCGCGCCGCCGCCGTCGAGGACGAGACCAGCACCGCCGCGCAGGCCGCCCGCACCGCGCAATCCGAGACGGCCCAGTTCGAGGCGCAGGCGCGCCGCAGTGGCGCCGGCAGCGGCGCAGCCGCCCCCTCGTATGGCCCGACGCTGGCGCCACGCAGCCAGGACGCGCGCGATCCGGCGCGCAAGGACCCGGCCGAAGTTCACGACGAAACCGACAGCCTGGCCCGTCCGGCACCGGCCCAGCCGGCCAACCCGGCAGACTCGCAGCGGCGCACGACCAATCCGAACCTGCGCCGCCCCGCCTGGCAGCCGGCCGCCGAACCGATGGCGCCGCGCCCGCTACGCTCGGCAAACGCCGGCGCCAACGCCAACGCCAACGCCAACGCCAACGCCAACGCCAACGCCGCCGCGCCCGCGGTGACGGTGCCGGTACCGGCCCAGGCAGTGCCGCCAGGTCCGGCCGGACCGACCCGCAGCGTCATCGCCGGCTGCCAGGGCAATGCCTGCACCGACACCAGCGGCCGGCGCTACAACGGCATCGGCACCGGCAATGCCGGCGTCAGCAGCAGTGGACGGCTGTGCACCCGGAGCGGCGTCAGCGTGCAATGCTTCTGACCGCGCATGGCGGTCGACGCAAAAGCTCGCTACAATCTGAGGGTGACGTTTACGTAAACGTCAAATAAACCGAATAAGAACGACACCCTTGGAGAAGACAGCATGCACATCCAGAATAATGTATTCATCGTGACCGGCGGCGCCTCCGGCCTCGGCGCCGCCACCGCGCGCATGATCGTGCAAGCCGGCGGCAAGGTCGTGCTGGCCGACGTGCAGCTTGACGCGGGCACGGCCCTCGCCGCCGACCTGGGCGCGGAAAACGCGCAGTTCGTCCAATGCGACGTCACTTCGGAAGCCGACGGCCAGGCCGTAGTCGCCGCGGCGCTGGCGCTGGGTCCGCTGCGCGGCCTGGTCAACTGCGCCGGCGTGGCGCCCGCCGCCAAGACCGTCGGCAAGGACGGCCCGCACCCGCTGGACGCCTTCCAGCGCGCCATTAACATCAACCTGGTCGGCACCTTCAACATGTGCCGCCTGGCGGCCGACGCGATCGGCAGGCAGAATGGCCTGGAGCACGGCGAGCGCGGCGTGATCATCAATACCGCCTCGGTCGCGGCCTTCGACGGCCAGATCGGCCAGACCGCGTATGCCGCCTCCAAGGCCGGCGTGGCCGGCCTGACGCTGCCGATGGCGCGCGACCTGGCGCGCAGCGGCATCCGCGTGATGACGATCGCCCCCGGCATCTTCGAAACCCCGATGCTGATGGGGATGCCGCAGGAAGTGCGCGACGCGCTCGGCAAGATGGTGCCGTTCCCGCCGCGCCTCGGCATGCCGGCCGAGTACGCGCACCTGGCCAGGGCCATCATCGAAAACGTGATGCTGAATGGTGAAACCATCCGACTGGATGGTGCGATCCGCATGCAGCCGAAGTAAGAGCGCCCAACAAAACCTTCATGGCGGCGTTGCAGCGTCTCGCTGTATTACAGGCCGCACAACGCCGGATTGTCGCGCACCGCTTTGATGAACTGCCGATGGGCAAACCTCAAGTCCTCAGTGCTCGTCTTGGGGGCAATCCCGTTGAACAGCCGGGGAATATTACCGTTCACAACGAACAACTTGCCTTGCGCGAAGTTTTCTAAATTCAATATATACCTATGCTGCTTTGTGAAATCTATCCGAATATTTCATTCGAAAAACTTTACATGATTTTTCAATTAGACGAGTTCACATTAGCAAGTTATTGATAAATATCGAGTTTTATTATTGGCATATATTTTGCTGATTAGGCAGCTCCTAATCATCTTTGGAATATATAGAAATGATCAAAAAGATTATCGCTCTCGCGGCAACTGCTCTTTTCTCGTTGAACGCATCGGCCGGCTACGTCAGATACACTTTTTCCGGAGACATTTCCGGAAGCTTCGTCCAGAACGATGAAGACAAATCGATCATTGATTACGGCTTCGTTGCCCGTGGAGTTGCAAGCTTTGAGCCTTTTGGCAGCCTTTATGATCAACGCTCGAGCTTTTTCGGTGAACCCGGCCCTACCAACTTCAGCGCTATCGATCGGCGCTCCGGCGATTCCATCAACAGGATCACGATCTATTTTGATGGGATGTATTCCGATACGCCCAATAACTTCTCAGCCTACTACTCCGTGAACATCGGCCCGGATTATCCGTCTGGCCCGTACGTCACCCCATTCCAGCCCAAGCAGGGCTGGTTGCATGGCTCTGTCACCCAGTCTGCTCTTTCGCCTGAATCGCTCGCTTTTTATGAGCAGTATGGCTATTACTATGTGGCGCATGTGATTCCCGTTCAAAACGTTCCCGAGCCGACAAGCCTGGCACTGCTGGCGATCGGTGCACTCGGCGCCGTCGGTGTCGCACGTCGCCGCAAGACTGCGGTCTGATCCCGCAGCATCCCCGCGGGCCGCTTCTCGAACGGCGCGCGACGTGCTGGCCCAGAAGCCGGGCAGGACAAGGCCGCACCGTTGCCGGGCGCGGCGCACCCTTATGCAGCGGAAATTGCTTGTCCTGATCGATCTGGCAATTTCGGGTAGGATGGCCTGTGGTATGGCGCGCGGCTCAGGCCGCGCGCGTCGTTTTCATGACCGGAGAATCCTTATGACCCTGAAGTTGCCCGTCCTCGCCTTGTCCCTCGGCGCTGTCCTTGCCGCCCTTGCCGGTGGCGCCGCCTTGGCCCAGGACGCCGCCCAGGCCCTGCAAAAGGCCCCCGAAGCCGCCAGCGGCTGGCACGAGAAGGCCGGCTGGGCCGCGCGCAAGAACATGGTGGCGGCGGCCAATCCACTGGCCGTCGAAGCGGGCTACGAGATGCTGAAGCAGGGCGGCACGGCGATCGACGCCGCCATCGCGACCCAACTGGTGCTGACCCTGGTCGAGCCGCAATCGTCGGGCATCGGCGGCGGCGCCTTCCTGGTGTACTACGACGGCAAGAAGGTGCAGGCCTTCGACGGCCGCGAGACCGCACCCTCGAAAGCCGACGAGCACCTGTTCCAGCGCCCCGACGGCACGCCGCTGTCGCGTACCGAAGGCATCGTCGGCGGCCGCTCGACCGGCGCCCCGGGCGTGCTGCGCATGCTCGAGCTGGCCCATCGCCAGCACGGCAAGCTGGCCTGGAAGACGCTGTTCGAGCCGGCTATCCGCCTGTCCGAGAACGGCTTCAAGGTCAGCCCACGCCTGAACAGCCTGCTGGCCGGCGACGCCTACATCGGCAAGGACCCGACCGCGCGCGCCTATTTCTATGCGCCCGACGGCAAGCCCTGGCCGGTCGGCCACGTGCTGAAGAATCCGGCACTGGCGAAGACCCTGCGCGAGATCGCCGCGGGCGGCGCCGACGTGTTCTACAAGGGCCGCATCGCGCGCGACATCGAAGCCAAGGTCAAGGGCCACCCGACCAATCCGGGCCTGCTCACCGCGGCCGACATCGGCGCCTATCAACCCAAGGTTCGCGAACCGGTCTGCAACGATTACCGCGCCTACACCGTGTGCGGCATGCCGCCGCCGTCCTCGGGCGGCATCGCGGTGGCGCAGATGCTCGGCATGTTCGAGACGCGCGACATGAAGTCGCTGGCCCCAAGCAACGGCATCCCCGGCACCGAGGCCGTGCACGTGTTCTCGGAAGTGGGGCGCCTCGCCTATGCCGACCGCGACCGCTATGCCGCCGACACCGACTTCGTGCCGCTGCCGGGCCGCGGCCTGCCGGCGCTGCTCGACAAGAATTACCTGAGCCAACGGGCGTCGCTGGTCAAGGAACGCTCGATGGGCAAGGCGCCTGCCGGCAATCCGCCGGGCGTGGAAATGGCCTGGAACTGGGGCCTGGACAACTCGATCGAGGCCCATTCGACCTCGCACGTGGTGGCGGTCGACGAGTACGGCGCCGGCCTGTCAATGACCACCAGCGTCGAGGATGCCTTCGGCTCGCGCCAGATGGTCGACGGCTTCATCCTGAACAACCAGCTGACCGACTTTTCCTTCGATTCGCGCGACGCCCAGGGTCCGATCGCCAACCGCGTCGAAGCCGGCAAGCGTCCGCGCAGCGCGATGAGCCCGACCATCGTGTTCGACCGCAAGACCGGCCGCTTCGTCGAGGCGGTCGGCTCGCCGGGCGGCCCGCTGATCATCAACTACGTCGCCAAGGTGCTGGTCGGCACCCTTGACTGGGGCCTCAACATGCAGGAGGCGATCGCGCTGCCGAATTTCGGCAGCCGTAACGGCCCGACCGAGCTGGAGAAGGGACGCTTCCCGGCGGCCGAGATCGCCGAACTGAAGGCGCGCGGGCACGGCATCAGCATCGGCGAGCAGACTTCCGGGTTGCAGGGCGTGCAGCGGATCGAGATCCATGGGGTGCCGCTGTGGTTCGGCGGGGCCGATCCGCGCCGTGAGGGCATTGCGAAGGGTGATTAATCCGCCGTCGTTTCCGGCAATGCCGGGAACGACAGCAAGTTAAGCGCGCCCCTCTACCCGACGCACCTGAACAACGTAAAAAAGAGCAAAAAGCTATTTATTCAACGCAAGTACGGCATTGTTTGCTAACCTTGCCGTGTGGATATTGAGCATAAAACCGGGCTGATCCTGAGTGGAGGCGGTGCCCGGGCGGCCTACCAGGCCGGGGTCTTGCAGGCGATTTCCCGCATCCTGGCGGAGGCGGGCTGGCCGGCCGCGCGCAATCCGTTCGCGATCGTGTGCGGCACCTCGGCCGGCGCCATCAACGCCACCGGCCTGGCCTGCCGTGCCGACGACTTCGGCGATGCCGTCGACGGCCTGTGCGCCATCTGGAACGATATCGCCGCGCACCAGGTCTACCGCGCCGATTCGATTGCCGTGCTGCGTTCCGGCGCGCGTTGGCTGTCGCTGCTGTCCTTCGGCTGGCTGCTGCGCAGCTGGCACGCGGCGCCGCCCAACTCCTTGCTCGACAACACGCCGCTGGCCGGCCTGCTGCACCGCATGCTCGACCTGCCGCGCCTGGATGCCGCGTTCGACGCCGGGCACCTCGATGCGCTGGCCGTCACCGCCTCGTCCTACAGCGGCGGCAACCACGTCACCTTTTACCAGAGCGCGCGCCCGGTCGCGCCGTGGCGGCGCCACCAGCGGGTCGCGCTGGCCGACCAGATCGGCGTCGAGCACCTGCTGGCGTCGAGCGCGCTGCCCTTCATCTTCCCGGCGGTGCCGCTGTACCTGGACGGTCGCCTCGAATACTGCGGCGACGGCTCGATGCGCCAGCTGGCGCCGATCTCGCCGGCGATCCACCTCGGTGCGACGCGGGTGCTGGTGGTCGGCGCCGGGCGCATGAGCGAATCGGAAGACCACACCGTGGACAGCGCACGCGTGCGCTATCCGAGCCTGGCGCAGATCGCCGGGCACGCGCTGTCCTCGATCTTCCTCGACAGCCTGGCGGCCGACATCGAGCGCCTGAACCGCGTCAACCAGACCCTGGCCATGCTGCCGCGCGAGCTGCTGGCGCGCACCCCGCTGCGTCCGGTGGCGCTGCTGGTGATCGCGCCGTCCGAGCGCCTGGACGACATCGCCGCCCGCCATACCCACGACCTGCCGGGGCCGGTGCGCACGCTGCTGGCCGGCATCGGCGCCACCGAGGCGCGCGGCGCCGCGCTCGCCTCCTATCTGCTGTTCGAGCCGGGCTACACGCGCGAACTGATGGCGCTGGGGCGGGAAGACACTTACGCCCGGCGCGACGACGTACTGGAGTTCTTCGCATGATCCGGCGCTTTCTTTTCGCCACGCTGGCATTGCTGCTGGTGCTGGTCGCCCCCGCCATGGCCGCCCCGGCCCCGACCCTGCGCTTCGAGCACCTGTCGGTCGAAAACGGGCTGCTCCAGGAATCGGTGCTGGCGATCGTGCAGGACTCGGAGGGCTTCATGTGGTTCGGCACCCAGTCCGGCCTGTCGCGCTACGACGGCTACCGTTTTACCAGCTACCGCAACGTCATCGGCGACGCCAAGACGCTGATCAATAACTGGGTGCGGGTGCTCTACGTCGACCGCAAGGGCCGGCTGTGGATCGGCACCGACGGCGGCCTGGACCGCTTCGAGCCCACCACCGGTTCGTTCACCCATTTCCAGCCGAACGAACCGGCCAAGCGCGGCAACGGCAACCGCCACATCCGCGCCATCCTCGACGACGGCAAGGACGGCCTGTGGCTGGCCACCGCCGACGGTTTGCAGCATTTCGACATCGGCAGCGGCCGCTTCACGATCTGGCACCACGTGCCGGGCGTGGCCGACAGCCTGGCCTCGGACAAACTGACCTCGCTGGCGCTCGACGCCAAGGGACGCCTGTGGATCGGATCGTCGCTGGGACTGGACAGCCTGGGGCCGGACCGCACCCATTTCCGCCACCACCCGTCGCCGCAGGGCGGCGCCTACGACGTCATCCAGGCGCTGCTGGTCGACCCCGAGCAGCACCTGTGGGTCGGCAGCATGGGCGGCCTGGAGCGCCTGCCGCTGGGCCAGTCGGGCGAGCTGCACCGATTCGGGCTGGGGGAGGGCATGCCGGCCGGCGAGATCAGCGTGCTGTACCAGGACGCCGGGCGCCAGATCTGGGTCGGTTCGCACGACCGCGGCCTGTACCGCTGGCAGGCGGCGGCCGGCACCTTCGCCCACCACCCGCACCGCATCACCGACAGCTACAGCCTGGGCGACAACCAGGTCTCGGCGCTGTACGCCGACCGCGTCGGCACCTTCTGGGTCGGCACCTGGTACGGCGGGGTGTCGCGCGCCGACATGGGCAGCGGCGGCTTCGCGCGCATCGTGCGCGGCGAGGATTCGCCGATCGCGCTGGAAGACAACAAGGTGCGCGGCATCGTCGGCGACGGCGCCGGCAAGCTGTGGCTGGCCACCAATGGCGGCCTGCACCGCTTCGACCCGGCCAGCGGCGAGGACACGGCCTGGCGCCTGGCGCCCGTGACCGCCGGCCTCACCGGCGACGCCATGGCCACCGCGGTCGCGCTCGGGCAGGACGGCGCGGTCTGGGCCGGCGCCCGCAACGGCCTGGCGCGGCTCGACCCGGCCAGCGGGCGCATCGCGCGGCGCAGCCTGTCGCAGGACGTCGACGCCAACAACGTGCGCAACCTGCTGGTCACGCGCGACGGCGTGGTGTGGATCGCCACCCGCGGCGGCCTGCACCGGCTGGATCCGCGCAGCGGCGGCATCGGGGGCGCGCTGACCACCTGGCAGCACGACCCGGCCTCCAGCACCAGCCTGGCCGACAACGTGGTGCGGCCGATGCTGGAAGACCGCCAGGGCCGGCTGTGGGTCGGCACCTTCGACGGCCTCGACCTGTTCGACCGCGCCAGCGGCAGGTTCCGCCATTTCCGCCACGACCCCAACGACGCGGCCAGCCTCAGCCACGACGAAGTGCACTACCTGCTGGAAGACCGCCACGGCACGCTGTGGGTCGGTACCGCGGTCGGCCTGAACAAGATGGTGATCGCGCCCGACGGCACTCCGCGCTTCCAGCGCTACACGCGGCGCGAGGGCATGGAAGACGACGCCGTCGCCGCGCTGCAGGAAGACCTCGACGGCTTCCTGTGGGTCAGCACCTCGAGCGGACTGTCGCGGCTGGACCCGGTCAGCGGCATCTGGCGCAACTACAATTCGGCCGACGGCACCATCGAGGGCGCCTACTTCGACGCGTCCAGCCTGCGCACGCCGGACGGCACGCTCTACTTCGGCGGCAACAACGGCATCACCGCCTTCAACCCGCGCGCCCTGCACGACAACTCGATCGCGCCGCGCGCCGTGATCACCGGGCTGCAGATCTTCGGCCAGCCGGTGCAGCTGGCCCACCCCGGACTGCTGCGGGGACCGATCGAGCGCGTCGGCGGGGTCACGCTGCCGGCGTCGGACTCGGTGTTCTCGCTGGAATTCTCGGCGCTGCACTTCGCCGCCCCTGGCCGCAACCGCTTCGCCTACCGCCTGTCCGGCTTCGACCAGGAATGGATCAGCGCCGACGCCGGCAAGCGCTTCGCCACCTATACCAACCTCGATCCGGGCACCTACAGTTTCGAGGTGCGCGCCGCCAACAAGGACGGCGTGTGGAGCGACGCCGCCGCCAGCATCGACATCACCATCCTGCCGCCGTACTGGAAGACCTGGTGGTTCCGCAGCCTGTGCGCGCTGCTGGTGGGCGGCATCGGCTACGGCGCCTACCGCGTGCGCCTGGATGGCCTGCGCCGCCAGAAGGACCTGCTCGAGCACCAGGTCGGCGTGCGCACCGAAAAGATCGAGCAGCAGAACCGCCTGCTGGAGCGCCAGACCGAGGAGCTGCGCGAGCAGCAGCGCCAGGTCCGGCGCCGCACCGACGAGCTGGCGCGCGCCAACAACGCGCTCAAGGAAAACGAGGAGGGCCTGTACCTGGCCAAGCAGCGCGCCGAGGATGCGACGCGCCAGAAATCGGAATTCCTGGCCAACATGAGCCACGAGATGCGCACCCCGCTGGCGGGCGTGATCGGCATGCTCGGCTTCGCGCTGCGCGACGTGCAATTGAAGGCGTCCACGCGCGAGCAGATCCTGCGCGGCCAGGCGAACGCCGAATCGCTGCTGGCGATCATCAACGACCTGCTCGACTTTTCCAAGATCGAGGCCGGCAAGCTGACCATCGAGCACATCGACTTCGCGCTCGACGAGACCATCGGCCAGGTGGTTACGCTGTTCGAGGAGCAGGCCGGTGCGCGCAGCGTCGGCTTCGCGCTGCACCTCGACCCCGACCTGCCGCGCTTCGTGGAAGGCGATCCGACCCGGTTGCGCCAGATCCTGGTGAACCTGGTCGGCAATGCCTTCAAGTTCACCCACAGCGGCCAGGTCACGGTGCGTGTCGAGCGCCGCCAGGAAGACCAGTGGGACGCGGCCGGCCGCAACATGATCCGCTTCTCGGTGGAAGACACAGGCATCGGCATCGCCGCCGACGCGCTGCCGCGCCTGTTCCAGCAGTTCGAGCAGGCCGATGCCACCACCACCCGCCGCTACGGCGGCACCGGCCTGGGGCTGGCGATCTGCCGCCAGCTGGTCGACCTGATGGGCGGCAGCATCGGCGCCGTCAGCACGCCCGGCACCGGCTCGACCTTCAGCGTGCTGCTGCCGCTGGCTGACGGCGTGGCGCCGCCGGTGCTGTCGAATGCTCCGCGCCAGCCGCACACGCACCGCCTGCGCGTGCTGTGCGCCGAGGATTACCCGACCAACCAGATCATCGTGCGCATGATGCTGGAAGAGCTGGGCCACCAGGTCGACGTGGTCGACAACGGCCTGCTGGCGGTGCGCGCCTGCGCGCGCACGCGCTACGACATGATCCTGATGGACGGCCGCATGCCCGAGATGGACGGCGCCAGCGCCACCCGCCTGATCCGCGAAGGCGGCTCGCGCGACGCGCCGGTGATCGACCAGCACCTGATGATCGTCGCCCTCACCGCCAACGTCAGCGAGGAAGACCGCTCGCGCTACCTGGCCTGCGGCATGGACGCCTTCCTCACCAAGCCGATCGACGACACCCAGCTGCACTATTACCTGACGCGCGCCATCGAACGCCAGCTGCAGCGCGGCATTCCGCTGGCGCCGATGCCGCCGCGCGAGGCGCGTGCGCCGGCGGCAGGCGCCGCGCCGGTGCCCAGCACCGCCGACCTGGATGCGCTGTTCGGGGTGTTCACCGGGGCGCTGCCGGACGCGTCTGCGCCAGCGCCCGCACCCGCGCCGACCGGCCTGCAGGAGCGGATGCGCAGCGCCTTCACGGCCGACCTGCCGCGCCGCCGCGCCGAACTGCAGGCGGCGCTCGACGCCGGCGACCTCGATGGCGCCGGCCGCCTGCTGCACGGCATGCGCGGCAGTGCCGGCTACCTGGGCGAGGACGACCTGCACGCGCTGTGCGGCGAACTCGAACGCGAAGCCGACGCCGGCCGCCTCGACAGCGTGCGGCACCGCCTGCCGCAGCTGCTGGCGGTGCTCGCAAGCTTCGAGGCCAGTACCGTATGAGCTCGTTATAATTTATTATGGAACAAAATTCTCAAGGGAAAGCCAGGCGCGTCCTGATCATCGACGACGACGTGGTGTCGCGCATGGTGCTGATGCACCTGGTCGACGGCGCCGGCGCCTTCGACGTGCTGGAAGCCGAGGATGGCGAGGAGGGCTGGACCCGGCTGCTGGACGGCGCCGCACCCGCGATCGTGTTCTGCGACCTGCGCATGCCGCGCCTGTCGGGCATGGAACTGCTGGCGCGGGTCCGGGCCGACGCCCGCTTTGCCGGCTTGCCCTTCGTGCTGGTCTCGGCCGCCGGCGACGCCGCCAGCATGGAGCAGGCGCTTGGCCTCGGTGCCGACGGCTACATCGTCAAGCCCTTCGGCCATGCGCCGGTGAGCGAGCACCTGGCGCGCCTCGCGCCGTCCGACGGTGCTCCCGCCGCGGAAGACCCGCAGGCGACCGCGCGCCGCCTCGGCATCGACAATGCCCGCCTGCTGCTCTACCTCGGCGGCCTGCAGCGCCAGCTGGCCGGCGCCGCTGCCGACATCCCGCAGCTGCTGGCCGGCGGCCAGGGCGCAGCCTTCACGCAGGCGCGCGCGCAGCTGGCGCGCCTGCGCGAAGGCTGCGCCACGCTCGGCCTGCATGGCGCGGCGCACGCCCTGGCGGCACTGGAAGGAGGAGATGCGCCCGACGTCGAAAGTGCAGTACGGGCGCTCGACGCGGCCCTTGTCGCGGTGCTGCGCCAGACCGCGGCGGCCGGCGGCACCTGCTGAGCCGCGCCCCAGGCGCGCGGCAGGCGGGGCGCAATCCTGCGCCGCCGCTTCTGCGTTTTACGGATACTGTGGCTTTACGGTTGGGGTCATCATCATGCTATCCGTACAGTCCATTCCGCCGAGCGACGTACAAGCGTGCGTCGAGTGCCGCAAGGGCCAGAAGCTCGGCTTCGAACTGCGTTTCGCGTTCCAGCCCATCGTCGACGTCGCCGCGCGCAAGGCCGTCGCCCATGAAGCCCTGGTGCGCGGTCCGAACGGCGAAGGCGCGGCCGCCGTGCTGCGCCGCGTCACGCGCGACAACCTCTACCTGTTCGACCAGGCCTGCCGCGTGGGCGCGGTGCGCACGGCCGCCGGCCTGGGCATCCGCGACCGCATCTCCATCAACTTCCTGCCGAATGCCGTGTACCATCCGGCCACCTGCATGCGCTCGACGCTGGCGGCGGCGCGCGAATGCAATTTCCCGGTCGAGAACATCATCTTCGAAGTGACCGAGGGCGAACGGGTACAGAACCGCGACCACCTGGTGCGCATCATCCGCGCCTACGACGAGATGGGCTTCGCGACCGCGATCGACGACTTCGGCGCCGGCTATGCCGGGCTGGAACTGCTGTCCGACTACCAGCCCGACATTCTCAAGCTCGACATGCACCTGGTGCGCGGCATCGATACCAGCAAGCCGCGCCAGGCGATCCTGAAAGGCGTGCAGACGATGTGCGCCGGCATGGACATCGAGCTGCTGGCCGAAGGCATCGAGACCCCGGCCGAACGCGACTACCTGGCCGAGGCCGGCATCCGCCTGATGCAGGGCTACCTGTTCGGCAAACCGGCCCTCGACGCGGTCGCGGAGATCGATGCAGGCGCCTGGGCCTGACTGCATGCCCGGGCCGTGGACAGTCCCAGGCCGGGCTGCGCGCGGCATCATGTTTTCGGCATCGATGGTGGCAGCCCTGCTGGCCGGCACCAAGACCCAGACCCGGCGCGCGCTGCGCCCGCAGCCGGCGGAGGGCGCCGACCTGTCCCTGCTGCGCAATCCGTTCGGACAGCCGGGCGACCTGCTGTGGGTGCGCGAATGCTTCGCCGCCTTCGGCCACTGGCAGACCCGCCACAACGCCGCCAAGGGGCGCGCCGAGTGGTTCTTTACCGACCTCACGCGCGCGCGCGGGCTGGCCTGGCGTTACGAAGCCGATGGCCCCGGCGCCGATGCGCACGCGGCGCGTGTCGCCGCGGCGCCGGCCTGGCACAGTCGTCCGGCCCTGTTCATGCCGCGCGCAGCCAGCCGCATCCTGCTCGGGATCGTCGCCGTGCGCGTCGAGCGGCTGCAGGCGGTGAGCGTAGCGGATGCGCTGGCGGAAGGGGTGGGGCGGGGTGGGGACCCGGCGGCCGGCGATCCGGTGCAGGCCTACCGGGCGGTGTGGGAAGGGATCAACGGTCCGGGAAGCTGGGATGCCGATCCGCTGGTGTGGGTGGTGGAATTCCGGCGCTTGACGCCGTCGGCGCTCAGCGTAAATGGTAAAGCGTCGTTCACGGCAGGACCGTGAACGACGCTTTTATTTTAGCGAAGCGGGGCTTCGCTATCGATCAGGCCGCGAGATTCGCCGCGTCACGGCGATAACGGTCGAAGTCCGACGACTTCACCAGTTCGCCGAAATGCACGGTGCTGGTGGCGATGTCGTGGAATGCGCCGACCAGGCCCATCTCGCCGCGCGTGATTTTCTCGCGCAGGAAGGCGCTGCCCTCGATGATGTCGGCCAGCGAATTCTCGACGTTCCGGCGCGCCACCTGGTCCAGCACCTTCTTGCCGTCGGCACCCGTCGGCGCATGCGCACCGCAGCCGCAATCGTCGACTGCCCGGCGGATCTTGCCGGTGATCGAGCCGACGCTGTTCGCCGCTTCGTTGGCCAGCGCCAGGCCGACCGCGCCGCAGCTCGAGTGGCCCTTGACCACGATCAGCTTGGCACCCAGCTTGTGGGCGATCTCCAGGCTGCCGATGATCTCGCGGTTGATCACGTTGCCGGCGATGCGGATCGTAAGCAGGTCGCCGAGGCCGGCGTCGAAGATGATTTCCGGCGAGGTACGCGAGTCGATGCAGTTGACGATCACCGCCATCGGGTTCTGGCCGCCGGCCGTGGCTTCGACCTGGTCCTGGTAGTACTTCGTGGTAACGTGGCCGGCGCGGAAGCGTTCGTTGCCGGTGTGCAGCAGCTGCAGGATCTGGGCGGGCTGCAGGTTATCGCGGGTTGCCTTGTCCAGGAACGGCACGAATTCCATGCTGTCATGGTGCTGGTATTTCTCGCGCAGGCCGACCACGTTCAGGAGCACGTTGCGCTCGGCGGCTGCCACGCGGTAGTCCTGGATGGTTTCCAGCACGTCTTCGTCGATGTAGTCGGCGTTGCTGGCGTCGATCAGGACCTTCGAGTTGGCCGGGATGTCCCACAGTGCGGTCTTGATGGTGGCCTTGTTCAGGAAGGACACCTGGTTCGGCAGTTCCAGCTTGATGACTTCGCCGATGTGCAGGCGGTACTGTTCCATCGAGAACGGGGTACGGAAGTTGCTGCGCAACAGGAAGAACAGGCTGGAAGCCAGGCCGATCAGTACGCCGATCAGCAGGTCGGTGAAGACGATGGCGGCGATGGTGATCACGAACGGCAGGAATTGCGACCAGCCCTTCTTGTACATGTCACGGAACAGCGCAACCTTGGCCAGCTTGTAGCCGGTGACGATCAGGATCGCGGCAAGTGCCGACAGCGGGATCATGTTCAGGGTCGGCGCCAGCAGCACCACGCTCGCCAGCAGCAGCACGCCGTGCAGCACGGCCGAGGCCTTGGTGCGGTTGTCGTTCTGGATGTTGACCGAGCTGCGCACGATGACCGAGGTCAGCGGCAGGCCGCCGAGCAGGCCGGCGAAGATGTTGCCGACGCCTTGGGCCATCAGTTCGCGGTTGGGCGGCGTTTCGCGCTTGTGCGGATCGAGCTTGTCGACGGCTTCGACGTTCAGCAGCGTTTCCAGCGAAGCGACGATGGCGATGGTCACGGCAACCGTCCAGACGTCCGGGTTGGACAGATGGGCGAGATTCGGGAGCTGCAGGTAGGCGCCCAGGTTGTTGGTATCGACGGCCGGGATGTCGACCAGGTGCGCCGGCAGGATTTGCAGGGCCGGGAAGAAGCTGTTGAACGCCATGTTCAGCAGCACGCCGAGGACGACCACGAACAGCGGTGCCGGCAGCAGCTTGATCTTCTTCATCGGCGTCTTGTCCCAGTAGATCAGGACTAGCATCGACAGCGCGGTAATGACCATGGCACCCGGGGTGATGGCATTAAAGGCATTCAGCATTGCCGAAAACGTATTTTCGCCATTGGCCTGTGCAAACGAGGTATCGCCGACATAATTGCTGTCGTAGCCGAATGCGTGCGGAATCTGTTTGAGAATCAGCAGAATGCCGATTGCGGCCAGCAGGCCCTTGATCACGTTCGATGGAATGTAATTGGCAATAAAACCGGCGCGCATGACGCCCATTATCAATTGCAATACACCGGCGATCAGGATCGATACCAGCAGGATATCGAATGCACCGAGTTTGGTGATGGAAGCCAGCACCACGGCGGCCAGGCCGGCGGCCGGACCGCTGACGCTGGTGTGGGAACCGCTGATCAAGCCGACGACGATACCGCCGATGATGCCGGAAATAATACCGGCAAACATCGGGGCGCCCGACGCCAGCGCGATGCCCAGGCACAGAGGCAGTGCCACGAGGAAAACGACAATGCCTGCTGGCACGTCATGTTTTAAGGTTGTTGCATTCATAAGAATCCTGGAGAAAAAATGCAGATTGCCAAGTAATGGAGTGGTGGCGCCACATTACACGGGGCCGCCTGACACTCGCATTACACGAAAATTACAATTGCATTACACTCGGGATAATCTAAAGCGGACTACTTATGAATGCTTGGGATAACACAAATTAAAGATTGGTGCAGATTATAAATAAAAATCATAGCATATGCGCTTTTTGAATATGTGATTTTTTTGAAATGGCATATGCGGGATCGGGCGGATCGGGCTTGCGGTCCGTATCGATTTCAATAAAACAAGAATAGATATTATTGGCTTGAATGATGCGCTGAATAAAGCGTATGTCGCAGGACGGCCAGGGCAAGGGGAGGCGGGCGACGGCAAGATTGTGGCCACGGCGTCTGTCAGGTAGAATAGCTGACTGCGCGTGTCGCCATAGTACAATGGATAGTACAAGGTCCTCCTAAGACTTAGATGCAGGTTCGATTCCTGCTGGCGACACCAGCTCCCGTCTTCCTCCTCCGCCTGTCCACCGGCGCCTTCGCCGACGTTTTCCCGTTCCGGATGCCGCGCCAGTCGGTACAATGCGCGTTTCATTTACTGTTTCCGACCGCGTCCGCTGACGCCGCGGTCCCGCACACGCACACGATCATGGCTGTCATTTCTCTTAGTTCTGCACAATTGGCCTTCGGCCACGTCGCGCTGCTCGACCACGCTGATTTTTCGCTGGAGACCGGCGAACGCGTCGGCCTCATCGGCCGCAACGGTACCGGCAAATCCTCGCTGCTGAAAGTCATCTCCGGCCGCTCCCGGCTCGACGATGGCCTGCTGGTGCAGCAGCAAGGCGTCAGGATCGCCTACGTCGAGCAGGAACCGGTGTTCGATCCCGAATCGACCGTGTTCGACGCGGTGGCCGGCGGCATGGGCGACCAGCAGGCGATGCTGGCCGAGTACGAATCGCTGACCGGCCAGTTCGGCGAGGGCAACGACGACGCGCTGATGGAACGCATGCACGAGCTGCAGGTCAAGCTCGATGCCACCGATGCCTGGAATCTCAACAACAAGGTCGAGACCACGCTCGACCGCCTCGGCCTGAACGGCGACGCCCAGATGAAGACGCTGTCGGGCGGCATGCAGAAGCGCGTGGCGCTGGCGGTGGCGCTGGTGTCGGCACCCGATGTGCTGCTACTGGATGAACCGACCAACCACCTGGACTTCCAGTCGATCCTGTGGCTCGAGGGCCTGCTGCGCGAATTCCGCGGCTCGGTGCTGTTCATTACCCACGACCGCCGCTTCCTGGACAACGTGACCACCCGCATCGTCGAACTGGACCGCGGCAAACTGCTGTCCTTCCCCGGCAATTTCACCAAGTACCAGGAACGCAAGGCCGAACTGCTGGCCAACGAGGAAGTGGAGAACGCCAAGTTCGACAAGGTGCTGGCCCAGGAAGAAGTCTGGATCCGCAAGGGCGTGCAGGCACGCCGCACCCGCGACGAAGGCCGCGTGCGCCGCCTGGAGGCACTGCGGCTGCAGCGCGCCGCACGACGCGACCAGCAGGGCCAGGTCAGGCTCGACGTCGGTGCCGGCGAGCGCTCCGGCAAGATCGTGGCGGAGCTGGAAAACGTCTCGAAGCGCTATGGCGACAAGATCATCATCGAAGGCTTCACCGGCACCGTGCTGCGCGGCGACAAGGTCGGCCTGATCGGCCCGAACGGCGCCGGCAAGACCACTTTGCTGAAGATTATCCTGGGCGAGGAAAGCGCGGACGCCGGCACCGTCAAGCTCGGCACCAAGCTGAACGTGGCTTACTTCGACCAGATGCGCAGCCAGCTCAACGAGGAAGCGACGCTGGCCGACACCATTGCGCCCGGCAGCGACTGGGTCGAGGTCAATGGCCAGCGCAAGCACGTGATGAGCTACCTGGGCGACTTCCTGTTCGCGCCGGAGCGTGCTCGTTCGCCGGTGAAATCGCTGTCCGGCGGCGAACGCAACCGCCTGCTGCTGGCGCGCCTGTTCGCCAAGCCGGCCAACTGCCTGGTGCTGGACGAACCGACCAACGACCTCGACATCGAGACCCTGGAACTGCTGGAGGAGTTGCTGACCGAATATCCGGGCACCGTATTCCTGGTCAGCCACGACCGCACCTTCCTCGACAACGTGGTGACCGAGGTGATCGTGTCCGAAGGGCAGGGCATGTGGCGCGAGTTCGTCGGCGGCTTCAGCGACTGGGAGCGCGTGCGCGCAAGCACCCCTGCCGCCGCGGCGCAGCCGGCCAAGCCGGCCACCGCCAAGGCTGCCGCTACCCCGGAGCCAAGCGCACCTGTTGCAAAAAAGGTAAAGCTGAGTTACAAGGATCAGCGTGAACTGGATGAATTGCCCAAGCTGATCGCGAGCCTGGAAGACGAGCAGTCGGCGATCGCGGCCATGCTGAGCGGCCCCGACTTCTACAAGACCAATCCCGCCGACGCGCGCCGCATCAATGCACGCAATGCCGAGATCGAGGAATTGCTGCTCGAGGCACTGGAGCGCTGGGAAATCCTGGAGGCGCGTGCCAAGGGCGAATGATCCGCCAACCTGTCAATCCATGAGGTGACATGACGCAGCATGACGACCGCTACTCCGCGCCCGCCGCGGCGGCCAGCCCCGCCGAGGCCTCGGACGCCACCCCGATGCTCAACCGCGCGGCCTGGGTGCGCATCCTGCCGTTTGCGGCCTACATGCTGTTCCTCGTCATTGCCGACGTGCTCGAGCGGCTGGGCGTGGGGCCCGGGCCGCTGCGCTGGCTGTATCCGGTCAAGATCGGCGTGGTGGCCCTGCTGCTGGCGCTGTTCTGGCGCCAGTACCATGAACTGAAGCCATTGCGCCTGCGCCTGCCTGCGGCGCTCACGGCCATCGTGACCGGCATCGTCGTGCTGGTGCTGTGGGTCAGCCTGAACGCCGGCTGGATGACCATCGGTGCGGCGCCCGGGTTCGATCCGCGCGATGGCGGCCGGATCGACTGGCTGCTGGTGGCGATCCGCATCGCCGGGGCGGCGCTGGTCGTGCCCGTCATGGAAGAATTGTTCTGGCGCTCTTTCCTGATGCGTTGGATCGTGGATCCCGACTTTGAGGCCGTTGAGACATCTCAACTTGGCCTCAAAAGCTTCGTCATCACCGTGCTGCTGTTCGGGTTCGAGCATAACCTTTGGCTGGCCGGTATCGTCGCCGGTGCAGCGTACAGCCTGCTGTACATGCGCCATCGCAACCTGTGGTCGCCGATCCTCGCGCATGCCGTCACCAATGGCTTGCTGGGGGGCTGGGTCCTCATGACCGGCAACTGGTCGTACTGGTAGGAACTTTCCCGGCAGATCAGGCGTTCGGGACAGTTTCCATGGTCCCGCATCTTTACTTGAAGATGAGCCATCATGCCGAACCCACGCCGTCGTTCGCCTCGTCTTTCGCTTCCCTTGCTGGCCTGCCTTGCCGCCGCCACCCCGGCCGGGGCCGGGCCCGGCAACGGCCTGCAACTGGTCGCCAGCCTGGCCTACGGCCATGACGACAACCTGCTGCGTGTACCGGACGGCAATCCGGGCTTCGACAACACGCGCTCGGATGCCTGGTGGACGCGCGAAGCCGGCCTGGTGTTCGACCAGACCTACGGCCGCCAGCGCATCGCCGCAGTGGCCCGGCTGTCCAAGAGCGACTTCGACCATTTCAGGCAACTGAACTACGACGGCAAGGACTTGCAGGCCGACTGGTACTGGCAGCTCGGCAACCGCCTGCAGGGCAAGGCCGGCACCTCTTACCAGCAGGTGCTGGCGCCGTACACCGACTTCCTCAGCTCGGAGCGCAACCTGCGCAAGACCCGCAGCAGCTACGCGGACGGCAGTTGGCGCTTCCATGCCGCCTGGCAGGTGCGCGCCGGCTACCGGCGCGACCGCTACGAGTACGACGCCGCCAGCCAGCGCTTCAACAACCGCACCGAGGAAACGCCCGAGCTCGAACTCGACTACCTCGCGCGCAGCGACAGCACGATCGGCCTGGTGGCGCGCCGGGTCAAGGGCCGCTACCCGTTCCTGCGCCCGGTCGGCCCGTTCAACCTGAACAACGACTTCACCCAGGACGAACTGAAGGCGCGCGTGAAATGGAATTCCAGCGGCGTCACGACCGTCGAGGCGCTGGCCGGCCACACGCGGCGCAAGCAGCCCTCGTTCGGCGAAGGCAGCACCAGCGGGCTGACCGGCAAGGTCAAGGCGACCCTGCAGCCGCACGGCAAGATGACGTACACGGCCGCCGTCTGGCGCGACTTCGCGCCGCTGGAGAGCACGATCGTCAGCTATACCCTGAACAAGGGCGTCAGCGCCGGCGCGCAATGGGATGCGACGGCCAAGATCCGGGTCAACGCCGACATCGTCGCCGAGCGCCGCAACTACAATGCGCGCGGCAACACCGTGCCTGCCATCCCGTCCGATGCGCTGCGCGACTCGCTGCGTACCGCCAGCCTGCGCGCCACCTGGGCGCCGCGGCCGACCGTGCAGGTGTCGGCCGGCTACGCGCACCAGGCGCGCAGCGGCGCGGCCGCCCTCGGTACCGGCAGCTTCACGTCGAACAGCGTGACGCTGTCGGCCAGCGCCCAGTTCTGAACGGTTTGCCTGCGCCGCACCGGGTGCTCAGTTAAGTCATTCATATGGCCGTCAACGACATCCCGCTGATTTCATTCTTCCAGCGCGTGCTCGATCCGCTGATCGTGATGGGCACGCTGTACCTGGCGGCGCTGTGGTTCCGCGCGCCGTTCTCGGGCTACCTGCTGGTGCTGATGGTGCTGGCCTTTTTCATTGCGACGGCGGTGTACCGGCACATCGATCCCTACCGCACCTGGCGCGGCGGACGCATGTGGGCCTATGCGCGCGACACCGTGTTCGGCTGGTGCGTGACGATCGCCGTGCTGTGGTTCCTCGGCTCGGCCAGCGGCCTGCGCTATTACTACGACGAGCGCGTGCTGCTGGCCTGGGCCGTGGCCACGCCCGGCATTTTGCTGGCCGGTCCGGTCGCCGTGCGCATGCTGTACAGCCCGGCGCGCAGCAGGGAGGTGCGCTCGGTGGCGATCGTCGGCGCCAACGACGTCGGCCTGAAGTTCGCCGCCGTCTGCGAGCGCCATCCGAACCTGTTCATGGCGGTGCGCGGCTTCTTCGACGACCGCACCGACGACCGCCATCCGCCGGCACTGCGCCACCCGATGCTGGGCAAGACGCGCACGCTGGTGCCGTATGTGCGCGAGCACGGCATCAAGATGATCTTCATCAGCCAGCCGCTGTCGGCCCAGCCGCGCATCCGCACGCTGATCGACGAACTGCAGGACACCACGGCGTCGATCTATTTCCTGCCCGACGTGTATATCTTCGACCTGATGCAGGCGCGCTTCGACAACGTCGGCGGCATGCCGGTGATCGCGATCCGCGAAAGCCCCTTCATGGGCTTGAACAGCACCGTCAAGCGCGCGTCCGACATTGTGCTGGCCAGCCTGTTCCTGCTGCTGCTGGCGCCGCTGATGGCGGCCATTGCCATCGCCGTCCGATGGGAGTCGCCCGGACCGGCGATCTTCCGCCAGCGCCGCTACGGCCTGTATGGGGAAGAGATCATCGTCTACAAGTTCCGTTCGATGACAGTGATGGAAAACGACCAGGCCGTGGTCCAGGCCAGCCGCCAGGATGGACGCGTGACCCGCATCGGCCGCGTGCTGCGTCGCACCTCGCTCGACGAACTGCCGCAGTTCATCAACGTGCTGCAGGGCCGGATGAGCATCGTCGGGCCGCGTCCGCATGCGGTGGCGCACAACGAGCAGTACCGCAAGCTGATCAAGGGCTACATGTTGCGCCACAAGGTGAGGCCGGGCATCACCGGCTGGGCCCAGGTGAACGGCTTGCGTGGCGAAACCGCCACGCTGGACAAGATGGAGGCGCGCATCCAGTACGACCTGGATTACCTGCGCAACTGGTCGGTGTGGCTGGACCTGTGGATCATCCTGCGCACGGTGAAAGTGGTGCTGAGCCGTGAAAATGCATATTAGGATTTGTTCGCCATAAATTGATTGAAGTTAGCGTCACTTAAAGCCGACTTAAACGAGACGCTTCAATCGGATCGACGCTTGCGACGGCGGTCGGGCTGCGTAGAATTTTTGCTGAATTTGCAATCTTTTGAAGGCCGGGCCTCTGCGCCCGGCATCCAGGGAAGCAAGCCATGAAAACAGCGTTGATCACGGGCGTGACCGGACAGGATGGTTCCTACCTGGCCGAGCTGCTGCTCTCGAAGGGTTACGAAGTGCACGGGATCAAGCGACGCGCCTCGCTGTTCAATACCGGGCGCATCGACCATATCTACCAGGACCCGCACGCCGACAACCAGAATTTCTTCCTGCACTACGGCGACCTGACGGACACCTCGAACCTGAACCGCATCCTGTGCCAGGTTGCCCCCGACGAAGTCTACAACCTGGGGGCGATGAGCCACGTGGCGGTCTCCTTCGACACGCCGGAGTACACCGCCGATGTCGACGCCCTCGGCACGCTGCGCCTGCTGGAAGCGATCCGCTTCCTCGGCCTCGAAGAAAAGACCCGTTTCTACCAGGCCTCGACCTCGGAACTGTATGGGCTGGTGCAGGAAACGCCGCAGCGCGAGACCACGCCCTTCTATCCGCGCAGTCCATACGCGGTGGCCAAGCTGTACGCCTACTGGATCACCGTCAATTACCGCGAAGCCTATGGCCTGTATGCCTGCAACGGCATCCTGTTCAATCACGAATCGCCGCGCCGGGGCGAGACCTTTGTCACGCGCAAGATCACGCGCGGCCTGGCCAACATCGCCCAGGGCCTGGAACCGATGCTCTACCTCGGCAACCTGAATGCGCTGCGCGACTGGGGCCATGCGCGCGACTACATCGAAGCGCAGTGGCTGATGCTGCAGCAGGATGCGCCCGAGGATTACGTGATCGCCACCGGGCGCCAGCATGCGGTGCGCGAGTTCGTCGAGCACGCGGCGCGCGCACTCGGGGTCGAGCTCGCCTGGCAGGGCGAGGGCGCGCACGAGCGCGGCATCGCGGCGGCGGTGAGCGGCGTTAATGCACCTGGCATTGTGCCAGGCCAACCGATCGTCGCGGTTGATCCCCAATACTTTCGACCGACGGAGGTCGAAACGCTTTTGGGCGATCCGGGCAAGGCGCGCCGGCGCCTCGGCTGGGAACCGCGCACCTCCTTCGAAGCGATGGTGCAGGAGATGGTGGCATGCGACCTCGAGACGGCGCGCCGCCACCGGCTGCTGGCGGCCCACGGTTACAACGTTGCAATTTCTCTGGAGTGAATCTTGATGACGCAAGCCCGCATCTATGTCGCCGGTCACCAGGGCCTGGTCGGTTCGGCCATCGTGCGCGCGCTGCGCGCCGGCGGCCACACCAGCATCGTCACGCGCAGCCACCGCGAACTGGAACTGACCGACCAGGCGCAGGTGCGCGACTTCTTCCGCAGCGAGCGCATCGACCAGGTCTACCTGGCCGCGGCCCGGGTCGGCGGCATCCACGCCAACAACACGTATCCGGCTGAATTTATCTACGACAATCTGATGGTGCAGGCCAACGTCGTGCACGAAGCCTGGCGCAACGGCGTGCACAAGCTGCTGTTCCTCGGCTCGTCCTGCATCTACCCGCGCCTGGCGCCGCAGCCGATCCCCGAGGAAGCCCTGATGAGCGGGGCGCTGGAACCGACCAACGAAGCCTACGCCATGGCCAAGATCGCCGGCATCAAGCTGTGCGACAGCTACAACCGCCAGTACGGCACCGATTACCGCAGCGTGATGCCGACCAACCTGTACGGTCCCGGCGATAACTACCACCCCGAGAACAGCCACGTGATCCCGGCACTGGTGCGGCGCTTCCACGAAGCCCGCGTGAGCGACGCGCCGGAAGTGGCGATCTGGGGCAGCGGCAAGCCGATGCGCGAGTTCCTCTACGTCGACGACATGGCTGCGGCCGGCATCTTCGTGATGAATCTCGACCATGCGCTGCATGCCGCCAGTACCGGACCGCAGCATTCGCACCTGAACGTCGGCACCGGCGAAGACGTCACCATCGCCGAGCTGGCGCGGCTGGTGGCAGGGGTGGTCGGCTACCGCGGCCGCATCCGCTTCGATACCAGCAAGCCCGACGGCACCCCGCGCAAGTTGCTCGACGTGACGCGCCTGACGCGGCTGGGCTGGCAGGCCAGCACGCCGCTGGACGAAGGCTTGCGCCGCACCTACGGCGCCTTCCTGGCGTCCGGCGCCGGCGCCAACCGCCGCGCCGCGGCCTGAGCACGCGCATTCGATAGGTAAATTCGATGGATAACCGAGCGGACGCCCATGATGAAGACATCTTTCCTTGCAAAGCTGATTTTTTCCTGCACCGTGCTGGCCGGCCTGGGCGCGTGCGGCGACAAGGCCGCCGACCGCAAGCCCGGCCAGGCGCTGGCCAGCGTGAATGGCGCCGAAGTCACGGTCCTGCAATTGAACGAAGAGCTGCAGCGCGCCAACGTCGCCGCCAACCAGCAGGACACGGCCAGCAAGCAATTGCTGCAGGTGCTGATCGACCGCCAGCTGCTGCAGGACGCCGCGACCAGGGAAAACCTGGACCGCGATCCGAAGGTCATGCAGGCGGTCGACCGCGCGCGCGCGCTGATCGTCGCCCAGGCCTACCTGCAAAAACGCATCGGTAACGTGGCACGTCCGACGCCGCAGGAGGTCGAAGCCTATTTCAACAAGAACCCGGATTTCTTTGCCAGCCGCAAGCAGTTCAGCATGAACGAACTGGTGATCGCCGCCACCGACCTGACGCCCGAAGTGCGCGCCGCCGCCGACGGTGCAAAGTCGCTGGAGGAAGTCGCGGTGTGGCTGGATGCGCACAAGATCAAGTATGGCCGCACCCAGGTGACGCGCACCACTGCCGACGTGCCGCGCCAGCTGGCGGACAAGCTGCTCGGCATGCCGAAGGGGCAGTTGTTCGCGGTCAAGGAAGGGGCGCGCGCGATGTTCGTCGCCGTGACCGAGGTCAGGGAAGCGCCGGTATCGCTGCAGGTGGCGGCGCCGCAGATCGAACAGTTTCTGATGAAGCGTAAAAACCAGGAATTGGCCACCGAGGAATTGAAGCGCCTGCGCACCGGCGCCAGTATCGTGTACCTGAACAAGACCATGATGCCGGATGCAAAGCCGGGGGCATTGCCGGCGGGTGCACAACCTGCGGCAGCGCATGCGCCGGCCGCGGCTGCCGCCTCCGCCTCGTCTACCGCATTGGCACCGGCAGCGGCACCGGCCGACAGCGCCGGTGGCGCCGACAAGGCCGCGCTCGACCGCGGCGTTGCAGGCCTGAAGTGAATCTCTCGACATCGACGCCCAAGGAGGAGGGAACATGAAACGGCTCATCAAGTGCATGATCGCGTGGCTGGCCGCGGCGAGCCTGGGACTGGCGGCAGGCGGGGCGCAGGCCGCCGAGGTGCTGCTCGGGCCGGGCGATGTGGTCAAGGCCACCGTCTACGGCAGCCCCGACCTGGCGGTCGAGACCCGGGTCTCGGAAAGCGGTACGCTGACCTTCCCGCTGCTGGGCGAGGTGCAGGTCGGCGGCCTGAGCACGCAGCAGGCCGAGAAGAAGATCGGCGGCCTGCTGGAAAAGGGCGGCTACCTGAAAAAGGCGCAGGTGAACCTCCTGATCACCACGCTGGCCAGCCAGCAGGTGTCGGTGCTGGGCCAGGTGAACAAACCGGGGCGCTACCCGGTCGACGGGCCGCGCAAGGTGCTCGACCTGCTGGCGCTGGCCGGCGGCATCGGTCCGGAAGGCGGCGACATGGTGACCCTGGTACGCAACCGCAACGGCCAGACCACGCGCGAGACGCTGGACGTGGTCGACATGGTGCGCAAGGGCGAACTCAACCGCGATGTCGAAGTCGCCGGCGGCGACATCATCTTCGTCGAACGCGCGCCCAAGGCTTACATCACCGGCGAAGTGCAGCGTCCGGGACCGTTCCGCATCGAGCGGGCGATGACCGTGCAGCAGGCGGTATCGGCCGGTGGCGGACTGACCATCCGCGGCACCCAGCGTGGCCTGCAGATCGCGCGCCGCGATGCATCCGGCGGCCAGCGCACGATCGAGGCCAAGGCCGATGACCTCGTGCAAATAGATGACGTGATCATCGTCCCCGAAAGCTGGTTTTAGTGGGACCTCGATAAACCTACTGCGCGGGCACATTTCGTCGGGGCCGCCCAGGCCTGCGATGCTCCGCTACGGCGGACCGGCCGTACCGTAAGTACGGCTGCGCTTCTCGAACGGAACTGAGCCCTGCTCGCTACGGTTTCTCGAGGCCCTGAGACGCTAACTTTTTTCTGCTCTTTGTTTTTGTTTTGTCATGTTCAAAGGTTTGCCATGAGTCTTCATCAATTCCTGCTGATCCTGCTTGCGCGGAAAAAAATCATCCTGGCGACCCTGGTGACGACGGTCGCGCTGGCGCTCGGCGTCAGCCTGGTGCTGTCGAAAACCTACAAGGCAACGGCGTCGGTGCTGTTGAACTACAAGGGCGTCGATCCGCTGACCGGGCTGACCATGCCGGGGCAGCTGCTGCCGGGCTACATGGCGACCCAGATCGACATCATCAGCAGCAAGAACGTGGCGCTGCGCGTGGTCGATGCGCTGCGCCTGGCCAGCGTCCCGGCCGTCATCCAGCAGTTCCAGGAAGCCAACGAGGGCAGGGGATCGGTGCGCGACTGGCTGGCCGACCTGTTGCTGAGGAAGCTCGACATCGTGCCCTCGCGCGAATCGTCGGTGGTCGAGATCAGCTTCAAGGGCGCCGACCCGGCCTTTGCGGCGGCGGTGGCGAATGCCTTTGCCGACGAGTACCAGAAAATCACGGTCCAGCTCAAGACCGAGCCGGCCAAGAAGGCGTCCAGCTATTTCAACGAACAGACGCGGCAGCTGCGCGACAACGTCGAGGCGGCCCAGGCGCGGCTCTCGAAGTACCAGCAGGAAAAAGGCATCGTCAGCCTCGACCCCAATCGCATCGACGTCGAACTGGCGCGCCTGAGCGACCTGTCGGCCCAGCTGGTGCAGGCCCAGAGCGCCGCCATGGAAGGCAATTCGCGCCAGGCCGCCGCGAACGCCTCGGCACTCGGTTCGCCCGACGTCGCCAACAACGTGCTGATCCAGACCATGCGCGCGAATGTCGCCATGGCCGAAGGCAAGTTCGCCGACACCAGCCAGCGCTACGGCAACAATCACCCGCAATACCTGGCCGCCAAGGCCGAGCTCGACAAGGTGCGCGGCGAGCTGGCTGCGGCCACGGGCACCGTGTCGCGCAGCGTCGGCGCCAACGCCCAGGTGCTGCGCCAGCGCGAAGCCGACCTGCGCGCGGCCGTGGCCGAGCAAAAGACCCGGGTGCTGGAACTCAACCGCGCACGCGACGAGCTCGGCGTGCTGCTGAAGGACCTCGACAGCGCCCAGCGCGCCTTCGACGCCGCCTCCCAGCGCTTTTCCCAGACCCGCATCGAGGCCTTGTCCGAGCAGTCCGACATCTCGCTGCTGAATCCGGCCGTGGCGCCGCTCGAACCGTCCAGTCCGCGCGTGCTGCTGAATACCCTGGTCGCGGTCCTGCTCGGCACCATCCTCGGCGTCGGCCTGGCCCTGCTGCTGGAACTGCTGAACCGCCCGCTGCGTTCGAGCGGCGACCTCAAGGACATGCTGGGCATCCCGGTGCTCGGCACGATCGAATGGCAGCCGGTGGCGGCCCGCACCGGCGGCATCCGCAGCCTGATGCGGCCGCGCCGCCCCCTGCGCCTGAACTGATTGCCCGAGCCTGAGCCCACCGGGAGCGACCATGAATTCACCGATTCTCAACACCGTATCCGCCAACCTCGCGGCCGGCCTTGCAGCCGACCTCGCCGCCGACGGCGAAGCCTTCGATACCCGCATGGGCGCGCTGCTGCTCGACGCCGGCAAGCTGACGCCGGAAGACTTCGAGCGCGTACTGCGCATGCAGAACGAAACCGGCATCCGCTTCGGCGAAGCGGCGGTGCGGCTCGGCCTGGTTGGCGAGGACGACATCCAGCAGGTGCTGGCGCGCCAGTTTGCCTATCCCTACTTGCAGAAAGGGCAGGCCGGCCTGTCGCCCAAGCTGGTCGCCGCCTACCAGCCGTTCTCGCCCCAGGTCGAAGCGCTGCGCGCGATCCGCAGCCAGCTGATGCTGCGCTGGTTCGCGCGCGGGCGGCGCGCGCTGGCCATCGTCGGCGTCGATCCGGACGACGGCGCCGCGCTGTTTGCGGCCAACCTCGCCATCGTGTTCGCGCAACTGGGCGAGCAGACCCTGCTGGTGGACGCCAACCTGCGCGCGCCGCGCCAGCAGGACGCCTTCGCGCTCAAGCCGCGCCAGGGCCTGTCGGACCTGCTGGCCGGCCGCGCCGGCTTCGACGCGATCGCGCGCGTGCCGGCCTTTGCCGACCTGTCCGTGCTGCCGGCCGGGACGCTGCCGCCGAATCCGCAGGAATTGCTGGCGCGCGACGGGTTCCGCAGCCTGCATGTCCAGCTCGAAAACCACTACGACGTGGTGCTGTACGACATGGCGCCGTTCCAGGTCGGGGTCGACGCCGTGGCCGTGGCCAGCCGTGCCGGCGGGGCGCTGCTGGTCACACGCAAGCACCACACCCGGATCGCGCACATCGGCCGCGCCGCCGACCAGCTGCGCGACGCCGGCTGCGAGGTGCTCGGCTCGGTGGTGATGGCGTTCTGATGGACACCCACCTGCGTCCGGGCGCGCGCTCCGGACCCACCCCTGAGCCGGTCACTGAACGGGTCGCCGAGCCGGTCCGCCAGGCCGGCACGCCACCGCTGCGCCTCGCCGACCTCGGCCCCATGCTGCGCGCCGCGCTGCCCGACTGGTGGCCGGTGCTGGCCGGCCTGGCGCTGCTGTTCGTGCCGACCTTCATCAGCCTGTTCAGCGGCGCCTGGATCAGCGAGGAGCAGGGCCACGGCCCGATCATCTTCGGCCTGGCGCTGTGGCTGGTCTACCGCAAATGGCCTGCCGTGCTGGCCGTATCGGCACCAGCCGCCACCGCCAGCACGGGTGCCAGGCGCGGCAGCCGCAGTGGCTGGGCCGTGCTGGCGTTCGGCCTGGCGGCCTACCTGTTGGGGCGCTCGCAGCAGATCCTGATGCTCGAGATCGGCTCGATCATCCTGGTGACGGCGGCGGTGCTGCTGGTCAAGCAGGGCGCGGCGGCGCTGCGCGTGCTGTGGTTCCCGTTCTTCTTCATGCTGTTCATGGTGCCGCTGCCGGCCGAATTCGTGGCCCTGGTCACGATGCCGATGAAGATGGCGGTGTCCTGGGCCACCGAGCACCTGCTGTTCGCCGCCGGCTACCCGATCAGCCGCGCCGGCGTGATCCTGCAGATCGGCCAGTACCAGCTGCTGGTGGCCGATGCCTGTGCCGGCCTGCAGACCCTGCTGACGCTGGAAGCGCTCGGCCTGTTCTACCTGAACCTGATGCGCCATCCTTCCGCCATCCGCAACATCGGGCTGGCGATCTTCATCGTGCCGATCTCGTTCTCGGCCAACGTGATCCGCGTGATCGTGCTGACCCTGATCACGTATTATTTTGGCGACGCCGCCGGGCAGGGCTTCCTGCACGGCTTTGCCGGCATGGTGCTGTTCGTCACGGCGCTGGTGCTGATCCTGTCGGTCGACAGCCTGCTGCAATGGAGTCTGCGCCGCCGGGCACGCCCGGCGCCGCCGCGCACGCGGGAGGCCGCATGACGCGCAGCTTTCTCGCCAGCCTGGTGCTGGGCGTGGCGATGGCCGCCACCTCGGTGCTGACCCTGGCGCTGACGCCGACGCACAAGGTGGCGGCCAGCCGCGCGCAGTTCACGCTGGAACGGCTGGTGCCGGCACGCTTCGGCAACTGGCACATCGACGACAGCGTGCTGCCCCTTAGTCCGGACCCCGGCCAGAAGGCCCAGCTCGACGCCCTGTACGACCAGACCCTGGCGCGCACCTACGTCAACGACGCTGGCCAGCGCGTGATGCTGTCGATCGCCTACGGCGGCGACCAGAGCAAGCAGCTGCAGCTGCACCTGCCCGAAGTCTGCTACGTGGCGCAGGGTTTCACGATGCTGCAGGAACACGGCGGCCGGCTCGCCACCCGCTTCGGCACGGTGCCGGTCAAGCGCCTAGTGGCGCGCCAGAACGCGCGCAACGAACCGATCACGTATTGGGTGACGATCGGCGACCGGGCCGTGATGTCGGGCGTCGACCAGAAACTCCAGCGCCTGGCATACGGCTTGAGCGGCAGGATCCCGGACGGCATGCTGGTGCGCGTCTCCACCATCGACCTTGACGCCGGCGCTGCCTGGAACGTACAGGACCGCTTCGTCAACCAGCTGCTCGATGCGCTGCCCGCGCGCGACCGCGTCCGCCTGCTGGGCGCGACGGCCGGTGCCGGCACAGCGAGTCGTGCGGGCACCACCGACACCGCAGGACCCAACTGAGCCGGCTGAGCCGCCATGCAGAACTTCCTCCTGTATTTCTATACCTCGCTGCCCTTCGTCGCCGTGGCGCTGCTGTCGGTGCTGGCGGTCCTCGGCATCGGCGTCGGCATGGTGCGGCCGCGCTACCTGGCTTATCTCTACCTGGCGGTGTTCTTCTGGGCCAACTCGACCAGCTACGGTTCGCTCTCGCTGCTGGTCTCGGCCGGCATCTACAGCCGCGGTTCGGGCCTGTTGTTCTTCCCGCTGCTGCTGTGGTGCATGCTGGGAGCCTGGCTGTGTGCGCGCGTCTCGGCCAGCTTCCGCGGCCAGCCGGCGCCGCCCTGCAGCCTGCGTCCCTGGTTCCTGGCGTGGACGCTGCTGCTGGGCGCCCACGTGGCGGTGGCCATGTTTTTGGGCGTGCCGCTGGCGCGTGCGCTGGCGCCCTCGGGCTTTTCCAACGTCGTCTGGATGGCGCCGCTGGTGTCGCTGCTGCTGCTGTCCTTTCGCAAGCGCGAGGCGGCGCTGGCGCTGTCGCGCTTCATCCTGCTGGCCGGACTCGGCCGCGCGCTGTTCGGCCTGGTGCGCTGGGCTGCGTTCGGGGGCGACCCGAATAACGTGTATGCGAACATGAATGCGATCAAGATCAAGCTGACGTTTTTCGACATCAACGACAGCCTGCTGTGTACGCTCGCCTTTGCGATCGCCGCCGTCAACCTGTTCCAGGCCGCCCGGACCAAACGCCCATCGTTCTGGACCGCGCTCGACTGGAGTACGCTGGCCGCCACCGCTGCCTGCATCGTGCTGTCCTACCGCCGCAGCGCCTGGATCGGCTTCGTGCTCGCCTGCATCGTCGTCATGCTGCGCTTCCCGCCGCGGCGGCGCCTGCACATCGCACTCATGGGGCTGCCGCTGCTGGCCCTCGGTGTGCTGGCGGCAGCGTTCCGGCGCCTGGGCCAGACCAAGGGCGCCGGCGGCGGTCTGTCGAGCCTGTTCTACGACATGGAATCGCGCCGCTTCGGCGCCGAGAGCGAGCGCGTACTCGAGCTGAAACTGGCGCTGGGCGACTTCGTCTCGCACCTGTTCACCGGCATCGGCAGCTGGGGCCGCTACACGGGCTACCAGCACATATCCTGGCAGACCGGCCAGGATGCCGGCCTGTTCCTGCACAGCGGGGTACTCCACATCGCGCTCAAGGCCGGGCTGCCGGGCCTGGTCCTGCTGGGCGGCACGATCTGGGCCTTCTGCGCCTTCGTGCGCCCCACGCTGCGGACCATGGCCACGCTGGCGCCCGACCTGCTGGGCCTGGCCACGGCGGGTGCCGCCGGCCTCGCCTTCATGCTGCCCGACCTCCTGATCGGCACGCCGTTCCCGCAGACGCGCACGACCCAGATGCTGGCGCTCTGCCTGGCCTTGCCCTACGTGGCGATGGCGGCCCGGCGCGCCGGGCAAGCCGCGCAGCCGGCCGGCATACCGGGGCCTGCACACCTGCAGGCGCTCCCGCACCGCACCAGCCCGGCAGGCGTGCCGGTTCATGTGCGCAGCCCATGAAACTCGACATCGTCCGCAACGCCGCCGCCAACCTGTGCGGCGCCCTGGTCCCGGCCATCGTGGCGCTGGCCACGGTGCCGCTGGTGGTGCGCCAGCTGGGCGACGCCCGTTATGGCGTGTATTCGCTGGTGACCGCCATCGTCGGCTATTTCGCCGTGATCGACATCAACGTCACCGCGGGTTCCATTAAATACATTGCCCAGTTCAACGCCAACCGCGACCAAGTGCGCATCGACGAGACCGTGTTCTTCGGCTTGTCCGTGTACGCGCTGCTGGGCCTGCTCGGGGGCCTGGCGCTGTTCGGCGGCGCCGGCTTCTTCGTGACCCGCCTGTTTGCCGTGCCGGCCTCGCTGCAAGGGGAGGCGGTGGCGACGCTGCGGCTTGCCGCGCTCGGCTTCTTCCTCGGCCAGCTGCAGAGTTACCTGAACAGCATCCCGCAAGCGCTGATGCGCTACGACGTCAGCAGCCGCATCGAGATGCTGTTCGGCACCGGCGTGCCGCTGCTGACGGTGGGCGTGCTGCTGCTCGGCTACGGCCTGTTCGAAGTGATCCTGGTACGGGTGCTGGCCAGTGCCGCCAATTGCCTGATCCTGTGGCGCTGGATCCGGCGCCTGCTGCCGCGGCTGGCCTGGCGCCGTCCCGGCGCCGCCGTCCGGCGCGACCTGCTGCGCTTCTCCAGCTACGCTTTCCTCAGCCGTTTCGCGACGATGTCGTATGCCTATGCCGACAAGCTGATCATCGGGGCGCTGGTCGGCGTCACCGGGCTGGCCTATTTCACGGTGGCATCGACGCTGGCCAATCGCGTGCTCGGCCTGACGTACCGGCTGTCCGGCGTGTTCTTCCCGGCCGCCAGCGCGCTGGCCGCGCTCGGCGAGATCGAGCACCTCAAGCGCCTGTACCTTAAGGCCAGCCGCTATGTGGTGTTCGTCAACGCCTCGGTGCTGGTGCTGGTCGCGGTGTTTGCCTACCCCATCCTGTATTACTGGATGGAGCCGCGCTTTGCCCGCGCCGGCCACGTGATCCTCGCCGTGATGGCGCTGTCGCAATTCATCGATTCCCTGACCAGCCTGCCGTCGCTGGTGAACGACGGCATGGGCCACCCGCGCTATTCCGGCCTGTTCGCCTTGGGTCGTGCGGCGTTCGGCTTGCTGGTCGTGTATCTTGGTGTGGCGGGCTGGGGCATCGATGGCGCTGCCTGGGGGCATTTGCTTGCCTCCAGCCTGCTGACCTGCGCCTTCCTGCTGGCGGTGCATGGCAGGACGGTGCCGGCGCGCTTGGACGAGCTGGTGCGCAGCGCCTATCTGCCGGGCATGGCCGGGGTGGTGCTGGTGGCGCTGGCCGCGCATGCCGGCCAGCGCATGATCGACGGCGCCCCCCGCCATGCCGGGTTGCTGGTAATGCTGGTGCTGCTGACCTGCGGCCTGCTGCTGGCCTATGGCGGCCTGTTCGTCATCGACAGGGGCGACCGCGAGCGGGCCTGGGGGCGTGTCAAAGGGTTATTGTCGCTGAGGAAGACGGTGTGAAGATCCTGATGGTGTCGGAAGATCTGCCGGGGGCCCAGGTCGGGGGACTGGGCAAGCATGTGGTGACGCTGTCGAATGCCTTGCTGGAAGCCGGCCACGAGGTCGATATCCTGGGGCGCAGCGACCGTTTCCACGAGGGCAGTGCTCGGGAGATTGGTTTTAATGGGCGTCTGCTGCCCGGCTTCGGTTTTTCCCGGCCGGGTTGGAAGGAAACGCAGCTGGGTTTTTTCAACCCGGTCAAGCGTCCCTGGTTCGCGCGCCATATTGCGCGCGCCCTGCTGCAACGGGCGGACCGCTACGACGTCGTGCATTACCACGGCCACCTGCCGATGGCGGGGCGCTACGTACCGGGGCACGTGAATTTCGTGCAGACCCGCCATGACCAGGGCAGCGAGTGCGTGATCCACGTGCGCTTCAAGGAAAACCACGTGTGCACGGCACTCGACGCGCGCGACTGCGCGGCCTGCATCCATCCGTTGCCGAACACGCTGCGGCGTTCGGTATCGGGGATGGCGGTGCGGCGCTACCGTGCCGAAACGGCGACCTCGTTCGCGCGCCACAAGACCATCTTCGTGTCGGACTTCCTGCGCCGCGCCTTCCTGCGCGCGGTGCCGGACGCCGACCTGTCGCGCGCCAGCGTGATCCACAACTTCATCAGCTATCCCTACCTGAAGGCCAGGGCGGCGACCGCAGGGGAGGTCCAGGCCGGCAAGGTGCTGCTGGTCGGCCGCCTCGATGCCGGCAAGGGCTTCGGCGAATTCCTGGCCCAGGTGCGGGGCTGGCTGCCGGTGCATGCGCGCGTGCGCATCGTCGGCGACGGGCCGCAGCGCGCGCAGCTGGAACAGCGCTTCGCCGGTCCGCAGGTCGAATTCCTCGGGTGGCAGCCGTACGACGAGGTGATCCGCATGTCGGCGCGCAGCCACGTGCTGGTTATTCCGTCCGTGTGGGAAGAGCCTTGCGGCACCACCGTGCTGGAAGCCCTGGCGCTCGGCAAGCAGTGCCTGGCGCTGGCGCGCGGCGGCACGCCGGAACTGGCGGCTTACCAATATTACGGGGGCCAATTGCAGCTGGCCCAGACCATCCCGCGCCTGGTCGAACGGCTGGCCGAGGCGCTGCAGCGTGCGCCGGTGACAGTGGCGCTGCCCGACGCCTTCCCGATGGATGTATGCAACGCGCTGCCGCGCATCGTCGCCGTCTACGAGGCATGACATGAACCCCAGGCCGGCTTTTTCCATCGTCACCTGCACCTGGAACAGCGCCGCCACCCTGGCCGATACGCTGGCGTCGGTGCAGCGCCAGACCTGGCGCGAGATCGAACACATCTTCGTCGATGGCGGCTCGAGCGACGCCACGCTCGACATGATCGCCGCCTACCCGGGCCGCAAGCGCGTGCTGCACGACGTCCGCGGCGGCATCAGCCGCGCCATGAACCGCGGCATCGAAGCCGCCAGCGGCGAGTTCGTCGCCCACCTGCATGCCGACGATTACTATCTGGGCGACGACGTGCTGGCGCTGGTGGCCGAACGCTTTTCCAGCGCGCGGGCGGAGTGGGTATTCGGCACCATCCAGGTGCTGAAGGAGGGGGCCCTGGTCCCGCCCTGGCCGCTGCGCCCGTTCAGCTTCCGCGCCCTGGCCTCGGGCCGTGCCTCGGTGCCGCATCCGGCCGTGTTCATCCGCCGCCGCATGTTCGAGCGGGTCGGCATGTTCGACGAGAGCCTGCACTACGCGATGGACATCGACCTGTGGCTACGCCTGGGCCGGGTTGCGCCGCCGGCCACCGTCGACCGGCCGCTGGCGGTATTCCGCGAGCACGCCGGCAGCGTCTCGTCCGCCAACAAGATAGCGGCGCGCCAGGAAGAATTCCGGGTCCGGCGCCGCTATCTGCGCCAAGCGCCGCTGGCGTTCGCCATCTACTGCCTGCGCTACCTCAAACGCATGCATCGGCTGCGTGCCGACGCCGTCGGCCGGACAGCATATTGACATCGGCCACTGTGCATACGCACATTGCATGATTGACATCGTTGTCAAATCGTCCTGTTAGTTTCCAGACTATCTTTCCAGTCAACGAAGATCCTTTAGCTGCCTGCAAACGGCCGGGCTAAAAGTTAACTTGCGGTATCAAAAAATGTTGCTAGGAAACCGAAAAATCGTTGATTCCTGAGGGAGTTTTTCCGCAATTCAATTGATATGCGGTACGATTAATGCCTCATGCATAGCGCTTTTCACTCTTCGAAAAAGCGCGGCGACGCATTGCGGGCCCGACGACACTGCCGGGCTGCCCCCGAAGTCCTGTCACTATTTCTCGGAGCATCAACATGAAATTTCATCGGAAAGGCATCGCCTTCGCAGTTGCCATGGCCGCGCTGACCTGCTCGTTCAGCGCGCATGCTGACTGGGCGCGGTCCACCGATCCCCTCGTCGTCCAGCCGAATCCGGAAAATGGCGCGGTGCAGGCGCAGAATCCGCCGAGCTTTTTCTGGTCGCGCTACCCGACCGGTCCGGCGACCTACGATATCGAGATCACCCCGACCGGCGGTGCGCCGCTGAAAGCCACCGTCGACCGCAACTGGTACCTGCCGAGCAAGGCGCTTGCGCTGGGCAACTACAGCTGGCGGGTGCGCCCGAGCGGCTCCGGCGACTGGTCGAGCCCGCGCACCTTCTCGATCACCAGCAAGTCGACCGTCTTCGAAGTCCCGGACAACGCCACCCTGCGTGCGCGCATCCAGGCCAAGGCGCGCCCGCGTTCGCTGCCGCCGTCGTTCACCGCGTATTCGACCTGGAACGCCGCCAAGAAGAAGGATCTCGAATCCTACCTGAGCCGTCTCACGAACGAAATCAGTGCGCAGATCACGGCGTTGCCCAACCTGTCGGACGCGCGCTGGCCGGTGGCGATCCTGATCCCGCTGACCGCCGCCATGGCCTCGCAGCAGACCGACGTCCGCACCCGCATCAACGAAGCCACGCGCCAGCTGGAAGCGGCCGCGCTGCTGTGGCGCGCGAAAAACGATCCGGTGTTCCTCAACGAAGCCTTGAAGCGCGGCGACCAGTTGGTGGCCTTGAACCCCGCCGGTCCGACCAGCTATGCCAGCCAGGACCAGGCCACGCGCCAGATCGCGCTGTCGCTGATCAAGGCGGTCGATTTCCTGGCCGGCGACCTCGATGCCGGCCGCAAGGCGCGCTGGCTGGAAAACGTGCGCATCCGTTCTGAAGAAATATATGGCAACCTGGCCGGCGACAATGGCCGCCTCGACCAGTTCCCCTTCGATTCGCACGGCAACACCGCGATGGTGTTCATGGCGCTGATCTCGACCCTGGCGCTGGGCGACATCCCGGATGCCCAGCGCTGGTTCGACTTCTCGTTCCGGGCCTATGTCAACAACCCGTCGCCATGGTCGGGTCCGGAAGGCGGCTATGCCAACGGCACCGCCTACGGCGAATACGCCGCCGGCTACATGGTGGCGCTGTGGGATCCGATGGTGCAGGTGACGGGTGTCAACATGTACCTGAAACCGTGGACCCAGGGCTTCCTCGACTTCGCCACCCAGTTCATTCCGCCGGGCGCGAAAGCCCATGCCTTCGGCGACGCTTCCGAGACCAAGCCGGACCCGCGCGTGTTCCGCGCCTTTGCCAACCGCATGCCGACGCCGCGCGCGGCCTGGTACATCGCCAACCTGGGCGGCGGCCTGGAAGATGCGCTGTCGGTGCTGGAAGCGCCGTACCCGATGCCGGTCACCGCTGCCGCGGCGGCGAAAACCCCGCCGTCGAACTCGGCCTATTACCCGAGCATCGGCTGGGTCGCCATGCACAGCGACATCGGCAATACCGCGCGCACCTCGTTCTATTTCAAGTCCAGCCCCTACGGCTCGTTCAACCACAGCCACGGCGACCAGAACGGTTTGCTGCTGACGGTGGCCGGCCAGCCGCTGCTGGTCAAGGCCGGCTGGTACGACTGGTACGGCTCGCCGCTGTGGAACGACTGGTACCACCAGACCCGTTCGCAGAACGCCATCACCTTCGACGGCGGCAAGGGCCAGCTGGTGGACGGCTACCGCGAGCAGCTGCAGCGCAACGCCCGTATCACTGGCTTCTCGGCCCAGTCGGGCTACGACTATGCCGAAGGCGATGCGACCGCGACGTATGGCGGCCAGCTGACGATGGCCAAGCGCCAGATCTGGTACCTGCGCAAGCAGGATACGATGCTGGTGCGCGACAAGCTGGCGGCGATGGTGGCGCACACCTACGAGTTCAACGTGCACGCGCCGGTGGCGATGAACGTGGAAAGTCCGTCGAGCGTGCAGATCGCGCTCAACGGCCAGTCGGTCTGCCTGCGCGACCTGAACGGCAACGCCCCTTTCGCCAAATGGAGCGGCCCGGCGCCCAAGGCCGGCGTCATCGAAGACCATGGCGCGTTCTACCTCAAGAACGACGGCAAGTCGACCGCCGAGTTCCTGGTGCTGGTCGACGTCGGCTGCAAGCGGCCGGTGGTCAAGGTGGCCGGCGCGGGCAACGCACGCACGGTGACGGTGGGGAGCCAGACGGTCAACCTCAACTGATTTCCCCGACGTAGCTGCACACCGGAATCCTCCACGGGCGCATGCCCGTGGAGGATTTTTTTCAAGCCCGCGCATTAAGCGCCGCGCAAGCAATGCGCATAAAGGCCAGGCTAGAATCGACGCGCCTATTGCCCATTCCGCAAGGACGCCATGCCTGGTCAGTCCATCCCGAGTGCCTTCGTCGTCGCCTATATCGTGCGCGACGCGCTGCCGCCCAGCCGCGCCGACGTGCTGACCCTGTTCGGCACCGAAATGCCGCGCTACGGCGTCGCCACCGAGCTGGTGGGGCAGGGCGGCGGCCAGGCAGAGGCGGCACCGTGGCCGGCCGGCGGCATGCACGTGGTCGGCACCCTTGGCAGCCGCTTTGCCAGCGTCTGCTCGCCGCTGTGGGACCTGCTCGGCCTGCTGCGGGCGCGGCGCAGCCGGCGCCCGGACTGCATCCAGGTGCGCGACAAGATCGCCAGCGGCCTGCTGGGGCGGCTGGCCGCCTGGCTGCTGCGCGTGCCTTTCCTATACTGGATGTCCTTTCCCATCGTCGAAGGCTTCGAGGTGCGGCGCGACGCCATCCGGCCTGCGCACGGCGGCGGTGCCAGGGCCTGGGCGGTCTGGGCTGCCCACGGCCTGCGCGCCCGTGCCTCGCGCATCGTCATCTACCGGTGGGTGCTGCCAGGTGCCCGCCACATCTTCGTGCAGAGCGAGGCGATGGCCGACTGGCTGGCCGCCCGCGGCTTGCCGCGCGCGCGCATGACGGCCGTGCCGATGGGCGTCGACGCGCGCCTGCTCGAGCGTTCCCGCATCGCGCCGGCGGCGGACGCGCGCCTGGACGGGCGCCGCGTCGTCCTCTACCTCGGCAGCGTGGCGCGGGCGCGCCGTTCGGATTTCCTGCTCGACGTCGCCGAGACCTTGCGGCGCGACCTGCCGCAGGTCCTGCTGGTGATCGCCGGCGACGCTGCGTCAAGCGACGAAATGGCCTGGATGCGGCGCCTCATTGCCGCGCGCGGTCTGGAGCACCACGTCCTGCTGACCGGCTGGCTGCCCAGGCAGCAGGCGCTGGGCTATGCGCTGCGGGCCGAGGTCGGCCTGTCGCCGATCCCGCGCGGCACCCTGTTCGACGTGTCGTCGCCCACCAAGCTGGTGGAGTACCTGGCGCTGGGGCTGCCGAGCGTGGCCAACGACATTCCGGACCAGAAACGCGTCATCGAAGAGAGTGGCGCCGGCCTGTGCGTGCCGATGGAAACGGGTGCATTTGCCACCGCCACGCTGTATTTACTTAACAATTGCAGTGCAGCACGGCAATGTAGCGAACGTGGGCCAGCGTACGTAGGAAGCCATCGGACCTATGCTATTCTCGGCAGAAATGTTGCCGCAACGTACAAAAAGATCCTGACCGCGCAAGGCTGATGATAGCGAAATAGCATTCCCGTCGCCCGCGCCTCGCCATCAAACGGGAAGTCCGCGTTCACCGCTGCCGCAAAGACAACAGAAACGTGAATTGTGCGCATGCGGCGAATGTCATGATGTATGATCGAAAGATTGTGCCTTTTATAAGAGCGTGTGCTTTGTTACAACGAGCCAAGTCAGAAACGCCGCGGGTACTGATGGTCGGCACCACGCCCGAAGGCAGGGGCGGGGTCGCGACGGTGGTATCGGTGCTGCGCAGCCATGGCTTGTTCGAACGTGAAGCGGTGCGCTATGTATCGACCCACGCCCAGGCGCGGCGCGGCGCCAAGGCGGTGCATGCGCTGACCGGCATGGGACGCATCCTGCTGGCCTGCGTGCGCGAGCACCCGGCCGTGGTGCACGTGCACGTGGCGTCGCGCGCCAGTTTCCTGCGCAAGTCGCTGGTGCTGCTGATCGCGCGGATGAGCGGCAGCAAGACGATTTTCCACCTGCATGGCGCCGAGTTCCGGGAGTTCGCGACGCAGGAAGCGGGACGGCTGCTGCGGCGCTGGATCCGCCACACGCTGGAACGCAGTTCGGTCGTGATCGCCCTGTCGGAGAGCTGGGCCCAGTTCTTGCGTGCTTTTGCGCCGGGGGCCAGGGTGGCGGTGGTGCCGAACGCGGTGCCCCTGCCGGACCAGACCGTGCTGGCGCCCGGCGAAGCCGGCCGCGTGCTGTTCCTGGGGCGGATCGAGGCGGGCAAGGGCATCCATGAACTGCTGGCGGCGGGCGCCGCGCTGGCACCCGGGTTCCCGGCGCTGCGCCTGGTGTTCGGCGGCGAAGGCGACCGCCAGGGCGTGCACCGCCGCGCGGCCGAGCTGGGCATCGCCGAACACGTGGAGCTGCCCGGCTGGATCGATGCGCAGGCGCGCGGTGCTGAGCTGGCCAGGGCCAGCGTGTTCTGCCTGCCGTCGCATGCGGAGGGTTTGCCGATGGCCCTGCTCGAAGCGATGGCGGCGCGCAAGGCAGTGGTCGCCAGCAGCGTCGGCGGCGTGCCGGAAGCGCTGCGCGACGGCGACAACGGCATGCTGGTGCCGCCGCGCGACAGTGTCGCGCTGGCCGCCGCGCTGGCCAGGGTATTGGGCGATGCCGCCCTGCGTGCGCGCCTGGGCAACCGGGCGCGCGCCACCATCGAGCAGCACTACTCAACCGAGGTGATGTGCGGAAAACTGTCCGCCATCTACCGTGAACTGGCAGGGGCATGATGATGCGGGAAGCGACAGGGATGGTCTGGTGGGTCAACCGTTTGCGCTGCATGTCGGTGGCAGAGGTCGGCTACCGGATCCAGCAGGCGGCAGCCAAGGGCGTGGCGAAGCGCATGCCCAGCCGCGCCACGCCGCCGCTGCCGCGCGCACGCAGTTTCGGCCGCAGCCTGGAGATGGACGGCGCCCCGCCGCTGTCGCAGCAGGAACGCGACGCCCTGCTGGCCGATGCCGACAGTATCTGCGCCGGCCACGTGGTGCTGTTCGCCAAGCGCCGCTTCGACGTCGGCATGCCCCCGGTCTGGAACCGCGACCCGGACAGCGGCGTCGTCGGCCCGTCCATCTATGCCGGCGACATCGACATCCGCAACCGCGAACTGGTCGGCGACATCAAGCACGTGTGGGAACTGAACCGCCACCTGCACCTGGTGCGCCTGGCGCAGGCCTGGAGCGTGACCCGCGACGTGGCCTGGCTGCACGCGCTGCACCACCAGCTGCGCAGCTGGCTCGACCAGTGCCCGGCGCGCACCGGTCCCAACTGGACCAGCTCGCTCGAACTGGGCATCCGCCTGATCAACTGGGGTCTGGTGTGGGAACTGATCGGCGGCGAGGCCAGCGGCCTGTTCGCCGGCGACGACGGCCAGCGCCTGCGCGCCGACTGGCTCGATTCGATCCACGCCCACTGCAGCAGCATCGCGCGCCACCTGTCGCGCCACTCGTCGGCCAACAACCACCTGATCGGCGAACTGGCCGGCCTGTATGTCGGCGCCTCGATCTGGCCCTGCTGGAAATCCTCGAACGACTGGCTGGAACTGGCGCGCAGCGAGCTCGAGCACGAAGCCCAGGTCCAGTTCTCGCGCGACGGCGTCAACCGCGAGCAGGCCTTCGGCTACCACATCTTTTCGTCGGAATGCCTGTTCGTGGCCGGCCTGGTCGGCCAGGCCTGCAACCACCCGTTCTCGCGCGCCTACTGGACCAGCCTGCAGCGCAGCCTGCGTTTCCTGCGCTCGGTGCGCGACGTCGGCGGCCACGTGCCGATGGTCGGCGACGCCGACGACGGCATCGTGTTCCGCCTGGACGAGGCCGGCAGCGACCGCGCGGCCCAGCTGCTGGCGCTGGGCGACGCCGTGCTGCGGCCGCCCGAACCACCCTATCTACAGCAACAGCATGCGCCGCAACAGGCGCCGCAGCACGCCGGCGTGCGTTGGCTGCTGCACGCGCTGCCCGGCAAGCTCCCCGAGTGCGATCCGCACGAATCCGACACCGGCTGGGCCTTCCCGGACGGCGGCTACCTGCTGTTCGGCTCGCATTTCGGCGAAGCCGACGAGATCAAGGGCATGGTCGATTGCGGCCCGCTCGGCTACCTCGGCATTGCCGCCCACGGCCATGCCGACGCGCTGTCCCTGAGCCTGTCGGTCGGCGGCGAAGAATGCCTGGTCGACCCCGGCACCTATTCGTATGGACAGGAGCGCAAGTGGCGCGATTATTTCCGCGGCACCTCGGCCCACAACACGGTACGCATCGACGGCGCCGACCAGTCGCTGTCGGGCGGACCCTTCATGTGGCTCAAGAAAGCGAACGCGCAGATCGAGCGCATGCCGCAGTCGCCGCACGAATTCGACTTCCGCGGTTCGCACGACGGCTACGAGCGCCTGGCCGATCCGGTGCGCCACATGCGCAGCGTGCGTTTCGACGCCGCCAGCTCGACGCTGGTGGTGCGCGACGAGATCGCGGCCAAGAAACATCACCAGGTCGAGCTGTTCTGGCATTTTGCGCCGGGTCTGAACGTGCGCTTGAACAGTTCCGGCCTGCACGTGCGCGGCAAGCGCTTTGCCCTGCAAATGCAGGCGCAGGGCGCCGATCTCAGTCTGGAATTGGTGCACGGCAATGAAAATCCGCCGCTCGGCTGGGTCTCGCGCAGCTACGAATCGAAGCAGGCCTGCGACGTGCTCAAGATCAGCACCGTATCGTCCGCCGTCCCGGTCGAGTGCAGGTTTACAATAACGTTTTTTTAACATGCGGGATCGGGAAGGCTTTCGGGAAAGGAGGGTGGTCATGCTGATATATCTTGTCGCGGGTGCGCGCCCCAATTTCATGAAGATCGCCCCCATCGTGCGTGCGCTGCAGGCGCACGCGCATGCCCCCAGAGCCCTGTCGTACAAGATCGTCCATACCGGCCAGCACTACGACCGCGACATGAACGAGGTCTTCTTCGAGGAGCTCGGCATCCCGGCGCCGGACGTGTCGCTGGCGGCCGGCGGCGGCAGCCACGCCCAGCAGACCGCCAGGATCATGACCGGCTTCGAGGCACTTTGCCTGGCCGAGCGCCCCGATGCGGTGCTGGTGGTGGGCGACGTGAATTCCACGCTGGCCTGCTCGATCGTCGCCAAGAAGCTGCAGATCCCGGTGGCCCACGTCGAGGCCGGCCTGCGTTCCGGCGACATGTCGATGCCCGAGGAAATCAATCGCCTGGTCACCGACAGCATCGCCGACTGGTTCTTCGTGACCGAGCCGTCCGCCGTCGCGCACCTGCGCCGCGAGGGCAAGCCCGAGGCTGCCATCCATCACGTCGGCCACGTGATGGTCGACAACCTGCTGTACCAGGCCGACAAGCTGGCGCGCGAAGGCGGCAGCTTCGAGACCAGCGGCTGGAAGGCCCGCTGCCGGGCCGCGGGCGCGCGCTACGGCGTGGTGACCCTGCACCGGCCGGGCAACGTCGATGCCGCCGCACCCTTTGCGCGCATCGCCGCCGCCCTGAACGCCGTCGCGCTGGAACTGCCGCTGATCTTCCCGGTGCATCCGCGCACCCGCGCGCGCCTGCGCGAGTTCGACATCGACCTCGGCCCCGGCGTCACGCTGGCCGGGCCGCAGCCCTACATGGCCTTCCTCGACCTGTGGAAGGATGCGGCCGTGGTCCTCACCGACAGCGGCGGCCTGCAGGAAGAAACCACGGCCCTCGGCGTGCCCTGCGTCACGCTGCGCGACAACACCGAGCGCCCGGTGACGGTGGAAGAGGGATCCAACGTGCTGGCCGGCAGCGACCCGGACGCGATCCTGGCGCACGTGCAGGCGATCCTGCGCGGCGAGGGCAAGCGCGGGCGCCGGCCGCAGCTGTGGGACGGCCATGCGGCCGAGCGCATTGTCGCCGTATTGGCCAGGGAGCTGGCCGATGAGCTGGCCGAGGAAGCGGCATGAACCCCGACCGGATCACGCTGATGGGCTGCGGCATCGACAACCTGACGATGGAAGAAACGCTGCGTACGATCGAAGGCTTCATCGCCAGCGGCACGCCGCACCAGCACGTGGCGATCAACGTCGACAAGCTGGTCAAGGCCAGCCGCGACCCCGCGCTCCAGCGCATCATCAACGACTGCGCGCTGGTGAACGTCGACGGCATGCCGGTGGTATGGGCGGCGCGCCTGCTCGGCAAGCCGCTCAAGGAACGCGTGGCCGGCGTCGACCTGTTCGAGGCGCTGATGCGGCGCGCCGCGGCCAGGGGCTGGCGCGTGTTCCTGTGCGGCGCCCGCGACGAGGTGGTGCGCGAGGTGGCGGCGACCTACCAGCGCAACTACCCGCAACTGGTGCTGGCGGGCTGGCGCAACGGCTACTGGCAGGGCGAGGCGGAAGAAGCGCAGGCGGCGCTGCAGATCCGCGACGCCCACCCCGACCTGCTGTTCGTGGCAATCAGTTCGCCGAAAAAAGAGCAGTTCCTCGGCCGCTGGCAGGCCGAGATGAAGGTGCCGTTCGCGATGGGCGTGGGCGGTACCTTCGACGTGGCGATCGGCCGCGTCAAGCGTGCCCCGCTGTGGATGCAGAAGGCGGGGCTGGAATGGTTTTACAGGTTTTTGCAGGAACCGCGCCGGATGTTCCGCCGTTATTTCATCGATGACATGGCATTCATCTGGTTGATCATCAAAGAAGCCGCGCGGCGTTGATGCGCGGTGACCGAAACAGGGTTAATAACAACAATCGCCAGCCCCAAGGCATGGCGACGGCAACTTTTAAAGAAAGAAGCGTATTCATGAAAATTCTCGTTACTGGCGGCATGGGCTATATCGGTTCGCACACGGTAGTGGAACTGCAGAACGCCGGCTACGACGTGGTGGTGTTCGACAATCTCTACAACGCCGATCCGGCGGTGCAGGAACGCGTGCAGCGCATCACGGGCAAGACCTTCGATTTCGTCGAGGGCGACATCCGCGACCGCGCGGCCATGGAAGCGGTGTTCTCGGCGCACAAGATCGACGCCGTGATCCACTTTGCCGGCCTGAAGGCGGTCGGCGAATCGGTGGCGCAGCCGCTGCGCTACTACGACAACAACGTCTACGGCAGCGTGGCGCTGTTCGAGACGATGGCCAAGGCCGGCTGCAAGACGCTGGTGTTCTCGTCGTCCGCCACCGTCTACGGCGACCCGGCCTCGGTGCCGATCAAGGAAGATTTCCCGCTGTCGGCCACCAACCCGTACGGCCGCAGCAAGCTGATGATCGAAGAGATCCTGCGCGACCTCTTCAAGTCCGATCCGACCTGGCGCATCGCGCTGCTGCGCTACTTCAACCCGGTGGGCGCCCATGACAGCGGCCTGATCGGCGAAGAGCCGAACGGCATCCCGAACAACCTGGTGCCCTACATCGCCCAGGTCGCCAATGGCCAGCGCGAAAAGCTGTCGGTATTCGGCGGCGATTACCCGACCAAGGACGGCACCGGCGAACGCGACTACATCCACGTGGTCGACCTGGCCATCGGCCACGTCAAGACCCTCGACAAGCTGGCCCAGGGCGACGGCCTGGTCACCTACAATCTCGGCACCGGCAAGGGCAACAGCGTGCTGGAAATGATCCGCGCCTTCGAGCAGGCCTGCGGCAAGCCGATCCCGTACCAGATCGTCGACCGCCGCCCCGGCGACATCGCCAAGTGCTACGCTGACCCGACCCATGCGCGCGAAGAGCTGGGCTGGACTGCCGAGCGCAATGTCGACCAGATGTGCGCCGATTCCTGGCGCTACCAGATTACCCAAAAATGAAGAGATAAGGACAGCAACATGAAAGCAATGATTCTCGCAGCAGGCAAAGGCACCCGCGTACGTCCACTGACCTACGACCTGCCGAAACCGATGATCCCGGTACTGGGCAAGCCGGTGATGGCTTACCTGATCGAGCACCTGGCCAAGAACGGCGTGACCGAAATCATGGTCAACGTGGCCCACCTGCACGAAAAGATCGAGGATTACTTCGGCGAGGGCGAACAGTTCGGCGTCCAGATCGGCTACTCCTTCGAAGGCTATACCAAGGAAGACGGCGAAGTGGTGGCGGTGCCGATCGGCTCGGCCGGCGGCATGAAGAAGATCCAGGAATTCGGCGGCTTCTTCGACGATACCGCGATCGTGCTGTGCGGCGACGCCCTGATCGACCTCGACCTGAAAGCAGCCCTGCTCGAGCACCGTCGCAAGGGTGCGATGGCCACTGTGATCACCAAGGAAGTGCCTTGGGACAAAGTGTCGAGCTATGGCGTGGTGGTCACCGACAAGGACGGCCGCATCACCCAGTTCCAGGAAAAGCCGAAGCAGGAAGAGGCGCTGTCGAACTTCATCAGCACCGGCATCTACATCTTCGAACCGGAAGTCCTGAACCTGATCCCGTCGGGCGTCGAGTTCGACATCGGTTCCCAGCTGTTCCCGCTGCTGGTCGAGAAGGGCCTGCCGTTCTACGCCCAGGGCCGCCCGTTCAACTGGCTCGACATCGGCAGCGTCAGCGATTACTGGGAAGTGCTGCAGAACGTGCTGACCGGCGAAGTCAACCACATGGACGTGCCCGGCATCCAGATCGAACCGGGATTGTGGACCGGCCTGAACACCAGCATCGACTGGGAAGGCACCACCATCAAGGGCCCGGTCTACATCGGTTCCGGCGTCAAGGTCGAAGCCGGTTCGACCATCATCGGCCCGACCTGGATCGGCCACGGCAGCCATATCTGCGAAGGGGCCGAAGTCGTCCGCAGCGTGCTTTTCGAGTACACTCGGGTACTGAACGATGTCACCTTGCATGAAATGATCGTGTTCAAGGATTACAGCATCGACCGTGCCGGCCAGATGAAGCATTCGTCCGAATACAGCTCCGACGAATGGCTGAATGCCCGCGACCGTCGCCGCAGCCGCCGCAAGGAAATCGCCGACGAGACGGACAACAAAGTAGAAAAGGCAAGTGCATGAAGATTTACCCAGTCATCCTCTCCGGCGGCGCCGGTACCCGCCTCTGGCCGCTCTCGCGCGCGGTCATGCCGAAGCAGCTGCTGCCGCTGGTCACCGACAAGACCATGCTGCAGGAAACTGCCTTGCGGGTGCGCGGCTGGCCGGAAGTGATGGCGCCGCTGGTCGTGTGCGGCAACGAGCACCGCTTCCTGGTCGCCGAGCAGCTGCGTGACATCGGGATCACCCCGCATGGCATCCTGCTCGAGCCGGCCGGCCGCAACACGGCCCCGGCCGTGGCGGCGGCCGCCCAGTACCTGAAGACCGAGGATCCGGACGCCGTCATGCTGGTGCTGCCGGCCGACCACGTGATCGAGAAGAACGAAGCCTTCCGCGTGGCGGTCGAGCGCGCCTACCGGCTGGTGCAGGACGGGTCGCTGGCAACCTTCGGCATCGTGCCGGGGGCGCCGGAAACCGGCTACGGCTACATCAAGCGCGGCGAGCCGCTGGCGGGCTGCGACGATTGCTACAAGATCGAGCGCTTCGTCGAAAAGCCCGACCGCAGCACGGCCGAAGGCTTCGTCGCCGACGGCGGCTTCTACTGGAACAGCGGCATGTTCATGTTCCGTGCCGACCGCTTCCTCGACGAAATCGCCCAGCACGCGCCGCAGATCGCCACCGCGGTCGAGGGCGCGGTGCGCGATGCCTACCGCGACCTCGACTTCTGCCGTCTCGACGAAGCCGCCTTCTCGGGCAGCCCGTCGGATTCGATCGACTATGCGGTGATGGAACACACGCGCGACGGCGTCGTCGTATCGAGCGACATCGGCTGGAGCGACGTCGGTTCGTGGTCGGCGCTGGCCGACGTGCAGACCAAGGATGCCAACGGCAACGTGCAGCGCGGCGACGTCTACCTCGACAACACCAGCAACACGCTGGTGCGCGCCGAGAGCCGCATCGTCGCCGTGGTCGGCGTGCAGGACCTGGTCGTGGTGGAAACCAACGATGCCGTGCTGGTCGCGCACAAGGACCAGGTGCAGCGTGTCAAGAACGTGGTCGACCACCTCAAGGTGCAGGCCCGTACCGAGCACCTGCACCACACGCGCGTCTACCGTCCTTGGGGCTACTACGAAGGCATCGATTCGGGCGACCGCTTCCAGGTCAAGCGCATCACGGTCAAGCCGGGCGAGAAGCTGTCGCTGCAGATGCACCACCACCGTGCCGAGCACTGGATCGTGGTGTCGGGTACGGCGCGCGTGACGTGCGGCGACAAGACCATCCTGCTGGCCGAGAACGAGTCGACCTACATCCCGCTGGGCACCACCCACCGCCTGGAAAACCCGGGCAAGCTGCCGCTGCACCTGATCGAGGTGCAGTCGGGCAGTTACCTGGGTGAAGACGATATCGTCCGCTTCGAGGATATCTACCAGCGCGCCTGATCCTGATATAGAAGGCGTATTTGCAAGGGGCCGGCATTTGCCGGCCTTTTTTTGCGCGTTTTTTCCGGGTTTGCCGCGCTCATTTGCCCCAGCCTACCGTGTGGATGTGCCCATGCATACGGCCTACAATGCCTCGACGAGTCTCCATCCATTCCCAGGAGGACGCCATGAAGACGATCGTTGCGGCACTCGCATTCACGCTGGCGGCCGGCACCCCGCCCTTGACCACCGAGGCGTCGGCCCAGACCGCCACCGGGCCGAGGTTGCTCGACGAGGGCAGGTACGGCCAGCTCGAACGCTGGCTCGGCGCCGGCGAACTGCATCTCACCAATGTGTATACCCGGCAGGCCGGCGACACCTCGGCCCAGTTCCATGCCGGCGCCGACGCCGAAGGCCCGACCTTCACCCTGCTCGAAGTGACCAATACCGCCGGCAACACCTACCTGGTGGGCGGCTACAACCCGCAAAGCTGGGCCGCGGACGAGGGCTGGCACGAAACCATCCGCGATGCGCAGCGTACGGCCTTCCTGTTCAATTTCACGGTGCCGGCCGTGTACCGGCAGATCCTGTCCGGCTACATCCTGCCCAGCCAGGGCCAGCGCCAGACCTTCAACGAAATGGAATTCGGCCCGGTGTTCGGTTCCGGTCCCGACCTGTTCGTCAACGACCGCCTCGACACCGCGCTGTCCTGGCAGCTCAGCTATGGCAATCCGCTCGACGAACGCCTCAGCATCATCGACCGCAGCATGGACGGCGAGACGGTGCGCGTCGACGCGCTGGAAATCTATGCGATCGCGCCGGTGCCCGAGCCGGCGGCCTGGGCGATGCTGCTGGCCGGGATCGGGACGGCGGGGGCGTTTGTGCGCCTGGCGCGCCTGGCATGCAAACGCGGGGAGGGCGCGCCGGCGTAAATGATGACCATGGCGCGCATCGTCTCCGGCCTTGCCATCGCGCTCGTGGGCGTGCCGGCCGGCGCCCAGCCGGCTACCGCCCTGCAAGCCGGCCAGCTGGCCATCGTCATCAACGATGCCGACCCGCACAGCGTCGCCGTCGGCGCCTATTACCGCCAGCGCCGCAATATTCCCCCGGCCAACGTGGTGCACGTCAGCATCCCAGGCAAACCGCATGCGCTCGACCCGGCGCGTTTCACCCTGCTGAAGCAGCAGATCGATGCCGGGCTCGGTCCCGATGTGCAGGCGGTGCTGATGATCTGGACCGCACCCTACCGGGTCGCCTGCAACGGCATCACCGCCGCCTACACGCTCGGCTACGACGCCGCCCAGTGCGCCCGGACCTGCGCCCCCGGCCAGCCCAGCGCCTATTTCAATGCCGCCACCCGGCGTCCGTTCAGCGAGCTGAACATGCGGCTGTCGATGCTGCTGCCAACCGAATCGGTGGCGCAGGCGAAGGCGCTGATCGACCGCGGCGTCGGCGCCGGGTTCCGCACGCTGCCGGCCACCGCCTATTACCTGGTGACCTCGGACAGCGCGCGCAACACGCGCGCCGCCTTTTTTCCGGCGCCGGGCCGGATCGCGGCGCCCCGGCTGAACACGCGCACCCTCCGAACCGATGCGCTCGAGGGCGCGCGCGACATCCTGATCTACCAGACCGGCAAGGCCGCGGTCGACAAGCTCGACACGCTGGGCTTCGTGCCCGGTGCGCTGGCCGACCACCTGACCTCGTTCGGCGGCGACCTGCTCGACAGCGCAAGCCAACCCGCTCAGATGAGCAGCCTGCGCTGGCTGGAGGCCGGCGCCACCGCCAGCTACGGCACCGTCAGCGAACCCTGCAACTACTGGCAGAAGTTCCCCAACCCATCGGTGTTGTTGAAAAACTACTTGCAGGGCAACAGCGCCATCGAGGCTTACTGGAAGAGCGTGGCGTGGCCGGCCCAGGGGCTTTTCATAGGAGAACCGCTGGCCGCACCCTACGCCCGGCAATGACCACAATCTGCAGCACATTCGATGTGCATTAGTCCGGATGGGCTAACGCATGGTCATGATGTTGTCAATTAACGCATTTAATATCCGTGATGTAAGTTCCTTACTGACAACCTTGGCAAAACCCTGACCTTTCCCCCGGGACCCTCCATGACCCTTTGTGCACCACATTTCGTTCCCGTCCGCCTGACCGTGCTGGCCGCCCTGCTGGCCGGCATGTCGGCAGCGGCATTCGCTGCGCCCGGCGACGTCGTCATCAGCCAGGTCTACGGCGGCGGCGGCAACACCGGCGCGACCCTCAAGAACGACTACATCGAGCTGTTCAACCGCAGCAATGCGCCGGTCGACCTGAGCACCTGGAGCGTGCAGTATGCCGCGACCACCGGCAACAGCTGGCAGCTGACCCGGTTGACCGGCACGATCCAGCCCGGCCAGTACTACCTGGTGCAGGAAGCTGCCGGCAATGGCGGCACCGCCAGCTTGCCGCAGCCGGACGCGAGCGGTAGCCTGGCGATGGCGGGCGGAGCGGGCAAGGTGGCCCTCGTCAGCAGCCAGACCGCCCTGAGCGGCGTCGCGCCGACCTCGAGCGCACTGCAGGACGTGGTGGGTTATGGCACTGGCACCAATTTTTATGAGGGCACGGGTCCGACCGCCAGCCTGAGCGCTACCCTGGCTGCGCTGCGCGCCGATGGCGGCTGCACCGACAGCAACAACAACGCCGCCGATTTCAGCACCGCCACGCCGAGCCCGCGCAACAGCGCCAGCCCGTACAAGTTGTGCGCCGGTGGCGGCACCGATCCGACCCCGGTCGCCCAGCCGATCGCCCTGAACTGCCCGGCCAGCATCAGCGGCCGCGCCGGCACCGCCTTCTCGGGCGTGCTGCGCGCCAGTGACCCGGACAGCATCGTCAACGGCGCCACCATTACGGGCGGTGCCCGCGCCGGCATCAGCCTGACCGGCTTCGCGGCAGCCGGCGCCGACGGCGGCAGCGCCTCGGCCTCCCTGTCGGTCGACGCCAGCGTTGCCGGCGGCAGCTACCCGGTCGCCGTGACCTTCACCAACGACGACGGCCAGTCGGCCAGCTGCACGGTCAATGTGCTGGTCTCGGGCGAGCAGACGATCTCGCAGCTGCAGGGCAGCGGCGCCAGCAGCCCGTTCAACAACACCGTACAGACCACCACCGGCGTGATCACCAAGCTGCTCGGCAGCGGCTACTACATCCAGGATCCGGCCGGCGACAACGACCCGACCACCCCGGACGCGATTTACGTCTACACCGGCAGCGCCGCCGCTCCCGGCAAGGTCGGCGACCTGGTGCGCGTGACCGGTACCGTCACCGAATACACGCCGACCGGCGCCCCGCGTTCCTACACCGAGATCAAGGACATCACCGCCAGCGCCAACCTCGGCGCCGGCCAGCCGGTCGGCATTACCAACGTCCGGCTCGGCGCGGAAGACCTGCGCCGCTACGAAGGCATGCTGGTGCGCTTCAGCGGCGCGCTGACCGTGAACGGCAACGGCTTCCTCGGCGACCGCGGCGAGCTGGTGCTGGGCAACGGCCGCCTCGAAACCCCGACCAACCGCTTCCGTCCGGGTCCCGAAGCGAATGCGCTGGCGGCCGCCAACGAACGCAACATGGTGGTGCTGGACGATAACAGCTTCACCACCCCGGCCCACATTCCCTACCTGTTCCAGGACCAGACCGTGCGCTCTGGCGACACCGTCAACGACCTGGTCGGCGTGCTCGACTTCGGCGCCGTCGGCGGCGGTGGCGGCTGGTACAAGCTGCAGCCGACCGACACCCCGACCTTCAGCCGCACCAATGTCCGTGAGCCGGTCCCGACCGTCGCCGCGGGCAATGTACGCGTCGCCAGCGCCAACGTGCTGAACTTCTTCACCACCTTCACCAACGGCCGCGACGTCAACGGCGCCAGCGGCCAGGGCTGCAAGATCGGCAACTCGACCTCGGCCGGCAACTGCCGCGGCGCCGACAACATGGACGAGTTCGTGCGCCAGCGCGACAAGATCGTGAACGAGCTGAAGGCGATGGACGCCGATGCCGTCGGCCTGATGGAAATCCAGAACAACGGCGACTTCGCCGTGGGCTACCTGGTCAACGCGCTGAACGCGTCGATCGGCAGCACCGTCTATGCCTACGTGCCGCAACCGCCGGCCACCGGCACCGACGCCATCCGCGTGGCGATGATCTACAAGCCGGGCAAGCTGACCCTGGTCGGCGGCGCCATGTCCGACAACGACAGCGTCAACAACCGTCCGCCGATGGCCCAGACCTTCAAGGTCAACGGCAACGGCGCCAAGTTCTCGCTGATCGTCAATCACCTGAAGTCGAAGGGCAGCTGCGGCGGCGGCACCGGCAATACCGACAGCGGCGACGGCCAGGGTTGCTGGAACCTGACCCGCGTGCAGCAGGCCACGCGCCTGGCGCAATACTTCATCCCGGCCGTGGTGGCCGCGAGCGGCGATGCGGACGTGCTGGCAGTCGGCGACTTCAACTCCTACGGCCACGAAGACCCGATCGCCTACCTGACCAGCAATGGCATGGTGAACGAACTGGAACGCTTCGTGCGCCCGAACGGTACCCCGTACTCGTACGTGTTCGACGGCATGAGCGGCTACCTCGACCACGCGCTGGCCAGCACGTCGCTCGACCCGCAGGTGGCCGGCGTGACCGAATGGCACAACAATGCGGACGAACCGGATGCGATCGACTACAACCTCGGCGACACCGCCGACGACCCGTACGTCAACAACGCCTTCCGCGCTTCGGACCATGACCCGGTGGTGGTGAGCCTGAACCTGGCCGGTGCCACGGCGGACGTGAGCGCCAGTGTCAAGATCGTCCAGTCCTCGCTGAAAGGTAACCTGATCACCGGCAAGTTCACCGGCACGGTCACGATCACCAACACCAGCGGTGCGCCGATCAACGGTCCCCTGCAACTGCGCCTGGACGGCCTGCCGGCCAGCGTCAGCCTCGACAACCGTAGCGGCATGAACGAAGGCGCTCCATTCATCACGGTATCGAACGGCACCCTGGCCGCCGGTGCGCAACTGACCGTGACCACGACCTTCAGCAATCCGTCGAAGGCCCAGATTACCTATACGCCGAAACTGATCAGCGGTACTTTTTAAGGAATACGCAACATGTTCAAAATGACCTCTCTCCTGTCCCGCTGCGTGCTGGCGCTGGCTTGCCTGGGCGGCAGCGCCGCCGCGCTGGCCGGTCCGACCTACCACGTCAATGTGAACAGCGCGTCGCAGGGTACCGGCGACGGCTACCTGGTACTGTCCTTCCTCAACGAGGACCCGATGCCGTCGGTTACCGCGACCGTTACCAACTGGACCGGCGCCTTTGCCGGCACCGGCGTGGCCTACAATAATGCGACCGTCGATTTCGGCAGCCATACGCTGACCGTGGTCGGCGGCACCAACGGCTACCTGTTCGACGTCGATTTCGGCGGCATGTTCGGCTTCGACGTCAGCTTCGACACCGAAAACCCGGCCTACGAAACCAACTTCGGCGTCGCCCTGTCCGACCTCGACGGCAACTACGCCACCGGCGGCGACGTCGCCAGCATCGTGCTCGGCACCGCTGGTCCGGTGCGGATCAGTGCCAACGCCAGCTACGCCAGCGTGACCCCGGCCGCCGTCGGCACCGACGTCCCGGAACCGGCCGACTGGGCGCTGGTCATGACCGGCCTGGGCCTGATGGGCTTCTCGCTGCGCCGCCGCATGCGCTGAGACCGCTTGCGCTGAGCTTGCTGCATACAAACCACCTGACCGGCGACGGGCAGGTGGTTTTTCATTGCTTGTATCCTTTTCACAACTGCCGGACTTGGCTGCCGCGCATCTCTTGATTCACCTCAAAACCCGCTTCCCTCTAGGCGCTATGCCGATTCGCTATTTATTCGCGGAAGCTCTGAATACCCCAAACAAATCATATTGTTCAGTTGGTCTTGCATCGTGCATATTAAAATCTGGCAGCTGCAAACATAGATCAATGTTTTAGGATAGCCGTATGTCCGCACACGTCCTCGTGGTCGACCCCGATCCCGCCATTCGCCAGTTGCTGGCGTTGAACCTGACGCGCGCCGGCCACGACGCCGCCAGTTGCCTCGATGCCGAATCGGCGCTGGTCTCGATCGACGAGCATCCGCCCGAAATGCTGCTGCTGGAATGGGATTTGCCGGGCCAGTCCGGCCAGGCGCTGATCCGGCGCCTGCGCGCCGGCGTCGCCACGCGCGAGCTGCCGATCATCATGCTGTCGGCGCGCGCCGGCGAGCACGACAAGATCCTGGCGCTGGAATCGGGCGCCGACGACTATCTCACCAAACCCTTCAATCCGCGCGAACTGCTGGCCCGCATCGGCGCCGTGTTGCGGCGCCGGGCACCTGCGCCCGTGGCGCCGGCCGCAGCCCTTGGGCCCGATGTGGTGCAGATGGCCGGCCTGCGCCTCGACCCCGGCACCCAGCGCGTGATGGCGGGAGCGCGCCAGGTGGCCCTGGGGCCGGTCGAGTTCCGCCTGCTGAATTTCCTGATGCATCATCCAGAGCGCGTGCATTCGCGTTCGCAGCTGCTGGACCAGGTATGGGGCCGTCATGCGGTGCTCGACGAGCGCACCGTCGACACCCATGTCGGACGGCTGCGCAATGCGTTGCAGCCGAGCGGCCACCAGCAGCGCATCGAAACCGTGCGCGGCAGCGGCTACCGCTTCGTTGCCTGGCGCGCCCGGGATGCCTTCGGCTGGGACAGCGCCGCCTGAGCACCTTGCACCGATAAATGGAACCGGTCGTCATCCTCAGCCGCCTGGAGCAGGAGTACCTGCTGCGCGCGATCGAAGCCGGCGTGCGCGTGGCCAGCCTGCATCAGTTGTTCCTGTGGACGCAGGGCCAGCTGCAGGCGCTGCTGCCGCACGCCGTGCTGGCCTGCATGCAGTTCGCGCCGGGCGGCGCCTTGCTGGGTATCGAATGCCTGCATGGCACGGTGCTGGCGCCGCCGACGCTGGCCGCGCTGGCCGGGCGCCGCGACGGGCTGGCGCCGCGCATCGCACGCCACTGCATGGGCGGCGGCCACCTGCCGGCACTGTTCGATGCCGGCGGCAGGGAGGAGGGGGCGCCGGCGCTGGAAGGCTTCCGCGCCGAACTGGCGGCGCTCGGCTTCGATAGCGTGCTGGCCCACGGCACCGGCCAGACCGCGGCCGGCGCCAGCGTGTTCGTCCTGTTCGGCCTGCCGATGCGGCCGAGCGCGCGCCACGCCTACTTCCTGGAACTGCTGGTGCCGCACCTGCACCTGGCGCTGGCGCGGCTGCCGTCGCATGGCGGCGCGGCGGCGGCACCGGCGCGCAGCCTGAGTGTGCGCGAGACCGAGATCGTCGGCTGGCTGCGCGAAGGCAAGAGCAACGACGAGATGGGCCAGATCCTGGGCATCAGCGGGTTGACCGTCAAGAACCACCTGCAGCGCATCTACCGCGCGCTCGGGGTCAGCAACCGCGCCCATGCGCTCGCCCGCTGCATGGAATTACGCCTGCTGGAAGGATAAGGACGCCTAACAAAACCTCCATGGCTGCGTTAGATCGTCTCGCCGTACTAACGTACTGTCTTCGACGATCCGCCTTGCCCTGGAGGTTTTGTTAGGCGTCCCAGGGTTCCAGCAGAGAGGCAGAATCAGGACTGCGAAACGTCGGCCGCAGCGCGCTGCATGGCGGCATAGCGCCAGGCTTCGGCATTGGCGTCGATGATGCGCAGGCCGTTGCAGCCGTCGGCGGCGCAGTCCGGCTGCGGCATCGTGGCCGACGCGGTCGGCACGGCGGTGCCGGCGGCGGCCGCGCCGGTCGTGGCGGCGCCGGTGCTGCCGCTGCTGGTTGCAGCCGACACGTTGACGCTGGTGGTGGCCGAGCCGGTCTGGATCGAGGCGGCAGTCTGGGTCGGCAGCGCATCCTGCGGCCCGCCGCAAGCAGCGAGCAGGGCGGCGAGGGAGAGGGCGGACAAGGTTCGAAGAGTCAGTAGTTTCATGATGGCGGGCAATAGCTGCGATATGGATGAGCTATTGTAGCCACACTTTTTTTCCGTGCGTCAACTTTTTAACTTAACTTTGTGTAAATCATCTCCTTGTATTTAACAATTCATGCTAGATGCACGAAGTTGAAAGATGATGTCAGGAAATATCCTAAGAGAAATAAACCTTCTGGAACGTCAACGTAGCGCCCATGCGACGTTCGGCTACTCATGCATTCCATACCAACGCACGCTTGACGTTCGTCATGACGGCACGGATGATCTAAGCATGAAAAAACTTGTCCTCTTATTACTAGCCGCCTGCGCCACCAGCGGCTGCGGCGCCCAGTCCGGCAATCAGAAGGTTCCCGTGGCGGTTGCCGCGACCAAGGCCCCACCCGATTCCAACCTGGCCGCGCCGGGCGAGATGCTGACCCGCATTCGTACCCTGGTCGGCTCGCCCACCTGCACCAGCGACGCCCAATGCCACACGATGCCGCTGGGCGCCAAGTCATGCGGCGGTCCGGAAGGGTATATCGCCTGGTCGTCGGCCAAGACCCAGGAAAGCGAGCTGCGCGCCCTTGGCGACAGTTACAAGGAACAGCAGCGCAGCGCGAATGCCGCGTCCGGCATGATGTCAACCTGCAACTTCGTGCCCGACCCGGGCGCGATCTGCAAGACCGGCATCTGCCAGCTGGGCAGCGGCGCCGCCGCCCAGGCACGCTGAGCCGGCCGCGGGTTCAGCGCGCGACCGACTTGATCGCTGTGCTGGTCTGCACCACCGGCAGCAGCACCGCGCTGGCGCCGGCGGTGCCGCGCTGGATAGACACGGTCGCCTTGCGGTAATCGGCCGGCTTGGCGAAGAAGATGTTGTCGACGTAGCTCTGCGGGTTGCGGTCGTACAGCGGGAACAGGCTCGACTGGATCTGCACCATGATGCGGTGGCCCGGCTTGAACACGTAGTTCATGGTCGGCAGGCGGAACTTGTATTCCTGGACTTCGCCGGCCGGAATCGGCGTCGGGTGCTCGAAGCTCTGGCGGTAGCGGCCACGGAAGATGTCCATGCTGACCGGCAGCTGGTAGCCGCCCATTTCCGGCTGCTCGGCCACGGTTGCCGGATAGACGTCGATGATCTTGACCACGAAGTCGCCGTCGGTGCCGCTGGTCTTGGCGAAGATGTCGGCGAAGGGCGCACCCTGCACGGTGACCGGGCTGGTCAGCACCGGAGTCTGCCAGGACAGCACGTCGGTGCGGGTCGACACGAAACGCTGGTCCTGCAGCAGCCAGCTGACCCAGCGGCTGCGCTCGCTGAACGACATCGGCGGCGCCAGGAAGGGCACCGGCTTGGCCGGGTCGGATACATAGCTGTCCTCGCCCGCGGCGGCCGGCTGGAAGGCCAGGCCGTTGTCGGCTTGCAGGTAGAGCGGCGTCAGCGCCTTGGTCGCCGGCCAGTCGGCGAACTTGTCCCAGCGGTTGTCGGACGCGTTGTAGATCATCACCGGCGCCAGCGGCTCGGCCGGCGTGCGGTCCTTCAGGTAGGTGTTGAAGAACGGGATCAAGACGTCGCGGCGGAAGTCGGCCGCGGTGTCGCCTTTCCACTTGAGCGGACCCAGGGTCTCGGCCTTGCCGTTGACCTGGCTGTGCGCCCATGGCCCCATCACCAGGTGGTTGTTCGACATGCCCTTGGCGCGCAGCGCTTCCCAGGCATTGATGGCGCCGTACATGTCTTCCTGGTCCCACAGGCCCTGCAGCCACATGGTCGGCACGCTCGCCGGCTTGGCCGCGACGAATTTATCCAGGGCCTGGCCCTGCCAGAAGGCGTCGTAGGCGGGGTGGCTGGACAGGCGGTTCCAGAAGCCGAGCTGCTTGAAGCCGTTGCGCTCGGCCCAGTTGCCGGCCGAACCGGCATCGAGGAAGGCCTGGTAGTCGTCGGCGCCGGTACGCGCCACGTTCTCGCCCTTGCCGGTCTTGGTGGTCTGGCCGGTGAAGTAATCGAGGTTGACCTGGCGGAAGGCGCCGTAGTGGAACCAGTCGTCGCCCATCCAGCCGTCGATCATCGGGCTCTGCGGCGCCACCACCTTCAGCGCCGGGTGCGGGCCGAGCAGGGCCATCGTCACGGTCCAGCCATCGTAGGACGAGCCAATCATGCCGACCTTGCCGTTGCCCTGCTTGACGTTCTTGACCAGCCAGTCGACCGTGTCCCAGGCATCCGTGGTGTCGTCGGTCTTGCTCGGATTGAGCGGGCCGATCGGCGGACGCGTCATCACGTAGTTGCCCTTGGAACCGTATTTGCCGCGGATGTCCTGGTAGACCAGGATGTAGCCGTCGTCGACCCATTCGCGGTTGGCGGTCCACACCGCGTCGCGCAGGTGCGGCACGCTTTCCTTGCTGAAGCCGCCCGCATCGTAGGGCGTACGCTCGAGCAGCAGCGGCAGGTTCTGCCCGCCTTTCGGAATCAGGATCACGGTGTGCAGCTTGACGCCGTCGCGCATCGGGATCATGACCTCCTGGCGCGTGTAGTCGTAGTCGGCATCGGGGCGCTGCCATTTGGCCGGGATGTCGCTGCCGGTCTGGACCAGCGTGTTGTCTTTTGCGGATTGTGGTTGCGACTGCGGGGCGGCGAAGGCGTAGGAGGCGGCAAGGACGGAGGTGGCGAAGGCGAGGGCGGTACGGCGTGACATCGACGGTTTCCTTATTCAGAACGAACGGCGTGGGCGGGGGCCAGGTCGGCTGAGCAAGTATAACCAGATGAGATAGCGGAAAGCCATGCATAATGGCCGTCATGACGCCCACATTTTTCGCCGATGCCCAGGCCTTCCGCGCCTGGCTCGACCAGCACGCCGCCGGCGCGACCGAGGTGCTGGTCGGCTTCCACAAGGTGAACTCGGGCCAGCCTTGCATGCGCTGGTCCGAATCGGTCGACGAAGCCTTGTGTGTCGGCTGGATCGACGGGCGCCGCCAGCGCATCGACGACGACAGCTACGCGATCCGCTTCACGCCGCGCAAGGCCGCCTCGATCTGGAGCGTGGTGAACATCGCCAAGATGGACAAGCTGCGCCTTGATGGCAAAATGACGGCGGCGGGCGAAGCCGCATTTGCGCTGCGCCGGGAGGGGAAGTCGGGCATCTATGCGCACGAGCGCAGCGATGTACCCGAGCTGCTTGACCCGGAGCGCGAGCGCTTCCAGCAAGATGCGGCGGCCTGGACCTACTTCGAGGCGGCGCCGCCCGGCTACCGCAAGGTCGTGCTGCACTGGATTACGCAGGCAAAGCGGGAAGAGACGCGCAGCAAACGGCTCGCGCAACTGATGCAGGCTTGTGCGGCGGGAAAACGGCTGGCTTGACGGCCCTGAAAGTTACCCGAACGGGCGTCAAAGCATCCAGCGCACGGCTTCGCGCCTGACGATGTCCTCGAGCGCGCGGGTCGCCGCGCTCTGGTAGGCGCCTTTGCGCCGCAACAGCATGACCGTGCGCGGCGGCGGTGGCGACGCCAGCGCCAGGTTGCGCAGGCCGGGCGCCTGTCCTGCGATTGCCTCCGGCAATATCGTCAACAGATTGCTATGGCGGACGATTTCGACCAGGGCACTGATCGTATTCACTTCCACCGCGACCTTCGGCGCCACCTGGGACGCCTGCAGATAATTGTCGATGTGGACGCGGGTGACGAAATTCTTGCTGAGCAGGGCCAGTTCGCCCTCCGCGAGCGAGCGGACGTCGAGCGTATCCCGCCCGGCCCACGGATGATGGTCCGCGACGACGACACGCAGGCTTTCCGTGAACAGCGGCAGGCTGTCGATATCCGCGCAACGCGCCAGTTCGAACGCGATACCGAGGTCCACTTCATCCGCTTCGATCGCGGCGGCGATCGTGTCCATCGACATTTCCAGCACATTGACCTTGATGGCCGGGAAGCGGGCGTGGAAAGCGGCCACCAATGGCCCGATCAGATAGGCAGTGAAAGTCGGTGTCATCGCCAGCCGCACGGCGCCGCGTGACAGGTCGCCCACATCGTGGATCGCGCGCCGGGCCGATTCCAGTTCGAACAGCGCGCGCCGCGCATGGGCGATATAGGCTTGCCCGGCCTCGGTCACCTTGACCGTGCGCCCGCTGCGGTCGAGCAGGACCGCATCCAGTCGGTCTTCCATCTGCAGGATCTGCTGCGAAAGGGCAGGCTGGGACACATGCAGCGCTTCCGCCGCGCGCGTGAAATTGCCGTGCTCGGCGACGGCGATGAGATATTTTAGTGCACGCAGCTCCATAATTTAGTGCACGCCGCTCCAAGAATTAGCATTAGTTTTTCTTATCAACACCATTCTAAGCAGGTATTGGACCGCTGTATAAAAAGCCACGATGATGATTTCCATTGCAGGGTATTAAGCAATTTACTGGCCAGGAAATCGGGCCGGATTGCCGACCCGTCGCACCCCGTCAATCCAGTTGACACTCCAGCCCATCGAATAAAGGAAATCATCATGCTGCAATCGGACGTCACCCAGGATGCGCGCACGGCACTCACCGCACGTGTCATCACCAGCAAGGCGCTGAAAGACCTGAGCTGGGCCGCCCTCGCCGAAGGCACCGGCCTGCACGTCGCCTACGTCACGGCGGCCCTGCTCGGCCAGCACGCCCTGCCGGCCGCCGCCGCCGCCATCGTGGCCGAGCGCCTTGAGCTGGGCGCCGCCGACGCCAGACAGCTGCAGTCGGTGCCGATGCGCAGCAGCATCCCGGGCGGCGTGCCGACCGACCCGACGATCTACCGCTTCTACGAGATGGTGCAGGTGTATGGCACGACGCTGAAAGCGCTGGTCCACGAGCAATTTGGCGACGGCATCATCAGTGCGATCAACTTCCGCTGCGACATACAAAAGGTCGCGGATCCCGAGGGCGGCGAGCGTGCCGTCATCACGCTGGACGGCAAATTCCTCCCCTATAAGCCGTTCTGAGCGCGCCGGCCAGGCAGGCATTCTTCTTGCTGAGATTCAAACTACATAACGTCAACAGGCCCGCGGGCCGCGAAAGGTGAAGCTGCATGGCATATCTGGTTCCTTCGGAATTCGTCACCAAGATGGTGGACGCGGGCGAGTCGAAAATCTACATGGCGACGCGCGATGCGCTGATCCGCGCCTACATGGCGGGCGCCATCCTGGCGCTGGCCGCCGTCTTTGCGGTGAGCGTGTCGGTGGCGACGGGCGTGCCGCTGATCGGCGCACTCCTGTTCCCGGTCGGCTTCTGCATGCTGTACCTGATGGGCTTCGACCTGCTGACGGGCGTCTTCGTGCTGACGCCGCTGGCCTTGATCGACAGGCGTCCCGGTGTCACCGTCGGCCGCGTCCTGAAGCATTGGGGCGTGGTCTTCGTCGGCAACTTCCTCGGCGCGCTGACGGTGGCCTGCCTGATGGCCTACATGTTTACCTTCGGCTTCAACACGGATGGCGGCAAGATCGCCCAGACCGTCGCGCAGATCGGCGAGAAGCGCACCGTCGGCTATGCCGCCTACGGCGCCGCCGGCATGCTGACCCTGTTCATCCGCGGCATGCTGTGCAACTGGATGGTGTCGATGGGCGTGGTCGGCGCGATGATCTCTACCACCGTCGGCGGCAAGGTCGTGGCGATGTGGATGCCGATCATGCTGTTCTTCTTCATGGCCTTCGAGCATTCGGTGGTGAACATGTTCCTGTTCCCGTTCGGCCTGATGATGGGCGGGCACTTCACGATCATGGATTACCTGATCTGGAACGAGCTCCCGACCGTGCTGGGCAACCTGGTGGGCGGCCTCGCCTTCACCGGCCTGACGCTGTACTCCACCCACGTCCGGACGGCGGCCAAGCGCTCGTTCAGCTAATGTTCAACTGATCGTTCCCGGATGTCTTCCGGTCCGCATCTCTCGATCGGCCAGCATAGCGAGCGCGGCCGCAAGGCGGTCAACCAGGACTTCCACGGCAGCTGCATGCCGCAGGGCCGGCAGCTGGCCGTGAAGGGCGCCGCGCTGGCCGTGGCCGACGGCATCAGCAGCAGCGACGTCAGCCAGGTCGCCAGCGAAACGGCGGTCGCTTCCTTCCTCGAGGACTATTACTGCACCTCGGATGCGTGGTCGGTGAAGACCTCGGCGGAACGCGTGCTGGCGGCCACCAATGCCTGGCTGTATGCGCAGACCCGGCAAAGCCAGGGCCGCTACGACAAGGACCGCGGCTACGTGTGCACGCTGTCGGCGCTGGTCATCAAGTCGAACACCGCCTACCTGTTCCACGTCGGCGACACCCGCATCTACCGGGTGCACCGCGACAGCCTGGAACAGCTGACCACCGACCACCGCGTCTCGGTCGCGCCCGGGCAGAGCTACCTGGCGCGCGCACTCGGCGTGGATGCCCACCTGGAGATCGACTACCGCAGCGAGCCGCTCGAGCCGGGCGACCTGTTCATGCTGGCCAGCGACGGCGTCTACGAGCATGTCGATGCGGCCGACGTGCAGCGGGCGCTGGCGGCGGGCGCCGACCTGGACGGCGCGGCGCGTTTGCTGGTGGCGCGGGCGCTGGAAAACGGCAGCCGCGACAACCTGACGGTGCAGCTGGTCCGCATCGACCGCCTGCAGGACCAGGGCGCCGACGAGCTGCTGCGCAGGATGGCGGCCTTGCCCTTTCCGCCGCAGTTCGCGCCGCGTGCCCAGTTCGACGGCTTGCGCATCCTGCGCACGCTGCACGGCAGCAGCCGCAGCCACATCTACCTGGCGCTCGATATCGACAGCGGACACAGCGTGGTCGTCAAGGCGCCGTCGATCGACCTGCAGGACGATCCGGTCTACGTCGAACGCTTCCTGATGGAAGAGTGGATCGCGCGCCGCATCGACAGCCCGCACGTCGTCAAGCCGCTGCTGGCGGGACGCCCACGCAGCAGCATGTACCTGGTCACCGAATACATCGACGGCACCACGCTGGCGCAGCACTTGCGCGACCGCGGCCACCCGGGCCTGGATGCGGTGCGCCGCATGGTCGACCAGGTGGCCAAAGGCCTGCGCGCCTTCCACCGGCTGGAGATGCTGCACCAGGACATCCGCCCCGAGAACATCATGATCGACGCCACCGGCACCGTGAAGTTGATCGACTTCGGCTCGGCCAGCGTGGCCGGCGTGCGCGAGATGGCGTCCGCAGAACCCGCTGCCACGCTGGCCGGCGCCGCGCTGTACGCGGCGCCCGAATACTTTCTGGGCGAGCCGGGCACGGTGCAGTCGGATGTGTTTTCGCTGGGGGTGCTGACCTACCACCTGCTGACCGGCCACCTGCCTTACGACGTGCGCATCCCGCAAGCGAAGAGCAGGGCGGCGCAGCGCAAACTGGCGTACACGCCGGCGCGCGAGCACGATCCCGCCATTCCCGCCTGGGTCGACGAAGCCTTGCGCAAGGCTGTGCGCATCGACCCGTACGCGCGCCATCGGGATGCCGCCGAATTCGTGTTCGACCTGCACCACCCGAACCGCGCCTTCCAGCAGCGCACCCGCGTGCCGCTGATCGAGCGCAGCCCGGTCGCCTTCTGGAAAAGCGTGGCGTTCTTGCTGTTGGTCCTGCTGGTGCTCGATCTTGCCCTGCGGCGTTGACCGCGCCCGGCTGGTGTCTAAACCAGCGCGCGGTTCTGCGAAATCGACCGGTTGAATTCGAGCCAGTCCCTGCCCAGCTCGGTGACCTTGTAGTCGTTGCCGACACGCTGCAGGAACAGGTTCGATTCCAGCCAGATCCGGATGTCCGCGCTCATCGGAATCGCGTCCAGGCCGCATTCGATGCTGTTGAGCGCGCGTATGCAGGCGAAATGCTTGAGCGCTTGCCGTCCCTTCTGGGTGATGACCGGCTTGCCGTCGTCATCCAGCTGGATCATGGCAAACTGCTGCAATTCGGCCGGGCACTCGGCCAGCGTCATTCTATGCATGCCGGTATCCGCCTCGAAGCGAAGGCGGTGCAGGATGGCCATACCGGCCGCGTCGAGGGTGACGGCCCCATCGTCGTCGACCGCCGGCGTTTCGCGCTGATCCACGGGCGCGGACGCCACGCCATCGGTGCGGCGCCGCTGCATGCGGCGGTCTTCGGGGAGGGCCAGCACGCGTTCGATCAGCGCTTCGTCGAGGCCATTGCGCATGAGCAGATTCTTGGCCGCGGCGTTGCCGAAGCCGCGCCGCATTGCGAACATGGTGCGCAGGATTTTTGCGGTGACGCCATCAGTACGTCGGTCTCCCAAGCGTCGGTTCGGATGAGTAGCGAGGGTCATAATGGTCGAATGGCATGTCAACCCACGAATCATAACAAAAAATCATCGAACCCGGGCCATCTGCCTTGCGCTTACAATGGGGCGAAGTGAACCCATGGATGTGCGATGCAAACAATCGAAGTCGAGACGCTGATCGGCCTGGCCCGGGTATCCGCGGCGGTGACCGCCCCCTGCCACTGCAAGCAAGAATCCCTCGCGGCCTGGCGTGCAATACCGATGACCCTGCGGCAGGACCGCCTGGAAGAGGTCGGATTCCTGTTCGACGACCCCTACGACGAACCGACCTTCGCCGAATACCACCCGGCCGGCACCCATTACGACAGCGAGACGGCCCCGATCGCGCCGCGTTTCTACCCCTACAACCGCTGCGCCGTGGTGCGCTGCCTGGATTGTGGCCGCTATTACCTGCGCTATAACGAGGCCGGCGGTTACTTCACGGAGCTGCGCATCCGTGCCTTGCAGCCCGAACTGATCGTCGACGCCGTGCCGAAGTAGGCGCGACGATCAAAAAAAACCGCGACCCGAAGGCCGCGGTTTCCGTCAGCGGGGCATTCGCCCCGCATCCCGTTACGCTACATGCGCATTAAATACCGGCGTCGCGCACGGTACCTTTCAGCACCGGTTCGCCCAGCGGGATCGGATTGTTGGTCTCGACCTGCAGGGTGGTGACGGTGGCCGGGGCGCCGTTGGCGTCCAGCAGCTGGATCGCGCCGAGGTAGCGCTTGCCGGCGGCCAGGCCGGACCAGCTGGCGTTGACGGTCGCGGTGCTGCCCGAGTACACCTTGGCCGGGGCCAGCACCTTGAAGTTGCCGCCCTTGTCGCTTGACGTCACGACGGCCGACGACAGCGTGAAGTCGGTCGAGCGGCCATCGGCGGCCGCGTAGCCCACCACGCACAGCTGGTAGGCGCCGGCGGCCGGCGAATTCACGGCGATGAATTCGTTCGAGCCGCCATTGCCCGAGTAGCCGACCAGGGTGCCGGCCGGGTTCAGCAGGGCCAGGTCGAGGTCGTGGCCGCTGCCGCCCGCGGTGTCGCGGTCGAACAGTTCGAACTGGGCGCGCAGGGCGCCGCCCGGCACCGTGACCGGTACCACGCGCACGCCGGCGGCGCCGGTGCGGCAGGCCGTCGTCACCATCGCCTGGGTGTCCACGCTGCCGTTCGGGGCCTGGGCCACGTTCAGGGCGCTGCGGGTGATTTCCTTCAAGCCACCGTTGACGCTCTTCAGCGCGCCGTTGAAGCCGGTCGTCACCGACAGCGACTTGCTGGCGCCGGTCTTGTCGCTCTTGATGATGTCCGGCGCGATCAGCGCCGCGCCGGAGCGGGCCACGATCGGGCTGCGCACCACGTGGCTGCCGTCGGTCCAGGTCAGCGCGCCGTACTGCCACACGTTGTTGGCGGCGTTGGTGCGGGTCAGCGTCACGGTGAACGGCTTGGTTTCGCCCGGCGCGATGCTCAGGGTGGCCGGGCTGACGACGGCGCTGAAGCCGTTCATCGCGGTGGTCGCACGGTAGGTCGCCGCTTCGCTGCCGACGTTGGTCACCGAACGGGTCACCTGCACGGTGCCGAGCACGTTACCGACGGCGATCGACGGCAGGTTCAGGTTGTAGCCGGCGATCTGGCCGGTGGCGCACTCGGTGGCCACGCCGGCGCCGCACATGTATTTCTTGTAGTCGGCTTCGGTGGCGTTGTACACCAGGCCCGGGTCGCTGGCGCCGTTCGGGTTGATATGGCCCGCGCCCTGGCCGAACGGCAGGATGCCGCGGGTGTCGCCGCTGGCGATTGCGTCCGGATAGGTGTCGGTGCCGGTGGTCATCAGCGCCGACTTGATCATGGCCGGGGTCCAGGTCGGGTGCTCCTGGTGCAGCAGGGCGGCGACGCCGGCCACGTGCGGGGCCGCCATCGAGGTGCCCTGGTAGGAAGCCCAGGCGTTGGTCGCCGGCAGGGTGCCGTTGACGACGTCGGCGCGCTGGGCGGCGGTCAGTTCCGGCGTCACCGCGGCGATCACGTCCACGCCCGGTGCGGCCAGGTCCGGCTTGAGCACGTTGCCGTCGTAGCGGTTCGGGCCGCGCGACGAGAACGACGCCACCACCGGCGCCTTGACGCTGGAGATGCCGATGACGAACTTGGTCATTTCGGCGCTGGCGTTCTGGGCCTGGGCATAGGCTTTGATGGCTGCACCGTCAGCGGCGTTGACGTGCACGGTCGGCACCGAGTGCACTTCGGCCACCAGGCCGGCGCCGTTGTCGATCTCGACCATGCCGACGCCGCCGGCTTCGTACACGGCCAGGCTCTTGTCGACGCGGGCATTGGTGCCGCGGGTGCAGGTGACGATCTTGCCTTTCACCTTGGCTGCGTCCAGTACCGGCACGCCGCCGTTGCTGGCCGCGCTGTAGCACAGCGACACCAGGGTGGCGTTGGCGCCGCTGGCGGCGGCCTGTTCGGCGGTGATCATCGGGGCGCTCGGCAGCGGCGTGGTGTTCATCGAGGCGCCGGTGTATTTCTTGCCGTTGCCGAGGACGACGTCGGCCTGCAGTTCGCGGTTGTGGGTCGATGCCGCCACCGTCGCCTGCCATGGGCTGATGTGGGCCACGGTGTTGGCCGGGCCGTCGTTGCCGGCCGAGGCCGAGACGAATACGCCGGCATTCGAGGCGTGCAGGAAGGCCTGCTCGACCGGGTCGGTGATCGAGGTGCCGCCGCTGATCGAGAAGTTGATCACGTTGACGCCGTCGACCACCGCCTTTTCGATCGCCGCCACGCTGTCGCCGGTAAAGCAGCTGTTCTTGCCGCCGGTGGCGTCGGTGGTGTCGTTGAAGGTCCAGCACACCTTGTACATGGCGATGCGCGCGCGCGGGGCCATGCCGGTGACCGGGCCCAGGTCGATGCCGCTGACGATGGCGTTCGGACCGGCGTTGCCGCCTGCAGTGCTCGAGGTGTGGGTGCCGTGGCCGCCGTGGCCGACGTTGCCGCCGATCGAATCGCGCGGCGAGCGGAACTCGGTCCAGTGGGTGGTGTACTGGGGCAGGCTGCGGTAGGTGGCGTCGAAGTATTGGGCGCCGATCAGCTTGTTGTTGCAGTTGCCGACGGTGAAGCCTTCGCCGGTCTGGCAATAGCCTTTCCAGTTGGCGGGCGGCGCATCGTAGGCCAGGGTGCCGCTGTTGTCGAAGGTCGGCTTGCCGTTGGCGTCGACGCGGTCGGCATAGGCCGGGTTTTCCGGCCACACGCCGCCATCGACGATGCCGATGATCACGTTCTCGCCGGCGCGGCTCTTGCCGCCGAGCTTGGTCCACAGGCCGTCCGGCTTGTCCAGGCCCAGGAACGACGAGGTATAAGTGGTGACCATCTGGCGCGGGGTGTCCGGCACCACCTGGGCGACGTCGCTGCGGGCCTGCAGGGCGCGCACTTCGTCGTCGGTCAGCATGGCGGCGAAGCCGTTCAGCACCACGCTGTAGTTGTAGGTGACCGGCGCATTGGCGACGGTGGCGCGCACCACGGCCTGTTTCTGGCCCAGGTAGTCGCTGTACAGGTGGACGTCGGAGGCGTCGATGTCGAGGCGGTTGCCGGCTTGCGGCTGGGTGGCCGGCAGGCCGTTGATGCCGCCGTCATAGGAAGCGACCGGCTTGTCGGTCAGCTGGACGATGTAGGGGCGGCGGGTGTCGTCGGCGTGGGCGCTCAGGGCCAGGCCGGCCAGGCACAGCGCGACGGCTGCGGAAAGTGGACGCAGTTTCATGTTCGGTGTTCTCTCGCTTGTTCTTGTTATGGACGGATCAGGACTGCTTGCCACTGCGGCGGCTGCGGCGGCGTGCGCCTGCCAGGCCCATCAGGCCGAGGCCGAGCATGGCGAGGGTGCCGGGTTCCGGTACGTCGGCGGCGGCGCCGGCGTCGACCAGGTTGATGTTGTCGATACCGAACTGGGCACGGTCGCTGTTGAAGCCGGAGCAGCTGCCCGAGGTGTTGCAGACCAGGCCGAAGGCCAGCACTTCGACGAAGGCGCTGTCGGCGAAGGTGCCGGTGGTCTCGAAGTGGCCGAAGTTGAAGCCGCCTGCGGTGGCGCCGTCCAGCGCGAAGTCCTGCAGCAGGTAGCTGCCGTCGGCCAGGATGCCTTGCAGGCGCAGCAGGGCGGGAATGCTCGGGTAGCTGCCCAGCACCGGGCTGCCGCCGATGAAGGCGGCGTCGAAGGACTTGACCGAGAATGCGGCGACGGTATCGGACCAGATGTCGATATAGCTGTCGTTCAGGGCGCCGTAGTAGGTGCCGGCATGGCCGACCGGGCAGGCCATGCTGCCGCTGTCGCAGGTGGAATCGTCGCCGTTGATGAACTGGCCGACCAGGGTGCCTTGGCCGCCGCCGGCGACGTTGGCGTAGAAGCCGAGGCTGTAATTCCCTTCCGTCCAGACATCGGTGCCGCCGACCGCGCCGGCGTAGCCTTCAAAACCGATCACTTCGGCATGGGCCGGGGCTGCCAGGGCTGCGGCGGCGACGAGTGCCGCGCCGAGGACTTGTTTGAATCCACTGCTGTTCCGAATCATTTTCTGCCTTTTGCTTTTGGTTGATTTGCGTGCGGCTTGGGGCACGCTGGCGCTCTCGACTGGTTTTACCCAGTTGCAATGAAATATAGCAATGGAAACAATTTCCGTGACAAAAAAATTACACACAAATCTATGTATTTTGCATACCAAATCAAAATTAAATTTGGTTTTTGCTATGAAAAATTCCATGCTTCCTGGGTGGTTGAGTGTTCAATTTCTACCACGAACCATTACTAAAAGATGCGCAAATGCACAAGCTTGGTCATACTGAGCACAAGGCGATTTGTGTCCGGATCGCTACTGAGGTTGCATATAAAAAAAGAAATTGGCTCAGTGACATACGGCATGGTAGCCTTGCGAATCAAAGCTTCCCAAAAAGCAAAAATGCTCTGCGGCAGTGGGGTTTTTCTAGGAGTTCGGATGTTTTCAGTGCAGGACCGGGGCGGCCTTCGCCCGTATGGCGCAAATGCGAAGCGTGCAGGTTTCACCCTGCTCGAACTGCTCGTGGTGATCGTGATCATCGGCCTGCTCGCGGCCTATGTCGGTCCCAAGTATTTCTCCCAGCTCGGCAAGTCCGAAGTCACCGTCGCCAAAGCCCAGATCGAAGCCTTCGAAAAGTCGCTCGATACCTACCGCCTCGACGTCGGCCGCTACCCGACCACCGAGGAAGGCCTGAACGCACTGATGGCGGCGCCGCCGACGGCGGCCGCCAAGTGGAACGGTCCTTACCTGAAGAAGGGCGTGCCGGCCGACCCCTGGGGGCACGCCTACCAGTACCGCGCGCCCGGCAGCAAGGGTGAATATGAAATTCTTTCGCTCGGCAAGGATGGCCAGCCGGGCGGCAGCGGCGAGGGCGCCGACATCAGCTCGCAGTAAGCGGCGCGTCATCGGCAGCCCGCATCGTCCAGCGTCTTTCCCTCACTGATCTTTTCCTGGTCCTTTCGCCATGCAGTTCGCGGTACGCACTCTCGCTCCCGACATGAGCATCGCCAGCCTGACGGTCGATGCGCAGGATGAGGCGGACGCGCGGCGCCAGGTCGAAGCGCGCGGCCTGTACGTCAGCGCGATCGCCCCGGTGCGCGCGGCCGGCTTCCAGCGCAGCCGCGGCGGCAAGCTGTCGCTGGTGCTGTTCAGCCAGGAATTGCTGGCCCTGCTCACCGCCGGCCTCGGCATCGTCGAAGGCCTGGAAGCGCTGCTCGAGAAGGAAAGCACGCCCGCCACGCGCGGCGTGCTGGAACGGCTGCTGGCCGGCCTGCGCGAGGGCAAGCGTTTTTCCGGCGTGCTGGCCGCCCAGCCCGACCTGTTCCCGCCGCTGTACATCGGCATCGTGCGCGCCGCCGAAGGCACCAGCGACCTGCCGCGCGCGCTGGAACGCTACATCGAATACCAGCAGCGCATCGACCTGGTGCGCGCCAAAATCGTCAGCGCCTCGATCTACCCCATGATCCTGCTGGCGGTCGGCGGCGGCGTCTCGCTGTTCCTGATGTCGTACGTGGTGCCGCGCTTCGCCGAGGTCTACCAGGGCGCCGGCCGCAACCTGCCGTTCATGTCGCGCCTGATGCTGGACTGGGGCCAGTTCGTGGCCAGCCACACGGCCGGCCTCTTGGCCGGGATCGCCGTGGTCATCGGCACCCTGGTTTGGAGCATCCGGCGCGCCCTGCGGCGCGGCGGCATCGCGCGCCTGCTGGCGCGGCTGCCGGGCATCGGCGAACGCGCCCGCGTCTATGAATTGTCGCGGCTGTACCTGACGCTCGGCATGCTGAGCGAAGGCGGCATCACCATCGTCGGCGCGCTCGACACCGTGCAGGGCATGGTGTCGCCGGCGCTCGCGGCCGGCCTGCGCGCCGCCCGCACCGCGATCGAATCCGGGCAGCCGCTGTCGAACGCCTTCGAGGCCAACGGCTTGAGCACGCCGATCTCGCTGCGCATGCTGCGCGTCGGCGAGCGCACCGGCGAGATGGGGCCGATGCTGACCCGCTCGGCCGCCTTCTACGACGGCGAGATCGGGCGCTGGATCGACCGCTTCACACGCACCTTCGAGCCGCTGCTGATGGCGGCCATCGGGCTGGTGGTCGGCGCCATCGTGGTGCTGTTATATATGCCGATCTTCGATCTGGCGGGAGACATGTCGTGAACGCCCCGAGTTTTGCCTTCGACGCGCCGCTGCTGGCGCGCGCCCGTGCCCAGAGCCGCCAGTCGCAGCGTTCGCTGGTCGACGAATTGCATGCGCTGTCCGGCCTGGAGGCGCGCCAGATCGTGCGCCAGCTGGCCGAACCCTTCGGCCTGACGGTGATGGAAACGGTCGAGATGTTCGGCCAGCAGCCGGCCTTCGACCTGCTGCCGCTGGCGCAGGCGCTGGCACGCCAGTGCGCGCTGCTGCGCGATGCGGGAGGCCAGCTGACCGGCGTGATCGCCGACCCCTTCGACCTCGATCTGCAAAGCTGGCTGCAGGCGCGTGCCGGCAGCACCGCCGCCAGTCCGCTGCACCTGCGCCTGGCGCTGGCCGGCGACATCCAGGCCTACCTGGGCAAGCAGGAAGAATCGGCGCGCGCGGTCGACACGCTGGGCGGGGAGGGCGCCGGCGCGAATCTGCACAACCGGCGCGACGGCAAGAGTGCCACCGTGCTATCTTTTGCCAGCGTGTCGGAAGCGGCCAGCCCGGCGGTCAAGGTGGTCAACTCCACCTTATATGATGCGCTCAAGGCCGGCGCCTCGGACATCCACCTGGAAAGCACCGCCGGCGGCCTGGCCGTGAAATACCGGGTCGATGGCGTACTCGATCACGCGGCGACGGTCGGCGGCATCGAGCTGGCCGAGCACATCATCTCGCGCCTGAAAGTGCTGGCCGAACTCGACATCGCCGAACGGCGCGTGCCGCAGGACGGCAGCTTCCGCGTCGAGGCGGGCGGGCGCGACATCGACCTGCGGGTCTCGATCATGCCCAGCATCCACGGCGAGGATGCGGTCATCCGTATCCTCGACAAGCGCGCCATGATCGAAGCCTACGGCTCGCTGACGCTGGAAGCGCTCGGCTTCGACGCGCCCTCGCTGGTGACCCTGCGCCAGCTGGCCCAGGAAGCCTACGGCATGCTGCTGGTGACCGGACCGACCGGCTCGGGCAAGACCACGACCCTGTACGCGGCCCTGACCGAGATCCACAACGGGCGCGAAAAGATCATCACCATCGAAGACCCGGTCGAGTACCAGCTGCCCGGCATCCTGCAGATCCCGGTCAACGAAAAGAAGGGGCTGACCTTTGCCAAAGGCCTGCGCTCGATCCTGCGCCACGACCCTGACAAGATCATGGTCGGCGAGATCCGCGACCGCGAGACCGCGGAAATCGCGGTGCAGTCGGCACTGACGGGCCACCTGGTGCTAACGACGGTCCACGCCAACAACGTGTTCGACGTGTTCGGCCGCTTCACCCACATGGGCATCGACCCGTATGCCTTCGTGTCGGCCCTGAACGGTATCTGGGCCCAGCGCCTGATCCGCATGAATTGCCCGCACTGCGCGACGCCGTACGAACCCGACGCGGCCGAGCTGGCCAGCGCCCACCTGGAAAGGAACGAGGTCATCGACTACCTGTTCATGCGCGGCGTCGGCTGCGGCGATTGCCGCGGCACCGGCTACAAGGGCCGCCGCTCGATCGCCGAGATCCTGACCCTGAACGACGAGATCCGCGAACTGATCGTCGACAAGCAGCCGATCCGCCGCATCAAGGCCGCCGCCGCCGCCAACGGCACGCGCAGCCTGCGCCTGGCCGCGCTCGACCTGGTCAAGCGCGGCGCCACCACGATCGAGGAAATCCGCAGGGTGACGCTGCATGCTTAGCAAACTCGTACCGCGGCTGGGCCGCGGCCTGCGCATCGGCGTTGCCCCCGACGGCCTGGCGCTGGTGCGCACCAGCCGCTGGCGCCACGAGCGCGCGCTGCTGCTCGGCACCGTGCGCGCCGGCGGTGCCGATCCGGCATCGATCGGCGTTGCGCTGAGCATGCTGCTGGGCGAGCACGCGACCGCCGGCTGGCCGGTGACGATGGTGCTGTCCGACGACCTGGTGCGCCTGTGGCAGGTGACGCCGCCGCCGGGCGCCGGCCGCATGGCCGATCTCGAAGGCGCGGCCTCGCTGCGCTACCAGGCGCTGTTTGGCAGTTTTGCCGGCGGCTGGAAGATCAGCGCCGACTGGAGCGCGTCGCAGCCTTTCCTGGCCGCCGCCGTGCCGCTGCCGCTGCTGGAGGTATTGCAGGGGGCGGCGCGCAGCCACCGTTTCCACCTGGTCGAAGTGGTGCCGCAATTCGTGGCCGCCCTCAACCAGTTCCGCAAGCTGCACCGCCCCGGCGCCTGGTTCGGCGTGGTGCATGGCGGCGTGCTGAGCGTGGCCGCCTTCGACGGCAGGCAGCTGGCCGCGGTGCGTACCTCGCCGATCCCGATCGGGGCCGACCGCGACTGGCTGGAAAGCCACGTGGCGCGCGAGGCGCTGCGCGTCGGCCTGGGACGGCCGGAACGGCTGCAGGTATGCGGTCCGGCGCCCAAGGGCTGGGCCAGCAGTGCCGGGCGCCTGAAGTTCGCCTGCACCCTGTTCGAGGACGAGACCGACCCGCTGTGGCCGGACAGCGCGCGCCTGGCCCTGAGCGGGAGGGCGCCATGAGGAAGGTGCGCATCGATTTCGCCCCGCCCGGCCTGCGCCGCACCCTGCACCGGGTGCCGCCGAATGCCTGGGCGCTGGTGCCGGCGGCGCTGGCGCTGGTCTTTGTCGTGGTGTCGGGCGGGCTGAAATACCGCGACCAGCTGGATGCCATCGCGCGCCTGCGCGCGCAGTCGCAGGTGCAGACGGCGCAGGCGCAGGGCCAGCAACGGCAGGCCGCACCGGCGCGCGCCGTGCCGGAAGCGCAGGCGAATGCGGTGAATGCCGCCGTCCAGCAGCTGAACCTGCCGTGGCGCGGCCTGCATGACGCCATCCAGGCCGCCACGCCCGCCAGCGTCGCGCTGCTGGCGCTGGAGCCGGACGCGAAGAAGAACAGCGTGCGCATCACCGCCGAAGCCAAAAGCAGCGACGACATGATCGGCTACGTCGCGCGCCTGCAGGACGTCGACTGGTTCGGCACCGTCGCGCTGGTGCGCCACGAGATTAACGACCAGGATCCGAACCGGCCGATCCGCTTCCAGATCGACGCCCAGTGGAAGGCCGCGCCATGAACGGACTCGCTTTCGGCAACCTGGTGTTGCGGCTGCGCCTGCTGGCGCTGCGCGCCGGTCCGGTCACGCTGGGCGCCATCGCCGTGGTGCTGCTGTCATTGGGCGCGGCGGCCTGGTTCCTGTTCATGCTGCCCCAGCTCGAACGCGAACGTGAGCAACTGAGCGAGAGGCTGACCGAGCAGGCGCGCCAGGCCAGGCGCCAGCCGGCGGCAGCCCCGGCGGCGCTGCCCGCGGTGGTGCCGGTGTCCGCCGTCCCGCTCGACAACCTGGATGCCTTCTACGGCGCGCTCGGCCAGCGCCGCTACGCCGAGCAGCAGCTCAAGACCCTGTTCGGGCTGGCCGCAAAGAGCGGGCTGGTGTTGAACCAGGGCGAGTACAAGAGTGCCCGCGAGCGCAATGCGCGCGTCAACACCTACCAGGTCAATTTGCCGGTGAAGGGCAGCTATGCGGCGATCTGGCAGTTTTCGCTGGCGGCGCTGCGTGCGATCCCGTACGCCTCGCTGGACGACATCAGCTTCCGCCGCGACAACATCGGCGACCCGACGGTCGAGGCGCGCCTGCGCTTCACGCTGTACCTGGCCGACGACGGCGCCCGGAGCGCACCATGACGACGCTGAAGTCGATGAAGCCGCGCCACCTGGCGCTGGGCGCCGCGCTGCTGGGCGCGGCGGCGCTGGTGCTGTTCGGCGACCGCGCGCCGGATGACGGGGTGGCCGAGGCGGTGGTGCGGCCGGCAGAAGCGCCGGCTTCCGCCGGCGCTTCTGCCGGCGCTTCTGTCAGTCCTACCACCGCGCGGCCGCCGGCGGCCATACTGGTGCCTACGGCCGACCCGCAACGCGCGGACACCGGCAAGCGCCAGCCGATCCTGGCGCTGGTGCCGCGCGAGGTGCTGATCGCCGATAACGACAGCGGCTTCGGCCAGGCCCCGAACGGCGCCGTGTTCGGCAGCCAGAGCTGGGTGCCGCCACCGCCGCCGCCGGCGCCCGCGCAGGCAGCGCCGCCGCCACCGCCGCCGATGGCACCGCCGCTGCCGTTTACCTTCATCGGCAAATCGGTCGGCGACGGCGTCTGGGAAGTCTACCTGGCACGCGGCGACCGCACCTACACCGCGCGCACCAACGAGGTCATCGACGGCACCTACCGCGTGGATGCGATCGCGCCGCCGATCCTGCGACTGACTTACCTGCCGCTGAACCAGGTTCAGCAGCTCAATATTGGAGTGTTCGAGTGATCCGTCCTTTGATCCGTCTGATCCCGTTGGCGGTGGCCGTGCTGCTTGCCGGCTGCGCCGCCCAGCAGGCCTACCGCGAGGGCAACGAGCTGGTGGCGCAGGACAAGGTCGAAGCCGGCCTGGTCAAGTACCAGGAAGCGCTGGCGGCCGATCCCGGCAACGTCACCTACAAGGCGGCCTGGCTGCGCGCGCGCGACAATGCCACCAACCGCTTGCTGACCCAGGCCGAGCGCGAACTGGCGGCCGGCCAGCCGGTCGCGGCGCTGCAGGATTTCCAGCGCGTGCTGGCCATCGATCCGGTCAACGACCGCGCGCGCGCCGGCCTGCGCCTGGTCGACGCCGACCGCCGCCAGGCCGCGCTGCTGGAAGAAGCCCAGGCCGCGGTCGAGCGCAAGGATGTCGAGACCGCGCGCCAGCGCCTGGGCGCGATCCTGACCGAGCGCCCGACCCATGAAGCGGCGCGCCAGCTGCTGGCCGAAATCAATGAACGAGTGGCGGCGGGCACCCCCGCCGAGGCGGGGCTGTCCGCCGCGTTCCGCACCCCGATCAGCCTGGAATTCCGCGATGCCCCGATCAAGCAGATCTTCGAAGTCATCGCCCGCCACTCGGGCTTGAACTTCCTGTTCGACAAGGACGTCCGCACCGACCAGCGCGCCTCGGTCTTCCTCAAGAACTCGACCGTGGAAGCGGCGGTGTACTACCTCCTGATGAGCAACCAGCTCGAGCGCCAGGTCATGGACGGCAACACCATCCTGATCTACCCGAACGTGGCGGCCAAGCAGAAGGAATACCAGGAGATGACGGTCAAGACCTTCTACCTGGCCAATGCCGACGCCAAGGCGGTCTCGAACACGCTGAAGACCATCCTCAAGTCGCGCGACATCGTGATCGACGAAAAGCTGAACCTGGTGATCCTGCGCGACAGCCCGGAAGCGATCAAGCTGGCGACCCAGCTGGTGGCGCTGCAGGACGTGGCCGAGCCCGAGGTGATGCTCGACGTCGAGGTGCTCGAAGTGCAGCGCAGCCGCCTGCTCGACCTCGGCGTCGACTGGCCGACCAGCCTGGCCTTTTCACCGCTGACCACGTCCACCGGCGGGGCCTTGACGATCGACCAGCTGCGCAACCTCAACGGCAGCAACATCGGCGTCAGCGGCATATCGGGCGTGGTCACGGCCAAGAAGACCGACAGCGATTCCAACACGCTGGCCAACCCGCGCATCCGCGTGCGCAACAAGGAAAAGGCCAAGGTCGTGATCGGCGACAAGCTGCCGACCATCACCACCACGATCTCGTCGGGCGTGGGCGGCTTCGCCTCGGAATCGGTGAACTACGTCGACGTCGGCCTGACCCTGAACGTGGAGCCGACCGTCTACCTGAACAGCGAAGTCGGGATCCGCATCTCGCTCGAGGTCAGCAACCTGGTCGACACCATCAAGACCAGCAGCGGCACCACGGCCTACCGCATCGGCACCCGTTCGGCCTCCACCATGCTGCAGCTGAAGGATGGCGAGAACCAGGTGCTGGCGGGCCTGATCAAGGCCGAGGATCGCAGCAGCGGCAGCCACCTGCCGGGCGTCGGCGACGTACCGCTGCTGGGCCGCCTGTTCGGCAGCAAGCAGGATTCGCGCGACAAGACCGAGGTGGTGCTGTCGATCACGCCGCACCTGATCCGCAACATCCAGCGTCCGGCGGCGTCGACGTCCGAGTTCAGCGCCGGTACCGAGTCGAGCTTCCGGCGCCGTCCGGATACCGCGGTGCGGGCGGTGGCGGTGCTGCCGGGAGCGGCCGGCGCGCGTCCGGTTGTCGGCCAGCCGGCGGCCTTGCCGGCGCCGCAGCAGGGCGTCCAGCCGGGCGTCCAGCCGGGCCAGGTGCCGGCACAGCAACCGGTCCAGCAGCCGGTCCAGCAGCCGGGCGCGATGGTGCCGGCGACCAGCGTCAGCGCCGGCGGTCCGCCGCCGGCGGCGGCGCCGTCGGTGCCCGTGACCTCGCTGCCGCCGACGCCGGGCGTGCAGGTCAATCCGCTGCCGGCGCCGTCTATCGCCCCGCTGTCTGCCACGCCGGTCACCGCGCCCGCAACCGCACCCGCGGTCAATCCCGCTGCGCCCGTCGCCAGATGATGTCCGGGCGCGCACGCGGCTTCACTCTGATCGAGCTGCTGGTCACGCTGGCGATCATGGCGCTGCTCGGCGCCATGGTGGTGCCGGTCGGCCAGACCGTGGTCCAGCGCCGTAACGAGGCGGCGCTGCGCACGGCGCTGCGCGAGATCCGGAGCAGCATCGATGCCTACAAGCGCGCCGCCGACGAAGGCCGCATCGCCAAGGCGGCCGGCGCCACCGGCTACCCGGCCAAGCTGGAATTGCTGGTGGACGGCGTGGTCGACCTGCGCAGCCCGAAAAAGGCCAAAATCTTTTTTCTGCGGCGCCTGCCGCGCGATCCGTTCAACGGTAACCCCGAACTATCCGACGCGCAAACCTGGGGCAAGCGCAGCTACGCCAGCGAAGCCAACGAGCCGCGCGAAGGCGACGACGTCTACGACGTGGTGTCGACCTCGGGCAAGGTCGGCCTGAACGGCATTCCCTACAGCCGGTGGTGAGCATGCACAAGCGTCTTTCCCGCGGATTCACACTGATCGAGCTGCTGGTGGTACTGGGCATCGTGGCGCTGCTGCTGACGCTGGCTGTACCGCGCTACTTCCCGAGCGTCGACGCGGCCAAGGAAACCATCCTGGCCGACAACCTGCGCAACACGCGCGCCGTGATCGACCAGTACCACGCCGACACCGGGCGCTATCCGGACTCGCTGGAGCAGCTGGTCGAGAAAAAATACCTGCCGACGCTGCCGGTCGACCCGGTCGCCGACAGCGACAGCAAATGGGTCATCGTGCCGCCCGAGGACCTTGATGCCGGCGCGGTGTACAGCATCCGCAGCAGCGCCGAAGGCAAGGGACGCAACGGCAAGCCGTTCGCGGAGTGGTAGATGCGCCCGCGTGCATTCGCGCAGGGTGAGGGCGGCTTCACCTACGTTGGCCTGATCGTGCTGGTGGCGATCATCGGCCTGGTCGGCGCCGCCACGCTGAAGGTGGACGCGCTGTTGCGCCGCGCCGCCGCCGAGGAAGAATTGCTCGAGATCGGCGCTGCTTTCAGCCAGGCGCTGAAAAGCTATGCCGAGGCGACGCCGCGCGGCCAGCCGACCTATCCGCCGTCGCTGCAGGAATTGCTGAAGGACCCGCGCTCGCCCGCCATCCGGCGCCACCTGCGCAAGATCTTCGTCGACCCGATGACCGGCAAGGCCGAGTGGGGCATCGTCCATGCCGGCAGCGATACCGGGGTGCTGGCGGTGTACAGCCTGTCGAAGGCGAAGCCGCTGAAGGTGGCGAACTTCGATGCGCGCTTTGCCAACCTGGAGAACCGCCAGCACATCTCGGAATGGAAGTTCGCGGCGCTGGGGCAGGGTGTGGGCCAGCCCGGCCAGCCCGGCCAGCCGGGACAGCCGGGACAGCCGGGACAGAACGCGGCGGGGGCGCTGCAGCCGGGGATCGCCCAGTCTCCGGCACCGGGGCAGGTGTCGCTGTTTCCGCAAAAGGGCGCGCCGCAGCCGGTGGCCGAGGCGCAGCCGGCGCCGGCGCCGGTGAATGCGTCTGCGAATGCACCTGCGAATGCGCCTGTCACTGACGAGGCGCCGGCAGCCACGCCGCCGGCCGAGGCATCCGGATCGGGGAACGACAAGGAAGACGAGTCGCGCGACGGCCAGCGCGAGCCGCGCGACGAGGGCGAACCGCCGGCGGGCGGCACCGGCTGAGCCCCCGGCCGGCGGCTCGGCTTGCGTTTATTTAGCGCGGCGCATGAACTGGCGCGGCCGGAAACCGAGTCCCAGCAGCACCGCGAAATACACGGCGGCGCTGGCGCCGATGATCAGGAGCAGGGCGCCCAGGCGCAGGAACGGGTGGGCGCGCAACGCGGTCCAATCCAGCTGCGCCTGGCTGAACCAGGCCACGGCGCCCATCACGGCCACCGCCAGCACGACCTTCAGGAAGAAGCCCAGCCAGCCGGCATGCGGCGCGTAGATGCCGCGCCGGCGCAGGCCGGTGTACAGGAACACCGCGTTGATGCAGGCGCCGAGGCCGATCGACAGCGCCAGCCCGGCCACGCCCAGTACCGGCACGAAGATCCAATTCATCAACTGGGTCGCGATCAGCACGCCGATCGCGATGCGCACCGGCGTGCGGATGTCCTGGCGCGCATAGAAGGCCGGGGCCAGGATCTTGACCAGGATGATGCCGAGCAGGCCGGCGGCATAGGCCATCAGCGGGGCGGTGGCGGCGACTACGCTTTTCGCGTCGAAGGCGCCGTAGTTGAACAGGGTGGCGATCAAGGGTTCGGACAGCGCCGCCAGGCCCACCGCCGCCGGCAGGGCCAGCAAGAAGGTCAGGCGCAGGCCCCAGTCGAGCAGGGCCGAGTATTCGGCGGTATCGCCGTCGGCGTTGGCCTTGGACAGGCTGGGCAGCAGCACGGTGCCGAGCGCCACGCCCAGCATCCCGGTCGGGAATTCCATCAGGCGGTCCGCATACTGCAGCACCGAGACGGCGCCGTGGCCCAGGCGCGAGGCGATGTTGGTGTTGATGAGCAGGCTGATCTGGGCGGCGGAGACAGCGAACACGGCCGGTCCCATCTTCTTGAGGATGCGCCGCACGCCCGGATCGTCGAGGCCGGCCAGCGGGTTGAACGACAGGCGCGGCAGCATGCCGTGGCGCTTCAGCGCCGGGACCTGGAGCGCCACCTGCAGCACGCCGCCGACCATCACCGCCACCGCCATCGAATAGATCGGCACGTCGAAGTACTGGACCAGGAACAGCGAGAAGAAGATCGAGGACAGATTCCACAGCACCGGCGTGAAGGCCGGGATCTTGAATTCGCGCCAGGTATTCAGCACGGCGCCGGCCAGCACCACGAAGGACATGCACAGGATGTAGGGGAACATCAGGCGCGTCATCACCACGCCGGCATCGAAGGCATCGCCTTTCAGGCCGCCGGCGATCGCCATCAGGATGTAGGGCGCGCCGAGGACGCCGATCACGCTGATCACCAGGGTCGCCCAGACCAGGGTGTTGGCGACGTGGTCGACCAGCTTCTTGGTGGCGGCGTCGCCCTGCTTGGTCTTGTATTCGGCCAAAATCGGCACGAAGGCCTGCGAAAACGCGCCTTCGCCGAACAGGCGGCGCAGCAGGTTGGGCAAGCGGAACGCGATATAGAAGGCGTCGGTGTAGGGCGAGGCGCCGAAGGCGCGGGCAAACAGCGAATCGCGCAACAGGCCGGTAACGCGGGACACCATCGTCATGCTCGAGATGGCTGCCAGGGTTCGAAGTAGGTTCATAGCCCGCGATTATAGCTGGGCTATTGCTCCTGGAAATCGAATTTGCGTGCGCAGAACGGACGCGGCGCCGCCGATTATCGAAATGAGAATTGCCCTCCGAAGAATCCTTCGCTATAATCGAGGGCTGTATTGAATTCAGTTAGCAGACACACGTTTGGCAGGCACTGGAATGGGCCGGTTCGAGACGTGTTTGCAACGCAACTTGACCCCGAATAGGAAATTCCATGGCAAATACCGCACAAGCGCGCAAGCGCGCTCGTCAAGCAGTTAAGCAAAACGCGCACAACTCGTCGCAGCGTTCGACCCTGCGTACCGCAATCAAGGCAGTCCGCAAGGCCATCCAGGCTGGCGACAAGGCCGCTGCTACCACCATCTTCCAGCAATCCGTGTCGACCATCGACAGCATCGCTGACAAGAAGATCATCCACAAGAACAAGGCCGCTCGCCACAAGAGCCGCCTGGCTGCCGCCATCAAGGGCCTGTCGGCTTAAATCCGGCACCGCGCGGCATCCGCCGCGCCCTTGAAGCAGCAAGTGGAAAACCCGCCCGACCTTTGGTCCGGCGGGTTTTGTTTTTTGTCACGTAAAAAAGGCAGGCGCGCGGCCTGCCTCGGTTGGCGCGCTGCGTGCGCCGGTTTACTTGCCGGTGGTGGGTGCCGGCGTCGTCGCGCTGGCATCGCTTACAGCGGCTTTCTTGGCTTTCTTCGACTTCTTGGCCTTCTTTGCAGGCGCGGCGGCCGGGTCGGCGCTGGCCGCGGCGGTCGGGGCGGAGCCGGCCGCAGGCGCGGCAGCCTGCGGAGCGGCGAACACGGAAACGGCGAACAGGGAAGCAACCAGACCAGCGATGAGTTTGGACATTTCGGGTTCCTTTTCGTGGAGAGTGATTCACGAAGGTGAATCTGGTCCTTTAACGGCGTCTCTTATTTTCCGGTTGACAGTGTTTTACTGAAAACTTCAAACACTATTTTTTCGGGCCGCCGATGGCTGCGGCCGGCACTTCCATCCATTCGCCCGGCATCAAGGGATGCGTCGCCAGCGCAAACGGCCCGATGCTCGCGCGTACCAGGCGCAGGGTCGGCAGCCCGACCGCGGCCGTCATGCGCCGCACCTGGCGGTTCTTGCCTTCTTCCAGCGTGATCGCGAGCCAGCCCGTCGGCTTGTCCTGGCGCACCCGGATCGGCGGGTTGCGCGGCCACAGCCATGCCGGCTCGGCGATCTGCACCGCGCGGCAGGGCTTGGTGACGAAGTCGCCCAGGTCGAGCGGCGCCTGCAGGCGCGCCAGCGCGGCTGCGTCCGCCACGCCGTCCACCTGCACCAGGTAGGTCTTGGCTTCCTTGTGGTCCGGATGGGCGATCTGGTGCTGCAGGCGGCCGTCGTCGGTGAGCAGCATCAGGCCTTCGCTGTCGGCGTCGAGGCGGCCGGCCGGATAGATGCCGGGAATGTCCAGATAGTCGGCCAGGGATTCCCGGTCCGGCTCGCGCGAGAACTGGCAAAGCACCTGGAAGGGTTTATTGAATAAGATAAGCGGCATGTTCGGTGCTGGTGCATAATGTAAAACTGCATCTTGTGTCTAAGACAAGATATCGGCGGCAGCCGCTATTGTAATCGGAGGAGGCGATGAGCCAACATATCGAAGTCCCTGGCGACGGCCAGAAAATCACCGTCAACACCGACGGCACCCTGAACGTGCCCGACCAGCCCATCATTCCGTTCATCGAAGGCGATGGCGTCGGCGTCGACGTGACCCCGGTGATGCGCAAGGTGGTCGATGCGGCGGTGGCCAAGGCATATGACGGCGAACGCAGGATCCACTGGATGGAAATCTATGCCGGCGACAAGGCGACGCGCCTGTACGGTCCCGAGACCGCGCTGCCGGCGGAAACCCTGGCCGCGGTGAAGGACTACGTGGTCTCGATCAAGGGACCTTTGAGCACGCCGGTCGGCGGCGGCATCCGCTCGCTCAACGTGACGCTGCGCCAGCAACTCGACCTGTACGTCTGCGAGCGCCCGGTGCGCTACTACCGCGGCGTGCCGTCGCCGCTGCGCGAGCCGGAAAAGACCGACATGGTCGTGTTTCGCGAGAATTCCGAAGACATCTACGCCGGCATCGAATGGGCCGCGCAGTCGGACGGCGCGCGCAAGATCATCGCCTTCCTGACCGACGAGATGGGCGTCAAGAAACTGCGTTTCCCGGAGACCTCGGCGATCGGCATCAAGCCGGTGTCGCGCGACGGGACCGAACGCCTGGTGCGCAAGGCGATCCAGTACGCGATCGACTTCGACAAGCCTTCGGTCACCATTGTCCACAAGGGCAACATCATGAAGTATACAGAAGGTGGCTTCCGCGACTGGGCGTATGCGCTCGCGCAAAAGGAATTCGGCGCCGAACTGGTCGACGGCGGCCCGTGGTGCAAGGTCCGCAACCCGAAGACCGGGCGCGACATCATGATCAAGGATTCGATCACCGACGCTTTCCTGCAACAGGTGCTGATGCGTCCCGCCGAGTACAGCGTGATCGCCACCCTCAACCTGAACGGCGACTACATCTCGGACGCGGTCGCGGCCCAGGTCGGCGGCATCGGCATTGCGCCGGGCGCCAACATGTCGGATTCGGTGGCGATGTTCGAAGCCACCCACGGCACCGCGCCGAAGTACGCGGGCAAGGATTACGTCAACCCGGGATCGCTGATCCTGTCGGCCGAGATGATGCTGCGTCACATGGGCTGGAGCGAAGCGGCCGACCTGATCATCAGCTCGATGGAAGCGACGATCCTGTCGAAGCGGGTGACCTACGACTTCGCGCGTTTGATGGAAGGCGCCAAGCAGGTGTCGTGCTCGGGCTTTGGCGATGCGATGATCGACGACATGAACGGTGTGAAGGAACCGTCCTTTATTATATAGAGGGGTTGGCGGCGGGGGAGGCGCGCGGCGGCGAGGAGGGCGCGCTGCCATAAAAAAACCCCGCCGCAGCGGGGCTTCTGCTTCCGAGGGGAACGATTAGGTGCCCTGGATGTTGGAAGCTTGCTTGCCTTTAGGGCCTTGCGTGACTTCGAATTGGACTTTTTGACCTTCTTTGAGAGTCTTAAAACCGTTCATGTTGATTGCGGAGAAGTGTGCAAACAAATCCTCGCCACCGTCATCTGGGGTGATGAAGCCAAAGCCTTTGGAATCATTGAACCACTTAACAGTACCTGTTGCCATAAAATAACTTTCGATTAAAAACAAATCACACGAGCCATAAAAGCAAGAAGCTTCTTGCCCCCTCCTCAGCCTGCTAACTTCTTATCAACAAGTACATAAGTACATGTCAATAACTGCATTGTTGGTGCAATAATCCTGCAAGTCAAGCGCTTTTGAACAGCTGTTGTAAAAATTTCTAGACGGCTCTGAAAACGAACTCTTGATTTCTGCAATCGGGTCGCCATCTGCGCATAGAACTGAAAACGCGTAAGATGGAAAGCAAATGGACACGCTCTGATTGTTAGCGTACGCACGGACACGAAAAGCACTTTAGAATACCCTTATGGCAACCAAGCACGATACAGAACAGCTGCTGGAGCGGCAGACCGTCAAGCCACCGCCCTTGTACCAGGTGGCGCTGCTCAATGATGACTACACCCCGATGGAGTTCGTAGTCGCCATTATCCAGGAGTACTTCAATAAGGATCGCGAAACGGCGACGCAGATCATGCTTTCCGTACACCGGCATGGCAAAGGGGTGTGCGGTGTGTTTTCCAAAGATATAGCGTGTACCAAAGTGGAGTTTGTATTAACGCATGCGCGCAAGGCAGGACATCCCCTGCAGTGCGTGATGGAGGAAGTATGATTGCGCAGGAATTAGAAGTCTCTTTACACATGGCCTTTGTCGAAGCGCGGCAGGCTCGACACGAATTCATCACGGTCGAACATCTGTTGCTGGCGCTGCTCGACAATCCTTCGGCCGCTGAAGTCCTGCGTGCGTGCGCGGTCAATATTGAAGATCTGCGCAAGACCTTGACGAATTTCATCGGCGACAACACCCCGACGGTGCCCGGCACCGGCGAGGTCGACACCCAACCGACGCTCGGCTTCCAGCGCGTGATCCAGCGTGCGATCATGCACGTGCAGTCGGCGTCGAACGGCAAGAAGGAAGTGACCGGCGCAAACGTGCTGGTGGCGATCTTCGGCGAGAAGGACTCGCACGCCGTTTACTACCTGCACCAGCAGGGTGTGACCCGTCTCGACGTGGTCAATTTCATTTCCCATGGCGTGCGCAAGGACCAGCAGATCGACAGCCAGAAGGCGTCGGAAGGCGTGGAGGAAGCGCAAGTCGAAGGCCAGGCCAAGGAAAGCCCATTGGACCAGTTCACCCAGAACTTGAACAAGGCTGCCGCGGACGGCCGCATCGATCCGCTGATCGGCCGCGAGCAGGAAGTCGAGCGCGTGATCCAGATCCTGTGCCGCCGCCGCAAGAACAATCCGCTACTGGTCGGTGAAGCGGGCGTGGGTAAGACCGCGATCGCCGAAGGCCTGGCATGGCGCATCGTCCAGGAAGACGTGCCCGAGATCCTGCAGAACGCCGTCGTGTTCTCGCTGGACATGGGCGCGCTGCTGGCCGGCACCAAGTACCGCGGCGACTTCGAGCAGCGCCTGAAGGCGGTGCTCAAGCAGCTGAAGGACACGCCGAACGGCATCCTGTTCATCGACGAGATCCACACGATCATCGGCGCCGGTTCGGCGTCGGGCGGCACGCTCGACGCCTCGAACCTGCTGAAACCGGCCCTGGCCAACGGCCAGCTGAAGTGCATCGGCGCGACCACGTTCACGGAATTCCGCGGCGTGTTCGAGAAGGATCATGCGCTGAGCCGCCGTTTCCAGAAGGTCGACGTCAACGAACCGTCGGTCGAGCAGACCGTGCAGATCCTGCGCGGCCTGAAGTCGCGCTTCGAAGAGCACCACGGCGTGAAGTATTCGTCGCTGGCGCTGTCCACGGCGGCGGAACTGGCGGCGCGCTTCATCAACGACCGTCACCTGCCCGACAAGGCGATCGACGTGATCGACGAGGCCGGCGCGGCGCAGCGCGTGTTGCCGAAGTCGAAGCAGAAGAAAACGATCGGCAAGACCGAGATCGAGGACATCATCGCGAAAATCGCGCGGATTCCCCCGCAAACGGTCAACCAGGACGACCGCAGCAAGCTGCAGACCATCGACCGCGACCTGCGCAACGTCGTGTTCGGGCAAGACCCGGCAATCGAGGCGCTGTCGGCCGCGATCAAGATGGCCCGTGCAGGCCTGGGCAAGCAGGACAAGCCGATCGGCTCCTTCCTGTTCTCGGGTCCGACCGGCGTCGGCAAGACCGAAGTCGCGAAACAGCTGGCGTTCATCCTGGGCATCGACCTGGTGCGCTTCGACATGTCGGAGTACATGGAACGCCACGCGGTATCGCGCCTGATCGGTGCGCCGCCGGGCTACGTCGGCTTCGACCAGGGTGGTCTCCTTACCGAGGCCATCACCAAGAAGCCGCACACCGTGCTGCTGCTGGACGAGATTGAAAAAGCCCACCCGGACATTTTCAACATCCTGCTGCAGGTGATGGACCATGGCACGCTGACCGACAACAACGGCCGCAAGGCGGACTTCCGCAACGTGATCATCATCATGACCACGAACGCGGGCGCCGAAAGCCTGACCAAGCGTTCGGTGGGCTTCGTGGATTCGAAGGCGGCAGGCGACGAGATGGCCGACATCAAGCGCATGTTCACGCCGGAGTTCCGCAACCGCCTGGATGCGATCATCAGCTTCCGCGCGCTGGACGAGGACATCATCCTGCGCGTCGTGGACAAGTTCCTGATGCAGCTGGAAGAGCAGCTGCACGAGAAGAAGGTGGAGGCGATCTTCACCGAGAAACTGCGCAAGTTCCTCGGCAAGAAAGGCTTCGACCCGCTGATGGGTGCGCGTCCGATGTCGCGCCTGATCCAGGACATGATCCGCAAGGCGCTGGCCGACGAGCTGCTGTTCGGCCGCCTGGTCAACGGCGGACGCGTCACCGTCGACCTGAACGAGAAGGACGACGTGATCCTCGAGTTCTCCGAAGGCGACGTCCCGCCGCCGCCGGAACCGGTCGAGACGGTCGAGATCGAGTAATCGCCCGGCCAAGTCGCAAGACGACGAAAGCCCGCCTAGTGCGGGCTTTTTTTCGTCCTCAGCTTGCTTCAAGGTTTCATGATGTTGTCATACGGCATTTTTATACTGCCGGTATCCCCGGACCTCGTGCAGCTCATCATGACAATCTCCCGCCTCCAGACCGGCACCAAGATCCTCGGCGCCTTCGCCGTGGTCTCCCTGGCCATCGTCATCGTTTCCATCGTCGCGCTGTGGCGCATGCAGGCGGCCGATGCCACCACCCACGATTTGGTCGACAACAAGCTGGCGCGCCAGCAGCTGACGTCCGAATTGCTGGGCGTGGTGCGCCTGAACGGCGTGCGCGCGGTGTCGATCGCGCGCAGCGACAGCCTCGAAGTCGGCGATTATTTCCAGGCACAACTAGATAGCGGCGAGAAGACCGCGGCGCGGATCGACGCGCACCTCGCCAAGCTGCCGGCCTCGGCCGACGAACGCATCCTGCTGGAGCGTGTCAAACAGCACCAGCTGGCTTACCTGAAAGTGCGCCAGCAAGTGTTCCAGGCCAAGGCATTCGGCAAGACCCAGGAAGTGGAACAATTGACCGCCAACGCGCTGGCGCGGACCTTCGATGCCTGGAGCGGCGCCCTCGACATGCTGCTGGCGCGCCAGACGCGCGAGGCGCATGCGCTGGCCGAGGCCTCGTCGGCCGCCTTTGCCTTCAGCCGCAGCCTGCTGCTCGGACTCGGCCTGCTGGCGCTGGCGACCGGCTGCGTGACCGGTGCACTGCTGACGCGCAGCATCGTGCGTCCGCTGCAGGCCGCGGTCGACCTGGCCGAGCGCGTCGCCGGCGGCGACCTCAGCGGCGTCATCGCGCACCGCCGCGTCGATGAAATCGGCCGTTTGTTCGATGCCCTGAACCACATGACCGACGGCGTCTCGAGCACGGTGGCGAAAGTGCTGGCCTCGGCGCGCCGCATCGACGATGCTTCCGGCGAACTGGCCAGCGGTAACCGCGACCTGGCGCGCCGCAGCGAGCAGCAGGCCCACAGCCTGCACCGCACGGTCGGCGCGATGGCGGCGCTCACCGAGGCCGTGCAGCGCAACCACGTCCATGCGCACGACGCCAACGCGCTGGCATTGACGGCCTCCACCGTGGCGCGCGAAGGCGCCGCTGCGGTGGCGCAGGTGGTCGAACGCATGGACACCATCCGCGCTTCGGCCGCGCGCATCGGCGACATCACGGCCCTGATCGACGGTATCGCCTTCCAGACCAATATCCTGGCCCTGAACGCGGCGGTGGAAGCGGCCCGTGCCGGCGCCGAAGGGCGCGGCTTTGCCGTGGTGGCGGCTGAGGTGCGCAACCTGGCCCAGCACTCGGCTTCGGCAGCGCGCGAGATCAAGACGCTGGTGCAGGAGACCGTCGGCACCATCGAAGCCGGCACCGCCATTGCCGGCGCCGCCGGCAGCACCATGCAGCAGATCCTCGAACGGGTCGAGCGCGTGGCCGGCCTGCTGCAGGCGATCAATGTCGCCAGCGCCGGACAGGCATCCGGCATTGCCCAGGTGCGCACCGTAATCGCCGAGCTCGACGATGCGACTGGGCAGGATGCGGCACTGGTCGGGCGGGCGGCGGCGGCCGCCGAGAGCATGCGCGGCCAGGCCGGGCAGTTGACCGAGGTGGTGGCGACCTTCCGCGTCCGTGATATGCCGGAAGAATCACAAAGGCCTGAATCATATATTGGACAAATCACAGCGGAAGCGGCAAGCTAGGCTTTTGTTCAGTAAGACCTATCAGGAGCTCCACCATGCCGACATACCGTTCCCGCACCACCACCCAAGGCCGCAACATGGCAGGCGCTCGCGCGCTGTGGCGCGCCACCGGCATGAAGGATGGCGACTTCGAGAAACCGATCATCGCCGTGGTGAACTCCTTCACCCAGTTCGTGCCCGGCCACGTGCACCTGAAGGACCTGGGCCAGCTCGTGGCGCGCGAGATCGAGGCATCCGGCGGCGTCGCCAAGGAATTCAATACCATTGCCGTCGACGACGGCATCGCGATGGGCCACGGCGGCATGCTGTACTCGCTGCCGTCGCGCGACCTGATCGCCGATTCGGTCGAGTACATGGTCAACGCCCACTGCGCCGACGCCATGGTCTGCATCTCGAACTGCGACAAGATCACGCCCGGCATGCTGATGGCCGCGATGCGCCTGAACATCCCGACCGTGTTCGTGTCGGGCGGACCGATGGAAGCGGGCAAGGTGGTCAAGGTCGTCAACAACGAGCAGAAGATCATCAAGCTCGACCTGATCGACGCCATGATCAAGGCCGGCGACGCCAAGGTGTCCGATGCCGACGTGCTCGAAATCGAGCGTTCGGCCTGTCCGACCTGCGGCTCGTGCTCGGGCATGTTCACCGCCAATTCGATGAACTGCCTGACCGAAGCGCTCGGCCTGTCGCTGCCGGGTAACGGCACCATCGTCGCCACCCACAGCGACCGCAAGGAACTGTTCCTGAAAGCGGGGCGCCTGATCGTCGACATCGCCAAGCGCCACTACGAACAAGACGACTACTCGGTGCTGCCGCGCTCGATCGCCAGCAAGGCCGCGTTTGAAAACGCGATGGCACTGGACGTGTCGATGGGCGGCTCGACCAACACCGTGCTGCACCTGCTGGCCGCCGCGCACGAAGCGCAGGTGGCGTTCACGATGGCCGACATCGACCGCATTTCGCGCCTGGTGCCCTGCCTGTGCAAGGTGGCGCCGATGACGGACAAATACCACATCGAAGACGTGCACCGCGCCGGCGGCATCATCTCGATCCTGGGCGAACTGGCACGTGCCGGCCTGCTCGACACCTCGCTGCCCACCGTGCACAGCCCGACGCTGGGCGACGCCATCGAACGATACGACATCCGCCGCAGCGACGACCGCGCCGTGCACCAGCTGTTCCGCGCGGCACCGGGCGGCGTGCCGACCCAGGTGGCCTTTTCGCAATCGGAACGCTACGCGTCCAACGACATCGACCGTAGCCTCGGCTGCATCCGCGACCGCGAGCACGCCTATTCGCAGGATGGCGGCCTGGCTGTCTTGTACGGTAACATCGCCGAGAAGGGCTGCATCGTCAAGACCGCCGGCGTCGACGAGAGCATCCTGAAATTCTCCGGCCGCGCGCGCGTGTTCGAGAGCCAGGACGCGGCGGTCGACGCCATCCTGGGCGACCAGGTGGTGGAAGGCGACGTCGTCATCATCCGCTACGAGGGGCCGAAGGGTGGCCCGGGCATGCAGGAGATGCTGTACCCAACCTCGTACATCAAGTCGAAGGGCCTCGGCAAGGCGTGCGCGCTGTTCACCGACGGACGTTTCTCGGGCGGCTCGTCGGGCCTGGTGATCGGCCATGCGTCGCCGGAAGCGGCCGAAGGCGGCGCGATCGGCCTGGTGGAAGAGGGCGACGTCATCGACATCGACATCCCGGCGCGTACCATCGCTTTGCGTGTGACGGCCGAGGAACTGGGACACCGCCGCATGGCGATGGAAGCGCGCGGCGCGGATGCATGGCAGCCGGTCGGCCGTGAACGTGTGGTGTCGCAGGCCTTGCAGGCGTATGCGGCGCTGACCACGTCGGCGGATCGTGGAGCGGTGCGGGATTTGTCGCAGCTGAAGCGGTAAGGGCTAGCGCTTCGTTGGCTCACTTATAACCACTGAAAATAAGACCGTCGCCCCTGCGCAGGCAGGGGCCCAATTTCTGCGCTGTGCCGAAAACTTGGGCCTCTGCCTGCGCAGGGGCGACGGTTCTGTAGTCGGTGGCCAAAAGCGCATCGACTAAAATCAGATCGCCCCCAGCGCCCGCGCCAGATCCGCCCGCTGATCCTCCACATCCTCGATCCCCACCGACAAGCGGATCAAGCCATCCCCGATCCCCAGCACCGTCCGCTGTTCCGGCGGTATGGTCGCATGCGTCATGATCGCCGGATGCTCGATCAGGCTCTCGACGCCGCCCAGGCTCTCGGCCAGCGTGAACACTTCGCAATGCTCGAGGAAGCGCCGCGCACCGGCCAGGTCGGTGTCGAGGTCGACCGAGATGATGCCGCCGTAGCCATGCATCTGGCGCCGCGCCAGTTCGTGCTGCGGGTGCGAGGCCAGGCCCGGGTAGTGCACGCGCTTCACCTTCGGCTGCGACGCCAGCCACCCGGCCAGCTCCAGCGCATTCGCATTGCTGCGCTCTACCCGCAGGGCCAGGGTCTTGATGCCGCGTAGTACCAGGAAGCTGTCGAACGGCCCCTGGATCGCGCCCACCGCATTCTGGATGAAGCCGAGGCGTTCGCGCAGCGGCTGGTGGCGGGCCTCGGTACCGACCACGGCCACGCCGCCGATCACGTCCGAGTGCCCGTTCATGTACTTGGTGGTCGAGTGCACCACGATGTCGATGCCCAGTTCCAGCGGCCGCTGGTTGACCGGGCTGGCGAAGGTGTTGTCGCACACGGTGATAATGCCGCGCCCGCGGCATGCCTCGGCGACGGCGCGCAGGTCGGCCAGCTTCAGCATCGGGTTGGTCGGCGTCTCGACCCACACCATCTTCGTTTCCGGGCGCAGCGCGCCGGCCAGGGCCAGCGGGTCGGTCAGGTCGACGTAGCTGAATTCGTGGCCGGCGCTGAGCCGGCGCACCCGCTCGAACAGGCGGAAGGTGCCGCCGTACATGTCGTCGCCGGCGACGATGTGGGCGCCGGCCGGCAGCAATTCCAGCACGGCGGCGATGGCGGCCAGGCCGGACGCGAAGGCAAAGGCGGCGCCGCCGCTTTCGATGTCGGCCACGCAGCGTTCCAGCGCCCAGCGCGTCGGGTTATGCGAGCGGCCGTAGTCCAGTCCCTTGTGCACGCCCGGGCTTTCCTGGGCAAAGGTCGAGGTGGCATAAATCGGCGGCATCACGGCGCCGGTGGCCGGGTCGGGCGCCTGGCCGCCGTGGATCACGCGGGTCGCCAGGCGGCGTTTGTGCTTGGTGTCTTCGCTCATGTCAGGTCACGCATCTCAGGTTAGTGTCCTACGCAGGTGGTTCAACAGATCGAAACGCGTGATCAGGCCATAGAAGTGATCACCGTCGGCGATGACGGCGGTCAGGCCGCGGTCGAGGATCTCGCGTAGTTCGCGCATGCGGCTTGACGGCGCGAGGGTCTTCAGCTCGGTGGTCATGGTGTCGGAGACCGGTGCGCCGAAGCGCTCGCGTTCGCTGGTGACGTGCAACAGCAAATCCGACTCGTCGATCAGGCCGACCAGCTTGCCATGCTCGACCACCGGCAACTGCGCCAGGTCGCTGCTCCGCATACGGTTGAAGGCGGTCAGCAGGGTGTCGGACGGTGCCACCGTCACCACTTCGCCGTCGTCGAAGCAGCGCCCGATCAGGTCGCGCAGGTCGCCCAGTGTCGGCCGGTGCAGCAAGCCCTGGTCGACCATCCAGCCGTCGCTGTAGACCTTGGTGAGATAGCGGGTGCCGGTGTCGCACACGAAGGTGACGACGCGCTTCGGCGTGGTCTGGGCGCGGCAGTAGCGCAGGGCGGCGGCGAGCAGGGTACCGGTGGAGGAGCCGGCCAGGATGCCTTCCTGGCGCAGCAGTTCGCGCGCGGTATTGAAGCTGTCCTCGTCGCTGATGGAGTACGCCGTCTTGACGCGCGACAGGTCGGCAATCGCCGGGATGAAGTCTTCGCCGATGCCTTCGACCGCCCACGAGCCGGAGACAGCCGACAGTGTGCCGGTCTTGATGTAGTCGGCCAGGATCGAGCCCTGCGGATCGGCCAGCACGAATTCGAGGCCCGGCTGCATCTGTGCGAAATAGCGCGACAAGCCGCTGAGGGTGCCGGACGAGCCGACGCCGACCACGATGGCGTCGATCTCGTGGCGCATCTGTTCCCAGATCTCGGGGCCGGTCGTGGTTTCGTGGGCGCGCGGGTTGTCCGGATTGTTGAACTGGTCGGCGAACCAGGCGCCGGGAATCTCCCTGGCCAGGCGCGCCGCGTAATCCTGGTAGTACTCGGGATGGCCCTTGCCGACATCGGAACGGGTCAGGTGGATTTCGGCGCCGAGCGCCTTCAGGTGCAGCACCTTTTCCGCCGCCATTTTATCGGGCACGACGAGGACCACCCGGTAGCCCTTGATACGCGCTACCAGCGCCAGGCCGAGGCCGGTATTCCCGGCGGTGGCTTCGACCACGGTGCCGCCGGGCTGCAGGCGGCCATCGAGCTCGGCCGCCTCGATCATGGCGCGACCGATGCGGTCCTTGATGGAGCCGCCGGGGTTCTGGGATTCGAGCTTGAGGAAGAGCTGGCAGGGGCCGGTGTCGATGCGGGTGACTTCGACCAGCGGGGTATTGCCGATCAGCGAAAAAATCGCCGCTGACGAGGGATTACTACGCGCGTCTTGCATGATGCCTCCGAACTACGCGGCACTTCATGGGCACCGCCTGGAAAGCTGGCACGATCGGGCGCCAGGCCGTATAAAAAAGGCATCATACGACTAATTTCGGCGTCGTGGTTTGGGCGAAAGCAAGCCGCTTGAGCTCGTATTAGTTTATAGCCGCACACTTTCCAACGGCTAATTTCCTTCTTTCAAACGGCGCCATAAAGTCGTGCGGCTGATGCCCAGGTGGCGCGCGGCGGCATCGCGCTGGCCGCCAAAGCGTGCCAGCACCTCGGCCGCGCTTTCGCGGACCGGCATCGGCGGCACCTGCGCCGGCACCGCGGCCGGAGAGGGCGCCGCAAGCCGGGCCAGCTCGGGCGCGATCGCCAGCAGGAAGCTCGGCGTCAGCGCCTGCAAGGGCTCGGCCGCCAGGAACAGCGCCAGCCGCTCCATCAGGTTGCGCAGCTCGCGCACGTTGCCGGGCCAGCCATATGCCTGCAGCAGCGGCGTGCAGGCCGCGATCTCGGCGGCCAGGTTCGGATGCGGCCGCGCATCGAGCGCCGCCAGCGCATGCTTGAGCGACCACTCGGCCAGCGGCGCGATATCTTCCACACGGGCGCGTAGCGGCGGCAGGGCGAGGCCCAGCACGGCCAGCCGGTAGAACAGGTCGGCGCGGAAGCGGCCGTCGCGCACGCGCGCCTCCAGGTCGCAATGGGTGGCGCTGATCACGCGCACGTCGATCGGCACCGGCCGCGTGCCGCCCACCCGCATCACTTCGCGCTCCTCGAGCACGCGCAGCAAGCGCGTCTGCAGCGCGAGCGGCATTTCGCCGATTTCGTCCAGGAACAGGGTGCCGCCATTCGCCGCTTCGAACAAGCCGGCATGGCCGCCGCGGCGCGCCCCCGTGAACGCGCCTTCCTCATGGCCGAACAGCTCGGATTCCAGCAGCGACTCGGCGATGGCACCGCAATTCACGGCGACGAAGGGGCGGCTGGCGCCGCGGCGCGGACTCTCGCGGTGGATCGCCTGCGCCACCAGTTCCTTGCCGCTGCCGGTTTCGCCCTGGATCAGCACCGTTGCCGGCGAGCGCGCGTACAGCACCACGCTCTGGCGCAGGCGTTCCATTGCCGGCGACTCGCCACGCAGATCGTTGAGGCCGCGCCGCGCCCGGCGGCTGTCCGCAGCGGCCGGGCGCATCGGGCGGCTTTTTTCCAACTGGGTCAGGCGCGCCAGTTCCAGTGCGTCGTCGAAGGCGCGCCGGATCGAGGCCGCCGAATACACGAACACCGCCTTCAGGCCCGCTTCCTCGGCCAGGTCGGTAATCAAGCCGGCGCCGACGATGACCTCGATCCCGCCGGCTTTCAGTTCGTCGATGCCAGCGCGCGCATCTTCCTCGGTCACATAAGTGCGCTGCTCGATCACCAGGCCGAAGGTGGCCGCGAACTCGGCCAGTTCCGGCAGCGGCCGCTGGTACTGGATCACGCCGATCCGTGCCGACAGCCGCCGCGCCCGTGCCAGCGCCTGCATGAAGTCGAAGCCGCTGGCCTGGGCCACCACCACCGGCACCGAGATCCGGCTCTTCAGGTAGGCGCCGTTGGAGCCGGCTGCGATCACGACGTCGCAATGCTCGCCCGCCATGCGCTCGCGGATATGGCGCGCCGCTTCGTCGAAGCCCAGGTGCAACGGTTCGATCTGCGCCAGGTGATCGTATTCGAGGGTGATGTCGCGGAACAGGTCGGACAGGCGGGACACGGACACGGTCCAGATGACGGGCTTGCTGGACTCGGGCGCGCTGCGGACGGGATAGCTCATGTTTCAAGTGTAGTGCATTTTATTGCACGGCGTTTCATTTGAAACGCCTTTAAATATGCATTTCAGCTTCTGCCGTAAGAATCGGGTAAGGGGCCGCCCGTAGGATCGAAAGCAGCCGGCTGTACTGGCATAAATAAAATGAATGGAGACAAAAATGGAAGCAGACCTCGTACAACGGGTCAAGAATGACCCGAACTACCAGAAACTCGTCAGGACACGCTCCCGCTACGGCTGGCTGCTGGCCCTGTCGGTCATGGTGGTCTACTACGGCTTCACCGCGCTGAACGCCTGGGACAAGGCCTTCATGGCATCGAAGATCGGCAACGGCGTCATGTCCTGGGGCGTGCCCCTGGGCCTGTTCGTGATCCTGTTCACGGTGGCCGTCACCGCCATCTACGTGCGCCGCGCGAACCGCGAGTTCGACGCGCTCACCGACGCCATCCACCAGAACGCCGCCGCGGGCACCGCCCAGCCGGCCGCCACCAACGCCCACGTGGCCCAGCCGACCAAGGTACGCGCATGACCAAGACCACCCGCATCTTCTCCTACCTGACCGCCGCCTTCGCCCTGCTGGCGCTCGCCGGCAGCGCCATGGCCGCGCCGGACCTCGGCCAGGCCACCAAGCAGGCCACCAACTGGACCGCGATCACCATGTTCGCGGGCTTCGTGCTGCTGACCCTGTTCATCACCAAGTGGGCCGCCAAGCGCACCCGCTCGGCGTCCGACTTCTACACCGCCGGCGGCGGCATCACCGGCTTCCAGAACGGCCTCGCGATCGCGGGCGACTTCATGTCGGCCGCGTCCTTCCTCGGCATCTCCGCCGCCGTGTTCCTGGACGGCTTCGACGGCCTGATCTACGCGATCGGCTTCCTGGTCGGCTGGCCGGTGCTGACCTTCCTGATGGCCGAGCGCCTGCGCAACCTGGGCCGCTTCACCTTCGCCGACGTCGCCGCCTACCGCTTCGCTCAGAAGCCGGTACGCCTGTTCGCCGCCTCCGGTACCCTGGTTGTCGTGCTGTTCTACCTGATCGCGCAGATGGTCGGCGCCGGCCAGCTGATCAAGCTGCTGTTCGGCCTCGACTACTGGATCGCCGTGGTCCTGGTCGGCATCCTGATGATGGTCTACGTGCTGTTCGGCGGCATGACCGCCACTACCTGGGTGCAGATCATCAAGGCCGTGATGCTGCTGGCCGGTGCCACCTTCATGGCGTTCTCGGTGCTGTCGATGTTCAACTTCAGCCCGGAACAGCTGTTCGCCAAGGCCGTCGAAGTGCACGCCAAGGGCGACGCCATCATGGGCCCGGGCACCTTCATCAAGGACCCGATCTCCGGCATCTCCTTCGGCATGGCGCTGATGTTCGGTACTGCCGGCCTGCCGCACATCCTGATGCGCTTCTTCACCGTCCCGAGCGCCAAGGAAGCGCGCAAGTCGGTGCTGTGGGCCACTACCTGGATCGGCTACTTCTACGTGCTGGTGTTCATCATCGGCTTCGGCGCGATCGTGCTGGTCGGTACCAACCCGGCCTTCAAGGATGCTGCCGGCAAGCTGCTGGGCGGTAACAACATGGCGGCGGTGCACCTGGCCAAGGCCGTGGGCGGCGACGTCTTCCTCGGCTTCATCTCGGCCGTGGCCTTCGCGACCATCCTGGCGGTGGTGGCCGGCCTGACGCTGTCGGGCGCCTCGGCCGTGTCGCACGACCTGTACGCCACCGTCATCAAGAAGGGCCAGGCGGCCCCGGGCAGCGAACTGCGCATCTCGAAGATCACCACCATCTGCCTGGGCTTTGTCGCCGTGCTGCTGGGTATCGTGTTCCAGAGCGTGAACGTGGCCTTCATGGTGTCGCTGGCCTTCGCCATCGCGGCGTCGGCCAACTTCCCGGTGCTGTTCATGTCGGTGCTGTGGAAGGGCTGCACCACCCGCGGCGCCACCGTCGGCGGCTTCCTGGGCCTGATCACGGCGGTCGGCCTGACCGTGGTGTCGAAGTCGGTGTGGGTCGACGTGTTCCACAACAAGGCAGCGATCTTCCCGTACACCTCGCCGGCCCTGTTCTCGATGATCGTCGGCTTCGTCGGCGTGTGGCTGTTCTCGGTCACCGACAGCGGCCCGCGTGCAGCGATCGACAAGGCTGGTTTCGAAGCGCAGGAAGTGCGTTCGGAAACCGGTATCGGTGCATCCGGCGCTACCGCGCACTGATCGCCGCAATCAGCTGATCCGGCAGCCCGGTCGATTCGTCGACCGGGCTGTTTGCTTTCTGGGGCAAGCTACGCGATTCGCGCAATTTCGTTGCTTTGTGGATACATTGTTATTGCAATTAGTGATTAGCGATATTGTTGTGAAAGTTGTTCAATAATCGAAAAGCATGATCGGTTTTGTGGAGCTGTGAGCATTCACACTACATACCACCAGGGATACGCCGATCAATGTAAAAGATAACAATATAAATTATAAAATTACACGAATAGTTTCTCTTTGGAACTTTTGACGAAAATGCGTACTATGTGGCTTGTTCGATGCATCCCCCAGCTCAACAATGCACCAAAACCCAACATTTTCGTCCTCCTACCTGCTCAAGCGGCGCAAGACCCAAAGCCTGGCTTTGCCCAAGCGCTTCTACCTGCCGCGTTGCCTTGGCCTGAGCATGGGTTTTTTGGCGGTCTTCTTCAGCCTGTCGACGCCGCGCCATGGGCGGCTGGTACTTGGCATATTGATCAGCTACTGCTTTTTGTGGCCGCATCTTGCCTACCTGCTTGCCAGGTCCAGCGCGCGTCCCATTGACACCGAGCGCCGCAGCATGCTGGTCGACGCTTTCACAGCGGGCCTGTTTGCCGCGGTCATGGGCTTCAATCCGATTCCTTCGGTGTGCATCCTCAGCATGGTCACCATGAACAGCATGGCCATGGGCGGACCACGTTTCATGGGACGAGGGGTGATGGCAAGCCTGCTGGGGGCAGGCCTGGCCTACCTGGCGCTGGGCACCTCCTTCCACGACGTCCTGAGCCGCGCGCAAATTGCGGCTTGCCTGCCTTTGCTGGTGCTGTATCCCTTATCGTTGGGATACGTTGCCTACCTCACGGCGATCCAGCTCATCAAACACAAGAATCAACTGCGTGACATGAGCCGGACCGATTCCCTGACGGGGTTGACCAACCGTGCCGCGTTCAACGAAATACTCGACGACTGGGTGAGCATGCCGGGTAACGACATCCATCACAGCGTGGTGGCGCTGGTCGACGTCGACCAGTTCAAGGACATCAACGACAAATTCGGCCATATCGCCGGCGACCGGGCGCTGCAAAAAATCGCCGGCATCATGTCGTCCTGCGTCAGGGAACAGGACACGGTTGCGCGTTACGGCGGTGACGAGTTTTGCGTCATCCTGCGCGATATCGGCAAGGCGGACGCCACCCGCGTTTTCGAAAGAATGTGTGCGCTTGCACGAGCGGATACGGACACCCAGAATGACGCACCGGTACCGACCTTGAGCATCGGCGCGGCCATGTACAGCTCGAGCGCGCGCACGAGTGCGATGTGGATTCACATGGCGGACGAGGCCATGTACCAAGCGAAGAAGGGTGGGCGTAACCAGGTGTTTTTTGTGACTTGAACCGGACTGCGCGAGCCTGCTTCCAGCCAAGTGTCGTGCGGCTCGGGACGGGTCAGTAGACCGTCGATGACGGTTTTTTGCCTGCCGGCCAGCGGTGGGCGTCGCCCAATACGCTTTCACAAGTTTCCAGGTAACGATGTGCCACCGATTCGATGTCGTTGTCGCGCGCCAGTTGCAGGCCGCCTTTGCCCAAGCGTTCGGCAAGCGCATCGTCTTCAAGAATGCGCCAGATTGCCGCAGCAATGTCGTCGATATTGTTACCATCAACCAACAGGCCGCTCTCGTTGTGGATGACCGCTTCGACCACTCCGCCGGCGCGCCCACCGATGACCGGTTTACCGCATGCGTTTGCTTCCCGAAACACGAGTCCAAAACCTTCGGTGTCGCCGTTTTCCAGCGTGCGGTTCGGCATCAGGAAGACATCGCACAGGCGCAGGTAGGCAACCAGGTCGGTGTCGCTGGCCTGGCCTATCAAGGTAATGTTTTGTGATAGTCCCTCGGATGCAATAATTTGCTCGAGTTCCGGACGCAGTGGGCCATCGCCGATGATCAAGTAATGCGTGGCCGGACAATCACGTAATACGTGCTTGAATGCCAGCACGGCTTTGTCGATCCCTTTACGCGCCACCAGGCGGCCGACTGTGACAACGATCTTTTTGCCGGTCAGATTATGTTTGATAATCAGTTGCTCGTCGCGCGGACCGGGCGTAAATCGCTTGGTATCGACACCATTCTGTATCAGTGCGATTGATTCCGGATTTATATGCATCAGGCCGGTCAACGCTTCTCGGGTGAAAGCGCTGACAGCAACGATTTTGTCGGCGTTTTGAAGATAGTGTTGGCGCTTGTTGCCAGAAAACCGTCCCCCGCTGGCGGTCGTGATTTCTTCGCCATGCACATAAATGATCACTTTGACGCGAAACAGTTTTCGCAGTGTCATGGCGAGCCAACTACCGGTTCCGATCTCTCCGACACAGACCACATTAATATCATTCATCTTCACGATGCGTGCGGCGGCCAGCAATGCCCGGCTGTATACGGGAAGGTCCTGGAATAGCAGACGGTATGCCGAGATCAGGACATTGGCGGGCGGCGGCAAAATGCGTGGGCGCAGGAAGTCGATCCGATCGACTGGATAAGGTGCCCGTGCGTCGTGTGCCTCCCACCCTGACACGACCATGTTGTCGATGTAATTCCTTTTTGCCGTCAGTACGCGAATGCTACCGGCCGGCATCGATTGGCACAGGTTGTCGTAGACCACAGCCGAACCACCGTGAATCGGCGGGAACATGCTGGCAATCAGCAGGCAGCGGACGTCGAGGTCAGTGCCGGTGCGCGCGCCAGATGCTTGTGCTGTCGTACTGGAGAATGTCGGCGATACCTTGTGTCGGTCTTCATTCGCTGGCCGTGAATCTGTACACAGTTCGGTTCTGGGGGGCATGGTAATCAGGCCGGATGGGTATCCAGCACCATTTTGAGAGTGGTGTTTATTTTATTGCATTGTTGAAATTACAGTGAGAATATATTGAACATATTATATTGAACGCCCGAGTGTGGTCGGGTCCATTCCATGAAAATCCTGACTTTTACGACGCTTTTTCCAAACGCGGCGAAACCGCATCATGGAATTTTTACTGAGACCACATTGCGGCATCAGTTGGCGACCGGCGAAATTCAGGCCAAGGTGGTGGCCCCTGTTCCATGGTTTCCGTTTACGCACCGGATGTTTGCACACTACGGTACGATGGCCAGAGCGCCCGAGGTGGAAACGCGTATTGGCGTAGAGGTATTCCACCCGCGCTATGCGGTTTTGCCAAAGATGGGAATGCGTATAACGCCATTCAGCCTTGCTTATTCAGCCAAAGCCACAATTGGACGTCTGCTGGATGAAGGCTATGATTTCGACGTAATCGACGCCCATTATTTTTATCCGGACGGGGTAGCGGCAGTTATGCTCGGCAAGTATTTTTGCAAGCCGGTTGTGATATCCGCGCTGGGCACGGATATCAACCTGATCCCACGCTACCCCTTCAGTCGCCGGATGATCCGCTGGGCCGGCGCGCATTCGGCTGGAATGATCGCAGTATGTGAAGCATTGCGGACGGAGATGATCGGTATGGGGATGGACGGCGAGCGCATCACGACCCTGCGGAATGGCGTCGATCTTGACTTATTCCGGCCGATCGATCGTGACGCGATGCGCAAGACACTGGGTCTCGAGGGGTTTGTCCTGTTGTCGGTCGGCCACCTCGACCCACGCAAGGGGCACGATTTCGTGATTTCGGCCTTGCCGGCGCTGCCTGACGCACACCTGCTGATCGTCGGCAGCGGACCAGACCTGAAGAAGCTGCAAAAGCTGGCACGTGCCGCCGGCGTGGCAGATCGCGTGTCGTTCCTCGGTGCGATGCCGCAGGCCGAGTTACGGAATTATTATGGTGCCGCAGATGCGCTCGTGCTCGCATCGAGCCGCGAAGGATGGGCCAATGTATTACTCGAAGCCATGGCCTGCAGCACCCCCGTGGTTGCAAGCAATGTCTGGGGTACGCCCGAAGTCGTGCAGACCCCGGAGGCCGGGGTCTTGATGCCGAGCCGGACAGCGGAAGGCGTTGCGGCGGGCGTGCAGCAACTGCGCGCCAATTATCCTGAGCGGGCAGCGACACGTGCCTACGCCGAACGCTTCAGCTGGGCAGCGACCACGTATGGTCAGATCGGCGTGTTCCGGCAGGCAGGGCAGCAGGCGACGCCGAGCGAGATCGCGCTGTCGTGGTAAGTACAACCGACATGGCGTACCACGGCGTGCGCGATGCGCCGCTTGTGGTGCACGTGCTCTATCGTTTCGACTGCGGCGGACTGCAGACGGTGCTGGCCGAATGCATCAAGCACATGCCGCTGGAACGCTATCGACATGCCGTGGTCTGCCTGACGGACTACACAAATTATGCCGACAGCATCCGCGCTGCCGGTGTTACCCTGCATGCGCTGCACAAACCGCCGGGGCAGGGCCTGGGCGCGCATGTGAAGCTGTGGAAGCTGCTGCGCCGTCTGCGTCCCGCGATTGTCCATACCTATAATATTGGCACGATCGAATACAACCTCACGGCACTGCTCGCCGGTGTTCCGGTGCGTATACATGCCGAACATGGCCGGGACAGCGTCGAAATCGACGGCCGACATCGGACATACAATCTCTTGCGGCGCCTGATTAGCCCTATCATCGATGCTTTTGTTCCCGTATCGGACGATCTCGTGGATTGGTTGCGTCTGGTTGTCAAGATCCCGCCGCGCAAGATCCGCATGATTCCCAACGGCGTCGATACCGGGCGCTATGCGCCGGCGCAGGACGTGCAGACGGCACGACCACAACGCATCTGCATTGGAACGGTAGGTCGTGCCGACGGTATCAAGAACCACGCGGTCCTGCTGGACGCCTTCCGGCTGCTGCTCGAACGTTTCCCGGCGCCGCCGTGCGACTTGCAGCTGACGATCGTCGGCGACGGCCCTTTGCTGCAGGGACTGCGGGACCGGATCGCCAGCGAAGGTTTGGGCGACCGGGTCTGGCTGCCAGGCGCGCGGACCGACGTCGCCGATATCTTGCGGACTTTTTCCATCTTTGTCCTGCCGTCCGTGTCCGAGGCAATGCCCGTTACCATTCTTGAAGCAATGGCGACGGCGCTTCCGGTCGTTGCCAGCCGCGTCGGCGGCGTTCCTCAGCTTGTGCTGGAAGGCAAGACAGGCGTCCTGGTCCAGCCGGACGATGCGCGGGCGCTGGCAGATGCGTTGAGCTTGTACATAAGCGATGCCGGACTACGCAGCGCACATGGGACCGCCGGGCGAATCCATGTGGAAGACGGCTGCAGCATCGATGCGATGACGTCCGCTTACGGTTTGCTGTACGACGAATGCGGCCGCAAGAAGGCACCGAGGGGCGGGCTCGGCGTCGGCGCATCGGCCGCTCATCGTACCTCGTCCACACCTTCCGAACCTGTTTGAACATATCTGACTTCATTGACGATGACCAAGTATAGCCCCGACAACCTCCTCGACCTGAAACTGCAATTCGACACCCAAGGCTTCGTGCATTTGCCGGGTTTGCTGAGTCCCGCATTGACTGAACGTGTACGCAACGCATTCTTTGCCGCGCGTGACCGCCATGCCGCAGAGACCGCGCAAATCCTACAGCGTGGTGCCCCTTTCGTCGACCTCCCTGCAATCCTCGATGCGGATCCTGTTTTCGTCGATCTCGTCGACTTGCCTGATCTTTTTCCGCTGCTGCGGATGACGGTAGGTGAAGACCTGGCCCTGAACGAAACGATTGCCCGGCTGTTTTACCCTGGTCCGACCTTTACCAGTCCGTTTCATTCCGATGTCGCGAACATGCTGGGGGTAAATCATGCCCATACGCCGAATTTCCTGGTCAAGCTGCACATTTTCTTCGAAGACCTAACCCCGGAACAGGGATGCCTGGCTTTCATTCCTGGAAGCCAGCATTTCCCGCCCGCGCACGTCAACCCCCACCGACCCACACTTGCCAGCTCCTCCGCTGTCGCACGTGTCGTGCCTCGCGCAGGCGATGCCGTGCTGTTCAACACGCACGTCTTGCACATGGCTGAGGACAACCGCACTAACCGGGTCCGCACGTCGCTCATCTACACCTATGGCCATTTCTGGATGAAGTCAAAACCGAGCGCTGTCCCGAGCGACCTCGTACGGTTCGCAAACACGCCGCAGCGCCAGCAACTGTTCGGCGTGGATCTGCCGGGAGTCAGTCACTTTGCGCGCCGCCTCGACCGCCTCAGTCCGCCAACTCCGCTGCAACGGCTGCAGAGCACGGGGGAGCGTATCGCGCACAGGCTGCTTCCTTTGACGAAGATGCCGCCGCGTGCCTGAGATCAAGCGTGCCTTTGTCTCAGGGCACGCTGTCAGACTCCTTATTCCTTCGCCGGATCCCGATAATGGAAAGGATCCGTCGCAGTAGGCTGCTTCGGCAACACATTCCTCGGCATCGGCGTATCGCTCTCCGCCGCCTGCAGCAGCACGGTCGCCATGATCACCGAGGCCTGGCGCAGGTCTTCGGTGCGCAGGTGGTCATAGGTATCCAGGTTCGAGTGATGCACCTGGCTGCCGTAATCCAGCGGGTCCTGGATAAACTGGAAGGCCGGCAAGCCCATCCCCGCCATGATTTCGTGGTCGGTCCCGCCGGTCTTTTTCGCCACCACTTTATCGGCGCCCAGACTGGCAAACGGCGCCAGCCAGTTCTTCAGCACCGGCATCGCAGCGAAATTGCCCTCGGCGTAAATGCCGCGGATCTTGCCCGAGCCGTTGTCGAGATTGAAGTAGGCCGTCATCTCGTTGAAGCCGGCCAGCGGCGTGATCGGATAGGTCTCCCACATGAATTCCGGCACCTTGGCCTGCGCCGCGTTGGCGGGGCGGGGGCGGGTCGCGATGTGCTGCTTGATGTAGGCGAGCGAACCCAGCAGGCCTTGCTCTTCGCCGGTCCAGAGCGCGAAGCGGATGGTGCGCTTGGGCTTCACGCCCAGCTGCGACAGGATGCGCGCCGCTTCCATCACCACTACCGAGCCGGCGCCGTTGTCGGCGGCGCCGTCGCCGGCCACCCAGCTGTCGAGGTGGGCGCCGGCCATCACGTAGCCCGCCTGCGGGTCGCTGCCCGGGATCTCGGCCAGCACGTTGTAGGCTTTGGTGTCGCGGTCGTCGAAGTGGACGTTGTTGTTCAGCTCGAGCTTGACCTCGCCGACTTTCGCCAGGCGCGCCAGGCGGCGGTAGTCTTCGGCGGCCATTTCGACGGCCGGCAGCGAAACCGTGTCGCCCTTGCCGTGGAAATACCCTTCGCCTTGCACCAGACCGCCGTTACGGTAAGACATTTTCACCAGCGCCTGCGCACCCTCAAGCGCCATGAAGCGGTCGATCTCGCGCGCCAGTTCGAAGTATTTTTTATACAGGTCGAACGACTGCTCCGGATCGAAGTGCGGCTGGTCGTAGGTCGACAGCTTGCCGAGTTCGGCTTCGTCGTAGCGTTTGAACGGGGCATTGGTGCCGTCCTTGGCGTCGTCCGGGTAGCTGATCAGGACGATCTTGCCGCGCACCTTGCCCTTCCACGCGGCCAGGTCGCGCACGTGGCGGATCGGGGCGATGACGATCGGGGCGCTGATGGTGCCACGGGTCGGCGGCGTCCACGCCACCGGGATCGCGGTGAGGGCGAGAGGGCGCGGCGTCACCATGCGGGCGCTGGCCGATTCGATCCACCAGCCGCGGCCGAACTCGTAGCCTTCGAGGTGGACATTCTGCAGGCCCCAGCCGCTGAAGGTCTGCTGGGTCCATTTCTCGGCCTTGCGCATGGCGGGCGAGTTGGTCATGCGGCCGCCGATCTGGTCGGTCAGGTGGGCGGCGAGGGTGGCGACCTGGCCGCGGTTATAGCCTTCGTCGGCGATACGGTTGATCGTGTTGGCGTCGACCGGCTCGGCCTGGGCGCCGCCACAGGCGATGAGTACGGCAGCCAGCACGCCTGCCTTGCGAATCTCGAACATGGGTTCCCCTAATTCATATTGTTCAGGAAAGTCTGTTGAATTTATTGAACTATGTCAACGACTATGCAATGTTCATGATTCGATACACTTGTTGCGCTGTTTCGAAGCGGCGTTTCATTGTGAAACATTATGAAACGCAATTATGGTGGCTGTGCTTGCCTGAATGCTTCCAAGTCTTTGAAAATCCACGTTGCTGCCATCGAATCGTGACTGGCACGCGCCTTGCATATTGCTCGTCCATATTCCACAGATCGCCACACGAAAGGATTACGCAATGAGCCAACACTCCGCAGGCGCCGCATTCCGCCGCGCCGTCCAGGAAGAACATCCGCTGCAGGTGGTGGGGGCGATCAACGCCAACCACGCCCTGCTGGCCAAGCGCGCCGGCTACCGCGCGATCTACCTGTCGGGCGGCGGCGTCGCGGCCGGCTCGTTGGGCTTGCCCGACCTGGGCATCTCGGGCCTGGAAGACGTGCTGATCGACGTGCGCCGCATCAGCGACGTGTGCGACCTGCCGCTGCTGGTCGACGTCGACACCGGCTTCGGCGCCTCCGCCTTCAACGTGGCGCGCACCGTGCGCTCGCTGATCAAGGCCGGCGCCGGCGCCTGCCACATCGAGGACCAGGTCGGCGCCAAGCGTTGCGGCCACCGTCCGAACAAGGAAATCGTCAGCCAGGGCGAGATGGTCGACCGCATCAAGGCCGCCGCCGATGCGCGCACCGACGACGATTTCGTGATCATGGCGCGTACCGACGCGCTCGCCGTCGAAGGCCTCGACAAGGCGGTCGAACGCGCGGTGGCCTGCGTCGAAGCCGGCGCCGACATGATCTTCCCGGAAGCGATCACCAGCCTGGCGATGTACAAGCAGTTCAAGGAGGCGGTGAAGGTGCCGATCCTGGCCAACATCACGGAGTTCGGCAGCACGCCGCTGTTCACGGTCGAGGAGCTGAAGGGCGCCGACGTCGACATCGTGCTGTACCCGCTGTCGGCCTTCCGCGCCATGAACAAGGCGGCCGAGAACGTCTACACGGCGATCCGCCGCGACGGTACCCAGCAGAACGTGCTCGACACCATGCAGACACGCGCTGAACTCTACGACCGTATCGACTATCACAGCTTCGAGCAGAAACTCGATGCGCTGTTTGCACAGAACAAAGCCAAATAAATACGGAGATCCGACATGACTGAACAAGCCAAGACCGACGTGCCAGCTTTCAAGCCGAAGAAATCGGTCGCCCTGTCGGGCGTTGCCGCCGGCAATACCGCATTATGCTCGGTGGGCCGTTCCGGCAACGATTTGCATTACCGGGGCTACGACATCCTGGACGTGGCCGATGCCAGCGAATTCGAGGAAATCGCCTACCTGCTGGTGCACGGCAAGCTGCCCAACGAGGCCGAGCTGCGCGGCTACAAGGCCAAGCTGAAGTCCTTGCGCGGCCTGCCGCAGGCGGTCAAGTCGGCACTGGAAGCGCTGCCGGCCGGCGCCCATCCGATGGACGTGATGCGCACCGGCGTCTCGACCCTGGGCTGCGTGCTGCCCGAAAAGGACGACCACAGCATCGCCGGCGCGCGCGACATCGCCGACCGCCTGATGGCCTCGTTCGGTTCGATGCTGCTGTACTGGTACCACTTCAGCCACAACGGCAAGCGGATCGAGGTCGAGACCGACGACGATTCGATCGGCGGCCACTTCCTGCACCTGCTGCACGGCTTCGAGCCGCCGGCCGCCTGGGTCAAGGCGATGCACACGTCGCTGATCCTGTACGCCGAGCACGAGTTCAACGCCTCGACCTTTACCGCGCGCGTGATCGCCGGCACCGGGTCCGATATCCACTCGGCCATTACCGGCGCCATCGGCGCGCTGCGCGGTCCGAAGCACGGCGGCGCCAACGAAGCCGCGTTCGACATCCAGAAGCGCTACGAGAATGCCGACGAAGCCGAGGCCGACATCCGCAACCGCGTTGCCAACAAGGAAGTCGTGATCGGCTTCGGCCACCCGGTGTACACGATTTCCGATCCGCGCAACAAGGTGATCAAGGAAGTCGCGCGCACCTTGTCGCAGGGCGGCGGTTCGATGAAGATGTTCGATATCGCCGAACGCCTGGAATCGGTGATGTGGGAAGTCAAGAAGATGTTCCCCAACCTGGACTGGTTCTCGGCCGTGTCGTACCACATGATGGGCGTGCCGACGGCGATGTTCACGCCGCTGTTCGTGATTGCGCGGACCTCGGGCTGGTCGGCGCACGTCATCGAGCAGCGCATCGATAACAAGATCATTCGGCCGAGCGCGAATTATGTGGGGCCGGAGGATTTGAGGTTTGTGCCGCTGGCGGAGCGGAAGTAAGCTGGAATAAAGGAGCATCCAAGTCATATACCCGCGCCCGTGAGACCGTCGCCCCTGCGAAGGCAGGGGCCCAAGTTCGGCGCGTTACGTCAGCGCGTGAAAATTGGACCCCTGCCTTCGCAGGGGCGACGTGCCCACCGCTTACAACGGGTCTGGCGCTAACAAGAGAATCAATCACCATGAACAGCAACTACCGCAAACCCCTGCACGGCACCAACCTGCATTACTTCGACGCCAGAAGCGCCGTCGACGAGATCCAGCCCGGCGCCTGGGACAAGCTCCCCTACACCTCGCGCGTCCTGGCCGAAAACCTGGTGCGCCGCTGCGAGCCGCACGCACTCGTGCCCTCGCTGAAGCAATTAATCGAGCGCAAGCGCGACCTCGATTTCCCCTGGTTCCCGGCACGCGTGGTGTGCCATGACATCCTCGGCCAGACCGCCTTGGTCGACCTGGCCGGCCTGCGCGACGCCATCGCCTTGCAGGGCGGCGATCCGCGCCTGGTCAACCCGGTGGTGCCGACCCAGCTGGTGGTCGACCACTCGCTGGCGGTGGAGTGCGGCGGCTTCGATCCGGATGCCTTTGCCAAGAACCGCGCCATCGAGGACCGCCGCAACGAAGACCGCTTCGATTTCATCGAGTGGACCAAGAAGGCGTTCCAGAACGTCGACGTGATCCCGCCCGGGAACGGCATCCTGCACCAGATCAACCTGGAACGCATGAGCCCCGTGGTGCAAGTCAAGGATGGCGTGGCCTTTCCGGACACGCTGGTCGGCACCGATTCGCACACGCCGATGGTGGATGCGCTGGGCGTCATCGCGATCGGCGTCGGCGGCCTCGAAGCCGAGAGCGTCATGCTGGGCCGCGCCTCGTACATGCGCCTGCCTGACATCGTCGGCGTCGAGCTGACCGGCAAGGCGCAGCCGGGCATCAGCGCCACCGACATCGTGCTGGCGCTGACCGAATTCCTGCGCGCCTCGAAGGTCGTCTCCGCCTACCTGGAGTTCTACGGCGCAGGCGCCGCCAGCCTGACGCTGGGCGACCGCGCCACGATCTCCAACATGGCGCCGGAATACGGTGCCACCGCGGCCATGTTCTCGATCGACGACCAGACCATCAACTATCTCAAGCTCACCGGCCGCGACGACGAGCTGGTGAAGCTGGTCGAGCTGTATGCAAAGGAAACCGGGCTGTGGTCCGACACGCTGGCGAACGTCGAGTACGAGCGGACGCTCCAGTTCGACCTGTCGAGCGTGGTGCGCAACATCGCCGGACCGTCGAACCCGCACAAGCGCGTGCCGACCTCGGAACTGGCGGCGCGCGGCATCGCGGGCGTCGTGGAGAACGAGCCGGGCCGCATGCCGGACGGCGCCGTGATCATCGCCGCCATCACCAGCTGCACCAATACCAGTAATCCGCGCAACATGGTGGCCGCCGGCCTGCTGGCGCGTAACGCCAATCAAGCCGGGCTGCTGCGCAAGCCCTGGGTCAAGTCCTCGCTGGCGCCGGGTTCCAAGGCGGTGGCGCTGTACCTCGAGGAAGCAGGGCTGCTGCCGGAACTGGAACAGCTCGGCTTCGGCATCGTCGCCTTTGCCTGCACCACCTGCAACGGCATGTCGGGCGCGCTCGACCCGGTCATCCAGCAGGAGATCATCGCGCGCGATTTGTACGCGACCGCGGTCCTGTCGGGCAACCGCAACTTCGACGGCCGCATCCATCCATATGCCAAGCAGGCCTTCCTGGCCTCGCCGGCGCTGGTGGTGGCGTATGCGATCGCCGGCACCATCCGCTTCGACATCGAGAAGGACGTACTGGGCGTGGACCCGGACGGCAAGCCGGTCACGCTGGCGTCGATCTGGCCGAGCGACGAAGAGATTGACGCCGTGGTGGCGCAGTCGGTCAAGCCGCAGCAGTTCCGCAACGTGTATGACGTGATGTTCGCGCGCCAGGAAAGCAGCGATGAAGCGGTGTCGCCGCTGTACGACTGGCGCCCGACGAGTACCTACATCCGCCGTCCGCCGTACTGGGAAGGCGCGCTGGCCGGCGTGCGCACGCTGCAGGGCATGCGGCCGCTGGCGGTGCTGGGCGATAACATCACCACCGACCACTTGTCGCCCTCCAACGCCATCATGCTGGACAGCGCGGCCGGCGAGTACCTGCACAAGATGGGCTTGCCTGAAGAAGACTTCAATTCCTACGCGACCCACCGCGGCGACCATCTGACGGCGCAGCGCGCGACCTTCGCCAATCCGACCCTGAAGAACGAGATGGTGCGCGACGCGGTCGGCGACGGGCGCGCGGGCGCCGTTCGCGCCGGATCGTTGGCACGCGTCGAGCCGGAAGGCACCGTCACCCGCATGTGGGAAGCCATCGAGACCTACATGGCGCGCAAGCAGCCGCTGATCGTGATCGCCGGCGCCGACTACGGCCAGGGCTCGTCGCGCGACTGGGCGGCCAAGGGCGTGCGCCTGGCGGGCGTGGAAGCGATCGTGGCCGAGGGCTTCGAGCGCATCCACCGGACCAACCTGGTCGGCATGGGCGTGCTGCCGCTCGAGTTCCAGCCGGGCGTGACGCGCCTGACGCTGGGGATTGACGGCACCGAGACCTTCGACGTAGTGGGGCAGCGCACGCCGCGCGCGATCCTGAGCCTGGTCATCCATCGCAAGAACGGCGAGACGGTCGAAGTGCCGGTGACTTGCCGCCTGGATACCGCCGAGGAAGTGTCGATCTACGAGGCGGGCGGGGTGCTGCAGCGGTTTGCGCAGGACTTTTTGGCGTCGACCAAGGTGGCCGCGTGATGATTCGATACGCGACCGTTCAGCGCTAACCCATGAACCGTCGCCCCTGCGAAGGGCTGAAGCTAACACATGGAAGTTCATCCACACATATCATGCCCCACCTACCCCAAATCAAAATCCCCGCCATCTACATGCGCGGCGGCACCAGCAAAGGCGTCTTCTTCCGCCTGCAGGACCTCCCCGAATCCGCCCAGGTCCCCGGCGCGGCGCGCGACAACTTCCTGCTGCGCGTGATCGGCAGCCCCGACCCCTATGCCAAGCAGATCGACGGCATGGGCGGCGCCACCTCCAGCACCAGCAAGACGGTCATCGTGGCGAAAAGCACGCGCCCGGACCACGACGTCGACTACCTGTTCGGCCAGGTCTCGATCGACAAGCCTTTCGTCGACTGGAGCGGCAACTGCGGCAACCTGTCGGCGGCGATCGGTCCCTACGCCATCAGCAACGGCTTCATCGACCCGGCGCGCATCCCGCAGGACGGCATCGTCACGGTGCGCATCTGGCAGGCCAACATCAGCAAGACCATCGTCGCCCACGTCCCCGTCAGCAACGGGCAGGTACAGGAAACCGGCGACTTCGCGCTGGACGGCGTCACCTTCCCGGCGGCCGAGGTGCGCATCGAGTTCATGGACCCGGCGGCAGAGGAAGAGGGTGGCGGCGGCGCCATGTTCCCGACCGGGAACCTGGTCGATGCGCTCGAGGTGCCCGGGGTCGGCACGCTGAACGCCACGATGATCAACGCCGGCATCCCGACCATCTTCGTGAATGCCGCGGACATCGGCTACACCGGCACCGAGCTGCAGGATGCTATTAATAGCGATCCCAAGGCGCTGGCGATGTTCGAGCTGATCCGCGCCTACGGCGCCATGCGCATGGGCCTGATCGAGCACCTGGAACAGGCCGCGCGGCGCCAGCACACGCCCAAGATCGCCTTCGTCGCGCCCGCGGCCGACTACGTGGCATCGAGCGGCAAGCAGGTCAGGGCCGACGACGTCGACCTGCTGGTGCGCGCGCTCTCGATGGGCAAGCTGCACCACGCGATGATGGGCACGGCGGCGGTCTCGATCGCTACCGCGGCGGCCATCCCCGGCACCCTGGTCAGCCTGGCCGCGGGCGGGCGCGCGCATGAGGCGGTGCGTTTCGGCCATCCGTCCGGTACCCTGCGCGTGGGCGCCGAGGCGCGCCAGGTCGACGGCGACTGGGTCGTGACCAAGGCCGAGATGAGCCGTAGCGCGCGGGTATTGATGGAAGGCTGGGTACGGGTCCCCGGCGATGCATTTTGATGGCGTCTGCAATGAACCGTTGTCACTTTACATCGCGGTGCAACATTTATTTGCTTTTTGGTAAATAATTGCCGCACAGTCGGTTATGATGCATCCCATACAAGAGAGGTTCCGACACTGGGCCTCCAGCATGGAAACCTGGGATGGATCGTGTAACGAGCAAAGCGGCTTTCGTGGCCGAGGCATTGGCGCTGGTTGCCGCGCCGGCGTGCGCGTGCGACGCGCAGGGCGTGGTATGGGCGGCCAACCCGGCCATGGCGGAACTGGCCGGCGGGCCGCTCGAAGGGCGTGCGTTGCGCGATTTGCTGGACATGGACGCGCTCACGGCGCCAGCCGCGATGGCGATCGTCTCCGGCCAGACCCTGGCGCGCGAAGGGCGCTGGGAAGTCGTGCTGGCTGCCGGCACCGCGCTGCCGGGCCGGGTGCTCGAGGTGCGCGCCAAGCCGCTGCCGGCGGCGTGCGGCGAAGGTGCCACCTTCGTATTCGGTCCGCCCTCGCACAGCGAGGCCGACGCCGCACTGCGCGGCACGGTGCTGCGCCAGGCCACGGTGCTGGAGCATGCGCCGGTCGGCATCGTCGTCACGCTGCCGCACCTGGTCAAGTCCTGCAATCCGCGCATGGCGGCGATGCTCGGCTACAGCGCCGAGGAACTGACCGGCGTCGATCCCGTCACCGCGTTCGCCGCACCGGACCAGTACCAGGCGTTCGTCGATGCGGCGGTGGCGGTGCTGAGCGCCGGCGGCCTGTACGAGGGCGAGCTCCAGCTGCGCCACCGCGACGGCGCGCTGCTGTGGTGCCGTATCCGCGCCAAGGCGGTCGACGTGCGCGCGCGCGAGGCCGGCACCGTCTGGATCGTGGAAGACGTCACGGCGGAGCGCCAGGCCTTGACCGAGGTCCAGGCGATCATGACCAATGCCACCGTCGGCATCTTCTTCACGCGCGACCGGGTGATCACCCGCTGCAACGGCTGCTTCGCGGCGATGTTCGGCTACGGCGAAGCCGAAGTGCTGGGCCAGTCGACGCGCCTGATGTACACCGACGAAGACGCCTTCGTGACCCTCGGCCGGCACGCCTACAAGGTGCTGGCGGAAGGCCGCCGTTTCGGCTGCGAGCAGACGATGGTGCGCAAGGACGGTACGCCGATGTGGGTCGGCATCATCGGTTATCCGGCCAACGTGGGCGAGCTGGGGCAGGGCACGATGATCTGGATGATCGAGGACCGCACCGGCCGCAAGCTGGCCGAGGCATCGCTGCGCAACGCGCTGATGGAAAACCAGGCCATCCTCGACAATGCGGTGCTGGGCGTGGCCGTGGTCGAGCACGGCCGTACGCTGCGCTGTAACCCCAAGATGGGCGAGCTGTTCGGCTGCGCCGACGGCGCCATCGCCGGCCGGTGGGTGAGCGATTTGTATCCCGATTCCCAGGCCTGGGAGGCGGCGCGTCTGCGGGTCGACGCCGACTTCCGTAGCGGGCGCGTGCATACCTCCGAGCACCAGCTGGTGCGGCGCGACCGCAGCCTGTTCTGGGCGCGGCTGTCGGGCCGGCCGTTCGACCTGGCGCAGCCGCACGGGCGCAGCGTCTGGCTGGTCGACGACGTCACTGCCCAGCACGAAGCGGCGGACGCGCTGCGCCGCGCGCGCGACGAACTGGAGGTGCGGGTGCAGGAGCGCACCGCCGAGCTGCAGGCCGAGATCGTCGAACGGCGCCAGGCCGAGGCGCGGGTGCACCACATGGCCTACCACGACGTCCTGACCGGGCTGCCCAACCGCGCGCTGCTGGCCGAGCGCCTCGACCGCGCGCTGCTGGCGGCCAGGCGCGACGGACGCCGGCTGGCGCTGATGTTCCTCGACCTCGACCGTTTTAAAACGATCAACGATTCCCTGGGCCACGCCACCGGCGACCACCTGCTACGCGAAGTCGCGCAGCGCCTGTGCCGCGTGGTGCGCGCCAGCGATACCGTGGCGCGCCTCGGCGGCGACGAGTTCGTGGTGCTGGTGCCGGGCGTGCACGCGGCCGAGGAATGCACGCTGGTCGGCGACAAGATCATCGACGCGCTGGCCGAGCCGGTGTCCTTCGAGGGCCGCAGCCTGCACATCTCGACCTCGATCGGCATCTGCCTGTATCCGGACGACGGCACCGACGTCGACAGCCTGATGCGCAAGGCCGATGCCGCGATGTACCAGGCCAAGGCGGCCGGCCGCAACAACTACCAGTTCTATTCGGGCCGCATGGATGCTGCCGAGCGCCATTTCGAACGCGAGACCGAGCTGCGCGGCGCCCTCGCGCGCGACGAGTTCGCGCTGGTGTTCCAGCCCATCGTCAGCGTCGCCGACCGTGCACCGCAGGCGCTGGAAGTGCTGCTGCGCTGGCGCCATCCGCAGCGCGGCCTGGTCGCGCCCGACGAATTCATCCCGATCCTCGAAGAAAACGGCGCCATCGTGGCGGTCGGCGAGTGGGTGATCCGGCGCGCCTGCGAACAGGCGGTGGCCTGGCAACGCGCCGGCCAGCGTCCGCTGCCGCTGGCGATCAACCTGTCGGCGCGCCAGTTCATGCATCGCGGCCTGGTCGATTCGATCCGCGCCATCGTCGAGGAGACCGGCATCGACCCCGGCCTGCTCGAATTCGAGATCACGGAAACCGCGCTGATGCAGCACGGCGGCCAGACGCTGGAAACGCTGGGCCAGCTCTCCCGCATGGGCATATGCCTGTCGATCGACGATTTCGGCACCGGCTATTCGAGCCTGGCCTACCTGAAGCGCTTCCCGGTGCGCAAGATCAAGATCGACCGCGCCTTCGTGCGCGAGCTCGAGACCAGCAGCGAAGACCAGGCGATCGTCGCCGCCATCATGGCGCTGGCCGGCAGCCTGCAGATGGCGGTGGTGGCCGAGGGCGTGGAAACCGAGGGCCAGCTGGCGCTGCTGCAGGGCTGCGGCTGCCAGTATGCGCAAGGTTACCTGTTTGCGCGGCCGGCCGGGGATGCCGAGGTAGCCGGGATGTTAGGGCGTGCCGGCGCTGGATGAACGCGTGGACGGCAGAGCCGTCCACGCGTCCAGCCAGTCGATGCGACAAGGTTATGCTAGGGTCGCAATGACTGGCGTGTGGTCGGACGGCTGCTCCCACTTGCGCGGCTCGCGGTCGATGACGCATGCCGTGCAGCGCTGCGCCAGCGGCGCCGACAGCAGGATATGGTCGATGCGCAGGCCGCGGTTGCGGCGGAACGCCATCTGGCGGTAATCCCACCAGCTGTACTGCTTGTCCGGCTGGTCGAACAGGCGGAAGGCATCCGTCAGGCCCAGGCCATTCAGGGCCAGCAGCGCCTCGCGTTCGGCGGGCGAGCAGTGGATCTGGCCGGCCCAGGCTTCCGGGTCGTGTACGTCGCGGTCTTCCGGGGCGATGTTGTAGTCGCCCAGGATCGCGAACTGCGGGTGCGCCGCCATTTCTTCGCGCACCCACTCGCGCAGCGCGGCCAGCCATCCCATTTTGTACTCGTACTTGTCGGACCCCACCGCCTGGCCGTTCGGCACGTAGGCGCAGATGAAGCGCACGCCCTCGATGGTGGCGGCGATCAGACGCTGCTGCTCGTCCGGGTAATGCGGGTTGTTGCGCACCACATCGGCGATCGGGTGGCGCGACAGGATGGCGACACCGTTATATGTCTTCTGGCCGCTGAACACGACCTGGTAGCCGGCGGCGTTGATCTCGGCGAGCGGGAATTTGTCGTCGGTCAGCTTGGTCTCCTGGAGGCACAGTACATCGACAGGGGAGGTGGAGAGCCACTGCAACAGGTGCGGCAAGCGTACCTTCAGCGAGTTGACGTTCCAAGTAGCGATCTTCATATTGATAAACCTGTTATTTCACACCAGACTGTCCAGCGTAAGTTTGCGCAGTATCAATGTTTGAATTAAAACCCGCAACGGTTGCTAGCTTTCAACATCCTGCAGCACAATTGGGTTTATTTGCGCTGAGTGCAACACAAATATCGTAAAATCATTGTTCGGTAAATAAAGATTATAGACCGTACTAGCAAGCTCGGCCGAAGTGTGTCAAGATGTAACAATCGCGGCAAGAGAAGAGGCGCTTACGTATCGTCTCCTCCTTGAGAGAAAAAATTGCAGTACATCAACTAACAGTGTGGTATTGTTATATTTCTTCGTAGCCAAGTATTCATGAGCAATTTATTGCTTTGAAATTGGTGCCTTGACCGGGTGCCGACCGGCCGAGGCAAGTGTGTAACGACCGCGGATCCAGCAGGCATGGATTTGCACAGAGCTTTAATAAAGGACAGTAATGCGCCAAGCATTTGAAGCATGGGCCCAACGCGATGGCCACATCGTCCGGCGCCGTGAGGATAAGCCGGAAGAGTATCTGGTGTATGAAACCCAGCGCCGCTGGCTGATCTGGCAGGCCGCCCTGGCCCATGGCCAGAAGGCCGCCGAGGCTGCGCAGAAGCCTGCACAGGCCGAAGCCCAGCCGCAGAAGATGCTGGCCGACGAAGCCGCCGTGCGCAATCGCGTGCTCAACGAGGTGCTCGACGCCTTCAGCGAGCTCGACGACAACGCGGGTGTCGAAGGCATCGTCAAGGTCATCCAGAACCTCAAGAAAAAAGCGCGCGCCCAGGCCGAAGAAAAGGTCTGAGGCGGATGACGGGGCTGAACCGCTATCGCCACTACAAGGGTGGCGTGTACGAGCTGGTCAGCGAGGCCACGCTCGAGGCGGACCTCACACCCGTCATCGTGTACCGCGGCGAGGACGGCAGCACCTGGGTACGTCCACGTGCTGCCTTCTTCGAACAGGTCGAGGTGGATGGTGTGCGCATGCCGCGTTTTGCCGCCATCCCGACCTGAATCGCCTTCTGCATTCCCTCATGTTCAGCCCGAACCTGCCGTAAACTGGCAGGTATTCGTCCCGGGTCGAACCATGTCCATTTTCCGTTTCCGCATTGCGTGCGCACTGGCGCTGGCGGTCGCCACGGCCGGCTGCGTGGTGGCAGGCGCCGATGCGCCGTCGCAGCAGCTCGAAGTCCATACCATCCTCGGCCACCGCGAAGTCGTCGGTGTCGGCTGCGTGCTGTCCAATAGCGCCGGGCGCTGGTTCGTGGTGGCGCCGGGCCGCGTCACCGTCGAACGCACCCGCGATCCCTTGACCATCGATTGCGCACGCGAGGGCGTCGGCAGCGCGCGCGAGCAGGCAGCATCGCATAACGCCTCGCTGTTCGATACCGACAAGTTGATCGGCAACGTCGTGATCACGGCCGGGATGGAGGGTTACATCAACCGCCAGGCGGGGGATGGGGTGGCGTATCCGTCGACGCTCACCATCCTCATGCGGGCAGCCGGGGGGCGGCCGGGCGATCCGGATGCGGCGCCGGCGCCGGGCAACGTCGTCTTCTAGCGTTACCATGAACGTCGCCCCTGCGAAGGCAGGGGCCCAAGTTACGAGCGTTTCGACGGCTCATGCAACTTGGGCCCTGCCTGCGCAGGGGCGACGGTTTTTGGGGTAACGGACCTGCGGTGCAGCACCTATCCCCATGCTTAACGCGCAGTACTTACACGCGGTTCAGCAGGAAGGTCGTCAGCAGCGGCACCGGACGGCCGGTCGCGCCTTTGGCGGCGCCGCTCTTCCAGGCGGTACCGGCGATGTCCAGGTGGGCCCAGGTGTAGTTGCGGGTGAAGTTTTCCAGGAAGGCCGCGGCGGTGCAGGATGCGCCGCCCGGGCTGCCGATGTTGGCCAGGTCGGCGAAATTCGACTTCAACTGCTCGTTGTAGTTCTCGCCGATCGGCAGGCGCCAGGCGGTGTCGCCGGTCTGGGCGCCGGCGTCCATCAATTCGTCGGCCAGCGCGTTGTGGATGTCGTCATGGCGGGTGAACAGGCCCGAGTTGTGGTGGCCCAGGGCGACGATGCAGGCGCCGGTCAGGGTCGCGATGTCGACCACGGCGGCCGGCTTGAAGCGCTCGGCGTAGGTCAGGGCGTCGGCCAGCACCAGGCGGCCTTCGGCGTCGGTATTCAGGATCTCGATGGTGGTGCCGTTCATCGCGGTGACGATGTCGCCCGGCTTGGTGGCGCGGCCCGACGGCATGTTCTCGCAGGCGGCCACGATACCGATCACGTTCAGCTTGATGTTCATCTCGCCGATCGCGCGGAAGGTACCCAGCACCGAGCCGGCGCCGCACATGTCGTACTTCATTTCATCCATGCCCGGACCCGGCTTCAGCGAGATGCCGCCGCTGTCGAAAGTGATGCCCTTGCCCACCAGGACCGTCGGCGCATCCTTCGGCTTGCCGCCCATGTGCTTGAGGACGATGAACTTCGGCGGCTCGTCGCTGCCGCGGGTGACGGACAGGAAGCTGCCCATCTTCAGCGCTTCGAGCTGCTTGCGGTCCAGGACCTCGACGTCGAAGCCGTAGTCCTCGGCCAGCTTGCGCGCGGTGTTGGCCAGGTAGGTCGGGGTGCAGACGTTCGGCGACAGGTTGCCCAGTTCCTTGGTCAGGTTCATGCCGTTGGCGATCGCGATCGACTGCGCCAGCACCGCTTTCAGCTGCGGGGTGGCTGCCGGCACGGCCAGCGCCAGCTTGCGCACGCCGGTAATGGCCGGATCTTTCTTGCTCTTTTGCGCGTCGCTGCGGAATTCGGATTCGTTGGCGGCGACGACGATGCTGCGCACCGCCCAGTTCAGGTCGCGGCCTTTCACATTCTCGAACGGGAATGCGATAATGGCATCTTGTGCGCCCAGCGAGGCGAAGGCTTTCAGCGTCGCGCTGACGGCGCTGCCGAAGCTCTTCTCGCTGATCGCCTCGTCGGCACCGGCGCCCACCAGCAGCACGCGGCTTGCTGCCATGCCGGCCACGCCGCGCAGCAGCAGCGTGGAACCGGGCTTGCCGGAGATATCGCCCGACTTGACGGCGGCCGAGATGGCGCCGTTCAGATCGAGGGCCTTCGCTGCCTCCGACAGTTTCTTGTTCTCGAATACCGCCACGGCGATGCAGCCCGACTTGGCCGCGCCCAGCGTGTTTTTGGTGTCGAATGCTTTTATGCTAAAGTCCATTTGATTCTCCGTTTCGTATTTTCGGTCGTGCTTGCGACGGACACTGCACTGCTCAGTTACTGCTCAGTTCCAAATTAACCTGCAATTATAACCATCGAATGATTTTCCGACGCGCCCTACAGCGTGAATTGGCCAGCGTGGCCGGCGCGACCTTCACGGTCCTGTTTTCGATCCTCGTCACCTGGACCCTGATCACCATCCTGGGCCGGGCCGCGGGCGGCAAGGTCGATTCAGGCGACGTGCTGGCCCTGATCGGCCTGGCGGTGGTGAATTATCAGCCAACCATCCTGATACTCACCAGTTTTATTTCCGTCCTGGTGGTCATCACCCGCGGCTACCGCGATTCCGAAATGGTGGTCTGGTTCGCCTCGGGCCAGTCGCTCGCGCGCTGGATCGCGCCGGTGCTCACCTTCGGCTTGCCGATCGTGGCCGTGGTGGCGGCCCTGTCCTTCGTCGTGATCCCCTGGGCCCAGCTCAAGAGCAGCGAATTCAGCCAGCGCTTCGAAAAGCGCGAAGATCTGCAGCGCGTCGCGCCCGGCCAGTTCCGCGAATCGGCCGGCGCCAACCGCGTGTTCTTCGTCGAGAGCACGGGCGGGCGCACCTCGCCGGTGGTCCAGAACGTCTTCGTCAACACCGTCGACAAGGGCTTGACCACCACCGTGGTCGCCAAGGAAGGCGTAATCGAGCCGGATGGCAAGGGCGGCCAGTACCTGGTGCTCAAGAACGGCCGCCGCTACTCGGGCACGCCGGGCCGGGCCGACTTCCAGTCGATGGAATTCGAGCGCTACCGCATGCGCGTGGCGACCCAGGTACCGGTGCTGGGCGACGTCAAGGTCGGCGGCCTGTCCACGCCGGCGCTGCTGGCATTGCCGCCCAATCCCTACACCCGCGCCGAACTCCAGTACCGCATGAGCGCGCCCATCATGTGCCTGGTGCTGATGCTGCTGGCGATTCCGCTCGGCTTCGTCAACCCGCGTGCCGGCGCCTCGACCAACCTGATCCTGGCGCTGCTGATCTTCTTTACCTACCTGAACCTGACCAAGGCGGCCGAGAAGGCCGTCGAGCAGGGCAGGCTGGCCTTCGCCATGGGCTGGTGGCCGCTGCACCTGCTGCTGCTGCTGGTGGCGCTCGTGCTGTTTGCCTGGCGCATGAACGTCAACCACCGCCTGCATCCGATGGTGGTGCTGAATGCCTTCCGCCGCCGGCACCTGCTGCAAAGCGCGTCCGCCAAGGGAGGCGCCAAATGAAGATCCTGCAACGCTATTTTCTGGTGAATATCAGCCAGGCCGTGGCCTTCGTGCTGGTCGCCCTGCTGGCGCTGATCGCCTTCATGGACCTGACCCAGGAATTGCCGGACGTCGGCAAGGGCGGCTACATGATGCAGCATGCGCTGCTGTACGTGCTGATGCAGGTGCCCGGCAACATGTACCGGGTGATGCCGGTGGCGGCCATGCTCGGCACCATCTACACGATGGCCCAGTTCGCGCAAAGCTCGGAATTCACCATCATGCGTGCCTCGTCGATGTCGACCCGGATGGCGGCCACCATGCTGTTCAAGATTGGCCTGGTGTTCGTGGTCATCACCTTCATCTTCGGCGAAGTGGTCACGCCGCGCACCGCGCCGCTGGCCGAACGCATCCGCCTGTCGGCCAAGGGCGCCACCGTGTCGTCCGAATTCCGCTCCGGCATGTGGACCAAGGACACCGTCCACGCCGACGGCGCGCGCGGCCCGGTCACCGGCTCGCGCTTCTTCAACGCGCGCCAGATCCGTCCGGACGGCCAGCTGGTCGACGTCCGCCTGTACGAATTCGACGGCAGCATGCGCATGCGCGCGCTGATCACGGCCGCCGGCGCCACCTTCAGCGGCAACGGCATCTGGCGCCTGCAGGACGTCACCGAAACCCTTTTCACCAACAGCCGCACGCTGCCGGCGCCGGGTTCCGCGGCGGCCAGCGGCGAATCGATCCAGTCGCGCTTCGGCCAGGACACGGCCCGGGTCGAGACGCGCAAGCTCGCCACGCTCGACCTGGCCTCCGAGATCACGCCCAAGATCCTGTCGGTGTCGCGTTCCGACCCCGAGCGCATGTCGGCCAACGAACTGGCCGTGTACACGCGCCACCTGGCCGAAAACCGCCAGGAGACCGAGCGCTTCAAGATCGCGTTCTGGAAGAAGCTGGTGGATCCGCTGTCGATCTTCGTGCTGATGGCGCTGGCGCTGCCCTTCGGCTACCTGCAGTCGCGCAGCGGCGGCGTCAGCCTCAAGATTTTCGTCGGCATCATGATCGGCGTGAGCTTCCTGTTGATTAATTCGCTGTTCTCGCACATCGGCATCCTGTCCACGTGGCCGGCATTCCTGACGGCGGTGGCACCGAGCCTGTTGTTCCTGGCGTTGGCGCTCGGCGGCCTGCGCTGGGTGGAGAGACATTGATGAAACCCGCACTCGTATTGTTTGCCCACGGCGCCCGCGCCGCTTCCTGGGCGGTCCCGTTCCAGCGCCTGCGCGAACTGACGGCGCAGCAGCGCCCCGATTGCAAGGTCACGCTGGCCTTCCTGGAGCTGATGACGCCCACCTTGCCGGACGAGGTGGCGGCGCTGGTCGCGGACGGTGTGCGCGACATCGCCGTGGTGCCGGTGTTCCTGGGCCAGGGCGGCCACCTGCTGCGCGACCTGCCGCAGCTGATGGACGGCTTGCGCGCTACCTATCCTGAAGTCCGCTTTTCGACCGTGCCGGCGGTGGGCGAAGACCCGGACGTGCTGGCCGCGATGGCTGCGTATTGCGCCGCGGCGCTGCCCTGAATCTCTTGCCTGATCGGTATCCGGTTCATTATCTATGTTGCCGCGGATGACATTTTTTTCATTAACTCCGTTGGCACCGTATTAATCGAACGTTGGTTTTTGGCGTAAGCGCAGGTGTGAAAATAATTTCCTCATTGCATTTATATTTGCATTGGGGAATTATGTTGCTCATCTATTCTGCGCTTGAGTAACACACGCCATGACCACCCCTGCCACCATCATCAACGTCCGCCCGGGCTACGCCAGCTATTCCTGGAACTATGCCGGGGCCACACCGGCCGGCGCGTCGCCGGTCGCCGCCGTCGCCTTCGATGCTTCCAGCAGCCTCGGCCAGGCCGCCTCGCGCGGCAACCTGCAGTTCAGCCTGGACACCGGCAAGACCTGGAGCAATTACGTACTGCCGGTCGACGGGCAGGGCGCCTACGTCGCCGCCAGCGGCGCTCTTGGGGCCACGCTGTGGCGCTTCCAGGATCGCCAGCCGGGCGACTCGGTCACGCCGGACAGCTTCAATGTGCATTACCGCCTGGCTGACGGCAGCATCGCCACGGTCGAAAACACGGTGGTGGTCGACAACCAGCCGGTCGGCCTGGCCGGCAGCTACGACATCCTGTTCACGACCATGCAGGCCGGCGACGTGGCCGACGTGCTGCTCCCGGTCGACACCGGTGCGCTCACCGGCGGCCGCTGGGTGATCGACAGCCAGTCGCAGCCGGGCCTGTTCGCGGTCGCCTACGACCGCGCGGTCGATACCAGCGGCCGGCTGGTGATCGCCAATGCGGCGCTGCTGCCGGCCAGCGGCGGCGCGGCCTCGGCCACCATGCATTACTACGACCGCTACCAGGTCGACGCGGGCGGCAATCCGCTGCCCAACACCGGTGTGACGCGCACGCTCACCTACACGGTAGAGGACGGCAGCACGCGCGACCTGGCCGGCTTCGCCAACGAAGCCAGGCTGGGTGCTGCCGGCGATGCGTCGAGCGCCAGCCCGTCGGTGGCGACGCTGTCCACGGGCGGCTTCGTCACTGTCTGGCAGGGGCCGGATGCCGCCCTGTGGGCGCAGACACGCGATGCCGCCGGCAATGCGCTGGGCGCCAATTTTGCCCTGACGCCGAGCGGCGGTGCCGCCGAGGGCCAGCCGGCCGTGAGTGCTTTGGCGGACGGCCGCTTCGTGGTGGCCTATACGCTGAACGACGGCGGCGCCAACAAGATCGCTTACCGGGTAGTGGCGGCGGGCGGTAGCGCCGGTGCCGAGCATGTGGTGGATGGCGGCGCCGCCGGCGACGCGGCGATGCCGACGCTGGCGACGCTGGCGGACGGCTCGTTCGCGGTCGCCTGGCGTAGCGGCGGCAGCGTGCACGTGCAACAGGCCGCCGCCGACGGCAGCGCCATCGGTACGGTGCACGACACCAGCGCGCTGGGGTCGGCCTACAGCCCGGACCTCGTGGCCTTGAAGGCGGGCGGCTACGTGCTGGCCTGGGGCGAGATCAACGACGGCAACGTGTATGCGTCGATCAACGGCGGCACGCCCTTCGTGGCCAGCGGCGACGGCTACGCGGCCAGCATCGCGACCGCGGCCCCGCTGCCGCACGTGACGGCGCTGGCCAGCGGCGGCTTCGTGGTGGCCTGGGACAGCTACATGAACGACCCGCACGGCTTCTCGATCAGCGACATCTATTTCCAGCGCTTCGACGGTGCCGGCCATGCGCTGGGTGGGCTGACCCAGGCCAACGTCGCATCCGGCGGCGGGCGCTACGACGCCGCGGTGGCTGCGCTGGCGGACGGCGGCTTCGTGCTCACCTGGCAGGGCAGCGACGATGCCGGCAACGGCATTTTCGGACGCCGCTTCGGCGCCGACGGCAGCGCGCTCGATCCGCACGAGTTCGCGGTCAACCAGCACCGCGCCGGCGACCAGGCCGGGGCCGACGTCAGCGCACTGGCGGGCGGCGGTTTCGTGACCGCCTGGGTCGACACCGCGGGCGACGGCAGCGTCGGCGTCGAGATGCGCGTGCTGCAGGGGCAGGTTGCGGATGGCGGTGCCGCCCACCTCAGTACCGTGCAGTCGGCGGCTTTGACGGCACCGACGCCGCCGGCCATCGTCGGCGACGCCGGCAATAACGCGCTGAGCGTCTCGGCGGGAATACTTGCCCTGGATGGCGGCGCCGGCCTCGACACCGCCGTCTACAGCGGCGCGCGCGCCAGCTACACGGTGGCGCACGACGGCAGCGGCTTCTCGGTGACCGACGCCGCGGGCGGCCACGCGACGCTGCAGAACATCGAGCGCGTGCAGTTCGGCGACGGCATGGTCGCGCTCGACGTCGACGGCACCGCCGGCCAGGCCTACCGCCTGTACCAGGCCGCCTTCGACCGCACCCCGGACAAGGTCGGACTCGGCTTCTGGATCGACGTACTGGACCACGGCGCCCCCGTGCAGGACGCGGCGCGCGACTTCGTCGGCAGCCAGGAATTCAAGGACCTGTACGGCGCCAACCTCAGCGACGCGCAATTCGTCGACGCGCTGTACCAGAACGTGCTGCACCGGCCGGCGGAAGGGGCGGGCTTCGATTTCTGGGTGTCGTCGCTGCAGATCGTGTCGCGCGCGGAAGTGCTGGTGAATTTCAGCGAGAGCGCGGAAAACCAGGCGCAGGTGGTGGGCAGTATCCAGAACGGGATCGATTACGTCCATTGGGCAGGTTGAGCGCGCTGTCGGCGCGTTCTTTGCGCAGCGTCATGGCCGCGATACCGTTTCCGGCATGGACAGAGTCGGCATCCCCGCCGACACTCCCCGGTGGCCCCTTACGCCCCGAATCCCTGCCCGCAACCATGCCCACACCTCTTGCGCAACTGATTGCCGCCTTCCGTAAAGCGCTGCCGCGCCCGCTGGTCGAGATCCTGTGCGCGCGCCGCCTCGACCGCATGGCGCTGCGCCTGCTGCGCATGCGTGCGCGCATCGACGCCATGTCGCGCCACATGGGTAGCGGTGCGCTCGATGGACCGCTGCTGCGCATCGCCTCGGATGCCGACGGCAGCCTGCGCCGAATGCTGACCGGCCTGCGCGACGAGGTCGGCACCATGCGGCGCGACCTGGCGATCTGGCATATGCGGGAATGCGGCGGCCGTACCGGCACGCGGCTGGCGGCGGCACTGGCGCGGCTGAACGGGATCGCGCTGGATACGGGGGCGGCGGCTTTGCGTTTGCAGCAGGAGCTGGACGAGCATGACCGCTTGCGGCGCGAGGGTGCCGGTTAGATTGTTAGCGTAAAAACGTCGCCCCTGCGCAGGCAGGGGCCCAAGTTGCACGAGTAGTTGAAACGCATGCAGCCTTGGGCCCCTGCCTTCGCAGGGGCGACGTTTTGGGGCTAACGAAAATGGATTTGCCGACTAACCTCTGAGTCAGCCACCCGCCGCATCCGGCGCCTGATGCTCACGCCGCTGCAGCGCCTCGCCGATCATCACCAGCATCGGCCCGTGCGACATTTCCAGCCCGTGCGCCAGCGTGGCCAGCGTCAGGCGCAGGATGCGTTCGTCGGCGCGGCTGCAGTTTTCCACCACCACCACCGGCAGGTCGGGGCGGCGGCCTTCCGCCAGCAGGCGTTCGGCCGTGGCCGCGGCTTCGCGTCCACCCATGTATTGCACCAGGGTGTCGGTCTCGGGGAGGGCTGGATGATCCGGCTGGTCGGGTGCGGTGCTGGAGGTGAAGAAGGCGACGCTGCGCGCCACGCCGCGCTTGGTCAGTGGCTGTTTGGTCGTGGCGGCGGCGGCCACCGCGGTGGTGATGCCGGGAACGATCTCGACCTCGATGCCTTCAAGCTCCAGCGCACGCAGCTCCTCGTCGGCGCGCCCGAACAGCATCGGGTCGCCGCCTTTCAAGCGCACCACGGTGCGGTAGCGCTGCGCGCATTCGACCAGTTGGCGGTTGATGTCGCCTTGCGCGGCGGAGCGCTGGCCGGAACGCTTGCCGACCGGGATCAGGTCGGCCTGGCGGCAGAGGTCCAGCATCTCGGGGGTGACGAGGGCGTCGTACAGCACGACCTCGGCCTGCGCCAGCAGGCGCGCCCCGCGAACGGTGATCAAGTCAGCAGCGCCGGGTCCGGCTCCGATCAAATACACTTTCCCCAGCACTGCGCTATCCGCCTTTCAGATTATTCAGCAATCCGAATCATACCGGCTGCGACAGTCTGGTGGGTAACTTCATCGATCAGGATGAAGGCACCGGTGGCGCGGATGTCGGCATAGGCGTCGGCTGCCAGCGGCTGCTGCACCGCGATCTGGATGCGCGCGATGTCGTTCAGCTTGAGGCCATCCGTACTGTTTTCCACTGCCTGGCGCTGCTGCGTGTTCACGTCCAGGATCGTGTCGATGGACTTCACCTTGGCCATGGTCTGGCGCGTGCCGTGCTTGATCCAGTACTTGCGGCGCAGGTCCAGCGGTTCGTCGGCCATCCAGCACACGTCGGCGGTCACCTGCTTCAGCAGGGTGGCCGGCTGTTCGGCATTGGCCAGCACGTCGCCGCGCGAGATGTCGACGTATTCGTTCAGCAGCAGGGTGACGGACTGGCCGGCCACCGCCTGTTGCAGCGGGCCGTCGAAGGTGGTGATTTCCTTGACGGTCGCTTCATGGCCGGACGGCTGCACCACGATCTTGTCGCCAACCGCGATCTTGCCCGACTCGATACGGCCCATGTAGCCGCGGAAGTCATTGGCCTCGTGGCCGTTGTGGCGCGCCACCAGCTGCACCGGGAAGCGGAACGGGGCGGCGTGCGCCTCGTCGTACACGCTCAGGCCTTCCAGCAGCTCGATCAGGGTCGGGCCGTCATACCACGCCATGTTGTCGCTCTTGTCGACCACGTTGTCGCCGGCCAGCGCCGACAGCGGGATCGCGGTGATGTCCTTCAGGCCGAGGCTTTGCGCAAACTCGCTATAGGCACCGACGATGCGGTCGTACACGGTCTGGTCGTAGTCCACCAGGTCCATCTTGTTGACGGCGACGATCACGTGCTCGATCTGCAGCAGCTTGGCGATGGTCGAGTGGCGCTTGGTCTGGGTCAGCAGCGCCACCGAGCCGTCATCGCCCAGCTTCACCTTCGACACGTCGACCAGGATGATCACGGCGTCGGCGGTCGAGGCGCCGGTCACCATGTTGCGGGTGTACTGCTCGTGGCCGGGCGTGTCGGCGATGATGAACTTGCGCTTCGGCGTCGCGAAGTAGCGGTAGGCCACGTCGATCGTGATGCCTTGCTCGCGTTCGGCTTCGAGGCCGTCGGTCAGCAGCGACAGGTCGATGGTGTCGCCCACGGTGCGCTTGTGCTTCGAGCGCGACACGGCGGCCAGCTGGTCCGCGAAGATGCCCTTGCTGTCGAACAGGAGGCGCCCGATCAGGGTGCTCTTGCCGTCGTCGACGGAGCCGGCGGTAATGAAGCGCAGCAGCGAAGCCTGGCCACTCAAGTCGGCTTGGTGATTCAATTCAGGTGTAGACGTGGCATTCATCAGAAATATCCTTGCTTCTTGCGTTTTTCCATCGACGCTTCCGAGGTCTGGTCGTCCATCCGGGTCGCGCCGCGTTCGGTCACCTGGGTGATCGCGGTCTCGGCGATGATCGCGTCGACCGTCGCCGCATCCGACGACACCGGGCAGGTGCAGGAGATGTCGCCGACGGTGCGGAAGCGGACCGTCTGCGTCTCGACCGTTTCGCCTTCGCGCGGCGGGGTCAGCGGGGTCAGTGGCACCAGCAGGCCATTGCGCGGGATCACCTGGCGCTCGTGCGCGAAATAGATCGGCGGCAGGGCCAGCTTTTCGCGGGCGATGTATTGCCAGACGTCGAGTTCGGTCCAGTTCGAGATCGGGAACACGCGCATGTTCTCGCCCGGGTGGACGCGGGTGTTGTACAGATCCCACAGTTCGGGGCGCTGGGCCTTCGGGTCCCATTGGCCGAATTCATCGCGGAACGAGAAGATGCGTTCCTTGGCGCGCGCCTTTTCCTCGTCGCGGCGGGCGCCGCCGATGCAGGCGTCGAAGCCATGCTCGGCGATGGTTTCCAGCAGCGTCACGGCTTGCGCCGCGTTGCGCGAGTCTAGCAGCGGGTTGCGCAGGCGCACGGTGCCCTTCTTGATCGAGTCCTCGACCGAGCCGACGATCAGGCGCTCGCCCAGCTCGGCGACGCGGGCGTCGCGGAAGGCGATCACTTCGTCGAAGTTGTGGCCGGTGTCGATGTGGACCAGCGGGAACGGGAACTTACCCGGGCGGAAGGCTTTTTCCGCCAGGCGCAGCAGCACCACGGAGTCCTTGCCGCCCGAGAACAGCAGGGCGGGGTTCGAGCACTCGGCGGCCACTTCGCGCAGGATGTGGATCGCCTCGGATTCCAATGCGTCGAGGTGGCGTGCGTTGACGTCACCGAGGGCGCCGGGGGTGTCGCTGAAAGTCGTCATAATTAACCTTTTGATGCGTAACCTTTTAATGCGTACCTGTCATTGCTGTGGCCGAAAAAATCAGGCGGCCACGGATTTGATACGAATGAGTTTGCCGTCCACCATGTGCAGGCCGCACTCCTTGGAGTCGGCGCTTTCCCACCACCAGCGGCCGGCGCGCACGTCCTCGCCCGGCTGGATCGCACGGGTGCAGGGTTCGCAGCCGATCGACGGGTAGCCGCGGTCGTGCAGGGCGTTGTAGGGCACCGTGTTGGCACGGATGTATTCCCACACGTCCGCCTCGCTCCAGTCGGCCAGCGGATTGAATTTCTGCATGCCGTGCGCGGCGTCGTCTTCCTGCACCGCCAGTTCGGAACGGGTGGTCGACTGCGCGCGGCGCTGGCCGGTTACCCAGGCCTTGTTGCCGGCAAGGGCACGCCCCAGGGGCTCGACCTTGCGGATGCGGCAGCATTCCTTGCGCATCTCGACGCTGTCGTAGAAGGCGTTCAGGCCGTTCTGCGTCACGTAGCGCTCGACCGCTTCAGGCTGCGGCTTGTACTGCTTGATTTCATGGCCATACTGGGCGCGCACCTTCTCGAGCACGTCCAGGGTTTCCTTGTGCAGGCGTCCGGTCTCCAGCGTGAAGATGGTGATCGGAAGCCCGGCGCGCAAGATCAGGTCGGTCAGGACCATGTCTTCGGCCGCCAGGCTGGAAGCGAACACGGCCGGCGAAAAATCGCGCGCAATGCGCTCCAGGATGCCGCGGGTTTCTTCCACCCGCGCGTGCAGGTCACTCATGTTGTTTCCTAAGATGATTCAAATGCCGGCGCCGGTGTCGACATGCTCGGGCGGCACGCCGCGCGCCTGGCGGCGGAACAGCGGCACCGGCTGGTCGACCGATGCCTGGTAGGTTTCCGAGAAGACGCTCAGGCCCTTCAGCGCGTCATGGATGTTGCGATCCTGGCGCGTGGCGTAGGCGTCGAAGCCGCAGCGGTACATCTGGAACAGCTGGTCGCGCAGCACGTCGCCGATCGCGCGCAGCTCGCCGGTGTAGCCCAGGCGCTTGCGCAGGTTGTAGGCGATCGAATAGCCGCGGCCATCGGTGAATTTCGGGAAGTCGACGGCGACCACGGCGAATTGCGCCAGGTCGTCCTTGACCGCGTCCGCCAGCTCATCCGAGGCGAACCAGATGCCGATCTCGCCACGCCCGCTCAACTGCTCGCGCTGGGCCAGCCAGACCGGCACCGGCACGATGATCTTGCCTTGCGGGACCTCGACGCTCTCGGGCGTCTGGCCCTCGTCGAGCTTCAGCACGCTCCAGTCATCGTTGACCACTTCGCGACCCTTGATGATCTGTGGGTGGTGATTAAGCATAGTGGTCTTCTCCAGCCAGTTCGCCCGCCGGGATCGGCGTGGCATACACATATTCCTTGAACGGCGCGATGCCCAGGCGCTGGGCGACGTCGACGAAGCGCTCGCCTTCGACGCGGTTGCGCACATACACGTCCAGCAGGCGGCCGACGACTTCCGGCATCTGCGGCGCCGAGAACGACGGGCCGATGATCTTGCCGATCGCGGCATTGTTGCCCTGGGCGCCGCCGAGCGACACCTGGTACCACTCGGAACCGTCCTTGTCCACGCCCAGGATGCCGATGTGGCCGACGTGGTGGTGGCCGCAGGCGTTGATGCAGCCCGAGATGTTCAGTTCGATGTCGCCGATGTCGTGCTGGAAGTCGAGGTTGTCGAAGCGCTCGGCGATGGCCGCCGCGATCGGGATCGACTTCGCATTCGCCAGCGAGCAGAAATCGCCGCCCGGGCAGGCGATGATGTCGGTCAGCAGGCCGATGTTCGGCGTCGCCAGGCCCTTGGACTTGGCCAACTGCCACACTTCGAACAACTTGGCCTGCTCGACGTCGGCCAGCACCAGGTTCTGCTCGTGGGTCACGCGCAGTTCGCCGAAGCTGTACTTGTCGCCGAGTTCGGCCACGAAGTCCATCTGCTCGGCGGTGGCGTCGCCCGGCGGCACGCCGGTTTTCTTCAGCGACAGCACGACCGAGGCGTAGCCCGGCACCTTGTGCGGCTTGACGTTGCGCTGCAGCCAGTTGGCGAAGGCCTTGTCGCCTGCGTGCTCCGCCTGCGGATCGATTGCCGCCAGGGTTTTGTACGGCTTCGGATTGAACCAGACCGCCACGCGCTCGAGTTCCTCGGCGGTCAGCGTTTCCGGGCCATCCTTCAGGTCGGCGAATTCGGCCTCGACCAGGCGCGTGAATTCCTCGACGCCCAGCGCCTTGACCAGGATCTTGATGCGCGCCTTGTACTTGTTGTCACGGCGGCCGAACTGGTTGTACACGCGCATGATCGCTTCGGTGTAGGTCAACAGGTGCGGCCAGGCCACGAATTCGTTGATCACGCTGCCCAGGATCGGGGTACGGCCCATGCCGCCGCCGGCCATGAACTTGAAGCCGACTTCGCCGGCTGCGTTGCGCACGGCGGTCAGGCCGATGTCGTGGATCGCGATCGCGGCGCGGTCTTCCACGGCGCCGTTGACGGCGATCTTGAACTTGCGCGGCAGGGCGATGAACTCGGGGTGGAAGGTGCTCCACTGGCGCAGGATTTCGGCAAACGGACGCGGATCGACGATCTCGTCGGCTGCGACGCCGGCAAACTGGTCGGTGGTAGTGTTGCGGATGCAATTGCCCGAGGTCTGGATCGCATGCATCTCGACCGACGCCAGGTCGGCCAGGATGTCCGGCGTCTGTTCCAGTTCGATCCAGTTGAACTGGATGTTCTGGCGGGTCGTGAAGTGGCCGTAGCCGCGATCGTATCTACGAGCAATGTGGGCGAACATCCTCATCTGCGCGGTCGACAGCAGTCCATAAGGTACAGCGATGCGCAACATGTAGGCGTGGCGCTGCATGTACAGGCCGTTCTGCAGGCGCAGCGGCAGGAATTCTTCTTCGGTCAGCTCATCGTTGAGGCGGCGCTGTACCTGGTCGCGGTACTGCGCGATGCGTTCGCGCACGATGAGGTGGTCGTATTGGTCGTAACGGTACATGGTCAAGATCCTGTGGATGCAGTGGGCCAGTCCTGACCCAAACTAACGGAATATTAATAAAATGGAGCTTTATTCCAAACGACTGAGATTTTATTTGCTTATATGAGCCTGAGGTATAAGCAAGCTTGTAAAATGCGGGATAGGTATTGACGATTAGAAAAGGCAATGAATTTACATCAACTGAGGTTCGTACGTGAGGCGGTCCGCCAGAATTTCAACTTGACCGATGCCGCCAAGGCCTTGTTCACTTCCCAGCCGGGCGTCTCCAAAGCCATCATCGAGCTGGAAGAAGAGCTCGGGGTCGACATCTTTACCCGTCACGGCAAGCGTATCCGCGGCCTGACCGAGCCGGGCCGCCTGGTGCTGCAGTCGGTCGAGCTGATCATGCAGGAGATCGACAGCCTCAAGCGCATCGGCAAGGAGTACGCCGCCCAGGACAGCGGCAGCTTCACGATCGCCACCACCCACACCCAGGCGCGCTACATGCTGCCCAAGGTGGTGCAGGCCTTCATGCAGCGGTTCCCGAAAGTGCGGCTGTCGCTGCTGCAGGGCAATCCGCGCCAGATCGCCGAGATGGTCAAGAACGACCAGGCCGACCTGGCCATCGCGACCGAGTCGATCGCCGCCGTCGATGGCTTGATCACGCTGCCGTGCTACCAGTGGGAACACATGGTGGTGGTGCCGCACGAACATCCGCTGACGCGCTCCAAGGCCATTTCGCTGGAAGAGATTGCAGGCTACCCGCTGATTACGTACGATGCCGCCTTTGCCGGCCGCAGCAAGATCGACCACGCCTTCGACCTGCGCCACCTGAAGCCGGATGTGCTGCTGGAAGCGATCGACGCCGACGTCATCAAGACCTATGTGGAATTGGGCATGGGCATCGGCATCATCGCCGGCATGGCCTTCGACCCGGAACGCGACCGCAACCTGCGTGCGATCCCGGTCGGCCAGCTGTTCGGCATGAACGTGTCGCGGGTGGCGGTGAAGCAGGGTGCGTATCTGCGCAGCTATATCTATACTTTCATCGAGCTGCTGGCGCCGACGCTGAACCGCAAGATGGTGGAGTCGGCCATGCGCGGCACCAGCGACAATTACGAGCTTTAACTGCGACGAGCTTTAAGAACTAGAGAAGAATGATGGAACACAAGAACCAAGTTGCGGCCTTTTACGCGAAAACCGCCGCCGGCTACGATGCCGCCGCCAGCGGGCGCCACGAGCGCGCCAACGACCTCGGCCAGCTGCGCGAGATGGTGGCGCATCTGGCGCGCGGCCATACCATCCTGGAACTGGCCTGCGGCACCGGCTACTGGACCGAAGTCATGGCCGCTACCGCCGAGCGCATCGTGGCCACCGACACCAGCGCCGAGATGCTGGCACTGGCCACGCGGCGCGGCCTGCCGGCCGACAAGGTCGCTTTCCGCGAAGCCGACGCTTTGCAACTGCCGGCCGACCTGGGCGACTTCACCGCGGTCTTCATCGGCTTCTGGTGGTCGCACCTGCTGCGCGAAGAACAGGAAGCCTTCCTCAAGCAGCTGCGCGCGCGCGTGGGCAAGGACGTCTTGCTCATCGTGCTGGACGATGCCTACGTCGAGGGCAGCAGCACGACCATTGCGCGCACCGATGCGCAGGGAAATACCTTCCAGCTGGTGACCACGCCGGACGGCGAGCGGGTCGAGCTGCCCAAGAGCTACCCGACCGACAGCACGCTGCGCAAGCGCCTGGCCGATGCGGTGCGTGAGATCAAGATCGTGCGGATGGAGTATTACTGGCTGCTGACCTGCCGCCTCAAATAAACGGCGTCGGGTGAATTGAGGTAGGGTGGACGGGTTCCCCCGTCCACGCGTTCAACCGGCGTGTGAAAGACCGCCGCGTTCATGCCTGCGTGATGTGAACGCGTGGACGGCGAGCCATCCACCCTACGGAAATATAGCGTTGACGCCATAAAAAACGGCGGCCGGATCATACCGGCCGCCGTTTTTACGTTCAGATCAGGCCTTCGATCAGAACGAGTGACGCAGGCCCAGCGAGAACACGTCCGGATCGCGGTTCACGGCGGTCGGGGTCAGGGTGACCGACGACGAGGTGATGCCGAACTGGCCGGTGCTGTCGTTGTCCAGGCTGGCGTAGCTGGCGTACAGGTTGGTGCGCTTCGACAGCGAGTAGGTGTAGGCCAGTGCCCAGGTCTTGCCTTCGGCGCTGGCTTGCTTCTGTTGCTGGTAGTTGACGTAGAAGCGGTGCGGGCCGAACGGGATCGAGCCGCCGATGTTGGCCTGCTTGTAGTCGGCCACGGCCGGGCGCTCGGCCTTCATCCAGTTGGCCTTGATTTCGAAGCCGCCCAGCTGGTCGAAGCGGTAGCTGCCGCCAACTGCCATTTCCTTGTCTTCGTCGGACGCCACGCGCTTGATCTGGTGGTAGGCGGCACCCAGGTACAGGCCGCCCAGCGTGTACTCCACGCCGCCGCCCCACAGGTTGCCCTTTTCCAGCGAGGTGTTGGCGTTGGTGGTGGTGGTCGGCGTGGTTTCGCCGGCGGCGAAGGCGGCCAGCACCCTGAAGCCTGCGAACGTTGCGCTCTTGTAGTTGACCGAGTTGCCCAGGCGGCGGGTCAGGCGGTTGGTGCTGCCGGCCGGGGCGGCGACGGCGGCGGTGTTCGGGAAGTTGGCGCCGAAGGCTGCCAGGTTCGAGCCGTAGAAGCCCTGGCCGAAGGCGTCGGAGGCGGCGGCGATCGAAGCGATCGGCGAGTATTCGCGGCCCACGGTCACGGCACCGAAGGCGCCTTCCAGGCCGACCACGGCGCGGCGGCCGAACAGGGCCGAGTCGCCGGCGCCGGTGTCGATCGCGGTACCGGCTTCCAGGTTGAAGATCGCTTTCAGGCCATTGCCCAGGTCTTCGCTGCCGCGGAAGCCGAAGCGGCTGCTCGACTGGTTGCCCGAGTTGACCACCGTCTGACGGCCTTCCGGACCACCCAGGTCCTGCGACGACACGGCGGCATCGAGGATACCGTACAGCTGGACGTTGGATTGGGCGGCAGCGAACAGCGGGGTGGCGGCGATCAGGGCGATGGCCAGGCGTTTGACTTGCATTCGGGTTTCTCCAATAAGGGTCGAGTCGGTCGAGAGAGGAGTTGCTTTTAATAAACTACTCTCTTGAATGACTGGCATCTTATCGAAGACGTATGTCCGTTTGATGACAAAGCGAAATGTTGTTAATTATCCACACTTGCTGGCGGGCCCGTTGTTCATACCATGTGCCCGGCAACCGGCAGCACGATATCGACACGTGTGCCGGATGGGGTTTCGGAAATGATCGAGATTTCCCCGCGCATGCCCCAGACCCGCTCGCGCATGCCGATCAGGCCCAGGGAGGCCGCCTTTTCCATGTCTTCGGGGCGGATGCCGACGCCATCGTCGCGGATCGTCACCAGCAGGTCGCCGTTCAGGCGGAACAGGTTCATGGTCACGCTGGTCGCTTCGGCGTGGCGCGCGATGTTGGTGAGCGCCTCCTGCACGATGCGGAAGATGGCGGTGCTGGCCGCGTCGTCCAGGCGCAGTTCGGCTTCGTCGGCGAGCAGGGCGCAGGGAATGCCGTAGCGCTCGACGAAATCGTCGCGCAAGCCCTGCAGGGCGAAATACAGGCCGCCTTCGTCCAGCGCGCGCGGCCGCAGGTTGCTGGCGATGCGGCGCAGCGAGGTGATCGCGGTCAGCAGGTTGGCTTCCATGCCGTGCATCAGGCGCAGGCTGTCGTCCGGCGTGCCGGCGGTCTGCTGCAGCAGGTTCAGGTCCATGCGCAGCGAGGCCAGGATCTGGCCGAGGTCGTCGTGCAGCTCACGCGCGATGTGGGTGCGCTCTTCTTCGCGGATGGTCTGCAGCGCGGCCGACAGCTGGCGCAGCTGGTCGTGCGAACGCGACAGCTTTTCCTGCACCCGCTGGCGGTCCGAGACGTCGCGCATGATCACGGTGTAGTAGGGCGTGCCGTTATTGGCGCGCGAGATCGACCCTTCGAGCTGGAAACGATGGCCGTCGGCGCGCAGTCCGGTGGCGGTGTAGTCGGTGGCGCGGCGCCCGGCGCGGCCGTCGCCGGCGCCGAAGAATTCGCCGGGACCGTCCTGCGAGCTCTCTTGTAACCCGCGCCGCGCCTCGATATAGCGCTCCAGCGGACTGCCCAGCATCTGCTCGACACTGGTGCCGAACAGGCTGGCGGCGGCCGGGTTGGCGCTGACGATGATGTTGTCCAGGTCGGCCGAGATGATGGCTTCGCTGGCGTGATGCACGATCTGGGGGCTGGCGGGCACGGTGTCTGCTTCCTTGTGGACGCGGCGGCCCAGCGCACGGCCGGCAGCCAGCCCGATCAGGAAACATCCCAGATGCGAGGCTGCGGGCCAGCCGGGAAAACGCAGGCGGCGCGACGGGTTCATGGTAGGCCCTTGAAAAAACAACCCGCTTGCGGGTCCGGCATCTACCTTACGCGCCGCCGGCCATGGCCGGCTTGAGGCTCGACAGTGTGATTTACATTTGCTTGAACAAGTGCAGGAAGCTTCGGCTTACCTCAAGTTTGTCGGGGCGGCCCTTGATCAGCACCAGATGGCGGCCGCGGATGTCGCGCGTGACGCCTTCGATGGCATTGACGTTGACCAGCGTGGCGCGGTGGATCTGCCAGAACAGCGAGGGATCGAGTTCCTCGGCCAGGTCGCGCACCGGCTTGCGGATCAGGGCTTCCAGCTTGTCGGTCTGGACGCAGGTATATTTCTCGTCCGAACGGAAGAACAGGATGTCCTCGACCGGGATCATGCGCAGGTCCTGGCCGATGCTGGCCTGGATCCATTGCAGGTATTTCGGCTTGGGCGCGGCGATCTTTTCCGCCAGCTGGGTCAGCATGGCGCTGACGGTGTCGCTCACGTTCACCGCCGCAGGCGCGCCCGCGCGCGGCGCCGCGCCTTCGGCTGTGCCGCTGCGTTCCTTGAGCCGCTCCTTCAGGCGCTCGACCGTGATCCGCAGGCGCTCCGGTTCCGGCGGTTTCAGCACGTAGTCGACGGCGCCGCGCTCGAAGGCTTCGACCGCGTACTCGTCATAGGCAGTCACGAACACGACCTGGCTGGCGTCGCCGATCTCGCGCGCCGCATCCATCCCGGTCTTGCCCGGCATGCGGATGTCGAGGAAGGTGAGGTCGGGCTGCAGTTCGCCGACGAGCTGCACGGCTTCGTCGCCGTTTTTCGCTTCGCCGACGATCTGCAGTTCCGGCCACGCCTGGGACAAGCGGGTACGCAGCAGGTCGCGCATCAGTCTTTCGTCATCGGCAATGATCGCAGTAGGCATGGTCGCAGTGGCTCATAATGGCTGGGATGAGGGAATGTCGATTATTCAACGAAACGTCGCCTGGGGCAATAGGCGGGATGCTGATTCGATGTGCCTATTTCGGTGCCAGCTGGTAGGGCACTTCGATGGTCGCGATCACGCCGCTGGGACTGTTGGCGGCGATGTGCAGGTGGCCGGCCTTGCCGTGCAACAGCGCCAGGCGGTCGCGGATGTTCGACAGGCCCAGGCCGGTGCCCTTGCTCGGCACGACCCCGAAGCCGACGCCGTCGTCGGCCACGGTCACGCGCAGTCGGCTGTCGAACACCTCGGCCTTCACGTCCAGGTGGCCGCCCTCGGGCTTGCATTCGAGTCCGTGCTTGATTGCATTTTCGACCATCGACTGCAGCATCATCGGCGGGAAGGCCGCGCTGCGCAGCCCGCTCGGCACCTGGACGTTGACGGTCAGGCGCTCTTCCATGCGCATTTTCAGCAGGTCGAGGTAGGCGTTGACCATGTCGACTTCGCGCCCGAGGTTGGTGACCAGGGTGTTGTCGCGCATCTGCGGCAGCACCGCGCGCAGGTACTGGATCAGGGTGCGCTGCATGGCCGAGGCGCGCGGCGGGTCGGTCTCGATCAGGTGCTCGACCGAGGCCAGGGTATTGAACAGGAAGTGCGGCTCGACCTGCGCCTGCATGGTCTGCATCTTGGCTTCCGACAGCTGGCGCTGCATCGATTCGCGCTCGGCCGCGGCGGTGGCGGTCTGCATCTCGGCCTCGGCGCGCTTCTTGCCGCCGACCAGCGCCTTGGTGCCGAACAGGGCCAGCACCAGCAGCCAGACGAAGCTGGTGAACCAGGTCGAGGCCTGCTTGTGGTAGCTGCGCGCCTTGGCTTCGGCGGCATCGTCGACCGCGGCCTCGATCGCATCCGACAGCTCGTCGCTGATCTGCGGCGGCAGGTCGATGTGGACTTCGTCGCCGCTGCGCCCGCTCCTGGCGGCGTGTGACGGCGTACCTGGCGGCGCCGGCGGTACGGGCGGCACCGGTACCGCCTGCGCGGCCTTGCCGGCAGCCTCGGCCTGCGCGGCGCCAGACGCTGCCGCCGCGGCATCGGCCGCCGCCTTGCCGGCCTTGCCGGCAGCCTTGTCGGCCTCGGCCGACGCCGCGGCTGCGGCAGCCTCGGCCTTGGCGGCTTCGACTTCCGGGTCGATGTTGACGGTGGCGCCGCTGCGCCCGCGGCCGCGCGGATTCAGGTGGATGCCGCTGTCGTCGATGGTGATGGTCGGCTCGTCGCGGCGCGCGCTGCGCTCGGTGCGCACGATGTCTTCCTCGCCGCCGGAAAACAATTCCTGCTGCACGATGGTGCCGGCCGTCAGCAGCAGCGCGGCAAACAGCAGGAACTTCCACCACGACAGCTGCGTCACCCAGGTCGCCACTGCGTCGAAGACGCGGTACAGCGATGACAGGGCGGTCGACAAGACCTGCTGGTTGGGACGCGATGTTGGCATGGAACTATTATTCTTGATAGAGCGCTAAGGGACGGGTGCCGGCGAGTGTACTGCCTGCCGGCATGCGGCGGCGAAATGCCGGCCGCCTCCACGCTTGCTGTTGGGATGTTACAACTGTAATTTGCGGGCCATCCCAGCGCCAGCGCTTTGCGACAGTCCGCAGGATAGCGCGCCTGGACTGCAATCCTTCACCAAAAACTGTCATTTGGAAATATTGCACGGTATGATTGTTTGGTCTCCACTTCGATGAAAGGGTGTGCCGATGTCTGCCGTTCCGCAACGCTACCGCCTCGTAACCCGCAGCGATTTCGACGGCCTGGTCTGCGCCGTCCTGCTCAAACACCTGGACCTGATCGACGACATCCTGTTCGTCCATCCGAAGGACATGCAGGACGGGAAGATCGCGATCAGTGCGCGCGACATCACGACCAACCTGCCGTACGTGGCGGGCGCGCACCTGGCCTTCGACCACCACCTGTCGGAAACCGTCCGCAACAGCGGCCACCGCGACAACCACGTGATCGATCCCAAGGCGCCGTCGGCGGCGCGCGTGGTGTACGACCACTACGGCGGCACGCGCGCCTTCCCGGCCGCCTGGCGCGACATGATGGCGGCGGTCGACAAGGGCGACGCCGCCCGGTTCACCCAGGAAGAAGTGCTCGACCCCAAGGGCTGGAACCTGCTGAACTTCCTGATGGATGCGCGCACCGGCCTCGGCCGCTTCCACGCATTCCGCATCTCGAACTACCAGTTGATGATGGACTTGATCGATTACTGCCGCAACCACGGCATCGAGCAGATCATGGCACTGCCGGACGTGCGCGAGCGGGTGACGCTGTATAAACAGCACAATGAACTGTGCAAGCAGCAGATCCGGCGCTGCGCCAAGGTGCATGCCAACCTGGTCGTGCTCGACCTGCGCGAGGAAAAGGTGATCTATGCCGGCAACCGTTTCCTGATCTATGCGCTGTTCCCGGAAACCAACATCTCGATCCACGTGCTGTGGGGCCTGAAGAACCAGAACACCGTGTTCGCCACCGGCAAGTCGATCCTGAACCGCAGCGCGAAGACCAACATCGGCATGCTGATGCTGGAATACGGTGGCGGCGGCCACGAAAATGCCGGCACCTGCCAGGTATCGAACGACATGGCCGAGGACGTGCTGGGGGCGCTCGTCAAGCGCATCACCAGCGAAGGCTGACAACGGAAGCGACGCCGGCCCTGTCCGTTCCGCTGCCGCTCCGGTATCATGCGGGGATGAATCAACATTCCTTTGTTCCCTTTGTGATCGGAGTCGCCGGCGGCAGCGGCAGCGGCAAGTCGACGGTGACCCAGCAGGTGCTGGCGTCGTTCGGTACCGAGATGGTGTCGGTCGTGATGCAGGACGACTACTACCGCGACCAGACCGACCTCAGTCTCGACGAGCGCCGCAAGCAGAACTACGACCATCCACAGGCCTTCGACTGGCCGCTGCTGGTGCAGCACGTCCATGCCTTGCGCAATGGCGAAGCCATCGAGATGCCGGAGTACGACTTCACGATCAGCAACCGCTCGGGCAAGACCATCCCGGTCAAGCCGGCGCCGGTGATCGTGATCGAGGGCCTGTTCGCCCTGTACGATGCCGACTTGCGCAAGATGATGTCGCTCAAGATTTTCGTCGACACCGCGCCCGACGTCCGCTTCATCCGCCGCCTGCAGCGCGATGTGGCCGAGCGCGGCCGCACGATGGAGAGCATCGTCAACCAGTACATGAACACGGTGCGCCCGATGCACAAGCAGTTCATCGAGCCGACCAAGCGCCACGCCGACGTGATCCTGCCGCACGGCGCCAACGGCCCCGCGGTCGACGTGATCACCACCAAGGTCGCGAGCGTCATCGGACAGCTGAAGCGCTCCTGATCCCATCCGGCGCTAGGCCAGCTGGCGCTCCTGCAGCAGCCGCTGCGCCGCCTCGGGCGGCAGCGGTTCGCTGAACCAGATCCCCTGCAGCTGGTCGCAGCCGAGCGCGGTCAGGAATTCCATCTGCGGCCGCGTTTCCACCGCTTCGCCGACCACCTGCATGTTGAGGTTGTGCCCGATGTCGACCAGGCTCTTGGCGATCGCACCACCGGCGTCAAGCGCCGAGTGCGCAGTGCCGCGCGCCAGCTTGACCTGGGTCGCCGCCAGCTGTTCCAGGTAGCCGAGGTCGCACAGCCCGGCGCCGAAACCATCCACCGACAAGCCGATGCCCAGTTCGCGCAACTGCTCGGCCACCTCGCGTCCGAGCGTCGGATTGCGGATCAGGCCCTCGATGCGCAGGTCCAGCTGCAGGCTGCCCGGCGCCAGCCGGTGGCGCGCCATGCGCTCGGCCAGGCCGGCCACGAAGCCGGGCTGGCTGTATTCGCGCTGGGACACGTTGACCGTCACCGGCACGTTGCCGAAGCCGATGGCGGCGAGCTGGCCGGCAAAGGCGCAGGCCTGGTCGAGCACGCGCCGGCCGATCTCGATGATGGCGCCGCTTTCCTCGGCCTCGGCCAGGAAATGCCCGGGCGGCAGCACGCCGTGCTCGGGATGGCGCCAGCGCAGCAGCGCCTCGAAGCCCGTCATGCGGCCTGAATGGACCGCCACGCACGGCTGGTACAGCAGGAACAGTTCGTCGCGCTCGATGGCTTCCTGCAGTTCGCTTTCGATCTTGCGCTTGGCCTCGGTGCTGGCCTTCATATTGCTGGAGAAGAAATTCACGTCGTTGTGGCCATTGCCCTTGCCGTGGTACATGGCGACGTCGGCGGCGCGCACCAGTTCGGCTGCGGTATTGCCGTCGTGCGGATACAGCGACACGCCGACGCTGGCGCCGATCGGGATGTCGTGGCCGCCGAAGGTCACCGGGATCGCGAAGCTGCGGCGCAGGCGCTCGACCATGCGCAGCGTGAAGCGCAGCGACGGCTGGTTGGTCAGCACCAGCACGAATTCGTCGCCCGACATGCGCGCCACCGTGTCGCTGTCGCGCACCGACGCCTGCAGCCGGCGCGCGACCACCTTCAGCACCACGTCGCCGGCCTCGTGGCCGAAGGTGTCGTTGATCGCCTTGAAGTTGTTCAGATCGATCAGCACGGTGGCCACCAGCGATTTCTGGCGCCCGGCCAGGTGCAGCGCCTGCTCCAGACGGTCCCACATCAGGTTGCGGTTGGCCAGGCCGGTCAGCGCGTCGTGGTTGACTTCGTGCTCGAGGCGGGCGGTGCGCTGCTTGAGCGCGGTCACGTCGTTGATGACGCCGATGAAATGGGTGACCGCCCCATGCTCGTCCTGCACCGGCGTGATGTTCAGGTCGTTCCAGAACAGATCGCCGTTCTTGCGCAGGTTGCGCAGCACCACGTTGACGCTGGCGCGCCGGGCGATGGCGTCGCGCAGCATGCCGCGCTCGTTGTCGTCCATGCCCGGCGCCGCCATGAAGCGCGGGTCGAGGCCGATGACCTCGTCGGCCGGGTAGCCGGTGATGCGTTCGAAGGCCGGGTTGACGTATTCGATCAGGTTGCCGGACCCCGGCTCGCCGCTGCTGCGGGTGATGACGATGCCGTTGCTGGCCGCGTGCAGGGCACGCTCGCGCAGGCGCAGGTGGGTTTCGCGCGCGCGCCGCTCGGTGATGTCGATGCCGAGGCCGAACAGGTAATCCTCGCCGTCGCAGCGGATGCGGCTGCCGCGCAGCAGGAAGGGCGTTTCCTTGCCGCTTTTGGAGACGTACTCGACTTCGAGCTGGAGTTCCTCGCGGTGCTCGAACACGCGTCGCATGCCGTCCATGAACTGGGGGCGCTGCGGCAGGTCGACCAGGTCGACCGCGCGCGTGGCGGCCAGCTCGTCGGGCATCAGTTCCAGCATGCGCTCCATGTTGTGGTTCCACAGCACGAAGCGGCCGTCGCGGTTGACCGCGAAGAAGGTGCCGGGAAACAGGTCGACCACCGAGGACAGCGGCGTGCGCGCCACGCGCTCGGATTCGGTCGCATCGTCGATCGTAAATTGGCGTGGGAGGACCGCCACCGTGTGCCCGACCAGGCTGCCGCCGGCATTGCATTGCGGCACCAGCACCAGGCTGGCCGGCAGGATGCGCCCGTGCGCGGCGTGCAGGTCGACGGCGAGCTCCCGTTCGTCATCCAGGGCGCCATGCAGGGCATCTTCCCACTCGGCCTGGCCGCCGGCGAGCAGCAGGGTGGCCGGATGGCCGAGGACAGCGGCGGGCGTCAGCCCGAACAGTTGGGTACAGCCGGCATTCCAGCCGGCGATGGCGCCCCGTGCATCGACCAGGAAAACGGCCCGTATCGGGGCCTCGAACTCGGACATGCGGCGTCTCCCGACACAAGGTCAACTGCTGTTGGACAGTGGAGCCGGCAATTCGTTCTATCAGGAATGGGAAGATGAAAAGAAAACGGCGCGGATAGCCGCGCCGTCATCTTGCCCCCGCTTTCGCGGAGTCAGGTGAAATCAGGCCGCCGCTTCCTGCCGCGGCGGCAGGGCGATCTGGTTGTCCACGCTGAACTGGTAATCCTTGAACACGTGCTCGGCGGACAGGATCTGGTAATTACCGTCGGCCAGCTTGTGGGTGGTGTCCTTCAGGCGGTAGGTAGTCGAGCCGCAGGTCCAGCAGTTGAAGTTGCGCATGTGGGTGCACAGGCAGGTCTTGTCGAACACCTGTACGTTCTTCTGGTCCGGGTTGGCCTGCACTTCGCGGTTGTACGAATTGATGTAGGCGCAATTGCCGGTCGCATCGAGCAGGTAGCCGTAGGATTCGCAGCCCGGACGGATGCCCGAGCCGATCGCCGGGGTCTGCTTCAGCATGCGCATCGGGTAGCCGGTCGGCGATACGCCGTTGACGATGATGTCGTCCTCGGTGGCGCGGATGTATTCCTGCTTGACGCTGTCCGGCAGGCCGCATTCGTGGGTCATGGTGAAGCGGGTCGCCACCTGCACGCCGCCGGCGCCTTTTTCCAGGAAGCTGACCGCATCCGAACCGGTAAAGATGCCGCCGGCCGCGATCAATGGGATGTCCAGGTTTTCCGCCTTCATGTACGCGTGGATCTCGTCCATGATGGTGTGCAGGTCGTATTCTTTCCAGTCCTCGATGCCGAAGCCGAGGTGGCCGCCGGCCAGCGGGCCTTCGACGATGATGAAGTCCGGATTGCGGTTCAGGCGCGACACCTTGCGCAGGAACAGCTGCAGCGCACGCACCGAGGACACGATGATGCCCAGCTTGGCCTCGCGGAAGCGCGGGTGGTCCTTGATCAGCTCGAACGAACCGAGGTGCAGGCCGGCCGACATCGTAATCCCGTCGATGCCCGCGTCCAGCGCCGCCGACAGGCGGGTGCGCAGGGTTTCCTTCGGCGCGTTCATGGTCAGCTTTTCCATGCAGTTCACGAAGATCAGGCCATCGCCTTTTTTCGCGGCCATGGTGGCGCCGACGTGCAGGCGGGTCGCCTCGGCCAGGCGCTCGAGGTCGAACTGGACCACCGATTTGTCGGAATTGTTGATGTTGAACTTGTAGAGCTTGGTCTTTTCCTTGACGAAGCTGGTGTCGAACTTGCGGTCCGAAACGTCCTGCACCATCGCATCGGAAATGTGTCCGATACCGCCGAGGCGCGCCGCTTCCAGCGCCAGCTCCGACGTCGAGATATCCACGCCCATGCCGCCGATCATGATAGGCACATATTCCTTGTTGCCCAGACGCAGGCGGAAATCATCAACTCGTTTCATTGCTATCCTTAGACTACCAATCACTGTTTATCGCAGAGCAACGTCGCTATATGACGTATTTGCGCACTCTCCATTTTACCGCAAGGAGAGGAGGGGGCCGAGCACCATTTACCGAACGGTCGTGCGCAGCCGTAGTGCAAGCATTCCACTACGTCGTCCCTGCGAAGGCAGGGACCCAAGTTTGCATGCGCGGTGGAGACGCGTACACCTTGGAGGGATAGCGCAGCTATCCCGCCTTCGCAGGGGCGACGATCGGATCAATCCCGGAAGTTATTGAAAGCCAGCGGCAAGTCCTTGATGTCCTTGCGCAGCAGGGCGATCGCTTCCTGCAGGATGTCGCGGTCCTTGCCGGTGACGCGCACGGTGTCGCCCTGGATCGAGGCCTGCACCTTCATCTTGCTTTCCTTGATCAGCTTGGTGATCTTCTTGCCATCCTCGGTCTCGATGCCGTTGCGCACCTTCATCACCTGCTTGACCTTGTCGCCGCCGATCTTTTCGATCTTGCCTTCGTCCAGGAAGCGGACGTCGACCTTGCGCTTGGTCATCTTGTTCAGCAAGACGTCCTTGACCTGGCTGATCTGGAAGTCGGAATCGCCGTACAGGGTGATTTCCTTGTCCTTCTGCTCGACCTTGGCCGAGGTGCCCTTGAAGTCGAAGCGGGTTTCGATTTCCTTGCTGGATTGATCGACGGCGTTCTTGACCTCGACCATGTCTGCTTCGCAGACCACATCAAATGATGGCATTGTGTTTTCCTTTTCTTATGCTTGGGAAGAATGGCGGTATTGTAGCGGACATGACATGCGGCTTCCATTGGCCCGCGCCACTATATAATCGGCACAAATTACTCGAACCACGCCATGTCCGACCTGCCCCTGTCCACCGACGTTTCCCTGCAAGCCTTCAACACCTTCCGCATCGACGCGCGTGCGCGCCGCTACCTGCGCATCACCGACCCCGGGCAATTGACCCAGCTCGCCGCCGACCCGGCGCTGGCCGCGCTGCCGCGCCTGGTGCTGGGCGGCGGCAGCAACCTGCTGCTGACGCGCGACGTCGAGGCCCTGGTGCTGCACATGGGCCTGCTCGGCAAGGCCATCGTCGGCCAGGACGAGGCGGTGACGCTGGTACGCGCCCAGGCCGGCGAGAACTGGCACGGCCTGGTCGAATGGACGCTGGCGCAGGGCCTGGGCGGGCTGGAAAACCTGGCGCTGATCCCGGGTACGGTGGGCGCCTCGCCGATCCAGAACATCGGCGCCTACGGGGCCGAGATCAAGGATGCGTTCCACGCGCTGACCGTGTTCGATTTCGCGACCGGCAGCACGCGCACGATGACGGCGGCGGACTGCCGCTTCGGCTACCGCGACAGCGTGTTCAAGCATGCCGAGGGGCGCGACCTGGTGGTGCTGGACGTGACCTTCGCGCTGCCGCGCGCCTGGGCGCCGAACCTGCGCTACGCCGAGCTGGCCCAGGCGCTGGAAGGCATCGCCGACCCGACCCCGCGCCAGGTCGGCGATGCCGTGATCGCGATCCGGCGCCGCAAGCTGCCCGACCCGCTTGAGATCGGCAATGCCGGCAGCTTCTTCAAGAATCCGGTGGTGTCGGGCGCACAGTGCGCACAGCTGCTGCAGGCCTGGCCGAACCTGGTGCACCATCGCCAGGCGGACGGCAGCGAGAAGCTGGCGGCCGGCTGGCTGATCGACCAGTGCGGCTGGAAGGGGAAAACCCTGGGCCGCGCCGGGGTCTACCCCAAGCAGGCGCTGGTGCTGGTAAACAATGGCGGCGCTACCGGCGCGGAAGTGATGGCGCTGGCCCGGGCGATCCAGCAGGATGTGCGGACGCGCTTCGGGGTCGAGCTGGAGCCGGAGCCGGTGATGGTCTGAGCTGCACCCTGCGGGGCCGACTCAAGCCCCGCGCAGCGCCGCCAGCTCCGCCTTCACCTGCGCCAGCTCGGCCTGGACACCGGCCAGCTTGGCCTGGCAGGCATCGCACTTCAAGCCCTTGATGTAGCCGCTGGAATGGTGGCGGATGCGCGCCACCAGTTCCAGCTGGTCGGGCAGCTTGACCAGGTAGTCGTTGGCGCCGACCGCGAAGCCATGGGCCTTGAGCTTGGGTTCGTCCTTGGTGGTGAGCACGATCACCGGCACTTCACGCAGCGCGGGGTCGGCACGGTATTCCTGGATCAGGTCGAAGCCGTCGACGCCGGGCATCACCAGGTCCTGCAGGATCACGGTCGGGCGCAGCGCCTGGGCGCCGGCCAGCGCCGCATGCGGGTCGGTGACGTAGTGGTATTCGATGTCCGGATGGCTGGCGAGCATGCGCCGGACGGCTTCGACGATGATGAGCTGGTCGTCGACCAGCAGGACACGCACCTTGTACTCGGCGCTCGTTGGTTCGGCGGGATGCGGGCTGGCTGCAGACATGTGTAATTCGGAACTGGAAACAAAGCGTTGATTCACGCGAAACCTGACATTCTACCCAACAACATCTGGCTGATGCTGTCGAGCGATAAAATCTTTTCGGCGGCACCCAGTTCGGCGGCAGCCTTGGGCATGCCGTACACGGCACTGCTGGCTTCGTCCTGGGCGATGGTGGTTTTGCCTGACCGGCGCAATGCCAGCAGGCCGTTGGCGCCGTCGCGGCCCATGCCGGTAAGCAGGATGCCGGTGGCGGCGCGCTCCCAGTGCAGTGCGACTGAGCCGAAGAACACGTCGATCGAAGGGCGGTAGATCTCGTCGCGCGGATGGCTATCGTAGCAGAAGCGGCCGCCCGGGGTGATATACAGGTGGTCGTTGGTGCGCGCCAGCTGGACCACGCCGGGTTCGGGCGCCTCGCCGCCGGCAATCGCGCGCACCGGCACGGGAGCCTGGTCGCCCAGCCATTTCGCCATCTGGTCGGCAAAGGCGGCGTCGATGTGCTGGACCACCACCGCCGCGGTATCCGCCTGCGGCTGCCAGCGCGACAGCAGCCTGGCCAGCGCCATCGGACCGCCGGTCGAGGCGCCGATCGCGACCAGGTGCTTGACGGCGTCGCCGCCGGCCGTGGCCGAAGCCGGACCGTCAGCGGCTGTGCCGATGATGGTCCGGCCGCCTCCAATTAGTTTGCCGATGGTGCGGATCTTGGCCAGCAGCGCCGCTTCGCCGCCGGGCTGGCCCAGCAGCACCGGCGTCGCGGTGACGTCGAGGGCGCCGGCGCCGAGCGCGCGGAACACCGCGTTGACGTTGTCCTGCGGCGCCGCCGTCACCACCAGGATCGCGCACGGCGCGCGCTGCATGATCTGGCGCGTGGCTTCGATGCCGTCGAGTTCCGGCATGTTCAGGTCCATCAGCACCAGGTCGGGCGGCAGGTCGACGCACAGGCGCACCGCGTCCAGGCCGTTGCGGGCGATCCAGGCCACCCGGTGCGCGCTGCCCGTGCTGACCACGCGGCGCAGCGCCTCGGCCGCGGTCGGGCTGTCGTTGGCGATGCCGATTCTCATGATGTCCCCCGATGATAGGCCGGGCCGATCAGGTCGAGCACCGCTTCCAGCAGGGTGGCGTCGTGGAAGCTGCCCTTGGCCAGGTAATAGTCGGCGCCGGCTTCCATGCCGCGCGCGCGGTCTTCCGGCCGGTCCTTGTACGACACGATCATCACCGGCAGGCGCTGCAGGCGCGGGTCGTGGCGGATGCGTTCCAGCAGGCCGATGCCGTCCAGGCGCGGCATGTCGATGTCGGTGATCACCAGGTCGTACTCGCCGGCGCGCAGGCTGTTCCAGCCGTCGATGCCGTCCAGCGCCACGTCGACCCGGTAGCCGTGCCCGGCCAGCAGCTTGCGCTGCATCTCGCGCACCGTCAGCGAATCGTCGACCACCAGCACGCGGCGCACCGTCCCCGCCTCGGCCGCGCGCGCCGGCTGCAGGCTGGCGCCCTGGTCGAGCAGGCGCCCGATCGAGACCAGCAGGTCGGGCACGTCGATGATCAGCACCGGGGCGCCGTCTTCCAGCAGGGCGCCGGCGGCGATGTCGCGCAGCTTGCCGAACACCGGTTCGAGCGGCTGCACGGTCAGGCTCTGCTCGCCGAGGATGGCGTCCACCACCAGGCCGTAGCGTTCCGCCCCGGCGCCGACCACGACCACCGACAGGGTGTCGTCGCGCGTGCCGGCCGCATCGTCCAGTTCCAGCACCTGGCTGGCCGCGACCAGGCCGAGGTGGACGCCGTCCAGGTCGACGTACTCGCGCCCGGACAGGGTGCGCGCCTCGCTGCGCTGCAGGCGCAGCACGTGTTCGACGCGCGTGATCGGCATCGCATACGCCTCGCCGGCCACCTCCACCACCAGCGCGCGCATCACCGACTGCGTCAGCGGCAGCGTGATCAGGGTACGAAAACCCGTGCCGGGCGCCGACTCGGCGCGCACGGTGCCGTTCTGGCGCTGCACCGCTTCGTGCACCACGTCCATGCCGACCCCGCGCCCGGAGATGGCGTTGGGCGTCTCCTTCAGCGAAAAGCCGGGCAGGAACAGGAATTCCATCAGCTCGCCGAGGCTGAGTTCGGCCGCAATGGCCGGCGTGGCCATGCGCCGCGCGGCGGCCTGGCGGATGCGTTCCGGATCGACGCCGCAGCCGTCGTCGCGCACTTCCATCACCAGCATGCCGCCGCGGTGGCGCGCGCTCAGGACGATGGTGCCGGTGGCCGGCTTGCCGGCGGCGACGCGCTCGGCCGGCGTCTCCAGGCCATGGTCGATGGCATTCCGCAATAACTGGTTCAACGGCGCTTCCATGCGCGCCAGCACCGCGCGCTCGACCAGCGTGGCGCTGCCTTCGATGACCAGCTGCGCATCCTTGCCCAGGCTGCGCCCGAGGTCGCGCACCATGCGCGGCAAGCCGTGCACGCCGTCGCCGAAGCGGCACATGCGCAGCGCCAGCACTTCGTCGGCCAGGCGCGCCGACACGTTGGAAGCCTGGCGCTCGTAGTTCTCGGCGTCGCGGATCGAGCGCAGCAGGAACCCGGGCAGCGGCTGCATGCGATCGCGCAACGCCAGCGCCAGCTCCAGCAGGCGCGGGTCGTTCGCGGCCACGATCGCCTCGTGCAGCTGGTCCAGCGCCCCCAGCACGCTCCTCTGCTGGCGCTTGTAGCGCTGCATGGCGTCCAGCCACGGACGCAGCTGGCCGGCGTGCACGCGCGCCTGGCTGGCCAGCGTCAGCAGTTCGTCGCTGGCGGCCGCGAGTGGAGAAGCAGGGACGGGCGCGGCTTCCACGGCCGCGGCTGGCTTGTCCGCCGGTGCCGGCGCTGCAGCCGGCGCTTGGGGCTGCGCCGGCGCTGCCGGACCAGGTGCCGCCGTGGCCGGCGCAGGGGTTAGAGGAGGGGCTAGAGCAGGGGCAGGCGGCGCGGCCGGACGCGCCAGCAGCGCCGCCAGTGCATCGATGCGCGCCTGCACCGCCGCATCGGTGCCGGTGTCGTCATCCGCGCCGGCCAGGCGCTGCATCAGGTCGACGCTATCGAGCAGGGTATCGGCGGCGCCGGCGTCGACCGTCGTGCGGCCCTGCTGGGCGGCCACGAACACGTCTTCCATCGCATGCGCCAGGCCGACCACCGCCTGGCGGTCGACGATGGCGGCGGCGCCCTTGATCGAGTGGGCGGCGCGCATCATGGCTTCCAGCAGCACCGGATCGGCGGCGCCGCGCTCGAGCTGCAGCAGGCCATCGGTCAGCACGCGCACCTGTTCGCCGGCTTCCATGCGGAACAGGTCGAGCATCGAGAAGCTGCTCAGGTCACCGCTCATGTGGTCCAGGCTCATCGCAGCAATCCCTTCAGCGCCGTCACCAGCAGACCGGCGTCGAGCAGGCCGGCGGCGGCGCTGCCCGCCACGCCGCTGCCGGTTGCGCCGCGCACGGCATCCGCCAGCACGCCGCTGACCAGCGGCGGCGGTGCGCGCCCGACCGTGGACGCCGGCGGCAGCAGGGCGGCGCCGGCGTAGCGCACCACGCCCTGCACCTCGTCTACCGGCAGCGCAAACGCGCCTGCACCGCGCCCGGTCCCGCGTTGCGGGTCGGATTCGGCCAGCACCAGCAGGCGCGCAAAGGCGTGGCGTCCGGCCGGGACGGCGGCGCCGGCGTCGATCTCGAGCAGGCGCGCCAGCGACACCGCCGGCAACAGCCTGCCGCCGGCGGCGACGATGCCCAGCAGCGGGCCGCCGTCGCCCCGGTGCGGCAGGCGGTGCACCGGGGCGACCGGCGCCACCGAGGCTGCCAGCGCCAGCGGCACCGCCAGCCATTCGGCGCCGATCCTGAACACCATCGCCGCGGCATCGGTGCTGCCGCTGCCGGCGGCCGGACGCGCCAGTTTGCGCGCCCACTCCTCGCCGTAGTCCGCATCGACCGGACGCGACAGGCTGTTGCGGGCACCGATCGCGGTCTTCGAGGCCGTCATGCGGGTGTCCCCCCGCGGCGTGCATAGATGCGCGCCGCGCGCTGGCGGAAGCCGGCGCCGGTGGCGGCATCGCCCAGGCCTTCGTGCAGCAGCGCCAGGCTGCACAGGGCTTCGTAGTGGTCGGGCGCGAGGTAGACGCAGCGGCGCCAGCTGGTGTCGGCCGCGTGCGGGCGCGCGGCGCTGGCCTGCACGGTCCCCAGCAGGAACCAGGCGTCGGCGCTGTCGGGCGCGATGTCGAGCAGGGCGTGGCAGGCGGCTTCGGCTTGCTGCAGGCGGCCGGCATCGGCGAGGCTGCGCGCCCTGGCCAGCAGGTCGCCGGGCACCGGCGCCACCGCGGACGGTTGCGCCGGTGGCGCCGGCGCGGCAGCCGCCGGGCGATGCGGCGGCAAGGGCAGCGGCGCGGCACGCGCGCGGCGGCGCAGCGGCGGCAGGTCGGCAAGTGCGGCCATGGCGGCCGCCGGCTGGGCCGGCCCGATCCGCTTGCGCAGGACGAAACCCGTGTGCGCCGGCACGAACCCGTTGGCGCAGAACGACGGCGCTTCGGCGTGGCCGGACAGCAGCAGGCCATCGTCGGCCAGCACATTGGCCACGGCCTGGGCCGCGCGGGTGCGCGTCGGCGCGTCGAAATAAATCAGCAGGTTGCGGCAGAACACCAGGTCGTAGGGGGGCAGGAGGCCCGCCGCCGGGACGCCGGCCGCCGGGACGCCGGCCGCCGGGACGCCGGCCGGCAAGCCGGCGCGGTCGGCCATCGCCAGCAGGTTGCCCTGGCTGAAGCCGACGTAGGCGCGCAGCGTGTCGTCGACCAGGTAGTCGTCGCCCTGGCGCGTGAACCAGCGCTCGCGGAACGCCAGGTCGGCGCCGCGGAAGGCATTGCGGGTAAAGCGCCCGCTGCGTGCCCGCGCGATCGCGGCTTGCGACAGGTCGACCGCGTCGATGCGGCAGCGGCTGGCGGGAATGCCGGCCTGCGCCAGCACCAGCGCCATCGAATACGGTTCTTCGCCGCCAGCGCACGGCACCGACAGGATGCGCACCGGGCGCTGCGGCCGGGCCGCCAGGCGCTGCTGCACGAAGCGCAGCGCTTCGGTGAACACGGCCGGATCGCGCAGCATCCAGGATTCCGGCACCACCAGCTGGTCGACCAGCGCCTCGAACGCGGGCGTGCCGGGCAGCGGGGCGTAATCCTCGGGCGCCGGCAGGGCGCGCTGGCCGCCGGCGGCATCGCGCAGCGCCCGTTCCAGGTCGGCGTCGGTCGGCATCAGGCCGGTGCTGGCGTGCAGCGTCTCGCGCAGGCGGTTCATGCGGCCGCTCCCGCGCTGCCGAACAGCAGCGCCGCCACCTCCGGCGCGAGCAGCCGCGCCGGCTCGATCAGTTGCAGCATGCCGCCGGCGGCGCTGCGGGCCACGGCGCCGAGCCAGGGTGCCGCCAGCACGCCGGGGTCGAGCGGGGCGCCGGCCAGCGCTTCTACGCCGGTCACGCGCTCGGCCTGCAGCCCCAGGCGCCGCACGGCGCCGGCGGCCGGCAGGTCGAGCAGCAGGATGCGGGTGTCGTAGCGCACGGCCTGCGCCGGGCTGCCGCCCAGGCGCGACAGGTCGATCACCGGCACCGGCTCGCCATGCAGGTCGAGCAGGCCGGCGACGTAGTCCGGTGCACCGGGCAGCGCCTTCAGGCGCGCGGCCGGCAGCACCCGCAGCACGGCGGCCAGCGGCAGCGCGTAGCGTTCGGGACCGATGTGGAAGACCAGCACGTTCATGGGCGCGGATGCGTGGAGGAGACCGGTGCGTCGCTGCGGCGCTTACAGGTTGACCGCGAAGCTGGCCACCGACTGCTGCAGGTCGCCGGCGGCATACTGCAGCTGGTGCACGGCTTCGCTGGTCGCCTTGAGCGAATCGACGGTCTGCTGGCTGGCGTCGGACAACTGCGTCATGGTTTCCGTGATCTGCGACGCGCCCACCGCCTGTGACTGCATCCCCTGCAGCACCAGGTCGAAGCGCGGCGCCAGCTTGCGCACCTGGTCGGTCATGCCGGACAGCTGTTCGGCCACGCGGCGCGCCTCGCCCACGCTGCGGCGAATCTCCTCTGCGAACTTGTCCATGCCCATGACGCTGGCCGAGACCGCCGACTGCATCTCCTTCAGCATCTGCTCGATGTCCCAGGTCGAGACCGAGGTCTGGTCGGCCAGGCGCCGGATCTCGCTGGCCACGACGGCAAAGCCGCGGCCGGCCTCGCCGGCCTTTTCGGCTTCGATCGCGGCGTTCAGCGACAGGATGTTGGTCTGGTCCGCCACCTTGGTGATGGTGGTCAGCACGCCGTTGATGTTGCTGGCCTTTTCCGACAGGGCTGCCAGCTTGGCGCCGATCGAATCGGTGGCCGCGACCATCTGCTGCATGGTCTGGTCCATGCGCTTCAGGTTGTCCTGGGCGTCGACGGTGGCATTGGTGGTGTAGTCGGCGACTTCGGTCGCTTCTTCCATCGTGCGCAGCAGTTGCGCCGTGTTGGCCGAGATCTCGCGCGTGGTCGACAGCACTTCGACGCTGGTCTGGGCCTGCTCGACACCGGTCGCTTCCTGCTGGCGCGCGGAGGCGGCGATCTGGGTGGCCGAGGTGGTGACCTGGATGCCGGCGCGCTGCACGTTGTTGATCAGGCTGCGCAGGTTGCCCAGCATCGTGGCCAGCCCTTCGCCGAGGCGGCCGATGGCGTCGCCGCCGCGGATCGTGACGTCGCCGGTGAGGTCGCCGCGCGCGGCGCGCGACACCACGTCCAGCAGCGCGTCGACCTTGGCGCGCAGTTCCTTGCTGGCCGCCAGTTCCTTGGCCTGGCTGTCCTCGATCGCCTGCGCCATGCGGTTGAATTCGAGCGCCACCTGGCCCAGCTCATCCTTCGACATCACCTCGGCGCGCGAACCCTGGACGCCGGCGCCGAGCTGGCGCGCGGCCGTGCTCAGGCTGGCCAGCGGGCGCGATACCGTGCGCACCAGCAGGGTGCCGATCACCATGGCCAGCAGCACGCAGCCCAGGCCGCCGAAACCGAGCAAGCGGTCCATGCCCAGCTTGAGAGCAGCGGTTTGCTGCTGGCGCTGGGCCAGCAGGCGGTTTTCCTCGGCCTCGACCTGGTCCAGCAGGCGCCGTACCGAAGCCATCGCTGCGCTGCCCGCCAGCACCGTGCTGTCGACCTGGCCCTCGACCGCGGTCAGCCCGGCCGCGCCGGCACGCCGCCGCATGGCGATCTGCGGCTGCACGGCGTTCGTCATCCAGTTATCCAGGACCGGCATGAGCTGCAGCAGGCGTCCCTGCTGGGCGCTGTTGTCGCGCGTCAGGTCGATTGTGCGCTGCAGGTGCTGGCGTGCGCGCCCGTGTTCGGTCTCGACCGTCGCCAGCAAGCCTTCGTCCCCGGTCAGCAGGTAGCCACGGACCGACGCCTGCACCTGCAGCATCGAGGTCGCGATCTTGTCCGTTTCCAGCAAGACCTCGAGCGTATGACGGTCCCAGTCGCGGGCTTCCTGCAAACGGGAAAAATTGTTATAGGCAAAGCCCAACAGCAACAGAAGGACGGCAACGATGGCACCGAAGCCGATGCTCAGTTTGCTCTTGAGGCTCAGGTTGGAAAGCATGCATGCTCCGTGTAGCAAGGAATCTTCGCAAATGTAACATTTTGGCGACGCGCACGGCTGCATAACCGTTCATTAACGCAATAAAAATCTGCTATGCCTGCCTGAAAGGGAGTTTTCAAGGCTGTCAGGCTGTGGCGGCCCGCGCGGCCAGCGGACCTGATGGTCGCCCGGCTGCACCTCGCGGCCGGGGATTGATCATTAACGCAAATGATAATGATTCGCGTTTACATATTTCGAAATCCTTGCTAGAGTGCGTGGCGTTCGAATAACTATTCCAAAACGACATCATTCAGACTACATGAAAACTTCCAGGCACATCACCCATCGCAAACATGCCGTTGCCGGTACCGCGTTCGCCATGCTGCTACCGCTCGCCGCCCACGCCCACGCCGACGATGCCGGTACGGCGGCTGCTGCCGCAGCCGACGGCGAGCGCCAGCAGAAGGTGCACATCGTCGGCGAGCGCGATAACGCGCTGAAGGCCGACCGCGCCGCCTCGCCCAAGTACACCGAGGCGCTGGTCGACACGCCGCAGACCGTGGTCGTCATCAAGAAGGAGCTGTTCCAGCAGCAGGGCGCCACCACCCTGACCGAAGCGCTGCAGAACACGCCGGGTGTCGGCACTTTCTTCCTGGGAGAAAACGGCAGTACCAACACCGGTGATGCCATCTACATGCGCGGTTTCGACAGTTCGGGCAGCATCTTCGTGGACGGCATACGCGACATCGGCTCGATCTCGCGCGATATTTTCAACATCGAACAGATCGACGTGCTCAAGGGCCCGGCCGGCACCGACACCGGGCGCGGCGCGCCGACCGGCTCGGTCAACCTGAGCACCAAGCAGCCGCTGCTGCGGCGCTTCGGCAACGCCAGCGTGAATGCCGGCAGCGCCGACCGCCTGCGCGCCACGGCCGACCTGAACACGGTGCTCGACCACCGGCGCGGCATCGCTTTCCGCTTGAACGCGCTCGACCAGGACAACGGCAACCCGGCCCGCGACGCCGTCAAGGCCAAGCGCTGGGGCGTGGCGCCATCACTCGCCTTCGGCCTGAACAGCCCGACCCAGCTTTACCTCGACTACCTGCACGTCAAGCAGGACAATCTGCCGGACGGCGGCGTGCCGACGGTCGGGCTGCCGGGCTATACCAACCCGACCATTCCCGGCGCCACCGCGGTCAACCCGCCGCCGGTCCGGCCCGAACTGGACAAGCCGGCGCCGGTCGATCCGCAGAATTTCTATGGCAACAGAAGCGACTTCGACCGTGTCAAGGCCGACATGTTCACCGCCATCCTCGAGCACGAATTCAGCCCGCGCATGCGGGTGCGCAACACCGCCCGCTACGGCAAGACGAAGCAGTTCTACCTGCTGAGCGCCTTCATGAGCAGCGGCGCCAACGTCATCACCCGGGAAGCGCCGATTGCGCCGGCCACGGTCCGCTATCCGGGCGTGCGCGCCGACGACCCGTCGACCTGGCTGCTGGTGCGCGGCAACCGCACCATCAAGGACCAGGAAAACACGGTGCTGGCCAACCAGACCGTGCTGACCACCGAATTCGATACCGGCCGGCTGCGCCATACGCTGGTCAGCGGTCTCGACCTGAGCAACGAGAAACAGGTCAACTACAGCTACGTCAACAACCTCACCAATCCTGCCCTCGGCAACCTGGGCGTGCTGCCGCCGGCCAATCTCTACAATCCGGACCCGGACCTGGCGCCGGCCAACCTGAAGCTGGTGCGCAGCGGCGCCCGCAACCAGGGCGAGGTGAGTACCGTGTCCGGCTACCTGCTGGACACGATCAGGCTGGGCGACAAGTGGCTGTTCGGCGCCTCGCTGCGCATCGACCATTTCGACGTCAGCTACGATGCGCTGCCGGCCAGCGGTACAAGTACGGCGGCGACCCACCTCGAACTCAGCGACAGCGTCACCAGCGGCAAGGTCTCGCTGCTGTACAAGCCGACCGACTTCAGCAGCGTGTACGCGCTGTGGGCCAATGCCAAGCAGCCGCCGGGCTCGAACCTGACGCTGAGCGGCAACGCCAACAGCGCGGCCAACCCGATCTACGATCCACAGGTGAGCACCACCACCGAAGTCGGCACCAAATGGGACCTGCTGCACCGCAAGTTGGGCCTGAACGCGGCACTGTTCCGCACCGTCGTCAAGAACGAGGTCGAGCAGGACCCGGTGACCCCGACCACCTATTACCAGACCGGCTGCAAGCGCGTGCAGGGAGTGGAACTGAGCGCGGTCGGCCAGCTCACGCGCGACTGGTCGCTCAGCGCCGGCTATAGCTGGATGGACACCAGCGTCGAGCAGGGCAGGGTGATCACGGCGGGCGGCGAGAATGCGCTGACCTACACGCCAAAGACGGCCTTCACCAGCTGGACCAACTACACCTTCCCGTTCGGCCTGCGGGTCGGCGGTGGCGTGCGCTACGCGGGGCGCCTGCTGCGCGGCACCGATGGCGCGGTGGGCACGCCGGCGTACACCGACGATTACTGGGTGGTGGATGCGATGGCCGCATACAAGGTGGCGCGCTGGCTGGATCTGCAGCTGAACGTGTACAACCTGGGGGACAAGCGCTATGTGGCGGCGATCAACAAGAGCGGGTACCGGTACACGCCGGGGGCGCCGCGCTGGGCGAGTTTGACCGCGAACTTCCACTTCTGAGGTAACGTCATCGTCGTGCTGATGCTGATCTTCCAAAGTTAGCACCCTTGAAGAATAAGCGTGGCTTAAGACTGCATGAATCCGGTTGCTCAGCATGGCCCAGCCTGCGTAGGGGCGACGGGGATTAAAAAAGCTGCTGGTCCATCAGAACCAGCGGCTTTTTCCATTCAATAACTTTCAAGCGCGTACGCCGCGTTCATGCGGCGATATTCAAATGCCAGAATATATTTTTAAAAAAGCGCGCTTGTTACAATTGGCGAGTTTTCAGTCATTGTTTTAAGGCAAAATTACGAGGCTTATATTCTTTAACCCGCTGCGCTATAGAAAGCAGGAAGCATTACGTCGGCACTGCCTAATTGAACTCAAAAGAACAATTTGCACGGCAATAATAATTCTTTTGGGTGCAAAGGAGAGAATCGCTGTCCGACAGGCGACCAAAATTAGCCAGTATTCGTGCTTTTTAGTGCTGCAACGCCTCCTTTGTGATACTTCGTCTAAATTATGTGATAAGGGCTCAATTAAAAATGCGTAAATTTTTCCTTGTGATAACTGCTGTGTTACTTACTAATTACTCTGTACCTGCATGTGCTTCAGATTTTTACGGCTATGTAGCAGGAATTTTTGTCATCTCTGGCAAAGCAGTGGTAGCCCTAAATAATGGTAGTTTTAACGGGGCGGTTAGTCCTTGTTCATCTGCTACCGATAGCGCTTATTATGTAATAGATATAGGTACCGCATTCGGAAGAATGGAGTATGCCAATGCATTGTCGGCTAAAGTCACCGGTCATCGGGTATATGTGCATGGCGATAATGGTTGTAGCGGTAACCCTTACGGACCAGTAGGTGCTGAAGGAATGCTTGGAATTGATCTTAGAGCGGATTAATGGAATTAGCTTTAGCGACACTTGTGTGGCGCCGAGTTGCAGGCGCGCTAGTCGTACTTGAGTATTATACGAGCCGGCTGAATGTTATACATGCTCTAGGTATAAACGAATGTTCAAGCGCGCTTATATTTCGCTTTATGATTTTAATTAAACATACGCTATATATATTCTTCTCGCTTCGCTTCAGCCTGAAGCGATGATTTATATCAGATCAGGTCTTGCCGAGAGTGCAATGTGCCTTGGCCTTTTTTGTGGGGTAATCAGTGCTTCTTAGAACTGCAAGAGTTATTAAGGTGTCTTTTTGCTTTGTAATGCTTTATCCTGTATTTGGTGAGGCATTCGAAGGCCAGATGAACGAAGTTTTGATCGTCGGTCAACGGCCAGGCGCAGGAGGCTTTTCTGGTGGTGGCGGCGGTGCGCCGGCAGATAATCCCCGTAATCCGGTTATGTCCGTCGTCCAAATTAAAGGCGCAAAATTAAAGGATAAGAAAAACACTAGCAATAAGGATGCCGGTCCGTGTAATACAACCAAAAATCCAGTAATTATTGCCACCGGTGAAAAACATAAAGAAGAGGTTGATTTTGCTGGGGCTGGAGATTATGGATTAAGCCTGATGCGGTATTATCGAAGCAGCGGTGTTCAGGGTATGTTCGGTAAAGGATGGTCATCTAGTCTCCAGTATCCTTCAATGACATATCCTGTGCAAGGCTGTGCGCAAGTTTCGGGTCCTGGCTGTGTTCAGCCTGCCATTACTTTGAAAATGGGCGATGAGGAAGAATGGACATATCGATTCTTTACCGAAAGCACACGCGATGGGAAAAATGTTTATTTATATCAAAGTGATGATTCGTCATTTCCAGAATATCTGACCTATTACCAAGGTTCAGGCCTTTGGAAGTTGACTCGCAATCGTTTGACTTATGAATTTCAAGGAGGGAATCTTAATTCGATTACTGATTATAATGGCGCTAAGATAACATTTATTGCAAATGGAGTTGTAAATGCCGCAGGGCAGGTCATCAAGTACACTCGGGGGGCAGCACCTGACTACGCCGTTACACAGGTAATCGATCCGAGCGGTGCGGTCTGGAACTACGAATACAACGCGAACGGTATGTTGAGCAAGGTAATCAGCCCAGGCCCGAATCCCGATATTCGTGAATACCATTACGAATCGCCTTATGGAAACGACTTGCTTACTGGGATAAGCATCAATGGCGTTCGTTATAGTAGATACAGTTACTATTCTAACCGCCAGGTACAACGTAGCGCCCTTGAGAGCGGTGAGGAGGTCGACAACTTTGTCTATAGTAAAACGCCGACAGGCTCGCAGACGACAATCACCGATCAGTATGGCGAGGTAACCACACATACGTTCGTTAACATGAACGACGTATTGAAGGAAACCTCTGTTTCGCGGGCCGGCACCTCCACTTGCGCAAGCTCTGCAGCGCAAACCGTCTACGATGCAGCTGGAAATGTCAGTTCTAAAATTGATTGGAACGGAAATAAAACAGATTACAACTACAATATTTACAGTCAGCTTGTATCTATCACCATGGGCGCGTGGACAGGCGACGCCATGACTCAAGCCATCACTTGGGAAGGAGAGGATGATGTGGCTTCATCAACAATGTCTGATGCCAATGGGCGCGCGTATTACAGGATCGATCGTAAATTTTCATATAGTGCACCTGATGCCGGACGTTTGCTGAGTCAAAAACAAACCGACCTTATCACAGGTGAAGTACGTGAAACGACGTATCGCTATACGTTTTGGCCTAGCGGCGTGCTAAACACGAAGACTGTTATAGAGCCTTCGAACACCGGCAACCTGAGCACGACCTACGAATATGATCAGTTCGGCAACCTAATTACGCTTACGAATCCGCTCGGTCAGCAGCAGCGCTGGTCTGGGTATGACCAAATGGGCAGGGCCGCTCACTACACGGATATTAACGGCATCGTCACCGATTATGCATATCAACCGAATGGGAACCTTACCGAGATTCGACAGAATTTTCCGGATGGTGCCCGGTTGACACGCCTTGCCTATAACAACATGCGGTCGCCGACCGAAATTTACTATCCTGATGGCCGGATCGAGCGATTTCGTTATACGTCTGGAGGACGACTGGAAGCGCGGGGAGACGCATCGAACAATTTTGCGCATACGGCGATTGATGTGGCAAACCGCATCGTAAGCGAGAGCTTACCGCGCGAAGTACCCGGGGCTTCTACGGTGCCAACCGGTGTCGCAAGCGGACAATTCACCTCGAGGTTAACGCTTGATAGCTTGGGACGGCCTTATACCCGTTCGGGAAACAACGGTCAGAATATCAATTATCGGTATGACTCGAATGGTAATATTAAAACGGCCACCGATGCTGCAGGGCATATAACTCAGTACACCTACGATGGTTTCGATCGTCTCACAACATCGACAGCTCCAGACGGCGGCCAAACCGTATTTAATTACGACCTGGCTGGCCGGTTGGCTTCGGTACGTGACCCCCGCGGGCTGACCACCGCTTATGCGTATAACGCGTTCGGCAACAAGCTGAGCACAACAAGCCCGGATACAGGCAAGACGACGTACGCTTATGATTCCGCGGGGCGTTTAACAAGCGAAACCTTTGCGGATGGACGCACCGTGGCCTACTCATGGGATGCGCTGGATCGACTACAGTCGAAGAGTAGTAACGGCGTGACGACTTCCTTTATCTATGACGAAGGTGCATTTGGAAAAGGTCGCCTCACAAGATTCCTCGATAGTACTGGTCAGACTAGTTATTCTTATAATGCGGCCGGAGAATTGCTGAGCCAAACCAATCTGGTAATGGGTCGGGTCTTCAATACCGCATGGACTTACGATACCGCTGGACGCATGGCAACCATGGCTTATCCGAGTGGGCTCATGATGCGTTACTCGTACGACGGCGCAGGCAGAGTCTCTGCGATCAAGAGTAACGGCGCGCGTTGAATCGGCATCATGCCAGTCGCGCCACCACAATACCCGAGCCATGCGTATTTAATTGCCGGACAAACGATGAAATCGAAACGATTTGCACTTAAGGTTCAACAGCCCACAGGAATCGCGCCCCGCTTGATCATGATTGGTATTTGGGCGACATTAGCACAAATGTTGCCAGGCATTGCGCTTGCCGCAGGCAATGACACAACGCTGTCTGCAAAGACCTATGTGCTCTACAAGGGCGACGTCAATGGTGACGGCATCGACGATGTCTTGGTAAAAGCCCAACCCACCATGCTCGTGATACCGCTGGATGACGATTTCGATCTGCCCCTTGCACTGCCACCGAAAAGTCCGACCTTGGTCCTTTTGTCGGGCGCAAATGGCCAGTTCACTCTGCTTGCCAATCCCGGAAGCGCCATGACGGGCTTTCCGTGGCAGCCTGCGCCGAACTATCGCGTGAACGACACGGCGTTCGCCGGCGTGAATGCTCTGTCGATCGCGTCGACGTCGGGGGGAGAACACGGCTTCATTGTTAGTGCAGCGCCAGGTAGTAATCAACCGGTCCTGGTACAACAGGACGGCGTCGCAATCTGGAACGACAGCCTGGCCGCGACGATCGCGGATTCGTTCTTGTATCAACCCGTGACCAGCCAGGTGTATGCCTGGCGCTTTGGCAATGGATTACCACGTTTGCTTACCCTGGACCTGGATGGGCGCTTGGAGCGGCTTGCGACACCGGGCGTGCATGACCTAACGTTCGGGTACAGCAACGTCGATACGGTCCGCGGCAAGACGGACAACGTCCGTGCCGCCTTGACGACCACATTTGGATACGATGCCGCCGACCGCCTTTCTTCCGCTGCAGTGGCCGGCGATGCCCAGACCTTCGGATGGGACCTTGTCGGGAACAGGACGGGACAGACACGTGAGGCCTATGGTTCGTATGGCTACACCGTCTCGTCCGTCAGCAACCGCCTGGAGGCGTGGAGCGGCCAGGGTACTTGGCGCAATTTCGGTTACGACGCACGCGGCAACCTCGTCAACGAGACGCGCAGCGACGGCAGCCGTAATTATGTGTACGATGAGTTCAACCGGATGAGCGGCCTGTACGTGAATGGAAGACTTGTGGCCGAATATGGGAACAATGGGTTGGACCAGCGCGTCAGCAAGAGGGTAGATGGCCAGTCGACCGTGGCCATTTATGGGCCTGACGGGGAGTTGCTGGCGGAAGCCGGCGCTTCGAATACCGATTATGTTTGGTTTCAGGGCCAACTGATTGGCATTGCGCGTGAGGGGAAGTTCTATGCCAGCCATAACGATCAGGCCGGAAGACCGGAAGCCCTCACCGATTCGAATGGGCAGATCGCGTGGCGCGCCGAAAATGCTGCGTTTGACAGACGGAGCGTTGTTGTCGATAGAATTGGCGGGCTGAATGTGGGCTTCCCCGGCCAATATTACGACGCAGAGTCAGGCCTTTGGTATAACCGGTACCGGTACTATGATTCTAACTTGGGACGATATATCCAAAGCGATCCGATAGGGCTGTCTGGCGGCATCAACACCTATGCTTACGTAGAAGGAAATCCGTTGTCGCGCTTCGATCCAAACGGACTGAGCAGTCAAGGAGGCACTGCAGCTGGCCCGAAATGCGGATGTCCATCTTTCATTCAGCGCACGAATCAGCGTTTCCTGTCCACGGCAGGTACTATTAACTCGTCGCTGGACTCGGTGTTGCCGTTCCCGGCCAATTCCGGCCATGGTTTGGCTGGCCTCGCCATTGGCGGGGCTATGGCTTCACAATACGGAGGACGTACGATTCTGCAGGAAGCACTGCACTTGCGTGACATGAGGGCGCAAAACAGCTTTTCGCTGTTCCGCTCAATCGCACGGCCCGACGTTGTGCGTGTTGGTGTAACGACGGCAGTGAACGCCGCACTGGTCGCCGGTGCGTTCTATACGGGATTGTATGTTGGCAGTGCCATTTATGAAGGAATTTCAGGAGACGGATGTGAATGACAGGGCGCCGCGTGTTGCAACGACTTTGGTGGCTCACGGTTGTCTGCTTGCAGTGATCGTGGCCGACTTCTTTCGCCGCAGCAGCGAGGGCGCTCCCATGGTCATGCTATCGGGGTTTTGCGTGATTGCACTACTCATCGCCGGGCTGCATTTTGTCGCGAATCCTCATGAGTTTTTCTTCATGAGGTCGCGCATCGTAGCTTACCAGCCGGCTTCGCTGGGTAAGCGCCTGCTTGCATGGCCGGTTGTAGTGGTAGTGCCAGTCCTTTGGCTGCTTGCCGCGCAATGGATTCCCGACGTGATTCGGTCCGAGTTGCTGTTGCGTCTCGTGATGTCGTACTTATTTTTTGCGTGGATAGCTGCAGCTGTTCTGTTGTGGCCTTATTTGTTTCGCCACTCCTGAAAGCGCAGCGGGCTGGGATCAGGATTAGGGCGACGGCGGCGTGACTCAGCAGGACACCGACTGGTCGTTGCAGTAGAGTCAATGAACAGCATGCGGAGCACACGACGCCACTGGTATCGTAGCTACCATTCGAGTACTGGGCGGGCCTACGCTAATGACGGGCGATTGTCGAAAAAAGCCGCTGGCCATGACGACCAGCGGCTTTTTTCGTTCAGCAATCGGGAATTACTGCCCGCGCTTGGCCCGCGCCTTGGCCGCAATCCGCATACGCAGCGCATTCAGCTTGATGAAGCCGCCCGCATCCGCCTGGTTGTAGGCGCCGCCGTCTTCGTCGAAGGTGGCGATGTTCATGTCGAACAGCGAATCGGTCTTCGAATCGCGCGACACCACGATCACGTTGCCCTTGTACAGCTTGATGCGCACCCAGCCGTTGACGTTCTTCTGGGTGTGGTCGATCAGCGTCTGCAGTGCGACGCGTTCCGGTGCCCACCAGTAGCCGTTATAGATCAGCGAGGCGTAGCGCGGCATCAGGTCGTCCTTCAGGTGCGCCACTTCGCGGTCCAGCGTGATCGATTCGATCGCGCGGTGGGCGCGCAGCATGATGGTGCCGCCCGGGGTTTCGTAGCAGCCGCGCGACTTCATGCCGACGTAGCGGTTTTCCACCAAATCCAGGCGGCCGATGCCGTGCTTGCCGCCCAGGCGGTTCAGCTCGGTCAGCACCTGGGCCGGGCTCAATTTGACGCCGTTGAGGCCGACGATGTCGCCGTGTTCGTATTCGATGTCGAGGTACTCGGCCTGGTCCGGCGCCTGTTCCGGCGACACGGTCCAGCGCCACATCGATTCCTCGGCTTCGGCGCTCGGGTTTTCCAGGTGGCGGCCTTCGAAGGAGATGTGCAGCAGGTTGGCGTCCATCGAGTAGGGCGCGCCGCCGTTCTTGTGCTTCATGTCGACGGCGATGCCGGCGTCTTCCGCGTACTTCAGCAGTTTTTCACGCGACAGCAGGTCCCATTCGCGCCACGGGGCGATGATCTTGACGTCGGGCTTGAGCGCATAGGCGCCCAGCTCGAAGCGCACCTGGTCGTTGCCCTTGCCGGTGGCGCCGTGCGACACCGCGTCGGCGCCGGTTTCGTTGGCAATTTCAATCAAGCGTTTCGCGATCAGCGGCCGCGCGATCGAGGTGCCCAGCAGGTATTCGCCTTCGTAGACGGTATTCGCGCGGAACATCGGGAACACGAAGTCGCGCACGAATTCTTCGCGCACGTCGTCGATGTAGATGTTTTCCGGCTTGATGCCGAACTTGATCGCCTTGGCGCGCGCCGGCTCCAGTTCTTCACCCTGGCCGAGGTCGGCGGTGAAGGTGACGATTTCGCAGTTGTAGTGATCCTGCAGCCATTTGAGGATGACCGAGGTGTCGAGGCCGCCGGAGTAGGCGAGGACTACTTTTTTAATGTCGCTCATGGGGTTCCAGTGTTTTGGAGGGAGATATGATGGTCAGCCGGCCCGTGCGGGCCGACGATCAAGCTAAAGCGTGATGATAAAACGTATTTGTCTTCGATGCGCTTATTCGATACGACCAAGGAGAAGGTATTCGATCAGCGCCTTCTGCACGTGCAGGCGGTTCTCGGCTTCGTCCCAGACCACCGATTGCGGGCCGTCGATGACCTCGGCCGCCACTTCCTCGCCGCGGTGCGCGGGCAGGCAGTGCATGAACAGCGCGTCGGGCGTGGCGCGCGCCATCTTGGCGCCGTCGACGATGAAGCCGTCGAAGGCCTTCAGGCGCTCGGCGTTTTCCTTTTCGTAGCCCATGCTGGTCCAGACGTCGGTGGTGACCAGGTCGGCACCGGCACAGGCATCCGACGGGTTCTCGAACACCGTGTAGTTGCCGGTCTTGACCATGCTTGGGTCGATGTCGTAGCCCTTCGGCGTCGACACGTTCAGGTGGAAGCCAAACACTTCGGCCGCCTGCAGCCAGGAGTACAGCATGTTGTTGGCATCGCCGATCCAGGCCACCGTCTTGCCGGCGATCGAACCGCGGTGTTCGTAATAGGTGAACACATCGGCCAGCACCTGGCAGGGGTGGTGCTCGTTGGTCAGGCCGTTGATCACCGGCACCCGCGAGTGGGCCGCGAAGCGCTCGATGATGTCCTGGCCGAAGGTGCGCACCATGATGATGTCGCACATGCGGCTCATGACCTGGCCCGCATCCTCGACCGGCTCGCCGCGGCCCAGCTGGCTGTCGCGGGTGTTCAGGTAGATCGCGGCGCCGCCCAGCTGGTGCATGCCGGCTTCAAAACTCAGGCGGGTGCGCGTCGAGCTCTTTTCGAACACCATCACCAGCGTGCGGTCGACCAGCGGGTGATACACCTCGTAAGCCTTGAACTTGCGCTTGATGACCTTGGCGCGTTCGATCACGTACTCGAATTCGTCGCGGGTGAAATCGGAGAACTGCAGAAAGTGCTTGATGGGGTTGGTGCCAGGCATAGCGTCTACTCGGATGCAAGTTATCCGTTGAATTATAAGGGCTTTTGCTTGTCGTTAGGGAATGGCTCAATGAATTGTCAATATCGTCGCATATCGCTTTGCGCTGGCGCATGTTCGAACTAACGATTTAGGGGCAGATCGAACGGGTTCTTTTTGCTGCGTTCCAGGAGAATGATCATGCGATCTCTACGTGGTGCCCTTTGTTTCTGCGCGGCGTTGTCCGGCATGCTGCTGGCCGCCGGATGCGGCGACGGCGGCGGTGGCGGTGCTACCGCGCTGCTTGCCGGCACGGCGGCTGCGGACGTGACGACCAATCAACTGGCCGTGACCGGCCTGCAGAAAACAGCGGAGCGTCGCGTCGGCAGCGCCTACGAATATACGTACCGGGTCACGCTCAAGAACACCAGCAAGGGCAGCATGACCGGCGCCAAAGCGCAGGTGTCGCGCGTACCGGCCGGCACCACCATCGTGGATGGCAGCGTGGCCGGCGCGTTCGTCGCGGCCGGCGCCAGCCTCACGCCCACCGACACCATCGTGTTGCGGTCCGACCGCGCCAGGATCTACGACAGCGCTGCGCTGGGATGGCAGACCTCGATCGATCCGCCCTGGAGCGGCATCCGCCAGGGCGTGGCGCCGTATCCCGTACGCGCCGGCATCAACAACAACAGCGCCGTCGGCAGGTCGGTCGCCACCGACGCCGCCGGCAACGTGATCGTGGCCGGCTCCACCACCGGCGGCTTCGCCAACGTCGCCAGCCCGCCGCAGAGCCTGGGTGCCTTCGTCGCCAAATACAGCCCGAGCGGCAAGCTGCTGTGGGGGCGCCGCCTGCTCGACCAGGGCAACGGCGGCGGCGTGGACGAAGGGGCGTATGGGGTCGGGGTCGACGCGGCCGGCAATATCTACGTGACCGGCCAGACCTTGACTGTCTTGCCGGGAGAACTCGCAGCCGGCAATCTGGACATCTTCATCGCCAAGTACAACGCTGCTGGCACCCGCCTCTGGGCGCACCAGTTCGGCTCAAACCAGCTGGACACCGTACGCGGTATCGCGGTCGCCGCCAACGGCAGCGCCGTGATCGTCGGCGATGCCGGCGGCCAGTTGCCGCTGCAGCCGCCGCCGGCCAGCTGGGACGTCTTCATCGCCAAATACGACAGCGGCGGCAAGCGCGTGTTCCTGCAAACGATCGACCTGGGGCGCACCGACGAAGCCGGCGGCGTGGCCCTCGATCGCGCCGGGAATATCTACGTTGCCGGCACCACCTCGCAGCAGGCGGGGGACTTCGCCGGCTACAAGGCCTTCGCCGCCAAATTCAACGGCAGCGGCGTGCGCCAGTGGCTGGCGCTGGTCGGCGAAACCGGCTTCCCGACCGCCCACGGCAACGCCATCGCGGTGGCCGCCGACGGCGCCACGGTCTATCTGGCCGGGCACGTTTACTACGACTTCGACATGGGTGGCGATCCTGCGGACTTCCTGAATCCCGATGGCGACGCCTTCCTGGCGCGCTTCGACGGCAGCGGCGGCACCCGCCGCTGGATCCACAACCTGAGTTCCGGGACGCTGCCGACGAACCGCCACTTCGACGACGAAGCGCTGGGCGTGGCCACGAATGCGGCCGGTTCGGTGGTCTATCTCACCGGCTACACGCCGGCGGTGATGCCGGGCCAGGCCAGCAGGGGCGCCGAAGACATGTTCGTCGCCCGCTACGGCAGCAACGGCACGCGCAACTGGGTGAGCCAGCGCGGATCGGGCTTGCCGGCCGGTGCGGCACAGAACGACCGCGCCTACGGCATCGCCATCGATCCCGCGGGCGACCTGTTCGTTACCGGCAGCACGGTCGGCAGCTTCGGGACGGCGCCGCCGAACACCGACCGGCGCAACTGGTTCGTGCTGAAGATGAAGCCGGGGGACGGTGGCCTGTATTGAGAAGTGCGCGCGTGCCGAGAGAAGAGCTAGCTCGGCAAGGACGCTACGAACAGCGCAAAGCTTTCGTTGTGCCTGCTGACGGTGTCGATACCCGCGCTCTTTTCGAGTCCTTTGGCTAATTTCGTGTAAGTCCTGTAATCCTTTTTGAACGCGATGTTCTTCCTGTTCAGGACCCGGGTCAGATGCGACTCACAGTTCTTTGTCCGCCCCTTGTCGCCTGCCGTCGCGCCGTACAAGGGGAGGAGCCAGCATTCCAGCGAATGGACCGATATTGCGTAAAAGATGCGACGCCCATAGATTTCCAGAATCGCGGGCGCGATCTTCCCGTTGATGAAGGACCTGACCTCTTCCACGAGGTCAGCCGTGGAGCGCTCGCCGTTTTCATCGACCACCACAACCGGGAAGTTCGGATGGCCGCATACATCGGTGTCCACCTGGATGATGACATAGTCGTTTGTCGCAAAGACGGCGGCGAAATCGTCCAGCGAGCAGTATTCGAATACCTTTTCCCAGCCTGCGCGGTTGCCTTGCCTGGCCTCGTCGGTTGCATCCCGCAGCGGCTGGACCGGACGGATCTCCGGTTCCTCATCGTACAGCCCATACAGGATGGCGCTGATGGCAACCTGATCGGTGATGCCTTCGGTGATCAGCGCAAAGCTTGCCATGGTCGTCAGAAACCTTTTGGCAAGCCGCCGATCAGTCCTCGGATGAACAATTCGGACAAGCGCAGGTGGTTGCCGTTGACCGGTTCGGGCTTTTGAATACGCTTTACTTTTGTCGTGCCGTCCCTGCCGCGTGACACGACGAACAGGCGCTGTTCTTCGTCGTTAAGATCGAGGCCGTCCAGCACTGCCGGATTATGGGTCGTCAGAATCGCTTGCTTGTCGTTGGCCTTGGCAAGTGCGCTCAATTCCTGCATCAATTTTTCGCACAGCTTGGGGTTCAGGGATGCATCGATATTGTCGATTGCAAAAAACTTGGGCGTGAGTTCGCTGTTGAAAAGCAGGAAGTAGAACAGTAGGAAGAAGAAGCCTTCATTGGCACTCCGGTGGTCGAAGCCTTTGAGGTTTTCGTCGAGATAGCGGTCGCGTACGAGCAGGCGCGCTTCCGACGGGACGCTTTCGGTGACGAAGTCGTCGAACCAGTCGAACAGCTTGAGCGATTCTTTTACCTTGGAGAGCGTCGTATCGTCCGGTTTAGACGCATAAAACGATAACAGTTTCAGCAAGCCTTCGCCGTTAATGCCGAGTGGTTCGATCTGGCCTTCGCGGTCGAAGGTGCGCAGGGCAGAATTTTCCGGTGAGAAGATAACGAAGCTGGACAGGCCGAGTGCGGGACTAGCATTCTTGACAGCTTCCTTAGTCAAGATGTGCATCAAATCGATGGCCGCATCGTGTGAGCCATTCAGTTTCGCCAACTCGGCTGCAAACTTGGCAAACTCCCCGTGGCTGAATGTGCCTTCCGAGAGCGTCGACATCCATTTGGAATATGGCTCGTTATCATTGTTGAGTTGGAATGCGACATTCCGACCCTCGTCGGTCTTGGTCGTGATCTCAATCTGCACCAAGGGATCAGCATCCGGAAATGCCGGCCGCATGAATTCCGGTGAGGTGACACGTATCCCCCTTGACGAAAGGAACTCATGATCGAGCTTATCCGCGGCAGCGGCGGCTGACAACGCAATCACTTCCAGAATATTGCTCTTGCCCGCACCATTCTCGCCGATGAAAACATTGATCCTGCCGAGCGGCAGCGTCAGCTCGCGAATCGATTTATAGTTCTTGATTTCCAGTTCAGTGATCATGGCGTCTGCAAGTCTGTGAAGTCCACCGGATCAATACAGCGTCTGCGCCGATTCGTGCAGCAGCTGCCCGTACAGCGTATGCCGCATCTTGCTGATCTTGCCCGCGGCCACCGCGTCCAGGATCGCGCAGAACGGCTCGGCCAGGTGGCGGCAATTGTAGTACTTGCAGCCGCCCAAGTAGGGCTTGAAGTCGACGAAGGCGCGTTCCAGCATGCCTTCGCTGAGGTGGTACAGGCCGAATTCCTGGAAGCCGGGCGAGTCGATGATGGTGCCGTCGCCGCCCGGCAGCTTGTACAGCCGCGTGAACGTGGTGGTGTGCTTGCCGGTATCCAGCGCTTCCGAGATTTCGCGCACGGCGATGTCGGCGTCCGGAATCAGCAGGTTGACGATGGTCGACTTGCCCATGCCGGACTGGCCGATCAGGATCGAGGAATGGCCTTTCAGCAGCGGCAGCAGGGTGGCAACCGTGCCTGCCGGGTCGGCGGTGGCCGAGACTTCGTGCAGCGGGTAGCCCATGCCGGTGTACAGCGCGGCGCGCTCGCGGGCGCGCGCCAGGCCGTCGACGACGTCGACCTTGTTGAGGATCAGGTGGGCCTCGATGCCGGCCGCTTCGCAGGCGACCAGCGCGCGCGACACCAGGTCGTCGGTGAAGCCCGGCTCGGTGGCGATGACGATGAACAGGCGCGAGATGTTGGCCGCCAGCAGCTTCGATTTGTACTGGTCCGAGCGGTACAGCAGGGTGGTGCGCTCGGCGATCTTTTCGATCACGGCCTGGTCGGGCGAGGTGCGCTTCAGGTGGACGATGTCGCCGACCGCCACGTTGGTCTTCTTGCCGCGCGTGACGCATTGCAGGAACTGGCGTTCCCCATGCTCTTCGACGTCGGCCAGGTAATGGCGGCCGTGGGCCGCGACGATGGTGCCTTGCAGGTCGCTCATGCGCTCGCCCGTTCCGTGTAGATGGCGTCCGCCTTGGCCGCGCAGATGAAGTCGTTTTCGCTGATGCGGTTGCCGGCCGAGTGCGTGGTGAAGGCGACGCCGCAGTGGCGGTAGCTGACCAGCAATTGGGGGTGGTGGTCCTGCTGGTGGATCATCCAGGCCAGCGCGTTCACGAAGGCGATGGTCTCGTGGTAGTCGCGGAAGGCGTACTCGCGCTGCAGGTGGTCGTCTTCGACATGCCATGCGGGGACCTGCGGCAGCAGGGCCTGGATGGCGTTGTCGTCAAGGGCAGGAGCGCCGTGGGCGCAGTGTCTGGCGAGCAGGTTCATGCGGCCCCCGGCATCTGGTTTTGCAAATGCTGTACCCGCACCCAAGCCGGCGGATGCGAATCGTAGAAGGCCGAGTGCAGCGGGTCCGGCGTCAGCGTCGAGGCGTTGTCTTCGTACATCTTGACCAGGGCCGAGACCAGGTCGCGCGCGTCGCTGTGCTGCGCGGCGAAGGCGTCGGCTTCGAATTCGTGCTTGCGCGACGTAAACGAGCCGAGCGGGGCGAACGGGAACAGGAACACCGGCAGCACCAGCATGAACAGCAGCAGGGCCATCGCGTCGTTGGCGCCGTTCAGCAGCGGCATGACGCCCAGGCCGGTATAGAACCATTCCTGGTCCTTCAGGTAGCCGAGCAGCGCGAGGAAGACCAGCGACAGCGCGAACATCACGGCGATGCGCTTGACGATGTGCTTCAGCTTGAAGTGGCCCAGTTCGTGCGCCAGCACGGCCTCGACTTCCTGGGGCGCCAGGCGCTCGATCAGGGTGTCGAAGAACACGATGCGCTTGTTGGCGCCGAAGCCCGAGAAATAGGCGTTGCCGTGGCTTGACCTCTTGCTGCCGTCCATCACGAACAGGCCCTTGGAGGCAAAGCCGGTGCGCGCCATCAAGCCTTCGATGCGGGCTTTCAGACCGTCGTCGGCCAGCGGCGAGAATTTATTGAACAGCGGCGCGATGACGGTCGGGTACAGCACCATCATCAGCAGCTGGAAGCCGCTCCACACCAGCCAGGCGTACAACCACCACAGCGCGCCGGTTTTTTCCATCAGGGTCAGCACGACCCAGACCAGCGGCAGGCCGATAACGGCGCCGATCAGCGAACTTTTCAGCATGTCGCCCAGCCACAGCTTGACGCGCATCTTGTTGAAGCCGAAGCGCTGCTCGAGCACGAACTGGCGGTAGTAATCGAAGGGCAGGTCGAGCAGGCCGGACACCACCGCAAAGGCGACGATCAGGCCGATCTGGTGCGCCATGCCGGGCCCGAACAGGTGCAGCGACAGGGTGGACAGCGCCTGCAGGCCGCCCAGCAGCGTGAAGCCGATCAGCACCAGGCCGCTCCACAGTGCGTGGAACAGGCCGAAGCGGGTGCGGGCGACGGTGTAGTCGGCGGCCTTGCGGTGGGCCTCGACCGGAATTTTGGCGGCGAATTCGGCCGGCACATGCTCGCGGTGGCCGAGCACATGGCGGGTATGCCGGCTGGCCAGCCAGTAGCGCAGGACCAGGGTCAGCATGAAGAAAAAGACGAACAAAACCGAAAACGCGAATGAAACCATTCTATGCCTGTGAGAAAATCCTGTTTTTCGGGATCGAATTCGGGGTCAGAGCAGATTGCTGATTGTGCTCTGACCCCGAATTCGAACCCGTTGTTTACCGATTGAAGAGAGAATTATGTCACAACAGAGCACGCCGGCCGCAGGTACCCGTCCCAACGAATTCAACCTGGTCTGGCTCGACATGGAAATGACCGGCCTCGATCCGGACAACGACCGCATCATCGAAGTGGCGGTCGTGGTCACCGACCCGGACCTGAACGTGATCGCCGAAGGCCCGGTGTTCGCCATCCACCAGAGCGACGAGACGCTGGACAAGATGGACAACTGGAACAAGGGCACGCATGGCAAGTCGGGCCTGATCGACCGCGTCAAGGCCTCGACCGTGACCGAAGCCCAGGCCGAGCAGGAGCTGATCGCCTTCCTCAAGCAATACGTGCCGGCGAATAAATCGCCGATGTGCGGCAACTCGATCTGCCAGGACCGCCGCTTCATGGCGCGCGGCATGCCGAAGTTGGAAGCCTTCTTCCATTACCGCAACCTGGACGTGTCGACGCTGAAGGAACTGTGCCGCCGCTGGAAGCCGGAACTGGCGTCGGGCTTCAAGAAGGCGCAGAAGCACACCGCGCTGGCCGACATCGTCGAGTCGATCGAAGAGCTGCGCTACTACCGCGAGCATTTCATTAAGCTGTAATGCCTAAACTGTAATAAGTAAAATTGCAAGAATGTGTCGCGTAGAGTGTCAAAAGACAACACTTTATACGACACGATGTTGCAATTGTGAATCTACTCGGCAGGTATGCGAGAATCGCCCCATGGCTGATATTCTGCGTACCACCGCCGGCGTAGGCGGCGACAGCGAAGCAAGGCGCCTCCTGCGCGAACGTGACTGGAGCGCCACCCCGCTCGGTCCGGCGGACAGCTGGCCGCCCGAGCTGGCGACCGCCGTGGCGATGGTGGTCAGCTCGACCTTCCCGATGTTCCTGGCCTGGGGCTCGGGACTCACCTTCCTGTACAACGACGCTTATATCCCCGTCCTCGGCGACAAGCACCCGGCCGCCTTCGGCGCGCCCTTCCACGAAGTGTGGTGGGAAATCTGGCACGACCTCGGTCCGATCGCCGACCGTGCGCTGTCCAACAAGTCGGCCTATTTCGAGGACATGCCGCTGCTGATGGAGCGCAAGGGCTACAGCGAGCAGACCTTCTTCACGTTTTCCTATTCGCCCCTGCAGGATGGCCGCGGCCAGGTGCAGGGCATGTATTGTACCTGTATCGAAACCACCGGCCGCGTGCAGGCCGAACGGCGCGCCGCCTTCGAGCTGGCGCTGGCCGACGCGCTGCGTCCGCTGAAGACCAGCGCCGACGTGGTCCGCACCGCCAGCACGCTGCTGGGCGAGACACTGGGCGTCGACCGCGTCGTCTATGGCGAGATCGACGCTGCCCGCGGCGCCTTCGTGGTGGAACGCGACTGGCACCGGCCCAATCTGCCCAGCCTGGCTGGCAGCCGCTATGCGTTCGGCGCCTTCGGTCCCGACATGGCGCGTGCCGGGCGCAGCGGCGAGGTGGTCGCGGTCGCCGACGTCGCCCTCGACAGCCGCACCGCCGCCTTCCAGAGTGCTTATGCAGCACTGGGTGCGGTCGGCTACCTGCTGGTACCGCTGGTCAAGACCGGCCAGCTGGTGGCGTTCCTGGCGCTCGCCTGCGGACATTCGCACCGCTGGAGCGAATGCGAGATTGCGCTGGCGCGCAGCATGGCCGAGCGCCTGTGGACCGCGGTCGACCTGGTGCGCGCCCACGCCGCGCTGCGTGCCGAGCGCGACCACAGCCAGACCATCCTGAATTCGATCGCCGAGGGTTTCATCCTGATCGACCACGACTGGACCGTCCTCGAGATCAATGCCGCCGGCTCGCGCCTGGCGCGCCGCACACCCGCGCAGGCGATCGGCCGCAACCACTGGGAGGTCTGGCCCGAGAACCTCGACACCGACGCCGAGCGTCTCTACCACCGCGTGATGCGCGAGCGCGTCGCCGGTACCGCCGAATTCCTGTATGTCGCGCCGGACGGCGTTGCGACCTGGCTCGAGCTGCGCGCCTACCCGGCGCGCGACGGCGGCCTGGTCTGCTTCTTCCTCGACCTCACCGAACGCAAGTGCGCCGAAGAGAAATTGCGTGCCGCCGACCAGCGCAAGGACGAGTTCCTGGCGATGCTGGCGCACGAGCTGCGCAACCCGCTGGCGCCGATCAGCGCCGCCGCCGACCTGCTGAAGATCGGCCGTCTCGACGAGGCGCGCGTGCGCCACAGCAGCGCCATCATCGGGCGCCAGGTCAAGCACATGACCAGCCTGGTGGACGACCTGCTGGACGTCTCGCGCGTCACGCGCGGGCTGGTCACGCTGGCGCGCGCGCCGGTGGCCGCGCGCACCATCGTCGACGAGGCGATCGAGCAGGTACGTCCGATGTTCGAGGCGCGCCGCCAGCACCTGGCGGTGGACTTGCCGGACCCGGACGCCACCGTCATCGGCGACAAGGCGCGCCTGGTGCAGGTGCTGGCCAACCTGCTGAACAATGCCGCCAAATACTCCCCCGAAGGCCGCCGCATCGAGGTGGGGGCGCGCAGCGACGGCACCCGGCTGCTGCTCGACGTGCGCGACGAAGGCATCGGCATGGAAACGGCGCTGACCGCCCACGTGTTCGACCTGTTTACCCAGGCGCAGCGCTCGTCCGACCGCTCGCAGGGCGGCCTCGGGCTGGGCCTGGCGCTGGTCAAGCACCTGGTCGAGCTGCATGGCGGCACGGTCGCCTGCTCCAGCCCCGGACCGGGGCAGGGCAGCCGCTTCGACGTCGCGCTGCCGCTGGCGGAAATCATGCAGGAAACCGCCGACGGTGCGCCCGAAGGCGGCCTGTCGCCGGCCGCCCCGGCGCCGCTGCGCCTGCTGGTGGTGGACGACAACATCGACGCCGCCGCCACGCTGGGCATGCTGCTGGAAGCCTGCGGTTATGCGGTCGAGGTGGAAAACGATTCGCGCAGCGCGCTGGCACGGGCGCTGGCCGCGCCGCCGCAGGCGGCCCTGCTCGACATCGGCCTGCCCGACATGGACGGCAACGAACTCGCCCGCCGCCTGCGCGCCGACCCGACCACGCGCGATATGGTGCTGGTGGCGGTGACCGGCTATGGACAGGAACAGGACCGCAAGGCGGCGTTGGAGGCGGGCTTCGACCATCATTTGGTGAAGCCGGTGGATATGGAGAAGTTGACGGAAGTGCTGGCCGGGATCGGGCGGTAGCGCCCGGAGCGGACAACAGAATAGTTGGCTTATGCCCGTCGTCCCTGCGAAGGCAGGGACCCAAGTTTGCTTGCGCCGCCAGTAGCACATGCCAATAGCCTGCGACGAACTTGGGCCCCTGCCTGCGCAGGGGCGACGGCAAGCGTCGCAGGTACTAAAAACGCTCGCTCAGTGCATCCAGGCGCTCAACGCATCTGCGTATAGTTAACCGGAATCCAGCGATACCCCTTGCCCTGGCTGGCGATATGCCCCAGTCCCGGGAACTGCAAGTGGGCGCCGCCGACCAGGTAGCCGTTCTTGGCGGCGTCGTCGAACACCTTCTTGCGCGACGCGTAGGCCGCCTTTTCGTCGCTGTCGAAGCCGATCGTCACCTGCGGATTGTCGAACTGGACCGATGCAACGTGGATCAGGTCGCCGATCAGCACCAGCTTCTGGCCGCCGCTCTCGACCACGTAGGTGGTGTGGCCCGGGGTGTGGCCCGGCTCCGGCAGGGCCGAGACGCCCGGCACCAGCGGCCCGGCGGCATCGATGGTCTTGAACTTGCCTGCCTGCACGTACGGATTGATCGACGCCATCGCGCCCTGGAAGCCGCCTTTCTTGTCGGCCGGGGCCTTGTCCATGTTGGCCTTGTTCAGCCAGTAGTCGGCGTCGCCCTTGCCGGCGCGTACGACCGCGTTCGGGAAGGTGCGCTGGCCGTTGCTGGCCAGGCCGCCGACGTGGTCGCCGTGCATGTGGGTGATGTAGATCTCGTCGATCTGCTCGGGCTGGTAGCCGGCCGCCTTCAGGTTGTTGACGAACTTGCCGAGCGTCGGGCCGAACAGGGCGCCGGCGCCGCTGTCGACCAGCACCAGCTTGGTGCCGGTATTGATCAGGAAGGCGTTGTCCGAGGTTTCGGTCGGTGCCTTCATGAAATTCTTTTCCAGCGTGCCGCGCGTCAGTTCCGGCTTCTGCTTCAGCAGTTGGTCCATCGGCAGGTCGACGGTGCCGTCGTTGATCGGGGTGACTTCGATGTCGCCCACCATGATGCGGTAGAAGCCGGGGGCCGGGGTCTTCACCATCGGTGCTGCGGCGTGGGCCGAACCGGCCAGCAGGGCGGCGGCGACTGCCGCGAACAAGGTGGTCTGGAATGTCTTTTTCATGTTCTTGTCCTTCATGTCGAGAGGGGAGGGTGTTTACGCGATCCCGCTCATCGTACATGAATGCGGCCTCGGCCGTTGGCGCATGTACAAGCAGCCGGCGCGTCGATGCGACGCGGCCACGGCGCGGACCAGACCGGCGGCGTCGCAGTGCTTCCCGGGCGCCTCACCGGCACCAGCCCCCGTACTGCTACAATCACCTCCCCCGATATCCTTGACGCTCGTATGCTGGACAAAAGTGTGGACTGGCTGCGCACCTTCGTGCCGCAGCCGACGACGATTTCACGCGCCGAACGCGCACGCGCGGTGGCCGGCGCCATGGTCGGCCTGTTCGTGACCTTCATCCTGAGCGAGATCGTCGGTACCGCCGCCGGCACCATGCCGGCCGCCCTGGTCGCACCGATGGGCGCCTCGGCGGTGCTGCTGTTCTGCGTGCCGGCCAGCCCGCTGGCCCAGCCCTGGTCGGTGATCGGCGGGAACACCATCGCGGCTCTGATCGGGGTCGCCTGCTACAAGGCGGTCGGCAACCCGGTGCTGGCGGCGCCGCTGGCCGGCGCGCTGGCGATCTTCGTGATGTTCTTCCTGCGCTGCCTGCACCCGCCCAGCGGCGCGGTGGCGCTGACCGCGGTGCTGGGCGGTCCGGCGGTGCAGGCGGCCGGATTCGGCTTCGCGCTGCTGCCGGTGTGCCTGAACTCCGCGCTGATCGTGCTGGTGGCGCTGGTCTACAACAACCTGACCGGGCGCCGCTACCCGCATCCGCAGGGCACGGCGCTGCGCAACGCGCACGCTACCCGGGATCCGGTGCCGACCGCACGCCTCGGCTTCACCAAGGAAGACCTGGACGCGGCGCTGGCGCATTACGGCCAGGTGCTCGACGTCAGCCGCGACGACCTCGAGGAGATACTGATGGAGACCGAGATGCGCGCTTTCGAGCGCCGCTTCGGTGTCGTCACCTGCGCCGCCATCATGTCGAAGGATGCGGTGACCGTGGTGCCGGCGCTGCCGCTGGACGCCGCCTGGCACATGCTGCGCCGCCATCGCCTGCACGCGCTGCCGGTGCTGGACGCCGAGCGCCGTGTGGTCGGCATGATCGGCCAGGACGATTTCCTGCGCCACGTCGGCATCGACGACTACCAGACCCTGCGCGCCCGCCTGCGCGGCCTGCTCGGCCACCTGCTGGGCATCCGCGCCGACCGCCCGGCGACGGTGGCCGAGATCATGCAGTCGCCGGCCAGGACGGTCCGCTTCGACGCGCCGATCGCCGAACTGGTACCGGTGATGAGCAACCGCGGGCTGCATCACATCCCGGTGGTGGATGCGGACGAGGTGTTCGTGGGGATCGTCAGCCAGTCCGACCTGCTGGCGGCCGTCTATGAAAGCCGTCTGCGCAGCAGGGGTCAGAGCCCGGTGTCGGCGGGTGGGCTCTGACCCCGGTGGTCAGTGGCGCATCCAGTTATTTAGTTAGCCGAGCAAGTGGAAAAACGCGAGCCGCCACTGACCGCCGGGGTCAGAGCCCAACCCGAGAACCGGGCTCTGACCCCTCTGGGGCACCGGCCCCTGATAAAATTGCAGTCTCTGCAATAAGCAGGCAGCCAGTGTGAACCGAAAACCCCTCCTCGCAGCGCTCGTATTCGGTGCCGGCCTGGCCGCCGTCGCCGGCCTGTACTTCGACTACCGCCAGCCGCCCATGCCCGGCCGCCCGGTCTGGCTCTCCGCCGACGCCCCGACCCGGACCGCATGGACGGCGCGCGTGGCCACGCTGGCCGGCGACGGCATCGAGGGCAGCGTCGACGGCGCCGCAGTGGCCAGTCGCTTCAGCGACCCCTTCGGCACCGCGGTCGACGCCCACGGCAACGTGTATGTGGCCGACGGCAGCCGCATCCGACGCGTCGGCCCGGACGGCATGGTGACCACCTTCGCCGGCGGCCGTGCCGGCTTCGCTGACGGGCCGGCCGCAACGGCCGCATTCGACACGCCGTCGGCGCTCGCCATCGACCGCCTCGGCAACCTGGTCGTGGCCGACACCGGCAACAACGCGATCCGCAAGGTAGCGCCAGACGGCAGCGTGAGCACGCTGGCAGGCGGCGGCGAGGCCGGCTACCTGGATGGCGTGGGCCGCGCCGCCCGTTTCGACGGCCCGGTCGGCGTGGCGGTCGGCCGCGACGGCACGGTCTGGGTAGCCGATACCTACAACGACCGCATCCGCCGCATTGGCCGCGACGGCAGCGTGACCACGGTGGCCGGCAGCGGCACGCCCGCCAGCCTGGGCGGCATCGGCACTGCGGCCGCCTTCGACACCCCGACCGCGATCGCGGTCAGCAAGGACGGCGTGCTGTTCGTCGCCGATACCGGCAACGACGCTATCCGCCGCATCGACAAGGATGGCAGCGTGAGCACGCTGGCGGTGCCACTTGAAGACGAGCAGGGCGCCAACGGCCAGCGCGTGCTGCTGCGGCGCCCGGTGGCGCTGGCCCTGACCCATGACGGCTACCTGTACATCGGCGGCGCCGGCGGACGCATCGTCCAGCGCGCCCCGGACGGCCACTACCGCGCGCTGGCGGATGCCGACCGCCCGCCGCAGGCGAGCTACGCCAGCGACGGCAGCGTGCGCCTGTACGCGCCGCGCGGGATCGCCGTGCAGCGCGACGGTGCGCTGGTGGTGTCCGACGCACAGGCACTGCGGCTGTTTTCGCTGGCCCCGCCGCGCGCCACATCCGGGGCCGCTGCTGCGGCCGCGCCGCTGCGGTCGGCCATGACGCCGGCCATTGCCCCGGCCGCGGCCGCGGCGGCCGTGGCGGCCATGCCGTGGCCGGTAGGCCCGCAGGGAGAGCCGCACGAAGTCGTCGGGGTGATGGGCGAGGTGCGCGGCAATTACAGTGGCGAGAGCCGCGACCACTTCCACGCCGGCCTCGACATCCGCGCCGACATCGGCACGCGCGTGCTGGCGATCCTGCCGGCGACGGTCAGCGATCCTTATCCGAACTGGGCGTTCGGCGAGCTGGGAGAGGGCATGAGCCTGGGGCCGCTCAACTATATTCACATGCGCGTGGGCCGCGACAGCGGCGGCAGGGCGCTCGACGCGCGCTTCCAGCTGCTGCGCGGCGCCGACGGCAAGCTGGATCGGGTGCGGGTGCGGCGCGGCGCCCGCTTCGCGGTCGGCGACGCCCTCGGCACCATCAATCCGATGGCGCATGTGCACATGGAGTACCACCCGGGCGGCGCGATGGTCAATCCGCTGACGCTGCCCTTCGTCGGCCTGCGCGACACGGTGGCGCCGCGCATCCAGGGCATCGCCCTGTACGATGCCGCCGGCCGGCGCCTGCGGGCGAAGAAGGGCCGCCGGCTGGTGATGGCGCGCGCGCTCGGCCAGGTCGCGATCGTGGCCGACGTCTACGACCAGATGGACGGCAACCTGGCGCGGCGCCGCCTCGGGCTCTATAAACTGGGATACCAGCTGCTGCAGGCGGACGGCAGCCCGGTGGCCGGCTTCGAGGCGCCGCGCATCACCCAGGTATATGACCGCCTGCCGCGCGAGCACGAGGCGGTGAAGCTGGTGTATGCCGACAGCAGCGGCATCACGGTGTACGGCAGCAAGGCGACGCGCTTTGCGTATGCCGTCAACAATACCTTGCAGGGCGGGGTAGCGCTGCCCGGCAGCTGGCAGGTGGATGGCCTGGCGCCGGGCGACTATGTGTTGCGCATCTATGCCGCCGATTATGGCGGGCAGGTGGCGCTGGAGGGGCGGGATCTGGCGATTACGGTGGAGTGAAGGCAGGTGGCTGGAGCACCGGGGTCAGAGCCCAAGCGCGAGAACCGGGCTCTGACCCCTCGGCTCTAACCCCCCCCTATCCGCAGCACTTCTTGGATTTCTTGCCGCTGCCGCAAGGGCAGTCGTCGTTGCGGCCGACCTTCGGCTCTTCGCGCTTCACGGTCTCGACCGCGCCCTTGCGGCGCGGCAGCCAGAAGCGGTAGATGCCCGGCAGGTTGGCTTCGATCTCGAGCGCCAGCTTGTGCACCTTGCGCGGGTTGTCGACCTCGGCCAGTTCTTCTTCCTCGATCTCGTCGGCGCCGAGCAGGTAGATCGGACGCATCAGCGGGCCGGCTTCCGATTCCCAGACCGGTTCCCAGGCGTCGGCGCGCAGTTCGAGACCTTCCCAGAAGCCCCAGCACCAGCCTTCGGGGTCGATCAGGGTCTCGCCATCGACCTCGTGCTCGACGTACAGCGGCTCGAATTCCTTGGGTGCGACTTCGAAGGTGATCAGCACCTCGTTCATGAAGCGCATGATCAGGTTGACGATGCGCTGTTCTTCCTTCGGGTTCTTCCATTGCGGCGCGGTCTTGTCTTCGCCCCACACGCGCGGCAGCCATTCGGCCGGCATGATGGTTTCCGGACCCACGGCGATCGCGGTCAGGTAGCCATGCAGCGTGTCCAGGGTCATGGCGTCGTCGGCGCAGCGCTCGGACAGCAGGAAGTTGTCGAGGTCGTCGAATTCTTTTTCGGAAAGGGGCTGTTCGAGGTTCATTATTGCGTGATGTCGGTGCGTTGAATCCGCAAGTGTAACGCCTGCGCCCGCGGATGGGCATAAAAAGCGCATCCCACCCGCGGCCCTACTGCTAATTGATGCTATTTAGTGCTTGGCTGCGAAAGCCTTCTTCAGTGCGTCGGCCGCATACTGCTCGGCATCCTTGGCCTTCGGCTCGACTGCGCCCATGCCGAAGAATTCGTGGGTCACGCCGTTGTACAGCTTGTAGTCGACCTTGACGCCGGCCGCCTGCAGCTTGTCGGCATAGGCCTTGCCTTCGTCACGCAGCGGGTCGATCTCGGCGGCGATGACGGTCGCCGGCGGCAGGCCGTTCAGCGATGCGTTCTTCAGCGGCAGCGCGTACGGGCTCTTCGGATCGGCGCCATAGTGCTTGAAGAACCAGGCCATCATCGGCTTGTTGAGCGGCTTGGCGTTGGCGTTCTGCTGGTACGACGGACGGTTCATGTCGTTGTCGACCACCGGATAGACCAGCAGCTGGTGCACCGGCATCTGCGCCTTCTTGTCGCGCGCCATCAGCGATACCACGGTCGCCAGGTTGCCGCCGGCCGATTCGCCACCGACCGCCACGCGCATCGGGTCGCCGCCCCATTCCTTGGCGTGCTGCAGCGTGTAGGTGTAGGCGGCGTAGGCGTCTTCCGGCGCGGCCGGGAATTTATGCTCGGGGGCGCGGCGGTAGTCCACCGCGACGATGATCGCCTTGGCCATCTTGGCCAGCGCGCGCGGCGAGGCGTCGTACACCTTGGTGTCGGCGATCACGAAGCCGCCGCCGTGGTAGTACATCATCACCGGCAGCGGGCCAGAGCCGGCGCCGTCGGGCACGTAGACGTGCAGCGGGATCGTGCCGCCGCCGTTGGCCGGGATGCTCAGGTCCTTGACGGTCACGCCCGGCTCCGGCGCGGTGCTCTTCTTCATGTCGGTCAGCACTTTCTTGACGCCGTCGGCCGGGGTCGGCTGCAGGCGTGCCTGCTCGGGCGACAGGGTCTCGATCGGCTTCGGTTTCAGCGAGGCCTGGGCATCGAGCACTTTTTGCATTGCAGCTTCCGCCTTCGGTGGCTGGGCCGCATCCTGGGCGGCGGCGAAGTTGCAGGCGAGGGCGGCGGCGAGCGCGGTCAGTGGGAGCGCTTTATTCATGGTTGTTCTCCTGATGGGGTTAGTCATGCCATGAAACCGCAGACGGACTGGACAGTTCGGTGCGTCCACGCACCTTGCGACTGCAATAATTGATGTTTTCGTCATTAATTCTGGTGGGGGCTGCGTCGATGTGCGCAGAAGCCGCATTTTTTGCTAACTTACTTGATCAAATTCGGCAAATCTGGCCGGCCAATGCACAGCGGCGCCACCGGCCTTACAATGTCAACATGGATATTCAGCTTGATAATCAACCACCGGACGGCAGCGATGGCGGCCATCCGTTCTCCCGGCTCGACCCGCAGATGGTGCTGGAAGCCGTCGACAGCGTCGGCCTGCGCGGCGATGGCCGCCTGCTGGCACTCAACAGTTACGAAAACCGTGTCTACCGCGTCGGTCGCGAAGAGGGCCAGCCGGTGGTGGTCAAGTTCTACCGCCCGGAACGCTGGAGCGATGCCGCCATCCTCGAAGACCACGCTTTTGTACAGGAACTGGCCGACGCCGAAGTGCCGGTGGTGCCTGCACGCATGCTCGAAGGGCGCACCCTGCACGAGTTTGGCGGTTTCCGCTTTGCCGTGTTTCCGAGCCGCGGCGGGCGCGCCCCCGAGCTGTCCGATCCCAGCACGCTGGAATGGATCGGGCGCTTCATCGGGCGCATCCACGCGGTCGGCGCGGCGCGCGGCTTCACCCAGCGCCCGGCGCTGAATCTCGACACCTTCGGCCGCGAACCGCGCGCCTTTTTGATCGGCCACGGCTTCATCCCGTCGGCACTGCTGACCGCCTATACCAGCGTGCTCGACCAGGCGCTGGACGGCGTCGCCCGCTGCTTCGAGCGCGCCGGCAGCATCGAGCATATCCGCCTGCACGGCGACTGCCATGCCGGCAACGTGTTGTGGACCGGCGACGGCCCGCACTTCGTCGACTTCGACGACAGCCGCATGGGGCCGGCGGTGCAGGACCTGTGGATGCTGCTGTCGGGCGACCGTCCCGAGATGGTGCGCCAGCTCGGCGACGTGCTGGCCGGCTACGAGGATTTCCGTGAATTCGACCCGCGCCAGCTGTACCTGGTGGAAGCCTTGCGCACCCTGCGCCTGATTCATTACTCGGCGTGGCTGGCGATGCGCTGGGACGACCCGGCTTTCCCGGCGGCGTTTCCGTGGTTTAATACCCAACGTTACTGGCAAGACCGCATCCTGGAACTGCGCGAACAGGTGGCACTGATGGATGAGCCGCCGCTGTGGCCGGTGTGACGCAAACGCCGAATTGGCGGTGGTTTACAGTTCAGCTCCGCGTGACGGCATCGGTGCGCATCCTGCATAATCGTCACCAGGCCCAGTCCGGGTCCAGAATCACAACCACGAGCCCGCCATGACCGACCGCCACGATCCACCGCATGACGCTACCGCCCAGGACGACACCGATTTCACCATCGACCTGAGACCGGCCGCGCCGGTGCCGCCCGCCGCGGCGCCGGTGCAGGCCCCGGTAGCGTCTGCATCCGCGCCGGTGTCCTCACCGGCAGCGGAGCAGGCGGCGGCCGAACCGCAGCGCGAGCAGCTGGAAAAGCGCGCGATCCAGGAAGGCATCGCGCGCGTGGAAGCCGAGGCCAAGGCGGCGGTGGCGGCCGAGAACCGTGCCCATGCCGAGGCGCGCGCCCGCAGCCTGGCCGAGGAACGGGCCGCGGTTGACGCCCAGGCCGGTGCCGCGGCGCTGGCCAATGCCCAGGCATCGGAAGAGGCGATCGAAGCCAACCGCGATCGCATCGAGACCCTGCGCGCCGCCGCCAGGGCCGCGGCCGAGCGCCTCGACGCGATGCGCCAGGAAACCGCCGAGCTGCGCGCGCGCGTACAGTCCGACACCGAGATCCGCCTTGCCGCCGAAGCGCGCCTGCGCGCCGCCGACGAAGCCCGCAAGCGTGCCGAGGAACAGGCCAGGGCGGACGCCGAGCTGGCCCTGCGCGCCGTGCGCGAAGCCGAGGAACTGGCCCAGCACACCGAACAGGCGCGCCTGCAGGCGGCCGAACGCATGGCCGCCGTGCACGCGGCGCGCGAAGAGGTGTCGTACAGCGCCAGCGCCGATGCCCGGGTGGCGATCCTGGCGCGCGAACGCGAGCGTGCCGAAAAGGCGGCGCGCCAGACGGCCGAGAAACTGGCCGCCGCCGAAGCCGAAGCGCTCGACCTGGCACTGGCGCGCGAGCGTGCCGACCAGGTGGCGCTGGCCTCGAGTTTTGCGCGCGCCGCCGCCGAGGCGCGCGCGCTGGAAGAAGCGCGTGCGCTGGCCCATATCGAGCAGGAACGCGAGGCGATCGCGCTGGCCCAGGCCGCCTCCGAGCGCACCGCCGCCCAGTCGCTGCGCATGCGCCTGGAAACCGAAAAGGAATTGCGCGACGCCGCCATCCACCGCGAGCGGCTGGAGCAGATGGCCGAGGACGGCGCCCAGGCGCGGCGCGATGCCGAAAGCCGCATCCTGTCCGCCACCGAGGCACGCATCGAGGCCGACCGCAAGCTGCGCGAGGTGGCGCTGGAGCGCGCCCATGCCGAGGAAACCGAAGCCCAGCAGTCGCAGGCGCGCCTGGCCGCCGAACGCGAGGCGGCCGAAGCGGCGCGCCTGCGCGCCATCGCCGACGAGCACGCGCGCGAGGCCGCGCTGCGCGAAGCCGAGGAACACGAACGCGCGCGCCGCCTGGCCGAGCAGGCCACGGTGCAGAGCCTGGCCCAGGCGGAAGCCCTGGCTGCGGCCAACGCTGCCGGGGAAGCCGCCCTGGCTGCCGCCACTGCCGATGCGGAAGCGGCGCTGGCGGCTGCCAATGCCGGCGCGGAGCAGGCGCTCGCCGCAGCTATCGCGGCGGGGGAGGGGGCGCTCGCCGCTGCCACCACGGCCGGCGAACAGGCGCTGGCCGAGGCACAGGCCGCCGCGGACGCGGCGCTGGCGGCGGCCACCGCCGCCGCAGACGAGGCGCTGGCCACTGCTACCGCCGCCAACGAAGCAGCGCTGGCTGCCGCCGGTGCAATGGCGGACATGCAGCGCCAGGCCGCCGAGGCGGCACAGGCGCGCGCAGCTAGCGCCCAGGCGCTGCTCGACGCCGAGCGCGAGCGCCTGCGCCTGGAACAGGAAGCGCACGACGCCCAGCAGGACCGCATCGAAGCCGAGCGCATGCTGGCTGCCGCGGCCCAGGCGCGCATCTCCGCCGACGGGGAACAGGCGGCACTGGCCCGTGCCCAGTTCGAGGACGAACAGCGCGCGCTGGAAATGCGCCAGGCCGCGCTGGATGCCCAGCGCGCCGCCGCTGCCCACGCTGCCGAGCGCGCCGCGCACGAGGGAGCGCTGGCCGACGCCGAACGCGCCCAGGCCGAACGCATCGCCGTGGAAGCCCGCGCCGACGCCGAGCGCCTGGCCGAACTGACCCGCAACGAAGAAGCCCAGGCCGCCGCGCGCGTGCGTGCCCAGGCGGCGCGCGCGGCCGAAGTGGCGCGCGCCCAGTCCGAGCGCGCCGCGGCCGAAGAGCGCCAGCAGCGCATGGCCGAGGAAGTCGCCGGCGCCGAACGCGAAGCGGCCGACGCTGCGCGCGAAGCGCTGGCGCTGCTGGAACAGAAACTGTCGGCGCAGCGCCAGCAGGCCGTAGCCGGTGCCCGCGCCAGCGAAGCGGCCGCCGCGCGCATGGCGTCCGAACGCGCCGCCGTCGCCGCCGCCGAGGCGCGCGCCAAGGCGGAAGAGGAGCGGGCGGCGCTGGCGCGCGCGCGCGAACTGGCCGAGCAGGCTGCCGCCCAGGCCGCGGCGGAAAAGCGCGACGCCCAGCGCGCCCTGCTGGAACACGCCCAGCATGCCGCCGACATGCAGCGCAAATCGCTGGAAGCGACGCGCGAGATGGCGGAAGCCAAGCGCCGCCTGGTCGAGCTGGAAGCCGGCCGCCAGGACGAGCAGGTCGCCGAACTGGGCGCGCTGCGCAGCCAGATCGAGGCCCGCCAGGCCGAAGCCAAGCAGCGTGCCGAATCCGAAGACCTGGCGCGCGAGGTGATCGGCCGGTTCTCGACGCAGCCGTCGGCGGCGCAGGCGGCGGCCAGGCTGGCGGATGCGGTGGCAAGGCAGCGGAACAACACCTGAGCAGCGGCGGGCCACGCAATCAGCGCGTGGCCCGCGCCACAACCGTCGCCCCTGCGCAGGCAGGGCCCCAAGTTACATGCGCTGACGAAACGCTTGCAAACTTGGGCCCCTGTCTGCGCAGGGGCGACGTTTCAAGTGACGGGGCCGACGTGAGCGTAACTGGTTAATCCGAGACCCTGCCCCGCAACGCCTTGATCTTCCCCGCCCGCACCTTGCCCTCCACCCGCCGGCGCTGCGACCCCAGGGTCGGCCGCGTCGCCTTGCGCGCCTTCACCACGATGCTGGCCTGATCGACCAGTTCCTGCAGCCGCCGCAGCGCATCTTCCTTGTTGCGCTCCAGGCTGCGCGACTCCTGCGCCTTGATCACGACCACGCCATCGCGCGTGATGCGGCCGTCGTGCATGGCCAGCAGGCGTTCCTTCACGGCGTCCGGCAGCGACGACGCCTTGACATCGAAGCGCGCATGCACCGCGCACGACACCTTGTTGACGTTCTGCCCGCCCGGCCCCTGCGCCCGGATCGCGATGAACTCGACGTCGGCAGGATCGATCGCCCTGGTCATGGCTTGATCTGCGCCCGCTTGTCGCGGAAGAAGATCCAGGCTTCTTCGGCCAGGTCGACGTCGCGGTTCATGTTGCCGACCAGCTTGCGCAGCCACCACGGCAGCTCGTCGTTCCTGGAGGCTGGCACGTGGCCGCCGCCGTCGATGCGCAGGAATTCGACCTGCACCCGTGCCGGATCGTGGCCCCAGACATAGCGCACGGCGGACGTGGAGTCGGCCGATTGTAGGTGCGGGATGCGGAAGGACTGGGCCGCCTCCGGAAAGCCGGCCAGGCGGCGCCAGACCGCCACCGATTCCTCGGCGCCGATGCCGGAGCCGCGTTCGCGCAGCACCCAGTTGCCGACCGCGCCGCCACCGTAGGGCATGACCGGGTCGGCGGTGCCGTGCGACACGAACACCGACACCGGCGTGATCGGCGCCTTGCAGCGGCTCTGGGCCGGCATCAGCGCGCTCTGCACGCCGATCGCTGCCAGCCGCGGCGCCAGTTCGATGCCGAGGCGGTAAGCCATGGCGCCGCCGTTGGAACTGCCGAACACGTAGATGCGGTCTGGGTCGGCGCCGAGGCGCGCGACGGCAGTGTCGATCAGCTCGGCGATGAAGCCGACGTCGTCGCTGGTGGTATTGGTGGGAGCGTCGGCGCGGCAATCGTTCCAGGCGCGCTTGCCGTTGCGTGCCTTGCTGCCGTCGGGCGCGATCAGCATCACGCGTTCGCGCTCGGCGAGGCGGATCCAGTCTTCGGAGCGGTAGCCGGCGATCGAATCCATGCCGATCATCATCTCGGCGCTGGAACCGTTGCCGTGCAACAGGATGACGAGCGGGCGGTTGCTGCGCGCCAGTTTATCCGGCTGCACCACGAGGTAGTGGCGCAAGCCCTCGGGCCGCGTCAGGCTGAACTCGTCGATCGTCGATGCGTGCGCAGCCGGCATCACAGCCGGCACTGCGGCCAGCATGCAGGCTGCCAGCGCGGCTGCCCCCGCCATCCGTACGTTCATATGCCACCTTTCTTCTCTACAAGCAGCATATGGTGGCACAATGTTTCCAACTTGTCATGTTGCGCACGTGCGAACGGGCACCGGCGCCGCGGGTTACATACCGCTCGGCGCCACCGGATTGCTGCCGCCGACGACCGCCTTGTCGACGAAATACGAGGTTTCGCCGAAGCAGCTGGTCGGAATGCCGACGTGCTGCGAATAGCTGAGCTGGACACGCTGGCCCATGGCCGACTGCAGCTGGCGCACCACGGCGTCGTCGCGCACCGTGAACGCGAAGCGCTCGGGAATCGCCCCCGGCATGCTCGACAGCAGGATCTCGCCTTCCCAGGTCTTGCACAGCCAGCCCTTCTTCGACAGCTTCTGCAGGTAGCCGGCACGTTCGCCTTCGGAATACGACCAGGCCAGCACGGTCCAGACATACAGCGCGCACAGGGCAGCGGCGATCACGAGGATGGAAGCGATGATGAGGCCGGGACGGCGCGGGCGGGTAATCGGCATGGTCGTTTTCGAATTCGATGATGGGAATGGCTGTAAGGACAACAAGGGCGCGCCCATCATTACCGATGGGCGCGCCCTTGTCAAAAGATTCAAACGGTGATCGGCACCTTGCAAAACCTACTGCGCGTTGCACTGTTGGCTTGCGATGCTCGCTGTACTCTCGTACAGCTGCGCTTTTCAGCCAACATTGCTGCCGCTCGCTACGGTTTTTCGAGGTCCCGAATGCAGGTCAGACGTTGACGCCGAACGAGCGCGCCAGCGGCCCCAGCCCGCCGTTGTAGCCCTGGCCGACGGCGCGGAATTTCCACTCGCTGCCATAGCGGTAGAGTTCGCCGAAGATCATCGCGGTCTCGGTCGAGCTGTCCTCGGACAGGTCATAGCGCGCGATCTCGCGTTCGCCGTCGGCGTTCAGGCAGCGGATGAAGGCGCGGCTGACCTGGCCGAAACTCTGGCGGCGCCCCTCGGCTTCGTGGATGGTGACCGCGAACACGACTTTCTCGACGTCGGCCGGCACCCGGGTCAGGTCGATCTCCAGGCGCTCGTCGTCGCCTTCGCCCTGGCCGGTGCGGTTGTCGCCGGTGTGCTTGACCGAGCCGTCGCTCGAGCTGAGGTTGTTATAGAAGATGAAGTCGGCGTCGCCACGCACCTTGCCGTCGCCGCGCAGCAAAAAGGCGCTGCCGTCGAGGTCGAAGGTGGCGCCGTCGGTCGCGCGCGGATCCCAGCCCAGGCCGACGATGACCTTTTTCAGGTTCGGATCTTCCTTGGACAGGTTGACGTTGCCGCCTTTTTGCAAACTGATTGCCATCTCGATTCCTTTCAGTGTTAATGGGTTGCGGCTCAGGTGCCCTGCAGGGCCTCGCGCCGTTTCCAGCGCACCGACGACCACAGCGATACCAGGATGAAGGCCACGCCGGACAAGCCGGTGAACCATTCGGGGATATGGTACTCGACACTGGCAAACATGATCAGGGCCAGGATACCGATTGCGTAATGGGCGCCGTGTTCGAGGAAGACGAATTGTTCCAGCGTGCCCTTGTGCACCAGGAAGACCGTCAGAGAACGCACGAACATGGCGCCGATGGCCAGGCCCAGCATGATAATGACGACGTCCTTGGTGATCGCAAAGGCGCCGATCACGCCGTCGAAGCTGAACGACGCGTCCAGCACTTCCAGATACAGGAAACCGCCGATGCTGCCCTGCGAGATGATCTTGCCCACCGATGGATCGGATTCCTCCTCTTCGAGCAGCCCGCTGAACCAGTTGACGCCGACGTACACAAGCACGCCGATAACGCCGGCCATCAGCACCGCCAGCTTGCGCTCTTCGGGCATCAGGCTCATGCAGCCGAACACGGCCAGCAGGGTCAGCAGGATGGCCAGGCCTTCGCTGCCGTACTTGCCGACCTTTTCTTCGATCCAGCCCAGCCAGTGAAGTTCCTTTTCCTCATCGAACAGGAAGTTGAGGAAGACCAGCAGCAGGAAGGCGCCGCCGAAGGATGCCACTTCGGCATGCTTGGAGGTCAGGTTGCGCGCATACTCGTCGGGGCTGTTGACTGCCATGTGCCAGACGTCGACCAGCCCGAGTCCGGTCGCGATCGAGACGATCAGCAGCGGGAACAGCAGGCGCATGCCGAACACGGCGACCAGGATGCCGATCGTCAGGAACAGCTTGCGCCAGAAATCGTTCCAGTTGCGCAGCACGGAGGCGTTCACCACCGCGTTGTCGAACGAGAGCGAGACTTCGAGCACACCCAGCACGGCGGCGATCCACAGCGCCTGCAGCAGCCCGGCGCTGCCCCCGTGGTCGTATCCCCACCATGCGGCCAGCGCCAGCAGGATTGCCGTGACCACGAACGACAGCTTGAAATGTTGCATCCAATAACTCCTTGTCTGAAATACCACACTGGACTGCAGTTTAACCGCAACTCCGGCCACGGCGGCGCATCGGATGTCGCCGTGGGCAAGGGGTTCTGCGATAATTCCGCCCGGAATTGCCTCTGTACTAATTTACTGGATAACACATGGACCTGACATATCTGCTGACCCCCGTGCTGACCTGGCTGGTGGTCGGCCCGATCAAATTCCTGATCAACAGCGCGCGCCAGCGCCGCTGGGCTTTCGACCTGGTCGGCAACGGCGGCTTTCCGAGCAACCACAGCGCCACCGTCACCAGCATGGCGACCCTGATCGCCCTGCGCGAAGGCATGGGCCACCCGGCCTTCGGCGTCGCCGTGACCCTGTGCTTTATCGTGATGATCGACGCCAACAACCTGCGCCGGCACGTCGGGCGCCAGGCAGCGGCGATCAACCGCCTGGCCGCCGGCCAGGCCGGGCACACGACCCTGCGCGAGCGCATGGGGCATACCCTGGTGGAGATCGGCGGCGGCATCGTCACCGGCATCCTGATGGGTAACCTGGTCTATCACCTGTTCGTCAAGTAATCCCGGCGCGGGCGTTTGTCGCGTATTTTGAACGCCCGCAACTGCAGCTCATCCCCAAAATCCGCAGTTCATCCCACGAATCCCACGGTTTGCCTGACCGTGATTGACGCTCAAGTCGGCCTCGCCGATACTGCCCGCTGGCTTTTTGTATCCAACTATTCCAATAAATAACGAGTCCAATTCTCGGGAGATCCACCCATGCTGCGCAAAACCCTGATCGTCCTTGCCCTTGCCTCGGCGCTGTCTGCCTGCGGCAAACCCGGCGCGGACGCCGCCAAGCCCGATGCCGCCAAGCCGGTGCAGTTGCTGGTGTCCGCGGAAGACGTATTGACGGTGCAGAGCAATGCGCTCGCATCCGGCCCGGTGATCACCGGCTCTATCCAGCCGGAACGCAAGGCCGACCTGCGTGCCGAAGTCTCGGCCGTCGTGCTCCAGGTGCTGAAGGAAAACGGCGACCCAGTCAAGCGCGGCGACGTGCTGGTCAAGCTCGACGAAACCTCGATCCGCGACAGCCTGCTGTCGGCCGAGGAATCGCTGCGCGCCGCCACCCAGGCGTTCGACCAGTCGCAGCGCGCGCTGGAGCGCTCCAAGACGCTGCGGGCGTCCGGCATGACCTCGGCGCAAGCGCTGGACGATGCCGAAGTGCGCCGCAATTCGGCCCAGAGCGAAGTCTCGGCGGCGCGCGCCCGCCTGGCGACGGCACGCCAGCAGGTCGGCCGCACCGTGGTGCGCGCCCCCTTCGACGGCATCGTGTCCGAGCGCAAGGTCTCGAACGGCGACACCGCTTCCATCGGCAAGGAACTGCTGAAAGTGATCGACCCGACCAGCATGCGCTTCGAAGGCCAGGTCTCGGCCGACAAGATCGCGTCGGTGAAGGTCGGCCAGCCGGTCCTGTTCCGCGTGAACGGCTACGGCGAGCAGCAGTTCAGCGGCACCGTACGCCGCATCGACCCATCGGCCAACGACGTCACGCGCCAGGTGGAGGTGCTGGTCGGCTTCGCCGGCGGCAACCAGCCGCGCGTGGCCGGCCTGTATGCGGAAGGGCGCATCGACGCCGAGGTGGCGGACGCGCTGACCCTGCCGGAAAGCGCGATGGTGCGCAACGGCGACAAGACCTATGCCTGGAAGGTCAAGGGCAATGCCCTGGTCAAGGCCGACCTCGGCGTGGGCGCGCGCGACCCGCGCACCGGCAATTTCGAGATCCGCAACGGCCTGGCGGCCGGCGACACCGTGCTGCGCCACCCCAGTTCGAACCTGAAGGATGGCCAGAAGGTCGAGATGGCGGCGGCCAAAGTCGCCAGCGCCGGCAACGGCGCGGCCCAGGGTAAATAAAGGATAGCGCCGCCATGTTCCTGTCCAATTTCAGTGTCAAGAAGCCGATCGCCACGCTGGTGCTGATCATCGGCATGATGTGCATGGGCCTGATCGCGCTCAGCCATCTGCGCGTGAACCAGAACCCGGACGTCGAGATCCCGATCATCGTGGTCAACGTGCCATATCCGGGCGCGTCGCCGGAAACCAACGAACGCGAAATCATCGAGCGTCTCGAAAAGCAGATGCAGGCGATCACCGGCGTCACCGAGGTCAATTCCTACGGTAACGAAGGCAGCACGACCATCGTGTTGCAGTTCGACTTCAAGCGCAACCTGATCGAAGCCTCGGACGACGTGCGCAACGCCATCGCCTCGGTGCGCTACAAGCTGCCGATCGAGATGCGCGAACCGATCCTGCAGCGGGTCGACCCGTCGTCGCAGCCGATCATGAACCTGTCGCTGTCGTCCAGCAGCCAGAGCCTGGCCGAGATTTCGCGCCTGGCCGAGGACCAGCTGGCCGATCGCTTCCGCGCCATCGACGGCGTCGCCAACGTGCAGGTCAACGGTTCGCTGCGGCGTGAGCTGTCGGTGCTGCTGCACGCGGCAAAACTGCGTGAATACAACGTGTCGGTCAGCGAGGTCACCAATGCCCTGAGCCGCCAGAACACCAACGCGCCGGTGGGCAAGGTACGCAGCGAGCTGGACGAGAAGGGCATCCGCCTGGTCGGCCGCATCGAGCATCCGCAGGACTTTTCCCAGATCGTGGTCAAGCGCAACGGCGACACCATCGTGCGCCTGAACCAGGTGGCCGACGTCAAGGATGGCTTCGGCGACATCAACAGCGTGGCCATGCGCAGCGGCAAGCCGAACGTCGGTATCCAGATCATCCGCTCGCGCGAAGCGTCCACGGTCTCGATCGCCAAGAAGACCCGCGAGATGGTCAAGGAAATCGAGAAGGAACTGCCGGCCGGCACCAAACTGGAAATCACGCGCGACGGCGGCGACGAAGCCCAGCGCAGCCTGAACAACGTGATCGAATCGCTGGTACTGGGCGCCGGGCTGACCATTTTCGTGGTCTACGCCTTTTTGAATTCCTGGCGCTCGACCCTGATCACGGCGCTGTCGCTGCCGACCTCGGTGATGGCAGCCTTCATCGCGGTCTGGCTGTGCGGCTTCACGCTCAACTTCATGACCCTGCTCGGGCTGTCGCTGGCGATCGGCGTGCTGATCGACGACGCCATCGTGGTGCGCGAAAACATTGTGCGCCACATGGAAAACGGTGCGGACCGCCGCACCGCTGCCCTGGAAGGAACCGCCGAGATCGGCATGGCGGTGGCGTCGACCACCTTCTCGATCATGGCCGTGTTCATTCCAGTGGCCTTCATGCCTGGCATCTCGGGCGAATGGTTCCGCCCGTTCGCGCTGACCGTGGCCTGCTCGGTGATCGTGTCGCTGTTCATCTCCTTCACGCTTGACCCGATGCTGTCGGCCTACTGGGGCGACCCGCCGGGCCACCACCATGCGCCGAAGAAGGGCATCGAAAAAGTGCTGGCGCGCTTCAATACCTGGTTCGACCACCAGGCCGACCGCTACGGCCGCGTGATCGCCTGGGCGCTGCACCACCGCCGCTGGATGGCCGTCATCGCGCTCGGCAGCCTGGTCGCGGCGCTGGCTCTGCACAAGACCTTCGGGGGCTCCGCCTTCCTGCCGAAGATGGACGCCGGCCAGCTGGCGATCGAGGTGCGCACCCCGGCCTCGTCCTCGGTCGGCTATGCCAAGCTGAAGATGGAAGAGGCGGCCGCGCTTGCCCGCACCCTGCCGGAAGCCAAGGACACCAACAGCAACATCCAGTCGAGCGGGGGCCGCATCTACGTCGACATCGGCAAGCGCGCCGAACGCAAGCGCAGCGCCGCCGAGATCGCGGTCGAGCTGCGCCAGAAGATTGCGCGCCTGGTGGGCGCCGAGTACGTGGTCATGGATGAGCTCAACGGCAACGGCAAGCCGGTGCAGATCGAGTTCACCGGTCCCGACACGCGCAAGCTGATGGAACTCACCAGCGCCTACATGGACAAGCTGCGCCAGGTCCCGGGCGCGGTCGACGTCACCTTGTCCCAGCAGGACCCGAAGGACGAGCTGCAGATCGAACTCGACCGCGGCCTGTCGAACATGATGGGCATCTCGGTGGGCGACGCCGCCACCGCGCTGCGCGTGGCCTTTGCCGGCATCGAGGTCGGCGACTGGGTCGACCCGACCGGCGAGACCCGCGACGTGGCGGTGCGCCTGGCGCCGGAAGACCGCGTCGGCACCGAGAACATCGAACGCCTGCCGATCGCCGTCACCGGCACCAACACCATGGTCCCGCTCGACCAGATCGCGAAGATCACGATGGGCAAGGGCCCGTCGGCGATCGAGCACAAGGATGGCAAGCGCGTGATCACGGTCTCGGCCAACGTGCAGGGCCGCTCGAACGGCGAAGTGACCGAAGACGCCATGAAGCTGGCCAAGTCGATGGACTTCCCGCCGGGCTACGGCCTGTCGCTGGGCGGGGCCGGCAAGGACCAGGCCGAACTGTTTACCCAGATGACCATCGCCCTCGTCTCGGGCATCGGCCTGATGTACCTGATCCTGGTGATGCAGTTCGGTTCCTTCACTGCGCCGCTGGGCGTGATGATGTCGCTGCCGCTGTCGCTGATCGGCGTGGTGGTGGCCTTGCTGCTGACCCACGGCACCCTCAACCTGATGAGCTTCATCGGCATCATCATGCTGATGGGCCTGGTGGCCAAGAACGCGATCCTGCTGCTGGATGCGGCGCGGTCGCGCGAGGCCGTGACCAAGGCGGCGCTGCTGGCGGACGAAGCCGCGCGCGAGTTCGAGAACGCCAGGGCCGTCACGCCATCGCTGGATCTGGCCGCGTTCATGAAGGACTGGGGCACGCGTGCGTTGACACTCGAGGAGCGTAACCGGCTGCGCGAGGAAGCGCTGATGGAAGCCGGACGTGCCCGTCTGCGTCCGATCCTGATGACGACGTTTGCGCTGATTGCGGGCATGTTCCCGGTGGCACTGGCAATGGGCGATTCCGGCCAGTTCTACCAGCCGCTGGCAATCGCGATCATCGGCGGCACCATCACCTCGACCCTGCTGACCCTGCTGGTCGTGCCGACCTTCTACGACAGCATCGAGGTTGCGCGCGACCGCATGGGGGCGAAGTTCCAGCGCCGCGCGGCGCGTCTCACGCCTGCGCCGGCCTTCGTGCTGACCTTCGTCGAAGCGATCCTGACCTTGACCTTCGGGCGCCTGTTGTTCCGCCTGGTCATGCGGGCGGGCCGCTTCATTTTCCGCCGTTCACGTCCGGCGGCGGCATGATGGCGTCGGGCAGGGCGGTGGATTAATCGCCGCGTATGAAAAAAGGGCCTGCGTGTTGAACGCAGGCCCTTTTCTTTATGAAGCGCCGCCGAGGCGGCATGCACTAGGGCCGCATCTGCCGCGCCCAGTGCATGCAGCAAGGGCGAGGACGCAGTCTGTCATGGCGCAGCACGACCGTTGCCAGCTACTCGACTCAGCTACAGGGCTGGCAAAGCCGCTGCAAAGGGCCGTGATCGACCCTTTGCCGATGCGCCATGGCGATCAGCGACCGGTGCCCGAACCGCTGGTGCTGGTACCGCTGGTGCCGCCGGTGGAACCCGAGTTGGTGGTGTCGGCGCCAGTGCCGCTGCCAGCCGTGCCCGAGGTACCCGAGGTGCCCGAGCTGCCCGTGGTGCCGGTGCCGGTGGTGCCGGTGGTGCCGCCCGTGGTACCGGTTGCGCCGGTGCCCGTGGTGCCGGTGCCGGTTGCGCCGGTGCCGGTATCGCCGGTGGTGCCGGTCGCGCCAGTGGTGCCGCCGGTGGTGCCGGTTGCGCCGGTGCCGGTGCTGGTGTCACCCGTGGTGCCGGTGCCGCCGGTGCCGCTGGTGCCCGACGTGGTCGACGGTGCGGTTGCCGACGTGTCGCCAGTACCGGTGGTGCTGGTCGTGTCGTTTTTCTTGCAAGCGGCGAGGCTTGCCATCAGGGCGGCTGCGAACAGAATTTTCGATGCGGTGTTAAGCGTTTTCATTTGTTTTACTCCTCGTTCACGTCTATCTTGTGCCGCCGTCTCCAGGTGAGGCGCTGGAGGGTCGGTGGCGCCAGTTGGGTTCGCTTCCAGGCCAGACGGCATGGCTGCGAAACCTTGGGAACCGACGCAATACGCGGCCCCGTTCGGTGCACGAATTCGACGGTACTCATTAGACCAGCACGCTGGTTGCCGGTTCGCCGAACTGCCCACCTCTTGCTTTATCCGCGCTACGACATGCGGATTAGATAAGAGCGAACTGTTAATGTTCAACCCTTAACTTCCACCGGCGTGCTGCCGGATAGTCTGTCTGCCGGGGCGGCCTTGCCGCCGGCGGCTTGTTCGAGCAGTGCGGGAATTTCTTCAGGCAATTCCCGCGCGAGATAACCCAATGTTCCCAAACGTTCGGCCAGGCGCACGCCGGCACGCGCATGCAGCGCCACGCCCCAGCTGACCGCCTGCGCCAGGTCGGCGCCGCGTGCCGCCAGGCCGGCGATGATTCCGGCCAGCACATCGCCCGAACCCGAGGTGGCCAGCCCGACATTGCCGCCTTCGTGCTGCCAGCAATCGCCGTCCGGCGCCGCGATCACGGTGCGCGCGCCCTTGAGCGCCACCACCGCGTTCCAGCGCTGCGCGGCTTCGCGCGCATGACGGTCGGGATCGTCCTGGATGGCATCCTTGTCGATACCGGTCAGGTGCGCCATCTCGCCCGCATGCGGGGTTAGCAACACTGGAACGTTGAAGCGGAAGGGTGCGTTGACAGCGGCGCCGGCTTTCGTGCCGTCGCCGTCGCTATCGGTCTCCGGTGGCTGCAGGATCGCGCCCATGGCTTCAGCGTCGAGCAACACACTGGTATTGCTGCCTTCCAGGCGCGGCAGCAGCGCATGCACCAGGCGCGCGGTGGCGGCCTCGTCCTGCATGCCCGGTCCGACCAGGATGGCGTTGATCTTGTCTGCCAGCGGGTCCAGCGCGGCAACGGCCTCGACCGTGAACCCGCCGGCTTCGTTCTCGGCCAGGCCCAGCACGCGCGACTCGGGAATGGCGAGCGCGACCAGCTGGGCCACGCTGCGTCCGGTGGCGATGGTGAGCTTGCCGGCGCCGGCGCGCATGGCGGCGGTGGCGGCCAGGATCACGGCGCCCGGCATTTCACGCGAGCCACCGAGGATCAGCACATGGCCGCGCACTTCCTTGTCGCCTTCGCCGGATGGCACGGGCAGCGGCCAGCTACGCAGCAGGTTGTCGTCGATATCGCGCGCTCTGGCGTGGGTAGGCGTCATGGTGGTTGGCGGTAGATGGGGGCTCAGGCCTTGGGTGCGGCAGGCATGTCCTTGCTGGCCGTGACCGGGGTACCGGACGCTTCCAGCGGGGCGACGAAGTTGATCAGCCTGACGGCCAGCTTGCCGCGCTTGCCGAGCGAACGGTCGTATTCGTAGGAAGTGACCGAGCAGTTGGGCACGTCGCCGGCGCGGTCTTCGGCCAGGATGCGGGCCTCGTCCATGCGCTCGAGCAGGTAGCGGAAGCAATTGACGATGACCTGGTGCGCCACGATCAGCACGCGCTCGCCGGCATATTCGCGGGTAATGGTGTCGAGCAGGCTGCGCAGGCGCAGGATGACGTCGCACCAGCTTTCGCCGCCGGGTGGCCGGAAATAGAACTTGCCGACGTGGTGGCGCTGTTCGTGCAGGTCGGGAAACTGTTCGGCGATGCCGCGCACGGTCAGGCGGTCGAGGATGCCGAATTCCTTTTCGCGCAGGCGTTCGTCGGCGTGGATGGCGATCATCTCCTCGCGTTCCATGCCTGCCATGACCAGGTCGGCCGTCTGGGCTGCGCGCACGTAGGGCGAATGCAGCACGACGGTCGGCTGGCGCTCGGGGCCGAGCGCTGCGAACCAGCCGGCCAGCGCCTGCGACTGGCGCACGCCGAGCTCGGACAGGGGCACGTCGACGTCGCGCTCGGCGATATCGATGCGCAATCCGGCGGCAGCTTCGGCGGCGTCGCGCGCGACGTTACCGGCACTCTGTCCGTGCCTGACCAACCAGATTTCCTGAGGCCACTTCTGTTCCATCACCTGCCCGTTTGTTTTTTTGACATGTGGTCATCATAGACGGATTCTGCGGGAGCTCAGCGCACGATTCCGGCTGAAAACGTGTAACGAATTGTCGTGTAGGAGGGGGCTTACGGAGAGGCATTCAGGCCGTCAAGATTGCTTTCCTGATGGCCATGGCAAAGGGCATGACGCGGCCCCGACCTTGCGGTACGGGGACGCGTAAAGAAAGAGGGAAAACAGCCTGGCCGGCGCTGCGGCGCGCCAGGTTCAGGCGACCAGCTGGTCGCCGTCCAGGTTGACTTCGGCGTCGCTGTTGAAGACTTGCACGTCGGTCTGGCCGAGCAGGCGGCTGGCGACAGTGCCGGCGGTGATCGAGCCGCTGACGTTGAGCGCGGTGCGGCCCATGTCGATCAGCGGTTCGATCGAGATCAGGAGTCCGGCCAGCGCCACCGGCAGGTTCAGCGCCGACAGCACGATCAGCGCGGCGAAGGTGGCGCCGCCGCCGACGCCGGCCACGCCGACCGAGCCGATGGTGACGATGCCGATCAGCGGCAGCAGGAAGTCGACGGTGAACGGATCGATGCCGACGGTCGGCGCGATCATTACCGCCAGCATCGCCGGATAGATGCCGGCGCAGCCGTTCTGGCCCATCATCGAGCCGAACGAGGCGGCGAAGTTGGCGATGCCTTCCGGCGTGCCGAGACGCCCGGTCTGGGTCTGCACGCTCATCGGGATCGAGCCGGCCGAAGTGCGCGAGGTGAAGGCGAAGGCCAGCACCGGGAAGATCTTCTTCACGTAGCGCACCGGATTCAGGCCGATGCCGCTGACGATCAGCAGGTGGACGCCGAACATCAGCAGCAGGGCGCTGTACGAGGCCATCACGAAGCCGATCAGGTGCAGGATGTCCTGCAGGCTGGAGCTGGCCAGCACCTTGGTGATCAGCGCGAACACGCCGAACGGGGTCAGGCGCAGCACCAGGGTCACCATGCGCATCACGATCACGTGGGCAACGTGGACGAAGTGGCTGAAGGAGGCGAACACGTCCGGCTTCTTGCCGGCGATGCCGGTGGCGGAGACCCCGATGAAGATCGAGAACACGACGACGGCGATGGTCGAGGTGTTGCGGGTGCCGGTCATGTCGAGGAAGGGATTCTCCGGGATGAAGGAGAGGATCATGTTCGGGATCGACAGTTGCTGCGCGGTCGACAGCTTGCCTTCGAGGTAGTGGCCGCGCGCGATTTCGGCGGCGCTCGAGGTCAGGCCGACGGCGCTCAGGCCGTACAGCTTGGCCATCAGGATGCCGATCGAGGCGGCAATCGCGGTCGTGACCATCAGCGTGCCGATGGTCAGCGCGCTGATCTTGCCGAGCGAAGAGGCGTCGCGCAGCTTGAGGATGGCCTGGATGATCGAGACCATGATTAGCGGCATGATCACCATTTGCAGCAGCTTGACGTAACCCTCGCCGATCACTTTCAGGTATTCATTGGTGGCGGCGATCACCGGCGCACCGTTGCCGTAGACCGCCTGGAAGGCGGCGCCCAGCACGATACCCAGGCCGAGGCCGGTGAACACCCGCTTGGTGAAGGAAACATGGCGCTGCTGCATGACATACAGCAGCACGCACACGGCAAGGGCAATCGCCAGGTTCAGGATCAGTTGAATGCTCATGGAAGCCTCAAAATTCGTTCCGGACGTTGTATATGCGTCTGGGAAATATAAGAGACGCATTTTATAACCAAACCCGGGTGTTTGCATGGGTTGAGCTTTTATAGCAATAAACGCGACCAGGACGTCGCTTGGGCGTGGGACCGGGGAGCACGAATTGATGCGGGGGAGGCAGCAGACGCGATGTCGGCACGGTCTGCTTGGAGGTGTGGTGCAAGGTGTGGGGTAAAGTGCGCTGCGCGGCCGGCAGGGTGCCGGCCGCGCTAGGGCAGGGGATCAGCCGGCGTCGACCTTGTCGAGCAGCAGCGGCGGTTCGCTGCCCATGTCGACCAGCGGCGCCGTTGCCGTGGGGGCGTGCAGGTGTGAATACAGCGGCGAGTCCGAGCGGTATGGCACGCGGCCGGATGGCACGTGCTTGGCGGCCGGATCGAGGTGCAGGTCCTGGTCGTCGAAGAAGATGTGGGCGCGGAAGGCCTTGACCACCTTGGTCTTCTGCACGCCGCCGAGGAAGAAGATCTCGTTGACGTACACGCCCCAGTGGCGCAGCGTGTTGATCACCCGCATCTCGGCCGGCGCACTGCGCGCGGTGACGATCGCGATGCGCACGGGCGACACGTCGGCCCCGAACGGCAGGCGCTTCTGCAGGCTGGCCAGCTTGCGCAGCAGGATGGCGTAAGGACCGTCGGCCATCGGCTCTTTCTGCTTTTCGTTCTCGGTGGTGTGGAAGCGCTCCAGGCCCTCGGTCTTGTAGACCAGTTCGCTGGCATCGTCGAACAGCACGGCGTCGCCGTCGAAGGCGATCCGCACCTGGTCGTCCGGCGGCGCATCGCCGCCCTGCGGCGGCGCCTTCAGCACCGCAGCAGCCGCCGCCTTGGCATCGATCACGCGCTGGGCATCCTCGACGTTGGTGGTCAGGAACAGGTCGACCGCGAAGGCGTCGAGGTAGTCGACCACCGAATGCCCGCCGGTGAAGGCATGGCGCGAGATGGAGAGGCCGCGCGAGCGGATATTGTTGAAGACGCGCACGCCGGTCTCGGGACTGTTGCGTGACATGACGACCACCTCGACCAGCGGCTTCGATTCCGACGGCGCGTAGCGGTTCAGGCCGAGCAGGGCGCGCACCAGCGCCATGCCGGTGCCGTCGCGCAGCGGCTCGTTTTCGCGTTCCAGCATGTAGGCGCGGTATTCGTCGAGCGCATTGTGCGGGTTTTTCGCGTACTTGGCTTTATAGACGGCGTCGGCTTCGGCCAGGTCGAACAGGGCCGTGGCGGAGATGCCGACAACGAGGGTCTCTGATAGGTCGAGGGGCATGGCAGCGATGGGGTCGGGAAATCGGTCGGTGTCGGATGGTAACCGACGAGCGGGTCGGATGAATGCATGACCTCGTAAGAATATTCCTTTAGGAAAGGCATAGGGTGGGAGTTTCTCGAATTGTTGATTTGCGGCAACTATGAATAGCTGGCTTAAATTGAATGATAATGATTCGCATTTACATATATTGGGAACTGCGGTAGAGTAGAACCGTCTCCTTACCGAGGGTTGCCATGACTGCCTCCCATTCCTCCTGCAACTGCATCGTCCTGTCTGCCGGCCCGGCCGGCCAGGTACTGGCCTGCCCCGAGTGCGGCACCATCCACCTGCACCTGTCCCAGCTCACGCTGCGCCTGGCGCCCGACCGCTTCAGCGAGCTGAGCGTCATCGTCGCCAAGGCCCAGCACCTGCTGGACGAAGCCCGTACCCAGCTGGCGGCCAAGGCCGAGCGGCCGGCCTTGCATTGAGGGGCGGCCATGTGCGAACACGCTAACAAGGACGGCTGCACGGATCAGGTCGAGGCCGGTGGATCGCGCCGCCGGCGCCTGTGGGAGCTGCCGACCAATTGCCATTGCCCACTGATCGGCGTCTGCCTGCCGCTGGCAATGCTGCGCCGGCTCGTCAACAAGCTGCTGGTACGGCCGTTGGAAGGCGACGACTACGACGTCCACGTCTGGGCCGTGCATGAATGCGCAAGCCGCAACCGCATGTCCGAGCTGCTGCAGCGCACCCTCGACGAGCGCTTTGCCACCGTGCTGCGCCAGTTCCGCGGCCTGCGCGACGCCGCCGCCCTGCACGCGGCCTGGCGCCAGGCGGTCGAACGCGGCGACGTGGCCGGTCCGTTCTGGGCCACGCTGACCCATCCGCGCTGCGACCTGGCCATGATCGAAAACGTGGTGCGCGACATGCACATGATCCAGCACCAGGCCGGCGCCAGCGCGCGGGTCGACCTGGGCCGCTTCGCCGAGCTGCAGAAGCAGAACGCAAGCCTCGCCCTCGAGCTGGAGCAGACCCGCGACAAGGCGGCACGCGCCGCCGATGCCCGGGCCCGCGAGCTGGCCCGGCTGACCGGGGAAGCTTTTCAACTGCGCGCCGAACTGGCTCAGCGCGACAGCGCGATCGAATCCCTGCGGCGCGAACTGGAGACGCTGCAGGCCGCGCTGCCCGACCTGCGCGACCGCGAGCGGCTGGCGCGCCGGGTAGAGGAACTGGAAGCGCGCGAACAGGCGTTGTCGGACAAGATGGCGCAACTGCGCCAGCATTTTGCACGCGAACGCCAGGAGGCAGCCGCGCCACTGCCATCGCCGCCGGTGCAGCCTGTGCCGGCTGCCGTGTCCGCGCCGGCGCTGGACCTGGCCGACAAGACCGTGCTGTGTGTCGGTGGGCGCAGCGGCAACGTGCCGAACTACCGCGACCTGCTGGAAAAGGAAGGCGCGCGCTTCATGCACCACGACGGCGGCCTCGAGCAGGCCAGCGAACTGCTCGACACCAGCCTGGCCGCCGCCGACCTGGTGATCTGCCAGACCGGCTGCATCAGTCACCAGGCTTACTGGCGCGTCAAGGATTTCTGCAAGCGCAACGGCAAGCGCTGCGTGTTCGTGGATAACCCGAGCACATCGAGTTTTTCCGTGTGCCTGCGCAAAGTTGCCATGCCGGTGGCGGACGGCGTGACCTGAGCCCTTGTCCGGGCAGTGATTCGCGCTGCATTGGATGGGGTTCTGCCTTCATCCAGGGACGTCTGCTAGACGCCACGGATTCGCCGGCTTTTCCGTTGCGCGGCATGGAAATGACGTTGCGCAATTGTTCTACAGAACCGTAAGGTAGCTTGGCAAGGTTGTCGACGACTTGCCAAGGAGCTTATCGGGTCATGAGTACTGCGCTGAGGGAACAGATCGTGACCGCGCTGGCGGCATTTGCCAGTAATAGCCGCTTGTATGCGCTGATGCTGGGCGACGATGATGACGATGGCGCGCTGGTGGTCGAGGCGTTCGCCGCCGACGACGCGATCGACGCCATCGGCACCCGCGACATGATCGTCCTGTCGACCAGCGCCCACCTCGACATCGACACCTGGCTCGGCCAGCCGGCCGCGCTGGACATCAGCCTGGCCGACGGCACCCGCACCCGCTTCGCCGGCGACATCAGCGAAGTGGAAATGTTGGGCAGCGATGGCGGCCTGGCGCGCTACCGCATCCGCATCGCCTCCTGGCTGTGGCGCCTGGCGCACGTGCGTAACAGCCGCGTGTGGCAAGAGCGCAGCGTGGTCGAGATCGTCGACAGCGTGTTCGAAGCCTACCGGCCGCTGGCACGCTGGCGCTGGAGCGACGATGTCGCATCCTGCATGGAGGGCGTTCCGCCACGCAGCTATTGCTGCCAGTACCGCGACGCTGACCTCGATTTCGTGCGCCGCCTGCTCGCCGGGGAAGGTCTCTGCTGGCGCATCGAACAGGGCGAAGACGGCCCCGGCATCGTCCTGTTCGCCGACAGCACACGGCGCGCCGCAGTACCCGAAGACGCGACCAGCGCAGCCGATGACGGCATCCGCTACCACGGCGCACGTTCGGTCGAACGGCAGGATACGGTGCAAAAGCTCGCCGCCCGGCGCAACCTGCACGTTTCTCTCACCACTTTACTCAGCAGCGACTACAAGGCCAAGCAGATCGTGGCCGCGAGCTCGCCGTCGCTGGTCCGTTCCGGGCGCAACCTGCCTGTGCTGGAGTCTTTCGATATGCCGCGCCCGTATGCGTTCGCGACACGCGAGCAGGCCCAGCGCCAGGCCGACATGCGCATGGAAGGACAGGAAGCGCGCGGCCAGCTGTGGCATGGCCGCTCGACCGTCCGTACGCTGCGCGCCGGTACGCGCATGACGATCACCGGTACGCCCTTGCGGTCGCTTGGTGATACCCCTGCCTTCACAGTGTTGCGGGTGACCAGCTTTGGCGTGAACAACCTGCCGACCGTCGTGCGGCAGGCATTGGACCAGCTATTCGGACCGCTGGCGGACCTGCTGCAATCGGTCGCCGTATCCGATCGGCCCGATGACCTTGCACAGGCGCTCGCGCAGGCGCGCGAGACCGGTTACGCCAACTGCTTCGATGCGCTGCCCGCCGACATCGTCTGGCGTCCCATCCCCGACGACCAGCCGACTGCCCTAGGCAGCCAGAGCGCGGTCGTGATCGGCGCCGACGGCAACGACCAGCCCAACGGTGCCAACGAACTGTATTGCGACCGTTTGGGCCGGGTGCGCATCCGTTTCCACTGGCAGGACGATGACTCCAGCTGCTGGGTCCGTGTCGCCCAGCGTGTGGCCGGTGGCGGCATGGGCAGCCAGTTCCTGCCGCGCATCGGCCAGGAAGTGCTGGTGCAATTTCTTGAGAATGACATCGACCGGCCGATCATCGTCGGCGCGCTCTACAACGGCCGCGGTGAAGGCGGCGTCGCGGCGACGCCCGGCGGGCGGTTTGATGCCGACAGCAATCCGGCGGTCTTCGAGCCTGCCCACGATCATGTGCGCTCGGGGCAGGGCAATCTGACCGGGGGTAACAGCCCGGTGTGGCATGGGGCTTCGCCCGACAGCGGTGGCCACCGCAACGCAGCGGCACAGTGGGGCGTGCGCAGCAAGGAGTTTGGTGGGGCGGGCTACAACCAGCTGCTGTTCGACGATACCGATGGGCAGGGGCGGGTGCAGCTCAGGTGTACCCATGCGGCGTCGTCGCTTGATCTTGGGTATCTGATCCATGCGGCTGACAACTACCGAGGGAGCTTTCGCGGGCAGGGCGCTGAGTTGCGGACCGATACCTATGGTGCGGTGCGGGCAGGGAAGGGGTTGCTGGTGTCGAGTTATTCGATCAATCACAGTGCGTTGGCACGCGATCCGGCGGCCGACAATAGGGCTGATATCGCCTCGTTGTTGCAAGCCGGGAAAGTGGCGACAGTTTTTCACTCAGCAGCGGTAACGCATCAAACGGTCGGCATAGCGGCTCATTTAGGAGCGAGCAAAGGTGCGTTAAGCGCGTTGGATACACATATCGGGCCTCTTGCAGCCATGGCGGTATCGGTTGGCGGATTAGTCGATAACAAAGCTATGAAGGCAAGTAGTACCGAGGGAATAGCACGCTCAAGTTCGGGCGTACTGCCACACACGACTGATCCACTCATCGCGATCGCGGCTAAAGATGGCCTAGGCGCGAATGCTGGACAAAGCCTACAGTTGGCCAACGGCGAAATCGTTCTGCTGATGAGTGCGCAGGATTCGCAATTCGCTTCGGGTGGTCGGATGCGAATGCATGCTGGCCAGGCTATCGGTTTCCTCGGCGGTACAGTGAAGGCAGCGGAAGCTGGCCTAGGACTAGAGTTGATTACTGCCAAGGACAGGGTGGAAATACAAGCGCAAGCGGATGAGCTAAAGCTCCAAGCACGGGATGACATTCATGTCATTAGCGCCAATGCACATATCGATTGGGCTGCAACAAAGCGCATTACTCTTTCGACAGCTGGTGGAGCAAACATCACGATCGAGAGTGGAAACATCATCGTGCAGTGTCCGGGAAAAATCAGTATCCACGCAGGGAGAAAAATTTTTAGCGCTCCAGCCAAAAACGATCATGCGTTTCCTGACCTGCCACGTGGAACGTTACGTTTTGACGAGAAATTCCAACTTCTGGATCCTGCTGGTGATCCTGTGCCAAATATGCGCTATGCCATAACAAGAGAAAACGGAGGGCGAATAGAAGGTGTTACCGATGATAAAGGATTGATCTCTCTGCAGCAGGGATTTTCTCCTGAAGCCTTAACGATAACAATCCTTGGTAGAGTGTATAAATAAGGAAATTCTTCAGTGGACTACTTATCAAGCAAGCAGCAGAGATTCGCCGAGCTGAAACCGAGCACAAATGGTAGATTGCAAACGGAATGGCGCCTCACTGACGCTAGTCTACTGGACACGGTTATGCTGACTATCCCACCTTCTCATATATTGCCGATAATTTTTGTACCCGGAATCATGGGATCGAATTTATGTAATCTTCGGGCGGAACCTGTTTGGCTACTTAATGAAACGGGCAATATTCCAACTAATTTGGTCTGGTATTGGGTGGCAAAACACGCGGGAGCTCGGCAAGCCGTACTGCATCCAGCACGAACATCCGTATACTCATTGGGCGCGGTTCCTAAAGGGAATTCGCAATCAAAAAACAATGCGGAAGTATATCTGAGGCGAGGCTGGGGGGAAGTGTCAGAAGCTAGTTATCATAAATTTCTACTCTGGCTTGAAAATAAAATGAATGGGGAGGTTAATCCAGCGGATTGGAAAGATTTTCACAATTCTTCCTTAAGCAGTTCAGGAGTAGCCGATATTTCACAATCAGCTAGGACGCTCCCCAAAGGGCTCACCATGAAAATGCTTGGATTGCCAAACATCGCTGAACAAGGACATATTGTCGATCCCATAACTTCAGACGAACTTCTAAAAAGATCAAAGTTCTCGTTCCCAATATATGCATTTGGATATAACTGGTTGGCATCTAATAAGGACGCTGCGCGGCGTCTGAAAGTTCGGATCGAACAAGTGATTTCTGAAAATAGCACAGCAGACATCAAGTGCTCTCAAGTCATTCTGGTCACACACTCAATGGGAGGTCTGGTAGCAAGGGCATGTAGTCAGCTTCCTGATATGTCGAGGAAAATCGCAGGTGTCGTACATGGCGTCATGCCGTCAACTGGTGCAGCCGTCGCTTATCGTCGATGCAAAGTTGGAATGAAAGATGAAGATGCTGTAGCTGGCTTAGTAATCGGCTCCACTGGTAAGGATGTGACCGCCGTATTTTCACAATCTCCTGGAGCTCTACAACTCTTGCCTGCCGCAAATTACGGGGAAAAATGGCTTGAAATATGCGATCAATCTGGAAAAACAGTAACTGCATTGCCGCTCAAAGACCCATATGAGGAAATATATTTAGAGAGAAAGAAGTGGTGGGGGTTAGTCCGTGAAGAATGGTTAAGTCCTAAAGATGGTATGCCGATAAGTTGGGATGTTTATTCTGTAAACGTGAAGCAGGCGAGAGAATTTCACCGAAATATCGAGAATAAGTTCCATCATAACACTTATGCTTTCTATGGCGGTGGTTCTGAAAAAGGTAGTTTTGCCAAGGTTGTATGGAAGATAAAGAAAGGTATTTCCCCTGAAAGGTTAAACACTGCCCCTGCTGTTGCTGAAATTTCCGGGCTTCACCATGGAAGTATACGAACTGACGGCTCAAATAATCTGTACGTAGGTGGCGAAACCATTACGAAAACAGTCGGCAAAGGTGACGCGCCGCTGCTCGTAACTGTAGAGACAAGTTATTGGGAAATTCGATGCGAACGCCACGATAGTGCCGGGGACGGAACCGTCCCATCGCGTTCCGGGCAGGATCCGCGTAAGAGTGCAGGAAGAAGCCTGCTTCAACAGTTCGAGCTGGCCGGAATTCAGCATGAGCCGGCATATAAGAAGTACCCTGTTGCTCAGTGTGTGGCATATTATGCAATAACCAAGCTGGCAGCGAAGGCGGATTACTCATGAGGCGCATATTGGGAATAATTGCCTTTATCCTCATTTCAGTTATGGCTTTTTATCAGCTTCAAACCAGAGAGGTAAAAGAAATGTCAGCGCATGAGCCTCGTATGAAATCCCATTGTATAGGACGTAATATTATAGAACTGCCAGATGGGTTCCAACGTGCACCAGTTACCACTGGAATTTTCAAATCTGCGGCGTCGGCAATTCAGGATCCATACTTTGATGTAATGGTTAGTGAAAATGGTTTCACAAGCAGCAGCTTTTCTCAGGCGGTGAATACGCGGCGATCCGAATTAAAAGAGAGCAGTGATAGTGCTGTTGATGTGTTCGAAGCGGAGCAAAAGACGGATGATGGTGCAGTAATATTTCGAGTTCGTAAAATCGACGATGCTTACGTTAGTGAAATAAAATTTTTGCGAGGATCAAGTTTGGTCACGGTGAAATTAGATTCGTTTCGTAACGAATATGCTGCGGCCGAACAGCAGTTGGTTAAGTTTGCTTCGAATTTTAGGGAAAATCAGGAAGATTCGTTTGGGCAAAGCAATCAATACTTTTGCTTTGGCTCAATATCCATCTTTGGCGATTTTAAAGATGAAAGCGGAAGCTTTTTATTTAAAAATAACGAAGGCGCTGATTTTGAGGTTGATATCAATACTTACATTCCTGATGCGAGTAAACCTCTCCTTGCCAGAATGTCGGGGCGGGACTCGTTATTAGCAGTATTCGATGTTGATCACACGGTCCTGAGAAGTGGTGAACGTAACATTGTCAATATGCGCGCCCAAGAGTGGCTAGGGTGGGCAAAGTTAAGCAGTGAGGATGGTGCTAAATCTTTCAAGTTTATATTGGAAACCATGCGGAAAGAGCCGAGGAAGGCGGCGCCAAGTATTAGTCTAACCTTCAATACGGGAAAACCGCTACCGGGTGGCGGAACAGCAAAAACTACTATATCAGAGAATGAAGCGATTCAACTTTGGGATAGGGTTGTTAGCTCCATACGGCCAGCAACGCCTTGAAAATTTTTTTGTAAAAGCTAGTGCGATGTAAAGAATATCGAAGGATATCAGGCGAAGATGCATCTCATATTAGCGATGCCTGGTCTTTTCATGTTGACAAGTTCGTTCAACGTGATGAGACTAAAGCGCAGGCATTTCAGTATACGCTACCTGTATTTGGTATCAAGGTAAGCCAATGCCAAAACAAAAAAGGCACCATGATCACTCATGATGCCTTCAATGCTGCTACTAAATTCGTGGTAGGCCGTGCGGGATTCGAACCTGCGACCAACGGATTAAAAGTCCGCTGCTCTACCAGCTGAGCTAACGACCCGAAAGAAGCAAGATTATAGTGGCGATCTGCAGGGCTGTCAAACGTTCATGAACCGGCTCAGCCTTGGAACGGATCTGAAACCATCACTTCAGCGCTGCCAGCCGGTCCTTGGCCGCCTGGGCTGCATTGGTGTCCGGATATTTCTTGACCAGTTGCTGCAAGGTCTTTTTGGCGTTCTTCAGGTCCTTCAGTTCGGCGTAGTTGCTGGCGATGTTCAGCATCGAGTCCGGCGCCTTCGAGCTGGTGCCATAGTTGCTCAGCACGGCTTCCTGGGCGGCGATCGCGTTCTTGTAGTCGCGCTGCATGTAATAGGCATTGCCGAGCCAGTATTGCGCGTTCGGGGCGTAGGCCGAGGTCGGGAAGCGGCGCACGAAGTCCTGGAAGGCGCTGATGGCGCCGGCATAGTCGGCCGAGGTGAAGCGGGCGTAGGCTGCATCGTAGGCCTGTTTTTCGGTCGGCAGCACTTCGGCGGTCTGGCCGTCGATGGTTTCCTGGCGCGGTTCGAGCTTCTTGATGCGGGCGTCGAGGTCGGCGTACAGGTCTTTCTGGCCTTTCTGGGCCATGGCGATCTGGTTGCCCAGCACTTCGATCTGGCCGCGCAGGGCGGCGATTTCGCGCATCGTCTGTTCGTGCTGGTTCAGCATGTCGACCGTGACATTCTTGTCGGCCTTGGCGTCGATGCGGGCGCCGAGGTCGCGGGACATGGCGTCGACCTTGGCGCGCAGGTCAAGGATGGCGCGGCGGGCTTCGTCGTCGTCGAGAATGCCGGCGCTCGCCTGCAGGGGCATCCAGGCAGCCAGGGCGAGGGCGACGGCCGCGAGGCGGAACTGGGACAGTGTGATCATCTTCGAGTCTTTCTTGGGGAAACGGGGCGGGAAGCAGTCTGCACCGCTTCCCGCCCCGCTGTCAATCAGCCGCAGACGGCTCGTTGCGGACGAATACGCCGCGAAGGATTGTCCGATTACTGGTAGACGATGTCGGCGCGACGGTTCTCGGCCCAGGCGGATTCGCCCGAACCGGTTGCCTTCGGCTTTTCTTCGCCCAGCGAGACGGCTTCCATCTGGCTGTCGGCCACGCCCAGGGCAGCCATCGACTTGCGCACGGCTTCGGCGCGCTTCTGGCCCAGGGCCAGGTTGTACTCGGTGCCGCCGCGATCGTCGGTGTTACCCTGGATCAGGATGTGGCGCTGCTTGTTCTTGGTCAGGAACGCCGAGTGGTTTTCGACGATCGGCTTGCCGTCTTCACGCACGACGTAGCTGTCGAAGTCGAAGTACACGCTGCGGTTCGCCAGGACGCCTTTCGGGTCGTTCAGCGGATCGACGTTGCCGGTTTCGACCGGACGGATGTCACGGCTGGTGTCGGCCGGCGGCGCCGTGTTGGCGACCGGCGGCTTTTCGACAACCGGGGTTTCCTGCAGTTTCGGGGTCGACGAGCACGCCGACAGCAGGGCGGCTGCCGACGCGATGAAAGCTACACTCTTGAAGTTGCTCATGGGGTTTTTCTCCTGGTCAAAAAATATTTACTTCTTCACTTCATAAACGGGCCCCAGCTGGGCTCCCGAATATTTCCCGCCTGGGTCGTCAAGCGCTGCTTGACGCGTCCATCGACCGATACCACGGCCAATGCGACGCGACCGCCGCCCTTGGTCGCATACATGATGTACTTGCCGTTCGGCGAGAAACTCGGTTCGGAAGCCCCGTCGGCCAGGCGCAGTTCCTGGCCGCTCGCGAGGTCCATCGCATACAGGGAGAAACCCCCTTCGCGTTGTGAAATCCACGCCAGCGTCTTGCCGTCGGAGGATACACGAGGACTGATGTTATAGCTGCCTTTGAACGTGACGCGGGTGGCCTGGCCACCGCCCACGCTCATCTTGTAGATTTGCGGTCCGCCGCTGCGGTCGCTCGTGAAGTAGATGCTCTGGCCGTCGGCCGAGAATTGCGGCTCGGTGTCGATGCCGTTGCTGTTGGACAGGCGGCGCATGCCGCTGCCGTCGGCGTTCACGATGAAGATCTGGGTATTGCCGGTCTTCGACAGCGCCAGCGCCAGCTTGGTGCCGTCGGGCGACCAGGACGGGGCCGAGTTGCTGCCGCGCTCGTTGGCGACTACGGTGCGCTGGCCGGTCACCAGGTTCTGCACGTAGATCACCGGCTTGCGCAGCTCGAAGGACACGTAGGCGACCTTGGTGCCGTCCGGCGACCAGGCCGGCGAGATGATCGGTTCCTTGCCGTGCGCGGCGATCTGTTCGCCTTCGCCGTCGGCATCGGCCACCACCAGCTGGTAGTCGCGGCCGGCGCGGTTTTCCTTCACGTAGGCGATGCGGGTCGAGAAGATGCCGCGGGCGCCGGTCAGCTTTTCGTAGACGTCGTCGGCGATGCGGTGCGCTTCGAGGCGGGTGTTGCGCGGGCTGACGGTATCGCCCAGCTGCGACAGCTGGCTCTTCTTGACGGTGTCATACAGCTTGTAGCGGACTTCGAAGCGGCCGTCGGCGGTGCGCTTGACCGAGCCCACCACCAGCGCGTCGGCGCCGCTGGCCTTGAAGGCGGCCATGTCGACGCTGGCGCCGTCCGAAATGGTCTGGCGCGCGTCGATGACCTTGAATACGCCGCTGCGCTGCAGGTCGGCGCGGATGATGGCGGACACCTGTTCCGGCGCCACCGATTCATCGGCGAAAGCGGCCACCGCGACCGGGATCTGGTTCGCGCCCACGCCGGCGATTTCGACGTTCAGTTGGGCGTGTGCGGCCGCGCCCATCAGCAGGCTGGCCGAGAACAGCAGGGTATGTAGTTTCTTCATTGAATCTCTCGGATAAGTTAAGGTCGAGTCATTTCAGTTCAGGTCCTTCATGTGGAAGTTGACTGAAAGAGAGCGCTCTACCGTACCATCTTTCTTCTTCGGTAGCGGTGACGATTTGTTAATACTGCGTTCCACGGCGTCGTCGAACTCGGGAATGCCGCTGCTCTTGACCTTCCTGACCGACACCACTTCACCGGTCGGCAACTGCTCGACCTTGAAGCTGACGGTCGGGTTGCCGGGCACGTCGGTGTCGCCCGCGTAGTTCGCGTTGCTCTTGATCTTGGCGGCGATCGCGGCCTGGTAGCCGGCGTCGAGACGCGGCGCCGTCGACTTCTCGGCGCTGCCGGTGCTGCCCGGATTGCCGCTGCCGGTGAGACGCTTGGTTTCCGCGTCACGCGACACTTTGGCGAGCTTGGCCAATTGGTCGGCTTCGGCTTTTTCTTTCGCGGCCTTGTCCTTGGCAGCTTTTTCCTTGGCCAGTTTCTCAGCCTTTTCCTTGTCCGCTTTTTTCTTTTCCGCTTCTTCTTTCTTGGCCAGTTCCTGCTGCGCTTTCTTGTCGGCGGCTTCGCGTTCTTTCTTCTCGGCGAGTTCGCGCTCTTTCTTCTCTGCCAGGTCGCGTTCCTTCTTCTCGGCCAGGGCCTTGGATTTCTTTTCGTCGGCGCGCTTTTGTTCCGCGCGCTGTTCCGCCAGCTCGCGTTCGCGTTCCCGCTCTCGCTCCTCTTCCTGCGCCTGCTTGCGCTTCAGTTCTTCCTTGCGCTTCTTCTCGCGCTCGAGGGCGATGTCGGGCGTCTTCGGCTCAGGCTTGGCGACCGGCTCCGGCTTGGCAACCGGCGGGGGCGGAGGCGGTTCGACCGCGCGCGGCGCCGGCGCCGGGGGTGGCGTCACGGGTTCCGGTTCAGGCTCCGGTTCGGGCGCAGGCGCGGGCGGCGGTGGCGGCGGGGCGGCCGACTGGACCTTCATGTCCCAGACTTCGGCTTCGACCTGGATCGGCGCAGTGGTCTGCCAGCTCACGCCGATGTACAGGAAGGCCAGCAGCAGGGCGTGCACGCCCACCGCCAGGCTGACCGACGGCCAGCGTTTCGGTTCGGGCGGCACCCGGTAGGGCGAGCCGGCGGTGTCGTGCTCGGTCGTCATTTTGTCGCAAGACCGACGCGATTGATTCCCATCTTCTTCGCTTCCGAAATCAGCTGGATCACGTCGTCGTATTTGCTGTCACGGTCGCCCGAGATCAGCACCGGATAGTCGGGATGGTCTTCGTGGGTGGCGCGCAGGCGCTCGACCAGCGCAGTGCGGTCGGCCACGTCTTCCAGACCCTGCGGGGTCTTGCCGACGATGCCGATCGACAGCACGCCTTTTTCCTTGACGGCGATCTGGATGTAGTCGCTCGGCGGCTCGGTGGTGCGCTCGGCGCTCGGCAGGTTGATCTCGCTCGGATTCTGGGATGGCGGCACCGCCATGAAGATGATGAGCAGCACCAGCATCACGTCGATGTAGGGCACGACGTTGATTTCCGATTTGAGCTTGCGGCGGCTGCTCCGCATGTTGCTGTTGAAGGCCATGTGAGTCCTCGACGCGGCGATCAGCGCGACTGGCGCTGGAGGATGTTCGAGAATTCTTCGACGAAGCTTTCGAAGCGGATCGCGAGGCGGTCGATGTCGTGGGTGAAGCGGTTGTACGCGACCACGGCCGGGATCGCGGCGAACAGGCCGATGGCGGTCGCGATCAGCGCTTCGGCGATACCGGGAGCGACAGTGGCCAGGGTGGCCTGCTGCACGCTGGCCAGGCCGCGGAAGGCGTTCATGATGCCCCAGACCGTGCCCAGCAGGCCGATGTAGGGGGAGACCGAGCCGACCGAGGCCAGGAAGTTCAGGTGGGTGTCGAGCGAATCGAGCTCACGGTGGAAGGCGGCACGCATCGCGCGGCGGGCACCGTCCAGCACGGCATTGACGTCGAGCGAGTCGCGCGCGGCCTGCTTGCCCTTGATGAATTCGCCCATGCCGGCTTCGAAGATGCGGGCCAGTGGGCCGCTCTGGTCGCGCTGGCTGCTGGCGCTCTGGTGCAGGGTGTGCAGGTTGCCGCCGGCCCAGAAGCTGCGCTCGAACTGCTCGGTCTGGCGGCGCGCGGCGCGCAGCGCGAATACCTTGCGGAAGATATAGGTCCAGCTGAACAGCGACACGGCAAACAGCAGGGCCATGATCAGCTTGACGAGGATGTGGGCGTGGCTGATCAGGTCAACGAAGGAAAGGTCGGGGACTGCGTTCATCGGTGTGCGGTCTCTTTATTCAAAGGAGTTGTTCAGGCGGCCCGCATTTTATCAGCGGCGATGTCAGGAATGGAACGGGGACGCAGCGTGGCAGCGTCGACGCAGCCGACTTTTACGTTGGCGCTGGCCAGCAGGGTGTCGCCACGCCAGGCTTGCTGGGCAAACTGGACCGAGGCACGGCCGAGTTTTTCGATGCTCAGGCGCAGGTTCAATTGATCGTCCAGGCGCGCCGCACCGAGATACTCGACACTGGCGCTGCGCACGACGAAGGCGGCTCCTTCGGTGCCGAGCACATCTTGCTGGTGAATGCCGAGCGAACGCAGCCATTCCGTGCGTGCCCGTTCGAAGAACTTCAGATAATTGGCGTAATAAACGATCCCGCCGGCATCGGTGTCTTCGTAGTAGACCCTTACCGTCCAGGTAAAAACTGAAGGCATTTCAGCTGCCATAAATGATAATGGGAAACATTTTACGCCATTTACTTGTCTATATGTACTCTGGCGTACATAGCTATCAGCGTGAAATGTGGAGCAGTAGACGGGACATCTGCATGTCAAGCCAGCAACTGTAACACTTTCTCACAACATGTCCGCTAGCAAAAAAAACCAGCGATTCGGGGTCAGAGCACATTCCTGGTCAATATTTTGACAAAAACATCTTATAGGCGTCGCCGCGCATGGCGTCAGTGCCGCGCTGTGCCGACATCCGCGGGAAATGTGCGCCGACCTCGAATGCGAAAATCAGCCGCGCTTGACGTTGAACGGCGCGAAACCCTGGCAGGTCGGCATCATCTCGATGGAATTGATGTTGACGTGCGGGGGCAGGGTCGCGATCCAGTAGGCGGTCGCGGCGATGTCGTCGGCGGTCAGCGGCTGGGTACCTTCATAGACCTTGGCGGCGGCGGCATCGTCGCCCTTCAGGCGCACGTTCGAGAATTCGGTACCGCCGCACAGGCCCGGCGCGATGTTGGTGGCGCGCACACCGGTGCCGACCAGGTCGGCGCGCAGGTTCAGCGTGAATTGTTCGACGAAGGCCTTGGTGGCGCCATACACGTTGCCGCCCGGGTAAGGGTAGTGGCCGGCGACCGAACCCAGGTTGATCACCAGGCCACTGCCGCGCTCGACCATCGACGGCAGCAGCGCGTGGGTCATGGTCACCAGGCCCTTGACGTTGGTGTCGATCATGGTTTCCCAGTCGGCCAGCGGCACCTCGTGCGCCGGCTTGGTGTTCAGGGCCAGGCCGGCATTGTTGATCAGCACGTCGATCTGGCGCCAGGATTGCGGCAGCATCGACAGCGCTTCCTCGATCGACGTTTTATCGGTGACATCCATCTCGACCGGCAGCGCCGATTCGCCCAGCTCGGCGGCGAGCGCTTCCAGGCGCGCCTTGCGCCGTGCCGCCAATACCACCTGGTGGCCGTTCTTGACGAAGGTGCGCGCCATCGCGGCGCCGAAGCCGGCCGATGCGCCGGTGATGAAAACGATCATGGTTGGAGTCCCGGGTGGGTAAGCGGTGAAAGGATAATCACCGGATTGTAGCCGAAATGGCCATGCGAATGAGTCTTGCCGGGCCGTCATGGCCATTCCTTGCTTCCCAACCGCCACATCACTTACAATCGGCAGCTCTGTCACTTCTCACGTAACTGGCGAAAACCGTGCGATCGCATGGCGAAGGTGGGCGTCCACCGGGGAACGTGGGATGCCGTCTTGCCGTTCGCCTGGGCAGCCATCAATGGGTCGCATCGCTTGTCCGTCGCGTGTCCGCCTGTCCGTTCGCGGTCTCCGCCTGGATCGGGCGCGCCCATTGCCTGGACCTCTTATCGATTGGAGTTTTTTTCATGTTTGCAAAAGATCACACGCTCGCCAAGGTTGACCCGGATCTGTGGAATGCCATCCAGAATGAAAATCGCCGCCAGCAAGACCACATCGAGCTGATCGCCTCCGAGAATTACACGTCCCCGGCCGTGATGCAGGCACAGGGCTCCCAGCTGACCAACAAGTATGCCGAAGGCTACCCGGGCAAGCGCTACTACGGCGGCTGCGAATACGTCGACGTCGTCGAGCAGCTGGCAATCGACCGCCTGAAGGAACTGTTCGGCGCCGAAGCCGCCAACGTCCAGCCGAATTCGGGTTCGCAGGCCAACCAGGGCGTGTTCTTCGCCATGCTGAAGCCGGGCGATACCATCATGGGCATGTCGCTGGCCGAAGGCGGCCACCTGACCCACGGCATGGCGCTGAACATGTCCGGTAAATGGTTCAACGTCGTCTCCTACGGCCTGACCGAGCAGGAAGACATCGACTACGAAAGCATGGAGCGCCTGGCGCGCGAGCACAAGCCGAAGATGATCATCGCCGGCGCCTCGGCGTTCGCGCTGCGCATCGACTTCGAGCGCTTCGCCCGCATCGCCAAGGAAGTCGGCGCCTACTTCATGGTCGACATGGCCCACTACGCCGGCCTGATCGCTGCCGGCGAGTACCCGAACCCGGTGCCGTACGCCGACTTCGTGACCTCGACCACCCACAAGTCCCTGCGCGGCCCGCGCGGCGGCATCATTTTGATGAAGGCCGAGCACGAAAAGGCCATCAACTCGGCGATCTTCCCGGGCATCCAGGGCGGTCCGCTGATGCACGTGATCGCCGGTAAAGCGGTCGCCTTCAAGGAAGCGCAGTCGCCGGAATTCAAGGCCTACCAGCAGCAGGTGGTCAAGAACGCCAAGGTCCTGGCCGACACCCTGACCGAGCGCGGCCTGCGCATCGTGTCGGGCCGTACTGAATCGCATGTGATGCTGGTCGACCTGCGCGCGAAAGGCCTCACCGGCAAGGAAGCGGAAGCCATCCTGGGCCAGGCCCACATGACCTGCAACAAGAACGGCATCCCGAACGACCCGCAGAAGCCGTTCGTCACCTCGGGCATCCGCCTGGGCAGCCCGGCCTTCACCACCCGCGGCTTCAAGGAAGAAGACGCGGCCAAGGTCGGCCACCTGATCGCCGACGTGCTGGACAACCCGCACGACGCCGCGACCATCGAGCGCGTGAAGCTTGAGGTCAAGCAGCTGACCGACAAGTACCCGGTCTACGAGGTTTAAGTCCTCGCGTTCCACAGGCGCCTTCGGGCGCCGTTTTTACAGCAGTATCCAGTCAATTTGCGGCGCCCATGAAATGTCCGTTCTGTCAGCATGAAGACACCCAAGTCCTCGATACCCGCGTATCCGAGGTGGGCGATGCCATCCGGCGCCGGCGCCGCTGCGCCCAATGCGACAAGCGGTTCACGACCTACGAACGCATCGAACTGTCGATGCCGATCATCGTCAAGAAGGACGGCAGCCGCACCGAGTACGAGTCCGGCAAGCTGCGCGGCAGCCTGCGCCTGGCCTTGCGCAAGCGTCCGGTCTCGGCCGAGGCGATCGATGCCGCCTGTGCCTCGATCGAAGAAAAACTGCTGACCAGCGGCCGCCGCGAAGTCGATACCGGCCACGTCGGCGAGCTGGTGATGCAGGAACTCAAGCGGCTCGACAAGATCGCCTACATCCGCTTTGCGTCGGTCTACAAGAACTTCGAAGACCTGGCCGAGTTTCAGGAAGCGATCGCCGAAGTCGGCCAGCCCAAGAAATAGCGTGGCTCGTAAACGCCCGATGGCCGCGTTGCAGCCTCTCGCCGTACTTGCGTACTGTCTTCGAGGCTGCGCCTTGCCCTCGGACGTTTGCGAGCCCCGCTGGCTGCTGGTGCGCTCGCTGACCTTGCTCACTCCTTTTTAGTTCCGTCCGTACGGTTGAGGCGTCACACCGCCCGCCCGGGCTCGACTGTATATCGTCGCATCTCCTGTTCGTGAACGTGGAGGTGATCGATGCATGCCGCTGTCCGTGCAAGCCGGGGCGAGGCCGGCTTTACGCTGGCCGAAGTGCTGGTGGCGCTGTTCGTCGTCGCGCTCGGCATTGCCGGGGCGGCCGGCGTGCAGGCCATGGCGCTGCGCAGCGGCCGCGCGGCAGCGCACCTGGCCGACGGCGTCCAGCTGGCCGCCGCGCTGGCCGAGCGCATGCGCGCCAACCCGGCGGCGCTGGCGCTGGCTGACACCGATAATCCCTACCTCCAGCTCGACTACGCCACCGCTGCCGGGCCGCCGCCGTCCGGCCCCGCCTGCTATGGGGCGAGCGCCTGCGACACGGGCGAGCTGGCCCGCTTCGACCTGGCCGAGACGGCGCGTGAGCTGGGCACGCGCTTTGCGGACGCACGCATCCTGGCTTGCCGCGACGCTTCGGCGCCTGGCGCGTCCGGCGAGCCGTTGTGGTCCTGCAGCGGCGAGGCCGGCGCCCCGCTCGTGATCAAGCTCGGATGGCGCGAGGCGGACGAAGCGGCGGCATTGCCGCGGGTGGTGTTGCCGATGACGGGAGGCAGCACGCCGGTCGCGGGAGGCGGCGCATGAGCGCGCAGCGCCTGCGCTACACAGCGCCCGTGCGGCGGTCCTGCACCCACGAGCGCGGGCTGACGCTGGCCGAGATGCTGGTCGCGCTGACGGTGAGCCTGGCCGTGGTGCTGGGCGCCGGCCGCCTGCTCGGGCTGGCGGGCGAGGCTTACGCGGCGCAGACCGAAGCCGCGGCCATCGACGATGGCGGACGCTATGCGCTCGAGCTGATCGCGCGGGCGGTGCGCCAGGCGGCCTGGATCGATCCGACGCAGGCGGGTGGCGATCCCGCCGTGCTGCCGGCGCACATGGCTGGGCTCGACGCCCGTTCGCTGGCCAAGACCACGTTCGGCATCGACGCGCCCCAGCCCGATGCCGCGAATGGCAGCGACGTGCTGGCCGTGCGCTTTCCCGGCGCCGGGACCGCGCCCGACGGCGACGGCAGCGTGCTCGATTGCGCCGGCTTCGCCCATCCGGAAGGGGAAGAGGGCTGGAGTATCTTCTACGTGGCCAGGAACGCCGACGGCGAGGCCGAGCTGCGCTGCAAGTACCGCGGCACGTCCAATTGGGGCGCCGATGCGCTCGTCAGCGGCGTCGACGGCTTCCAGGTGCTGTACGGCGTCGACACCGACGAGCCGCGCGACTATGCCGCCAACCGCTACGTGAATGCCGTCGCCATCGCCGGCCTCGACGCCGCGCTCGGCCTGGGTGCCGACGTGGAAGCGCTGCACCGGCAGACCCACTGGAAACGCGTGGTCAGCGTGCGCATCGGCCTGTTGCTGCACGGCGCGCGGCCGACGCGGCGCGAGGGCGGGGCGCTCGCCTATGCACTGCTGGGCCCGGCGTACGCGTCGTCCGGTACGGTGGACGCGGACCCCGGCAGTTCGTTGCACGAAGCGGACATGCCGGCCGCGCTGCGTGCGCGCGAGCGGCGGCTGTTCACGGCGACGGTGGCAGTGCCGGCGGCGATGCCATGAAGCGCGTTCATTCCTCCCCTTGTTGCTCCCGCAGGCAACCCCGGCCACGCCTGCATGTGCACGCACAGCTTCACGGGCACCGGCGCTGGCACCCGCAGCTGCGCCCACAACTGCGCCCACAACTGCACCCACGTGAGCGCGGCCTGGCCCTGGTCTGCGCGCTGCTCCTGATGCTGGGTGCGCTGATCCTCGGCGCCTCCATTGCGCGCACCGCCTTCGGCTCGATGGCGGCGGCCCGGATGGAGCGCGAGCGCATGGTGGCGCGCGCGGCGGCCGAGATGGCGCTGGCCGACGCCGAGGCCGATATCGGCGGGACTGTCTCGCCATCCTCGGCCCGCGCCGCCTGGTTCGCTGGCGCCAGCGGCGGGTTCGCCGACGGCTGCGGCACCGGCAGCCAGGATCTCGGCCTGTGCCTGCCTGCGGCATCGCCCTTGCCGCCGGCGTGGCAGGCCGTCGACCTCGCCGCTGACGACGGCACGCCGGTGGTGCCGTATGGCCGCTACACCGGTGCCGTGCTGGCGACCGGCGGCGGCGTCCTGCCGGCGCGGCTGCCCGGCTACCTGATCGAAAAGCTCGCAGCGGCCGGGCCCGCGCCGCCGCTGCATCACCTGTACCGGATTACCGCGATCGGCTTCGGCACCCGCGCCACGATCCAGGTCGTGCTGCAGGCGATCGTGCGCAGGCCGGCGGCTGCCGCGCCGCCCGGCAATGGCCAAAGCGGGCAGGGCGGCCAGGCGCAACCAGCCGCCCCCGCCGATCCGCTTGCGCCGGGTACGCCGGGTACGCCGGCGGGCAGCGTTCAACCCAGCGGCCGCATCAGCTGGCGCGACATCCCGAATTGGCCTGAGTTGCACGCGCGGGCCCAACTTTGAATCCAGATCGAGGAGGCGGAATGGAAAGGCGACACGGCTTTACCCTGGTCGAAATGCTGATCGTGCTGGCAATCATGGCGATCCTGACATCGATCGCGTGGCCCAGCTATGCCGGCTATATCGTGCGCACCCGACGCACCGAAGGGCAGGTGGCGCTGATCGAGGCGATGCAGCGCCAGGAGCGCTATTTTTCGCGGCACAACAGGTATATTCCGTTCTCGGCGGCGTCGGAGGACGATGCCGATGCCGCCGCCTTTTCGTGGTGGTCAGGCGACCGGGCGGCGCTCAGCGCCTATGAGCTGGACGCCTATGCCTGTCCCGGCCGGGCGTTGACCGACTGCATCGAGATCCGCGCCCGGCCCGGTACGCCCCGGGTCGACGCGCGCTTCCGCGATCCCGACTGCGGCGCGCTGACGCTGGACAGCCTGGGCAACCACGGGGCGCAGGGCATGGAGGACGGGCAGGGCGCGGGTTCGACCGGGCGCTGCTGGCCATGAGCGTCGCAGAGGTGCCGCAGCGCGGCCGAGCGCACCGGCAGGCCGGCCTGTCGCTGGTGGAATTGACGGTCGTGCTGGCCGTGGCGGCCGTGCTGCTGGCGCTGGCGCTGCCGGAACTGGCCGTGCTGGTGCGCAACCAGCAGCTGAAGAGCGCCAGTGGCGACCTGTTCGCCGCGCTCGGCCTGGCGCGCAGCCAGGCGCTGGCGCGCGGGCAGACCGTCAAGCTGCTGCCGCGCGATCCGCTCGGTGCCGACTGGCGCCGCGGCTGGCGCGTGTTCGTCGACCGCGACGGCGACGGCCAGCCGGGGCCGGGTGACGACATCATTGCTGAGCACGATCCGCTGCCGCACGGCGTGGCGGTCGCCTTTGCCTTCACCAGCCCTGCGCCGCCTTACTATATCGCCTACAATGGCGCCGGACGCAGCTGCAGCGACAGCAACAGCGCGGCAGCGCGCTACGGCACGCTGTCGCTGTTCCACGGCGGCGCGATCCGCCGTATTAAAATCAACATGCTGGGGCGGGCGCGCAGCTGCGATCCGGCGCGCGACGCGTCCTGCGACGGCGCCCAGGCGCCGCCGGGATAGGCGCCGGCGCCGCCAGCCGTACCCAGCCGAAACCGAAAGACACCGTGCAGACACTGAGCAAGATCACCACCGACAGCGAAGGCATGGCGCTCGCCCTGGAATGGGCCGCCAAAGGCATGACCATCACCGCGCCGAACCCGCGTATCGGTTGCGTGATCGTGCGCGATGGCGTGGTCATCGGTGCCGGCCATACCCAGCCGGCAGGCCAGGCGCATGCCGAGATCCAGGCGATGCGCGATGCCAGGCAGCGCGGCCATGACGTGCGCGGCGCCACCGCCTACGTCACGCTCGAGCCCTGCAGCCACTACGGCCGGACGCCGCCGTGCTCGAATGCGCTCGTGCAGGCCGGACTGGGCCGGGTGGTGGCGGCGATGGTCGACCCGAATCCGCTGGTGGCGGGGCGCGGCATGGCGCAGCTGGAAGCGGCCGGCATTGCCGTCCGCCAGGGTGTGCTGGCCGAGCAGGCCTACGAACTGAACATCGGCTTTTTCACGCGCATGCGCCATGGCCGGCCCTGGGTGCGGCTGAAGACGGCGGCCAGCCTGGACGGCATGACGGCGCTCGACAGCGGCGAGAGCCAGTGGATCACCAGTCCGGAGGCGCGCGCCGACGGCCATGCCTGGCGCGCCCGCGCCAGCGCGATCCTGACCGGCATCGGCACCGTCAAGGCCGACGATCCGCAGCTGACCGTGCGCGGCGTTGAGGTACCCGAGGGTTTGACGCCGGTGGCGCCGCGCCGCGTGATCGTCGACAGCCGCCTGGACATCAGTCTGGACGCGCGCATCCTGCAGGGCGAACCCTGCTGGATCGTGGCCGCCGTCCCGCATCCGGACAAGGAAGCCGCACTGCGCGCCGCCGGCCACGAGATCATCATGCTGCCGAACGCCAACGGCAAGGTCGACCTGCCGGCGCTGATGCTGGAGCTGGGCCGGCGCGACATCAACGAGCTGCACGTCGAAGCCGGGTCCAGGCTGAATGCCTCGCTGCTGCGCGAAGGCTGCGTCGACGAGCTGCTGGTCTACCTGGCCCCGAGCCTGATCGGGCCGGGGCAGGGCATGTTTTCGCTGCCGCCGCTGGCGCGCCTGGACGACAAGGTCGCGCTGCGCTTCCACGCCGTGAGCCAGGTCGGCCCGGACCTGCGCATCCTGGCGCGCTTACCCGGCAAGACTGAGGGCGCAAACGGGCAATCCTGAATCATCAATCGAGTCATCCAAGAAAAACTGAAGGAACAAGACGTATGTTTACTGGAATCGTCGCTGCCGTCGGCAGCATCAAGTCGGTCACCCCGCTGGCAGGCGGCAACGATGCGGGCGTGCGCCTGGCCATCGACGCCGGCGGCCTGCCGCTGGCGGACGTGCTACTTGGCGACTCGATCGCCATCAACGGCGCCTGCATGACCGTGGTCGAGAAGGACGAGCGCGCCTTCGTGGTCGACGTCTCGCGCGAAAGCCTGAACCGTACCGCCGGTCTCGACCAGCCGGGCGAGGTCAACCTGGAAAAGGCGCTGACCCTGGCCGAGCGCCTCGGCGGCCACCTGGTGTCGGGCCACGTCGATGGCCTCGGTACCGTGCACAGCTTCGAGCAGGTCGGCGAATCGTACAAGCTGGTGGTGGATGCGCCGGCCGAGCTGGGCAAGTTCCTGGCCTATAAAGGCTCGGTGGTCGTCAACGGCGTCTCGCTGACGGTCAACGAGGTCGAGGACGTGGCGGCAAGCGGCACCGGCAAGCCGGCCTGCTGCCGCTTCTCGATCAACCTGATCCCGCACACGATCGCGGTCACGACCCTGAAGCACCTGTCCGCCGGCGCCAAGGTCAACCTCGAGATCGACCTGATCGCGCGCTACGTCGAGCGCATGCTGAGCGCCGCCAAGGTCTGATTTTCCGGGCGCAAACGTGCCCGCCTATCTCCATTTCGCGTAGACTGCCCGATGGCATTTGTTCATCGACAAGGACGTGAAATGAAACAGGTAAATACCAGAGGGCTGGTACGCGACGCAACGCTGGCCGGCGTGCTGGCAAGCTTGCTGTCCGCTGCCGGCCTCTGCGCGGCCGAGCCGGCTGCCATGCGCAGCTACCGCGCACTGGCCATGACCGCCGCCGGCGACCGTATCGCCGCCATCGAAACGGTGGACGGGGACAAGCGGGCGCCGCACGTGACCGTGCGCGAGACCGCCGGCGGCCGGATCGCCGCCACCTACGAAAGCGTCGCCTGCGGGCAATGCCGTTTCGATGCACCGGCCTGGTCGCCCGACGGCAGCTCGCTGGCCCTGATCGGGACCGATGCCAAGGCCGGCACCGCCAGCGTGCTGGTGCTGCGCGACGGCAAGCTGGCAACCGTCGCCACCCTCAAGGGCGTCGCCAACACGGTACGCTGGTCGCCGGACGGCCGCCAGCTGGCCTTCCTGGCCACCGTCAACGCCAAGAAGCTGACCGGCGCCGTCGAAGCGGGCGCGCGCCAGGTCGGCGAGATCGGCCTGGCCCAGGAAGAGGACGAGCAGCGCATCGCACTGGTCCCCGTTGATGGGCCGGCGGGCGCCGGGGTGCGCCTGGTGTCCCCAGGCGATACCTTTATCTACGAATACGACTGGACACCGGACGGCAAGGGCTTCGTCGTCACCAGCGCCAAGGGCAACGGCGACAATAACTGGTGGATCGCGACGCTGGGCCATGTCGATACCGCCAGCGGCAAGCTACGCGTGCTGGCCGCGCCGAAGATGCAGATGAACATGCCGCACGTAGCGCCGGACGGCCGCACGGTCGCCTTCATCGGCGGACTGATGAGCGATTTCGGCTCGGTCGGCGGCGACGTCTTCACGGTGCCGATCGAAGGTGGCGAACCCGTCGACGTGACGCCGGGCTTCAAGGGCAGCTTCAACGGCATCAGCTGGCGCGGCGCGGCCCTGCTGGCCTCGGTGCAGGCTGGTGCCGATACCGGCATCGCCAGCATTGATCCGGCTACGCGCAGCGCCCGCCTGCTGTGGCAGGCGCCGGTCTCGGCTTCCGGGGCGCGCGATGGCCGCTTCGTGTTCAGCGCCGACGGCAAGGTCGCGGCTTCGGTCCACGAGGATTACGAGCACGGCCCGCGCATCGTCGCCGGACCGCTGGCCGCGCTGGCGCCGATCACCCGCGACAACGCCGGTTTCGCGCCGCAGGTGACGGCGCGCAGCATTGCCTGGACCAACGAAGGCTTCGATGTGCAGGGCTGGCTGGTCGGGCCGCGCACGCTGGAGCCGGGCAGGAAGTACCCGATGATCGTGCAGGTGCACGGTGGCCCGGCGGCGGCCGTCACGCCGCGCTACGTGTCGGGCGGCGAGGGGGGCAACAACCTGGTGCGCGCGCTCGTCGACAAGGGTTATTTCGTGTTCTTCCCGAACCCGCGCGGCAGCTATGGCCAGGGCCTGGCCTTTTCCAGCGCCAACAAGCGCGATTTCGGCGGCGGCGACTGGCGCGACATCGTGGCCGGCGTCGACGCCGCCATCCGCCAGGCGCCGGTGGATGGTGCGCGCCTCGGCCTGATGGGCCATTCCTACGGCGGCTTCATGACCATGTGGGGCGTGACCCACAGCCAGCGCTTCAAGGCGGCGGTGGCCAGTGCCGGCATCGCCAACTGGATCAGCTATTACGGCCAGAACGGTATCGACCAGTGGATGGTGCCGTTCTTCGGCGCCACCATGTACGACGATCCGGCGATCTACCGCGCGGCCTCGCCGATCGAGTCGATCAAGTCGGCGACGACGCCGACGCTGGTGATGGTCGGCGAGCGCGACGTCGAGTGTCCGCCGGCGCAGTCACAGGAGTTCTGGCACGGACTGAAGGCGCAGGGCGTACCGACTGCGCTGGTGATTTACGAGGATGAGGGGCATGCGATCCGCAAGCCGATGCATGCACAGGACCAGCGGGTACGCACGCTGGCCTGGTTCGACAAGTACTTGCAATAATGTGAACAAAGGCACGGCGGGCGTCAGCGCCCGCGACATACCATGACTACCCAGCAAGATAGAAAGCGGATCCACTGGAATCCGCGTCCCCGCAACAGGCCCGGCCTGCACCTGAAAACCGAAAAGCTGCCTTACCAGCGGCCGGTCATTCCCCAACCGCGCTTCAGTGCGAACGCCCTGATGGTTGCCGAACGCATCGACGTGAAAGCGCTGTCCGGCTTCGAGATCATTGCCAAGTCACCGTTCCTGGTGCGGCTCGGAAAGGGCGGCGTGGCCGCGATTTTCCGCTACGGCGCCGTGGTGCTGTTCAATGCCTCGGACGATGAAAAGACGCGCCTGCTGGAGGCGATCCGCGTGCATGCATCCGGCGCCGGCGACCACGGCGCCGAGGAGGCCGCCGTGGTCGATGTCGATCCCGAGGAAGAAGAAGGACCGTCGGAACAATATATCAAGATTAAGAATGCCGACCGGCTGCGCCTGCAGCTGATTGCCGAGGTCATGGCCAAGGCGACCATGCTGTCGTTCCAGGAACGCCAGGCCGGACGCGATTTCGACCGCAGCGAACCGCTGGCGCGCGACCTGGCCGAAGACGGGCGTTTTTCCGCCAAGCCATCCGAGCTGCTCAAGGCAGTGGGCAGCATGTTGCTCGCCGAAAGCCGCCTGAACGGCAGGGCGGGCGTGCTCGACCGTCCGGATCTGCTGTGGGACAACCCCGGGCTATCGGGCCTGTATGCCAGGCTGGAAGGCGATTATGAATTGCATGACCGTGCGCTCACCCTCGATCGCAAGCTGACGACGCTGTCGCACACGTCGGAGACCCTGGTCGAAACGATGCGTTACCACAGCTCGCACCGGCTCGAACTCGCGATCCTGCTGCTGATCTTTGTCGAGCTTTGCCTGGCGCTGTATGGGCACTTCAGCCACGAAATGCCATGAGCTGCACCAAGGCGAGCTCATGACGATGTCCCGCACCGCATGGACAGCCATCCGGACAACCCGATGCGCCGTTGATGAATACGGCAGCGGCTATGGCGCCGCAGCCGGCGCCATAGCCGCTGCCGTTGCAGCGGTTTCCGGATTCAACACCACCTGCACGTAATTTTCCGGATTCAGATAGCGCTGGGCCGTGCGCTTCAGGTCCGCCACGCTCAGCGACTGCACTTCCTTGTCGAAGCTCAGGATCGTGCCCGGATCGGTGCCCTCGGTCAGCGAAGTCTGCAGCACCGCCAGCCAATACCCGTTCTCCTGCAGCGACTTGCGATAGGTCTGCAGCCAGTTGGCCTTGACCTTGTCGAGGTCGCCCTGGTCCGGTCCCTGGCTGCGCACGCGCTCGATTTCGGCGAAGGTGGCCTGCAGCACCTTGTCGACGTTCTTGGGCCCCGTCGGCAGGGTCACGCCGACCGTGTAGTGGGCGTAGGGCACGCGCGTCATCGACCCTTCCATGCCGCCGCCGTAGATCAGGCCCAGCTTTTCGCGCAGCACGTCGATGATGCGGATGTTCATTACCTCAGTCAGCGCCGACAGGCGCAGTTCTTCCATTTCGCTGACCTCGGCCGGGCCGGTGAAGGTCAGCGACACCGTGCTCTTGTCCTCGAGGCCGCTCTTCACCTCGCGCTTGACCACGCCCTTGACCGGACGCAGGCCGAGGTCGCGGTAGGCGGTCGGGATGGCAGGGGTCGGCAGGCTGCCGAGGTAGGTCGCCAGCAGCGGCTTGATCGCTTCGACGTCGAAGCTGCCGACCAGGATGAACGTCAAGTCCTTCGCGCTCGAGAAGCGCTGGCGGTAGATGGCGATCGCGCGGTCGAGGTCGATACGGGCGATGTCTTCCGGACGCAGCGCGCGCGGCGCCCGCGGGTTGTTGCCGTACAGCGTGGCGACAAGGGTGTCGCCGAACAGTGCGCCCGGCTGCGACTGGCGGTTGCGCGCCAGTTCCATCTGCTTGCCGATGAAGGATTGATACAGGCCCTCGTCGCGCCGCACGCCGGCGAACTTCAGCCACGCCATCTGCAGCATGGTCTCGACGTCGGCGGCACCGGCGGCGCCGGCCACCACGTCGGTGTTGCTGCCGAGGCCGGCATTGACGGCGGCCGCCTTGCCGGCCAGTACCTTGCGCAGGTCGAGCGGCGAGAAATCCTTCAGGCCCATCGCGGCGACGATGGTGTCGGCATAGCGCGCGCTGAACATGTCCTTGTCGTCGAACAGGCTCTGGCCGCCGAAACGCGCGGCGCTCATCAGGACCTGGTCGTTGCGGAAGGTGGTCGGCTTGAGGATCACCTTGACGCCGTTCGACAGGGTCAGATGGGTCAGGCCGAGGTGGGCGTCAACGGCGCTCGCCACGATGCGGCCCGGCGCTGGCGGCTTGTCCATCAACGCGCCGGCCACCGCCTTTTCGTCGTGGGCGCGCACCTCGCTGCGTTCCGCGGCGGCCACCGCGGACAGCAGCTGGGCACCGGTCGGCAGCGCGCTCCCGGCCTCGCCTTTGGCCTGTGACGGCCCGGTATAGATCACCAATTTACCCGAATCGGCCGGGATGGTGGCGCGTGCATAGGCATTGATTTCGTCGAGGCCGATGCCGGGTCCGAGTTCGGTGACGTAGCGGTACTCGGCGTCGATGCCGGGAATCGATTCGCCTTCCAGGAAGTTGCGCATGAGTTCATCGGCATGGACCGACGAGTCGGTCTTGTCGCGCTCGTTCCAGGCACGCGCGTAGGTGCGCATCATGGTTTTCTTGACCCGCTCCAGCTCGGCCGCCGTGAAGCCGAAGCGCCGTGCGCGTTCGTTTTCCTGCACCAGTGCATTGATGGCAGCCGTGGCGCCGCCGCCGGCCAGCGAGGCCGCGGCATTATACGAGCGGTAGCGCGGGGTCAGGCGGCTGAGCGCGCTGCTGGCCCCCAGGAAGGGCGGATTCGGCAATTGCGCCAGTTCCTGCAGGCGCGCGTTCAGCATGCCGCTGAACAGTGCTTCGATCAGTTGCTCGCGGTAGCCGCCGACCGTCTCCCGTTCCTGGAAGGGCCGCACCGGATAGCGGATCAGGATCCCGGCCGGGCCGGCTTCGCGGTCGGTCACGACCAGCGCTTCGGCGTCGGTCCGCGCCGGAATCGTGGCGTAGCTGCGCGGCCGTTCCTGGGCGGGGTTCTTCAGGCCGTCGAAATGTTTTTTGATCAATTTCTCGGCCTCGGCCGGGGCGATGTCGCCGACCACCACCACCGCCATCAGGTCGGGCCGGTACCAGTCGCGGTAGAAGCGGCGCAGCGCGTCCGGCTTGAAGTTGCGCAGCGTGTCTTCCTGGCCGATCGGCAGGCGCTCGGCGTAGCGCGAGCCGTTGTAGATCTTCGGCATCAGCACTTTCTGCATGCGGTCGCCGGCACCTTTGCCGAGACGCAGTTCCTCGAGGATGATGTCGCGTTCCTTGTCGATGTCGGCATCGTTCAGGGTCAGGCCCTGGGCCCAGTCCTGCAGCACCAGGAAGGCCTTGTCGACGTCCTGTTTGTTCTCCGACGGGACCGGCAGGATATAGACGGTTTCGTCGAAGCCGGTGTAGGCGTTCAGGTCGGCGCCGAACTTGACGCCGGTCGACTGCAGGTAGGACACCAGCTCGTGCTTCTTGAAGTGGCGCGAGCCGTTGAAGGCCATGTGCTCGGTGAAATGGGCCAGGCCGCGCTGGTCCTCGTCTTCGAGGATGGAGCCGGCTTTCACCACCAGGCGCAGCTCGAGCTTGTTTTCCGGCTTGCGGTTGGGCTGGATATACCAGGTGAGGCCATTGGCCAGCTTGCCGACCCTCACCTGGGGACCGATCGGCAGCGGATCGTCCAGCCTGAGCGGCGCCAGCCTGGGAGGCACCGGCGTGCGCGCTGCCGGCGTGGCGGCGGCCGGCGCGCTTGCCTGTGCGATCGCGGGGGTGGTTGCGGACAGCGACAGCAGCGCGCAAGCGGCCAGGCGGATCAGGGTACGGCCAAAACTGGGGAGCATGCGACGCCGTCCTTTTGCTTAAAAATCCATTCTACCTTGCATTCAGGACTGGACAGTTGTGTACAAGCAGCTAAATGCAAGCCGGATGCGGCCGAGCCCCGGTAAATCCTTTAAAATAGCGGATTCACCTGGCCAGGTGCACAGACCACCGGCCGCTGTCCCCGTACCAAGGAATCCCGCATGTCCATCTCCACTACTCAGGAAATCGTCGACGAACTGCGCGCCGGGCGCATGGTCATTCTGGTCGACGAGGAAGACCGCGAAAACGAAGGCGACCTGGTCCTGGCTGCCGATTTCGTCACGCCGGAAGCGATCAACTTCATGATCCGCCACGCGCGCGGCCTGGTCTGCCTGACCCTGTCGGAAGAGATCTGCGACCGCCTCGAACTGCCGATGATGACCACCCGCAACGGCACCTCGTTCGGCACCAATTTCACGGTGTCGATCGAAGCCGCCGAAGGCGTCACCACCGGCATCTCGGCGGCCGACCGCGCGCGCACCATCCAGGTCGCCGTGGCCAGGGACGCGAAGCCGGAAGACCTGGTGCAGCCGGGCCACATCTTCCCGCTGCGCGCGGTCAAGGGCGGGGTGCTGATGCGTGCCGGCCATACCGAAGCCGGCTGCGACCTGACCGAGATGGCGGGCCTGACCCCGGCCTCGGTGATCTGCGAGATCATCAAGGAAGACGGCACCATGGCGCGCCTGCCCGACCTGCTCGAGTTCGGCAAGGAGCACAACATCAAGATCGGCACCATCGCCGACCTGATCCATTACCGCAGCCAGACCGAGAGCCTGGTCGAGCGCGTGGCCGAGCGTCCGCTGTCCACCGTGCACGGCGAGTTCCGCCTGGTCGCCTTCCGCGACAAGCCGAGCGGCTGCGCCCACCTGGCGCTGGTCCACGGCGAGCCGGCGCAGGACGAGGAAGCCCTAGTACGGGTGCACCAGCCGGTGTCGATCATCGACCTACTGGACAACGGCACCACGGCGCACTCGTGGAACCTGGCGTCGTCGATGCAGGCGATCCAGGCCGCGAAGTCGGGCGTCGTCGTGCTGCTGAACTGCAGCGAGACGGCGGAGCAGCTGTTCGGCCAGTTCCAGGACAAGACGGCGGCACGTCCGAATGCCCGCGCCGCCAGCCTCGACCTGCGCACCTATGGCATTGGCGCCCAGGTCCTGAAGCTGCTCGGCGTGCGCAGGATGAAGCTGCTGGCCAATCCGCGCAAGATGCCGTCGATGACCGGCTTCGACCTCGAAGTCACCGGTTATCTGGCCAAGCCGGAAGCGTAACGATCCTGGATGCCGCGCCGCGGGCGCGGTACCATCCATTCATTCACATTTATTGAACCAAACAAGAAGAGGCATAGCCATGACGGTAGGAACTTTTGAAAGCAACATGACGGGTGAAGGCCTGCGCATCGGGATCGTGCAGGCGCGCTTCAACGCGACCGTCGGCCAGGGCCTGCTGTCGGCCTGCCTGAACGAACTGAAAACCCTCGGCGTCGCCGACGAAGACATCCTGCACATCACCGTGCCGGGCGCGCTCGAAGTGCCGCTGGCCCTGCAGAAGATGGCCGAGACCCAGCAGTTCGACGCACTGATCGCGCTGGGCGCGGTGATCCGCGGCGAGACCTACCACTTCGAACTGGTGTCGAACGAATCCGGCGCCGGCATCACCCGCGTCGGCCTGGACTACGGCATGCCGATCGCCAACGCCGTGCTGACCACCGAGAACGACGAGCAGGCCGAAGTGCGCATGATCGAGAAGGGCACCGATGCGGCGCGCGTCGCGGTCGAGATGGCCAACCTGCTGCTCGCCCTCGAAGAGCTGCAGGCCGAAGAAGAATAAAAGTATCTAGGCAAGAACATGACTGACAAGAACATTCACGCCAATCCGAACAAGAATCGCACGCCGCGTCACCGCGCGCGCGAGTTCGCCCTGCAGGGCCTGTATCAATGGCTGCTGAACAATGAGCCGGCTGCGACCGTGATCACTAACATCCGCAGCGCCCACGGCTTCGAAAAAGCCGATGGCGACTATTTCCGCGAGTTGCTGAACGGCGCGATTGCCCAGTCGGTCGAACTGCGCGAACTGATCGCCCCGACCGTCGACCGCCCGGTGACGGAACTGTCGCCGATCGAGCACGCGGTGCTGCTGCTCGGCGCCTGGGAACTGAAGAACAAGATCGAGATCCCGTACCGTGTCGTGATCAACGAAGCGGTCGAGCTGACCAAGTCCTTCGGCGGTATCGACGGCCACAAGTACGTCAACGGCGTGCTGGACCGCCTGGCCGGCAAGCTGCGGCCGGACGAGGCGGCAGCGGAAGCGAAGCGCTGAGTCTTACCCACGCTATATATATATTAGCGAGAAGCCGTTCCGGGAAACCGGGACGGCTTTTTTATTACTGTGGACGTCGTCCCCGCGCAGGCGGGGACCCATACTGCACTTCCGAGGTCAGTATTTTTGAAACTCTACATTCGTTCCAACATACCGGATTTGGCGACTCAGCATGGGTCCCCGCCTTCGCGGGGACGACGAGGGGCCGGCATTGTGCGGGTGCGCGCACAAAAAAATGAAAGCCACCGCAGCTCCCGCCGCGATGGCTTTCGACCAGGAAAAGTGTGCTGACCGGTGCTTACAGTCCGGCGACGGTTTCGCCGGCCTGGCTGGCGCCGCGCGCGGTCTCGTCGCTGACGGCAGGGGCATCCGGCTTCGGCGTGGACGGGGACGACTTCTGGACCAGGACCGGGGCCGATGGCGGGGTCGTGATCGGGACGTTCTTGCCGGCGGCAACCTGCTTGAGGCGCTTGAACTCGGCCAGGACCTTGGAGCCGTAGCCGGAATCGGTCTCGGCATCGCCGGCACCCACGTAGCTCTTCAGGCCGCCTTCGACCGAGCCGGTACGCTTCACGTAATCCTTCAGGATCAGGGCGCCGACACGGATGTTGGCAACCGGATTCAGGGCCGCCTGCGCGCCGCCCATATGCTGGAACTTGTCGCTGTGGACCTTGGACATCACCTGCATCAGGCCCTGGGCGCCCACCGGGCTTTCCGCGAACGGATTCAGGCCCGATTCGATCGCCATCACGGCCAGGATCAGCAGCGGGTCCAGCTTGATCTCGTGCGCCGTGCTGTAGGCGGTCGAGACCAGCATGTTGGCGGCATCGCCGGCGACGCGGTAGCGGCGCGACAGCCAGTCGGTGACGTACTTCTGCTGGCGCGTCGGACGTGCCGTCTTTTCGTCGGCGGCGACTTCGACGGCCGCGTCGGCATGGGCCGAGGCCAGGTGGACCGTGGCCTTGGCCGGCGCCGGATTGGCCGCCGCAAGGTTCTGCTGCGGGTTCAGGAAGCTCGATACCCGTTGTGCGAACTCGGGGCGGAAGTACAGCAGCGCCAGCATGGCGACTGCGGATAAACCGAATACGGTCAGCGTATGTTGTGCGGTGGTCAAAATACCGCGTGCCGTCTTGATCACGGATGTCGACCACGTGATCGGCTGGCTGGCCAATTGTTGGGCGAGCCTTGCGCTCGCACCGATGAAGCGATGAATCATCGTCTCTCCTTTGTCGCGGAAAAAGCATCCCCCACGCGGCGTTAAAACGCTGCTTTTTGGAGATCTCATGCCGTGCATCAGAAAACCGTCCGTCGCCGCGCGTTGCGGTCGACTTACGCCGTCATTGCTTGCTACAGCTGGGTCGCGCTGCGATGGAGGCGCCCAGTGGCTAACAACTGTCTCGGGGTTGGTTGGGCAGACGCCCAGTGAAAAACACTCCTTAAAATGTCTTGGGGCCCCGACCCCGTGTAAGAAGGAGACCGGCTAAAATCACGTCCTGGACGCGCCTGTCTCACTTGGTAGCCGGATTGTAGAAGCTCGTTTATATCAAGTCAATACTAGCTCTATCGTGCGTTATTACTTATAAATCTAACTTTTGTTGCGCAGCTCATCAATTCCGTGGCAAATCAACCACTTGCCGCAGATTGCTAGACCCGTTACAAACATGTAAAAAAGAATTAAAACTTGATGAATTATTCAGACTTACGTGATTTTATTGCCAAGTTGCAAGAAATTGGCGAATTAAAGCGTGTCACGGCGCCTGTTTCGACCCATTTGGAGATGACCGAGGTGTGCGACCGCACCCTGCGCGCCGCCGGTCCGGCCCTGTTGTTCCAGAATCCGACCGGGCTGGGCGGCGTGCCGCACCAGATCCCGGTGCTGGCCAACCTCTTCGGCACGCCGCAGCGCGTGGCGCTGGGCATGGGTGCCGACGACGTCAGCGAATTGCGCAAGATAGGCCATGTGCTGGCACGCCTGAAGGAACCGGAGCCGCCCAAGGGTTTCCGGGACATCATGGACCTCGGTTCGCTCGTCAAGTCGGTTTGGGACATGTCGCCGAAAGAAGTCAAGGGGGCGGCCTGCCAGGAAATCGTGTGGGAAGGGCAGGACGTCGATCTCGGCCGCCTGCCGATCCAGCATTGCTGGCCGGGCGACATCGCGCCCTTGATCACCTGGGGCCTCGTCATCACCAAGGGCCCGAACAAGAAACGGCAGAACCTGGGCATCTACCGCCAGCAGGTGCTGGGACCGAACAAGGTCATCATGCGCTGGCTGGCGCACCGCGGCGGCGCGCTCGACTTCCGCGAACATTGCATCGCCAACCCGGGCAAGCCGTATCCGATCGCGGTGGCGCTGGGCGCCGACCCGGCCACCATCCTGGGCGCGGTGACGCCGGTGCCGGATACCTTGTCGGAATACCAGTTCGCCGGCCTGCTGCGTGGCCAGCGCACCACGCTCACCAAGGCCATCGGCAGCGAGCTGCGGGTGCCGGCCTCCGCCGAGATCGTGTTGGAAGGCCATATCTATCCGGATGAGTCGCACCCGTCCGGCTACGAGCACGCGCTCGAAGGCCCCTACGGCGACCACACCGGCTATTACAACGAGCAGGACTGGTTCCCGGTATTCACGGTCGACCGCATCACCATGCGCCGCGACCCGATCTACCACTCGACCTACACCGGCAAACCGCCGGACGAGCCGGCCGTGCTGGGCGTGGCGCTGAACGAAGTCTTCATCCCACTGCTGCAGAAACAGTTCAGCGAGATCACCGACTTCTATCTGCCGCCGGAAGGCTGCAGCTACCGGATGGCGGTGGTGCAGATGAAGAAGCAGTACGCCGGCCACGCCAAGCGCGTGATGATGGGTGTGTGGAGCTTCCTGCGCCAGTTCATGTACACGAAATTCATCGTCGTGGTGGATGAGGACGTCAACGTGCGCGACTGGAAAGAAGTGATCTGGGCCATCACGACCCGCGTCGATCCGACCCGCGACACGGTGCTGGTCGACAGTACGCCGATCGATTACCTCGACTTCGCATCGCCGATCAGCGGCCTGGGCAGCAAGATGGGCATCGACGCCACCAACAAGTGGCCGGGCGAGACCAACCGCGAATGGGGCACGCCGATCGTGATGACGCCACAGGTCAAGGCGCGCGTGGACGACATCTGGCAACAACTGGGTATCTGACGGTCCCTCCGTGTCGGGTATCTATATATATATGTAGGGCAGGATAGTTAGCGCAAACCAGGTGCCGCAGGAACTATCCGCGGCACTTGTTTCGAACCGTCGGGCCCTGCCTTTTCCGTCGGCAAACCATGTCGTTTGCCGGGAGGCCCGCGGTCGGTTATAATGAGCGCTGGCGGGCCCCTGCGCATTGCGGCATGGTTTACCTGGTCAGGTCGGGAACGAAGCAGCCAAAGCCGTTCACCGCAAGTGCCGCAGATCAGGCTCGCCTACTTTCCTCTCTTCTCCTTCTCTCCTTTTTTGCAGTTCAGCCAGGCATATCTGCTTGATTGTCTTCGCGCGTGCGTTTCCTCCATGGCGCCACGGTCGCTATCTTCAGTTCGGTATCTTCTTGCATAATCTTCTGGAAACATGCTGCATTTTTAGTGTGGCTCTACAACAGAAATGACTATTCTGACGAATCGATAGGCCAAGGTATTTACTCGAGAGTTGCCATTCGGCACCATTAGACATATTGCTGCATCAAAGTAACAATCGAGAAACACATGCTGAACGCTGAAGTCAAACAGATACTGGACATAAATTATCGGAACGCCGACCGCGTCATGGTCGGGGTCTTGTGGGGGCTTTTCCTGGTCGGCCTCGGGTTGTCGGGCCTGCATGACAGCTTGCGCTGGGCGCTGCTGGTCGGCTTGCCGGCGGCTGCAGTGCCGACGCTGCTGCTGGGCCTGGGCCGCAACCTGCGGCTGGCGCGCCTTGCGGTCGGTGTCGCCTTCATGGTGTTCAGCGCGCTGCACATTCACCAGACCCTGGGACGCACCGAAGCCCACTTCGGGATCTTCGCACTGCTGGCTTTCCTGTTGTGCTACCGCGACTGGCTGCTGCTGGTCACTGCCGCCGCTGTCATCGCCGTGCACCACCTGAGCTTCGATTATTTGCAGCAGCTCGGTTTTCCGACCTATTGCCTGACCCATCCCGGCATCGGCACCGTGCTGGTGCATGCGGCCTACGTCATTGCCGAGACCGGCGTGCTGTGCTACCTGGCCAGGGTGCTGCAGCGCGAAGCGGTGCAGGCGGCGGAGTTGCGGATCGCAGTACACAGCATGACCGCCGAGGCCGGCGTAATCGACCTGCGCCCGGATCACCTGTCGGCCACCAGCGAAAGCGCGCGTTCGCTCAGCGGCATCATGCGCATGCTCCAGCGTACCCTGGCCGAGGTCAAGGACAACGTGCAGGTCACCGCCGAGGGTTCCGGCCAGATCGTCGCCAGCAACGCGGAATTGTTGCGCCATGCGGACAGCCAGGGCACGGTCATCCGCTCGACGGCCGATGCCATGGATGGCCTGACCTTGACCGTGCAAAAGAATGCGGAACATGCGCGCCAGGCCGATGTGCTGGCGGGCAGCGCCGCCGAGGTGGCGGTACGCGGCGGGACCGTGGTCGGCCAGGTGGTCGACACGATGAACGAGATCGATGCAGCCTCGCGCCGCATCGTCGACATCACCGGCGTCATCGACGGCATCGCTTTCCAGACCAATATCCTGGCGCTGAACGCGGCCGTCGAGGCCGCCCGTGCCGGCGAGCAAGGGCGCGGCTTTGCCGTGGTGGCGTCCGAGGTGCGCGGGCTGGCCCAGCGCGCCGCCACCGCCGCGCGCGAGATCAAGCAATTGATCGAGGCATCGGTTGCCCGCGTCGAGGCCGGCAGCGCACTGGCAGGCGAGGCCGGCGCCACCATGGAAGAGGTGGTTGCCAGCGTGCGCCGGGTGTCGGACATCATCGCCGAGATCAGCGCTGCCAGCAGCGCACAGGCGAGCGAGATCGTGGCGATCAGCCAGTCGATCACGGCGCTGGACGATGTCACCCGCGCCAGCGCGCGCAGCGTCGAGCAGGCTGCCGGTGCAGCTATCGCTTTGAAGGAAAGGGCGGAAGAACTGGCCGGGGCCGTCAGTGTGTTCCGCGTCGACGCGTCCGCTGCCACACCGTCGGCTGTCGGGCAGGTGCCGCAGCGCCCCTGAGACCAGGTTTCACCCCTGGCAAGACGGCTGCCGCGGCAGCCGTTTTGTCGTCATGTCATATGTTGCCGTGTCAAGAGGATCGGCGGGCGCCTTCCTAATGTTGCCGCGCCCACCCCGGTCTACGGTAAAATCACGGCATGTCCTATCAAGTCCTCGCCCGCAAATACCGTCCCCGGAACTTCGAAACGCTGGTTGGCCAGGAGCACGTCGTCCGTGCCCTGACCCATGCGCTGCGCACCGGGCGGCTGCACCACGCCTATCTGTTCACCGGCACGCGCGGGGTGGGCAAGACCACCCTGTCGCGTATCCTGGCCAAGTCGCTTAATTGCGTCGGCCCGGACGGGCAGGGCGGTATCACGGCCGAACCGTGCGGCCAATGCGAACCCTGCCGCGCGATCGATGCCGGCCGCTTCGTCGACTATGTCGAGATGGATGCGGCTTCGAACCGCGGCGTCGACGAGATGGCCCAGTTGCTGGAACAGGCGGTGTATGCGCCGAGCAATGCGCGCTTCAAGGTCTATATGATCGACGAGGTGCACATGCTGACCAACCACGCCTTCAATGCCATGCTGAAGACGCTGGAAGAGCCGCCCGAGCACGTGAAATTCATCCTCGCGACCACCGATCCGCAAAAGATCCCGGTGACCGTGCTGTCGCGCTGCCTGCAGTTCAACCTCAAGCAGATGCCGCCGGGCCACATCGTGGGCCATCTGGAAAACATCCTCGGCCAGGAAGGCGTCAGCTTCGAACAGCCGGCGCTGCGCCTGCTGGCCCAGGGCGCCCACGGTTCGATGCGCGATGCGCTGTCGCTGACCGACCAGGCGATCGCCTATGCCGCCGGTGCCGTCACGCTGGACGCGGTGCAGGGCATGTTGGGCGCGCTCGATCAGTCCTACCTGATCCGCCTGCTCGATGCGCTGGCCAACCAGGACGGCGCCGACCTGATGGCGGTGGCCGACGAGATGGCCAGCCGCAGCCTGTCGTACAACGGCGCGCTGCAAGACCTCGGCACGCTGCTGCACCGGGTCGCGCTGGCGCAGACGGTCCCGACCGCTTTGCCGGACGACCTGCCCGAACTGGCCGATATCCAGCGCCTGGCGACGCTGTTCGATCCGCAGGAAGTGCAATTGTTTTACCAGATCGCGGTGGTCGGGCGTAACGAGATCGGCCTGGCGCCGGACGAGTACGCGGGCTTCACGATGACGCTGCTGCGCATGCTGGCCTTCCGCCCGGGACAGGGCGGGGCCGAGCAGGTGGCGGCGCCGGCGCCGGCGGCACTGGCGCGCGCCATGCCGGCCGGCGGCGCCGCCAACGGCGGCGCGGGCCGTGCCTCGGCAGCCGCTGCTGCGGCCCAGCCGGCGCCTGGCCGTCCGGCCGCGCCGCCGGCCGCCGCCGCGCATGCGCCGGCCGCCCAGCCGGTGCCCACGCCGGCACCGGCAAGCGCGGCTCCGGCCATGACCTCGGCGCGCGCCGCCATCAATGCCGCGCTGGAAGCGGCGCGTGCCGCCGCGCGGTCGCCGGGCCAGCCCAAGCGTACGCCGGCGGGTCCGCCGGATGCATCAGGGGCGGCTGCCGCAGCGGCGCCGGCCCCCGCGGCACCGGTCCGCCCGGCTGCCCCGGCCGCTTCGGCCGCGCCGGCGCCCTGGGACAGCGCCCCCGGCGCCGGCGCTCGTCCGCAGCCGGACAGCCGTCCCGCCGAGAACCGCCCGACGCAGCCGCAGGCCATGGGCCGGGCGCCGCAGCCGCAAGCCCAGCACCAGGGCCAGCAGCAGGCACAGGCCCCGGGCAGTGCTCAGGCGTATGCGCGTGCCGGCGAACAGGCCGTGGCCGACGACGACGTGCCGTCCTGGGTCACCGAATTTTCCGACGACAGCGCCGTGGCCGCTGCCGCGCCGGCCGAGGCGCCCGCCGCCGTGAGCCCGCCGCTGCGCAACACGGCCCCGGCCAGGGCGCCGCACGCCTACGTGGTCACGCCGGTGCCGGCGATCGGCTGGGACGGCAACTGGCCGGCGCTGGCGGCCGGCCTGCAGCTGCGCGGCGTGTCGCAGCAGCTGGCGCTGCAAACCGAACTGATCGAATGCGTGGCGGAAGCCGGGTCCGCGACCTTCCGCCTGCGCGTGCCGGTCGATACCCTGCGCGCCAGCGGCAACAGCGAAAAACTGTGCGCGGCCCTGCAGGAATGTTTCCCGGCGGTGCGCGTGAACCTCGATACCGAGATCGGCCCGGTCTGGTACACCGCCGGCGCCGAAGCCAAGGCAAGGCGCGAACGGCTACAGCAGGAAGCCGAAGCCGCGGTCGAAGCCGACCCGTTCGTGCAGAACATGGCACGCACCTTCGACGCCTTCGTGGTGCCGGGCTCGGTGCGTCCGATCGCGACCTGAGCGGCCTGGCCGCACAACCTTTTCAACCATCCGTTTTTTGGAGAACACACCATGATGAAGAACCAGCTCGCAGGCATGATGAAGCAGGTCCAGTCCATGCAGGACAACATGAAGAAGGCGCAAGAGCAGCTGGCCCTCATCGAAGTCGAGGGACAGTCGGGCGCCGGCCTGGTCAAGGTCGTCATGACCTGCAAGAACGACGTCAAGCGCGTCACCATCGACCCGTCGCTGCTGGGCGATGACCGCGACATGCTGGAAGACCTGGTCGCGGCCGCGTTCAACGACGCCATCCGCAAGGCCGAGGTGACCACCCAGGAAAAGATGAGCGGCCTGACCGCCGGCCTGCCGATCCCGCCCGGCTTCAAGATGCCGTTCTGAGTCCGGAGCGACCGTGTCCAAATCGCTCGACTTCCTGACCGAGGCCCTGCGCCGCCTGCCGGGCGTCGGACCGAAGTCGGCGCAGCGCATGGCCTTCCACCTGTTGCAGCATGACCGCGAAGGCGCGGCCATGCTGTCGCGCGCGCTGTACCAGGCGGTGGAGGCGGTCCACCACTGTGCGATGTGCAATACCTTCTCGGAAACCGAGGTGTGCGACCTGTGTGCCGACGAGAACCGCGACCGCGCGCTGCTGTGCGTGGTCGAGACGCCGGCCGACCAGATCATGATCGAGCAGACCCTGACCTTCAAGGGCCTGTACTTCATCCTGATGGGCCGGCTGTCGCCGCTGGACGGCATCGGTCCCAAGGACCTGCACCTGGAAAAACTGGTGGGCCGCGCCACCGACGGCGAGGTCAAGGAAGTGGTACTCGCCACCAACTTCACCAACGAAGGCGAAGCCACCGCCCACTACATCAGCGAGATGCTGAAGGCGCGCGGGCTGAAGGTCAGCCGCCTGGCGCGCGGCGTGCCGGTCGGCGGCGAACTCGAGTACGTGGACGCGGGCACCATCGCGCGCGCCATGCTCGATAGGCGCAGTGCATAATGGGTTACCCACATGAGACCGCTTCGAGCATCTTGATGCGGTCCTGCTGAAGTGGCTGTTCCGGTTGATAGTGCGCAAACTGTGGACCAGTTCCACTGCTATCGTGGGTTTTATCGTGACCGGAACCCAGCATGCATCTTGTCGACATCACCATGTTTTACGCGGCTGAAGGTGGGGGCGTCAGCACCTACCTGAATGCCAAGGCACACTGGCTGGCGCGCCGCAGCCGTGCCCAGAACAGCGCCCTGCGGCACACCATCATGAGTCCCAACGTCGACACTTGCGACGATGGCGACGCCGCCCTGATCCGCATTCCCGCCGCCGGCTTGCCGGGCTTTCACGGCTACCGCATGCCGCTGTCGGTGTCGGCGCCGGCACGCCTGCTGGCCTCGGCACGGCCGGACCTGGTCGAAGCCGGCGATGCCGGCCATTGCGCCTGGGCTGCATTGCGCATGCGCAAGGAGTACGACATCCCGGCCGTGGCCTTCTATCACTCCGACCTGCCCAGCCTGGTGCAGCCGCGCCTGGGGCGCTGGATCGCGCGCGGCACCTGCCGCTATCTCGCCAACCTGTACCGCCAGTTCGACCTGGTGCTGGCGCCCAGCCGCGTGATGGTGCAGCAGCTGGAATCGATCGGCGTGCATGGCGCGGTGCAGCAGCCGCTCGGCATCGACAGCGCCATCTTTCACCCCGGACGGCGCGACACGACGCTGCGCGCGCAACTGGGCCTCGATCCGGACTGCCGCCTGCTGGTCTATGCCGGCCGCTTCACGCCGGAGAAAAAGCTCGACGTGCTGGTCGAGGCGGTCGGCAAGCTCGGCGCCCCCTACCACCTGCTGCTGGTCGGTGGCGGCGACGCGCTGCCCGAAACGGTCGCGCCCGCGTCATGGCTCACCCACATCCCGTTCAAGCGCGACCAGCGCGAGCTGGCGCGCCTGCTGGCCAGCGCCGACCTGCTAGTACATCCGGGCGACGCCGAGACCTTCGGCCTGATCATCCTCGAAGCGATGGCTTGCGGGCTGCCGGTGGTGGCCGTCAACGGCGGCGGCGTGGCCGAGCTGGTCGACGCCGAGACCGGCATCCTGGCGCAGCCCAACAGCGCGGACAGCCTGGCCGGCGCCATCGAAGCGATCTACCAGGGCGACATGGCGGCCATGGGCCAGGCGGCGCGGCGCAAGGCGGCCGGGCATTACGACTGGAACGCGATCCTGCCGCAGGTGCTGGGACGCTATGACCTGTTGTTGGCCGGTCATCGACTGGCGGCATTTTCTGGAGGGCGCGTCTGTGTCACGGATTGAACCCTTGCCGATCCCGGCGTCGGCGCAGGTGCAGCAGCCATCCCTGCTGTGCGTATCGATCCACGACGTCGCGCCAGCAACTTGGCCCGACTGCCTGCGCCTGGTGGAGGCGATCCGCGCGGTCGCCGACATTCCGCTGACCTGGCTGGTGGTACCGCACTACCATTTCCGGCCCGAACGGTCGGCGCAGATGGAAGCCTGCCTCGATGCCAGCCTGGCGCGCGGCGACGAGCTGTGCCTGCACGGCTACAGCCATCTCGACACCGAAGCGAATGGCGGCGGCTTGCGTGGGCGTTTCCTGCGCAATGTGTACACGCAGCGTGAAGGGGAATTTGCGGCGCTCGACGAAGCCGAGGCGCGGCGCCGTCTCGAACTCGGCATGGCCTGGTTTGCCGAGCGCGGCTGGACGCCGCAGGGTTTCGTGCCGCCGGCCTGGCTGCTGGGAGAAGGGGCGTGGCGTGCGCTGCGGGCTTCCGGCCTGGTCTACACGACCACCTTTAGCCACTTTCATTGTCTGGAAAGCGGCAAGGCCGTCCTGTCGCCGTCGATGGTGTATGCGGCGCGCAACCGCAGCGGCCGCATCCTGTCGCCGCGCGTCGCCGATGCCACCGCAGCCATGCTGGCGCACAAACCGCTGGTGCGTTTCAGCCTGCACCCGCCGGATGCGCGCTACCCGGAACTGGTGCGGCATATCCAGCAGGTGCTGGAGCGCCTGCTGGCCTCACGCGAAGCGGTGACCAAGCTGGACTGCGCGCACCGCCTCGAGGGTGGACCGGGTGCACCGGAAGCTTCGGATGTCGCCCTTACCAGCCACCCCAGAAGCCACCCCGCCAGCGGCCCGGATAGTAACCGCCAGGACCATACGGTCCATAGCGCTGCACTTCGTCCTTCGTGCTGAGGTTGACGATGCAGTTGCGCCAGGGATCAGACCCAGTGGCATAACCAAGCCGTGAACAGGCCGGTCCGTAGACGGCCATCATTTGCTCGGCCTCGGCCTGCTTTTGCGCGGCGCGTTCCTGCGGCGTCGCGCAGCCGGTCAGTACCAGGGCAGGCAGCGCTACCAGTAGCGGACTCACGTATCGTATCAATGGACGCATAGAAACCTCCCTGGACAGGAATCGGAACACACATGCTTGTGTGTTTTCATGTGTTCAGCGTATGCCAGTGCAGGCGGGTTCGCAAGTCGGCGCCGGCCTCGGCGTTGCGCGGGAATTTACCGACACGGCATAGCGGCTGCGCTAATATGGTTCTTCTGGCAATTTTCTGGGAAAATGCTGGTTTTGCCGATTAGGGGGAAGGGCCGATGCCAAACCTGGGACGCGGACGCGGTTGGGCGCGCTGGAGCCGGCGCCTGCTGTTACTCTTGCTGGCACTGCTGGTGCTGGCCCTGCTCGGTGCCTGGCTGACCCTGCGCGCCAGCCTGCCTCAGCTCGAGGGCACGCGCCGTGCGCCGCTGCTGTCGGCGCCGGTCACCGTGGCGCGCGATGCCGACGGCGTGCCCGTGATCAGCGGTGCCAGCCGCCTCGACCTGGCATATGCCACCGGTTTCGTCCATGGCCAGGAGCGTTTCTTCCAGATGGACCTGCTGCGTCGCAGCGCCGCCGGCGAGCTGGCCGAACTGTTCGGACCGCGCGCGCTGCCGCTCGACCGCGCGCACCGGCTGCACCGCTTCCGCGCCCGCGCCGCCGCCGCATTGCAGCGCATGACGCCGGCCGAACACGGCTTCATCGAACGCTACGTGGCCGGTGTCAACGACGGGCGCGATGCGCTCGGCGTGCGGCCCTTCGAATACCTGTTGAATGGCGCTGCGCCGCGGCCGTGGACGGCGGCCGATTCGCTGCTGGTGGTGTGGGCGATGTACCTCGATTTGCAGGGCAACCAGCCGTCGCGCGAACTGGCGCGCGGCTGGCTGGCGCAACATCTCGACCCGGCCCAGCGCGCCTTCCTGCTGCCCGAAGGCAGCCGCTGGGATGCGCCGCTGGACGCGCCGGCACTGGCGCTGGCAACGGTGCCGATCCCGGCGACGGCGCCGGCCTGGTGGGGCCGCAAGGATGCGGTGCCGGCGCGCCAGGTGGCCGGTATCGGCTTTACCGACGCGGTCGGCAGCAACAATTACGCGCTGGCCGGGTCGCGCACCGCGAGCGGGGCGGCGATCGTATCGGACGACATGCACATCGGCCTGCAATTGCCCAATATCTGGTACCGGCTGGCGCTGCGCTTCCCGGACGAAGGCGGCGTGCAGCGGCGCCTGGTCGGAGTCAGCCTGCCGGGTGCGCCGCCGCTGGTCATCGTCGGCAGCAACGGCCGGGTGGCCTGGGCCTTCACCAACAGCTATGCCGACACGCTCGACCTGGTGCGGCTCCAGAAAGACCCTGCAGGCGCGGGCCGGGTCCGTACGCCTTCCGGCTGGGAGACGCCGGCCAATCACGTGGAGACCATCCTGGTGAAGGGCCAGGCCGCTGAGCGCCTGGTGGTGCGCGAGACCAGCCTGGGGCCGATCCGCGACGCCGGCGGCGAGCTGTATGCGGTGCACTGGGTGGCGCATTCGCCGGACGCGCTGAACCTGAACCACCTGAAGCTGGAGCGCGCCGCCGCGCTGGACGAGGCGCTGGACGCGGCGGCGTCGGACGGCATCCCGGCCCAGAACATTGTCATCGGCGATGCGCGCGGCAACATCGGCTGGACCGTCGCCGGGGCACTGCCGCGCCGTGCACAGGGTGGCACCGTCGTCTCGTTCCCGCTGGCGGCGGAGGGCGCGGTGCCGACCTGGGATGGTTTCCTGGCCCCTGGCGAGCATCCGCGCGTGGTGAATCCGCCGGGCGGCCAGCTGGTGACGGCCAACAGCCGCCAGCTGGACGGACCCGCTGCCACCGTGCTGGGCGACGCCGGCTTCGACCTCGGCGCGCGTACGCGCCAGCTGCGCGACCACCTGGCGCAACTGGGACCCAAGACCGACGTGCCGACCGCATTCGGCGCCGCGCTCGATGACCGCGCGCTGTACGTGGCCGAGTGGCACCGGCGTGCGCTGGCCGCCCTCGACGACGCGGCCGTGGCCGGCCATCCGCAGCGCCTCGAATTCAGGCGCCTGCTGCAGACCAGCTGGGATGGCCGGGCCAGCGTCGCTTCGGTCGGCTATCGCCTGGCGCAGCAGTTCCGCTGGTCGCTGCACGACCTGCTGTTTGCCGGCGTCAACGCCGAGATGAAGACGCTCGACCCGAAGGCGACCATGCTCGCGGCGACCACGCGCTGGTCCGACGTGGTGGCGCGCCTGCTGGACGAGCGGCCGGCGGCCTGGCTGCCGTCCGGCTACGCCAGCTGGCACGACCTGGAGCTGGCCGCGGTCGACCGCACGATCATGGAGGTGACGAGCGGCGGCGTGCCGCTGGCGCAGGCGACCTGGGGCCGCAAGAATACCGCCGCGATCGCGCATCCGGTCACGATGGCGCTGCCTTTCCTGGCGCGCTGGCTGGGTGCGCCGCCGGACCCGCTGCCGGGCGACGCCAACATGCCGCGCGTGGCCGGGCCGCGCTTCGGGCAGTCGGAGCGGCTGACGGTGTCGCCGGGCAGGGAGGAGGAGGGTTTGTTCGACATGCCCGGCGGGCAGAGCGGGCATCCGCTGTCTCCGTTCTTCCTGAAGGGGCACGAGGACTGGGTGCAGGGAAGGGCGAAGCCTTTGTTGCCGGGGACGGCGGTGTATACGTTGACGTTTTTGAAGTAGCGGAAAACCTCATTACCTTATCCGCGTCGTTAGCTTGTTAACGTCGTCCCCGCGCAGGCGGGGACCCAAGTTCGTCGCGGTCCAGAAGCGGTTGCCGCGGATTGTTCAGATCAACTTGGGTCCCCGCCTGCGCGGGGATGACGTGCTTGAGGTAACGGTAAAAGGAGGCGCTACTTCGCCCCCAAAGGCACCCATAACTTCTGCAGCATCCCGCTCACCGTCTCCGCCGGCGCCGGCCGCCCGAGATAGAATCCCTGCACCAGGTCGCAGCCATACTCTTCCAGCATGCCGAGCTGCTCCCCGGTCTCGACGCCTTCCGCCACCACCACCATTTTCAGGCCGTGCGCCATCGCGATGATCGCGCGCGTGATCGCGGCGTTCTCGGAATCCTGCGGCAGGCCGCTGATGAAGCTGCGGTCGATCTTCAGCGCGCGCACGTCGAAACGTTTTAAATAGTTCATCGACGAGTAGCCGGTGCCGAAGTCGTCGATCGACAGGTGGACGCCAATGCCGCGCAGCTGCTCGAGCGTGGACAGGGTCGCCTTGGCGTCGTCCATCAGCGTGCCTTCGGTCAGTTCGAGTTCCAGCAGGCGCGGATCGAGGCCGGTGTCCTGCAGGGCCGACAGGACGATCTGGCTCAGGTTCTCGTCCTTGAACTGCTTGGCCGACAGGTTCACCGCCATCCGTACCGGACGGCGGGCCAGCTTCTGCCAGTGGCGCGCCTGGATGCAGGCGGTGCGCAGCACCCATTCGCCGATCGGCACGATCAGCCCGGTCTCTTCGGCCAGCGGAATGAATTCGGTGGGCGAGACGATGCCGCGCTCGGCGTGGCGCCAGCGCACCAGCGCCTCGACGCCGACGATCTCGTTCGAGCGCACGTCGAGCTGCGGCTGGTACAGCAGGTACAGCTCGTCGTTCTGGAGCGCGCGGCGCAGGCCGACTTCCAGCTTCACGTGGCTCATGATCTGCATCGTCAGCGATGACGAGTACAGCTTGGCGTTGTTCTTGCCGCAGTTCTTGGCGTGGTACATCGCCGTGTCGGCGAACTTCAGCAGCGAGGTGCAATCGTCGCCGTCTTCCGGGAACAGCGAGATGCCGATGCTGGCGGTGACGAAGATCTCGTGGCCCTCGATGAGGAAAGGCCGCCGCATCGCATCTTTTACACGGTGGGCCACGTTCAGCGCATGCTCGACGCGCTCCAGGTCCGGGATCAGGATCGTGAATTCGTCGCCGCCCAGGCGCGCCAGGTTCGTGCCCTGGCTGGTGCCGGCGCCGTTGAGCGGTGCGGCGTGCGCGATCAGCTCGGCGCGCGACAGCAGGTCGCTCGGGCGGATGGTCTCGCGCAGGCGCTCGGATACCTGCTGCAGCAACTGGTCGCCGACGTCGTGGCCGAGCGTGTCGTTGATGCGCTTGAAGGCGTCCAGGTCCATAAACAGCACGGCGAACTTCTTGTTGCCGATCTTGGAGCGCTGCAACTCGCGTTCCAGCATTTCGAGGAAGGCCTGGCGGTTCGGAATGCCGGTCAGGCTGTCGCAATAGGCCAGGCGCCGGATCTGTTCTTCGGCGCGCTTGCGCTCGCTGATGTCGCGCACCAGGCCCAGGACTTCCGCGGAGCCGGTCGCCACCAGGCGCGCCTCGAAGTGCTGCGCTTCGCCGAAGCGGATCAGTTCATACTCGACCGAGCGCACCTGCTGCACCCGCAGCGCGAGCTCGACCTGCTCCAGCATGCGCTCGGCGATCTCGGGCGGCAGCACTTCGGCGACATGCTTGCCGACGCAGTCGTCGACCGGATAGGCGTGCAGGTAGCTGTGCGGCTGCTGTCCGCGGCTGGCGCGACCGGGATGGTCGCGGCCCGGCTCGTAGTCGAGGTAGATGCCCTCGCGCGACATGCGGAAGAAGGTGTCGGGGATCGCCGCAAGGACTGCGCGGTTCTGGGCGTCGGCGATGCGCAGGCGCACGATGGCGTCGCTGGCGCGCAGCACGTACAGCACGCGGTGTCCCAGGATCGGCCAGTTGATTGGCTTCGACACGAAGTCGGTGGCGCCGGCTTCGTAGGCGTTGGTGACCGCTTCCAGGTCGTCGCCGCCGGTGACCATCACGATCGGCACGCTGGCGCCATTGGCCGCGTCGCGGATCGCGCGGCAGGCCGCGAAGCCGTCCATGTGCGGCATGTCGACGTCCATCAGGATCAGGTCGGGCGAGCGCTCGCGCGCCAGCTGGACCGCCTGGGCGCCGTCTGCGGCTTCGATGGCGTCGAGGCCCACGCTGTCGAGCATCTCGACCATCAGCAGGCGCATCACCGGGTCGTCGTCGGCGACCAGCACGACCGCAGGCTTGCTGGCGCGCTGGGTAGCATTATGGGCTGGCATGTCAGGTTTCCTTCTCAAGCATCGCGGTGAGGGAGTTGCGGACGGCCTGGAACTCGTGCTCCATGTCGGTCAGGATGGCGCCGGCGCCTTCGGTGGTGTCGGTACGGCCCAGCTGTTCCATCGCCTTGCACAGGGCGGCCAGGGCCTCGGCGCCGACATTGGCGCTGGACGACTTCAGCGTGTGCGCGATGCGGCGCACGTTGCCGGTGTCGAAGCCGTCGATGGCGTGGCGCAGCGTGCTCAGTTGCTGCTGGGTGTCGTCGACGTAGGCCGCGATCACCTTCTGCACCAGGGCGTCGCCGCGCTCGCGCGACAGCATGCGGATCTTGTCGAGCGCGGCGCGGTTGACCACTTCGCGCTGGATCACTTCGACCGACGCCGACGGCAGGCGCGGCGGCGCGTCGCCATGGTGGACCGTGGCGGCCAGCGGCAGCGCGATCCAGCGCCCGATCACCGCGGCCAGCTCCTGCTGGGTGAAGGGCTTGGACAGGTAATCGTCCATGCCGGCGGCGAGGCAGGCTTCGCGGTCGCCCTGCAGCGCGTTGGCGGTGATGGCGATGATCGGCAGCACGCGTCCGCGTCCGGCCTCGCGTTCTTCGCGCCGGATCGCGGCGGTGGCGGCAAAGCCGTCCATCACCGGCATCTGGCAATCCATCAGCACCGCGTCGTATTCACCCGCGCCCGCGCCCGTGCCTTCGCCGCCGCGGGCGCGCATCGCCTGCAGCGCATGCACCGCCTCGGCGCCGTTGCCGACGCAGTCGACGCGCAGGTCCAGGCTTTCCAGCATCGCCTTCGCGACTTCGATGTTGACCGGGTTGTCCTCGGCCAGCAGTACGTGGCGCGCACGCCGCGCGCTGGCGCCGCCGTTACCGTTATTGCCGTCGCGCCCCAGCGGCTGCGGCGGCGTGAAACGCAGCGCCGGCGCCACCTTGCCGCGCGGACGGGTCGCCAGGCAGGCGAACAGGTCGGCCGCGCGCGCCGGCTTGATCAGCTGGTAAGCCACGCCGGCCTCGCGCCGCTGCACCGGATCGGCGGCCAGCCGCTCGGGCGACAGCAGGATCAGGCGCGTGGCCCGGGTGGCCGGATCGGCCTTGATGCCGGCCGCCAGCAGCAGGCCGCTGCTGTGTTCCAGCTCCATGTCGAGCACCGCGGCATCGTAGGGGCGCCCTAGCCGCGCCGCCTCGTGCAGGCGCGCCAGGGCGTCGTCGCTGCCGGCGGCGCCGTCGCATTCGACGCGCCAGGTCGCCAGGTGGGCCTGCAGCCCGACGCGGGTGGTCTCGCGTTCGTCGACCACCAGCACGCGCAAGCCGTCGATGGTGTGCTGGTGATCGCCGGGCGCATCCGGATCGACGCGGCGCTTGTCGAAGGCGACCGTGAACCAGAACACCGAGCCGCGGCTTTCCAGGCCTTGTATCAGCGCATTCTCGACGCCGATCGCGCCGCCCATCAGTTCCACCAGCTGTTTCGAGATCGCCAGGCCCAGCCCGGTGCCGCCGTACTTGCGGGTGGTCGAATCGTCGGCCTGCGAAAAGGCTTCGAAGATGCGCCCGCGCGCCTCGTGCGAAATGCCGATGCCGGTGTCGTGCACTTCGAAGCGCAGCATCACGGCCTGGCTGTCTTCGCTGGCGACGCGGACCTTGGCCAGGATGCGTCCGTCGTTGGTGAACTTGATCGCGTTGCCGAGCAGGTTGGCCATGATCTGGCGCAGCCGGTTCGGATCGCCGCAGATCGCCACCGGGATGTCGTTGGCGATCTCGAAGTGCAGGCTGATACGTTTGGCTTCGGCCTGCGGGGTGTAGACGGTGTGGATGTCGTCGAGCAGGTCCCACAAGTTGAAATTGATGTACTCGACGGTCAGCTTGCCGGCCTCGATCTTGGAAAAGTCGAGGATGTCGTTGATGATCACCAGCAGGTGCTCGCCCGACTGCTTCACCAGGCGCGTGTAGTTGCGCTGGGTCTCGGTTAGTTCAGTCCCGAGCAGCATTTCCGTCATGCCCAGTACGCCGTTCATCGGGGTGCGGATTTCATGGCTCATGGTGGCCAGGAAGGCGCTCTTGGCGCGGCTGGCCGCCTCGGCCGCGTTCTTGGCCCGCTCCAGCTGCTCGGTGCGCACAGAGACCTGCCGTTCCAGCTCGTCGCGGTGGTGGGTCAGCGCAGCGCCGCGGCCCTCGACCTGGGCCAGCATGGTGTTGAAGCTGTCGATCAGGGTGCCCAGTTCGTCGGTGCGGGCGTGGGCGATCCGCAGCGTGTAGTTCTGGCTGGCCGCGACCTTCTGCGCGGTGTTGATCAGTTTGCCGATCGGGTCGGCAATGCCGCGCCGCACGCGCCGCGCCTGCATCAGCGCCGTGAGCAGGGCCGCGCCCATCGCCACCGCCATCACGCCCAGCGCGCGCAGCAGGTCGAGCCACATCGGCAGCTGGTCGGCCTCGATCATCACCACGCCGGCCGGTGCCGCATCGGGCGCGCCGGAGGCGCCGCCGACCGCGCGGTAGGTGCGCATCGCGCGCAGCCAGGGCAGGCCGCCGTCCGCATTCGCCTGTTCCAGCGCTGCCGGGTCGAGGCCATCCAGCGCCGGCGGCTCCTTGGCCAGGTAGTTGAATACCGAGGCCGACGCGCCCTTGCGCTGCGGCGCGCGCCACGACGCGAACACCTGGCCCTTGCGGTCGTACAGCACCGCCGCACCGACGTTGTCCTGCACCTGCAGCCCCGCCAGCACCTGGCCGGCCAGGCGGCGGTCGTTGAAGGACAGCGCATCGACGCTGTTGGCAGCGACCACGCCGGCCAGCGCCGACAGCTGCATCGTTTCGGCACGGCGGTGCGCCAGCACCGAGGTCACGGCAAAGGCGAGATAAGCGACCAGCAGCGCGCTGGCCGCAGCCAGCAGGCACATGTTCGTCAATTTCTGGTTGAGACTGGAACGCTCGAGTTTCGGCATGGCTCGCACGGATCGACTTCGGCTGCGCTGTTCGGCTGCAATACGAGTCCGTCGGGCACGGGCTCACCATGCGAGAGGGCAAGTTCCCGCAAGAAATGACTATAGGTGAGGGCTATGCGGCGGCGTTTGCGTTATCGCAAATGCAAAAGGAAAGGGACGCCTGGGCGTCCCTTTCATGGTGAGGCTGGAGTCGTCTTAACAGCAGCCGCCGCTGCGGGCACTGCCGTAGCGCGCCTCCTGCCGCTCGCGGAAGAATTCCTCGTAGCTCATCATGGGTTCGCCCGGGTGGGTCTTTTCCATGTGCGCCACGTAGGTGTCGTATTCCGGCAGGCCGACCATCAGGCGCATGCTTTGCCCGAGGTAGCGGCCGGCCTGTGCGAGCGTGCTGAACATCACTGCACCTCGGCCACGGATGCCGCTGCCGGCGCCGGCACGTACGGGGTTTCCTTGACGCTCGGCTTGTTATCCCTGCGCGCCGCTGCGATCGTGCGCAGGCCGTAGAACACCACCGCCAGCACGACCAGCATGAAGAAGGCGCAGAGGGTGGCGTCGAGGTAGTCATTGAAGATGATGCGGCTCATCTGTTCCGGCGACTTGGCCGGGGCCAGTACCTGGCCCCCGTCGAGCGCGGCCTGAAACTTCCGGGCGTGCGAGACGAAGCCGATCTTGACGTTTTCGTGGAAGATTTTCTGCCAGCCGGCGGTCAGGGTGCAGATCAGCAGCCAGATGGTCGGAACGATCGTGACCCAGGCGTATTTGCCGCGCTTCATCTTGAACAGCACGACGGTGCCCAGGGTCAGCGCAATACCGGCCAGCATCTGGTTGGCGATGCCGAACAGCGGCCACAGGGTGTTGATGCCGCCCAGCGGATCGACCACGCCCTGGTACAGGAAATAGCCCCAGGCTGCCACGCACAGGCCGGTGGCGATCAGGTTGGCCGGCAGCGAGTCGGTGCGCTTGAACGACGGCGCGAAGGCGCCCAGCAGGTCCTGCAGCATGAAGCGGCCGGCGCGGGTGCCCGCATCCACCGCGGTCAGGATGAACAGTGCCTCGAACAGGATCGCGAAGTGGTACCAGAAGGCCATCATGGCCTTGCCGCCGACCACGTTCGACAGGATGTGCGCCATGCCCACGGCCAGGGTCGGGGCGCCGCCGGCGCGCGAGATGATGGTGTTCTCGCCGACGTCCTTGGCCATCTGGGTCAGCGTTTCAGGCGTGATCACGAAGCCCATGTTGGAGACCGCCGCGGCGGCGCTCTGGGCGGTGGTGCCGAGCAGGGCGGCCGGGCTGTTCATCGCGAAGTAGACGCCCGGGTCGATGGTCGAGGCGGCCACCAGCGCCATGATGGCGACGAACGACTCCATCAGCATGCCGCCGTAGCCGATGAAGCGGGCGTGCTGTTCGTTCTCGATCATCTTCGGGGTGGTGCCCGACGAGATCAGCGCGTGGAAGCCCGACACGGCGCCGCAGGCGATGGTGATGAACAGGAAGGGGAACAGCGAGCCGGCCCAGGCCGGGCCGGTACCGTCGATGAACTTGGTGACCGACGGCATCTGCAGGTGCGGGGCGACGAACACGATGCCCAGCGCCAGCGCGGCGATGGTGCCGATCTTCAGGAAGGTCGACAGGTAGTCGCGCGGCGCCAGCAGCAGCCACACCGGAATCACGGAAGCGACGAAGCCGTAGCCGATCAGCATCCAGGTCAGCTGGGTGCCGGTGAAGGTGAACATCGGACCCCAGGTCGGCGAATCGTGCACCCACTGGCCGCTGATAATGGCAAGCATCAGCAGCACGAAACCGATCAGCGACACTTCACCGATGCGGCCGACGCGGATGTAGCGCGAGTACACGCCCATGAACAGCGCGATCGGGATGGTGGCCATCACGGTGAACGAACCCCACGGCGAACCGGTGAGCGCCTTCACGACGATCAGCGCCAGCACGGCCAGGATGATCACCATGATCATGAAGGTGCCGAACAGCGCAATCACGCCGGGGATTTCGCCCATCTCGGACTTGATCAGGTCGCCCAGCGAGCGGCCGTCGCGGCGCATCGACATGAACAGCACGATGAAGTCCTGCACTGCGCCGGCGAACACGACGCCGGCCAGGATCCACAGCATGCCCGGCAAATAGCCCATCTGCGCAGCGAGGACCGGTCCGACGAGCGGTCCCGCCCCTGCGATGGCCGCGAAGTGGTGGCCGAACAGCACGTAGCGGTTGGTCGGCACGTAGTCGAGGCCGTCGTTGTATTTGTAGGCGGGGGTCTGGCGCCGCTCATCGAGACCGAACACCTTGTCGGCGATGTACAGGCTGTAGAAGCGGTAGGCGATCAGGTAGACGCAGACCGCGGCCACCACGATCCAGACCGCGTTGATGGACTCGCCGCGGTTCAGCGCGACGAAAGCGAGCGACCCGGCGCCCGCGAGCGAAAGCGCAGCCCAACCGAGCTGGCTCTTGAGACTTTTCATTGTGACTCCTCCGTAGACTTTTCTGCCTTATTTTCTGCGTTAACCGGGTTTTTTCCGGCTGTAGCGACATGCGAGGTCCGCTTACATTTTTTGCAGCATCCGGTCAGTATCTTGTACCGACCCCCGACCGGCAAGCGCATGATTACTGAGTCCCCTACGTAGCATTACGTAGCACCGGGGAGCCGCGCGCCCGAAACCTGCCGGGCACGCCTGCCTGATCGGTCGTACAATTTCATGTTACGACGAAAACAGCAGGAACAGCGCGCACGGCATGAAGTTAAGACAGAAGGTGATTTTCCTGGCGATCGCACCGCTGATCGTGGCCCTGTGCGCGATCGCCCTGTTCGTGCGCCAGCAGGCGGTCACGCTCGCGCACGACCAGCGCGCCGCCATCCAGCAGGCCTACATGGACAGCCGCCAGGCCGAACTCCGGCACTACGTGGAACTGGCTTCGCACGCGATCGCGCACCTGAGCGCGTCCGGGCGCAGCGACCCGGCCACGCTGGAACAGGCCAAGCGCACGCTGCAGTCGCTCGGCTTCGGCGACGACGGCTATTTCTTCGTCTACGACATGCAGGGCCGCAACCTGATGCATCCGCGCCAGCCGGAACTGGTCGGGCGCAACCTGTGGAACCTGCGCGACCAGTACGGCACACCGACGATCCAGAACCTGGTGAAGGTGGCGCAGCAGGGCGGCGGCCTGGTGCGCTACAACTGGGTCAAGCCGACCACCGGGAAATCGGTACCCAAGCTCGGCTACGTGGTACCGATCGCGCACTGGGGCTGGATCGTGGGCAGCGGCCTGTACCTGGACGACGTGCAGGCCGCGCTCGACAAGGTCGATGCGCGCCAGTCGCGCAACATCGAGACCACGCTGTGGTGGATCGCCGGCGTGGCGATCCTGTCGGCGCTGGCGGTCGGCGCCGCCGGGCTGGCGCTGAACGCCAGCGAATCGCGCGTGGCCGACGCCAAGCTGAGGGCACTGGCCCAGCGCGTGGTCGACGGCCAGGAACAGGAGCGCGCACGCCTGTCGCGCGACCTGCACGACGGCATCAGCCAGTGGCTGGTGTCGATCAAGCTGCAGATCGAGGCCGGCATCATCCGCATGAAGGGCAACGCCGAGCAGCAGCAGAAGGCCTATGCCAGCTTCGAGCGCACCGCCGAGGAATTGAACAAGGTGCTGGGCGAGGTGCGGCGCATCTCGCACGGCCTGCGTCCGGCGCTGCTCGACGACCTCGGGCTGGCGGCGGCGCTGGGGCACCTGGCCGAGGAGTTCGAGGAACATAGCGGGATGCCGGTCGCGTTCAGCGCCGACGGCGCGCTGGACGGCCTGCCGACGGCGGTGTCCACGGTCCTGTTCCGCATCGCCCAGGAAGCCCTGACCAACATCGAACGCCACGCCGGCGCCCACCGCATCGAACTGCGGCTGGAGCACACGCGCAGCCGTGCTGCCACGTGGTACCAGCCCGACCTGGTACGGCTCACGGTCGCCGACGACGGTGCCGGCTTCGACGCCCAGGGCGTGGACACCCACCCGCAGCGCGGCATCGGCCTGCGCAACATGGCCGAGCGGCTGGATGCGGTCGGCGGCACGCTCGGCATCTCGTCGACGGCGGCGGGCACGACGCTGTGTGCCAGCGTCGAACTGGCGCAATGAGCAGAAATTGATGGAGAACCCGATGAACACGATGACCGACACGACCCATGCGCTGGTGAACATCATGCTGGTCGACGACCACCCGCTGGTACGCGACGGCCTGCGCGCGCGCCTGGAAGCGGTGCCGCACTTCCGGGTGGTGGCCGAGGCCGATTCCGGCAGCGAGGCCCTGGCCCTGGCCGACGTGGGCGGCATCGACCTGGTGCTGATGGACATCACCATGCGCGACGGCAGCGGTATCGACGCCACCGCCCGCCTCGGCGCGCACCATCCCGGCATCGCGGTGCTGATGTTGTCGATGCACGACAAGCTCGAATACGTGACCCAGGCGATGCAGGCCGGCGCCCGCGGCTACGTGCTGAAGGACGCGCCCGGCAAGGACATCGTGCTGGCGATCGACACCGTAATGGCAGGCGGCATCTACTACAGTGCGGCCCTGGCACGCCAGCTGGCGCGGCCGGCCGGCCAGTCCAGGGACAACGTGATGGGCCAGGACAGCCAGCTCACCACGCGCGAACAGGAAGTGCTGCAGCACATCGCCAACGGCGAGTCGAACAAGCAGATCGCGCGCGAACTCGACCTGTCGGTGCGCACGGTCGAGACCCACCGCCTGAACATCAAGCGCAAGCTGGGCATCGAAGGGCAGGCCGAGCTGATCAAGTTCGCAGTCCAGCACATCCATTTCGGCAGTAGTGGTAGCTGAAAACGCTTATGCCACAGAAATAGCCATATGGCATCTAATTAGTTGCTTTTCGATAATCACTGCTCTATATTAGATGGATAAATATGCATTGCCGCTCGCGCGCTTGACTCATGGTTCCAACCCAAGCCCCGTTGGTAGAAGTACGCCCGGTGGCCAACGCCCAGAACGAGTGGGTTGCGCTGCTGCTCGGCGGCAGCGGTGGCCAGGCCATCGATGCGGCCACCCTGCAGTCGCTGTTCGGCACGCCGGATTTGCTGGCCGCGGTGGCCCCGCTCGACTGCATCCTGCTGCTGGATGACGCCGGCGCGCTGGCCCCGTCCATCCTCGACCTGCTGCCGACCGGCCGCGTGCTGCTGGCGGTGGGCGCCGCGCAGGCGCAGGAGGGCGCGGCGCGCCGGCTGACCGTCCTGCAGGAGGCCGGCTACCGGATCCTGGTCGACGGCGAGCCCGGTCCGGCCCCGGCGGCGGCCTTGCGTACCGTCGCGCGCGATTGCGCGGCCGGCGTGCCGCCGCCGCCGTCCCTGTCCGCCCTGTTCGGCCCGCACCTGGCCAGGAACGTGGACAGCCGTGCATGCTTGCAGGCGTGCGAGAACGCCGGCTTCGGCTGGTTCCAGGGCGACTACCCGCTCGACCCGCCAGCCGCCGGCAGCGAAGAAGGCGGTTCGCGCAAGCGCCTCCTCACCCTGCTGGCCCTGCTGGCGCGCGATGCCGATGCGCGCGAGCTGGAGCGCCAGCTGAAGCAGGACCCGGCACTCTCCTACCACCTGCTGAAACTGGTGAACTCGGCCGCGTTCTCGTGCGGCACCGAGATCACCAGCTTCGGCCAGGCCATCGCACGCCTCGGCCGGCGCCAGCTGCAGCGCTGGCTGCAACTGCTGCTGTACGCGCGCACCGGCGCGGATGGTCCGCCCAGCCTGCTGCTGCCGCTGGCGGCCCTGCGCGGCGCGCTGCTCGAGGCGCTGTGCAAGCAGGACGGCGGCGCGCGCGAGGCCCAGGACCAGGCCTTCATGGCCGGCGTGTTTTCGCTGCTGGACCGCCTGTTCCAGATGCCGATGGCCGCGCTCGTGGCCGACCTGCCGCTGCCCGGCGAGGTCGAAGCCGCGCTGCTGCGGGGCGAAGGCCGGCTCGGGCAGCGCCTGCAACTGGCGGCTGCCGGCCGTCCGGAGCCGGCGCTGCTGGCCGCGGCCGGCGTCGACGCCGCCGGCTGGTGGCAGGCCCAGCTCCATGCCCATCACTGGGCGATCCAGGTGGTGCGCAATGTCTGAGCTGCACCTCACCGAACCGGCGCCGCTCGACCTGGCCGCCAGCAGCGCCGCCGTCTGCGACGCCGTGCTCAAGCTGCGCGGCGCACCCCTGCATGCGGCGCTGGGACGCATCGCCGCGGCGCTGCTCGCCAGTCCCGAAGGCAGCTTCGATACCGGACCGGGCCAGGCGTCCGGTCCGGAAGAGGGCACACTCGGGCAGGACGTGGCCGCCGGCGCCGAGCGCTTCGGCCGCTACCGGGTGGCGGGCCGCAGCTACGACGCCGACGACCGGCGCCAGCTCGACAGCCTGGCCGGCCTCACCGCCACGCTGCTGCAGGTGCACGCGCTGGCCCAGCGCACGACCCACGCCTACGCCCAGGTCGAAGCCCAGCTGGCGCACCAGTCGCAGATCCTCGACCAGATCCACGAATCGGTACTGACCACCGACCTGATGGGCTATATCACCAGCTGGAACCGCGGCGCCGAGCAGCTGTTCGGCTACAGCGCGCTGGAAGCGGTCGGCCGCCACATCCTGTTCCTGTACGCCGATGAAGACCCGCATCATCCACCCGATGACATCCCGGACGCCTTCGCCGAGCAGGGCGGCCGCATGATGGAGGTACGGCGCCAAAAGAAGTCCGGCGAGGTCTTCTGGGCCAGCCTGTCGCTGTCGCCGCTGCGAGACCTCGAAGACCACCCGATCGGCCTGATCGCCTACCTGACCGACATCACCGAGCGCAAGCAGGCCGAAGAACGCCTGCACCACCTGGCCTACTACCAGGAACTCACCGGCCTGCCCAACCGCACCCTGTTCGGCCGCCTGGTCGAGCAGGCACTCGCCGTCACCCAGCGCAACGATGCCATTGCCTGCGTGCTGTACATCGACCTGAACCGCTTCAAGCTGATCAACGGCACCCTCGGCCGCCGCGTCGGCGACGAACTGCTGCGCAAGGTGGCCGAGCGCTTCCGCAGCGTACTGCGCGACGAAGACGTGGTGGCGCACCTGTCCGGCGACGAATTCGCGGTCGGCCTGTTCGACATCCGCCAGCACTTCGAAGCCACTACGGTCGCGCAAAAGCTGCAGGCCTGCCTTGCGGCGCCGTTGACGGTCGGCGAGCACGAACTGCGCGTCGGCGCCAGCGTCGGCATCGCCGTCTACCCGCAGGACGGCCAGGATGCCGAAACCCTGCTGCGCATGGCCGACATCGCCATGCAGCGGGCAAAAGAGAAGGCCGAGAATCCCGACCACAGCATCGCGTTCTACCGCATGGACATGAACGAAGGCATGCAGCAGCGCATGCAGATCGAATCCGGCCTGCGCCACGCCCTCGGCCACGGCGAACTGGTGCTGCATTACCAGCCGAAATTCGAGATCGGCAGCAGCCGCCTGGTCGGCGCCGAAGCGCTGGTGCGCTGGCGCCACCCCCAGCGCGGCATGATCCCGCCCGGCGACTTCATCCCGCTGGCCGAAAGCACCGGCCTGATCGTGCAGCTCGGCGAATGGGTGCTGGAGCGCGCCTGCGCCCAGGCCGCGGTCTGGCAGGGCGCCGGCCTGCCGCCGTTCCGCCTGGCCGTCAACGTCTCGGCGCGCGAATTCACGGCGTCCCTGCCAGGCCGCGTGGCCGACACGCTGGCGCGCTACCGCCTCGACCCCTCCTGGCTCGAACTCGAGATCACCGAAAGCACGCTGATGCACGACATCGACGACGTGATCGCCATCATGGACCGCATTAACGCCCTCGGCGTGGCGCTGTCGCTGGACGACTTCGGCACCGGCTACTCGTCGCTCAGCTACTTGAAGCGCTTCCCGATCGACACCCTCAAGATCGACCGTTCGTTCACCAACGGCTTGCCGGCGGATAGCAGCGACTGCGCGATCGCCAGCACCATTATCAGCATGGGACGCAGGCTGGGGCACCGGGTGATCGCGGAAGGGGTGGAGACCGTGGAGCAGCTGGAATTCCTGAGCAAGGCAGGGTGCGACGAGGTGCAGGGCTTCCTGTATGCGAAGCCGCTGCCGGCCTTTGAATTCGAGACCGGGTTGCGCGAGAACTGGCTGCTTACGGAGGGCTAGGTTTTTTGCTCAGCCGTGTGACTGGCCTTGCGGGCGCTTGTTTATGTATAATGCCGGTTCCCCAAGGAAGCGTGGCCGAGTGGTTGAAGGCAGCAGTCTTGAAAACTGCCGACGGGGGAACCCGTTCGTGAGTTCGAATCTCACCGCTTCCGCCAAGCATACTGAACAAGAGCCCCGCATGCTGGGGCTTTTTTTCGTCTTCTCATAGGAGAAAAGTCAAAATCGGTGTCCACCGACGTCCACTAGAATCTACCCACATCCACGCATGAGGGGTGGGTAGGAATATGGGTCGTTTCAAGAGTGAAAACCTTGGCGGAGACCATGCCGAAAGGTGGGTAGACACCGATGAGCTACACGATCAACAAGCTTTCCGCGATCAAGGTCCGCAGCGTGACCCGGCCCGGCATGTACGGCGATGGCGCCGGGCTGTGGCTGCAGGTGTCGAAAAGCGGCGCCAAAAGCTGGATCTTCCGCTACGACTTTTGCGGCCGGCGCCGCGAGATGGGACTCGGTTCCTGTCACACCGTCGACCTGGCGCTGGCGCGCGAGAAGGCGAAGGCATGCCGCCTCGTGCTGCTGGAAAAGCGCGATCCGATCGAGGAGCGTGACAAGGCGCAGGCAGAGTATGTGCACCAGCAGGCCAAGCGCGTCACCTTCGACGAATGCGCCTCAGCTTACATCGCGGCGCACGGCGGCAGCTGGAAGAGCGCCAAGCATGCGGCGCAGTGGGAGACCACGATCACGGCCTACGTGAGTCCCATCATCGGTGCGCTGCCGGTGGCCGAGGTGGACACGGCCCTTGTCGTCAAGGTGCTCAAGCCTATTTGGACCACGAAGACCGAAACCGCCACACGCCTGCGCGGACGCATCGAGTCCATCCTCGACTGGGCCACCACGCACAAATTTCGTCGCGACGAAAATCCGGCGCGCTGGCGCGGGCACTTGGAGAACCTGCTCGCCAACCCGAACAAGATCGCGCCGGTAAAGAACCATCCGGCGCTGCCGTGGCGCGAGATCGGCGCATTCATGACGGAGCTGCGCAAGCGCGAAGGTGTGTCGGCGCGTGCGATTGAGTTTGCCATCCTGACCGCGTGCCGGTCGGGCGAGGTGCGTGGTGCGCGCTGGTCCGAGATCGGCCTGGATGCCAAGCTGTGGACGATCCCGGCCGAGCGCATGAAGGCGGGGAAGGAGCATCGGGTCCCGCTGTCTACTAGCGCCGTGGCCATTCTGGCCGCAATGGAGAACTGTGGCGGCTTTGTTTTCCCTGGACGGGATAAAGATGCACTTCTTTCCGACATGAGCCTCACGAGCGTGTTGAGACGCATGGGGAGGACGGACATCACGATCCACGGTTTTCGTTCGACCTTCCGCGACTGGTGCTCGGAGTACGGAAAGAATTCGTTTTCGCGGGAGGCGTGCGAGCATGCGTTGGCGCATGGCTTGCCGGACAAGGTGGAAGCGGCGTATCGACGCGGAGACTTGCTCGACAAGCGGGTTGTGCTGATGCAGGCGTGGGCTGACTATTGCGGCGGCGTGGAGTAGGGGATTGCTCTTTGCCGGCATTGGCAATGCGGCGATTAATCCGTACAATCACCGCATGAATTGCGGCGATTACACCTATATCTGGCAGGCTCCGGACTGGCCGAACTGGTGCTACGACCTTGCGGCGCTGGTGTCGCCGCTCGCGCAGGTCAGTCAGCGACAGGGTCTGCTGCTGGGAAGGCTTGCCGACATCGGCCTGGGTCTGCGTGACCAGGCCAGTCTAGCCGCATTGACCGACGACGTGATCAAGACCAGCGAAATCGAGGGCGAGCATCTGAACGTCGCCTCGGTACGTTCATCGATTGCACGGCGCCTGGGCGTCGAGATCGGCTCACTGGCGCCGGTGGACCGGAACGTCGAGGGTGTGGTCGAGATGGTGCTCGACGCCACCATCAACAGCGCATCGCCTTTGACGCAGGAACGTCTGTTCGGCTGGCATGCGGCGCTCTTCCCGACCGGATACTCTGGCCTCAGCAAGATCAGCACGGGCGCATGGCGCGATGATGCGCACGGTCCGATGCAAGTCGTGTCTGGACCCATCGGGCGGCAGCGCGTCCACTACGAGGCTCCGCCAGCGCAGCGCCTGGGCGGCGAGATGGAGCGCTTTCTTGCATGGGTCAACGCACCGAGCTTGGCTGAACCGGCACTGATCCGCGCCGCGCTGGGACATCTGTGGTTCGTGACCCTGCACCCCTTCGATGATGGGAATGGTCGTATCGCACGGGCCATTGGCGACCTGCTGCTGGCGCGCGCCGATGGCAGTCCAGAGCGCTTCTACAGCCTGTCGGCGCAGATCCAGCGCGAGCGCAAGGCGTACTACGACATTCTCGAACGCACGCAAAAGGCCGGCCTGGACGTGACCGAATGGCTGCTGTGGTTCCTGCAGATGCTCGGCGAGGCCGTGGACTTGGCCCACTATACGCTTGATGCCGTGCTGGAGAAGGCCCACTTCTGGCAGCGAGTCTCGGGCGTGGCGCTCAACGAGCGGCAAGTCAAGATCATCAATCGCCTTCTCGATGGCTTCGAGGGCAAGCTCACAAGCAGCAAATGGGCGGCGATCGCGAAGTCGTCAAAAGATACTGCGCTGCGTGACATCAACGAGTTGGTTGAATTGGGCATCCTGCAGCGCTCTGGTGCAGGTGGGCGCAGCACCAACTATGACCTGGTGCGACGGCCAGCTTTTCCGTTGCCTTGAGTATTGTGACAAGTTGGCGCGACTTTGGTGCTGGTGCAAGCCATGTTAGTGGCGCCCGAATTTTGTCATGACGAAATCGCCGAGTTCGTCATGACGAACTTTTTTCTCTACGCGCCGTTGTACGAATCAGGACGGCTGGCGCGGATGCACCGGATTGCCCACTGTTCGACTTCACATCTAATCCAGGCCGACGACCTGCCTTGAAGCTTCACGGGCTTTGGGAAATCTCCTTTCTTGATCGCATCGTAGATGCTGCTGCGCGATCTGCCGCAGATGGCAAGCACTTCCTTTAGTCTGATGAATTGCACGCTTGGACGATTATTCGACGCACGGCGTTCGACAGCCACACTAAATGCATGTTGATCCATAAATTCCTCCAAGACGAATGTGAATGAAACCATTATGGTGACGTCAAGCATTGGCTCTGCTACTAAAATGTTCTAGTACCTACAACGCTTACTATCGGACCTAGAGCCGCGTACCCGCAATGCACGACCAGTCTGACTTCACGTAGTCGCTAAGACATTGCGCCAGCACCTATGCAGTCTTCATAGCACGAGGATCGGACGTGTTGACGACGGTTTGTTAGTGTTAGGTTTTGGAGGCAGGATAGACTGACGTCTACCATTGTTAATCTCTTCGAGATTAACAATGGTCCTCGTCCCTGCGGGACTGCGGGCGCTTGCAGGAAGGATGCTTGTTCAGACTTGATACTTGCTGTTGGAAAAACTCATGCGTAGACTTGCCGTGCTTAAAAGCCGCTTTCGGCAAGAATCTGACGTTCGATCTGAATCAGTGCCGACATACGGGCCTGCTAACCTGAACAACGATGGTGACTCAAGTGACCCAGTACGCTACTCATGAGGAATATGCTCGCTCAGTACGCCGACAGGTTATTTCAACCGCGCAGGCAATACTTGACGGACAGTTGAGCTTTCTGATTGGTTCACGACGGTTGGCTGCTTTGCGTCATGAAACTGATGCGGCTGCCGACGACAAAGACTTTACGGTGTTCATCGCTATCGATTCAGAAACCGATGCGCTACCGCTCGGTGCAGTTCGAGAGCACTGGGATCAAGGTGCCTTAGCCCGGCTTGAGCCAGAGATTAAAGAGGCTGAGCATTGGGCCTCTACTGCCGGTGTCGATGCGTGCAGGTCGCTAATTGCTAGGTTTGGCGAGCAAGACCCGAACACATGAAGGTCTGCTTCGGGTCGGTTGAGGCCGCTCGTGACACTTCGTGACTTTTCCTCGAGTGAAGTTTGCTATCCTGAACCGAGCAGCTGGATTCGGCCATGAAAGTGTCATAGGTCGCCTCCCTAATTCGGGGCAGCTGTGCGACACCTGAAAATTCGTCAACGACTATTCTAATTCCCATTATTCGCATCGCGTTATGGACTGAAACAGCAATTAAACGCAACAGGTTTCAAGATAATTCCAAAACATGGTTAGTGCAATTGCTTCGGTCCTCGAAAATATAGCATATTGCTTGCACAAACCGGTTTAAGGAACGTGTTACGAAACAAAAAATGAGGAGCCTGCAAGTGATTACCTGCATTAACCGCCTCAAGCACTTTGGTATCTTCACCGATTTTAATGGCACGCAAATTCAAAAGTTCGGCAAATACAATCTAATCTATGGTTGGAATGGAACAGGGAAATCAACCCTATCAAATCTATTCTCATGCCTCGAAGTTCGCTCACTCATTCCCCGCTTCAGCGCTGCTCAGTTCTCAATCGCTTTAGAAGATGGCTCAGCCATTACGGAGGCGAATCTTGCCTCATCCCAATTGAATATTTATGTTTTTAATCAACGTTTTATCCATGAAAACATTGACTGGGATAGGTCTGTAAAAAGCATTCTTCTCATTGCAAAAGAGAAGATTAATGACTTGCAGAAATTAGAGAAATTGAAGGAGGATCTTGAATCAAAAAAGAAATGTCACCACGAAAAGCTAAGCGATATCAAGAAGCAGCGCGAAGCATTGGAGAAGTTCCTGACCAACGCGGCAAAGAAAATGAAACTGGGACTTCAGGCAATCGACACGAGCGATAGCTACTATCTGAATTACGACCGTCGAAAGCTCTCTGCTTTCATTCATAACAATGGCGATGAAATTTCTAAATCTGAGTCGGTTCTTCCAGATAAAAAGGTCATCGACCTCGCGAATGCGGCCAAGCCCGACCAGCTTCCAAGCATAGCTTTCACCTCAAGTTCAATTGAAGCGGAATATTTTAAGAAGGCGGCGGGTCGCCTAAGGGACTTGATCGGAACGACCGCAGTCAACCAGGCCATCCAGCGCTTGGCCGACAACCCAGACATCCGCGACTGGGTTCAAACCGGCTTGGAAATCCACAAGCACCACGATTCGCAATCCTGCGAGTTCTGTGGCTCATCGTTCACTCAGCTTCGTGCTGAAGCACTTGCTGCCCACTTTAGCAAAGAATTCACGGAATTTCAGAGCCGGCTTCAGAGTGCCGCGACTTGGATTGAGTCTCAAGGTGCTCCAGTAAATCAGCTGCCAGCAGCTACGGAGTTCTATAAAGAGTTTTCGTCTGATTTAGAGGAACTCCAGAAGGAGTACACATCTGCTGCTGAGAAGATCAACCAGCAGATTGAAGGATGGCGGGAAGCTCTGAAAGCCAAAATCACAGATCCTGCAAAAACAGACATTCAGATTTCAGATGTCATTGAAGAGAACGTGGCGAGCTTCAATAATATCCTAAAATCGGTCGTTGAGCTTGTCGGCAAGCACAACAACAAAACATCCAACTTCAAGGCTGAGACCTCAAAAAGCAAGGTGGCGCTAGAACTTCACTTCGCTGCGGCCGAGGTGCAAGAGTTTGACTACGCTGGACGCGAGAAGAAATGCGATGATCTTGAGACCGAGGCAAAGAACGAGCACAAAGAAATTGAAAAAATCGTTCAAGAAATTGGAGCAATAGAGGACCTGCTCTCAAATGAGACAGTTGGGGCGAAAGAATTTAACGAAATATTACATCGCTTCATTGGTCGCTCTGAGCTATGTCTGAGCTTTAATCCGAAGAAAAAAGGCTATGAGATTATCCGAAACGGCGTGGGCGAACATGATGGGAACTTGAGCGAAGGTGAGAAGACTGCGATTGCATTTGTCTATTTCATCACAAAGATCAAAGAGAACGGAAATAACATCAGAGATACGATTGTCGTCGTTGATGATCCAGTGTCAAGCTTCGACTCAAATCACTTATTTCATGCCTACGCGTTTCTGAGAACTCAGTGCACGGAAGCTAAGCAAATTTTTGTTCTGACTCACAACTTTACCTACTTCAAACTCGTGCGAGACTGGTTTGCTGGAACGAACAGGAATAGGATTGCAAAAGGCAGGCCAGAGAATTGCTTTTTCTATCGCCTGAATGCGCCACCTAGTTCGCCCCGTCATTCTTTGCTTATGGACGCTGACGATTCTCTGAGAAATTACGGTTCTGAGTATCACTACATTTTCACGAAGCTATATGAATACAGGACACATACCACTCTTAACAGAGATGAAGCCTTTTTGACTGCGAACCTCGCCCGTAAGCTCATTGAATCATTTTTTACCTTCAAGTATCCGAAACGGCGAAGCGACATCAGTCAGTTGATGGATATTGGGTTAAAAGGCTGCACAATAACGACGCCAGAACTAAAGGAAAAAATTTACCGCTTCATCAACAAATATTCGCATAGCGATGTGATAGAAATCACTGAGGAATCAGCTGAGAACTTGGCGGGTGAAAGCCATAGCGTAATCGGAAACATCTTTCAGTGGATTGAAGAGGTAGACACGAAGCACTATGAGGAAATGGTTCAAGTTGCGAATGCAGATTAAACCGATGTTTCGAAAAAAACTGCCCGACGTAGGTTTTCTGTTGATGAGGCTATGCAATATCTTAGCGTACACTCGTGATTCGCCTCAGCACTCGGTGTTTAAAATCGATCCACCGGCAGTGGGGCCAATATTCCATGCACAATAGCGCCTATCGAGACAACTGAGTATGAGCAACGAGAACCAAGACAATCTGAACGTAACCCAATCCGCATACGACGTACTTAGCGATTACGCTGCGCGTTGGCTGGAGTCGAAAATGCGCGATTGCGAAGGACAAGAGCTCGCTCGCCTTATCGCCCTCCTTAGAGTCGCGGACATGCATGCGCAGCCCGTAAACGCTAGGTCCCCCTTGCCCTTTGACCCCGCCTTCAAAGAGCGCATCATGCATGGCGCAGCAGTATTCATACCGAAACTGCTGCCTAGAGTTCCCCCAGGCGCGGAATTTAACCGGGGCGATACGAACCGCGAGCTTGCCGCTTGGGCGGAGACAACGCTCAATGAAGCTGGCGCCCTTTCCTTTGCCCGCCGCGCCGCCTTTGCTGAGAAATTCGGGCTCAGCGTATGCCGCTTTCTGCCCGGTGGGCAGATCAGCATTGCGCCAGGTCCGGCCGATCTGGAGGCGCAAGAGAATCTGGACAGGAACACGGTCAATGATTGGGAGCGGATCCTAACAGCGAACACATGGCAAGAAGCGCATCGGCGTCTGCTGGAGCAGATCGCGCAACTCGGGACAAGCTACAAAGGGCTCAGCAACGGGGCGCTCATAATTTTTCCGCACGATGATGCGTACTTTACAGCCCAGCGTAAGGTGCTCGAACTCAATGCGCGCGAGTACGTTGAAAGCGAGTCGTTCCCCAATCATGTACGTTTAGGACCATTAGCTTTCGGCGAGTGGAAGCAGGTCGCTGTCGGTATCGCTGCGCATATAAGCATTGGTGCCAACCAGGCGATTTATGCTGCGAAGCGTCGTGGATTGGCGCCATGTGCTTTGCTAAATTTGCTACCGCGATTCCTCGATGAGGACAGCACACGCAATCTTATCTTGGCCTCCACCTCATCTGTGGATGCTTCGTTCGTTGATCAAGTCTTGGAAGTGTTCACTACGGATGCCGGCGATGCAGCGCGGTTCGAAAAAATCTACATGCCGCCACCGGCGATGATGGTGAGGGTGCCTGGGGGATATGTGGTGTCCCACAACGCTAACGTGCAGAATCCGTACTGGTACATGACGGAAAAACTTAAAACGCTGTTCAGGGACCAGTGGCGTAACGCCGCATCAGATCGCGACCTGCGTGAAGTTGAGTTCAGAAGACAGCTCTACGCGGTCCTGCCACCTCCTGCGTACGTGGTTGGCAAAAACACGATATTGAGGCAACCGGACGGAAAAGAGATAACGGATATCGACGCCACTCTGTACGAGCGTGTAACGAACGTGGTGTATCTCTTCCAATTGAAGTGGCCCGATGTGTCCGCCGGAGAATGGAATCGGAGGCGAAACGAAACCGGCCGTCTCGTTGATGAGGGCGTAAAGTGGATCAACGGGGTGTTCAAATGGTTCGAGCAGCACCAAGGCCCTGCGCAAAAGGAACTGCTGGCCATGCTGGAGCTCGACAAAACCGTAACATCGCCATACAGTGTACGCTATGAGCTTGTAGTGATCACTCGGTCCTGGGCGAGGTTTGCGGGCATGGGCACGTTCGACAGTCGAGCGGCATGGACATCGTGGACTCGTCTTCGTAAGCTCATCCTCCAACACTCGCCATCCCATTCTCCACTGAAGAACGCATGGACCGAGCTGTGCGATCCGAAACCTCCTCGGGCACGACGCACTAGGCCATCAGTGGTAGAGCTTCCGGAGCTAACGTTGAGCTTCGATTTGCCGCTAGAAAAGTAATAAAGGTTCGGGCAAATTAACGGTGTCGGTTTCCGGCAGGTTCACCATAAATTCCACTTATCTACCACCGATAGATAAGTGACGTAAGTCACTCACTCCTTTCCTACACCGCTTATGCGGAAGCGGCTAGGACCGGGGCACTACTTGACTGGTCAACCTATTGCCATCGTTCACCAAGCGCATCAGTACGTGTTAGCAAAGGTCCGACACTAGCTTAGGTCAGCCAGTTGCATTATTGCGAAGGAAACGAATGAATCGAATCATCGTCTTGTTCCTTGCGTCTGTTAGCACATCGATACACGTGGTCGGAGCCAGGAGTCCGCGGATGCACTGTGCAAACCGCTGTTGGCATTCGTTAGCTCCGGCCGCGCTGATGACGCCCAAAAGCTCACGTTACATACGATTTGGGGCCGCAATTTCAACGATTCCTCCGTGCAGACATTGGCTGGTAAGCGTTGCGAACACGGAGGCTACGGCCCCACCGGTCATTGACGAGATCTCTCTTGTTTTCAGATTCCCTTGCTTCAAGCGTCCGCGCGCCAGGAACGCACGCGCTATTCCTAGTCGAACTCGACGATGGACACGAGTATTCGATCGAAACATAAAGAGGTTGCATTCATTGATGTCGCGGCGTGCAAAAAGCTCCAGCGTTAGCAAAAGTCACGTAGAGCTAAAGCGCCTTACCAAATTTTCTCAGCTTACTGTTGGCCAACGCTCATAACGTTTTGATCAAGTTAAATATTGTCAATATGCTTATAATACAGCTAACACCACCTTTCAAAAATTTACTTTTTCAATTTTAAAGCTTTCTCTGCCGCCGCCATTAAATCTAACGAAAATTTGCCTCGTTTCAATGCATCATCAGTTGGAAATCCGACCGAATCGATTATCTTTTGACACTTCTCAAACATCTTAACGTATGCTTTGTCGTTTGACGTGAGGGTAGCAATTATTTTGGCAGCGTATGCTTCCGCTTTGTTCGAATTGGGGCGAGGAACTTCCATTTTTCCATGACATATCCATTTAAATAGTTGAATAATATGCCAGCGCAATTTCAAATAATTTTGAGCATTAATTTTTTTGCCATTAATAAGTACTTGGTACTTATAGAGTGCTAAGCAAGATGCGTAGTAATACGACTCGTGGTCATCCTCGCGGAACAAACCTTCCGCGCCAGACGTAAATATTTTTGCTACATAGCGTGCAGAATTGTGTGGGGCATCTAGGAACATAGCTGTATAGCACCTAGCTACCTCGCGAACATCAAATATTCGCGTTGACTGCAACGTTGATCCCCGGAATTCACCTTGGCGGCGCTCGAAATAAATTAGATTTTCTTGCTGGGCATGTTGATTTTGCGCATCAAAAATCTTTTGAACAAGTTTGGCTTTACTTCTCAAACCAAAGAATGCTTCTTTCGGTATGTCAGACTGACTATTTGTCGCTGAAATTATGTCGCTAGAGCCTTCATTGTCTGGAGATTCGACAAATTTCACCACGACGTTTACCGAGTCCGTTAGAAGTAGGCGGTTCTCGTACAGCGTACTACTTGTTTGGCAGCCATTAATAATCTGGTAATTTGTAAGATGAATTTCTTTCGTGTTTGGCGTCAGTGTTAATTCGGGCGCGACAATTGTTATGCCGTTATTTAATACGGAAAATAGGCTCTTTTTCTCCGCATTTTTTAACGTGCTTTGAATCGCTGTGTTGACGTCATTCTCGTTTCCTAAATACGACCGTACATTTTCTTCAAAAACAGATTGTCGAAGATTTCCTTCGTCATCGGATAAAAGTGAGTCTACGAAGTTTTTTGCCTGTACGATCGCGACATAGGATTGAGGAATTCCGGGCATTGCTGGCATGCCAAAATAGTCGATCAACGTTAGCTTCGCTTCGTTTTTTTCCGAGATCTCGGCGTACATCTTCAGTAGTTCGCCGCGGCCCAACGGTTTAACCTGGACAGCGAAGAATAGCTCCGTTTCCTTTATGTATCTCTCTATGATCTCGAATGTTGCCTTGATCTCTCTTTCCGCCGTGTACACACCAGTAGTGCAGTAGTAAATATGAGCGTTAGGGCGTCGATTTCTTACCTTCTTTAGGTTGGCTAAAACTATTTTTAGAATCTCGATTGATTCTGTGTTTAGCTTGCCGTTTGGTAATTTTGGATCAAGCGAAAGATAATCCTCCAAGCCGACTTTAAAGTTGGCAATTTCGTCTTTTTTAAATTTCTCTCCGGATTTTGCCTGGCAAAATACGATATCGACAGCCAAGCTGGTCTTATGGGTTTTAAAAACTTCAATCGCGTCATCGATTGTCAGTATCAAATCGCCGTCAACGATAATTGCGACGCCGTCTAGAGATGCGTCGTCCTCGTCGGTAGTCACGTCTTTAGGATCGAATCTACCAAGATAATGTTTAGACACTACGCAGTAGTTGGTGAAAAGCTCAAACAGACGTGATGCAGCAATTCCCTCGTAATTTAAGTCGTTAGCTAACTCGGTTACGTGATTCTTTAAAATTATGTGCATGAAAGTCAGCTCTATTTGGCTGTAACGTTGGCCAGAATTGCATCATAGTATCACTTCAATCGGTCTAAAAAATCACACTTTCTCACTTGAGGTGCACTGAGCGACTTACCGAAGCATGAGGTTTTCCTGGGCATATCCTTGTTGCGGTCGAAATCGTCAGGAGACTACTAACGCGGCAGTGGGCACCCCGGTGGGTAGCCTCAGAAAAATGTCTCCATTTTCATAGACAAACTACTGCTGACACCGCTTCCGCCAAGCATACTGAACAAGAGCCCCACACGATGGGGCTTTTTTTCGTCTGCCACTAAGAGTAGTCACAATCCATGTTCGGCGAGTGGATCTTTCCGGCATGGGCAGTGCGGCGATTAATCCGTACAACCACCGCATGAATTGCGGCGATTACACATGCATCTGGCAGGCTACGGACTGGCCGAACTGGCGCTAGGACCTGGCGGCGCTGGTGTCGCTGCTTGCCGATGTCAGTCAGCGGCAGGGCCTGCTGCTCGGCAGGCTTGCGGACATCGGCCTGGGCCTGCGCGACCAAGCTTGCATACCTCTGCATCTGCTGTTGATGTAACGGCTTATCCTAGGCAGACAACGATTTGCGAGCCTCCCTGCGGCGACCGAATGCCGTTAAGCCAACAATTCCGAGGCCGAATAGCGCACAAGTGCCGGGCTCTGGAATATCCGACGTGGGACTGGCGAAGAGCGAAACTGTGCCGCTTCGATAGCCGCCGTCGAACGGCTCCAGCGTAACCAATACTCTCGTAAGCGTGGCCGTCCAGGTTGCCGGCGGCGTCGAGCGCCAGTTCGAGGAAGGTCACGGTACCGGTGTGACGGACAGTGCGCGACATTTCACGCGCGCGCGGCCGCTAGCCGAAGGTCATCATCCGCACCGCCCCGGTCGCGATGTCCACCTCCAGCACGCGGCCGCGCCGGTCCCAGGCCAGCAGGTGGCCATCGTGCACCGTGGCGCGCGCTTCCAAGGCATCCGGCAACACCAGGTCCGCCAGCAGCGTGCAATCCCGGGCGAGCAGCTGGCAATGGGTGCCGTCCTCCCGTTCGAAGCGCAGCAAGGGCAGGTCGCCATGCACGCTGACCCGCGGCCGCCGGCCGTTCCAGCGCAACTCGATCAAGCCTTCCTGCTGCGCATGGATGCCGACGCCGAGCACGGCCGTCCCTTTGCCGGCATCTTCATCCAGGAAGCGCAGCAGCACCGGCAGCTCCCTGGCGCAATCCGGCAACGCGGCCGACACACGCGGATCGATACTGCACCGTTCGCGTCCCAGCAGGCGCCGCTGCGGCAGCGCATAGCGCCATTGCTCCAGCATGCCGTCCACCGTCATCAACAGCGCCTCGTGCCCGTCCTGGCGGCGGAAACCGACGATCGGTCCCGGCAGGTCGCGCACCTGCCACAGCACCGACTGGCCGGCAGCGGCCGTGTCCAGCACCATCAGGCGTTCGTCGGCGACCACGCTCCAGCCGGCGCCGTCGTAGTCGTGCGCCCAGAAATCCAGATTCGCGCTGAACCAGTCGGCCGCCTTGCGCTGCAGGAGGTCGATGCGGCTGACGCGCAGCGCCTGTTCGCGCCGCGCCAGCGCCAGCGCATGGCGCCCGTTGTGCGCCAGCACCAGGTGATGAGCCGGGATCGGGAAGCGCAGCACTTCGCTGCCGTCGGCGCGCGCCAGCGCAATGCCGGCTTCCCCCAGCGCCAGCAGCCAGCCGCCGTCCGGCAGGCGTCGCACGCCTTCGATTGCCAGCAGGCCGCGCTCGCCGAAAGACAGCTGCAGCGGCGCGCTGCGCTGCGCCAGTGGTACCGGGGCCGGGCAGGGCGGCGGGCCGCTTTTCGGTACGTCGTCGGCCAGCACCGGGTCGGCGGCGAGCGCCAGCAGCTGGTTCAGCTGCGCGGACGGCACGCCGGGGCGGCCGGCCGCCTGGTCGGCCAGCAGGCGCCGCCACAGTTCGGCTGCCAGCCGGCGCGTCGCCGGGTTGTCGGTGTCGAGCTTGAGCAGGTAGCCGCAGGCACGCACGCGCTGGCGCCCGGCTTCCTCGTCCTGCCCATGCAGCAGGTCGCGAATCGCCGTGGCCGACGTGCGCAGCAAGCCGGGATCGAGCGCCAGCTGGTAGACCAGGCCCTGCACGCCGAGCACGCCGCCGGCCTGCGCGGCCGCCTGCAGCCAGCCGAGCGCGCGTCCGCGTTCGTCCCGCAGCGGCCAGACCGCCAGCGCGGCCTCGGCCAGGTCGCCGCGTGCCGCCAGGTCCTGGGCCCATTCCAGCCGCAGTCCCGGTGCGGCCGCGTGCCGGCGGCGCTCCAGTTCGGCCACCGCATCGGCGAAGCCGCCGTGCAGGCGCGCGACCTGCACGGCGCGCGCCGGATTCCCGGCCATGCAGTGCAGGCGCACGATCAGCGCCGGCAGCAGCGCCAGCGTCTCGGCCAGTTGAGCCGCCTGGGCGGCGCGGCCCTTGCGCTCGAGGTAGTCGACCGCTTCCTGGTGACGGTGCATCAGTTCGGCCAGCACGAACACGGCCTCATCGATGCGCCCGGCCTGGTCGAGCCGTTCGAAGCTGCGTTGGTAGGTCTCGCGCAGATATTGGATGAGTTCCTGCGTCATGCCGATCGCGCCGGCGCCGGCGTTGGGGCCGGCGATGTCGAGCGCGTTGCGCCGGCCCGGCACGCCCAGGGCCGGACGCTCGCCGGTGGAAGGGTGGTCGAGCGGGATCGCGTGGCGCAGGGCTTCGTGCAGGTCGCCGTCCTCGAACTGGCGCACCATCTTGCGCAGGTAGCTGGCCTGGCGCCAGCCCAGCAGTGTCGAAACCCGCGTCAGCAGCGCCAGGCGCGCCAGGCGCTCGCGCAGGAAGGAAGACAGCGGTCCCGGCCCGGCGCTGCCGGTCGCGCCATGGCCGCCGGCCTTGCTGGCGCCGCCCATTCCTCCCATGCTGCTCGTTGCGCCGCGCGGCAGCAGGGCCGCGGCGGCGGCGACCAGTCCGCCCATCCCGGCCAGCCCGGCGGCTGCGACAAGGGCGGTGACGCCCAGCATTCTGCCCGCCAGTCCCGCCGCCATCGCTGCGCCGCCGCGTCGTCCCTGCTGTCCCTGCTGCACCTGGCGCAGGAAGTCGGCGCGGCGCGCACTGGGGGCGGGCACGGCGTCGCCGAGCAGGGCGCGCACGTCGGGTGCAGGCGCGGGAACGCTCTGGACGAAGCCGTCCGGCGGGACCGCCGGCATTGCCGAGGCCACGCACAGCGGCACCCCGGACAGGTCCAGCCATTCGGAAGGATCGACGCGCAGTGCCGTGTCCAGCGCCTGGGCATGCACGCTGGCGCCCAGGACCAGCACCGCCGTGCCGGGCGCGATGCCGGTACGCTCCTGCGCCAGCAGCGGCGCGCTGGCGAGGATGCCGTCCTGGTCGCAGAAGGGCAGGCCGGGTGCGCGTTCGCATTGCAGGCGGCGCGCGCGCGGCCATTCGAGCAGGTAGCCGCCGTGCAGGCGCCAGGCGCGGGCGCCGTTGTCCCACTGGTCCAGCAGGCGGCGGCGCGCTTGCGCTTCGCCCAGCAGGGCGGCATCGAACCAAAGGGCGCGCACCATCTGGCTGCCGCGGTAGACCGGCCTGCGTACCTCAGCCATGACCGCCCCTGTCCTTCGGTACGGCACGCAGCAGGACCTCGGGCGGATCGATGTCCAGCACGGTCAGCGCGCAGCTGCTGTGTCCCAGCCAGGCCAGCCGCTCCGACACCGGGTCGAAGCTGGCCTGGGCGATGCGTTCGGTGGCATCGACCAGCGGGATGACTGTGTCGCCGGTGTGCAGGGCGATGCGCATCTGGCTGGCGTCAAGCACCACCGCGCCGGGGGCCGCGCCGGGCGTGCGGCGGGTGACGCCGAGCACGGTGGCGTTGGCGTCGATCCGGATTTGCGTGGCCGCGTTGCGCTCGCCCAGCAGCCAGGCGCTGCCTTCCAGGCGCATCAGGTAAAGGCCGTCGCCGCCGCGCCAGCCTTTCAGGTCGCCGAAAAAGAAGCTGTTCCCCCTGTGCATGAGTGCGTGCAGGTGGCGCGGCACGTTGCTGCCGCTGTCCAGGCGGTAGAGGTCGGTCCGTTCCGCCAGGCCGACCGCGAACAGCAGCGCGCTGCCGTTCTGCACCGCGTGAAGCACCTTGTTGGCGATCGGCCGGAACGCGGTGTCCGCCGGCGGACTGGCGCCGGTGCCGGCGTGCCCTTGGCGGGTCCAGGTGACCAGCCGGCTGCCCTTGTCGAGCACGGTCACCCGTTCGGACAGGAGCTCGGTGTGCGATTCGCGGAAGACCGTATGGAAAACCGGCATCCAGCGCAGCGCGCCGGACACGGCCTGGAATTGCTTGGGGTCGGGCAGGGCCACGGCAGCGTGCTTGGCGTGGCGGAAGAACGGACCGGGAAAGCCGGCGATGGCCAGCATCCCGTTGCGCAGCGTGACCCTGCCAACGGCTTTATGAAACAGTCCGGCGGCGACGATGTTGTCCACATTGGGCAGCGCGCCGGTGTTGCGCGGGCGTCCCATCTTGTCCTGCGGCGAATTCGGCACGTTGTATACAGTGACGCTGCCGTCGAGCATATGCACGGCCAGCCAGCCGCGCTGGCTGCTGAACAACGGCGGGCGCTTGAGCGAGTGGGTGCCGGCGTCCACCCGCATCGCGGCGGCGGGTTTGGCCGGCGTCTCGAACGGGCGGCGTAGCAGGCGCACGCTGTGCTCCGGTTTCGGCAACGGCAAGGCCAGCGTGCGCGTGCGGCGCTGCTGGCTGAGCGTGACCTCGAGCTCGTCGGCTAGCCAGGCGCGCTGCACCAGCACGCGCGAGCGCACCGGCGCCGGCAGCGGCGCATCCGCAGCACCGACCAGCCAGCAATCGACCGCGTCCTTGCCAAGTACCGTGTTCCACTGCTGCAGGCCGTCGGCGTCGGGTACCGACCAGGTGCGCGCCTCGAGCAGCTGATGGATCGCCTGTTCGCCGCCGGTGGCGTGGAGCGTGCCGGGCGCCTGCAGCACGCCCCAGCGGAATTCGGCGCCGGCCAGCGCCGCGCGGCGCGCCAGCAGGATGAACATCGCCAGGTGCACCAGGCGCGCTTCGCCCAGCTGCGCCGGTCCGGCATCGAACAGGGCCACGCTGCGCAGCGACTCGTCGCTGTTGGCCGGCTCGGGGCCGGTGAACAGCAGCTCGCCGCCGGCGGCGCGGCGCATGAATTCCTCAGGGACGGCGTCGGCCAGCGCCCATTCGCTGAGCAGGATGCGTTCGTAGGGCCCGCGGCGCACGATGTCGCCGATGCCTGCCGGTTCGTGCGCCTGCGGTGCGGCATGCCGCCGCAGCGGGCCGAGCAGCGGTGCCAGGCGCAGCAGCAGCGTGCCCAGCGTTGCGGCCAGGTCGTCGGGGAAGGGCGCCAGCCAGGCCGACCAGGGCTGCAGCAGGGCAGGCAAACGCATCAGCCGAGTTCCTTTCCGAGCCAGGCCAGCACCGGCGCCCGCAGCGGCATGGCGTCGTCCAGGCCCAGCACCAGTTCCGGCGCCGGCCATAGCAGCATGGCGCCATGGCCGCTGCGGCGCCGCAGCGCGCCGTGCACCAGGTCGGGCGGCAGCGCCGGGGCCAGCCAGGTCGGCAGCCACAGGCCGGGCACGGCGGCGTCCGGGGCGCAATAGCGCACGCCGTCGACCCAGGGCAGCTGTGCGGCCTCGCCCAGTACCACCCACAGCGCCGGCGCCGCCACCACGCGCAAGCCTTGCAGCGCGGCGGCGTCGCGCCCCTTCAGCGCGGCGAGCAGGGCGTGCCGGGCCGGGCCGGCAGCCACCAGGCCGGCTGGCGCCGGGCTGCTCGCGCGTTCGCGCCAGGCCAGGGCGTGCATCAGGCCCAGCTGAGACTGCCGACCAGGCGGGCGCGCCGCTCGCCTAGTTCGGGCGGCAGCCGTTCGGGATCGAAATTGGCGTCGATCTCGCGCAGCAGCGCCTCTGCCTGCGCGCGTTCCGGCTTGCCGGCGCCGGCCAGCAGCAGCCGGTCGACGCCGTCGGCCAGGCGCGCCAGCCGGGCCTGCGGCGTCTGGGCGCTCGATTCGGTGACGGCCTGCAGCAGCGGATGGCTGGCCTCGGCCAGCACGTCGCGCAGCGTCTCGCGCGCAGCGGCCTGGCCGGCCGCCGAAGGAATCGCGAACAGCAGCGGCCACAGGTCGGCGACGCCGGCCTGCTGGCGTCCCGCCAGCACGGCGGAGGCCGCGATCAGGCGCTGGGCGCGTACGATGCGGCGGTCCGACAGCGCGATGCCGGCCTGGCGCAACTGGCGGATCGCCTGTGCCAGCGCCGGCCGCACGGCCTCCATGCCGACCTCCGGCACCGCGGCGTTGAGCACGTCCAGGCAGCCCAGGCTGGCCCGCGCGGCGACGGCATGGCGGCCGGCTTCCCAGCCGCCGGCCAGCAAGTCTTCGAGGCGGTTGTCGGCGACCGGATCGACGAAGCATTGCAGCAGGAAGCGGTCGGCAAAGGCGGCCAGGCCTTCGTCCTCGGGCAAGCCGTTGGCGGCACCGACGCAGATGCGCAGCGGGCAGCGCAGGCGCGTATGGCCGCGCCGGAACTGGCGTTCGTTCAGCAGGCCGAGCAGGGTGTTGAGGATGGCGGTCGAACCGAGGAAGACTTCGTCGAGGAAGGCGATGTCCGCTTCCGGCAGCATCCCATGGGTTTCGGTCTCGACCAGGCCGTCGCGCAGCTTGCTCAGGTTGACCGGGCCGAACAGTTCAGACGGTTCGGTAAAGCGCCCCAGCAGGTATTCGAAGTAATTGCCGCCCAGGCTGGCAGCGACGCGGCGCACCACGGCGCTCTTGGCGGTGCCCGGCGATCCGATCACCAGCAGGTGTTCCTGCGCGACCGCGCCCAAGACCATCAACTCGGCCAATTGTTCGCGCTCGACCAAGCCTTCTGTTGCGTCACGGATTGCTTCACGCAGGCGCACGGCCGCGTCTTGCACGGAAATAGTCATGGTTTGCCAACTCAACAAGGATTTTGATGATGCACTTGTGCAATTAGTGCGTCAATCCAGCCTTGCCGGGGCAAACCAATGCCTTAAAACAGTGTGGTAAATCTGCAAATCATGGCGAGTGTGTCACTTCGTTACGTAATGATGTAACAAAATGTGTATCCACTTTCGCGCGTGAACATCGTCGTACGTCGCTCAACTTGTGCTTATCCACCACGGGTAAGCCCAAAAATATGTGACCGGACGGTCAGCAATGGGTGTTCTCGTTACAGTTCCTTACGGATTGAGCCTACGAGTGAATAAAGTCGCAATGTTAAGGTCTATTCATGCAACGCAGATAGACGTTGCCTGCCAAGTCACTATACGAAGAGGAACACCACATGAAAAAGCTGATCATCGCAGTCGCTGCAACCGTCGCCGCCGCAGGCGCAGCCCAGGCACAAACCAACCTGATGGATGCCAACACCTACTCGCCGCGTCCTTACGTCGGCGTTGCCGTCTCCGGCGCCAAAAACCAGGCCGCCGACGAGTGGAAAGCCAGCCCGAAGGTCTTCGCCGGCTATGACATCACCCAGAACTGGGGCGTCGAAGCAGGTTACACCCATCACGGCAGCGAAGACTACAACACCACCCGCAACGCGACCCCGGTCCGTGCATCGGTGAAGGGTTCGGATTCCTACGTTGCCGCCAAGTACACCGTGCCGGTCAACGAGCGCGTGTCGGCCTACGGCAAGCTGGGCGCATCGTACAGCGAGCGCAAGAACGACCTGGGCGGCCTGGGCCGCATCAACGACCGTGACACCGGCGTGTACGGCGGCATCGGCGTGCAGTACGCCGTGAACCAGAACGTCTCGGTGGTCGGCGAATACGAGCGCTATGGCAAGGACAAGGCCACCGGCTCGAAGGCTGACGCCCTGAACGTGGGCCTGAAGTACGGCTTCTAAGCCACCGCTTCACCCCCATCCGGGCCGGCGCTTCCATCGTGAGGCGCCGGCTTTTTCTTTGCGCAGCCCGGTCTTACCAGGGCCGCCACAGGTCCTGGCTGCGCAAGCGCTCGCGCGCATTGGCCAGCGACGCGCGCGCGCGCAGCTGTTCGCTCGCGGTCTTGGCCTGCTCGAACACCGGACCCCACATTGGATGGCCGCCTTCGCCGCGGCCCAGTGCGAAGTCGGGGTCGAGGGCGAGCGCCGTATCGAAGGCGAGGCGGCAGTCGGGCAGGTCTTTCGTCACGCAATGGCTGAAGGCGATGTACTTCAGGGCCTCCACCCGCATCGGGCCGGGCGCGCTGCGGATTTCGGGTTCGCTCAGCCTGGCGATGGCGTCTTCGAAGTCGCCGTTGTCGTACAGCCGGATACCGTCGACCATGGCGGCGGCGGCCTTGCGCACCTGGTCCTGTTCGGGTTCCTGATCCTGCGGCGCCTGCGCGGACCAGCGCTGCGTCCATTCGGCGGCGCCGGGCGCGCCGGCTTCGGTGGCGGGACGGACGCCGCCGCGGGCGGCCGTGATGGAATCCGCCATGCCGGTACAACCGGCAAGCGACAGCGGCAACAGCAGGCAGGCGAGGAGGGTGCGATGTCGTGTCATGACCAGTGGGCCACCCCGTGGGTGCGCAGCGTGACTCGGTTTATACAGATGTGTCCGGTTTATCGTTTTTCAAGATGCGGCTGCAACCTGAAGTTACAGCGCAGCCTGTTGCCGTGGCCGCTGCCGTGATACGATCGCCGCTGTCGATCGACTATTCCGCCCGCCTGTATCGGATTCCGCTACCATGTCCGAAGTCTCCCAACTGCTCACCACGATCAAGCGTCAGCTCAAATTGCAGGGCAAGACCTACCGCGACGTCGCCGCGGCGCTGCACTTGTCCGAAGCCAGCGTCAAGCGCCTGCTGACCTCGGAAACGCTGGGCGTCGACCGCCTGGTCGAGATCGGCAACATGCTCGGCTTCACCCTGGCCGAGCTGACCCAGGAAGCGGCGCTCAGCGAAAGCCGGCTGCGCACGCTGGCGCCGGCCCAGGAGAAGGAGCTGGTGTCGGATAGCAAGCTGTTGCTGGTCGCGGTGTGCGCGCTGAATCACTGGACGCTGCAGGACATGCTGGCCGTGTACCGGCTGAGCGAAGCCGAGTGCCTGCAGAAGCTGCTGTACCTGGACCGCCTGCACCTGATCGCCCTGATGCCGGGCAACCGCATCCGCCTGAACGTGGCGCGCGATTTCGACTGGCTGCCGGACGGCCCGATCCGCCAGTTCTTCCGCACCCAGGGCCTCGACGATTTCCTCGGCAGCCGCTTCGACAAAGCCGACGAATCGCTGGCGTTTACCCACGGCATGCTGACCGAGAGCGCGCTAGCACGCATGCAGGCCGAGCTGCGCCAGCTGCGCACCCGTTTCGCCGAACTGCACGAGGAAAGCCTGGCCGCGCCGCTACCCAAGCGCCGCGGCAGCGGCCTGCTGCTGGCGCTGCGCGAATGGGAGCCGGCCGGTTTCACGGCGCTGCGGCGCTAGTGAATCCGGGTTCCCTTCACAGCGACTGTTCCCACATCAGGCGCCAGGTCGTGCGGGTGCGGTACACGGTGCTGCGGGCGCGGTAGCCGTTTTCGCCATCCGTGTAGAGGCTGCGTTCGGTGTAGTCCTGGTGCAGCAGGTCGTTGGCCGACAGCCGCAGCCGGGCATTGCGGCCGCGCTTCCATACCGCATACAGGTCGAGCTGGCGCTTGGGCGAGCCGCTGCCGGCCATCATGATGCTCTGGCGCGAGGCGTAGCGGCCGCGGTAGCTGGCGCTGCCGCCGAGGTCGAGCGTGGCCGCGGCCGCCACGTCGAGGCCGAGGTTGCCGGTCCAGGCCGGCTGGCCGTCGATGCGGTTGTCGGGCCCCGGCACCTGTTCCAGGCGCGACCAGTTGCGGGCCAGGTTGGCGCGGCCGGCAAAGGCGCCGCGCGTGGCCTTGGCTTCGAACTCGAGGCCGCGCACGCGGGCGCGCCCGGCATTCACCGGCGTGACGATCCAGACGCCGCCACTCTGGTACACCCGATCGAGGGTGACGTCGCGGATCTGCTTGTCGAAGGCGCTGACGCTCACCATGCTGTCTTTGTTGAAGTAGCGTTCCCAGGCCAGGTCGAGGTTCAGTGCCAGTTCCGGCCGCAGGTTGGGGTTGCCCTGCTGGTCCGGGTTGTTGGCGCTGTTGTTGTTGTCGACCGTATAGCGGCGCGGCATCAACTGGGTGATCTCCGGCGCCTTGTAGCTGCGCCCGACGGCCAGGCGCCACTGGTCGCTGCGTCCCTGCGCATCCGGCTGCAGCTTGACCAGCGTCTGCACGATCGGGCTCCAGACGCCGGCGCCGACGTCCACCGGCGCGGCGGCATTGCCGCCACCACGCGTGTGCAGCGTTTCGCGGCGCAGGCCGAGGTAGGCCGACCATGCCGCGTTGATGTCCCACTCGTCCTGGATGAACAGGGCGGCGCGCCGCACCGTGGCGCGGTAGCGCTCGTCGGTGGCGAGCAGTCCAGTCCCGGCGGCGTCGTACTGGTGTTCGCGCCGGTATTCGTTGCGGCGCTTCTGGCTGACGTCCCAGCCGGCGGCCAGCGCATGGCCGCCACCGAAGGGGCGGCGCCAGCTGCCGTTGAAGAGCAGCTGGCGTTCCACCGGACCGGACGCCACCTCGTGGGTTTCCAGCAGCGCGCCATCGGCATCCATGCCGCGATACAGGAAATCGGCTTCGCTGCGCGTATAGGATCCGATCAGCTTGGTGCTCAAGCTGGCGTCGCTGTCCAGGCGCCGGGTCCAGGCGCCGTCGACGTAGGCCTTCAGCGGCTGGGTGCGATAGCGCGAGGCGGCGCGCCCGAACGCGGCCGGGGTGCCGATCTCGGTGGTCTGCTGCTGCGCCGCGTCGTTATGGTTGCGGCGGGCGCGGATGAAGGTCTGCGAACTGAAGGTGTCGGCGGGGCTCGCCTTCCAGTTCAGGCGCGGCGCCAGTTCCAGCATGTCTTCCCGCTGGCGGTCGGTCCAGGCGCTGCGCCGCAGTAGCGCCGGCGCGTTGCCTTCCTCGAGGTCGGCTGCGCTGACCGGATTGAGGTTGCGCCTGAGGGTGGCGATCACGGTCCAGGCGAGGGCACCGGCCTTGCCGTTGTGCTGGGCCACCACGCTCGGCGCCGCGTAGCCGCCGGTCACGCTGCTGCCGGCCTTGATTTCGTCGCGTCCGCCGCCGGCCTTGCGCAGGATGATGTTGATGGCGCCGGCGACCGCCTGGCCGCTGGTCTCGGCGGTGGCGGCGCGCTGGATCTCGACCCGTTCGACCAGGTCCGGGCTGATCGATTCCAGCGCGAAGCCGGACGGCGCCGGTACGCCGTTGAGCAGGATGGCCACGTAGCCGCTGCCCATGCCGCGCATGCGGATCGCCGGCGCCCGGCCGGGGACGGCGTCGACGGTGATGCCGGGCTGGCGCTTGAGCACGTCGGACAGGCTGCTGTCGCCCTGGCGCAGCAGTTCCTCGTGCCCGATGACGATGGCGGTGGTGGTCGACTGGCGCCGCAGGTCGGTGGCGCCGGCGCTGACCCTCACCTGCTGCATCACCTGTTGCATGGCGGGCACGGCTTGCTGTTCCTGTGGCTGTGGCGGCGCCTGCTGTGCCAGGCTTGGGGCGTGGGCGCACACGCCCAGCAGCAGCGTACCGGCGCCGCGGGTTCGAATCAGTCGCATCTTGGGGGCCAATTTTCCAGGTCGGGGAGACGGGCGCCGGCGGCGCCCATTCGATCGCTGGATTATGCGAGGGCGGTGTCAAGCTTTCCAGCAGCCTGGGATGAATGCCCCCAGGAGCGGGATGAGTGCGCGGGACGAATGCGCCGCTCAGCGCGCCGCTTGCGCCTTCGATTGCTGGACGTCGATGCGGTAATCCCACGGCGCCAGCGTTTGCGCGGCGCCGCCGGCGAGCGTGTAGCGCTGCGGCTGGCCGGACAGGTTCACCGTCACCTGCACCGCATTCCCGGGCAGGGCGCGGCGGAAGACGAACACCTTGTCGTTGCCGGTCGCCAGCACCTGCGGCTCGGCGCCGTACTGGCCGTTCCACAGCGCCCGGTTGCCGTGCTTGAGCGCGAGCAGGTCGGTGTAGAAGGGCGCATAGGCATAGGTCTTCCACGCGATCGGGTCTTTCTCGAAGAAGGCGATGCGCTTGTCGAGCCCGGCTTCCTGGCCGCCGTAGATCAGCGGCATGCCGGGCAGGGTGGCGGCCAGCACCGCCATCGCCTTGAAGGCCGGGCCGTACAGTTCAACATCGCTGCCGGACCAGGAATTCTCGTCGTGGTTGCTGGTGAAGCGCATGCGGTAGGCACCCGGGGGGAAAGCTTTCGGCGGTTTCGCCAGGAACGCCTGGAGCGTGCGCGCATCGGCCTTGCCCTTGGCGATGTCCTTGAAGATATCCTTGGTGTCCCAGCCGTAGGTCATGTCGAAGGCATGCTCGTGCAGCTCGGGCTTGTCGGCCTCGGCCAGCATGAACACCGGCTTGACGCGGTCGAGCGTAGCGCGCACCTCGTTCCAGAACGGCGTCGGCACCTTGCCAGCCACGTCGCAGCGGAAGCCGTCGATATCGGCCTCGCGCACCCAGAACAGCATGGCGTCGCTCATGCCTTTCCACAGCGCCTTGTTGGTCCAGTCCAGGCCGGTCACGTCGGTCCAGTACTCGGGCTCGGCGCCGTCGGTATAGGTGACCGGGAAGATCTCGCCTTTCTCGTTCTTCAGGTACCAGTCCTTGTGCTGGACCGTCCACGGATTGTCGAAGGCTGTGTGGTTGGCGACCCAGTCGATGATCACGCGCATGCCGAGGCCATGCGCCTGCTTGACCAGGCTGCGCAAGTCGTCCAGCGTACCGAATTCCGGATTGACGGCGGTGTAGTCGCGTACGGCGTAGTAGCTGCCCAGGCTGCCCTTGCGGTTCTTCTCGCCGATCGGCTGCACCGGCATCAGCCACAGGATGTCGACACCCATCTTCTTCAGACGGGGCAGGTGCTTGGCAAAGGCATTGAAGCTGCCTTCCGGCGTGTACTGGCGAATGTTGACTTCGTAGATGTTCGCGCTGCGCGACCATTCCACGTGATCCATCGGCGCGGCGGCAGGGGCCGCTGCGATGACGGGCACAGTGGAGATGCCCGAAAGCAATCCGAATATCAATGTAGTCAAGGTACGTTTCATTTGTCTCTTCGCTCGTTATATTGTGTAGTTTAATTACCTATTTAGGCTCGCCGATTGTAGACCGGAACGTGCCACTTCACCACTGGTAAAAATCGCGTCAGAATCGGCTGACAATACGTCGAGCCGAATTTGCTCTTGGTTTGTGCGATATTGGACAGATAAGCCCGCCCGTAAGCGGATAAGGTAAAGGCGTAGAAAGGGAGTACGCCATGAACAAGGCCTGGATCGCGTGCATCGTGCTTGGTGGCAGCACGACATGCGCATACGCACAAGACACCACGCAGGACGCTGCTGCCTCGGACGGTTCCGTCCGCCATGAGTCGGCCGGCGGGCACAATATTGCCGTGTTCAGCGGTGTGCCGGAACGTGCCCGTCAAGCGAACCCTGGTACCGATTGGACCACGCCGGTGCGCCGCAGCTACGGCCGCGGCAGCCAGCCCGTCGCGGCAATGGGCGAGGGCATGGTGCTGGGCCGCCAGTACAACCTCGAATACCTGACCCGGGCCGACGTCGGCGATCCCTTCCATACCGGCACCGCCGGCAAGGCCAGCAACCTGGTGAACCCGAGCGGCACCCCGGTAGAGAGCGGCGTGCGCTACTACAGCACCCAGATCGACCACATCTCGACCGGCGGCTCGTGGACCGTCGACACCCTCGGTAGCAACGCGACGGCCGACCGCGCCTGGGGCATGACGGTCGGCGTCGACTACGGTCCGCTGTCGCTGCGGGCGGCGCACCAGAACCGCCACGTGGCCCAGGTCCAGTTGTACAACCTGACCGGCAGCAATATGGATGCGAAGAACTCGATCCTCGCGGCCAACCTGCGCACGCGCTGGGGCACGGCCTACGCCGCCTACGCGGCGAACCGCGGCTGGGGCGGCTCGCCGCTGTACAACCCGGACAATCCCTACGGCGCCGGCGTCGCCAGCACCTCGTCGACCAACAGCCGCGATACCATCGCCGGCATCGCGGTGCCGATGACGCGTTCGACGACCTTCCTGGCGTCGTACATCCACAAGAACGACCGCGACCTGGCCAACCGCGACGCCAACCAGTTCGCGCTCGGCGCCAGCTACGTGGTCTCGCGCAAGACCGACTTTTATGCGGCGCTCTCGCACACCGTCAACACCAACAGCACCGGCATCCTGATCGGCGGCGCGGCCCGGCCCAGCGGCAGTTCCGCAGTCAACGTCGGCATGCGCCACGCATTTTAGCGCCGCTAAGACAAGCCCCATGGCGGCGTTGCATTCGTCTCGCCCGACTAGCGTACTGTCTTCGCGGTCCGCCGCTGCGGCGATGCGCCTTGCCCTGGAGCTTGTCTTAGCGGCTTGCATGACATTCTGCGCTGCGCCGCAAAATTGCAAAAGCGGTTAGGCTATTACCATGTTTTCACAGGATTGAATTGGAGGTTTTATGACTGGCACGAGCACCCTTGATCCGGATAACTTCCCGGAAGCACCAGACCGCAGCCTCGGCAAAGGCCACGGCGTCGATTCGCTCGGCCCCAGCGATATTTCCGACTCGGGCAGTGACGTCGTCGGCGGCCCCGGCTTTGCCGCCGCACTCGACGACGACCAGACGCTGGACCTGGACACCGGCACCACCTCGGACAACGAGGCCAGCTATGCCCACGACAGCGCCGGCGCAGACGTGGGCGATCCCAACATGGAATCCGACAGCGACTTCGGCGGTACCGGTGAACGCGCCGCCGCCGGCCGCGACATCCTGGCCCGCGACGGCGCCGATATCGGCACCGACCACATCGAATCGATTCCCGACCTGCCGCTGACCGACGAGGACGTCGACTTCCTCGGCAGCGAACCGCCGAAAGGGCCGGCGCCAGGCAAATAAACCTGGGGCATACTAAAAAAAGGCTGGTCAGCGCAAGCTGCCCAGCCTTTTTTATTATTGCCTGCTGCCAAAGGTCGCCGTATGGCTGGTAGGGTGGACGGCTTCACCGGTAAAGGTCGCTTTGCCGATACGCGTGCGCCGTCCACGCGGCGATACGCAGCGGCCGTGCACCGGCTGTGCGAACGCGTGGACGGCGCGATCGGTATCATAAGGCGAACTACACGGTGTAGCCGTCCACCCTACCGATACGCGTGCGCGGCCGAAAACGGTTTATACCGTTCCCGGCCCGGTCATCAAGCCTGCCACAGGCGCCGCGCCGGCTTGCGCGTCAGCGCCCAGGCCGCCAGCAGCGCACCGCCCACCAGCACGGTCTTGGTCGCCGTCGACTTCATCTGGAAGGCCGTGTACGGGCTGGACTCGGTGATCTTCTTGCCCAGGTCGGCGCGCTGGCGCAGTTCACGGCGTGCATCCGGTTCGTGCAGGGCATCGCGCCGTGCCGGCGCGCTTGGCTGGTCCGTTTGCTGCTGCTTGAATACCGCGGCGCGCATGAAGCGGTCAATCGTGCGCGGCAGGATCTGGCTCAGCACCGAGGCCAGCTTGGCCTGGCCGCCGACGAACAGGTCGCGCTCCGGCACCTCGGCCGCGTGCAGGATGGTGCGCGCGGCCAGTTCCGGCGCGTACAGCGGGGCCGGCAGGGTCGGCTCGTTATCCATGTAGTTCTTGGCGTGCATCGGGAACGGTGTCGCGATCGCGGCCGGCTTGATCAGGGTCACCGAAATCGGCGCCTTGTCCTTTTCCAGTTCCATGCGCAGCGATTCGGTGAACGCCTTCACCGCATGCTTCGAGGCCGCATACGTGCCCTGCAGCGGTAGCGAGCGGTCCGAGACTTCGCTGCCGACGTTGATCAGGGCGCCGCCGCCATGGGCCTTGAGCAGCTTCACCGCTTCCAGCGAGCCATTCACCACGCCCCACAGATTGGTCTGCATCAGGCGCTGCATGTCTTCCAGCGGCACCTGTTCCAGCGTGCCGAAGGTGCCGACGCCGGCGTTGTTGATCCAGGTATCGACTCGGCCGAAGCGCTCGACCGCGGTGCGGCCGATCTTCGCGACCTCGTCCTGCACGCCGACGTCGGCCGCGACCGTCGCCACCTCGGCGCCGCGCTGGCGCATCTCGTGCGCCAGGGTGTCCAGCGCATCGCCTTCGCGCGCGACCAGCACCAGTCTGGCGCCGGCCTCGGCCGCCATGCGCGCTGTTGCCAGGCCGATGCCGCTGGTGGCGCCGGTAATCACGATCACTTGTTCATTCAGTTTCTTGAGCTTGGTTGCCATGGTATGTTCCTTTCTTAACCGAATGCCTTGCGCAGCGCCGGGCGGCGGGCCAGGGTCCAGGCGGCGAACAGCGCGCCCAGGCCCAGCAGGGCAGGGGCGATCTTGTGCGAACGCAGGGTGACGGCGGTGTAGGCGCTGCTTTCGGCGACGTGGTTCGACATGCCCTGGCGCTGGCGCAGCGCGTTGCGCGTGTCGGGTTCGTACAGGGCGTCGCGCCGGTTGGGCGAGCTCGGCAGATCGGATTGCTGCTGCTTGAACATCGAGGCGTTCATGAACTTGTCCATCACGCGCGGCGCCGCGAAGCTGCTCGACGAGATGGCCTTGGCGGCGCCGCCGACGAAGACGTCGCGCTTCGGCTGCTGGGCTGCATACAGGATGGCATTGGCGACGACTTCCGGCGCGTAGATCGGCGCCGGCAGCGCCGGTTCCTTGTCCATGTAGTTGCGGGCGTGGACGGCGAACATGGTATCGATGGCAGCGGGCTTGATCAGGGTCAGCGACAGCGGCGCCTTTTCCTTTTCGAGTTCCATGCGCAGCGCATCGGTAAAGGCTTTCACGGCGTGCTTGGACGCCGCATACATGCCCTGCAGCGGGACCGAACGCTCGGACAGTTCGCTGCCGAGGTTGATGATGGCGCCGCCGCCGCGCGTCTTCATGTGCTTGACCGCTTCCAGCGAACCGTGCACGACGCCCCAATAATTGGTCTGGAACAGGCGCTGCATGTCTTCCACCGGCACGTCTTCGTTGCGGCCGAAGATCGAGATGCCGGCATTGTTGACCCAGGTGTCGATGCGGCCGAAGCGCTCCATTGCAGTCTGGCCGATGCGTTCTACGTCGGCCGGCACGCCGACGTCGGCAGTCACGGTGCAGACTTGCGACCCTTTGCGGCGCAGCTCGCTGGCCAGGGTATCGAGGGCGTCGCCGTTGCGCGCCGCCAGCACCAGTTTTGCGCCTTGGTCGGCGGCCATGCGGGCGGTGGTAAGGCCGATGCCACTGGTGGCGCCGGTAATCACCATCACTTGTTCGTCGATCTTGCGTAGTTGCACTGCCATGACTTGCTCCTTCAGAGATGTTGGAGAACAGTTGTCGCACCGCATGAAAGCACGCGACAACGCGAGGTTATGAATACGACAGTCGTGCTCATCCCCGAGATTTCAAGTCATTTTTTCAAGAGATTGTTCAAAAACAGGCCAGGCATCGTTGCAGCGCTCCTCTATGCAAAGGGCCCTGTCTCCGGCGCCACGACCAGTCCTGGCCTGTTTTGAACGATCTCCCGTTAGGCACCATCCAAATAGTGTGGGGCGCAAGCTTTTTCAAGCTGGCGCCCCACAAGCATGCATGTAAATTATTGGCAGAAACTTATTTGCTGCCCGGCTGGTAGATCTGGTCGAACACGCCGCCATCCGCGAAATGGGTCTTCTGCACCTTGGTCCAGTCGCCACCGACATCCTTGATCGTGAACAGTTTCACGGACGGGAATTGGGCCGCGTACTGCTTGGCATAGGGCTGTACCACCGGACGATAGTAATGCTTGGCGGCGATCTGCTGGCCTTCGGCGCTGTACAGGTACTGCAGGTAGGCTTCGGCGACCTTGCGCGTGCCGCGCTTGTCGACGACCTTGTCGACCACCGCGACCGGCGGTTCGGCCAGGATGCTGACCGAAGGCGCCACGACTTCGAACTTGTCCGGGCCCAGTTCCTTGACGGCCAGCAGGGCTTCGTTTTCCCAGGCGATCAGCACGTCGCCAATGCCGCGCTCGACGAAGGTGGTGGTGGCGCCGCGGGCGCCGGAATCCAGCACCGGCACATTCTTGTACAGCTTGGCCAGGTAGTCCTTGGCCTTGGCGTCGTTGCCGCCCGGCTGGCGCAGCGCATAGCCGTAGGCGGCCAGGTGGTTCCAGCGGGCGCCGCCGGAGGTCTTGGGATTCGGGGTGATCACGGAGACGCCCGGCTTGATCAGGTCGGCCCAGTCCTTGATGCCTTTCGGATTGCCTTTGCGGACCAGGAACACGATGGTCGAGGCATAGGGCGTACTGTTCTGCGCCAGGCGGGTTTGCCAGTTGTGCGCGATAAGGCCGCGTTCGCTGATAGCATCGATGTCGTAGGCCAGTGCCAAGGTGACAACATCGGCCGAGAGGCCGTCGATCACCGAGCGAGCCTGCTTGCCAGAGCCGCCGTGCGATTGCTTGATGGTGACGTTGTCGCCGGTCTTCGCCTTGTATTGCTTGGCGAAGGCCTGGTTGAAGTCCTGGTACAGCTCGCGCGTCGGGTCGTAGGAGACGTTGAGCAGGGTGTAGTCGGCGGCGAAGGCGGCCGATTGGGCCAAGAACAGACCAGTTGCAAGGACAGCGGCGATTTTTTTATGGAACATCGTTTTCTTTCGGACGGATCAGGAACCGCTAGGGTAGGTCGCTGATGAGCGAAAGAAAACGAATTAAAACGATGAACCTTATGCGGATTTCAGTGGGCCTTGGACAGCACGACCAGCCAGCGCGCGAACAGCAGCACTTCGACATGGCCGGGTTCGATGCCGGTGTCGCACTCGATGAGCGGGTTGACCGGATAGAAACGCTTGCGGAAGTCGCGCGTCACCCGGATTTCGCGGCGGCCAAAACGGGCCAGGAAAGGTGTTGGGGTGGTCTGCAATCCGAAGGAGCTATTCAGCGTGGTCATGACGATCCTTTTTTTCGAGTAGTGTTGGTCAAGTGAGTAAAGAATAACACAACCACTGTATAAATACACAGCTACTGTATAAAAAACCAGTATGCATAAGTCTGCGTTGTTTTTTCGCAAAGGAAAGATTTAGCTTGTCATCAAACAATTTTATCAAGCGTTTCCTGGCCGCGCGCCTGTCGCCGGAAGGCCAGTTCGGGCTGCACCTGACGGTTGGCCTGGTGCTGATCGTGCTGGCCGGTATCGCCTTTGGCGAGATCGCCGAGGACGTGGTCGAGGGCGACACCATCACCGTCATCGACGTCCAGCTGGCGCACTGGTTCCGCGAGCGTGCCACCGAGGACTTCACGCGCGCCATGCTGTTCATTACGCACTGGAACGGCATCGTCGGCACCAGCATCATGACGGCGCTGCTGGCGGGCTGGTTCGCCTGGCGCAAGGCGTATTACTGGCTGATCGTGGTGCTGGCTACCGTGCCCGGCGGCATGCTGCTGAACGTGGTGCTGAAGCACATCTTCCGGCGCCAGCGCCCCAGCCTCGACGATCCGCTGCTGACCCTGAGCACCTACAGCTTCCCCAGCGGCCACACGGTGGCCGCCACCCTGTTCTACGGTGTGCTGGCCTGCTACCTGGTGCGCCGCAACCCGCACTGGCCACGGCGCGTGCTGATCGTCGGCGCTGCCTGTGCGATGGTGATGCTGGTGGCGCTGTCGCGCATGTACCTGGGCGTGCACTACCTGTCCGACGTGATGGCCGCCAGCATGGAGGGCGCGGTCTGGCTGGCGGTGTGCGTCACCGCAGTGTCGACGCTGCACCGGCGCCGCCTGGCGCATGGCCGGCCTTCCTGGAGCGAAAGGAGGGACCCGATATGAAGCCCGTACAAGTGATCGTGAACGCCGGCGCCGGTGCCGGACACGACGACGACCGTGCCGGTGAACTGCGGCGCAAGCTGCGCGACGCCGGCCTGGATGCCGAGCTGACCCTGGCGGCCGGCGGCGCAGAACTGATCGCTGCCGCCCGCCGTGCGCGCGAAGGCGGGGCGGAACTGGTGGTGGCCGCCGGTGGCGACGGCAGCATGAACGCTGTGGCCTCGCAGATCGTGGGGACCGGCACGGCCGCCAACATCCGCTTCGGCGTACTGCCGATGGGCACGCTGAACCACTTCGCCAAGGACCTCGGCATCCCGCTCGACCTCGACGGCGCCATCGGCAACCTGGTCACGGGCGTGCCGGTCAGCGTCGACGTCGGCGAAGTGAACGGCCGCATCTTCCTCAACAATTCGGGCCTCGGCCTGTACCCGGACATCGTACGCGACCGCGAGAAGCAGCAGAGCCGCCTCGGGCGGGGCAAGTGGCCGGCCGCGCTGTGGGCCAGCCTGGCCGCGCTGCGCCGCTATCCCTTCCTGTCGATCCGGCTCGCCGTGAAGGGCGAGGACGGGGAGGATGAACGTCTTGCAAGACGCACCCCTTTCGTTTTCATCGGTAATAATGCCTACACGATGCAGGGCCTGTCGATCGGCGCGCGCGAGCGCATCGACGCCGGGACCCTCAGCCTCTACGTGGCACAGCACCCCACGCGTTTCGGCCTGCTGCGTTTCGCGTTCGACGCGCTGCGCGGCCGGCTGGGCGAAGAGCGCGATTTCGACGTGCTGCACGCAGCGGCATTCGAGCTCGATACCCATCGCAAGCGCCTGCGCGTGGCGACCGACGGCGAGGTCACGGTGATGGCCGCGCCGCTGCGCTACCGCAGCCTGCCAGGGGCACTCAGGGTGCTGGTGCCGCCGATTAAGAAGCCATAAATAAAACAGACAAGGAAACCCAATGCGAACACTCGTCCACCTGTCCGACCTGCATTTCGGCCGCGTCGATCCGGCCCTGCTCGACCCCCTGCGCAACCTGGTCCGCGAGATCGCCCCCGACGTCGTCGTGATCTCGGGCGACCTGACCCAGCGCGCCAAGAGCGAGGAATTCGAAGCGGCGCGCGCCTACCTGGACACCCTGCCGGGGCCGCAGATCGTGGTGCCGGGCAACCACGACATCTCGCTGTACAACGTGTTCCGCCGTTTCGTGCAGCCGCTCGACCGCTACAAGCGCTACATCACCGATGACCTCGATCCGGTCTACATCGACGACGAAATCGCGGTACTGGGCGTGAACACGGCGCGCTCGCTGACCGTCAAGGACGGGCGCCTGAACAAGGAGCAGGTCGAGAAGATCCGCGCCACCCTGGCCGACCTCGACCCCAAGATCACGCGCGTGGTGGTCACCCACCACCCGTTCGACCTGCCGCCGGGCGCGGAGGAAAGCGACCTGGTCGACCGCGCCAACATGGCGATGGAAGCGTTTTCGGAGGTCGGGGTCGACCTGCTGATGGCCGGCCACCTGCACACCAGCCACGCCGCCAACACCTCGGCGCGCTACAAGATCAGCGAGTACGCGGCGCTGGTGGTGCAGGCCGGCACCGCGACGTCCACGCGCGGGCGCGGCGAGGTCAATTCCTTCAACGTGATCCGGGTCGATGCCGACCGGATCGAGGTCGACCGCATGGGCTGGGACACGGTGCACAGCCAGTTCCAGCTGCTGCACACCGAAAAATTCCTGCGCAGCGGGAATGTGTGGACCGAAGCCGTCGACGGCATGATGGCCGCCGGCATTTGATCGGGTAGGGTGGATGCGGACGGCGGGCGGTTGTGCCGTCCACGCGTCCACATCAGGTAGGCAAACCGGCTACTGGTTGCCCGTCAAATCCAGTAATCCGCCAGGCTGGCCGCCCACTCGCGGATCCGGTCGCCCCACGGCCGGTGGCGCCACTGTTCCAGCGTCACTTCCTTGGAGTCGCGCAGGTCCTCGTTGAAGGCGCTTTCCATGGCGCCGCCGAAGTCCGGGTCGATCACGACCACGTTCAGCTCGTAGTTGTGGATGAAGCTGCGGCGGTCGATGTTCGACGAGCCGATGGTCGACCATGCGCCGTCGATCACCGCCGTCTTCGCATGCAGCACCGCGATCTGCAGCTCGAAGATCTTGACGCCACCGGCCAGCAGCTGCTCATAGAAAGCCTGGCCGGCATAGCGGATCATGCCGTGGTCGGACACGCCCGGCAGCACCAGCCTGACATCGACCCCGCGCTTGGCGGCAGCCACCAGGGCATCGACGATCTGCTGGTCGGGCACGAAATAGGCCGAGGTGATGTGGACCGACTTCTTCGACTCCGCGATCGCCACCATCATCGATTTGTAGATCTCGAAATCGCCGTCCGGGTTGGTGGCCAGCACGCGCAGGATCTTGTCGCCGGCCGGGGCCAGGGGCGGGAAGTAGTCGGCCTTGGTCAGCTCGCTGCCGGCCTGCTCGAGCCACAGGTTCACGAACGAATACTGCAGCGCCGCCACCGCCGGCCCCTCGATCTTGATGTGGGTGTCGCGCCAGCCGACCTTGTCGCCGTCGACCTTGGCTTTCTTGTATTTGGAACGGAACAGCGAGCTGTTGGCATAAGTGCTGCTGATGTTGATGCCGCCGGTGAACGCGGTGCGGCCGTCGACGATCATCAGCTTACGGTGGTCGCGGTTGTTGACTTCCCACTTGCCCTTGGCCTTGGCCGGGTTGACCGGATTGAAGATCACCACGCGGATACCGGCCGCGCGCATGCGGTCGAAGAAGGCGGGTTTGACTGCCAGCACGCCGACCGCGTCGACCATCACGTTCACCTGCACGCCGTCGTGCTGCTTCTGGATCAGCAGGTCGGCAAACTGCGTGCCGATCTCGTCCTCGTCGAAGATATAGGATTCGAGGTTGATGCTGCTGGTGGCGTTGCGCGCCGCGTCCATCATTTCGCGCATCGTGGCCGGGCCGTCGAACAGCAGGCTGACCCGGTTGCCGGCGATCAGCGGTACGCCGGTGGCCTGTTCCTCGGCCGCGGCCAGCGCCTTGAGGTCGGTGCCGGCGCTGGCCCAGCGCTTGGACGTCAGCAGGGACGCCTGCTTCAGCGGCAGCGTACCGCGCGCGGTCTCGATAGTCGGCGCCGGCTTGGGCGGCGTGACCGGCTCGACGTCGGGCAGCGACTTGCAGGACGCCAGCGCACACAGCAGGGTGAGCGCGGCCAGCCAGGGTGGCAGCGCCGAAGCGGAGCGTGGACGCGGGCGCAGCAAGTCGGTGGGTTTCATTTGAATCCTCGGTGGTGTGCCGGTTCGGCGATGCTGTCGGCGTCGCGCGGACCGATGAAGAAATCCAGTGGCGCCGTACGCAGGCGCCTTCCCAGCGCGCGCAGCAGGCGGAAGCCGTGGTGGAAGCGGACCTTGCGGGCGCGCAGCGCGACCCACAGGGCCAGCCCGAAGCTGACCGTCAGGTTGACCAGGCCGATCAGGGCGATGCCGAGCACGGTGATGGCCGCCTTCTCGGGGGTGATCTGCTGGTCGAGGCCGACGAAGCCGATCGCGAAATTGGCCGACGAGAAGGTCACGTGGCGGATGTCGAGCGGCAGGCCGAGCAGGAAGCCGATCGTGGCCGTTACGCCCATCAGCACGCCGAACACCAGGTTACCCATCAGGCCGCCCAGGTTGTCCTCGAGGTAGCGCGAGAAGCGCCGCGAGCGGTCCTGGCCGAGCAGGCGCCGCAGCCAGCGCAGCTGCTGCACGCGCTGCGCCATGCGCGTGTACAGCGCCTTGTTGTCGTAGTAGCCCGACACCAGCCCCGACACGAACAGCCAGACTCCGGCGATCGCCGCATGCAGCAGCGCCAGCGATTGCCACGGATGGCTGTCGTCGATCAGGTGGTGCGCCTTTTCCGGCGACACCAGGTGCTGGCCGAACACGTACCACCAGCCGTAGGCCAGGGCGAAGGCGGTCGGGATCGTGGTGACAAGATTGCCCAGCACCGCCACGATCTGGGTGCGGAACACCTTGGTGACCAGCGACGCCATCGATTCGACGTCGACCTGGCGCCGCGCGCTGCCGTGCTGCGCCGTCTCGTGCAGGGCGGCGGCGATGCGCGCCGCGGTCATGGCCGGCTGCTTGGTGGCGATGGTGAAGTGCAGCACGTGCACCAGCATGAAGCCGAAGGCATAGTTGAGGCTGTACAGCAGGGCTTCGATCAGCGGCGCCCGGTGCTGGTAGGAGATCAGGATCTTGATGATCGCCATGCAGCCGACGATCAGGCCGGCGCCGGCCGCTTGCCGGAACATGCCGCGCAGCTCGGTGCGGCGTTCGGCGACGTAGTGCTCGCCGGTGCGGCTGGCATTCTCGGTGACGTTGCGCGCCAGCAGGTCGACGTTGTCGCGCAGCAGGCCGCGCACCCGGTACTTGGTGTTGTGGGCTTCGGCCAGTTCCTCGGCCATGGCGACCGCGGCCGCGCGGCGCTGCGACACCGGCGCCACCGGTCCACCGGATGCCGGGGCCGACGCCGCTTCGCGCGCCAGCGCTTCGACGTCGACCGTCGGCGCGGGCGGCAGGGCGCCGCTGGTGTCGACCAGGTACAGCAGCTTGCGCATGCGGTCGATGCTTTGCGTGAGCGCGACCAGCAGGTAGGTCAGGGCCACGGTGGTGCCGGACGCCATCGCGCTGCGGCGGATCTTGAGCACCACGTCCTCGCACTGATCGAGCATCACCAGCAGGTGGCGCGCGTCTTCCATGACGGTGGCGTCGCCGGCCATCAGGCGCGCGTAGCCGTCGAGGTAATGGTTGGTCTCGATGTTCTGCATCAGGAAGGGCGAGTCGACTTCCTCGATTTCCATGTGGGCATGGATCAGGCGCGGCTCCAGGCCCAGCGCACAGATGCGGCAGGACAGGGTGCGGACCGCGTCCAGCAGGCCGCGCAGCGTGACCTGGCGTGCACGGTCCGGCTTGGCGTCCCCGGGCGGCGGCGCCTCGGAAACGACGTCGAACAGTTCCAGCCAGTCGGCGGTCGGTACCGCACGGATCCACTTGTAGTCGTCTTCGCGGCACAGCACGCGGTCGAGGGTGTCCGAGAGATACTTTTCATCCAGCGCCGGCGGCAGGATGCGGTAGGCGATGCGTTTTTTCAGTTCGGTGAAGAAGCCGTCGTTCGACAGGATCCCGACATCGGAATACAGGCTGGTATGGCGGCGCGTTTCGAGCAGCGTGGTGATGTAGCACCGCAGCGCCCATGCCTGTTCCGCATTGCCCTTGAGCAGCTGGGTAAGGGTGCGCAGCTGTGCGCGCGCATAGTCGTAGTTGCGCGGGTTGTGGGGCCGCAGCTTGTCGACCAGGTCGACCAGGAGGTCGATCTGGTCGCTGTGCGGATCGAGGCGTTCGAGGATAGCTAGCATGACTTCCGATATACAACTTGAAGACGCCAGTGTAACCGTGGTCAGGCGCAGGCGCTGTGCGGCACCGAACCCAGCGCTCTGCGGCTGGAGTACACTCATGCATTCAGTCATCACCCGGGAAGCACATGTATCTCACTTACTACAATGGAGAATGGACCGAAGGAAATACGCCACTGGTGGGCGCAATGGACCACAGCGTCTGGCTCGGCTCGTCGGTGTTCGACGGCGCGCGGGCCCTGCACGGCCGCCTGCCGGACCTGCGCCCGCACCTGCAGCGCGTGATCGATTCGGCCGACAAGCTCGGCATGCGCTGCCCGCTGTCGGTGGACCAGATGGAAGCGCTGGTGCGCGAAGGCGTGGCGAAGTTCCCGCCGGATGCCGAGCTGTATATCCGCCCGTTGGTGTTCGCCTCGGAAGGCTTCCTGATCCCGGTGCCGGACAAGGCCGTCTTCGTACTGACCCTGTTCGACGCGCCGCTGCCGCCGTTCACCGGCTTCTCGAGCTGCCTGTCGACGCTGCGCCGCCCCGACAACTCGATGGCCCCGACCGATGCCAAGGCCTCGGCCCTGTACGCCAATACGGCGCGCGCGCTGCGCGAAGCCAAGGCGCGCGGCTTCGACAACGCGATCCTGCTGGATGCGGCCGGCAACGTGACCGAGTTCGCGTCCTCGAACCTGTTCCTGGTGACGGCAGACGGCGCCGTGGTGACCCCGGCCCTGAACGGCACTTTCCTGGCCGGCATCACGCGTGCGCGCGTGATCGCGCTGCTGGCAGAGCAGGGGATTCAGGTGCAGGAACGGTCGGTGGGGGTGGAAGAGCTGGCGACGGCGCGCGAGATCTTCAGCACCGGTAATTACGGGAAGGTGACGCCGTGCACGCGTTTCGAAGCGCACGAGATGGTGGCGGGGCCGGTGGCGCAGCGGGCGCGGGCCTTGTATCTGGCGTTTACCGAAACCACCTGAAGTCGAACGGCTGCAGCACAAAACAACGTCGCCCCCGCGGAGGCGGGGGGGGGCCAAGTTGCTGGCGCTGCCGAAACGCAAGCAAACTTGGATCCCCGCCTTCGCGGGGATGACGCGCGTAGGTCACCGCCACTGAATCGTGCTTGTGATCTGCTTACTTCCCTTTCGGCGTACCCATCGGCTTCACCCCACCGCAATCCGCCCCCGCCCAGCGCCCGGTCACATCCATGTTGACCGTCCCGCTGCGCTCCTCGCTGGTGATCTGCACGTGCCCGCGGTAGCTGGTATCGCTTTCCATGCTGATCTCGCCTTCGCCGCGCGCACGCGGCTTGGTGCAGTTGAACACGACCTTGAAACGGTTGCCCGCCAGCGGCGTCACGTTCTGGCTGCATTCGCCTCCCTGGACCGGGAAGGTCTTGCGGTCGATCATCTCGCGCGTCATGCACACGGACGAGTGGATGTTGCCGCCTTCGCCGAGCTGCAGCTGGACGCCATTGCGGTTCATCATTTGCTGGAGCGACTGGCGCTGCTCCGGCGACATGTTGGCCAACTGCTTCTGCATCTCGCCCATGGCTGACTGGATCTGCGGGTCGGGCGAGCTGACCCGGTTGTTTAGTTCCCACAGGCCGGGCTTCATGTTCAGGGTCTGGGCAGCGCTGGCTGCGGGAGGAAGAGCGGCGCCGGCGCAGGCCAGCAGGGCAAACATCGTCAAGGTGCGTTTCATCGGAATCCTGTTGTAACGGTAAGGCAGCCGCCAGCATACACCGGGCTCATGAAAAAAGCCGCCCGGCGTGCGCGGGGCGGCCTGGCGGCAGCGCGCGGCTAGTGGCGCGCGGCTAGTGGCGCGCGGCTAGTGTCAGCCTTGCTGCTGCGGTTCGCTGACGTAGATCTCGACCCGGCGGTTGCGGGCACGGCCGGCCGGATCGTCGTTGGACGCGATCGGTTCGCGCGCGGCACGGCCCTCGACCGTGATGCGGTTGCTGGCGACGCCGCGCTGCGCAAGATAGCTGCGCGCGCTGGCGGCGCGGTCCAGCGACAGCGGCTGGTTGATGGCGTCGCCGCCGGTGCTGTCGGTGTGGCCGATGATCGTGACGAAGGCGGCCGGGTTGTCGTTCAGCGTGGTGGCGAAGCGGTCGAGGATGGGACGGAAATTCGACTTGATGTCGGCGCGTCCGGTGTCGAACGAAATGTCGCTCGGGATCTGCAGCTTGAGCCGGTTATCGGCGGTCTGCGAGACCTCGACGCCGGTGCCGCGTGTGGCCTGTTCCATGGCCTGGCGCTGCTGCTCCATGCGCTTGGACCAGACGTTGCCGACTACTGCGCCGGCAGCTGCGCCCAGCAGCGCGCCGCGTGAGGTACGGCCACCCCCGCCACCGCCCGTGGTGGCGCCGAGCAGCGCGCCCAGTCCGGCACCGACGCCGGCGCCGGTTGCGGTGCCACGCTGGGTGGCGTTCATGTCTGCGCAGCCGGAAGCGGCCACGGCGAAAGCGGTCGCGCACAGCGTCGACCGGATGAAAGTGATGTTCATCGTCGTTCTCCCAAAAAAAACATCCGTTTCGTGGTCACACTCTCGTTAGAGAGCAGTGATCGCGAAACGGATCGCAGATACTGCAGGTCAGGCGCATGCCTGGCGTAATGGGGCAGGCTAGATGCCTCGGCCACTGATCAGGCGCACCAGGATCATGATGACGGCGACGACCAGAAGGATGTGAATGAAACCACCGACGGTGTACGAAGTGACCAGACCGAGCAGCCACAGGATGATGAGAATGACGGCAATAGTGTAGAGCATGATGATGTCCTCTTGTGATTGAACCGGCGCTGCGTGTGCCGTGAATTCAGTATCCGATCATTGCTGGCGTCGCTCCGTTCGATGCCGTACATTACGCTAGATTTTTTTGTTCTTTTCGCAATCCCGGGATCCAGCCCATGAAGCCCATCAGGCCGACGCAACCGATCAGGCAGGTCAGCAGGCCACCGCCGATCAGGAAGATGATGTCCTGGGGCGCGACCTCGCCACCGGCCTGCGGTGCGCTCGCCAGGCCGAAACCCGTCAATAAAAGTCCCCATAGGATGATACCGATCCATGCAAGGCTGTTCATGATGTGCTTCCTTTCTCTTGGTATCCGTCGTTCTTTTTCGACGTGAAAGGATTCTTATATGCAATTAAAAACAGGTCCGTGCGCTGGCACACATTGCGAAAAAGAAAACGATTTGCCACAAGGCAAATCGTTTTGCTAGGTGCCGGAGGCCGCTTCCCACAACGCCGGAAGGACCGATCTGCGCTTATTCCAGAGCATGCATGAGAGATCAGGCCGCGCGCAGCGAGCCCTTGACGATGCGCACGCGGTCGCCGTTGCGCCAGCGCGGGGCGCTCTGCTGGTGGAATGTACGCAGCGTGCCGTCGTCCAGGCGCACCCGGATTTCGAAGCTCTGGGTCGCCTTCATGTTGCCTTCGACCTGGTTGCCGACCACGGCGCCGCCGACTGCACCGGCGACGGTGGCCAGCTGGCGCCCGTGCCCGCCGCCGACCTGGTTGCCGAGCAGGCCGCCCAGGATCGCGCCGCCGGCCGCGCCGACGCCGCTGCCATGTGCACGCGTGGTAATGGTGCGTACCGATTCGACGTTGCCGCAGGTGCCGCACCAGCGCGCGCCAGTATCGGCCTCGGCCGTGCTGACGGGCGCTACCTCACGCACTGGTGCGGCCGGCGCTGCCGGGTAGGCCGGGGCGGCGCCCGACACAGTCGTGCCCTGGCTGCCGCTGGCGCCGTACTGGACGCTGCCGGCAGGATAGGACGGCACTGGCGGCGCGACGGCCAGTGCCTGGACCGGGACGCCCGTTGCCGGGGCGGGCGGCTGCAGCGGCATCGTTTGCGGCGCCGCCAGCGCCGGTGGCGGTGGGGCGTAGGCCGGCTGTGTCTCCTGCTGCAGGCCGGCCGCCAGGGCGGCGCGGTCGGTGTCGCTGAGCTGGTTGCGGCTGCTGCCTTTCGAGGCAGGCAGCCAGCCCATGATGGCGGCGGTACCGACCGCGCAGAACAGGATCACCGCCAGGGCGGCGGCGATCAGGAGAGGGTGCTGGCGCGGCGCGGCCGGCCGTGGCTGGGATGTGTTCATGACGGTTCCTCAAATATGGTGTTCAGTCCGGTTCCTTGATTGTCCTTGTCAACAACACCCGGTTCCGTGCGTCACCGTACATACTTGGCCCTGCACAGCCGGTACGCTGGTAACAAGTTGTTAGTTAACCTTAGTGCCCAGCGTATGTACTTGATTTTCAAAATATTCTTGGTCTTGACGCCGCGCCATTTCTGCTGAACCGTGAGGGTCTGATGAATTCTCCTGCTCCACCCGTGGTTGCCGCGCACAACGCCAATCTGCTGCTGGCCGCGCTCCCACCGGAGGAGCTGGCCCGCATGCTGCCTGCGCTCGACGAGGTCCAGGTGGAAGTCGGCGCCGTCCTGTGCGAACCGGGCGATCCGATTCGCCACATCTATTTTCCGCACGATTGCCTGATCTCGCTGATGGCAGTGGCCGAAGGGCGCATGACGCTGGAAGTCGGGCAAGTAGGGCGCGAAGGCATGCTCGGCGCCACCGTCGCGCTCGGCCACGACGTGACCCAGGTACGCGCCGTGGTCCAGCGCGCCGGCAGCGCCAGCCGCATCGATGCAGCCCACCTGCGCGACGAATTCGCGCGCAATCCGTCGCTGCAGCGCGTACTGTACCGCTACACCGATTCGCTGCTGGCCCAGGCGATCCAGATTGCCGTCTGCAGCCGCTACCACGTACTCGAAGCACGGCTGGCGCGCTCGCTGCTGGTCACGCGCGACCGCCTGCACTCCGACCGCTTCCACCTGACCCACGAATTCCTGGCGCACGCGCTCGGGGTGCGCCGCGTCGGCGTCACCAAGGCCGCCAGCGCGCTGCAGCAGCACGGGTTGATCAACTACAGCCGCGGCAATATCGAGATCCTCGATCCTGCCGGCCTGGCGGCAGCGGCCTGCACCTGCTACGCGATCGTGCGCGAAGCCGGCGCCAGCATTGGCGCGCCGGCGTTCGCCTGACCCTGCATATTTCTTTTTTTGCTGCCGTTGCCGTTGCCGGCGCCTGCTCCCGAAACAAAAAGCCCCGCGTCGAGCGGGGCTTTTTGTAAATGTGGCTGGCCTGAAATCTGGCCGGCCTGAAATCTCGCTGGCCTGATCAGTGCGTGGTCTTGACCTGGTTGCCGATCACGCCGCCCACGGCTGCGCCACCCACGGTACCGACGGCGCTGCCACCGGTCAGGACGCCACCGATCACGGCGCCGGCGCCAGCGCCGACAGCGGTGTTCTTGTCATTTTGCGACATGCCTGCACAGCCGGTCAGGCCGAATGCCACGGTAGCGATCGAAGCGGTAGCGATGATGTGTTTGATGGCTTTCATGATGTTCTCCTTTGATGGGGGTTTACAACTTATTTGAGACGCAGGTCGTTCTTGACCGACTTGACGCCCTTCACGGTGCGGGCCACCGATGCGGCGGTCGCCACGTCGTTGGCCTGGCCGACGAAGCCGCTCAGCTGGACTACGCCCTGGTAGGTTTCGACGTTGATCTCGGTCGATTTCAGGCGGGAGTCCGCGAGGATGGCGGCCTTGACATTGGTCGTCAGGCTGGCGTCGTCGATGTACTGGCCGACGCTTTCGCGCTTGCCGCCGTCGCTGGCGCAGCCAGTTACCATGCCGAGCAGGAGGGCGGTTGCCAGGGTCGCGGTGGTGCCGAAATGCTTCATGATGGAGTCCTTGAATTATTGTTTATGCGAGTTATTGTTCGGTTCTTGCGGAGGCAGCGGCGGGACATTCCCGCCGCACCACCATGACTTCAGAATAGTGCTCTTTTGACTACCGCTCTGTACGTCAAATAACACTTGGACGCTAGGCAAACCTACTACGCGTTGCACTGACGGGTCGCTACGGTTTTCCAAGCGTCCGTCCGAACGGCAAACCTGCTGCGCGCTGCGCCGGCGGTTTGCCGAGCGTCCATCCTCAATGCATCAGCGCTTGGCCGTCTTGCCCGGCGGCGGCGCTTCCGGCTTGGCGCGTGCCTTGGCCAGCAGCGCGGAACATGGGCTGTCGTGGCCCGGCCCGGTGTTGATCAGCGGCAGCAGGGCGGCGGCCGGCGCCGCGATCACGGCGAGCGCGGCGGCGGCACCACCCTTGATCGCCAGCACCTTCTTGTCGAGCGACAGGTCCGGCTTCTTGAAAGTGCCCTTGACGTAGAACGGCGTACGCAGGGTGAACAGGCGCAGCCCCTTGGTCTCGGGTTTCACGCGCAGGTTCATCTGCTCGTTGTTCAGGTTGACCCAGCCGTCGATGTCGACGATCGCTTCCTCGGTATCGAGCACGAAGGTGCGCGTCTGCGCCACGCCGTTGGTCACCGCGAGGTCCGATGCCAGACAGTTCAGCTGCACCTGCTTGTCGCCGAACAGCTTGGTGATGATGACGTTGCCGACGTTCAGGCCGGCCTCTTCGAGCAGCAGCTTGCTGACCACGCCCTGGCTCACCAGGCCCTTCACTTCGCCGTTCGACTTGGCCAGCATCTCGGCGACGGAATCGCCGGTTGCGCTCAGCTTGGTCTCGGCATAGATGTCGCCGGCCGTAGCCTGCTGGATCTTCTCGACCGCCGGGAACAGCTGCTTGACCTTGATCTGGCGCGCGGTGGCGTCGAGCGTGGCCTTGATGGCATCGCCCTTGGCATTGCCGCCGCTGCTGCCGTCGAGCTTGATGTGGGAAGTCACGCTGCCGCCGGCGAAATTGAAGTTCAGCGGGTTCAGGGTCAGCACGCCGTTGTTCATCACCAGGTGGGTATTGAGCTTGCTGAGCGGCAGGTTGGCGGTCTTGATGATGCGGTCGGCCGAGAACTTCACGTCAGCATCCAGCGCCTTCCATTTTTCAGTATGAAATTTCTCGACCGGCAGCGCCTTGCCTTCCGGCTGGACGTCGGTCACGCCGCGCTTCTTCTTGTCGGCGTTGGAATCGGCGCCGACCAGCGGCCCCAGGTCCTCGAAACGCAGCTGGTGCGAGACCACGGTGGCGGTCAGCTTGTTGCGCGGCTTCTGGGCCGCGAAGCTGAGGGTGCCGCCGATGTCGGACTGGCCGACCTTGCCCGTGAACTTGTCGTAGGTCCAGCGGCTCTTGCCTTCCTCGCCGATCGAGCCGGTCAGGTGGCCCTCGGTCGAGAACGCCGGAGTTTCCGGCAACACCACGCCGGTGAGGGCGTACAGGCGCGCCATGCTGGGGCCTGCCAGTTTCAGTTTGAGGTCGAGACCGGACAGCTTGGCCGGGCGCGTGACCGTGCCTTCCAGCGCGACGCGGTAGGGGCCGCCGTGCATGTCGGCCTGGACCGGGAAGGGCGCGTCCTGGTCCTGCAGCGACAGCACCGCGCCGGCCTTGCCGCCACCGCCGACCGGCACGTCGTTATAGGTGCCGTGCAGCTTCCAGCCGATGCCGTAGGTCGGATCGTTGTTCAGGGTATCGATGTCGGCCGTGACGTCGGCTTTGGTGATCGCATCCAGCACATGCACCTGGCCGCGCGACAGCACCAGGCGTTCGAGGTCGAGCTTCCACTTCGATTCCTTCTCTTCATGCTTGTAGACCCAGTTGTAGTGGGTCGCATCGGTGCGCAGCAGTTCGACGCGCGGGCCGTCGAAGCGCAGCACCGGGATGTTGATGGTGTGTTTCAGCAGGGCAAAGGGATTGAGGGAAAACGAAAACTGGCGCACGCTGGCCATGTCGCGCTGCGGCAGGCCTGCCGGGTTGCCGACGTGGACGTCGTTGGCATACAGGTGCGGCCAGGGGATGTGGTCGCGCCAGGTACGCTGGTTCGGGATGATGCTCTCCGACGGCCGCTCCCAGTGCACGGCCAGGTCGCCGACGATGGCGAAGGGGCGGTCGATGGCTTCGCTGACCTTGGCGTTGAGCCAGGGCTTGGCGCGGTTCCAGTCGAAGGTGAGCAGGATGATGATGGCGATGATCGGGATGGCGATCAGGATACCGACGATGCTGAGGATAATCTTCAGCGGGCGCGACATGTGTCCGGCCGGCTTGGTCTGCTGGTCTGTCATGGCTGTCCTCTATACGAGATGTTAGCCGCAGATTAACGTAAAGGTTTGTCCATCAATGTGCGGTGGCACACCGTGAGAGGGGAACTGCTGGGTAAGCGCCGGGCAATGTGCGCCAGCGAACCGAAAGTGTCTATTAATAGGGTTATAACGTTACCAACACAGAAAGCTTGAACAGGAGAACATGATGCCAAAACAATCGATGAACCCGCTGCAGGTGCTGCTGCGGGTTGGCGCGGCCGCCGCCGTATTGTCGCTGGCTGCCTGCGCCAGCGAGGAAAGGACTCCCGCGACGGCCGCTGTCGCGGTATCGCACAACGCCGTCGACAACGCGGTCTCGGCCGGCGCGCCAGAACTGGCGCCGCAGGAAATCAATGCGGCGCGCGACAAGATGATGCGTGCCAACCAGGCCCTGGCTGCCAAGGATTACAAGCTGGCACGCGAGCTGGCGGTCCAGGCCCAGGCCGACGCCAAGCTGGCGCAGAGCAAGGCCGCCTCGGCCAAGGCCACGGCCGCTGCCGACGCCCTCAACCAGGACTTGCGCGTGCTGCGCCAGGAAGTCGACCGCGCCAATTCGCAATAAGAAAAACAGCAACGATAGAAAGGGGTAGCACATGAAAGCGCATTTCACGAAGTCGCTGATGCTCGCCGGCAGCGTATTCCTCGCCGCCTGCAGCGCCGTGCCGACCACCACCGCCACCCTCGACGAGGCGCGCGCCGACTTCGTCGCCGCCAACAACAACCCGCAGGTGTCGAGCTACGCGCCGAACGAATTCCGCCAGGCTACCGAGGCGCTCGACCGTGCCAACCAGGCCGCCGCCAAGCGCGAGAGCCTGGACACCATCGACCGCCTGGCCTACGTGGCCAAGCAGCGCATCGCCACCGCCCAGGAAATGGCGAAGGCCAAGACCGCCGAAGCCGAGATCGCCAATGCCAGCCGCGAACGCGACCGCGTGCAGCTGGAAGCCCGCACCGCCGAGGCCGAGCGTGCCAAGCGCGACGCCGCAACCGCCCAGGCCCAGCTCGCCACCGCCCAGGCCCAGGCCGCCGATGCCCAGGCCCAGGCCCAGGCGGCGCAGCAGCAGGCCGCCCAGCTGGCCGAGCGTTCGGCCCGCCTGGAAGCCATCCTGGTCGAACTGCATGCGCAGAAGACCGAGCGCGGCATGGTCGTGACCATCGGCGACGTCCTGTTCGACACCGACCGTGCCGAATTGAATGCGAACGGCGTCGCCACGGTGCGCAAATTGGCCGAGGTCATGGCGCAGAACCCGGATCGCACGGTCCTGGTCGAAGGATTTACCGACAGCACCGGCGGCTCGGCCCACAACAAGGACCTGTCCGAACGCCGCGCGGCGTCCGTGGCGCAGGCCCTGACCGGCCTGGGCGTGCCGCGCGAACGCGTCGCCACGCGCGGCTATGGCGAGGCCTACCCGGTCGCCGCCAACGACACGGCGGGCAACCGCCAGCGCAACCGCCGCGTGGAAATCGTGCTGTCGAACCAAGGCGTGGCGATTCCGCCGCGCGCAGCACAACGCTGAACCGCGCGCTGAACCGCGCGCAGAACCGTCTTAACCTAAGCAAAAGAAATAAGGAAGAGCCATCATGAACGAAACGAATTCCAACCTCGGCCACGGCTTCGACGTCGAAGAAATCCGCCGTGCCGCCGCCAACCTCGAAGACGGCGCCGTGACCGACGGCTACGCCGCCGATCGCGAGGCCGTGATCTCGATGCTGAACGCCGCGCTCGCCACCGAGCTGCTGTGCGTACTGCGCTACAAGCGCCACTACTTCACCGTGAGCGGCCCGAACACCGGCCACATCAAGGCCGAGTTCCTCGAGCACGCCCAGCAGGAGCAGGACCATGCCGACCGTATCGCCGAGCGCATCGTCCAACTGAACGGTTCGCCGAACTTCAACCCGGCCACGCTGACCCAGCGCAGCCACGCCGAGTACGACGATTCCGAAGACGTGCAGGCAATGATCCGCGCCGACCTGATCGCCGAGCGCGTCGCCATCGAATCCTATCGCCAGATGATCCAGGCGATCGGCGACAAGGACCCGACCACCAAGCTGATGCTGACGGAAATCCTTGCTGTCGAAGAAGAGCACGCGGACGACATGAGCGACCTGCTGGCCTGAGCACGAACCGATTACCAACCACCCACCAACAACAACAGGAGTAGAACATGCTGAACAATATCCGCGCCACTGCCAACGAAGCTGCCGTCAACGGCAAGCTGGACGATGCCAACACCGACGTGAAAGCCCTGGTCAAGGACGCGCAGTCGCTCCTGACCGCTGCTGCCGCCCTGACCGGTACCAAGGCCGATGACCTGCGCGAGCGCGGCATGGCGCTGCTGGATTCCGCGCTGGGCAAGGCTGGCAAGTACCAGGATCAAGCCGTGGTCAAGAGCAAGGAACTGGCGAAGACGGCCGATGTCTATGTCAAGGATAACCCGTGGCGTACCGTCGCCGTGGCGGCCGGTGTCGGCCTGCTGGTCGGTGTTGCATTAGGACGTAAATAATAGCGGACGGGGGCAGCAGCCATGAATAACCAAGAAAACGTCGTGCACAGCCCTGGCCTGCTGGGTGGCATCACCGCGCTGGCCAAGAACGTGGTCGGGCTGTTGGTCTCGCGCGCAGAACTGGCCGCGCTCGAAATGGCCGAGGTCCGCAACCACCTGATCGAACTGGTCGCCATCTTCGCGGTGGCGGTCATGGCGACCTGGTTCGCGCTGGCCTACGGCACCGCGACGATCGTGGCGCTGGCCTGGGACGAAATGGGCTGGAAGATTTTGCTGGTCATGTTCATCGTGTTCGTTGTCCTGACCGCCGTACTGGTCATGAAGGGGATCTCGATGCTGAAACAGGGCAAGCTGACTTTCCCGGAAACCATGAAGGAACTGCGGAACGACCGCGACATGTTGCTGTAAAGCGCTGATGTAAAAGGAGAGTTTCCCATGCAAGCAAAAGACTACCACGTCAGCCCCGGCCACAACGGTTCCCCCGAAGAGCGCAAGCGCGCGCTGCTGCGCGACGGCGAGTTCTACCGTGCGGGCGTGGCCCACGCGCGTGCCCAGATCACGCATTCAGCCCGTCCGGAAGTCATGTTCCACTCGGTGCTCGACCACGCGACCTGGGTGCTGCGTACCCGCGCCGATGCGTTGCTGAAACCGACCGGCACCAGCGTGTCGGTGTTGGCGCCGTACGCGCTGACCGCGATCAGCTTCATCCGCAAGCGCAAGCTCGGCAAGCAGGCACTGGGTGCCAGTGTGCTGGTTGGCGCGATCGGCTGGTATTTGCAGCGCAAACGCGCGCAGCAAGCGTCATACTGAGGTATGCTAATGCCGTAGCGTGCACTTTGCAGCTTGTGTTCAAGCTGCAGGGTGCGCGGAGCCACCGGGCCGATGCGTCGGTCCGGCGCCGCAGTTTATGGCAAGGCATGGCACCCACGAGCGTGCGTGGCGCCATGCCGCAATGAATATGGTGGGGCTTGAGCGGCGCCGCAATCTCCGATTGGGCGCCGTCTTTTTGTCTGCCGCTTACGTGCCCAGGTGCCCGCGCGCTTACTGCGCGCCGGGTTCGGCAGTTGCCGGCGTGGTCGTCACGCTGGTGGTGCTGGTAGCGCCGACCGTGGTGGTCCTGGTCGTCGTCACGCTGCCCATACTACCGGCAACCTGTACCTGGGCCGGTGCCGCCTTCATGTCATCCTGCCGGGTCTGGCGTGCCTTCTGCAGGCAAGCGCCGCGCTCGTTTGCCGGTCCCCTGGCGCAGGCGCGCTTCGCTTCCTCGTAGGCCGCACCGATTTCCTTCTGCAATGTCTTCAGAGTCGGCTGGCGGCCTTCGCCTTCCACCTTGCCGGCGTCGTTTTGCGCCTGCGCGGTGCCGCACAGTGCGACAGCGCAGCCGAGTAGCAGGCCGCCCAAAGTCGGGATCGATATTCGCATCGTGCCTCCTTCACATTTCCGTCTGCTCATGAAAAAGCCGGCGCAGGCGCCGGCGGATGGGATCACGCTTCGCTAGCGGCTCGGTAGCGACTCAATATCGATAAACGCGGCCGTCGACGATGCGCACGCGGTTGCCCTCGCGCAGGTCATAGACGCTGTCCTGGGTCACGTCGCGGTACTCGCCATTGTCCAGGCGCACCCTGACCGAGTACATCTGCTGGCCTTCGGCATTGCGGTTGGCTTCGACCCGGTTGCCGATCACGGCCCCGGCCACGCCGCCAGCCACGGTGGCCGCGGTACGGCCGCCGCCGCTGCCGACCTGGTTGCCGGCCAACGCACCGACCACGCCGCCGAGGAGGGCGCCGCCGCCCCCGGTGCGGCCGTCGCCGCTGCTCACCTGGATCGATTCGATCGTGCCGTAGCCTGCCGACGCCGTGTTGTCGTAGCCGTTGCGGTAGCCGTCGTTGCTGCCGTAATAGCGTTGCGAGTTACTGCTGGCGCAGCCGCCGAGGATCGCGCTGGCCGCGAGCAGCGCAACCAAGGTATGAGGTACTTTCATGACTTGTTCTCCTGGCAAAAATGTCAGTGTAGGTTAAGCACTCGTCCCACCAGGGTCTGTGCGATGGCTAACCGTGTCTTTATGCGTTGGAGCTATAGACTTTTATCAGTATCTGGGGGGATTGGGATACATGTGTACGGCACCGAACAGAAAGCTTCCTTACAGCAGAGTAAAACGTCATCCAGGACTGAAAAGAACGAAAACAGGAGTCGTGATGCGAACACCCCATATGATCTTGCTGCTGGCCGCCGCCCTGTTGTGGGCTGCCGGACATGCGCGTGCCGCCACCCCCGAAGCCAAGCTGGCCTTCCAGCAGGCACGCGATGCCGCCGGCGCCGCCTACAAGAATGCGCGTGCCCGCTGCGATGCGATCACCGGCAATCCCAAGGACATGTGCGTCGCCGAGTCCAAGGCCCAGCGCGTGCAGGCCGAGGAATCCGCGCGCGCCCGCTATGAAGACACGCTGAAGGCCTATACCCGTGCCCGCGTGCGTATCGCGTCGGCCAATTATCAGCGCGACCAGGCACGCTGTGCCGGCATGACCGGCAACGACAAGGATGTCTGCAAGGCCCAGGCCAAGGCCACGCTGGTGGCGGCCGAAGCCGACGCCCGGGCCGATCAGAAGACCATCGAGGCGCGCAACGATGCGCGCGCGGACAAGCTGAGCGCGGCCTACCGCGTCGAGATGGAAAAATGCGATGCCTTTGCCGGTGCCGCCAAGGACCAGTGCGTCTCGGCAGCCCGGACGGCATTCAACAGGTAACGAGGAATCGTTTCAACGAAGGGCGGATCGCTCCGCCACCCGCTCACCAGAGCTCAACCAGCAACACATTATCATCAACAACAAGGAGTCCACCATGAACATGACCAAACGCGTCGCCACCGCCATCTTCACCGCTACCGTTGCCTTCACCATCGTCGGCTGCACCTCGACCGGCAGCCGTGAATCGACCGGCGAATACGTCGACGATTCCGTCGTCACCGGTAAAGTCAAGGCTGCGATCTTCAACGAGCCGAGCCTGAAGGCGACCGAGATCAACGTCGAGACCTACAAGGGCGACGTCCAGCTGTCGGGCTTCGTGGCCCAAGCGCAAGATGCACAGAAAGCCGCTGAAGTGGCACGCGGCGTCAAGGGCGTGAACTCGGTCAAGAACGACATCCGCGTCAAGTAAGCAGTCTACAATGCCGGTCGATCCGGCATTTTTATCAGGCAGGACTTATGCAGCTCGCCAAACCAGGCCCGGCTTCCTCCGGGGCAACCGAGCCGGCGGATCCGGCGATGCCCGCCGCGGAACCCGAGCCGGAGGCGGCTGCACGCGCCGCCGGCCTGTTGTCGCCGGCGGGGGCGCCCACCGGCGAAGAGCTGGGCGCCCAGCATGGCGGGCTGCGCCTGCCGATGCATGTCAATGCACGCGGGCTGTCGCTCGGCATCATCGCCACGGTGGCCTTCGTCTACGCCCTGCAATGGGCCAAGAATTTCTTCGTGCCGCTGTTGCTCGGCATTTTCATCGCTTACACGCTCAGTCCGGTCGTGCGCTGGCTCGAGCGCTGGCACATCAAGCGCGCCATTGGCGCCACCCTGGTCACCGGCCTGATCCTGGCCGGCATGGCGCTCACCGTGCAGCGCGTACAGGGCGAATTCTTCAACATCGTCGACGAACTGCCGGCCCTGACGCACAAGGTGACCAAGCTGATCACCCAGGCCTCGGACGGCACCCCGTCGACGATCCAGCAGATGCAGGCCGCGGCGGCCGAGATCGAGCAAGCGGCGTCGAGCTCCGGTGCCGACGCACGGCGTGCGGCGCAACAGCGGCGCGCGGTAGCGGCGGCCGCCCAGCAGGCGGCCAGTGCCGGCTCGAGCAACTTCCGCATCATGGACTGGCTGCTGGCCGGTTCGGTCGGCCTCGCCAGCTTCATGTCGCAGGCGACCATGGTGATCTTCCTGGTGTTCTTCCTGCTGCTGGCCGGTAACACCTTCAAGCGCAAGCTGGTCAAGCTGACCGGCCCCTCGCTGACCAAGAAAAAAGTCACCGTGCACATCCTCGAGGACATCAACACCTCGATCCAGAACTACATGTTCATGCTGCTGGTTACCAACGTGCTGCTGGCGCTGTTCATGTGGGTGGCGCTGCGCCTGATCGGTCTCGAGAATGCCGGCGCCTGGGCCATCTTTGCCGGCGTCGCCCACGTGATGCCGTATTTCGGCCCGCTGCTGATCACCACCGCCACCGGCCTGGTGGCCTTCCTGCAATTCGAGTCGCTGCGCATGGTGATCCTGGTGGCGGGCGCCTCGATGGCGATCGCGACCCTGGTCGGCATGGTGGTTGCCACCTGGATGACCGGCAAGATCGCCAAGATGAACCCGGCGGCCGTCTTTGTCAGCCTGCTGTTCTGGGGCTGGCTATGGGGCATGTGGGGCCTGCTGCTCGGCGTGCCGATGGTCATGGTGATCAAGGTCGTAGCCGAGCGCGTGGAAGGGATGGAAGTGGTGGCGGAGCTGCTCGGCGAATAGCGCCGCCATCCACGCTCAGGTCGGCGTGCCGCCAAATGCACAGGGGAGGGCACGCCGGCCCAGCAACATCATGCCGGCCGCGCCCATGGCGATGAACAGCACGGCAATGAATTCGGCCTGGGTGAAATGCATGCCATAGAGCGCGAACCTGATGTTGACCCGGATCTGCTCGATCAATAGCCGCTCGATGCCCGCCAGCAGTAGATAGGCCGAGAACAGCCAGCCGGCCTGGAACGGATGCCTGCGCAGCGCCCATAGCACGCCAAAGCAGGCCAGGGCCATGGCCGATTCGTAGACCGGGGTTGGATACACGCCGGGCGCAGCGATCAGCTCGCTGTAGATATTGTTGTCGTGGGTTTGCGCCCACAGCCAGGTCGGCAGCCACGACGGTTTCAAGGCCATGTCGGCCGCGATGCCCCAGTCGCCGTCGCCGGCAATCTGGCAGCCGAGCCGGCCGATCGCATAGCCGAGCATCAGCGCCGGCGCGATCGCGTCGAGGAACGGCCGCCGATGCACGCAAACAGCACGACCATGGTGAAATCGCCGACCAGCGTGTGCGGGGCAAGTTCGACCGCGCTGCGCCGTCCCTGTGCGTCTTTCGTGAAGCGCCTGGCCAGGCCGATGTGCCCCTCGGCGTGCAGCCGGCGCAACGCGCGGCGCAGCCAGGCCGCGGCAGTCAGCGCCGCCAGTGCGACCAGGATGCCGAAGGTGGCGAAGGGCAGCGGCAGGCGCACACCGGTCAGGAAATAGACGACGTCGCTCAAGTACGGAAATGACATGGATTTCCTTGATTGAATAAAAAAACTCCGCGAAGGTGGCGGTCACCGTTCGCGGAGTGCTTGCCGTCAGGCGGTGCTGTCAATGCGTGTGGCTGACTGCCACGCCGAGCCGCCGGTCCTGGCCGGTGTTGCCGCGGCGGTCGCGCGAACCCGGGCTGCGGCGTTCGCGGATGCGGCGTTCCGGGCGGCCGTCGGGCAGGGTGGCCATCTCGGCGGACGTGTGCCGTTCTTTCTTGCTGAGGCTACCCATCTGGAGCGCGTACTGGCGTGCGAACTCTGCGCCCAGGAAGAAGATTTGAGCTGAGTAATATACCCACAGCAACAACGCAATCAGCGAGCCGGCGGCGCCGAAGCTGTCGGTCGTGCCGCTGTTACCGATATACAATCCAATCCCAAATTTGCCCAACGTAAACAGGATGGCGGTGCCGAGCGCGCCGATGGTCACGTCGTGCCACGACAGGTGGATGCGCGGCAGCAGCTTGTAGATGGCGCCGAACATGGTGGCGATGACGAGGAAGCCGAATCCCCATGCCACCCAGCCGAGGATGACGGTGGTGGAGTGCCAGATCCCGCCCAGGTATTTTTCGACCAGGGTCAGTGCGGCGGAAACGACGAGCGAGGTCATCAGGAGCAGGCCCAGCGTGAGGATCAAGCCGAAGGAGAGCAGGCGCGTGCGCACCGTGTCCCACCAGCTGGCATCCTTGGGTGGCGGCACGCCCCAGATTTCATCCAGGCTGTCCTTCAATTCCGAAAAGGCGCTGGTCGCGCCGACCACCAGCAGGACCGAAGCGAGGATGGTCGCGAACAGGCCGCTGTCCTTGTTCTGGGCACCGGCCAGGATCGCTTGTATGGTGGTGGCCCCTTGTGGGCCGACCAGGCCGCGTAATTCGTTGAGTAACTGCCCTTGGGCAGCTTCGCGGCCGTAAAAAAAGCCGGCCACGGCGATTACCAGCACCAGGATCGGTGCCAGCGAGAACAACGAATAGAAGGCCAGGGCTGCCCCCTTGCTGGCCGCGCGATGGTCTATCCACTCCGTGATGGCGCACTTCATCACATGGATGAGCTTGCGCGAATACGGTATAAAGTTTTTTACTTCCATAGCGCATCTCCAAAAGACGAACGCGCCCGAAGGCGCGTTCTCGGGCCTACGCCCACTCGACTGGCGCCCGGGAGGACGCCGTCAATTCAAGCCAGCAATTACTGCACGCGGCGTTCGATGGTGATCTGCTCGACTTCCACGCGGCGGTTCGGTGCCAGGCAGGCGATCAGGTCCGACTTCTTCTTCTGCTTGCAATCGGTCACGACCGGGTTGGCTTCGCCTTTGCCCGAAGCGCGCAGACGGCTGCCGTCGATGCCCTTGGCGACCAGGTAGTCACGCACGGCGTTGGCGCGCTTTTCCGACAGCTTCTGGTTGTACTTGGTCGAACCCAGACGGTCGGTGTAGCCGGTGATGTCGACGTTGCTGATCGAGGTGTCGGCCTGCAGGGCAGCGGCGATCTCGTCCAGTTGCGGTGCCGGGGTGATCACGGTGGCGCTGTCAAAACCGAAGGTCTTGTTGGCGTCCAGGGTGACTTTCTCGAAGCGTGCCGGCGGCGGCGGCGGCGGAGCGACCGGTTCCGGTTGGGCGACAGGTGCCGGGGCCTCGACGACCGGGGTCGGTGCTGCGACCGGGACCGGCTGCGGTGCCGGGCTCAGGGCGTAGTTCAGGCTGACCGAAGCGTACTTGGTCAGGGACTTGTTGAAGCCGTACTTGTCGTCGTCACGCAGGTTCGATTTCACAGCGCGCACGTCGGCTTGCAGAGCCAGGCGGTCGTTGATGCCGACCTGGAAGCCCAGGCCTGCGGTCGCGTATGGCGACCAGCCCGAAGCGCGGCGCAGCGGAGTGCTCATGTGGTCACGTTGACCACCGACGCCCAGCAGCAGGAACGGACGGAAGTTCTGGCGCGACAGCATCAGCAGGGAGTCGACACCGACCAGGGTCTGGCGGTAGTCGTTGCCGTTATCCTTTGCACGGGCGTGGGTTGCGCCGATCTGGATGTCCCACAGCGGGTGCACAGGCTTACCGAATTTCAACCCGCCGCCCCAGTCCTTGTCATCGACGCCAAAATCCGCGTCCGGCTTGATACCGACGACGGTCGGTGCAATGTACCACGACGGATTGATGACTTCTTGTGCCAGCGTGGAGCCGGCCGAGCAGAGGATGGCGGCAGCCAGAGCGATCTTCTTCATGTTATTCACAGGTAACTCCCATAAGTTGTAAAGGTACTGACATCGCATGCCTTGCAGTGATGTTGATGTCAAGCTTACAAGTCGTTCCTCGTTGAGGTCCGTGCGCTAGCGCACCTAGGAACGGCTGGTGTGGAAATTTTACAACGTGAGTGGTTACAAACTGTCGAGTGAGTGTTTCCGAATGTTACGAAATTAAGTGTTTTTGTCCATATTTGCAGTCAGATATTGCTCCATATGTAAGCAATCTGCCTATATAGAGGCCGCATATGCATGCAAGATGTCATAAAACCGACATCTTTGCCCCATTCACAATTTTTTTTGAGCGCCAACAAAATATGTGGTCCGCATGTTGTTTTCTTGTCGTTTCAATCGTGCGGCACCGTGCGCGCCGCGTGTTCGTGCATAGTGGATAGCGTTAGCTCAGCCGTTTCCTACTCGTTCGGAATATTCCGGCAATGTTGGATGGCGCACAGACCAGACGTGATGACACAGGCAATCTTGTATCCAGTTAAGCGGAACCGCCGTGTTGTCATAAGGTCATAAGACAGACGATGGGCCCGCAGCCTCACGAGAACACTGTCTTTTATACGGAGCAAACCAATATGCATGCAGCGACTCACCACAATGCGGTGCAAGGCGATCTCAACGCAGTGCACACGTCCAGCAACTCTGCACTGATCGAACGTGTCCCGCCCCAACCGACCGAACGCTCCCCGATTTCGCTGGCGCCGATCGAACGTGTGCGGTCGACCTCCGCTACCCAGCGCCGTATCGAGAACATGCAGAAGCTGATTGGCGAGCTGCAAACTCATGAAATGCTGGCCGATGAAATCGCCTGGTTCCTGAAATTCTCGCCGTCGGGCGCCCGCAAATATATCCGCGACCTGCGCGAAGCCGGCGTCATCGAACTGGCGCGCTACATCGAAGGCACCGCCACCTATCTGGGCAAGGCCGTGTACCGCATTTCGCCGGATCCGGACCGCGTCAAGACTTTCCTGGGGGCGATCTGCCAACCGAAACGCGAAGGCGCGTCGCCGCGCAAGGAGCGCCCGGGCCTGCGCGAGCAGAGCATGGCCGGCACCGGCCGCCACTTCCATATCCTGGCTGACGACACCCACTATGCAATCCGCGTGAACCGCAGCCCGGTGACGCGTGACCCGCTGGTCGCCGCACTGTTCGGCCCGGCACCGGGCCAGACCGTCGTCAAGTAAGCTTGTTTGTCGGGAGCGCAGGGCGCTCCTGAACGCAGTTCTCCCATAAGCGCCATCCTGCTTCGTGCAGGGTGGCGTTTTTTTTCATTGAAAACCTGGCAATGGCGCGCATATGCAGGCGAACGCGGCACCTTGTCCGCCCATCCAGGAGAGAAAATGTTACCGACTGCCGCCTCATTGCAAGGAAAACCTGTTCCACAAGTCACGTTCAAGACGCGCAGCGGCGGCAAGTCGCGCGACATCAGTAGCGATGAGCTGTTCAAGGGCAAGACGGTCGTGGTGTTCGCCCTGCCGGGCGCCTACACGCCGACCTGTTCCTCGGCCCACCTGCCGCGCTATGACGAACTGGCGCCAGTCATGCGCCGCCACGGCATCGACGATATCATCTGCATCTCGGTCAACGACGCCTTCGTGATGGATGAATGGCGGCGCGGCCAGGAAGCGGAGCACATCACCATGATCCCCGATGGCAATGGCGAATTCACCGCCGGCATGGGCATGCTGGTCGACAAACGCGCGCTCGGCCTGGGCCAGCGCTCCTGGCGCTATTCGATGCTGGTGCGCGACGGCATCGTCGACGCCATGTTCATCGAGGCCCAGGACGAGAATGATCCGGAAGCCGATCCATTCGCGGTGTCCGACGCCGATACCATGCTGCGCCACATCGCGCCCGACGCCGGCGCGCCGGAACCGGTGGTGATGTTTTCCAAGCCGGGCTGCCCGTTCTGCGCGCGTGCCAAGGCGGTGCTGAAGGCGCGCGGCATTGTCTTCACCGACATCTCCCAAGACAGCAAGATCACGACCAGCGTGCTGCGCGCCGTGTCCGGCGGCACCACCTGGCCCCAGGTGTTCGAAGGCGGGCGGCTGATCGGCGGCGCGGAAGAGGTGGCGGCCCATTTCGGGCCGGCGCCGGTGGTGCAGTCCGAGGCCGAGGCCGCAGCCACTGCCGCCGGCGGGGCATGATGGACGACGCACTGGTTCCCGCGCTGCTGGCCCTGGCGCTGCTGGGGGCCTGGCTGATGCCGCGCTGGCGCCTGCGGCGGGCGCTGGCGCGTCCGCTTACGCCGGCCCAGCTCGCCATCATCGAGCGCAACGTGGCGCAATACCGCGGCATGCCGGCGGCGCGCCGCAGCGAGCTGCAGGACCTGGTCAAGCGTTTCCTGCACCACAAGACCTTCGTCGGCTGCGCCGGACTCGAGGTCACCGAAGAGATGCGGGTGACGATCGCGGCTCAGGCCTGCCTGCTGCTGCTGGGGCGGCCCGGCAAGGTGTATCCCGGCCTGCACTCCGTGCTGGTGTATCCGGGCGCCTTCCTGGTGCCGCGCAACGAAGTCGATGCTGCCGGCGTGGTCACCGAGACGCGCCAGGACCTGCTGGGCGAATCCTGGGGCGACGGCCGCGTGATCCTGTCGTGGGAACACGTGCGCCGCGCCGGCCACCAGGCCGAGGGCACGCACAACGTGGTGCTGCACGAATTCGCGCACCAGCTCGACAGCGAATCGGGCAGCACCAACGGCGCCCCCTTCCTCGGCAGCGCCGAACGCTACCGCAGCTGGTCGGAAACGCTGGGACGCGACTTCGCACTGCTGCGGCGCGACACCGCCTGGGGCCATCGCGACGTGCTCGATCCGTATGGCGCGACCAACCCGGCCGAATTCTTCGCCGTGGCGACCGAAACCTTTTTCGAGTTGCCGCACGCGCTGGCAACACGCCATCCCGAACTGTATGCCGAATTCCAGGCCTACTTCCGGGTCGACCCGCGCGAGTGGATCGCGGCGCCACCGCGGCCGGAACCCGAACCCTGGGGCGTGGTCTACGGACAATGGCAATAGCATCGACATGACGGTCGGCGCGCCGCCCGTGGCGGCACAGGCTGCGTGCGTTCGCGTACAGAACGGTCGAGCTGGCGCGCGCATGCTGGGCGTGTCCGCGCGCCGACTGTGGCGTGCACCATCGTCGACGGAGGAACCATGTCCACTATCATCGCAGGTCATTTCCAGCTCCAGGATGAGGTCGAGACCGCGCGCCGTGCGCTGGTCGATGCCGGCTTCGCCAGCGAGCGCATCAGCGGTTTCTACCTGAGCCAGCCGGGCCAGCACGACATGACGCCGATCGGCGGCGACCACCTGCACTCGCCGGGCGCCAAGGAATCGCCCGAAGGCGTGGTGCAGGGCGCCGGCGCCGGCGCCGCCGTGGGCGCGGTGGCCGGTGCCGCCACGGCCCCGATCACCGGTCCGCTCGGCGCCGTGGTCGGCGGCCTGGTCGGTGCCCACGTCGGCTCCCTGTTCAGCTTTTCGAAGATGAAGGATGCTGGCGAAAAAGAAGAGGGCGGGCGGGCGCCGGTCGAGAACCGTCCGGCCGGGATGCTGGTCGCCGTGGCCTTCGACGATGCGGGCCGGGAGCAGGACGCGGTCGCGCTGCTGCGGCGCCTGGGCGCCCACCACATCGAGCGCGCGCAGGGGAATATCGTGGAGGGCGACTGGGCCGATTTCGATCCGTCGAGCATCCCGGACATTATCCGCTGAGCGTCGCTGCCGGTCCCGTGTAGATTCGCTGAACCAATTTATTTTGCTACCTGCTCATGCCATGTGCGGCAAGCGGGCTGATCCTATTCTCGGTTTGATCCTAATCAAAGTCTGTCCCTGACGCCGTCCTAGACTCGTCGTTTCATGCCGCGCATCCAGCGCGGCTGACACGATAGAACAGGAGACGATCATGGACAGTCGGGTGGCATTGGTGACCGGAGGAATGGGCGGATTGGGCACGGCGATCTGCCGGCGGCTGCATGCGGATGGCTTCCGGGTCGCTACGACTTTTTCGCCCGGCAATACGACGCCGGATGCCTGGCTGTCGGCCCAGCGCGACGACGGCTACCGTTTTTCCGCCTACAAGGTCGACGTCGGCGATTACGCCGATTGCGAATGGATGGTGCAGAAGCTGCTGGCCGAGCTGGGACGCCTGGACGTGCTGGTGAATAACGCCGGCATCACGCGCGATCGCAGCCTGCGCAAGATGGACCACGAGGATTGGCAGGCCGTACTGCGCGCCAACCTCGACAGTGTGTTCAACATGAGCAAGCAGGCGATCGAGCCGATGACGGCGCAGCGCTGGGGCCGCATCGTGAATATTTCGTCGGTCAATGGCCAGCAGGGCGCTTTCGGCCAATGCAATTACTCTGCGGCCAAGGCTGCGATGCACGGTTTCACCAAGGCGCTGGCACTCGAGATGGCGCGCCACGGCGTCACCGTCAACACCGTCTCGCCCGGCTACCTGCGCACCAAAATGGTCGAGGCGGTGCCGGCCGAGGTCATGAGCGGCAAGATCCTGCCGCAGATCCCAATGGGGCGGCTAGGCGAACCGGACGAGGTGGCGGCGTTGATTGCTTACCTGGTGTCGGAGGACGCCGGCTTCATGACCGGGGCCAACCTGGCGATCAATGGCGGGCAGCACATGTACTAATTACCGATAGAAAGAGCGCCTGAGACAGCTTCCAGGGCAGGGGATGCGGCCAGCCGACGCAGCGCCGCAGCGGCGGAGCGCGAAGACAGTATGCCGGGTCGACAAACGCGCGGCGAGACACTGCAACGCAGCCATGGAGGCGGTATCAGGCGCTCAGCGTTTTTCGGCGCGTGTCTGGCAGGCAATGCACAGGCGCGCCTCCGGCCGTGCCAGCAGGCGCGATACGCCGATCGGCTGGCCGCATTCCTCGCACATGCCGTAAGTGCCATCCTCGAACTTGGCCAGCGCGTGGCGCAGCACCTGCACCTGGGCGGTGTGCTGGCCGGCCGCTTCCAGCGTCAGGTCGTTGAGCAGGCGCGCGGTGGCGCGGTCGAGCGGCGAAGCTTCCACCTCCGACACCGGCAGGCCGCTTTCGCGCGCCGCCGGTTCCTCGACCCGCACCAGCGCATCCAGGCGCTGCGCCAGCATCGTGCGCAGCAGGCCCAGCTGCTCCTCGGTCAACGTGTCCATGGTGATGCCTCCCGGCGCTGGTCCCATTGCGCGACCAGTGTAGCGCAGCGCGCGGCGCGGCCCAAGCGCCATACGAAGCGCGAGGGCCGGCCGGTTCAGGCGTCGGAGGCGGTGGCGCTGGCGTCTGCCGCCGGCTTTGCCGACGGGTTGGCCGATGTGGCGGGATTGTGGAGGGCGATCGTGTCGAGCTGGAGCTTGAGGGCGCCGACCGCAGCCAGGATCGGCATGACCTGGCCGGTGGCCGCCGCCGCCGCCAGGCCGAGCAAACGGGCGACCAGCGTGATGCCGTCGCTGATGCGCGTGATCTGCTGGATTTTTGCGGCGGCGTCGATGGTGAGCTGCACCAGCTTCTGCTGCGACTGGCCCAGCGACGACACGATGCAGGCGGCCGCATCCGCATACAGGCGGTTGGCGCGCTGGCGCAGTTCGATCTCGGCGTCGAGCAGGGCGCGCGCCACCGCCTGCTCAGCCTCGGGCACCTCGCCGCCGCCGTGGCGGCGGATGTCGGCCATCACCCGCGCGTGGATGCTGTCGGCGCAGGCGGACAGCTTGTCGGCCAGCTCCTCGACCTGTTTTGCGGTGGCCAGGGCTTCGGCTGGCGCCGGCGGCTTCGGTGCGGGTGCAGGCGCGACATCGGGGGTTGCAGCGGCCGGGGCGCCGGCGGCACCGGGCTGGCGGGGGTTGGATTCGTTTGCCATGCTATCTCCTTGCCTCGTGAATGCTCAATCCGACAGGGCGTCGCGCAGCGCCACCAGGTCGCGGCCGTAGGTGGCCAGCAGCTTGCGCATTTCGTCGCCCGTCAGGTTATTCAGATTCTCGCGCATGCGCTGGTGGCCCTGGGCGACCTTGGTCAAACCCTGCAGCGCCAGGTCGTAGCGCTTGTCGACCAGCTTGTATTCGGTCGCCTTGTTCAGGTAGTGCACCTTGGCCAGCGTCACCAGCATGCGGTCCTGGTTCTTGGCCGAGAACGGGATCTCGACGTCGAAGATGCCGAGCACGGTCTTCTTCTCGTTGTCGTTGGTCTTGGCGTACAGCCGGGTCAGGGCGATCATCGCTTCCAGCAGCGCCTGCACGTCGGCATCGCCGTCGCGGACCATGGTCGCCACGCTGCGGTTCTGGTAGCCGGACGCGATCACGCGCGTCAGCAGGCGCGTGAGGCCGGTGTAGGCGGCGATATGGCGCTGCTGCAAGCCGGACTCGGCATTGGCCTTGAGGCCGGTGCCGAGGTCGTCGAGCTGGGTCGAAAGGTCATAGCGTGCTTCGCCGGCGAGCAGGCTCAGCGTCTGCATGTAGAGCACCAGGCTTTTCTGGATGCTGACGAAGTCGTCGTAGACGGCACGCCGGCGCGCATCGTTTTCCTTGGCGATGCGATCAGCGGCCGGCGACAGGTAGGGCTGTTCGCGCTGGTAGGTATCGCGGTAGCGGCGCGACAGTTCGCCATAGCCGCCGATGCGGGCCGAGGCATCGGCGAACTGGCGTACCTCGTACAGGCTGACCGGGCCACTGGTGGGAGTGGCGCAACTGGCCAGCAGCAGGCTGGCGGCCAGGGCGAGGAGGGAGGGAAGCGAGAGGAAGCGGCGCAGGTTCATGGGTCCTTTCTGGACGGCAAAAGGCCGTGCCCGAAACGTCCCATTCTTCCAAAAGTTTTACATGAAGATATTGCCCGCTATCAAGTTAGTGCGCGGTCGCGCCATGCCAGCCCCGCGACGGTATCGCCCTGCGGAATATATTCGCAGCCGACCCAGCCGTCATAGCCGATCTCGTCGAGCACCCGGAACAGGTAGGGGAAATTGATCTCGCCCGTGCCCGGCTCATGGCGTCCCGGCACGTCGGCCAGCTGGATGTGGCGGATCAGCGGCAGGCGTTCGCGCAGCGTGTTGGCGAGTTCGCCTTCCATGCGCTGCATGTGATAGATGTCGTACTGCATAAACAGGTTGTCGACGCCGGCATCGCGGATCACCTCGGCTGCCTGGGCGGTGCCGGTCAGGAAGTAGCCGGGGATGTCGCGGGTGTTGATCGGCTCGATCAGGACGTCGATGCCGTGCGGTGCCATCTTGGCGGCGGCGAAGCGCAGGTTGTCGACGAAGGTGGCGTGGGCGCGTTCCGGCGCCACCGCCGGGTGCAGCCTGCCGGACAGGCAGTGCAGGCGCTTGACGCCGAGGTCGGGCGCATATTCGAGCGCCAGCTCGACGCTGTCCTGGAATTCGTTGATGCGGCGCGGATCGCAGGCGAAGCCGCGCTCGCCCGCGGTCCAGTCGCCGGCCGGGAAGTTGAACAGCGCCAGGTCCAGGTTGTAGCGTTGCAGGCGGCCGGCGATCTGCTCCGGCTCGAAGGCGTAGGGAAACAGGAATTCGACCGCGTCGAAGCCGGCCGCGCGCGCGGCGGCAAAGCGGTCGAGGAAACCGAGCTCGTTGAACATCAGGCTCAGGTTGGCGGCGAATCGTGGCATGACAGGCTTTCTCGGGTTGGACAGCCCGCCATGCTAAACGATCCGGCGCGACTTAGCCCACGAGATCGGCCTCGTCGTTATTACTGCGACACGCCCGCCAGCTGGGCCATCAGCGACGAGGCCGCCTCAATCTGGTCGCGCCCCGGACCGCCGAGGGCGTTGCGGCTGACGTTGTCGACCACGACGGTCGCATTGGTCACTAGTTCGCTGCCGGTCGGCGTGATCAGGGCATAGCCGACACGCGCGTCGCGCGGATCGCTCTGGCGCGTGACCAGGCCGATCTTTTCCAGCGGCAGCAGCGAGCGGGTGACGCCGGAGGCGGTCAGGCCCAGCTTGTCGGCCAGGTCGACCCGGCGCAGGCGGGCGCCGGGGGCGCGGTGCAGTTGCAGCAGCAACTGGTAGTCGGAAAAGCTGATGCCATGGTGGCTGCCGAGCGCACTGTCGAGGCGGCGCGAGAGGGTGGCCCAGGCGCGCGAGAGGCGCAGGCAGAATTCGGTGGTGAGGGTGTCGGTGGACATAGCGGGTTCCTTTTGTGGATTGGTACTTGATTTGTCAAGTATAGGCATGGTTTTAATTGTACGCAAGTACTTGAGTAATCAAATATATCGCCATGTCGCGGCGTTTGACATGCGCCGGCCAGGTAAGCACCGCACAATAAAAACGTCGTCCCCGCGCAGGCAGGGACCCAAGTTGCACGCATATCGTGAGTGCTTACCGAACTTGGATCCCCGCCTGCGCGGGGACGACGTGCTTGGGCTGACTACGATAAACGCTGTCTGTCAGCGCTTATCGCCACCCCAAAAAATTCAACGCTCGCCGCTACCCGAGCGTGCCGACGCCGGACGCGGACCGCGGTTCTGCGGACGGCCGCCGTTGCCGCCACCATTGCCGCCATTGCCGCCACGGTTACCCGGCTGGCCGCTACGGCCGCCGCCATTGCCGTTACCGGCTTGGCTGCCGCTGCGCTGGCCCGATGGGGCGCCGGCTGCGCTGCGCGGCTTGTTGCCGCCGTTGCCCGCACCGTTACCGCCGCCGTGTGCACGGCCGCCGCCGCCGTTGCCGCCCGGACGGCCGCCACGGCCGGTGTGGCCCGGTGCGCCGCTGCGCAGCTGGATCGGCTGTGCCTTGGCGTTCAGGTCCGGCTCGAAGCCAGTGATCACTTCACGCGGCAGGGTTTGCTTGATCAGCTTTTCGATGTCCTTGAGCATCTGGTGCTCGTCGACGCAGACCAGCGATACAGCTTTGCCGGTGGCGCCGGCGCGGCCGGTACGGCCGATGCGGTGGACGTAGTCTTCCGGCACGTTCGGCAGGTCATAGTTGACGACTTGCGGGAGCTGGTCGATGTCGATGCCGCGCGCCGCGATGTCGGTCGCGATCAGCGCCGTCAGGCTGCCGTCCTTGAACTCGGCCAGCGCCTTGGTGCGCGCCGACTGGCTCTTGTTGCCGTGGATCGCCATCGCGCCGATGCCGTCCTTGGCGAGCTGTTCGACCAGCTTGTTGGCGCCGTGCTTGGTGCGGGTGAATACCAGCACCTGCTTCCAGTCGTTGGTCTTGATCAGGTGCGCCAGCATCGGGTGCTTCTTGTCGCGGTCGACCGGGTGGATGGTCTGGGCGATCACTTCCACGGTCGAGTTGCGGCGGGCCACTTCGATCAGCGCCGGGTTGTCCAGCAGCTTGTCGGCCAGGGCCTTGATCTCGTCCGAGAAGGTGGCCGAGAACAGCAGGTTCTGGCGCTTCGGCGGCAGCACGGCCAGCACTTTCTTGATGTCGTGGATGAAGCCCATGTCGAGCATGCGGTCGGCTTCGTCCAGCACCAGGATCTCGACCTTGTCGAGCTTGACGGTGCCCTGGCCGACGTGGTCGAGCAGGCGGCCCGGGGTCGCGACCAGGATGTCGATACCGTTCGCCAGCAGCTTGATCTGCGGGTGGATGCCGACGCCGCCGAAGATCACGGCCGAATTCAGGTTGGTATACTTGGCGTAGGTGCGGATGTTTTCCTCGACCTGGGCCGCGAGTTCGCGGGTCGGGGCCAGCACCAGCGCGCGGATCGAGCGCTTGGAGGTTTTGTTGGTCAGCGCCGCGCCCACCGTGTCGGTCGACAGGCGGTGCAGCATGGGCAGCGTGAAGCCGGCGGTCTTGCCGGTGCCGGTCTGCGCGCCGGCGAGCAGGTCGCCGCCCTTGATGACGGCCGGGATAGCCTGGGCCTGGATCGGCGTCGGGCTGGTATAGCCGGCTTCAGTAACGGCGCGCACGATGGCGTCGGTAAGACCGAGAGTATTGAATGACATAGTTTTCTGGTAGGGATCGGCGCGTCGCCCGTTGTTGACCTGGGCGCCAGTCCAGCCGATCGGATTACACAAGCAGGGCGGCCGGTACTGGTGCCGGGACGCCAAGACGCGGCCCAACAAGGCCACGTAGCATTATATTTGAAAAAATGTTTCGCTATGGAAATTTAGCGCAGCCAGTGCCGATTCAAGGCAAGGCCGGTGGAAGCGGGAGGCGCGGCACCTCGTGGGGGCCGGAAGCGACAGGGCAGGGCGGCAATCACGCGCGAGACATCGCGCAGCGATCACCGCCAGAGGATCCAGACTTACACGGGCTCTATTTTACGCGAAAGCCAGGATTGGCGTCAGGGAACGCGGAATCCTGAAAACCGTTCGCGTATTGATAACGATTACGCGAACGGTTTCAGCAGGGCCACCATGTTGGCGAACACCTTCGGGCCGGCGGCGATGATGTCGCCCTTGTGCAGGTACTCCGATTCGCCGCTGAATTCACCGACGATGCCGCCCGCCTCGGTCACCAGCAGCGAGCCGGCGGCGATGTCCCAGACCTTCAGGCCTTTTTCGAAGAAGCCGTCGGTGCGGCCGGCGGCCAGGTTGGCCAGTTCCAGCGCGGCCGAACCGCTCGAGCGCACGCCGTGGCAGCGCGAGGCGACCACTTCGTACATGCGCAGGTACTCGGCCAGCGCGCGCGGGTCGGCGCCGTGGCCGGAGCCGATCAGGGCCTTGTTGATGCGGTCCGGATTGCGCACGCGGATGCGCTTTTCGTTGAGGTAGGCGCCGGCACCCTTGGTGGCGGTGAACAAGTCGTTGCGGACCGGGTCGTACACCAGCGCATTGGTGATCACGCCGCGCTGCTGCAGCGCGATCGAGATGCAGAAGTTGGGGTAGCCGTGCAGGAAGTTGGTGGTGCCGTCGATCGGATCGATGATCCAGACGTTTTCGCTCTCGTCGTTCAGGTTCTTGGAAGCACCGCTTTCCTCGGCGAGGATGGCGTGATCCGGGTAGGCCTTCAGCAAGGCTTCCACGATCACCTGCTCCGCCAGCTGGTCGATATTCGTGACGAAGTCGTTGTGGTTCTTTTCGCTGATCGTGATGCGATCGAGGTCGAAGGAGGCGCGGTTGATCTCGCTTGCAGCGCGGCGGGCGGCCTTGATGGCCGTGTTGAGCATTGGGTGCATAGGGCTTCCGTGAAAAATGCTGACGCCCACCGCGCGCGGGCGCAGTAAACGTGAAGAACGATGAGAATGACAAAGAGCAAAGCGGTGCCGAAACCGTTAAAATCGCGAGCCGGATCGACAAGACCCGCCCCGATTTCAACTGCTCGTCACCGCGCGATAGCGCTATTTTAAATGAACCCGACCGAAACTGACACATCTCTTTTCCGACGCCTGCGCTTCGTGCTGGTGGAAACCAGCCGCGCGGGCAACGTCGGCTCGGTGGCGCGCGCCATGAAGACCATGGGCTTTTCCGACCTGGTGCTGGTGGCGCCACGCTGTGGAGAGCCGCTGCAGGATGCGGAAGCGGTCGCCTTTGCCAGCGGCGCCATCGACGTGCTGGAAGGCGCGCGCATCGTCGGTAGCGTGGCCGAGGCACTGGAAGGCTGCAATTTCGCGGCGGCGGTGTCGGCGCGCCTGCGCGAGTTCTCGCCGCCGGTGTGGTCGCCGCGCGACTTCTCCAGCCATGTCGCCAACGGGGCGGAACTGCGCCCGGCGCTCATCCTCGGTAACGAGCGCTTCGGCTTGCCGAACGAGATCGTCGAGGGCTGCAACGTGCTGATCAACATCCCCGCGAACCCCGCGTATTCGTCGCTCAACCTGTCGCAGGCGGCCCAGGTGCTGGCCTACGAGTGCCGCCTGGCCGCGCAAGGTGAAAATCGGACCCAGACCGGCGTCGGCTTCCACGGCGAAGCCGCCAGCCTGGCCCAGGTCGAAGGCATGTACACCCACCTCGAAGAAGCGCTGGTGGCGATCGGCTTCCTCGACCCCGCCAACCCGAAAAAGCTGATGCCACGCCTGAAGCGCCTGTTCGCCCGCACCGGGCTCGAAACCGAAGAAGTCAACATCCTGCGCGGCATCGCCCGCCACATGCAGGGCCGGCGCGAACCCTGATCCCTATCAAACCGGGGTCAGAGCCCGGTTTTTGGCAATTTCCTTCCGCAACTTCGCAAAGTTTCCAGGAGATGATGATGAGCGTGCGCTGGATGACCCGGACCTTGCTGCTGGTGCAGGCCGCAGTGGCGCTGGGAATCGGCTGGAGCCTGCAGCGTTGGGGCGGCTTCCCGACTGGATGGGCGGCTGCCGCCGGGATAGGCATGGTGGCAGCGGCGCGCCTGCTGATTAATATGAACAATTTCTTGCTGGCGGCCTGCTTTGCCAGCCCGACACCGGCCGCGTTCCGGCTCGGTCCGGCGGCGCGCCTGCGCCTGCTGGCCGAAGAGTTCTGCGCCAGCATGCTGACGACCTCGTGGCGCATGCCGCGCGCCGTGGCCGGCATGCGCCTCCATCCGGACAGCGTCAAGGTGCCTGTGCTGCTGGTGCACGGCTACGGTTGCAACAGCGGCTACTGGGCGTGCCTGCTGCCTTTGCTGGACGCCGAACGCATCAGCCACGCCACGGTCGACCTGGAACCGATCGGCGGCGACATCGACGCTTACGCGGGCCAGGTACAGCGCGCGGTCGAGCAGTTGTGCGCTGCCAGCGGCCAACGCCAGGTGGCCATCGTCGGCCACAGCATGGGCGGCTTGGTGGCGCGCGCCTGGATGCGCGCCTGTGGCACGGCACAGGTGGCGCGCGTCATCACGCTCGGCACGCCGCACCACGGCACCGCGCTGGCCGGCTTCGGTCCGGGCGCCAACGCCAGGCAGATGCGCTGGTCGCGGGCAGGTGGCGCCTCGGCCTGGCTGCAGCGCCTCGCCGCCGCCGAAGACCCGGCCACGCGCGCGCTGGTCTGCTCGCTCTTCAGCCACCACGACAACATCGTCGCACCGCAGCTGTCCAGCGTGCTGCCGGGCGCGCGCCACGTCGAATTCGGCGGCGTCGGCCACGTGGCACTGGGCAGCAACCGGCGTGTGCTGGCCGAAGTGATGCGTGAATTGAGTGCGCTGAATGTCGCGGTGGCCCGGTTGCGCGTGCAATGATATCCTTGCGACTGAATCCAACCATGCCGCCTTCCATGCAACAAAAAGCCCCACGCCGAACGCGCGAACGCATCCTCGAGCTGTCGCTGCGGCTGTTCAACGAGTTCGGCGAGCCGAACATCACGACCACCGTGATCGCCGAAGAGATGAACATCTCGCCGGGTAACCTGTATTACCACTTCCGTAACAAGGACGACATCGTCAATTCGATCTTCGCCCAGTTCGAGGCCGAGATCGAGCGCATCCTGACCGTGCCGGCCGGGCGCCGCTCGAACATGCAGGACGTCTGGTTCTACCTGCACCACATGTTCGAGCTGATCTGGCGCTACCGCTTCTTCTACCGCGACCTGAACGATCTGCTGTCGCGCAACCGCAAGCTGGAACTGCAGTTCAAGGCGATCCTGGCCCACAAGATCAAGGTCGCGCGCCAGCTGTGCGAAGACCTGCGTAGCGAAGGTTCGCTGGAAGCCGGCGACGCCGAGATCGGCGCCATGGCCACCAACATGGTGGTGGTGGCGACTTATTGGCTCTCCTACGAATACGTGCGCAACCCGAGAAAATACAGCGAGCAGCAGGCGATCGCCGATGCCCTGGCGCGCGGCTGCTACCAGGTGCTGTCGATGGTCGGCCCCTACCTGCGCGGCGAGACCCACGCGCTGTTCCAGCGCCTGTCCGACGATTACCTCAAGAAGCTGCCGCCGGAAGCCGCCCAGGCCGACGCCGCCACGCCCAACTAGAAAGCCTCCATGAAATCCATCGCTGTCTACTGCGGCGCCTCTCCCGGCGCCGATCCTGTCTATGCCGACGCCGCGCGCAGCCTGGCGCGCGTACTGGTCGAACACAATATCGCGCTGGTCTACGGCGGCGGCAAGGTCGGCCTGATGGGCGTGATCGCCGACGAAGTGCTGCGCCTCGGCGGCGAAGCCAGCGGCGTCATTCCGAAGGCGCTGGTCGAGCGCGAAGTCGGCCACGCCGGCCTGACGCGCCTGTTCGTGGTCAAGGACATGCACGAGCGCAAAGCCATGATGTCGGACCTGGCCGACGGCTTCATCGCCATGCCGGGCGGGATGGGTACGCTGGAAGAACTGTTCGAGATGGTGACCTGGGCCCAGCTCGGGATCCATGCCAAGCCGATCGGCCTGCTGAACGTCGAAGGCTTCTACGACGGCCTGGCGCGTTTCGTCGAGCACATGGTGGGGCAGGGCTTCGTGCGCCCGGCCCATGCCGAGCTGCTGACGCTGGATGCCAGCCCGGATGCGCTGGTCCAGCGCCTGATGCAGCGCGCCGTCCCCGGCACCGCCGCCGGCTGATGCCGCCGCTGCGGCGTCCGTCCGCGGCCATCGTGTTTGCGCAATCATCAGGTGCCGCCGCGCCCTGCGGCTGCACGCCGGGGACGTACGGCGCCCGTCAATTACCCAAGTTTCATGAAATCGATTTCGCGATTGCCTTCTCTTGCGGCCCGTTGGCAACGTATGCGAAAACGATCGATCGGAACTGGAATAACATCCTCTTAACATTTTTGATTGCGCTATCATCAATAGCGCGGCAGTGTCCCACGTCGATCGTTCAGTGAACGGTCGCCAGGCGCTGGCGTCCCGGCCGGGCTGGCCGAAAAACAGGAGCGTGCCGACACGCCCGAACGAACGCGCCGAACGCGTGCACAGTGGAGACAAACACGATGATCAACAAGCGCCGTAACGACTTACTGAAGCTGCTTGCCGACCGCCAGTCGGCCACCGTCCACCAGTTGGTGGAAACCCTGGACGCCTCGCCGTCGACGATCCGGCGCGACATCAGCTGGCTGGCCGCACGCCACCTGCTCGCGCGCACCCGCGGCGGCGCACGCACCGTGCAGCAGAAAAAGCGCCTGGGAGGCATTGCCGGCGACAGCTTCGAGCAGAACGTGCGCTGCAACGCCGAGCGCAAGCTCGCCATCGCGCGCCGCGCCGCCGCCATGTGCAGCGATGGCGAGACCGTCATCATCAACGGCGGCACCACGACCTTCATGATGGGCGACTTCCTGGCCGCGAAGAGCCTGAAGATCATGACCAATTCCTTCATGATGGCCGAGCGCCTGCTGCGCACCAGCCAGAACGAAGTCGTGATCCCGGGCGGGCGGATCTACCGCGACCAGAACGTGATCCTGTCGCCCTTCGACAACGACGCCACCGGCGACCAGTATGCGTCGAAGATGTTCATGAGCGTGTACGGCCTGTCGATGCTGGGCCTGGTGGAGTCGGATCCGATGCTGATCCGCGCCGAAAAGCGCCTGATCGGCCAGGCCGAAAAGCTGATCGTGATGGTCGACAGCTCGAAGTTCGCGCGCCGCGCAGGCCTGATCCTGTGCAGCCTGAAACAGGTGCATACCGTGGTTACCGACAGCGGCGTCAGCGACCTGTCGGTGCAGTGGCTGGAGCAGGCCGGGATCGAGGTGATCGTGGTGCCGCCGGAAGGCGCTGGGCCTCAGGGCAGGGGCGCCAGGCCTTCGCTGTGCACGACCCAGGTGCCGTCCTGAGGGAAGCCCGGGGCTGACTGCGTGGGCGCGCCATCCCAGCCGCCGGCCATCATCGCCACCGCCGCCAGCAGCGCGCCGTTGCCGGGCAGGTAGACCGGCAGCTCGGTGTTCGGGTTGTGCCCGGCCGCGGTGTAGGCGTTGTTCGGACCGTCGGTCTTGAGCAGCACGTCGACCGCTTCGCGCCCCATGCCGAGGCGGGCCGCGGTCATCGCGATCATCGGATAATCCCAGCCCCAGATCTTGGTGTTCCAGTCCCAGCGCGCCAGCACCGCCTCCAGCGTGCGGCGCATGGTCGCGCGGTCGACGCCGGCGCCGGGCAGCTGGCCCAGCGCCATCAGGAAGGAGGGGTGGTCGTGGCGGCTGGCCGGGTTGTCCCAGGTGTCGGGGATCGATTCGATGGCGACGTATCTGCCGTCCTTGACGGGCAGCGCCGACAGCTGCTTGCGCTGCGCGTCCCAGACGGGATTCGGCGCCAGGCCGAGGCGTTGGCGCCAGCGCTGCGCGATCTCGAGCCCGGTCGACCAGTAACTCAGTTCGTAGGCCGGGTTCATGCTGGCCGCCGGATCGTGGATCTCCTGGGCGATCCACAGCGGCGGGCCGAGCACCCAGCGCGATCCTGCCGCATCCCGGTGCAGCATCGACGACATCGCGTCGGCGCTGGCGAACACCAGTTCGCGGTAGCGCGCCAAGGTGGCGCGCGTGGGCGCCTGGCGGTACAGCAGTTCCGCCAGGTGGACCGTGTGCGGCTGGTTCCACACGATCAGCGGATTGCCGCCCGGGCTTTCGCGCCCGCCCGGACCGGTCATCTTGGGCCAGCGCGCGCCGTCGAGTCCGCGTGCGCGGGCGATCGCGCGCGCGGCCGGCAGCGTGTCCTGGAACCAGCGCAGCGCGTTTTCCAGGTAGGCGGGACGGCCCCACAGCGCGAAGTGCGCGGTGTGCCACCAGATCATCTCGGTGTGGTGCTTGCCGTACCAGGTGGACGTCGTCAGGCCGCTCTCCTGCGGCGGTAAAAAGGCATGCGCGGTGCCGCCGAACTGGATCGCGGTCAGGTACTGCGACAGCACCACGCGCCGCTCGAGTTCATGCGCGCGCGGATCGCTACTGCCGCTGAAGTCGACTGCGCCGCCGCTCTGCCAGAAGGCCCGCCAGTGGGCGGCGCTTTGTCCGATCACCGCTTGCGCCGAAGCGGCTTGCGCGGCCTGCGCGGCTTGCGCCCGGGCCGCGCCGTACGACAGCGTAAATTCGAGCACCGCCCCGGCCGCCGGTTTGAGCTGGAACACGTGCGGTGCCGGTGCCGTGACCGTCAGCGGCATGCCGGCCCGCAGCGCCGCGGCGTAGCGGGCGCCGTCGCGCACGTGTTCCAGCACCAGCGTGCGCGCATCCTGCGTGACGACCGTCGTGGTGTGCGAGGCCGGCTGCGACCAGTCGAGCGGTGGATTCTGCTTGATGCCGCCCACGTACCCGCGCGGCAGCGCCAGGCGCAACGCCAGCGCGCCGCTGGCCAGCAGCGGCGATTCGACCCGCACCGCCAGCGTGTCGTGCGCCGGGCCGGCGGCCGTGGTCACGGCGACCGGCTGGCCGGCGATCGTGTAGCGGCTGGTCAGGACGCCGCGCCACAGGTCCAGGGTCTGGTCGATGTCCTTGATGTCGCCCGGCGCCAGCGGCGTGCCGTCCGGATGGGTGTAGGCGAGGCCCAGCTGCCCGAGCGGCTGCGGGTGCGGATTCTCGCGCAGCCAGTTCGCCGCCGGCAGGTCGAGCCGGGTCGGATAGTTGACGGTGCGGCCGTGCGCCGTGTACGGCTGCTCGGTGTCGGCCAGTGTGTACCCCTTCGGATTCGCATCCTCGTGCCAGGACCAGCGCGCCTGGGTCTCGAGGCCGATACCGTGGCTGCGGTAGTGGTCGGGGAAGGTCTGCAGGCCGGTGACGTCGGCCGTGAAGCAGAACTGGCCGTTGCCGACGCTGAGCGGCGCCCAGGGATCGATCGTCTTCAGGTGCGGCGCATGGCGTGCGACCAGCGCCTGGCGGTCGATGCGCCGGGCAGCCGGCTCGGACGCATGGACCGCCAGTGGCAGCAGGGCCGCGAGCGCGGACGCAAACAGCAGGGCAGGCGGCAAGCGCAGCATCGGGTCTCCGGGATCGATTGTTGTATGCAAGCAATCATAACGCGGCCCTGCGATACGGATTTCGACAGTGCGATCACGTTTTTGACTACATTTCGTTTTGGTCACTCCGGTGAGCGCTCGCCGATTGACCGGTTTTCACGCACCTGCCTACCATCGGAAAGATGGAGACGAAGTTCCAATAAAAGGATCGCACAATGAAAACCACCAGGCCTACCCACTCCCACCGGCGCAGCCGGACCCGCCGCGCCAGCTCGCTGTCAGCGATGCTGATTGCGGCCAATCTCAGCTGCCAGGCCAGCGCGCAGACTGCGGCGCCTGCCGATGCCGCCAGCGCCGCTACAGCTGCTACCGATACCCCGGCCGCGGACATCCGGCCGGCCCCGGCAGGCGCAGAAAACAAGGTCGTCGTCACCGGCACCCGCCTGATCAACCGCGGTTTCCTGGCGCCGACCCCGGTCACCACGGTCGACCAGCAGGAACTGCAGCTGAGCGGCACCCAGAACCTCGAAGTCATGCTGTCGGACACGCCGCAATTCACGGCCAACCAGTTGAGCAGCCCGACCGCCAACACCGTGCAGCCGGGCCAGCCCTCGGGCACCTCGACGCTCAACCTGCGCAACCTGGGACCGACCCGCAACCTGGTGCTGGTCAACGGCCGCCGCTTCGCCATCACCGGTCCGGACTTCACGACCGACATCAACACCATCCCCTCGGCGCTGGTCAAGCGCGTCGAAACCGTCACCGGCGGTTCGTCCGCGGTGTACGGCTCGGATGCGATCTCCGGCGTGGTCAACTTCATCCTGCGCGACAATTTCGAAGGCGTGGAAATCAACGCCCAGCACACGGCCGACCAGCCGACCCGCACCCCGACCAACAGCCTCGACCTGACCGTGGGCGGGAATTTCGGCGGCGGCAAGGGCAACATCGTGTTCTCGCTGAACTACATGAACCGCGAAGGCTTCACCCGGGGCGAGCGTGGCGGCTGGGCGCTGCCTTCGCTGGGCGACGGCTGCGTCACCGCGGATTCCTGGTCGGCCACCGGTCCCGGCACGCCGCTGGCGGTGCCGTCCGGCCAGACCTGCCAGGGCGCCGGCGGCCGGCCCGGCCTGATCTACAGCGGCTCCTCGAACGTGCCGAACGGGCGCATCGGCAACCTGCCGCTGGTCGGCTCCGCCGCCAGCAACGCGGCCCTGAACGCGGCCCTGATCGGCGCCGGCTTGCAGGGCATGGGCACGCTCGGCGCCGTGTTCGACCCCACCGGCAAGACCGTCCGTCCCTACGTGGCGCCCGGCGATGCCTACGACCTTGGCCCGCTGTCGTACATGGTCACGCCGCAGAAGCGCTGGATGAGCAATGCCTTCGCCCATTACGATTTCAATGAACGCGCCACCGGCTACATGGAGGCGCACTTCAGCAGCAACACGGCCAACGTCCAGATCGGACCGACCAGCGCCAGCGGCAACTTCCTGTTCAACACCAACAACCCCTACCTGAGCGCGCCGATGCAGGAAGTGCTGCGCCAGCTCGACCTGCGCGAGAGCGGCACCACGCGCGTGACCAACGGCACCTCGTCGCTCACCACGGTGCCCGGCGACGGCCTGGCGGTGCTGAACTACAACCGCCGCTTCTCGGACCTCGGCGGGCGCGTGGCCGACACCGACCACCAGGTCTACCGCATCGCCCTCGGCCTGCGCGGCACGCTGCCGGACGTCTCCGGCAGTTACCTGCGCGACCTGCGCTACGACGTGTACGCCACCCGCGCGCGCACCAAGGAGACCCAGGACCAGGGCGGCTCGATTTCGCTCAGCCGCTTCCAGAATGCGATTCTGTCGCAGAACGGCGCGGCGCCGGTGCTGAACCCGTTTGGCCAGAACCTGACCCCGGCGTCGGGCAACGCGATCTCGGTGTCCTCGAAGTCGACCATCCTGGCCGAGCAGAACGTGGCCGCCGCCAATCTCACCGGCCAGTTGATGGAGCTGCCGGCCGGCGCGGTCGACTTCTCGACGGGGCTGGAGCGCCGCTATTCCTACAGCGAGTACAACCCGGACGTGTTCCTGGCCTCGGGCGACGTCTCGGGCTGGAACGCGGCGCGCGCCACGCGCGGCTCGACCACCGTCAAGGAAATCTTCGGCGAGGTGCGCGTGCCGCTGCTGGCCGACCAACCCTTCGCCAAGAGCCTGAGCGTCAGCGGCGCCTTCCGCCGTTCCGACTACGACATCGCCTCGGTCGGCAAGGTCTGGACCAGTTCGATCGGCTCGGAATGGGCACCGGTGCGCTCGCTGACCTTCCGCGCCCAGAAGCAGAAGTCGATCCGCGCGCCCAATGTCGGCGAGCTGTTCGGCGGACAGGGCACCAACGGCCCGAGCGCCACCGACCCGTGCTCGAGCCGCGCCCCGCTGGCCCAGCAGACCGCCGCGGTGCGCGCGCTGTGCGAAGCCACCGGCGTGCCGGCCGGCCGCGTGTTCGACGCCTCGGTCCAGCCGACCAATTTCATCACCCAGGTCGTTGGCGGCAACCCGGAACTGCACGCCGAAGACTCGCACACCACCACCGTCGGCGTGGTGTACATGCCGACCGCCGTGCGCGGCCTGCAGATGAGCGCCGACTTCTACCGGATCACCGTCAACGACGCCATCTCGACCCTCGGCGGCGGCGGCGTGCAATCGGTGCTCAACCTGTGCTACAACACGATCCAGAACGCGGCCAGCGTGTACTGCCGCGCGATCAACCGCGACCCGATCACCGGCCAGATCGCGGCCCCGACCTATGTGACGACGACCGCGGCCAACATCGGCGGCATCCTCACGCGCGGGGTCGACCTGGCGGCCCATTACGGCTTCCGCACCAGCCGGGGCTGGACCGGTGACACCCAGTGGAACCTCGACACCAACTGGACCTTCACCGACGAGCTGACCTTCACGCCGATCCAGGAACTGCCGAACCTGAAGAACCGTTGCGTCGGCACCTGGGGCGCCACCTGCGGCCAGCCGGTGCCGCGCTGGAAGGGCACGGCGCGCGTCAGCATGAAGACCGGTCCGCTGCTGCTGTCGGCGCGCGCCCGCTACACCGGCGGCGTCACGGTCGACACTTATGCGCTGGCCGCCAACCCGCCGGCGCTGGACAGCCTGACCAATCCGAAGATCAAGGCTTATACCTATCTCGACCTGACCGCCGGCTACGAATTCAACCGCACGGTGAATCTGCTGGGCGGCGTGCGCAACGTGCTGGACAAGGACCCGCCCATCCTCGGCTCCTCGCAGCTGCCGTCGAATAACACGGTGCCGGCAACCTACGACACGCTCGGCAGGTCCTTCTTCGTCACCCTCAACGTCAAGCTGTGATGAAGAGGCCGACGATGGATGTGCATGCGCCGGCGGACCTGCGCCGGCGCCGGCTGGCCGTGGCGCTGGGCGCCACGGCCGCGGCGGTACTCACCGCACCGTGGCTGCGGCCCGCGGCGGCGGCAGCGGTAGCGGCAGCGGATTGCGGCCCGGGTCCCGGCTGGGCCGATGCGCTGCGGCGCGACCTCGATGCGATGGCGCAGGACCTGACGCGCAGCCTGCGCCCGTGGCCGGTGCCTTCACGGGTGTTCCGGCCCGAGGACTACGGGCGCCAACCCGGCAGCCTCGCCACCGGCGCGATCCAGCGCGCCGTCGATGCCTGTGCGGCCGCCGGCGGCGGCGTGGTGCGCCTGGCCGGCGGCGACTACGTCAGCGGCACGATCGACCTGCGTTCCGGGGTGATGCTGGAAATCGGGGAGGGCGCGCGCCTGCTGGCCAGCACCGATCTCAAGGACTACCCCGAGCGGCACGCGCGCCGGCCCACGGTCATGGACAGCAACATGGGCATGCACCAGTCGCTGATCTTTGCCGAAGGCTGCGAGCGGGTCGGCATCCGCGGCAAGGGCACGATCGACGGGCGCGGCACCCATGACAACTTCCCGGGCGAGGAAACCATCGGCGCCACGCCGGGCCGGCCCTTCCTGATCCGCATGCTCGACTGCCGCCAGGTCGTGGTCCAGGACGTGCGGATGCGCGATTCGCCGTGCTGGATGCAGAACTACCTGAACTGCGAGGACCTGCTGGTCGAGCGCATCCACGTCGAGAACCAGGCCAACCACAACAACGATGGCCTCGACATCGACGGCTGCCGGCGCGTCATCGTGCGCGACTGCTTCATCAGCGCCGAAGACGACGCCCTGTGCTTCAAGGGCGCCGGCGGACGGCCGATGGAGCAGGTGCTGGTCGAGCGCTGCCGCCTGTACAGCACCTGCAACGCGCTGAAGTTCGGCACCGATTCGCAAGGCGACTTCCGCAACGTGCTGGTGCGCCACGTCGAGGTGGGCGGACCGTCGAAAGAGATGCGCGCGCTGAAGCGGCGCAAGGCCGACGGTGGCATCTCCTGGGAATCGGTCGACGGCAACACGATCGAGCGCGTGCTGGTGCACGACGCCCATATCGTGCGCGCCGAGAGCCCGCTGTTCCTGCGCCTGGGCGACCGCGGCCGCGTCATGCCGGGCCAGCCGCGGCCGCCGGCCGGGCGCCTGCGCCGGCTGGTGTTCGACCGCGTCAAAGGCGACGACAATGGCGTGCGCGGTTCCTTCTTCACAGGCCTGCCGGAACGCCCGATCGAGGACGTGCTGCTGCGCGACGTCGACGTGGCGATGGATGCCACCATCACGCCGGCCGCGCGCTTTGATACCATCCCGGAGGCGCGCGCCGACTACCCCGACCCGCACATGTTCTCGGCGGTGATGCCGGCCTATGGCCTGTGGACGCGCGACGTGCGCGGCCTGAGCCTGTCACGGGTGCGCTTCCGCAGCCCGGGCGGCGACCCGCGCCCGATGCTGCTGCCGCTGCGCACCACGACAAACGATCCTTCCCGGCCATGCAAAGAATGAAGACCCTCTCGGCGCTGCTGGGTGCCTGCCTGCTCGCCGGCGCGTTCTCGTACGCCGCCGCCCAGGGCGGGGCCGCCCAGGCCCCCGCCGCCGGCTACCGCAACCCGATCCTGTACGCCGACTATTCGGACCCGGACGTGATCCGCGTCGGCAAGGATTACTGGCTGGTCGCCTCCAGCTTCCACTTCTCGCCCGGGATCCCGGTGCTGCACTCGACCGACCTGGTGCACTGGCGCATCGCCGGCCACGTGCTGCCGCGCCTGCCGTTCCACCCTGCCTACGACATGGTGCCGCCCTACAGCCTGACCGACGCCATCTCGAAGCCGGTCGGCAGCGGCCAGCGCTATGCCGGCGGCGTGTGGGCGCCCTCGATCCGCCATCATGGCGGCCGCTTCCACGTGTACTGGGCCACGCCCGACGAGGGCATCTTCATGAGCAGCGCGCTTGACCCCGCCGGCCCGTGGAGCGTGCCGGTCGCGGTGCTGCCCGGCGCCGGCTACGAAGACCCGTGTCCGTTCTGGGACGACGACGGCAAGGCGTACCTGGTCCATTCGAAGGTCGGCGCCGGCCCGCTGGTGCTGCATGCGATGAGCGCCGACGGCACCCGCGTGCTCGACGCCGGCAAGACCATCGTCGAGGACAAGGTCAACCTGCCGGTGCTGGAAGGGCCGAAGCTGTACAAGCGCAACGGCTATTACTATATCTTCGCGCCGATCGGCGGTGTGAGCACCGGCCCGCAGGCAGTGCTGCGCGCGCGCCGGCTGGACGGGCCCTGGGAGCAGCGCAAGGTGCTGTTGCCCGGGAACGGGCTGGATGGGCCGCACCAGGGCGGCTGGGTCGAGACGCCGTCCGGCCAGGGCTGGTTCGTCCACTTCAACAGCACCGGCGCCTTTGGCCGTATCGGCCACCTGCAGCCGCTGGTGTGGCGCGACGACTGGCCGGTGATCGGCGCACCGGCAGACGATGGCACCGCGGGCGACGGCACGGCCGGCCTGCCGGTGGCCGGCGGCGCGATGCCCGATACCGGCGCCGCGGCATCGGGCGATCGCCTGCAGGACAGCGACGAATTCTCGAGCGGACGGCTCGGCTTGCAGTGGTCCTGGAACCACAATCCGGACGACGCGCGCTGGAGCCTGGCGCAGCGGCCCGGCTACCTGCGCCTCGAAGCCGGCCAGGCACGCTACCTGGTCGGGGCGCGCAACGTGCTGACCCAGGTGCTGCAGGGGCCGGCCTCGCAGGTCACGGCGCGCCTCGAAATCGGCGGACTCGGCGAACAGCAGCGCGCCGGGCTGGCGCTGTTCGGCGTCAAGGTGCCGTGGATCGGCATCGTCCGCGAGGGCCAGGCGAATTTCCTCGCCTGGGCCAATGCCGGCGAGGAAACCCGGGTGGCGCGCGTCGAGGGCAAGGCGATCCTGTTGCGCGCCACGGTGAGCGCCGGCCAGGACGTCCAGTTCGCCTGGGCGCCCGACGGTTCGGCAGGGCGCCGCGCGCAGTTTGTCGACGTCGGCCCGGCGATCCCGCTGGCGCGTTTTTCATGGTGGAAGGGCAGCCGGCCGGCCCTGTTCACTTATATCAAGGCGGAGAGCGATGCGCCGAAAAGCGCGCAGGCCGGGCATCGCATCGAGCAGAACTACGTCGATGTCGACTGGGTGCGGGTGGCGCAGCCGCGCTAGCCGGCCACCACCCGGTCGCGCCCCGCGGACTTGGCGCGGTACAGCGCCTTGTCCGCGCGGTTGATGGTGTCGGCAAACGACTCGCCGGCGCCGCGCACGCACACGCCGCCCGAGAAAGCGATGCGCAGCCCGTCCAGGCCGGCCACGGCGAGCGCCGCGACGTCGAGGCGGATGCGTTCCAGCAGCGCCGCCGCCTGCTCGGCGCCGGTGTCGGGCAGCAGCATCAGGAATTCCTCGCCGCCCCAGCGCGCCACCAGGTCGCCGTCGCGCACGGCGGCGCGCAGCGTGGCCGCGAAGCTGCGCAGCACGGCGTCGCCGGCGGCATGGCCGTGGCGGTCGTTGATCTGCTTGAAGTGGTCGATGTCGAGCAGGGCGATGCAGGTGCTGCCGTCGCCTGTAGCGGGCTGGCGGCGTTCCTCGGCCGCCAGTACCTCGTTCATGTGGCGGCGGTTGGCCAGTGCGGTCAGTTCGTCGACGGTGGCCAGCGTGCGGATGGTGTCGAGCGCCGCCGCCAGTTCCTCGCGCTGGCGCGTCAGGCGCGCGCGCAGCTTGGTCATCTCGCCGGTGAGGAAGGTCACCGCCAGCGAGCAGGCCGCCATGATCGCGAAGGTCACGCCTTCCACCGCCGGCGGATAATGCAGCGGGTCGTAAGCCTGGTGCCACCACATGGTGGCGCCCATGCCGAACAGGCCGGCGAAGGCCAGCGCCAGGGTCTGGCGCGGGCGCAGCGCGAAGGTGCAGAACACCACCACCACCATCAGGCCCATCAGCGTGGCGCCGCGCAGCGGGCCGGCGATCGAATATGCCCACATGTTGCAGCCGATGCCGAACAGGCCCTGCGCCACCGCCAGCGTGGTGGGCTTCAGGCCGAGCACGCCGCTGGCGCGCACCAGCAGGTAGAAGGCGGCGATGCCGCAGCCGGTGTATAGCGCCAGCGCATCGACTGCCTGGGGCGCGGCGGCGATCCGCTGGTTGTAGAACAGGAACAGGAAGAAGGCATACAGGACGGCCGTCGCCGCCCAGTACTGCAGCATCCGGCGCAGCTTGGGATCCGCCCCGAACAGCAGGCGCGCAATCGTGAAGCGGGTCTGTGTCGTGGGGCGCATGTTCTTTATGCTACCAGTTTTACGGGCGGAGGGCTTGGCCTTGGCAGGGCCTCCGGCTGTTCATGCAGCAGCGCGGCGATGCGCTGCGCCGGCACCGGTGGACTGAACAGGTAGCCCTGCATTTCGTCGCACTCGTGGGCGCGCAGGAAGTCGCGCTGTTCCTCGGTCTCGACGCCCTCGGCGATCACCCGCAGGTCCAGCCGGTGGCCGAGCGAGATCACGGCCAGCGCGATCGCCTGGTCGTCCGGACTGTCGGCCAGGTCGCGCACGAAGGACTTGTCGATCTTGAGGGTGCTGATCGGGAACGACTTCAGCGCCGACAGGCTCGAATAGCCGGTGCCGAAGTCGTCGATCGACAGCGACACGCCCATCGCCTTGAGTTCCTCCATGCGGCCGAGGGCGCCGTTCAGGTCGCGCATCAGCAGGCTCTCGGTGACTTCCAGTTCGAGCGCGCCGGGCGGCAGGCCGGATGCCTGCAGCGCCGCGGCGACGCGTCCGACCAAATGCTTTTCCTCGAACTGGCGCGCCGAGACGTTGACCGAGACGGTAAGGGGTTCCATGCCAGCCTGCAGCCAGGCTTGCGCCTGCCGGCAGGCGGTGCGCAGCACCCATTCGCCGATGGCGACGATCAGGCCCGACTCCTCGGCCAGGCCGATGAAGCGGGCCGGCGACACGATGCCGTGCTCCGGATGGTGCCAGCGAATCAGCGCCTCGACCCCGAACAGGCGGCCGCTGCGCAGGTCGATCTTGGGCTGGTACAGCAGGTGGAAGCCGTTGCCGTCCAGGGTATCCAGGCCCGCGGCCTCGGCCGCCAGCGTGGCGTCGAGCGCCTGGCGCAGGCCTTCCAGCAGCACCAGCTTTTCCTCGAGGCTGGCGTTCATCTCGCGCGTGTAGAACTGGAAGTTGTTCTTGCCCAGGTCCTTGGCGCGGTACATCGCGGCATCGGCATTCATCATCAGGGTCTTCGGGTCGTCGCCGTCGCGCGGGTACATCACCACCCCCATGCTGCAGCCGACTTGCACCGCCTGGCCGTCGACCAGCACCGGCGCGCCGACGGCGTCGCGGATGCTTTCCAGCAGCGGGTTCAGGGCTTGCGCATTGTCGCTCACGTCCGGCAGCAGGATCACGAACTCGTCGCCGCCCAGGCGGCCCAGCGTGTCGCTGCTGCCCAGGCAGTCCTGCATGCGCGCCGCGATTGCCTGCAGCAGCGCATCGCCGGCGTTGTGGCCGAGGCCGTCGTTGACCAGCTTGAAGCCGTCCAGGTCGACGAAGGCCAGTGCCAGGCAGCCGCCGTCCTCGCGCGCCTGGCGCATCGCCTCTTCCAGGCGGTCGCGGATCAGGGTGCGGTTGGGCAGGCCGGTCAGCTCGTCGTGGTGGGCCAGGTGGCGGATCCGGTCTTCGGTCAGCTTGCGCTCGGTGATGTCGCGCACCGTGGCCACCACGCCGTTCTCGACCTGCACGACCTGGCGCTGCAGCCAGCGGCCGGTGGCCGGCGGCGTCACCGCCTGCCATTCGCCCTCGGCCACGCCGCCGTGCACGGCCACGCGCGCGAGTTCCTCGAAGATACCGTTTTCCATATAGGACGGCATCATCGCCGAGAGTGGGCGGCCGCGCATCGCATCCCTGGCGTAGCCGGTCAGCGCCTCGCCGGGGCGGTTGGTTTCCTCGACCGTGAAGTCGCTCACGCTGCCGTCTTCGCCGTAGGCGCAGCGCAGCACGAAGATCGCGTCCAGGCTGGCCTCGGATGCGGCCGCATAGGTCTCATGGGCGCGCCGTTCGCGCCGGCGCGCCTTGGCCAGCTGCCACGACCAGGCACTGACCAGGCCGGCCAGCGCCACCAGCAGCAGGCTGCCGGCCAGCGCCGCCGCCAGGTAGTTGGCGCGGCGCTGCTCGAATTCGGCCATCTGCTCGGCTTTGGACAGGCCGACCACTGCCGCCAGCGGGAAGCCGTGCAGGCGGCGCACGCTGAGCCAGCGCGCCACGCCGTCGGGCACCGTCACGTTGGCGCCGGTGGCGTTTTCCTCCACGGCGTCGACATTGATCGTCTGGCCCCAGGACAGGCGCTCGCCGATGCGCTGCGCGCGTGTGACGCCGTCGCTGCCGACCAGCGCCAGCAGGCCGTGCTCGCCCTGGCGCGAGCGTTCGTAGGCGCTGGTGAAATAGGCGGGGTCGACGTCGACGATGGCGATGCCGCCGAAGCCGCCGCCGGCAGCCTCGATGCGGCGCGTGAAGCGCAGGTGCGGTTCTTCCGGCGTGCCTCCGGTGAGGCTGACGAAGGGCTGGGCGCCACCGTCGCGGTGCACGGTGAACCAGGGCTCGCGCGCGACGTCGTGCAGCGGCCGCTCCGGATTGCTGGCGACGATGCGGCCGTCGCGATCGGCGATCGCCACCGCGAACACCAGGCCGGGCGGCAGCAGGCCCTGGCGGCGCAGCGCCGGCAGCGCCCCGGCCGGACCATCGAGCTGCACCGCGTACTTGATCACCTTCAGGGTCTGGTCGATCGCGTTCAGGTTGCGCGCCACCTGGGCTTCGTAGGTCTCGACCAGTTCGTGCAAGGCGTCGCGCGCGGCGTTGGCCGCGGTGCTGCGTTCGGCGTCGATGAAGTGGAAGGTCGAGATCCAGATCGCAGCCAGCGGCAGCAGGGCGAACAGCGGCAGCACGAAATGGGTCTCGAGCAGGCGCCCGAACCAGGAACGGGGGCGCATCATTGCACCACCAGCACGGTGCGCACGCTCGAATCGAGCGCGGCGCGGTCGATATAGCCGATAGTGTCGGGATTGTCGGCCACGCGGCGCCGCACCGCGGCGCTGTCGGCGGCTTCGGTCGGCGGCTGGCCGCGCCCGGTGAACACCATCTTCGACCACCAGGCCTTGAGCAGCGCCGGCGTCTTGCTGGTGACGCGCAGGTAGAACTCGTCGCGCAGCGGGGCGCCGACGCGCTGGTCGAGCGGCGCCGCTTCGGTACCGTCCGGGAAGCGCGCGCTCTGGCCAAGGAAGATCGCCGCCACCTGGTCGGCGCGCAGCGTCGTCAGCGTGCTTTTGGCGGACACGATCACCACCAGCTCGGCGGCTGAGGCGGGCGTGTTCGCGCCGCACACCAGGGCCGGCAGCAGGAGCGCGGCGGCGGCGACGTGACGGAATAGCTTGATGAGGCCCATGTCAGTACACGAAGTCGAGGGCGACGCTGGCGACATGGGTCGTGCGACCGGACACGAAGTCGGGCGTCGGGTTGATCAGGGTGCCGCGTGAACCGCGGCGCGGCGTGACGCGGTCGTACTGCAGCTTGAGGGCCATGTTGGTGCGCAGGTCCCAGCGTACGCCGGCGCTGCTCGAGGTCTGTTCGGGGATGGTGCCCAGTATCCCGTTGAGGAGCTGGTTCAGGGCCGCGGCGCGCGCGGCCAGCGCCGGCGGCAAACCGGCCAGCGGCAGGCCCGGGTCGCTGGTTGCGCTGGCGGCGTGCACGCGCGACCAGGTGAGGTAGGGGGTGAAGCTGTCCTGGCGCCAGCCGGCGCTGGCATACATGCTGCGGGTCGCGCCCAGCAGCGAGTGAGTGAGCGTGCGGCTGGCTTCGGCCATCGCGAACCAGCGGCCGGGATCATAGCTGACGCCGAGGCTGGCGACGCTGTAGCGCTTGTGGTCGATCGCGTAGGTGCGCGTGAGGGCGGCGCCGGCCGGGCCGAAGGCGTCGAAAGCGTCGAACAGCGCGCTCACGATGTCGGTCGTGGCTTCGGTGTCGATCACGCTGGCGCGCACGCTGAGCGCGCCCCAGTCGCTGGTGTTGGCCAGGCCGGCGATGTGCCGGCCATAGGCGCGCGATGGCTTTTCCAGCGGGACGTCGGCGTAACCATAGAACACCTGCGACACGTTGCGCAGCGGCCCCAGGCTCCAGCGATAGTTGATGTCGGCGCCATCGCCCCTGGTGAACGGCATCGAGCCGTAGGCTTCCACCGGCGGGCGTACCCACGGATAGATGTAGCCGACCTTGCGGTATTCGGCCGCCAGGAACATCGGCAGCGCCATGCGGCCCACGCGCAGCGCCAAGTCCGGCGTCACCTGGTATTTGATGTTGGCCCATTCCACGCGCGGGCGGTAGCTGTTGTCCAGGTCCTGTTCGCTGACCACCTGCAGCACCGCCGACCAGCGCTTGCTCAGCGCCAGGTCGAGCTGCAGGCCGAGGCGGGTGTCGACGTCCGCGCTCCAGCGCCGGGTAGCGCCGGCGCCGTGCTTCTTCAGCACCGACGAGGTGAAGTCGGCGTGGCGTTCGCTGGCATGGACCAGGCCGACCGTGCCGAAGCCGGAAACGGACAAGGACGGCGACAAGGACGGCGACAGGGCCGGGGAAACACCGGACGCGGCGCCCGCGCCGTCCTCGGCATGGGCGCCGCCACCGGTCATCAGGCCGAGCGCGAGCCCGGTAAAGGTCAGGAAATGACGACGGAATGGTTGCTGCATGTGCTGGTTTCTTGTAGGCCCTGCCTGTCCGCGGCCAGCATGATGGATGGATGGCCGGAATGGCGTGCGCATTGGCGGCCTGCTGGGACAAGGAAGGCCGGGCGCACGAGTGTGCGCGACCGTTGACTGTAAACGTAGCCTCCTGGAAAGTCGATGGATTTTCGCCGGCTCTTATGCAATTTGTAAAATATTGTTGCGTATAGGTAACTATATGGGTGTCTGCCGCCAGGCGGTTATGATGCGGGCCTGTCCACGCCAACCGGAATACCAATTGATACTGAAGACCGGCCTGCTGTTCGTCCTTACCGCCATTGCCGAAATCCTCGGCTGTTTCTTGCCCTATCTGTGGTTGCGCAAGGGTGGCCCGGCATGGTTGCTGGTACCGGCTGCGGCCAGCCTGGCACTGTTCGTCTGGCTGCTGACGCTGCACCCGGCGGCCAGCGGGCGCGTGTATGCGGCCTACGGCGGGGTGTACGTGGCCACCGCGCTGGCCTGGCTGCGTTTGGTCGACGGCGTCGCGCTGACCACGCGCGACTGGGCGGGAGCGGCGGTGGCCCTGTGCGGCATGGCGATCATCGTGTCGGGCTGGGGCCGCAGCGGATGAGCGCCATGAACATCCCGCGCGGCGCCGATTGAAGGTATCATTGCGCCAGCATTCAATCACCTCAGATCAACCACGATACACGCCGATGCGCCGCTGGGTCCTCATTCTCCTGCTGCTGGTCTATCCATTCCAGGTTGCCCTGGCGATGGCGGACAAGTGCTGCGTGACGACGGCGGCCGGCGTGACCCACCACGTGGCGCCGGCGGTGACGACGCAGGACGGCGGCCTGCTGTCCGCCGCGCCCGAACCGGTGTTCCTGGCCGACGACGACGGCCCCTCGATGGCCGATCCGCATTGTCCGGCCTGCATGTTTGCCCATATCCTGACGCTGCCGTCCGAGGCCGGCGTCATCCCGGCCCGGCCTTATCATGGGCCGGCCATCGCCGCCGTCCCGTCCTTGCGCGACTCGCTGCCCGCGGCGCGTCCCGAACGTCCCAAATGGCCTGCCGCCGCCACTGAGTAGCGCGCAGGTTTTCCTTTTTTCCGCGAGCCGCGAGGCCCGCGCCCGCCTGCGCGCCTGAACGACATCGTTATCAGGAGCAGACCATGGACCCACGATCCATGCGGCCGGCGCGCATGCCTGCCGCATTTCTTGTCGCATTTCTTCTTGCATCACCTGGTGCAGGTTCAGCACAGCCCGCACCCACGGTAGCCCTTGCTGCGCCGCTGACCCTGGCGGACGCGATCCGGCGCGCCCTCGAACAGCCGGCCGTGCGCGCCGCCGCCCACGAGGTGGCGGCCAGCGACGCCGCCGTCGGCCAGGCCGGCAAGATCCCCAACCCGGCACTTTCCTGGCTGCGCGAAGGCCAGCAGGCCGGCACCCGCAGCACCACCGTGCAGATCAGCCAGCCGATCGAGCTGGGCGGCAAGCGCCAGGCCCGCATCGCGCTGGCCCGCAGCGAGGCCGGCCTCGCGCGCAGCGAGCTGGCGCTGCGCCGGCGCGCCATCCGCGCCGACGTCATCGCTGCTTATTACACGGTACTGGTGGCGCAGGACAGCCAGGCGCTGGCCCAGGAGCTGGCCGGACTGGCGCAGCGCAGCGTCGACGTGGCCGCCAGGCGCGTCGCGGCCGGCAAGGTGTCGCCGATCGACGAGACCCGGGCCCGTCTCGGCGCGGTCGACGCTGCCACCGAACAGACCCGCACCCGGGCCGAACTGGAGATCGCCCGCGCCCGGCTGGGCGCACTGGTCGGCGCCGCGCCCGCAGCCATCGCGCTGGACGGCGCGGCCGATGCGCTGCCCGAGGCGCCGCCGCGGCCGGCTTTGCAGGCACGCCTGGTGGACAGTGGCGCGGTGGCGCGCGCCCGCAGCCAGCTGGCGGCGCAGGAAGCGCAGGCCGGGGTCGAACGCGCCGCCCGGGTGCCCGACCTGACTGTCACGCTGGGCAGCCAGCGCGAGGACGTGCCAGAGCTGGGCACGCCCGGGCGCAGGCAGGCGGTGTTCGGCATCTCGGTGCCGCTGCCGCTGTTCGATCGCAACGATGGCCGCCTGGCGGCGGCGCTGCGCCGGACCGACAAGGCGCGCGACGAGCTGGCCGCCGCCGAACGCGCGGCCGGCGCCGACATCGACACCGCCTGGACCCGCTACGCCGCTGCCCGCGATGAAGCCACCTTGCTGCAGCGCGACGCCATCCCGCATGCGTACAGCGCCTGGACGCTGACCTTGCGTGGCTTCGAAGCCGGCAAGTTCGGCTTCCTCGACGTGCTCGACGCCCAGCGCACCTGGTTCCAGGCGCGCGTGCGCCGTGCCGGCGCGCTGCTGGCGGCGTGGAACGCCTATGCCGACATCGAGCGCGTGGCCGGCGCCGACGACCCATCCGAATGAGAACGAACATGACGAATAAACAGAAATGGACGATCGCGCTGATGTGCGCGGTCGCCGCCGTGCTGGCCGCCCTGATGCTGTGGCGCCAGCCTGCCGGTCCCGCCGGCGCAGGCCACGATGCCCACCAGGATTCCCACGGCCATGACGACCGCCACCCGGCGCAGGGCGGCCCGCCCGCCGACGCCGGCGCCGATGCCGACGACCGCGTGGTCGCGATGAGCGACGCCCAGGTCAAGGCCAATGGCATCGCCATCGACAGCGCGCGCCCGGCGCTGATCGGCGAACGCCTGCACCTGCCGGCCCGCATCGCGGCGAATGCCGAGCGCACCGTGGCGCTGGCGGCGCCGGCCCAGGGCATCGTGGAATCGGTGGCGGTATCGGTCGGCAGCGCGGTGCGCAAGGGCCAGGCGCTGGCCGTGATCCGCAGTCCAATGGTGGCGCAGTGGCGCGCCGAGCTCGCCGCTGCGCGCCAGCGCCAGGCCTTGGCACGCACGGTCTACGAGCGCGAGAAAAGCCTGTGGGAACAGCGCATCTCGGCGCGCCAGGACCTCGACGCGGCCGACGCCGCGCTGAAAGAAGCCGGGATCGCCGTGCAGGCCGCGCGCCAGCGACTCGATGCGCTCGGTATCGGCGCCGCCGGCGGCGACGGCCTCGGTGTCAGTATATCGAGCGCGCTGACGGTGCGCGCACCGCTGGACGGCGTGGTGGTCGACAAGCCGGCGGTGGCCGGCCAGGCCGTCGACGACAGCAAGCCGCTGTTGACGATCGCCGATTTGTCGCAGGTGTGGGTCGAAGCGGCGGTCCCGGCCGGCAGCCTGGGCCAGGTCGGCAGCGGCATGGCGGCCCAGGTCAGCATCGGCGCCCGGCCGCAGCCGATCGAGGGCAAGGTCGACCTGGTCGGTCCGGTGCTGGGCGAAACCTCGCGCATGGCCACGGCGCGCATCGTGCTGCCCAACCCCGAACGGGCACTGCGGCCCGGCATGCTGGCCAGCGTCGACCTGCTGGGGCCGGCCTCGACCGTGGCGGTGACGGTGGCCAGCGATGCGATCCAGACCGTCCACGAGCGCCCGGTGGTGTTCGTGCGTAGCGCGGGCGGCTTCCGCGCGCAGGTCGTCACCTTGGGGCGTACCGACGGCAAGCGCACCGAGATCGTCAGCGGCCTGGCGGCCGGCACCCGGTATGCCACCGCCGGCAGCTTCCTGCTCAAGGCCGATCTCGGCAAGGGCGAAGCCGAACACGAGGATTGAGCGAGCAACCATGTTCCAGAAACTCATCGAATTTGCCATCGCCCGGCGCTGGCTGGTGCTGTTCGCCGTGGTCTGCCTGGGCGGGCTCGGCGTCTATAACTACGGGCGCCTGCCGATCGACGCCGTGCCCGACATCACCAACGTGCAGGTGCAGATCAACACCGCCGCCCCCGGCTACTCGCCGCTCGAAGCCGAGCAGCGCATCACCTTTCCGATCGAGAGCGTGATGAACGGCCTGCCGCGGCTGGAGAGTACGCGCTCGCTGTCGAAGTACGGCCTGTCCCAGGTGACCGTGGTGTTCAAGGACGGCACCGACATCTATTTCGCGCGCCAGCTGGTGAACGAGCGCCTGCAGGAAGCCAGGTCGCGCCTGCCGGACGGCATCGAACCCGGGCTGGGACCGACCGCGACCGGCCTGGGCGAGATCTTCTACTGGACCGTCGAAGCGAAGGACGGCGCGCGCAAGCCGGACGGCAAGCCCTATACCCCGGCCGACCTGCGCGAGATCCAGGACTGGATCGTCGCGCCCCAGCTGCGCGGCGTGCCCGGCGTGACCGAGGTGAACACCATCGGCGGCCACCTGAAGGAATACCAGGTGGCGCCGGACATGGACAAGCTGGCGGCGCACGGCCTGTCGCTGGGCGCGCTGCACGACGCCCTCGCGCGCAACAACAGCAACGCCGGTGCCGGCTACATCGAGCGCGGCGGCGAGCAGTTCGTGGTGCGCGCGCCGGGCCAGGTGCAGTCGCTCGACCAGATCCGCGACATCGTACTGGCGCTGGCCGACGGCATGCCGCTGCGGGTGCGCGACGTCGCCGCGGTCGAGCCGGGGCGCGCGCTGCGTACCGGGGCCGCCACCGAGAACGGGCGCGAAGTGGTGCTGGGCGCGGTGTTCATGCTGATCGGCGAGAACAGCCGCGCCGTGGCCGAGGCCGCGCGCGTAAAACTGGCGCAGGTGAACCGTTCGCTGCCGGCCGGGGTGCAGGCACTGCCGGTGTACGACCGCTCGGTGCTGGTCAACAAGGCCATCGCCACCGTGCGCGGCAACCTGCTGGAAGGGGCGGTGCTGGTGATCGCCATCCTGTTCCTTTTTCTGGGCAACCTGCGCGCGGCGCTGGTGACGGCGCTGGTGATCCCGCTGTCGATGCTGATGGTGTTCACGGGCATGGTGCAGGCCGGGGTCAGCGCCAACCTGATGAGCCTGGGCGCGCTCGACTTCGGCATCATCGTCGACGGCGCCGTGGTGATCGTCGAGAACTGCATCCGGCGCCTGGGCGCGGCCCAGGCCCAGGTTCAATCACTGCATGGGCGCCTCTTGAACCGCGAGGAGCGCTTCGCGGAAGTGGCGGCGGCCGCCGCCGAAGCACGCCGTCCGCTGCTGTTCGGCCAGCTGATCATCATCACCGTCTACCTGCCGATCTTTGCCCTGTCCGGGGTCGAGGGCAGGATGTTCCACCCGATGGCGATCACGGTGGTGATGGCGCTGGCGGCGGCGATGCTGCTGTCGGTGACCTTCGTGCCGGCGGCGGTGGCGCTGTGCGTGCGCGGGAAAGTGGCCGAACACGAGAACCGGCTGGTGCACGGCGCGCGCCGCCTCTACCTGCCGCTGCTGGACCGGGTACTGCGCAACCGCCCGGTGGCGCTGGCCTTCGCCGTGCTGGCCGTGCTGCTGTCCGGGATGCTGGCCACGCGCCTGGGCACCGAGTTCGCGCCCAACCTCGACGAGGGCGACCTCGCCGTGCTGACCATGCGCATCCCGGGCACCAGCCTGCAGCAGTCGGTGGCGATGCAGCAGCACCTGGAAAGCGCGCTGCTGCAGCAGTTCCCGGAAATCGAGCGCATGTTTGCGCGCATCGGCACGGCCGAGGTGGCGACCGACCCGATGCCGCCGAACGCCGCCGACAGCTACATCATCCTGCGCCCCGAGCGCGACTGGCCGGCGCCGCGCAAGACCCATGCCGAGCTGGTCGCCGCCATCACGGAAGCGGCGGGGCGCATCCCGGGCAACAACTACGAGTTCTCGCAGCCGATCCAGCTGCGCTTCAACGAACTGATTTCCGGCGTGCGCAGCGACGTCGCCGTCAAGGTGTTCGGCGACGATCCGGCGGCGATGGCGGCCACCGCGCAGCAGGTGGCGCGGGTGTTGAACGGCGTGCCGGGCGCTGCCGAGGTCAAGGTCGAGCAGGTCGAAGGCTTGCCTGCGCTGACGTTGAGGGTGGACCGCGCCAGGGCCGCGCGCTACGGCCTGAACGTGGCCGACGTCCAGGAAACCTTCGGCGCGCTGGTCGGCGGCCGCGATGCCGGTACCGTATTCGAGGGCGACCGCCGCTTCGCGCTCACGATCCGGCTCGGAGAAGGGCAGCGCAACGACGTCGACGTCCTGCGGCGCATGCCGATCGCGCTGCCGGCAGTGGAGGGGCGGGCGGCCGCCAGCATCCCGCTGTCCGAGATTGCCACCCTCGATTTCGTGCCGGAGGCGAACCAGATCAGCCGCGAAAACGGCAAGCGCCGCATCGTCGTCAGCGCCAACGTGCGCGGGCGCGACCTCGGTTCCTTCGTCGGCGACGTGCAGGCGCGGCTGGCGCAGCAGGAGCAACTGAGGCTGCCGCCGGGCACCTGGCTGGGCCTGGGCGGCCAGTTCGAGAACCTGCAGACCGCCAGCCGGCGCCTGGCGCTGGTGATCCCGGCGGCACTGGCGCTGGTGTTCGCGCTGCTCTACCTGATGTTCAACAGCGTCAAGGATGGCCTGCTGGTCTTCAGCGGCATCCCGTTCGCGATGAGCGGCGGCGTGCTGGCGCTGTGGCTGCGCGGCCTGCCGCTGTCGATCTCGGCGGCAGTTGGCTTCATCGCGCTGTCCGGGGTGGCGGTGCTGAACGGCCTGGTGATGATGTCTTTTGTCCGCACGCTGCGTGAGCAGGGCATGGGGCCGGAACAGGCGATGCGCGAAGGGGCGCAGGTGCGGCTGCGGGCGGTGCTGATGACGGCGCTGGTGGCCTCGCTCGGCTTCCTGCCGATGGCGCTGGCGACCAGCACCGGGGCCGAGGTGCAGCGGCCGCTGGCGACGGTGGTGATCGGGGGCATCCTGTCGTCGACGGCGCTGACGCTGCTGATCCTGCCGGCGCTATATACCTGGGCGCACCGGAAAGAGCGTTAAGCCCATAGCCTGTCCCCACCCAGCTCGAGCTGGGTGAGGTACAGGCGCACGTCGAATTCGAGCTGGTGGTAGTCCGGCTCCATCCAGCAGCACAACTTGTAAAAGGCCTTGTCGTGTTCCTTTTCCTTCAGGTGCGCCAGTTCGTGCACGGCGATCATGCGCAGGAATGCGGGCGGGGCGTCGCGGAACACGGTGCCGATGCGGATCTCGCGCTTGGCCTTCAATTTGCCGCCCTGGACGCGCGAGATCTGCGTGTGCAGGCCCAGCGCCTGCTGCACGATGGCGATCTTGCTGTCGTATTCGACCTTGGTCACCGGATCGGCGTTGCGCAGGTATTCGTCCTTCAAGTCCTGCACGTAGCCGTACAGGGCCTTGTCGGTGCGGATGGCGTGGGCGTCCGGGTAGCGCTGGCGCAGGTGGTCGGCCAGGCGGTCGTCGTCGATCAGGCGGCGGACCCGGGCCAGCAGGTGCTCGGGATAGGCGCCGAGGTAGGTCAGGTGGGCAGGGGAGGACACGGACGGAGAATGCGGGTAAAAGCGCACTCTAGCACAAGGCGGGGGAGAAGGGCGTTGGCGGCCGGGATGCGAGGGGAAGGCCGCGCCCGGTGACGAGCGGCGCGGACGATCCCGGTTCAGATGGTCAAGATGATGCGGATGATGGATAAGGAGGACGGGGTTGCTGGTCGATGCTTGCCTTATTCCTCCTTGGTGCTGCCCTGGCGGTTGCCGGGCTTGGCCGCCGCTGCGGCGCGGTTGGCCGATTGCCGGCTTTCCCCGCCCTTGCGGCCGATGTCGGCCATGTGGGCGCGGTTGCGGCTGACCACTTCCCCGCCTTTCTGGCCGGCGCGGCGCGCTTCTTCCGAGTCGAACTCGTGCGCCGTACCCTTCTGGTGGGCGGCCTGGCCACCCTTGCTGGCGATTTGACGCTGCTGGTTCTGGTCCATCGCTGCGAAACCGCGCTTGGCAGGCTGGCTTTTCTGCTCGCTGCCGCCCGAGCCTGCAGCGCTCTTGCCGCCGTCCTTGCTTGTCGCCATATCGATCTCCTTGTGCCTGTCGGTGAACAATCAAACCCGAGCGTCATGGATGCGCTCGTGCGTTTAGAGAGGCAGGGGATGCGATAGTTCCGCCAGCTTGGGGGCGGCGCACCAAAAAACGGCAGGGACAGTGCCACGATCCGGAAGTGCTCTATTGGCAATACGTGCGACAATGTCCAGCCCGACATTTTGCTGGCCCTCACGGGCTCTTCTCATGGCGTATCCTGAATATATCCTGACCCTGTCCTGCCTCGACCAGCGCGGCATCGTGCTGCGGGTCTCGGGCTTTTTGGCCGAACACGGCTGTAACATCATCGATTCCGACCAGTTCGGCGACGCCGAATCGAAGCTGTTCTTCATGCGCGTGCACTTCGCGCTGGAAGACGCAAACGTCGGCGACGCCGCGCTGCGCGCCGGCTTCGACGCCCTGTGCGCCAACCTGGATGCGAAGGGCGAGCTGCACGACACCGCACGCAAGCCGCGTGTGATGCTGATGGTGTCGAAGATCGGCCATTGCCTGAACGACCTGCTGTTCCGCTACCGCAGCGGCCTGCTGCCGGTGGAGATTCCGGCGATCGTTTCGAACCACATGGAGTTCTACCAGCTCGCGGCCAGTTACAATATCCCTTTCCACCACTTGCCGCTCGAGGCCGGTGCCAGCGAATCGGCCAAGCGCGCCCAGGAAGCGCGCGTGATCGACCTGCTCGACACCCACCGCATCGACCTGGTCGTGCTGGCGCGCTACATGCAGATCCTGTCGCCGGAACTGTGTCAGGCACTGAAGGGAAGGGCGATCAACATCCACCATTCCTTCCTGCCCAGCTTCAAGGGCGCGCGCCCGTATGCCCAGGCCCACAAGCGCGGCGTGAAGCTGATCGGCGCCACTGCCCACTTCGTCACCGGCGACCTGGACGAGGGCCCGATCATCGAGCAGGATGTCGAGCGGGTCGACCACGCGATGAGCGTGGACGAGCTGACGGCAATCGGACGCGACGTCGAGAGCGTCGTGCTGGCGCGTGCGGTCAAGTGCTTCGTGGAACACCGTATCCTGCTGAACGGCGACAAGACCGTCGTCTTCAACTGATCCCATTAACAAAGGAACGAGAGAAACCGTCGCGAGCGGCAGCAATGCTGGTTGAGAAGCGCAGCTGTACGGAGGTACAGCGAGCATCGCAAACCTGCAGTGCAACGCGCAGCAGGTTTATCGAAGTTCCGGAAAGTTAGAACGACCCGATGGCCCTCAAAGCAACGATCTACAAGGCAGACCTGAACATTGCGGACATGGACCGCAACTACTACCAGGAGCACGCGCTCACCATCGCGCGCCATCCTTCGGAAACCGACGAGCGCGTGATGATCCGCCTGCTCGCCTTTGCCTTGCACGCCGATCCGGCGCTCACCTACGGCAAGGACCTGTTCGACGTCGAGGAACCGGCTCTCTGGCTGAAGGACCTGACCGGCGCCATCGACACCTGGATCGAAGTCGGCCAGCCCGACGAACGCCGCCTGATGAAGGCCAGCGGCCAGTCGAACCGGGTGATCGTGTACAGCTACAGCGCCACCAGCCATATCTGGTTCAAGCAGCTCGCCAGCAAGATCGAGCGCGCCAGAAAGATCACTATTATTAACATCCTGCCCGAGAGCAGCGCCGCCCTCGAGCGCCTGTGCAGCCGCAACATGCAGCTGCAGTGCACGATCCAGGACGGGCAGGTGTGGATCACCGACGGTACCGAGACCGTGCAGGTAGAGCGCGAGATCCTGACGGCGCCACGCTGAGCAGAACTATAATTAGGAAGCACGTCGTCCCCGCGAAGGCAGGGATCCATGCTGCGCTTACAAAAGCCGGTGTGTCGATGATATCGAGGCTGCTGCAGATGTACTGAATTCTGTTCTTCAGTATGGTTCCCCGCCTTCGCGGGGACGACGGGTTAACTATCACTCACCAGGTAACGCCATGTTCAAACGCATCGCCCTGCTGGCCGCCGCCGGCCTGCTGTCCACCGCCGCCTTCGCCCAATCCCAGTCCCAGTCTCAGCTCCAGGTGAGCGACCCCTGGATCCGCGCCACCGTCCCGGCCCAGAAGGCCACCGGCGCCTTCATGCAGTTGAAAGCCGCCAAGGCAACGCGCCTGCTGGCGGCCAGCAGCCCGGCCGCCGGCCGCGTCGAGATCCACCAGATGGAGATGCAGGGCCAGACCATGCGCATGCATGCGGTCGACGGCATCGACCTGCCGGCCGGCCAGGCCGTCAACCTGGCATCCGGCGGCTACCACATCATGCTGCTCGACCTGAAGCGCCAGCTGAAGGAAGGCGAGCAGGTGCCGATGACCCTGACGCTGCAAGGCGCCGACGGCAAGCGCGACAGCGTCAACCTGACGGTGCCGGTCAAGCCGCTGGCCTACAGCGTACAAGGCGGCCACTGAGCGCGTATTGAGCCGCCACCGAGCCGCCCTTGAGCGGCTCAGGCATCAGCGCGGGTCGCCGCCGGCGCGGTGCACGCCGCCCGAGCCCGCGACCGACTTGCGCACGCGCGGGTCGCCGTAGTACTCGACGTCGCCCGAGCCGGCGACCGACACGTTCAGCTCGTTGCGGGCCCACACCTTGGCATCGCCCGAACCCGCGATATTCACCTTGGCGTCGTCGCTGCGCACGCGCGCCAGGTCGACGTCGCCCGAGCCGGCGATCGACAGCGACAGGCTGCGCACGTTGCCTTCATCGACCTGCAGGTCGCCGCTGCCGCTGACGTTGGCGCGCAGATCGGCGCCCTCGGCCTTGCGTACCTTGACGTCGCCGGAACCGCCGATGGCGATCTGCATGCGGTCGCCACGGACGGCGTCGGCATCGATGTCGCCGGAGCCGGACACCGACAGGCGCTCGATCTCGCGCGCCTGGACGATGAACTTCAGGTTGCGCGTCTTCGGCATCATATGGTCCTTGCCGCGGATCTTCAGCGTGCCGTCTTCCACCACGGTCTCGATCAGCGGCAGCAGGTTGGCGTCGGTCTCGACCGTGATGCCTTCGCGGCCGCCGCTGCGGATCTCGACCTTGCCCGGCAGCGACAGCGCGACGCCGCTGAAGGCGCCCAGCTCGCGCGCCTGGCGCTGCACGTTGCCGTTACCCTGCACCTGTTCGCCCTTGCTCCAGGCCCAGTCGCGGGCCTGGGTGGCGGGGAGGGCGAAAGTTGCACCGAGGGCGAGGACGCAGGCGGCGGCGAGCAGGCGGCAGTTCGGGCGGGTCGTGTTCATCTTGTTATCTCCGTAAAAAGTGGCTGGACGTTTGCATCCTAGGCAAACGGGCCGGTGCATGCGCGGACTTTGCGACGAAGTGCGCAATTGCCACACCAGAGTGCCGCCGGCTGGAGCGAACGGTACGCCGTCCAGTATGATACGAGCCTTCCGATTTACCCTTGATGGATTAGAGAACAGACATGGCAGCCGAAGAAGTGACTTTCGACCAAGTGGCAAAAGCGGCAAGCGGCCTGCAGGACGCGGGCGAGGCGGTGACGCTCGATGCGGTGCGCGCGGCACTCGACGCCGATGGCGTGCAGGCGACGGCGGGCGCCGTCTACAAGCACCTGGCCGACTGGCGCGCGCAGCACATGGCCGCCCCGGCGGCGCCCGCGGCGGAACTGCCGCCGGCACTGCTGGCGGGCCTGGCCGACTGGGCGCGCCAGTTCGCGCACGAGGCCGGCGCCGCCGACCGCGAAGCGCTGGCCCGCGCCGGCGACGACATGCAATCCCTGATCGACGCCGGCGACGAACTGGAAGCCGCACGCGCCGAACTCAGCGGCCAGGTGGCGGCGGCGTCGGCCGAACGCGACGATATGCTGGCCCAGCTGGCCGAGCGCGATGAAACGATCGAGCGCCTGACGGCCGAGCTGAGCAACGCCAAGCAGGTGGCGATGGATGCGCTGGTCGGCAAGGCCAAGGACCAGCTGGCGATCGAAGGCAAGGACGCCCAGCTGGCCGACCTGCGCGCCCAGATCGAACGCAACGTGACCGCGGCCGCGGCGCTGTCCGATGCGCGCCTGGCGGCCGAGATGGAGCTGGTCGGCGCGGCGACCGCGCGCGACAGCCTGGCGGGAGAACTCAGGGATGTGCGGGCGCAGCTGGATGTGCTGCGCAACCGGCGCTAAAACGACTGTTTTATCCAATTCGAAAAAACGGCACCTTAAAACATCGTCGTCCCCGCGCAGGCGGGGACCCATACTGACTTTCCGAAGTCAGTATTGCAATACGGCTGGCGTGTTTCCACCATACGGGTACCTGTCGCTCAGCATGGCGGTAAATAGCCCAGTGGGCTATTTACCGCCTCCGGAGGAACGACGGGCTAACGATCTTTGCTTGACCGGCGGTTGTCAATCTGCCACAGCGGCATTGAAAAAATATCTTTCCAAGTGGAACTTTGTATTGGCCCTGGTTTTATAATTAATGCATCGCCTGTTTCAGCCCTTGCATGATGGAATATCACCAGTCCTCACAGATTCCCACCCTGTCGTATGTCGAAAACGAAGACCATCCGGTGTTCGGCACCCTGGTCGAGCAGATCCTGCATCTGCTGAATTCGAAGCTGGTGTTTTCCGACGTCATCATCCACCAGAACAGTCCCTTGATGCTGCGCCAGCCGAAGGGGCTGGTGGCGGTGACCGATTCGCCGATCACCCGAGAGGAACTGGAAGAATTCTTCGACGTCATCGAGCCGAACTGGGCCGAGCGCATCGCGGACCGCGCATTCGACCGCTCGATCGACCTGCACACGGCGCGCATCCGCGCCAACTGCTTCAGCTTCCAGGGCAAGAAGCGCCTCGGCTGCGTGATCCGGCGCTTCCCGAAGGAGCCGCTGGGGCTGCTCGAGCTCGGCCTGCATCCCGACGAACTCGAATTCGCGCGCCTGACCAGCGGCCTGGTCCTGATCATCGGCGACACCTGCCAGGGCAAGTCGACCACGATCGCGTCGATGCTCGACGAGATCAACAAGCGGCGCTCGGGCCACATCATCACCATCGAAGACCCGGTCGAGACCCTGATCCCGCAGCGCAAATGCATCATCACCCAGCGCGAGGTCGGCCTCGACGGCGACGTCGAGAGCTATTACCTGGGCGCGCTGGACGCCCTGCGCGAGCGTCCCGACGTGATCGTCATCGGCGAGATCCGCGACGCCCAGACCGCCCAGGAAGCGCTGGCCCTGGCGGAGTCCGGCCCGCTGGTGCTGGCCACGCTGCACGCGCGCTCGACCGAGCTCGGCCTGCAAAAGATGCTGCGCCTGCTGGGCAATTCCGACGCCCAGGGCCAGGCGCTGGCGCATGCGCTGCGCGGCGTGCTGTGCCAGGCGCTGCTGCCGTCGAAGCAGGGCAACCGGTATCACCTGGCCACCGAATGCCTGAGCCTGAGCCCGGCCGTGGCGGCGATGATCGAGCAGGGCGACCTGGGCGCCATCCGCACCCACATGAATGCCGGCCATGCGCCCGGTTGCCATACCATGAACAGCGTGCTGGAAGCGCTGCTGGCGGCGCACAAGGTGGGCACGGAGGATGCGCGCGCGGCCACCACGGATCGGATCGGATTCGCTGAAATGGTGTAAGGGAAATAGCCCACTGGTAGCCTTTAACAGTGCTTTCCCACTTTTCTTGATGCCTTCGCGCTGGCGCAATACCGGCGCCTGTCGCGTGCTTCAACATCTGCCGGGTGTGCGCCAGAACACGGCACCGTTCGCGCATGCCTTCAAGAAAAGGAGATGCGTGCAATGTGCGGAATCAGTGGGATTGTCAACAAGAACGCCTCGGCCGTGAGTCCCGGCGCGATCAAGGGCATCAACGACCTGATCGCCCACCGTGGCCCGGACGACGAAGGTTTTTTCCTTGGCGAGCACTTCGCGCTCGGGCACCGGCGCCTGTCGATCCTCGACCTGTCGCCCGACGGGCACCAGCCGATGCACTACCAGGACAAGTACGTCATCACCTTCAACGGCGAGATCTACAATTACCTCGAAATCCGCGAGGAACTGCTGCAGGACGGCTACCGCTTCGTGTCGAAGACCGACACCGAAGTCATCCTCTGCGCCTACGACAAATGGGGACCGGCCTGTGTCGAGCGCTTCAACGGCATGTGGGGCTTCTGCCTGTACGACCGTGAAAAGCAGGTCCTGTTCTGCAGCCGCGATCGCTTCGGCGTGAAGCCCTTCTATTACGCGGATACGCCGCAGAAATTCATCTTCGGCTCCGAAATCAAGCAGGTGCTGGCCGGCCGCGGCGGCCCTGCCGTGGCCAACATGGGCGCCGTGCGCGACTTCCTGATCGAAGGCTATTCCGATCACACGCACGAAACCTTCTTCGAAGGCGTGGTCGCGCTGCCGGCCGGCCACAACCTGGTGTATTCGCTGGCGAACCACAGCGCCGAGCTGTCGCGCTTTTACGCGCTGGCCGCGCCGCCCGAGGTCGAGGCGCTCGACGAACCCTCGGCCATCGCACGCTTCCGGGCCGAGCTGAAGCGCTCGATCGGCTACCGGCTGCGCTCGGACGTCAAGGTCGGCACCTGCCTCAGCGGCGGGCTGGACAGCTCCAGCATCGCCAGCCTGTCGGCCGCGCTGTACCACGAGGCCAGCGCGGACCGCTTCCAGGCGATCCACGCCAACAGCGGCATCGACGAGATCGACGAAAGCGCCTACGCGCGCGAAGTCGCCAAGGCCGGCGGGATCGATTTGTTCGTCATCGAGCCCAGTGCCGACGAATTCATCCGGGCCATCGACGAGGTCGTGTACTGCCAGGAAGAGCCGTTTGCCGCGCCGTCGATCTTCATGCAGTACTTCGTGTTCAAGAAGGCAAAGGAAATCGGCTGCAAGGTGATGCTGGACGGGCAGGGCGGCGACGAGACCCTGCTCGGCTACGAGCGCTACTACGCGGCCTACCTGCACTCGCTGCCCTGGCGCGACGCCATCGGCGAACTGTTCGTGATGCGCAATCACTCCAAGCTGTCGCTGTCCGAACTGCTCGGCAACTTCATGTATTTTTCGATCTCGCGCCTGCGCATCTGGCGCCTGCGCCGCAAGTTTGCCTACATCAAGCCCGAATACCTGCTGCAGTTCCCGAACATCCGCAAGCTGAGCAAGGGCTACCGCGACATCCGCGCCATGCAGAAGATGGAAATCGAAAGCTTCCAGCTGCCGCACCTGCTGCGCTACGAAGACCGCAATTCGATGCGCCACTCGATCGAGGCGCGCCTGCCTTTCCTCGACTACAAGCTGGTCGAAGCCGCCTTCGGCATGAGCAACCATTTCAAGATCAAGAATGGCTGGACCAAGCACGTGCTGCGGGTCGCGATGGAAGGCCTGGTGCCGAAGAATATCCTGTGGCGCAAGGTCAAGCTGGGCTTCGAAGCGCCGGCGGACGCCTGGATCAAGGCCGCCAGTGCCAGCATGAAAGCGACCATCGGCGGCTCCGCCATCGTGGCCGGCATGTGCAAGGAAGCACTCAACTTCGACAAGATCGACAATGTGACCTTCTGGAAGCTCTACAGCATCGCCAAGTGGGAAGCCGTGTATTCGGTGCAGGCGTCCAGGATCCCGGACGAAGTCCGCGCCGCCAGGCCGGCGCAGGGCGGGGCGTTCGCGCACCGTACCCCGACCGCGCCCTCGGCGGTGCAGGTGCGCGGCGGCCGGTTCGATTGATGCGGCCATGCAGTTGGTGCCGCCGGTGGTTTGTGTCCGGGCCGGCGCCGGCATCCTCGCTCGCGCCGGCCGGCACGGTCAGTCCAGCGGCACTGCGCGATAGCGGTTGACCTGTGCCGCCGTCACTTCCGGCGCCGCATTGCCCCAGCTGGCGCGCACGTAACTGATCACCGCGGCGGCTTCGGTATCGTTCAGCACCGGGCTGAAAGGCGGCATGCTGTAGGGCCGCGGATTGCCCGCGGTCGACGGCGGAAAGCCGCCGCTGAGCACGATGCGGATCGCGTTGACCGGCTCCGCCATCGTCAGCGCGCGGTTGCCGGCCAGCGGTGGATACACCTTGCCGTTGCCGCCGCCGCGGCCATTGGCGCCATGGCAGTCGGCGCAGTGAGTCTCGTACAACTGGCCACCGAGCTTCAGCGCCGCTTCGCCCGGCGGCGCGGCCGGCGGCGCCTCGTCGCGGTCCGCGGGCAGCGATTTCAGGTACACCGCCATGGCGCGCAGGTCGGGTTCGGACAGGTGCTGCAGGCTTTGCTGGACCACTTCCGCCATCGGCCCATAGACGGCACCCTGGGTTGAGACCCCGGTGCGCAGCAGCTGCACGATGTGCGGCACCTCCCACTCCCCGAGTCCGGCTTCGCGGCTCGAGGTCAGCGACGGCGCGTACCAGCCGCTGACCGGGATCAGGCCGCCGGACAGGCCGCCGCCGCTGCCGCCCAGCAGGTTGCGGCTGCTGTGGCAGGCGCTGCAATGGCCCAGGCCTTCGACCAGGTAGGCGCCGCGGTTCCACGCCGCCGGCCTGGCCTTGTCGACAGGCTGGACGCCGGGGCGGAAATACAGCAGGCGCCAGCCGGCCAGGGCCAGCTGCCTATCGTAGGGAAAACGCAGCGCGTGCGGCCGGTTCGGCTGGCGTACCGGGGCCAGGCTGCGCAGCCAGGCGAACAAGGCGTCGGCGTCGTCGCGCGTGACCCGGGTCGTGTGAGTGTAGGGAAAGGCGGGATACAGCAGGCGCCCGTCGCGGCCGATGCCGTTGTGCAGCGCGTTCCAGAAATCGTCGGCGCTCCAGGCACCGAGGCCGGTGGCGGCATCCGGCGTCAGGTTCGGGCCGACCAGGCGGCCGAACGGGGTATCGAGCGCGCGGCCGCCGGCGTACGCCGCGCCGCCGCGCGCGGTATGGCAGCCGATGCAGTCGCCGGCACGCGCCAGGTAGGCGCCGCGGGCGATGTTGTCAGGCGTAGATGCCCAGGCCTGGGGCGAGCGCGCCGGAATGAATTCGGCGCGCGGCCAGGCGGCCACGGCCCAGGCGACCAGGGCCAGCAGCAGCGCCAGCAGAACGATGCCCAGTCGTGCGAACGCGCGCCTCATCGCGCCTGCTCCTTCGCTTGCGTGGACGAGGCCTGCTGCACGCTGCCGCAGGCCAGCGGCAAGACCTGCTGGCCGGCAGCTTGCGGGGCCGGGTCGGCCGGTTGCGGTTCGCTTGCCAGCCAGGCCGAGACCGCGGCGACGTCGGCCAGCGACAGGCGCGCCGCGATGGTCCCCATGCAGTCGGGTGCGTGGGCGCGGCGGCTGCCGTTGCGCCAGGCGCCGAACTGGGCGTTGATGTAGTCGCGCGGCAGCCCGAGCAGGCCGGGAATGGCGGGCAGGGTGCCGGTCAGTCGCTGGCCGTGGCAGGCGATGCAGGCCGGTACCTTCAGCCCAGGGTCGCCCTGCGTCACCAGCTGGCGGCCGCGCGCCAGTTCGGCTGCCGGCAGGGAGGCGCGGTCGAGCGGTGCGGCCGCCAGGTGCTGCGCCGCGAAGTAGTCGGCGATCTCGCGCAGGTAATCGTCCGACAGCGGCGTGACCATCCAGGTCATCAATGGATACTGGCGTCGGCCTTCGCGAAAGTTGAGCAACTGGTGATACAGGTAGCCGGCGGGCTTGCCGGCGATGCGCGGGAAATAGCGGCGTTCGTCGCGCGGCGGTGGCTTGCCGGGGTCGCCGTGGCAGGCCGTGCAGGCGACCAGGCGCTGGGCCAGCGTGTCGGGTACCTGAGTGGGGACGGGAGCGGGGACGGGAGCAGCTACCTGGGCAGATGCGGGGGCCGACTGACCCGCAGCCGGCGCGGCCGGTAACAGGCTTAGACTCGGGCTCAGGCTATACAGCAGGATGATCGGCGCACATCGAAACGCAGCCCGCATGGCAGCTCCCGGAAAGGCGGAGTTCGCATCATACTTTGTTTTATTGCAATGTGGTCAATGCGCGTCCTGGAAACTGCGCAGGTAGGCCAGCAGCGCCCGCATCTCGCGCTCGTCGCCGATGCCCCAGAAGCGCATCCTGGTGCCGGGCATCGCCTTGTCCGGATTGGCCAGGAAATGGGCCAAAGTCTGCTCGTCCCAGACGATGCCGGATGCCTTCATTGCCGGCGAATAGGCGAAGTCGGCGGTGGAACCGGCACGGCGTCCGAACAGGCCGTTCAACTGCGGGCCAAAGCCGCCGCGGGCATTGGCGCCGACCTGGTGGCAGGAGGCGCATTGGCGGAACACCGCGGCGCCGTCGACCGGCTTGTCGGCGCGCGAGCAGCCTTGCAGCGTGGCCAGGAAGGCCAACATGAGAGGCAGACGGCGGACAGGGCGGTGCGGCGCTTTCATCGCACCAGTATAAAACGGGGCGGAAGGTCTGTTGGCTACTTTAGAACGGCTGATGAAACCGTGTTGTAACCCTGGAGATAATAACGTCGTACATTGAGCCGTTGGGCGAAACGTCTGGAATAAGCCAGCTGGAACTGTCCGCTCAGCGGACGCGCGACCCGCGGCGCCGGCTCGCCAGCAGACGTTCTAGTTCGATCCTCTGTTCCATCGTTTCCTGGATGAGAATCTCGGCGGACTGGGCATCGCCGATGATGAATTTCCATAAAGCCCGCAGCCGTTTCATGATCGTCCGATGTCGTTTGCAACAAAAGTCGCAATCTTATTTCCTTTGGGCATTAAGAATCGGTGCGTCAACGCACATTATGATGACATTAGGAAAGATGTATGCCTGCTTGCTTGTTCTCAGGGCCGGCGGACACAGCTGACACGGAACTCAGCAACTGAGCGCTATGGCATTTCCTTCTAGCTGGACCGACGACACGAATATCGCGCTTGCTGAGCATCGATCACTGAAGAAGTGATCACGTTTTGTGATTTCGATGTGCATGGAAGAGGCATAGAAAAACCAATGAAATATGATGACGCTAGCTGGCATGCCGGCGGCGAGTTCTCCAAAGAACTGCCACCAGAGGCTGGGGCGACCCACATCGGCATGTTTGCGGCTTGGTGCATGCTGAATGGACTCGCTGGGGAACTTCACGAGGAAGAATTCGAAGCCGATTTGCAGCGTCTGCGGCAGCGTGCAGTCACTCCTGGCGCTTGGTTTATTGCTGTTTGTGACGGAAAGCTTGTCGACGAGGACTTAAATGACGAAGGTAATGACTTCGCCAAAAGTTACTACAGCGATGCTCAGCCAAACTATCTGAGCGACCTGACCAGGGCAGTCGGTGATCGCCTTCCGAGTCCCTATCATCTTCCCGATAGCTGGGATAATTATGATCAGCTTGCGCCATTGCTCACGTTTCGCTACCGCGAATGGACACAACAGACTGGTTAGCGTTTTCCTTGAGCCGCCGGGCTCGGCATGCTTTTCGAGCGGTGTGCAATGGGGTTGGCGGGACCAGGGAGTGAAGCAAACCGAGGTCTATTTCAATCCTGTTGAGAATTTGCCGCATGAAGAAATTTCGCCATCATGAGTATTTTGCGAAGCCAAAGTCGTACAGGCCTATCGCTTCCCATTCGTCTGTCTTTCCTGTCGCAAGTCGTTCAAGTTTCCTGCGGCCTTACGTGAGCGTCACTGTCCGCAATGTGCAGGGCCGATGGTCATGTTGAGTCGGAAGTTCTCGGCGCCAAAATGCAAGAATCTGGCGCAATGGGCAAAGGTTCGATTTCTCATCGAACATGGATTCCGTTTTTATCCTGTTTTCGATCCTTGCTCAGGCGGCACGCTCGCCGCCAAGTATCCCGACACGCTGAAACAGGCGAAGTGGTTTGTGCAGCCCTATGCTGCTCAGCGGGCACGCCAATGCGCTGAAGCGTAGGGATGCGGAAGCGGTGCAAACGAACTTCATCGCTGTCGCGTATCGTGCCAAACCCGGCGCATTGCGTACCATTGTCGATGTCTCGTATGCCGAACACCTGATGTGGGATGCCAGCCTCTCTGACAGAGAGCGTGCCGCAGCGATGCCACCGATGTCGTCTGCGCCCTGTCAGTCTTCCGGCGACTTGGTCCGGACCGGTACCGGCACCGCCGGCTGCGCCCGCCAGTGACGATAGATGCGCAGCGCCACGTGGGCATCGTCGGCCGCGTACAGGATCTGCTTGTCGCTCAGGCGCGGCAGCGACCAGTTGGTGGTGGTGATCTTGCGCGATTTCTGCAGGCGCTGGCCGAAGAAGCGCTCGACCGCGGTCTTCGCGCCCCAGGCGTTGCGCTCGCCGCGACGCAGGGCGGTGGACAGGTCGAGCACGTTGCGGGTGTCGATGCCGAGCTTGGCGCGCAGGCGGCGCAGGTCGTCGCCCAGGCCGAAGCCGACTTTCAGGATCGTTTCCGATTCCAGTATCGCGCGCAATACCGGCACGATGTGCGCGCCGGATGGCTCCGGCTCGCCATGAGCCGGCGCACGCACGCCGGCAATCTGGAACAGCCAGGCGTGCTCGTCGGTCGCCAGCTGCACCAGGTGGGGGCCGGTCGAGACTTCGCCTTTCTGGAAGGTCGGCTTCGATTCGGTATCGAAGCCGACCGTGTCGGACGCCGCCAGCGCCGCCAGGGCGGCGTCGGCATCGGCGCGCGTACGCACCAGGCGCACGTCGGCCAGCTGCAAGCCCTGGTAGGGCGGCAGCGCATCGTCCAGGACCTCGCTCATGGTCTTCGTACGCCGGGCCTGGCTTAACGGCGCGCGAATTTCGACGCCAGCTGTTCCAGCTTTTCCTGGCGCTTGCGGTCGGCTTCTTCCTTGACGGCCAGTTCGCGTTCGGCCTTCTTGCGCTCGGCTTCTTTCTTGAAGCGTTCCTGCAGCAATTCCTTGGCGTGCTGGCGGTGGGTGTCAGTGACTTCGGCGCCCGGATTGCCATCGAGGTCGTAACGCACGGTGGCCTTTTCCATCGCGCGCAGGTAGCGCATCGAGCCGGTATGGATGCCGAGCGCGGCGCGCATGGTCTTGCGGTTCAGGCCGGGCATATTGGCCAGCACCTGCTTGTCGATGCCGATCGCCAGCGGCAGGCACTCGCGGAAGGCCTTGAACTGTTGCTGCAGCTGCTTCAGCAGCGCGCGCGGGGATTGCGCGTCAGTACCTGGTGCTGCGGCACTCGGTACATCGGCACTCGGTACATCGGCACTCGGTACATCGGCACTCGGTACATCGGCACTCGGTGCATCAGTGCCCGGTGCTGCGGCAGCCGGTGCATCGGCTGCCGGCTGCGGAACGGACCCGGCGTCAGGCTGCGGTGCGGAAGTGCCGGTATCAGCGGCACCGGTATCGGACGTCGGGGTGGTGGACGTACCGGTTGCTGCGTTTTCAGTGGCCTCGTTGGACTCGGCGACAGGACTCATCGTATTCATTGACTTCATGGTAAGAACAAGAAGCGGAAGGATAGCATGGCCGGCGCTTCGTTGTGCCGCTCAGCCGTGTCATGGAAGGTTTTTTAGCGGAAATGATCACCATTTCACACGCAGTGGGCGGGCACGGGGCCGGGAAATCGTGTATGATCCGCCCCTTTGCTTGCATCGGACTTGCGCCGACGCAGACTGGCCGGAGGGGCGAAGAGCGGGCAGGGGAAGTATGCGAAATTCTTATATCCCTTATCGGATATAGTAATTGGTAAGCAAACTTTCTCGCATGCATAATGTGCCTGTCTCCTCTATTCTCCTCTGGAAAATAGATTTCAAGCCCGTCGCCTGACGGGCTTTTTTTCGTTCTGACATGCTAGACCGCGATCTCGACATCACCACGTTCCGCCCCAGCCCACCGTCCCGGTCCCGCGCCGCCTCCTTGCGCGCCGAAGGGCGATCGGCCGGCGCGATGCCGCGGGGTGCTTGATTTTCGGCCTAATCGCCCTTAAGTAGGGCCATCCCGTTATCCCTTCCCAAGGCCCGCGTTGCGGGCCCGGTGGATTATTGACTTCGCAGGCGCGCACTTCGCCTCGACTGGAGAAAGTTTTATGAAAAACACCGCCAAGACCTTGACACTGACAGCGAAAAAAGCGCCGGCGAAGAGCACGGCGCAGCTGTCCGTGCCGAAAACCGCGACCTCCTACTTCCTCGAAACGGAAGTGGCGGCCGGCGCACCGGCGGCCAAGGTGACGGTGGTTAAAACGCGTTCGCGCCTGGCGTCGTTGAAGGCGGCACAGGCCGAGCAGGCGAACGAAACGGCACAAGCGACCGAAGCAGCGCAAGCGGCGCAACTCGAGCCGGAGCAATTCGACCAGGCGGCCGCGGCAGGTGTCGAAGCGGCCGACGCGATCGCACCGGTGCTGGCCGCCACTGAATCCAGCCTGCCTGCCGACGAAGTCGACACCGTGGCCGACCCGATCGCCGCGCCGGCCCCGGCCGCATCGATCCTGGCCCCGGCCGCCGCCCCGGATGTCCCGGAAGTCACCCAGATCGTGACCCCGCACGCCGCCGTGGCCGCCGACGCCTCCGACCCGATCCCGACGCCGTCGGCACCTGCCGCGCCGCCGGTGATCGTGCGCAAGCGCGTGTCGAAGCTGGCCGCTCTGAAACCGGCCGAGCCGGCACCGGCATCGGCACCCGAGCCGGTCGCACCTGTCGTGGAAGCCGCACCGGCCGCCGCCGAGGCGCCGGCCGCGCGCGTGGTCCGTACCCGTACCGCGCGCCGTGTCGAGCCGGGCACCGCCGCCGCATCGAGCGCGCCGACCGGTACCGTCAGCACCACCACCGACGCTGCCGCCCTGGCCGCGATCGACACCTCCGGCTACATGCTGCCGGGTGTGAAAGTGCCGGGCCGCCGCGGCCGCAAGCCGAGCGAGTTCACGCCGGAAAACGACGAGATCGCCGCGCTGAACGCGGTCGAGCGTGCCGAACTGAAGGCGGCCTCGAAGCTGCGCGAGCGCAAGGCCAAGGGTATCTCGGGCATTCTCGGCGCCGAAGCCGGCTTCTCGAGCGAAGAGCTCGAAAAGCGCCGTACCCAGCTGAAGAACCTGATCAACATGGGCAAGGAGCGCGGCTACCTGACCCATGCGGAGATCAACGACCAGCTGCCGGAAAACATCATCGATCCGGAACAGATCGAAGGCATCATCGCGACCTTCAACGACATGGGCATCGCCGTCTACGAGCGCGCCCCGGAAGCCGAAATGATGCTGCTGTCGGACGCTGTCGTCACGCCGACCAGCGAGGACGAAGTCGAGGCCGCCGCCGCGACCGCGCTGTCGACGGTCGACTCCGATTTCGGCCGTACCACCGACCCGGTCCGCATGTACATGCGCGAAATGGGCGCGGTGTCGCTGCTGACGCGCGAGGGCGAGATCGCGATCGCCAAGCGTATCGAAGAAGGCCTGAAGGACATGGTGCAGGCGATCTCGGCCTGCCCGGTGACGATCTCGGAAATCATCGCGCTGTCGCACAAGATCGCCAGCGACGAGCTGAAGATCGACGACGTGGTCGACGGTTTCGTCGACCTGAACGAAGGTTCGTCGGCGCCGGCGCCGGCCGCTGCGTCAGCGTCGTCCGATGACGACGAGGAAGACGAGGTCGAGGAAGAAGAGGAAGAGAACGAAGCAAGCGGCAGCGCCGCCGCCGGCTACTCGGCCGAGCAGCTGGCTGCACTGCGCAAGCATGCGCTGGACAAGTTCACGACCATCGAAAAGCATTTCGACAAGATGGGCCACGCGTTCAAGACCCACGGCTACGGCTCGCTGCAGTACTTGGCGGCCCAGGACGTGATCACCACCGAGCTGCTCGGCATCCGCTTCACCGCGAAGATCGTGGAAAAGCTGTGCGACACGCTGCGCGGCCAGATGGACGAAGTGCGTTCGATCGAGCGCGCCGTGCTGGACATCTGCGTGAACCGCTGCGGCATGCCGCGCGCCCACTTCATCAAGGTGTTCCCGGGCAACGAGACCGACCTCGAGTGGGTGCAGCGCGAAGTCGACTGCGCGTATCCGTACAGCGCGGTGCTGTCGCGTAACGCCCCGGCGATCATGGAATTGCAGCGCCGCATGATCGACCTGCAGGCACGCGTCGCGCTGCCGCTGGCCGACCTGCGCAAGATCAACAAGCAGATGGCTGCCGGCGAAAAGCGTGCGCGTACCGCGAAGCGCGAAATGACGGTCGCCAACCTGCGCCTGGTGATCTCGATCGCCAAGAAGTACATCAACCGCGGCCTGCAATTCCTCGACCTGATCCAGGAAGGCAACATCGGCCTGCTGAAGGCCGTCGACAAGTTCGAGTACCGCCGTGGTTACAAGTTCTCGACCTACGCGACGTGGTGGATCCGCCAGGCGATCACGCGTTCGATCGCCGACATGGCCCGCACTATCCGCGTGCCGGTGCACATGATCGAGACGATCAACAAGATGAACCGCATCTCGCGCCAGATCATGCAGGAAACTGGCACCGAGCCGGACATGGCGACGCTGGCCGCCAAGATGGAGATGCCGGAATCGAAGGTGCGCGAGATCATGAAGATCGCGAAAGAGCCGATTTCGATGGAAACCCCGATGGGCGAGGACGGCGATTCGCAGCTGGGCGACTTCATCGAGGACAACGCGACCCTGGCGCCGCTGGAAGCCGCGATGCATGCCTCGATGCGCGGCGTGATCAAGGAAGTGCTGGACTCGCTGACCCCGCGCGAAGCCAAGGTCCTGCGCATGCGCTACGGCGTCGAGATGTCGAACGACCACACGCTGGAAGAAGTCGGCAAGCAGTTCGACGTGACCCGCGAGCGTATCCGCCAGATCGAAGCCAAGGCGATGAGCAAGCTGCGCCAGCCGTCGCGCTCGGACAAGCTGAAGACTTTCCTGCAAAACCAGTAATCCTGGACTAACCTAGGTGTGATGCCGCTTGACCCATGGTCAGGCGGCATTTTTTTTGTCGGGACGGAGGCGTTTCGGCAGATCCGCAACAGTGTCCGGGTGTTCAGTAACATGCTGGCTGGCATGTGTTGACGGGGCCACGCCAGGCAGGGAAGATGCTGCATGGCAATAACCGCCGTGTTTCCTTCTCATTTCCCTGATGCCTGCCCATTTCCTCCGCCGCTCGTCGATCAAGACGAAACTCATGCTCAGCATGGCCGCCTGCCTGCTGCTGTTCCTCGCGATTTCCTCGGCGCTCAGCGTGACGCTGACCGCGCGCAGCCTGCGTGCGCGGGCTGTCAACCAGGAGCTGCCGGCCGTGGTCGGCGAGATCCGCAACGACGTCTTGCGCCAGATTAGCGTGCCGCTCGCGGCAGCGCAGGCGATTGCCGGCAATGTCTACCTGCACGCCTGGGAGCGCGCGGGCTTGCCCGACACCGGACTCGATGCCTGGCGCGCCTATGCCGCCCGGGTCAAGGCCGACAACAGGGCGGCCACCGTTTTCTGGGCGTCGGCGTCGACCCTGAAGTTCATGGATGAGGGCGGCTTGAGCTACATGCTCGACAAGGCCAATCCACGCGATGCCTGGATGAGCGGTTTTCTCGGCAGCGGCCAGCCCTACGAGTTGAACATGAATCCGGATCCGAAGACCGGCGAGCTGAAACTGTTCATCAACACGCGCGCCGATGCCGGCGACGGCAAACTGGCGGTGACGGGCATCGGTCTGTCGATCGAAGCTCTCGGCCAGGCCGTGCGCGCCTACAAGGTGGGAGAGTCCGGCCACGTCTACCTGGTACGCGGGGACGGCACCATCCTGCTGCACCGCGACGCGGCGCGCGCCGACGGCAAGCACAAGCTGCAGGACCAGCCCGGCTTTACGCCCATGCTGGCAGCGCAGCTGCTCGGCAAGGCGCCATTCGCACACGGCGAGCTGGTGTCGGAGCAGGACAGCCTGATCGTTGCTTCTTCGCCAATTCCGCAGCTCGGCCTGTATGTCGTCGCTGAAGTGCCGGCGCGTGAAGTATTGGGCGACCTGGCACGCTCGGCCACCATCGCCGCGCTGGCGGCCGGTGTCGTCGGCGGCGGCATCGGCTTGCTGGTGGTGTTCCTGGTCAGCCGCGCGATCGCCGCCCCGGTGGCGCGTGCCGCCACGATGCTGGGCGAGATCGCCGACGGCAATGGCGACCTGACGCGCCGCATGCCGGTGGAGTCGGAAGACGAGGTCGGCAAGCTGGCGCTGGCCTTCAATCGTTTCGTGTCGTCCTTGAACCGGACCATGAACGAGGTGCGCGACAGCACGCACGCGATCGCCGGCGCTTCGGCGGAAATCGCGACCGGGAACCTGAACCTGTCGAGCCGGACCGAGGCCCAGGCCTCGAGCCTCGAGGAAACCGCCGCCGCCATGGAAGAGCTGACCTCGACGGTGCGCCAGAACGCGGAGAATGCGCGCCAGGCCAACCTGCTGGTGAGCAGCGCCAGCGGCCAGGCCGAGCAGGGCGGCCGGGTGGTGGGGCAGGTGGTGGCGACGATGGGGGCCATCACCGACAGCTCGCGCAAGATCGCCGACATCATCGGTGTAATCGACGGCATCGCGTTCCAGACCAATATCCTGGCCCTGAACGCCGCCGTCGAGGCGGCGCGCGCAGGCGAGCAGGGGCGTGGGTTCGCGGTCGTTGCCAGCGAAGTGCGCAACCTGGCCCAGCGGTCGGCCGCGGCGGCCAGGGAAATCAAGGCCTTGATCCAGGATTCCGTAGGCAAGGTCGAGTCCGGCGCGAAACTGGTGGACGATGCCGGCGCCGCCATGAGCGGCATCGTGCAGGCGGTGCAGCGCGTGGCCGGCCTGATGGGCGAGATTGATGCCGCCAGCAGCGAACAGAGCCAGGGAATCGGCCAGGTCAACCAGTCGATCGCGACCATGGACGACGTCACCCAGCAGAACGCCGCGCTGGTAGAGGAAGCCGCCGCCGCTGCCGCTGCCTTGGAAGACCAGGCTGGCCAGCTGTCCCGGATTGTGGCCGAGTTCAAACTCGAAGACGTGGCGGGCGCCCGGGCCTTGCCGGCGCTGCCGCGATAAACGGCAGCGCATGGCGCATGTGATTATCCGTGTAATTTGTCAACAGTAAATTATGCGGATTTGTTGCAGGCATGCCATAGAGAATTGTTGCTGTCATGTATCTGCATGCGCTTAGTAGAAATTTCCTATTAGAATCATGCACTTTTCCGTGGTGCCTGTGCTGGCCTACGGCCCCTCTCATCGCTAGAGAACCCCATAATGTCTGACGATCAACAATCCCAGTCGCGCCGTCGGCTGATCAAGAGTCTGGTATTCATGCCAATGGCGGCCGGTGCCGCCGGCGCCCTGCATGGCGGCATCAACAGCGCCGGTGCCACCGCCACGGTCGCCCCGGAAGGCAAGCCTGACACCTATACCCCGAAATATTTCACGCCCGATGAATGGCGCTTCCTCGGCGCTGCCGTCGACCGCCTGATCCCGCACGACGAGCACGGCCCGGGCGCGATCGAGCTGGGCGTGCTCGAATTCCTCGACCGCCACATGCAGACGCCGTACGCGGCGGGCAGCATCTGGTACCTGCAGGGTCCGTATTTCGAGGCGGCGCCGGAATTCGGGTACCAGGGCAAGCTGCCGTTGAAGGACATCCTGCGCGTCGGCATCCGTGCCTTCGACAAGCACGCCGTCAACAATGTCGGCGGCAAGAAGTTCGCCGACCTCGACCACAAGCAGCAGGAAGCACTGCTCAAGGACGCCGAGGGCGGCAAGCTGAAGTTCGACGACATCTCGTCCAAGATCTTCTTCGCCAACCTGCTGGCCGAGGTGCGTAACGGCTACTTCTCCGACCCTATTCATGGCGGCAACAAGGGCATGGGCGCGTGGAAGATGATCGGTTACCCGGGCATGCGCGGCGACTACCTCGACTGGGTCGAGGTGCGCGACAAACCGTATCCGATCGGGCCGGTGGACCTGAGCGGGCGTCGAGGCTAAAGGCAAGGAATCAAAGAAAATGGCAATCGTAAAATCTAAAGTAGATGCCGTGATCGTTGGCGCCGGCTGGACCGGTGCGATCATGGCCAAGGAACTCACCGACCAGGGCTTGACCGTGGTCTGCCTGGAACGCGGCCCGGACCGCGACACCGTGCCGGACTTCTCGTACCCGCGCGTGGTCGACGAACTCGAAGGCTCGGTGCACCGCAAGTACCTGCAATCGCTGTCGCAGGAAACCCTGACCATCCGCCACGGCGTCAACGACACCGCGGTGCCGTACCGCCAGATGGGCTCGTTCAAGCCGGGCACCGGCGTCGGCGGCGCCGGCAGCCACTGGTCGGGCGCGCACTTCCGCCCGCTGCCAGAAGACTTCACCGCACGCAGCAGCCTGGAACAGCGCTTGGGCAAGAACTTCATCCCGGCCAACATGACGATCCAGGACTTCCCGGTCACCTACGAGGAACTGGAAGCTTCGCTCGACCACTTCGAGTACGTATGCGGTACCTCGGGCAAGGCCGGCAACATCAAGGGCCAGATCATCGAAGGCGGCAACCCGTTCGAAGGCGCGCGCACGCGCGACTACCCGCTGGGTCCGAACCCGAACTACCTGGGCGCCGAGCTGTTCTACAAGGCCGCCAAGGAAATGGGCTACCACGCCTATCCGATCCCGGCCTCGAACGCTTCCGCCCCCTACATCAACCCCTACGGCTGCCAGATGGGCCCGTGCAATGCCTGCGGCTTCTGCTCGGACTACGGCTGCCTGAACTACTCCAAGGCCAGCCCCAACGCCAACATCTGGCCGGTGGTCCGTGGACGCAAGAACTTCGAGATGCGCACCCACGCCCAGGTCATGAAGGTGAACCTGGACGCCGACAAGAAAAAGGCGACCGGCGTCACCTACCTGGACGCCCAGGGCCGCGAAACCGAGCAGCCGGCGGACATCGTCCTGCTGTGCGCGTTCTCGTACATGAACGTGCACCTGATGCTGCTGTCGGAAATCGGCACCCCGTATGATCCAGTCACCAAGACCGGCACCATCGGCCGCAACTATTCGTACCAGAACCTGAACCGCGTCCAGCTGTTCTTCGACGAAAGCGTGCAGGCCAACCCGTTCATCGGCATCGGCGGCGCCGGCGCCACCTTCGACGACCTGAACGGCAAGCAGAACGACCCGACCAAGTCCGGCTTCATCGGCGGCGGCATCGTGTGGGCGCGCCAGCCGGGTTCCGGTCCGGTGCGCGGCATCTCGACCGCCCCGGGCGTGCCGAACTGGGGCAGCGGCTGGAAGAAGGGCGTCAAGGAAGCCTTCCGCCATTCGTTCTACTACGAAGTGCAGGGTTCCTGCATGTCGTACGACGATGCCTACCTGAGCCTGGACCCGAACTACAAGGACGGTTTCGGCCGCCCGATGCTGCGCATGACCTTCGACTGGCATGACAACGAGATCAAGGCCTCGCAATTCTTGGTGGACAAGGCCCAGGAAATGAGCAAGGTCTTGAACCCGCTGGCGATGAAGGGCGACGCCAAGAAGGACGGCACGCACTACAACATCACCCAGTACCAGTCGACCCACACCTGCGGCGGCGCGATCATGGGCAAGGACCCGAAGACCTCGGCCCTGAACAAGTACCTGCAGTCGTGGGACGTCTCCAACGTGTTCGCGCCGGGCGCCAACGCCTTCCCGCAGAACAACGGCTACAACCCGACCGGACTGGTCGGCGGCCTGGCCTACTGGTGCGCCAAGGCGATCCGCGAGCAGTACCTGAAGAACCCGGGCCCGCTGGTGCAGGCGTAAGCGCGCACTGAGCGCACAAGGACACGACAAGAATGACAATGAGCTCCAACAAGAAAGCCCTGCTCGCCGTGGTCGCGGTGGGCGTGATCGCGGTTGCCGGTGCCTTCGCGTATGCGACGGCGCCGAGCCAGACGCGCGCGATTCCCGAGGCTGCAGCATCGGCCGGCCTGAACGACCCGGCCCTGATCGAGGCCGGCCGCTACGTCGCGGTGGCGTCCGACTGTATCGCCTGCCACACGGCGCCGAACGGCAAGCAGTTCGCCGGCGGCCGCGCGATCGCTTCGCCGATCGGCAACATGTACTCGACCAACATCACACCGGACAAGACCACCGGTATCGGCGCGTATAGCTTGAACGAGTTCGACCGCGCGGTGCGCCACGGCATCCGCCAGGACGGCACCTCGCTGTACCCGGCCATGCCGTACCCGTCGTACGCGAAGATGAGCGACCAGGACGTGCGCGCCCTGTACGCCTACTTCATGCACGGCGTCGAGCCGGTCAAGGCCGACAACCACGCCAACGACATCACCTGGCCACTGTCGATCCGCTGGCCGATGGCGATCTGGCGCAAGACCTTCGCCCCGGCCGACATGGCCCCGCTCAACCTGACCAAGTACCAGAGCGAGCAACTGGCGCGCGGCGCCTACCTGGTGCAGGGCGCCGGCCACTGCGGCAGCTGCCATACCCCGCGTGCGGCAACGATGCAGGAGCAGGGCCTGGACGAGTCGAGCAAGGCCTACCTGGCGGGCGGTCCGCTGATCGACGGCTGGCTGGCCGCCAACCTGCGCGGCGACAAGGTCGACGGCCTCGGGGCATGGTCCGAGCAGGACATCGTCGACACGCTGAAGACCGGCCGCAACAAGACCACCGCGGTGGTCGGCGGTCCGATGAACGACGTGGTCGCGCACAGCATGCAGCACATGAGCGACACCGACCTGCATGCGATCGCGGCCTACCTGAAGTCGCTGCCGGCCAGCGGCACTGCCAAGGCGACCTTCACGGCCAGCGACGACACCGCGAAAGCCCTGCGCGCCGGCCATGACGACACCCGCGCCGCCCAGCTCTACCTGGACAACTGCGCGGCCTGCCACCGTACCGACGGCAAGTCGAACGCCATCACCTTCCCGGCACTGCCGGGCAACCCGACGGTGCTGGCCGACGACCCGGCTTCGCTGATCCGCCTGGTGCTGGCCGGCAGCCGCCTGCCGTCGACGAAAGAGCGTCCGTCGGACCTGGCGATGCCGGGCTTCGCATGGCGCCTGTCGGATGACGAGACCGCGCAGCTGGTGACCTTCGTGCGCCAGAGCTGGGGCAACCACGCGCCGGCCGCTACGGCGTCGGAAGTGGCCAAGGTGCGCAAGGAACTGCAAAATGATGGTGGACTGTCGGCCGACAAGGGCAACACCCACTAACGATATCGATCCCGTCCAGGGGGGATATTGAAAAGGCGAGGCCGCGAGGTCTCGCCTTTTTTCTTGCATGCGAAGCGAATTGGCATCGCGGCGCGGACTGGTGGATACTGGCGCTTTCCACTCCAATCCTTACCCAGATGCCAGTTTCGCGCTTTTCCCTGTTATCCCTGGCCGTGCTGTCCAGCCTGAGCCTGTCGGGTGCGGCCCATGCCGCCGATGACGACACGATCGTCACCGACCGCCCCGGCGTTGCCGAATCGAGCAAGGTGGTCGGCAAGGGCCGCGTCCAGCTCGAGACCAGTGTCGCCTGGGAACGCCAGCGCGACGACGCGCTGCACAGCCGTACCTTGACCACGCCGAGCCTGCTGCGCGTCGGCCTCGGCGACACGCTCGAGCTGCGCATCGAGACCGATGGTCGCACGATCGAACACGACGTCGATCCGGCCAGCGGTGCGCATGCGATTTCGGCCGGCTGGGCCGACACCGAACTCGGCCTCAAGTGGCATGTGGCCGACCAGCAGGGCAGCCATCCCTCGCTGGGCTGGCTGCTGCATGCCGCGCTGCCGAGCGGCAGCCACGACTTCAAGGGGCATGGGGTGCGGCCGTCGCTGCGCCTGGCGGCCGAATGGGAATTGCCGGGCGATTATTCGCTGGGCCTGCTGCCGGGCGTCGGCAGCGACTCGGACGATAATGGCAGCCGCTACGGCTACGGCGTGTTCGCGCTCAACCTGGGCAAGGACTTCGGCGAACAGGCACACGGCTTCGTCGAACTGGCGGCGCCGCAGATCGCCCATGCGGCGCACGGCGGCACCCAGATGCTGTTCGATACCGGCATGAGTTATACAGTCAACCGGAATTGCCAGGTCGACTTTGCCGTTACCCATGGCCTGAACCACCGCACGCCGGACCTCGGCCTCGCCTTCGGCCTGTCGCTGCGCATGTAAGCCTGCACGGCAAGCGGGGCGCCTTGCACGCCCCGCCTGTTTTTCACCTCAACCCGTATTGCGCAAGCCCGCCGCCACGCCGTTGATCGACAGGTGGATGCCGCGATGGACCCGCTCGTCGATCTTGTCCGGATCACCGGCGGCCGCGCGGTGGCGCTGGATCAGTTCCACCTGCAGGTGATTCAGCGGATCGAGGTAGGCGAAGCGGTTCTGGATCGAGCGCGCCAGCAGCGGGTTGCCGACCAGGCGTTCCTGGTTGCCGGTGACGTCTTCCAGGCAGCGCAGGGTCTGGTTGTACTCGTCCGAGATGCGCGCGAAGATGCGCTCGCGCAGTTCGACGTCCGGCACCAGTTCGGCATAGCGCGAGGCGATCGCGAGGTCGGTCTTGGCCAGCACCATGTCCATGTTCGAGAGCAGGGCGGCGAAGAACGGCCACTCTTTCGCCATGGCGCGCAGCAGGGCCAGGCGTTCCTCGCGCGTGCCTGCGCCGTTGTCGTCACCGAGCCAGCCCGAGACCGCGGCGCCGAAGCCGAACCAGCCCGGCAGCAGCAGGCGGCACTGGCCCCACGAGAAGCCCCACGGAATCGCGCGCAGGTCTTCGATGCGGCGGGTCGACTTGCGCGACGCCGGGCGCGAACCGAGGTTCAGCTCCGCGATCTCGGCGATCGGGGTGGCGGCGAAGAAGTAGTCGGTGAAGCCCGGGGTCTCGTACACCAGGTTGCGGTAGGCTTTGTAGGCGCGTTGCGACAGCTCGGCCATCACGCCTTCGAAGCGCTGGAACTGCTGTACCTTTTCGGCATCCTCGCCATGCGGCATCAGGCTGGCTTCCAGCGTGGCCGCGACCAGCAGTTCGAGGTTGCGGCGCCCGATTTCCGGATTCGAGAACTTCGACGAGATGATCTCGCCCTGTTCGGTCAGGCGGATCTGGCCGTTGACGGTACCCGGCGGCTGCGCCAGGATCGCGTCGTAGGTCGGGCCGCCGCCGCGGCCGACGGTGCCGCCGCGGCCGTGGAACAGGCGCAGCTTGACCTTGGCGTCGGCGAACACCTGCACCAGTTTCAGTTCGGCCTGGTACAGCTCCCAGGTCGAGGTCAGGATGCCGCCATCCTTGTTCGAATCCGAGTAGCCCAGCATGACTTCCTGCAGGCGGCCCTGGCCTTCGATCAGCTTGGCCACCAGCGGCAATGCCATCCACTCGCTCATGATGTCGCCGGCGCGCTGCAGGTCGGGAATCGTCTCGAACAGCGGGATCACCATCACGTCGTGGCTGCCTTCGCGCGGGTGCAGCAGGCCGGTTTCCTTCTGCAGCAGCAGCACTTCGAGCAGGTCGGACACGGTCTCGGTGTGCGAGATGATGTAGTTGCGGATCGCGCGCGCGCCGTAGCGCTGGCGGATCTCGCGCGCGGCGCGCAGCACGCCCAGCTCGGACTCGGCTTCGTCGGAGTAGGTCTCGTAGGGCGTGTACAGCAGGCGCGGCTGGGCCAGCTCGTCGAGCAGCAGTTTCACCTTGGCCGCTTCGGGAAGTAGAGCGTAATCGGCCTGCACGCCGGCGCGCGCAAACAGCTCGGCCAGCACGCGCTCGTGCACGTCCGAACTCTGGCGCATGTCGAGCGAGGCCAGGTGGAAACCGAAGATCAGCGCCGCGCGCATCAGGCCCTGCAGGCGCGGCTTGACCAGGATCGCGCCGAAGTGCGTTTCCAGCGACGCGGCCACGATCTGCAGCTCGGCGTGGAATTCCTCGGGGTCGCGGTAGGGTTCGGCATGGCCGACTTCCTTGCGCAGGATGTTGGAGGCGCCCAGTTCGCGCGCGGTCGAGGCCAGGCGCGCGTAGATGCCGATCAGGGCGCGCCGGTAGGGCTCGTCCTTGCGGTGCGGCGAATGGTCGGGCGACGCGTCGGCCAGCGCCTGCAGGTGCTGGCTGGCCGGGACCAGCAGGGTCGAGGGCGACAGTTCGGCGCCCAGCGCATGCACCTCGTCGAGATAGAAATCGAAGGCGGTGGTGGCCTGGCGCACCAGCGCGCGCTGCATGGTGCCGGCGTTGACGTTCGGATTGCCGTCGCGGTCGCCGCCGATCCAGCTGCCCATCTGCATGAAGGCGGCGTCAATCAGGGTGGCCGGGTCGCTGCCGAAATGCTCGGCCAGCTCGTCGCCGATGTCGTCGTACAGGGCCGGCAGCTCGCGCAGGAAGGTCATGCGGTAGTAGGACAGGGCGTTCTCGATCTCGTCGGCCACGGTCAGTTTTTCGTAGCGCAGCATGCGCGTCTGCCACAGCGTGGCGATGCGCGCCTGCAGCAGCTGCAGGTTGCGCTTGGCTTCCTTCGGCGTCTGCGGCAGGTCGCGCTCGGCCAGCAGGCGCGCGATATCGTGCTCGGCGTCGAGGATGCTCTTGCGCTGGACTTCGGTCGGGTGGGCGGTCAGCACCGGCGAGATCAGCGCGTCGCGCATGAAGGTCTCGACCGTCTCGCGGCCGACGCCGGCATCCTTGATGCGCTCCAGTGCAAACGCCACCGTCGACGCATGCGGCTGGGCGCCGCGCAGCATGTGGGCGCGGCGGCGGCGGATGTGGTGCTGGTCTTCGGCGATGTTGGCCAGGTGCGAGAAATAGGAAAACGCGCGTACCACCGAATTGGCCTGCTCGCGCGACAGCTTGTGCAGCAGCGTGGTGAGTTCGGCGCCGGCCTGCGGGTCGTCCCAGCGGCGGAAGCGCACGGCGGTCTGGCGCACGGTCTCGACCACGTTGAAGACTTCCTCGCCCTCCTGGGCGCGCACGACGTCGCCGAGCAGGCGGCCGAGCAGGCGGATGTCTTCCTTCAGCGGTTCGTCCTTGTCGGCGCCAGCCGGGGCCGCGGTGTGTTGGGTTGCTTCCAGATCAAGTGCAGCAGGTTTGTCCATTATCGAGCACAGTTTTAGATTGTTCGGAACAGCGGATGGGCAACTTAAAGTACAAGGGTCGCATGCTAAAATTTGTGATCTCAAGCAGGCGCCCGCCGGCGCTGGCCGATCCGGCCACAACGACAGTGAAAGAATCCGTTTTGAACTCTACGATGACACAGCGCGCTTTGGCAAAATTACCAGCGAAACTTATTATCGCATCGCGTGAAAGCCGCCTGGCCATGTGGCAGGCCACGCACGTGCGCGACCGCCTCGCGGCATTATATCCGCAGTGTCAGATCGACATCCTCGGCATGACCACCCGCGGCGACCAGATCCTGGACAAGACCCTGTCCAAGGTCGGCGGCAAGGGCTTGTTCGTCAAGGAACTCGAAGTCGCGCTGGCCGAAGGACGCGCCGACCTGGCCGTACACTCGCTCAAGGACGTGCCGATGGACTTGCCGGACGGCTTCCTGCTGTCCACCGTGCTCGAGCGCGAAGATCCGCGCGACGCCTTCGTTTGCAACGACTACGATAGCCTGGCCACGCTGCCGGCGGGCAGCATCGTCGGCACCAGCAGCCTGCGCCGCCAGTCCCTGATCGCGGCGCGCTACCCGCAACTGGTGATCAAGCCGCTGCGCGGCAACCTCGACACCCGCCTGGGCAAGCTCGACCGTGGCGAGTACGCCGCCATCATCCTCGCCGCCGCCGGCCTCAAGCGCCTGGGACTGGAGCGCCGTATCCGTGCGGTCCTAGCGCCCGAGGACAGCCTGCCGGCCGCCGGCCAGGGCGCAATGGCGATCGAGATCGTCGCCGCCGAACGCAGCGATGGCGTCGACCTGGCCGCGCTGCTGTCGCCGCTGAACCACGAGGCGACCCTGCATGCGGTCATGGCCGAGCGCAAGGTCTCGAAGATGTTCGGCGCCAGCTGCCAGATCCCGCTGGCGGCGCACGCGACCATCGATGGCACTGAACTGCACCTGCGCGCCATGGTGGCGACGCCGGACGGGCGCCGCAACGCCTTTGCCGAGGCGTCCGGCCCGGCGGCGCTGCCGGAAGCGCTGGGCGAACAGGTGGCGCGCCTGCTCGAGCAGCAGGATGCCGCCGGCATCCTGGCCGAGTGCCGGCGCGACGCGGCCGCTGCCGGCGATGCCTGAGGTGGCGACCGGCGCCGGGACCGATGCTGCCGTGCCGGCCGTGCCGGCTTCGTCCGCTTTGTCGGCTTTGCCGCCGGCCGAGGGGCCGGCCGTCGTGATCACCCGGCCGCGGCGCCAGGCCGAAGGGCTGGCCGCCGCCGTGGCGGCGCTCGGGCGCCGGCCGGTGATCCTGCCGCTGCTCGACATCGAACCAATCGATGACCAGCCGGGCTTGGCGCAGCGCTTGTCCTGCCTTGACGCGTATGCGCTGGTGGCCTTCGTCTCGCCCAACGCGGTCGACGCCGCCTTTGCCCACATTGCGCGCTGGCCCGATGGCGTGGCGATCGCGGTGGTGGGCGAGGGCAGCCGTGCGGCCCTGGTACGGCATGGCGTCGACGACGGCCGGGTAGCGATCCACTGCCCGCGCGATCCGGCGCGCAGCGATTCCGAACACCTGCTGCAGGCGCTCGACCTGGCCGTGCTGGCTGGCCGCCGCGTGCTGGTGGTGCGTGGCGACGGCGGGCGCGAACTGCTGCCCGACGCCTTGCGCGCGGCCGGCTGCACGGTCGAGACCTTGACCGCCTACCGGCGCGCGCTGCCGCGCCTGGATGCGGCGCTGACAGCAGCGCTGGCGGACCTGCTGGCCACGCCGAACGACTGGATCGTGACCAGTTCGGAAGCGCTGCGCGGACTGTTCGCCATCGTCTCGGCCTTTGCGGATCCGGCAAGTGTGGCAAGATTGCAACGCCAGCACCTGATCGTGCCCCACGCCAGAATCGCGGAAACCGCACGGGCACTGGGTTTCAGCGCGGTAACGCTCACCGGCTCGGGCGACGAGCGTTTGCTTGCCGCGTTACAATCATGAGCATGAACGAATTGCCGAATAATCCAGAGAAACCGAACATGGGCGCTCCGCTGGCGCCGGAGACGTATCCGGCGCCGGCCCCTGCCGCAGCGCCGTCGGCCGGCCCGGCGGTCGAGCCGCGGGTGCCCGAGGTGCCGTCCGGCCTGGGCGGCCTGCTGAACAAGCCGCAGAACCTGGCCATCGTGGCGCTGGCGGTGCTGCTGGCGCTGCAGACCTGGTCGACCCACACCCGTTTCAACAAGCTGCGCGAAGAAGTGGCGCGCACGCTGCAGAAGGACAACGCCTCGAACGCCGAGACCGCGCAGCTGGTGCGCGACACCCAGGAAACCGCCAAGGAACTGCAGGTCAAGGTGGGCGTGCTGGAAAGCCGCCAGAGCGAATCCCAGAGCCAGCAGGCGGCGCTGCAACAGATGTACCAGGACATCTCGAAGAACCGCGACGAATGGGCGCTGTCCGAGATCGAGCAGGTGCTGTCCACCGCCAGCCAGCAGCTGCAGCTGGCCGGCAACGTGCAGGGCGCGCTGATCGCGCTGCAGAATGCCGACCGCTCGCTGTCACGCTCGGACAAGCCGCAATTCATCACCATCCGCCGCGCCATCGCGCGCGACATCGAGAAGCTGAAGGCGCTGCCCTCGGTCGACCAGGCCGGCATCGCGCTGCGCCTGGATAACGTGATCGGCCAGATCGACAACCTGCCGTTGCTGGCCGACGAAAAGCCGGCCGAGCCGCAGGCACCGCGCCGGGTGGCGGCGGCCCATGGCGCCGCCGGCGCTGGCGGTGGCAAGCCCGCCGGCGCGGCCGCGCCGGTGCCGCAGGACATGGGCCTGGGCCAGCGCGTGACCGAGACCTGGCGCAACTGGAGCCAGGAGATGTGGGACGACATCCGCCAGCTGATCCGGGTCCGTACCGTGGCCACGCCGGAAGCGCTGATGCTGTCGCCGAGCGAATCGTATTTCGTGCGCGAAAACCTCAAGCTGCGCCTGCTGAACGCGCGCCTGGCCCTGCTGTCGCGCAATGAAGGCACTTTCCGCGACGACATCGGCACCGCCCAGGAGATGCTGGTCAAGTACTTCGACGCGCGTGCCCGCTCGACCATCGCCGCGCAGTCGATGCTGCGCCAGGTGCAGGCCAACAACGTGTCGATCGACGTGCCGGACCTGTCTGAGAGCCTGAACGCCGTGCGCAATTACAAATCCAAGTCCTGAGTCCCGACGATGCGCTTACTCCTCTGGTTAGTCGCCCTGATGGCCGCGGCGATCGGCATCGCCGTGACCGCGCGCTTCAACCCCGGCAACGTGGTGTTCTTCTACCCGCCGCACCGGATCGATTTGTCGCTCAACCTGTTCGTGGTGCTGGCGGTGCTGCTGTTCCTGCTGGTCTACGGCCTGGTGCGGGCGGTGCGCGCCACCCTCGGCATGCCGAAGCAGGTGGCGGCCTACCGTTTCCGCAAGCGCGAGCGTGAAGCCAACCGCGGCCTGCGCGACGCCCTCAAAGCCCTGTTCGAAGGCCGCTTCGGGCACGCCGAGAAGGCCGCGATGCGCGCCGCCGAGCTGCCCGAGAATGCCGGGCTGGCGGCCCTGATCGGCGCCCGCGCCGCCCACCGCATGCGCGAACCGGCGCGGCGCGACGCCTGGCTGGCCGGCATCGCGCACGACACGAATCTCAAGACCGCGCGGCTGATGACGGTCACCGAGCTGCTGGTCGACGAGCACAAGCCGGAAGCCGCGTTGGAAGCGGTGGCGGAACTGAATGCCAGCGGCCAGCGCCACATCCACGCGCTGCAGTGGGCGATGAAGGCCAACCAGCAGGCGCGCAACTGGCCCGAAGTGCTGCGCCTGGTACGTACCCTCGACAAGCGCAACGCCCTGCATCCGGCGCTGTCCGCGCGCCTGCGCGAAATGGCCTACAAGTCGCTGCTGTCCGAAGGCGGCCTTGACCCCGAATCGATCCGCCGCCTGTGGGCCGGCGTGCCCGCCGCCGACCGCCTGCAGCCGGCGATCGCGGCGCGCGCGGCCGCTGCCTTCAATGCGCGTGGCCTGCACGACGAGGCGCGCCTGATCGTCGAGGACGCGCTCAAGGCCGGCTGGGACGAGCGCGTGGTGCGTGCCTACCGCGATGCCGCCGGCCCGGAAGGTTCGCCCACGCTGCTGGCCCAGATCGAGAAATGCGAAGCCTGGCTGCGCGCCCATCCGAACGACGCCGAACTGGCGCTGACCCTCGGCTCGCTGTGCCTGCGCCAGAAACTGTGGGGCAAGGCCCAGCGCTACCTGGAAGGCGCGCTGTCGGATGCCGTCGATGCCGCGCTGGTGCGCGAGATTCATTTGAAGCTGGCCCAGCTGCACGAGGCGCTGGGACAGCAGGAAGAGGCGAACCGCCATTACCGCCTGTGCGCGCTGGCGGACCTGGTGTGAGTTGCGGTCCGGCAAAGCGCCGTCCTGCCCGCGGCGCCAGCGCTGGCGGGCTTGTGCGGCGCACAAGCCGGGTGCGATTCGCTATAATGCCCCTTTTATTGTTTTCCCAGCAACCGTCTCCCAGTAAACAAGGACTAGCATGAGCCTGAATAACGTCAACGCCGGCCGCGATGTGCCGAACGATTTCAACGTCGTCATCGAAATTCCGATGAATGCCGATCCGGTCAAGTATGAAGTGGACAAGGAATCGGGCGCGATCTTCGTCGACCGCTTCATGGGCACCGCCATGCACTACCCGTGCAACTACGGCTACATCCCGGACACCGTCGCCGACGACGGCGACCCGTGCGACGTGCTGGTCATCACCCCGTTCGCCCTGATCCCGGGCGTGGTGGTGCGCTGCCGCGTGCTGGGCGTGCTGAAGATGACCGACGAAGCCGGCGGCGACTCCAAGATCCTGGCCGTGCCGGTCGAAAAACTGCTGCCGCTGTACAGCAACCTGCAGAAGGTCGAGGACGTGCCGGAACTGACCCTGCGCCAGATCCAGCACTTCTTCGAACACTACAAGGACCTGGAAAAAGGCAAGTGGGTCAAGGTCGAAGGCTGGGAAGGCCCGGAATCCGCCAAGCAGGAAATCCTGAACGGCGTCGCGGCTTTCAACAAGTCGAAGCAGTAATCCGCTCGGCGCGCGGCCGTAACGCGCGCCTGGAAGGGCCGGTTCCTTGTGGGACCGGCCCTTTTGCTTTATTGGCCGCGCATTACCCGCGGCTCATCGTCAGCCGCGCATCACCAGCTATGCATCACCAGCCAATATCCTGCAGCAGCGGATAGGTCAGGTCGCGCGGCGGCGTCACCTCGTGGGTGAGGTCGTCGTTGATGAAGGGTTCCATCAGCTGGTTCGGCTTGGCTTCGGTGCTGTAGTGCGATACCGACGAGCCCGGCGAATAGATGCTCGGCGTGTACAGCAGGATACGGCCTTGGGCGTCGGTGCCGGCCAGCCGGGTCGTGTTCAGGCCAAGGCTGGCCATTACGCCGGACCGGGTGCGCGAGCGCCGCTGCAGCGCCGCCTTGAGGGTCGCGCCGTCCGCCTGCGTGACCCGTACCGACGGGATCGCGATCGACGGATCGCTGCCGCTCATGCCGGCCACGTCGCCCGGCTGGTTGTCGGCCACCACCATCCCGATCGCACCGGCGCCCTGCACCGTGGCGGCCTTGGTGACGAAGTCGCAGCTGCCGCGGTCGACCAGCGCCACATTGCCGCGCACCGCCAGCGCATTCGCGGCGTTCAGTGGCGTACACGCCAGGCCGGTGCCGTTGGCCTGGTCGACCACCGGCATCAGCTGGCCGCGCACCGGCGGGTTCGACAGCGGCGGCCCGAACGACGCGTCGCCGACCTGGTAATCGCCGGCCGCATTCCCGGCCGTGCTGCCCGAGACCGCCAGGTTCGAGGACGGATCGAGCACCTGGGGCACGTTGCGGGTCACGACCGGACCGTTCCAGGACAGGCCGCGCCAGGTCACGGCCGAGGCGGCGCGCTGGGCCGCGGTCAGCTCGACCCAGGGGCGGTTCAGGCGGTTGTCCAGCAGGTAGTAATCCCAGATCGACGGCTGGTTCTCGATCTGCTCGCCGGTTTCCTCGTCGGTGAAGGACTGGAAGCCGAGGCCGTGTGCGAACTCGTGCAGCAGTACCGTCACCAGGTCGATGCCGTCGCCGAAATCGCGGTCCAGACCGAGGTAGAAGCCGCCGCCGGGCAAGCAATCGGGAAACAGCCCGAGACGCGAGTTGAAGCGCGCCCGGATATGCGGCTGGCCGGGGGTGGCGATGTCGGTGCCGGCCAGCTTGCTGCCCAGTGCGCTCGGATACCAGGTGTTGGCGCGCGGCGCGTTCGTGAAATCGGAAAAGATCTCGGTGGCGCCGGCCGAGCCCAGCACGGCGCTGCTGGCGGTGCACGACAGCGGCTCGAATGACGCGCCGATGCGGATCGGCACGCTGCTGGTGAGGGTGGCGCCCCACAGGTCGGCCGCGCGCTGGAAGGCGATCAGGCGCTGCTGGCCCAGCGTGGTGCCGGTGTTGCCGCCGACCGGCGTGGCCGGGGTGGCGTCGTTGAAGCCGACGCCAGGCTCGTTCAGGTTGATGATCACGATGGTGGCGGCGGCATGCGCGCTCGAGGCGCCGACGGCGAGGGCGCCGCAGGCCAGCGCCAGCGCCACGCCGACGCCGGCGGCGGTGTTGGCGAGGCGCTGCAGGCGCGACGGTGCGCCGGGTGCGCCGGCCGGTGCGGCGCAGGATGGATCAGCGGGTTTCATGGACATGCTCCTCGTGGGCATCGGTGGCAGGGACGGCGCCGCCCAGGGCAGCGTCGGCAGCGGCGGCGCCGTGCACGCATTCGCTGGATAGCTTGCCGTCGGCACCGCGCGTGACCACGTCGTAGACCATGGTGCGGTCGCCGAGACGTACGCCGCGCGTGCCGTCGCGGCGCGGGGCCAGGGCATGGTGCTGTTGCGGCGTGCCGGCAGCCAGGGCGGCCGGTGCCGGGTTGCGGGCTTGTAGTGCCTTCAGCTCGTCCGGGGTAGGGGCGCGCATCTTGCCGGTCTGGGCATCGCGCACGACGACCATGCCTTCCTGGCTGTGCGGGCTTGCCGGCTGCGCCTGCTGCTGTGCCTTGGCCTGCAGCGAGAACGCAGCCAGCACGCACAAGGCGGCCATCGCGCTGGCGTTCAGGAGTTTTTGCTTGGACATGACGATTCCCCTTCTACGATTGTACCCGGCGGCGCGCCAGGCCCAGCCCGCCGAGGCCCATGGCCAGCAGCATCCAGGTCGCCGGTTCCGGCACCGCCGTCACCACGCTGACCGAATCCAGGCCGACATAGCCCGAGAGCTCGGCAGGCCCGGTATAGCGGAAGGCGAAGCGGCCCAGGCCGTCGAGCGCAAGGCTGGTGTCGAACAGCGCCCACTCGGTCGGGTAGCCGCCGGTGTTGCCGATAGTGGTGATCAGGGTAGCGAAGTCCGCCGGATTGCTGCTGTCGCCGTAGGCAAAGCGTACTTCCAGCAGCTCGCTGAAGCCAGGATCCGCGGCGTGGCGCGTATAAAAACTGATGTCGGTGAGGCCGGACAGGGTGAGGGTAGGGGTGATCAGCCAGTTGTCGATGTTGCCGCTGCCGCCGGCGGCGCTGAGGAAGTTGACCCCGGCGTAGGAATCGGCCGGACCCGCCTGCGCCGCGAAGATGCCGGCATTGCCCTGGAACCAGGCGTTGCCAACCGGGGCGCTGTTGTTTACCTGCGTCCATCCGACCAGGCCGCCGATGTTCTCGAAGCCTTCGTTCAGGACCTGTACGCGGGACGTCTGCGCTGCCGCGGAGCCGATTGCCGCCAGCGACAGCGCCGCTGCCGCATACAAGGTTTTCGCATGTTTCATTGGAAAGCCCTTTCAAGGAAGCCAGTAGGATGGTGACTGCTCGCGCTGGCTCATCGACGAGACCATTGATGGGCTAATCTTATGAGTTGAACGACAACAAACCTTGATCTTTAGCTAATGGCTGGGCTGGACAAACGACGTATCGTCTGGCGGGACTTGCGGGAGCGTGGGACGGATCGTGGCAGCGCCCGTTCGAGCGCTGCGCGTGATGGGGACAGGAAGGTGCCTACTGGAGCGATCAGCGCTGGGGCGCAAGGAGACGGCGCATGCGCAGCTTGCCGACGATCCCGATCGGGAAGAAATAGATCGACAGGATGAACAGCACCCCCAGCCACAGCATCCAGCGGTCCGGATGCAGCGCCGCCGCCAGCAGCGGCGTGCCGGCCAGCGCATCCGAGGCCTGTCCCATCAGCGTCTTGAGGTAGTTCTGCGCCAGGATGAACAGCGTGGCGCCGACTACCGCGCCGTACATGGTGCCCATGCCGCCGATTACGACGATCAGCAGGATGTCGGTCATGACCTCGAAGCCGAGCGAGGTCTTGGGGCCGACGTAGCGCAGCCACAGGGCCATCAGGGCGCCGGCCAGCGCCGCCACCAGCGCCGCCAGCACGTTGGCCCAGACCCGATAGACCACGGTGCGGTAGCCGAGCGCCTCGGCGCGGAATTCGTTCTCGCGGATCGCCTGCAGCACCCGCCCGAACGGCGAATTGACCAGCCGCAGCAGGAACAGGAACAGCAGCACGCAGCCGAAGAACACGATGTAATACGTGACCACCTTGCCGTCGACCGTGCGTCCGAACACGGCGTCGTCGAACAGCGTGAAGCCGGGCGTGAGCAGTTCCGGCACGCCGAAGGTGCGGCCATCCTCGCCGCCGGTGAAATCGGACAGCTGCGAGGCCAGCACCGCGAACGAGGATGCCACCGCCAGCGTGATCATGGCGTAGAAGATCGCGCGCACGCGCAGCGCGAACAGGCCGATCACCAGCGCCAGCGCCACCGTCAGCAGCAGCGCCAGCGCCAGCCCGCCCAAGGCCACGCCCCAGGTCGGCTCGTCGACGCGCGCCAGCGCGATGCCGATGCCGTAGGCACCGATCCCGTAGAACATGGTGTGGGCAAACGAGACGATGCCGGTATAGCCCAGCAGCAGGTCGTAGGATGCCACCAGCACGATGTAGATGCAGATGGTGGCCGCGGTGTTAAGGGGACGCGCGCCGCTGAACAGGAAGGGCGCCAGCAGCAGCCCGAGCACGATGGCGACCAGCACGGCGGCCAGCAGGCGGCTGCGTGGCAGGTCGTTGGAAAGGAATTTGACCAGCATCTCAGCTCCGCGATTTTGAATACAGGCCGGACGGGCGCCACAGCAGGATGGCGATCATCAGGATGATGTTCGACACCAGCGCGACCTTGGGCGCCAGGAAGCCGGCGTAGTTGCCGGCCAGTGCCATCAGCAGCGCCCCGATGAAGCAGCCGCCGACGGAGCCGAGTCCGCCGATGATGATGACGATGAAGATCATCACCGTGATATCGGCGCCCATCGAGGCCGACAGGGTTTCCTTGTACAGCCCCCACATCACGCCGCCCAGGCCGGCCAGCGCCGACCCGGCCGCGAACACGGCGACGAACAGGCGGCGGATGCGGTAGCCGAGCGCCTCGACCATGTCGCCGTTCTCGACGCCGGCGCGGATCAGGAGGCCGATGCGGGTGCGGTTGAGCGTCAGGAACATCGCTGCGAACACCACCAGCCCGACCACGACCGCCACCAGCCGGTACTTCTCGATGGCGGCATCGCCCAGGAACAGGGCGCCGTGCAGCGCCGCCGGCAGGGGCAGCGGCAACTGCTCGGCGCCCCAGATCACGTTGATCATTTGTTCCGAGACAATCATGCCGCCCATCGTGATCAGGATCTGCTTCAGGTGCTGGCCGTACACCGGCATGATCAGCACGCGCTCGAAGACCCAGCCGAGCAGGGCCGTGACGGCCATCGCCAGCAGCACGGCCAGGCCGAGCGCGCCGAGGTTGGCGGACAGCGAATCGGCTTCCAGCCAGTCGCGCATCGGCAGCAGCACCAGTGTGGCGCTGAAGGCGCCGACCGAGACGAAGGCGCCATGGCCGAAGTTCAGCACGTTCATCAGGCCGAACACCAGGGTCAGTCCGCTGGCCATGATAAAGATCATCATGCCCATCGCCAGCCCGGCCACGGTCAGCGTGATCCAGGTCGGGAAGCTGACGAAGGGCAGGACGGCCAGCATCAACAAGGGCACCAGCAGCAGCGGCGCGATGTCGCGCCGCGCCGCCGGCAGGGGCGTCTCGGCCTGCATGGCCGGGGCGGCCTGGGGGAGCGGGAGGGGAGCGGTCACGGTAGTCGGTTTCATGTCATTGGTGGGAGTCGAGCGACAGGCCCAGCAGTCGCTGCTGGAGTGCCGCGTCGCCAGCCAGGTCGTGCATCAGGCCGGCATGCACGACGCGGCCGTCGTCCATCACGCTCACGCTGTCGCCCAGGCTCCTGACGAAGTTGAAGTTCTGCTCGACCAGCAGGATCGTGGTGCGGGTATCCTTCAGTTCGCGGAAGGCCGCCATCAGGCTCTGGACGATGGCCGGGGCCAGGCCCTTGGTCGGCTCGTCGACCAGCAGCAGCTGGCGCGGTTCCACGATCGCGCGCGCGATCGCGACCATCTGCTTCTGCCCGCCCGACAAATTGCCGGCCGGGGTGTTCCAGAAGCGCTTCAGGGCCGGGAAGAAGCCGCAGATCCAGTCGACCCGCGCCGCGTCCAGCGGACCGGTGCGCGCCGCCAGGTAGAGGTTCTCGCGCACCGTCAGTTCCGAGAAAACCGCCATGCTTTCCGGGACGTAGGCGATGCCGGCGCGCGCGATGTCGGGCGTCGTCATCTTGCTGATGTCGCGGCCGTCGAACACGATCGATCCGCGGCTGGCCTTCCACAAGCCCATGATGGTGCGCAGCGTGGTGGTCTTGCCGGCGCCGTTGCGGCCCAGTAGCACCGCCAGGCCGCCGCGCGGCACCGCCAGGTCGACGCCCTGCAGGATGTGGTACTGGCCGATGTGGGTGTGGACGCCGGACAGCGTCAGTATCGGGTCGGCGGGCAGCGCCGCGTTCACGTCACGCAGGTTCGGGTGTGCCAAGATAGGCCTCCTGTACGATCTGCGACTGCATCACGGTGGCCGGTTCGCCGTCCGCCACCAGGGTGCCGTTGTGCAGCACGACGATGCGGTCGGCCAGCGCGCGCACCACGTCCATCTTGTGCTCGACCAGCAGCACGGTGCGCCGGCGCTCGGCCTTCACCTGGTGGATCAGGTCGAGGACCACCGGCACCTCGTCCACGCTCATGCCGGCGGTCGGTTCGTCGAACATCATGATCTCGGGTTCCAGCGCCAGCAGGATCGCGACTTCGAGCTTGCGCTGGTCGCCGTGCGACAGCGTGCCGACCCAGGCGCTGCGCTTGCCCGCCATCGCCACCCGCTCGAGGTAGTGTTCGGCGCGCGCGATCACGTCGCGGTGCCCGGACCACAGCGACAGCATCGACAGGCCGATGCCGGCCCGGCTCTGCACCGCCAGCCGCACGTTTTCCAGCACCGTCAGGTGCGGGAACAGGTTAGTCAGCTGGAATGCCCGGCCGATGCCCAGCCGGGTGCGGCGCGCCGGTCCGAAGCCGGTGATGTCCTGGCCGCGCAGGAACACGCGGCCGGACGTGGCCTGCAACTGGCCCGACACCAGGTTGAAATACGTGGTCTTGCCGGCGCCGTTCGGACCCACGATCACGGTCAGCGTGCCGGGATAGAAATCGGCCGACACGGCGTTCACCGCGACATGGCCGCCGAACCGGATGCTCAGGTCGCGCGTGGACAGCGAAGGCTGCCCGGGATTGCTCGGCGGCGTGTCCATGTCAGCGCTTGTTCTTGACCGGCAGCGGCATGTCGGCAACCGGGATCTCGCGCACCAGTTCCAGCAAGTCCCACTCGTTCTTCTGGTCTTTCTTGATGCGGAAGTGGTACATCGGCTGCAGCGCCTGGTGGTCCTCCTTGCGGAAGCTCATGGTGCCTTTCGGCGTCTCGAAGCTCATGCCTTCCATCGCCGCTGCCATCTGGTCGCCGTTGGCGTTCGGGACTTTCTGCAGCGCCGCGACCACGGCGCCGGCCGCGGCCATGCCGCCGGCGGTGAACATGTCGGGCGGCATCTTGAAGCGCTTGATGTGCTCGGCGACCAGCCAGTCGTTCATCTTGTTCTTGGGGAAGCCGTAGTAATAGAAGATGGTGCCTTCGGTGCCGGCGTAGGCCTTCCAGGTCTTCATGACAGGCAGGATGTTGCCGCCAGGAGCGACCGCGATGCCGTAGCGCTCCGGCTTCATGTTGGCGACCTTGGTCAGCGGATTCGGGCCCGCCCACACGATCTGCAGGACGCGCGGCTGCGGCTTGTCCTTCAGGGCGTCGAAGATGCGCTGGGTCGGCGCCGTGAAGTCGGTGGAAGCGGCCGGCGCGTATTCCTCGTGCACCACGACGGCCTTGCTGCCGGTGGCGGCCAGCGCTTCCTTGGCGGCCTTGACGGCGTCGCGCCCGAACGCATAGTCCTGGGTCAGGAAGCCGACGCTGCCCTGCTTGAAGGTGGAGGCGGCCGCCAAGGCATCCTGCATCGAGCTGCGCGCGGTGCGGAAGATGTACTTGTTCCACTTGCTGCCGGTGATCTCGTCGGCCACGGCCGGTTCGACGATCAGCACCTTCTTGTATTCCTTGGCCACCGGCAGCATCGCCAGCGCCGAGCCGGACGAGGTCGTGCCGACGGCGATGTCGACCTTGTCGTCGCCATAGGCTTCCGCCAGCAGGGTGCGCCCGAGGTCGGGCTTGCTCTGGTCGTCCTTGACGATCACCTTGATCTTGCGGCCGTTGATTTCCATTTTGCCGCCGGTCAGGTACTCCAGGCCCATCATGAAGCCGGTCTCGGTTTCCTTGGCATAGGCTTCGAGGGCACCGGTCTTGCCGGCGATGAGGGCGACCTTCAGGTCCGGCGCGGCGCAGGCGGCACCGGCGGACAGGGTGGCGGCAAAGGCAGCCAGGACGGCTGCCGGCATCGGTTTGAAACTGGTCATGCTGGTCTCCTTGGTTCTGATTTTCTTGTTCACGGCACGCTGGCCAGGAAGCGTTCGATCGCCTGCAGCGCCGGCGCTTCGGTCAGCATCGGCGCATGGCCGACATTGGGCACCTCGACATACTGCATCGACGGCGCCGCATGCCGCATCCAGTCGGCCTGCCTGCCTTCCAGCAGGTCGGACAGGGCGCCGCGCACCAGCAGCACCGGGCGCTCGCGCGCCAGGCGCCGGAACGCCATGCGCGAGGCCAGCGAGGTGGTTCTGAGTCTACCGGTTTGCAGCGCAATGGCAATATTCGGATCGTAGCGCGGCGCCAGCCGGCCGCCGGCATCGGGTTCGAAGGCACGCCGCGCCCACTTGTCCCATTCCTGTTCCTGGTAGTCGGGGAAGGCGCAGCCGTTGATGTCCCTGACGTAGCAGGCCGCATCGCGCCATGACGCCGGCGCAACCGCCTTGCCGGTGTAGCCGGCGATACGCGCCAGGCCGCGCTCCGACAGCACCGGGCCGACGTCGTTCAGGACCGCCGCCGCGATCAGGCCGATGTGGCGCGCGGCTAGCGCGATCGTGATCAGGCCGCCCATCGAGGTGCCGACGAAGACGGCGCGCGCGATGCCGAGGTCGGCCATCAGCTTGACTACGTCGTCCGCATATACCTGCGGGGTATAGTTCGACGGATCGGGGTCGCGCTCGGAATGGCCGCGGCCGCGCACGTCGAGCGCCAGCACGCGCCGCCCCAGCGCCGCGATGGCCGGGGCGAATTCGTCGAAGTCGGCCGAGTTGCGCGTCAGGCCATGGATGCAGATGACGGGCAGGCGAGCCGCGATAGGCCGGGCCGCGATAGGCCGGGCCGCGACAGGCCGCGCCTGCATAGGCGCCACGTGCATGTTATCTCCCCCCGCCGGGTAGTCACGGGCATACAGCGCCAGGCCGTCGCTGCTGGTGTAACGGATCGGTATGAAATTAGGCACGCTCAAACAATCCTTCGATGGCGGCCCTGCGTGCAAGGCCACCGGTTCAAATCTCGCCCCACATAGGGTCCCGCCCGGTGCCCGACAGCACCGGTTGGGACACCGCTTCATGGCCGGCGCTTCAGAAGCGGTACTCGACCGTCGCCTGCACCGTGCGCGGGGCGCCGTAGAAGGCGGTCAGCGTGCCTTCGTTGCCCAGCGTCGGGAACAGGTAGCCGGCGGTCTTGTATTTTTTGTCGTTCAGGTTCTTGCCGTGCAGGCCGGCGCGGATCTTGCCGTCGGCGCGGGTCCAGACCACGCTGGCGTCGTACAGGTAATACGATTCCTGGTCGAGGATCGAGACGGTCTCGAACTGGTTGGTGGCGCCGCGGTAGGAGGCGCTGCCGATCAGCGCCAGCCGGCCGCCCACGCCGCCGATCGGCAGCGGAATGTCGTAGGTGGCACGCAGGTTGGCCGAGTTGCGCGGGGTGTTCTGGAACACGCGCTGGTTGGCCACGTTGACGCCGGCCACGATGTACTCGTCGTACTTGGCGTCGATGTAGCTGTACATGCCGGCCAGCGAGAAATTCGGGGTCAGGTGCGCCACCGCTTCGAATTCGAAGCCCTTGATCTTGGCCTTGCCGGCGTTGGTGGTCAGGCCGGCGAAGCTGTCGTCGCGGCCGTCGCCGTTCGTGTCGATCGCCACCGAACCGGGAATCTGCACGTCCTTGTAGTCGCTGTAGAACAGGGCGGTGTTGGTGGTGATGCGGCCGCCGTTGAAGGAAGACTTCAGGCCCAGTTCCGCGGTGCCGATGGTCTCGGGACGGTAGCCGGCGCGCGCCTGCGCCTGCGTGATGCGGGTGCCGACCACGTTCAGGCGCGGGTCGAAGCCGCCGCCCTTGAAGCCTTTCGCATAGGACGCGTAGACGTTCTGGTCCGGCGTCGCCTTGTAGTTCAGTGCGATGCGCGGGGTGAATTTCTTGTCCTCGCGGGAGAGCCCCGGCAGGTCGGTGTCGGTGCGGAACAGGATGGCGCCCGGGTTACCCATTTGCGGCGTGCCGCCCAGGCCCAAGTAGATCTGGCGGAAGATGTCGGCTTCGCGCTTGTCAACGGTGTAGCGGCCGCCCAGCGACAGCTGCAGCGCGTCGGTCAGGTTGTAGCTGCCGTCGGCATACACGGCCCAGGCCCTGGTGTCGATGTCACCGCTGGTGAAGGTGCTGGTGGGCACGAGGCCGGCCAGGATGGTATCGAACTTGTTGTAGGCATTGGCGTCGATGTAGTAGACGCCGGCCACGCCCTGGATCTTGGGGCCGGTGTAGGTCAGGTTGAATTCCTGGCTGAACTGCTTGTTGGTGTACAGCGCCGGCACTTCCATGTCGACCACGGGCAGGGAATCGAAGTCGATCGGGGCGTACGACTTGTCCTGGCGCTGGGCGGTGATCGACTTGAAGGTCAGCTCCGGGGTGACGGTCCACTCGACGGTGGCCGACACGCCGTGCTGGCGCACTTCCTGCTCGTGGCCGAGGGCCGTCATCATCTCGGCCTGGGTGTCGTAGACGTTGGACAGGATCGGCGCGCCGCTGGTGCGGCCGACGATCAGGCGGTGGCCGTTCTTCGGATGCGAATCGTCCCGGGTCAGGTCGGCGGCCAGGCGCACGAACAGTTCCGGGGTCGGCGTCCATTCGGCCGAGACGCGCGCCGCCGTCAGGTCCTTGTCGTAGTTGGGAGCACCGTTGAACAGGTTGCGGCCGTAGCCGTCGTGCTTGAACTTGGCGATGGTGCCGCCGACGCGCAGCGTGTCGCTGAGCGGGGTGCTGGCGGTGAGGACGCCGTCGCGTTCCTTGTAGTTGCCGAGCGTGCCTTTCAGTCGCACGTCGGTCTGCGGCGCCAGCCTGCGGGTGACGTACTTGACGGCGCCGCCGATGGTGTTGCGGCCGTACAGCGTGCCCTGCGGGCCGCGCAGCACCTCGATGCGCTCGACGTCGTAGATGTCGGCCACCGCGCCCTGCGGGCGGGCCAGGTAGATGTCGTCGAGGTAAATGCCGACGCCGGATTCGAAGCCGGCCAGCGGGTCGGCCTGGCCGACGCCGCGGATGAAGGCGGTGAGTGTGGAATTGGTGGCCCGCGAGGCCTTCAGGGTGGTGTTCGGCAGCGTGGTGGTGAGCGCGACCACGTCCGGGATGCCCTGCTTGGACAGCTGGTCGGCAGTGAAGGCGGTGACGGACACCGGCACATCCTGCAGGGTCTCCTGGCGGCGGCGTGCGGTGACGACCACTTTCTCGACATTGCCCTCGGGTGCCGCAGTGACACCACCTGCCGCAGCGCCGCTGTCCTGGGCATGGACCGTACCGGCGGCGACGCCGGACAGGGCGAGCAGGGCAGCGGCAGAATGGCTCAGCAGGTGCTGCCGGGTTGCGCGCATGGGCAACCGCGCTTTTTTCTTGCTAACACGCATGGACGTCTCCTGATTTTGTTGTGGTGTCATGCTTTTTTTTCGCACGCACCGCAGTGTGACTCGGATGGGATTGGTTGAATAGACAACAGCGCGCCCACCGTGTGTGCAAATTTGCACATCCATATGCACCGCCTGGGGGCATGTAGTGAAGGGCACTGTCGAGCTCGCTTGTGTGGTTTTTGTGCACGCACAAATGGCAGCACCAAAACCTTGCAGCAGGAATGTGCACTAGTGCACAATGTGTGATCTTGATAAGGAACAACCTGTCATGAACAGCCTGCCCGAGTGGACCGACCTGCGTTTTTTCCTGGAACTGGCGCGCGCTGGCACGCTGTCGGGCGCGTCGCGCCGGCTCGAGGTCGAGCACACCACGGTGGCGCGCCGCATCGACCGCCTCGAACACCAGCTCGGCAACACCCTGTTCGACCGCTCGCGCGAAGGCTACGAGCTGACCGAAATGGGGCGCGCGCTGCTGCCGCACGCCGAGGCGATGGAAGGCGCGGCGCTGGCCGCCGCCGAACAGCTCGGCGGGGCCGAGGTCGCGGCCCACGGGGTGGTGCGCCTGGGCGTGCCCGAGGTGTTCGGCGTGCGCGTGGTGGCGCCGCTGCTGGTGGCGCTGTTCGAGGAGCATCCCGACCTGTCGATCGACCTGCTGGCGCTGCCGCGCTTCGCCAATCTGGCCAACCGCGAGGCCGACCTCGGCGTCATGCTCGATCCGCCGTCCACCGGGCGCTACATGGTCACGCGCCTGGCCTCGTTCCGCTTCTACCTGTACGCGGCGCCGTCCTACCTGGCGAAGCACGCGCCGATCGCAACCCAGGCCGACCTCGAGCGCCACGATTTCGTCGATTACGTGCAGGACCGCCTGGCCAGCCGCGAACTGTCCTACCTGAACGAACTCGGCTTCACGCCGCGGCGGCGCCTGTGCTGCTCCGGCATGACCGTCCAGATCGAAGCCGCGGCGATCGGCATGGGCCTGATGATGGCGCCGCCGTATGCGGTGATGGACGACGAGCGCCTGGTACAGGTGCTGCCCGGTTTCTATGCCGAACGCTCGTTCTGGCTGGCCGCACCGGCCGACCTGTACCGGCTGCGGCGCGTGAAAGTGGTGTGGGACCTGCTGCGCGAGCTGGCCGACAACAATCCGAAACTGTGGTGGCACAAAAGCGATATGGAAAGGGCTGCGTGACGCTGCCCGGCTACAATGCCGGCATGCCCAGTAAAACGCCCATCTTCCCCGGCCCGCGCACCGCGCGCGGGCTCGTGCTCGCCGTCCTGCTGTCCAACACCGACCAGGCCGGCGCCGAACCGCTGCGCGGCCGCATCACGCTGGCTGCCATCGTCCGCGCGCTGAAGCGCAAGTACCACTGGCCGATCGAGACCACCAGCTTTCCGTCGAATGCGCCCGATGGCCGCGCCACCTGGGCCACGGTCTACAGCCTGCCGGAAGCCGTGATCGCCAAGGCGATGGATGCGCGCGGGCGCGACTGGCTGCACAGCAGCCTGGGCGACAGGCCGATGCCCTGACCCCGGCCCAGCATCGGGAAAAGCTGCATAATCATCCACGTCATCCTCCACCAGCCATCGAACAGGAAAGGAACATCGTGGATCTCGAGCTCACCAACAAACTCGCATTGGTCACCGGCAGCACCGCCGGCATCGGCCGTGCCATCGTCGAAGCATTGGCACGCGAAGGCGCGCGCGTGATCGTCAACGGGCGCACCCGGGCCGCGGTCGATGCGGCGATCGCGGACATCAAATCTTCCACCGGCGCGGACGTCCTCGGCTTCGCCGGCGATCTCGGCACCGCCGCCGCCGCCAAGGAACTCGGGCGCCAGTATCCTGATGTCGAGATCCTGGTCAACAACCTGGGCATTTTCGAAGCGAAGCCATTCGAGGACATCCCCGACGAAGACTGGATGCGCTTTTTCGAAGTGAACGTGCTGGGCGGCGTGCGCCTGGCGCGCCTGTACCTGCCATCGATGCGGCAGCGGAACTGGGGCCGCATCATTTTCATCTCGAGCGAAAGCGCGATCCAGATCCCCACCGAGATGATCCACTACGGCACCACCAAGACCGCGCAGCTGGCGGTGTCGCGCGGCCTGGCCGAAGCGGTGGCGGGCACCGGCATCACGGTCAACAGCATTCTTCCCGGTCCCACCAAGTCGCGCGGCGTCAGGGACCTGGTGGAGTCGATGGGCAAGGCGCAAGGCATGTCGTTCGAGCAGACCGAGAAGGAATTCTTCGAGAAGGCACGTCCGACCTCGCTCATCAAGCGCTTTGCCGCGCCGGAAGAAGTCGCTTCGCTGGTGGCCTACGTCGCCAGCCCCCTCGCATCCGCCACCACGGGCGCAGCCCTGCGTGCGGATGGGGGCGTGGTCAAGAGCGTGGTGTGACGGTCCATCGATTTGGGCATCATGATGTTGCGGTGCGGGGTTGATGATCAGGCCGCATGCGCTCGTATTTGTTGACCTCATGATGCCTGTAACAACTCTGGCCGTAACAGGTGAATCCCAGTTTCTCCGCAAGCCTGATCGAGGCCGTGTTACGAGGTTCGATCATGCACACGCTGCGTGATGACACAGCTTGTCGGTCGAACCAGTCCAGCGCTGCCGTCATGGCTTCCAGGGCAAAACCATTGCCATGTGAACGACCGGTGAATACCCACGCTGCTTCAGGCACGCCATCGAAGTCGCTGCCCAAGCCGCGCCGAAAATCGGCCAGGCCCACTTCGCCAATGAATTGATTCGTGTCCCGCTCGCATACCGCGAACATGCCGAAGCCCAGCAAGCTCCAATGACCTGCATACCGAAGCAGCCGATGCCAGGCATCTTCGCGCGAGGGAGGAGGGCCGCCCATGGACTGAAGCACTGCCGGATCGCTGGCGAGCTGGAAAACCAGCTCGGTATCTTCCACTGTATGTTTGCGTAAAATTAAGCGTTCAGTGTCTATCATTCCAGATGTCTTATTAAAGAACGTGTTCCGATGTTTTTGTCATCATAGTTTTGCAGAATAACATTGGCATGCTCACAAAAGTACGCCCCGCGCGCCCGCTTCTTTCCTTGCTGTCGAAGAGGGCGATGCAGCATCGATGCAACCATTGTGTGAATTTCCGTATAAATTTCTTTACAGAAATGCAGCATGTCGCTACAGTCGGCACGTCCACGTCCATTCGTCCTTTCATGTCCACGCAGCAGTCTTCCGGCGCCATTGCGCGCTGGCGCGGTGAATTCGCCTCCGCCAGCATCGAAGCCGCGTTCCTGCGCGCCCAGGGCGGCGTCATCCGGCATGAATTGACGCGTTCGCTCTCATTTTGCAGCGTCTTTTACCTGGCCTTCGCGCTTGCCGACGTGGCGCACCTTGGCCTGAACCGCCAGACACTGCTGCTGTTCGTGGTGCGCCTGGTAACCACCGCGGTGGCCGTGACGAGTATCGTGCTGACCCGCCGCAGCGCCAATCCCGGGCAAACCGGCTATCGCTCGGCCACCGTATTCTCCAGCCTCGCGATGCTCGCGTTCTTGCTGGTTACGTATTCGCGGGGCGAACTGCTCCTGCATGGCATGTCGATGGCCATCATGCTGATCATCGTCTACCTGTTCATTCCAAACCGCCTGGTCAACGCCTACATCGTGGCTGTGGGCGCGAGCGCCGGCTTCCTGGCCCTGGTGCATGCCATGGGTACGGTCAACCCGCGCCAGCTGGGGACCATGGCGATGCTGCTGCTGCTCGCGAACCTGTTCGGCGCCGCTGCCGCGCGGCGCGATGCCCATGCGTCGCGCCGCCAATACTGGACCGAGCAAACGCTGATCGAGCAGTCGATCCGTGATCCGCTCACGGGTGTTTTCAACCGGCGCCACCTGAATGCCGGCCTGCTCGAACGTGAAATCGAACGCGGACGTCGCCAGCGTGCCGCGCTGACAATCGTCGTGTGCGACCTGGACAATTTCAAGGCCATCAACGATACCTACGGCCACCAGGCTGGCGACACGCTGCTGCAGGATTTCGCCCGCTTGTTGCTGTCGATGATACGCGCCGACAGGGATACGGTCGTGCGCTTCGGCGGCGAAGAATTCCTGCTGATCCTGCCCGACACCAACCTGGCCGAAGGCCTTGCCCTTGCCGAGCGCATGCGCGCCCGTCTTGCCGAAACGGGCCGTCCCCATGCCGATGTCCGGATCCATGCCACGGCCAGCTTCGGCGTGGTGAGCGCGCGCCTGTCCTCCTGCCTGCCGGGCATTGCCGGCCAGGCCCTGATCGCGCGCGCGGACGAACTGATGTATGCCGCCAAACGCGGTGGCCGCAACCGGGTTCACGGTGCACAGTGGGAAGCCGCCGATGGCGTCGCGTCCGAGGCCGGGCAAGATCCGTGCGCCAGCGATGGGACGCCTGTCCCCAATGCGTGCGCAGCTTGACCGCGCCATGACCGGCCGCGCACCGCCCGCAGCCGGCACGGTGCGGTTTATGGCTTCACGAACTTGAGCGTCATGCGGTCGCTCTCGCCGATCGCCTGGTATTTCTCGCGGTCCTGGTCGCGGTTGGCCAGGGTCGGCGGCAGGGCCCAGACGCCACCCTTGTGGTCGGCCTTGTCCTTCGGATTGGCGTTGACTTCGGATTTCGCGGCCAGCTTGAAACCGGCGCTTTCCGCCATCTTGATCACATACGACTCGTGCACATACCCGCTCGAGGTCTTCGCATCCTGCGGCATGGCTTCCGGCAGGCGGTGTTCTTCGATGCCGAGCACGCCGCCCGGCTTCAGGCTGGCGTACGCGGCCTTGAACATGCCCTTGAGCTCGTCGTCGCCGCCGGCGTCGATCCAGTTGTGCAGGTTGCGGAAGGTTAGCACCATGTCGACGCTGCCAGGGGCGGCGAAGTTGTAGGTCGACGGCGGCTCGAACACGCCCTGCACGACCTTGCCGAAGACCGCCGGGTTGGCGTCCAGCTTTTGCTTGAAGGCCACGGTGGAACGCTTGGCGGGGTTGAAGGCGGCGCCTGCGGCGATCAGCTTGCCGTTGTCGCGCAGGTAGGGCGCCAGGATCTCGGTGTACCAGCCGCCGCCGGGCGACAGCTCCACCACCGTCATGTTCGGCTTGATGCCGAAGAACGCCAGGGTGTCATAGGGATGGCGCCAGTTGTCGCGCGCCGCGTTGGTGCTGCTGCGGTGGCTGCCTGCGATCGCGGCGCGCAGCCCGGCATCGTCAGGCTTGTCGGCGGCCTGCGCCAGGCCGGCCACGCCGCCCGCCAGCAGGGCGGCCAGGATGAATCGTTTCATTGTGTCGTCTCCAAAGTCGGTGGTAGCGGCTCCGTGCCGTACCGCCCGGCAATCATCGGATAGCGCCGGGCTTGTCGTCAAGTCAATATGCGGGCGCTTCGCATTGCTGGCCCGGGTCAAGCCTGGCCCCTGAACGGATTCCGGTCGTTCAACTCGTCGATGTAATTGTCGATCCCGCCCGCTTCCTGCTCGAGAAAGCGTTCGATCGCATCCGCAAACGCCGGATGCTTGAGCCAGTGCGCCGACCAGGTCCGCGTCGGCAGGAAGCCGCGCGCCATCTTGTGCTCGCCCTGGGCGCCGCCCTCGAACACCCCGATGCCCTGCTCGATGCAGAATTCCAGCGGCTGGTAGTACGCCGTCTCGAAATGCAGGCAGGGCACGTGTTCAAGCGCGCCCCAGTAGCGGCCGTACAGGGTGGTCTCGTCATGCACCACCAGCGATGACGCGATCGGTGTCCCCTCGCGCTCGGCAATCACCAGCAGCAGGTTCTGGGGCATCTCGCGCCCGATCCGGCGGAAGAAATCCAGGTTCAGATAAGGCTTCGAGTAATGCTCGGCATAGGTATGCCGGTAGCAGCGCGTGAACAAGCGCCAGTCTTCGTCGGTGGCGTCGACGCCGCGCACCCGGCGCAGCGTCACACCGGCTTCCCTGACCTTGCGCCGCTCGGCGCGGATGTTCTTGCGTTTTTTTTGTTCCAGCGTCGCCAGGAAGGCGTCGAAATCCGCATAGCCCTGGTTCACCCAGTGGAACTGCACCCCACTACGTAGCAGGAAGCCGGCTTCGCCGAGCTGGTGCGCATGTTCCTCGGGCGGAAACAGGATATGGGTCGACGAGACCTCGGTCGACTGCTGTACGTGGCGCAGCACCTCGATCAGCGCGGCGCGGGCGGTCTCGTCGCGCGCCAGCAGGCGCGGGCCGGTTACCGGCGTGAACGGGATCGCCGACAGCAGTTTCGGGTAGTACTCCAGGCCATTGCGCCCGTAGGCGTCGGCCCAGGCCCAGTCGAACACGTATTCGCCGTAGGAGTGGTATTTGACGTACAGGGGCAGGGCGGCGGCCAGGTCTTCTCCGTCGTACAGCGTGAGAAATTGCGGCTGCCAGCCGGCATCCGGCGCGGCGCTGCCGGACTCGTGCAGGGCATGCAGGAAGGCATACGAGAGAAAGGGATTCGGTTTGTCCTGGCTGGAGGCCAGCGCGTCCCACGCTGCCTGGCCAATCTCGGACAGAGAAGAAACGATATGCGTGCGATAATTCAAGATGACTTCCATATCAAAGGAGTAACGGGTACTGCGCGGGCGCCGCGCGTCCCGGCAAACACATGGTGGTCGACGCTCACCCAAGGAAAGATGCATGATGGACAAGCCATTCTTCAACCTCTATTCGCACGATTTCGCCCGTGTCGCCGTCGCCAGCCCGCGCTGCAAGGTCGCCGATCCGGCGTTCAACGCCCAGCAGACGATCGCGCTGGCACGCCAGGCGGCCGCGCAGGGCGCGGTATTGGTCGCGTTCCCGGAACTGGGCCTGTCCGCCTACACCTGCGACGACCTGTTCCACCAGCGCGCGCTGCTCGACGCCTGCCTGGGCGCGCTTGCCGACGTGGTCGCGGCCTCGAGCGAACTGCCGCTGGCCATGATCGTCGGCGTGCCGCTGCGCCTCAACCATACGCTGTTCAATTGCGCGGTGGTCGTGGCCGGCGGTCGCATCCTGGGTGTGGTGCCGAAGAGCTATTTGCCCAATTATGGCGAATTTTACGAAATGCGGCAGTTCAGTCCCGCGGACAACACCGCCGTGACGCAGATCGGCCTGCTTGGACAGGACGTGCCTTTCGGTCCGGAGCAGCTGTTCGAGATCGAAGGGTTGCCTTTGTTCCGCTTCCACGTCGAGATCTGCGAAGACGTCTGGGTGCCGGTGCCGCCGTCCTCGTTCGCGGCCCTTGCCGGGGCCACGGTGCTGGTCAACCTGTCGGCCTCGAACATCGTGGTGGGAAAAAGCGGCTACCGGCACCAGCTGGTCGGCCAGCAGTCGGCACGTTGCGTGGCGGCTTACCTGTACACCTCGGCCGGCCTGGGCGAGTCTACCACCGACATGGGCTGGGACGGCCAGTCGCTGATCTATGAAAAAGGCGACATGCTGGCCGAGTCGCAGCGCTTCCTGCAGGATTCGCACATCATTTTCGCCGACGTCGACCTGGAACGGCTGGCGCAGGACCGCATGCACGCGACCACCTTCGCGCAATCGGCGCGCCGCCATGCCGACGAAGTCGCGAAATTCCGCATCCAGCGCTTCCCGCTGGCGCTGCCGCTGGAGCGCGACCTGCCGCTGCAGCGCCTGGTCGAGCGTTTCCCCTACGTGCCGGCATCGAGCGCGCGCCGCGACGAGCGCTGCACCGAGGTCTACAACATCCAGGTGCAGGCGCTGCTGCAGCGGCTGCAATCCTCGGGCCACGAGAAGGTCGTGATCGGCATCTCGGGCGGCCTCGATTCGACCCATGCGCTGCTGGTCTGCGCCAAGGCGATGGACCGCCTCGGCCTGCCACGCACCAACATCCTGGCGTACACCATGCCCGGTTTCGCCACCAGCGAACGCACGCTGCGCCAAGCGCGCGACCTGATGGCGGCGGTCGGCTGCACCGCGCGCGAAATCGACATCCGCCCCAGCTGCATCCAGATGCTGAAGGACCTGGGCCACCCGTATGCCGAGGGGAAGGAAGAATACGACGTCACCTTCGAGAACGTGCAGGCGGGCGAGCGCACCAGCCACCTGTTCCGCCTCGCCAACCACAACCACGCGATCGTGATCGGCACCGGCGACCTGTCCGAGCTGGCGCTGGGCTGGTGCACCTACGGCGTGGGCGACCACATGTCGCACTACAACGTGAATGCCAGCGTGCCCAAGACCCTGATCTCGCACCTGGTGCGCTGGGTGGCGGACACGAAGCAGATCGGCGACACCGGCTCCGACGTCCTGATCCAGGTGCTGGAAACCGAGATCAGCCCGGAACTGGTGCCCGCCAAGACCGGCACCGGTAACGAGGCCGGCGACACGGCGGCCGGCAAGCCGGCCCAGGTCACCGAGAACTTCATCGGTCCCTACGAGCTGCAGGATTTCAACCTGTACTACATCCTGCGCTACGGCTTCACGCCGACCAAGGTGGCCTTCCTGGCGTATTCGGCCTGGAAAGACCGCGACCTCGGCCCGTGGCCGGAAGGCGGCAACCCGGCGCGCAACCAGTATGACCTGGCGGCAATCAAGAAAAACCTCGGTATCTTCCTGTGGCGCTTCTTCAAGACCAGCCAGTTCAAGCGCTCGTGCGTGCCGAACGGGCCGAAGGTCGGCAATGGCGGCTCGCTGTCGCCGCGCGGGGACTGGCGCGCCCCAAGCGATTCCGAGGCAACCGTGTGGATGGAGCAACTGGCACATATTCCGGACAACTGAGCCGGACAACTGAGCCGCACCAAGATCAAAGGCGCCGCCGCGCGCCGCCCAAGAAAACCTGAAAGGAGCTTCAAATGAAACAAATTACCTGCGTGATCAAGCCGTTCAAGCTGGACGAGGTGCGCGAGGCGCTGGCCGAAGTCAACGTCACCGGCCTCACCGTGACCGAAGTGAAAGGCTTCGGCCGCCAGAAGGGCCATACCGAGCTGTATCGCGGCGCCGAGTACGTGGTCGATTTCCTGCCGAAGGTGAAGATCGAGGTGGTGGTCGACGATGCGATGACCGAGCAGGTGGTCGACGCCATCATCAAGGCGGCGCGTACCGGCAAGATCGGCGACGGCAAGATCTTCGTGCAGGACGTGGAACAGGTGATCCGCATCCGCACCGGCGAGACCGGGCCGGACGCGGTGTAATGATGTAAGTTAGCTGGAGCACGTCGTTCCTGGCACTGCCAGAAACGACTTCCCGCGCAGGCGGGAACCCAAGTTGCAGGCGCTGTCGACGTGCGTCCAGCTTGGATTCCCGCCTGCGCGGGATTGACGTGTCGAGGGCGCAGGCGACGATGCCAGAGCGCCACGTGATCACCGCCCCAGCGTCAAATCGAATTTCCACGCCAGCAGCCGCGACAGCACGATGAACAGCGCGCTCGACCACAGGGCGATGTCCTTGTCCATGCCGTAGATGCCCATGATGAGGAAGATCCAGTTGCCGACGAAGGCGCACAGCGCATAAGGTTTGCCGTCGCGGAAGACCATCGGTACTTCGTTGCAGACGATGTCGCGCAGGACGCCGCCGAAGATGCCGGTGATGACGCCCATCATCGACGCGATGAACAGCGGCATGCCTGCGTCCAGCGCCGACGACACGCCGGCCACCGAGAACAGGCCCAGGCCGAAGGCGTCGGCGATCACGATCAGGCGTTCCGTCACCATGTGGCGCATGGTGCGGATCAGCGGCGAGGCGACCAGCGCCAGCACGAAGATCAGGATCGCGTATTCCTGGTGGATGACCCAGAACAGGGGCCGCTTGTCGAGCAGGATGTCGCGCAGGGTGCCGCCCCCGAAAGCGGCGATGAAAGCGACCGTGAAGACCCCGACCAGGTCCATCCGCTTGCGGCGCGCTTCGATGAAGCCGGAAAAGGCGCCTACCAGGATCGCCATGATTTCAATGAATTTGAGTAGATGCATGCGGCAGCCGGGCTTGTGGCGCTGTTGCTAGACTAGTTGCTAGACTAACATGCCGAGCCCGGCTGTGTAAGTATGCGCCGTGCTTGAAAGCTCAAGGTTGCGCAGCCTGGCGCAGTGCCAGCGGCAGCTTCACCGTGAAGATCACACGGCCGTTCTCGTGGTGGTAGACGATCTCGCCCTGGTGCTCGCGCACGATCTGCTGGGCGATGTACAGGCCCAGGCCCATGCCGGTGCGGTTGCGCGGGTTGTTCAGCGAGCTGCGCTTGTACGGATTGAACAGCGTGGCTTCGGCCTCCGGCGGGATCGGGGCGCCGGCATTCGACACGCACACTTCCGCCATGCCGTCATGCACCGTCAGGCGGATCTTGATCGGCTGGTTCGGTTCGCCGTGGTGGCGCGCGTTGCTGAGCAGGTTGGACACCACCTGGCCCAGGCGCGCATCGTCGCCCTGCACGAAGGCCGGGCCGATCGTATGCAAATCGTAGACGATGGTCGGGTAGGCCAGGCGCGCTTCCTCGACCATGTCCTCGACCAGCGGTGCCAGGTCGACCGCGGCCAGCGCCACGCCCAGGCTGAGACCGCGGTCGATGCGGCTCATGTCCAGCACCTGGCTGATCATGCGCTGCATGCGGTTGCTGGACGACTGGATGCGCCGTCCCAGCGAGCCCTTGTTGTTGGTGCCGCCTGTCTTTTCCAGCACCATGCCGGCCATGTTGATCGAGTGCAGCGGATCGCGCAGGTCGTGCCCCAGCATCGCCAGCAACTGGGCGCGCGTGGTTTCGGTCTGGGCGCGGCGCGCGTTCGACACGCGCATCAGTTCGCCCAGCGTCAGGCGCGCATGGATCAGGATGACGTCTTCCCACGGATGGGCACAGCCGCGCACCGTCTCGTGCCAGGCGTCGAACGAGCCGCGCGGGGTCAGGCGCGCCCCCATCGGGCCGACCTGTTCGCTCTTCTCGGGCCTGCCGCCCCAGGCGACGTGTTCTACCTGCTCGGTGCGCAGCAGCAGGCACCAGCCGCTGCTGGGCGGATCGAAGGGCAGCCCGAGCATGCCGACCCATTTGCCGAGCGCCTCGCGGTCCTGTTCGGGCCAGTCGTGCATGCCCTTGCGCAGCAGCAGGTCGTGGGCGTCCGCCGGCAGCGAAGCGACGATGCGCTCGCCGGCATGCTGGTCGATGCCGAGGCAGACCACGCGGTCGAACTGGCATACCACCATGGCCTGCGACTGGCTCGAGGCCATCAATCCCTCGCCGTGCTTGACCAGCGCTTCCAGCGGGTCTTCCTCGAGCAGCAGCGATTCGACCAGGCTGGTGCGCACCTTGGCGTTGCGCTCGACCAGGGTAGCCTGGTCGTTCGATTCGATGCTCTGCACGGTGGAGCCGATCACTTGCGCCAGCACGTCGGCCGCCATGCGAATCGAGTAGGGAACGCGCTTCGGACGCATGTGGTGGCAGGCGAGCAGGCCCCACAGGCGGCCGTTGATCACGATGGAGACGCTCATCGACGCCGCCACGCCCATGTTCTGCAGGTATTCGACGTGGATCGGCGACACGCTGCGCAGCACGCTGTAGCTCATGTCGAGCGCCGGCGCGCCGGGTGCGCCCAGCAGGGGCACGGCGTCGTAGGTCATGTCGGCGATCATGCGCAGCGTGTTCAGCACATACAGGCGGCGCGCCTGCGGCGGAATGTCGCCAGCCGGGTAGCGCTGGCCGAGATACGGCACCAGCTCGTCCTGGCGCGCCTCGGCCACGACATTGCCGCTGTCGTCGCCGCGGAAGCGGTAAGCCATCACGCGGTCGAATCCGGTGAATTCGCGCACCTGGCGCACGGCGGTGCGCAGCAGGCCGTCGATGCTCTTCTGGCGGCGCAGGCGCTCGATCGAGCCGTGCGCCTTGATCGCGAACAGCGCCACCGCGTCGGTAGATTCCTCGCGTGCCTCGAATTCGACGATCACGCGGCCCTTGTGCGCATGCACCACGCAGTCGTATTCAGACGCGCCGATGACGACCGCGGCGACCAGCGGCGCGGCGCCGCCGTCGTGCATGGTGTCGAAGGTCTCGTGGACCAGTTCGGCCACCGACGCCGGCAAGCCGAGCTGCTCGTAGTTGCGGCCGAGTGCCAGCGTCAGGCCAAGGCGTGTGTCCGCGTGCGCGCTCCAGCCTTCGACGGCGCCATCGCTGTCAAGGAAGAACAGGGCACCGTGGGGCTGGATCGATCCGGGCAGGTGGATGGGTTCGTCCGCGCAGTTGAGCAAGTCGACACGCTGCGGAATCGCCATCGGTTCAGGCGTACTGGACATCACTCTCGACTCATTCCTTTACGGGTTGGCCAACTCGGGCTTGCTGGGAGAGCATCTTACAAGGTTTCATGCTCAATTTGCGCATATTTTGACACAGGGAAATGTCAATGTAGATTGTGACGAATCCGTATTGAGCAGACTCAAGAACGCAGCCTGTAAATACGCGCCGGAAGAGGGTCAGCGCTCGCGCTCGTCCAGCGCCGGCCGCAGCAAGACGATCAGGGCGCCGTTGCCGCCGTCGGCCCGGTTGGCCACGCAGAAGGCGACCGTCTCGCTGGTCTGCACCAGCCAGCTGTGGACCATGCCGCGCAGCACCGGTTCGCCGCCGGCCGAGCCGTAACCGACACCGTGGATGATGCGCACGCAGCGTACGCCGTTTTTGTTGCTTCTGCGCAAAAAGGCATCGACCACGCGCCGCGCCAGGTCGCGCGTCAAACCGTGCAAATCGATTTCGTCCTCGACGGGCCAGTGGCGCTTGCGTAGCTTTTTCACGACATCCGGACCGACGCCGGGCGCTGCCCAGCTGAGGGTAGGCTCTTCGTCGAGCAGGCCGTCGACGTCGAACTGGTCGGACAGCATCGATTCCGCCAGGATCGCCTGGACTTCGTCGTCGGTCGGCGGGCGCCGCGCCGCTGCCTGGCGCCGCAGCTCGGCTTCATGGGCCGGACGCCACACGTAGCGGTCGGACTCCGGCATCGGGTTGACGCCCTTGACCGCGGTGCGGAACTCGACCGCATTTTCGCGTTCGGCCCGCTCGCGCTTTTCGCGCTCGGCTTTTTCGATGGCGCGCAGGCGTTCCTCGACCTTCAGACGGTCGCGGAAGGATTTGAGGTCGCCGAAATCTTTCATGCCTGCCATCGAAAAATGTAAAGGTTACTCGAGTGCTTCCAGGTAGCGCTGGGCGTCCAGCGCGGCCATGCAGCCCGAACCCGACGACGTGATCGCCTGGCGGTACACGTGGTCCTGCACGTCGCCGGCCGCGAACACGCCCGCCACGCTGGTGGCGGTCGCCATGCCCTCGGTGCCGCTGCGGGTCTTGATGTAGCCGTTGTGCATGTCCAGCTGGCCATCGAAGATCGCGGTGTTCGGCTTGTGGCCGATCGCCACGAACAGGCCGTGCACCTTGAGTTCCTTGACGGCGCTGTCGCCGGTGGCTTTCAGGCGCAGGCCGGTCACGCCGCTGGCGTCGCCGGTGACTTCGTCCAGGGTCTGATTCAGTTCCAGCACGATCTTGCCTTCCTCGACCTTGTGCATCAGGCGGTCGATCAGGATCGGTTCGGCGCGGAACTTGTCGCGGCGGTGGATCACGGTCACCTTGGTGGCGATGTTGGCCAGGTACAGCGCTTCCTCGACCGCGGTGTTGCCGCCGCCGATCACCGCCACTTCCTGGTTGCGGTAGAAGAAACCGTCGCAGGTAGCGCAGGCGGACACGCCCTTGCCCATGAATTCCTGTTCGCTCGGCAGGCCAAGGTACTGGGCCGAGGCGCCGGTGGCGATGATCAGGGCGTCGCAGGTGAACTCATGCGAATCGCCGACCAGGCGGATCGGTTTTTCGTTCAGGTAAGTGGTATGGATATGATCGAAAACAATCTCGGTATTGAAACGCTCGGCATGCTGCAGCAGGCGCGCCATCAGTTCCGGGCCCTGCACGCCCAGCGGGTCGCCCGGCCAGTTCTCGACATCGGTGGTGGTCATCAACTGGCCGCCTTGCTCGACGCCGGTCACAAGCATCGGATTGAGGTTGGCGCGCGCGGCGTAGACGGCGGCGCTGTAGCCGGCGGGGCCAGAACCGAGGATCAGGACTTTGGCGTGTTTGCGAGTGGTCATGTTGAACGTCTTATCAGGTGATGATGGGCGGCAAGTGGGGGCGCCGGTCATCGGAATCAAGGGGAATCGGACCGGAGATTATATTCGATGATGCAAACAAGCATGAATCGTGGGGCCTTCCCGGCCATATATGGCTTAGAATGAATATCTTCCGCTGTATCGGCTGCATTCAGTACCCTCTCGTATGAGCAAGAATAGTCCTGCGACCGGTTCGACCGGGTCGACCTACACCCACAAGCCCCGGGCACCCCGGCAGCCGCTGCCGAACCGGCTCGTACGCCTGCTGTCCGAGGCGCGCTGGCTGGCCACGGCCGTCGCGTTGTTGTATTTCGTCCTCATCCTGCTCAGTTATAACAAAGCCGATCCAGGCTGGTCGCACGAAAACGCGGTGGCCCACGTCGCCAACCTCGGCGGCCGTGCCGGCGCCTGGCTGGCGGACCTGCTGCTGTTCATCTTCGGCTTCTCGGCCTGGTGGCTGTGCGTCTGTTTTACGCGCGCCGTTTATAAAGGCTACCGCCGTTTGCACAGCCGCTTCGTGGTCGAGCAGCCGCTTCCCGAGCCCGAGCACCAGGGCGAGACGGTGATCCGCTGGGTCGGCTTCGCCCTGATGTTCGCCGGCAGCGTGGGGCTAGAGTACTTGCGCATGTGGTCGCTCAAGGTCGAATTGCCGCGCGCGGCCGGCGGGGTGCTGGGCCAGCTGATCGGCCACGCCGCCCATACCGCCTTCGGCTTCACCGGCGCCACCCTGTTGCTGCTGCTGTTGTTCGGCCTCGGCTTTTCCTGGTATTTCCAGGTGTCCTGGCTGGCGACGGCCGAACGCATCGGCGAATCGGTCGAGCGTGGCTGGGACTGGTTCCGGCTGCGCTACGAAGACCGCGAAGACCGCGCGCTGGGCGAAGTCGCGGCGCACCGGCGTGACGAGGCGGTGGTGCACGAGCGCGCCAAGTTCGTCGAAAAGCACGGCAATGCACCGGTGCTGAAGCACGAGCCCACCGTCGGTCACCATCTCGACACCCGTACGGCCGACGACGTGCTCGACGAAGAGCGCTTCGAAGAGCCGGCTGCGCAGCCGGGCTTCCTGGCCAAGGCCATGGCCAAGGTGAAGGCGAAGACGAAAATCGAGCCGGCCGCGGGCGAGGGCAGGGTGGAGCCGCGCAGCGAGCCGCGCCAGGAGCCGCAGATTTCGCTGGCCAAGGCGCGGGCCGAACCGGCGCTCGACGACGAACCCTTCCAGCAGCCGGCCCGCGCGCCGGCCGCTGCGGCGCCCCGTGCCCCTGCTGCGCAATCCGCCGCTTCCGCCCCGGCCCCGGCGCCGTCCGTGATCAAGATCGAGCCGCAAATGGTCAGCGTGCCGCGTTCGGAACGCGCCGAGAAGGAACGTCAGACCGCGCTGTTCGAAGTCTCGGGCGATTCCATGCTGCCGCCGCTGGGCCTGTTGGACGAAGCGCCGCCGGCCCAGGAATCGGTTGCCATCGAGACCCTGGAATTCACCAGCCGCCTGATCGAGAAAAAGCTGTCCGACTTCGGCGTCGAAGCCAAGGTCGTGGCCGCCTACCCGGGTCCGGTCGTGACCCGCTACGAAATCGAGCCGGCTACCGGCGTCAAGGGCAGCCAGATCGTCAACCTGGCGCGCGACCTGGCGCGCTCGCTGTCGCTGACCTCGATCCGGGTGGTCGAGACCATCCCCGGCAAGAACTACATGGCGCTGGAACTGCCGAACCCGAAACGCCAGATCGTGCGCCTGACGGAAATCGTCGGCTCCAAGGTGTACGCCGACAGCGCCTCGGCGCTGACCGTGGCGCTGGGCAAGGACATCGCCGGCAAGCCGGTGGTGGCCGACCTGGCCAAGATGCCGCACCTGCTGGTGGCGGGTACCACCGGTTCCGGTAAGTCGGTGGGTATCAACGCCACCATCCTGTCGCTGCTGTACAAGGCCGACCCGGCCGACGTGCGTCTGATCCTGATCGACCCGAAGATGCTGGAAATGTCGGTGTACGAGGGCATTCCGCACCTGCTGGCGCCGGTCGTCACCGACATGCGCCAGGCCGGCCACGCGCTGAACTGGGCCGTCAACGAGATGGAGCGCCGCTACAAACTGATGTCCAAGCTGGGCGTGCGTAACCTGGCCGGCTACAACGGCAAGATCCTCGACGCGGCCAAGCGCGAGGAGCACATCCCGAACCCGTTCTCGATCGTGCCGGACAATCCCGAGCCGCTGGAAAAGCTGCCGACGATCGTCATCATCATCGACGAGCTGGCCGACCTGATGATGGTGGTCGGCAAGAAGGTCGAGGAATTGATCGCCCGTATCGCACAGAAGGCGCGTGCCGCCGGCATCCACCTGATTCTTGCAACCCAGCGTCCGTCGGTCGACGTGATTACCGGCCTGATCAAGGCTAACATCCCGACCCGTATCGCGTTCCAGGTGTCGTCCAAGATCGACTCGCGCACGATTCTCGACCAGATGGGCGCCGAGGCCCTGCTCGGCATGGGCGACATGCTGTACATGCCGCCGGGTACCGGCCTGCCGGTGCGCGTGCACGGCGCCTTCGTGTCGGATGACGAAGTGCATCGAGTTGTAAAACATCTGCAGTCGACCGGCGAACCGAATTACATTGAAGGCATCCTCGAAGGGGGCGTGGCAGAAGAAGGCGGCGCCGGCGAGGGTGCAGCGGCCGGCGAAGGCGGCGGCGAATCCGACGCGATGTACGACCAGGCGGTGCAGGTGGTGCTCAAGAACCGCCGTGCCTCGATCTCGCTGGTGCAGCGCCACCTGCGCATCGGCTACAACCGCGCCGCCCGCCTGCTCGAGCAGATGGAAAACAGCGGGGTGGTGTCGCCGATGCAGTCGAACGGCAACCGCGACATTCTCGTGCCGGCCACCAGCGCCGAGTAAAACCGGCAACGTTGATGCTGCGCGTAGGGTGGACGGCTCCGCCGTCCACGCGTTCAGTCAGTGCAAGCGCCGCATGAACGCGTGGACGGGAAACCCGTCCACCCTACCGCCACCACCTCAGCCACGTCCCCTTCGGCCAACAAAAACAGGAAAACACAACAATGACGCTGAAAACGACCCTTACCGCCCTGATTGCAACCGCCACCCTGGCCATCGGCGCCCAGGCGTCCGCCGCCGCGCTGGACCAGTTCAAATCCTTCGTCGCCGGCACCAAGTCCGCCCGCGGCGACTTCACCCAGACCCAGCTCCGCAAGACCACCGCCGGCAAGGCTGCGCCGCCCTCGACCGGTACCTTCGTGTTCGCACGCCCGGGCAAGTTCATCTGGACCTACCAGAAGCCCTACGAGCAGGTGCTGCAGGCCGACGGCGATACCCTGTACCTGTACGACAAGGATCTCAACCAGGTGACCACCCGCAAGCTGGGCAATGCGCTGGGCAGCTCGCCGGCCGCGATCCTGTTCGGCAGCAACGACCTGGAGAAGAACTTCACCCTGGCCGAAGCCGGCACCCGCGACGGCCTCGAGTGGCTGAGCGCCACCCCGAAAACCAAGGACACCACCTTCGAGCAGATCGGCATCGGCCTCAAGGACGGCGTGCCCCAGGCGATGGAGCTGAAGGACAACTTCGGCCAGACCACGATGCTGAAGTTCACCAGCTTCCAGCGCAACCCGTCGCTGGGCGCGCAAACCTTCAAGTTCGAGGTGCCGAAGGGCGCCGAAGTCTCCCACCAGTAAGCCCGCACTAACGCGGCATCGTTCTCATCCATTACACTTGCGTTTTCGTTATCCGGCCACATATACGCAAGATGGACAAGCACAACACCGACGACCTGTTCCGGACCGAACCCGCGGCGCCGCTGGCCGAAGCGCTGCGCCCGAAAACCATCGGCGAGGTGATCGGCCAGAGCCACCTGCTGGGCGAAGGCAAGCCGCTCAACCTGGTCTTTAAATCGGGGCGGCCGCACTCGATGATCCTGTGGGGGCCGCCGGGCGTGGGCAAGACCACGCTGGCGCGCCTGACCGCCAACGCCTTCGATTGCGAATTCATCGCGTTGTCGGCGGTGCTGTCCGGCGTCAAGGACATCCGCGCTTCCATCGAGCAGGCCGAGCAGTACCTGGCGCGCGGCAAGCACACCATCCTGTTCATCGACGAGATCCACCGCTTCAACAAATCGCAGCAGGATGCCTTGCTGCCCTTCGTGGAGAGCGGCCTGGTCACGCTGATCGGCGCCACCACCGAAAACCCCTCGTTCGAAGTCAATTCGGCACTGCTGTCGCGCTCCCAGGTCTACGTGCTCAAGGCGCTGGACGACGACGAGATGCGCCTGTTGCTGGCGCGCGCGCAGGAGCGGGTGCTGGGCCACCTGCAGTTCGACGAGGTGGCGGTGCAGACCCTGGTCGGCTACGCCGACGGCGATGCGCGGCGCTTCCTCAACCTGCTGGAGCAGACCAAGACTTCGGCGGAAACGTCGGGTATCACCCGCATCACCGGCGAGTTCGTTGAGAACGCGCTGACCCTGAACGCACGCCGCTTCGACAAGGGCGGCGACAATTTCTACGACCAGATCTCGGCCCTGCACAAGTCGGTGCGTGGCTCGCACCCGGACGCCGCCCTGTACTGGCTGTGCCGCATGCTGGACGGCGGCGCCGACGCCAAGTACCTGTCGCGCCGTATCGTGCGCATGGCCTGGGAAGACATCGGCCTGGCCGACCCGCGCGCGATCCAGGTAGCGAACGACGCCGCCACCACCTATGAACGACTGGGTTCGCCCGAAGGCGAGCTGGCGCTGGGCCAGGCCGTGATCTACCTGGCGATCGCGGCCAAGAGCAATGCCGGCTACAACGCCTTCAATGCCGCGATGGCGTTCGTGAAAAAGGATAAATCGCGCGAGGTGCCGGTGCACCTGCGCAATGCGCCGACCAAGCTGATGAAGGAACTCGGCTACGGCCATGCCTACCGCTATGCCCACGACGAGCCGCATGCGTACGCGGCCGGCGAAACCTACCTGCCGGACGGGATGCCGGAGCCGCGCTGGTACCAGCCGGTGCCGCGCGGGATCGAGAGCAAGGTGGCGGACAAGCTGGCTTTCCTGCGCCAGCTGGATGCGGACGCCGGCGGGGAAGACTGATCCGCGCCTTTGGCATATAAAAGGTATCAATGAAAAAGCCCCGCGACGGCCGGACCGTCGCGGGGCTTTTTACTTCCTACGCTCTATACAGGAGCGCGTGCCTGGATTCAGAAGCTTTCGTAGGCACCGATGTCGAAGGCGCCGCCTTTCGGACGCGCCACGCCGAGGATGTCGACCGCCGGGGCGCCGCTGGCGATACCCTTGTTCACCGCAGGCGAGCTGCTCTGCAGGCGGTAGTCGCCGGTGCCGGTCGGGCTGTAGCTGACGAACTTCGGATCGGCGCTGATGGTGCCGGTCGCGCTACCCTTCAGCATGCCGACGTTGGTCGTGCTGCCGTAGACCAGGTTGTTCGACACGACGTTACCGGTACCGATGCAGGTCGCACCCGAGTAGCAGTATTGCTGGATGCCGCCGCGCGGGTTGTTGTACACGATGTTGTTGAGCACCTTGACGTTGTTCAGCAGGACACCGCCCGGCGAGTCGCCCACGCCGATCACGACGCCGCCGCCCATGCCGGTCGAACCGTTGGCAAAGACCGTGTTGTTGGCGATCGTGGTGCCGCTGGCGGCGTGCCACAGGTGGATACCGAACGAAGACACGCGATACACGACGTTGTTTACGATCTTGCCGCCGGTGTTCGACGAGTACAGGCCCTGTACGCCGTTACAGCCGCCCGGCTTGCCGATGTCGTGCACGACGTTGCCGATCATGTCGCCGTTGACGCTGCCGTAGGTCGCGTTCACCACGCCCGCGCCGCCGTCGCCGGTGCAGCCGCCCGACAGGGTCAGGTTGTGGATGTGGTTGTTGGCCACCAGGGTGTTCGACGCGTAGTTCAGGATGCCGAGGCGGCCCGGACCGGTGATGTCGAAGCCGCTGATCTCGACGTAGTTACCGTTGTTGGTCCACATGGCTTCCGAACCGGTGCCGACGATCTTGGCGCCCCACTTGGTGTCGGAGACGAAGCGGATCTTGCCCGAGGCGGTACCGCTGGTCTTGGTGCTGACGTTGCCGTTGTAGGTGCCGGCGGCGACGTGCACGGTGGTGCTGGCCTTGGCACTTGCTGCGGCCTTGGTGATGGTCTTGAACGGCTTGGCCTGGGTACCGGCGTTCGAATCCGAACCGGTGGTCGCCACGTACAGGTGGTAGACCGAGGTGTCGGCGGCCGCCGGCGTCACGGTCGGGGTGGTGGGTGCAGCCGGTGCCGGGGTCGCCGGTGCGGCAGGCGTGGTCGGGGTGGTCGGCGTCCAGTTGCCACGGCGGGCGTTGGCGCCGTCCTGGGTGACGGTCGCCAGCAGCTTGGTCTCGCCAGCACCATCGGCAGCGGCGTTGTCCGCGTCGACCTGGGCCAGGGCCGCGGACACGGCAGATGCCGCTTCGACTTCCTTCGCGTAACCGTCGGCGTTGAAGCTGGCTGCGCTCAGCGGCGCGACGGTGGCAGCCGATGCGCTATCCACGCTTGCCGTGGTGACGGTGGCCGCCATCTGGCTGGCGCTGCCGGCATCGGTGCCGCCGCAGGCAGCGAGGAGGACGGTGGCGCTGCAGGCCAGCACGGCGTTGGTACGGTGGGCGAAGATCGAAGCAATGACGTTTTTCATCTAGGGAAGTTCCTTGGGTCAAGAAGTTATTGATACGGTTTTGAGCGCAGGAAACTTCCTAAGTTCAATCTTTTCGAAAAAAAATTTTTAGGAAGTAACAAAACGCCAAACAATATTTCGAGTTAGAAATCAAACGCTGACGGATGCAGCGTGGCGGCGGCGTGGCGGATAGCGCCATGCACACCGGGAGCGGGAGGCGCCTGCTGGTGCACAGGCGCTGGTTTCAGAAGCCTGCTTTAGAAGCTCTCGTAGGCGCCGAGGTCGAGGACGCCGCCTTTCGGACGGGCCACACCGAGGATGTCGGTGGTCGGGGCCGAGGTAGCGATACCCTTGTTGACGGCAGGCGAAGCGCTCTGCAGGCGGTAGTCGCCGGTGCCGGTCGGGTTGTAGCTGACGAACTTCGGATCGGCGGAAATCGTGCCGGTGGCGCTGCCCTTCAGCATGCCGACATCGGTCTTGCTGCCGTAGACCAGGTTGTTCTGCACCACGTTGTCCGAACCGATGCAGCTCGAACCCGAGTAGCAGTACTGCTGGATGCCACCGCGCGGGTTGTTGTAGACGATGTTGTTGAGCACCTTGACGTTGTTCAGCAGGACACCGCCCGGCGAGTCGCCCACGCCGATCACGATGCCGCCGCCCATGACGGCCGAACCGTTGGCGAAGACCGTGTTGTTGGCGATCGTGGTGCCGCTGGCCGCGTGCCACAGGTGGATGCCGAACGAAGACACGCGGTAGACGACGTTGTTCACGATCTTGCCGCCGGTGTTGGACGAGTACAGGCCCTGCACGCCGTTACAGCCGCCCGGGGTGCCGATGTCGTGCACGACGTTGCCGATCATGTCGCCGTTGACACTGCCGTAGGTCGCGTTCACCACACCCGCGCCGCCGTCGCCGGTGCAGCCGGCCGACAGGGTCAGGTTATGGATGTGGTTGTTCGAAACCAGGGTGTTCGATGCATAGTTCAGGATACCCAGGCGGCCCGGACCGGTGATATCGAAGCCGCTGATGTCGACGTAGTTGCCGTTATTGGTCCACATGGCTTCCGAACCGGTGCCGACGATCTTGGCGCCCCACTTGGTGTCCGACACGAACTGGATGCGGCCGGTCGCAGTACCGCTGGTCTTGGTGCTGACGTTGCCGTTGTAGGTGCCGGCGGCGACGTGGACTGTGGTGCCGGCCTTGGCGCTGGATGCCGCCTTGGTGATGGTCTTGAACGGCTTGGCCTGGGTACCGGCGTTCGAATCCGAACCGGTGGTGGCCACGTACAGGTGGTAGGTGCTGGCGGTGGTGGCGTTCGGCGTTGCGCTGGTGACGGTGGCCAGCAGCTTGGTGCCGCCCTCCGTCTGGGCGGCCGAGATGGCGGATGCGGCTTCTACTTCCTTCTGGTAACCATCGGCGCTGAAGCTGCCGGCGCTCAGCGGTGGTGCGCTAGCCGCAGTCGCTGCGATGTCGGCGAGGGCCCCGTCCTTGTCGGCGTTGGCGACGGCAAGCTTGGCTGCGGTCTGGGCAGCGGCGCTGCTGGCGGCATCGGTACCGCCGCAAGCGGCGAGCAGGACGGCTGCGCTGCAGGCGACGAGGGCGGTGGCACTGTGGGCGAAGCTCGAAGCGATTGCGTTTTTCATCTAGGAAAGTTCCTTGAATCAAGAATTGATACAGCTTTTGAGCGCAGGAAACTTCCTAAGTTCAATCTTTTCGGAAAAAAATTTCTCGGATGAATTAAATTGCCACACCAGATTTCGAATATGAAATGGAACGCCGTATATTGTTCAGTTAGCTCAGGTGGTGCCGCTGGGCCGGGCAGCCGATCGGCGCCTGCCGATGCACCTGGCCAAACAAAAAAAAAAGCCCTGCAACGGCATTACCGTCGCAGGGCTCGTATTCGGCGTCCGGCACCAGGTGCCGGATGTCATGCCAACTTGCGCTATCAGGCTATCAGAAGCTTTCGTAGGCGCCGATGTCGATGGCGCCGCCTTTCGGACGGGCCACACCGAGGATGTCGGTGGTCGGGGCGCCGCTGGCGATACCTTTGTTCACCGCAGGCGAGCTGCTCTGCAGGCGGTAGTCGCCGGTGCCGGTCGGGCTGTAGCTGACGAACTTCGGATCGGCGCTGATGGTGCCGGTCGCGCTACCCTTCAGCATGCCGACGTTGGTCGTGCTGCCGTAGACCAGGTTGTTCGACACGACGTTACCGGTACCGATGCAGGTCGCACCCGAGTAGCAGTATTGCTGGATGCCGCCGCGCGGGTTGTTGTACACGATGTTGTTGAGCACCTTGACGTTGTTCAGCAGGACACCGCCCGGCGAGTCGCCCACGCCGATCACGACGCCGCCGCCCATGCCGGTCGAACCGTTGGCAAAGACCGTGTTGTTGGCGATCGTGGTGCCGCTGGCGGCGTGCCACAGGTGGATACCGAACGAAGACACGCGATACACGACGTTGTTTACGATCTTGCCGCCGGTGTTCGACGAGTACAGGCCCTGTACGCCGTTACAGCCGCCCGGCTTGCCGATGTCGTGCACGACGTTGCCGATCATGTCGCCGTTGACGCTGCCGTAGGTCGCGTTCACCACGCCCGCGCCGCCGTCGCCGGTGCAGCCGCCCGACAGGGTCAGGTTGTGGATGTGGTTGTTGGCCACCAGGGTGTTCGACGCGTAGTTCAGGATGCCGAGGCGGCCCGGACCGGTGATGTCGAAGCCGTTGATCTCGACGTAGTTACCGTTGTTGGTCCACATGGCTTCCGAACCGGTGCCGACGATCTTGGCGCCCCACTTGGTATCGGAGACGAAGCGGATCTTGCCCGAGGCGGTACCGCTGGTCTTGGTGCTAACGTTGCCGTTGTAGGTGCCGGCCGCGACGTGCACGGTGGTGCTGGCCTTGGCACTTGCTGCGGCCTTGGTGATGGTCTTGAACGGCTTGGCCTGGGTACCGGCGTTCGAATCCGAACCGGTGGTCGACACGTACAGGTGGTAGGTCGACGGGTCCGCCGCAGGCGCCGGTGCGGCCGTCTGCAGGTTCTTGTACTCCGGGCTGTTCAGGATTTCATTCTTGACGCCATCGATCGGGAAGCCGGCGTTCACTTGCTGTACCCAGAACTGCAGGCCGCCGCTGTCGGGCTCGCGGTTGAGCAGGGTGCGGTACAGGTCGGAGACTTGGGCGGTGGCGTCGGCGCCGGTGGTGGCCGACGAAATCGTCGCCAGCAGGCGGGTGGATTGAGGAGCGGTAGCAGTTGCCGAGGCATGCTCGAAAGCACCGGTGCCGGCGCTTTCTTCCGTCAACGCCGCGGTCTGGCCGGCGGCGGCAACAGTTGCTTCGGATGCGTTCGCGCTCTGGACGCCGTGCGACAGGGAAGCCGTCGAGGTGTCGGTCGTGCTGCCGCCGCAGGCGGTCAGGAGGACGGCGGCGCTGCAGCAGAGCAGTGCGCTGGCGTGAACATTCGAAGCAAAAGTGACGATTTTTTTCATTGGGGAAAATCCTTTTAAAAAATTGAATTACGGAAGCTTTGAGGGCCGGACACTTCCTAAGTTCAATCTTTTTGAAAAAAAATTTTCCCCAGGATATAACTTTCTCAATAAATTTTTCCTAAATGGAATATATATTAGAGAATATATATGCTGTAAATCAGAGCGAATCCGTCGCAGACAATGCGAACGGGCAAGCTATTGGTTTGAAAAGATTTTTCGTACGGGAAATTAAATTATTGGAACGGTACGTAGAGGTGGGGGGATAAGCGGGCGGTGGCAAGCCATGCGAATGGCGAGCCAGCGGGAGGACGCAATGCAGGTATTAAATGGATCAGCGTTTTGAATCGGCGCCGATATCAATTGCCGCGCCAAAGCCGAGAGCGGGTGAATTGCGTTTCAAGCGGTAATTGCCGCTGCCATCCGGCCGGAAGTCGACGAAGCGCGGATCGTCGGCGATGGTCCCGGTAGCTTTCCCGACACGCATCTGGATGCCCAGACCATTGCCGTACACCACGTTGTCGGCCACCACGTTCCCGGCGCCGATGCAGGCCTCGTCCGGATTGCAGTATTGCTGGATCGAAGCACGTGGGTTCCAGGCGACGATATTGTTGGCGATGCGCGTTCCGGTCAGCGTCACGCCGCCGGGACTGTCGCCGGTGCCGACCACGATGCCGCCGCCGATTCTGTCCGAACCGTTGGCGAACACGGTGTTGTTGGTAATGCTCACCTGATCGGCGGCATGCCACAGATGAATACCCCAGGACGCCGCGCGGTAAACAATATTGTTCTCGATGCGGCCGTGCAAGTTCGAGTAATAGATACCGTGCACCCCCTGGCAGGCGCCGGGTACGCCGATGTCGTGCACCACGTTGCCGACGATCTCGCCATGCGACCCCTTGTAGTTGGCGTTCACGATGCCGCCGCCGCCATCCCCGGTGCAACCGCCCGAGACCTGCAGGTCATGCACGTGGTTGTCGCGCATGCGTACCCACGACCCATAATTCAGGAGGCCGATGCGTCCGCTGCCGCTGAGATCGAAGCCGGCAATCTCGACGTGGCGGCCGTGGTTGATCCAGACCGCCTCGGTGCCGCTGCCGACGATGCGCGCACCCCATTTGACCATGGAAAGGTAGCGGACCCACGCGCCGGGACGCCCGCTGGCGGTGGTCTTGACGTTTTCCGGATACACCCCCGGTGCGACCTGTACCGTGGTGCCGGCCGCGCCCCCGGCGGCGGCCCGTGCCGCCGCCGCACCCAGCGTGCGCAGCGGCGCGCGCCGCGTCCCCGGATTCGCGTCGTCGCCGCCGGGCGCCACCCACAGCGTGCGGTTGCTGCCGGCGGCAGCCGCGGCAGTGCCGCCAGGCACCTGGCAGGCACAAGGCAGACACAGCATCAACAGGCAGGGCAGGGCGCGCACGGCGGTCCTCCGGGCGGTTGTATCTATCCAGATAGCGGCAGCGACCTTGCGACCTTATCCGAACCCACGCTGCATGACCTTGCGCTGGCACGAGCCGGCCACCGATTTGCCATGCGAGCCGTGCATTGATCGGGCACAGGTCCGGGCCGCAGCGGCACCCGATAATGGCTCACTTATGATGACCCACATGAAAAGTCTGCTGGCCTCGCTTGCTCTCGGCCGCACCCCGGATGCCCGGTTCGACCTGTCGGCCGCCATCGGCTCGACCCTGCTGCGCCAGGTCGTCTCGAGCGGCCTGTACTTCGTGGCGCTGTGGGTCACCACACGCCAGCTCGGTGCCCATGACAACGGCCTGCTGGTCACAGCCCTGCTGCTGCCGCAGAGCCTGTACGCCTTCCTCAACCTCGGCCTCGGTCCCAGCCACGTGTTCCACATGAGCAGCGGAACCGGCAGCGCGCGCACCATGCGCCGCATGAACTGGGCGCTGGCGCTGGCGCTGTGGTCCGCGGCCGTGCTGGCGCTGCTGCTGGCCAGCGACGGCGCCATCGCCCACTACCTGCCCGGCACCGCCAAGCGCACCGCACTGTACGCCAGCCTGCTGTTCCCGATGATGCTGCTGGCCGCCTGGACGTCGGCGCTGATCCAGGGCGCGCGCGATTACGCCACCTACAACAAGACTGCGCTGACCCAGCCGTTGGTGTTCTGCGCCGGCGTGCTGCTGCTCGGCGCACTCGGTGCGGTCAGCGTGCCGGCGGTGCTGGCCTGCCATATCCTCAGCCAGGCGGCGCTGTGGCTCGTCAGCGAGTGGCGGGTGCGCCGCTATGCCGCACCGGCCGCATCCGGGCCAAACGCCGGCCTGAAGCTGGGGACGGCGATCGCCTTCGGCCTGCGCGCCCACCTGAGCAACGTGATCACCTTCCTGAATTACCGGGTGGCGCTGTACCTGGTGAGCTTCCTGCTCGACCCCGCCGCGGCCGGCCGCTATGCGCTGTCGATCCAGTTGGCCGAAGTGCTGTGGATGATCGCCAGCGCGGCCACAGTGGTGGTGTTCCCGGAATCGGCCGCGCACAACAGCACGCCGGCCGCCCTGCAGAAAATGGTGCGCAAGATCGCGCTCTCGGTATTCAAGATCACGCTGGCCGGGGGCGTGCTGGCAGGTGGCCTGTCGGTGGTCGCGATTCCCTGGGTGTTCGGTCGCGACTATGCCGGCTCGGTGCTGCCCTTCGTCATCCTCCTGCCCGGCATCATTACCTGGAGCTACATGAGCGTTGTGTCCAACTCCCTGGCCGGGATGGGCCTGCAACGGGTCAACATCCAGGGGGCGCTGCTGTCGTTCACCCTCAACGGCGGCGGCTGCCTGCTGGCGATTCCGGTGTTCGGCATGCAGGGCGCGGCCCTGGCGTCGAGCGTCGCGTTCATGGTCACGGCGGTGTTCACGATCACGATGTACGGGCGCATCATGACCGAGCGCATCGCGGCCGCCGGCGGGGAGGGCGCACGATGAAGCCGCAGCGCCTGCTGATGGTGACTTCGCTCTATCCATACGGCACCGGGGAAGCCTTCGTGGCGGCCGAGCTCGAACATCTGTCGCAGTGCTTCGGGGACATCGACCTGGTGCCGATCTTCTACGAGCCCGGCAGCGCGGCGCGGCCGGTACGCCAGCGCGTCGACCTGGCCTATGCCGATGCGCGCTGGGGCGCCTTGCGGCTGCCGCGCGTCGCCGGTGCGCTGCTGGCCGCGCTGCTGCGCTACCGCTGGGTTGCCGACCTCGGCAGCGTCCTGGCGGGACCGCGCAAGCTGGACAGTCTCAAGGAACTGGTGCGCGCGCTGTACCGGGCGCGCATGTTCGAACGCTTCCTGGCGGACCGCGAACGGGCCGGGCAGGGCGTCGACCTTATTTATTACTACTGGCTGCTGCCGGAAATCCAGGGCGCGCTGGCCTTCCGCAAGGCCGGCGGCAGTCCGGTGCGTATCGTCTGCCGCGCCCATGGCGGCGACCTCTACGAATATCTGAAGCCGGGCGGGTACGCCGGGCTGCGGCGCAGCATCGTGGCCGGCATCGACGCCATCTACACGATTTCGGACGACGGCCTGCATTACCTGAACCGGCGCTTTCCCGCCCTCGCCGCCAAGTTCCACACGGCCCGGCTCGGTGTCGCCGATCCGGGTTTCCTGAACGTGCAGCCGTCCGGCGGGCCGCTGTCGCTGGTGTCCTGCTCCTTCGCCGTGCCCGGCAAGCGCCTGCACCTGATCGTCGACGCCATCGCTCACCTGCTGGCGGCGGACCCGACGCTCGAGGTGCGCTGGACCCATGTCGGCGACGGGCCGCTGCTCGATGCCGTGCGCGCCCGGGCCACCAGCGCGTTCGCCGCCTTCGGCGCCCGCGGGCAGGCCGTGTTCAAGGGTTACCTGACGCAGCCGGCACTGATGGCGGTGTACCGCGACGAAGGTTTCGATGCGATCGTCAACGTCAGCGACACCGAGGGCATCCCGGTGAGCCTGATGGAAGCCGGCGCAGCCGGCATCCCGATGATCGCCACCGACGTCGGGGGCACCGCCGAGATCGTCAACGCCGCAAACGGCGTGCTGATCCATGCCGATGCCGACGTCGCCACGATCGCCGCCGCCATGCTGCGCTTCCGCGACCGTGCCGCTGCGCGTGCCTGCCGCAAGTCGGCACGCCTGCACTGGGAAACCCACTTCGACGCGGCCGCGAACTATGAACGCTTTGCGCGCACGCTGGCATCCGGCCAGGGCGAAAGCGATCGCGCTACCCCCGATCTGCTATCGATTCCGTAATCGGCGAAACGCCTCGCCACCGGCGCCCGGCTTGGTACAATTGTGATTTCGATTACTCCGCCTGGCCGAAACCTATAATGATTGACATCCAACTCCTCCGCAAAGACATCGACAACGTCGCCGCGCGCCTGGCCGCACGCAAGTTCCAGCTCGACGTCGCCGCATTCAACGCTCTCGAGGCAGAGCGCAAGGCGATCCAGACCCGCACCGAAGAACTGCAGGGCAAGCGCAACACGCTGTCCAAGCAGATCGGCATGCTCAAGGGCAAAGGCGAAGACACGACTGACGTCATGAAGCAGGTCGGCGGCCTCGGCGACGAACTGAAGGCCAACGAAGTGGCGCTGGCCGACGTGCAGGCAAAGTTGGCGCGCTTCATGGAGTCGGTGCCGAACCTGCCGCACGAATCGGTGCCGTTCGGTACCGATGAAAGCGGCAACGTCGAAGTGCGCCGCGTCGGCACGCCGCCGCGCTTCGATTTCGAAGCCAAGGACCATGTCGACATCGGCGAAAAGCTGGGCCTGGATTTCGACACCGCGACCAAGCTGACCGGTTCGCGCTTCTCGGTGATGAAAGGCGGCATGGCACGTCTGCACCGTGCGCTGGCCCAGTACATGCTGGACACCCACACCGGCCAGCACGGCTACACCGAGTGCTACACCCCGTACATGGTCAACGCCGACTCGCTGCGCGGCACGGGCCAGCTGCCGAAGTTCGAGGAAGACCTGTTCGCGGTCAAGAAGGGCGGCGTGGAAGGCGAGGGCGAGAACTTCTACCTGATCCCGACCTCGGAAGTCTCGCTGACCAACATGGTGCGCGACGAGATCGTGGCGCTCGACCAGCTGCCGATCAAGATCACCGCCCACACCCCGTGCTTCCGTTCGGAAGCCGGCAGCTACGGCCGCGACACCCGCGGCATGATCCGGCAACATCAATTCGACAAAGTCGAATTGGTACAAATCTCTCATCCGGAGAAATCCTACGAAGCGCTGGAAGAGATGGTGGGCCAGGCCGAGACCATCCTGAAGAACCTGGGCTTGCCGTACCGCGTGATGTCGCTGTGCACCGGCGACATGGGCTTCGGTGCCGCCAAGACCTACGACATCGAAGTCTGGCTGCCGGCCCAGAACACCTACCGCGAAATCTCTTCGCTGTCGAACTGCGAAGCTTTCCAGGCCCGCCGCATGCAGGCCCGCTTCCGCAACGCCCAAGGCAAGCCGGAACTCGTGCACACCCTGAACGGCTCCGGCCTGGCCGTCGGCCGCACCCTGGTCGCGGTACTGGAAAATTACCAGCAGGCGGACGGCAGCGTGGTGATCCCGGAAGTCCTGCGCCCCTACATGGGCGGCCTGGAGCGCCTGTCGGCCTGAGCGGCGCCGGTTGGCAAAATAGCTCTTCCGTTTTCGTGCAGGGCTGCTATAATGCGGCCTCTCGCGATGCAAGCGACCGGTTACCAGGAGAGGTGGCAGAGTGGTCGAATGTACCTGACTCGAAATCAGGCGTACGGGTGACCGTACCGTGGGTTCGAATCCCACCCTCTCCGCCAAAAAAGAAAAGGGCTCCCTCGGGAGCCCTTTTTGTTTTGGCGGTGAGGGAGCGAGGCGCCTGCGCGCCCCGCGTTGGGATTCGAAGGTCTGGCGCCTACTTGCGCCAACCGCCCGAATCGCCCATCTGCCGTCCGCGAAAGCGGACGGCGCGCGAAGCGCATACCGCAGTGGTGCTAAGCCAACCAGTGGCCGATCAACCGCCAGAAGCCCATCGACGCACCAGCGGCCATCACTCCACCGCACCCAAAACCCAAAAAACAATACCCTTGCGACATTCTCAACCACCCTCTATAATACGGCCTCTCGCGACGCAAGCGACCGGTTACCAGGAGAGGTGGCAGAGTGGTCGAATGTACCTGACTCGAAATCAGGCGTACGGGTGACCGTACCGTGGGTTCGAATCCCACCCTCTCCGCCAAAAAAAGAAAAGGGCTCCTGCAAGGGGGCCCTTTTTGTTTTGGCGGTGAGAGAGCGAGGCGCCTGCGCGCCTCGCATGTGGGATTCGAAGCCGCGCGCATACTTGCGCGCGGGCGGCCTGCGGGATGTAGGCGAATCCCACCCTCTCCGCCAAAAAAAGAAAAGGGCTCCTGCAAGGGGGCCCTTTTTGTTTTGGCGGTGAGGGAGCGAGGCGCCTGCGCGCCTCGCATGTGGGATTCGAAGCCGCGCGCATACTTGCGCGCGGGCGGCCTGCGGGATGTAGGCGAATCCCACCCTCTCCGCCAAAACAAAGTGAAACAAAACAAAAAGGGCTCCCAACAGGGAGCCTTTTTGTTTCCAGTCCCGCAACGCCGCCATCGATGCAAGAAGTAGCGTAAACCGCAGCATAACGCCTCATTCCCCACCACTATAGCGATTGCCGGTTGCGTAATGACAGCATTCCGCTATCGTTGAAGTTTCTTTCAGAGAATACGGAGGCGGCATGGATGGCTTTGGCATCATCATCCTGTTGGTACTTGGCTATCCCTTCCTGGCCGCCTGGATCATGGGCGCCGGCCGTGGCCGCCGGCTGGACGACCTAGAGCGCGAGGTCGCCGCCCTGCGCGAACAGCTGCGTGAGGCCAGCCCGCAAGCATCTGCACCGTCACCCAGCCAGGCCGTGCCGACAGCAGCCGTCGGGCCGGCACCGCACGTGCCTGCGTCAGCCGCCGCGCCGTCGCCCGCACCCACGCCACCAGCCACGGTCACGCCCGGCGCCATGGCGCCCCTGGCACCGGAACCAGCACCAGCACCAGCACCAGCGTACCGGTTGGCCGCCACCCGGCAAGCCGCGGCGGCGCACCCGCCGTTCTGGCAGCCCGGCAAACAAACACCAACTCAGCCGGCGCCGGCAAGCCGCGCCCTCGCATCCCCGGCCGCCGACGCCGTCCTCGCCGACAGCTTCCAACCGAAGCAGTCCCACGCCCGCATTGCCACGCCGCCGCCGCCGGAAGATCCGCCGCGCTGGCTCCTGGCGGCGCGTGACTGGCTGTTCGGCGGCAACCTGGTCGCCAAGCTCGGCCTGGTGATCCTGTTCATCGGCGTCGCTTTCCTGCTCAAGTACGTCGCCGCCACCGTCGTCGTGCCGATCGAACTGCGCCTGGCCGGGTTGGTGGCGGCCGACCTCGGGCTACTGGCCTGGGGCTGGCGTCTTCGCTTGTCGCGCCGCGAGATCGGCCTCCCGGTGCAGGGCGCCGCGATTGCGATCCTGATGCTGGTCATCTTCGGCGCCTATCAGCGTTATGGGCTACTGCCGGTGGGCTTCACGTTTGCGCTGCTAGTGGCACTGACCGCGTTCACCTGCCTGCTGGCAGTGTTGCAGGATGCGTTCTGGCTGGCCGTGTTCGGCATCACCGGTGGCTTCGCCGCACCGCTCATGGTGGCGACCGGGCAGGGTAATCACGTCGCCCTGTTTTCCTACTACGCCTTGCTGAATGCCGGCGTGTTCGCGCTCGCTTTCCAGCGCAGCTGGCGCACGCTCAACCTGCTGGGCTTCGCGTTTACTTTCATCGTCGGCGCTGCCTGGGGCGGGCTGCACTATACCCCGGACCACTATGCGGCGGCGCAGGGCTTCCTGATCCTGTTCTTCCTGTTCTACGTCGGCATCGCACTTGCGTATGCGCACCGCCAGCAAACCCGGCTCAAGGACTACGTCGACGCGACGCTGGTACTGGGCACGCCGCTGCTGGCCTTCGGGCTGCAGGCCGGGCTGGTCAAGGACATGAGCTTCGGGTTGGCGCTGTCGGCACTTGCGCTGGGCGGCGTCTACCTGGCGCTGGCAATGGTCTTGTGGCGCCGCGGACGTGAGCGCTGGCGGGTATTGGTCGAGACCTTTGCGGCGATCGGCGTCATCTTCGGCACGCTGGCGATTCCGTTTGCGCTGGACGGCCGCTGGACCTCGGGCGCGTGGGCGCTGGAAGGGGCCGGCTTCGTCTGGTACGGGCTACGCCGCGGCCAGCGCCGCACCTGGATCTTCGGCATGGTGCTGCAGGCCGGGGCGTGGTTCAGCTTCATCGGGGCTGCTGCCGGCCTGGACGCCGGCGCCGCCCTGAACTCGAATTTGTGGCTGGGCTTCCTCCTGCTGACCGGCGGCGCGTTTGCGATGGCGGCCGGGCTGCGGCGCTACGCCACCGACGAGGCACCGCTGCTCGCGCTGCTCGCCAACGCCTGCTTGGCGATCGCGGCTGTGTGGCTGCTGGGCGGCTGGTGGACCGAAGCCATGCTGCGCAGCGGCGGCAGCGCACTGGCCAACTGGATGGTGTCCGGCGCGGTGCTGACGGCCGTGCTGCTGGCCGTCGTCGCTGTCCGGCTACGCTGGCGCATGGCCGGCGTATTCGCCTTTGCCGCCCAGGTGGCGGGCGCGATCGCGCTGCTCGCCCTCGGGGTGGCTGAATGGGACTGGTTCGACTTACTGGAACGCCATGGCGACAAGCCACTGATAGGCGCCATCATGATTGCGCTGGCGGCGCTCGTCACCGCCCGCATGCTGGCCCGCGTGGAAGGGAGAGCTGGGGACGCGGCGGAAGCCGGGGAGGCGGGCAGCGCGGGTACGGCGGCCGCACAACCCGGCATCGGGCGGCTGGCGCCGGCCTTCCTGGCCTGGGGCGGCGTCTGGTGGTTCGGTCCCGTCATCGACATCGCAGCCGGCCGCATGGCAGCTTGGCTGCCGTCCGTGCTCGGCGGCGAGTTTGCGCGCTGGACCCTGGTGGTTGCGCTGCTCGTGATGGTGTCGGCCGTCGTTTGTACGCAGCTGGCGCGGCCCCTGCGGTGGGCGCAGTTGCGACTGCTGGGCGCGGCCTGCTGGATCATGCTGGCCGTGCTCACGGTTGCCAGCCTGGCGCTGCTGTACGGGGCGCGCGAGCTTCCCGACGGCGCCGTCTGGCTGGCGTGGGCGCTGCTGCTGGCAGGCGGCGAGCACGTCATGCGGGTATCCCCGCTGCGCCCGCGTGTCCTGAAAGGGCTGCACACCCTGCGCAGCGCCGGGCCCTGGCTGGCGCTGGGGCCGGCCGGCACTCTCCTGATCGAGCGCTGGCTCGATGGCACCCGCGGCGCGGATCCGGTGGCCGGGTCGTGGACGCTCAGTGCCGCCTGGAGCAATTACCTGCCGACCTGGGCGATGATGGCGGTGCTGGCCCTGCTGCTGCGCCGCAGCCGCGAGGACGACTGGCCGACACGGCCCGTGGCGGACTGGTACCGCACGGTGCTGGTCCCGTGCGGCGCGGTCCTGATGCTGGCGCTGGTGGCGGCCTGGAACCTGGGCCAGGACGGCACGATGGCGCCCTTGCCCTACCTGCCGCTGCTCAATCCGCTCGACCTGACGACCGGCTTCGCGCTGGCTTCATGGGTTGCCGCCATGGACGTGCTGGCCGGGCGTCCGGGCCAGCCGCCGCGCCTGCGGACCAGGTTGCGGATCGTCGCCATGGTGCTGGCCTATGCCTGGTTCAATCTGATCCTGCTGCGCAGCGCCGCACATTACCTCGGCATCGCTTACCGGATCGACGTGCTGGCGGCGTCGCAGTTCGTGCAGGCGATGCTGTCGCTGGTGTGGAGCGCGAGCGCACTGGTCATCATGCGCTATGCCGCGCAACGGACGATGCGCAGGACCTGGAGCGTCGGGGCGGCACTGCTCGGTATCGTGGTCTGCAAGCTGTTCGTGGTCGACCTTGCCAATGGCGGCAGCATGGCGCGCATCGTCTCCTTTGTCGGTGCCGGCCTGCTGATGCTGTTGATCGGGTATTTTGCGCCCTTTCCGAAAGCATCGGCGGGCGATAACGAGTCCGGTGCCAGCGCACACACCCAAGCGGAGAGACCATGAACGCATTGCGCATCCTGCTGCTGGCGATGGCCGCCATCGGCACCGCGGCCGGCGCCGCATCGGAGGATCATCCGGCCGCCTACTCGCATGTGATCCCGGTGACGGTCAGCGGCCGCCAGGCCGTGGTACAGCTGCCGCTGCCGCGCGCGGTCTACCTCGAAGCCCGTTACGGCGACCTGCGCGACGTGCGCCTGTTCGACGCCGGCGGGACGTCGCTGCCGTTTGCGCTGGTGGAGCGGGTGCGCGACGATGCCGTCGCCCATTCGAAGACGCCGGTGGGCGTGTTCCCGGTGCGTGCACCCGCCGGCGCGAACGCGCAGGACGGCCTGCAGATCCGCACGCGCGACGACGGCACCCTGGTCTCGGTGCGGGCCCCAGCGCGCGATGGTGGAGAGGTCCTCACGAGCCTCATCCTCGACCTGCAGCCGCCGGCATCCACCGGCAGGAATGCGGCCAGTTCGGCGGTCGCCGCCCTGGAACTGGCGCCGCCCGCGGGCGAGAGCAGCTACAGCGCGCGGGTGACGCTCGAGACCAGCGACGACCTGCAGCACTGGACGCCGGTCACCGACGCGGCGCTCAGCTGGCTGGTCAACAGCCAGGGCGCGCGCGTGCAGAAGAACCGGATCGCGTTCGCGCCGCGCGCGTTCCGCTACGCACGCATCGCCTGGCTGGAAGGCGAGCCGGCGGAATTCACCGCCGCCACGGCCGACTGGGTCACGCCGCTGCAGGCGCCGGCGCAATGGGAAAGCGTGGTCTTGCAGCCCACCCCGGGACGTAGCGGCGATCTGGTGTATGCGGCGCCGGTCGCCATCCCGGCCGAATCGGTCGGGCTGGTCTTGCAGGGCCAGAACGTGGTGCTGCCGGCCACGATCGGGTGGTACCGCGCGACCTCGAACCTGCAGGCGCGGGGCCAGGGCGCCGACGTGGAGCCGGTAGCCGTCGCCACCTTTTACCAGCTGACGCAGAACGGGCAGCGGCGCGTGTCCGGCGACGTCGCGGTGCCGGTGACGGATCCCGGCCAGTGGGTGCTGCGGCCGCAGGCAAAGATGGCGGAGCAGCCCGGGCTGCGCCTGCGCTGGCGACCCGAAACAATCGTGTTCCTGGCCGGCGGCCGGGGACCGTACACGCTCGCCTTCGGCCGCAACGGCGCGCAGCCGGCCTGGCTGCCGCTGGATCAGGTGGCGCCGGGATTTTCGCGCGCCGAACTGGCGGCGCTGGAAACAGCAAAAGCCGGTACGCCGGTGAAGCAGCATGAAGCCGAAAGCGGGTCTGCCACCACCGCATCCAACCCGGCGATCTGGCTGTGGGCGCTACTGCTGTGCGGTGTGGCAGCACTGGCGCTCATGGCCTGGCGCCTCGTGCGCCAGCTGAAGGCCACGCCGTCCGACCAGCCGCCGGCGTGAGATGCGCAGGCATGCCGGCGGGCGCGAGGCGCCTCGCGTGTGCGATTAGTCGACAGGCAACAACGCATCGACGTCCACGGCCATCTGCCGCACAATATCGGCAAACAGCGGCCGCGCGCCGTGAGCGGGCTGCACGCAGCAAGCCTGCAGCCGCACCAAACGCGCCCGCACGGCAGCATCCACATCCGCGCAATGTTCGATCAATTCCTCCAGCAGCAAGCCAAAAGCCCGCACCTCAAGCCGCTCCAGCGCTTCGCCCTGCGCGCCACCCCGCGCATACAGCGAAGCCGCACCGAAATCGCCCAGCAAGGCATCGCCGTGGCTGGTATGCAGGATGTTGTGCGCATACAAATCACCGTGCATGATGCCGCGTTCGTGCAAATGCCGGGCCGCCGCGGCGATGCCGTGCGCCAGCCGAAGCAGGGCCATCTGTGAAAACGCTTTGCCGGCCGGATAAACGTCGCGCGTGCAGCTTGCCAGGCTGGGGGGACCCGCGAGGTTCCCGAAGCCCGGGTCGATCAGGGCCATGACGCAGCCATGCAGGCCGTCGGGATGGCCGACCACCTCGCCCAGCAACGGGATCAGGTTCGGGTGGCTGCCTGCACCGAGGCAGGCGGCCAGTTCGCAGCGCGGCAGACCATCGCTGGTCATGGCACCCTTGAACAGCTTGACCGCCACCGGCTGCGCGGCTGCGTCGCCATGCGGCCCTGTCTGGCGCAACACGGCCTCATGGATCACGCCGGACGCGCCTTCGCCCAGGCGCTGCGCCACCTCCAGGCGATGCCATGCGATCGGGTCCGGCGTCGCGTCAGCCGCCGCCGCCGCCTCGTCCGCGGCACTGAAGGGATTGCCGGCGTAGGCCAGCCAGGCAAGCCGGGGCATGGCGAGCAGCCAGGCCGGCAGCGCCGTCAGGCGGTTGGCGGCAATGCGCAGCAATTCCAGGCCGGTACAGGCCGCCAATTCCACGGGCAGCGCAGTCAGCTGGTTACCTGCCAGCATCAACTTTTGCAGTCGTGGACAGTCGCCGATGGTCGGCGGCAAGGTGGTCAGGCAATTGTCGGTCAAGATCAGCCAGCGCAGTGCGGGCGGCAATGCAGCCGCCGGCACCTCGCGGATGCGGTTGCTCTTGAACCCGATCATGCTCAGCGCCGGGCAGGCGCCGAGGACCGCGGGCAATACGGTGAACCGGTTGTTCGAGCAGAACAGGACCCGCAGCTTGCGCAGGCGCGGCAAGTCCCCGGGCAGGGTCGACAGTGCATTGCCTGACAGGTCGAGGATTTCCAGGCTGTCCGCGAGATCGAAGATTTCAGGCGGGAATTCCGTCAGGCCGCAGGCAAGTTGAAGACGGACCGTACCCGCCAATGAGCCGCTGCGTAGTTGTTCCAGTGTGTGCATGAAGAGCTGAAGGGCTGAAACGCCATATTCTACTGTCCTGGACGCCTGGCGGACCTGCCGGAGCGCCATGCTCACCTGAACATGCGCCGGACTGGGGCGTCGACATGCGTGAAATTGCACCTCGAACGGTTCACAGGACGCAAGGCTTATATAATTGATAATGTACGCATCGCCCAGGCGAGGCGACGTTGACAGGCTGACTGTCGACTACCAACGCACCACGCTATCAACGCACCAGGAGCCCGCCCATGATCGCCACCCGCTTCGCTCGCATCGTCACGCTCGTCGCCGCAAGTCTCGCCTGCACGGCCGCCGCCCACGCCCAGACCGTGGCCGCCCCCGGCAGCGGCACGGCAGCCGCCACGCCGGACAACGCCATCCTGCTCACCATCTTCCTCAGGCACGATCAATCGCGCCCGCTGGCCGAACTGAACGCGCAGCTGGCAAAGCAGGGTTTCTATAAAGCGTTTCCGCCGCAGGGCGTCGACGTGGTGAGCTGGACCGTGGCGATGGGGATCGGCCAGGTGATCACGGTGCGGCTGCCGGCGTCGCGCCTGCGCGAAGTCAACCGCGTGCTGGAAGACACGGCCTGGGGCGCCTACCGCACCGAGTTCTATCCGACCTACGACTACAAGGCCGTCGGCCTCGGCGAACACGAGAAAGCCGTCAACGCCACCAGCGGCAAATAAGATCAGCTGCGCTTGACCGCATGCAGCCAGACGGCCGCGATGCGCTCGACGTTCTCGTAACCCTCGCAGCCGAGCTGGCCGCCGAAGATGTCGGGGTCGAGTTCTTCGTAGGCCCAGGCGCTGCAGGCCTCGTCCAGCATGCCGCGGATGGCGGCCAGGAAGCGGTCTTCGCCTTCCACGATCGCGATCCCGGTATACAACAGAAGGCTGCCGCCCGGGTTCAGGCGTTCGAGTGCGGTGCGCACGATGTCGATCGACAGCTGGGCGCCATGTTCGCCGCCACCGTGGCGGTAGGGCAATTCATCAGGGTCGAGGATGAAGGGCGGGTTCGACATCACCAGGTCGAAGTTGCCGTCCACGCCGTCCAGCAGGTTGCTGCGGCAGGCCACCAGCCTGGCAGCGCCGTTGATGCCGGCGTTGACCGCAGCCAGCGCCAGCGCGTCCGGGTTGATGTCGGCGCCGTAGACCGTCGCTTGCGGGCATTGCAGCGCCAGTTCGATCGCGCCCGGGCCGGCGCCGCAGCCAATGTCGACCGCGCGCCGGATGTCGCTGCGCGGCCGGCCGAGGGAGGGCGACCCCAGAGCACGTTGCAGCGCAGCCGCGTAGCGGTAGGTGTCGGGGCCGAAGAACACGGCATCGTCGTCGGAGGTCGGCCAGGCCGAGTGAAAATACAGGCGGTCGCCGATGGTCGAGGCCCGCACCAACGCGCGCCGTCCGCGCATTTGTCCATTGCGGCAATCCGCGAGCAGGCCAGCCGCGTCGAGCAAGGCTTCGATATCCGGCGGCAGCACGCCCTCGCGGAATGGCCGGCTCCAGCCGAGCACGTCACGCAGATCGCGCGCCCATTCGTTTTCCGGGCGCCGGTTGACGCGGCGGTGGGTGGCCGGCGTGACCGTGATGAAGCGGTAATCCCGGGCGCGCAGAAGTGCGCCGAGGTCGGCAAGGGCAGCGGTGGATGCGATCTGGATAGCCATGCGGTGGAGGATGGCGTACATACCTGGCCCACTCCGTGCGCAAGCGCACACAAACACGGAGGTGATGTCACAAATTTAACATGCTATGTGCAAGTGCGAACAGACCCGCCGGCGTGGTGGTGGCATACTGCGCACGTGGACTGGCTGGAGGAGGCCGGTGTGGATCGAAAAGGATAGTCATGACGACGAGAATGCCCAAGGTTTCCCAAGAGGCGCGCGTGGAGCGCGAGGTCGAACGCGAACGCAGCGAGCGTTCGCGCAACGATGAACAACGCGCCGGACTGGCCGTCGACGAGGACTTCCGCATCAAGGATGCGCGCGAGAATATGAGTGTGGTGAATCTGAAGCGCGCGCCAGGGCGCTGACACGAAGGAGACGGTATGCGTTGGGAAGGCGATGAACAGAGCAGCAATGTGGAAGACCGCCGCGGCGACAGCGGTGGCGGTGGCGGCGGGGGCTTCGGTCTCGGTGGCGGTTCCCTCGGGATCGGCGCCGTCGTCGTGGCGCTGCTGGGGTCGTGGTTCTTCGGCGTTTCGCCAAGCACCATCCTGAACCTGCTGTCGGGCGGCGGCGGTTCGCCCGCCCAGGTGCAGCAACAGGCACCTTCGGGGCCGCCTGCGACCGACCGCGAAAGCCAGTTCGTCAGGACCGTGCTGCGCTATACGGAAACCACCTGGACCCAGATCTTCCAGGCCAACGGCGCCAAATACCAGCCGCCGGTGCTGGTCCTGTACACCGGCCGCACCGGTACCGGGGGCTGCGGCACCGGCCAGAGCGCGGTCGGGCCGTTCTATTGCCCGGCCGACCGCAAGGTGTATATCGACCTGTCCTTCTTCAAGCTGATGCAGCAGCGTTTCCACGTCTCGGGCGAGTTCACCCAGGCCTACGTGATCGCGCACGAAGTCGGCCACCACGTCCAGAACCTGCTGGGCATCTCGGGCAAGGTCGACAATGCACGCCAGCAGCTGTCGGAAAGCCAGGGCAATGCGCTGTCGGTGCGGGTGGAATTGCAGGCCGACTGCTTCGCCGGCGTGTGGGCTAACCACACCGACGAGACCAAGCGCATCATCCAGGACGGCGACGTCGAATCCGCACTGGCTGCCGCCAGCGCGATCGGCGACGACGCCTTGCAGCGCCAGGCGCGCGGCGAAGTCGTGCCGGATTCGTTCACCCACGGCACCTCGGCACAGCGTATGCGCTGGTTCAAGAAGGGCCTCGAGTCCGGCTCGGTCGAACAGTGCAATACATTTGAAGCACGCCAGTTGTAATCCATGTAAAACGAAATAGACGGCCGCGAATTACGCGGCCGTTTTATTTTGGAAAATATGTTTACAAGTAAATTTCCTTTTAAAAACAAATACCTGTAGTTGTTAAATATTTGTTCAAAAAGGTTGGATTCATTTCCGTGCGCGTATCGCCTTCGTCATGATTTTGTCATAACGTGACTGCAAAGGCTGACTCATCTGCGGCCGATCAATTTCAGGAGGACTATATGCTGGCAATGAACTACCGCGGGCCGTACCGCGTCCGCGCCGACCACAAGCCCGACCCCGTCATCGAACACCCGGGCGATGCCATCGTGCGCGTGACTCGTGCGTGTATTTGCGGTTCAGACCTGCACCTGTACCACGGCATGGTGCCCGATACCCGCGTCGGTCATACCTTTGGCCATGAATTCATTGGTGAAGTCGTCGATATCGGGTCCGAGGTCAAGAACCTGAAAGTAGGCGACCGCGTGCTGGTGCCGTTCAACCTGTTCTGCGGTAACTGCTTCTTCTGCAAACATGAACTTTACGGCAATTGCCACAATACGAATCCGCAGGCAACTGCCGTCGGCGGCATCTACGGTTATTCGCACACTGCCGGCGGTTACAACGGTGGCCAGGCCGAATATGTACGCGTGCCGATGGCCGATGTCGGTCCCATGGTGATCCCGGACGATATCCACGATGAAGACGCGGTGCTGCTCACCGATGTGGTGCCGACCGGCTACCAGGCGGCCGAGATGGGCGACATCTCGGAAGGCGATACCGTCGTCATCTTCGGCGCCGGCCCGATCGGCATCATGGCCGCCAAGTCGGCCTGGCTGATGGGTGCCGGACGCGTGATCGTGGTCGACGAAGTCGACTACCGCCTGGAATTCGTCAAGCGCTACGCCCAGTGTGAGGTAGTCAATTTCCGCGAGGTCAATGATATGGCCGAGCACATCAAGAAGATGACCGATTGGATGGGCGCAGACGTCACCATCGATTGCGTCGGCGGCGACGCCGCCGGTTCGATTGCACAAACGCTGACCGGTCGCCTGATGAAGGCGCAGGCCGGCTCTTCGATCGTGCTGCACTGGGCGATCAACTCGGTGAGAAAAGGCGGCAACGTGTCGATCGTCGGCGTGTATGGCCCGACATTCAACGCTGTCCCTGTCGGCAATGTCCTGAACAAGGGCCTGACGATCCGCGCCAACCAGGCCAGCGTCAAGCGCCACCTGCCGCGCCTGATCGAACACATCCGCGCCGGCCGCCTGAATCCGAAGGAAATCATCACGCACCGCATTCCGCTGGAAGAAGTGTCGGACGCTTACCACATCTTCTCGAGCAAGCTGGACGAGTGCATCAAGACCGTCCTGATCCCGCCGTCGGCCCGCGAGGTCAAGGCCGTCAAGTCCAGCGCACAGCAAGCGCAGAGTTAAGGAGTCAGCATGAAAACATCGCACGAAGTCGATCCGCATTCGCACCAGCACCACCATACGGGCCACACCGACAAGTTCCAGAACGATTATCCGGAAGCGCCGCCGCGCCCGACGCGCGAGCAACTGGCCCACATCAATGGCTGGGGCGCCGACCTCGACCGTAAGGACCGTCCCGGCGTGCCGATGGAGCGAACCCCGCCGCGCTTCATTCCTGAACCCAGCGGCAAGGTGACCCAGCAGGAGCAGAACGTCGAAGTGCTGGTATCGACCGAGCGTCCGGGCATCACGCCGATCTTCGGCACCGCTCAGCCACCCAGCGGTTTATCCGGGGCGATGCGGCGCGCCGCTTTCCGCTGGTCGGAAAACGACATGCGCCACTGGCTGCTGCTGCTGGGAGCCGACCGCGTCAACGTGGTCGAAGGCGTGGTCGAGGACCTGGCCAAAGGCAAGGTGCCGAACGTGCTGGCCGAGATGGGCATCAAGTCCGAGTGGCAGTACAACAAGGCCGGGCTGGTGAAGAAAGTCGCGATCGCCGGCGCCGTGGTCGGCACCGTGGCTTACCTGATGCGCCGCAAGGAGCGGTAAGCGGCACGATCCCTGTAGCACAGTTTTACGCTACCCCCACCGTGGTGTCACACCGCCGTGGGGGTCTTTGCGCTTGAGCAAGTCCCTTTAAGCGAGCTCGTCCATAGTTTGGTAGTCACCCCTACCGAATGGAGACGAGATGAACAAGCGCACCAATTTGCTGACCTTGCCGAACTTGCTGGCCTCGCTGGGCGCCTGCACCTTGGCCGCGGTCAGCGCCGCAAGCACCGCTGCACCGGCCGCGTCGCCGGCTTCCCCGTTGACGATGAGCGCCCCGGTGCCGGTGACCCCGCAAGCGCGCGCCGCGCTGCTGGCGCAACTGGAGGCGCGCCGTGCCGAACGCGGCCTCGACGCGCGCCACGGCTTCGCCATCGTCGCCCAGCATCCCGGGCCCCAGGGCACGCAGGTCGCACGCGTGGCCCACACCTACAAGGGCGTGCGCGTGTTCGGCTCGGAATCGGTGGTGGTGCTCGACGGCGGCGGCCGCATCCGGTCCGAATCCGCATCCGAACGCCGCCTCGGATTGAGCCATGCCAACAGCGCCGGCATGGTCGCGGCCAATACCGGACCGGGCAGCGACTTCAGCGTGGTCCCCGTCATTTCCTCGAAGGCCGCGATCGACGCCGCCCTGGCGTCGCTCGGATCGGAAGCGCGCCACGTGGCGCCGCCCAGCGCCGAGCTGATCATCTATCCGGTGATGCGCACCGAACGCGTGCAGGGCGCCGTCGACAAGCCCGAGCAGGAACTGAATGCGCTCGACGTGCAGGAAGTCGTCGACCACTACGAACTGGCCTACCTAGTGCACACCCGCATGCACGTGGGCGAGAAACCGCTCTACCACGACACCGTGGTCAGCGCGCGCGACGGTCGCATCCTCGACCAGTGGAACATGCTGCAGACCGTGATCGGCGTCGGCAAGAGCCAGTACAACGGCGAAGTGCCAATCAACACCACGCTGGTCGACGGCAAGTATAAGATGATCGACGACACCCGCGGCACGGGCGGCACCTTCGGCGCGATGGCGATCACCAACGCCAACCACGGCACCAGCGCCGGCAACGTCTACGTCAGCGAAGGCGCGGACAATGTCTGGGGCGACGGCAAGCAGTACGTCGCCGGCGGTTCCACCACCGATGCCAACGGCCAGACCGCCGCGGTGAATGCGATGTGGGGCCTGATGAACACCTACGACGCGCTGAAGAACGTGTTCAACTGGCTCTCGCTGGACGGCCACAACACCTCGACCTACATCGCGGCCCATGTCAACACCGCCTACGACAACGCCTACTACAGCGACACCTGCCGCTGCATGTTCATCGGCGACGGCTCCAGCTTCAACAGCCTCGGCTCGATCGATGTGATCGGTCACGAAATGGGCCACGGCATCACCGCCGCCACTTCGAACCTGACTTACTCGGGCGAATCCGGCGGCCTCAACGAATCGAGCTCGGACATCAACGGCGAAGCGGTCGAGGCCTATGCGCGCGCCGGCGGCAAGGGCGACAGCATCCCGGCCACCGGCAACGACTGGGTGCTGGGCAAGGAAATCAGCAAGAGCGGCACGCCGCTGCGCTGGATGTACCGCCCCAGCAAGGACGGCAGCAGCCCGGACGCCTGGAGCAGTTCGATCAAGCGTATCGACGTCCACTACAGTAGCGGTCCCAACAACCGGATGTTCTATTTCCTGGCGCAGGGATCGAACGAGGACAAGGCCGGCGACTACTACAGCAAGTACCTGGTCAAGACGCCGGCGGCCATGACCGGCATCGGCCTCGACAAGGCCTACCGGATCTGGTTCAAGGCCAACACGACCAAGTTCACGTCGAGTACCAACTATGCCGATGCGCGTGCCAAGATGATCGAGTCGGCCGACGAGCTGTACGGGAAGGGAAGCAAGGAGTCGGTGGCGGTGCAGCGGGCGTATGCCGCGATCAATGTCGGGGCTGACATCGACGAGTAACGCAACGGCTGTTGGCCCGAGGCCGCCTGAGGGCGGCCTTTTTCAATTCGACTGCGTCGCCGGTGCGATCAGGTTAGTGCGACAGACCCGCGCCGCCTGCAGACCGATGCAGGTTGCAGTGGTCCAGTGGAACACATAAGGCAGGGCGAGCACAGCCAGGCCGGACTTGCCCGTGCAGAACGACAGCAGGATCGTGAGCGCGCCACAGAACGAGGCGAGCGCGAAGCTCGTTGCATGGCGGGAGGCCGTTTCCGAGGTGCCGGCGCCGAAGCCGATCAGCAGGGCGATGCCGGTACAGGTGGCGATGATGTCGACCGAGGCAGTCCCGGAGAAGCTGTGATACAGGCGGGCAAGGACGAGGACCGTCACCAGGTAGCCACCCAGGAAAACGGCAAGTTGGCGAAATTTCATTGGAAAATCTGGCAAGTGATGACATCGTGCGAGCAACGTGTCACACGGGTCGTATTGCCGCCAGTATACATGCACCTGGGAAATTCTGCCGCAACAAAAATGTTGGGTGGGTAGCTTGTGAGGCACGGTTTTGCAGACAGCCGAGGACGCGCGCTGGGCTGGACCCGATCCCCGGCCTGGGCCGGGGCGTCAACTTATTCTGCTGGAATGACATTCATGGCGCGGCGGTCGTCGACCATGATGTGATCCTTACTCGCCCAGCAGCGGGAACGGATTCACCGGCGTCCCTTTCCACCACTGCTTCTCGGGCGTCAATTCGAACACGGCGAAATGCAGGTGCGGCGCGTTCGGATCGGAATTCCCGGTCACGCCGACGTAGCCGAGCGGATCGCCGCGCTTGACCATCGCCCCTTCCTGCAGGCCGTCGGCGTAGCGGTCGAGATGCGCATAATAATAGGCATATTTCTCGGTCGGGTCGAACACGTAGACGGTCATGCCGCCCGGCTTGCTGGTGAACAGCTTGGCGATCTTGCCGTCGGCGGCGGCCACCACTTTCGTGCCTTTCGGGGCCATGATGTCGAGTGCCTCATGGTGGCGTTCGTTGCCGCGCGGCTGGTCGAAGGTGTCGTGGATCTGGCTCAGCGCCATGCCGTCGATCGGCACCAGCAGCTTGCCGGCCGGCAGCGTTGGTGCGGACGATGCGGATGACTGCGCGGGCGCCGCCGACTGGTCGATGGCGCCCGGGCGCAGCGGCAAGTCGAGTTCGGTGAGATCGGGCATGACCTTCGGCGCCGGCGGCAGCTGGCCGTCCAGGTTGTGTCCCGCTGCCGGGGCCGGCAGCGAACCGGTATTCGCGGCCACGGCCGGCGCCGTGTCATGCGGCACCTGGCGCAGCCAGACGAACAGGCCACCGGCGCCGACCACGACGCCCAGCAAAAAGGTCATCAGCCATCTCATCGCATTCTCCTCCTTATATGTGAACCAGTCCCGCCATCAATCCTGCAGCACGACCTGGGTACCGGCCTTTACCAGGCCTGCCACCTCGGCCGCGCTCCAGTTGGTTAGGCGGATGCAGCCGTGCGATTCGGTCTTGCCCACCATGCCGGGCACCGGGGTGCCGTGGATGCCGTAGTGCGGCTTGGACAGGTCGATCCAGGCTACGCCGACTGGATTGTTGGGCCCAGCAGGCACGGTGGCCTTCTTGTCGCTACCCTTTGCATCCCAGAACAGCTTGGGGTTGTAGTGGTAGGTCGGATTGCGAAACACGCCCTCGATCTTCCACTCGCCGATCGGCAGCGGATCGTGTTCGCTGCCGGTCGAGGCCGGGTACTGGGCCAGCAGGTTGCCGGACGTGTCCTGCAGGGTCAGGATGCGGGCGTCGTTGTAGACCACCACGCGCGCGGCCGGCGGCAACGGCGGCGTACCGACCACGTTCGGGACCACGATCTGGGTGCCGAGCTGGCCCAGGTTCTTGCCCTGGTTCAGCTTTTCCACCAATGCCGGGCTGGCGTGGAATTTCTCGCCCAGGCCTTCGGCCGGGGTCGCGTAACCGAGCGCCGGCAGCTTGGCCTTGTCCATCATCTCTTCCGGGATCGGGCGGAACGGGCCGGCGACGTCAGCCTCGGCCAGCGAGTAGCTGACCAGGGTCGGGGCGGTGTCGGCGTTCAGCGCGTTCCACGTGGCCTCGTCCAGCTTGCCGGTGACGGGCAGGTTGCGCGCTTTCTGGAAGCCGGACAGGGCCTGGCGCATGTTGGAGCCGAACGCGCCGTCGATTTCGCCGGGCGAGAAGTGGGCACGGTCGAGCAGCACCTGGGCGCGCAGCAAGCGCTCGAATTCAGCCTGTTTGGCGGCGGGATCCTGTGCTGTCGTTGCCGCGGCGACCGTTGCTGCTGCTGGGTTGTCCTGGGCTGCGGCGGGCGGCTGCGCCGGTGCCGGGGCGGGCGCGGCAGCGAGCGGCGTGGCTTGCGCGGTGGGCGCGGTGTAGCCCGGCTTGGCCATGGGCGCGGCGGCCGGCGCAGTCATGCCGGCGGGCTGTTTTTTTGCTGCGGGCTGGGCGGCGGTGACCGGCTGGGCACCAGCGGACAGGGTGGCGCCAAGGAGAGCGGCGAGAAGGGAAAGACGTTGATTCTTCATGGGGCACCTGCTTTCTTGCTTTGGAGGTTTCAGGCTAAAGCTGCCTTCGAGCATGGTCTGTGCGGGAACGAACCCAAGATTGGGCAGGGGGGGGGCGCAGGCCGCAGCGGCATGGATGGGGCTACAATCGCGCCATGCCGACATCCATCATTACCCTCCAGCCGTCCGGCTGGACCTTCCAGGCGGACGCCGATACGCCGCTGCTGCGCGCGGCCGAACAGGCCGGCTTCGAGTTGCCCAGTTCCTGCCGCAACGGCACCTGCCGCACCTGCATCTGCCGCGTGGCCGAGGGCGCGGGCCGGGTGCGCCACCTGGTCGAATGGCCGGGTTTGTCCCTGGAAGAAAAACGCGACGGCACTATCCTGCCATGCATTGCGGTGGCCTTGGAAGACCTGACGCTCGAACAGCGCCTGGCCAGGCAGGTCGGCTAGCCCGACTGAGGGGCAGGGCGGATTACTTCAGGGACGATTCGATCGCCTGCAGTACCAGCGGCCACGAGGCCGAGCTGGCCGCGACCTCGTCATAGTGGCTGGCGCCCGGCAGGATGACAGTCTCGGCCGCATCGCCGGCAGCGCGGGCGCGCTGCGCATACGCGTGGGCCACGCGCGGCGGCGATATCTTGTCCAGCTCGCCGGTAACGAGGATCGTGCGGCTGCCGTTCGGCAGCAGCTCGGCGGCATTGGTGTCGCTGAACACGTCGGGCCGGGCAGCGCTGGGGCTGCCGGCCAGTTGCGCGGTCGTGCGCTCGCAGCTGGATTCGATCAGGGCCGCTTCGCGGCGCAGGTCGGCCAGGCCGCCGAGGCTGACCACGCGCCGCACCTGCAGCGTGCCGCCAGGGTGCAGCGGGCTGGACGCGGGGATGCGGGCGCGGCCCGCCATCCACTGCACCAGCTGGCCGCCGGCCGAGTGGCCGACCGCCACCAGGTGCGCGAGGTCGAGCGGGTAGCGTGCGGCCTGGGCCGCCAGGGTGTCGAGCGCCGCATTCATGTCCTGGTAGGTGCCGGGGTAGCCGCCGCCGGCTTCGTCGACGCGGCGGTATTCCACGTTCCACGAAGCGATGCCGCGCGCCGCCAGCGCGCCGGCGATGTTGCGCAACTGCTCGATGCCGCCGAACTCTTTGGTCCAGCAGCCGCCGTGCACCAGCACCGCCACCGGAAACGGGCCTTTGCCCGGCGGCAGGAACAGTTCGGCATATTGGGACGGCGCGCTGCCGTAGGCGAAGGTGGCGCTCGGGGCCGGGCCGCTCAAGGCCATGTAGCCGGCCAGTTTCATCGGCACGGCCGGGACCGGGGCGCCGGCGGCACTGTCGGCGGCGATGGCGGGTGCTGCGCCGGCAAGACAGGCGGTCAGGAGCAGGGCGCGGGCGGAAGCGGTCAGGCGCGGCATGGGGGACTCCAGGATGTCAAAACGCAACTATACCAATCGCGGTGCGCCAGGGACAGCAGCCGCGCACGATTGAAAACCGCTCCCGATCTTCCATGCTAGTCTGCGCAAAACGTCAACGGTTTCAACGCCGTTTCGCTTACTCTGATCAAAGGAGAATTACCATGGCCCAGACCAAAACGACCGATAGCGAAAACCAGCGCACGGACAACAAGTCGGAAGACGAAACCATGAAGGAACAGGCTGGCGTCGAGCACAAGAGCAGCCACGACAACATGTCGCGTGAACGCGCCAGCACGCATGAAGGCGCCGGTGGCGGCGCCAAGCAGAAGCAGAACCACTGACCGCATCGCACCACGATGAACGCGCCGGCAGCATGGTAGCGCGCTGCCATGCTGCCGGCGGTTTTTACGGCTGATCCTTTTATGCAGGAGGGACGAAGATGAGCCTACAAGAACGAGGATGGCCGCAGGGCGCCGACATCCACGCCCATTCGACGCCAGACCCGGAGACCCCGGATCCGACCAATCCGGATTCACCGCCGCCGAGCCCGGATCCGGACGACGTGCCGGCACCGTCGCGCGCACCGGTGCAGGAGCCCGATGCGCCGATGGCGCCCGTCAAGGCTGCCGGAGCAGCCTGACGGGAGGACAGGCATCAGCTCTTGGCTGGTGCGTCCTTGTCGTCCGGCACCTCGCCGTGCAAGGGCGGGATTTCCTTGATCATCTGATCGGTTTCGTGCTGGGCCGGCGAGCGTTCGCCGCTGCCGATGTCGGCTTCATGCAGCATGCCGCTGCCCTTGGCGGCCGGGTCTGGTTTTGGAATCGAGGTATTCATGGCTTGCTCCTTGCGTTGTCATGTTGACCTGATCCTAACAGTCCATCGCAGCAACTGGCGCGCAATAGGTATCACGGCATGCGCAATGCGTGCGGCAAAAGTCTTGCTGAATGGATAAAATATGCAATATTCGTACGTCAGCGCACATAAGCCGGCGACGGAATTTTTATAATGGCTAATTGGCCATTTACTGGAGGAGAAAGCCGTAATGAGCAACACCTTGCACAACAAGATCTACCTGGGCCGCAACTCGCTGCTCGATTCACGCCAGGTACAACTGGCCGCGCTGACGCTGGGCGTCCTCGCCGGTGCCGGCCTCGTCTGGTTTGCGCGCCGTGCCCTCCGCTGAGCGGCCGGGCAGTTTGCAGGTTGCCGGACCAGCCCGCTGACGTTACCATGTCGGGCTTGTTTCCGTAGAAAGCCGTAATGAAGAACGAAAAACTGACGGGCGACGAATACGACGCCCTCGAATGGATCCGGCGCGGTACGCGCACCAACCCCTGCATCGGGCGCAATGCCAAGCGCCTGTCGGGCCTGAAGATGGCGCAGTACGAGCGCAACGGCACCCTGGTGCTGACCGCCAAAGGGCAGGAAGTGCTGTTCCTGCGCCGCTGTGTGCAGGCGCTGCGCGCGCTTGACGCCGATCCGTCCGCCGCTATCGACGACGACGTGGTCCAGTTCCTGAGCCGTAAGTCGCACATCGCCTCGCGCGAAGAAGGCGGCTACACGCTGACCGCGCGTGGACGCGAATCGCTGGCCGATATCGCTGCCCAGGAGCCGCAACCGCGCTAGGCGCTAGGTGCCAGGTGTATACGATCGATCTGCCGCTGAACCAGCGCATGATCGATCCGCCGTACAGCCAGCGCACGATCGATCCGCCGCGCAGCCAGCACGGCAGACGCCGCTCAGGCGTTGCGGCGGCGGTGCGGATAGACCAGCGTGCGTACGGCGACCTCGGCCGGTACATTCATCGCCGCCAGGAATTCCGCGGCGCGCTGCAGGCCCAGGCTCGGGACCGACGCCACGGCCTGGTTCACCAGGTCGCGGGTGCGCATGTCGATGCGCGGCTTGCGCTGCTCCAGGGTGGCGGTGTCGGCGTTCATCGTGTCTCTCATTTTATTCCGTGTGGCTATTGACAATAGGTCAAAAAAGCCAATTCTAGAAGAACGATGTCGTTTAGGCCACTACTAAATGATGTCCTTGTTCATTTTCAGGCAGCGGCGGCCTCCGCCGCGGCCTGCTTGCGCAGCAGCTGTTCGAAGGCGTCCGCCGGCAACGGACGCGAGAAATAGTATCCCTGCATCTCGTCGCAGCCCTGGCGGCGCAGGTAGTCGAGCTGCTCGCCGGTCTCGACGCCCTCGGCGATCACCGACAGGCGCAGGTTGTGGGCCAGCGCGATGATCGAATCGACGATGGCGGCGTCGTTGGCGTCGTGGGTGATGTCGGCCACGAATGAGCGGTCGATCTTCAGCACGTCGATCGGGAAGCGCGACAGGTAGGAAAAACTCGAGTAGCCGGTGCCGAAGTCGTCGATCGACAGCTTCACCCCGAGCGCCTTCATGCGGTGCAGCAGTTCCACCGCCGGCGTGATATCGCCCATAAACAGGCTTTCGGTCAATTCCAGTTCCAGGCAGCCGGCGTCCAGGCCGGTGTCGCGCAGCGCCGCTTCGATCCCCGGCACCAGGTCGGCGGCGCCGAACTGGCGCGCCGACAGGTTCACGGCAACGCGCATCCTGCCCAGGCCGGCATCCTGCCAGGCCTTGTTCTGGGCGCAGGCGGTGCGCATGACCCAGGCGCCGATCGGGACGATCAGGCCGGTGTCCTCGGCCACGCAGACGAAGCGCGCCGGCGGCACCATGCCCAGTTCGGGATGCTGCCAGCGGATCAGCGCTTCCATGCCGACGATGCGACCGCTCTTCAGGTCGACCTGCGGCTGGTAGTGCAGCACGAATTCGTTGCGCTCCAGCGCGCAGCGCAGTCCGCTCTCGATGCGCACGCGCTCGAGCGACTCCTCGTTCATGGCCGGGGTATAAAACTGGAAATTGTTGCGGCCCAGTTTCTTGGCACGGTACATGGCGATGTCGGCGTGCTCGATCAGGCTGTCGGCCGGGGTGCCGTCGCTCGGGAAGACGGCCACGCCGACGCTGCAGGTGACCAGGAATTCGCGGCTGCCGAGCAGGATCGGCCGCGCCACCGCATCCATCACGCGCTGCACGATGGCCGGGGTGAGCGCTTCGTTGTCCTCGGCCAGGATCGCCACGAACTCGTCGCCCGACAGGCGCGCCACGGTGTCGGTGTCGCGCAGGGCCGCGCGCAGGCGCGCCGCCACCGTCATGAGCAGCACGTCGCCGGCCTTGTGGCCCATGCTGTCGTTGACGTACTTGAAGCGGTCGAGGTCGAGCAGCATCACCCAGACCGGGCGGCCATTGCGGCTGGACCAGGCCACCGCCTGGCCGAGGCGGTCCTGCAGCAGCGAACGGTTGGGCAAGCCGGTCAGCGCGTCGTGCTGGGCCACATGGTGGACGCGCTGCTCGGTCAGCTTGCGGGTAGTGATGTCGTTGCCGGTGCCGCGGTAGCCGCTGAAGCGGCCATCGGCGTCGTAAATCGGTTCGCCGCTGATGCAATACCAGCGCTCGTCGCCGCGGTCGTCGATGATGCTGTATTCGAAGTTCTTGAACGATTCATGCGCCTGCAGCGCCGCCATGTGCTCGCGGAAGCAGGCACTGTCGGCCAGTTGCGGCAGCAGGTCCCAGCGTGTCTTGCCGAGCAGGCGCTCGACGGCGATGCCGGACTTTTCGGTAAAGTCGCCGGTGACCGCCACGAAGCGGAACTGATCGTCCTGCTCCCAGTACCAGTCCGACGACAGGGCGGCCAGCCGGCGGAAGCGCTGCTCGCTTTCCTGCAGCGCCTGTTCGGTGCGCTTGCGCGCCAGCACGTCGTCGATCAGGCGCTGGTTGCTGAGCTTGAGGTCGGCAGTGCGCTCGCGCACCAGCTCATGCACCTTGCGCGAACGCTGGCCCGCGGCCTGCACCAGTGCCGCCAGCAGCAGGGTGGCGAACAGGCCGCCGCCCAGCAGCAAGGTCGAGCTCGGGTGGGCAGCTAACCACGGCCGCGGCGCCGCGATCGCCTCTACCGTCCACGGCTGGTCGCCGATCGTGAAGCCGTGCAGCACGCGGCCGCTGTAGCCGCCCGTCAGCCAGGGCAGCGGCGCCTGCCGCGGCGGCTTTTCGGTGGCATGCTGCGCATTGTGATTGGTGTAGACCAGGCTGGCGGGCAGGGCGCGGGCGCCGGCGTACACGTGCAGCAGGATGCTGCGTTCCTCCAGCAGTCCGGTACGTGCCAGTGCCGTGTTGACCAGGCTCTGGACGCATATCACGGCGGCGGTGTCGCCGACCAGGCGGCCGCCGGCGTCGTAGACCGGCATCACCACGTCGAAACTGGGCTTGCCGAGCGGATCCTGGGCCAGGCGGAACAGGCCAGTGGCGCTGGCCTGGCCGCTGCGGCGTGCGCGCTCGACGGCATCCGCCACTTCCCGGTTGGCGCCGACGTCCAGGCCGAAGGCCGCTTCGTTGCCACGCATCGGTTCCAGGTAGTCGACCACGTTGTAGAGCGGACGCCGCGGTGCGGGCACGAGTGCGGTCGACTTGCCGTCGATGCGCAGCTCGGTCAGGACCGTGCCCGGACGGACCTGCTGCAGGCGGGCCTCGAAGGCGGCGCGCTCGCCGTCGCGCACCACGCGGTGGAAATTGAAGGCCAGGATGAAGGGATTGCGTTTCAGCAGCGGGGTCGTGAAGTCGTGGAACTGCGCGCGCGTGACCGGCTGGACGGCGGCGAACAACTGGTTGGTCACGTTCAGTACCTCGGCAGCCTGGTCCATGCCCTGGCGCAGCGCCGCCACGCGGATGCCGACGTCGCGCCCGAAGGCCAGCGCCTGGTTATCGTATTCGAGGCGTGCGACCGCGATCGTCAGCGCCAGGGTGGTGGCCAGCCCCCCGCCCAGCGTCAGGGCGGCGGCAAGTGTGAGCGAGCGCGACAAACGGCGATGCGGCATCCAGGACTTCCCGTGATTGGACAAAACGATGGCTTGGACAAATATGATTGCCCATAGGTATCAAGCGGGGCCAGTTTGTCACAAAAGACGTCGTCACCGCAAACAATTCGCCACATTCTGGGGTAAAGCGTGTCTTAGTGTGGCTACGTCAGAACAGATCGCCATGCCAGCTGCATAACCAGCAAGCGTGCCCATAGCCGGTTCAACAAACCCAGGCCCAGGCCGTGCCGGCGCGCCAGGCCCCGCAGCCGGCGCACCCCCGGCAGCGCGTCGCCGCCGGCGCCATCGGCAGCGTGCATGGCGAACACGATACGGTTGTTGCCGGCGACCTTGTCGAACCAGCAGGTGCGGCGTGCGAACACGGTGTCGAGCGCGTCCAGCACCACCGGGTAGCGCGGATCGTAGGTGAAGACGTTGGCTACCAGTACGCCGCCGTCGCCCAACACGGCGCGGCAATCGCGGTAGAAGGCGGCGTTGCCGAGCGCCGGCGGCAAGCCCGCGGCGCCGAAGCCGTCGACCAGGATCACGTCGAACCGTTGGCGCATTGCGTCCGCGCTGCGTGCCGCCTGCGCCTTGACGTACGCGGCCGCGTCGGCATGGACCACGCGCAGGCGCTCGTCGTCGGGCGGCATCAGGAACTGTTCGCGCAGGGCGATCACGTCGGCGCGCAGCTCGACCACGGTAATGCGGCAATCCGGGAAGTGGCGGTGGCAGAACTTGGCGAGCGACCCGCCGCCCAGCCCGACCATCAGGATATGGCGCGGGCGCGGCACGAACAGCGCAAAGCACATCATCGCGCGCGTGTATTGCAGCGTCAGCGCGTAGGGGCGCGCGAGCAGCATTTCGCTCTGGATGTCGCCGGACTCGAAGGTTAGCGTGCGGCGGCCCTTGTGGGTGCGTACCAGCGGCGGGGCGGTTGCGGCGGGATCGGCGCAGGTGACGAAATTCGGAAGGCGGGACATGCAACAAGTATACGACAGCCGAGCCGGGCGCCAGGTCGTGTAGCCATCGGGCAAGTGTAGCTTGTTGGCGCGGATGGGTTTCTGATAAGCTGCCCGTTGCACGCAATCTGAGGGGCGCATGGACTCGACCACGATGGTATTGGCACTCGCACTGGGCAACCTGGCCCTGTGCGCGGCCCTGTTTTTCTTCGAGCACGTCGATGGCCGTCCGGCCGCCTTGTCGGCCTGGGGCTGGGGCCGTCAATACCAGGCCGCCGGCTGGCTGCTGCTGGCGATCGGCGCCGCCGGCGTGATGCCCGAAGGCCTGGCCTTCCCGGTGTCGTATGCGCTGGTGTTCGCCGGCGTCGCCTGGGAGTGCGGGGCGCAGTGGGAACGTGCCGGCCGCCTGCGCTGGCGCCGCGTGGTGGCGCCGCTGCTGGGACTGGCCGTCGCTGCCTTCGTCGTCTGCAACCTGATCGATCCCTTCGGCCTGCGCGCCATTGCCGCTTCGCTGGTCCTGGGCGGCTTCTACCTGGGGGCCGCCGTGGCGCTGGCGATCGGCTGGACCGAAGCATCGATGCTGCGCCGCTTCCTGGCGCTGGCAACCGGCATCCTGGCGCTGGTGGTGGGCGCGCGCGGCGCCCTGGTGCTCGCCGCGCCTGCCGGCTGGGGCTGGATGAGCAACGACCTGCTGCGCCAGCTGCACACCGGCGCGCTGTACCTGCTGGCCGTACTGGGTGCCTTCGGCTGGCTGCTGCTGGGACGCGAGCGCCTGCAGGGCGAACTGGCGCGCATGGAAATCGTGGACCCGCTCACCGACGTGCCGAACCGGCGCGGCTTCTTCCAGACGCTGGCGCCGTGGATGGCGCTGGCGCGCCGCCCGGGCCAGCCGACCGCGCTGGTCCTGTTCGACCTCGATCAATTTAAACGCATCAACGATGGCTACGGCCACCCGGCCGGCGACGTGGTGCTGGCCACGCTGGCCGCAGCCTGCAAGCACCAGCTGCGCGACAGCGACGTGCTCGGACGCCTGGTCGGCGTCGAATTCGCGATCCTGCTGCCGCGCACCGGCGAGCAGGACGCCCTGATGGTGGCCGAGCGCATGCGCGCCGCGATCGAGGCCCAGCGTGTGAAGACCGAACGCGCGCTGATCTCGCTGACCGCCAGCTTCGGCGTGACCACGATCCGTCCCGACGACAGCAACGTGACGCTGCTGGCGCGCGCCGACGAGGCGCTGCGCGCAGCCAAGGCGGCCGGGCGCAACCGGGTCGAGCTGGCGGCGCCGCCGGTACTGGCCGAGTAGCGCCGGACGGCCTCCGGTATGTGAGTCAGGCTGCTTCGGACCGGTCGGCCAGCCATTGCCGGTAGCGCTGCTGGCTGGCTAGCAGGCGTGGCGTGGGCGTGCATTTGCACAGGCACAGGTCGTCTTCGAGGGCGGGGCGCCGCCCGTCCTCGGTACAGGCCAGCCGCCTGCCGTCGCAGGCGATCTCGCCCTTGCTGCCGCAATTCGGGCAATCGACCAGGTCGCCTTCCAGTGCACGCTTCACGCCGTCCAGCGACACGCTGGAACTGGCCGTCACGACTTTGCCGCCGGCATCGGTAGCGGCACCCAGGGTGATATAGCAGCGCTTGCGCATCGTTCTTTCCCGTCCCGTCAAAAATTTCCACTCTAGTGTCGTGGCCGGACGTGTATTTGCGCACGCACAAACGTGTCGCTTTTTACGGGAAACTGTTAAATCGTCTATACTGTTTGGCTTGTTTTCAGGAGAACACCGGTATGGCAAAAACGACAGCGGCGGCAGGCAAGGCAGGGCGTGCGGCGAAGGAAGAAAAAGTGGGCAAGGCAGGGGCGGCGGCAAAGCCGGTCAGGACCGCGAAAGCCGGCGCAGCGGCGAAGGCCGAGGCCAAACCGGCGGTCAAGCCGGCTGCCAAAACCGGTGCCAGGACTGCTGCCAAGCCCGCAGTCAAGCCTGCGGCCAAGGCCGCGCCGCAGCCGGCTGCGAAGCCCGCACCTAAGCCTGCAGCAAGGCCCGCACCTAAGCCCGCGGCAAAGCCCGCCGCCCGTAGCAGGACGGCCGCCGCCAGCCCGGCGCAGGCGGTCAAGGAAGCGGCACGCAAGCTGGCGCCGCCGCCCAGGACCCGCAGCAGCCGCGCCCCTGCCGCGCCGGCACCCGAGAACCGCGTCGAAGCCGTCCGCCAGCAGTTGGTGCGCGACAGCTTCACCATGCCCGAGCAGGAATACGCGATCATCAACACCGTCAAGCAGGCTTGCCTGAAGGCCGGCTTCGAAGTCAAGAAAAGCGAGTTGCTGCGCATCGGCGTGGCCCTGCTGGGCCAGCTGGATACGGCCGCGCTGCGTGCCGTGCTGGCCAGCCTGCCGCAGATCAAGACCGGGCGTCCGGCCGCTGAATAAGCAAAAGCCGAAGCCGAAGCCGAAGCCGATCGGGCGCCGGCATGACCGCCGGCGCGTTCTTAATGATGCACGCGCCCTTCCGGCGTCGTGCGTGACTCGGCCGTCAATTCCTTCAGCTCGCGGATCGAGATGTTCGACTTTTCGTGCATCCGCAACAGGATCGTCGCCCCCACGTTCAGCTTGCGGTGGCGGATCTTGCTGATGATCGGCGGCTGCACTTCCAGAACGCGGCACAGCTCGGCATCGTTCTTCAACTGCATACGCTCGATTAACGTGTCGAGTAACTTGTTGGGCATGAAGCTCGATGGCTCCATCTCGCGTGCCCGGTGCATCGCCTCGAGCAACTCCTGTTTTTTCTGCCGTACGCTCATGAATTCCTCCGTAGTGGATGACATTCAAGACTGATCGACTGTTTTGGAGAAGGGCCCGACCGGATGTTGTTGGCGCCTTGTGCCGGCCCTGCGTCGCCTGCGTCCGGCAGGATGACGTTGAGCCCGCGCAATGCGGGGTGGGTTTTGTTGGAATGCTACTACGACTTTGACAAGATTGACGCACTGTTCATGAAAAACACGCCAGAACGTCGCTCTTTCTGCTAGGAATTCCCGGCAAATTCGTTCATCTGTTTCAGTCAGGAATCAAACCGGCGCGCGTCAGCACCAGTATCCGGTCGGCCATGGCCGCCGCCGCATGCGAGTGGGTCACCATGATGGCGCCAGCGCCGCTGTCCTTGATCTCGGCACGCAACAGGTCCAGGATGCCGGCGGCGGTATCGGGATCGAGGTTGCCGGTCGGTTCGTCGGCCAGCAGCAGGGCGGGGCGGTGCACCAGAGCGCGCGCGATCGCCACCCGCTGCAATTCGCCGCCGGAGAGCTGGCGCGGGAAATCGGCGCCGCGCCCTCCCAGACCGACCGCATCCAGCATGCGCGCCGCACGCGCCGGATCCGGTGCGCCGTTCAAGAGCAGCGGCAAGGCCACGTTCTGCATCAGGCTAAGGTGGGGCAGCACGTGAAAGGCCTGGAAGATGAAGCCCATGCGGGTGCGCCGCAGCCGGGTGGCGGCATCGTCGTCGAGCGCCGACATCGGCATGCCGTCGACCAGGACCTGGCCGCTGTCCGGTACGTCTAGGCCGGCGATCAGGTTCAGCAGGGTGGATTTGCCGACCCCGGATTCGCCCATGATGGCGACGAATTCGCCGGCCTGGAAGCGGTGCGAGAGCCGGGCCAGCACGGTGCGGCCGCCGTAGGATTTGCCGAGGTCGACGAGTTCGAGCATGGATGACAGGTTGAAAAGACAGCCGCTACTCTAGCACGGCGGCGCCCGCCGGCTGCCGCCACGCGCCGCGGCGATGCCAGGCGGCCGGGGTGAGCACGGTTGGGCCGGCGCGCGAACCGTCCGGCGCAAATCGCGTATTATGGCTCAAACAACAACACTTCAATCCTCGCCGCATGGTGCGGCAGGGTCCACCTGGGAGCCTCGATGCCGAGCCCGAATTTGGAATCATCTTTGGAATCACCTTTGGATTACCTGTCGCCGGATGCGCACCTCGCCGGTGCCGCCGCGCAGGAGCATGCCGAGCTCGACGCCGGCCTGCGCGCACGCCATGCCTGCATCTCGCCCAAGTTCCTGTACGACCCGCTCGGCTCGCGCCTGTTCGAAGCGATCTGCGAGCTGCCCGAGTATTACCCGACGCGCACCGAGGCCGCGATCTTCGCCCGCCACGGCGCCGAGATCGCATCGACCATCGGCACCGGCGCCACCCTGATCGACCTGGGCGCCGGCAACTGCGCCAAGGCGGCCAGCCTGTTTCCGCTGCTGCGGCCGGCCCAGTACGTGCCGGTCGACATCTCGGCCGATTTCCTGCAGGACGCGGTGGCACGCCTGCGCCTGCGCTTCGGCCACATCGAGATGAACGCGGTCGGCATGGATTTTTCCACGAATAGCTGGCAGCTGCCCGACTTCGTGCGCAGCGGCCGCCGCCTGTTCTTCTATCCCGGCTCGTCGATCGGCAATTTTGCCCCGGACGAGGCGCGCGCCTTCCTGCGCCGCGTGCATGCCCAGTGCGGCGAGGATGGCGGTATCCTGATCGGCGTCGACCTGGCCAAGCCGGCCACGGTACTGGATCCGGCCTACGACGATGCGCTCGGCGTTACCGCCGCCTTCAACCTGAACGTGCTGCGCCACGTCAATCGCCTGCTGGACGCCGATTTCGACATCCGTGCCTGGCGCCACCGCGGCTTCTACAACGAAGCGGCGGGCCGGGTCGAGATGCACCTGGAAGCGACGCGCACGCAGCAGGTCAGCTGGCGTGGGGGTAGCCGCCGCTTCGAAGCGGGCGAGTGGATCCACACCGAAAACAGTTATAAATACCGCCGCGGCGACGCCATCCGGCTGCTCGAAGAAGCGGGCTTCGCCACCGGCGCCGTCTGGACCGACCCGCAGGGCTGGTTCGCCGTGATCCACGCGCGCGCGCGGCCGGCACACTGAGGAGTCCGCCATGGGAACCCCGTTCGAACGCGCCGCTGTCCTCGCCCAATGCGCTGCCGAGTTCGGGCAGGTGCGCCAGCGTTCGGTGCACCTGGCCGAGCCACTGTCGCCCGAGGACTGTTGTGCCCAGTCGATGCCGGACGCCAGCCCGGTCAAATGGCACCTGGCGCACACCACCTGGTTTTTCGAAACCTTCATCCTGGAGCCGCGCGAGGCGGATTTCCAGCCTTTCCACCCGGCTTTCCGGGTCCTGTTCAACTCCTACTACAACGGTGTCGGCGACAAGCATCCACGTGCGCAGCGCGGCCTGCTGACGCGCCCAGGCATGGCCGACGTGCTGGCCTACCGCGCCGATGTCGACCGCCGCATGGCGCGCCTGCTGGCGCAGCGTCCGGCCGACCCGGAACTGGCGGCGCTGGTGGAACTCGGCCTGCAGCACGAACAGCAGCACCAGGAACTGCTCCTCACCGACGTCAAGCATTTGCTGGGGCAGAGCCCGCTGTTTCCTGCCTACCTCGATACGCCGCTGGCGCCGTCCGGCCCGGTGGCGGCGCCGGCCTGGGTCGACTTCGATGGCGGCCTGGCCGAGATCGGCCACCGCGGCGCCGGCTTTGCCTTCGACAATGAACTGCCGCGCCACCGCCAGTATGTGGCGCCGTTCGCGCTGGCTTCACGCCTGGTGACCAACGGCGACTACCTGGAATTCGTCGAGGCCGGCGGCTACCGCGACCCGTCGCTGTGGCTCGCCGAAGGCTGGGACAAGGTGGCGCGCGGCGAGATCAGTCATCCGCTGTACTGGGTGCAGCGCGACGACATGGCCGCGGGGCGCGGTGCCTGGGACGAATTCACGCTGCACGGCCTGCAGGCGCTCGACCCGGCGCGCCCGGTCACCCATGTCTCGCTGTACGAAGCCGATGCCTATGCGCGCTGGCGCGGCGCACGCCTGCCGACCGAGGCCGAATGGGAATTCGCCGCGCGCGACGTGGCGATCGCCTGCGGTGATCAGAATTGGCACCCTGAGCCGCGCGCCGCAGGCAGCGGCGGCCTGGCGCAGATGTTCGGCGAATGCTGGCAGTGGACCAGCAGCAGTTACGCGCCGTATCCGGGCTTCGCCCCGGCCGTCGGCGCGCTGGGCGAGTACAACGGCAAGTTCATGATCAACCAGTACGTGCTGCGCGGCTCGTCCTGTGCAACGCCGCACGGCCACGCGCGCGCCAGCTACCGCAACTTCTTCCCGGCGGGCGCGCGCTGGCAGTTCACCGGCATCAGGCTCGCCAGATGAAAACCGTCAGCGGCCCGCGCCTGCGCGCGATCAACCGGCGCGCGAATGCCTGGATCATGGCGCATCCGCTCGAATTCACGCTCACCGCGCTGAAGGGCTTCCGCGCCAACCAGGGCCTGCTGCTGGCCGGCGCCGTCGCCTACTATGCGCTGCTCTCGATCGTGCCCTTCCTGATGCTGGTGGTGGTGGTGCTGTCGCACTTCATCGACCAGGCCGAATTGCTGGTGACGCTGCGGCGCTACCTGGAACTGATCGTGCCGGGCCAGTCGGCCTCGATGGTGGCCGAGGTCGCGCACTTCCTCGACACGCGCGACCTGATCACCTGGGTGCTGGTGGCCACCATGGTGTTTTTCAGTTCGCTGGCCTTCACGGTGCTGGAAAACGCGATGAGCGTGATCTTCGTGCACCGGGTGGCGGTGCGGCGCCGGCATTACCTGATATCGGCATTGCTGCCTTACTGCTACGTGCTGGCGCTCGGCTTCGGCGTGATGATCGTGACCCTGGTCGCCGGCGCGCTACAGGTGATCGGCAGCGAATACATCCAGCTGTTCGGCTGGCGCTGGTCGCTGCACGGAGTGTCCGGCGTGCTGCTCTACCTGCTCGGCCTGCTGGGGGAGATCCTGGTGCTGACCTCGATCTACATGGTGATGCCGGTGGGACGGCTGTCGCTGTCGCATGCGCTGGTGGGCGGCATCACCGCGGCATTGCTGTGGGAAATCGCGCGCCACGTGCTGGTGTGGTACTTCACCACGCTGTCGAAGGTGAACCTGGTCTATGGCTCGATGAGCACCGCCATCGTGGTCATGTTCAGCCTGGAGATCGCGGCGACCCTGCTGCTGTTCGGTGCGCAGGTGATTGCCGAATACGAACGGGTGGGCCGGCACGGCGGCGGGCGCGAGCCGGCGCCGCTCAGGACGGCGCCCTGAGCGGCTGTCCGGGCCACACCAGGCAGGCGAACACCAGGCAGCTCAAGCCGGCCACGATCAGTGCGGGCGTGCGGAATTCCGGATGGCTGGAGCTGAACAACAGCAGGGCCCCGAGGCCGACCGGCACCGCCAGCAGCAGGCTGGCGACCGTGCGGTGCGCGAGCGAGGTGCGCATGCGGCTCTCGAAAAAAGGCGCGTACAGGAAACCCGACGCCAGCAGCGCGCCGCAGCCCAGCATGGACAGGATGATCGAGGGTGGCGACACCGCCGCCTGGCCCTGGGGCGCGCCGGCGGCCAAAATGGCGAACGGGATGCAGCCCACCAGGAGCAGGAGCCCGAATAGCAAGGATACGCCGCGTACGATACCGACCATGACCGATCTCCGGTTACCATCCGGGTTCCATCATACTGCAATGGCAGCGTGAAAATCTCACGAAAATTCACACCGGCGGCATGGCAAGGCCGGGTCAGCCCGGCGTCACCCCGCGCAAGGCCAGCGGCAGCGCGCGTGCCCAGCGGTTGGCCGACAGCGAGAAGCTCAGCGCGTGCACCTGGTGGTACCAGCCGGCCGGCACGTACAGCATGTCGCCGGGCTGCACGATCACCTCGATCAGTGTGGCCTGCCGCGCCAGCGGATGGCGCGCGAAGTCGGGCGCCTCGGCATCCACCGGAGAACCGAACAGCACCGGATTGGCTTCGCGTACGTATAGATACGCGTCATGGTGCGGCGGGGCCAGCATGATGCGCTTGGTGCCGCGGATCTGGGCGAAGATGTTGTCGTCGTAGTCGCAATGCAGCGGCGTCACCGTGCCTGCCGGGCCCAGCCAGAAGCGCGGCGGTCCCATCCTGTCGAAATAGGCGGGCCAGTGGCACAGGTGGTTCATGGCGCGCAATTCCAGGTTGCCGACATAGGGCGGCAGGCCCGGCGCCGGCGCGGCCACCAGGTCCAGGTAGGCGCGCAGGCACATGTCCTGCATCGCGCGGTCGGGGGCAAAGGCGGTGTTGATGTAGTCGCCGACGCGCGCCCGCACCGGCACCTCGCCGAATTGCGCGCGCAGCGCATCCGGGTCGAGGGCGCACAGGGGCCAGCGCCCGACCACGCCTTCGACCAGGAAGGGCAGGCCTTGCGCGGCGCGGGCGCGGAAGGCGGCGGCGTCCGGGCGGCGCACGCGCGGCACGCTATCGATGAGGGGAAGGGTGCGCGCGGCGTCACGGATGGCGTCGCGCATGGCGGCGATGGAGGGTACGCCGCGCACGGCGGCGTCGCGCCGTGCGCGTGCCTGGCGTGCTTCTTCGTCCGGCACGGCCGGGCGCGGCGGCAGGCGGCCGGCCGGCTGTGCAGACTGGTCGGCTTGATCGGCTTGAACGGGATGCGCGGCGGGATGGTTCTGAATGGACGTCATCCCGCCATTTTACCGGCAGGCGGCTCAGGCCGCGCGTGCCGCCGGCATCTCGGCGTTCAACGCCAGCTGGCGGTTCACCGCCGACAGCACGGCCTTGAACGAGGCGGTCAGGATGTTGTTGTCGATGGCCGCGCCGAACAGGGTCGGGCCGTTGGCGAGGCGCAGTTCGACGTAGCAGGCCGCGCGCGCGTCGGCGCCGGAGCCGATCGCGTGCTCGTGGTAGTCCATCAGGCGCACGTCCAGGCCGAGGGCATTCACGAAGGCGTCGATCGGGCCGTTGCCGGTGCCGTGGCGGTTCTGCGTCACACGGTTATGCTGCAGGGTGACGTCCATCTGCACCCGGTGTTCGCCTTCGCCTTCGCTGTCCTCGGTCATGCGGTGCGACGCGTACTGGTAGGCCGCGTTTTCCTGGTTGAAGTACTCGCGTGCGAACAGCGTGTGGATGTCGGACGCCGCCACTTCGCGGCCGGTGGCGTCGGCATGCTGCTGCACCACGCGCGAAAATTCAATTTGCAGACGGCGCGGGAGCTCCAAGCCGTATTCCTGCTCGAGCAGGTAGGCCATGCCGCCCTTGCCGGACTGGCTGTTGACGCGGATCACGGCGTCGTAGCTGCGGCCGAGGTCGGCCGGGTCGATCGGCAGGTAGGGCACTTCCCAGATCCCGTCCTTGTCCTGCTTGGCAAAGCCCTTCTTGATCGCATCCTGGTGCGAGCCCGAGAACGCCGTGAACACCAGGTCGCCCACGTACGGATGGCGAGGGTGGACCGGAATCTGGTTGCATTCCTCGACCAGCTGGCGCACCGCATCGATGTCCGAGAAGTCCAGGCCCGGGTGCACGCCCTGGGTGTAGAGGTTCATCGCGAGCGTGACCAGGTCGACGTTGCCGGTGCGCTCACCGTTACCGAACAGGCAGCCTTCGACGCGGTCGGCGCCGGCCATCACGGCCAGCTCGGCGGCCGCCACGGCGGTGCCGCGGTCGTTGTGCGGGTGCACGCTGATCACCAGGTTGTCGCGGTCGTTCAGGTTGCGGCACATCCACTCGATCTGGTCGGCGTAGATGTTCGGAGTCGCGGCTTCCACGGTCGAGGGCAGGTTGACGATCATCTTGTTCTGCGCGGTCGGCTGCCACACGGCGCTGACGGCGTCGACGATGCGCTTGGAGAAGTCCAGCTCGGTGGTCGAGAACGATTCCGGCGAATATTCGAGGCCCCACCGGGTGTCCGGATGCCGGGCCACCAGTTCCTTGATCAGTTGGGTGCCGTTCACGGCGATCTCCACGATCTGGTCCTGGTCCATGCCGAACACCACGCGGCGGAATACCGGCGCCACCGAGTTGTAGACGTGGACGATGGCGCGCTTGGCGCCGACGCAGGAGTCGACGGTGCGGCGGATCAGCTCATCGCGCGCCTGGGTCAGCACGATGATGGTGACGTCGTCCGGGATGTGGCCGTCTTCGACCAGCATGCGCACGAAGTCGAAGTCGGTTTGCGATGCCGAAGGGAAGCCGACTTCGATTTCCTTGATGCCGATCTGCACCAGCTTCTGGAAGAAACGCAGCTTCTTCTCCGCGCTCATCGGCTCGATCAGCGCCTGGTTGCCGTCACGCAGGTCGGTGCTCATCCAGATCGGCGGCTGGGTGATCGAACGGCTCGGCCACTGGCGGTCGCTGAGGGGAACGGGCGGGAAGGCGCGGTACTTGGCGGCGGGATTGGTCAACATGGCAAGGCTCCTGATCTTTGTGTGTGTGCTGGACAACGACGATGTGTGAAATCTGGTGTGGCGCTGGCTGCCGGACGGGCCACGCGACGCTAGGCCCGGCAACCGATCATTAGATATAGCGCTGCGGCGCGCGTGCTGATGAACCAGCCTGATGCGGCGGCGGTGGCGTTGAATTCGGGTGTGGACTCGGTGGTGGCTGACATCGGTACAACTTCCTTGGGGCTGCGGTGTCCGGCAGGGCCGGGCGGGTGCCGGCGGTGCCGGCGCTGCGCTTAGGCGCGTAGCGGCAGGGCCGCTAGCGATAGCGCGCCAGCGAGCGGTAGGAGAGTCGACAGAGGCAGTGGAGAGAACATTTATTCACTCTAAGTGAATTTTGTTTGGCGTGTCAAGCGTTTCATGAGTTGCCGTTTGGTTAACGCGACATTACAGGGCGCGTGTGACCGAAACTTACTGTTGCGTAAGATCAAGTTCTTTAGATTAACGCAGTGGCACAGTCACCCTTGCGCCGCGCCAAGCGGAGCCAAGAAAAACCTGACCGGGAGATGTGATGAGCCATAACCTGTTCCTTGTTTTTCCCCTGCCCGTGACCCTGGCCTTCGCCGCCATGGTCATCCTGCTCTTGATGCTGGCGCGCCTGGTGGCGCAGCTGGGCAAGCCGGTGCCGGTGCGCCAGCCGGCGCCGCGCGGCGTCCAGCCCGACCCGCATGCCGACGGTGCGCGCTGCGCCGACGCCGGGCCGCATCGTGGCTGATCTTCTGCGCAGGGCCCCGATGGTGGCACTCAAGGGCCTGGATACGACGCTGGAATTGACGCGCCACGCGCCGGCGCTCAAGCGGCAAGGCTACGATTTCGCGCTGCGCTACTACAGCCACAACGCGGCCAAGAATCTGTCGCTGGGCGAGGCCAGGGCGCTGACGCAGGCCGGCATGCGCATCGGGGTGGTGTGGGAAACGGCCGGCACGCGCGCCGGCTTCTTCACCCGCGCCCAGGGCCTGGCCGACGGCGCCGCGGCCTGGCTGATGGCGACCCAGACGATCGGCCAGCCGTTCGGCTCGGCCATCTACTTCGCGGTCGACTACGACCCGACCCAGGCCGACATCGACGGCGCGATCAGCAATTACTTTACCGGCGTGCACGCGGCGCTGTACGTGGCAAACGAGGGGCGGCCCTCGTACCGGGTCGGGGTGTACGGCTCGGGCCTGTGCTGCGGCGCCCTGATGGAGCGCGGCATCGCCGCCTGCAGCTGGCTGTCGCAGTCGACCGCCTTCGCCGGCTCGCGCCAGTACGCCGAGCAGAAGCGCTACGACATGATCCAGATGCTGCCGATGCGCATTCCGGGCGAGGACGGCGTCATCCTCGACATCGATCCCGACGCCACCCACCCGGACCGCGATCCGGGGCTGTTCGTGGTGTGATCGCAGTGTAAGCTATGATGCGCCTTTTTCGCGAGGAGCCGGCTTGGACGTCACCCTGCAGGATATCACCGAGGACAACTTCGAAGATGTCATGGACATGGAGTTGCCCGACCACCAGCGCGACCTGTTGGCGAGCAATGCGTACTCGATCGCCCAGTCGCGCTTTTATCCGGACTACATCCCGCGCGCCATCTACTGCGACGGTGCGCCGGCCGGTTTCCTGCTGTACGCCCGCGAGGCCGAGGGCGTCGCCGGCGACTACGCGATCTACCGCTTCATGGTCGACCACGCACGCCAGGGGCAGGGTATCGGCCGCCGTGCGATGGCGCTGGTACTGAGCGAACTGCGCGCCCGCCCGGACATGCGCCGCATCACGATCTGCTATCACCCGCACAATGCGCGGGCGAAGCAGTTCTATGCCGGCTTCGGCTTCGTGGAAACCGGCATCGACGAACGCGGGGAAATGGTAGCGGAACTGCCAGGCCGTCCCGCCGCTTGATCTCAGGCGACCTTCACGCGCGCGGCGCCTTCGACCATGCGGCCGATCACGGCGGCGTAGTCGAAGCCGTCGCGCCTGAACAGCGCCAGCACCTCGTCGACGCTGCCCGGATCGCAGGAGACCAGCAGGCCACCCGAGGTTTGCGGGTCGCTCAGGAGGATGCGTCCGGTTTCCTCCACGCCGGCGCCGAGTTCGACGTCGTGGCCGTAGGCATCCCAGTTGCGGCCCGAGGCGCCGGTGAAGTAACCGTCGTGGACCAGCTGTTCGACGCCCGGCAGCAGCGGGATGCGGTCCATCTCGAGTTCCGCCGTCAAGCCCGCGCCGCGCGCCAGTTCCAGCAGGTGGCCGAGCAGGCCGAAGCCGGTGACGTCGGTCAGCGCGTGCACGCCGTCCAGCTGCGCCAGCGCCTTGCCTGGCTTGTTGAGCTTGGTCGTGTTGGCGATCATGGCGGCGTAGCCCTCGGCGTCCAGCTTGTCCTTCTTCAGCGCCGCCGACAGCACGCCCACGCCCAGCGGCTTGCCCAGGATCAAGACGTCGCCGGCGCGGGCGTCGGCATTGCGCTTGACCTTCGACGGATGCACCAGGCCCATCACCACCAGTCCGTAGATCGGCTCGACCGAGTCGATGGTGTGGCCGCCGGCGATCGGGATGCCGGCCTCGAGGCACACGGCCGCGCCGCCTTCGGTGATCTTGCCGATGGTCTCCAGCGGCAGCTTGTTGATCGGCATGCCGACCAGGGCCAGCGCCATGATCGGAGTGCCACCCATCGCGTACACGTCGGAGATGGCGTTGGTGGCGGCGATGCGGCCGAAATCGTACGGGTCGTCGACGATCGGCATGAAGAAGTCGGTGGTGGCGATCAGCGCCTGCTCGTCGTTGAGCTTGTAGACGGCGGCGTCGTCGGCGGTCTCGATGCCGACCATGAGTTCCTTCGGCACCGGGAAGCCGCTCGACTTCTTGAGGATCTCGGACAGCACGCCGGGCGCGATCTTGCAGCCGCAGCCGCCGCCGTGGGAGAAGGAGGTCAGTTTGATGGGTTGGGCGAGGTCGCTCATGTCGGTTCCGGAAAAAGAAGGAGATTATCCACCAAGTCGAGGACGGCCGCTCGCTCGGCCGCCGGGGCGAACAGGCGGGCGCGCGCGGCGCACTGGCGGCGCAGGCGCGCGTGGAAACGCGTATCCAGCACGCTGCGCTCGATCAGGCGCGCCAAGGCCCCCGCATCGCCGGCCGCGAAGTAGCCGGCGTAATCCTCGCCCAGCATGCCGACGTTGCCGCCGACACGCGAGGCCAGCACCGGCACGCCGCTGGTCACGGCTTCGATGATGACGTTGGCGCCGCCTTCCATGCGCGACGCGATGACCATCGCATGGCAGCGCCGCAGGCGCCGGCGCGCCGGCAAGTGGGGCAGGGCGCCGAGCCAGCGGTAATGGGGCGTCGCCGCCTCGGTGGCGCGCGCGGCGCCGGCCAGGCCGGGGTCGAGGGCGGCGCCGATGTGCAGCAGGCGCACGGCCGGGGCGTCGATCCGCGTGGCCGCGTCCATGAAGGTCAGCGGATCCTTTTCCGGCCGAAGGTGGCCGATCCTGGCGATGTCGGCACGCTCGCGCCGTCCGCGGTACGGCCGCAGGCGCGGCGCCGACTGGTAGATCACGTGGGTGCTGGCCTGCTGCTGCGCCGTCAGTTGCGCCAGGCCGTCCGGCTGCAACACCACCAGCGCATCGGCCAGGCCGAGCGAGGCGCGCGCGCTGTCGTCCTCGTGGATGTCGCGATACAGGTCGGTGCCGGTCAGGACCAGCAGCGCGGGCTTGTGTGGATGCGCGGCCCGGAATGCGGCCAGCGCCGGCGCCGAGCGGCGCGCGTGCAGGGCGATCAGCAGGTCCGGCACCGCGTCGCCATCCTGCCAGCCGGACGCGATGCGCACCCGGTAGCCGGCGCGCAGGAAGCGCTGCCAGCGGCTGGCGGTCTGCCAGTTGCCGTTGTTTTCGCGGGCGGAGGCGGGACTGACGATCAGAATCTGCGGCTGTGGCATGGGTTCTTCGGCTTGGGTCTACAATGCAGGGATGACTGAACTGCATGCATCCTTCCGCGCGGCCGGCCCGCGCCAACTGGCGGCCATGCTGCGCGATGCGCGGCATTATACGCTGGCACTGTACGACGCCCTGGACGCCGCCGGCTTCGGCGAAGCGGCCCGGGTGCCGCGTCTGCCCATCGTCAATCCGCCGCTGTGGGAGCTCGGCCACCTGGCCTGGTTCGCCGAGTGGTACATCCTGCGCGAGGCGACCGGCAGCAGCCCCGGCGAAGCGCAGGGGAACTCGCTGCTGGCGCGCGGCGACGACTGGTTCGACTCCAGCCTGGTGCCACACCGCACGCGCTGGACGCTCGACCTGCCGCCGCCGGGCGCCCTGAAAACCTATTGCCGCGAAGTGTTGGACCGCATCCTCGACCGCCTCGCGCGCGAACCGGACACCGACGCCGCCCTGTATCCCTACCGGCTGGCGCTGGCGCACGAGGACATGCATGGCGAAGCCTTGCTGTACACGCTACAGACGCTGGGTGTGGCGCCGCCGCCGGCACTGCCGTCCGCACAGCCGCGGGTCACGGCGCCGGGCGAGATCGCATTCGGCGGCGGCAGCTTCCTGCGTGGCGGCGAGCAGGGGCAGGGCTTCGTATTCGACAACGAGCGCGATGCATCGACGGTGCGCGTGGCGCCGTTCGCGCTGGATGCCGGCCTGGTGACGAACGGTGCCTGGCTCGACTTCATGCGCGACGGCGGCTACCAGCGCGCCCAGCACTGGAGCGAAGCGGGCCGCGCCTGGCTGATGGGGCAGGAACGCTCGGCGCCGCGCTACTGGACGCGCGACGGCGAGGACTGGCACCTGCTGCGCTTCGGGCGCCGCGTCGCGCTCGACCCGGCGGCGCCGCTGCGCCACGTCAGCCTGCACGAAGCCCAGGCCTGGTGCAGCTGGGCCGGGCGGCGCCTGCCGACCGAGGCTGAATGGGAGTATGCGGCGCTGTCGCGCCAGCCGGGCTTTGCGTGGGGCGCCTTGTGGGAATGGACGGCATCGCCTTTCCTGCCGTATGCCGGCTTCGAGGCCGACCGTTACCGCGAGTATTCGGCACCCTGGTTCGGCAGCAGGCAGGCGATCCGGGGGGCATCGTTCGCCACACCCGAGCGCATGCGGTCGGCGCATTTCCGCAATTTCTTCACGCCCGAGCGCGACGATATCTTTATCGGGTTCCGCAGCTGCGCCTTGTAGACGACAGGGTAGTTTATACGCGACGGTTTGTTGCTTAAAAAAACTTATTTCATGCTTTGTTCGGCAATTGCCTTGCCTGCATTTACACTGGGCGACTTTAATTGATTGCCTTGCGTAAACTGTATGAAAGCAAATGAACTCATTGAAGCACTAAGCAAGAAGCTTGGAACGACCTCACAGTCGCACTTGGCATCCGTGCTTGGAATTTCTGTTGGAACCTTGGTCAACTGGAAAAACAGGGACGAGGATCTCAGCCCTGCGCAGGTTGCTTCTGCATTATCGAAATCACGTTCGGCTGCAGTGAAAAAATCGCAGTTGGAGACGATCCAGCCCATCGTCGAGTTTTATCCGATTGACCGGTGTCCGACGGGCCGTAATGCCAACTGGCTGGTTTTCGATGGCGGCAAGAATGCAAACCTCTATGCCCAAGGGCTGCGAGGCGCTCTTGAAGAGAGTTATGGCATCTATATCTTTTATGACTCGCGTGGCCAAGCTCTCTACGTAGGGAAAGCCAAGGAACAAACGATATGGAAGGAAATGAATCTGGCGTTTGTGCGCAAGCGCGATATTCAGAAAATCGCTCTCGTCAGTCATCCTGATCGCAACCAGGCATTCAAACCAGGCTACGAAAAATTGCGTCAGCCCAAGGATACCCTCCTTGAGTTGTACGACATGGCCTGGTATTTCAGCGCTTATCATGTCGACGAGGGCATGATCGACGATCTGGAAGCATTGATGGTGCGCGGCTTCGCCAACAACCTGCTGAATGTGCGGATGGAGACGTTTGCGCACAGCAGGAATGGCAGCAAATAAACAGGGATGCAAGGCAGGGCAGGCTGGTAGCTGCCTCAGGAGGTAATCGCTTACCGCCAGTACTTGGCGCGCAATAAAAAAAGGCTGCCGAAGCAGCCTTTTTCATTTTATCCCAGCAATCAACGATCAGCGATCGCCGAAGCTGCGGCGTGCGCCTTCCGACGAACGCGGGTTGCTGCCGCGGTAGCCGCCGCTGCCTTCACGGCGCGGACCGCCTTCGCTGCGGAAGCCGCCGCCTTCACGCGAACCGGTTGCGTTCGGCTTCGAGAAGCTGCGCTGGCCCGGCTTGGCGGCATTGCGGCCGTCGCCCGGTTTCCAGCCGGCGCCGGTACGGGCACTGGTGCGTGCCGGTGCCGAACGCTTCGGCTCGAAGCCGACAACCACGTCGACCGGGATGGTCTGCTTGGTGAAGCGCTCGATGCGCTTGACGTTCATGCCTTCTGCATGGTTCACCAGCGACACCGCGGTGCCGTTGCGGCCGGCACGGCCGGTACGGCCGATACGGTGCACGTAGTCCTCTGGGAACTTCGGCAGGTCGTAGTTCACCACGTGGGTGATGGTCGGCACGTCGATGCCGCGTGCAGCGACGTCGGTGGCCACCAGCACGCGCACCTGGCCGCGGCGCATGCCGTCCAGCGTGCGGTTGCGCGCACCCTGGTGCATGTCGCCGTGCAGGGCGGCAGCCGCGAAGCCGGCGATGTTCAGGCGGTCGGCGATCATGTCGGCATCGCGCTTGGTGGCAGTGAACACCACGGCCTGGTCCATCGTTTCGTCGCGCAGCAGGTGATCCAGCAGGCGGTTCTTGTGCGACAGGTCGTCGACGAAGTGCACCTTCTGCGTGATGTTCTCGTGGCGGTTGGTCGCGCTCACGATCTGGATCACTTGCGGATCCTTGGTGATACGGCGTGCCATGTTGCCGACGACGCCATCCAGCGTGGCCGAGAACAGCATGGTCTGGCGGTTGTCCGGGGTGGCGGCGACAATCTTCTCGATGTCGTCGATGAAGCCCATGTCCAGCATGCGGTCGGCTTCGTCCAGCACCAGGATTTCCAGTTGCGAGAAGTCGATCTTGCCCGATTCCATATGGTCGATCAGGCGGCCCGGGGTGGCGACCAGGATTTCAGGATTCTTGGCCAGCAGTTGCATCTGCTTCGGGTAGGGCATGCCGCCCAGGATCGAGACGGCGCGGATACGGCGCATGTGGGCAGTGTACTGCTCGGTTGCCTGGGTGACCTGCAGGGCCAGCTCGCGGGTCGGGGTCAAGACCAGCATTTTCGGCTGGGCTGCCTTGAAACGGACGCGCTCGCCTTTGGCACGTGCGGCCTGCGCTTCCTGCGCAGGGGTGCGGGCGGCCGCTGCCGGCTCGGCATTGGCGAATTTGTTCAGTGCCGGCAGCATGAATGCCGCGGTCTTGCCGGAACCGGTCTGCGACGAGACCAGCATGTCACGGCCAGCGATGCCAGCCGGCACCGCCTGCTCTTGCACCGGGGTCGGCTTTTCGTAGCCGGCTTCGGTGACTGCCTTGACGATGGACGCGTGTAAGCCTAATGATTCAAAACTCATTGTTTGATGTACTTTCGGTAGAACTGTGGGCGTTCACGCGATCTGCGGAACGCAAAATAGCAACGCGAGCCAACAATACGAAATGACTCAAAAACGAAAAGAGATTTCGGCACAAAAGCTTTGCGCCGGGACGGTACCTTTTATGGGAATCCTGAAGCGCCAACTGTCTGCGGCATATTCAGGCCCCTTGCGGTACACAGGGCGGGAGGGCTTTTTGAATGGGCATCCTGGTGGATGCCGGGGCTTGCGAAGCTGCTGATTTTTACTGCTGTCGTTACTTGTTACACTGTCGCGGCGACTGAATCGCTCATGCGTTTTGCAGCGGACAAACAACACTATACATCACTTTCGGTTTTCGTGCACGGGGTATGCAAAAGTGAGACCAGCCCTCACGCCGTGAGGCGGGCGGGCTGGTTGGCAGCCTGATTGACCGGGCTGACCCGGCAGCAGGCAGCGGGTAGCGGCTCAGCGGTGCTTGCGGCCGTTGGCGCTGGCGCGGGCCTTGCTGCCGCCCGAGACGCGGTTCTTGATCTCGGCCACGGCATGCGCCGCGGTGGCCTTGATGCGCTGCACGCCGCTCAGCTTGCCACCCCTGCGCTCCCTGTCGCCGTGGTCGGCTTCCAGCACGACCTGGGCGTTGTCGAGGATATTCTCGGCGATGTCGCTGCCGGTGCTGGCGCTGGTCTTCGGCACCAGGATGGTCGAACCGGCCTTCAGGCGCATCTGCGGCGGGATGTTGTTGGCCTGGCGGATCACTTCCGGCGTGGTATCGAACCTCGATGCCAGCGAGGCGACCGATTCCTTGGCCGAGGTGATCTTGTGCGTGGTCCAGGACGACAGCGCGTGGCCCCACTGTGCCAGGTTGACGTGGAACTTCTCGGCGTTTTCCTTGGGCAGCAGGATCTTGGTCGATTCGCCGGTGATCACCGGCTTCTTGAACTGCGGATTCAGCGCCTTGAATTCATCGACCGACATCTCGGCCAGCTGGGCCGCGACCGCCAGGTCGATGTCCGAGGTCTTGTCGACCGTGGTGAAATAGGGCGTGTTGTCGATGACCGGAAGGTTGACGCCGTACTGGCCCGGGTTGGCGATGATGTTCTTGACCGCCTGCAGCTTGGGCACGTAGTTGCGGGTTTCTGCCGGCATCAGTTCGGCCAGGCTCTCGAAATCGGTCGGCTTGCCTTGCGCGCGGTTCTTCTGGATCGCTTTCTGAACATTGCCTTCGCCCCAGTTATAGGCGGCCAGGGCCAGCTGCCAGTCACCGAACATCGTGTACAGGCGCTGCAGGTAGGTCAGGGCGGCATCGGTCGAGGCCAGCACGCCGCGGCGCTCGTCCTTGAACATGTTCTGCTTCAGGTTGAAGTCGCGTCCGGTGCCCGGCACGAACTGCCAGATGCCGGCGGCATCGGCGGTCGACAGCGCCTGCGGGTTGAAAGCGGATTCGATCACCGGCAGCAGGGCCAGTTCGGTCGGCATGCCGCGCTTTTCCAGTTCCTGCACCACGTGGTACAGGTAGAGCGAGGCGCGGCCCGAGGTGCGCGCCAGGTAGTCCGGGCGGCTGGCGTACCACTGGGTGTGCTTGGCGACCAGGGTATTGTCGACGTCGGGGATTGCGTAGCCGCTGCGGATGCGGGCCCACAGGTCGGGGTCCTTGTAGTCGTCGCCCTTGAGCGCCGATAGGGATTGCGGCAGACCGGCCTTGGCCACTGCTGCGGAAGTCAGGGTGGAGCTGTTGCCGTTGGCGAGCGAACTCGGCGAGCTGTCGGCGGCGTGGCCGAGGACAGGGGCGATGAGAAGCGCGATGGCCAGGGCTTGTGTAGTGCGGGTCGTTTCGTACATGGCTTTCCAGTGTTGCGTTTAGGAACGTCAGAACTGACGAGAGAAAACGGAGTGTACGGATCAGTCCGTAAGTCAGTCAAGAAATATGTCGGCGCGGTTACAAAAAATATTGACTACTCTTTTTGATAACAAAATGTTTAATTTAACAATATTGAGTAGGGGTATGCCTTATCCTTCATGGGAGGATTTTGCCCATACACCGGGGGGTACCAAATATTTCTCAGATAAAACTGCATTCGATAAAATTATTCTAGTTGATATTTTTGTAACCGGTTTTCGTTTACTCGGCCGATTCGTGGGGGTCTGGCTTACCCTTCCTAAATTAGCCGTGCTTGCCAGTGCTTCTATGAGCGCACGCAAAGTCCGCGTACAATGCGCTCTCTGCGCCCCGTATTTTTTTGTATTTTTGGAAAGCAATCAGCATGAGCACTGCCAATCTCAACGCCGACGCCAACGTTGACGATGAAGCCATCATTGGCGCCACCCGGCGCTGGCTCGAACGCGCCGTCATCGGCCTGAACCTGTGTCCGTTCGCGAAGGCGGTGTATGTGAAGGAGCAGGTGCGCTACGTGGTCTCGCCCGCGCGCACCCCGGAAGAGCTGCTCGAGACCCTGATGGACGAGCTGCAGGACCTGGCCGACACCGATCCCGAAAAGATCGACACGACCCTGCTGATCCACCCGTTCGTGCTGAACGATTTCCTGGATTTCAACGAGTTCCTGGACGTGGCCGATGCCGCGGTGGAAGACATGAGCCTGGACGGTGAGCTGCAGGTGGCCAATTTCCATCCGGACTACCAGTTCGCCGATACCGACCCCAACGATATCTCGAACTACACCAACCGCGCCCCGTATCCGATCCTGCAGCTGCTGCGCGAAGACAGCGTCGACCGCGCCGTGGAAGCGATCCCCGACGCCGAGGATATCTTCGAGAAGAATATCGAGGCCATGGAAGCGCTCGGCCATGAAGGATGGGACAAGCTCGATGTCGGCCCCGCACGCTGAACTGCCTCCCTGCGCCCGGCAGCCGGAACGGCCGGACACGCCTTGTGTCGCGGTCTGCTCGACCACGTTCGACGATATCTGCCGCGGTTGCGGCCGCACCGTGATCGAAGTCGCACATTGGGTCTCGATGACGGCCGACCAGAAGGAAGGCGTCTGGCAGCGCATCCTGGCCCAGGGCTACCCGCGCCGCAATACCTGATTCTGCTCAAGCCGGGGTCAGAGCCCGGTTTTTGGCAAGTTCCTCTTCGACATATCTCCGTATCTATATAGATGCTTGTGCGGCTGCGCACCGGGGTCAGAGCCCTGGCAATCAAAACCGGGCTCTGAGCCCTCGATCAAAACCGGGCGCCGACCCCTCGATCAGAAGCTCCCGATGAAGTCGCGCTTGCCGATGTCCAGCCCGTTGTGGCGCAGGATCGCGTAGGCGGTGGTGGCGTGGAAGTAGAACTGGGGCAGGGCGTAGTGCAGCAGGTAAGGCAACCCCTGGAACTGGCGCTGGTTGGCGCCGGTGCCGACCGTCACCTCGCGCCTGGCGCCGTCGTCGACCGCTTCGCGCGGCACGCTGTCGAGGAAAGCCAGGGTCTTCTCCAGGCGCGCCTGCAAGCCGGCGAAATCGCGTTCGCTGTCCTCGTAGCGCGGCACCTCGATGCCGGCCAGGCGCGCCGCCGCGCCCTTGGCGAAATCGGTGGCCAGCTGCACCTGGCGCACCAGCGGGAACATGTCCGGGAACAGGCGTGCCTGCAACAGCGCGTCGTGATCGATCTTGCGCGCGTCCGCGTGGTTTTCCGCCTTCTCCAGGATCGCCGCAAGGCTGCCCAGCACTTGCCTGAACACCGGCACCGATGCCGTGTACATCGAAATTTCCATCATTGACTCCTCCAAAAGATTTTCCATCATAGCAAGCATAGGCGAGGCGTGCGCCACACACATGTGCACCCCAGAGTGACAATATGGTGACGTATGGCAACATTCTGTGCATAATCTGATTTTGCACATTGATCGATTTGCCATCACAGCGCGGCCGCCCGCACGGCCGGCTTCGAATTTCATGTCCGTCGCGGCCTTCTTCTCCAAAATTGCTCCCACACAGTTGCTGACCCGCCTGGGCCGCCTGTATGGCCGTTCGCTGTACGGTGCCTTGCTGCTGATGGCGCTCGGTGGCCTGGCGCTACCGGCTGCGCTCGGCGGCTACGTGCTGCTCGGCGTGCAGGAGCAGCAGGCGGCGCGTCGCGGCCTGCAAGAGGATCTGCAGCGCAATGCCGACATCCTGGCGCTGGGCATGCAGGAGCCGCTGTGGAACATGAACGCCGATGCGGCGCGCTCGCTGGTGGACTCGCTGATGCGCGACCCGGCGGTGGTGCGTGTGCGCGTGCGCGCCCAGGGCGACACCGATTTCATCGACCTCCACGCGGCCTCCAGGCCGGCCGGCCGGTTGCTGCGCAGCGAGCGCGAAGTCGTGGTGCGCGGCCAGACGATCGGGCGGGTGGCGGTCGACATGGATGACAACCGCAGCCAGCAGGAGCTGCGCGTCAAGCAGTGGCGCTATGCGATGGTGCTGGCCGGCCAGATGGCGGTATCGCTGCTGCTGTTCGTGCTGCTGCTCCAGCGCCGCCTGGTGGCGCCGCTGCGCACGCTGATGGGTTTTTCCGACGACCTGTCGCGCGGCCGCTTCGACACGCCGCTGGCGCTGGCCTCGCGCGATGAACTGGGCCGGCTGGGACGCCAGCTCGAGCGCATGCGCATCGCGATCGGCGAGCTGTTCGCAGACATCGGCCGGCGCGAAAAACGCTTCCGCAGCATCGTCACCCAGGTTCCCGGCGCGGTGTTCCGCGCGCGTCCCGACGGCGCCATCGATTTCGTCAGCGACGCCATCGACGACATCTGCGGCTACCCGGCCGCCCTGTTCATCGACGCCGCCAGCGAACGCTGGTCCGACATCGTCAGCCCGGAAGACCGGCGGGCGCGGCGGCGCCAGGTCAAGGACGCGCTGGCGGCCGGCCGCTCCTACGAAGTCGAATACCGCATCGTCGATGCCGGCGGCGTCGAGCGCTGGGTGATGGAAAGCGGCCAGCCGGTCGACCTCGACGGAAGCCGCGCCTACTGGATCGACGGCATCATCTCCGACATCAGCGAGCGCAAATACAACGAGATGCGCATCGAGGCGCTGCTGGCGGAGCAGGGCGCGCTGCTCGACAACGTGGTGTTCGGCGTGGCCCACGTGCGTGATCACCATTTTGTCTCGGCCAACCGCCGCTTCGACGAACTGTTCGGCTATCCCGAGGGCGGGCTGGTCGGCGAGTCGATCGCGGCGCTGTTCCCCAGCAACGAGGCCTACGAGCAGGGCGTGGCGGACAGCGCGCCGCTGCTGGTGGCGGGCAAGGACTACAGCACCGAGATGCAGTTCCGGCGCCGCGACGGCAGCCTGTTCTGGGGCATGGTCAGCGGCCGCGTGCTCGATCCCGAGCGGCCGCATGCCGGCAGCATCTGGGTGTATGCCGACGTCAGCGAGCGGCGCCAGGCCGAGGAAAAGCTGCGCCTGTCGGCCACGGTGCTGGAGCACATCGCCGACGGCGTGATGGTGATCGATGCCCACGGCATGATCGTCGCCACCAACCCCGCCTACACCCGCATCACCGGCTACAGCGAGGCCGAAGCGGTGGGCCGGCATGCCAGCCTCACGCGCGGCAGCGGCCACGATGCCGCGTTTTACGAGGCCGTGTGGCGCGAGCTCGCCGCCAGCGGTTTCTGGCGCGGCGAAGTCCAGCGCATGCGCAAGAACGGCGACACCTATATCGAGTCGGTCACCGTGTCGGCGGTGCGCGGCGACAATGCCGGGCGCGACCAGGTGCTGCATTACGTGTGCGTGTTCTCGGACATCACCAAGGTCAAGGAATCGCAGGACCAGCTCGACCACCTGGCGCACCATGATCCGCTGACCGGCCTGCCCAACCGGCTGCTGTTCCACGACCGCCTGCAGCATGCGCTGGCGCGCGCCGCCGTCGGCCGCCAGAGGGCGGGGCGCCAGCTGGCCGTGCTGTTCATCGACCTGGACCGCTTCAAGAACGTCAACGACACCCTCGGCCACCACGTCGGCGACGAACTGCTGAAGCAGGTGGCGGGCACGCTGTCGGCCTGCCTGCGCGAGGGCGATACGCTGGCGCGCCTGGGCGGCGACGAATTCATCGTGCTGCTCGAGGACGCCGACGGCGAACGCGGCGCGCGCGCCGTGGCCGAGAAGCTGATGCGGCTGTTCGAGCGGCCGGTGACGGTGTCCGGCTACGAACTGTTCGTCACCGGCAGCGTCGGCATCAGCCTGTTCCCCCAGGATGCGCTGGATGCCAACATGCTGATCCGCAACGCCGACGTCGCCATGTACCAGGCCAAGGCGCGCGGACGCAACGGCTACCGCTTCTATGCGCCGTCGATGGACGGCGAGGGCGTCGAGCGCCTGCGCATGGAAGCGCTGCTGCGGCGCGCGATCGAGAAGGACGAGATCTGGCTGGCCTACCAGCCGCAGGTGGAAATCGGCAGCGGGCGCCTGATCGGGGTCGAGGCGCTGGTGCGCTGGAACAGTCCGGAGCTGGGACAGGTGCCCCCGGTCCGCTTCATCCCCCTGGCCGAGGACACCGGCTTCATTGCCCAGCTGGGCGCCTGGGTGCTGGAAGAAGCCTGCCGCCAGATGGTGCGCTGGGAGCAGGCCGGCCTGCGCGTGCCGAAGGTGGCGGTGAACCTGTCCGGGCGCCAGTTCGACCGCGGCAGCGTGGCGCCGCAGGTAGCCCGTGCGCTGGCCGACACCGGCCTGGCGCCGCAGCGCCTGCAGCTCGAGGTGACCGAATCGGTGATCATGAATACCGGCGACGCCTTGCAATACATCAACGACCTGCACGCCATCGGCGTCGAGCTGGCGATCGACGATTTCGGCACCGGCTATTCGTCGCTGGCCTACCTGAAGCAGCTGCCGGTGCAGGCGCTGAAGATCGACCGCAGCTTCATCGCCGACATCACCGGCGGCGCCGACAGCGATCCGAACGACGAGGCGATCGCGATCGCCATCATCCAGCTCGGCAAGAGCATGAACCTGGCGGTGGTGGCCGAAGGCGTCGAAATCCCGGCGCAGGCGGCATTCCTGCTGCGGCACGGGTGCAACCGGGCGCAGGGGTATTTATATAGCAAACCACTGGATGCGGGGCAGCTGCTGGCACAGTGGGGACCGGAGGGCGGGCTGGACACCCGGCGCTTGGCGAGCGCTTGATGGCGCGAGGTAGGGTGGACGGCTCTGCCGTCCACGCGTTCAACCGCCGCGTGCGCGGCCGATTCGCCTCCACGCATCGCCGCGTGGACGGGAAACCCGTCCACCCTACCGCACGGCGGTCTTCATCCTAGTCTTGCGCGTTCGCCAACAGCGTGCGCAAATTGCAGTCCTGCTGCCACCCCCGCCGCTCGCCGCTGGAGCCGGCCAGGCGCGCCAGCTCGTCGCCGCCGAGCGCGGCCTGCGACACGATCAGGCGTTCGGCCACCTGCGGATCCGGCACCACGGTGCCGAAGAAGGCCACCGTATCGCCGTGCTGCAGCAGCAGGGTCGGGAAGTTTTCGACGTCGAGGTCGCCGACCACATCGGCCTGGTCTTCGATGTCGATCCAGACGAAGGTCTTGTCCGGATGGCGCGCCGCCAGGCCGTCGAAGGCGGCACGGTAGGACGCGCAGGTGCCGCACCAGGCGGCGCACAGGCAGGCGACGGTCCAGCCGCCGCCGGCGAGGGCGGCGCCGACCTCGGCGTGGTTGTCGGACTCGAGGATGAGGGCATGCATGGGCGGGATTTTACAACGGACGCGGCGCCGCGGTCAGCCGCGTTCTTTTGCCGGCCCCGCCGGCGGGTTAAAATACGGGATGGCTATCATCCTTGCAATCGAAACCTCGTCCGAACTGGCCTCCTGCGCTTTACTCATTGGTAACAGCGGCAGCGACGGTACCGTACTGGCACGCGAATCCTCTGGCGTGCGCACCCATTCGCAATCCGTCCTGCCGATGGTGCAGGACCTGCTGCGCGAAGCTGGCATCAAGCTGGCCGACTGCGACGCGATCGCGTTCGGCGCCGGCCCCGGCTCGTTCACCGGCGTGCGCACCGCCTGCGGCGTGGCCCAGGGCCTGGCCTTCGGCGCCGGCCTGCCGGTGCTGCCGCTGGTCACGCTGGAAGCGATGGCCGAAGCGTGCCGCGCCCGTACCGGCGCCGGCGACGTGCTGGCGGTGCTCGATGCGCGCATGAACGAAGTCTATTGGGCGCAGTACCGCTACCTGGACGGCGCCTGGACCACGGTGTGCGCGCCGGCCCTGTGCGCGCCCGGCGCGGTGGCGCCGCAGCCGGCCGCCGGGCTGGCTGCCTGCGGCAACGGCTTCGCTGCCTATCCGGAAGCGTTTGCCGGCAAGGATTTCGCCGCCGCGGCCCATGCCGATATCCTTCCGCACGCGCGCGAACTGGCAGTGCTGGGGCTACCTGCGCTGGCGCGCGGCGAGGCGGTGGCGGCGGATGCGGCGCAGCCGCTCTACCTGCGCAACAAGGTGGCGTATACCAGTGCCGAGCGCCAGGCGATCAATGCCGCCGCGGGTGCGGCTGGGAGCGCCGCCGCGGCCGGGGCGGGCGCTTGACGATGGCGGCGCAGGACGCGATGGTCCGGCCAGGGGGCGACGCCGCCCACCTGGCGCTGCGGCCGATGGTGATGGACGACATCGATGCCGTGTATGCGCTCGAATGCAGCGTGTTTCCGCATCCGTGGAGCCGCGGCAATTTCGTCGATTCGCTGGCCAGCGGCTACGATGCCTGGGTGCTGCGCGGCCCGGACGATACAGCGGCCGGCGAATTGGCCGGCTACTTCCTGCTGATGTACGCGCTCGACGAAGCCCACCTGCTGGACGTGGCGGTGGCCGGCGCGCGCCACGGCACCGGCCTTGGACGCTACCTGCTGGACCGCATCGTGGCGCGTGCCCGCGGCCTGCGCATGGCCTCGATCCTGCTCGAGGTGCGGCCGTCCAACGCGCGCGCGCTGCAGGTCTACCAGCGCTACGGGTTCGCCGAGATCGGGCGGCGCAAGGGCTATTATCCCGCGCATGAAGGCCGGCGCGAGGATGCGATCGTGATGAGGTATATGCTATGAACGGATTCAGCGAACGCGATACCGTGTTCCTGGCCGAAATGGGGCTGGGGCCGTTGTGGCGCCTGCGTGCCGCGCCGCTGCAGGCCGCGGCGGTGCAGCCCGATGAAGGCGACGTGCTGGTGGAAGAGGCGCCCGTAGTCCCTGCGGATGCCGCGGCCGCCGCGCGTCCGCCTGCCGCCGGGTTGCCGCCGGTGGCGACGCCTCCTGCTTCGGCGCCCGGGCAAGCCTGGGCCGACGAGGCCCCGGCAGCGCCACTGCCTGCGCGGCCGCCGCAAGCCGCGCCTGGCGCGGAACCGGCGCCGCCGCCGCTGCAGCCGGCCCGGCCCGCGCCGGCCGAGGCAGCCCGTCCGCCGGCGCCGCCGGCCGCGCCATCGGCGCCGTCCTACCTGCCGCCGGGCCCGCGTCCGCTGCAGCCGGTCGCGCAGTCGGTTTCCGCGCTGGCACCGGACGACAGTGCCTGGGACGATGCCGCGCTGCCGCCTGACGCGACGCCCGAGGAAATCGCGGTCATGGACTGGGACCAGCTGGGCATCGCGATCACCACCTGCCGCCGCTGCAGCGCCTGCCGCGACGGCCGGCCACCGGTCACCGGCACCGGCGCGCGCCAGGCGCGCTGGCTGGTGGCGGCCGGTGCCAGCACCGCAACCGACGAAAAGGAACGCCTGCCGCTGGCCGGCGACCCGGGCAAGCTGCTCGACAACATGCTGCTTGCCGTCGGCATGTCGCGCCAGCAGGACGTCTACATCACCAACCTGATCAAGTGCCGGCCGCTGAGCCCGACCGGCGCCGAGCGCGCCCCGAGCGCCGAGGAAGCGGCGGCCTGCCGTCCGTATCTCGAACGCGAACTGGCCCTGACCGGGGCCGGCACCGTGATGACGCTGGGGCAGATCGCCGCCAACACCCTGCTCGGACGGCCGCTGGCGGCGCCGCTGGCCGGGGTGCGCGGGCAGGTGCATGCGCTAGAAGCGCTGCCGGGCGAGGTCAAGCTGGTCGCCAGCCTGCATCCGGGCGAGCTGCTGCGGCGCGGCACCGACAAGGCCCAGGCCTGGGCCGACCTGTGCCGGGCCAGGGCTGCCGGCGGAGCGTCCGGTGGACGCCCCGGCTGACAATTACCAGGCCTGTTTCGCGCGCCGCTGGGGTCACCTGCGGTGCGCCCGGGTGCGCGCGCTGGCCTGGCTGCTGGATGCGCCCGACCTGCTCGACGTCCACGATCCGCACTGGGAAGGGCGCATCGCCACAGTGGGGCCGATGACGGCGGAAACCGCATCCTGGCTGGCGTCGCTGGACGCCGATCCGGCGCGGCTCGACGCCGCTCTCGGCACCAGGACGATCACGCGTCTCGGCCTGTATGCCGAAAAGCTGATGGCCTTCTATTTCGCCGAGCAGGGCCGGCTGGTGGCGCATGGCCTGCAGGTGCGCGCCAGCCGCAACGACACCGTCGGCGAATTCGACTTCCTGCTCGATGCCGGGCCGGACGGGGTCGAGCACATCGAGTTCGCGACCAAGTTCTACCTGCTGCAGGGCGACCAGGGCGGCAATCCGCATGCCGCCGAACTTGCCGCCTTCGACACCTTTGTCGGCCCCAACCTGGCCGACAGCCTGGGCCGCAAGATGCGCAAGGTGTTCGACCGCCAGCTGACGCTGGGATCGCACCCGGCGGCGCAGGCCATCCTGCCGCGTCCGGTGACGGCGGCGCGCGCCCTGATCAAGGGCTGGCTGTTCTACCCGGCCGGCACGTATAGGGAAATGAAAGGGATCGCGGCGCGCCACTGCCGCGGCTTCTGGTGCGCGGCGAGCGAGATCGGCATGCTCGACAGCGACCGTTTCCTGATCCTGCCGCGCCTGCAATGGCTGGCGCCGTTCGGCGCGCGGTCGGCCACCTGGATGCTGGACCGCAGCCAGCTGCGGGCCGAACTGGCCGACCATTTCGCGCACTACAACACCCCGGTGCTGGTCGCGCTGGTGCGCGAAGGGCAGGGCGGCATCGTCGAGGTCGACCGCGGCTTCATCGTCCCGGACGACTGGCGCGAACGCGCCGGCGCCCATCTGCACCCTTAAAAAAGCAAGCCGGGGTCAGAGCCCGATTTTTGGCACCTTCCTGTCAACAACCTTCAATTTGGGGTCAGAGCAGAATTCGGGATGACTTCTGCTCTGACCCCAAATTGGCGTTGAGAAGGGGATATTTCCAAAAATCGGGTTCTGACCCCGGTTTGAGGCGGGTCAATGTTTGTGTTCGCCGATCAGGCGCAGCGAGTCGTGTTCGCGCTGGTTCCGGTGGTGGCGGCGCAGGACCAGCCAGCTGACGCCGGCCAGGAACAGGCCGAACAGGACGATGATGATGTTCAGGTCGAGGTTCAGCGTGATCATCACGGCGTACAGCGCCGACATGGTCAGGATCGACAGGTTTTCGTTGAAATTCTGCACCGCGATCGAATGGCCGGCGCTCATCAGCACGTAGCCGCGGTGCTGCAGCAGCGCGTTCATCGGCACCAGGAAGAAGCCCGACAGCAGGCCGATGAGCAGCAGCAGCGGCACCGCGATCGCGGTCGCATGCACCAGCGTCATGATGGTGACCACGAAGCCCATGGCGATGCCGAGCGGGATCACGGTCAGCGCTTTCTTCAACGGAATCATCTTGGCCGCCATCGCCGCGCCCACCGAGACGCCGATCGCGACCACGCCGATCAGGGTCGTGGCCTTATCGAGCGGCATGTGCAGCGAGCGTTCGGCCCATTTCAGCACGATCAGCTGGAGCGTCGCGCCGGCGCCCCAGAACAGGGTGGTCATCGCCAGCGAGACCTGGCCCAGCTTGTCCTTCCACAGCGTGGCCGAGCAGTTGGCGAAGTCGGCGATCAACTGCACCGGATTGCGTTCCTGGTGCTCGTAGCGGGCCCCGGTGTCGGGAATGCGCAGGTTGAAGATGGCGGCCACCACGTACACGGCGATCAGCACCGACAGCTGGGCGTTGCCCGGTGTGTTTAGCAGCGGCACGCCGAGGCCCAGCAGCCAGCTGATGCCGGCCTGGCTGACCAAGGCACCGCCCATCACGGTGCCGAGGATGATCGACAATACCGTCAAGCCTTCGACCCAGGCATTCGCAACCACCAGCCCCTCGGGCGGCAGCAGTTCGGTCAGGATGCCGTACTTGGCCGGCGAATACACGGCGGCGCCGAAGCCGACCACGGCACACACGATCAGCGGATGCACGCCGAAGAAAATCAGCGAGCAGCCCAGCACCTTGATGAAATTGGCGATGAACATCACCCGGCCCTTGAGCCAGGCGTCGGCAAAGGCGCCGACGAAGGGCGCCAGCAGCACGTAGAACAGCACGAACGAAAGCTTCAGCAGCGGCGTCAGCGAAGGCGGGGCTTTCATCGCCGTCAGCAGACCGATCGCGACGATGATCAGCGCGGAATCTGCCAGCGACGAGAAAAACTGCGCCGCCATGATCGTGTAAAAACCGCGTTTCATTCAAACCGTTCCAAAGACAAAGAGTGGGTTGCTTTATACCATGAAAGCCCGGCGCGCCCAAGAAATCGACAAGCCGGGTTGCCAGTGTCAGGAGTAGAATTCGGCACGTATCGTCCTTTTATTTTGCGGTTTCTGACCCCATCTGTATCCCATGCCACGTCCCCTCCACGCCATCATTCATCTCGACGCCATGCAACGTAACCTGGCCCGGGCGCGTACCTGTGCGCCCAGCGCCCGCATCTGGGCGGTGGTCAAGGCCAATGCCTACGGCCATGGGCTGGCACGCGGCATGCACGGTTTCGCCCAGGCCGACGGCCTGGCCCTGATCGAGACCGAGAACGCGCTGCGCCTGCGCGAGCTGGGCTGGGTCAAGCCGATCCTGCTGCTGGAGGGGATCTTCGATGCGGCCGACATCCCGCTGCTGGCCGAGCACAACATCAACAGCACGGTGCACTGCATCGAGCAGGTCAAGATGCTGGAATACACCAGCCTGTACCGCCCGATCGACGTGCACCTGAAAATGAATACCGGCATGAACCGCCTCGGCTTCCAGCCCGATGCCTTCCGCGCCGCCTACGCCCGCCTGCGCGCGATCCGCGGCATCCGCAGCATCACGCTGATGACCCATTTCGCCAATTCCGACGAGCTGGAGCATCCGCGCCTGTCGATCGCCGAGCAGGTGCGCCGCTTTCGCGACGGCGCCGACGGCCTGGCGGGCGAGCGCAGCCTGTCGAATTCCGGCGGCGTGCTGCACCAGGCCTCGCTGATCGGCGCCGCTGGCGAATTGCACAGCGACTGGGTCCGTCCCGGCATCATGCTGTACGGCGGTACGCCGGGCGGGCGCCCGGCCAAGGAATTCGGCTTGCTGCCGACCATGACCCTGAAATCCGAGATCATCGGCATCCAGCAGCTCGACGCCGGCGACAGCGTCGGCTACGGCAGCCGCTTCCAGGCGCCCGGTCCGATGACGGTGGGCGTGGTCGCCTGCGGCTATGCCGACGGCTACCCGCGCCACGCCGAACACGGTACCCCGGTGCTGGTCGACGGCGTGCGAACGTCGCTGGTCGGCCGCGTGTCGATGGACATGATGACCGTCGACCTGACGCCGATCCGCAATGCCCGGGTCGGCAGCAAGGTCACGCTATGGGGCGATGGCCTGCCGATCGACGAGGTGGCGCAGGCTGCCGGCACGATCGGCTATGAATTGATGTGCGCCCTGGCGCCGCGCGTGCGCGTCGCCGAAGGCCGCCTAGGCACTGATTAAGTACCGCTCACTAATATATATAGACACCAACACGAGAGAATGGCAAAACCACGTACCAGTTTCGTCTGCAGCGAATGCGGCGCCGTCGCCACCCGCTGGAGCGGCCAGTGCCCTGATTGCAAGGCATGGAACACGATGACCGAGCAGGTCGAGACCGCCGGCCTGAACCGCATGTCGCAGACGCCGGGCATGCACAAGAGTCTGGCCCAGACGGCGCCGGTGCTGTCGCTCGCCGATATCGATGCCACCGATGTGCCGCGCTTCGGCACCGGCATCGAGGAATTCGACCGCGTGCTGGGCGGCGGCCTGGTTGCCGGCGGCGTCGTGCTGATCGGCGGCGACCCCGGCATCGGCAAGTCGACGCTGCTGCTGCAGGCGCTGGCCAACCTGGCCGCGACCCGCAACACCCTGTATGTCTCGGGCGAGGAATCCGGTGCCCAGATCGCACTGCGCGCGCGCCGCCTGCAGGTCGACGCCAAGGACCTGAAACTCCAGGCCGAGATCCAGCTGGAGAAGATCCTCGGCACCCTGGCCGACCTGAAACCCGAAGTGGCGGTGATCGACTCGATCCAGACCCTGTATTCGGATGCGCTGACCTCGGCGCCCGGCTCGGTCTCGCAGGTGCGCGAATGCGCGGCCCAGCTCACGCGCGTGGCCAAGCAGACCGGCGTCACCATCATCCTGGTGGGACACGTCACCAAGGAAGGTGCGCTGGCCGGTCCGCGCGTGCTCGAGCACATCGTCGACACCGTGCTGTACTTCGAGGGCGACACCCAGTCCAGCTTCCGCCTGGTGCGCGCGATCAAGAACCGTTTCGGCGCCGTCAACGAGCTGGGCGTGTTCGCGATGACCGAAAAGGGGCTGAAGGGCGTGTCGAATCCGTCGGCGCTGTTCCTGTCCCAGCACGACAACCAGGTGCCGGGTTCCTGCGTGATGGTGACGCAGGAAGGCACGCGCCCGCTGCTGGTCGAGGTGCAGGCCCTGGTCGACGCCAGCCACTTGCCGAATGCGCGCCGGCTGTCGGTCGGCCTGGAACAGAACCGCCTGGCGATGCTGCTGGCGGTGCTGCACCGCCACGCCGGCATCGCCGCCTTCGACCAGGACGTGTTCATCAATGCGGTCGGCGGCGTGAAGATCACGGAGCCGGCGGCCGACCTTGCGGTTTTGCTGGCGATCAACTCATCGATGCGCAACAAGCCGCTGCCGCGCGGGCTAGTGGTGTTCGGCGAAGTTGGCCTGGCCGGCGAGATCCGCCCGGCGCCGCGCGGCCAGGAGCGCCTGCGCGAAGCGGCCAAGCTGGGCTTTTCGGTGGCCGTGATCCCGAAAGCGAACGTGCCCAAGCAGCCGATCGAGGGCATGACCATCGTCGCGGTCGAGCGTATCGACGAAGCATTCAATAAACTCAGGGAGCTTGATTGATCTGGCCGCGCGGGGCTGCCTTGTAAAGACATGCTTTATGGCATTTAACTTATAATGCCACGCTTGTATGTCAGCATAGCAAGGTAACTCCGTGACGGATCAAAGACAATCGGCGCGCAAGATCTTCAAGGTCAAGGTGCTGGTGGTAATGGATGGGCAGCCGCCCCTGCTCGGTCGCACGACCGACCTCGGCGCCCAGGGCATCAGCGTGACGGTGGGGCGGCCGATGCAGGCCGGCCAGCTTGGCCAGCTCGGCTTCGACCTGCTGGTCGAGGGCAGGACGGTACCGCTCCGGGTCCGCACCAAGGTCATGTACAGTATCCTCAGCGGCGACGAGTACAAGGTCGGCTTCCAGTTCCTGCACCTCGACCTGAACACGATGACTGAACTGGCGCGCTTTTTGAAGTAGCCGGCCAGCGGTCCAGTTCGGACGAGCAGACGAAAAGCGGCGAGCGCCCTCGGGCCTCGCCGCTTTTTTTCGCTCCTTGCAAAGTCAAACCTTACTCGTGATAACGGTCATGCAGTTTTGCTGAACTCCCACGTGCCTCTACGATCGCTTCGAAGAGGACGAGGGCTGCGATGCCTCCCAATACCCCAGTGACAATCAAGCTTCCAATCATGGACTTCAACGCCGTTAAGCGATGCCTCCTTTGTGACGGTTGACACCCTCAAGGTAGCAGACCACGCTGTATTTACAAGGCGCTTTTTCCCCGGCTTTCTTGCTCTCATTTTGCCCCTTAGCCGAGGCTGCCACAGAGGGGGGGCGAGGGCCTTCATGGCGGGAATATGACATGTTACAAGATCTTATGTGACGTTCCGTTTCACCCTCGCGGGGTATGCAGGACGGGTGTCATGAAGTGACTTCCGGCATGTCATAAAGGCGTCATATTCGCCCACTACACTGCGCAGCATCAACCGTGTCACCCACTAAAACTAAGGACCTGATATGCGCATGAAGCAACTGCTGGCAACCATCATCATCGGCACCTCGGCCACCTTCGCGAGCACCGCGACCCTGGCCGCCGACATTACCGGTGCCGGCGCCACCTTCCCGTACCCGATCTATGCCAAGTGGGCCGAGATGTACAAGAAGGCGAGCGGCAACGGCCTGAACTACCAGTCGGTCGGTTCGGGCGCCGGTATCAAGCAGATCAAGGCCAAGACCGTCGATTTCGGCGCCTCGGACATGCCACTGGCTGCCGATGAGCTGAACCAGGCCGGCCTGTTCCAGTTCCCGGCCATCATGGGTGGCGTGGTCACCGTGGTCAACCTGGACGGCATCGCCCCGGGCCAGCTGAAGCTGACCGGTCCGGTCGTCGCCGACATCTACCTCGGCAAGATCACCAAGTGGAATGACCAGGCGATCGCCGCCCTGAACCCGGGCGTCAAGCTGCCGGCCGAAGACATCACCGTCGTACACCGCGCCGACAGCTCGGGCACCTCGTTCCTGTTCACCGACTACCTGTCGAAGACCAACCCCGACTTCAAGACCAAGATCGGCGCCGGTACCGCCGTCAAATGGGCGACGGGCGTGGGCGGCAAGGGCAACGACGGCGTCGCCGCCAACGTCCAGCGCATCAAGGGTTCGATCGGCTATGTCGAGTGGGCCTATGCCAAGAAGAACAAGATGTCGCACACCCAGCTGAAGAACCGCGACGGCGCCTTCCTGCAGCCGGACGACGACGCCTTCAAGGCCGCCGCCGCCAACGCCGAGTGGACCAAGTCGCCGGGCATGGCCGTGGTGCTGACCGACCAGGCCGGCAAGGCTGCCTGGCCGATCACCGGCGTGTCCTACATCCTGGTGCACAAGCAGCAGCTTGATGCCGCCAAGGGCAAGGAAGTCCTGAAGTTCTTCGACTACGCCTTCAAGAACGGCGACGCCGCCGCGACGGAGCTGGACTACGTGCCGATGCCTGACGCCGTCGTCAAGCTGGTGCAGGATGCCTGGAAGGCGAACATGAAGGATGCTTCGGGCAAGGCGGTCTGGTAAGCGAGTCGCCAGTGTCGGCGACCAGTGCCGATAACTTGTAAACGTCGTCCCCGCGCAGGCGGCGACCCAAGTTTTACGCGCTGTCGATATGCGTGCAAATTGGGTCCCCGCCTCCGCGGGGAGTCGTTGTAGGCAATGCCTGCAACGACAAGGTGCAGACGCTAACGCTGAGTCAGACGCTAACGTTAAGTAAGAATTGAACAAACAAATGAATTCTCAATCCGCGATCACCGCCGACCCGGCCGCCCAGGCCGCGTTGCAGGAAGAAGCCCGCCACGCCGCGCTGCGCAACACCATGCGCGTGCAGCGCATCCAGGATTTCATCTTCCACAAGGTCACGCTGCTGTTCGCGGCTTTCGTGTTGCTGGTGCTGATCGGTATCATCGCCTCGCTGGCGATCGGCGCCGCGCCGGCCTTCCGTGAGTTCGGCGTCGGCTTCATCACCACCAACGAGTGGGACCCGATCAACGACAAGTTCGGCGCCCTGATCGCCATCACCGGCACCCTGGTGACTTCGCTGATCGCGCTGGCCGTGGCCTTCCCGATCAGCTTCGGCATCGCGCTGTTCCTGACTGAAATCTGCCCGAGCTGGCTGCGCCGCCCGCTCGGCACCGCAGTCGAGCTGCTGGCCGGCATCCCGTCGATCATCTACGGCATGTGGGGCCTGTTCGTGTTCGCGCCGATCTTCGGCGACCACGTGCAGCCGCTGCTGAAGAAGACGCTGGGCGTGCTGCCCGTCATCGGCCCGCTGTTCCAGGGGCCGACCATGGGCCTCGGCATCCTGACCGCCGGCCTGATCCTGGCCGTGATGATCATTCCCTTCATCTCTTCGGTGATGCGCGACGTGTTCGAGATCGTGCCCGCCGTACTGAAGGAATCCGCGTACGGCCTCGGTTGCACCAAGTGGGAAGTCGTGCGCAAGGTGGTGCTGCCCTACACCCGTACCGGCGTGGTCGGCGGCGTCATGCTGGGCCTGGGCCGCGCGCTGGGCGAGACCATGGCCGTCACCTTCGTGATCGGCAACGCCAATGAACTGTCGTGGTCGCTGTTTGCCGCGGGCAACTCCATTTCCTCGACCCTGGCCAACGAATTCGCCGAAGCCAGCTCGCCGCTGCACGTTTCGTCGCTGATGGCGCTGGGCCTGATCCTGTTCGCGATCACCTTCATCGTGCTGTCGGCCGCCAAGCTGATGCTGCTGGGTATGTCCCGCAAGGAAGGCGCAAAATAATGCACAACGCACTGTCCAACTCTTTGTCGAAATCCACTAACCCGGTCTACCGGCGCCGCCTGTTCGGCCACCGCGTCGGCATCGCGCTGTCGGTGCTGGCCATGGTCATCGGCCTCGGCTTCCTGGCCTGGATCCTGTTCACGCTGCTGGTGCACGGTTTCGGCGCGCTGTCGCACACGCTGTTCACGCTCGACACCCCGGCGCCGGGCAGCGAAGGCGGCATCCGCAACGCCATCTTCGGCAGCCTGATCATGGTCGGACTCTCGACCCTGGTGTCGACCCCGGTCGGCATCCTGGCCGGCATCTACCTGGCCGAGTACGGCCAGAACAGCAAGTTCGCCGCCGTCACCCGCTTCGTCACCGACATCATGCTGTCGGCGCCGTCGATCGTGATCGGCCTGTTCGTGTATGCGCTGTACGTGGCCAACGTCCAGCACTTCTCGGGCTATGCCGGCACCATCGCGCTGTCCCTGATTGCGATTCCGGTGGTCGTGCGCACCACCGACAACATGCTGCACTTAGTGCCGAACAGCCTGCTCGAAGCCGCCTTCGCCCTCGGCGCGCCGCGCTGGAAGGTCGCCCTGATGGTGCGCCTGCGCGCCGTGAAAGCTGGCGTCGTGACCGGCGTGCTGCTGGCCGTGGCCCGCATCGCCGGCGAAACCGCGCCGCTGCTGTTCACCGCCCTCAACAACCAGTTCTTCACGGCCGACCTGAACCAGCCCATGGCCAACCTGCCGGTGGTGATCTACCGCTTCGCCATGAGCCCGTACGACGACTGGCAGTCGATCGCCTGGGGCGCGGCGCTGCTGGTGACCCTCAGCGTGCTGCTCCTGAATATCCTGTCGCGGACCGCGTTCCGCCAAAAGACTCCGCAATAATGACACCCATGATGATGACCCAGCCCATGTCGACCACGACGCAGAACGCCGGTGCCGCCAAGCAGCCGAAGACCAAGACCATCGAGATCGCGGGCCTGGACTTTTACTATGGCAAGACCAAGAGCCTGAAGAACGTCAGCCTCGACATCCACGACAAGCAGGTGACGGCCTTCATCGGCCCGTCCGGTTGCGGCAAGTCGACCCTGCTGCGCACGCTGAACCGCATGTACGATCTGTATCCGGGCCAGCGTGCGGAAGGGTCGATCATGTACCGCGGCCGCAACATCCTGGAGCCGGGCGTGGATGTGAACATGCTGCGCGCTAAGGTCGGCATGGTGTTCCAGAAGCCGACGCCGTTCCCGATGTCCGTGTACGACAACATCGCCTTCGGCGTGCGCCTGTACGAGAACCTGTCGAAGGGCGAGATGGACGAGCGCGTCGAGTGGGCGCTGAAGAAGGCCGCGCTGTGGGGCGAGGTCAAGGATAAGCTGAACAAGAGCGGCCTGTCGCTGTCGGGCGGCCAGCAGCAGCGCCTGTGCATCGCCCGCGGCGTCGCCGTCAAGCCGGACGTGCTGCTGCTGGATGAGCCGACGTCGGCGCTGGACCCGATCTCGACCGCCAAGATCGAGGAACTGATCAGCGAGCTGAAGGGCGACTACACGATCGCCATCGTGACCCACAACATGCAGCAGGCCGCGCGCTGCTCGGACTATACCGCCTACATGTACCTGGGCGAACTGGTCGAGTTCGGCGAGACGGACCAGTTGTTCATGAACCCGGCGCGCAAAGAAACCCAAGACTACATAACCGGCCGTTTCGGGTAAGGGACTCTGCAACCTACTGCGCGGCCGTGGAAGCGGCCTGCGATGCTCGCCGTACCGTAAGTACGGCTGCGCTTCTCGGCCACTTCGACGGCCTGCTCGCTACGGTTGCAGAGCCCCCGGTATGCCAACACAGAGCTGACAAAATAAAAATACGGCGCTCTGATAAGTTAAGATAACTATAGACGACAGGAATTAACATCATGGTAGGCGATCACTCTTCCAAGCAGTACGACCACGAACTCGAAGGCATCCGCTCCAAGGTGCTGCTGATGGGCGGGATGGTGGAAACCCAGTTCGACGAAGCGCTGAACTGCTTCCGCGTCGACAACCATTCGCTGGCCGACAAGGTGATTGCCGACGACCACGCGGTGAACCAGCTCGAAGTGCAGCTGGACGACGCCTGCAGCCACCTGATCGTGCGCCGCCAGCCGACCGCCAACGACCTGCGCACCGTGATGGCGACCATCAAGGTGATCACCGACCTGGAGCGCGTCGGCGACGAGGCGACCAAGATCGCGCGCACCGCGAAAAGCCTGCACGAGCGCGGCATGGTCAACTTCAACCACTACGACGTGGTGCGCACGATCTCGCGCGCCACCGCCGACATGCTGCATGATGCGCTGGACGCGTTTGCGCGCCTGGACGGCAAGGCGGCGCTGCAGATCATCGCCCAGGACGACGAGATCGACTTCGAATTCCGCACCATACTGCGCAACATGATCACCTTCATGATGGAAGACCCGCGCACGATCTCGTCGGCGCTGGACACGCTGTGGGTGGCCAAGGCCATCGAGCGCATCGGCGACCACGCCAAGAACATCGCCGAATACGTGATCTACGTGGTCGAGGGGCGCGATATCCGCCACAGCAAAGTGACTGCCGTCGCAGAGCGCGGAGAAGGCTGACCGATGGCGTCCAACACGAGTGTCCTGATCGTCGAGGATGAACCGGCCATCGTCGAGCTGGTGACCTATTCGCTGCGCGAGACCGGCTGGGAAGTGCGCTCGGCGTCGAGCGTGGCGGCGGCCTGGGAGTCGATCGTGCAGGGCCGGCCCGACCTGCTGCTGCTCGACTGGATGCTGCCCGACCAGAGTGGCCTGCGCCTGCTGGCGCGCCTGCGCGCCGACCGCGACTTCCAGGACATCCCGGTGATCATGCTGACCGCGAAGAGCATGGAAGAGGACAAGATCGCGGGCCTGAATAACGGCGCCGACGACTACGTCACCAAGCCGTTCTCGCCGCGCGAACTGCTGGCGCGCTCGAAGGCGCTGCTGCGCCGCAAGAGCCCGCACCTGGCGGAAGCGCCGCTGTCGGCCGGGCCGGTCACGCTCGATCCGGGCAGCTGCACCGTCAGCCTGGACGGGCGCCAGCTCGAGATGGGCAATGCCGAGTACCGCCTGCTGAAATTCCTGATGGCGCACCGCGAGCGCGTGTTCTCGCGCAGCCAGCTGCTGGACAAGGTCTGGGGCGACGCCTCGGCGGTCGAGGAGCGCACCGTCGACGTCCACGTCCTGCGCCTGCGCAAGGGCTTGAAGGAGGCAGAAAAGCTGATCAAGACCGTGCGCAGCGTCGGCTACATGCTGACCGAGAAAGAGCTCTGATTTGAACCCGAAACTGCTGTTCTGGGTGCCGGCCGCGCTGCGCCTGGCCCTGCTGCTGGCCGGCGCCGGCGTGGTCTGGTGGATGGCCGGTCCGGTGGCCGGGCTGGCGCTGGCGCTGGCCACCACCATCGTGCTGCTGTTCGTGCAGCTGTCCTACCTGTTCAGGCTGGGCGAATGGCTGGACCGCCCGCACAGCAACCGCCTGCCGGACGGCTGGGGCGCCTGGACCGAGGTGTTCGCGCGTTTGTACCGCCTGCGGCGCGACGACGAGCGCAACCAGGACCAGCTGACCGAATGGCTGGCGCGCTTTCGCCAGGCGATGCAGCTGCTGCCCGAAGGCGTGGCCATCATGGACGACGTGCTGCTGCTGGAGTGGTGCAACCCGGCCACCGAGCGCCATCTCGGCCTGACCCTGGAGAAGGACAAGGGCCGCCGCGTGACCAACCTGGTGCGCCATCCGGAATTCATCGACTACATCATCCTGGGCCGCTACGAACAGCCGCTGACGCTGTCGCTGCGCGGCCGCAAGCTGGTGGTGCAGATCATCCCGTTCGAAAACCGCAGGCAAATCCTGGTGACCCACGACGCCACCGAGTCCGATCGCATCGAAGCGATGCGGCGCGACTTCATCGCCAACGCCTCGCACGAGCTGCGCACGCCGCTGACCGTGATCGTCGGCTTCCTGGAAATCGCGATGGCCGACCCGGGCCTGGACGAGCGCACCCGTACCGCCCACCTGACCCTGATGACGGAGCAGGCCGAGCGCATGCAGCGCCTGATCGAGGACATGCTGACGCTGTCGCGCCTGGAATCCGACGAGTATCCGCTCAAGCGCGAGCGGGTCGACGTGGCCTGGCTGATCGAGGGCATCGCCAACGATGCGCGCGCGCTGTCCGGCGGGCGCCACCTGGTCGAGGTGAACGTGGACGGCCCGGACATAATGGGCAGCCCGGACGAATTGCGCAGCGCCTTCGGCAACCTGGCCAGCAACGCGGTGCGCTACACGCCCGCCGGCGGCACCATCCGCCTGACCTGGCAGCGCGGCCCGAACGACCTGCGCTTCGAGGTATGCGACACCGGCATCGGCATCGACGAGCAGCACATCTCGCGCCTGACCGAGCGCTTCTACCGGGTCGACAAGAGCCGCTCGCGCGAGACCCAGGGGACGGGGCTGGGGCTGGCGATCGTCAAGCACGTGCTGCTCAGGCATGGCGGCAAGCTGTCGATCCGGTCGACGCCGGGGAAGGGCAGTGTGTTCACGGTGTCTTTGCCGAATACGACGTTGCCGGGTTGATAGAAGTAAAGGCAACTTGGGCCCCTGCCTGCGCAGGGGCGACGGCTTTACGGCAGGTGGCAAGAGTTGCCGCAGCTTTCGGCCCCGCACCCTCGAAACGTCGCCCCTGCGCAGGCAGGGGCCCAAGTCCTGCTTGCATAACGTTAGCCTAAGCCAGAACGGGTACAATCGGATTTTTACCCGCTTCCCATTCCCGCATGACCTTCACCCGCCGCTCCACGCTTTCCGCCCTGGCTGGTCTTAGCATCACAGCGATCCTGCTGGCCGGCTGCGGCTCCACCCCCACCCAACCCGCGGCACCCACAGCCGCGATACCCGCGCCGCAGCCTGTCGCCCGCCACGTAAAAATCGGCCTGGCCCTGGGCGGCGGCGCCGCGCGCGGCTTTGCCCACATCGGCGTGATCAAGGCTCTCGAAGCCCAGGGCATCGTGCCGGACATCGTGGTCGGCACCAGTGCCGGCTCGGTGGTCGGCGCGATGTATGCGTCCGGCTACAACGGCTTCCAGCTGCAGAAGATGGCGCTGGAGATGGACGAGGCCAGCATTTCCGACTGGGCGATCCCGTTCTTCAGCAAGTCCCCGGGCGTGCTGAAAGGCGAGGCGCTGCAGAGCTACGTCAACAAGACGGTCAGGAACCAGCCGATCGAAAAGCTGAAGATCCCGTTCGGCGCCGTCGCGACCGACCTCAAGACCGGCCAGCCGATCCTGTTCAGGCGCGGCAACACCGGCATGGCGGTGCGTGCGTCGTCAAGCGTGCCGAGCGTGTTCCAGCCGGTCAGCATCGGCGGCCGCACCTACGTCGACGGCGGCCTGGTGGCGCCGGTGCCGGTGCGCTTCGCCAAGGAGATGGGCGCCGAATTCATCATCGCCGTCAACATCTCGAGCGCGACCGAGGCCCAGGCCACGGCCAGCTCGGTGGACGTGCTGATGCAGACCTTCACCATCATGGGCCAGCGCATCAACCAGCTCGAGCTGAAGGATGCCGACATCGTCATCACGCCCTCGCTGGGCACCATGGGCAGTGCCGACTTCAATGGCCGCAACCTGGCGGTGCTGGCCGGCGAACAGGCCGCGGCCGCGGTCATGCCCCAGATTAAGGCGCGGCTCAAGGCCAAGCAGATGAGCCCCGCACACTGATTCACCCACACATTGTTCATTGATAGAGGAAGACCAAGATGCAAAGCAAACCTGTCCTGACCCTGGAAGACGTCAAGAAGATCGCCGCCGCCGCCGAGCAGGAAGCGCTCAGCAATGGCTGGAAAGTCGTGATCGCGATCTGCGACGATGGCGGCCATCCGCTGTTCCTGCAGCGCCTCGACGGTGCGGCGCCGATCTCGGCCCATATCGCGCCCGAAAAGGCCAAGACCGCGGCGCTGGGCCGCCGCGAATCGAAGATCTACGAAGACATGATCAACAACGGCCGCGTCTCCTTCCTGCGCGCGCCGGAACTGGGCGGCATGCTCGAGGGCGGCGTGCCGATCCTGGTCGATGGCCACACCGTCGGCGCGGTCGGCGTGTCGGGCGTGAAGTCGGCCGAGGATGCGCAGATCGCCAAGGCTGGCGTCGCCGCACTGGGCCTGTAAGCACGCCGCCTTCTCGATTTCCGAGAGGCATCGAGAGGAAGGGTGGGGCGCACCCGATTGCCGGGTGGGTGGATCTGCGTTATAATTCGGAAGTTTATCCACACATTATTCGCCGTAGCGACGACCCACCCATTCCTTCTTCAAACGTCCTGTAACACGGTGCAATCCCAGTGGTTTCAGGCCAGTCTGACGTGGCGCAGCTACGGCAACTTTAACGGGAGTTGCCCTTGCCGCCATTTTTTTCAGGCCCAGCCGTTCCGGCCATCCTGGCCCTTGCCGACGGTACCATCTTCAAAGGTTATTCGATCGGCGCCGCCGGCCATACCATCGGTGAAGTGGTCTTCAATACCGCCATCACCGGCTATCAGGAAATCCTGACCGACCCCAGCTACTCGCGCCAGATCGTCACGCTGACCTACCCGCACATCGGCAACCAGGGCGTGAACCCGGCCGACGTCGAAGCGTCCAAGGTGCACGCCGCCGGCCTGATCATCCGCGACCTGCCGCTGCTGGCATCGAACTTCCGCTCGAACCAATCGCTGTCGGACTACCTGAAGGCCGAAGGCACGGTTGCCATCGCCGGCATCGACACGCGCAAACTGACACGTATCCTGCGCGAGAAGGGCGCCCAGAACGGCGCCATCCTCACCGGTACCCAGGGTAACGAACCGTCGGAAGCACAGGCGCTCGACCTGGCGCGCTCGTTCCCCGGCCTGAACGGCATGGACCTGGCCAAGGTCGTGTCGGTGAAGGAGCCGTACTCCTTCAACGAAACCGAGTGGAAGCTGGGCGAAGGCTTCGGCAAGCAGGACAATCCGCAATTCCACGTGGTCGCCTTCGACTACGGCGTCAAGCGAAACATCCTGCGCATGCTGGCCGAGCGCGGCTGCAAGGTGACGGTGCTGCCGGCCCAGGCCACCGCCAAGGATGCGCTGGCGCTCAACCCGGACGGTATCTTCCTGGCCAACGGCCCCGGCGATCCGGCCGCCTGCGACTACGCGATCGAAGCCGCCCGCGACGTCATCGAGACCGGCATCCCGACCTTCGGCATCTGCCTCGGCCACCAGATCATGGCGCTGGCCTCGGGTGCGAAGACCGTCAAGATGAAGTTCGGCCACCACGGCGCCAACCACCCGGTGCAGGACCTGGACAGCAAGAAGGTCCTGATCACCTCGCAGAACCACGGTTTCGCGGTCGACCCGGAAACCCTGCCGGCCAACTGCCGCGTGACCCACGTGTCGCTGTTCGACGGCTCGCTGCAGGGCTTCGAGCGCACCGACAAGCCGGCGTTCTGCTTCCAGGGCCACCCGGAAGCCTCGCCGGGACCGACTGACGTCGCCTACCTGTTCGATCGTTTTATTAGCAACATGAATAAGCACGTGAGTGCGGCCCGCGGAGAAAAATAAATGCCAAAACGTAGTGATATCAAAAGCATCCTGATCATCGGCGCGGGTCCGATCGTGATCGGCCAGGCGGTGGAGTTCGATTACTCGGGCGCCCAGGCCTGCAAGGCGCTGCGCGAAGAAGGCTACAAGGTCATCCTGGTGAATTCGAACCCGGCGACCATCATGACCGACCCGGAAACCGCCGACGTCACCTATATCGAGCCGATCACCTGGAAGGTGGTCGAGCGCATCATCGCCAAGGAGCGTCCGGACGCGATCCTGCCGACCATGGGCGGCCAGACCGCGCTGAACTGCGCGCTCGACCTGCACCGCCACGGCATCCTGGAAAAATACAATGTCGAACTGATCGGCGCCTCGCCGGAAGCCATCGACAAGGCCGAGGACCGCTCCAAGTTCAAGGACGCGATGACCAAGATCGGCCTCGGTTCGGCCAAGTCCGGCGTTGCGCACACCATGGACGAATCGCGCGCGGTGCAGCGCGGGCTGGGCTTCCCGGTCATCATCCGTCCGTCGTTCACGATGGGCGGTTCGGGTGGCGGCATTGCCTACAACGAAGAGGAATTCGAAGCGATCTGCAAGCGCGGCCTGGAAGCCTCGCCGACCTCGGAACTGCTGATCGAGGAATCTCTGCTGGGCTGGAAAGAGTACGAGATGGAAGTGGTGCGCGACAAGGCGGACAACTGCATCATCATCTGTTCGATCGAAAACCTGGATCCGATGGGCGTGCACACCGGCGACTCGATCACCGTCGCACCGGCGCAGACGCTGACCGACAAGGAATACCAGATCATGCGCAACGCCTCGATCGCGGTGCTGCGCGAGATCGGCGTCGACACCGGCGGCTCGAACGTGCAGTTCGCGATCAACCCGATTGATGGCCGCATGATCGTCATCGAGATGAACCCGCGCGTGTCGCGTTCGTCGGCACTGGCCTCGAAAGCCACCGGCTTCCCGATCGCCAAGGTCGCGGCCAAGCTGGCGGTCGGCTTCACGCTGGACGAACTGCGTAACGACATTACCGGCGGCGCGACCCCGGCTTCGTTCGAGCCGTCGATCGACTACGTCGTGGTCAAGATCCCGCGCTTCGCCTTCGAGAAATTCCCGACCGCCGACAAGCACTTGACCACCCAGATGAAATCGGTGGGCGAGGTGATGGCGATCGGCCGCACCTTCCAGGAATCCTTCCAGAAGGCGCTGCGCGGGCTCGAAGTCGGCGTCGACGGCCTCAACGAAAAGACGCGCGACCGCGAAGTCATCGAAGAAGAGCTGGGCGAGCCGGGTCCGGAACGCATCTGGTACGTGGGCGACGCCTTCGCCCAGGGCTTCACGCTGGAAGAAGTGCACGGCCTGACCAAGATCGATCCGTGGTTCCTCGTCCAGATCAAGGAAATCGTCGACATCGAGCTGTGGCTGGATCACCAGACGCTGGAAAGCCTGGACAAGCCGACGCTGTACAAGCTGAAGCAAAAGGGCTTCTCGGACCGCCGCCTGGCCTTCCTGATGCACACCACGCAGGCCGCGGTGCGCGAGCGCCGCCACGCGCTGGGCATCCGTCCGGTGTACAAGCGCGTCGACACCTGCGCCGCCGAATTCTCGACCAGCACCGCCTACATGTACTCGACCTACGACGAGGAATGCGAAGCGGCGCCGACCGACAAGAAGAAGATCATGGTGCTGGGCGGCGGTCCGAACCGCATCGGCCAGGGCATCGAGTTCGACTACTGCTGCGTGCACGCGGCCCTCGCCATGCGCGACGACGGCTACGAGACCATCATGGTCAACTGCAATCCCGAGACCGTGTCGACCGACTACGATACCTCGGACCGCCTGTACTTCGAATCGCTGACGCTGGAAGACGTGCTGGAAATCGTCGACCTCGAAAAGCCGGTCGGCGTGATCGTGCAGTACGGCGGCCAGACCCCGCTCAAACTCGCGCTCGACCTCGAAGCCAACGGCGTGCCGATCGTCGGCACCTCGCCGGACATGATCGATGCCGCCGAAGACCGCGAGCGTTTCCAGAAGCTGCTGCAGGACCTGGGCCTGCGCCAGCCGCCGAACCGCACCGCGCGCACCGAGCCCGAGGCGCTGGCGCTGGCCACCGAGATCGGCTACCCGCTGGTGGTGCGTCCTTCGTACGTGCTAGGCGGCCGCGCGATGGAAATCGTGCACGAGCAGCGCGACCTCGAGCGCTACATGCGCGAAGCGGTGAAGGTGTCGAACGATTCGCCGGTACTGCTCGACCGCTTCCTGAACGACGCCATCGAAGTGGATGTGGATTGCATCTCGGACGGGGAGACCACCTTCATCGGCGGCGTGATGGAACACATCGAACAGGCCGGCGTGCACTCGGGCGACTCGGCCTGCTCGCTGCCACCGTACTCGCTGAGCCAAAGCACCATCGATGAACTGAAGCGCCAGACTTCGCTGATGGCAAAGGGCCTGAACGTGGTCGGCCTGATGAACGTGCAGTTCGCGATCCAGCAGCAGGAAGTGGATGGCCGGATGCAGGACACCGTGTATGTGCTGGAAGTGAATCCGCGTGCCTCGCGTACCGTGCCGTTCGTGTCGAAAGCCACCGGCCTGCAACTGGCCAAGATCGCGGCGCGCTGCATGGTCGGCCAGACCCTGGCCCAGCAGGGCATCACGAAGGAAGTCGTGCCGCCGTTCTACAGCGTCAAGGAAGCCGTGTTCCCGTTCGTGAAATTCCCCGGCGTGGACACCATCCTCGGACCGGAGATGAAGTCCACCGGCGAAGTCATGGGCGTGGGCACCACCTTCGGCGAAGCTTTCGTGAAGTCGCAGCTGGCGGCGAGCATCAACCTGCCGTCCTCGGGCCGCGTGTTCCTGTCGGTGAAGGCATCCGACAAGCCGCGCACCATCAAGCTGGCGCGCGACCTGGTCGAGCTGGGCTTCTCGCTGGCGGCGACCAAGGGCACCGCCGCGGTGATCGCCGCCGCCGGCATCCCGGTCACGCCGGTCAACAAGGTGGTCGAGGGCCGTCCGCACATCGTCGACATGATCAAGAACCACGAGATCGCGATGGTGGTCAACACGGTCGAGGAAAAACGCAATGCGATTGTCGACTCGCGCACGATCCGTACCTCGGCACTGCAGGCACGCGTGGTGACCTATACCACGATCGCCGGCGCCGAAGCGGCGGTGCAGGGCATGCGCCATCTGGACGAGTTGAACGTCTATGATTTACAAGGCTTGCATAAGGCACTAAACTAATAGCCAGAGTAGTACAGGGAACCACAGAGTTCGCGCGGCCTGCGCCGTGCGAACTCTGTGGTTTTCACTTTTTTCCAACGTACGTAACAGGGCGCCGCCCACCACAAGAGATACCATGAACACTCCATTGACCAAATATGGCGCCGAACTCCTGAAGGAAGAACTGCACCAGCTCAAGACCAAGGAGCGCCGCAACGTGATCGACGCGATCGCCGAAGCGCGTTCGCATGGTGACCTGTCCGAAAACGCCGAGTACGATGCCGCCAAGGAGCGCCAGGCCTTCGTCGAAGGCCGTATCGCGGAGCTGGAGCAGAAGCTGTCGACCTGCCAGATCATCGACCCGGCCACGCTGGATGCCGAAGGCCGCGTGGTGTTCGCTTCCACCGTCGACCTCGAAGACCTGGAAAGCGGTCAGAAGGTCACCTACCAGATCGTCGGCATGGACGAAGCCGACATCAAGATGAACAAGGTCTCGGTGACCTCGCCGATCGCGCGCGCCCTGATCGGCAAGTATGCCGGCGACGTGGTCGAAGTGCAGGCCCCGTCGGGTCCGCGCGAGTACGAGATCCTCGAAGTCCGCTACGTCTAAGCATGCGTTCCGGTCTCACGATCCCGAACCTGCGGCTGCTGCTGGCCGCCTTGTGGGCCGGCAGCATCTGGGGCGTGAGTTACCTGGCGGCGCCGAGCGCTTTTGCGGTACTGGACAGCACGCAGGCCGGCAGCGTGGTCGGCACCATGCTGACGCGCGAAGCCTGGCTGGCGATCATGCTGGCGCCGCTGCTGATCGTGCTGGCTGGAAGCTCGAAAGACCTCGATGCCAAGCGCCGGCACTGGCTCTGGTTCTGCATTCTCGGCATGCTGGCCTGCTCCCTAGCGGTCTACCTGGGCTTGCAGCCGGCGATGGCATCGATCCGCGAAGCGGCCGGGCCCGCCGGGGTGAAGGCGTCGCCGCAGTACGGGACATTCATGGCCTTGCACGGGGCGTCGCAGCTGTTGTACCTGATCGAGAGCGTGCTGGGCGCGGTACTCGTGGTCAAAAGCCGCTGACGTGCGCTACGATCGATCGAACGCAACCGTCAGGCATAAAAAAACCGGGGCAGCGGCCCCGGTTGTCGTTTGCGGCGTATTTGTTACTTCAGCGCGCCTTTCTTGCTGCTGGTCTGACGCGCCTTGGCGCGCTTGATGTTGCCACCCTGGGTCACGCGCTCGTTACCTTTCAGCAGGACCTTGGTGACAGACGGCTTCTTGGTGCCGCTCGGGCTTGGCTTGACGATGGTGACTTCGCGCATGCCCTTGCCGGCACGGGTCGAACGTTCCTTGACTTCTTCCGCTTTCGGGCGGTACAGCACCAGCAGCTTGCCGATGTGCTGCACGGGGGCGGCTTCGAGCTCTTCGCAGATCTGTTCGTAGATCGCGATGCGCGCTTCGCGGTCGTCGCCGAATACGCGGACCTTGATCAGGCCGTGCGCATCCAGGCTGGACGCGATTTCTTTCATGACGGATTCGGTGAGGCCGGCTTCGCCGATCATGACGACGGGGTTGAGCCCGTGAGCTTCCGCGCGCAGGGCGGAGCGTTCGGCCGGTGTAAGTTTGATCATAATAATTCTTTTTGACGTACCAATTAAAAGTAGTATTTTACGCGAATGGCCAAGAACAGATTCAACAAAAACTGGATTCACGACCACATTAACGACCCTTATGTCAAATTGGCACAAAAAGAGGGTTACCGGGCACGTGCAGCCTACAAACTGAAAGAAATCGACGAGGCGGAAAAGCTGATCAAGCCGGGGCAGGTCATCGTCGACCTCGGCTGCACCCCGGGCAGCTGGGGCCAGTACACGCGGCGCAAGCTCGGGGGTGGCGAGGAGGGTGTTGTCAACGGCACCATCATCGGCCTCGACATGCTGCCGATGGAACCGATCGCCGACATGCATTTTATTCAAGGCGACTTCCGCGAAGAAAGCGTGCTGGACCAACTCGGCGAGATCCTCGAAGGCCGCATGGCCGACCTGGTACTGTCCGACATGGCGCCGAACCTGTCCGGTATCCCGACTGCGGATGCCGCGCGCATGGAGCATTTGATCGATCTCGCTATTGAGTTTTCGCAAATGCACCTCAAGCCGACCGGCGCATTGTTAGTGAAGTGCTTCAAGGACATGGGCTTTACGCAAAACTTGGAGCGCTTCCGCGAAGAGTTCAAAGTGGTCAAACAGATCAAACCGAAGGCCAGCCGTGACAAATCTTCGGAAATCTTTTTGCTGGGACGTGGTCTGAAGAATCCAGCACAGTAAAAAATGCGATGAAAACCTGAGGAAACACCGCTTTCCGCCCTTGATATTCCGCTGTGACACCACACATCAGCATAGGGTGGTGGGCTCTAGCGGTCTGCCAAGGGATGCCGGACGTTTTTCGGCGTCATTCGTGCGCGAGAGAATCAAAACCCGTTATAGTGTCGTTTAGGCATCATAAGCGGGTGTGCGTGGCACGGCCCGCTTTTGCGGTAAAATCCGCCTTTGAGAATATGGGAAAAGATGCATCCGCATCAGAGGAGTCTTCGTGAATAATATGTTTTCCAAATCCGCCATCTGGGTGGTGGTCGCACTGCTGTTGTTCATGCTGTTCAAGCAGTTCGATAACCACAGCACCGCGGGCGGCAGCAAGACCATTGCTTATTCCGAGCTGCTCGATGACGTGAAGGCGAAAAAGATCAAGGACGTAGTGATCGAAGGGTCGAGCATCACGGCAACGCGCCAGGATGACAGCAAGGTGCGCACCACCGCGACCATGCTCGACCGCGGCCTGATCGGCGACCTGCGCGACAATGGTGTGCGCTTCGACGTCAAACCGCCTGAGGAACCGTCGTTCCTGCAGCAGGTGTTCATTTCCTGGTTCCCGATGCTGTTGCTGATCGGGGTCTGGGTGTTCTTCATGCGCCAGATGCAAGGCGGCGGCAAGGGCGGGGCTTTCTCGTTCGGCAAGTCGAAGGCGCGCATGATGGATGAAACCAACAATACCATCACGTTCTCGGACGTCGCCGGCTGCGACGAGGCGAAGGAAGAAGTCAGCGAGATCGTCGACTTCCTGAAAGACCCGACCAAGTTCCAGAAACTCGGCGGCCGCATTCCTCGCGGCGTGCTGATGGTCGGTCCTCCGGGTACCGGTAAGACCCTGCTGGCGCGCGCCATCGCCGGCGAAGCGAAAGTGCCGTTCTTCTCGATCTCGGGTTCCGACTTCGTCGAGATGTTCGTCGGCGTGGGCGCATCCCGTGTGCGCGACATGTTCGAGAATGCGAAAAAGCATTCGCCTTGCATCATCTTCATCGACGAGATCGACGCCGTCGGCCGCCATCGCGGCGCCGGCATGGGTGGCGGTAACGACGAGCGCGAGCAGACGCTGAACCAGCTGCTGGTCGAGATGGACGGTTTCGAAGCCTCGTCGGGCGTGATCGTGATCGCGGCCACCAACCGCGCCGACGTGCTGGACAAGGCGCTGCTGCGTCCGGGCCGTTTCGACCGCCAGGTGATGGTGGGCCTGCCGGACATCCGTGGCCGTGAGCAGATCTTGAACGTGCACATGCGTAAAGTGCCGATCGGCACCGACGTGAAGGCCGACATCCTGGCCCGCGGTACCCCGGGCTTCTCCGGCGCCGACCTGGCCAACTTGGTCAACGAAGCTGCCCTGTTCGCCGCACGCCGCAGCAAGCGCCTGGTCGAAATGATCGACTTCGAAGACGCCAAGGACAAGATCTACATGGGTCCGGAGCGCAAGTCGATGGTGATGCGCGAGGAAGAGCGTCGCAACACGGCTTACCACGAGTCGGGGCACGCCGTCATCGCCAAGCTGTTGCCGAAGGCCGATCCGGTGCACAAGGTCACGATCATGCCGCGCGGATTTGCCCTCGGCCTGACCTGGCAGTTGCCGGAACACGACACCCTGTCCGGTTACAAGGACAAGATGCTGGAAGAAATCTCGATCCTGTTCGGCGGCCGTATTGCCGAAGAGATCTTCGTCGGCCAGATGTCGACCGGCGCCTCGAACGACTTCGCCCGCGCTACCAAGCTGGCCCGTTCGATGGTGACCCGCTTCGGCATGTCGGAAAGCATGGGCGTGATGGTCTATGAAGACGATGCGAATGAAGGTTTCTTCGGCGGTTCGGTGAAAACCATCTCCGAAGCGACCCAGCAGAAAGTCGATGCCGAGATCCGCAACATCCTCGACACGCAGTACGCGCTGTCGCGCCGCCTGCTCGAAGAAAACCGCGACAAGGTCGAAGTCATGACCAAGGCACTGCTGGAATGGGAAACCATCGATGCCGACCAGATCAACGACATCATGGCCGGCCGTCAGCCGACCCCGCCGAAATCGGTGCAGCTGACCAAGCGTAATCCGCCGGGCGACACCGGTTCCGGCGGTGTCCCGACGAATGCTCCGGCACCCGCCTGATTGTTTGAAGATGTAAAAAAGGCACCCCATGCGGGTGCCTTTTTTTATTATTCCGTATTATTTATTTTTGCTTTTCCATCAGCTTCCCTTATGTCACGTCAGTATCTGCAGTGCGGCCGTTTCGACTTCGACCTGGCCAAGCGTCCCCTGGTCATGGGCATCCTCAACGTCACGCCCGATTCCTTTTCCGACGGCGGGCGACACCATGCGCTCGAGTTCGCGGTCGAGGGCGCCGAGCAGATGATCAAGGATGGCGTCGACATCATCGACATCGGCGGCGAATCCACCCGGCCGGGCTCGCCCAGCGTGCCGGTCGAGGAAGAACTGCGCCGCCTGATGCCGGTGATCTATGCCTTGCGCGAAATGGGCGTACCGCTGTCGATCGATACCTGCAAGCCAGACGTGATGCGCGAGGCCATCCTCGCAGGCGCCGACATGATCAACGACATCAACGGCTTCCGAGCGCCCGGCGCCCTGGAAGCGGTGCGCCGCAGCGACGTCGGCCTGTGCGTGATGCACATGCAGGGTACGCCCCAGGACATGCAGGCCCAGCCCGTTTATGACGACGTCGTGGCCGAGGTGACCGGCTTCCTGCGCGCGCGTGTCGATGCCCTGGTGGCCGGCGGTGTGGTGCGCGAGCGCGTCACGATTGATCCGGGATTTGGTTTTGGCAAGACTGTCGAGCATAATGTCGCTTTGCTCAGAGGAATTTCCGATATGCAACGAGAACTCGGCTTGCCGGTGCTGGCCGGGCTGTCGCGCAAGTCCATGGTCGGCGCCCTGACCGGCAAGCCGCTCGAGCAGCGCCTTGCCGGCAGCATTGGCGGCGCGCTGGCTGCGGTAGCGCAGGGTGCGCGCATCGTGCGGGTTCATGATGTGGCAGAGACGGTCGATGCATTGAAGGTATTTCAGGCTGGCACGAAGAACAATTGAAAAGCGAGAACGGAATGGCACGTAAATATTTTGGTACGGACGGCGTCCGCGGTCTGGTTGGCGAAGGACCCATCACCCCGGAGTTCGTGATGCGGCTCGGTTATGCCGCCGGCAAGGTGCTGGCCAAGGGCGGTGGCGGCCAGAGCGGGCGCTCGACGGTGCTCATTGGCAAGGACACGCGGATTTCCGGCTACATGCTGGAAGCCGCACTGGAGGCCGGCTTTTCGGCTGCCGGCGTCGACGTCATGCTGGCCGGCCCGATGCCGACCCCGGCCATTGCCTACCTGACCCGCGCGCTGCGGCTGCAGGCCGGCGTCGTCATCTCGGCCTCGCACAACCCGTTCCAGGACAACGGCATCAAGTTCTTCTCGGGCCACGGCACCAAGCTGCCGGATGCGGTCGAACTCGAGATCGAAGACGCGATCGACCAGCCGATGGGTTGCGTGCCCTCCGAGAAGCTGGGCCGCGCGAGCCGCCTGCGCGACGCCCAGGGCCGCTACATCGAATTCTGCAAGAGCACCTTCCCGAACGAACTCGATCTGCGCGGCATGAAGATCGTGGTCGACTGCGCGCACGGCGCCGCCTACAACATCGCGCCGCACGTCTTCCACGAACTCGGCGCCGAAGTCATCGAACTCGGTACCAAGCCCGACGGCTTCAACATCAACGCCGGCGTCGGCGCCACCGCGCCCAAGGCCATGGCCCAGGCCGTCGTCGAGCACAAGGCCGATCTCGGCATCGCGCTGGACGGCGATGCCGACCGCCTGATCATGTGCGACGCCAGCGGCCGCCTGTACAACGGCGACGAGCTGCTGTACGTGATGGTGCGCGCACGCATGGCCACCGGCAAGGTCGAGGGCGCCGTCGGCACCCTGATGACCAACATGGCTCTCGAAGTCGCGTTCAAGGACATGGGCATCGGCTTCGCGCGCGCCAAGGTCGGCGACCGCTACGTGCTCGAAATGATGAAGGAGAAGGGCTGGCTGTTCGGCGGCGAAGGCTCCGGCCACCTGCTGGCACTCGACCGCCACACCACCGGTGACGGCATCGTCTCGGCACTGCAGGTGCTGGAGGCACTGCGCCGCAGCAAGACCAGCCTGGCCGAGTGCTGCAGCGACCTCAAGCTTTACCCGCAGACCCTGGTCAACGTGCGCGTGCAGCCCGGCTTCGAGTGGACGCGGAACAGCGCCGTCGTCGCCGAAAAGGAAGCCGTCGAACGCGAACTCGGCAACAGCGGCCGCGTGCTTATCCGTGCCTCCGGCACCGAACCGCTGGTGCGCGTGATGGTCGAGGCCAAGGAAGCCGAGCTCGCCGAGCGCATGGCACGCCGCATCGCCGAACTGGTCGAGGCTTGAGGCACTGCGTTACCGGGTTGGCATCGGGCGCGTTGACGCTGGCGGTCCGGCGGGGTATGATCGCCCCAATCGGAGTGTAGCGCAGCCCGGTAGCGCACCTGGTTTGGGACCAGGGGGTCCAAGGTTCGAATCCTTGTACTCCGACCACCGTTCAAAGCGGGCTGTCGTCGACGGCCCGTTTTCGTTTTTCTCCATGTCCCGAAACGCCTCCCGGCGGCTTCGACGACCTGCCCATAGCTCAGTTGGATAGAGCATCAGCCTTCTAAGCTAGTTTGACCTCAGCAGCACAAGCCCCAGAAACTGAAAAATTTGACGGAAAATCAAGGGGTTAGGGCGACATGCAGTTGCCCAAATTGCCCCAGTTTCGCCCCGGTTTGCCTTGGTCATTTGGGCAGGATTTGGGCAACAACGTGTGAAAGTGGTCAAAAATGAACATTTTCCAAACTCCATCGAATCGCGGTAAAATGTCTGCGCACTCTCTCCCGGTCTGCTAATGGATAAGCTCACTGTCTTCTAAACAGTCAACGGGGGTTCGAATCCCTCCCGGGAGGCCACCAACTACACGATAGCGGGGCGCGCATGGCGATGACTTCAAAAGACGTTCTTGACGATCTGCGGGGCCAAGGCTTCGCCGCTGGCGTGCTCTACGCCGACGATGTTGCAAAGATTCTCGGCAAGACACGCGGCGCCGTCTACTCGCTCAAAGCGGATGAAGGCTTGCCGTTTCCTATCATCGAAGTCGGGGGCAAACCGGCCGTGAGCATCTACGCCGCCGCCGCGATTCTTGCAGGCGAACAGCCGCCACAAACCAAGCCCACCGCCGTCGATCCGACTGCGCCGCCGGCCGTGGGCGCGCCCAAGCGAAAACGCGCCGACCTCGGCGCGCTGCGCCGCTCGGCCGCGCTGGCCTTCGACTTCTATGCCGCGCTTAACGCCGCGTTGGAGCGCATCGAGCTTGACGAGTTCACGCCCGAGGCCGAGCAAACAAACGCCGACATTGGCCGCGAAAGCCAGCCGGGTTAACGGAGCATGAGCGAGCTTGAATGGGATTTGCGGATTACTCAACAGCTAATGCTGCGAAAGCTCGGTAAACGGTTCCAGACGGCCTCAGACAGCCTATTTTCGATCTTTGATCGGCTGGACCACGCTCGCTACCATTATCACCAGGTCGCCGCACCGTGGGCGGAAATCATGGAGCGCGCACGCTCAGCGGACGAGCGTTGGCGTATTCTTGGATGGCGAATCAAGGACGATGAAGAGCGCTTCCAGCGCCAAGTAGAGCAGACTGAGCGAACGGCCAATTTGGTCGCATGCGTGCAAGCGCTGCACGCGATCCCCGACACGCTCGCGTTTATGCTCTTTTACTGTCTCGACGTTGCTCTGCCGCCAAAGAGAAAGGAAAGCGACATCAGCATTGGGAATGTGGTCCGGTGGCTCGGCGCTCATGTCAATGGCACTCCTTTCGTTGAAGTGCTTACAAAGCTGACATCCTCCCCCGGCTATGCGCAGTTGGCAGCGCTGTCAAACCACGGCAAGCACCGAAGCATCGTTTCAGACATGATGCACGCCGATGTTACCGGCACCGACACGGTGCCTTTGCGCCTTCGCTTTCGAGCCTTCGCTTTCAAAGGCACGCAGTATGCGAGCGTTGACGCGCTCCCGCTGTTGCGACAAGAATTCGACCGGATCACTCCCTTGATCCTAGAATGCGGAGCCCTTTTAGATGCCCATTTGGGATCGCTCCCGGACCGGGCCAGACTGGCATAGGCAAGAAGCCTAAGCCAGCACAGGCCGACCGCCCTAGGCCCGTTTGAGGCCGCTTCATTCACGCCTGAACCCATACCCACACGACGACCAAGCAGAAGCCTTAAACAGCACGTCAAAGGCAGCGACTTGACCACCGCCCGGCGCGTCCATGGTCTGTTCATGGACCGACGCCCCGGCCCGTGGACAAGTCGCCAAACCTAAACCACCGACAACCGCCCGGCGCGTGATCCGGGCGCGCGCGTTGCGCACTACTGCCGCTCTTGGGATGCTGTGCGCACACCCACAGCCCCGGAGCGCGCAACTATGGAACTCGCCGACAAACTCAACCTCTTGCACGCCACCGAGCGCGAAGCCGACGACGGCCGCCCGCGCCTTTTCCTGCGCGTGCCGTTCGAAGCCCGCGACAGCTTTAAAGCGGTTTTTAGCGGGCTCTACGAGTGGCACCCCGGCGAGAAGCTTTGGAGCCTGCCGCCCGCGCAGCGGGCGCGCCTTGGCGAGTGGATCGCGCTCGCGCACCCCATCCGCGAGCCTTCGGCCCTCAGCACAGTGTTGCACTTGACGGAGCGAGAAATCGAACAAACGCGCGAAGAAATCGAAGAGCAGCGGGCGAAGCTGGGCGACATCAACGCAAAGCGCGCGGCGCTTAAAGCGTCGCGAGCTACGCTTGCGGAGTCCCGCAAGATTCTCAACGCCGAGCGCGACAGCATCGAGCTTGCAGCCGCCGAGCTGGCGCACGACGAGCGCGAGGAAGAAGAACAGCGGGCAGCCGTCGAGGCCGCGCTTTCGCATCTTCGCATCGACTTGACGAAGCTGCGCGCCGTGGCCGCTCAAATGACGTTGATCGAGCGCGATAACAGCCGCCGAGCGCTGGACCGCTGGAACGTTATGCAAATGGTCTTTGTGCGCGCAAAAAACGCACTCGCGGACGCTGGTCTAGCGCTCGAAGCCATCACGCATTTGGCCGATTACAAATTGAAAGCGCGCGCGATGCCGCCGGGCGCTTGGCACCGCCTCACGCGGCTAGAAGGCTAAGCGCGTCCGCAAAAAATAACGCCTCAAACTCTCTGCCAAGAGTTTAAGGCGCGACGCTATGCGGTTCCCGTCTTCGTTTGAGTGGTGCGATGAGCACCTCATTACGATGCTTGGGGCGAGCGGCGAAGTCAACCCCGCAATGCCCCGGCCGGGGCATTGATCTTTGGGCCTCTTCCCGCGCGAGCGCGGCGCGATCCGCCGACGGCGGGCCGCGTGCGTTCGTAGCGCGGCGCTGGCGCGCCTTGGCTTCGCACCAGGTAAAACCCGCGCGCGAATAATCGGCGCGCCCGGCCGCGTCAAGGCGATCCAGCGGACGACGAGCAAGGCGCGCCGAGTGTTGACAACAAAAAACGCGGCGCCGTGCGCCTTGTGGCGTTTTGTGCTGTCGTTTTGGCTCCTTTCGCAAAATTTCGCGCAAATGGACAGACATCAGACAGACAAGAAAAACGGGACTTTACTGGGCCGTCTGCCGCAGAAGAAATAGCGGAACACAGCCCACAAAATTCGCAAAATAGGGGGGGGGGGGTAGTCGCAGCGCGTTCGCTTCTTTGTAATCTGCCGCTGTCATTAGTGTGCAAGATTCAAAAGCATCGCCGCCCGTCGGGCCATGATTCAAAAGCCCGAATTAAGGCAGAAAAGAGGGCGACAGACGGACTTGTGTTTTGTCTGTCTCTCTGAGAACTTAAAGACATCAAGACGCAAACGACACCGCACCAAGGAGACAAAAAATGAAGAACGAAAGCTACGAAAAACTTATCGCCAGCGGTCTGCCTGTTCGCTTCGCGTGCGGCTCTGGCGGTTTGCTGCGAGTTTATGTCGGCGACCACTTTGAAGAATTCTACGACAATCGCCGGGGCCGCGATTACGCCGAAGCGATGGCCCCGCGAGCTGTCAATAACTCGCATCTCGACATCGCTTTGCATAATCTCGCGCTGCGCATCCCGGAAGCTCGCGCCGATTGGGCGCTCAAACTCGAAAAGGCGGAGCAAGCACGCGCCGAGCGATTGGCAAAGCTTCTAAAAAGAAAAACCAACAAGAATTGGGCGGCTATCGAAGCCGCTGGAAATGAATTTTTTTCGATGCTCTTTGAGGACATTGCTTCGGACGGCGAAAATGAGGAATACAAGCGCGCCCGCGCCGGATCGTGGCGAGATCGGTGCATGGCCGAGTGGGTGAAGTTCCCGCCCATTGCCGCCGCCATCGAAGCCAAAGAGTTCGCCGCGATGATCCCCCAAGCCGCTCCCAAAGCCGCTGCGGCTCGCATCTAAGCCCACACCACGCGAGGCGCCCAAGAAGAGGCGCCTGCCCATCCCAAGGAGACAAACAAATGGCTATGAAATCGAAAAAGGCGAGCGAGGTCAGCAAATATCCGCTCGAATTCATCCTCGCTCTTAGCAACTCCAAAGAAGCCGCCCGGAACTTCGCCGGGGCCGCGAATCTTGATAAAACGATTGAGAAATATCAGTGGCCCGGCGACAAATGCGTGCCGCCCGGAACCCCGCTTTATGATGTGCTCGAATCATTCCGCCGCCACACCGATTTGCCGCTCGATCTGTCGATGCACAGCCTTTTTTTCTATCTCTCGACTTGGCTTTTGCAGTGCGGCAGCGTGATCGAGTGCGGCGGCCAAACAATCACGCCCGAAATTTGGACGATTATCTTGGCCGCGTCCGGGTGCGGTAAAACCTTCTCGCTTGATCGGCTCACCAAAGGCGCACCGGTCCAAGCCAATATCATCGGCGTCAAGTCCGAAGCGGCATTTTTTGAAGCGCTTTTGAACAATCAAAACGCTGGCCGGGCCAACGCAATGCTTGTTGACGAAGTGGGACAAATGGTTGGGCAAATGGAGCAGGTCGGGAGCCCGCTGGCGCCGCTTAAAGAAGCGCTCTTGAACGCCTATGGCGGGCAAAAGATCGTGCGCGCCACGGTGAAGACCGGAGAGCGCACGGTGGAAAAATCAACAATGACTTTTTTGGGGCTTAATGTTGACGAGACTATGCTTAACGTCTTGTCGCCGACAAGCATGCTTGACGGCTTTTGCCAGCGCTTCACCTTCGTTTTTGCCAAGCGCGACCCAGAGCGGCATTTTAAACACTTCCCACGCTACGACAACGCCCAAATCGAGGCCGTTACGGTGAATGCGTGGACGCGGTTAACCGCCATCGAGCCGGCCAGCGTCTACACTTACACCCCCGAAGCGCTCACAGCTTACGACCGCTCTTTTTTGGAATTCGCGGAGCAAATCGAGGTTGATGGCGTCGTCAATGTCTCGTTTTTCCGCCGCACGATGCAGCGAGCCCACCGCCTCGCGCTTCTCTATCACATCATTCTTGGCAAAGCCGGCATCCCCGAAATCGACGCGGAAGATGTTCAATGGGCCATGCGAATGACGGCAAACCACCTCATTGACGCGGCGACCATCATCCTTGCGAAATCCGGCGGCGCGGCGTCCATTCTCGGCTCCGTTGAAGGGCTCGCCAAGCGCTTCGCCGACAAAGGCCAGAAGCTCACCCGCAAGGCGGTCGGGCAGTATGTTCGGGCCGTCAAAGATGGGGCGATCCCATCCGGCGTTTTGCTCGACGCTTACAACAACGCCCGCGACCAGCCCGAGTAAATCCACGAGACAGACGGCCTTGTGCTTTGTCTGTCGCTTTGAGAAATTGAGGGCACCACGACACAAACGACACCACCCACGGAGACGACAAAATGAACAATCAAGACATCGCCCGCCACCTCGAAAACCGCAAAAAATATTTCGACACGCTTGCGAGTTTTAGCGGGCTTCGCGCCGACATTTGGGAGGCGTTGGCTGCTGTGTGCGAGCCCTCGCCTTTCGCATGCCAAGAAATCTCAGAAGACACCTTGGCCGCGCTCTTCGGCTTTGGTTTGGGCGGATGCGTCAGCGAGGAAAATGAGCAAATCGCCCTCACCACCGCCGGGCGCCTTGTCCACCACCTCGGGGGCATGTTCATGCGCGCAATTGTCGAGCAAATGCGGCTCAGCATGGAGGCGGCAGGCGACAAGCATTGACCCGCACCAGGAGCGCCGCCAAGGCGCTCCTTTTCCAACAACAAAAACGAGAGGGCAGGGCGATGAACAATTTCAATTTGATGCGGGCGGCGGGCTGTGGCGTTGAGTTCTTGGGGGGCCAAGGCCGGCTAGTTGTCGCCGTTACGTGGTCAGACTCGATGCCGAATGGCTATTTTTGGGCTTTTTTTGCTGATCGGGGTTTTAGAAAATCTTGGACTTTCTCGGACATTTCGCCCGACCTTTTCACGCAACTGCCCGAGGCGACGCGCAAGGCCGTGGGCGTCGTCGTCGCAAAGTGGGATAGCGTAAGCGAGCTTGACGATTGGCCTTGCGCCCCCATCGCAGAAATGCTCGCAGAGCTTGACGAGACACCCGAAGGCTCGCCGCTTGATCGCGCGTTAGACCCCATCGCACACGGCGCCGCCGAGCATTTCCCCATCGTCGTCGCCGAACTCGCCGCGCGCGAAGCCCGCAAACTCTCCGCAATCACCGCGCACCCGCAAGCAACTCACACCCACCGCTCATGCCGGCTTTAACCACTCACAACACGACGCGCGCGGCGCCCAAAAGGAGACAACGTGAACAAGAATTATGAGCGCATCACGCTCACCGGCTATGAGATCAATGCATATCTAGCGAACCCACCCGAGCCAGGGCTAGGGCCATCGGTTCGCATCGTCATCGCGACGCCTCTAACTCGCGACAAGTCTGGATTTCTCGAATATCAAAAACAGGACCTTGCTCGCACGGTTTGGCTTCCCGCTGAATTAGCGATTTGCGAGGGCACGTTTGAGCTTGACCAGAAAACCCGCAATGCGATTATTGCCGAACGCTTCGCACGCGCCGCCGACGGCTCTCAATTTGATTGCATCTTGGTCGATCTGATCCAACACGCTAAACAATTCGAAGAGCGATACGCGCGAGCCGAGGTCGCTGCGCTGGGAGCCATTGCGACATATCCCGAGCCCGCACCCGCTCGCCGCTCGGGCAGGCTTTGACCCCCATTCACAACAAGAGGCGCGCAGCGCCCGAAGGAGAGTGCATGACCCCTGCGGGCGTCTTGTTTTGCGCATTCGATGGCGGCATGCCGAAATTAAGACCGGATCGGCCTCCGATGGGCCAAAAGAAAAGGGACGCCAGCGGCGTCCCTTGATTGTTTCGCGCCGGCGATTATGCCGCTTTGGAGGCCGCAGGCTTCGCGGCGCTGGCGGCTGACTTCGCCGCAGGCGTGGCGGCCTTGGTCGGCATCCAGCCTTTTTGATTGAAGACTTTGCGGAGCTGTTGCGGGCTCACCGAGATGATCTTGCGGGCTTCGAGTTGATGAGCAATTGTCGCCACGGACACATCAGCGGCCAGCGCCGTTTTGATGAAGTCGGCGCACGGTTCGAGAACATCGGCCAAAGTCGGCTCTTTAAACTTTGCGGGAGCGCCCGCCACCTCTTTGAACATCGCCAAAAGCTCTTCGGCGTTGATCGCGCCGGGCTTGGTGTTGATTTCGATTGCGGCGCCTGCCGATGCTTTTGCTTTCGTCATTTTTCTCTACTCCCTTTGGTTGGTTGTCAAAAAATAATGCAAGCACAGAATAGCGCGAAATCTGCGCCTGCATCAAACAATTTTTACTTGGCGCAGGCGACGCTTGCAGTCGCTTGGATCGTCGGCGTGTTCACGTCGGACACGGCGCAAGAAACAACAAGGCCATTCGTGTTTGCGCCAGCGGCGCAATTCCCATCTGCGCCGGGCGCCGCGCCTCCCAATGGGGCAACCGTGAATTTCGACGGGTCGATTGGCGTCGCCATGAATTTATTGATCGTCGCTACCGTGCACGCGGTGGCATCAGCCACGGCAACGGCGCCATTGGTGCCCCCGGTCATACGCCCGGCAAAATTAATCTCGGCAGCAGATGAAATCGAAGCAGCCACGCCGCTCACCGACGCCTGCTTCGCGTCGTTGCTAAGGTTCATAAACTTTGGCAGCGCGACGGCGGACAAAATGCCCAAGATAACAATGACCATGACAAGCTCGATAAGCGTAAAGCCGGATTGCTTCGAGGCTTTTAGCGAGCGGCGGGGAAGGCGTGCAGACATGATTTAAACTCCTTTTTTCGTGGATGGTTGTTTGCTGCTCGTTTAAGCTTCGCGCCGTTGTGATCGCCGCGCAATAATTCATGCCCGCCGCCCGTCCAGTTTCAACGCAGCGCCGACAGGCGCGAAAAGACGACGCCCGCCGCGTCGTCCATGATTCGCCTCCGTTTTCAACTCGCGTTTCGCTTGCCTCCATTGCTCGCTTCGCCGTCGTTTTGGCGATGATCTTGCATCGCTCACGCGCCGCAACTCCCGCGCTTTTTTCGTTTGTTTTGCTGACGCTCTCGCGATGATCCACATGCGATCTCGCAATAATCCTCAGACGCTATCGCGATGATTGGCCGACGCTTTGGCGATGATCCGCCAACGGCAACCTGACTCAGGCCAACCAAAGCCATCGGATCGCGGCTCTATGAGAAGGCCCGCCAACCCTTTAACCAGGTGCGCACCAGGTCAAGAACGCTACGCGGATGAAGAGCGGGCCACGAGCGCCGGAAAATCAAAAATATTTCTTGGCCGGACGGCCCGCGCGTGCCGTCGTGACGAAATCATGTGGAGAGCCACGGCACCCCGTCGCGGCGTCGATTCAATCAAGAGGAGTATCAAAAATGAGCAAAGTCATCGAGCGCGAAACCTGCAAGCCGCGCGGCGCCGTGGTGCGTGTCTTGCGACATGTGGAGCACGCGAGCGGCATCGGCGACGACTACGGCGGGCGTGTCGTCTTATTCGAGCGCTGCGAGCATGAGACGCGGGGATGCCCACACATCAAGCAGTGTCCGCTACGCGAAGACGAGTAAGATCGCCCCTCCGCCCTGAAGGGGAACGCGTCGCCCGCAGTCGGCAAGGGTCGGGGAGGAGAGGCTTACCCCGACCCTTGCCGTGAGCGTTGGCGCGACATGAGGGCATCAAGCGGCTTTCGCGGCATATGCTCAGCCCTTCGGGCTTGCGCTATTCCACGTCCACTTGACCCCCTCAAATCGCTCGAAGCAAAAAAGCACACTTGCGCTGGGAGCGAGCGAAAAGCGCGGCGAACAAGCAGCAAGGCCAGCAGCCAAAGCGCGTCAAGAGCGCGGCCGCGCTTCGCGCGGTGGAGCAAGAGCGCACAGCTAAACCTTAATTCGGACACATGGCCCACCCGAGGGTGCAACAAAAACTACTCAAAAACCCTCAGAACCCGCTCCGCTGCTGCATTTCGCGCGACAACAAAAAGCGACAACAAAACACCCCCGCGACAACAGGGCTCCGCCCGTAGGTAAAGGCGATACGTGGCAACAACATCGGAAAGCGACAACATGTTGTCGCCAGCGCCTCGTTTTGTTGCTTGCCTTTCGTCAGTTTTGTTGTCTGCTTCGTTGCTCCCGGCAAGCGCTTCGGAGATAAATAAGGAAGCAACAAGACGACAATAAGAAAATCCGACGGGTTCTCAGGTAACGAGGGGGAGGAGGCATGGCAAACGACAGCGCGATTGTTATGGGCGTGCGCATCAGCAAACACATGGACAGAGAAATTGGAGCCCATGCGGCGCGAGTGGGAAAAACGAAAGCGGGAATTGTCCGCGACGCCATCGAGGCTTATGAGTATCAATCACGAATCAACGCGGCGTTAGAGGCCCAATTGAATCGATTGATGGACATGACGACGGACGCAGCGACGGCCGCCAGCGAAGGGCGCGACGAGGTTCGGGCGCTTTTCAAAATCATCACTGGACAGATGGAGGAGAAATGAGCGACGACGACCACAGCCGCGAATTTTTCGATCCGATACGCGAGAGGACCGCGCGTGGCGGCTACCGCACCGACCGCGAAGGGCTTGCCGAATTTTTCAAAGCCGCCGAGCAAGCAGAACAACCCGAAGAAAAACAACAAGACCAAGGGGCAAAAAAATGAAGAGCCGACAAGACCGCGACGACGAACACCGCGCAGAGATTGAAGCGATGGCGCACCGGCTCGAAGACGCAAAAGCCATCGCCGAAGACGCCGAAGACCACCGCGACTTTTACGCCGAAAAGCTCGACCGAGTGGGCAAGCGATTGGCCGAAATCTGCGAAGGGCTTGGCGGAAACGAAAGCGCGCAAGAGCTTACAGTCCACCTTTTCCAAACGCTTTACGAGCTTGACGAGGGGCTGTGGATGGCGGTTTGGGCAAATCGAAAGAGCGGCTGACGAGCGACGACGGAGCGGCCGAAAAGCGGAAAGCGAAAGCTAACAGAAATCAGCGTAAGCGAGCGGGGCGGGCGAAATGGAAGAGCAGCAGAACGCGGTTTGGGTTTGGAGCAGTGCGACGCAAGTGGCCCCGCATCAATTGCGCGTTTATCCACTTCGAGCGGCCGGCGCATCGGCGCTAGCCGCCTCTTTTGTCGCACTCGCCGCTTTCTCTGTGCTGTCCACCATTCCACCGCACGCAGCGCCCGCAAGCCCGCCGGTTGTCGCTTTGGCATCCCTCAAAATCATCGGCTGGGCAGTGAGTGGGGGCCACTTGTTTCCCGTCCAAGCTCCGCAGATTCTTCACGCCATTGGCGGCATGGTGGGCGGCCTCAAAGCGCTGGCGGCGCTCGCCTTCGGCGCCCTGGCGGCTCGAAAGATTTGGGCGTGGGGCATCACGCCGCGCGACGGCTACGAGCACGCCCGAGGGGGGAGGGTTTACAAGTTTGACGAGGCGCAGCGCGTCTTAAAACGGCAACTCAAACAAGAAAAAAAATGACCGTCTTCATTCACCCTGACTATACGGAAGTCGCCCGCGCTCAACTTGGCAACGGCACGCTTGTGCTTGGATCGCCCGGCAGCGGCAAGACCTCGATCATCCTTCCATATATCAAGAAGCTCAAAGCGGCGGGCGAAAAGACAATAACGCTGGATGTAAAAAACGAGCAGCCGCAAAAGCTTGGTAATGATGTCCACATTTTGGCGCCGTGGGTCCACGGCTCGCTTGTGCTCGACATCGCGAAAGACATCACGACGAAAGCGGGCGCGCAGTTGCTCGCCGATGCGCTTTTGCGCGTTCCCGACAGCGGCAAAGATAAGGTTTGGGCGGCGGCGGCGAATTCGGTGGGCGCCTCGCTTATTCTCGATCTTATCAAGAACAAGCCGCAGGCTTGGACTTGGACGGACCTCGCCGACCAACTCGACAAAAGCGTGGAAGAGTGGGCGGCGCTCATGCAAGCGCACACCCCAAGCTCGGCCAAGATTCTCGAAGGAGCGGCGGAAACTTCGGCCTCTGTCGCGTTCAATGTCGTAACTGAATTGCGCAGCCTTCGCGCCGTCGCGGACATGTTCAGCGAGGCGGAGCGATTCGGGGGCAAGCGGTTCAGCGTGCGCCAATGGCTGCATGATAAGAACTACCCAATCCGCCAAGTCGTTCTCTGCTCGTCGGCTGAATACGCGAGCGCCGTGGGCTTCATTGTCCCGCTGATCGTGAACTACATCGCAACCCAAATTGAGCGAATGCCCGAGGGGACAAGCGATCCCAAAAACATCATCCTTGATGAGTTTGCGCAGCTTCCCATTATCGCGTCCATCGCCAAGATTTACGAGCTGGGCCGAAGCAAAGGGCTTAACATGCTGCTCGCAGTTCAAGACTGGGCGCAGGTCGAACAGAAATACGGCGAACACGGCGCGGCCATCATCTTCTCAAACGCTTCGATTAAAGTCATTGCGCGGACTTCGGTTAGCCACTCTCGCGACAAAATCGCCCAGCTCTTGGGCTCGCGCGAGGTTTCAGTTTTGAGCCAGAGCCACAGCAGCGGAAGCGGCGCGGGCGCGCCCAGCGTTTCGCAGACTTATCAAGAAAAAACCATCCCGCTTGTGATGCCCGGCGAGCTTGAAAGCGAGCTTGGCCCCCATTCGTTTGTGCCGAACCCGATCCCCGGAAAAGACCCGATCCCGACCAAAATCCGCGCGATCCTGCGCCCAATGAGCGGAGATATTTTCTACCTCGATTGGCCTGTTGTTCACTTCCCGCAGCTTCGCGGCGAGCCCCGGCTTTTGCCAAGCCACCACGAAGACGCGGAGCTTGTGCGCCACATCATGCGCGACACCGCGACGCCCTTGGGCAAGCGCGTGCAAACCGCTTACAAGCGCGCGAACATCACCGTCCGCGACTTGGCCGCGCTGCTCTATTCCGACAGCATCTTAACGCCCCGGCAATGGAAAGAGGCGCAGAAAAATGCAACGCAACTTCTCAACAGCTTGCCCACGATCCACGACGAAGAAGAGCCCGGCGACGCGGCCGCCCCGGCCGAAGAGACGCCGGCCACGCTCGCCCAGGTGCGGGAAGTCGAACCGGCGCACGACGCCCCGGCGCATCCGATGATGGCGCCGACTACGCGCAGTGGGCGCCAAAGCATTGACGAACTCATCACGGACCACCGCGACGAACGAGGCGTCAAGGTTTTCGAGGGACTGAAACCCGAAGACCAGCCCCGGCCGGCGACTGAGGCCGATGCGCTAACCGACGTCGCCACGCTCGCAACACTTGAAAAGCTGGGAGGCAGCGCGCGCGCGGTCGAAGTCGGCAAGATCGTCGTAGAAACGCTCGAAGCGCTCGAAGAGAAACAAGCGCCCGAGGCCATCCAAACCGAGATTGGCGACGAAGAGGAGCGACGCCGGCAGCATGTCGCCAAATTTTTAGCCGGGCTCAAACGCAAGCCACAACAATAAACCAAAGGAGGCAGCGACATGAAGCGCACCCGGACCCAGCATCTCGAACACGTCGCAGCCTTCCTGCGCCGCGAGCTTGAAAAGGTCGAAGGCGAATTGGCGAAGCGCCGAGACTATGGCCTCGCCCGGTTGCTTATTGAAGAGCTACGAAGCGCGCCGGAAAACGCGGCCATTCTTGAAGAGATCGCGCGGCAGCAGGCCGGCGAGCCGGCGCGCCCAGGGCAGCGCCTTGCGAGCGCGCTTGCGCGCCTCGCGAAGCATGAAAACGAACGCAAAGAGGGTGGACAATGAGAAATCAAAAACGCGGCCAAGGCGGCTTTTCAATGATCGAGCTTATGCTAGTCGGCGGCGGCGTCTCGGCCGTCATCGCGGCCGCTTTCCTCGCAGCCCCAAGCGTGCGCCAGCATGCGGCGGTGTCGAACGCCGACGCCCTGACGGTGCGGATTGTCAATGGGGTCGAGGCGCGCTTTGCGATGTTCGCGAACTTCGCCGGAATCGACACGATTAGCCCCGCCTATGTCGAAGGCGTCGCGCTTGATGGCGGCGCGCTGCGCAGCCCATGGGGCGCCGTCTCGCTCGCCCCGGAGACTTCCAAGCGCCCGGCAGATGGGTGGAGCATGACGCTTGACGGCATCCCCCGCGACGCCTGCGCCGAATTCGTCGCGCGCGTCTCCGGGCGCTTTGCCGGAACTGTCATCAACGACGAGCCGACCGGCGCGGCGAACGGCCAAACCGTGGCGCCTGAAATCGCGACCGACCTCTGCGCGCACACTTCCAACCGAGTTAAGCTGATCGCGCGGACGATGATGACGAGCGCCGCGCCGGTCATGCCCGCATGGGCAACCACGGCGCCATCAAGCCTTCCGGCGTGGACCCCCAGCGGCGCAGCGACGACCAGCCCAGCGCCGGCTTCACTCCCGGCTTACATGCCCACCCCAACTCCGATCCCATACGGCCCCACCGCGACGCCCACACCGACGCCAACGCCGACACCCGCACCAGGTCCAGCACCAACCGCGACGCCCACGCCGGCACCAACCCCGGCGCCCACGTCAACTCCGACGCCGACCCCGAGCGCTTGCCCGGCCGTTCCCGCTATGTATTGTCAGGGCTTCCCGATTGGCTACGGCGGATCGCTGTATCGTTGGGGCTACAACAGCCAAAGCGCGGCGCCCGCGTGCGCGCTCACAAAGCAGCAAGTCGGCTCCGCTCGATACAGCGCGTCCGAGCCCGAGGGATGCCCGGCACCGTTTGGCGAAATGACCGGAGGCGCAGCGATTCCCGAACCAGCACCGGTGCCGACGCCCGCACCCGCCCCAGCGTGCACGACAACTTATCAATACAACCCGCCGACCATTGCGGGCGTGCATGCGTGCCACCGCAAGGCGACGACGTGTTGCGCGGGCGTCTGCACGACAACCGACGAATACGGCGCGACAGAAGAGGGCAATGGTATCTGCCATTGGGGCGAATCGACATAAGCAGCACCGCCGGGCGCGCGGCTTGCTTGCGCGCCCGACGGCCTGGCGGACGCCGGCCCGGCTTGTGAGAATCAAAGCATAACAACAAGCAGGGAGCGCCCGCCATGATGTCCCGACCATTCACGATCACGGCCGGCGGCAAGACCGTCGATTACTTGAAAGCGACAGAGTATTACGTCAACAGCGCGGGCGACCGACGCGACGCGACTCACTGGCAGGGCGCAGGCGCGAAGGCGCTGGGGCTCGCGGGCTTGCCCGTCAACGCGCGCGACTTCGAGAAGGTTTTGGACGGCTTCGGCCCCAAGGGCGAGCGGCTGACGAAGAACGCGGGCGGCAGCTCGCGCGAAAAGCTGGGATTCGATTGCGTCAACAGCCCGCCCAAGTCGGTTAGCCTCTTGATGGCCTTCGCGCCGCCCCATGTGCGCGATGAAATCATCGCGGCCAGCGAGGCGGCGAACGCGGAGAGCCTCAAATTTTTCGAGCGCAATCTAACCATTCGCACCGGTCAAGGCGGCGAGAGCTTAGAGCCCGTCGCGGGCCTTGCGGTTGCAAGTTTTCGGCATATGGCCTCGCGCAATCTGTCGCCGCAATTGCACCACCACAACGCCATCGCAGCGGCGGCGATGCGCCAAGATGGCACATGGGGCAACATCGACCGCGCCGAGCTTTTGGCGCTTCATCAAACGGCCGGCGCGATCTATCAAGCGGCGCTTGCGAAGCGCCTCAACGCGCTGGGGTTCGGCATCGAAGCAGACACGCGCAACGACTTCGCGTTTCGCGTTAAAGGCATCAGCGACGAGCAGGAAAAGCCTTTTAGCGAGGGCCGGGCGCAGATTCTGAAATGGCTCAAAGATCGCGACTTGTCGCCCTCGGATCGCGACGCATGCCAGCGCGCCGCGTATGCCGTTCGCCAAGAAAAAGACGAGCCATCGTTTAAAGACCTGTTGAAGATTTGGGCGCGCAGGGGCGAGGACGTGGCGCTTGGCCCCAAGGCGGTCGAGGCGATCCGGGCGCACGAGCAGCAGGCCGCGCAGATCGACCCGGCTGCGATCCTTGGCGCGCTCACTGAGCAGCAATCCGTTTTCGAGCGCAAAGACCTCTTGAAGGCCGTCGCCATCGCGGCCGGGCGCGCGGGCGGAATGACGCTTGACGACATTGAAAAAACAACCGATTCGATCCTGTCGGGCGAGGCGTTCGAGCTGGGCGCGCATGTGCGCAAGTCCGACCGCATCACCGACGAATTAAGAAAAAACGAGCCGGTCAAGCTGGGCGCGGTCGATCCGCTGCAAAAGAATCGAGGCCGCCCGGCGCAGAAACTCAAAGTCCGCCACCTCTTCACGACGCCGGCAGCGATGCGCGAAGAGATCGCGCTGCGCGACGACTTCAAAGCGGCCACCGAAGACCGTCGCCACAACCGAAGCCCCGAGGCCATCGGAGAGGCGCGCGCGAAATACGAGGTCGAAATGACGGCCAAAATCGGCAAGCCGGTCAAGATGAAAGCGGAGCAAGTCGCGGCCCTCGAACACGTCGCCACCGCCGGCCGGCAAGTCCTCATCAACGGGCTATCAGGCACCGGCAAATCGTTCACCATGGGCGCCGTTCGCGCCATGGAAGAGGCGGCAGGGCAGACGGTCATAGGGACGGCATTGGCCGGCCAAGCATCCGCCGGGCTCAAAGACGGAGCGGCGATCAAGAAAGGCGGGACGCTTGCGAGCATCTTGCAGCAAGCGCGCGCGGGGAAACTCACGCTTGACGCTAAGACAACGATTATTTTGGACGAGGCCGCGATGGTCGGCGCGCGTCAGTTTCGCGAGCTGCAAGCGCTGGCCCCCGAGTCCAAAATCGTTATCTTGGGCGACCGCTTGCAATTTCAGAACATCGAGCGCGGGGCGTGGATGGGCGGCTTGCAGGATTTGGGATTTCAAGCGGCGGCGCTCACGGACATCGAGCGGCAAAAAATTGATTGGCACCGCGAAGCGGTCCTAAATCTCAAAGACGGGCGCGGCGCGCTGGCCCTCGAAGCGTTTCAAGAAAACGGCCAAGTGGTCATCGGCGACACGCGCGAAGCGACTTTAAAGCAGCTCGCTCGCGACTACACGGACGATCCCGCGAAAGCCCAAGAAAAAATCGCCATGACTTCCACCCACGCGGACGCGCAAGCGGTCAATAGCGAAGTGCGCCGGCTGTTGATCGAGCGCGGCCAGCTTGGGGCAGCGCCACTTAATGCCACCTTCACCACCAAGGACGGCGCGCACACTTTCGGGCGCGAGATTCGCGAGGGCGAGCGGCTGCGCTTCACCAAGAACAACAAGATTTTGGGGGTCTTCAACGGAGAGCTTGCGACGCTCACAAAAATCGAGCGCTTGCCCTTTGGCGACGCCGATTTAACGCTGGCTCATGACAATGGCAAAACCGTGCATCTGCGCTTGTCCGAATACAGCAACATGGAACACGGCTACTGCGGGACGGCCATGGGAAATCAAGGCGCGAGCAAACATCACGCTTACGCTTTTCTCGACGCCGACAGCATGAACAAACAGGCCGGCTATGTGCTCTTGTCGCGCTCGAAGCAAGAGACGAAAGCTTACATGACTAGCGCCGATTGCGAAGACGCCGCCGACGCTTTGGCGCAGATGGGGCGCGCGATCTCGCGCGATGGCTCGAAAGATTGGACGCTTGACTACGCCACCCCGGAGCAGATCGAGCGGTTGACTAAACGCGCCTCGATCAACGCCCCCGCAAACGCCCCGAAAACGGCCCCGGAGCCACCCCAAGCCCAGCCGGCAAAGCTTTCCCCCATCGGGCGCGCCGTCGCCGCCAGCGCCCCGCAAATCAAGCCGCAGAGCCCCACGCAAACGCACCCCGCGCCGTCTCCGAAGCTCGACCGCCCGGCGCCGCGCATGCGCAGATGATTGGACCTGGACACGCGCTGCGAGGCATGAGAAAACATAGGTAGACCAACCCGACCGGAGTAGAAAAAATGAGCTTTCCCGCCATCGTCGCACCCCGCCCCGAAGTCTATAACAGCGGCCTCGCGTTGGAGCTGATCGCGCTGACCGTGGGCCTTGCCGCGCTCTTCGTGCTGATCCGGTCCATCATGTTGCGCGGGAGCCCCAAGGACGCCAACACCGCCACCGGCATGGCCTGTTTCTTCGTGGGCGCGGCAGGTGTCGCCGCGTTGACGATGGGGGATTCGGGCGTGTGGGTTAGCGCAGCCGTGGGCGCTACCGGCTTCGCGCTTGCGCTTGGCTTGTCGGCATATGACACGCTGACCGGGCGCACGCTTCGTGAGCGCGAGGCGGAAGCCATGGAGCGGGAAGAGCGCGCCAATCTTGAATCCGCGTTCAGCGCCCAAGTCATCGCGCGAAACGACGCCCGGCGCGCCGCCTCTGAACTCAAAAAGATCGGCCGCAATGACTGAAAGCCGCTTGGATCATCTTCCACTGTTCGCGCCCGAGGTCGGGCGCGCATGGTCTTTTAGGCTCGACGATGATAGCGACGCGCGAACGCTCGCGCGCGTCATTCTCACGCACCGCGATGGCCGCGAAGTCGTCGCCGCGAGCTTCGTCAGGGGCATCCCCGTCGCCCACTTCGAGGGCTGGAAAGCGCGGGCGATGCGCGCCGCGTGGCACGCTTGCAAAGCGCTGAACATCGAAGAAGAAAAAAGCGCGCTCGCGTCGCGGCTGGACTGACCGACGGCGATCCGCTTGGCGCAAGCTTTGCGCTATTGTGTTGCCCGCGCTTTATCCGATTGATAAAACAAAGGGATAACAACAAGAGCGGGGGTGGATCGTGCGGCAAGCGTTTGAAAATCTCATCAACATCGCCAAGGCGCGCCCGCAAGTGTGGCTCGATAGCGCGACGCTTTCTTTTTGCGCGTCTGCGCTCGCGCTTGAAGCCGGCGGCGTTATCTTCGGCCCCATCGAATCGCCGGCACCGGTTGCATTGCTTTCGCTTGCGGGCCTTTTCTTGCTGCTTTCGATCTATGAGAAATCGCCGCGTGAATGGTCGGGGCTTGTTCACTGCGTCAAACACTGGCATCGCCGAAACATCTGCAAAGAGCGCCGACGCGAGCGCGAGCGCGAAGCCCGCATGCGTCGCGAAAAGCTGGACGAAGAGCGCGAGCAAGCGCGCCGTGTGCGTCTCGCGAACCTCACCCGCCTCCACCGCTTTGACGACGAAGACGGGGGGCAATGATGCGCGCCAAAATCTTCGCCGGGCTTTTGACCGCCCTCGCCAGCGCGAGCGCGAGCGCCGCCCCGAATTTCTTTGATGTCTCTTGCTCAGATCGGTCGATGTCCGACTATCTCGCGCCGCTCTTCGGCTCACTCTTCTCCGAGTGCGGAGGCGGCGCGGGCGCGCTTGAAAAGGCGCTTGGCATTCTCAACGGCGGCGCGCTGACGGTGGGCGGCATCTTCTTGGCTTACACCCTCATCGTCGGCATCATGCAGACGGCGCACGACGGCGAAGCGCTGGGCAAGCGCTGGTCGAGCATGTGGCTCCCCATCCGCACAGTGCTCGGCATTGGCTTGGTTGTCCCAACGTCCGGGGGCTACTGCGTCGCCCAACTGCTTGTCGGATTCTTGATTGGGCAAGGCGTGGGGCTGGCCGACCAGACCTTTAACGCATGGCTTGGCGCGTTCACGACGCCACAAGGCATGGCGCCTCGCGCACGGCTTCCGAACGTCTCCGAGCTCGCCAACGCGGTCTTGGCCTCGCAAGTGTGCATGGCTGCGTTCAACGACCTGCGCGGCGAGGGGGCGGCGGCGAACATCATGGCTGACCCGATGGCGGCTGCAACGCCGGCCGAGGGCGTGCACGCTTACGGCGTCAACGGCGGGACCGAGTGCGGCGCGGTGCGCTTTCAATCACGCGGCGCAGGCTCGAAAATCGCCGGCTGGGCGGGGATCGAATACGACGCGGGCGCGCTCGCAAGCATCGATGCGGCGCACCGGCAAGCCTTTGCGGCTCTTGAAACGAGCATGGCGAAGACCGCCCAGGGCGTGGCGAAAAGCATCCACGAGGGCGCGGCGCCCGATGTCGCCGCCGATGTCGGCGCGGCGGTCGAAGCGTATCAAAAAAGTGTGAGCCAAGCGGCCGCAAGCGTCTACAACAATTCCCAAGCGCTCGACAGCTTCGTTCAAAGCGCGGGCAAAGATGGCTGGGCTTTCGCTGGGGCTTACTACTCGAAGTTGGCACAGATGCAAGACGCGCTTAATGGCGCCATCGCGCACACCCCAGCGGCGACCCGTCCCGATCCGCGCCGGCTCCCGCCCGGTATGGGGATTTACTTCGCGCGCCTCGACACGCTTGCGACGAATCCCGGCGGCGCATTGAGCGCAACCGCGAGCGCGTCAAGCGATCTTGGCAACACGTCCAGCCCGCTCGCCCAGGGCGCGCGCGAAGTGATGAACTCTGTTTTCGGCGGCGACTGGATCGCGAGCGCAATTCAAGCCGACAAGAACCGCAGCGCGCTCATGAGCGTGAAAGACTTTGGCGATTACCTCATGACCGGCGCCGAGGCGGGAATGGGCGCGGGCGTGCTCATGACGAGCGCGGCCAAGGCGGTCGATTCGGAAAACAATAGCTGGCTAGGCGAGGCCGCGAACGTGTTGAGCTTTGGCGCGTCCAAGGCACTTGCGGGCGGGGCATCTGGCGCGATGCAGGCGGTTGGCTACATGCTAATTTTCGCTTGCTTCGCGCTCTTTTTCTTTGCCGCCGGCATCGCGGTTTATCTGCCGATGGCGCCGTTTTTGATCTACTTCGGCGCCTTCGCTGGGTGGCTGCTGCTCTGCCTCGAAGCGGTCATCGCCGCGCCAGTTTGGGCCATCATGCACTTGATGCCCGAGGGTGACGGAATCGCAGGGGGCGCGCGTCAAGGCTATGCGCTCTTGCTTGGCGTGCTGCTGCGGCCGGTGCTGATCGTGCTGGGTTTCATCTGCTCGATGGGCGCGCTAGATTTGCTCGTGCAAGGCTTCAACGCCATCTTTTTCCCGGCGTTCAAGATGGCAATGGCGGGCAGCCTCGTCGGGCTTGGAACTCTAATCACGATGGTCGGCATCTATTTCGGCGCGATGCTGTTTCTGTTCCACTTCGTCTTCGGCTTCATCACCGTCATCCCCGACAAGCTGATGCGCTGGGTTGGCGGCGGCCACGAGCAGCTTGGAGAGAGCGCGCAAGCCCTCTCGAAGACGGGCCAAGGGGGCGCGCAGGGCGTGGGCCAATCGGCCGGCGGCGCCGTCTCTAAAGGGCTCGGCGCGGTCGGCGCCAAAGCCGCGCTTGACGCCCGCCGGGAGCGCACCAAAGGCGAAGGCGACCCGCGAGTGGACGCCGGCCAAGCGATGCAAGAGAAGAAGGGAAAGGGCGAGCAGTGAAGCGGGGGAGGGGGGAGAAAGGCGCGGTTTCCCGCGCCTTTCTTTTTCGTGATGCGGCGCGCTTAATAAAGCGATGCGCGTTCGTGCTTCACTTGCTTTCTTGAATCATCGCGCAAAGCGAAAACATGCCGTCATCGCTGATGCCTTTCGCCGCGTCGCCCGCCGCTGTCAAGTTAGCGGCAATGTCTCGAATGGAGACGCGCCCCATCGAGCCGTTGTAGCACTTTGCGACAATGTTCATCGTTGCTATCTGCGCCGATTCATTTTCGAGCTGCCCACGGGCGGCGATGATCGTCATGAGCTGCCGTGTGAACGTCTCCGGCGTCTCTGCATAAGCATGCGTAGCTCGCAAGCCGAACAAGAATTTTTCCACCATCGTTAGCGTTTTCGCCGATGGCTCGTGTCCGAGCGCCGCGCCCATCGTCAAGCAAATGGAGCGCCCATCGGCCTTTGAAATACCCTTTACATCCTCTTGCACGGCGCGGTCGTAATCGCAAAGGGAACGCGACGGGCTTACCGCCTCCGCGCTCGCGCTTGGCGATGGCGCCGGCGGTTCGCTCTTGCCGCAGCCGGCGGCGATCAACGGTAAAGCACATGCGAGAATGCGAAACGCTTTTGCGCCCATCGGGCCAAGGTCTACTAACACGATATCCCCAAGCAAAAATTGCTATTTTAGCTCTTGTTGAGCTGCAAAAGTTGGCTCCTTCTTTGCTGTTGCAATGTGCCGGCTTAGGCCGGCGTCGATCTTGTCGGCGAGTAGGTTGGGCCGCAGCTTCATATAGCCTCGCAGGGTGCTAATGTTGGTGTGGCCGCTGATGCTCATAATCTCCGCGTCGGTCAGCGTCGTATACTCGAACAATTGACAGATCGCCTCGTGGCGCAAGTCGTGGAACGTTAGCCCCTTCACCTTCGCTCGCACGCACAGGCGCCGCCACCCTTTTGAGAGCGTGCTTGTGTCCGCCCAAAAATGGAATGGGCGGGGGTCTTCGTCGCGCTCCGCTTGCGTGCGCTGGTCGAGCGCCTTCAATTCTTCGAGCACCGCCGCCGCTTCGCGCGGCAACGGCACTTGTCGAAAAGTTGAGGTCTTCACGTTCTCGGGCGGAATATCCCAAGTCTTGCGCGGCAAGCTAATCTCGCTCCACTTGGCTTTGATGATCTCTTGCGCGCGTGCGCCAGTCGCCAGCGCGAAGCGCATCAACAGCATCCACTCAGTGCCGAGCTTTCGGCCCGTTCGCGCCGCGTTTTCAATCGCTTCGCGCTCGCCCGCTTCCATGCGTCGCTCGCGTTTTCCAGCCCATGCGCTCGGAATGTGCAAGCCGTTGAACAAGTCCGGGTCGAGCGGGTATTTCTCGCGCCGGCTGTGCCATTGCAAGACCTTCTTGACTTGAAAAAAGTGATGGCGCACGGTGCTCGGCGCATACGTGCGCGCCCGTCCGCCGTCGTAGTAAATGCTGCGCTTTTTCACGTTCGCCGGCTCGCTGATCGGCGCTTTGAGCAGAGCATCAATGAAGCCTTGAAGCGTATCGCGCGTGATGCTCGCCACGGTCTTGTCGTATTTGAGATTTTCGCCGCACAAGAACGCGCGGACGCCCGCAACAAGCTGCGCCTCACGCTTGCTTAGTTCGCCGTCCCTCGTCGCGCCCTTGGGGCGATAGTGCGCCGCGAACTCGTCGCACGCGCGCGAAAACATGAACTGCGCGGCCTTGGTGTTGACGCGCTCGCCTTTGTCGAGCTTGGCTTCTGTTGCGTGCGCCCATGCGAGCGCGTCGGCGTGCTTTTTAAAAGTTTTGGTCAGCTTAGTAGGTTCATTCCCATTTTGTCGAAAAATGCGAACTTCATAACTCTCGCCGCGTTTGCGTATGCTCGCCATCGCCTTCCTGACTTGGGCAAAATTTGGGCAAATGGTCGAGCCATCGGCCGGGAGCCCTTATTTTAGCGCGCTTTCTAGGATGGGGGTGGAGCCTTCTAAGCTGAGGGTCGCTGGTTCGAACCCAGCTGGGCAGGCCATCCCGTGTTTTACTCAGGCAAGCGAACGACGCATGCCGATTCTTCGTGTTAGTGTCCATTTCGACAACAACATGCCCGTCGGGCCACGATACGAGGAAAAATCATGCTGCACCACCGTTTGCTGGGGCGTGCCGCCATCTCGGCGGCACTCGTCTGTTCGTTTTCCGTATGCGTGGGCGCGCATGCCCAGCAGGCGCCGGCGCCGGCCACCACCGCCGCTACCCAGACGCTGACGCTGCCGGCCGGCAGCGCTGCTCCGGCCGCCGCGGAAGGCAGCGTCCAGTTCATCGGCACCGCGACCGTGCTGATCCGCTACCAGGGGTTCACCATCCTCACCGATCCCAACTTCCTGCACAAGGGCGACCACGTACATCTCGGCTATGGGCTCACGTCCGAGCGCATGACCAACCCGGCGATCGACCTCGACCAGCTGCCGCCGATCGACCTGGTGGTGCTGTCGCACATGCACGAAGACCACTTCGATAAACTGGTACAGGAAAAGCTGGCCAAGGACACGCCGATCGTCTCGACGCCTGAAGCAGCCGAAGCGCTCACGCAACTCGGCTTTACGCGTACCTTCGGCCTGTCGAAATGGAGCAAGCTCGAGGTCGAAAAAGGCGAGGCCCGGCTGCGCATCACCGCCGCGCCGGGCCGCCACGGCAAGCTCGGCATGCAGGCCCTGCTGCCGACGGTGATGGGGTCGGTACTGGACTTCGGGCCGGACACCGCCGCGCCCAGCTACCGCATGTACATCAGCGGCGATACGCTGGTGTACGACGACTTGCAGAACATCCCGCAGCGCTTTCCGGGCATCGACCTGGCGCTGCTGCACCTGGGGGGCACCCGCATCCTGGGCGTGTTCAAGGTCACCATGGATGGCAAGGATGGCGTCCAGTTGATGCAGATCGTGCAGCCGCGCCATGCGATCCCGATCCACTACAACGACTACGACGTGTTCAAGTCGCCGCTGGCCGACTTTGCACGCGAGGTCAAGGAAGCCGGACTCGAGCACAAGGTGACTTACCTGGCGCATGGCCAGACCTATCGCTTCACGCCGGCCCGGCGCTGATGCCCCGGCCGGGCCTTATTCGCGCTCCTCGGTATTCGGCGCCAGCGTCTGGTGCTCCTCGAAGGGCCAGCCGCTGTAGGGCTCGATGTGGCGCTGGAACTCGTGCGGCATCACGACCGGCACCTGCAGGCACACACTTTGGGTCGGCAAGACTTCTATCCAGTCGCGCACCAGTTCCTTGTAGGCCAGGCCAACCGGACGGATCTTGCGGTCGAGGTCATACAAGCCGAGCGCATTGACGTTGCCGTTGTTCTCGCGTAGCGCCGTGTCCCAGTCGACCTGGTCGGTCAGCGAATACCACGTGAAGCCGACCAGCGGCACGCCGTTGTTGCGCACCCGCAGCACGTTGGCCCACTCCTTGCGCAGCCAGTTGACCGCCTCGTCGCCGCGCGGTCCCTGGCACATATTGGTCTCGGTATGCATCACCGGCAGGCGATAGCGGTTGTAGTACTGGTGGGTGATGACGGCGTAGCCGAAGATCTCGCCGGCGGAGCGCGTCAGGCCGTCCGGCGAGACGTAGTGCTCGTTGGTCTCGTAATAATCGTTGCCCATGATGCAGTGGTGCTTCAGATTATTTTGCAGGAAGAAATGGTATTCCTCCCGTGTCATGCCATTGTCGAGCAGGTACTCGTACATCTCGGAATCGACGCGCCTGCCGTAATTGAGGTCGAGCGAGAGGAAGCGCCGCGCATTGAATTTTTCGGCGGGGCCGATGGCGGCAGGACGCTCGGCGTGGAAGTACTCGCTCGACTCGCTCTGTACGAACAGCGCATCCGGACGGACTTTCAGGATCGCATGCATGGCCAGAACGTTGGCCTTGACGATGTGTTTGAGCGCGGTCACATAGCCCTGGTCGGTCGTCGTCTGCTCGTTCCACCAGCCGTACAATGCGGAGAACAGCGCGCAGATCGACATTTCGTTGATCGGCGTGTACAGCTGGATCCAGGGATAACGGCGTGCAAAGGCACCGGCGTAGTCGGCAAACAGGGCGGGAAAATCCGGATTCTGGAAATTGCCCACCCAGTCGGGCACGCCGAAGTGGCACAAATCGACGATCGACGCGATATTCCGGTGGCGCAGGTCGTTGAAGACGAGATCCGAGAATTCCCAGTCGTAGCGGCCCGGCGCGAGCCAGGTCCGGTGCAGTGGCGGACCGTAACGCAGCACCTTCAGCCCAAGTTCCTCCACCAAGTCGAAATCGGTTTTCCAGTAACGGTAATGGCCGCATTTGTCCAGCTCGTCCATACGCACGCGGCCATGCTGGATGGTCGGGTTACTGTTTTCGATACCGGTCGCAAATATGAAGCCTGGAGACATGCCCACCCCTTGCTGCTAATCGTGAAAACATTGTAACCGCAATCTCGGCAGCGCTCCGAAGCGTGCGCGCCCGCCGGTCTGCCGCGTCTAGGCTATGATTATCCTCTGACAATATTTCAAATAAACCATACCAGCATGTCGAATGCCGCCGTGGCCGCCAGCGCCACCTCCATGGACCCATCCCAGCGCCGTCTTGCCTGGGGACTGCTGGTATCGCTGTTGCTGCATGGTCTGCTGCTGGCACTGCATTTCGGCGTGGCCGGGCTGGATGCGGGGGCCGGTGCGCCGTTGAGCGTGCGATTGGGGTCCGGCGTGCCGCTGCCGCTGGCCGTACCGATGCCGCCGCCCTTGCCGCAGGTGACGCTGCCGCCGCCCGCCGCACCCCAGCCGGTTCCGCTGCCTGCGCCCTCGACGCCGCCCGTGGCGCCATCGCCGACGATGCCGTTGCCGTTGCCGTTGCCGGCAACGGCGGCCGAGACGGCCCCACGCCCGGCGCACCATGGTTTCAGCCTGCTCGATCCAGTGCCGGCCCCGGTGCCTGCGCCGCTACCGTCCGCGCTGCCGCCAGCATCCACGATCACTCGACGCCGTTCGCCGCGCCGCCGGGTGCGCCCCAGGACGCCCGGGGACACGTTGTCGGCACGGGTAATCGCTCGGGATACGCCGGCGGACAACGATTTCAAGTTGCCGCCTCCGGCTGCCGAGCCTGAGTCCGAACCCGATACCATGGCCAGCGCGCCGGCGCCCGACGCGGCAGTGGAAGCGCCGCCTGACGTGGCGTCCGAGCCCGATCCGCGCCGGCGTGAGGAAGAACGCGAGCGCTTGGCCGCCCAGCGTGAACGCGAACGTGAGGCAAGACGCCGGACCGACGAACAGGCCGTGCTCGACGCAGCCGAGACGGCCGCGCAGGCCGAAGCCGGGCGGCGCAACGAAGCGCTGGCCCAGCAGGGCGCTGCCGCCGAGGATGAACTGGTGCGGCAGCAACAGCGTGAAGAGGCGCGTCAACGTACCCTGGCCGAGCAACGGGCGGCTGAGCAGCGGCGCGAACGCGATGCGGTGCTGGCACGTCAGGAAGCGGAGCGCCGGCTTGCTCGGCAGGCCGAACAGCAACGCACCGAGCAGCGCCAGCAGGAGGAGGCGCGCGTGGCCGAGCAGCAGCGTGTGGAGCAGTTAGCCGAGCAGCAGAGGGCGCGTGAACTGGCCGAGCAGCAACGAGCCCAGCAATTGGCTGAGCAGCAGCGTGTGGAGCAGTTGGCTGCGCAGAAAAGGGTGCGCCAACTGGCCGAGCAGCAACGGACTCAGCAACTGGCCGAGCAGCAGCGAGCGCAACAGCTGGCCGATCAACAGCGTGCCCAGCAACTGGCCGAGCAGCAGCGTGCGCAGCAGCTAACCGAGCAGCAGGCGCGCCAGCTGGCCGAACAGCGCGCCGCTGACGAGCGTGCCCGGCAGCAGGCCGGGCAGCTGGCCCGTCAACAGGCCGACGAGGATACGCACCGGCTGGCCCGGCAGGCCGCCCACGAGCGTGCAGGCCGCGACGGTGGCCCGGCGTCCGGTCCCGGTGCCGGCGAAGCGCGCGTTGCCGCAGGCGGCGGCAGCGGCAATGGCAGCGGCCCGGGAAGCGGGACGGCGCCGCGCACCGACCTGGGCGGCGGCGTGGTGGCCCGTGCGCGCGAGGCGCTGCGCGGGATTGACATCGGCAAGCCCTTGCCGCCGGCGCTGCGTCCCGCCGAGGAAGCGCAGCGCGACCTGCGCCGCGCGCGCGCCGACGCCGCCAGCCGCGACGTGCCCCTGCGCATGTACATCGACAGCGTGCGCCAGAAGATCGAGCGCAACGCCATCGTCGGCGAGAACCTGCTGGCCGAAGGCGTGGTACGCACCTTCCCGATCGTCAGCGTGGCGATCCGCAGCGACGGCAGCATCGAGGACGTGACCATCGTGCGCTCCAGCGGCCGCGCCGACATCGACGATATCGTGCGCCGTACCGTCGGCCTGAATGCCCGCTACGCCGCGTTTCCGCCGAACGTGGCCGCGCATTACGACGTGATCGAGCTGCGCCGCGTGTGGCGTTTCGCCGGCGTCCTCAAGCTGGTCGAAGAGATGCGTTGAGGGCCAACCGGCCCCCCTTTGACCTGAGCCAGCCGTTTGACTTAAGCCAAAACCCTGCCTGTTGAGCAGCTTACCCTGACTTTGATCGCCAGAGGCTGGCAGCTCATACAACAGGCGCCACATGAATGCATCTACCAGGAAATTTCCCCGAGACATGGGTAGCGCGGTCCCGGCATGGACCCGTGCTCTGGCCAGGCATCTGGCTCCGCTACCGGTACTGTGCCTGGCCTTCGGGCTTGTCCTGGCGGGGTGCAGCGCGCCCGGCATCCATTTTCGGTCCGGCACGAACGCCGGCGCCGACGAGCCTGCGCCGCCGACGGAACTCATCACCGAGACGCTGCTCGCCAGCGAACGGCAGCAGAACCGCGCGGTGGCCAACCAGAACCTCGACAGCCTGCTGGTGCCGAATCCGCCGCCCTATAAAATCGGCGGCGGCGACATCCTCTCGATCGTGGTGTGGGACCATCCTGAACTGGCCGGCGGCCTGACTGCGTCAGGCAACACCGATCCCGCCACCGCCGCGAGCGCGAGCGCGGTACCGCAGGGCTTCGTGGTCGACCACCAGGGACGTATCCAGTTTCCGCTGGTCGGACTACTGGTCATGGAAGGCCTGACCGAGGAACAGGCGCGCGGGTTGCTGACCACCCGCCTGGCCAAGTACCTGGCCCACCCCAACGTCACGCTGCGCGTGCAGGCCTACCGCAGCAAGCGCGTCTACATCGACGGCGAAGTCAAGTCGCCCGGCCTGCAGGCGATCAACGACATTCCGATGACCCTGGTCGAAGCGCTGAACCGTGCCGGCGGCCTGCTGCCTACCGCCGACCAAAGCCGCATCGCCCTGGAACGCGGCCAGCAGCGCTACACCGTCAACCTGCGCGAGCTGGTCCAGAAGGGCGTCAATCCCGGCCTGGTGATGCTGGCGCCGGGCGACGTCGTGCGCGTGCATTCGCGCGACGAAAGCAAGGTGTTCGTGTCGGGCGAGGTGATCACGCCCAAGGCGCTGCTGATGCACGATGGTCGTCTCACACTCAACGAAGCGCTCGGCGAAAGCGGCGGCATCAGCCCGCTGAGCGGCGACGCGCGCCAGGTCTACGTGGTGCGCAAGACGCCGGAGCGTACCCGGGTATTCCAGCTCGATGCGCGGGTGGCCGGATCGCTCGCCATGGCCGAGGCTTTCGAGCTGCAGCCGAAGGACATCGTCTACGTCGCGGCGACGCCGCTGGCGAACTGGAACCGGCAGCTGAGCCTGCTGATCCCGGGGGCCCTGACGTCCGCCGTCACCGCCACCAACCGGCCCTGATCCGCACCCAGCCGCACCCATGAGCACCGACCCGATCCACGCACGGAGCACACGATGAGCAATGCCAGCGAGCAGCACGCACTGACCCAGGTGGCCCCCAGCCTGCCGATCCCCGGCGTGCCCTTCGATCCGCGCGTGGTCGAGATGCCGCAGCAGGATCCGGGCTTCGACTTCAGGGGCCACCTGCACACCCTGTACGACAGCCGCTGGCTGATTGGCGGCATCACCGCCCTCATCACGCTGGTGGCGGTGCTGTACGCGCTGGTCGCGAAGCCGGTGTACGAAGCCAACCTGATGATCCACGTCGAAGAGGAAAGCCCGAACGCGTCGAAAAACATCCTGAGCGAAGCCTCGTCGCTGTTCGAGACCAAGAAGGCCGCGATTGCCGAAATGGAGCTGCTGCGCTCGCGCATGGTGGTATCGCGCGCGGTCGACAACCTGCAGCTGACCATCGACGTGCGTCCGAAATATTTTCCGATCGCCGGTTTCTGGTTTGCCAAGCAGAACGGCAGTGCCTTGTCGGAGCCGGGGCTGTTCGGCTACGGCGGCTATGCCTGGGGCGGCGAAAAGGCCGAAGTCTCGCTGTTCGAGGTGCCCGACGCCTGGCTCGGACGCGAATTCACGCTGAGCGCGCTCGGCAGCAAGCGCTTTCGCTTTTCCGGCGGTGGCCAGCGCATCGTGTTCGACGGCGACGTCGGCCTGCGCTACCGTGTGCCGACGCCCGAAGGCGTGATTGAACTGAAGGTCGACCGCATGGCCGCCAATCCCGGGACGCGCTTCCAGCTGCGCCGGATGTCGAGCCTGGCCATGATCCAGGCGATCCAGAACACGCTGGTGATCGCCGAGCAGGGCAAGCAGTCCGGCATCATCGAAGTCAAGCTGCAGGGCGAGAATGCGCGCCGCACCCATGCCGTGCTGAGCGAGATCGGGCGCGAGTACATGCGCCAGAACCTGGCACGCAAGACCGAGGAAGCCGAGAAATCGCTGGCCTTTCTGAACCAGCAGCTGCCTATCCTCAAGCGCCAGCTGGAACAGGCCGAAGACCGCTACAACCAGTTCCGCAACGCCCACGGCACCGTCGACTTGCAGGAAGAGGCGCGCATGACGCTGCAGCAGGCCGCCGCCGCGCGCGCGCGCCGCAACGACCTGATCCAGAAAAAGACCGAACTGCTGGCACGCTTCACCGAAGACCACCCGGTGGTGGCCGCCGTCAACCGCCAGCGCCGCGAAGTCGAGACCGAGATCGAGTCGGTGAATGCCCGCATCAAGTCCATGCCGGTGCTCGAGCAGGACGAGGCGCGCCTCACGCGCGACATCAAGGTCAACACCGACTTGTACACCGCGCTGTCGAACACCGCCCAGCAGCTGCGCCTGATCTCGGTGGGCCGGGTCAGCAACGTGCGCATGGTGGACGCGCCGATCCCGCCCGAAAAACCAATCAAGCCCAACCGTCCGCTGATCGTGGCGCTGGCGGTCGTCAGCGGCCTGTTCCTGGGCGCCCTGATCGCGCTGACGCGCAAGGCCATGATGGGCGGCATCGACGATCCGCAGAGGATCGAGCGTCTGCTGCGCGCGCGGGTCGTGTATGCCACGATCCCGCACAGCAGCAACCAGGACCGGCTGATGCGCAAGGCGAGGGGCGATCACGGTACGCTGCCGCTGCTGGCCAGCATCATCCCGGAAGACCCTGCCGTCGAAAGCCTGCGCAGCTTCCGCGCCGCCCTGCAATTTGCGATGCCGCACTTCCGCAACAACATCGTGATGTTCGCCGGGCCCACGCGCGGTATCGGCAAGTCCTTCGTCAGTGCCAACTTCGCCGCCGTGATGGCGGCCAGCGGCAAGCGCGTGCTGCTGATCGACGCCGACCTGCGCAACGGCCAGCTGCACCATTACTTCGGCGTTGGCCGCGAGCGCGGGCTGTCGCGCGCCATCCTCGGCAAGGCGAATGTGGAAGACGTGATTCACCACGACGTGGTCGAGAACCTCGATTTCATCCCGACCGGCGAACTGCCGCCGAACCGCTCCGAATTCCTGCTGCACCCGAGTTTCGGCAACCTGCTGCGCCAGGTGAGCGCGGCCTACGACCTGGTGCTTCTGGATCCGCCGCCGCTGCTGGCGATTGCGGATGCCCTGATCATCGGCGCGCATGCGGGCGCCGTCTTCATCGTCGCCCGTTCGGGCCAGACCAACGAATCCGAGATCAGCGAGTCGATCAAGCGCCTGAACCACGCCGGCATCTCGCCCCAGGGCGTGCTGTTCAACGACATGGCACCGCGTCTTGGGACTTATGGCGACTATCCGCGCATCGGCACCGCAAGGCGGATCGGTTTCAGCGGAGGCTGAGCGGCCTGTCGATGGAAGTCGGGCTGCAGCCCTCGGCCCGGTCATCCAGCCGATCGCACGGCGCGTCAAGCAGCGCCACCGAGGCCAGTGCCACCGAGGCCGGCTTATTCGCGCGAGAGGCGAACTCTAGCCACATTCATCGTGTCTAAAGGGGCATGGAAACCGACGATGAATGTACGCATCGGCCTTCGTTCGGCGCCGCTAGCTGTCCCGCTGACAGCATCGTGGCGGTAGCGCTGCGGATGGGCCGGGCAGTCGATGCCCTGTCGTGCCGGCGCGGCACATAATCGAATATCTTGGAAAGATCTGCCGGGAAGGTATCCGGCGCGGCATCGGCTGGCGCCGCCGCGCGGTGTGCCGGATCACGAGCTTCGCTGCCTGCAGCCCGGCCGATACGCTGGCCCGGCGATACGGGCGATACGGGCGAAACGCGCGAAACGCGCGAAACTGGCGATACGGACTGCGCACCCGGACCGATGCCGGGCACGCAGCCTTATTTGAGCGATGCCTATACGATCGCCGTACGCCGCGTCTGCGACCGCAGGGCGTTCTTCAGCAGACGCCGGATGCGGAAGGTATGCGACTCGAACAGCAGGTAGGACAGATAGGCGGCGGCCATGATCGCGAGCAGCATGCCGAAGTAGATCGCGAAATCTGCCGGCTGGTTGGCGACCAGGCGGTTGCGGCCGAATTCCTGCATGCCCAGGTGGCGCAGCAGCTTGATCATCGGTACGTGGATCACGTAGAGCGTGAACGAAAACTCGGATAGCAGATGGGCAGCAGGCGCGAGCATGCGCATCCAGTTGGGGCTGGCAGTGAGCGGACGCTGCATCGATGCAAGGAAAGCCAGCAGCGGCAGGCTGTACATCAGATGTTTCACGAACAGGCCAGGGTTCAGGTCGTCGTTCCCTTCGGTGGCACGCAGAAAGAGGAGGGCGGCGGCGGCGGCAAGGAGCAGAACGGCGCGCACGGCCATCGTGCAATCGATGCGCACGCGCGAGAACAGGGCGCCGAGCAGCCAGAGGGCGAAATACACGGTCATCGACGTAGGCAGTCCCACGGCAGTCAGCACCAGCACAGTGGCGGCAACCAGCTGGCGTACCCGGGTGCGTCCGGTGAACACGATCAGCAGCAGCGGAAACTGCAGGTAGTACCAAGTCTCGTTGGACAGGCTCCACAATGCATAATTGTCGGCGAAGGTCGGCACCAGCACGGTCTGCAGGCCAAGCAGGTTGCCGACGAAGCTGGCGGCCGAGTAATCGTTCGCCGCCGAAAAGTCGGCCTGCGCGAGCGACACGGTACCGGTGACCGTGCCGACCGCGAGCATCAGGCACAGGGCCGGCACCAGCACCGTCCACAACCGGGTGGCGCGGTCGATGGCGTAGGCGGTCATGGCGCCGGGCTGGTCGAGCTTGTTGAGCAGGCTGCCGCCGACCAGCCAGCCGCTGATCAGGAAGAACACGACAACCGCCTGGTGGGAAAAGGCGGTGGCAAAGGCCACTATCTGATAGTAAAGCGGCGGATCGGCGAGTTCCCGCAAGCCGGGGAACATTTCGGATCGCAGGTGCGCCGCCGCGACTTGCAGCGCCGCCAATCCGCGCAGCAGCGAAATCAGGAAGGAATGGGCCGAGTGGGTGTCGACCTGGCTCTGTCGCTGCCAATGCAGACGGAACGATGGGGTACGCATGCTACACATGGGAGTCTCCTGTCGAAAAGCATTCACTGCTGGGAAAAAATGTGTTGAAAATGGATAGCCTCAGCCGCAGTGATCCCAGGGTACTGGTGCGCTATTGCCGGACAGGACCAGGGCGACCTTGATCATCCACCAGTTCAGCGGGGCTGAACGCAGCAGCCAGGCGCTGGCCAGGCAGGCCAGCGCTGCGCAGGCGATCGTGGCCGGCGTCGGCGCAAACGCGGGCGCGGGCGCTGCGGAGGGCACTGCGGCGGCAGCCGTGACGCTTGCAGGAGCAGTTGTAACGTCAGGTGCTGCGGCGGGTGTCAGGGACGGCGCTGCGTCAGGCGCTGCAGCAGGTGCCAAGGATGGGGCTGCGTCATGTAGTGCCTCAGGTGCGCAGGCCGTCACTGCGGTGACTGCCGTGCCGCGGGCAAGCCGTGCAGTGCACAGAAAGACGCAGGCGCCGATCACCCAGCCGGCCGCGGCTTCGGCCAGCGTATGCTCGCCGGCGTGGACGAGCGCCGCCGCGACCACCGCGGCCAGCGCCAGCGCCGCGGCGGCCGCCGCTACCCTGGCGCGTGCCATCCGCGCCGGCATGGCCAGGTAGCACAGGGTCGGGAATACGGCGGCAAAGCCGGTCGCGTGTCCGCTCACGGCCTTGAAGGCCAGGGTCGGCACGCCGGTCGCCCAGCCCATGAAGGCAATCTTGGTGGCCGCCACCAGCCCCAGCGCCAGCCCGAACCCGACGATCCAGCCGAGCGCGGGGCGCCAGGCGCGGGCGGCAAGCAGCCAGGCGGCGATCGCGCTGCCGAGCGGCAGGGTCAGCATGGGGTCGCCCAGATGGAACAACTGGTACCAGCTCATGTGCATGCCGTGCCTCCTACCTGAGCACGGCCGCCAGGGTGCGGAAGATGATGCACAGGTCGAGCCAGAACGAGCGTTCGCGCACGTAGCGCTGGTAGTACTCGAGCTTGACCGGTAGGATGGTCTCGACATAGGCGCGTTCGGGATCGGCGGCGCGCCCCAGGATCTCGCTTTCCTCCTTGTACAGGATCGACGCCAGGTCGGTGATGCCGGGCGCCACCGACAGCACGGCGGCGCGCGCCGCCGGCGGATAGCAGTCGACGTAGCGCGGCACTTCCGGACGCGGACCGACCAGGCTCATCGTGCCCTGCAGCACGTTGATCAGCTGCGGCAGCTCGTCCAGCTTGCTGCTGCGCAGGAAGCGGCCGGCACGCGTGATGCGCGGATCGCGGCCGACGGTGAGCTGGCGGCCGTCGTCGGGACGGGCCACCATGGTGCGGAACTTGAGGATGTCGAAGCGCACGCCGTGGCGCCCGACCCGCTGCTGGCGGAACAGCACTGGCCCCGGCGAATCGAGCCGGACCCACAGCGCCAGCGCCAGCAGCAGCGGTGCCAGCAGCAGCACGCCGATACCGGCGGCGCACACGTCGAACAGGCGCTTGGCCACCTGCGTGCCGGACCGGTCGCGGTGTCGCTGCGGGCGCTTGTCGTCGGGATTCGTCATGCCAGCAGCTCGTGCAGGGCGCGGATGACGCGGTCCTGGTCGGCGTCGGTCATCCTGGTATAGAGCGGCAGCGTGAGCATACGCTCGAAGCAGGCTTCGGCGACCGGGAATTGCGCCGGCACCAGGCTGCCGCTCTCGCGCCAGTAGGGATGGCGGTGCAGCGGGATGAAGTGCACGCTGGTGCCGATGCCGCGTTCCGACAAGGCCTGGATCAGGGCGTCGCGGCCGAGCGGCGCCTGCGGCGCCAGGCGCACCACATACAGATGCCATGCGTGGGTGCTGGCGGCACCGTCGTCACCGGCGGCGCCGGCCCGTGCCGGCAGCTGCAGCGGCAGCCCGGCCAGGCCGGTGTCGTAGCGCTGCGCAAGCTGTTCGCGGCGGCGCGCGAAGCGGTCGATCTTGCGCAGCTGCTGGATGCCGATGGCCGAGGCGATGTCGGTCAGGTTGTACTTGAAGCCGGCGGCGACGACTTCGTAGAACCAGGCCGGCGTACGCGATACATAACGGTTGAAGGCGTCCTGGCTGATGCCGTGGATGCGCATCAGGCGTACACGCCTGGCCAGCTCGGGGTCGCGCGTGACCACCATGCCGCCTTCGCCGGTGGTCATGGTCTTGTTGGCGTAGAAGCTGAACACGGTGGCGTCGCTGCCGAGCGTGCCGACCAGCTGACCCTTGTAGCGGGTGGGAAAGGCGTGCGCCGCGTCCTCGACCACGCGCAGGCCGTGGCGCCGGGCCAGTGCCAGCAGGGCATCCATGTCGCAGGCCAGACCGGCATAGTGCACCGGCATGATGGCGCGGGTGCGCGGCGTGATGGCGGCCTCGACGGCGGCGAGGTCGATGTTCATATGGTCCGGGTCGACGTCGACCAGCACCGGCTGCGCGCCCAGGTAGCGCACCACTTCGGCGGTGGCGGTAAAGGTCATGGTCGGCACGATCACTTCGTCGCCGGGACCGATGCCGAGGCCTTCCAGGGCCAAATGCAGGCCGGCGGTAGCGGAGTTGACCGAGATCGCCTGCAGGTCGGCCTGGCCGAGGTAGGCGGCGAAATCGTGTTCGAACTGGCGCGTGAGCGGCCCGGTCGTGACCCAGCCGGAGCGCAAACAGGCTACCACGGCGTCGATCTCGGCGTCGTCGATGTCGGGCAGGGCGAAGGGCAGGAAAGGTTCGACGGCGGATTCGGTACGGTCTTGTTCAGCCATGGCGCGCATCTCCAGCAAGGGCGGTTAAAAAGCGTTGTCCAAGCACCGGGTAGGTGTGGTTGGCGAGGGCATAGGCGCGGCCGCGCAGTCCGAGCGCGGCGCGGGCGTCGGCACCCAGCGCTAGCAGGGCGAGGATGCCGTCGGCCAGCGCTCCCGGGTCTTCCGGTGCCACGGTGAGTCCGCAGCCGGCCTCGGCCACCGGATCGTTGCCGGCCTCGACCGCGTGGAGCACGGGACGGGCCGCCATCATGTAATCGATCAATTTATTAGGTGAGATGCCGAAGCGGTACAGCGGCTGCCGGCGCCAGCCGATATAGGCGAGGTCGAAGCGGCGCAGCAGCGCCGGCACCATGGCCTTCGGCACCGGATCGAAGAAGTGCACGTTGGCCAGGTCCATGTCGAGCGCACGCCGGACCAGTGCCGCCTTGTCGGGTCCGTTGCCGACCAGTACGAAGGCGACCGGCTTGTCGCGCAGCCGTGCGGCGGCGTCGAGCAGGTTGCCCAGCGCATTCGCCAGGCCATGGGTGCCGGCATAGCCGACCACGAATTTGCCGCGCATGCGCAAGGTGTCGAGCGCAGCATCGAGGGTGGGCGGCAGCGCATGGGTATCCGCTTTCCCCTCGTCCTGCCATTCGGCTGGGTCGACGCCGTTCGGCACCAGGTGCAGCTTGTGCGGCGCCATGCCATGCGCCTCGAGGTGTTCGCGTACGCGCGGCAGGATCGAGACGACGGCATCGGCCTGACGGCAGGCGAAATCCTCGGCCGCCTGTAGCAGCATGATGAACGGATGCCAGCGCGAGTAGCCGCCCAGTTCCATCGGCGACAACGGCCACAGGTCGTGCAGTTCGAACAGCAGGCGCGCGCCGGCGCGGCGGGCAATGCGCGCGGCCGGCCAGATGTCGAGCGGATAGGTGCTGGAGGCAATCACCACGTCCGGCCGCAGGCTGCGCGCCAGCATGTCGGCATCGCGCCGCAGGCGCAGCACGAAGGCCAGCATGTTGCGTACCCGTCCGGCGCCGTTGCCGCGGTAAGGCGGCGTGGCCAGCCAGGTGTAGTGGATGCCGTCGATGGTCTCGTCCAGCCGCCCGGTGCCCTGCAGCTGTGGCGCCTGGCTGCGGATGTGCGATTCGGATGAGGCGACGATGTGCACGCGGTGCCCGAGGCGCACCCACTCGCGCGCCAGGTAATAGGGACGGTATTCCATCCCGTGGCGCACCGAACCGGCGTAATGGTTGATGAGAAGGATGTTCATGTGTGCCACACCAGTTCTTCGGCCAGGCGCACCATGTTGCAGCGCGTGTTTTCGACCCAGTTGGTTTCCCACTGGACCGGGTGGGTCAGGAAGCAGATGCGCGCATGGCGGCCCAGCGCCTCGAAGGGTGAAACCGGGTAATAGAACACCGGATACGGACGATCGCTGACGTACAGGTCGAAGTGGCGCAGCAGCTCGCTGTCGTAGGATTCGCATTCGATGCCGCAACGCCGGCGCAGCTCGGGATCGCGCAGCAGCTCATGGTTGATCACCTTGAGGCGGCGGTTGGCGAAGTCGCCGTGACTGGCCACCGTCGCCATCCGCAAGCCGAGTTCGGTGCTGATGCGCATGAAATTGCGCTCGAACTGGACGCGGATGTCGGGGAAGCACGCGCGCACTTCGCAGCCGCGCCGCAGCCGGTGGTGCTTGGCATAGGTGGCGACTTCCTCGTAGTGATAGCTGGCTTCGCTGCCGGCGGCTTCGATCGCGCGCATGAAGCCGATGTCGAGCGTGCTCAGGCGGAAGTAGTAGCTGGCCCGCACCCCATGCCTGACCTCGAGGTCGAACATCTTGCGCGCCGTGCGCAGGTCGCTGTCGATGTCGTGGCGGTGCACCAGCACCCGGGCCGGTCCGCCGTCGCTGCGCTGTACGGCGCGGTAGAAGTCGCGCACCGACAGCTGGGCATAGCCGGCCTGGCCGGCCAGCACCAGCAGCTTTTCGTATTCGTCCAGGCGCGACGGCATCAGGTAGTCGGCGTAGAGGCGCGAATACAGGCGCCGCAACAGCGACCGGCGCGGGGCACGATGGGGGGCGCCGTGCGGCGGCGTGGGCAGCGGACGGAGAGAGGTGTTCATTGCTTACTGTACTTCACGCGAAAGGGCTGGAAGCCGAGGATCTGCTTAAACTGGCGCAAGCCGGGCTGGGCACCGAAAAACGTGTCGTACATTAGGTAGCGCACCCGCTTGCTCTCGATCAGGCGCGAAGCGACCTCGACGACCAGCAAATGCATGATGCCGTCGTTATTGCGCATACCGATCAGGTGGGAAAAGGCGTCGAAGTTGCCGTAGTGGCCGACGTTGGCGTAGGCCACCAGCCTGCCTTCGGGGTTCAGCACGCCGTAGTAGCTGAAGTGGCCGAGCCGCTCGAACTGCGTGACCTTGTCCAGGTAGTGCTGGTCCATGCGCCGGCCCTGGCGCACGTCGAGCGAGGTGTTGATGGCGTGGATATCGTCGACGTGGTCGTTGCGCTCGATCTCGCGACAGACGTAGCCGCGGTTGCGGGCGCGTCGCGCGTGCCAGGCGCCGTGGTTCTTGCCCTGGATGGTGTCGAGGTAGGCCGGCGTGTCGGCATAGTGTCCGAGGTCGATCAGGGCCGCGCCGATCGTCTTGTTGCGGATGATCTTGTAGCGCGGATGCGGCTTGGTGAAATAGCGGTAGGTCTTGTCGATGTCGTGCGGATCGATGCGCGAATCGAAGCACAGGCCGGCCACGGGCAGCTTGAGGATCTGGCGGACGGTATCGACATGGCGGAAGAGGGCATTCATGGTCGCGGAGGGTCTCGTGATCGGGAATCAGCTGCACGCCTGGCGCGGGCCCGATGTCGCCGGGTTCCCGGCCAGCGCGCGCGCCGCCAGCAGGTCGTCGTACAGGCCGGCGAGCTTGGCGGCCTCGCTGTGCCAGTTGTAGCGCGCAAGCACCGCGCGCCGCCCGTTCTCGCCCATGCGCCGGGCCACCTGCGGATGCAGGCAGAAATGATCGATGGCGGCAGCGATCGCGGCCGGGTTGCCGGGATCGACGCAGACGCCGCACCCGTTGCCTTCGACGATTTCCTGCCACAGCGGAAAGCGCGAGGCGATCACCGGCAGCCCGGCCGCCATGTACTCGAACATCTTGACCGGCAAGGCATCGAGGTAGTTGACCACTGGATGCAGTGTCACCAGGCCGGCCACCGCGCGCCGCATCGCCGCCTGCACGCCGGCGCGGCCAAGATGGCCATGGGCGTCGACCCGCTTCCACCCGGGAAAATGCGCCACTTCGCGCTCCAGTGCCGGTTCGGCGAAGCTGCCGACCAGCGACAGCCGCGCCGGCGAGCGCAGCAGTTCGCAGGCGCGCACCAGTTCGCGGATGCCGCGGATCGCCGAAATGCTGCCGACGTAGCAGACTTCCGCCACCTTGCCGTCCCAGTCCGGTGCGGCATCGAATTCCTGCAGCGTCGGATAGTTGTTGACGTCGACCGTGTTCGGATGCAGATGGCGCAGGCGCTCGCGGATGAAGGGCGTGGCCGCGACCAGGCCGTCGAAGCGGCGGTAGGCATGCCGTTCGCAGGCGGCGTAACCGGCCGACAGCAGGCGCCGCGCCAGCGGGCTCAGGTAGGGCTTGGCGAGCAGCTGCGCCGGCACGTCTTCGTGGGAATCGAAGATCACGGTCTTGCCGAGGCGCTTCAGGTGCAGCCCGGCCGGCACCAGTTCCGGGTCATGCAGCTGGTAGACGTCGGCGTCGAGCCGGCGCGCCGCCTGCAGCACGCGGCGGGTGGTGCGCAGCACCCGGTTGGCGCGCCCCTCGAGGCGGCCGACGTCGATCACCTGCACGCCATCGACGCGCTCGTCGCCCAGCCCGTCGGCGACCACCAGTGTCACCGCGTGGCCGAGCGCGGCCAGGCTGCGGCACTGCTTCACGAAGATGCGGGTGTCGTAGCGCGGGTGCGCGGAGGACAGGTGGACGATGGCGGCCATGACAGGTTCCGGGTGGGGAGTTGGGAGCGGCTCAGGCCGGCAGCACCAGGGCGGCGGCCGGCGTGTCGTGGCCGACGGCGTCCAGCAGCACCGTGCACACGCGGTCGATGTCGGCATCCGTGAGATACGGCCCCATCGGCAGGCTCAGCACCTTTTCGGCGAGCATGCGCGCGGTCGGGCAGTCGCCGCCGGCCGACAGGGCGGCGTAGGCCGGCTGCAGGTGGACCGGGACCGGATAATGCACGGCGGTCGGGATGCCGGCGGCCTGCAGGGCACGCTGCACGGCCTCGCGCCGCTCCACCACCACGGTGTACTGGGCGTAGACGCTGCTGCGGTCGGTGCGCCGACCGACCGGGCGCACCCGGCCGCCGAGCCGGGCCGCATAGCTGGCGGCGGCGCGCTGGCGCTGCTGCAGTTCCCAGTCGAACAGCGGCAGCTTGGCCAGCACGATCGCGCATTGCAGCGTGTCCATGCGGCCGCCGACGCCGACCCGGGTATGGACGTAGCGCCGGCTCTGGCCGTGCACGCGGATCTCGCGCATGGCGCCGGCCAGCTCATCGTCGCTGGTGAACAGGGCGCCACCGTCACCGTAGCAGCCGAGCGGCTTGCTGGGGAAGAAGCTGGTGCAGCCGATCGTGGACAGGTTGCCGCTCCTGCGGCCGCGGTAGAAGGCGCCGAAGCTCTGGGCGCCGTCTTCGATCACCGGCAGGCCGTGGCGCGCGGCCACGGCGTTGATCTCGTCCATGTCGGCCACCTGCCCGAACAGCGACACCGGGAGGATGGCGCGCGTGCGCGGCGTGACATGGGCCTCGATCTGGGCGGCGTCGAGGTTGCAGGTGGCCGGGTCGACGTCGACGAATACCGGCGTCGCCCCCAGCAGCACGATGACTTCGGCGGTGGCGATGAAGGTGAAGGGCGTGGTGATGACTTCGTCGCCGCGCCCGACGCCGAGCGCCATCAGGGCGATCAGCAGCGCCTCGGTGCCCGATGCCACGGTGATGCAGTGGCGCGCGCCGGTGTAGCGCGCCAGCGCTTCCTCCAGTTCGCGCACTTCGGGACCCATGATGTATTGGCCGTGATCGAGCACGGCCTGGATGCGCGCATTGATCAGGTCGCGCGACGCCTGGTACTGGGACTTGAGGTCGATGAATTCCATGATGGTCCTGGATGGCATGAAGGTCGGGGCGCTGGGCGGGTCACTGGGCGGCTGGCACGATGCTGCAGACCCCGTCCAGCAGCAGGTAGACGTCGCCGGTGTGCGGGCAGACCGCTTCGCCGTTGCCGGCGCGCGGCAGCGGCAGCCGTTCGCCGAAGCGGCTGATCCAGCCGAGCTGGCGCGCCGGCACCCCGGCCATCAGCGCGAAGTCGGGCACGTCGTGCTTGACCACGGCCCCGGCGCCGATGAAGGCGTAGCTGCCGACCGTGATCCCGCAGACGATGGTGGCGTTGGCGCCGATGCTGGCGCCGCGCCGCACCAGGGTGCGCCGGTACTGGTCCTTGCGCACAAAGCCGGCACGCGGGTTGTAGACGTTGGTGAAGACCATGCTCGGTCCGCAGAACACCTCGTCCTCGAGGGTCACGGCGTCGTATACCGAGACGTTGTTCTGGATCTTGACGCGGTCGCCGATGACGACGTCGTTGCCCACGAAAACGTTCTGCCCGAGCGAACAGGCGGCGCCGATGCGCGCGCCGGCGCACACGTGCGAGAAGTGCCAGACCCGCGTGCCCGCGCCGAGGACGGCGCCGTCGTCGACGATGGCGCTGGGGTGGACGGCTTGTATGTCGTTCATAGGCATGCTCAGTACTCCAGCGGCAGGGCGACGCGCTTGCCGTCGCGCGCGGACATGTAGGCGGCGACCAGCACCTCGAGCGATTTCAGGCCCTCGCGGCCATCGGTCTCCGGCTCGGCTTCGCCGCGCAGCACCTTGATCACGTTGTCGTAGTACAGCGGATGGCCGAAGCCGTACACCGAAGTGGTCTGGTAGCTGGCGTCCGCCACCTTGGCGTCGTCGGGGTCGGGCGTGGCGAATTCCCACTGCTGGATCTCGTTGACGGCGACCCCGCCGATGCGCACCGTGCCATGCTCGCCGAGGATGGTGATCGAGCCTTCCAGGTTGCGTGGATAGGTCAGCATGGTTACGTTCATCGAACCGAGCGCGCCGTTGCGCCAGCGCACGCTGATGACGCCGGTGTCCTCGACTTCGATGTCGCGCGCCAGCGTGGCCGTGTAGGCTTGCAGGCTCTCGACCGGACCGACGATCCAGTCGATCAGGTCGACGTAGTGGCTGGCCTGGTTCATGAAGGCGCCGCCGTCGAATTCCCAGGTGCCGCGCCACTTGGCGCTGTTGTAGTACTCGGGCGGACGGGTCCAGAACACGTTCAGATTGACCATGTAGATGCGCCCGAAGCGCTTCTTGTCGACCGCGCTCTTGAGCAGCTGCAGGGTCGCGTTGCGGCGGTTCTGCTTGACCACGAACAGGCGTACCCCGGCGGCGTCGGCGGCGGCGACCATGCGCTTGCCGTCTTCCCAGCGCGTGGCCATCGGCTTTTCGGTGATCACGTGGCGCCCGGCCTGGGCGATGCGGATCGCCTGTTCCGGGTGCAGGCCGGACGGGGTGGTGACGATGAAGGCGTCGGCGTCGCATTCCCTCAGCATCTGGTCGAGGCTGGCGTAGCCGCGGGCGCCGGTGGCGCCGACCGCGCGGTCGAGCGCGCGCGCGTCGACGTCGCACACGCCGGCGAGTTCGGCACGGTCGTGGTGCTGGCGCAGCGCATCGAAATGGTTGTTCGCGATGCGGCCGCAGCCGACCAGCGCGAAGCGGATCTTGCGCTCGAGGATGGGGGCAGGGTAGTTGCGCATGGTCGCTCCTCAGGCTTTCACGACATTCGGCAGCGGCGTCAGGTAGACCCCGCGGGTATCCACGATCAGCTTGGCGTACTGGCGGATCAGGTCGTAGTCGAAGGCGCTGTGCGCGGTGGCCAGCAGCACCACGTCGTAGGACGCGATGGTGGGCGCATCCAGCTCGACACTCTTCAGGTCGAAGCGGTGCTCGCGCATGCGCGGGAATACCGGCACGTGTGGATCGGCATAGTCGACCAGCGCGCCCTTGTCGCGCAGGATTTCCATCAGCTCGACCGAGGGCGACTCGCGCATGTCCTCGACGTCTTTTTTATAGGCGATGCCCAGCACCAGCACGCGGCTGCCCATGACCGACCGGCCGCGCTGGTTGAGGGCGTCGGTGACCTTGCCGATCACCCAGTGCGGCATGTCGCTGTTGATTTCGCCGGCCAGTTCGATGAAGCGCGTGTGCAGGCCGAATTCGCGCGCCTTCCAGGTGAGGTAGAAGGGGTCGATCGGGATGCAGTGGCCGCCCAGGCCCGGCCCCGGGTAGTAGGGCGTGAAGCCGAACGGCTTGGTGGCGGCGGCGCGGATGACTTCGTGGATGTCGATGTCCATGCGGTCGGCGATGACCTTCATTTCGTTGACCAGGCCGATGTTGACGGCGCGGTGGATGTTTTCCAGCAGCTTGGTCAGCTCGGCGGCGCGGGTCGAGCTGACCGGCACCACGCGGTCGATCGCCGGGCCGTACAGGGCAAGGCCAGCCTCGAGGCAGGCCGGCGTGACGCCGCCGCATACCTTGGGAATGGTGCGGGTGTGGAAATCGGGATTGCCCGGGTCTTCGCGCTCGGGCGAGAACACCAGGAACACGTCGCGCCCGACCGTGAAGCCGCGCGACTCCAGGCGCGGTTTCAGTTCCTCGTCGGTGGTGCCGGGATAGGTGGTGCTTTCCAGCGACAGCACCTGGCCGGCCCGCATGAAGGGCAGCAGGGCGTCGGCGGTGTCGAGCACGAACGAGAGATCCGGCTCGCGGTAGGCGTTGAGCGGGGTCGGCACGCAGATGACGAGGGCATCCGGTTCGCCGGCGCGGGTGAAGTCGGTGGTCGCTTCGAAGCCGTGCTCGCGGGCCCTGGCGATGGCGGCGCCGTCGATGTGCTTGATGTAGCTTTCGCCGCGGTTCAGACGGTCGACCTTGGCGCCGTCGATATCGATCCCGAGTACGCGGAAACCAGCCTCTGCATAGCGCAGCGTCAGGGGGAGGCCAACGTAGCCGAGGCCGACGATGCCAATGACGGCGGTGCGGTCACGCAGCCTGCTGGTGAGCTGTTCGAGAGTTGCCGGTTTGCTTTCGTCACGCATGAGTTTCCTCGCGAATCTGTGGATGGTCGGGGCACTGCATTAAATACGGAAAGGCACGAATTTCTTGATCAGGCCCAGCCGCGCCGGCTCGGCGTCGAGCTGCGCGCCGGGTGGCGAGACTTGCGGCTGCGGCTGCGATCCCGCCAGGGGCGCCGCGGCAGCCACCGGGACGGTGGCGGGCGGCTGCGGGTTGTATTCGGTGACGATGGCCTTGACCATCGATTCGATCATGGTGCGCTCGTGGGTCTCGCAGGCCATCATCAGGCAGCTGATGAAGGTGTCGAGCACGGCGGGACGCAATGCGTTTTCCTTCATGCGCATGATGCGCGGGTGCTCGCTCGGGAACACCACGCCGTCGGTCAGCAGCTCCTCGTGCAGTTTTTCGCCGGGGAACAGGCCGACATAGCGGATCTCGATGTCGCCGCCGGCATTCTGCGGCGTCTTTTCGGTCAGGCCGGACAGGGCGATCAGGGTGCGCGCCAGGTCGACGATGCGGACTGGCTCGCCCATGTCGAGCACGAACACGTCGCCACCCTTGGCCATGGCGCCGGCCTGGATGACCAGCTGGGCCGCCTCGGGGATCAGCATGAAGTAGCGCGACACGTCGGGATGGGTGATGGTGAGCGGGCCGCCGCGCGCGATCTGGCGCTGGAACAGCGGGATCACCGAGCCGGACGAGCCGAGTACGTTGCCGAAGCGGACCATCGAGAAGTTGGTCGGGCCGTCGTGGCGCGCCGCCGCAGCCTGGAAGATCAGCTCGGCGATGCGCTTGCTGGCGCCCATCACGTTGGTCGGGCGCACCGCCTTGTCGCTGGAGATCAGCACGCAGGTCTCGACGCCGTGCTTGGCGGCCTGGGTGGCGACGACCTGTGCGCCGACCACGTTGTTGCGCAGGCCTTCGACGATGTTGGCTTCGACCAGCGGCACGTGCTTGTAGGCGGCGGCGTGATAGATGGTGTCGACGGCGCCGTCACGCAGGATGCGCTCGACCAGTTCGGCATTGCAGACCGAGCCGAGGTGGGCCTCGATCGGGATGTCCGGAAAGCGCGTGGCAAGTTCCTGGCGGATCGTGTACAGCGCGAATTCGGAGTGGTCGAGCAGGTGCAGGCGGGCCGGCACCAGGGTGACGATCTGACGGCACAGCTCGCTGCCGATGGAGCCGCCGGCGCCCGTGACCAGCACCGTCTTGCCGCGCACGCAGCGGGCGAACAAATCGAGCCGCGGCGGCACCGGCAGGCGCCCGAGCAGGTCTTCGAACTTGAGGTCGCGGATGCTGTCGCGCGGCGTGATCTTGTCGTCGGACAGGTCGACCAGGCGGCTCAGGATGCGGGTGCTGACGCCGGACAGCGACAGGCGCTGCATGATGTCGCGCAGGCGTTCCGGCGACACCGAGGGCAGGGCGATCACGATCGAGCGGATGCGCATGGCGGCGGCGATGTCGGCCAGGCGCCCGGTGTGGAATACGCGCAGGCCGTTGATGTTGCGTTCGATGAGCGCGCGCTTGTCGTCGAAGAAGCACACCGGGCGGTATTCCTCGGTCCCGCGCATGGCCTGGGCCAGGCGCGCGCCGGCCTCGCCGGCGCCGTAGATGGCAACCGCTTCGGCGCTGCCGCGGCCGGCCGCATTATGGTTGCGCAGGAAGTTGCGCATGCCGATGCGCGACGCGACGACGTAGGAAAACACGATGAACCAGTAGATCGCCAGCGCACTGCGTGGAAAGCTTTCCTCGTTGATCGCAAACATGACGATCCAGGCGCACAGGATCGCGACCGCGAGCGATGCGCCGGTGACGCTGAGCAGGCGCTGGTCGATGAAGCGGATCACGGCGCGGTACAGGTCGGACACCGAAAATGCGGCGATGGTCACGACGGCCACCAGTACATACGAGGCCGGGCCGAAATGCGAGGCCAGTTTCAGGTCGCCGCCGCGCAGCAGCATCGCGATCAGGAAACAGAAGGGCAATGCGATCAGATCTGCGGTAACCATCAGCGCGATTTTCGCCGTGCGCGGCAGCGAAACCATGTGCGAGCAAAACCGATTCATAACGCCGTGCTTAAATTTGGGCATGATTCTGGAGAGACTGCGTAGGAGTGTCGGATTGATTTCTTTGTGCGAGGGAGTTGCGTAAGTGGATGAATTGAAAGGAGTTTATGTATCTGCTTTAAAAAAACCCGGATATTGATGGGATGGAAATCGCCACCGTTTAGATTCTGTATTGCTGAGTAAGTTTATTATCCGGGGCCGTAAGAACGATGGGTTTGACCATGCTCAACCGCCAGAATGGAATTAATTTCTTCCTCCATTTAAGTGAAATGAGGAAATTTATTCTTGGAATTAAATTGCTGAAAAAGATGTGCCAGTACGGTGTTTTGTAGGACGGGAACCCGTGCCAATGTCCAGTGTGCGGCAGCTAACGGTGAGCGCCCGTTGGCTTCGCATAAGATTGAACCGTTGAGTGAGGCGCCAGCGATGTTTCGTAGGCCCCAACTACCTCAACAGGTCAGCCGGTCGCCTCGAGGATCGGCACCAATACCGCGTGACGCTGCCGACGAGTGACGGCAGCGGGCACGCCGAGACAGCGGAGGGTTGTCCATGTCCTTGCCAATGACGAGTCATCCACCCAAGCATCTGGTGCGCGAGTATCTCGAACGACGCGCACGGGATACCCAGCCGCCGCCGACGCCGGAAGAAGTCCGCCGCCAGCTGGGCTGGAGCCTGCTGATGCAGGGGGATGACCGGCCCGGCGCTCCCCGCTCCTGAATCCGACGCCGTCCGCACTGGTGCGACGGCATTTTTAAAGCACCCCATCGAAGGAGAAGCCCATGACCGCCAAGATCGGTAACAAGAACATCGCCCAGCACCGCGGCAAGAAGGAACGCCAGGAAATCCGCAAGACGAACATCGCGCGCGAAGCCGTGAAGCTGGCCGAAGCCCGTGCCAAGTACCGTAACCAGGTCAAGGGCCAGGCACCGGCCGTACTCAACGCCGCCTGATCGCGCCGCGTTCACCGTTTCAGCAAAGCCCGCCCGAGCAATCCGGCGGGCTTTTTTGCGTCCGGACGCGACCTGCCGCTGCGCCGGTGCGCCGCTGCGCCGTTCGCCGGCCGCGGCGCCATTCACCGCCCGCGCACCGCCGTTCGCCGAAAAGCGCTTTCCCGCCCGGCCGGGACTCCGGTATCTTGTCGTCATTCCGATCCTCCTGGAGAACACATGAAAAACGAAGCTTCCTACGACTTGCGGCGCCAGGTCCTGTGGGGCCTGCTGCTGGTCGGACTGGGCGTGGCCTTCCTGCTCGACCAGATGAACATCGTCGAGATCGAAAGCCTGTGGCACTACGCGCCGCTGCTGCTGGTCGTGATCGGCATCAACCAGACCATCGGCTATCCGAGCGGGCGCGAATTCGCCAGCGGCTTGTGGACCGCCTTCATCGGCCTGTGGCTTTTCGCCGTGCTGGAAGGCGTGTTCGGCCTGACCTTCGCCAACAGCTGGCCGCTGTTCATCATCATCTCGGGCGTGACGATGGCGATCCGTCCGCTGGCGGAACGCAAGTTCGGCAAGTACGACCACCGTGTCGAACACAAGGGAGGCAACGACCATGGCCACTGACACCCGCCGCGCCTCGCACCAGGTCGTCTTCGGCCTGCTGGTGATGGGCATGGGCGTGCTGTTCTTGCTCGTTAACCTCGACATCCTCGACTTCCGCCACGCGATCGGCTTCTGGCCGCTGGCCTTCATTGTCGCCGGCGTGATCGTGCTGGCCGGCGACGGCCCGCGCAGCGGCAGCTATATCGGGGCAGTGCTGATCGGGGTCGGCGTGCTGATGATCCTGGGACGCATGGGCGTGCTCTATATCAGCTGGGCGATGGTGTGGCCGCTGCTGCTGATCGCGCTCGGCGGCCTGATCCTGTTCCGGACCCTGGGCCCGGGCCGTACGCCGCGTCCGCTGCGCGCGGCCGGCCTCGATGGCGTCGACGGCGCCGCGCCGGACAACGTGGTCGACGTGGTGGCCATCCTGGGTGGGGTCGAACGGCGCATCAACACCCCGGATTTCCTCGGTGGCGAGATCACGGCGGTGCTGGGCGGCTGCGCGCTCGACCTGCGCGAATCGGCGATCGTCAAGGAAGCCGTGCTGAACGTCTTCACGATCTGGGGCGGTATCAACATCAAGGTGCCGCCGGATTGGACCGTGGTCTGGAACGGCACTGCGCTGATGGGCGGGTTTTCCGAGAAGACCGCCAGCGCACGCGACGGCGGCAAGCGCCTGGTGATCCGGGGCTACGCCATCATGGGCGGCGTCGAAGTGCGCAACTGACGGCGCGGCAGTTCACGTGTACGGTGTCTTCGCCACCTGGCGCTCCACCCGGCTGTACCTGCTGGCCTGGCTGATGCTCGGCCTGCTGCTGGCAGCCATGCTCGCCGCCGCCGGCGCCGACTGGAGCGCCAGCCTGCTGTTCGCCGTGCCGCTGGCCATCGTGTACGCATATGCCACCGGCTATTCCGCCTATTACGTCTGCCGCGCCTATCCGCTGGGCCAGGCGCCGCTGCCGGCCATCGTCGCCGGCGTCGGCCTGAGCGCGGCGTGCGTGGCGGCCCTGTGGTGCGCAATAGGCCTGGCATGGCGCAGCCTGCTGGCGTCGCTGCGGCTGACGCTGGGCGTGCAGCCGCCCTCGGAGCTGCACGGTGAGCTGGTGGCGGGACTGGTCGCGGGCGCACCGCAGTTGCCGCCATTGCTGGCGCCGATGTTCGGGCTGGGCGTGATCCTGTACGGCCTGGCGGTGGCGGTGAATTACCTGGTGCTGGAATCCGAGCGCGTGCGCCGGCTCGAGACCCAGGAGCTGGAGACGCGCCTGATGGCGCGCGATGCCGAGCTGCGCATGCTGCGCACCCAGGTCGATCCGCACTTCCTGTTCAACAGCCTGAATTCGATCAGTGCCCTGACTGCGCTCGACCCGGCCGGCGCGCGCGCCATGACGCTGCGCCTGGCAGAGTTCTTCCGCCACAGCCTGGGCCTGCAAGCCGACCGCAAGGTGACGCTGGATACGGAACTCGCGCTGGTGCGCCATTTCCTGGCGATCGAACAGGTGCGCTTCGGCGAGCGCCTGCGTGTCGCGATCGACGCCGATGCGGATGCCTTGCCCTGCCTGCTGCCGCCACTGTTGCTGCAGCCGCTGGCCGAGAACGCGGTGAAGCACGGCATCGGCCGCATGCTGGCGCCGGGCCTGGTGCGGATCGAGGCGGCGCGCGCTGGCTCGCTGCTGCGCATCCGCATCGAGAACGACGTCGATGCGGACGAGGCGGACGAGAAGGGCGCGCCCGGCGGGGCCGGCATCGGCGTCGACAACGTGCGCCGGCGCCTGGCCGCGGCCTATGGCCACGAAGCGGGCGCGCGCTGGACCAGGGAAGAAGGACGCTTCTGCGTGGAGCTGGTGCTGCCCGTGGAGACCGGACCGGAGGGCGGATAAATCATGCGGGTCATCATCGTGGACGACGAAATGCTGGCACGCGCCGTGCTGCGCGAGCACCTGGCGGCGCATCCGGACGTCGACATCGTGGGCGAGTGCGCCAACGGATTCGAGGCGGTGAAAGCGATCGGCGAGCTGGCGCCGGACCTGGTGTTCCTCGACATCCGGATGCCCAAGCTGGACGGCTTCGAGGTGGTCGAGCTGGCCGGGACGAAGACCCATTACGTGTTCGTCACCGCCTACGACCAGTTCGCGCTGCGCGCCTTCGAGGTGCACGCGGTCGACTACCTGCTGAAACCCTTTGCGCGCGAACGGCTGGATGCGGCGCTGGCGCATGCGCGCACGCGCCTGCGCGACCCCGGGCCGCCGGCGGCAGCCTTGCAGGCGGTGGTGCAGGAAGCCCTCAGGCAGCGCGGCCCCCTGAGCCGGGTGCTGATCCGCGACGGCGCGCGCGTGCACGTGGTGGCTGTCGCCGACATCGACTACATCGAAGCCCAGGACGACTACATCGCGGTGTGCGCCGGCGGCAAACGCTGGCTGAAGAGCCAGCGCCTGTCCGAGCTGGAAGGCCAGCTCGACCCGCAAGCCTTCTTGCGCGTGCACCGCTCGTACATCGTCAACGTCGGCGCGGTCGTTCGCATCGAGCCGCTCGGGCGCGACAGCCATTGCGCCGTGCTGCGCGACGGCACCCGGATCCCGGTCAGCCGCAGCGGCTATGCCCGCGTCAGGGACCTGATCCGGTAGTCACCTCATGTAGTCACGTCGACGTCCCACCATTGCGGCAGCAGCGCCAGCACGTCCGGCCGCGCGAAGCGGTCATCGATCAGCCACACGGTGCCGCGGTCCTGTTCGGTGCGGATCACGCGTCCGGCGGCCTGCACCACCTTCTGCATCCCGGGGTAGAGATACGTGTAGTCGTAGCCGGCGCCGAACATCGCCTGCATGCGCTCGCGCAACTGCTCGTTGACCGGGTTCAGCTGCGGCAGGCCGAGGGTGGCGACGAAGGCGCCGATCAGGCGGTCGCCCGGCAGGTCGACCCCTTCGCCGAAGGAGCCGCCCAGCACCGCGAAGCCGATGCCGCGGCCGTCCGGCGTGAAGCGCTCCAGGAAGGCGGCGCGGTCCGGTTCGCTCATGCGGCGCGACTGGCGCCAGGTCGGGATGTCCGGGTGCGCCGCCTCGAAGGCATCGGCGGCCTGCTGCAGGTAATCGAAGCTGCTGAAGAAGGCCAGGTAATTGCCCGGCTTGTCCTCGTATTGGCGCGCCATCAGGCCAGCGATCGGCGCCAGCGATGCCTTGCGGTGCTGGTAGCGGGTCGAGATGTTGCGCGCCACGTGCACCTGCAGCTGGTGGGCGTGGAAGGGCGAGTCGACGTCGATCCAGGCGGTGTCCGCCGGCATGCCGAGCAGGTCAGCGAAATAATGCCAGGGGCCGAGCGTGGCCGAGAACAGCGTGGTCGAGTGGGCGAAGCCGAAGCGCGGCGCCAGGAAAGGCGCCGGCACCACGTTGCGGATGCACAGGACCGTGTCGCGCTCGTCGACCCGGGTCAGGTCGAAGATCGAGTGCTCGCCAAAGGATTCGGCGAGGCGCTGGAACTGGAGCATGCTGAAGTAGAACTCCTGCAGCGCCGGGTCGAGCGGCACCGAGGATAGGCCTGAATGCGCCGCCAGGTGTTCGGTGATGGCGCTGGCGGCGTTCTGCAGCGCATTCAGCATCTTCTCGGAGACGCCGTCCAGCACCTGGTAGGGCAGTGGTGCGGCCTTGCTGGCGTCGAGCCAGGCGCGTCCGATCTTTTCCAGCGGTTTTACGAGATTGGGGGGCGCCACCGAACGTGCGGCGCGCAGGGCCGACCGTTCCAGTGTCGCCGTGTACATCGAGCGCGCGCGCGACACCAGGTTGTGCGCCTCGTCGGCCAGCACGCTGGTCTTCCAGCCGTTGGCGAGCGCCAGCGCATACAGCATGGCGCCGCCGTCGAACCAGTAGTTGTAGTCGCCGACGATGACGTCGCTCCAGCGCGCCATCTCGCTGCCGAGGTAGTAGGGGCAGACGTCGTGGGCCAGGCCGATCTCGCGCAGGGTGGTGCGATCCAGCACGGGAATATCGGCAGCCACTGCAGCCGCGCGCGCGGCCGGCAGGCGGTCGTAGAAGCCTTTGGCCAGCGGGCAGGCGTCGCCGTGGCAGGCTGCATCGGGATGTTCGCAGGCCTTGTCGCGCGCGGTCAGTTCCATCACGCGCAAGGGGATGCTGGCGCCGGACTTCAAGGTCTGGACCGCGTCCAGCGCCAGCCGGCGCCCAGGCGTCTTGGCAGCCAGGAACACGATCTTGTCGAGGCCTTCGCGCGGCGCCGCCTTCAGTACCGGGAACAGGGTGCCGACGGTCTTGCCGATGCCGGTCGGGGCCTGGGCCAGCAGGCTGCGCTTGCTCGCGTTGGCGCGGAAGATGGCTTCGGCGAGCTGGCGCTGGCCGGGCCGGAAATCGGCATGCGGGAAGCGCAGCGCATCGAGGGCGGCGTTGCGCGCGGCGCGGTGCGCCAGTTCCAGCTCGGCCCAGGCCAGGAAGCGGCTGCAGTGCTCGTCGAAGTGGGCGGCCAGCTCGCCCGCGCTGCGGCTCTCGCGCAGCACGGTTTCCTGCTGGGTGCCGATGTCGAAGTAGACCAAGGCCAGGTTGACGCTGTCCATGCCGAGCTGGCGGCACATCAGGTGGCCGTAGACGCGCAGCTGGGCCCAGTGCAGGTGGCGGTGGTTGCCGGGGATGCTATCGAAGCGGCCGCGGAAGGTCTTTACTTCTTCGATCAGGTTCTGGTCGGGGTCGTAGCCATCGGCGCGGCCGCGCACGTGCAGCGGGCCGAAGTCGCCTTCGAGCGTCACCTCGGCCTTGTAGTTGCCGTCGCGGCGCGCCGCCACCACGGCGTGGCCCTGGATGCCTTCCTGGGCGGTGGGCGAGGGCGTGAAGCGCAGGTCGAGGTCGCCCTGCTTGGCGGTGAACTCGCACATGGCGCGCACCGCCACCGTGTAGGTGCCTGCGGTGGCGCTGCTCATGCGGCGTCAAGCTGGGTGTCGAGGATGTCCTGCTGCGCCCACTGCAGGTAGCAGACGGTGAGCGGCATGCCGTGCGCAGCGCAGTACGCGACCCAGCGCAGCTGGTTGTCCTGCAGGCGGTCGCCCGGGCCCTTCACTTCGATCATGTCGTAGCGCCGGTTCGGGTCGGATTCCCCGGGCCGGAACTGGATCAGGTCGGGGAAACCGGTGCGGTTGTCGCGCACGTCCTGCAGGATGCGCTCACACCACAGCTTCAGGTGCGCGGCCGGGATGCAGTCGAGCGCCAGCGCGATGAGGTCCCAGCCCAGGTAGTCCCAGGACACGAAGGGCGACTGCAGCCCGGCCTTTTGCTCCCAGGTCGCGCGCATGGCGGCGCGGTAGCTGCCGTCGTCCAGGCGCGCCAGGCAGGCGTCGAATTCGGCCTTGCGGCGGCGCTGGAAGTCGGCGCTGTACAGGTCCGCCGGGCCGCGATGGAAGGGGTGGAAAAAGGCGCCCGGGATGGCGGCGAAGATCGCCGGCCAGCACAGCAGGCCGAACAGGGTATTCGCGAGCGTGTTCTCGACGTAGAACACGGGGGCCTGCTCGGTGTGCAGGTGCGCCAGCACCACGCCCTCGACGCGCCAGTCTGTTCGTCCATCAGCGCCGGGGCGCGGCAGGTTCAGGTCGAGGCGGCTGGGCGGGGGCGCACGGCGCGACTTGGTCGCCGGGTGGCCCAGCTTGCGCGCCAGGCGCGGGCCGATGCGCAGCAGGTGCTGGCGTTCGGCTTCGTTTTCCGGCGCGCCGCTGGCGATCTCGAACAGGGCATACGCCTGGTCGAACTTCTCGTGCTTTTCCAGCACCCGTATCGCGCGGCTGCGGGCGCCGGGGAAGCGGCATTCGGCATACACGCCGTGCGCCTGCTCCCAGTCCTTGTCCTTTTCGAGTTGCTGGCCGAGCTGGAACAGCAGGCGTTCGCGCCGGCTATTCAGCCAGTCGTTGTCGAAGGCGTGCGGCGGCAGCGCGCGCACGGCCTGCAGCACGTCGAGCGCCGGCTCTTCGGCGTAGTAGCGCTCCTTGCAGGCATGCAGCAGCAGGTAATGGTCGATGTCGGCGCGGCTGCGGAAACCGCGCGAGGCCGGCGAGAACTCGACCTGTTCGTAGCGGAACAGGCCGAGGTCGGAAAGCACGAATTCGGTCCAGTCCTGGCTCAGGTTGCCGAAGAAAAGCAGGCGCAGGCGGTCGCACAACGGTTTCAGCAGGATCGCGAACACGGTGTCCTGGCAGCCGGCGAACCAGTTCGAAAAGGCGCGGTCCTCGCCGCAATCGGCGCGCAGCGCCTCCAGCTGTTCGCTCTTGCGGGCCTGGCGCTGCTGCGGCGGCAGGACAAAGGCCTGGGCGATCTCGGGCTTGGACAGCAGGTCGAACACCTCGTCGAGCGAGACCACCGGATCGAGCGCGATCCAGCCGGTCGGCAGCAGCGCCTGCGCCGCCTCGAGCGGGCAGCCGATTTCGGCGTAACTGAGTTTGCTGGCGCGGAACAGGTGGCCCTTGCGCATCACCATGCGCACGAACAGGGCGCGCGCCGCCTGCGGCAGGGCGGGGAAGCGGGCAATGAACTCCTGCTCGTCGCTGTCGAGCAGGTCGGCGTAGCGCTCGGCGATCCAGTCCAGCACGCGCTGGAAGTTATCCAGATAATAAAACTCGTTTTCCAGAACCCTGATCATCGCCGCCACCAACTGTACACTTGTACAGTATAGCGGGGCGGTGGCGGCTTACCCAGCCTTTTTGCCGCTTTTACGCTACGTTCGTGGTTTTCATGGCTGGGTTGGCGCGGCGTTATGGCCGGTTTGGCATCTTTGCGGTAGCATCCTTCGTCTCGCCACGCTGGTTGACGTGCTGGATGATGGCCGAGATCAGGGCGACGTCGGTATCGAGTGCCGCCGGTGCCGGCTTGGCTTTCTGCGCGGCGGCTGGGCGGCGGGCATGCGCGGCTCCCGGCTGGCGCGCCTCGGCAAGGGCACTGCGTGCGCCCGGCGCTGCCTTGGGCGGCACCCGGTGCGGCGCGTGATGCGTCGGCCGCGTGACCGCCGCGCTGACCGGGACCACGACCGGCGCGTCGGGGCGCATGGGCACGGGTGCTTGCGGCGGAGCCGGTGCCGGCGTGACGTCCGCGAGCGCCCGTGCTTCCTGCGGCCTGTCGTCCAGCACACGGGCGCCGGACGGCGCCGGCTGTGCCGCCGATGCCGCATCGGCAGCCGTCGCGGCGACATCCACCACGGTGGCGCCATGCGTGCGCGGCGGATCCACCTGCAATGCCGGGTTCGGCACCGTCTCGGACACGATTTCGAGGGGCACGGCCGGCGGCCCAGCCGGTACCCGGCCTTCGAAGCCGCTGCCGGACTGGTCGTGTACCAGCCACGCCACCGCGCCGATCAGGACGCAGGCCAGCACGCCGGCGCTGCCGTACCAGGCCGCCCGCGGCAGCCGTGCAAACGCCCCCGGCTTGCGCGCCTGGCCGTCGAGCATGGCAAGGATATTGATCTCGGCGCCAGTGCGGCGCGACGACGACATCAGGTTAGGACGCCTGGAGCCGGTTTGATTTTCATCTGTAGGGCGCACCGTGTTACTCCTAAGATTTGCAGGTTGCTTCTAATTAGAAACAAACCGGAGAAACGGATGCTGATATTCATCGCATTGTTGTACTTTTGCCTTGCATGCAGCCTGATCTGGCTGCTCGTGTTCCCGGCCGGCCGCGCGTCGCTGGTGCAATTGCTGGGGACGCTGCAACGGCGGCTGCTGTGGCGAGCCGGCACGCTCCAGCATGCGGGCACGGTCGCCGCCAGCGCCGGCTGGTCCGGCACCCGTGGCCAGCTGCGCAACTGGCGCAAGCTGCTGCGCCGCCACTGGGCCTTCTGCGCGATCGGCGCGCCGCTGATCCTGATCCCGACGCTGGTGGCGTTGTTGCTGCGCAAGCCTGACATGCTGCCCGGCTACGAGCCAGTCGATACCGTGGTCGATGCCCAGGTCGCCGCGCTGCTGAAAGGCGAGCAGCTGGTGCCGCCGGCCACGCTGCCGCCGATCGCTTTCAGCACCCGCGAAGTCGAACTGGTGCGGCCGATGCTGGTCAACGCCAGCCGCAACTGGGGCTTGCTGCATCCGGAATACAGCCAGCGCCTGCTGCTCGCCTTCAAGATCATGAAAGAAAAGTATGGCTACGAGATGGCGCTGCTCGAAGGCTACCGCAGCCCGGCGCGCCAGGATGCGCTGGCGCAGATGGGGTCGACGGTGACGAATGCCCGCGCCTTCCAGAGCTGGCACCAGTACGGGCTGGCAGCCGATTGCGCGTTCTGGCGCGACGGCAAGCTAGTGATTTCGGAAAAAGACCCGTGGGCCATGCGCGGCTATCAATTGTATGGAGAAGTTGCCGAATCGCTGGGCATGACTTGGGGCGGGCGCTGGACCATGATGGATTTTGGCCACACTGAACTGCGCCTGCGCGGGGTGATGCGGCGCTGAGCACACTCGGTACAGGGGGCATACTTGCCGGTGTGCCATTGCTTCATCTCAATAATCGCGTTGGAAATAGTGCCAGTATGGCCTCTGGCCTTCATCAACTTTCCGAGCGAACCCCTATGTCCCGACTCTGGCAGTTCCTCACCCATCGCCATGTGCTGGCCATCCTCGGCCTGCTCGCATTTGCAGCCTTCCTGTTGCTGGGGGCGGACACCCTCGAAATCGCTGCCCTGTGGGCCGTGCTGGCCGGCCTGGTCCTGCTGGCCGGCTGGGGCGTCTGGTGGCTGCTGCGGGCGCGCAGGCACCGCCGTGCCGCCGCCGCGCTGAGCGAAGCGATCGCGCCTTCGTCGTCGGACAGCGACCAGGCGCAAGCCGTGCGCAACGACGCTGCCGTGCTGCGCAAGGGCATGCTGGAAGCGATCAACACGATCAAGACTTCCAAGCTGGGCTTGACGCGCGGCGCCGCGGCCCTGTACGAACTGCCGTGGTACATGATCATCGGCAACCCGGCGGCCGGCAAGAGCAGCGCCATCAAGCATTCGGGCCTGACCTTTCCAATCCCGGGCAGCAAGGCGGTGCAGGGCGTGGGCGGTACCCGCAACTGTGACTGGTTCTTCACCACCGACGGCATCCTGCTCGACACCGCCGGCCGCTACTCGGTGCACGACGCCGACCGCGCCGAGTGGTTCAGCTTCCTGGATCTGCTGAGGAAGCATCGTGCGCGGGCGCCGATCAACGGCATCCTGATCGCGGTCAGCGTGGCCGAGCTGGCCGGCGGCGCGCCGGAAGCCTCGATCGAACTGGCCAAGAGCCTGCGCACCCGGGTGCAGGAACTGACCGAGCGCCTGGGCGTGTATGCGCCGGTGTACGTGATCTTCACCAAGGCCGACCTGATTGCCGGCTTCGCCGATTTCTTCCACGACGCCGAACGCGGCGAGCGCGAACGCGTGTGGGGTGCGACGCTGCGCTACAACCGGCGCAGTACGCCGCAGGACGTACTGGGCTTCTTCGACACCCATTTCGACGAGCTGCACGACGGTCTCAAGGAAATGAGCCTTGCCAATATGGCGGCCAATCGCAGCGCGGCGCTGCGTCCCGGCGTGTTCACCTTTCCGCTGGAATTCGCCTCGCTGCGTCCGCAGCTGCGCGCCTTCCTGGCCACGCTGTTCGAGGAAAACACCTGGCAGTTCAAGCCGGTGTTCCGCGGCTTTTATTTTACCAGCGCGCTGCAGGAAGGCTTTGTCGAAAACCTGGCGTCGCGCCGCGTGGCCAGCCGCTTCGACCTGCAGCTCGGCGCACTCAAGGCGACGCACAAGGATGGGCAGAAGGGCGGGTCGGGTGGGCAGTCGGGCGACCAGTCAGGCTATTTCCTGCTCGAGCTGTTCCGCAAGGTGATCTTCGCCGACCGTGACCTGGTCAAGCGCTACACCAGCCCGGCGAGCACGCGCCTGAAATACGGGGCCTTCTTCGCCGCCACCATCCTGCTCGGCTGCGCATTGGGCGGCTGGAGCTGGTCTTATATGGGCAACAAACAGCTGGTGGCCAATGTGCAGGCCGACCTCGACAAGGTCAGCAAGCTGCAGGCGCGCCGCGGCGACCTGCAATCGCGCCTGGAGGGACTGGAAATCCTGCAGGACCGCATCGAACAGCTGGACAAATACCGCGCCGGGCGACCGTGGGCGCTGTCATTCGGCCTGTACCAGGGCGAAGCGGTCGAGCGCAAGCTGCGCGACGAATATTTTGCCGGCGTGCGCGAAGTGATGGTGCTGCCGGTCGCCGGCGCGATCGAGGCGCTACTGGCCGAGACCAACGCCAACGCGTCGCAGCTCGACCCGAACGCCAAGGCCGCCCCCAGCGCCAAACCGGGCCAGCCTTACCAGGACGCGTCGCCGACCAACGTCGGCGACGCCTACAACGCCCTGAAAACCTACTTGATGCTGGCCGATAAAAGCCATGCCGAGCCGGGCCACCTGAACGACCAGCTGACCCGCTACTGGCGCGGCTGGCTGGCCGCCAACCGCGGTGCGATGTCGCACGAGCAGACCATCCGCAGCGCCGAGCGCCTGCTGACCTTCGTGCTGGCCCACGTCGACGACCAGGCCTGGCCGCAGATCACGCCCAAACTGAGCCTGCTCGACACCGCACGCGAAAACCTGCGCCGCGTGGTGCGTGGCACGCCGGCGCGCGAGCGCGTCTACGCCGACATCCGTACCCGCGCCGCCACCCGCTTTCCGGCGGTGACGGTGGCGCGCATCGTCGGCGAGCAGGACCAGGGCCTGGTGGTCGGCAGCTATGCGGTGAGCGGTGCCTTTACCCGCGACGCCTGGGACAAGTTCATCCAGGGCGCGATCCGCGATGCTTCCAACCGCGAACTGCAAAGCACCGACTGGGTGCTGAAGACCGTGGCCAAGGACGACCTGACGCTGGAAGGCAGCCCGGAGCAGATCCAGAAGACGCTGGTCGACCTGTACAAAGCCGATTATGCGAAGGAGTGGAGCAAGTTCGTGCAGGGCGTGACGGTGGCCGACCTGAACGGCTTCGAGGGCAGCGTACAGGCGATGAATCGGCTCGGCGATCCGCAGGCCTCGCCGCTGGCCAAGCTGCTCAAGACAGTCTACGAGCAGACCGTGTGGGACGATCCGGCGCAGGCACGCGTCGTCAACGACAAGGTCAAGCGCGGGCTGATGGCCTGGTTCCGCGAAGCCGTGCTGCGCCAGACGCCGAGCGATGCGCGCCAGGTCGTGGACGCTCTCGGCCCGCTGCCTGTCGGCGGCGCCCCGGGTGCCGCCGGGACGCCGGCCGGGCCGATCGGACGCGAATTCGCCGGCGTGGCGCGCCTGGTCGGCGTCAAGGAGAAGGATGCTTCCTTGATGACGGGTTACCTCGACGCGTTGTCGAAGCTGCGCTCGCGCCTGAACCAGCTGAAGAACCAGGGCGATCCCGGTCCCGGCGCCAAGCAGCTGATGCAGCAGACGCTGGAGGGCAGCGGCTCGGAACTGGCCGATGCCCTGAAATACGTCGACGAGCAGATGCTGACCGGGATGAGCGATGCGCAGAAGCAGATGCTGCGCCCGCTGCTGGTCCGGCCACTGGTGCAGACCTTCGCCATGATCGTGCTGCCGTCCGAGTCCGAGATCAACAAGACCTGGCAAGCGCAGGTGGTCGAACCGTTCCAGAAATCGCTGGCCGCCAAGTACCCGTTCGCGCCGGGTGCGCAGGTCCAGGCCACGGCGGGCGAGATCGGCCAGGTGTTCGGTCCCGAAGGCGTGGTCGCCAAATTCGTCGGCACCACGATGGGGCCGCTGGTGGTGCGGCGCGGGGACATGCTGGCCAGCCGCACCTGGGCCGACATCGGCATCACGCTGGCGCCGCAGGTGGTCAGCGGCTTCCCGGGCTGGGTCGCGCCGCTGTCGGCCAACGGCGTGGCTTCCGGCAGCGGGTCGCAGCGGGTGTTCCAGCTGCTGCCGATGGCGGCGCCCGGCGTCACCGAATACACGATCGAGATCGATGGCCAGCAGCTGCGTTACCGGAACACACCGCCAGCCTGGGTCAACATGGTGCATCCGGGGCCGCAGGGCAGCAGCGGCGTGAAGATCAGCGCGGTCACTTTCGACGGCCGCACCGTGGACCTGTTCGGCGAGCCGGGCGAGTTCGGGCTCGAAAAGATGATCGGCGCCGCCGAGAAGAAGCGTCTCGGACCCGGCGTGGCCGAGCTGCGCTGGAGCGCCAACAACGTCACCGTCGCCATCACGCTGAAGGTGGTCAGCAACGCCAGCGCCGGTGGCGGCGATGCCCAGGCCAGCCGCGGCTTCAATGGCCTGCGCCTGCCGGAGACCATCGTCGGCCGCGCAGGTATTTCCACAGTTGCCTCGAATGCCGTGACTGCGGCCGGCCCGTCCCTCGCCGGAGCCACCCAATGAATCGCGCCGGCGGGGCCAGCCGGATCGGATACTTCGGCAAGATTCCGGCACACGACGACTTCGTCAAGGCGGCCGACGACCCGCGTGTGGTCGGCATGCTCGACGACTGGCTGGCGCAGGTGATGACGCGCCTGCCGGCCGACGCGCGCTGGAAGCTGAACTACGACGCGATGGCGCCGGTGAGTTTCGCCTTCGTCGGGCCGCAGCGGCGCCATGCGCTGGCCGGGCACCTGGTCGCCAGCCATGACCGCTCGGGGCGGCGCTATCCCTTCCTCACGCTGCGCCGGCTCGACGTGCCCGATCCGGCCGACTTCATCGCGCGCTTTCCCCTGGTGTTTGCGCCGCTGTGGCGCTTTCTGGAAGCGGCTGCGCCGCGCGTACTGGCGGCGGTCGATCCGAGTGCGCACCTGCAGACGATCCTGGACGCGCCGCTGCTGGGCGAGCCCGACGCCGCGATCGAGCCTGCGCTGGGCGAGTTCCTGGCGCTGTCCACGGTCGGCTCGCTGTCCGGCCTGCTCGGGATGCCGGCCGACCGCATGATCCTCGGCCTCGGCCTGCTGCTGCAGCCCGTGATGCACAGCCGGCCGGCGGCGCTGCACAGAAGCCTGGTGCTGCCGCTGCCGGCGGACGAAATCGGGCGCTTCGCGGCGGCCGCGTTCTGGCTGGCGCTGATCGCGCCGTTCGTGCGCCGCACCGGCTACGACCTGGTGCTGTTCGTGACCCGTGTCGAGGGCCGGCCGGCGCTGGTGGTCGGCTTCGGCGGCGACGCCGCCGGCACCCTGCATGCGCTGATCGATCCGCTGGTCGGTCTCGAGCAGCAGGTGCGCATGGAAGACAACGGTTGGATCGACGAGCAGATGGGCATCGACATCGACGTGCGCACCCTGGCCAGTTACCTCGAGCAGCCGATGCTGCCTCTGCGCATGGCGCGCGACCTGTTCCTGAAAACCTTCATCGGAGCCGCTTCGTGAAAACCACCTATTTGCCGCGCCTGATTGCCGCCTCGATCCTGGTGCTGGCGCCGCTGGCCCCGTTGTCAGCCTGGGCCGACGCCGCCGCGCCCATCGTGGTCTCCGGCACCGTCGCCGACGAGGCCAGCAAGTCGGCCCTGCTGGCGCGCCTGCGCGCGCTGTACGGCGCCGAGCGGGTAGTCGACCAGCTGGCGGTCGGCCGCGTCGCGGCGCCGCCCAACTGGAACGAGTACGTGGGCAGGCTGGTCGGTCCCAACCTCAAGTTGATCAGCCGCGGCCAGCTGCAGGTCGACGGCACCAGCGTCAGCCTGCGCGGCGACGTCGCCAGCGAAGCGCAGCGCCAGCAGATCGCCGGCGACATCTCGGCCGGGCTCGACGCCGGCTACACCGTCAACAACGGCCTGCGCGTGGCGGCCTCGGAGCAGGGCATGCTGGACGCCGCGCTGGCCAACCGCATCATCGAATTCGAATCGGGGAAGGCCGAGCTGGCCGAATCCGGCAAGGCCATCCTCGACCAGATGAGCGTGGCGCTGCTGCGCCTGAAGGACAAGAAGGTCGAAGTGATCGGCCACACCGACAACGCCGGTTCGCGCGCCGGCAACCTGTCGCTCAGCCAGGCGCGCGCCGAAGCGGTCAAGGCCTACGTGGTCGGGCGCGGCGTGCACGCCGAGATGGTGGCGGTGTCGGGGGAGGGACCGGACCGGCCGGTGGCCGACAACCGCACCCCCGAAGGGCGCGCGCGCAACCGGCGCATTGAGTTCAAGGTCGTCCAATAAGGCCTTGAGCAGCATTGGCGTTGATGCTTGCCACTTGCTTATGCACGTCGTACCCGCGAAGGCGGGTACCCAAGTTCTCTTGGTGCTGTCGAAACGCCAGCAAACTTGGATCCCCGCCTTCGCGGGGATGACGTTTTTAGGCTGACAAGAAAGTTGGAGCTGACGCGGCTCAGGGCAGTGTAATCGTCACACTTGCGGAGCGCGGCGGCAGCTTCACCAGGTCGTTGTAGCTGGCCAGGGCAGTATCGGTCTCGTGCACCAGCGCCGTGCGGAAGCCGACGTAGGCCCCCAGCCCGGCCAGGGCAAACACCGCGCTCAGCACCCATAGCGAGACGTCGCTGCCCAGCTTGTGGACGATCTGGTCGGGGCGTTCGGCGTGCGGCGCGAAGCCGCGGCTCTTGCCGCGCATGCGGGCGATTTCGTCGCCCAGGCGCGCGGTCAGGTAGTTCAGCTTGTCCTTGCCGTCGAGGGCAAAGCGGCCCTGGAAGCCGAGCAGCAGGCACATATGGAAGACTTCGAGTGCCTGCAGGTGGGCGCTGCCCTTGGCGCGCAAGTCCTCGAGGCGCTGGAAGAAGTGCTCGCCGGCGAGCTGGTCGCCGAACAGGCGCAGCTGCAGCGGGCGGGTTTCCCAGGCGTCGCGGATGGCGTAGTCGGAGCCGAGGATGATTTCGTCGACCGCTGCACAGAACGCATACTTGGCGGCGGTGACGTCGTCGGCGGCGACGCCGAGTGACCTGGCGTTGCGGTCGACGTCGCCGAGGAAGGCAGTCATGTGGTCGGCGAATGCGGTCTTGTCCTGCGGGCCGCAGCCGCCCTTGAGCAGGAACAGCGCATAAAAGCCCTCGACCATCAGGTCGACCAGGGACTGCGGCGCGGCGCTGGCGCCGTTGCGGGACGAAGCCGGCGCGGCGCGCCTTTCGATGTGGGGTTGCATGCTCATGGGGAGGTCACGCGGCGATCGCGATCAGGTCGAGTTTGAGGTCGCGCAGCCCGTTCGGGACGTAGATCGAGATCGACTGCGCCTTCAGCATGCTGTCGTACAGCAGGCCGCGGTTTTCCAGCACGAAGTAATAGGTATCCGGCCGCACCGGCAGCGCGCTCGGCACCTGCGGCGCGTGCACCAGCTTCACGCCGGGCATGGCCGACAGCACCAGCTTGTCGACGTCTTCCGGGGCGCCGATCTTGAAGCGCAGCGGCACGATCTCGACCAGCTGCAGGGCCGGCATGTCGGCCTTCACGCCCAGGTACAGCGTGGTCTGCGGCGTGATCTTGCCCGAGTCCAGTGCACCGAGGTGGTAGGAGGGGCGGTCGTTCGACAGTGCGATCGAGAAGTATTTGGACGAGATCACGGTATCCAGCAGTTCGCGCAGGATGCCGTCCAGGCGCGCGAACGCCGGCCCCGGGTCCTGGTGCGCGTAGGCCGGCAAGTCTTCGAGCTTGACCGCGCGCGAGAACGTCATCAGGCCGCCCGCCAGCATCAGCAGTTCCTGGAACAGGCGCTCCGGATGCAGTTCGCGGTGTGCCAGGTAATGGCTCAGTGCGGCGTACCCCGAGCTGGCCGTGTGCAGCAGCCAGAACGACGAGACGTCGCCGCCGCGCAGCTCGACCACGTTCTTGCTCGGCTCGCGATGATGGCCGTACAGCGCATTCACCTTGGCCAGCAGCTTTTCCATCAGGCGCGCCAGCCGCGACTGCAGCCCGGGCGCGCCCTCGATCGAGATGCTGGGCGGGATGAAGTCCTGGTCGACCTCGAAGCCGCCGGTGGCGACGCGGCGCAGGCGCAGCAGCGGAAAGCTGTCGTAGGCGTCGAGCGGATCGAGCTCCGGCACCAGGCGCAGGTTGCGCGTCAGGTAGGCCACCGGCGCCGGCGCCGCTTCGCTGAAGAGGTCCTGGGTATCGTGTTCGCGCTGGCCGAAGCGCGCGTCCGGCCGGACCTCCCCGCGCGCCGCGCAGTTCTCGCCGTGCACCTTGAGCGAGGGCAGGGCGGCATGGAAGGTCAGGCTGCCTTCGAACGGCGGCAGGTCGCCGAGCCGCACCTGGGGCGGCAGCAGGTCGTGCTCTGGCGCCCGATAGACCTCGCCGTCGGGGAAGATCAGCGCCAGCTCGGTGATGCGCAGCACGTCGGCCTTGAGCGCATCGGCATCGATCGCCAGCCGGCGCACGCCCCAGCAGTAGGGATGCAGGGCGGTGGCGGTTTCGTTCAGGCGCGCCTCGTGGTAGCGGTCCTGCTGCTGGAAATGCTGGGGGCGCAGGAACAGGCCCTCGCCCCACAAGATCTTGGCCGCCGTCGTCATGCTTGCCTCCTCGTCACGTCGTTGGCTTTTAGGGTTTCCGCAAAACACTAGCTTGCTGGAAACGTCTTAACGCTCATTGACACCGCACAAGCGACATGGGCTTGACACCGGCACCGCTTGCAGCCGCGCCACTGCCGACATTCATCGCGCACGCATGCAGGCCGACCGTCACGCCGGCCTGTTCGGCGTCGCCCGCGGCGAATGCCAGGCGCCAGCCCTCGCGCGCGGGCGAGTGGTACAGCGCGACGATGCCGAGCCAGCCGGTGTCGCGCGCCAGACGGTCGGCCAGCTCCAGCTGCTGGCCCGGCACCAGCGTGACTTCCTTGACTTCGACCAGGTCGGCGCCCAACGCCTCGCGCTCGGCCAGGGGCGACAGGAAGGCCGCATACGGCGCGGCATCGAAGGCGGCGCGCTGGCGCAGTTTATACACGCGCACCAAAAGCGCCAGCGACTGCCCGCGCGCATCGACGTTCAGGCGTTTCGCGGCATGCAGGCGCAGGGTCACGTTGCGCGACGGCTGCTGCGCTTCCGGCAGCGGCGGTGGCGGCGGCTTGCGCAGGCCGACCGCTTCCATGGCGCCGGCCAGCAGCGGTTTATCAGCAGCGGCGGCTGCGGCTGCGTCTACGCCTGCGCCTGCGCCGGCACAGCCGGACAGCAGAGGCAGCGCAAGGAGCAGGGCGAGAGGCAATTGCATTCGAATGAGGTTCATGAGCACCTTGCAGTTAGTTAATTGATCGTGACAGCGAAAGATTTAACGGCAAGGTGCCGCGCACTCCGTGAGCCGGCGCAAAACCTTGGTCGATCCGATGCAACGCCTGGCTATCAACAGTTGACCAGACGCAATTACCAAATATTGCCGTTCACCAATAATTGGCCCCTGATTCCAACCCGGAGGACCCGATGACTTTTCACCGCTTGTTCCCTCGCATATCGACCCAGCTGGCGCTCGTCGCCGGCGCCGCCCTCCTGTCGGCCTGCGCCAGCACCGGCCCGACCGCGCCCCCCGCCAAGACCGCGCCGCCGACGATGGCCGCCACCATGGCTGGCGTCGACGCCGCCGTGCTGGCCGGGCAGAACGACAGGGCCTACGCGCTGCTGAAGCAGGCCGGCAGCAGCTTCCCCACCGACAAGGCGCCGTGGGTGCGCATGGCCCAGATGCGCTTCGACAGCACCAACTACGGCGAAGCCATCGTCAACGCGCTGGAGGCCCTGGAACGCGACCCGGACGACACGCTGGCCAACAGCATCGTCGCCGTCAGCGGCCTGCGCGTGACCAGCAAGGCTTTGGCCGACCTGAGCCACAAGAACAACCTGAGCGGCAACGTGCGCACCGAAGCCCAGGAACTGGCCAAGCTGCTGCGCACCAGCCTGAACGAAGAGGTGCTGGTGGCGAACCGCGCCGGCGCACGCAAGGACGGCGGCATCAAGAAAACCGTCAGCGCGCCGCCCGCCGCTACGCCCCGTGCCCCCAGCGGCGGCGATCCGTTCGGCGCCCTCAAATAAGCCACCGCATCAAATCCCAGGAGCCGACATGCCCAAGAATGAAAGCGTGCAGAAACGCCTGCAGAAGGTACGCGCACCGCGCGTGCAGATGACCTACGACGTCGAGATCGGCGATGCTATCGAAAACAAGGAGCTGCCTTTCGTGGTCGGCGTGCTCGGCGACTTCGGCAGCGATCCCGAGGCCGCCAGGAAGCGCCTCAAGGACCGCAACTTCGTCAATGTCGACGTCGACAATTTCGATGAGGTGCTCGATGGCGTGGCGCCGGTGGCGCAGTTCCGCGTGCCGAACCACCTGTCGCAGGAAGGCGGCGAGTTCGCGGTCAAGCTGCAGTTCCGCGAGATGGCCGACTTCCGCCCGGAAGCCGTGGTGCAGCAGGTGGCGCCCCTGAAAGGCTTGCTGGAAGCGCGCAGCAAGCTGGCCGACCTGCGCAACAAGCTGGCTGGTAACGACAAGCTGGAAGACATCCTCAACGACGTGCTGACCAGTACCGAAAAACTGGCCAGCCTGCGCAAAAGCGAAAAAGGGGAATAATCGATGGCGGCCATCCTCGAAAACGCAGCATCGGCGCCGGCCCAGGCGCTCGAACTCGACACCGGCCTGCTCGACCAGATCGTCGAGCAGAGCCGCGTCGCGAAGTCGACCAGCGAGCACGAACGTGCACGCGACATCATCTCCGAGCTGGTGACCCAGGTGATGGAAGGGACGATGGTGGTCTCGACCAACCTGTCGGCCACCATCGATGCGCGCCTGGCGGAGCTGGACCGCATGATTTCAAGCCAGCTCTCAAGCGTGATGCACGCGCCCGAATTCCAGAAGCTGGAGCGCAGCTGGACCGGCCTGCACTACCTGGTCAAGAACAGCACTACCAGCGCGGGCCTGCAGATCCGCATGCTCAATGCCACCAAGAAGGAGCTGGTGAAGGACTTCCAGTCGGCCCTCGAATTCGACCAGAGCACGCTGTTCAAGAAGGTCTACGAAGAAGAATTCGGCAGCTTCGGCGGCGCCCCCTACGGTACCCTGATCGGCGATTTCGAAGTGTCGCGCCAGCCGGAAGACGTCTACTTCCTCGAGCAGATGTCGCACGTGGCCGCGGCCAGCCATGCGCCGTTCATCACATCGAGCGCGCCCGACCTGTTCGGCGTCGACAGCTTCGGCGACCTGGGCCGCCCGCGCGACCTGGCCAAGGTGTTCGACACCGTGGAATACGCGAAGTGGAAGGCTTTCCGCGAATCCGAGGATGCGCGCTACGTCGGCCTGACGCTGCCGCGCTTCCTCGGGCGCCTGCCGTACAACCCCGTCGACGGTACCGCCACCGAAGGCTTCAACTTCGTCGAGGACGTGGACGGCAGCGATCACCACAAATACCTGTGGTGCAACGCCGCCTACGCCTTCGCCTCCAAGCTGACCAAGGCCTTTGAAGATTACGGCTGGTGCGCGGCGATCCGCGGCGTCGAAGGCGGCGGCCTGGTCGAGAACCTGCCGACCCACACCTTCAAGACCGACGAAGGCGAGGTCGCGCTCAAGTGCCCGACCGAACTGGCGATCACCGACCGCCGCGAGAAGGAACTATCGGACCTCGGCTTCATCTCGCTGGTGCACTGCAAGAACACGTCGTATGCAGCCTTCTTCGGTGCCCAGTCGGCGCAGAAGGCGCGCAAGTACAACAGCGACGCCGCCAACGCCAACGCATTGCTGTCCTCGCAGCTGCAGTACATCTTCGCAGTCTCGCGCATCGCGCACTACATGAAGGCCATGATGCGCGACAAGATCGGCAGCTTCGCTGCCGCTTCCAACGTCGAGGATTACCTCAACCGCTGGCTGACCCAGTATGTGCTGCTGGACGATAACGCCAGCCAGGAGCAGAAGGCCCAGTTCCCGCTGCGCGAAGCCAGCGTGCAAGTGGCGGAGGTGCCGGGCCGGCCGGGCGTGTACCGCGCCGTCTCCTTCCTGCGTCCGCATTTCCAGCTCGACGAGCTGTCCGTTTCGCTCCGACTGGTCGCGGAGTTACCGCAATCGACCAAATCCTGATTTTTTATTCAACCTGAATGGAGTAGAACATGGCAATAGACGTCTATCTGCAAATCGACGGCATCAAGGGCGAGTCGGCCGACGACAAGCACAAGGACTGGATCGAATGCAAATCGGTGAACTGGGGCGTGCTGCAGCCGAAATCGGCGACCGCCTCGACCGGCGGCGGCCACACCGCCGAGCGTTGCGAGCACGAAGAGATCATGATTTCCAAGCTGGCCGATCTGTCGTCGCCGGTGCTGCTGCAGACCTGCTCGTCGGGCAAGACCATCCCCAAGGCCAAGTTCGAATTCATGCGCGCCGACGGCCAGGGCGAGCGCGTCAAGTACTTCGAGATCGAACTCGAAAACGTGCTGATCGGCTCGATCAAGCCGGGCGTGGCCGAGGGCGATTTCATGCACGAAAAGGTCGGCATCAAGTTTTCGAAAGTGAAGTGGAAATACACCCAGCAAAAGATCGGCGGCGGCGCCGGCGGCAATACGTCGGGCGGCTGGGACCTGGCCAGCAACAAGGTTGCCTGATCCTGCTTTTGCAGCACATCCGCCGCGGCCTCGTGCCGCGGTGTTCATTGTGCGGCCCCATGCCGCACTCTCTCTGGAGCGGCCATGACTGCTGTCGTACCCGGCCTGCTGGATCGCCTGATGGGCGCTGCGCAGCATTCACCCGGCCTGGAACAGCTCAAGGCCTGCGTCGCGCGCGACCTGGAAGCCCTGCTGAACACCCGCGCCGGCTGTCCACCGCAAGCCTTCGACGATTATCCCGAGGCGCGCGCCTCGATCCTGAATTACGGCCTGCTCGACTTTGCGGCGTTCAACCTGGGCAGCAGCGAAGACCGGGCGGCGGTCGAAGCCAGCCTGAAGGACGCCATCGAGCGCCACGAACCGCGCCTGCGCAACGTCAGCGCGACGCTCCATGAAAACACCAGCGTCAACCGCCTGGACTTCGTGATCCACGCCACGCTCGAACTCGACGGCATGGCGGAAGCGGTCAACTTCGACGCCATGCTGCAGCCGTCGTCGCTGCATTACGCCATCTCACTGAACCAAAGGACCCGTCGATGGACATCAACCTGAAGACCCTGATTGGCAAGTTGAACGACACCAGCCGCGTTGCCGCCACCCGCGCAGCCGGCATCTGCGTCGGTCTCGGCCAGTACGAAGTCGACATCGAACACCTGTTCCTGGCGCTGCTGGAGCAGCCCGGCTGCGACGTGGTGGCTGCCGCGCGCCAGGCCGGCATCAGCCTGACGGCGCTGGAAACCGACCTGCGGCGCGAAGTCGAGCGCCTGCCCGGCGGCAGCACGCGCACCCCGGTGTTCTCGCGCCACCTGCCGGCGCTGTTCGAGCATGCCTGGCTGATCGCTTCGCTGGGTAATGGCCAGCGCCAGCGTATCCGCAGCGGCCACCTGCTGCTGGCGCTGCTCACCGAGCCCGGCCTGGCCCAGCTGGCCCAGCGCGCGTCAACCCAGTTCGCGCGTTTCCCGCTCGACCGCCTGAAGCACGATTTCGACAAGCTCACCCGCGGCTCCGAAGAGGCCGAAGCCGTGGCACCGGCGCAGGATGCCGCGAGCGAAGCCGATCCGGTCACCGAGATGCAGAACACGGCCCCCGGCAAGACGCCGGCGCTCGACCAGTACACCACCTGCCTGACGGCGCGCGCGCGCGAAGGCAAGGTCGATCCGGTGATCGGGCGCGATGCCGAGATCCGCCAGGTGATCGACATCCTGATGCGCCGCCGCCAGAACAATCCGATCCTGACCGGCGAGGCCGGCGTCGGCAAGACCGCGGTGGTGGAAGGGCTGGCGCTGCGCATCGCCCAGGGCGACGTGCCCGACGTCTTGAAGGGCGTCGAGATCCACAACCTCGACATGGGGCTGCTGCAGGCCGGCGCCAGCGTGAAAGGCGAGTTCGAAAGCCGTCTCAAGAACGTGATCGACGAGGTGAAAAAGAGCCTGCACCCGATCATCCTGTTCATCGACGAAGCCCACACCATGATCGGCGCCGGCGGCCAGGCCGGCCAGAACGACGCCGCCAACCTGCTCAAGCCGGCGCTGGCGCGCGGCGAACTGCGTACGGTGGCGGCCACCACCTGGAGCGAATATAAAAAGTATTTCGAGAAGGATGCGGCGCTGGCGCGGCGCTTCCAGGTGGTCAAGGTCGAAGAGCCGGACGAAGACACCGCCAGCGCCATGCTGCGCGCGATGGCGCCGCTGATGGAACAGCACTTCGGCGTGCGCATCTACGACGAGGCGATCACCGAGGCCGTGCGCCTGTCGCACCGCTACATCAGCGGACGCCAGCTGCCGGACAAGGCGATCAGCGTGCTCGATACCGCCTGCGCCAAGGTCGCGCTAGGGCAAAAGGCGACGCCGGCGGCGCTGGAAGAATGCACGCGCAAGCTGGAGCGCCTCGATGCCCGCATCGGTTCCCTGGTGCGCGAGGAAAGCGCCGGCGCCGACCATGGCGCCGCCCTCGGCCTGCTGCGCACCGAACGCGCCGATGCCCTGCAGGAGGGCGCGCGCCTGCGCGAGCGCTGGGAACGCGAGCAGGCACTGACCGGAGAGATCCACGCGATGCGCGCGCGCCTGGAATCGAGCGCCGACAAATCCGGCGGCGTCGCATTGCAGGCCAAGGTCGAGGAACTGCGCCAGCTGCAGGGCGAGTCGCCGCTGGTGCCGGTGCAGGTCGATGGCCACACGGTCGCCGCCATCGTCGCCGCCTGGACCGGCATCCCGCTCGGGCGCATGGTAAAGGACGAGATCCGCACCGTGATGAACCTGCGCGGCATGCTCGACGAACGCATTCTCGGCCAGACCCACGCCAGCGGCATCGTCGCCCAGCGCGTGCGCACCGCGCGCGCCCAGCTGGAAGACCCGAACAAGCCGAAGGGCGTGTTCCTGTTCGTCGGTACCTCGGGTGTCGGCAAGACCGAGACCGCGCTGGCGCTGGCCGACCTGCTGTACGGCGGCGAGCGCAAGCTGGTGACGATCAACATGAGCGAGTACCAGGAAGCGCACAGCGTCTCCGGCCTGAAAGGCTCGCCGCCCGGTTATGTGGGCTACGGCGAAGGCGGGGTATTGACCGAGGCGGTGCGGCGTAATCCGTACAGCGTAGTGCTGCTCGACGAAGTGGAAAAGGCGCACAGCGACGTGCTCGAACTGTTCTTCCAGGTGTTCGACAAGGGCGTGCTGGACGATGCCGAAGGACGCCAGATCGACTTCCGCAACACCATCATCATCCTGACCTCGAACGCGGCGTCCAGCCAGATCATGCAGGCCTGCCTGAACAAGCCCGCCAGCGAGCGCCCCTCACCCGACGAATTGGCCCAGCTGATCCGCCCGGCCCTGATGAAGCACTTCAAGCCGGCCTTCCTCGGCCGCCTGACCGTGGTGCCCTTCTACCCGATCGACGACGAGGTGCTGTCCAACATCATCCGCCTGAAACTCGACCGCATCAAGGCGCGTGTGTCGACCAACCACAACGCCCAGTTCCACTACGACGATGCGCTGGTGGCGGCGGTGCTGGGGCGCTGCACCGAAGTCGATTCCGGCGCGCGCAACGTCGACACCATCCTGAACGGCACGCTGCTGCCGGAGATCGCCGACGCCGTGCTGGCGACGATGGCCGAGGGCGGCGCGCTAGGCAAGGTCAAGGTCAGCGCGACCCGGGCCGGCAAGATCAAGTACGCGATCGACGCGGCATGAAGGAGGCAGCCATGCTGGATATCGACAAGCTGCTGGCGCCCGTGAGCGACCATCAGCCCTGCGGCGAAGACCTCGCGTTTTCCAGCGAGATCGACGCCATCGTGCGCGCGCGCCAGGCCGACGATCCGTCGATCGAGCAGGGCGCCTGGGTCACCGACCTGAAGGAAGCCGACTGGAAGTTCGTGGCCAGGCAGTGCGCGCAACTGATCGAAAAGCGCAGCAAGGACCTGCAACTGGCGGTGTGGCTGGCCGAAGCCGGCGTCAAGACCGGCGGCGTGCGCGGCCTGGCCGAGAGCCTCGCGCTGATCGCGGCGCTGTGCGAACGCCATTGGGACGGCATGTACCCGCTGCCGGACGAAGACGGCTTCGAGCGCCGCATCGGCAACCTGGCCTGGGTGGCGGCGCGCATCGCACCGTGGCTGCGCGCTGTGCCCCTGACCGAGGGCAATCCGCCGGGTGGGGCTGTGTATGCGCTGAGCGACTTCGATGTCGCCCGTGCCCACGGCGGCGAGGCGCTGGCGAAGCTGGAAGCGGCGCGCCAGCGCGGCGCGCGCAGCTTCTACCGCAACCTGCTGCATGACTGCGGCCAGTGCAAGGCCGCCATCGACCGCCTCGAACAAAGCGTCGATGCGCGCCTGGGCGCCGACGGGCCGAGCTTCAGTGCGGCCAAGTCGGGGCTGGAAAGCGTGCTGATGTTCGTGAAGCCGCTGGCGGGCGAGGAACCCGCCGTGACGACGGCAGCGCCGGATGCCGCGCCCGCTGCGCCGGCGGCATCGGGGCAGGGCGGCAGCGACCCGGCATTGGCCATGGCCATGGCCAACGGTCCGCTCCAGAACCGGGTCCAGGCGCTGGCCCAGCTGCGCGCCGTCGCCGAATACTTCCGCCGCACCGAGCCGCACAGCCCGGTGGCCTACCTGGCGGAAAAGGCCGCCCACTGGGGCGAGCAGCCACTGCACGTGTGGCTGCGGGCGGTGGTCAAGGACGACGCCTCGTTCGCCCATATCGAAGAACTGCTGGGCGTCGAGACGAAGTCCTAGACGGATGTTACTGGGACTGGCCGGGCTGGGCCGACGCCGCCGACGAAGCCGATTGCGCAGCCTGGCCGCCGGTCTGGGCCGCCTGCGCGACCTGGGACGTGGCCCGTGCTACCTGTTCCTCGACCCGGCGCATCGCTTCGCGCGTCGACAGGGTCACCTGCTCGTAGCCCTTGAAGGCATTGTCGATCGCAGCCTTGATGATCTCGACCGCGTTTTCCTGGCCCGGCTTGACGTTCTGGGTGACGTCGTAGATCAGCGCCGACAGCGTGTTCTTGGCTTCGACCAAGTGGGTGTCGGCGGCCTGCTGGAAATCCTTCTGGATGTCGCCGATGATCTGGCGCAGCTGTTCGCCGTAGGCGGTGGCTTCCGACACGCCCGGCTGGATGCGCGACTGCACGGCATCGATGGCGGCTTTCGGATCGCCGGCCTGGCTGGCAGCGCGGCCGGTGGCCAGGGTGCCTTCCAGCGCACTGCGGGCCGTGCTCAGGTTGAGTGCCACCACCTGTTCGACGCCCTGCACCGCCTTGCTGGCGAGGGCATTGAAGGTCTGGACCTGCAAATCGAACAGGGTCTTGGTGGCGGATGCGAATTGCTCGGGATTGGTGAACATCGTTTTCTCCTCGCGATAGATGAACTGGATACCTGCGGACGACCTGGAACTGCTCCTCTTTCTTGTTATCGAATCTTCATGACAGCGCTGGCATTATTTAACAGGCATGCGCTTTTCGCAACGGGCGTCACGATACGGCCCACCGGCTTTTTCCCAGCCGGGTCCGAGCGGCGTCTGTGCACAGACCAGGCTGCCGTTGGCCTTGCTGCGCCACTGGAACCAGGGCGCCGGCGCGGCATGCAGGCAGGCGGGGAGGGCCAGTACTAGCCCGGCGGCAATGAGAATGGCATGCTTCATGATGAGCCGAGCTTAACCGCTTGACGCCGCAAGTCAAGCGCGCACATCGACCTTGCCATCATGGGAAGGTGTACCCTTGTCGAATGGATCACGACAATCTCGGGCGCAGCCCGCAATGGAATATCGGCGAAACGGCGAGGGCATCCGGCGTCAGCGCCAAGATGATCCGCCACTACGAAGCGATCGGCCTGCTGCCGCCGGCGCGCCGCACCGAGGCGGGTTACCGGCTTTACGGCGAGCAGGACGTGCGCGTGCTGCAATTCATCCACCGTGGCCGCGCGCTCGGCTTTTCGCTGGAACAGGTCGCCAATTTGCTGGCGCTGTGGCAGGACAAAGACCGCGCCAGCGCCGACGTGCGGCACCTGGCCGCGGCCCACATCGCTGAACTCGAGCGCAAGATCGCCGAACTGGAAGCGATGAAGCGCACGCTGCAGGCGCTGGCCCATTCCTGCCATGGCGACCAGCGCTCGGACTGTCCGATTCTTGACGATCTGGCATCGCATGAACCGTGGTCTAATGGCTGACTTCCAGCTCAGCCTGAATCGACCCGATGCGCATACCGCTGCTGACTACCTTTCTTATCCTGGTCCTGCTTGGCGCAGGTGCACTCTGGGTGCTGGGTTCCGCGCTCATCAGGGTCGAGCCGCGGGCGGTGACGCTCGACGTCGCGCTCGGCGCCGAGCCCTTGACGCTGGACGCCGGTCCCGGCCAGCGCGTCGCCGCCTCGTTCATCCCGGCGCAGGAAACAGGCAAGGGCGGAGGCAAGGGCGGCATTCTGCTGCTGCACGGCATCCATAGCGACCGGCGCCAGATGGAAGCGCGCGCCGCCTTCCTGCACCGCGAGGGCTATGCGGTGATGCTGATCGATTTGCCGGGCCAGGGTGCCAGCACCGCGCCGGCAGTCACTTTCGGCCTGACCGAGGCCGAAGGGGTGCGCGCCGCGCTCGAGGAATTGCAGCGCCGCCTGCCCGGACAACGCATCGGCGTGATCGGCGTCTCGCTCGGCGCTGCGTCGCTAGTGCTGTGCCGCGATTGCCCGAAAGTGGATGCGGCGGTGCTGGAATCGATGTACCCGTCGATCGCCGAAGCGGTCGAGGACCGCCTGCGCATCCGCCTCGGCGCGCTCGGCGCGCCCTTGTCGCGGCTGCTGCTGTGGCAACTGCCGCTGCGCCTGGACATCCAGCCGGCGCAGCTGCGTCCGATTGCCCGCATCGGATCGCTGGGGATGCCGCTGCTGATCGCCGCCGGCAGCGCCGACCGTCACACGACGCTGGCCGAAACCGAACGCCTGTACGCGGCCGCGGCGGCGCCGAAATCGCTGTGGGTGGTGGATGGGGCGGCGCACGTCGACTTGCACGGCTATGCGACGGCGGAGTACGAAAGCCGCGTCGGTGCTTTCCTCGAGCGCTACGTGGCCGGCCAGTAACGCAAAACGCAAAACGCCGCAATCCTTTTGCAAAGATTGCGGCGTTTTGCGCCAGAAAACATATCTAGTAGGTCTTGACGACCCGGTAGCATTTGGTGCCCACGGAGGGACTCGAACCCCCACACCTCGCGGCACATGGACCTGAACCATGCGCGTCTACCAATTCCGCCACGTGGGCATACAAACAACTGTACAACGATACTGCAACAACAGGGTAGCATTTGGTGCCCACGGAGGGACTCGAACCCCCACACCTCGCGGCACATGGACCTGAACCATGCGCGTCTACCAATTCCGCCACGTGGGCATACAAACAACTCGTACAACGATACTGCAACAACTTAGGTAGCTTTTGGTGCCCACGGAGGGACTCGAACCCCCACACCTCGCGGCACATGGACCTGAACCATGCGCGTCTACCAATTCCGCCACGTGGGCATGCAAACAAGCTCTACAACTACAACACAGCAGCTTTGGTGCCCACGGAGGGACTCGAACCCCCACACCTCGCGGCACATGGACCTGAACCATGCGCGTCTACCAATTCCGCCACGTGGGCGCTGTGTTGCATCGACTTCTTCACTGCTGCTCGACGTTGCCGTCGAATTCCGCTACGATATCAGGCTTTGCCGTTTTGCGCCAGACCAACTTTCGTTTGCCTTTTGCCGGGCTGCGACTGACTCGCATCGCTCTTCGTTCGCGGCAGTACCGTTTTCGAAGAGAGCGAGAGTATAGCGGATCAATTGCAAATGTCAAAGGGGCACGATGCGATCGCTGCGATGCGCTGTCAGCGGCACCGATCCGCCGCGCCACCCGCAGCACGCTTCGGACGCCAAACTAGGCGAATCCCCGCGTCCTCCGTTACACTACGCGTGAAGACGTGTCAATCCAACCATTGCGCCGATAGTCGGCCAACCCACTGGCTCAACAAGATTAAGAAAACGATTTGAAGCAAACAACCTATACCATCCCCAGCCGAGAGGAAATTCTCGCTATCTTCCGCCAGGCAGGATCGCCGCTCGACAGCGGCGCCGTGGCCCGCGCCCTGCAAGTCGATCCAGAAGCCGAGGGCGTGCTGACGCGCCGCCTGAACGCGATGGAACGCGACGGCCAGATCCGCGCCAACGCCTCCGGCGAATATCAATTGACCGACCATTCGAGCTTCGTCTCCGGCCGGGTCAGCGCGCACCGCGACGGCTTCGGCTTCGTGATTCCGGACGAGGGCGGCGATGACTTGTTCCTGCCCGATAAGGAGATGCAGAAGGTCCTGCACGGCGACCGCGTGCTGGCGCGCGTGATCGGCACCGACCGCCGCGGCCGTCCGGAAGGCACGATCGTCGAAGTGGTCGAGCGTGCGAATACCCACATCATCGGCCGCCTGCTGCAGGAAGACGGCGTGTGGAAAGTCGCGCCCGAAGACAAGCGCATCGGCCAGGACATCCTGCTGGCGAACCGCCCGGACAAGGCCAAGGCCGGCCAGGTGGTCAGCGTCGAACTGGTCGAGCAGCCGTCGCGCTTCAAGCAGCCGACCGGCCGCATCGTCGAAGTGCTCGGCGAGTTGGACGACCCGGGCATGGAAATCGAGATCGCCGTGCGCAAGTTCGGCGTGCCGCACGTGTTTTCCGCCGCCGCACTGAAGCAAGCCAACAAGCTGCCGAACGAAGTGCGCGATATCGACCTCGGCGAGCGCGTCGACCTGCGCGACGTGCCGCTGGTGACCATCGACGGCGCCGATGCGCGCGACTTCGACGATGCCGTCTACTGCGAACCGGTCAAGATCGGCCGCACCCGCGGCTATCGCCTGCTGGTGGCGATCGCCGACGTCAGCAACTACGTGAAGCCGGGCGATCCGCTCGACGACGACGCCATCGAGCGCTCGACCTCGGTGTATTTCCCGCGCCGCGTGATCCCGATGCTGCCGGAAAAACTGTCGAACGGCCTGTGCTCGCTGAACCCGGCCGTCGACCGCCTGACCCTGGTGTGCGACATGGTGGTGAGCGAAGACGGCGAAGTCGGCGCCTACCAGTTCTATCCCGCCGTGATGCATTCGGCGGCGCGCCTGACCTATGACGAAGTGGCCACCATCCTGGGCAATACCCAGGGTCCGGAAGCCGGCCGCCGTCCCGGCATCGTGCCGCACCTGCTGCACCTGAACGAAGTGTTCCGCGCGCTGCTGAAGGCGCGCCAGGAACGCGGCGCGATCGATTTCGAGACCACCGAGACCTATATCGTCTCGAACGCGATGGGCAAGATCGAAAAGATCCTGCCGCGCACCCGCAACGATGCGCACCGCCTCATCGAGGAATGCATGCTGGCCGCCAACGTCTGCGCCGCTGACTTCCTGATTCGCCACGACCAGCCGAGCACCTTCCGCATCCACGCGGTGCCGACCGAGGAAAAGCTGAACCAACTGCGTACCTTCCTCAAGCAGGCCGGCCTGAACCTCGGCGGCGGTACCACGCCGCAGGCGCGCGACTACGCCGAGCTGATGACCCGCATCAAGGAGCGCCCGGATGCGACCCTGCTGCAGACCATGCTGCTGCGCTCGATGCAGCAGGCGGTCTACAGCCCGGACAACGTCGGCCACTTCGGCCTGGCCTACGAGCACTACGCCCACTTCACCAGCCCGATCCGCCGTTATCCGGACCTGCTGACCCACCGCGCGATCAAGGCGGTCCTGAAGGGCAAGAAGTACGAGCCGACCGGCATCGATTTGTCCAAGCTGAACACCACGATCTCGAATTCGGCGCGCAAGCAGGCGGCGAAAGACAAGGCCGACGGCAAGCAAAAGGATCCGAAGGACCTGACCGTCTGGGACGCCCTGGGCGTGCACTGCTCGGCCAACGAGCGCCGCGCCGACGAAGCCTCGCGCGACGTCGAGAACTGGCTCAAGTGTTACTACATGCAGGACAAGCTGGGCGAGGAATTCACCGGCGTGATCTCGGGCGTGACCCCGTTCGGCATCTTCGTGCAGCTGGACGAGCTGTTCGTCGAAGGCCTGGTCCACATCAGCGGCCTGGGCACCGGCGACTACTTCCAGTACGACGAAGCGCGCCATGAACTGCGCAGCGACCGCACCGGCAAGGCCTTCAAGCTGACCGACCAGGTGACGGTGCAGGTGGCGCGCGTCGACCTCGAGTCGCGCAAGATCGACCTGGTGCTGGCGCAGCCGGCCACCGACAAGGCCGCGCTGCCGGCGCCGCTGGAGCGTGCACGCGCCCTGGCCCAGGAAGCGCTGACCGAGAAGGAACCGAAGGAATCGCGCCGCCGCAAGCGCAACCGCAACAAGAACAAGGGCAACCGCGAGCAGAATCCGGTCGCGGACGAGGCACAGACCTGGCCGATTCCGGCGGACGCCGCCGCGCTTGACGCGGACGATGCGGCGGACGAGGACGTCACTGCCAGCGACGAAAGCCCGGACGACGTCGTGTTCGTGCCGCCGTCGCGCAGCAGCCGCCGCCGCAAGGCGAGGGCGCAGCGTGCCGAAGCGGCGCGTGCCGCCGAGGCAGGCAATGCGGGCGCATCGGTGCCTGCGGCTGCCGAGGTGGCGCCGCCACCTCCGCCGGCAGTCGAGCCGGCCGCAGTCGAGCCGCCCGTGGCCGCGCCTGTCGAAGCCGCGCCTGTCGAAGCCGCGCCTGTGCCAGCCGAGCCTGCACCGGCACCGGCACCGAAAAAGAAACGTGCGCCAAAACGCGTTGTAGAGGAAGCTGTCGCGCCGTTGCAGGAGCCGGTCCCGGCTCCGGCTTTGGCTCCGGCTCCGGAGCCTGTCGCCGCACCGGCCGAGCCGGCACCGAAGAAGAAGCGTGCCGCCAAGAAGGCGCCACAGGAAGCTGCAGCCCTGGCGCCGGAACCGGCACCCGTGCCCGCACCTGCACCGGAACCGGTCGCCGTACCGGCAGCACCAGCAGCGCCAGCTGAGCCGGCACCGAAGAAGAAGCGTGCTGCGAAGCAGGCGCCGCAGGAAGCTGCCGTACCGGCACCGGCACCGGCAGCGGCACCGGAGCCAGAACCGGCACCGGCAGAACCCGCGCCGAAGAAAAAGCGCGCCGCCAAGCCAGCGGTGCTGGCAGCTCCGGCAGCGGAATCGGCCCCGGCAGAACCGGCGCCGAAAAAGAAGCGGGCAAGCAGCAAGCCGGCCGAGCCAGCGGTGCAAGCCGTTGTCGCGGCGCCAGCGAAAAAAGCGGCTGCCAAAAAAGCAGTTGCTCAACAAGCTGTGGCTAAAAAAGCAGCGGCCAAAAAAGCTGCACCCAAGGCGAAGTAAGCGGGCGTCGTCGGCAATACAATAAAAACGATAGTCAGATGAGGTCAGAGCCCACCCGTGTAAATCGGGCTCTGACCCCATGGTTTAAACTAGCAGGAAGAAGACGTAACGAATGAAAAATAAAATGATTTTTGGCTTCCATGCGGTGACCTCGCGCCTGCGGCACGAGGCGGCATCGGTGGAAGAGATCTTTGTCGACGCCGAGCGCCAGGACCGCCGCATGCAGGACCTGATCGCCAACGCCAAGCAGGCTGGCGTGCGCGTCATGCCGGTGGAGTCGGCGCGCCTCGACAAGATCGTCGGTACCCGCCGCCACCAGGGCGTGATCGCGTTCGCCAGCCAGCTGTCACTGGCGCGCAACCTGGATGAGCTGCTGGACGTGGTGGAAGGCCCGCCGCTGCTGCTGATCCTGGACGGCATCACCGATCCGCACAACCTGGGCGCCTGCCTGCGCGTGGCCGACGGCGTCGGCGCACACGCGGTCATCGCCCCGAAAGACCGCTCGGTCGGCCTGAACGCCACCGCTGCCAAGGTCGCCAGCGGCGCCGCCGAGAGCGTGCCCTACATTACCGTCACCAACCTGGCGCGCACCATGCGCGAGCTGAAGGACCGCGGCATCTGGCTGATCGGCACCACCGACGACGCCGACAAGGGCTTGTACGAAGGCGACTTCACCGGCCCGACCGCGCTGGTGATGGGCTCGGAAGGCGAGGGCATGCGCCGCCTGACCCGCGAGACTTGCGACGTGCTGGTCAACATCCCGATGTTCGGTTCGGTCGAGAGCCTGAACGTCTCGGTCGCCTCCGGCGTCTGCCTGTACGAGGCGCGCCGCCAGCGCCTGGCCAAAGAGCCGCAATAACGCGGCGACTGCCATATCGAACGTCGTTCCCGCCTTCGCGAAACGACGTTCTCTGCTTTTCGAAATTCATTTCCCTCCTAAGCAAGACCGGCCCGGATACGCTACCATGCTGTCTGTTTGCCACGGTTTTATCCTATGTTTTCCAATCTGCGTGAAGATATCCAGAGCATCATCGAGCGCGACCCTGCGGCGCGTAACGGATGGGAAGTGCTCACCTGTTATCCCGGCCTGCATGCCGTGGTCATGCATCGCTGGGCGCACGCCTGCTGGTATGCCGGCTTCAAATGGCTGGGCCGCTTCATCTCGTATAGCGCGCGCATCGTCACCGGCATCGAGATCCACCCGGGCGCGACCATCGGCCGGCGTGTCTTCATCGACCACGGCTTCGGCGTGGTTATCGGCGAAACCGCCGTGGTCGGCGACGACTGCACCATCTACCAGGGCGTGACCCTGGGCGGCACCACGCTGGTGGCCGGCACCAAGCGCCATCCGACGCTCGAGCGCGGCGTGATCGTCGGCGCCGGCGCCCAGGTGCTGGGCGCCTTTACCGTGGGCGAGTACGCCAAGATCGGCTCGAATGCCGTGGTCGTGAAACCGGTGCCCGCCGGCGCCACCGCGGTCGGCAACCCGGCCCACCTGGTACGCAAGGAAGAGCAGGTCCGCAGCGCCCAGATGTTCGCGGCCTACGGCGTTACGCCCAATGGCGACGACCCGCTGTCGAAGGCGCTGCGCAACCTGATCGCCCACGCGGCGGCCCAGGACGAGCAGATCGAACGCCTGTGCGCCACCATGAAGGCGGCCGGCATCGCCTGTCAGAGAATGGACGAGAGTGATAAACTTGATCAAGCCCAGCTGAACCGGCTCGTAGACTGAGCGCAAAAGAGAGAAATATGGAAGACAACATCCCGGGCTCTTTCGACCCGGCATCCGACCTCGATCCCTTCGAAATCCGCGTCCTCGGCGTGCTCGCCGAAAAAGAAGCGCTCACGCCGGACAACTATCCGCTGACGCTGAATGCGCTGATGAACGGCTGCAACCAGCTGTCCAGCCGCGATCCGGTGATGCAGCTGCCGGAAGACGTGGTGCACGACACCCTGCAGCGCCTCATGCAGCGCAAGCTGGTCAACGGCATCACCCAGGCCGGCGCCCGCGTCGTGAAATACGAGCACCGCATGCGCATCAAGTGGTCGCTCGAACAGGACAAGGTCGCCATCCTGACCATACTGATGCTGCGCGGCCTGCAGACCGCCGGCGAGATCCGCTCGCGCAGCGGACGCCTGTACGACTTCAAGTCGGTGTCCGACGTCGAGGCCGGCCTGCAGTTCCTGATCGACAAATACCCGCCGCTCGTGGCGCGCCTGGAACGCGCCCCCGGCACCAAGGAATCGCGCTACGGCCACCTGCTGGGCGGCGCGATCAACCTGGCGCGTGACGACTCCGCCTTCGGTGCCGCGAGTGCGCCGAGCGCGCCGTCTTCGGGTTCGCGCGTGGCCCAGCTGGAGCAGGACGTGGCCAGCCTGCGTGCCGAGGTCGACGAACTCAAGGCGCAGTTCGCGGCGTTTCGCCAGCAGTTCGAGTAAGCGGCGCGGCTGGGCCGGATGCCGGTTCGGCTGCGGATGCCGTCGGCGCATACGTCACCTCCACCAGCGCATCGTTGCTCCAGCTGGTGTCGCCGATCGGGATGCGGAAGGATTTTCCGCTGACCTTCAGCGCCAGGCTGCGCTCGCCGTCGCGCAGCGTTGCAGCGCTGAGCTTCGCACTGGCGCTGCGCGACCAGTTGCGGTCGCCGCTTTTTGGCATCTCACCCTTGAACCACGAGCACCAGGCGGATGTCGCCCATGCGGTACGCGTTGTCGGCCAGACCCGGCGTGCGCACCCAGGTCTCGACGCGGACGTAGTCCTTCTTGCGGTCCAGGATCAATTCGGCCTTGGCGTCCCAAGCGGCCTGGCTGCGCGGCACGCTGAAACGGGCATGTTCGTCCAGGCTCAGCGGAATCGAGAAGTCGTCGGCGGCGATGCGCGCCCCGGCCGCTCACCCTCCAGCGCCTCCCCGTCCCGTCCTTCCACCTGGAAGCGCAGTTGCGGCACGTCCGGGGCCAGCGCATGCTGCGCGTCGAAGGTGTCGAGCCCGGCCGCGATGGCGCGGTAGGCGCGCAGCTCGGGATTCTTGACGGCGTTGATGTGCACGGTACCAGGTTCGTCCGCCGCCTGTGCGGCGCTGGCAGCGCCTGGCGGTGCGAGGCTGGAAACCAGCGCCAGGACCAGGGTGGCGTGAAGGGGGCGCATGTTCATCTCCGCCTCAACCCTCGTCGCGGAAGCGGCGCAGGCGCATCGCCGCGTACAGCATGGCGGCACCAAGCAGTGCCCACAGCCAGGCGTCGGCATGGGCCAGCGTCGCATACGAGGCGCTGACCAGGCCATCCATCGCGGCGCCGTTCGGGTCGGTGCGCACGGCGGGCGGCATGCCGTCGAAGCCGAACCAGATGCCGGGCACGATGCCGCCCAGCAGGCGGACGACCACGTCCTGCGCATAGGGCATCAGGCCCAGCGGTTCGCCGCCGACGTTGGCGGCGGCCACGCTGATCCATTTCACCAGCAGCAGGCCGATCAGCGGCACCCCCACCGCCCAGATCAGCGGCTTGGCGCGCGCCCAGCTCGATATCAGCAGCAGCCAGCCGACGGCGGGCAGCGCCCACACCACGTACACTGGCAGCAGGGCCAGCAGGCGCAGCGGCGACAGGTAGAGGTCGGGCGAGGACAACACGTAACCGACTACGTGGACACCACCGAGGCCGAGCGTCACGCAGGAGATGAGCAGCAGCAGCAGGGACGCGACGGTGCCCAGCACGATCGTGATCAAAGGCGCCACCAGCAGCGCGGTGATGGCCTTGGACAGCACGGTCATTCCATCGGACACCGGCAGCGACTTCCAGAACAGGATGCTGCGGTCGCGCCGCTCGTCGTGCAGCGCCCCGAGGCAATACGAAAAGATGACCGCGGTCAGCAGTGCGAACAAGGGCAGGGAGGCGCCCAGGTAGACGCTGCTGCCGATTTGCGCGATCCGGCGCGTGGCCTCGAGCGTGACGCCGACCTTGACGCCGTCGAGCGTCTGGCCGTTGATGGTGACGTGGGTCGGCATGTGGTGCATCGCCAGGCCGTAGACCACGGTGCCGCCGACGAACAGCACCAGCAGCGCGGCCACCGCCAGCGGCGCCCAGAACATCGATCCCTTGTACTCCCAGAACTCGCGGCGCAGCAGCCATTTCATGGTCACGGTGTTCATGCGTAGCTTCCTTTCATGGTGGCGACGAACAGGTCGGCCACGCTCGGGTTGCGGGTTTCCCCAAGGGCGGCCAGCTGCTGGCGCGAAACGCCGTTGGAGGCCGCATCGAACAGCATCACGGATTTGCCGAACACGGTGCGGCGGTCGATCGGCTGCAGCGCGTTGGCGGCGCTGAGCTTGTCGTGCGAGACCATCACCTCGATGTAGCGCTCGCCGATTTCTTCCATCGACGCGGCCAGCACGATGCGGCCTTCGCGGATGAACATCAGGTCAGTCAGGATGTGCTCGACCTCCTCGACCTGGTGGGTGGTGATGACGATGGTCTTGTGCTCGTCAAAATAGTCTTCCAGCAGGTTCTGGTAGAACTGCTTGCGGTAGAGGATGTCCAGGCCCAGCGTCGGCTCGTCCAGCACCAGCAGCTTGGCGTCGATTGCCATCACCAGCGCCAGGTGCAGCTGGACGATCATCCCCTTCGACATTTCCTTCACCTTCATCGTCGGCCGCAGCGAGGTCGCGGCGATGTAGCGCTCGGCCTTGTCGCGGTTGAAGCGCGGGTGTACGCCGGCCACGAAGTCGATCGCATCTTTCACACGCAGCCAGCGCGGCAGGATGGCGACGTCGGCGATGAAGCAGACGTCCTGCATCAGGTCGTCGCGCTGGGTGCGCGGGTCGAAGCCCAGCACCGACAGCGACCCTTCGAACGGGATCAGGCCCAGCGCCGCCTTCAGCGTGGTGGTCTTGCCGGAACCGTTGGGGCCGATCAGGCCGACGATGCGGCCGGCGGGGATGTCGAAATCGATGCCGTCGACAGCGGTGCGCTTGCCGTAGCGCTTGGTGAGGCCCTTGGCCGTGATCACGCTGCTCATGACCGCTCTCCGTTCGTGTCGCGCAGCAGTTGTTGGGTGTCGAGGCCGAGGCGGCGGATACGCTCCAGCATGGCCGGCCATTCTTCGCGCAGGAAACGTTCGCGCTCGCTTGCCAGCAGCTTTTCGCTGGCGCCTTCCGTGACGTACATACCGATCCCCCTTCGTTTTTCCACCAAGTTATCGTCGACCAGTTCCTGGTAAGCCTTGGACACCGTGATCGGATTCAGCTGGTACTCGGCGGCGATCTGGCGTACCGAGGGCAGGGCGTCGCCGGCTTTCAGCGCGCCATCCAGCATCATGCCGATCACCCGCTCCTTGAGCTGCCGGTAGATCGGTGTATTGTCATTCCAGCCGATGGTCATTGCCGGCCTCGCTTTCCTGCGGTGCAGCCTGGATACCCATGCCTGCCTCCATGTTGGTGATGTAATGATGTGGTGTTGTAGTTAAGTATAACACCAGTCTTGTCACTGTCAACACAGGGCTGCCGAGTGGCCGCCTAGTAGTTCGGATAGGGCGGATTAGAGTTGGGTGCCGTCGAGCGCGTGGCGCGTGATGTTGCCGTCGGCGTCGATCGCGATCCAGCCGCCGCGCACCGGGTCCTCGTCGAGTTCCCAGTCGGGCAGCACGTAGCGGCGCCGTTGCCCGTCCTGGTGCAGGGCGGGGCGGTGGGTGTGGCCGTGGATGATGACGTCGGCGCCCGTGGCCTCGTGCAGGGCGGCGACGGCGGCCGGCGCCACGTCCATGATCTCGTAGGATTTCTCGCGGTGGGCCGAGCGGCTGCCTTCGCGCAGGCCGGCGATGATCGCCTTGCGCTGGCTGAGCGGCATCGCCAGGAATTGCTGCTGCCAGGCCGCTTCGCGCACCTGGGCGCGGAACGCCATGTATTTGGTATCGCCGGTGCACTGGGCGTCGCCGTGGACCAGCGCCACGCGCGTGCCGGCAAAGGTCGCCACGTACGGCTCCGCCAGCAGGGCCAAGCCGGCCGCGTCGGCAAAGCCCTGGCCGGCGAGGAAGTCGCGGTTGCCGGCCATCCAGTAGAGCTTGACGCCGGCGTCGGCCAGGCGGCGCAGCGCGCCGGCCACCTCGGCGTTGAACGGCGTCTCGAGGTCGTCGTCGCCGGCCCAGTATTCGAAGATGTCGCCGAGCAGGTACAGGGAGTCGGTGTGGATCGCGCGTTCGGCGAGAAAGCTAAAAAAGGTTTCGGCCGTGCGCGGATGCGAAGCCTGCAGGTGCAGGTCCGAGATGAAAAGCGCAAGCGTGCGCGTGGGAGTGCTCATGAATTAGGTGGACTACCCACGCGCATGTTGAAACAGAAGATTACTGGACGACTTCGACTTTCTCGATGATCACCGCATCTGCCGGCACGTCGGCGTGCATGCCGGCGCGGGTGGTCTTGACGTTGTTGATCTGGTCGACGATGTCCTGGCCTTCGACGACCTTGCCGAACACGGCGTAGCCCCAGCCATCCTGGCCCGGGTAGTTCAGGAAGTCGTTGTTCTTGGTGTTGATGAAGAACTGGGCCGAGGCCGAGTGCGGGGCCGAGGTACGGGCCATCGCGATCGTGTACTTGTCGTTCTTCAGGCCGTTCTTGCCTTCGTTTTCCACGGTCTGGTCGGTGTCCTTCTGCTTCATGCCGACTTCGAAGCCGCCGCCCTGGATCATGAAGTCCTTGATGACGCGGTGGAAGATGGTGTTGCTGAACTGACCCTTGTTCACGTAGTACAGGAAGTTTTCAACGGTCTTCGGCGCTTTGGCGTCGTCCAGCTCGACCTTGATGTTGCCCTGGTTGGTGGTCATGAGTACGGTGGTCATGTTGGTATCCTGTGTGTGGTGGTGTTGAGAGTTCGTTATTTTACAGCCTTGTCGCCCTTGAGCAGCGTCACGGACTCGATCACGACCGGCGTGACCGGCACGTTCTGGTAGCCATGGGTGTCGTCGACCAGCACGCCCTTGATCTTGTCGACCACTTCCTTGCCCTTCACGACCTTGCCGAACACGGTATAGCCGCCATCCACGCGGTTGATGGCATCGAGGCCGAAATTGTCGACCACGTTGATGAAGAATTGCGAGGTGGCCGAGTCGGGGTTGTCTTCGCGCGCCATCGCGACCGTGTAAGCCGCGTTGGACAAGCCATTGTTGGATTCGTTCTTGATGGGCGGACGCGGCTTGCGGTTGACGAACTTGGCGTCCATGCCGCCGCCCTGGATCATGAAGCCGTCGATCACGCGGTGGAAGATGGTGCCCTTGTAGAAGCCGGACTTTACGTATTTCAGGAAATTATCGACCGTGACCGGCGCTTTTTCCTGGTCCAGTTCCAGCACGATCTCGCCCATGCTGGTCTTCAGCGCTACCTGCGGATCGGCGGCAAAGGCGGCGGCCGACAGCAACAGCGTACTGGCACCGACGGCGGCGGCAACGGCGAAACGGGTCAACATCCGGGCGCCGGACGGTTTGAATGTGTGCATCGGTGGCTTCCTCTCGATCGACATAAAGCAAACTACTGTCAAGGGTTTTGTAGAAAAATAAACTGTCGGCATCTGCGGCCAGTCCGGATTTTATCAATGCTATACTTCGCGACGGACTGTCGATTTTATCAAATGGAACACACCATTCCAAAACAATAAGAACCAGTCCTGACGATCCGACGCCGGCCGCGCCTTGCCGCGTGTGTCCGTCCGAGCGTCATGCTCCAACCTCTAGCCAACCATCCGATGAGCCAACTAAAGATTTACAACACGCTGGCGCGTGACAAGCAGGTATTCGTTCCCATCCAGCCCGGCAAGATCAACATGTACGTGTGCGGGATCACGGTCTACGATTACTGCCACGTCGGTCACGCCCGGATGATGATGGCCTTCGACGTGATCTACCGCTGGTTCAAGGCGTCCGGCTACGAGGTCAAGTACGTCCGCAATATCACCGACATCGAAGACAAGATCATCCGTCGCGCGGTCGAGAACAACGAAACCATTACCCAGCTGACCACGCGCTTCATCGACGCCATGAACGAAGACGCCGACGCCCTCGGCATCCTGGCACCGGACTACGCGCCGCGCGCGACCGACTACGTGCCGCACATGCTGTCGATCATCGAAAAGCTGGAAGAAAAAGAACTGGCCTACCGCGGCGAGGACGGCGACGTCAACTACGCGGTGCGCAACTTCCCCGGCTACGGCAAGCTGTCCGGCAAGTCGCTGGACGACCTGCGCGCCGGCGAACGCGTCGACGTGAATACCGGCAAGCGCGACCCGCTCGACTTCGTGCTGTGGAAAGCCGGCAAGGAATCCGAACCCGCCGAAGCCAAGTGGGATTCGAAGTGGGGCATCGGCCGCCCGGGCTGGCACATCGAGTGCTCGGCCATGTCGTGCGCCATGTTGGGCGAACATTTCGACATCCACGGCGGCGGCGCCGACCTGCAGTTCCCGCATCACGAGAACGAGATCGCCCAGTCCGAAGGCGCCTTCGGTGCGCCAATGGCGAACTACTGGATCCACAACGGCTTCGTGCGCGTCGATAACGAAAAGATGTCCAAATCGCTGGGCAACTTCTTCACGATCCGCGACGTGCTGAAGAAATACGATGCCGAAGTGGTGCGCTTCTTCATCCTGCGCGCCCATTACCGCAGCCCGCTGAATTACTCCGACGCCCACATCGACGATGCCAAGGGCGCATTGACGCGCCTGTACACGGCGCTCGCCGACATCGAACTGGGCAGCACGCCGGCGAGCGTCGACTGGGACGAGCCGCATGCGCTGCGTTTCCGCGACGCGATGGACGACGACTTCAACACGCCGCTGGCGGTGGCCGCGCTGTTCGACCTGGCCAGCGAAGTCAACCGCACCAAATCGGTCGACACGGCGCGCCAGCTGAAGGCGCTGGCCGGCGTGATCGGCCTGCTCGAGCGCAGCCCGCAGCAATTCCTGCAGGCCGGCAGCCCGGATGCCGGCGGCCTGGACGAAGCCGCCATCGTCGACGCCATCGCGCGCCGCAAGGCCGCCAAGGCGGCACGCAACTTCGCCGAAGCCGATGGCATTCGCGCCGAGCTGACGGCGGCCGGGGTCGTGCTCGAAGACAAGCCGGACGGCACCACCAACTGGCGCCGCGCCTGAGCCGGCGACACGAGCACGCATGGCACTTTCCAAGGACCTCGCGGGCACCGACCCGGTGCTGCCCGACGTTCCGCCCTACTGGGCGGAGGCGAAGGCTGAACTCATGCGGCGGGACCGCATCATGAACAAACTGATCCCGCAGTTCGGCGACATGCACCTGCGCGGCCACCCGGACCCGTTCACCACGCTGGCCCGTTCCATCGTCGGCCAGCAGGTGACGGTCAAGGCCGCCGAAGTCGCCTGGACCAAGCTGCGCACGCTGTGCCCGAAGATGACGCCGGCGCAGGTGCTGAAGGCCGGTGCCGAGCCGGTGTCGGGGTGTGGCCTGTCCAAGCGCAAGACCGAATACATCCTCGACCTGGCCGGCCACTTCAAGGACAAGCGGGTGCATGCCGACCAGTGGTCGGAAATGGCTGACGAAGCGGTGATCGCGGAACTGGTCCAGATTCGCGGCATCACCCGCTGGACAGCCGAGATGTTTTTGATATTTAATCTGCTCAGGCCAAACGTGCTGCCGCTCGACGATGCGGGCTTGATCCAGGGCATCAGTCAGAACTATTTTTCCGGCGAGCCGGTATCGCGCAGCGATGCGCGCGAAGTGGCTGCCAACTGGGAACCTTGGCGGACGGTTGCTACCTGGTACTTATGGCGCAGTTTAGACCCGATTCCAGTATAGAATAGCGCCCTTGCTGCCGCGGCACCCGGTGAGTCGACCCGGGCGCGGCCACGACAACACCCGGAGGTACAATGAGTAAAACAACTTTCCTCAGCTTCGAGCAGCCGATTGCCGAGCTCGATTCAAAGATCGAAGAACTGCGTTTCGTGCAGGACGATTCGGCCGTCGACATCTCGGAAGAAATCGACCGCCTGGCCAAGAAGAGCCAGCAACTGACGAAAGACATCTATGCCAAGCTGACGCCCTGGCAGGTTTCCCAGATCGCGCGCCACCCGCAGCGTCCCTACACGATGGACTACGTGAACGCGATCTTCACCGATTTCCATGAACTGCACGGCGACCGTTCCTTCGCCGACGACCAGTCGATCATCGGCGGCCTGGCCCGCTTCAACGGCCAGGCCTGCATGGTCATCGGCCACCAGAAGGGCCGCGACACGAAAGAGCGCGCGATGCGCAACTTCGGCATGCCCAAGCCCGAAGGCTACCGCAAGGCGATGCGCCTGATGAAGCTGGCCGAGAAGTTCAACCTGCCGATCTTCACCTTCGTCGACACCCCGGGCGCCTTCCCCGGCATCGACGCCGAAGAGCGCGGCCAGTCGGAAGCGATCGGCCACAACCTGTACGTCATGGCCGAACTCAAAGTGCCGCTGATCGCCACCATCATCGGCGAAGGCGGCTCTGGCGGCGCGCTGGCGATCGCCGTCGGCGACGCGGTGCTGATGCTGCAGTACGCCACCTATTCGGTCATCTCGCCGGAAGGCTGCGCCTCGATCCTGTGGAAGACCTCGGAACGCGCGGCCGACGCCGCCGACGCACTGGGCCTGACCGCGCACCGCCTGAAAGCCATCGGCCTGATCGACAAGATCATCAGCGAACCGTTGGGCGGCGCCCACCGCGACCCGGCCGCCATGGCCCAGGGCCTGAAGCGCGCGCTGGCCGACACCCTGCGCCAGTTCCAGGGCATGAAACCCAAGGATCTGATCGAGGCCCGTCACGCCAAGCTGATGGCCTACGGTAAGTTCAAGGAAACCACGCCGCGCGAGGAATGATGGTTACCGGTAAAGCGGCTGGCCGCGGCAGGCCGGCTGCTGCCGGCGTGTCCCCTCTCTTTGCGCAGGCCCTTGCCGGCCTGCGGTCCGAATACTTCCCAAGTACTGCACCCGCGATCGCGGTCGCCCTCAGCGGCGGCCTTGATTCGATGGTCTTGCTGCGTCTCGCGCACGCGTATGCGCGCGAGCACGGGCTGTCCCTGTCCGCCTTCCACGTCCACCACGGCCTGAGTCCGCATGCCGACGCCTGGCGCGAGCACTGTGCCGCCGCCTGCGCCGCGCTCGGCATCGGCTTCGATGCGCGCGACGTCAGCGTGGAAAAGGGCAAGATCGGCATCGAAGCGGCTGCGCGCAAGGCACGCTACGCGGCGCTGGGCGCCATGTGCCGCGCGCACGGCGTGGACCTGCTGCTCACCGCCCACCATCTCGACGACCAGGCCGAGACCGTGCTGCTGCAACTGCTGCGCGGGTCGGGCCCGGCCGGCCTGTCCGGCATGGACGCCGCCAACCGCGCCCCGGCGCTGCTGGGCGACGAGCAACTGCTGATGGCACGTCCGCTGCTGGGGGCGGCGCGCGCCGACCTGGAAGCGCTGGCGAAAGAGGAGGGCATCGACTGGGTCGAGGACGAATCGAACAGCGACCCGCGCTACGCCCGCAACGCGCTGCGCCACACGGTGATGCCGGCGCTGGCCGCGGCCTTCCCCGGCTTCCAGGCGCGCGTCGCGCGTAGCAGCATGCATGCCCAGTCGGCACTGCGCGTACTGCTCGAGGTCGCCGGCCAGGACCTGGAGCGCTGCCTGGAAGGCGATGCCATCGACCTGGCGCAGCTGCGCGCGCTGAGCCCGGACCGCATCAACAATGTGCTGCGCCACTGGTTCTCGGTGCGCCGCCTGGCGATGCCGTCGACGGCGTGGATGGACGAGATGATCGGCCAGCTGTTCTCGGCGCGCGAGGATGCGCAGCTGCTGGTCGTGCATCCGGAATGCCATGTGCGGCGCCACCGCGAGCGTCTCTATCTGGTACCGAAGCTGCCCGACCTCGCCGGCATGCGCGACCCGGATGACGAAGGCATCATCGAAAAGCACGCCCAGGCCTTCCGCTGGGCGGGCGAAAGCGCGCTGGCTTTCCCGGACTATGGCGGCACTCTGCATTTCGACGCGGCAGAAACTGGCTTCGATCCCGACTGGCTGCGCGCCCGGCCGCTGGCGATCGATTTCCGCAAGGGCGGCGAGCGCCTGAAACTGGCGCCGAACCGGCCCAGCCGCAGCCTGAAGGCGCATTTCCAGGCGGGTGGCGTGCCGGCCTGGGAGCGTACCCGGCTGCCGATCGTCAGCCGCGGCATCGACCTGCTGTACGCGGCCGGGCTCGGCATGGATTGCCATTACCTGCAAGAGGGGGCAGGGCGCATCGCGCTGCGGTGGGAAACGGGCAGCTGAGGACAGCCGCGCCGTCATGCTATTTCCGCATGACCATATACCAATTCGGTATAGGTTTGACCATGCCAAGGCTTGAGATTCTGCACCGCAGCATGTACAGTAAAAGGCTCTATTGACTTTTTACAAGCGGAAACCCCCACTTCATGGCTTTAATCGTCCACAAATATGGCGGGACGTCGATGGGTTCGACGGACCGTATCAAGAACGTCGCCGCGCGCGTCGCGAAATGGCATGACGCCGGTCACCGCGTCGTCGTCGTGCCGTCGGCAATGTCGGGTGAAACCAACCGCCTGATCGGCCTCGCCAAGGAAATCATGGCCCAGCCGGACCCACGCGAACTCGACATGATCGCTTCCACCGGCGAACAGGTCTCGGTCGGCCTGCTGGCGATGGCGCTGCTGGCGCGCGGCAAGGATGCCGTGTCGTACACCGGCTGGCAGGTGGGCATCAAGACCGACTCGGCCTTCACCAAGGCCCGCATCCAGTCGATCGACGACAGCCGCGTACGCGCCGATCTCGACGCCGGCAAGATCGTGATCATCACCGGCTTTCAGGGCGTCGACGAAGAAGGCAACATCTCGACCCTGGGCCGCGGCGGTTCGGACACCTCGGCCGTCGCCATCGCGGCCGCGCTGAAGGCCGACGAATGCCTGATCTACACCGACGTCGACGGCGTCTACACCACCGACCCGCGCATCGTCGACGAGGCGCGCCGCCTGGAAAAGATCACCTTCGAAGAGATGCTGGAACTGGCCTCGCTCGGTTCCAAGGTCCTGCAGACCCGCTCCGTCGAATTTGCCGGCAACTACCGCGTGCCCACGCGTGTGCTGTCGTCGCTGACCGATCCCCTGATGCCGCTCGAAGAAGAAGCCAAGTCGGGAACCCTGATTTCGTTTGAGGAAGAAAGCAATATGGAACAAGCCGTCATCTCGGGCATCGCCAACCACCGCGATGAAGCCAAAATCACCGTCCTGGGCGTACCCGACAAGCCGGGCGTCGCCTTCCACATCCTCGGTCCGGTCTCGGAGGCCAACATCGAGGTCGACATGATCATACAGAATGTGTCGGTAGACGGTAAAACGGATTTCACGTTCACGGTCTCGCGCAACGACTACCAGCGCGCCCTGGCCGTGCTGGAAGCGCAGAAGGAAGTGCTCGGCTTCGCACGCCTGGTCGGCGACGCCAAGGTGTCGAAGGTCTCGGCCGTGGGCGTCGGCATGCGCAGCCACGTCGGCGTCGCCTCGCAGATGTTCCGCACGCTGGCGGACGAGGGCATCAACATCATGATGATCTCGACCTCGGAGATCAAGATTTCGGTCTTGATCGACGAGAAATACATGGAGCTGGCCGTACGCTCCCTGCATAAAGCGTTTGGTCTAGAGCAAGCTTAACGTTTTCGCATAATTTCGGCTGCGCTTCCTTGACGAAATGGGGTGTGGCCATTAAGATGCTTGCACTCAGCGACATCGAGCAACATTGTGAAGCTGATTGGAGACGTGGCCGAGTGGCCGAAGGCACATCCCTGCTAAGGATGCATATGGCTTATACCCGTATCGTGGGTTCGAATCCCACCGTCTCCGCCAGAACAATGTTTGCTGACCTCTAGCAAACAGCGGAAACCCCCGGATCTCATACTGAGGCCCGGGGGTTTTTGTATTGTAGCGTCCGCTTGTGTCCAGCTGAGTCCAGGATTTATAGGGTAGACGAGAGGGTATACGGTAGACCCTCCTGCAACGTTTACCCTTATAGCCAGCCGAGCCCGCTCATGCCCCCTATGTCTGTAACCAGTCGATAGGAGGTTGTATGCCCAAGTTAGCCAAGCCGCTCAGCGACATGCAGGTCAAGCGTGCCAAGCCTGGCACCAAGATCGTGAAGCTTTTTGACGGCCATGGCCTTTACCTCGAGATCCAGCCATCCGGCGCCAAGTTCTGGCGCTTCCGCTACCGACAGGCGAACGGCAAGGAAACGACGATCACGTTTGGGCCGTACCCTGAGGTAAGCCTGGCTGACGCAAGAGACAAACGCACCGACGCGCGACGCCTGCTTCTTGACGGGAGCGATCCCATTCAGCAGCGTGAGCTGACACGCCGTGCGACCGTGAAGGCAAGCGAATATACGTTCCGCAAGGTCGCTACGGAATGGCATGAGCTGAAGCTCAAGAGCTGGTCTCCAGCGTATGGCCAGAACGTGTTACACAGGCTGGAACTGGACATTTTTCCTGACCTTGGCAGGCTCCCCATTGATGAGGTAACACATCGGGATCTGATTGATGTCTTTCGCAAGATTGAGTCCCGTGGCGCGCATGAGATAGCCAAGCGGAACAAAGCAGTCTGTGCGCAGATCTTTAGCTACGCGATTCAGACGGGTACCGCGATGAGGAACCCTGTGGCAGACATGAAAGACGTTCTGCAGGTCGTATCGCCCGGTAACTTCCCTGCGATATCAAGTGACGAACTGCCCAAGTTTCTTGAAGCGATGCACAGCAATGAGGCGTGCATGCAGCCGTTGACGCGCATCGGGCTGCGTCTTTTGATGCTGGTGTTTGTCCGCACCAGCGAACTTATCGAGACGCCCTGGAGTGAGATGGAAGAAGGGCGGGCTGATTGGATTATCCCTTGGTACAGGATGAAGCTGGGTAAGCGCAGGCTTAACCCGATCAAAAAGGATCACTTCGTGCCGCTATCGCGGCAGGCGCTTACACTCTTGGCCGAATTGCGAGCCCTAACTGGGGGCGGTAAGTATCTTTTCCCGAACATGCGAGACCGGAATCGTCCAATGAGCAACAATGCCTTTCTCAAGGCGATAGAAAGGATGGGTTACAAGGGGGATATGTCGGGCCATGGTTTCAGAGCGGTTGCGATGAGTACTATCAAAGAGAAACTGGGCTATCGACACGAAGTGGTAGATAGACAGCTCGCCCATGTTCAGAAGGACAAGATTGCGCGAGCCTATGATCGTGCTGAATTCATCGATGAACGGAGGGTTATGATGCAGGCGTGGGCGGACTACATCGATAGTTTGTCAAGGTCAAAACACCAACTGCGCTAAGGGGCGGTTTAATAACTTACCAGAAACTCATCCGGTGAAGTAAGGATGAACCGAGTGCGATTTAAATCATGGCTTCAGAAACATCGATACGCTGTTCGTAGTCCCGGTCCAGACGACGGTATCGCATCAGCCAAGCAAACGTACGTTCGACGACCCAGCGTCGTGGTTGCACCTGAAGCCGTCCTGCCCTTGCAGACCACGCACGACCTCAACGGTGAAGTTGAGAAAAGCAGCCTTGTCTAGCAAGGTACGCCTGTCATAGGCAGCATCAGCCGAACAGATGCTTACCCAAGGGCAGCGCTTGACCAAGGCATCAAGTACCAACTGCGGGCCTGTCGAATCAGCGATGTCAGCCGTAGTCAGATTCAGCGCAAGCAGTCGACTGTCGGTGTCGACTGCGACAATATCACTTACGCCCGCTGATCTTCTTGTGGGCGCCATAGCCCCGCTCACGTGCGCCTGGTGCCTGGACTGACTGGCTATCGACAATGCCGGCCGAGGGAACGACTCGTGCTGCTCGCACATCCGATCAAGCATCAGTGCTAGGTCGTGGATCGTTTCGAACAGGAAGCAGCGTGTCAGGCGACGGAACCAGTAGTACACCGTCTGAGAGGAAGGAAAACCGTTAGGCAGCATGCGCCATCCACAGCCTGAACGCATCAGGTAACGAAGCGCATTGATCATCCAGCGAAGCTCAGTTTTACGCGGGCGTCCAGTAGGGCAACACCCGGTAGGAATGGCTCGATGAGCTTCCATTCCTGATCGCTAACGTCAGTCGGATAACCCTTGCGCTCCTTGGAACCCGCACCTTATGTCGTGTTCGCTGCTTTGCTGTCCACATGGCGTACTCCTGTCGAAGAGGACCGTTTGGACATCATAGTTGCTTCGGAGTTTTTCAAACTCTCTCTTGGATGTGAAACTGTGTGATTTTTTTGCGATAAAGACCTGTTATGCTGAGCGAAGTTTCAAGTATTTGCAGGAAAGGCGTAGCAAAACATCTCTTATAATTCAGGTGAAAATACATTGCCATTTTAATTTAAGTTGAAAGAAAATTTAAACATTTATAAAAACTATGAAAAAATTTGCCGTAAATGGTTTCTTTGAGCTTATTTTCTCGAATTTAAATTGTCTGGATGAGTGATTAAATTGAATAATGGGTAAATTGCATCTGCTCTAATATGCTAAGTAAAGGTTACAAGAAATGAGAAACACTTTTCTAAAGGCAATCCTATACATATTATCACTTTGGCTACTATTTTTTTCCTTGTCAATTATGTCATATGATAGGGATTTTCTATCGAAAATTCTTGATATGAAATTTTCTTTTAGCTGGGAGAGTATAAAAAATTTCGACTTGTCGTTCATGAAATCCGCAAATTATGTTTTTATTTTCAGCGTTTTTTTTATGCTGGCTGGAGTACTTTCTCTTTGGCTTCTTTACATGGGTTTTCTTGCAGGCTGGTCAGCGACGTACGTGATAGAGGATGTATGCGATGAAAATCACGAGCACCTGGCATTTTTAACAACATATATTATGCCTCTTGTGTTTACTGATGTCGATAAGAAAAGGACGGCCATTAATTTGGCTGTCATGATAATTGCAATCGGAATAATTTACGTAAAAACAAACAGGTTTTACTCAAATCCTTCATTGGCGGTCTTGGGGTACAGGATATATAAAGCAAAAATTAAAAATCAGCCTAATAAAAGTTTTGTTTTGGTTTGCCGCGGTCGGCTTATGGATGGCTCAAAAATACAATACATCAAACTTGATGATGATACGTTGTTGGTTAGGGAGATTATTTAATGTTCAGCGCACTTACAAGTTTTATTGGTTCAAGCAGCACCACGGCAGAAATTTATTTCGTATCTGAATTATCGGCGTCTGTTGGGAATCATCGCACGCTGATGTTTAACAAAGTACATTTAGATCAAAGTGCACAAGCAGATTTGGCTTCCAATTTCAAGGCGAGCTTCCAGAGTGAAGTAATTGATATCTCTATGGGTCTGACTGCTCTTATGAAAGTTTCGTCGCTTGCGAGTAGTTCAAGCGCTATCTATGAGTATGATATGGTGCCTAAGGCTCCGATTTTTTTAGAAATAGAAGCTATTTCGCTCCTGACAGTGGCTAGTAATGTACAACCGTTCGATTTTGCAGCGCAGTCGTTAGAAAAAGTAAAAGGTATAGTTGTAAAACTTACAGATGGACATACTAACTTATACTTGTATCAGCATAAGTTTCCCGTGGCGCTTCATAAGAAAAGTAAATTTTCATTTATGAGCTCTCAAGGGAATATCCTAAAAAGAGTCGATCATGATGTTATTGATATAAATAAAAACATTGATTTTTTCATGTATGACGGCATTCACTACGTCGTTAATATTAAAAGATTAGAGAGTTCTTATGGCTTGGATGTTGTTATAAATAACATGGTCGCACAAGCTATACCGCAAATAGTCGCATTGAACGTTATAGATATGAGTGCGCATGCGAGACCTCTGGAGATATTTGATGATCTGAAGAAAAATAGGACAAGCATGAGGAAAATTGCGAAGATATTGAACGGCCGTTTGCTGAGTTCCGGATTAACCATCCCTCAGATTCAGACTGTGTGTCGCGATTTCCCAGTGTTTGGTAGAGGTATGACTTTCACCAATAATTTAGTCGATCTTAGCACGCAAAAAAAGAAGCTTCTCTTTTTGAGACTGCTTAATGATGAGGCTGTACGCTCGGCTTTGACTAATGATGTTTCTCTGGCGGATGATAGAGAATCAGCTGCTTAATATTCAACTCAAGCATCTGCAGAGACTATTTTATAACTGCCCGTTACCTCATCTCTTAGCGACTTTTCTAGAATTTTATACGGCAGAGATGCCATTGCGTGCTTTTGGTGAGGCTCGCAATCCTTTTTTACTTTACTTGCAACAGCGGCATAAGATTGCGCTGAAGCGTGCTGCTATGAAGTTATTTAGCCGTCTCTTAGATGTGCACTAGGTGTTTTAAGGTTTTTTATGCATGTTTGTATTTTTTGGGTTTAGATTATATTTATTAAGGGGCATTTCTGAGTGATAGTTTTGTTAGGATAGGTAGATCGACCCATCTATCTCTCTCTAATTAAATCTTTTGATTGTTGAGGCTTTTCCAAATCGACTGACTCGTGTGCCGAATCATTGGCATGCTCGGGTGTCGGCTTATCTTTATTGGGAGCCAAGTAAATTTTGGGTCCCTTTACCGACCCACCTGCAATAATCGTTTGTATCACATGGCGCCGGGCGAGCCCGATGAATTCCTCTCGCGCTTCTTCCGGCAGGCTCGTTTCTGCGAATTTCTTTGCCGCGTCGACCACGCCATATGCTGGAGCCAGGTCGGGATGCTTCCTCACTACAAATGCCGGCTTGTCGTTCTCGAACAAGCGCGCCTTAGCCTCCAGATCCGCATCAGGGCCGCTAGTTTTCGGAGAGCGCTCAGGCGGCTCTACCCATGCCGATGCTTCTCGCCTGATTGTATCTAGATGTCGCGATACCGGCGTTGCTGGTATCGCACTACGGTCCTTAACAGCTTGCTTCTCAATCACATTATTGGCCGGCTGCCGTGCCTGCTCGGCGAGATCCAGCGGTGTTGGCTTATAGCCGGTAACACCCAGGCCTGACTTCGACGCTTCCATCCACGCGCTGCGCCGGAACTCATCCGTACCCTTGACGGTAATGCTGTCCCAGCCGCGAGCCTTGGCGATCTCGACCAGCGAGCGAACGACCTCAGGATGATCGCCACGTGTGGCCAGCTTACTGCCGCGGTCGCTGAATGCATGCGTCTTGTCCGGGAAGTAATAGTCTTGGTCGACCTTGAGGAAGCGTCGCGCAACCTCTTCTGGAAATGCCATTGATGTGTTGTCAGGCGATGAATCAGGCACGTTCACCATTCCTTGCTTCGCAAGAGGAGGTGTTTCGACAGCCAACGGGACCGCAGGCTGTCCATTGCTTTTGTTGTGGAGCCACTCGCCAGCGGCCTGTGCCACGCTGCCCAGCACCCGGAAGAGACTTTTGCTCGTACCTCGGAACGGCACCAGAGGTGAAGTGGTCTCGGTACTTGGAACAACGTAAGGTTTTGCGTCCTGCGATTTGCGCTTGGATTCGCTTTCGCCCCTTGGGGCAATGCCTTGTTCAATGGAGTTTTTGTGCTGTCCCAATAATTCAGGTTCGACCAATGGCGTTGGTGCGCCTGTTCCGTGCGTATGCATCACTGGCAGACTGTTACCGGCATCCTGCGCCGCAGTGGTTGAATCAAGTGCCCAACCCCTATCTTGAGTGATTTCCATCTTGCCCAGCTGTACGGAGACGTACGCCGGGGGCCGGGTCGCAGGCCGTGGACTATACGATGGGAGAGGCACTGTAGCCGCCGGCTCATCCTGTTCCGTCGTCCGTGTATCGACTGCCACCTGACTCTTCTTTGCTAGCGATGCCAACAAAGCATCCGCCACTTTTTCAAACCTGGGGCTGAACTTTGGCGCAGTGGCGGCAAGAGCTGAATGTGCCAGTTCGCCGGCCGTATCTAGCCTCTGCATGTTCGTGATGTGATAGGCGACGAATGCCTGGCTTTCAGGCCGGAGCCTGAACAAGTCGACCGCCCTCGCGTCCGGATCACCCAGGAATGCAATTGCCTCGCTCGTGATGGCGGGGATGGCAGCATTCGCTGGCGCTTGCCCGGCCGAGGACTGGCCCTGTTCCGTCAAGACCGCGGCTTTCACGGTTTTCTTGTGCGGAGCCCGAACAGCCTTGATGACTGGTGCGTCGGAACCCGGCAATTCGGCGGCGGTCTCTTTTTTCTGATTCGCTGCCGCGACGCTCGTGCCTTTGGTGCGTTTGCGCGTAGACGCTGCCTTGGCCGGCTGCTGCCCGGTTTCGCTATCAACGGCCGGTTCGGTATTCTTGGCTTTCGGCTTCCTGCTGCGAGCCTTCGACTTCGGGGGCGAAGCGTCAGCATCAGTGATCAACACCTTCGCAGGCTTCTCCGCATCCACCAATGCAGGTTCGTCCCAATCCAGCGGCGGCACATTCCTCAGGTTTTCGATACCGTGGATCGGCACATCGTTGACAGGCGCGCTGGCAGGTATGCCTGGTAGTTCCTGCTGCTTTTCATCGCTCATTTTGATCTCCTTTAGGCTTCAACTGCTCTGACAAAAGACTCGAAGGTTTTTTGCAGGTCATCGCCGGTGAGCTTTTCTCCTTTCGGTAGTTGCACATTGCTGAAGTTCGACGCGTAGTCCGTCAGCTTCAGCTTGCCAAGGTGAGGTACGTCCTGCGGCGTGATATTGCGTGGTGCCTTGCTCTTGCCGGTCGACTGCTCTTCCTTGTCCAGCAGGGGCGGCGGGGGCTCGGGCATCCTGATCTGAATTGGCGTGATCTCGGGAAGAGGACAATTGGCGCGGCGCCAGAACAGGGGCCGCTGCCAGTACCAGATCTTGCGGCAGAAGATGGGCGGGCAATGCTCGACAAACACGATTTCGTTATTCACGCCCATCATCTTGACCTCCTGCGGGTTGAGGAGGGCACGTGCCGCCTGTGACCTGGTGACGCTGCCTGCGCGCAGGCTCATGGACGGCCGTGATTGGGACTGGCTGTCGATCGTGAAAGTGCCCAGCTCACGCGAGATGTCGGTGGCGTAGTCGTTGTCGTTAGGGGCATACACGATGCGTGCGCCGGAGCACGCGATGATGTTCCTGGTGTGCTCGGGGCCGTAGACAGCGCGCAGCTGTGGGACCGAGTGCGCGATCATCAGCAGGCGTATTCCGTATCCGCCCATCAGCTGGATCGACTTCTCGATGATAGGCATGCGGCCGAGCGCTGCAAACTCGTCGCCAATGGCCAGCAGTTCGTGCCGGATGCTCGGGTCGTCCTCCGGCATCCTGTCCATGTTGGCATCCAGTAGCTGTGTGAAGAACAGGTTCATCAGCAGCGACAGGCGGTCCAGGTCCCCGGGGTTCACGCCCAGGTAGATGGTGATGCGCTTGCGCCGCAGCTCGCGAAAATCAAAGGAGTCGCCGCTGGTGGCCGCGTCGATCAGTGGATTAGTCCATAGCTGCAGCTTGGATGTGAAGGTCTTGCGCACTGAGGATTGCGTCTGCGGACTCAGGCAGATGAAGTCGTACAGCATCCGCTTGCAGGTCGGGGACAGGGGATTGCCGGATTCCTCGCGTTCGGCGATGGTGCGCTTCCAGTGCTCGCCAACGGAGTCATCTGCCCCATGCATGATCTGGCGAACCATCTCGCCGAGGGTCCGCGGCAGCGTTGGCGTCTCGGTGACGTACAGTCCGAGTCCCAGGAACAGGTCGCGGCACGACGCTGGCCAGAAAGGGTCTCCCGACGCCGGATCGGGCGACAGCTGGTTGGCCAGCTTTTGCAGTGCGTCGATGCGCAGTGCCGGGTCGTCCGGCACGTAATAGGTCGAGATCGGATTCCACTGCGCTGTCAGTCCCTTGGGCGACAGCGGATCGAATAGGTGAACTGCCGAGAACAGCCTTCGATAGCCAGCCGTTATCCGGTAGGACTCCCTCCGTACGTCGTTGACGACCAGGCTGCCGCGCCATGTGAGCGCATTCGGCTGTACGAGGCCGGCGCCTTTGCCCGAGCGAGGCGGCGCGATCACGATGGCGCACAGCTGGCGGCCGAGGACCAGGTAGCGCCGCCCCCAGCGTCCGAGGATGATGCCCGCCTCGCCGAGCAGGCCCGCGCGTCCGACCTCGCGCAGGGTGGCGAAGCGCGCGTCGCCATGAAGCGAGCGGTTGACCGGACGAAACAGGACAAATATGCAGGCCCCGGCAGGCACGAAGCCGGCCATGAGGCAGCCGATCAGCCAGTGCCGCGTATAGGGATCGCTGCCGTACGCCTGCCAGTAGCGTATGATGGTCAGTGGTGTAGCCGATGATGGCGGCAACGCGGGGTGATTTAGCCTGAGCAGGAAAAAGTAGCTTGCCAGGTGCAGTGACGTCATTAGCGCGGCCAGGAACAATCCGCCAAAAGCGAGTGCCTTGTAGCGCGCACTGTCGATCGGGGTAATGAGCATGTCGTCCTCCTATCCAAGTTGACGGGCGGCGAAAGCGGGGTCGTAGTACACCTCGCTGGCAACGCGACGGCCGTCCGGCAGGCGCTCCATCTGGACGACGATGTCCACAAGGGCGTACAGGTTTTCCATGATGTCGGACAGTTCCAGCCCGGCGCCTTCCGGACTGCCCTTGGCCAGCAGCCCGAGGCGCCGGAAGGCCAGCTTGGCGCGGGTGGCGTGCACCGTGGTGATGGTCCCGGGGTGGCCGGAATTAAGAACGTTCTGGATGAAGAAGAAGGTCTCGTCGCCACGCAGTTCCGCCAGCAGTACGCGGTCGGGACGCATGCGCAGCGATGCCTCCAGCAGGTCGCGTGGCTTCAGCTTCGAGACACCATTGGCGCCCTTGGGATAGAACAGGTTCACCTGCTTCGTGTGTGGCAGGCGCATCTCGGCGACGTCCTCGACAGTGATGATCCGTTCGTGTAGCGGGATCAATGCGGCAAGCGCGTTGCCGAGCGTCGTCTTTCCGGAACCGGTCGCGCCGGACGACACGATGTTCTTGCGGCTTTCCACGGCCATGGTAAAGAACGGCTGCCATTCGCACGCGCGGAACAGTTCGAGCAGCTGTCGTTCACCGGACGGCAGGGCCGATTCGATACGCCTGCGCTCCCCATCGTCCATCAGCAGCGACTGCTCGATTCGGGCCTGCCTGAATGTCCCGTCGTCCACGATCTGCCGCATGGTGCGTACCTGGCTGATGGGGCGCCGGATGGTGAACGACGTCCTTCCGGCCTCGACGGCTGGCGGCACCACGACCTGCGCACGCAGCCCGCCGGGCATCTGCGCGCCGAGCAGGGGCCAGTCCTCGGTGAGGTCCTGGTTGGCGCGGTTCCGCAGCAGCCTGGCCAGGTCGGTGCACCAGTTATGGTCAAGTGTCTTGTCCGCGATGACTTTCCAGCCGTTGCGGCTCTCAAGACAGAGCTCCCCTGGACGGTCGATCGTGATCTCGGTGACTTCGGGATCAGCCAGGAAGGCGGCAATGGGTGCCAGGTGCAGGTCCAGGGTGGACTGCTCCGCCGGTGCACTGTGGTGGCTCATCTTGTCCTCCGCAGCGCGTAGACATCACGGAAGTCCAGGTCCCCGGTCAGATAGATCAGCACGCGCGCGCCCTGTGGCGCGGACAGGGTAGGGGGAATGTCGAGGGTGCTTTTCAGGACCTCGGTCATTACCTGCTGTGGCCCGGTGCTGATGCTCGGTAATGCGACAGTGGTGTTATTGCTGCCGTTGCCCTGCCGGGTGGCGACGAGATAGGGACCGACGTCGCTGACGAGGCTGAGCGCAATGGCGGCGCCGAAGCGGTCCCAGAAGTGGTTCTCCACCTGACCCGGGATGCCGGGCCGGCCAAGGGCATCGGCGGCCGGCGATTCCAGAGGGACAAGTACGTGTTCGTCCGTCTCGCAGCGGGTCCAGACGATGCCAACCCGGCGCTGGCCCATCACGACACCGTTACCCTGCCTGCCGAAGCACTGGGTGCCTCGGTTCATCAGTACCACCCTGTTGTCGGCACCGCGCACATCCTCGTCGACGATGCAGGTTACATTGCCGGTAAGCGTTGTATCGATTGCCGGCATGACGTTACATGGAACGACCCTGCCCTGAGGAATCATCAGCGTAGGGTCGGCCAGCATGTAGGCGCGGCCGCCTTTCGCCGCGGCCTGCATGATGCTGCCCGGGCTGTCCGACGAGCTGGCAATGCCCACGAAGGCTGGACGGTCGGGCGCCTGAAGCTGCGCGCCAGCGTCGGAAGAACGATCATTGCCGACGTTGAACCGGAGTTGTCTTTTGAGACGCCTTTCGCGAACCGTCTCACCAAGGCTTCTGATCGGTGGTTGCGCCACCGCTCCTGTCGATGCCATCGGCCTGACCTGCGGTGTCAGCGGCGGCAGCGGTTCTGCCGTCCTGTCCGCGGCCCTGACCGGCCCCGGTTCTGGCGGCGGCACGACCAGTGGTGGCAGTGCCGTCGTGGCGGCAGTGCGAGTGACGTCTTTTGGTACTTCCTTTGTCTGTCGGTAGCTTTCGTAGACGCCGGCATAGTACTTGTAAAGCAGGACCCCTGCGAGCGCACACGCACCGGCCATGATCGCCCAGTTGGTCATCCTGTTCTGCAAGGTGATTCCCCTGTTGACAGGGGAGAGCGCGCGTTCGCCTTCGACCTGGTCGTCGGCGTCCTCTTCTGGCTCGCCGGGCCGCAATTTGAAGAATTTCATTTGCCGTCTCCTTTCAGTACGCGCGTCACGCCAGGTGAAACCGTATTGGTGGCAGGGCGCGACGCGTCCGGATCGAAACCTTCGTTGAAGACGCAGGCAACCTGGCGCCCGGCGCGCAGGATGAACTTGCGCCTTACGCCATGTACCTGTACGACGTCGTCCTTCACGCTGATGTTCTCGATCTGCTCGAGCGAATCGTCGACATCGGTGGCGGCGTAGACGGCGGGGATGCTGCCGCGCGCGCGAAAGCGCAGGAACGTGCTCCTGCCGTCATCCCATGCCTCGACCGGCGCCAGATCACCTGCGCCCTGTACCGTATAGCGTCGGTTGCCGGCGGGAGAACCGGCTTCCAGCATGGCACGGACCTTTTCGGCTTCCCTGGTTTCGGCCAGTGCTGCCTGCCGTGCTTCGGGGTAGCGGAAATACACGGTCATGAAGCCGACCTCGCCCTTGCTCTTCCGGGCGAGTTTCAGGTCAAGCGTGTAGGTGCGCTTGCTGGTGATGATGTGGAGATTGGCATCCGCGGTTTCCGCAGCCGGCTTCAGGAAGACGCCGTTGCGCGCGGTAGGCACCTCGGCTCCCCATGCCTCGACGTCGCCACCTGTCATGTCGACGACCTTTTCGTCAGGCTCGAACAGGATGGTCGTTCCCATGCCGATCCTGGTGTAGATCGTCACGACGTCATAGGGATCGTAGGTGGCGAACCGGATGCGCATGTCCTTGCGGGCGGCCTCAGGCACCTGCGCGCCGAGGGCCGTACCGCCAAGCGACAGCGCGATCAGGCAGGACAGCAGTCGTTTGCTCATGGCGTCACCTGTTGCCGGTTGCCCGGCGCGACAAGCGCCATCGGTGCGGAAGCTGCCTGCGCTGGCGCTGGCATTGGTGCTACAGGGGCCGGCTGGCCGGGCTGCCTTGCAGCGCCGAGATCGCGGTCGGCCGTATAGTCGGTCACCTCCCACCCCAGGTCGTTGATCCGGCGGTCGCGTTCGCTGGTTGGCGGATTCACCCAATGGAAGGGTATGTTGGCAATCCAGGTCGTCGGTTCGCCGTTCGGCAGGTCGTTCAGCAGCTCGATCCTGGTGAAACTGGCGCGGGCGGCGATGATGGTGCCCTGTCCATTGGAAATGGGGGTAATCGCGCCCACGGTCACGCGCACCTTGCGTTCTTTCCGGTATTTCTTCAGGGGCGACTCTGGATTTCCCTCGTTCCATAACTGGCCCCATTGCGCCTGGAGCCGTGGACTCATGAAGGCGGCAGCCGTGTAGTAGTTCGTCTCCGCCGTATCGAAGCTGTAGCTCTCCCGCGCGAGCAGGAAGGTGTTCACATTGCGCCGGATCGTGGCCTCGACCGGCTCCATCTGGAAGCTCGCGAGGGAGACCAGCGGCTGGACGACCCCGTTGGCCTTGTCGACCACCAGGACCCGCGGCGGCGGGGGCGGCTGCATCGATGTGGTGATCGCCCCGCCTGCGACAGCTAATGCGACCAGCGCCAGGCAACCAAAAGCGCTGGCGGTGCGCCACGCGGTACGCACGGAACGATCCTTTGCTTCGGCCCGGCGATCCGCTTCATCGGCGGCCATGTCCAGCAGCAGCTGTACGTTGTCGTGCCCCGAGATCATCTTCCGGATATCTGCCAGCTCGAGCGCGAGCTTGTCCGGTTCAGGCAGCGTTTTCATCACGTGCTCCTCATGCGGTGGAGCCGCAGCTCGGGTAGGCCACTTCGGCACGCGCAGGAGCGTTGATGGGGCGGCGGTCCTTCCCGTCGCAGGTCGGCAGGGTGCTTGCGCAACCGGCCACGATGCTTGCTACTGCCAGGAGGCTTAATAGACTACGCATGGTGTCCTCACGGTTTGTATGGAAGGGATTTCGGAGTGTGCTTGCGTGGCGGCGTGCTGGCGCTACGGGTTGCCCTCGGCCGGATGGAATTCCGTTGCCGGTTCTGGTAGGCATTCCACCCACCGCGTGCGATCTTCATCGGCCCGTTGATGACCGGACGGCCAACCTGCTGTCCAATCCTGAAGCCGCTGCGCTTGAGCAGGCCAGCACCGAGCCGGCCCATGCCGAAGGAGGAAAGCGATACCCCGCCAGCCAGGCCGCTGGCCATGCTCAGGACCGATGCGAGCGCTAGGAGTGAGACGAGTCCCATCGACATGAACGGGAAGATCTGTGACACATCGGTGGTCGAGGTCATCGCGGCGGCGCCATCGGCTGCGCGTGCGAACAGCTTCATGATCAGGAGATTGACCATGACGACAAGGAGCGGCACCAGGAAGTAGTTCGCCAGTTGCCGCAGCCAGGCGTTGAAGAAGCCGGCCGTGGGGCTGAACAGCAGGCCGATGAAGAACAGGGGCCCCAGGCCGATCACCGCGGTCATCGCCACTTTGGACAGGGCCATCAGGAAAAAGGCATAGGCAGTGACGACGATCGTCAGCGCCCACACCAGTAGTGCAACGAAGTACATGCCAAAGTCGCCATCCAGCACGCCGGCCTTGGCCCAGAAGCGGGCACCGATGTCGAAGCCCTGGCCGAACATCGCATCCAGGCCGCTGATGACTCCCGATGAACCTGATGACCGCGCGAGCCCGGCGATCAGCTCGTCCGGTCCATGCAGGAAGGTGTTCGTGATGAGGACGTTGTAGTTCGCCAGGCTGAACCCGATGCCGAATATGCCAACGATCACGAATAGACGGTTGACGAAGTCGTTGAAGGGTTCCTTGATCAGGCCGCGCAGGTGGGCGGTACCCCAGAGTGCCACATACAGGCCGAGCATCGTGAACGCAAACGGTCCGACCACGCGTGCGACAGCGGCGACGTTCTCCCCGACATAACTGTCGCAGACTGCGTTGATGTAGTTGAGGCTATCCGTATAGAACGTGACTAGTGCGGCCATGACCTGGCTCCCTCAGGGGACGACGCGGGGAAAGTCGCCTTTGCCGGCCGCGGCAATACGGTCGGCGCGCTGCACGTTGACGCAGTTGGGGTCAAGCCTGGTGCGGCCGGGATCGTTGCTGCAGAACGCGCTGACCTTCATGCGCACGGCCGGCTGGGCGAGAAAGTCGTCGACGGTCAGCACGCGGTCGAGGTCGGGTACGACCGTGACCGCAGGCTGGCCGCCACCGGTTTTCGAGCAGGCGGCCAGTGCCACGAGCACCATCAGGGAGAAAGAGAATTTTTTCACGTTGATATTCCTTATTGGAGGGAAGAAGTTCAGGGCATGGAGGTGTCGATCTTCGGGATGACTGTCCCTGCCGTTGCCGCGCGCATCTGGCTCATCATCAGGCGCTGGCCGCGGTCCTGCGCGCTGGCGCCGTTCGCTGCCGCCTCCAGCTGGTTCTGGTCGCGTAGCAGCGCGGTGTGCTCGATCGCGATCCGGTTCGCGAGGTCGTATGCGGCTTTCGGGTCCCTGGCGTTCGCCAGTGCCCCGGTCAGGACCTGCAGGCGCGACTGGCGGGCCGCCGCGTCGTTGTAGGCCGTTTGCGCCATCGCCTGGTTCGACGCCGAGAGGTTTTGCGCCTGTGACAGGAACTGTTGCAGCGTCGGCGTGAGGTACGCAGCCTGCGCCGGCGTGAGAACTGCCTGCGACTGCCGGATCTGCTGTGCGAGGGATGTCAGCGTGGTCATCGATTGTGCCCAGTCGGGCGGCAGGTACGGTGCCAGGGTCGGCAGGAGCTGTGCCATGCCGCGGTCACCGGTCATGCTGTTGATCTGGGCCTGCATCTGCCTGTACTGGTCGGTCCACGACTTGACCTGCTTGACGGCTTGCGCCAGTACGGCCGGGTCGTTCACGATCATCTGCGCCTGCGCCTGGAAGGCTACGCCAGCCAGCGTCGTGGCAGCAATAAATGTACGGAGTTTCATGCTGTTCTCCTTTCGGCGTTGAAGTGCGGTACCCAGGCGTCCGGGTCTTCGCCGTATTGCGCGATGAGCCGGTCCATCAGGGCGAGGTTGGAGGTACGGGCCGACAGCACCGCAAGATCGTCGTCCATGCCCGCAAGTGGAAGCTGGAGCACGACAGAGTGCCGTCCCTGCCGGAGGAGGAACATGCCGCTCCCCTCCGGCAAGTCGGTCTTGATCAGGTTGAACTCGCGTTTCGAGAGGCCAAGCTTCTCGACATGCTCGGCACGGTCGGCGCCGGGGTTCGGGAACAGGAACATCGTCGCTACCTGTTCGATCAGGGTGCGGGCGAGGGGATGCTCGAGTGCGTCGCTCGGCGACTGCGAGTCGAGCACGACGAAGCCGTTCTTCTTGCGCAGCGTTTTCAGCAAGTCCTTCAGGAACCTGGCGAACTGTGGGTCGCCCATCGACTTCCAGAATTCGGAAAAGAAGATGGCAAGCCGGCGGCCGTCGATTAGGCGCTCGGTCAGGTGGAACAGGTGGGTCGTGATCGGCGTGCGCAACTCGGCGTCGTCCAGGAAGGCGGTCGTGTCGAATGCGGTGGTCGGCACCGTCCCGAGTTCGTTTGCAATGGTGGCGGCAAGATTGTCGAATACCCATGCCAGCGGTCCATCCTCGCGACCTTCTTCTCGTGCATGGCACCAGCGCGCCAGGCGGTCATACAGGTCGCCTTTTGGCAGGAAATCCAGCAGTCGGCCGAACCGGCGCGCACTTGACGGTTGCAGGCGCAATACGGCATCGATCGCCTGGTCGACTGCCTTCTCCTGCTGTACCGTCAGCGGTGCGGTATCCACTTCGGTTCCGCCTTCCCTGACGACAGGACGGCTCATGCATTTGCGCACCAGTAGCTGCAGGTGACGACGCGTGGTGGGATCGTCCGGGTCGAGGCCGAACGGCGCCAGGCCCGTTGGCTCGTTCAGTCGCAGGGAGTAGACCTTGCCCCGCAGGCGGCGAACCGTGATTTCGGTGTCGCGGTCCTTGGAAAACAGCACCGAGGTCACGCCGAATTTCTGCAGCATGCAGAGCAGGAAGCAGACTGCCGCGGTCTTGCCGGAACCGTTTGGCCCGAACAGCAGGGTATGGGCGACATCCTTCTTGTTGCCGCCATTGCTGGCCTGCGGATCGGACGCATGCAGGCTGAGGTAATGCGGCGTACCCGCCGCGGTGATGAGCATGGTGAGCGCGTCTCCCCAATGGTTTCCTGTCCGGCGCCCGACAGGGAAGTTGTGCAGCGGTGCAAAGCCACAAAGGTTTCGGCTGTTGATCGGCGAGAGTCGCGGACGCATGGTGAAATTGGCCGGAAGCTGGGCCCAGTAAGCCGCTTCCATGCCAAGGTCCTCGCGCGATGGCTTGATGCCGGCGTCGACCAGGACGGCGCGTACGTCCGCAACATTGCGCGCCAGGTCGTCCAGGTCGACCGCACGTACCAGTATGTTGTAGTGATGTGCGCCCATGACCGACCGCCGCGATTCCAGGTCATCGGCGGCGTCCGGGATTTCTTCGATCTGCGATCGGGCGGCATCACCGGCGTTTTCCATCCTGTTCCGGGTCGTTTTCATCTCGCGCAGGGCCGCGTCCTTCGTCTGGAACTCGAACGACTGCGTGATGGCCAGCTCGAATGGAAGGGTCAACAGGTCGTCCAGCAGCATGGGGTTGGTGCTGGACGGGTAGCTGTGGATGCCGAGGATCGCTGCGTAATGACTGTTGTCCGGATTGCGGAGCTCCACCGTCTCGTTGCCGAATACTGGCCTGGCGCCGCCGATGAGGAGCCTCAGCGGAACGGGCGCAAGCGGCACGCGCTCCCATCGGCCCGTGACGAGGTAGTTGAAGAATTCCGCCGGTTCCGAAAACAGTACGCCATTGCGCTCGTAGACTTCCAGGCAGCGTGCATCGTAGGAGCCAAGTGCGGCAACCAGGTTGGTCATGACTTCTTCCAGTTCCGCTACCTGGCTGGCGCGTGCCTTCGCCACGAGGTCGGGACGGCGGGAGCTGAAGAGCCCTGCAAGCAGCCCCTCTGCACGGCTGCGGAATGGCTGCAGCACGACGGTCAGGTAAAGTTCGTTGGCCATCAGGTGCTCGCCGCTGACCTTGTTCCTGTAGCGATCGTTCAGTTCACGCGCGTACCCCGGCGGGAAATCGCTATCCGGATAATTGTTCTCTTCGCGCCTTATAGTGTGCTGCCAGATCGCGATGCGCGGATCCGCCAGGCTCATGACGATCCTGTTCAGGCGGTCATGCCGGTTGTTGATCACGTCATCATCGGCGCACTCGAATGCGGTACCGGCGAGGCGTACCACACACATGCATGCGCCGTTGGTCGTGTCGACGATACTGCGTGTCAGGTGCCCTTCATAGGGTATGTTCCTGGCGACCGGCGTCTCGCGCCGGGCAGCCATCTGCCGCCTGGTGTGCACATTCATGCTCATGTCTCCTGTCGGGGGCGGCGTTGCTTGCGCCACCGCGTGATCAGGCCGGGATGCCTGCGGAATGCGAGCGGGCTGTAGGAGGACGCGGACCAGTACCAGCGCGACGCGAGGAGCGTTCCCAGCGTGGTCCGCATCCACAGCACCAGCAGTTCGAAAGCGCGTGGGTCGTTCAGGGTGACGAGATAGCAGATGCCGTGGATCGGAAGGCAGATGGCGAGCCAGAGAACGTCCTGCGTCCACACCAGTGCCTCGACGGAAACCATCATGTTGAGGACGACCGCCGGGTAGGGCGCGCCCAGGATGGTCGAAGGCCGCGTCAGGCCGACCGCGAGCGGATCGATGCCGATGCCGTCCTCGCCGTCCATGTCAGGCTCCGACCCAGCTGCGGATCAGCGACACGACCTGGTCGCGACCGAAGAACAGTGCGATGCCGATGACCGCGGCAAGGAACCAGGGCCACTGGATCCGACCGGTCAGGCACAGGATGCCGACAATGCCGACGGCAAGCGCGATGAGCGGCTGGACAATCTGCACGACCCAGTTGGTCGCGGCGGTGCCGGCGCCCGTGAACTGTGCGAAGGCGGGCGAAGCTTGCAGCGCGAGCACACCTGCGAGCAGCACGAACGTGACTGCCCGGTTGACGTTGATAGTCATGGTACGTCCCTCCTTGGGGTGGTGGATGAATCGACGGGGTCCGGTGCGCGGTTGTACGGATTCCAGAAGCGGGCCGCACCGGTAGTGCCCCGCTCCCTGGAATTGCTCGCCTGGCTTATGGCCTTGATGATCACATGTTTTGGTTCACCTGCTGTCAGCTGCTTACTGGCCGCTCCAGCCAGTTCGCGCTGCAATGCCTTGATGTTTTCGGCATGGCGATGAACTTCCGCCTGACGCTCTGGTGTAACGGAGGCGGCGAGGGCGCCTTGCGCCCGGGACAGTGCGTCCTGTTCCGCATGCAGTTCGGTTTCAAGAATGAGGCGCCGGTCCTCATCGCGTGTTCTTTGCGTTGCCTGCTCGATGACCGGATATAAAGGCTGAGCTTGCACACAAAGGCAGAGTCCGGCTGATAAAACAATCAAGCTGTAACGGGGCGCCATGGCTTCTCCTCGGTTGTGCCCAAGTTAGCCAAGGTATCCGTCCTATGCTTTGCGCATAGTCATAACTTCGCTGTTGACTTAACACTATGGTTGGCAACAGTGGATCTGCGTTGGATCTACGCGTCGAGAGGTATGTATGGCGAGCAAAAAACGCCTGACCGCGAGTGAATTCGAAACGATCCGTCCCTACCTCGAGCGCTTTGAAGAAAAGAATGTCGGCGCGGTCCGCCGCGTGCTCGTGGAGGGCGTCATGCAGAAGGTCATTGTCGGGGAGCTGGGGCTGACGAAGGAAGCAGTGAGTGCGATGGTGAGCAGGGCATGGAAGGCGCACATGGAGCACGGTGAGCGGCCGGCTGGCTGGGTGAAGGTGGAGGTCGTGCTGCCGGCACCGATGGCGGAGGTCGTGCAGGAAATGGCGAACATCGTTTGGAAAAAAGCGAGGCGATGATGAGAATGAAAAAATTCATCCCGGTGAACCAGAAGGGCGGCGTGGGGAAGACCACGACCGGCTACAACTTCGCGCATTACGCCGGTGAAGAGGGATTCCGTTCCGCCTTGGCCGACGGGGACGAACAGGCCAATGCGACGAAGGCAATGGCCCCGTATGCGATCCGGGAATTCACGACGGCGGACCTGTTCGGCAGCACACCCCTGCCGCTGCCGGACCGGTTCGATACCCTGGTGCTGATCCCGGCCGACAAGTCGCGGCTGCGCGACGTCGAACAGTCGGCGTTGCCGGACGAGCAGCTGGTTGCGAACCTGCGCGCGCGCCTGGACGAGCTGGCGCCGCATTTCGACTATATGACCTTCGATACGCCGGGCGCAAACAGTCGCATTGCCAACGCGTTCCTGGCCGTGAGCGATTTCGTCCTTGTGCCATGCAAGATCGACCCTTTCAGCGTCGACGTGTCAACGGATGTGCTCCTGAGGATCATGTACATCCAGCAGAACTTCAATCCCGGCCTTGTGAATTTCGGGATCATGGCGAACGAGTTCGATCCACGCCAGCCGGCACAGGTGAAAGAGCTGAAGGAACTGCTGGCGACCTATAGCCAGTTCATGTTCCCGAAGTACATCACCGACCGGCAGGCATATCGCGAAGCGGCTGGTGCGCAGGTGCCGGTGTGGCGTCTGAAGGATGCTGGCGATGGCGATACCAGGGGGCGTATCAAGTCCGCCGCCCGCGAGGCCGGAAAGGAAATCCGCGCGGTGTTCCAAATGCTGCTGCAGCGAATGGAAAATACCGCGGGCCGTGTCGGGGAGGCAGCATGAGCGCGATGCTGAACCTGACTGGCCTGGCGGATGCGGCCCGCGCACAGGCGGATGCAGCGCGGGCCCGCAGTGCATCGCCGAGCAGGCCTCCCGAAATGCCACTTTCCGACATCGTCGCGGATCCGGACAACCCGCGACCGCCGAGGCACCTGAGGACAACCGAGGAGGAGCAGAAGCAGCGCGAGCTGAATGCCAGCGTAAGGAAGCGCGGTGTGAAGTCGCCGATCTCGCTGCGGCCTCACCCGACCATTCCGGGCAAGTGGATGATCAATCATGGGCACAACCGTTACGAGGCTGCCGAAGAAAACGGGCATCAGACCATTCCGTATTTCGTCGATCCGAACTTCGACAGCTACGACCAGGTTGCGGAAAACCTGCACCGTATCGACCTGTCGATCTGGGCGATTGCGGCCTTCATCAAGCGCAGGCTGGACGCGGGAGACACGAAGATCCAGATAGCTGAAGGTCTCGGCAAGGAAGGACAGAACTACGTCACCGAGCATCTCGCCCTGGTCGAAGCGCCGGCCTGCCTGCATCAGGCCTATGCCAACGGCGTTCGGTCTCCGCGTACCCTGTATGACCTGCGGCGGGCCTATGACGATTTCCCCGAGCAGGTGGATTCATGGTGCGCGAGCGGAGCCAGGATTACGCGCGATGCGATCAAGGCATTCGTGGATGGATTACGTCATGGTGTAGACGGTGCGGTGTGTGGGGTGTCTACGGGGGGACTCAACCAGGCTCCGGGATCGGAAGAGGCAGCCGTGATGCCGAACGTGGGCGAGCCGCCGGCGGCGTCCGGGCAGCCAGTGGCGTCTGGATTACGTCATGACGTAATTCCGCCGGCTGACGTGCCGACTAGGGATGCACTACCACCCCCGTCAACTCGCGATGCCAGGGGCGGCGCAAATCCGACGCGACCAGATGGGGTTCCAGGCGGCTCGTCATCCGGCCGTCGCTCGCTGGAAATCAAGGTCAGGTACAAGGGCAGGCTGGCGATCGTTGCTGCGAATACGACTGTCAGGATCACCTTTGTAGAAGACGGCGCTGCGTTGGAGGTAGCGCTGTCTGACGTGGTGTTTTCCTGAGCCCTTATGTGGGCGCCGCGAATTTCAGGTCGAGTCTACGAAAGGGGTGCTGATGAAGCTAAACGTATTGAGTATTGTGAAAGGTTCGGGCATGGCGGTGCTCGGGGCAATGCGCTTCGCACTCTACGTTGTCCTGTTGCTGACCGGGCGCGTGGTGCTGCCGTGCGCCAGCCTGATTGTGGTCCTAGGGATGGTGTTGTTCGTGTTTTGTCTGGTCTTCAGGCGTGATCTGGTTACGCCGATGTGGGCTGGTGCCGGGGTTGCGGTTGGCGGGATTTGTCTGATCGTGTTCTACGACTCCGCGCTGCGCCTGGTCGCTCCGAAGGACGTCGTGATCGTGAGCGAGGTGTGAGATGTACGCCCGCAGTCCCGAAGGGACGAGGACCCAATTCTTGATCTCGAAGAGATTAAGAATTCGAGACGTCAGTCTATCCTGCCTCCCTCTCCCCTAAAACCGAGGGCAAGACAACGTCGTTGAATGCGAAGTGCCGGGTACTGGATCGAAGTCGAGCCGCAACCGCGGTCTGCCTGTGGAGGTTCCAATGCCAACGATCGGAGCAGCTGTAAGCGAGGTAACGAAGGAGCGGTTTGAATCGGTTGCTAGGACGCGTGGCACGACGGCGTCACGACTGGCTGCATCGCTCATCGACAACTTTCTGAAGCATGGGGAGGAGGACAGGGGCGAGTCAGCTGGCGTGGCCGTGCCGGTGCCACTGCAAGCCGCTGGTGCCCGTCACGGCGCCAGGACCGAGCAGGTTTTTGTACGCCTTGAGCCCTACTATTTCGAGGAGCTGGGGCGGCTCGCGAGGGAACGGGACTGGTATCGCGGGACCTATCTGGCCAACCTGTTCCATGCCCACGCTGACCGGCGACCGGTGCTGTGCGAGGCTGAAATCAATGCGGTGCACCAGGTCGCGCGCCAACTGGCGGACATGGGCCGGAACATCAACCAGATCGCAAGGAAGCTCAATGCCTTCCCCGAAAACGCGCACCATGCGCTGGTGGCGGACTTCGAACTAGTCAGGATGCTGGTCGAGATCGAGACCGCGACCGTGAAGGATCTGCTCAGGGCGAACCTGCGTGGATGGGGAGTGAGCGATGGCCAGGCATGAAGAGCTCGGGCCGCCACAGTTCGGCCGCCGCTCCGGAATCAGGAGACTCACATATCGGCCGGCATCGGAGAGGCAGGACGGTGCCGGCAAGCGTAATCCCCGCTGGCGGGATACGCGCGACTGGTCGACCATCAAGGATCAACTGCGCCGGACAGTCAGGCATGCACCCGAAGTCGTGATCAAGGTAAAGGGCAGCCGCCGCGGAAGGGATGACGATCGAGAGGCGATCGCGGGTGTCCTGCGCTACATGATGTATATCTCCCGTAACGGCAGGCTTCTCACGGTCGATGAGAAAGAACGGCGGATCGATGGGCGCGAAGCGATTCGTGAAACGCATGCGTCCTGGGACCTGGACATGCAGCGCATGCAGGGCGGCAGGGGGGATGCACTGCACCCGTCGTTCAACATCATTTTTTCGATGCCTGCACATACACAGGCCGACAGGATGCTCGATGCCGTCCAGGCGTTTGCACGAGAACACTTCCAGGGACACCAGTATGTAATGGCATTGCATACGAAGGAAACCGATCCGGCAGACGATCCGCCGGCGCATCCGCACGTGCATGTGGTCCTGCGCGCCGAGAACGAAGATGGGCAACGCATCCATATTCGCAAAGGGACCTTGCGAGCGTGGCGGGAGGCGTTCGCCGCCGAGCTGCGTGTGCGTGGCATCGATGCAAACGCGACCTCGCGTGCCGAGCGAGGCAGGTCGTTGAAGACGAAGAGCGGCGCAGAATGGCATATCCAGAAGCGAGCGCTTATGGGCAAGGGTGATCCATCGCAGGCGGCCGTGGCACGGCTCCTGGATGCGGCCAGGGAAATGGAGAGTGGGCGAACGGAGCCCAAGCCCTGGGAGGCCGCCATGGCGGCCAGGCGGCGCGATGTGGTCCGGGGACTGCAGCAGGACGCCGAGCGACTGCGCCAGGAAGGAGATACCCGGCTGGCCGACGAGGTCGATCGTTTTATCACCGAAATGCCGGCCCTGGACAGCGAACGCCGGCAGATGCAGCGTGCACTGGTTCGGCAGGTACAGGACCGGTTACGGCAGCGCGGCGCGGTCGATGATAAAAAACACAGGTAGGAGAGCGCATACGGCGGATGGGAACACGCCGCGCTCCATATCGAGCTTCAGGTCCTGTCATGCAAATCGGGAGTCGGGTGTGGAATACCGAGCGGCTTGACAATGCCCGCCTCGATCAGGAGCAGTCTCCATGCCGCATATGGCATGGGCGCATGGTTCTCTACCTCGGGTGGCGCCAACCATTTGCGCACGGTGCGAGGCGTCACGCCTGTCACACGTGCGAGGGCACTACCCGTCAAACTGTACCGTTGGGTAACCGCACGCACATCGTTGTGGGAGGGCGCCGTGAATCCAGGATCGTGAAAAGGAAGAAGCGTCGCAGGATCCGGGCCTTGAAGAAGACCCGGATCCCCTTGCCCTGCAGGGGATTCGGACATGGTCAATCCTATAAACTGCCGTGTTCGGCGAATGAGTAAGTATCCAGACCGCCTACGATTATATGGTCGAGCAACCGGACTTCGACCAGTTGGAGTGCACTTTGTAGCATCGTTGTCAGGTGCCTGTCGGCCTCACTCGGGGCAGCGTTGCCGCTCGGATGGTTGTGGTAGCAGACGAGCGAGGCTGCGTTGCAGACAAGTGCCTTTTTCACTACCTCGCGGGGATGCACCGCCGTCTGGTTAAGCGTACCAAAAAAAATCACTTCATCGCTGATCAGTTTGTTCTGCGCATTCAACCACAAGGCACCGAACACCTCATGTTCCTTCCTCGCAAGGCGCAGGCTGAGATAACGCTTTACGGTGCTGGGCGCCGTCAATAACTCTCCAGGAACGCACAGTTCTTTCATGAGGATCCTGATGGCACGGGCGACGATTTTTTCATCAGAGGTAGTCATTTCCATCTCCGGTAGTGGCCTTGTCGGTTGACCGGCCTTGAAACAAGTATAGGACTTAAAGTCCTAAATAGCTATCGGTACATATGGTGGAACTGATCCATATCAAGCGCTGTACCTGTAGGCACGCTGAAAGGGCAGCGTGAAGTTTCGCAGTAATAATAGTAATAACAATATGGTAAGAATAAGAAGAATAAGAAGAGGAATAATGATTGCTTGAGACGTCACAAGGGTAATGCAGTGAGGGTATGGGAGGATGAGATACCCAAGATGCCAAGGGAGGATCATCATGACCGAGCAAAATGAAAATATGCGTGACCGCATTTTCGCTGCAGCCGACGAGCTCTACGCGGCGAATCAACGCTCGAGCTTCCCCACCGTCGATGCCGTACGCAAGAGGGCCAGGGTCAACATGAACGATGCCAGCACCGGCATGAAGGAGTGGCGGCGTGCGCAATCGACCTGCGCAAGTGTAGTAGCGTCTCCTTTGCCAGACGATTTGCAGTCGCAGGGTGTCGCTGTCCTAGCCAGGTTCTGGGATGAGGCCAATAGGCAGGCCACGGCGTCGCTGCTGGCCGCCCAATCCGGTTGGGAGGCGGAACGACACGATAGCGATGAGCTGGCACGTCAGATGGCGGTTGCTTACGATGCACAAGCGGCCGAGCTTGCGAGTGCCCTTGAGGAATGTTCCCGCCGCGGTTACCTGATTGACGAACTACACAACGAGATAAAGCTCCTTGGTGAAAAACTCTCCAGCACCGCGCGCGACCTCGACGATGCGCAACGCTCGCTTGACGAATCGATCTTGAAAGCGACAGAAGCAGGCAAGCGCGCCGATGGCCTGCAGCAGGCTGCGGACCATGCCCGTGCCGATACGGTCCATGCGCGTGGCGAGATCGAGGCTTTACGAAATGCGCATGCCGAACAGCTGGAGCGGGTCAGGAACGAATGTGCGCAAGAGCTCGAAAAAGAGCGGGCCCGGTCGGAGCGCGAACGTCAGCGTTATGAAGAACTGGCGATCAGGGCAACGGCGGAGGCCGCCCATCTGCGTGGAAAGCTTGAAGCGCTGGCGTCACCCAACGGGGCTCCTGGTCGGGCGCAGAGCCGGCGGAAAAAGGAAAAATCCGGTGCAGGAGCGTCAACACAGGAGAGCAATCGGTAACACTGGCATACAGGACTGTTGCACCCCGGCTCGATTGAAAGCCCAACGTGGCTGCGAAGAGCCCAACTCGGGAGAGCATGATGTTGTCATGGGAAGATGAGTCTACAGGGCAAGGTGCACCGGCGGCGGGCACAGCGCATATCGACGTCGCCAAGCGCGTCAACGCCGACGACAAGCGCATCATCAACGGCAAGACCGACGTCAACCAGCTGGTCCCGTTCAAGTACAAATGGGCCTGGGATAAATACCTGGCCGGCTGCGCCAACCACTGGATGCCGCAGGAAGTCAACATGCAGCGCGACATCGAGCTGTGGAAGAACCCGAACGGCCTGACCGAAGACGAGCGCCGCATCGTCAAGCGCAACCTCGGCTTCTTCGTGACCGCCGACTCGCTCGCCGCCAACAACATCGTGCTGGGCACCTACCGCCACATCACGGCGCCGGAATGCCGCCAGTACCTGCTGCGCCAGGCGTTCGAGGAAGCGATCCACACCCACGCCTACCAGTACATCGTGGAATCGCTGGGCCTGGACGAGAAGGAAATCTTCAACGCCTACAACGAGATCCCGTCGATCCGCGACAAGGACCAGTTCCTGATCCCGTTCATCGAAGTCATCAACGATCCAGAATTCAAGACCGGCATGCTCGATGCCGACCAGAAGCTGCTGAAGTCGATCATCGTGTTCGCCTGCCTGATGGAAGGCCTGTTCTTCTACGTCGGCTTCACCCAGATCTTGGCGCTGGGCCGACAGAACAAGATGACCGGCGCCGCCGAGCAGTACCAGTACATCCTGCGCGACGAGTCGATGCACTGCAACTTCGGCATCGACCTGATCAACACGATCAAGATGGAAAACCCGCAGCTGTGGACCGCCGAGTTCCGCGAAGACATGAAGCAGCTGTTCCTGCAGGCTGTCGAGCTCGAGTACCGCTACGCCGAAGACACCATGCCGCGCGGCGTGCTGGGCCTGAACGCAGCGATGTTCAAGGGTTACCTGCGCTTCATCGCCAACCGCCGTGCCGTCCAGATCGGCCTGGATCCGCTGTTCCCGAACGAAGAGAACCCGTTCCCGTGGATGAGCGAGATGATCGACCTGAAGAAGGAGCGTAACTTCTTCGAGACGCGTGTGACTGAGTACCAGACTGGAGGGGCCCTAAAGTGGGAGTGAACTTGATATTGGGAACTAGTTGACCCAGACCACTTTCAGTGTATATCCCAAAAATCGATGATGGCCTTCCCGACCCTTACCGACGAAAGCTTGCCTTTGGAATGAATGAACTTCTTGCACCAGTCGTCATTCAATTCCGTGTTCCAGTCTTCGAAATTTGCGTCTGGGTGTTCGTCCGCGAACGTACTAGCTACGACGCGCTCGGCATGCTGCAGTTCGAAGCCAGTTTTCATATTGACTAGAAGCGTTGCAATCAGGGTGCTTTTTTTCAAGGTCTATTCCCCCTACTCGTTCAGTTAAAGTGAAAACGCAGTCGCAGGAGACGAAGCGGGCGCTTTTTAGTGTTATCCAAGAAGGTCGCTTCCAGCAAGCAGATCGAGAATCCTCGGCCAATCAAAGTCCAGCCCAACTCCAGGCACAACATAAGATTGTCCGTGCTTTCGAATAATCCCTAAAATAATCCCCCAGAAAGTCAATTCTGATTGAAAGAAGCGTCGGCTTCCGGTGGTCTTCCGGTTCGGGAGCCGTAGCAGGAGCCCTTCGCTGTCTAAAAAGACTTGCAGCGCCTGTGCAAAATCCTCAGCCTTCGTGTAGGTGCCGGGCTGGTTTCGCTGAAATTCGTAGACAAGCTTTATGAATTCGTAGTGACGGCCGGCCAAGAGTGCTTGGCGTGCAAAAGCATCGCGAAACGGTGCTGATAACGGACCGAACAACCGCCCCGTATGCACAAGGTGACGTCCAGCCACTGTGAGCACGCCGTCTTCCTCCCACAGTCCCAAATGAGACAACGTGACTGCTGTATGCCCCGTGAAGTCACGCTCTGGAATGCCTGCAGAGCGACGGCTTTTTCCCTGTGGATCCTTTGTTCGAAGCGCCGCGTACTCTTTGTAGGCGTAGCTAAGGCTTTGGTTGCGCACGCTGGACATGCCTGCAAGACGATCAGCACGATCCAGAACTAAAAACATCTCGTACAGACTCGTGTCCCGCCAAAACGCCCAAAAGGTGCGTTCGAGACGCGGATGCACTGGCGCGCGTAGCGCTGGCGCCAGTCCTCCGACGGGCTTTAAAAGCGCCATCGTGAAGGGGGTTGTCAGGGACAGGTTTGCGGTCGCAACAGGATAGGCGTACACACCAACGCGCGGTTGGGTGGCTGCAGGTCGACTAATTAGGTCAGCAATATGCTGAGCTATTTGATAGCCGTCATCCGCCCGGTCCGGCAAAATCAGCGCTGCAGAGTCGTACTCCGCAAGATAAGAAATCGTCTGTCCGAGTCCGCGAATGCATTCAGACTTTGACGAATTCGGTGGCTTAAACTCGAGCGCACAATACCTAGTGCCGCTGTTTACCTCATCCACAAGCACGGCGTCGGGAACCGGCCACACCGCCGCATTGCGCACGTAACCAAGAGAGACGTTTGCGCCGGAGAAGACCTGCCGCCAGTTGACGTCCGAGTGGACGAAATGAACGAGCGAACGGGCAGCCCTGAGCGCGAGTACGTTGTGCAAACTCATTCGCCTACCCCATGCCTAGGAAGGCCGCGATTGTTTCGCTTAAAAGTCACCATTTCTCCATCCGAATGCTCTAACAAGGTGGTCACGCTTTGCTCAAAGTCGCGTGTATTAAAGGCAACTCTTATAGCAGTATTCTTTTCAATATGTCAATCGACTTTTTTTGACTTAATGAGGGTTGTAGTCGGTAGTCGGTAGGGTCTTAATTCGCGCTTAAGCAAAGGACACTACTGAAGGCGACTACGCCTCCGGGCTCTGCGGCGCTTATGCTGTTGTACTCTTCGTCACTGACGCCCCATGCCGCTGGCTTAACGGTATAAAGCCCTTGCCCTTTGAATCGCCACGAGTTTTCTAGACACTCGACAGCCGCTGATGGACTTCCCCCACTCCGGTAGACATTTCTGACCTATGATTTGAGCATAGGAGAAATGAATGAGCACACAGCGTTACACGCCAGAATTCAAGGAAGAAGCAGTTAGGCAGGTGGTCGAACGAGGCTACCCTGTTCCTGAAGTCGCGGCCCGGTTGGGGGTATCGGCCCATAGTTTGTACAAGTGGGTCAAGGCGGTCATGCCAACAAAGGACAAGAAGCAAAGTGCGGAGCTGGTCGAAGCAAAGAGCGAGATCCTGCGCCTGCGCTCCCAAATGCGCCGGCTCGAAGAGGAGCGCGATCTGCTAAAAAAAGCCGCACGGTACTTTGCCAGGGAGCCGAGTAAAGTACCGGTTCATGGACGAGCATCGGCACGAGTTTTCGCTTGTGCTTATGTGCCGCATTTTGAAAGTGGCGAGAGCCGGATTTTATCAATGGCTGCATCAGCCGATATCGGAGCGAGCGAAGGAAGATGCTCGTCTGGTCGAGGCAATCCGGCATTCGTATTCTGCAAGTGGTGGTGTCTACGGTGCGAACCGCGTCTTTGGCGATCTGCGAGAAGCCGGCGAGACTTGCGGACGTAATCGTGTAGCGCGGCTCATGCAGGTCAATAAGATCAAGGCTGTACGCGGCTATAAAGCACTCAGAAGGATTGCTGGCCGGCCTTCGATCATTGCGCCGAATTGGCTGAATCGAGAATTTACCGTCGATGCGCCTGATCACGCTTGGGTCACTGACATTACCTACATCCGAACTTGGCAGGGATGGCTTTATCTAGCCGTCGTGGTCGACCTTTTTGCACGCAAAGTCGTTGGCTGGTCGATGAAGCCGACGCTGTCGCGCGAGCTGGCCATCGACGCCTTGCTGATGGCGGTTTGGCGGCGCAAACCCAAGAATCCCGTACTCGTGCATTCGGACCAGGGTAGCCAATACGGTAGCGACGACTGGCGGCGCTTTTGCAAGGCCAACAATCTTGAGCCAAGCATGAGTCGTCGTGGAAATTGTTGGGATAACGCCGTGGCCGAATCGTTCTTTAGCAGCTTGAAAAAGGAACGCATCCGCAAACGCATCTACAAAACCAGAGATTTAGCCCGAGCCGACATCTTCGATTACATCGAAGTCTTTTACAATCGGACTCGACGCCACAGCCATCTGGGTGGTGTCAGCCCCGGGGCCTTTGAACGGGCCTCAGCGTGAGGTCACGATTTGTCTACTGAACCGGGGGAAGTCCAGATGACAACGTGAAACGAGTCCGATGTGACCATCCGATCAATGCTTATTGACAATCTAGAGCTCCAACATGCACTATCCGAGGCAATCTGCTCGGCGGGAGGAGTTTCTTCGTGCCGGGTCATCAAATTTACATCTCGCCGTTGGTGCTCCGTTGCAACATCTATATACCTACGAAACGAAAGAAGAGGCCGAAGAGGCTCTCGCAAAATTATTGGGACCGAAGCGATTAGCTAGCGATCGAGACGGTACCGAAGTCATATATAAACTGTTTGGTGAGTTGACGTGGAAAAATCTCTACGCTTTGGACCTGCATAATCTTCCTGAGTTGAAAAGCATTCTATCGCAGCGGGACTCTAGCGGTGCCTATGATATGAACCGACACCTTGAAATTATCGCCGCACTCGAAAACATTTCGCGAGTGCTCGGACTGACGATTCCTCCGCATTGGCGATGACGGCTGACCTACCAGTGTAAGTAAATGCCCATATTCCAGCTGGCGGGCGCCGGCCGCGATGCGGGCTAACGCCGCCATGGAAGCTTTTGTTAAGCGCTTTAATGTCGCTGAGTCAACCGATATGCATTAGCGCGTCCGGGCAAGTCCTCCCGTATTTTGGTCTGTGACGGTTAAGAATTCACAGGAGCTTTCCGGGTCGCTTTCCAGCGCTGGTCTATCCACTTCGCTAAAAGATCATGGCCCTATCGATGACAAGAACTTGAAACTTGCCATTTTTGAAAATTTTGGCGATGTCGTCAAATTTGCCGTTCTCGCGTCAAGCAACGCGTATAGCTCCCTCTCAAGTTTAGCCTGCCGTCACTGAGGGCCTGTAATAGTGGGTGGCAGTCCTTTGGAACTCTAACTCATTTGACAATGTTTTTCAGAGGAGTTAGCGCTAGCTCGCCTCCCGCGCGCCCACATCACAGCGGGGCTCCACTCAGCCACAACATCCATCTGGAAAATCCGCACTCGGCATGACCAACATTCTTGGTAGCAAGTATGAAAATTTTGTACTATGCTGTCGTCTTTTCCCTACCAAAGTGGCGTTGCGATGACCAAGAACAACAGCGAAAGCGGCATCCTAACGATCAAGGAGGTCGCCGAGTATCTGAAGGTCACGGAGCGAACGATCTACCGATTGGCAGCAGCCAAGAAGATACCGGCCTTTAAGGTTGGCGGAACATGGCGCTTCCGGACGGCGGACATCAATGGTTGGATAGCCGACCAGTCGAAGAAGGCGGAGGGCGCCGAATGATCTCCGCCTACCATGCCAAGTACTACGCTCACGAACTGACTCGGCGGCACGCTGCTGATGGCGTAGATCGCCTCTCCCAGTCGCTCTTCGACGCCAGCGTTGATCTGAATCCGCATCAAATCGATGCGGCCCTGTTCGCTCTTCGAAACCCCTTGCAGGAAGGCGTACTGCTGGGCGATGAAGTGGGTCTGGGTAAAACCATCGAAGCCGCGTTGGTTGTCTGCCAGTACTGGGCTGAGCGGCGGCGTCGGCTGCTGATCATTTGTCCAGCCAGTCTGCGCAAGCAATGGGCGCAGGAGCTACACGACAAGTTCGCCGTACCCACTACTGTGGTCGATGCTGTTTCGCTGCGCAAGCAATCGGCCGGGGACACGCTCGGCACCATGCAACGGCTGGTTGGCAAGGCGGTCGTGATCATGTCCTATCAGTTTGCCGCCAAGCTGGAAGCCGAGCTGCGTACCGTGCCCTGGGATGTGGTGGTCATCGACGAGGCCCACAAGTTGCGCAACGCGCACCGCACCAGCAACCGCACCGGACAGGCGCTCAAGCGCGCACTGCAAGGCCGCAAGAAACTGCTACTCACCGCCACGCCGCTGCAGAACTCGTTGATGGAGCTGTACGGCTTGTCCACGCTGATCGACGAACACCTGTTCGGCGACGAAACCGCGTTCCGCAAGCAGTTCATGAACAGCGGCGCTGGCCTTGACGAACTTCGCGCGCGGCTTGCGAGCTTCGCGAAACGCACACTGCGCCGTGACGTGCTGGAGTACATCAAGTACACCGAACGCAAGGCGCTCACCCAGCCGTTCAACCCCACCGACGACGAGCAGGCACTGTACGAGCGTATCTCGGCCTTTTTGCAGAAGGAATACTCCTACGCTCTGCCAAAACAACAGCGCCATCTCACGGCGCTGATCTTGCGCAAGCTGCTAGCGTCAAGTTCGCACGCCGTTGCTGCCACCTTGGTCACCATCCGCGAGCGCCTGCAGGGTTTGCTCACGGCAGATCAAACGGAAGACGACGGCGTCCATCTGGTCGAACAGCTCATTGCCGAGGACGATCTGGAGCAGGACTATCTGGAAGAGGAGGCGAGCGAGGTCGAAGAAGACGCCGAAGTCCCTCCCCCTGCACCAGCTGAAGACAGCAAGCCGGGCCCTGCAAAAGATGCCCTTGCCGTCCGCGCTGCCATTACCGCCGAAATCGCAGAGCTGACGGCGTTCATCGATGCCGCCCAGGTTCTGCAAACCGACACCAAGGCGCAGGCGCTACTGAAGGCGCTTACCTTGGGATTCGACAAGATGGCCGAGCTACGCGCGCCCCGGAAGGCCATCATCTTCACGGAATCCAAACGCACGCAGGAATACCTGCACCGCTTTCTCTCAGCTAACGGTTACGCAGACAAGCTGGTGTTGTTCAGCGGTACCAACAACCATGAAAACTCCACCGCCATCTACCAGCACTGGCTGGAAGAGTACAAAGGCACGGATCGCGTCACCGGCTCCCCACAGGTGGATCGCCGCACTGCGTTGATCGACCACTTCCGCAAGGACGACGGCACCGGCGCACAAATTATGATCGCCACCGAAGCGGCCGCCGAGGGCGTTAACCTGCAGTTCTGCGCGCTGATCATCAATTACGACCTGCCGTGGAACCCGCAGCGCGTCGAGCAGCGTATCGGCCGTTGCCACCGCTACGGCCAGCGTTTCGATGTGGTGGTGATCAACTTCCTCAACACCCGCAACCAGGCCGACCAGCGTGTACTGGAACTGCTTACCGAGAAGTTCAAGCTGTTCTCCGGCGTGTTCGGCGCGAGCGACGAAGTGCTAGGCCGCATCGAAGGGGGCCTCGATTTCGAGAAACGCATCCTCCAGATTTACGACACCTGTCGCCAGCCCGAGCAGATCGAAGCCGCCTTCAACGCTCTGCAGGCAGAGTTGGAAGAAGTCATTGCCGACCGCATCAAAGACACACAGTCTCAACTGCTGGAGAACTTCGATGAAGACGTTCACGACCGCCTTCGGCTGCGCCTTCAGGACGCTGAAGCGCGGCTCGACAAGCTGGGGCGCTGGTTCTGGGGCGTCACCTGCTATGCATTGGATGGCCGCGCGCGCTTCGACGAGCAGTCCTATGCATTTTCTCTGAGCACGCCGCCAACGGCAATCGCCCCCGGCCGTTATCAGCTCATTCGTGGCGCTGCGCAGCCGGATATGCTGGCACACGCCTACCGCCTCAGCCACCCGTTGGGGGAATGGAGCATTGAGACCAGCTTGCGTGCGGATACACCCATCGCCAACATCAAGCTGGACTACGGCAAACACGGCGCGCGTGTCTCTGTCGTCGACAAGCTGCGCGGCAAGTCTGGCTGGTTGACGCTGGCCCGGGTAGAAGTGACCGCCTTCGAGACTACCGAGGCGCTGCTGTTCTCCGGCCTCACCGACGAAGGTCAGGTGCTGGATCAGGAAACCTGCGAAAAGCTAATGGCGATGCCAGCGGCAAGCAAGCCCACGCCGTTAAACACCACCGTGCCCGAGACCCTGCTGGCCAACAGTCAGCGTGCCGTGGACGCCACCATAGCCCAGGTGTTAGAAGCCAACCAGCGCCTGTTTAATGAAGAGCGCGACAAACTGGAACGCTGGGCCGACGATAAGCTGCTGGCCGCTGAAGAAGCGCTGCAGAACATCAAAGGCCGCATCGTCCAGTTAAAGCGCGATGCCCGCAAGGCTGTCAGCTTGCCGGAGCAGGATAGCATCCAGCGCGAACTGTCTGAGCTGGAGCGTGAGCAGCGCCGCCTGCGACAGGAAATTTTCGCCGTCGAGGACGAGATCATCGCCAAGCGCGATGCGCTCATCTCCTCACTCCAGCAGCGTCTCCAAGAAAAAACAACGAATGAGACCTTGTTCAGCGTGCGCTGGCAGGTGGTCTAACCAGAATTAAGAATCTCGGACAAGTGCAACCCATGACCAATAAACAAAACCCAAAATTTCAGGAGCTCGTCGCCAAGCTGCGAGAGATATTTCAGATCGACCGCCCAGAGCTTGACTTCGGCATCTACCGCATCCTCAATGCACGCGCGGGCGAAATCAACGACTACCTTCAAAATCGGCTTGCAGAGAAGGTGCAGGCAGCACTCAGCAACGGCAGCCTTGCCCAGCGTGAGCAAGTTGCGCGCGAGCTCAAGGAAAAGGAAACCCAGTATCGAGCCGATGGCATCGACCCGGATAGCGTGCCGAAGGTGCAGGAATTGCGCCAGAAATTAGCGCAGTACAGCGCGGGTGCGAGCGAATACGATAACGCCGTGTTCTCGCACTTGCTTGTCTTTTTCTCGCGCTATTACGACCAAGGCGACTTCATCAGCCAGCGGCGCTACAAAGGCGACACCTACGCCATTCCTTATGCGGGCGAGGAAGTGATGCTGCATTGGGCCAACAAGGATCAGTACTACACCAAGAGCGGTGAAAACTTCAGCAACTACAGTTTCAAATTGGATGACGGTCGCCCGGTGCATTTCCGTCTCACCGCTGCCGATACTGCCAAGGACAACCGCAAAGACAACAACAACGAACGCCGGTTTGCACTGGTGGCGGCGAAGACGCTTACCCGCGTGGACGAAAACGGTGACGAGTTCGAGGAAGAACTGGTGCCGGTGGAAGAACTGGCGGGCAGTGACGGCAAAAAGGAGCTGATCATCCGCTTCGAGTATGCGGCCCAGTCCAAAGGCACCAAGCAGGAGGCGCTGGTCACCAAGGCTGTCGATGTGGTCCTCGCGGACGAGACGGTCAAGGCCCGCTGGCTTGCCTTGGGCAGCCGTGCCCCTACGGATAAAAACCCGCAGCGAACTCTGCTCGAGAAGCACCTGAGCGACTACACGACCAAGAACACGGCAGATTACTTCATTCACAAGGATCTGGGCGGCTTCCTGCGTCGCGAGCTGGACTTTTATATTAAGAATGAAGTCATGCACCTGGACGATGTGCAGAACGCTGGTGCGTTCGCGGACATCGAGAAGAACCTGCGCATGATCCAGTGCCTTCGCAGCATTGCGTTGGAGCTGATCGCCTTCTTGGCGCAGTTAGAGGATTTCCAGAAGAAGCTTTGGTTGAAAAAGAAGTTTGTCGTCTCCAGCCACTACTGCATCACGTTGGACCGGGTACCGGAAGATTTGTACCCGGAGATTGCTGCCAACGACAGGCAGTGGGCACAGTGGAAGCAGCTGGGGGTGTGGCAAGGCGATGCGCCGGGGACGGTCGAGGATTTTCCGTCTGCGCAGTATTGGATGGTGGATACGGCACTGTTCGCTGACGAATTTAAGCAGCGACTCTTGAAGAATATTGATGACATCGATAAAAGCCTTAGTGGCGTTGTCATCAACAGCGATAACTTCCAAGCGTTGAATTTCGTCAAGTATCGTTACCGCGCCGGCGTGGACTTTATCTACATTGACCCACCCTACAACACGGTCCATTCAAAAATTGCCTATAAGAACCAGTTTGAGCACTCAAGCTGGTTAGCGCTGATTTCTAACACCTTGCCATTGACTCGTAATCTTTTCGGAGAAAAATATTCGTTCGGATTCGCGATTGACGATTACGAATACAACAACGCGTTTTCTTGCTTGAAGGGGCATTTCACTGACTGCGATGTCTCGACCATCGTCGTCAACCACCATCCGCAGGGGTCGGGTGGAAGATTGTCTCGGACGCACGAATACTACATCGTTGCCTCTCCTAAAGATGCTCCCCAATATCTTGGACTGCCGAAGGACGACGAGACCGAAGACCGGCAGTTCATGCGAAGTGGAACGGCTGACAATAACTACCGCGCGCCGCGTGGTGGAGGCGTGGGTCGTTGGCGTAGTTTCTACGCACTCCTTGTCGATCCGGCCATCAAGAAAATTGTCGGAGCAGAACCGCCGCCGCCGCTTGGAACCGCTTATCAGACGGGGCCAACGGCGGAAGGACTACAAAGAATTTTCCCCATCAACAGCAGCGGTGAAGAGCGCGTTTGGCGCTCATCTTACGAAACAGGAAAAGTCCGCGCGGAAAGTGGCGAGCTGATCGTCACTGAACGTGGCGCTGTGAAGCAGCTGATCGATCATCAGAACAAACGTGAGACGCTCTTCAGTAATTGGATCGGTGCTGACTTCAATGCTGGGACGAATGGCACCGCCATGTTAGATAACCTTGGTCTGGGCGGGATTTTTGATTACCCGAAGTCAGTCAAGACCCTTGAACAGTCATTCTGGATGCAGTCGTTCGGAACCACAAATTTCACTGTCCTCGATTACTTCGCCGGCTCCGGAACAACTGCACATGCAACGATTTCCCTAAATCGCCAAGATGGCGGCGCGCGCAAGTACGTGCTGGTTGAACAGGGTGAGTACTTCGAGACTGTGCTCAAGCCACGAATTCAGAAAGTCGTCTTTGCAGCTGATTGGACCGGCGGAAAACCGGCTTCCTCAGCGACGGGTATTTCGCACTGTTTCAAAGCCATCAAGCTCGAAAGCTACGAAGACACCCTCAACAACCTGCAACTGCGCCGCACGGCCGCTCAGGGCGATCTGTTGAATGCTCTTCCTCAGCAGGCCCAGGACGATTACCTGCTCAACTACTTGCTGGACGTGGAAAGCCGTGGCTCGCTGCTCTCGGTGGAGGATTTCAGGAAGCCCTTCGACTATACCCTCAATGTGGCTGTGGATTCCGCGGGCGCGTTCGAGTCGCGCAAGATCGATCTCGTTGAGACCTTCAACTACCTGATCGGCCTACGCGTAAAGCACATTAACGCCCAGCCGCAGCGCGGCTTTGTGACCGTCACCGGCACCCTTCCCAGCGGTGAAAGCTGCCTCATGCTTTGGCGCGACTGCGAACTCTTAGACTACGCAGGTATCAGCAAGCTCTGCGATCGGCTCGCCATCAACCCGGCAGACAACGAGTTCGACGTGGTTTACATCAACGGCGACCACAACATCCCCACCGTGCTCACCCAGACTATCGAAGAAGGCGGCGCCAGCCGAGAGCTTAAGCTCCGTCAGATTGAGCCAGAGTTTCTGGAACGCATGTTCTCGGTGGAGGACATCTGATGGCACCAGCACGCAAGACCGCTGCGGCCGGTTCGGGCGCAGGGGGGGCAGCAGCTTCCCGTCGAGGCGGCAAGAAGCGCAGCTTCCATCAGGAACTGGTACTCAACCGTTGGGTGCTGGGTTTCTTCGAGGGGGGCACGCTCGCGGCACTCAAGATGCGCTTGAACGACGAGCGTTTCGAGGGCATCGACGAGGATGGCCAGACCAAGTTCTTCTACGAACTCATTCGCGGCTTGTTCGACCCGAACAAGGTGCCCGAGGCCGACCTCCGGCGCTATGACCTGAACATCGTCGCCCACTGGCAGGCCATCACTGCTCAACGTAACAAGCTGGAGGGCCACGAACTGCAGATGAAGTACTTCCAGTACCTCTCGCTGCTGTTCACCGAGCTGTATCTGGACTGGTACTTTAACCACCGTCAGGACTTGCTCGATGGCCTGAACGAGGAAATGAAGCGCTACCGCACTGAAGCGGGGACAGAACAGTTCCGCGATTTCGAGGCAGACGACCTGAATAAAATTGCGTTTTGGAACGCTACCGGCAGTGGCAAGACCCTGCTGCTGCACGTCAACATCCGCCAGTATCTGCACTACTTCCAGGCCGGCCGCAGCGATCACTATCCCGATAAGATCATCCTGCTCACGCCCAACGAAGGACTGAGCCGGCAACATCTGGAGGAGCTGCACCTGTCCGGCTTCGGGTTCTCGCAGTTCTTCAACAAGGCTCAGTCGCCGGCACGCGGCACCATTGAAATCATCGACATCAACAAGCTCGGCGATGAGATGGGTGACAAGACCGTCGCCGTGGACGCCTTCGAGGGTAACAATCTGGTGCTGGTGGACGAAGGGCACCGTGGCACTGGCACCGCGGCGGGCGCATGGATGTCGCGGCGCGATGCGCTGGTGCGAGGCGGTTTTGCCTTCGAGTACTCGGCCACCTTTGGGCAAGCGGTGGCAAAGGGTATGACCGTTGCGGCAGCGGAAGACGAAATCCAGAAAAAACGCGCCAAGACGCTGTTCAACACCACCAGCCTGCGAAGTTTGGATGACGGACAAAAGGCGCAGTTGACGCTATCGGCTGACGACAAGCGCCGTGCCCGCATAACCGCCACGCGTGAGATCTACGCAAAGTGCATTCTGTTCGACTACTCGTACAAGTTCTTTTATGAGGACGGCTATGGCAAGGAGTCGCTGATCCTCAACATGAATGGCGAAGCCTACGAGCAGGCGGACAACGCCCGTAAGTATTTCACTGCTTGCCTGCTCGCCTTCTATCAGCAGCTTTGGCTGTGGAGCACACACCGCAACACGCTGACCGACTTCAACATCGAAAAGCCTCTGTGGGTATTCGTGGGCAACACGGTGTCCGGCGAGGAGTCGGACATTCTGGAAGTGGTGAACTTCCTCGCCGATTTCCTGAACCGCGACGCGCAGATTAAGAGCTGGCTGGCTGATCTGGTTGCGGACAAAGCGCAGATTCTCGACGCTAAGGGCAACAACATCTTCAGCGGACGCTTTACTCCCTTGATGGACTTCAGCGGACGCATCGATGAGCTATACGCTGACATCCTGCTGCGCGTGTTCAATGCCTCGGCCCGTCAGCGCTTGAAACTGGTGAACATGAAGAGCAGCAAGGGTGAGCTGGCGCTGCGCGTCGGCGATGCCGATCCCTTCGGCCTCATCAACATCGGCGACGATGCCGGCTTCTTTGGAATGGCCGAAGATGCGGAAGCCTTCGATAGCGAACGCGACGACTTCGGCGGCGCGCTGTTCGGCACGCTGAACAACAAAGATAGTGGCCTTAACGTTCTGATCGGCTCGCGGAAATTCACGGAAGGCTGGAGCAGTTGGCGCGTGTCCACGATGGGTCTACTGAACATGGGCCAGGGTGAGGGCTCGCAGATCATTCAGTTATTTGGACGCGGGGTACGCCTCAAAGGCAAGGGCTTCTCACTCAAGCGCACCTTACCGCAGGACCGCCCTAAAGGCGTGCATCTGGACAAGCTGGAGACGCTGAACATCTTCGGCGTGCGCGCCAGCTACATGGCTGCGTTCAAGGACTACCTGCGGGAGGAAGGCATCACGCCCAGTGACGAGGTGCTGGAGCTGGACTTCCCGACCCGGGCCAATCTGCCCAAGGGCAAGCTCAAGACCTTGACGCTGAAGGACGGCTACAAGGACAACCAGAAACTCGGGTTCAAGCGCACACATTTCCCGTGGCTGTACGAAATCCCCACGGATTTCCAGAACAAGATTAAGGACCCCCATGTGGTGCTCGATCTGTACCCACGTGTCGAGGCGCTGTCGAGTAAGGACAAGGTCACAAGCCCCACGACGGAAGCACGGAACAAAGGCAAGCTGAACCAAACCCTGTTCTCGGCTTTCAACTGGGATCGCGTGTATTTGGCTTTGCAGGATTACAAGCTGCAGCGCAGCTGGAGCAACCTGCGATTGGATCGGCAGAAGCTGATCGACTTCTGCACGGGGGCGCAGGATTGGTACACGCTGTTTATCCCGGCAGCGGAACTGAACGTAACGACGTTCGCCGACATCCGCAAGCAGGAAGACATCCTGCTGCGACTGCTGACGGACTACACCGACCGCTTCTATAAGGCTTTGAAGACCGGCTACGAAGGCCAGTTCTACGACGTCATCCACATCGACGAAAATCATGGATCGATGCTCAAGCAGTACCAGTTCGAGATCGAGAACAGCGACGACGGTCTGGAGTATCTGGCGAAGCTGGAAGTGCTGAAAAAGCTGGTACAAGACGGCAAGATTGGCGAGGCCAGCAAATGGAACGCGCCGCACATGGTGGCCATCAGCTTTGACCGGCACCTGTACTATCCGTTGCTAGCATTGGAGGACAAAGATGCTGTACCACTGAAGCTGCGTCCGCTGGCCTTTGACGCACCGAGCGAGTGGGAGTTTGTCCGTGACCTGGAGACGTTCTATCACTCTGCCGAAGGCAAGGAGGCGATTGGCCCGCGCAGTCTGTATCTATTGCGAAATGCGGATCGAGAGGAGAAAGGCCTGGGCTTCGCGTTGGCAGGCAACTTCTATCCTGATTTCCTGCTGTGGCTGGTGGACGATGCCAGCGGCAAGCAATGGCTCACCTTTGTCGATCCGAAGGGGTTGCGCAATCTCGACCTGTCGCACGCCAAGCTGAGGCTGTATAAGGAAGTGAAAACGCTAGAAGCCACGCTAACTACGCAGGCCAAGGCGACTGAAACGCCACTAGTTTTGAATGCCTTTATCTTGTCGCCAACGAAGTTTTCCGACCTGCTCAACGTCGGCGACCGCGCAAAAAAGGCTGATCTGGAAAGCCGTCACGTGCTGTTTATGGAAGAAGGAGGAAAGACCTACTTGAAGAAACTGTTCGCGGCGTTGACGTGACAGCCCATGACGCGAGAGATGCCCGATGCGATAGACGCATCGGGCAAGGTGCAAATTCAACAATAGTAAAGACGCTCCGTTACTCTTCCCCAATTTCTTTCTCGCTCGGATCGTCGATCAAAAACTTAGCGACGTATTGGCGTACGACTTTTTCGAAAAACAGCGGTACCGGCAGCGCCGTGGGATCGTCGTAATGAAGCGACTGCCACCTAAGATTGTGACAAAACATAGCCAGTTTTTTCGCGTCGTCCGTCGGGCGCATTAAGCCAATCGCAAACTCCAGCGCGTTTGGCGTAGGCCATTGTCCGGTGTGTGCTGGGACCGTCCGTACTTCCATGAATCCTGAATTGGGCGTACCCGGCGCGCGCTTAGTATTGCGGGTTGTGCGATAGCACGAAGACCCGCGTTTCACTTGCGAGCCGGTTGGGGTGATGGACCAGAACGCCTGCGGGCCCGAATCCGCCTGGCCGATCTTGAATAGACCGGTTGTCGAAGTCGGCGCCGAAATTTTTTCTAGGATGGGACCGTTTTCGAATTGCCTCAGCGAACGAATCTTATCATCGACCAGCAAGGGGGCAATCTGCTGGCGCGTGCGCACAATACGCAGATCCTTCCAGTTTTGCTGCATGTTCTTGTAGTGGGTGCCGATGAAAATACCAGCTGGGTCGAGTCGTTGATCAGCAAGCCACGGCCATAACGACGAGGCGTTCGTGGAATCGATGAGCACGATGGCGTTCGTGCCCCGATCTTGGCAATCGTCCAAGATTGTCTTTACGAAGTCCTGATAGCGATCCTTACTGAGCGCTTGTCGCATCCGGCCATCCGATTCACTCGACAGCCAGCAGGGTGTGGCGGCGGCAATTTCTTCGATACCGCTGGCAAGGTCTGTCCATTCAGTGACCTTAAGTGCTGCACCTTTTGCATATGCGAATCGGATGTCGCATTGCCCGCTCTCGACTCGTTGCCGAAATGCCGTCAGGACGAAACTCGGATCGGATTTATTAACGCGTCCGCTCTGATTGCGAACAACGGTAATACCCACAACCTCTTGTGGGATCGCATCCGAGGTAAAAAATGCTTTGGCTAGCGACCCGAACGGAATAGCGCTGCCACTGTGTGCTATTAGCAAATCCTTTAGCGCCGACTGGACGCGCTGGCTGAAATTTTCGAGATCGATTTTACCGTCTTTGGTTTTCTGCAGCGGTAACAGGTACTGGCTCATGGCTCCGCCCAAGGTAATGAGAGCGTTGCGTGCCGCAGCTTTGTTGATTGTATCGTCGTGTAACGGACCACGATCGCCTTCATACCACTCCGGTGCCATTACTAGACAATACACCTTGCGTCCCGTCGCCGTAACCGCACGAACACGTTTTGTCAGCGCTTCCCATGCCAAGACGCGCGCTTTGAAGCGCTTTTCGGTGCCACCGCTGTTTTCCGGAAGCGTATTTTTGGGGCCATGGGTATCCGGCGGCAGGAAGTACGATTTAACCTCGATGCCGTCCCTGAAAAGGACGGCAGCCATGTCTCTCACCAGATTGACTTCGGCCATCGGATAATTCTGGTCATAGATAAGCAGTAGCATGGCTGGTCCGTCACTGTTCAGCCCCTTGAGCGCGTATTCGTTAATGGCCTGAACAACGCCCAAGCGCTCTTTCTGATCGACATTGCTGAGTTTGTTCTTGGAAATCTTCACATCTGCCGGCTCGAATCCATAGCGCTGTAGGAACTGACTGTCAGCCGGTGCAAAAGTGCTATGAAGGGCGTCTAGCATCGTGCGTATGTTGATGATTTTACGAGCGTCGCTAGCGTCTCCGGCGTCGTCATCTTCGCTGTCCGCTCGCAATGCCGCGACGTGATCGGCAAGCGGGGAAGAATGGCCCTGGCGCATCCGGATCGGAACGATATCTTCCATCGGCACAAGTCCGATTGGTTGCAGCACCTTCGCTGCAGCCTTGAAGGCATCGACCCAGTCCTTCTCCGGAATGCCGACGTCGAGCGGATGCTTCGCGGCCGTGACGCCGTTTGCGTAGGTAAGGCGGATCTGGCACACGGTGTCGACATCGGGATAGTCCCGCACAGCCATTTTTCGCGCCGACGTCAGTCCGAGTGGCAGGCCATAAGTCGCCGCTATGTAGCCAAACGCATCGCATGCTTCCACTTCGTATGCGTTGCCGACTTTGTCTCCTCTGTGGGAGGAGAATGAGAGGACACGGTCGGGCAGGGCATCCACGAAGACCTGTCCTTTGATGGTTCTTGCGCCAAAACGGTCCTTGAGCGGGCCGTGGATCCAGCGCCGCTTCGAGATATCGAAGACGACGACCGGTTGGCCATATGCCGGTATGGTCTCCACATGCAAGGTAAGGCAGAAACTGAATTCGCCCTCGTCAACGCGAACGGGTGGCGTCAGCAACACTGCTCGGTTGCGTCCCGGGTCGCCATCTAGCACCCGCCGCATCGCCCCCGAACCCGGCAGAAGTTCGTGCCCGACCAAAGCGATCGCTGCCTCCTCCGCCAGCGCCGCATACGCGAAGCGGTCAGTGTCGCGGTCCTTTGGGCGAATCGAGGAGGTATGCGTTGTCGGTGAAGCGCGCCACGGTAGGGTATGGATGCTATGGTTCGCCAGGACAAACGCTTGTCCGGCTTTGGCGATCCTTTCGGCGCGATCGAGCGCAGCCAGTCCGGCGGCGTCATCCCGCACAACAGCCCGCAAGTTTTCAAACCAGTAGAGGAGGCACGATGTGATCGTTGCCTCTGCAGAAGCGCGAGTGTCCTCAGGTCCGCTCAGGAGTGCGAATACTGGCTGACGGTCGAGGGGAGCGCGCAAGTAGGAAAGCCCCATGCTGGTGTCGAGGCGCAGCAGCTGTTGCAGGCGAATGTGAAATGCCGCTCGCAATGACACATATGGCAGCTCAACCCTGGGATTGCCCCGAGCCCGGCCGCACGCCTCGCGCACGAAGATCATTTCGCTGACAAGATCGTTGGTCCAGGCAAGCGACATAGCCCACAGTGACCGGGGCACTGCGTTCTCTACCGGGACGAAGGCCATCGCCAGTTTGCCGACGCTGGCCGGAAGATCCGCCCAAGCCAATGTGCCGGTTTCGGCAGGATAGTCGTTGTCGCTCTTGTTCACATCGTATTCCGCATTCATTTCTTAATCCTCGTACTGCCCGTAGCTGTCAAAATCAAATACATCGTCGTCGTTGTATCCGCCGGTGTTCGAGCCTGCGCTGCGCAAGGACTCGATTCTTCGCATTGGCTGCAGAAACTCGCCGAACAGGCTCCGATAAATTTCCCGGTGTACCGGATCTGGATGGTCGACGCAATCCTCGAGGATGCGCAGCATCATCACTAGCATGCTGGACTTCTCGTCATCGTCCCGGCCAAGTGCCGATTTTGGCGCCCATGCGGCATCGACAAAGTTCACCATGACTGGGCAATTTCCGCGCGTGCCACGGCCGATCGTCTGCAGGATCATCACCATCAGATTCGCCACGAACTGCCGGTACAAATGCATGGGTAAGTGGGAGGCACGGACCGGTTGCCGCAAAATTTGCCATGCCTGTTTGTGTTGGGCCTTTCGTGCCAGAGCATAACTTTCATCAATCATTTGCAGCGTGTCGAACTCGGCGAAACTGCGTTTCGCAAAATCCTGTCCGGTCTTTCCAATCAGACCCAGCAGGAACTGCATGTCGTCGCCCGATGGATGGGGCCGAGTAAGGAAATACAGGTGCCCGATAGCTGCGTGTCCCTTGCGCGCGCCGCTGGTGAAAACGATATTGATGCCGCGCTGAAGCGCCGCCATCGGGAAGATGACGATCTCACAGAATTTGTCGTCGCCAATTGCTTCGACTTGGGCGGTCGTCACATAGTCTTCGCTCGATTCGTCGGTTCGAAGATAATCCACTACTGCTCTCGTCCTCGAACGGAATTGAGGAAAGCGTTGGTTGATGAACTGCTTGATGACGCGTACCTGCTCGTAGCTGTTGACGATGAAAGCCGCCTTCCTCGGCAGACCCGAGCGCACATCGAAATTTTGAATGTCCTTATAGACTTCCGACCGGGTGATGTCGTCGTGTAGAAATCCAGCAACCATGTGCTTGAGGTTTTCCGTACGCTCATCGCCTCCGCCTGAGTAGACCAGGTAAGGCTTGTCGCGCGTAAGCTGGCGTGGGTTTTTCACCGGCCGAAAGCGCCAGTAGGAATGAGGCGCGGTTTCTTCAGGGTTGGCCCGCTGGAGGACGTAATGCGGTCCGCAGTCGATGTGAAAAGAGGGGCTGTCCTCGAGGAAGGAAGTAGCCGACACCATAAGGACCGCAGGGCCATGCTGCACGCCTTCAGCAGAGTACATGTTGTGGAAGTTATGCATGTACATCCGTGGCACGCTCCGGATAGTCGCGTACTCGAGCTCGATTGCGAATTCACCCTCGCGCTTGTTTTTCGCTGCGATGAGTTCATATTTGAGGCCAGACAGTGGGCCCGCCAGCGATTCCGGCAGGTAGCGCGAGAGTTCGACTGACATGGTTCGGTCCGCGAAATCGACGACGGTCGATTCAAGCGGCAGGCGAGCGGCAATCTGCATGAGATCACGGTAGCCGAGAATCAGCATCGTGATCGGTGCGAGCATGCGCAGGGCTGCGAAGAAAATGGGCTGTGCCTTGCTTTTACCGAAGCACAAAGTCGCCATGACCTCGGCAATCGAATCGAGCACATCCTGCCGCTCCTGCAAAATGTTACAGGCACGATAGGTGCGCAGATAGGCACGCAACTTCGCATAGATGTGCTGAACTTGTGCCAGAGGAATGTCGATTGCGACTGCCACGTATTGAGCCCGCTGCCAAGTCGCCACAGTATGGCGTGTGCTCTCCATATGTGCGGCCAGGGACACGGCCTCCCACAATTCGATGATGGCACTAGTGCGCGCGAATTGGGGTAGCGCTCCGGTCGCCATTTCCTGGTCGGTCTTGGCACCAAACTCGCCAATAATATCGATCAGCATCTTTGGGCCCGTCAGCAGTTGCGCGTTGAAGTGACGTACCGCCTTGCATTGGTTGGGTTGGCGCAGCATGCTTTGCAGCACCCCATTGAGCGCGACCGACTGGGCAATTACTGCTGGAGCGGCCATGCCGAACTCCTGCGAGGATCGGTAGTCGAGACGCTGGTTTGTTGTACTGACGAGTTTGCTTAGAATTTCTCCGATCTTCTGATTCACCAGTCCAACGGTGTCGCCAATGATTTTTAACTTAGTGGCGGCCATCGCGTCCAAGTCGGCCTGAACCTTGTCCGCCTCGTCGAAAACAATCACGTCGAAATGGCGTGCGATGTATTCGAAATACTGTACCTGCACTTCGGAAGTGTAGCCATTCAGGCTGGTGTCCATCGATCGGATGTGGCCGACCCATACATCCGCGTCGACCAGATCGCGTACCGCCTTCTTGCGACCGCAAGCTGTGAACGCTGGACAAAGTTTTCTGACGGGCTTCTTCCTGTCCGGGTCGCTTTGATAAATGCCCAGGCACGGTGCGAATCCATATCGCCAATCGACGGCTTCATTGCGGCTGTAGGCGCGCAGGACGCAATTTGCCGCGAAATCTTCGGTCGCTTCGATTTTCCCGCCAAACCCGCCGTGGCCGAAGCGCGATGCAATGGTTTCCGCGTTGCGCTCCTGGTGGCGGCTCAGGGTCAATTCGCTTTGACCGACCAGCATGCCCGTGCGGACGCCGTAGAAGGAAAGATCGCTCTTGTACTGTCGGCTCACCTCGACCGTGGGAAACACCAGCATCGTGCGCTTATGATGCCGTGCGAGCCAGACAGCGAGCACCATGAGCAGCGAGGTCTTGCCGACCCCAGGCACGCCGATCAAATGACGAGCGCCGCCCAAAGTGAGCGTATCGGTCGTGGCAAGTCCGCCAGCCATGCACTCCTTCATGACGCCCATCGACAGCCGCATGTGCCACATTCCGCGTCGATCGCGCTTGCCACTAAGGTCAGTCTCATCCATTTCCCTGGCAATGGCGAACAGTTCAGTCAGCGGAATGTCGATCTGCCCGGCCGGTCGCCGGTTGACGTCGTGATATTTTGGTGCAGCCAATGCAGTATTGATAGGGTCAAGCACGATTGATGCGAACCCATCGAGCTGTTGCACTGTTGCCGTCATCTCATCCGCGGGGTCGGCCCAGGGCGTCACGGTTGGTTTGTTGAGGGCGGGCGAGCGAAGGATGGACTCGAGCCGGTCCAGTAAGTCCGAACCGAAGCTGTTTGTGGCGGTAAAGGTTTTGGTTCGCAGGTCGATCTCGTACTCGCCCTGAGTGCCTTGGGTGGCGTGAAGGTTGACATAGTCGTCGATTGCACGGTCGACGCCACCGGGCGTGTCCATGCCGAGATTCATCAGCCGGAGATTTGTCAGCGGCAGGCGGGCTTCCCGCATTGCCGGCGCGTGTACCACACTCGGCATGCCCGATAGCAGCATGCGCACGTGCTCGAAATGATTCAGGCCGAGTATACGTTCGAGAAGGACGCAGAGCCACAGGATACGTTCCGGCTTGGTCGGGAGATTGGTGCCGAAGTCACGCATACGTTATTTGCTCCTTGCGTAGGTTGGCAGTCGTTCGAGCAGATCGCTGACGGTCATGAAGTGGACGCCCTTTGCTGGGTTGCTGTCACCCGCGGCCTGCAATCGATCGATCAGCCTGCCGATGTAATTTGGTGCTCCTTTGACGCATGCGTCGTTGATGGCGACAATTCTGACCTTGTATTGCGCCAGCCTTCCGATGCCGCTTTGTAGAAACTTCATCGCAAGCACTTCTGGGGTTGTATAGCTTTTCGCATCGATCCCAACCTCCATGCCGGGAAGCAGACTGATGTCGACCGCGTCAAGGTAAGGGTAGAGCCTCACATCGTCGATCTTGAGTTGGCGCGCGGTGTCGTAAACCCGCAATTCGTCAATCGCCGGTTCTGTCCAGTACTTCAGTACAGGCGGTTTCGCGATGAGGTAGCGTTCGCTCGTTGCATCGAGCAGAACGGGTTTGTCGGGAAAGGACGTGGTCGCACACTGGACCATCGTGCATCTCGGTTCCTGCCCGGTTTTCTTTGGTTTCATGAGCGTGCCGCAGTGGGGGCAGGAACACGCCATGCCATCGACCAACCATGCCTGCGGCAGGCGCTCATAGAACTGCACCGACACGTCTTGTTGAACGCTGAGCATGTTGTGCTTGTTGAGGTAGTTGACCAGGTGCGTTTCGCTGATGAGGGAGTGGCGGCCAAGGAGTTCTCGAAGGCGCGAGTAGGCTTTTTCACGATCCTTGAAACGAGAGGCAAGCGACGTCAGCGTGTCGAACAAAATTTTTTCGACAATCTGGTTCTCGCCGAAGCCGTTGTACGACATGGCTACGACCGAACACTCCGGCGTGGGGACTAGCAGGTCAGGGTCGACGAGCACCATGTCCCGGTAGCGACAGTCTTCTGAGGCGAATACGTCAAGTCCCCATTCCGGCGCACCCAAAGGGAAGGTGCACAGTGCGATCAGTCCGTGCAGATCGGCTGAGGCACCTTCGGATTTGCCTTCTTCGAGATAGAGTCGGCCGATGTAGGATTGGGCGTCCTGCATGGGTTGAGGTACGTTCACATCTTGGCGGACGATCGATTTGCCGTCAGAGACACGGGCAAAAATCAGTTCAAGTCCTTGCGCAAGCAGAGCGACAATCGCTTCGACTGCCTGCGGTTCATGGATCAGGAGACGATGCGCGGGCCGGTGCGGAATTAGCCGATGCGGCGCGAAATCGACGGACGTGGGGGAAGCGGTGGCAGTCATCTCAATCTCTCGCGAAGGAACTGGTCCATAGTAATCCGGCAATGTCCTGATGGTAGTATGGCAACCTAAAGTTTGTCAGCTGGAGAATTTCGTTCTGTTTGGCACCGTGCGATAAGTACACGGCTTCAATTCCATACCAGTCCGCTAAAGCTGATCAGCCTTTAACTTCAGGAATACAGGGAGCCAGCGTCGACATTTACGCAGCTCTCGGCGCCAGGCAACTTCGCCTATACCCTACGAAATATCTCTCGTCCCAAGAACGCCTCAAGACCCTCGTCGAGTTCCCGCACGATCCCGCCGTTCGGGGTTGCCCACAGAACGATCTTCCGAGTCGCGTTGTCGTAGAGGTAGTAATGACCGTCTCCCATGTCGAGCAGTGGCAGCGCGGTACGCGGATACGTCGGGTCGCTGCTCAGGTCGGCGTAGCTGGTTCCGACATTCAGGTAGTAATCGTCGGGCACGCCCAGCCCGTAGGTCTCGAAGGCGCCGTGCACGATCACGCCGAAAGTGGTCAGGAAGTCCGTATATTCCGGACTCAGCGCGAACCCCAGCCTGCCTTCGAGCGCATGCACGCCATCCATGGTTGCCGGACGCGTCGTCGCTCCGTGGCGCTCGGCCAGTGTCTTAAGTTCCTTCATCATGTATTTCCTTCCGAACGATGCTGTTCGATCTGTTCTGCGCGCGCTTTCCAATATTCCGCGCGCTCCCAGCCAAAGTCGTTCCGATCGATCTCGGATTCCTTCAACTTGTTGTGCAAGATGTTGTCATTGCCGTTGCTGCGGTGCTCGCTCCGGGTCAGCTCGGCCAGCGGCGAATCCTGTTTTTGCCCAATGTGGTGCAATTCGACCGGATTGTTGTCAGGGCCCAGCGGCGGCCTGCCGTTCTTCATCCGATCGAGATTGGATTCGCCCATGGGACTGATCTTGTCGTAGTCGATATCGGTACGTATCAAGGCATCCTTGCCGTTGACGATGGTCGGTTCCAGTCCGGCTTGCTCGTAGATGCTGGCCTCGGCTTCGCTTTCGATCGCATCGAGGACGGCGTCCGGATAATCCTTGTCCTTGAGCCGCTCGCGCCTTTCATCGCTCAAAAGAGGCAGCGTCTCCCGATTTTCCTGGGTCAGAACGATCGGCTTGTCCAGTTCGGCCAAGTCCATCGTCCTGCCCGGCATGTCGCGGGCCAGCAAAGCCAGCTGGCAGGACGCTTCCAGCCGATTGATGGGAAAGATTTCGATCTTCACAAAGCGGTCCTTGTCGTCAGGCTGGCATGCCAGGCGGAGTAAATGTGCACATGGCTTTCGTGTTGCAGGCTGTAATCCTTCATCAGGCAGTGCTGCGCGGCCAGGCGCAGCCCATCGTCGAGTCCGTTTACGCAATCGTCCAGCATCGCGTCGAGCAACTGCCCCAGTTCGGCGTAACCGGTCGCTTTCTGGACGACCTGCTGCACTCGGGTACGGCATCCGAGCACATCGACCAGCAGGCGCGACATCTGCTCGAAACCGGCCTGCTGGCACAGCAGCGGTGTCTGGCCCTGCCTGAGTGCAGCGAGCGCGTCGAGCAGTGCGGTCTTGTTGGCGGCGCGCACCGGCTGCATGCGCAGGGCGCTCTCCAGCAGCGCCAGGTCCGGACTGGCCGCCTGGGCGCTTCGTTGCGACAGCAACAGCCTCAGCAGGTGCGCGTTGAACACCTTGCTGTCGGCACGCACCTCGCCTGTCGGCCGATAGGCGTAAGGCTGCTCGACACCTTCGAACTTTTTCACATGGCACAGCACCGGTTCGAGCCAATCGTTTTGGTAGACAATGGCGACGCCCTTTGGCAGGCGTGCGATTTCATCGAGCTGCTCTTCGCGCAAGGCCACCGACTTGCCGATCAGGCGCCGGTCTGCTTCCTCGGGCAGGCGCATGATGATCTTGGTGTTGGTGTTGCGGATCGCTGCGATATCGACCGCGTGCGGAGACTGGTCGACGATGAAGAAGCTTTCGCCGAATGTGCGCATCTCGGCGATTGCATTGGCAAGCATCTCGACCGATTTGCCGGCCAGGCTGCCGCCTTCGGACCCGCCCTCGTTGTGGCTGCGTTTCAGCAGGTGGTGCGCCTCCTCGAGCACCGTCACGTGCCGCAGCGGCAGATTCATGCCGCCCTGGGCCATGCGGTATTCGTTCAGGCGCATGACCAGCACGCCCATGATCAGCGACTTGGTTTCCACCGACCCGACCCGGCTGAGGTCGATGATCACGCGGCTGTCGAACAGCACATCGCTGTCGATTTCGTTGGTGGTGAAGATTTGTCCGTTCAGTCCATTGGTCAGCGAGCGGACGCGGGTGGACAGCGAGCCGATGTAGTTTCCTTTGAGCTCGTCGGAATAGGCCGATGCCTGGATCACGTGCTCGATCGAGACCAGCAGGTCGCCGAAGGAAGGGAACAGGTTTTCGCCATAGCGGTTCAGCGACAGGTCGAGATCCCAGCCGGCGTGGGCGTAGGCTTGCAGGATCGCCTCTTTCAGCACCGCCGGCATCGCCGCATACATGGGCCAGCAGACGTTGAAGATCTCGACCAGCCGGTCGACGTGTTCGAGCACGTGGATGGCCGGGGGAAACTGGAAGGGATTGATCCTCAGCAGCGCGCTGTACGCTGGGTGGGTGCCGAATACCTGGACGTCGGGGCGATGGCCGAACACGTGCTTGTACTCGCCTTTGGCCGGCTCGATGACGAGGAAGGGGATCCCGGCGGCGCTGACCTGGTCGAGCATTTCGTAGACGGTATTGCTCTTGCCGGCGCCGGTGGAGCCGCTGACGAAGACGTGACTGGACAACTGGTCGAGGCCGAGGTCGATCGTCTGCGGCAGGTTTTCCCAGAGATGGCGTATCTGGCCCAGCACCAGCTTGCGGCCCATGCTGCGCGCCTCCGCGCCGCCGTCGAGGCGCTGTACCTTGCGCCCGAACGCCTGGGTTTCCACGATCGCGACCGTCGAGGTCGAGCGACGCGGCAAGCTCAGCTGAATCGACAGCTCCTTGCCAGACACCAGCGTCGCGGGGGTGATGTACTCGATCGGAAGCCGGCGCGACAAGCCATGCTGCAGGGGCGGGTGGCTGAGCGTCCCCAGCCAGTCCAGCACGGGCGACTTCTTGGCCGAGCTCCAGGTAGTCAGCGCGAACTCTTCATGGCTCGAGTTGTTGCCGCGGATAAGGCCCAGGAAGATGCTTGCCAGCGCTTCAGACGAGGCAGTACTGTCGCCGATGAAGTAGGCGGCGGCGTTCCAGCCACCGTAGGTTTTCGCCTCGTCGATGCGTTTCAGGTGGTAATCGATCTTGTCGAGCAGCTGCTCGATACTCTTGTCGATGGTCTCGATCGAGACCTGGTTGTTGGCGCCAACGGTGCGGTTGGACGAGCGGGTGTCGGTGCTGCCGGTGGTCGAGGTGGCCGACGTCGTTTTTCCGGTCGACGTGCCCTCGGACAGCGTCTCGCTGTCGTTGCGGCTTTCCGCGCGCGACTCGCTGGTGCCGCTGGTGCGCGATTTGTCGAACGCGGTCCCGAGAATACCGCTGCCGGCCTGGGCGCCGGCCATGGCCATGCCTGGACCGCCCAGGAAGGCGCCCGCCACGCCGCCCAGCACGGTGCCGGCGATGCCCGCCGCCTTGGCGGTCCCGGTCTTGGCGCTGACCGAATCGGATGTCCCTTTGGTGACGGTCGTCGACGTGCCCGAGGTGCGCGCCTGGCTATAGGTTTCGGTCATGGCCAGGCTCTCGCCGAGCGACTCGCTCAGGCTCTGGCTGAGGCTCAGGCCGATGCTCTCGCTTTCCTGCTGGCCGAAGCTCAGGTTCAGCTTGAGAAGCGGCGACAATTGCGTTGCCACCTGCTCATAGCCGATGCGGATCTGCTCCAGGTTCTGCGATGACACCGGCTCGGCGAGGATCAGTGCCTGGTAGACGCGCCGTTCGGCTGCATCGATGAAGCGCTCCAGGCCCTGCATGAAATGGTCGCGGTTGTCCGTGGACAGTGCCGGCACGCCGGTGACGGCGGTGATACTGGCAGCAGGATTGGCTTTTTCTTCCAGCATGCGGTCGAACAGGGCGTCGGCCTCGCGTGCGTCCATGGGCAGCAGCGAGCTGCCGGAGAAATGCCCCTTGAAGGTTTCGAGCAGCAGTTCCCCGGAACTCTGGCCCAGCGCTTTTCCAGGTTGCCCGCGGGTGCCGATGTACAGCTCGGTTTCGGCACCGTCGGAGCGCAGGAAAAGGAACACCGAGTAGCCGGCCGCGCCCAGCGTGGTGTAGGCGGCGGTCGTGCTTTCGAGGACGGATTGTTTGTTTCCCTGGACGATCCGCTCGATGCGGAACAGCCGCAGGTCGCTCGCGCGGCGAAAGGGTACCAGGCCGCCGGCGAAAGGCTGGACCGGATAGTCCTGCAGTTCCGCCAGGTAGCTGCGGTTGATCAGTGCACGCCCGGCCTCCAGCGTCTGCATCGCGTTCTCGCGAATCTCGCCGCTGCTGCGCGGCGTGAGGCTCGTCCGCTTCATGCTCATTTCCTCATCGCGAGCAGCACGATGACGACCACCGCCACGGCGCCGCCGACTAGCAGTGCGGCGCGCATGGCAGGGGACAATCCTGGCTGGCCGGTTGGGGTCGGCGCCCGGTGCGGCGGCTGAGGCGCGCGCGCTGACGTGCCTGCCGGCCTGGCAGCCTGACGTGGCAGCGTCGCTACCGCCGCAGGCGACGCTGCCGCCGGCGGGGGTGCCGAGGCTGGCTTGGCCGGCGCCGCGGCGTGCTGCGGCGCTTGCTGGCGCAGGTACTCGCGCACCTCGATCACATGCTGGAAGCGTTGTTCCGAGAAGTTCGTGTCGAGGAATACGACCTGGGTGCCGTAATATTCCTGGGTCCATTGGGCCCTATCTCGGTCAAGGCCACGGGTGAACGTCTTTTCTGAAAAGGGCTCGAACAGGCCCGGCACGCGGGCCTTGGCCCACGCGATCGCACTTCGCAGGGCACGCGCATCGAGCCGGCTGTTTTCCAATTCGACGATCAATGCCATCTGCAAGGTCGGTACGTCGCCTTCTTCGACGAATTTCCTGAGATTGGCGGAAGGGATGTAGGTGGTATCGGTTTCGGCGGGCATATCCTGATTCGTTTCCCGTGGTGTCGGCATGAAGCCTTTGCGGCCTTCCTGGCGGAACAGCTCGCGCACCTGGATCAGGTGTACGAGGCGTTCATGCGAGAAGTTTGTCTTGGCAGACCATAGTTGCCGGCTGAAGTAAGACTCGGTCCAGTGCAGCGGCGCCGTCTCGATCGTCATCTCCTCGTCTTCTTCGACATGGGGCTCGAACAGTAGCGGAGTCGAGGACTTGAGATCCTCCAGCATGGCCTGCAGCACGGACGTATCGGTGTCCGTCTCCTTGATGGCCTGCAGGAAGGCGTTACGGATCTCGAGCAGTCGGGTATCAGTGCTCATGCGCCGGCTCCACCGTCAGGGTCGTATCGAGTTTGCTCTTGAGCGCGACGATCCACGCCTGCAAGGCTTTGGCTTCCTCCAGCGCCTTGTTGCGCGCTTTTTTGTCGCGCACCTTTTCGTCGATCGACGCCAGCAGCGCGTTGAATTTTTCGTCGAATTCCTGCCCCATGAATGCAAGGAACTTGTCGACCAGCGTGTCCTTGCCCGCTTCGATGCGCTTGCGCGCACTCTTGATCACCTTGGAGAATTCAGCGCGGATGCGGGTTTGGCGTTCCTTCCAGAGTTCTTCCAGGTCGACGTAGCTCTGGTCTTCGTAGATGCCGACCGTTTCCGTATCGCCCCAGGTCCAGGGCTTGTACCACTTGCTGGAGCTGACTTCGCGCGTGCCGACCTTGACCCGCTTTGTCTTGACGTCCCGGTCTTCCACGTTCAGGTTCAGGGCGATATCGGCAACCGATTTGCGGATGCCTTCCAGCACCGGCAGTTCCAGGCCATGGCTTTGGCCGAACAGGTCTACCACATATTGCCGGTATTGTGCGGCCAGGTCCTGCCTGATTGCGTCTTGGCTGTCGTCGAACACCATTTCGTATACGTTCACCACTTCCTTGAAATGGAAGCGCAATTCCTTCTCGGCTTCACCCATCCTGCGCTCAGCCGTCTCGCGCGTCACCGAGCCATTGAAGAGGCCGGCGATTTTCCTGATGAATTCGTCATTCTGCCGCTGCACTTCGACCAGACCCCGCTCGGTCGACTCGGGCAGTACCTTGCCTTCGCGCTCCAGCTTGTCCTTGTAGGCCGCGGCATCGAATCCCCTCTTGCGACGCGCCTGCAGGATCTGCAGCTCATCGTCGAGACGGGCGAGTTCTTCTTCGCCCTGATCGAGCTGCGCGACTAGGCCGGCTTCGTTGAGACCAATCTCTATGGCCCTGGACAAGGCGTCGTACACCCGCTTGACGCGGTGCGGCAGGTTGTACTTGTCGATGTACTCGTCGATCATGGCTTCGATCGCGGGCAGGCCGCTACTCAGCATCAGCGGCGAGTACTTCTTTTCCTCGAGGGCGCGCTCGACACGCGAGGTGATCGGCATGTACTGGAGGAGATTCATGCTCGGTTCTTCGCTGAACAGGTCCGCCATGCCACGGTAATCGCCGCGCTCCTTGCGCGAATGCAGGTCGCTCGGCTTGCGGATCAGGCGCGCGAGGTTGGCCGATACCGGATAGATCAGCGGATTCTGGATGCCGTTATCGTTGAGATATTTCTCGACTCGCGCCAGCACCGACGGGAGGTCCTCGCCTTTTTCGGGATCGAACACGTCCATCTTGTTGATCACGAAAATGAAGCGGTCCTTGCCCTGCTTGCCGCCCTTGGCCATCGCGTCCGCGACCAGCTTGAGCAGGCGCTTGTCATCGTTGGTCCCCAGCTGGCTTGCATTCAGCACATACAGGATCAGCGGGTTGCGCCGCGAGTCCTGAATGAAGCTCATCGTGACCAGTTCGTGGTCTTCGTCCTGGCTGTTGTTGGGGCCCGGGGTGTCGGTCAGCACCAGCCGGACGTTGTCCCGCTTCTGGACTGCCTGGATGGCGCCTTCGATGTCGATCAGCAGCGTGTCGTCCAGCTTGTTCCATTCTTCGACGGTGCCGAGGTCCATGTCTTCGACGAGCGCGACAGGGTCTCCGTTCTTGTCAATGCGCCTGCCGCGGAAAGTCGGGCGCGTCTTGTCGTCAGCGATCCGGGTGATGGTCGCAGTGGTCGCTTCGTTCGCCGACGGCAGCAGGTCGCGGCCGAGCATGGCGTTGATGAGGGTCGACTTGCCTGAAGACATGGTGGCGACTACGTAGACGTCGAAATCCGAGTCGAACGCCTCGTCGAAGGATGTCTGCATGTCGTCGTCCTGACTGATGTACGCCTCGAATTTCGGATAGGCGCGGGCTTCATCCATTAACAGCCGCATCTTTTCGAGACGGGTATCGGCGGGTTCGGTTTGTACCCATTCGACGCTGACCCGCATGCCTTTCGCAACGGCCGCCTCGGCGGCGGCCTGCACGTCGAGAAAGTCCGACTCGACGCCGGTGAAGGTCAGGTGGAAGTCGTTGTCGCCATTGAACAGCCTGGACAGTTCGTCGAACAGCTTTTCGATCCAGAGTTGCAGGCGCGACTCCTTGTAGCTGGTGAGCTTGCAGCCTTCGGCCGGTGGCTCACCATTGATGGTGAACTGCGTTTCGACGATGAAGGGATTGTGCGTGATTTCGATATGGTGCATGGTTCAAGCCATCGTGCTGCGTTGGTTTAAAAGGAATTCGACAGTCTTGATGCCGCTGCGAACGACAAGCTGTTCCAGTCTGGCCATGTCGGTTGCCGGCACGCTGCCGGCTGGCGTTTTTCGGCTTCTTCTCGCCTTGCCGAGCTCGCGCGCCACGCTCGCTCTGAGTGCATCCGGCATGGCCGCGGCTTCCAGTGGATCGGCGTTGTCGAATACGAGGTCGTCGAGTGATTGCTGCAGCCTGGCGCGCTCGGACCGGGTCAGCGGCTCGGCGTTCATCGCCTTGCGCGCATACAGGGCGATATTCGCCATGGTCGGAACGATGATGGGACTCTCGAACCCAAGCTTTTCCAGATACGCCCTGGCATGGGCCACGCAGCCGGCGAGGTCTTCACCGCGTTCTGGGTCCAGCAGGTCGACCTTGTTCAAGATGAAGACCAGCCCATGGCCGCGCCGTCCCTCCAGCAATTTGCGCAATTGCTCAAGCAGATTCCGATCGTCCCAAGTACCCAGTTGCCCGGCATTCAAGACGTAGCACAACAGTTTGAAGGGGACGGTATGAATGGCCTTGAGCATCATGCCACCATGGCTGTCGTCCTGACTGTTGTTGGGACCAGGGGTATCGTACAGCACCAACCCGGGAGCGATCGAGGGGCGGGTGCGGAACTTGCCCGAAAGGCGGATGTGGCTGACCCGCGTATCCGCATTCCAAGCGCGGACATCGTCGATCGATGCGTCTCGCAGGGCCGCCAATCGCTCCCCCCCATGGGTATAGCAGGTGCCTCGGAACGAGCTGGCGCTCTGTCGATGCTCGAGGCTGGTCAGGCAAGCGGTGGTCGCTTCGTTTGCCGAAGGTAGCAACTCCCGGCCGACCAGCGCATTGATGAATGATGACTTGCCTGCACTTATGGTCGCTAAGACCAAGACATCGTAAGTCTGCCGGGCTTTCGATGCAATGCGTTTGCTGCTTTTGATGTGCTTGTTCGCGCTTGCCATTGGGTCCTTATGCCTATCTACTGCAACATTTACAACATTTACAACATTTACAACATTCAATATTATATTGATTGACGGTAACTATGTGAATGAAAGCTAAGTGTTGTTGTAGAAGTGCACTCTTACTCTGTTGACGATGGGTGCTGCTTGATGTCCAGTCATGTTAATCAGGACCGCGACAAAATGTGTCGCAGGTAAGTTGCACTTGATCGTTCGTCGAAAACTGTATTCGCCCAGTAACAAATGTTTATAAAGAATGTTTCCGTTCGGGAAATTGAATTAGAATTTCGAACAAGCTGGATGTTGATGTCATTGGAGCAAGTTTGGAACGGATTCTGGAAATTGATGTAGCACTTTCCGAGCTTTTCGAAAATTTCGGAGGGATCGTGCGAGGTCTGGTTTGGCACGAAATTTGTTTGCTGTCGAATGACGCGTTGATCAAGCAACAAAACTATCCCGGTATCTACCGTGTCGATGTCCAGGTCAGTGAGTCGCAGGGTGCGAGCCCTGGCTTGGCGGAATGGATCCAGCAATTTGTCGATGAGTGGGATCATGCCGATTTTGTTGGCCGTAACACCCCAACCACGAAGAAGCTCCGGATTGTCAAGCATGCCAGGCTGATGGACTGGATGCCAATTTATATCGGGAAATCTTCGAACGTTGCCCGCCGGGTAGCCGAACATATCAACCTTCCGCTCGACCGACGCACCGTGGCCATGAAGCTCAGGGCTCGACCCATGTGGAACGAGCGCGTATTCCGCCTCAGCACTATCCATCTCCCCGTCAAGCACTATGAGTTGATTGCGCCGCGCGTCGAAACCGAATTGCGCGATCACGTCAATCCGCTCGTGGGACGGCAGTAAGTTGCTCGCACTATGCTCATTCGGGCGCCATGCGAATAGTGCTCTACAAGTCAGGAATATATAAATTGATCACATCAAGTTGGGGAATACTTGCTCCCGAACCGGTCGCAAGCGAACGACGCACGCGCACGCTCGGTCTCGGGGCGGCAGTGCGAATGTTCAACGAACTGGCTGTGCCCGGCATGGGCGGCGTCTGGTATGGAAGACAGTTGTTCCTTTCTACACTGGGCGTCGCGGTTTGCGAAGCGGCGCGGAGACATAATGTCCGGACTGACAACATCAAAGTCGCGAACGCGATCGAAGCCCTGGCCTGCTGGATGCAGCACCAAGCCAACAATGGCCTGCGCGATGACCGTCTGCGCGGCATCCAGAAGCTGGGCGGGGTGGAGGGCGTGCCTCTATTTGCCGTATTCGCCCAGCCTGGCTTCTACGTCAGCCAGCCGATGCGCATGGCGACCGTGCAGGCGGTCAAGGCTTTGGGTCTGGTGGATGCCATGGGCGAACGCTTCAACAATTACAGCTGTACCTCTGCAGGCATGGATTTCATCCGCGCGGTTGTCGAGAAAAACCGTCCGCATCGTCGTGATGCAATCGAGGTTCTCAGCGCATGGGTCTGCAAAGCGAACATCAACGTCGACACCGCTGCGATGCGCGCCATCCTTTCCCCAACGCTGCCGCTGCCGACAGATGCAGCCGATTACCTGCGCGAGCTGATTGTGCGCGGCGATGGTAACGGTCCGACCCGACGCCGTGCGGCACTGGACTGGGTTGGCAGTCTGGTCGGGGAGTCCGGCGCTATGGGTCAGGACAAGCCACCTTCGATCAGCCCCGGGCACTGGCATGACGTGCAAGCCGGCGCACTGTTTTTCGCCCTCCAGGCGGAGGCCTTCAAGGTGCTCGATGCGGTCGAGGTGGTATTGGCGGGATGCCAGGGCAAGCCGCTTGGACTGGAACTTGCACTCGTGCCAAAGGTCCGTGATGCGGTCACGGCATTGCGTGCGAGTGCCGAGCGCTATCTCGTGCACGGTTTTCTCGACATCGATGGTGCCGGCGCCAACGCGTTCGCGCACGCCTGCGCAGCGACAGCCGACGAAAAAATCGTCGAAGAACTGGTCGGGCGTGACGAGCGCGTCCTGCGTCTGCGCGACGGCAAGATCGTTCCGGGGCAAGCATTCGACGCCGCGCGCGGGGGCAATGGTGCGGCGCCGGACGATCCGGACGCACCCACCGCGCCTGAGGCCTCAAGAAACTTCCCGCTGCCCAAGGGTGTCTCTTACCGCCTGCGCAATTTATACCTGCTGAACCTGGACCTGAGCGGTCAGCTCGACAGCTGGCTCGGCGAGACAAACGCGTCATCAAGGACACGCAATGGCCAAACCTGATATATCAAGGGTGTCGCTGGCCCAGCATTTCGCCGCGCCAGATGACTACGTTGGCGAATTCGGCTGGGTTTGCGGCTATTCGGCCGACGCGGCTTTCATGGACATCGCCGCAGAACGCTTCAGTACCGAGAACGCCTCGGCCCGTGCCGTGAGCGGATGCATCCGACTGGGCTTACTGCTCGACCCAGGCAATCCGCAATTGACGAGCGCCGCAGCGCCCGGCGTGATGCATTTTCCGGTCAAGCGCCGGGACTTGCCGTTCTTGCTGCTGCACGCAAAAGTCGCTGTGCTCGGATTTCGCCGGCTCGACAGCCCGAAGGATTGGCAACTGCGTGTCCTGGTATCGACAGGCAACTGGACCCGCGCCACGCTCGAAGGCAATATCGACCTGGCGTGGCGCGTCGACATCGACAGCCGTGTACTGGATAACACGACGGCATGGGACTGCGCCGACCTGGCCGCCGCCTGGAGCATGCTGAACTGGTTGCGCGGCTTCTTTGACACCCGTATCCTCGACGCGCTTCCCGCTGGCCGCAGCGATACCGAAACGCAATTGGCGCAACAGAATCTGGAGCGATGGGTCGGGCAGGCCGCCGCGAAAGCACAGGGAACGCCGCGCTTCATTGATAACCGCGGACAATCTCTCTGGGTGCATGTGCAGCGCAAGGTAAAAAATGCAAAGATAGCTCGGCGCAATTACCTGGCGATGGGGTCGGCTTATTACCAAGGTGCGAACGGGGCGCAACTGCCATCCGTGCTGCAGACCGTGGTCACAGGCTTGCAGGACGCAGCGCTGCTCACCGCCAAGCCTGGAGTCGATGTCTACGTCAACCTGGAGGCTTGCCAAGCAGTCGCATCGGCGGCGTCCGCAATGGCGGCACAAAAGTGGATAGTCAGGCCCCCACGCAAGCAAGGCAGTCAGGCATTCATGCACGCCAATTCGTGTTTAGCGCGAAGTTCATAGATGGAAATAATAGATGCATTGACCCTTGGCTGTATTTTGGTTCCGGTAACCTGACCGGTCCCGGCTTCCTGAAAAAAGCCTCATCCGCCGGCGGCAACCTGGAAGCTGGGGTGGTACTGTTGCCCGAGGATCTGCTGTGGAAACAGAAGCCCGGCACGGATCCCGCAGACGTTATCGAAAACTTGCTGCCGATCCAGTGGACGCAAGAGGCGACCATGGCCGGCGCGCTGCAGCAAGGCGAAGACATGGCCGACCGCGGCACCCAGTTCGTCGCACCGCCGCTTGCCTGGCTGATATGGGAAGGCGATGGCCCGCAGGCGGGCTGGTTGGTCATCCCCGACAACACCGATGCGCCGTTCGAATTACTCGACAGCAGCGGCGCCCCATGCGTGCGCGACGCCACCGCACGCATCCGCTGGCACGGCGCGCGGCCCGTACAGGTCTGCGTACGCTGGCTCGTCGACGGTAAGGAATACAGCGCCCAAGTGCCGGTCATCGACGAGCAGGGTGCCATCGGGGCCGTACCGGCCCGCCCGCTCGGGCTGGATGAGGTCGGCTGGGAGCTGGTCAACTTTCCAGCGCGTCCGGCCGAGGACGATCCCGGCTTGATCGATTGCCCGGGCGCGCCGTCGAAAACGCCCGACGAATCCCAGATGGCCGGGCGGAAAGGGGCTTTGCAGTATCCGATTCGCATGATGATGCAGCAATTGGACATGATTGCTGACATCCAGTGCAGCGTCGACCCGTATGACTGGCGCACCTGGTGCAACAGGCTCGAGCAGGTCTTGTGCCGGGCCGCCGGGAGCGCCGGGGTTGCGGCGTTCCGCTCACTTGGCATCGATCCGCTCAGTGCCCTACTGGCGCCCGCGTTCCGCCCGGCGTACGCCGAATCGAACCAGACGGACGAAGGCAGGCGCTACGAGGAGACGCTGGCACGCATCGCGCTTGCATGGAAAGTCGACGATCTGGCCGCATTGGGAGAAGATGTATGAAGCAGCAATTCGAAGGTTGGCAGGCGGTCGCGCGCGGATTGCGCGAACATGCGCGCGTGCAGCGTGAAATGGATGCAAGCGGTGCGAACGCCTACCTGGACGCGGGGCAGTGCAACACGCTGTGCGGCATCGCCGAACGGATCGCCGACAACGGCATGATCATCGCCGACGAAGTTGGTATGGGCAAGACCCGGATCGCCACCACGCTGGCGCGTTGCGTCGTTGCCGCCGGCGGCCGGGTGGCGATCGTGATACCTCCTGGGCTTGGTTATCAGTGGCAGGCCGAGCTGTACGCATCGACACTCATGGTGCCGGACGTGATTCGCGGCCTGCCCTCGTACTACCGCGCCTGGCATCCGGAGGAGCAGACAAAGCCTTCGGTTGTTCCGGTGCGCCCCTGGTATGACGAGTCGGCGCTGTTGATCTCGCACGCATTCGGCCACTGGCGCCTGAGTGAGAGTAGCGAGCGTACCGCATTGCTGCCCGAGCTGTTCGCCCGCTGGCGCATCCGCAAGGGCATGCGCTCGCCAAACAATTATGACTGGAAAGCGGCAACGCCAAGGCGCTGGGGTGGCGCTGCCGCCATCGGGATTGTCGACGCCGTACCCACCGATCCGCGCCATGCGGCCCGGGTATTCCTTGACAAGCTGGTGGAAGAGCACACCTGGCCGCAGCTGCACGACGGCGAATCGTATCGCAGCGGATGTACGCTGCGGGGCGCACTCGAATACGCGGTCGGGCTCGGCTTCGGAATGTTCGACCTGGTCATTATCGACGAAGCGCACAAAGGACGGCAAATCGATAGCCGGCTGTCGGTCCTGCTCGACAAGGTGCTGCTGTGCGCGCCGCACGTGCGCAAGGTCGGCCTGACGGCAACGCCGGTAGAACTCGAGGCGGAACAATGGTGGAACACGCTGGCGCGGATCGGCGTACGCCCCGCCCAGCTTGGCTGTACGATCAATGGCGCAAGTGATCCGATCCGGGGCTATGCGGACGCTGTGCAGGGATTGCGAACACTCTGGCGCAGTAGTGCGGCGGCACGCGAAGCCTACCGTACCGCGTCCGAGCGCTTCCAGCGAGCGCTTGCACCCTACCTGCTGCGTCGCGACAAGCGCAGTGACAGTGCCGTAATGACTTACGGTGTGCACTGCGGCCAGCCGCTGGACCGCTACCGCAATGTTGATCAGGAAATCGTCGTCGATCCAGCAATGCTCGGCTTGCCATGGAAACGGGCCATCTGCGCGGCCGAGGCACTGTCGGTATTGTTGTCTCGGCAGTCTGATAAAACGGGAGGCATCGCCCAACGCCTGCGTCTGACGATCGGCAATGGCCACGGAATTGCCAGCCTGCTCGACCACGTCAAGGATGACGATGCGCTCGACGGCGCGCAGCATCGGTATGACGGCACCGCCCCGGCGAAGCCGGTGGCGCCCGCATCCAATCCTGGCAACGACAAACGCCTCCAGCGTGCCGAATGGTGGCAGCAACGCATCATTTCAGGCTTCGTCGGCGATGGCGACGCCGCACTGTTCGACCACCCGGCCATCTGCGCGGCGGTGGAACGTATCGAAGAGGCTGCCCTGGCGGACGAAAAAGTGCTGGTGTTCGGTCGCTTTACACGCCCCTTGCAGGCATTGACCAGTTTGTTGAACGCCCGTGAAATGCTGCGCCGGCTAGAGCGCGGCGCGGCCTGGCCGCAAGCGAAAGTCCATGGAAGCCGTACTGCTAGGGATGAGAGCAGCGACTGGCCGGCAGTGCGCGCCGCCTGGCGCCAGCGCTACCACACCGGCATGACGGAAGCGGACGAGCGCGAACTCGACGACCGGCTCGACAAGCAGTATCGCGTCCTCGAGCGCGACCGCCAGGCCTTCCGGGAACGCTTGCTCGATCGGCTGGAGGCGGAATTCGCGTCTCCCGCATTGCAGGATGCCATCCCCGGGCTTCAGCGCGGGGCGTCGCTCCTTGCCGCTTTCCGCAGCATGGTGAGGCGTTCGAAGGATGGCAGCGAGCTCGTGACGGTGGCCCGCGCCCTGACCGGCCTGTTGTCGGAGCAGGCGCTCGGCGCGCGTCAACAGCTGCCGCCAGGCGCACTGGCCCAGACTTTCCTTGACCTGATCAGGTCGGCCACCAGCCGCGACCTGCCTGACAGCGAGGAGCAGGCCGAAGATGATAGCCAGCACGTGGACGCACTGTGGGCCACCGTCGTCGCGCAATTACATGAAGAATACAGCGGACCACGCGGCGGTTTTGCGCGCCTCATGAATGGCAATACCCCACCCGAAACGCGGCGCCTGCTGCAGCTGGCGTTCAATCGGAAGGGCAGCTTCCCCCACGTGCTGGTGGCGCAATCCCTGGTCGGCCGCGAAGGCCTGAACCTGCACGGGGCATGCCGGACGGTCGTGCTGCTGCATCCGGAATGGAACCCCGGCGTGGTCGAGCAACAGATTGGCCGGGTCGACCGGGTGGGCAGCCACTGGAGCCGGCAGCTCGGCCTTGCCATCGAGAATGGCGTGCGCGGCGCGGATTTGCCGCGTATCGATGTGCATCCGGTCGTATTCGGCGGCACCTACGACGCCGAGAACTGGCGCGTGCTGCGCGAGCGCTGGGATGACCTGCGGGCCCAGTTGCATGGTGTGCCGGTGCCGACGAGGCTGGCAGGGGACGATGCCGAGGCGAGCGCCTTGCTTGCCGAGATCAACGCAATGGCGCCCAGTTTTGCGCCGCCAAGCAGGTCATGAACGCGGACGTCTCCTATTCAAGCGAGGCCACGAGGCAACGCTCCGCGCGAGCCGACAGCACCATCTCTGCCGCCATCTGCGCGCGCGTCAGGGCCACGAACAGCTTGCGCCGGGCCGCGTCGTCGAGTTCGGCAAAGTCGAATTCGGTCAACACGACGGCGGGCGCGCTCTGGCCCTTGAAACGATAGACCGACTCGATCAGCAGGTCGCCGTTGCTCCAGCGCGGATCGCCATTGCGCGCGTATTCGCCGGTGAACCGGCGCGTGGCGTAGGCGCCGATCGTCGCGCGGCGCAGCAGCGCGGAGCGGTCGCGTCCGCGTCCACTGACGACTGCGATGTCGGCCAGCGCAAAACCGCGTGCGACCAGCGCGTCGACCGCGGCTTCGGTCTGCGCCAGGAGCTCGTCGTCGGAGGCATAGGTGCGAATCTCCGGCAGCTCGCCCTGATACGGGTTCAAGCTGCGAATCGGCGGATGCACGAGCGCGAGCCCGTTGATGACCTCGCAAATTGAACGCGGACTGCGGAAGTTGTCGCTGCAGCGGATCGTCACTGCCTCGTCGAGGTCGAATCCGCTTTGCTGATACAAGCGTTGCGCCTCGTCTTCCAGCACATACAGTTGACCGCCAGGCTTGAGCCGGCTGCACAGGCTTTCCACCCAGCTGGCGTCGAAATCCTGCGCTTCGTCGATGACGAGCAGATCAAGAATCGGTTCGAACCCGGCGCTGGCGTCGACATAGGCTGTGACCATGCTCTGGAAGTTCTCGGGTGTGAAAACCGGTTCGCCGTGGATGCGACGGTAAAACTCCACGCACAGTTCGTGGTAATTCATGACCTGAACCTTCGGTGAAGCCAGTTGCCGCACGTGGTCGGCCAATGTCCGGTTATAGCATACGTAGTGCGCCGTGCGGCCGGCGGCGACGGCGTTGTCGAGCAGCTGCAGGGCCAGTTGTGTCTTCCCGGAACCGGCGGTCGCCTGGACCCGTACAATGCCGGACGGGGCATCGATGCGCGGCACCCAGGTCGCCAGGCCTTCCGCCAGGCGCCGTACCGCGCTTTGCAAGCCTTCGCGCATCGCACCCAGGTGTGGCGTGACCTGGAACTGATTCAGCAGCAAACGGCGCAGCGCGTCGCGGTCGGCGCTGTCCTGGGCGGCGCCGAGCCAGTCGCGTACGGTCGACACCATCTCACCATAACGCGCAGCGTCGATGATGCGTTCGCGCGGTATCGATACCACTTGACTGTCGCCGAGCGTGTAATCGGGCAGCACCAGGCAGCTGATCAGCGTTGTTTCGAGCCTGGCTTCCTTGAGCCGATTCTGCATGGCAACGCGCTGCAAATGCCTTTGGCGCGCGACATCGCAGGCGCCGTCGCCATACAGCTTGAAGATCGCCCCGTCGCGCAGGACGATCGCGCCGGCCTTCACTTCCATCAGAAGCATGGCGCCGTTCGGTGCGAGCACGATGACGTCGATTTCGCCGTAGGCGTCGCGGCCGCCGCGGAGCGTGTGCAGGGCGACGTTGTGAAAGACTTCGAATCCGGCTGGCAGGTAGTCGCGCAAACGTTCGAGAATTTCGAGTTCACGATACTGGCCGCCGTCAAGGTGAAGAGGTGGAAGAAGGTGAGGAAAGATGGTGCCCATGGCTGCGGTCAGGGTATGTGCGTTACGAGTTCAGGAAAAGGCGCGACAACAGATTCACTTTACGCATCTGTGCCGGGTTGACGGCCCGGGTCGTGGCCAGCGCCGGATGCATAACGATGACGGCAAGGCTTTGCGCGCGCGACACCGCCACGTTCAGGCGCCGCTCGTCGAACAGGAAGTCCATGCCACGCGGCGCATCGTTGGCGTCGCTGCTGCACATCGACAAGAACACGATGGCCGCTTCTTGGCCCTGGAACCGGTCCACCGTACCGACCTTCGCAGCAGCGCCGCCGGGGAGGCGGGACAAGCGAGCCCTGAGTTTATTGACTTGAAAGTTATAGGGTGCGACGAACAGCATGTCGTCCCAGCCAACCCGGCGTTCGTCCCCGCGCTTGTCGACCATCGTGCGCGTCAGCAGTTCGGCGGCCATGACGGCGATTTCCTCGGTCTCTTCATCGCTGGCCTGGCTGTTGCCCGCGTGCCGGACCGGAATGACGACGATACCCGCCGACTGGTCCAACGGGCCGACATAGCCTTCCGGCACGCGCACCACCTGGCGTTCGTTGCCGTCGGCGGCTTGCAGGCGCCCTTCGTAGATCGCATCGGAGATAAATTTGTTCACGGCCGGGTGCATGCGTACCGTAGTGTCCAGGAAGATACCGCGGTTGCTGGCGATCGTCGCCTGGTCACCCATCAGGTAATCGAGCGCGGACTTCCCGCTGTCGCCTGGGTGCGCGCCCTGCATCGGCTGGCCCAATTGCATCTGGTCGCCGATCAGCACGATGTTTTGTGCGGCGTTGCTCATGCCAACCAGGTTGGCGACGCTGACCTGGCCTGCTTCGTCGACGAACAGATAATCGAATTCTTGTTCCAGCTCAGCACGGCAAAAGCCCCATGCCGTGGTGCCGATCACGCACCCGGGTTGGAGCCGACCGATTAGGTCCTTGTTGGCGATGACCGCCACGCCGAGCTGCTGAAGTTTGGCATCGGTGTCTTTCGTGCATGCGAACGTCGCTGCGATATCATGTTCTGCACACACATCTGCTGTTCGCAGCACCAGATTGTTGATCGCCTTGTGGCTGTTGCTGCTGATGCCGACCTTTTTCCCTTGGCGCATCAGTTCGGCGATGACATGTGATGCCGTGTACGTTTTCCCGGTGCCTGGCGGTCCTTGAATGGTGAGGCAAGACTGCTGCAAGCCGCTGACAGCGGCGATGATCTCCTTCAGCCGCTCAGCCCCGGCGCTGGCAGTGACGAGTGCTTGCCCGGCTGCGATATGGCGGATGCGCGGCGGCCGGCGCAGCAGAAAGTCCCGGATGGCCGAGTCGCCGGCCCCAGCTGTCGCCAGATAATTCGTCAGCACCTTCTCGATGGCGGTCGGGATGGGCTGTGGATTCACGAATTCGTCGGGGATCAGCGTCATGCGCGCGGGTGGCTCTGCCTTGGCTTTTACGAGGAGCAGCCCCTGCGCTGAATCCAGCACGGCAACATCGACTTTGCCGTCGGCATCGAGCACGTGATAATTGCCGGACAGTCCCTTGCACTCCTGGTCGGGATCGAACTGGTACTCGTAGGCCAGATTCTTGTCCTTCGGCGTCAGTTTGAACGGCGCGCGCCCGGTACGCACGCAGCCGGCAATGCAGTCGAGGTCGTCGAACAGCTCGGCTTCGGATTGGCCCATCCGGTCGAACAGGCGCCAGAACAAGGGTTTGCTTTCGCGGCGGTGAAATTCGACCAGCCACGCCAGGGTCTCGGCCAGCGGGACATCGGTGGCATCGGCGGCACCCGCGGCCCGTTCGCGCGTGGCCATCGCGAGCAGATCGACATGGACGCGGGGTGCGTCGCGCACCGGCCGCGCTTCCTCTGCCGGTGCGTCATCGTGCGGCGTCCGGTAGACGATGCCATGCGCGTGCTGCTGCTGGCGCAACCAATCTGCCAGTTCTTGCGTCGAGTCGCAGTCGTCCTTGTTGTAAGCGCGAATATTGGCCAGACTTTCATACTGTCGCCATGCATCGCGCGCAGGGGAAATGCCCGGATGATCGAGCGCGAATTGTGTCCGCCACGCTTCGTAGGCGACGACCGAATCGCCGCCATTGGCTAATACCGTGGTGCGCCGTTCGCGGTAAAGATGCTCGACGTTCTTGATCGAATAGCGCGGCTCGCCCAGCAGCAGGCAGCCTTTGACGACCTTGTAAAGGTCGACGAAGACATTGTTGCGCAGCAGTTCATCGACTTCCATTTCGCAGATGCCGTACTGCCCCATCAGTTTGCGGCAGGCCGTGATTTCATAACTCGCGTAATGGTAGATGTGCATGGACGGATCCTGCCGCCAGCGCGCATACGCCCATTCGATAAAATCGGCGAAGCACTGTTTTTCCTGTTCAGCGTTGTGCGCCCAAAAATCGATGAATTGCCGCTGCTGCGCGTCATCGAAATAAGTGCAGCCCCAGAGGTATTCCAGGCCGCCCCGTTCGAGCGGGAAGCCTTCGATATCGAAAAACACATCCAGCGCCGACGGCGGCGGCAGCAATTCCAGTCCCTGGTTCGGCGCAGCAAGGATTTCGAAAAGCGGCTTTGCGCGATTCGCACTGTCGCGCTGGATGCGGGCCTGTGCTCGCAGCTTCGACAATATCTGCGGATTGATGCCTCTTATCTCGGCCGTCGGCGATAGGTCCGCCAGTTGACACATCGTCGCGATACCCGCAGCCGTCAAGCGTGCGATCTGGCTCTTGCGAATATTTGCCACCTGAATCAGGTGATCGCGTTCCAGCAACAAGCTGTTCGCATGGCCCGACCATCGCCCCCACGCATCGGAATCGGCCGGATCGGGTTGTGCGGCCCGGTCGAAACCGGCTTGCGCTTGCAAGAAGTCGGCTTTGATGCAGCGGTAGTAGGATAGATAATCGGCGGTCTTGAATGATACGTCCTTGCCGTTGCCAAGGGCCACTGTCAGCGTGCCCGGCATACGCTGCTGGATCGTTTCCAGCATTTCGGCGTAGCAGCACATCTGCAGCAAATAATCGGGCTTGACGGTGGATGACAGCTTCGTGTCCCACACGACATAATGCCAATCGCCCAGTGCGGAAGCGCCCGGTACCTTGATCAGGAAATCCGCCACGCCGGCAAATGGCGCGAGCGTCAGGTAAGCCTGATAAACGACGTCGGCGCCAGATTGCAGGGCTTCGAGCGTCGCCGCGGCGCGGGCCGTGCGCGAACCGCCCGTCGCGATTTCGACAATGTTCCGTCCTGTTGCGCGCAAGAGCGACAGCTTGTCTTTCTCGTGCGCGATGCCGCGTTCGGCGAGCAGCGTCATCAAGCCGTCCGGCGCGTCTTCCGGCGGCAGCTCGTCCTTGTGTTCGAGCGCGAAGCGCGCCATCCAGCTGGCAAACGGGCTGGCGACGTAGGTGGTCAGGTCGGTGGGGGAATAAAGCAGGTCGGTGCCGTTCTTTTGCATGGTCCGGTCTGGTTGGAAGGCAGAAACCTAGGACTCGTCATCCGGAAACAGCACCGCTATGAAAGCATCCGCCGGATCGTGGCCTTTTTCCAGCATGCGGATAATTGTTTCCTTCGGTTTGTTGTCGATGTGCCGGGGATAGCGCGGGAGGGACATGCTCTGCGCATTGGCACGCCAGTGCGTCCTCAAGAGCGACTCGGCTTCATTGCGCGAACGCTCGACCAATGGTCGAGTGGTGCGGCGCCAATGATCGATGTGCAGGTCCCAGACGACTTCGACCGAGGCCCAGTCGAACTCAGCCACGCGCTTTTTTTCTTCGGCCCAGTTATTCTTGTAGCTATCGCCCGGTACCCCGTGCCGGTTGACGGCCAAGCATGCGAGGTTTGGCAATGCGTTCGCGATGCAAAAATCCTCGATGATGAACAGCCGCTTACCGATGGAAATCGGAATCGCGGCCTTTACGAATTCATCTTCAGGAAAATCGTTCTTGGCGCGTTTCACGAGGTCGCCGTATCGAATGACGGCCCCAGCATGGTCGCGCGCCAGTTCGAGCAAATAGCGGTAATAGATTTCGCCGAGTCGGACGTCGTGCTGAGTAATTGGCATGCTCATGATGAGATGTTGAACACTCGCTACATTGAGGGATCAAGGACAAAGCGTCAACATATAATTACTTTCGGCATGCTCGCATCATGCATCGGCGTTTCGTTGACCCTGTCTAATCCATCGATGGATGCAGCAATTCCTTGACCGAAGGGCAATGCTCGACAAAGAAGCCGGCCAAGGCGGCAATGACCTGCTTCAGCCTGAGCTGGACTTCCCGGCTCGTCCTGCATAGCAGCGTGCGTGATTGCGTCGGTAACAGCCGGAACCGTTGGTCCTGCAAGAGATTTTTTTGTTGGATATCGGCGACATGGTCAACCGGACAGGGATCGAACAGCAACATCATTCGATTAAGTACGAGGCCATCCGGCGTGACTCGGCCTGCGCAATACTGCGTATGGCATGCTTGGTACCACGCACTTCCAGGCAACAAGTGAGTCCGGATCACCTTTTGCAACGCGGGCTTGCGATAGCTGATCAGTTGCTGGCGTTCGATGCGCGAAAGCAGGTCGACAATTGTTCGAAAGCCGCCTTCGATTCGTGTCAGGCAAGCGTTGACGCTGTCGATGCGCTGGGTGTCGAGCCTGCCATCGGGCGCCACGAAGGGATGCGCCATGTGGCCCGTCACTTGGATGAGGTCCGGACACAGCCGCTCGACTTCCATGTACACTAGGTAATACGCGGGCCACCGCTTGACGGTCACGTGCGGCCCCGTCAGCATGCTGAATGTCAAGTTACCCAATTCAGCCAGCTCACGAAACAGCAGCTGCGGCGGGGTGTTCGCTTCCGTCGCCGTCATGACGACAACACGGCATCGATCGCTGCCAGCGTCGGCAGCGCGCCACCCGCGATACCGACGCCGTGCAGGTGGCTGACATGCGGTTCGCGCGGATTGATGCGGATGAGGGAGCCCTTGTGGCGTAGCACGACACGGTCGGCAAAGTGCCTGACGGTCGGGATGTTTGCCCCGGCGCCGATCTCGATCACGACTGGACGCCGTACTTGCTCAAGCCAGCCTTGGCGCCGCGCGGCCTGCGCTTCACGTCGCGCATCGATCCAGTCCCAGTCGTCGAACATGAGGATATTCGGGCGTGCCAAGCCGCCGCAATGCGGACAGGCAGGCGGCGTGCCGAGCAACTCGCAGCGCAAGGTGTCGATCGACGGTTTGAAGCCGGCAGCGCGCCACGTCCGCTCGGAGCACGGCTCAAGGCATTGCATATGGTGGATCGAACCATGGCATTCATCGATACGCAGCAGATCGAAGCCGGCTTTCTGGAATTGGCCATCGACATTGCTTGTGAAGACGAAGTAGCCGCGCGCCATTGCTTCGCCCCATTTGCGCAGCAAGACGAATCCGGCATGGGGAGTGGTGGTGCGGTATAGCGCCAGCCGATGTCCATAAAATCCCCAGGCGCGGCGTGGGTCGCTGTGGAAGGCGGCGGGCGACGCGATGTCCATGAAGGCGGTGCCTCCGGCTGCCAGGGCGGGATAGGCTTTCCAGAAACCGGCATTGCCACGAAAGTCGGGCAGGCCGGAATCGACGCCGATGCCTGCGCCGGCGGCAATCACCAACGCATCGGCCTGGGCAATCAGCCGTGCGGCTTGTTCGATGGCAGCGTGGTCGAGGAGGGGCACGTCCATGTCGTTGCCGCTCATCGGATCAGACTGACGAGCAGGCTGCCGTTGCCGACCGTATTGATCGCACCCGTCATGTGATGACGGGCGTCCCTGAAGGTTTGCCGATGCATGCGCGTTCCTGTGCGTTTTGAGTGCACTCATTTTGAACTCTGCAGCGACAAGCGCCGTCGCAGATTGTTATATTTCTTAAAGGAAATTTCTTGGTAATATAATGATTTTGAACTAATACGAGAGTCATGCCTGGACTGATCGAACATATCGATGCCATCGCGCGCAAGGAAGGGCGCGCGATGCTCTACATCGAATTTCACCCGCAAGCCTTCAGCGAATGGCGTCGTTACTGCTACGGTAACGATCCGATGCGCATCGATGTGCTGGCTTGGCTGGACGCGCAAGGTTTCACCTGGCAGGCTTGCGGGTCGTTTGCGACTCCGGACAGGATGTTCCCTTATCTCGGCCAGGTAGCGCTCGACGTACCTTACGACGAATGCCTGCCCGAATACCGCCGGCTGCGCGATTACCTCGAATACCCGGACGGAACGATGCGCCACGCGGGCGTACGATTTTGTGTGATGCCGCTCGACTACGCGTTGCGCAATGTGTCGCATGATGCGCCGGGTTTCTGGGAAAGCGTGGGGGAGAACTTCTGATGGCGACCAATCAGCAATCGTTGCTGCGCCAGTGGCACATGCTGCGCATGGTGCCTCGTGCGCCAGCCAAGATCACGGCGAAAGAATTGTGCGAGCGCTTGTGTGCCGTCGACTTTATGGTCGCCAAGCGGACAGTCGAGCGCGATCTGAAGGAATTGTCCGCAGTCTTTCCGATCGAGGCCGACAGCCGCGACAAGCCCTTCGGCTGGAGCTGGCTGCGCGAAGCCTCGAGCTTCGACTTGCCCGGCCTGACCTTGCCCGAAGCGTTGACGCTCACGCTGGTCGAGCAGCACCTGCAACACCACTTGCCACCAAACGCAGCCGACGCGTTGCGCCCGCACTTCCAGTCGGCCGCGCGCACCTTGTCCGCGGTCGACGCGTCGGTGCCGTCGCGGGCCTGGCTGGACAAGGTCCGTAGCGTGCAGCCTCAGCAGCCGCTACTGCCGGCTCGCATCGACGAAGAATGCCAGCGCATTGTCTACCTGGCTCTGATGCAGGACCGCCAGCTCAAGCTGCATTACCGCAAGCGTGACGCCGATGTGCCGACCGTCTACGCGGCCGTGCATCCGCTGGCCGTGGTGCAGCGCGGCGGCATAGTCTACCTGGTGTGCATGTTCGCAGATTACGACGATGTGCGTACGGTTGCCTTGCACCGCGTACAGCTGGCCGAAGCGCTGTACGAGCCGGCGCGCAAGAAGGTGGGGTTCGACATCGATGCGTATATCGCTTCTGGACAATTCGGCGTGATTGCCGGCGAGCCAGTCAACCTGCGGGCCGTCTTCACTCGCGTGGCAGGCGAACACTTGTACGAGACGCCGCTCAGTGCGGATCAGGCGCTAATCATTGGTGCGGATGGGCGCGTTCACCTGTCGGCGACGGTGCCGAACACGCGTGCGTTGGTGTGGTGGCTGCTCGGGTTCGGCGACGGAGTGGTGGTTCATGAGCCAACGAGCTTGCGTGAGGAATTGGCAGGTATTGCAGCGAAGATGGCTGCAGCATATTCGTGATCGTGGGTGGTCGACGATGCAGAGGGCTTCAGCATATCTGCAGATCAGCGTTTTCCGTCCTGAGGTCAAAAACCGGCCGCGAAGGTCACTCCGAGCGGCCGATTCGAGATGGTAAAGCGCCTGATTCATTCAAAAACTGCGGCGTGCGAAACTCACCCGTGGATCCGACTGACTTTCGCTCGCGAAAATGAATTGTTCAGCACTTCCTAGCGACTAGCCGACGTTGCCATCGCCTCAATTCGCCGGTGGACGTTGTTGTATTGCGGGAGCCAACGTACGAGAAGGTTCATCGCCTGGATCGCATTGTCGGCAGCAAACACCTGATCCTCTGGCATCTCTGGATAACGTATGCGTCCATCGATTCGTCGTCCCGCCAGCAGTTCGCTCGAACCCCCGCAGCGCAACCCGATGACCAGCCGCCCATACGCCCAGGCCAGCGCCATTTCGGAGAGCGTACCGGCACCCCCGCCGATCGCGATCACGGCCGCTGAATGGGCCACGATCGCGTTACGTGCGTGGTCCAGTCCAGTCGGTATCGCGATGTCGACAAACTGATTTGCCTGACTGATGTCGGACCCAGGCAAGATGCCAATTCCGGCGCCGTCGAACCAGTTGAGCGATTCGCGCGCGCCCTTGTGTGCAGCTTCCATTACGCCGCCCATGCCGCCCGTGACGACCCGATAGCCCGCGTCGACCAGTCCACGTCCGATTGACTCCGCCAGATTTCGCCGCGGATCGTTGTTGACGAGTCTGGCGTCGCCAATGACCGCGATGCAGGGCCGCATTGGCCGAATGACAGGGGCGCTCATGCTGCAGTACCCAACGGCGCAGCTTCCGAATTCAGGCGCTGCAAAGGCGGACGCGCCATCAGCGCCGCGATGACAAGTTCACGCTGCTGGATCGTCGCAGCGTCGCGCGCGCCGCCGGGTTCGTGCAAGTACAGAGTGTGCTCGATCCAGCGTGGTGATACCGCGAGCTCGGCCATTGGCAGCATGAGCGCCCAGTCGCTGGCAAGCTCGACGTAGTTGCCATCAAGCCGCAGGTATTCGTCAGGAATGGCCTCGAACAGTGATTTTCTGAAGCTCCGCAGGTGCTGCCATACATTTCCGCCGCGGTGCGTCCGGGGTTGTTCAAAACAGGCTGGGTAGTAGGCCTTCTTGTCCGTTCGGCACATTGATCCAACCGTCATGTCGGCGCCGTCTGCATACTCTGTCTCCAGGATGTCAAGGACTCCACTGCCGATCAGACAATCGTCAGCGTCCAAGGTAATCATGACAGAGTCAGGCCGGCCGCAATGTACGCGAATCGCTTCGACCGTATTGGCGAGCAGGCCACGCCGTAGGGGATTCCTTACAAAGGTGATGCGCGAGGCATGCGCGCTGCATAGGTCTAGTTGTAATTCGGACCAGGCTGGATAGGAGGCGTCATCGAAGACGACCGCGCCCCAATCCATCCTTTCCTGGCGCAGCACCGAGTCAAGGCAGCGCCGGAACCGCCCGGGCTCGACGTTTCGGCCGGAAATGATGAAGACATACGGTTCGAACCGTGACGGACGCAGCCATTGTTCGTTCGTTCCAACCAAGTTTACTGCTCCGAACTGACTTGCGTCGACCTGGCCCATGCCGATTCGGTCGGCAATACGGGATAGCCCAATCCTGTCGGCTTTGCGGTCATTGTTCGGGTGAACAAAAAAAGTACGGCGGTCACCGCCGCGCAAGGAATGCGCGAACCCGCCTTGCACGGACGCGTCCAGTGCCCGGTGCCATGCAGGCAGGCTCCGGTGCGGCCCTGATGGCGGCATCATCAAGGGCAGGATGGCCTCGAGGCGGCGCATGTGCAGCAGGCAGAACCGGGTTTCGACCCGCCACGGTCCAGTCCCGTCATTTGCCGAATAGGGACGATCGCCCGTTTGTGCGATGTTGAAGGCGGCAGTGACTGCGCGCTCGTCATTCGTCAGTGCCTGCACCATATCGTGCAGGTAGTCATGCGACGGATCGCTTCGACCGACCAGCACATCCAGGTCGGTCTGCAACAGATAGGGCGTGCGGCAGGCTTCGAACCCGGCAAAGATGGCGGTCAACGGCGCACCGTTGGCGGCATGCGTTGCCGGATCGTTTCTTCCGAGCCACCTGGCATTGAGCCGCGAACATTCTTCAGCGTCGAACGGCGCCTCGACCACACGGTCGATCCATCCTTGCGCTCGTAGTGCCATCGCCTCGGATCGCAAAAGGGAGAGATTTCCTGCTGTGTACTGGCGCAAGAAGCCGTCTTCCCTGATATCGAGGGTCAGGACAACTTCGTGGAACGGCCTGGGCGACGCCAGCTGCTGTACCAGGCGTCGTACCTGTTCGGTCACGGTACCGGCCTCCATGGCGCAAGCCTTGATCAACAAGGTGCAGTCGGGCGGGGCGGCAGGCCGGCATTCGAAGACCAGCAAGTCGCACGCGCTCTCGAACCGGAATTGATCGATCGTGGTACGTTCCATACGCCGGGCAAGTTCGAACCCGGCCCGTTGCAGCACATTGCGCAGAACCCGCTCCGGCCGGTGGAATTCGAGCAGTTGACGACCGCTCTTGCGGTGCCGTTTGACCCATCTGAACGCTGTGTCCGGGTTGTCGCTCGACGCTGCATCTGGCCGCGCTTCCGATGTGGCAATCCATGGCGCATATCCTGGATGGCAGACCGCCACCAGCACACGGCCGTCGCGCTTCACGGCACGGCGCAGCTGCGTTGCCACGTCCAGCATTTCGACATGGTCGAGCAGACAGATCACGCGTCGGCACACGACCAGATCGAACGGCCCCTCCGTCAACGCTTGCTCGAACGTCGTTGCGGTCGTTAGCGTAGGCGAGGCGAGGCCACCCAGCCGCCCGGCCAGCGCCGGATCGGGATCATAAGCGACAACGCTGTGTCCCTGGGCGGCAAGCTGGCGGCTCAGTTCCCCCTTGCCGCATCCGAAGTCCAGCACACGCTGGCGCGGCAAGTCGGACACCATGGCCAGCACCGGATCCTGCACGGCAGACCGACCAGTGGTCTGCCAGACCGCTTCCATGAAATAGTCCTTGAATCCTGCGAGTTCCGGCATGTCCTGATGGCTCAGGCTGGCGCGCAACAACTCACTTAAATCTGACCTGTGCCAGAAGCGCCAGGACAGATAGGCCCGACGGCACATCAGCTCGAACTGCCAATCGAAGTCGTCGAGCTCCTGGGCAAACGCGAGATCACCGCCATAATCGATCAGCTTGACGGCGCCGCCGACGACACGCAGGTTCTTTGGGTGGATGTTCCGGCAGATCAGGCCGTTCGCGTAGCAATCGGCCATCAGGTCGACGATGCCCGGGCCGTGTCCGCCGGCATAGGGCCGGCTGTCCTCGAATGGGTAGATGAGGACGTTGTCGAGACCCTCTGTCACGAAGCGGCTAATGCCGTACAAGCCGGCGCTGTTGTTCCAGCGTCCTACCAACTCATCGAGCCGCCGCCGGGCTTGTTCCGACGCGACCGGTTTCCAGTAGTCGAACACCTTGAACACCGATGTCTCATCGGTCAGCACAACGCCTTCCGCACCGTCGCCCAGCCAGCGAAGGCGAGCTGGGCATCCTGCGTCGTCACGCATCACGCGCGCGACGGTGGCGATGGCATTGCAGGCGCGCTGCGCGCGCAATTGGTCGTGGATGAGGGCCGCGGATGCGATACGGCACTGGTGCTGCAAGATCAAATCCGGCAACTGCTTGTAGAAGTCCACCGTCTGTTTCGCATCGAGTTTGGCGACAGCGTGTGCCACGCGCGTGAGCATCGCTTCGTCGACGCGCGCCAAGACCGTGCGTGCAAATGCGGCAAGCGCTGTCGAGTGCGCAGCCAGGGCGCCAGGCGCTCGCGCGATTGCGTCAAGCTCGCGCGCCAGTCCGCGGATACGGTGCACCGAGAGGCGGAAGGCGGCAAGTCGCTCGTTCCGCAATTTTTCGGCACGATCACCCAGATCGACACGAGAATCGACTGCGTGATCCTGGAGTGCAGAGAACAGGGCGAAACCGCAGATGTCATCGGCCAGGCAGCGCTCATGCTCTTCCGCGGTGCCGTGTTGCGCTTCCCTTGCATGGTACACGCCGAGTGGCACCGACACGATGTTCCGTTGATGGCGGCTACGCTGCATCAAGGTCCAGATCATGTCGGACCGGCGGGTGGCACGGCCGCCGATGTCAGGTACCGCGTTTGGCACATCGGCAAGCGCATCGGCATTGAAAACGAAGGTATTGCCGCCCCGGTGCAACGCAGGGCTTCGTTCGAAGGCCTGCGCCGCTACGGCATCGAGCACGAGGGGCCGGAACAGCTGTTGTCCGTCCAATATGCGCTCGAGCTGCTTGCACAGGCGCTCACAGGCTGCATGGACAGTCTCCGTTTCATGCTCCGGTTCCAGCCAGAACGGTGTCTCGAGGCGATCTGTTTCCTTGTGCGACAAGTCATAATAAAAATCGCGCCGGCCGGCTCGAGAAGCGGCGTTGCATGCCGACCTGTCGGGAAGCGTAGCGTCCGGTGGCAAGAGCGCCAGCCAGCGCAGGTTCGCCACCAGGTCGACCATTTGCACACGCAGGGTCGACAGAGCGGGCAAGGGGGCCGCGCCCGTGTACTGGCCGATGGCGACGTCCACACCTTCTGCACGCAGGCGTGCCAGGAGGGGAATGAGCGGCATGCGCTGGCGACCGCCGGCTCCGCCCGTAGAGACGAGCGGGTCGAGTCGCATGTCGTCGTCCAGTATCCATGCAACGGCGCCGCGGCGTGGCTTGATGAAGTGGTAGAGATAGGTCTGTAAGGCCGTGCGCGCGGGGCCGATGGGGAGCCGTCCGTGCCCGGTCGGCGGCAATTCGCCCGCCTGCATTGCGAGCAGTCTCGTCTCCTGTGTGATTACGTGGATCCGCAAACCCTGGGCGCGCCAGCGGTCGGCGGCTGTGTCCAGGCCATTGACGAACGTCTCGTCTGTCACATAATTTTCCAGGACAACCACGTCAAGACCAACCAATCCTGGCGAGTTCTGAAGAGCGAGCAGGTCATCCATCAAGCTATCCAGCGCGTGCAGCCGTTTTTGGTCCGTGATGAGGCCGACGACGAGATGGATTTCGGACGGCGCATTTTCGGCCGACGTAAGAGGCGGGGACGACGTGGACGCCGGTGTGTCTGGCGCCGCTGCGGCGGATGCCGACCATTTAAACAGCCGTGCTGCGCGTGATTCCGCCGCAAGCCGCTGGTCTGCAGTCATGTGTACGCGGTGCTTGGCGAAGAAAGCATTCAAGCCGGCCAGCCGTTGAGGTGAACCCGGCGTGGACAAGCGGTCCCTGTCGCTGCAAGCAAAGTGGCGAACCGTGTTTACGCCGGTTGAGCGATAGCCGAACTCGGAAATACGCAACAGTCTGATTAATAGGTCGCGATCCGTACAGCTTGACAAGGCTTCATCGAACAGCCCCGCCTCGAGCAGGCGATCGAGGCGGACCATCATGCTACTTGGTTGCACACCCGGATTGCCGACGTAGAACGCACCCACGTCGACGTTCACGGGCGGTATGATTTCTTCGTCCGGCAGACCTGTCTCGGCGCGCGTAAAACCCGAGGCAATCAGCGTCGCGCTATCGGCGGCGGCATCGCAACACTGAGCCAAGTGAGCTGGCGACCAACAATCGTCGTCATCGAGGAAAGCGACATAGGTGTTGCAAGGATCTGCAGTGTTGCGTGCCAAGTGATCTAGCCCAGTGTTCCAGGCTCCGGCAGCGCCTCGAGTGCGTCGATTTCGAAGTGTTGATACGGGCAGATCGAGGTCTTCGGCGATCTTCCGTATCCGATCAACAGACAACGGATCCGGTGAATCGTCGACCAGGATTAATTCGTCACAGCGGCGCTGTTGCGACGCAATGGAGGGGAGCGAACGAGTTGCCAGCAGCGCCGGACGATCTTTGGATGCGACAAGCGCGACGACACGAAATGTCGCCGATGGCGAAACATGAGACATAGGACTCCTGGATGTGGATGGGACTTGATCGGCATCGCGATCGTTGGATATGCAGGGTGTCAGACGATCTAAGGAGTGCTTCATCCAGGCATCCAAAGGGTCAAACCTTGCCATCCGCAGAGCGCGATGAACTACTACAACAACTGAGTATATCCGCCATAAGTCATTCAAACAATAGTTTTGGAGTAGGGGCCGGTTAGTTTGAGTCTGACCGGCAGCAGATCGTTCGGGATACCATGCACATAAGGCTCAACGGCGAAAATGGCAGTCGCAGCAGGATCCTGCACGGATCTTCGTTATTCAGTTTGGAGGACCAACGTAGTTTGCGTCGCTACGAACATAGGAAAGCCCAAACGACGCGGGCAAAAGGCGGTGTCTCGATATTTTGGTAGCACTGGTATTTGGAATGCTATAAAATTTTTATATGAACTGAAATCCTCTGCTGTTACGAAACCATGCACGGGAATCGGCCCGTTAAACTTGGCACGGTCTTGGTGACTACTGAGGAACGGCGAGTTGATTTAAATGAAGGGACGGCAAATGGCCGCATATGGCGCTGCCGCGGTGAGAGCAGTTACGCTGTACACCGCTGGAAAAGCTTCGTCGATTGTTGATGGCTGGGAGATTGCGACTCGCGAACTGTTTAATACGGATTCGGCTCAGAAGAAGGGATGCCCGCGGACGACCTTCCTTGGCATTTGCGAAGGCGGAAACGTTCAGGGCGTTCCGCCCGGCGAATACAATACCAAAATATCAGATAACAAGCAGTACGGGCTGAAGGCGATTATGGTGCTCCGCTCGAATCCTGTTCTTGCCGACGACCAAGCTCTGCTGTGGAAAAAAATCGGCAACGATAAGCTGAAGCCGAATAGCCAAATGGACGTGGTGACCGCACTTTGGAAGGCAGGCTTAATCAGGACCACCCGCTGATGAGGTTCATCGTCCGCATCGATCAGCTGCGTACCTATCAGGCTGTCCCCGGGGCGCTACTACGTGCATCAGGCGGGCGGCCCAGTCTCGTGGCTGGCCGATGCGGGGCGCAATCATGGCCGTCGGCACATCAACCGATCGATATGGCTTGGCCGTGGCGATTCGCTACAGCCCGATGCACTTATGCAAGCAGTTACACTTTGCTTGACACGTGTCTATCCGCGGCGCGGGCGCAGACCCAAGCCAGCACTTCACTATGGAGCCATGCAGATGCTTTCTTCGACAGCTTAACCTGCCCTGGGAAGTCGCCTCTCTGAATACTCGCGTACAGGGAGCTGCGAGAAAGACCGCAAATGTATAGCACTTCGTCTATCCTGATTAGGCGGTCTGCTACAGACGTCTGATTTTCCATGTTAACCTCACAAGGCAAGTGAATGTTCTCACGAAGACATTTTGTACGGTCACTTTAGTGGCAGCTAACATATGCAATATTGATAAAGTTCCGCATCAAACGCAGCCGTCTTTGACCCATAGCGAATAATTAGTCTGGCGGGCTGAGCAGATGATAGGTCTTCGCGCCACGCGTTGCGGATGTGACAAAGATTTTTTGAGGGTGTGGGACAGGGTAGGGTCTGGCGAGCAGAAGTGCGAAGCCCAGTGTTCATGCGGGTTTCAGGGATCGATACGAATCCCACCGTCTCCGCCAAGATGCAAACGAAAAAGCGACCGCAAGGTCGCTTTTTCGTTTTCCGCTGCCCGGCAGGCGAGTAGAGCGCCTGCGCGCTCTACGGGTGGGGTTCAAAGCCGTGCGCGAACTCACGCACGGGCGGCCGGCAGGATGGGTATTTACTTGGACATCAGATTCCTCTTTCAATCTACGATTAGACCGGTCGTCTATTAGGAAGCCAAAAAAACACTTCGCTAGAAGTGTTGGTGACTAACCCAAATTAATGGGCCAGGTGCAACATTTGGCGGGTGACGGCCATTGCCGAGTCAAACGGTTCGGTACCCCGCACGATCTTGACCATGACGCTGGCGCCGAGCCAGAGCTGGTACAGGCTTTCAGCCACCTGTTTAGGCGTGTCATCGATGGTGAGTGAGCCTTCTTCGTTACCACGTTCGAGTGCCACGCTCAATCGCGCGATGATCGCCGAGGTGCCCTGGTTCAGAACCGCGCGCATCGCCTCCGACAGGTCAGCCACTTCTGCTGCCAGCTTGACCGCAAGGCACTTGCCTTGGCAGTCAAGAAAGGATTGGTTGGCGCGCCACATGTCAAAGTACTTCAACAGGCGCTGCGCCATGGTCAGTCCTGGCTCGTGCATTACCTTGTCAAGGTCAGCCAAGTAGTCCTCGAAGTAACTCGACAACAGTGCTTCGCCGAATGCGTCCTTCGACTCGAAATAGTGGTAAAAAGAGCCTTTGGGCACCTTCGCTTCGGTCAGGATTTCGTTCAATCCGACGGCCGAGAAACCCTTGCCGGACATGATGCGCTGTCCCACTGCAAGAATGTTGTCGCGAACATCGGACGAATCGCTGGTGTGTGTTTTAGCCATGGATGCACTCTACACCTAATTAGACCAGTCGCCTAGGCGAGCTAAAAATTTTTACTTGACGCGCTACTTTTTTCCGACGGTAGTCGCAGCCTGTTCAATCACTTTCGCTACCTGGGCCGGGTGGGCGATGAACGCTACGTGGCTGCCGGCGATTTCGACCGTGCTGCTGCCGGCGCGCTTGGCCATGAATCGCTCCAGATCGGGATTGACGGTACGGTCGTGCTTCGAGACGATCGCCCAGCTCGGCTTGGTTTTCCAGGCCGCCTGCGAGACGCTCGCGGTAGCCGCCTGGACTGCTGGCGTTACTTGCGACAACGCCATGAAGCGGGCATCTGCCGCCGTCAAGTCTGCCGAAAAATCCGCATGGAACAGCGTCGAATCGAAGTAGAGGTGACCGTCAGCCGCCTTGATGCCTTTCGTAGCGGGCGGCATCTTGTCCGCCAGGTCCTTCAGGCTTTCCCCGGCTTCCGGCTGGAATGCAGCGACATACACAAGGCCAGCGACCTTGGGATCGTTGCCTGCTTCGGTGATCACCATGCCGCCATAGCTATGGCCGACCAGAATGCTGGGACCTTCTTGAGCGTCTACCACGCGGGTGGTTGCCTTGACGTCCTCGGCGAGCGAGGTTTCTGGCTGCTGTACGACACTGACGTTGTAGCCGTCACGGGTCAGGATGTCGGCCACACCCTTCCAGCCTGACCCGTCGGCAAAGAAGCCGTGAACCAGCACAATGTTCTTGACCGGGGCAGCCTGGGCAGCATGCGTGGCAATGGCAGTGAACGAGAACGCGACTGCAGATGCGATGCGACTAAGTTTGCTCATGTTAATGCTCCTTGATTGGTCAGAATGTGGTTTGTTCAGAACGCCTGGGATGTCGGTCTCAGCACGATTTCGTTGATGTCGACATCGGCCGGTTGCTCGATCGCGAACGCGATCGCACGCGCCACCGATGCTGCCGGGATGGCCTTTTCGTAGAATTCGAGTACGGTGTCCCTGGCACTGCCTGAGGTGCTATGCTTGAGATCGCTCTCGACCGCGCCTGGCGCGATCGACGTCACGCGGATCTTGTCGCCGACCTCTTGCCTGAGTCCTTCGGAAATCGCCGAGACGGCGAATTTGGTGCCGGAGTACACAGTGCCGCCGGGTGCAAACACCTTGACGCCGGCTACCGAGCTCAGGTTAATAATGTGGCCGCTCTCCTGGGCGAGGAAGCGAGGCAGTGCCGCGGCGATGCCGTATAGCGTGCCTTTCAGGTTGACGTCGATCATCGCGTCCCATTCGTCGGTGTTGACCTCGGCCATCGGGCGGATCGGCATCAGTCCCGCATTGTTGATGAGCACATCGAGCTTGCCGAAGTCGGCGACAGTAGCGGCCACGACTGCTTCCACTTGCGTCTTGTCGGTAACGTCCAAGCTGTATGCCTTGGCGGTGCCGCCCGCGGCTTCGATTGTAGCGACCACTTCGTCCAACTTGTCCTTGCGCCGCGCGGCGATCGCCACATGCGCACCCTGGCTTGCAAGCAGCCGGGCCACTTCGGCGCCAATGCCGGTACTACCGCCTGTGATCAGGACGACCTTATTCTTGATACCGTGTTTCATGACGATTCCTTTGAGATTACATTGTTAGGTCGCGCAGCGCGTCGGCATTCAAGCCAGCTGATCGAGCAGCAGGACAGCCGCTTCAGCCGACGATGCAGGGTTCTGGCCGGTGATCAGCAGCCCGTCGCACACCACGTACGAGCTCCAGTCGGGGCCGCTGGAGTACACGCCGCCCTTGGCTTTGAGCTCGTCTTCAACCAGAAACGGCACCACCTTGGTCAGGCCGACGCCTTCTTCCTCGCTGTTCGTAAAGCCGGTAACGCTTTTGCCCTCCACCAGCGGCCGGCCGGCCGGCGTCGTCACATGGCGCAGGACACCCGGCGCGTGGCAGACCAGGGCGACCGGTTTATCGGCGGCCAGGAAGGCTTCGATCAGCCTGATCGAGTGCTGGTCTTCGGCCAGATCCCAAAGAGGGCCGTGGCCGCCCGGGTAGAACACGGTGTCGAAGTCGGCCTGGTCGACGCTGTCCAGGCGCACCGTATCGGCCAGCTGGGCGTTGGCGACGGCGTCACGTTCGAAGCGGCGCGTGAGGTCGGTCTGGAACGAGGGTTCATTGCTCTTCGGGTCCAGCGGCGGCTGGCCACCAAGAGGGGAGGCAAGGACGATCTCGGCGCCGGCATCCTTGAAGGCGTAGTAAGGCGCAGCCAGCTCTTCGAGCCAGAAACCGGTCTTGCGGCCGGTGTTGCCCAGTTTGTCGTGCGAGGTCAGGACCATCAGTACTTTTTTCATGGTATTTCTCCTTTGAATTTCTTAATTAGACCGGTCGTCTTGACGACGCGGAAGAGTAGGAAGGTAATCAGTGGATTTGCATCCGCAGCACCAACGGAACCTACGATATCATTAAGTAGACCGGTCGTCTACAAAAACTGGAAAAATATTTTGGTACGCGGTGATAGGTTCTGATCGGATTCATTCTAGGCACCTTGGCTGGTAATCTGCGTCAGGCACGACGTGTTGCAGGGTTCATGTGCCGTGTCGTCAAAGCAGCGCTATACCTATAGCATCTCGCGCCGTCTCTTCGACGTGGATGATTGAAAGTACCAAGCAAACCTATACTAGGTGGTTAGCGTTCTGCCATGGCTTTGGAAGATTGGTATAGGGAGACTCATGTACACTCGAAGTTCGATGCAAATAAACAGAATAGAAACGAAGACCACCTGTGAGTGGTCGATCGAAGGCGAGCATGGCGCGGCGACCTTCTCCTGAACAGCGGCGCGAGTTTGGCGCTTTCCTGTCGAGTCGGCGTGCACGCGTGCTGCCGGCCGAGTTCGGCCTGCCTACCGGTCCGCGCCGCACGCCCGGTCTGCGGCGCGAGGAAGTGGCAGTGCTGGCCGGCGTCAGCGTTAGCTGGTACACGTGGCTGGAGCAGGGGCGCGATATTCAGCCTTCGGCCGATGCCCTCAAGCGCATTGCCAAGGTACTCAAGCTCGACCGCATAGAATCGGCGCACTTGTTCGCTTTGTCGGCGCTCGAGGCGCCGGCGGCCGTCACTGGCGGCGGTGTCAGCGCGGGGCTTGAGATGCTGGTCCGGGCCATCGATCCAATCCCGGCCTATGTGCGCAACACGCGGCTCGATATCCTGGCTTGGAACGACGCCGTAGCGGACATGCTGGTCGATTATGGATCGCTGCAGTCGCACGAGCGCAATACGCTGCGCCTGCTGTTCCTGTACATCCCTTACCGTACCCAGATCCTGGACTGGGAACAGATGGCGCGCGGGATGATCTCGACATTTCGCGCCGCACGCGCGCAGGCGCCCGACAAGGCGCCGTTCGACAGCCTGGTCGAGGAACTCTCGCAAGCGAGTCCGGAATTTCGCGCCTGGTGGCAGGACACGGAAGTGAAAGGCTTCGAAGAAGGCCGCAAGCGCCTGGTGCATCCGAAGACGGGCGAGCTCATGGATTTCACCTATGTCGCACTGACGCCGGAAGGGCGCCCCGACTTGTCGCTGGTCACCTATATTCCGCGCCTGTCTGCCAGGGACCCAGAGTCATAGGATAACAAGAAGCCTTCTTGGGTTCGACGACGCTTCCTACACTGGCCTTGATCGCAGCGCATCCCGTGCTGCCCTACAAGGAAGGTCATGACGATGTCGAACTCGAAGCCCGTCACTAATGCCCCCGTCGCCACCTCGCGCAATCCTGCGACTGGCGAATTGATCGCGACCCGCGCGTTCCAGACGCTAAGCGAAGTCGAATGCCTGCTCGATGCAAGCGCCAGCGCGTTCCGCCTGTGGCGTGCGACCCCGATGAGCGAGCGTGTCGCGGCATACCATCGCCTGTCTGCCGTCCTGCACGAGCGCTCGGAAGCGCTGGCAGCCGTCATCACGGCGGAGATGGGGAAAACCATTGGCGCAGCGCGCGCCGAAGTCGAGAAATGCGCCGCCACCATTGACTGGATCGCCGTCAACGGGCCGGCAATCCTGGCTGATGAACCGGTCGCGCTCGAGGGCAGCGACCGAGTGCATGTGTCCTACCTGCCGATCGGGACCATTCTCGGCGTGATGCCTTGGAACTTCCCACTCTGGCAAGTGATCCGCGCGTCCGGTCCCATCATGCTGTCGGGTAACGGCTTCCTGTTGAAGCATGCGCCCAACGTTATGGAATCAGCCTACGCGCTACAGGACGCCTACGAAGCCGCAGGATTTCCCAAAGGCCTGTTCGCCAACCTGAACAGTGACAACGAGACGGTAGCACGGGTCATAGAAGATCGTCGCATCGCCGCCGTGACTTTGACCGGTAGCATGCGTGCGGGTTCGGCTGTTGCCGCCATCGCCGGCAGGGTCCTCAAGAAAAGCCTGCTTGAACTGGGTGGCGCCGACGCCTTCATCGTGCTGGCCGATGCAAACATCGATCTGGCAGTCAAAGCCGGCATTGAAGCGCGCTTCCAGAACGCGGGCCAGGTCTGCCTGGCCGCCAAGCGCTTCATCCTGGAGGCGCCGATCGCCGAGGAATTTATACGTAAGTTCGTGGCTGCCGCCAAGCAGATCAAAGCCGGCGACCCACTCGATCCTGTCAGCACGATCGGCCCAATGGCACGCGCAGACTTGCGCGACGAATTGCATCGCCAGGTCGAGCGTACGATCGCCGCAGGCGCGACCCTGGCGCTGGGCGGCCATGCCATCGAGGGAACGGGCAACTACTACGCCCCGACGGTCCTGACGGACGTGCTGCCTGGGATGGCGGCCTTCGACGAAGAGACCTTCGGCCCGGTCGCGGCCATTACAGTGGCCGATGGCGCCGAGCATGCGATCACGCTCGCCAACACGAGCGATTATGGCTTGGGCGGCAGCCTGTGGACCAGCGATGTCGCGCGTGCCCAGCGTATTGCGCGGCGGTTGGAAACCGGCGGGGTGTTCATCAACGGCTATCCCGCCACGAACGACCGGATTCCGGTGGGTGGAGTGAAGAATAGCGGCTATGGACGCGAGCTCTCGCATTTCGGGCTGCGCGAATTCACCAATGCCCAGGCCGTCTGGGCCAGGACTGTCGACTGAGAGGAGAACATCATGGAACCACGCATCGAAAAACGCATTGACAGCCCGATTCTGCAGCCGGTCGCCCTCGGCGCGCTGCCCCTGAAAAACCGTATCGTCATGGCGCCGATGACGCGCAGCCGCTCGGACGACGAGGGCGTGCCGCCCGACTACGCCGCAGACTATTACGCGCAGCGCGCCGACGCCGGCTTGATCGTCACGGAAGCGACCAACATCTCTGCCCAGGCACGCGGTTATCCTCGCACGCCGGGTATCTGGACGGCGGCGCAAGTGGCCGCCTGGCGCCGGGTAACTGCGGCTGTGCACCGCCGCTATGGGAAGATTTTCCTGCAACTGTGGCATACGGGCCGCATGTCGCACCCCGACATGTTGAAAGGCGCGCTGCCGGTCGCGCCGTCGGCCGTCAAGCCGGAGGGCCAGATCCGCGTCCATGAGGGAATGAAGGATTTCGTCACACCGCGCGCGCTCGATCTCGATGAAATTCCCGCCATCGTCGAGGACTACCGCCGCGCCGCCGAAAACGCCATGCGGGCCGGATTCGACGGTGTCGAGGTCCACTCGGCGAACAACTACCTGCTCGAGCAGTTCGTTCGCGACAGCACCAACCTGCGCACTGACCGCTACGGCGGCACGCTGGAAAACCGCCTGCGCTTTCCGCTCGAGGTCGTGAAGGCCGTGGTCGACGTGTGGGGCGCCGACCGGGTCGGCATCCGCATCTCGCCGGTGACCACGGCATCGGGCAACACGCCACTCGACAGCGATACGATGGCGACGTTCGGCGCCTATGTCGATGCGCTGTCCGCGTTGGGGCTGTTGTACATCCACGATATCGAAGGCGTGACCCAGCTGAGCCGTGAACCCGGCGACGTCACCAGCTTTGCAGAACTGCGGCGGCGCTTCAAAGGCGCGTACATCGCCAACAACCAATACACGCTGGCGCTGGCCGAGCACGCGTTGGCAGCCGGCGACGCCGACCTGTTCAGCATCGGCCGGCCGTTCATCGCCAATCCGGACCTGATCGATCGCCTGCGTACCGGCGCGCCGCTGGCCGAAGCGCCGAAGGAATACTGGTATGGCGGCGACGCGAACGGCTACTCCAACTGGCCGTCGATGCATGGACGTTAGTATCGCCGGCACCTGGCAAAAGTTGCTGACCAGGCAGGCGCGCGACTTCGTGGCTTAGAGCGCCTAACAAAACCGCTCGACATACCGCCAACAACTGCAGTGAAGGAGATTACGATGCGCCGGCTGGTCGATGTCGTGTACGACGGCGTCGGCCGAACGACCTTCGCCGCGTCGATCGCGAGCTTGCGCCCACGCGGCATGATGGTGTCGATAGGCGCGTCGAGTGGTCTGCCAGACCCGGTATCGATCAAGACGCTGAACGAAAAATCTCTTTTTCTCACCCGACCCAGCATTGCCGCGTACACCCGCGTCAGTACTCCGAACAATAGCAATGAGATGTCGGTTTCCGAGCCTGCGTTCAAACTATTTGATGTCGCGCTTACCTTGCGACGTGGCCGAGGCCGGTCTCGAGAGGCGCATCATGGCATCACGAGAACTGAGCGTACGCTGTCATTCAAGGCGCTGCGGTTGATATAGCCGATCAGCTCCGGATTATCCGCGACCTGGTGCCGAACCGCCGCGTCGTCGATGGCTTCGCCTGGCGGCTGGCCACGGCCGGTGAAGACCATCTTCGACCAATACGCCTTGAGCAGGGCAGGGGTTTTGCCCGTGACTCTCGAATAAAACGTGTCGCGCAGGGGCGAGCCCACCCGCTGGTCGAGCGGTATCGCTTCGCTACCGTCGGGAAAGCGCGCCGTCTGGCCAAGGAAGATCGCGGCCACCTGTTCCACGCGCAGCACGGAAACAGGGCTTTTTGCCGAGACGATCACCACCATGTCGGTAGCACCGGCTGTGACGCTGACTGCGGTCACGGCGATGAAGAACGTTATGCGTCCTATGTGGCTCATGCTGAATGGCGTACGCATTCTAGTACACGAAATCTAGAGTGACACTGGTAACTCCGATCGCATGATCGGAAACGAAGCCCGGCGCCGTATGCATCAAGGTACCGACCGAGCCATGGTGGGGCGTTACGCGGTCATATTGCAGTTTGAGCGCGATGTTTTCGTGCAGGTCCCAACGCAGGCCTGTGCTGATCGTCGACTGTTGCGGGATCGATGCGGAGAGTGTCGCGTTCAAGCCCGCATTCAAAGCGGCGGCCTGTTGCTGGTAGCCAGGCGGCAGCCCGCCGAGCGCGAGACCGTCGGCCTTGACCGGGCCGGTCGAATGCACTTGCGAGTACGTGACATACGGTGTCAACGTGTGGATACGCAAGCCTGCGGTGACATAACCACTGCGGGTCCGGCCGAGCAGCGACCTCGTATTGGTGCGGCTCAGTTCGCCCATCAGAAACCAAGCGCCAGGGTCATAGCTCGCGCCGATATTGGCGACGCTCACGAATTTGCGGTCGATCGCATACTCGGCGCTGATCGCTTTTCCTTGCGCGCCGAAGGCATCGAAGCCGGCGAACAGCGGGGCGCCGACATCGAGTGTCAGTTCCGCCCCAACCAGGGTGGTATGGACCGTCAAAGCGCCCCAGTCGCTGGTATTGCTGATGCCGACGATACGCCTAACCTTGCCCTTGACCGGCGCAGCCCGGGCCAGGCTGTCACGACCAAACAGGAACTGCGAGGCGTTATGGACCGGCCCCGTATTCCAGCGCAACGTCGCGTCGATGCCTTCGCTGCTGCTGATCGGCATGCTGCCATAGCTCTCGACCGGTGGCCGCACCCACGGATAGGTATAGCCGACCTGACGATAATCGGCGCACAGGAACACCGGCAAGGCAATGCGTCCGAACCGCAACGCGAGCTCGGGTGTCGCCTGGAACTTGAGGTTCGCCCACTCGACACGCGGACGATAATTATTTTCCAAGTTCTGTTCACTGACTACTTGCAGGACGGCCGACCAGCGTTTGTTAAAAGTCGCGTCGAGCTGCACGCCGAGACGGCTATCGACGTCGGAACTCCAGGGATTGGTCCTGCCGGCGCCACTGTGGCGTAGTGCGCTGGATGTGTAGTCGGCGTTACGGTCATTGGAGTGCGTAAGGCCGATCGTGCCATACCCGGACAAGGCCCAAGTGGGCTTGTCGTCGGCGCGAACCAGGCCCGTGGCGCCCACTCCTAATACAAGTAGCGTCATCAACAATCGTAAGTTCAGGCGGTGTCGCTGCATTATTTTTCTCAGTAGGTTCAAGCCGGTACGGGGAAAGGACTGCTACAGGGCGTACGCAGTCACGCCAGGCCGACATTTTTAACGAAATTTCGACTTTTGCAGTGCAGTACCAGCTTAGACCGTAGTAAATTTATGAAAAGTATCAAAAGTGATGAATTTGATTCATTATACAGTCATTTCCATATAACAACTTAAATTGTCCCAGGAACACAACATTCATATGGTTTGTTGCATTGGTAAGTGCGCATTCAGTACCGAAGACATCATTTCGCCCCAGCTGGAATTTTTGGGGGCACTTTTGGGGCATTGCCGATGTAAGCTGTTCGCTCTTAGAGTGAGGATGTGACTCCCACCGTTTCCGCCAAGATGAAAACAAAAAAGCGACCGAGAGGTCGCTTTTTCGTTTTCCGCAGCATCCGTTCACGCCGCTGCCGGCGCGACCGATGCGCCTTCGATGCGATGGCGGGCAAGGGCATCGGCAACGAAGCCGTTCGCCTTCATCTGCTCGACAAAGCGCGCAAGGAAGGCAGCGGCTTCATCGCCGCGGCTCTTCGGCGTGCCCATTGCCTGCTGGATGACCATGAACCGTCCATCCAGCAGGCGCAAGCCGCCAAGGCGCCGGGCATCCGCTTCCAGTTGCTGCCTGACGCCTGCCGCGACCTCGGCGCTGGCTTCCAGGAAGATATCGACCACGGTGGGCGATGTGGGCGAGCGCAGGATCTGCGCGTGTCGCAGTGTACGCGTCAGGAACAGGTCGTAGGCGCTGCCCTTGCCGACGACGACGCGGTGGGGTGCCCGGTCGACGTCCTCGTTGGCATGGATCGGCGCATCCTCTTTCACGAGGTAGCAGCCTTCGATCAGCACATAGGCCGCGCTGAACGCGACCTTTGCGCCACGCAGCGGGTCGATGGCGAAGAAACCGATGTCGGCCTGCTCCGAAGCGACGACGTCGACCGACTTGCCCGCTGCATCCACGACCACGAGCTCCAGCTCGACGCCCAGTCGCCGGGCGAATTCGCGGGCAAGGTCGACGGACACGCCACACGCATTGCCGTCGGCATCGGTGTAGGCGAGGATCGGATTGCCGAGGTTGATGGCAGCGCGCAGTGTCGCAGTGGGCGTGAAGGCGGCGAGGATGGAAGAAGTTGGCGTCATGAGTCGGTACCGGTAGTGGCCCCATTCTGTTTCGCGTTCAAAATGATTGCAAGCGCGCACGATTGGGAATTCACAAACCGGTCACATAGTCTTCCTACACTCCCGATGAGTTCAACCACGGGAGACTTCATGAGCACTTCATTCTCGCGCCGGCGCTTCCTGCTGTCCGGGGGCGCACTGTCCGGTTCCTTTTTGCTGTCCGGCTGCGGCGGTTCGTCGGCCGCAGCGCCGGCCGTCATGCCGAGCGACGCCGAGCGTCCCAAACTGCTGTCGGGGCTGCAGTTCGGCGACGTCAATGCCGACGGGGCGATCGTCTGGAGCCGCAGCGACCGCAACGCGATCATGGTGGTCGAATACGACACCACCGACCGCTTTGCCAATGCCAGCCGCATCGTCGGCCCCACCGCGACCGATGCGACCGACTTCACGTCGCGCGTCGACCTGACCGGCCTGCCGGCGGGCCAGACCGTTTTCGTGCGCGTCAAATACGTCGACCCGAACAACAACAGCATCCAGAGCGAAACGCTGAACGGCCAGTTCCGTACCGCGCCGCTCGATGCGCGCAAGCCGGTGCGCTTTCACTGGAGCGGCGACCAGGCCGGCCAGGGCTGGGGCATCAACACCGAGTTCGGCGGCTACAGGATCTACGAGGCGATGCGCAAGCGCGATCCGGATTTCTTCATCCACAGTGGCGACACCATCTATGCCGACGGCCCGATCGAGGCCAGGCAGACGGCCGAAAACGGCGCCGTCTGGACCAACATCGTGACCGAAGAAGTGAGCAAGGTGGCCTAGACCTTGAAAGAGTACCGGGGCCGCCAGTCGTACAACATGTTGGATACGAACTTCCGCAAGTTCGCCGCCCAGGTGCCGCAGATCTGGCAGTGGGACGACCATGAGGTGACCAATAACTACAGCGCCTCCAAGGACCTCTCCGGCGACACCCGCTATCTTGAAAAGAACGTGGCGGTGCTGGCGGCCCGCGGCCAGCGCGCCTTCCTGGAGTACGCCCCGATGCGCTACTTCAAGCAGCCTGAATCGCAGCGCGTCTACCGCAAGATCGGGCAGGGGCCGCTGCTCGATGTATTCGTGCTCGACATGCGCAGCTACCGCGGCCCGAACAGCGCCAACCGCCAGACAGTGGAAAGCGCCGACACAGCGTTCCTGGGCAATGCCCAGCTCGACTGGCTGGTGGCCGAACTGGCCAGGTCGACCGCGACCTGGAAGGTGATCGCAGCCGACATGCCGGTCGGCCTGCAGGTGGGCGACGGCAAGGATGCCCAGGGCAACGACAAGTGGGAAGCGATCGCCAACGGCGACGACGGCGCGCCGACTGGGCGCGAACTGGAAATCGCGCGCCTGCTGCGGGCCATCAAGGCTGTCAAGAATGTGGTGTGGGTGACGGCCGACGTGCACTATTGTGCCGCGCATTTCTACGATCCGGCCAATGCGCAGTTCACCGACTTCGCGCCGTTCTGGGAGTTCGTGGCCGGCCCGATGAATGCCGGCGCATTCGGCCCCAACAAGCTGGACAAGACCTTCGGGCCGAGCGTCGTGTTCCAGAAAGCCCCCGTCATTCAGAACTCGTCGCCGTTCTCCGGCTACCAGTTCTTCGGCGAAGTGCTGATCGATCCGGCGACAAAGGCGATGACGGTCGAGCTGATCGACCTGAACGGGGTATCGCACTTCAGCAAGACGCTGGCGCCGCAGCTGGGTTGAGTGCGCATCCCATGCCTGGGCGCCAAGGCTGCCGGATGCGCCCGGCTGGCAGTCAGTGGGCAATCAGCAGCGGCACCGGCGCGCGCGCCAGCAGTTCGCGGGTGACGCCGCCCAGCATCCATTCACGGTAGCGGCTATGGCCGTAGGCGCCGCAGACCATCAGGCCGGCGCCGCTGTCGCGCGCCAGCGCCGCCAGCGCATGCCCGGCGGTGGTGGTCGTCCGTTCGAGCACCACGTCGACGCGTACGCCATGGCGCGCAAGCCAGAGTGCCAGGTCGGCGCCGGGCTGTTCGCCATGCTGCGTGGACAGGTCGTCGGGATTGATCAAGGCCAGCTTGACGGTGTCGGCCCGCACCAGCAGCGGCAGCGCCGCCGTCATGGCCCGCAGCGCCTGCTGGCTGCCGTCCCAGCCGGCCACCACGGTGCCGGGGAGCGGGGCGCCGCGGTATCCGGGCGGCACCACCAGCACCGGCCGGGCGCCGTGCAGGGCAAGGTGCTCGGGCAGGCGGCGCACGCGGACGGGCAAGCCCGGCGCGGTATCGTCCTGGTCCTGGCCGAGGATAACGAGATCCGCGTAGCGCGACTGCAGCAGCAGGCCGTACTGGGGCACGTCCTCGATCAGGCGGGTTTCGACCGACTGGATGCCGAGCCGGGCGGCCTGGGCGCTGAACTCGTCCAGGCGCAACTTTGCCAGCTGGCGCATGCCGTCGAAGTCGGCCGCCGGCGCCGGCGCCGCCATCGAGCCGGCCAGCAGGGCGAAATCCAGCCAGGCGATGCCGGTGGCGGCGCTGCCGACGACGTGGGCGCCGTAGTCCCTGGCCAGCAGCGCCGCGGCGTGCATCCGGGCTTCCTGCTCGGGACTGCCGTCGACATGGACAACGATCGTTTTCACTATGGCGCTTCCCTGATGCCGGTACCATCGTTTGACCTTGCGCCGGCGGCGTGAAAGCGGAGACAGTGTCGTCGCTTGATCTGCATCAACAGTCTAGCTACCTCCCCCAGGGTTTCACCGGCAATGCAAGCGGCATGCCTTGATCGTGCTCATATTGCGCCCGCTTCCCGCTCCTAGGATGAACAACGCACGGGCAGCGACGCCATGTTCGGGGCGCCAGTCCGGCCAGCCGGTGTGGCGGTGGCGTCGCCGTGCGCTTTCAATTTTGTTCGCTTCCCAGGAGGACATCATGGCCAGCAATCTGACACGCTTCGATCCGTTCAACGACGTGGCCCGGCTCGATCCCTTTCGCCGGATGGAAGACCTGATGCGCGAATTCGCGATGTCGCCGATGCTGCGCAGCGCCGAACCGGAGCGCCAGATCCGCGTCGATGTGAACGAAACCGACCAGGCCTACCTGGTCAAGGCCGACATGCCGGGTATCAAGAAGGACGACATCCGCATCTCGGTCGAGGGCAACACGGTGACCATCAGCGCGACCATGCAGGAGGAAAAGCAGGAGAGCGCGGCGGGCGCCGTGTACAGCGAGCGCTACAGCGGCGCGCTGTACCGTAGTTTCAGCCTGCCACAGGAAATCGACGATGCGACCACCGAGGCGACATACCAGGACGGCGTACTGAGCCTGACCTTGCCGAAAAAAACCGGCAAAGCCAGGAAACAGATCACGATCCAGTGACCGTAACGCCGCCGCGGCGAATCAGTCCTGTCCGATCGAACCCGTCTTTTCCCGTCCTGGTGCCGTGTTGGTCGGGATTGCGTTGGAACAAGCCGGCGGCGTCGCCGGCGCCGCCTGGCGATCCGACCAGATCCGTGCCAGGAACGCGTCGAGCGCCATGAAGCTGGCGCTCGGGGCGCTCAAGTGCGGACAATGGCCGACATTGTCGACCACGCGCAGGGTGCTGTTCGGCAGGTGTCGCAGCAGGTAGGGGCCGACTTCGTGCGGTACCAGCAAGTCGTCGCTGCACTGCAGTACCAGCGCCGGCACGGTGGAGCGCGGCAGGTCGGCGCGATGATCGGACAGAAAGGCAACGCGCGCGAAATGGCGCATGATCGCCGCATCGTTGCGGCAGAAGCGCCGTGCCAGCTCGTTGGTCAGCGCCGGGTGGTGCTCCCCTCCCGTGACCAGCGGCGCAAAGTCCATCGACCAGCCCAGGAAATTGTCTTCCATGGTCGCGAGCAGCATTTCCAGGTCCTCCGGATTGAAGCCGCCGATATAGTCGCCGTCGTTGACGAAACACGGCGATGGACTGAGCATGACCTGCGCCGCAAAGCGCGCCGGTGCGCGGATCGTCGCCAGCATGCCGATCATGGCGCCGACCGAATGGCCGACCAGCACTACCGGGCCGCGTGCGCAGGACTCCAGGATATCGAACAGGTCGTCGACATGGCCTTGCAGCGTGGCGTACTTATCGCGGTCGTACATCTGCACGTCCGATGCGCCGCACCCGACCAGGTCGTAGGTCACGGTACGGTAGCGCTCCTCGAGCACCGGCGCCAGGTAGCGCCACATGGTCTGGTCACAACCGAAACCGTGGATGAACACGATGGTGGAGGTGCCGGAACCGGCGACGTGGACATTGTTGCGGAATCGGACCGACATGCGAGAAACCCCGGCAAAAATAATGTACGGACAAGCAGAGATCGAAATTCTAATATAACTTTCATGCGCATGGCATCCCGTCGGTTTCAATCGAGCACTTTATCCGCATCGAACTGGATTACGATGTGCCCAATCCATTTGGAAAGCATGACGATGCCGGAACAAGCACTGCCCGATGCGGGGAATACCCGCGCATTATTGGACGAACTCGACCGCTACCGGTTCCTGGCCAGGCTCGACGAGGTGCTCGGGGGCCTGGCCGAGCCCGGCCAGATCGCGCAGGCCGCCGCCAGCCTGCTGTGCGCGCATCTCGAGGGCGACCATTGCCGCTACCTGGATCGGCCCGGTGCAGGCTGGGACCGCCTGGCAGGCGGCCTGCAGCATGTCGGCACCGACCCGGGCGGCGGGCAGGACGCGCCGCCCGGCCGCACCGTGCTGGCCTGCGTCGTTGACGACTGCACGGCCGACGTCCGCTTCGCCGGCTACCTGCCGCCCGCCGTGGCCGCATTGCCAGGGGCATTCATGGCAGCCCCCGTAATCGAGGCCGGGCAGACCCTTGCCTGGATGCTGGTGGCGCAGGATGCTCCCCGGCACTGGACGGCAACCGACGCCGCGCTGTTGTCCGCTGTCGCCAGGCGCTGCCACGCATTTATCGAAAATAACCGGATGGAAACGGAGCTGCGCAGCGCCGAGAAGCGCATCCGTGCCAACCACGACTATCTGCGCCTGCTGATCGACAGCGGCGAAGAAGGGTTTTATTCGGTCGACCGGGACGGCGTCACGATCATGTGCAATACGGCGTTCCTGAAAATGCTCGGCTTCGCGCGCGAAGAAGACGCGGTCGGCCGCAAGCTGCACGGCATCATCCACCATCGGCATCCGGACGGTGCCGAGTACGACGTGTGCGACTGCCCGATCTACCAGTCGGCGCGCTTCGGCACCTTCGCCCACGTCGAGGACGAAGTGTTCTTTCGTGTAGACGGCTCCGAATTTCCCGTCGCATACCGGGCCCGGCCGGTCTGGCAGGACGGTGAACTGCAAGGCGCGGTCTGCACCTTCGTCGACGTCACCGAGCGCAGGCGCACCGAGCTCGCCCTGCGCCAGAGCGAGGCGCACCTGGCCTCGCTGTTCGCCCAGACCGGCGCCGGCATCAGCGACGCCGACCTGGGCGGCAGGCTGGTGCGGATGAACGAGCGATTTTGCCGCATCGTGGGACGCGCGCGCGAAGACTTGCTGGGCATGCGCATGCGGGACATCACCCATCCGGACGATCTGGCGCGCAGCGTCGCGCTGTTCGAACGCGCCGTGGCCACCGGCGAGCCGTACGAGATCGAAAAGCGCTATGTAAGCCCGGACGGGGGCATCGTATGGGTCAACAATACGGTGAGCCCGGTACGCGCGCCCGGCGGGGAGATCGAGAGCATCCTGGCGGTGTCGGTCGATATCAGCGAACGCAAACGCGCCGAAGAGGCCTTGCGCGAGGCCGACCGCAGGAAGGACGAGTTCCTCGCCATGCTGGCGCACGAACTCAGGAACCCGATGGCGCCGATCCGCGCCGCCGCCGACCTGATGGCGGTGGCGCGGCTGGAACCGGAGCAGCTCAGGCGCACCAGCCAGATCATTTCGCGTCAGGTCGGCCACATGACCGGCCTGGTCGACGATCTGCTGGATGTGTCGCGGGTGACCCGCGGCCTGATCACGCTGGACAAAACCGATCTCGAGGTGAAGCAGATCGTGGCCGACGCGCTGGAACAGGCCCGTCCCCTGATCGAACAGAAAGCCCATCGCCTGACGCTGGAACTGGACCCGGCGCCGGCCCATGTGGTGGGCGACCACAAGCGCCTGATCCAGATCCTGACCAACCTGCTGAACAACGCCGCCAAGTACACGCCGCGCGGCGGCAGCATCCACCTGACCATGCAGGCCAGCGAGCGCCATGTGCGGCTGCGTGTGGCCGATAACGGCGTCGGCATCCCGCTCGAGCTGCAGCCGCGCATCTTCGACCTGTTCGCCCAGGCCGAGCGCAGCCCCGACCGCTCCCAGGGCGGGCTCGGCATCGGCCTGGCCCTGGTCAGGAGCCTGGTCGAACTGCACGGCGGGACGGTGGCCTGCGAAAGCGCCGGCAGCGGCTGCGGCAGCGACTTCATCGTGACCCTGCCCAGGGCCCTCCCGCCGCAGGGCGATGCCGCATCCGCACGCGAGCGGCCGGACGGCACGCCCGTGTTCCAGGGGCGGCGCGTGCTGATCGTCGACGACAACGTCGACGCCGCCCGCATGCTGGCGATGTATCTCGAAGTGGTCGGCCATGAAGTCATGGTCGAGCATGCGGCCACGGTGGCGCTGGAGCGGGCCGACACGGCACGTCCGGACGTATGCATACTCGATATCGGCCTGCCCGAAATCGACGGCAATACGCTCGCCCGCATGCTGCGCGCCCGCAGCGCGACCGCCGGCGCGCTGCTGATCGCGCTGACCGGCTACGGCCAGGAACAGGACCGCGAACGCGCCATGGCGGCCGGCTTCGATCACTTCCTGGTCAAGCCGGTCGACGCCGGCGCCATGCTCGACCTGATCGAAATGGACTCGGCCCGCCGCTAGAAAGATTGCGGCCGCATGCTTTCTTCAGGCAAACTCCACGGCGGATTGAACCATTCGCCGCCAACCGGGTATATACCGGAAACCGTGGAGACCCAGCTTGGACAGAATAACCGACGACCCCGCGCTCCTGGCCCGCACGGCCGAGGGCGAAGCCTGCCTGGTCGGCCGTATCGCGGCCGGCGACCGGCGCGCCTTCGAGGCGCTGTACCGCGCCTATTTCCCGCGCCTGGGGCGCTTTTTGCAGCGCATGACGCGCAGCAGCACGCTGATCGAGGAAATCGTCAACGACACGCTGCTGGCGGTATGGCGCAAGGCGGCCACCTTCGACGGCAGCAGCAAGGTGTCGACCTGGATCTTCGCGATCGCTTACCGGCGCGCCTGCAAGGCGCTGCAGGCCTTCGACGAGCCGGTGGACGCCGGCGTCGACGAGCGCGAGGGCGTGGATGCCGACCGCCCCGACTGGCAATTCGAGCGCGCGCGCCTGGCGCACGCGGTGGACGCCGCGCTGGCCCAGTTGCCGCTGGCGCAGCGCACCGCATTCCAGCTGACCCTGTACCACGACATGAGCCAGGCCGAAATCGCCGAGATCATGGCGTGCCCGGTCAATACGATCAAGACGCGGCTGTTCCATGCCCGCAAGCGCCTGGCGCTGCTGCTGGACGGCCAACTGGAGGAACGCCCATGAATCCGCACCGCGAAGCGCAGGAAGCGCTGCCATGGCTGGCCAACGGCAGCCTGACCGGCAGCGAACTGGAACGGGTGCAGGCGCACCTGAAGGGGTGCGCGGCATGCCGCGCCGACCTGGCGGCGCTGCACACGCTGCGCGCCGCCGGCACCGGCGCCGGGCCCGACTGCGACCCCGACGCCGCGCTGGCGCGCCTGCTGCCGCAGCTGGATGCGCTGCCGCCCGCGCAGCCGGCCGCGCCCGTACCGCTGGCGCCCGTGCCCGCACCGCTGCCGGCGCGGCCGTCGCCCCTGCCTGGCTGGCGCACGCGCCTGGCCGCCAACGATGGGCGCTGGCTGCGCGTCGCCGTCGGCGCGCAATGCTGCGTGATCGCCGTGCTGGCCGGCCTGCTGGCGCGGCCTTCGGGTGGCAGCCAGGCGCAGGCCGGCGACTACCGCGTGCTCGGCGCCGCCGCCGGCACCCAGAGCCGGCTGATCGTCATGTTCAAGCCGGACACGCCGGAACGCGAGCTGCGCCGCCTGGTGCTGGAAAACGGCGCCCGCATCGCCGGCGGGCCGACCGCCACCGGCGCCTGGGTGCTGGCCACGGAGCAGGCAGCCGATGCGGTGGCCGGGCGCCTGCGCGGCGCGGCCGCCGTCACGCTGGCCGAGCCGCTCGGCGCGGAAGGCCGGCCTTGAAGCGCCTGCGCAGGCTCGCTGGGCTTGCCGCGTTGCTTCTGTGCGCGCTGGCGCAGGCGCAATCCGACACCGCGCCGGTAATGCACCCCGATCCGGTGGCCGAAGCCGCGCAGCACCAGGTGCTGGTGATGCTGCGCCTGCCGGCCGGCCACTTCCGTCCCGATGCCTCGTATGGCGGCGGCTACCTGAAGGACAGCGGCAGCGCCGCGCGCCGGCGCGTGGCCGCCGACATCGCCGCCGCCCACGGCCTGCAGCTGCGCGACAACTGGCCGATGCCGGCCATCGGCGTCGACTGCTTCGTGATGGAAGCGCCGGATGCGGTGCCGTCCGCGCGCGTGCTGGACGCGCTGGCGCACGATGCGCGCGTGGCCTGGGCCCAGCCGCTGGCGGACTACCACGGCCTCGGCGATGCCGATCCGCTGTACCCGGCCCAGCCGGCGGCGCAGGACTGGCACCTGGCCGAACTGCACCGGGTCAGCACCGGCCGTAACGTCACCGTCGCCGTGGTCGACAGCGGCGTCGACGCTACCCATCCGGACCTGGCCGGCCGCGTCAAGCTGCGCCGCAATTTCGTCGATGCCGCACCGGACCCCGCCGAGGTCCACGGCACCGCCGTCGCCGGCATCATCGGCGCCCGCAGCGGCAACGGCGTCGGCATCGCCGGCATCGCCCCGGACGCGTCGCTGATGGCGCTGCGCGCCTGCTGGGAAACCGGCGGGCGCGCCGCGCGCTGCAACAGTCTCACGCTGGGCAAGGCGATCAACTACGCGCTGGAGAACGGCGCCGACATCATCAACCTGAGCCTGGCCGGCCCGCCCGACCGCCTGCTGCAAAGCCTGCTGGAGGCGGCGCTGGGACGCGGCGTGACCGTGGTCGGGGCGGCCGATCCGCAGCGTCCCGACGGCGGCTTCCCGGCCTCGCTGCCGGGCGTGATCGGGGTCGCGCGCAGCGGTGACCGCCACGCGGCACTGTCGAACCTGCTGTACGCGCCGGGCACCGACGTGCCGACCTGCGCGCCGGGACCGCGCTGGAACCTGGTGTCCGGCTCCTCGTACGCGGCGGCCCACGTCGCCGGCCTGGCCGCGCTGCTGGCCGAGGTGCGCCCGCGCGGCGGCGTGCGCCTGCTCCCGGCTGGTAACATAGATGCATGCGCTGCCCTGTCGCGGGCGGCGAAAGCCTGCGTCTGCCTATGCCCCCCGACCGCCGCCACGACACCGCCACCTTCGCGCTTGCCGCCTGCGCGCTGATCTGCCCCAGCGGGCCCGCCCGCTGTCAGACCAGTGCCGACCTGACCCTCGTCTCCGAATATGCCGGACGCGGCATCGCGCTGGACACCCGTCCGGCGTTGCAGCTGCGCGTCGAGCACGAGACCGCCGCCGGCTGGTATGCCGGCGCCTTCGCCTCGCCGGTGCGGCTCGAGGGGCGGGCCCAGGGCCAGCTGATCGCCTACGGCGGCAGGGCGCAGCGGCTCACGTCCACGCTGTCCTGGGACGCCGGCGTCACCCGCAGCACCTTCCTGCGCGACGGCCGCTGGAATTACCATGAGTTCTACGCCGGCCTGGCGACGCAGCGCGGCAGCGCGCGCCTGTTCTATTCGCCGGCGTATTACGGGGAAGGGCGCAGCCTGTACCTGGACCTGAGCGGCGCCTATCCGTTGTCCGACTGGTTGCGCCTGGCCGCACATGCCGGCCTGCTGCATCCGATGGGCGGCTACGAGGGCTCGGTGGACAGCGTCGGCAACAGCGGCGACGCGCGCATCGCCCTGGTCGCCGACATCGGCGACTGCACCGTGCAGGCCGGCGTGCAGACGCGCTGGCGCAGCTACCTGTCGGAATTCCCGCGCGCCCGCGCGTTCACCGCGAGCCTCAGTTTGCATTTCTGAAAAAATATTGAACCTTTAGCGTGCCGGCGGGTATTCACGGGTCAGATGTCCCGATCCACCCGACAGGAGCACGCCATGCAGACCCGATCCCGAGCCCCCGCGCGCCACGGCGCCAGGCTGTTGTCCGTCGTGTTGTCCGGCGCGTTCTTCGGCGCCGCCTTGCTGTCCTGCGGCGGCGACGACGACGCGCCCGCCACGCCGGCACCGCCGCCGGCGCTGTCCGCGTTCACTGCCGCCAACGTGGTCGCCGACAGCGCCGGCGCGGCCGCCCACGTGGATCCGAACCTGGTCAACGGCTGGGGCATCGCCTTCAATCCGACCGGCTTCGTGTGGGTGGCCAACCAGGGCACGGCGACCTCCACGCTGTACGACGGCAGGGGCAATCCGCAAACCCTGGTCGTGGGCGTGCCGGCGGGGACGGGCGGCAGTGCCGGACCGGCCGGCATCGTCTACAACGGCACCCAGGACTTTCGCGTGAGCGCGGGCACTGCCAGCGGCGTCGCAGCCTTCATCTTCGCCGGTACCGGCGGCACCCTGTCCGGCTGGGCGCCGGCGGTCGACCGCCTGCATGCCATCACGACCGTCGATACCGCCGCCGGCGGCGCCGCCGGCGCCGCGGCCTACACCGGGCTGACGCTGGCCAGCTATAACGGCATAAACTATTTATACGCGGCCGACTTCCGCAACGGCCGCATCGACGTCTACGACCCGGCCTGGAAGAAGGTGACCCTGCCCGGCGGCGGCTTCACCGACGGCGGACTGCCGGCCAGCTATGCGCCCTACGGCATCCAGGCCGTCGGCAACCGCATCTACGTGACCTACGCGCAGCGCGCTACCAGCGGGCCGGGCGAGAACCGCGGCCCCGGTCTCGGCATCGTCGACGTGTTCGATCCGAGCGGCGCCCTGGTCCGGCGCTTCGCCACCGGCGGCGTCCTGAACGCGCCCTGGGGCATCGCGCAGGCCCCGGCCGGCTTCGGCAGCGCCGCCGGCATGCTGCTGGTCGGGAACTTCGGCGACGGCAGGATCAACGTCTTCGATCCGGCCAGCGGCGCTTTGGTCGGCGTGCTGGCCAAAGCGGACAAGACCCCGATCGCGATCGACGGCTTGTGGGGCATCGCTTTCGGCAACGGCGTCAACGAGCAGCCGGCGACCACGCTGTTCTATGCCGCCGGCCCGGCCAACGGCACGCACGGCGCCTACGGGCGCATCGACCCCCAATAAACACGATGGGTCACGACAGAATTCGCAGCAGCGATGGCGACCGGATCACTTCGATTACCGGCGCACTTTTTTAACAGGGATGGAGAACCACATGAAAAACTGGATGGCGGCTTGCTGCATGGGATTGCTTCTGTCGGCGCAACAGGCGTATGCGGCGAGTTCCTCGGGCTGCGAAAACGGCGGCTTCACGGTGCTCGGCAAGAGCGGCGTGCAAACGGTATCGGTGGCGCCGGGCAGCGTGGCATCGACCTTCCGCGTGCAGGGGCGCTACGTGCAGTTCGACGTCGATGCCGCCTCGTTCGGCGTGCTGAACTACGCGATGACCGGCGTCGCCAATAAAAAGGACATCACCGGCGGCCGCGCCACTCCGGTCTTCGACAGCAAGCTGCCGGACCACCGCGGCCTGTTCCTGAACAGCGCCGTGACAGTCGAGCTGAGCGATTCGGCCGACATCGTGCTGACCCGCACCGGTCCCGGCCTGACCATGAAGATCCAGGCCAAGGATTGCGCCAACGGCGGCATCTTCCAGATGGAAGTGGCGCGCGCCGACGAGACCAAGACCGTGTTCACCCACAAGCTGGCGCAGAGCGCCTTCTACTTCGACAACCGCAACTTCCGCAACCGCGAAGGCGAGGTCGTGCCCTTCAAGGACACCACGCTGACCATCGGGACGCGCATCAATTTCGGCAACGATTATTCGTCGAAGTTCGTCGGCCGCGACAGCCCGCAGTTCGCCGACCGCATCGCCGAACCGCTGTGCACCAACAACATCGCGACCCGCACCGGCGGCGTCGCCCGCGTCCTGCATTGCGGCGGCGTGTCGCAGTGGTCGGTCGCCAGTGGCGGGCGCATGGGGCAGGTGATGGGCGAGGATGCCACCGAGGTCGCGCCCCCGGCCACGGCCTGCACCCACAAGTGCCAGGCCCAAAACCAGACGCAGGGCGCCGCCGTGGTACTGGGCTCGCCGTTCCCGGTGGCCGACGCCGACCGCCTCAAGCCGCGCTTCGCGCAGTAATGGCGGGCGGGCGGCCCTCGAGGATCAGACCGGGGCCGCGGGGGCCTGCACGTCGCCCAGTTCCGACTGGCGCGACAGGTGCTGGACGATGAACCAGCTCTGCAGCTCGTTGGTGCGCACGATTTCGCTGACGATCAGGTCATTGGTGCCGTCGTCGCCGACATCGTCGGCGGCGCGCGCCAGCGGACGCGCGTCCAGCAGGATCGTTTCGTGGCCATTGGCCAGGCGGTCGAGCTGGGCGCGGGCGCTCTCGCGGCCGCGCGGTGCGCGTGCGATTTCCGATTCGGCGGCGACGTCGCCCGGCAGCGCGACCGTGACCCCGCCCAGCGTCTGGATGCGCTCGGCGATCGAATCCATCAGCTCGGCCTGTTCTTCGTAGTGCTTGTCGAACAGCAGGTGCAGTTCGTAGAAGGTGGCGCCGGCGGTCTGCCAGTGCGCCTTCTTGTAGGCGTCGCGCATGGCCATGGTATGCGCCAGCAGGCGGTTGAGCGCACGCACGCTCTTGGAACGGACTTCTTCCGACAGTCCGATGCGGACCGGCGCCAGTGCGCCGAATTCCTGGACGATATGCTTGTTTTCTTTCGCCTTTTTCTTGTCAGCCATTATTACTCTCGCAGTAGGTTGGAAAAGCCATGCCGCCGAAGGAGCGGCACGGGCGTTGCGAAAATATACAGAACTGACGAAATTGATGGCGCTTGTTACGATTGGCGGCGCTTCAGGCCAGCAGCGCCGGCAGCAGCGCGGCGGCCGGCTTGTGCACCTTGGCGTAGCGGCGTGGCGGCGCCGCCGCGATCTTGCGCGCGTCGATGACATGCAGCCCCGGCTGCAGCTTCCTGGCTGCGGCCAGGAAGCGTTCGAACATGGCATCGTCCGCCGTCGCGCCGCGGACCAGCACGTCGAAGCGGACGCCGGCGAGGGCGTTCAGGGCGGTGTCGTGATCCGGCACCGCAACCAGTTTGAGTGCGGATCCACCAATGAGTCCGGCAGCGGTGTCGTGCAGCGGTTTGTCGTCGCCAACGAGGAGAACATAGATCGGCATCGCACCGCCTTTATCGGTAAATGGGTACCAGATGGTAACGCTAGAATTGCCTTACGGCATTCAGCTCAGTCCTATTGTTCACGTAGGACTATGCTTACGCGGAGGCAATCTCCAACGCGGGGGAATTCACGCCGGCGGCATCGTCCAGCCAGCCGAGCAGCTGCTCGAGCGGCATCGGGCGGTGATACAGGAAGCCCTGCATGTAGGGGCGGCCGTGTGACTTCAGGTAGCACGCCTGCGCATCCGATTCGATGCCTTCCGCGACCACGCGCAGGCCGAGGTGGCCGGCCATGGACAGGATCGATTGCACGATCGCGGTGCCGCTCTCGTCGTGCGGCGTGTCGTGCATGAAGCTCTTGTCGATCTTCAGTTCGTACAGCGGCATCTTCTTCAGGTAGGCCAGGTTCGAGTAGCCGGTGCCGAAGTCGTCGACCGAGAAGCGGATGCCGAGCGCGCTCAGCTCGTGCATGCGCGCGATGGTCTGGGCGATGTCCTCGACCAGCAGGCCTTCGGTCACTTCGAAGATCAGCTGCTCCGCCGGGGCGCCGGTCTCGAGCAGGATGGCGCGCACCTGCTCCACGAAATCCGGCTGGCGGAATTGCAATGGGCTGACGTTGATCGACAGCGGTATCGGATGCCCGGCGCGGTCCAGCGCCAGCCAGGCCGCGCAGGCCTGGCGCAGCACCCAGTGTCCGAGCGGGACGATGATGCCGCTCGATTCCGCCGCCGGGATGAAGATGTCGGGGCGGACCATGCTGCCGTCGGCGCGGCGCCAGCGCATCAGGAGCTCGGCGCCGGCCGGCGCGCCGCCGTGGTCGACCTGCAGCTGCAGGTGCATCGCCAGCTCGCCGTTGACCAGGGCCTGCGCCAGGTCGCGCTCGAGCGTCAGCTTGTGCTGGGCTTCGGCCAGCATCGCGCTCTCGAACAGCACCACGCCGTTGCGGCCGCCGGCCTTGGCGCGGTACATCGCGGTGTCGGCTTCGCGCAGCAGGTCGTGCGCATCGGCGCAGCCGTGCTGCACCAGCGTCACGCCGATGCTGGAGGCGATGCGGTAGGGCTGGCCATCGAGGTCGAGCGGCGCCGCCAGCGCGCTGCCGACCACGCCGGCCAGGTCGAGCGCGCGCTGCGTCACCGCCGCCGGATCCGTGCCCAGGCCGTCGACCAGCACCACGAACTCGTCGCCGCCGATGCGTGCCACGGTGTCGCAGGTGCGCACCGCCTGTGCCAGGCGCGCCGCGGCATGGCCGAGCAGGGCGTCCCCGACCGCATGGCCGCGGGCGTCGTTGATGTCCTTGAAATTGTCGAGGTCGAGATAGAGCACGGCGCCCAGTCCATTGCCGGCGCGGGCTTGCTCGACCACCGCGCCGAGGCGCTCCATCAGCAGGCGCCGGTTCGGCAGCCCGGTGAGCACGTCGTAGAAGGCCAGGCGGTGGATCGCGTCGGCCGCCATGCGGCGTTCGGTGATGTCGCGCCCGACCACGACCCAGTGGCTGGTCGGCTCGCCGGCGCGCGAGAACGGCACCGCTTCGAGTTCGACCCAGAAGGTCTCGCCGGCCCGCGTGTAGCAGATCAGCTCGTCGTTGCAGGGCTGGCCGGCGATCAGCGCCTCGAACAGGCGCTTGAGGACCGCGGGATCGGTCTCCGGTCCTTGCAGCACGTGCAGGCTGTGGCCGACGATCTCCTCGCGCGTGTAGCCGGTGCGGCGCAGGAAGGCGTCGTTGGCGAAGGTGATCGGCTGCGGCGCCTGCTGGGCATCGGCCGCCTTGGCGATCAGCACCAGGTCGTTCAGGCGCGAGACCGCGGCCGAGGTGAGTTCGAGGTCGGACAGCGAGCTCGACAGGCCCTTGAGCAGGGTGCTGCTGGTCAGCACCAGCATCGCGCCGGTGGTGCCGTAGTTGAGGGCGGCCACCAGGGATGCCTTGAGCGGATCGTGTTCCCAGCCGGGCACGTGCAGCACGATATGGCCGTCGGCGCCGAGTGCGACCAGCGAGGCGGCGCCGAGCACGAGCGCCAGCATCGCCGGGCGCATGCCCAGCAGGATGGACGCGATCAGCGGCGGTCCCAGCAGGTAGCTCAGGCTGGCCGCGCCGACGGTCAACATCAGGACGACCGACAGCAGGTAGACCACCGTCAGGAAATGCAGCACGCGCGCCGTATACGACAGCTTCCTGAGCCGCCAGACGGCGAAGATCCAGACCAGCGCGACCGAATCGGCGACGGCGACGGTCCACATGCCCTGGGACACCAGCAGCGGAAAGATCGCGACTGTCGAGAGGCTGCCCACGACGAGTACCACCGCAAGCAGGGAGGTGAAGGTCCGTTCCCGCCAGGCGGCGATATCGTTGACGTTGGCCATGAGGATGAGGGCGGCACTTCTGCGGCACGCCAATGGAGAAATTGATGAATTTGAAGAATCATAAATTGCCGATAGGTAATTGTCACCAAGTTTTTGACAAATGTGTGTCAATTCCGTATGACCGCAACGCAGGTGTGTGGCCATGTCTTTACGCGAGTGGCGTGCAACCGGCGGCGGCGCTGCACACTGCAAAAAGATGGCTGGCGGTACACAAAACCCGGTAGAAATTATTGTCTTTGAGGAATGATGCCGATATGATTGGTGCCTTCTCATACCCACGGCAACTATTTTATTGCCCCCAGGATGTCAAAGCGCCACCAGCAATCGCCAGGGTCCCACACCGGCTTCCACCCCAGTCCATTGAATGTCCCCGCCGGGGTGCCCGTTTTCAGTGACTCGCCGGCCGCTACCGGTGGCAAACCGTCCCGGCTGCTGCTAGTCGACGACGAAGCGCATGCCTTGCGCTCGCTCGGCCAGCTGCTGCACGGGCGCGGCTATCACCTGACCTGCGTCGCCAGCGGCGGCGATGCCCTGGCGCGGCTGGCGTGCGAACGCTTCGACCTGGTGCTGCTCGACCTGCGCCTGCCGGACGTCGGCGGCAACCAGGTCATGGACTTCATCAACGCACAGGGTATCGACGCCGGCGTGATCGTCCTCAGCGGCATGGTCGAGATCGATGCGGCGATCGGCGCCCTCAAGCGCGGCGCCCACGACTACCTGCGCAAGCCCTACAGCCGCGAGGAACTGCTGCAGACGGTCGCCAACGCGCTGCAGCAGCGCCGCCTCGAGCAGGGCAACCGCCTGATCGCCCGGCAGCTGGAAAACTCGGAAAAGATGTACCGCTACCTGGTCGACTCATCGCCGGACATCATCTACACGCTCGATCACGACGGCCGCTTCACCTTCGTCAACGACCGCGCCTGCCAGATGCTCGGCTACGCCCGGCGCGAGCTGATCGGCCGCCATTACTCGATGCTGGTGCACGAGGACGACCTGGAACGTGCGCGCCACGCGTTTCACGAGCGCCGCGCCGGCGAACGCGCCGCGCGCAACGTCGAGCTGCGCCTCGAATGCCGTGCCGGCACCCGTCATGCGCACGCCTTCAACACCACGGCGATGACCATTTCGCTGAATGCGATGGGCATGCACCTGCCGGACCGGGCACCGGGCGAGTCGTCCTTCATCGGCACCTACGGCATCGCGCGCGACGTCAGCAGCCGCAAGCGCGCCGAAGAGGTGATCTACCACCAGGCCTACCACGACATCCTGACCGGCCTGCCGAACCGCACCCTGTTCAAGGACCGCCTCGGCCTGGCGCTGCACCAGGCTCGGCGCAAGCGCGCGGAACTGGCGGTGATGTTCGTCGACCTGGACCGCTTCAAGCTGGTCAACGACACCCTCGGCCACGTGAAAGGCGACGAACTGCTGCAGCAGGTCGCCGGGCGCCTGAAGGAATGCCTGCGCCAGGGCGATACGCTGGCGCGCCAGGGCGGCGACGAATTCACTCTGGTCCTGCCCGAGCTGCGCGACCGCGAGGATGCGCGCATCGTCGCCGCCAAGTTCCTCGAGCGCCTGCACCAGGCCTTCGACCTCGACGGCAATGAAGTCCATATCTCGGCCTCGATCGGCATCGCGGTCTACCCGGAACACGGCGAGACCATCGATGAGCTGCTGCGTCACGCCGACATCGCCATGTACCAGGTGAAAGGGTGGGGCAAGAACGGCCACGCCTTCTACGACCCGGCGATGCAGGATGCGGCGCACCAGAAGATCGCGCTCGAACAGGGCTTGCGCAAGGCGCTCGAGAACGACGAGCTGGAGATGTACTACCAGCCGCAGATCGACGCCGCCAGCGGCCGCATCATCGGCGCCGAGGCGCTGATGCGCTGGAACCACCCGCTGCGCGGCGTGGTCTCGCCCGGCGAATTCTTGCCTTTTGCCGAGGAGAGCGGCCTGATGCTGCCGATCTCGGACTGGATGATCGGCGCCCTGTGCCGCGACATGGCCGCCTGGACCCACATCGGCGGCGGCCAGCTGAAGCTGTCGCTGAACGTATCGCCGCAATACCTGGACCGCGGCGATTTCTTCGACAAGATGCACGACGCGATGCTGCGCCACGGCGTCGCGCCCGGCGCCATCGAAGTCGAAATCACCGAAAACATCTGCATCCGCAACCCGCAGCGCGCCATCGAGCAGCTGAACAAGCTGGGGCAGCTCGGGGTGTCGGTGGCGATCGACGACTTCGGCACCGGCTATTCGTCGCTGGCCTACCTGCACCGGTTCCCGGTCCACACGATCAAGATCGACCAGTCCTTCGTGCAGGAGATCCACGACGAGAACGGCCACTACCCGGTGGTGCTGGCGATCATCTCGATCTCGCGCGGGTTGCGGCTGCACCTGGTGGCCGAAGGCGTCGAGACCGAAGTGCAGGCGCGCTACCTGCGCGCCCACGGCTGTCAGGCGATGCAGGGCTACCTGTTCCACCGGCCGATGCCGCTCGGCCGCTTCGTCGATGTGCTCCACGCGTGAGACCGCGCGTGGTACGATAGCGGCATGGTCGGCCGCACCGCCCGCCATGTCCCCCCGGCCCAGCAAACGCCGCGTAACCGTCGCCCCGCGACGCCCCTTACCGGACCCTGGCCATGCCTACTTACTCTCCCCGCGTGCTCGTCGTCGACGATGACTGCGACGTCGCCGATTTCCTGACCGAGGCCCTCGGCCTCTACGGCATCCAGGCGCGCCCCGCCTACGGCGGCGCCGAAGCGCTGCAGCTCGTGCGCGAATTCCGGCCCGACGCGCTGCTGCTCGACCTCGGCATGCTGAACATCGACGGCTTCGACGTCGCCGCCGCCGTGCGCGCGACCGGCCACTCACCTTATCTGGTGGCGCTGTCTTCCCATGGCGAAGCGGCCACCCGGGCACGCACGCGCGCCGCCGGCTTCAATGCGCACCTGGCGAAGCCGGCCAGCATCGATACCATCGTCTCGACGCTCAGGCACAGGCCGCTGGCGGCCTGAGGCGCCGGCCCTGCTGATCAGACCTGCTTGCGCTTGCGGAACACACCGAGGCCGGCGAGACCGAGGCCCAGCAGCGCCACCGAATGCGGCTCGGGTACCGGCGTCTCCGGCCCGAACACCTGGTCGCGCACGTTGACGGCAATGTCGGGGAAATTCGTGAAGACGCCGTCCACGCCGAGGTTGTAGGCGCTGGCGTAGGTCGATGGATTGTTCAGGTAGGTGTACGGAATCACGCTCAGGCCGGCGCCGTGGGCGGCGTTCACGCAGGCGGCGCTGAGCTGGCCGGTCGAGGGGCCGATGCCGTCGGCGATGGCGGCCACCTGGGCCGCCGCCGCGGCGGTGGTCGGGCAGGCGCCGAGGTAACTGACCGGAATGGCGGCATTGGCGTTCAGGTAGCTCACCTGGGTCGCGTCGAACGACTGCGTCAGGGCGCGCCCGGCAGTCGTGAAGTAACCGTTGTATTTGGTATCGGTCAGGCCGGCCAGGATCGCTTCCGCCACGGCCAGGCCGCCTTGCTTGGCTTCCGGGAAGACGCCGATGGCGATGCCGGTGGCCAGGTAGTTGTTGTAGGCCAGGTCGAGGAAGTCGCTGTACGAGGCGAAGGTGTACGACTGGGCGGGATCGAAATAGGTCTTGTCGGTGCAGTAACCGTTGGCATTGCGGCAGGTCACCGACAACTGGCGCAGCTGCGCCAGCGTGAACCTGGTGACGTCGTAGCTGCCATTGGCGGAGCGCAGGCCCGCGATGTCCGGATGCGTCGCCGCGTAGGCCACGACGTTGGTGGTGGCGTTCAGGGTACCGTCGTGCAGCATCACTGCCTTGTTGTCCGCGGTCAGGTAGACGTCGCCCTCGATGTAGTCGGCGCCCATGCGCATCGCCAGCTGGTAGGCCTGGATCGACTCTTCCGGCAGGTAGCCGCTGGCGCCGCGATGGGAAATCACCAGCGGGCGGTCGCCGGTCAGCGTCGGCGTGGCCTTGGCGGCGCCGGAAAACAGCGTCAGGGCGGCGAGCGGCAGCAGGCAGAGATGCATCGGTTGTTTCATGAGGCGGATCCTTTCGGGGTGGGGGAGGGTTCTCGATCAGTAAATTTCCGGCACGACGATCTCGGGCGGCACCGGCCGCCGCACGTAGTCCTCGTGGTATTCGCGCTGCGGCAGGTGGATTTCGGGGCGCTCGATCTCGACGTAGGGCATCTGCTGCAGCAGGTGGTGGATGCAGTTCAGGCGCGCCTTTTTCTTGTCGACCGCCTGCACCACCCACCATCTGGCTTCCGGAATGTGGGTCCGCTCCAGCATGATTTCCTTGGCCCTGGTGTATTCCTCCCAGCGCCGGCGCGATTCCAGGTCCATCGGGCTCAGCTTCCACTGCTTGAGCGGATCGTGGATGCGGCTCAGGAAGCGCGCGTTCTGCTCTTCGTCGGAAATCGAGAACCAGTACTTGATCAGCTGGATCCCCGAACGCACCAGCATGCGCTCGAATTCCGGCACGGTCTGGAAGAATTCCTCGTACTGGTCGTCGCTGCAGAACCCCATCACGCGCTCGACCCCGGCGCGGTTGTACCAGCTGCGGTCGAACAGGACGATCTCGCCGGCGGCCGGCAGGTGCGGCACGTAGCGCTGGAAATACCATTGCGTGCGTTCGCGGTCGTTCGGCGCCGGCAGCGCCGCCACCCGGCACACGCGCGGGTTCAGGCGCTGCACGATGCGCTTGATGACGCCGCCCTTGCCGGCGGCGTCGCGGCCCTCGAACAGGATGACCACCTTGTGGCCGGTCTGCACGACCCAGTCCTGCAGCTTGACCAGCTCGGCCTGCAGGCGGAACAGTTCGCGGAAATAGCGCTGGCGCGCATCGCGCTCGGCATCGCTGGCTTCCAGTTGCGGCAGCAGCGTGTCCGGGTCGAGGGCGCGGTCGTCGAGCTCGAGTTCGAGCTCTTCGTCGTAGCTGTCCAGGGCGTCGCGCTGGACGCGCTGGAGGATGTCGTCGTTGCGGTCGAATTCTTTCATGGCGGGTCCCGGCGGTCAGAACGGTTTCGAAAAAGGGGCAATCCGATTGCGTACTGTGGACAGCCGCGCGCCCGGACAGTTCGCGGCATGGGCGGTGGCTGGGGTATGCATGAAAGTTGACTCCGCGTTAATAATATCGGGCCAACTATAGAGGGGGATTGTGACCGCAACGTGACGCTACGGTACCGTGCAGACGTGGGGCGCCTCAGCGTGGCCGTTGCAGCCGCAGCAGCAGCCAGGCCACCGCCGCGGTGAAGGCGGCGGTAAAGCCGAGCACGATCCAGAAGCCGTGCGCATGCTGCGCCAGCGGCATGCCGCCGACGTTCATGCCGAGCAGGCCGGCGATCAGGTTGATCGGCAGCGCCATCACGGTGACGATGGTCAGCAGGAACAGGCTGCGGTTGTTGTCTTCATTGACCTGGGCCGCGATCTCTTCCTGCAGCAGCTTGATGCGTTCCTGCAGCGCGGCGAGGTCGCTCAGCACCACCGTGAATTCCTCGGTCGACTGGCGCAGGTCCTGGCGGTCCTCGGGCGCGACCCAGGCGGGCGGCCGTTGCAACAGCCGGAACAGCGCTGCCGGTTCCGGCGCCAGCAGGCGCTGCAGGCGCACCAGCACCCGGCGCAGCGCGCCCAGGTCTTCGCGCTTGCGCGTCAGGCGCCCGGCCAGCAGCTGGTCTTCGGTGGTGTCGACCCGGGCCACGGCCTCGCGCACGATATTCACCAGCACGTCGGCCTGGTCGCGCAGCAGGTGCACCAGCAGTTCCACCGGCGAGCGCAGCGGCGCGCCATGCAGCACCGCCTGGCGCAGGCGTTCGATCGATTCCAGTGGCTTGCGGCGCGCGCTGATCACGCCATGCGGGGTCACGTGCACCCACAGCGTGGAAATATCGGCGCTGTCGAAGGAAAAATTGTGCAGCACGTCGTTGACCACCGCGACCAGCGCATGGTCGACGACCTCGATGCGGGTCGAGCGCGAGCCCTGGTGCAGGATCTCGTAGAAGCCTTCGTCGAGGCCGGCGTGGGCGCGCAGCCAGCGCTCGCTGGCGGCGTTCGACAGGTTGAAATGGAGCCAGAAGAACTGGCCCGGGACCGCGTCGCTTGCCGAAACGCCGGCCGGCCGGCGCAAGCGGGCGATGGCGTCCGCTGCGCCGATCGCGGCTGTCCGGCCGTCGGCATCGATCAGGAAACCCCATACCAGGCCGGCATCATCGGAACCATACTGGAAGGCGGACAGGGACATGGCGTTCTCTCGGCAAGCGTTGCCGGGATTGTAGAGCAAGGCGCCTTGTCATGCTGCTGACATGGACGGCGATTATGCTGGCGTCTCTCTCTCCAAAGTGGTCCTTCGCAGGAACCCGGATTTGTCCGCCAGGCGCAGGTTTGGCGGACTTTTTTTTGCCCCGTTCCGCGGCGTCAACGCAGTACCGGGCCGGCAAAGGTCAGCCCGACCGTGGCATAGCGCTCGCTCGCGCCGCCGCCGATGCGGCGGCCGATCCCGGCATCGAGCGCAAGGTGGTCCGGCACCAGCGTGGCGCGCACCCCGGCCTGGGCCAGCGCGTGGCCGCGCGCGGTGCCGTAGGCTTCCAGCGTCAGCGTCAGCCTGGGCTGTGCCGCCCATTCGGCGCCGCCGGCCCAGAACAGGTCGGAGCGGTGGTCGGCATGGGCGCGCAGCCAGCCCAGGTTGGCGTGGACCAGCAGGCGGTCGTCGAAGCGCGACAGGCTGGCCGGCACCAGCACCGACAGGTCGCCGGCCACGCCCGCGCCCTGGCGGAACTGGTTGGCCACGGTCAGGCCGATGCCCCAGTCATTCGTTTGCAGCGGGCGGAACACGGTCTTGGCCTGCACGACGCCGGAGCGGTAGGCGCCGTCCGGGCCGTCCGGCTTGACGCGGCCCAGGCCCGCACTCAGTTCCCACGATTGCAAGGCGCCGCCGAAGTTGCAGGCAGGGACGGCCCAGTACTCGACCTGGGCGGCCGTGCGCTGGGTCCAGCTTTCGAAGTGGCAATTGCCGGGCGACTCGATGCTGGCGTCGTCGACCACCATCGGCCGCGTGGCCAGGGCCGGCACGCAGGCGGAAAGAAAGGTTGCGGTCCACAGGACGCGGCGTAGAAAGAGCATGTTCATCATGACAATGATACCGAAAGCAGGTGACGCCGGTTCAGGACGGGCTCGTTTCGATGCGATCGTGCTGCATGGCCGCTACAATGGGATGCCAACCAACGGAGAAAACCCCATGCAAACGCAAATCGACCAGATCCCATTCCGCCTGATGGACGGCAGCGAGACCACGCTGGCGGCCTACCGCGGCAAGGTGCTGCTGCTGGTCAACGTGGCCTCGCAATGCGGCCTGACGCCGCAGTACGAAGGCCTGGAACGGCTGTATGCCGCCAAGCGCGCCGACGGGCTGGAAGTGATCGGCTTTCCGGCCAACGACTTCGGCGCCCAGGAACCGGGCAGCAACGACGAGATCGCGCAGTTCTGCAGCACGACCTATGGCGTCGACTTCCCGCTGGCCGAGAAGATCTCGGTGAAGGGAGCGGCGCGCCATCCACTGTATGCGGCCCTGACCGGGGCGCAGCCGGCCGCCCAGGACCCGGCGCAGGGCGCGATGCGCGCCAAGCTGGCCGGCTACGGCTTTGCCCAGGACGACGCGGCCGACGTGCTGTGGAATTTCGAAAAATTCCTGGTCAGCCGCGACGGCCGCGTGGTGGCGCGCTTCAATCCGGACGTCACGCCCGAGGATCCGCTGGTGCAGGCGGCGATCGACGAACAGCTGCGCGCTTGATACGCACTTGATACGCGCTTGATGCGCGCTTGATGCGCGCCTGAGCGCCTCAGGCGCCGAGCGCCCGCAGCACGGCGTCGGTCGTGCGCACCTGCGCATACTCGCCGTGCAGATTGGCCAGCGCCATCAGGTGTACGTCTTCGGCGCTGCGCCAGGTGCCGCCGAAATCCTGCTTGTCGAAGGTGAAGCAGGCATCGGCCACCACGGTCGTGTCGAAGCCGAGGTTGCCGGCCGTGCGGGCGCTGGCTTCGACGGAGTTGTTGGTGCTGACGCCGGCGATCACCAGGTGCCGGATCGCGCGCGCATGCAGCCAGCGTTCCAGGCCGGTGTGGATGAAGGCGTCCGGCACGTTCTTCTCGACCACGTGTTCGTGCGCCAGCGGCAGGAAGCGTTCCTGGAATTCGGCGCCGGGCTGGCCCGGCGCGAACACCGAGGTCGGGTAGCGGCTGATGTGGCGCACGCAGACGACCGGCTGGCCGGCGGCGCGCCAGGCGTCCAGCAGCTGCGCGATGCGTTCCTCGGCCTGTGGATTGTTGCGTGGCGGCAGACGGTCGAGGCGCATGGCCTTTTGCATGTCGATCAGGATCAGGGCGGTCGGTGTGTCCATGCGGGTCCTTGTGGCGGCGTGTGGGGTCATGCCAGCTGTTTGTAATAGAAGGTGGTGGCGCACAGTCCGCCCCCGGGCAGCAGCGCATAATCCGGCACCACGCCGACGCGCTGCCAGCCGAGCCGTTCGTACAGGCGCGCGGCAGTGGCGCTGGCCGTATCCAGTACCAGCAGGTGGCGGCCCTGTGCGTGCGCCGCGCGTTCGGCGGCTTCCATCAGGCGCTGCCCGACCCCGGTTCCGCGCGCGCGGTGCCGCACCAGCAGCTTGGCGACGTCGGCGCGGTGCGGCTGGTTGTCCGGCATATCGGTGATGAGCTGCACCGTGCCGGCGATGCCATGCGCATCCTCGGCGACGATCAGGGTGCGCTCGCCGCGCGCCACGCTGTCGACCACGCCGCGCCAGAACCCCAGCGCCTTGTCGCGCGCCAGCGGCAACATGAAGCTGACCGAGGCGCCGCCTTCGACGCAGTCGAGCAGCACGTCTGCCAATTGTTCGACCTGCGCCGCCGCTGCGTCCGCGCCGAGCGGGCGCACCAGGATCTCGTTCACGATGGACTCCTTATTTAGGTGGTTTATGCGCCTGGGTCGTCAGCGCCACCAGGTAGCGCGCCGCCCTTGGCCCCGGGTTATGAAAAGCGATCGGCCGGTCGAGCCGCATCGCCAGGCAGTCGCCGGCCGCCAGCTGCCAGCGGGTGGCGCCGACCGTCACCTCCATCGCGCCTTCAATGATCCAGACCTGCTGGTCGACGTCGACCGCGCGTGCCGAGGTGTCGTAGGCAACGCGCGCACCCGGTGGAAAGCTGACTTCGACCAGCTGGATCGGCGACCACGCCGCGGGCGACAGGTTGCGCCGCAGGTAGCCGGAGCCGGGGTCGGTCCAGGCCGGCTGGTCGGCGGCGCGCGCGAGCGGCGAGGGCGCAGCGCCGGGCGGCGCCTCGAACAACGCGGCGACCGTGATCCCGAGCGCGGCGCTCAGCTTGTCCAGCACGGTGGCGGTAGCGCTGCTCTCACCGCGTTCGATCAGCGAGATGTTCGAGCGGCTGACCCCGCTGCGTTCGGCCAGCGCGGCCAGCGACAGGCCGGCGGCGTCGCGGGCGGACCGTATGCGCCCGGCGATGCGTTGATTGATGTCCATGGATGTCCACTATACTGGATATAATATTCCCGTAAAGTGGATTTTGGGTCTTCGGTGCGGCGCTGCCGGCGCTGGTGGCGATCAATTGCCGCGAGATGCGCCAGTAGGCGGCCTCAGCTTTCGCCCTTGTCCTTCGAGCGCCCCGGATCCAGCGCACCGGCAATCGTCCCCAGCAGTTCCAACGGCAACGGAAACACGATCGTCGATGACTTGTCGCCGGCGATCGTGCCGAGTGTCTGCATGTAGCGCAGCTGCATCGCCCCCGGCTGGCGCGCCAGCACGAAGGCGGCCTGCTGCAGCTTTTCCGAAGCCTGCAGCTCGCCCTCCGCGTGGATCACCTTGGCCCGTCGCTCGCGCTCGGCCTCGGCCTGGCGCGCGATCGCGCGCACCATCGATTCGTCCAGGTCGACGTGCTTGATCTCGACGTTCGCCACCTTGATGCCCCAGGCGTCGGTCTGGGTGTCGAGCACCTGCTGGATGTCGATGTTGAGGCGCTCGCGCTCGGCCAGCATTTCGTCGAGCTCGTGCTTGCCGAGGACGGCGCGCAGCGTGGTCTGGGCCAGCTGGCTGGTCGCTTCCATGAAGTTGGCGACCTGGATGATGGCCTTTTCCGGGTCGACCACGCGGAAGTAGAGCACGGCATTCACCTTCACCGACACGTTGTCGCGCGAGATCACGTCCTGCTTCGGCACGTCCAGCACCACGGTGCGCAGGTCGACCCGCACCATCTGCTGCAGCAGCGGAATGATGATGACCAGGCCCGGGCCCTTGACGCCCCAGAAGCGCCCCAGCTGGAACACGACGCCGCGTTCGTACTCGCGCAGCACCCGTACCGCCGACGCCACCAGTGGAAACAGCAGGACGACGATGGCGCCCAGGCCGACGCCGATATCGAGGATCATCGGTTTTCCCTCATGAAGCGTCCAGCGGCACCACATCCAGCGTCAGCCCCTTGCGGCCGACCACCCGTACGCTGTCCGCAGGCGTGAGCGGTCCGGTGCTGACCGCCTGCCACAATTCGCCCTCGATGCGCACCCAGCCGGCATGCGCATCGCCGGGCGCCACGTTCTCGACCTTGACCACGGCGCCGATCATGCCGGCCGTGCCGCTGGTGACGGGACGGCGGCGCGTGGCCAGCGCCAGGCGCGCGGTGCCGGTCAGCAGCAGGGCGCTGGTCACGGCGAGCGCGCCGATCAGCACCGGCGGGATGCCGTAACCAGGCAGCTCGGTGTCGATCAGCATCAGGGCACCGGCGACGAAGGCGACGATGCCGCCCAGGCCGAGGATGCCGAAGCTGGGCAGGAAAGCTTCCGCACCCATGAACAGCAGGCCGAGCGCGATCAGCGCAAGGCCGGCGTAATTGACTGGCAGCATCTGCAACGCATACAGGCCGAGCAGCAGGCAGATGGCGCCGACCACCCCCGGCGCCACGTAGCCGGGGTTCATGAATTCGAACACCAGGCCATACACGCCGAGCGTCATCAGCAGCAGCGCCAGGCTGGGGTTGGCGATGGCGTCCAGCACCCTGGTGCGCCAGTCGGGCATGAGCTCGACCGCCACGGCGGTGCGCGTGTCGAGACGGCGCGGCTGGCCGAGCACGGTGACGCTGCGGCCGTCGAGCTGCGCCAGCAGGGCCGGCACGTCGGCCGCGACCACCTCGATCACGTTCTGCTTCAGCGCTTCGTCGGCGGTCAGGCTGACCGCTTCGCGCACGGCGCGCTCGGCCCAGTCGGCGTTGCGGCCGCGCAGCTGGGCCAGGCCGCGCAGGTAGGCGGCGGCGTCGTTGACCTGCTTGCGGGTCATGGCCGAGCCGGCAGCGGGCTGGTCGGCCGTGCCTTCGGCCCGCTTGCCGTCCGGCCCTGCATTGCCGGCGCTGCGGCGCTTGTTGTCGCTATCGCCGGTGCGTGGGCTGCTCGCGGCAGGGTCGCGTGGCGGTGGCTGCGCCTGCGGCTGTTCGGGCTCCCGTGCCGGACCGCCGAGGCCGATTTCGACCGGCGTCGCCGCGCCCAGGTTGGTGCCGGGCGCCATTGCTGCGATGTGGCTGGCGTACAGGAGATAGGTGCCGGCGCTGGCGGCGCGGGCGCCGCCCGGGGCGACATAGGCCACCACCGGCACCGGCGAGGTCAGGATCGCCTTGATCGCGCTGCGCATCGAGGTGTCGAGGCCGCCGGGCGTGTCCATCTTGAGGATCAGCAGCTGGTGGTGCTGGGCGGCGGCGCGTTCGATGCCGCGCACGATGTAGTCGGCGCTGGCCGGGCCGATGGCACCGTCGATGGTGAGGATGCCGACGGGGGCGGCAGCATGCGTGCGCGCCGGCGCGAGCGCGAACAGCAGTGCCAGCGCGAGCGAGGGCAGGGCCAGCAACGCTGTCCGCATCCACGCCGGTATCCGCAGCAAGGCCGCTGTTTTCATGCGCCAGTCCCGTTCTCCTCAACGAGAATTTGACCGGCAGGAGCGCCTGCGGTTTCCGCTGAACCGGCGCGGTCTGCGTTGCCGCAAACGCCGCCGGCGTCACGCTGGCATGTCAGCCTTTCATGGTACGCACGTGCGCCAGCACGTCGTCTGCGCGACCGGCGCCGACCAGCGCGGCCGGGGTCTGGCCGCCCAATGCCGGCAGCGGCGCGTTCATCCAGGCATCGGCCGCGGCGTCGCCGCCGAGCACCTTGCCGGCTTCATGCATGACCGTGTAGTAGGCCTGCGCCTTGCGCGACTGTTGCTGGAAGCGGGCCTGCAGCGCCGCGAATGCATCGGGGGAAAGGGAATCGTCCTGGCTCATGGCGCGTATCATACCGAATCCACGGCATAATGGCTTCCATGGAATTCCAATTTCTCGGCACCGGCGCGGGCGCGCCCAGCAAGGCGCGTAACGTCAGCGGGCTGGCGCTGCGCACCCAGGGCGCGCCGCACTGGTCGCTGGTCGATTGTGGCGAGGGCACCCAGCACCAGATCCTGCGCAGCGCCTGGTCGCTGCACACGCTGCGCGCCGTGTTCATCACCCACATGCACGGCGACCACTGCTACGGTCTACCCGGGCTGCTGGCCAGCGCCGGCATGCAGAACCGCAGCGCGCCGCTGTTCGTCGTCGGGCCGGCGCCGCTGCGCGCCTTCCTGCAGGGGGTGATGGCCACCAGCGAGCTGGGCCTGCCGTTCCCGGTCGAGTTCGTCGACGTCGGGCGCCTGCAAGGGGCCGATCCCTTGCCCGACCTGCGCGTGCACGCGGTCGCGCTGTCGCACCGGGTGCCGTGCTGGGCCTATGTCTTCACCGAGCGCAGCGTCGAGCGCCGCCTCGACAGCGGCCGGCTGCGCGCCGCCGGGGTGGCGCCGGGACCGGCCTGGGGCCGCCTGCAGCAGGGTGCGGACGTGGCGCTGGACGACGGCCGCGTCTTGCAGGCGGACGACTTCCTGCTGGCGCCGCGCAAGCCACGCAAGATCATCGTCGGCGGCGATAACGACAGGCCGCAGCTGCTGGTGGAGGAGGCGCGCACGGCCGAGGTGCTGATCCACGAGGCCACCTATACCGAAGACGTGCTGCACAAGATCGGCCCCGGACCGCAGCACAGCTCGGCCAAAATGACGGCCAGCGCCGCCCAGGCGGCCGGGGTGCCGAACCTGGTGCTGACCCATTTCAGTCCGCGCTACCAGGACAGCGGTCCACTGACGATCGGCGCGGTCGAGGCTGAAGCGCGCATGGCCTACGGCGGCCACCTGTTCCTGGCGCGCGACTTCGACCGCTACCTGCTCGACCGCGACGGCCAGCTGAGCTTGCAATCCTGACCGCCGATCGCGGAAGGCCACGCCCGACGACCATATCAACGGTTAGTGCGCATCGGCAATTCTGCTGTCAAATCCATCAATTTATTCGGCATTTCTGCAACGTATCCGTCAAAAAATTGCCTGAAGCCATAGATTTGCAACTAGGAATCATCTAACCTGTAGGATCACTCCTACCCAGGTTGCACGAATGAATCATCGCACTGCCTACATCCGCCGTAGCAGAGAAGCTCTCCGCCTCAGGAAGCGTGCCCTTGCGGTGGCGCTGCTGGGCGTGGCGGCATGCGCGGGGGTGCTGTTGCAGGGACGCGCGCCTTCGCTGCAGTCCGGCAGCCAGGAGGGCGTGTTTGCCGCGGCGGCCGATGCGTCGGCGCGGCCGGCTGACGCAGCCATGGCCATGACCGCAGCGGTGCCGGCCGGTCCGCGCCGCATCTATCCGTATTCGATCGTGGCGGGTGGTGTAGCGGGACGCGCCGAGCTGGCACACGTCATACAGACCGACAAGGTGGTGGCGGCCCACTATGCCTCGTTCGAGGTGGCGAAGGCGCATCCGGTCGCGGTCGTCAAGCCGCGCGCCGTGCACGTGTCCTACCGCAAGGGCGACCAGGTGTACTGGACCGCGAAGAAAGTGATGCTGGCCGAAGGCGAAATCCTGCTGTCGGACGGCAAGAACGAAATCCGCGGACGCTGCGGCAACCGCATCTCCGAGGTGGCGATGCAGCCGGTGGAAGCCGCCGCGCCGAGCGAGGACGAACTCGATGCGGCGGTCGACGATGGCGGCGCCGGCGGGCCGCTGCAGGTCGCTGCGCCATTCGCCGGCGACGGCGGCCGCTATGCGCACCAGCTGCTGAGCTTCCCGAACGGCGCCGGCCTGCTGGCGGTGACCGGCGGCGAAGGCTGGCACCCGCCGGGCGGTTTCCCTGGCGGCGTGCCGTCGGGATCCTATCCGGGCCCGTCGTATGGCACACCGACCGTGGTGACCGGCGGCAGCAGCGCCCTGATCGGCTCGACCAGCGACCCGGGCCGGCTGCCGACCCAGACCGCCGGCGCCGGCGGCTCGACCAGCGAAACGCCACGCGGCACCACCGCCACCAATCCGGGCAGCATGCCGACCCAGACCGCCAGCACCGGCGGCTCGACCAGCGAAACCCCGCGCGGCGCCGGCCCGGCCGACACGGCACCCGCGCCGGTTGCACAGCCGATCGAACTTGCCGACACCGTCCAGCCGGAACCGGAACCCGTCGTGACGGCGCCCACGCTGCCCGGGACGGTGCTGTCGCCGGTACCACCGCCGGCCGTCCCGGTGGCGACGCTCGAGCCGACGGGCGAGGCACCGGAACCGGCCTCGCTGTGGCTGAGCAGCGTCGGCATGGCGGCCATGCTGCTGCTGCGCCGCCGCCCGGGCCGGCGCGCCTGACGCCGGGCGTCCGGCCCGGCCCGGCCGCTTCAGCAGATACCGGCTTCGCTATCCTTGCGCAGCCGCGCACGCCAGGCGCCCAGCGCCGACAAGGCAGAGTGGAATTCGCGCTCGATCAGGTCGGCCTCGGCCGCCGTGATCACCCCATCCATCAGCGCTCCCGACACCGCCTCGGCCACCGCGCCGACTTCGCTCATCACCCGGCACACGGTCTGCGACAAGTCGTCCTGACGCGCCGTTTCCGGCTGCGGCACCACGAAGGCCGCCATCCCGTGCCTGACCAGCAGCGCGTGCAGCGGCAGCAGGGCATCCGCCACCCCGGCCTTGTGGCAGCACTCGACGATCAGCGAGACTTCCTCGAACGAGGGGTAGTGCGAGGCGATGCTCGGCGCCAGCTTGTTGCGCAGGACGTTGGCCGACATGCCCAGCTCGCGCGCCAGCGCATCCAGCCCGCCGGGGTACTTGCGCGCCACAGTGTAGAGCGCATCGTGTTGATTCATGTCGAGGTAGCGGCGGGTCATATGGTAATCCTTTGATTATTTTACCGGTGCATGTCAACATGCTGTTCGTTATTCTCATTGTAACTTTTGACGGCGACCCTGACCATGTTGAAGCCTGCCCCAAGATTCGCCCCGAAATCTGCGCCGAAGTTCTTCCATGCCTTGCTGGTGATGGCGCTGCTGCTGCCGCTGGCGCACGCGATGGCCGGCGCCTCGCCCTCGGGTTCGGGGTCGTTCAAAAGCGGCTTTTCGTCGCAGCGCTCGGCGCCGTCGCCGTCGAAAGGCAGTATCGGCTCGTTCGGCAAGCGCTCGTCCTCGTCGTCCTCATCGTCGCAGGCGGGCGCGCCATCGAGGGCGCGCAACGGCGGCTTCGGTTCCTTCGGCCAGGCGGCGCCGTCGGACGCACGGCGCTCCGATTCGGCGCTGTCGCGAAAGCTCGACCGCGACGCCGCCGCGGCCCGCGCGCTGCGCACGCTGGACGAACGGCGCGCCGCGCAGGCCGCGCGCGACGCCGCACGGAATGCACCTCCGCCGCGCCGCGACGACAACCCGCGCCAGGCGGACAACGTGCCGCCGCCGGGCCGCGGCTACGGCAACGGCTACGGTAATAACAATGGCTACGGTAATAACAATGGCTACGGCAGGCCGCAGCCGTCGGGCGGCGACCTCGGCCGCGTGATCGCCGGCGCCGTGATCGCGAACGCCGCGGCCAATGCCGCCGCCCGTGCGGCCAACAATGCGAATGCGCATGGGCAGCGCGGCGAGGCCCAGGCGCCGGCGCAGGCGCCGTCCTGGAACGGCGGCGTCGGCAGCGTCGGCAGTGCCGGCAGCCCGGTGGGCCAGCCCGGCGCCGCGACGGCGCAGCCGCAGCCGCAATCGCAGCCGAAGCAGGGTGGCGGTTCCGTGTTCGGCACCGCTGTCGTGCTGCTGATGCTGGCCCTGGTTGGGTGGATTGCCTACAAATGGATCATGCGGGCACGCGCCAAGCGCGCCGCCGACAAACCGAATTATTCGTTCGAGAGGAATTGAGCAGATGGCCTGGAAAGACGTGTTCAGCTACGTGCGCGGCATCGCCGGCAAGCAGGGTGTTACCAGTGACGCGCGCGTGGACGACAAACTTCCGATGGGCGCGCGCATCGGCAGCCTGGTGCAGCTGCAGCGCTCGCCGCTGATCCGCGCCCAGGCCGGCGGTTCGCTGATCGCGATGCCGGCCGACGGCGATACCCGCGTGCTGGCAATCTCGCAGATCCGCCTGGAGCCCGACGCCGGCCTGTTCCGCCTGTACCTGGCCACCGGCGACATCGATGCGAAGGAAAAATTCCTGCAGGTGTTCAGCGCCGACGATGGCGCCGTCGCCGAGATCCTGTACTGCACCCAGCTGGCGCGCGTGATCCCGGAAAGCGCCGACGACCAGGATGCCTACACGGGCGTCGCCGGCTACGGCCTGGGCGACCCGAGCTACACGCTGTGGCGCGCGCAGCTGGCCGACATGCTGGACGCGGCCACGCTGGCCACGGTCTTCGGCGACGCCGACCGGCTGGAATACACCCGCGACGCCGGCCACGGCAACCCGGATTTCGTGGCGCCGTTCACCGGCCGCGAGGTCCGCATCGACGATGCCGGCGGCGTGCGCGGGCTGCGCCAGCAGCTGTATTACATGCCCTACGCGCGCACGCTCGCCGACGGCAGCCGGGAATACCTGTTGATCAGCACCGAGATCATCGAAAGCGTCGACGGCGACAGCGGCCGGCGCGGCATCCACGTCGACTTCGTGATCGGCATCCCTCTGGAGCCGGAACGCGTGGTTGTGCAGTAAAGCATTAATTCCCGGGTAGCACCCGGCTTTTTGACCAACGAAAGGAACAAGGACATGAGCAACGCGAGTGGATGGGGACTGACCGCACGGCTGGTATCGAAGCATTTCGGCGCCCTCGGCAACCGGATTTCGGAAGCCATCGCCAATTTCGATCCGGAGACCGCCACCGAGGCCGACCGCGACCGCCTGGTCGACACCCTGCGCGATACCGCGCAGCTGCTGGCGACCGCGCGCGCCTCCTTCGACAAGGAGCACAAGGATGTGGTGAGCCTGCAAACGCTGATCGCGAGCGACGAACGCGCCGCCGACACGCTGGCCGAGCGCCTGGCCGCCGGCACCATCTCGGAAGCCACGGTTACCATGTTCTGCGATGAACTGGAAGCCAACAAGGCGCGCCTGCCGCAGGAAATCCAGGAAGAAGCCGACGCCAGGGCGTACATGGACGAGCTGCAGAAGATCGTCGATGCGCTCAGCAAGCAGCTGGCCGAATTCGACGCCCAGGCGCGCAAGGCGATCCAGTCATTGGCCGCGGCCAAGGCCCAGAAGGAACTGCAGGAACTGCGCATGGAACGCCAGAGCCAGCTGGCCGGCCTGTCCGGCGTCAAGGCCGGATCGACCGCGCTGAACGCGCTCACGCGCCGCGCCCAGAACGTCAGCAACGAAGCGGCCGGCCTGCGCATCGTCGCCGACATCGGCCAGAAGCCGCTCGACCAGCAGGCCGAGCTGGACGCGATCCGCAAGTCGGCAAGCCAGCCGGACAACGGCGGCGAGACCGCGCTGGAGCGCTTGAAGCGCTTGTCGGGCAAGAGCGCGGCGTAAGCTGCCGCGGCAGGGTTAGTACCGGTAACCGTCGCCCCCGCGCAGACGGGGGCCCAAGTTCTGCATGCGCCGTGGCTGAGCGTGCAACTTGGAGGGATAGCGCAGCTATTCCGCCTTCGCGGGGGTGACGTTTACGCGCTGCCGTGTGTTGCGGGAACGCGCAGGCTTGTACTTCCAGTACGCTATTTACTCCAGCGTCTCGTGGTGATCCGCCACCCCTCGTTTCCAGTACGCCGACACCCTGGTGAGTTCGCGCGGCACCCCCTTCTCATTCAGTATCTTGCGCACCCGCGCCATCGCCTGCGCTTCGCCGCCGCCCCAGGCCACGCCCTGGCCGGCCGGCGGTGTCCACGCCTGCAGCGCCGCCACCAGCGCATCGGCATTGTCCACCCAGATGATGTCGGCGTCGGCCTCGGTCGGCAGGGGGCGGCGGTCGGCAGCATCCGCCAGCGCCACCACCACGGCGCGCGCGCCGGCCGGCAGTTCTTCCAGGCGGCGCGAGATCGCCGGCATGGCGGTGGTGTCGCCCACCAGCAGGTGCCAGTCGAGTGCCAAAGGCATCACGAACGAGCCGCGCGGGCCGCCGACCGTCAGCCGCTGGCCGACCTGCGCGGTGCGTGCCCAGTCCGAGGCCGCGCCGTGGCCGTGCAGCGCGAATTCCAGTGTCAGGGTCCGCTGTTTTCGATCGAAGCGGCGTGGCGTATAGTCGCGGCGTACCGGCGTCTCCGCGCTTTCGTCGAACATCAGCTTGACGTGGTCGTCGAAGGACGCCGAGACGAAATCGGCCAGTTCCTCGCCCGTGAAGGTGATGGCGACGAAGCCGGGGCCAAGGGGTTCGACGGCGGCAACCGTCAGCTCGCGCCGCTTGAGTTCATGGCGGACCCGCTGGATGACGGGGCCTTGCGCTGCGTCTTTCATGGTATCGTCCTCGGAAATAAATACGATTAGTTGACAATGTCATCCATTATGCGAAAAAAAGTTGACCAAGTCAACCAAAATCCGGCCGCCGCCGAGGGCCACGTCGCGCTCCAGGTCGTGGACGCCATGCACAAGATCATGCACCTGTACCGCACGCAGCAGCACCGCAGCCTGCGCGATGCCCAGCATGATCTTGCTCATATGGAAATCAAGGTGCTCGGCTTCTTTGCCCGCCATCCGGGCGGGTCGCCAAGCGATCTGGTGGCGCATTCCGGCCGCGACAAGGCCCAGGTAGCGCGCCTGATCCGCGGCCTGCGCGAACGCGGCCTGCTAGCGGCCGAAGCCGACGCCAACGACCGCCGCAGCACCCGCGTGACGCTGTCGCCGGCCGGGCTGGAACTGCACACGGCGCTGCACAGCCACGACGGCGAACTGGCCGCGGCGGCGCTGGCCGGGCTGTCGAAGGGAGAGTGCGCCACGCTCGCCGCCCTGCTGGGCCGCGTGCGCGCCAACCTGGAGGCGGGGCAGGGCTGATCAGGCCCGGCGTGCGGAGGGGATGTCGTTCTGGGCGGCCAGGGCCCGGTCGTCTTCGCGCACCTGGCCGCCCGACAGCACCCTGCCGATGACGGCGCCGTTGATGCCGTGCGCCTTGAGGTACTCGACTGCGCCCACGGTGCCGAGGCAGGCCTGCAGGCCGATGGCCTCGCGCACCGCCTCGGCGGCCGGGGATTCGTGGAGATGACTGGCTGGCAGATCCGCGCGGCGTTCTGTCTGTAAATGTTCCATGGTGTTTCCTTTGCATGACTTTTATATACCTGTGGCCACTCTAGCGTCAGTTACATCGGGTTGGAAACAGCCGGTTTCTCGTGTCCTGCTAGGCGCACTCCTACTTTGTGCTGGCCCTGTTGATTCCGGACGGCGTCCCCAACTGCATTCCATGCCCACTTTCATCCGCCCGCTGGTCCGTAGGCTGCTGGTTGCGACCGTCCTGATCGCGCTGGCCGCCGTGGTACAGCCGTGGCTGGAAAACGCCCTGTACCTGATCCGCCTGGGCAGCCTGCCGGCGCCCGCGGTGCTGCCGGTGCCGGTGGCCGGCGTCAAGCCGTCCGGGCTGGCCGACACCTGGGGCGGGGCGCGCAGCGAGGGCCGGCGCCACGAGGGCATCGACATCTTCGCCAAACGCGGTACCCCGGTGCTGTCGAGTACCGAAGGCGTGGTCGTGCGCGTCGGCACCAACCGCCTGGGCGGGCAGGTGGTGTGGGTGCTGGGGCCGGGCGGGCAGCGCCACTACTATGCCCACCTGGCGCGCTACGGCGACGTCCATGCGGGCATGCGGGTGGCGCCGGGCAAGGTGCTCGGCTACGTCGGCAACACGGGAAATGCGCTCCATACGCCGCCGCACCTGCATTACGGCATCTACACCGGCGGCGGCGCCATCAATCCCTATCCCTTCCTGCGGCCGGCAGCGGGCGCTGTCGCACGGCCTGTGACACGCTCATGAGATCGATTCCTACAAGCGCACGCTAGCGGCCCTACCCATGGCGGGTCGAAGCGGACGCGCCTACAATCGTCCCATGGAGATGTAAGGACATGGGCAAAGAGCAAAGCGTGGGCAAAGACACGGAAGAAGAGCAGGGCCGCAGCGTCCACGCGCCACGCATCGTCGATGCGCTGTCCGCCGAACGCCTGAATGAACACCCGGGCGAACGCCTGCAGCGCAACACCGTGCTGTGGCGCTACCTGGATGCGGCCAAGCTGTTCGATTTCTTCGAGAACGCGACGCTGTTCTTTTGCCGCGCCGACCACTTCAGCGACAAGTTCGAGGGCGCCTTCACGCCCACGCTGCGCGACTAGATCAGCGCGTCCTACGCCCGTGGCGAGATCGACTACAACTATGAACAGTTCAAGCGCCGCATGCGCCAGTCGGTCTACATCAATTGCTGGCACCGCAACCAGGACGACAGCGCGGCCATGTGGGCGCTGTACGGCAAGTCCGACTGCGCGGTGGCGCTGACCACCACCGTCGGCCAACTGAGCGATACGCTGCGCGAAGCCGATACCGAACACGAAGCCTGGATCGCGCGCGTCGAGTACGTCAAGCACTGGAGCGACCCCAAGCTGGATATCTCGCCGCCCAGCGCGTCCGGCAGTGCATCTGCTCGCCGCCCAGCGCGTCCGGCAGTGCATCTGATTACGCGCGCATCTTCGCGTACAAGACCAAGGCCTACGAGTACGAAAAGGAAGTGCGGGTGATCATCGACCACACCGCCGGGCCGCATGCGGCGACCTGCGGCGAACCCGAAGCCGGGCTCTTGGTCCCGGTCGACGCCACCCGCCTGCTGCGCAGTATCGTGATCGCGCCGGACGCGCCGCCCTGGTTCGAGAAACTGGTGCGGCAGTCGGCGCTGCGCTACGGGATCCGGGCGCCGGTGCGGCGCTCGAAGCTGGCGGCGGATCCGATTTGAGTGGGCAGGAGTACGCTGGACGCGGACAACGCGCTGTACACGTAGACCGGACTGCAGGCACAGACCGAACTGCACGCATACACGGAACTGCACGTAGAGAAATGCGCTACACGCACAAAGCTAGGTCGCCCCTGCGAAGGCAGGGGCCCAAGTTCGCAGCTGATCGCAAAACTTGGGGCCCTGCCTTCGCAGGGGCGACGTTTACCAGGTGCGGGCCTTAGGGGCGTTGCATGCTTTCACGCCGCCCGGTGCGTCGACGTCTCATGCGTCGGATCCTCCACTAGCCGCCCCGCATCCACCGCCGGGCCTTCATCCGCGCGATGGTGGAACGGCACGAACCAGGTCGCCAGGAAGGACGGGATGGTCGCCACCATCACGAACGCGAAGTAGCCGACGTAGCCCATCCACTCCTGCAGGTGGCCGCTGACCGCGCCCGTCACCATCATGCACAGCCCCATCAGGCCGGTGCCGAAGGCATAATGCGTGGTCGCGTACTTGCCGGGCGCCAGCTGCTGCATCAGATAGATCATGTAGCCGACCGAGCCGAAGCCGTAGAAGAACTTTTCGATGGCCACGCCGGCGGTGATGGCGAGGGTGCTCGACGGCAGCGTCAGCGCCATCGCCAGGAAGGTGATGTTGGGAATGTTGACCGCGCAGCACAGGATGAACAGCGTGCGCTTCAGGCCGCGCCGCGCGACGAACCAGCCGCCCAGCAGGGAACCGAGCAGCACCGCCACCAGGCCGTAGGTGCCGTAGACGATGCCCAGCTTTTCGTTGGACAGACCGAGTCCGCCCTTGGCGGCGGCGTCCACCATGAAGAAGGGACCGATTTTTTCCAGCAGCCCGATGCTGATCCGGAACAGGAAGGCGAAGGCGATCATCTTCCACACGTCGCGCTTCTGGAAGAAGGTGACGAAGGAGTCCCACAGGATGGTGCCGGCGCCCGCCAGGCTGGTGGGCGTGTTCTCGGCGCGCGCGCCTTCCGGCATCACGCGCGCGTGCCACAGCGCCATCACCAGCGTCAGCCCGGCGACGATGAAGAAGATGATGCGCCAGGCGTCCAGCCATTCGGGACCGAACACCTTCGGGTCGTGCCCGAACACCTCGGTGTGCAGGCGGCCGCTCAGGTAGACCAGCAAGCCGGACGCGACGATCGGCCCGACGTTCCACGACAAGCTCTGCACCCCGCAGTACAGCGACTGGGTGCGGGCGTCGAGCGAGGTCACGTAGACGCCGTCGCTGGCGATGTCCTGGGTCGCGCCGATGAAGGACATCAGCGCCAGCAGACCCACCAGCACCACGGTCATGTGCGAGGGCAGCTTCATGGCCAGCGCGGCGCCGGCGAAACCGAGCGCGATCAGCACTTGCGCGCACAGCACGAAGAACTTCTTGGTGCGGTACATCTCGACGAGCGGCGCGAACAGCGGCTTGATCGTGTAGGCCAGGATCAGCATGCTCGAATAGAAGGCGGCGCGGCCGTTGTCCATGCCCATGTTCTTGAACATGATGGCGGTGACGCTGGTCAGCATGATGTAGCCGATCGCCATCGTGAAGTAGCCGGTCGGCACCCACAGCAACGGGTGGCGCATGCGCGCCGGCGCCGTATCAGGCGTGCGCATGGCAGGCCTCCGTGCTGTCGCGTTCGCGGCTTTGCTGCTGCTGTTGCTGCTGTTGCTGCACCAGGTGCTGCTGCAGCAGCGCCGCTGCCCCCGCCAGCGCCGGACAGGGCGCGTGGATCACGAAGCAGGGGATGCGCGCGTTGTAGCTCGAGAAGCGTCCCTTGTTCTCGAAGCGGGCGCGGAAGGGCGAGCGCGCGAACCACGCGCCCAGGCGCGGCACCACGCCGCCGCCGATGTAGATGCCGCCGCGCGCGCACAGCGTCACCGCGACGTTGGCCGCGACCGTGCCCAGCAGGGCGCAGAACACGTCCAGCACCTCGGCGCACAGGACGTCGCTGCCGTCCAGCCCACGCTCGACGATGACGGCCGGGTCCGATACGGGTGCGACCAGGCCCTTGTGCGCAGCCAGCGCCTCGTGGATCAGCGACAGCCCCGGTCCCGACACCAGGCGCTCGGCCGACACGTGGTCCCAGCGCTGCCAGCAAAATGCCAGGATCGCCTGTTCGCGGGCGTCACACGGGGAAAACGCGGCGTGCCCGCCTTCGCTCTGCAGCACGGTCCAGCTGCCGCCGGCTGGAATCAGGCCGGCCACGCCAAGGCCGGTGCCGGCACCGACCAGGCCGATCACGGCGCCGGGCGCCGGGGCGCCGCCGCCGACCTGCACCAGGTCCTGCGCCGCCAGCTGCGGCACCGACATCGCCAGCGCGGCGAAGTCGTTCACCACCAGCAGGGTGTCGAGTCCGAGTTCGGTACGCGCCCCCTCGATCGAGAATTCCCAGCAGTGGTTGGTCATCTTGACCAGGTCGCCGTCGACCGGATTGGCGATCGCGATCGCCGCATGGCGCACCCGCTTGCCGGTGTGGCTGCTCAGGTAGGCACGCACTGCATCGGTGAACTGCGCATAGGCGGCGCAGGGCAGGGTGGCCACGGCCTCGATCTGTCCCGGCCCGGTTTCCAGCGCAAAGCGGGCGTTGGTGCCGCCGATGTCGGCCACCAGGCGCGCGCCGTCCTGCGCATCGTAGGCGTCCTGTTGGTATGGTTCTGCGACCATGGTGTCTCCTCTTGCTCCAGCTTTTGTTTTATGTGTGAAGCCCGCGCGCCGCTCAGGCGGCCTGGCGCTGCGCGCGCTGGCCCGCGATGAAGTCGCGGTACCACAGCGCGCTCGCCTTCGGGATGCGCTGCTGGGTCGCGTAGTCCACGTAGACGATGCCGAAGCGCTTGGCGTAGCCCGAGTTCCACTCGAAATTATCCATCAGGCTCCACAGGAAGTAGCCGCGCACGTCGATGCCCTGGTCCATCGCCGCCTTCAGCGCTTCCAGGTGGGTGCGCACGTACTCGATGCGCACCGGATCGTTGACCTGGCCGGCCTCGATGCCGTCGACCGCCGCCATGCCGTTCTCGGTAATGTAGACCGGCGGCAGGTCCGGGTACTCCTGCTTCAGCTGGAGCAGCAGGTCGGTCAGGCCCTGCGGGTAGATTTCCCAGCCCATGTCGGTGAAGCCCATCCCGCCTTCCGGCTTCCTCGGCGGCACTTCCGCACTCATCACTTCGCGGCGGTAGTAGTTCACCCCGAGGAAGTCGATCGGCTGGGCGATGATGTCGAAGTCGCCGTCCTGGACGTCCGGGGCATCGGCACCGTGCGATTGCAGCGACAGTTCCGGATAGCGGCGCTTGAAGATCGGGTCCATGAACCAGGCGATCGAGTTGGCCCACTCCAGTGCCGCCAGCTTGCGGTCGGCTTCGCTGTCAGTGGCCGGCTCCGCGGTCCACTGGTTCAGCACGATGCCCAGTTCCGCTTTCGGATTGGCCGCGCGCATCGACTGCATCGCCAGCCCGTGCGACAGCAGCAGGTGGTGCGAGACCTGGATCGCCTGTTTTTTATCGCGCACGCCCGGCGCGAACTGGGCGTTGCCGTAGCCGAGATTGGCCGTGCACCACGGTTCGTTGTGGGTGGCGATCGACGCCAGGCGGTCGCCGAAGCGGCGCGCCACTTCGTGCGCATAATCGGCGAAGCGGTGCGCGGTGTCGCGCGACATCCAGCCGCCGTCGTCCTGCAGGCCTTGCGGCAGGTCCCAGTGGTACAGCGTCAGGTGCGGCGCGATGCCGCGTTCCTGCAGCGCGTCCATCAGGCGCGCATAGAAATCGAAACCCTTTTCGTTCCAGGCACCCTTGCCGGAAGGCTGGACGCGCGCCCAAGCCATCGAGAAGCGGTAGGCGTCGACGCCGAACGACGCCATCATCGCCACGTCGTCGCGGTAGCGGTGGTAGTGGTCGCAGGCGACGTCGCCGTTGCTGCCGTCGATGATGTTGGCGGCCTTGTGCGAGAAGGTGTCCCAGATCGAGGGACCCTTGCCGTCGGCGTCGAAGGCGCCTTCGATCTGGAATGCGCTCGTGGCAACGCCCCAGGTAAAGTTGGGAGGGAAGTGGATGGAATCGGTCATGGAAGGGTTACCTTGCTTGGAAATGGGCCCGGTCTCGGTGGCAGGCTCTGTTTGTTCTCGCAACGAAGGGTTGCGTCTTCATGCTTTGAAATCGATTTCATCGTACCTGCGCGCTTGCTTCGATGTCAAACATAATTTATCGCGGGGTTGGTGGACGTCGGCTTCCTGCGACTTTGCCGGTAGACATGTCATTTTGAAATCGGTTTCCTGTTGGTATTTCTGAATGTTATACTAACAAAATGAAAAAAGCGTCCAGCACAGCCATGGTCACCGTCCACGAAGTCGCGCGCGTGGCCGGGGTGTCGGCGGCCACGGTGTCGCGCTACCTGAACGGCACCGCCAAGGTGTCGGAGGACAAGCGCAAGGCCATCGAAAGCGTCATCGGCCAGCTGAACTACAAGCCGAACGTGCTGGCACAGAACCTCAAGACCGGCAGCTCGCGCACCATCGGCCTGCTGACCCAGTCCCTGATCTCCGGCTACTTCGCCGACGCCATGGCCGGCATCGACGACGCCCTGCAGGGCACCGGCTACGCGCCGCTGATCGTGTCCGGCCACTGGCATGCGGATGAGGAGGCCGAGCGCATCGAACTCCTGATCGCGCGCCGTGTCGACGGCCTGGTCATCCTTAGCGGCAAGCTGACCGACGAGCAGATCCTGGCCTTGTCCCGGCGCGTGCCGATCGTCGCCTTCGGGCGCACCCTGCATGGCGAGCGCGCCTACGGCTTCAGGCTGGACAACTACCGCGGCGCCTGCGAGGCGGTCGAGCACCTGGTGCAGCACGGCCACCGCGACATCGCCTTCATCGCCGGCCCGGCAGACCACCTCGATGCGCAGGCGCGCCTGGCCGGCTACCGCGACACCCTGGCGAAACACGGTATCGAAGAACGGGCGGCGCTGGTGCTGGACGGCGACTTCCTGGAGTCGAGCGGCCAGGCCGCGGTGGAGCAGCTGCTGGCCTCCGGCCAGCGCTTCACCGCACTGTTCGCCGCCAACGACCTGATGGCCTACGGCGCCCGCCTGGCCATGTACCGGCGCGGCATCCGGGTGCCCGAAGACGTCTCTCTGATCGGCTTCGACGACCTGCACAGCTCGATGTACACGACGCCGCCGCTGACCACGGTGCGCCAGCCGCTGTTCGACGTCGGCCAGAGCCTGGGACGTGCGATCCTCAACATGATCGCGCAGCAGCCGCTGGCGGCCGAGGTGCCGGAGTTGAGCCTGGTGGTGCGGGAGTCGGTGCGGCGGCTGGACTGAGATCCTCCGTCGTCCCCGCGAAGGCGGGGACCCATGCTGAGTGTTCGAAGCCCATGTATTGGACTTATCCGAGCGACTTCCAGCACACCGACTTCTGATTTTCAGCATGGGTCCCCGCCTGCGCGGGGACGACGTGGTGGGGTATTAAAAAATGCGACTTCCGGCAGCAAATAGCCTCCCCGGCTTCACGACGCTGGCCGAGCCTTAAGCTTTTCGCAATCATGACGCCACCATTCAAATGGAGGCCCATCATGCTCGTCACCATCCTCGCCGTCTTTGGCGCCTGCTTCGTCCTCGAACGATGGACCCCCGGCTGGCGCCTGCCGCATGTGCGCACCTGGCCGCTGCGCGTGCTGCTGGTGAACGCCGCCCAGCTGGGCGTCGTGCTGCTGGCCGGCGTCACCTGGGAGCGCTGGCTGTCGGCCGGCTCGCTGCTGCACCTGTCGCGCCATCTCGGCCCGGTGGCGGGCGGCATGCTGGCTTATTTCATCGCCACCTTCGTGTTCTACTGGTGGCACCGGGTGCGCCACGAGTCCGACTGCCTGTGGCGCGTGTTCCACCAGATCCACCACAGCCCGCGCCGCATCGAAGTCATCACCTCGTTCTACAAGCATCCGGTCGAGATGGTCGTGAACTCGATCATCGGCAGCCTGCTGGTGTATGCCTTGCTCGGCCTGTCCCCGCAAGCCGGCGCGGTGTACACGCTGTGCACGGCGCTGGGGGAATTCTTCTACCACACCAGCGTGCGCACGCCGCGCTGGGTCGGCTGGTTCTTCCAGCGCCCCGAGATGCACCGCATCCACCACCAGTACGGCCGCCACCGCAACAACTACGGCGACATCGTCTGGTGGGACTGGCTGTTCGGCACCTACGAGAATCCGGCCACCTTCGATCACACCTGCGGCTTCGATGCCGACAAGGAGGAACGGCTGCCGGCGATGCTGGCGTGGCGCGACGTGCACCGCGGATGAACCGGGGCATGGCCTGGCGGCGGCACGCCTCAGCGGCCGACGAATACCTGCCCGCTCCGGTCTGCTCTGTGCGGAGAGAATCCACGCTCGATCAGCGCGCAGGCGAGGGCATCGGCGGCGTAACCCTGCGCCGGAAGGCGGTCTTTTGCATACAGCGATGAAAACTTCGCCTTGACCTCGTTGTCCGACAGCGGTGCCAGCAGGGCGCGCGCGGCCGCCAGGTCGGCCTCGGTATAGTGGACGCGGACCATGTCCAGCGCCGCCTGGCGCTGGAAGCGGAACACATGATCCGCGTGTTCGCGCGCAATCCGCAGCGCTTGTTCGGATTCGGCCGGCGCATAGCCGAGGCCATGTTCCCGATGGATCGCGCCTAGCAGGAAGTTCGCGCTCGTGCAGACGGGGCGGGGCGCGGCGTTGCCGCTGTCGCCGGCCTCGACCAGCACATAGGCCGGCGACGTCGACATGTCCGCAATGGCGGCCTCGTAGCTCGCTTGCGACTGCACCGGTGCCGTAGCGGGCGCGGCCATCGCCCCGGCGTGGAGGAACAGGCCGAGCATGGCCGGCGCGAGAAGCTTTTTCAGGAAGGCTGGCGGGTCGAGGGTTTGCATGATGTCTGCCACTGTCATTTACCACTTGCAGCCGGTGCCGGTCACCGCATCCTTGGCCAGTGGGATCAGCGCCAGCAGGCCCAGGCCGGAATAGGCGCTCTTGCAGTCCGGACGGCGGGCGCGCTCGATGGCCCGTTCGAGGCGGTCGTCGCGCTGCAGCGGCGGGTCGGGTTTCGGATGGGCGACCAGGCCATCCTTGCGGTGCTTGTCGATCAGGCGCGCGGTGGCGCGGGCGGCTTTCATGTCCAGGTGCGGCGCGGATTCGCCTGTGCCGGCATCCGCGGCAGCGGATTCGGCGGCGGCGGGGGCCGCATCCACCGCGCCGGACGTGGCGGCGGGTTCGTGGGCGATCGTGGCCGCCGATTCGGCAGGCGTGGCGGCAGTACGCGCGTTCGCCGCGGCAGGGGCGGATGCAGACGGCGCCGCACGGCTGCGCGCCGGGCGCGCCGGCACGTCCGCCGTTTTGGGCGCGGTTGCGCTGGCGGCCGGCACTTCGACAGCCGCCGGCGCCTTTGCCTGCGGTTTCGACGGCACCAGCACGAAGTGCATGGGCGCCGGCGGTGCAGCGTCCGGCGCCGGCGCATGCGCCTGCCAGGCGTGAACCAGCCAGGCCAGCACGCAGGCGTGGACCAGCAGGCTGGTACCCCAGCCGAACCAGGATCCGCCCGGACGCGCCGGCAGGGGTGGATAATATGACGTCGCCATGCGAACGATTCTATCCCTCCCGCATGCGCACAAGATACTCGGAATGTAACGGCGACGGAATATCACGATGGGCGCAGGATGTCATCAAAATGACATATGCACTTTTTAAAATGATAAATTGGCGAACCTGACCATTCACCCTGACGAGCCGTATGTCCCGACCTTCCTGGATTCACCCCACGCTGTCCCTGTTCACGTGCGCCGCATTGCTGGCGCCGGCCGTCCAATCGGCCCACGCGGCCCCCAAAGCCGCGCCGGCGCCGATCGAGGCCGCGGCCCCGAGACTGGTCGTCGTGATGGTCATCGACGGCCTGCCCGCCGAGCAGCTGCAGCGCTACCGCGGCCAGTTCGGCCAGGGTGGCCTGCGCCGCCTGATGGAGCAGGGCGCCTCTTTCACCAATGCGCACCAGGCGCACGGCGTGACGGTGACGGCGATCGGCCACACCGCGGTGTTGAGCGGCGCCTACCCGTACCGCCACGGCATCATCGGCAACAACTGGATCGATAGTGGCGGGAAGCTGGTCTACTGCACCGAGGACGCACGCTACAAGTACATCGGCGAGGAAACCGCGGAACACGACGGTACTTCGCCCGCCAAGCTGCGCGTCGATACCCTGGGCGACCAGCTGCGCTACGCCAGCGGCAACCGCAGCAAGGTGGTGACGGTGTCCGGCAAGGACCGCGGCGCCATCCTCCTGGCCGGCAAGACCGGCACCGCCTACATGTACATGGACAAGACCGGCGACTTCGCCAGCTCCACCTATTACATGCAGCAGCATCCGGCCTGGGTCGAGCGCTTCCGCAGCGCCAAGCCGCAGGACCGCTACTACGCCAAGTCGTGGAAGCCGCTGCTGCCGGACGCCGCGTATGCGGACGACGCGCCCGATCCGGCGCCCAGCCTGAAAAGCCCGAACCGCTTCCCGTTCACCTTCTACAGCGAGAGCGGCCAGCCGGCGGCCGATTACTACGGGCGTCTGAAGACCAGTCCCGCGGTCGACGAGCTGACGCTGGACTTCGCACGCGCCGCCGTCGAAGGCGAGGGCTTGGGCAGCAATGCCAGCGGCGCCACCGACCTGCTGGGCATCAGCCTGTCGGGCCACGATTACGTCAACCACGCCTACGGCCCGGAAAGCCGGATGTCGCACGACCACCTGCAGCAGATCGACCGCCGCATCGCCGACTTCTTCAATTACCTCGATAAACGCATCGGCATGGACAACGTGCTGGTGGTGCTGACCGCCGACCACGGCTTCGCCAACACCGCCGAGTTCTCGCAGGGCCGCCACATGGACGCCGCGCGCATCGAGCCCAAGCCCCTGCGCGCCAGATTGGAAGCGGCGCTGGCCGAGCGTTTCCGCGTCGCCGGCCTGGTGAAAAATGCCTACCTGCCCGAGATCTACCTCGACTACGACGCGATCGAGCGTAGCAAGCTGGCGCGGCGCGAGGTCGAAGACGCCGCCGCCCGTTTCCTGCTGACCCAGCCCGGCATCGCCGACGTGTTCACGCGTTCCCAGCTGGAGCAGGGCGTGGCCGCCAAGTCGCGCGTGGGCATGCTGATGCAGCGCGCCTGGAACCGCGAACTGTCGGGCGACCTGATGGTCGTGACGGCGCCCTACACGTCCTTCGGCAGCGGCGACAGCGGCGCCACCCACGGCACGCCGTACAACTACGACAGCAACGTGCCGCTGCTGATCATGGGCGGACGCTGGATCCGTCCCGGCGTACAGGCCCAGTACACCGAGGTGGTCGACATCGCGCCGACCCTGGCCCAGATCCTGCACCTGCGTCCGCCGGCAGCCGCCGAGGGCCGGGTGCTGACCGAAGCGCTGCGCTGAGGCGGCGGCGATGGGGAGCGCGCACCCGCCGGCCGGCTTTCAAACGCGCGCCCCCCGCCTCGCGTCTGGCCGCTATACTGGCGGCTACGTTTTTTCGGACAGACCCATGTACGCAGCAGTCGACCTCGGTTCCAACAGTTTCCGGCTTCACATCGGCGAAGCCGTCGCCGGCCAGATCCACATCGTGCGCACCGCGCGCGACCCGATCCGCCTCGCCGCCGGCCTCGGGCCGGACAACATGCTGAGCCAGGAGGCGATGGACACCGCGGTGCGCTGCCTGCGCGACTTCAGCGCCATCCTGCGCCAGCACCGGCTGGACGCGGTGCGGGTGGTGGCCACCAACACCCTGCGCGTGGCCAGGAACGCCGACCTGCTGGTGCCGCGCCTGGAGGAAGCGATCGGCTATCCGGTCGAGATCATCTCGGGCGAGGAAGAGGGCCGCCTGATCTACATGGGCGTGGCGCGCGCGCTCGGGCGCCCGGACGAGCGGCGCCTCGTGATCGACATCGGCGGCGGTTCCACCGAAATCATCAGCGGTGCCGGCGACGCCATCGGACTGGTCGAATCGTTCAGCATCGGCACCCATCCGCACAGCGCCACCTATTTCCCCGGCGGCCACATCAACGCCGATGCCTTCGAGACCGCGGTGAACGCCGCGCGCGCCCGTGTCGAGGACGTGGCCGACCAGTACCGCGCGGCCGGCTGGGAAGGCGTGTACGGTTCCTCGGGCACGATCCGCGCGATTTCCGAAGTCATCGGCCGCAACGGCATCGGCGACGGCACCATGTCGCTGCCCAGCCTGCAGGCGCTGCGCGCGCGCCTGGTCGATCTCGGCCACGTCGACGCCTTCGACCTGCCGGGCGTGAAGCGCGAGCGCGTGATCGTGATGGCGGGCGGCCTCGCCATCCTGATCGGCGTGATGCAGGAGCTGGGAGTGCAATCCATGAATGCGATCAATGCGGGTGTGCGCCTCGGTGTGCTGTCCGACCTCGAACTGCGCGCCAACCGCCTCGACCGCCGCGACCAGGCGATCCAGGATTGCATGCGCCGCTTCGGTATCGACGCCGGCCGCGCCACGCGCACCGCCGCCATCGCCGCCAAGCTGTTTGACCGCCTGGCGCCGCAGGACGAGACGGCGCGCTTGCAACTGAGGCCGCTCCTGATGCGCGCCAGCATGCTGCACGAGGTCGGACAGTCGGTGTCGCACACCGGCGCCCACAAGCATGCCGCCTACATCGTCGAACATGCCGACCTGCCAGGCTTCACCGCGCGCGAGCAGCGCCTGATGAGCGCCATCGTGCTGGGCCAGAAGGGCAACCTGCGCAAGGTGCGCGAGGCGCTCGCCGTGCCCGACCTGGCCAAGGCCGTGCTGGCGCTGCGCCTGGCGGCGGTGTTCATGCACGCGCGCATCGACGCCGAAGCCGACGCGCTGCGCCTGCGCATGAAGGGCCGCATCGAGATCGAGACGCCGCGCGGCTGGCTGCGCCAGCATCCGACCGTGGCCAGCTGGTTCGAGAAGGAAGCCGCGGCCTGGGGTGAAGTCGGAGTGAACCTGCAGGTGGTGCAGGCGGGCTGATAACGCTCAGCGTCCGCCCGAGACGTCGATGAAGCTGCCGGTGGTATACGAGGCCTCGTCCGACACCAGCCACAGCACGGCGCGCGCCACCTCCAGCGCCGCGCCGCCGCGCCCCAGCGGCACCGACGATTGGAGGCGCGCGATGCGTCCCGGCTCGCCGCCGCTGGCATGCATGTCCGTGTCGATCAGCCCCGGGCGCACGCCGTTCACGCGGATGCCTTCCTGGGCCACTTCCTTCGCCAGCCCCATCGTCAGCGTGTCCAGCGCGGCCTTGGAAGCCGCATAGTCGACGTATTCGTCCGGCGAGCCGAGGACGGCCGCGCGCGACGACACGTTGACGATCGCGCCGCCGCTGCCGCCATGGCGCGTCGACATCCGGCGTACCGCTTCGCGCGCGCACAGGAAAGGACCGGTGACGTTGGTGGCCAGGATGCGGTTGATGCGCGCCGCATCCATCTGCTCGACCCGCATCTGGTGTTCGAGGATGCCGGCGTTGTTGACCAGCGCGGCCAGGCGGCTGCCGTCGCGCGCGCAGCGGGCGTCGACCTCGGCGAACAGGCGCACGACGTCGGCTTCGACGGCGACGTCGGCCTGCACGGCAAAGGCGCTGCCGCCGCCGGCCTCGATGGCGTCGACCACGCCCTGGGCCGCGGCGGCATCGCTGCGGTAGTTCACGCAGACCCGGTAGCCGCGTTCGGCGGCGAGCAGGGCAGAGGCGGCGCCGATGCCGCGTCCGGCGCCGGTGATGAGGATCGTGGCGTTCATATTCATAGTCTAGCATCCCGGCTATACTCGGGGCCGACCTACCTATAAATCATAAAGGAGACCCGCCCATGCCGTATGCAGTCCGTATCCGCCCCATCGCCGCCTTGATGTCCCTGGCCCTGCTATCTTCCGTATTACCCGATGCCCTGGCAGCGCCGGCCTGCACCGGCCAGGCGCCGTCGGGCGAACTCACGGCCCAGCGCATCGCCGCCGTGCAGCCGACGCGCAAGGACCCCGGCCTGTACGAAGGCGCGGTCTGGGTCAAGGATGCCCTGTACTTCTCGGACTTCAGCTTCGGCCCCGGCTTCCCGTCGCGCATCCGCAAGCTGGGCCCGGACGGCAGCGTGAGCACCGCGTTCGAGGACAGCGGCAGCAACGGCCTGGCGGTCGACGCCCAGGGCCGGCTGGTCGTGGCCAGCCACAAGGACAAGGCCCTGATGCGCTATACGCCAGATGGCAAGCGCACGCCGATCGCCCAGCGCTACCAGGGCCAGGTCTTCAATTCGCCGAACGACATCGCCATCGCGGCGGACGGCACGATCTACTTCACCGACCCCGATTACCAGAAGACGGCGGCGCCGGGCGGCCAGCCGGTGACCGGCATCTACCGCGTCGCCATAGACGGCAAGGTCACGCTGGTCGACGGCAGCCGCAAGAACCCGAACGGCATCGCGCTGTCGCCCGCCGGCGACGTGCTGTACGTGAACGCCAGCGACGGCCTGTTGAAAGCCTACCCGATCGTGAACGGCATGCCGGGGCAGGGGCGCGACCTGGTCAAGGGGCTGGCGGTGGCCGACGGGATGACGCTGGATTGCCACGGCAACCTGTACGTCACCGAGCACGAGGTCAAGCGCGTGCGCGTGTTTTCGCCGCAGGGCAAGGAACTGGCGACGATCCGCGTCGATGCCAACATCACCAATGCGGCCTTCGGCGGTGCTGATGGCAAGATCCTGTACCTGACCGGTGCCGGGGCGCTGTGGCAGGTGCCGCTGCAGGTGACGGGCGCACCGTACTGACCCATACCAGTGCTTTAGAGAATCGGATTGGTATTGCGGCGGCACGCACCGGTGATGGCCTTCAAGCTGTCATCTCCATGACCACCGAGCCGAACTGGTATTTCAAAAAAACCATTTCTTGAAACCACTTGACCCCGTATTTATGGGGTGGGAGCCTAGGTAAGCCGATCAGCACACGGCGCAACCTTTGAGCGGAATCAGGAGATGATAATGAGATATCCCAGCACGGGCAGTCTTGTCACTGCCTTGGTCGTCGGCACATTGGCAGGCTGTGGCGGCGGCGACGGTCAACATCCGGCAGCCGGACAATCGGCCCGGCTACTGGCCACCACCAGCCAGTCGTGTCCGGCGTGGAGCGCGAGCGCGGTCTACACCGCCGGCATGTGCGTCACCTACCAGAACAAGGTCTACAGCGCCAAGTGGTGGACCCAGGGGAACGTGCCCGGCACCGAGGAATGGGGCCCCTGGGCCCTGCAAACCACCACGCCGGCGCCCGATCCCACTCCGACACCGACGCCGACGCCGACCCCGGCACCGACCGGCTTCGTGTTCGGCCCGTACAAGGACGTCACGATCAACTTGAACTGGAATACCAATGTGCTGTCGACCAAGGTCACGGGCACCCTGCAGCCGCTGCTGGGCGTGATGCCGGCCAAGCTGAATACCGTCACCTGGTCGTTCGCGACCGGCGAGTGCGGCAGCGAAAACTGGGGCGGGGTGCAGGGCCAGGCGCTGGCCAGCGCCAACGTGCAGAATTTCGTCAATGCCGGCAAGACCTACATCCTGTCGACCGGCGGCGCGGCGGGCTCCTTCACCTGCGGTTCCGACGCCGGCTTCAACACCTTTATCCAGCGCTATAACAGCGCCAACCTGCGCGGCGTGGATTTCGACATCGAAGCCGGGCAATCGCAAACCGTGATCAACAGCCTGATCCAGCGGGTCAAGGTGGCGCAAGCCAACTATCCCAAGCTGCGCTTCAGCTTCACACTGGCGACCCTGGGCGGCAGCGCCGCGCAGAACCTGGGCAGTACTGGTGTGAACGTCATGAATGCGATCAAGGCGGCCGAGCTGACCAACTACTACGTCAACCTGATGGTGATGGATTACGGCACCGCCGGCGCGTCGGTGTGCACGCTGGGCAGCAACGGCAAGTGCGACATGGGCCAGTCGGCCATCCGCGCCGCGGTCAGCCTGCACGATTACTGGGGCGTGCCCTACAACCGCATCGAGCTGACGCCGATGATCGGCGGTAACGACACCATCGACGAAACCTTTTCGCTGGCCGACGTCGACCGGGTGACCGCCTGGGCCAAGACGAATGGCCTGGCCGGCATCCATTACTGGTCGCTCGACCGCGATACCGACTGCGCCCCGGGCTATGCATCGCCCACCTGCAACACCTACGGGCAGGCGGGCAACTGGGGCTTTGCCAACCGCTTCATCAGCGACCTCGGCCTGTAAAAGAAGCGCGCCATTGCGCTCCTGCTAGAATTGTCGAGTTGCAAAGTCACCCGACAATTACATCCTCTCTAGCAGGAGCGCCATTGAAACCGCTGTTTGCCAAACTCGTCGTGACCGCCCTGGTCGCCGCCTACGTTCCCCAAGCCCTGGCTTTCCAGGATTACACCAAGTACAGCCCCGCCGCCCTCGACACGGAACTCGCCAAGACCACCGTGTCGCGGCTGGGCGTGATGGTGCCGATGCGCGACGGCGTGGCGCTGTCGACCGACATCTATACGCCGAAGAACGCCAAGGGCAAGTTGCCGACCATCCTGTGGAAGACGCCGTACAACGAACACAAGCTGAAGGGCGGCACGCTGCGCTATGTGCTGGAGTCGGTCAAGCGCGGCTACACCTTCATCGTCCAGAACGAGCGCGGCCGCTATTTCTCGCAAGGAAAGTGGGAAATCCTGGGCAAGCCGCAGACCGACGGCTACGACACCCTGACCTGGATCGCGCAGCAGTCCTGGTCGAACGGCAAGGTCGGCACGCTGGGTTGCTCCTCGTCGGCCGAGTGGCAGCTGGCGCTGGCCGGCATGAACCACCCGGCCCACGCGGCGATGGTGCCGATGGCCTCCGGCGCCGGCATCGGCAAGGTCGGGCGCTTCCAGGAGCAGGGCAACTGGTACACCGGCGGCGTGCCGCGCAACCTGTTCTTCGTGTGGCTGTACGGCGTCGACAATCCGCTGCGCGCCGAACTGCCGGCCGCCGCGCTGAGCGATGAAAAGCTGCGCGCCTACGTCGAAGCCTACAACGACCTCGACGCCACCAAGCCAAAAGTCGACTGGAACAAGCAGATCAAGCACCTGCCGGTGGACCGGATGCTGACCGACCTGGGCGAGCCGCCGGCGACCTTCGAACAGTTCATCAAGCGCACCCCGGCCGATCCGGCCTGGCAGCAGGGCGGCCTGTACCACGAAGGCATGGGCTGGGGCGTGCCGGCGCTGTGGTTCAACAGCTGGTACGACGTCTCGATCGGCCCGAACCTCGAGCTGTTCAACGCGGCGCGCGCGGCCAACACCGACAAGCAGGCCAGCGCCAACCAGTACGCGGTGGTGGCGCCGGTTGCGCACTGCCAGTACGCGAAACTGGGGCCGGACACGGTAGTCGGCGAGCGCAACATGGGCGACACCAGCTTCGACGTCGACGGCGCCATCTACGGCTGGTTCGACCGCTGGCTGAAGGGCGATGGCAAGGCCTTCGCGGCATCCACCCCGCACGTGCGCTATTACCTGATGGGCGCCAACCGCTGGGAGAGCGCGGCCCAGTGGCCGCCGCAGAACGCCAAGCCGATGCGCCTCTACCTGCGCTCGAACGGCGCCGCCAACACCCTGAATGGCGACGGGCGCCTGGTCGCGGAAGCGCCGCCGGCCAACGAGGCGCCGGACCGCTACCGCTACGACCCGATGAACCCGGTGCAGACGATCGGCGGCGGCGACTGCTGCAACGGCGGCATCGTGGTGCCGGGCGCCTTCGACCAGCGTCCGGTGGAAGCGCGCGGCGACGTGCTGGTCTACACCAGCGAGCCGTTGACGAAGCCGGTCGACGTGGTCGGCTTCGTGGATGCGGTGCTGAAGGTCTCGTCCAGCGCCAAGGACACCGACTTCGCGGTGAAACTGGTCGACGTCGCGCCCGACGGCACCGCCTGGATCCTCGGCGACACCATCTTCCGCGCACGCTACCGCGACGGCTACGACAAGCCCGCCATGATGACGCCGGGCCAGGTTTATACCATCCACCCGACGCCGATGACGACCGCCAACCGCTTCGACGTCGGCCACCGCATCCGCGTCGAAATCACCTCGTCCAACTTCCCGAAGTTCGTGCGCAACCTGAATACCGGTGGGCCGAACGAAAGCGAGAAGACCGGCGTGGTAGCGGATAACGTGATCCACCATGCGGGACAGGCGCAGAGCTATATCGAGTTGCCGGTGCTGCGCTAAGAGCACGCTCGTTCCCGATATAGATACGTCGCCCGCGAAAAGCTACGTCGCCCGCGAAAAGCTACGTCGTCCCCGCGCAGGCGGGGACCCATGCTGAATAACAGAATTCCGGATACGGGGAATACGCGAAAGCTTCAGAAATAACGGCTTTGGCGGCTCAGCATGGACCCCCGCCTTCGCGGGGACGACGGGTCAGCGGCTGGTATCTGATCGTTGTGCGGAATGAGTGTTCTCAAGCGCGCAGCGCCACCCGCCGCCGCTCGCGCGCCGAGTGGTAGATGGCCTCGATGATGCGGATATCGCGCAAGCCTTCCTCGCCGGCGACGATCGGTTCGCGGTTCTGGCGGATGCACTGCGCCAGGTGATCCAGCTGGCCGGCCCACATGGTCGTCCCCGCCCGCAGCCCGGTCGTGGGCGGCGGCGTGACCGGCTCTCCCATCCCGCTGCCCACGCGCAGGCGGATGCCCTGGTAGCTGGTCGCCGGCTCCAGCTCGATCCGGCCTTTATCCCCCATCAGCAGGATCTGGTTGCGGTTGGCGCTGTACATCGACATGCACGAGCCCAGCACGCCGGACGGGAATTCAAGCTCGAACTCGATCATGTCCTCGACTTCGCGGAAGCGCGGGTCGCTGCGGTCGGTGCGTTCGGTGGCGTACACGCTCACTGGTTCCTCGCCCGTCATGTAGCGCGACGCGTTGAGCGCATAGATGCCGATGTCCATCAGCGAGCCGCCGCCCGACATCGCCTTCTTGAGGCGCCAGGCAGACGGATTGCCGGCCACGAAGCCGTGCTCCGAGCGGAAGTAGCGCAGCTTGCCGATCTCGCCGGCGCGGGCGCGGCGGATCGCTTCCAGGTTGTTCGGCTCGAAGTGGCAGCGGTAGCCGATCATGAGCTTTTTGCCGGCCTGCTTGCAGGCGGCGATCATGGCCTCGCATTCGGCGCTGGATACTGCCATCGGCTTTTCGCACATCACGTGCTTGCCGGCCCTGGCGGCGCGGATCGTGTATTCAGCGTGCATCGATACCGGCAGGCAGACGTAGACCACGTCGATGTCCGGGTTGTTGCGGATGCTGTCATAGTTCTGGTAATTGTAGATGTGGGTCTCGGGGACCCCGTATTCGGCGGCGACGCGCTTCGCTTTCGCCGGGTCGCCGCTGACCAGCGCTACCAGCCGGCTGTGCTGGCAATTCTTGAACTGCGGGATGATGATGCCGAGCCCATAGCCGCCCAGGCCGACGATGGCATAACCGATCTTGCGCTCCTCGGCCGCCGCAAGGGCCGGTACGCCGATCGCCGATGCCGCCAGTGTGCCGCCGGCGGCCAGCATGAGACCGCGTCGATTCAGATCCACCATCATCACTCCCTTTTCAGCTTATGAAGAGAAATCGATTTCAAGAATGGAATGATTGTAATATAAATACGCTCCAGCACGGCAGCAAATGCGCGTGCGGCGATCGCCGTGACGCCAATCGACAGGCAGACGATGACAAGGAATGCGGCATAGCGCGCCGGGGTCGGCTGCTGCATGGGCGGCTGCTGCTGCAGCGCCGCCGCGACAGCAAATACCAGCATCACGACCGGGAAATGGAAAAAGAAGGTGAAGGCAGCGAGACGCTCGGTCGTGCCGCGTCCTGTGCCGATGAGCGGGGTAGGCAAGCCGCCCTTGTCCGGGCTGCGGCGCGGATACAGCGCGCCGGCGAGCGCGGCGAAACCGAAACCCACCAATATATATTTGTAGTGGACCAGCCATGCGCCAAACGGCTGCGGCAGCAGGCCGGTATGTGATCCGATGAATCTCGAAACGAGCAGCGTACCCAGGAAGCCCGCAATACCGAGCAAAAGCGGCGGGCGCCGTTGCTTCGATTCGCAGAAGACGACAAGGGCCACGCCAGTCAGCCAGATTGCGGCCCAATTCAGGAATTGCGCAGGCATTAATGACAGCACCCCTGCCAACAATGCGATCTGCACGAGCCGTCCGCGGGTCTTGCCGAGTGCCGCGGCATGGACCAGCAAGACCAGCAGGACGAAACTCCAGAACAGATACGACAGCAGGTAAAGCATCCCGTTGCTGCCAAAGGTCGGCACGACGAATGGCTGCAGCATGGCGGCATTCCCCAGCAGCGAAGAATAAGAGAGCGTGAGCGTGCTGAAATCCGGGAAGCGGGTATACACGCCGGATTGATTGAAGAAGTGCGCACCGGTGACATCGCACAGCGCCCCGAGCAGCAAGCCGGGCAGGAGAATTGCATACATCGCGCCCAGATGCCGCGGCACTGCAAGGCGATCGCACTGCTGCAGCAGGATCGAACCGGCCACGATGCCGTCCAGGACGAAAAAGACGGCAAAGGATTCATGACCGAGACCGGTCAGGAAATAAAACCCTTTCGACAGCGCGCTTTTGGCGACGACCGCGTCGTAATCGACAAACTGGAGAAACCGGACGTGGTACATCGGCGCCATGACTGCGCTGGCCCAGCGCGCGGCCCATAAAAATGTCATAAACCGGCTGTGCATGGTGGACCTCGTCGTTGAGTTTCAGCGGACGCGTTCGCTGCATTGATGAGCCGCAAGCATTCCAGCTGAGTGCGCTGAAGTTTTGTTGATCAAATGCAGTGATTGCCCTTTGAATCCATGTTAGGGACGGTGATTGCCACGGGGTTGAGGCCGCGCATGCATGCAGCATGGGTCGCTGCGGCGGCGCATGGGGAATGAAGATTTGTGGCGTATTGACGGCATCGAGGCGCAAGGATAGGCTTGGATGCACCGCCGTCACCCGACAGGCCGCACCCATCCCTTAATCGCCCATGACGAAAAAATTCCTGATCCTGCTTGTGCTGGCGCTGGCCGCAGTGACGCCGGCGCAGGCTGAGGCACAGTCCCAAGTGCGCGGCGCCGCGTCCGCCAACCTTCGTGCGGCGAGCTACGACGGCACCTGGAACGGCACCGTCAAGTGTTTATACGATCCAGGGCTGTGGCCGGAAGACGAGTGCGATATCGGCCTCAGCGTCGAGATCAAAGGCAACGACTTCCGTGTCCGGCAGACCGTGCGCAGCAAGAAGGGCGAGCTCACGGCGTCAGACATCAACCCCGGCCGCTTCCGCTTCACGCGCCTGGCGACCAACGCGGTGGCCGTCGCGATCGAGCAGGGCGACGACGAAGACGGCACCTGGATCGAGACCTGGAGCTTCGTGATGACGTTGAAGGATCCGGACCACTTGATCGTTCACTGGACGCGGGTGGTGAACAACGTCGACATGCCGGCCGACAGGAAAGGCAGCAAGTTTTCTTCGGTGGGGATGGGCGTGCTGGTCCGGGGCGGTTCGTGATCCGGACCGAAAACACCATGCCATCCAATGTCGAGTCGACGATGGACACGAGACCCAGGTTCCTGCGCTACCAGCCGGCTCTTCTGCCGAAAGCGGCGATCGTCGCTTGCCTGGCCATCGCATGGTCCATCACCTTCCCTCTGCTGGGGACGTATCTGACTGTGCTCGGCGGCGGACTCCAGGGGGCGGGCGCGGCGCAGTGGCAGTTTGGGTTCCTCACCGCACCCATCCCCTTTGCATTGAGCCTGCTGGCGCGGGCCATCGCGTGGCTGGCGCGCCGATCGCTGTCACGTCGCTGGGCGCTCGTCTCCAGCCTGTCGGCGCTGGTGCCCGCGCTGCTGTTCGGCCTGGTTTTCTTTCACCTCTATTAGCGCACTGCCGCTACGTTTACTCCCCGGCGCTGACCGACCCCAGCCCGGCCGCCGATTTGTTCACCGTACGCGGCTTGCCGAAATAGCGCAGGCTGCCCATGCCCTGGACCACCGCATCGAGCCTGTCCTTGGCATACACCTGCACGTCGCCCACGCCCTGGAAGCGGACATCGGCATTGTTCGCGATCAGCGAGCGGGCATCGACTTCGCCGACGCCCTCCGCACGCATCGTGAAGTTCTTGACGGTGCCATTGATGTTCAGGCTGGCCGCGCCGCGGTAATTCACGTCGAGGCGCTCGCCGCGGATTTTATTCAGCTTGATTTCGCCGGCGCCTTCGGCACTGAATGCGCGCAGTTCCGGCATCGAAATCAGGATGCGCTGGTCGCTGTTGGTGGTCGTGAATTTCTTGTCCTGCATGCGCAGGCGCAGCTCGCCATTCACCACTTCGCTGACCAGGCCATTGACGAACTTGTCGCTGCCGCGCACGGTCAGCGATTGCGGCGCGCCGGCGTCCACGGTCACGCTGATCGGCCCCTGTACGCTGATCGAAGTGAAGGGCGGGGCGGCGCGGACCTGTTCGGCGGCGTGGACGCCGGGGGCAGCCAGGGTGGCAAGGGTCAGGCCGATGGCGAGTGCGGAGCGGAGCATGATCGATTCCTTATCGGGTGGACGTTGACATCATTATTGGTGCGCCCGTCCCCAGGCGCGCCGCCCTTGCGATGAAATGCACGATTCGCTGGATGAGCTGTCAAGAATCCCACATAAATATCCGATGTGCAACATCAACCAGGAGCTCGATTTATGCAACTAACCGACAAGGGAGGCCACAAGGACACCATGCGGCGGGCCTCCCGGCCCGCCCAGGTCTTCAGCGCAGCTTGCCGACGATATCTGGCCCCACGGCCAGCCGGATGAAGGGCGCCGGATCCTCATCGCTCTTGCGCGCGATCCACAGCAGGCTGCCCTTGCGCATCTTCCACTCATGGGCCACGCCCGAGAAGATCAGCGCGGCTACCTGGCCCAGCAGGGGCGCGTGGCCGACCACCACCACCGGCGTCTTCTGGCGCGGCCAGCCGCAGGCGTCGAGGATCGCTTCCGGTGTCGAATGGGTGTTCAGCGCGTCCACGGTGACGAACTTGCGTCCCAGCGCCTCGGTGGTCTGGACGCAGCGCGTGGCCGGGCTGGTCAGGATACGGGACCCGGCCGGCAGCTGGCGGTCGAGCCAGGCGCCGACGCGCGAGGCGTGGCGCGAACCCTTCGGCGTCAGCGCCCGCAACTGGTCGGTGACGTCATCCTCGGTGTGCGGTTCAGCTTCGGCGTGGCGCCACAGGATCAGTTCCATGTTCGTTTTCCTTGTTGTGATGATCCGGTCCCAGGCCCAGCATGTCCATCAGCGCTCCCTGCGCGCTGAACGCCTTCTGGCTGCCGCGCGGCTTGCGCCGGCGATAGCGGCCGTCGCTGCCCAGTTCCCAGGCGTTGACGTTGTCCTTCAGGTAGACCTGCAGGCCTTCGCGCAGCACGCGCTTCTTCAGGGCCGGCGCCTGTACCGGGAATGCCACTTCGACCCGGCGGAACAGGTTGCGGTTCATCCAGTCGGCACTGGCCAGGTAGATGTCGTGCTTCAGGTTGTTGCGGAAGTAAAAGACCCGCGTGTGCTCCAGGAAGCGGCCGACGATCGAGCGCACCTTGATGTTCTCGGACAGCCCGCGCACGCCCGGGCGCAGGGCGCAGGCGCCGCGCACGATCAAGTCGATGCGCACGCCGTCGGCGGAGGCATCGTACAGCGCGCGGATCACGGATTCGTCGGTCAGCGAATTCATTTTGGCGATGATGCGCGCCGGCTTGCCCTCCTTGGCGATCGCCGCTTCGTGGCGGATCGCGCGCACGATTTCCTTTTGCAGAGAAAAGGGCGCCAGCCAGATGCTGTTCAATTGCGTCGGCCGGGTCAGGCTGGTCAGGTGAATGAAGACTTCGTTGACGTCGGCGGTCAGGGCCTCGTTCGAGGTCAGCAGGCCGAAGTCGCTGTAGTGCTTGGCCGTGGTCGGGTTGTAGTTGCCGGTCCCGAGGTGGGCATAGCGGCGCAGGCCGCCCGGTTCGCGGCGCAGTATCAAGGCCATCTTGGCGTGGGTCTTGAGGCCGACCACACCGTACACGACCTGGGCTCCGGCTTCTTCCAGGCGCTCGGCCCAGTTGATGTTGGCTTCCTCGTCGAAGCGCGCCATCAGTTCGACGATGACGGTGACTTCCTTGCCGCGCACAGCCGCGTTGATCAGCGCTTCCATCAGTTCGGAGTTGGCGCCGGCGCGGTAGATGGTCTGCTTGATCGCGACCACGCTGGGGTCGCTTGCCGCGCAGCGGATGAAGTCGATCACCGGCTGGAACGACTGGAACGGGTGATGCAGCAGCACGTCCTGCTTGTCCAGCACGTTGAAGATGTCGTGATGGGTCGCCAGCCTGGGAGGGAAGCCCGGCGCGAACGGCGGGAACTTCAGGTCGGCGCGCGTGCTGGTGTTGGCGATTTCGAGCAGGCGTCCAATGTTGACGGGGCCGTCCACCGAAAACAGGCGCGAGCGATCGATCGAGAATTGCTCGAGCAAAAAGTCGGACAGGTGGCGCGGGCAGCCGCGCGCCACTTCCAGGCGCACGCCGAAGCCGTAGTTACGGCTGTGCAGTTCGCTCTGCAGCGCCTGGCGCAGGTTTTTCACTTCTTCCTCGTCGACCCACAGGTCGCTGTTGCGGGTGACGCGGAACTGCGAGTACGACACCACCTCGCGCCCGGTGAACAGGTCGGCCATGTGGGCCTGGATCACCGAGGACAGCAGGCAGTAGGACGCCCCCGGCTTGTCGGACAGCTCGTCAGGCAGGCGGATCACGCGCGGTAGCACGCGCGGCGCCTTCATGATCGCGATGCCGGACCCGCGTCCGAAGGCATCCTTGCCGGCCAGCTCGACGATGAAGTTCAGGCTCTTGTTGATCACGCGCGGGAAGGGGTGGGCCGGATCCAGGCCGATCGGGGTCAGCAGCGGCCGCACTTCCTTGTCGAAGTATTGCTTGACCCAGGCTTTCTGGGCCGCGTTGCGTGCGGAGCGGCGCAGCAGGTGGATACCGTTCTCGGACAGCTTGGGCAGGATCTCGTCGTTCAGCAGCGCGTACTGGCGCGCAATGATCTGGCGGCATTCTTCGCTGGTGCCCTCCAGGTTGAGGCTGGCGACGTCGTCGACGCCGCTGTTGTGCTGGTACTGTGCCAGCAGGCTGGCGATCCGCACTTCGAAGAATTCGTCGAGGTTGCTGCTGACGATGCACAGGAAGCGCAGCCGTTCCAGCAGCGGTACCAAGGGGTCTTCCGCCTGTTCCAGTACGCGGCGGTTGAATTCGAGCAGGGACAGCTCGCGGTTCAGGAACAGGGGGCTGTACGGGTCGGTCGGTATTGCAGGGAGTGTTACCGGTGCGTCGTCGCTTTTCAACTTCAAATCCATGTTTTGAAATATTTCACTCTAATCAACAGAGTGTAGAAGCCTCTGATGACAGGATTGTGACAGAGCGGTTCCGCACGTGGCGCATCAGAGTGCCCGATGCTGGGGGCGCTGGTCCGCCGGCATCAGGTCTTGCACAGTGTCTACTGAAAATCGTCCATCCGGACCGCCCCCGTAGAATAACCCGCATTGCATAAACGTCACACGTTTCAAAGGAGTTGGTATGGCGAAGAAAGATGTACCGGGAATCGGGGAGTACGGCGGACCGGCCGGCGGCTGGGGCGCATTGCAGGCGGTGGCCAAGGCGATTCGCGGCCAGATGTCGGCAAAGGGTACGCCGATCATGATGAAGGTCAACCAACCCGAGGGTTTCGATTGCCCCGGCTGCGCCTGGCCCGATCCGCGCGAGCATTCGTCGTTCGAGTTCTGCGAAAACGGCGCCAAGGCGGTCTCCTGGGAAGCGACCAACAAGCGCACCACGCCCGAGTTCTTCGCCCGCCATACCGTCAGCGAGCTGTGGAATTGGGAAGACTTCGCGCTCGAGTGGGAAGGCCGGCTGACCCATCCGATGGTGTACGACGCCGCCACCGATAAATACGTGCCGGTATCGTGGGAGCAGGCGTTCCGGGACATCGGCGCGATCCTGCGCAGCCTGCCGGACGCGAACATGGCCGAGTTCTATGCCTCCGGCCGTGCCTCCAATGAAGCCGCCTTTTTATACCAGCTGTTCGCGCGCGAGTACGGCACCAACAACTTCCCGGATTGCTCGAACATGTGCCACGAAGCCACCAGCGTCGGCCTGCCGGAGTCGATCGGGGTAGGCAAGGGCACCGTCACGCTGGAAGATTTCCATGCCTGCGACGCCATCTTCTCGTTCGGCCACAATCCCGGCACCAACCACCCGCGCATGCTGGCCACGCTGCGCGCCGCCTCGCTGAGGAACGCGCCGATCGTGGTGTTCAACCCGCTCAAGGAGCGCAGCCTGGAGCGCTTCAAGTCGCCCCAGCACCCGCTCGAAATGACGGTCGGCAAGGCGGTGCCGATCGCATCCTCGTATTACCAGGTGAAGGTCGGCGGCGATTGCGCCGTCATCAAGGGCATGATGAAAGCCCTGTTCGCCAAGGATGCGGCCGACCTGGAAAAGGGCGGCGAAGGCGTGCTCGACCGCGACTTCATCCGCGACCACACCAGCGGCTTCGAGACCCTGGTGGCCGACATCGAATCGACGGGCTGGGACGAGATCGAATCCGTGTCCGGCCTGCCACGCTCGGACATCGAAGCGGCGGCCGACGTGTACGCGAAAGCCAAGCGCGTCATCATCTGCTACGGCATGGGCATCACCCAGCACAAGCACGGCACCGCCAACGTGCAGCAATTGGCCAACCTGCTGATGTTGCGCGGTAACCTCGGACGCGAAGGCGCCGGCATCTGCCCGCTGCGTGGCCATTCCAATGTGCAGGGTGACCGCACGGTCGGCATTACCGAGATCCCGAGCCAGTCCTTCCTGGACAGCCTGGAACGCGTGTTCGGCTTCAAGCCCCCGCGCGAGCATGGCCATGGCGCGGTGGAAGCGCTGAAGGCGATGGGTGACGGCCGCGCCAAGGCCCTGATCTGCCTCGGCGGCAACCTGCCGGTGGCGATGCCCGACCCGCAGGCCTGCTTCGCCGCGATACGCAAGCTCGACTTGTGCGTCAACATCGCTACCAAGCTGAATCGCTCGCACCTGCTGGTCGGCAAGCACACCTATATCCTGCCTTGCCTCGGCCGTACCGAACTCGACGTGCAGGCCAGCGGCCCGCAATCGGTGACGGTCGAGGATTCGATGTCGGTGGTGCACGCCTCGCGCGGCAGCCTGCCGCCGGCCTCGCCCGAGCTGAAGTCGGAGCCGGCGATCGTGGCCGGCATTGCCAAGGCAACGCTGCTCCATTCCAAAATCGATTGGGATGCGATGATCGTCGACTACAGCCGCATCCGCGACTGCATCGAAGCCGTGCTCCCGGACTTCGGCAACTACAACGAGCGCGTCAAGACCCCGCACGGCTTCCGGCTCGACATCCCGGCAGGCCGCCGCGAGTGGCGCACCAAGACCGGCCGCGCCAACTTCATCGTGTTCGACAGCAAGAACCAGCGCCCGCTGGCACGCCCCGGCGTGAAGGATGCGCTGGTGCTGGCCACGGTGCGCAGCCACGACCAGTACAACACCACGATTTACGGCAAGAACGACCGCTACCGCGGCGTGACCGGGCGCCGCGACGTCGTGTTCGTCAACGCGGCCGACCTCGCCGAGCGCGGCCTCGAACATGGCGACATGGTCGACATCGAGGCGGTCACCGATGGCGACCAGGGCGGCGAGGCGCGCATCGTGCGCAACTTCGTGGCGGTGACCTACGATATTGCGCGCGGGTCTGCGGCTGCCTACTATCCGGAAGCGAACAGCCTGGTGGCGCTGAGCAATTTCGACGAGCGCAGCGGCACGCCTTCCTACAAGTCGGTGCCGATCGTGATCAGGAAGGCGGCGCAGCCGGGGCCGTCGGGCGAGGCGAACAAGTCGATGCGTGGGGTTTCGCCGGGGAGCCGGGCGGAGGTTTGACGCACCAAATACGTCGTCCCCGCGCAGGCGGGGGCCCATACAGAGTTACCGAAGCAGCTACGTTGAAAACTAGGGATAGGTTCAGACGTACCGAATCCTGTTATTCAGCATGGGGGTAAATAGCCCAGTGGGCTATTTACCCCTGCGCGGGAACGACGGATCGATTGGCACTAGCTCCTGATAAACGCCAGAATATCCGCATTGATCTGCTCCGCATGCGTGGTCGGCATCCCATGCGGGAACCCCGGGTACGTGATCAGCGTCCCGTTCGGCAATAGCTCGGCCGTGCGCGGTGCCGAGTTGGCATAGGGTACGACCTGGTCGTCGTCGCCATGCTGCACCAGCACCGGGATCGTGATGCGTTTGAGGTCTTCGGTGAAGTCGGTCTGCGAGAACGCGACGACGCCGTCGTAATGCGCCTTGACCGACCCTTGCATACCTTGCCGCCACCAGTTGGCGATGATGCCGTCCTTGGGCTGGGCGCCGGGGCGGTTGTAGCCGTAGAACGGGCCCTTGGCGATGTCCAGGTAGAACTGGGTGCGGTCGGTGGCGGTGTTGCGCTGGAAGTCGTCGAAGACTTCCTTCGGCAGGCCGCCGGGGTTGGCGTCGGTACGCACCATCAGCGGCGGCACCGCGGCGATGAGTACGGCTTTCGAGGCGCGGCCCTGGCCGTGCCGCGCCAGGTAGCGCACCACTTCGACGCCGCCGGTAGAGTGGCCGATGTGGATCGCATCCAGCAGGCCGAGGTGGTCGACGACGGCCGCCAGGTCGTCGGCATAGTGGTCCATGTCGTGGCCGTCGGACACCTGGCTCGACCTGCCGTGGCCGCGCCTGTCGTGGGCGATGACACGGTAGCCCTGCGCCAGGAAAAACATCATCTGGGCGTCCCAGTCGTCCGCGCTCAGCGGCCAGCCGTGCGAAAACACGATGGGTGTGCCGTGGCCCCAGTCCTTGTAGAAAATGCGGACGCCGTCCGCGGTCGTCACGTAGTTGGTCGTCATGGTCGTCATGCGAAGGCTCCCGAAGCTTGAGAAGGTGGGTCTGCACCGGCGTGGTGCGGGCGTGGATCCTGCCGTGCTACCGTTCCTGCATATTCCGCTGCCACGATAAGGGTTGCCGCCAGCGCCGGTTTGCGCTGGCGCATGCGCACGCGCGTGCTGGCTACAATGACTTGTCCATCCCCCTCTCACCTTACCGAAAACCAATGCCGTCCGAACCTATCGATTCTGCACCCTTCACCGTGCCCATGCCCGCGTGCTGGCTGCCGGCCACCTGACCCTGGGCCTGATGACGCCGCTCGAGCGCGCGCCCGGTCAGGAAGCCGGTTTTGCGCGCGAGACGGCGCTGGCAGCCCGCGCCGGCGCCCTCGGCATCGCCGCCCTGTGGACGCGCGACGTGCCGCTGGCGATTCCGCAGGGCAGCAGCGGCGAGGCGGCGCTGCTCGACGACCCCTTCGTCTGGCTGGCGGCACTGGCGCTGGCCGCGCCCGGCGTCGCCATCGGCACCGCGGCGGCCGTGCTGCCGCTGCGCCATCCGCTGCACCTGGCCAAGGCGGCGCTGTCGCTCGACCGTCTCAGCGGCGGCCGCTTGATCCTGGGATTGGGTTCGGGCGACCGGCCGGAAGAGCTGGCCGCGTTCGGTCTCGACCGGCCACCGGAAGTCCTGTACCGCGAATACTGGGCACTGCTGCGCAGCGCGCTCGCGCCGCTGGAGGCCGAACGCGCAGCGATGCTGGCGGCGACCGGCGGCTTCGTACCCGGCCTGGCGCCGGCGGCACGCATCCCGATGCTGGCGGTCGGCAGCGCGCGCCAGTCGCTGCAGTGGATCGCGGCGCAGGCCGACGGCTGGGCCACCTACCACCGCGAGGAAGCGCGCCAGCAGGGCCGCATCGCGTTGTGGCAGCGCGCGCTGGACGAGCGCGCCGGCGGCCGGCGCAAACCCTTCGTGCAATCGCTGCAGCTGGAATTGCTGGACGATCCGGATGCGCCGGCGACGCCGCTGGAACTGGGCCTGCGCGCCGGCCGCCATGCGCTGCTGGCTTATTTCGGGCGCATGGCGCGGCTCGGCGTGGACCACATGCTGGTCAACCTGCAGGGACCGCGGCCGGTGGCCGAGCAGCTCGAGGAGCTGGGTGCGGAGCTGGTGCCGCGGCTGGCGGCGCTGCAGACCGGCGCCGACAGCGGCGACATGCCGTCCTGATCCGGCATCGTCAGGCGCCGGCGGCGCGCTCGACCGGACAATGCATCGTCAGATGCGCGTCAGCATGCGCGCCAGCGGCGGATGGCTGCGCATCCGCTCGCGCCACCAGCGCAGCGCGGCGCCATCTTCGCCGGTGCGCCAGGCCAGGTACAAAGTCTCGTCCGGCTTCGGTTCCTCGACCGCCTTGGCCACCAGGCGGCCGGCGTCGATGTCGGCACGGGCCCAGGCCTCCGGCAGGAAGCCAAAGCCGAGGCCGGCCAGCTGGAATTCGTATTTGGTCTGCATGTCGGGCACCGTGATCGTGTCCTGGCCGAACAGCAGGCCGACGGTGCGCGCCTGCAGGGTGCGCACCGAATCCGCGACCGAGACGGCGCGGTACGGGGCCAGGTCGGCCTTGCCGAGGCGGTGCGGCACGCGCGCCAGCGGATGGCTGGGGGCCACCACAAACAGGAAGCGCATGTGGGCCAGCGGTTCGGCCGTGTAGCCGCCGCCGGACGGGCCTTCGCCGGCCGCGCCCACCAGCAGGTCGACGCGCCGGTCCAGCAGGCTCTCCCAGGTGCCGGACAGGGCTTCCTTGACGATGCGCAGGCGGGTCTGGTCGGCCGCTTCGTAAAAGGCGCGGATGTCGTCCTGCAGCCCGAGCGGCGACAGCGCCGAATCGACCCCGATCGCGAATTCGGTCTCCCAGCCGGAGGCGACGCGCCGCACCCGGCTCTCGAGGTCGCTCGCCGCTTTCAAGAGGTAACGTCCTTCCTTCAGCAACTCCTCGCCGGCGGCGGTGAGCACCACGCGCGGACCGAAACGTTCGAACAATTGCACGCCAAGGTCTTCCTCGAGCTTGGACACGGTGTACGAAATCGTCGACGGCACCCGGAACAATTCTTTCGCAGCACTGGAAAAGCTGCCGCGGCGGGCGATGGTGTCGACGGTGAGGAGGGCATCGAGACTGAGTTTGAGCATGGCGGCAATCTATCGAAAAAATCGATGATAGACAAGAAAATAACTCGTTTTGCGTCAAGTAGCTGCTTGTCCATAATGAGGTCCATCACATCGAGAACGGGAGGGCATCATGGAAGTGACGACGCACCGCGGCACAGGGCCGCTGCAGCAGGTAATCGAGATCGGACCGCATCGCATCCTGACCGACGTCGGCACCGCTTTCGGCGGCGAGGCCAGCGGTCCCGAACCGCATGATATCCTGGCCGCGTCGCTGGCGGCCTGCACCACGCTGACCGTCAACCTGTATGCCAAGCGCAAGGGCTACGCACTGGACGAGGTCCGGGTCGACATCCGCCACGGCCAGGAAGGCGCAGCCTATGCCCTGCACCGGACCATTCACTACATCGGCGCATTGTCCGACGACGACAAGGCGCGCCTGACCGAGATCGCCAACAAATGCCCGGTCCACAAGACCCTCTCCGGCCAGATTACCATCACCACGGAGGCAAACTAATCATGAGCACCCTCGACCCGCACCATCTCGACGACGACAGCATGCTCGAGACCATCATCGTCCCGCGCACCCACGACCTCGGCGACGGTTTCGAGGTACGGCGCGCGCTGCCGCACCGCGACCGCCGCATGGTCGGGCCCTTCGTCTTCCTCGACCAGATGGGGCCGCACGTGTTCCAGCCGGGGCGCGGCATCGACGTGCGTCCGCATCCGCATATCGGACTGGCCACCGTCACCTACCTGCTGTCGGGCGAGATCTCGCACCGCGACAGCCTGGGCACCGTGCAGGACATCAAGCCGGGTGAAGTCAACTGGATGACGGCCGGCAAGGGCATCGTCCACTCCGAGCGCACCGGCCCGGCACCGCGCGCGGCCGGCTCGATCCTGTCCGGCCTGCAGTGCTGGGTGGCGCTGCCGAAGGCGAAGGAAGAGATCGATCCCGGCTTCATCCACATCGGCACCGAGGCACTGCCGACGATCGAGGGCGACGGCGCACATGCCCGCATCATCGCCGGCGACTATTTCGGCAAGCGTTCGCCGGTGCCGGTGGCGTCGCCGATGTTCTACGTCGACCTGGTCCTGCAGCCGGGCGCGCGCCTGACCATGCCGGCCGAGTATCTGGAACAGGCGCTGTACGTGGTCGAGGGTTCGCTCGACCTGGGCCGGGACGGGATGTTCGGCGCCGGCCAGCTGGTGGTGCTGAAACCCGGCGCCAGCCTGACGCTGGGGGCGGCCGGCGGTGCGGGCGCGCGCGTGATGCTGCTGGGCGGCGAGCCGATGGACGGGCCGCGCTACCTGACCTGGAACTTCGTGTCGAGTTCGGAAGACCGGATCGAGCAGGCCAAGGAAGACTGGCGCGCGCGCCGCTTTGCGGATGTGCCGGGCGAGACCGAGTTCATTCCGCTGCCGGACCTGCCGGGGCGGCCGGTGCGCTATCCATGACCTCGTCCGGCACCGACAGCGCCGCGCGCACCGCCGCCAGGATGCGCTGGGAGGTCGGCTGATCCATGACACCGCGCGCCAGCGTCAGGGCGCCGACCATCGCTGCCAGCGCCACGATGCCCTGATGGGGGCCGGCTTTCAGCGTACAGGCGTCGAGCCGGCGCGCGTAGCGGGCGACCAGCACGTCGGTATTCGCGCTGGGCGTGCCGCGCAGGCCCAGTTCGGCCGCCAGCGAGGACAGCGGGCAGCCATGGCCTGGATCGTCGCGGTGCTGCGGCGACAGGTAGTCGTCGATGAAGGCGCGCAACTGGGCCGGGTCCTCGGGCGTGGGCCAGCGCTCGAGCGACTGCTCGACGGCGGTGTCGAGGGCCGCATCGACCAGCGCCTGCTTGGTCGGGAAATGGGCATAGAAGGCACCATGGGTCAGGCCCACACCCTGCATCAGGGGCGCCAGCCCGGTGCCGCAGATGCCGTCCCGGCGCATCCGCTGCGCCGCCTCGTCGAGGATGCGCTCGCGCGTTTCTTCCTTGTGTTGTTCGGTGTATCGCATGTCCTGCTGCCGTGCCGTTGACGACTGGTAATAAAAAAAATGCCGGCCGGAAAGGGCTGCGGAGGGTGGGGCAGCGGGCTGGCACGGACCGGAAGGTCCGCAGCTGTGCGCGTGGCGGTGCTTCGGGCACGCTGGAAGCAGTCTAGCAGAGAAACCAAGATTCGCTTGTACAATTGACAACGGATGCTGTCGGCCGGCCTCACACCACCGGCTGGGCTGCCCGTGCCACGTGGTGGCGCAGGTAGGCGGCACATTCGGCCGCCGGCAACGGCTTGCTGAATACATACCCCTGGATGTGGTCGCACTCGGCGGCGCGCAGGGCATCCAGCTGGGCGATGTTCTCGACGCCTTCGGCGATCACTTCCAGGCGCAGGCTGTGGGCCATGGCGATGATGGCGCGCACCATCGCCAGCGATTCGGCGCTCTGGTGCATGTCGAGCACGAAGGAACGGTCGATCTTGAGCTTGTCGACCGGCAGGCGCTTGAGGTAGCTGAGGCTGGAGTAGCCGGTGCCGAAGTCGTCGATGCTGAGCGTGACGCCGAGTTCGCGCAGGCCTGCCATCAACGCGGCGCTGCGTGCCGGGTCGTCGATCGAGATGCTTTCGGTCAGCTCGAGCTCGAGCACGCCGGGCGGCAGCCGGGCATCGCGCATCGCGGCGTCGACGGTAGCGACGATGTCGGTGTCGAGGAACTGGCGCGCCGACAGGTTGACGGCGAAGGTGACGTCGGGAACACCTTCGGCCTGCCAGGCGCGGCTCTGGGCGATCGCGCTTTTCAGTACCCACTCGCCGATCGAGACGATCAGGCCGGATTCCTCGGCGATCGGGATGAATTCCACCGGCGATACGGTGCCGTGCTCGGGGTGGTGCCAGCGCAGCAGCACCTCGATGCCGGCCACGGCGCCGCTGCGCAGGTCGATCTTGGGCTGGTACACCAGGAACAGTTCGTCCTGGTCGAGCGCGCGGCGCAGCTGGCTTTCCAGCGTCAGCTTGCGGTTGACCGCCTGCTTCAGCTCTTCCGAGAAGCGCTGGATCTGGCCGCCGCCGAGGGCCTTGGCGCGGCGCATGGCCATTGCCGCATTGTTCAGCAGCAGGTCGCCGTTCTTGCCGTCGTCGGGGCAGATCGCATAGCCGATGCTGCAGGTGAGAGGAATCGGGCCGCCGGGTGTCATGTATTCGTGGTTCACGGCCTGCATCAGCTGGCGCAGGCGGTCGCGCGCGGCGCTGTCGTCGCCCAGGCCCGGCAGCAGCAGCACGAATTCGTCGTTGCCGGCGCGCGCCAGCATGTCGCCGGGACGCAGCAGCGCCTGCAGGCTGCGCGTGATGGTCACCAGCGCCTTGTCGCCGCCGTGGTGGCCGAGCAGCTCGTTGAGCCGCTTGAACTTGTCGACGTTGATCGAGGCCACCAGGGTTTTCCCCTGCGCCTGGTCGTCGCCCATCGCCGCAAGGTGCTTTTCGACGGCGCGCACCAGCGACTGGCGGTTGGCCAGCCCGGTCAGCACGTCGTGGTTGAGCAGGAATTCGACCTGGCCGGCGGCCGAGGACAGTTCGGCATTCGACGGGTCGAGTTCCATGTGCGCGTACAGCGACTGCGCGGCGCTGGCCAGCTGGCGGTGCTGGATCAGGCCCTCGACCATGCGTGCCAGGTCGCGCAGGATGTCCAGCTCGTCCTGGTCGAGCGTGCGCGGGACGCGGTCCAGCACGCACAGGGTACCGATCGCCATGCGGTCGATCGAGAACAGCGGCACGCCGGCGTAGAAGCGCACGTGCTGCTCGCCGGTGACCAGCGGGTTGTCGGCAAAGCGCGGGTCGAGCAGGGCGTCGGGTATCACCAGCGGTTCGTGTTCGAGGATGGCGTGGCCGCAGAACGAGACCGCGCGCGGCGACTCCGTGGGCGTGAAGCCGCAGCGCGACTTGAACCACTGGATATCCTTGTCGACCAGCGACACCAGCGAAATCGGCATCTTCAGCAGGCGCGCCGCCATGCGCGTGATGCGGTCGAAGGCGTCTTCCGGCGAGGTGCCGAGCAGGCGGGTGGCATACAGCGCGGCCAGGCGGCGCGCTTCGTCGAGAGGGATATCCGGAGCTTGCATGGTGCGCTTTCCAGGTCGAGACGAGTCAAGCGAATTCTGCCATGCATCAAGGGTTTGTGCCACACCGTTCAGCTGCCAGACACAATTGTCGCCGATAAAGATCCCAAAACCTGGGTCAGAGCCCGATTTTTGGCAAGTTCTTATATGTCATTTCCCAAAATAGGGCTCTGACCCCGGTTTCGTGCGCGTGGACAGCTGGCGTTTGTTGTGCGTGCCCCGCGTGAATGCAACTTGCTTTAACATGCCGCGAGCCGTGTCGTCGCGCGGCACGGACCTGGAGACATCATGAAAGCCATCGTAACCGGCCATACCAAGGGCCTCGGCGCCTCGCTGGCGCATAACCTGCTGGCGCGCGGCGTGCCGGTGCTCGGCGTGGCGCGTACGCGCGCACCCAGGCTGGCGGCCGCATTCCCCGAGCTGTTCGACGAGGTCGAGCTCGACCTGGCCGACGGCACGGCGCTGGCGCAGTGGCTGGGCGGCCGGGCGCTGGCGGATTACCTGGACGGCACCGGCGCCGTCCTGTTGCTGAACAATGCCGGCATGGTCAGCCCGGTCGGACCGCTGGAACAGCAGGACCCGCAGGCGGTGCTGCGCGCGGTGGCGCTGAACGTGGCGGCGCCGCTGGCGCTGTCGGCGGCGGTGGCGCGCGCCAGCAGCGGGGCGCAGCGGCGCATCCTGCATATTTCCAGCGGGGCCGGACGGAATGCCTATCCCGGCTGGAGCGTGTATTGCGGCACCAAGGCGGCGCTCGACCATCATGCGCGGGCGGTGGCCATGGACGAGCAGCACGGGGTCCGGATCTGCAGCCTGGCGCCGGGCGTGATCGACACCGGCATGCAGGCCGAGATCCGTGCGACGCCCACCGCCAGCTTCCCGATGCGCCAGCGCTTCGTCGACCTGAAGGAAACCGGCAGCCTGGCCGATGCCGACGAATGTGCCGAGCGCCTGGTCGATTACCTGCTCGGCGCCGGCTACGGCGACGAGGTGGTGGCCGACCTGCGTTCGCTGGGCTGATACGCCGTCATTTCGGCGGCGCCGCGGGTACCTGGAGGCCCCTGGCCACCGCCGGCCGCGCCAGGAAGGCCTGCAGCACGCGCTGCACGTTCGGCAGTTGGTCGACGCCGACGAGGTCGCCGGCGCCATAGAAGTTCAGCAGACCGTTTATCCAGGGGAAGGTGGTGATGTCGGCGATGGTGTAGGCGTCGCCCATGATCCAGCTGCGCCCGTCGAGGCGGCGTTCCAGCACGCCGAGCAGGCGCTTGCTTTCGTCGAGGTAGCGCTGCTGCGGGCGCTTGTCTTCCCAGTCCTTGCCGGCGAATTTCAGGAAGAAGCCGAGCTGGCCGAACATCGGGCCGATGCCGCCGTTCTGGAACATCACCCACTGCAGGGTTTCGTAACGGCCCGCCGCATCGCCGGGGATGCATTGGCCGGTCTTCTCGGCCAGGTACATCAGGATCGCACCCGATTCCCACAGCGCCAGCGGCGCGCCGCCGGGGCCGTCCGGGTCGATGATGGCCGGGATCTTGTTGTTCGGGTTCAGCGACAGGTACTCGGGCGAGTTCTGGTCGCCCTTCTCGAACGCGACCCGGTGCACCTCGTAGGGCAGGCCGGTTTCTTCCAGCATGATCGCAGCCTTGACGCCGTTCGGCGTCGGCATCGAATACAGCTGCAGGCGATCGGGGTACTGCGCCGGCCACTTGCGCGTGACCTCGAAACGGTTCAGGTCTGTCATGGCATCCTCGTCACGATTGATTGTGGACCCCATGGTAACAAAGGCCGCGTAACCGTGGTGCGCGAGCTCGGCATTGACGGGCCGCAAGGTCTGAAAAAGCATTGAATGGGAGCATGGATATTGGTCCCGGACAATCAGCCTTGAGGTCTCAATGGACGAGTTGTTGCGCTATTACGAAGAAGAGCTGGGCCTGTTCGGCCAGTTCGCGCGCGAATTCCGCGCCCGCTACCCGAAACCGGCCGGCGAACTGCACCTGTCCGGCGAGACCTACGAAGACCCGGCGGTGGCGCGCCTGATCCAGTCGGTGGCCCTGATGAGCGCGCGCATCAAGAAGCGCCTCGACGACGATTACCCGAAATTCACCGAAGCGCTGCTGGAAAGCCTGTATCCGCACTACCTGCGCCCGCTGCCCTCGTACTCGGTGGTCCAGGTCGGCTACCGCGGCGAGGGCGAGACGCCGCAGGCCCAGGCGCTGCTGGCGCGCGGCACCATGCTGCGCACTGGCGCCGGCCACGAGACCCCGTGCCAGTTCCGCACCGTGTACGACGTCGCACTGGCGCCGCTGAGCGTCAGCGGCGTCGCATTTTCGCCAATGATGACGGCGCCGCGCGCGACGCGCCTGCCGCGCGGGGTCGGCGCCGGCATCGCCATCACCCTGACCGCAGCCGCCGGCCGGACCGACCTGCGCACCGTGCTGCCGCCCAGCCTGCGCCTGTTCGCCGACGGCGAAGCCTCGCTGCGCGCGGCGCTGCTCGATACCCTGTTCCTGCGCTGCGCCGGCGCCTGGCTGCAGGCCGGCGACGAGCCGACCTGGCTGCCGTTGGAGAAGGTCCCGCTGCGCCTGGCCGGCTTCGACGAGGCCGATGCCATGCTGCCGTTCCCGGCGCGCTCGCACCCGGCGCTGCGCCTGCTGACCGAGTATTTCTGCTACCCGGAGAAATTCAACTTCATCGACCTCGACCTGGACGCGCTGCGGACACTGCTGCCGCCGCGCTGCACGCGTTGCACGCTGCACCTGGGCGTGAGCGGGATCGCGCCCGATTCGGACACCGCGCACCTGCTGTCGAACCTGTCGCCACGCAACCTGCTGGCGGGCTGCACCCCGGTGATCAATTTGTTCCCGAAGGCCGGTGCGCCGCTGCAGCTGTCGTACACCAGCGCCGATTACCCGCTGCTGGCCGACACCGCGCACGCGGCCGACTACGAAATCCACAGCGTCGACGCGGTGCGCCTGGTGCGCGACAGCGCCGGCGCCGCGGCCGTCACCCAGTTCACGCCGCTGTACGCGCCATCCGAAGGGGAGCCGGCGCCGCCGCCGGAACGCGGCAAGGGGCGCATGCATTACTGGATTGTGCGGCGCGACCATGCCACCGCCGCCGTCAGCCCCGGCCACGAGATGCGCATCGCGCTGGTCGACGCCGACTTCCGCAGTACCGAGACCGCCGGCGCCACGCTGTCGACCGATCTCACCTGCAGCAACCGCGACGCGCCGGCCCGGCTGCGCTACGGCAACCCGCAGGGCGACCTGCGCACCGACGAGCTGTCCGGCATTGCGCCGATCCGGCTGCTGCGCAAGCCGACGCCGACCTGGCGCTTCGACAGCGCCCGCGGCGCCCACTGGCGCCTGATCGCCCACCTGTCGCCCAACCTGGCGGGCGTGACGATGGCCGGGCTGGCCGATTTCCAGAAGATGCTTTCGCTGTACGACCTGCCGCGCTCGCCGGTGGCCGCGCGCCAGATCGCCGGCATCGTCGGCCTCGAGCACGGCGCGGTGCGTGCCTGGGTCAGGACCGCGCCGGTGGCCACCCTGATGCCCGGCATCGGCATCCGCGTCACGGTGGATGAAGACGCCTTTACGGGTACCGGGCTGGCCGTGTTCGTACGCGTGCTCGACCATTATTTTGCGCTGAACGCCCAGCTGAACTGTTTTACCCGCCTGCAGGTGGTGGCGCAGGGCAGCGGCCGCGAGATCGTCACCTGCGCGGCGCGCACCAGCGTGCGGGAATGCCCGTGATCGAGCGCCTGCTGGCCGAACCGCAGCGCTTCGAATTCTTCCAGGCCGTGCGCCTGCTCCTGTTGTGGCTGGAAGAGCGCGGGGTGCCGCCACAGCAAGCGCTCGACGGCCACCTGCGTTTCGCCAACAGCCTGTCGCTGCGCTTTCCGCCCAGCCAGGTCGAGGCACTGGCGCTGGTCCACGACAAGCCGGCCCACCCGGCGATCGCGCGCCCGCAATTCCGCCTGACCCCCAGCTTCATGGGCCTGCTCGGCGCGCACGGCACGCTCCCTATCCACTATACCGAGCGGATCCAGGCCTGGATCGCGAGCGAACAGGACGAAGCGCCGCGTGCCTTTCTCGACATGCTGTCGAACCGGATGCTGGCGCTGTTCTACGGTGCCTGGAAAAAATACCGGGTCGAGCACATGGTGGCCGGACCGAGCGACCGGTTTTTGCCGTTGTTGCTGGCGCTGGCCGGGTTTCCGTCCGGGGCGCTGGCGGGTGCCTCGCCCGGCAGCTTGGCCGGCACCGCGGCAGGCGCGATGCCAGGTGGGACGGCTGGTGCGGCTGCCGGCGCGCCCGCGGGCGCGGCCGCGCTGGCCGGCATCGGCAGCGAGGTGCTGGCGCTGTATGCCGGGGTGCTGCGCCAGCGGCCGGCGTCGGCGGCCGTGCTGGGACAGGTGCTGTCCGACCTGCTGCGGGTGCCGGTCGCGCTGCAGGAATGGATCGGGCACTGGGACCGGCTGGACAGCAGCGAGCGCACCGCGCTGGGCGGCGCCAACGCGGTGCTCGGCCAGGCCGCGCTGCTGGGCGCGCGCTGCTGGCGCCCGGACCTGCGCGTACGCGTACGCATCGGTCCGGTCGACAGCGCCCAATACGAGCGCTTTTTGCCGCAAGGCAGCGGCGCCGCGACGCTCGCCTCGCTGCTGGGCCTGTTTGCCGCGCCGACCCTGTCCTATGAAGTCGTACTGGTGCTGCGCCGCACCGAATTGCGGGCGCTGCGCCTGGGCGAACACAGCCGCCGCCTGGGACTGGACAGCTATGTCGTGACCGCACCGGCCACCACCGACCGCGACGACATGCGCTACACATTGCGGCCGCTGGCGGCACTGCCGCCGCTGCGGCCATCGCAGCCCTGACGCCTTACCGCACACGCCACGCTTGACCTTCCCACGATGGGAAGCTATATCCTGTCTGACTACGATGGAGGCGGGATGAGTCAGACAGCAAATCAGGCGGGCACGGCGCCGCCGGGCGCGGCGCAGACAAACACGGCATTGCAGTTCGACATCCGCGGGATGACCTGCGCGTCCTGCGTCGCGCGCGTGGAGAAGGCGCTGCGCGGGGTGCCCGGCGTGGACGACGCCAGCGTCAACCTGGCCACCGAAAAGGCCAGGGTACAGGGCGCCGCCATCGACGTGCAGGCGCTGCTGGCGGCGATCGACCGCGCCGGCTACGAAGCGCTCGTGATCGACCCCGCGCGCCAGGCAGGGCCCACCGATGCCGGTGCCGGGCCGGGCGCGCGCGAACAGGCGGCATCGCGCTGGCCCGCGTGGTGGCCGGTGGCGCTCGCCGCGCTGCTCAGCCTGCCGCTGGTGGCGCCGATGCTGGCTGCGCCGTTCGGCCTGCACCCCATGCTGCCGGGCTGGCTGCAGCTGGCGCTGGCGACGCCGGTCCAGTTCTGGCTGGGCGCGCGTTTCTATCGCGCCGGCTGGAAGGCCGTGCGCGCCGGGGCCGGCAACATGGACCTGCTGGTGGCGCTCGGCACCTCGGCGGCGTATGCGCTGTCGGTGTGGACGCTGCTGCGCGGCGGGGATCGCGCGGCACACCTGTATTTCGAATCGTCGGCGGTGGTGATCACGCTGGTCCTGCTCGGCAAATGGCTGGAAGGGCGCGCCAAGGGCCAGGCCGTGGCCGCGATCCGCGCGCTGCAATCGCTGCAGGCCACGCATGCGCTGGTGCGCCGCGGCGGTGCCGACGTGGAGGTGGCACTGGGTGCGCTGCGCGTGGGCGACACGATCGTGGTGCGCCCGGGCGAACGGGTGCCGGCCGATGGCCGCGTGCTCGAAGGCAGCAGCCACGTCGACGCCTCGCTGCTCACCGGCGAGAGCCTGCCGGTGGCGGTGGCGCCGGGCGACCGTGTCGGTGCCGGCGCCGTCAACGGCGAAGGCTCCCTGCTGCTGGAAGCAAGTGCGGTCGGCGCCGACTCCATGCTGAGCCGGATCATTCGCATGGTCGAGGATGCGCAGGCGGCCAAGGCGCCGATCCAGCGCCTGGTCGACCGTGTCAGCGCGGTGTTCGTGCCGGTGGTGCTGCTGATTTCGCTGCTGACCCTGCTCGGCTGGGGCCTGGCCACCGGCGACTGGCAGGGCGCGCTGCTGAACGCGGTGGCGGTGCAGGTGATTGCTTGCCCGTGCGCGCTGGGCCTGGCGACGCCGACCGGGATCATGGTCGGCACCGGCAGCGCGGCGCGCCACGGCATATTGATCAAGGATGCGGCGGCGCTCGAGACCGCCCATGCGCTGCGCGTGGTCGCCTTCGACAAGACCGGCACCCTGACCGAGGGCCGGCCGCAGGTACTGGCGGTGGAAGGCGCCGACCCGCGCCGGGTGCTGGCGCTGGCCTGGGCGGTGCAGCAGTACAGCGAGCACCCACTGGCCCATGCGGTGGCCGCGGCCGCGCGCGACGCCGGCCTGGCGCTGCCGGCCGCCACCGATGCACGGGCGCTGCCCGGCCGCGGCGTGCAGGCGCGCGTCGATGGCGAACCGGTGTATCTTGGCAACCTGCGCCTGATGCGCGAGCTGGGCGCGGAGGTGGGAGCCGGGCAGAGTGGGGAACGGAGCACGGAACAGGGCAGCTGCGCTGCAGCGCTGCGCGAAGCGGCGGCACGCCACGAAGCCGACGGCCGCACCGTGTCCTGGCTGGCCGCCGGCGCCGAAGGTGCGCTCGCGCTGCGCGGCCTGCTGGTCTTTGGCGACCGCATCAAGCCGACCAGCCGCGCCGCCGTGGCCGGCCTCCAGGCGCTCGGCATCGAGGTGGTGATGCTGACCGGCGACAATGCCGGCAGCGCAGCGGCGGTGGCGCGCGAACTGGGCCTGTCGCACTATCTGGCCGAGCTGCTGCCGGGCGACAAGGCCGATGCGTTGCGCCGCCTGGCCGCTGACGGGCGCAAGGTGGCGATGGTCGGTGACGGCATCAACGACGCGCCGGCGCTGGCGGCGGCCGACGTCGGTATCGCCATGGCGGGTGGCACCGACGTGGCGATGCATACCGCCGGCATCACGCTGATGCGCGGCGACCCGCTGCTGGTGCAGGATGCGATCGCGATATCGCGCCGCACCTACCGCAAGATCCGCCAGAACCTGGCCTGGGCCTTTGTTTATAACGTGGTCGGCATCCCGGTCGCGGCCTTCGGGCTGCTGAACCCGGTACTGGCCGGCGCGGCGATGGCGCTCAGCTCGGTGAGCGTGGTGACGAATGCGCTGCTGCTGCGGCGCTGGGTGCCGGCTCGCGATCCCGCTGCCGTTGCCGCTTACGTGCAGGCGCTGCCGGCGCTGCAACTGCCGCCCGCGGCGGCGACAGATCCCACCGCAGCCGAGGCGCCGTCCATCGCTGCGCAACAAATCAACCATGAAGCGGCCGCTGCGCCGCCAACCCAAGGAGAGCAAACGATGTATGAACTGACCGTTGAAGACATGACCTGCAAGCACTGCGTAGGCCGCGTGACCAAAGCCGTGCAGGGCATCGACCCGGCTGCACAAGTGGAGATCGACCTGCCGACCAAGAAGGTCAGGATCGACAGCAGCGCCGACCTGGACCGCATCGCCGGCGCCATCGACGAGGCCGGCTATCCGGTGAGCGCGCGCGCGCCGGCCTAGCGCTGCTTGGCCGGCATGCATACCAGGCTGATCGGCTCGGTAATGTCGTCGAAGCGGCAGGCGTTGGCGGGCGTGACTTTTTCCCTGCCGCGGCCGGCCGTGAACACGGCCATCCTGTAGCCCAGCTTTTCCAGCATGGCGACGTAATCCGGCCCCGTGATGCCGCCGATGGCGCGCAGCGAGCGCGGGAAGAATTCGGTGAGGATGACGGGCGCGTGTTCGGTCAGCGTCCTGGCAGCGCCGCGGATGACGTGCGGCTCGAAGCCCTCGACGTCGATCTTGATGAAGCGGATGCGGTGTGCATGGTCGATCGCGTCGATCGGCCGGATGCGAATGCGCTCGCCGACAGGCCCGGCGCTGTGCTCGGCGCCGCTGCCGGTCGCGCTGCTCATCGAGCTGCTCATTGCGCTGTCCGTCGCGCCGTCCATCGCGCCGTCCATCGTGATGTAGGAGCTGCCCGGGTTGGTCAGGTGCATGCTCATGTGGAAAGCGCCGTCGCCCTCGGCGGCGCCGAGGCCTTCGTTGTACAGCACGCAGCGCGTGCCGAAATCGTTGGCCTCGACGCTGCGCGCCAGCATGCCGAAGGTGGCCTTCATCGGTTCGAAGGCGTGGACCTTGCCGCCCGGGCCGACCGCGCGCGCCGCCTGCAGCGTGAACACGCCGATGTTGGCGCCGGCATCGATGACGCCGTCGCCGGGTTTCAGCCAGGACAGCATGAAATCGGCTTCCGGGTTTTCCCAGCTGCCGTGGAGGACGCCGAACGAGACGAAGCCGTCGAACAGGTTGACCCAGACCTTCAGGCCGCGGAACTCCGTCATCACCCATTTGTTCTCGGGCCAGAGTCCGATCTTGTCGCGTATGTCCCACCGGAAGCGGCGCGAATCCAGCATCTTCAGGCCGACCTGGTGGATGTTGTCGCAGGCGAGGTAGTCGTCGATCGGGGTGAGCTGATCGCAGGGCCAGCCGAACAGGGCGGTGTGAACGACGTTGATCTGGTCGACGAAGGACATCGCGGGCGGTGCCTGGCGCGGCGGCGCCGGTGCTGCCGAAGGCCCGCCGTCCTCGTCGCGCGGTTTCCTGGGGAGTTGCAGGTTCTCGAGTAGGCGCGTGGTCAGGCTCATGGCATGTCCCCTGGTTGTCATGCGAGGGGAGTTTATGCTTGAGGAATGGGCGGCGCTTAGCCGGAATCAGAAGTGTGCGAGAACTTATTTGCTTGCGTTCGCTCTGCGTTCGCTCTGCGCTGGCACTGCTTGAACGCGTGGACGGCGGAGCCGTCCACGCTACGCCGGCTTTTAGTGACCGCCGTGACCGCCGCCGCGTTTGGCAGTCCCGACTGTCTCGCCCGGCGCTGCCGGCGTGGCCGCGGCGCGCACCGGCTCCGGCGCGGCGCCGGTCCACTCGCGCGCCACGGTCCCGGCCGGATGCTTGTACCAGCCCGGATCGCGGTAATCGCCACGCGCCAGGCCCTCGCGCACCTTGATCATGGTGAACATGCCGCCCATCTCGATCGGGCCGAACGGACCGTTGCCATCCATCATCGGCAGCGTATTCTCGGGCAGCGGCATCTTCATGGTGCCCATCGAGCCGCCCTTGTCGCCCATGACCATGTAGCCCGGCACCAGGTCGTTGATCTGCTTCGCCACGCCGCGGTGGTCGACGCCGATCAGGTTCGGCACGTCGTGGCCCATCGCATTCATCGTGTGGTGCGACTTGTGGCAATGGAAGGCCCAGTCGCCGGGCGCGTCGGCCACGAATTCGATGGCGCGCATCTGGCCGACGCCGATGTCGACGGTGACTTCCGGCCAGCGCGCCGCCGGGGGAATCCAGCCGCCGTCGGTCCCGGTGACCTCGAAGCGGTGGCCGTGGATATGGAAGGGGTGGTTGGTCATCGACAGGTTGCCCATGCGGATGCGCACGCGGTCGTCCTTTCTGACTACCATCGGGTCGGTGCCGGGGAAGACGCGGCTGTTGATGGTCCAGATATTAAAGTCGAGCATCTCGTTGACATTGGGCGTGTAGGCACCGGGGTCGATGTCGTAGGCGTTCAGCAGGAACACGAAGTCGCGGTCGACCGCATGCTGGCGCGGGTCTTTCGGGTGCGTCACCCAGAAGCCCATCATGCCCATGCCGATCTGCGCCATCTCGTCGGCGTGCGGGTGGTACATGAAGGTGCCGGCGTAGCGCGCCACGAATTCGTAGACGTAGGTCTTGCCGGGCGCGATCGCGGGCTGGTTCAGGCCGGCGACGCCATCCATGCCGTTCGGCAGGAATTGGCCGTGCCAGTGGATGCTGGTCACTTCCGGCAGTTTGTTCGTGACGAAGATGCGCACGCGGTCGCCTTCGACCACTTCGATGGTCGGCCCGGGACTCTGGCCGTTGTAGCCCCACAGGTTGGCCTTCATGCCGGGGGCGATCTCGCGCACCACCGGTTCGGCCACCAGGTGGAATTCCTTGACGCCGTCCTTCATGCGCCAGGGCAGGCTCCAGCCGTTCAGGGTGACAACCGGGTTGTAGGGCCGGCCGTTGGGCGGCGGCGGGGGCGGGACGGTAGCTGCCGACGCTGCCACCGGCGCCTCGGGGATACCGGCCGCGCCGGCCTTGGTGACGGCGGCGGCGCCGACCAGGGTCGCTGCGCCGGTGATGAAATGCCTGCGTGATGTCATTCTGCGTGTTCCTTGTGCGTGTCTGTAGCGAGCGTGTCTGCGCTTTGCGCGTTCGCGGCGCCGGTGCGGGCGCCGAGCGCGGCCTCGAGATCGGCGTGCGCCAGCCAGAACTCCTTCAATGCGTCGATATAGCTGGAGACGGCGTTCGCCTGTTCGCGCGAATCGGCCAGCAGGTCCAGCGAACTGGCCAGCATGCCGTTGTAGCGCAGCAGCACTTCCTGCGAGATGCGCTTGCGCAGCGGGATAATGGTGTCGCGGTAGTGCGCCGCCACCTCCCAGGCGTTGCGATAGCCGAGGTAGCCGGCGCGCGCCTCGCTGCGTGCGGTTACCGCGGCCTGGGCCACGCGGTTGACGGCCTGCATGTAGATGGCTTCGGCCTTGGCGCTACGGGCGCCGCCCCAGTCGAACAGCGGCAGTTCGATGCCCAGTTCATAACCATGTTCATGCGGCTGGCCGCTTTCGCTCTTGCTGGCGGCGCCGATCTCGAGCGCGTTGACGAAGCGGGTGGCGCGGGTCAGGCCGAGGTTGGCGGCGGTCGCCTCGGCGTCGAGCCGGGCGGCGCGCACGTCGAGCCGCTGTTCGAGCGCGATGCGTTCGACCGCGGGCAGCTCGGCCGGCGCCGCCGGCAGCTCGGGCAGGTGGGCCGGCAGCGTGTACTGGGCGTCCTGGCCCCACAGGCCCAGCAGGCGGGTCAGGTGTTCGCGCGCGGCGACCGCCTGCTTGCTGCTCCGCGCCAGCGTGGCCGCGGTCTCGGCCTGGAACAGCTGCTGGCGCGCCAGCTCCAGCCCGTTCATGTTGCCGGCCCTGGTCATGCGGCCGGCCAGCTCGGCGCTGGCCTGGGCGGCGGCGTCGACCCGGCGCGCATAGTCGAGCGCCTGGCTGGCCGCCACCGCCTCGACCCAGGCGCGCCGGGTCTGCGCCGCATGCTGTTCGATGGCGTAGCCGACGTCCAGCTTGATTTGCTCGAAGCGGCGCGCTTCCAGGCGCGCTGCCAGCGGCAGGGTCAGGATGCCGGCCAGGTCGACCGTCAGGCTGCGTTCGATCTCGATGTCGCCACCGCCGCCGACGCGCCTGAAGCCCAGCCCCGGATTGCGCAGGCGTGACGCCTGCACCAGGTCGGCCTGGGCGATGCCGACCTGCCAGTAGCTGGCCTGCAGACCGGGGTTGTTCAGCAGGGCGACGCGTACGGCGCCATCCATGTCGAGCGGGGCGGCGAGCATCGTGCGTACTTCCTGCTGCAGGGCGCGCGCGGCGGGTTCATCGCGGGCGATGCGCGGTTCGGCACCGATGCGTGCGCGGGTGCCGGCGGCCACCGCGCCGAAGCCGCCGTCCGGCGCAACCGTGGCGCAGCCGGCCAGCAGCAGCGCGGCCGCCGTTGCGACTGCCGCGCCGGCGGCGCTACGTTGCCGACCGGTTCTCATGGCGACTCCGCGGATGGGACCGTCGGCCGGGCGGCGGGATCGGCGTAGTGGGTAGGGCTGCCATGCATGGCGTGACCGGCATGTGCGGCATGTCCGGCATGTTCAGCAGGCGCGGCATGTGCAGCATGCCCGGTATGCGGATCGGCCGGCGCGGCGGCCGCGGGCGCGTGCATGCCCTTCATTTTCATGGTCAGCGACATCGAGTTGTAGGCGGCAACGGTGGCATTGCTCGCGACCCAGTTGCGGTCGGGTGGCGTGTCGATTCCCGTTTCGGGCCGGTAGCCGATGGCGGATTGGTAAGTGGTGGCGGGCACGCTGGCCCCGGGATCGGCAGCGCCGGTCAGGACAGGGGCCGCGGACTGGGCCAGCGAATCGGCTGCCGGCAGCAGCCACGCGCAGGCACAGGCGGCCAGCGCGATACGGTATGCGGTATGCATGAAAACCTCGTTCGACGATGCGTGGGAACAGCCGCCGGCGGAGGGCGGCGGCGGGCGGAGTCAGGCGAGGGCGGTCCGGGGCGGGCGCTCGGGCAGCGCGGGGTCGACGCTCGGTACGTGGCCGGCGCGGAAGGGAATCGAGATGAAGTGAGGCGGCGCCAGCACCAGCGCCGGCAGCACCGCCGGCGCCATCGCCGCGCCGGCGCAGCAGTCGGCACAGGCACCGGCCTTGCCGCCGTGGTGCCCATTCTGCTGTGGGGTCGCGTCGTGCTTCTGTCCGGCCTGCTGTGCATGGCCCGCGCAATGGCCGCCGTGCGTCTGCATGGCCTTGGTCATCGGCGTGGCCGCGTGCGCATCCGCCTTTTCGTGCATCGGCATCGACATCGAAGGCCCGCGCGCCAGCATGCCTGCCGCGGCGAAGCCCTGGAAGGGCAGCGCCAGCAACAGCAGCCAGACGAGCAATGAGCGATGGATGAGTTTCACGCGATTATTCTAGCATGGGCCGGCCATCGCATCCTGTCGCCAGGCACTAGCATGTCTAGTCGTGAACGACCAATGAAGTTTGCTCCAGCCCCTGCCGTGAGGCTCGGCGTTTACGGTCGACAAACCTAATACACTTAGGTAATATGCTAATCATATTAGGAAGAGGTGCTATGGCGAGGGCAGGATTGACAATCGATCGCTTGATCGAGGCTGGCGCGAAGCTGGCGGATGCGTCTGGATTCGAGGCCGTGACTCCCAGCGCGCTCGCGAAGCAATTCGATGTGAAAGTCGCGAGCCTGTATTCGCATGTGGCGAGCGCGAACGACATCAGGGTCCGCCTCGCGCTGCATGCGTTGGACAAGTTGGCCGACCGGGTTGCGGATGCAATCGCCGGCCGCGCCGGCCGAGACGCCTTGATCGCGCTTGCCGATGCTCACCGGGACTTTTCCAGGGATCATCCCGGACTGTTCGCCGCCACCCGCCATCCACTCGAGGTCGAGTCAGCTGCGCGCAGCGGCGGGATCAGGATCGCGCAGGCGATGCGGGCCGTCCTGCACGGCTATGAACTCGACGAGGGCATGCAAATCCATGCGATTCGTCTGCTCGGCAGCGTGTTCCTCGGCTTTACGATGCTCGAGTCGGCGGGCAGTTTCAGCCACAGCCTCCCTTCGCCACAGGCATCCTGGCACGTGACGCTCGATGCGCTGCATGCCATGCTTTGTTCGCTCAAAAAATGAAAGCAGGTCGATGACGCCATCACCCGTAGAATGGATCAGCACGCCGGTCACCGCAGCGCTGCTTCGGGGCTGGATCGAGCTTGAGAAGACGCCCTACGGGATCGTGCCGCACCGCTTGCCAGCGTGGGCACGCAGGCAATGCACCGATCCGCAGTTACTGATGGTGGAGGCGCAGCCCTCCGGTGTGCGCATTTGTTTCCGTACGCAGGCAACCTCGATCGAGTTGGTCGCCTTGCCGACCAGGCGTGTCTACGTGGGCCTGCCGCCGCGCCCGGCTGGCACTTACGACCTGGTGATCGACGGGCGCCTGGCCAGGCAAGGCACGATCCCCGGCGGACGTATCCTGCGTATTGATCCTTCGACCTGGTCTTCGGGCACGGTGCCGCAGGTCGATGTCGAGGAAGGCGAGCCGGGTCAGTTGCCCTTCACCGATCTTCCGGCAGGCACCAAGGACGTGGAAATCTGGCTGCCTCACGACGAGACCACCGCGCTCTCCACCTTGCGCAGTAACGCCGCGCTGGAAGCCTGCGGGCACGATGGCCGCAAACGATGGCTGCATCACGGCAGCTCGATCAGCCATGGCTCCAACGCCCAGCATCCAACCGGCATCTGGCCTGCCGTCGCGGCGCGTCTTGCCGGGGTCGATCTGCTGAACCTCGGCTTTGGCGGCGGTGCGCTGCTCGATCCATTTATTGCCCGTACGATCAGGGACCAGCAGGCCGATTTCATCAGCCTCAAGCTCGGGATCAACCTCGTCAACATGGATCTGATGCGTCTGCGCGGTTTTGGTCCGGCCGTGCATGGCTTTCTGGATACGATCCGTGAAGGCCACGAGACGACACCGCTTCTGGTCGTGTCGCCCATCCTCTGTCCGATCCACGAAGCGACGCCCGGCCCTTCGGCGGCCGCTTTCTCGGGCGGGCAACTGACGTTCCAGGCCGCCGGCAGTGCCGACGACGCTGCGGCGGGCAAGCTGACCTTGGAGACCATCCGCGGCGTGCTCGAAAACATCGTGGCCCAACGGCGCATCAGCGACCCGCACATCCATTACCTGGACGGGCGGATTCTGTACGGCGACGACGACCATGCCCGCATGCCCTTGCCCGACGCCCTGCATCCGGATGGCGCGACGCACGCGCAGATGGGAGAACGGTTTGCTGCCGCAGCCTTCGGCCAAGCGAGGCCGTTTGATTGAGACCGGCTTGCTTTGCAGGGGCTTGATAGGCCGCGCAGCACACATGTCAGCCAGCGGACGATCGTTTGATCGAGCGCGTCACCTGTTCAGTGTCAGTTAAAAGGCCTGGATTCAGATACCACTGCAAGAAATGCACGACGGCGTGTTTCTGCTCGGCTGTGCAACGATGCTTAAAGTCCAGGTGCGCACTCTGGCGTTTCTTCGTACCAGACATCTTCGGATACGCCCAATTCGATCGGCGGCAACTGTCCAGTCAACGCGACGCAACCAGGAAATTCTGATGTAGCCAAAGCACTCCGGGCAGCCAAACGCCGCTACACTGAGCATTTCCAGGCACGGCAAGCTTGCCGGCGTCATTGCAGGCAACGACTTCTTACGGAAACCGATCATGCACCGCACCCGCTCCGGCAATTGCCGCACCTCTCCCACGCAACGTACGCTACCGGTCCTGATGGCCTGCCTGTCGGTCCTGACGCTGCTGTCATTCGCTGGTGTCGATGCCGCGGCCCAGGCAGCTTCCGCCGATTCGCGCTACGAACGCGTTGTACCCAGCCGGGATGGCATCGGCAAGCGCTACATGGGCCGCGAGATCGCCGGCGTGATGGGATGGGAGGGCGCCCAATGGCTCGAGCGCGAAAGCCGCGCACGCGAGGAGCGGCCGGAGTTGCTTCTGCGGGAACTGGCACTGGGGCCCGGGATGACGGTGGCTGATATTGGCGCCGGCACCGGCTACTACACTTGGCAGCTGGCGAAAGGGGTCGGTGCCGGCGGACGTGTGTATGCAGTCGACGTGCAGCCGGAAATGGTCAGCATGCTCGACCACCAGATGGCCAAGCGCGGCGTGCGCAACGTGGTGTCGGTGCTGGGTAGCGAAACCAGCGTCAAACTGCCGCCGGCCAGCGTCGACTTGGCAATCATGGTCGATGTGTATCACGAGCTCGCCTATCCGTCGGAGGTCCTCGACAGCATCGTCGACGCCTTGAAGCCGGGCGGACGCGTCGTCTTCGTCGAATATCGGGCCGAGGATCCGGCGGTCGCGATCAAGCCGCTGCACAAGATGAGCGAATCGCAGGTGCGACGCGAAGCCACGGCGCATGGCCTGAAGTGGGAACGGAGCATCGAGTCGTTGCCGCTCCAGCATGCGATCGTGTTTCGGAAGCCCTGAGCGGATTTCCTCGCTTTTGCCGTTGCGGACGATGAGTCGCGGCCCGAGGGCTAACGTGGCATCGCACCTTCCGCCGCTGAGCAGACGCGGCTGGCAGGATGCTATTGCATGGCTGAGAGCCACTGTCCGCTCGTGGTCGTTCTCCTCCGTATGTCTTGGCGTGTTGCGTTCACCTGTTGAATCCAAGACCCAGAGCGGACGGTCCCGACTGCGAGTTCAAACAGTTTGGTCGTACTGAGCTTTAAGCTCGGCGATCAATGATGGGTGCCCTTCAACCGAGAGTCCAACATAGGTCTCGCTCTCGATCTTGAGTTGCCCTTCAGGCCCCGCTACCGTCCAGTACTGTATGTCCTGGGACCCTGCTAATCCGCCCCATTGATCTCGAACGCCATATTGCAGATCACTCAATGCCCGGTTCAAACGGGCAAAGACAACTTCGTCGAATTCATCGCCAACTACCCATTTTTCTGTTTGCATAACTCTTGCTCTATCAGGGTTGGCAGATTTACGAACTTCCGATCGTGGGCCATAGCGGACGGTCGATATGGCGCAGTGTACGACCTCGTTGCTACCTGAACAAGCCGCCGCTGGGCTCGCAGGCTGCGGCTGTTCTGGCAAACTTTATCGTTATGCGGCGAATTTCTTAGTTTGTGGCGGACTTTATTAATCAGCGATCCTAGTGCATCGCCGAGCGCAGCGCCCCCGATTCGAAATAGATGTGCTGGATCTGCGGATACACGTCCGACACCGCCTTTTCCAGGCGCGCGATCGCCCCCTCGACCTCGTCGATGCGCATGCCGCGCTTGAACTGCACGGCCGCGGTCAGCAGTACTTCGTCGGGGCCGAGCTGCATCGACATCACCTTGTTGACGGTCTGGATGTCGGGATCGTTCTCGAAGATGGCGCGCAGGCGGCGGGTGGCATCGGGCCCCATGCTTTCGCCGACCAGCAGGGCGCCGGTCTCGCGCGCCAGCATGAAGGCGGCGCCCACCAGCAGCAGGCCGATCAGCACCGACGCGGCCGGGTCGAAGTAGGGATTGTCGAACAGGTGGCCGAGGAAGATGCCGAGCGCTGCGATGGCCAGGCCGATCAGCGCCGCCGAATCCTCGATGAACACGGTGAACACGGACGCATCCTTGCTGGCATGGACCGCCTGCCACAGCGAGGTGCCGGGTTTGCGCACCTTGTTCAGTTCAAGCCGCGAGACGTTCCAGCTGTAGCCCTCGAACAGCGCCGAGACGCCGAGCACGACGTAATTCCACATCGGGTCCTGCAGCGGCTCCGGATGGCGCAGGGCCTCGATACCGTGGTAGATCGAGAGGCCGCCGCCCAGCGAGAACACGCTCAGCGCCACGATCAGCGCCCAGAAATACAGGGTCTTGCCGTAGCCGAAGGGGTGCTTGGCGTCGGCCGGCTTGGCGCTGGTGTGCTCGCCGATCAGCAGCAGCAGTTCGTTGCCGGTGTCGACCGCCGAGTGGATGCCTTCGGCGGCCATCGCGGCGCTGCCGGTGATGGCCGCCACCACGAACTTGGCGACGGCGATGCCGAGGTTGGAGGCGATCGCCGCGTAAATCACTGTCTTCGAACCGCTCTTCTCGCCGGCTTCTTCATCCTTGGTTTCCGTCATTTTCATGCCCTGTGCTTGATATATGTGGCCGCTAGTGTAGCCAATTTGCTACGATAGCCCTTGCACGGCTGGGTGCGGCCCTAAGGAGTCTCTGGATGAGCGTACGGAACCTGCGACAACTGCTCGCGCCGAAATCGGTGGCCCTGGTCGGGGCGTCGGAGCGTCCCGGCAGCGTCGGCGCCACGGTCTGGCGCAACCTGCTGGAGGGCGGCTTCAAGGGCACGCTGTTCCCGGTCAATCCCAAGTACGCGACCCTCGGCGGCCACCGGGTCTGGGCCGACGTCGCCGACCTGCCGCAGGCGCCGGAACTGGCCATCATCTGCACCCCGCCGGCCACGGTGCCCGGCATCGTGCGTGCGCTTGGCGAACGCGGCACCCGCGCCGCGGTCGTGATGACGGCCGGCCTGTCCAGCGCGCGCGACCTGCTCGGCCGCTCGCTGAAACAGGCGATGCTGGACGCCGCCAATCCCTACCTGCTGCGCATCCTCGGTCCCAACAGCTCCGGCCTGCTGGCGCCCGGCATCGGGCTGAACGCCAGCATCGCGGCCGGCGGCGCGGCCTCCGGACGGATCGCCTTCGTCTCCGAATCGGGTGCCATGATGACCGGGGTGCTGGACTGGGCGCGCACGCGCGGCATCGGCTTTTCCAGCTTCATGTCGCTGGGCGAGTCGGCCGACGTCGACTTCGGCGACGTGCTGGATTACCTGGCCAGCGATCCCGGCACCGGCGCCATCCTGCTGCACGTGGAGAGCCTGCGCTACGCGCGCAAGTTCATGTCGGCGGCGCGGGCGGCGGCGCGCAGCAAGCCGACGCTGATGCTGAAGGCGGGACGCTCGATCGAATCCGCGACCGCGGCGGCCTGCCTGTCGGGCGTGCTGGCGCGGCCGGACGATGTCTACGACGCCGCGATCCGCCGCGCCGGCATGCTGCGCGCCTACACCACCGGCCAGCTGTTCGCCGCGGTCGAGACGCTGGCGCGTGCCAAGCCGCTGTACGGCGAGCGCCTGGCCATCCTCGGCAACGGCGCCGGCCCGGTGCTGCTGGCCCAGGACGCGCTGCAGTACGGCGGCGGCCTGCAGGCGAGGTTGAGCGAGGATACCGTGCGCCGCCTGCGCGAGCTGGTGCCCGAATGGAGCGGCAGCGGTGAACTCAACCTGCGCGGGGACGCCCCGCCCGAGCGCTACCGCGACGCGGTCGAGGTGCTGCTGAAGGACCCGGACGCCAACGCCGTGCTGATCGTGCACGCGCCGAATGCCGTGGTCGACCCGGCCGACGTGGCGCGCGCGCTGGCGCCGCTGGCCAAGTCCTCGTCGCGCAACCTGCTGGCCTGCTGGCTGGGCGGGCAATCGGTGGTGGCGGCGCGCACCATCGCGGCCGAGGCCGGGATGCCGGCCTACCGCACGCCCGAGGAAGCGGTCAACGGCTTCCTGCAGATCGTCGATTACCGCCGCAACCAGACCTTGCTGATGCAGGTCCCGGTATCGAGCGGCGACGGCGAGCCGGACCGCGAGCGCGCGCGTGCCCTGGTGCGCACGGCGCTGGCGCGCGGCCACTACCTGCTGTCCGACCCCGAGACCAAGGCCATCCTCGACGCCTACGGCATCCCGACCGTGCCGACGCTGTCCGCCGCCACGCCCGAGGAAGCGGTGCGGGCGGCCTCGGTGCTCGGTTTTCCGGTGGCGGTCAAGATCCTGTCGCCGGACATCGCCCAGAAATCCGACGTCGGCGGCGTCACGCTCGACCTCGACTCGCCGGAAGCGGTGCGCGCAGCCGCCGAGCGCATGCGGCGGCGCCTGGCGGAGCTGCGGCCGGATGCGCGCCTGGACGGCTTCATCGTGCAGGAGATGGCGCGCAATCCCGAGGCCCACGAACTGATCGCCGGCGCCGCCACCGACCCGGTGTTCGGCCCCGTGATCCTGTTCGGTCAGGGCGGGCTGGCGGTGGAGGTGGCGGGCGACCATGCGGTGGCGCTGCCGCCGCTGAACACGGTGCTGGCGCGCGACCTGATCGACCGCACCCGGGTGGCGCGCCAGCTGGCCGGCTACCGCAACCACCCGGCGGCCGACATGGACGCGATTGCCGCGGTGCTGGTGCAGGTGGCGCGGCTGGTGGCCGAAGTGCCGGAAATCGTCGAACTCGACATCAACCCGCTGCTGGCAGACAGCCGCGGGGCCGTGGTGCTGGACGCGCGCATGCGCATCGCGATGGCCGACCGCGCCGGCAACCCGGCCCGCACCAGCCTCGACCGCCTGGCGATCCGTCCCTATCCGGCCGAGCTGGAGGAAACCGTCGACTGGGACGGCGGGCAGATCCTGCTGCGTCCGATCCGTCCCGAGGATGGCCAGGCGCACATCGCCTTCTTCAACGCGCTGACGCCGGACGACGTGCGCTACCGCATGTTCGTGCGCGTGCGCGAGCTGCAACCGGCCCAGCTGGCGCGCTTTACCCAGATCGACTACGACCGCGAGATGGCTTTCATCGCCACCCGTCCCAACGCCGAGGGCATCGGCGAGACCCTGGGCGTGGGCCGGGTGGTGGCCGATCCGGACAACCTCAGCGCCGAATTCGCGGTGACGGTGCGCTCCGACCTGAAGGGCAAGGGCCTGGGCGTGATGCTGATGAACAAGCTGATTGCCTATTGCCGCGCGCGCGGCACGCGTGAGATCGTCGGCGAGGCGCTGCCGCAGAATGCGCCGGTGATCGGGCTGGTCAAGAAGCTCGGTTTCACGGTCGGGCCGCTGGACGAGGAGGAGGGCGTGCGCAAGTTCTGGCTGCAGCTGCGGTGACCTGCCAGGCAGCGCAGGTTGGCAAGTGGGCGGCGGACCGATCGAAGCGCTGTATTTCGACATGGCGGCTTCGACATGTGGCGTGGACGATACGCATCCCAGCCATACCTGAGGACCTTGTCAGCTCTCAATTTTCCTTCTGCATGAGGTGCCAAAATGCAAGCTTATCCCGACGTCAAACAGCGGAGTAAGCCATGCCCAGTGATAATGAGCTCAGCAGTTTTCTACGGGAAGACAAGGCTTTAAACGCCAGCAATCGTCCTCTTCGATTGAAGCTTTTTCATCGAAACAAGGCAATCGATGACATCCTGCTTCCTCAGTTTGTCCGTGGGACCGAATCGATTTGCGACGGATTCGCATACCACATCCATTGCGTTGCCACGACCTTCAGCTTGCCGTTGAAAGAATTCATCGGCGTAGCCGCCAGCCTCGAATTCGTTACCGACAGTGGCCGAATACGCAGTGTAAGCGGCTTAATCACCGAGGCCTGTTCGGGAGAATGCGATGGTGCGATTGCCAGCTATCGACTCGTCGTTCGTGACGCGTTGGCCATCATGAAGCAGCGTGTCAACACGCGCGTTTTCCGCCGATTGAGCTGGCCACAGGTTGTCAGCCGTGTACTAGATGAATGGCGTCAAATAAATCCTGTATTGGCCTCCAATTTCGACTTCGAGTTCGCACCCGGCTTCCGTCTGGATGCCTATCCGGAGCGCGAACAAACGATACAGTTTAACGAATCAGACTCTGCATTTGTCCAACGGCTGTTGCGGCGTTCCGGCATCGCGTGGTTTTTTCGGCCCGGCCGTAGCCAAGGCTCTGAAAACGGCAATCCAGTTACCGATTCGACAGTGGGGCATACTCTCGTGCTCTTTGACGGACAAAGCAAGCTCGAACAGAACGAGGCGGGCGTCGTCCGCTACCATCGCGACGATGCGACCGAACAGCGCGATTCCGTGACCCGTTGGGGCGCTGTTCGCGAACTTCGGGCTGGCAATTCCAGTATCTTTAGCTGGGATTACAAGCAGCCGGGAAGCATACCGTGGATGACGGTAGGCACGCCTGCCCATGCAGATCAAGGTCAGTCTGGCAACCAGTTGGCGCGCGGCCTCGAGCGCTTCATTGTCGAGTCGCCGCATGTCGCAGAAGATCACGAGGACTTGAGCCGCTTGGGCCTGCTAACGATTCAGAGAGAAGAGCTGGCCATGAAGCGCTTCACCGGGGAAGGAACCGTACGCGACTTTCGCGCAGGTGAATACTTCTCACTCGAGGATCATCCGGAGGTCGACCGACATTCTTCCCCCGATCGCGATTTCGTCATCATGTCCGTCGACATCGAAGCGCGAAACAACCTGCCGAAGAGTCTCGAAGAGCGAGTGCAAAGGCTGTTCTCCTCGAATGGCTGGCATGACAATGAGGGCATGCCGCTGAATTTCGTACACGTCAGCCACGAGAACCCGTTCCGGATGCGCTTTGAAGCCGTACGACGTGGCATTCCGGTCATTTCTTCATTCGACCCGCGTACCGACCTGCGTGACCCCGGCCTGCAAAGCGCCATTGTCGTTGGCGCGGACAACGACGTCGTTCATTGCGACGAATATGGCCGTGTGAAGATTCGTTTCCCGGCGACGCGTCCGGCCGATCATGTGCACGCCCATGGCGCTGGGGCTTCGGATAGGGACGCGGATTCCGCCTGGGTCAGAGTGGCCACGAATTGGGCCGGCAGCGCGACTTCGCATTGCGGCACACTGACACTGCCCAGAGTGGGTACTGAAGTCCTGGTGGCCTTTCTCGGCGGCGACCCGGACAAACCCATCATCATCTGTCAGCTGTTCAACGGAAGTGCCTTGCCGCCGCCTTTGAGCGAACGTTCCAACCTGCCGCTGACACGTTTTTTATCCGGCATGTGCAGTCAGGAGGTCCACGGATCTCGCGTGAACCGCCTGCGATTCGACGATACGCCGCGCCAAATCAGCACCCAACTTGCAAGCGACGATGGGTCTTCGCAACTTAATCTCGGGTGGCTGACACATCCAAGAGACGGCAACAGCAAACCTCGTGGGGAAGGTGCCGAACTGCGCAGCGACAAGGCGGTGGCCATTCGTGGCGGCAAGGGCGTACTGATCACTGCCGCAAGCCGTCAGCAAGCAGCAGGCAGACAACTGGACCGGGACGAACTGATCGGTTTGGCGGATGGTCTGCGCGATATTGCGGCACAGTTGGCCAAACTCGCCGAGACCCATGCGAAAGACGGCGCCGGTGGGCCGCTGCTGACGCAATTGGTTGATAAGCTCAGGCATCTGGATGCCGGCACCAATGTGTCGAGAGCCGCTGGGAATGCTGGCGGCGGCGCCCCTATTGTCGCGATCAGCGGACCGGCCGGGATCATCATGGCAACCGGCGAAAGCCTTGTGTTCGGCGCGGAAAAGAATGCCGACCTGGTCACTGCGGAAGATACCTGCCTTACCGCCGGCGGAAAAACCTTGGTGCGGGCTGCCCAAGGGATCAGCGCTTTTGCAAACGATGGCGGCATCAAACAGATTGCCGCGCGCGGGAATGTAGCAACTCAGGCACAGGACGGCGCCCTCGAACTGCTCGCGAACAAGGTCGTGGAACTGATCAGTACCAAGGACTGGATCAATATCAAGGCCAGGAAAGGCGTCTGCATCTACGGAGGCGGCAGCTAACTGAAGATCACCGCCGAAGGCATCATCGGCCGGACGGCGGGCAACAGTTACGTGTACGCGGCTGATCACCAGACATTTGCAAAACAGGCGCCGGACGTTCAGTTCCCTGATGAGCTGCCACATCATGATGTTTGCATTCCCTGCATGCTTGCGGCCGCACGCGCGCACAGCCCATTGGTTGATCCCGAATGAGACACGAGAATTCGAACTTGTACCTGTTGATCGACAACGGCTTGCTGCAGGCCGCATCGGCAGGTTATTCCGAGACGGATTCAAAGAGACGTCCGACATGGCTGATGCCAATCTACGCAGAGCGGGCGCTGGAAGTGAGTCCATTTCTCATTGATATGGATGAAGCATATGAAGCGGGCCAACTCGACCAGGTCATGGCCTATGTCAACGCGCTTGTGCCGGCATTACATGTTTCGATTATCGAGACTGCCCTGCCTCTTGCGGAAATGGCACAGCATCTACGGCGGTTCATTTTTATCCTCGATCCCGATGGCAAGCAACGTACGCTCAGGTGTGCCGACGGCGCGGTCCTGATGCCTCTCTCGTCCGTGTTGACTGAAGCGCAGTGGGCGGCCATGCGGCGCTCGATTGCACGATGGTGCGTGCATGACAGGTCTGGACGCGTCATTGAACTTCGGTCGGTCCCGGCTATTGAAGATGTTCCGACGCCACTCCGATTGGAGCGTGACCAGATAGCAGCACTCGATGAAGCCAGTGAGCCAGACCACTGCTTAGCCAAAGTCAAGATGATGCACCACGGGGCAGAATTCCCGGGTACCGCTGAGGAGCAATACCATTGGGCAAACGAGGCTCATCAGGCCTGGCGCGCTTCCGGGAATCCAAGTCAACTTTATTTTTTGTTTCTTACGGAAGCAGCCCTAACAAGTCGAGGCAAGGTTTTACAAAGGCCGGAGATTTCAGAATATTTGTTGATGGATGATATTCATGCCTTCAAAATAAACTTGCGGGCGCTTAACGATAAGGCATAGAAAAAGGAGGGGAAACTTAACAGTGTAAGAAATCATACTTTTGCGATATGAACACTCCACCAAAAGAATTGATTCGCGCTTTTAATTAGGGAGAATACATGAGAATCTCGACCTCACATTTTTTTACGGAGATCCTGATTTTGTCACTTCTTTCAGCTGCTATTTTGTTGGCAACGTGTCTTCCATCACATTCAGTTGCAAGTGAGTCGAGTACCTTTCCTGCTTCGCTAACCGGAGTGCACCATTTGGGAACGGATTATTTAATAAACAGATTCTATATAAATCAATCCATTGGGGATAATATAGGCGAAGGTGGCGGTGGCGGGAGCATGGTCTGCTGCTTGACATTGCCACAAAAATGGCGACCTTCAATCTTGGTTGACGTTCGTTGGGAAGTACATCATATCATCAGAAGTGCCGACCCTAAACTACCTGACACGGCAGAACTCGATGGGATATACCAAGCACAAGTACCTGTTGAAGAATATGCAAAGCCAGGCGACTTCTTCGTACATTTCTTTCCAAACGGCCGCGTGCGCGTTGTAGTCTCAAGTCACCGCTCCAATGGTGAGCGGCATCCGATTTGCCGAGGAGATGCAAAAGCAATACAGACAGCGATACGAGGGAAGCCCATCAAAGCGCTTTTTACCGAGCAGGAATTAGCGGCGCATTCAAAAATGATCGAGGAACATCGGAGGAAATACGGAGACTGGCGATGAAAACAGCTCACTTCCCAATATCGCCGGCGAAAGAGGCTCCCACTAAAGGATTATCAAAAGTTACTTCCGAGGTCGTATGCAATATCAAAAAGTGCGAATGCATTATCAATATCGGAATATTCTTCGATGGAACAGATAATAACAAAGATCGTGATGTGGTAGATCGAGCGCATACCAATATCGCAAGGTTGTACGAACTCTATCCCGAGAGTATAGATACAGGCTACAGTCGAATTTACGTACCTGGGGTTGGCACAAGATTTCCCGAGATCGGCGAATATACCGAAACGGCAGCTGGCGCTGGATGTGCATTCGGGTGTGAAGCACGAGTGGTTTTTGCGCTACTCAAAATCTTTAATGTTCTATCTTATCAATCTTCTAGAGCGGAGATGTTTGATAGAGCGGGTGTTCTGGCATTGTGTCGCAATGATACACGGGTAGTAGAGGACTGCGACGATGAAATTCTCCAAAGGCTCGGGCTGCGACATGGAATTTTGCAGCCGGACATAGGCAGCAACAAGAATCGCCAGGAGTTCCTGGCAAAGCAGACAAAACTCTTAAAAGCGAAACTTGAAAGCGGAAAACCGCGTATTGTCGAGTGTTTTGTAGACGTCTTCGGGTTCTCGCGAGGTGCGGCGCAGGCCCGCGTATTTTGTAATTGGCTCAACGAATTGCTGATCGGTGGTCGTCTCGGTGGCATTCCTCTGCACTTTCGCTTCCTCGGCATTATTGACACTGTGGCCTCCGCAGGATTCTGGTCCGGAACAGGCGCGTTATTGGCAAGCTCCACCGGGGGACATGGCGCATGGGCAAGTGCTGAGTCATTAAACATTCCGTCTGCAATTAAAAATTGCGTGCATATGGTTGCGATGCATGAGTTGCGAAGGAACTTTCCACTTGACGAAATCGGAAGCGGCGGTAGCTTAGGAGCCGGGTGGGTCCAGCACGCGTATCCAGGTGCGCATAGCGATGTTGGCGGCGGATACCGCGCCGGAGATCTTGGCATCTCAGTAGGCGAGGATTCACTTAAGTTATCGCAAATACCGCTAAACCATATGCTGGACTGTGCTATCGCCACAGGGGCGCCTTTGAAACGCCCACCAAAAATCCCGGACAGATACGATCCACTGGCCATTCATCCAGACCTTGCAAAAGCCTACGCCGACTTTATTTCTCACGCCACCCTCGCACCGCGGCCCATATACGAGTGGCTTCAACCCTACCTCAACTGGCGCTGGCAAGTCAGAGACCAATTTCATACAACCAATCAGGTAAAACGCGCGAACCAGGCCGACAGAGATATTCTAATGTCCTTCAACAAGCGGCTTATCGACGATGCTGCTGCAATTTTGCCGGCCGCTGCGAAGGGCAATGCCCGCAGCAACATTTCAACCGTGACAAGCTTTTTCGGAGCCGCCAAACGGAAGGTCGCCAACTCTGTCCTGGACCCGGAAGCCGGCGCCGTGCTTGCGCTTGCACAGCGCGCCGCGCCAACGCCGCCGGCGTATGTGACCCTCTTCGACGGCTACGTCCATGACTCCCTGGCCGGATTCAATAAGCCCACTCTCGAACTCACCGGCTACTGGCGTTATCGAAAAATTTTCATTGACACAGATGAGCACACGATAGCAGCGCATCAGGAAGCTGATTCAAACCGTAACACAGCGTGATACAGCCAATGGAGGCCAGACATGAAAGACCAGCAAGGACGGGGTGTGATCCGCCTCGGCGATAAAACAACCCACGGAGGTCAGGTCATCTCGGCCGCCGCGGATTTCACTGTCCTCGGTAAGCAAGTTGCCGTCGAGGGCGATGCAACTTACTGTCCGAAATGCAAAGGAAAATTTCCGATTCATCCGAATGGCAGCACACGCAAACACCATGGAAAACAGGTCGCATATGATCAGGACGTTGCCGCCTGTGGAGCCAAGCTGATCTCCTCGATATGAAGTCTTGGGAACGGCTGACTAATTCACTTTCGCGAGCAGGTTCAGCACATCAGCGGCTCCAGCTATCAAACATGTAGCTTCCGCGCTGGCCAGCCCCGGTTTGCGTAACAAAGCCGTATGCTCGGCTGCCAATAACATGCAGTAAAGTAACGCGTGGCCGGCTTCTTGCTATTGCCAGTAAAATAATAACATTCTTTGCAATTGATTTTACTGGCATGCCCGACGCTTTTAACCCATCGAGACCGCCAGGATTGTTGTTCGCGACAGACCTGAAACTCCGCTTCGACCATGTGCCGGCGCGCAGCAATGAGCCAACGCAGGCTGTCTCCAGCGCTATATTGCCGGTCCCGTCTTGATGTCGACGCTTCCGTTCATCCCGATCCTGGTCTTTTGCGGCGCCTTTCTCGCCGTATGCATGCCGTCCGGGTCGCGCCTGCGGCCGGCGGCGGTGGCGGGCGCAGCCACGCTGGCGGCGCTGCTGCTGGCGCTGTCCGAGTTCGGCCACATCCGCGCCGGCGAGGTCGTGAGCGAGCGTTTTACGTGGTTACCCCAATTCGGCCTCGACCTGGTCTGGCGCATGGACGGCCTGGCCTGGCTGTTCACGATCATGGTGCTCGGCATCGGCTTGCTGGTGCTGCTGTACGCGCGCTACTACATGTCGCGGCGTGACCCGGTGGCGCGCTTCTTCGCCTACATGCTGGCCTTCATGGGCGCGATGTTGGGGGTGGTCCTGTCCGGCAACCTGATCCAGCTGGTGGTGTTCTGGGAGCTGACCAGCCTGACCTCGTTCCTCCTGATCGGCTACTGGCAGGAGCGCAACGATGCGCGCCGCGGCGCCCGCATGGCTTTCACGGTGACCACGGCCGGCGGCCTGTGCCTGCTGGCCGGGATGCTGATCCTGGGCCACATCGCCGGCAGCTACGATCTCGACGTGGTGCTGGCGGCGGCCGGGCGCATCCAGCAAGACCCGCTGTACCTGCCGGCGCTGATCCTGATCGCCCTCGGCGCGCTGACCAAGAGCGCGCAGTTCCCGTTCCACTTCTGGCTGCCGCACGCGATGGCGGCGCCGACCCCGGTCTCGAGTTACCTGCACTCGGCGACCATGGTCAAGGCCGGCATTTTCCTGCTGATGCGCCTGTGGCCGGTGCTGTCCGGGACCCCGGAATGGACCTGGATCATCGGCGGCGCCGGCCTGTGCACCATGCTGATCGGCTCCTTCTTCGCCATCTTCCAGCACGACATGAAGGGCTTGCTGGCGTATTCGACCATCAGCCACCTGGGCCTGATCACGGTGCTGCTGGGGATCGGCACGCCGCTGTCGGTGGTGGCGGCGGTGTTCCACACCATGAACCATGCGGTCTTCAAGGCCTCGCTGTTCATGGCGGTCGGCATCGTCGACCACGAGACCGGCACCCGCGACATGCGCGTCCTGCGCGGCCTGCGCAGGGCAATGCCGCGCACGGCGGCCCTGGCCATCGTCGCCAGCGCCGCCATGGCCGGGGTGCCGCTGCTGAACGGTTTCCTGTCGAAGGAGATGTTCTTTACCGAGGCGGCGCTGGTGGGCGGCACCGAGGACTGGTCGATGGCGGTGGCGGCGACCCTGATGGGCATCTTCAGCGTGGCGTATTCGCTGCGCTTCATCAGCGTGTTCTTCGGACCGCTGGCGGCGGACATCGACCATCCCGTGCACGAGCCGCCGCGCTGGATGCGCTTCCCGGTCGAATGCCTGGTGGTGCTGTGCATCGCCGTCGGCGTGCTGCCGCAGCGCACCGTGGGCGACGTACTGGCGGTGGCGGCCCACGCCATCCTCGGCGGTCGCATGCCCCAGTACGACCTGGCGATCTGGCATGGCCTCAACCTGCCGCTGGCGATGAGCGCCGGGGCGCTGGCCGGCGGCCTGGTCTTCTATATCTTCCTGCGCCGCCGCGCCAATTTGCGCGACCGCAGCAAGGTGCCGGTGCTGCACCGCCTGAAGGGCGCGCAAGCCTACGAGACCTGCATGCTGGCGCTGGGCGTGGCGGCCGACACCCTGATGCGCTGGACCGGCACGCGCCGCCTGCAGCCGCAGTTCCGCGCCATCGTCGCCATGCTGGTGCTGGCGCCGCTGCTGCTGGCGGCACCGCTGCCCGGCCTGCCGGCCTTCAATCCGGGCGACATCGACCTGCCGTTCGCGGCGCTATGGCTGATCGGCGCCGGCTGCGCGGTGGCGGCGGCAGTCAAGGCCAAGTACCACCGGCTGGCCGCGCTGGCCTTGGTCGGCGGTACCGGCGTCGTCACCAGCATCACCTTCCTGTGGCTGTCGGCGCCCGACCTGGCGCTGACCCAGCTGATGGTGGAAACCGTGACCACGGTGCTGATCCTGCTCGGGCTGCGCTGGCTGCCGCCGCGCGCCAGGCCGCGCGCGCTGTCCGGCCCGGCCCCCGCGAGCACCCGGTGGCGCCGCACGCGTGACCTGCTGCTGGCGGCGGCCGGCGGCCTCGGGCTGGCGGCGGTCAGCTACGCGGTGCTGACGCGGCCGGCGGTCGACACCATCAGCGATTTCTACATCCTGCGCGCGCTGCCGGAGGGCGGCGGCGCCAACGTCGTCAACGTGCTGCTGGTCGACTTCCGCGGCTTCGACACGATGGGCGAGATCACCGTACTGGGGGCGGTCGCGCTGACCGTGTACGCGCTGCTGCGGCGCTTCCGCCCGGCGCGCGAGAGCGTCCCGATTCCCTTGCAGCAGGCCAGCGACGTCGACCCGGCGGTGCACCAATCGCCGGCGCGCCAGGCCAACGGTGGCTACCTGCTGGTGGCCGGCGTGTACATGCGCTTCCTGCTGCCGGTGATGGGTGTCATCGCCGTCTATTTCTTCATGCGCGGGCACAACATGCCGGGCGGCGGCTTCGTCGCCGGCCTGATCTTCGCCACCGCGCTGATCGTGCAGTACATGGTGGCCGGCACCGACTGGGTCGAAGACCACCTGCGCCTGCGCCCGCACCGCTGGATCGCCTGGGGCCTGGTGACCGCCTGCGGTACAGGCCTCGGTGCCTGGCTGCTCGGCTACCCCTTCCTGACCAGCCACACGGCGCACCTGGTGCTGCCGCTGCTGGGCGAGATCCACGTGCCGAGCGCCTTCGTGTTCGACCTCGGCGTATTCCTGGTGGTGGTCGGCGCCACCATGCTGATCCTGGTGGCGCTGGCGCACCAGTCGCTGCGCAGCCACCGGATGCCCGTGGCCGCCGCTCGCGCCGCAATGCCGTCGGCGCTGCCGCCGACCAAGGAGATCCTGTAATGGAAGTCGTCCTTTCCCTCGCGATCGGGATCGTGTTCGGCGCCGGCATCTGGATGGTGCTGCGCCCGCGCAGCTTCCAGGTGCTGGCCGGGCTGATGCTGATGTCGTATGCCGTCAACCTGTTCATCTTCGCCATGGGCCGGCTGTGGGTCCACAAGCCGCCGCTGACACCGCCTGGCGTGCCCGTCGATCCCGCCGCGCTGGCCGACCCGCTGCCGCAGGCGCTGGTGCTGACCGCCATCGTGATCGGCTTCGCCACCACCGCGCTGTACCTGGTGGTGATGATCGGCGCGCGCGGCCTGACCGGCACCGACCACGTCGACGGCAGGGAGCCAGAAGCATGAGGGCGCTCGATCAGTTGATACTGGTGCCGGTGCTGCTGCCGCTGCTGTGCGGCGCCGCCCTGGCGCCGCTGACCCAGGGCTGGCACCGCCTCAAGCTGGCGCTCGGCTACCTGTCGGTGCTGGGGATGCTGGCGACCGCGCTGGTGCTGGTGGCGATGACCGACGGCGGCTACTGGCAGGACGGCATCGGCGTCTACCTGGCGGCCAACTGGGCGGCACCGTTCGGCATCGCGCTGGTGGCCGACCGCCTGGCGGCGCTGATGCTGCTGTTGACCGCGCTGCTGGCGCTGGCGGCACTGCTGTTCGCGCAGCAGCGCTGGGGCCGCATCGGGGTCCATTTCCACACGCTGTTCCAGTTCCTGCTGATGGGCATCAACGGCGCCTTCCTGACGCACGACCTGTTCAACCTGTTCGTGTTCTTCGAGGTGATGCTGGCGTCGTCCTATGGCTTGCTGCTGCACGGGTACAACGCCGAGCGCCTGCGCGCCGGCATGCAGTACATCGCCGTCAACCTGGCGGCCTCGCTGCTGTTCCTGCTGGGGGCGGCGCTGATCTACGCCGCCACCGGCACCCTCAACATGGCCGACCTGGCCGCCCGCATCGCCCGGCTGGCACCATCCGAACTCAGCCTGGTGCAGATCGGCGCCAGCGTGCTGGCGCTGGCCTTCCTGATCAAGAGCGCGATGTGGCCGCTCGGTTTCTGGCTGCCGACCACCTACGCCGCCGCATGTCCGCCGGTGGCGGCGATGCTGGTGCTGATGACCAAGGTCGGTACCTACGCCATCCTGCGCCTGTGGCTGTTGTGGTTCCCGGGCGGCTGGAGCTACGATGCGCTGCTGTGGGGCGGCGCGGCCACCATCCTGTTCGGCGCCGCCGGCATGCTGTCCACCGGCAGCGCCGGCCGCATGGCGGGCTACGGCGCGATCGTGTCCTCGGGGACGCTGCTGGCGGTGATCGGCTACGGCCAGGCCTCGCTGGTCACGGCCGGGCTGTACTACCTGGTCGGCTCGACGCTGGCGATCGCCGCCTTCGTGCTGCTGGTCGAACTGATCGACCGCATCCGCACCCCGGGCGCGGCAATCCTGGCGGTGACACTGGAAGCCTATGCGGTCGAAGACAAGCCGGACGAGCCGCTGGGGCAGGGCGTGCCGGCGGCGCTGGCCTTCCTGGCGCTGGCCTTCGCCGCCTGTACGCTGATGATCGCCGGGCTGCCGCCGCTGTCCGGCTTCGTCGCCAAGTTCGGCATGTTCCATGCGCTGCTGAATCCGTCCGGCGGCACCGCATCGGGCACCATCTCCGGTACCGCCTGGGCGCTGATGGCGCTGGTGCTGGGCTCGGGCCTTGTGGCGGTGATGGCAATGCTGCGCTTCGGCGTGCGCACCTTCTGGGCCACCAAGTCAGTGCCGCCCAGGCTGCACCGCTCGGAAGTGCTGCCGGTGGTGTTCCTGCTGGCGCTGTCCGGCTTCATGACGGTCGAGGCGGGGCCGATCTTCGGCTACCTGGGCCGGGCCAGCGAAGGCATCCACCGGCCGGCCGACTATATCGAGCGCGTGCTGGGGCAGCCGGCCGTGCCTGCGCCTGCTTCGCCTGCCGCCGATGCGGAGGTGCCATCATGACGCGCTGGCTGCCGTTCCCGCTGGTCTCGCTGGGCCTGTGCATCCTGTGGCTGCTGCTGAACCAGAGCATCGAGCCGGCGCACCTGCTGCTCGGCGTGCTGGTCGGCATCGCGGCGCCGCTGCTGGGCCGCAGGCTGCAGCCCCTCGGCTACCCGCGCCTGCGCGCGCCGCTGCAGCTGGCGCGGCTGCTGGCGATGGCATCCGTGGAAGTGGTGCGCTCCTGCTTCAACGTCAGCCGCATCATCCTGTTCGCCGATGACGCGAAGGTGAATTCGCAGTTCATCCGGGTACCCCTGACCATCCGCGACCCCTACGGCCTGGCGGTGCTGTCCTGCCTCATCAACATGACGCCCGGCACGGTCTGGGTCGAGATCCTGCCCGAGCGGCACGAACTGGTGCTGCACGTGTTCGACCTACAGGACACGCAATGGTGGATCGACACCATCCAGACCCGCTACGAGCGGCCCTTGATCAACATTTTCGAAACGGAGGCCGCGCGTGGCGACCCTGCTTGAGCTCTCGATCAACTATGCACTGGCCTGCGTGCTGGGTGCCATGCTGCTGTGCACCGTCCGCCTGCTGGTGGGGCCGTCGGCGCACGACCGCGTGCTGGCGCTGGATACGCTGTGGATGTGCGGCATGGTGCTGGCGCTGGTGCTCGGCATTCGCTCCGGCTCGCAGATCTTCTTCGAAGCGGCGATGCTGATCGCGCTGGTCGGCTTCGTCTCCACGGTCGCGATGACCAAGTTCCTGATGCGCGGGGAGATCATCGAATGACGACCGCTGCCGACCTGCCGTCGTGGGCGGCGCTGGCGGCCGCCTTGCTGCTGGCGCTCGGCGCCACCATCGTCCTGATCGGCGCCCTGGGCCTGCTGCGCCTGCGCACCTTCTACCAGCGTATCCACGGCCCGGCGATCACGATCACGCTCGGTGCCGGCGGCGTGCTGCTGGCGTCGATGGTGGTGTTCACGGCGGCGCAGTCGCGGCCGGTGGTGCATGAGGTGATCATCGGCGCCTTCTTGCTGGCGACGGCGCCGGTGGTGTCGATGCTGATCATGCGGGCGGCGGTGTACCGCGACCTGCGGGCACGCAAGGGGGAGAGCGGGGCGACGGCGGGGGAGGTGTACAGCATCGGCGGCGAGGAGTGAGCAAGCTACTATGCTGTCCCCGAAAATGAAGACGGCGGAGGACGTGAATCGATGCGAGACAAGGGGGAGATCTACTGCCCGGTGTGCGAATGGCGTCCGGGTCCTGAAGATCGATGGATGTGCGTTCCTTCGTGCGGCACTGTCTGGAATACATTCTGGACGCGTGGCGTTTGTCCGGGCTGCGCCGTCAAATGGCCGGCGACGCAATGCTTTGCGTGCGACGAATTCTCTGCGCATGAAGCCTGGTATCACTACCCGACCGACCATGAAAGCGAGGTCGTCAGCACGAATCGAGATGAAACAAGCGCGCATTGAGGACGGCTGACCGTGGACCGGGACCCCTTGCGCACCTCTGCCCCTGAAACGCAATCGGCAACGGGTCCGCGTGTGCGCCGGCGCCGCCTCACGCGCGCCGTGGCCGTGAAGCGCACGATCATCCCGTTCGTGCTGACGACGCTGGCCGTGACCGGCGCGGGGCGGGCGATGCAGCATCATGCGCCGGAGGCCAGGTCGCTGGGCTAGGTCATCGCCCGGCGCTAGGCAGCAGGTCGTCGAGGCCCATCTGCTCGAAGAAGGCGCGCTGCTTCGCCCCGTGCAGCGCATCGAGTTCCTCGACGCCTTTGCGCTGCGCGTCGACCGTGATGCGTGGCGGACGCCTGCCGTGCGCCAGCGCCAGCACCCGGCAAACCGCGTCGCCGACTGCTTCGACCCCGAGCGCACCGCCATGGGCGGCGTCGACCGCGTCGAGCTTGGCCGCGAGGCCGGCGGCGCGCGCCGGCAAGGTGCCGTATTGGGCCAGGACGGCGGCGTCGATCGGGCTTTCCGCATGGGCGAAGTGCTCGGTGCCCGTGGTGAAGGCGCCCGGTGTCACGATCACGCTGTCGATGCCGAACGGGCGCGCCTCGAAGCCCATGACTTCGGCCAGGGCATCGCCGGCGGCCTTGCTGGCGACGTAGGGACCGATAAAGGGTTCGTGGATGCGGCTGGTGGTGCTGCCGATGTACACCAGTGTGCCTTGCCCCTGGCGCCGCATCGCCGGCAGGACGGCGCGGTTGACCCTGAGCCAGGATAGCGCGTTGGTGTCGATGATTTTCGCCACCTGGGCCGGGGTGAAGGCTTCGGTCAGCCCGGTCATCAGCATCCCGGCATTGTTCACCACGACGTCGATACGTCCGTTCGCCAGCAGGACCTGGTCGACCGCGGCGCGGCACGACGGCTCCGATAGCACGTCCAGCTCGATGACCTGGAGGCGCCAGCCTTCGCCGGTGGCCAGGGCGGTCAAGCCGGCCGCCCGCCCGCGGTTGCGCCCGGCGATATCGCGCATGCTGGCGTAGACCGTGTGCCCGGCGCGCGCCAGCGCGGTCGCGACGGCGCGGCCGATGCCGGAGCCGGCGCCGGTCACCAGGACGACCTGGGCGCTCTGCATGAAACTGTTCATCCTGTTTCCCTAGGGCGCAGTGCGCACGATGACCTTGCCGCGGGCGTGCCCGCCGGCGACCTTGTACAGCGCCGCCGCGGCCTGGTCGAGCGGATACAGGCTGTCGATGACGATCTGCAGGCGGCCAGCGCCGAACATCGTCATCGCCTCGCGCAGGGCGGCGGTCGCGTCCGAGAAGAATACGAAGGCGCCATGGCGGCCGTCCCGCGGTGCGATCGCGAAGTCGACCAGGGTGGCGAGCGTGCCGCCTTCGGCCAGCACCCGCCACGACCGTGCCAGCGTCTCGCCGCCCACCGTGTCGAGCACGAGATCGAAGCCTGACAGGCGCGTGAAGTCGTCGGCGCGGTAGTCGATGGCGACATCGGCGCCCAGCTCCATCAGCAAGTCGAGATTGCCGGCGGACGCCGTCGCGGCCACGTAGGCGCCCTGGCGTTTCGCCAGCTGGACCGCGAAGCTGCCGACACCGCCGGCGCCGGCATGGACCAGCACGCGTTGCCCGGCGCGCAGCTTGCCGGCGTCGAACAGGGCTTGCCAGGCAGTGCCGAAGGCGGTGGGGAGGGCGGCGGCCTGCTCGTGGCTCATCGCGTCCGGCATGGCGACCAGCGTATCGGCCCGGGCCAGCACGTACTCGGCAAAGGCGCCGCCACGCCCGGGATCCGTGCGTCCCGCGACCCGGTCGCCGGCCTGCAGGCCGTGCACGCCGGCGCCCGCCGCCGTGACGACGCCGCTGAAGTCGGTACCCGGGGTGTAGGGGAGGGCGGCCGGGAACACCTGCTGCATGTGACCGGCGATCATCTTGACGTCGAGCGGGTTGACGCCGGCCGCTTCGATGCGCACCACGACTTCGTCGGCGCCGGGCCGGGGCAGCACGACAGGGTGGAGGGCGAGGCCGGCGTGGCTGCCGAAATCTTGCATCATTGCTGCTTGCATTCTGTCTCTCCGGGGAAGATGTCAGGCGGCCGGGAACTGGCCGAGTTGCTGGAACAGGCCGAACCAGTCTTCCATGTGCCAGGTGGTCGCAATGCGGTCGCCGTCGAATGCGTGGAATTCGTGGATGCGGAAGCTGACGTATTTGCCGGTCGCCGCAATGCCGAACAGTTCGCCCTTGTGCGTGCCCGTGATCTCGCCGCGAACGGCGATCTTGCCCGGCACCTGCACCAGGTCGTGGATGAGGATCTTCACGTCGGGGAAGGCGGCGATGAAACCGTGAATGATCGGCTTCAGGCCATCGGGCCCCGGACCCTGGCCGGGGGCGAGCGGAATGTCGCGCCAGTCGGCGGTCACCGCGGTGTCGAGCAGGTCCGGGTTCTGCAGGTTGAATGCGTCGTACAACTGTTCGACGGCGCGGCGTTCGGCGGCCAGGCGTTCGGGTTGGGTGGAGGGGGCGTGGTGCATGACTGTCCTTTGATGAGGCGCCGGGACATCCGGCGCTTGAGCACAGTATGCGACGCCAGTAAAATCCATCCAACAAATAGAGGATATACGGGAATATATAAAATATGGATTTCAAAGGGATCGACCTGAACCTGCTGGCAGCCTTCCAGGCGCTGATGGACGAGCGCAACGTGACGCGCGCCGCGGCCCGGGTGAACGTCAGCCAGCCGGCGATGAGCGCTGCGCTGGCGCGCCTGCGCAAGCTGTTCGGCGACCGCCTGTTCCAGCGCAGTGCCGGCGGCTTGTTGCCGACGCCGCGCGCCTACGAGATTGCGGAACCGGTGGCCCGCGCGCTGGGGCAGATCGAGGCGTTGCTCGCACCTGCCGCCCCATTTCATCCGCAGACGGCGTCGCTGACCTTCAGCGTGGGCATGGCGGACTACCCGGCATTCGTGCTGTTGCCGCGGCTGCTGGGCGAGCTAGCCGAGAAGGCGCCGGACGTGCGCATGGATGTCCATGGCTTCGGGGGACGCGACGAAGCGGTCGCGCTGCTCGATGCGGGAAAGATCGACGTGGCCATCGGGGTGGCACCCACGGTGCCGGAAAGCCGCATCCTGAGCCGCGAGATCTTCCGCGACGCGTTCGTGACCCTGGTGCGCAAGGACCATCGCGCGACCCGTGGCAAACTGGACCTGGATGCCTACCTGGCGCTGCGCCATATCCTGGTGTCGCCGGAAGGCAGCAAGTTCGGCGTCGTCGACCAGGCCCTGGCGGACCGGGGGCTCGAGCGCACCGTGCAGGTGACCTTGCCGCACATGTTCGCGGTGCCCTCGCTATTGCAGCAGACCCCGCTCGCCGCGATCCTGCTGCGGCGGGTGGCGCTGCATTCGGCCCAGGCCGGGGACCTGATGATCTTTCCGCCGCCGGTGCCCTTGCCCGAGATTGCGTTCCACCTGATCTGGCATCGCAGGAACGACGCCAACCTGGCGCAGGGCTGGCTGCGGGAGACGATCGTGCGCCTGGGCGCCGGACTCACGACAGCGCCCTGATCCTGCTGCGCTGCGTGTGCCGATCGGCTGGCTGCTTATCGCCGGAAACGCACGTCTTCCTGCACCACCTTGGCGTCGCCCTGCGCCAGCTTGGCCTTTTTGGGTTTCTTCGGCTTCTTGACGATCTGCCCGGACGCATTCGTCTGCGGCACCCGGTGTTCGGGTTCGAAGCCGTCTTCGTCCTTGCGCTGCAGGGTCTGCCCGGTCAGCGTTTCGATGGCTGCCAGCTGCTGCACTTCGTCGGCGCACACCAGCGACACCGCTTCGCCCGAGGCGCCGGCGCGGCCGGTGCGGCCGGTGCGGTGGACGTAGTCCTCGGCCACGATCGGCAGGTCGACGTTGACCACCACCGGCAGCTCTTCGATGTCGAGGCCGCGCGCGGCGACGTCGGTGGCGACCAGCACCCGCACCTCGCCTGCCTTGAAGCGCTCCAGCGCGCGCAGGCGCGCCGGCTGCGGCTTGTCGCCGTGGATCGAGTCGGCGTCGATGCCCTTGGCGACCAGCTGGTCGACCAGCTGGTCGACGCCCTTGCGGGTTTTTACGAAGGCCAGCACCTGGCGCCAGCCGTGTTTTTTCAGCAGGTGCAGGAACAGTTCGGGCTTGCGTTTCTTGTCGACCGGGACGATCCACTGCCTGATCGCTTTGACCGTGGTGTTGCGCGGCGAGGCTTCGATGCTGACCGGATCGCGCAGCAGTTTATCGGCCAGTGCGCGGATGGCGTCGGAGAAGGTGGCCGAGAACAGCAGGGTCTGGCGCTGCTTTGGCAGCAGGGCCAGCACCTTGTCGATGTCGCGCGAAAAGCCGAGATCCAGCATGCGGTCGGCTTCGTCCAGTACCAGGGTCTGCACGCCGTTCAGGCGCAGCGCGTTCTGGTTCACCAGGTCGAGCAGACGGCCGGGCGTGGCCACCAGCACGTCGACGCCTTTGCGCAGGCGCATCATCTGCGGGTTGATGCTGACGCCACCGTAGGCGACCATGGTGCGTAGCGGCAGGCTGGCGCCATAGGCCTTGAAGCTGTCGTGCACCTGTTCGGCCAGTTCGCGGGTCGGCACCAGCACCAGGCTGCGCGCGCCGTTGCTGGTCGCCTGGCCTTCGAGAACCAGGCGCTGCAGCAGGGGCAGGGCGAAGCCGGCGGTCTTGCCGGTGCCGGTCTGGGCGGCCGCCATCACGTCGCGTCCGGCCAGCACGGCAGGGATCGCCTGCGACTGGACGGCGGTGGGCGCGGTGTAGGACAGCGAGGCGAGGGTTTGGATGATCGGGTCGATCAGGCCGAGCGAGGCAAACGACATGGGCAATCGGGTCTTGCGACAGGTGGGAAAGGCGACAGTGTAACCGGTCGCGCCGGGCAACAGGCATCCGGCCCGCTCACCCGGCGGGAAACAGGACGGCCTGTGCGCGGTTCAAGCAGCCGCGGCGGCCGCGGCGCCAGGGATGGCGACCTGTGCGGCCGTGGTCGGCTTGACCGGATCGCGCCGGTCCTGGCAGGCGCCGACCAGCAGGCACGCCATTGCAAGCACACTCCAGCGTAACGTCTTCATGTTCACCTCCGTGGTGTCCATCCTAGCCCTGACGGCGAAAGCCCGGCGCACGGCGGACAGCGGAATTGGTGTTGCCTTGCGGCCATAACAGTGTGTAAGTATGTGTTGCAACGCATGGATTGCAATATTTCATTTGCTAAACTTCACACATTCTTGACGAGGTGACCCATGAAATCATTCATCTTCGGCGTGGCGCTGTGCGCCGCCGCTTTCCCGGCCCTGGCCCAGACCAATGTCAGCATCAGCGTCGGCCAGCCCGGTTTCTATGGCCAGGTGGTGATGGGCGACTTTGTGCCGCAGCCGATGCTGTACGCGCCGCAGCCGGTGATCATCGCCCCGCGTCCGCATTACGCCGCGGCGCCGGTCTACCTGCGCGTGCCGCCCGGCCACCGCCATAACTGGCGCCGCTTCTGCGGGCGCTACGATGCCTGCGGCCGTCCGGTGCTGTTCGTGCGCGACGACTGGTACACCAACACCTATGTGCCGCGCTACCGCGACTACCACCACGGTCCGCGTCATGGCTACTACGGCGGCCCGGGTCCGCGCGTGGTCGAGCGGGTCGAGTATCGCGGCTACGGCGGCCATGGCGGCGGCCGTTGGGAAGACCGCGGTCGCGGCTGGGACCATGACCGTGGCCACGGCGGCGATCATGGCGGCGGTCACGGTGGTGAGCATGGCGGCGACCACGGTGGTGGGCGTGGCGGCGACCACGGCGGTGGCCACGGTGGCGGGCACGGCCGCTGATGTAAGGGCAGCGGTGCCAACCGGTTTTGCGCACGACGTAGTAAACTGACCATTGTCGGCCCGGCCATCCTTGTCGTGGATGGTGGGGCATTATTTTGGGAGGTTGGTTTGCGAAGTGAAATTGTGATCGTGGGTGGTGGTGCGGGCGGCCTGGAGCTGGCCTGCAAACTGGGACGGAAACTCGGGCCGGGGAAGGTGATGCTGGTGGACAGCCGCCTTTACCACGTCTGGAAACCGTCGCTGCACGAAGTGGCGGCGGGCACGCTGGACATTCACCAGGAGGGCCTGTCCTACCAGATGCTGGCCCATGACCGCGGTTTCACCTTCGTCTATGGCGAAATGACCGCGCTCGATGCGGGCACCAGGCGCCTGACCGTGGCCCCGGTGACTTCGGCCAGCGACGGCGAGGAAGTGCTGCCCGAGCGTTCCATCGAATACGGTTCGCTGGTGATTTCGGTCGGCAGCACCTCGAATTATTTCGGCGTGCCCGGCGCCCGCGAAAACACCATTTCCCTGAATGCCACCGAGGACGCCGAACGCTTCCGCCTGCGCCTGCTGCGCCTGCTGGCCCAGGCCGAACGCAACAAGGAGCCGGGCGGTAACGGCCGCGACGGACTCGACATCGTCATCATCGGCGGCGGCGCCACCGGCGTCGAGCTGGCGGCCGAACTGCGCGAAGCGTCCAGCGTGTACGCGGCCTACGGTTTCAATAACCTGCAGGTGCAGCGCGACGTCCGCATCACGCTGCTGGAAGGGGCGCCGCGCATCCTGGCGCCGCTGCCGGAAAAAGTCTCGGGCGCGGCCTTGCGCCTGCTCGCGCAGCGCGCGATCCGGGTGGTCACCGATTGCCGCGTGACCGCGATCGAGAAACACCAGGTCAGCGACAACGCCGGCCATGTGTATGCGGCCGACATGTGCGTGTGGGCGGCCGGCATCCGCGCTCCCGAATTCCTCTCCACACTCGGCCTGCCGACCAACAAGGGCGGACAGATCGAAGTCGATGGCCACTTGCAGGTGAAGGGTGTGCCCGGCGTGTATGCGCTGGGCGATTGCGCCGCCTGCATCGACGGCAAGGGCAAACCGGTCCCGCCGCGCGCCCAGGCCGCGCACCAGCAGGCCGATTTCCTGGTCAAGACCTTCATGAACATGGCCAGCGGTTATCCGCCGCAAAAGAACCCGTACGTCTACCGCGACTATGGCTCGCTGGTGTCGATCGGCCACCAGACCACCGTCGGCAGCCTGATGGGTTCGCTGCACGGCTTGAGCTGGTTCGTCGAGGGCTTCATGGCGCGCATCATGTACCTGAGCCTGCACCTGATGCACCACAAGGCGATCCTGGGCTCGGTACGGACCGGGACGATGGCGCTGGCGCGGTTCCTGATTCGCAGGACGACGCCCTTGGTCAAGCTGCACTGACCGTACCCACGATCACCGGCAGGTGACCGTCGCCCCTGCGCAGGCAGGGGCCCAATTGCTTCCGAACCGCCACGGTCGATATTGGCGCGCGACGAACTTGGGCCCCTGCCTTCGCAGGGGCGACGTGTTTTACGCTGTACGGGGCAGCACCAGCGTCAACGCCGTCCCACCTTCCGGCCCCGGCCGGATCGTCAGCGTCCCGCCCAGCTGGCGCGCCCGTTCGCGCAACAGGCGCAGGCCATGGCAGCTCATCGACGCAGCGGATGCACCGCCTGGCCCGACGCCGTTGTCGCGCACCGTCAGCATCGCCTGGTCGCCATCGTCGTCCAGGATCACGTCGACTTCGCTTGCCTGGGCATGGGCCAGCACGTTGCGCAAGCCTTCCTCGGCGGCGCGCAGCAGGGCCACGCCCTGGGGACGTGAATAGTCGGGGTCTTCGTCGGGCAGGCTGGCGCGTGCCTTGATATTGTGCGCGAGGCCCCATTCCGACACCAGTTCCGCGATCGCCGCCTTCGGCCCCAGGAACTCGAGCTTGTCGTTCCAGAGCGTGAGCTGCATCTTGCGGTTGGTTTCGATGATGTTGTTGAGCAGCGTCTTCATCTGCGCGGCACGGTCGCGCTGTGTCTCCGGCAGATGCTGGGACAGCAGGGCCAGGTGCATGGTCAACGCCGTCATCGAGGAACCCAGGCTGTCGTGCAGACGGCGCGCCAGCAGTCGCCTTTCCTCATCCCAGCAAGTGGTCATGTGGCCGAGCAATTCGGCCAGTTCGGCGGCGCGGCCGGTGTCGGCGCCGTTGGCGCTATCCTGGGACGGAACGCGCATGGCGTCCGTCTCATCCTGTTGTTGTGCTGGAACTTTCATAAATGCAATCAATTTATGTTTCCATGGATGATACAACAGCTTGGCCGCCGATGGCGCGCATGAAGTTGACAGTGTGTGTTGCCGTACAGTCTAGCGTGGCGTTTAGCGGGATGCTGGAGGCTCAGGCTGTTCAGCAGCCATCCAACTGAAAGGGAATATCATGACCGCGAAATCGACCCAATCCGTCAGCACCCAGGGCGGCATGCCCGGCGCCCAGGACGCCATCGCCCTGCTGACCGCCGACCACCGCGAAGTGGCGGATATGTTCGAGCAGTTCGAGAACCTGAGCGACCGCGCCAAGGCCACCAAGGCCAAGCTGACCGAAAAAATCTGTAACGCCCTGATTGCGCACACCACGATCGAAGAGGAAATCTTCTACCCGGCCGTGCGCGAAGCGGTCAAGGACGAAGACATGGTCGACGAAGCCGTGGTCGAGCACGCGTCGGCCAAGGACCTGATCCAGCAGCTGCAGGAAATGAATCCGGACGATGACCTGTACGACGCCAAGGTGAAAGTGCTGAGCGAGCAGATCGAGCACCACGTCAAGGAAGAGGAAGAGGAAATGTTCGAGAAGGCCAGGAAGTCGGGCCTGGACATGATCCAGCTGGGCCAGGAGATGGCGCAGCGCAAGCAGGAGATTCTGGCTACGCTGTAAGCCTGATACCAGCTCTGTAAACGTCGTCCCCGCGAAAGCGGGGATCCATACCGAGGCACAGAATCCGGTAAGTTGATAACGCTGCGGCGCTTCCAACCTGCTGGCTTCGGCAACGCGGCATGGGTCCCCGCCTTCGCGGGGACGACGCATTCAGGGGAACTAATTCGCTGCCTGACCCGCCGGCTCCGCCAGCTGCTCCAGCAGCGCCTCCAGATCCACCGGCTTCACCAGATGCAGGTCGAAGCCCGCATCCAGCACCCGCTGCTGGTCTTCGGCCAGTCCGTAGCCGGTGAGGGCGATCAGGCGGATCTCGCGCGTCTGCGGTTCGGCGCGCAGGCGGCGCGCTACTTCATAGCCGTCGATCCCCGGCAGGCCGATGTCGACCAGTGCCACGTCGGGCACCTTGTCGCCGGCAATGCGCACGCCCTCGAGGCCGTCGCGCGCCTGGAATACCGGGTAGCCGAATGATTCGAGCATGGTTGCCATCATCTCGCGGCCATCGTCATTGTCTTCGATCAGCAGGATGGTTTGCTGGCCACCGGTGCTGGCGCTGCCCGTGGGTTCTTCATGCGTCGCCTCCGCATCCGCGCGCGGCAGGCGGATCTGGAAGGTACTGCCGCTGCTGTTGCCTTCGCTGCTGGCGCTGACCGCGCCGCCGTGCAGTTCGACCAGGCGCCGTACCAGCGACAGGCCGATCCCGAGACCGCCTTGCGAGCGGTCGATCGAGATCGCACCCTGGACGAATACGTCGAACACGTGCGGCAGCAGGTCGGGGGCGATGCCGACACCCGAATCGCGTACCGTCAGCACGATGTCGCCGCCTTCGGCGCCGATGCCGATGTCGATCTTGCCGCCGCTCGGCGTGTATTTCAGGGCGTTGTCGATCAGGTTGGTCGCAATCTGTTCCAGGCGCGTGCAGTCGCCGTCCACCCAGCCCGGCTGCAGGTCGGTGCTGATGGCGTAGCCGGCGGTGCGCCCGGTGGCGCGGAAGGTGTCCAGGCAGGCCGCGACCAGGGTCGCCAGGTCGAGCCGCTTGCGTGACAGCAGGATCTTGCCGGACATGGCACGCGACAAATCGAGCAGGTCGTCGACGATGCGCGACAGGTGCTGGGTCTGGCGCTGGATGATCATGCGTGCCCGGCCGCTCGATTCGGCGCCGACGCCGGGCATGCCCAGCAGCGACGAGGCGCTGCTGATGGCCGACAGCGGATTGCGCAGCTCATGGCCCAGCATTGCCAGGAATTCGTCCTTGGCGCTGCTCTTGGCTTCGGCCGCGCGCCGTTCTTCCATCTCGCGCACCAGGCGTTTATTGGTGGCAGTCAGCTCGGTGGTGCGCTGCGACAGCTTTTCGGCCTGGCGCTTGAGCTGTTCGTTCTTCATGGCCAGCGCCACGAACACCTGCACCTTGGCGCGCAGCACCTGCGGAATGACCGGGGTGAACATGAAGTCGGCGGCGCCGCGCTGGTAAGCCTTGAGGCGGTCGATTTCATCGGCCAGGAAGGCGGTGACGAAGATGATCGGGATGTCGGCCGAGCGCGGGCGCTGGTGGATTGCTTCGGCGGTCTCGAAGCCGTCCATGCCGGGCATGTTGACGTCCAGCAGGATGACGGCGAAATCGTTCCGCAGGACCTGGCGCAATGCGTCCTGGCCCGACCTCGCTGACAACACTTCGTAATTGCTTTCGTCCGCCCATTGTTCGAGCAGGCTGGTCAGTGCCAACAAGCTAGCGGGATCGTCGTTGACGACGAGAATCTTCGGTTTGTCGGAGTGAGACACGGCTTATGTACTGGGCTGCAGGACAGGTTTCGCAAACCCCGGAGGATAACAGAGCTTGCAGTCGCGAAAAATTATTTCACAATAAGTGTTGCAATTGGTCATGATAACACGGTGTCAAGACATGAAAGTTCAATCGTGCGCGCCATCCCCCAGGCCATGGTTCGGTGCCGCACATACGTGCCGCATGCCCTTGTGCGATATTGGCAACGTGTCTGATTCAACCGTGTTTATGGACGGACAGGCGCCAACTTGAAAGGACAGACATGAATATTCAAATCATCGTAAACGATACCCATCACGACAAATGCTTCCGCGAACTCGTCAGCGAGCCGGTCACCGCGCTGCGCGGAGTTACCCCGCAACAGGCGCAGGCCCTGCGCGATGCCTTCGGCATCACCAGTATCGGCGACCTGGCGGAACTCAAGGTCGTCAAGTGGGCCCGCGCGATCCGCACCATGGCCAGCGCCGAAGCCGAACCGGCCGAATCGGTTGCCAAGGAAACCCTGCTCGACGAGGCAGTCGAAATGACCTTCCCGGCAAGCGATCCCTTGTCCGTGGACTCCGGCATCACCCGCATCGAAGTGGCGCCCGAAAAAGTGGATGCCAGCACCGATCACCAGCATGCTACGGCAATCGAAGCCAACAATGAGCAAGCCATCGGCACCCGTGCCCTTGGACCGGGCGGCGAGCGCAAGGCCGGCGAAGCCTGATCCCACGCTTTGTATCCCGACGGGCGCAGCCAGTACTGGCTGCGCCCGTTGTGCATTCCACGATCAAGCAGGCTTATCTTAATATAGCCCGCTTTCGGCGCTACCTGGCAAAACATTTCCTTACGTTGCGCCCATAAAAATGCCCACTCGTCGTGGGCATTTTTGCAAGCTTGGGTCGACCGGTGACTGGATCAGCGATGCTGGGCCAGTTCCGCAGGCGCCACCGTCGACGGCGTCGGCAGGGGCGGCTTGACCGCCTGGGCGGCCTGGCGCGCAGCGCTGCCGTTGGCGCAGAAGCGGTTCTTGCCGGCGCGCTTGGCTTCGTACAGGGCGTAATCCGCGATGCTGATCAGCTCGGACACCGTTTCGGCATCGTCCGGGTACATGCTGATGCCGATACTGGTCGACAGCTGCAGCGTCAGGTCGTTGATGAAGTAGGGCTCGGACAGCGCCTCGACCAGCTTGGCGGCCGGTCCCTGCGCATCCGCCAGGCTATGCACGTCGCCGAGCACGACCATGAATTCATCGCCGCCCAGACGCGACACCGTGTCTTCCTTGCGCGAATTGGCCAGCAGGCGCTGCGACACCAGTTTCAGGATCTCGTCGCCATAAGCGTGGCCATAGGTATCGTTGATGGCCTTGAACCCATCCAGGTCCAGGTACATCACCGCCGCCTTGTGGTGGTTGCGGTTGGCGTGCTGTAGCGCGGTCTCGATGCGGTCTTCCAGCAGGCGGCGGTTCGGCAGGCCGGTAAGGGCGTCGTGCAGTGCCAGTTCCTGCTGGGCGCGGCTGTACTGGGCGAGCTCTTTATATAGCAGGCGCACTTCGAGCATGTTGTGGATGCGTTTGTGCACTTCCAGCAAGTCGAACGGCTTGCTGATGAAATCGCGCGCACCGGCTTCGAGTGCGGCGATCTTGAAGCTGGGCTGGGCGGTCAGGGCCAGCACGGGCAGGTAGCCGCCCTGTTCAATTTCCTTCAGGCCCTTCATGACCTGGAACCCGTTCAGGCCCGGCATCTGCAGGTCCAGCAGGATCAGGTCGTAATTATGCTCCCGGTGCAACGGACAGACCTGCTCCGGCAGCATCGTGGAACTTACGTCGGCGTAGCCTTCCTCCCGCAATATCTCTTCCATCAATTCGATATTGTCCGGCGAATCGTCCACCACCAGGATTTTGGCATTTAAAATGTCTTGTCGGCTCGGCATGCGTACTCTCGTGAAATCAAGGTCGGCATCGATCAATATCTTACATCGAGGCCAACTCAGCGCAACATAAGTAGTCTAGCAAATCACCAAGAATTTCTTGTAGGACAGCATCTCGTGCAGGGGTAGGAGCAGCAGGCTAGCTTCATCGCATGCCGTTGCGCCCCACTGCCGGCGCCGCCGGACGGTTCACCATCGGCGCCGCCGGACCGACGACCGACGCTACGGTCGCGATCAATTCGCTCGGTTCCACCGGTTTCGAAATGTGCGCCGAGAACCCCGATTCCAGCGCGCGCAGCCGGTCTTCCGAACGCGCAAAGGCGGTCAGCGCGATCGCCGGCACCTGGCTGCCCTGGGCGCGCGGCAGGCGCCGCACCCAGTCCAGCAATTCGAAACCGTCGACTTCGGGCATGCCGAGGTCGCTGATCAGCAGTTGCGGCGGTGCTTCGGTGAACAGGTCGATGGCGTCGCGCGCACTGGCGGCAATGCGCACGGTGGCGCCGCAATCGTTCAGGATCCGCTTGATCAGCTCGCGCGCATCGCGGTCGTCGTCGACCACCAGCGCATCGACGCCGCTCAGGTCGAGTACCGTCATTTCCGGCGTGCTTGGCGTCGGCAGGATCATCGCGGCACGCGCCGAGCGCGGGGCCGGGGCCTGCTGCTTGGCGAGCGGCAGTTCGATGGTGAAGCTGGCGCCCTGGCCTTCGCCGCCGCTTTCCGCGCGTACGGTACCGCCATGTTGCTCGATCAATTGCTTGACGATGGCCAAGCCGAGGCCGAGGCCGCCGTGGCGGCGCGTCATCGAGGCGTCCGCCTGGCGGAAGCGCTCGAACACGTGGGTGATGAATTCGGGCTTGATGCCGGCGCCGTTGTCGCGCACGGTGATCAGGACGCTGGTGTCGTTGCGGCTGAGGTCGATGTCGACCTGGCCGTCGCGCGGCGTGAACTTGATCGCGTTGGACAGCAGGTTCCATACCACCTGCTGCAGGCGCGCCGGATCGCCGGCCACCATGCCGGTGTCGGTGGTGTAGTGCTTCTCGATGCGGATGTTCTTGGCATCGGCGGCCGGGCGCACGGTTTCCACGGCGGCGTCGATGAAGCCGACCGGCGCCACCGTCTGCATGTCGAGCAGGACCTTGCCTGAGGTAATGCGGCTCATGTCGAGCAAGTCTTCGATCAGCTGGGCCTGGGAACGCGCATTGCGCTCGATGGTCTGCAAGCCGCGCTGCAGGTCGTTCTGGTCGCGGCTGCCGCGGCGCAATACCTGGGCCCAGCCCAGGATCGCCGACAGCGGCGTGCGCAGCTCGTGCGACAGGGTGGCCAGGAATTCGTCCTTCATGTTGCTGACGCGTTCGGCCTCGGCGCGTGCCAGGCGTTCGCTTTCCAGCAGCACCTTGCGCTCGTCGGCGGCGCGCTGGGCCGCTTCGTACAAACGCGCATTGTCGATCGCGACGGCGGCCTGGGCCGCGATGCCGCGCACGATGCGTTCGGTGCGCTCGCTGAACACGCCCGGCTCGGGATGGCCGAAGAACATGGTACCGAGCGCTTCGCCGGAGTGGGCGACCACCGGCACGGACAGATAGCTGCGCAGCGGCGGATGGGTGTTCGGTAGCGACTCGAAGCGGCCATCGAACAGGATGTCGTCGGAGCGGAGTACACCCTGGCCGGCGATGCCGGGCGCGAACAGGCCGCTGGTGCCGGATTCGCCGAAGGCTTCAAATTCAGCCGGGCTGGCACTCGACACCGTGAACAGCGAGAACAGGTTGCCGCTGTTGCCGTGTTCCTGGGGGTGGTACAGGAAGGCGCCGTGGCGTGCGCCGGCGATGTGGGTGGCGGCATCGGTGACCGCCTGCAGCAGCGAGCGCAGGTCGCGCGTCGAGGCCAGCGTGGTGCCGGTGCTGTTGAGCAGCTCGAGCACGTGCGATTCGTCGCGCAGCGCCTGTTCGGCGCGCTTGACCTGGTCGACGTCGGTGTTGGTGCCGAACCAGCGCACCACGTGGCCGTCGCGGTCGCGCACCGCGTTGCCGCGGGTCAGGAACCAGCGGTACTTGCCGTCGACGCCGCGGATCGGGAATTCCATCTCGAACGGTTCGCCCGACTTCAGGGAGGCGGTCCAGCGCTCCATGACTGCCGGCAGCACGCTCGGCTCGCAGGTGTCTTGCCAGCCCCAGCCGATCACCTGGTCGGGCGTGGTGCCGGTGTAGTCGAACCAGCGCTCGTTGAACCAGACCATGGCGCCGTCGGCCTGCGCCATCCAGGCCAGCTGCGGAATCGTGTTGGCCAGTGCGCGCAGCACTTCCTCGCTCTGGCGCAGCGTGTCTTCGGCGCCGCGGCGGGCGCTGATGTCCTGCACCACGCCGGTCATGCCGAGCAGGCCCTGGCGCTGGGCCGGGTTGGCATAGTGCGCACGTCCGACCAGCGCCACCCAGCGCGGCTGGCCAGCGGCATCGAGCAGGCGGCATTCGAGTTCGAGGTCGCCGCCGCTGGCGAAGGCATGCGATACCGCACGGCGCACGCCTTCGCGTTCCTCCGGCTCGAGACGGGCCCGCAGCTCGCTCCACAGCAGCGGCGAGTCCGCCTCCAGGCCGAGGATGGCGGCGGCGCGTTCGCCCAGCACCACACGGTCGCTGGCGGCGTCCCAGCGCCAGTCGCCTAGGCCGCCGGCGGCCAGTGCCACCTGCAAGCGGTTATTCCCCAGCTGCAGGGCTTGCTGGTCGGCCTTGCGCCGGTTGATGTCCTGGAAGTACAGGGTCAGGCCGTCGGGCGTTGGATGGGCGCGCACTTCGAACCAGCGCTTTAGCGCCGGATAGAAGAATTCCTGGATCGCGCTCGTGCGCGTGGCCATCGCCTGGCGGTACACGCCTTCGAGCTGGCTGCCGCGCAACTCGGGGAAGGCATCCCAGAGCGAACTGCCGATCAGGCTGGTGCGAGTTTTCTGCAGCGGCGCCAGCATCTCGAGCGCGCGCCCGTTGATATAAGTGATACGCCACTCGTGGTCGACTGCACAGAAGCCGTCGCTCAGGCTTTCGAGCATGTTTTCCATGCGCTCGGTAGCGCGGCGCAGCGCCGCGCGCGTGGCCAGTAATTCCTGCGCCGCGTCGTCGAGGTCGTGGTGCTCCTTGCTCACGGTGCCCCCTTTGGCAAGTGAAAGGTGCGAGCCGGTGCGCCGGGCAGGCAGGTGCGGCCGACGGGCTCGGAGGGAAGGGGGGTAATGCCGGTAAGCTCAGTTTGGATCATTGTTCGTGGCCCTGCGCACGGGACGGTCCGCCGCGCGGGGTGCGCAGGCAGTCCCGGCCTGTGCGCTTGGCAAGCCGTAGGCCGATTCTAGCCCAGCGCGGGCGCTGGGCTGCACACCATTGCCGCATGGATTCAAGCACGTCCCGGCAGTGCGCTGGCGACCTGGTCCAGTGCCTGCTGCAGCTGGTCGAGTTCGTACGGTTTCTGCAGCGACAGATAAGGGAATTCGACGTGGCGCAGCAGCGTGTCGCCGTAACCGGAAGCAAAGATCACGCGGATGTCCGACGCATCGGCAACCGCACGCCGGGCCAGGTCGACGCCGGACATGCCGGGCAGGCTGACGTCGGTGAACAGCACGTCGTAGCGGTTGGCGGCGAGGCGGTCGAGCGCATCGTTCGGATGGCCGACGCCGTCGGCTTCGTGGCCGAAGGCGCGCAGCATCTCGCATACCAGGTATTGCGAATCGAGGTTGTCTTCGACCACCAGGATATTCAGCGGGCCGGCGGCGGCACTGTCTTGCGGCATCGACAGCGCGGGCTCGGCCACGGCCACGGCGCACAGCACGCCATCGACCGCGCCGCTGGCGCCGCGCACCGGCGTGAAATGCAAGTCATAGGCCGCACCGGCATCGGCACCGCCGAAGCCGAGCTTGCGCTCGGCGGCCAGCGCCGCTTCGCCCTGCCAGGCACGTCCGAGTTCGGCAGATGCGGCGGCCAGCGGCGGCGGCATCACCGGCGGCACGCTGCCGCCCGGCAGTTTGCCGTATGCAGGCCCGGACAAGTCGGCATAGGCCTGATTGAACAGCACTGTCATGTCGCGGCCCCAGACCAGCAGCATCGGCAGCGGCGTATTGAACAACAGATCGGCTGCGAGGCGCAGCGACGGCGGCCAGGCATCGGGCGTGCCCAGTCGGGACGCGGACCAGTCGAACGAACTCGAGGAAAGGGCGGACTTACCGGAAGCTGACATGGCGGGTTATAAATATTGTTATCGTTACAAAAAGAGGATGCATCGTACACTAAAACCGGTGGCGGGGGCGGCACGTATGGACTGGGTGACGCTAGGTGGACACAGGTGTGTAGTTGCAAATTTGCAACGAATTCTGTCACAGATTTTGTGGCACAGCATCGATGTTGCAAAGCACATCAGGAGCACAGGCAAACCAGCCCGCCAGGCAAAAAAAAGCCCGCTACGGGAGCGGGCTGAATCTATCCTTGGAGGAGAATAGAGGAGACAGGTTCATAATGCTGCATCGCAAAAAACAAATCCAATTTAGATTTCCAATGACCGTTATTGGTTTCTTAAATGGCACGGCCGCGGCCCGCTATCGTGGAGCGCTCTTGGTGCACTGAAGAAAATGTTCTACGATAGCAAAATGTCTAAAAATGTTACGCGCTCGTGCGTGTTCCCTGCCCGTGTATCCGTGCTGCGGCGGCGAGCCGGTGGCCGGGCATGGGTGCGGTGCGCTGCGCTGTACGCCATCCTGGGCGCCGCCGCCATTGCCGCGCTGCCGGTGCATGCGCAACATCCCCCTGTCGGCAATGGCGCGACGATCAATAGCAACACCAATGGCAACGGCAGCGCGCTCGAGCGCCGCGTCAAGGCCGCTTTCCTGTATAAGTTTCTCGGCTATGCCGAGTTTCCGCCCGGCGCTTTCTTCGATGGCAGTAGTCCAGTCCTCATCGGCGTGGTCGGTGCCGACGATCTGGCGGCCGAGCTGGCGCGGGCGGTTGCCGGGCGCACCGTCAACAACCGTCCGGTGGTCGTGCGCGTGCTGCGCGACACCGACGTGCAAGCGCCGCTGCATCTGCTGTTCGTCGGCGGCGCCGATCCGCTCCGTGTCGGCCGCATGGTGCGCCAGGCCAGCGCCGCGATGCTGGTCGTCACCGAGTGTGAGGATGGGCTGCGGCAAGGTAGTGTGATCAATTTCCGTATCATTGACGAACGCGTGCGTTTCGACGTGTCGCTCGATGCTGCGGAGCGCAATGGTATCAAACTCAGTTCGCGTCTGTTGACGGTCGCGAACCGGGTGCAGAAAGGAGTGCAGTGATGAGGGCGCCCAAGGAAGCGGACAAGGCGGACAGCGTGAACGAGGCAGGCGTGGGCGACGACGCGATCATGCAGGGCAACACGCGCGACAGCGGCACCGTCCGCAGCAAGCTGATCCTGATGGCGGTGTCGACCACCTTCGTGGCCCTGCTGGTGGCGGCGCTGGCGATGCTGGTGGTCGACCTGCGCGGCTTCCAGCGCTACTGGACCGACGACCTGGTCACGCAGGCCGACATCGTGGCGCGCGTGACTGCCCCGGCGCTGGCCTTCAACGACGACGAGACCGCACGCCAGAACCTGGCCGTGCTGAAAGTCCGTCCGCAGATCCTGGCCGCCGCCATCTATAACAATGCCGGCGCGCGCTTTGCCAGCTACGAAGCGGTCCCCGGCCAGCATTTCCCCGCGCGCGCCGAAAACGCCGGCTACCGCATCGAAGGCGGCGAAGTGGTGGTATTCCGCAATATCGTCGAAAACGGCGAGCTGGTCGGCAGCGTATACGTGCGCTCGCGCTACGGCCTGCTCGAGCGCCTGCTCAGCTATGGTGCGATACTGGGCGCGGTGATGCTGGGCGCACTTGTCATTGCCGGGCTGGTGGCGTCGCGCCTGCAGGCCGCGATCACCCGTCCGCTCGAGGCGGTCACCAACGTGGCGCGCCAGGTGATGCAGCGGCGCGACTTTACCTTGCGGGTGCCGGGCAACGAGCGCGGCGAGATCGGGGTGCTGATCGAAGCCTTCAACGATATGCTGGCCGAGATCGGACGCCGTTCGCATGCGCTGCAGGAATCCAACGCCACGCTGGAGCACGAGATGCAGGTGCGCCAGCGTGCCGAAGGGGCCTTGCTGGTGGCCGATCGCCGCAAGGACGAATTCCTGGCCACGCTGGCGCACGAACTGCGCAACCCGCTGGCGCCGATCCGCACCGGCCTCGACATCCTGCGCCTGCGCAGCGGCGATGCCCAGGCCACCCAGCGCGCCACCGACATCATGGAACGCCAGCTGCGCCAGATGGTGCGCCTGGTCGACGATTTACTGGACGTGTCGCGCATTAATACCGGCAAGTTCACGATCAAGACCGGCCGCGTGGAGCTGAAGGCAGTCGTCAACGATGCCCTGGAAGTAGTGCGGCCCTACATCGAGCTGCACGGCCACGAACTGGTGATCGACCTGCCGGACCGCCCGGTGTTCCTGCACGGCGACGCCACCCGCCTGGCGCAGATCCTGTCGAACCTGTTGAACAATGCCGCCAAGTACACCAACCGCGGCGGCCGCGTCAGCCTGAAGGCCACGGTCGAGGAGCGTACCCTGGTGCTGGTCGTGGCCGATACCGGCATCGGCATCTCGCCCGACATGCTGCACACCGTGTTCGACATGTTCGTGCAGGTCGATTCGACGCTGGAGCGCTCGAATGCCGGCCTGGGCGTCGGCCTGTCGCTGGCGCGCAAGCTGGTCGAGCTGCACGGCGGCGCCATCGAAGCTCACAGCGCCGGCCTCGGCCACGGTAGTCAGTTCGTGGTGCGCCTGCCGATCGTGGTCGATCCGGAACTGCCGGCAAAACCGACTCCGGCCGCCTTCATCAGCGCCGAGACCTACCGGATCCTGCTGGCCGACGACAACGTCGACTTCGTCAACAGCATCGGTGCGCTGCTTACCGCGATGGGCCACAGCGTGGTGATCACGCACAATGGCCCGGACGCGCTGGCCGCGGCCAAGCGCTTTTGCCCGGACTACGCCTTCCTCGACATCGGCCTGCCGAAGATGTCGGGCTACGACCTGGCGCGCGCAATCCGGGCCCTGCCGACGGGGGCGATGACGGTGATGATCGCCGTGACCGGCTGGGGCCAGGAAAAGGACCGCCAGCTGGCCTTCGAAGCCGGTTTCGACCACCACATGGTGAAGCCGGTGCGCTTCGAGCAGATCGAGGAAATCCTCGGCAACCGCAGCATCATCAAAAAGCTGCGCACATAAAAAAGCGGAAGCGCGCACGCTTCCGCCGGACCTCGGGGCAGGCAGGCTCAGGCCTGTTTGCCCCCCTTGCGGCGCCGCGCCAGGAAGCCCAGCACACCCAGGCCGCCCAGCATCAAGCCGTAGGTTTCCGGCTCCGGCACCGGGGTCGTCAGCGCCACTGCACCACCGAAGGCCGCGGACCCGGACGAGTTCAGGTTACCGCTGACCTGCAGGTAATAGTTGCCGGCGTCGAGACCCGTGCTGGTCAGGGTCCAGACGTCGATGGCGCCCGACTGCAACGCCGTGCCCGTGGTTACCAGCGTATTGCCGGTAGAACTATAGAGCGACAGGGCGGTGATGTCGAGGCCGGTCTCAGTCGCACCGGTGATCGACGAGACGATCGCGTTCACCGTGGTGCCGGGCGAGCCTTCCTGCGCGGTCGGCACGGCAAAGGTGAAGCGGTCGGCAAAGCTGGCGCCGCCGTTGTTTTGGGCAAATGCATCGCCGAAAAAGCCGCTGGTGCCGACCAGGTCCAATGCCTGTGAACCGCTCCCGATGTTCTGGGCCATGGCGGAAGAACCAAACGACGCAACAGCAAGTACAGCAGCAGCAATCAGGGATCTCTTCATAGCGTACCTCGCAAAGACACAGCTGCGTCCTGCAGCTTGGGTTTCAGGGGATCGGGGAATTTAATGCTATCAAAGAGGCGGGAAAAGGCACGAAGAATTAAACCTGGGCCTGCTACTTGGAAGAATATGCCTCTGCGTATCGATTTTCTGGACGCCGCGGCAGGGTGCTGGTCTTCATAGGGGGCGGTGGCGCGGTTTGCCTTGGCCTACGCAGGCTTGCTCGCAGTCTTCAGTAGATGTAGGCGTTGTCCTACGTGACTCCGAGCTTCTGTCTTCTGCGGAGGCCGCCTACGTTTATTGAACACGCGGCATTTATCTCAAGCATTCGGAGCAGGGTAGGGGCAAAGAAAAATGGCCCAGAGCTTTCGCTCTGAGCCATTCATCCTGAAGAAATTGGTGCGGCTGGCAGGAATCGAACCCACGACCCCTTGGTTCGTAGCCAAGTACTCTATCCAGCTGAGCTACAGCCGCCCGAGGCCAGCATTATACGCAGACTTTTCCATTTGGCAAAGGCTATCCCGCTACCCGGCATAATGCGATACGAGTTGCCTTTTGAATAAGATGCGCCGTACACTGCGCATTGGACTTTTGATGCTTGTGCTCGCTATGCCGTTGAACGTTGCGAATCGATTATGGACGCGAAATGCAGCGTAAATCCTGCGCTCGCAGGATTGAATTCAATTGGAAGCATTGCGAAGCAGGTGGCTTTGCATCGCATTGCTACACACTGTCCCCGACCTGCAGCCCGGGCAGGAATGGACGACTCTTGTGGACGGTATCGCCCGATGGGCACTGGAAAAAAAAGCGGCCGGAAAAACAGTCAACCGTCTCAATAAGAAGTTTCGTCACCATTCCCATGCGCAGTTCACTATGCTTGAGTCCGTAACTTTTGGAGGTTCAACAGTCGATGCGGACGAGTTTTGGAGCGGTGGAGCAGGAGTCAAGGCCAGAGACGCTGAGCTCGACCAATTCGAAAATGGCTTTTGGTACATAAAAATGCACGTTGCCTACCCTGATCCTATTTTCTAGTCGCACGGCAGCGCAAAGAAAAATGGCCCAGGAAGTGCAACTAAGCGCTTTCTGAGCCATTCGTCTTGAAGAAGTTGGTGCGGCTGGCAGGAATCGAACCCACGACCCCTTGGTTCGTAGCCAAGTACTCTATCCAGCTGAGCTACAGCCGCCCGAGGCCCGCATTATACGCAGATTTTGCCATTTGGCAAAGGTTGATCTTTCTACTTCCAGCCCGAGCCCTCATAAAAGAAAAATGGCCCAGAGCTTTCGCTCTGAGCCATTCGTCCTGAAGAAGTTGGTGCGGCTGGCAGGAATCGAACCCACGACCCCTTGGTTCGTAGCCAAGTACTCTATCCAGCTGAGCTACAGCCGCCCGAGGCACGCATTATAGCAGCGGATATCGTGATCGCAAAGTCTATGTTGTATGGCAACGTATAGGGCGTGCATGCGGATTGGCTGACGCTTGCGCTGCCACAGTGATCGTCGCACGCGCCTGTGTCGAAATGGAGCTTACGTCCTGAACAGTGGGGGCGCTTCGAATATTTCCTTTGGACAGGTGATTGCATGATCTGGCTCGATGCCGCACGCGTGGTTTCCATTCTTGCCGTCGTGTTCCTGCATGTCGCGGCCACGGTCGTCACCGGCCGCGACATCGGCAGCCCCGACTGGTGGTACGGCAACGTCTACGATTCTCTGGTGCGCTGGTGCGTGCCCGTGTTCATCATGATCAGCGGCGCGCTGCTGCTCGGCAGCGGCAAGCGCGAGACCGTGGGCGCCTTCTACCGCAAGCGCATGACGCGCATCTTCGTGCCGCTCGTGGTCTGGACCATCGTCTTCCTGTTGTGGCAGGGCGAGCAGGCCACGTTTTCGCTGGCCGACCTCAGCCTGGCAGGGATGGCGCGCCGCATCGCCAGCGGCAAGCCGCACTACCACATGTGGTTCCTGTTCATGATCGTCAGCCTGTACCTGTTCACGCCCTTCATCCGGATCCTGGTGCGCCATGCCACGCGCGCCGAGTTGTGGCTGCTGGTGGTACTGCTGTTCGGCGTCGCCGCGCTGCACGAGGTCTTCAGCATGTTCTTCGAGCGCGGCGTCACCCTGTTCGTGTTCTGGTTCCTGTCCTATCTGCCGTATTTCCTGTGCGGCCACCTGATCGCCACCAGCGACCGGGCGATGCCGACGCGCCTGCTGCTGGCCGTGTTCGGCGCTTCGGTACTGCTCACCGCGCTCGGCTGCTACCTGCTGGCCGGCGCGCGCGGCATCGAGAATGGGTTGTATTTCTATGGTTACCTGAGCATCACCGTGATTCCGATGTCGGTCAGCCTGATGTGGATGTTCCGGATGCGCAGGTTCGATGGCGTCCCGGGTGCCGTCGGCACCACCTTCCGTCGCCTGTCCGAGCTGACGCTCGGCGTCTACCTGATTCATCCGGTGATCCTGGAATCGTTCCGGCGCTTTGCCTTCCGCCAGGAAGAGGTGTATCCGCTGCTGTCGGTGCCGCTGGTGGCGCTGCTGGTATTCGGCGCGTCGCTGCTGTGCGCCTTCGTGCTGTACCGGATCCCGTATCTGAAACGGGCGATCTGAAGAGGTGGGGGCGGAAACGAAAAGCGGAAAAGAAAAATGGCCCAGAGCTTTCGCTCTGAGCCATTCGTCCTGAAGAAGTTGGTGCGGCTGGCAGGAATCGAACCCACGACCCCTTGGTTCGTAGCCAAGTACTCTATCCAGCTGAGCTACAGCCGCCCGAGGCACGCATTATAGCAGCGGTTTCCGGATTGGCAAAGTGCACATCGAAACGCTCCTCGACGGACCAAAGAAAAATGGCCCAAAGATTTCTCTTTGAGCCATTCTCCATGAATAAGTGGTGCGGCTGGCAGGAATCGAACCCACGACCCCTTGGTTCGTAGCCAAGTACTCTATCCAGCTGAGCTACAGCCGCCCGAAAAGAATTATAGCAGTGGCATCCGGAATGCGAAAGTCTTAATTTTACTCAACAATTCCGAGGGTTCTGCTAGATTAGTGCCTGGTCCTTCGCAGCCCTTACTTATGTTTCGCCCGAATCCCCGTCTCGTCAGGCGCCTCATGGCTGCCGTGCTCGCCTTCCACCTGACCGCACTGGCCTGGGCCGGCGCCGCGCGCAGCCTGGACTTCCAGCACGTCGGCCTGGAGGACGGCTTGCCGCAGGAATCGGTGCTGACCATCCTGCAGGACCGTACCGGCTTCATGTGGTTCGGTACCCAAGCCGGACTGGCGCGCTTCGACGGCTACCGCCAGCGCGTGTTCCTCAGCGACCCGGCCGATCCGGCCAGCCTGCCCGACAATTATGTGCATGCTTCCTACGAAGACGGCGCCGGGCAGCTATGGTTCGGTACGCGCGGCGGCCTGGTGCGCTTCGACGCGGCGCACCAGCGCTTCGTGCGTCAAAACCTGTCCGGCGCCGACGACCCGGGCGGGCGCAACAGTGCGGTCACCGCCATCATCGGCGACGGCAAAGGCGGCCTGTGGGTAGCTACTGTCGACGGCCTGGCCCATCTCGACGGCGGCGGCGTCGGCGTCCGGGTCTACCGCCACGATGCGCGCGACAACGGCAGCCTGCGCGGCGACCGCGTGGCCGCGCTGGCGCTGGACGGGCGCGGCGGGCTGTGGGTCGGCACCGGCGTCGGCCTCGATTACCTGGCCGCCGGCGCGGGGGGCTTCGCACATTACGACATCCAGGCACCGCGCCACGGCGGCGGCGCCCAGCCCGCCGACCCGCGCTACAACAGCATCATGGCGCTGTCGATGGGAGCGGACGACACGCTCTGGATCGGCACCGCGGCCGGCCTCGAAGCCTGGCGCCTGGGCGGCGGCAAGGGTACGGCGGCGATCGTGCGTCATCGCTTCGGTGTGGACGAAGGCATCGGCGACCTGCGCATCAACCTGATCTACCCGGACAGGCGCGGCAACCTGTGGGTCGGTACCGAACTGGAAGGCCTGAAATGGCGCGATCCTTCGAACGGACGCTTCGTCGGCTACGCCAATCACCCGCTCGACCGCCATACGCTGTCGGACAACCAGGTACGCGCGGTCCGGGTCGACCGCACCGGCACCTTGTGGGTCGGGACGCTGGCCGGCGGCGCCAACCGGGCAGATCTGGCCAGCGGCGGCTTCAGGCGCTTCGACTTCACACCCGGCGAGCTGCCCGAACCGGGCAGCCGCAAGATCCGCGCGATCGCAACCGATCCCGACGGCCGCCTGTGGATGGGCACCAGCGGCGCTGGCCTGATGCACGTGGAGCCGTCCAGCGGCCGGGTCGAACAGCTGCGCCACGATCCGGTGCGCCCCGGCAGCCTGCCGGACGACATGGTGGCGGTGCTGCTGCTCGCGCATGGCAGGCTGTGGGTCGGCGGGCCGAACGGCCTGGCCTGGCGCGCGGCCGGCGCCGCCGACGCCGACGGCTTCACCCGGGTGGCACTGGGTAGCGAGGCCGGGTCCAGCCACGTGCAGGCCCTGATGCAGGACCGCGCGGGCGCGCTCTGGGCCATGACCCGCGGCGGCCTGTTCATGCTCGATAGCGACGGCCAGGTGCGCCGGACCTGGCGCCACGATCCGCGCGACCCCGGCAGCCTCGGCGAAAACTACGGCTATGCGTTGCTCGAAGACCGCAGCGGCGCGATCTGGGTCGGCACCGAGAACGGCCTTGATCGCTTCGACCGCGCCAGCGGCACGTTTACCCATTTCCGCAATGATCCGCGCGACTCGGCCAGCCTGCGCCACAACCGCATCTACACCCTGTTCGAGAGCCGGCGCGGCGAAGTCTGGGTCGGCACCGCGGGCGGCCTGCACCGCATTGAGCACGGCCCCGGCGGTACGGTGCGTTTCCGCCTGTTCCCGGTGGCCGGCGTGCGCGAGCAGCTGCCGATCGGCGCGGTGCTGGAAGATGCGCGCGGTCTGCTGTGGGTCAGCAGCACCGCGGGCCTGAGCCGGCTGGACCCGGCCAGCGGCCGCTTCAAGACCTACGGCGCGCGCGACGGCTTGATCGAGGGCTCGTACTTCATCGGCGCGGCCGCGCGCGGCCCCGACGGCATGCTGCACTTCGGCGGCATGAACGGCATGACCTCGTTCCAGCCCGAGGCGATCCGCGACAATCCCTACCCGCCGGCGGTGGCGATCACCGATTTCCAGGTGGCCAACAAGTCGCGCCCCGTGCAGGCGGCGATGGCGCTCGACTACGGCGACCCGGTATTCACGCTGGAATTCGCGGCGCTGCACTATGCCGACCCGTCGGCCAACCGCTATGCCTATCGCTTGCGCGGCTTCGACCGCGGCTGGACCGAGACCGGCGCCGCCAAGCGCTTTGCCACTTACACCAACCTCGATCCGGGAAAGTACGTGTTCGAGGTCCGCGCCGCCAACAAGGATGGGGTGTGGAGCACGCAGCCGGCCAGCGTCGCCATCACGATCGCGACGCCGTTCTGGATGAGCTGGTGGTTCCGCCTGGGGGGCGCGCTGCTGGTGCTGGGCAGCGTGTTCGCGCTGTACCGCCTGCGTATCCGCGTGCTGGTGCTGCAGACCGCGCGCCTGGAGCACCAGGTCCGCCTGCGTACCGCTGAACTGGTGCTGCAAAAGGAAAGCGCCGAGCGCCGCAAGCAGGAAGCCGAGGCGCAGAAGGAGGCGGTCGAGGACGCCTACCGCCAGCTGAAGGCAACCCAGGCACAGCTGGCCGCCCGCGAAAAGCTGGCCTCGCTCGGCGCGCTGGTCGCCGGCGTGGCGCACGAATTGAACACCCCGCTCGGCAACAGCCTGCTGATGGCCAGCACGCTGCAGGACAAGACCGAGTCGCTGGCCGCGCGCCTCGGCCGCAACGACTTGAAGCGCTCCGACCTCGAAGGCTGGATTGTCGGCGTGCGCGAAGCGAGCGCCCTGATCGTGCGCAGCCTGCATGCGGCCGCCGACCTGGTGAACAGCTTCAGGCAGGTCTCGGTCGACCAGGCCAGCACCCAGCGCCGCCGTTTCGACCTGGCCCGGGCTTGCCAGGAGATCCTGGCGACCATGATGAACCAGGTGCGGCGCACCGGCCATACGCTCGCGGTGCAGGTCGACCCCGGGATCGACATGGACAGCTATCCGGGACCGCTGGGGCAGGTGCTGATCAACTTCGTCAACAACGCGCTGCTGCATGCCTTCGACGGGCGCGGCGGGCGCATGATCCTGCGTGCGCAGCGCATCGACGGCGAACGCGTGCGCATCGTGTTCCGCGACGACGGTCGCGGCATCCCGGCCGAGCACCTGGCGCGCATCTTCGATCCCTTCTTCACCACGCGCATGGGGCAGGGCGGGACCGGGCTGGGGCTGAATATTGCCTATAACATCGTGACCACCCTGCTGGGCGGGACGATCCGGGTCGACAGCGTGGTGGGGGAAGGGACCGTGTTCACGATCGAACTGCCGTTGCGGGCGGAGCAGGTGGTCCCGGAAGCGACGTGATTCGGTTGCGCGACTGCGTGAAGGACGCTTGGAACGCCTCACAAAACCGCTTACTTGTTCTGACAGTAACAACCTCGTACACTGGCCGACGTCCGCTATCGGGCCATCAGCGGAAGTTGGAACGAAATACGTTTGCGATCAGCAACAGTACGTGTTGAATGCTTGGGGACGGAATAGATGCGGATCGAAACACAACCATTCGCACCGACAAACGGTGTCGATTTCGGATCAGATGTCGAGTCGCTTAATTATCTTGACGGTAACTTGGACATTATTTTGGCGTGCTCACAAAACGAAGAAGGAATTATTCAAGGACTCAAAGTTCACTTCATGCAGCCCTCAGGCTTCCGCCTTGTCGATGAGATGGACTTGGCGCGCTACTGGATATCCAGGAGCTTCATACGTGGAAGTCACGTGCTGGAAGTGAAGAATGGCGGCTGGTCAGCAGAAGAGGATGTACTTCAGTCTTTTAAGGCCGAGCGTCGCGAGTGGTTGGTGGTGTCCGGTAATGCTTGTGTCAGCGTCTTCTGTTCACGTGAACCAGAACTCATGGATATTTCGTGGAAGTGCGGCAATCCGGTGCCGTAAGGGCGCGCTCCCTGCGCGACGTGCGCTCAGGCCTTTCGCTAGCGCTCAACAATATATAGCCTATGAGTTACGATAGCGATATTTCTCCGGTTGGATGGTATCTAGCAACTTATCAGCTGAGATTCATCGAGTTGGATCAGACAGGAAATAATGATCCAGAACGTCGATTCCTTACTTGGGAAAACACGATTCTGGTGAAAGCGTCTGGTATCGATGAGGCTTATGACAAAGCAGTCAAGTTCGGCCTTGAAAACACCTTACCGTACAAGTGTGGCCTAGCTGGCGTAGACGTACAGTGGGTGTTCGAAGGAATCCTAGATTTGTTGCCAATCTACGAGGAACTGGGAGATGGCTCTGAAGTGGCTTGGGGAGATTACACACGAGCACTCAAGACGATTCGACGTCGTGCCATCAGTAAAGAGGAAGCTCGGCAGAATTCAGCGCGGCCCAGGGATTAGTTGAAGTTACCAAACACAGTCGAAGGTCGGCTTCGGACCGGAAGCGGATCTAGTCGCAGGTCCGCATTCAGTCAGAGGGTGTCACTGAATTCCAAAAAGCTCATTAGCGCATCGCTCTGCAATTCCAAGCCGTGCAACATATTGGAAGGGATGTATCTATGACCGTGTTACTTAGATACGCCGTCCGACAAGGGTTAACAACAGTCGTCATGAGAAAATTTGCAACGCTTCTACTAATAATCGTCTCAAGCTTAGCCTTTGCTGGCGAGTCTTTGCCTGCTGCTGATGTCTGGTCTACTGGCGACCTCACCCGAGTGCTTGGCAAGGAAGAAGCGCCACAGCTGCTGGATGACTGGAGATGGCTGATCGGGGCGGAAAACAGGCCTGTCATGATCACGACAATGGGTGATGTTTTTGTCCTGAATGAGAAGACCGGTGTGGTCAGCTTTGTTGACACGCTAGAAGGAAAGCTAAAACCAATCGCTAACAGTCTTAATGCTTTCCACGAGCGCCTACGCAAAGATCAGGAATTTGTCGATGAGTACTTCGCGACCCAACGGCTTCGGGAAGCCCGCGCTCGCGGTCTGAAGATTGGTAAGCATGAGGTCTACTCTTTCGTTCACCCGCCAGTACTGGGTGGCCCCCAGACGGCGGAGAATCTTGAAGCGAGCGATCTGGCTCTCCACTTCTCCCTCCTCGGACAGATCTTTCAGCAGATTCAAAAATTCCCACCGGGAACAAAGATCGAGAAAATTAATCTGTACTAACTTGAAGTGCTGGGTAGCTGGTGATTGACCAGCTTCGTACTATGAAGAGGCTGAGCTCAACCGCCGAGCACACATTCATTGGCACTTTTAGATTTAACTCGTCGGACATATTTCTTTGATGATAACTTTGCTTCGCTTTACATTCACGAACGAAATTACCCAAAAAAGGGGTAACTGATGACGACGGCAGTATCTTCATTGGCACGACGGGCAATGCGATTCGGCATACGGGTCGCGGGAGCCTACCTCGTCATCACGCTTGGCAGCGTTTTGCTCATCAACTTGCTCCGTGCAATGCTCGACTGCAGAATCAAGACCGGAATGGATTTTAGTTGTACTTTGTTCGGCGTCGACGTCGGATCGCCACTAGTCTCGTTCGGCGTTGCCTTGACTTTGATTCTATATGCTTGGCCTTTAATTGCGCTGGTCATTGCCGTCTCGTTCGGGCTGGCAGCTGCGTTCTGGGTGCACAGTTGCAGTAGGAGACGCAGCGAAACTTAGCGTGCCTAACGAAGCCGTATAGTCGCTCGGTAGCCAGTAGCTGGATACACTCAGCCGTGCTGACCGTCTACTATCGGCCAGGAGCGGTCCTGCACCGAAATTGTTTACGGAAAATTTGATGCTGAGAATCGTGTGGAAGTGCTGTGCATCTCGCTTATCAGTTGCACCGCATTGCGTGTCTCCGCCTGCGAGAAATACGGCCTTCCAGACGTCACGCTGGTAGGCACCGTTACCTTGGAGACGTTCTATGGACCGCCAGGCTATGGCGAGTCACCCGAGACGGACTCGAAGGAGCGCCAAGCCATTCTGCACTTGGCAAAGCCGCTGTGCACGCTTGCCTCCGACGATGAGCCTGCCGAGCAGGATCAAGCGAAGGTGACGCTGGTTCCAATGGATAAGCTCAGCCTTCAGGACTTTGTGGGAAAAGTGGTGGCAGTGCGCGGTTTGCTATTCCACGCGATCACTGGGCATCACCACACCGGCGTTCTGATCGCGACACGTGAAGCGCGCATGCCCCTACCGGCGGCCAGTTTGCGTTGACTGCAATACGTTCGCTTCAGGTCGGCCAGAAGCGGATCAAGGCGAAGGATGAGGAACCGTTGACGGTGGTAAAGGGCCCGATGAGGGAGAACCGCGTTGCGCATGAAGTCCATTGCATCGTGCTTTGTGAGTGCAGTCACTCTCACATACTTGTCGCTGGTCGTGCCGGGACACGTTAGCGCCGTCTGCGGCAATCTGGGCGCGCCAATCAGCGCATCAGGATGGCGGCGTTGGATGCGAAGACGGAAAAGCGGTACCAGCACACCGGCTTAGGGTTGATACTGCTGTACACCTGACGGCCCGGTGGGGTGGGGCTGTTGAGCGCATCGAGGACGGCTAGATCGCCTTCGCAGAATGCGCATCCGCCACGAGCGACCAGCAGACATCCATCGAGCGTTCCTTTCGCTCGCTTGCTTGCCGGACCTCAAGCAATCACGTTCGTCGGCGCCCCCGCCACCCAGGCCTCGATGTTATCGACCAGCATATCCGCCAGCGTCTGCATCGCCCCGCCCGAGGCCCACGCCACGTGCGGCGTCAGCACGAAATTCGGCAGGCGCAGCTCCAGCAGCGGATTCTCGGGGACAGGGGGCTCCTTGCTCAGCACATCGAAGCCGGCACCGGCAATCACGCCATTCGAGAGTGCCTCGGCCAGCGCCGCCTCGTCCACCAGCCCGCCGCGTGCGGTGTTGATCAGGATGCTGCTCTTCTTCATCGACGCCAGTTCGCGCGCGCCGATCATGTTGCGGGTCTGGTCGTTCAGCGGCAGGTGCAGGCTGACCACGTCCGAGGTCGCCAGCAGTTCCGGCAGCGGCAGCGCAATCACATCGGTATCGTTGACCGGCGAACGCGACGCCACCGCGATCTCCATCCCGAACGCGCGCCCGATCTGCGCCACGCGCCGGCCCAGCGCGCCGTAGCCGACGATGCCGAGGCGGCTGCCGGCCAGGTCGCCGATCGGGTGGTCCAGCAAACAGAAGCGCGTCGAACGTTCCCATTTGCCGGCCTCGACGTCGGCCGCATAGGCGCGCAGGTTGCGGCGTACCGCCAGCATCAGCGTGAAGCAGTGTTCCGGCACCGAGACCACCGAGTAATCGCGGATGTTCGCCACCACGATGCCGCGCTCGCGGCAGGCCGCCAGGTCGACGTTGTCGGTGCCGGTGGCGGCCACCGCGATCATCTTCAGGTCGGGCAGCTGGGCCAGCTCGGGCGCGCGCAGCGGAACCTTGTTGGTGATGGCGATGGTGGCGCCGCGCAGGCGCTCGACGACGTCGTGCGGCGCGGTGGCGGCGTGGTCTTGCCAGTCGTGTTCGAAAGCAGGGCGGCGAACGTTGGCCAGCAGGCTGTCGCGGTCAAGGAAGACGATACGATGAGCAATACGATGCATGAGCGGATCCCGGAACATGGAACCGCCATTGTAAGGTGAAACGGCCGGACGAAAAAAAGACAGGGCGAACCCTGTCTTTTCGAGAATGGAGGGGCTTGAGCCGCTGGGCTTATTTGCTTGCTGCCATGTCGGCTTTCTGGTCTGCGTGCGCTGCGGTCTTGTCTGCTGCAGCGTCGGCTTTGGCCTTTTCGGCCTTCTTGTGGGCTTTGGCCTTGGTCTTGGCGGCGTCGGCTTTTTCAGCGGCGACGTCGGCCTTGGCTTCGGCGGCTTTCTTCTCTACCTTTGCATCGGCTTTGGCGGCCTTCTTGGCTTCCTTGGCTTCGGCCTTGGCGACATCCTTGTCGGCCTTGACGTCGGCCTTGGCGGCTTGCGTCGTCGTCGGCGCGGTGGCGGTCGTCTGGGCGGCGAAGGCCGAGGTAGCGAACAGGCCTGCGATCAGGGTAGCGACGATCTTGCTCATGGCGATGTATCCTTCAGGTATTGTTGAAGTAATGGGACGATTCCCGTGCAGCTGGTCAATAAACGCCGCTGCTACAAGGCCGGTTGACACGATTACATACGCTTACAACCGGCCGCCTGAAATTATTTCGCCGCAGTGCCGACCTTGGCATCTACCTTCACCCCGGCCAGCTGCGCCACCGCCGCCAGCGTCGTCTGCGCCGCATTCAGCCCGAGCAGGAAGTCCTCGTCGGTGTAGTTCGCGAACAGGTCGGTCGGCTGGTGCCAGTGCGGATTCCAGCCGGCGCCGATCTGCATGCCGCGCTCGTTCTCGCGCAGCGAAATCGAGGGCACCAGGTCCATGAAGGGCGTCGAATCGGTATTCGTCATGTGCTGGCCGACCGCGGCCGGATAGTGCGACGCGTATTTTTCGTTGGCGGCGCGGAACTGCCAGGCCAGCTTTTGCGCGCCCTCGGCCTGCTTCGCCGTCGCCTGGAACTCGATGTTGACGTCGGCTTCGCGCCGCTGCGCCGCCGCCGGCACCGCCAGCGGCTGACCCTTGGCGTCGAGCACCGGCTTGCCGGCCGCATCCAGCTTCGGCAGCGGCATGCCGTGGTCGAACATCATCATGTCGTGCTGGATCATGCCCAGCCACCGCGGTTCCGGATAGCGGCCCGAGCCCTTGGGCGATTCGATGCCCTGCAAGCCCTTGCGCTGCTCGACGTAGGCGGCAGCGCCGTTCAGGCCGGTTTCCTCGTTGTTCCACAAGGCGAAGCGGATCGTGCGCTCGGTACTGACGCCGGGCGCATTCAGGATGCGCGCCAGCTCCATCACCAGTGCGGTGCCGGAACCGTCGTCGTTGGCGCCTTCGCCGAGGCCCAGGCCGTCCATGTGGGCGGCGACGATGTACATCTCGTCGGGACGGCTGGTGCCGACCTTGGTGCACACCACTTCCTCGCGTGGCCCGCCCTTGGGGTCGGGCTGCTCGGCGTTGAGCGCGCGCAGGCGGGCGTCGGGCTGCAGCTGGGGATCGGTGTTGACGCCGATCGGCCCGCGCGTGCCGAACAGGGTGCTGCCGCCCTGGCCGGACGGGCCGGCGCGGCCGCCGCCGGTGGGCGCGGGCCGGGACCGCGGCAGCGGCTTGAACTCGTAGTGGATGCGCTCGGTAGCGCAGCCATAGGATTTCAGTTGGGCTTCGATCCAGTCGATCGCCTTGCGGTTGCGCTCGGTGCCTTGCTGGCGGTCACCGAAGCGGGTCAGTTCCTTGATCGTGGCCTTGTAGCGCTGCAGGTCGAGGTGGCCGACCAGGCTGGCGACCGGGTCGCCGGCGGCCGCCGCGTCCTGGGCAAACGCAGGGGCCATCGTGAAGGCGAGGGTGAAGGAAAGCGTGAGGGCGAGGGCGGGGCGGATGGATTTCACAAAACCTCTGGTCGGAGTGATGGGCAGGCCCGCTTAATATAGAGGAGTTTTCATGCACGTTGACTATTTGACAGCAGAAATATTTTTAACCATACTCAGGCGAAATATTTTTACCGAAGAGATCGCCGTGAGAAAAACAAAGCTTGCCCTGCTGGTCCTTGCCGCCTTCGCCGGCGCCGCCACCGCCTCCGCTACAGTCAATGCGGCAGCGCCGGTGGGCATCGAAGCCAGCCACCTGTCGCATGACGTCAAGGTATTGTCCTCGGACGAATACGAGGGCCGCGCGCCGAACAGCGCGGGCGAAACCAAGACGGTTGCCTACATCACCGAGCAGTTCATCCAGGCCGGCCTCAAGCCCGGCGGCGACCTCAAGGACGGCAAGCGCGGCTGGACCCAGGACGTGCCGCTCGGCCGCTTCGAGATCAAGGGGCCGGTGACGCTCAGCGTCAGCGACGGCAAGGGGGTGCGGAACTTGACCCAGGGCGAGGAAATCGCCGTGCGCGCCGCCATGAACGGCGCCAAGGGCGTCGAATTCAAGGATGCGCCGCTGGTGTTCGTCGGCTACGGCGTGTCCGCGCCGGAGCGCAAGTGGGACGATTTCAAGGGCGTCGACCTGAAGGGCAAGCTGGCGGTGGTGCTCATCAACGACCCGGATTTCGAGACCGGCAAGGGCGAGTTCGGCGGCAAGGCCATGACCTATTACGGCCGCTGGACCTACAAGTACGAAGAGCTGGCGAAGCGCGGCGCGCTCGGCACGCTGATCGTGCACGAGACCGCGCCGGCCTCCTATGGCTGGAACACGGTCAAGAATTCGAACACCAACGTCATGTATGACATCGTGCGCAAGGATCCGGCCCAGGCGCACGCGCCGGTGGAAGCCTGGATCCAGCGCGACCTGGCGAAGTCGCTGTTCACGCGTGCCGGCCTCGATTTCGACGCGCTCAAGAAGCAGGCCCAGGGCCGCGCCTTCAAGCCGGTCGAGCTGAAGGGCGTGACCCTGTCCGGCAAGTACGGTGTCGATGCCCAGGTGATCACCTCGAAGAACGTGGTGGGGCTGCGCGAAGGCAGCGAACGTCCGGGCGAATACGTGATCTACAGCGGCCACTGGGACCACCTCGGTATCGGCCTGCCGGACGCGAAAGGCGACAAGATCTACAACGGCGCGGTCGACAACGCCACCGGCATCGCCGCGCTGCTGGAACTGGCGCGCGTCTACGGCAACGCCCCGGCGCCCAAGCGCAGCGTGGTGTTCCTGGCCGTGACCGCGGAAGAAAAAGGCCTGCTCGGTTCCGAATACTACGCCTCGAACCCGGTCTACCCGCTGGCCAAGACGGTCGGCGTGATCAACATGGACGCGCTCAGCCCCTACGGCCCGACGCGCGACTTCACGATCTCCGGCAACGCCAAGGTCGACCTGCTGGACCAGCTGATCGCCAAGGCCAAGACCTATGAAGTGAGCTACGCCCCCGATCCGACACCGGAAGCCGGCCACTTCTTCCGCTCCGACCACTTCCCGTTCGCCAAGCGCGGCGTGCCGGCGATTTCCTTCGGTTCGGGCGAGACCTGGGTCCAGGGCGGGCGTACTGCCGGCAAGGCGGCCGAAGAGAAGTACGTGGCCAACAACTACCACCAGCCGTCCGACGAGTGGCAGGCCGACTGGACCTTCGACGGCATGCAGCGCGACCTGGAGATGCTGTACTCGCTGGGGCGCGACCTGGCGGAATCGAAGGGCTGGCCGAACTGGGGCAAGGCGTCCGAGTTCCGGGCGGCGCGCGATGCGAGTGCGGGGGAGCGTAAATAACGAGATCGCGTTGCACCGTTAGCACATGAACGTCATTCCCGCGCAGGCGGGAATCCAAGTTGCCAGCATATCGTCAGCTCGAGCAGAACTTGGAGAAAATGATGCCGGGGGCATCATTTTCGCCTGCGCGGGGACGACGTGCAGATGCTACAGGTCATAAATAAAAGTATTGCAGCAAGCGATAGAGTCCGACACAGTTAACTGCCGTACAGTCCCGCCCGCGCCCGCGCCGTACACTCGGTCATCATGAGCCCGACCAGGTGATGCCATGCCCGACGCACTCAAGTTGTACAAATCCAAACGCGATTTCACGATCACGGCCGAACCCGCGGAAGGCGGCGAAGCCAGCACCGGCGCGCTGACCTTCGTGATCCAGAAGCACTGGGCCACGCGGCTGCACTACGACTTCCGCCTCGAACTCGACGGCACCATGAAGAGCTGGGCCGTCCCCAAGGGGCCCAGCTACGACACCCACGACAAGCGCATGGCGGTCCACGTCGAGGACCACCCGATCTCGTATGCCGACTTCGAAGGCACGATCCCGCCGCACCAGTACGGCGCCGGCAAGGTGATCATCTGGGACAAGGGTACCTGGGAGCCGATCGGCGACCCGCACCAGGGCTTTGCCAAGGGCGAGGTCAAGTTCGAGATCCACGGCCACAAGATGCGCGGGCGCTGGGTGCTGGTGCGCATGAAGGGACGACGCAGTGATTCCGCCAGCGACAAGCAGGAGCCCTGGCTGCTGATCAAGGAAAACGACGAGTATGCGCGCCCGGCCAGTGAATTCTCGGTCATCGACGAATTTCCGGACAGCGTCAAGGACTTGCCGATGCCGGCCGGTCCCGGCGAACAGGCCGCGGCGCGCGCCAAGGTGGCCGAGCTGAAAGCCGAAGAAGAGGGCGCCCAACCCGCCAAAGGCGCCAAGCCGAAGAAAGGCACGAAAGCAGCCACCACGAAAAAGGGCGCGATGCCCGATGGCGCCGTCAAGGCCGAGCTTCCGGAAACCCTGAGCCCCGAGCTGGCCACCCTGGTCGATGGTCCGCCCACGCAGCCCGAGGAATGGATCTACGAGATCAAGTTCGACGGCTACCGCATGCTGACCCGCATCGAGGGCAAGGACATCCGCCTGATCACCCGCAACGGCAACGACTGGACCGACAAACTCAAGCCGCTGCAGAAGGAAATCGCCAGGATGAAGCTGCCGGACGGCTGGTACGACGGCGAGATCGTGGTCCACGACCAGAACGGCAAGCCGAACTTCAACCTGCTGCAACTGGCCTTCGACGGCAGCAACAAGGCGCAAATCGTTTACTTCGTTTTCGACGCGCCGTACTTCAAGGGCCACGACATCCGCAACGTGCGCCTGGACGCGCGCCGTCCGCTGCTCGAAGAAGCGTTGGCCAAGAAGCCGTCCGAGATGGTGCGCTTTTCCGCCGAATTCGGCGACGACCCGGCGCAGCTGGTGGCCGCCGCCTGCCAGGTGGGGCTGGAGGGCGTGATCGGCAAACGCCGCGATTCGCGCTACGTGACGCGCCGCTCGCCCGAGTGGATCAAGCTGAAATGCGGGATGCGCCAGGAATTCGTGATCGGCGGCTACACCGACCCGAAAGGCGCGCGCACGGGCATCGGCTCGCTGCTGCTGGGTTACTACGACGAGGGCGGCACGCTGCGCTACGCCGGCCACGTCGGCAGCGGCTTCAACGGCGCCTCGCTGCGCCATCTGCGCGAGGTGCTGGAAGCGATCGGCACCGACGAGAATCCCTTCCCGCCGCGCGCGGTACCCGGCCGCAAGAGCCACTGGGTCAAGCCGGAACTGGTGGCTGAAGTGAGCTTTTCCGAGTGGACCCTCGCCGATGCGATCCGCCATCCGGTATTCCAGGGGCTGCGCAAGGACAAGCCGGCGCGCAGCGTGGTGCGCGAGCAGGCCAAGCACGTACAGGAGGCAGAATCCATGAGCACATCGACGCAATCCGCGGACGACACCGCACCCGAGGCCGAGGCGAAGCCGAAAAGGGCCAGCCGTGCCAAATCATCCAAGTCCGAACCTGCGCCGGCTTTGCCCGAAGGCCTGCCGACGACGTTCAAGGTCACCCACGGCGAGCGCGTGATGGACGCCGACAGCGGCGTCACCAAGCTGGACCTGGTGCGTTATTACGCGCTGGTTGGCCAGCTGATGATGGCACACCTGGAAGGGCGCCCAGTTTCTCTGGTGCGCGCGCCGGAAGGCGTGGGCGGCGAGCTGTTCTTCCAGAAGCACGTGACCGACACCCGCAAGATGCCGGGCGTGGTCCAGATGGACCAGAAGCTCGACCCGGAGCACCCGAGCATGACCCGGATCGCCACGCTCGAAGGCCTGCTCTCGAGCGCGCAATGGAACGTGGTCGAGATCCACAGCCAGAACGCCACCGCCGACCATTACGACACGCCGGACCGCATCGTGTTCGACCTCGACCCGGGCGAGGGGGTCGAATGGGCGCAGGTGCAGGAAGGCACGCAGCTGGTGCGCGCCTTCCTGCAGGAGCTGGGCCTGAACCCCTTCCTGAAGACCAGCGGCGGCAAAGGCCTGCACGTGGTGGTGCCGATCAAGCCCAAGCTGGACTGGGACACGGTGAAGGATTTCGCGCACGCGATCGTGAACCACCTGACCAAGACCTTGCCGGACCGCTTCGCGGGAAAAAGCGGCGCCAAGAACCGCGTCGGCCGCATCTTCATCGATTACCTGCGCAACGGGCGTGGCGCGACCACGGTGTCGGCCTGGTCGGCGCGGGTGCGGCCCGGCCTGGGGATTTCGGTGCCGGTGCGCTGGGAAGAGCTGCCCGAGCTGACGTCGGGGGCGCACTGGACCGTGAAGACGGTCGAATCGCGGCTGGCGGTGGGGAATGCGCCCTGGGAGGATTATGAGAAAAGTGCGACGGCCTTGACCAAGGCGATGAAGACGCTGGGCTTTACGGCGCCCAAGAAGTAAATGCTGGAATGGAGCACTCAGCCTGACCAACGTCGTCCCCGCGAAAGCGGGAACCCATACTGAACTTCCGAAGTCCATCTATCTTAAACACATCAACTCTTTTCAAATAGACCGTTTTCTGTTGCTCAGCATGGGTCCCCGCCTTCGCGGGGAGGACGTATTGAGGGCGCGTCACGGATTCAAGCCGCGTTCTCGTTCCTGAAAATCCCCCGCACATTCATCGCCAGCAGACCGGCCTGCAGCGCAATCAGCGCCCAGGCCCCGTCATGCACGCCCCACACGATCCACAAGGCGTTACTCAGGATGAAGGTATAGAACCCGAGGATGCGCCGGTTGGCGCGCCGGGCGCCGACCAGGAAGGCGGCGCACAGCGTGATTACCATCGCCGGCCACTGCAGAAAATCGAGCAAGCTGTTCCAATCCACTCAGGCCGCCTTCCTGCGCCGGGCCGGCGCTTTTTCCGCAGCCGGTTTCGCTGCAGCCGACTTGGCGGCGCTGGCACGCTTTGCGGCAGGCTTTGCAGCCGGCTTGGCCGCAGCCTTGGTCGCGGTCGCGGTCGTGCGCTTGGCCGCGGTGGCGTGCGCGGTGCTACGCGCGGGCGCCTTCCGCGCACGGGGCGACGGTGCATCGCCGTCGTCGTCATCGTCGTCGGACGGCTTGCGCGACTTGCGCGGCGGCGGATCGTCGTCATCGTCGTCATCGTCGGCCGCGGCCTTGGCCGGCTTCTTGCCGAGGCTGGCCTGCAGCAGCGCGACCAGGTCGATGACGTTGCTCTTGGCCGGCTTGTCTTCTTCCGGTTCCGGCTCGGTGATGGTCTTGGTCTGGTTGGCGGCGATCTTCTTCTTGATCAGCGCCATGATGTCTTCGCGGTAGGTGTCGTGGTACTGCTGCGGCTTCCACTTCTCGCTCATGCCCTCGACGAGCGCCTTGGCCATTTGCAGTTCCTTTTCCGTCACCTGGGCCGCCTTGGAGTCCGCGTCGGGGATCTTGAGTTCGTCGGTAGGACGGATCTCGTCCGGATAGCGCAGCGTGTTCAGGACGATGGTGTCGCCCACGCACACCAGCGCCGCCAGGTGCTGCTTGACGCGGATGACGACGTTGGCGATGCCGATCTTGCCGACTTCGCGCAGGGTCTCGCGCAGCAGCGCATAGACCTTGTCGCCGCCCTTGCCGGGGGCGAGATAGTAGGGCTGTTCGTAGTACAGCAGCGGCACCTGGTCGGCATTCACGAAGGCGAGGATGTCGATGGTCTGGGTCGCCTCCGGGTTGGCGCGGCGCAGGTCTTCGTCGGACAGCACGACATATTCGCCGTCGCTGTATTCGTAGCCCTTGATGATGTCGTCCCAGGAGACGTCCTTGCCGGTGTTCTTGTTGTAGCGCTTGAAGCCGATCGGCGCGAAGTCGCGCCGGTCGAGCATGTTGAGGTCAAGGCCATTGTCGCTGACCGCCGCGTACATCTCGACCGGGATGTGGACCAGTCCAAAACTGATCGCGCCCTTCCACATACTTCGCGCCATACCGGACTCCTTTCTTTACATTACTCGCCGACCGAACCGGTGATCGGCAGCACCACGCCGGTCACGTAACCCGAGCACACGCTCGAGGCCAGGTAGACGTAGGCCGGCGACAGTTCTTCCGGCTGGGCCGGGCGGCCGAAGGTGGTGGCCTGCCCGAACTTGGCGATGTCTTCCGGCGACTGGTCGGCCGGGTTCAGCGGGGTCCAGACCGGGCCCGGGGCGACGGCGTTGACGCGGATGCCCTGTTCCAGCAGGTTGGCCGCCAGCGACATGGTAAAGGCGTGGATCGCGCCCTTGGTGGTCGAGTAGTCCAGCAGTTTCTTCGAGCCTTTCAGGCCGGTGACGGAACCGGTGTTGACGATGGCGGCGCCGCGCTTCAGGTAGGGCAGGCAGGCCTTGGCCATGTGGAAGTAACCGTAGATGTTGGTCTTCATGGTCTCGTCGAAGCGGTCTTCGGTCAGGTCGAGCAGCGAGTCGGCGTGCTCCTGGAAGGCCGCGTTGTTCACCAGCACGTCGAGGCGGCCGAAACGGGCCACGATCTGGTCGACCGCCTGCTGGCAGAATTCCATGTCCTTGACGTCGCCGGCGACCGTCACGCACTGCTGGCCTTCGGCCTCGATGTAGCGCTGGGTCTCGGCCGCATCTTCGTGTTCGTTCAGGTACATGATGGCGACGTCGGCGCCTTCGCGCGCGAACAGGATCGCCACGGCGCGGCCGATGCCCGAGTCACCGCCGGTGACGATCGCCACCTGGCCGGCCAGCTTGCCGCTGCCCTTGTAGCCCTCGGCCATGAATTTCGGTTTCATTTCCATCTGCGCTTCCAGGCCCGGCTTGGCCAGGTGCTGGGACGGGAAGTCGCCCGCCGGCTGCTGTACGCCGGTCTGGGCCGCTTTCTGCTCGCTGTCGCCGGATTCGCTCTTCTGCTTGCTGCCGTCCGCCTGGTCCTGGCGGTTCTGGATTGCCTTCTGCTTGTTCGCTGCGTCGTCCTGAATGGCCATGTTGCCCTCCTTGTTCGTAATAAATGCAGTATTCACTCGTGGGGCTGCCACCTACCGTGCGCTTCCACACACATGGGGGCAATCGGCGCCAGCGTGTAATATGGAGGGTGCCTTATGGCAAACTTGTCACCTTCATGGAATGGGAACGGGGAGTAAAGATGTCGACGGCAGAGGGACGGGATGCAGGAAAGAGCGGGATCTATCTGAGCCCGGTGGCGCAGCGGCGTGCGGAGTTCGGCAACGCCTGCGGCGGGCTGTTCGGCGACCTGCAGCTGGCCGACGGCGCCGAACGTGCCATGGACCGCATCGCTGCCGGCCAGCCCGACCTGCTGGTGATCGACCTCGATCGCTTCGAACCCGCCATCGACCTGGCCGCGCTCGGTGCGCTGGTAGCGCGCCGCGGCGGGGCGCCGACGCTGCTGCTGTGTCCTTACGCCACCGCGCGCTGGGTGCCGGCGCTGGCTGCCTTCGGCCCGGTCGCCTATGCCATCACCCCGATTGGCGCTGATGCGCTGCAGGCGGCCGTGGCGCAGGAGCTGGCCGGCGCTGCGCCGCCATCCGCGGACCCGGCCGACGCCGCACGCCTGCGCGCGCTGCTGGCATTGCACACCCGGGCGCAGGCGGCGCTGCGGGCGGCCGACGACATCCAGGCACTGGCCGAGGGCCTGTGCCGGGCGCTGGCCGGCTGGCCGGGCGTGCGCCACGCGGCGCTGTTCCACCGCAAGCCGGACGGCGACCTGCAGCTCGAAGCCCAGGCCGGTAGCGAGGGCGATGCGGGTGGCGAGGGCGGCGCACCGGCGCTGGCGCTGCAGACGCTGCTGGGCCGCCCCGACCGCCTGCTGCAAGCGCCGCTGCGCCATGCCTTCCCGGGCCTGCTGGCCGCCGCCACCGGCGAGCTGGTGCTGCTCGATACCCTGGACCAGGCCGGCGAGCCGGACCTGGCCGCGCTGCTGCGCGCGCACGGCGTGGCGATGGCGCTCGGCATCGCGATCCCGGCCGACGGCCCGGGGGCGCCGCGCGGCGCCCTGTCGCTGCTGTGGGAAAGTTCGCGGGCGCTGGCGCCCGAGGAATTCGCGGCGCTGCAGGACGTCGCCGCCCAGGCTGCGCTCGGCCTGCGCCTGGCCGAGATGGCGCTCGAAAACGAACAGCTGCTGGCGCGGGTGACCTATATCTCGACCATGGACGCGCTGACCGGCGTCGCCAACCGCCGCCATGGCGAAGAACTGCTGGAAAAGGAAATCCGGCGCGCGCGCCGCTACCGCGTGCCGCTGGCACTGGTCGCCTTCGACATCGACCGTTTCAAGGCCATCAACGAGCGCTACGGCGATCCGGTCGGCGACGTGGTGCTGCGCAGCGTGTGCGAGGCGGCGCAGGCGGTGCTGCGGGGCAGCGACGTGCTGGTGCGCTCGGGCGGCGAGGAGTTCCAGATCCTGGCGCCGCACACCAGCGCCATCGACGCCCTCAAGATGGCCGAGAAGGTGCGGGTGGCGATCGCCGAGGCCGCCATTCCCGGCGCCGACCGCGTCACCGTCAGCCTGGGCGTGGCCCAGCTGGGCGAGCAGGAGAGCGCGGACTCCCTGGTACAGCGCGTGAATGCCGCGCTGGCGCGCGCCAAGCGCGCCGGCCGTAACTGCGTCGAACTGGCGATGCAATAGTCCATGCTGCATTGGCTTAAGCATTACCGGCGCGCCGACCTGGCCGGCGACGTCGGCGCCGGCATTATCGTCACCATGATGATGATCCCGCAGGGCATGGCCTACGCCATGGTGGCCGGGCTGCCGCCGGTGGCCGGCCTGTACGCCGGCATTGCGCCGCCGCTGCTGTATGCGCTGTTCGGCACCAGCGGCGCGCAGTCGGTCGGGCCGATGGCGATCATCGCGCTGATGACGGCGTCGGCCCTCGGCCCGCTGGCGGCGCCCGGCAGTGCGCTGTACGGGATGCTGGCCGGCCAGCTGGCCCTGCTGTCCGGCGCGGTGCTGCTGGCCTGCGGCCTGCTGCGCGTCGGCTTCCTGGCGAATTTCTTTTCTCGCCCGGTGATGAGCGGCTTCACGCTCGGCTCCTCGATCGCGATCGCGCTCGGCCAGCTCGATACGCTGCTGGGCGGCACGCCGCTGGCGCCGCACGGGCCGAGCGTGCTGCTGGGCGCCGGCTCCATCGCCTTTTTGCTGCTGGCGCGCCGTTACGGCGCCGGCCTGCTGCGCCGGCTCGGCTTGCCCCCCGGCGCGGCCGACATCGGCGCGCGCCTGGCGCCGATGCTGCTGGTGCTGGCCGCGATCCTGCTGGTGACGCTGCTGCACCTCGACCAGCGCGGGGTGCGCGTGATCGGCGCGGTGCCGTCCGGCCTGCCGCAGCCGGCGCTGCCGCTGGCGGACGGCTACTGGCAGGCGCTGGGCAAGCCGGCGCTCCTGATCGGCTTCATGAACTTCCTGATCGGGATGTCCGGCGCCCAGGCGCTGGCGCACAAGCGTGTGAACCAGCCGCACGAAAAGCTGCACACCAACCGCGAACTGGTCGGGATCGGCCTGGCCAACGTCGGCAGCGCGCTGTCGGGCGGCTTCCCGGTCACCGGCAGCCTGTCGCGTTCGGCCGTGAATTTCGCCGCCGGTGCGCGCACCCAGCTGGCCGGGGTGATCAGCGCGCTGCTGCTGGCCTGCGCACTGGTGCTGCCGACCGGCTGGCTGGCGCCGCTGCCGCTGCCGGTGCTGGCGGCCACCATCATCGTCGCCGTACTCGGCATGCTCGACCTGGGCACGCTGCGCACCGCCTGGCACTACGACCGCGCCGACGCGCTGGCGCTGGTGGCGACCGGCGCCGGCGTGCTGCTGCTCGGTGTCGAGTCGGGCGTGGTGCTGGGCCTGGTGCTGTCGCTGGGTGCGATGATCTGGCGCGAAAGCCGGCCGCACATCGCGGTGCTGGGCCGCATTGCCGGCACCGAGCATTTTCGCAACGTCGAGCGTTATCCGGGCGAGACCGCACCGCGCGTGCTGCTGCTGCGCGTCGACGCCGGCCTGTTCTTCGGCAACCTGGAGGCGGTCAATATCCGCGTCGAGGATGAACTGGCGGCCCAGCCGCAGGCACGCCACCTGGTGCTGGTGTTGTCGGCAGTGAACGCGATCGACACCTCGGCCCTGTTCGGCCTGCTGGAATTGAACGGCGCGCTGGCGAACCGCGGCGTGATGCTGCACCTGGCCGAAGTCAAGGGGCCGGTGCTGGACCGGCTGCGCGGCTCGGCGCTGCTGCAGGCGCTCAGCGGCCGGCTGTTCCTGAGCACCGCGAATGCCTGGGATGCGCTCGCACGGGACAGCGGCTGATTGCAAGGCCGCGCCGGCTGTGGCAGGATGGTTCCAACGACTTTTTCAAAGGTGGAACCATGCCACGCGCAAGCACGCTCTTCTTTATCGCTGCGGCCATCGGCCTGTATATTATCGGGATGACCACGCCGGCGCAGTTCGCGCTGTTCCTTGGCATGGGTTGCGAAATCGTGGCCGCCAAGCGTGCCATGGACAAGCTGCGCGCGATGCGCCTGGCACGCGTGGCCGCCCGTCCGGCGCGTGGCGTGCGCGGGCGCCGCTGACCGCTTGGCGCCGGACCCGCTGCGGTCCGGTGCCGACATCGTTCGCTCCGCTTGCCGGTACTTCTTCAAGCAGCCGGTGTCCATGGATTCGCTTGCTGGTCGGTATGTCTCTGCCTGTGCCGCTAGGCCAGTCGACACCGTGCCGCGTCCACAGCCACCTTGGTTATTCCGCTAAACTTGACGTAAAACGCACCATCATCGTGCGTATCCTTCGTTGGTGGTGCACAACGCCCGTGCAATCCACTCCAGCACGCCGCTTCCGCACCGATTCCACACTTTATTTAGCTGGCATGCTTCGTGCTGAAGCTAAAGCATGCCTGACTGTACACGTTCCGAACTTTCCACTACCGCGCCATCCTGGCAGGCCAGCCTCGGCCTGCGCTTCGAGGACGATGCCGGCACCACCCGCCTGACCGGGCGCGAGCACCGCGGACCGCTGCGCGTCCAGAAGGCGCTGTATCCGGAAGGCGCGCGCACCTGCCACGTGATCGTGGTGCACCCGCCCGGCGGCGTGGTCGGCGGCGACCGTCTCGACCTCGACCTCGACCTCGGCGCCGCGACCCGGGTGCTGGCCACCTCGCCCGGCGCCACCAAGTGGTACCGCGCCAACGGCAAACACGGGGAACAGGCTTCGCGCCAGCGCGTGCACCTGCGCGTCGGCCCCGGCGCGGCGCTCGAGTGGCTGCCCCAGGAAACCATTTTCTACGACGACGCCGACGTGGTGCTCGAGCACGACGTCGAGCTGGCCGCGGATGCGCGCTACATCGGCAGCGAGATCCTGTGCTTCGGCCGCCGCGCCGCCGGCGAGACCTTCCGCAGTGGCCAGGTGCGCCAGCACACCCGCATCCGCCAGGGCGGGCGCCTGGTCTGGTGGGAGCAGGGGGCGGTTGGCCCCGGCCTGGCGGCCGGCGACGTCATGCGCAGCCCGCTCGGCCTGGCCGGCCATAGCGTCTGCGCGACCCTGGTCGCGGTCGGCACACCGCTGCCGGCGGCGCTGTTGAACGCCTTGCGCCAGGCCGACCCGACGCTCGGCCTGAGCCAGGTGAAGAACGTGTTCGTGGCGCGCTACCTGGGCGACGACAGCGAAGCCGCGCGCGCCTGCCTGCTGCGCGTCTGGCAGACCCTGCGCCCGCATCTGCTGGCGACGCCGGCACGCGTGCCGCGCATCTGGAACACATGAAGAGGAACCCGGCATGGACCTGACCCCACGCGAAAAAGACAAGCTGCTGATTTTCACCGCCGCGCTGCTGGCCGAACGCCGCCGCGCGCGCGGGCTGAAGCTGAACTACCCCGAAGCCGTGGCCCTGATCACGGCGGCGATCATGGAAGGCGCGCGCGACGGACGCAGCGTGGCCGAGCTGATGAGCGAGGGCACCCGGGTGCTGGCGCGCGCCGACGTGATGGAAGGGGTGCCGGAGATGATCCCAGACATCCAGGTCGAAGCCACTTTCCCGGACGGCAGCAAGCTGGTGACCGTCCACAATCCGATTCCCTGAACCAATCCGCAACCGAAGCTGCAAGGAGGTGAGACCATGAAGATCGAGCTACTGACCGCCCCGGCCCTGGACGCCGTGCGTCCGCAACTGGTCGACCTGTTGCTGGACGCGCTGGCGCATGGCGCGTCGATGGGTTTTCCGACCGGCCTGACGGCAGGCGCCGCCGACCAGTACTGGCGCGGCGTGCAGGCCGGCCTGCAGGACGGCACGCGCATGCTGCTGGCGGCGCTGCATGAAGGCAGGCTGGCGGGCATCGTCCAGCTCGAGCTGTACCGGCGCCCGCATGGCTGCGACGGTGCCGAGCTGCAGACGATGATGGTGCACAGCCGTGCGCGCCGGCGCGGTATCGGCAGCGTGCTACTGCGCGCCGCCGAAGCCGAGACGCGCGCCCTGGGCCGCACGCTGCTGTTCCTCGACACCGAGCCCGGTTCCGCCGCCGAAGTGCTGTACCACGGCCTCGGCTACACCCGCGTCGATGCACTGGCGGCCGACGACGGCCCGACCGCGATCTATTACAAATCGCTGCGCATGCCGGAGCTCGCATGATCCCCGGCGAGTATCTTCTGGAAGACGGCGAGATCGAGATCAACCGCGGCCGCCGCACCGTCACCATGGTGGTGGCGAACGCCGGCGACCGCCCGGTGCAGGTCGGCTCGCATTACCATTTTCACGAGGTCAACGATGCGCTGCAGTTCGAGCGCGACGCCGCCCTCGGCATGCGCCTGAACATCGCCGCCGGCACCGCGGTGCGCTTCGAGCCGGGCCAGCGCCGCACGGTGGAGCTGGTCGACCTGGACGGGGCCCGCACCGTGGTCGGCTTCCAGGGCCGGGTGATGGGCGCACTGGCGCCGGCAACCGGCAAGGGAGGAGACTGAATGGCCACGATCACGCGCCAGGCTTACGCCGACATGTATGGCCCGACCACGGGCGACCGCATCCGCCTCGCCGACACCGGCCTCGTCATCGAGATCGAGCGCGACTACGCGACCTACGGCGAGGAAGTGAAATTCGGCGGCGGCAAAGTCATCCGCGACGGCATGGGCCAGTCGCAGCTGACCCGCGCCGGCGTGATGGACACCGTCGTCACGAATGCCGTCATCGTCGACCACTGGGGTATCGTCAAGGCCGACATCGGCATCAAGGACGGCCTGATCTTCGGTGTCGGCAAGGCCGGCAACCCGGATATCCAGCCGGGCGTGACGCTGCCGATCGGCGCCGCCACCGAGATCATCGCCGGCGAAGGCATGATCGTCACCGCCGGCGGCATCGACAGCCACATCCATTTCATCTGCCCGCAGCAGATCGAGGAGGCGCTCACCTCCGGCATCACCACCATGCTGGGCGGCGGCACCGGGCCCGCGGTCGGCACCGCGGCCACCACCTGCACGCCGGGCGCCTGGCACATCCACTCGATGCTGATGGCGGCCGACGCCTTCCCGATGAACCTCGGCTTCCTCGGCAAGGGCAACGTCAGCCGCCCGGCGCCGATCGAGGAACAGATCGAGGCCGGCGCCATCGGCCTCAAGCTGCACGAGGACTGGGGCAGCACCCCGGCCGCGATCGACAACTGCCTGTCAGTGGCCGAGCGCATGGACGTGCAGGTGGCGCTGCACTCGGACACGCTGAACGAGGCCGGCTTCCTGGAATCCACGCTGGCCGCGTTCAACGACCGCACGATCCACACCTTCCATACCGAAGGCGCGGGCGGCGGCCATGCGCCGGACATCATCGCCGCGGTGGGGCAGGCCAACGTGCTGCCCTCGTCGACCAATCCGACGCGCCCGTTTACGGTGAATACGCTGGACGAGCACCTCGACATGCTGATGGTCTGCCACCACCTCGATCCGGCCATCGCCGAGGACGTGGCATTTGCCGAGTCGCGCATCCGGCGCGAGACCATCGCCGCCGAGGACATCCTGCACGACCTCGGTGCGATCTCGATGATGTCGTCCGACTCGCAGGCCATGGGCCGGGTCGGCGAGACCATCCTGCGCACCTGGCAGACCGCGCACAAGATGAAGGCGCAGCGCGGTCCGCTGCCCGAGGATTCCAGCCGCAACGACAATTTCCGCGTCAAGCGCTACGTGGCCAAGTACACGATCAACCCGGCGCTCACCCACGGCATCGCGCATGCGGTCGGTTCGATCGAAGCCGGCAAGATCGCCGACCTGGTACTGTGGCGCCCGGCCTTCTTCGGCGCCAAGCCGTCGATGGTGCTGAAGGGCGGCATGATCGCGTCGAGCCTGATGGGCGACCCGAATGCCTCGATTCCGACGCCGCAGCCGGTGCACTACCGGCCGATGTTCGGCAGCTTCGGCGGCGGATTGAAGAAATCGTTCACCTTCGTGTCGCAGGCGGCCTACTACGCCGGCATCGGGCAGCAGCTCGGCCTGGCCAAGACCCTGATCCCGATCCGCGGCACGCGCGGCCTGCGCAAGGCCGACATGATCCACAACGGCGCCACCCCGCACATGGAGGTGGACCCGGAAACCTACGAAGTGCGCGCCGACGGCCAGCTGCTGGTGTGCGAAGCGGCCAGCGTGCTGCCGCTGGCGCAGCGGTATTTCTTGTTCTAGATGCGTTCATTCTGAAGGATTCACGATGCTGTCCCTGCATACCAAAATCGCCACCGCCGACACCGTCCACGATGAGCTGGTGCTGCCCTACGACCAGCGCGAGCGCTGCCGCCAGCGCGCGCGCCTGGCGTCGGGCGAGGAGGTGGCGCTGTTCCTGGTGCGCGGCACGGTGCTGCGCGACGGCGAACTGCTGACCGGCGAAGGCGGCGCGGCGGCGCGCGTGGTGCGCGTCGTGGCGGCGCCCGAACCCACCTACCTGGTGCGCTGCCGCGATGCGACCCAGCTGGCGCGCTGCGCCTTCCACCTGGGGAACCGCCACACCCGGACCGAGGTCGGTCCGGGCTGGCTGCGCATCCGCGTCGATCCAGTGCTGAAAGAGATGCTCGAGGGCCTGGGCGCCGTGGTCGCCGAAGAAGTGGCCAAGTTCGAGCCGGAGGCGGGCGCGTATGGCGGCGGCCACGGCCATCACCATGACGACGACGGCCATCGCGGCGGCCTGCTGGCACCGGTGCCGGTGCGCCAGCGCATCCACCGGCCGTCCGACCTGACCGCGCCGGCTGCTGCATCGGCCACCGCATCGGGCACTGCATCGGCCACCGCATCTGCCACCACCCCGGCCGAACCGGCATGAACGCGGCCAGCCTGCTGCACCTGCTGCAGTTTGCCAGCCCGGCGCTGCCGATCGGCGGCTACAGCTATTCGCAGGGGCTGGAGGCCGCCCTCGAGGGCGGCCTGGTGCACGACGCCGCGTCGGCGCGCGCCTGGATGATCCGTTACCTGCACGAAGTGATGGCGCAGTGGGACGGCCCGCTGTTGTGGCGCCTGCTGAAAGCCTTCGAGGCGCGCGACGGCGCCGCCGTGGCGCTGTGGAGCGAATGCTTCCTGGCCTCGCGCGACACCGCCGAATTGCGCGCCGAGACGGTCCAGATGGGCTACTCGCTGACGCGGCTGATCGCGGAGCTGGGCGTGGCCGACGTCGGTGTATTGGGCGACGAAGTGTCGCTCCCGGCCGCCTTTGCCTGCGCCGTCGACGCGCTCGACATCCCGCACGAGGAAGCCTTGCTGGCCATGCTGTTTTCCTGGCTTGAAAACCAGGTGCTGGTGTGCGTCAAGTCGGTGCCGCTGGGGCAGGTGGCGGGGCAGCGCCTGCTGCTGTCGCTGCGTGCGGACCTGGAGCAGGCCGCCGTCACGGCGCGCACGCTGCCGGACGAGGCGCTATCGAACTGGTCGCCGGGCCTGTCCATGCTGTCGATGCGGCACGAGGTGCAGCATGGCCGCCTGTATCGATCCTGATTTTTTATGAAAGCTGATATGACATCGAATCCCGCACTTTCCACCGCATCCTCTCCACTGCGGGTCGGCATCGGCGGCCCGGTCGGCTCCGGCAAGACCGCGCTCTGCGAACGCCTGTGCCAGGCCATGCGCAACGACTACGACATGGCCGTCATCACCAACGACATCTACACGCGCGAAGACATGGAGATACTGCTGCGTGCCAACGCGCTGCCGCCCGAGCGCCTGATGGGCGTCGAGACCGGCGGCTGCCCGCACACCGCGATCCGCGAGGATGCGTCGATCAACCTGGAAGCGATCGCGCGCCTGCAGGCCGATTTCCCGGCGCTCCAGCTGGTGCTAGTGGAATCCGGCGGCGACAACCTGGCCGCCACCTTCAGCCCCGAGCTGTCCGACCTGACGCTGTACGTGATCGACGTTGCCGGCGGCGAGAAGATCCCGCGCAAGGGCGGGCCGGGCATCACCCGCTCCGACCTCCTGATCATCAACAAGACCGACCTGGCGCCACACGTGGGTGCCGACCTGGACGTGATGGCCAGCGATGCGCGCCGCCAGCGCGGCGCGCGGCCCTTCGTGTTCACCAACCTGCGCACCGGCGAGGGCGTGCAGGCGGTGGTGGATTTCATCCGCGAGCAGGGACTGCTCGATCACTAATGAACAAGGGAGAGAATATGCGCAAGATGGTTCGATATGGGGTGGCCGCGCTGGCGGGGCTAGGACTGGCGCTGCCGGCACTGGCGCACCCGGGGCACGCCGTGGAAAGCGGCTTCACGGCGGGCCTGCTGCACCCGCTGACCGGGCTCGACCACCTGCTGGCGCTGCTGGCCGTCGGCCTGTGGAGCCGCCAGCAGCAGCGCGGCTTCGTGCTGCCGCCGGTGCTGCTGGTGCTGATGGCGCTGGGGGCCTCGATGGCGGACGTGCTGCCGGCCGTGTCGGCCCTGGAAACCTCGATCGCCGCCACCGTGCTGCTGTTCGGCGTGCTGGCCGCGTTCGCGCTGCGGGTGCCACCCGCGCTGTCGGTGCTGACCGTGGGCTGCTGCGGCTTCCTGCACGGGCTGGCGCACGGGCGCGAACTGGCCGGGATGGCAAGCGGCGCCGGCTTCCTGCTGGCCAGCGCGGCGATCATGGCGCTCGGTGCCCTGCCGGGTGCGCGCGTGCGCCGGGTGGCCGCGGCCGCCATCGGCGCGGCCGGCGCGGTGCTGCTGGCACAAGCAGGTTGAGACCAGGCCCGGGGTAACCCGGGACGGTGTTCAGGAGGCGCTGTCGACGCTGCCGGCCGGCGGATGCGGCGCCAGCCGGATCGGCGCCATATCTTTTGGGAAGCGGCCGCGCACGCCTTCGTAGCGGGCGGCGATGGCCGCCATATCGGCTGCCTCGTCGCCCGTCAGGGTCATGGTGCGGGTAACGTCGATGATCTTCCTGCCATAGTCGATGGCGATCAGCGCGACCGGCACCTCGGCTTCCCGGGCAATGCGGTAGAAGCCGCTCTTCCAGTAAGGGCGGTAGCCGCGCGTGCCTTCCGGCGTGACCGCCAGCCAGAACCATTTTGAAGCGTGCATGGTCTGGGCCAGGCGCTTGATCGCCCCTTGCGGCGCGCTGCGGTCGACCGCGACCCCGCCCCAGTAGCGCATCAGGACGCCCATCGGGCCGCGGAACAGCGAATCCTTGGCCAGCCAGCGGAACTGCAGGCCGACCGCCCACTTGGCCAGCAGGCCGACGGGGAAGTCGATGTTCGAGGTGTGCGGGTACACCACGGCGATGCCGTGCGGGCCGGGCAGGGGCTTGAAGTGGAATTGCCAGCCGATCAGGTTCAAGAGCCGCAGGGCGGTGCGCTGGCGCCAGGTCGGCAGGGCATCCGGGCGCATCAGGTAGTCATTCATGTTTTCTCCGACGGGCCGTGGGCGGCCTCTCAGTTGCAGACCTTGCAAACAGACGCATTTATATTGCGGCTCAGCAAGCAAACCGGGCATTCTATAGCGGGACATTTTCGGGGACAAGAAAAAACTGGAAGGCCCCCGGCGCTGCCGGTATCATCCTTGCCTCTTCAACCAGGATGACAAAGATGGACATGACAAGGATGGACGTCAGGATCTACCACAACCCCCGCTGCGGCACTTCGCGCACCACCCTGGCGCTGCTGCGCGATGCCGGCATCGACCCGCAGGTGACAGAATACCTGGCCACGCCGCCGACCCGCGCCGAACTGGCCGAGCTGGCGGCGTGCAGCGGCGCCGGCGTACGCGGGCTGGTACGCAGCAAGGAAGCGCTGTATGCCGAACTCGGGCTGGACGATCCCGCGACGGGCGACGACGCGCTGCTGGACGCCATGGCGGCCCATCCGATCCTGATCAACCGTCCGATCGTGGTCACCCCGAAGGGCGTGCGCCTGTGCCGCCCGGCCGACCTGGTGCACGAGATCCTGTAAGCCGCGGCGGCATCGCCGCTCAGTGCTGGACGGCGCCGATGTCGACCGGCCCGGCGCCGGCGCGCGCCTTGCCGTAGAAATCCGGTCCGCCGGCTTCGTCGCGCAAGCCCTTGCCGATCGCCGGCGAGCTGGCGGCCAGGCGGAAGTCGGGGGCGCCGCCGCGGTCGTAGGCGATGAAGCCCGGCTCGGCCGCCACGGTGCCGCTGTGGCGCATGCCGTGCGCCAGCTGCCAGTCGCCGTCCAGGTTGTGGAAGACCAGGTTGTTGCGGTAGCTGTTGTGGGCGCCGGTCGCTCCCAGTTCGGTGATGCCGTGGCGGTTGTCGTAGGCGATGTTGTTGATCACGCGGGTGTGGTCGTTCGGCCCCTTGCTATGAAAAAAGTCGCCGCCGCCGACCAGGATGCCGGTCTCGGCCGCCGTCACCGTATTGTTGGCCACCAGCACATCGTGCGCATCGTGCCACAGCAGGATGCCGCTGCCGGAGACCCGGTAGACGATGTTGTTGCGGATGCTGCCCGGCGCATTCATGTAGATGCCGTGCACGAAGCGGCAGCCGGGCGGACCGATGTCGTGCACGCTGTTGGCGTTGACTTCCGAGTGGATGCCCTTGTAGAAACTGTCGACGCCGATGCCGGCGCCTTCGGACGTAGTGCAGGCGATCGTGTTGGCGACGTGGTGCACGTGGTTGCCGGCGATGCGGTTGTACGATCCGCCGCTGTAGATGCCCACGCTCCATTTCTTCCCTGTGCTGGCAGCCGTGCCGAGCGCCTGGGCGCCGTCCACCTGGGCGCTACCGTCGACTTCGAAGCCTTCGATATCGACGTAACTGGCGCGGTTGTCCCAGGCCACGTCGCTGCCCGACACCGGCGGCGGCACGATGCGCGCGCGCCCCGGCTCGCTGGAGCGGAACACGATGCGCGCATTCGGCAAGCCGTTGACGTCGGTACGGAAACCGCCGTGATAAGTCCCGGGCAGCACGTTGACGATGGTGCCGGGCGCGACCAGCCGCGCCGCCCGCGCCAGCGTGCGCAGCGGCGCGCTGCGGGTGCCGGGATTGCTGTCGAGGCCGTCGGGCGCGACGTACAGCTCGGTCGGCACGACCTGGGGCGTGACGGTGACGGTGGGCGCCTCTTTGACGCGGCAGCCGGCGCAGGCCAGCAGGCAAGCCAGCAGCAGCGCAGTCGGCAGCGCCGGCAGCCCGGGCAAGCCCCGGCAAAAAGGCAAAAAGGTCGGATTCATGATCATGCGGTCTCGGTTCAGCCAGCGGCCCCAGTGTGCCGGACCGATCCGGCAACAAGTCGGTGTACCTCAAACGCGCGCTTGAGCACCCGCAACGCATACCCAAGGTGGCAAAGCGCGCCACCAAAGGTGCCATCCCACGGCCCCACCCATGAGGGAGCGCAAACCGGGGTCAGAGCCCAATTTATGGAAATTTCTTTAAAAACATTGCTCGGCTAACCGTAAGGGCGCTGGCCGCGTGGCACGGGTGGGTTGCATGGCAGCTGCGTGGCGCAGAAGGCGGCGGCAAACCGCTAGAATTGAACAAGAAAACTTGCGGGAAATTGTGCTTTACCCCGAATTGCACGATTCTGCTCTGACCCCGAATCGATTTGCAAATTGCGGCGGAGAACTTGCTAAAAACCGGGCTCTGACCCCGGTTTGAGAGAGGACAAATGAAACAGTTGAGATTGCCTTCTGGCCGCACGATCCCGGTGCTGGGCCAGGGTACCTGGTACATGGGCGAGGACCCGGGCGCGCGCGCCGACGAGGTGGCGGCGCTGCGGCTCGGACTCGACCTCGGGATGACGCTGGTCGATACCGCCGAGATGTATGGCGAGGGCGGCGCCGAGGAAGTGGTGGGCGAGGCGCTCGCCGGGCGCCGCGACGAGGTGTTTTTGGTCAGCAAGGTGTATCCGCACAATGCCGACCGCGCCGGCGTACGCGCCGCCTGCGAGCGCAGCCTGCACCGCCTGCAGACCGACCGCCTCGACCTTTATCTGCTGCACTGGCGCGGCGGCGTGCCGCTGGCGGAGACGCTGGACGCGTTTGCGCGCCTCAGGGACGAGGGCAAGATCCTCGACTTCGGCGTCAGCAATTTCGACCTCGACGACATGCAGGAAGCGGCCGCGCTGCCGCACGGGAAGAATATCGCCGCCAACCAGGTGCTGTACAACCTGGCGCGGCGCGGCATCGAATGGGACTTGCTGCCGTGGTGCCGCCAGCAGGGCATCCCGGTGATGGCGTATTCGCCGCTCGAATCGAATGCGGCGGACCAGGCGCCGCTGCTCGGCCGCCCCCAGCTGCACACGGTGGCCGGGCGGCACGGCGTGACACCGGCCCAGGTGGCAGTGGCCTGGCTGCTGCGCCAGGACGGCGTGGTGACGATCCCGAAGGCGGTGCAGCCGGCGCACGTGCGTGCCAACTACGCGGCGCTCGACCTGGCGCCGCGCCTCACCGATGAAGACATGGCGACGCTGGACGCCGGCTTCCCGCCGCCGAAGCGGCGCCGCCCGCTGGAGATGCGCTGATGTTCAGCTGACAATCAGGCCAGCGCCACCAGCGGCGCCGCGGCCGGCGCCGACAGCGACCCGCCGGCCGGCGCCGGCATCTTGTCGCGCAGCCAGTCCAGCAGCGAGGCCGAGGTCAGCGGCCGGCTGAACAGGTAGCCTTGTCCCTTGGCGCATTGCTGGGCGCGCACGGCCGCGAGCTGGGCCTCGGTCTCGATGCCTTCGGCGACCGTGCTCATGCCCAGGCTCTGCGCCACCTTGACGGTGGCTTCGATCAGCACCTGGTGATGGTGGCTGGTGTCGGCCTGGCACACGAAGGAGCGGTCGATCTTGACCGTGTCGACCGGCAGCTGGTGCAGGCTCGACAGCGATGAATAACCGGTACCGAAATCGTCCAGCGCCAGCGTGACGCCGATCGCCTTGAGCTCGTGCAGGCGCTGCTGCACCTGCTGGTCCTGGGCGGCCAGGCTCTCGGTCACTTCCAGCTGCAATGCCGAGGCCTGCATGCCATTCTGGTCGAGCACTTCGCGCACCGTCTGCGGCCACCCGGCGTCGCCCAGCTGGGCGCGCGACAGGTTCACCGCCAGCAGGCGCGGCGCGCGGGTGCCCAGTGCGCGCTGCCAGGCAGCGAAGTCGCGGCAGGCGCGGCGCAGCACGAAGTCGCCGAGCGCGCCGATCAGGCCGGATTCCTCGGCCACCTGGATGAATTCGAAGGGCGGCACCACGCCGCGCTGCGGATGCTGCCAGCGCACCAGGGCCTCGACGCCGGCGTTGAAGTCGGTGCCGCCGTCGGTGCGCAGCCCGACCACCGGCTGGTAGACCACGAACAGCTGGTCCTCGACCAGCGCCAGACGCAGGTCGGCCTCGATATCGGCGCGGCGCGCGGCGCGTTCGCGCATGGCCGTTTCGAACTGCACGCAGCGTGCGCCGCCGGCACGCTTGGCTTCGATCATGGCGATGCTGGCGTCGCGCACCATCTCGCCGGCGGCGTCGCCGGCATCGTCGCTCCACACCATCCCCAGGCTCAGCGTGCAGGTGACTTCCTGGTCGCCCAGCGAATGCGGTTTCGACAGCGAGTCCAGCAGGCGCGCCGCGACCCGCTCGGCGTCTTCGCGGCAGCGCATGCCGTCCAGCAGCACCGCGAATTCGTCGGAACCGATGCGCGCCGCCATCTGGCCGCCGCCGGCGCCGGGATCGATGCGGTCGCTGGGCGGGCGCAGCGCGGCGCGCAGGCGCTCGCTGACCTGCACCAGCAGGCGGTCGCCGGCCTGCTGGCCGAGCGTGTCGTTGATCTGGCGGAAGCGGTCGCAATTCATGAACAGCAGGGCGTAGCCGGCGCTCCCGCGCGGGCGCGCCAGGATCTGCTGCAGCTGCTCGAGCAGCGCCTCGCGGTTCGGCATCCGGGTCAGGGTGTCGATGCGCGCTTCGTTCTTGAGGCGTCGCGCCAGCCGTTCCTGTTCGCGCTGGACCTCGGCGGTGGCGTCGCTGACGGTAGCCATCAGGCGCGCGCCGTCGAGCTTCAGCACGCTCAGCGACAGCACCTGCGGCGCACCCGGGCCGGCGGCCGCGCCGAGCTGGATGCGCAGGCTCTCGCACACCACGCCGGACGGCGCGTTAAAGGCCGACACCATGCGCGCCAGCTGGGGGACGGCGTCCTGCAGCACGGTGAACAGGTTGTCCATGCTGCCGTCGTGCACCAGCGGCATCAGGAGGTTGGACGACATCGGGTTGAGCATCTCGACGGTGCCGTCCAGGCCCGTCTGCACCATCCCGATCGGCGCGCGGTACAGGAACTGGACCAGCGCCTCGTAGGCGTCGATATTGTCGGGCTGCGTCATCGCGGCGCCCCTGCTGGCCGGTCGGCCGGCTCGGACAGGGCCGGCGTCCAGGATTCGACACGGTTGCGGCCGCCGGCCTTGGCGGCGTACAGGGCGCGGTCGGCGCGCTTCATCAGGGTTTCGAGGTCGAGGTCGACACCGTCGCTGGCGGCCACGCCGGCGCTGACGGTGAGGGCAATCGAGGCGCCCTCGAAGGCCACCGCCTGCGCCTGCACCACCTGGCGCAGGCGCTCGGCCACCGCCGCCGCACCCGCCAGCGTCGACGACGGCAGCAGCACCGCGAATTCCTCGCCGCCGATGCGCGCCACCACGTCGACCTGGCGGAAGGTCGCGGTCAGGACCAGGCCGAGCTGGCGCAGCACGGCGTCGCCGGCCGGATGGCCGTGGCGGTCGTTGATGCACTTGAAGTGGTCGGCGTCGACCAGGACCAGCGCGGTCGGGCGCGGCGTACGCCGGTTGCGCTGCAGTTCCAGTTCGGCCGCCTCGAAGAAGGCGCGGCGGTTGGCCACGCCGGTCAGGTGGTCGCAGAAGGCCGACTTGCGGCGCGTCTCGATGGCCTCGCGCTTGTCGCTGATGTCGCGCACGACCATGCAATAGGCCGGCGCATCCGGGTCCACGGGTTCGAGGTCGCGGTCCGGGATCGGCGAGATCATGGCGCTGGCCCAGAACTGGCTGCCGTCGGCGCGCACGCGCGCGCCTTCGTCCAGGTTCCAGCCATTCTGGTCGGCTTCGCGCAGGCGATCGTGCACCTGTTCGTCGGTGATCGCGTCGGGCGGATAGAACACCGAGTACGAACTGCCGACGAGCACTTGGCCATGCCCGGTGACGCGGCCGATGGTCTCGTTCCAGTCGCATACCCGGCCCTCGCGGTCGAGGCCGACCAGCGCGTAATCGGTGATGCTGGTGAGCAGGGCGTTCAGCCAGGCGTCGTTCTGGCGCAGCTGGCGTTCGCGCCGCACCTGCTCGCTGACGTCGGACAGCACCGCCATCAGGCGCGTGTCGTCCAGTTTCAGCA